>JAESFN010000007.1_pt1 | contig 1789528 bp, 1772 predicted proteins | sample 9269411 | NCBI WGS metagenome assembly JAESFN01 (sample SAMN14505399, study PRJNA617100) | algae metagenome | isolation source: Iphinoe sp. HA4291-MV1 and co-occurring heterotrophs from trail next to... | place: USA: Maunawili Falls, Hawaii | collected 2009-07-25 | reverse complement strand
CCACCCGTCTCAGCCAAAACCTTCGTGATCGCTGCCGTCAATGACGTCTTGCCATGATCGACATGGCCGATCGTGCCAATATTGCAGTGCGGCTTGTCGCGGTTGAATTTCTCTTTGCCCATTTCTACAACCCTGTTCTGGCGGACATCTAAATCTTGGAGCGGGTGAGGGGAATCGAACCCCCGTCATCAGCTTGGAAGGCTGTTGCTCTACCATTGAGCTACACCCGCCCGGGAACTCGAACACCTCAAAAGCTCGGTCTCATCTCAGCGTTTTAGCCCATGCCCCCCTCAAGCGATGGTGGGGGAAGTAGGACTCGAACCTACGAAGTCGAAGACAGCGGATTTACAGTCCGCCCCCTTTGCCGCTCGGGACATTCCCCCGAATCGCCGTATGAGCTTGAGCCAAACGCCAAGGAGCCCGGGGGTTGCCCGGGCCCTTGAGTGGCGGCTTTATGCGCGTCACACAAGAATGTGTCAACCGCAAAAAGTCCAAGTCTTACAAGGATTGAGCCGCAAGCGACTTTCTATATAAGGTCGACCATGTCCGATCACCAGAAGCGCCAGCCCGGCAATGACGAAATCGAGCGCCTTTACGGGGTCCACACCGTTGGCGAGGCCTTGAAGAACCCAAAACGTAAATTTATCAAGCTCCTGGCGACCAAGAACGCCGCCGACCGGCTGGCGGATGAGATCGCCCAGGCGAGAATCGCCATCGATCCGGTCCTCCCCCGCGAGCTCGACCGCTTGCTGGGGCCTGAGGCCGTCCATCAGGGCCTGGTCCTCGACTGCAAGCCCTTACGTCAACCTCGGCTCGACGAGATCCCGCGGGAGGGAATCGTGGTCCTCCTCGACCAGGTGACCGACCCCCACAATGTCGGGGCGATCATGCGCTCCTGCGCCGCTTTCGGGGTGACGGCCCTCGTCGCCACCGCCCGCCATAGCCCGGAAGCCTCGGGCGTCCTGCTCAAATCGGCATCCGGCGCCTATGAGCATGTTCCTTTCACCAAGGTCACCAATCTCTCCCGCGCCATGGCGGAGCTCCGGGACTATGGCTTCCTCCTGGTCGGGCTCGACAGCGAGGCTCCGGCGGATATCGGCGACGCCAAGCTCTCCCGCCCGGTCGCCCTGGTGCTCGGCGCCGAGGGCAAGGGTTTGCGGCGATTGACGCGGGATTCCTGCGATACCGTGGTGCGGCTCGACATGCCCGGCCTGATCAAAAGCCTCAACGTGTCCAATGCCGCGGCGATTGCCCTTTATGCCCTGCACCGGTCGGGAAGCTCGGCTTCCGAAAAAGCGCAGGCCTGAAACATCGGGATCGGCTAGGAAAACCCGGCAGAGCGCTTCCCGCCAAAGTTGTTCGACTTAGGCGATAAGGAAGCGCTTCAGCTTAAAAGATCGGGAATCCTGTCGTGACCACCGCCGAGAATACCAACACTCCATCGCAAAACGACACGGTCATCGCGGTTCTCACCGCGCTCAGCGTCTGTCACCTGCTCAATGACATGATGCAGTCGCTGCTGCCCTCGATCTACCCGATCCTGAAGGACTCCTATCAGCTCGATTTCAGCCAGATCGGCTTCATCACCCTGGCTTTCCAACTCACCGCCTCGCTGCTGCAGCCGCTCGTCGGCATGTATACCGACCGCTATCCGAAGCCCTATTCGGCGGCCATCGGCATGGGCATGACCGTCATCGGCCTTGGCCTCATCGCCACCGCCAATTCCTATCCGCTGCTGCTGGCGGCGGCCGCCTTTGTCGGCGTCGGCTCGTCGATCTTCCATCCCGAATCATCGCGGGTGGCCAGGCTCGCTTCCGGCGGCCGTCACGGCTTCGCGCAGTCGCTGTTCCAGGTCGGCGGCAATGTCGGTTCCGCCATCGGCCCCCTGCTCGCCGCTCTGATCATCCTGCCCAACGGCCAGAAGAGCGTCGCCTGGTTCATGGCCGCCGGCATCGTCGCCATGGGGCTCTTGACCTTCGTCGGCCGCTGGTACGCCACTCATGGCCGCGCCCGCGTCCAGGTGACGTCGACACGCGCTCATCTCGAGCACCTTTCATCTGGCCGCATCAAGCTCGCCATTGCTGTGCTGGTGGCGCTGGTCTTCTCGAAATTCGTGTACATGGCGTGCCTCGGCAATTACTTTACCTTCTATCTCATCGAGACCTTCGGCGTTTCGGTGCACAATTCGCAGCTCTATCTCTTCGTGTTCCTGGCCGCGGTCGCCGCCGGCACCTTCCTGGGCGGACCGCTCGGTGATTATTTCGGCCGCAAATACGTCATCTGGTTCTCGATCGTCGGCGCGCTTCCGTTCACGCTGGCGCTGCCCTACGCCAATCTCGAATGGACGCTGGTGCTCGCCATCATCATCGGCCTCATCATGTCGTCGGCTTTCTCGGCGATCGTCGTCTTCGCGCAGGAGCTCGTCCCCGGCCGCACCGGCATGATCGCCGGCCTGTTCTTCGGCCTCGCTTTCGGCATGGGCGGCCTGGGTGCGGCCATTCTGGGCGAGATCGCCGACCTCACCAGCATCGGCTATGTCTATCAGATCTGCTCGTTCCTGCCGCTGATCGGGCTCGTCACCTGGTTCCTGCCCAATATCGAAGGCAGCCGCCGGCGCGCCAAAGCCTGAGCCATCAGGCCGGCGCGACCGGCAATGTCCGTTTGTGCGCCGTGCCGCGATAGGTGGCGAGGATGCGCTGGTGCGCCTGCGGCCCGACTTTCTTGCCCTCCAGAAAGTCGTCGATGTCCTCATAGCTGACGCCGAGCGCATCCTCATCGGGCTTGAGCGGCGCATCCGTCTCCAGATCGGCGGTCGGCGTCTTGAACACCAATACGCGCGGTGCCCCCAAATGGCTGGCGATGGCGCGGACGCGCCTTTTGTTGAGGCCGGTCAGCGGCACGACATCGGCCGCCCCGTCGCCGAATTTGGTGAAGAATCCCATGAGTGCCTCGGCGGCATGATCGGTGCCGATGACGAGGCCGCCAAGGGCGCCGGCGAGCGCGAATTGCGCGATCATGCGCTGGCGCGCCTTGATATTGCCGTGGTGGAAATCATGGCGCGGCCCGTCGAACAGATCGGCCGCTTCCTGCATGATCTGGGCCCGCATCGCGTCCGCCGCCGGCTTGATATCGACGGTGACGATCCGGTCCGGCGCGATGACACTTAGGGAATTCTGCGCGTCGCTCTCGTCGCGCTGCGCGCCATAAGGCAGTCGCATCGCGATGAAGGTCGCCTCATGACCCGCGCCGCGCAGCTTTTCCACCGCCCTCTGGGCCAGAAGCCCGGCGGTCAGCGAGTCGACCCCGCCGCTGATGCCCAGCACATAGGCACGCGCCCTGGCGGCACGCAGATAGTCGGCCAGGAAGTTGATCCGCCTGTCGATCTCGGCCGCGACATCGAAAGCCGCCGCAACGCCGAGCTCCCTGGCGATTGTAGTCTGGTGATCGAGCATCATACCCCCGTGTTACAATGAGATTGCACGCCGAAACCTGCCCCGCTATATGCGGGACCGTCCAGCGCCGGAATAGCTCAGCGGTAGAGCAGCGGTTTTGTAAACCGAAGGTCGGGGGTTCAATCCCCTCTTCCGGCACCATCTTCTCCTAACTCCGATTTTCCTTGAGCATATTACAGAACAGCGCGCCCTGCTCGATCGCATCATCGAGCGCTACATGCGAATGGGGCAGCTTGTCGAACCAGCGTTTCGGCATGTTCTTCTTGGTGCTGTCGCGATAGTCACCTTTCAGCAGCGCCATCGCGAATGTCTTGATATCGAGCGCCGAATGGCTGAACGGGCTCTCGCCGACGAAGCGCATGAGGTACCAATAGACGAAGAGGAAATCGAAACCGGCCGGATAGGCGACGAACACCGGCTTGCCGCCAAGCGACCTTATCCAGGCGACGTACCGCGACATCGCCTTGTCCGGCGCCTCCAGCTGCGTCCGGCAAGCCGCCCAGGCTTCGGGCTGGCTCGCCCACCAGGCCGCCGTACGTGGATGCGCAACGGCGCCTGGCAGGGTTTCGAGATTGGCCGAAAAAGTCGCGAGGAGTCTCTTGTCGGCGGCATAGGCGGCGGAACCGAGGCTCAGCAATGAATGTGGCCCCGGAATGGGCCCGTCGGTTTCGATATCCGTACTGATGTAGATTTCTTTCATGCGCCTATTGTAGAGGATCGCGCGGAACTCCAACAGCCCTACCCTGAATGCGACACCTCCACCACGATCTCGGTGCATTTCTCGCCATTGGTCGGATGGAAGTCGACCGAGCAGGCCGTCACCACCAGAAGGAGATCGCGCTCGGCACGCAATGTCACATAACCGCCGGCTGGATTGATCGACTCATAGACGTCGAGCCGACCGTCGGACTCGGGCAAGGAATTCTGGAAGAAGTCGACCGGGTCGGGAATGGCCGGCAGCGTTATGCCCGCTTTCTCGAGCGCCATGACGAGATTGTCCTGACAGCTTGGGTGATCGACAAATCCGGCCCGCTCGTAGAGCCAGCGATTGCAGGCGGGAAACAGCATATCATGCGGGCCTGGCGATGCATCTTCAACCAGGGTGAGCAGAGGCCCGCCGCGCGTACCATAAAATCGATCGCCGACCTTTGGAAACATCTTCTCGGTGATGTCGCGCGTCTGCGAGGTGCTGAGCCAATCGAGCACGGAACCGTTATCGATCACGAAAGCCCAAAGATCGGCGACCTGCTGGCCTTGCGGGTCGATGATGCGGATCATGTCACCGCGCCGGACTGAAAAGGATTTCCCTGATTGCGGAGCGATGACAGTGCGACGGACTTCCGGCATGGGTTCTACTGTGACTCCGTTATTGAAACAGCAACACTTCTTGCAGGATTAGTCCAAGGGATACAATGCCCGCTTCAGGTGCGCGGCAGCTCCCGCTCCGCCATGGCGATGAAGGCCTGTGCCGCTTGCGATACGAGCCCGCTCGGCGGCGTGATCAGCAGGGTGCGGAACTTCACCGCAGGCTTGAAGGGCAACACCGCGAGGCCGCTACGGTCGAGGCCGATCAAGGCGAAAGGATTGACGAGGCCGACACCCGCCCCGCTGCGGGCGAGGTTGCAGATCGTCGCTGAATACTGGGTCTCGACCACGATCCGCCGCTTGACCTTGGCGGCATCGAAAGCACGGTCGATGCGCGCCCGCGCCGCGTCCTCACTCGCCAGCGAGATGAAGCGTTCATCGGCAAGATCCTGCGGCGTCAGAACGGACTTGCGCGCCAGCGCATGCGCCGACGGCAGGACGCAGACCGCATCGGGATTGGCGAACAGGCCTGCCTTCACCCCGGCCCGGTCGATCTCGTCGGCGGCGAAACCGAGATCGAACTGACCTGATTGAACGAGCGTCTTCACCGTCTCCGAGCTGTGGATGTGCAGCACGACGGAGAGCCCGGGATTGCCGGCGCAGAAGGCACCGACGACACGCGGCAGGAAGGCATGGCCGAGCACCGGCAGGCTCGCGATGCGCAGCGTGCCGGAGGCGAAGCTGCGGATATTCTCGGCGGCGAAATGCAATTGCTCGAGGCCGATGAAGGCGCGGCGCACCTCGTTGTAGAAGGCGTGGCCCTCGGCGGTCGGCGTGATCCTGCCCTTGCCGCGCTCGAACAATTTGAGCCGTGTCGCTTTTTCGAGGTCGGCCAGCAAGCGGCTGACCGCCGGCTGGGAGATGCGCAGAAGCTCCGCCGCCCGCGTGGTGGTGCCACAGGCCATCACCGTCTTGAATGCTTCGATCTGCCTGAAATTCACGCGTCCCTCATTCGGTAGCATATAACATTTCTGCATAACTTGATAGAGAATTAGTATTTGAACTCACGAGGTCGCGCCAGTCTAATACCGGCATGCAAGACGAAACGCTTCTTCTTCACACTGAAATCGGTGACCTGCCCTTCCGCGCTTTGACGCCCGTCGTTCATCGCGCCTCGACGATCGTGTTTCCCACCGTTGCGGCGTTTCTCGCTCGGCAGGAGCAGTTCTATGACGGCTATTCCTATGGGCTTTACGGACATCCGGCCTCGCGCCATCTGGCCCAGCATATTGCGGCCCTCGAAGGCGGCGCCCGCACGCTGATCACCCCTTCCGGCATGGCGTCCATCAGCGTCGTCAATCTGGCGGTGCTGCGCGCGGGCGATCATGTCCTGCTGCCGGATCCGGTCTATGCGCCGGCGCGCGCCACAGCCGACAGGTTCCTCTCCAGCATAGGCGTCGAGGCCAGCTACTACGACCCGCTCATCGGCGCGAACATCACTCATTTGCTGCGCCCGACGACGAAGCTGATCTGGGTTGAATCACCAGCCTCCTTCACCATGGAAGTACAGGACCTGCCCGCCATCGTCGAAGCCGCCCGCGATCACGGCGCGCTCGTGGCCGTCGACGGCACCTGGGCGTCGCCCCTCGGCTTCAAGGCGTTACGCCACGGGGCCGACTTCGCGGTCCAGGCGCTTTCCAAACATGTCGGCGGCCACTCCGATCTCCTTCTCGGGAGTGTCACCGTCGCGTCGGAGGAGCTTTATCGGCGGCTCAAGGACACCAGCAAACACCTGGGCATCGGCGCCGCGCCCGACGACTGCTTTCTGGCGCAGCGCGGCCTCGGCACGCTGGCGACGCGGCTCGAGCGCCAGACGGCCTCGGCCCTGAAGATCGCTCAATGGCTGGCACGGCATCCCGAGGTCGACCGCATTCTCTATCCCCTGCTCCCGGACGATCCGTGTCATGCCATCTGGCGACGGGATTTTCTGGGTGGCAGCGGCGTCTTCTCGGCCGTGCTCAAGCCGCGCAAGGACGGCGATCTCGCCTCCTTTCTCGAGCAACTGCGCCTGTTCCGGATCGGCGCCAGCTGGGGCGGGCTGCACAGCCTCGTCGCACCGGTGAGGCTCGACAGTGCACGCAGCGTGAAGCCCTGGCCCAAAAGCGGGCCGCTCGTCCGCTTCAGCATCGGCCTCGAGCATCCCGACGATCTCATGACTGACATCGAAGACGGCCTCGCCCGTTATGCCGGTGGACGCAAGGCCGCGGCCGAATGACAAAACAAGCAAAACAAACGAAAAGGAGGAGACCATGAAGAAACATCTGATCAGCGCGGTGATTGCCGCAAGCTTCGCAATGGCGCCGGCCCTCGCCGCCGAGGGGGAACGCGTGGCGGCGGTCAAGGCACGCGGCGAGCTCATCTGCGGCACCAGCACCGGGACGGCGATCGGCCTCAGCACACTCGATGAGACCGGCAAATGGTCGGGGCTCGAAGTGGATTATTGCCGCGCTTTTGCCGCCGCCCTTCTCGGCGATGCGGCCAAGGTGAAATTCGTGCCGCTCGAATTCAAGAATGCTTTCGCCGCGCTGCAGTCCGGCAGCGTCGACATACTGGCGCGCGGCGCCAGCTGGACCTTCACTCGCGATACCGAGATGAAATTCGCATTCATCGGGCCCTACATGTATGATGGCCAGAGCTTCATGGTGAAGAAGAGCCGCAATGTAAACAAGATCGCGGAACTTGGTGGCGCATCGATCTGCGTCTCCGCCGGCACCACCTCCGAGCTCAATCTCTCCGACTATTTCCGCGTCAACAATCTCGACTTCACACCGATCGTCGCCAACAGCCGCGAGCAGAATCTCGCCAATCTCGAAGCCGATCGCTGCGATGCCTACACCAATGAGCGCGGTGGGCTGGCGGCGAGCCGTCTCGGCCTCGCCGATCCGGATGCCTATGTGATCTTCGACGAGATCATCTCCAAGGAGCCGCTCAGCGCTACGGTCAAGCAGGATGATCCGGCTTTCCACGATATCGCTGCCTGGACATATTACGCGCTCGTCAATGCCGAGGAGCTGGGCATCACTTCAGCCAATGTGACCGAGCTCGCCAACTCTTCTCCCAATCCGGAAGTGCAACGGCTGCTCGGCAAGACGGGCGACTTCGGCACCAAGCTCGGCCTCCCCAATGACTGGGCGGTGAAGGCGATCGCCGCCGGCGGCAATTACGGCGAAATCTTCGAGCGCAATCTCGGCGGCGGCAGCCGGGTAAAACTGTCGCGTGGTCTGAACAATCTGTGGACCAAGGGTGGCCTCATCTACGCCCCGCCGGTACGCTGAAGCGGTCATGACGGTTTCTGAGCACGAACGCTTGGGTGCTGCCTGGAATTCGCCGGCAACGGATGAATTCGAGGCGGCGCCGATCATCGGTCAGAGACAACGCCGCGCCAAACGTATCGCTTTCATCCAGCAGGCTCTCGTCCTGCTGGCGGTGGCGCTTTTAGCTGTCCTCATCGCCAGGAACACCGTCATCAATCTGCAGGCCCGTGGCCTCGCTTCGGGATTCGATTTCCTCTGGCAGGAAGCCGGATTCAAGATCGCCTTCGCCTTGATCCCTGTCGATGCGACCTCGACCTATGGCCGGGTCTTCGTGGCGGGGCTTCTCAATTCATTGCTGATCGCCGCCTTGGGGATCATCGCGGCGACTTTGCTCGGCTTCCTTCTCGGCATCGCCCGCGTCTCGCCGAGCCCGCCCTTGCGTTTCCTCACCAGGGGTTATGTCGAGCTCGTCCGTAATCTGCCGCTGCTGCTGCATCTCCTCCTGTGGCAGGCCGTGATCCTGCGGTCGCTGCCGACGGTCAAGGACGCCATCGGGCTCGGCGGTATCGCGTTCCTCAGCAATCGCGGCCTCTATCTGCCGATGCCCCTGCTGGGCAACCAAGCCGGCTTGCTGATGAGCGCGCTCGCAGCGGCGGCGGCCATGACAGCCATCGCCTGGATGCTGCGCCGGCGGGCCCGATCCCAAAGCGAGGCGCCGCCTTCGCTCGCCAAGGGACTGAGCGCGGGCAGCCTGCTGCTTCTCCTTCTGATGCTGATCGGCCTCGACTGGCAAGTGCCGCAACTTTCAGGCTTCGACTATCGCGGTGGCCTCAAGCTGATGCCTGAATTCGTGTCACTGATCGCCGCCCTCACCCTCTACAATGCCGCCTTCATCGCCGAGATCGTGCGCGCCGGCATCCAGGCGGTGGATAAGGGCCAGCGCGAGGCGGCGTCGGCGCTCGGTCTGTCGGGACGGCAGATCCTGCGCCTCGTCATTGTGCCGCAAGCCCTGCGGGTCATCGTACCGCCGATCGCCAACCAATACACCCACATCATCAAGGCATCGTCGCTGGCGACCGTCGTCGGCTTCCCCGATCTCGTCAATGTCTTTCTCGGCACGTCGCTGAACCAGACCGGCCGCGCGGTCGAGATCGTGGCGATGACGGCGGCTGTCTATCTCGTTCTATGCGCCGCGGTCGCGCTGGCGACGGAAGCCTTCAACCGTCGTGTCGCCCTGGTGGAGCGCTAAGCCATGCATGCTCCCTCATCTTCGCGCCTGTCGCCTTCCGGAGTCCTGGCTACGGCCCGCGCCTATCCTTTCAGCACACTCCTTACCATCGGCCTCCTCTATGTCGCCTTGTGGCTTGCCTGGCGCATCATCGACTGGGCCGTCATCGAGGCCACATGGCAAGCCGAGGATCGCGCCGGCTGCAAACCCGGAGGCGCCTGCTGGGCCTTCATCCTGAACCGCCTGCCGCAATTCACCTTCGGCTTCTATCCCGACACCGAGCGCTGGCGCGCCTGGATCGTGCTGCTGACACCACCGGCCTTACTGCTTCTCGCCATGGCGCCAGATTTCAAGGGGCGGCGCTGGATCATCGCCGGCGGTTTCCTGGCCTATCCACTGGCCGCGCTTGCGCTTCTTTCCGGCGGATGGCTCGGGCTCAGCCACGTGCCGAGCGACCAATGGGGCGGCCTGCTCCTCACCATGATCGTCGGCATCGGCGCCTTCGTGCTCTCCTTTCCGCTCGCCATTCTCCTGGCGCTTGCACGCCTGTCGAAACTGCCAGCGCTGCGCTGGCTCACCATCGGCTTCATCGACTTCTGGCGCGGCATGCCCCTGGTCGCCGTGCTCTTCATGTCGGTCATCATGCTGCCGCTCTTCCTGCCGCCCGGCTTCGAGATTTCGCGCCTCGGCCTCGCGCTGACCGGCTTGACGCTTTACTCCAGCGCCTATTTGGCCGAGGTCATCCGCGGCGGCCTGCAAAGCATCGGGCGCGGCCAGACCGAAGCGGCGCTCGCCCTCAGCTTCGGCTTCTGGCGCACCCAAACTTATATCGTCATGCCGCAGGCGCTGCGGGCCGTGCTGCCCGGCATCGTCAATTCGGTGATCGCGCTGTTCAAGGACACAACCTATGTGATGATCGTCGGCCTGTTCGATCTTCTCAATATCGTCACCGCGGCGCTCTCCGATGCACGCTGGCTGGGGCTCGCCACCGAAGGCTATGTCTTTGTCGGCGTGATCTACTGGCTCTTCTGCTTCGCCCTGTCACATGTCTCGAGCCGCCTCGAAGCACGCCAGGGTCAGGTTCCGGCGGGGAACACACAATGACCGTCGCCGCTACCGCCATCAAAGTGCGCGCGCTCTCAAAATGGTTCGGCTCCTGGCGCGCCTTGCACGGTGTCTCGGTCGACATCGAAGGCGGCGCCTGTACCGTGCTGTGCGGTCCTTCCGGGTCCGGCAAATCGACCTTCCTGCGCTGTCTCAACGGGCTCGAGGAATGGCAAATGGGCGACATCGAGATCGGCGGCGTGAAGATAGGTGACCGGACGCGCGCGCTGACAAGGCTCCGACGCGATGTCGGCATGGTATTCCAGAGCTTCAATCTGTTCCCGCATCTCTCGGTGCTCGACAATGTCACCCTGGCGCCGCGCGTCCTTCTCCGCCGCGGCCGGAAAGACGCGGAAGCGCAGGCGATGCGCCTTCTCGAACGCGTCGGCGTCGCCCGGCAGGCCAGCAAACTGCCGGCCGGTCTGTCCGGCGGCCAGAAACAACGTGTCGCCATCGCCCGCGCGCTCGCGATGGAACCCAACGTTCTGCTTTTCGACGAGCCGACTTCGGCGCTCGATCCGGAATCCGTCAAGGAGGTTCTCGACGTGATGATCGAGCTGGCGAAGAGCGGCACGACCATGGTGGTGGTGACCCATGAGATGGGCTTTGCCCGCCGTGTCGCCGGCCGGGTCGTGTTCATGGACAAGGGCCGCATCATCGAAACCGCGGCGCCCGACACGTTCTTCACCTGCCCGTGCAGCGACCGCGCCAAGAGCTTTCTCGCCGATATCAGGTCATCCTGACGCGTCGGTTCCCCGGCCGGAACCTATTCTCAGGTGAGACGTTATCCCGCGCATAGTCTTTTCAATGCGAGGACATACCATTGGCTAAAGCAAGAAAAACGCGTCGGACACACGCGGCGGCCCCGCGCAAAAGCACCGCCAACCGCCTCTTCGATGACGCCTTGTCGCTGGCTTCCACGCTCGCCGAAGGCCGCAAGCGCGCCGGCGCCGACAAGATCGTCGAATTCGCGGAGGCGACCCGTCATTTCGGCGAGACGCTCGATGATTTTCCGCAACTGCGCGCCTACAGCGACACGGCCGCCGACAATCTCGATAACCTGGCGGATTATATCGTCGCAACCGATATTCCCGACATGCTCGACGATTTCGCCGGCTTCGCGCGCCGCCAGCCGGTCGCCACCTTGACCCTCGGCGTCGCCGCGGGTCTCGCCGTAACCCAGCTGATGCATGGCTGGCCGGTTCCCGTGAAGCGGAAATCATCGCCCGGCCGTGGCCGAAAACGCCGCACCCAACGCAAGGCCTTGAATTAGTCCCGAGCGTCCATTCGCAGGAGATCGGCATGGCGGAAACCGACGGCAAGCCTATGGACGACTCTCTCGCCGGATCGTTCGACGCGCTCAGGCGCGATTTCACCGCCTGGTTCATGGCGGAACGGACTTTGCTGCGCGCCCGCATGAATTCGAGTGCGCGGCGTGTGGCGCTGGCGGCAGGCCTGGCCTGCTTCGGCGTGATGATCGTGTTCGTTGCCCTGATCGTGCTGGTGAATGTTCTGGTTCAGGTCCTGATGGCGTCCCTCGGTCCGATCACCGCCGGGCTCATCGTTGGACTTGCTCTGTTGCTGGCCGCCATCCTTTTGATCAGCGGAGCGATCATGCTGCTGCGGAAGCCCGATCCCTTGAGCGGACATTTGCGCACCTCGGCGAAGTTCATCTGGAGCCGGTTCCATGACTGATCTCGCTACGCTCGAAGCCGAGGCCAATCGCCGGCGGGAGGAATTCGCGGACAGCCTGCGCAAGTTCAAGCCTCGGCTGACGCCGCTCGGTCTCGCAGACGAAGCCTTACGCCGGCTCGATCCGCAGGCGCAGGCGGTCGCCGCCACCGGCCGGACGCTGCGCCGCAATCCGCTGCCCGTCATCCCGCTGCTGCTTGGGCTCGGCTGGCTGATGCTCGAGGCACGCAAGCCGGCAAAGGCCGCCAAGCCGAAACGGCCGAAGCTTAAACGCAAGCAGAAACCCCTGATCACATCGCAAGAGAAGGAATGACAAGATGAAGACGCCAAAAGCACGCAAAACCCGCAAGGCCGGCCGCAAAACGGCCAAGGCCTCGACCGCGCAGCTTCTCCAGGACAATGCCGGCATGGCGTTGCGCCGCGGCCGCGACACTCTGAGCCGCGCCTATGATTGGGCGCATGAGGCCGGCAATGCTCATCTCGGCTCGCTGCGCATGCCGCGCCGCGCCGATATCAGCCATCTCGCCGAAGCCAATCCGCTCCTGCTCGGTGCGGTGGGCTTGGGACTGGGCGTCGCCATCGGTACGCTGTTCCCGCGTGGCATGGGCCGCCGCCGCCCGGCGTCCGCCGCGCGCGCGACCAATGGCTCACCGGCCACGGTAAAGTCTGCGAGCCGCCGGCGCCCCAAGAAGGCGCGCGCGGCGAAATCGCGGGCGGCTCAGGCCACCACGGCCTGATCACTTCAGCCGGTTCAAGGCCTCGGTGAGCTTGACACGCTGGGCGGCAAGAGCCGTCTTGCGCTCACGCGTCTCTTCCAGCACCTCTTCCGGCGCCTTGGCGACGAAGCCTTCATTGCCGAGCCGGCTCTCGATGACGCCGATGTCCTTGGCGACCTTCTCGAGTTCCTTGCTGAGGCGGACGCGCTCGGCGGCGAAATCGATGACGCCCTCGAGCGGCAGCGCGAGGATGGCTTCGCCCAGCACCACTTGCGCCGACGACGCCGGGACCTTGTCCTCGAAATTGATCGCCTTGAGGCGCGCCAGCCGCACGATTTCCTGCTCCCAGGTGGCGGCGCGCCGGCGCGATTCCGTGTCGGCGCCGACGATGACGCAGTCGATCTTGGCGCCCGCGGGCACATTCATCTCGGCGCGCACCGAGCGGACCTGTGAGATGAAATCGACGACCCAGCTCATCTCGGCGTCGACCTTCGCATCGCCCAGCCCCTTGTAGCTCGGCCATTGCGCATCGATCAGCATGCCTTGCGCCCCGGTCTTCTGCCACAGCTCCTCGGTGACGAAGGGCATGAAGGGATGCAGCAGCAGCAGAATCTGGTCGAGCACCCATTGCGCGCAATGCTGCGTCTCGGCCTTGGCCGCGGCATCATCGCCCGACAGCAGCGGCTTGATCAACTCGACATACCAGTCGCAGAACACGTTCCACGCGAAGCCGTAGAGCGCGCCCGCCGCATCATTGTAACGGTGCTCCTCGATGGCCTTGGTCACCGTATCACGCGTGCGCGCGACCTCGCCGGCAATCCAGCGGTTGACGGTGACACGTGCCGCGATCGGATCGAAATCCGGATCGCGCTTGGCGCCGTTCATCTCGCAGAAGCGCGCCGCGTTCCACAGCTTGGTGCCGAAATTGCGATAGCCCTCGACGCGCTGGGTGGAGAGCTTGATGTCGCGGCCCTGCGCCGCCATGGCGGCCAGCGTGAAGCGCAAGGCATCGGCGCCGAACTGGTCCATGAGGACCAAGGGGTCGATGACGTTGCCCTTCGACTTCGACATCTTCTGGCCCTTCTCGTCGCGGACCAGCGCGTGGATATAGACCGTGTGGAACGGCTTTTCCTTCATGAAGTGGAGGCCCATCATCATCATGCGGGCGACCCAGAAGAAGATGATGTCGAAGCCGGTGACCAGCACATCGGTCGGATAATGACGCTTGAGCTCGGGCGTCTCGTCCGGCCAGCCCAAGGTCGAGAACGGCCATAGAGCCGACGAGAACCAGGTGTCGAGCACATCCTCGTCACGCTTCAGAAGCGTGCGCGTCCCGTAATGGCGCTGCGCCGCGGCGAGCGCCAGGTCTTCATTCTCCTCGACGAAGACTTCGCCGTCGGGACCGTACCAGGCCGGAATCTGATGGCCCCACCACAGCTGGCGCGAAATGCACCAGGGCTGGATGTTGCGCATCCATTCGTAATAGGTCTTGTCCCAGTTCTTCGGCACGAAGACGGTATCGCCTTTCTCGACCGCGGCGATCGCCGGCTGGGCGAGCGTCTTGGCATCGACATACCACTGCTCGGTGAGCCAGGGCTCGATGACGACGTCGGAGCGGTCGCCATGCGGGACCTGATGGACATGTGGCTCGATCTTGTCGACAAGCTCCTGCTCCTCAAGCATCGCGACAATGCGCTTGCGCGCCTCGAAGCGGTCGAGGCCGTCGAGCGCCAAGGTCGTCGCCGGCACTTTCGCCTGGCTCAGGAAATCCTCATTGCCGGCAAGCTGCAGCTTGCCGAACTGGTCGAGCACATTGATCTGGCGCAGGTTATTGCGCTTGCCGACATCGAAGTCGTTGAAGTCGTGCGCCGGCGTGATCTTGACGGCGCCGGTACCCTTCTCAGGGTCCGAATAGGTATCGGCGACGATCGGGATCAGGCGGCCGACCAGCGGCAGCACGACATTCTTGCCAATGAGTTGCTTATAGCGCTCATCATCCGGATGGACCGCGACGCCGCTATCGCCCAGCATCGTTTCCGGCCGCGTCGTGGCGACGACGATGAACTCATCGCTGCCCTCGATCGGATATTTGAGGTGCCAGAGATGACCTTTGACCTCTTTCTGGACCACTTCGAGATCGGAGATCGCGGTCAGAAGCTTCGGGTCCCAGTTGACCAGCCTCTTGTCCTTGTAGATCAGACCTTCCTTGTAGAGCTGGACGAAGACCTTGAGAACCGCACGCGACAAGCCCTCATCCATGGTGAAGCGCTCGCGGCTCCAGTCGCACGACGCCCCAAGCCGACGCAGCTGGCGCGAGATCGTGCCACCCGATTCTTCCTTCCACGCCCAGACGCGCTTGAGAAACGCCTCGCGGCCCATGGTCCGGCGATCGGTCTTGTTCTCCTTCTGAAGCAACCGCTCCACCACCATCTGGGTGGCGATGCCGGCATGATCGGTGCCGGGCTGCCACAGGACATCGCGGCCGCGCATGCGTTCGAACCGGCACAGAATGTCCTGGATCGTGTTGTTGAGCGCATGCCCCATATGGAGCGAGCCCGTCACATTGGGGGGCGGAATGACGATGGTGAAGGGCTCGGCCTTGGGCCGACGTCCGGGCTTGAAATAGCCGCCCGTTTCCCAGGCCTCATAGAGGCGGGTTTCCATCTCGGCAGGAATAAAGGTCTTTTCGAGCATGATTTTCGCTATGTAAGGAGAACAGTGCGGGCTTTAAACACGAGTGCGCCTCCGGATTCAACCGGGCTGTCATGCATCCTTGAACCGGATGCCCACCTCTTCACCCTTGACCCAGACGCGCTCAGCCAAGCGCTGGTCCATCTCTCCCGGTATGGTCACCCGGAAATTCTGCGGAATGAGGAAGGATTCGCCGACCCGGAGCCGGGCGCCGGTGGCGCTGACGTCGCGAACTTTGCAGGTGATGACCGTCCTGCCGTCAAGAAAGAAGACCCGCGCCTCCTTGAGGCGGCGCATGCGCGGCGATTGCCGTTTGTCCTCGGTCATTCTCCGACCATACGCGCAATTTCCCCCGCCGGGCCAGACCCTTGCGCGTTAACGCTGCGGCCGCCTGACCACCCGCTCGATCTCCTCGCGCACCAGGCGCTCGACGATCGTCGGCAGATTCTCGTCCAGCCATTGCTTGAGCATGCCGCGCAGAAGCTCCTGGGCAATATCGGCAATCGGCCGGTCACCGAGCGCCCGCCTCGTGATCGTCTCGGCCAATTGGTTGAATGCCGCCTGAGTGGCGGCGCTGCTGCTTTCCGAAAGCAGCCCGGACTCCTCGGCAAAATCCGGCTCCGGCTCGACGACCGCCGCCGGCGGCGGATAGCGCGGCGGGGCCATCTCGCGCATCGTGGGATAGGGCTCGGATTCAAGCACCGGCGTTGGCTCGGGCTCGGGCTCCGCATAATTGGTGACTTCGGCGCCATAATAGCCGTCATAGGCGAAGGGCTCTGGCGTCTCAGGGATTACCGGATCGGGTTGCCGGGGCCGTGCTTCATAGGTGGGAGCAGGCCTCTCGCGAAAGCTCTGGCCCAATGTCTCGCGACGTCCGCCCAATATGCCGGCAAAGCCCTGCGGTTGATGCGATCCGGAGCCATTGATGGGGGGATAATCAAAACTGCGCCGGGGCGGGCTTTCGGTCCGGGGTGGCGTCGGCTTGGGAGGATTGTCGGCTTTCGCCCGCACTTCGGGCGTGGGGCGGGCAAAGCGGTCCGACGAAACCGTGGCATTTTCGTCTATGGCGCGCCGGATGGATGCCAGGACGTCTTCCATCCTGGGCTCGCCTGGTTTCTGCCCGTGCTTCATCTAAGTAAGTCCTGTCGCCGGCGACTCTTTTACGTCACCTTGGCCGGCAAGATCGCGCAAAACGATCCTGCATGCAAATGACAGGCTGAACTTATCACAAGAACATGAACGGCGCGACGGGGACTCAGTCGACCGTCTTCACACCCGTGCCGATCCACTTGTTGCGCACCCGGTCATAGTTCTCGATCGGGTCATAATAGTCAGCACCGAGGCCGATCTGGCGGGCGGTCAAGCGACCGACCGAGCCGAGGATCTGGTAAGCCGCGACGATCTGATCACGCTCGGCCTGTGCCAGGATGATCTGCGCGTCGAGCAGCGCCGACTCAGCGTTCAACACATCGAGAGTGGTGCGCGAGCCGACCAGGTTCTCCTGCTTCACGCCGTCGAGCGCGATCGTCGCGGCCGAGACCTGCGCCTTGGACGACGCGATGGTTTCGCGCGCCGCGATCAACAGGTTCCACGAACTCACGACGGATTCGCGCACGCTGCGCGCCGCGCCGATGATCTCGATGCGGCGCTGGCTTTCGACCTGCTTGGCCTCGCGGACTGCCGAATAGACGCTGCCGGCCTCATACAGCGGCACGTTGATGCTGCCGACCAGGCTCAGCTGCTCGGTATTGCCCTGCGAGGTATGATCGAGATCCTGGATGGTCTTGCTGGCGCTCGCCTGCAGGTTGACGCGCGGCAGGAGATCGCCCCTGACCACATCGACATTGTACCGTGCCGCTTCCGCGACGAAGGCGGCGGAAAGGATATTGGGATTGATCTTCTCGGCCAGCGCCGTCGCCGATTGCAGGCTGTTGGGCAGCTTCGGCAGCTTCGGATATTTGAGCGTGCCCGGCGCATGTCCGACAAGACGGTCGTAATTCGCGATGCTGGAGGCGAGATTGGACTTGGCCGCCGCGACCGCCGATTGCGAGAGCGCCAGCTGCGCCTGCGACTGCGAGACGTCAGTCTTGGTGACTTCGCCGACATTGAAGCGTTCCTGGGTGGAGCGCAGTTGCTCCTGGAGCGTCTTCACGTTGCGCTGCCTGAGCTGCAGCACGCGGCGGTCGCGAATGACATTCATATAGGCGGTGACGGTGTCGAACAGCGTCTGCTGCTCGACGGCGAGCAGATTCTGCCGCCCTGCCTCGACCGTCGCCTCGGCTTGCTTGACGCCTTTGACAGTCTTGAAGCCGCGGAAGATCGGCTGCGTCAGGGTGATCGAGATGTCGGCCGGATTGGTCGTCCGGGTATTCCCGGGGACGGGCTTGGTCTTGGTGTCCACGACCCCGGCGCTGGCCGCGGCTTCGACGGTCGGCCGCCAGCCGGACAAGGCCTGCGGCGTCGCCTCATCGGTGGCGCGCTGCCGGGCCCGCTCGGCCCTGAGCGTCGGATTGCCTGAATAGGCGCTCGCCATCGCCTCCGCCAATGACTCGGCATTGACGGTCAAAGGCATGAAAAACAAGGGAAGAGCTAAAGCCCCGGCAACTCCCCACGCACTGACCCGCTTACGCCCCATTTGCCCAAAACTCACTTTAATTAGTGTTCCCTTCGAGCCCGAAGGCCCACTCTAGCGCAAGACGCCGGAGCAATCAAAAGACAAAGGCCGGTCTGTCCACAACCACCCCCGGCAGCCGCGCGATCGACGCCTCGAACGCCGGCAGCGAGCTGATGGCCCCGTCATGACGGGTGAAGACTGTGGCCGTCGCTACCGTATGATCGCCGACCACCGCGACGAGGCGGCCGCCATCCTGCAATTGCTGCAGCAGCGCCGGCGGCACCGCTGGAACGCGTCCATCGATCAGGATGACATCATAGAGCTCGCCGGCTTTCCAGCCGGTGGCATGCGCCGCCTTGTGAACCTCGGCATTGACGATCCCGAGCGTGGCGAGATTGGCCGCTGCGGCATCGACGAAAGCCTGCTCCTCGTCGATAGCGACGACCGCGTTGCAGAGCCGCGCGAGCACGGCCGTGGAATAGCCGGAGACGCAGCCGATATGCAGCGCCTTCTCGTCGGCATCGATTTCCGCCAGCTGGACGAGCTTGGCGAGCGCCATCGGCTCCATCAGCGAACGCCCGCCGCCGAGATCGATATCCTCATCCATATAGGCAACCGCGCGACGGGCTTCCGGCACGAAAATCTCGCGCGGCAATCCTGCCATCGCCTGGATGATGCGCCCATCGGTGATGCCGTTGGGGCGGACTTGCGAGTCGATCATTCGTGATCGGGCGAGAGCGAAATCGGTCATAAGACGCTGATAACCAAATAGGGACAGTCTGTCCATCTGCCAATCGTAACACATTGTAGTTGTCGCAAGCTTCGATTATAAGCGCCGCCGAAGGCCTCGTGGCGGAGTGGTTACGCAGCGGACTGCAAATCCGTGTACCTCGGTTCGATTCCGGGCGAGGCCTCCAATCTTCCCCTTATATATCAAATAGTTTGTAGGTTCTGTGACAGCGCCGTCTGAGCCTGGACACAAGGCTCCGTGCGCTGTCCATTCAGCACATCCAAGATACAAAATGACAGCGCTTGGGAGCCGCTTTCGGGGGCCCCTGAAGCGCCCTGATTCGCACCAAGCAGCGCTTCGTCAGGTTGTTTTTTCACCGCTGGAGAAGCCGAAACGGCGCGCCCATGTCGGGTGTTTTCTGACCAGCCAGCGGCCGAGCCTTATCTCGGCCCGGCGCCGGAGCCGGCGCGCGATCGGAACATCGACGGCCAGAATCAAAAGTCCCAGCGGCACCATCCAGAAGCCGAGGATCGGCAGGAAGCCCAGGAACCCGCCCAGGATGAGCAGACCGCCTAGGATGATTCTGACAACCGGATGCCCGGGAAGATGCAGTTTCCGGCCACCGAATTTGACACTGTGCATGGACACCCGCGCCTTTGTTACCTCGCAGATATAGGGGGCTGATGACGGCTTTTCGACGGCTTGCAAAAAGACTTTTCAAATGCGAGAAAGCTATGTATACGCGCTGCCATTCCCCGGTAGCTCAGTGGTAGAGCAAGCGGCTGTTAACCGCTTGGTCGCTGGTTCGAGTCCGGCCCGGGGAGCCAGTTTTCAAAAGGGTTTAGCGAATGGTCGCTAAGCCCTTTTTCATTGCTGGGCCGACGTCAGGCGACCTGGACGTCGTAGTCGAAGACCAGGATGCCTTGAACTCCACCCAAGGCAGCTTCGACGAGTGCTTTGCCGACCTTCACATGCTCCGGATGCGGCAGATAGGCGTCCCGCGCCGCGGCGTCGCGGAAATCAACGACGAAGCCATGGCGATATCCCTTCTCGAGATTCTCCGGACTGTTGTTGGCGCCGGCGGTGACGGCTAGGATGCCGTCGATCCTGTCCTTCAGCTTCACGACCGAGTTGAGCGCCTGTTTGATGGCGACCTCATCGAGTTCCGGCTTGAAGGTGATAAGCACGACATGGCGGATCATGATTGGACACTCTTCATGTGGCGCTTCCGGTCAAAGAGCGAATCCTATCCGCCAGCTCCCGTTTGACGTTTACCGCGTTCAAGCTCCGGTCAGCCACCGTTGCTTCGTGATGTGTCAGCGCAAACAGACGGCTTGGCGTTTCCTCAACTACCTTGGCGCAGGCTTCTGTTATCTCCGGCAGAACCGATATCAGACATGCACGCGCCTGCGCTCGGCAAGCTTCCAGGGGACCGTGGCCAAGCTCATGAAGAGCTTTCGCTCCTTTTTCCACGATCTCATCGGTGAGCAGGATCATGTTGCGCTTCCTGGTCCATCGTTGCTCATCTACGCTTCCGATTTCATCACAAATTTCCGCTTCAGCCAATCACGCCATTTCGGTTCACAGGCGGCGGCGCGCGCCTCCGCATCGTCTCCATAGAAATAGCGGCACACACTCACATTGGTGCCCGAGCCCTTGTCATAGGTGCCGATCAGCGCGACGCCGGGCTCGGGCTTGTCGAGCCGCAGCAGGACATAACGCTGCTTCGCGTCCTGATGGACCCGCTCGACAATACCCGACACGGATTCAGGCCCCGACAAAGCGCGCTCTTCACCGACATCGGCACCGGCGAAGCCCAGATCGGCGAGGAGACGCTTCCAGCCCGCGAGATGGGACGCCTCGGTGCTCTCCATCGCGATGAAAGAAGCGGCCTTCATGCCGGCGAAATGTCCGAGATAGACCTTCAGCACCGCGAGGAAGCCCGGCCAGCCGGTTTCGAAGCTCTCCATCTGATCGTCCCAGTTATCCGACGAGGCGAAGAGCGAATGCACCATGCGCACGACACAGGTTCCGCCCGCACGCGCTGTGATGGTGATTTCGGTTGCGACTGGCGGTGCATTTTCGGCCCAGCCGTATTCCACATAGCCAAAATGGTTTGGCGGCTCCCAGGCCGTGACTTTTCCGGACGATGTCGCGCCCTGCCCGAAGTCCAGATGAAAACTGCCGCCCACCTGCCCCTCGATGTCAGCCTTGGTGAACCAGGCGGCATTGCCGGCGCCGGCCATGGCTTCCCACACCTGCTCCGGTGTTCCAGGCGTCAGGAATTCCATCTCCACCCAGCGCTTGCCGCTGCCATCTTTCTTGATCGGCATGTTTCTTCCTTTCAGGATTTCGTTTCCGGCGGTGCCGGATAGGAGGCGACGATGAGCCGATGCGGCCGCCCACCGGGCGCCGCCTCGTCGTGGTAACGCGCCGCCAGCGTGGCGATCATCTGGCCGAGATCATGGGTGAAGGCGGCACGCTCCGCCGGCGACCTGAACCGGATGACAGTATCGATCGACAAGGTCGCCAGCCGCTTGTCGTTCTTGCGGGCGCCGCGCCATAACTGTCCGACCTCGCGCACGATGCGCGCCGCGAGCGCGATGAGATAGCTCGCCGACAGCCGGTCATTGTTGCGCGCCGGATCGGCACCGATCCGCCCCAGAGCGGAAGGCGACACGACATAGGACTTCGCCGTCGCCACCATCAGCCTTTCGGTGAGGCCGCCCCAGTGCCGCTCTTCGACTGGCTTAACGAGTTCGTGCTCCTCCAACGCGCGCAGATGGTAATTCACCTTCTGTCGCGTAAGGCCGACGCGCAAAGCGAGCGAGGCGGCCGAGCCCGGCACGACGAGTTCCGCCAGAAGCCGGCTCTTGATCGGATCCAGCACCACTGCCGCAGCGGCCGGATCATCGAGAACATCGAGGTCGAGCATGCCCCATGCTCGCATTGACAATTTTTCTTGTCAATGGCGGATATCGCTGCGGTTAGCCGACATGCCAGCCATCCCGGATGATCGATTGCGCCGCTTCCGAAGTCGGACTTAAACTACGTCTGAGACTCACCACTCGATAGCAGTACCGACTTCAAGGGAACGCGACGATGGCACATGTTTCACGCAGGGATTTTCTCAAAGCCGGTGTCGCCGCGGGCGTTGCGATCAAGGTCTCCTTCCTCTCCGCCCCGGCGCAGGCCCGCCTCATCGAGACGCCCCCGCATCCCGGGCCCGACTGGCTCAAACCTGACGGCAGACCGCGTTACCGTCTCGATGCCATCGCCAAGGTCACTGGCGAAAAGACCTTCGCGCGCGACTACCGCGCCCGCGATCTCGAGGGCTGGCCCAAGGAGCAGTCGCATGCCTTCCTGCTGCACGCGACCAAAGCCGATCAGATTTTCGACGGCGTCGATCTCAGCATTCTGGGTGACGATCTCCAGCCCGACCGGCTTGTGCTGCATGAGGATCTCGTCGCCGACGGCATCGTCATTCCCGTGCCGGGCAACTTCTATGGCGATGTCTTCCTGGTGCCGAAGGGCCAGACGGCGCGCCTTCTCGGCCAGCCGGTGGCGCTGCTCGTCTATCACGACTTCGCCCGCTACGACGCGGCCAAGCGCCTCTTGCGTTTCGACGACAGAGTGGTGCGCTACGGGGCCAAGGCGCCCTACTCGCATCCCCCCCATTATGGCGCCGCGCGTTACGTCCGCATCGATGGCGGCGATCCCCTTGCCGAGGACAGATATTCACCGCTCAAGGATGCGGTGATCTATGGCGGCTTTTCAGGCGATGATCCGGCCTGGCCCCAGGCTGGCGACAGCGATGCGATGGCGCGCGGCATGACAGCCGCCGCCGAGATCGAGAAGGAAATCGCCACCGCCGGCCAGGACGCCCTGGTGCTGAAGCATCAGTATTTCTCGCAATCGGTCGATGCCTCGGCGATGGAAGCCGACAATGGCAATGTCTGGTACGATCCCGCGACTGGAATCTTGCATATCATGGTGGCGACACAGTCGCCTTATGAGGTGGCCGAGGTCGCCGCCATCCTCGTCTCGAAGTCGAAATTCAAGCTGGGCACGGTCGATCTGAAGGCCGGCTACACGGTGGGCTACGGCACCAAGGACCACTCGATCTTCCCGTTCTTCTGCGTCCTGGCCGGGCTTTATGGCGACGGCCGGCCGGTGCGGCTCGCCAATGACCGCTATGAGCAGTTCCAGATGGGCCTCAAGCGGCACGCTTTCTGGATGGACAACATTCTGGTGATCGACCGCGCGACGGGCAAGATCCGCGCCATGACCGGTCATTTCAAGAATGACGGCGGCGGGCGCGCCAATTTCTCCTTCTCGGTCGGCTTCGTCGGCGCCACCGCGGCGCAATCGATCTACTATTTGCCGAAGAGCGACTTCTCCGGCGCCGCGATCGCGTCCCGCGCCGTCGATGCCGGCTCCACCCGGGGCTACGGCACGCTGCAATCCATGTCGGCGACCGAGATGATGATCGACGAGGCGGCCGAGCTCTTGAGCATCGACGCCATCGATCTCCGGCTCGCCAATGTCTTCAAGTCGGGCATGAAGAATACGCAAGGTGCCATCCCGGCCGGCGCCCTGCGCAATGAGGAGATCCTGCTGAAGGCGCGCCGGCATCCCTTATGGACCGACCGGCTGACGAAGAAGGCCGAGTTCGAGGCGGCCAATCCCGGCAAGCGGTATGGCGTCGGCTATGGCCATGTCCAGAAGGACTATGGCACCGGCGCCGAAGCCGCCATCGCCTCGATCGAATTCGACGCGAACGGCCGCCTGCGCTTCGCCCATGTGGCGCATGAAATCGGAACCGGCACGACGACGTCGCAGGCCATCATGGTCGGCGACATATTGGGCCGCGTGCCGGACGAGACGCATTACGCCAAGGTGGTCTGGCCGCAAATGCCGCTCGAGACCACCGAAGAGCCTTATACGATGAGCCAGGCGGACGAGGACCAGCGCAAGCAGAATCCGCGCTGGACGCCGAGCTTCACCTCGCCGATGAGCGCCACCAACAGCGTCTATTATCTGGGCCATGCGACGCGCGAGGCGGCCCGCGCGCTACTCGATCTCGCGATCTGGCCGGCCGCTCTGGCTTTGTGGTCGCGCGGCATCGGCGGCGGCGCGATCGCCCCCTATACGGTCCGACGCGAGGAGTTGCGTCTCGCCCGTGGCATGGTCAATGCCGGCGGCCTGCCGCCGCTCAGCCTCACCGATGTCGCGGCCGAGGCGCATCGGCAAGGTCTCGTGACCGGCGTGACCGTGCACAGCTTCAACCGCTGGCAATGGGCGGAGGCCGAGTTCGACATTCCCGGCGCCGGCCGCCACAAATTGCCGGTCGACGCGCTCGCCCTCAAACATGGCGACGGCGCGCCGGCTGATCGCAAGGCGTTGCAGACGCTCGATGGCTGGCAATTTGTCGACCGCGCCAGCGTCACCTATCCGCCGACCCAGCGCAACAATGCCGGCGTAACCTATTACGCGCCGATGGCGACCTTTGCCGAGGTCGTGGTCGATATCGGCTCCGGCGAGGTGACGCTCCTCTCGCATCATTCGATCATGGAATGCGGCACCCAGATCGTGCCGGAACTCGTCTCGGGTCAGATCCAGGGCGGCATCGCCATGGGCGTCGGCCACGCGCTCAAGGAGTATCTGCCGCTTTACGAGGACGGTCCGGGTGACGGCACCTGGAACTGGAACCGTTATGAGCTGCCGCACGCCAAGGATGTCGCGGTATGGTCGCAGACGGCCGAGATCCTGGCCCCCTTGTCGGAGACGGACGCGCCGAAAGGCATCGCCGAGGTGGTGATGATCGCCATCGTGCCGGCCATCGCCAACGCGATCGCGCAGGCGATCGGCCGGCGCTTCTACGCTTTGCCGATCACCGCGGAAAAGATCAGGGAGGCACTGGCATGACGATCGCGCTCAAGAAGCTGTCGCTCACCGTCAATGGCAAGGCTGTCGACCCTGTCGACGTGCCCGACACGATGATGATGCAGGACTTCCTCTATGAATATCTCAATCTCACGGGCGCCCGCATGGGCTGCGGCCAGGGCATATGCCATGCCTGCACGGTGATCGTCGAGAATGACGACGGTACGCTCCAGGAGATGCGCACCTGCATCACCGGCGCGCACTGGTTCGAAGGCCGGAAAGTACGTACCATCGAAGGCCACGCGAAACGCGACGCCAGCGGCGCCATCACCGTACTGTCGCCGGTGCAACAGGCCTTCATCGAGCACTTCTCCTTCCAATGCGGTTACTGCACGCCGGGCTTCGTCACCGGCGCCACGGTGCTGCTCGACGAGTTGAAGCGCAAGCCGGTGGCGCGCGCCGATCTCGAGCACACCATCAGCGCGGCGCTCGACAAGCATATCTGCCGTTGTACCGGCTATGTCCGCTATTACGAGGCGGTTCGCGACGTCATCCTCAACACCCCTGGCCTCATCAAAGCGTAATCGTCATGAACAAACGCACCGTGTTGTGGACCGCGATCGTGCTGGCCCTGCTCGCCTTGCTGGCGCTGGGCAGCGTCTTCCTCGGACTGTTCGAGAAGAGCGTGGTGGCGAAGGATGTCGAGCAGCCTTTGAGTCCTGAGCAGATGAAGACGCTGGCGGTCCGCGGCGCCTATGTCGCGGTCGCCGCCGATTGTTATGCCTGCCATACCGCCAAGGGCGGTGCGCCCTGGGCCGGCGGCCTGCCCTTCACGACGCCCTTCGGCACGATCTATGCCACCAACATCTCGCCCGACACGGAACATGGTATCGGCAACTGGACACGGGCCGAATTCCACCGCGCGGTGCGTGACGGCGTCGGCAAGGGCGACACACACCTCTACCCGGCCATGCCCTATGCCTCCTATCGTCTGATGACGGCCGACGATGTAGATGCGGTCTATGCCTATCTCATGAGCCGGCCGCCGATGAAGGTCGCCAACAGACCGAATGAGCTGAGCTTCCCCTTCAACATCCGCCAGGGTCTGACCTTCTGGAATCTCGTGAATCTTCCCGCCGGCCTGCCGGCGCTCGACACGGCCCGCTCGGAGATCTGGAATCGCGGGCGATATGTGGTTGACGCGCTCGGCCATTGCGGTGAATGTCATACGCCGCGCGATGTCACGCAGGGCATGAAGGCAAATGACTATCTCAAAGGCGCCGTGCTCGAAGGCATCGTCGCCCCCGACATCACCAAGGACGGCCTGGTGCGCATGGGCTTCGATCCGGCCCTGCTGCCCGCTTTCATGAAGACCGGCCTCTCGGCGCAAGGCGCCATGACCAACCAGATGTTCGAGGTCGTGCATTTCTCCACCCAATATATGTCGGATGAGGATCTCGCCGCGATGTCGGCCTATCTGTTCGACCTCGACAAGCTGCCTGACAAGCCCGCCTCGCCTACGCCGCCTGCACCTGTCGCGGTGGCGCCGGAGCTCGCCACGGCGGCGCGCGGCAATTATCTGGCGCTCTGCTCGGGCTGCCACGGCATCGAGGGCCAGGGGATTCCGCATGTGGTGGTGCCATTGTCGACCAATGCATCGCTCCGGCTCGCGAGCGCCCGCAACCTCGTCCACACGGTGCTCAACGGTATCCCCGCCCAACGCTTCCCGGGTCTCGAGCGCATGCAGCCCATGCCGGGCTTCAAAGATCAGCTCGATGACCGGCAAGTGGCGGATCTCGCCAATTGGCTGCGCGCCCAATGGGGCGGCGAAGCGCCGAGCGCCACGCCCGAAGACGTTGCGGCGATCCGGCGCGGCGAGTGATCACCGGCCAAGCAGGATCGCTCCCGCCGCGACGATCAAACAGGCGAGGAGCCGCCGATATGTCAGGGTCTCGCCAAGGACGAGCCAGCCGATCAGCACGGCAAAGATGACGCTCGTCTCGCGAAGCGCCGTGATCGGGCCGGCCGGGCCGAGTGCAAAAGCGGCGACGACCACACCATAAGCGATCATGGCGACCAGGCCGCCGCCAAGCGCCCGCCAAGTATCTGCGGCCCGGAAATCGACCACGAGCCGCCGGCGCAGAGCGAGAAAGGCGGCCGGCAGGAATATGCCGTAGAGAACCAGCACCCAGGCCGTATAGGCACCGCTCGCGCCGGCCTGCCGAACACCGATGGAATCGACAGTGGCATAGGCGGCGATGATCGCGCCCGTCGCCAGGGCAAACAGGATGGACGATGCTGACGCTCTGCCCTTGCCGAAGGAAAGGCTCATGATTCCGATCGCGATCAGGATGACGCCGACGGTCTGATGAAGCTTCAGGCCGTCGCCGGTGATGAGAAAGCTGCCAAGCGTCACCAGGAGCGGAACCGCGCCGCGCACGATCGGATAGACCTGTCCCAATTCGCCATATCGATAGGCGGCGACGAGGAACACGCTGTACCCCACCTGAAGAACCGCGGAGAGCAGGATATAGATCCACGCACCGGACGGCGGCACGGGATAGATGAACAGAAACGGAAAGGCCACGGCGGTGCTGGCGAAGCTCATGACGGTGACCGTCCATAGCCGGTCGCCACCGCTTCTGAGAAAGGCGTTCCAGGTTGCATGCAGAATGGCGGCGAAGAGCGCCAGGCCGATGACGACGGGACTCATTGCCGCGTCTCTGTTGCCAGGATGCCGATCGCGATTGTCCGGGCGTTGGCGATCGCCGCTTTCCCCTGCCCCATTTGCGCGAGCACGGTCGCCCCTTCGATCAACATGGACAGCGTCATGGCGACACGAAGCGCGCGCTTATCCGGCAGGGCTTGCGCGAGAATGCCTTGCAGCCGGCGTTGCAGATCGCGCTTCTGCCGCATGACAGCCTCGAACACGGCGTGCTTCGGATCCCCGAATTCGGCAAGCGCATGCTGGAACAGGCATCCGTGGAAATCCGGGCCGTCGAACCACTGTTCATGCCAATCGAAGATCGCGGCTATTCTCTCCGGCAACGTCGTTTCCGCATCAGCCAGCCGATCGAGCTGGCGGTTGAAGCGTTCCCGGCGCCAATCCAGAACTTCGACGATCAGCCCGTCCTTGCCGGGGAAATGCCGGTACATGGTCATCTTGGCGACAGACGCCTCGGCAATGATCTTGTCGATACCAGTCGCGTGGAAGCCATCGCGCTTGAACAGGCCATAAGCGGTTTCGACGATATGCTGCCGCTTCTCGGCGGCGTCGGGGCGTTGTGACATGGCGCGACAATAAATGAGACAGACCTGTCTCACTCATATATCAACAATGAAGTCCAGTCAATCAGACTTACAAAGCCCGATTGGCCGCACATCCGCCCATCAAGAGGCGGTCCAGCTGATTTCACCTCAATCGTGGATGACGCGATGGATGTCCCGCAGCATCGCTGCGGGATCCCTCGCTTGGAAGATGCTGCGCCCGAAGACCACTCCCGCGGCGCCACCGCGGATATAGGCTGCGACATCGCTCAATGTATCCTGCGGACGTTCGCGCGGGACGCCGCCACGGATACAGATCGGCGCTGGAATGGCCTCGACGATCGTCGCCAGGTCGGAGGCGGTCTCCGGCGCATCGATTTTCAGAACATCCGCCCCGAGCTCGTAGGCGAGCCGTGCCGCATGCAGGATGTCGGCCGTCTTGCGCACCGTCCGGCCCGCATCATCGACGACCAGCGCCTCGACCATCACTGGAAAGCCGAGCCGCCGGCACATGCCGGCGACCGCCACGAGATGCTCGCGATGATCGCCGACACGCTGCGCCCCGGCCGCATTGACCAGGAAAAAGCAGGCTGCCGCATCGGCGCCCGAGCGCACCAGCTCATCCGCCGATGTCACGAGCGTCGATCCGATATTGCCCGCATCGTGGTCGCGAAAGGCGCTGGTCGTGTCGAGCCGCAGCGCCCGGCATTTGCCGAATATGCCGGGAAGCCCGGCGAGCCGCACCGTCGCCGGGCTGGTGAGCAACGCATCGACGCTGTCCTCAGCGAGCCCCGCCAGCAGCGTCGGAATATTCTCTAGACCCGGAACATGTCCTTCGAACAAGGGATGATCCACGCCGAGGATGAGACTGCGGTGATCACGATGTGCGAACAGCCGTTGCATCCGCAAGGCCAGGCCCGCGCCTCCTTCAGGTTTCTCGGACTTCAGGCGCGATCCGGCATCACGCTCAACCACATTCACATTCATCTTGCCTCAACTCCTGTTCTCGCAATTCCGAAAGTCATGATTGCGCCCGCAACGCCTCGAGCGCCGCCCCCTTGGCATAAGATACTGACGTGCCCGGCTTGGTGACGCTGTCGGCCGATATCGCAACAGCCAGGCTGATGCACCGTGCCGGCGGCAGTCCGGCGGCGATCCCATAAGCGAAAGCGCCGGCAAAAGCGTCACCCGCTCCTGTCGTATCGACGGCCCGGACCTTGGGCGCCGGCAGGATGTCGGAGCCATTCACCGAGCCCGGATCAATATGCACGGCTCCTCTCTCACCGAGGGTGATGATCAACTGAATACCGGTCTTCGCCACGAATTTGCGACCCAGGGCCAGATCATCCTCATCACGCAAGCCGAACATCTCGTCAGCCAGCAGCCGCAGCTCGGTCTCATTGGGCAGCAGCCAGTCGGTCAGCGCCAGCAGGCTGGGCTCGATCGGCGCGGCAGGACCCGGATTGAGGATGGTCACCGCGGCACGCCGCCGGCCATGCTCGAAGCCTCTGGCGATAGCGGCTTGCGAAACTTCCAATTGCGACAGCACCACGTCGGTCCGTTCGATCTTGTCGAAGGCCTTGTCGACCAAGGCCGGGCTCAGCCTGTCATTGGCACCGGCGCCCAGGACGATCCGGTTGCCACCGGACTGCTCGACCCAGATCGCGGCCACCCCGCTATAGATCCCGCTCATCGCCGAGACGTGGTCGGTCGCGACGCCGAATGATTTGAAATGATCGATCCATTTCGGCCCAAAGATGTCGTCGCCGACGCAGGTCACCATGTCGACATGGGCGCCGAGCAGCGCAGCCATCACGGCCTGGTTCGCGCCTTTGCCGCCGAACCCCTGGGCAAAGCCTTTGCCGAAGACAGTTTCTCCAGCCGCCGGAAACCGGTCGAGATAGCTCAGAAGGTCGACCATGTTGGAACCGACCACGGTTACCCTTGGTTTGCCGTGCGCCATTGAGGCTCCCCCTCTCTATGATGGTTTCTTTTGTGGCGATCCCTGCCCCAGGCCAGAGTCGGCCCCGCAGTCTCGCCTGCGCCGGCGTCACGGCCCATCACGGCGCGGATCAGATCGCCCTCACCCGCCGTGCTGCCGTCGAGTTCGCCCATGACGCGCCCCTCATGCATGACGATGATCCGGTCGCTGAGCGCCAGGATTTCCGGCATCTCCGAGGAAATGAGCAGCACCGCGGTGCCGTGTGCGGCCAGATCCATGATGATCTTGTGCACCTCGACTTTGGCTCCGACATCGATCCCGCGCGTCGGCTCATCGAGGATCAGGAGCCGCGGCTTTGTGGCGAGCCATTTCGCCAGTACGATCTTCTGCTGATTGCCGCCGCTCAATCCCACGACGGCGCCCTCAGCCGACCCGCCGCGCAATTTCAGCCGCTCCGCCAGCTCGGTATATAGTTTCGCCGCCTTGGCGCGTTTCAGGAAGCCGGCCTGACCCAGATTACGCAAGCTCGCCAGTATGACGTTCTCCCGGCCACCGGCACCAAGGATCAGACCCTGCCGCTTGCGGTCTTCCGGCACGAACCCGACGCCGAGATCGACGGCATCGCTCGGCTTGCGGATTTGTTGTACCGTCCCTCGCCATCGTATGGCGCCGGCAGCCGGCCGCAAGCCGAACAAGGCTTCGGCGAGGTCCGATCGCCCTGCTCCCACCAGGCCGTAGAAACCCAGTATCTCGCCTTCAGCCACGCTGAAGGTCACATCGGTGAAACGCCCTGGCGACGAGAAGCCCGACACCGACAGCAACTCCTTGCCCGTCCTATGCGAACTCGCTCGGCTCTTCCGCTCCAACGGCCGGCCGATCATGAGTTGCAGGATCTGGTCCTCCGTAACGCTTCCCGTCTCCACTGTAGCCTGTGTCTTGCCGTCGCGCAGGACCGTTATCCGATCCGACAGGCGGAAGACTTCGTTCATCTTATGCGAAATGTAGATGACCGCTACATTGTCCCGGCGCAGCCGCTCGATGCAATTGAACAATGACTCGGCGTCGGCCTCCGTCAAGGCGGCCGTAGGTTCATCGAAAATGACGACCGAGCACGGAAACGCCGACGCGCGCGCGATCTCCACCATCTGCTGGCGCGCGATCGCAAGATCGGCGACCTTGGCCTCGGGATCGAGAGAATAGCCGCAGGACGCGATGACGGCGCGCGCCTGTTCATTCAGTTTCCGGCGATCGACAAGTCCCGACAGGCGGCGTGGCAAGGCGCCGAGATAGATGTTCTCCGCCACCGACAATTCAGGCACCAGCGACATTTCCTGGTGCACGAGGATGATACCGCTGTTGCGCGCCTCGCGCGGATTGGCCGGCGCATATGGCTGGCCGGCGAGCCGGATCTCACCCGCATCCGGCCGCACGCCGCCGGCCAGCGCCTTCATCAGCGTCGACTTGCCGGCACCGTTCTCGCCGCAGAGCGCGTGTACCTCGCCCGGGAATATCTCCAGATCCACTCCGTTGAGGGCCCGAACGCCCGGGAATTCCTTCACCACCCCCTTGATCTCCACGAGCGCGGCCTTGCGGGTGGGCGCCTCCACACTTCTGGTGTGGAGGCTTTCGTGCTTCGACATGCCTGCGTCCTTTCGCACTTCGGCCGTCTCAGAAATTCGGCCGTGGGATCTTGTCGACATTGGCCTTGGTCGTGCCGGGCGTGGCCAGATATTCGAACTGCTTCGTCTTCTCACCGGCGGCGATCTTGACGGCTGTGCGCAAGGCGAGCCGAGCATCCTCTTCCGGCGATTGATAGACGGAGCCGTAATATTCGCCCGTCTTGATGAGATCCCACACGAAGCCATACATGGTGGCGTCGACGAACTTGATCTTATCCGGCTCGAGAACGCCCTCCTTGATGGCGGCGCGGGCCGCCGTCAACGCGCCGAAGCCGACACCGGAATCCACCGAATAGACGCCGTCGATCTGCTTGCCGAAGCGGGTGATATAATTCTCCATCAGGGATTGTCCCTTGGCTTGCGACATGTTCGCCGGCTGCGAGTCGAGGACCTTGATTTCGGGATGCTTCGAGATGACATCCATGAAGCCGTCATAGCGCAATTGCGCCATCTTGTAGCCGGGCGTCCCGTTGAGCAGCACCACATTGCCCTTGCCGTTGAGGGCCTCGACCATGAGGCGGCCAGCCTCCTGCGCCTCCGCATAATCGTCGGGACCCGTATAGGTCGTCATGGCGTCGATGCCCGATTCATCGATCATCGAGTTGGAGATGACGACCGGGATTCCGGCCTGCGCCACCTGGCGGGCGGCCGGGACGATAGCCTTGCCGTTCACCGGCCAGATGATCATGACATCGACCTGCTGGGCGATGAGATCCCGCACCTGATCGGCCTGACGGGCCGGATCGAGCGCCGCATCCGTCATGATCGGCTTGACGCCGATCTCCGCCGCATAATCATTGAACGCCTTGAAATAAGCGGCGGCATAGCCATTGAGGCTCGGCCCGAGATTGGCGAAGCCAACGACGATTTGCTCATAGGGCTTCTTCGGATCTTTGGGGAACCAGTCCGGCGGCTCGGCCGCTGCGGAACCAATCATGAGGGCGCTGGCTACCGCCGCCACCAGAAGTGACTTGAATGACATGCATATTCCTCCCTGTTGCTGGACGTTTTCTTCACTCACCGTGTTCGAGCTTTCTGGTGTTGAACTGCCGATCGATGATCAGCGCGACGATCAGCACGGCGCCGACGATCAATGGAATGTAGAAAGGCGAGACACGCATCAGATTGAGACCATTGCGCAGCACCGTCAGCGCCAGGACGGCGCCGATCGTGCCGGCGACACCTCCGCGCCCGCCTTGCAGCCGCGTGCCGCCCAGGACCACCGCGGTGATGGCCAGCAGCTCATAGTCGGTGCCGAAAGTCGGCGCGGCGGCGCCGAGATTGGCGGCCATGGTGACCCCGCATATGGCGGCCATGAAGCCACACAGAACGAAATTCGCGACGATATGTGCCGAGACCGGAATTCCGGCGTCGATGGCGGCGCTCCGGTTACCGCCGATCGCATAGGTGTTGCGTCCATGGATGGTGACGCGCAGGACGAGAGCCACGATGACGGCGAATATGGCGAAGAGGCCGACTGTGACCGGGATGGGACCGATCGCCGCCATGGCCCAGAGATTGGGCCGGTCGTCGGCGGCCGAAAGCGACGTGTCGCCGATCGCCAGAAAAGTGAGGCCGCGTATGCCGCTCATCATCGCCAACGTCACGATGAAGGAGCTGATCCCGGTGCGCTCGACGAGAAGGCCGTTGACGAGACCGACCGCCGCTCCGGCAGCCAGCGCGCCCAGCAAAGCCAGCTCCAGACCATAGGGCTGTAGCGCCACGAACAGGCAGGCGGTCAAGCCGACGGTGGCGCCGATCGAAAGGTCGATATTGCCGCTGATGATGACCGGTGTCAGGCCAACCGAGATCAAGCCGATGAACACACATTGCGTCAGGATATTGGAGACGTTGAACGAGGTGAGAAAATGACCGCTCTGCACCGCGAAGAAGAGCGCCAGCACGATGGCGATCGCCCATACCGAATGACCACGCAGCAGAATGCCAAGCTTGGCGAGGGTGAGCGGCGTGCGGTCGATGTCGGACCGGCCGCGTTCTGCTCCTGTGAAGGCCGTATTCATGCGAGCTGCATCCCCCGCTTGGCGGCCACATTCACCCACGCGGCGGCGACCAGGACGAAAGCGATGGCGATCCACTGCATGTAGAAGGGATAGCCGAGGATCAGCAGTGCACTCTGCAAGGCGCCGATGATCAGGACACCGATCATCGAGCGGCCAATACCGCCGGAACCGCCGACCAGGCTCGTGCCGCCGAGAATCACCGCCGACAGGACCATGAGCTCCATGCCCGAGCCCAGGTCGTGGCGGGCCGTCATCACGCGTGATGCATAGACGACGCCGGCCAGAGCGGCGAAGCCGTCGGCGATCAGGTAGCAGAGGAATACGGTCCGGCGCGCGTCGATCGAGGAATAGACGCTCGCCACCAGATTGCCGCCGACCGCGAAGACCCGCCGCCCGAAGGTCGTCATGTTGAGCAGGATCGCGAAGAGCACGGCGAGCGCGGCGGTGATCCAGACGGGCACCGGCAGGCCCAGCAGATAGCCGCGGCTGATGAAGCTGAACCAGGTTTCCGCCTCGAGATCGTTGAGGACGACATTCGCTCCGTTCGTATGGACCAGGGCTATTCCCTGGACGACCGACAGCATACCGAGCGTCGCGATCAGGGAATTGAGTCCGAGATAGGCGACGAGGAAGCCGTTGACGCAGCCAATGGCGAGCCCGATGACAAGCGCGATCGAGATCGCCGGGACCGGTCCCACGAGATTATAGAGCTCGACCGTCGCGATCGCAGAAGCGGACAGGACGGCGCCGATCGACAGATCAAGGCGTCCGGCAATGACGACGAAGGTGGCACCGATCGCCATGATGGCCGGCACCGCCATCTGCCGGAGCACTTGGTTGATGTTCTGAATTTCGAGCAGTTGCGGAATAAAGAGCCACGCCGCCAGCAGAGCGGCCGCCGCGGCGATCACCGGCGTCTGGCGCATGAGACTGGCTTGCAGGTTTCCCACCATATCTTTCCTCCCGGCATGGTTCTCCATGCGCTTTGCATGCCGATCGGACTTGCAAGGAAACGGCTGAACCGTCGGCATCTGATGAAAACATGCCCAAGCCTGAGCTGCGGGAGAAGGCACGCTCCGTTGTCATAGTGATAACTTCAGGTTATCATCCGGCTGGCCGATAGACGGAGCAGCGCCTGTCTTTATGCTCCTATCGGAAATCCGGACACGCTCCGGCGATAGTCTTGGGCAATCACTGACGCATGAGGTCCTGTTGTGAGCCAGCGCGTGAAGAATGTCGCCGATCACTATCTGCGGTCCTTCATCCGCATCGCGCGGGCGGGCAGCCTGCACAAGGCGGCGGCCATCATCGGCATTTCCCAGCCGGCGCTCAGCAAGCAGGTAACCCAGCTCGAGGCCGCGCTCGGCGTGAAGCTGCTACGCCGCACGACTCGCGGAGTCAGTCTCACCGGCCCGGGCGAATTTCTGCTCAATCGTATCCAGTCGCACTTCGACGATATCGACGCCTCGATCATGGAACTCGATGCCCGCTCGCCCAAGCTGAAGGGACAAGTCATCTTCGGCGCCATCGAGACCTGCAGCTTCATCGACGACATCTGGAATCTGATCTCGCGGATTTCGACGGAGAATCCCGAGCTTTCCGTGAATATCCGGACCTATAACAGTGCTGAGATCGTCAAGCAGGTTTCAACGGGCCAATTCGATTTTGGCATCGTCCACGACAACTCGCTGTTTCCCGACGACATCGTCAAGAAGGAGCTGATGCGCGAGAGGCTGACCATCGTCTACTCGAAGAACCATTTCGACGAAGCCTTGATCGCCCGTTATCCGGATCTTGCCAAAGACGTGTCGCTCATCTCTTTCGACGCCACATCGGCGCTGGGCCGCCTGGTCCAGAACCATAATCGCAAATACGGCATCCCGATCCGCATCGAGACGAACTCGCTGCGTTACCTCCTGGACGCGACCATGCGGGGCCTCGGCATCACCATTCTGCCCGAGCTGTTCCCCATCACGGGTTTTCAGAGCGCCGGGCTCGTACGTTTCCTGTCCCCTGCCCTCGACACGGTGCGTGGCAACGTGATCATCCAGCGCCGGCGCGCCGGCATGTCGCATCAGGCCGAGCGCTTCATGAGCGAGCTGATGAAAATATTCTAGTCCTTGCGCACCGGAAACAGCGCGCGCAGGCGCTCGTCGCGCAAATAGAGACCACCCCACATCAAGAACCCAAGATAGACGCCGAACAGGAGATGGCTGAAGACCGGGTTGCCGAGACGCAGATGGGTGGCGACGGCTCCGCCAAGATAGCCGGTGAGCAACACGGCCCCCAGGATCGCGGTGCGCGGATAGACGTATAGCGCCGTCAAGACGAGCGCCAGAATGCCTAAGCCCCGCGCCATCGCGGGGGTCGCGGGATAACCGATCTCGCTCAAAGTTTGCAGCACGATGTCGAGCGGCGGCAGCTTGATGACGCCATCGAAGATCATGAAGAGGACGAAGAGGCCGCTCAAGCCATAGCCGATCCGTTTTACCGTTGTGCTGCTCATAGCCATGTCTGTCTGCTCCCTCAAACTTTTGTCGCGCCACCGCTGACCATCCAGGGCGTCCCGAAGCGATCGATCGTCATGCCGAAGGCCTTGGCGAAAAAGGATGCCTGCAACGGCACTAGGATCTGTCCGCCATCGGCCAGGTCGGCGAAGATACGCCCTGCCTCCTGCTCCGATTCGTAGTCGAGCGTAACCGAGAATCCTTTCATGCCTTCATAGGCACCACCGCCCGCCCAATCGCTCGCCATGAGGACATCGCCATTGGCGAAGGTAACCTGGGCATGCAGGACCTTATCGGCACTGTCGGGGGGCGTTTGCGGCGATGGCGGCAGGTCGCCATATTTGATGAGACGGTCGAGCTTTGCTCCCAGAACCTTCTCATAAAAGCGCATGGCCTCGCCGGCCGTGCCGTTGAAAGAGAGATAAGTGCTGGTCTGGCGCATGGGGGCTTCCTTTTCCTCCCGCAGATCGGCAGCGCGGGAGGCGGACCATAAGCGCATCGCTAGGGATCTGTTTTGTACAGAAACGACAATTGCTCGTCCTGGCGTGAAACACCCGCCGGCGTCTGGCCGACGAGGTGCTTGAGCGCCCGGGTCATATGCGGCTGGTCGAAGAACCCCGCTTCGTGGACGGTGTCGAGAATGGAATGGCCATCCTTCAAAAGCTGGACGGCGCGGCGCGCCCGCTCGATCTGCCGGAAGGTGCTGTGGGTCATCCCGGTCGCCTGGCGGAAATGCCGTTGAGCCGATCGGAGCGACAACGCCTGCTCATCGCCCGCGAGCCCTTCGGTGATCGCTTGATTACGGGTGATGAGTCCGTTCTTCACCAGGCGCGACACGAAATCTTCCGCCGTCTCGAAACCGGGATATTCCCATTCCATGCCATCGAGCCAGAAGCCGCGCCCGGTCATGTCGGGCATATCCTTGTCGTTGCGGTCGATGAGCACGCTCACCGGCAGGGACGGCATGAAAGTGCCGAGCTTGAAGCGGATGCCGAACCATTCGCCGTCGGCCGGACAATCGGCCAGCGTCGCTTTCGTCTCCGGCCCTCTGATGGTCAGGAAGGTTCGGCCTTTGACGCGCGACACCGCCATTTCCCAATGCGGCGATGCCATGGAATGAAATTGCCCGGCGCGCTCGCTATGACAGCGCCAGACCCTTTCGATGAAGGGCGAGTCCGATGGCCGATCGTTAAAGACAAGGAACAAGATGGCCTCTCCTCTCAACCCTGCTTGGCTTCACGTAGGAAGGCGCGGCCGATCACTTCCGCGAAAGATCTGAGCGATGCGGCGCTCGCTCCGTCGCGGGCCGAGCCCGACATGCCTTCAAGGGCGATGACGAGAAGATCGGCCAGCGCTTCGGCCTTGGCCGGATACCGGGTCGCGATGAAATCGCGCAGCGCCGTGCGGCTGGCTTTCTTATAGGAGGCGATAATGGCCTTCGCCTCCGGATCGGCGCTGTTGCGCGCCCCATCGATCACCAGACATCCGGCGACGCCATCATGTTCGGGATAGACCTCCGCCGCGACGAGCAGCATGCGCAGAACGACCTCGCTCACCGTGCCGCCCAAAGCCCTGGCGCGATCGAAGACATTGGCATCGCTCGTCGAATAGTGCTCGACGGCGCGCTGGAACAGCCCCGCTTTATTGCCGAAGGCGGCATAGAAGCTCGGCGGCTTGATGCCGAGTTCGGCGCCGAGCTCCGCCACGCCTACCGCGTCATAACCACGGCTGTGGAATAGCCGCACCGCCTTATGAACCGCCTCCTCCATGTCGAAGGAACGCGGTCTGCCACGCGGATCCAATTTTTTTGTAGCGACCACTAAAATAATCCTTGCGCCCTTCGCAACTCCACATATATAGCGACCACTACACAAATGCAAGGAGAGCTCAAATGACCGATTTTTCGGGAAAGAAAGTGCTGGTGCTGGGCGGCAGCCGTGGCATCGGCGCCGCCATTGTTCGCCGCTTCGCCAAGGCCAATGGCAAAGTCGCCTTCACTTTTGCGGGGTCCAAGGAGGCGGCCGAGAAACTCAGCGCCGCGACGGGTGCCGAAGCCATCCGTACCGACAGCGCCGACCGTGACGCGTTGATCGTCACCGTCGCCGGCCGTGGCGCCCTCGATATTCTCGTCATCAACGCCGGCACCGCCGCCATCGGCGATCCGCTGACATTCGAACCGGATGCCATCGACCGGATGATCGATATCAATGTGCGGGCACCCTATCACGCCGCCGTCGAAGCGGCCCGTAAAATGAACGACAATGGCCGCATCATCGTGATCGGCTCGGTCAACGGCGATCGCATGCCGTTTGCCGGTGGCGCCGCCTATGCGCTTACCAAATCCGCCATACAGGGCATGGTCCGCGGCCTCGCCCGCGACTTCGGCCCGCGCGGCATCACCGTCAATAGCGTGCAGCCCGGCCCGACCGACAGCGACATGAATCCGGCCGACGGCCCGAATGCCCCGCTCATGCACAGCTTCATGGCCATCAAGCGCCACATCCATGCCGACGAGATCGCCGAATACACCGCCTTCATCGCCGGCCCGCATGGCGCCATGATCACGGGGGCGTTTCAGACGATCGACGGCGGCTTCGGCGCCTGACCGCAACATCACGATGCGGACTTTCGCGCCGAGGCGAACAGGGCCTCGATATAGCGCCGCAAATGGACGAGGCACTGGGCGCCGGTGTCGGGATCCTGCTTCGCCTTGGCGAGGATCAGGGCGCCCTGGATGACCGCTTGCATGTGCAAGGCGAGACTCTCGGGCGTCCAGGTGCCATCGCTGCCATATTTCTCGACCGCGGCCGCAATGTCCTTGGCGAGTCCCGCGCCATGCCGGTCGAAGGTGACCGTGCAGGCATCGCGGATCTGCGGATGGGACAGATAGACCTCCTGCACCAGCGTGCCGCCGAAACAGGTGAACTGCAGCAGCTCGCCCTGCATCGCGCCTCTGCGAAAATCGACATAAGCGAGAAGCCGGTCCAGCGGATCGGGCAGCGCCTGATAAGGGGCGGCCGCGAAGAGCGCGCAGGCATATTCGCCCCAATGCCCCGCCGCTTCGATGGCGAGCTCCTCCTTGCTTTTGAAATGATGGAAGAAGCTGCCCTTGGTTAGTCCCGCCTCGGCGCAGATGTCTTCGACCCGCGTCGCGGCATAACCTTTGGCGCGGAAGACATCCAGGGCGGCATCCAGAATTCTGGTCTTGGATTCGTGTCTTGGGTCTCGTGTCTGCATTTCATACCTGCCGGCAGGAAAATACCTACCAGTAGGTATGGTGTCAATTCTCCCGAATGGAGAAGGCAATTGCCCGGTCGATCGCGTCCTTGACCGCCGGACTCTCAAGGCGCGCGTCGAAACCATGCGGCGCACCCGGCAGGTTGACCACCTCGATCAGCGCATCGGCGCCGAGCAGCACCTTGACGGTCTCGTCCTGGAGGGCATTGAGTCCCTTCATCTGATCGCCGCCGGCCCTGAGGATCAGCAACGGCACCTTGCGCCCGGCCATCGCCGCGGCGCTCTTCTGCAGGCTCATCCGCGCCGCGAGCTCGGGGCTGGTGAGCGGTTCGCTCGGGCTGCCGGGCACGATCCCGGTCGAGGGATAGAACAAGGCGATCCGGGTGACGGCGAGCGGGCGGCGCTTGTCCTCGATCAAGGACGGCGCCAGAAGACCTCCGGCCGAGAAGGCGATGGCACTGACGCGGCTAATGTCGAGCCCCCGCCCCTCGCCTTGCGCCGCGAGCCAGGCCAGCACCTGATCCAACTGGCTGAGCGCCAGATCGAGCTCGCGCTTCGGCACGCCCAGCGAATGATCATACATGATCGCGGCGGCGCCCGAGGCGGCAATGACCGTGCCCCAATCGCGATAGACCTGCCAGACGCTCGCCGGCGCCTTGATCTCGGCCGGAATGCCGCCGTGCATGAGGAGCACGACCGGCAGCTTGCCTTTGCTTTCGCCTTTGGGTGTCGACAGCGTGATCTTGATCGGCGACCCATCGGCACGCTGGCCGATCGTCACCTCTTCCTTCACGACATCGGCACTGACGAGCGGATGGCGCAGAGGTGGATTTTCCTGCGCCTGTGCGCCAGAGCCGAAGACAATGAACAGCAGGACCAGAAAACAGACTCTCACCTTCATCATACGCTTCTCCTATCCAGTCCCTGCTCTAACAGAGACGGTCGGAGAGGCGCGTTCCCGCAATTGCTATCTCATGCCTCTCACACCGCATCGTTTTGCCCAAGAACGGCATATTCCTTGGCCAGGCGCTCGAGCAGTGCCCGCACTGACGGCAGCAATCCGCGCCGCGACGGGAAGGCCGCATGGATGACGCCCGAGCGCGGCGCCCAGCCCGGCAGCACCTCGACCAGGCGCCCGGCGCGCAGATCCTCCTGCACCACGAAAGTGGGCAGTTGGCAAACACCAACACCCTGAAGTGTCGCCAGCCTGAGCGCCACCATGTCCTCGGTGATGAAGCGTGGCCGGTGGCGGACGATGCTCGTGGCGCCATGGGCATCTTCAAGCCGCCATTCATGTTCGAGCCGCGCCGGCTCCCAGGCGAGGCTCGGCAGCAGAGCGAGATCGGCCGGCACCAGCGCCCGGGAGAAGCCGCTCAGCAGCGTCGGGCGCGCGACCAGGCGCTGGGTGCTTTCCGCCAGCTTGCGGATCACCAGATCGCTGTCCTCGAGCGGCGGAAACCGTACCCTGATCGCCAGATCGAAGCCTTCGCGGATGACATCGACCCGCCGATTGGTGCTTTCGAGCTGTACGTCCACCTTCGGACAGTCGGCCACGAAACGCGCGATGATTTCGCCGAGATGGAAATAGATGACCGATGACGGACAAGCCAGCCGCACCGTCCCTTGCGGTTCGGATCTCATCCGGTCGATGGCTTCCTGCGCCGCATCCGCTTCGACCATCATCGCCACGCAGTGCTGGTAATATTCACGCCCGATCTCGGTGACCGCGAAGCGCCGGGTCGAGCGCTGGATCAGGCGCACACCAAGACGCTCCTCCAGCAGGCCGATGCGCCGACTGAGCCTGGAGCGCGGCATGCCGAGTTTGCGGGCGGCGGCGGCGAAGCCGTTCTGTTCCACGACATCGACGAAGAAACGGAGGTCGTTCAGGTCCTGCATGTCCATTTGTCCTAAATTCAGGACATTATAGCTCGAAATAGCCGTCTACCGCCAGATTTGGTGCAGCCATATGTTCTCCGCATTACGGTCCATCAGGGATCCCGCAAGGAGACATCAGATGAGAAAGATCTTAGGAATTTACGGCGGCACTCGCCCCCACTGGGTCGGCGATGGCTTCCCGGTCCGCTCCCTCTTCTCACATGCGAGCCATGGCGAGCATGTGAGCCCCTTCCTGCTCCTCGATTATGCCGGCCCCGCCAGGTTCGAGCCCACGGATCAGCCGCGCGGCGTCGGCGTCCATCCCCATAAGGGCTTCGAGACGGTGACCATCGTCTATGAGGGCGAGGTCGAGCACCGCGACTCGACCGGCCGCGGCGGCGTCATCGGCCCCGGCGATGTCCAATGGATGACCGCCGCCGATGGCATCCTGCATGAGGAATTCCATTCCAAGGCCTTCACCGCCAAGGGCGGCACGCTGGAAATGGTGCAGCTCTGGGTCAACTTGCCGGCCAAGGACAAGACGGCAACGCCGGGCTATCAGGCGCTCCTCGCGGGCGATATTCCCTCGGTCGCCCTCGCTGGCGGCGCCGGTACGCTGCGGGTCATCGCCGGCGACTATCAAGGTCACAACGGCCCGGCGCGGACCTTTACGCCGATCGATGTGTGGGACCTGTCGCTCAAGCGCGGCAAACGCACTGAGCTGACTTTGCCGGAAGGCCGCACGCTGGCTGTCATCGTGCTCAAGGGATCGGTCCGCTTCAATGATGACGCCATTGCCGGCGAGGCGCAGTTCGCGCTCTTCGACCCTGAGGGCGGCGCCATCGCGCTCGAGGCCCAGGGCGACGCGCAGCTGCTCGTCCTGAGCGGCGAGCCCATCGACGAGCCCGTCGTCATGCACGGTCCCTTCGTCATGAATAGCACGGAAGAGATCCGCCTGGCCATCACCGATTTCCAGAGCGGCCGTTTCGGCGCGCTCACGGAAAGTGCCTAGAACCCAACCCAAGGAGTAAAGACCATGTCCAAGACCTATAAACGTCTCGACAAGGACCAGGCGGCGGTGCTGCTGGTCGATCATCAGACCGGGCTCCTGTCGCTGGTGCGCGACATCGATCCCGACAAGTTCAAGAACAACGTGCTGGCGCTTGCCGATCTCGCCCGCTATTTCAAGCTGCCGACGATCCTGACCACCAGCTTCGAGGACGGGCCCAACGGCCCGCTGGTGCCGGAGCTCAAGGCGACGTTCCCCGACGCGCCTTTCATTCCGCGCCCCGGCCAGATCAACGCCTGGGACAATGAGGACTTCGTCAAGGCGATCAAGGCGACCGGCAAGAAGCAGCTGATCATCGCCGGCGTCGTGACCGAGGTCTGCGTCGCCTTCCCGGCTCTCTCGGCCTTGGCCGAAGGTTTCGACGTCTTCGTCGTCACCGATGCGTCGGGCACCTTCAACGAGATCACCCGCCATTCTGCCTGGGACCGCATGTCGGCCGCCGGCGCCCAGCTCATGACCTGGTTCGGTGTCGCCTGTGAGCTGCATCGCGACTGGCGCAACGATGTCGAGGGCCTCGGCACGCTCTTCGCCAACCACATTCCCGATTACCGCAATCTGATAACCAGCTATTCGATGCTGGCGTCAAAGAAATAGGAGACCATCATGATTGCCAATTTCGATGGAAAGCGCCCCGTGATCGATCCCAATGACGCGGTAATGCTGCTCATCGACCATCAGAGCGGTCTGTTCCAGACGGTCAACGACATGCCGATGCCAGTTCTGCGCAACCACGCTGCGGCACTTGCCCGGATGGCGAGCCTTGCCAAGCTGCCGGTGATCACCACCGCTTCGGTGCCGCAGGGCCCGAACGGTCCCTTGATCCCGGAGATTCACCAGAACGCGCCGCACGCGCAGTATGTCGCGCGAAAGGGCGAGATCAATGCCTGGGACAATCCAGATTTCGTCGCCGCGGTGAAAGCGACGAAGCGCAAGACGCTGATCATCGCCGGCACCATCACCAGCGTCTGCATGGCCTTCCCCGCCATCAGCGCGGTCCAGGACGGCTACAAGGTCTTCGCCGTGGTCGATGCGTCGGGCACCTATTCCAAGATGGCGCAGGAGATCACCCTCGCCCGCGTTGTACAGGCCGGCGTCGTGCCGATCGACACCGCGGCCGTCGCCTCTGAACTGCAGCGCACCTGGCATCGCGACGACGCGCAGCAATGGGCCGAGGTCTATACGAAAATCTTCCCGGAGTATCAGCTGCTGATCGAGAGCTATCTCAAGGCGCAAGACGTCGAGAAGAACCACGAGCAGCTCGACTCGCAGCGCAAATAGCGAAAAAATCGGCCATGGCGATGACCCATGGCCGTTTTCTTCATGGCACGATCGTCGTGAACAGATAGACCGCGAAGATGACGAGATGCACCGCCCCCTGCAGAACGGTGGTGCGTCCGGTGCCGAGCGACAAAGTGGCAACCAGCAGCGACAGCGCCAGCAGCACCATGCCCTTGTGATCGAGCCCCAGCACCAATGTCCAGCCGGTGGCAAGCGCCACCATCGCCACCGCCGGAATGGTCAGCCCGATCGAGGCCAGCGCCGAGCCGAGCGCCAGATTGAGGCTTGTTTGCAGGCGATTGTAACGCGCGGCCTTCAGCGCCGCGAGGCTTTCGGGCAGGAGCACGATGGCGGCGATGATAATGCCGACGACAGCCTTGGGCGCGCCCGCCGCCGAGACGGCGGCCTCGATCGTCGGTGACAGCGCCTTGGCGAGCAGCACGACGGCGCCGAGGCAGATGATGAGCAGCCCGCCGCTGATCAAAGCGGTGCTGAGTGTCGGCGGCGCCGCATGCGCCGCCTCGTCATGCGCCGCCTTGCCTTCGGGCAGGAAGTAGTCGCGATGCCGCACAGTCTGCACCAGCACAAAGGCGCCATAAAGCGTCAGCGACGCAATCGCGATCATGACGAGCTGGCTCGGTGAATAGATGGGGCCCGCGACGGTGGTCGTCGCATTGGGCAGGATCAGCGTGATGACCGACATGGCGGCGAGCGTCGCCAGCGCCGCGTTGACGCCATAGAGTCCGAAGACCTGCTCGCCATGCCGCGATCCGCCGACCAGAAGACAGATACCCACCATGCCGTTGAGGATGATCATGATCGCGGCGAAGATCGTGTCGCGCGCCAAGGCCGCCGTGGTCTCGCCTCCCGCCAGCATGAGCGACACGATGAGCGCCACTTCGATCACCGTCACCGCCAGCGCCAGCACCAGCGTCCCGAAGGGCTCACCCACCCGATGGGCGACGACTTCAGCGTGATGCACCGCAGCCAGGACACAGGCGATAAGCCCAATGCCAATGACGATTTCAAACAATGAATGAGAAAAGCCTAGCGACACGGCGAGCAGCAGCCAGCCCGCGATCGGGCTGAGCCAGGTCCAGATGGGCAGATGGTCGCGCAGCATGATAAATCCGTTCTTCGAGGCTTAGGACAGTCCGCAGGTGAGGCAGAGAAGCGGTGCGCCGTCATCTTTCTGGGCAGACTTCATGACCGTCAAGCCCGAACCCGCGAGCTTTTCTCGGACAAGGTCGGCTATCCGGCCCCGCTGTACCGCCGCCGGCGGTTCATAGAAGAGGAACAGCCTGCCGGTTTTCTTCAACAATTTCCTGACGACCGGCAGCTCGGGGCCGGGATCGGTCCAGAACAGATTGACATTGATGGCGAATATCCTGTCGAACGGGCCGTCCGCGCCACCGAGATCGGCCAGTGCCGCATGGCGGAAGACTGCTTTGCCCGCCGTTTCCCTGTCGCCAGCCGTCTTACGCGCCGCGGCGATGGCAGTCGCCGACCGGTCGATGGCGAGGATACGCCCGCTCCTCAGGCGGGGCGCGATCAGCGAAACGGCCAGTCCTTTGCCGCACCCGACCTCGAGCAAAACGTCTGAAGGCCGGATCGCCAGGGTCTCGACCGCCCAGCCGATTCGTTCCGGGATCCTGGATGCCATCCCGCCACTATCGCCCATCCGCCCGGCCAACGGAACGTCCCAAATCCGGCCGCCTTTTTCCGTTCTGCCGCCACAAAGCCGGGCGATAAGTAACTTGCCCAAAGGGCAGAGCGCATTAGAATTGCCGGGTGGTGCCGCTCATGTGATGAACGGCCCGCAGTGTGTCTGATACATCCCGATTCCCTCCATAGCCTTGGTGCGATGATCCCATGATGAAGAAGTACCTGATGGCCGGCACGGCAAGTGCCCTCCTCGCCCTCACCGCTTTGCCCAATCTGGCCGAGGCCAAGACACGCATGCTGCTGATCGGCGTCGCCGATTACAACGAGGATTCGGGCATCCGTGACCTTCTGGGTCCGCGCAACGACGTCTCCATCATGTGGCGGCTGTTCAAGTCGCGCGGCGTCGACCCCAAGGACATCACCGTGCTGAGCGACGGCATTCCGGAAGGCGCCGAATATCCGGCCATGAACGGCGCGGCGACTATCGAGAACATCCGCGCCGCCTTCGACAAGATCGCCGCCGAGACCGGTCCCGAAGACGACTTCATCTTTTACTATTCGGGCCACGGCACGCGCCAGCCGGACAACGATCCTTCCGCCGAGATCGAACCCGAGGCCGACGGCTATGACCAGGTCTTGCTGCCGTCCAATACCGGCCCCTATGACCCGACCGGCGGCGGCATCAAGAATGCCCTCGTCGACGACGAACTCGGCCAAAAGCTTGACGCCATCCGCGCCAAGGGCAGCTTCGTCTGGGCGATCATCGATTCCTGCAATTCCGGCACGGTGACCCGCGGCGACAGCGTCACGCGCTCGATCGATCCGGCCACGCTCGGCGTCCCCGACAAACCCGCGACGACCACGGCCAATGCCACGCGCGGCGGCACCCGCAAAGGCGCCCTCAGCGTCACCAACCAGAACGACCTCGTCGGCTTCTATGCCGTCGATGCCTTTGACGAGGCGATCGAACGTCCCTTCACCGGCTACAGCCTGCCGATGGTGGGCGACGGCAAGACCCAGCGCATGGGTGTCTTCACCAACGCGCTCCATCACGCTTTGACCCAGGGCACGGCGCAGACCTTCGCCGATCTGGCGCGAGAGATCTCCGCCGACCTGCAGACCGACCGCTCGGGCGGGCGCGTGCCGCAGCCGGTCTTTGACGGCGTGCTCGACCGCCCGGTGCCGGGCACGGCGAGCAAGGGTCCGCGCCTCATCACTTCGATCATCACCGACGAGACGGTGGCGGTGCCGCAAGGCGTGCTGCATGGCTTCGAGGAAGGCTCGAAGGTCGAGCTCTACGCGCCGGGCAAGAGTGATGCGCCGATCGGCAAGGCTGACATCGTGAGTTCCGAGGCCGCCTCGAGCCAGGCCGGTAACATCGTCTGGACGGATGGCGCGCAGAAGATCACCTCAGGCCCCATCACCGTGCGGCTCGCCGAACAGGCAGTGAGCTTTCGCTATGCCGTATCGCCGCCGCCCACCAACGACCTCAAGCCGGGTGCGGAATCCGACACCGTGACCAAAGCCGTCGACCTCGCTTTCGGCAAGGAGTCAGGCTCGGCCGAAATCGGCATCAATATGGGCGAGCCCGGCAATCCCGACGGCGACGTGCTGCTTCGGGCTCAGAACGGCCGCTTGTGGATCATGCGTCCCGACCGACCGCTCGACACCAAGGCCGGCAGCTTCGGCGAAACACCATCGATCGCGATCGGTGACGATCCCCAGAAGCTCGCCGAGAAGGTCAAGCAGGCGGTGTGGTCGCTGTCGCGCGCCGAGAAGCTGATCCGCTTCGCCTCCTCGATCGGGTCGTCGCAGGATCCCAATACCGACCGGCCGGAGATCACCGCCACCATCGAGCGCAAAGGCGACAAGAGCGCCGACCCGGCGAGTGCCTGCGCCAAGCCGGACAAGAATGCGCAAGGCAAGCCGCTCGCCGCCTTCTCGCCGCAAGGCGTCGGCAACTGCGACACTGTGCGTTTCAAGATCTCCAACGAGACGGACCAGACCTATTACATCGCCGCCTTCTATGTCGACGCGCTGGGCGGCGTGATGCCGCTGTCGAGCCAGGACAAGGCGCGCGGCTGCGTGCGCACGCTCTATTCCGGATCGGGCGAGGTCACCTATACGATCCAGATCAATACCTGGGACGCGAAAGATAAGCGCCCGGCGGCGATCGGCACCGAGAACGCGGTGATCCTGGCCATTCCCCAGGACTCTTCGAAGATCGCCCCCAGCATGTGCTCGCTGATTCAGCCGACGCTCTCGGCGATGCAGCAGACCCGCAGTGTCGAATCGGCGGCGACCCGCGGCTCGGCGCAGGGCAAGTCGCTCAAGAATCTCCTGGGCGGCATCACCGGCTCGGCGACGCGCGCCGCGACCATCCAGGAAGACGAAGCTGGCGGCCCGGCAATGACCTCGAGCCTGTTCACCTTCGACGTGCGCCCATAACGAGCGACGCGCCAACTCATCCATCACTTCAGGTCGATGCGACCTGAAGTGATGATGCGGAAGAACTTCAGTTCAGATTGAAATTGCGCTTCACGATCTGCGCCTTCGGCTTGATCGTCTCTTCGCGCGCCTGGAGCTGCGGCTCGGGCTTGGTCGGCCTCGGTTCGGGATTGCGCGATCCCCTCTGCTTGACGACCACCTGAGCGCCCGGCTTCACGCGCTCATAGAGGTCGGCGACATCGACGTTGAGAAGCCGGATGCAGCCCGAGGAGACCGCTTTGCCGATGGAGCGCGGATCCGCGGTGCCGTGGATCCGGTAAAGAGTGTCGACCTTGCCCTGGAACAGATAAAGCGCCCTGGCGCCCAACGGATTGGTGGGCCCGCCCGGCATGCCGTTCGCCCATCGGGCGGCGTTGGCATCGCGCTTCACCATTTCGGCAGGCGGCGTCCAGCGCGGCCATTTCTGCTTCCACCGCACATCGGCGCGCCCGGACCAGGAAAAACCCTGGCGGCCGACGCCGATGCCATAGCGCAGCGCCTCGCCATTGGGCTGCACCAGATAGAGATAGCGGTTCGCCGTATCGACCACGATGGTGCCTGGCTTCTCCGGTCCCGAATAGCTCACCGCCTGGCGACGAAACTTCTCCGGCACCAGATTGGCGTCGGATTCATCGATGGGGAATTGCTCGTCGGGATGTGCAATGGCGAGGGCGGCCGGCGCGCCAAGCGCACAGGCGCCAAGGAGAGTGGAGAGTCTAAGCATTTGCCGGCGATTCATGAGGCACCTTGAGATTGATTCCTGCCCTCAGAAGTAGCGGGAATAGATTCAAGAGTCTTTATCGCGGAGCGTCGCAGGAGCACATCACAACGATTTGATATTTCGCGATTATTACGTGTGAAGATGGTAGCGCGGCGGCACCGGCGGGAAGCTCACGCACATCAACAACAGAACATGCCGCCGTCATCTCAGGACTGTTGGCCCATACACCATTCTCCAACTGGACAATATGTCCTTACGGCAGAGAGGTATATGATGAGGCCTCTCGATGGGAGGACAGCATGGCGACCAGGATCGTAAACGACGTGAGGTCCCATTACCGCGCCTGGGACGAAGGCAAGGGCACGACAGCCGAGCGCTTCCTCGAGCTCTTGGCCGACGATGCGACCTTCCGGTCGATCGGCGGCGGCGCGAAGGTCATGGAATTCACCCGCTCCCACAAGGCCAAGGACAATGTCCGCGCCTATTTCGCCGAGCTGGCGCGCGATTGGCAGATGCTCTTCTACAATGTCAGCACGCTCCTGGCGCAGGACGACACCATCGCGGTCGTCTGCGAATGCGCCTGGAAGCACAGGCACACCGGCAAGACCGTGCATACACCGAAGCTCGACATCATCCGCGTCAAGGACGGCAAGATCATCGACTTCTATGAGTTCTTCGACAATCACCAGGCCTTTTCCGCCTGCTCCGCCGAAGGCGTGTGCCCGGCGCCCGCCGATCCGAAGCCCTTCAACGGCATCGGCCCGTCGCGCCTCGAAACCGGCATCACCGTCGCGACCCGCGCCAATGTGAAGACGCTCAAGCATCTCTATGCGCAGTGGGCAGAGACGAAAGGCGCCAGCGCCCAGTCGATCATGGAGATCCTCGCGCCCAATGTGGTCTGGGGCTCGCTCTCCGCCGGCGCCTATCCCTTGGCTTTCCTGCGCACGCGCCGCAGCCGCGACGAGGTCGGCGACTATTTCCGCGGGCTCGCCGAAAGCTTCACGATGAACTATTACGACGCGAAGGAGTATGTCGCCGCCGGCCCCTATGTGCTGATGCTGGGCGAAGTCTCCTTCACTAACATGAAAACCGGCAAGGCTTTCGTTTCACCCAAAGCCGATCTCTGGCGCTTCGCCGGCGGCAAGGTGGTGGAGTTCTACGAATATTTCGACACCGCCGCGGTGATGGCGACGACGAACGACTAGCGCTCACTCGGCAGCCAGCCCTTCTCCAGGGCCGCGATCAGACCAGCGGTCGTTTCATTCTGCGGCAACGCCCGCAGTTGCCGCACCGCCTCGAAGCGCCAGGCGCCATCGGCTCGGCTGGCGAGCCACACGGCGGCGATCTCGCCATTGGTATCGCGCGCCTTGATCTTCGCGGGCACGCTCGGCAATGTCTTCTTCGCTTCGAAAGCGATGCGCAACTTGCGTTTCTTGATGTCGAGGATCGTCACCGAGAATTTTCGGACGGCCATCGCATCGGCGCTGATCACGATCTCGCGCGCATCTTGGATGACAGTCTTGCCATTGCCGACCATCACGCTGAACGGTCCCTCGCCCCCGCTCCAGGTCAGACGTACCGGTCCGCCATCACGCAGGATGTAATTGCGTCCGCGCACCACCAGCGGCACCTTGATCGCCTCCCCGGTCTCGGTGCCTTTCGACACTAGAACCGAGAAAGAATCGTCATCCCCTCTTCCGGCCAGGATGGCGACGATCTGCTCGATGATGGTGAAGGAGTCATCGCCGCTCGCCATTTCGCCGGCGATGTCCTTGCGCATGAGCTTGCCGGAGACGACGAGATTGCCCTCGCGCGCCAGGCTCAGCGTGATCTTGCTCGTCTCGTCGCGGATGAAGACGGAATCGCCGTCATAGATCGGCATCAGGAGCTTGGGCTGGAGCTCAGTGCCCTTGCGCACCACGACGGTGCCCTTCTCGGCATCGGCGCCTTTCAGTTCATAGGCCATGATGTAGCCGGCCGGCCGGACGTCCTGGGCCCACATCGGCGCCGCGGCACCGAGCACACTCAGCGCGATCAGAAGATAAGCGAGTATCCGCGCCACGATCGGCTCCTAATGCGACTTGAGCATGGAGCGCCAGCCCTTGCCATGGCTCCAGTCATAGATGATGCCCGCCAGTGAATCGAAGAACTTGTGCAGGATGAACAGCGTCAGCGTGACCGCGATGATGCGGATAGCGACTTCGAAGCCGAACAGGCGCGACAGGATCAACGCCACGGCGACCGTGATGAGGCCGGCGATGAAGGCCGACGGCGCCAGCTGGAAATTATAGGAGATGAAGGCCAGCACCGCGAAAATCGCAACCGCGATGAGGATCTCCACCAGCGGCGAGGCCTCGGGCATGGTCGCCATGGCGGTGGCGGCGGCAATGGTATTGGCGAGGATCACCGCGCCCGGCTGCGAGCCGAGCGGCGTCGCGTAGACATCATGCGAATTGGCGTGGGTGACGCCGATGACCACGACGCGATCCCGGAAAGCTTCCGGGTGAATCTCGCCTGCCGCCGTGGCCTTGCCACCTTCGTAACGCACCAGCGCCCAGGCCGGGATCTGCTTGAACACCGACATCTGCGCACCTCTGAAGTCGATCGTCTTGGCGTTCGCCTCGTCGGTATCGGCATTGAACATGTACTGGATGGCGACATCCGACGACAATCGATGCGGCCAGACGCTGGGCTCCGCTTCGAGGCGCTTGCAGCGCCGGTCGACCTGCTCGGCGAGAAAGCGCCGGAGATCGCCGGACCGGTCGCCCTCGGGCGCGAATTTGGCGGCGACGACGAGCGCCGGGGACGGATAGGTCACACCCTCGGCACCTTCGCACAGGGTTTGCCACAGCCGCAGGCGCCGCACGATGCGATCGGCCGAGAGCGGCGTCAGCACGCTCACCCAGATGGCATTTCCGGTCTCGGCGAAAAGGCTGTCATAGGGCGTCGAATTGGTCATGGTCGGCGTGCGCTCGGGCTGATCAGCGCTGACGCTGCCGGCGCGAAAGCTCCTGACGAACATCAAGGGCGGCTCGCCCAGGCTGGAGCCGCGAATGGCATCGGCGAGCGCGGGATCGGCGAGCGTCGCCGCGTCTTCGGGCGCCAGGTCGATATCGACGACGATGGCGCTGGCGCCCCCCTTCTCGGCGGTCCGGATCAGCTCGGCCAAGGCCGCATGCGGGGTGATCGGCGGCCCGCCCCAATTGGCCATTGTCTCGTCGTCGATCCTGATGAGCGTGACGGGCAGTGAATTCTTGGCGGCGCCCGACAGCGCCGCGGATATCTCGATGATGCGGTCGGTTTCGGTGAAACTCTTATAGGCCGCGGTGATGCTCTTGCCGCCACCCAGCAATGTGAGCAGCGCCACCAGCACGGCTGTGAGGATCGCCCACAGCCAGCGCGGCCAGCTTCGAAAAAAACCTGCCTTCGTTCCGCCCGCCATGTGCCGGCACTTGCCTCAACCTTCGAACAGGATCCGGGCCGGCAGTGTCCTGCCGGCCCGGTCTGATGTCAGAGATCAATCCTCTTCGGCCGGATCATCCTTGGTGCCCGGACGGTCGAAGAAGGCCTTCACGGCGTCGAACATCACGCCCTTGGTCGTCTTCTCATCGCCCTTCTTCCAGATCGCCTCGAACTTCTCCTTGTTCTCCTGGAAGTTCTCGAGACGGGAGGCCGCATTGGCCGGATACATCTGCGCGACCAAGGCGCGGTCGCCCGCCGAGATCTGCGAATTGGGCTCCGGCACGAAGCACTTGCTCTTGGCGCCCTTCTTGTAGAAATCGGGCGGGAACTGATAGAGCATGACCGAAGTCTTATCGAACTTGGTCAGCTGCAGGTCCTCGCCCGAGGCCTGGCGCAGGTTCCAGTCGATCGTCTCCTTGGTCCAGTTATTCGGCGGGCCTTCCAGATAGCTGTAGATCAGCTTCCAGTTATACTCGTTGTCGCAGCCGCCTTTCGGATTCTGGTGCTCGTGCTCGATGCCGAGCGCATGGCCGAATTCGTGGCGGATGGTGCCGATCTCGTAATCCGACAGCTGGTCGGGCGACACATTCATGAAGCCGCCGAGATTGAGCGAGGGCTCCTTCTGGTCGACGAACACCACGCTGTTCTGGCCGAGCTGCGACCAGTAGCCGTCCTGGCTGAAGGACACGCGGATCTGCATTTCCTTGCCGTTGTCCGGCTGACAGGTGCGGCGCTTGCCGGCCTTGCCGAAGTCGAAGCGCACGGAATTGTCTTCCGCCTGCCACTCCTTGGCGACATTGGCGACGACCTCACGCAGCGCCTGGCTGCCTTCCAGGAAGCACACGCGGATCTTGGGATAGTTAGCGCCCCACAGTGTGCTGTTGCGGTAGATGCCCTTCGACTGATCGGAATCGTCGAGCTTGTTCAGCGCCGCCTGATACTGCTTGATGCGCTTGATGTACTTGTCCGGCAAGCCGTCGCGCGCCAGCAGCGGGTTCTTCTCCGCCGCGACCGCGCCCGAAGCCGCCGCGACGGCCAAAGCCGACGCGATGATCCATTTAGAAACGCCTAACGCCGCCATTCACTCAGTCTCCTTCGCGTTTGAATTGAGGTCGGGTTTAGTCAAAAAGCTACTGTCCGTCATCAGGGTCGTCAGCGGTGCCTTTGCGCTCGAAGAACGCCTTGACGAAATCGATCATCACGCCCTTGCGGCCCTGATCGCCGGCTTTCGCGACGATGGCCTCGAGGGCCTGCTTGTTCTTCTCGAACGCCTCCATCCGTGCCGACGCCTGGGTCGGATACATATGCGACAGCGTCCCGTGGTCGGCGGCCGAGATATCATCATTCGGGTGGCCGGCGAAGCACGGACTGTCGGAACCCTTAAGATAAAACCTGTCCGAGAATGAATAGAGCATGACTGATTTCGGGTCGAAGTCCGTCATCTTGAGATCGTCGCCGAAATAGGTCTGCATGTTGAAGTCGATGGTCTGCTTGTCCCAGTTGTTGGGCGGACCGCTCAGATACTTGTTGATGAAGTCCCAGTTGAACTCGTTCTGGCAGCCGCCGGCGGGGCTTTGATGCTCGTGCAGCAGGCCCAGCGCATGGCCGAATTCATGCAGGATGATGCCACGCATGTCGCCCTGTGCCAGCTCCTCGGGCTTGAACTTGTCGAAGCCGGAGAGATTGAGCGAGGCTTCCTCCTGTTTGGCATAGACGACGGCGTTCTGGCCTATATGCGACCAGTAGCCGGGCTGGTCATAGGAAATGCGGATCTGATTCTCGCGGCCGGAACCGGCGTCGCACCGGCGCGGCGCGTCGGCCTTGCCGAAATCGAGCTTGAGCCCGACCTCATCGGTGATCCACTGATCGGCCACCCGGGCGACCGCGGCATTGGTCTCGGGGCTGCCGCCGAAGAAACAGACGCGCAGTTTGGGATAGGTCGGCGCCCACACCGTCATGGTCGAGTACATACCCCTGGCGGCATCGGAATCATCCAATGATTCCAAGTTCTTCATATGCTCGGCGATGCGCTTGAGATGCTCCTTGGGAAGCCCGGCACCGATGCCCCGGGGATCATGGGCCTGGGCCTGCCCCGTCCAGCAGACTGCCGCCATGGCCATAGTGCCAACGACCCCAGCCAGCCTCTTAACCGACATGCACAACTCCCTGTTGATCCCCTCCGAGGACCAGACGAATCTATCACACGGAGGCGAAGCGACAAAATAGGTTATCGTTGCGGAAGGTGGTGAAACTGAGATCATACGGCGTCAAACTCGGTGCGAACTCAAGGCTGGCCGGGGGGCCCGAAAAGGCGCAACATTGACGCCATGGAGTTCCGCGACATCGAATCCTGCCTGCCGCCCAGGCTTCATACCTTCAGTCGGCGGGTGCTCGAGATTTACCTTCATGGCCATATGACCACGGAGGAATTCCGCCGCTGGTTCCACATGCCGAACTCCGACTATTTGATGCTCGGCGATTGCATCGCCCAGAAGGTCGACCCGCATTACATTCCGGAAGCCAAGCTTCCTCCCTCGATCACGCTCAAGCCCAACAACACCTTCTGAAGTCTTTGGGCTACGGCTTCCCGAAAACTGTCTGCATCAGAGCGCGCGCGGCGCGCCCCTTCTCGCCCGCCGGAATGAGTTGCTGGAGCGCTGCCTTGTTCTTTGCGAACGTCGCCTGACGCTCCTTCTTGCCCGCCGGATACATGCTCGCGACCGCCTTCCGGTCCAGCTCGGTGATCTCGCTATTATACTGCTTCACGAAGCATGGGCTGGCCGCCCCCTTGCGAAAGAACTTTTCGGGGAGCGGCGTCAGCATGATGGATTTTGCGTCGAAGTCGGCGCCAACGACATCGGCGCCTGTCTTCTTCTCGTACCAGCCGAGCTCAACGGGAAGAATAAGCCCTCCGCCTGAGAGGTACGATGTTATGTAGTTCCAGTCGAACTCCTTCTCGCATACGCCATTGGGATTCTGATGCTCCTCGAGCAGTCCCAGGGCATGACCGAACTGATGCAGGATCGCGCCGCGCTCCTTCCCCTCCCGCAGCTTGTCGGGCGCGATCTTGTCGAAGCCTTCCAGATTGAGAGAGGCTTCGTCCTGGCCGGCGAAAACGACGGCGTTCCGGCCGAAATGGGACCACTCCCCCGGCTGCTTGTAGGAGATGCGAATCTGATTTTCACGCTTGCCGGGCTTGCCACATCGACGTGGCTTGTCCGCCCTGCCGAAATCGAATCCGAGCCCCGCATCCGAGCTGATCCACTGCCCGGCAATCTCGGCAACCGCCGCGTTGGTCGCGTCGGAGCCATCGAAGAAACATACCCGGAGCTTCGCATAACTCGGCGGCCAGACCGAGAAACCTGCGTAAAAGGCCCGGGAAACGTCAGAATTACCCAATGATTCTAATATTTTCGTCTTTTCCTTCAGGCGTTTGAGATGATCCTGGGGGACGCCGCCGGAGAAAAAATGAAGGTCCTCCGCCGCGGCCTGGCCGCACATCAGAGCCGCAACAATGACAACCGGGACCAAGCTCAGGCGGGGCATGTTCAACTCCCTGTTGACCGACTTATCGCAACGGAAAGCGATAAAACTGGGATAACAATATGTCGACGCCATCGCAAGGCGCCGGCCAAGGTGAAATTGCACAGGCTGCTCCCCAGATACTGATCTTCCGCGCGCCGGAGGGAACTGTTATCGGTGCGTATCATCTTTTGAGCCTGTCGGAGCCCACATGGATATTAAGCCGGATGTCATCGCCGCGATCGGCAACACCCCCCTCATCAAGCTGAAGAAGGCCTCGGAGCTCACCGGCTGCACCATCCTGGGCAAGGCCGAATTCATGAATCCGGGCCAGTCGGTGAAGGACCGCGCCGCGCTGTTCATCATCAAGGACGCCATCGCCAAGGGCCAGTTGCGCCCGGGCGGCACCATCGTCGAAGGCACCGCCGGCAATACCGGTATCGGTCTCGCGGTGGTCGCCAACGCGATGGGCTTCAAGACCGTCATCGTCATCCCGGTCACCCAGAGCCAGGAGAAGAAGGACACGCTCAGGCTGCTGGGCGCCGAACTCGTCGAAGTCCCGGCCGTTGCGTATAAGAACCCCAACAACTACGTGAAATATTCCGGCCGCCTCGCCGAGACCCTGGCCAGGACCTCGCCCAATGGCGCAATCTGGGCCAACCAGTTCGACAATGTCGCCAACCGCCAGGCCCATGTCGAAACGACGGCGCAGGAGATCTGGAAGCAGACCGACGGCAAGGTCGACGGCTTCGTCTCGGCGGTCGGCTCCGGCGGCACGCTGGGCGGCGTATCGGACGGCCTCAAGGCCAAGAACAAGAATATCCGCATCGCCCTCGCCGATCCCCTCGGCGCCGCGCTCTACAGCTACTACAAGACCGGCGAGCTCAAGTCGGAAGGCTCCTCGATCACCGAGGGCATCGGCCAGGGCCGCATCACCAAGAACATCGAAGGCGCCAAGGTCGACGATGCCTTCCAGATCACCGACCAGGAAGCCATCCCGCTGGTCTTCGACCTCCTGAAGGACGAAGGCCTCTGCCTCGGCGGCTCGACCGGCATCAATGTGGCGGGTGCCATGCGCCTCGCCAAGCAGATGGGCCCCGGCCACACGATCGTCACGCTGCTGTGCGACTACGGCACGCGCTACCAGTCGAAGCTCTTCAATCCGGAATTCCTGCGCGAAAAGGGCCTGCCGGTTCCCGAATGGCTCGAGGAGCGCACCGCCCATGTGCCGACGGTGTTCGAGGATGTAAGCGCCTGATGACCGCCCTGCTCTTTCGCGACGACGCCTATCTCAAATCCTGCGCCGCCAAGGTCGTCGGCATCAATGAGCGTGGCGGCATCCTGCTCGACCAGACCGTCTTCTACGCCACCGCCGGCGGTCAGCCGGGCGACAAGGGCAGCTTGAGCATCGACGGTACCGTCGTTCCGATCGCCACTACCGTCTATGATGAGGCGAAGAACGTCGTGCATGTGCCGGCAGCACCGGTGACGATCGCGCAAGGCGCCCCCGTCACCGCGGCGCTCGACTGGGACAACCGCTACCGCAACATGCGCTGCCATTCGCTGATGCATCTGCTCTGTGCCGCCGTCCCCTTCCCGGTGACCGGCAGCGCCTTGACCGAGGATGGCGGCCGCATCGACTTCGACATTCCGGAAGGCCACATCCCGACAAAGGACGATCTCGCCGCCAAGATCAACGCCTGGATCGCGGAGGATCATCCGATCACCACGCGCTGGATCGCCGAGGAAGAGCTCGACGCCAATCCCAATCTCGTGCGCACTTTGTGGGTCAAGCCGCCGCGCGGATCGGGACAGATCCGTCTCGTCTCGATCGGCGCGAATGACAGCGTCGATCTTCAGCCCTGCGGCGGCACGCATCTGAAATCGACCGGCGGCATCGGCGCGATCGCCGTCGTCAAGATCGAGAACAAGGGCAAGATGAACCGCCGCATCCGGCTCGCCTTCGCATCGTAACGGGAAAAATTCATGTCGCCTTATGTCGTATCCACCGCGTGGCTGGCCGAGCGTCTCGATGCGCCGGACATCGCGATCATCGATGCCTCCTGGCATCTGCCGACGGCAAAACGTGATGCCAAGGCCGAGTTCCAGACGGCGCGTATTCCAGGCGCCCAGTTCTTCGACCTCGACGATATTTCCGACACCGCGACGACCCTGCCCCATATGCTGCCGAGCCCGGAGAAATTCGCCTCGCGCATGCGCAAGCTCGGCATCGGCGACGGCAAGAAGGTGATTGCCTATGACACCGCCGGCCTGTTCTCAGCGGCGCGCGCCTGGTGGATGTTCCGCATCTTCGGCCATGACGATGTCGCGGTGCTCGATGGCGGCTTCCCGAAGTGGAAAGCGGAAGGCCATCCGATCGACGAGGATCCGCCGGGCAAGCCGCAGGACCGGCATTTCTCGGCGCGCTTCCAGTCGATGATGGTGCGCGACAAGGCCGACGTCCTGGCCGCGATCAAATCCGGCAAGAGCCAGATCGCCGATGCGCGTTCGCCCGGCCGCTTCACCGGCGCCGAGCCCGAGCCCCGTCCCGGCGTCCGCTCGGGCCATATGCCTGGCGCCGCCAATGTCCACTATGCCACCTTGCTCAACAAGGACGGCACGCTCAAATCGCCCGACGAGATCGCCAAGGTCTTCGCCGCGGCCGGCATCGATGTGAAGAAGCCGGTGATCACCTCCTGCGGGTCGGGCGTCACCGCCGCGATCCTCACCCTCGGCCTCACCCTCATCGGCGCCAAGGAGCATGCGCTTTATGACGGCTCCTGGAGCGAATGGGGTGCCGCCGCCGATACGCCCGTTGCAACAGGATCCGCTACATGACCCAACCAGACCTTCTCGACCGCTATGCCGAACTGATCGTCCGTTCCGGCGTCAATGTCACCGCCGGCCAGGAGCTGGTCATGACGGCGCCCGTCGATGCGGTGCCGCTGGTGCGCCGCATCACCGAACATGCCTACAAGGCCGGCGCGACCCTGGTCACGACCTTCTATGGCGACGACGAAGCGACGCTCGCCCGTTTCGCCCATGCCGACGACAAGAGCTTCGACACGGCCCCCGGCTGGCTCTTCGACGGCTTCGCCAATGCCTTCAAGGCGGGCGCGGCGCGGCTTGCCATCATCGGCGAGGACCCGTCTCTGCTCGCCGGGCAGGATGCCGACAAGGTGACGCGCGCCAACCGTGCCCGCTCCAAGGCCTACCGCCCCGCCCTCGAGCTCATAGCCGGCCACGCCATCAACTGGTGCGTCGCCGCCGCGGCGACACCCGCTTGGGCGCGCTCGGTGTTCCCGGGCAAGGCGCCCGCCGACGCGCTGGATAGCCTGTGGCACGCCATCTACACCTGCAGCCGCGCCGATGCGCCCGATCCGGTCGCGGCCTGGGTCGAGCATTCGCGCAAGCTGCGCCAGCGCACCGACTTCCTCAATGGCAAGCGCTACACGGCGCTCAAATACAAGGGGCCCGGCACCGACCTGACGCTCGGCCTCGTCGACGGCCATGTCTGGAAGGGTGGCGCGTCGACGGCCAAGAACGGCGTCACCTGCAACCCGAATATCCCGACCGAGGAAGTCTTCACCATGCCGCACAAGGACAGGGTCGACGGCATCCTGTCCTCGACCAAGCCGCTCTCCTATCAGGGTACCTTCATCGAAGGCATCAAGGTGCGCTTCGAAGGCGGACGCATCGTCGAATCCCATGCCGACAAGGGCGCCGACATCTTCGCCACCATGATCGGCACGGATGAAGGCGCGGCCCGCCTGGGCGAAGTGGCGCTGGTGCCGCATTCCTCGCCGATCTCGGCGAGCGGCATCGTCTTCAACAACACCCTCTTCGACGAGAACGCCGCCTGCCACATCGCCGTCGGCCAATCCTACAGCGACACGCTCGCCAATGGCGGCAGCCTGAGCAAGGACGCGCTCGCCGCCGCCGGCGCCAATGCGAGCCTCATCCATGTCGACTGGATGATCGGCTCGGGCGTGCTCGACATCGACGGCGTCCTGGCTGACGGCCGTACCGAACCGCTTATGCGCAAAGGCGAGTGGGCCGCTTAAGGAGATCCGCTGATATTCCCCTGTAAATAACAGCGGAATTAACAGCGGATTATCAGCGGAATATCAGGGATCTACAGGGATTATCGAACTCCCCTGTATTTCCTGGGGGCGGCATCCGGCTGAGATAGCATCGCCCAGCCCAATTATGCCAGCTGCTTCACAGCGGCGGTGCGAACGGTCCCAGCGCCTCGAAGAGCGGGCCCAGATGCCGGGAATAGTTGCGCCAGCGCTCCATCGAGCTGCGAAACACCGGCCGGCGCACCTGCGCCACGCTCGAGGTGCGGACCGGCCGCTTTGTCCGGTGGAAGCTCAGGCAACTCTCGTCCCATTTGAGCCCGCACGCCTCCTCGACAAGCCATCTGATCCGGCTTTCGGGATCAAGCAGCAGGGCCTCGTGGCTGACCGTGGTGATGCGCCCCTCCGGCAAAGCGGCCTCCCAATGCGCCATCATCTCGCGATAGCGCACATAGTGCGCGCCGATGTCGCGTAGATCGTAGGTCGTCTCGTTCCCGGTTCGGAACAGCTTGCGGAACGAGCCGAGGCAGGTGTCGACCGGATCGCGGACGCTGTGCAGGATCGTCGCATTCGGGAACATCAGGTGGATCAGACCAAGATTGAGATAATTGCCCAGCATCTTGTCGACCACGAAAGCGGATTTGCGCCAGCCGCTGCCGCGCAACGCCATGAGATAGGCTTCAGCGAGGTCTCGCAAATGCTCAGGGCTCAGATGCCCGCCTCCGGCGTGCCAATTGGGCGGCAGCACCGCCCGGATCGCGTCCCAGACAGCCGGAATCTCTCCCAAGCCGTCCACCTGGCGGTGGCTCGATAGAATCTGCTCGATCAGCGTGGAACCGGAGCGCGGCATGCCGATGATGAAGATCGGCGCGCGTGTCGGATGCCCGAAACCTGCATGCCGGGCGAGGAACTGCGGCGTAAAGATCCGCCTCTGCTGGGCGATCAGTTCGGTATGACGCGCCGCGACGGCCTCGGGATGCTCGGCTCTGATCCGCGCCCGCGGCGGCGCGATGACGATGTCGTCAGGCAGATCGAGAGTGTCGGCGATGTTCTGGCGCCGCAGAGCGTTGCCGGTGGAATACATCGCAAATGCGCGGTCATAGGCGCGGCGCGCTTCGACGACTTCGCCCAGGGCGAAATAAAGGCCGATTCTCAGCCCGGTCGACGTCGACCCGTCCGCGGCTGCCACGGTCATCTCCGCGCATTCGGAATCTGCAATTTGTGATGGGTCGAGATGCGCCACGCCAATCAAAGAACGCAAACGAACGACCGGTAGTGCCGCCAGCTCCCGGTAAAGCGTCATGGCCCCGTCCAATTTACCCGTCACCTCGAGCGCCTGCGCCAGGGCAAAACGCGCCGCCGTGCTGTGGGTCTTCAGCGCAAGCGCACGCCGATACGTTTCGGCCGCGCTCTCCCATTCACCGAGCTCCCCGAAAGTGAAGGCCAAGGCATAGAGACCATCAAAGGATGATGGATCCTTGAGCGTAAGCTGGCGCAGGCGATCCAGAGCACGCGTCAGGTTCCCCCTCTCGATATCGATCGTAGCGCGAAAATACTGCGCCGAAAGCACGCCGGGGTTGAGCGAAGCGATATGATCGTACAAGTGCAGAGCCTCGTCGAGACGCCCCGCGCCGTGCAACTCAGTTGCACGTTTCAGAAATGCGCGAAGCAAGTCATCGTCAAGTGGCTGTTCTTTTCTGTTTCTTGATGGCAACCGTTTAACTCGCGTAAAAGCTGTGTAGTCATAGCAACAACTTCCTGATACGCCTACTCATAACTAAAAATGATGAACGGGACGGGTGTTCAATATGATGAAGAATATTGATCGGGCATGCCTCTATGGCGGCGTGTCCGCTTTAACGCTGCTGTTGCTGACGATGCCGAGCCAAGCGGAACAGCAGCTCATCAAGTTCCGCATCAATGGCGCCCTGTCCAACGACATTACCAATCCCGCTTATGGCGGACCGCAGACAGGTTTTGTGCGCGAATGCTGCGCGTCCTATCGTGGACCTGGTCAAGGTCCCTATGACGACCCGGTCCTTCCCGGCGGGTTCATCACCACGTATTCCGGCCCGGGCGCCGTTGTCGATGCGGAATACGCCACGCACGGGACGGCGGGCACACCAATCCCGGACAATGTCGTCGGTGATGCCTATGACGGCTATGGCGGCTTGGGCTTTCGCCAGGGCGGCAGCATCGCCATGAACTATGGCGGCCTGACCGTCACGCGCGCCGTCGATGCCACTCATGGTCCGGCGGGCGAGTCCACCCCGATAACAGCCCAATTCGCCAATGGCGGCGTCGCCAATGCCGTCCGTTGGGTGGAAACCATCACCAACAACACCAATGCGCCGATCAGCGGCACCATGGCCTACTTCAACAATCTCGGGTCGGATGAAAATACGCGCTATGCCGCTTCGAGCTCGGGCAATGCCGCCGCCTCGACCGGTAATCTCTTCCTGGTCTCGCATCAGGATGGCGGCTTCGGCGCCGACCCGGTCGTCACCCACATTTTCGGCAATAACGATTACACCAAGAACAACGCCACGATGGTTCACGTCAACGGCGACGGCTTCCCGGAATGGCGCTATCCGATCACGCTTCAACCGGGCGAGTCGCGCACCCTCATTCTCATCAATGTGCTGACGGCCGACATCAACTTCAATGCGGCGGATCCGAGTTCGGACATTGCGCTCGGCGTCCAGCTCGCCAATCTGATCACCAATAATGGTCAGGCAATTTCCGCCGATTCGTCGACCTTCACCTACTTTTCCGATCTCAGCAAAGCTCAACTCAAACGGGCCCTCAATTTCGACTTCGTCGGGTTGAGCGTTGATCTGTCACGCCCTTACTTCATCGAGACCGACTACGCGCTCACCCACGGGCCGGTTGAATTTGACGGCGGCACCTTCAGGCCGACGGCGGCAATGACGTTCAACGAAGCGATGATCGCCAATGCGCTTGGCGGCACGATCGACAACACCAATGGTACATTGACTCTCGGCGGTGTGATATCCGGTGTCGGGGGCATGACCTTCGCCGGCGCCAACACGACGACGCTGACCGGCGCCAACACCTATCAGGGGCCGACCAATGTCGCCGCCGGCAGCACGTTGCGCGCCGGTGCCGCGGGCACCCTGTCGTCCAACTCCGCCTTCACGGTCGCCGGCACCCTCGACCTCGCCGATCTCGATCAGTCGGTGAAGGGCCTGACCAATGCCGGCCGGGTGCTTTTCGGCCAGGGTGATCAAGCCACCACATTGACCACCAAGAACTATGTCGGCAATGGCGGCACGCTGGTCTTCAGCACCCTGCTGGGTGATGACACATCACCGAGCGATCGCCTGGTGATCGACGGCGGCACCGCAACCGGCACGACCTTCGTCCAGATCGTCAATGCCGGCGGCTTCGCCGCTCAGACGACCGGCAATGGCATCAAGATCGTCGATGCGATCAACGGCGCCACGACCACATCGACGGCTTTCCAGCTCCGCAACGCGATCGCGATCGGCGCCTATGACTACTATCTCTACCATGGCGGGCTTGGCGCCGATGCCGGCGACCAGGATTGGTATCTGAGATCGACCGACGAGCTGAGCCCGGCAGCGCAGGCGGCCCTGCCTTTTGCCGACACGCTCATCAACTATGCCGGCGCCACCTTGGGCACGATCGGCCAACGTTCCGGCAACCGCATCTGGCCGGGCAATGGCGGCGCGCAAGGCGGCATCCAGCCCGCCGCCGATATCGTGGCGGAACGGCCGGTCCTTTCCGGCACGGGCGCCTGGGCGCGCGCCGGCGGCCAATATGGCGAATACGCGCCCAGGGACGGCTCGACCTATGAGCAGACCATCGGTTTCATGCAGGGTGGATACGAATTCGCCGTGCTGGAGGATGAGGCGAGCCTTCTCACCCTCGGCGGCTATGTGACCCTCGGCACATCCTCGACGCGTATCGCCATCAGCGACGACCCGGCCAATGGCGCCTCGCGTGGCCACAGCAAGATCACCACCACCGGCTATGGCGCCGGCCTCACTTTGTCCTGGCTGAACACAGACGGCTTCTATACCGACGGCATCGGCCAATTCACCTTCTATGACAATGAGCTTTCCAACAACCTCGATGGCGGCAACGACGCCTGGTCCGCCATCGTGAGCCTGGAGATCGGCAAACGAGTACAGCTGGGCGAAAGCCTGTCGCTCGTTCCGCAGCTGCAGCTCGCCTGGACACATGCGGATTTCGACGACTTCCAGGATAATGAAGGCAACCACATCGCTCTTGAGGACGACCAGAGCCTGCGTGGCCGCGCCGGGCTCAAGCTGGAATATCTCTCCGACTGGATCACCACCGACGGTGTGGTCGAGCGTGCTCAGCTTTATGGCATCGTGAATCTCCACAACGAGTTCCTCGACGGGACATCGATCGAGATGACCTACGCCACGCCGAAGCAGAGCGACCGCCGGCTGTGGGGCGAGATCGGTGTCGGCGCTTCCTACGCGTGGGCCGACGGTTGGAGCGTCTACGGCGAGGCGGACTACGCCACGGCTTTTGCGAATTCGGCCGAAAACTATGCGCTCACCGGCACAGCCGGCGTGAGATATAGCTGGTAGCTGGACAGCATCATTAGCAAACAAAGAAAACCCTGCTCCGGAGGAGCAGGGTTTTTTGCATCCGGCCCAGCTTTTTAGTGCAGGATCTGGCTGAGGAAGAGCTTGGTGCGCTCGCTCTTCGGATTGTTGAAGAATTCGACCGGCGAATTCTGCTCGATGATCTGGCCCTGGTCCATGAAGATCACCCGGTTGGCAACCTGGCGGGCGAAGCCCATTTCGTGGGTAACGCAGAGCATCGTCATGCCCGACTGCGCCAAGTCAACCATCACTTCGAGGACTTCCTTGATCATTTCCGGATCGAGCGCCGAGGTCGGCTCATCGAACAGCATGATCTTGGGGTTCATGCAGAGCGAGCGGGCGATCGCCACGCGCTGCTGCTGGCCGCCCGACAGCTGGCCCGGATATTTGTTCGCCTGCTCGGGGATCTTCACACGGGTGAGATATTTCATCGCCGCCGCTTCAGCGTCGGCCTTCGACATTTTGCGCACCCAGATCGGCGCCAGTGTGCAGTTCTCGAGCACCGTCAGATGCGGGAAGAGATTGAAGTGCTGGAACACCATGCCGACCTCGCGGCGCACTTCGTCGATGCGCTTGAGGTCATTGGTGAGCTCATTGCCGTCGACGATGATCTGGCCAGACTGATGCTCTTCCAGGCGGTTGATGCAGCGGATGAGGGTCGACTTGCCCGAGCCCGACGGGCCGCAGATGACGATGCGCTCGCCGCGCTCGACGCTCAGATTGATGTCGCGCAGCACATGAAAGTCGCCATACCACTTGTTCACGCCGATGAGCTGGATCGCCACCTCCCCGGCTTCGTTCTTTTCAACCTTTTGTGCGGTTGCCTGAGCCATCAAATCCCTCTTCTTTTATGGCCGGTCGCGAGCCGGCGTTCCATGAATAGCGAATAGCGCGACATGGCGAAACAGAAAACCCAGAACATCAGGGCAGCGACAAAGTAACCTGTGGTTCCGGTTTGCGGCGACACCCACTTGGGGTCGCTGAAACTGGCATTGATGATGCCTAGAAGGTCGAAAAGACCGATGATGAGAACCAGGGTCGTGTCCTTGAACAGGCTGATGAAGGCATTGACGATGCCCGGGATGACGATCTTGAGCGCCTGCGGCAGGACGATCAGGTTCATCATCCGCCAGTAGGACAGCCCGAGCGCCTGGGCGGCCTCATACTGTCCCCTGGGAATGGCCTGCAGGCCGCCGCGCACCGTTTCCGCCATATAGGCCGCCGAGAACAGCGCCGTACCGACCAGGGCACGGAGCAGTTTGTCGAAATTTACCCCTTCCGGCATAAACAGCGGCAGCATGATGCTGGCCATGAACAGCACGGTGATCAGCGGCACACCGCGCCAGACCTCGATGAAGACGATCGAGAACAGCCGCACCACCACCATCTTCGACCGCCGCCCCAAGGCAAGCAGAATGCCCAAAGGGAGCGCCGCGACTATGCCGGTGACGGCGACAACCAGGGTCACCAGTAGCCCGCCCCATTGCTGCGTTTCGACCGGCACCAGACCGAAATCGGCGGTGACCAGCACCAGCACGGCGATGATCGCCGAGACCGCCCCGACCCATCCGAGCAGCGCCGAGCGTGCGGCGATGTCCTTTGCCGAAGCCCTATGTCCGATCGACAGGACGGCGGCAGCGGTCAGCAAGAAGAGATTGACCAAGGTGGCGACGGAGATGAAACGGCCGAAGGCGTTTATCTCCGGCATCGAGACGAAGAGCGAGACAAGCCAGATCACCACGGCGATACCCGCCAGTATGAGTCCGAGCTTGTTGCGCTGTACCCCCTCCTCGATGCCGAAAGCGGCGATCGGAACGACGAGCGCCGACAGCAGCAGGACGCCCGTGATGAAGTAGATCGTCGAGTTCGCCAGATTCAGATTGCCGCCGGTGAGGAGGATGAAGGTGATCAGCGGATAGACGACCAGCAGGAACAGCGCGTTCCACTTCTTGTAAGGGACCGATGGGATCGCCATCGTGGCCAGCGTCACGGCACCGACGATGAAGCAGATATTCACTCGCCAGCGCTGGTCGAAGGGGTAGAACCCGTAGACGAACTGATGGAACTTGGCCCAGACATAAGGCCAGCAGGCGCCCGAGTCCGGCACGGCCACGCACGCCTCGCGATCCTCGCCGGTGAAGACGCCACGGATCAGGGCCCAGTCGATGATGCCCCAGGCAATCCAGATCACGAAGCTGGCGCCGAGAATGGTGAGCACTGAATTCATCGGACTGGAAAACAGATTGGTCAGCATCCAGCCGACGGGCCCTGTGGTGTTGGGTGGCGCCGGCAGCCGCGGTGCATCTTCCGTGCGTACCCAGCCCTGCGGTGATGGAACGTCGGTCATGGCCTACCTCTCCACCAGGCGCACGCGCGCATTGTACCAGTTCATGAAAGCCGAGGTCACAAGGCTGAGCGTGAGATAGATGAACATCCAGATGAGAACGACCTCGACCGCCCGGCCCGACTGGTTGTTGACGACGCCGCCCATGGCGACGAGATCGGGATAAGCGATGGCGACGGCGAGCGAGGAATTCTTGGTCAGGTTCAGATACTGGCTGGTCAATGGCGGGATGATCACCCTGAGCGCTTGTGGGATCACCACGAGCCTGAGGGTCGGCTGCGATCTGAGGCCCAGAGAATGCGCCGCTTCCGTCTGGCCGTGGCTCACCGCCATGATGCCCGCGCGCACGATCTCCGCAATAAATGAAGCGGTGTAGATCGACAGCGCCAGAACGAGGGCGATGAGTTCCGGCAGGATGGTGAAGCCGCCGACGAAATTGAAACCCTTGAACACAGGATATTCGAAGGTCAGCGGCCCGCCGAGAATCAGGAAAGTGAGGAGCGGCAAGCCGATGATCAAACCGAGTCCTGCCCAGAAACTGTGGAACTGCTCACCAGTGCGTTCCTGACGGAGCTTCGCCCAGTGCTTGACGGCGAAAGCGCCGACAACCCCCAGGATGAAGGCGACGACGATATAGCCGCTCCCCTCGCCCCAGATGAATTTGAGCGTTACCAGGCCGCGATTGCTGAGGAAGGCCAGGTCGAAGAAGTTGACGCTTTCCTTAGGTCCCGGCAGCGGCTTGAGGACCGCCGCATACCAGAAGAATATCTGCAGCAGCAGCGGGATGTTGCGAATGAGCTCGACATAGCCGGTGGCGATCTTGGCGATGACCCAGTTCGACGACAACCGCATGATGCCGATAATGAAGCCGATCACGGTGGCGAAGAAGATGCCGAGGCCGGCAACGATCAGCGTATTGAGGAAGCCGACCAGAATGGCGCGAAGATAAGTCGAGTCGCGCGTGTACTCGATCGGCCTCTGAATGATGTCAAAGCCGGCCGTGGTCCACAAGAAGCCAAATGAAACGCTCTTGTTCAGCTTGGCCAGATTAGCGCTGGTATTGTGATAGATCTCGTAGCCGAGCCAGATCACCAGCAACGCGAAGATGATCTGCGCGGCAAGCGAGCGCACCTTCGGGTCGTTGAATAGTGAGACGCGTTGCGGACGCGCCTCATCGATGACTGCGGTCATCTCTCACCCCTTCCACCCTATCGCAACCGTCACGTTCGAACGTGATCTCGTTGTGCAGAAAAAACAGGAAGCCCGGATTTTGCCCGGGCTTCCCAAAATCGATCAGCGGATCGGCGGCGCGTATTGCAGGCCGCCTTTGTTCCACAGCGCGTTCTTGCCGCGGGCGATCTTGAGCTTGGTGCCCTCGCCCAGATTGCGCTCGAAGATCTCGCCGTAGTTGCCCACGTGCTTGACGATCTGCGCGGCCCAATCGTTGGTCAGCGCGATGCCGACGCCGAAGTCACCTTCCTTGCCCATGAAGCGCATGACTTCCGGGTTCGTCGAGTTCTTCATCTCTTCGACATTCTTCTGGGTGATGCCGAGATCCTCGGCATTGATCAGCGCGTAGTAGGTCCACTTCACGACATTGAACCACGCATCGTCACCCTGGCGGACCACCGGACCCAGCGGTTCCTTGGAGATGATCTCCGGCAGGATGACATGATCGTCCGGCGCCGCGAGCTTGAGGCGCTCGGCATAGAGGCCGGACTGGTCGGTCGTGTAGACGTCGCAACGGCCATCCTGATAGGCCTTCAGCACTTCCTCGTTCTTCTCGAAGGCCACGACCTGATAGGTCATGTTGTTGGCCTTGAAGTAGTCGGCGAGGTTGAGCTCGGTCGTGGTGCCGGTCTGGGTGCAGACCGAGGCGCCGTTGAGGTTGAGCGCGCTGTTCACGCCCAGCGACTTCTTCACCATGAAGCCCTGGCCATCATAATAGGTGATGCCAGCGAATTTCAGGCCGAGCGAGGTGTCGCGGCTCATCGACCATGTGGTGTTGCGCGACAACACGTCGATTTCACCGGATTGGAGCGCGGTGAAACGTTCCTTGGCGGAAAGCGGCGTGAACTTCACCTTGGTCGGATCGTTGAAGACCGCCGCGGCGAGAGCCCGGCAGAAATCGACGTCGAAGCCGGTCCAGTTGTTCTGGTCGTCCGGGAAGCCGAAGCCGATGAGGCTCGGATTGCTGCCGCACTGGATGAAGCCCTTGGCTTTCACGTCGTCGAGCGTTCCGGCGGAAGCCGCCGAGACCGCAGCGACGCTGAGGCCGAGTCCCAATGCCACTGTCAAAAGCTTGCTTTTCATTGCTGATCCTTCTCTGAACATGCTGCCGCCCTGAATTTTCGTATCTCTGTGAGGAGATCGCTGTGCCCTTGCCGGGCCATTGTATATTCTGGAGCGGTCTGCCTGTCCGATTTTGTTACTCCCTCGAGAACGAGGCCTGGACCCGGTTCCCTTAAAATCAGAGAAGCCGAGAAATGCGGCTGGGTCAAGCGCCTAGGCATTCATCAAGAAGTATGAGAAGTGAACCGGGATCGGCGACGGTATGCGCCTCAGGCTTGGCCGGACGCTGAATCATCACCACCGCCACCCCCTTCATGCGCGCCGCCGTCAGCTTGGCGCGCGTCTCTTCGCCCCCGGAATTCTTGGTCACCAGATGGGTGACACCATGATCGCCCAATAGCTGCAGTTCTGCGTCAAGGCCAAAAGGCGGCCGGGCCAGCAGCACCTGCCAGCCGGCGCCTGGCGCATATGCCAGGGGCTCGATCATCCGCGCCACGCCCGAAATATCGGGCCGCGCCAGGAAAGGCATGACCTCCTTGCGCCCGATGGTGAGCAGCACCCGGGCGCCCTTGGGCAAAGCCCGCAGAGCGGCGTCATTGTCGGGAACTTCGCTCCAGCGCTCGCCGGCCACGGGCGTCCAGGCCGGACGCTCGAGCCGGATCAGGGGCAACCCGCAGCGGAGCGCCGCCTCCGCCGCATGACGCGATATGATACCGGCAAACGGGTGGGTGGCGTCGATAAGTGCCCGGAAACGCTTCTCCTGGAGGAAACTGGCAAGTCCGTCAGGCCCGCCGAAGCCGCCTTGCCGGGTCTCGCCGCGAATCGCCGCCGGCGCCCGCGTGATGCCGGCCAGCGACGTCACCGGCGCATAGCCCGCGTCGCAAAGGAGGCCCGCGAGGTCGCGCGCCTCCGCGGTTCCCCCCAGAATCAGGATACTGCCTTTCGCATTCGCCATAAGCGCATTGTAATATCCGGGATTTCGGGCCAACAACATCCAATGGACAAGCAATCGAACAGCACGGCCGACGGCGCCGCCCTCACGGGCTTCGCGCGCCTCGATGCCGAGCCCTTTCCGGCCTTCGAGCCGGGCTGGGTCTGGCTGGTCGGCGCCGGCCCCGGCGCTCCGGGCCTGATGTCGCTTCTATGTTATCATGCCCTGCAATCGAGCGACGTCGTCGTCTATGACGCGCTGGTCAATCCCGGCATCCTCAAATGGGTCCGGCCTGGAACCGAGCTCGAATATGCCGGCAAGCGCGGCGGCAAGCCGTCGGCCCAGCAGCGTGACATCTCCTTGCGTCTCATCGAGCTGGCCGAGGCCGGCAAGCGCGTCCTGCGCCTGAAAGGCGGCGACCCCTTCATGTTCGGCCGGGGCGGCGAGGAATGCCAGCACCTGGTAAAGGCCAAAGTTCCCTTCCGCATCGTCCCGGGCATCACGGCGGGCATTGGCGGGCTGGCTTATGCCGGGCTGCCCGCCACCCATCGCGACACCAACCACTCAGTCATCTTCCTCACCGGCCATGACGCGTCCGGCAAGATGCCGGCCAACGTGAACTGGCAGGCAATCGCCACCGCGACACCGGTGATCGTGATGTACATGGCGGTGAAGAATCTGGACGAGATCGCTGCGGCGCTCATCGCCGGCGGCCGTCCGCACGACGACGCCGTGACCATCATCTCCAACGCGACGCTGCCGCAGCAGGCCGTTGCCCATACGAAGCTCGGCGAGGTGCGGGAGTTCCTCAGCAGCACCGAGCTCGCCACGCCGGCCATCGTCGTACTGGGCCCCATCGCCGACTGGCGGGCCGTCTTCGACTGGTATCAGGGAGCGCTGCGGGAGAATCCCGTTGGCTGACGGGATCGTCATTGCGGCGCCTGCCTCGGGCAGCGGCAAGACGCTGGTGACGCTGGCGCTGCTGCGCGCCCTCACAAGGCAGGGCATCAAGGTCGCGTCGGCCAAGGTCGGCCCCGATTATATCGATCCGCGTTTCCATGAAGCGGCCACCGGGCGCGCCTGCTTCAATCTCGACGGCTGGGCGATGAGCCCTGCCCTTGCCGCGAGCCTCGCCGCCGAGATCGGCGCGGGCGCCGCGCTCACCTTGATCGAAGGCGTGATGGGCCTGTTCGACGGCCCCGAGACCGGACGCGGCTCGACCGCCGATCTCGCCGAGGATATGAACCTGCCTATCGTGCTGGTCGTCGATTGCAGCCACCAGGCCCAGTCCATCGCCGCCCTCGTCCACGGTTTTCGCAGCCTGCGCCCGACGCTGGCGGTTCCGGCCATCATCCTGAACCGCATTGCCAGCCCCCGGCATGAGGACATATTGCGCCAGGCGCTTAGTAACACAGAGGTTACTGTCCTGGGTGCGGTGCCGCGCGACGGCGGTCTCGTTCTGCCCAGCCGGCATCTGGGCCTCGTCCAGGCCAGCGAACATGCGGATCTGAAGAGCTTCCTCGACCGCGCCGCCGACGCGGTTTCGCGGCATATCGATATCGACGAGCTGCTGAAGCTGGCGCGCCCGATCGCCGCGACGACGACGCAGAATGTGTTGCCGCCGCTCGGCCAGCATATCGCGATCGCGCGCGACGAGGTTTTTGCCTTCGCCTATCCGCATCTCCTCACCGGTTGGCGCCGCGCCGGCGCAGAGCTGTCCTTCTTCTCGCCGCTCGCCGATGAAGCGCCTGCCGCCACTGCGGATGCGATCTATCTGCCCGGCGGATATCCCGAGCTGCATGCCCAGCGCCTCAGCCAGGCCGCCAGCTTCCTTGCCGGCCTGCGTGGCGCGGCCGCGCAGGATCGGCTGATCTATGGCGAGTGCGGCGGCTACATGGTCCTGGGCCAGGCGCTCATCGACGCCGAGGGCACAGAGCATGCGATGGCCGGGCTTCTGCCGGTCACCACGAGCTTCGCCCGGCGCAAATTGCATCTGGGCTATCGCCGCCTCTCCCATGACGGCGCCTTGCCCTTCCCGGCAACGCTCAACGGCCATGAGTTCCATTATTCGACCATCGCGCGCCAGGGCGACTCCACACCGCTCTTCCACGCCGAGGACGCGGCCGGCCGCGATCTGGGCGTGATGGGCCAGCGACGCAACCGGGTGATGGGCTCCTACGCCCATGTGATCGCATGACCTCGGACAGACCTGCCAAAGCCCTCATGCTGATGGGCACCGGCTCCGATGCGGGCAAGTCGCTCATCGCCGCCGGCCTGTGCCGGCTTTTCACCGAACGCGGCCTGGCGGTCCGCCCCTTCAAGCCGCAGAACATGTCGAACAATGCCGCGGTCACCGTCGATGGCGGCGAGATCGGACGCGCCCAGGCGCTGCAGGCGCGCGCCGCCCGCGTTCAGCCGACCGTCCATATGAACCCGATCCTGCTCAAGCCCGAGACGACGACCGGCGCGCAGGTCATCGTCCAGGGCAAGCGCGCGGTAACGGCGAGCGCGCGCGAGTTTTTCAAGACGCGCATTCAGTACATGCCGGCGGTGCTCGACAGCTTCCGCAAGCTGAGCCGCGAGGCCGATCTGGTGATCGTCGAGGGCGCCGGCAGTCCGGCCGAAGTCAATCTGCGCCACGGCGATCTCGCCAATATGGGCTTTGCCGAAGCCGCCGATGTGCCGGTCATACTCGTCGGCGATATCCACCGCGGCGGCGTCATCGCCTCGCTGGTCGGCACCCAGGCGATCCTGCCGGAAGCGGATGCATGGCGAATAAAAGGTTTTCTGATCAACAACTTCCATGGTGATCCTGATCTCTTTTCGGAAGGCGTGAGCTTCACTGCGGAACGTACCGGCTGGCCCTGTCTCGGCGTCGTGCCGCATTTCGCCGAAGCCCGCCTGCTGCCGGCCGAGGACGCGGTGGCGCTGGAAAGGGCGACCACGACTGGCGGCGGCAAATTCCACATCGCGGTGCCGCGCCTGCCGCGCATCGCAAATTTCGACGACCTCGATCCCCTGAAGCTCGAGCCCGGCGTCACGCTGGAGATCGTCCAGCCCGGCAAGCCGATGCCGCGCGCCGCCGACCTGATCATCATCCCCGGCTCCAAATCGACGATCGGCGATCTCGCCGCCTTGCGCGCGCAAGGCTGGGACATCGACATCGCCGCGCATCACCGCCAGGGCGGCGCGGTGCTCGGAGTCTGTGGCGGCTACCAGATGCTCGGCCGCATGATCCACGATCCGCAGGGCCTCGAAGGCCCCGCGGGTTCATCGCCAGGCCTCGGCCTCCTCGATGTCGAAACCACCCTGCTGCCCGACAAGACGCTGACCCGCGTCACGGCGCGCCACGCGGCGAGCGGCCTCGCCGTCACCGGCTACGAGATCCATCTCGGCACCACGCAGGGTCCGGATGGCGTGCGGCCCTTCACGTTCATCGGCGCTGTGCCGGATGGCGCCATCTCGCCCGACGGCCGCGTGATGGGAACTTACATTCACGGCCTCTTCGCCGGCGACGAGTTCCGCCGCCATTTCCTGGCGCGGCTCGGCGCCGAGACCGGCGCGCTGGCTTTCGAGCAGACGGTCGAGACCACGCTCGACAAGCTCGCCCACCACCTCGCCCGCCATCTCGACATCGAACGCCTGCTGGGCCTCGCGGGGCCGGTGAAGGTCTGAGATGTATTTCATCGTCACCGCTTTCGCTTTGCTCATCGAGCGGCTCATCGGCTACCCGCAAGCGCTCCACCGCATCATCGGCCATCCGGTCGAATGGATCGGCCGCTTCATCGCCTGGCTCGACCGGCGCTTCAATCCGCCGGAGCGGCCGGCATCGCGTCTTGCCGGTGTTATCGCGCTGCTGGCTCTGCTGGTCGTGACTGGCGGCATTGCCATTGCCTTAACGCTGCTGCTGCGCCAGTTGCCCTTCGGCTGGCTCGCCGAGGCGCTGATCGCCACCGCCTTTCTGGCCCAGAAATCACTGCGCGATCATGTCCAGGCGGTCGCCGACGGGCTTGCCGCGTCGCTTGATGCCGGGCGCCGGGCGGTGAGCCAGATCGTCGGGCGCGATCCGCAGGCGCTCGACCGCTCCGGCGTGTCGCGTGCGGCTCTCGAAAGCCTGGCCGAGAATGCTTCCGACGGCATCGTAGCGCCGGCCTTCTGGCTCCTCATCGGCGGCCTGCCCGGCATCGTGCTCTACAAGACCATCAACACCGCAGATTCGATGATCGGCCATAAATCGCCGCGCCATCTGTCCTTCGGCTGGGCGTCGGCGCGGCTCGACGATCTCGTCAATATTCCGGGAGCGCGCATCACCGGCCTGCTCTTCGCGCTCGCCGCCGGCCGCAGCCGGAAAGCCGCCTTCACCGCCATGTATCGCGACGCCGACCGCCATGTGTCGCCCAATGCCGGCTGGCCGGAAGCGGCCCTTGCCGGCGCGCTCGCCATCCGGCTCGGCGGCCGGCGCTCCTATGGTGGCAGAGAAGTGGACCTTGCCACCATGGGCGACGGCAAGGACGAGCTCGATCAAATCGATATCGAGCGCGGCCTCAGCCTCTACGGGCGCGCTTTGACGCTTTTGACGGTGTGCGTCGCACTGGTGGCTTTGATTTCTTGAGCACCATCGGCAGGCCGGCCGCGATGAAGAGCACTTCATCGGCTGCCACGGCCAAGGCCTGATTGGCACGGCCCGCCTCGTCGCGGAAGCGCCGCGCCAACGCATTGTCGGGCACGATGCCCAAGCCCACTTCGTTGCTGACCAGCACGACGCGGCCTTTGAGCTTCGGCAAGGTGTCGCACAGGAGCTCCACTTCGGCCGCGACATCCTTGCCGTGATAGATCAGGTTGTTGATCCAGATGGTGACGCACTCGACGAGGATGAAACCGTTCGCGCGATCGGCCTTGCGCAGCGCCCCCGCGAGATCGAGCGGAACTTCCAGCGTCTGCCAGCCGGTTCCGCGTTGGGCGCGATGCAGGTCGACGCGCTCGCGCATCTCCGCATCGATGATCTCGGCGGTCGCCAGATAAATCCGTTGCCTGTAGCGTGTCGCCAGCGTCTCGGCAAAACGGCTCTTGCCGGAGCGCGCCCCGCCCAGGACCAGAGTGACCCGGCTCATGGTTTCGCCGGCGGCAGCCGGCTGATGAAATGGCCGCGCATCGCCTGCGGCCAGGTCTTGAACGGCACCTCGCCGGTGGCGCTTTCGCCATGCAGGTCGAACCAGGCGAGGATGGCCTCGGCCTCGGCACGCTCGGGCCGGAAGCCGCCGGCCAGATAGCTGTAGCGTTCGGTGTCCTGCAGGAACACATTGCAGTGGCGCAGGCACGACCACAGGCAACTCTGGCGCGCCACCTGAATGTCGTCGCGACCGTTCTCGGCCAGGACGTTTTCCATCTGCCGCGCCAAGGCCTCGCCACCCGTCAGTCCGTCGGGGCCTTCGCGCTCCTCGACGGAATGGCGGCATGTGGTACAGAAGACGATGCGGCGCATGATGCTGGAACTGTATTTCAGGGCTTGCCAATCTTGCCGCTTAAATGATTGAGTTGCGCCAGCCTGTCAACGTCACGGAGCCTTCATGGAATTTCGCCGCCTCGCTTTTGTCGCAGCCGAGGCTCCCCAGGCGCGCCGCGCCTATGGCCGCCTGGCCAAGATCTATGGCCAGGCCGAGCCCGAAGCCGCCGATGTCATCGTGGCGCTCGGCGGCGACGGCCTGATGCTGCAGACGATGCACCGCTTCATGTCCTCCGGCAAGGCGATCTACGGAATGAATCGCGGCTCGGTCGGCTTTCTGATGAACGACTACAGCGAGAAGAACCTGCATGAGCGGTTGAAGGCCGCCGAGCCGACCTCCGTCCATCCGCTCAAGATGAAGGCGATCGACCAGACCGGCGCCGTGCACAAAGCGATGGCCTTCAACGAAGTGTCCTTCCTGCGCCAACGGCACCAGACGGCGAAACTCAAGATCTCGATCGACGGGCATGTGCGGATCGAGGAACTGACCTGTGACGGCATCCTGCTCGCCACGCCGGCCGGCAGCACGGCCTACAATCTGTCGGCGCAGGGACCGATCCTGCCGATCAATTCGCCCCTCCTCGCGCTGACGCCGATCAGCCCGTTCCGGCCCAGGCGATGGCGCGGCGCCATCATCCCGCATCAGGCGAGTGTGACCATCGAAAGCCTGGAGTCCGAGAAACGTCCCGTCGCGGCGGTCGCCGATCATGTCGAGGTGCGCAATATCCGCAAAGTCGAGATCGCCCAGGACCGCAAGCGCTCGGCGCGCCTGTTGTTCGATCCCGGCCACAGCCTCGCCGAACGTGTTCTCGCCGAACAATTCCGCTTTTAGGAAACCCTTAAGGATAGCGTGGCTACACTCACTTTCGTTGTGAGTTGCGTAGCAGAGTTAGAAAATGCCGGAGTCAAAAGCTCCGGCATTTTCATTTTTTGAATGTCGATGAAGGACTCAGAATTTTTCCCTTCTCCCGCTTGCGGGAGAAGGTGGCCGAAGGCCGGATGAGGGTGTTCCCTCAGCCTCTTTACAGCCGCAATTTTGAGAAATTTCGTTGTTTCACGTGAGGAACGGTCACACGCTGAACCGACACCCTCATCCGCCCTATCGGGCACCTTCTCCCGCAGGCGGGAGAAGGGGAATGTTGGAGAAATTACTTCGGTTGTTTCAGGCCGCGCTGACCAGGCCTTCGCGCAGGCGGTTGGCGATGAGGCGGATGCGCTCGCCGGAATAGCGGGCGATGAAGTCGAGATATTTCGCGCGCTCCGCCGCCGGCATGGCGCCGTCGCCGGTCATCACCTGTTCGATCAGGCGGCGGGCAAAGTTCTCCTCGCTGAGCATGCGCTTGGCATCACGCAATTCGCGCTCCACTTGCCCTGCGGCACGAATGAGACCGGTGCAGGTCGCGGGTAACCCCGAGCTGCGATAGAGCGAATTGAACGCCGAGGTGCTGCCATAGAGCGCGTCGCGCGCCTTGGCGACGGTCACATTGGCGAGATGCGCCATCGCCGTCTCGACGAGGCGCATATTGCCGACACAGGCCGAGCGCATCACCATCGAGGCGGTGAGCATGCTGCGGCCGGTCATGAAACGGATGAGCGAGGGCAGCTCGACGTCATTGGCGCCGTCGAGAATTTGCAGAATGGCGCGCTCCTCGGCATCGGCCACCATGTCGGCCGCGTCATTGGCCGGCACCCAGCCGCGCTCGGCCATCAGCTGATGCACCTGGTTGGAGGCCCGCTTGGCCTGCAGGATACGGATGTCGAGCGGCAGCGCGTCGAGCGCCAGCAGCCGGTCGATGACCTCCTGGACCCGGCCGAACCGGGCATAGAGGATGCGGCAATTGCGGTCGGACAGGACGCATTGCTCGTTGTCGAAGAGGGTCAGGCAGGCGGCGAGGTCGGCCTGGGTGGCGATCTCCTTGACGACATCGTCGTCGAGATCCGGCCGCTTCGCCAGCGTGACCTGGCGGGCGGTGTCGCCGACGCGCGCGATGCTGCGCATCTTCCAGTGATCGAGGGCCGGCGTTTCGGCGAGGAACGGCAAGGCGATGTCGTCCTCATCGGCAATGATGCTGAACAGGATGTCGCTATGGAGGTCCTTGGCGGCGGCGATCGTCTCGGCGAGCGTGCGGCGCACTTCCTTGACCGGATCGGTGGTGAGCTTCAGCATAACCGGCACGACGCAGTCGCGCTCGTTCTCCGGCGCCTCGGGATCGCTGAGCAGGCCGGCGAGCTCGACGGCAAGCTGCGTGCGCGCCTGCGCGTCTCCCGTTTCGATGATCATGTCGAAGATGCCGACATCAAGCCCAGGCTGGCCAGTCATGAAAGAACCCACTCACCACATTCCGAAGCCTAAAATTGTCAGGTAACCACTAAGAAACGGTTTACCATGACAATCGTGGAGTCAGAGGGGGTTAGCGGCCGTGGCCCGGCTGCGGCCGATATTCTGGGACAGGTCAGGTCTGGGGAGCTTGGGTGGCGGCCGCCTGCTTGCCGGCGCCCTCTTCCGCCTGGGCCTGGGCGGCGACCGGGGTCGTCATCGGTCCGGCCTTCATGATGTCGCTCGCCGTCGCCTTGACGCTGGTCGGCCGCTGCTTGCGCCGCCACAGAGCATGCACCGCCATGATCACATAGACGACCGCCATGAAGCTCATGAAGCCCGACGAGCCCAGATACTGCATGAAGAAACCGGCGATCGACGGTCCCGCCATGGCACCGGTGCCATAGAGCAGCACGAGCTTGCTCGAGGCGCCGAGCATCTGCTCCTTCGCCATATGGTCATTGGCATGCGCGATGACGAGCGAATAGATCGGCAGCGCGATGGCGCCGAAGACGGTGAACAGCGCGATGAGCACGGTGGACGAGATGCCGGCGGCCGGTATGGAGATGAGCGCGATCGCCGCGGCGATGGCGCTCAGGATCATGATGATGCTGCGCCGGTCATAGCGGTCGGAGAGCAGTCCGGCTGGATATTGCGAGACGATGAGCGCCAAAGGCGGCAGCGCCAGCATCACCGAGACGAGCGCCAGCGGCAGGCCCTGCATCAGCGCATAGACGGAGCCCATGCTGAAGAAGGCGCTTTGCGCCAGCCCGGAGGCGAGCGTCGCGACGATGGCCAAAGGCGATTGACGGTAGATCTCGGCGATCGACACCGAGCGCGAACCGGCGAGGCTCGGCGTTTCGGTGCGCATGAGGGTCAAGGGCAGCATCGCCATCGACAGCAGCGCCGAGACGATGATGAAACGCGAGAAGCCGGAGCTGTCGGCGACATTGAGGAGAAGCTGGCCGAGGCCCATCGCGGCATAGGTGACGATCATGTAGATCGACAGCAGCTGGCCGCGGTTTCTGTTGGTCGAGGCCGAATTGAGCCAGCTTTCGCAGACGATGAACAGTCCCGACGTGCACAGGCCCGCTACGAAGCGCATCAGGAACCACCAGACCGGATCGATCCACAAGGGGATCAGCAGCACGGCGGTCGAGACGACCGAGGCGAAGGCGGCGAAGACGCGGATATGGCCGACGCTCTGCACGATGCGCGGCGTCACGATGGAGCTGAGCAGTAGCCCGGCGAAATAGCCGGACATGATGAGACCGGTGGTCGCCGCGTCGAAATTCTCTGCACTCGCCCGCACACCGACGAGCGAGCCATGCAGGCCGTGGCCCAGCGACAGGATGGTCACTCCGAGGAGCAGCACCCAGACCGAGCGCAAACCGGCAAACATCAAATCCCTCCGCTGTACCGGGTTCCTACTGCATGGAGATTGTGAAGGGATTGTGCCCGCCGGTCGAGGGAATCAGAGCAGCCCCACCTGCTTGAGCTTGAATTCGAGCAGGTCGCGGTCGAAGGGCTTCAGCAGGAACTCGGCCGCCCCCTCGATGATGGCGCTGCCGATCTCATCGGTATTGGCTTTTTCCGTATAGACGAGAACCACGGGCTTGCGGCCATTGGCGGCGCGGCGCACCCGCTTGACGAATTCGCCCGCACTCATGCTGCCGATCCGGTCGGCGGTCACGACGACATCCGGTGAATTGGCGCGGCAAAGCTTCAAAGCGGCTTCGGCCGAGGCCGTCTCCGACATGTCGAAACCGTACTGACCGAGCAACTGGCTCAGGACCTGCCGCTCTTCTTGATCCTCATCGACAAGCAGACATTTCGTCATGTCGATTATTCCTTCCAAACGCATCGGTAACCAGCCGCTCTATTGCCTTGCAGCGAGTCCTGCGACTCCGGTGGTTAATGCGTCGTTAACAAGCTATCCACAGGCCGAGGCCACATGAAAACATAAATGATTACAATAAATTAGACCGTCATATGGGGAAGTTATCCACATAGCCCGATTATGGCGGTTTCACGCCTTTCGGGAGACTCGCTCAGCGACTCACACGCGGATCAATACACGCAAGGATTGCGACGGCACAACCCTCCTCCTGACCGAAAGCAGGAGGCTTGGCCGATTCACTTCGCCGCACCAATGCTCTAAGCACACTGGAAAGGGAGGACCGTCATGGCAGGATTGTGGTTTGAGGAATTCGAGATCGGGAAAATCTACGGCCATCCCATCACCCGGACGGTGACGGAAATGGACAATATGATGTTCTCCTGCCTCACCATGAATCCGCAGCCGCTCCATATCGACCGGCATTTCGCCGCGCAGACCGAATGGGGCCAGCCCTTGATGAACTCCCTGTTCACACTCGGCCTGATGATCGGCATTTCGGTGAACGACCTGACGCTGGGCACCACCATCGCCAATCTCGGCATGACCGATGTGAAGTTCCCGGCCCCGCTCTTCCAGGGCGACACGGTCAACGTCACCACCGAGGTGATGGCCAAGCGCGAGAGCAAGTCGCGGCCGGGCGCCGGCATCGTCGACTTCCAGCACAAGGCCTTCAAGCAGGACGGCACGCTGGTCGCCGAATGCCGCCGCCAGGCCTTCATGCGCAAGCGCCCGGCCTGAGGCTCGAACCATGCGTTCCCTCCTCTTCGTCCCCGCCGACAGTGACAAGAAGTTGCCCAAGGCACTGGCCAGCGCCGCCGATGTGGTGATCCTCGATCTGGAGGACTCGGTGGCGCTCGCCGACAAGCCCAAGGCCCGCGGCCTTGCCCGCGAGGTGCTGTCGTCGCCGCGCGGCCGGGCAAAACTCTTCGTGCGCGTCAATGCGCTGTCGAGCGGCCTCACCGGCGCCGATCTCGACGCCGTCGTGGCGGCAAAGCCCGACGGCCTCCTGCTGCCCAAATCGGAATCGGGCGCCGATGTGAAACGCCTGATCGCCATGGCGCGGCTGCCTGTCCTGGCGATCGCCACCGAGACGGCCTCCTCGATGTTCAATCTCGGCACCTATGGCGATTGCGGGCCGGAGCTTCTCGGCCTCACCTGGGGCATGGAGGATCTGGCGGCGGCGCTCGGCGCGCAATCGAACCGCGACGCGCAAGGCCGCCCCACGTCGCCTTACGAGCTCGCCCGCACTTTGTGCCTCATTGGCGCGCGCGCCGCCGGCGTCGAGCCAGTCGACGGCGTCTATGCCAATTTCCGCGATCTCGCCGGCCTCGAGGCGCAATGCCGCGACGCCGTGCGCGACGGCTTCACCGCCAAGATGTGCATCCATCCCGACCAGGTCGAGGCGATCAATCACATTTTCACGCCTTCATCCGAGGCGATCGCCAGAGCGCGGCGCATCGTCGAGGCTTTCGCTAAAGCCGGTGACGTCGGTGTCATCGGTCTCGACGGCGAGATGCTCGATGTGCCGCATCTGAAGGCGGCGCAGGCGCTCTTGGCGCGCGTGAAGGGTTAATCCGGCCGGCGCATGCGCCAGGCGGATTCCACCGTCGCATATTCGCTATAACCCATGCGCGCGATCGGCCGCATCGCGGCGGTGTCGACGCGGCCGTCCTTAATGAACCGGTCGTCGATATAGACGCCGACCACCCGCCCGATGATCGCATATTGATGCGCATCCCCCTGATCGTCCGGGAGCGGAATGATCTGGAACAGCCGGCATTCGAGCGCCGCCGGACTTTCCCTGACGCGCGGCGGCTTGACGAAACGCGACGGCTCAGGCGTCAGCCCCGCCAGCTTGAACTCGTCGACATCGGGCGCCACCCGCGCCGAGGACATGTTCATCGGCTCGCGCAGATCATAGGTCGCGAGATTGATGACGAATTCCGACATCGCCTCGATATTGGTGAGCGAGTCCTTCATGCCGCCAGACCCGATCACCACGTAATGCGGCTGCTCGGCGATGGCGTTGAAGAAGCTGTAGGGCGCCAGATTGGGGATGCCGGTTTTGGCGACGCTCGACACCCACCCGATCGGCCGCGGCGCCACGATGGCCTTGAACGGATCGTTGGGCAGGCCGTGCTTGTTGTCGATGGCGTCGTAATGCATCAGCCGAGCTTTCTGAGCAAGGCGGGCAGATCGGCGATGCTGGCGATAACATGATCGGCGAGCGGCGCCAAATGATCGGTGGCGGAGTTACCGGTGAGCACGCCGATGGCGAGCCCGGCGCCGGCGTCATGCGCGGTCTCCATGTCATGCGGATTGTCGCCGACCATCGCCACCTCGCTGGCCTTGATGCCGACCGCGTCGGCGAAGGCATGGATCATGTCGCCATGCGGCTTCGGCCTGGCGACACTGTCGGCGCCCAGAATGACATCGAAGAGATCGGCGGCATCGAGGGCGCGCATATGAAGCGTGGCCGAGGCGGCGGTATCGTTGGTGCCCACGCCGAGCCTGAGGTTCATCGCATGGAGCTCGCCGAGGACAGGCTTCAGCGGCATCAGCGATTTCAAATGCTTCACGCCCAGATGCGCGTAGTCGACATTGAGGAGTCGCATCTTCTCCTTGACGCCCGCCTCATCGAGATCCGGCCACCAGATCTCGACGATGTCGCGTGTCGTGCCCTGCGCCAGCACCGAGCCGGCGCGGAAGGCGCCGAGCTCAGGGTCGTAGCCGGCAGCGACGAATTTGGCCTCGATAGCCGCAGGCGTCAGATCGGCGAAGATCTCCGTGAGAAGCTCGCGATAGACCGGCACCCAGGTGCCGGTCACATCGATCAGCGTGCCGTCCTTGTCGAAGAGAACGCCTTTGATCGCCATGGTCTAACCGTTCCAGCGCGTCAGCAGCGCTTGCGGGTCGGGGCGCGGCCGGTCTTCAAGCGGCGCGGTGGGCGTGCCGAAATAGACGACGCCGACGACCTTCTCGGTCTCGCCGAGGCCCATCGCCTTGCCGATCTCGGCGTCATAGGCGATCCAGTCGGTGTTCCACTGGGCGCCGATGCCCTGCGCCGCCGCGGCAAGCAGCATGTTCTGGGTGACGGCGCCGGCCGAGAGCAACTGCTCCCATTCCGGGATCTTCACATGCGGGCCGGCCTTGGAAACGACCACGAGGACCGTCGGCGCGCGCAGGAACAGGTTGCGCTGGAACTCGAGCGAGTCCGCCCCATGCTCGGGATGGAGCTTCTGCCAGCGGGCCTTTAATTGGTCGCCGAATTTGGCCCGCGCCTCGCCCTCGAACAGGACGAAACGCCAGGGCGCGAGCTTGCCATGGTCGGGCACGCGCACCGCGATGTCGAGAATGGTCCTGAGCTGCTCAGGCGTCGGGCCCGGCTCCCCCATCGTTTTGACGGAGGCCGATTTGCGGGTTTTGAGGAGGGAAAGGGCGGAGGACGTGTCGTTGAGGCTGGTCATGGCCGTCTAACAAGGGAACCCACAGGCTAAAGTCAAGTTCGGAAACAACAAAGCTCAAATGCGCGGCTTGGTATTAACCAAATATTAAGCATAAGATTGAGCCCCGCCCTCAAAGCGTGTTGGCTTGGGGCGCTGACCGAGTTGGTCGGGGATCAAGGGGAGAGTTCGAGAATGCATCAGGGCCGCCTACTGCTTGCACTTCTGGCGGCCCTGCTTCTCCCTGCCCCGGCTTTTGCTGCCTCCTCCACCGCCGCCATCGACCCCACCCCCGAAGTCGAGGACGTCCAGAACGACGTCGCCTCCGAAATCCGCATCGAGCTGACCAGACCCGGCCAGGAAGGCCTCTTCCTCAATGCCAAGCTGAGCGAGGATGGCGGCCTCATCAACCTGCCGATCTCCTGGCAGATCAAGGCGTATGGCGGCGAGACCCTGCTCACCCGCGACGCCGATTTCGCCGAACTGCCGGCCGAGCCCGGCGATTACATCGTCGAGGCGCGCTACGGCATGGTCCAGGTCGAGCGCAAGGTGACGCTGCTCGAGGGCCAGCGCCTCGGCGTCACCTTCGTGTTGAATGCCGGGGGCCTCCGCATCCTGCCCAAGCTGCAGCAGATCGGCCTGCCCGCCGCCCGCCCCTTCACCAGCGTCTACAAGGCGTCGGGCATCGACGGCGGCACCCTGGTGGCGATCACCGACGAGCCGGGCGAGATCCTGCGCGTCGGCGCCGGCGCCTACCGCATCGAGAGCCGCTTCCAGCCCGGAAATGCCTCGGCGATGACCGAGGTCACCGTGAAGCCGGGCCTGCTTTCGGCGGTCGAGATCGACATGAGCGCCGGCATCGCCCGCCTGGCGGCTCCCGGCCGCGAGGACAGCGAAGTGATCTGGTTCATCACCGACGCCAAGGGCGAGGCGCTGCCGGGCGTCCCCGGCCCCGCGGCTGATGTCGTGTTGAAACCTGGCCGGTACAAACTCCGCACACGGATCAATGGCAGCGAAAAGACCTCGGCTTTCACCATCGAGCCTGGCAAGGTCAGCGCCATCATCCAAACCAACTGATACTCAGAAGGCCGCAACCGCGTCGTCGAGCACTTTCGTGGCGCGGACGAAATTGAGCTTGCGGCCAAAGGTGGCGACGCGCTCGAGCTCTTCCCTCACCGCCTCCGACCGCTCACCCTGACCGAAGCGGCTCAACACGCGGGCCCGGTCGATGAGGAATTGCGCCCAGGGGAACGGCTCTTTCGCCGCATAGGCTTCGAGCGCCCGCGTGAAATGCTCGGCCGCCGCCCAATCGCTACGCTTCAAGGACGCCGTCATCATGTGACTGTTGAAATACATGTGATTGTGGCTGGGCGCCCCTGACGCCAATATCGCCTGCGCCTTCGCGATGTGACGGGCACGCTCGTCCTCATCCCCCGATAGCTCGGCCCTGAGCCCGAGAACGATCGGCCCCATGTAATTGAGCCCGGTCTCCTCGCACAGCTGATAAGCGAGCTCGGTGAAGTGGCGGGCCTCGTCCATCTTGCCGTCGACCATCGCCAGCTCGGCGAAGAACATCTTGCTCTCCGCCTCGAAACGTTTGGCGCCGAGCGCAATGGCGATCTCGTCCGACTTCGCCGCATGCACCCGCGCCGCGTCGAGCTCGTCGGCCTCGAACAAGGCGAAATAGCTGCAATGATGGGCGATCATCGCGGCGCGGCGCGCTCCCGCCCGTTCGGCGAGCGCCAGCGCCTCGCGATTATAGTCATTGGCCTCGCGCCACTCGCCCTTGGACAGCGCCGTGATCGCGCACATCGGCAGATTGGCCGCTTCGATACGCCCGAACCCGCCCTGGCGCGCCAGCGCCACGCAGCGCGTGAACGCGTCATAGGCGCTGAGCATGCGGCCATTGGCGTAATAGCCGTCGCCGAGACCGCCGAACGCCCGCGCTTCGGCTTCGACCGATCCCGCCTCACGGGCGTAGTCGAGCGCCTTCTGATGCGCCGCCAGGCATTCCGCGAGCCGGCCTTGCGGGAACAGGAGATTGCCGCGCAGATGATGGGCGCGCGACAGCTCGCGCAGCAGCCTGTCTTCTTCGGCGATCGCCATGGCACGATCGAGCGCCGCATTGGCCTCGCCGAAACGGTCGGCGAGACGCAGGCTCTGCGCGAAGCCGATATTGGCGCGGCAGAGCAGCGTCCGCTCGTCGCCGGCGAGCTGCAGCGCCTCCGGCCACACCGCGAGCGAGGCCGGCACCTGCCCGGTTTCGAGCAGCATCTCGCCGCGCCGCGTCAGCAGCTCGGCCTTGAGGCGTCCATCCGTCGCGAGCGCCAATGCGCGCGCATTGAGAGCGATGGCCGACTCGTGATGATGGATGGCCCATTCGCCTTGGGCGGCCGCATCATAGGCGGCCGCGGCGCCCGGGTCCTGCGCCTGGTCGAGATGGCTGGCGGCGAGGAGCCGGTCGCCGTCCTTGAACCATTGCGCCGCTTTGACATGCAGCGCCTGGCGGCGCGATTTGGGCAGCGTGCCATAGGTCGCCTCGCGCACCAGCGCATGGACGAATTCGAAGCCCTGCGCACCGGGACGGACAAGGAAGGCATCGACCAGAGCGCGCAGCGGAACGGTCCTGCCGTCCATCAGATGATCGATCTCGTCCTGGCCGAAACGCTGGCCCAGCACCGAGGCCGTCTGCACGATGCGACGGTCGCCTTCGCTCAGGCGGTCGAGACGGGCAACGATGAGACTCTGGATCGATTGCGGCAGCGCCTCGCCGCCGGCGCCGGTCTTGTGGTGCAGCAACTGCACCAGGAACAGTGGATTGCCGGCGGCGCGCGCCAGGACTTCCTTGACCAGCCCGCTCTTGCCCTCGAGCATCTGCTCGGCAAGGCTCTGCGCATCCTTATCAGGCAAGGCGGCGAGATCGATCGTCGTCAAGGGCGTCGGCGCGATGCGGCCGCGAAAGCCGGCATCGAGTGGATCGCGCTCGGGCCGCGCCGTGAGCAGCAGCGTGATCGGCTGCGTCTCGGCCGCCTTGGCGAGGGCGGCCAGCACGTCGAGCCCGTCCTCGTCGATCCAGTGCAGATCCTCGATGGCCATGAACAGAGGCTTCGCCGCGGCGGCGAGACCGGCGATCCGGGTGAGCGTCTGCGCCCGGGCGGCGCGCCGCCCCGCCATGTCGAACGTGTCGAGGACGCGGGCGAGCCGCGCCGGCAGCCCGGTTCCGAGAAGATCATGCAGGAATGCTTCCTCACGCTCGCCCAAGCCCGAGCGGCTGACGAAGGCACCGGGATCCTCCCGGTCGTCGCCGAGCAAGGCCTGGGTGACGAGCCGGCGCAATTGCGACTGGCTGCCGGCGCCGAAGCTCAGCACCCCCGCCGACAGGCATCGGCACTGGCGCCGGCGCGCCGCCAGCACGACCTGGTCGAGGAGCCGGCTCTTGCCGATACCGGCGTCGCCGCGGACATAGATGATGCGGCCGGACTTCTCGCGCGAAGTGAGGTCGAGCTGCGCCTCGATCTGGCGAAGCTCAGCCTTGCGCCCGACAAAGGGCGCGGCCTCCGTCTCCGGCCTGGGCTCCTGCGAGACGAGCTTGAAGACGGGCTGCGCCGCGGCAAAACCGTCGAGCTGATGGCTCCCGAAATCCTCACTCGCATAACGCTGCGCCACGGCCGAGGCGAGATCATCCGACAGCAGGATCTCGCCGCGCTTGGCGAGATCGCAGAGGCGGGCGGCGAGATTCACCGACGAGCCGGTGATCGTATAGGGCCGGTGCACGTCGCTGCCGGTCGACGCCGCCAGCACGGTGCCGGCGGCGAGGCCGCAATGGACATCGAGATTGGCGCCGCCATGGCGCTGGGCGAGCGGCGCCAGCCCATCGCGGATGCCGATGGCGGCGGCGACGGCGCGCTCGGCGTCATCGCCATGGGCGACCGGCGCGCCGAACACCGCCATGACGCAGTCGCCGATATGCTTGTCGACGGTGCCGCCGAGCTTGACGATGACGCCGTCGGTCATGGCGAAGAAGTCGTTGAGGAGCCGCTGCACGTCCTCCGGATCGCGCTCGCCCGAAAGCGCCGTGAAGCCCGAGAGATCGGCGAAGAGCACGGTCACCGGCCGCAATTCGCTGTCGGGCGGGCGCGTTTCCACCGGCGCCGACAACGACGCACCGCATTCGCCGCAGAAACGCGCGCCCGGCGGATTGGACGCCCCGCAGGCGCGGCAGGCCGCCGACAGCGCCGCGCCACAGCCGGTGCAGAAACGCTGGCCGGGCTTGGCAGGCGTGCCGCAGGCGGTGCAGTTCATGAAGCTCGTCCCATCGTCAATGTGTCGCCGTCATTATCGCGCCCGGCCCGGTAATTAGCCACAGATGTTTCGGTCGCGCCCGAAACATCGCCGCACCACGCCACGCTAGTGTCCTCTCCCAACAAGCGAGGACCATAAATGCTTGCTGTACCGGATCATGTCACGATCGAACCGTCCATCCTCTATTTCGGAACGCCGGTCGTTCTCATTACAACGCTCAATGAGGACGGCACGGCAAATATCTCGCCGATGTCGTCGGCCTGGGCGCTCGGCCGCACGGTCGTGCTGGGCCTCGGCGCCGCCGGCCAGGGCGCGCGAAACCTCCGCCGCGACGGCGAATGCGTGCTGAATTTCGCGGCGGCCGATCTGTGGCCCAAGGTCGAGCGCATCGCCCGCGCCACCGGGCGCCATCCGGTGCCGGCCTATAAGCAGCGCATCGGCTATGAATATGTCGCCGACAAATTCGCCCGCGCCGGCCTGACCCAGCTTCCCTCCGACATCGTCAAGCCGCCGCGCATCGCCGAATGTCCCTTGCAGTTCGAAGCGCGCGTCACCGGCATTTACGGCGATCAGTCCGACACGCCCGACGCTCATCTGATCATCGAGGCCGAAGTTCTGCGCATCCACGCCCACCGCGCCATCACCCTGCCCGGCTCGAACCATATCGACACCGGGCGCTGGTCGCCGCTGCTTTACGTGTTCCGGCACTATTTCGGCACCGGCGCGCGGCTTGGAAAGAACTTCCGCGCCGAAGCCTGATCCGCCGTCATTGTGTGCACAGCGCCGTGTCCGGCCAGCGCGCCGACAGCCGCAAGGCGGCCTCGTCGATATGGGCGAGGAACGGGGTCGCCTTGAAGGTGGCGAGGATGAGCTTTTCATTTTCGGCGCTGCTGAAGGGGCGGAACGACCGGGCGACATTCCCCTGGCCTTCATCGATGTCGACGAAAAGCGACGGCGCCGCGCAGGACGTTTCGATGCCGGCAAGGTTTACCGAGCGGATCGCGGCATTGCCGCGTGTATGCCAATGGACGGTGTGATTGGTCAGATCATAGACGATGCTCCATTGCGTGCGCCCGCTCTGGGCGACATCGGCCAAAGTAGCGAAGGCATTCGCCACCGGATCACCGGCCGGATCGCGCGGGCTCTGCTGCGCCAGGGCGGCGCGGGTGAAACGCGCCAGCGAGCCGCTGCCGGTCGCCTCCGCCGCCCCGCTCTCCACCTCCCGCATGAAATCGAGCGAGCGCGCATAGGTGTCATTGGCGAGGGCCGCGACCGGCAGGCCGTCGCCGCGCCGGATCTCCGCCTTGCCGTCGAGAAATTCGACGACGGCGGCATTTCCTTGCGCATCCATCAGCTTGTAATGCAGCGGGATGCGGCTTGCGATGCGGACCTTGGCGATCTGGCCCAGCGCCTCATCGACGGTTGCCGACGTGTCGAGCACATATTGCATCCATTCGGCGACGCCGATCGTCGGCCGGTCGTCGGGCACCTCGTAACGCGCCTCATCGAGCCACATCTGGCTCGTCGCCAGTCCCGCCTCGTTCAGGCCGGTCATCGGCGAGTCACGGCCGAACATGTTGAAGGTGATCGAGGCATAACGCACCTGCCAGCGCGCCGGCCGCCCTTCCGTCTCCGAAACCTTGGCAAGGCCCTTTTTGTTGATCAGCACCACCGCCTGCCCGATCGGAAAATCGAAATTATAAGCGAGGATGGGGCGCGTCCGGTCGGTGAAGGCGATGGTCGTGCAGGCGTCCGCCGCGGCCGGCAGAAGCGCCAGGACGATGAGGAGCAGGAGACGCGGCATGCGGGTGAGACTACCATGCCGCGCCGGGTTCGCGCGTGACCTACTTTGCGATGTTGACCATGACGACGCCGGCCAGCGCCATGAGGCCGCCGAGGATCGCCATCAGGCCCGGCACCTCACCCAGCCACAGAAAGCCGAGCAGCGTCGAGATCGGCGGCACGCTGTAGAGGAAGTTGGAGGCGCGGCTCGCCGGGAACTTCGACAGCATGACGGAATAGCTCGCATAGGCGATCATGCTGGGGCCGATGCCCAGATAGATCACCGAAAAGATCGCCTCGTTCGAGGCCGCGGGAAGCTGCGCCAGTGCCGACGGCATGGCCGGCATCAGGATGAGCGTGCCGATGACGATGTTCCAGGCGGCGACGGTGACCGGCTTGTGGGTCTTGAACAGAGGCTTCTGGGCGATGGTGGTGACGGTGTTGCACAGCGCCGCGCCGAAAATGAAGAGCGCGCCCATATTGAGCGACATCCCCTCGCCTTCGCCGAAGGCGATGAGGCCGATGCCGGCGAAGGAGACGGCGGTCCCGATCCAGGCCCAGCGGCCAAAGGTCTCGTTGAGGAGCAGCATCGCGAAAATGGCGGTGATGATCGGATTGACATTGATGATGAAGCTCGCCGGTCCCGCCGATACCGTCTGCTCGCCGATATTGAGCAGCACCGTATAAAGCGCCACGAAGAAGATGCCGCCGGTGAGGATGCGCCAGATCTCTCCCCCCTTGGGCCAGCCCGGCCGGGTGATCAGGAGGTAGAGGGCGGCCGGCACGCCGGCGATGGCGAAGCGCAAGGCGCCGAGCTCGATCGGGCCGAAGCTTTCGAGTCCGGCCCGGATCGCCGGAAAGGCCGAGGCCCAGATCAGGATAGTGATGACGACGGAGCCGATGGCGGTGGCGTCGCGGGAGACCGGTGCGGTCGATGTGGTGCTGTTGGACATGGTTTCCGATGTCGGGCCAAATGAGCTCCTTGACAAACGAAACAATCGAGCATGAGCTGTGAGCATGGCTCACAGCTCAATTGCACTGCCGCCCCTCGACACACTGCGCGCTTTCGACATGGCGGCCCGGACCGGGAGCTTTTCGGCGACCGCCGAAGCCCTCAACCTCACCCACGGCGCGGTCAGCCGCCAGATCGGCAAGCTGGAACATTGGTTCGGCCACCGGCTGTTCGCCCGCCAGGCCCGCGGCGTCGCCTTGACGCCCGAGGGCCAGCGCCTGTTCCTGCGCACCTCGGAAGCCCTGTCGATCATCGCCGACGGCTCCGACCGCTGGGTCGAGGCGCGCGGCTCCGCCGTGGTGCGCCTCACCTCCATCCCCTCGATCAGCGGCCTCTGGCTGATGCAGCGACTAGCCAGCTTCGAGAGTGGCGACCCGCTGCTGCGCATCGAGCTCACCGTGGAGCATCGTCATGCCGATCTCGAGGCCGAGGGCGGCGACCTGGCGATCCGCTGCGGCCGTGGTCGCGTCCCCAACCGCATCTCGGTCCAGCTCTTCGAGGAGATGTGCTACCCGATCGCCTCGCCGGCGCTGGCCGGGCGTATCGGCTCCGGACCGCCCGAGCGCCTGCTCAATTTCCCGCTCATCCATGATTCCGATGCGTCCGCCTGGCGGGCGTGGTTCGCCGGCCAGAATATCGACTACAAGCCGCGCCCGCAGGACCGCCGCTTCGAGGACTACAACCTGGTGTTGGATGCCGCCGCCCATGGCCTCGGCATTGCCCTGGCCCGGCCGCCCCTGACCGAGGGGTCGCATCACCAGCGCCGCACCGTTCAGGTGGACCAGCACAGGGTCAAGAACCCGGTTTCCTACTGGCTCGACCGGCCGATGCGGAAACCGCGGCCGGCCGCCATGATCCTGGCCAGGCGGATCATGGCGGCGGCCGGCATTTCAGGTAAAATAACAGAAACCTTCGTAACTTCAGAATCTTAACACTCAAACCTCAGACTCGGCTTCAGGCAATTCGCTCACGCTTCACGTCAGGTGGCGTGGCTTCTTCAACCAGCATCTTAACCACCTCCTCGAGCTTCAGCGATTGCTGGGCCTGCGAGCCGAGGCGGCGGACATTGAGCGTGCCCTCTTCCATCTCGCGCTTGCCGGCGACCAGGATGACCGGGATCTTGGCCACCGAGTGCTCACGCACCTTATAGTTGATCTTCTCGTTGCGCAGATCCGTCTCGACCCGGAGGCCGGCCCGAGCGAGCTCCTGGCGGACCCTCTCGGCATAGTCGTCGGCATCCGAGACGATGGTGGTGACCACCGCCTGGATCGGCGCCAGCCAGAGCGGGAAATGCCCGGCGAAATTCTCGATCAGGATACCGGTGAAGCGCTCCATCGAGCCGCAGATGGCGCGATGGACCATGACCGGCATCTTCTTCTGCCCGTCGGCGTCGACGTAAAATGCGCCAAAACGCTCCGGCAGGTTGAAGTCGACCTGAGTCGTGCCGCACTGCCATTCGCGCCCGATCGCATCGCGCAGCGTGTATTCGAACTTGGGCCCGTAGAACGTGCCCTCGCCCGGATTGATACCGGTCTTGATGCGCCCGCCTGAGTCCTTCGAGATCCGGTCGAGAAGCCGGCTCAGCACCTCCTCGGCGTGATCCCACATGGCATCGGTGCCGACCCGCTTCTCGGGCCGGGTGGCGAGCTTCACCACGAACTCGGTGAAGCCGAAATCGGCATAGACCGAGAGGATCAGGTCGTTGATCTTCAGGCATTCCTCGGCGAGCTGTTCCTCGGTGCAGAAGACATGCGCATCGTCCTGGGTGAAGCCCCGGACGCGCATCAGCCCATGCAGCGCACCGGACGGTTCGTAGCGGTGCACGGCGCCGAATTCCGCAAGCCTTATAGGGAGATCGCGGTAGGACTTGAGACCATGTTTGAAGATCTGGATATGGCCAGGGCAGTTCATCGGCTTGAGCGCGAAGACCCGCTGGTCCTCGGTCTCATCGCCCGCCGTCTGCACCTTGAACATATTCTCGCGGTACCAGCCCCAATGGCCGGAGGTCTCCCACAGGACCTTGTCGAGGACCTGGGGCGCATTGACCTCCTGATAGTCGGCGCGCAGCCTGCGGCGCATATAGGCGATGAGCGCCTGGAACAGGGTCCAGCCCTTGGGGTGCCAGAACACCACGCCCGGCCCCTCTTCCTGGAAATGGAACAGGTCCATTTCCCGCCCGAGCCGGCGGTGGTCGCGCTTCTCGGCCTCTTCCAGCGCCGTCAGATAGGTCTGGAGGTCCTTGTCATTGGCCCAGGCGGTTCCGTAGATGCGGGTGAGCATCGGGTTCTTGGAATCGCCCCGCCAATAGGCCCCCGCCACCTTCATGAGCTTGAAGGCGCCGCCGATCTTGCCGGTCGAGGTCATATGCGGGCCGCGGCAGAGATCTATCCAGCCGCCCTGGTCGTAGAATTTGATGTCCTGGTCGGTCGGAATGGCGTCGACCAGCTCGACCTTGAACAACTCGCCCCTTGACTTGAAAAATTCTTTCGCCGCTTCACGTGAAACGATTCGTTTACTGAATGGCTTGTCGCGGGCGATGATCTCCCGCATTTTTTTCTCGATCGCGGGAAAGTCTTCCGGTGTGAACGGCTCATTGCGGAAAAAATCATAGAAGAAGCCGTTTTCGATCACCGGACCGATCGTGACCTGGGTCCCTGGATGAAGCTCCTGGACGGCTTCCGCCAGCACGTGGGCGGTGTCATGCCGGATCAGCTCGAGCGCCTCGGCGTCGTCCCGGGTAATGATTCGCACTTTGGCGTCCCCGGTGATCGGGTCGGCGAGGTCGACCAGGACGCCGTCCTTCATCAGGGCGACGGCTTTTTTCTCGAGGGATTTGGAAATGGACGCGGCGAGCTCGGCGCCGGAAAGTCCCGCTTCGACCTGGCGCACGGCGCCATCGGGAAAAGTCAGATTAATCATGGTCTTCTCCTGCTCACTCCTGCACACGCAGCAGGTAAGCTCTAGTGTTGCAACGGGGCGCTTATGGCAGCGCTTGCCCGACCGGTCAATGCGGCCGGAGGACCGTACACGGATGTTCAGCGGTCGGAACAAATCAACTCGATAACCAAGCGTTAACCTTAACAAGACATGATCCCTGACTGAACTGCAGCGCAACTCAGTGGGGAAACTAACCATGACTAAATTCTTGCTTCGCCTCTCTCTCTGCACCGCCGCCCTGGCCGCGGTAACCACCACCGTCGCCCATGCCGCCGACTACGAGCCGCCGCCGCCGGAAATGCGCGGCTCCTGGACCGGCCCCTATGTCGGCGCCTTCGTGATGGGCGTCGGCGTCGAAAGCCGCTACGACGCGACCTGTAATGATCCGAATGACTGTCTTATCGATCCCGAAATGAGCGGCTTCACCTGGGGTGGTGGTTTGCTCGCGGGCTTCAATTATGACATCGGCAACGGTTTCCTGGTCGGCGTCGAAGGCGATTACGGCTGGGCCGGCAAGGTCGACAATGACGATCCGGGCGAAGCCACCGAGATGAAGATGCAGGACATCGCCACGTTGCGCGCTCGCGCCGGCTACATCTTCAATGACGACACCCTCTTCTATGCCACCGGTGGTGCGGCTTGGATCAAGACGACCTTCGGCGGCGAAGTCGGCGCCATTCCGAACCGTGAGTTCATCGATGACACCCAGTGGGTCAGCGGCTGGACGGTCGGCGGCGGCATCGAGCATGCCTTCTCCGAAAGCGTGCATGCCCGCCTCGAATATCTCTATCTCGACATGCAGGACCAGGAATACGACCTCGATGTCGGCACGGTTGATCTCGATTTCGACGGCGGCGTCCATCTGATCCGCGCCGGCCTGACCTTCAACTTCGGCAATTACTTCTGATCAACGCCGTTTGAGTGCCTCTGGTTAGTTGCTTAAGCTGCCTGCAGTTCGAAGGCGCTGGAGTCCCCCTCCGGCGCCTTCACTGCATTGAGGACTTGGACCGCCATGTGACATGGCGCCAGGCACGCCAGTCATGTGGAAATTCCTCCGGCACCGGATCGAAGCCATCACCGCCCCAGGGATGGCAACGTGTAACCCGTGACAAGCCGAGCCAGAACCCGGCCCAGGCGCCGTGCCGGCGGATGGCGTCCATCGCATAATCCGAGCAGGTCGGCAGATAGCGGCAGCGCCGCCCCAGCACCAAAGATACGCTGAGCTGATAGGCGCGGATCAATCCGAGCAGCAAATATCCCATGGGCGTCGTCGCCTGTCGCTTTTCCGCCGCATCGCGCCGCTCGCACATTTTGTCTCTTTCGCCAGCCGGTTAAAGTCGGTCGTCCGTCACGGAGATAGGCATGTCCGCCAAGAAGCCCAATATTCTTTTCATCATTGCCGATCAATTGGGCGCGCGCAGCCTGAAGGCATACGGCCACCCGCTCGTTCAGACCCCCAATCTCGACCGATTGGCCCGCGAAGGCGTCGTCTTCGAAAACGCCTATACGCCGAGCCCCCTCTGCGCCCCGGCCCGCGCTTCAGTGATGAACGGGCTGCTGCCCTCGCGCAGCGGCGTCTATGACAATGCCGCCGAGTTCCCCTCGGCCATCCCAACCTTCGCGCATTATCTGAGGATAGCCGGCTATCGCACGTGCCTGTCGGGCAAAATGCATTTCGTCGGCCCCGATCAACTGCATGGTCTGGAGGAACGCCTCACCACCGACATCTACCCGGCCGACTTCGGCTGGACGCCAGACTGGCGGCTGCGCCAGGAGCGTATCGACTGGTGGTACCACAACATGACCTCGGTGCTGCAGCCGGGCATCGCCGAGATCACCAACCAGCTCGAATTCGACGACGAGACCGCGTTCCTCGCCATCCGCAAAATATACGACTATGCGCGCTACGAGCCGGAGACACCTTTCTGCCTGATGGCCTCCTTCACCCATCCGCATGATCCATATGCCGCGCGCGCGAAATACTGGAACCTCTATCGCGACGACGAGATTGATCTGCCGGCGGTTCCGGCCATCTCGCATAACGAGCTCGACCCGCACAGCCGCCGCCTCTACGAGATGTCGGCGATGGATGATTACGTGGTGACGGAGAAGGACATCCGCGCCGCCCGCCACGGCTATTACGCCAATATCTCCTATGTCGACGATCTGGTCGGCCAGCTGATCGCGGCGCTCGAGGCAACGGGCAAGCTCGACAATACTGTCATCGTCTTCACCTCCGATCACGGCGATTTCCTCGGCGAGCGCGGCCTCTGGTATAAGATGTCGTTCCTGGAACCTTCGGCACATGTGCCCTTCATCGTCTGGGCGCCGAAGCGCTTCGCGCCGCGCCGAGTGCGGGAACCCATGACGCTGTGCGATATCCTGCCGACCTTTGCCGATCTCGCCCAAGATGGAAATGCGAGGCTCGCGCGCAAGGTCGACGGCAGAAGTATCTATCCCCTGCTCACCGGCGCGTCGGAAAATCCGCAGGCGACCGCCTGGGGCGAATATCTCGCCGAAGGCGCCATCGCCCCCCTTTATATGTTGAGACGGGGGAACTGGAAATTCATCCACACACCCGCCGATCCCGATCAGCTTTTCGATCTCGAAAGCGATCCCGACGAGCGGACCAATCTCGCCGGCGATCCGCGCCACCGCGACTTGGCGCAGTCCCTCCGCCGCGAGGTCGAGCAGGCTTTCGACATTCCGCGCATCACGGATGAGGTGCTGACCAGCCAGCAATCCCGCCTCATGATGTTCGAGGCCCTGCGGCACGGCGCGCATTTTCCCTGGGATTTCCAGCCGCTGCGCCTGGCCTCCGAGCAATATACGCGCAACCACATGTCGGTGACCGATCGCGACCTCAAGAGCCGTTATCCGTCCGCGCCCGATATTGAGGGCAAGCGGCGCTGATCGAGGTGCAAGGTGAAGGCTTCGGCGGTCGCCTGATCGGCGGGCGTATAGATGGTGATGTGGAACTGCTCTCCGGCAGCGAGCGCCGCATAGTCGAAAACCAGCCGGCCGGCTTTGGGATGGTCGAGCAACTTGCGCCATGCCGGGGTGGCGGCGACGTCCTGCTCCTTCCACAAAGCGACGAAATCCGGGCTCGTCTCCTCCAGCGCTCGGAGGACGGCCCGCCTTTCGGCCAAACCCGCCGTGGCGGCGCGATATTGCGCCACCGCCGAGCGGGCGATTGTCTCCCAATCGACGAAGAGCATTCGCCAGGAAGGATCACGGAACAGCCGGACCAGCACATTGCCGCGCAACGGATCGGTGGGATCGAAAGTACCGAGCAACGCCGTCGCGGCGTCGTTCCAGGCAACCACATTCCACAGCCTGTCGAAGGCATAGGCCGGATGCGGATGGAGCCCGCGCAGCAAGGTTTCGAGCGAGGGATCGAGGACCGATAGCTTGGCTATCGGGTCAGGCTTGGCGAGCCGGAACAGATGCGCGCGTTCGGCCGCATCGAGCTTGAGGACCTTGGCAAGCCGCTCCAGCAGAGGTGCTGACGGATTGGTCGGTCGCCCCTGCTCCATCCACGTATACCAGGTGGCGCTCATGCCGGCGGCACTTGCCACCTCCTCGCGCAGCAGGCCCGGCGCGCGCCGGCGCAGTCCGGGCTTGAGCCCGAGATCGGCCGGCTTCAGGCGCTCGCGCCGCGACTTGAGGAAACGCCCGAGCTCATGCCGGCCCTCGTCAGCGCGTGATGTGGCATTGTCCATGGTGGTAGTCCCGATACCAGCATCAGCACTTGTCTGGCTCGCTCAGTCTAGCGCTCTAGGGTGCATCCGTCGAACAGCGAGGAGCCTCCATGTCGCCTTTGCGCAAAATCCGCCATCTCGATTACACCGTCATCTTCACCCGCGACATGCAGGCGATGCGCCGCTTCTACGGCGAGGTGATGGAGTTTCCCGTCTATAATGAGCTCGGCCCGTCCTGGATCGCGTATCGCATCGGCGCCTCGCTGCTCGCGCTCACCGAGCGCGGCCTGATGTTCAATGATCCCGCGCCGCCGGCCGGAACTCTGTCGGTCCAGCTGGCCTTCCGGGTAACACCACAAGAAGTCTATGAATGCGCCGATGCGCTGGTCAGGCGGAAGGTCGAGATCGTCTCCGCTCCGACCGACCAGCCCTGGGGGCACCGGACCTTGTTCTTCCGGGATCCCGACGGAAATGTCCTAGAGATCTATGCCGATATCTGAGATCAAGCCGGCACGGCGGCTTTCGCCGGCGCCTTGGCCTCGATCTGGTCGAGCGCGTCGACCACCGCGTCGAAGGTGAGGAGCGTCGAGGCGTGTCTGGCTTTGAAGTCGCGCACCGGGACCAAAGCTTCGAGGTCTTGCCATTTGCCGGTGGGCGGGTCGCCGCCCTCCTTCAACATTGCATACATTCTACCGCGAAGGGTCCGCAGCTCCTCCGGCGTGGAGCCCACCACGTGACGGGCCATGATCGAGGACGAGGCCTGGCCCAGGGCGCAAGCTTTCACCTCATGGCCGAAATCGCTGACCTTGCCGTCATTGAGCTTCAGATCGATGGTGACCTTGGAGCCGCACAGGCGCGAGACCGCGGTTGCCGTTGCGTCCGGCGCATCGAGGCGTTGCAGCCGGGGAATATCGGCAGCAAATTCAAGGATCTTTCGATTGTAGACTTCGTTGATCATGCACACATTCTAGTGCGTCGGAAAAGCGCCGCAAGGCGTCCTTCGGCAGGTTTGCCCCTGGAACCCGCCCATGATATGGGATCGGCCAAAACGGATGTCAAAGTGAGCCCCAATATGGATGCTGTCGTCAAGAAAATCGCGCGGGAATCGGCCGTCAAGCGCCCCTCTCAGGAGGAGGCCGAAGCGGCCGTTCGCACGCTGATCGCCTGGGCCGGTGACGACCCGACCCGCCAAGGCCTGATCGACACCCCCAAGCGGGTGGTCAAGGCCTATAAGGAATTCTTCAAGGGCTACAGCGAAGACCCTCTCCAGGCCCTGTCGCGGACCTTCGACGAAGACGAAGGTTATGACGATATCGTCATGCTGCGCGACATCGAGTTCAACTCGCATTGCGAGCACCATATCGTCCCCTTCATCGGCCGCGCTCATGTCGCCTACCTCCCTTCCGATTCCGTCGTCGGCATTTCCAAGCTGGCGCGCGTCGTCGAAATCTATGCCCGCAGGCTGCAGACCCAGGAGACGATGACCGCACAGATCGCCAAGGCGATCGATCAGGCGCTCAAGCCGCGCGGCACCGCCATTCTCATCGAGGCAGTGCATCAGTGCATGTCGCTGCGCGGCGTCAACAAGCGCAATGTCTCGACCATCACCACCCAGTTCACCGGCGAGTTCAAATCCACCCCGGCGCTCCAGGCCCGGTTCATGGAGCTGGTGCGCGCGCCGTCGGGCGGCTTCTCCCTCTGATGTCCAAGGGTGACGAAGAGACGACCGTCTTCGCGCCGCGTTATGACGACAAGGGGCTGATCCCGGCCATCGTGACCGACGCCAAGGACGGCGCTGTCGTCATGCTCGCTTACATGAACGCTGAAGCCTTGCGCCTCACCCTCGAAACCGGCGAAGCGCATTATTGGAGCCGTTCGCGTGGCGAGCTTTGGCGCAAAGGCGCTACGTCGGGCGACACCCAGAAGGTCGTCGATATCAGGCTCGATTGCGACCAGGACACCGTCCTGGTCTCCGTCGCCATGGCCGGGCGCGGTGTCGCCTGCCATACCGGGCGGCATTCCTGCTTCTACCGCCGGGTGAAGCCTTCGTCACAAGGTTACGAACTCGAAATAATCTGAGATTTCCTGATCTTCCGTGCACGGTGTAAGCTTGGCACCATGAATGGAAATGTCAGGCACGCGATCGGGCTGGCGCTCGGTGCGGGCGCGGCACGTGGCTGGGCCCATATCGGCGTCATCGAAAGACTGGAGGAGAACGGCATCCACGCCGCCTGTATCGCCGGCTCGTCGATCGGCGCGCTGGCCGGCGGCATGCATGCGGTGGGCCGGCTACCGGCGCTCAAGGACTTCGCGCTCGGCCTGACACGCCGGAGGGTCCTCTCCCTTCTCGATATTTCCTGGCGCGGCTCCGGCCTCATCGCCGGCGAGAAGCTCGGCAGCCTGCTCGACGAGGCCGTCGGCAGCACGACCTTCGCCGATGCGCGGATCCCCTTCATCTGCATCGCCACCGAACTCGGCACCGGCCACGAGCTGTGGCTGCGCTCCGGCGCGCTGGCGCCGGCGATCAGGGCCTCCTATGCGCTGCCTGGCGTGTTCCGCCCGGTGCGGGTCAATGGCCATTGGCTGATCGATGGCGGCGTGGTCAATCCGGTGCCGGTCGCCGCCTGCCGGGCGCTCGGCGCCCGCATGGTGATCGCCGTCAATCTCGGCCCCGAGACCGCCGCCGGCATCGCCATCCAGAACCCGCCCGACATCGCGGCGAGCGACAAGGGCAACACGGCGCCGAGCCTTACATCGGTGCTGGTCGCCGCCTTCAACATCACCCAGGACCGGCTGTCGCGCTCGCGCCTCGCCGGCGATCCGCCCGACATCTCGCTCAATCTGCGCGCCAATGGCGTCGGCCTCTTTGAATTCGACAAGGCCGAGAAGGCGATCGCCGCCGGGCGCGATGCCGTCGACCGCGCCATGCCGGAGATCGAGCGTGCCTTGTCGGTACTCTAGATCACGATGAGGCGCCGAGTCATTGCATCGAGCGAAGGCCACGGCGCGCCCTCGCGTAGGGTGCGGATGAGTTGTTGGGCCCACTGTCGGCCGTTCGGGAACTGGTCGTCCGCGTCCCACCGCCACGCTGCGACCATCGCAAGAACGAGGGCACGGCACTCACCGAGCAACACCTGATCAACGTCCGGATAATGCTCAATAACCGCCTCGGGCACGTGAGCCAGATCGAACTCGATCGGCCCGCGGCAACAGGTCTCAAGGTCAATGAACAGCGGCCCGAACCTCGCGCTCAGCACATTGCCCGGGTGCGGCTCGCCATGGAGCAACTGCTCCGCAGCACCGCGATCGACGACCGTTCGTCTAAGAGTCCTCAACATGCCGACGAGAAGCTCCCGGTCCACATTGGCGAGTTCGGGCGTCCGGTGACGGCTCGCCACGAGTTGTTCGGCTTCCGCGACCCGGTCCGTGAAATGCGGCGTCGCGATATCGATTTTCAGCATGCCAGTATGTAGATGCGAGAGCGCATTCGCGTAATCGGCTGGCGCGACGTCTGGTGTCACTGATTCGTAGTAGGTCCAAAACGTAACTGCGAAACCGTCGCGCTGGTAGACGCGGCGCGGAACCCGAGATTCGAGAGCAGCTGCGGGGCTCTCGGTCTCGGCAAGCCGCCCGGCAAGCTCGACCTCGAACTGCGCCATCTGATGCGCCAAGGGCGCGACCCGGACAAGGACGTCGCAGGGCAGAAGACGTGCGACGAGCCTATTCGAGTTCTGGAGAATGACCGCGTCATTGACGGTCAAGCCAAGCGCTGAGGCGGTCGACGTTGCGGCAGTCACCGCACGCGAAACGTCATATGCCTGCAAGGAAAGGTCTCCCGTCTTCACCTACCTAGTCCAAGGTTAGTGTAGGACAAGATGTTTCCTGTCAATCGCCGCGCTGCTCCAACTGCAAGGCAAGATTTGGGGCGAACGGTCCAACACCTGAATGGAGGTACCAGATGCGCTGAACCTTGGCCATGACGCGGCAGGTCCAGTGGGTGGTTTCAACCGGCGGCTCACCATGTCTGTTCGACGGTCTTTGGCTGCGGCCACGGCTTGAAGCTGTGCAGCGCCCTCGTTCGGATTTCCAGCGCAGCGGCCAATGTCTCGGCCAGATTGAGCGCGTTCAGAAGCTCGGTCTGGGTGAAATAAGTGAGGTAGTCCGTCGCAAGGTCGCCCTTGCCGGCGCTGATCAGGGCCTCGGCCGCCTGGCCGACGCTGTCATCGAGGCGGCGCAGTCTCCGCTCGACGCCCTCCCACACCGCGGTGACTTCCGGCAGATAAGTGTCGGGTTCCTGCAGCATGACATACAGAAGGCGCTTGAACACATGCGCAGCCGAACGCGTCGCTTCGATCTGCTGCGATACGAGAGAGATTTTTTCCGGCTTGCGCTGATCGATGAAGCTGGCGGATTCGCCGTCGGTCAGATAGCGGTGCATCCGATACTCTTCCGGCACGTCCGTGACGCCCATATAGACCGGCACGAACGGTGCCGCGATCGCGCCGATCTGCGTGTGCCAGAGCATCCGGAGCGCATCATGGCGCGGATGCCTGAGCGGCACGATCTGGCCATAGCCCGCCGTATCGCCGGTCAATCTCGGTGTGCGGATCGCCCAGGCGATGTCCTCGATGGAGATCTTTTGCGGCCGTCTCGCCCGCGCCATCATTTCGTCTTCGATCCAGCTGACGCCGGCCCAGCGCTGGAGTCCGTCGCCATAGATCGCATTGGCGTTGAATACGTCACTCTTATCGGCATCGAACCAGCCCTGAGCGACAGCAAAGGAGATGAGGTTGGGCGAATAGAGGAAATCCGGATGCGTCTGCTTGTAGGGAATGTCGCCGATATATCCTGGCCGCGAGGCCCGGATGCTGTCGGGTCCCAGACGCTCGGCCGCCCACAGGCCCTGCCCGCCGGAAAACTGGATGACGACCCAGCCCTCTTCCGCATCGGCGATCAGATGCGAATTACCGCCATAGGTCGAATGCCCATAACGCGCGATGAGGTCCCCGATCAGCTCGACGCCTTCGCGTGCGGTCTTCGCCCGTTCGAGCACGAGCCGCGCCAGATCGCTGTAATTGGGGCCGCTCTGGGTCTTCGGCGTCATCGCATTGAGCTCGGCCCGCGACGCCGACCAGACATCGCGCACCGCGACGCCATGCTCATTGAGGCCACCATTGGTGAGCGGCGCCGGGACGCCGCGGAAGTGACTGTAGCTCACCCGGATATGACGCGCTGTTTCGGGGACTTGCGGAATCTGCGACAGCGCGCCGGGATAATCCGACTCCGCCGTGACGCCGACCGTCACCGTGGCGTCCGCCGCGTGAGTCCGGCGCGGCACGATCTCGAGCCAGTGGCTCGACGGCTCATCGCCATAGCCAGCCAGATAAGGCACGCCGTCCGACGTATGGTTCTTTCCGATATAGAGGGCGTAGCTCATGACTTCTCCTGATCGATATGCCGCCAGAAATGGCAGGCGACCTCGTGGCCGTGACCGGCGGTTTCGAGCGTGGGGACCTCGCTGCGGCAGCGCTCGCTCGCATGGGCGCAACGTGTATGGAAGCGGCAGCCCGCCGGCGGATTGCGCGGGCTCGGAATCTCACCCGGTACCAGGAGCCGCCCGCGCTTGCGCACCGGCGCGTCGATCTGCGAGGTCAGCGACAGGAGACTCGCGCTGTAAGGATGCGCCGGCTTGTCGAAGACGGTTTCCGTTGGGCCGATCTCGACGATCTGGCCCAGATACATCACAGCGATGCGATGTGCCATATAGGCGATGAGATTGATGTTGTGAGTGATGATGAGGAAGGTGAGGCCGAGCTCCTGCTGGAGATCACGCATCAAATTGAGGATCGCCGAGGCGGCCGACACATCGAGGCCGGCGGTCGGCTCATCGGCGACGATGAAATGCGGCTTGAGCGCCAGCGCCCGGGCGATGCCGACGCGGCGCGCCTGACCGCCCGACAGCTGATGCGGGAATTTCGTCGCGAGATCGGTCGAGAGTCCGACCATCGCCAGCAACGCATCGACGCTCTGCTGCTCTTCGCGCGGGATGCCATGGATACGATAGGGCTCGGTCAGGAGCGCCGCCACGCGCTGGCGTGGCGACAGGCTCGCCTGCGGATCCTGGAAGATCATCTGCACGCGGCGCCGGAAGTCCTTCTCCGGGATCCGGCGCAAGTCCTTGCCGGCGAAGGTGATCTCGCCGCTGGTCGCCGCCTGCAGCCTGAGCATCACCTCGCCGAGCGTCGTCTTGCCGGAACCTGATTCACCGACGAGCCCGACGACCTCGCCGCGCCGGATGGTCAGATTGATCCCATCGATCGCCCGAACCGGCGGCTTCGCCGCCGAGAGGAGCCGCCCGACAACCCCTGTCGCTCCGCCGAAATGCTTGCGCAGATCGCGGATTTCGATGAGCGCGTCGCGTTCCGGCTCCCTGACCGTCACCTTGCGCGGCGGCGCCGCGACCGTCTCAGGCGACCGACCAACGATCCGCCAGGCTTCTGCCTTCGCCGGATCGAACATGTGGCAGCGTACGCCACCGCCGGCCTGCGAAACGAGGCTTGGCTCTTCTTCGCCACAGATACCGCGCGCCATCGCGCAGCGCTCGGCGAATTTGCAGCCGGGCGGCAGCGCCGACAGGCTCGGCACGCGGCCGGGAATGGTGGCGAGCGCTTCACCACGGCGGGCGCGCGAGGGAATGCAGTCGACCAGCGCGCGCGTATAGGGATGGGCCGGATTATCGAACAGCGCCGCCGCCTCGTTTTCCTCGACGACGCGGCCGGCATACATCACGACGACGCGGTCGCAGAGCTCGGCCACCGTACCCAGATCATGCGACACGTAGACGATGGCCGTGCCGTGCTGCTCACGCAATTGCTTAAGGAGCTCGAGGATCTGCGCCTCGAGCGTGACATCGAGCGCCGAGGTCGGCTCATCGGCGACGAGGACCGACGGCTGGAGCAGTAACGCCGTCGCGATCGAGATGCGCTGGCGCATGCCGCCCGAGAACTCATGCGGATAGCTCGTCATCCGTTCCGCCGCATCGGGAATGCCGACGCTGGTCAACGCCTCGACGGCCTTCTCGCGGAAGCTGGAAAACTTCGTCCCCTTCGCCTGATGTGAGCGCCAGGCTTCCGCCATTTGCGACCCGATCCGGAAGGTCGGATTGAGGCTCTGCATCGGGTCCTGGAAGATCATCGCGATATCGCGGCCACGCAGGCGCCGCAGTTCCTCCTCACCGAGCTTCAACATATCGCGCCCCTTGAGCCAGGCCTCGCCCCGGTCGATCTCGGCATTGCCGGGCAATAGCCGCAGGAGCGACGCCGAGAGCGTCGACTTTCCACAACCGGACTCGCCCACCACGCCGACGATCTCGCCCGGCCTGACGGTGAGTCCGATATCGCGCAAGGCCGCATAGACATCGCCATCGAGATGATAGGAGACGTCGAGCCCCTTGATGTCGAGCAGCGGCCTGTCGCTCATCTGGCCCGCCTCATCAGGAAACGGCCCGTCCGCCGGCCCAATCCGGCAAGACGCGGGTCGGCGATATCGCGGAAAGTCTCGCCCAGGAGCGTGAAACCGGTGGTGACGAAGATGATCGCCATCAACGGGCCGACCAGCGGCCAGGCCGAGATCGCGACATTCACGAAGCCCTCATTGAGGAGAACACCCCAGTCGGGCGCCGGCGGCGGCACGCCGAGACCTAGAAAGGCGAGCCCCGCCTCGATGACGATGGCGCTCGGTATGTCCATGGCGACGACGACCAGCAGCGGCGGCAGCATATTGGGCAGAAGATGCAGGAACATGATGCGGCCGCGGCCGGCGCCGAGCGAGCGCGCCGCCTTGATATAGGGCTGGTGCTTCGTTGACAGCGCCAGGCCGCGCGCCAGGCGCAGATAGTATGGAAAGAGCGACAGTGCGATCACCAGCGTGGTGTTGAGGACCGACTGGCCCACCAGCGTCAGGAGAGCAAGACCCAGGATCACCGAGGGAAAGGACAGGAACGTATCGGCGATGATGGTCAATAGGCGATCGATGAGGCCACCGACATAACCCGCCAGCAGTCCCAGAAGCAGCCCGGCGGCGAAAGCCGAGAGCACCGCGGGAAACGCGATGGTGAGCGCGAGCCTGGTGCCATGAATGACACGCGAGAGATTGTCGCGGCCCAGGTGATCGGTGCCGAGCCAGTGATCGAATGAGGGGGCGGCGAAACGCTTGGCCATCGCGATGGCGGCCGGATCATAGGGCGCGATGAGCGGCGCGGTGACGGCGACCAGCAAGGTCAGCACCACGATGACGGCGCCGATCGAGCCGGCCGGCCGGGCGAGCACCCGCATGACAGTCTGGCGCAGCTCAGACACCGGTCTCGAACTCCTCGCTAAGACGCACGCGCGGATCGAGCACCCGATAGGAGAGATCGGCCAATATATTGGCGCAGATGAAGAACAGTGCGTAGGTGAAGACGACGCCGCGGATGACCGGCCAGTTGCGTTGGTCGATCGCCGACAGCGCCAGCGTACCGAGGCCGGAGCGGCCGAAGATCGTCTCGGCGAAAACCGTGCCGGTGAGGCTGTAACCGACCATGAGGCCGAACAGAGCGATGATCGGCAGCACCGCGTTGCGCAACGCATAGCGATAGAAGATCACATTCTCGCGGAAACCGAAGGCGCGGGCGCTGCGGATATAGGGTGCGCTCAGAACCTCCAGCATGGTAGCACGCAGGATGCGCGGCAGATAACCCCACCAGAACAGCGCCAGCGCGGTCGCCGGCAGGATCAGGCGCGCGAGGTAATTGACAGGATCCGAAATCTGCCCTGCCCCCATCGCCGGCAGATAACGCAGCTTCACCGCGAAGATCAGCAGGAGGATGAGCGAGGTCACATAGACGGGCGCGCTGACGAAAACCATCGACAGGCCATGCGTCAGCCGGTCGAGCACTCCTCCCGGTCGGCGCGCCACCGCGATGCCAAGCGGAATGCCACCCGCCACCGCGAGGATCATGCTGGCGAGCGCCAGCGCCAGAGTATCGGGCAGCGCCTCGCCGATGAGTGTCGTCACCTTCACGCCACCGACGAAATCAGTGCCGAGATCGCCGCGCAGCAGGCCTGAGAAGAAATCCCACAGCTGCACCGCGACCGGCTTGTCGAGTCCCATCTTGGCGCGTATCTGCGCGATCAGCTCCGGTGTGGCATGGGCGCCGAGGACGGCGCGTGCCGGATCGCCAGGCACGAGATGCACGGCGGCGGCGAGCAGCAGCGCCGTCAGGAACAGGACGACGACGGCGCCGCCGAGCCGCTTGAGGAAATAGCCCGCCACGTCGCCCCCGCCGGCTCAGACCTTCTTGAAATATTGCAGATAGGGATTGCCGTTCGGATCGAAGGCCGCCTCGATATTGGCAGACGTCACCGCGCAGGCGACCTGGTGGTTGACCCAGATATAACCGAGCGAGGCATCCATCAGCTTCTGCATCTCAATGGCGATACCGGTGCGTTTGGCTTCGTCGCGCTCGGCCGCCAGCTCCTCATGCAATTTGTCGTAATCTGCATTGCAGGCGAAGGCCCAGTTCCATTGCGTGAACTGATCGCAGGTGAACCATTCGAACTGATAGAAGGGATCGGGCGCGCCGCCATAGTTGCTCCAGGAGAGCTGGCCCACCGCCTTGTCCTTGATATAAGTGTCGGGCGGCGTCAGCAGCACATTCACCTTGATGCCGCCTTCGGCGAGATTGGCCTGGATCACCTGCATGACCGTGGCGGCGGTCGCCTGACCGCCGGCGGGTGTCGACAGATCGAGCTCGAGGGCGGAGACGCCGGCCTCGGCCAGCAGCGCCTTCGCCTTCTCGACATCACGCTCATAGACAGGCGCCTCGGGCCAGTAGCCGACGCCCATCTGCGGCGCGATCAGTGCGTTGAGCCTGGTCGCCATATCGAGATCCTGCGCCTGGATGAGCGCCGGCACGTCGACCAGATAGCGGATCGCCTCGCGGACCTTGGGGTTTTCGAGCTTCGGGTGCAGCACATTGAGCTGCAGGAAGTTGTAGCTCATCGGCTGCTGCAGCACATAGGCCTTGACCGCGTCGTTGTTCTTGAGCCGCAAGGCGTCGAGCGGCGAGATGTTGTAGGTTAGGTCGAAATCACCGCTTTCCACGCCCGCGGTGAGGGCCGCCCCTGTCGGCGCGCTGCTCGAATTGACGAGCGAGACCTTGATCTCGTCCCACGGCCAGGATTTCGCGTCCTGGCCGGCAGCGCCGCCATACTCGGCGAAGCGCTTCATAACCAGCTCCTTGTTGGGCGTGTAGCTCACCACTTCATAGGGACCGGTGCCGACCGGGGCTTTCAGCCATCCTTCCTTGCCGAGCGCCTCCATCGCCTTCTTCGACACGATGAGGCCGCTCGTCGCATAGGGCAGCGTCAGGCGCAGCATCGGCGCGAACGGCTTCTCGAAGACGATGACGCCGGTATATTTGCCGGTGACCTGGACTTCCTTGTAGCTGCCGAAATCGCCGCCATAATAAGAGACATCGCCCTCCCCGGCATCGGGATAGAGCTTCACCTTGCCGGTGGCGCGATCGAAGGAATATTTCACGTCGTCGGCGGTAAGCTCGCCAAATCCACGATGGAACTGGATGCCCTCCTTCAGCTTGAAGCTGATCGACTTGCCGTCGGCCGCGAGCTCGAGCGTCTCGGCGAGCCGGTTGACCGGCTTCCACTCGCTGCCCGGCATATAGCTGGTGAGACCCTCATAGACGGTGCTGAAAGGCGGGAACGGGTAGTCATAGACGTTGGTGAGCGTATCGAGCGTGCCGGGATCGAGCTGCGGGCCGAAGCGCAAGGTCGTGCCCTCGGCCCAGGCGACGCCGGCACCCAGCGGACGAACGGCGGCGAGCGCCGCGGCGGACAGCAGCAGGTTTCTACGCGTGATCATCGAAGGTCTCCCTGGAGGACTTGGCTTCTGGTCGAGCCAATTCAAGCCGTTAACGTTTGGCGATGAGGAGGATGTGGCAAAACTGGCGCGACGGCCATTTCGCTGGTTGTCACAAACCCTTCGCATTCTGACGCTTTCAATGCGTCAGCAAGAGAAGATCAGACATCCACCCAGGCCCCCAGGACCTTCTCGCCCCGCGCCATCCTGTTGCTGATGCGCTGTTCGATGTCGGGGCGGATCTCCTTGTCGTGCTCGGGGAACTGACCGCAGCAGCTGAGCGCCTTGCGCGCATCGATGCTGGGCGAGATGAATTCGAGCAGCACACGCGATGTCGCCGGTGTGCGCCGGTTGAGATTGGAGGTTGCCGTCTGGATGCCGATGAGCTGATGAATGCGGCTCGCATGGCTCGGATAGAGGATCGTCTGGGTGACCGAGTTCTTCAGGATGACCTCTTCCTCGAAGACGAACAGCCGGTCGAGGATGAAGGTGACGAGGCCCAGATATTTGAAGATCGCCTCGGTCTGCTCGCTGCGGTCGCGCCGGCGGATGATCTCGATGTTCTTCCAATAGCAGATGCGGTTCTTGCGGTATATGCGCACCAGCGATTTGGTGATGTAGCCCGGAAAGGCGAAGGAATAGTAATAGCGGAAATAGTAGCCGAGATAGCGGTCGGGGATCGTCTCCGATTGCGCCTCGAGCCGGCGCAGCGTCTGCGTCGCCGGCGTCAGCACCGGCGCCGCGTGGTCATTGCGCGGCTTGAGCTTGATGATCTCGGCGAAATTCGCGTGTGGCAACAGGATCTCGGAATCGAGCACACCGAAATGATCGCAGATGAGTCTAAGATTGCTGCGCGAGGGGAAGACCGAGCCGGCGAGATATTTGTTGAACTGCTGCCGGTTGAGACCGAGACGGCGGCAGACTTCGGCGATCGACTTCTCATAGCTGCACAGCAACGCCAAGTTGCGGCAGAAATCCTCCGCGTCCATGAAACCAACCGTCTCCTCGCCTTCTCCTCCCTTGGGCGGGAAGAGATTATCCCGAGGAAGCGATATAGCTCTTCATGTCCTCCGCTTCACGCTCGATCGCCTCGATGCGGTGTTTCACCACATCGCCGATCGAGATCATGCCGCCGAGCTTGCCGGCCTCGACCACGGGGAGATGACGAACCCGATGTTCGGTCATGAGCGACATGAGCTCGGACTCGGTGTCGCGCGGCGCGCAAGTCTTGACCGAGGAGGTCATGAACTCCTTCACCGATTTCTCCAGCGCCTGGGCTCCGCCGGAGGCGACGGCACGAACGATGTCACGCTCCGAGACGATCCCGCCGATACGGCCTTGCGCATCGACGATCACCACGGCACCGATTTTTTTGGTGGCAAGGACCTGGGCCACCGCGAGCACCGTGTCGGCGGGCCCGGCCGTCACCACGGCGCGGCCTTTGGCGTTGAGAATTTGCGCAACAGTCATGCACACACCTCCAACTTCGCTGACGGCAAGCTTAACATGAATCTCAGGCGCGGTGCACCCCTCTCCGGCTGACGAAGAAGTAAGCGATGAGGCCGGCGATAAAACCGCCGAGATGCGCCTCCCACGCGATGCGGGCATTGTCGGCGAAGCCTGGCGGGCCTTGCACGCTGGTCAGAAGCGTCATGGCGAGGAAGACGAGCATGAAGATGATGGCGCGGCGGTCGCGCAGGAATTCCCGGAACGTCAGAGGCCCATGTGGTCCACCGAACATGATGGGGATCGCCGCCGCCAGCAATCCCGAAACGGCAGCCGAGGCGCCGACCGCGATGATGAACTGTCCCCAGAACAATATGAGCATGGCGAGCGCGCCACCCACCGTCGCCGCCAACGCGATCAGGAGAAAACGCAGCGTCCCGAACTGGCGGGCGACCGGGGTGCCGAAAATCACGAGCCACAGCGAATTCAAGAGCACATGCGCCCAGCCGTCATGCAGGAAGGCATAGGTGACGAGGCTCCAATATTGCGACCCCTCGATCATCGCGGTGGCGCTGGGGCCCTGGAAACGCGCGGGGTTAAGGGAAAAGGCGTAGAGGGTCCAAACTACCCAGTCCTGCCCGCCCCATACTATCGCGACATGGATCGCGATCAGGACGGCGACTGTGATGAGAACCACCGGCGGCGCGTTAACTATAGGACGTCTACCGCTGCGTAATATCTTGTCGATCTGGGGCTGATCCGGGCCCCCGCCGGTCATTTGTGGCACGGGAACTGCACTCTTTTCGCCAAACGTCCACTCCTGACCCATAGCGGCGCAATATGCAGATCACTGATACCATCAAGGCCACGGCAACCCCAGAAGAAATCCTCCACCCGGGCAGCCGCGCTCTATTCCGCTATTGGGAGGCCGTGCGCGGTGAAATGTCAGCACCGCCGCGCGATTGGCTGGATCTGCAGAAGATCCGCAGCCTCGTCCCCTTCCTGTTCATGATCGAGCGGACGCCCACCCGCGGCTTCGCCTGGCGCCTCGCCGGCACCAAGGTCTGCGAGCTCTGGGGGATGGAACTGACCGGCATGCCGGCCATGGCCCAGGGCGAAAGATTCGAGCGCGAGACGGTGACCCGCCTGCTCGACGGCGTCATCGACGATCACCAGCCGTTTGTCCTGCGCTTTCGCCTGAGCTCCGCCATGGGCATGACGGTCGCGGCGGAATTTGTCGGCCTGCCGCTCAGGGCCCGCAACAATGCCACGACCTATGTGTTCGGCGTCATCATGCCATTCCGGGAAACCAACTGGCCGCGTCACGATAAGGTAACCACGTTCGAGCTTTCCGCCGCCCGTACCATCTGGACCGAACCGGTGCCGCAGGCGGAGCCGCCCCAGACGCGGCGCGCAAATTTACCACAAGCCTTCCAGATCATTAACGGCGGCCGGGTCGAAGACTAGTTCATTTAGCTCTCCTTAACCGCACATTTTTAGCCCTTCGCTAATCTGACGATGTTAGGCTACCTCAAACGACAAACGCCTGAAGGCAAAGTTTGAGAGGCAATTCCGGCCGTGACTGCAACAATCGCGACGGGCGCGAGATTTTCGTCTGCCGACGAGCCGGCTGGACCGGCCGTGCTGTTCGGCCGTTTCATGCTTCCGGACATGTCGGAATATCCCTGCCAAGTCAGTGAGTTGACGGTCGATGGCGCGGTCTTCACGACGGCCGCTGCGCCCGAGGCAGCGACCCAGATCGTCGCCTATATCGACGAGATTGGCCGGGTCGAAGGAATGAGCGGCGACGCCGTTCAGGGCGGTTTCCGCATCATTTTCTCGCATCAGGGCCAGCGCCGCGAGCGTTTTGCCAACCGCCTCGCCGGCCGGGCCGGCAAGAATACGACCGCCGGCACCGATCTGCGCCGCCATGCGCGTTATTCGCCCGAGGACGGCCAGTCCTACATCGCTTTGCCTGATGGCCGGGTCTATCCTTGTGAAATTCTTGACATTTCGCTCTCCGGCGCGGCCGTCAAGGTCGATGTCATGCCGAGCCTCGGCACCCACCTTATGCTGGGCAAGATGCGCGGGCGTATCGTGCGTTATGTCGAGCAAGGCCTCGCCATAGAGTTTCTCAAGCCCTTGAACACCAGCCAGCTTTCCAGCCAGATCCGCTGAAGCTGACCTGATCGACCTGCTGATGGCCGCCTCAACCGGGCGGCCATTTGGTTTTCAGGCGCCGGCCAACCACCATGCTTAACGAAGCATGGGCCTTGCTTGGTTAATAGGACCGCTTCTCACCCTTTCTAATTTGTTATTAGTTTTCAGAGACTTGCACCGATAAACTGAACGCGATCTCAAAGCCTTCGCGATAGTGTTGCGTCCAACGATAAGGGGAATGGACGTCAACAAATGACTATCTTGGCAAGACTCGGGGGAGTTGCGCTCGGATTGGCCTGCATGATCGGGACGGCTTATGCCGTCGATGCGGACCAGGTTCGGGTCGATCCCAACAAAGGACAATTCCAGACTGTTTATGGCAACGCGCTGCCGCCCATCGGCTATGTCGAAATGTGCGCCCGCGAGCCGAAGGAATGCCGCGCCATCGGCGGCAAGCCGGTGCATCTGGCGCTGACGCCGGACCGCTGGAACCTGGTCTATCAGGTCAATACCTTCGTGAACGGCAAGATCGCGCCGATGAGCGATGAGGAGCTTTACGGCAAGCCGGAATACTGGACCTTCCCGACGGATGCGGGCGACTGCGAGGATTATCTGCTCCTCAAGAAGCGCTATCTCGAAGGCTTGGGTTTCCCGTCGGAAGCGCTGCTCATCACCGTCGTGCTCGACGAGAAGAGCCAAGGTCACGCGGTGCTCACCGTCACCACCGACAAGGGCGACTTCGTGCTCGACAACCGCCGCAACGAGGTGCTGCGCTGGAACAACACCGGCTACACCTATCTGAAGCGTCAATCGGCTGAGGATCCGCGCGAGTGGGTGTCGCTCACCAAGAAGGCGCCGGCCAACAGCGGCACGGTCGCCGCGGGAGCCGCGAAGAAATAGGTACGGGATAAATTTTGGGAGCTAAGGCCCGGTCGGCGTCCCCCTCCCCATCCCCCACCAGACCGGGCTAAAGGGAGCCGGCTCTGTCCCACCCAGAGCCGGCTCCACCTATTTGCGGGGTCAGCAGTTGCGCGTTGTCGATCACTCGCCGGGGACTTCACGCATGCCGGCGGCGAAGCGCCGCCAGTTCCTTACATAATTCTTGGCCGACTCTTTCAGCTTCTCGGCCATTTCCGTCGAGACCTCGCGCACGATCTTGCCGGGAGCGCCCATCACCAGCGAATTGTCCGGGATCACCTTGCCTTCGGCGATGAGCGCGTTGGCGCCGATCAGGCAGTTGCGTCCGATCTTGGCGTGGTTGAGGATCGTGGCGCCCATGCCGATCAGCGTATTGTCGCCGATGCTGCAGCCATGCAGGATCGCCTTGTGGCCGATGGTGCAATGGCGCCCGACGGTCAACGGCGCCCCCATGTCGGTATGGAGCACGCAGCCATCCTGAATGTTACTACCCTCGCCGATCAGGATGAGCTCATTGTCGCCGCGCAGCACCGCCCCGAACCAGATGCCGGCATTGCGCTCGAGCTTCACCTTCCCGACCAGCACCGCGGTGGGCGCGACCCAGAACTCGTTCTCGGGCGGCAGCTCCGGCGTAACGCCGTCGAGCGAATAAAGCGTCATGCACGTTTCCTCTCTCAGTCATATCGTTGGCTGGACTATAGCGCGCTCTTTGCCCCGTACCAGCCATTGTTCCAGCCATCCCGACCTCATAAGGTTTGCGGATCGGAAGGAGGCGGGATGACGAGAAACAGCTCAAACCGGCAGATCGAGCAACGTATCGCCAGCACCCTTGCGCCACTGGGTTTCAAGCCGTCGCGCCGGGTCCGGCAAACGGTGCTGACCAAGTCTGTCGACTGCCATTCGGAGATATATCTCTTTCCCGGAGTCTACCGTCGCAAGGGTAGAGTATTGGTCGAACCCGTCATTGGCCTGGACTTTCTTCCGCTTCGCGAGGCTCTCGAGAAGATGACCCCCATACCGACCACGCAGATATGTCACTGCTTCCTGGGCCTGCTCGACAGGAAGGAAAGCTGGCTTTGCCTGGAGCTCACGGGCGAGACGATCGAAACAGATGCTTTGGAAAGGATAACCGCGGCGCTTCACGTCGCATTTGCGGAACTCCTGCCGCTGTGCTCAGCCAAGAAGATCCTTGAGTTTTTCAAGGACCAAATTCATCACCAAGGCTCGATCACAAGCAAGTTTGTGGTCATGCAGGAGCACCTCAAGCTGGCGGTCCTCGAAGAATTGATGTCGGAAATGCAAGCGGGGCCTGGGCGATCGAACGGGGGCTGATCGTCGTCAAGCGAGCCGGCGCACCGCTTCGACCGCGTCCTCGATCCGTGCCAGGAACAATACATCGGGCGACTTCACCTCGTGCCGGGTCAGCTCCTTGCGGACATCGAAGGAAGCACCGGTCAGATAGACCCTCACACCCTGGCGCGCCGCTTTCCTGACCACGCCTGCGATGACATTGGCGCCGGTCGAATCCAGGAACGGCACCGCCGAGAAGTCGAGCACCAGGCCTTTGTGCTGGTCGGCGATGCGTTCAAGCACCGCGCCTACGGCCGACGCCGCGCCGAAGAAAAAGGCACCGCTGATGCGGTAGACGACGACCTCGGGATCGCTCGCCAGCGTCGCATCATAGGGTTGACGTTCGCCGTTGCTGTCATCGGCGCGGTCGTCCGTCGCCAGCGGCCCATGTTCGACGCGGGTCATATGGGCCATGCGGTTGATGAAGATGAAGGCGCCGATGGCCGAGCCGACCACGATGCCTTCGGTCAGGTCGCGGAAAATGGTGAGCAGGAACGTCGAGAGCAGGATCGCCGCGTCGCCCCAGGACGACCGGATGAGCGTGCCGAAGGCATGTTTTTCCGCCATGTTCCAAGCGACCACCGCCAGCACGGCGGCCAATGCCGCGAGCGGTATGTAGCTCGCCAGCGGTGCGGCGATCAGCATGAAGACCAAGAGGAAGGCCGAATGCAGCATGCCGGAAATAGGACCGCGCGCCCCTGCCCGGACATTGGTGGCGGTGCGCGCGATCGTGCCAGTGACCACGATGCCACCGAATAAACCAGAGCCGATATTGGCGACGCCCTGCGCCACCAGCTCGCAATTGGAGCGGTGGCGGCGACCGGTCATGCCGTCGGCGACGACGGCCGACAGCAGGGACTCGATGGCGCCGAGCAGCGCGAAGGCCACCGCATCAGGCAGCACCGCCTGGATCTTCTCGAACGAGAATGGCGGCAGCTGCGGCGCCGGCAAAGTCGAAGGAATGCCGCCGAAGCGCGTGCCGATGGTTTCGACCGGCAGTCCCAGCCCATAGGCGACGAGCGAGGCGAGCACCACGGCAATGAGGATGTTGGGCCAGTGCGGGCGCAGCTTCTTCAAGCCGACCATCACCGCGATGCCGAGCGCGGCGATCGCCAGCGCCGATGGATTGAGCGTGCCGAGCACGCCCCACAGCGCCTCGACCTTGGGGATGAGCGCCCCCGGCTCATGGGCGAGCGTCAGCCCCAGGAGATCATGGATCTGGCTGGCGAAGATGATGACCGCGATGCCGGCCGTGAAGCCGACTGTCACCGGATAGGGAATGAACTTGATATAGGTGCCGAGCCGCAGATAGCCGGCGGCGATGAGGAACAGCCCCGCCATGATGGTGGCGAGCAGCATGCCGTCGACGCCGTGGCGTTCGACGGTGGCGGCGACGAGCACGATGAAGGCGCCGGCGGGGCCGCCGATCTGGAAGCGGCTGCCGCCCAGAAGCGACACGAGGAAGCCACCGACGATGGCCGTGTAGAGCCCTCGATCGGGCGTGACGCCCGAGCCGATGGCGATCGCCATCGACAAGGGCAGCGCCACGATGGCGACGGTGAGGCCGGCGAGGATGTCGGCGCGCAGATCGCCGAGCCGATAATGCTCGCGCAGGACGGTGACGATCTTCGGCGTAAAGAGATCCCGGAAACTCGGCCCTGGAGCGGGCAGAGGTGATTTTCCCGACCAGTCCGTCATTCCCCGCCGTCCCGCTTTCTTCTTTCTACTCTTCGAGATCGAAGTCCAGGATGGCCATGGAGAAGTTGTAGGACAGCTCCCCATCCTCATCGTCGCGGAAGATCACGCCGATGAATTCATCGCCGATATAAACCTCGCCCGAATCGCTCTTCTGCGGGCGCTTGCGGACTTCGATATTGGCGAGCTGGAATTTCGCCTTCAGAAAACGGGTAAGCTTCTTTATCTCATCGGGTTGCACGATGGCGTTCCTTGATTTGACGGGAGAGCTTCAAGGTCTACTCTGCCGGTCGAAGGCAAGACAAGCCTATTCTACCCCCTGCGACGGTTCCGCCTTGAGCTGGTGATCCATCACCAAAGCCGGCTCGGCGCAGCCGGCATAACCGACGACCTTGGCCGGAACGCCCGCGACTGTGCGGTTGGGCGGCACGTCATGCAGCACGACCGAGCCCGCGGCGACGCGCGAGCAATGGCCGATCTCGATATTGCCGAGGATCTTGGCGCCCGAGCCGATCAGCACGCCGTGGCGGATCTTCGGATGCCGGTCGCCCGTCGCCTTGCCGGTGCCGCCGAGCGTCACTTCCTGCATCAGCGAGACATTGTCCTCGACGACGGCGGTCTCGCCGATGACGATGGCATGGCCGTGATCGACGAAGATGCCCTTGCCGATACGGGCGGCGGGATGGATGTCGACGCCATAGACGACCGAGGAGCGGCTCTGCAAGTAATAGGCGAAGTCGCGGCGGTCCATCTTCCACAGCTGGTGCGCCATGCGATGCGTCTGGATGGCCTGGAAGCCTTTGAAATAGAGCAGCGGCTCGAGATAGCGGTTGCAGGCCGGGTCACGCTCGAAGACCGCGACGACATCGGCGCGCGCCGCGTCTCCGATCGCCGGATCGGCGTCGAGCGCATCCTGGAAGGCCTGCTGGATCAGCTCGGCGGAGAGCGCATTGGCCATGCGCAAAGCGAGCCGGTGCATCAGCGCGTCCTCGAAGCGCGGCTGATTGAGCACGGCGCCAAAAATGAAGCCGCCGAGGCTCGGATCTTTCTTGGCCGCCTCCTGGGCCTCCTCGCGGATGCGGTCCCAGACCGGATCGAGGCTGGCGACGCTATGCGGGTGTGTCGACTGGCGGACCATCGGATACTCCATGAACTTGCCGGAACTTATCTTACGCCACTGTCCGGGAAATGGGGAGCTTTCCTGCAAAAGCAACAGCATTGCGTTAAAGTCGAGGCTCTGATAGCCGCCTTGCATGATCAAGATGGCCTCTCCCACCCCTTATCTGGAAGCCTGGCGCGACGGCCCGATCGGTTTCCTAATGCTCAACCGCCCGGACCGCCGCAATGCCCTCAACCGGGAGATGTGGGCCGCTTTGCCAGAGCTAGTGGCGGCCTTGGATGGCGATCCCGAGACACGCCTCCTCGTGCTGCGGGGGGCCGGAACCGAAGCCTTCGCGGCGGGCGCCGATATCAGCGAATTCGCCGAGAACCGCGCGAACCCGGAGCTTGCCCGCGATTATGAGGCGCTGAACGGCAAGGCCTTCGCGGCTTTGCGCGCCACCACCAAGCCGGCAGTCGCCATGATTTCGGGCTTCTGCATCGGCGGCGGCCTGGCCCTGGCGCTCGCCTGCGATCTCAGGATTGCCGGCGAGGACGCCCTCTTCGCGCTGCCGCCGGCCCGGCTCGGCCTCGCTTATCCGGTCGACGGCCTGCGTGACCTCCTGCATGCGGTATCGCCGGCTTTCGCCAAGGAGATGCTGTTCACCGCGCGGCGCTACAAGGCCGAGGAAGTACTGAAGGCCGGCCTCGTCCATCGGGTCGTCCCCCAGGACCGGCTCGACGCCGAGACACGGGCCCTGGCGGCCGAAATCGCGGAAAATGCGCCCTTGACCATCAAGGCCTCGAAACGTGCCATCGATGCGCTCGCCGGGCGGCCGGTCGCGGAGGACCTAAAAACTCTCTCGGCCGCCTGCTTCGCCAGCGCCGACTATGCCGAGGGCCAGCGCGCCTTCCTCGAAAAGCGCAAGCCGCGCTTCACCGGCACTTGATTCCAGATTTGAGGAACCGGGCTTAACCTATTGAATTCAGAAAGTTAATGACTTCCTCTTTATGCTGCCGGTCACCCACAGCATTCATGTGATTGCGTCGCGCCAGCGTGACACCTTTGGCACCAGGAATGGCCGCGACCAGCGGGTCGACCTTGCCGGCGATATCGTCCATGTCGCCCGCCACGACCAGCACCGGCACCTTGATCCGGCCAAGCTCGGCTGTCGTGATCTTCTGGCGGCCCGAGCGCATGCAGGCGGCGAGCGCCCGGAGGTCGCCCTTGGTCTGCTCGGCGAAGACCCGGAATACCTTTGCGGAAGGATCCTCGATGCTGTCGGCGGAGGCGGCTTCCAGGGCCTCGGCGATGGGCTCGGCGCCGCCGACACCGCGGATCATGTTGTCGGCAAGACCGGAGAAGACCGCCGCGCTCACCCGCTCAGGATGGTTAAGGGTGAGAAAGGCGGCAATACGCGCACCCATCGAATAGCCCATGACCCGGACCTGGGAGAGGCCCAGATGGTCGAGGAGCCGGCGGGCGTCTTCCGCCATTTCGGGCGCCGGATAGGCTTCGGGGTCATAGAGCTTGCCGCTCTCGCCATGGCCGCGATTGTCGAAGGTAATCGTCTGATAGCCGGCCCCGGTCAGCGCCTTGACCCAGCCGGTATCGATCCAGTTGACCCGGGCATTGGAGGCGAAGCCGTGAATGAGCAGGACCGGCGGTCCCTCGCCCGTCACTTCATAAGCGATATCGACGATGTCGGAACGGAAACTTGGCATCGGACCTCATGCTTTGCGGCGGGCGCAACATATGCTATTCGCGCCTCAATAACACAGCGACCAGCAGGGATGCATCATGGCGTCGGGCTCAACTCCGCATTTTCAGAACAGCGACGGCGTGCCGGCGATCGAGATCGGCACCAAGGAATTCATGTGCATCGGCGCCAAGCCGCCCTACGACCATCCGCATATCTTCATCGACATGGGCGCCGACAAGGAAACCGTCTGCCCCTATTGCTCGACGCTCTATAAGTACAATCCGAGCCTTGCCGCGACGGAATCGCGCCCGGCCAACGCCTTGTGGACCGACAAGGCCGCCTGATCTCCAAAATTACTGAGACGCCGACGTCTTCGCGACCATCTCCTGGTCGAGCTTGCTCTTGCCCGGCGCGCAAACAGCGCAGCCGGTCAACAACGTAAGGGCAAGAAGGACGATGAGACGGCGCGGCGTGAACATGCTGCCGCAAATTGACAGTGCGCCTTGCGATTGTCCAGCTTGATTCGAAACGGCGGAAACGGCACGGTCGCGCACATGATCGACATCAGGGAATATCGCGACAGCGACGAGGCGGGCCTTATCGCCTTGATTCGCGAATTGCAGGCGAGCGAGGTTGTTCTCTATGACCGCATGAAGCCCGTCGCCCAGATGGGTGTCTGGTATGTCGATCTGCTCAAGAAAAAATGCGCCGAGGATGAAGGTGTCATCCTGATCGCCGAGGAGAATGGCGCTGCCTTGGGTTACGCGGTGATCCTCACCCGCTCGGTCGAGGACGGCACCGGCGACGAGGTCTCTTACGATTATGCCTATGTCGTCGATCTGGTGGTGGCCGAAAGTGCGCGCCGGCGCGGCATCGGCAAGCTCCTGCTCGCCGATTGCGAAAGGCGCGCCCGTGATGCCGGGCGCGATGATCTGCGCATCACCGTGCTCGCCGCCAATCAAGGCGCTCATGATCTCTACCGGGCGCTCGGCTTCGACGATCTCCTCATCAATATGCGCAAGGCCCTGACATGAAGAACGACGCGCTGTCCAACATCCAGGCGCGTCGCCTGGCCCTCGTCGCGCAAGGCTTCGGCAAGCCGAAGCGTGAAGGCACCGCCAACTGGACCCGCATCGAGCAGGCGGTGCAGCGGATGAATCTTCTGCAGATCGACAGCGTCAATGTGCTGGTGCGCTCGCATTATCTTCCCGTTTTCGCCCGGACCGGTCACTACAGCCACGACACGCTCGACCAGCGCACTTTCGGCAAACGCAAGCGCCGCTTCTTCGAATACTGGGCGCATGAGGCCAGCTTCCTCCCCCTCGAGCTCTATCCGCTGATGCGCTGGAAGATGGAGCGCGCCCTCAACCACAAGGGCGCGCACCGCTATCTGGAAAAATTCGCGCGCGACCAGAAAGCCTATGTCGATGAGGTGCGCGACTTCGTGAAGGTCAACGGCCCGACCGCGGTGAGCGACCTTCCCGATCCGGGCGGACGCTCCGGCAATTGGTGGGGCTGGGGCAAAGGCAAGATCGCGCTCGAATATCTCTTCCACACCGGCGAGGTCACGGCGGCGACGCGGCGCGTCTTCGAGCGTCTCTATGACCTGCCCGAGCGCGTGCTGCCGGCCGAAACGCTGAACGCGCCGGGCGTGCCCGAGAACGAAGCGATGCGCCGTCTGATCGACCTGTCGGCGCAGGCCTTGGGGGTCGCGAGCGAGGCGGATCTGCGCGACTATTTCCGCCTGCCGGTCGACGGCTTCAAGACGGCGATGCCATCGCTCATCGAAGACGGCACGCTGGTGCCGGTGAAGGTCGACGGCTGGTCGATCAAGGCGTATCGCCATCGCGACAGCGGCGCGCCGCGCAAAGCCGGCGCCAATACCCTGCTCTCGCCTTTCGACCCGCTGGTCTGGGAGCGCTCGCGGGCCGAGCGCCTGTTCGACTTCCACTACCGGATCGAGATCTATACGCCCGAGCCCAAGCGCGTTTACGGCTATTACGTGCTGCCCTTCCTCGAAGGCGACCGCCTCACCGCCCGCTTCTGCCTGAAGGCCGATCGCCAGGCCGGCCTGTTGCGCGTCAACGCTTCGCATGGCGAGGACGGCATCGACGCCGTGCAGACGGCCGAGGCCGCCGCGCCCGAATTGCGCCGCATGGCGACATGGCTGGGCCTCGGCGATGTCGAAGCGGGCCAGCGCGGTGCCCTCGCCAAACCGTTACGCCAGGCTCTGAAGCGCTCATGATCGAAGACGACATCCTGACCGACAGGCTCATCCTGCGGCTCATTCCCTACGCGGCCCTCATGGCCACCGAAGCAGGCGATATCGCCGAGGCGGCGCGCCTGCTCCATCTGAAGCTCCCCAATGACTGGATCGAGGTCGCGCCTTTAGCGCGCCGCCGCCTGCCGCACCTTCTCGACGAGCCGGATTACCGGCCCTGGGCGGTGCGCGCCATCGCCTTGCGGGCGACCGGCGAGGCCGTGGGCTATGTCAATTTTCATGAAGCGCCGGCCCATCACGAAATGGCCGGGCGCGAGGCCTGCGCCGAATTCGGCTACACGGTATTCGAGAAATATCGCCGCCAGGGTTATGTCGAGGAAGCGGTGCGCGCTTTGATGGCCTGGGCGAGAACGCGAGGCGCCCGACATTTCATCTTCTCGATCGCGCCCGACAATGCCGCCTCGCAGGGCCTGGCGCGAAAGCTCGGCGCCCGCAAGATTGGTGTCCAGATCGATGAGGAGGACGGACCGGAGGATGTGCTTCTTCTGAGTTGAGAGGCGGCGGTACCAACCGCCGCCCCGCTATTGCTCAGATCACTTTCTCGCGAACCAGCTCATCGGTCACTTTGCGGATCGCGGCGCCCAGCGTGTCGGCGACGAAGTCGACTTCCTGCTTCGTCATGATGAGCGGCGGCGACAGCACGTCGAGATGGCCGATCGGCCGCACGAACAGGCCATGCGCCTCGCATTCGTTCGAGATGCGCTTGGAGATGTTCACCTCATCGGGCAGCTTCGCCTTCGTCTTCTGGTCGGCGACATATTCGACGCACATCATGAGGCGGCGGCCGCGCACATCCCCGACGATCGGCAATGAGCGGAGCCCGGCCAGGCGCTGCTCGAGATAATCACCGACCCGCGCCGCATTGCCGAGCAGATCCTCGCGCTCGATGATCTCGATGTTCTTGAGCCCCACCGCGCAGGCGATCGGATGTCCCGAATAGGTGTAGCCATGGGTGAACCAGGCATCGCCGTCGGGCGCGCTGATCACCTCATGCACCTTGTCCGAGAACAGCACCGCCGACAGTGGAATATAGCCCGAGGTGAGGCCCTTCGCGGTGACGATGATGTCGGGCACGATGCCGAATTCGGCTTCCGAGGCGAACATGTGGCCGAGTCGTCCGAAGGCCGTCACCACCTCATCGGCGATGAACAGGATGCCGTTGTCGCGGCAGAGCTTGCTCATGCGCGGCAGATAGTTGGGCGGCGGCATCGTGACCCCACCCGAGGCCTGCGCCGGCTCGGCGATGAAGGCGGCGATGTTCTCCGCGCCGAGGCTTTCGATCTTCTGGCGGAATTCCTCGACCAGGAAATCGCTGAATTCCTCGATGCTCATGCCGTCGGGCCGGCGATAGGGATAAGGCGCGGAGAGATGATGGACGAGATCCGGCACATAGCGGAAATGCGGCGACTGATCGCCGTCGCGCAGGCCCACCGTCATGCCGAGATAGGTCGAGCCGTGATAGGAGTTCTTGCGCGAGATGATGTATTTGCGCTCCGTGGCGCCGCGGCGCGACTGGTAATAATGCGCCAGCCTGATCGCCGTATCGATGCCGCACGAGCCCGACGTCGCGAAGGCGACATGGTTGAGGCCCTTGGGCGCCAGCGAGGCGAGCTTGGCCGCAAGCTCGGCGGCGGGCGCGTTGGTGACGTCGACGAAGGTCGTCGTATAGCAGAGCTGCAGCGCCTGCTCGGCCATCACCTGGGCGATCTCCTTGCGCCCATAGCCGACATTGACGCACCACATGCCACCGATGCCGTCGAAATAGCGCCGTCCTTCGGCGTCTTTGACATAGCAGCCCTCACCCTCGACCAGGACGAGCGAGCCCTCCTCCTTGAAGCTGTCGAAATGCGTGTAGGGGTGGAGGAAGTGATCATGGTCCTTTTTCCACAGATCCTCCGGATTGAAGCGGTTGCTAGCCTGATGAAGCATGATTTCCCTCTACTGTTTTGACTGAACGTTCATTCAATATGAAAGCACGACAAAGGGCGGTTCCCCTGTCGCGTGAAGTGTAGCCCAGGCCCCTCCGCGCCGCCAAGCCGGTGTCTGTGCAGGTGCGAGACGACGAGTTGACGCAAAGACACAAATATGCCGCCCTCATTATCGATCCGTATACGGATTATCTGGAGCGAGTCCGGTTTCGGGTGGATATGGCGCGCCCCCTCGCCCAGATTGAGCGCAGACAACGAGGAGTATTCGTCATGACCTTGAACGCAATCACATCGACGCCGACCGAGGCGCCTGCCCTCGCCGCCGATGATACTATCTCTTACGCCTTCGGACACTCGACGCTCGGCCAGGTGCTGGTGGCGAAGAGCGTCACAGGCATCTGCGCCGTGCTGATCGGCAGCGACCGCGACAGGCTCGCCAGGGATCTGCGCCGGGATTTTCCCGAGGCGCGGGAAGCCGAGACGGGAATGTCCGAGGACATCGCGGCGGTGGTGGCGCTGATCGCGGCGCCGCATAGGCCGGTCGAGCTGACGCTCGATCTGCGCGGCAGCGAATTCGAGATCGCCGTCTGGCAGGGGCTGCGCGCGCTCACCGCCGGCAAGACCATGAGTTATTCGGCGCTTGCCGAAGCGATCGGCAAAAAGGGCATGGCGCGCGAGGTCGGCGAGGCCTGCGCCATGAACCGGATCGCGGTGGCGGTGCCGTGCCATCGCATCCTGCGCAAGGATGGCTCGATCTCCGGCTATCGCTGGGGCGTGCACCGCAAGCGCATGCTGCTCGCGCGCGAGGGCGCGATATGACCGACGCCCTCCCCGTCAGCCGGGCGCAGCGCGACTGGTCGGTCCTCGCCAAGGAGCTCGACACCCATGGCGCAGCAGTCCTCTCCGGGCTGCTGCGCCCCGAGGAATGCGCCCGGCTCGCCGCCACCTATCCCGAAAGTGGTCCATTCCGCAGTCACATCATCATGAGCCGGCATGGCTTCGGGCGCGGCGAATACAAATACTTCGCCTATCCGTTGCCGGCTCTCGTCGCCGCCTTGCGCGAGAGCCTCTATCCGGCGCTGGCGGGCATCGCCAATCGCTGGAACGAGGCGCTCGGCGAGGCGACGCGATTTCCGCAGGAGCACGCGGCTTTCATCGAACGCTGCCACAAGGCCGGGCAGAAACGCCCTACCCCGCTGCTGCTCCAATATGGCGAAGGCGACTACAACTGCCTGCACCAGGATATCTATGGCGCGCATGTCTTTCCGCTGCAGGTCGCCATTCTCCTGTCGGAGCCCGGCCGCGATTTCACCGGCGGCGAGTTCGTGCTGACCGAGCAACGCCCGCGCATGCAGTCGCGCGCCGAAGTGGTGCCGCTGCGCCAGGGCGACGGCGTGGTCTTCCCGGTACATCACCGCCCGGTGCACGGCACGCGCGGCGTCTACCGGGTCAATCTGCGCCACGGCGTCAGCCGCCTGCGCTCAGGCCGCCGGCATACGCTGGGCATCATCTTTCATGACGCGGAGTGATCAGGGAACGGCCAGCCGCCGCCGCACGGTGTCCGCGACGCGGCGCTGATCGGCTTCGGGCAGCGCCGGAAACTCGGGACTATAGAAACGCTCGAAGCCGTCCGGCATTTTCTCGGAGACGATCTCGCCGCGGATCATCTGGCTGTTGAGCGCATCGCCGTCCCTGTGCGGCGCCAGATGGACATGCAGATGCGGCACGCCGTCGCCGAATATATAGACATAGACGATCGGGGCGCCCGTCGCCTCTTTCAGCGCCCGGCTGGCTTTGGCCATCACCGCGCCGAAGCTCGCCGCTTCCGGTCCGTCGAGATCGGCAACGGTCGGGATATGGCGCAAGGGCTCGAGATAGGCGAAGCCCAGCACTTCGGCATCGAACGAAACCGTGAGGCGCCAGAGATCGTCGCGCCAGACTTCGAGGCGATGGAGATGAGCATCCCCCGCTTCCTTGCGGCAAATGATGCAGTCCGCGCTCATCGGGGCGTCAGCAGATGCCGGCGCCGGGTGACGACCTTGTCCAGCGCCACCAGGAAGCCGTCGCACTGCGCGTCGCTCACCACCAGCGACAGCGCCATATAGCCGCGCCCGGCGATGTAATAGCCCTCCTCCAGGAGATCGAGATAGAGCAGCTGGCGCAGCCGCGGGTCGGCCTTGGCCGTCGCCTCGGGTGTGCTGATCTCGCCGGCGAGCGGATGGATGTTGATGAGCGAGCCGATGCCCTTCGCCTGCACCGCCACCTGATAGCGCATGAAAAGATCGTTGATCCCGTCGCGCAAGCGGTCGCCGCGCCGGTTGAGCTCGAGACAGGCGGCGGGCGTGAAGATCTCATCGAGCGCCGCGAAGCCGACCGTCATGGTGAGCGTGTTGTTATTGAAGGTGCCGGCATGGGGCAGGAAATTCGCCCGCGTCGGATCGAACTGCTCCATGATGTCACGCCTGCCGCCAAAGGCGCCGAAGGACATGCCGCCGCCGATATATTTGCCGAGCGTCTTGAGATCGGGCGTGATGCCGAGCGCATGGCTCAAGCCCTTGGGCGCCAGCCGCGACGTCATCACCTCGTCGAAGATGAGGATAATGCCATGTTGGCGCGTCTCTTCACGCAGCATTTCGAGATAGGCGCGATCGGCCGGCAGGCAGCCGCCGCTGCCGAGCATCGGCTCGATGATCAAGGCGGCGAGCGCCGGTCCATGCTCGGCGATGAGCTGGTGTGTCGCGGCGATGTCGTTGAACGGCGCCAGCACGACGTCGAAGGGCGCGTTCACCGCCGCCCCGCCGGCGCCAAAATAGAGCGTGCCACCATGATAGCCGGCCTTGATGCCCATGACCTTCTGGCGTCCCGTGAAAGCGCGCGCCGCGGCGAGCGCCATCATATTGGCCTCGGTACCGGAATTGGTGAAGCGCACCAGATCGAGATCGAAGCGTTTCGTCACCGCTTCGGCGAGCCGCACCTCGCCCGCATGATGGGCGCCGAGATTGAGGCCCAGCTTCAGCGTGTCGGCGACCGCGCTCCCGATGCGCGGATGCGAGTGCCCATAGAGCCCGGCCGAATATTCGCCGAGAAGATCGACATAGGTGAAGCCGTCGACATCCGTGACATGCGCGCCTTCCGCCGTGGCGACCCGAATTGGCACAGGTGGCGTGAACAGCACGGTGCGGGTATTGCCGCCCGGCATGACCGCCTTGGCCGCGTCGTGCAGCGCAACCGTTTTCGGCCGCGCCGTCAGGAAACGTGCCGAAGCATCGGCAAGCGCGGCGATAAGTTCATCGATGACAGGCGCGTTCATGCGGATTTCCTCACGAGATCGGACGATGGCGAATCATGCCCGAGCCCGTCCGCTGGCGCAATGCTTGGAAAGCGCAACGCCGGGATGGCTAAGCCGCGCGGAAATGGATAGGTTGGCCCGGCAATGTCGACCGTCCATTCAGACCCGACCAGCCTCCAAGATGCGTCGCCCACCGCAGCGGGCAGCGCGCCGGTCTCGTGGAAGGAGAGTTACGTCGCGACATTGCAACTGGCCTGGCCGCTGGTCCTCACCAACTTCGCCCAGGCCGCGATGATCGTCACCGATGTGATCTTCATCGGCAGGCTCGGTTCTCAGGCATTGGCGGCAAGCTCGCTGGCGGTCAATATCTATCATTCCTTTGCGTTCTTCGCCTTCGGGCTGGTCAGCGCCGTCGCCCCCATGGTGGCGCGCGAGAAAGGCAACCGCGCGCATGACATGCGCGAGACGCGCCGGATCGTGCGCCAAGGCCTGTGGACAGCGGTGCTTATTTCCATCCCGGCCATGTTCCTGCTCTGGCATGGCCAGGCCTTTCTCGCCGCCATCGGCCAGGATCCGGTGCTGGTCGAGGAAGCCGGCAAATATCTACGTGCCTTGCTGTGGGCCATGCCGCCTTTCCTCGGCTTCGTCGTTTTGCGCTCCTTCATCTCAGCGCTCGAACGTCCGGGCTGGGCCCTCGTGATGTCGATCGCCGCCATTCTCCTCAACGCGCTCGGCAATTGGCTGCTGATCTTCGGCAATTGGGGTTTTCCGGCGCTCGGCATCATGGGCTCGGGCGTCGCCAGCGCCTTCGCCATGCTGTGCATGTTCCTCGGCCTCGCCGCGGTCGTTGTGATCGACCGGCGCTTCCGCCGCTATCATGTCTTTGGCCGTCTCTGGAAAGCCGATTGGTCGAAACTGAAAGCCATCTGGCTGCTCGGCCTGCCGATCGGCGCCATCGTCGCCTTCGAGACGACCATCTTCAACGCCGCCGCCTTCCTGATGGGCTGGCTCGGCGAGGCTGAGCTCGCCGCCCATGCGGTGGCGATCCAGGTCGTCACCCTCGCCTTCATGACGCCGCTCGGCATCGCCCAGGCGGCCACCGTGCGTGTCGGCCTTGCTTATGGCGCGGGCGACGCGGTGGGTGTCACGCGCGCCGGCTGGAGCGCGTTCATTCTCGGCACCAGCTTCATGGTGCTCACCGCCACCGCGATGATCGGCATCCCGACGCCGCTGATCAGCATCTTCCTCGACATCCATGAGCCGAGCCACCAGCCCGTGCTGGCTTTGGCGACCTCGTTCCTGATCGTCGCCGCCATTTTCCAGCTCGTCGATGCCGCCCAGGTGCTGGCCGGCGGCATGCTGCGCGGCCTGCACGATACGCGGGTGCCGATGTGGTACGCGGCGATCGGCTATTGGGGCATCGGCCTGCCCTTGAGCTACTTCCTGTCGCAATTCACATCCCTCGGCGGCGTCGGCGTCTGGGTGGGCCTCGCCTCGGGATTGGCGGCCGTCTCGGTGCTGATGGTGCATCGCTGGCTCAACCGCGAAAGGCTGGGCCTGGTCAGGCCCCTGCTCTAGCGAAGGGAAAAGTCCTTCACAATCTTCGCCCCGATGCATTACAAGGGCGGCGGCACAAAGCCCCCTTGGCGGAATTGGTAGACGCACAGGACTTAAAATCCTGAGCCCACAAGGCGTCCCGGTTCGACCCCGGGAGGGGGCACCACTCATCCCCGCATTCCCCGACATCTTCAGCTGTACGAGCTCTCTCGGCTCTCCAACCTTGCGGGTGACAGTTCGCGATTGCAAATACCCGACTAAAATACTAAGGAATCGTCACCCAAACCGGGGCGCAGCGAAATTCGGGGAAAACGACAATGGGTTTCATCAGGCAGGCCGGCGGATTCCTCGCTTTGGCCGCGCTGACGGCGGCACCGGCACTGGCCGATCCCGTGACCGTCACGGACATGACCGGCCGCACGATCACCTTGGAGAAACCCGCCGAGCGGATCATCGTCTTTCCGGTTCCGTGGTCTTCGACGGTGATCGCGCTGGATAGCGGCACCAAAAAGCTGATCGCGCTCCATCCCGAATCCAAGCTGGCGATCGAGGAAGGCGTGCTCGGCCAGTTCTTTCCCGGCGCCCGCGACATACCGAGCGACATCGTCGCCGGCGGCGCCTCCAAGGGCTTCATGCCGAATGTCGAGGCGGTGGCGGCGCTCAAGCCCGACCTCGTCATCCAATGGGGCAATCGCAAGGACGACGGCGTCACCCCGCTCGCCAATGCCGGCATCAACACCGCGGCGATCGTCTATGGCGCCGAGGAGAACGCCCGCCAGATCATGACGGTCATCGCCAACGCCATGGGCCATGCCGACAAGCTCAGCATGTTGATGAAGTGGCGTGACGACACGGCCCGGATACTCAACGACAAGCTCGCCGGCCTCGCCGACGCCGACCGGCCGAAAGTCGCCTATTTCTTCTACACCACGCCGGAGTACCAGACCGAAGGCAAAGGCTCCTACATGGACTAGCAGATCAGCCTGGCCGGTGGCGTCAACGCCGCCAAGGAGATCGACGGCTGGGGATCGGTCGGCCTCGAGCAGATCGCGGCCTGGAATCCCGACGTGATCCTGCTCGGTTCGTTCGAGCCGAATGTGAGCGTCGCGAAAATCTATGACGACCCGATCCTCGGCGCCACCAAAGCCGCCAAGGCGAACCGGGTCTACAAGGTGCCGGTCGGCGGCTACCGCTGGGACCCGCCGAGCCAGGATTCCCCCTTGATGTGGATGTGGCTCGCCTCGATCCTGCACCCGGAGCGCTTCAACTTCGACCTGCGGGCCGCGACCACCGAATGGTATGTGAAGATCTACGGCCATGCGCCGACCGCCGATCAACTCGACCAGATATTGCTGCTCGACATGAACGCCAAGGGCGCTGGATACGATCGCTTCGCGCGCAAGTGAGACGGTCATGTCGGCTCCGACCTCGGCCATGACGGCAAAGGCGATCCGCCGTCTCGATGGCGGCACGGCATGGCTCATCCTCTTCACCGCCCTTCTCGCGGTGGCGATGCTGGCCGGCATTTGCCTCGGCCGGCTGTCGATCAGCCCGCTCAGCGTCTTCGACAGCATCGCCTCCTGGGCGCGCGGCTTGTCCGTCGAGGCGCTCGAAGAACGCATCGTGCTGCTGGTCAGGGCGCCGCGCGTGCTCATCGCGGCGCTGTCCGGCATCGGGCTCGCCATGGCGGGCGCCGCTTTGCAGGGAATATTCCGCAACCCGCTCGTGTCGCCCGACATCCTGGGCATCACCGCGGGCGCCGCCTTCGGCGGCGCGCTGGCGATCCTGCTCGGCGAATCCAGCACCGTCCTGATCGTTTCCGCCTTTGCCTTCGGGGTGACGGCCCTGCTGCTCGTCGGCACCATTTCCCGCGTCAATGGGCGCAGCGATACGATGACCGTGGTTCTGGCGGGGGTCGTCGTGGCGGCGATGTTCACCGCCTTCGTCGCGCTCATCCAGTTCGTCGCCGATCCGGATTCGACGCTGCCGGCGATCGTCGCCTGGCTCATGGGATCCTTCGCCTCCACCACCTGGTTCCGGGTGGGCGTGGCGGCGCCTCCTGTTCTCATCGGCATTGCCGGCCTGCTGCTCCTGCGTTTCCGTATCAACCTCCTCTCGCTCGGCGAGGACGAGGCGAAATCCTTCGGCATAAACGTGCAGCGCGAGCGCTGGATCGTCTTTCTTCTTGTCGCGCTGATATCGGGGGGCGTGGTTTCCGTCTCCGGCATCGTCGGCTGGGTGGGACTGGTGATCCCCCATGCGGCGCGCCTGGTGGTCGGCCCCGATCACCGCATCCTGATCCCAGCCTCGGGTCTTCTCGGCGGCGCCTATCTGGTGGCGATCGACACTGTCGCGCGCAACGCCTCCGCGGCCGAGATTCCGCTCGGCGTGCTGACGGCGGCGATCGGCGCGCCGATCTTCGCCGTGCTGCTGCGCCGCATGTATGCCGCCGAGGCGCGCGCATGATCGGGCTTCGCGATGCGGGCGTGCGTTATGGCGACCGCTGGATCTTCCGGCATCTCGACTTCGCGCCGGCCGCCGGACGCTGCGTGGCCATTCTGGGGCCGAACGGCCGGGGCAAGACAACACTCATCCGCGCTCTACTGGGCTTCCTCACGCTCAGCGAAGGCACCCGCTCGGAGCCGGCGACGGTCGGTTATGTGCCGCAGGCGACGGCGGCGATCGTCAGCTATCGCGTGCATGACATCGTCGCCATGGGCCGCGTCGCCCGCCGCGGTCTCTTCGCCATGCCGAGCCGAAGCGATCGCGATGTGGCTGCCGACGCGCTCGCCCGTGTCGGGCTGTCGGCGCTCGCCGGCCAGCGCTTCGACTTCCTGTCGGGCGGCGAAAGGCAGCTGGTCCTGCTGGCGCGGGCGCTGGCGACCGGCGCCGACATTCTGATTCTCGACGAGCCGGCTTCGGCGCTCGATCTGCGCAATCAGGATCGCTTCCTGACCGTGATCGACGCGTTGCGGGCGGACGGCCGCCACACCATCCTGTTCACGACCCATCTGCCGCAGCATGCGAGCGCAGTCGCCGACGATGCGCTCATGCTCTACGATGCCGAGGATCGCAGCTTCGGTCCGGTCCCGCAGGTGCTGACCGAGGAAAACCTCGAGAGGCTCTACGGCATACCGGTGCGCATCGTGGCGGTGACGTCGGCTGCCGGCGACCGCATGGTGAGCGGCGTCGTTCCCCTCTTCGGCGCGTCGGTCGCATGAGGCCGCACGCTCTCTTCATTGAGTCCGACGACGGCCCGCCGCCGGCGCCTTTGCTGCCGCATCTCGAGACCGGCCGCCTGCGCCTCGTGCGGCAAATCGATCTCAAGCCCTCCGATCTCGCCGCCGCTGACGGCCTCATCGTCACGATCTATCTGGACCAGGTCGATTTCGCCGGGCGCCGGCGCGACATTGCACTCTTCCTCGCGCGCGGCGGGCGCATCGTCTTCAACGGACATGTCGCTCATCCTTTCATCGACGGCATGGCGCCTTTCGTGCCGCTGGCCGCGTTGCGCCGAAGCGATCTCGCGCTCGAACGGCTTGCGCCGCATGCCGTGTTTGCCGGCGTGCCGGCACTAGCGCATCAGGCGCAACGCGGCGTCGCCGGTTTCTATGGCCGGGGCCACAATCCGCCCTTGCCCGGCTCGACATTCCTGACCGGCATCGGTGCCGACAGGCTGCCCGTCGACTGGGAATGGCTCACGCCAAGCGGCGGTGGGCTGTTTGTCCATGGCGGCAATGACATATGGGGCACATCGGACGACGACAGCGTCAACGCCCTGATGGCCGCCCGCCTCATCGACTGGTCGCTCGCCGGTGGCACCTCGCGGAGGGCCGCATGAGCATTCTCGCCGTCAATGCCGGCACCGCCTACCAGATCGAGAGCCTGGAAGGGCCACGCTATCGTCGCTTCTTCAACCGGCTCATCCGGCCGGAGGAACTGAGCGGCATCGATCTCGACCACTATGGTGCGCTGCTGGTGCCGTGCCGCACGCCGGCCCACCGCCTGCTGCCGAGCGCCGACCGCCTCCTGGCCTATCTCGACCGTGGCGGCACCGTCATCGCCATGGGCGAATGCCATAGCGAGCGCTGGCTGCCGGGCATTCGCTTCACATCGCTCGAAACCAACTGGTGGTGGTGGCTGGCCCCGGATGGCGATCTCGGCGTCAGGGTCCAGGCACCAGACCATCCGCTCTTCGAACGGCTGGGCCCGCGCGATGTCGCCTGGCACCTGCACGGCTATTTCGACACACCCACCGGCGCCGAAGTGCTGCTCACCGACCGCGACGGCCGGGCCATGCTCTATATCGACGAGGTGACGACACGCGGCCGCATGATTCTGACCAGCCTCGATCCCTTCTTTCATCACGGCCACCATTTCATGCCGGCGACGACGCGTTTCCTCGACGGCTTCCTGCCCTGGCTCGCCGAAGACATCGCGAGCAGGCGCAGGGCCGCCGCATGACGGCAAGACTGCTTTACATCCGCAGCCGGCATCGCGGCGAAGCCCCCTATGCGGCCTACGCCTCGACGCGACATGCTCTCGACATCATCGACGCGACCGACCTGCCTGATCATCCGTGCGAAAAACGTCACGACCTGATCGTCATCCCGATGCAGAGCGATGAGATCATGCTCGGCCGCAAATCGGCATGGCTGCGCGCCATGTGGGATCAGGGCTGCGCCTTCCTCGCCAACGACGTCATCGCCCGCCCCTATCTGCCGTTCCTGTCACCTTTCGCGCCGATTCCCGCGCCGAGTCTTGCCGATCTCGCGGTCGAGCGCCTCCTGCCGCACCCGGCCTTCGCCGCCCTGCCGGCGGACTATCACGTCTTCGGCGGCATGCTCGGCGTCTATGGCGTCGGCCACAACCCGCCTCCCGCCGGCGCGATCGTCGTCAATACGATCGGCCGTGGCGCCTTCGCGATCGACTGGTTCCTGGATGGTCCCAAGGGCGCCCTGTTCTTCTGCCATGGCGGCCCCGACATTTCGTCCTTCCACAGCGGCCCGGAACAGCATCCCAACCTGACGCACACGCTGATCGACTGGATAGTGGAGCGCTCGCATGAGCATCACTCTCGTTCATAACGGCTTCGCCCAGCATCTGAACTGCATTCGCGACTTCGGCCGCTTTCTGGGCAAGGCCATCTATTTCCCGGACCTCCTTCCCCGCGACATCATGGAAAGCGCCGCGGTCGTCATCGCCTGCCGCTCGGACAACGACCTCGTGTCGAAACATACGGAGCTGTTCCGCGCTTATCTCGGCCAAGGCGGGTTTCTCATCGTGATGGGCGGCGTCCGCGCCGACGTGATCGATCCGCGCGTCATCTACGTCGAAACGGCGACGAATTTTCAGTGGTTCATGCAGCCTGATCCCGACAGCGGCCATCGCATACGCACGCCCGGACACCCCCTGCATCGTTACCTGACGATCCGCGACATGCAGTGGCACCGGCATGGTCACTATCTGGCGCCCGCGACCGCCGACCGGCTGGTGGAGCTTTGCGAGCCGCATGGCGAGACCCGCGTCGGCGACATCTTTTTCGACGATCGCCGGGGGTTTCGCGGCCGGCTGATGGCGACCACGCTCGATCCCCATCTTCATCACGGCGGCCATTACATTCCGGCGGCGACCCGGTTTCTCGAGGGCTTCTACCCCTGGCTGCGCGCCGAGCTTGATCAGAACGATCACGCCCGGCGTGCGGCCCCCTAAACAGAAAAAAGGGCCGCGCGAACGCGGCCCCTTCGAGTTTTACAGTGCTGCTGTATCAGATGCCGAAGTGCCAGCTGAGGCCGACGCGCACGGCGTGGAAGTCGTTGTCGGCTTGGGCCTTGCCGATGATGTTCTCGATCTCGATGTCCTCGAGATCGGTATAGCGGTATTCGATCTTGGCGCTGACATCGTCGGTCAGCGCATATTCGAGACCGCCGCCGATCGTCCAGCCCCAGGCCGTGTCCGACTCCGACACATTGGCGCGCGGGGCTTCCGATTCGAGCTTGACGCCGCCGACCGCGAGACCGCCCGTCGCGTAGACGAGAGCGCGATCGAAGGCCACACCGGTGCGCAGGCGCAGCGAGCCGAGCCAGTCGATGTCCTTGGTCGCTTCGCCAATGACCGGGCTGTCCTCGGCCTGACGGATGTCGGCATCGCCGTTGATGTCGGAGAATTCGATGTCGCCCTCGACGCCGAGAACCAGCATGTCGGCCTGGTAGTTGTAGCCGAGATGCACGCCGCCGATGAAGCCGTCGGTTTCGATATTGCCTTCACGGGCGTCGACGATGATCTCATTGTCGCCACCGCCGGGGCCCTCCGGGCCGCTGCCGTCGGCGGCATCGATATTCACATCCGAATCGCCCCAGGCGTAGCCGCCCTGGATACCGACATAGCCACCGGTCCAGTCATAGGCGGAAGGCGCGTCGACGTCGGCTGCCTGCGCGGCGGCGATCATCAGCGTCGAAGCGGCGCCGGCGAGAAGTACTTTCTTGAACATTAGTCCCCCAATTAGGATTGGCTGCGTTGCTCTTCTGAAAGGCAGCACCGATCAGGTCAAGGCATCCGCCTGGACTCCGCGCGGATTATTCCTGGGTGTTGCGCACATGACACATACACTAGGCCGATCTCATCCGCAGATTGCCGCCCGGCCCAATCTAAAGTTATCGGACCGCTTCGGGGGACATTTCATGACTTTGCGTAATTAATATTTTGGACACCCTGCAGCAGATGCCGCCGGCGAATCCGGCGGCACAAAAAAGAAGGGCCGTCGCAAGACGGCCCCTTCCCCAAAGTCTGCGGTGCGCAGTTTTACATGCTGTTGAAATGCCAGCTCAGGCCGGCGCGCACGGCGTGGATATTGGTTTCGATCTCGGCATCACCGAGGTCATTCGAAATCTCGACATCGTCGAGCTCGGTATAGCGATATTCGATGCGCCCGCTGAGATCGTCGGTGAAGGCATATTCGAGGCCACCGCCCACCGTCCACCCCCAGGATGTATCCTTGTTCGATTCGTCGACCTCCTCAGGGACAGAGGCGGAGAACTCGACACCGCCGACGGCGAGACCGCCGGTCGCATAGATCAGAGCCCGATCCATGGCGAAACCGGCACGCAGCCTCAGTGACGCCAGCCAGTCGATGTCCTGACGCGCCTTGCCGATGCTGGGTGAATCCGACGTTTGCTGGATATCAGTGTCGCCCTGAAGATCGGCATATTCGATGTCGCCTTCAAGCCCGAGCACCAGGCTGTCCATCTGGAAGTTGTAGCCGGCATGAAGACCGCCGACGAATCCGTCGATGCCGATCGAGCCGCCATCGAGCGGATCCAGAATCACGGGGTCGGAGTCGGCACTCAGCAGCAGCGCTTCCGGTGGTGGTGTCGTGGTCTCCTCGGCCGGATCGATGCTGATGTCGTTTTCGCCCCAGGCATATCCTCCCTGGAGACCGATATAGGGTCCGGTCCAATCATAGGCGGCGGGTTCGATGATGTCCGCAGCCTGAGCGGTTCCAATCATGAGTACAGAAGCAGCGCCGGCGAAGAGTATATTCTTAAGCATGCAAGTCCCCTCCAGTACAATCTGAGGGAGATTAAATGTCTGATTGCGAGCGACTTCAACGGTTACCCGGAGGTAGGAGACATTTTCGCCGCCGACTGTCGCATAAAAGCTACACAAAAATTACCAACGGTAAATTTATTGCCGATGGCGATTAACTGACGAAGGGCCGCACGACGGCGGCCCTCCCATATGCGATGAAGGAAACCTCAGCGGCTCACAGGCTGTTGAAGTGCCAGCTCAGGCCGACCCGGACGGCGTGGAAGGTATTCTCGAATTCGAAGTCGCCCGGAAGGTCGAGATCGTCGGTGGAGACTTCCGTCTTGCCGAGATCCGTGTAGCGATACTCGATGCGGGCGCTCAGATCATCGGTGAAGGCATATTCGAGGCCGCCGCCGATCGTCCAGCCCCAGGCGGTTTCGCTCTCGCTTTCGCTGCCGGTCTCATCGATCTTGACCTTCATGTCGACGCCGCCGACGGCCAGGCCGCCCGTTCCGTAGATGAGCGCGCGATCCATCGCATAGCCGAGGCGCAGCCGGAGCGATCCGAGCCAATCGATGCTCTGCTCCGCCTCCCCGATCGGCTCCTCATCATCGGACGAGAAGAAGATATCGGTATCGCCGGAAAGATCGGCATATTCGATGTCGCCTTCGAGCCCGAAGACGAGACTGTCGGCTTGGAAGTTGTACCCCAGATGGGCACCGCCGACGAAACCGTCGATGTCGATGTCGCCATCATCGGGCGGATCCAGGGTAATGGCATCGAACGCACCAATGGCGGGCTGTAGCGGCTCCACATCGGGACTCACATCATTGTTGCCCCAGGCATAGCCGGCCTGGAGACCGATATAGGCGCCGGTCCAGTCATAGACCGTGGGTTCGATGATGTCGGCGGCCTGGGCGGTTCCGATCATCAGTACAGTGGCAGTTCCGGCGAAGAGCAGGTTCTTAAGCATGCAAGTCCCCTCCTGTACCGTCCGGGGAAGATTAAACGTCTGCTTGCAATCGAGATCAATCGCTTACCCAAAGGCAAGACACATCTTTGTCCGCATCTGTAGCGTAATAGCCACATATTTCGCAGGCAAATTGCCCACAATTCCGCGGAAGTGTTTCAATAAGGGATTTTACGCTAAGGAAGATAAAAGCGATCTACTTCGAATCGACGAGCGTAAAGAAAAAGGGCCGCTTTGCAGCGGCCCCTGTCTCTGATCTGCGAGTGCAGGCTTACTGGTTGAAGTGCCAGCTGAGGCCAGCGCGCACCGCGTGGAAGTCGTTGTCGGTCTCGCCGTCGACGCCCACACCATCCGCGTCCTCGACGCGCACATCGGACTTGCCGAGGTCGGTATAGCGATATTCGATGCGAGCGCTCAGCGCGTCGGTAACGGCGTATTCGACGCCGGCGCCGATGGTCCAGCCCCACTTGGTCTTGTCGTAATCGTCATTGGTCAGGCCGATACCCGTCGCGGCCGGGCTGAGATCGGTCTCCAAGCTCACGCCACCAACAGCCAGACCGCCCGTTGCGTAGAACAGGGCGCGATCAGCGGCGATGCCCGCACGCAGGCGCAGCGATCCCAGCCAATCGATCTTCTTCTCGGCTTCGCCGCCATCGCCAACCGCGGCACCGTCGGTGAAGGCGATGTCCACCTTGTCCTTCAGGTCGGCAAATTCGATATCGCCTTCGACACCATAGACGAAGCTGTCGGACTGCAGCAGATAACCGACATGGGCGCCGCCCACGAAGCCGTTGGCGTTGAAATCATCGACGTCAAGCGAATCGACCGCGTCAAAATCCGGATCGAGATCGGTTTCGGAGTCGGACTTGCCCCAGGCATAGCCGCCCTGGATACCGATATAACCGCCCGTCCAATCATAAACAGCCGGCGGCGCTTCAACGTCAGCGGCTTGCGCCGCGCCGATCATCAGAACCGAAGCAGCGCTGGCAAGGAGTAGTTTCTTAAGCATGGAAGCCCCTCAAATTTTTCAATGAGAGCATTAGAGAGGCTCCTGCCCGGTGGAGCAATAGCTAGTTTGATTGCCACCACATTTTGCTTTCCCGCTGTGACATAACTGCCACAAGATCGCGGTTAAAGTTCCGTAAATCTGGAAATTACCCAGGGTACGATCAAGCTTTGGCGCCGTCCCGAATCGGCGGCGTGAAGGCGAGTCCCATATCCCAGGGCAGGTAGATCCAGGTGTCCTGGCTTACTTCCGTGACGAAAGTATCGACCAGCGGCCGCCCTTCAGGCTTCGCATAGACGGTGGCGAAATGGGCATGCGGCAGCATCGCCCGGACCGTCCTTGCCGTGGCGCCGGTGTCGACGAGATCATCCACAATCAGAACGTGTCTGCCGCCATCGGAACCAGCAACTGTCTCCCCCACCCCTTTGAGGACCTGGAGCTCGCCCTGCTTCTCATAATCATAAGAGGCGACGCAGACCGTCTCGATGACCCGGATGCCGAGCTCGCGGGCCACCACGGCCGCCGGCACCAGCCCGCCCCGGGTGATCGCCACCACGGCCGAAAATGGCCCCTCCCCGTGCAGCCGCCAGGCCAAAGCCCTGGCGTCACGATGGAACTGGTCCCAGGAGACCGGAAAACTCTTCTGCCACTTCTCGTCCATGACGAACTCCCCATTTTCCCTGTGTTATGCCGCGCCGCCCGGGCCGGCGCAATCCAGGAGGGCTGTCATGATACCTTCACGGGAGTCAGGCCTAAGGGCGCCATAACCGGGCAGCCTGGAAATGAACGCACTGACGAGACCCACGACCCGCTACCGCGCCATTTTCATCTCCGATGTCCATATGGGGACGAAACGGGCGCAAACCCGCTACTTGCTGGACTTCCTCAGGGTCACCGAGTCGGACTGGCTCTATATTGTCGGCGACCTCGTCGACAACTGGGCCCTGGAAAAGGCCTGGTTCTGGGACCAGCTCCATAACGACCTGATCCAGAAGATCCTGCGCAAGGCGCGCAAAGGCACCAAGGTCATCTATATCCCCGGCAATCACGACGACAAGTTCCGCGATTTCAAGAATCTGCGCATGGGCCGGGTGGCGGTGCTCGAGGACGCCATCCACCATGCCGCCAACGGCAAGCGCTACCTGGTGCTGCATGGTGACAAATATGACGGCGTGGTGCGCTACGCCCCCTGGCTCGCCCGCCTCGGCGACCGCGCCTATGAGCTGTCGATGATGATCAACGGCGTGGTCAATCGCGGCCGCCGCCTGTTCCGCCTGCCCTACTGGTCGCTTTCCGCCTATCTCAAGAATAAGGTCAAGAAGGCGGTCGAATTCATCTCCCATTTCGAGGATGCGGTGGTGCGCGAGGCCCGACAGCGCGGCGCCCAAGGCGTCATCTGCGGCCATATCCACACGCCCGACAACCGCATGATCGACGACATCCATTATCTCAATGACGGCGACTGGGTCGAAAGCTGCACCGCCCTCATCGAGCATTATGACGGCCGGTTCGAGATCATCGAATGGGCGAAGCTGCGTGACACCCTGCTGTTGGAGAGCACCCATGCGGATAGTCATCGTAACGGACGCCTGGTCCCCGCAAGTTAACGGCGTCGTGCGCACCCTGCGCGCGGTCACCGCCGAGCTGCAGAAGCGCGGGCATCAGGTCTTCGTCCTGTCGCCGGAAGGCCGGCGCACCGTACCCATGCCGTATTATCCGGAGATCCGTCTGGCGCTCACCCCTTCCCGCGTGCTCGGCCACGAGATCAGGTCGCTGGCTCCCGATGCGATCTATATCGCCACCGAAGGCCCGCTCGGCTGGGCGGCGCGGCGTTTCTGCCGGCGCGAGAACATTCCCTTCACCTCAGGCTTCCATACCCGCTTCGCCGACTATCTGGCGTTGCGCGTGCCGATCCCCGGTCTCGTCTCCGCCTCGTGGTCGATGCTGCGCGACTTCCACAAGCCCAGCCAATGCGTGCTGGTGCCGACGCGCAGCGTCGCTGAGGATCTCGAGCGCCGCGCCTTCACCAATCTTAAAGTCTGGACGCGCGGCGTCGATCACACCCTGTTCACGCCGGGCAAGCGCGAGGCGCTCGACTATCCGCGCCCGATCATGCTGCATGCCGGCCGCCTCGCGCCGGAAAAGAACATCGAGGCGTTTCTGAGCCTCGATCTGCCCGGCACCAAGCTTCTCGTCGGCGACGGGCCGCAGCGGGCCGATCTCGAGAAGCGTTTCCCTGATGCGGTCTTCCTGGGCTTCCGCTTCGACAAGGATCTCGCCCGGCTGATGGCGTCGGCCGATGTCTTCGTTTTTCCGAGCCTCACCGACACATTCGGTCTCGTGATGCTCGAGGCCATGGCGTCTGGCACGCCGGTCGCCGCCTTCGACGTGCCGAGCCCGATCGATGTGGTCGCCGACGGCACCACCGGCGTGGTGGACAAGCATCTGAAGCTCGCGATCCTGCGCGCCCTCACCCTCGATCGCGGCAAGGTCCATGACGGCGCCCAGGTTTTCACCTGGGAGCGCACCGCTCAGATCTTCGAGGACAGCCTGAAGCCGATCACCGGACCGTCCGGGCGCGCCGCCAACGGCTTCACGACCAGCCTCGCACCTTCCCGTTCCGGGTGAGCTTGACCGCCATCTGGCGCACCTCGTTCATCGCGGTGGCGAGCGCCGACTGATCACGCGAGCGCAGGACGAGATTGGTGGCGAAGCCCTGCGGGCTTTCGAACGGATAGGAGCCGATGATGACCTCGGGCGAGCGTTCCTGGATTTCCTTGAGCGGCTTCGCCACGTCGCCCTCGCCACCCTGGATGGTGATGGTCTGCGACAGGACCGGCGCGCCGCGCTCGAGCCGCGGCGCCACTTCCTCCATCATCGCATTCATCACCTTGGGGATGCCGGCCATGACGAAGACATTGCCGATCTGGAAGCCTGGCGCCTTCGACACCGGATTGGCGATGAGGCTGGCGCCATTCGGCGTTCGCGCCATGCGCATCCGCGCTTCGTTTGGTTCGCGCCCGATCTCCTTGAAATAGCCGAGCAGGATTTCGACCGCTTCCGGGTGATGATCGATCGGCACGCCGAAGGCCTTCGCCACCGCATCGGCGGTGATGTCGTCATGCGTCGGTCCGATACCGCCGGTGGTGAACACATAGGTGTAACGCGCCCGCAGTGCATTCAGCGCCGCGACGATCTCGTCCTCGATATCGGCGACGACGCGCGCTTCCTTGAGATCGATGCCGAGCACCGTCAGATAATCGGCGATGAAGCCGAGATTCTTGTCTTTGGTGCGTCCGGAAAGGATTTCATCCCCGATCAGAAGGACGGCGGCGGTGGGAGCATGCTGAGCCATGATAGCGTAGCTGTGCCATCGCCGGATGCCTCTGTCAAAGGGCCTGGAAGCGGATATGCGGGTTGAGGATTCCGGCGGGATCAAGCGCTCGGCGTAGCCGGTTCATGACATCAATCTCGGCCGCATCGCGCGACCGCCAGAGGTGATGCACTTTTTCACGCCCGATTCCATGCTCGGCTGAAATCGAGGACGGTTGGACATCGGCGAGCGGACCATAGACGCACTGCTCGATCGCCTCATCGCCCTGCCCGCCGGACGGCTCGTAGCCGATCATGAAATGGACGTTTCCATCACACAGATGGCCGAAGCTGTAGAGCGTGGCAGAGTTCGCAAGCCGCACCAGCGCCGCTTCGACATTGGCGAGATACCGCGCGAAGTCGCTTGGCCGCAGGCTGACATCGAAGGACAATACGCGCGGATGAGAGTGCTCGATAATCTCGGAGGCATCGCGAATGGCCCAGAACGCCGCTTCCTGCGTCGCCGTCTGGGCGACCGCGCCATCGACAACCTTATCGAGACCTTCAAGAGCGGCCAGAAGCAGCTCGTTTGTTTCCTCGCCGGCCTCGATCTGCACCAGAAGATAGATCGGATGCTCATCGGACACCGGCAAGGGCGCATCCTTCAGGAGCGCGCGCGCCGTGCGCGCATAATAGCTCCGCCACATAATCTCGACGGCGGAGAGCACTTGGGCATAGCGCGATCGCAAGGCATCGGCGGCCTTCATCGCGGCATCGAAGCTCGCAAAAGCCAGAAGCGCGCTGGCGCTCGCACTCGGCTGCGGCGCCAGGTGCAAGAGCGCCTGCGTCACCACGCCGAGCGTTCCTTCCGATCCGACGAACATCTGCTTGAGGTCATAGCCGGCATTGTTCTTCGCGAGACCCCGCAGATCACTGAGCACGGTGCCATCGGCCAGAACCACTTCGAGGCCGGCGATATTCTGCCGCATCATGCCGTAACGCAGGACGCGGCTGCCACCCGCATTGGTCGCCACATTGCCGCCGATGGTGCAGGAACCGCGCGCGCCGAGATCGACCCCGAAACGCAAACCTTTCCGGCCGGCCCAGTCCTGCACGGCTTCAAGCTTCACGCCGGCGCCGGTCAACACTTGCCGGCGCTCGACATCGACGGGATGAAGACTGGTGAGGCGCTCGGTCGACAAGACAATCTGGCCGTCCTCGGCGCGTGTCGCGTCGACAAGTCCGGTCCGTCCGCCGACCGTCACCACCGGAACCTTCTCATGGCTCAACAACGCCAGGCAGCGCGCGACCTCCTCTGTCGAGCCGGGACGTACCGTGACGTCGAGAACATGTGCGGTCCCGACAATGTCCGCCAGGGCCGATACAATCTTCACGGCCGCGACCCGGCAAACAGAGGCCCGTCGGTGTCGATCTGGATCAAGGTCGGCTGCGGGCGCCCGAAGGACTGACGCACTTCCTCCGCCACCTGCTCCAGCGACTGCGCCTTGAGCGCCCGGCAGCCAAAACCTTGGGCGATGGTGGTGAAATCCGGCGTGTAGAGATCGACACCGACGGTCGGGATGCTGGCGGCGATCATCGCGTCGCGGATCTCGCCATAGGCGCGGTTGTTCCACAGGATGATCGGCAGGCCCAGACGGTTCTCCACGGCGGTCGTCAGCTCCTCGATCGAATAGAGGAAGCTGCCGTCACCGACGATCGCCGCGACCTGCCGGTCGGGGCATCCGATCTTGGCACCGATCGCCGCCGGCATGGCCGAGCCGAGCGTACCGTAGCCATTCGGAAACAGCCATCCACCCGGCCGGCGGGACGGAAAGAAGTGATTGCCGGTGTAAGCGAGCTGGGTCGAGTCGGCACAGATCAGCGCATCGGCGTCGAGCGTCTCCGCCAACATGCGGAGCACAGCTTTGTGGTTCGTCGACTCTGCCGACCAACCTTCCGTGAGTTGCGTCTTCAATCCCTTCACCCAAGCACGGCGCTCTGCCTGCAGTGAGGTTACGGCAGGTGCCATCTCTTCAGCCAGCAGAGCGCGCAACGCCGCACCCGCATCGGAAAGAAGCGCCAACGCCGGCAGGAAATTCATCGTGAGCTGGCGCGGATCGATATCGATGCGGATCAGTTTTCCGCCGATCCGGTAAGCCTTGCCGGTATAGAGCAGATCGGTCTCGCCGAGTTCGGTGCCGATCGCCAGGACGACGTCGGCCTTGGCTATGGCGTCCTGCATCGGTGTGAACGGCAGGCTCGAGCCCAAGGACAAGGGATGGTCTTCGGCGAGGATGCCTTTGCCGGTATTGGTCGTGACGACCGGGATGGCCAGACGTTCGGCCAGCGCGAGAACTTCGGAAGCTGCTCCGCGCGCACCACCGCCCGCGATGATCAAGGGCGATTTCGCTCCGGCAAGCAGCGCCACAGCCTTGCGGATGCCTTCTGGATCAGGCGCCGGCCGATGGATGTCGGGCATATCGGGCCCCGGCCTGCCGGTCATGGCCGAGAGGAGATCGCGCGGGACCTCGAGGATCGCCGGCCGCGGCCGCCCCACATGCATCACCGACATGGCGCGGTGGAACACCTCGGTGACATTGCCCGTATCGAGCAGCGTGTGGGTGAAGGCTGCAATCTGCTCCTGCACCGCCGCTTGCGACTTCGTCTCGTGCAGCGCGCCCCGGCCGACACCGAGCTCGGCCCGGAGATTGTTCGCCGCGATAACGAACATCGGCATGGAATCGGAATAGGCTTCGGCGATGCCGGTCGCCGCATTGAGGAGACCAGGCCCGGTAATCAGCATGCAGCAGGCCGGGCGCCCGGTGGCGAAGGCATAGCCATAAGCCATGAAGGCGGCGCCCTGCTCATGGCGGGGCGTGACATGGCGGATCCGACGCTCGGGCAGTGAGCGATAGAAGTCGACCGTGTGGACGCCGGGAATCGAGAAGATGGTGTCGATGCCATAGCTCTCCATGAGCCGCAGGATGGCGTCGGCGGTGGTGGTCTGCTGAGTGCCGGTCATGCTTTCACCTTGGCTTGCGTGATCGTGGCTACCGCCCGTGCAATGGCGCGTGTGGCCTGGATGATGTCGTTTGTGCCGATATGTTCCTGAGGTGTGTGCGCCCAGATCTCGTTGCCGGGCCCGATGCCGATGGTCGGAATGCCGGCCTCGGTCATGAAGGTGCCATTGACGCCGAAACGCCAGGCGGCAATGCGTGGCAGGCGGCCGGTGACGTCTTGGACCGCCTGCACGGCGGCTTCAGCGATCGGGCTCGTCTCGGGCGTGAACATCAGCGGGTAGTGATTGCTGAGCTCGATGGTCCAGCTTTTGCCTTCGCTCTCGCCATAACATTTGACGAGGAGGCCGCGGATGTCGGCGAGGCAGACATCCGGCCCCTCGCCCCGCACATAACGCCGGTCGACCCGCATGCGCACCAGATCGGGGATCACCGCCGTGCCATTGTCGGGCGAGGAATGCAGCCCGGTGATCGCCACCGTGGCGGCGCCGAGCAGCGGATCGTTGCCCAGCGTTTGTTCATAGGCTTTGATCGCCGCGATGAACGGCATTGCCTCGTGGATGGCACTGACGCCATTGGACGGCTCGGAGGCATGCGCGGTGCGGCCGAAGATCCTGACATCGAACTCGACCTTACCGCGATGTCCCAGATAGACATCGCCGCATGTCGCCTCGACCGATATGCCGTAATCGGCGCGAAGGCCCCGCTGCACCACCGATTTGACGCCCTTGGGCGAATCCGTTTCCTCCTCGACATCGGCGACGATGATGACGTCCCCACCCGGCGCGAAGCCCGCCTGCTTGAGCGCCGCGACGGCGAAGACTCCGGCAACGACATTGCATTTCATGTCGCAGGAGCCCCGCCCATAGATCGCCTGCCCCTCTTCGCCCCAACGCCCGGCATCGACGAGCGCCGCAGAAAAGGGATCGACCATGGCACCCACCGGCACATGATCGAGATGGCCGTTCAGCATGACGGATGGCGCACCGCCCGTACCCTCAAAAATGCCGATGACATTGCCATTGGCGTCGATCTCGACCTTGTCGAATTCCAGCGCCGTCATGAGATCGGCCATATAACGCGCGACCTTCGCCTCCCCGCCGGTCAGGCTTTCGATGCGCACCACGTCCCGGCAGGCGGCGATAAGGCGATCCTGATCGATCACCGCATCGATGATCTGGCCCTTGGCAACTGCACCCACGTGCTTACTCCTCTGAAAATGTATCGTAATCCGCGCGAAAGGCGGAAACGCTCAAGCGCTCGGAACGAAGGTCTCGAGCGAGGTCATGATATGCGTCGACAAGGCCTGCGCTGCCCTGTCGGGGTCGCCGCTGACGATCGCCGCCAGCAGCGGTTCATGTTCCCGGGCCACATCCATGAGATCGGAATAGCCGGCATTGTCGACCGTCAGCGCCAATCGCATGTGATCGAAAAGCAGGCCGGCGACACGGTCGACATAGGGATTTGCGGCCATCTTCCACAAAGCCTCGTGGAAGGCGAGCTCGGCTTCGACGAGGCCCGGCACGTCCTTCGCCTTGGCCCGCGCCATCATCTCCTGGATCAGCCCTTTCAGGAGATCGATGTCCTCGGGACGGTGGCGACGGACGACCTCACGGATGGCCAGGGTCTCCACCGCGACGCGGACAGCATAAAGCTGGCGCACCTTTTCGGGCGTCATCTGCAGGACGGTGGTGCTGAAATGCGTCCGGCTTTCGAGCAGCCCCGCTTCCGTCAGCCGGTTGACCGCCTCGCGCACCGGCGCACGGCTGATGCCGAGCGACTTCGCCAGCGCCGCTTCGACGATGCGCTCGCCTTGCTGGATCTCACCGGACAGGATCCGGCCGCGCAGATCGGCATAGACCTGATCGGCCACCGTATTGCGCTGGATGGTGGAGGTGTCTTTCTTGGCGGCGCCGGTCATGGATGGTGATTCCCTGGCCTCACTATATACGGTTGCGTGCTCAGATTTGACCGTTTCTGACCGCGACGGCGGCGCGCTCCAGCGCACCGGCGATCTCTCCGATCTGGACATCCGAAAGGATCAGTGGCGGAAACAGCTTAAGGCTCGGTGGATCGATCTCGGCGACGCTGTGGCAGAACACGCCTTCTGCGAAGATCTGGCGGTAGAGTGCGCGCGCATGCCGGCTATCCTGAAGCTCGACGGCGATCGCCATGCCGAAGCCTGAGACGCCTTTCAGCACATCGGCGTTCCGGACGCAGACCTCGGTGAGGCGCCCACGCAGCTTTTCGCTGGCCGTCTTTACGCCGGAAAGGAATTCCGGCCGGCTGGCGACGTCGAGCACCTTGGCGGCCACCACGCAGCTGATCTCGTTGCCGCCAAGACTCGATATGTAAGAGAAACGATGCCCGTTCATGCAGGTCTCGTAGATCTCGGACCGCATCAGCAGCGCGCTCGCCGGATAAAGACCGCCCGACAAGCCTTTGCCGGTCACCATCATGTCGGGCTCGATGTCATATTGCTCGCTGGCCCACAAGGTGCCGGTGCGCCCGAGGCCCGCCCTCGTCTCGTCCATGATGAAGAGAATGCCACGCTCACGGCAGAGCCGCGTGGCGGCGCCGAGAAATTCCTGCGACGCCGGCGCGAAGGTCTCGTAGTCCATCGGCTCGACGATGAAGGCCGCGATATCACGTGTGAGCAGCTGGTCGAGCTCGGCTACATCGCCATATTTTTCGAGGAAGCCGCAATGTTGGTCAGGCAGGTTGTAGTGATCGATGATGCCTTCCTCGGGCGAGCCCGTCACGATCGCGGCAAAACCGGTATGCCCGTGATAGCCGTGACGATAGGCCAGCATCTTGCGCCGCCCGGTGACGCGGAAAGCGAACATGGTCGCCAGATCGACCGACAGCGTCGAGCATAGCGTTACGACGCTGTGCGTGAGATGCGGCTTCGGCGCGAGTTTCGCCAGGCGGTCCTGGAGCGCCAGATATTCCGCATTGGGAACCGACCACAACCCGGTATCGCGGCCGTCCTCCAGGGCTTTCGTCAGCGCGGCGAGCACCTCAGGATGGCGGTGGCCCAGCGAATGGACCCCGCCGCCCGTGCCGCAATCGATGACCCGGCGGCTGCCTTCAATGTCCCAGAGATAGGCTCCGTCGCGCTTGCCGATGACGAATTCCGCTCCCTTAGCCTTCTGCCGTTCGGCATTGGAGCGCCAGGACCGCTGGATGAAGTCGTTGAAGACCGAGGCGCTGGTCATCGGCGGGTTTTGCAGATGCATAGTCATTCGTGGATTCCCAATATTTCTTGTAGGTTCGCCGCGCCTCTCAGGCGACGAGCGTGAAATGCCAGACCTTGGCGACGATCCGCCATTTGCCTTCGCTGAAGACCAGCGTGAGCTCGTCGGTGAAATGCTTAGGCAGGAACAACTCGCGCACACGAACATGCGCGGTGGTCGCCGTCGGCACCTCGATGGCGACGATTTCGTCCTCGCGGCGGTCGCCACGCGATTTCGGCGACACGCGCTTCCGCACGATGTCGAGATAGGCCGGCACGTCCAGAATGATCGGTGTCGCGTCAGTCATCGAATAGAGACGCGCCTCGGGATGGAAAATCTCGGCGAACAGATCGGCGTCGCCGTCATAAAGCGCGTCGAAATATTTCTGGATGAGCTTGCGGATTTCGTCGACCGGCGCCATGTGCGCGTCTCCTTGATTAGACTTTTGCTTTTCTGCGCCCGCGCACAACGGCGGCAAGGCAGGTCAATTCGAACATCAGATTGGCGGCATTGATGCAGGTGATGCCGGAGGGATCGAGCGAAGGGACCACTTCACAGATATCGCCGCCGATCACCTCGCGCCCGGTAAGCGCGCGCAGGATCATCTGCGCGTCGCGCATCATGATGCCGCCCGGCTCCGGCACGCCGGTGCCCGGCGCGTCCTTGGGATCGAGCCCGTCGATGTCGATCGAGATATAGACCGGCTGATCGCCGACCACCTTGCCGATTTCCTCGATCACCTTGGCGCGGCCCAGGGTCTCGAACTCGTCCATGGTGATCATGCGGATGCCAGCCTTGTCGCCATAGATGATATCGTCATCGCCGTAACGAGTGCCGCGCAAGCCGATCTGGATGATGCGCTTGGGATCGAGAAGCCCCTCTTCGACCGCACGGCGGACGAAGGTCGCATGGTTGTATTTGGTGCCCATGAACTCGTCGAACGTGTCGGAATGCGAGTCGATCTGGATCAGTCCGACCGGCCGCTCGGCGGCAATGGCGCGCAGCACCGGCAGCGGCACCGTGTGATCGCCGCCGATAGAAATCGGCGCGGCACCAATGGCATGGATGCGCCGGTAGAAGGCCTCGACGAGCTCGACGCTCTTCTCGACGCTCAGCGGATGGGTCGGTGCGTCACCGACATCGGCGATATTGCATAGCCGGTAGGGTGCGACGCCGGTCGTGGGATTGATCTGCCGGATCAGCCGCGATGCTTCGCGCACGCCCGACGGTCCCTGTCTTGCGCCCGAGCGATAGGTGGCGCCGAGATCGAGCGGAACGCCAACCAGCGCGATATCGAGCGGCGCGGCGATCTCACCGCGCGCGGCGCGCATGAAGGTGGCGATCTCGGCATAACGCGGCGTGACCGCGGAATCGGTTGGGTCGAATTTCCCTGGTGTCGGCACGATCTCAATTCCTCGTTCTGATGTTCGCTATGTTCTCAATGGCGCAGAAGGCCCAGCATCTGGCGACGATACTCGGTGAACTCCCGGCTCGCCACCACATCGGCCACCCGTGGCCGCGGCAGGTCGATGCGGAAATCCTCAACGATGCGCCCTGGCCCGGTGCTCATCACCAGCACCCGGTCGGCGAGATAGATCGCCTCCTCGATGTCGTGGGTGACGAAGAGGACGGTGGTGCGCTTGCGCGCCCAGATGTCGAGAAGCAGCTCCTGCATGCGCGAGCGCGTCTGCGCGTCGAGCGCGCCGAAGGGCTCGTCCATGAGCAGCACTTTGGGCTCGAGCGCCAGCGCCCGCGCGATTGCCACACGCTGGCGCATGCCGCCCGAAAGGACCTTCGGATATTGATCGGCATAGTCAGTAAGTCCGACGAGATCGATAAGCTCGCCAGCGACAGACCTTATGCGCTCGGCCGGCCAGCTGTTGAGACGCAGCCCGAACTCGACATTGCCGCGCACCGTCAGCCATGGATAGAGCGAGTAGTTCTGGAAGACCATGCCGCGGTCAGGGCCGGGATTGCTGATCACCTGCCCGCCGACCGTGACGGTGCCGGTGCTGGCGACGGTCAACCCGCCGATCACATTCAGCAAGGTGGACTTGCCGCAGCCCGACGGTCCGAGCAGGCAGACGAAATCCCCCTCCTCGATCGCCAGATCGGTTTCGGCGAGCGCCGTGCGCGGCTCGCTCTTGTGACGGGTGAATTTGACACTGATATTTTCCGCGACGACCTGGAACATGGCTCACGCTCAATACATATAGGGGAACAGCTTGCGGTGGGCGAAGCGGAAGGCGAAATCCGTCAGCACCCCCAGAATGCCCACGCAGACGATGCCGGCGATCACCTGGTCGGTGAGGAGGAAACGCTGCGCCTGCAGTATGGCGATGCCCATGCCACGATCGGCGCCGACGAGCTCGGCGACGATCACATAGGTCCAGGCAATGCCGATGGTGACACGCAATGCGTCGACAATGGCGGGAATGCATGCCGGTATGAGGACGCGGAAGAACAGCTGCCGCGAGCTGGCGCCCAGCGTATAGGCGCTGTTGAGCATGTCCTTCGACACCGAGGCCGAAATGTCGGCGATCAGCAAGGCGAGCGGAAAGAACGTGCCGATGAAGATGACGGAGATCTTCTGCTCCTCATTGATGCCGAGCCAGATGATCATCAGCGGCACGAAGGCGCTGGCCGGCAGATAACGCGCCGTGCTGAGCAAGGGCTCGATCAAGGCGCGGAAAGCCGCGAAATTACCAACCAGCACGCCGATCGGTATCGCCAGTGCGGCGGCGAGAAAGAACCCGCTCATGACGCGAAAGGTGCTTGCCCAGATATCAATGAGGAAACCCTCCTGGGTGATCATCGCCACCAGCCGCGAGAGAACGGCGATCGGGCTGGGCAGGAAGAAGGGCTGGATCAGCCCTCCTTCCGTCGCGATCAGCCAGGCGCCGAAGAACAGGCCGACGCCCAGGAGCGACAGCGTCCACCGCGCGGCGGCCGTGAGCTCGGCGCGCGGCCTGAAGCAATCGCCGAGCCTCCGGGCCCAGGATGGCGACTGCCTTTTTGCCCCATCCAGGGCGCCACGCGCCTTGGCGGGAGGCTGCGATATGTGGGGAACAAGCCCGGACATCGACACGGTCCTATTCGCCCGCCAGTTCGGCGCCGGCGCTGACGACCGTATCGGCGTCGGGCGCTTTCTTGAGGACGCCGATGCGCGCATAGAACTCGCCGGCATTCTTCACCAGTTGCTTGGCCGGGCTGTCGCCACTAGTGCCGAAGAACGCGGCATTGTCGGTGCGGTCGAAGAAGCGGACATCCTTCCAGGTCGCCTCCAGCGCATCGGGCGTCATCTTGAGATTGCGCGCGATGATCTCCTTGCCGGCGGCGGGGTCGGCTTTGAGGAAGTCGATGCCCTTGTAATAGGCCTTGACGAAGGCCTGGACCTCTTTCTTGTGGTCCTTGAGATAATCCGGATGGACGGCGATCGCATCGACGACCACACCAGGCATGGCGCTCGTATCGATGAGGATGCGGCCGAAATCGGTGGCGGCGGCCTTGGAAAGCCAGGGCTGCCAGGTCACCGCGGCATCGACGCGGCCAGCCACGAAGGCGGCACCGGCATCGCCCGACTTCATGTCGATTGCGTTGACATCGGCGAGTTGAAGGCCGGCCTTGTCGAGCGCCTGGGACAGGATGAACTGCGACACGGAACCTTTTTGCACCGCAACGGTGCGGCCTTTGAGATCGGCGAGCTCGGCGATCTCCTTCTTGGCGACAATGCCGTCGCCGCCATGTGATTCATCGAGAGACATGATCACGCTGAGCTTGGCGCCATTGCCGGAAAACAGCGCGAAATTGTCGACCGAGGACGCCGAGGCCTCGATCTGCCCGCCTTGCATCGCGGCGATCGCATCCGATGACGCCTCGATGATCTTGAGCTCGACGTCGACTCCCGCCTCGTCGAAATAGCCCTTCTCCTTGGCGATATAGAGCGCCCCGTAACCGATCCAGGTGGAATGGGCGACGGTGAGCTTGTCCGCCGCCACGCCGGGGGCGCTTTGCCCCATGAAACTCGCTGAAACCAGGCCGGCAACCGCCAGCGCGCGCAGAAACCCTTGCATGTCTTCGCTTCTCCCTGTTCTTTTTTGACGACTGTCGCCTGTCGACAGTCGCCATAAACCATGGAATCGGCCGGCCGTCAACGCCCGGGAGCGCGGCGCTGTTGAAAACCTGTCTGATCTGAAGGCTGAGGATCGACGCGCGAGCAGAGAGGACAGGCGCGATCAAGCGCCTCCCCTGCCCGGGCACGGTCTTTGATTATGTCAAGCCCTGGAGCGGCTCACACGTCGAACGACGTCGCCGCCCTGCGCACCCCGGTGAGATGCGAGTTCAGCAACGACTGGGCGAGGTCGGCGTCGCGATCATGCAACGCGATGGCGATCTGGCGATGCTCGCCCCAGTAGATCGCCCATTTCTCGGGCGTGAAGGACTTCTGTTTGAGTTTCGTCCACGCTTTTTCAGCGCGCACCAGCGAAACGCGCTGGCCGAGATCGATGAAGAACCGGTTGCAGGTGGCGGTATAGAGGCATTCATGAAAGGCGCGGTCCGCCGCTTCCGCGTCCTGCGGCGTGGAGACGTCGCGGCTGCCCGCTACGATATCGCCGAGGCGCGCCAGTTGCTCCTCGCTGGCCTTCACGACGATCAGCGGCGCGAGGCTCGGTTCGATCGCGGCACGGAATTCCATGAGTTCTCCAGGCGACAGCGGCACGTCGCGCGAGGCGGACGGCTCGGTCGGCATCATCGCCGTGTCGACGACGAAGGTGCCCTTGCCGACATGCCGCGCCAGGCGGCCCTCGCGGTCGAGGTCGCGCAGGACCTCGCGCACCGTCGACCGTGACAGACCGCTGACGATGGCGATCTGACGCTCATTCGGCAATCGGTGGCCGGCACGCAGAACACCGTCCGCGAACGCCGACTTCATCAGGCGCAGGAGATCGGTACGGCCTTTCGCTCCCGCAAGGAAGCTGACATCGGGCTCGGCCGCGTCGCTGGCATTGTCGGAATTTTGAACTGAATCTTCCATACCAATCAATCCATTAATTCCCCATCTCTCTAGCATCTCTACAAAACCTTCGTAAATGGGGCTTTACAGGTCTCTCAAAAACTATACCATTCAGACCAGACTTGCTACCCAGAACACAAAACCACAGGGAGGATCTGATGGAACAAGCACGCAACAGTCGGCCGGCGTTGAGCCGGAGAAACGTTCTTCTCGGCGGCGCAGCCCTTGGTGGCGCGCTCGCCATGCCCTCGATTGTCAGGGCCGCCAATGAAGAAATCGTCTTCGCGACTTGGGGCGGCTCCTGGGAGGAGGCCATGCGCACCGCATGGTTCGACCCCTTCACCGCCAAGACCGGCATCAAGGTGAAGACCATCAGCGGCAATACCTACGGCAAGATCGAAGCCATGGTGAAGGCCGGCCGCACCGAATGGGATGTCGTCGAGACCCTGCCTGACTTCCAATGGGCCGGCGCCGAAAAAGGCCTGCTCGAGCCGATCGACTTCTCGGTGGTCGACAAGAGCCTGGTCATGCCAGGCGAGGACATGGTGACCACCTATTCGATCCCCCAGGTGCTGTTCGCCGAGGTGATGACCTACAACACCAAGCTCGATCCGGCGCCGCAGGGCTGGGCCGATCTCTATGACACCAAGGCCTTCCCCGGCAATCGCGTATTCGACGGCGACGACGTGCAGGCGACGATGGAATCGGCCCTTCTCGCCGACGACGTGGCGCCGGCATCGCTCTATCCGCTCGATGTCGACCGCGCCCTCAAGAAGCTCACGACGATCCGCGACCAGGCGATGTTCTTCGAGACCAACGCGCAGGGCGAGCAGTTCATGTCGGACGGCCAGGCCATCATGGGCATGCTGCCCGACGGCCGCGCCATCAATATCCGCAACAATGGCGCGCCGGTGCAGATTCAGTACAACGCCACCATCATGACCTGGTCGACGATGGTGATCGTCAAGGGCGCGCCCAATCTGACGGCGGCCCAGAAGTTCCTGGCCTATACGCTGACCCCCGAGGCGCAGGCGGCGATCGCCATGGCCTATACCTATGGCCCGGTCGTTCCCAAGGCGCTCGACCTCATCCCGCCGGAACGCGCCAAGATCCTCACCGGCGGTCCCGAGATGAAAGGCAAGGCCATCCTGCGTGGCGAGAAATGGTGGAGCCAGAATCTCGCCGCGGCGACGGAGAAATTCAACGCCTGGAAGCTCGGATGATGGCTTCGCCGGCGGGGTTGCGGCGCGCGACACGTTCCGCAACCACCTTCTTTCTTTTGCTTCCGGGGCTGGTGGTGCTGGCCGGCATGTTCATCTTGCCGGTCGCCCAACTGGTCATCGACAGCTTCTCCGATCCCGCCGGCGCCCTGGTGCATTACGAACGTATCGCCGTCGTTCCGGTCTACCTGCTCGTCCTGGCGCGGACGCTTTTGATCAGCGCGGTGACGGCGGCGCTCTGCCTGCTCCTCGGCTTCCCGATCGCCTACCGGCTCGCCCATTCCGGTCCCCGCGTCAAGGCGATCATCCTGCTCTGCATTTTCCTGTCCTTCTGGACCAATCTCCTCGTGCGCGCCTTCAGCTGGATGGTCCTGCTCAATCCCAACGGCATTTTCAGCCAGGCGCTGGCCTTCATCGGGCTCGGCGACCAGATCAAGCTCGTCTACAACACGACGGGTGTTCTCATCGGTCAGACGCAGATCCTGCTCCCCTATATGATCCTGCCCTTGGCCGCCGTGATGAGCCGCGTCGATCCGACCCTGATGAACGCGGCCAGAAGTCTCGGCGCGTCCCCGACCAGAGCTTTCCTCGCGGTCTATATTCCGCTGGTGAAGTCAGGCGCGCTCGCCGGGTCGCTGCTGGTCTTCGCCTTGAGCCTCGGATCCTTCGTCATCCCGGCGCTGCTCGGCGGCCCGCGCGATATGTTTCTCGCCCAGCTGATCGAGTTCAACATCAACAACACGCTCAATCTGCCCTTCGCCTCGGCGTTGGCGACGGTGCTGCTCGCGGCGACGATCATTCTCTATTGGATCGGCGACCGCTGGTTCGGCCTCGGCCAAGTGTGGGGCGGAAAATGACCGCCAGCCGCCTTGCGTCCTTTGCGACATCAGCGACGACGGCGCTCGTCTGCGTTCTCCTGCTGCTGCCGACCATCGCGGTGATGCCCTTGTCGATCACCGAGACCAATTTCGTGACCTTCCCGCCGCGCGGCTTCTCGTTCAGATGGTATGAAACGCTCTTCACCTCCGACGCTTGGCGCGGCGCCATGGTGACGAGCTTCATCACCGCGGCCCTGACCACGGCGGTGGCGACCCCGATCGGCACGATGATGGCGCTCGGCCTCGCGCGCCTCAAAGGCCGTTGGGTCGGCATGGGAAATGTCTTCATCCTGCTGCCGATCATCGTGCCGACCATCGTCACCGGCGTCGCCCTCTACGGCTTGCTGGCGCGGCTGGGACTCATCGGGACGATACCGGGTCTCGTGCTCGGCCATTCGGTGCTGGCTCTACCCTTCGTCGTCATCAATGTCGCCGCCGTCCTGCAGAAATTCGACCGGCGCATCGAGCAGGCCGCCCGCAGCCTGGGCGCCCCACCCTTGACCGCCTTCCGGCTGGTGACCTTGCCCAATCTGATGCCCGGCGTCGCCGCGGGGGCGCTGTTCGCCTTCCTGACCAGCTTCGATGATTTCGTCATCGCCCTCTTCCTCGCCGGCATCGGCGCCGTGACGCTCCCCGTTCAGATGTGGAGCGGCATCCGTTTCGAGATCAGCCCCGCCGTTGCCGCCGCATCGACGGTGCTGTTGTTAATGTCCTGCCTTCTGCTGGCCCTGCAATGGTGGGTGAAAAGGAGATAAATCATGTCGATCACCCCGCCCGCCATTCCAGCTCACGAATTCGCCGACCGCCGCGCCCGCGCCGTCAAGGCGGCGCAAGCCGCCGGCTTCGACGCCCTGCTCGTCTGCTCGCGCGGCGGCGGCACCGTCGACCGTTTCGCCGACGTGATGTATCTGACGAATTTCTACACGTCCTTCCCCTATACGCCCGACCACAAGGGCGCCTGGTCGGGTCGTGCCCATTCCTTCGTCGTCCTGCCGGTCAACGGCTCGCCGCGCCTCATCATCGACATCCCCAAGCGCCCCGACGTGCATCTGGCCGATAAGGACGTCGTCTATACCGACTTCGTCATCGAGGCGACGATCGAGGCGCTGCGCGAGGCGGGCCTCACCAACGCCAAGGTCGGGCTCGTCGGCGAGGACGTCATGCCGGTGAGCTTCCACCGGGCGATCACCACCGCCTTGCCGGGCATCGCCTTCACGCCCGCCGATGCGATCCTCACCGCCATGCGCCGCATCAAGTCGCCGGCGGAGATCGCGCTTCTGCGCCATGCCTCGCTGGTCGGCTCACGCATGATGGACAAGATGATGGCGGCGGTCGTGCCCGGCGCCTCGCATGGCGATGTCGTGGCGGCCGGTATGCAGAGCCTGCTGCCGGCGGGCGGCATGCTCTACAATTCCTTCATGGCGTCGGGCCGGGGCGGCGACAATCCCAAAATCGTGCGTCAGTCCTTCCCGACCTGGGGCTCGCCTGAGCGTCTCGAGGCCGGCGACTGGTTCAGGGCCGGCATCTCCGGCGTCGTCGGCGGCTACATATTCGACCTCTCGCGCTCCAAGGCGGTCGGCGGCTCGGCCACCAACCGTCAGGTCAGCCTGTTCGAGGCGGCGATCTCCTGCGTCGAGGCCGGCATCGAGGCCATCCGGCCGGGCGCCACCGCCGGCGACCTCGCCACCGCGGGCCTCGGCCGCCAGCGCGAGCTCGGCTTCGAGATCAAAGGCGTGTTCTCCGGGCTCGGCCACGGCATCGGTCTCGGCTGGGACGCGCCCTGGCTCACCCAAGGCGAGCCGACGCCGATCACCCCCGGCATGGTCCTGTGCTTCGAGCGCACGGTGGAGCAGGATGGCTATGTCGGCGATTTCGAGGAGACGGTGCTGGTGACCGAGACCGGCATCGAAATGCTCACCGACGCGATCAAGAGGAATTATTGAGATGCCGCAGGGCGCCGCGATCGAAATCCACGGGCTCACCAAAATCTATGGTGACGTGAAGGCCATCGACGCCGTGTCCCTCACGGTTGCCGAGGGTGAGTTCGTGACGCTGCTCGGGCTGAGCGGCTCGGGCAAGTCGACGACCTTGATGGCGGTCGCCGGTTTCGTCGAGCCGGATGACGGCGCGATCTCGATCTCCGGCAGCGACGTGACCACGCTGCCGCCCGAAAAACGCAATCTCGGCGTGGTGTTTCAGAACTACGCTCTGTTCCCGCATCTGGACGTCTTCGACAATATCGCCTTTCCGTTGCGCATGCGCCGCCACGCCGAGAGCGAGATCGACACCCAGGTTCGCCGCGTCCTCGACCTCGTCTCGCTGCGCGATCTCAGCAAGCGGCGGATCACCGAACTTTCCGGCGGGCAGCAGCAGCGCGTGGCGCTGGCGCGGGCCCTCGTCTTCTCGCCGCCGGTCCTCCTGATGGACGAGCCGCTCGGCGCTCTCGACCGCCAATTGCGTGAGCAACTGCAGATCGAGATCCGCCGCATCCATCGCCAGCTCGGCGTGACCGTTCTCTATGTGACGCACGACCAGGAGGAAGCGCTGTCGATGTCGGACCGCATCGCCATCATGGCGGACGGACGGATCCAGCAGCTCGGCACGCCGCACGAAGTTTACATGCAGCCGTCCAACCGCTTCGTGGCCGGATTCTTCGGGGAATCGAACTTTCTCGACGTGGCGGTCGAACGCGCCGGCGACAATCCCGTCCTGCGGCCGAAGGGCTTGCGAGACATCACACTTCACGCCGCTCTGCGCCGGCCTCTCGCGGGCGATCGTTTCCTCGCCATGGTACGGCCGGAAGCCATCGAGATCGGCGATAGCCACGATCCCGCTTTTGAGAACAATCTGCCGGGCACGGTCGAGCAGCAGGACTTTCTCGGCGCCACGCAGCGCCTGACGGTCAAGACGGGCGCCGGCAGCGTAGCCGTTCGCACCAGCCGCCTCGCCAATGCCGCGGCGCTGCCCCCCGGCGCGCCGGTCTGGCTCAAATGGCGGGCCGGCGAAACGGCGGTCTTCGATGCACAGACCTGAGGCGGACGCAGACTCCTTCTGGACCGCGAGCGCGCGAACCCCAGCCTTTGCCGGTGAGATGCTGCAGGGCGACCGCACCGTCGACGTCGCGATTGTCGGTGGCGGCTTCACCGGGCTGTCCACCGCGCTGCATCTGGCCGAAGCGGGGCGCAGCGTGGCCGTGCTCGAGGCCCGGCACATCGGCTATGGCGCCAGCGGCCGCAATGGCGGGCAAGTCAATCCCGGCCTCAAATACGAAGAAGCGGCGCTCGTCAAGAAATTCGGCCCACAAGGCAGCGCCTTCTATCGCCTCGGCCAGGAGGCGCCCAACTTTCTCATCGACCTCGTCAAACGTCTCGGCCTCGACTGCGATCTGCGTCGTCCCGGCCTGATCCGCCTCGCTCATAATGAGCGGGCGCTCGCGACACTGCGCGCTGCCCAGGCCGACTTCATCGGCCGCGGCCTGCCGATCACGCCGCTCGAGCGCAAGGACATAGAAGCACTCGTCGGCACCGACCGCTATCCCGGCGGCTGGGTGGATGCGCGCGGCGCCAATGTCCACCCGCTCGATCTCGTCCGCGAATTGGCGCGCGCCGCAGCGGCGGCCAGCGCCCTGATCTTCCCACACAGCCCTGCCCTCCGCCTTGCCCGCCGGAATGATGGCTGGAATGTCGCGACACAATCAGGCTCTCTCCAGGCGCGCAATGTCGTGGTCGCCACCAATGGTTATACAGATCAGCTCGTGCCGGGGCTGCAGGCCTCGTTGCTTCCGGTCAACAGCTTTCAGATCGCCACGGCGCCACTCGACGAGGCGCGCGCCCGCCGGATTCTCCCGCAAGCCCATACGGTCTATGACAGCCGGCGGCTGATCCTGTATTTCCGCCGCAGCACCGACGGGCGCGTGATCCTGGGTGGGCGCTCCTCCTTCAGCTCCAGCCGCGGGCTTGGCGCCAGGCGTGCCGACTATTCGGTGCTGGAAGGCGTCCTAACTGGGATATTTCCTGACCTCGCCGGTGTCCCCATCACCCATCGCTGGACCGGCCTCGTCTGCATCACCATGGACTTCCTGCCGCATTATCATGCGCCCGAGGACGGGCTGCATGTCGTCCTGGGCTTCAACGGCCGCGGCGTCGCCCTGTCGCACCGAGCCGGCGCCTGGATGGCGAACCATCTGCTGGGCCGCCCGGACAGCGGGGCCATGCCGCGCACCCCCATCAGGCCAGTTCCGTTCCACGCCTGGCGCGAGCCCCTGCTCAATGTCGCCATGCAATGGAACCGTCTGCTCGACAGGTTTGGCCGCTAAACTTGCCCGGCCTGCCGATACTTATTATATGACTGGCCATGACCTATGTGACCGCCCATGAAGGAACCGAAGGCCGCACCGGCCAGATCAAGCTGCACGGCCCGGAAGGCTTTGCGGCCATGCGCAAGGCTGGCCGGCTGACCGCCGAGGCTCTCGATCTGCTCGTTCCGCTCGTCAAGCCGGGCGTCGCCACCGAGACGCTCGACATGGCGATCGCCGAATTCGCCCGCGACAACAAGGCGATTCCCGCCTCGCTCAATTATCGCGGCTTTCCGAAGTCGATCTGCACCTCGATCAACCATGTCGTCTGCCACGGCATTCCCAACGACAAGCCGCTGCGCGAGGGCGACGTCGTCAATATCGACGTCACCTTGATCGTTGACGGCTGGCATGGCGATGCGAGCCGCATGTACAAGGTCGGCGAAGTCAATCGCAAGGCCGAGCGGCTGATGGAAGTCACCTATGAAAGCCTGATGCGCGGCATCGGCGCGGTGAAGCCCGGCAACAAGACCGGCGATATCGGCCATGCCATCCAGACCTATGCGGAAGGCGAGCGTTGCTCGGTGGTCCGCGATTTCTGCGGCCACGGGCTCGGCCGCCAGTTCCACGATCATCCCAATATTCTCCATTACGGCCGTGCCGGCGAAGGCGTCGCCCTCAAGGCCGGCATGTTCTTCACCATCGAGCCGATGATCAATCTCGGCCGCCCGCATGTGAAGATATTGAGCGACGGCTGGACCGCGGTCACCCGCGATCGTTCGCTCTCGGCGCAGTTCGAGCACACGATCGGCGTCACCGAAACGGGTTGCGAGATCTTTACCCTCTCGCCCAAGGGGCTCGACTACCCGCCTGCCGCTCAAAACTGACGCTCTGGCGTCCTTGCCGAATTGACTTGTTCATGATACGTTCCTACGATCATGAACCCGAAATCCAGCGATAGCCCGGGCACTCTCGACGAAGTCGGGTTCAATCTGGCGTGCGGCGGGACCGTCGCGGAAATATTCGAGCTGCCCAGGGATTCGCGGTTGCCGCGAGCGCCGAATGTCGTCGGCAACGCCAGGCAGATCGAGAAGCCTCATCATCTGGGCCACCGCGAGCGCCTGCGCCAGCGTTTCCGACAGGGCGGCGCCGAGGCTCTTCCCGATTACGAATTGCTCGAGCTTCTGCTCTTCCGGGCGCTGCCGCGCCAGGATGTGAAGCCGCTCGCCAAGGCGCTCATCGCCCGCTTCGGCAGCTTCGCCGAGGTCGTTGCCGCGCCTTCCGAAAGACTGAAGGAAGTGCCGTGCGTCGGCGAGGCGGTGGTGACGGAGCTGATGATCACCCATGCCGCGGCACGTCGTGTCGCCAAAGGCGAGATCAACCGGCGCACGCCGCTTACATCGTGGAACGCCGTCATCGATTATTGCCGCGCCGCCATGGCCTTCGCCGAGCGCGAACAGTTCCGCATCCTGTTCCTCGACAAGAAGAACGGCCTCATCGCCGACGAAGTCCAAGGCGTTGGCACTGTCGATCACACGCCCGTCTACCCACGCGAGGTGATGAAACGCGCGCTTGAATTGTCGGCGAGCGCCATCATCCTGGTGCACAACCACCCCTCCGGCGACACGACGCCGTCGATCGCCGATATCGACATGACGCGCAAGCTCATCGAGGCCGGCGACAAGCTCGCCATCAAGGTGCATGACCACATCATCGTCGGCCGCAATGGTCATGCGAGCTTCCGCGGCCTGAAGCTGATCTGAGCGTCAGACTTTGGCCGTCTTTCGCTGCACGGCAAGGGCTATCAAAATGCTGAAGACGATACCGCCGGCCGCGAGCCAGAATGCCAGCCGCATGCCTTCGGCCACGGCGTCTCTCAAGGCATCCCCGGTCAGCCCGCCGATATGGGCATTGGCGAGCGCGATCAGCACCGCCAGACCGATGGCATTGCCGACATTGAGTGTCGTCGAGGCCATGCCGGAGGCGACACCTTGCTCGTCGTGATGAACGCCTGAGGCCGCGGCAATCCACATGCCGGTCCAGACGATGCCTTGGCCGACGCCCGAAATGATCAGCCCTGGAACGATGAGCAAGTAGCTCGCCTCGGCGCTGACGCCTGGAACCATCAGCGCCGTCCCCACCGCCCCGACCGCCATGCCGGTGATAAGGGTGGAGCGGATCGACAGCCGTCTGGCCAGACGTTCGCCGGCCTGCGTGCCGACCGCAATGGCGACCGACGGGACAAGAAAAGCAAGACCTGTCTGGAGTGCGGTGAAGCCCTGCACGTTCTGGAACAGGACCGTCAGGAAATAAGGCAGCGTGCCGAAGGTCGCCATGTAGAGGAAGGTGATTGTCATGCCGACCAGGAGGCTGCGATTGCGGAACAAACGCATCGGCATGAGCGGATCGGCGCTTTTCGCTTCGATGACGGCAAAGACGATGAGAAGGAGCACCGCCAGCGCAAAGGACCAGACGATGCTGGGCGCGCTCCAGCCATATTCAGGGCCTTGCACGAGCGCAAAGACCATGAGCGTCGCACCGGCCGTGACTGTCAGGGCTCCGGGCAGATCGAAGCTGCGGCGCTCCCGCCGTTCCGGGTCACGCGGGATGACAAAAAATGCCGCGGCAATGGCGATGCCGGCCAGCAGCACATTGACATAGAACACGGAAGGCCAGCCGAAGGCGCCGGTGAGCAGTCCACCCGTGATCGAGCCGATGGTGAGGCCGCTGGCCCCCGCCCCACCCCATACCGCCAGCGCCCGGTTGCGTTCCGGTCCTTCCGCGAACAGACGGTTGACTAGAGACAACGTCGCCGGAAAGAGGAAGGCGCCGCCAATACCTTGCACGGCGCGGGCGGCGATGATCACCTCCGGGCTCCAGGCCATGCCGCCGACCAGGGACGACAAAGCGTAAAGCCACAAGGCGAAAATGAACATCCGGCGCTGCCCGATCAGATCGGCGGCCCGGCCGCCGAACAACAGGAAGCCGCCGGTACACACGGTATAAACGCTGACGACCCATTGCAGGGTCTGACCGGAGAAACCGAGGCCGGCGCCGATCTCCGGCAAAGCGACGAAGACGATATTGAGGTCGAGGGCGATGATGAGCTGCGCGAAGGCCAGCAGCGCCAATGTCACGCCGCGTTTCACGCCGGCTCCCCCTGTTGGTGCGGCGCCGTCGAGCGACGATGCCGGTTCCGAGGCACTCATGCAAATTCTCCATTCCTGATTCTTTGTCAATCACTCAAGAATGAGAGTCTGCCGAGTGAAGTCAAGCCATTCTTTGTCGATCGCCAAATAACTTGCGTGCCAAAGCGGCACCTATTACTTATTGATCGACAAAGAATGGAGAGAACGATGGCGCGACCGCGGGAGTTCGACCGGGACCTGGCCTTACGGAAGGCGCGCGATGCCTTCTGGTCGCGCGGCTATGAGGCCACATCGATGGCCGATCTGGTGGAGGCCCTGGGCCTCGCCTCGGCGCGCATCTATGCGGCGTTCGGGTCAAAGGACGATCTGTTCCGTGAGGCGGTAGCGCTCTACGAGACAACAGAAGGCGGCTTCGTCGTGAGGGCTCTGGCAAAAGAGCCAACGGCCCGCGCCGCCGTCAAGAAGATGCTCGGCGAGGCGATAGAAACTTATACCAGGCCAGGGCGGGCCTGGGGCTGCATGGTCGTTTCCGCGGCGACCAACTGCACCGTCGAGAATGACGCACTACGTGAATGGCTGGCGGAACGCCGCCGCCAGCAGACCGCCCTCATCATTGAAAGGCTGGCGCAGGGCATTCGCGATGGCGATCTCAAGGCGGACACCGATGCCGCGGTGCTCGGCGACTTTCTCGCGACGGTGATGCATGGCCTCTCGGTCCAGGCGCGAGACGGCGTGTCGAGGAAGCGGCTCATGCGTGTCGCCGACCACGCTTTGCAAATCGTGCCAGAGGCCCGTTCACGCGGACACCGCCCTCCGGAACGTTGACGGCCCGGCACGCCGCATGCTACGCGCCCGGCGTGCAATCCACCCAAATCAGGGAATTGTTGATGCCGGAGCTTGTGACCACCCGTTGATCGTCTCGACTGATCGAGACATCTCACCGCACCATTTCGCCAGGCGCGCTGCGCCGGCACTGAAATGCTGCGCGGGTGTTTTCCATTCACAGGCTATTTTCATGAACATCTCACGCGGCGAGCAGCGTGTTCTGCACGTCCTCGCGCAAGGCGGATATATCCGTCATCAACGGGCCGATACCGGCCGCATCCTCGATGTCCTCTGCTTCACCCGCGACGGTCATGTTTTGACCGATTGCACGCTCGAGGTCTTCGGCAGGCTCAGGCGCAAGCGCCTGATCGAATCCCGGGAGTCGAGCCCCTATCGGATCTCCGAAAAAGGCCGCCGCTCGGTGCGCGGGCAGCTCGACAATCGCTGATGTCGAGAGGGGTGATCCGCGCAGGTGCGGATCACCCTTTCGCCGCGTGATTGTCCGGCATCGCGGACAGAGAGTTCCGGTGACGCCGCTACCCGTCCGCGGCGTATCGGGATATGCAGCACTGAGGCATCCACTGACTTCGGCAGGCACATGACGACAAATCCAAGCTGGCTCCTCAAGCGCTTTCCCACCGGAATGCCGAGTCCCGACGACTTCACATTGGAAGACCGTCTCGTTCCGGCGGCCCGGCCCGGCGAGTTGCTGGTCAAAACCCTGTGGCTGTCGGTCGATCCCTATATGCGCGGCCGGATCAGCCCGGCGAAGAACTATGCGGCCGGCACGCAGGTCGGCGATCTCATGCGCGGCGGTGGCGTCGGCGAGGTCGTCGCTTCCGAGTCACCACTGTTCAAGGCCGGCGACGTCGTTCAGGCCGATGACTTCGGCTGGCAACCGTACACGACCATATCGGCCGCGGGCGCCCTCGGCCTCGATCCGGCAGCGGCACCGGTTCAGGCGTCTCTCGGGTGCCTCGGCATGCCAGGGCTCACCGCCTATTTCGCGCTGCTGAAGACGGGCCGGCCCAAAGGAGGCGAAACGGTTCTGATCTCGGCGGCGTCGGGTGCCGTCGGCCAGATCGCCGGCCAGATCGCGCGCCTCAAGGGATTTGATCCCGTCGCGGTCGCCGGCAGCGACGCCAAGGTCGAATGGTGCAAGAGCATCGGCTATCGGACCGGCATCAATCACCGATCGGCGGCGGATTTGGTCGAGGCGGTGGCCCGCGCCTGCCCCGAGGGCGTCGATGTGTTCATCGACAACACCGCCGGCCCCATTCACGACGCGGCGATGCAGAATATCAATCTGTTCGGTCGGGTCGTCATCGTCGGGACCGTCTCCCTCGCCGACCGTTTCGGCCGCCCGGATATCGGTCTCAGGCATTTGCGCCGCATTCTCGTCTCGCGCGTCCGCATGGAAGGCTTTCTGCTCGATGATTTCGCCGCCGATTATGCGTCAGTCAGGGCTGAGCTTCTGGACTGGCACAGGCGCGGCCTTCTCGAGACCCGTGAGGATATTTCGAACGGCATCGAGACGGTTCCCCAGGCCTTCGTGCGCATGTTAAAGGGCGAGAACTTCGGCAAGCAATTGGTCAAGCTCTAGCAACGGACGCTTTGGAAAACATCGACGATATGATCCTCTTTGCCGAGGTTGCCGACTGCGGCAGCTTCACCAAAGCGGGCGTCCGTCTCGGCATTCCCAAATCCACCGTCAGCCAGCGCATTTCGCAGCTCGAGGCGCGGCTCGGGCTGCGCCTGCTCAACCGCTCGACCCGCACTGTCACCCTGACGGGCAGCGGCCTGGTCTATGTCGAGCATTGCCGGCGTGTCCGGGCCGAGGCGGCGCTGGCCACGATGGCCATGTCCCATCTGAAGGATCAGCCGGTCGGAGCCTTGCGGATCACTTGTCCGGAAGTGACCGCCAGCTATTTCATGCCTGGCTTTCTGCAAGGCTTTTCGGCGCAGTTCCCCAAGATCGAGATCGAAGTGCTGGCCACCAACGAGAATCTCGACATCATCCAGGAGCGTATCGATTTTGCCTTTCGCGTCGGCTCCGTATCGGGCCAGGACTTCATTGTCCGCACCATTTCTTCGATCAGGCGCATTCCCGTCGCATCGCCGGATTATCTGAGTTCCGCTGCACCGATCGCCTATCCAGACGACCTGCTTCAGCATCGCTGCCTGGTTCACGCCGCATATCCCGAATGGAGCTTCACGAAAGGCGCCAAACGATCGGCCATTCATCCGCCAGCGGCCATGAAGAGCGACTCGATGGGTTTTCTCCTGCAGGCGAGCGTCGCCGGCTCAGGCATAGCCTTGCTGCCGGCCTATATCAGCGCGGACTACAGAGCTGCCGGCGCGCTTGTCGAGTTGCTGCAGGAGTGGCAGGTGCCGGCGCACCAGATGAGCCTGATCTTTCCCAACCGGGACAATCACTCGAAAGCTCAAACAGCCTTCCGCGCTTATGTGGACTCTTTTGACTTCTCACGCCTCTCATCCACCTTCTGAAGACTGCGCGCCGCCGTGATAATGCCGATGAGCGGCGCCAGCGCGAAAACGGCGAAGAGCCAGAAGGCGGCGCTCTGCGTGCCGGGGACGCCGCCCGGCTCGGTGAGACCGGCGAGATTGACCACCATGCCGGCCAGCGCCGCGCCGAGAGCGGTGGCAAAGAGCTGAACGGTGGTGATCGCCGCCGAAGCGAGATCCTGCTCGTCCCGGGGAGCGGCGTGCAGAATGCGGGTCAGAAGATGCGGCCAGCTGATGCCGACGCCGCCGCCCACCAGCAGGAAGGCGACCGAGAGCGGCGCCAGCACCTGCCATTCGCCCTGGCTCGCCGGCGGCATTAAAAGCGCCAGCAGGACCATGCCGGCGAGCGTCAGCATTGGCGCCAGACGCACCGCTGTTTCGGCGCGCCGCCCGTGATTGCCAGAGCTCAGGATCGATCCCAAGGTCCAGCCGATCGATGTGATGACGGCGAGATATCCGGCGAGCAGCGGGGCCTGCGCATGCAGCACCTGCAGGAACAATGGGATGAACATCTCGCTGGTCGTCACCGTGATGGCGAGCAGCGACATGGTGAGGAACAGCATGCAGATCGGCGCTGCGAGGTTGAAGGCGCCGCGCGGCAGGAGACGTGTCTTCGCCCTGCCCTCGACGAGGATCAACACCACCACCAGGACAAGCGCGGCAACAATTCCGGCGATGTTCCAGGCGATGAGCGGCGAGACGCTGCCGACCGTCACGCCAAAGACGGCGAGAACGAGAAGCACGAGCTGCGGCAAGGCCAGCGGCGACTGCTCGTCCGTATCCGGACTTTTCCGGGGAAGAATGGCAAACGCCAGGCCGGCGAACAGGACCGTTGCCGGCAGCATCGTCCAGAAGGCGGCCCGCCAGCTGCCGAGCTCGGCGAAGGTGCCGCCGATGGCGGGACCGGCGAGTGTCGCGACACCCCACATGGCGGAAACGATCGCCATGGCGCGCGGCCACAGAGCCTCGGCGAAGACAAGCCGGATCATCGCATAAGCGAGCGCGAAGAGAAGCCCGCCCCCCAGCCCCTGCACGAAACGCCCGGCCAGCAGCACCGGCATGCCGGACGCCACGGCGCAGATGAGCGTTCCGAGGCCGAAGAGACCGGCCGCGACCGCATAGGCGACGCGTGGACCGACCAGGCCGAGCAGCTTCGCCGAGAGCACCGAGCCGATGATCGAGGCGACGATGAACAGCGTCGTGTTCCAGGCGTAGTAATCGAGACCGCCGATATCGGCGACGACCGACGGCAGGATCGTGGTCGCGACGAAGACATTGACGGCATGCAGCGCCACCCCGCCGGCCAAAGCCAGCGAGCGCACCCCATTGCCGCCGGAGAGCAAGGCGCTCCAGCCAATTCGTCGATTCGTCATAGGCAAGCCCCGATCAATTGATCGGGTGTCCTTAGCGCGCGACCTGCCCGCCCGCTATTGCATTTGCCGCATGGCTAGCCGGCAATGCGACGCGGCGGCGGCAGATCCAGCAAGGCCTGCGCCGCCGCCACATCGGTGATGAGCAGCTTGGCGTTGGTGGCCGCGAGTCCGGCGCGAATGGCATGGACCTTGCGCAGCCCGCCCGAGGAAATGATCACTTTTTGAACCGAGCTGATATCGACCGGGCTGACGGCCATCACCCGCCGGTTCACCGGATGGTCGAGCACCTGCCCTTCCGCATCGACGAAGTGGCACAAGACGTCACCGACGGCGCCCGCCTCCTTCAGGCTGCGCGCATCGGCCGAGCTCAGGATGCCGCGCCGGAAGATCGACGCCTGGCTGGAAATGTCGCCAACGCTGAGCAAGGCGATATCGACCGCCCGCGCCCGCTCATAGAGCCGGCGCAGATCGTCCTGCTTCCACAGGGCCTCGGCCAGCCGGCTGTCGGGCACGAAAACCGGCGCGGTGATCTGATAGAGCTCGGTATTGTAGAATTCGGCAAACCGCCAGGCGACGGCCGAGGGATTATGCGCCGTGGCATGGGTGAGACCGCCGAGCAACGAGATGACGGTCATCCCTTCCACCTCACGCCAGATCAGCGAGCGCATGCACACCTGAAGCGTGGCGCCCCATCCCACGCCGACGGAGAGACCGTTGGAGATCTGCTCGGAAATGTAACGTCCCGTTGCATGGCCGACCACAGCGGCGATGCTCTCCTCTTCCTGTGTGGCGGCGGGAACGACGATCGCTTCGGAAAGTCCCAGATGGGTCTCCAGCGCCCGTTGCAGGCGGATCATCGATTCGGCTTGCGAATTGATCGATATCTGGACGGTGCCGTCCTCACGCGTCGCGGCCAGGAGCCGCAGCGCCTTGATGCGGCTGATGCCGAGATGCTGGGCGACCTGTTCCTGCGTGCGCCCCTCCACATAGTAGAGATAGGCCGCCTTCACCTTTAATTCCTCCTGGTCGGTCTGGAATTTCGTGCGCTTAGGCCGGTTATCCACGTAGGTCTCCCTGTCGGTTAGCCTTCCCTTAGGCGATCTGCTCTCTTTCTAGAATTGTTCGCCTCTGCTCGCAATAGAATTGAACTTATGTTCTTATTATGAAATAAATGTACATCCTGCAGCCGGCGGGGTCGAGCCGACCATTTCAACAAAAGATACGAGACTATCCATGCGAATACTTCTTTCCAATGACGATGGCATCGACGCGCCCGGACTGGCGATCCTCGAAAGAGCGGCGCGCCTGATCAGCGACGACGTCTGGGTCATCGCGCCCAACAGCAACCGCAGCGGCTTCGGTCACTCGATCACCATGCGCCAGGCCTTCCGGATCGAGCGGCTGGCGCCGCAGCGCTTCCATTGCTCCGGCACCCCGGCCGACTGCGTCATCGCCGGCGTGAACTGGGTGTTCCGCGATGCGGCGAAACCTGAGCTGGTGCTGTCCGGCATCAATGAGGGGCGCAATGTCGCCGAGGACGTCGCTTATTCCGGCACCATGGCGGTCGCCCGCGAGGCGGCGCTGTCGGGCATGGCCGGCATCGCCTTCTCGATGCCGCGCGACAGCCAGGCCTATGACGATGTGGCGGTGGAGTGGCTCGCCGAACGGATCCGCGGCCTTTGGATGGCGCGGCAGAAATGGGCCCTGGAAGGCCATTGGCTGAGCGTGAATCTGCCCCGCAAGGTCCCCGCCGACATGCAGGTCGCCAGCATCGGCCGTGACAAATGCGCGACCCGCGTCATCATCCACGCCGAGGATGAGGCCGGCGCCAGCATCGAGCCCTTGGCCGACCGCAACTATCACAGCTCTCCCGGCGACGAGAACAGCCTGATCGATGCCGGCATCGCGTCGGTCACCTGTCTCAACTGGATGGGGCACACCGTCCTGCCCGCCAGTTTCCTCACCGAGCGGGATATGGTGGCCGTCTAATACTTCGGATAAACCTCGAGCAGGCAGTCATCGAGATAGCTGTTGACGAAATCGGGCAGGACGAGCGGCCGTGTCGCGACGCTGCCATCCTCATGGAGGAGATGCTCGACAAAACCAACTTGGCGATGACCGCCCATTTCGGGCACCAGCTCCTCGCGCGTGGTGAAGGCGATCGACGAGCACCATTCGAGGGCGATACCGCCATAACGTCGTGACCGTTGCTGGTGCAGATGCCCGCTGGCAATCAGCTTCAGCTGTGGATGGCCGATGAGGGCGCTGAGATTCTCGCGGCCGATCGGATCCACCGTCCAGTAGGTCAGCTCCTTGTCCTCAGGCGTGTCGACGAAGAGCGGCTGATGGGTAAACAGCGCCAGATGGCGCCGGCCGAGCGACCCGAGCTGATCGGCGATCCAGTCATATTGCTGCTGCTCGCCGTCGAGCCCCGAGCCGATGCGCATCGAGTTGATTCCGATGAGGCGCCAGTTGCCGCAATCGACCACCCATTTATCGTTTTCGTGATGGCGCAAATAGCGCTCGAGCCGGGTCGGGCTGATGGCGCTGCCCATGACGTTCTCCGGCTTGGAAAGCCGCGGATTGTCGCCGACATCGTGATTGCCCGGGAGGTAACGGATCACGCGTTCGGCCCGGCCCAGAAACGCTTTGGCGAACCCATGGTCCTCCTCGAAGCGGATACCGTCCAGGCTGATATCGCCGGTATGAACAATGTGATCATGGTCCGCCTTGCGCAGCACATCGATCATCAGCTCGTTGTTCTCGTGGAAGCGGGTGGTGCGCGGCGACAGATGGGTGTCGGAAATCTGAAGGATGCGGACGGGATTCATGAGGCTCTCATCGATGGATTGAAGAGCGATGCATAGCGCACTACACAAAACTGTACAATTGTATTGACGATAGAATAAAAGTTCAATATTGCTTTGGACGGTCCGGAAGTCTGCGTCCCGCGCGGCATCACATCAGAAAACGTGCACGGGCCACGCAACGGGAGGAGCAGCCGCATGTCCGGCATCGAGGTCAGGAATCTCCATAAGCGCTGGTCCACTTTCGATGCCGTGAAGGATGCAAGCTTCACGGTTGCACCCGGAACCTTGACCGTCCTGCTCGGTCCCTCCGGCTGCGGCAAGTCGACGACATTGCGCCTGATTGCCGGCCTCGACGCCGCGACCTCCGGCCAGATCTTCATCGGCGGCAAGGATGTCACGGCGGCGCCGCCGGCGCGGCGCGGGCTTGCCATGGTGTTTCAGAACTATGCCCTCTTCCCGCATCTCTCGGTCGCCGAGAACATCGTCTTCGGTCTGAAGGTGCGGCGTGTATCGGCCGCCGACCGGGCGCGCCGGCTGAAGAAGGCGACCGACATATTGGGTCTCGGCGCCCTGCTCGAGCGCAAGCCATCGCAACTGTCCGGCGGCCAGCAGCAGCGTGTGGCGCTGGGCCGGGCGATCGTTGCCGAAGCGGCCGTCTGCCTGATGGACGAGCCCCTCTCCAATCTCGACGCGCAGCTTCGCCATGACATGCGCAAGGAGATTCGCTCGATCCAGCGCTCCCTCAACATGACCATGGTCTATGTCACGCATGATCAGATCGAGGCCATGAGCCTTGCCGATCAGGTCATCCTTATGCGCAACGGCGCCATCGAGCAGAAGGCGTCACCGGCCGAGCTCTACCTCAAGCCCGCGACATCCTTCACCGCCCGCTTCATCGGAACGCCGCCGATGAACCTTCTCGCGCTCGCGGATGGCGCGGCGGGCGCGGTCATCAGCGGCTCGGCCGGACCTGTCCTGTTCGAGGGCAAGGGCCAGGGCCTGCTGCTCGGCCTCAGGCCGGAGGAAATCCGCGTCCTGGCGGATGGACCGGTCGAGGCAGCCATCGCGGCGATCGAATATCACGGCGCCGACAGCATTCTCGACTGCTCGATCGGCGATCAGCTCCTGCAGGTCCGGGTCGAAGGCATCCGCAAATTCACGATCGGCGAAAAGCTCCGGCTCGGCTGGCCGCCGGAAGCCATGCATGTGTTCGACGCGGCGCGCGGTGAGCGGGTGGACCGCACCCCATCGATGAACGAAGAAACGTCACAGAGGAGGAAAGCATGCTGAAGAACTACGGCAAATGGCTGGGCGCCGCCCTGATCGGCGCCGCGATGAATCTCGGCGTCGTGCAGGCGGCGCCGGTCGAGATCAGTTTCTATTATCCGGTCGCCATCGGCGGCCCGGTGACCAAGATCGTCGATGATCTCATCATGAGGTTCGAAGCCGCCCATCCCGATATCAAGGTCAAAGCGATCTATTCAGGCACCTATTCCGAGACGATCAGCAAGTCGCTCGCCGCGCACAAGGCTGGCGAACCACCGGATGTGGCTGTCATGCTGTCAGCCGATCTATACACGCTGATCGATGAAGCGGCGATCGCGCCCATCGACGATCTCGTCAAGACCGACGCCGACAAGGCCTGGCTCGGCGGCTTCTCTCCCGTCTTCATGATCAACAGCCAGAATGACGGAAAGACCTGGGGCGTCCCCTTCCAGCGCGGCACGACCGTGTTCTTCTGGAACAAGAACGCCTTCCAGGAAGCGGGCCTCGATCCCGAAACCGGTCCGCAGAATTGGGAGCAGGTGGTCGATTTCGCGACCAAGCTCACCAAACGCGACGCCGGCGGCAACGTCACCCAATGGGGTATGCAGATTCCCTCCTCGCTCACCTCCTATTGGCTTCTTCAGGGCTATGTCGCCCAGAACAAGGGCAAGCTCGCCGAAACCACGGGCGACAAGACCTATTTCGACGCGCCTGAAGTGGTCGAAGCGCTTCAATACTGGGCCGACCTGGCGCTGAAGCACAAGGTGATGAAGCCGGGCGTGATCGAATGGGCGACCAACCCGAAGGATTTCTTCGAGGGGCGCGCCGCGATGATCACCACCACCAGCGGCAATCTCACCAACGTCAAGACCAACGCGCCCTTCCCCTTCGGCGTCCAGATGCTGCCGGCACACAAGCAACGCGGCGCGCCCACCAGCGGCGGCAATCTCTATATCTTCGCCGGCACCTCGCCCGAACGGCAGCAGGCTTCCTTTGAGCTCGTCAAATGGCTGACCTCCGCCGACCAGTCGGCCGAATGGAGCATCAAGACCGGCTATATCGCGCCGCGCGACGACGCCTGGAGCACGCCGGCGATGCAGGCCTATGTCAAGGAATTCCCGGCGGCGACGGTGCCGCGCGAGCAGATACCTTACATGGTGCCGGAGCTCTCTACTCATGAGAACCAGCGCGTCGCCCGCATCATCGACGACGGCATCGAAGCGGCGCTGACCGGCAGCAAGACACCGGAACAGGCGCTGAAGGATGCCCAGCAGGAAGCCGAGCGGGTGCTCAAGGACTATCGCTGACGGGAAAAAGCGGGATGGGGCCACGCGTCCCATCCCGCAAACCGGCAGAATGGACAGGGCGAAAAGGTGCCGCGTGAATAGTTCGAAAAATCAGGCCATCGCCTGGCTGCTGTTGCTGCCCGCGGCCACATTGCTCGCCGCCTTCACCCACGTGCCGGCGGTGATGACCTTCATCAACAGCTTCTATTCGACCCCGCGTGGCGCCCGCCCGGCCAAATTCAAGGGCCTCGAGCATTATTCCGACATGCTGTCCGACCCGGTGTTCCTGGCGGCGCTTAAGAACAACACCATCTACGCGCTCGGCACGGTGCCGGCGGCGATCGCGCTCGCCATGCTGATGGCGTTGATCGTCAATTCCTCGATCCGTGGCAAGACCATGCTTCGCATGTCGTTCTTCCTGCCGACCGTCCTGCCGATGATCGCGGTGGCCAATATCTGGCTGTTCTTCTACACGCCGGGCTACGGCCTCATCGACAGGCTCCTGGCGCTGTTCGGTGTCGCCAACACCAATTGGCTCGGCTCGCCCTCAACGGCTCTCGGCAGCCTGATGGTGCTGGCGGTCTGGAAGGAGGCCGGCTTCTTCATGATCTTCTATCTCGCCGCCCTGCAGCAGATCAGCCCGTCACTCTCCGAAGCGGCCGCTCTCGAAGGCGCCGGCCGCTGGTACTTCTTCCGGCGTGTCACCTTTCCCCTGCTGATGCCGACGACGCTTTTCGTGCTCATCAATGCCATCATCAATTCCTTCCGGCTGATTGATCACGTCATCGTCATGACCAGGGGCGGCCCCGACAATGCCAGTACCTTGCTGCTCTATTACATCTACCAGACCGGCTTCCGCTTTTGGGATACGAGCTACGCGGCGGCTTTGACCATGGTGCTCCTGGCCCTCCTCGCCACGCTCGCTTTCGTCCAGTTCGGCATTCTCGATCGCAAAGTCCATTACAGATGACGGACCACACGCTCCCCGACGAACCTTATCACTCGCGCATGGCCGTCTTCTGGCGAGGTCTCGAGATCGCCGGCTGCTACCTGCTCGGCGCCTTGTGGATCCTTCCGCTGGTCTATGCGGTGTGGATGGCCATTCATCCCTCCGAATATGAGGTGCGCTTCGATCTCTTCGCGCCGCTCACGTTGGACAATTTCATCGGCGCCTGGCAGGCGGCGCCCTTCGCCCGCTACTTCCTCAACACCTTCGTGCTGATCAGCCTGATCCTCGCCGCGCAATTCGTCATCTGTACCCTCGCGGCCTACGCCTTTGCCCGCTTCGAGTTTCGTGGCAAGACCATCGCGTTCCTGCTGGTACTGCTGCAGCTCATGATCATGCCCGAGGTGCTGCTGGTCGAGAATTACCGCACCATCTCCAATCTCGGCCTCGTCGACACCGTCGTCGCGATGGGCCTGCCTTATATGGCCTCGGCCTTCGGCATCTTCCTGCTCCGGCAGGCCTTCCTCACCGTGCCGAAGGAACTCGACGACGCGGCGCGTGTCGAGGGCGCCGGCACGCTCGCCATCCTGCTCAAGGTCTATGTGCCGCTGTCACGGCCCGTCTATGTCGCCTATGGCCTCGTTTCGGTGAGTTATCACTGGAACAACCTGCTCTGGCCGCTCGTCATCACCAATTCCGTCACCACGCGGCCGCTGACCGTGGGGCTTCAGGTCTTTTCCTCGCCGGACCAGGGCGTGCAATGGAGCATCATTTCGGCCGCGGCCCTGATGACATCGGCGCCCCTGCTGATGGGCTTCCTGATGTTCCAGCGCCAATTCGTGCAGAGCTTCATGCGGGCCGGCATCAAATAGCGGTCTGCTGCTGCAGCCGGCGCAGGCTCCGTCCGAAGACCGCCTTGTCGTCGAGCGCCCGCGCCAGCGTGAGCGCGCCCTGTATGCCGATCACCGCATCCTCGGCCACAGGCCTAGCGAGACGTGCTTCCATGCCGGATCGGACAAGCGCACCTTCGAGCGCCGTTACCCAGCGTTTGAAATAGCCGCGGATGGTGCCGGCGAAGCGGTCGCGTGTCGCATCCAGCGCGAATGCGCCGATGAGGCAGACGCGGCGGCCGGACTGGAAATAGCCGTCGACCGATTTCCACATATGGGCGATCGCCACGCCGGGTTCGTTTTGCTCCAGAGGCTCGAAGACCTCGCGCACGAACCAGCCATCGACATGGGCGAGGATCTCCGCTGCCATCTCTTCCTTGCCGCCCGGAAAGAAGTGATAGAGGCTGCCTTTGGAAAGCCCGGTGCGCGCCGTGATGGCGCTGAGCGAGGCACCTTCATAACCCAGCTCGCGAAACACCTCCGCGACGAGTGGGATGACATCGGCCTTCTCGAAGACCTCGCGCATCTAAAGCCCCAGGTCGGACAGACCCGGGTGATCATCGGGCCTGCGGCCGAGCGGCCAATGGAATTTGCGCTCGGTATCCTTGATCGGCATGTCATTGATCGAGGCAAAGCGGCGCTGCATGAGCCCCGAGGCGGCGAACTCCCAGTTCTCATTGCCATAGGAGCGGAACCAGTGGCCGCTGTCGTCGTGCCATTCATAAGCGAAGCGCACCGCAATGCGATTGCCGGCAAAGGTCCACAGTTCCTTGATCAGCCGGTAATCGAGCTCGCGCGCCCATTTGCGGGTGAGGAATTCGACGATCTGCGGACGCCCGACCGGGAATTCGGCGCGGTTCCGCCATTGGCTGTCCTCCGTATAGACCAGTGAAACGCGCACCGGATCGCGGCTGTTCCAGCCATCCTCGGCCATGCGGACCTTGGCGGTGGCGGTTTCGAGCGTAAAGGGCGGCACCAGAGCTGCAGCCATATCGACCTCCTGTTAAACCTATTACCTTACTCTAGACTGATCGGTTTACATGTACAAGCGTGCCCGTTGAAGGTTTCCGCCTTTATGTGTAGACAATAAAGAGAGCCACTTTTCCGGATTCTCCCGAATGCCCGCCAAGCCTGCCCGCAAGAAGGCCGAACCGACACTCGCGCTCGACGGCAACGGTCCGATCTACAAGCAGATCGAACGGGCCGTGCGCGGCGAGATCCTGAGCGGCCGCTGGCCGCCCGGCCACCGCATTCCGCCCGAGCACACATTGCTGCAATGGTTCTCGACGACCCGCGCGACGGTCAGCAAAGCGCTCACCAAATTGACCGAGGCGGGCCTGCTCGAACGCCGACGCAAGCAGGGAACGATCGTCGCGCAGTCGACGGAATCGCATGCCGTCATCGGCTTCCTCGACATCCGCAAGGAGATCGAAGCGAAGGGACGTGAATACTCGTACAAGGTGCTGCGCTCGGCGAAGATCGTCGCCGGCCCCAGGACCGCCGCCTGGCCGGAAGTGCCGGCCGGCACGCCGCTCCTGCATCTCCTGGCCGTCCATAGTGGCTTTGGCAAGGCGGAAGTCCTCGAGGAGCGGTTCATCAATCTCGATGCGGCGCCCGATGCCGTCCACGCCGATTTCGAAGCGGAGACGCCGAATATCTGGCTCTTGGCGCGCCTGCCCTGCACCCGCCTGCGTCATTCGATCAAGGCCGAGATCGCCACCGCCGAGCAGGCTCAGCAATTGCAGATCCCCGTCCATGGACCGTTGCTCGTGTCGCGCCGCCGCACCTGGGCGGACACCCTGCCCGTCACCTGCGTCAAGCTCGTCTATCCGGGCGACCGCAATGAATTCGTCGGCGAGTTCAATCCGCTGGAGTCATGAGCGACATGAGCGAGCTGGCGCGCCGCAACCGTAGAAAGCTGATCGATCTCTTCGGCGCCGCCGACCGGCTCATCGTCGCCACGACGCCCGAACATGTCTTCTATTGCAGCGGCTATCGCAGCATGAGCTACGACACGGACCCTTCGACCCGCATGGCCGTGGTCTTCGACGCGGAGCACGGCATTCTCATCGGCCATAAGGCGGATCACTGGGCGGCCGTCGAGGCGATGGGCGATGCGCTGGAGTATTTCGCCTATGGCACCTTCTTCTTCGATGAGCGCGACAGGACGCCGGCGGCCGCCTTCAAGAGCTTCGACGAGGCGCTTCTCGCCGCCATCCGGCAGTTCTCCGGCGGTAGACATGGCATCTTCTACGATCGCGCCTCGGACGATCTGCTGAAAGTACTTACCGGCACCGACGGCGCGGCCGTCTTCCGGCGCGCCCGCGCGGTCAAGAACGCGCTCGAGATCGACCTCATGCACGAAGCTTCCGCTTTGACCGAGCGGGCCTTGGCGCGGGCGCTCGCGGAAGCAAAGGCCGGCATGACCGAAGCCGATCTCACCGCCATCATCTCGTCCGAGATGATCAAGGAAGGCGCCCAGCCTGGCTTCGTCGTCGTCACGTCAGGTGAACGCAGTGCGCTGGCCGATGCCTATTCGACGACCAGACGGCTGCGCGGCCATGATATCGTCCGCATCGATGTCGGCTGCCGGCTCAGCGGCTACTGGTCCGACACTGCGCGCAGCGCCTTTGTCGGCGAGCCACGCCGGGATGCGCTCACCGCCTTCACGGCGACGGCGGCGGGCCAGGATGTCGGCCGGAAGCTGGTCAGGCCGGGCGTATCGACGGATGTCGTGTTCCGCGAGACTGTCGCCACGGTGCGCGCGTCGGGCCTTCCCGACTACCAGCGCCATCATGTCGGTCACGGTCTCGGCCTCGAGTCGCATGAATATCCGACGATTTCGGCCACCAACAACGTGATCCTCGAGCCCGGCATGGTGTTCTGCATCGAGGCGCCCTACTACCGGCCAGGCTGGGGCGGCGTGATGACCGAGGACACCATGGTCGTCACCGCGGAAGGTGCGGATTTCTTTACCCATCTCTCCCGCGATCCGATCATCATCGCCGCCTGAGGCGAGTTCGCCCGCTTCCTCCGCCCTCACCCTGAGGTGCGAGCGCAGCGAGCCTCGAAGGGTGTGGTTCAGCAGTGACACTTTATCCTGATGGACGCTTCGAGGCCCGCCTTCGGCGGGCACCTCAGCGTGAGGGTGTTCAGCGGTCGAGGATGGTAAAGGCCGCCTCGACGAAACGGTCGACCTCCTCGATGCTGTTGGAGAGGCTCGGCGATACGTGAATACCTTTCAGCGACGGGTCCTCATCGACCGCGAAGGCGAGCACATGGATGTTGAATTCATCGAACAGCGCCTTGGTGAAGGCGGCGTTCTCCATGCCCTCGACAGTGAAGGCGCCGAAGCCGGTGCCGGGCTTCGCATCGATATCGGTCAGGATGTGGACCCGCTCGTGGGTGCTGAGCGGAACGACCCAGCGCTCGCGCATATACCGCAGACGCGCCGACTTCTCCTCCTGCCCGATACCGCGATTGAAATCGATCGTTTCCGGGATCGCGGCCGGCAGCGCCTTGAAGACCGAGCCGACTTCCTCGAATTTCTCGATTGATGACGCCGGCTTGTTCGACCAGCTCGCCCAGAGCGGCCAGACATCGGCGATGCGCTCGCGCCGGACATGGAGGAAGCCGGTGCCGCGCGGTCCGAACATCCATTTATGCAGGCAGGCGGCAAAGGCGTCGCAGCCGATCTCGTCCAGGCGGAAGCAGATATGTCCCGCCGAATGCGCCCCGTCGATGAAGGTGAAGATGTCCTTGCCGCGGGCCAGCGCCGTGATCCCGGCCGCCGGCAGCACCTGGCCGGTCTTCGCCACGACATGCGGGAAGGTGATGAGGCGCGTGCGCTCGCTGATCAGCCCTGAGAATGCCGCAACGACCTCCTCGTCACTGGCACGGCCGAAGGGAATGTCGGCAAGCTTGACCACGATACCCTCGCGTTCGGCGCGCTGGCGCAGGATGGCGAGATTGGAGTCGTAGCAATACTTGGTGGCAATGACTTCATCGCCAGCCTTCAGCGTCAGTCCGTTGAGAACGGTGGCGATGCCTTCCATGGCATTGCGATTGAGCGCAATCTCATCGTCGCCGGCGCCAAAATAATCGGCCAGGAGTTTGCGGATCCGCGGCGACGACCCGCTCTCCTTCAACTCGCGGAACGGCTCATGCACATCGAGCTCATAGGACAGCGACAGATCGACCAGCGACCGGACTCGGTCACGCACCTGCACCGGCGCCGCGCCGCGCCTGGTATTGACGAGCTGCGTATGCGTATACATGGGCTTCATCAGCGCCCGCACCGAGCTCCAGTAGGTTTCGTCATCCGGCGCCTTCTTCAAGGCAGGGACGGCGGTGGCGACATCATTCTTCAGCAACATGTGAAGGCTCCCGGAATAATCGAAAAAAGAGTCAATAGGCCCTGGGGGCGATGACCTCACCGCGATGGACCTGTTCGGCGATGACACAGGCCGCGCTGTGGTCCGAAGACAGCGCCACGGTATCGGGCTCGTTCACGGCGCAGATATCCATGGCCTGCGGGCAGCGGGTGCGGAACCGGCATCCCGATGGCGGATTGGTCGGGCTTGGAATATCGCCCTTGAGCACCGGCGCCTCGCGCAAAGCCTCGATGCGGGGATCGGCGCTCGGCACCGAGGCGAGCAGGGCTGACGTATAGGGGTGACCCGGACGCGCATAGACATCGAGCGAGCTGCCCCCTTCGATGACCTTGCCGAGATACATGACATAGACGCGCGAGGCGGCCTGGCGCACCAATGCGAGGTCATGGGCGATGAACAGGCAGGCGACGCCCAGCTCCTTCTGCAAGGTGAGGAACAGGTTCATGACCTGCGCCCGGATCGACAGGTCGAGCGCGCTCACCGGCTCGTCGCAGATGAGGACGCGCGGTTCGACCGCGAGCGAACGGGCAATGGCGACGCGCTGGCGCTGCCCGCCCGACAGCTCGCGCGGATAACGTTCGGCGAGCACGGCCGGCAGGCCGACCTGGTCGAGAAGCTCCAGGATGCGCCGGCGCTGCTCGGCGCGGTCGGCGACACCATGGATGATCAGGGCTTCGGTGATGGCTTCACCGATCGTCTGCCGGTCGTTGAGCGAGGCATAGGGATCCTGGAAGACATATTGGATGGCGCGCCGCGTCTCGCGCAATTTGCGCCCGCTGAGCGTGCCGAGATCGACGCCATCGAGCAGCACACGTCCGCTTTGCGGTTTTTCGAGACCGACGATCGAGCGGCCGAGCGTCGACTTCCCGCAGCCTGATTCACCGACAAGCCCAACGATCTCGCCGGCATTGAGATGGATGCTGACGCCGTCCACCGCCTTGACCCATTTGCCGCGTTCGACACTTTTGAAGCGGGTGACGAGATTTTCGACTTTGAGGAGAGCTGTATCAGCCGGCATGGAGAGCCTCGCTGGAGCGGTTCACGATGGGACAGGCGGCGAGCACATGGCGATCGGCGGTCGGCGCCAGAAGCGGCCGCGTCGTCTCACAACTCGGAACCGCATGGCGGCAACGTTCGACAAAGGCGCAGCCCGGAATGGGCGGCCCCAGCACCGGCGGCATGCCCGGCAGGCCGCGAAAGACGGAGCCCGGCAAATCCTCTGCGCGCGGGATCGCGTCGATCAGGCCCATCGTGTAGGGATGCCGCGGCACCGTCAGCACGCTCTGCACCGGGCCATATTCCATCACCCGGCCGGCATACATGACAGCAAGGCGCGACGCGATGCCGGCGACGACGCCCATGTCATGGGTGATGAGCACCATCGCCATGTTGAGACGCTTCTGCAGGTCCTTCAGCAGGGAAATGATCTGCGCCTGCACCGTGACGTCGAGCGCCGTCGTAGGCTCATCGGCGATGAGCAGCTTGGGCTCGGCCGCGATGGCGACCGCGATCATCACGCGCTGGCGCAGGCCTCCCGACAGCTCATGTGGATATTGCCGGAGCCGCGCCTCGGGATCGGACATGCGCACCATCTTGAGAAGATCGAGCGCCCGCGCTTCGGCTTGCGTGGAGGTGAGGCTCAGATGCAATTCGGCAACCTCGGCGATCTGTCGGCGGATGGGGCGCGCCGGGTTGAGCGCGCTCATCGGGTCCTGGAAGATGACGCCGATCGAGCCGCCGCGCAGCTTGCGCAGCGCCTCCTCGTTCATCCCCACCAGTTCCTTGCCGTCGAAGCTGATGGAGCCCGAGACATGGATACTCACACCCAGCGGCATGAGGCCGAGCGGCGCGAAATTGAGCACCGTCTTGCCGCTGCCGCTTTCACCGACAATGGCGAGCGTCTCGCCGGCGGCGACCGCATAGGAGACCTGATCGACCGGACGCAAGGCCGAGCGGGCGGTGAACAGATCGATACAGAGATCACGGACGGTCAGGATCGGAGATGATGTGCTCATGCTGCTTCTTTCGCCCACAAAGCCGCGGTCAGTTGCCGTTTGCGCAGTATCTTCGCCGAGAGCGGTGTCGGCACGCGGTTCAGCGCCACCGCCTCGCCCAGGAGATTGAAGCCAATCACCACCGCGGTCAGCGCCAGGCCGGGCAGGATCACCTGGCGGGGCGACGCCTCGAGATAAGGCAGCGCGTCGACGAGCATCTGACCCCATTCGGGCGTCGGCGGCTGGATGCCAAGCCCCAGGAAGCTCAGGGTCGCGATAGCGAGCGCCACCGCGCCCGCATCCGCCGTCGCATAGACGAGCACGGCGCCCAATGTCGTCGGCAGCAGATGTTTGAAATAGATGCGCAGCGGGCTGGCGCCGAGAACACGCAGGGATTCGATATGCGGGCGGTTCATCACATTGACCGCGACGGCCCTGCTGATGCGGGCGCTGCCCGGCCACCAGGCGAGCGCCAGAGCGAGGATCATGTTCCAATAGCCGGTGCCGAAGATGCCGATGACGGCCAGCGCCACGATGAGGCTCGGCATGGCGAGACCGACATCGACGATGCGCATCAGCCCCTCCTCCACCCAGCCGCGCCGGTAACCGGCGATGGTGCCGATGGTGACGCCGACCGACAGCGCCAGGATGAGCACCAGGCTCATGCCGACGACCGAGGTGCGCGCCGCGGCGATCAGCCGGCTCAGCGTGTCACGGCCGAGATGATCGGTCCCCAGCCAATGGGCGAAGGACATGTCCTGGCTCGCCTGCAGGAGGTCCTGGGCATTGGGATCATGCGGCGTCAGCCAGGGCGCGAAGATGCCGAGGAACAGGAAGATGGCGACCGCGCCGACCGCGACTTTCGGCATGCCGGCGATGGTGGAAAGGAAAGCGCGCAGGAATTTCATCGTCAGCTCCCTTGCCGCCTGAGTTTTGGGTCGGTGAAGATCATGCCGATATCGACCAGAAGATTGAGGAGGATGAAGAACGAGATGAAGATCAGCAGGCAGGCCTGCACGACCATGAAGTCGCGGAAGCGGATGCCGGTGAGGAAGAGATCGCCGACGCCGTGCCAGGCAAAGAGCGGCTCGACCACCACGGCGCCCACCACCATCACACCCGTCTGGGCGCCGAGCGCATTGATATAGGTGGGCGCGATATTGGGCAGCGCATCGCGGAAGAGAATGGCGCGCCGGTTGAGCCCCTTGGCGACGGCGGTGAGCGCGAAGGGCCGCGCCATCGCCTCTTCGAGCCCCACCCTCACCACCCGGCTCAAAACCGCGGCCGGCAGGAGCCCGATGGTGAGCCAGGGCAGGATCCAGCTCGACGGCCCGGCGAGCCCGAAAGTCGGCACGAGGCGAAGCTCGACCGCGAAAGCATAGATAAGGAGCGCGCCGACGAAGAAGGACGGCATCGAGGCGCCCAGCAAGGCGACGCCGCGGCCCGCCACATCCGGCCATTGCCGCGGCCACATGGCCCCGGCGAAGCCGAAGATGAAACTGAGCAGCAAGGCGACGGTACCACCGCCCGCCACCAGCATCGCCGTCACCGGAATGCGGCTCGCCAGCGCCGGCCCGACTTCCTCGCCCGTCTTGTAGGAAATGCCGAGATTGCCGGTGAGCGCGCCCTTCAGCCAGTCCGCGTAACGGACGGGAATAGGATTGTTGAGCCCGAGCTCCTCCTCGATCTTCTGAATGTCGGCGAAGCTCGCATTGGGCGATCTGAGTTCGGCAATCAGCACCGCGATATTGCCGGGCGCAGACACGACGAGCGTGAAGCACAGCAGCGTGGCGAGGACCAGCAGCACCAGCGAGTTGCGGACCCGGCGCGAGACCAGCGAGAGCATGGCCTAGCCCTGCTCGCTCAAGGTGATGCCTTCATAGGGAAGGTCATATTCGGTCGAAGGCGGCGTAAAGCCTTTGACGCGCGGTGAGTGCGCCCACATCGAAGGCACATAGAGCAAAGGCACCACGGCCGCCTCGGCCTGGAACCAGTCATAGATGTTCTGCAGCGCGGTTTCGATGTTTGCTTCCGACGCCTGCATCACCGCGGTGACCAGCGGGTCCAGATTCTGCGCGTCGAGGAAGAGCTTGCCGTCGACGCCGTTGTCATAGGTCGACAGGAACAGGCCGACGATGCTGCCGAAGGGCTCGTAAGGCGCGCCGAAGGTGAGGAAGAAGGCCATGTCGTATTTACGCGCCGGGATATCGCTGTGGCGCGACGCATGGTCGATCGAGCGGATCGTCAGGTCGATGCCGATCTCGCGCAACTGCGCCTGCATGACCTCGGCGACGGCGCGCGATCCCGCGATCTGTTCCTCGCTGGCGACAAGCTCGATGGCAAGTGGCTTGCCCTCCTTCTCGCGGATATCATCGCCCGTCCATCCCGCTTCCTCGAGCAAAGCCTTGGCGGCGGCGACGTCACGTTTCGGGACATCGATACGTTTGCCGGCCATCGGAACGGTCGGCGCGAAGAAGTTGCCGGCGGGCTGCGCCAGCCCCTGATAGAGCACCTGCGCGATCGCCGCGCGGTCGAAGCCGATATTGATCGCCTTGCGGACACGCGCATCTTTAAGGGCCGCATTGCGGTCGGGATTGAATCCCAGCACGATGGTGGTCGTGCCGGTCTCGACCGAGACCTCGATGCCGGCCTTCTTCAGCGTCGTCGCCTCATTGGCGGTGAGCGGCGCCAGGAAGTCGCCGCCGGTGAGATCGATCTCGCCGGCCCGGAGCGCCGCCATGCGGCTGCGCGAATCCGGCAATACTTTGAGCTCCAGGCGCTCGAAGGACGGCTTGTCGCCCCAATAGCCGTCGAAGCGGCGGAACGAGCTGCCCTCATTGGTGGCGCTGTCCTGGATCCACGGGCCGGTCCCGACCGGCGCTTGATAATTGCCGTCCTTGTCCACGGATTTTGGGCTGAGGAAGCGGCTCGGCCGGATAAAGGAAAGCTCATAGACAAGGCCGAGCACCGGTTCCTTGAACCGGATCTCGATCGTATTCTCGTCGATGATCTTCTTGCTTTCATAGGCGCGCGACAGGTTCATCCAGTTCTGCGCGTCCTTGCCGATCCAGCGGTCGAGATTCCACATGCAGCTTTCGGCGTTCCACGCCGTACCGTCCTGGAAAGTGACGCCCTGGCGCAGCTTGAGGCGGAGCAGCTTGCCGCCCTCCTCGAGCGTCCATTCGGTGGCGAGGCAAGGCAGCGCCTCGCCGTTCCGGCCATAGCGGATCAAGGGTTCGAAGATGAGATCCTGTACGCCCCACAGGCCTGCATATTTATGCGGGTTGAGATCGCCAGCCGGCTTCATGATCGCGACCGTCAGAGCCTTGCCGGCGTCCTGCGCCGAAACAGATAGGATCGGAAATACTCCGAAAGCGGCAGGCGCCGCCAGAATGCTCTTCAGGAAGGTGCGTCTGGATGTCGACATCGGCGTTTCCCTCGATTTTGTTTATTGTCTATACAATAAGAAATATGAGATTTTTATTGTCTAGGCAATAGAAAATCGTCGCCCGGCGGAAGATTTCCACCGGGCGGCGTGAAGGCCCATCGATGTCGGGATGCGGGGACTAGAGTTCTTGCGACCGCCTGATACGCACCTTGCCGATATTGCGTCCGTCCATGGACACGACTTCGAAGACAAAGGCGCCGACGGTCACCGTCTCACCCGCCTCGGGCAGATGGCCGAGCTGCCAGAGAATATAGCCCGCCAGGGTGGAGTAGCGGTCTGCTCCGTCGACAAGATCCGCCTCGAGCAGCGCCGAGGCCTTGCGTATGTCCATCCATCCGTCGACCAGCCAGGAACCGTCCTCTCCCTGCTCGGCCATCAGAGTGTCCTCACCCTCCTCCGGAAACTCTCCGGCGATCGCTTCCAGAATGTCGGTCGGTGTCGCAATTCCTTCCAGGGACCCGAACTCGTCCACGATCACCGCCATCTGGAGCGGCGATTTGCGAAGCTGCTCCATCAGGCGCAGCACGCTGATGCCCTCATGCACGACCAGAGGCTGGCGCAGCGATTTTTCCAGATTGATCCTTCCCTCCTCGATGAGGTCACGCAGGAGATCCCTGGCCAACGCAATGCCGACGAACTCGTCGAGATTGCCCCGCGCCAGCAGGAACCTGGACCGGCCCAGATCGAGAATCCTGGCTTTCAGCGCATCATGACCGTCGTCGAGATTGAGCCAGTCGATGTCGGTGCGCGGCGTCATGATCGACACCGCCGGCCGCTGGGCGAGTGTCAGCACGCCCTGGATCATTTCCTTCTCCTCCGGCGCGAACAGTCCACGCTCCTCGGCGCGCTCCGCGATGACTTCGGCGGCGCCGCCCAGCGCCAACTCGCCCCGCTTGCCGCCCAGCAGCCGCAACACCGCATCCGCCGTGCGCTCCCTGAGATCGCCCGTCGTAACCAGCCGCTCTTTGTTGCGCCGCGCCAGCTGGTTGAATGCCTCGATCAGGATGGAAAAGCCGATCGCAGCGTAAAGATAGCCCTTCGAGATGTGGAAACCGAAACCCTCGACGATGAGCGAGAAACCGATCATCATCAGGAAGCCGAGACACAGGACGACAACTGTCGGATGTTTGGAGACGAAGGCCATCAATGGCTTCGACGACAGCATCATCACGACGACGGCGACGACGACCGCTATCATCATGACCGTCAGATCCTGAACCATGCCGACGGCCGTGATGACGCTGTCGAGAGAGAAGACCGCGTCGAGCACGACGATCTGCACCAGCACCTGCCAGAACACGGCATGCGCGACCTTGCCCTGCGCGTGTCCCATCCGGCCTTCCAGCCGCTCATGCAGCTCCATCGTTCCCTTGAACAGCAGGAACAGGCCGCCGAAGATCAGGATCAGGTCGCGCCCGGAGAACTCGAAACCCGCCACGCTGAAGAGCGGCCGGGTCAAGGTCACGATCCAGGCGATCGAGGCCAGGAGCGCCAGGCGCATGAACAGCGCCAGAGAGAGGCCGATCAGCCGTGCCCGCTCGCGTTGCTCCGGGGGCAGCTTGTCGGCAAGAATGGCGATGAAGACGAGATTGTCGATGCCGAGAACGATCTCCAGCACGATCAGGGTCGCGAGGCCAGCCCATGCGGTAGGGTCGGCCATCCAGTCGAAAAACATGCTCTTATCCGTCGGCGGATCGGAATATCGCGTGGGCGGCGGCACCGATGCCGCCGTCCACCCGACAAGGTTCAGATCTCGAAGTCGCCGAAGCCTCCGACGTCACTGTCCTCGAAGCTGGCGGGCTCCGCCTGCGCGCTCTCCGGCGCCGGCGCCGATGCGGCATCGGCCGGCGGCGTGGCCGCTTGCGCAGCACTACCGCCGAACATGCTGGTGAGCATGCTGCCCAGCATGAGACCACCCGCTACGCCCATGGCTGTCTGGGCTGCGCCGGCGAGGAACCCGCCGCCCTGGCGCTGCGCCGCCATGGCCTGCACAGGGGGCGCCTGAGGCGGCTCGGACGGCGCCCGGCTCATGCGCGGAACCAGGCTGCTCGGCCGCGCCTCCTCGCGATTGTCGCTGAGCGCGCCGGGAGCCTCTCGTTCCAACTCCGCGATGCGGGCTTGCGCGGCATTCAGCGCCTGCTCCTGCACGATGATCGTCTGGGCCATGAAATAGGCCGCTCCCGGCTGACGCTTCAGCTGCTCGCCGATATAGGCCTCCGCGCCGCCATCGCGCGGCGGCGACTGCCGCTCGACATCGGCCAGTCTTCCGAACAAGGCCTCTATGGCTTGCTGGTCGCTCTTATCCATTCTTCGTAACTCCATAGCTCGTTTTGCAATGTCACTCTTCGCGCTGGCCGGTGAAATGCAGCAGCAGCTGGAAGATGTTGATGAAATTCAGGTAGAGCGAGAAAGCGCCGAACACCGCGAGCTTCTGCCGGGCCTCGGCGTCGAAATTCTCGGCATACTGCTCCTTGATCGTCTGCGTGTCCCAGGCGGTCAGGCCAAGAAACACGAAGATGCCGATCACCGAGATGATGAACTGCAGCGCGCTCGAGCCGAGAAAGAGATTGACCAGGCTGGCGATCACCACGCCGATCAGGCCCATGATCAGGAATGACGAAAACTGGGTGAGGTCGCGCTTGGTCGTGTAGCCATAGAGACTGGTCGCGCCGAACATCGCGGCGGCGATGAAGAAGGTGCGGGCGATACTGGTACCGGTGAAGACCAGGAACACGGAAGCGAGCGACAATCCCATGACGGCGCAGAACGCCCAGAACATGATCTGCGCCGTTGCCGCCGACATCGTCTGGATGCGGAAGGAAAAAAGCAGGGCAAAGGCCAGTGGCGCCAGCATCACCACCCATTTGAGCGGCGATGAGAAGATCGGCACATAAAGGGCCGGCGTCGACGATACGACGAAAGCCACGATGCCGGTCAACACGAGGCCGAGCCCCATATAATTATAGACGCGCAGCATATGCTGGCGCAGTCCCTCGTCGAACAATGCGTCGGCGCGGACGGCGCCGTCACGCGACAGGTGATGTGGCGTATTCATTCGTTCTCTCCTTGTGATCTGATCAATAGAGTGAGCTGGCCAGTCGTGCGGCGACACGGTCGAGATGTTCGGTCCCGGGTTTGGCGACGAGCGCGTAGGCCATTTCGCCAACCTGGAAATAGGCGGAGGTGGCGTCCGCCGTCGTCACCACGGTCGGCGACACGACCGCAAAAGTGCCGGGCCGGACGGCGAAGAGGGAAAGCTCGCCCTCCTCCGTGGAGTCGATCGCCATTTCCACGCTCGAGCCGAATTGCGACGGGAAGACCTGGACGTCCTTGACCTTCCAGCTGCCAGGCAGGACGGGCAGCACGATCGCGGTGGCGGCCCGGATTTCCGCCGGATCGAAATCCGGCGCTTCCGGCTGCGACACCATCGACGCGCGCAGGATGCTCGCCTTCTGGGCCTCGATGGCGTCCTTCACATAGGGCGGCGGAGCCGCCAGCGCGACGCCTTGCAAACCGACCTGCGATCCGAACATTCCATGCGCCGCCCATCCAGCGGCGACGAGCAGGAAGACCGCGGCGCCACGGCGCAGATTGCTCCACAGGCGGCCGCGCGCGAGCCCTCGTTCAAGCCGGCGGGCCGCGTCGTTGGTCGCCGGGCGGGCCGTTCCCTCCGGTGGGGCCAGGGCAAGCCTTAGCTCATCGCGCGCCCTGAGATCCGACATCACGCGGGCCGCCACCACCGGATGGGCGGAGAGATAGGCCTCGACCTCAATACGGCGCGGCACGTCGAGCTGGTCGTCGACATAGGCGTCGAGATCGGTGTCCTGGATGGAATCGAATGGCCTATTCATCACGGCCTCCTACGAGCTTCAGATAAGGTCTGGACGCTGACGGAGCGGCGGCTTCGAGCTCCCTGAGGCTCGCCCGGGCCCTGCCGATCCGCGACATGAGCGTCCCGATCGGAATGCGCAGCGCATCCGCGGCATCCTGGTAGGATAGACCTTCGATGGCGACGAGATGCAGCGCCGCCCTCTGCTCCTCGGGCAGGCCGAAAAAGGCCTCGCGGATCTGCGACAGCCTGACGACATGCTCCTGCGGCGGCTCGGCGAATGTCGCGGCCGTATGCTCGGCCGCTTCTATTCGGGCCTGCTCCGAACGGCGCGACCGGCGGCCGTCGACGAAGACATTATGAAGGATCGACAGCAGCCAGCTACGCAGATTGCCGTCCTGCCGGAATGTGTGCTTGCGCTCGAAAGCCCGCAGCAACGCATCGTGAACCAGGTCCTCGACATCGGCCGGGTCGCGCGTCAGCGAACGCGCATAACGTCTCAGCGAAGTCAGTTGCCCGATGACATCGAAGCGGCCCTTGAATCTGTCCATATAGCGTGTACGGAACCCGGCCGAGGCTTAATCCTGAAAAAAATGATCGCCGCGGGCGTGTCGTAGATCACGGATCCGGGCCGATTGGGCCTGAACAGATCGTGATCCGGCGGTAACCTTTTCGTGACTGACGGAAAGGCAGCTTTATTTCTCGGCCGCGCGCTGGCTCAGGATCGCCGCCAGCGGGTTGGCCGTCGGGTCGGCGGCACGCTTCAGCGTGTTCGTATCGTGATGATTGAAGGGCTTGCCGTGCACGAAGAGGTCGGTCTGGACGAGATAGGTCCAGCTGTCATCCTCGTTGAACGTGATATCGATGCGGTAGCTGTCGGTGCGGAACGCTTCATCGATAAACTCGGTCGAGCAGATGCCGTATTTCGTGTCGCCACGTTTAGCGGTGACCGAGATCGTCCGGTCACCCGGTTTCGCATGCCCCGCCGCCAGCAGCACCTGGCCGCGCGGAATGGCGACAGTCTGCATGATGAGCCCGGTCGCCGGCTCCCACAGCCAATAGCCGACCTGGTCGTGGAAGGTGATGTCCTCCTCGGGCGTGTTGATATGAATGTGATAGCGCAGGCCATAGAACAGCTGCGGGCCGTTGGTCTGCGCATCGATCGGATCCATGCGCACATGCTCGATGAACACGCGCCGCTCCGGCCCTTCCGCCTTGGGGTTTATGTCGATGCCCTTACTGGCTTGCCACAATCCGGCCAAGCCGCGTAGCGGCCCCAGATTGGCGAGCGTGTCGGGAGACACATTCGTGGGCTCGGTGAAGATGTCGGCGGGAATGGGCAGCATGGGCGCCTCCTGGACCTATTTGTCTTCAGCACTGAGAAACCGGGTCGCGGCGGCGACGAGCGTCATCGCACCGACCGGCAGCGCCGCCTCATCGACCCGGAATTTCGGATGATGCAGCGGATAGACCGCGTCCATCGCTTCGTTGCGGATGCCGAGACGGAAATAGACCGACGGGCGTTTCTCGCTGTAGAAGCCGAAATCATCTGCCGCCGTCCAACCCGGAGCATTCAGCACATTTTCAGGCCCGAATTTCTCAGCGGCGCTGTCGCTGACGATGCGGGTGAGCTCCTTATCGTTCACCACCGGCGGCTCGCCGCGTTTGATGTCGAGCTCGACCTTGGCCTGATGGCTCTGCGCCACGCCATCGAGGATCTCGCGCAGGCGCTTCCAGGCCTTGGCCCGTGTCGCCTCACTGCCGCTGCGGATCGTGCCTTTCAGCCTGACCTTGTCGGCGATGACATTATAGGCGCCGCCGCCTTCGAAGCCGGTCACCGAGATGACGAGCGGATCGTAAGGGTCGATCTCGCGCGCCACGATCTTCTGGACCTCCGACACCATGGCCGCGGCGGTGGCGATCGCATCGACACCTTCGGACGGCTTCGCCGCATGGGCGGACGAGCCCATCACCGTCGCATCGAAGATATCGCAGGCGAGCGTATAGGGACCGCTGCCCACCGCGATCTTGCCCGCTTCCGTATAGGGATCGACATGGATGCCGATGGCGCCGTCGACATCATCGAGCAGCCCCGCCTCGACCACCCGCCGTCCGCCCAACGGTTCGGCCTCCTCGGCCGGCTGGAAGATGATGCGGACCGTGCCGCCGAACGTATCGCGTGAGCGGTGCAGATGCGCCGCCGTGGCGAAGACCATGGCGGCATGCGCGTCATGGCCGCAGGCATGCATCACGCCCGGATTGAGCGAGGCGAAATCGACGCCCGACTCTTCGAGGATCGGCAACGCGTCGATATCGGCGCGGATCGCCACCTTGCGGTTCGACGCCTGCGCCTTGCCGACAATATCGACGGCGAGGCCGTAGCCCGCCACTTCGCGCACGCCGGCGAGCCCCTCCTTCTCGAGCGCCAGCTTGAGATAGGCTTGCGTATTCGCTTCCTCGTTCGAAAGCTCGGGATGGCGGTGCAGATGACGGCGGATCTCGATCATCCGATCGAGAATATGCGTTTCTATCCCCTGCTCACGCTTTGACATGAATTTCCCTCGGGAACCTGGTCAGCGTCTCGTTGCCGCGGTCGGTGACGAGAATGGTCTCGCTCACTTCGATGCCCCAGCCCTCCATCCACATGCCGAGGATGCTATGCACCACATTGCCGGGCTCCAGCACCGTCTTGTCGCCGGGGCGCAGGCTGATCGTATGCTCACCCCAATCGGGCGGATAGGCAACCCCGATCGAATAGCCGATACGCGATTCCTTCTTGAGCCCGTGACGCGCAATGACCTTGCGCCAGGCGGCCTCGACATCTTCCGCCAGGACGCCCGGCTTCGCCGTCTCCAGCACCGCGTCCATGCCCTCGATGACCGCCTTGGCCGTATCGGCGACACGCTGCGGCGTCTTGCCCAGCTGCATCGTGCGGGCGAGCCCTGCCGCATAGCGCCGGCAGACGCCCGCAAGCTCGAGCGCGATCGTCTCATTGGCGCCGAAGCGGCGGTCGCTCCACATGATATGCGGCGCCGAGGCGTTCTCGCCGCCGAGGATTGTCGGCGGCAGCGCCGTGATGTCGCCGGCGAAGTCGGGGCTTCCCGCCACCTGCGCGCCCTGGATCTGGGCGATGGCGTCGCATTCGCGCACCCCCGGAGCGATCACCTCATAGGCCTTGCTGACCGCCGCCTGCGCCAGGAGCGAAGCCTTGCGCAGATACTCGATCTCGGGCTTCGTCTTCACCGCGCGGATCCAATTCACCAGGAGATCGGCATCCTGGAACTTCGCATTGGGCAGGCCGGCGATGAGCCGCGCATGCGCCTTGGGCGAGTAATAATAGGCTTCGAGCTCGATGCCGATACGGCGATTGCCCCAGCCCTTCCGGCTGATCCACTGGGCGATCCAATCCATCGGGTGGCGATCGGTGCGCTGCACATGGTCTTCCGGGAAGCCGACGACATTTTCAGGCTTCATCCAGGCGGTGAGCAGACCACCCGCCGCATCCATGGCGCGCCCGATCCATACCGGCTCTTCATTCTCGATCGGCACCAGCACGACCTGCGGCGTGTAAAAGGACCACCCGTCATAGCCGGTGATGTAATGCTGATTGGCGACATCATTGACGATCAGGAGATCGAGGCCGCGTTTCGCCATCTCGGTCCTGATCTTCTTCAGCCGCATATCATATTCCGCGCGCGCGAAGGGCAGTTCGATCATGTCTCTGCTTTCTATTGTGAAGCGGGGGTGAGCCGGGCCAAGGCCTCCGGCGTATCGAAATCGGCGAGCACCACATCGGTCCGGATCTGGACCTCGGTGATCTGATCTTCATGCCTGTCCATGAGGCTCTTGGCGCCCCGGTCACCGTCCAAGGTGAGCATCTCGGCGAAATGCTGGCGGCCCCACAGCACCGGATTGCCGCGCTCGCCGGCATGGACGGGCACGATGATGGTGCGCCGCTCGACCGGACTGAAGGCGGCAAGGAGCCGATTGATATGGCGGCCGCCGACCAGCGGCATGTCGCCCAGCGCCACCACGACGGCGTCGGCGTCACCCGGAAGCCCGCCGAGCCCCGCTTTGAGCGAGCTTGCAAGGCCGGTCGCGAAGTCGGGGTTGTGGACGAAGCGCACATCGAGCCCGGTGAGCGCCGCCTCGACCTTTTCCCGCTCATGGCCGGTGACGACCAGCACGGGCCGCGCCGCCGAAGCCAGCATCGCTTCCGCCGTCATGCGGATCATCGCCCGGTCGTTGATGACGCTGAGCAGCTTGTTGGCGCCCATGCGGGTGGAGCGGCCGGCGGCCAGGATCATGCCGGCGATCTGCGGCGCTTTCTGCGGCTTCGCCTCATCGCCCTCGCGCGGTGCCGGCCGGGTGGAGATTTCCTTGAGGAGCCCGCCTGCCCCCATATCCATGATGTCCTGCCCCGACACATGCAGGCCGGCCATGATCCGCGCCAGCACCCAGTCGAAGCCATTGAGCTTGGGCGAGCGCGCGCAAGTCGGCACGCCGATCACCGAGGCGCCTTCGAGCCGGCCGAACATCATCAGATTGCCGGGATCGACCGGCATGCCGAGATGCACCACCTCGCCTTCCGCCTGTTCGAGGGCGGCGGGAATGACGTCGCCGCGATCAACGATCGCCGAGGCGCCGAAGATCAGGATCGGGTTGAGACACTTGCCATGCAATGCCGCCACCGCGTCGCTCACCGGCGCCACGGCATGGTCGACGACCATCACCTCGGCGAGCTCGCCGTCGAGCGCGGCGATGCGCTCGCGGATCGCCTCTTCCGATTTGTCGATGAGCGATGGCTTGGTCTGCGGCAGTTTCGTGATGATGAGCCCGGCTTTGCGGTGCTTGAAGCTTTCGACGCGAATGACGGGATCGGAGCCGATGACGGCAAGCCCGTCCTCCAGCATGTCGCGCGGCACCGCGAAGGGAATGACCTTCACCGTCGCCACCAATTGCCGTTCCTCGACGATCTCGAAGGGCGCAGCGGTGGCGAGCGTCAGGCTCTCATGCACCCGGTTGAAAGACCTCACCCGCTCGCTATCGATGACGACGAGACCACGGCGATGGGCATGCAGATTGGCTCGTCCGGTGAACGGCGCCTGGACAATGGTGCCCTCGCCCGCGATCGCCTTGGCGACCGTCTCGGCGGCCTTGTCCTCTGGCACGTCGTCCTCCGACAGACGCGCGGCGAAGACATGGGCGACGCCGCTGTCCTCGAGCAGCCCGATATCGGCGGCGGTCAGCACCCGGCCCTTCTTGAACATGCCGTTCTTATGTTTGACCGAATGCGCCAGGATCGCGCCGGCGGCTTCCGCGACGGGTATCTCGCCGAATTTCATCGCTTGCCCGTCACCCCGGCGAAAGCCGGGGCCCATTCGATAAGTGCAATCTGGGCGGCGCTAATCGCGCTGAAGGAGTTTAGTGGATCCCGGCTTTCGCCGGGATGACGATAATACCACATCAGCTCCCCAGCCTCAGCACACGCGTCACTTCCGCCATGATCGATATCGCGATCTCCGGCGCGCCCTGGGCGCCGATATTGAGGCCAATCGGGCCGTGGATGCGGGCGATGTCGGCCTCGGTGAAGCCGGCGCCAACGAGGCGCTGGCCACGCGCCGCCTGGTTCTTCTTCGAGCCGAGCGCGCCGATGTAGAAGACCTTGGACTTGAGCGCCAGATGCAGCGACGGGTCGTCGATCTTGGGATCATGGGTCAGCGCCAGGATGCCAGTGCGCTGATCGAGGCCGAGCGTCGGCAGGATCTCGTCCGGCCATTCGGCATGAAGCGTGATCTCGGGAAACCGGGCGCCGGTGGCGAAGGCGCCGCGCGGATCGACCACCACAACATCATAGCCCGCCGCCTTGGCGATCGGGATCACCGCCTGTGCGATATGGACGGCGCCGATGATGATAAGGCGCAGGGCCGGATTGTAGATATGGACGAAGAACTCGCCTTCCGGGATCTTGTGCACGCCGCTGCGGTCGAAGCGGAAGGCTTCGTCCAGCACATGGGCGAGAATGTCGTCGGCGGCATGGTCGCGCGCCACCACGCGCTGCATCCCATTGGCCAGTTGCGTGACAAGCGCCACGGCCTTGCGTTGCGTCCGGGCCTCAAGGACCTGCTCGAAGATGTCGAATTTCATGCGCCGAGCGGTTCCACATAAACACGGATCTTGCCGCCACAGGCGAGGCCGACTTTCCAGGCCGTCTCATCGGCCACGCCGAATGCCAGCGTCTTGGGTTTGCCCGACGAGATGATGTCGATCGCTTCGGTGACGACGGCGCCTTCGACGCAGCCGCCTGACACCGAGCCGATGAAATTGCCGTCAGCGTCAATGACGAGCTGGCTGCCGACCGGCTGCGGGGCCGACCCCCAGGTTTCGATGACGGTGGCGAGCGCCACCCGCCGTCCATCTTTCAACCACTGCGCCGCCTGATCGAGGACGGTGGGATCGGAGCCTGCCATGGTATTTCTCCTAACCTGCCTTGAGCCATGTCCTGGGATCATGCTCCGCCCGCTTCGGAGCCGCAAGCGCGGCCGCCAGATCGGCGAGGCTGTCGAGCGAATGGACCGGCCTAAACTCATCGATATAGGGCATCATGGCGCGAATGCCAGCGGCGCGCGCCTCAAAGCCCTGGTAGCGCAACAGCGGGTTGAGCCAGATGATGCGCCGGGCCGAGCGGCTGAGCCGCGCCATCTCGGTTTCGAGCACGCTGACATCCTCGCGGTCGAGCCCGTCGGTCATCAAGAGCACATGAGCGCCCTGGGTCAGCACGCGGCGCGTCCATTTGTAGTTGAACTCCTTGAGCGCGCTGCCGATGCGGGTGCCGCCCGACCAGTCCCTCACCGCCGAGGACACTTTCATCATCGCCTCGTCGACATCGCGCCGCTTGAGCTCGCGCGTGATGTTGGTGAGTCTGGTGCCGAACAGGAAGACCGAAACCCGCTCGCGGTCGTTCATCAGCCCATGCAGGAAGTGCAGGAACATGCGGCTGTAATTCGAGCACGAGCCCGATATGTCGCACAGCACCACCAGCGGCGGCTCACGCCATTGCCGCTCGCGCCGCGCCAGATCGATGAGATGGCCGCCGGCCCGGAGCGAGCCCTTGAGCGTGCGCCTGAGATCGACCTTCTCACCGCTGTGGAACGGCCGATAGCGCCGCGTCGGTATTTCGAGCCGATGGATGCGCAGCCGGGCAATGGCTTGGCGCGCCTGCGCCTGCTCGGTCACTGTCATCTGCTCGAAGTCCTTGGCGCGTAAGACTTCCAGGGCCGAATGCGAGAAGGTCGCGTCGAATTCGAGCGACCCCGGCTTTTCCTCGCGCCGGCTCTGCGCCTCGACCTTGTCGAACATTGCTTCCGCCAGGCGCCGGAAGCCGGCCTTCTTCGCCTTCTCGTCCGCCGGGCGGGTGATCTGCTGGAACATCAGCTGCATCAGCTGCTCCAGCATCTTGGGCTTCTTCCAGAAGACATGGAACGCCTGATCGAAGATCTCCTTCTGCTCGCGCCGCTTCACGAAGACAGCATGTAGCGTCCAGTAGAAATCCTCGCGCGATCTGAGCGTGCCGATCATCGCGGCATCGAGCGCATCGATCACATGGCCGGGCCCGACCGGAAGTCCCGCCTCGCGCAGCACCCGGGCGAAATGCATGATGTTGAAAGCGAGCCGGCCCGACGGCGCGCCATCCGAGAGCACGGCAGGCGGCCGCTCCATCAGGTCCTCGCCATGGCGGCGACCTCAGCCTTGATCTGGTCGAGGATGCGCTTGGCCTCCGAGCCTTCCATGCGCACGATATCGTCCTGATATTTGAGCAGCACGCCCAGCGTGTCGTTCACCGTCTGCGGATCGAGCGCCACCGCATCGAGCTCATGCAGCGCCGACACCCAGTCGAGCGTCTCGGCGACACCCGGCGCCTTGTAGAGCTCGCCGCCGCGCAGTGCCTGCACGAAACCCACCACTTCGCGCGCCAGCTTCTCCGACGCTTGCGGACGGCGCGCCTTGATGATGGCGACCTCGCGCTGGGCATCGGGATAGCCGACCCAGTGATAGAGGCAGCGCCGTTTCAGCGCGTCATGCACTTCGCGGGTGCGGTTCGAGGTGATGATGACGATCGGCGGTTCTTGCGCCTTGACCGTGCCTAGTTCCGGGATCGTCACCTGGAAATCCGACAGCACTTCGAGAAGGAAGGCCTCGAAAGCCTCATCGGTGCGGTCGAGCTCATCGATGAGCAGCACCGGCGCCCCGCCTGGCGACGCCTCCAGCGCCTGCAGCAGCGGCCTCTTGGTGAGGAACCTTTCCGAGAAAATATCGTGGCCAAGCCGGTCGCGATCAAGCTCGCCCGCCGCTTCCGCGAGCCGGATCTCGATCATCTGGGCCGAGTAATTCCACTCATAGACCGCCGCATTGACGTCGAGGCCTTCATAACATTGCAGCCGGATGAGCTTCCGCCCCAGCGCCTCGGACAGCACCTTGGCGATCTCGGTCTTGCCGACCCCCGCCTCGCCTTCGAGAAACAACGGCCGCCCCATCTTGAGGGCGAGAAACACCACGGTGCTGAGCGCCCGGTCGGCGATATAGCCTTGCGATGTGAGAAGCTCGGCCACGGCATCGATCGAGGACGGCAGGCTGGTCATTTTCTGGCTGGCATCCATTCCTTGTTTCCTGATCAGATCACCGCTTCGAGATCGAGCGTCTTGGTGGGTTTTCCGAGGCGTCTGCCTGGCTCGATCTCATATATCTTCAAATGGCGCCCGGCCGCCACCATGAGACGACCATACATATCCCAGCCTGCCCAGTTGGCCAGCACGATGTCTTCGGCCCCCTCGATATCGTAGCCGTCGCCCTCCTGAAGCAGATAGTCGAAATGATCATAGCTGCCGAGAGATTGCGGCCTTGCCGTTCGGACGATCACGGGCTTGTGGGCGCCACGTGCGTCGAGTGGCCAAGGATATTTCGTGACCTTCGCCGGCTGCAAATAGGTCTGCAGAGCGGCCGTATCAGACTCGGGCAATGATCCCGCATCATGCAGGATCCGATGACCTCGGAAAATTTCGTAGTCCGACCCGGCACCGGACGGCGGCGCTTCAAGCACCAACAGCCGCCGGTCAGTCAAAAACATCCCGCCCCCACCCCAGGTCGAGCCATTTGGGAAGAACAGATGCGCCTTGAGCCACGGTGGCGTTGCCACGGCCGTCCAGGTCGAGGGGTCGGATTGGCCATTCGTCTTCTTGCCGCGCATGGCGAAATACACGAGCAGCTCCCCATCGGCGGACAGATGCGAGCGCTCCGGGAATATGCGGCCAAAAAACCGCGATCCGCAGCTCAGGCGGTCGCGGCACCCCCATCTGATCTTCTCATAATCGAGCAGCAGGCAATAGGTCGTCAGGCGATTTCGACGATAGAAGATCACCGCCACCGGCGCAGCGCTCGCCAGGAGGACAGTCGATTTTGCAGTAGCAGGCGTCAAAGGCCACCAAAACGGAAGGCCCGCATGTCTACGCATACGGGCCTGTCTTCGCAAAACCTCAAAGAGCGCTACTTCGCCGCCGCCACCGCGCGGCGCGCCAGCACGGTCACGAGATGGGCGCGGTATTCGGGCGAGGCATGCATGTCGCTGTTGAGGCCGCTGGCCTTGATCTTGATGCCGCCAATGGCATCGGCCGAGAAGTTTGCCTCGAGCGCCTTCTCCATTTCCGGCACCCGGAACACTTTCGGCCCCGCCCCCGTCACCGCCACGCGCACCGAGCCGTCCTTCAGCTCGGCCACCATGACGCCGACCATCGCATAACGCGACGCCGGATTGGGGAACTTCACATAGGCCGCCCGCTTCGGCACCGGGAATTCCACCGCAGTGACGATCTCATCGTCCTTGAGCGCGGTGGTGAACATGTCGGTGAAGAACTTGTCGCCGGGGACGCTACGCGCCGAAGTGACGACGGTCGCATTGAGGCCGACCACGGCGGCGGGATAATCCGCCGCCGGATCATTATTGGCGATCGAGCCGCCGATCGTGCCGCGGTTGCGCACATGCGGGTCGCCGATGCCGCCGGCAAGTGCCGCGAGCGCCGGTATCGCCTTCTTGACGCCCTTGTCGGTGGCGACATTGGCATGAACCGTGCCCGCCTTGACCGTGACCTTGTCGGCGCCGGCTTCGACGCCCGAATTCCCAAGGCCACCCAGATCGATGATGTCGGAAGGTGCGGCAAGCCCCTGCTTCATGGTCGGCAGCAAGGTCATGCCGCCCGACAGGAATTTGCCGTCCGCCGCATCCTTCATCGCCTTGACGGCGTCGGCGGATTTCGTGGGCCGGTGATAGATAAAGTTTTCCATGGATCCCTCCCTTATTCCGCCGCCATCTTCGTGGCCTGCAACGTCTTCCACACCGTATGCGGACTTGCCGGCATCGGCAGGTCCCTGACACCCAGCGCATCCGTCATAGCATTCATGACGGCTGCCGGCGCCGCAATCGCGCCCGCTTCGCCGCACCCCTTCATGCCCAGTGGATTGGACGGGCATTTGGTTTCGGTGAAGCCGAGCTTGAAGGACGGCACATCGGTGGCGCGGGGCATGCAGTAGTCCATATAGGAGCCGGTCAGGAGCTGACCCGAATCCTGGTCGTAGACGCAGCCCTCGGTCAGCGCCTGGCCAATGCCCTGCGTGATGCCGCCATGCACCTGGCCTTCGACGATCATCGGATTGATGACGGTGCCGAAATCATCGACGGCCGTCCAACTGACGATCTCGGTGACGCCGGTATCCTTGTCGATTTCGACCTCGCAAATATGGCAACCCGCCGGGAAAGTGAAGTTGCTCGGGTCGTAGAACGCCGTCTCCTTCAATCCCGGCTCGATTTCCGAGGTCGGAAACTTATGCGCCACATAGGCCGCCAGCGCCACTTCGCCGAACGCCATTTTCTTGTCGGTGCCTTTGACCGAGAAGCTGCCGTTCTTGAACTCGATGTCGCCTTCAGCCGCCTCCATCACATGGGCGGCGATTTTCCTCGCCTTGGCCTCGACCTTGTCGAGCGCCTTGGAGATCGCCGACATGCCGACAGCGCCTGAGCGCGAACCATAAGTGCCCATGCCGAACTGCACCTTGTCGGTGTCGCCATGAACGATCGCGACCGAGTTGATATCGACACCGAGCCGGTCCGACACGAGCTGGGCAAACGTCGTCTCATGGCCCTGACCGTGGCTATGCGAGCCGGTCAGGACTTCGATCGTACCGACCGGGTTGACCCGGACCTCGGCCGATTCCCACAAGCCCACGCCGGCGCCCAGTGAACCAACCGCCGCCGAGGGCGCGATACCGCAGGCCTCGATGTAGTTGGCGAAGCCGATGCCACGCAACTTGCCCTGCTTCGCCGCCTGCGCCTTGCGCGCCGGGAAGCCCTTGTAGTCGGCGATCTCCAACGCCTTCTTGAGCGAGGCGTCATAGTCGCCCGCATCATAGGTCATGATGACCGGCGTCTGGTGCGGGAAAGTGGTGACGAAATTTCGCCGACGGAATTCCGCCGGATCGATCTTCATCTCGCGCGCCGCCGTCTCGACGATGCGCTCCACCAGATAGGTCGCTTCCGGCCGGCCGGCGCCGCGATAGGCATCGACGGGCGCGGTATTGGTATAGATCGCATCCACCTCGGCATAGATCGCCGGAATGGCATATTGGCCGGAGAGCAGCGTGGCATAGAGATAGGTCGGCACGCAGGAGGCGAAGGTCGACAGATAGGCGCCCATGCTGGCGAGGGTATGGCATTTGAGGCCCAATATGCGGCCATCCTTGTCCATCGCCAGCTCGGCATGGGTCACGTGATCGCGGCCATGCGCATCGGCGAGGAAGCTTTCGGTACGCTCGGCCGTCCATTTGATCGGCCGTCCGCCGATGCGCTTCGACGCCCAGACGCAGACGACTTCCTCGGCATAGATGAAGATCTTCGACCCGAAGCCGCCGCCGACATCGGGCGCGATGACGCGCAGCTTGTGTTCCGGTGCAAGCCCGTGGAAGGCCGAGATGACGAGGCGCGCCACATGCGGGTTCTGGCTTGTCGTATAGAGCGTGTAGTGATCGCTGCCTGAATCGTAAGAGCCGATGGCCGCTCGGGGCTCCATCGCATTGGGGATGAGCCGGTTATTGACGAGGTCGAGCTTGGTCACGTGATGGGCGCGCTGGAAGGCGGCCTCGGTCGCCGCCTTGTCTCCGAGCGACCATTCGAAGACGGTGTTGTCGGGCGCCACATCGTGTATCTGCGCCTTCGATTTCGTCGCCTTGGCCACGTCGACCACATGCGGCAGCACGCCATAGGTGACGTCCACGCGGGCCGCGGCCGCCTTGGCCTGCTCTTTGGTTTCGGCGATGACGACGGCGACATGATCGCCGACATAACGCGCCTTGCCCTGCGCCAGGATCGGATGCGGCCCGGCCTTCATCGGCGAGCCGTCCTTGGAATGGATCATCCAGCCGCAGATGAGGCCGCCGATCTTGTCCTCGGCGACGTCATCGCCGGTGAGCACGGCGACGACGCCGTCCTCCGGCGCCCATTCCGGCACCTTGATCGATTTGATGGTTGCATGCGCATGCGGGCTGCGCACGAAATAGGCGTAGGTCTGGTCCTTCAGATTGATATCATCCGTATACTGACCCTTGCCGGTGATGAAGCGGTGATCTTCCTTGCGCTTGACCCGAGCGCCGATTCCAGTGTCCATGATCTGTCCTCCTGATGCGCTCTGGTTACATATTCTCGGCGCCGGCCTGGATGGCCTTGACGATGTTGTGATAGCCGGTGCAGCGGCAGATATTGCCTTCGAGCTCGTGACGGATGGTTTCCTCATCGAGCTTCTTGCCCTTGCGGTTCACGAGATCGACCGCGGCCATGAGCATGCCGGGCGTGCAGAAGCCGCATTGGAGCCCGTGATGCTCGCGGAAGGCTTCCTGCATCGGATGCAGCTTGCCGTTCTGGGCCAGCCCTTCGACCGTCGTCACCTCGGCGCCGTCGCAGGCGACGGCCAGCGCGGTGCAGGATTTGATCGCGGTGCCGTTCACATGGACCACGCAGGCGCCGCATTGGCTGGTGTCGCAGCCGACATGGGTGCCCGTCAGGCCCAGATTCTCGCGCAGGAACTGCACCAGAAGCGTGCGCGGCTCGACGGCGCCGCACACGGCTTTGCCATTCACTTTCATGGAAATCGCAGACATCGATATTCCTCCCAGGGGGATCGCCCGGTCCCAATTTGGATGGGTTTTGGGGGGCCGATCCTATGTCTTCGCCGCTTGCGAGCTTGCGCCGGGCGGCCATTAGGGTCAAGCGACCACCAATTGAGACCAAAGTACTAACACTCGATATCAAGGGCCTTTCATGCCATCATGACAGGCCTGCAACCTTGGGCGCCGGCGCCGCGTAAACTCGTCAGGAGATACGCTCATGACCCGCAGACTGCTTCTTGCCCTTGTCGGCGCCCTGGCCCTTCTGGCCGCGCTCCAGCCGTTGCGCGCCCAAAGCGTGTCAGACGCCGAGGCGGCGGAATTCCAGCGCATCATTACCGGTCAGCTCAATGCCTTCTCGGCCGATGACGGGGCCGCCACTTACGGCTTCGCCGCCCCCAATATCCAGCGCCTCTTCCCGACGCCCGAGGTCTTCATGTCGATGGTCCAGAAGGGCTACGCGCCGGTCTATCGCCGGCAGTCCTATGCCTTCGGGCGGATCGGCTCGGAAATGGGCGGCCAGCCGACCCAGCATGTCACCATTATCGATGCCAACGGCAAGGCCTGGACGGCGCTCTACGCCATGCAGCGCCAGCCGGACGGCTCCTGGAAGATTTCCGGCTGCTCGCTGGTCGAGGCCCCCGCGGCCGATGCGTGAACCTCTCATGAACGGGACTTTCAATCCGGATTCAGGGTGAGTCGGACATGATCCGCGTCGTTGAGGCAACACAACGAAACAACCAACCACGCGGAGCTCTCTTCATGAAGACCCTCACCATCGTCACCGCCCTCGTCCTCGTCTCGGCCGGCCAGGCCATGGCCGGGTCGGGCGCCCAGTCGACCGCCAAGACGAGCCAGGGCGTCACGCCTCAGGCCGCCCAGAACTATGTCGCCTCCTACAATATCGTCGAGGCCAAGGTGGCCGAAGGCGTGAAGTTCCAGAATCCGGGCAAGGCCAAGGGCGTCAGCCAGCAGCCCGGCAAGATGATCTTCAAGGATCTGCCGAGCCGCGGCTGATCCCGCCGGCCGTGACTTTCTGGGCCCACTGGACTAGAGCCTCTGCCATATCGATGGCAGGGGCTCGAATCGCATGACGGACACGACTTACGCCGCGACGGGACGCCGCCAGACCGTCTATTGGCTGGCCGCCGCCCTGCTCGTCATCGCCTGCGCCGTCATCCTTCTCGCCATGGGCCGCGAGCCCATCTGCAAATGCGGCTATGTCAAGCTCTGGCATGGCGTGGTGATGAGCTCGGAAAACTCCCAGCACCTCGCCGACTGGTACACGCCCTCCCACATCATCCACGGCTTCATCTTCTATGGGCTCCTGTGGCTCATCGGACGCCGCTGGCCCTTGGGCCTCAGGCTGTGCGTCGCCATCCTCGTCGAGGGCGCCTGGGAGATCACCGAGAACAGCGACTTCATCATCAACCGCTATCGCGAAGCCACCGTCTCGCTCGATTATTTCGGCGACAGCGTAATCAATTCGGTGAGCGACATCCTGGCGATGGTGGCAGGGTTCTTCCTCGCCTGGCGGTTGCCTGTCTGGGTCACAGTGGCGCTCGCCATCTTCTTCGAATTGTTCACCGGCTTCATGATCCGCGACAACCTCACCCTCAACATCATCATGCTGACCTGGCCGCTCGACTGGATCAAGCAATGGCAGGCGGCCCTACCGTCGCGCTAGCAAAGAGCGGGCGAGCAGCACGCCATTGGCGGGATTTTCGCCGATCCGCCGGATCGCATAAGGCCACCAGTCGCGCCCGAAAGGCACATAGAGGCGGACCCGCTCGCCCTGCCGCGCGAGCGCCTCGGCAACGTCGCTGCGCACGCCCAAAAGCATCTCGAATTCATACGTGCCTTGCGGCCAGCCATTCTCGCGGGCGAGCGTCACGGCCTCGGCCTGGATGCGGTCGTCATGGGTGGCGATGATCGGATAGAAACCACTTTCGCGCGCTTCCTCGCTCAGCATCAAGGCGACGAGCTTGCGGTAATTAGCCTTGATCTCGGCCTCGGTGGCGAAGGCGACATCTTTCGTTCCGACAAACGCGCCCTTGACGAGTCGGACTCTGCCGCCCGCGGTGATCAGCCTGGCGAGATCGCGCTCGGTGCGTCGGAGATAGGCCTGCAGTGTGATGGCGGCGGGCAGTTCGAGGCGCTTCAGATCATCATGCAGCGCCAGCGTGACATCGACGACGCCCGCATCCTCCATGTCGAGCATGATGCAATGGAATCCGGGCTTGCCGCCGGAAGCGAGCGCGATGGCGCGACCGATGGCGCGGGCGCGCGGCCCCACCTGCTCCGGATCGGTCTGCAATCCGATCTGCGTCGGATCGACCGAGATATGCACATCGAGATCCGCATCGGCGAGCCTGGCGGCGATGGCGAGCTTCTGATCGACATTCTCCTGCACCAGCTCCAGCCGGTCGACATATTCGCCGAGATAATAGAATGAGGTACGGATGCCCCTCTCGTCGAGAAGACGCTCCGCCGTGGCGAAGGCCGACGCGACATCGGGTCCCGCTACGAAGCGCTCTGCGAGCTTCTTCATGCCACTTCGCGCCTGCATGAAGTTCTTCACGCCCGAGGAGCGGGCGAGCGCGATCATGCTCTTTTGCCAAAGTCGTTTCATACAATACTCATCCTGGCATGGCTCGGCGGCCGGCCATATTTCTGTTTGAAGGCGCGGGAGAATTCGGCGAGCGTCGAGAAGCCGGTGGCGAGCGCCACGTCGCGCACGCTCAGCCTCGAATAGGTCAGAAGACGTTGCGCCCGGTCGAGCCGCAATTGCCGGTAGAAGCCGACCGGCGTCGTCTGCAGATGCTGGTGGAACAGCCGCTCGAGCTGGCGGTCGGACAAGCCCGCTGTCGCTGCGACGTCCTTCAAGGTGAGCTTGTCCTCGACATGCTCCTCCATCAGCCGGATCGCCTTGACGAGACGTGGATCGCCGACCCGGTAGCGCGTGCCGACCGGCACCCGGGCCTCGCCCGGATGATTGAGATGACGCGTATGGACCAGCGTGTCGGCGACCTTCTGCGCCAGCGCCTCGCTTTCGATCGAGCCCAGCCAGTCGAGCATCATGTCGAGCGCCGACGCGCCACCCGAGGCGGTCATGCGGCCACGATCGAGCACATAGGTCTCATCCGCCACATCGATCTCAGGGTAGCTCTCGCGGAAGGCCGGCAGCGTCTCCCAGTGGCAGGTGGCGCGATAGCCGTCGAGCACGCCCGCCCCCGCCAGCAGGAAGGCGCCGGTATCGACCGCCCCCAGAAGCGCGCCGTTGCGGGCGAGGCGGCGCAGTTCATTAAGCACCGGCCGCACCATGCCGGCCTCATGCTCATAGGAGGCGCAGGCGAAGACCACATCCGGCCGGCCGATCTCGTCAAGGCTCGCCGAGACCGACACCGGAATGCCGTTGGAGGCAATGACCGGCTCGCCGTCCATCGAAACAAAGCGCCAGGAGAACGCCTCACCCGCAAAGCGATTGGCGACGCGCAACGGCTCGAGCGCCGAGAACAGCGCGATCATGGAAAAACGCGGAATGAGCAGGAAGGCGATATCGCGGGCCATGGCGGCGGTAAATATCAAGGTAATGGCGGAAAAAGTCAAATATTATCAAAAATCCGACCTTACTCTGCGCACATCCAGTTCCCAGGGAGGTAGAGAATGAATCCGAAAGTCATCATCACCTGCGCCGTGACCGGTGCGGGCGACACGGTCGGCAAACACCCGGCCATTCCGGTAACCCCTGAGCAGATCGCCAATTCGGCGCTCGAGGCCGCCGATGCCGGCGCCGCCATCGTCCACTGCCATGTGCGCAATCCGAAGACCGGTAAAGGCGCGCGGAACGTCGAGCTCTATGCCGAGGTCGTCGAGCGCATCCGCGCCAAGAACAAGACCGTCATCATCAACCTCACCGCCGGCATGGGCGGCGATGTCGAGATCGGCCCCGGCGAGACGCCGCGCCAGTTCAATGAGGCCAACACCGATCTGGTGGGTCCCGCCGAGCGCCTCCTCCATGTGAAGGAGTTGCGCCCCGAAATCTGCACCCTCGATTGCGGCACTCTCAATTTCGGCGACGGCAACACCATCGTCGTCCAGACGCCGACGCAACTGCGCGAGCAGGCGAAGCTCATTCAGTCCTACGGCGTCAAGCCCGAGATGGAGATTTTCGATTCCGGAAATCTGTGGTTCGCCAAGCAGCTGGTCGCCGAAGGCCTCATCGACGAGCCGCCGATGTTCCAGCTCTGCCTCGGCATTCCGTGGGGCGCGCCCGTCAACACCCAGACCATGGCCTATCAGGTCGGCGAACTGCCGAAAAACGCCGTCTGGGCCGCTTTCGGAATCGGCCGCAACCAGTTCCCGATGGTGGCGCAGGCCGTCCTCCTCGGTGGCCATGTGCGCGTCGGCCTCGAGGACAATCTCTATCTCGAAAAAGGTGTCTATGCCTCGAACGGCACGCTCACCGAACGCGCCGTGAAAATCATCGAGATCCTCGGCTCCAAGGTCGCGAGCCCCGACGAAGCGCGCGACATCCTGAAGCTGAAGAAGCGCTGAGACCACCCGCCCTCTCTCGACCTTCCCTTCTCCCGCTTGCGGGAGAAGGTGGCCGAAGGCCGGATGAGGGTGTCTTCCAAAAATCAGAGAGGAAACATCCATGTCCATCAAGACCGTCGGCATTGCGGGAACAGGTCTCATCGGCGCCGGCTGGGCGGCGCGCCTCCTCATCCGGGGCTACGACGTCATCGCCTATGACGTCGTCCCTGAAGCCGAAGCCAAGCTCAGGGCCGCGATCGATGTCGCTTGGCCCTCCATGATCCGCCTCCTCAACACCCCCAAGGTCAAGAAGGGCAAGCTCAGTTTCACCACGGATCTCAAGGAGATGGCCTCAAAGGCTGACTTCATCCATGAAGCCGCGCCCGAGCGTGAGGCGCTTAAGATCAAGCTGTTCAAGGACCTCGATGCGCTGAGCCGTCCGGACGTCATTATCGCCTCTTCATCGTCGGGCTTCCTGCCGTCGCGATTGCAGTCCGAATGCGTCCATCCCGAGCGCGTGATCATCGCGCATCCCTTCAACCCGGTCTATCTGCTGCCGCTCGTCGAGACGGTGCCGGGCGACAAGACGTCAGCGCAAGCGCTGGACCGCGCCGGCAAATATTTCGAGGCCATCGGCATGCATGTGCTGCGCCTCAAGAAGGAAATCGACGGCTATATCTGCGACCGTCTCCAGGAGGCGTTGTGGCGGGAAGCGCTGCATATCCTCGACAAGGACATCGGCACCACCGCCGATATCGACGACTCGATCGTCTATTCGGCCGGCATGCGCTGGGCCTTCATGGGCTCCTTCCTCACCTATCACGCGGCCGGCGGCCCTGGCGGCATGCGCGCCTTCATCAGCCAGTTCGATCCGACCCTTGATCTGCCCTGGACCGATCTCAAATATCCGAAATGGAATGACGCGTTGGAGAAGCGGCTCGTCGACGGCTGCGAAGCCCAGGCCGACGGCCAGACCGTTGCCCAGATCGAGGCCAAGCGCAACGACGTCCTTGTCGACATGATGCATCTGTTCAAGCAGCACAAGGTCGGCGCCGGTCTCGTCCTGGCGCGTGAGGAAGAACGCCGCCTGAAGGCGCTCAAGCGCTGGAAGAACGGCGCCAAGGTCACAGGCCCCCTCGCCCTCCATCACGGCACCGTCATGACCTCCTGGGTCGACTACAACAACCACATGCAGGACGCCTATTATCTGGTGGCCTTCGGCGACGGTCTCGACGCCTTCTTCCGCTATATCGGCGACGATGAGGCCTATCGTGCGTCAGGGCTGACTTTCTTTACCGCCGAGACGCATCTCAACTACTATCGCGAGATGAAGGCGGGCGAGCCCTTCACCATCGAGACGCAGCTGGTCGGCCTCGATGAGAAGCGCATGCATCTCTTCCACCGCATGCTGCATGGCAAGACCGGTGAACTCGTCGCCACCAACGAGATCATGCAGCTGCATGTCGACCAGAAGGCCGGCAAGGTCTCCCCGATGCGCGCCGACATCTTCGAGGCGCTTTCCGCCGTCTGGGCCGAGCACAAGAAGCTGAAATCCCCGGCCGAGCTCGGCCGCGTCATGAATGTGCCTGCGAAGGCGAAGCCGGCGGCGAAGAAGAAACCGGCCGTCAAGAAGAAGCCCGCTAAGAAGAAACGTTGATAAACTTCGGGAGGATACCATGCTTCAGCGTGTCATGATCACGGCGGGCGGCTCCGGCATCGGCTGGGCCATCGCCCGGGCCTTCGCCGACAATGGCGCCAAGGTCCATATTTGCGACGTCGACGAGCGGGCGCTGGGTGAGGCGACCGAAAAATATCCGCAGATCGCCGCCACCCATCTCGACATCACCGACGAGGAAGCGGTCGACCAGTGGTTCGACGACGCGCTTGACGACATGGACGGCCTCGATGTGCTCATCAACAATGCCGGCATCAAGGGGCCGACCGGCTATGTCGAGGAGCTGAAGCTCGACGACTGGCGCGAATGTTTGAGTGTCTGTCTCGACGCGCAGTTCCTGTGTGCGAGGCGCGCCGCCCCGGTGATGAAGGAGCAGCGCTCCGGCTCGATCATCAATATCTCCTCCACCGCCGGCCTTTATGGCTATGGCCTGAGAACACCTTATGCGGCGGCCAAATGGGCAGTGATCGGCTTCTCGAAGTCGCTCGCCGTCGAGCTCGGTCCCTATGATGTGCGCGTCAACGCCATCTGCCCGGGCTCGGTCGAGGGCCCGCGTATGGAGCGTGTCATCAAGGCCGAGGCCGACAGCCGCGGTGTCGCCTTCGACGTCGTCTACAAGGACTATGTCCAGGCCCAGTCGATCAAACGGTTCGTCAAGCCGGAGGAGATCGCCGATATGTGCCTCTTCCTGGCCTCACCCGCCTCAAAGATGGTGACCGGCCAGGCGATCTCGGTCGACGGCCATTCTGAAACCTTCCACATAGGGAGCTGACCCCATGGATTTCGCCCTCACCGACGAGCAGCGCATGATCGTCAAGACGACGCGCGACTTCGTCGAGAACGAGCTTTTCCCGCATGAGGCGGAAGTCGAACGCAGCGGCGAATTGCGCAAGGACCTCTATGAGGAACTGAAGGCAAAGGCCATCGAAGCCGGCCTCTATGCCGCCAACATGCCCGAGGAAGCCGGCGGTGCCGGCCTCGATACCCAGACCTGGGTCATGTATGAGCGTGAGCTCGGCCGTGCCAATTACGCGCTGCACTGGAACTGCGTGGCGCGCCCCTCGAACATCCTGATGGCCTGCGAAGGCGAGCAGCGCGAGAAATATCTGTTCCCAGCGGTGCGCGGCGAGAAGTCCGACTGCCTCGCCATGACCGAGCCCGGCGCCGGCTCGGATGTCCGCGGCATGAAATGCGCCGCCGTCCAGCAGGGCGACGACTTCGTCGTCAATGGCGTCAAGCATTTCATCAGCCATGCCGATGTCGCCGATTTCGTCATCCTCTTCGCCGCCTCGGGCGAGGAGAACACGCCGCGCGGCAAGAAGAAGCTCATCACCGCCTTCCTGGTCGACAAGGGCCATCCGGGCTTCGTGGTGCGCGACGGCTACCGCAATGTCTCGCATCGCGGCTACAACAACTGCATCCTCGAATTCACCGATTGCCGACTGCCCAAATCGGCGGTGCTCGGAGAAGTGCATAAGGGTTTCGAGGTCGCCAATTCATGGCTCGGCGCCACCCGCCTCCAGGTCGCCGCCACCTGCATCGGCCGCGCCGAGCGCGCGCTGGAGCACGCCAAGCAATGGGCGGTCGACCGCGTCCAGTTCGGCCAGCAGATCGGCAAATTCCAGGGCGTCTCCTTCAAGCTCGCCGACATGGCGCTCGAATTCAAGGCGGCATGGCTCCTCACCCTCGAGGCCGCCTGGAAATACGACCAGGGCACCGTCGAGGACATGGACATGGCGATGGCCAAGCTCAAGGCCACCGAAATGCTGGCCATGGTCGCCGATGAAGCCATCCAGATCCATGGCGGCATGGGTGTGATGGAAGAACTGCCGCTTGAGCGCATCTGGCGTGATGCCCGCATCGAGCGCATCTGGGAAGGTACCAGCGAAATTCAGCGCCATATCATTTCGCGGTCGCTGCTCAGGCCGCTCGGTGGTTAAAGGCATCGGGCCTAAAAGTGCGAAGCGGTTTTCGGATAACCCGATGACCAGATAACGGAACGGAGGAGCTGTTCCCCCCGCCTCTGGCGGGTTCGCCCGGATAAGGGGCGGGGGTCGAGCGGTTCACCTGAAAGCGAAGCATCATGACGACATCCCTCACCCGCCTGCTCTCGCCCGCATCCATCGCCTTCATCGGCGGCCATGAATGCGACGTCGCCATCAAACGCACGCTGGCGCTCGGCTTCACCGGCAAGATCTGGGCCGTCCACCCCAAGCGTGAGCAACTGGGTGGCGTCCCCTGCATCCGTTCGGTCGCGGAGATCGACGGCGCACCGGATGCGGCCTTCGTCGCCGTCAAGCGCGAGCCCACCATCGAGATCGTCCGCCATCTGAACAAGATCGGCGGCGGCGGCGCGGTGATCTATGCCTCGGGCTTTTCCGAGACCGGCGAGGCCGGCAAGGAATTGCAGCGCCAGCTCCTCGAAGCGGCGGACGGCATGCCGCTGATGGGTCCCAATTGCTATGGCTTCGTCAATGCCCTGGCCAATGCCGCTCTGTGGCCGGACGAGCACGGCCTGTCGCATCTAGAGCGCGGCGTCGCCATCATCACCCAGTCCGGCAACATCGCCTGCAACTTCACCATGACGCGCCGCGCGCTGCCCGTGGCAGCCGTCTTCGCCATCGGCAACCAGGCCGATGTCGACATAGCCCGCATGCTCGAAGCCCTGGCCGAGGATGAGCGCATCACCGCCATCGGCCTGCATATCGAAGGGCTGAAGGACATCCCCGCCTTCGCCAGGGCCGCCGAGGTCGCGCGCAAGAACCGCAAGCCGGTTGTCGCGCTCAAGACCGGCCGCTCCGAGCAAGGCGCCAAGGTGGCGATGAGCCATACCTCCTCGCTCGCCGGCGCCGACACGCTCTATGACGCCCTCTTCGAGCGCTACGGCGTCGCCCGCATGACGTCCGTCACTGCCTTCGTCGAGACGCTCAAATTCCTGCACAATGGCGGGCCGCTCAAGGACAACCGGCTCGTCTCGATGAGCTGCTCGGGCGGCGAGGCCGCTCTCATCGCCGACATGGCGATGGGCAAGAAGGTGTGCTTCCCTGAATTCGATTCCTGCACCAAGCCACGGGTGGCGGCGACGCTCAATGAATATGTGTCGATCGACAATCCGCTCGACTATCACACCTTCATCTGGAACCAGGAAGACAAGCTGACCGCGACCTTCTCGGCGGTGCTGGCCGGCGGCTTCGATGTGTCGATGCTCATCCTCGACGTGCCGACCAATCCGGCGATGAAGCCCGATGGCTGGCTGACCACGGCGCGCGCGCTGCGCACCGCGGCGCAAGCGACCAAGGCCCGCGCCGCGATGGTGGCGAGCCTGCCCGAATGCCTGCCTTTGCCGCTCGCCGAGGAAATGGCCGGCGCCGGCGTCGCCCCGATGATGGGCCTCGATGACGCGTTGACCGCTTTCGAGGCGGCTGCCTTCATCGGCCGCAACTGGGCGCGCCACGACAAGCTGCCGGCCCCCGTCGCCACGGCGCAGCGCGGCGGTGATCTGGCAACGCTCACGGAACATGACGCCAAACAGCTTCTCAAGAGCTTTGGCCTCAGCGTGCCGGAAGGCATTGTCTGCAAGACCAGCGATGCGGTGAAAGCGGCGGAGAAGCTCGGCTTCCCCGTCACGCTCAAGGTCTCCTCCGCCGCGATCGCGCATAAGACGGAAGCCGGCGGCGTGGCGCTCAATCTCAAGAACGCGCATGAGGTCGCGACAGCGGCTGAGCGTATGGCCAGGCTTGCGGATGAAGTCATCGTCGAGCGCATGGTGACGGGCGCGGTAGCCGAGCTGATCGTCGGCCTCAAATCCGATCCGCAATTTGGCCTGGCTTTGGTGCTCGGCGCCGGGGGTATTCTCACCGAGCTGCTCAAAGATTCGGCAACGCTCATTCTGCCGGCGTCGCGCACCGAGATCGAACGTGCGCTCAAGTCGTTGAAAGTATGGAAGCTCGTCGAAGGTTTTCGCAACAGGTCGGGCGATCAGCAGGGAGTGATCAAAGCAGTCGAGGCAATTGCAGGCTTTGCCGAGGCGCATCGTGGGCTTATAGAGGAACTCGATGTCAATCCCCTGCTCGTCCTGCCTCCAGGTCAAGGTGCCGTGGCGGTCGATGCCCTCATCGCAATGCGCAAAGGTTAGCTCATGTCGTCACCTCTCATTGTCGAACGCCGCGGCAAGGTACTCGAAGTCACCATCAACCGGCCCAAGGCCAACGCCATCGATGCGCCGACAAGCCGTATCATGGGCGAGACCTTCGCCAAATTCCGCGATGACCCTGAATTGCGCGTGGCGATCCTCACCGGCTCGGGCGAGAAGTTCTTCTGCCCCGGCTGGGATCTGAAAGCGGCGGCGGAAGGCGAAGCGCCCGATTCCGATTATGGCGTCGGCGGCTTCGGCGGCTTGCAGGAGTTGCCCGGCCTCAACAAGCCGGTCATCGCCGCGGTCAACGGCATCGCCTTCGGTGGCGGCTTCGAGATCATGATCTCGGCCGACATTATCATCGCCGCCGACCATGCGACCTTCGCCTTACCGGAGATTAATTCCGGCACGCTGGCCGACGCCGCCACCATAAAATTGCCACGCCGCATTCCCTACCATGTGGCGATGGAGCTTCTTTTCACCGGCCGGCGCATGGATGCTCACGAAGCCAAGCAATGGGGCATCGTGAACGAAATCGTCACGCAGCCCAATCTGATGATCCGCGCCCGCGAAGTCGCCGCCATGCTGGCCGACGGCCCGCCGCTGGTCTTCGCCGCGATCAAGGAAACAGTGCGCGAGACCGAGCGCCTCACCGTCCAGGAAGCCTTCGACCTCGTCACCAAGCGCAAGCTCAAGACGGTCGACACGCTCTATGCGAGCGACGACCAGAAGGAAGGCGCCCGCGCCTTCGCCGAGAAGCGCAAGCCGGTGTGGAAGGGCCGCTAGCGCATGCCCCCGAAAAGTATGAAGCGGTTTTCGGGCAAGGGCATGCGCCAAGAAAGATGACATGAACCGCCGGACGTTCTTCAAATGGCTGGGCGGCTTGGCCCTGTCGGGCGTGGCGATGACCGGCTACGCCTTCGGCATCGAGCCGGGCTTCATGCTGCGCGTGCAGCAATACAAGCTGACGCCGCCCGGCTGGCCGGCCGACTTCAAGCTGCGCATCGCGGTGCTCACGGATATCCATGCCGGTGAGCCTTACATGAGCCTCGGACGGATCGAGCGTATCGTCGAAACGACCAATGCGCTCAAGCCCGATCTCGCTCTGCTGCTGGGCGATTTTTCCACTGGCCATCGGATGATAACCAGGCAGGTCCCGATCAGGGACACCGCCGCGGCCTGCGCCGGCCTCGTCGCTCCCCTCGGCCGGCACGCCATCCTCGGCAATCACGACTGGTGGGACGACCGGGCGGCGCAGAAGCGGCAATCCGGTCCCAGCCTCTATGGCGACACGCTCAAGGCCGCGGGCATTCCCGTCTATGAAAATGACGGCGTTCGCCTCGAGCACAATGGCCGACCCTTCTGGCTCCTGGGCCTCGGCGACCAGCTTGCCTTCGTTCGCGGCCGCGGTCGCTTCAAGGGCGTCGATGATCTCGACGGCACGCTCGCCAAAGTCACCGACGACGCGCCGATCATCCTCATGATCCACGAGCCCGACGCTTTCGTCAAAGTGCCGAAGCGCGTGTCGCTCACCCTCGCCGGCCACACCCATGGCGGCCAGGTGCGCCTGTTCGGCTATTCGCCGGTGGTGCCGTCGGGCTATGGCAACCGCTTCGCCTATGGTCATGTCGCCGAGGACGATCGCCATCTGATCGTGTCGGGCGGCCTCGGCTGCAGCATCCTGCCGGTGCGTTTCGGCGTACCGCCCGAGATCGTGCTTATCGAGTTGGGTGCCTGACCTACTCCACTTTGAAGAATGCCTCCGCCTGGATGGCGTAGTGATCGTCCTTCATCAGCCGCAGCTCATATTCGCCGGGCGCCAGAGGCTCGCTCAACGCGTTCTCGTCCAGCGTCACGCTGCCGTTGAAACGGGCATTGGTGTAGACATAGGCCAGATAGTTGAAGGCATTGGCATCGCCCTGCCCGCGCGCATAAAGCGCGATCCAGTCGAATTTGTAGCCCGGCGCATCGCTGAAGCTGATCTTGATCGGCTCCCCTGGCTTGTAGACTTCCTTGTCTGTCGCAAGCCCCGTCTGGGCCTCTTTGCTCCGCAGGCTGAAGAGCGAGCGCGCCAGCTCCTTGCCTTGCGCGTCGAGCAATACGGCGGTGAGCTCGCTGCTGTCCGTCCAGCCGGGCAGCGTCAGCTTGATCGACGGGCGGTCCCAGAAGCCGACATTGGCGACGCCGGTCAGCGCATCGGTGGCGGGATCGCCTTCGCGCGCCATGACGACGGCGCTCCACTCGCCTTTGTCCGGCATGTTGACGCGCACCCGGAAATCCTCACCGGCGATCACCGGCCGGGGCTCGACCGCGATCAGCGCCGGCGCATCGACCGGCGTCACCTCGAAGGTCGAGATCACGGCGCGATGATCCGACGGCCACGGATCGATCACGACGCCGACATCGGGATTGCCCTTCTCGCCGCCGAGCACGCTCGCCACCGGCCTGGCATTGGCCGACCAGATCATGTCGATGCGGTCGAGCGTTTCGGTCGGGCGGATAAAAGGCTGCGGATAACCGACGGTCCAAGTAAGGCCGGGATTCTTCACCGGATCAGGGTTCACCGCCCGGTAGGAATCGGTGAGCCCCGCATCAGCGAAGACCTTCGAGGCCGGCCACACGATCGGATACTTCACCTGGGTCCGCGCCTTGACCGCTTCCGCCGTCCAGTCGAGATGCGAGGGCGAGTTGAAGTCGCCGGTGAGAAACACCGGCACGCCCGCTTTGGCGAGCTTGCCGAGCGCGTCGGCGATCGGTTGCGCCTCAGGCACGCGCGTCTCGGTCTCGATCTTCAAGACCTCTTCGAGCGTCTTGCCGTCACGCACCGCCTCGGGCCCGTAGGGATCGCTGGTCAGGTGCAGATTGGCGACCGCCACCGCCTTGCCGGGCCTCACCATGACCCAGGCATGTACCGTGTCGGGGCCCACTCCATTCAGCGAATAGACGAGGCCGGAAGATTCAGGCGCGGCACCGTTGCCGGAGTCGAAAAGCGGATAGCGGCTGATGATGTGGCGGCGTGTATCGACATAGGAATAACCGGCGAGCTCGGCGATCTTCTCGATATTGCCGTCCGGCTCCTGAATGCCGATGATGTCAGGATCGGCCGCCTTGATGGCCCGGATGACGGCGCCGAAATCCGATTGCTCGCCGCCATACCAGACATTGAAGCTCATCACCTTGAGCGGCACGCTGTCCTGCGCCGATGCGATACCCGGCAGCACCAGCCCCAGGCAGCACAGCAAGATCCTGATCAAGCCCTTCGCCATCCCATCCCTCCCCTTGATTGCAGACGCTCAGTACACTTCCAGACGTGACCGGCTCATGACGAAACCATTTTTGCCGCGCGTGCATTTGAGGCCATTGCTCGACGCCTGGCAGGTGAACGGTCCCGCTTTCCATGTCTTGCCATAGCCGAGCACCGGACCGGCCGAGCAACAGGAGGCATCACCCACTTGCTTGTAAATCTTGCCGCGCCCGTTGGGCCCCAGGATGATGCGCGCATATTTGGGTTCGACCCGGTCGCAGGAAAGCTCCGGCCCGCCATCCACCGGCTGATAGACATCGGTACCGCCTTTCGGCGTGTAGATGCAGCCGATATTGCCAGAGGGCAGCACGAATTCGACCTGTTTGTCGGCAAGGACGGGCGTGGTCAGTCCGGCCAATACGATAACCGCGCTCAAGAACCGAAAGATCGCCATCCCGATTTACCTCGCTCTAATTGAACGAACGTTCAGCATACTGCCATGGATGCATGAAGGCCGTCAGCAGGAATCCGGCACGGCAGTGTCGGATTCGGCCGTCGACTGCTCAGCCTCAGATTGCAGTGGTTGATGATGCGACGTCTGGTGCTTCGGGCTATAGATAATGCCTTATTGCTGCGAGGTCGAATGAGCTCGAATTACCTTTCACCGAACACATGAGATCGCGTCTTGCCACCATTGCCGTATTCGTCCTGTGCGTCTGCACAGGCGGGTTCACGCGTGGCCATGCAGCGGAGACCGAGCCGGAGACCGAGGCCCCCGGTGCATCGCCGCTTGGCGCCCCGATGCAAGGCAAGCCGGCGCGCGGCGCCCTCCTCTGCGCCTATGAAGACCAAAGCGATGCGGAAACTCATGTCCTGCTGTGCCGCTCGGAGAATTCCGAAGGCTGCGCGCTGACCAATCCGGTGTCGTTGCGCGTCCTGATGAGCCGATATGACGGCGTGAAGATCCTCTCCATCGGCGCGAGCGCCGAAGGGTGCTCGCGCGTGACCTTCACCGGGTCGCGGAAGCCGGACTGACCGTCCTCGGCAGGAACAGCAGCACCAGCGCCGCCCCGATCCACAAGCTCGCCGTCGCCGCGAGGCTGGTCGCGAAGAAGCCATAGGCCGTATAGACGCTGCCATAGACGGCGCCACCGATGCCCACCGCGACATAGGTGATGAAGGAGAAGAGCCCCATCGCGGTCGAGCGCTCGGCCGCCGGCGCCGAGCCGATATAGGACACGAGCACATTCATGCCGACATGCTGTACGAGGCCCCAGACCAGCGGATAAGCAATCGCCGTCCATAGATTGAGGGTCGCGAAAGGCAGCAGAATGTAATTGATGCCGACGACGAACAAGGCGGCCGCCATCAGCCGCGCCGGGCCTATCCGGTCGATGAAGCCATCGAAGAAGACGGCGAGCCCGAAGCCGATGCCATAAGAACAGGCAATGAGCCCGCCGAGCCAGGCGCCCGCCTGATGCAGATGGCGCGCATGATCGCCGAGGAACGTGTAGGTCTGGTAGAAGCCGATCATGAAGACGAAGGTGGCGACAAGGGCCAGCGGAATACCCTTCACCGCCAGCGCCCGGCGATAAGGCACTGGCCGCGCCGCGGCGGCCGCCTCTGCCTTCGGCAACAGCCCGATGCCGAAGATCATCACCGCCGAGATCAGGGCGACGGCGATGAAGGTGCCGCGCCAGTCGACGAGATCCGCCAGCATCGCGGCGAGCGGCACGCCCGCCACCATGGCCACCGACCAGCCGAAGATCACCCGCCCCATGGCGCGTGACCGCATATGGTCGGGGGTCAGATCGGCGGTGAGCGCGTAGGTGCCCGGGATGATCACCCCGGCGGCGAGGCCGGTGATGAGCTGCCCGGCCACCAGCACACGCCAGTCGAAGGCGGCCGCACACAGGGCAAGGCCTGCCGCGATGACCGCGAAGGCAATCTGCATGGCCTGGCGCTTCGGCCACTGGCCGAGCCGGGGCGCCGCCAGAAGCGCCGCCAAGGCCACGCCGACGCCATATGCGCCCGAGGCGATGCCGATCTCGACCGGCCCTGCGGCCAGCGCCTGGGCAATATCGGGCAGCATCGGCGACAGCATCAGCGCCTGGATGCCGACGGCGGCGATGCCGCACATCAGGATCAGCAGATGATTCTGCGAAGACGGGGCGCTGGTGACGGCGGTCATTTATCTAATCCTGATAGAGATATTACGGCTTTTCCCATATCATGTTATGGATATAACCAGGAATGACTATTTTATGCGACCCAAACCTCGTTAAGGAATAACCCGCCATGGATGCCACCGACCGAAAGCTGTTAGCCATCATGGCCGAGGATGCCTCGATCGCCTATCGCGACCTGGGCGAGAAACTCGGCCTGTCCGCGCCTTCCGTCTATGAGCGGGTGAAGAAGCTCAAGAAGGAAGGCGCCATCAAGCGCACCACCATCGAAATCGACGGCGAGGCGATCGGCTGCCCTCTGCTGGCTTTCGTCCATGTCACCACCGAGGGGTGGGGCAAGACGCCGCAAATGATGGCGATGGGTGAGGATCCCAGGGTCGAGGAGCTCCATTCGGTGGCCGGCGACAGCTGCATGATCCTGAAAGTGCGTTGCGAGGGCACCCAGGCTCTCGAGCAGCTCCTGAAGCGCGTCTACGATATTCCGGGCGTGCGCAGCACCCGTTCCTATATCGCGCTCAACACGTTCCTGGAGCGTGGGCCCCGGACCGAGCTTTTCGCTAAAAATTAGATCAAAGCCAATTCTTAACGGGCCCTTTCCTGGACCCCTGAGTTTTCAGGCTTGGTATTGAAACTCTTTACACGCGTCTCCCGTACTCAGGGAGATAACTGCAAGGCGACAGGAGGCGCGGTCCGATCCAGAGGGCGATCGGGCCGCGTTTTATTTCTCCGCCAGCGCCTTCAGCTTGGCGAGGCCCTTCTCATTGTCGGGCCCGAAAGTGCGGTCATAGAGCAGCCCCATCCAGCGCTCGAGCGCATTGTGCAGCAGCGTCTTGAAGCCCCAAGTGACCCGCGTCTCGCTGCCCACCGGCACAAAGTCCAGATAGGCGATCGCCTCGCCCATGCCGCCGAAATTGAGCGTCGTGGCGAAGCGTTTGTTCGGCTGGTAATCGACGACCGTCTGCGAGCCGGAGCCGAGCTGCGGGTTGTCGGAGGTCCAGGACATCTTCTGGCCGATGCCGGTCTCCGGCCCCTCGAAGGTGTAATGCAGGCCCGGATCGATCTCGGCCCAGGGCGAGAATTCCCGGAACCGCTTGAGATCGCCGGCGACGGCGAAAACCTTCTCCGGCGGCGCCGCGATGGTGATCTGGCGTTCGACCACCGCCTCGCCCGGCAGCACATAGGCGCCGCCCATGAACACGACGACGAGCCCGATCAGCGCATAGACGACGCCCAGCACGAATCTCTTCATAGCTTCCTTCTGGTCCTTGATGACGGGCGCTTCTATAGCTTAGGCCATGCGCCCTGCCCAACTGTTCCACATCAGGCCTTATGAGCCGCGCGATCTTGACGCGGCCGCCGCAGCCGCCAATGCCGCCTGCCGCCAGGCCTATGCCTTCTTCGGATACAATTACCCGGTTTCAGTCACGCGGGTCCGCCTGGGCGAAGCCGTCGCGGAGGGCCAGCGTTGCTTCGTCCCCGAAGTAAATGGGATCGTCGTGGGCATCCTTACACTCAAGCCCGCCTTCATCGACAAGCTCTTCATCGCGCCGCATTGGCAGGGCCTCGGCATGGGCTCCGCCTGCCTCGCTTTTGCCAAGGCCCTTTACCCACACGGTATAGAGCTGCACTGCGCCCAGCAGAATTTCAGCGCCTGCCGCCTCTATGAGCGTCACGGCTTCATCGCCGTGACCCATGAGATCTATCAGCCGATCGGTATCGGCGATGTCGTCTATCGCTGGCCGGGAGTTTAATGCGCTGTCGGGCTCAGGAACTTGCTCATCTGCTTCTGGCAGAAATTCAGATAGGCGCGCACGATTCTGGACGGATTGCGATGCGCGGGATAGATCAGATTGATCTGCTGCTCCGGCAAGGGATGTCCGTCAAGCACGGTGCAGAGATGGCCATTGCGCAAGCCCTGCGTCGCCAGAAAGGGCGGCAGTTCGGTTACCGCCTCCCCGGACAGCGCCCGGCAGCGCAGATGCTCGTAATTGTTCGTGGTCAATATCGCCTTCGGCTCGAAGATAGAGTCGCCGAGACGCCACACCGGCGGCGCGCTCGCGTCCCGCGACCATCCCGCGCACGGATAGCGATGGAGATCTCCCGGAAGAGCGGGCTCGCCGAGGCGCCTGAGCAATCTCGGACTTGCGACCAGCACGTGGCGATAGGCTAGCAACAGCCGCGCAACCATCGCCTCGTTCATGATGGCGCCGACGCGCAAAGCCACATCGATGCCGTCCTGGACGAGATCGACCCGTCGCTCCGTCTCATAGACGCTGACCTGAATGCCCGGATATTCGCGTTGAAACGCGCTCAGCAACTCCCACCACGGCTCGAAGACCGGCGGCAACGACAATCTGAGACGCCCTCTCAGACAGTCCTGATCGCTCCGCACCGTCTGCTCCGCTTCGAGTAGCGCTTCGATACCCCGCAGAGCATGCTCGTAAAGACGCATCCCGGCATCGGTCAATTTTATTCCGCGTGCTGAGCGTTCGAGAAGCTGTACGTTGAGATGTTGCTCGAGCTCGCGCATCCGTCGGCTGAGTGTCGGCAGCGGCGTGTTCAAACGCGCTGCGGCCGCTGAAAGACTGCCGGCCTGCACGACATTCACGAACATCTGCACGGCGTTCAAATCCATACTGGGCAATCTTTCACTACTGATAGGGAGATTGTCATATTTGGTACTACCACACCGTGCAAGACCACATACACTAATACTCACTGGTGAGATGAGAGCCTCACCAAATGCGGGAGTAGCTTAATAATGAATTGAGCTGACAAATCCGGGAGGCAAGCATGAACGCTCAAGTGACGGCGGAGATCCGTGGCTATGATATCGGCCCGATCAACGCCAAAGCCGGCTATACATCCGACATCACCCTGGCGGCCGACATAACGCCGCAAAACCTCATCGACATGGTGGAGCGCGAGCGCCCCAACATGGATATTCGCCCGGGCATGCGGCACAAATACACGCCGCTGCGCTTCGATCCGGCCACCGGCAACCTCTACAATGGCGGACGGTATCTATTCGACACCTGGGAAAACGCGCTCGACTACAATCACTATACGAATGAGGTGCTGGAGCCTGAGCCCGGCGTGAAATTCTGGACTCGCCCCTCCTTCGTCCATGTCGACAAGCATTATTGGCGGGTCACCGGCGCGCACGACTTCAAGCCGCTCGCCACCCACCATCACATCAATCGGTTCGAGCGCCACGCCTATACAAATCAGAATGTGGCGGAACTGCTCACGCGCGCCTGGCCGGCGATCCGAGACGATGCCCAGAAGCAGGGATTGTCGAGCGTCTGGCTGATGTATCAGCCGGAGGAAAAGCAGATCGGCATCGTCACCGTCGCCGCCAAGAGCGCCGACAAGGACCCGGCGACCGCGCTCTCGAAAGGCCTGGCAGGGCTGGAAGCCGCGCCACCTGTCGGCCGCCTGCTGCCGGCCGAGCTCGGCTTGGCGAAACTGTTCGACCGCACCAGCCTCATCGGCTCCTCATGGTTGCCTTGGTCCCGGGCACTTGGCGGGGCGCACTCGTCCTTCCCCGTCTCCCCACCGCATCCACTGCCGCAGCTCTGATCGCGGTGGCGTGAGGACCTGACCCTCTGGGTGTCAGGTCGAACGACCGGCCTTTTCTCCAGAAGAGCCGGGGGCGCGGGGGAGCGTGACGAGCGCTCCCCCGATATTTCATCGAGTCAAGAAATGGGGGAATTATGATCAAGCTGATCTACGCCATTCGGCGGCGCAGCGACTTCTCACTTGAAGGCTTTCACGATCGCTGGCTTATCCATGGCCGGCTGGTGACCAAGCTCGCCTCGGCCATCCGCGCTAGCGACTATTTCCAGAGCCATACGATCGATGCCGCGGTGAACAAGCAGCTCGCGGCGGTGCGCCGGATCACCGCGCCTCCTTTCGACGGCGTCGCCGAAATTTGGTGGCAGTCGCTCGACAACCTCATGGCCGGCGCCGCCAGCCGCGAAGGCCAAGCCGCCTATGCCCAGCTCCTCGAAGACGAGAAGCAGTTCATCGATCTCGCCAATTCGTCCATCTTCGTGACGGAGGAGCACACCATCTTCGGCAATAGGAGCAGGAACTGAGCCTCATGCCTCAATGCCCATAGACCTGCCGCGGCAGCCACAGGCCGATCTCCGGGAAGATGTAGAGCAGCACCATGGCGATGAGCACAATGAGGATGAACGGCATCACACCCTTGAAGATGTCGTTGATGTTCACATGCTTTGGCGCGACGCCTTTCAGATAGAACGGCGCCATGGCGACCGGCGGCGACAGGAACGACGTCTGGATGTTGAGCGCAATCAGGAGCCCGAAGAACAAGGGATCGATGCCGAAATGCTCGAGCAGCGGCAGGAAGATCGGCACGAAGATGACGATGATCTCGGTCCATTCGAGCGGCCAGCCCAGAATGAAGATGATGATTTGCGTGACGATCAGGAAGGTGAGCGGCGACAGATCGAGCCCGACCACGAAATCCTTGATCACCGCATCGCCACCGAGCGCCGCGAAGACCGCTGAAAACATGAAAGAGCCGACGAACAGCCAGCCGACCATCGCCGAGGTGCGCGCCGTCAGATAGACCGACTCGCGCAGCTTCTCGTAGCTGAGCGAGCGATAGGCCACCGCCAGCATGAGTGCGCCCAGCGCACCGATCGCCGCGGCCTCCGACGGCGTCGCGAGCCCGAACATGATGGCGCCCAGCACCGCGAAGATCAGCAGCGCCAGCGGCAGGAACGAGGTGGCGAGCTGATAGAGGATCGTCGCATAGGGCACGTCGCGCTCGGCCTTGGGCATCGGCGGCGCCAGTGACGGGTTGATCAGGACCCGGATCATCACATAGGCCATATAGAGTCCGGCCAGCATGAGCCCGGGGAAGAAGGCGCCGGCATAAAGCTGCACCGGCGACACGCCGGCCGTCGCTCCGTAGAGGATGAGCATGATCGAGGGTGGAATGAGAATGCCGAGGCAGCCGCCGGCACAGACCACGCCGGCTGACAGCTTCACGTCATAGCCATGCCGCAGCATCGCCGGGAAGGCCAGCAGCCCCATGAGCGTCACCACCGCGCCGACAATGCCGGTGGCGGTGGCGAAGAGCGCGCAGGTGAGGAGTGTCGCGATGGCGAGCGAGCCCGGCAAGGCGCCGGAGGCGAGCTGGATCGACCGGAACAGGCGGTCGAGGATGTTTGCGCGCTCGATCACATATCCCATGAAAACGAAGAGCGGCACCGAGATCAGCACGTCATTGGTCATCACCGACCAGGTGCGCTGGACGAGCAGCGCCGCCACCGTGTCGATATTGCCGTCATAGGCCAGGAAAGCGAAGCCGACGCCCATCGCCATCAGCGTGAAAGCGATCGGGAAGCCGAGCATGATCAGGAAGACGAAGAGGACGAGCATGAGCACGCCCAGTTGCGGGTCGGTCATGGACGGCCTCCGGTCGGATGCGCGGTTTCGGCATGCTGGGCGAGGATGACATTCTCCAGCTCTTCGACGTCATGCAGCCGTTGCGGCCACTCGCCCCGCCTGAGGCAGAAGATGCAGCGCGCCACCTCGACAATGCCCTGGAGCAGCAGCAGCACGCCGGTCGCCGGGATCAGCGTCTTGTACTGATAGACCGGCAGGCCGTCGGGGCTGTAGGCCGAATGCTCATGCGTCATCCAGGATTGCGCCGCAAAACCATAACCCGCGAAGATGAAAGCGATGATGCCGGGAAAGAAGAACAGGAAATAGAGCACCAGATCCATCAGCGCCTGGCGGCGCGGCGACCAAGTGCGGTAGAGGAAGTCGCCGCGCACATGGGCGTTGCGGGACAGCGCATAGGCCCCCGCCATGATGAACAGCGCGCCATAGAGGATGTAGCTCGCATCATAGGCCCAGGTGGTCGGTGACCTCAGCACATATCGCGAGAACACCTCATAGCTCACCGCCACGGTCAGGATGACGATCGACCAGGCGAACAGCTTGCCGACGAATGTCGAGACCTGATCCACCGGAATGAGGACGCGTTGCAGGCGCGGTCCCCACCCTTCGTCGGCTGTGCGTTTCGCGAGATTCATCGCGAAGCTCGCCAGGATGGCGATGGCGCCGAGCCAGAACAACCAGGGTGAATAGGCCCAAGTCCCCCGCTCGGCATGTGCCGCCGCAAGCGGCGCACAGCGCTCGAACGGGCCAAAAAGACAGAGAAAGACCTGGTTGGGTCGGAGCCCCTTGCCCGCCACCAGACCGCCGACCTGGCCATAAGCATAAAGCGACCAGAAGATCGCCAGGATGATGAAAGCCACTCCTCCCCCAAAGAGGAGAAGTGGCAGGCGCTGGCTTTTCATGGCGCCGACACGCGATCGAACGAGAGCACGCGGCCGGGGCTCAGGCTTTGAAGAAGTGATCGAAGGCGGTCTTCTGGTCGACTTCCATGTCGAACTGGAGTGCTACCACCCGCTTGGCCCAGGCCTTCTGCGACTCGACCACCTTAGCGAAGAACGGCTCCTGCGATTGCGCCGCGATGACCTTGTCCCAGGCGGCGAGTTGCGCCTGCAGCACGGCGTCGGGTGTCCGGTGCACCTTGACGCCGCTCTCGGCCTTCATCGCCTCGAGGTCCTTGGAATAGCGGTCCATCGCTTTCCACGACATGTCGGCCGAGGCCGATTCAGTCGCATATTTAAGGATCGCCTGGAGATCGGGCGCCAGCGCGTCGTATTTCGCCTTGTTGAACATGATCTCGAAACATTCGGCCGACTGGTGATAGGACTGCAGCATGTAGTCCTTGCTGACATCCGGGAAGCCGAGCAGGCGATCGGAGGACGGGTTGTTGAACTCCGCCGCCTCGAGGAGGCCCCGATCCATCGCCGGCACGATCTCGCCACCGCCCAGGATGGTCACCGCGGCGCCCATCTCCTTGAATAGATCCGCCGAGAGACCGACGGTGCGGTATTTCAGGCCGGCCAGATCCTCCGGCTTCTCGACCGGCTTCTTGAACCAGCCGAGCGGCTGGGTCGGCATCGGTCCGGTGAGGAAGCCCACCAGGTTGAGGCCGAGCACCTGCTGGACGAGCTCTTCATAGAGGGCCTGTCCGCCGCCATATTTCATCCAGCCGACCATCTGATTGGCGCGCCAGCCCCAGGCCGGCGGCGTGCCGAACAGCGAATAGGCTTTGTGCTTGCCATACCAGTAGGCGCAGACGCCATGGCCGCCATCGAGCGTTCCGGCGATCACCGCGTCCTGCAATTCGAAGGCCTTGGCGACGGCGCCCGCCGCCAGCAATTCGAGCTTGAGACGGCCACCCGACATCTCGTTGACGCGGCTCACATAGTCTTGCGCATATTCGTGAAAGATATCCTTGGACGGCCAGGTGCTCTGGAATTTGAGCACGACGGCCTCCTGGGCCGTGACGACATTAGGCATCGAAAGAGCGGCGGCGCCGGCGACAGATGCGGCACCGGTCGCCAGGAATTGACGGCGTGACTTGGACGGACGGTCTTTAGCCATTGGGGTTCCTCCTCATGCGCCTTGTTGTTGCTTGGGCGCTTCAGGGGCGGAGTGTGCAGGAGAAACACGGGTGAGGCAACTTGCCGCGCCATTCAACTAACGTCGAATAGCCGCTTCTCGCGGCGCCGTAACTTTCGTCTTTAAGTGGCTGATTTGATAAAGGGAAAGAGCTGGTGTTATGATCCCTGGAATCGCCAGCCCGCATGTGAGCTTCATGCCATCACAGATATTTCATCCCGACTTCAAGGCCCGCCCCTTCTGGTGGGAAGCCTACGCCCCCGAGGCGATCGCGCCGATCGAATTACCCAGGGAAACCCGTGTCGCCATCATCGGCGCCGGCTATGCCGGGCTTTCCGCCGCCTTGGCGCTGAACCAGGCTGGCCTCGATTGCCTAGTCCTCGATGCCAATGAGCCGGGCTTCGGCGCCTCGACGCGCAATGGCGGCATGGTCTCGGGCGGCGTCAATGTCGCCAAGCGCTATTTCGCCAAGCCGCTTTCGCCAGAGGAATCTGTCCCCTTCCTCAATGACGCGGCCGACGCCTTCGCCCATGTCGAGGACCTGATCGCGCGCGAGAACATCGCCTGCCATTGGACCAAGGCCGGTTATTTCCTCGGCGCCTGGTGCAACGCCCATTACCGCACCATGGAGAAGAAGGTTCAGTCTCTCAATGCCGACGCGCAGTCGGGCGCCTATATCGTGCCCGCGGCGCGCCAGCGCGAGGAGATCGGTTCGGACTATTACCGGGGCGGCATGGTGGTCGAGCGCGCCGCCCATATCCACCCTGCCCTCTACTTCAAGGGCCTGTTCGAGGTCATCCGCCGGCGGACCATTCCGGTGGCGGCCAAGACGCCGGTGACCAATCTGGTTCAGTCGGGATCGGGCTGGACGGTCGAGACGCCGCGCGGCGCTATCAAGGCCGGCGACGTCATCATTGCTACCAACGGCTATACCGGCAGCATCACCCCGCAACTCAAGCGCCGGCTGGTGCCTATAGGCTCCTACATCATCGCCACCGAGGAACTGCCGCCCGAGATCGCCGCCTCGCTGTCACCGAAGAACCGCTCCTTCGCCGACACCCGCCGCGTGCTCACTTATTATCGCATGTCGCCGGACGGCAAGCGCCTCATCTTCGGCGGCCGCGCCAAATTCGGCCAGACCGACCCGGTCGAGACAGCGCCCATCCTCTACCGCTTCATGCTCGACCGCTATCCGCAGCTCAAAGGCACGCGCATAACCCATGCCTGGACCGGCAATGTCGCCTTCACGCTCGACGAGATGCCGCATATGGGCAAGCTCGACAATCTCCACTACGCGCTGGGCTGCAACGGCTCCGGCATCGCCATGCTGAGCTATCTGGGCTTCCAGACCGGCCGCAAGATCGCCGGGCACGTCAACCGCATCTGCGCCTTCGACCAGGAGGAGTTCCCGACCCACCCGCTCTACCACGGCAACACCTGGTTCGTGCCGTGGATCGGGCGTTATTTCCGCACCCGCGACTGGATTGATCGTCGCCTCGATTGACGCAGCGGAATATCTGTGCAGGATGGCAACGGCCGGTCGCTGCGACTGGCCGGGGGCTCCTCGTGGGGAATGAGCAAGAATACTGAGCTGATCGACGTCACGCGCGGCCTGCTGCATGTGCCTGATCCGCGTGCTGTGCCGGCGGGCCATCAATTGCTGCCCGACTGCCTGCTCGTCTTCGTTCATGGCTTCGCCAGCGGGCCGGAGGCGTGGAAGAATGAGCCGCGGCGCATCCTGAGCGACCTCGCCATCGAATGTACCTATTTTCAGTACCGTTATCCGTCCAAATTCTGGGAGGCGGCGGATGTCGAAAGCGCCGCTGCCGACCTCGGATCATATCTCGACGGCAATCTCGGCAAGTTCGCGCATGTCGTGTTCTTCACCCACAGCACCGGCGCCCTGGTGGTTCAAGAATTACTTCGGTCGTCCTTCACGCCAGCCCTCACGATCGAGGGGCCGATGGAAAGAATGCAACGTCTGGGCTCCCTGCTGAGCCGGACCCGAAGCGTCATCAATCTCGCCGGGGCGCATCACGGCGCGCAGCCTTTCGCCCGGTCACTGAAATGGCTGTACAATATCGGCTGGGCACCGGTTTCCTTTCTGCTGAAACGTATACCCGTCATTGGCAAGCGCTTCGGCGACTTCAAGCTGCGCGACCAGATCCAGCCAATCCAGGACAATGATTTTCTCCGGAAGCTGACGGAGCAATACCGGATCGTGCTGGAGAACCAGGTGGCACTCGGTCAGCCATGCCCGGTTCGCTTCGACTACACGGCAAGAATTGAAGGCGTCGTACAGCAGGAGCAGGAAAACCCGGCTCGCCGCCGTAATGTACTCAGCATCGGCTACGCCTTGCATTTTCTCAGCTCGCTGCTCACCGTCGCAGGCTCGACCTTACCGGGCCGGGTCTTTCCGCAGACCGTGCGGAACGCGACGACGCAGACCGGCGCCGCTTCGGCGCTCAGATGGGATCTGGCATATGACTCGCTCCGCTTCATCGCCCTGATGGACTCCGAGCAAGGTGTTGAAGGTCTCCTGACGGACGAGATGAACACCAAGTCGTCCTCCAGAACTCAGAAGACACTATTCGATGACATTCGGGCCGCTCTCGCCGGTAACGAAGCCCGCATCCTGGTGCTCAGCGGACCTGGCGGAACCGGCAAATCGGTTCTGATGCGCCATGCGGCCCGCGCGCTCGCCATAGACTGGCTCTCGCATGAGGGTGCGGCAAACTTTCGTCTTCCCTTCACCATCAATATGAAGCGCCTCGAGATTCCCAATGACGTCGTTCAACGCTATGTGAGCAACGGCCGGCAACCCAAGGATCTGTGGGATGCGATCAAGGAGGCCTGGAAACCCGTTGGGCACGCCCTCAGGGCTGATCGGCCCGTGGGGGAGATCCTGATCGACGCCAAGGGATCAGATCGACGGCCGGAAGTCATTCTGAAGGACAGTGACCGGCCGCAAGTCACATCGGACTGGATAGACGAGTGCTGGCGCGGCGGCGACACCGTTCTCTTCCTGGACAGCGTCGACGAATTCCTCAACAGCTATCGCTTCCTGGGCGCCGGCGACTTCATTGCACTGCTCTACTATTTGAGCGGGTCCGACAATGTGCACAGGAAGATCGTCTTTGCGATCCGTGAGGGCGAACGCGAAGCGATAGGCCAGATCGCCCTGCCCTGCGCCTGGTTCCGGCTGGACCGCCTCTCGGACGAAAGCACGCTTGATTTTCTCCAGCGTCATGCCGGCACCGCCAACACCAATGGCACCAATGGCGCGGTCGACCATCGCAAGCAGCAGCTCAATGAGATATTCAGGGCCCTGCCGGCCGCGGCGCGCGAAACCATCGCCACTCCGCTCGTCTTCTACAAGCTCCCCAATCTGCTGGATATCCAGGAGCCAAGTAAGCTCTCGACGGTTTCGGGTGTTCTGGAACTGGCCCTGCGCAAGACTATTGAGGACGAGCCGCTCGGGCGTCCGGTACTGCCGTCAGAACAACACACATCCTGGCAAGTGGCGTCTCCCGATGAGCGTCTCGACATGCTTTCCGTGCTCGGCTGGATCTATGCTTGTGACGACGAAGGCCCCTATCGCGCCCGGCCGCTCACCTGGCTGATCTCAACACTAGCCGACCAGAAAGCCATCTGGGATGCCCAGGAAGATCTGCCCGAGGCGGTCCAGCGCATAACGAAGGCTTTCAACAACCTAATGGCCGAAGGCGGACTCCAGGCCTGCTTGCGCCGGTCGGTCTTTCAATCCGTCAATGGCCATGTGTTCGATCACAGGCAATGGGCGGATCTGTCAATCGCCCGCTTTCTGTCTCTGTGCATTCTCTCCGGCGTCTTCAAACCACTGACGGAACGAACCTATCATCCATCCATCTTCCTGCGCATCGCCGATTATCTAAGCGTTCCGCCGATGCCTGGATTCCCGAGCAGCATCCGCAGAGCGACGATAGACAAGATGCTGGCCTGGCTGTCGCGTGATCCCCGCGATGGTCAGTTCGTCATCGGCAACTTCGCCGCCATCATGAGTCACGGAAATTTTGCCATCGACGCCGACGCCTTGGCGGCGATCATGAGCAGTCTCGATAGAATTCCTTCATTGGCAAAACATGTCGTGCTGTCCGGCTTCGGTTACCGAGCGCTGGCCGAAAGCCCGCGCGACCCTACCGCCGGCATCCTGAAAACTCAGATCATCCCGGCGGCGGCCGAGCACATCTCCAAGGTCAATCCGGCGACCGCAAGCCTAGTCTGGTCTCTGATACGGGCGCTCGACGCGACCGCGGCGGATAAGCTCGGCAACTGGCCAAATCCGGACAACGCTGATCCCGAGGCAATCTTCAGGATGGTCTGCCCGGGCTTTCCTGACCATGACGATCTCGCCCAGAGAATTTCCCTGCAGAATGGCTATGTTCAAACCACCATGTCGATGCTCGAGGACGAGCATCGAACCATTGCCTCCATGCATTATCTGCTGTTCGCGGTCATGACTCTTCATCGCAACGCCGCGGTTGCCGACACGATCACCGAACTGGGCAAGATCCTCATCGACATGAAAGACCTGTTCACGGCACGGCTTCAGGCATATGAGCGATGCCCCGAAATGCTCGAGCTGTATAAATTCGCCCAGGCCCTGTTTCGCGAGAAGACCGGTCGAGGCTGACAAACGCCTAGATCAGGATGAGTTTGGGTTGAATCGTAAACGTGATCGATTCTTATAAGTCAGCGCGGGATTCTCGCGAAAAACCAGCATCCACTTTTCCGCATCCCGCTCTAGGGTCCGCCGAACACTGCGAAAGAGGCCCACTGCCCGGGACTTGGAAAGCGTTCACGCGTGGCGAGCGTCGCGAGCCGTAGCGCCTCGGACGGCGCGTGGTCGGTGATCAGCCGGTAGAAGTGCTCCATCAGGAAACGTGTCGCATCATCGTCCACGCTCCACAGGCTCATGACCGTGTTGGCGGCGCCGGCCAATTGAAAAGCGCGCGCCAGGCCGATGACGCCGGCATCGAGGGCCTGGCCGAGTCCGCTCTGGCAGGCGCTGAGCACGACCAGCGGACGGTTGTCGAATTCGAGCGACTGGATGTGGCGCGGCGACAGCCGCTCATCGGCCAGCGCCAGGAAGCTCTTGTCGAGCGGCGACGTCTCATCCGCGATCCCATGCGCGGCAAGCACGATCAGATCGGCCGACGGCGCCAGCTCATCGAAGCGCGCGACGGTCGCCTCATCCCGCATGAGCATCGTGCCGCCGAGCAGGCCATGTGCGAAACGCGCCTCCGCCTCGGCGCCCGGCAGATCGGGGAAGTCCCACTCTGCGTCCCGCGTGGTCGGATTGCCCATGATCAGGATATTGGTCTTGGCGCGCGATGGTGCCGGCTCAGGCTCCTGGATGTCTTCCATCAAGGTGAGGATATTAATGGAAAAGCGCTCCGCCGCCACTTGGCCGTCGCCAAGCGGCTCGAGCATGAACAGGGGAATCGTGGCGATCGGACCTACCGGAACGATCGACAGCCGGTCGATCTTGGCGAGCACATCACGCAGCTCGGGCGGAAAGAGCAGCGCCGATACTTCATCCGTCACGACGCCGATGTCGCCCGGTGGCGTCTCCGCCGTGTCATAGGCCTCAGCCCCGCGCTTACGCGGCAGGCGGCTCGCCACGGCCATCGGCGCTTGCGCCAGCTCGCTCAACAAGCGAGCGTCGCGGACGAGCTTGTCGCGCGCGCCGGGCAGTCGCACATAGATTTCCTGATCCGGCGCCGCCCACAGGAAGAGGCATAGATCCTTATCGTCCCAGGCGAAGACGAGAAGGGCCGCGCCCTCGCGCCCTTGCACGAACCGCAAGGCGTCGGCGGCGAGATTCTCGAAAGGCCGGGGTTTCAGCGAAATGGAGCGGGCTCTGAGCAGGCTGCGCGTCGCCAGCTCATGGAATTGCTCGAACTGCTTGAGCGCTGCATCGCGGTCCAGGCAAACCCCGGGCGCCTCGGCACGCGCAAGGGAGGAAGACGGCAGCGCCGCCAGGAGCCCCAAGAAGAGAAGGATTGTTCGGAGAACCACCGCCAGCACCCGAAAACATGTTCCGATGCCGTGGAGCTAGCAGCAGGCGGCGCCTCGTTACAAGAGCGGCCGCCGGATGATCATCCGCAGCGTGCCTGGAGCGCCCACACACCGCCCTTGAATTTGGGCGCGCCGACGAGACGGCCGCGCTGGCCGTCCGGACAGGCGAAGTAGCCGAGCGACGACGACGCGATATTGACGGCGTCCTTCTGGGCGTCCGGTTTCATCGGTGAGGTCGTGCCCGAGACCTTCATGTCGAAAGCCTTCATGGCGTCGTTATAGGTGTAGTTCAGCGCGTAATGTTTGCCGTTGTAGAAGATCGGCTCGGAGCGCGACTGGGTCTGGACGCTGCGGGCGCCGCCGGAATTGATGTCGATATTGCCCGGCTTGCTGGAGCAGGCCGCAAGCAGGACGGGCACACAGAGAAGGACAGGCGCAGTCAGTTTCATGGCGGTTCCGGATGTCGGGGAAGGCCTGCGCATATAGGGGTATTCGCCCTTTATGTACAGAAAGGAGGTTAAGCAAATGCACCGGTACAATATGCATCGGTGCAATGGGTGGCCGTAACGGCAGACTGTGACATTTTTGCGGGGGCTTCTCGACCTCCCGGCGGGGTCATGGCATAGAGCCCGCATCATGGCCCCGTTCGATATTTCCTCCCTCCTCGCCCGCCGCGCCTCCCAGTCCGACGAAGGCGCCATCGTCCGCATGTCGCAGCGCGCCCGCGAGCTTCGGGCCAAGGGTCAGGACATAGCGAGCCTCACCATCGGCGAGCCCGATTTCGACACCCCGGCCCATATCCAGACCGCCGCGGCCGAGGCGATGCGCAAGGGCCTCACCCATTATTCGCCGGTCGCCGGCATCCTCGAGCTGCGCCAGGCGCTGGCCAAGAAGCTGAAAGAGGAAAACGGCATCGACTACGCCGCCAATGAGATCGTCATCGCCAACGGCGCCAAGCAGGCCATCGCCAATGCCGTGCTCGCTCTGGTGGAGCCTGGCGATGAGGTCATCCTGCTGTCACCCTATTGGGTCTCCTATGAGATCACCGTGCGCCTGGCGGGCGGTGTGCCGGTCATCCTCAAGGCCGGCGTCGATGAGGACTTCAAGGCGCCGCCGGCCCGCATCGCCGCGGCCCTCACCGAGCGGACCAAGCTCCTGATCCTCAACTCGCCCAGCAATCCGACCGGTGCGGTATGGAGCAAGGCTGAGCTCGAGGCATTGGCCGAGGTGGTGAAGAGCCATCCGCGCGTGATGGTCCTCTCCGATGAGATCTACGAATATATTCTGTTCGACGGCAAGATGACGTCCTTCGCCAGCCTCCCCGGCATGCGCGAGCGCTCCGTCACCGTCAACGGCTTCTCCAAGAGCTTCGCCATGACCGGCTGGCGGCTCGGCTATTCGGCCGGCCCCGCCCCGCTCGCCGTCGCCATGGCGCGGCTGCAGAGCGGCATCACCGCCGGCGCCAATTCCTTCGTGCAACACGCGGCGCTGACCGCCTTGTCGGCGCCGCGCGACGATGTCGAGAAGATGCGCGCCCGCTATGAGGTGCGTCGCGACATGGTGGTGAAGGCGTTGGCCGCCATTCCCGACCTGCGCCTGGCGCCTATTCCCGCCACCTTCTATGCCTTCCCGGATGTCGGCGCCTTCCTCGGCCGCAAAGCCGGCAACCATGTGATGGACAGCGTCGATACGCTCTGCGACTGGCTGCTCGAGGAGCATGGCGTCGCCACCGTGCCGGGCTCGGCCTTCGGCGATCCCAGCTGCATCAGGCTGTCTTTCGCCACCGGCGAGGCGGAGCTCGAAAAGGCGCTCGCCCGTTTCGTTGAAGGCTTGAACCGTCTTACGGCGTGATCCGCTGCAGCACGTCCTCCATGACGGGATCGCGCCCCGCTGCGTATTCGGAAAACGCGAACGGCACGACCACTTGCGGGTCCAGTGAGCCGGGTGCGGCGCCATAGATGTAATTGGGCAGGAAGCAATAGGTGATCTGCTCCAGCCGGCACCCCTTCTCCCAATCATGATAGCCCGTGGCATAACGCACGGCGATCTTCGAGTTGGGCAGCGTGGCGACACCACCCTCGCCCCACATTTGCCCGCGATCACCCATCGGCGTGCCGATTTGAATGCCGCGCTCGCGCGAGAAATATTTCAGCCGGGACGCAATGCTGATCGCCGCGGAGAATGTGCTTTCGCCGGTCAGTATGAATACGCGTCCATCGGCCGGCAATGTTTCGGGCAAGGCGCGCGCGAAATCCGCCGCCAGCATGTAATTACCGCCGCGATTGAGGCGCAGATCGACCGCGACATTTTTCACGCCCGTCCGGCGGACCTCCTCCAGGACGCGATCCAGATATGCGCCGAGAGGTTCCGTTCCCTCGTCGCGCATCCGGTTGATCTGCAGATAGAGGAGTTTGCCGTCTGCCAAAGCGGCATGCCAGTAATTCTGATCGGCCCGGGAGAGATAGAGTGGCGCAGCGTCCGGTTGGCCGAGGACATGGAACCAATCGGCGTTGTCCTTGTCCGGCGGAACGGGGCTCAGATCCCGGATCGGCCAATAGGCACCCGCTTTCGATTTTTCATAAGCGACAGCGGTCAGAGTGCGCTCGATCTCCGAGCCATCCGCCAAGCGAAAGCGGAAGTCGGCACGGTCGGGGCTATCGCCAAGGCTGGCGGCGCGCAGAAGCTCCGGAGATACGATGAGTCGCGGCGCGTGCGCGCGCAGTAAAGTCGTCGGCCCGCCGATGAAAGGCCCGAGCGACGCGATCACGGCCTCGCTCTCCCGGCTGTTTACGGCGAGAACTTGCGCTCCCAGCAAATCCCGGTTCTCACCGGCGGTCTTCACGACGAACAAGCCGTCGGCGAAGAAGCCAAGCCGCAGCGGCACGGATTTGAACGCGGCATCGTCGAGGAGCGTGATGACATTGGTATGGCCGTTGTTCGCCAGCGCCGCGAGGCGCGCCACCTCCATTGTCAGTTGCGCTTGATCGAGCCCTGCGGCGCGCGCTTTCAGTGCGTCGAGCCCGATGATGAAGGCGGCCCGCGTTTCGGCCGTGAAGCTGCGATCGATCTCCGGCAACTGGCGCAGATAGTCGAGATCCTGGCCGTTCCTCTCCGCCGCGGTTGCGGCGGCCGGAAAGTCCGCTTCCGGATAGGAGCGCCAGACCGGGTACAAGAGGAAGGCCAGCCCCGCGAAAACGATCGCCAGCAAAGCCGCGAGCGTCAGGGTTCCGCGCAGCAGCCAGCGGCGCAAGGAAGTCGGGCGGCGGCCCTCGGAAATACTCACGCTTCCTCCTGAGACAATGCCTTACGGCGTGATGCGCTTCAGCACTTCTTCCATCGCGGGATCGCGGCCCGTGACGTAGTCGCTGAAATTCAATCCGGTCTCCACCTGCGGAGCAAGCGAGCCGGGCGCCACCGCATAGGCGTAATTGAACAGAAAGCAGCGCCCGATATCGGCCAGGCCGCAACCCTGCTCCCAATCGTGATAGGCCGTGGCGTAGCGAAAACGGATCTTCGAGTTGGGCAGCTCGGCACGTGCACCCTCCCCCCAGAACTGGCCACGGTCGCCGATCTGCCCGCCGATCTGAAGTCCGCGCGTGCCCGCGAAATATTTGAGTCGCGCCAGAGTGACGATGCCGGCCGAATAGGTATTACTCCCGGTCAGGATGAAGATATGACCGTCGCCGGGAACGGTCTCGGCGAGGCGGCGGGTGAAATCGGCCGCCAGCAGATAATTGCCGCCGCGGTTGAATCTGAGATCGATGACTACGTTCTTGATGTTGTTGGACCTGATGTCGCCGATCACGCGGTCGGCATAAGCGGCGAGCGGCTCCGGCCAGGAATTCTTGATACGGTTGAACTGCAGATAGAGAAGGCTCTTGTCCGACTTGATCTCATGCCAATAGGCCTGATCAGGCCGCCCGAGATAATCCGGCAATTTCATCCGCCCGCCCAGCACATGCGGCCACGAGCCGTCGTCGCTGACGAGCGGGACCGGGCTCAGGTCGCGCACCGGCCAATAGTTCTTCCGGGGCGGCGCTTCGGGGCGGCCGCCCACCAGGACCCGCTCAACCTCGGCCCCATCCGAAAGGCGCAGGCGCAGACGGCTCTCGGTCGGCTTGTCGCCGAGTCCCGCCGCATGCAGCAGCTCGGGCGACGTGAGAAGCCGTGGCGCGTGATTGGAGAACATCGCGTCATTGCCGCCGATGAAATTCCTGAGCGCCGCGAGCACATCGCCGATGGGCCGCCCATCGACGGCAACGAGTTGCCCGCCCAGCAGATCGGCGTGGTCCTGGCGCGCTTTGACCACGAACAGGCCGTCGCTGAAGGAGCCGAGTCGGATCGGCAAGGACCGGAAGCTGCCGGTGCCGAAATAAATGTGGGCATTGGTATGTGCATTGTCGGCAAGTGCGGTGAGCCGCGCCACCTCGACCGCGAGCCGCGCCCTGTCGAAATTGGCCGCGACCGGCATCAGGGCATCGAGCCGGCGCAGGAATTCTGCCCTGGCTTCAGGCGTGAAGCTGGGGTCGAAATCGACGAGCTTGCGCAGATAGTCGAGATCCTGCCGGTTCGCCTCCTCTTGCGAGGCAGGTGGCGGATAATGCGCCTCCGGATAAGGCCGCCACACCCGATACATCAGAAGAGCGGCAGCGATGACCGGAATAGCGAGCAACAAAACGCCGCCGGCGAGCCAATACCAGATCGGGCTCCTGCGGCGGCGCTGGTTCATCCAGGCGGCATCCGGATTTACTCCGCCGCCTCGGCGCGCGGCGAATGCCTGGTCTTGGCTGCTTCGACCTCGCGGTCATTGGCAGCATCATCGACCACCGGCGGATGCCCGCTTGAGCGTGTGGTGACGCCGCCCGCCACGGCTTCCTTGGGACGCCGGTCGGCGGCGATGTAGGTGTAGACCACGGGCGTGATGAACAATGTGAACATCGTGCCGACCGTCATGCCGGCGGCGATCACGAGACCGATGTCGAAGCGGCTCTTGGCGCCGGCGCCGGCGGCCACGAGCAGCGGCACGACGCCGATGACCATCGCGGCCGTCGTCATCAGGATGGGCCGCAGACGCACCGCGGCAGCTTCCTTGATAGCCGCGAACTTGTCGTAGCCCTGCTCCTCCTGAAGCTTGTTGGCGAACTCGACCATGAGAATGCCGTGCTTCGAGATGAGGCCGATCAGTGTCACCAGACCGATCTGGGTATAGATGTTGATCGTGCCGGAGCCAAGATTGATGCCAAGCTGACCCTGTGTCGCGCCGTTCACCTCGCCCATGATGAACAGGAAGAACAAGGCGCCGAACATCGAAGCCGGCAGACCGATCAGGATGATGAACGGATCGCGGAAGCTTTCGAACTGGGCGGCGAGCACCAGATAGATGACGATCAGCGCGAACAGGAACGTATAGGCCAGCGTGTTGCCCTCAGTGACGAACTGACGGCTTTCACCCTGGAAGTCGTAGGTCATGTTCTGCGGGAAGAACTCCTGCGCCTTCTGCTGCAGGAAGGTCACCGCCTCACCGACCGTGCGGCCGGGGAATGGCGCGCCCTGGAAGGTGGCCGAGTTCAGCTGCTGGAAGGTCGCGAGGCTGTTGGGCTGCACCGTCTGGTCGAGCTTGATGAAGGTCGACAGCGGCACCATGTCGCCCGAGGTGGTGCGCAGCTGGTAATCGAGCAGGCGCTGCGCCGAGCCGCGGAAGGCGCGCGGCACCTGGGCGATCACTTCATAGGAGCGACCCTGGATGTTGATGCGGTTGACGTTGTTGCCGCCGAGCAGCACTGCCAGCGTGGCGCCGACATCGCTCATCCGCACGCCCAGCTGGTTAGCCTTGTCCTTGTCGATGATGAGCTCGGCCTGCGGCGTCTCGAATCTGAGATCGGTGTTGGTGAAGATGAAGAGGCCGCTCTTCTTGGCTTCCGCCTCGATCTTGTCGAGCACCTCGGCGACCTTTGTGTAGTCGCCGGGCGACTTGATCACGAACTCCACCGGCATTTCGCCGGCGCCGATCGGAATGGCGGGTGGCGCCGTGGCGAAGGTCTTCACGCCCGGAATGCCGCCGAGGTTGCCCTGCAATTCGCCGAGGATCATCGTGTCGGAGCGCTCGCGCTGCTCCCACGGCTTGACGATGAGGCCGACAAAGGCGGCGTGGACCGAGCCCATGCCGGTGATGGTGAACACATTCTGCCGTTCTGGCACGTCCATGAATATCTGCGTGACGCGGTCGGCATAGATCTGCAGGTAATCGAGATTGGTCTGCTCGGGCGCGTTGACGAAGGAGAACACGACGCCCTGGTCTTCGGCCGGCGCCAGCTCCTTGTTGATCGCCGTGTAGAGGATGCCCGACAGCGCGACGATGAGGACGACCATGACCGCGAAGACCGGACGCTGCTTGAGCGCGCCGTCCAGGCGGCGCGAATAGAAACGCCGGAGGCCGCCGAAGATGCTTTCGACAAGACGGCCGAACCAGCCCTCCTGCTCATGCTGCTTGAAGATCTTTGAGCACATCATGGGCGACAGCGTCAGCGCCACGATGCCCGACACGACGACGGCGCCCGCCAGCGTGAAGGCGAATTCACGGAACAAGGCGCCGGTGAGGCCGGCGGTGAAGCCGATCGGCGCATAGACCGCCGCCAGTGTCAGCGTCATGGTGATGACCGGACCGGCGATCTCGCGCGCCCCCGCAAGGGCGCTCTGGAACGGCGTCATGCCGTCCTCGATATGGCGGTGGATGTTCTCCACCACGACGATGGCGTCGTCGACGACGAGGCCGATGGCCAGCACGAAGGCGAGCAGTGTCAGGAGATTGATCGAATAGCCGAGCGCCAGCAGGAAGATCGCGACGCCGACCAGCGACAGCGGAATGGTGACGACCGGAACCAGCGTCGAGCGCAGATTGCCGAGGAACAGGAAGATGACGACGATGACGATGAGCGTCGCCTCGAAAAGCGTCTTGCTCACTTCCCAGATCGAGGCGTTGATGAACTCGGTCGCATCATAGGCGATGCTCGCCTTGAGCTGAGGCGGCAGCTGCGCCTGGAGCTTCGGGAATTCGTCGCGCACCTGCGAGATCACCGACAGCGGGTTGGCGTCGGGTGTCGTGGTGATCCCGAGGAACACCGCCTTGAGCCCGTCGAAGGACGAGGTCGAATCGAAATTCTGCGGTCCGAGATCGACAGTGGCGATCTGGCCGAGACGGATGATGGTGCCGTCCTTCACCGCCACCACGAGCTGGAGGAACTGCTCCGGCGTCTCGAGCGACGTCTTGGCGTTGATATTCTGCTGGGTGAAATCGCCCTTCACGCTGCCGGCGGCGGTGGTGAAGTTGTTCTGCGCCAACGCGCTGTTGACGTCGAGCGGCGTGATGCCGAGCGCCGCCATCTTGTCCGGGTTGAGCCAGACGCGCATGGCGAAGGTCGAGCCGCCGAGGATCTCGGCTTCGGCGACGCCGTTGATCGCCTGGATCTGCGGCCGGATCACGCGGTCGAGATAGTCGCTGATCTGCGCCGGCGCCATGGTCTCGGAGCTGAAGCCGATATACATGAGCGCATATGGCGTGCCCGTGGTGCGGGTCACCACCGGATCCTTCGATTCATCCGGCAGCACGCTCTTGACTTCGTTCACCTTGGACAGAACGTCGGCCAAAGCCCGGTCGCCATCGGCGTTGAGCTTCAGCTTCATCGTGATGGTCGAGATGTTCTGCGCCGAGGTCGACTTCAGCGTGTCGATGCCTTCGGTCGAGGCCACCGCCTGCTGGATCGGGGTTGTGATGAACCCCTTGATCTGGTCGGCATTGGCGCCGGGATAAGTCGTCGTGATGGTGATCGTCGTGTCTTCGACCTTCGGGAACTGCCGGACCGGCAGATTCCAGACGGCATTGGCGCCGACCAGCAGGATAAGAAGGCTCACCACCGACGCCAGCACAGGGCGGCGTACGAAGATGTCGGTGAAACTCATGGGGTTCCCCCGTTATTGCGTGTTGCGGTCAACCGTCAGGTTGAGCGCGATCGAATTGTCGATTCGAACTTTCGAACCCTGGTCGATCTTGTTCTGGCCGGCGATCACGATCTGATCGCCGGGCTTGATGCCCTCGACCACATTCACTCTGCCGTCACGCACCAAACCCAGTTTGACGAAACGCCGCTCGGCTTCGAGATCGGGCTCTTTCGCGTTGGGATCCGCATCCTTCGCCTTCACCACCGCGAAGACGCTGTCGCCGTAGAGCGAATAAGTGACGGCCGACTGCGGGATGGTCACCACCGGGGCCGGCTCGCCGACGATCACTTTGACATCGGAATACATGCCGGGCACGAGGCGCCCGTCGGGATTCTCGAGCTTGCCGCGCACCGTGATCATGCGGCTCGATTCAGACACCCGGGCGTCGGTCGTGAAGACCTCGCCGTTGAACGTGTCGTTGGCATAGGCGCTGAACTTCGCCTTGACCTTCTGGCCGACCTTGATGCGGCCGAAATCATTCTCGGTCACGGTGAAGTCGACATAGATCGGATCGACGGTCTGCAGCCAGATCATGTTCTGGCCGGGCGCCACATATTTACCGACCGCGACATCGCGCAAGCCCAGGCGGCCGTCCCACGGCGCATAGATCGACTTCTGGGCGATAAGGGCTTCGGTGCGCTCGATCTCGGCCTGCATCCGGTCGCGCAGCAGGCGCGCCGCGTCATAGACGGACTTCGAGGCGAAGCCCTTGTCGAGCAGCTTCTGCTGGCGGTCGAGCTCGGTCTCGGCATTGCCGAACTGGACGCGGAAATTCTTGAGATCGGCCTCTTCGGTGTCGGTGTCGAGCTGGAAGAGCTTCTGGCCCTTTTTAACGAGGTCACCCGAATCGAAGAGAATTTCCCTGACGATGCCGCCGACCTGCGGCGCCACTTCGATGCCGTTGACCGCGGTGAGCGAGCCGATGGCCGAAACTTCGGGCTCCCACTGGTCCTGGCGCGCCGCTTCCGCCGAAATCGTCTCGACCGGTTTGGGCGCGCTCATGATGAAGCCGGCGATCATCTTCGGCTTGAAGTCGAAGGCGTAATAGGCAATCGCTCCGGCCAGTCCGCCGAAGAAAACAAGTACAAGGAAAAGATATATGATGCGGCGCAACATGGGGCGTTAGATAAGCCGTTTGAACCTGAATGTAAATGATATAAACTTACGCAATAAAGACTACTGACAAAAGCGACAAGACTTGCCGGCCAAGTATTTCGTTACGAAATATTTCATCCCCTGAGAGGCGAATCTTAGACTTTTGGTCAGTCCCTTCAGGACAGCTTGTGTTTCCAAAATGATACCTTTAAGGATCGCTGTGCCGGCCGTTCAGAAGCCGGGCAATAAAAAGAGAAAAGACATGGGTGAGAAACGGCAACAGGGGGGCTCATGGAATATTTCCTCGAGCAGCTCATAAACGGCATTACGCTGGGGTCGATCTACGGCCTCATAGCCATCGGCTATACGATGGTCTACGGCATCATCGGCATGATCAATTTCGCTCATGGCGATATTTTCATGATCGGTGCCATGATTTCGCTGATCGCGATACTGGCCATCGGGCTGACCGCCTCGGCGAGCTTCGCCCTCCTGCTCCTGGCCCTCATCCTGGTGCTCGCCATCGCGATGATCCTGGCCTCGGCCTTCAACTGGACGGTCGAGCGTGTCGCCTACCGGCCGCTCCGAGGCTCCTTCCGCCTGGCGCCGCTCATTTCAGCCATCGGCATGTCGATCGTGCTCCAGGAATTCGCCCGTATCGCTCAGGGCGGCCGGCCCAAGCCCATGCAGCCTCTGCTCTCCGGCGGCATTGAGCTCATGCACCGCACAACCGAGGCAGGCGAATTCATCGTCCGCATATCGACCATCCAGATCATCATCATCGTCACCACCCTGGCCCTGATGGCGCTGTTCACCGCCCTCATTACCCGCACCTCGCTCGGCCGCGCCCAGCGCTCCTGCGAGCAGGATATGAAGATGGCCTCCCTGCTCGGCATCGACGTCAACAAGACGATCTCGATCACCTTCATCATGGGCGCCTCGCTCGCTGCGGTCGCCGGCCTGATGTTCTTCCTGCGCTATGGCGTGATCGACTTCTATATCGGCTTTCTGGCCGGCGTTAAGGCCTTCACGGCGGCGGTCCTGGGCGGCATCGGCTCGATCCCCGGCGCCATGCTGGGCGGCTTGGTCATCGGCCTCATCGAAGTCTTCTGGTCGGCCTATTTCTCGGTGGAATACAAGGACGTAGCCGCCTTCGCCATGTTGGCCGTCGTCCTCATCTTCCTGCCGCAAGGCCTGCTCGGCAAACCGGAAGTGGAGAAAGTCTGACCCATGGCGCTTGCCCCGCAACCGACACAACAAGGCGGCGCCAGAGCCGCCCAGACACCAACCGTCCCGAAAGGCGACCAGAAACGCCTCCTGATCGACCTCCTCCTGACAGGCCTGATCGCCTCGGCGATCTTCGGCCCGATCGTCGGCATGAACGCCACGGCCCCCCAGGGCGGTCTTGTCCTGCAATATCGCTGGGGAACCGTCTTCTGGCTCGTCGCCCTGGTCGTCATCGGCCGGTTTCTCCTCCATCTTCTGGTCTGGAACCGTCCCGACTGGGTGAAGCCCATTCACATCAAGCGGCTGGGCGCTGGTCTCGCCGGCTTCGGGATCGTGTCGCTGGCGCTCGGCCTGTTCGTCGTCAACGCCCCGTGGCTCGACGCCGCCGGCGTCTTCGGCCTCGTCGCCGGGGCGTGGTTCTACATTTCGAGCAGCAACGAGGCCGCGGCGGACCGCGGCGCGCCGTCACCGCTCGGGACCGCCATCGAGCCGCTCGGCAAATATCTGGGCGTCGCCCTCCTCCTCATCGCCATTGCCCTGCCCTTCATCCCGGGAGTCGACCGCCGCATCGTCGACCTTGCCATCCTCATGCTGACCTATGTCATGCTGGGCTGGGGCCTCAATATCGTGGTCGGCCTCGCCGGTCTCCTCGATCTCGGCTACGTCGCCTTCTACGCGGTCGGCGCCTATGCCTACGCGCTGCTCTCCACCATCTATTTCCCGCTGTGGTTCGGCGACGGCATCACGCCTTGGGCCTTCTGGCTGGTCCTGCCGCTGGCCGGCCTGCTCGCCGCCTGCTGGGGCCTGATTCTCGGTTTCCCGGTCCTGCGCCTCAGGGGCGACTATCTGGCCATCGTGACCCTCGCTTTCGGCGAGATCATCCGCGTCATCCTGATCAATTGGTACGACTTCACCGGCGGCCCGAACGGCATCTCCGACATTCCGCGGCCGAGCTTCTTCGGCATCCCCTTCAGCAATGACGAGAACGGCTTCGCCGCCACTTTCGGGCTCACCTATTCACCGCTGCAGCGCATCATCTTCCTCTACTACGTCATCCTGGTGCTGGCGCTGATCACCAATTACGTCACCCTGCGGCTGCGCAAGCTGCCGATCGGGCGCGCCTGGGAAGCGTTGCGCGAGGACGAGATCGCCTGCCGCTCGCTCGGTATCAACACCACCAACACCAAGCTTACCGCCTTCGCCATCGGCGCCATGTTCGGCGGCTTCGCCGGCTCTTTCTTCGCCACACGGCAAGGCTTCGTGTCGCCCGAGAGCTTCGTCTTCATGGAATCGGCGATCATTCTCGCCATCGTCGTGCTGGGGGGCCTCGGCTCGCAGATCGGCGTCGTCGTCGCCGCCATCGCGGTGATCGGCGCCTTCGAGCTCTTCCGCGAACTCGACTTCCTGAAGGCAATCATGCCGGAAGGCTTCGACCCGACCCAATACCGCATGCTGGCGGTCGGCATCGCCATGGTGCTGATCATGCGCTGGCGCCCGCGCGGGCTTGTCACCAAACGAGACCCATCCATCTATCTCAAGGAGAAGAAAGCGGTCTCCGCCGATCTCGTGGCGCAGGGACACGGCTGACATGACGAACACCTGGCAAACCGACCCGGTGCTGAGCGTCGAGCACATCACCATGCGTTTCGGCGGCCTCGTCGCCATCGACGACCTGTCCTTCAATGTCGGGCGCAATGATATCACCGCGCTGATCGGCCCCAACGGCGCCGGCAAGACCACCGTCTTCAATTGCCTCACCGGCTTCTATAAGCCGACCGAGGGCATGATCGTGATGCGCCATGCGGACGGCAAGACCTTCATCCTCGAGCGGATGGATGATTTCCGCATCTCGCAATTCGCCAAAGTGGCGCGCACCTTCCAGAATATCCGCCTGTTCGCCGGCATGACGGTGCTCGAGAATCTCGTCGTCGCCCAGCACAACACATTGATGAAGGCCTCGGGCTATACCATCGCCGGCATCATCGGTTCCGGCCGCTATCGGCGCGCCGAGAGAGAAGCCGTCGAAAAGGCCAAATACTGGCTGGAGAAGATCCATCTCATCGACCGCGCCGACGATCCGGCGGGCGATTTGCCCTACGGCGCCCAGCGCCGGCTCGAGATCGCCCGCGCCATGTGCACCGAGCCCAAGCTCCTCTGCCTCGACGAACCCGCCGCCGGCCTCAATCCGCGCGAATCCGACGACCTCAACAAGCTTCTCCTGTCGATCCGCCAGGACCAGGGCATCGGCATCCTGCTCATCGAGCACGATATGAAGGTGGTGATGGAGATTTCCGATCACGTGGTGGTGCTCGACTACGGCCAGAAGATCGCCGATGGCACCCCCGCCGAGGTGAAGGTCGATCCGGCGGTGATCCGCGCCTATCTGGGCGTCGACGAAGAGGAAGCGCCCCCCATTGCCGAGAAGCTCGTCACCGAGGCCATCGCCCGGGCGGAGAGCGATCCGCCGGCCCAGCAGGGAGGCCGCTGATGGCATCCCCTCTTCTCACCATCCGCGGCGTCGAGACGTTCTACGGCAAGATCCAGGCGCTCAGGGGCATCGATCTCGATGTCAATCAGGGTGAGATCGTCACGCTCATCGGCTCGAACGGCGCCGGCAAATCCACGTTGATGATGACGATCTGCGGCACGCCGCGCTGTCGCTCGGGCTCCATCCATTTCGGCGAGACCGACATCACCCAGACGCCGACGCATGAGATCATCCGCCTCGGCATCGCGCAATCGCCCGAGGGCCGTCGTATCTTCCCGCGCATGACCGTTCTCGAGAACCTGCAGATGGGTGCCGCGGTCACCGATCCGAAGCATTTCGACGAGGATCTTGCGCGCGCCTTCAAGACCTTCCCCATTCTCGAGAAGCGCCAAAGCCAGCGCGGCGGCACATTGTCGGGCGGCGAGCAGCAGATGCTCGCCATCGCCCGCGCCTTGATGGCGCGTCCGCGCCTTCTGCTTCTTGACGAGCCGTCGCTGGGCCTCGCCCCTCTCATCGTCAAGCAGATCTTCGAGGTCATCCGCGAGCTCAACGCCACGCAGGGCCTAACCGTCTTCCTGGTCGAGCAGAACGCGTTCCACGCGCTGAAGCTGGCCCATCGCGCCTATGTGATGGTCAACGGCCGCATTACCATGTCGGGCACCGGCAGCCAGTTGCTGGCCAGCCCCGAAATCCGCGCCGCCTATCTCGAAGGCGGGGCTCATTAGGGAAACGCAAAATGTCTCTCTTCGTCGAGGACGATCCCTGGATCTTCATCATCATGACGGTGATCATTGGCGGCGGCGCCGCCTTTCTCTCCGGCCGGGCGCTAGCCTCCAAGTGGCGCCCATGGGCGATGGCTGCTTTTTACATGATTCCGCTCGGCCTCGCTTTACGCTTTTTTCACTATGCGTTGTTCAACGGCAACCTGTTGAGCCTGCATTACTTCATCACCGACACGCTGGTGCTGATCGCCGCCACCAGCCTCGGCTACCGGCTGACCCGCGTCGGTCAGATGGTCAACCAATATCCATGGCTTTACGAGCGTTCCGGCCCCTTCAGCTGGAGGTCCAGGACCGCACCCTGAGTTTGGCATAAGGGCCATGCCGTCCAGCATGGCCCTTTCCAATCGCGCCCTTTTGCGCAAAGATAGGCGCAAGGGGTGTGTAACCCCCGAAAGACCGATCACGGTCATTACCCCAAGGGAGAAACAGATGAAAAAATTTGTACTGTCGGGCTTAGCCGTAGGCTTCGCGGCGACCCTCGCCGCCTCCACGGCCTGGGCCGATATCACCATCGCCGTGGCCGGCCCGATCACCGGCCAGTATGCGGCCTTCGGTGAGCAGATGAAGCGCGGCGCTGAAATGGCGGTGGCTGACATCAACGCCGCCGGCGGTGTCAATGGCGAGAAGCTCGTCCTCGAAGTGGGCGATGACGCTTGCGACCCGAAGCAGGCTGTTGCGGTGGCCAACCAGCTCGCCTCCAAGGGTGTGAAATTCGTCGCCGGGCATTTCTGCTCGAGCTCGTCGATCCCGGCCTCCAAGGTCTATGAAGAGGAAGGCGTCCTCCAGATTTCGCCCGCCTCGACCAACCCGAAGCTGACGGATGAAGGCGGCTGGAACGTGGCGCGCGTCTGCGGCCGTGACGACGCCCAGGGCATCGTCGCCGGCGGCTTCCTCGCCAAGAACTATAAGGACAAGAAGATCGCCATCATCGACGACAAGACGGCCTATGGCAAAGGTCTGGCGGACGAAACGCGCAAGGCGCTGAACGCGGCGGGCGTCACCGAAGCCATGAACGAAGCCTACACCGCCGGCGAGAAGGACTACACCGCTCTCGTTTCCAAGCTCAAGGAAGCTGCGATCGATGTCGTCTATGTCGGCGGCTATCACACGGAAGGCGGCCTCATCCTGCGCCAGCTGCGTGAACAGGGCTCGAAGGCGCTGATGGTGTCGGGCGATGCGTTCGTGACCGACGAATTCTGGACCATCACCGGCCCGGCCGGCGAAGGAACGATCATGACCTTCGCTCCGGATCCGCAGAAGTTCGACACGGCCAAGGCGGTCGTGGAGAAGTTCAAGGCGGCCGGCTACAATCCGGAAGGCTACACGCTCTACACCTACGCGGCCGTCCAGGCCTATGCGCAGGGTGTGACCGCCGCGGGCGGCGCCGGCGACAACAAGAAGATCGCCGAATGGCTGCGCGCCGGCAACACGCTGAAGACGGTCCTTGGCGACCTCTCGCTCAACGAGAAGGGCGACATCAAGGACGCCAAGTATGTCTGGTACAAGTGGCATGACGGCAAATACGCCGAAGACGCCGAACTGAACAAATAATCGAACGTACACCGACCAATAAAGAACCCGCATGGCATGCCATGCGGGTTTTTCTTTTTTGCGGATCGGGCTCCGGATCAGTCGATGCGGAACTGCAGACCGATGCCAGGGCCGCCCCAATAGCCGGGGCCGTAATAGCCATACCCCGGTCCATAGTAGCCGCCATAGTAATAGGGATCGTAGTAGTACGGATCATAATAGCGGTGACGCCGCCATTTACGGTGATGACTCCAGCGGTCACCGCGCCAGCGACGCGATTCACGCCAGCGGCGTTCGCCGCGCCAGCGCCGATGCTCACGGCGCCACTTCTTCTTGTGATTGGCGAGGACGAAATTGCCGTCCTGCGCCGTCTGGGCTTTCACCGGCCCGACAGGCATCGCCTGGCTCGTTGCCGGCATCACGAAGGCTGTGCCGATAGCCACGGCGGAGGCCACGGCAAGGGCTTTGATGTTGAACACGATAAGGTCCTCCTCTCTCGACAGACCTCGGTACTTCCGATGCGATCAACATAGGGATCGCATATGGCCGTTAAAAGGCATCTTGACCGGGACAACGAACGGCAGGAAGGATCGTTCCGAAATCCAGAGGAGCCGCCAATGAAGGCCTATTTCGTCCAGATAAAGTGTGAGCTGGGCAAAGCTTACCAAGTGGCAACCGCCATCGCCGATGCCGAGATCGCCTCGGAAATCTATTCAACTTCAGGCAATTACGACCTTCTGGCGAAGTTCTATCTCGAGCCTGAGGCCGACATCGGGCACTTCGTCAACGAGAAGCTCCATAAGATAAAAGGCATCAAGGACACCTACACCATCATCACCTTCCGCGCTTTCTGAAGACCAGCCATGCGTCTTGCCACTGCCCTCTTGTTTCTGGCCATCACTGCGCCGGCAGCTTCGGCGGCCGACAATGCCGAGCGCGCAGCCATAGGTTTTTCACCAGATGGCCGCTATTTCGCCTTCGAGCAATATGGCGTTCAGGACGGATCGGGCTTTCCCTATTCCGAGGTCTTCGTGGTCGATCTCGACACCAATCAGTGGGTGAAGGGGTCTCCGTTCCGCGAGCGGGTCGAGGACGAGGCCGCCTCTGTTTCTTCCGTGCGCGCCAAGGCCGCCAAATCCGCGGCGGCCCTCATCGGCCAGTTGAAGACCGCCGAGCCCGGCGACGCGCTTGCGGCGCAGTTGCCGACCCAGGCCGTGGCCGACCGCCACCGCATCGGCTTCGACCCCTTCTATCAGAGCCAGACCAACCAGAAGGGCGGGCAATACATGCTGAGCCTCGAGCTCGTGCCCTTCGCCGCCCCCGAGAGCTGTTATGCCGAGGACGGCAAGCAGATGGGTTTCAGGCTCACGCTCAAGGACAACGAATCCGGCGCCGAGAAGGAAGTCCACAAGGACGCCGCCATCCCCTCCTCGCGTTATTGTCCGCGCGACTACGACATCTCCGACGTGATCTCCTACCGGCCGGCCTCGGGCCCGCCGCGGCAGGTGGCGCTCATCGGCGTCTACACGCCGGGCTTCGAGGGCGTGAACCGGCGCTTTATCGCTGTGCCCTTCGCTTTGCCCTAATCCGCGATTGCCTTGAGATATCGCTCGACCGAACGCGCCACCGCGCCCTTGCCGTCTTCGAGGATGCGCATGTTGCGGAAGGCGCTGTAGATCTGGCCGTAGTCGAAAGGCTCCAGCGTCTTGGCGATGTGCCTCACCGCGCGCGCGTTCAAAGGCCAGAGATTGGGATAGGAATACATGAAGCTCACATACCGGCGGTCCATCACGACCTGCAGGATGTCGCCGGCGAGCAGCACGTTGGGCTTGTCCTTGCGCGCCCAGTGACAGACGGTGCCGCCCTCGAAATGTCCGCCGCAGCGGATGAGCGTCAGGTCGGGGTGGATCTGCCGCGTCTCCCCGCTCCAGAAGACGATGGCCGGGTCCGGCCGCGTGACCCATTGCCGGTCGCCTTCATGGATATAGATCGGGATATTGCCGAGCGCCCGGCTCCATTCGACGATCACCGAATAATAATGCGGATGCGAGATGGCCATCGCCTTGATCGGTCCGCGCGCCTGAAGCGCCGCGACCGCCTCGTCGGTCACGAGGCAGACACTGTCCCACAGGAGATTGCCGTCCGGCGTCTCGGCGAGCAGCGCCCGCTGGCCGATGGCGAAGGCCGGCTCGACGATGACGCTGAGCACGCCGTCCTCATCCGAGAGCACGACCTTGTGGTCGCGGGCGAGTTCTTCCATCGTCGTCCAGTCCTGACCGGCCCAGCGCACATATTGGCGGCCGTCGCTGCAGATCGGACATGATGCCGGAGGCGTGGCACTCGCCGCATACTGGACGCCGCACTGCCGGCACATATGATGAATCATAAGAGGGCCCTCCTGCACTGGAGAAGTTTCTCTAGCGCAGGAGGGTGAACGAGACCATTACTGTTTGAGAGGCTCCAGGCCCTGCGCCGACTTGGCGAGGCGGACGAGATTGATGAACTCGGCGCGATAGCCGAACTCGTCCTTGCCCTTGGCCGCCTGCGCCAACGCGATCACGTCGTCATAGGAATAGGACTTCGTATATTGCCCGCCGCGCAGCAGCTGACCGAAGGCCGCGACCGCGGTCGCAAAGCGCGACTCCTGCGGCGCCGCATCGGCGCTCACCGCAGCGGCGCCGATCTTCACCGGCTCGCTGATCAGCTTCGAGTCCTTTTCGCCCGGCAGCTTGTAGCGGATCTTGACGAAACCATACTCATCTGCACCCGCCTTCGGCGGCGTGTCACTCGTGCCGTAGCGCAGATCGTCATTGAGCTTCGCCTTGGAGTCCTTGGGCGTGATCTCGTAGATGGCGGTCACGGTGTGGCCGGAGCCGATGTCGCCGGCATCGACCTTGTCGTTGTTGAAGTCCTCACGATTGAGCATCCGAGTCTCATAGCCGATGAGACGGTATTCCGAGACCGTGTCGGGATTGAACTCAACCTGGATCTTGACGTCCTGGGCGATGGTGAACAATGTCGAGCTCACCTCATCGACCAGTACCTTGCGCGCCTCGTTGAGCGTGTCGATATAGGCGGCATTGCCATTGCCGTTCTGGGCCAGCGTCTGCATCATCTCGTCATTGTAGTTGCCGCGCCCGAAGCCCAGCACCGACAGGGTCACGCCGCTGTCACGCTTGCGCTCGATGAAGCTCTTGAGCTCCTCAGGATCAGTGATGCCGACATTGAAATCACCGTCGGTGGCGAGGATGACGCGGTTGATGCCGGACTTGTCGAAACTCTGCTCGGCGAGTTGATAGGCCTGGCGGATGCCCTCGGCGCCGGCGGTCGAGCCGCCCGCCATCAGCCGGTCGAGCGCCCCGATGATCTTCGCCTTGTCCTTGGCTTTGGTGGGCTCGAGCACGGTGCCGGCACTGCCTGCATAGGTGACGATCGACACTGTATCCTCGGGCCCCATCGTGTCGACCAGCAGCTTCAGTGAATTCTGCAGGAGCGGCAGCTTGTCGGGCGCATCCATCGAGCCCGACGTGTCGACGAGAAAGACCAGGTTGGCCTTGGGTTTCTCCTGGCCGTTGAGCGAGAAGCCCTTGATGCCGATATGCATGAGCCTGGTGTCGGGATTCCAAGGGCTCGGGAAGACCGAGACATTGGCCTTGAACGGCACCGCCTTGTCGGCCGGCCCCGCATAGTCATAGGGGAAATAGTTGATCATCTCTTCGACACGCACCGCATCCTTCTGCGGCAGCACATTCTGGTTCAGCTCACCGCGCACGAAGCTGTAGGACGACGTGTCGACATCGATCGAGAAGGTCGAGACCGGCTCGTCCTTGGCGATCTTCACTGGATTGGTCTCGATGTCGGTGAACTTGTCGCGGCCTTGATCCTGGTAATAGAGCTGGCCCTGATCGGCGCTTTTCGCGGCGGTCGTCGGTGCATAGGTCATGACGCCACCGGCCAGGCTCTCCGATTCCGCATAGTCGGAGAAATTACCGCTCTTGGGCGCGATAGCATCTGCGACACTATCGGACTTCGTCATATCCAAGCCGAGCCCACCGGATGCCTCCGGCGCCGGCTTCGGAACGGCCTGCAACTGCCCGAGGTTCTCCCCGCGCGCCACTTGCGTATCCGTCCTCTGCCTAGCCTCCGCCTTCTTCACCTTGCTGTCGATTTCCGTCGGCAGAGCGGGCGGCTCCTCGATGTAGAATGAATTCTTCGGCTCGCGCAGCATACCGCTATTGACCGCGACCAGCGTGATCACCGCGAGGCTCGCGCCGGCCATCAGGCCGTGGCTCAATCTCAATCCTTGCATCTTTGTGCTCCCAGAAAGGAAACCCCTTACCCGTGTCATGAGACGCGGCTTGGCGCGGGTTCCTTGGGAGGCCTTCGAAAATATTTCGTCATAGGCGGCCATCGCCGCTGCGATGCCGGCCGCCTTGGCCGCCGGATCGGGCTTCGGCGCCGCGCCGCGGAAGGGAGCTTTGAGAGGGTCGAATTCGTCGGTCATTCTTCCGTCCTCGCCAGCACCGAAAGGCGCTTGCGTATTTCATGCATCCGCCAGGACACGGTGGATTCCTTGACGCCCAGCACCTCCCCTGCTTCGGCGTGGTTCATGTCTTCGGCCAGCACCAGCAATGCCGTTTCCTTGAGATCGGGCGACAGCCGGTCGAGCGCCTGATAGAGCCATTGGAGCCGCCGGTCGCTGTCGGCCCAGTCGGCGCTGCGCCGGGCGTCGACCTCGACGAAGGCGGCTTCCATCCGCCCCACCGTCTTGCGCTTCCTGATGTGGTCGCGGCAGTGATTGAGGGCAAGCTGGTAGAGCCAGGTCGAGAACCGGCTCCGGCCGCTGAAACTGCCGATCTTGCGCGCCAGCGCCATCGCCATCTCCTGAGCGGCATCCTCGGCCTCGGCCCGGCTGCCGAGCAACCGATAGGCCACCCGGAACATGAGATCGTAATGCCGCTCCAGCAGTTGCCGGAACGCGGTACGGTCGCCATCCCGGGCCAGCCGGACGAGATCGAGGTCGCTCGCATCCATGTGTCTGAAGCTTTGACGGCTGCCGATGGCAAAAGCTTGGAGGGGGTGTCCTATTTTTTCAGGCCGGCCTGCAATTCCGGCTCGATGCGGAAGACGATGTCGCCGCTATCGATGTCGGGAATGATGATCGTGTCGCTTTGCGGCGTCTGCGGCAGGTCGGATCCGTATGAGAAATCAACCACATCCTTCTTGAGGAAGTCGCCGAGCTCCTGGCCGGTGACGAGCCCGTCCTGGTCGCCGACGCTTATGTCGCCGCGCAGGACCTTGGTGAACTGCCGGGTGAAGCGGCTTTCGGCCGGCACCTCCTCGTTCTCCGAGCCCGCGGTGATCACCCGGCGCACCGGCGCCTTGTGCAGATAGGACTCCCAGTGCTTGGGGCCGGTATCGCCCTTGCTCGCCATCATGCGCAGGGCCACGCCCGAGAAGCAGCTGTCGAAGACCCACAAGACATGCTTCGCTTCCATCAGCTCCGACCATTCGGCGATGCGGCTCATATTGAGCGCGATATTGGCGAAGGGAATGGGGCTGTCGACGTGATGCGGGGCATCCTTCGGAACAAACCAGCCGACCTTCTTGCGGGTGAGCTTGTTTTCGATGGTGATGCCATGGCCCGACAGGAAGAACATCAGCCGCGCATTGGTCTTGGACCCATGCTCGTTGACGAAGGCCTTAATGGCTTCTTCGATCTCCGCTCCCGTCGGGTCGAGAACCTTCGTCACCTTGAAACCATGCATGACCTCCAAGATCCGGGCGAGTTCCTCGATCTCGTCCTTCACCGCCGGCAGATCGCGCCAGGCCTTCAGTCGGTCGTCATAGTCGCTGACGCCGATGAGCAGCGCGTAGCTGCCGTCCTCATAGGTGGAGACGAGCTCGCCCGGCTGCGCTTCGTAGAAGACCTCGGCGGCCCGGGTCTTCGCATCCTCGCGCGGCGCCTCGGGCGCCCCGGCGGCGTTGAAATAGAAGGGTCCGCTCAGTGACGACTGCACCCAGGGCCGCTGATAGCCATTGGTCGAGGCCAGCACCTCATCGCGCACCAACCGGGCGAAGTCGGCAAATTCGAGTCCCGGCGTCTTGAGTACCTTGGCGATGGCGAGCGCGAAGGGACCGTTGCTGCCGCTGCCATCGAGCACCTGGCTGCCGGGCGCTGCGGCGAACAACACGGCCATGTTCGCGCCAAGTACGATCGGGGCGAGCCCGCGCTCGGCGGTCTTGGGCGCGAAGCCCCGGGTCGTCACCGGGCCGCCGAAAGCGTCTTCGTTGCTGGCGTCGAAGAACAGGAACGATGTCGCGCCGGCATTGGCGCCGGAGAGGCTGTCGATCACATAGTTGAGGCTGACCGCCTGGGTCCTGGCGTCTTCCGCCTTCTTGATATTGGCATCGCGCGGGATGAGATAGTTCAGGCCTTCGGCCTGAACGCCCTGCCCGGCATAATAGACGACCACGACAGGGTCGCGCGCCTTGGCGATCCGGGCCGCGAAGTTGTCGATCGCGCCGCGCAGCGCCGGTCCGGAAGGATCGGTCCTCGCCATCACGTCGAAGCCTACTTCCCTGAGGCTCGCCGATACGAGATCGGCGTCATTGCCGGTATTGACGAGCTTGGTATGGTGATCGTAGTCGGCGATGCCGATGACCAGTGCGAAACGAGGGCGCGGATCGGCGGCCTGGGCCGTCCCAGCAAGGACAAGAACCAGAGCAGGCAAGAGCCCGACGATGAGTCTCCGCACGAACAGGATCAATTTGGCCGTCCCTATAAGGGAAATTACCCTGTGCCATGAGATTATGTCCGCCTTGGGGAGTCAATAAGGCCCGCCGGAGTCGGTTTTCCCTCGCCCTTATCCCCTCGATTTGTTAGACCGCGCGGGTCGGAAACCGCATAAAACGAGCCTCCCATGATCCCGCGTTACACCCGTCCCGAAATGGCTGCCATCTGGGAGCCCCAGACCCGCTTCCGCATCTGGTTCGAGATCGAGGCCCATGCAGCGGACGCCATGGCCGAGCTCGGCATCATCCCCAAGGAAGCCGCCGCGACCATCTGGGTCAAGGCCAGGGACGCCGTCTTCGACGTCGCCCGCATCGATGAGATCGAGCGCGAGACCAAGCATGACGTCATCGCCTTCCTGACCCATCTCTCCGAGATCGTCGGCCCCGAGGCGCGTTTCGTCCATCAGGGCATGACCTCGTCCGACGTGCTCGATACCTGTCTCAATGTCCAGCTCTGCCGCGCCGCCGACATCCTGCTCGCCGATCTCGACGATCTGCTCGCGGCCCTCACGCGCCGCGCCAAGGAGCACAAGAACACCGTCACCATCGGCCGCAGCCACGGCATTCATGCCGAGCCCACCACCTTCGGCGTCAAGCTCGCTTTCGCCTATGCCGAATTCATGCGCGCCAAGGAACGTCTTGCCTTCGCCCGCATGGAAGTGGCGACCTGCGCCATATCGGGTGCGGTGGGCACCTTCGCCAATATCGACCCGCGCGTCGAGGAGCATGTCGCGAAGAAGATGGGCCTGACGCCGGAGCCGGTGTCGACCCAGGTCATCCCGCGCGACCGTCATGCGATGTTCTTCTCGGTGCTGGCGGTGATAGCGAGCTCGGTCGAGCGGCTCGCCACCGAGGTCCGCCATCTGCAGCGCACCGAGGTGCTGGAGGCGGAAGAGTTCTTCTCGCCCGGCCAGAAGGGCTCGTCCGCCATGCCGCATAAACGCAATCCGGTGCTGTCGGAAAACCTGACCGGGCTCGCCCGCCTGGTGCGCTCGGCCGCTGTGCCGGCGCTCGAGAATGTGGCGCTTTGGCATGAGCGCGACATTTCGCATTCCTCGGTCGAGCGCGGCATCGCCCCCGACGCCACCGTGCATCTCGATTTCGCGCTCCGGCGCATGACCGGCCTCATCGACAAGCTCGTCGTCTATCCGGAGAACATGCGCAAGAATCTCGACCGTCTCGGCGGCCTCATCCATTCGCAGCGTGTGATGCTCGCCCTCACCCAGAAGGGCATGGCGCGCGAGGAGGCCTATGCCGCGGTCCAGCGCAACGCCATGCCGGTATGGCGGGGCGATGGTGACTTCCTCACCTTGCTCCAGGCCGACAAGGACGTGACCGCCAAGCTCTCCAAGACGGAACTCGCCGAGCTCTTCGACCTCGGCTACCACACCAAGCATGTCGACACGATCTTCAAGCGGGTGTTCGGCGCCGCCTAGCATACGTACTGGTCACTGGCCACGTCATCGACTACAGTTTTCATCGAACCGGAGACTGTAGCCTGAAGGCGTTACCCCTTAGGGAGGCCAGGATATGATCGAACTCACGGTAAATGGCGAGAAACGCCAGACGGACGTCTCGCCCGATATGCCCCTGCTCTGGGTCCTGCGCGACGAATTCGGCATCACCGGACCAAAATATGGCTGCGGCATCGCCCAGTGCGGCGCTTGCACGGTTCATATCGATGGCGTGGCGGTGCGCTCCTGTCAGGCGCGGATCGGCGAGCTCGGCGGCAAGCAAGTGCTCACCATCGAAGGCCTCGGCGCCCAATCGCTGCATGCGGTCCAGCAAGCCTGGATCGACCACCAGGTACCGCAATGCGGCTACTGCCAGACCGGCCAGATCATGCAAGCCGCCGCCCTCCTCGACAAGACTCCGAAACCGACCGATGCGGACATCGACATGGCGATGTCCGGCAATCTGTGCCGCTGCGGGACCTATGTGCGCATCCGCGCCGCGATCCACGCGGCCGCCGACAAATTGTAGGAGGCGGAGATGGGCCACATCACCAATATCTCCCGCCGCGCTTTTCTGGTCGGCTCCGCCACGCTCACGGGCGGCGTCGCCTTCGGCACATGGTCGTTTGCGCAGGACGCGGTGCCGGACACGCCCAATCCCCTGTTGCCCGGCCTCGGCCCCAATGCCGCAAGCTTCAATCCCTGGGTCAAGATCAGCCCCGACAAGATCACGCTCATCACGCCCCATGCCGATGTCGGCCAGGGCGTGGCGTCATCACAGGCGATCCTGATCGCCGAGGAAATGGATCTCGATCTCGGCCAGTTCGACACCGAATTCGGTCCGCCGAGCGCCGCCTATTGGAATACCGGACTCGTCAATGAGTTCGTTCCCTTCACCGAAACCGACCACAGTCCGGCGGCCGAAGCGGCGCGCGAAGGAGCGCGCAAATATCTGAAGGAGTCGGGCCTGCAGATCACCGGCGGCTCGAGCACCATTCCCGACAGCTATGAAAAATTGCGCATGGCCGGCGCCGTTGCGCGTGAGACCTTGAAAGCGGCCGCCGCCAAACGCAGTGGTGCCATCCTGGCGGATATCCGCACGCAGTCGGGTCAGGTGATCCTGCCCGACGGCACGAAGATCCCCTATGGCCAGCTCGCCGCCGAGGCGGCTCAGCTGCCGCCGGTCCAGAACGTGACCCTGCGCCCACCGTCGCGATGGCGCCTGATCGGCAAGCCGATGGAGCGCGTCGACATCAAGGCGAAGGCGACCGGCGCCTTGAAGTTCGGCATCGACCAGGCCGTCGAGGGCATGGTCTTCGCATCGGTGAAGCTCAATCCCTATAAGGGCGGCGCGCTCACCGCCTTCGATGCCGGTGCGGCGCAAGCCATGCCGGGTGTGAAGAAGGTGCTGAAGATCACCAATGGCATTGCCGTGATCGCTAGCAACAGCTGGTATGCGATGCAGGCCGTCGACGCGGTCGACTGCACCTGGGCCAAAGGCAATTATCCGCCCGAGCAGGCCGAGCATTGGGCCGCTGTCGAAGCCTCCTTCGACCCCGCCAAGGTCGACAAGGAGTGGCGCCATGAAGGCGACATCACCGCGGCGCTAAAAGACACGGCGGTGATCGAGGCCGAGTATCGCGCCCCTTATGTGGCGCACCAGCCGCTGGAGCCCCTCAACGCCATCGCCGTCGTCCGCGACGATGCGGCCGAGATCTGGGTCGGGCATCAGATGCCGCGTATCGTCCAGTCGATGGTGGCGACCTTGGCCGGGCTCAAGCCCGAGCAGGTCGTGTTCCACAATCAGTGGTCGGGCGGCAGCTTCGGCCATCGGCTCGAATTCGAGAATGTCCGCACCGTGATCGAGATCGCCAAGGAGATGCGCGGCACGCCGGTGAAGGTCGTGTTCTCGCGCGAGGAGGATTTTCTCCAGGACTTCCCACGCCAGATCGCCATGGCGCGCAACCGTGGCGTGGTCAAAGACGGCAAGATCATCGCCGCCGACATGCATTTCGCCAGCGCCTCGGCGGTCCGCTCGCAATTCGGCCGGCTCGGCATGCAGTCGCAAGGACCCGACACCCAGATCCCGGCCGGCATCTGGAACCTGACCTATGCGATCCCGAATTACCGCGCCACGACCTATGCGGTGGATGGGGTGTCCCCCACCTCGTCCTGGCGTTCGGTCGGCGCCTCGACCGGCGGCTTCTTCGCCGAATGTTTCATCGACGAGTTGATCCATGCCGCCGGTCTCGATCCGCTCAAGGCGCGCATCGACATGTCCACCATCGATGTCTACCGCAAGGTGCTGGAAGCGGTGGGCGAGATGTCGGATTGGAAAGGCCCGCTCGGCAACGGCAAAGGCCGCGGCGTCGCCTTCATGGAGGCCTTCGGCGTGCCCATTGCCGAGGTTGTCGAGGTGACGGCGACCGACAAGGGCATCAAGATCGACAAAATCTGGATTGCCGCCGAGGTCGGCAAGGTGGTCGACCCGGTCAATTTCGAGAATCTGGTCCAGGGCGGCGTCGTCTGGGGGCTCGGCCATGCCATCAATTGCGAGCTGACCTATTCGCAAGGGGCGGCGCAGCAGACCAACTATACGAGCCACGAAGGCATGCGCATGTATCAATGCCCGCCGATCGCGGTGCGCGGGCTCGAGAACGGCGCCGATATCCACGGCATCGGCGAGCCACCTACGGCGATCTCGCCGCCGGCGCTCGCCAACGCCATCTTCGCAGCGACCGGCAAGCGGCTGCGCGAAATGCCCTTCAACAAATTCATCGACTTCGTCTGAGGGAGAGGGTCATGCGCAAAGCCCTTCTGATCGCCCTGCTCCTGGCACCTTCGGCCGCCATTCCGGTGGTGATGTCGCTCGCGGCGGATGTCACGCCGACGAACGAAATGCCCGGCGCCGGCAGCGTCGGCAAGGCCGAAGGTCTCGCGGCCTGGAAACGGGTCGAAGCTGTCCTTACCCATCCGCGTTGCGCCAATTGTCACGTCGGTCCCGACAATATCCCGATCTGGACCGTCGCCGGCGAGAAGAAGTCCCGGCCGCATGGGATGAACATTCATGCCGGCGACAGCCGGATCGGCGCCGAGACCATCGCCTGCTCGACCTGTCACATGACCTCGACGGCGCCCAACAAGCTGGCGCATGCGCCGCCGCATGTCGGGCTCGACTGGCAATTGGCGCCAGTCGATTTCGTCTGGTACGGCAAGACCGGCGCTGAAATCTGTACCCAGCTCAAGGATCCGAAGCGCAATGGCGGCCGCGATGCGGCGGGCCTCGTCGAGCATCTGCGCCATGATGCGGACGTGAACGGGTTCATCCCCTGGGCATGGAATCCCGGTGGCGGGCGCGAGACGCCGCCCGGCACGTTCGAGGATCATGTCAAGGACGTGGCGATGTGGGGTGCGGCAGGTCAGCCCTGCCCCGAATAGCCTATTCCAACTTCCCGCGCGCCATCAGGCTCCACAGCTGATCGGCGCTGAGCTGCTTGACCGGGCCGTCATAGGCGACGCGCCCAAGGCTCAGAACCACGATGCGGTCGGCAAGCGCCCGGACCGTCGCCAGATCATGCGTGACCAGGATGACACCGGTGCCTTGCGCCGCGATCGAGCGGATCAGATTGAGGACCTGCGCCGTCTGCTTGACGCCGAGCGCCGCCGTCGGCTCATCGAGACAGATGAGCTTCACATGCTCACCGAGCGAGCGGGCAATGGCGATCGACTGGCGTTGGCCGCCGGAAAGCGAGCGCACCAGCACATCCTCGTCCCTCAGCATCACACCCAAGGCCGCCAGCCGCTCGCGGCATTGCTCGGCCGCCTTGCGGTCGTCGCGCACCGGCAGAAAGCCCAGCCAGCGCCGCGTCTCTTCGCGCCCCAGGATCATATTGTGGGCGACACTGAGATTGGGACATAGCGCGAGGTCCTGATAGACCGTCTCGAGCCCTTGGGCACGCGCATCCTGCGGACTGCGGAAAGCGACCGGTTGGCCTTCCAGCACCATCGTGCCGGCATCCGGCTGCAGCGCGCCCGAAATGATCTTCACCACCGTCGATTTACCGGCACCATTGTCACCGAGCAGGCAGACGATCTCGCCTTTGTCGACGGTGAAGCCCGCCTCCTCGAGTGCCGTCACGGCGCCGAAGGATTTGCGCGCCCCTGCGATCGCGAAGATCGGAACATGTTCATGCGCGCTCCGTACCGGCGCCGTCGGCGCCAACGCCACGCTGGGTTCGGCGACACTGAACGACGCGGTCGCGCCACGCGCCCGTTTGCGCCGCATGCCGATCGCCAGTTGGTCGGCGGTCAGCGCCAAAAGCAGCATGAATCCCACCGCGATCGACTGCCACCAGGACTGCAGGCCGACGAAGATCAATCCGGCATTGAGGATGCCGATCGTGGCGACGCCGATGGCGATGCCGAACGGCCGTCCGGCGCCACCTGAGAAAGCGACGCCGCCGAGGATCGCCGCGGTCAGCACGTCGAGCTCGAAACGCACGCCGATGGTCGGCGTGATGCTGCCGAGCCGTCCGGCGATCAGCACCGCGACGAGGCCGATCAGCAGGCCATTGGCGGCATAGAGGCCGACCACTGTCCTGCCGACCGGAATGCCGCACAATTCCGCCGCGCGCGGATCTCCGCCGATCGCATAGATGCGCAAGCCGGTCACCGTGCTGGTCAGGATGAAGGCTCCGATGATGAAGACTGAGACCGCGACGAGCACGGTGAACTGGATGCCGAACAGCTTGCCGCGCCCGAGCTCGAGCAGCCCCGGCGGAAAGCCGTAGACGGCGGTGCTGCTCACCACGAAAGCGAGCCCGCCATAAAGCGCCAGCATCGCCAGCGTCACGATGAGCGGCGAGATGCTGAGCCGGCGCACCAGAAAACCATTGAGCAGCCCGAGCAGGAAACCGAGCCCCAGCCCCACGCCGACCGCCAGCACGGCACTTCCCGTCAGCACCGCCACCTTGGCGGTGATAATGCCGATGAGCGCCACCATGCTGCCGATCGACAGATCGACATAACCCGCGATGAGCAGCGCCGAGGTGCCGAGCACCGCGATGAGGATCGAGGTCGAATTGACGCCGATGACCACGAAATTGTCGAGGCTGAAGAACGCCGCGTTGAGCAGCGAAAAAAGGACGATCAATCCAACCGCCACCAGCGCCAGGCCGATGCGGCCGGAGGCTTCGCCCGGCGCTTTGATGCCGAGGCGCAGGAAGGATCCTTCCCGCGCCTCAGGCCATGCCGTTCGGACATTATCGGTCGTCATAATGCTATTTGGCTTCCGACGACCAGGGGAAGTTCACATACTGGTCGCGTGTGTCGTAGCAGATATTGCCATACATCTTGAGATAGAGGTCGCGCTTCTTCGGATCCTTGTAGACGGATGCCGGATCGGCGACATCGGCCTGATACTGCGCCAGGAAATCGGCGGTGAGCGCCACCGGCAGGATGTCCATTGCCTGCGGGATGCTTTTGCCTTCGATCCAGTCGGCGGCGTGCTGGCCCATCGCATAAGCGAAGACCGGCGAGGCGAGGCTGATGCTGGCCTTGTAGGGTCCGTCCCCCTTCTTGATCGCCGCCACCGCTTCGGGCTCCCCGTCGATGCCGCCCAGGAACTGGTCGGGCCTCGCCTTGCCGGCGGCTTCCAGCGCCGCGAGCGCGCCCAAAACCACAGTGTCGGCGCCGAGCACCACATCGACATCGGGATGCGCCTGCAGGATGGTGCTCATCGTCGCGAAGCCGCCTTCCTTGTTGACCGGTGATGGTGAGATGTCGGCGACGATCTTCACATCCGGCAAGGTCTTCATGACGTCACGCATGGCGGCGAAGCGCGGCGCCAGGAACTCCATGCTGTCATGCGACAGGATGACGACATTCGCCTTGCCGCCGAGCTTGTCCTTGATATAGGCGGCGGCGGCTTCCGCCAGCACCTTGCCCGTTTCGTATTGCGGCGCGTTGAGGAGCGAGGTGGCGGGCGGCGGCACGATGGTGCCGACATAGGCGCCCGACCAGATGAGCTCCTGCAGGCTGCGGCTCATCGAGGCCGGATCGACCGGCGCGGCGACCAGGCCGCCGACCTTCGAAGCGAGGAAGAGCTGCACCTGCTCGACACCCTTGGCGGCGTCGTTGTTGGCGAGGGCGCGGCGATATTCGAGACCACGATCCTTGGCTGCCTTGGCGAGCCCCTGATCGACGCCCTGCATGAATTCGCGCTCATTGTCCTGGGCGAAAGCCAGCACCTTGGCGACGCCCGGTGGCGGGCTGCAGGCGGGAGCCGCCGGATCGAAGGGTTTGAAGACCGTCTGGGTGGTGATGCCCGGCGGGCCTTCTTGCGCCAAAGCGAAGGGCAGTCCGATCACCAGCACGCTGGCCGTGGCCAGCGTCGTCAGAAGCACTTTCCTGCTCAGCATATTCTATCCTCCCGTTTGCTTTCTTCGTGTCGCTCACGCTGTCAGCGCCTGGACCGCTTTGGCGATCTCAGTGCCGAGCACGCGATGCGCGTCGCTTTCGAAATGAATGCCGTCGACGGTGCTCGACTCGATCAGAGCGCCGGCATCGAGAAAGGCGACACCGGAACGCTTCGCCGCCTCGCGGAACAGCCGACCCAGATGTGTCGACTTCTCGGCGCCGCCTAAGAACATCTGGCCGAACCAATCGACCTCGAGCAACGGCGGCGGCGCCACCACGAGCACCTTGGGCGCTACCCCGCCATCTCCCGCCTCGCTGCGTTGGATGAGCCGAACCAGAACCTCAATGGAGTCGGCTACGTCGTTGGGTGTCAAAGAGAATCTGTGCTTGAGATCATTGGTGCCGAGGGCCAGCACGATGGCGTCGAGCGGCATATGGGTCTCGAGCAGCACCGGCAGCGCCTTGATGCCGCTTTTGTGCAGGCCCTCGATCGGGTCCTCGTGCACGGTGGTGCGGCCGGGGTGGCCCTCCTCGATGACGTCCCAGCTGGCGCCGAGGACTTTGCGCATCACGCCGGGCCAGCGCCGGTCGGGAGCGAAGCGGTGCCGGCCGGTGCGCGCCAGCGTCGGGATGGCGCCATAGGTATTGGAATCCCCGAAGCACATCACGGTCTTGGCTTGCGTCACGGCGCCCCTCCCATTCCCTGACAGGAGCATTGGACGCCATCCGGCCCGGAGCCGTCAACTAATTTCTTCCACTGGAAGTAATTAAGCATTGCCTCAGGCTGGCAGCGTTGCTAGTACCGCTTCGTGACAGGCACCAGTTTCTTCAGCGTCGAGAAGATCGGCTCGGGCCGCAGCGGCGGAACCACCCAGGCCGAAAGCCGCATCTACAACGAGCGCCTCGTCGTCGCTCTGGTGCGCCGCCACGGCCAGCTCGCCAAGTCCGACCTGACGCGGCTGACCGGCCTCGCCCCCCAGACCATCACCACGATCGTAAACCGGGCCGCCGAGACCGGGCTCCTGCGCCGTCTCGAGCCCCTGCGCGGCAAGCTCGGCCAGCCTTCAGTCCCCTATGCGCTCAATCCGGCCGCCGCCTTCGCCTTCGGCCTCAAGATCGACCACCGTGGCGCCGACGTCGCCCTCATCAACTTCACCGGCGAGGTGATCGCCTTCGCGCGCGCCGACCTCCCCCAGCCGGGTCCCGACCAGGTGATGGACTTCGTCAAAGAGACCATCGCCCGCATGCGGGAGGCGCACGCTCTCGCGCCTGAGCGCATTGCCGGACTCGGCATCGCCTCGCCCTTTCACCGCGGCAGCCTCGACGACGACCTCCTGCCAGAGGCGCGGCTCGAGGCCTGGCGCCGGATCGACATCCGCGCCGAGCTCGACCGCCATTTCGACTGGCCGGTCTTTCTCCACAATGACGGCACGATGGCGGTCGCCGCCGAACTGATGTTCGGCGCCGGCGCCCTGTCCGCCGATTTCCTGCACGCCTATATCGGCCACAATGTCGGCGGCGGCCTGGTGCTCGACCATCATCTGCATCCCGGCCGCAACAAGCTGGCGGGTGCCCTTGGCGATATCCTCGTGCCTGCCGCGGCCCAGGACAATGAAAGCGCCGTGCCCTTGTCGCGTGTCGCGTCTTTGCGCGCCCTCGCCGGCCGGCTCAATGGCTCGAATGACGGACGCGTCTGGGCCTCACCCGATGATTGGGGCGATCTCGGCCAAGCGCTGCGGGACTGGATCGAAGCCGCCTCCGACGGCCTCGCTCACGCGGTGCTCAATGCCGTGGCCCTGCTCGACATCGACAATGTCGTCATCGACGGCGCCATGCCCAAAGACGTGCGCAAGGAGATCGCCAAGGCGACCAGACGCAAGCTCGCCCGCGGTCTCGCCCAACGGCCACAGCCGTTCTCGGTGCTGGAAGGCGCGTTCGGACATCTGGGCCCCGCCATCGGCGGCGCCAGCATCCCGTTGCTGGTGAAATACTCCAACGACCGGGATGTGCTTTTCAAGGATTAAGAGATCACCTCAGTTGGTGATCGTGATTCGCGTGTCGCCCTTGCCATGTTGCTGGACGAGGCTGTAGAGCCGCGCCGCATTGCCGGGCGCCAGCCGGATGCAGCCATGCGAAGCGGGCCGGCCGAGAGCGCGGACATAACCGGTGCCGTGGATGGCATAGCCGCCCTTGAAGAAGATCGAATGCGGCATCGGCGAATTGTCGTATTTGCGCGAATAATGCATGCGCTTGAGCAGGAACGGCCGGTATGAGCCGCGCGGCGTCCAGTAGCCAGAACGCGCCGTCGAGACCCGCCAGGTGGCATAGGGCCAGCCATTCACGGAAACCGACATCGTCTGGCTTGAAATATCAATCCGTACAGAGACCTTAGCCTCAGCGCTGGAAGCCATCACCAGGAGGCCCAGCAGCCCGGCGGCGGCAATCGAGGCGGCCGACCGGATAAAACCGTTACGCATACGCATGCTCAACCCCTAAAAACTCACTCAGCCGGAGTTAGGAAAGCATGAACCAGTTAGACCCGGCAATGGGCCTATCCTTCACTTCGGCGTGATTATTCCTAGCCTGTTTCAGGCCGGAACGCATTGAAATTGCCGAAATATGTTTAAAAAAGCACCGTGTGCGGATCAATCGAACAGGAATTCACGCCCGACTTTGACCCGTCTCACCCCGTCATAGGCGATGATGTCGGCCGTCGCATAGGTCTCCGACAAGGTGGCCGGCAGGAAGCTCCCTGTACCGACGATATCGAGCGGCGCCTTGGCCGCCCCCATGACCTGGCATTTCTGCGGATCGAAGCCGGACGAGCCGACGATCTGCGCGTCGCGATAGCCCGCCTCATCGAGCGCCAGGCGCGCATGGATGATGGACGCGACCGACACGCCCTTGCCGAACAGGATACGGCGCACCTTGTCGACCAGGATGTTGCCTGGATCGAGCTGGAAGGCGCGCCCGCCCAGCACCTGCTCGACGATGTTGTATTCGCCCGACACGCCGAGCCACTGCCCGACGCGCTCGACCGACTTCTCGTAGTCGAGACCTTCGGCGAAACGTCCGCCATGCGTGTCGAGGCGGACACCGAAGCTCTTGCCCTGCTTGTCGAGCTTCGCTTCCTCGTAGAACCACTTGGCGCAACGCAGCGAGTCGGTGATCTCCTCGCCCGTATAATCGACGAGCGCGATGAGCGTCTTGGCGTCGGGGATCGTCGCCTGGAACAGCTTCATCGCTTCCAGCACGTCGCCGCCGGCATAACCGACGAGCGCATGCGGCATGGTGCCCATGCCGGCATCGGCGCCAAACAGCGGCGAGGTCAGATCCTGCGACGAGCCGATGAAGCCCTTCACCTTGGGATCGGCGCGGCGCGCCGCTTCGCTGCCGATCGCCGCGCCATAGGCGGCGAGGATGTTCATCTCGGCGCCGCTCGCATGGCGCGCATGCATGTCCATGAAGCCGGCGGTCGGGATGGCCCGGCACATCTCATAGGCATTGTTGGCCGACACGCAGGGAAAACCGGTCTTCTGCAGCAGCAGCGTCTCGATCTCCGACAGCCGCGCCATCGAGCCGGTGATCTCCATCATCTTCTTTTCCGACGGCACCAGATCGCCTTCGTTGAAGAAGCGCTTCACCTTGGTGCCGGGCGCCAGCCGGTTGATGAGGCGGATGGTCGGCTCGAGAGCCGCCACCACGCGCCGGCGCATGAAGACCGCGAAGGTGACTTCCGAATCGCCCTGCGCCTTCACGATGCGCGAGGTATTGGTGAAATACTTGTCGGTCTGCGCGTCGATCGGACCGGCGCTCAGGCAGATGTCGACGATGCGGTCGAGGACCTCGTCACGCTGGGCCGTCAGGGGAGTTCGCTGATCCATGGCATTGCCTCTCTACGAGCGGCGGAGTTTGGACGCCCTGCGTGCCAGCGTCAAATCTTCGTGAGTTGGTCCTGCAGGGCCTTGGCGCCCGCCGCCAGCAAGCCGACATCGGTGGCCGCGGCGATGAAACGGAAGCCATGGCCGGCGAAGAAGGCGCAGGCTTCCGGCGAGCCGCCGAAGGCGCCGGGCACCAGCTTGTTCTTCTTGGCCGCCGCGGCGATCGCCTTGATCGCCGCTTCGAGCTTCGGAATCTTGAGATCCTTGCCGAGACCGAAGCCGAGCGAGATCGACAGGTCATTGGGGCCGACGAACAGTCCATCGAGGCCGGGCGTCGACGCGATGGCATCGAGATTGCCGAGCGCCTCCTCGGTCTCGATCATGGCGAAGATCATCGTGCGGCTGTTGGCTTCCTTCAGATAGTCGGCCGGCACCGTGCCCGCCGCCTGGACCGCCGCATAGCCACCCCAGCTGCGCATGCCCATCGGCGCGTATTTCGCCGCCTTGACCACCGCTTCCGCCTGCGCCCTGCTATTCACCATCGGCACGATGACGGCGGTGGCGCCGGCATCGAGCGCCTGGCCGATAAGGCCCGGATCGTTCCACAGGATGCGCAGGATGAGCGGCTTGCCGCTAGCGGTGATCGCCGGCGACATCGAGGCCACGTCGGTGAAACCGGCGAGGCCATGCTGCATGTCGATGCACACCGCCTCATAAGGCAGTCTTGCCATCTGCCCTGCGACAATTGCGCCCGGAAAGGTCATCCAGGAGAAATAGAAGGGATCTGACTTGGCGAGCCTGCCCCGGAGATCGCTGGCCATTGGAACCTCAGGCGTCCGACTGCAGCTGCTGCAGCGCCTTGCCGAAAAGCTCGTCCATGGTGCGGCGGATCTGATGATCCGACTGCTCGACCTTCTTGGCGTCGAAATCCTTGCGGACCTTGCGGAATACGTCGTCGTCGCCGGCTTCCTCGAAGTCGGCCGCGACCACGGCTTTGACATAGGCTTCGGCCTCGGCGCCCGAAAGCCCCAGCTTTTCCGCCGCCCACTGGCCGAGAAGCTTGTTGCGCCGTGCCGTGGCCCGGAACTTCATTTCCTCGTCAAGGGCGAATTTCCGCTCAAAACCTTCCTCGCGCTTGTCGAACGTTGTCATTCCGGTGCTCCCAAATAGGATTATGTACAAATCACGCTGCCGGATGAGATAGCGGCTGCCCGCCCCCAAATCAACCGCGCTTGATTATCGGGGTCTGTCGGGCTAGGTCCATTGTGCAGCGCACCCCCAGGCATTATGTTTGGGCCATGGCGGCAAGCTTTGAGTCGCATAACTTCTCGATATTGGTGGCGTAAGGACCCCTTGCGGACGTAATTTGCGAGGGTATCAAGGGTTTTCTGGATGAGGATTGTGAATATGAACACCAGGCGCACCCGCATTTATGAGGGCAAGGCCAAGATCCTGTATGAAGGGCCTGAGCCCGGAACCTTGATCGTTCACTATAAGGACGATGCAACTGCCTTCAATGCCCAGAAGAAAGCCGTCATCGACGGCAAAGGTGTGCTCAACAACCGCATCTCCGAGATGATCTTCACCAGGCTCAACGAGTTGGGCTTGCCGACCCATTTCCTCAAGCGCCTAAATATGCGCGAGCAGCTGGTGCGTGAAGTCGAGATCATCCCGCTCGAGGTGGTGGTGCGCAACGTCGCCGCCGGCTCGCTGTCGAAGCGCCTCGGCATCGAGGAAGGCACCGCCCTTCCCCGCTCGATCATCGAATTCTACTACAAGAAGGACGAGCTCAACGACCCGATGGTGTCGGAAGAGCACATCACCGCGTTCAACTGGGCGACGCCCCAGGAGATCGACGACATGATGCATCTCGCCATCCGCATCAACGATTTCATGTCCGGCCTCTTCCTCGGCATCGGCATCAAGCTCGTCGACTTCAAGATCGAATTCGGTCGTCTCTACGAAAACGACATGATGCGTATCGTGCTCGCCGACGAGATCAGCCCCGATTCCTGCCGCCTGTGGGACATCAAGACCCAGGACAAGCTCGACAAGGACCGTTTCCGCCGCGACATGGGCGGCCTCGTCGAAGCCTATCAGGAAGTCGCGAAGCGGCTCGGCATCATGCCGGAGCTCGCCGAGCCCGAGCGCTCCCGTCCGCAACTTGTGAAAAGTGACTGAGCATGCTCCCGAAAAGTTGCCGACTTTTCGGACAAGAGCATGCGTCGGAAGAAATGAAAGCCCACCCATGAAGGCCAAGATCAAGGTTACACTGAAGAACGGCGTGCTCGATCCGCAGGGCAAGGCCATCGAGGGAGCTCTCGGCTCCCTCGGCTTCTCCGGCATCGAGCATGTCCGCCAGGGCAAGTATTTCGAGATCGACCTCAAGAACACCGACAAGGCGAAAGCCAAGGCCGAGCTCGACGACATCTGCCGCAAGCTGCTCGCCAATACCGTGATCGAGAATTACGAGATCGAGCTCGCCTGACGATCAGCCGAGCGCCCAGCCTGCAGGTTTCAACAGCTTCTAGCCGGACCGCCGGTCAGTCCCCTCTGCCAATCCGCGCATCAGGTTCGGCGTCGACCAGGTCGCGACGCCGGTTCCCGCGAAATCGCGGTCCGTCGTCCAGATATCGGCATCGGCATGCCACGCCAGCGCCAGCACATGGGCGTCGCTGACCGTTCCATTCCGGCTCGCGACGGCGTCGCGAAGAGCGGTTTCGCAGTGCGAGATCATAGGATCGAGCGCCGCTACCGGCACGATTGTCATCTGTTCGGCCAAGGCATCGACAAGGGGCAGCAGCTCGGGCCGTCTCATGCCGAGCTCGATCCGCCGGCGCACCTCGTGAATGACACGGTCCGTCGTGATGAGGACTGCGACGCGTTGTGCCGCCAGGAGCGCGCCGGTACTTCTCCCCAATACGGCCGAGATCAAAATGGCAGCATCCACCACCAGAGTGGCCGGCGGCGTCCTCACGGCTTCTTCATCCACTCCGCCTGGAGTGCGCGCACCGCCTCGATAGACCAGTTGGTCGGATCAACGTCATCGAACTGGGCTAAGGCCGCATCGTCGGAAGCCGGACCACGTCCCTTTGCCGCCGCTTCGGCACGCAGCAATATGGCCTTCAAGCGATCGGGGTCTGCTGCTTTGAGCGGGATCAGCAGCCCGACCGTCCGGTCACCCGACTTTACCGCGGTTGGTCCGGGCAGAGCTTCGATTTTTTCCCCGGACATCTTCTGCAGATCGCGGATGCTGATGTGAGTCATGCATGTTACATACGCCTATATGTAATAACTTTCAAGAAAAGAAAGCCGAGGCCGCCTCCCCGCCTCTTCATCCTATCGGCGTTCAAAATCCGGCAGGTGAACGAATAGCGCGCAGCCCAATCCCAACAGGCCTATGACGATTACGCTGAGCACGGTGCCTTTGTGTCCGACCTCGCTCGCATAGTCCACTTGGTCCGGTCGACCGGGATTGTAACGCACGGGTACGGACCTTCCCTCCTTCCAGACAAAGCTGGAATCTATGGACCACTTATCGACCATAGCGCGGACTTTGCGGCCCGGCTCTGTTTCGTAGATCACCCAAACATCGTGTGAGGTGCCGCTTTTTCGATAGCCATCCGCGACAAGTTCCTTCACCTCCTCGGCGTTGCAATCCACATACTTTCTTTTGTACTTGGGAGCCATCACTCGGATGATGCGTCGCTTGGCATAGACGCACTTTGTCTCGATCGAACTGATCACGGCATTCGCGGTTGGCCGCGTGAGCGCCTTATAATAGCTATGTCCTAACATAGGCCGTAACAGCTGACAGCCCGATGAACACGACGAGAATGGTCAGCGCCGCCGATTGAATCAGCCAATAGAACAATGCGGTGAACCAAGGATTCCACATGGCGGGCCTGAACATCTCGACAAGATCCGACGCTATTCTCTCATATCGACAACGGCCGAGATTTAGTATTGTCGGAGCTTGTTATGGTTGCTTTTCCGCTACCGCGAGCGCTCCAACAAAGAAGCCGAGCAAGACGAAAACGACCTTTTCCGATCCGGTAACCAGTTCAGGCTTGAGGGGCGAATAGAGTGAGAAGCGGATTTGTATGACGCTTCCTGGACTAAGGGTCGCCACGTCTTCCCACCAAGGCCGGAGCGTTACGGAGATCTTTCTGCCGGGTGAATTTCATGCGCGGCTGTCACGAGGGCTTGTCGGTCGGGCCGAAGCTTGTAGCCGTCGGCAATGAGCCCCGAAGCCGTCGCTTCCGAATCCGCTTCGCAACTCAAGTACTCTGCCGTTACCGACCGACGCCCAATTTTCTTTGCATAGACGCAGATGGGCTCCACCGATGTTACGATCGCCGGAACATGCGACCAAAAGAAGTACTTGTAGGTGCTGTAAGCGGCGAGGCCGAAGAGACATAATATGGTGATCACGACCAGGCCAAGCATCCGATCGACAAAATAACGCATTGCTGAGTTTCTCTTCAGCGTCGCCTGAGGAGCAGGTATCCACCGCCCGTCAGGACAAGGACGAAGAGCGCCAAGACAAAACCTTCCCGATCCGGCTCGGCCGCATATTCCGCGCGGCTCGGCGTGCCGGGACTGTAGCGCACGTGCACGGACTTGCCGATGCCGAGCGCGCCGGCACCCTCGGGCCGTGAGCTCAGCCTCGCATAGGTCTTCCGCCCAGGCTCCGCTTCATAGACGACCCATAGCGTATGGGAGATGCCGCGATAGGCATAGCCGTCCGCGACCAGCCTGGCGGCGTCCTGCTTGGCGTCGCAATCCACATATTCGGTATAGCCGCCGCGGCCCCAGCCGTCCTTGTAGTAGACGCAGCTGGGCTCGATCCTGTCGACGACAGCCTCGGCGACAGGCCAGAAAAAATACTTGTAGTGGCTGTAGGCGGAGCTCGCCGCGAAGAAAAAGGCAATGGCCCCGCCGATCCACGGCAGGTTGTCTCGGAGATCCTTGCGTATCTTGGCTCTGAAGCGCGCCATCCCTTCCGTGAGATAAGCATTGGCGCCGATCCGTGCAACGGGACCAACCGGGGTCTGATCGGAGCTACCGAGCACTACAGGAGTAAGCCCTACGCGAATCACACGGCCCGGCGTCTCCCCTCCAGGAACGGACAGAGCGTCCCGAAGGAGCCTTATTGGCCGCGTCCCATTTGAAGAAAGGCAGATTTGGGCGGGCGCGCCGCAGGAAGACGCGGAGGAGCTAATAAAATGAGCTTTGCGCGCATCAAAAAAGCTTTTGAACGGCCGGGAAATTCGCTATTCAGCCCCCTTAGACCAATAGCGGCCCGAGCAATATAGCCATGAAATCCGCCGTCGTCCTCTTCCCCGGCATCAACCGCGAGCGCGATATGGCGCGCGCACTTGAGGCCGTCACCGGCCACAAGCCCGTCATCGTCTGGCACACCGAGACGACCTTGCCCAAGGTCGACCTCGTCGCCGTGCCGGGCGGCTTCTCCTATGGCGACTATCTGCGCTGCGGCGCCATCGCGGCGCGCTCGCCGATCATGACCGATATCCGCGCCAAGGCGGAAAAAGGCCTGAAGGTTCTGGGCGTCTGCAACGGCTTCCAGATCATCGCCGAAGCGGGCCTCCTACCCGGCGCGCTGCTGCGCAATGCCGGCCTCAAATTCGTCTGCCGTGAAGTGAAGCTCTCGGTCGAGAATACCGACACCTTCTTCACCAACCGCATGAAGAAAGGCGCGGTGGTGCGCTGCCCGGTCGCCCATGGTGAAGGCAATTACATCTGCGATGACGAAACGCTTAAAGCGCTCGAGGGCGAGAACCGCGTCGTCTTCCGCTATGCCGAGGGCACCAATCCCAACGGCGCCATGAACGACATCGCCGGCATCACCAACCGGGCGCGCAACGTCATCGGCATGATGCCGCATCCTGAAAACATGATCGAACCGCTGCACGGCAACAGCGACTGCCGTCCCCTGTTCGAGAGCCTGCTCGCGGCGTGAGCGCCGAGCTCACCCTCTACGGCGCCCGCTATAGCGTCTATGTACGCGCCGCCCTGATGGCGCTCGAAAGCAAGGGCGTCGCTTACGATCTCGTTCCGGTCGACATCTTCTCGGGCGCCGACGATCTCGCGGCCTATCGCGAGATCCATCCTTTCGGCCGCATTCCGGCTTTGCGCGACGGCGATTTCATTCTCTACGAGACCGCCGCCATCAACCGCTATATCGACGAGGGGTTCCTGGGGCCGCGCCTGCAGCCGGCCGAGACCCAGAGCCGCGCCCGCATGACCCAGATCATGTCGATGACCGATTCCTACGCCTATCGGCCGCTGGTCTGGGAGGTCTATGTCGAGCGCGTCTCCAACCCCCAAGAGGGCAAGCCGACGGACGAGGCGCTGGTCGCGGCCGCTTTGCCGAAGGCGCGAACCTATTTCAAGGCGCTGCATTATCTGATGGGCCGTCAGGCTTTCCTCGCAGACGAAGTCCCCACGCTCGCCGATTTCCACGCCGCGCCGGTCTTCGCCTATTTCCAGGAAGCGGAAGAAGGCCGCGCCGTCCTGGCGGAGTTCCCGCGTGTCCAGAACTGGTGGACCCGCATTCAGGCGACCGAGGCCTTCAAACGCGCCCACGCGCCGTGAGGGCGCCGCTCGGCAGATATCTGGCCCTCCTGGGCCTTCTCATCGGTGCCGGAACGCTTCTCACGCAATTCGCTCTCACAATGTCCGTGTCGCAATCGGCCGGCCGCACCGTGTTGGGCTCGCTGATCTTCTTCTTCAGCTTCTTCACCATCCTCAGCAACCTGCTGGCGACCTTCTGCTTCGCCGCTCATGCCTTCCCCGGCTGCGGACATCTGGCCTTCTTCCGTCGCGCCAAGGTCGCGACCGCCATCGCGCTCTATATGCTGGTGGTCGCCGCCATCTATATCGCCATCCTCGAGGGCCTGTGGGCGCCCCAGGGCCTGATGCGTGTCCTCGACACGCTTCTCCATTATGTGATGCCGGCGCTTTTCCTCGTCTTCTGGGCGGCTTTTGTGCCCAAGGGCGGCGCCGTCTATGCCGATATTCCCGGATTTCTGGCCTTTCCGGCGCTTTATGGCGCCTATGTCATGCTCCGCGGCGCCCTTACCGGTGATTATCCCTATCCGATCCTCAATGCCGGGGCGCTGGGTTACCCGGCGGCGCTCGCCAATATGGCCGCCATTCTGGCCCTCTTCGTGATTCTGGGGCTGGCTTTCGTCTTCTATGATCGCTGCGCCGGAACCACCTCATCCCATTGAGCTTTTTCGCGTGTTGTTATCCCCGCCCAAGCCCGCTAAAGCACGTCCTTCCCGTCACGCCCGTATCAGCCAAGGCCATGATCCCCAACGATATCAAGATCACCCCTGAACTCGTTGCCCAGCACGGGCTCAAGCCCGACGAATATGAGCGCTTCCGCAAGCTCATCGGCCGCGACCCGACCATCACCGAGCTCGGCATTGTCTCCGCCATGTGGAACGAGCACTGTTCCTACAAATCCTCAAAGAAGTGGCTGAAGACCCTGCCGACCAAGGGCCCCAAGGTCATCCAGGGCCCGGGCGAAAATGCCGGCGTCGTCGATATCGGCGACGGCCAGGCCGTCATCTTCAAGATGGAGAGCCACAACCACCCCTCCTTCATCGAGCCCTATCAGGGCGCCGCCACCGGCGTCGGCGGCATCCTGCGCGATGTCTTCACCATGGGCGCCCGCCCCGTCGCCGCTTTGAACGCGCTGCGCTTCGGCAGCCCCGATCATCCCAAGACCCGTCACCTGGTTTCCGGCGTCGTCGCCGGCATTGGCGGCTATGGCAATTCCTTCGGCGTGCCGACGCTGGGCGGTGAGGTCAACTTCCACCCGCGCTACAATGGCAATATCCTGGTCAACGCCATGGCGGTCGGCCTCGCCGACACCGACAAGATCTTCTATTCGAAGGCGGAAGGCGTCGGCCTGCCCGTCGTCTATCTGGGCGCCAAGACCGGGCGCGACGGCATCCATGGCGCCACCATGGCGTCGGCCGAATTCGACGACAAGGCCGAAGAGAAGCGCCCGACCGTCCAGGTCGGTGATCCGTTCACGGAGAAATGCCTGCTCGAGGCCTGCCTCGAATTGATGGCGTCCGGCGCCGTCATCGCCATCCAGGACATGGGCGCCGCCGGCCTCACCTGCTCAGCGGTAGAAATGGGCGCCAAGGGCGATCTCGGCATCGAGCTCGATCTCGACAAGGTGCCCTGCCGCGAGGACGGCATGACGGCTTACGAGATGATGCTGTCGGAATCGCAGGAGCGCATGCTGATGGTGCTGCGCCCCGAACAGGAAGAAGAAGCCGAGGCGATCTTCCGCAAATGGGGACTCGATTTCGCGATTGTCGGCCAGACCACCGACACTTTGCGTTTCGTCATCAAGCATGAGGGCGAGGTGAAGGCCGATCTCCCGATCAAGGAACTCGGCGATGAGGCGCCCGAATATGACCGCCCCTGGGTGGCCCCCAAGGCTCAGCCCTTCCTCAAGGCCGAGGATGTGCCTGCGCCCAACGATCTCAAGGCGGCGATCCTGAAGATCCTCGGCAGCCCCGACATGTCGTCGCGCCGCTGGGTGTGGGAGCAGTATGATCATCTGATCCAGTCGAACTCGGCGCAGATCCCGGGCGGTGACGCCGGCGTCATCCGCCTCGACGGTACGCCCAAGGGCCTCGCCGTCTCGGCCGACGTGACGCCCCGCTATGTCGAGGCCGATCCTTTTGAGGGCGGCAAGCAGGCGGTGGCCGAATGCTGGCGCAATTTGACCGCGGTCGGCGCTGACCCGATTGCCGTCACCGACAATCTCAATTTCGGCAATCCCGAACGGCCCGAAATCATGGGCACCTTCGTGAAAGCCATCGAAGGCATCGGCGAGGCCTGCCGGGCGCTCGATTTTCCGGTCGTCTCCGGCAATGTGTCGCTCTACAACGAAACCAACGGTCAGGCGATCCTGCCCACCCCCACCATTGGCGGCGTCGGCCTTTTGCCCGACCTCACCAAGATGGCGACCGTCGCCTTCAAGGCGGAAGGCGACGCAATCCTGCTGGTCGGCGGCCATGGCAGCCATCTCGGCCAGTCGATCTATCTGCGCGAGGTGCTGGGCCGTGAGGAAGGCGCGCCGCCGCCCGTCGATCTCGCCCGCGAGAAGCGCCATGGCGACTTGATTCGTTCCCTCATCAGATCCGGCCAAGTCACTGCCGTACATGACATTTCGGACGGCGGCCTGGCCTCCGCCCTGATCGAGATGGGCCTCGCGTCGAAGGCGCTCGGCGCAGCGGTCGGCCCCCTCGACCACGTCGCCCTCTTCGCCGAGGACCAGGCGCGTTACGTGGTGACCTGCCCCGCCAAGGAGACCGCCAAGATCATCACCCAGGCTCATGTGAAGGGCGTCGATATCATCCGCATCGGCACCGTGTCGAAGGACGCCGGATTGATTGTCGAGGGTGCCGCTTCTATATCCTTGGACGACCTGCGCAAAGCGCATGAAGGCTGGTTCCCGGCTTTCATGGGCGCCAAGGCAGCCTGAAGGAGCAGAAACACATGGCCATGAACGCGTTCGATATCGAGCGGCTGATCAAGGAAGCTCTTCCGGATGCGCAAGTGGAGATCCGCGACCTCGCCGGCGACGGCGACCATTACGCGGCCAACGTGGTTTCGTCCTCCTTCAAAGGCAAGTCACGTGTGCAGCAGCATCAGATGATTTACGCTGCGCTCAAGGGTAGAATGGGCGGCGAACTCCATGCCTTGGCGCTGCAGACCAGCGCGCCCGAAGATTGATATTAGGAACAAGCGAGCAAAGACGATGACCGACATCAACACCTGGATCGACAACGAAGTGAAATCGAACGACGTCGTGCTGTTCATGAAGGGCACGCCGGACGCGCCGATGTGCGGCTTTTCCGGCCGCGTCGTGCAGATCCTCGACCATCTGGGCGCCGACTACAAAGGCATCAACATCCTCGAATCGGGCGAATTGCGCCAGGGCATCAAGGACTATTCCAACTGGCCGACCATCCCTCAGCTCTATGTGAAGGGCGAATTCGTCGGCGGCTGCGACATCGTCACCGAGATGTTCCAGTCGGGCGAGCTCAAGACGCTTCTCGCGGAGAAGACCGCCGCCTGACGCATGGCAGGCCCTAAGGGCCGCCAATTGACGTGACTTGAGGGTTCGGGCACTCGTTGCCCGGCCCATGGCCGCTCCCGCTTCAACCACCCCTTCCTCCGCCTCGACGCTCGCTTTCCTGGCCTTGCTCGGAGCGGGTGTAGCGGTCGGCTTTTCGCCGAATCTCGCCCGTCTGTCTGACCTGGCGCCTTTGGCCTCCGGATTTTACCGCCTCGCTCTGGCGGTTCCCGCCATCTGGCTCGCCATCATCCTGACCGGCGGCAAGCTCGAGCCGCTTTCCAGCATGCCGGTCAAGCACCGCTGGCGCCTGTTCCTGGCCGGCCTCGCTTTTGCCGCCGACATCGCCTTCTGGCATCTCGCCATCGCCGAGACCACCATCCTCGAGGCGACATTGCTTTCCAGCACCGTGCCGATCATGGTGTCCTTCGTCTCGGTTTTCGTTTTCGGCGAGCGGCTGAAACCGCTTTTCGCCTTGGGCTTGGCCCTGGCGCTGGCCGGCGTCGTCGTTCTGGCGCTGCAGAAGACCGGTGCGCCGCAGACACCGCCCAACCGTCTCATGGGCGGCATCTATGCGCTGCTCGCCGCCTCCTTCTTCGCCCTCTATCTCCTGCTGATCGCCACCGTCCGCCAGAGCAGCTCGACCGGCACCGTCATGTTCTATACGAGCCTGATCTCGGCGCTCGCGATGCTGCCCTTCGCCATCGCCATGAGCCCGACCATGCTGTCTGGCTCCCTCGAAGGCTGGCTCACCCTTATCGCCCTGGCCGTCATCAGTCATGCCGGCGGCCAGGGCCTGATGACCTTCGCCCTCGCCCATCTGCCGACCTCCTTCTCCTCGATGATGGGACTGATGCAGACGGCGGTGGCCGCGGTCGTCGCCTGGGCGCTGTTCTCCGAGCCTTTGACCTTGCTGATGCTGGTGAGCGGCACAGCGATCCTCGCCGGCATCTGGATCTGCCGCAAGGCGACGACCTGACATGAATAACCTCAAGCCCATCGCCGCGCTCCTCTTCACCATGCTGGTCTGGGGCGTGACACCGGTTTTCCTGCGCTCGCTGTCCGTGGGCCTCGGTCCCGCCGAGGCACTGGTGATCCGTTACGTGCCGGTGGCGCTCATTTCGCTCGCCATCCTGCTCGCGACCGGCGGATGGCGCATCGCCCGCGCCGACTGGCCACGCCTCTTCGTCATCTCGGTCATCGGCGTATTCGGCTATAGCGCCGCGTCGGTCTATGGCTTCGCGAGCGTGCCGGCCAGCGTCGGCGGTCTCATTTATGCAACGCAACCGCTGTTCATCGCCCTCCTCGCCGCATTGATGCTCGGCGAGCGCCTGACTGCGCAGGTCCTGGTCGGCTTCACCTTGGCGCTCCTGGGCACCGGCCTCCTCTTCTGGAACGATCTTGCCGGCGGCGAGGCGGCCGGGTCCTCGGTGATCGGCATGCTGCTGCTGATCTTCGCCTGCTTTCTCTGGGGCTTCTATTCGGTGCCGGGCAAAGCCCTCGTTCTGCGCTACGGGACCTTGAACACGACGACCTTGAGCCTCCTCATCGGCACCTTGCCGATGCTGGCCTTCGCCTCGCCGCGCACCCTCGACACGGTTGCCGTCATGACACCCGGGCTTTGGGCCGAGCTCGCCTTCCTGGCCTTCGGCTCAACCTTCATCGCGATGTTCTCCTGGACCTATGCGACGTCGCGGCTGCCGGCCGCGACCACCGGCGCTTTCCTCTATCTGATCCCGGTCATCGCCGTGCTCGCCGGCGCCCTGGTTCTGGGTGAGGCCATCACGCTCAACATGGTCCTGGGCGGCGTGCTCATCCTGGGCGGCGTCGCTTTTGCGCAGTTCGGACAGCGCCTCAGGCGGGTCCGCCATGAGCAGAACGCAGTTTGACCGATTGGCGGCTGAGCTTATCTTGCGTCCCCCGACGTCTGAGGCGCCCATGACCGAGCAATCCTTCGCCAAGCCGACCCCCTGGTATTTTCTGCCCGCGGTGATCATCGTTTCGGGCTGCCTTGTCGCGATGGTCAATTTCGGCGTGCGCTCGACCTTTGGCCTGTTCACGACGCCGATCTCCGAATTGCATGCCTGGCCGCGCGAGATCTACAGCATCGCCATCGCGCTGCAGAATCTCCTCTGGGGCGTCGCCACCCCGATCGCCGGCGCCTTTGCCGACCGTTACGGCAGCGCCCGCGTTCTCATGGTCGGCGCCGTCTTTTATGCCGTTGGCACCCTCATCATGGCGAGCGCCGGCACACCTGCAATGCTGTATCTGAGCGGCGGCGTCCTCGTTGGCATCGGCATCGCCGCGTCCTCCTTCGGCATCGTCATGGCCGCCTTCGGCCGCCTGGTGCCGCCGGAGAAACGCTCCTGGGCTTTCGGCATCGCCACCGCCGCGGGCTCGATGGGCCAGTTCGTCTTCGCCACCTCGGGCGGCGCCCTCATCTCAGCCTTCGGCTGGTATGAGGCCTTGAACATCCTGGGCTTGTGCTCGCTGCTCATCATCCTCTTTGCCTATCCCCTGATGGCGCAGAACACGTCGAAAAGCGCGGTGCCCCTAGGCGAGACCGAGATGAGCATGCGCGAGGCCATACGCCAGGCCTTCCGCAACCGCTCCTACAATCTCCTCACCGCCGGATTTTTCGTCTGCGGCTTCCAACTCGCTTTCGTCACCGTGCATCTGCCGCCCTATCTCGCCGAGCACGGCATCAGCGCCAGTTTCGCCGGCATCGCCATGGGCGCCATCGGCCTGTTCAATGTCGTCGGCTCCTATTATTCGGGCGTCATCGGCGGCAAATATCCCAAGCGCATCCCGTTGAGCATCATCTATGTGCTGCGCTCCGTTGCCGTGGTGGCCTTCATCACCATGCCGATCACCAATGTGTCGACGGTCATCTTCACCGCCTCGCTGGGCCTCCTGTGGCTGTCGACCGTGCCCTTGACCATGGGTCTCGTCACCGTGATGTTCGGCACCCGCTACATGGCGACACTGTATGGCTTCGTCTTCTTGAGCCATCAGGTCGGCTCGTTCTTCGGCGTCTGGCTCGGCGGCCGTCTCTATGACCAGTTCGGCTCTTATGACCCGGTCTGGTGGATGGGCGCGGCGCTCGGCATCTTCGCGGCGATCGTGCATCTGCCGATCCGCGAGCAGCGCTCCGACAAATTCGCGCAGCCGCAAGCGGCATGACGGCGGACTGGCCCGGTCATCGCTTCGCGTTGGCCTTCGGCGCCATCGTCCTCCTTCTGTGGCTCGTGGTGATGGCCGTCATGATGCGCCAGGCGGCGCTGCCTACCGAAGCGGCGGGGCCGCTCCTCGCCGTCTTCGAGCCCGGCACCAGTCAGGACGACATCTTCACGCGCATCGTCGCCGCCAACGGCAAGCCGATGCGCAGCGCCGGCTTCGATTTCGTCTGGCTGGTCCAGGGCGCCGAGCCCGGCCTCGCCGGCAGGCTCGAGGCGCAAGGCGCCATCGGCACCTATGGCGAGTTGCCCTTCAACACCTCGCTCGCCGGCTGTTTTGCTTTCGCCGATGCCAAGGTCGTCGAGGTCTTCTCGCTGAGGCCTTGAGTCAAGTTGGCAGCACTCTTCAAGCCACGCTGCCAAGCCTTTGAAAAACAACTGTTAAATCAATCTTCATGATCTTGACCTAAGATCATCGCCGCAACATGTTTAGTTCGGCGCTGCTTAATCCAGGAGGATTGGCGATGATCGACAGAGCCTTTGAAGGTCAGTTGCGTGGCTGGTCGCTGACGACCGCGGAAATCATGTACCGTCTCCCCGATCATCGCGACATCCTGCAGCTGTTCCTCTGGCAGGACTACGACATGGCGCCGAAATTTCCGCGCCTCATCAAGTTCCTGGATTTCTGGGCGCATAATCTCGACGGCCCCCTCTGCGAGGTCCGCATCGCCCATTCCTCAATCGTCGGTCCGGCGGAGATGCGCTACGTCGGCAGCGAGTGGCGGCTGCATTAGCCGCCTGATAACTCGCTTCAGGAGAACACGATCCCGCCATCGACATTGAGGGTCTGGCCGGTGACGAAGGCGCTGTCGTCCGAGCAGAAGAAGGCGACCGGTCCGACGACGTCTTCGGGGTCGCCGATGCGCGCCATCGCCGTCTTGGCCGACCATGCGGCACGGATTTTGGGATCGTCGAGATTGACGCGGCCCATGTCGGTGAGAATGATGCCCGGGCACACGCAGTTGGCGGTGATGCCGATCGGCCCCAGCTCCTGCGCCAGCACGCGCGTGAAGCCCATCACCGCCGCTTTCGATGCCGAATAATGCGCCTGCTCCGGCGCGCCGTGCTTCCCACCGATCGAGGCGATATTGCAGATGCGGCCATAGGACTGCTTCTTCATCAACGGCAGGACCGCCTGGATGACCAGGAACGTGCCTTTGGCGTTCACATCCATGACGCTGTCCCAATGCGCCTCGGCGAGCGTCTCGACCGGTGAGGCGATGAGGATGCCGGCATTGTTGACGACGGCGTGGATGGCGCCGAGCTCGGCCACGGCTTTCGCCACCATCGCCTCGACCTCGGTCTTCGCCGACACATCGGCGTGAAGGGCGATGGCGCGGACGCCGGATGCGCGCGCTTCGGCGGCGACGTCGTCCAATTCCCTCGCCTGGCGCGGAATGTCGTTCAAGGCGAGATCATAGCCGCGTTTGGCAAGCCCTAGCGCGATGGCACGCCCAATGCCCCGGCTCGCGCCCGTCACCAGCGCCACACGCTTCTGTCCACCGCTCATCTGTTTCTCCCTTACCCAAGCACGGATTTGAGCGCTGGATAGAGCGCCTTGTACCGCTGATAGATGTCCTCATAGAGCTTCGCCTCGCGCGCGCGGGGCTCGACCATGCGGCCGGGCTTCACCATTGCGGCGATGCCTTCATCGATCGTAGCGAAACGCCCCGCCCCATGCGCGGCCAATACCGCCGAGCCGGTCGACGGCGCGTCGGGCGATGCCGGAATGCGCACCGGCAGGCCGGCCGTGTCGGCATGGATCTGGATCCACAAAGGCGACGCCGTGGCGCCGCCGCCGGCGGTGATCTCGGTGCTGCTGTAGCCGCCGGCCTTGAACGCATCGAGAATGGCGCGGGTGCCGAAGCCGATGCCTTCCATGACGGCTCGGAAAATGTGATGCGGCTCATGCGCCAGCGTCAGTCCGACAATGGCGCCGCGCGACAGCGGATCGGTATAGGGCGTGCGATTGCCCTGGAAATGATCCTGGACGATGAGCCCGTCCGAGCCGGGCTCGAGCGTCTCGGCCTTGCGGTTCATCTCGACGAGATCGAGCGTGCCGCCGGTGAGGCGCTTCAGCCAGTTGATGATCGATCCGGTCGACGTCTGGCCACCTTCGACGATCCAGCGTCCGGGATAGACGATGTCGGGATAGGCGCCCCATACGCCCGGCGCATGGATCGGCGCCTCGGTGACGCCGAACTGCAGATGCGACGACCCGGTGATGAGCGCCAGCTGGCCGGGCTTCGCCACGCCAAGCCCAATCATGCCGATCAGCGCATCGGCGCCGCCTTGCACAACTTTGACTTTGGTGCTCAACCCCAGCTCGGCTGCCGCCGCGAGGGTCAGTGTTCCAACCACCTGGCCCGGCGCGATGACGCGTTGCGGCCACTTGGCTTCGAGCTCGGCGAGCCCGAGCTTCTCCAATATGCCACGGGCCCAGCCGCCATCGCGGCTCGAATAATGCCAGCGCAGGCCCGTATTATCGAGCGAGGCGCAGCGTTCGCCGGTGAGCCTGAGATTGAGGAAATCCTGATATTCGCAGATCGTCTCGGCGGCGGCGAAGATGGTCGGCTCATTGCGCTTGAGCCACAACGCCTTGGGGATCATCCATTCGGCCGATACCGGCCCCTTGCCGGCGCCGTTGAGGGCGAGCCGCGCATCGCCGGTCGCAAGCACCGCATTGGCTTCTTCATGGGCGCGCACATCCATCCACAGGAGCGCCGGCCGGAGCGCCCGCCCCTGCTTGTCGAGCGCCACCACAGTGCAGGAGGTGGTGGCGAAGGCCATGGCCTCGATCTGGCCGGCATCGATGCCCGCTTCCGCGATGGCGCCGCGTGTCGCCTGGATCAGCGACCGCCACCAATCTTCAGGATTCTGCTCGGCCCGGGCACCCGGCGAAAACTTCGTCTCATAAGGTACCGCCTTGGAGCCGAGACAGGTGCCGTCCAGATCATAGATGCGCGCCCTGAGGCTTTCGGTCCCGCCATCCGCCGTCAGATAATAGGCCATTCGCTCCTCCCTCTATTTCTCACGCCAGGCCGCGAAATGCCTCCAGCGCCTTACCCGCATACATCACCGCAGGGCCGCCGCCCATCTCGACTGCGACTTCAAGCGCCTCGATGAGCGCGGCCTCGTCCGCCCCGTGCCGGCGCGCCGCTTCGGCGTGATAGAGGATGCAGTCCTCGCAGCCCTTGGCGACCGAGATCGCCACCGCCATCAGTTCCTTCTGCGCGGCGCTGAACTGGCCGGGCGTCGTGGCGGTGCGGCTCACCTCGGCGAAGCCTTTCATCACGCCGGGGCTCGCTTTGGCGAAGAGGCCGAGCCGCGTCTTGGCGGCAGCGAGCGCTTGCTTGGGATCAGCCATGGGCAACTCCTGTCAGAATGGAAATCGTCTCGCGCGGCAGGTCCCAATGCGGCATGTGGCCGGCGGGAAGGAAATGCACCGCGACCGCGGGCGGCAGGTTGAAGGCGTGGCTTGCCGGAATGACGCGGTCGTCGGTACCGATCAGCGCCTTCACCGGCAGCGTCTCGGCGAGCTTCGCCAGCGGCCGCAAGATATCGACCTTCTGGCCCTGCGGCCCGACCAGGGCTTGCGCCAGCGCCTTGAGCCGGCCTTGTGCCAGCTGCGCCGCAAGCGCCGTCAGCGCCTTGTCGGACAGGCCGTCGGCCTTGGGTCCGAGCAGACGCAGCAGATGCGCCACTTCGCCAGCGGTCGTCGCCGCCGCCATGCCATGAATGAATCCGCCGTCGATCTCCCGGCCGGTGCCGGCCGGCGCGATCAGCGTCAGGCTCTTGACCTTGCCGCCGAGCCGCTCGGCGATACCGGTGGCGACGGCGCCGCCCAGCGAATGGCCGACAAGATGCACGCCGCTTGCCAGGCCATTGGCAAAACCCGTCATCGCCGTGACGAGATCATCGAGGCTCTGCGCTTCGGCTTCGGTCGCGCCATGTCCCGGCAGATCCGGCACGATCGCCGTGTGGCCGGCGCGCGCGATACCGCTCGCCGTCGCAACCCAGCTGCTGCGGTCGCCGGCGAAGCCATGGATCAGCAGGAAGGTCGCTCCCCCTTCTCCGAGTCTGTCGAAAGCGATGCCCGTCGGCGCCTGCGCGGCAAGCGCGACATCGCGCTGCTCGATACGGCCGCGGCGCCCCGTGCCCTGGATGGTGTCGAGCGAGACACCGGCATTGCGCGCCATGCGCCGGGCCACCGGTGTGGCGCGTCGGCGGGCATCTGCCGTTACCGGCTTATGAGGTCTTGGCGCCGGCTTGGCTTCTGGCGGTACGGCCGGCGCGCTCACTGGTGTTTCCACCTCGCCGATCACTTCCGCGATCGGTGCGCCCACCGGCTGGCGCGATCCTTCCGCCGCCAGGATTTTCACGAGCTTGCCGTCCGACAGCGCCGGCACTTCCGCCGCCGTCTTGTCGGTCTCGATCTCGAGAATGGCCTGCCCGCGCGAATAGGATGCGCCCTCCGCCACCAGCCAGCGGATGACGACGCCTTCCGTCATCGTCTCGCCGAGCCGCGGCATGGCGAGGATCGCCGTGCCGGCGTCCGGCTGGGACTGCTGAGGCGCCCCCGCGGCCTCGCTGTCCCACTCTTCGGACGCCGTCACGGTGACCTCGGCGATCGGCGCGCCGACAGCAACGCGATCGCCTGGAGCAACCAATGTCTTTTCGATAATGCCGGCGCCGAGGGCGGGATACTCGACCACCGTCTTGTCGGTCTCGATCTCGAGAATCGCGGCGCCACGCTGAAACTTTTGTCCCGGCGCCACCAGCCAGCCGACGATGGTCCCCTCATCCATCGTCTCGCCGAGGCGCGGCATGGTGAGCGTGCGCTTGGTCATGCGAGCATCCGTCCGGCCGTCTCGGCGATAAGCTGCGGACCCGGCACCGAGCCGGTTTCGAGGCCCGTCGAAACGGAGATCGGAATATCCTCGCCGGCCACCCGGATCACCGGATCCTCGAGGAAGTCGAAGCACTCTTCCGAGATGCGCGCCGCGAGCTCGGCGGCGACGCCGGCAGTCATGGCGCCTTCCGACACCACCATGGCGCGGCCGACCCGTTCGACATGCTCGCGGATCGTGTCGAAATCGAGCGGATTGAGAGTCCTGAGATCGATGACCGTCGCCTCGATGCCCTTGGCCGCCAGCGTCTTGGCCGCTTCCATCACATAATGGAGCTGGCGCGAATAGGTGACGATGACGAGATCCTTGCCTTCGCGCCTGACCGCCGCTTTGCCCCAGGGCAGCGCCGGCGCGTCGAGATCGACATCCTCTTTCATCGTATAAAGCGCCTTGTGCTCGATGAAGACGACCGGATCGGGCCGCGTCAGCGCCTGACGCAGAAGATGATAGGCGTCCGCCACCGTCGCCGGCATCGCGAGGCGCAGGCCCGGCGTGTGCATCACATAGGCTTCGAGGCTCTGCGAATGCTGAGCGCCGGCCGAACGGCCTGTTCCGCCTTGCGTGCGCAGCACCATCGGCACGCCGATCTGGCCGCCGAACATATAGCGGATCTTGGCCGCCTGGTTCGCCAGCTGGTCCATCGTCATGCCGAGGAAGTCGACATACATGAGCTCGGCCACCGGCCTGAGGCCCGTCATGGCGGCGCCCACCGCCGCGCCGACGATGGAAGGCTCGGAGATCGGCGTGTCGATCACCCGTTCGGGGCCGAACTCCTTGATCAGGTCCTTGGTCACGCCATAGGCGCCGCCATAACGGCCCACTTCCTCGCCGATGAGAATGACATCGGGATTCTCGGCCATCGAATCCGCCAGCGCCTTGCGCAATGCGTCGCGATACGTCAGTTCAGGCATTCTCTACTCCGTTGCGAGCACGCGGTTGAGGCGGGTGCGGACCGGCTCGGGCTCCGGCTCCTTGGGATCGAACACATCGCGGAACATCGAGGCGAGAGGCGGTTCCTTCTGCGCGATGGTGAAGTCGATGGTGGCGTCCATCTCGGCGCCGATCTCGGCATCGAGCGTGTCGAGATCGGTCTCGGGCACGAGCCCGCGCTCGATCAGCCGGGCGCGCGTGAAGGCGACCGGATCACGCTGGCGTCCCGCATCCTCCTCAGCCGTATCGCGATAAGGCGACTTGTCCTTGCGCGCATGGCCGTAGAAGCGATAGCAGGAAACCGCGAGGAAACCCGGCTTGCCGGCGCGCGCGCCATCGACCACCCGGCGCGCCGCTTCCGCCACTTCCTCGACATCGAGACCGTCGACGCTTTCGCCATTGAGGCCGAAGGCGATGGCGCGCTCATGCAGATTGGTGTTGGCCGTCGCCTGGTCGATACGCGTACCCATGCCATATTGGTTGTTGATGCAGGCGAAGACGACCGGCAGGCCCCACAGCGCCGCCATGTTCATGCTTTCATAGAGGATGCCCTGGCCGGTGGCGCCGTCGCCAAAAAAGGCGACCGACACCGCATTGTTGCGCTTGTGGCGTGCCGCGAGGCCGGCGCCGACGACCGCCGGAATGCCGCCGCCGACGATCGCATTGGCGCCGAGATGGCCGAGGCTCATATCGGCGATATGCATCGAGCCGCCCTTGCCGTGGCAATAGCCCGCTTCCTTGCCGCCGATCTCCGCCATCATCCGGTTGGGATCGGCGCCGCGCGCCAGGAAGATGCCGTGGCCGCGGTGGTGGGTGGTGAAGGTGTCCTGCGGCTTCATCGCCGCGGTGATGCCGACGGCGGCGCTCTCCTCGCCGATCGAGAGATGCAGCATCGAGCCCGCCGTCTGGCCGCGCACGAACAATTCACCGACGCGCTCCTCGAAGGTGCGCACGCGGCGCATGGTGCGGTAGAGGCCCAGAAGATCGGAATTCGACTTCTTGCTCATGGATACTCCGGAAATTAGAGAAGATTGAGTTTCGTGGTGCGCGACACGATCGCAACCGCGGTCAGGATGATGATGCCTTTGACGATGGACTGGATGTAGGTGTCCATGCCGAGCAGGTTGAGGCCGTTATTGATGATGCCGATGAACAACGCACCGAAGAAGGTGCCGACCACCGTCGACGTGCCGGGCCGCAGCATCGTCATGCCGATGAAAACGGTGGCGAGGCCGTCGAGCAGATAACGCTCGCCGGCATTGGGCTGGCCGGAGCCGAGGCGCGAGGCGAGCAGCATGCCGGCCACCGTCGCGAAGACCGAGCACACGACGAGCGCCGCGATGCGGTAGAAGCGGACATTGATGCCCGACAGCTCTGCCGCCTTGCGGTTGCCGCCGACCGCATAGATGTAGCGGCCGAAAACGGTCCGCTCCATGACGAACCAGGCCACCGCCACCGCGATCAGCATGAGCATGGCAAGCACCGGGAAGCCGCCGACGCGGCCCTGCCCCAGCCACAGATAGGCCTCGGGCAGGCCGCCATAGATGGCGCGCCCGCCGGTCAGCAGGAAGCTGATGCCGAACAGGATCGAGGCCGTCGCCAGCGTGGCGATGAGGGAGGGAATGCCGATGATGGTGACGAGCACGGCATTGATGCCGCCGATCACCAGCCCGGCGCCGACGCCCGCCAGCAAGGCCAGCGGCAGCGCCACGTCGTTGGTGAGCAGCAACGGCACCAGAATGCCCGCGAGGCCCACCGCGAAGCCGACCGACAGATCCATCTCGCGCGCCGCGAAGCCGAAAGTGAGCCCGACGCCGACGATGGTCAGGATCGAGATCTGCTGCGCGATATTGAGAAGGTTTTGCGGCTGCAGGAAGCGGTCGACGGTGGCGCCGAAGATGACGAACATCAGCACCAGCACGACCAGCGTGCTGTAGCGCTGGATATGGTCCTTGCGCAGGAAGCCCAGGACGAGTTCCTGGGACGGGGCGGATCCGGTGCTCGCGCTGCTCATGCGGCAACTCCTGACATGGCGCCGATGAAGGCGCTTTCTGAAAATTGCGGCCGCGCCAATTCGGCGCGCGCCTTCTGGTCGACGAACGGCACGACGCGGTCGGCCATGGTTTCGATCTCGATGAGATCGGAGGATGCGATGACGATTCCGACGCCCTGCCCGGCGAGCCGGCGCATCTCGGCATAGATCTCGGCCTTGGCGCCGATATCGACGCCTTCGGTCGGCTCGATGAAGATCATGATCCGGTAGCGGTCTTGCGCGCCATAGAGCCACTTGCCGATCGAGATCTTCTGCTTGTTGCCGCCGGACAGCGTCTTCAGTTCCTGCGCCGATGAATGGGCCTTGACGTTCATCAGCTTCATGACGCGCTGGGCTTCCGCCTCCTCGCGCCGGCGCGACAGCACGCCGGTCGTCACCACCGCATGCTGGGGATGCACCATGGCGAGATTTTCGCGCAAGGTCCATTCGCCGATCAGCGCATTTTCCATGCGGTGATCGGGCACCAGCGCCACACCGGCGTAGCGCATGGTGAGCGTCTTGTGGAGGGCGACCGCCTGGCCGCCGACTTCGCATGTCGTGCAGCTGACGCCCGCCGGATTATAGAGCGAGCGCGCGAAGCCGAAATGGCCGGAGCCGGTTAGTCCGATGAGACCGACGATCTCGCCGGCCCGGACCTCGAACTGCGGCACCTCGATACGCCCGGCCTTCCAGCCGGCGATCCGCAGCGCCACATCGCCCATCTCGCGCGTATTTTCAGTCTGTGACTTGGATGCCGTGTCGCCCGACCGGCGCAACATCAGATCGACGAGCTGGCTTTCGCTCAAGTCTTCGGTCTCCTCGGTCACCACATGGCGTCCGTCGCGCAGCACCGTGATGCGGTCAGACAGCGCCTTGATCTCGGACAGGAAGTGGCTGATCAGAATGACGCCGACACCCTGCTTGGGGAGACCACGGATGATCGCCCACAACTGCTCCTTCTCGCGCGCCGGCAAGGTCGCGGTCGGCTCGTCGAGGATCAGCAGGCGGACATCGCCGCGCAGCGCGCGGACGATCTCGATCACCTTGCGGTCGGCCATCGGCAGGCTGTCCACCGGCGCGTCGAGATCGATGGAAACTTGCGGGAACCAGCGCTTTACCAGGGCGGCGGCTTCCGATTTGAGGCGGCCCTGGGCGATGACGCCGGCGGTGCGCGGCTCGGCGCCGAGCAGGATATTCCCCGCGCCGCTCAAGGCCTGCACCAGGCTGCCTTCCTGGCTGACATGGGCGATGCCGCGCAGCAGCGCGTCGCGCGGGCTTTTGAGCTTGAGCTCTTTGTCCGCGATGGCGATGCGGCCCGAGGTCGGCTGCAGGCTGCCGCCCAGCACATTGACCAGGGTCGACTTGCCGGCACCGTTCTCGCCGATGAGGCCGTGCACTTCATCGCTGCGGAACGTGGCGCTCACATTGTCGAGCGCCCGCGTGCCGGGGAACTGCATGGTGATGTCGGTGAGGCGCGTTTCCATGGCGATCATCGCGTCAGAAGGAGGAGAAGAAGCGGCGCCAGATCAGCGCCGCTCCACATGCATCAGGACTTACTTCAGGAAGTCCTTGCAGTTGCGCTTGGTCACCAAGGGCGCGTCCATATAGACGGTCTTGGCCGGAAGAACCTCGTCAGCCGGCTTGCTGTTGATGACGATGGCCTCGATCCACTCGCCGACCTGCTTGCCCATGCCCTCGAAGGGCTGCGACACGGTGGCGATCATCATGCTGTCCGGCTTGCAGACCTCGGCGACCGCTTGCGGATGGCCGTCGATGCCGATCACCTTGACGTCCGACAGGCCGGCCGCCTTGAGCGAGTTGATGGCGGCCTGCGCCGGCTCGTCCCACGGCGCCCATACGGCGTTGATGTCCTTGCCGAAGCGCGCGGAATAGTCTTCCATCGTCTTCGAGGTGTCCTCGAAGAAGGCGGTGTAGTCGATATTGTGCTCGGCGAGCACCTTCACGTCCGGATATTCCTTCAGCACATTGGCCATCACGTCGCCGCGCTTGCGGGTGCCGTGATGCTCGGCCATGCGCAGGAAGATGATGTTACCCTTGCCGCCGAGCTGGTCGAGCAGATAGGGCGACACGTCGGCCGACATGGCCCAGTTGTTGGTGGTGATGTCGACCAGCACGCCGTCGACATAGCCCGAATCGACCGCGAAAACCGGGATCTTGGCGGCCTTGGCGGCATCGAGCGCGGCGCGCGAGGCCCTGAGATCGGCCATGCTGATGATGATGGCGCCGACGCCGCGGCTCGCCGCGTCCTGGATGTTTGACGCCGTCTGCTCGCCTGAGCCGCCGCTGTCGAGCACATTGACGTTCCAATCGCTCTTGTTGGTTTCCTTGAGCCAGGCATCGAAGCCCGCCTTGACGCGCTGCTCGGACTGCGCAGCGGCGTTGGAGTGTACCCAGGCGATATCGAGAGCGTTCGCTGGCGCCGCCATGGCCGCCGCCATGAGGGCAGCCGTGATCATTCCGGCAAGCCGGTTCTTCATGTCCAAAATCCTCCCATCGGGCAAAAAAGAGTTGCGCGCGGCGGATGTTATTCCGTCCGCGGATATTCAGGTTAAGGGATGAAATACATTTGTCAATATGAATTACATTTGTATTCTCACCTCACCTCCCACCCCTTAGGTAGGGGTGGGGCTGGATCGAATCGGCCCAGTTCGCTTCAAGCAAACGTGCAATAAGAGGAAATGACCGTGCCGCAGGACCGAGACTCAGCCCTTGAGGACGAGATGCTGATGGCGCGCGCCGCCTGGCTCTATTATGTCGGCGGCCTCAACCAGGAAGCGGCGGCGAAGCGTCTGGGGATAACCCGCGCCCGGGTGAACAAGCTGTTGCAGGACGCCCGCGAGACCGGCGTGGTCAGCATCACCATCAATCCGACCAATGTCGGACTCTTGCCGGTCGAAGACACTATCCGCGACAAATTCGGCCTCGATTTCTGCATCTGCACCCCTGCCCTTGGCTCAGACCGCAATGGCGCGGAAGCGAGCGACCTGCTGAAAGACTTCGCCTTCCGCGCCGTCGGCGCCGCCGCCGCGGCGCATCTACGCACCCATCTCGCCGCGCGCGAGGACGCCATCATCGGCACCGGCTGGGGCCGCACCTTGCAGCAGATGACGCTCCAGCTTGCCGGCGTCCGCGCACCCAAGGCGCGTTTTATCAGCGTCATGGGCTCGCTCACCGCCAATTCGTCCTACAATCCGTTCGAAGTGGTGCACGCTTTCGCGCGCGCCACCGGCGGTGAAGGATATGTCATGCCGGTGCCATTCATCGCCGACAGCGTCGAGGACCGCAAAGTGCTATTGGCGCAGCGCTCGGTGCAGCAGGCGCTCGAGCTCGGCCGCTCGGCGAGCGTCGCTTATATCTCGATCGGTGAGCTCACCGAGGACTCGCTGCTGCGCCGTCAGAAGATGCTGACCGCCGAGGAAGTCGTCGAATTGCGCGCCGCCGGCGCCGTCGGCGACACCAATGGCATCTTCTTCGACGATGACGGCCGCGCCGTCGATCACCCGCTCAATCACCGCACTTTAGCGCTCGGCCTCGCGGAACTGCGCCACGCCAATGCCGTCGGCCTCATCGCCGGCCAAAGCAAACTCCGCGCCGCGCATGCCTTCCTCAAAAGCGGCGCCGCCCGGGGCCTGATCATCGACGGCGACACGGCCTTGCTGTTGGTGAAGGAGATCTGACGGCGAAGCCAAACAAAAACGGCGGGGAAAACCCCGCCGTTCTGAATTCGATAGCAGAACCGATCAGCGCGAATAATATTCGACGACCAGATTCGGCTCCATCTGCACCGGATACGGAACATCCGACAGGCCCGGGACGCGCGTCAACTTGGCGACCATGGCCTTGTGATCGGTCTCGACGTAGTCCGGCACGTCACGCTCGGCGAGCTGGGTCGCTTCGATGAGGACCGGCAGCTCCTTTGACTTCTGGCGCACTTCGATGACGTCGCCAGCCTTGATGCGCATGCTGGGGATGGTCACGCGGCGGCCATTCACCTTCACATGGCCGTGGCTCACGAACTGGCGGGCGGCGAACATGGTGGAGACGAATTTGGCGCGATAGACGATCGCGTCGAGGCGACGCTCGAGGAGGCCGATGAGATTCTGCGAGGTGTCGCCGGTCATGCGGGCGGCTTCCGAATAGATGCCGAAGAACTGGCGCTCGGAGATGTTGGCGTAGTAGCCCTTCAGCTTCTGCTTGGCGCGCAGCTGCATGCCGAAGTCGGAGAGCTTGCCCTTGCGGCGCTGGCCGTGCTGGCCGGGGCCATATTCACGCTTGTTGATCGGGCTCTTGGGGCGGCCCCAGATATTCTGGCCCATACGGCGGTCGAGTTTGTGCTTGGCTTGCACGCGTTTCGTCATTTGGTAGCTCCAAAGTCTCGAAATAATAAGGTGGCGGCCGGAAGCCGCCGGGTTATTAAGCGAGCCCTCCTCTGCCGGTTACCCGGCCGACAGGACCTTCGTTTCGCCAAGGAAAACCAGGTCCGCAGGCAAGCAAAAACACGAGACCTTATGTGGCCCCGTGCTGGGGCAGCATGTAATCCAACAACAATTTGTTGTCAAATCACCAAATTGGAGAGAACTACTCAGCCTTTACAAGCACATAGCTGCCAGGTGCGTCCTCGAGGGCCTTCAATTTGCCACTCCCGGGAACCCGCGCCTTCACTTTCTTGCCGGATCGGGGGGTGATCCAGGCGAGCCAGTCGGGCCACCAGGAGCCCGGATGCTCGGTGGCGCCTTTCAGCCATTCCTCCAGCGTCGGAGCCCCCTTCTCATTCGTCCAATACTGGTATTTCTGCGCTTCCGGCGGATTGACCACGCCGGCGATATGGCCCGAGCCCGACACCACCATCCGCGTCTCGCCGCCGAAATTCTCGGCCAGCCTGAACACCGAGGCGAGCGGCGCGATATGGTCCTCGCGCGCCGCCAGATTATAGATGGGGAGTTTCACCTTCTTGAGATCGATGCGCACGCCGTCGAGCGTCATCTGCGCCTGGGCCAGCCGGTTGTTGAGGTAGCATTCGCGCAAATACTGGCTGTGCACGCCCGCCGGCATGCGCGTCGAATCGCTGTTCCAATAGAGGAGGTCGAACGGCATCGGCTCCTTGCCGAGCATGTAGTTGTTGACGACATAGGACCAGATCAGGTCGTTCGAGCGCAGCATGTTGAAGGCATCCGCCACATGGCGCCCGGCCAGATAGCCTTTGTCCTTCATGCGCCCTTCCGCCCATTCGATCTGCTCGGTGTCGACGAAGACCTTGAGGTCGCCGGCTTTCTCGAAATCGACCTGTGTGGTGAAGAAGGTGACCGAATTGACCCGGTCGTCGCCCTTGGCCGCCAGATAGCCGAGCGAGGCCGCGACCAGCGAGCCGCCGACGCAATATCCGATGACATTCGCCTTGGGTGCCCCTGTCGCCTCGAGCGTCTTGTCGAGCGCGGTGAGGAAGCCGTCGCGCATATAGTCGGCGAAGCTCTTGTGGCCGTGTTTCTCGTCCGGATTGACCCACGACACGACGAACACGGTGAGCCCCTGCTCGGTCGCCCAGCGCACGAAGGATTTCTTCGGGTTGAGATCGAGGATGTAATATTTGTTGATCCACGGCGGCACGATGAGCAGCGGGATCTCGGATACGCGCTCGGTGGTCGGCGAATATTGGATGAGCTGGAATGTATCGTTCTGGAAGACGACCTTGCCGGGCGTCGTCGCCACGTTCTTGCCGAGTTCGAATGCCGACAGGTCGGTCTGTTTGATGCGCAGGCGGCCATGGCCGGCCTTGAGATCGGCTTCGAGATTCTTGAGGCCTTCGATCAGATTGGCGCCGTTGCGCGCCAGCGTCGTGCGCAGCACTTCCGGATTGGTCAGCGCGAAATTGGACGGCGACACCGCATTGGTGATCTGGTCGACATAAAAGCGGGCCTTGTGGCGCGTGTGATCGTCGATCCCGTCGGCCTCCTTGACGAGATCTCCTGCCCAGCGCGCCGAGAGCAGATAGAACTGCTTGAGGAAGTCGAAGATGGTGTTCTGCTGCCAGTCCTTGTCGGTGAAACGTTTGTCGCCGCGCTCAGGGGCGGCGATCGGGCCTACCTCCTCGCCCAGGGCTTTCCGCCAGGCCGACTGCCAGAGCTCGCCATAGCTCGCCCACAGCTTCATCTGGGCGTCCATCAGCTTCTGCGGGTCGGCGGCGTAGGATTGGGCGACGGCGCCTAGCGTTTTCATGACCTGCTCGGCGGGAGTGACCTGGGCCTCGAAAGCGGCTTGCGGGTTGGGCGGCGTTTCTGCCAGATTGCGGGCGATCTGGGCCGCCTGCTCGAAGACTTTCGCCATGTTCCGCGCGAATTGCGCGGGATCGGCGAGGCGGAAATCGGTCTGCGTGGTCTTACCGTCGTTCATGCACACCTCGAAGTCACGGAATCCAATATTGACGTAAAATCCAAATCACGCAATCACAGATCGGCGCCGGGAATATCCCGGTTTTCTTCTATCCGGATCAGGTTAAACAAAGCCCATGGCAGGCACCGACAAGACGCGCATTTCCCCTCCGGGAGCGGCTCCGGCCGTCATTCTGGTCAATCCCCAGCTTGGTGAAAATATAGGCACCGCCGCCCGCGCCATGGCCAATTTCGGCCTGCATGAGCTGCGCATCGTCGACCCGCGCGACGGCTGGCCCAATGAGCGGGCCCTCAAGACCGCCTCGGGCGCCGACTGGATCATCGAGAAGGCGACCATCCACGCGACCCTCGAGGACGCGCTCAAGGACCTGACTTACGTCTATGCCACGACGGCCCGGCCGCGTGGCATGATCAAGGAAGTCATGACGCCGGAACAGGCGGGAACCGACATGCGCCTGAGGATCGGCCGTAACGAGAAGCTGGCGCTGCTGTTCGGGCGCGAGCGCTGGGGCCTCAACAATGACGAGGTGTCGCTCGCCGATATGATCATCACCGCGCCGGTGAACCCGGCCTTTGCCTCCCTCAACATCGCCCAGGCCGTCCTTCTCGTGGGTTACGAGTGGTACAAGCACGAGGCGACCACCCTTGGCCAGGCGACGCCCGAGCTCCCGGCGCTCGACGGCCCCGGCCTCGTCACTCCCGACACCCGTCCCGCCACCAAGGACGAGCTTTATGGATTCTTTCACCATATTGAGACTGAATTGGACCAGGCGGGCTTCTTCAAGACCGCCGAGAAAAAGCCAGGAATGATCCGCAACATGCGCAACCTCTTCGCCCGCGCCGAGCTCACTGAGCAGGAAGTGCGTTCGCTCAGGGGCATGGTCGCGTCGCTCACCCGCGCGCATTTGAAACGGAAAGGCACGACGGAAGAATGACAGCGCCCCGCATCCTTCTCTTCGACAGCGGCATGGGGGGCCTCACCGTCGCCTCGGCGGTACGCCAGGCCGAGCCCGGCGCGACGCTCATCTACGCCGCCGACAACGCCGCCTTTCCCTATGGCGCCTGGGACGAGCCGCAGCTCGTCAAGCGCATCGTCGCCGTCATCGGCAAGCTCATCGACGAGACGCGTCCCGATCTGGTGGTCATCGCCTGCAATACGGCCAGCACCCTGGCGCTCACCGCCTTGCGCGAGCGCTACATCGTGCCATTCGTCGGGACTGTGCCTGCCATCAAGCCCGCCGCGGAACAGACCAAGTCGGGCCTCATCGGCGTCCTCGCCACCCCCGGCACCGTCAATCGCGAATATACCAAGACGCTGATCCACACCTATGCCTTTCACTGCAAGGTGTTCCTGCATGGCGCCAGGCGCCTGGCCGAGATCGCCGAGGCGAAGCTCAAAGGTCAGAAAGTCGACCCGGAAGAGCTGAAGCACGAGATCGCCCCGGTCTTCCGCAAGCGCGACCACAAGCAGACCGATGTCGTGGTGCTGGGCTGCACCCATTATCCGCTGCTGCTCGACGAGATGCGCGCCATGGCGCCCTGGCCCGTGACCTATATCGACCCGGCGCCCGCCATCGCGCGCCGCGTCAGCGACCTGTTGCGCTCAGCCAAGGCGAATGGCGCCGGGGTGAACGGCGCTGCCAATCACGGCACCGTCTTCCTCACTTCGGCCCGCGGCCGCGGCAGCGAAAGCCTCGCCGCCTATGCCGCCATGGGCTTCGGCGCGAATGAAGTGCTTGATTTGCCGGTTTGATTACTTCGTCATCCCGGTGAATAGGGTTCAACTTCCAGCAGAATATCGCGAGCGACGAGTTCACCTTCGACGCCATAGATGTCTTCCAGCACGAGAACCGTTCCCTCTGGCTCTTCAACAACATGGAGCGCCGATAAGACATTCTGGTGATTCCACCCGCGCAATTCCACCCGCACGATGTCCCTAAGGACAAAGCTCACGAGGGCATGGCGATCTTGGCAGAAAGTGCCGCTTTCATCGGTATCATCGCGCGTACGCCACACATGGACACGCACGACCGAAGGCTCCGGTGCGCGTCTCAGCTCAATGCTCAATACCTCTGAATCGTGGAAATTGGGCTTGTACCCAAACCACGCAATGACAGCGTTCCACCGGAGATCAGCGGTATTCTCGGCCACTATGCCCCTTCCATCCCCGCCTCGAGATACATCTATTGAGCGGGGACGGAATCTACAAGGCGTCCCTGCTCACTCACCCGCATCGGCGCGGCGGCGGTTCTTGATCCAGCGCACCGTGCCGGTCGCCGAGCGCATCACCACCGTTTCGGTCGTCACATGCTCGCGATCGAAGCGCACACCGCGGAGCAGCGAGCCATCGGTGACGCCGGTCGCGGCGAACATCACATCACCCGAGGCCATCTCGTTGAGCGCGAACTTCTTGTTGAAGTCGCTGATGCCCATCTTGCGGGCGCGCTCCTTCTGCTCGGCGCTCGACGTCACGAGCCGGCCCTGCATCTGGCCGCCGATGCAGCGCAAGGCCGCCGCCGCCAGCACACCTTCGGGAGCACCACCGATGCCCATATAGATATCGATGCCGGTCTCCACCGGATCGGCCGTGTGAATGACGCCCGCCACGTCGCCATCCGAGATGAGGCGCACCGAAGCGCCGGTCTCGCGCACGCCCGAGATGATCTTCTCATGGCGCGGCCGATCGAGGATGCAGGCGGTGATCTGCGCCGTCGGCACGCCCTTCGCCTTGGCGAGGCGGGCGATATTCTCTTGCGGCGTGTAGTCGAGGTCGACGGTGCCTTCCGGATAGCCGCCGCCGATGGCGATCTTGTCCATGTACGTATCGGGCGCGTGCAGCAGGCTGCCGCCTTCCGCCATCGCGACGCAGGCAATCGAGTTCGGCATCGCCTTGGCGCACAACGTCGTGCCCTCGAGCGGATCGAGCGCGATGTCGATGCGCCAGCTTTTGCCGCCGCCGACATGCTCGCCGATGTAAAGCATCGGCGCTTCGTCACGCTCACCTTCGCCGATCACCACAAGGCCGTCCATCTCGACGATCGCGTTCAGCGCCTGGCGCATCGCATCGACCGCCGCCTGGTCCGCCAGCTTCTCATCGCCCCTCCCCCGCCAATGCGCCGCGGCGATGGCCGCCGCTTCGGTGACGCGGGCGATCTCGATGGTGAGCATGCGGTTGAGCATCAGTCTTCCTCCAGGTGTTCAGAGCCGTTCGATACGGATGGTGCGGGGTTTCGAGGCGACATGGCCGTCTCTTTCGATCCGGCTCAAGGCCTGTCGCATGGACGAATCGAGTGTCTTATGTGTGACGAGCATGAATGACGCAATGGCACCCTCCTTTGCGGGCGCGCGCTGCACGATACTCTCGATCGAGATCTTTTCATCCGCCAGCACCTTGGCGATCGCCGCGACCGCACCCGGCTTGTCATAGAGCTCGAGCGCCACGTAATAGCCGCCCTCATGAGCGCGCTTCGGCGCCGCTTTATACTTGCGCAGCTCCTTGGCCGGCACGCCGAAAGCCGGGCGCAGATTTCCGCGCGCGATGTCGACGATGTCGCCGAGCACGGCGGAGGCGGTCGGATGCGAGCCCGCACCGCGGCCTTCCAGCATCAGATCGCCGGCGAAGTCGTTATGCACCACAACCGCGTTGAAGACGCCGTCGGTGTCGGCGACCGGCGATCCCTTGGGCACCAAGGTCGGGTGCACGCGCTGCTCGATGCCCTCGCCGCTCGCGACCGCGACGCCGAGCAGCTTGATCTTGAAGCCCATCTCGCCGGCATTGCGGATATCGGCGAGCGTCACCGCCTCGATGCCTTCGATGTCGATCGCCGCGACATTCACTTCCGTGCCGAAAGCGAGCGAGGTCAGGATGGCAAGCTTGTGCGCCGTATCGAAGCCGCCGATATCGAAGGTGGGATCGGCCTCGGCGTAGCCCAGCTCCTGCGCTTCCTTCAGCACATCGGCGAAGCTGCGGCCCTCTTGCGCCATCTTGGTCAGGATGTAGTTGCAGGTGCCGTTGAGAATGCCGAATACTTTGGCGGCCTGGTTCCCGGCCAGCGCCTCGCGCATCGTTTTCACGATCGGGATGCCGCCCGCGACCGAGGCTTCGAAATTGAGTGCGATGCCCTTGTCGTCGGCGAGCTTGGCGAGCGTCGCGCCGTGATGGGCGAGCAGCGCCTTGTTGGCGGTGACGACCGGCTTGCCGGCCTGGAGCGCGGCGGTGACGGCGGCCTTGGCCGGATCTCCATCGCCGCCCATCAGCTCGACGAAGACATCGATCTTGTCCGATTTGGCGAGCGCCACCGGATCGTCGAACCAGGCGAGCTTGCTCAGGTCATGGCCGCGATTCTTCGTCTTGTCGCGCGCCGAAACGGCCGTGATCTCGACCGGACGCCCAGCCCGGCGCGCCACCAGCGCCGCATGCTTCGCCAGGAGGTCCAGAAGGCCGGTTCCGACCGTTCCGAGGCCCGCCACACCCAGTTTCAGAGAATTCGCCATGATGCCCAATCGAGGATTTGATAATGCGGCCGCCCTTATGGCGGGAACCGCGGCCAATGGCAAGAAAGAGGCCCTATAAGCCCAGGAAAAGCCGGATAATCATAGCCGCTGCGCCAACCGCCAGCAGGCCTCCTGCCCAGAGCAGGACGAACCACAGAATCCGCTGACGCCACGGCGGTCCGGGCTGTTCCGTTCTCAATGATAACCCTCGCTGCCGACCTTGCCGCGGAACACCCAATAGGCATAGGCGGTATAGGCCAGGATGATCGGCACCAGCACCACCGCCCCCACCAGGAGGAAGGACAGGCTCTCCTGCGGCGCCGCCGCATCCCAGATGGTGAGCGTCGGCGGCACGATATAGGGATAGAAGCTGATCCCAATGCCGGCGAAGGACAGGATGAAGAGCGCCAGCGAGGCCAGGAACGGCGTCAGCTCCTCGCGCTTGAGGATGCCCTTGATCATGAGATAGGCGGCGAGCGCCACCAGCAGCGGCACCGGGATGGTGTAGAGCATGCGCGGCCAGGAGAACCAGCGCTCCATGTAGAGCGGTTCGAGGAACGGCGTCCACAGGCTGACGAGGCCGATGAGGACGAGCGTCGCCGGCCCGAGGATCAGCGCGAAACGATAGGAACGGTCCTGCAGCTGCTGATCGGTCTTGAGGATGAGCCAGGTGGCGCCGAGCAGCGCATAGCCGACTACCAGCCCGAGGCCCGTGAAGAGGCTGAACGGCGTGAGCCAGGTCCACCAGCCGCCGGCATAGGCGCGATCGGCGATCGGGATGCCTTGCACGATGGTGCCGAGCGCGATGCCTTGCGTGAAGGTGGCGACGATCGAGCCCGAGGCGAAGGCCCAGTCCCACAGGAATTTGCCACGTGTCGTGCGCCAGCGGAATTCGAACGCGACACCACGGAAGACGAGCGCCAGCAGCATGATGACGATCGGCGCGTAAAGCGCCGGCATGATGGTGGCGTAAGCGAGCGGAAACACCGCGAAGAGCCCGCCTCCGCCCAGCACCAGCCAGGTCTCGTTGCCGTCCCACACCGGCGCCACCGAATTCATCATGCGGTCGCGGTCGGCTTCCGCTTTGTAGAAGGGAAACAGGATGCCAATGCCGAGATCGAACCCGTCCATCATCACATAAGCGAGGACGGCGAAGGCGATGATGGCGGCCCAGATGAAAGCAAGATCGAGCATCATCGGCGTCCCTCCGGATGAATTGTGAGCTCGCCCACGGTTTCGAGCGCTGGCGCCGGCACGATGCCGGCCGAGCGCAGATGCGCATCGCTCGGATTGTCGGGCTCACCCGCATAAGGCGGCTTGCTCATCAGGCGCAGCAGGTAGAACACCCCCGCCCCGAAGACGAAGAAATAGACGACGATGAAGGCGATGAGCGAGGCCGCCACCGCTTGCGCCGCGATCGGCGCGGCTGAATCGGCAGTGCGCAGCAGACCATACACCGTATAGGGCTGGCGCCCCGCTTCGGTCGTCACCCACCCGGCGAGCACCGCGACGAAGCCGGTCGGCCCCATCAACAGCGCCGCGGCATGCAGTGCCTTCGTGTCATAGAGCCGTCCGCGCAGGCGCCCCCACAGCGACCAAAGGCCGAGGCCGAACATCAGGAAGCCGAGCCCCACCATGATGCGGAACGACCAGAAGACGATCAGCGCATTGGGCCGGTCTTCCTTGGGCCACTCTTTCAGGCCCTTGACCACGCCGTTCCACTCATGGGTGAGAATGAGGCTGCCGAGCGACGGGATGGCGATCGCATACAGCGTCTTCTCGGCCTCCATGTCGGGCCAACCGAAAAGGATCAGCGGTGCTCCGGCCTGCGTTTCGAAATGACCTTCCATCGCGGCGATCTTGGCCGGCTGATGTTCGAGCGTGTTGAGACCGTGCAGGTCGCCGGCGAGGATCTGGACCGGCGCCACGACGGCGAGCATCCACATCGCCATCGAGAACATGACGCGCGCGCCATCGTTCATGCGGTCGCGCAAAAGATGCCACGCGCCGACCGCACCGACGACGAGCGCGGTGGTGAGATAGGCGGCGATCACCATATGCACGAGGCGATACGGGAAGGACGGATTGAAGATGATCGCCCACCAGTCGGCTGGCACGAACTGGCCGGCGGCATTGATCGTGTAGCCCGTCGGCGTCTGCATCCAGCTGTTGGCCGACAGGATCCAGAAGGCCGAGATGAAGGTGCCGATCGCGACCATGAGCGTCGCGACAAAGTGCAGGCCTTTCCCCACCTTATTGAGGCCGAAGAGCATGACGCCCAGGAAGCCCGCTTCGAGGAAGAAGGCGGTGAGCACCTCATAGCCCATCAGCGGCCCGATGATCGGACCGGCCTTGTCCGAGAAGACGCTCCAATTCGTCCCGAACTGATAGCTCATCACCAGCCCCGACACGACGCCCATGGCGAAGGTGACGGCGAAGATCTTCTTCCAGTAATTGAAAAGCGTCAGATAGGTGGCGCGCCCGGTCGAGAGCCACAAGGCTTCGAGCACCGCGAGATAGCTGGCGAGCCCGATCGAGAAGGCGGGAAATACAATGTGGAAGCTGACAGTGAAAGCGAACTGCCAGCGCGCCAGCAAGACCGGATCGAAACCATCCATTGCGCAAGCTTTCAGATATTAGTTCTAATTCCGAACAAGCTGAGGCAATCGCCGCTTCGTTACAACACCATAACTGTCGCGCGTATCTTTGTCACTGTGGCTTTCTGTTACCTTTTACCGTCGAGGTGGCGCACCAGGCGCAGCTGCGGAAACCACAAGGCCCAGAGCGCCGCGACAGCGATCGTTCCCAGCCCGCCGGCGACGACCGCCGGCACGGCGCCGAAGAAAAACGCTGAAATACCGGCACGGAACTCGCCCAGCTCGTTCGAGGCGCCGATGAACACCATGTTCACGGCATTGACGCGCCCACGTACCTCATCGGGCGTCCACAGCTGGATGAGCGTCTCGCGCACATAGACGCTGATCATGTCGCAGGCTCCCGCCAGCGCCAGAGCGATAACCGACAGCCACACCATCGTCGAGGCGCCGAACAAGGCGGTGAAGAAGCCGAACCCCGCGACGAAGATGAACATGATGAGTCCGGCATGGTCGCGGATCGTGTTGCGCGCCAGCCAGGTGGCCACGATGAGCGCGCCGACACCGGGCGCGGCGCGCAGGAGGCCGAGCCCCCACGGTCCGGCATCCAGGATATCGCGCGCATAGACCGGCAGAAGCGCCATGGCGCCGCCGAGGAGCACGGCGAAGAGATCGAGCGAGATGGCGCCGAGCACGATCTTTTCCGACCATACATAACGGAAACCCGCGAACAGCGTGGCCAGGCTCTTCGCTTCGCCGGAGCGGCGCTGCGGCGGCTTGGGGATCAGTCCGACCAGCACCGCGGCGATGGCGAGCAGCACCAGCGCCGCGCCATAGGCCGCATATTCATGTAGCCCATAGAGCAGACCGCCGGCGACCGGACCGGTGATCGTGGCGATCTGCCAGGACGACGAGTTCCAGGCGATCGCCGTCGAAAGCTCCGCTTGCGGCACCAGATTGGGCACCAGCGATTGCGCCGCCGGTCCCATGAAGGCACGCGCCACGCCGAATATGGCGAGGAGAATGAAGACCGGCCAGATCTCGCGCATGCCGCTCAAGGTGAAGGCGACGAGCCCGGCGCAAACCAGGGCTTCCACCCCCAGGCAGATCGCCGTGATGGCGCGGCGGTTGAAGCGGTCCGCCACCGCGCCGGTAACGAGGACAAGCAGCAGCAAAGGCAGGAATTGCACCAGGCCGACAAGGCCGAGATCGAGCGGATTGCGTGTCAGGTCATAGACCTGCCAGCCGACCGAAACCGAGATGATTTGGGTGGCGAAGCTCACCAGCAGCCGCGCGGTCCAAAAATTGCGGAATCCACGATGGCGGAAGACGGAGGCTTGGCGATGTGGGACTTGCGGTTCGGGAGATTCGGCGGCGGTCATTACCGGGCGACGATGCGCCTCGCTCACAAGCCTGTCAAAATCCTGCCCAGACCTTGCGTCAAATACCTCACTCCCATAGGCTTCTGGAAAGCAATAGTTTGAGCTGCAGGTTCCTCTTTATGCGCCTTCCGGTATTGGCCGTTTTCGCCCTTTTTCCGCTGTTTTACGGCCCTGCCGTCCACGCCCAGGCCCCTGAAGGCCCCGAGCCCGCGCCAGCCCCGGCCTCCGAATCCACGCCCACCACGGTTCCCGAGGCCGATGCGTCGAAGCTCGCCTGTCCAGATGCCTTCCGCCTCTATAGCGAGGCTGCCGGTGGCGACGACAAAGCGCTGCCCCCCGTCCCCAAGACGCCGGTGACCGGTACGCCAGATCCGGCCCAGGCGGCCGAGCGCAAGGAAGACAAGATCGCCGCCGCGCAGAAACGCCTCGCCGACATGATCAAGAAATCCGGCGAGAAATCCGCCCGCACCGCGCAAGCCTATCGCCTGCTCGCCCGCGACTATCGCGACGCCGCCCAATATGAGGACGCGGTCAAGGCACTCGAAACGGCGATGCGCATCACGAGCGGGCTGCCGAAGAAGAAGGGCACCGAGGTCGGCGACATCCAGATGGAGCTCGCCCAGACCTTGACCAACAAGGGCGACCGCCTGAGCGCCCTCTCCATGTATGGCGCCGCCCGCAAATCCTTCGAGGATGCCGTCGGTCCGAACCACCCGAAGGTCGCCCTCGCTCTGCACAATATCGGCAAGGTCGATCTCAACATGACGCAATATCAGGCGGCGCTCGAGGCCTTCCGCACCGCGCGCGCCGTCTATGAGGCCAATCTGCCGGCCGAGACGACCCATCTGGTCGAATTGCTCATCGACACCGCCAGCATCCATGCCCGCATCGGTAACCGCGAGACTGGGCTCGCTTTCGCCAAGGAAGCGGTGGCTCTCGCCAGGGAGAAGCTCGGGCCTGATCACCGCACTTCGGCACTGGCGCTGCATTTCACCGGCACCGTCAACCGCAGCATGGGCCGCAGCGCCGATGCGCTCACCGATCTCGGCGCCGCCATGCGCGTCTATCTCGGCAACGAGGCGCGCACCCGCAAGCGCATCCCCGAAGTGCTCGACGACGTCAGCGTCGCTCTGGTGCGCACCGGCTGCCTCGATCGCGCCATCGAGGTCCAGACCTTGTCGATCGGCCATTATGCGGCGCTTTACGGCGAGAACCATAACCGCGTCGCCGCCGCCTATCACCGGCTCGGCGGCCTTTATCGCGAGACCGGCAAGTTCACCGAGGCGCGCGCCCCCTTGTTCAAGGCGGCCTCGATCTACGAGCACATCTTCGGCCCTAATCACCGGCGCGTCGCCGATGTCTATAGCGATCTCGCAAGCTCCAGCGCCCGCATCGCGCTCAATTCCGAGGCGCTGCGCTACGGCTTCCGGGCGTTGCGCATCCGGACCGCCAACAAGCAGGCCGATCCGGAAGACCTGCGCCAGAGCTACTGGTCGCTGTCGATCGTGCTCAAGCAGCAGGGCAACCTCACCGCCGCCGTCGCCTTCGCCAAGATGGCCGTCAACATCAATCAGGAGATCCGCTCGCAGAACCGCAACCTGCCGCCGGAAATGACGCGCGCCCTCGCCGGGCGTTATCGCGAGCTCTATGAATATCTCGCCAACATGCTGATCGGCGCCGGCCGCCTGCAGGAGGCCCAGCAGGTGCTCGACCTGATCAAGCAGCAGGAGCTGTTCGATTTCGTCCGCCGCGACGCCAACGAGGCCCAGGCGGTCGAGGGTCGCGCCGCCTTGACGCCCACCGAAGCCGATCTCTCGGCCAAGATCATGGAGCTGGTCGAGGAGCCCATCAGCGCCGCGAGCGAGATCGAGGCGCTCAAGAAGAAGCAGGCCGAAAAAGGCCTGAGCAAGGAAGAGGAAGCGCTGGTGGCGATGCTCGAGCAATCGCTATCCGATCAGTTCCGCAAGCAGCAGACCGCCATCGACACTCTTCTCGCCGAGGTCGAGAACTCCAATCGCGAAATCGAGCGCGAGGTCAACAAGCTCGATCTCGATCTGGTCGACGCCACCCAGGAGCGCCTCAAGTCGCTGAAAGGTCGCGCCGTCGAATTGCAGATCGCCAGCCTCGATGACGCGCTGCATATCTTCCTCACCACCGAGCGCACCGGCATCTACAAGGAGGTGCCGGTCGGCCGCAAGGAAGTGGCGCAGCTCGTCTTCCGCGCCTGGAGCTCGACCGCCAATCGCGATCCCGAGGCGCGCGAGCACCTGAAGCGGCTCTATGACATTCTGATCAAGCCAATCGAGCCCGAGCTCAAGGCATCGAAGGCCGAGGTCCTGATGTTCAATCTGGGCGGCGTGCTGCGCTATGCGCCGCTCGCGGCCCTTTATTCGGGCGATCACTATCTGATTCAGGATTATGCCATCGCCCTGTCGACCACCGCCGCCAATACGCGTTACGAGGCGATGCCGCGCGAGCGCGGCAAGGCGGCGGGCTTCGGCGTCACCAAGCCGCATGAGGGGTTCTCGGCTTTGCCGGGCGTCGCCGATGAGCTCGAGGCGGTTTTCGACGGCGCCGACACCAAGGGCTTTCTCGCCGGCAAGCCGCTGATGGACGAGCGCTTCAACAGCCTGTCGATGGGCGAGGCGCTGAAGGCCAAGCCGCTTTACCTCCATGTCGCCAGCCATTTCCGCCTGGTGCCGGGAGATGCCGGCAATTCGGTGCTGCTGCTGGGCGACGGACGCCGGCTTTCGCTCGACGAGTTTCGGAAAGAAGAGCGCTTCCGCCTGACCGATCTCGATCTCCTCACTCTGTCGGCCTGCGAGACCGCCGGCGGCGTCGATCAGACCGGCGCCGAGATCGAAAGCTTCGCGTCCGTCGTGCAGAAGCGCGGCGCCTCTTCGGTGCTCGCCACCTTGTGGCCGATCGCCGACAGCTCGACATCGCTGCTGATGACGGAATTCTACAAGCACTTCCTCGCCGAGGGCGAGGACAAAGCCACTGCCTTGCGCAAGGCCCAGATCGCCATGCTGAAGGGCGAGCTCAAGCCCAAGGGCGTGCTCACCGCCTCACGCTCCGCCGATGAGATGATCGAGACACCGGTCAACGCCTTGAGCGAAGAACCCGGCTTCCAGCATCCCTATTTCTGGTCGGCTTTCATCCTGATGGGGAATTGGCTGTAGCCACCGTCATTCCCTCCCCGGATTCCCCCTCTCCCGTCCGCAGGATGGGAGAGGGTGGCCGAAGGCCGGGTGAGGGCTCTTCGTCTGTACAAGGATTATTTCTGCAATTATTGGTGAGGCCAAAGGAAGAGCCCTCATCCGCCCTGTCGGGCACCTTCTCCCATGCTCCGCACGGGAGAAGGGAAAGTCAGTCACCTTCCCCGCCCCGCCGCATACCGATCCACCACCCGCTGCAGCACCGGCACATAATGCCGGAAGGGCGGCGTCGCCATATCGGGGTCCTTGCCGCCCTCGTCCCATAGCCTCACCCGCACGGCCTCCTCATAAAACGGATTGCGCCGGAACGCGGCAACCTCGGCGTCGTTCATCGGCCCGCCCTGCAGTGCGAGCGTATGGCGCGACGCGATGCTGAGCTTGCCGTAATAGCTCGCATCGGTAGCGCAAAGATAGCGTTTCGCCGCTACATGGAGGCGCACGCATTCGGTAATCACCGGCGGGAAGAAATGCTCGAGCACCTTGGCGCCCGCCTCGTCATGGTGATTGTCCTCGGTGTCGTCCGGCGAATAGGGCCCGAACTCGCTGGTGTAATGTCCGATGTCGTGCAGCAACGCGGCGGCGACAAGCTCATCGCTGGCGCCGGCACGCTCGGCCAGCACCGCGCCCTGCAGCATGTGCTGCGACATGGTCACGGGTTCGCCCAGATAGGATTCAGCGCCCCGCCTTTCGAAGATGTCGGCGATGAAGGCGACGATCGAGGACCGGTCTAGAGAAAGCTCGCCCATCACGCCGCCTCCTTCTGACCATGCTCGATCGCGGCCAGCGTCGACAGCAGGCCGTCCTTATCGGCGTAGCAGCCCTGGAGCCAACGTGTACCCGAGCTCGAGAAGGACTTGCGCGCATGCAGCACGCGGGTGTTGTCGACGATTAAGAGCTCGCCCGGCTTGAGCTTGAAGGTCACCTCCATCGCCGGGTCCTCGATGATCTCGGCGAAGCGGCGATATGCGGCGTAGAAGCCCGCCATGTCGTCATAGGGGATATCGGTGAAGGCGGCGGCCGAGCGATTGTTGAAGCGGATGGCGATCATCTCGCCATCGGGCCCGAGCTCGATCATCGGCCGCTTTGACAGGAGTCTGACTCCGGCCGCACCCGCATATTCGAACCGCGCGCAATGGCGCGTGAGCAGCGCGAAGCCCTTTGGATCTTCCGCGCGCAGCCGCTCGGCCGCACGAAAGCCGTCGACCACCACCGAGTCGCCGCCATCGACCGTGTTCTCGAGACAGGACAGTAATTGCAGCGTCGGCACCGGGTCGCGATAGGGATTGTCGGTATGGGCCTGGAGCCCGAGATTCGTATAAGCGAGATTGTTCGGATTGACCTCGGCGCGCACCTCGAACCACTTGCCGTAGTTGGTCTCACGCACAAAGCCGAACATCTGCGCCACATCGATGAGCGACCCACTCTGCCGCGGCACGCCGGTCATCACGCCGAAGCCGAAGCGGCGGATCGCCGCCAGCCAGCGCCCGAAGGCGGCTCGGTCGGCTTTGCCCTGCTCATGCCCGATGATCGGTGTCTTCGCCTGAAGGCCCGCATCCCAGGTCTCTATCTCGGGCGCCAGCCAACCGGCCTGCCGCGCCGCGGCCTGGTCATAGACATGGCGGGCCAGCCAGGCCGCCGGATAGCTGACGCTTTTGCCCTCGGGCGCAAAGGTCGCCGTGAGATCGCCCGCCGCCGAGATCTCGGCTCTCGCGAGCTTCGTGTCCGCCGGAATGTCGAGCAAGGTGATGAGGCGCTGGCCGTTGCTGGCGCTGCGCGTGGCGCCGTCCGGCGCATTGTCGCGCAGCCACAGCGCGTGGAAGCGGGCGGTTTCGCCGCCGGTCCAGCCGAGTGCTACGGCGTTTCCGTCATCGATCAGGGTCGCGGTCTTGAGCTGCATGTGGATTTCCGTGGGTGATGAGCCTGCTTGCATCTTCGGCCGCGGCTTGTCAGAATTCAAACAATGGTAATTTGGCCTTTGGATATATTTTACTTATGCCAGACCGCGAGCTTTCCCCACCCCTGATCTGGCTGAAGGCCTTCGAGGCCGCCGCCCGGCATGCGAGCTTCACGTTGGCCGCCGCCGAGCTGGGTCTCACCCAGGCCGCCGTCAGCCAGCAGATCAAGGCGCTCGAAGGCCGTCTTGGCGCGGCGCTTTTTCACCGCCGACAACGCGGCGTCGCCCTCACCCCGGAAGGCTCGGCCTATCTGCCCCATATTCAGCAGGCCTTTGCCGGGCTGGCGCGCAGCACCCAGGAATTGTTCGGGCGGCGCGGCCGGCCGACATTAACCATCCTGTCGCCGATTTCCTTTGCCGCTCTGTGGCTGGCGCCCAGGCTCGCCGCGCTCGAGAGCGAGGTCCAAGGTCTCGCCATCGACATCACCACCATGCATACGCCTGACCAGTACGGGTCGAGCGAGGCGGTCTTCGACATCCGTTTCGGCTTAGGCGACTGGCCGGGCCGCACCGCCTATCGCCTGACCACCGAAAGGCTGACGCCGGTGGCGGCTCCGGCCGTGCTCAAGACTGGCCGCAAACCGGCGCCCGACATCTGGCAACGCTTGCCCCTCCTCGCCGTCCATGGCGCGCGCGAAATGTGGCCCGACTGGTTCGCGCTGTCGGGCGAGCCGCCGCGCGGCGTGGCGCGGTATCGTTTTGACAGCTTCATCGCCGCCCTCAGCGCCGCCGAGGCCGGCGCCGGCATTCTCCTCGGCTCGCGCCCGCTGATCGACGGAGCGCTCCGCCGCAAGAGCCTGGTGACGCTGTCCGGGTTCGAGCTGCCCTCAACCGCCGGCCATTTCCTGACCCATGCGGCGGGACGCAAGCTGAGCCCGGCCGAAACCGCCTTTCTCACCGCCCTGACACGCGCCGCTGCCCCGGTTCTTGTGTGATCTACGGGGTTTGCTCAGCGGTCATGTGCTTGCTATAGGCACGCTTTCTTCAAAAGCAGTGTGAGGCAGGCTCCATGGCAAAGATTAAGGTCGCGAATCCGGTGGTCGAGCTGGACGGCGATGAGATGACACGCATCATCTGGGATCTCATCAAGACCAAGCTGATCCACCCCTATCTCGATGTGCCGCTCGAATATTACGATCTCTCGGTCGAGAATCGCGACAAGACCAAGGACCAGGTCACCATCGACGCCGCCAACGCCATCAAGAAGCACGGCGTCGGCGTCAAATGCGCCACCATCACGCCGGACGAGGCCCGCGTGAAGGAGTTCAACCTCCAGCAGATGTGGAAGTCGCCCAACGGCACGATCCGCAATATCCTCGGCGGCGTCATCTTCCGCGAGCCGATCATCTGCTCCAACGTGCCGCGCCTGGTGCCGGGCTGGACCCAGCCGATCATCGTCGGCCGTCACGCTTACGGCGATCAGTATCGCGCCACCGACTTCAAATTCCCCGGCAAGGGCAAGCTGTCGATCAAGTTCGTCGGCGAGGACGGCAAGACGATCGAGCACGAGGTCTTCTCGGCGCCCGGCTCCGGTATCGCCATGGCGATGTACAATCTCGACGAGTCGATCAAGGAATTCGCCCGCGCCTCCTTGAACTACGGCCTCAACCGCAACTATCCGGTCTATCTCTCGACCAAGAACACCATCCTCAAGGTCTATGACGGCCGCTTCAAGGACATCTTCCAGGAGATCTACGACAACGAGTTCAAGGCCGAATTCGAGAAGCGCAAGATCTTCTACGAGCACCGCCTGATCGACGATATGGTCGCCTCGGCGCTGAAGTGGACCGGCGGTTATGTCTGGGCCTGCAAGAACTATGACGGCGACGTGCAGTCCGACACCGTGGCCCAGGGCTTCGGCTCGCTCGGCCTCATGACCTCGGTGCTGATGACGCCGGACGGCAAGACCGTCGAGGCGGAAGCAGCGCATGGCACGGTGACCCGCCACTACCGCCTGCACCAGCAGGGCAAGCAGACCTCGACCAACTCGACCGCCTCGATCTTCGCCTGGAGCCGTGGCCTCGCCCATCGCGCCAAGCTCGACAACAACGAGGCGCTCAAGAAATTCGCCGACACCCTGGAAAAGGTGACGGTGGGAACGATCGAGGACGGCAAGATGACCAAGGACCTCGCGGTTCTGGTCGGCCCCGACCAGGCCTGGCTGTCGACCGAGGGCTTCATCGACGCCGTCGACAAGGCCCTCCAGAAGGCGATGGCCTGAGATACGAACACTGATGGCCGCCAGCGGCGGCCATTTCCCACTCTCCGTCACCCCGACGAAAGTCGGGGTCCATTGAATAGGGCGAGCCTCCGCAGTATCGCCTGCATGGAAAGACTTCAGTGGATCCCGGCTTTCGCCGGGATGACGAATTGGGGAGACGCGCTCTCTGGTGTTCAATTAAAAGCCTGCTGACGAAAGTCGGCAGGCTTTCGTGTAAGAGGGCTCCCAAAGAGGAGACGAACATGGCTCATCCGATCATCACCGGCGGCTGTCAGTGCGGCGCGGTGCGTTATCGCATCGAAGGAGCCTTGGGCCGGGCCGGCATCTGTCACTGCCGCATGTGCCAGAAGGCTTTCGGCAGCTGGGGCGCCGCCCTGGTGTCGGTGCCGGTGGCGCAGCTCACCTGGACGCGCGGGCAGCCGTCCGAATTCCGCTCTTCCGCCATCGTGGCGCGCGGCTTCTGCGCCCAATGCGGCACGCCACTTCACATGAAGGAAGATGGCGACCCCACCTATGAGATCGCCATCGGGTCGCTCGATGAACCTGAGCGGGCGCCGCCTTCCGAGCAGGCCGGCGTCGAGGCGGAACTATCCTGGTTCAAATCCTTGAGCGGCCTGCCCCGGCAGGCGACCGACGACTATCGCAGCCCCGAGGATATGCAGAAACTCAGGAGCTTGCAGCACCCTGACTTTGATATGGAGACGTGGCCGACGAAGCGTTAGCCGCCGCGTCCTGACTCTTCGCCATCAAGGCGCGCCGGGCGGCGATCTCGGCATGCATATCCATGATCGCCTTTGAGGCGGTCGTCTCGCACAGCGACGGCACGAAGGCGTGCAGGAAAGCCGCCGCCGAGGCTTTGAACAGCCGGCCGCTGAAGGTGAGCGCGAACCACATATGCTCGAAGAATCCCTCGCCGACCTTTTCCGGGTGATTCAGGAAGATGCGCTGGATGATCATGGAAACCCCTCGGACCGAAGTGACTGAATACGTTCATAATCACACGAGATTCGCGGGAATACGTCCCAAATATTACTGCCTATGACATCAATATTGGGATACTATCCCAATATGCTGGACAAAACCGACCGAGCCATCCTGGCCGAGCTGCAGGCCGACGCCACCCTCACCGTCGATGCTCTGGCCGAGCGCATTCATCTGTCGCGCAATGCCTGCTGGCGTCGGGTCAAGCAGTTGGAGGAATCGGGTGTCATCAAGAGCCGGGTGGCGCTGCTCGACGCCGCCAAGCTGGGCCTGGGCCTCACCGCCTTCATCGCCATCCGCACCGCCCAGCATGAGGAGAAGTGGCTGGAGAAATTCTCCCGCGCGGTACGCGACTTTCCCGAGATCATCGGCGTCTACCGCACCACCGGCGAGACCGACTATCTGCTCCAGGCGGTGGTCAGCGACATCGCCGGCTACGACCAGCTCTATAAGCGCCTCATCACCCGCATCGCCCTCACCGACGTCTCGGCGAGCTTCGTGATGGAGAAGATCAAGGAGACGACGGCGCTGCCGCTCACCGACTAGTCCTCCCCGGAGGCAACGATAAGTTTCTTATTTGACACAACGTCAAACACACCATTCGTCACCAATCCGGTTCCATTCTGGAATTAGACGAATTTAAAAATACCTTTGGTTTCAATTGGTTGACTAGGAATCCCTGAAGCGGCGCGGTAAAGCGGGCGCGCAGCTGGCGAATGGATCGCCAAGGGGGACGTATGAAGAATTCTGTTTTTATATTGACACTGATACCGCTCGCACTGGCTCTCGGCAGCACGCCGGGCGCGGCGCAGGAAACGGATCGTCTCAATCCGACGGCGGAAATATCGGGCGGCATCGGAAACGGCGAGGCGCTCGGCGCGCTCGACTTCTTCCTGCCTCTTTACGCCACCGCCGATGAGGTTCTGTTCGGCAATCTGCGCGGCTACATTGCCGAGGATGGCATACGCCAGGGTTCGATCGGCTTCGGCTACCGCTTTCCGGCGGATGAAGTCTGGACCTTCGGCATCAATGGTTTTCTCGACTATCAGCATTCGGCGGAAGACCACGATTATGGCCAGTTCGGTGTCGGCATCGAGGCCTTGAGCGTCGACTGGGAGTTCCGCGCCAATGCCTATCTGCCCCTGGGCGACCGCCACAAGGGCGTCAATGATGCGAATGCCGCGCTGATCGAGAGCGGCCGCTTGGTCTTCCGGGCCGGCCAGGAGACGGCGCTTCATGGCGCCGATGCCGAAATCGGCTATCGCATCCCCCTGCTCCCGGCGACCGACCTCACCCAGATCAAGGCCTTCGCCGGCGGCTATTGGTACGATGGCGACGGTATCGAATCGATTCCAGGCGCCAGCGGCCGCGTCGAGTTCTCCCATGTCGGACTACCGGTATTCGGTCAGGATTCGAGCCTGACGCTCGTCGCCGGCGCGAGCTATGACGACGAGCGCGGCGAGAACGGCACCTTGCTGGCGCGCCTGCGTATTCCCTTCGGCAATATGGGCAAGCGGCGCCTGGACGATCCGCTCTACCGGCGTGTCGAGCGTGCCGATGTGATCCGCACCCATGTCGGCGCGACCGGCGACGCCGAGGCGGCGATCTTCGCGGAGACGGGGCAGACGGCCGGCAAGGTGGTGCGCATCGCCGAAGGCGATACCGCGGCCGCCATCAATGAAAAGCTCGCCGCCGCGGGCGACGGCGCGCTGATCCTCGCTGCCGGCAAGATCGACCTCGACAATCCGCTTCAACTCGGCACCGGTCAGTTCCTCCTGGGCGGCGGCGGGAGCCTCGCGGTCAGGGGCGCCGGCAGCGGCGGCGCCGCGGTTTTCCGCTCCAAGGCGGCCGCGGCCACACTGACCGGGACGAGCGAGACGGAAGACATCGTCACGATGAATAATCGCAGCGCCATCGCCGGACTGGCGATGCGCGGCGGGGAGGATGCCATTGGCGCCAAGGATGTCGACGATATCGTGGTCCGCGATGTCGACATCGCCGAAACGGTGAGCGACGGTATCGCGCTCGTCAATGTGGATCGTGCGACCATCACGCGGACATCGATCCACGATCTCGTGATCTGCGAGAATGCGACCGAATGCGAATATTCGATCTTCGACCCGGATGTCATCCATCACGCCGCGATCTCGGCCCTGGATGTCCGCGATCTGGTGCTGCGTGATATCGACATCAGCGACGTGACCTACGGCCTGTTCATCGGCTCGCGCCATGAGGAGATCGATTGGGAGCTGGTGACGCCCGATCCGAGCCGCAACATCACCGTCGAGAATCTGACGCTGGTCAACAGCCGGCGCGAGGGCATTCTGCTCGTCAATGTCGAGGATGCGGCGCTGCGCAACGTCTCGATCGACAACAGCGCCATGGAACGCTCGATGGATCTGGTCGTGCTGCAGAAGAGCAGCCGCATCGACCTCGAGGGGATGAGCCTGAAGGGCGGCATCAACGGTCTCATGTTCGCCTCCTCCTTCAACTTGCCCGGCGCGACCAGTGACATCTCGGTGCGTGACGTCGTCATCGAAGGCAGCTCGCGCAGCGGTGTGTTCATGAACCCTGCCAGCAACGTACGGTTCAGCAATGTCACGATCATCGATCCGGGCGCCCACGGTTTCTATCTCTATGGCGATCCCTGGGGCTTCGCCGGTGGACCGATCGCCGATGTGAGCTTCGACAACGTCATGGTGCGCGGCAGCGGTGACGCGGCGGTCTACATCGCCGGCCCGATCCACAATTTCGACGGAGACATCGGCGTCGAGGCGGTTCCGTCGCGCTGCAGCGCCGACGCGTCGCCGGGCGGCGGCACCGAGCTCACCCAGGATGCCGGTCAGGTGTTTTCGATCGGCGGCCAGACCGTACCGGCGGGCACGCTCAACGCGACCTGCGGACTCTAGAGCACGCGCGGAGCGTGATGGCCGCCAAGGTCATCACGCTCCCGGCATTAGATCAGGTCACGGTGCCGCGCAGAATATCGGCGACGGTCTTGCAGGTCGGAATCAGCTGGGCGCAGATCGTCTGCCGGATCGCACCCACCATCCGGCTTTCCGGCGCCGAGAGGCTGATCGCCGCGATGGCATTGCCCTTGTCGTTGAAGATCGGCGCCGCGATACAGCAAGACCCCTCCTCGTCCTCGCCTTCATCGACCGAATAGCCGGTGGCGCGGATGATATCGAGCTGCTCGAAAAACCGCTGACGATCGATGATGGTCTTGGGCGTCACCGGCGACAGATGGCCGGACAGCAGCTTTTCCGTCTGGGCGCGCGGCTGGAACGCCAGGATGACCTTGCCGAGCGCCGTGCTGTGCAAATGCCCGCTCGATCCGATTTGCGCCTGCATCCGCAGCGACCGCCGGCTTTCGATGATGTCGAGATAGAGCACCTCCGAGGCCGCGATCACACCGAGATTGACCGTTTCGTTGAAGCGGTCTCGCAGATCGAGGAGATAAGGCCGGCACACCTGGCGCAGCATCTCATAAGGATTGCTCGAATGGGACAGCCACCACAGGCCGATGCCGGGACGATAACGGTCGGTCGCTGCGTCATGTTCGATCAGGCGCTTGGTGGCGAGGCTGCGCAGATAGCGGAAGACGGTGGTCTTCGGCAGGTCCGCCTCCTTGACCAGCTCGTTGAGGCTGATCGGCTGGGCCGCCTCGCAAACGAGCTGCAGGACCTGCATCGCCTTGATCACCGGCTGGACGATGTAGCGGTCCTCGCCCTCGGCGGCATTCGGCGGCGTTTCTGCGTTTCTCTTCATAAAACAAGCTTTTCTTGACATGGAACAGAAATCTATGGTCTGCATAATGTCAGGACTTCTTCTCCAGGGCAAACGCCAGTTCCACCCACCATCCTTAACAGGCGCATATGCGTGACCTCATCGACAAACTCGCTCTGGTGACCGGCGGTGCCGGCGGGCTGGGCGAGGAAATTTGCCTCCGCCTCGCCGAAGCCGGCGCCCGCGTTATCCTCCATGACCTGCCGGAGTCTCCCGCCGCAGCGGTGCGCGACCGGATCAACGCGCAGGGCCTCCCGCATAAGGTCGAGACTGTCACTGGCGATCTGTCCGATCTCGAAGGGCTGAAAGCCGCGATGGTTGCCCTGCTCGCTTCCGAAGGCCCTATCGACATCCTGGTCAATAACGCGGCGATCAATCCGCGCGATCCGATCGAGACCTATTCGCTCGAGCATTTCAGCCGCGTGCAGGCGATCAACGCCCATGCCGCTTTCGTGCTCTGCCAGGCGGTCGTGCCGGGCATGAAACAGACGGGCTCAGGCTCGATCGTCAATATCGGCAGCCTCACATTGTCCGGCGCCGTGACCGACATGGTGCCCTATGTGTTTGCCAAAGGATCCCTCCTCGGCCTGACACGCGCTCTGGCGCGCGAAGTCGGTCCCGCCGGCATCCGCGTCAACATGATCTCGCCCGGCGCCATCCCGACCGAGCTGGAGCGCCGCGTCTGGGCCGATCGTCTCGCCGAGATCGATGCCCAGGTACTGGGACTTCAGTCGCTCAAATATCGGGGCTCCGCCCGTGATGTCGCCGAAGCGGTCCTGTTCCTCGCCTCCCCCCGGAGCCGCTTCATCACCGGCCATGAGCTGCATGTGAATGGCGGCTGGTATATGGGGTGACTCTTACTCTGGGCTGGAACTACGGACTACTTGCCGTTGAGCGCTTCGGCGGTCGCTTAGGTCCGGTGCTCTTTCTGCTTCCGGACGGTCGGCAAGTGGCGCCGCTCTCCGTAGCGCCGTGGTTCAGTGAGAAGGTCGATCTTTCGCTTACGCCTCTTTTCCATCACCTGCGCGGTGAATGGCCATGCGTTCCCTTCGGCAAGGACGTCGGCCATGGCTACAGTGCGTCACATGATTGGGAAGTGCTGGAAGCTTCCGACAGCTGTATCAGGCTCGCCATCGCCTATCCCGACGCTCACCCGATCAGGCGCCTCGAGCGCATCATTCGTCCCCGGCCCGACGGAGCCGCCATCGACCTCGAGCTGATCATCGATGCGCGGGAGGACTGCCGCCTCCCGGTGGGCCTTCATCCCATACTAGGTGCCGGTCCCTGGTTCATCGATCTGCCGCCCGAGACTTCTGTGGCCATCCCGGATTCGATCTTTGCCCCGATCGCAAGCATTCCGACCTCCAGTGGCGCATTTGTCGACGCCCGTCGCTTTCCACCCGATGTCCCTGCCGAGATGCTGCTGCAGGTTCTCGAAACGAAAGGCCATGTGGGCCTTGTTCATGGGAGCGAGAGCTACCGCCTCGACCTCACCTGGAACGAGGCTCACTTTCCGAGCCTGCTTTTGTGGATCAGCCACCGCGCCTTGACCATGCCGCCCTGGAACGGACGCACCACGATGCTCGGCGTCGAGCCGGTCTGCTCGGCCTTCGATCTCGGCACGGTCGTCTCACAGGGCGACAACCCGATCAAGGCGCGTGGCATCGCCACCACCCTCGCCTTTCGCGCCGGCGAGACCTTCAGGACGCAGTATTGCCTGTCCGCCGAGCCGCTCTAATCCACGCCTTTCATGATCGAGACGGCGCGCGAGGCCAGCGCCATGGTCGGCGCATTGGTATTGGCGGTCACGATCTTCGGCATCACCGAAGCATCGACCACCCTGAGCCCGTCGATCCCGCGCACGCGCAGCTCCGGCGTCACCACCGCATCGTCATCCGTCTCGCGGCCCATCCGGCAGGTGCCGACCGGATGATAATCCGTCTTCACCGTGCGCCGCATATGTTCATCGATCGCCGCATCGTCCGTCGCATCGGCGCCGGGTAGAATTTCCTTGGTCACCACATCGCTGAGCGGCCGCGCCGCCAGGATCTCGCGCGCCACCCGCATGCCGTCGCGCAGATGGCGCATGTCGTCCGGATGGCCGAGATAGTTCGGATTGACCAGCGGCAGGTCGCGCGGATCGGCCGAGCGCAAGCGCAGCCAGCCCGTGGCGCGCGGCCGCATCAGCACCGCATGCAGCGTGACGCCGTCGATATCGGGAACGCCCCGCACATCCTCGTCGATATAGCTCGTCTTCGGCACGCACCAGATCTGGACGACCGGATCGCCACTGCCGTCCTCCGGCACATGGAACGAGCAGGCCTCGACGCCGGTGGTGGTGATGCGCCCGCGCCCCAGCAGCAGATATTCGATGCCGTTGGCGATCTTGCGCAGGCCCTGATCCTGGCGGAAATAGCCATAGTTGCCGGGCGCCGATACCGCGATCGGCGCGCCGCAATGATCCTGCAGATTATTGCCGACGCCGGCGAGATCGGCCTCGACCTTGAGTCCATGCTTCCGGAGCTCATCCGCCGGACCAATGCCCGATAACATGAGAAGCTGCGGCGAAGCGAGCGCGCCCGCCGCCAGGATCACCTCGCCGTCGGCGCGTGCCTGCTGACGGCTTCCGGCGATCGTATAATCGACGCCGACCGTGCGTCCACGCTCGATCACGATGCGCTCGGCCCGGGCGCCGGTGACGATCTCGAGATTGGGGTTACCGCGGATCGGCGTGATGAAGGCATCCACCGCGCTGCAGCGGCGGCCGCCACCCGTGGTCACTTGCGGATAGCCGACACCGGCCGGCGCACCGTTGTTGAAATCCGGCGTATAGGCGACACCCATGCCCTGCAGCGTGCGCACATACATATGGCTCGCCTCGCAGATGAAGCCCGGATCCGAGACGCGCAGCGGTCCGCTTGCGCCATGAAAGGCGTTGTTGAATTTCTGATTGCCTTCGAGGCGCGTGAAATGCGGCAGAATCTTCCGCCATGACCAGAGATCGCTCCCGGTCATCTCACCCCAGATGTCGTAATCGGCAGCACGGCCACGCATATAGGCCTGCGCATTGATGCTGCTGCCGCCACCCAGCACCTTGCCTTGCGGGATCAACTGCACGCGCCCGCGGAGCTGTTCCTGCGGCACGGTGAAATGCTGGGTGAAATATTTCGTGCCGCCGAGAATCTGGCTGAAGCCGGCCGGCACTTTCAATATCCAGTCCTTATAGTCCCCGCCCGCTTCGAGAAGCAGCACGCGCGCGCCGAATTCCGCGACCAGCCGCGATGCCGCGACGCAGCCGGCGCTACCGCCGCCGACGACGATATAGTCGTAGGTCTTCGCCGCCGCCATCAACGTCTCCCCGCGGGTTGTGTCGCCTGCGCCAGCCCCCGCAGATAGCCGATGGCGAAGAGATGTCCCTGTATGGCGTAGCCTTCGGGCCCGTCCCCGTCATCGGTGGCGATGAGCGGCGCGTGGTCGCTGCGCAGATAGCCGTCGAAGCCGACCTCATGCAGTTTGCGGAACACGGCGATCAGGTCGGTCTGGCCGTCATCGGGGAAAGTCTCGATGAAATCGGTGCTGGTGCCAGAGATGTCGCGCACATGCACATAGGGAATACGGTCCCGGTAGCGCTCGATGAGGGCGGTAATATCGGCGCCCATCTCGGCGAAGCAGCCGATGCAGAAGGTGATGGCATTGGCCGGGCTGTTCGCAATCGCCAGCAGCCGGTCGAAGCTCTCCTGCCGATCCATGATCCGCTCCAGCCCGCAGAGCGGCGAGAGCGGCGGATCGTCGGGATGCATCGCGAGCCTGACACCGGCCGCTTCCGCCGCCGGCACCACCGCTTTCAGGAACCGTTCGAGATTGTCCCACATGCGTTCGCGCGGGATCGCCGCCTCGTCATGCGGCATCGTCTGCGCCGTCACATCGCTCAGGCGGAAGCCGCTGGTGCGGGCGCCGCCGCGCGTCACGGCATCGAAGCGGGTGCGCACCACCATGGCGTCCTCGCTCACTTGCGGCATGAAATTATAGGCGATCACCTCGACACCGAGCCGACCAAGGTGACCGATGATGCGTTTATAACGCTCGATCTGCTCGTCCGCCCCGCCCTTGCCCATCACGATGCGGTCGATCGCTGGCCCCTGCTCCGCCACCTTCCACGGCAGGTCATGGCGTTCATAAATCGCCCGGATCTCCTTCAGGGCCGCGAGATCGTCCGGCAGATCGTGCATGTCGTAATGCACGGCAAAGTCGCCGCCCAGCTGCCTCAGCGCCTGAAGGCGCTTTTCACTCGGCGGCGTCACGACCATGGACAGTTTCATTGGAACTCCTGGATCTTAGAGAGGATCGAGCGGGTACAGCGGACGCGTCACCTTGGTGAACGGAATGCGGCGCATGTCGGGCGCTGTCGGTCCGGCCGTATTGGCCGAGATGATGCGCGCCGCGAGAGGCCCGAAGCTCTGGCGGAAATGCGCCGGCGACTTCACGAAAACCAACGCGGCATGCGCGAGCGGCAAGCCCTGCGATTCATACATCGCCTTGTCCCATTCCATCGACGGCTGGCTGCGGACCAGGAGCCGGATCGACCCGATCGCGATGACCGCCGTCGGTCCCATCGATAGTTCGAGGCCGTTGGGCCCGCCATCGGTCATCTTGTAGACGCCGTCGGAGAGCGACAGCACGCGGCCGTGAATGCTGACCGGCACGCCGTCCATCTTCGAGAAATAATGACCGACCGGTGTCACAACCTCCGCTCCGGCACCGGCCACGATTGCCGCCGTGACGGCGCCCGGATCGCAGATTGTGAAATAGGATAGCCCCGATGCTTTGTCGGCGCCCAAAGCGAGCAATGTCTTCAGCACCTCCGCGCTGTCGGCCGCGGAGCCGCCGGTCGGCGCATCGCCCGCATCGCTCACCAGCGTCATGCCTTCCGATGTCAGTCCGATGCGGATGGCCTCGTCGAGCGCCATGAGATCGGGAAAGAAATCGGCCCGCCGCTGCCACGTCATCTCGGCAAGTCTTTCCGCCGCCGCCGTGGCGCGGTCATCATCTTCGGCACAGACCAGCGCCGCGAAGCCCAGATCCGGCACATCGATCCAGGGCTGCACCGGAAACAGCGCCGCATGGATCACCTCGCCGTCGCGCTCCATCCGCCGCGCCTCCCGGACGACCGGCAGCAGCGGCCCGTCGGTGGTGCGCGTGCAGACAGGGCTTACCAGCAGCGGCCGCTTGGCGAGAGCCATCGCCGGCATCGGCCGCCGCCCCGCGACGACATCGAGCAGAATACGCGCCGTGCGCTGGCCTGTCTCATACATGTCGATATGCGGATATTCGCGATAGCCGATATGGAACACGTTCGGCTGCAGCTTCAGCGGCGTGATATGGCCGTGGAGATCGAGACTGACGCCGATGGGCACTCGACCTGGCAGGATCCGGCGCAGGCGCTCGATGATCTCGCCATCACCGTCCGGCTGATCCTCCACGACCAGAGCCCCGTGCAACGCCAGCAGCACGCCGTCGACCGGCCCTGCGGCGCGCAAGCGTTCCTCAATTTCACCGACCAGCGTGTCGAAGGCCTCGCGCGTCACCGTGCCGCTGGCCGCCGCATAGGCGGCGATGAGCGGCACCGGCTCCGCTTCCGCGTCCTTCAGGACAGCGAAGAAGCCCGGCACTTCGGTGCGCGCCGCGCCATAGCCGGTGAGCATCTCAGTCCCTCGCAGCAGATAGTAGCTCTCGAAGGTCGCGACCGTCGTCGGAAGAGGCGAGAAGCTGTTGCTCTCCTGCATGAGCGACGCAACGGCGATGCGGATCGGCATGGACGATAATCTCCTAGAGGCTGGCCAGCGCCCCCTTGAGGCTCGCGACCGTCTCGTCGATCACCGCATCATCATGCTCGGTCGAGATGAACCAGGCGCCGCGTTCCAGCACCCGTACGCCGCGTTCGAGCAGTGCGGTGGTGAGGCGCACATAGCCGGCACGGTCGGTGGCGATGATGTCGCGATAATTGCTCGGCGGCGCCTTGAGCCCGAAGCCGACATGGAAGATCTGCGGAAAGCCGGTGACTGTCGCGGGAACTCCGGCCGCCGCCAGCGCCGACCTGACGCCCTCCATCAGGCGGACGCCTTGCTGTTCCAGCCTTTCATAGGTGCCGGGCGCCTTCAGCGCCTTCAGCGTCGCCACCGTCGCTGCCATTGTGATCGATTGCGAATTATAGGTGCCGCCATGCATCACCTTGCGGCCCGAAGCGAACTCGTCCATCAGCGCCGCCTTGCCGGCGAGCCCCGCCACCGGGAATCCGCTCGCCACCGCCTTGCCGAAGATGGTGAGATCGGGCGTGACGCCGAGGCGTTTCTGCACGCCGCCGGCGCTTACGCGGAAACCGGTGATGACTTCATCGAAGATCAGCACCGTGCCCGCCTTCGTGCAGGCCTGGCGCACGCCTTCGAGATAGCCGGCGGCCGGAAAGATCGCGCCGGTATTGCACATCGCCGGCTCCATGATGAGCGCAGCGACGTCGCCCCGGGCGAGACGTTCCTCGACAAGATCGAGCCGGTTCCACGACAGCACTTCGACACGTTGGCCGGCGAGATCATCCTGCCCGGCGGTGCCCGCCTGCGGCACGGGTGCCGCCTCCCCGCCCATGCGATCAGGCGCCGGCGCCACGCTCCACAGCACATTGTCGAGCCAGCCGTGATAGTGGCCTTCGAATTTCACGATCACGCCGCGCCCGGTGATGGCGCGCGCCAGGCGCAGCGCCGCCTGCACCGCTTCGCTGCCTGACGAGCTGAAGCGCACCCGCTCGGCCGATGGCAGCATGCCGCACAGCAACTCCGCCGCCTCGAATTCGACTTCGCTCTGGCCGCCGAACAGGATGCCCTTGCCGAGCTGCGCCTGCACCGCGTCGACCACCACTTGCGGCCGATGGCCGAGAATCATCGGCCCCATGCCGAGATAATAATCGATCAGCCGGTTGCCATCGGCGTCATGGAGATATGGCCCTTCGGCATGGTCGAAGACGAGCGGCGTCGGTGAGATGCCGAGCCGGAAATTGCTGCTGACGCCGCCAGGCAAATACCGGGAAGCCAGCTGGATGCGGTCGCGCGAATGCTGGAAGCTGAGAGTCACGATAGGAGTCCCCACATGAAATTTAACGACATTCAACATGCCTCTTTGTTTCATGTCAAGAAAACTACGTTTCTTACCAAGGAACAACGATAGCTTACATTTTGTCGGATGAACTGAGTCGAGAAATTCAATGTTTTCTCCATTTCATTGGGTATTTGATCAGTAATGCGCCCGCATTTCCCTTGACGGTCAACACATCCTGATGAAATATGTGTTTCGTCATGTGAACCAATAACAAGGAAAAGCCGGGTGGGGACGGAACAACCAGAGGCGGCGCGGCGGGAGTCTGAATTCGTCATCGAGGCGACGGACATCATCAAGCGTTACGGCCATGTGCAGGCTCTGGGCGGCGCCAGCCTCCAGGTCCGTCCCGGCGAAGTCCTCGCTTTGGTCGGCGACAATGGCGCCGGCAAGTCCACTCTCGCCAAGATCATCTGCGGCGCTGTCGCCCCCGATTCCGGCACCCTCTCCTTCTGGGGCGAGCCCACCACCGTGACGTCCATTCGTCATGCCCAGGAGCTGGGTGTCGAGACGGTCTATCAGGATCTGGCGCTGGCGCCCGATCTGACCGTCGCCGAGAACATGTTCCTCGGCCGCGAGCCGATCAATCCCGGCTGGTTCGGTGGCCATCCGGCGCGCCTCGACCGCCGCCATATGCGCGCCAAGGCGGAGGAAGCGTTGCGCGGCATCGGCATCAGCACGCTCACCAGCGTCGACCGGACCGTGCGCGACCTTTCCGGTGGCCAGCGCCAGGCCATCGCGGTGGCGCGCGCCGTGATGTGGGCGAAGGCGGCGATCATCATGGACGAGCCGACCGCCGCTCTCGGCACCAGACAGACCGGCATCGTCTACGACTCCATTCGCTCCGCCGCGACGCGCGGTCTCGCCGTCATCGTGATTTCGCATGACATTCCGAAGATGCTGAGCCTCGCCGACCGGATCGCCATCATGCGCCAGGGTCGCACCGTCTCGAACACCGAAGCCCGCCAGATGACGCTCACCGATGTCGTCACCACGATGCTCGGCGGCAAGGCGACGGAGGCGGCATGAGCGAGATGACGCAGAATTCCCCGCCTCCGCCGGCACTGCCGGGCGCCGTCCGGCGCTTCCTGACTTCCTCGCGCTCGACGCCCGTCGGCATGGCGCTCATCGTCATCGCCTTGATCATCATCTTCGGCGTCTTGTCGCCCAATGGCGCCTTCTTCCGCGTCAGCAACCTCACCACCATCGTACTCAACGCCTCGGTGACGATGCTGCTCGCCGTCGGCGTCACCATGATCCTCGCCTCGGGCGAGCTCGATCTGTCGATCGGCGCCAATGTCGTCTTGTCCTCCGTGGTGGCGGCGAAGACCCTCGTCGCCCTGTCCGGCAGCTATGACGAAGTGCGTATCGGCGAATACCCAAATCTCGTGCCGGCGCTGGTGGCCGCCGTCCTCGCCGGCATCGTGACGGGCGCCGCCTTCGGCGCGGTGAACGGACTGCTCGTCACCCGCCTGCGCATCAATTCCTTCATCGTGACGCTGGGCACGCTCGGCATCGGCACGGGCCTCGCTTACGTAATCACCAACGGCACCAACGTGCCCTTCGTGCCGCGCGTCATCCAGACGGAATTCGGCACCCAGAAGCTGTTCGGCGTCGTCCCCTATCCGACGATCATCGTCCTCACTCTATCTTTCATCCTCTGGTACGTGCTCCGCGTCACCCGCTTCGGCCTCCACACGCTGGCCATCGGCTCATCGCGGGAGGCGGCCGAGCGCGCCGGCATCCGCTCCGCCCGCCACATCTTTAAGCTGTTCGTGCTGGTCGGCGCCCTGGCCGGCGTCGCCGCCGCGCTCGATCTGGCGCGTTTCGCCACCACCAATATCGGCGGCCACCAGACCACCGCGCTTGCCGCAATCGCCGCGGTCGTGATCGGCGGCACCAGCCTGTTCGGTGGGCGCGCCACCATTGCCGGCTCGATGGTCGCCTCGCTCATTCCGGTGGTTCTCGGCACCGGCCTGGTAATCCTCGGCGTGCCGTCCTTCTACCAGCTCATCGTCGTCGGCGTGATCCTCATCATCGCCGTCTATATCGACCAGAAGAGGCGAGACAGACTTAACTAGCGGAGCCGGAAGCCGTGACGCCCGGCCGGCCCCCGTGATGCAAAGGCGTAAAACAGGGAGGTTAGACAGATGACTAAGAAGATGAAGTGCCTTACTCTTGCCTTTGGCCTCTCGACGGCTCTGGCGTCGGGATCGGCCTTGGCGGCTGGCGAGAAGATCGAATTCGTCGCCGGCATCGTCGGCATTCCCTTCTACACATCGATGGAATGCGGCGCCCGCGACGCCGCCAAGGAGCTCGGCGTCGAGCTGAACTGGGCCGGCCCGCCGCAATGGGACCTCGCTCTGCAGATGCCGATCCTGCAGGCCTCGATCGAGCGCGGGCCGAACGGCCTGATCCTCGCGCCGACCGACCCCAATGCGCTGGTCAGCATCGTCGAGGATCTCGTCACCAACAAGAAGATCCCGGTGGTCACCGTCGACGGCAGCCTGTCGAAGCCGGTCGACCTGCAGAATATCCGCACCGACAATATCGCCGCCGGCGGCCTCGCGGCCGAAGCCATGGCGAAGTCGATCGGCGGCGCCGGCACCGTGCTCGTCGTCGGCCTCGATCCGAGCGTCACCGGCAATGAGGACCGGGTCCTGGGCTTCACCAAGGTGCTCAAGGAGAAATATCCGGACATCAAGGTGCTGCCGACCGAATATCCGGGCACCGATCAGAACAAGGCCGCCGAGATCGTCTCGGCCGCGCTGCAGGCTAATCCGGATCTCAAAGGCATCTACACCACGCATTCCAACGCCGCCGTCGGCACCTCCTCGGCAGTCATCGGCGCCGGCCAGCAGGGCAAGGTGAAGATCATCGCCTATGATGCCGACCCTGGTCAGGTGCGCGACCTCAAGGCCGGCGTCTATGACGCCCTCGTTGTCCAGTCGCCTTATGTCGAGGGCTACGACTCGGTGACGCTGGTGACCAAGATCCTGCGCGGCGAAATCGATCCGGCCAAGCTGGAAGACGTCACCCATCCGCCGATGGTCGTCGCGACACGCGAAAATATCGACACGCCGGAGGTCAAGAAGAACCTCTATGTCGACGCCTGCCCGAACTGAGGTCTGAAATACCGCCGGCGGGATTGCTCACCCGCCGGCGCTCCATCATCGAGGTGAGTTACCAACATGCCCGCTCAACAGGATCGCGTCGCCATCGTCACCGGTGCTGGCACCGGCATCGGCCAGGCCATCGCCTTGGCGCTCGCCGAAACCGGCCAGCGTGTCGTCATCACCGGCAGGCGTGCCGAGCCCTTGCAGGACACCGTCGCCCGGGCGCCACAGCCCGGCCGGATCGTCGCCATGGCCGGCGACATCACCGATGCGGCGGATCGCGCCCGCATCGCCGCCGACACGGTCCGGCAATTTGGCCGCATCGACATTCTCGTGAACAATGCCGGCGTCTCGTCAATCGCCCCGCTGCTGTCCTCGACCGAAGAAGAATGGCGCCGCGTGATGGCGACCAATGTCGATGCCGCTTTCTTCATGGCGCAGGCCGTGCTGCCTCAGATGCGCGAGCGCCGATGGGGCCGCATCGTCAATATCGGCTCGGTCTATGGCGTGCTCGGTCTGAACGCCGCCCTCTACGAGACCTTCACCGAGGACCCGCAATTTGGGCCGAAGCGCCAGCCCGCCTATCACACCTCCAAGGGCGCCATGCTCAATCTGACTCGCGACCTCGCCATCGCCGTCGCCAAATGGAAAGTGACCGTCAACACCGTCAGCCCCGGCATGATCATCACGGACCAGTCGCGCGGCCTGCTCTCCGACGAGGTCAAGCGCAAATTGCCCGAGATGACGCCACTTGGCCGTTTCGGCGAGCCGATGGAGATCGCTTATGCGGTCCGCTTCCTCGCCTCAGATGAGGCCGCCTTCATCACCGGCGAGGAATTACGTGTCGATGGCGGCTGGACGATCTGGTAGTCCAAGCCGGGCCGAAATCGCCGCCCGCAATACGGCCTCGACTCGCGGATTCTGCTCCATGAACTTGACCACATCGGCGGCGTCGAGCACGAGGAGCTCTGAGGTGCGCCGCGCGATCACCGTCGCCGTCCGCTTGACCCGGCCCAGCACCGCGACCTCGCCGAAGAAATCCCCCTCCTGGAGGGTGACCGACTGGCTCGGCAGCACCACCTCCACCTCGCCCGCCGCGATGAAATACATGCTGTCGCCGTCATCGCCCTTGCGGATGATGATCGTATTGGGCGGGAATTTGCGCGCCCGAAGCAGGCTGACGAGCTCGGCCAGAGCGGCGCCGTCGAGACCGGCGAAGGCCGGCACCCGCGCCACCATGCCGTAATTGACGATGAAGTCACGCCGGCGGATTTCCGCCAGGAAGCCGGTGGCGATGATGGCGACCGGCAAGGCGAAGAAGATGAGCCCGCCCAGCATGACAAAGCCGGTGAACAGTTTTCCCCAGGCGGTGATCGGAACCACATCGCCATAACCGACGGTCACCACGGTGACGACCGCCCAATACATGGCGGCGGGAATGCTGCCGAAGCTCGTCGGCTGCACGTCGTGCTCGATGAGATACATGCCGGTCGCCGCGACCAGGAGCAGTCCCAGCCCGATGAGACCGGCCGCCATCAACGGTCGCCACTCATTGGTGAGCACCCGGCCGACCGTGGCGAGCGCCGGCGAGTAGCGGGCCAGACGGAAGAAACGCAGCACCTGGAAGATCAGCATGGCGCCCAGCGCCTGCGGCCGCAGCAACAACAGGACGAGCGGCACCAGCCCCGCCGCATCGAGCAGCATCAGCGGGCTCGTGACATAGGCGATGAGCCCGCGCCCATTCGCTCCCCCGAAGACCGGATGCTCAGGCGCCGTCCACAGACGCGCCGCATATTCGAGGAGGAAGAACAGGCCGCAAATGAACTCACCCAACCGCAGCGCCCACAGGCTGTCGGGATCGAGTTCCGGAACCGTCGAGCTGACGGCGCCCGCCACACTGGCCAGGATGATTAGGATCGATGCGCGCTCGAACCACAGTGCCGGGCTGTCGCGCCTGATGCCGGGCTCGATGATCTCATACGCCCTGCGCCGGGCCGAGACCGGGGCCATGCGTCGTTCCTTTCGGCCGCGATCTCCGGACCGCCGCCGAAAGGACTATACACCCAAAAGGATCAAGCCGCGACGGCGTTGCGGATGGCCTCGAGCGCCGCTTCGGCCTTCGACGCGTCGGGACCGCCGGCCTGCGCCATGTCGGGGCGTCCGCCGCCGCCCTTGCCGCCCAGGACTTCCGAGCCGATGCGCACCAGATCGACGGCGTTGAAGCGCTTGGTCAGATCGTCGGTGACGCCGACGATGAGACCGGCCCTGCCTTCGTCATTGAGGCCGACCAGCGCCACGACGCCCGAGCCGAGCTTGGCCTTGCCGTCATCGACGAGGCCTTTCATGTCCTTAGGGTTTATGCCCTTGATCACCCGGGCCATCAGCTTGACGCCGCCGGCTTCGGTGATGCCGTCATCGCCCTTGGCCGCCGCGCCGCCGCCGAGCGCCAGTTGCTTCTTGGCTTCGGCGAGTTCGCGTTCGAGCTTCTTGCGTTCGTCCATGAGCGTTTCGATACGCTGCACGACATCGGCCGGCGTCACCCGCAGCACCGAGGCCGCCGCATGGATACGCTTGTCCTGGGTGTCGAGATAACGCTTGGCCGCCTCGCCGGCGAGCGCCTCGATGCGGCGCACGCCTGCCGCCGACGCGCTTTCCGACACGACCTTGATCAGACCGATATCGCCGGTGCGCGCGGCATGGGTGCCGCCGCACAGCTCGAGCGAATAGATGCGGCGATTGCCTTCCGGCCTGACCCCCATCGACACGACGCGGACCTCGTCGCCATATTTCTCGCCGAACAGCGCCATGGCGCCTTCGGCGATCGCTTCATCGACGCTCATCAGCCGCGTCGTCACCGCGTCGTTCTGCAGCACGATCGCATTCGCCATCGCCTCGACCTGGGCAATCTCTTCCGCCGTCATCGCCTTATTGTGGGAGTAGTCGAAACGCAGGCGGTCCGGCTCGACCAGCGAGCCCTTCTGCGCCACATGCGAGCCCAGGGTCTCGCGCAACGCCTCATGCAGGAGATGCGTCGCCGAATGATGCTGGCGGTTGCCGGAACGGCGCGCATGATCGACATCGAGCTCGACCGCATCGCCGGCCTTGAGCTGGCCCTTCTCGACCACGCCTTGATGTATGAAGAGATCGCCGACGCGCTTCTGCGTGTCGGTGACGCGGAACAGCGCACCGGCCGCCGTGCGGATCACGCCATGATCGCCGGTCTGGCCGCCCGACTCGCCATAGAACGGCGTCTGGTTGACGATGATCGAGCCTTTCGCGCCCGAATTGAGTTCGGATATTTCTTTGCCATCGGCAATGATCGTCTTGATCACGCCTTCGGCCTGCTCGGTGTCGTAGCCGAGAAATTCCGTCGCCCCGACTCGCTCGCGGATATCGAACCAGATCGTGTCGGTCTTGGCCTCGCCGGTGCCCTTCCAGGCCTGGCGCGCATCCTCGCGCTGCTTTGTCATCGCCTTGTCGAAGGCTTGCGTGTCGACCGCGATGCCGCGCGGCTTCAGCGCATCCTGCGTCAGATCGAGCGGGAAGCCATAAGTGTCATAGAGCTTGAAGGCGGTATCGCCCGAGAAGACATGGCCCTTGTCGAGCGCCGCCGATTCCTCATCGAGAATGCGCAGGCCCCGCTCCAGCGTCTTGCGGAAGCGCGACTCCTCGAGCTTGAGCGTCTCTTCGATCAGCGCCTCGGCGCGGCCGAGCTCGGGATAGGCTCCGCCCATCTCGCGCACCAGCGCCGGCACCAGCTTCCACATCAAGGGTTCCTTGACGCCCAGCAATTCGGCATGGCGCATGGCGCGCCGCATGATCCGGCGCAGCACATAGCCGCGGCCTTCATTGGACGGCAGGACGCCGTCGGCGATGAGGAAGGACGACGCCCTGAGGTGATCGGCGATCACCCGGTTCGACGCTTTGTATTTGCCGTCCGCCGGCACATTCGTCTCCTCGACGATCGCCGCGATCAGCGAGCGGAACAGGTCGGTTTCGTAATTGTCATGCGTGCCCTGCAGCACCGCCGAGATGCGCTCGAGCCCCATGCCGGTGTCGATCGAAGGGCGCGGCAGATTGATGCGCTCCTCCTTCGTCACCTGCTCATATTGCATGAAGACGAGATTCCAGATCTCGATGAAGCGGTCGCCATCGGCATCGGCCGAGCCCGGAGGCCCGCCCGGGATCTTGTCGCCATGGTCGAAGAAGATTTCCGAGCACGGACCACAGGGGCCGGTGTCGCCCATCGCCCAGAAATTGTCCGAGGTCGGGATGCGGATGATGCGGCTCTCCGGCAGGCCGGCGATCTTCTTCCACAGGCCGAAGGCTTCATCGTCTTCCGAATAGACGGTGACGGTCAGCCGGTCCTTGAGGAGGCCGTAGTCCTTGGTGACCAGCGTCCAGGCCCATTCGATCGCATCCGGCTTGAAATAGTCGCCGAAGGAGAAGTTGCCGAGCATCTCGAAGAAGGTGTGGTGGCGCGCCGTATAGCCGACATTGTCGAGGTCGTTGTGCTTGCCGCCGGCGCGCACGCATTTCTGCGCCGTGGTGGCGCGACTATAGGGACGCTTCTCGGCGCCGGTGAACACATTCTTGAACTGCACCATGCCCGAATTGGCGAACATCAGGGTCGGGTCGTTGCGCGGCACGAGCGGCGAAGAGGCCACGACCTCATGCCCCTGCTTCCGGAAGAAATCGAGGAAGGTGGAGCGGATTTGCGCAAGGCCGGTCATGGGAATAGGTCCAGGTTGAATTGGGGTGCGCTGTTTTAAGGATTGCGCACGGCCCTGTCTACGAAAGATCGCCTTTCATGTTCAATTTCGGCCGGCCAGATAACGCCGAAAAGGCGCCCTCCCGGGGCAAGGAGGACGCCATCGGTGTGAGGCTCACACCCTTAACCGGCCTGGGGAAAGTGAGGGGGAGGCCGGAAGTCCAGCGCATGATCCGGAAAAGTGGGCTGCAGTTTTCCGGAAAGATCATGCGCCAAAATTCAAGGAGACTCAGTCGTCGGCGTCCTCGGCCGAGCTATTGGTGATCTTGGCCGAGATCAGGCCGGCATTGGCCCGGATCGCCTGCTCGATGGCCGCCGCGACATCGGCATTCTGCTTCAGGAAAGTCTTGGCGTTCTCACGCCCCTGCCCGATGCGCTCGCCATTATAGGAGTACCAGGAGCCCGATTTCTCGACGATGCCGGCGGTGACGCCAAGATCGACAAGCTCGCCGACCTTGGAGATGCCCTCGCCATACATGATGTCGAATTCGACCTGCTTGAAGGGCGGCGCCACCTTGTTCTTGACCACTTTGACGCGGGTCTGGTTGCCGACCACTTCCTCGCGCTCCTTGATGGCGCCGATGCGGCGGATATCGAGGCGCACGGAAGCGTAGAATTTGAGCGCATTGCCGCCGGTGGTGGTTTCCGGCGAGCCGAACATGACGCCGATCTTCATGCGGATCTGGTTGATGAAGACGACCATGCAGTTCGATTTGGAGATCGAGGCGGTGAGCTTGCGCAGGGCCTGGCTCATCAGGCGGGCCTGCAGGCCCGGCAGCGAGTCGCCCATTTCGCCTTCGAGCTCGGCGCGCGGCGTCAGCGCCGCGACGGAATCGATCACCAGCACCTCGATGGCGCCGGAGCGCACCAGCGTGTCGGCGATTTCGAGAGCCTGCTCGCCGGTATCGGGCTGCGAGATCAGGAGGTCGTCGACATTGACGCCGAGCTTGCGGGCATAGACCGGGTCGAGCGCGTGTTCGGCATCGACAAAGGCGCAGATGCCGCCCTTCTTCTGGGCTTCGGCGACCGTCTGCAGCGCCAGCGTCGTCTTGCCCGAGGATTCGGGCCCGTAGATTTCAATGACGCGGCCCTTGGGCAGGCCGCCGATGCCAAGCGCGATATCGAGGCCGAGCGAGCCGGTCGAGATCGCCGAGATATCGAGCGACTGGTTGGCGCCCAACTTCATGATCGAACCCTTGCCAAAAGCACGTTCGATCTGGCTTAGCGCCGCGTCCAGAGCCTTGTTCTTATCCATATCTGCGTTCTCGACTACCCTAAGATTCGTCTGCCCCATGGCCGCGCTCCTTATTTCACAAGGGTTACGCCGGTGCAATTGAGTCTCGAACAGCGGCGATGTCCACAATATGTACAGTTTTTGTTCTCATGGCAAGAGTTTCTTTAAATCTTTGATTTTTATTGTTCTTATTTACGAAAGCCGGAACCAGATGAGAACGAAGATGGAATCGAATGGAAATCCGCGCGGGCAAGACTGAACGGGACGGCGACAAGCGGTTAAGGTCGGCCTCGCTCATTGCGAACGCTCTTCGCTCGGCCACCCGGCGACCGTCTTTATACTGGACGGTCGTACAAGAACATACCAGGAATCACGGGAGCGGCTTTCCTCCAGCCAAAGAAACATAGCCGGAACGGCGATGCTCGAAATCCGAATAAAATTGACCAAGAGATCAAAGCAGAATCCCAATCGACCTCACAAACAAAAACTCACACGATCTAACGGAATGAAGTAAAACCACAAAACCTACATTTATCAGATTTATTGGCGACTATATTTGCCGGCCCTCGACAAAACCGAACATCAGGGCCTGCCGGGACGGCGGATACATGGTCCGTCCCGAATCCGCACAATACCCGGCATATGCCGGGTGCGTGCTACCGTGTTCATCCGGCTTTATGACTTCTGCTCATGAGAGGTGTCCTGAAGCCGCAGCATACTTCCGGGTCTCCGTCACATGCTCTAGAAGATGCGCCTCACCTGGAGCGCATGATGAACAAGCCTGAAGCACCGACTTCCCTCAGCCGCGATGTCGCGGCCTTCTTTGCCCAATTGGAACTTCCCGCCGACAGCCTCACCCAAGGCGACACCGAAATCCGCTCGCCGATCAATGGCGAGATCATCGCCCGCGTGCGCTTCGCCGATGCGGCGGAAGCCAAGGCGGCGATCGGCCGTTCGGCCGAGGCGTTCCGCAAATGGCGGGTCGTCCCCGCCCCGGTGCGCGGCGAGTTGATCCGCCTGCTCGGTAATGAGTTGCGCGCCGCCAAGGAAGGACTTGGCCGCCTGGTCACCATCGAGACCGGCAAGATCCTGTCCGAGGGCCTGGGCGAAGTGCAGGAGATGATCGACATCTGCGATTTCGCCGTCGGCCTGTCGCGCCAGCTCTACGGCCTCACCATGGTCAGCGAGCGCGCCGACCATCGCCTCCAGGAGCAGTGGCACCCGCTCGGCCCCACCGGCGTCATCACCGCTTTCAACTTCCCTGTCGCAGTGTGGTCGTGGAACGCGGCCTTGGCGCTCGTCTGCGGCAATCCGGTGATCTGGAAGCCGTCGGAGAAGACGCCGCTTACCGCCATGGCGACGACCGCCCTCTTCCGCCGTGCCGCGGCGAAGCTCGACAATGCGCCCCCTGATCTCGTCACCCTCCTCATCGGCGGGCGCGATGTCGGCGAAGTGCTGGTCGATGATCCGCGCGTGGCGCTCGTTTCCGCCACCGGCTCCACCGGCATGGGCCGCATCGTCGGCGAGCGCCTCGCGCGCCGCTTCGGCCGCGCCATTCTCGAGCTCGGCGGCAACAACGCCGCCATTCTCTGCCCCTCGGCCGATCTCGACCTCGCTCTGCGCGCCACCGCCTTCGCCGCCATCGGCACTGCCGGCCAGCGCTGCACGTCGCTGCGCCGCATCATCGTGCATGGAAGCGTCTATGACAGCTTCGTGCCGCGTCTGAAGAAGGTCTATGAGACGGTTTCGATCGGCAATCCGATCGACGGTTCGACACTGGTCGGCCCGTTGATCGACAAGCGCAGCTACGAGGCCATGCAGAAGGCGCTCGAAGCGGCGGCCCAGGCCGGCGGCAAGGTGCATGGCGGCAAGCGGGTCAAAGGCCCTGGCGGTGACGACGCTTATTACGTCGCCCCTGCATTGGTTGAGATGCCGGCCCAGACCGGCCCGGTCCTCAATGAGACCTTCGCGCCTATTCTCTATGTGATGCGCTACGACAGTTTCGACGAGGCGCTGGCGCTCCATAATGGCGTGCCGCAGGGCCTCTCCTCGGCGATCTTCACCACCGACCTGCGCGAATCCGAGCGTTTCCTCTCGGCCTCGGGCTCCGATTGCGGCCTGGCGAACGTGAATATGGGCTCCTCGGGCGCCGAGATCGGTGGCGCTTTCGGCGGCGAGAAGGAAACCGGCGGCGGCCGCGAATCCGGCTCCGACGCCTGGAAGGCCTATATGCGCCGTGTCACCAGCGCCATCAATTTCGGCCATGCGCTGCCTCTGGCGCAGGGCGTGAAGTTCGACATCTAGAGCATCGGTCCGAAAAGTGCGCAGCGGTTTTCGGACAAACCGATGCGCAAACTAAAGAACATTCATCGGGGAGACGGACATGACGGAGAGAAGCGGCGGCCAGATTCTGGTCGACCAGTTGCTGGCGCAAGGCGTGGAACGGCTCGCTTGCGTGCCGGGCGAAAGCTATCTGGCCGTCCTCGACGCGCTGCACGACGCCAAAATCGACGTGCTCGTCTGCCGCAATGAAGGCGGCGCTGCGATGATGGCGGAAGCCTATGGCAAGCTCACCGGCAAGCCCGGCATCTGCTTCGTCACCCGCGGCCCCGGCGCCACCAATGCCAGCCACGGCATCCATATCGCCGCCCAGGATTCGACCCCGATGATTCTCTTCATCGGCCAGGTCGAGCGCGCCATGCGCGAGCGCGAGGCGTTCCAGGAAGTCGACTACAAGGCTTTCTTCGGCTCGATGGCGAAATGGGTTGTCGAGGTCGAAAGCGCCGCCCGCCTGCCGGAGCTGGTGGCGCGCGCCTTCCGCGTCGCCTGCCAGGGCCGCCCCGGCCCCGTCGTCATCGCGCTGCCCGAAGACGTGCTGACCGAATTGGCCAATGTCCCCGACGCGCCGAAGGTGGTCCCCGCCGAATCCGCGCCGACACCACAGGATATGAGCCGCTTCGCCGATCTCCTGCGCCAGGCGAAGAAGCCGCTCTTCATCCTCGGCGGCTCGCGCTGGAGCCCCGAGGCGCAGAAGTCGCTCATCGGTTTCGCCGAGAAATTCGGCGTCGGCATCACCACCTCCTTCCGCCGCGCCCATCTGTTTCCTTCCGATCATCCCAATTATGTCGGCGATGTCGGCATCGGCCCGAACCCCAAGCTCGCCGCGCGCGTGAAGGAAGCCGATCTCCTGGTGCTGTTGGGCGCCCGCATGTCGGAAATGCCGTCATCGTCCTATTCGCTGATCGACATTCCCAATCCGCGCCAGACCCTCGTCCATATTCATCCGGGAGCGGAGGAATTGGGCCGCGTCTATCAGCCGGCCCTCGCCATCCAGGCCTCACCCAATTCGTTCTGTTCGGCCCTCGCCGATCTGGCGCAGCCCAATGACCGGCCCTGGGCGGACGCGACGCGCGAGGCCCGCCAGGACTTCCTCACCTGGACCGACACGCCGCAGAAACTGCCCGGCAAATTCCAATATGGCGAGGCCATGAAGTGGCTGCGCGAGCGCCTGCCGGCCGATGCGATCATCACCAACGGCGCCGGCAATTACGCCATCTGGATTCACCGCTATTATCGCTTCCGTAAATTCGGCACCCAGCTCGCGCCGACATCGGGCTCGATGGGTTATGGCGTCCCGGCCGCGGTGATGGCCAAGCGCCAGCGTCCCGACTCGCCCGTCGTCTGCTTCGCCGGCGACGGCTGCTTCATGATGAACGGCCAGGAATTCGCCACCGCCGTCCAATATGACATTCCGCTCATCGTCGTGGTGCTCGACAATTCGATGTACGGCACCATCCGCATGCATCAGGAGCGCGAATATCCAGGCCGCGTCTCGGCCACGCTGCTGAAGAATCCCGACTTCGCCGACTATGCCAAGGCCTTTGGCGGCCATGGCGAGCGGGTCGAAAAGACTGAAGACTTCGCCCCCGCCTTCGAGCGCGCCGTCCAGTCGGGCAAGCCCGCGATCATCCACTGCATCGTCGATCCCGAGGCGATCACCCCGGCCCGCACCCTCAGCCAGATCCGCGACGATGCGGTGAAGGCTGGGAAGTAGGCGTTTCTCATGGCCACCCCGCGAGGCGGCCATCTCGTTTCTCTGCGGCCACAACCACTCCCACCCGTCATGGCCGGGCTAAACATCAAGCCCGGCCATGACGAGTTGGGAGGTTCAATACCGCCGTCCCACCGTCATCGCCGCGCGGAAGCTCTCGTCGCTGTCGAAAAACATGGCTTCAGGTCCCGCCCCCGTCGCATCAAAGAAGCGCGCCACGAAGCAGCGGAAGGCGGCGCACAGCGCGATGTCGCAGATCTGCTGGTCGCTGAAGCCCGCCTGGCGCAGCCGGTCGATATCGGCCGCGCTGACGTCGGAGGCCTTGCGGGCGACCTTCTCGGCATAGGCCAGCATCTCGACATCTTTGGGCGTGAGCCCGGCGGAACGGAAATCGCGCTGCACCGCCAGCACCTTCTCCTTGGAGCCGAGATCGTCGATCAGCTGCTTGCCATAGACATAGGAGCAATAGGTCGACGGCACTTGCTTGGCGGCGATGAGCGTGATCAGCCGCCAATCCCGGGGGCTCAACGAGAATCCACCGCGCACCTTTTCAATGAAATCGACATAGATCGGCAGGAGATCCGGCCGTGCCGTGAAGCAGCTATAGGCCTCCATCACGAAACCGTTCTGCGCCTTGAGCTTGCTATAGATCTCGGCGACCTTGCCGGTCGCCTCGCCTTCCGCGATGGTTTTCAGGAACATGCCCGTTCTCCATGATGAGCGAAGCGGGTCTTCTATCGGCGCGTTTCCACAACGCAAGGCAATTCCGGCTTTGCTTCTCTATGAGCTGTGATCGGTTTCGCTGCGGGCCAGCTACCTCTGGCACAATCCGGGAGTTGCCCCTCCAAGCACAAAAGGCGGCAATCTCGCGACTGCCGCCCCATAACCGCTCCCCGGCGCAGGCTATTCAACCCTCGCCGCCGTATTGTTGCCCCCGGACCACGATGTGGTAATTACAACAGTGATCCAAAATGGAACTGATTCGCAAGGGTCAAGTTAAAATTTAGACAGGAAGGCACTCGCCTGCCTCACCGCCATTTGTAGGTGAGGAACATGCCGGTGAAGAACTGGTCGTCCGAGCCCTCCTCCTTGACGATCGGGCTGTCCGCGGCGTCGCCCAGCAGCTTCTTATATTCAGCACGGCCGGAAACGGTAACTGCCTCGGTGATCATGTAATTGAGGCCCACGGCGATGCCGACATCCTTGAAGCCGGCATCCGCCTCATGGCGGGCATAGCCGCTCCTCAGCGCCTGCCCGCCCGAGACGCCAAAGAAGGCGTCCATGTAGTTGCTGTCGGCCCAAGAAGCCGAAGCCTCGATGCTCGAGCTGACCGTTTCGGACAAGGGCACCGCCACCCCGGTCGACATCTCCGCCAGCATGCCCTCATGGCCGCCGGCGACATCCTGGGTGACGGTCATCGCCGCCGACCAGATGCCGAGCTCGTAGCCCACGAAACCGCCGACCTCGATCGAATCATCGACATCGCCCAGCCCGTCCAGCGCATTGTTGTCGTCCTCGTCCCGCCCGCCGCCATAGCGAATGATCGGGCCGGCCTTCAGCCCTTCATAATTCAAAAGGTTGGCGCCGAGCGACATGCCTTCGACGAAGATGAAATCGTCATAAACGATGGAGGCGAAGGGAAAAGGCTGGAATTCATAGTCGTCTGAGCCTTCGTAGTCGGGCGCATAGGCGCCGCCGCCGCCGATCACGACGCTCCATTTGCTCTGGGTTGACGTTGTGTCAGGCTCATCAGCCGCCTTGGCGCCCGCAACATTCATGGCGATTCCGGCGACGCTTGCCATGATTATGAGCCAATTTGTAGTAACAGCTGGGGCCAGGGATTTCTTGCAGGCGACGCGGGAAGGCATGGACGCTCCTATGAACAACGGAGCGTCTGTCTAGCCGGCAATCCTGGCAGGAGAGTTTCGAGCGGGTTTCGTTATGTTGCAGATTGTTACCACAAGGGCGTCGCGGCGCGCTTCTCCGGAGGCGTGCGCGCAATGATAAAACAGACCAAGCCTCACGTGCTGATCGTCGATGACGACCAGCAGATCCGCACCATGCTGGCGCGTTTTCTCGGCGAGCATGGCATGCGGGTGACCCAGGCCTCGGACGGCATCAGCATGTTCAAGGTCATGGAAACCGGCCGTTTCGACGTCATCGTGCTCGATGTGATGATGCCGGGCGAGGACGGCTTCACGCTCTGCCGGAAGCTGCGCGCCGAAAGCGCCATTCCGCTCATCCTGCTCACCGCGCGCAACAGCGAGACCGACCGAATCGTCGGGCTCGAGCTCGGCGCCGATGACTATGTGACAAAACCCTTCAACCCGCGCGAGCTTCTCGCCCGCATCCGCGCTTTGCTGCGCCGGGCCAACGCCCAGCCGCAGGCGGTGCAGCGGCTCGCCAGCGCCACCTATCAGTTCGCCGGCTGGACTCTAGACACCAGCCGCCGCTCGCTGCTCTCGCCGCAGGGCGTGCTCACCGACCTGACCACTGGTGAATTCGACCTCCTGGTGGCTTTCGTCGAGCATCCGCAGCGCGTCCTCAACCGCGACCAGCTTCTCGACCTGGCGCGCGGCCGCGTGAGCCTCGCCTTCGACCGCAGCATCGACGTCCAGGTCAGCCGGCTGCGCCGCAAGATCGAGACCGATCCCAACGCGCCTGCTCTCATCAAGACCGTGCGCAATGGCGGCTATTTCTTCACCGCCCTGGTCGTCTCGGCCGGCCAGATCGCTCTGCCATGAAGATCCCGATCTGGTCCAGGCTCCGGCTGGCGCCCCGTCTCGCCATTCTGATCGTGGCGACGACGCTCGCGGTGCAGAGCCAAGGGGCCTTTCTTTATTACATATTTCCACCGCCCGGCTACCTGATCGTCGACCAGGCTTGGCTCGGTGATGCGGCCCGCAATGCCCGCAACATCGCCGAAGCGGTGCCGGCGGCCGACCGGCTCCCTGCCCTCACCGGTTCGGGGCTGACAAAGTGGCTGACTTTCGATGTGGCGCAGGAGGCGCCGGATTATACCCACGAAGATGGCCCGACCAGACTCGAGCACGATGTGAAGACCGCCCTCATCGCAAAGCTCGGCCTTGCCGCCACGGACATCATGGTCAAGACCGAGGACTTCAAGGAACAGGCGGTCAAGACCAATGTCGCGGTCATCACCGAGATTCCGACCGCCATGGATACCGAGACTCTGGTCTCGCGCGACAGCCTCGTCGTCGCCGACCTCAGGATCGCACTCCGGCTCAAGGATGGCAGCTGGCTGCTCATCGGCCCCAGCGAAACCGGCGTCTCATCGTTGCACTATCTGCGCAACATACTTGATCTGATCGGGGCGCTGTTCTTCGTCGCCGCCTTCTCGATCTGGATGGCGCGCAGCATCGTCAAGCCTCTGACCCAGCTCGCCACCGCCGCGGAGCGGCTCGGCCGCGAGCGCGAGACGACCCCGATCGCCGGCATGAAGCTCCCCGAATATGCGGCCATCGCCGGCACGTTCAACGAGATGCAGGCGCGCCTCAAGAAATTCGTCGACGAGCGCATGCAGATGCTGGCCGCGATCTCGCATGACCTGCGCACGCCGCTGACGCGGCTGCGTCTCTATGCCGAATGCGTCAAGGACGAGCAGCAGCGCGCCCAGATCCTCTCCGACATCTCCGACATGGAGACGATGGTCTCGACCTCGCTCGCCTTCATGAGCGATGAGATCCATCGCGAGCCCTATGGCGCCGTCGATGTCGCCAGCCTTCTTATCAGCATCACTGACAATTTCGCCGATGAGGGTCGCAATGTGACCTATGCCGGACCCGACCATGCGCAGCTCACCTGCCGGCCGGTGGCGCTCCGGCGCGCCTTCACCAACCTCATCGACAATGGCTGCAAGTATGGCGGCGAGGTTTCCGTCTCGCTTTTGGACACGTCGAGCGGCCTCGTCATCGACTTCCGCGACAAGGGACCCGGCATTCCCGCCGATCAGGCCGAGCGCGCTTTCGCGCCCTTCCAGCGCCTCGAAGCCTCGCGTAACCGCGAGACCGGCGGCACCGGCCTCGGCCTCACCATCGCCCGCGACGTGATCCTGGGACACGGCGGCGACATCAAGCTCCTCACCGACGCGCAAGGCTTCCGCGTGCGCGTCGAGCTGCCGAGGCCCAGGGAGTAGCGTCGCCCTGCTACTGAAATTCTACAGCGCTTCCCGCCAAAGTTGCTCGACTTTGGCGATTAGGAAGCGCTCCAGATTTTATGCTTACGAGCCCTTTTTCCCGTTTTGATCGAATCGGAACGATTCGATCAAAACGGGAAGTGCTCTAGCGCGCGGCGAAAGCCTTCTCCACCACCTTCGCCGCGGCGAATATCTGCTGGTCCTGGCCGTGCGGGGCCATCAGCATGAAGCCGGTCGGCGCCTCGCCCTCCGCATGCATCGGCAACGAGATGCCGCAGCAATCGAGGAAATTGCCGGTGAAGGTGTTGCGCAGCGCCAGGAAGTTGAGGCGCAGATATTCGTCGTCGCGCTCGAAAGCCGAAATCGCCGGCGGGATGTTGCACGTGGTCGGCATCACCAGCGCATCGAAACCGGTCATCGCGCGGTTGAACTGGCCGATGAGCTTCTGGCGCATGGTGAGGATCTCGACATAATCGGGCGCCGAGATCTGCGCGCCGGACTCGATGCGCCGACGCACTCGCTGGTCGTAGCCCGCCCCCACTTCGGCGATCTGGGCGCGATGATGCAGGATCGCCTCGACCGCCGAGATGCCGCCTTTGGCATTGAGCGCCGGCAGCTGCGTCAGCTCGTCGAGCGCCACTTCCTCAATCTGGATGCCGGCCTTGCGCAGATCGGCGACCGCACGCGCGAAATCGGCGGCGACCGTCTCGTCGATCGTTCCGGCGAAATAGCTCCGCGGCACGGCGAAGCGCAATTCGTGACGGGCCTCGGCGATCTCGCCGTCCCAGTCGCCGGCGAGCGCCGCATCGGCGAGCGCGCAGCACTCGACGGTCCGCGCCAGGGGCCCGATGCTGTCGAGCGTCTTCGACAAGGGATAGGCGCCGGTGGTGGGGATGCGCCCGGTCGAGGGCTTGTAGCCGACGATGCCGTTATAGGAGGCCGGGATGCGGCACGAACCGCCGGTGTCCGAGCCGATGGCGAGCGGCACCATGCCGTCGGCGACGGCTACTCCCGCCCCCGAGGACGAGCCGCCTGGAATGCGCCCGGTCTTGCGGTCATAGGGCGAGCGCGGCGTGCCGTAATGCGGGTTGAGGCCGACGCCCGAATAGGCGAATTCGGTCATGTTGTTGCGCCCGACGGCAATGAATCCCTGCGCCTTGAGCCGGGCGATCGCCGGCGCATCGGCCGCGGCCGGGGCCGCGTTGTTGAGCACCGCGGAGCCCGCCCGTGTCACCTGTCCCTTGAGGTCGAACAGGTCCTTGACCCCCATCGGGATGCCGGCGAAAGGCGGCACGGCACGGCCGGATTTGCGCTGCCAGTCATAGAACTGCGCCTGATCGAGGGCTGCCGCCCCATCGACGGTGAGGAACGCGCGCGCGCCTTCGCCGGAGGGGTCCTGGATACGCGCCAGCGCCGTTTCCACCAGCGCCTGCGCCGTCACCGCGCCCTGATCCAGATCCCGCGCCAGCGCGCGCAAAGGCTTGAACATGCAACCTAGCTCCCCATCACATTCTTGACCGCTTCGGCCAGTTGCTTAAGCGAGAACGGCTTGGGCAGGAAGGCGAAATCTTCCTCGCCCTCGAGGTTCTTCTCGAAGGCATCCTCGGCATAGCCCGAGATGAAAATGATCTTGGTCATGATGCCGCGCTTGCGCAGCTCCTTGAGCAGCGTCGGCCCGTCCATTTCCGGCATCACCACATCGGAGATGACGAGGCTGATCTCGTTTGCCTTCTCGGCGACGATGCCGAGCGCCTCTTCGCCCGAGGCCGCCTCGAACACCGTATAGCCGCGCGAGGCGAGTGCCCGCGAGGCGAAGGCGCGTACCGCATCCTCGTCCTCGACGAGCAGCACCGTGCCCTTGCCGGTATGGTCGGCGCGCTTGGCCTCCGGGCGCTCCTCACGCGTTTCCTCGACCGGGACGGGCAGCGGCGCGTGGCGCGGCAGGTAGATGCGGAACACGGTGCCCTTGCCCACCACGCTGTCGCAGAAGATGAAGCCGCCGGTCTGCTTGATGATGCCATAGACGGTGGAAAGGCCGAGGCCGGTGCCCTTGCCGACATCCTTGGTGGAGAAGAACGGCTCCCAGATCTTGTCGACGATGTCCTTGGCGATGCCGGTGCCGGTGTCCTGCACCTCGCACAGCACATAATCGCCAGCCGGCAAAGCGAGGCTGCCCGCCTGCTGCGGGCTCACTGTCGCATTCGAGGTCCTGACCGTCAGCGTGCCGCCATTCGGCATCGCGTCGCGCGCATTGACGGCGAGATTGATGACGACTTGCTCGAACTGGTTGACGTCGACCTTGACCATGCCGAGATCGCGGCCATGCACCACCTTGAGCTCGACCTTCTCGCCGAGCAGCCGGCCCAGCAGGTTGCCGAGATCGGAGATGACGTCGGTGAGCGACAGGATCTCCGGCCGCAAAGTCTGGCGCCTGGAGAACGCCAGCAGCTGGCGCACCAGATTGGCGGCGCGATTGGCGTTCTGCTTGATGTTCATGATGTCGGCGAAGGCCGGATCGGTCGGGCGATGCTTGGCGAGCAGAAGATCGGAAAAGCCGATGATGGCGGTCAACACATTGTTGAAGTCGTGCGCGACGCCGCCGGCGAGCTGACCGATCGCCTGCATCTTCTGGCCTTGCGCCACCTGCACTTCGAGCGATTTGTTCTCGGTCGTATCGAGGGCGCAGACGAGGAAGCTCGCATCCGTCTCACTGTGTCCGGCGATCATGAACTGCACCGAGCGCGGCTGATCGCCGGTCACCGTCACGTCGACCGGCACCGCCTTGGCCCCGGCGCCGCTCGCGGCGGCCAGCGCCGCGCGCACCTGGGTACGCTGCGCCGGCGCCACCAGGTGCTCGAGTGCCGCGCCGCGCTTGGCTTCCGGTGACAATGCAAGAAAGCTCAGATTGGCATTGCGGATGATGCCTTCGGCGTCGAGCTCGGCGATACCGATGGGCGCGGTGGTGAAGAAGCGCGACAGCCTGGCGTCGGAGAGCTGGCTGCCGCCCGCATCCGAAGCTCTGGGCTGCTGCGGCAGCACGAGGCTGCGCGACGGCTGCTGCCTGCCCTCTCCGTCATAGCCGGTGCGGTGGATGATGCGCACCGGGACGCTGCGCCCGTCGCGGGCGATGAGATCGATGTCGAAGCTCTCGGTCAGCGCCGTCTCGCTGGCGGGCGCGATGCGGGTCAGGAGCTTTTCGCCGGCTTCCGAGACGACGTCCTTGAGCGTCAGCGTTCCGCCCGTGGTCGCCTCGAGATCGAGCCCCAGCCATTCGGCGAGCGTCGCGTTGATATAGGCGATGCGTCCCTCCGCGTCGGCCGAGAAGAAGCCGGCCGGCGCCTGGTCGAGATAGCTGATGATATATTGGAGATGCGAGAAGGCCGCTTCCTGCTTGGCCCGGTCGGCGCTGATGTCCTGGTGGCGCCACAGCGCATGGCCGTAGCTGCCCTCCGCCTCGACCGGCGCGACGCTGATCCTGATCCAGACCGGCCTGTCGGACTTGGCGCCGGCGGCGGAAGATGCGGCATTGAGACGGATCTCCTCGCTGGCGGCGCGTTTCTCGCGCACCGACTGCGACAGACGGTAGATGTGCTGGGCCAGCTCCGGGTAGCCGGCATAGAGATTCTCGATGCCGACAAGCCGGCCGAGGCCAGCCGCTGAAACGAGCTTCAGATAGGCGGCATTGCCATAGACGGCGCGCCCGCGCTGGTCGGTGACGACGCAGGCATCGCCCAGCGCGTCCATGAGGCCATTGAAAAAGCTCTGGTTGCGGTCGGTAGGTCCGACATGGACGATGCCGGCAAGAATGCCGAACAACACCACGAGGCCCAGGAAGGCGAGCACCGCGCCCAGCCCCAGGAGCCAGATCGGCGCCACCCCGCGCAGATACCAGGCGATGGCCGCGCAAGCGACCGCCAGCACGATGGCCAGGAATAAAGACAGAAGCGGCCAGCCCTTGCGGGTGGCGCCGAGCGGCCCTGCCTTGACATCCGATTGCTTGCTTCCGGCGTCACTCATCGTGGCCGCAACTTCCCCATCCCGCCCTGCGAATCGTCTCAGTATAGGCGATTTGATTCATTCGGGAATCCGCCGCCTCGCGACGGCTATAATTCGCTGGCCCCCGCCCCCGTCATTCATGATAGGATGGGCGCACGGCGTTTCTTGCAGGAGGCGTATATGGAGTTCTTATCGGGGTATGGGACCTACATTCTTGGGGCCCTGATTATCCTCGCGGTGCTGATACTGCTGTTCGTCGTCTTCCGCAGCCTGAGCGGGCGGGTCCGCGGCGGCAAGGGCGCCAGGCTCGGCATCAGCGAATATCATGAGATCGACAAGGACCGCCGCCTGGTTCTGGTCCGCCGTGACGATGTCGAGCATCTCGTCCTCATCGGCGGCGCTCAGGACGTGGTCATCGAGACCGGCATTCCCCTGGGCTTCGACCGCGATTACGACGAAGGCTTCGCCCGTCCGGCGCTGCGCGCCGATACCGGCCGCGCGGCTCCCCGCGCGCCCGTCGACGAGCAGGCTCCCATGCGCGCCGCGCCACGCCCACCGGTCTTCGGCGAGAAGCGCCCGGTGCTGCGCACCGTGGAACGCGGCGAGCCGCAATTGCGCAATCCCGATCGCGATTACGGTCCCGACGACCGGGTTTGACCTGATGTGTCGCACAGAGATGAGCGCCGAGGCGATGTGAACGCCCCGGCGCCGATGTCGCTTGAGCAAAAACAACAATAGATTCGAGGGAACGTCATGCAGTGGATTTCACGCGCTTGCGCCTTCAGCCTCGGCCTGATGGCGTCCTGGAGCACCGCTTTCGCCGCCGGCGAGCTCAATATCTACAATTGGGGCGACTATACCAATCCCGAGCTCATCAAGAAGTTCGAGAAGGCTTACGATGTCAAAGTCACGGTCACCGACTATGACTCGAACGACACCGCACTCGCCAAGATCCGCATCGGCGGGCATGGCTTCGATATCGTGGTGCCATCCGCCCAGTTCATCCCGATCTGGGTCAAGGAGGGCCTGCTGCTCGAGACCCGCCCCGACCAGATGGAGAATTTCAAGCACATGGATCCGCGCTGGGTCGATGTCTATTTCGATCCCGGCCGGCATTACACGGTGCCCTGGCAATGGGGCACGACCGGCGTCATCGTGAACACCAAATTCTACAAAGGTGATCCGAACACCTCGGCGATTTTCATGGATCCGCCCGAGGAGCTCAGGGGCAAGATCAATGTCGTGCCCGAGATGATGGATGTCATGCAGCTGGCGGTGCGTTATGTCGGCGGCGAGCCCTGCACCGGCGACAAGGAGATCCTCAGGAAGGTGCGCGACAAGCTCGTCGCGGCCAAGCCCTATTGGATTTCCATGGATTACGCCAATGCCGAGAAATACGCCAAGGAAGACATCGCCGCTGGCGTCAACTGGAACGGCTGGTCCTTCCGCGCCCGCCTGCAGAACGACAAGCTCGTCTATGGCTATCCCAAGGAAGGTTATCCCATCTGGATGGACAATGTGTCGGTGCTCAAGGACGCGAAGAATCCTGAAAACGCCAAGCTGTTCCAGAATTTCATAATGGCTCCGGAGAACGCCGCGATGATCTCGGCCTTTGCCCGCTACGGCAACGGCATCAAGGGCTCGGAGGCCTACATGCCGGCCGACATGTTGGGCGCGCCCGAAGTCGACATACCGGAGAAATTCGCGGCCGGCGGCACGTTCATGCGCACCTGTCCGCCCGACATCCAGCAGCTCTACACGGCGATCTGGACCGAGCTCACCAAGTGAGGCTTGCGCCGGAACTGGAAACAGCGCGCCTCAGGCTCACGCCTGCGGCGCATCGCGATCGCGACGACCTCTTGGCCCTCGAGCAGGATCCGCAGGTGATGCGCTTCCTCAGTGGCGACTTCCTGAAGCCGCGCGGCGGCGAGTCCGGGGTGTGGACGGCGCGCGAAAGAGCCTCCGACGCCTTTGTCGGCTGGTTCGGCCTCTATGACCGCGGCGACGGCACCGGTGACCTCGGCTACCGGCTCGCCCGCGCCATGTGGGGCTCGGGTTACGGCACCGAAGGCGCCAAACGGCTGGTCGATTTCGGTTTCTCCGAGCTCGGTCTCACCCGCATCGTCGCCGACACGATGGCCGTCAACCTGGCCTCGCGGCGCGTCATGGAACGGGCCGGGCTCGTCCATATGCGGACCACTCATCCGGACTATGCCGATCCGCAGCCGGGTGCCGAACATGGCGATGTCGAATACGAGATCACCCGCGAGGCCTGGCTCCGCTGAGATTCGTCAGTGTTCGTCGTAATTTAGGATCGTAGGCTCACGAAACGGGCGAGCTTTCGGCAAACCCGCGCACGGGCTCCGCCGGGGTCCGCGGCGGCACCGCGATGCCGCAGTCCTTGAGCAGCGCCTCGACCGCGCTGCAGGCGAGCTGGCCGGCCTCTTCGGCCGAAATGGCGGAGGACGCGATCAGGCCTGTCATGCCATGGGTCAGCGCCCAGATCTTGATGGCGAGCTCGCGAACCTGATGCGGCTGGGCGCCCAAGCGGCGCACCGCCCCCTCGAGCACGGCGAAGGCCCGATCGCCGGCTTCCGATACGGAAGCCCCGACTGCCGGCAGGCCTGAGGAGAACATCGCCTGATAGAAACCCGGCTCTTCCAGCGCGAAAGTATAATAGGCCTCCCCCATGCGCTCGAGCGCCTCGAAGGGCGTGACCGCCCCCTCGGTGGAGGCGAGAAGCCGCTCGCGGAACAGATTGAACCCCTCCTCGGCGGTCGCCTCGATAAGGGCATTGCGGTCGCGGAAATGACGGTAGGGCGCGCTCGGGCTGACACCGGCAGTGCGCGAGGCCTCATTGAGGGTGAAGCCTTGCGGCCCATGCTCGGCGATGAGGCGGCGCGCCGCCGCGATCAACGCCTCTTTGAGGTTTCCGTGGTGATAGCCGTGTCGGGCGAATTGCCTGCAGCGCATACCGGGTAAGTTACGCGCAACCGGACCGCTGATCAATCATCGCGATAGACGCGCTCGCGCCGCTCATGGCGCTCCTGCGCCTCGATGGAGAGCGTGGCGATCGGACGGGCGTCGAGCCGGCGCAGGCTGATCGGTTCCCCGGTCTCCTCGCAGTAACCGTAGGTGCCGTCCTCGATTCGCTTGAGCGCCGAGTCGATCTTGGAGATGAGCTTGCGCTGGCGGTCGCGGGTACGGAGTTCCAAAGACCTGTCGGTCTCGGTGGACGCCCGGTCGGCCAGGTCGGGAAGGATGTTGTTGTCGTCCTGAAGATGCGCCAGCGTCTCGCGGCTTTCCTTCAGGATGTCGTCCCGCCAATTGAGCAGCTTGACCCGGAAGTATTCACGCTGCCGTTCATTCATGAACGGCTCGTCTTCTCTTGGTTTGTAGTCTTCTTCGACTTCCACCGCCATACGGGCCTCACAAGGACGACTGCGTTAACTCAGTGCGGCGGGCTTATAGCGATCCGGGACTGCTTCGACAATAGCCAAAGAGACGGTCCTCGCCGCTAACTTCCCTTCCGCCCATCTTCATGATTCGGAACGGCTTTTCTCAATTCAGGGCATTTGCCTGAACTGTGTGACACTCTTGCAAAGACCGTGCCTTTGCAGTGGCGGGGGCAAACCGCTAAGACCTCTCGCGAAAGAGGAAGAAAGTTCCATGCGTTTCGAGGGCACCAAGGACTATGTCGCCACCGGCGACCTCACCATGGCGGTGAATGCGGCGATCGTTCTGGAGCGCCCCCTCCTCGTCAAGGGCGAGCCTGGCACCGGCAAGACCGTGCTGGCGCGCGAGGTGGCCAAGGCGCTCGATCTGCCGATCATCGAATGGCACATCAAGTCGACGACCAAGGCACAGCAAGGCCTCTATGAATATGACGCGGTGAGCCGCCTGCGTGACTCGCAATTGGGCGACGAGCGCGTCCACGACATCCGTAACTACATCAAGCGCGGCAAATTGTGGGACGCCTTCACCCACAAGCCCCGCCCGGTGTTGCTCATCGACGAGATCGACAAGGCCGACATCGAATTTCCGAACGATCTCCTGCAGGAACTCGATCGCATGGAGTTCTTCGTCTACGAGACCGGCGAGACGATCCAGGCCGAAGAGCGCCCGATCGTCATCATCACGTCCAACAACGAGAAGGAATTGCCGGACGCCTTCCTGCGCCGCTGCTTCTTTCACTACATCAAGTTTCCCGAGCGCGAGACGATGCAGGCCATTGTCGATGTCCATTTTCCGGGCCTGAAGGGCAAGCTCGTCCATGAGGCACTCAACATCTTCTACGACATCCGCGACGTGCCCGGCCTCAAGAAGAAGCCGTCGACATCGGAGCTCCTCGACTGGATCAAGCTTCTCCTCAATGAGGATGTGAGCCCTGAGACCTTGCGCGAGCGCGACCCGCGCAAGCTGATCCCGCCACTCCATGGCGCGCTTCTGAAGAACGAGCAGGACGTATCGCTGTTCGAGAAGCTGGCTTTCATGGCGAGGCGCGAGGGGAGATAGCGATGTTCCTCCAGGACGAGACCATTTTCTTCGCGATCTTGGTTTTCGTCCTGCTCTGGTGGGCTTACCGCGCCACGCAACGTGAGCGCCGACGCAAGTCCAGGGGCGGCGATGGCGGCGGCGCAACAGGTGAGTATGGCGGCGACGGCGATGGCGGCGGAGGTGATGGTGGCGGGGGCGGCGGTGATTAGTATATACTCCCTATCTATCGACCCAGCGAGGCGCACATGGATAGCTCGATTGTCTGGTTGATCCTGATCGCTCTTGTGGCTCTCGGCCTGCTTTGGCTCTTGAACAGGTCCGAGCCATCGCCCATCGAATTGCGTGACTCCCAGCCCCCTCGCGTAGACAGCTATGGTATTCCCGGCGCCGCCAGCGGCAGGATTGACACCGGAACGCCTGGCGACAGCGGACAAAGCGGCGGCAACTGACCAACGCGATCACAATCGCTTGACCGCGCGGGAATCTGTGCCATTTGTCGCCATAATCCTCGCCAGAGTGCCGCGGCGAAGGAGCCCCACCGCATGCATGTTCTCCGCAACCTCATTCTGCTGATTTTCGCAACCACAATGACAGTGACCGCCATGGCATCCGAACCCGAACTCCACCAGGCCGCCGCCAGGAATGACGCCGCGCGCATCGAGGCCCTGCTCAAGGCGGGGGCCCGTGTCGATGCCCGTGACCAGGCCGAGCGCACCGCCCTTCTCGCCGCCACCCATGCCAATGCCATCGACGCGGCACGTATGCTCATTGCCGCCGGCGCCGATGTGAACGCCAAGGACAACATCCAGGATTCACCCTATCTCTACGCCTCCGCGGCGGGTCACATCGAAATCCTGCGGATGACACTGAAAGCCGGCGCCGATCTGAAAAGCGTCAACCGTTTCGGCGGCACCGGTCTCATCCCCGCCGCCGAGCGCGGCCATGTCGAGGTTATCCGTGAGCTGATCAAGGCCGGCGTCGCCATCGATCACGTCAACCGCCTCGGCTGGACGGCGCTGCTCGAGGCGATCATCCTGTCCGACGGCGGGCCGGCGCATGTCGAGATCGTCAAGCTTCTGATCGCGGCCGGCGCCGATGTGAATCTGGCCGACAAGGACGGCGTGACACCACTCGTTCATGCCGAAAAGATGGGTTATCGCGAGATCGCCAGCCTGCTCAAGGCGGCCGGCGGCAAGAGCTAATCCTTCGCCACGGCCTCGAGCCATCTCCGGAACGCCAACACGCGCGGCTTGTCCCAGATCGCTTTGGGCCCATAGACATAGTAGTCCTCGGACGGCCGCCGCAACACCATGTCGGGTAATGGGCAGACGAGTTTGCCCGACTCAATCTCGTCGCCAAGCAGAGTGAGCTCGCCCATCGCGACGCCCTGCCCCAGCACCGCCGCCTGGATCGCCATGTCGAGCACCGGAAAGGTCTCACCATTCATCAGGTCGACATCGCTCACCCGGAACTCCTCGAGCCAGATCCGCCAGTCGCGGCGGTCGGGCGTCGTGTGCAGCAGGTTGAAACGCGCAAGATCGGCGGGCGTGGCGATGGCGCGATCCCTGAGCAGGCGCGGGGAGCAAACCGGCGTCATGGTGGCCGGCACCACAAACATCGCTTCGAAGCCTTCGGGACAATCCGGCCCGCAGCCGAAGACGAGGTCGTAGCCGCCACCGACCGCCTCCGGCCACTCATAGAGGCCCGTCGTGACATTGACCACGATGCCGGGATGGTCGTCGCGGAAACGGTCAAGCCTGGGAATCAGCCAGCGGATCGAGAAGCTCGGCTGGCTCAGGAGCTTGAGCTTCGGCGCCTCGGCGGCGACATCGGCACAGCCCTGGGCGATCGTCTTGAAGGCGCGGGACAACGTTGGCAGCAATTTCCGCCCATGCTCGGTGAGCTCCACCTGGCGCGGCCGGCGGATGAACAGCGGCAGGCCCAGTTCCTCTTCCAGAAGCTTCACATGGCGGCTGATCGCCCCCTCGGTGACATGGAGCTCGGCCGCCGCGCGGACGAAGCTCTGATGCCGGGCCGCCGCCTCGAAGGCACGCAGGGCATTGAGCGATGGCAGGCGCATGGCGTTTAGCCTCAGCTTTTCTGAGCCTAACCCTTAGATAGCTTGCTTTGTACTCAAGATAAAGAGGAACTATCTCGGAGGCTCAACCCCGAACGGAAATAGGAGGGTAAAATGCACAACACGATCGGCGCATGGATCGCCCGCCGCCGTTATCGCCGCGACTTGAGCCGGCAGATCGAGATCGGCAATCATCTCGTCGATGATATCGGCCTCACCCTGGAAGAGGCGCTGAACGAGATCAGGAAGCCGTTCTGGCAGGCTTGATACGACAGAGACATTTACCTATATAGGCGGCGCGAGGACGGCCTCGCGCTTCCCCGAATAACGTGCATGGGACGACCCTGCAGAGAGCAGAGGTTTCTCATGGCTTGGATTTATCTGGTGATCGCCGGTGTGCTCGAGATCGGCTGGGCGGTCGGGCTCAAATATACCGAAGGCTTCACAAAGCTCATTCCGTCGGTGCTGACGCTGGCCTGCATCATCGTCAGCTTCGCGTTTCTGGGCATGGCGCTCAAGACTTTGCCGGTCGGCACCGCTTATGCGATCTGGACCGGCATCGGCGCCGTCGGCACCGCGTTGCTGGGCATTTATCTGTTCGGCGACCCCGCCACCACGGCACGCCTCGTCTGCATCGCCGTCATCGTTTCAGGTATCGTCGGCTTGAAGTTCGTCGCCTGATTTCTCCACGCCCTCGATTCCCGGATTATCCGATCCGGGAATCTCTCCGCATCGCCTCACGGTCGGCCGGATCGAGCTGATCGAATACATCGTCTCCGATGAGGCGATAGGCCTCGCGGACATGCGCGACGGCGCTCCGCGGATCACCCAGCTTCAGATGAGCCTTGGCGATCGTCAGCGACGGCAGCGGCTGATTGATCTTAAGGCACCAGTCGAGTGCCAGCTTCGACACCTCGATACTACGCTCATGGTCACCGTCCTCGAACAGCGCCGCACCATACCCGCTCTTGATCCAATAATAGATATCCGCGCCGACGAGATGCAGATCGGCATAGTCGGATGCCTTCTGCCAGCCAAGCCGCGCTTGGTGATAATTTCTATCGGCATCGAAACCAATAGCCTTGTCGGCCAGCTCCTTGGCCACGGCGGCGTGGTGATCACTCATCTTGTAGCCTAATCCAATGCATGTGCCTTGCGTCCGCCCCGCGCGATTCGCGCTGTCGGCTCACTGTCGAGCAGCCGCTGCGCCAGGGCAACGGTGCGGCCCGCGAGTTCGGCCGCTCCCTGATGCAAATCCACCGAGTCACGGATTTCAACGACATTGCGCTCCATGTCCTCGGCGGACCAGCCGCGCGAATGCGCGATATAGGGGAATTGCGGAAAGTGGAAACCGAGCTCGGCGAAGAAACCCAGCATCTGGCCGGCCACGCCCTGCACATTGTCCTGGCCACCGACCACGATGAACGACGCCACCTTGTTGCGGATCAGTACGCGATTGTGGATGGTGACCTGGTTCTGGATGCAGTTCAGCCGCTCGGCCATGCGGAAATAGAGCGAGCTCGCCTGCCCCCAGCGGATCGGCGTGGCGACGATCACCGCATCGGCCCAATGCACCAGCGCCTCATAGACCGGCGTCAGCTCGTCCTTGGGCCGCATCTGGGTGATCGAGCACGGCCAGGTGCAGGCATGCGCCGCCTTTGAGTAGTAGCCCTCGCAGGCGCGGAATTTGAGATCGTTGAGCTTGATGAGCTGGGTCTCGCAGCCCTGCGCCGCCGCTCCCTTGAGAGCGCTTTCGAGAAGATCGTCGGAACCAGAATAACGCGGCGCCCCTTTATCCATCGCCGTGGTCGAAATGCCGGCGACACGGATCGGTCCCGGCGCGCGCTCGACCGGTCGCGCCAGCGCATGCGGCTCATGCGGCGCCTTCTGCCGCTTGGTCGGATTGAGCTGCAGCAGCACGCGGCCATTCTCGACTTTCACCGGAAAAGACGGCACGCGATCCTCTTCGAAGCCCGGTTCGCCCAGCCCGCTCACCCGGTGGAATTTCCACTGATGCCAGGGGCAGACGATATAGTCGCCGTCGAGCGCACCCTCGCCCAACGGCCCGCCGACATGATTGCAGGCATTGTGCACGGCGCCGAACGCGCCATTGATGCAGGAGAGCGCGATCTTGACCGTGCCCGCCTCGACCGGCTGAAGCACTTTTCCGGCCAGCTCGCTCTCAGCTCCTATGTCAATCCATTCCGTGCGCTCAGCCATGTCGACCTCCCTACTCACGCTTTCTTCGGTCGGCGCGCTCGTCGAGCACGTCGCGCAGTTGCATATGCCAGTAGCTTGCCTGAACACCGATGCGCCCGAAAGGCCCGCCCACCCATTTCGGCGCGAAGGCGGCGAAACGACGATATTCATCGTCGCCATCGGCGATCGCCCGCGCCAAAAGGATGCCCGCCATCGCGGTGGTGTTGAGGCCGTGGCCGCCAAAGGCAGTGGCGAACCACTGCCCGTCGGCGGTGCGCCCGATGAGCGGCATCTTGTGCAGCGCATAACCCATGAGGCCGGACCACGCATAGTCGATCTTGGGATCGCCCAGCTGCGGATAGACCGACAGCATGTCGCGCTTCAGCATCTGGGCGAGCCGCGCCGGCTCGCTCACCCTCGTTGTGATGCGCCCGCCCCACAGGATCCGCTTGTCGGAGATGAGCCGGTAATAGTCGCCGGCGCGACGCATGTCGCCGACGCCGCAGCGGGTGCGGATCGCCTCCTGATCGAGCGGCTCGGTCACCGCCACATAGGTAGCGATCGGCAAGATGGCACGGCCAATGGTCCGGTTGATCCGCCTGTCGAGCGCGGAGACGCAATGGACGACATGCGGCGCGTGGATCTCGGCCTGCGCCGTGCGCACGATGAAATTGCGCTTCTCCTTGCGCACATCCAGCGCCGGCGTGTTTTCATGGATCAGCACGCCGCGATGCCGCGCGTCGTCGGCGAGCGCCTGGGCGTACCGCAACGGATGGATGAGGAAGCTGTGCGGGTTCTTGATGCCCTGGAAATAACGCTCGGTCTTGAGCACCATGCGGGTCTGTTCGGTCGAGAGCAGTTCGAGCCCTTCGCTGAAATCGCGCAGCATCATCTCGACATAACGCCGCGAGCCGGAGGGGTCGTTGACGCGTTGCGCCACGATCACTCCGTCGCTCATATGGATGGTCTTGTCGAGGCGCGCCACCTCGCGCCTCACATATTCGGTGCCGTGGGCGGAGAGCCGGTAAAGCGCCTGGGCGTTTTTCAAGCCCACCTGCTCTATGAGGTCCTCGACACCGAGCGCGAAGCCATTGCCGACGAAGCCGCCATTGCGGCCCGAGGCTCCCCAGGCAATGCGCTTGGCCTCGAGCAAAACCGCGATGCGACCTCGCCTCTGCACCTCCATGGCGGTGGTGAGCCCGGCGAGCCCTCCGCCGATCACGCAGACATCGGCAGCGATGACGCCCCTGGGCGGGGGCGCGGCATCGCGAGCCGGGGCGGTTGCCTCGTACCAGGTTTCGGCGGATGTGAGCGTCATGGCACTCCCGAATCTCAAGCCTTCGCCCCCATATTACGCAAATCCGCCCTGTTGCGAGAGACGTTGCTCCGGCCCCCTCCCTTAAGCTATTGAGACCGTTTCCACTTTGAAGGTGACCGATGCGCTTCAAGACCAGCAGGGAGTTCCGGGATTGGCCGAACAAGGCCGTGACCGTCTTCGGCATGTCCGGCGTCGGCAAGACGACGCTGGCCGACCTCCTGCAGGACCGCGACTGGTTCCATTACTCGGTCGATTACCGGATCGGCACCCGCTATATGGGCGAGCATATCGTCGACAACTTCAAGCGCGAGGCGATGAAGGTCCCCTTCCTGCGCGACCTGCTGCGCTCGGATTCGATCTACATCTCCTCCAATATCACCTTCCAGAATCTCAATCCGCTGTCGACCTATCTCGGCAAGCCGGGCAACCCTGAGAAAGGCGGCATCGACTTCGCTGAATACAAGAAGCGCCAGGCCCAGCATCGCGAGGGCGAGATCAGCGCATTGAAGGACGTGCCCGCCTTTATCGAGCGCTCGCGTGAGATCTATGGCTACAGCCATTTCGTCTGCGATTCGGGCGGCAGCCTGTGCGAGGTGGTCGACCCTGAGGATTTCAGCGACCCCGTCCTGCAATGCCTCGCCGACAATTCACTGCTCCTCTATATCGAGGGCACTCCGGCCCACGCCCGCATGCTGGTCGAGCGCTTCCGCAAGGCACCGAAGCCCATGTATTACCAGCCGCGCTTCCTTGACGAGAAGTGGGCCGAATACAAGAAGCTTAACTCCCTCACCGAGGACTGCGAGGTCGACCCCGACGGTTTCGCCGTCTGGGGCTTCGAGCAGCTGCTCCATCACCGCATTCCGCTCTACCAGACCATCGCCCGCAACTTCGGGTACTCGGTGAAGATGGAAGACGTGCCTAACGTGAAGACAGAAGAGGATTTCCTCGATCTCGTATCGCGCGCGATCGACAAAGACTGATCATGCCCATCAAAATTCCGAACGATCTGCCGGCCCGTGCCACGCTCGAGCAAGAGGGCGTCATGGTCATGAGCGAGGCGACCGCCGCCCGCCAGGACATCCGCGCCTTGCGTATCGGCCTCCTCAATCTGATGCCGAACAAGATCAAGACCGAGACGCAGTTCGCCCGCCTCGTCGGCGCGACGCCGCTGCAGGTCGAGCTGTCGCTCATCAAGATGACGCATCACGTGCCGAAGAACACGCCCAACGACCACATCCTGGCTTTCTATCAGGATTGGGAGGATGTGCGGACGGAGAAGTTCGACGGCTTCATCATCACCGGCGCGCCCATCGAGCTCCTCGAATTCACCGACGTCACCTATTGGGACGAGCTCAAGCGCGTCTTCGACTGGACGCAGACCAACGTCCATTCGAGCTTCCACATCTGCTGGGGCGCCCAGGCCGGCCTCTATCATTTCCATGGCGTGCCCAAACATGCGCTAGGGCAGAAACGCTTCGGCGTCTACCGCCACAAGAACCTGAAGCCCGCCTCGCCCTATTTGCGCGGTTTCTCCGACGATTTCTCCATTCCCGTCTCGCGCTGGACCGAGAACCGCCGCGCCGACATTCCCGCTGACAGCGGCCTCGAAATCCTGATGGAGTCGGATGAAGCCGGCCTCTGCATGATCGAGGACAGGGCCTATCGCTCGCTCTACATGTTCAACCATGTCGAATACGACTCGGCCTCGCTCGGCGAGGAATATTGGCGCGACGTGAAGGCCAACAAGCCGATCGAGATGCCGAAAAACTATTATCCGGGCAATGATCCGCATGCCGTGCCGGAGAACCGCTGGCGCAGCCACGCCCATCTCCTGTTCGGCAACTGGATCAACGAGGTCTATCAGACGACGCCTTTCGCGCTCGCCGATATCGGCAAGTGACCATTGACCGTGCAAGGGGGAACGCATGCAAACCAGGGTGACGCTGTGTCTTGACGCCAAGGACATCGTCGGTGAGAGCATCATCTGGTCGCCGGGCGAGAAGGCGCTTTATTGGGTCGACATCGGCGGCAAGCGCATCCACCGTCTCGAGCCCGCCAGCCGGCGACACGATCTCTGGCCGGCGCCCGATTTTCCCACCTCGATCGGCCTGCGCCAGGATGGCGGCTTCATCGTCGGACTTCGCCGCGAGGTCTGCCTGTGGACGCCGGGCGGCCGTTTCGAGAGCTTCGCCTGCCCGGAGCCCGATCTTCCCGACAATCGCCTGAATGAAGGCCGGGTGGCGCCCGACGGCTCCTTCTGGGTCGCCACCATGCGAAGCAATCTCAATCCCGATGGATCACCGAAGGAAATGGATCGCTCATCGGGCGCCGTCTATCGCATCGATCCGTCAGGAGACGTCAAGCGCCTGACACCCAACATCTACGGCATAACCAACACCATGGCCTGGACGCGCGACGGTCTTTTCCTCTTCGCCGATACCCTCGCCAATGAGATCTACGCCTTCGACCACGACATCGCCGGACAGACCATCGGCAACCGCCGCACCATCGTGAGCGGACATCCGCGCGGCCTGCCCGACGGCTCCTGCCTCGATGCCGATGACAATCTGTGGAACTGCCGCGTCGTCGGCGGCGCGGCCGTGGCGAAGTTCAGGCCAAACGGCACGCTTCTCGGCGAGATCGACCTGCCGGCGAGTTGGCCGACCAGTTGCACTTTCGGCGGCGAGCGTCTCTCCACGCTTTATGTCACCTCGGCGCGTTTCACCATGACCGCCGAGCATCTGGTGCGCCACCCGGCCGAAGGCGGCCTGTTCGCGGTCGAAGGTGCGGGCCGCGGCCTGCCCGAGGCGACATTTGGAGTTGCCAAATCTTAAGTTGACGAACTAATATGGTAGTGTTTTACTCTTCGCGAACTCGACTCGCGGGGAGAATTACGCATGGCCGCATCATCGGCGCGCCGCACACCGTCGCTCGAACGCTCGCGTCCGATCTGGGCGCAAGCCTATGACATCCTGCGCAACCGGATCGCGACGCTCGAGCTGGCGCCAGGGACCAATCTCTCCGAAAGCGAGATCGCCGAGGAGCTGTCGATCAGCCGCACGCCGGTGCGCGAGGCCTTCATTCGCCTCTCCGAGGAGGGTTTCGTCGACATCTACCCGCAATATGGAACCTTCGTGTCGCCGATCCGTATCGGTGATGTGCTGCACGCCCAGTTCGTGCGCGTCAGCCTCGAATGCGCGATCGTCAAGGAGTTGGCCTCGACCATCACCGCGGCGACTATCGCCGACATCCGCCGCCTGATCCAGCTTCAGAAAGGCGCCGTGCGCGCCGGCGACATCACCCGCTTCTATGAGCTCGACGAGGCCATGCATCAGGCGATGAGCGTCGGGCGCGAGGCTGTCTGGCGCTTCGTCGGCCCGGCTAAGATGCATGTCGGGCGCGTCCGCCACCTGCTGCTGCCGAAGGAAATCGGCGTGCGCGGCCTGGTCGGTGAGCATGAGCGCATCCTCGCCGGGCTCGAAGCCAGGGACCCGGTCGAAGCCGAGGCCATGATGCGCCAGCATCTCGACGGACTCCTGGCCGGATTGGACGATCTGCAGAAACGTCATCCCTCCTTCTTCGAAACCACCACCGGCGAACGCCCAGCGCGCGCCGCGAAAGGATCAAGCTGATGACAAGGAACGGGGGCAAGACCGTCGTCGTCACTGGCGGCAGCTTGGGCATGGGCCGAGCCTGCGCCGAACGCTTCGCCAGTGACGGCTGTCGGGTCCTGATCGTCGCCAATGACGAGACGTCCACCGCCGATGCCGCCGCCGCGATCGGTCCCAATGCGTCAGGCTTCGTCGGTGACGTGCGCAAGGCCGCCGATATGCGCGCCGCCATGGCCGCGGCGGTCGAGCGTTATGGTGGCATCGACATTCTCGCCTGCTGCGCCGGCATCCAGCGTTACGGCACCGTCGTCGACACGCCCGAGGATGTCTGGGACGACGTTCTCGACATCAATCTGAAGGGCATCTATCTCGCCGCCAAATTCGCCATTCCGGAAATGCGCAAGCGCGGCGGCGGCGCCGTCATCGCCATTTCCTCGGTCCAATCCTACGCCTCGCAGGCGGGCGTCGCCGCCTATACCGCGAGCAAAGGCGCCATCAACGCTTTGGTGCGCGCCATGGCGCTCGATCACGCCCCTGACAACATCACCGTCAACGCCGTCTGTCCCGCCTCGATTGACACGCCGATGCTGCGCTGGGCCGCCGATCTCTACAAGGGCGACAGTACCGTCGAGGCGACGGTCGCCGCTTGGGGCAAAGGCCATCCGCTGGGCCGTGTCGGCAAGCCTGAGGAAGTGGCCGATCTCGTCGCCTTCCTCGCCAGCGACAAAGCCCGCTTCATCACCGGTGCCGACATCAAGATCGATGGTGGCGTCATGTCCAAGCTCGGCATCGTGCTGCCCGACTGAAACGAGACGCGAATGACCACCCTCCCCGATTTCCGCTCGAGCGATTTCCTCCTCTCCCATATGCGCCGGATCATGGATTTCTATTATCCGATCTGCCTCAACCAGGAGGATGGCGGCTATTATAACGAATATCGCGACGACGGCTTCATTACCGACCGGCATGGGCAGCACATCGTCTCGACCACCCGCTTCATCTTCAATTTCGCGCTCGCCGCCGATCTCCTGGCGCGCCCCGAATTCCGCGCCGCCGCGGAGCATGGGCTCACCTATCTGAGCCAGGTGCATCGCGACAAGGACCATGGCGGCTATTTCTGGGTCATGGACGGCAAAGCCCCGCGCGATGCGACCAAGCACTGTTACGGCCATGCTTTCGTGCTTCTGGCTTATGCGACGGGCGTCAAGGCCGGCCTGCCCGGCATGCGCGCCCTTCTCGAGGAAACCAATGCCCTGCTCGAGGATCGCTTCTGGGAGCCGCAGCACCAGCTCTACAAGGACGAGATCAGCCGCGACTGGCGGACCGTCTCTCCCTATCGCGGCCAGAACGCCAATATGCACATGACGGAGGCGATGCTCGCCGCCTATGAGGCGACCGGCGATGTCAAATATCTCGACCGCGCCGAAACCCTGGCGCGCCGCATCTGCGTCGAGCTGCCGGCCCAGGCGCAGGGCGTCGTCTGGGAGCACTACACCGAGAACTGGACGGTCGACTGGGAATACAACAAGGCCGACCCCAAGCATCTGTTCCGGCCTTATGGCTACCTGCCCGGCCATATGACCGAATGGACCAAGCTGCTGATGGTGCTGGAGCGCCATCGCAAGAAGGACTGGATGCTGCCGACCGCGATCCTGCTTTACGAGACGGCCATGGCGAAAAGCGCCGATCTCGAATATGGCGGCATGCACTATACTTACGGCCCCGACGACCGGCTCTACGACCTCGACAAATATCACTGGGTGCATTGCGAGACGCTCGCCGCCGCGGCCACCCTCGCCCAGCGCACCGGCAAGGAACGCTACTGGCAGGATTATGATCGCCTGTGGGCCTATAGCTGGCGCCACTTCATCGATCACGACTATGGCTGCTGGTACCGCATCCTGTCGCCAGACGGCCGCAGGCAGAGCGACATCAAGAGCCCAATGGGCAAGACCGATTATCATCCCTTCGGCGCCTGCTACGAGATCCTGAGGGTAACGGGCGCGATCACCTGACCGCGATCCGCAATGACCGACATGGTCGCGGCACGCGCGCCACGACTAATATGGTAGTGTATCAATCGGGCGCGTCCGAATGATGGGAGGAAGACTGCAATGTGGAAGAAATCCTTGGCGGCCCTGGCTCTCGGCGCCGCCTGCCTCGCGACCGCTCCTCTGGCACAAGCCCAGGGCAAGCTCAAATTCGCTTATCTGACGCAGACCGGCATCGACAACAGCTTCTGGCAGTCGATCAAGAAGGGCATGGACGACGCCTGCGCCCAGTTCGAGGCCGATTGTCAGCTCATATTCACCACCCCCAATGGCGATCTCCAGAAGCATTTGCAGAATCTCGAAACCGTCATCGAGCAAGGCGTCGACGGCATCGTCACCGTCGTCGTCAATGACGATCTCTATGACGAGGCCATCAAGAAGGCGGTCGACAAGGGCATTCCGGTCATCACTGCCAATGTCGACGACAGCAAAGGCGCCGCCGGCAATGCGCGCCTCGCTTTCGTCGGCCAGGACCTGTTCCAGGCGGGTTATGTTCTGGCCGAGGGCCTGTCCAAGAAATTCGATCCCGACAAGCCGGTCCATGTCCTGCTCGGCCTGTCGCGCCCGGGCGAAAGCTGGGCCGAGGCGCGTATCGGCGGCGCCCGCAAATTCCTCGACGAGTTCAAGGCCGCCAACCCCAGCCGGCAGATTTCCTACGAGGTGATCGATTCCTCCAACGACATCGCCGTCACCGCCTCGCGCATCTGCCAGTATGTCCAGGGCAAGCCCGAGACCAACGGCTATATCGACGCCGGTTTCTGGGGTGCCGGCGCCGGCGAGTGCCTGCGCGATCTCGGTATCAAGCCGGGCCAGCTCCATATGGCGACCTTCGACCTGGTCCCCGTCGTGCTCGACGAGATGAAGAAGGGGTATGTCGATCTCACCATCGACCAGCAGCCCTATTATCAGGGTTACCTGCCGATCCTGCAGCTCGCCATGATGAAGAAATTCGGTCTCTCGGCCTTCGATGTGAATACCGGCAAGGCGCTGGTCGAGCCGAAGGACGTCGAGCAGGTCGAGAAATTCGTCGGCATGGGCGTCCGCTAGCTCTTGCGGTCCGCCGTACGATCGCGGCGGACCGATTCCATTGGGAGTGATCCACACATGAATCTCAGTCTGCGCCAGCTGATGTCGCGCCCCGAAATATCGGCGCTGGCGATCTTCGTCGCGCTGTTCCTGGTCTTCAGCTTCATGAATGACCGGTTCTTCACCACCGGCAACATGACGGTCTATCTGCAGCCGATCCCCGAGATCGCCATCGTCGCCATCGGCATGACCATCCTGATCATCGCCGGCGAGTTCGACCTCTCTGTCGGCTCGGTCTTCGCGCTCGCACCTATGGTCACCGTGCTTTTGATGACCCAGGGCGCCTGGCCGATGGCGCTCGCCATCCTCGCCGGCCTCCTCGTGGCACTCGCCATCGGTTACGCCAACGCACTCATCACCCTCAAGCTCAAGATACCCTCCTTCATCGCGACGCTCGGCATGCTGTTCATGGCGCGCAGCCTCGCCATCGTGCTGGCCGGCGGCTTCCCGCCGGTCTTCCCGCGCGAGGTCGACGTGTCTTGGCTGGTCGGCCGCATCGATCTGGGCCTCGTGACGCCCCGCGCGTCCCTCCTCTATATGATCGCCATCGCCCTCGTTCTCGGCTTCGTGCTGCGCCGCATGGATTTCGGCCATTGGATCTACGCCACCGGCGGCCATCCGCAGGCGGCCCGCGACATGGGCATCAAGACCGAACGGGTGAAGACGATCTGCTTCATGCTGTGCGCCACGCTCGCCGGTCTCGCCGGCATCATCCAGAGCTTCCGCGTCAAGGTCATCGTGCCCAATCTCGGCACCGGCCTCGAGATGCAGGCGATCGCCGCCGCCGTCATCGGCGGTGTGGCGCTCTCGGGCGGCGTCGGTTCTATCCTCGGCGCCGTGGTCGGCACGCTCCTCATCGCGGTGATCGAGAATATTCTCATCCTCAGCGGCATCAACGCCAACTGGTTCATGTTCGCGGTCGGCGCCATGATCGTCGTCGCCGTCGTGCTGAACACCCAGACCCGCCTCAAGGCGGAAAGCATGAAGGGGCCGTCATGAGCGAGCCGATCATCCGCTGCACCGGCCTCCAGAAATGGTACGGCGCCGTCCACGCCTTGAAGAATGTCGACTTTCACGCCGAGCGCGGCGAGGTGATCGGCCTCGTCGGCGACAATGGCGCCGGCAAGTCGACCCTCATCAAGATCCTGTCCGGCGTGCATATGCAGGACAAGGGCAGCATCTTCATCGAAGGCCGCGAAATCTCGATCTCTGGCCCTGAGGTCGCGATGGCCCATGGCATCGAGACCATCTACCAGTACACCGCCATGGTGCCGGAAATGTCCATCGCGCAGAACTTCTTCATTGGTCGCGAGCCTCTGAAATATGGCCGCCCAGGCCTCGGCATCATCGACGGCGCCAAGATGCGCCGGGAAGCGATGGAGGGCCTGCGCGGCGTCGGCCTTCATCTGCGCGGCCCCGACGTGCCGGTGAAGGCTCTGTCGGGCGGACAGCGCCAGGGCGTCGCCATCGCGCGCGCCATGCATTTCCGCTCCAAGGTGCTCATCCTCGACGAGCCGACCAACCATCTCTCGGTCAAGGAGACCAACAAGGTCCTCGATCACGTGGTCGAGCTGAAGGGTCAGGGTGTGACGTCGATCTTCATCAGCCACAATCTGCACCATGTCTATCCGATTTCCGACCGGATCGTCGCCATGGCGCGCGGCGAGAAGATCGCCGACATGCCACGCAGCGCCACCAGCGTCGAGGAAATGACCCGCATGATCACCTGAACGGGTGATCGTGACTCAAACGAACTTGCAACGGAGCCCGGCATGAAACGCCCGAAGATAACCGATATCCGCGCCACCACCATCACGGTGCCGCTCGAAGCGCCTTTGCGCCACTCGAACGGCGCACATTGGGGCCGCTTCGTGCGCACCATCGTCGAGATCGAAACCGATGCCGGCATCATCGGCTTGGGCGAAATGGGCGGCGGCGGTGAAAGCGCCGAGGCCGCCTTCAAGGCGCTGAAGCCCTATCTCGTCGGCCATGATCCCTTCGATCTCGAGGCCTTGCGTTTCAAGATCTGCAACCCGACCGCCAGCCTCTACAACAACCGCACCCAGATGCATGCGGCGATCGAATTCGCCTGCATCGACATCATGGGCAAGTTCCTGGGCGTTCCGGCCTGCGATCTGTTCGGCGGCAGGCTGCGCGACGCCGTTCCCTTCGCGAGCTACCTGTTCTTCCGCCTGCCGAACCAGGAGACGGGCAAAGGCGAGATCCGCACCGCCGACCAGCTCATCGCCCAGGCGCTGGCGCTCAAGGAAACTCATGGCTTCACCTCCCACAAGCTCAAGAGCGGTGTATTTCCGCCGGGCTACGAGCTCGAGGTCTTCCGCGCCCTCGCCAAGGCCGTCGGCACCGACAGCGTGCGCTACGACCCCAATGCCGCCTTCAGCGTCGAAGAGGCGATCCGTTTCGCCAAGGGCATCGAGGACCTGAACAACGACTTCTATGAGGATCCGACCTGGGGCCTCAACGGTATGCGCCGGGTGCGCGAGAACACGACGATCCCCCTGGCCACCAACACCGTGGTGATCAATTTCGAGCAGCTCGCCGCCAACGTGCTCGATCCGGCGGTCGACGTCATTCTCCTCGACACCACCTTCTGGGGCGGCATCCGACCCTGCATCAAGGCGGCCGGCGTGTGCGAGACCTTCCAGCTCGGCATCGCGGTTCACTCCTCGGGCGAGCTCGGCATCCAGCTCGCCACCATGCTGCATCTTGGCGCCGTCCTGCCCAATCTCGTCTTCACCGCCGATGCGCATTATCATCAACTGGTCGACGACATCATCATTGGCGGTCCGATGCGTTATGAGAACGGCGCGATCAAGGTGCCCAACGGGCCCGGCCTCGGCGTCGAGCTGGACCGCGACAAGCTCGGCAAATATGCCGAGCTCTACAAATCCCTGGGTGGCTATCCCTATGACCGCGACCCGTCGCGGCCCGGCTGGTTCTCGGTCGTGCCGAATACCCGCTGGGCCGACCCCGAGGACGGCCGCGTCGTGGCCTATTGAGGAGCCTGTCGCTCACCTGTCACAATCGGCCTATACTTCGTCCCGCCATGCTTCGCCTCCTTCTGCTCAGGCACGCCAAATCGAGCTGGACCGATCCCGGCCTCGACGACCATGACCGCCCGCTCAATCCGCGCGGCCAGAAATCCGCGCCTTTGATCGGCCGCTTCATGCGCGACCACAAGTTCAATCCCGATCTGGTGCTCTGCTCGCCGGCGCGCCGGGCGCGCGAGACCTGGAAGCTCGCCTCGGCCGAGCTCAGAAGCTCGCCGCGCCTCCTGATGGAGGACGGGCTTTATGACTTCGGCAATGGCGGTCGCATTCTCGACACGGTGCGCGCCAAGGCTGACACCGCCAAGTCGATCCTCGTCGTCGGCCACAATCCCTCGATCGAGCGTCTCGCCCAGCGCCTCATCGGCAAGGGCGAAGCGAAGCTGCGCAAGCGGATCACCGAGAAATATCCGACCGGCGCCCTCGCCGTGATCAGCTTCGACGCCAAGGAGTGGAAGGACATCGAGGACGGCAAGGGCACGCTGGCGGCCTTTGTCCGCCCCCGCGATCTCGCCAGCGCGTGATCAGGAAAAGTGGCCACCGGTTTTCCGTCCGATCACGCGCCAGACTTTAAGTAAACACAGCAACTTAGCACTTGCGTCAGGCCTCCTATGTCCCCAACTATGGGGGCGAATTTGGACTGATGACGCATTGAAACGGACTTCCCTCATCGACAGCGCGCGCATCGCGGCGGGCGGCCTCAAGGACTTTGCGTCAGGTCTCGGCACGCCGACGGTGCGCCTCGGCGTCACCGGCCTGGCACGCGCCGGCAAGACCGTCTTCATCACCGCCCTCGTCCACGCGCTCCTCAACCAGACGCGCCTGCCTCTGTTCGATGCGCAGGCCCAAGGCCGCATCAGCCGCGCCTATCTCGAGCCGCAGCCCGACGACGACCTGCCGCGTTTCGCCTATGAGGATCATCTCGCCGCCTTGACGGCCGAGGACCGCCGCTGGCCGGAAAGCACGAGGCGCATCAGCCAGCTCCGCCTCACTCTCGACTACACGCCACAGGGTTTCATCGCGCGCAATTTCGGCCGCGACCGCGTCCATATCGACATCGTCGATTATCCGGGCGAATGGCTGCTCGATCTGCCGCTGCTCGGCCTCTCCTATCAGGAATGGTCGGCCGAGACCGTCGCTTCGAGCCGGATGCCGCCGCGCCTCGCTTTGGCGCGCGACTGGCACAGCTTGCTCGCGACGCTCGATCCGCTGAAGCCCGCCGACGAGCAGCAGGCGGTGAAGGCGGCCGAGCTCTTCACTTCCTATCTCGCCCGCGGCCGCGGCACCGATGTCTCCCTGTCGGCGCTGCCGCCCGGCCGCTTCCTGATGCCGGGCGATCTCGCCGGCTCCCCGCTTCTCACCTTCGCGCCGCTCGATGTGACGGCGGATGCTTCCTTCCCGCGCGGCTCGCTCGGCGCTTTGATGGCACGGCGTTACGATTCCTATGTGGCCAAGGTGGTGAAACCGTTTTTCTTCGGCCACTTCGCCCGCCTCGACCGCCAGATCATCCTGGTCGACGCCTTGACCGCGCTCAATGCCGGCGCCGATGCGATGCGCGATCTGCAGAAGGCGCTCGCAGATGTGCTCTCAGCATTCCGCCAGGGCGCCAACAGCTGGGCCTCGGCGCTGGTCGGCCGTCGCATCGACCGCATCGTCTTCGCCGCCGCCAAGGCCGATCTCATCCACCATACGAGCCATGACCGCCTCGAGGCGATCCTCGGCCTCATCGTCAAGGACGCGGCGGCCCGCGCCGAATATTCGGGCGCCGACATCGACATCGCCGCGCTCGCCGCCATTCGCGCCACGCGCGAGGCGACCTTGCGCCAGAAGGGCGAGGATCTTCCCTGCATCGTCGGCATTCCGCAGAAGGGGGAGACCATCGGCGCCGAGACCTTCGACGGCGATACGGAAGCGGCGATCTTCCCCGGCGACCTGCCCGCCAACCCGGAAGAAGCCTTGCGCGGCGGCCTCGAGGGCGCCCTGCGGTTCGTGAAGTTTCGCCCGCCACTGACGGCGGGCCGGAGCTTTCCCCAGATTCGCCTTGATCGCACGCTCGAATTCCTGCTGGGAGATCGCTTTAGATGAACGACGATCACCGCCGGCCGCAGGCCTTCCGCATCGATCCCGCCCCGCGCCCCGACAAGGTGCGACGGGAACCGCGCGCCATTCACGGCAAAATCAAAATCGACGAGGAGCCGGACGGCCAGGAGCTGGTGGTCACGCCGCCCGCCCCATTGCCCTCCTCGCGCAGCCTGAAATGGGGCTCGCTCCTCATCTCGGCGCTGTTCGGCCTCTTCGTCATGTGGGCCGGGCTTTCCGCTTCGAGCCTCATCGAGCAGCTGTTCCAGCGCTCCGTCTATCTGGGCTGGCTGGGCGCCGGCCTCGCCGGGCTCGCCGGACTCGCGGCGCTGGCCATCATCATCCGCGAGATCTGGGGCCTCATGCGCCTGCGCCGCATCGAGCATGTGCAGGCCGACGCGGCGCGCGCCCTCAATCACGACGACGATGCCGCCGCCAAGCGCGTGATCGCGGCGCTCAAATCCGTCTATGGCGGACGCGCCGACGCGGCCTGGGGGCTGAAGTCCCTCGCCGAGCATGAAAGCGACGTCATGGACGCGAAGGATCGCATCCGCCTCGCCGACCGCGACCTGGTGAGCGCCTTCGATGCCGAGACGCATCGCATCATCGCCCGCCGCAGCCGCCGCGTGACCTTGCTGACCGCGGTGACGCCGGCCGCCGCCTTCGACATTCTTTTCGTCGCCGCCCAGAATTTGCGCATGCTGCGCGAGATCGCCACGCTTTATGGCGGCCGGCCCTCGACCTTGTCGACCTTCCGGCTGGCTCGCATGGTGATCGGCCATCTCGCCGTCACCGGCGGTCTCGCTTTGTCCGACAGCGTCATCCAGCATGTCGTCGGCAAGGGCCTGATCGGCCGGCTCTCGGCCCGGTTTGGCGAAGGCGCCGTCAATGGTATCCTCACCGCGCGCATCGGTCTCGCCGCCCGCGATGTCTGCCGCCCCATTCCGCAGGAGGCCGAGGCCAAGGAGACGCTGGCGAGCCTGACCCGCGAATTGTTGAACTTCGGCGAGAGCAAAGACAAAGATAATGCCCCGCCCGCATCTTAATCTGGCGCTCCAGCGCAGCCACGATCTGCGCAACGCGATCCATACCGCCATCCTGATCGGCGGATCGGCGCTGCTCCTCGCCGCTATCGCCTGGACGGTGCTGGGTCCCACCGGCCTGGTCTGGGCCGCGATCCTCGGCGCCATCGGCCTGTGGACGATGGGACGGGTGTCGCCCAAGATGGTGCTCGGCCTCTACAAGGCCCGCGCATTGTCACCGGATGAATTGCCGGACGTACATCACGTCGTGCGCGAATTGGCGCGCCGCGCCGACCTGCCCTCGGTGCCGCAGCTCTATTACGTCCCGAGCAAGATCCTCAATGCCTTCGCCGTCGGGACGCCGCAGGACTCGGCGATCGCCGTCACCGACGGCCTGGTGCGCGCCATGACGATGCGCCAGCTCGCCGGCATCCTCGCCCATGAGACGGCGCATATCAAATCGGGCGATCTGAAAGTCATGGCGATCGCCGATGTCCTGACCCGCATCACCAGCTCGATGTCCTTGCTGGGCCTTATCGGCATTCCGGCATTGTTCGGCGCCGGCATCGCCATTCCCTGGCTCGGCATCCTGCTCCTCATCTCGGCGCCGACTTTGGGCGGCCTGCTGCAGCTCGGCCTCTCGCGCACCCGTGAATATGACGCCGATCTCGACGGCGCCGCCTTGACCGGCGATCCAGCCGGTCTTGCCTCGGCGCTCGAGGCGTTGGAGCGCCGCCAGGGCCGCGTCTGGGAAGGCTTGTTTCCGGCCGGCCGCGTGCCGAGTCCCTCCTTGCTGCGCACCCATCCCGCGACCGAGGACCGGATGCGGCGGCTCCTGGCGCTCGCCGGTGAGCCCGACGCCCAGATCGCGCTGACGACCACGCGTCCGGTGCCCGGCCCGTCTCTCGTGCCGCCGATTCGCAACCCGCGCATCCACTGGCACCGCATGGGTATTTGGTATTGACAGAAGGGGGATTGCCTATGAAGTGCTCGCCGAGCCATGTCGCCATTCTTGTACCTTCGGTTCGCAAGGCCGCCGACCATCTCCGCCAGTTTGACTTCGAGATCGCAGAGGAAGACGTCTTTCCGGAAACCCGCGAAATCTATGTGCAAGGTAGCGAGCGGAATTCGCTCCTGCTGATGGAGGCACGCGACACCGGCTCCTATCGCAAGGCCCTGGAGAAACGCGGCCCCGGAATTCATCATCTGGCCATCGATGTCCTCGATCTCGAAGGATTTCTGAGCTCGATCGCTGGATCGGGCTGGTTCCTGCATCTCAACAGCCTGCAGACGATGAAGGATTTCCGCTCCGCTTACCTCGCAAGACCCGGCTTTCCGACTCTGATCGAAGTACAGGAAAAAGCGGAACTGATGGACGGTCCCCTCTTTGTCGACGGCGTGATGCTGCCATTCGATCCCGGCCTCGCGCATCTGCTGAAATCGGTGGGCCTCCACCAGACGGTGACATCCGGCAGTCCGTCGCTGCGCCTCGGCGGCAAGCAAATCGAGCTGGAAGCTCTGTATTAGAACCATGTTCCTGACCTTCTTCCATGAACTGAAGACATCGGGCGTGCCCGTCACGCTCAAGGAATATCTCACCCTCATGGAAGCGATGGACGCCGGCCTCGCGCGTTATTCGGTTGAGAACTTCTACTACCTGTCCCGCGCCGCTCTGGTGAAGGACGAGCGCAATCTCGACAAGTTCGACCGCGTCTTCGGCCATGTCTTCAAGGGCCTCGAAGGATCAGCCGAAGCGCTGCTCGCCGAGATCCCCGAGGAATGGTTGAAGAAGCTCACCGAAAAGTTCCTCACCGAGGAAGAGAAGAAGCTCATCGAGGCGCTGGGCGGCTGGGACAAGATCATGGAGGAGTTGAAGAAACGCCTCGCCGAGCAGAAGGGCCGCCATCAGGGCGGCAATAAATGGATCGGCACCGCCGGCACCTCGCCTTTCGGCGCCTATGGCTACAATCCCGAAGGCGTGCGCATCGGCCAGGACAAAAACCGCAACAACCGCGCCGTCAAGGTCTGGGACCGCCGCGACTACAAGGATCTCGACGACACGGTCGAGCTCGGCACCCGCAATATCAAGCTGGCGCTGCGCCGCCTGCGCAAATTCGCCCGCGAGGGCGCGCCCGAGGAGCTCGACCTCGACGACACGATCCGCTCCACCGCCAACAAGGGTTATCTCGATCTCCGGCTGGTGCCCGAGCGGCGCAATACCGTGAAGGTGCTGCTTTTCTTCGACGTCGGCGGCTCGATGGATCCGTTCATCCGCCTGTGCGAGGAGCTGTTCTCGGCGGCGCGCGCCGAGTTCAAGCACATGGAGTATTTCTACTTCCACAATTGCCTCTATGAGCGCGTCTGGCGCAGCAACCGCCGCCGCCATGACGAACCGGTGGACACCTGGCAGGTTCTTCACACTTACCCGTCCGACTACAAGGTGATCTTCATCGGCGATGCCGCGATGTCGCCTTACGAGATCACCCATCCGGGTGGCTCGGTCGAGCACTACAATGAGGGGACGGGTGCCGCATGGCTCGAGCGGGTGAGCCATATCTATCCCAAGCTGATCTGGCTCAACCCGTCGCCCGAGAAGCACTGGGGCTATTCAGCCTCGACCGATTTCATCCGCCGCCTTTTCGCCGGCCGCATGTATCCGCTGACGCTCGAAGGCCTTGACAAGGCGATGCGCGAGCTGACCCGATAACACCTTGGACTCGCTCAGCTCAGTATCCGGCGCAGCCTGTCGGCGATGATCTCCACGTGCTCCGCGCGCAAGCAGTAAGGATTGATCCGGATAATCCCTTCATGGAGTTTCGACAGGTCGGCGACGATGGCCGGCTTGCCGGTCTGAAGCTCGCGCGCCACCGCGGCCGCACGTTTGCCGCCGTCGTCCCCCGGGAAAAGCAAATCGATCGCCTGGGCACCCCGTTTGCCGTCGGAGATCCGAACCACGCATCCGGCGATTCCGGCAATCTGCGCATAGAGACCGCGGGTGAGCTTGGCCCAAGCTTCGACGACCTTCTCTTCGTCGCGCTGGACAAACTGTCTCAGCGCCACGAGCAACCCGACGATTTCCTCTTTGCCGACCTTGCAGGGGCGCCCGATCCCATGCGGCGGCACGCCTCGAATGCCGGCGCGGTCGATGAACAGTTTGGGCGGCAGCCAGAATTCGTCGACGACATCGAGATCGAGCATCTGCAGGGCCGCCGCTTCGATCAGGTCGCGACGCCCGCATAATATGCCGGAGCTCTGCGGGCCGCCGATCGCCTTGCCGCCGCTGTAGGCGACGAGATCGGCCCCGGCCGCGATGAAGGCCTTGAGATTGCTGGCGGGCGGCAGCTGCGCCGCCGCGTCGATGATGACCGGCACGCCGTGACGGCGGCCGACCTCGACCACCAGATCGAGGCTGGGCCGCGCCCAGGGGGTCGCGACATAGAGGATGGCGGCGGTGTCCTTGGTGATCGCCGCCTCGATTTCCCACGCTTCGCAATCGCGAACTCCAGCGCCGCTGAACCTGTCCGGAAGACCGACCTCGATGAGCCTGACGCCGGCGGTGCGCACCGCGTGATCATAGAGATTGCGATGGCTGCGCGGCACGATGACGGTGTTGCGCATGCCTTCTGTCTCGGGCAATCGCGCCATCCTGCTTGGATCTGCCCCGGTCACGCAGGCGGCGGTGGCGAGCAGAAGGCCGGCGGCGGCGCCTGACGTCACAAGCCCCGCTTCAGCGCCAGTTACATCGGAGATGACCCTGCTGGCCGCCGCCTGCAGCTCGGTCATATCCACCGAATGCCTGGCGGCTTGCGACATGGCGGCTACGACGGCCTCGTCCATGACATAGCCGCCCAGTCTCGTCACCCACCCCACGGCATTGATGACCGGCTCGACGCCGAGTTCCTCATAGATGCTCACTGTCGTCCGCGCCCCATGGTTCATTCGAGAAGAAGTCAGACAGTGCTGACGCTGACGCAACTTTGTCAACATCGGGGAAGCCGCGTCATGCCGGGGGTCGGTCCGCACTGTGCTTCACGATCAGTTGAGGCCGCGGTTTTCGACGGAATGGGCCGTTCCGGACCGTCTTGAGTTCATCCACAAACTCAGGAGACCGATCGGAATGCCCAGCAAAGCGATTCTCGCACTCGCCGCACTCGCGGTGACCGCTCTTGGCGTCGGCGCTGTCGCCGAAGTCGCCTCCGCCGATGAAGGCGGCGGATGGCGCGGCCGCCATGGCGGCATGATGCAGAACTTCATGGAACGCTACGACACCAACAAGGACGGCAAGGTGAGCCAGGAGGAGATCGACGCCAATCGGACCGAATGGTTCGGCAAGTTCGACGCCGACAAGAACGGCACGTTGAACCTCAAGGAGTTCGAAGCCCTGTGGCTCGAGGCCCGCCGCAAGGAGATGGTCCGCGAGTTCCAGAAACTGGACCCCAATGGCGACGCCGCCCTCAGCCTCGATGAATACAAGGAGCCCCTGTCCCGTTATGTCGCAAATCGGGACCGCAATGGCGATGGGGTGATCAGCAAGGAAGACCGCCGCGGGGGCGGCAAGGAACGGTGGCGCCGTGACCGCGACCGTGACGACGACAAGAATGATAGCCAGGAGAAGTAGCTCCAGGCCCGGACGGTCCGGCATTGCCGGGCCGTCTCCCCTTTTCGGATTTCAGTGGAAAACGTCGCCGATCTAAAATTTATTTAATCTTTTAAGGCATCCTGGCAACCAACTTGCAGTGATTTGCTGCAACTGTGCCCCTCCAGCACAACAGGTCAGGATCAGCATGCAACCACAGAGGGAAATTGGTCTTTCGGCCTTCGCCCAAGCTGCGGCAGTCGACTGCCCGGCCCCCGCGGCTGCGACCCCCTCGCTCAATGGCCATGTAGCGCTGGCGACCGACATGCCGGCCCTCGAACGGCTGGCCGATGACTGGCGCGGCCTCCATGGCCGCTCCGCCCACCCGCACAGCGTGTTCCAAAGTGCCGAATGGTGCCTGGCCTGGGCCCGCCACTATGCCAAACCGGAACACGGCATCGAGCCCTGTGTCGTCACCGGCTATCAGGACGGCAGCCTGGTCTTCCTCTGGCCGCTCATGAAAGTGCGCAAGGGTCCCTTCACGCTGCTGCGCTGGCTGTCAGACCCCTTTGCCCAATATGGCGACGTCCTGGTGGCGCCCGGCGTCGACGCCAGGCCATGGTGCCGCGGCGCCCTGGAGCTCCTGCGCCGCCTCAAAGGCATCGACTGCCTGCGCCTGCGCCATGTCCGGGCCGACGCCGCCATCGCGCCGTTTCTGCGCGAGGACTTCCACCGCGCCGGCGACACCGACGAGGCGCCGTATCTCGACCTGACCGCCTATCCGACCGAAGCCGACTACGACAAGCGCTACAGCCGCGAGCAGCGCAAGCGGCGCGGCAAGATCCGGAAATCGCTGGAAGCGATGGGCCCGGTCGAATTCAAGACCTTGCCGGCGGGCAGCCTGATGGACCGCGCGATGGAGGAAGCGGTACAGCAGAAGCGCCTGTGGCTCGCCGAGCGGGGCCTCTACAGCCAGCCTCTGATGTGCGCCTTGCTCGAACCCTTCCTGCGGGAGTTCTCGCGCAGCGCCACCGGCGCCATTTCGCTCGTCACCTCCTGCCTCACCGCCGGCAACCGCCCGATCTCGTGGGAGATCGGCCTGCGCTGCGGCACGACCCATTTCGGCTTCATCACCGCGCACGACACGTCGCTCACCGACGCTTCGCCGGCGCGCCTGCATATGGACCTGTCGCAGCGCCAGGCCATTCGCGACGGCATGCGCGTCTTCGATCTCATGGTGCCGGGCGATCCGCACAAGCAGTCCTGGAGCAGCGGCCGCACCGAGGTGCATGACTTCCACGCGCCGCTGTCGCTGGCGGGGAGGCTCTATGGTCACGGCTATCTTTCGCTGCTGCGGCCGCTCATCCGCCGCCTGTATTTCAAGGCGCCGGCCACGATCCGCGCCCGCTTCACCCGCCTATTCTCAGCCTAACCTCAATAGGCTGGCACGACGGCTCCGGCCGTGACAGACTTGGCTTCTTGTTCCAGAAGCCGAGCCCAGCACTATGCCAGCCACTCTTCTCCGCGCCAAAGATCCCCTCCTCCAGCCCTACACGATCAAGCACCTGACGCTCCGCAACCGGATCATGTCGACGGCGCATGAGCCGAACTATCATGAAGACGGCATGCCCAAGGACCGCTACCGGCTCTATCACGTGGAGAAGGCGAAGGGCGGCATCGCCCTCACCATGACGGCGGGCTCGGCCGTCGTCTCGCGCGATTCACCGCCGGCTTTCGGCAATCTCCTCGCCTACAAGGACGAGATCGTGCCCTGGCTCGCCAAGCTCGCCGATGAATGCCACGCGCATGGCGCGGCGGTCATGATCCAGCTCACCCATCTCGGACGCCGGACCAATTGGAACAAGGCCGACTGGCTTCCGGTGCTCTCCGCCTCGCCGGTGCGCGAGCCCGCCCACCGCGCCTTCCCGAAAGAGATGGAAGACTGGGACATCGAGCGCATCGTCGCCGACTATGCCGCCGCCGCCCAGCGCATGCAGGCGGCCGGCCTCGATGGCTTCGAATTCGAATGCTACGGCCATCTGATGGATGCCTTCTGGTCGCCGGCGACCAACCAGCGCACCGACATCTATAATGGCTCGATCGACAACCGCTTGCGCTTCACGATGCAGGTCCTCGAAGCAGTCCGCAAAGCGGTCGGTCCCGACTTCCTCGTCGGCTGCCGCCTCACTGCCGATGAGGACTGGGACAAGGGCCTCTCCAAGGCGGACGGGCTCGAAATCTGCCACCGGCTGAAGGCCTCCGGCCTCGTCGACTTTCTCAACATCATCCGCGGCCATATCGAGCATGACGCACCTTTGGCCAAGGTCATTCCGGTCGCCGGCATGCAGGCGGCGCCACATCTCGATTTCGCCGGCGAGGTCCGTGCCGCCACCAAATTCCCGGTCTTCCACGCCGCCCGCATCAACGACGTGGCGACGGCCCGCCATGCGGTCGCCGAAGGCAAGCTCGACATGGTCGGCATGACCCGCGCCCATATCGCCGATCCCCATATCGCCAGGAAGATCGCCGAGGGACGCGAGGCCGACATCCGTCCCTGCGTCGGCGCCACCTATTGCCTCGACCGTATTTATGAGGGCCATGAGGCGCTGTGCATTCACAACCCCGCGACCAGCCGTGAGGCCAGGCTGCCGCATGACATCGCCAGGAGCGATAGCCCGCACCGCCGGATCGTCGTCATCGGCGCCGGTCCTGCCGGACTCGAGGCGGCCCGCGTCTCCGCCGCGCGCGGCCATGCGGTCACTTTGTTCGAGGCCTCCGGCAATCCCGGCGGCCAGATCAGGCTCGCCGCCCAGGCCAGGCGCCGGCGCGAGCTGATCGGCATCGCCGACTGGCGGGCCGAGCAATGTGAGCGCCTGGGCGTCGCCATGAAGTTCAACCAGTTTGTTGAGGCATCCGATATCCGTGCGCTCGGCGCCGATGTGGTGATCGTCGCCACCGGCGGCCTGCCGCAGAATGTCACGATCGAGGAAGGCGCTGATCTCGCGGTATCGAGCTGGGACATCTTGTCGGGCGACGTCAAGCCGGCCGAGGATGTCCTGCTCTATGACGACAACGGCGCCCATCCCGGCATGGCCGCCGCCGAGCTCATCGCCGAGGCCGGCGCGGCGCTCGAGATTCTGAGTCCTGAGCGTTTCTTTGCCCCCGAAATGGGCGGCCTCAATCTCGTTCCCTACATGAAGACATTCACGCAGCGACAGGTCCGCATCACCACGATGACACGCCTGCGCGCGCTCAAGCGTCAGGGCAACAAGATCGAGGCCGTATTGTGGAGCCCCTATAGCGAGACCGATAGCGCCACCCGCCTCGTCGACCAGGTCGTGGTCGAGAACGCCACGGCGCCTCTGGCTGATCTCTATTTCGATCTCAAGGAAGAAGCGAGCAATCGCGGCGAGGTCGACTACGAGGCGTTCGTCGCCGGCCGCCCGCAGGTGAAGCGGAGCAATCCGTCGGGCGCATTCCAGCTGTTCCGAATCGGTGACGCTGTTGCGTCCCGCAACATCCACGCCGCAATCTATGACGCGCTGCGCCTGTGCGTTGTCCTCTGATTTGGGAAAGCATCATTAATCGAACGCTAATCCCGCATCGCGAAGTCACGGCATTGGTGAAGGAACGATTAAGGTTAAACCTATGCTGACATGTTGCAGGGCGAGATAGGAATAATTCGAACGATTCTCTTAAGTCCTGAATCAGAAGCCGCTCCTAGGTTGCCGTCCACTCGATATTAGGTTGTCACGCAAGGACGGCGCGGAAATGTCTCGCAAGATCTTCGGCAGCATTGTCACTGCCCTGCAGGTATTGGTTGCATTCACCTTCATAGGTATCAGCGCGCCGGCTCACGCCGAAACGCTGGCGACCTACTACAAAGTCCTGATCGCGGTGCGCAAATGCGAACTTTCCGTCGAGGAAGTCCAGCTGGCGCGCCTCCAGGACATCATCGAAATCCGCGTCACCGACACCGACACGTCCTCCGATTCGATCAACAACATCTTCGACGAGATCGCCCAGGACATCGGCAGCGACACACCGGCCTTCTGCGCCGCCTACAGCGATACGGCTCTCACCATCCTCCAATCCCTCTGATGGACCGCATGACCATGCACAAGGCAAGTCTCAGCACATGGCTTAAGGCCGGCTCCGTCCTGCGCCGCTTCGGCGCCCGCGACGACGGTGGCACGACACCCATCTTCGCGCTCTGCGCCATTCCGCTGGTTTTCGCCGCCGGTATCGCCATCGATACCAGCAGGCAATCCACCGCCAGGGTTCAGGTGCAGGCGGCGACCGATGCCGCGGCCCTCGCCGCCGCTGCCGCTTACGGCGTCGGCAGTGAGAACTACACCGCCGTCGCCAACGCCTATTTCACCAAGACGGTTTCGCAATTCCCCGACCTCGCCAGCGCCAACATCGCGACGAACGTGTCGGTGGACACGGCGAACAATACGCTCACCATGACGGCGAGCGGCCAGATTCCGACCACTCTGACGCGTATCGGCGGTTTCGAATCCATACCTCTGGCGGCAAGCAACACCTCGCCCGCCGGTGGTGGGGGTGGCGGCAGCGGAGCGGCGGCATCCGGCGGCGGCGCGGGCGTGATTTCGAGCACGGTTTCGCTCCCCGTCTTTTCGGATCACCACAAGGGCCAGATCGTTCTCGTCATGGATTATTCGAGTTCCATGGACGAATATGTCGGCGGCAAGAGAAAATACATCACCATGCGCGACGAAGCGGCCAAGCTGGTCAACAATCTGTCGCAGAATCAGACCAACAAGGACGTCGAATTCGGCCTCGTCCCCTTCTCGCACGCCGTTCGCGTCACCATGCCGAACAACTTCTACTACGGAAAGACCGGCACGAGCTCGTCGACCTACTGCATCGATGACCGCAACTATCCCTACAATCTGAGCCCGGACACGCCGAATACCTCGACGACCAACAACGCCAGCAAATTCTTCACCACCAGCTGCAGCTACTTCTCGTCGAAGAATTTGAATGTGCGCGCCCTGTCGCTCAATCACGCGGGCACGGTCAGTCAGATCAACGCGATGACTCCGTACGGAAACACCCATATCGCGCTCGGCATGGAGACGGCTTGGCACGTGCTGACGCCGAACGCTCCCTATGCCGCGACAGTGAATGAAGAAGAGACGCTGAAGGCCGTCGTGCTACTGACCGACGGCCAGCAGACCAGCCCCGGCAACGGTCCCAACAACATCCTTTCGGTAGCCCAGGCCGAAAGCAATCTTGAGGAACAATGCCGCAGGATGAAGGCGGCCGGCATCCGCGTCGTCACCGTCTCCTTCGACCTGTCGGATACGCTGACCCAGAACCGCCTGAAGGATTGCTCCTCCGACAACCTGGAAAAGAAGGTTGCGGCCGGCGAGCCGACCCCGAAATACTACTTCAACACCAACACCAATGAAGAGCTGGCCAGCGCCTTCGGCATCATCCGCGACAGCCTGGCGCGCAACATGTACCTGTCCAAGTAGGCAGCTCGACTAGTGTGCTGAACGCGAAGTTCCTGATATCAGGCGGCTTGCAACGACAGGAACTTCGCGTTCAAAAGCACACTAGAATCAATAAATCTTCTAGTGTCCTCCCGAATCCGAAGTTCGCTCGGAAGGCGCCGCAGGCAATGGCGAACTTCGGATTAGGGACACTAGCATCTTGAATCGGGTGGCCTGACCGGGTAACTCCGGTTAGGCCATTTCCCATGATCAACCGCACCATGGGCCCCATCGAATGGGCCATGCTCATCATCCTCAGCATCATCTGGGGCGGATCGTTCTTCCTGTACGCCATCGCCCTTGTCGACCTGCCGGTCTTCACCATCGTCTTTCTGCGGGTGAGCCTCGGCAGCCTCGGACTGTGGCTCTGCGCCTGGGCGATGGGGCTCCTGCCGCGCCGTGATGCCATGCTCTGGCGCAACTTCCTCATCATGGGCCTGATCAACAACGCCATTCCCTTCAGCCTCATCGTCTGGGGCCAGAAGGAGGTCGCCTCGGGGCTCGCCGCCATCCTGAATGCCACCACGCCCTTCTTTACCGTCCTCACCGCCAACTGGCTGACCGCCGATGAAAAGCTGTCCTGGAACCGTCTGCTCGGCGCCTTCATCGGACTGTCGGGCGTCGCCGCCATGATGGGGGCCGACCTGCTGCAGGCGCAGGGTGGCGCCCTCGTCTCGCAGCTCGCCATCATCGGTGCCGCGGTCTCCTACGGCTTCGCCAGCGTTTTCGGACGCCGCTTCGCCGGAACGCCGCCGGTCGTCACCGCGGCGGGTCAGACCGCCGGCTCCTCGCTGATCCTCCTGCCGGTGATGCTGCTCGTCGACACGCCTTGGCGCCTCGGCTTTCCGCCATTGCAGGCCTGGCTGGCGGTCGTCGGGCTTGCGATCCTGTGCACATCGATCGCCTACATACTCTACTTCACCATCCTGAAGCGCGCCGGCGCCACCAATATCGTCCTGGTAACCTTTCTGGTACCGGTCAGCGCCATTCTGCTCGGCATCATGTTCCTCGGCGAACGCCTCGATCTCCATCATGTGATCGGCATGGTCACCATCGCCATGGGCCTCGCCTTGATCGATGGTCGTATCCTCAGCCTTGTCAGACCCCGCCGCATCTAAAGCATCGGGCCGAAAAGGACTAGCGCCAAAACACCATCCATTGGCGGGACTTGCTCCGGGCAAGAACCGGTCTATCATTCTCCGAAAAGCCGGTCGCAGCTTCGTCACATTGTTGGCGTTGCTGAGAGGACAGGAGGTGATCATGGCAAGCCATCCCGATGTTCAAGCGTTCTTCGACGAGGCCACCAATACGGTGAGCTATGTGGTGAGCGATCCCGCCACCAGGATATGCGCCATCGTCGATTCGGTTCTCGATTATGATCTCGCGGCGGGCCGCACGTCGTTCCAGTCGGCCGACAAGGTCATCGATTTCGTGCGCGGCCAGGACTTCACTCTGGATTGGATCCTCGAAACCCATGTGCACGCCGATCATCTCTCCGCCGCCCCCTATGTTCAGGAGAAGCTCGGCGGCCGGCTCGGCATCGGCGAGCAGATCCGTGCGGTCCAGGACACGTTCGGCAAGATCTTCAATGCCGGCACGGATTTCCAGCGTGACGGCAGCCAGTTTGATCATCTTTTCCATGACGGCGACCGCTTCAAGATCGGCAATGTGGACGCCCATGCCATGCATACACCGGGTCACACGCCGGCCTGCATGACCTATGTCATCGGCGATGCTGCCTTCATCGGCGACACGCTGTTCATGCCCGACTTCGGCACCGCGCGCGCCGACTTCCCCGGCGGCGATGCGCGTCAGCTCTATCGCTCGATCCAGAAAGTGCTCGCCTTGCCGGCCGAGACGCGGCTCTTTCTCTGCCATGACTACAAGGCGCCCGGTCGCGATTTCTTCGCCTGGGAAACCACGGTCGCCGCCGAGCGTCAGGGCAATGTCCATGTCCGCGAAGGCGTCAGCGAGGACGATTTCGTCGCCATGCGCACCGCGCGCGACAAGAAGCTCGGCGCCCCCCGCCTCATCATCCCATCGATCCAGGTGAACATGAATGCCGGCCACTTTCCCGCCCCCGACCCGGACGGCAATGTCTATCTGAAGGTACCGCTGAATAGAATTTAGCATCGGCCCGAAAAGTCCATGGCCGCCCTACGAGGCGACCATCCAGACTTTTCGGACAGGCCGATGCGTAGGATAATTTTGGAGGAAACCGGCATGGCCGATCAACTGGGTGGCATTCATCATCTGACCGCCATCACCGCCGATGCTCCCGGCAATCTCCGCTTCTACACGGCCATACTGGGCCTGCGTCTCGTCAAGAAGACGGTCAACCAGGACGATACGAGCGCCTATCATCTCTTTTATGCCGATGGCAAAGCCAGCCCCGGCAGTGACGTCACCTTCTTCGACTGGCCGGTCGGCCGCGAGCGGCGTGGCACCCACAGCATCGCGCGCACGGCCTTGCGTGTCGCCAGCGACGCCAGCCTCGACTGGTGGCTGAAGCATCTGCGCGAAGCCGGGATCGCGACGGGCGAGATCGCTGAGGCGGCCGGCCACACGACGCTCGACTTTGAGGATCCGGAAGGCCAGCGCCTGCGTCTCGTCGTCGACAACGGCGAAGGTGGGGGCAATCCCTGGAGCGGCAGCCCCATTCCGCCGGAACACCAGATCCGCGGTCTCGGCCCCATCACTCTATCTGTGCCCGATCTGAAGCCGACCGCCGCGGTTCTCACCCAGGTCCTGAACATGAGGGAAGTGCGCGCCCATCCCCTGGGCAATGGCAAGACCTCTACCCATGTCTTCGCCATGGGGCCGGGTGGCCCCGCGGCCGAGCTTCATGTCGCGGTCGAGCCGCAGCTTCCCATTGCCGGCCAGGGTGCCGGCGGCGTCCATCATGTCGCCTTCCGCACCCCTTCCGTCGAGATACTGCATCAATGGACGGCACGGCTGACGAGCTTCAAGATCCCATCCAGCGGCGAGGTCGAACGGTATTATTTCCGCTCACTCTATTTCCGCGAGCCCAATGGCATCCTGTTCGAGATCGCCACCGACGGTCCGGGCTTCGCGGTCGACGAGCCGCTGGAGAGTCTCGGCGAGCGCCTCTCGCTGCCCCCCTTCCTCGAAAATCGCCGCACCGCCATCGAGGCCGGATTGAAACCGCTGCAATGACCATCAAATCCTCGGAAGCCCATCGCCTCATCAGGGCGCATCATCTGCATGTGGCAGGCACGCCTCTCGCCGACGCCGCAAAGGTCGTGCTCTTCATCCATGGCCGTCATGCCAGCGGCACGGCCATCCTGCCGCTCACCGAGCCTCTGGCCATGGATGGGCTCTGCTTCCTCGCCCCCGATGCCGACACCGGCAGCTGGTATCCGGGCGCCTTCATGGCGCCCATCATCACCAACGAGCCATATCTCACCAATGCGCTGGAGCGCGTCGGCTCGATCTACCATTCGCTCGAGGCGCTGGGTTTCGGGCGCGACCAGATCGTCCTCGCCGGCTTCTCGCAAGGCTCTTGCCTCATCCTCGAATATGCCGCGCGCCACCCGCATTTCTATGCCGGCATATTGGGCTTCAGCGGCGGCCTCATCGGTCCCGACCCGATGGTCCGGGCCGACCACGGCTCCTTCGAAGGCACGCGTATCTTCCTCGGCTGCAGCGAGAAGGATCCCTTCATCCCGGCCAAACGCGTTTTGGAGACCGCCGACCATCTGGGCGGGCTCGGCGCCCAGGTGACCGCGCGGCTTTACCCCGGCAGCGATCACATCATAAATGAGGATCAATATGCCCATGCCCGCGCCATCCTCACCTGGGATGCCGTGGCGTGACCTCTCCTTCATGAACCTTTCAAGGATGCAGCCATGGATATCGGAATAATCGGTCTCGGTCGGATGGGCGGCAATATTGCGCGCCGCCTGATGGAGGGCGGGCACAAATGCGTCGTGCTCGACCGCAACCCGGATGCGGTGAAGGACGTCACGAAGGACGGCGCCGCACCCGCCAAGGATGCGGCCGACATGCTGGCAAAGCTATCGAGCCCGCGCGCCGTATGGCTGATGCTGCCGGCGGGTGAGATCACCGAAAAAGTGTTGACGGAGGTCGCCGGCATCATGCAGCCGGGCGACATCATCATCGACGGCGGCAACAGCTACTACAAGGACGACATCCGCCGCGCCAAGACGCTGCGCGAAAAAGGCATCGTCTATGTCGACGTCGGGACCTCGGGTGGCGTCTGGGGGCTCGAACGCGGCTACTGCCTGATGATAGGCGGCGAGGAGAAGGCCGTCACCCATCTCGATCCGATCTTCGCCTGTCTCGCTCCCGGCCTCGGCAAGATCGAGCGTACGCCCGGCCGCGAGAAGCGCGACCCCCGTCCCGAGCATGGCTATGTCCATTGCGGCCCGGCCGGCTCAGGGCACTTCGCCAAGATGATCCATAACGGCATCGAATATGGCCTTATGCAGGCCTATGCCGAGGGCTTCGACATTCTGCGCAACAAGTCGAGCGACGTATTGCCCGCCGATGAGCGCTTCACGCTCGACCTGGCCGATCTCGCCGAGGTCTGGCGGCGCGGCAGCGTGATCTCCTCCTGGCTGCTCGACCTGAGCGCCATCGCGCTCGCCAAGGACAGCGATCTCAAGAGCTTCACCGGCTCCGTTGCCGATTCAGGCGAAGGCCGCTGGACAGTCGAGGCGGCCATCGAAGAGGCGGTGCCGGCCGACGTGCTGTCGACCGCGCTCTACACCCGTTTCCGCTCGCGCCGCGACCACACTTTTGCGGAGAAGCTCCTGTCGGCCATGCGCTACGAATTCGGCGGCCATGTCGAGCAGAAGAAATAGGCGCATCGGCGCTCTCCCGGCTTCCCCTTCCTCCCGTTGCGAAGCAATGGGAGAAGGTGCCCGATAGGGCGGATGAGGGCTCTTCTGAAACAACAGCAAAGCTCGACCAAAGAGCCCTCACCCGGCCTTTGGCCACCCTCTCCCATCCTGCGGACGGGAGAGGGTAAGCATGGATCGTCCGAGGATCGTCCCCTTACATCCTTCCATACTTCTTCATGACATCGATGAGCCGGTCATGCGGCAGCGCAATCGACGTGTTGCCGTCGCGCCCGACCACCGTCTCATTGGCGATCATGCTGTCGATGATGGCTTCCTCGGTCGCCTCGACCGTCGCCTCGAAAAGCGGATCGATATCGCCGGTGGCGACCGCCTCCAGGCGGCGCAGTTGATCGGGCGGCGTCGTGAAGGCTTCTTCATTGGCGGTCGAAAAAGCGAGGAAGATGTCGCCCGAGCTGTTGTGGCCGAGACCGCCGGTGCGGCCGAGGCCGATCGGCACGCGGCGCGCCAACCTTTTCAGCTGATGCGCCTCGAGCGGCGCGTCGGTGGCGATGATCACGATGATCGAGCCGGCCGGCTTGCCGCGCAACTCATTGCCGGTGAGATGTCGGCCGACCGGCACGCCAAGGATCGTGCATTCCGGGCGCAGCCCGAAATTCGACTGCACCAGGGCGCCGACCGTATAGGAGCGCCCCGCTACCCGCACCACGCGGGACGCCGTGCCGTTGCCGCCCTTGAAGTCATAGCAGATCATGCCGGTGCCGCCGCCGACGCTGCCCTGCTCGATGGCGCCGCCGCGCGCCCCGTCCAGCGCTTGAATCACATGCTCAGCCGTCACATGGAAGCCGTTGATATCATTAAGGTCGCCGTCAAAGGTTTCGGCCGCGACGGGCAGCCCCCAATCCTGCACATTGCCGGCCTTGCCGAACAGCCACCGGCTGGTCGTGTCGCGTGCGATGCCGCAGGAATTGGTGTTGGTGATGGTGATCGGCGTCTGCAATTCGCCGCATTCCTCGATCCAGATCGTGCCGGTCATCTCGCCATTGCCGTTGAGCGAGTAGGTGCCGGCGGCGCAAGGAATCTGCGCCTTGTCGCGCCCGCGCGGCAGGATGGCGGTGACGCCGGTGCGCACCGGTCCCTGCCCGACCACCAGCTTGCCATGCCCTGAGATCAGCGTCGTCACGCCGACTTCGACGCCCGCCACGTCGGTGATGGCGTTGTTGGCGCCCGGCTCACCCGCAAAGGGAAGCTTCAGGCCGCGGCCGCGCGTCTTGCCGGAGGGGGTGACATGATGGGAATTCATCGGGCTCCTCGATTCTTCTCTTTGCAAGGCGAGACGCTTCGCACAGAGTGACATCGACGAGCAAGACCCGGACATCCCATGGCATCACCAGTCGATCCGAGCACTTACAAGGAAGCGCTGATCTTCCTCGGCACCGCCGGGGTGGTCATCCCGATCTTCCGCAAGCTCGGCATGAGCTCGATCCTGGGCTTCCTGATCGTCGGCGCGCTGATCGGCCCCTATATGTTGGGTGGTCTCGCCGAGACCTATCCCTGGCTCGCCCGGTTCGTGTTCACGGAATCGGAGGAATTCTCGCAATTCGCGGAGCTCGGTGTCGTCTTCCTGCTGTTCCTGATCGGCATCGAACTGTCCTTCGAGCGCCTCATCACCATGCGCCGGCTGGTCTTCGGCCTCGGCGGCCTGCAGATGCTGGTGTCGACCATCGTCCTCACGCTCATCGGCCTGTGGCTCGGTCTCGAGCCCGCCGAGGCGATGATCATCGGCTCGGTTCTTTCGCTCTCCTCGACCGCCATCGTCGTGCAGCTGCTGTCCGACGCCAAACGGCTCGGCACCCAGACCGGGCGCGCCAGCTTTTCCGTTCTCCTCTTTCAGGATCTGGCGATCATCCCGATCCTGCTGCTCATCAGCGTTCTGGGCGCCAATGAATCCGGCTTCACTTTCGCCGATATCCTAACCGCCATCGCCCAGGCGCTGATCGCGGTCGCCGTCATCGTCATCGTCGGCCGTTTCCTGCTGCGCCCGCTGCTGCGCCTCGTCGCCGCCACGCGCAGCGCCGACCTGTTCATGGCCTCGACGCTTCTCATCGCCGTGGGCGCGGGCTATGCCGCGAGCCTCGCCGGCTTGTCGATGGCCTTGGGCGCGTTTCTCGCCGGGCTCCTCCTCGCCGAAACCGAATTCCGCCGCGAGATCGAGGCCATCATCGAGCCTTTCAAGGGCCTCCTGCTCGGCGCCTTCTTCCTGCTCGTCGGTATGGATATCGACCTCAATCAGGTGTTCTCCTATCCGGCGGTCTTCATTCTCTCGGCGGTGGCGCTCATCGCCATCAAGGCCCTGTTGTTCTGGCTCGTCGCCGGCCTGTTCAAGATCGAGCGCAAGGCCCGTATCGAAACCGCCTTGCTCCTGGGGCCGGGCGGCGAATTCGCTTTCGTCGCCATGGCGGCGGCAATCGCGACCGGTGTCGTCACCTCGATTGTCGGCGATGCGCTGCTCATCATCGTGTCGCTGTCCATGGCGTCGATCCCCCTCCTCGACTATCTGAGCCGGCCGCTGTCCCGGACGATCCTCAAAGCTGTACCCGAAATGTCGATGGAGGCGCCGCCCGAAACGAACGAGGCGCGCGTCATCATCGCCGGTTTCGGCCGCGTTGGCCGCCTCATCGGCGCGATGCTGGAGGAGCACAAGATTCCCTATGTGGCCGTCGATACCGATCCCCAGGTGGTGGCGAGCGAACGCAAGCTCGGCAAGCCGATCTATTATGGTGACGCGGCGCGCCCCGAATTCCTCAGGCGCTGCCATATCGCCCATATGCAGGTCATCGCCGTCACCATGGATCAGCCGAAAAAGGTCGAGGACGTCACCGTCGCGGCCCGGGCCGAGCGGGCCGACATCAAGATCATCGCCCGTGCCCGTGATGACCGCCACGCCGTCAAGCTTTATGGCCTGGGCGTGACCGAAGCGGTCCCTGAGACCATCGAGGCGTCTTTGCAACTGGGCGAATCCGTATTGGTCGGCGCCGGTCTCGCCATGGGCCTCGCCATCGCCTCGGTGCATGAGCAGCGTGATGTCTTCCGCAAGATGCTGGGTCGCCCCAACCGCAAGGAAGAGCTCGCTTTGGCGCGCCGGCGCAAAGCCCGCGGCATCAGCCGGGCGAGCGAGGAGACTTAACCACACTCGTCATCCCGGCGAAAGCCGGGATCCAATAAATTCGCGCATGACGAATACCGGTGCATGCATTGCACTTGTGAAATTGATCCCGGCCTTCGCCGGGATGACGGAGAGAATGTGCGGCCTTATGCGACGCCGAGCTTCTTCTGCAGGCTCGAGCTCGAGGTCGTGTACTGGAACAGCAGGCGCTCACCCGGATGGATGTGGTGAAATGCTTCCTGCGCCATCAATGCCGCCTCGTGGAAGCCCGACAGGATCAGCTTGAGCTTGCCCGGATAGGTGTTGATGTCGCCGATGGCGAAGATGCCCTGCGTCGAGGTCTCGAATTTCGCCGTGTCGACCGGAACCAGGTTCTCATGGAGATTGAGTCCCCATTCGGCGACCGGGCCGAGCTTCATGGTGAGCCCGAAGAACGGCAGCATCGCATTGGTTGTGATATCGAAGTTGCCTTCAGTACCCTTCACCTGCGCCGAGGCGAGAACGCCGTCAGCACCGGTAAGGCCGGTCACCTGGCCGAGCTTGAGCTGCATCTTGCCGGCGGCGACCAGCTCGCGCATCTTCTTCACGCTGTCGGGTGCGGCGCGGAAGTCGTCGCGCCGGTGCAGCAGCGTCAGGCTGTTGGCGATCGGCTGCAGGTTGAGCGTCCAGTCGAGCGCCGAATCGCCACCGCCGACAATGAGAATGTCGCGGCCGCGCAACGCCTCCATCTTCTTGACCGAATAGAACACCGACTGGCCTTCATAGGCCTCGATGCCGGGGATCGGCGGCTTCTTCGGCTGGAACGAGCCGCCGCCCGCCGCGATCACCACCACCTTGGCGTGGAAAACGATGCCGCCATCGGTCTTGAGCTCGAACTTGCCGTCTTCGAGCTTCCGGAGCTCGGTGACCATCTGGTTGAAGTGATATTCGGGCTTGAAGGGCTTCGCCTGCTCGAGCAAGCGGTGGGTCAGCTCCGAGCCGGTGACGATCGGCAGGGCCGGAATGTCATAGATGGGTTTCTCCGGATAGAGCTCGGCGCATTGGCCGCCCGGCCGGTCGAGAATGTCGACGACGTGACATTTTATGTCCAGGAGTCCCAGTTCGAAGACCGCAAACAGACCGCAGGGGCCAGCCCCGACAATCACGGCATCGGTGGAAATCACCTCTTCGCTCATACCTGAACTCCAAATTGTCCTTAAAACTGCTTCTCGGGCACCCGCACCCGGAGCCCATCCAGCACATCTGACACCTTGATCTGGCAGGACAGCCTGCTCTCGTCGCGCACGTCGAAGGCGAAATCGAGCATGTCCTCTTCCATCGGATTGCGTGGACCGGTCTTTTCGAGCCAGCCCGGCTCGACATAGACATGACACGTGGCGCAGGCGCAGGCGCCGCCGCAATCGGCATCGATCCCCGGCACCATGTTCTTGACCGCCGTTTCCATGACGGTCATGCCCGCCTGTCCGTCGACGGTCTGTTCGGTGCCATTATGCTGGATGAAAGTGATCTTCGCCATTCGAGGCCTTTACGCGGGTGTCGGTGCGCGGCCTCTTTAAGGGATCAAGACGCGGAACACAAGAAAAGGCCCATGCATCAAATGAAGAGCTTTTCCGCCTCTGCCGCAAAGGCGGCCATAGCCTGGTCAAGCTCGCTCAGAAGGTCCTTTTTGAGCTTCTCCTCCCCTGTCCAGCCGAGATCTTCGAGCTCGTCCGTCAAAGCCGCTATCCGAGGAGCTCCGATCGAGCGGGCCGAGCCCTTGAGGCTGTGAGCGGCGAATTTCCAGTCATCGGCCGAGGCGGCCGCGTCAAGCTGTGTCCGGACCGGGGCGAATTGGGCGAGAAACAGGCCGACCAGCTCACGTTCCAGGGCGTCGTCGCCCCCCGTATATTGGCTCAGGTGAACACGGTCGAAAATGGCGGGATCAGCTGCCCCTGCGTCGCTCTTTTGGGTCGCCTGGGCGCCCCCGTTGGTTAACATTTTCTTACCCTCGACGTTAGAGATACCGAGCTTACTTCAGGCCACACTTCCGTAAAGAGGCCTGCCTAAGATTGAATTTTCCATTTTGATTCAAAGCGAACCATAATTTTAACCAAAACTTTATTTAGCCGCTTTGACAAGGTTAAGATGAGTTCAAGCGGGACTCCCGATGAGGTAATATAAGAGGTCTAAGCGGGCCGTCCGGCAAGTCCCGGATACGGTCCGCAATCCCCTGCGCGCGGATGGGCACTCGGCGCGCAGTTGGGACGGCCAACCGGGTGGGACTGGGGTCGGACGGAAATGTAAGTTCCGTCGACATAACAGGGAAGTTGTGCGGGTACAGGTATGGTAAACAATCCGAGTGATACGCGCCGTTCGCAGCGGCGTCAGCAAGGCCGTGCGGGCGACAATAATCGGCGCGACGCCGATGTGAATGCCAGCCGGGAAGCGCCAATGCGCAACCGCCCCGCCAATGAAAACGAGCCGGCGTCCGCCGCGATGACCGCGAGCCTGCGCCGCAGGCCCTCCTTCGCGCCTTTCTATGTGGCGTTCGTGCTGTCGCTCGCCTGGGTCTTCCTGTGGTTCTGGAGCTTCAGCCCCACGATTCTCGATAAGCCCAACCCCTTCACGCAGCAGGCCATGCCGCAGACCATGACCGCGCTGGCGATCCTGGGCCTGCCTTTGGCGATCGTCTGGACACTCGCCTGGTTCGTCCGGCGGGCCCAGCACTTGCGCCATGTTTCCGAGGTTCTGGTTCACACCTCCATGCGCCTCGTCCGGCCACAGGACATCGCCTCCGACGGCCTCGCCTCTATCGCACAAGCCGTGCGCTCCGAAGTCGACATCCTGGTCGGCGGCGTCGAGCACGCGGTTACCCGCGCCTCCGAGCTCGAAGGTATCGTCCACAAGGAAATCGCCGCCATCGAGCGTGCCTTCGGCGGCAATGAGGAGCGTATCCGCACCCTGGTCGCGGGCCTCGAGAACCAGCGCGCCGCTTTGCAGCAGGCCGGCGTCGTGATCGGCACCGAGACCAATCCGGTCCTGGCGCGCCTCGAAACCAACACCCAGAATCTCGATTCGATCATCTCCAACGCCCAGTCGACCCTCTCCCATCTCGAGCATGGGTTGAAGTCGACGACGGTCGAGCTCGCCCGCACCATCGACGAGGTCGCCTCGCGCGCCTCCGTCGCCGGCTCCGAGATCTCCGGCCAAGCCTCCAACATGGAGCGCTCCTCCTCCATCTTCGTCACCGAGCTGCGCAAATTCTCCGAGCATCTGACCGAGCAGATCGGCATCCTCGCCAATGCGACGGGTTCGCTCAACGCGGAATCGAGCAATTTCGGCATGCGCATTCAGGGCATGGAGTCGAATGTCGTCGACCTGCTGCGCTCCAGCATCGGCGAGCTCACCAATATCAACGGCCAGATCGCCCACACGATCGACCAGGCGACCGCCTCGTCGAGCGATCAGATCCGCACCGCCGGCACTCAGCTCACCGAGCTTCTCCAGTCGGCCAGCGGCAATATCGTCTATCACCTCAAGGCCACCTCGCAGGAAGTCGCCGAGCAGATCGAGAAGTCCGGCCTCTCCGTCTCCCAGCAGATCGAAACGAGCCGCGCCGGCATGACCGACGGCCTCGAGGGCGTGGTCAAGAATTACGTCGATCAGGTCGACCAGGCCCGCACCGGGCTCACCACCTTCGTCGAGCAGGCGAGCGAGCAGATCGCCGGCCGGGTCGAGGATTCGACCAGCCGCCTCTTCGCCAAGCTCGATGAGGCCTCACGCTCCATCCATGTCGGCATCGAGGAAAACGGCAACACGCTTGTCGACCGCCTGACGCTGTCGACCGAGGCCGCCTCCACCGCCATCACCCAGTCGAGCAACAAGCTCGTCACGCTGGTCGAGACCAGCCGCGCCGGCATGACCAACGGCCTCGAAGGCATCATCAAGAACTATGTCGAGCAGGTCGAGAACGCCCGTTCGAGCCTTGCCGCCTATGTCGAGCAGGCCGGCGGCGAGATCGCCGCCCGCGTCGATGATTCGACCGGCCGCCTGTTCACCAAGCTCGACGACGCCTCGCGCGCCATCCATGTCGGCATCGAGGAAAACAGCAACGTCATGGTCGAGCGCCTCACCGGCTCCACCAGCGCCGCCGCTGACGCCATCAGCGCGGCCAGCGCCAAGCTCGTCGCCCTCGTCGAGACCAGCCGCACCGGCATGACCGACGGCTTCGAAGGCATCATCAAGAACTATATCGACCAGGTCGAGAACGCCCGCACCGGGCTTGCCGCCTATGTCGAGCAGGCCGGCGGCGAGATCGCCGCCCGCGTCGACGATTCGACCGGCCGCCTGTTCACCAAGCTCGACGACGCCTCGCGTGCCATCCATGTCGGCATCGAAGACAACAGCAACGTCATGGTCGAGCGTCTCAACACCTCGACCAGCGCCGCCGCCGCCGCGATCAGCGCGGCGAGCGCCAAGCTCGTCACCCTGGTCGAGACCAGCCGCACCGGCATGACCGACGGCCTCGAAAGCATCATCAAGAACTATATCGACCAGGTGGAGCGCGCCCGCACCGGCCTCGCCACCTATGTCGACGAAGCGGGCGGCGAGATCGCCAACCGCGTCGACGATTCGACCACTCGCCTGTTCGCCAAGCTCGACGACGCCGCGCGCGTCATCCATGTCGGCATCGAGGAAAACGGCAACGCCCTCTTCGAGCGCCTCATCGCCTCCAACGGCGCCTCGACCGAAGCCATCGGCGAGATCGTCACCCGTCTCGACGATCAGACCGGCCGCCTCTTCGCCAAGCTCGACGACGCCTCGCGCGCCATCCATGTCGGCCTGGAGGAGAGCGGCAATGCCCTCGTCGCCAGGCTCGCCGCTTCGCACGGCGCCACCACCGAGGCCATGAGCGAGATCGTCACCCGTCTCGACGACCAGACCGGCCGCCTCTTCACCAAGCTCGATGACGCCTCGCGCGCCATCCATGCCGGCATCGACGACAACGGCAACGCTCTCGTCGCCAGGCTCGCCGCGTCGAGCGGCGCCACCACCGAAGCGATGGGCGAGATCGTCACCCGTCTCGACGACCAGACCGGCCGCCTCTTCACCAAGCTCGATGACGCCGCGCGCGCCATTCAGGTCGGCATCGAAGAGAACGGCAATGTCATGGTCGAGCGTCTCAACACCTCGACCACGGCGGCTGCCGAAGCCATCGGCCTGTCCAGCGCCCAGCTGGTCAAGCTGGTCGAGACCAGCCGTACCGGCATGACCGACGGCCTCGAAAGCATCATCAAGAACTATGTCGATCAGGTCGAGCGCGCCCGCACCGGGCTCGCCGCTTATGTCGACGAGGCGGGCGGCGAGATCGCCAACCGCGTCGACGACTCGACCGGCCGCCTGTTCTCCAAGCTGGACGACGCAACGCGCGCCATCCATGTCGGCATCGAGGAGAACGGCAATGCCCTCGTCGAGCGCCTTGCCGCGTCGACCGGCGCCTCCACCGAGGCCATCGGCGAGATCGTCACGCGCCTGGACGACCAGACCGGCCGTCTCTTCGCCAAGCTCGACGAGGCCTCGCGCGCCATCCATGTCGGCATCGAGGAGAACGGCAATGTCATGGTCGAGCGCCTCAGCGCCTCGACCAGCGCCGCCGCCGAGGCCATCGGCCTGTCCAGCGCCCAGTTGATCAAGCTGGTGGAGACCAGCCGCGCCGGCATGACCGACGGACTCGAGAGCATCATCAAGAGCTATGTCGATCAGGTCGAGCGTGCCCGCACCGGCCTCACCGCCTATGTCGACGAAGCCGGCAGCGAGATCGCCAATCGTGTGGACGACTCGACCACCCGCCTCTTCTCGAAGCTCGACGACGCAGCGCGCTCCATCCACATCGGCATCGAGGAGAACAGCAACGCGATGGTCGAGCGGCTCGCCGCGTCCACCGATCTCGCCGCCTCGACGATCTCGACCTCGAGCGCCAAGCTGCTCGGCGCCATCGACACCAGCCGTTCAGGCCTCGCGCAAGGCCTCGACATGGCGCTCCGGGAGTATGTCGATCATGTCGAGCGCACCCGCCTCGGCCTGACCGAAGGCATCGATACGTCGCTCAAGAACTACGTCGATCATGTCGACCGCACCCATTCCGGCATGACGGCGAGCCTCGAAAACTCCCTCAAGGGCTACATCGACCACGTCGAGCGCACCCGCACCGGCCTCACCAGCCTGGTCGATGATGCCGGCATGCATCTCGCCGGCCGCCTCGACGACTCGACCAGCCGCCTGTTCGCCAAGCTCGATGAGACCGCGCAGACGATCCATGGCGGCATCGAGGAGAACAGCCATGCGATGGTCGAGCGCCTCAACGCCTCGACCGATCTCGCCGCTTCGACTATCGCCGCGGCGAGCGACAAGCTCGTCAACCGCGTCGATGAAACGTCGAGCCGCGTCGTCGGCCATCTCAACGTGTCAAGCTCGCAGCTCGTCTCCAGCATGGATCAGGCGGCCGCCAGCATCCTGAATCAGCTCAATGTCGCGGGTACCGAGATCACCGGCAAGGTCGAGGACACGACCACCCGTTTCTTTAACGTGCTGGGCGACCAGACGTCCCTCGTCACCTCCAAGCTCGACGACTCCGCCAGCCGCCTCGCCGGCGTCATCGGCGACTCGTCGCAAGCGATGGAGACCCGCATCGAGGAAGCGGCCGAGCGCCTCTTCGGCCACATGGGCGCCACCGCGACGGCGATCACAGGCAAGATCGACGAGACCACCAACGGCGTCTATGCGCGCTTGCGCGACACCGCCACCGGCATCACCACCGATCTGCAGGCGACGGGCTCCGCGGTCACCGACCTCGTCGCTTCGACCGGCCAGGCGATCACCTCCCATATCCGCGAGACCTCCGACATCGTCACGCGGCAGATGCAGGACTCCGGCATCGCCGTGTCGCAGAACATCGAGGGCGTCGGCGGCATCGTCACCGAGAAGCTCATCGGCGTGTCGGGCGACTTCGTCCAGAACGTGGCGCGGGCCCGCGACGACGTCTTCAACCTGCTCGAAAACGCCTCCTCGCAGATGACCGGCAGGCTCGAAGAGACGACCCAGCAGCTGTTCGGCCGGCTGGAGCGCTCCTCGGGCGACCTCACCTCGCAGCTCGAGCAGACCACCCAGCAGCTGTTCGGCCGGCTCGAAAACACCTCGGGTCAGCTCACCACGCAGCTCGAGGATACGACCAACCGCATCACCGACCATATCAGCGGCACCGCGACCCTCGTCACCTCGAGCGTCGGCCGCGTCGCCGGCGACCTCGCCAAGGATCTGCGCGACACCTCGACGCTGCTCACCTCGCAGCTCGACGAAACCTCGGGCCGCCTGACCTCGCAGCTCGAAAGCACCGCGGCACAGCTCTTCTCGCAGCTGAACCGCACCTCGGACGATCTCGGATCGCAGCTCTCCGAGACCTCCGAGCGGCTCACGACGCAGCTCGAAAGCACCTCGGCGCAGCTCTTCTCGCAGCTCGACACGGCTTCCGGCCGTATCGGCGGCCAGCTGAGCCTGACCTCGGGCCAGATGACGCAGCAGCTCGAGGAAACCTCCTCGCGCATCTTCGATCAGCTCGACACGACCCGCAACTCGATGACGGATCGTCTCGAATCGACGGCCGCGGATGTCGCCGAGCGGCTCGACACAGCCGGCAACAAGATGTTCTCGCGCATCGACAATACCGTGCGCGATCTGGGCGAGCGCTTCGACGTGGCCACCGATCTTCTCGACAAGATCACCACCGACGTCTCGGGCCGCATGGAAGGCGCCAGCCTGTCCTTCGCCCAGACGCTCGACAGCGCCAGCACCAACATCATCACCAACCTCGGCAAGGCGTCGGACGCCTTCTCGGAAAGCCTTGGCCAGACGACGCTGCAGGTCTCCGGCCAGTTCGAGCAGCAGACCGGCCTCCTCGCCGATCACATCGACCGGGCCGCGCGCGATTTCGAACGCAGCTCGCAGGGCTCGACCAAGAAGCTCGAGGAAGCCGGCGGCAAGTTCTCCAAGCATCTGGAGACGGCCAACTCCTTCCTCGCCAACCAGCTTTCGACGACCGCGACAAATATCGACGAGCGTCTGGAAGGCATCAGCCTGCAGCTCACCGGCAAGCTCGAGGGCGCCGGCAGCCGCATCTCCGAACGTCTCGAGGACGTGTCGGGCGTGGTGCAGAAGTCGCTCGACAAGTTCAACCTCGACATGGAGCGCATGCTCTCCAGCCGCGAGGATACTCTGGGCGGCCTCGTCGACGCACTGGGCAAGCGCGCCCAGGATGTCGATCAGATGATGCGCGGCTATCTGGGCCATATCGAGGAGTCGCTGGGTTCGGCCGAGCGGCGCTCTGCCGAGGTCGGCAAGTTCATCTCCGACAACACCAGCCAGGTCGCCTCCAACCTGGAGAAGGAGATCCGCAAGCTCGAATCCTCCTCCGACATGCAGATATCCAATGCTGCCCGCGTCATGCGCGAGCAGCATGAGCGTGCCGTCGGCGCCATGAACCAGATGATGGCCGAGACCGCCACCGGCTTCCAGCAGACGGCGCAGGAGATGCGCGTCACCGCCCAGCAGGTGGTCAAGGACATCGAATATGCCCGCAACGAGCTGAAGCGCGCCATCTTCGATCTGCCCGACGAGACGCGCGCCAATGCCGACGCCATGCGCCGCGTGGTGGCCGACCAGATCACGGCGCTCAACGCCCTCGCCGATGTGGTGAAGAAGCAGTCGAGCGCCCTCGATCTCTCGGGGCCGGGCATTTACATGCCGACCGGACGAGGGTCCGGCGCGGGAAAATAGCAGGCGCCGGGTCTGACGCTCCCCCGCGGACCTCAGGCGCCCAGAAAAGAGAGACGACGCGGAGCACAGACGAGCCCCCGGCCCAATTGCGGGGCCGTGTCGAAGACGAGCCGAAGCCGGCCAAAGGCACCGAGCGCGAGGCCAAGGCGCCGCAGCTCTCGCGCGCCTTGGGCCGCGAGGCCGAGACGCTGGTCCACAAGCTGCACGCCGCCGCCCGCGACATCGTCGAGGCGATCGACACCGAGCTGCCGCGTGACCTGGAGAAGCGCTTCTCGGCGGGTGCCGAGGACGTCTACACCCAGAACCTGCTCGAGGATCGCGGCCGCCGTCTGCCCAAGCTCATCGAGCGGCGCTATCGGGAAGAACGGCTGGTGCGTGGCCGGGTCGACGCCTATGTGCGGCTGTTCGAGCGCCTGCTCGACGCCTTGGCCGAGACCACGCAGGGCGATCGTCTGGTCGATGCTTCCCTTGCATCGGAATCAGGAAAGCTCTACCTGCTGCTGGCACAGGCCTCCGGGCGTATCAGCCCGCAATAACAGGTAGCGACAGATGGATATTGCCAAGCCCTATCTCCTTTTCCTGGGAGATGTGAAAGACCAGCTTGCGGCCAAAACCGCGCAAGGCGTCGTCGACTGGCGCCCGGACTGGTGCGTCGGCCAGATGCGCCTTGAAGGCTGCAAGGCCGATTGCGGGCTCAAGGACGTGACCATTGCCGAAGCCGTGGCCAAAGGCGCCAGGACCATGGTGGTCGGTGTCGCCAATGCCGGCGGCGTCCTGCCCGACCATTGGGTGGCCCGCATCGTCGAGGCGCTCGACGCCGGCCTCGATGTCGCGACCGGCCTGCATAAGCGTCTGGGCACAATACCGGAGATTGCGGAAGCCGCGAAACGCAACGGCCGCAAGCTGCACGATGTGCGCTACACCGACATGACCTTCGCCACCGGCAAGGGCACCAAGCGGCCGGGCCTGCGCCTGCTCGCGGTCGGCACCGACTGCTCGGTCGGCAAGAAATACACCACCCTCGCCCTCGACAAGGAAATGCGCGCCCGCGGCATGAAGTCGGATTTCCGCGCCACCGGCCAGACCGGCGTGCTCATTTCGGGCCGCGGCGTCGCGCTTGACGCCGTCATCGCCGATTTCATCGCCGGCGCCGCCGAATGGCTCAGCCCCGCCAATGATGCCGACCATTGGGACGTCATCGAAGGTCAGGGCTCGTTGTTCCACCCCTCCTTCGCCGGCGTGACTCTGGGCCTCCTCCATGGCGCCCAGCCCGACGCCTTCGTCGTCTGCCATGAGCCGACCCGCACCAAGATGCGCGGCGTCGAGCATGCGCTGCCCTCGATCGCCGATGTGATCAATCTCACCATCATCGAGGGCCGGTTGACCAACCCGAACATCGCCTGCGTCGGCATCGCCATCAACACCGAGCACCTCGCCGAGAAGGACGCGCTGGCTCTGCTGGAGCGGACGGCCAAGGAGCATGGCCTGCCCTGCGTCGACCCGATCCGCACAGGTACCGGTCCGATCGTCGATCTCCTGCAGAAGCGTTATCACGCCTGATGTCGCGGCAGGTCGAGATCGCCCATGAGAGTTGGCCGATCGCCGGCTCTTTCACCATCTCGCGCGGCTCCAAGACCGCCGCCGATGTCGTCGTCGTCACGTTGACGGAAGGCGGCCTCACCGGACGCGGCGAATGTGTGCCCTATCCACGTTACGAGGAGACGGTGCCGCAGGTCCTGGCCGCCCTCGAAGCGGCGAAGGGCGCCATCGAGAACGGTCTCGACCGCGCCGATATCGCACGCCATGTCGCGCCCAAGGCGGCGCGCAACGCCCTCGACTGCGCTTTGTGGGATCTCGAGGCGAAGCGCGCCGGCACGCCGGTCTGGCAGCTCGCCGGGATTGCCGAGCCGAAGCCGGTCGTCACCGCTTACACGCTGAGCCTCGACACGCCGGAGGCGATGGGCAAGGCCGCCGCCAATGCCGCCGACCGCCCCCTCCTCAAGCTCAAGCTCGGCCGCGAGGGTGACGAGGAGCGTATCGACGCCATTCGCCGGGCGGCACCCAAGGCGCGGCTCATCGTCGATGCCAATGAAGGCTGGAGCGAAGCCGTGCTGCCGCGCATGCTGGCCGCCTGCGCCAAGGCCCGGATCGAGCTGGTCGAGCAGCCTCTGCCCGCCGCGGCCGACGACGCCTTGCGCGATATCGACCGCCAGGTGGTCATCTGCGCCGATGAATCCGCCCATGACGCGGCGGGCATCAGGAAGCTGATCGGCAAATATGACGCCCTCAACATCAAGCTCGACAAGACCGGCGGCCTGACCGGTGCGCTGGAACTCGCCCGCGCCGCCCGCGACAACAACATCAAGATCATGGTCGGCTGCATGCTGGCGACGTCGCTCGCCATGGCGCCGGCGATGCTGCTCGCTCAGTTTGCCGAGTTCGTCGATCTGGACGGACCGCTGCTCCTGAAGAGCGACCGCGTGCCCGGCATCAATTTTGCCGGAAGCCTGATGAACCCGCCGCCAAAGGCGCTGTGGGGTTGAGGCGCAGCAGCGCGAAGGCGAGCGCCGAGGCGGCGACAGACATTGCCGCCATCGCCAGATAGGCATGGCCGGCATAGGCCTCGAACAGCGGTCCCGCCGCCACCGTCGCCAGCATCATGAACAGCCCGCCCGAGCAGGCGGCGTATAACCCTTGCGCCGAATTGCGCAGGTGCTCCGGCATGTAGATCAGGAGAAAGCGCATCGTGCCGAAATGGGCGAGCGCGAAGGTCATGGCGTGCAGCGCCTGCAGCGGCGCCAGGAGCCACAGCGCCGGGTCGAAGGCGGTCACCGTCCAGCGCAGGATACCGGCCAGGCAGCCTATGAGAATCAGCACCGTCGGCGCGTAACGCGGCACCAGCTTCCCTGAGAAGAAAAAGAACACCACTTCGGCCGAGACGCCGATGCCCCACAGGATGCCGATGATCGCCTTGGAGTGGCCGAGTTGCTCCCAATGCAGCGAACCGAAGCCATAGAGCAGCGCGTGGCTCGCTTGTGAGATGCTCACCGCCGCCAGGAAGATCACGAAGATCTTGGAGCGGAAGAGCTGCAGCACGTCGGCGGGCCTGACCTTGAGGACGGGCGTCTCCGTGCCGACGGCCTTCTGCGGCCGCTTGTCCGGCAGGACCAGGCTCGCGGCGGCGAGCGCCAGATAGCTCACCGCGATGAGCAGCACCGCTTGCGACGTCGCCATCCATTCGAGCGCGAAGCCCGCGACCAGCGTGCCGACGATGAAGCTCACCGACGCCCACAGCCTTTGCCGCCCGTAATCGAGACCGGCCTTGGCGCTTTCGACGATGGCGAAATTTTCGGCGATGGGGCCTACCGGCGACAGGACGATGGAGGCCATCACCGCCACCGGGAAGATGGTGATGAAATCGCCCATGAAGCTCAGCAGCAGATAGCTCGCCGCGCAGGCGAGCGCCCCCAGCCGCACCAGGATGATCGGCCGGCCATAGCGGTCGGCGAGGAAGGTGCCGAGCGGCGCTCCGAACACGCGCACGATGATCTGGCCCGACAGGACGGCGGCGATTTCCGCGGTCGAGAGCCCGCGATCGGCCAGCCACAATGGCAAAAACGGCAACTGCACGCCCAAGCCCAGAAACAGGAAGGACATGAAGAAGCAGAGGCGGAAATTGAGGGCCTGGGGCTGCATCGGCGCCGTCGGAAGCGGAGGTTTCAGCCTCTAAACCAAACGCTAACCAGTTTCCAGAATAATCAGGCCGAGCTCGGTGTGTGTGAGTAGCGGGAGTATGGGATGAGTTCGCCCGGTCAGGGTTCTGGCGCGGTTGTTTTTCCGCCTGGGCAATATGAGGCGCTCGAAAGTGCGGTGATGGAATCGGCGCGCGGGCGCTGGTTTCTCGCCGAATATGCGAAGCGCAACCGGGCAGCCGACACCATGATGCTGCTCGATGCCCTGAAGAAGCTCGAAAACGTTGCGTCAACGAATCCGGTCAAACCCGACCGGCCCTTGCCCGACATCGACCAGCTCGCCTCGACCATCAAGGCGGCGCGGTCCGAGATCGCCTCGACCCATAACGACCTCCTGCCCGATGGCGGCTATTTGCCGGCCGACGGCGCGCTCTATGACCACATCGCCGCCGACGCCAAGTCGGTGGGCCACGAAATCACCAAGCGCTCGATGAGCCTGCGCGTCATTGCCGGCGGTTTGAAAGCGGCAACGATCGACGAGGAGCATGTCGAGGCGGTCGAGGCCAATGCCCGTTCACTTGAAAATCTCTCCTGGTCGCAGGAGGTCCTGAGCGAGCGCATCGCCAAGGCCATGGGGCTGTTGAGCGAGATCGACAATACGCTGACCGGCTTCTCGGCCGAGGCGGAAGAAGCTCCCCTGGCGGGGCGGCAGATGCCCTATTTCTCCCGCGACGAGGACCTGTTCACGGTCCCGCCCGAGGCGCCGTCCGCGCCTCCCTCCTTCGACCTCGCCGCCGAGATAGACAAGGCCACGCAGGCCGCAACGACGACTGAAAAGCCGCGCATCGTGGTCATCCGCCGCGGCAAGAACGAGCCGCTCGACATCCCGCTGACGGGTTAAGACTTTTCCAGAAGTATTTCGGCGAAGAGGGCCGGATCGACATTGCCGCCGGAGGCGATGAGCGCGATCGTGCGGCCTTCGGTGGCGATCTTGCCTGAGAGCACCGCGGCGAGGCCGACGGCGCCGCCCGGCTCGATCACCAGCTTGAGATGCTGAAACGCAAAGGCGACGGCGCGCCTCACCTCCGCCTCGCTCACCACGAGGCCGGAGCCGAGCCGGCTCTGATTGACCGCGAAAGTGAGCGCGCCCGGCTCGGGCGACAGCAGCGCGTCGCAGATTGAGCCCGACGCCTTGGCGTTGCGCTCACGTTTGCCGCTGGCGAGCGAGCGGGCGTGGTCGTCGAAGCCTTCGGGCTCCACGCTATGAATCTGTGTCGCGGGTGATCGCGCCTTCACCGCGAGCGAGATACCGGCGATGAGCCCGCCGCCGCTCACCGGCGCCAGCACCGCATCGAGCTTGGCGCCGCGCTCCGCTGCTTGCTCCACCAGCTCCAGTCCGGTCGTGCCTTGTCCGGCGATGATCTGCGGATGCTCGAAAGGCGGCACGATGACGGCGCCGCGCTCCTTGGCGATCCGCCCGGCAATCTCCTCGCGGTTCTCGCGCACACGGTCATAGGTCACCACCTCGGCGCCATAGGAGCGTGTATTGGCTTTCTTGATCTCGGGCGTGTCGGTGGGCATCACGATGAGCGCCGGCAGCTTCATCAAAGCCGCAGCCGCCGCCACACCTTGCGCATGATTGCCGGAGGAATAGGCGACGACCCCGCCTCTCGCCGTCTCAGCGGTCAGGCGCGAGATGCAGTTCCAGGCGCCGCGGAACTTGAACGAGCCGGTGCGCTGCAGGTTCTCCGCCTTGATCAGCACCCTGCCCTTGACGCGCGCGTTCAGTGCGGGTGACTCCAGGAGCGGCGTGACGACCGCTTGCCCGGCAAGTCGGGCCCGGGCGTCGACGACATCAGCGATGGTGGGGATTTGTGTCATGGGTTCAACCAAATACCCCATTCCCTTCCGTCATACCACCGCGCCTTCTCTTGAACCGGGCTTCGGCCTTCCCATATCTGCCATGCAATTTGATCGCAGGAGGATCAGCCAATGACATCGTCACAATCGCGCTGCGGCCGCTGGACACCCTTGAGCATTCTGGCCGTCGTCGCCGGTTTCATCGTGTGGTGGCCGCTTGGCCTCGCCGCCCTCGCCTATACGCTGTGGGCCGGCCCCGTCGACCGCTTGGCCGATGAGGGCGCGCAGAAGCTGCGCGAGAGCTTCGGCCGGCGCGGCGGCAGCGGTTTCTATCGCGGCTTCCAGAAGAGTTCTTCCGGCAATGCCGCTTTCGACGCCTACCGGGCCGAGACGCTGCAGCGCCTCGAAGCCGAGCAGGCCGAGTTCGCCGAACATCTCAAGCGCCTGCGCGAGGCGCGCGACCGTGAGGAGTTCGAGCGTTTCATGGCGGAGCGCAGGACGCAATCCTGATTGAACAGAAGACAGCACCATGCGAGAACCCGGCTCAGTCAAGCCGGGTTTTTTATTGGGAGCACGGAATGGATCTGGGATTGAAGGGCCGCACGGCCATTGTCTGCGCCTCGAGCCGCGGCCTCGGCAAGGCCTGCGCTCTGTCGCTGGCGCGTGAAGGCGTCGCCATCGTCATCAACGGCCGCGATGAAGCGGTGCTCGCCGCGACCCGCGACGAGATCGTCAAGGCGACCGGCGCCCAGGTCACCGCCATCCTCGCCGATGTCGGCACGAAGGGGGGACAGGACGCCCTCATCGCCGCCTGCCCGGAGCCCGATATTCTCATCAACAACAATGGCGGCCCGCCGCTGCGCGATTTCCGCGAGCTCGACCGTGACGCCCTGCTCGCCGGCGTCGTCCAGAACATGGTGACGCCGATCGAACTCATCCAGCGGGTCGTGCCCGGCATGACGCGCAAGAAATTCGGCCGCATCGTCAACATCACGTCGGTTTCGGTGAAGATGCCGATCCTCGGCCTCGATCTCTCCTCCGGTGCCCGCGCTGGCCTCACCGCCTTCATGGCAGGCCCGGCGCGCGACCTCGCCCAGCACAACATCACCGTCAACCACCTGCTGCCCGGCATGTTCGACACCGATCGCCTGCGCAACTCGACCGGCCGCATGGCCAAGATGCAAGGCAAGAGCGACACGGAGATGGCGGCGCAGCGCCAGGCCACCGTGCCGGCGAAACGCTTCGGCGATGCCCATGAGATCGGCGAGATCTGCGCCTTCCTCTGCTCGGTGCAGGCCGGCTACGTCACCGGCCAGAGCATTCTCGTCGATGGCGGTCTGTTCAATGCTGTGTGACGCATCAGCCCGAAAAGTCCATGGCTGCCCAGCGAGGCGGCCATCCAGACTTTTCGGATAGGCTGAGGCGCAAAAAAATAAACCTACCGCGCATCCTTGCGGGTCCGCGCGATGAGCGCGCGGGCCGCCGCGTCCCACGCGCCCAGATGGTCGACCATGCCCTGCTTGCCGCCGAAGGCCCGGCGCGCATTCTCGCCGTCGGGCGCGCTGAAGGCCCAGCTGTTGCCGCCCGGATTGCATTCGAGCGCATAGAGCTTGCCGGTGGCCGCTTCGCGCAGCACATCGCAACCTTGCAGCGGCACATCCGGCAATGTCGCGCTGATCCGCCTGGCGAAGGCGATCACCTCCTCATCGCGCGCCGGCGCGGTATGGTTCGAGCCTTTGACCACCGCATTGCTCGCCACCTGGCCTTCGAGCAGCGTGCGGTCGCTGGCCAGGAGCGACGGCCGCTTGACCGAGGAAAAGATCGTGCGGCAGCATAACGCCTCGCCGAGCAGCGTCTCGACCCGGAAATGCGTCGGGTAATCGCCGGTGTCGATGAATTGCTGGATCAGATAGATGTCGTTGTGGATCGGATGGCTGGCCTTGAAGAGCTCAGGCTTCAGCGCCGCGATACGTTTGGTGCGCACCAGATGGATGCCGAGCCCCTTTGAATTGATGCGCAGCGGCTTGAGGATGACATAGTCGCCGAACAGCGCCGGGTCGGGCTTCATGCCGAATTTGAACACTCCCGTCTTGGGCGTCGGAAGGCCGGCCTTCAGGAACAGCTGATATTGATCGGTCTTGTAGATGCGCAGCTGGCGCAGGACGGTGCCGCGTTGCGGTTCGAGATCGAAGCTGTTGCACAAGGCGACGAGCAGCGCGGGTTTCGACCATAGGCCGGCGGGCGGCATCTGTCCCCCGCGCGCCCTGAGCGCCACCGCCTCGATATCGGGCGCCAGCGCCTCGACCTTGCCCGCGATCTCCTTGAAATCGGCGAGATCATGCTCGTTGCGGCAGATGATGATCGCCGTGCGCTCGCCCATCATTTCACCAACGGCGTCTTCGCCGCTTCATCGAGAATCCAGTCGCGGAAGCTGCGCACCAAAGGATCGTTCTGCGTCTCGACCGGCGAGATGACATAATAGGCGAATTGCGGCGGGCCTTTGATCGTCACCGCGAAGGGCTGCACCAGGCGCCCCGCCGCGAGATCGTCGGAGACGAGCGAGGAGTCGCCCAGCGCCACGCCCTGCCCGTCGATCGCCGCCTGCAGAGCGAGGCCCGAATTGTCGAGCCGCAAGCCCGCGGCCTCCTGGTAATCGGTGACGCCCGCCGCCAGCATCCACATCCGCCAGTTCGGCCACATCACCCCGGGCGCGCTCCAGTCGACATGGATGAGCCGGTGCTGCAGCAGATCGCGCGGATGCAGGAGCGGCTTCTTGGTCCTGAGCAGCGCCGGGCTGCAGACTGGGAAGATCGTGTTGTCGAACAGCCGGTCGGCGCGGTGGCCCGGATAGTTGCCATTGCCGAAGCGGATCGCGACGTCGATCTCGTCGCGGCCGAATTCGCGTACCCGGTCGGAGACGTCGAGACGGACATCGACGCCCGGCATCTCCTTCATGAAGTCGTCGAGCCGCGGCACCAGCCAGCGCGCCGCGATCGAGGTCGAGGCGGTGACCTTGAGCGCCGCGCTGTCGCGCCGGCGTTGCATCTGCCCCACCGCGCGGCTGAGCCCCGCCAGCGCCTCCGTCACGGCCACATGGAGGATCTCCCCGGCGGAGGTCAGGCGCATCGACCGGCTGGTGCGCTCGAGCAGGCGGATATCGAGTTGGTCCTCGAATTCCTTGATCTGGTGGCTGACGGCGGCGGGCGTCACATGCAGCTCTTCCGCCGCGCGGGTGAAATTGAGATGCCGGCCGGCGGCCTCGAAGACTCTCAGCGATCCGGTCCCGGGAATGGGGCGCACCATGGCTTATCTTCAAATTTTGCTATCAGATGAAATGAAAACTACTCGTTTGTTTAAGCAAATACAACGCCCTATCTCTGGATCATCAAGAATGACTTATTGTCAAAGGATGAAGACGATGTCCAAGAGCCCGGTTTATCAGATCCCCCAGAACCACAGCGTCTCCCTCGGCGCCCTGCTGGGCTCGCTTTACGACGGTATCCGCCGGTCGATCCTGCGCTTCACCGCCGTCAACGAGTTGGAGAATCTCAGCGACCAGCAGTTGCGCGACGTCGGCATCGACCGCCATCAGATCGAGCAGGTCGCCGCCCGCGAAATCGCCAAGCTTTACGCGAAATAGACCCGGAACGGATGTTCCCTTACGTCTGAACAGAACCGGGAAGTTGCGAAAACAGGGTACGAACACCGGTTGTCTATTTTGACGTGGCCTCAAGAGGAGGTTGTAACTGGCCTCATGGCGGTTTCAACCTTCCCACATCGTCACTGCCGGCCCGGATATCCCGGCAATCGGGTCCTGGGCCGGTCTTCCGACCGTGCCAATGCGTGCCCGGATCTGGGCCTTATCGGCCTCGCCGGCGCGCTTGAGATCGCATCTGGCGCCCGGCGGATAAGCGCCGATGACCAGAAGGTCGCCGCTCGCCGAAAGCCGCTGGTGCCCCGTGCCGGCGGGCAGCAGCACCGCATCGCCCTTGGCGACCTTGATCTCCTGCCCTGACGCGCCGCCGAAGCGCACCAGCGCCTCACCCGCGGCGATCCCCAGAACCTCATGCGAATTGGAATGGTAATGCGGAAAGGCATAGATGCCATTGCGCCAGCCGTCACCCCAGCCATGGCGCGCGAACAACAGCTCGAAGGCGCGGGCCGCATCCGTCACCTCGGCGCCGATGACACCTTGATAGACGATCATCGGCCAGCGCGGATGGTTCGGGATATCGCCGTCATCGGCAAAGCTCAGCGTGCTGATCTTCATGGGTCCTCCGGTTCCTGCGGCTTGAGCCTCGTCAGATAGCGCAGCGGATTGATCGGTTCGGCGCCTTTGCGGATCTCGAAATAGAGCTGCGGCCGCGCGGCGTAGCCGGTGGCGCCGCTCCTGGCGATCACGTCGCCGGTCCCTACCTCATCGCCCCTGTTCACATAGAGCTCGTCATTATGGCCATAGACCGTCACCCATCCTCCTTCGTGACGGATCAGCACCAGATTGCCATAGGTCTGGAGCGACCGGTCGGCATAGATGACCGTGCCGGCAAGGCTGGCCCGCACCTCGGTTCGCTTCGCCACCAATATGTCGATGCCAATGGCGCGCGCCGGGCTCGGCCGCCCGTCATCCTCATCGACGACCTGCCCCGCGACCGGCCAGGCGAAAGGCGGCAGGTAATCCACTGCTGTCTCGGACCCCAAAGCGAAGGCCATGAGCCCCAGAACGACGAAAAGGCGCGCCATTGCGGTTTGAGACTATCAGACCGCGCAGATGGCGTCGAATTACCTCCCTTTGGCATCGATCGAGAACCGCCCGGCGCCCCGCGCCGCCAGGATCAGCAGCGCCCCGGCCAGCGCGAGATCCTTCTCGAGCTGGATCTGCTGAGCCCGCTGGGCGAGATCGGCATGGAAGAGCAAGGCGGTCAGGAAACAGAAGCCGGCGAGAAGGAAGGCGGCGATCCGCGTCCGCCAGCCGAGCATGAGGGCAAGTCCGCAGCCGAGCTCGACGGCGATGGCGGGCGGCAGGAGCACGGCCGGCAGGCCATGGGCGGCCATGTATCTGAGCGCCCCGCCTGTATCCCAGAGCTTGTCCACCGCCTCGATGACGAACAGCGACGCCAGAAGGACACGGCCGGCAAGCTCCGCCGTCACACCGAGTAGGTTGCCGGCCGCGGCCATCAGTTGGTCCCGCCCGCTTGCGCGATCGCGGCGCTCAGATCGGCCAGTTCCTCGCAGCCCTGCGGGCACAGCTTCTTGAGCCGCGCCTCATTGGCGCGCGCTTTATCGAGATCGCCGACCTTCACATAAAGCTCGCCCGAATATTCGAGCGCCCCCTTGTGATCGGGATCGTAATCGAGCGCCTTCTGATACCAGGTGAGCGCGGTGGTGAGATCGCCGCTCTGCCGGAGGCTGTAGCCCAGAAGATTATAGACATCGGGATTCTGCACGCCGCTGTCGACCAGTTCATTGAGACCGGCGATGGCGCTCTTGAAATCCTGGGCGGCGATGCGGTCGCGGATAGCACTGAGATCGGGCGTTGCCGCTGTCGGTGTATCGACCGCGAAAGCGGGTGATGCCGCGGCCAGAAACAGGCCGGCATAGAGAATGCGTCGCAGATGTTTCATCGGAGTACTCCTTCTGAAAAGTGGGCTGTCAGAGTGTGACGGGCAAGAAGGCATAGGCCGCGCCGTCTTTCGCGAAGGTGCCGGCGCCCGGGAACGGGAAATGCGCGCCCGCCACCAGCATCTTGTCGGCGATGACGCGATCGATCAGACGCCTTCGTGTCTCGACCGCCAGCGGCCCGTCCTGGTCATAGGCACCCTGCCAGTCCGGATGCGGCGCCAGCAGCGCCGGCACATAGGCCGTGTCGTTCGACACCATGAGCTGCTGATCGCCCGAGCTCACCAGGAACGCCGAATGGCCAGGCGTGTGTCCCGGCGCCTTGACGAGAGTGACGCCGGGCGCGACTTCCTTTTCCTCAGCCACCAGCGTGAAATTCGACCAGCGCGGAAACACCTTGTTGATGCGCTGGCCCAGCGCCTTGCGCGCTTCCGGCAATTTGTCGACGCGGCCGGGTTCGGTCCACCAGGCATATTCGGCGCTGCTCACGATGAGCTCGGCATTGGGATAGACCGGCTCGTCGGTCTCCCGCTCCATCAGGCCGTAAACATGATCGGGATGGAAATGCGAGATGAGGATCGTGTCGATCTTCGCGGGATCGATGCCGGCCGCTTCCATATTGGCATGGAGATGCCCGGCGGTCGGCTGCCACTGCGCGCCCGAGCCCGCATCGACCATGATGTGCCGGTCGCCGATCGTCAGCACGATGACGGTCAGCGGAATCGGCACGTAGTTGGTGATGAGACCGGCTTTGGCGAGCGCCGCCTTGGTCTCCTCGATCGAGGCGTTCTTGATGAAGGCCGGGTCATGCGGCTTCCGCCAGATGCCGTCATAGAGCGCCGTCACCGTGATCGCGCCGACCTTGTAGCTGTGGAAGCCGGTGGCGGGCTCGTCGACCGTGCCGGCAAAAGCTGCGGGCACGTGAAGCCGGGCAGTGAGACCGAGGGCGGCGGCGAATCCGGCGCTTTGGATGAGGGTGCGGCGGGACAGGCTGAACATGGGAACCTCCGGATAGGGATGATGGTCACGCTTTTCCGAGACTCCGCTGCCGGTTCGCCTATTCCTGTGATCGCCCTTGGGCTGTTCACAATTATTTTTCCCCGACGCCGGGAATAGACCGGGCATTTCCGGAGTCTCTTAGATGTCATGAGCATGGATCCCGGCACCGCCGCCTTGCGCGATTTCGAGCGCCAGGCGCTGGCCCATATGGATGCCGCCTATAATCTCGCCCTCTGGCTGGTGCGCGAACGCGCCGATGCCGAGGACGTGGTGCAGGACGCCTATTTGCGCGCCTTTCGGGCCTTCGCCACAGTGACCGGCGACGACATCAAGCCCTGGCTCCTCGCCATCGTGCGCAACGTCGCCTATCGCTGGCTTTCGGTACGCAAGCGCCGCACCAATGTCATCCCGCTCGACAGCGTGCTGCCGGGCCCCGATCGCGACGAAACGGGGCCGGTCTTCGAGATCGCCAGCGACGCGCCTTCGGCGGAGGACATGCTGCTCGGCCGCGCCGACCAGGCTCTGGTGCACCGCGCCCTCGACCGGCTGCCGCCCGCCTTTCGCGAGGCCATCATCCTGCGCGAGATGGAGGAGCTCAGCTATCGCGACATCGCCCGCATCACCGAGGCTCCGATCGGCACGGTCATGTCACGCCTCGCCCGCGCCCGCGACCAGTTGAAGGAAGAGCTCACCGAACTCATCGCCAAGGAGGCCCGCAATGCGCTGTGACCATGACCGCGCGCGCATCGCCTTGCTGCTCGACGGCGAGCTTCCGGCACCCGAGCGCGATGCCGTGACCCGCCAGTCCTCCGACTGTACCGACTGCCGGCGCTATCGTGACGAGCTCATCGCCTTGCGCGGCCAGTTGCGCCGGGCACGGGCGCTGCCCTCACCGGCCCTCGCCGACCGACTGCGCATGCGGCTCGATTACGAAGCGGCGGAGATGGCGTCCACACCCACGCGCCCCGAGACACCAGGGCGCCGCGCGATCCAGCTCCTGGACCGCCTGAGACCCTACTGGCAGGCCTATGGACGCCAGGCCGCTGCCGTCCTCGCCGCCTGCCTGCTCTCCATCGCCGCGACCCTCTGGTGGGTCGGACAGACCGGCGGCGCGCCGCCCGACCAGGCGCATGACGTTCTGGCCGCCCATGTCCGCTCGCTCCTGCAGGACAACAGCGTCCAGGTCGCCTCGCTCGACACCCATACGGTGAAACCCTGGTTCGCCGGCCGGCTCGATTACACACCGGTGGTCAAGGACCTCGCCGCCGACGGCTTCAAGCTCGAAGGCGGCCGGCTCGATTATGTCGACGGCCGCCGCGTCGCCGCTCTGGTCTATCTGCGCCGCCTGCACCGCATCAGCCTGTTCATCTGGCCCGCCGAAGGCCCCGAGACGGCGCCTCAGCGGGCCAAGATCGACGGCTATAATCTCATTTCCTGGCGCAAGGCCGGCATGCGCTTCTGGGCGATTTCCGATCTCGATGAGACGGAGCTGGGGATCTTGCCGAATCTGTTGTGATCGCGATCAGAAATCCGCGAGGATACTGCCGTTCATCTCGACGAGCTTGCCGTCCCTGATCCGGGCGCCGACGGTATGCTCCTCGTCCCAGTCCGTTTCATAGGCGACCTCGATCTCTTCGGCATCGATGGTGACACCGACGAGCCGGACTCTCTCCCACAAGGACGGATCATTGCCGAGCTTGGGGAACGGCTCCCCGGCCAGATAATCACCGGCCTCATGTGCTTGCCGATAGGACTCATAGTGCTCGAAGAGCCCCTTCTGGATGTCGGGAATGAGGGAGCCATATTGCGCCGGCACCAACCGCGCGAAGGTCAAGGCACCCGCATCCGGCTGCTTTCGGCCGCCGGACAAGGCGACGGGTGCTGGACCTCTGCCCGGCAAGGTAACCGTGCCTCGCCATTTGCCGCCCGCGCGCGTGAACGTGCCCAGCTGCGGATCCGTATAGGGGTCTGATTTGAAGAGGCCGAACATGGCGTGCTGTCCATCCAGGCAAAGTCCCATGTTGCGCGCCAGCCACTACATTCCGATTGCTGCAACGTGTAAAATTCTCTAGAAGCGCCGCATGATCGACCATGTGACATTCGCCGTCAGCGACGTAACGAAAAGCAAGCAGTTCTACGAGAAGGCCTTCGCGCCTTTGGGCTACCGGGTCGCCTTCGGCGATGAAGGCCGCTTCTGGGCCTTCGACATCGGCGACGGCCTGTTCGAGATCATGCAGGCGGAGGCGGAAGGCCCCCTCACCCGCGTCCATGTCGCCTTCCGGGTGAAGAGCAAGGAACTGGTCCGGGAATTCTACGAAGCCGCCCTGGCCGCCGGCGCCCGGGACAATGGCGCGCCGGGCCCCCGGCCCCAATATACGCCCGATTATTACGCCTGCTTCGTCCTCGATCCCGACGGCTACAATATCGAGGCAATGATCGACCAGCCGGATGCCGGCCAGTCCTGATTAAAAACCTAAATTCATCCACAGCTTAGGCAGTATTTGGCTGGACACCTGGGAATCGCTTTGCTAGACAGCAGCCCGCGAGACGGTCTTCTGGCCTCTCCGGTACTTCCTTGATGGTCGGGCGCATAGCTCAGGTGGTAGAGCAGCTGACTCTTAATCAGCGGGTCGTAGGTTCGAGTCCTACTGCGCCCACCAAGGAAAACTTCAGATAAATCACGCTGTTGCGGACTTCGCGTTCAAAAGAACAAAGCGAAGTCGCGACGCCCCCGCGACGGTGTCTAAGCCTCTGTTTGCTCTCGCCTTCTGCCCGCGACGGCCCGTCCTGTGCGCTGACTATTTCTTCGCGGCCGCCAGCATCTGCGGCCCCGGATCGGCGAAAGGCGTAACTCTTAACAGCGATCCCCAGCCGTCATCTGATCGTCATCCGCTCCGCCTCTAAGTCTCCCTCGGACGATTCCAACGGCACATATCCCAGGGGACCAACATGCTTCGACCCATCATCAAAACCACGCTGGCGGCGGCCCTGCTGACCGGCACGGCGCTCACGTCAAACGCCGCCGAGGTCTTCAACCGCATCGCCACCTTCCATGTCGTCGACAACCTGCCGGCCGGCGCTGATCCCGCCAAGTCGACCGTCGCCGAAATCATCACGGCGACGCCCGACGGCAAGACCCTCGTCTATACCGACAGCCCGGGCGAGCGCATCGGCCTCATCGACATCACCGATCCCAAGGCGCCGAAGCCCGCCGGCACCGTGGCGCTCGGCGGCGAGCCGACCTCGAATGTCGCCCTCGGCAACTATGCGCTGGTCGGCGTCGTCACCTCGAAGTCCAAGGCCGAGCCCTCGGGCCATCTGGCCATCGTCGACCTCGCCAAGAAGGAAGTCGCTGCCACCTGCGACGTCGGCGGCCAGCCCGACTCGCTCGCCAAAAGCGCCGACGGCAAGTTCCTCGCCATCGCCATCGAGAATGAGCGCGACGAGGAAGTGAATGATGGCAAGATCCCGCAGCTTCCCGGCGGCACGCTGGTGACCTTCGCCGTCAAGGAAGACGGTTCGGTCGACTGCGCGACGAAAAAAGTCATCGATGTATCGGGCCTCGCCAAGATCGCGCCGGAAGATCCCGAGCCCGAATTCGTCGACATCAACGGCAAGAACGAAGTGGTGCTGAGCCTTCAGGAGAACAACCACCTCATCATCGCCGATCTCGCCACCGGCAAAGTCACCGCCAATTTCAGCGCCGGCGCCGTCGATCTGAAGAATATCGACACCGAGAAGGACGGCATCATCTCGCTCGATGGCAAGAAGGACGCCGTGCCGCGCGAGCCCGACGCGGTGCATTGGATCGACGATGAGCGCTTCGTCACCGCCAATGAAGGCGATCTCGACGGCGGCAGCCGCGGCTTCACCATCTTCAAGAAGGACGGCACTGTCGATTTCGACAGCGGCACCTCCTTCGAATATCAGCTGGTGCGGCTTGGCCACTATCCGGAGAAGCGCAACAAGAAGGGCGTCGAGCCGGAAGGCGCCGAGGTCGCGACCTTCGGCAATGACCGCCTGATCTTCATCGGCTCGGAGCGCGGCTCGATCGTCGGCGTCTACAAGGACGAAGGCGCCGGCAAGGCCCCGACCTATTTGCAGGCCCTGCCGGGCGGCATCGGCCCCGAGGGCCTGCTCGCCGTGCCCGACCGCAAGCTTTTCGTCACCGCGTCGGAAACCGATCTGCGCGAGGATGGGCTGATCGGCTCGGTCGTCACGATCTATGAGCGCGGTGAAGGTGAAGCCAATTATCCGACTCTCGTTTCCGCCGATGACGCCGATGGCCTGCCGCTGCCTTGGGCTGCGATCTCAGGAACCATCGCCGACGCCAAGGAGCCGGGCAAGCTCTACGCCGTCACCGACAGCGCCTTCAAGCAGGGACGCATCCTGACCATCGACGCGACCAAGAAGCCGGCGGTCATCACCGGCGCCTTGACGGTCACCAAAGGCGGCGAGCCGGCCAAGCTGCTCGATCTCGAAGGCATCGCTTTGTCATCGGACGGTGGCTTCTGGCTCGCGTCCGAAGGCAATCCCGAGCGCGAGAAGGACAAGACCCAGTCGATGCTGGTCAAGACCGACGCCAGGGGCGCCATCCTGGAAGAGATCGCCATTCCTGAAGCGCTCGCCCAGCAGGCGACCCGTTTCGGCTTCGAAGGGGTGACCGTCACCGGCTCAGGCGCGGAAGAGACCATCTGGCTCGCGGTGCAGCGCGAATGGAAGGACGATCCCAAGGGTTTGACCAAACTCCTCGCCTACAAACCGGCGGACAAGAGCTGGGGCGCCGTCCACTATCCGCTCGACAAGCCGGAAAAGGGCTGGGTCGGCCTCTCCGAGATCACCGCGGTGCCGGGCGGCCTGGTGCTCATCGAACGTGACAACCAGGTGGGCAAGGACGCGAAGATCAAGAAGCTCACCTTCGTGTCGCTCGACGGCGTCAAGCCCGCCCCGCTCGGCGGCGCGCTGCCGGTCGTCGCCAAGAAGGACCTGCGCGACCTCCTGCCCGACCTCGAGGCGCCCAAGGGCTACGTCCTCGACAAGGTGGAGAGCTTCGCCGTCGACGCGGCGGGCGATGCCTACTTCATCACCGACAATGACGGCGTCGACGACCACTCCGGCGAGACTCAGTTCATCGGCCTCGGCAAATTGAACCTGCCGATGTGAGCGTCACAACGCGCAATGGCCGGGCTCGTCCCGGCCATCCGGTTTCTCTGTCTCCACGCTCCCCATCCCGTCATGGCCGGGCCTGACCCGGCCATCCAGTTTCTCCGCAACCACGTACTCCCCCAACCCGCCATGGCCGGGCTTGACCCGGCCATCCAGCCGTGCCGAACATAGGCGCATGAGAGAAGGCCACGTCTACATCATGGCCAATAAGCGCAACGGCACGATCTATATCGGCGTCACGAGCAACCTGTCTGGCCGCGTCCTCGAGCATAAGGAAGGGCGCGGCGGTGTCTTCACGCGCAAATACGGCCTGAAAATGCTCGTCTGGTATGAGACGTATCCTTCGGTCGCGGATGCCATCCAGCGCGAGACCTCGCTGAAGCGCTGGCCGCGCAAGTGGAAGCTCGATCTCATCGAAAAGACGAACCCCGAATGGGAAGACCTCTATCTCAGCTTCTGAATGAACGGCAAGACTGGATGGCCGGGTCAAGCCCGGCCATGACGATATGGGGAGAGGTGGCCGTCCCTATCCCCGCTCGTCATGGCCGCCCTTGAGGCGGCCATCCAGCCCGTCCGCCAAACAGTTGCGTGGCGGAGAAACTGGATGGCCGGGTCAAGCCCGGCCATGACGAGTTGGGGAAGGCTGTGTCGCGATCCAGAGACAAAAATGGCCGGGACAAGCCCGGCCATTAGAATTATCGGAGTACGTGCGCAGCCCTCACGGCCCCCGGCGCGCGTCGCGCTGGAGATCGACGCCTTCGAGCTGGCCCTTGGCCTGCTTGATCTTGAGCTTGTTGAGCGCCGACACATAGGCCTTCGCCGACGCCACCAGCGTGTCGGGATCGGATCCCTTGGCGGTCACCTGCTTGCCCGTCGCCTCGTCCTCGAGCCGGATCGACACCTCGGCCTGCGCGTCGGTGCCTTCGGTCACCGCATGCACCTGATAGAGCGCGAGCTTCACTTCATGCGGCACCAGCGCCTTGATGGCGTTGAAGATCGCATCGACCGGGCCGTTGCCGGTCGCCTGATGGGTCACGTGATGCCCGTCGATATCGAGGGTCAGCGTCGCCGTCTGCGGCCCCATCGTGCCGGCGATCACGGTGAGCGACAGAACCTTGATACGCTCATGCTGCTGCGCGATTTCGTCATCGACCAGCGCCTCGATATCCTCGTCATAGACATGCTTCTTGCGGTCGGCCAGCGCCTTGAAGCGCGCGAAGGCGTCCTCGAGCTGGTTGTCGCCCAATTCATAGCCCAGTTCCTTGAGCTTCTCCTTGAAGGCATGGCGGCCGGAATGCTTGCCCATGACGAGCGAGGTCTTGGTCACGCCGACCGAGGCCGGCGTCATGATCTCATAGGTCTGGGTGTTCTTGAGCATGCCGTCCTGATGGATGCCCGATTCATGCGCAAACGCATTCCGCCCGACGATCGCCTTGTTGTACTGCACCGGGAAGGACGTCACCGCCGCCACGAGCTTCGACACCCGGTTGAGCATCGCGCTTTCGATATTGGTGCGGTACGGCAAGACGTCGCCGCGCGTCTTGATCGCCATCACCACTTCTTCGAGCGCCGCATTGCCGGCGCGCTCGCCGATGCCGTTGATGGTGCATTCGATCTGCCGCGCCCCGCCATGCAGGCCGGCGAGCGAATTGGCGACCGCGAGGCCGAGATCATTGTGGCAGTGGACCGAGAACACCGCCTTGTCGGCATTCGGCACCCGCGCGCGGATATCCTCAAACATCTTCTGATATTCGTCCGGCGTCGCATAGCCCACCGTATCCGGCAGGTTGATCGTCGTGGCGCCGGCCTTGATCGCGGTCTCGACACAGCGGCAGAGATAGTCGATCGGCGTGCGCGTCGCATCCATCGCCGACCATTCGACATTGTCGACGAGATTGCGGGCGCGCGCGACCGTGGCCGAGATGATGTCGAGCACCTCTTCCTGCGTCTTCTTCATCTGATGCGCGAGGTGGATCGGCGAGGTCGACACGAACGTATGGATGCGCGGGCGACGCGCATGTTTCACCGCCTCGCCGCAGCGGTCGATATCCTTGTTGATGGCGCGGGCGAGGCCGGCGATCACCGAATTCTGGGTGCGCTTGGCGATGGCCGTGACGGCCTCGAAGTCGCCTTCGGACGCGATCGGGAAGCCCGCCTCGATGATATCCACCCCCATCTCGTCGAGGAGCTCGGCGACCTCCAGCTTCTCGTCATGGGTCATGGTGGCGCCGGGCGATTGCTCGCCGTCACGCAAAGTAGTGTCGAATATGACGACTTGGTCGGAATTCATGGGTCTAGTCCTGTCATGGCGCCGGAATTATCCGGCCTGCGGTCTTAAGATCTGGTGTGAAAATGACATCCCCTGAAGACCCGCCCGTGAGAGGGCTGCCGATGTTCAGGGGCATCTAAGAAGCAGGCCAAGACCGGCCAATCCGGCGCCAAGGCAGCCGGTCGGGGCAAGGGTCTGGGTCGATGCATAAGCCATGTCGGAGGTGTTGATAGCGCAAGGCCAGACTGTCCGCAACCTCCTACATGGCCAGATCTGGGAATAGCCTCCCCTCGCCTGGCGTAGCGCTTAAGGGAGAGTAGGCCCGGATCGGCCGGGCATGGAGGATCCCATGAAAAAAGCCCTGATTTTTGCGTCTTTCCTGGCTCTGGCGACCCCGGCCCTGGCCAGCCAGTGCCCGACCCTGATGAACAAGATCGACGAGGCCCTGAAGACCACCCAGCTCGACGACACCAAAAAGGCCGAGGTCATGGCGCTCTACACCAAGGGCAAGGCCGCCCATGATGCGGGCGACCACGCCGCCTCGGAGGCTGACCTCAACGCCGCGTTGAAGCTGCTCGGACAGTAAGGTCTGGCGAACCTCCGCAAATTCCCCTTCTCCCGTTGCGAAGCAATGGGAGAAGGTGCCCGAAGGGCGGATGAGGGCTCTTCTGAGACAGTAATCAGACTGATGCCAAGAGCCCTCACCCGGCCTCTCGCCTTCGCGAAGCCGAGGCTTCGCTTCGGCGGAGCAAGGTCGGCCACCCTCTCCCATCCTGCGGACGGGAGAGGGGGAAAATCGGGATGGAGCAGCGCTGGCCCCTAACCTTCCAATGAACTAAGCTTCCCCGACCTGTCCGCGAGAGACGGGACGTCGGGGGAGACACATGGACACGCCGCAGCTTCCGGCTTTGCGTTCCTACCAGTCGTGGATCGCCAATGAAACGCTCGAAGACTATTCGCTGCGTTATGCCGCGCGTTCCTTTCGCCGCTGGACGCCTTTCGTCATCGCCAATACCGCCATCGGCGGCATCTCCTTTCTGGCGCTGGAAGCCATCGGCGGCGCCATCACCCTTAATTACGGTTTCGCCAACGCCTTCCCGGCCATCCTGGTCGTCTGCCTGTTCGTATTCCTGACCAATCTGCCGGTCGCCTATTATTCCAGCCGCTACAACATCGACATGGACCTGCTCACGCGGGGCGCCGGTTTCGGTTATATCGGCTCGACCATCACCTCGCTGATCTACGCCACCTTCACCTTCATCTTCTTCGCGCTCGAAGGGGTCATCATGGCCCAGGCGCTGAAGCTCTATGCCGATATCCCGATCGTCATCGGCTATGTCATTTCCTCCCTCGTCATCATCCCCATCACCTTCATGGGCATCACCATGATCAGCCGGCTGCAGATGATCACGCAGCCGATCTGGATCACCATGATGCTGGCGCCATTCTTATGGATCGCCTTCGCCCAGCCGGAAGTCCTGGAGCAATGGACCGCCTATAAGGGCAACTCGGCCGGCGGCGGCGGCTTCGACGTCATCTCCTTCGGCCTCGCCATCGGCGTTCTCTGCTCGCTCACCATCCAGATCGGCGAGCAGGTCGATTATCTGCGTTTCCTGCCCGACCGCGACAAGGTCAGCGGCTTCGCCTGGTGGAGCGCCGTCATCGCCGCCGGCCCCGGATGGATCATCATCGGCGGCTTCAAGATCCTGTGCGGCAGCCTGCTCGCCGTGCTGGCCGTGTCTTCCGGCCTTTCCCACACGACGGCGCTCGAGCCGATCCATATGTATATCAAGGCCTATGGCTACATGATCGACGATCCGCGCCTCGTTCTCGCGGCGGCGGCCATCTTCGTGATCGTGTCGCAGGTCAAGATCAACGTGACGAACGCCTATGCGGGCTCGCTCGCCTGGTCGAACTTCTTCGCCCGCGTCACCCATTATCATCCCGGCCGCGTCGTCTGGCTGGTCTTCAACATCCTCATCTCGCTGCTTCTGATGCTGCTCGGCATCTTCGAGACGCTCGATCTGGTGCTCGCCGTCTATTCGATCATCGCCACCGCCTGGATCGGCGCCATCTTCGCCGATCTGGTAATCCTGAAACCTCTCGGCATCAGCCCGCCTTTCGTCGAGTTCAAGCGCGCCCATCTGCATGATTTCAACCCGGTGGGCTGCGGCGCCATGGCCTTCGCCTCGCTCGCCGGCATGATCTGCTTCACCGGCGGCCTGGGTCCGCTCATCCAGGCCTATGCCGCGCCGCTGTCCTTCGTCCTGTCGCTCGCCGCCGCCGTCCTGATCGGCATCGCCACCAAGGGCCGCTATTACCTCGCCCGCAAGCCGGTGGCGCCCTCCCCGACTTCCGGCACGCTCATCCGCTGCGAGATCTGCGACCACGACTATGAGCGGCCCGACATGGCCTATTGCACCTTCTATGCGCGGCCGATCTGCTCGCTCTGCTGCAGCCTCGATGCCCATTGCCACGATGCCTGCAAATTCTCGACCACCGAGCTCGAGACCTCACGCTCGCGTTACCTCGGCCGTTCCTTCACCGCCAAGATCGCGCCCCGTATGGCGCAGCGCCTCCTGAAGGTCGGTGGCGTGCTGATGGCGCTTGCGGTGGTGACCGGCGCCGTGCTCCTCATCACCTATCGCCTCGTCGATCCCGGCGCCGAGATGCTGCGCCTCGACAATGACACGCTGCTGCTGCGCATCTTCCTGGCTTTGCTGCCTTTGCTCTGCATCGGCGCCTGGTGGATCGTGCTGTCGCATGAAAGCCGCGAGCTCGCCGAGCGCGACCTCGTCGCCTCGCTCGAGCGCCTGCGTGAGACACAGGCCGAGCTCGCCCGCAATGAACGCCTCGCCGCCATCGGCCAGATCACCGCCACGGTGAGCCATGAATTGCGCAACCCGCTCGGCACCCTCGTCACCTCGCTCGATATCCTGAACCGCGCGCTGCCCGCGCAAGGCGGTCCGGTCCAGGAGGAGATACAGCGCATCCGGCGCAATGTCTGGCGTTGTGTCCACATCATCGAGGATCTGCTCGAATATTCGCGCCGCAAGAAGCCGGTGCTTGCCCCCGTGATGATCGACCGCTGGGTCGAGCAGCAGGTCGCCGACCAGCCGAAGCGGGAGGACATCACGATCGACCTCGATCTCAAGACCGGCGCCGTCCTTCCCGCCGACGGCCAGCGCCTGCGCCAGGCTTTCGACAATGTGCTGCACAATGCCGTCCAGGCGCTGGAAAGCGAGCCCCAGAAGCCTGACCGCCGCGTTACCATCGCCACCGCCCGCGACGCCGACCACATCGCGCTCACCATCGCCGACAATGGCCCCGGCATGACGCCCGACGTGGCGGCCAAGATCTTCGAGCCGCTCTACAGCACCAAGGCCTTCGGCGTCGGCCTCGGCATGCCGCTGGTCAAGCGCATCCTGGAAGAACATGGCGGCGAGGTGCGGGTCACAACGGCCCCTGGCGAAGGGACACGCGTCGCTCTGCGCCTGCCGATGCGCCCATGACGACAGGGCTATTGCACATGTCGTTCCACTTCCCCTTCTCCCGTTGCGCAGCAATGGGAGAAGGTGCCCGAAGGGCGGATGAGGGCTCTTCTGAGACAATCAGCGAGGCTTTGGCAAAGAGCCCTCACCCGGCCTTCGGCCACCCTCTCCCATCCTGCGGATGGGAGAGGGGAAGAACTGGAGACAACTCGCGCGTATTTCACATGCGTCCGCCCCGCCCATGACCGCATCTCAAAGCGACATACCGGTGGATTTCATCCTCGACGACCCCGGCGCCCCCGGCTCGGGCCCCGCGACCCGCAGCGTGCTGGTCGTCGATGATGACCCCGATTTCGCCGAAAGCCTCGTCGGCCTCCTGCAGATGGAAGGGTATGAAGCCGCCCTCGCCCGCAATGCCGAGACCGCCGAGGCGCATCTGCGAGAGCACCGCGTCGCCGTCGCCCTCGTCGATCTCAGGCTCGATCTCGGCAGCGGCATCGATCTCATCCGTAGCCTGCGCCAGAGCGCCCCCGATCTCGTCACTGTGATGGTCACTGCCTATGCCTCGATCGACACCGCCATCGAGGCGATGAAGGCCGGCGCTTATGACTATCTGTCGAAGCCCTTCTACACCGAGGATCTGCTCGCCACGCTGGAACGCTGCTTCGAGCGCATCCGCCTGGTCGAGGAGCGCCGCCGCGCCGAGGACCGGCTGCGCCAGATCCAGCGTATGGAGGCGATCGGGCAGCTCACCAGCGGCGTCGCGCATGACTTCAACAATGTGCTCGCCGTTCTCTATGGCAATCTGAACTGGATGCGCGAGCGGACCGAAGACCCGGCCTTGCGCGAGATGATCGACGACGCGCTCGATGCGGCGCGCGCCGGCTCGGAGATGACGGAGAGGCTGCTGGCTCTAGGCCGCCTGCCGATCAGCCAGAGCCTGCCCACCGACCTCACCGAGGTGCTGCCGGCTTTCGCCCGGGTTCTCGGCCGCACTTTGGGCGAGGCCGTCACCATCGACCTGGCGCTGCCGGCTTCGCTCCCGGCTATCGAGATCGACCGTGGCCAGCTCGAAAGCGGCCTGCTCAATCTGGCGCTCAATGCCCGCGACGCCATGCCGGACGGCGGCACCTTGCGCTTCGAGGCGACCAATCTGCTGATCGCAGCGGAAGACGCCCGCATCGCCTCCGGCCTCAGGCCCGGCCCCTATGTCCTGCTGTCGGTGATCGATACCGGCCAGGGCATGCCGCCCGCCATTCTGCGCCGCGCGCTCGAGCCCTTCTTCACCACCAAGCCGCCGGGCTATGGCAGCGGCCTCGGCCTCACCATGGTCGATGGCTTCGTGCGCCAGGCAGGCGGCCGCATCGGCCTCACCAGCATGCAAGGCCGGGGCACCCGCATAAATCTCTATTTCCCGGCCCTCACCGCGAAGCCGTCGCCTTCCCCGGGCGCGGCGAACATGTAGCCCAGGCCCCGCACCGTCTTAATGAACTGGGTCGAGCGCACATCGTCCTCGAGCTTGCGCCTGATCTTGCCGATCAGCACGTCGATGCTGCGGTCGTAGGGCGTCCAGTCGCGATTGGCGACGATGTCGAGGATCTGTTCGCGCGACAGCACCCGGCCGCGCCGGCGCACCAGCGCCTCCAATATATGGAACTCCTGGCTGGTCAGGCGCACCTCGCGGCCGTCTGGCGCGGAGAGCTTGTAGCGCGCCGCATCGAGCAGCCAGCCGGCGAAATGCATGGTCGTCTCGGTTCCGTCCGTCTCGGCGCTGCTGCTGCGCACGAAGCGGCGCAAGACCGTGCGGATGCGCGCCAGCAACTCGCGCGGCTCGAAGGGTTTGGTCACATAATCATCGGCGCCAAGCTCCAGGCACACGACCTTGTCGATCGTCGCCGCCTTGCCCGACAGCACGATCAGCGGCAGGTCATATTGGCTGCGCATGCCGCGCGCCAGCGTCATGCCGTCCTCGCCCGAGGGAAAGCTCAGATCGAGAATAACGAGATCGACCGCGCCATTGGCGAGCGCCCGGCGCATCGCCCGCCCGTCATGCACCGCGGTGACGCTATAACCTTCGCTGCCGAGAAACTTGCCCAGAAAACCGCAGACACGCCGATCGTCATCGACCACCAGAATGCGGGATTTGAGGGCGCCTGGCTGCATGGGTTGAGCATAGACGCAAAACGGGCCTGAGGTCGAGCTTCGCGCGCATCTGCTGACGCCCATGTGACCGCTCATTTACAAAAAATTACAGAACCGGCCGTCCCTGGATTCAATCCGGTTACGCAAGCCCCCTAGCGTCCCCTCCATGCCGCACCGGCTCCACCGGTGACGGTGCACGACAAGAATGCATCTCAAAAAGGAGGAAAACCATGCCGAAGACCGTCTTCAAGATCGATCTCAACAAGGCGCCGGAAGATCAGGCGATCAAGACGCACAATCGCTGGCATCCCGACATTCCGATGGTCGAGACCTTCAAGCCCGGCGACACGTTCCGCGTCGAATGCTATGACTGGACCGGCGGGCAGATCGGCAACAATGACAGCGCCAATGACGTTCGCGACGTCAATCTCACCAAGGTGCATTATCTGAGCGGCCCCTTCGGCGTCGAAGGCGCCGAGCCTGGCGACCTCATGGTCGTCGACATTCTCGATATCGGGGCGCTGCCCAATTCCGAATGGGGCTTCAACGGCATCTTCGCCAAGGAGAATGGCGGCGGCTTCCTCACCGAACATTTCCCCGAGGCGCGCAAATCCTGCTGGGACTTCCATGGCATCTACACCACCTCCCGCCATATACCGGGCGTGCGTTATCCCGGCATCATCCATCCCGGCCTGATCGGCTGCCTGCCCGATCACAAATTGCTGGCGGAAGCCAACAAGCGTGAGGCGGCGCTCATCGCCACCGATCCCAACCGCGTCCCGCCGCTCGCCGCCCCGCCCTTCGCCGACACGGCGCTGATGGGCCAGATGAAAGGCGGCGCCGCCGCGGCCGCCGCCAAGGAAGCCTGGCGCACCGTGCCGCCGCGCGAGCATGGCGGCAATTGCGACATCAAGAATCTGTCGCGTGGCTCGAAGGTCTATTTCCCCGTCTATGTGAAGGGTGGCGGCCTCTCGATGGGCGACATCCACTGGTCGCAGGGCGATGGCGAGATCACCTTCTGCGGCGCCATCGAAATGGCCGGCTGGATCGATATCGGCGTCAGCCTGATCAAGGGCGGCATGGCGAAATACGGCATCACCAACCCGATCTTCAAGCCGAGCCCGATCGACCCGCATTTCGACGACTATCTGATTTTCGAAGGCATCTCGGTCGACGAGCATACGGGCGAGCAATATTATCTCGACGCCCATGTCGCCTATCGACGCGCCTGCCTCAACGCCATCGAGTATCTGAAGAAGTTCGGTTACACGGGCGAGCAGGCCTATATGATCCTGGGCACCGCGCCGGTCGAGGGCCGCATCAGCGGCATCGTCGACATCCCCAATGTCTGCGCCACCCTCGCCATCCCGACGGCGATCTTCGACTTCGACATCAATCCGACCGCCGCCGGACCGAAACGCGAAGTCTCGGGCGTCAGCGTCGCCAAGACGAGCTGACCGGTTTCTCTGTGGAAGCAACGGCTGGGACGTTTCGGCGTCCCGGCTTTCAGATCATCAACGCTTTCGGGAGATACCGCCATGCTACTGGGCTTGTCCCTGCTTTATGTCGGGGCCGTTCTCACCCTCAACGGCCTCTGGCTGCTCGGCCATATCGCAGATCGCGAGATCGTCGTCGTCAATGTCGTCTCCGGCGTCGTGACCTTCTGCGTCTCGCTCTATCTGGCCTTCGGCCTCGCCGATCCGGGCTCGACGCGGGCCGCCGCTCTGACGCTGCTCTTCACCGCGACCTATTTCTGGGTCGCCCATAACCGGCTCGCCGCGGTCGACGGCCGCGGCCTCGGCTGGTTCAGCCTGTTCGTCGTCATCACCGTCGTGCCGGTCGCCTTCTCCACCCTCACCACGGCCTCTACCGGCGTCGACATGTGGATGGGCTGGAACTGGGTCGGCTGGGCGGTGGTGTGGTTCCTCTATTTCCTGCTGCTCACCTTGAAGATGCCGATCCTCAAGCTGACGGGAGCCGCGACGCTCGCCGCTGGCCTGCTCACTGGCTGGTTGCCCGCCGTCCTCATCCTCGAAGGCAAGCTGTAACGGGAGTTCACGATGCCACTCTATAACTATGTCTGTACCACATGTGGCCCCTTCGACGCCTGGTCGCCCATGGCGCAGGCGGACAGTCCCTGCGCCTGTCCCGACTGCAACCGGGCGAGCACCCGCGATGTCGCCGCCCCGCATCTGAGCCTGATGAACGGCACATTGCGCAAGGCGCTCACCCGCTCGGAAAGCAGCACCAGCGAGCCCAAGCGCGTCAAACGCGCCCATCTCGCCAATTGCGGCTGCAAGATGTGCGGCGGGTCGAAGAAAACCTCCCCGATGCGGCGTTGGATGATCGGGCATTAACCGCATCGGCCCGAAAAGTTGCAGACTTTTCGGAGAAGCCGATGCGCCAGAAATGGCCACAGCCCCGGAATTCGCCTGAGGATCGACGCGACGCCACGAAGGCCTGGGCTTCCCCGAGCCCAGGCCTGACTTGTCAGCTAGCCTAGGTCGACCACCGGGAAGGACTTGACGAGCTCATCGACGGCTTTGACCTGCTCCAGCAGCGCCGGAAGCTTGTCGATGGGCAGCGCGCTCGGCCCGTCGCACAGCGCCTTGTCGGGATCGGGATGCGCTTCGAGGAACAGTCCGGCAATGCCGACCGCGATCCCGGCGCGCACCAGCTCGAAGAGCTGCTTGCGCCGGCCACCCGAGGCTTTCGCACCGGTCGCGCGCATCTGCAGCGCATGCGTCGCATCGAAGATGATCGGCGAGCCGCCGCTCACCTGCTTCATCACGCCGAAGCCCAGCATGTCGACCACCAGATTGTCATAGCCGAAGGACGCGCCGCGCTCGCACAGCAATACTTTGTCATTCCCGTATCCCGTGAAATTGGCGATGATGTTTCCAACCTGATGCGGGCTCATGAACTGGGGCTTCTTGACATTCACGACCTTGCCCGTCGCCGCAATCGCGGCAATGAGATCCGTCTGGCGGGCGAGGAAGGCCGGCAGCTGCAGGATATCGCACACTTCCGCGGCGGGCGCCGCCTCGGCCGGAAGATGGACATCGGTGATCACCGGACAGCCGAAGGTGGATCGCACTTCCGCCAGCATCCGCAATCCGGCATCGAGGCCCGGCCCCCGGAAGGAGTCGGTGGATGAGCGGTTTGCCTTGTCGAAGGACGCCTTGAAGACATAGGGCATCTTGAGACGCGCGGTCTCCTGGACCATCGCTTCGGCGACTGACAGGGCCATGTCGCGGCCTTCCAGCACATTCACGCCGCCGATCAGCACCAGCGGTCTGTCATTGGCGAACTCAATTCCACCGCTTTTGACTGTTTTCACGAATGTCCCCCGGAGGCAGAAACCGCTCTCCTGTTATCCTCCTTGTGCTGCCGCGTCCATGTCAATCCGACCCTCTGGCTTACCGGCCATCGTTCCAGTCTAATCGTTTCGCAACGGCTGTACATTCTTGAGCAAGGCTACCAATTGGCCTTGCTTGTTGGTTCCCGTCTTGCGGAAAACTTCTTCGAGATACCCGCGTGCGGTGGTGAGTCGGATCGAGCTTGCTTCCGCCGCTTGTTTCAGGGCCATTCCCGACGCGAGGCTGCTGGCGATCTTGGCCTCCGCCGCGGTCAACGCGAACAGCGCGCGCAGTTGCTGGTCGAAGCCCTTTGGACTGGCAAGCGAAACCTTGCGCATCATGATTACCGCGCAACGCTCTGACGCAATTCCGAAGACCTTCGCATTCGGGAAGGGTGAGATCGACAGCACAGTCCGGGCCGCATGCAAATTCGCACGCTCTGACGGGACGATTATCGAGCCGCCAAGGCCCGGAAATGCCTCGGCTGCCACGGAGCAGCTGTCTTGCACCAGTCGTTCCAATGCCTGCGTGTCCTTGGCGCTCGTGGCCGCGATGACATTATGGAGCGCCCGCAACGGACCGTCCGGCCGTGCCAGCATGGCCTCGGCGGCCTCGTTGATCTGCAGAATGCGACGCCGCCGGTCGACCAGCATGACGCCGAAAGGCAGGTGCGAAAACGTGTCGGCAAGAGCCGTCTTCCGCTCAAACTGCTCGCCGATCTGCCCAGCCCGCGCCACATGAGGCATGAACTTCTGGAACAAAGCCAAGTCGGCTGGGGAAAATTCCTCCTGCCTCTTCCCGCGCTGGACATCGATGAACCAGCCTGCATCCGTCGAGCTGTGCAGCTTGCAGGTGACGCCGCCATACATGTCGCGTGGGCGGAACCAGTCCTGCCACAATGCCCGGCGGCGAAACGCAGCTTCGTCATGCATATCCGTCCGCCGAAAGACCACGCCCGGCGGCAAGGAAACAAGGACATGGAGAAGTGGATCGCCATAGTGAAGCTCGGCGGCGTTCGCCGCCGTGAATTCGGGGTCTGCGACGGAAGCAATTGCAGAACCAGACAGATCGTCGTTCGGACTGAACCGCACGATGCAGGCGCGCGAACCGCTGAACATGGCTTCGAAGCCTTTGACGACCTCCAGCCAGCGCTCTTGATCATACGCTGCCTCGTAGATCTGCCCGATCAGGGAGGATACCGCATCGATCGTTACCTTGGTCATCAACCTCATTTCCCGATCGGGGAAAGAGTGCGCGAACCTTCGATCCATTTCCGCGCCTATGTGACCACCCTGCCCCGGCCACGACGGTAGTTGGCGCCGAAACACCTTCAACACCGGCATATGCCAGGGGTGCGTTCTTTTGCCACCCTCAGCTCAAGAGTTGACCGCCCTCTGGAGATTGTCAATTCTAGCCGGCTTGAAGGGCTCTAGCCGGTTTAACATGCACGAAGAAATCCTCGATCAGATATACGAAGCCGCGCTGATACCGGATATGTGGCCGTCAGTCCTCGACACGATCAGCGGAATCTCCGGATCCGTCGGCGGCGCCCTGCTCACCACGGGTGGTGTCCATCCGCCGCGCTGGGTCGCCTCCGCCACTGTCGCCCCCGCTTTGAACGCCTTCGCCCAGGGCAATGCCTGGAAGAGCAATAAGCGGCCTGAACGCTGGCTGTCGGCCAATCACGCCGGATTTCTGCGCGATGTGGATCTCTTCACCGCGGACGAATTGAACGGCGACCCGATGCTGCCCGAGCTCACCACGCATGGCCTGGGCTGGCAGCTCGGCTCCTGCGTTCCGATGACGAGTGGCGAAGTCGTCGTCTTCAGCCTGGAGCGTCGCCACAGTGATGGGCCTCATGACATCGGCATGCGGGATGCGGTTGATCCGCTGCGCCCGCATCTGGCGCGAGCGGGACTGCTGGCCGCGCGTCTCGGTTTGGAGCGGGCGAGAACCGCGGTCGCCACACTCGAAGCGCTCGGGCTGCCCGCCGCAGTTACGACCGGGTCCGGGCGCGTCCTCGTCTCGAATGAGCTGTTCGGCAAGCGCGATGTCGTCCTGCCGGCGGCGCATGGGGCCGTGTTGCTCTCCGACACTGATGCGAACGCGCTGCTTCAGGATGCCTTGTCGATCGTCGGAATCCGTTCGGCCTGGTCCCGATCGATTCCGGTTCGCGGGACGGAGGAGCGTCCGCCTTCCATCCTGCATGTCATGCCTTTGCCCGGAAATGCGCAGGACATTTTCTCGGGCGCCGCTATTCTTCTCATCCTGACCGAGCTTTCGATCGAGCATCGGCCCGATCTGACATTGTTGCACGGCCTGTTCGACCTCTCGCCCGCCGAAGCGAAGCTCGCCGCCGCGCTGTCGGCGGGACGAACGCTCAAAAACGCAGCCGCCGAGCAGAATATTCGTGAAAGTACCGCCCGCTCCTATCTCGAGGTGATCTTTCGCAAGACCGGCGTGCGCCAGCAAAGTCAGCTGGTTGCGCTGCTCGCAAGGGCCGGAAAGCCACGCCCCTGAAATCAGATCGGGGGTGCAGATTTTGGCCGCCTCCCTTGGGAACCCCGGCCGGGCATTGCCCGTGCTCTGTGATTTGGCTATGGAACCGGCAAAGTTCCGTCACACTTCTCAGCCATTTTCACCGGACACAACCGGTCAGGGGATCGTCAGCCATGAAGCTATTCCTTCTCGCCCTCGCTTTGCTGGCGGCCACCGCGGTGCCGGCTTTCGCCAAGCCCTGCGACGACGACGTCAAGCAGGTCCAGGCGGCACTGGGCTCGGCCCAGATATCCGATGACGAGCGCGCCCAGGTTCAGGACATGGCCAGGCAGGCCGCCCAGCTCTGCGCCGCCGGCAACGAGCAGGAAAGCATCGACGTCGCCGCCGAAGCCAAGGCGATCCTGAATATCGACTGACGGTTTCGAACGCCCTTGCAATGATGGGCGGAGCCGGAAAATATAGGCTCGTGAGCTTATGCCGGAGAGACAGATGGGAAGAAAAAGCGAAAAGGCCTGTTCTTCCTCTGTAAATCCGCTGTTATTCCCCTGTTAATCCGCTGCAGAATTCCGCTGTTAAAACAACGGAATTTCCGGAAATCCGCTGTTCTTTCTAGACCGTGATGACGCCGACCGAGACGCGCACCGCCTGGCCGCCGACGCGCACCTCGGTGAGATCGCCCTTCGCCACATCCGCCTCGAGCACGAGATCGCTCGGCCGCTTCATCTCATAGCCCTGCTCGATCACGAAGCGATGTTTGCCGTCCTTGAGCTTGTCGGAGATGAGAAGCTGCCGGGCGAGCAGCGCCGTCGCCGAGCCGGTCGCCGGATCCTCCGGGATGCCGCCGCCCGGCGCGTACATGCGAGAGCGGAAGGACGCGTCCTTGCCGTCGCCGCCCCGCGTATAGACATAGGCCGCGTCGACGAAGGATTCGGGCGCGTTGCATGCTTTCACCATGGCGCTCCAGGCCGGCTCGCAGGGGCGCGACTTCTCGAGCGCGGCGCGCGACGGCACCGGCACGAAGAAGAAGGTCGGCCCGCCCTTCGACAAGATCGGCTTGTGATCGTCGAAGCCGATCTCATCGGCTGAGAGGCCGAGCGCCGCGGCGATGATCGCCCTGTCGGGACCGTCGCCCACTTTGACCGGCACTACCGGCGCCTTGAACATGCCATGCGGCACGTCGCCGATACGCGTGACCTTGACCGGCACGAGGCCCGCCACCTCCTCGAGCCGGATCACGGTCTCGAAGGAGCAGCCGGGCTTGTTTTTCATCTCGGCGAGCAGGATGGCGCAGCCGAGCGTCGGATGGCCGGCGAAGGGCATCTCGCCGCCCGGGAAGAAGATACGCACCTTGGCAGTGTTGTTTGGGTCGGCGGGCTTCATGACGAAAATCGTCTCCGAGAGATTGAACTCGCGGGTGATCGTCTGCATTTGCTCCGTCGTCAGATGATCGGCGTCGTGAACGACCGCCAGCGGATTTCCACCGAAGCGCCGGTTGGTGAAGACATCGAGGGTGTTGAATTTGAGTTCCATGGCGACGATTGGTAATCCGCCGGGCACCTGGCCGCAAGGGGAGTATTGCACCCTGACGAATTGTATCGATGCAATCTCAGCCGGTCATATACGCCGCGAGAGTGCCGCGATAGACCGGTTCGACGGCACCGGTCAGGACGACCCCGCCGATCCCGTCCCAATGCACTTCCACGGTTCCGCCGTCGCATTCGACTTCGACAGTGTGGTCGAGGAGTCCACGTCTTATACCGCCGACAACGGCGCCACAGGAACACGAGCCCGATCCGAGGGGGATGCCGCCGCCTCGTTCCCAGATGCGCAGGCGGATATGCCCGCGGTCGATAAGCTGGACAAAATGCACATTCGTCCGGCGCGGGAAGAGCGGATCATTTTCGATCGCCGGTCCGACGGCCGCGACATCAATCACCGCCAGGTCATCGACGAAGAAGGTGCAATGCGGATTGCCCATGCTGCAGCCCGTCGGATCGCCCGGCAGAGGCAGCAGGTTCGTGTCGAGCTCTCGGGCGAGTGGAATGTCCTGCCAGTCGAGGAGCGGCTTTCCCATATCGACGGAGACCGCCCGGCCCGATCCGCGCCGGCAGCTCAACAGGCCGCGATTGGTCCTCAGCACGAGCGACGACACGCCGGCTTCGTTCATCAGCATGTCCGCGACACCGCGCGTGGCGCTGCCGCAGGCATCGAGCATGGAGCCGTCCGCATTCCAGAACATCAATCGTGCAGCCGCGTCATCGCAATCGAGGATGACGGCGAGCTGATTGAAGCCGATGCCGCGCTGTCGATCCCCCAGGCGACGGGCCAGCGCGCCCGTCACAGGGTCCGCCTCGCCGCGCCTGTCGATGATGACGAAGTCGTCACCATGCGCATGCATCTTCTGAAAGCGCAGAGCCATGAATGTCAGCTAGCGGCCGAGCTCCATCGCATCAAGAAGCAAATTGCATCCCGACACTTTGTATCCATGCATCCCTATGGGACGGCTTCAAGACGTCGGTAGCGCCAGACATGCACCACCGCCACGGCCGCGATGAGAAGCGCCCCCAGCAGCTGCCAGCGATAATCGGGCACCATCATCGCGACACCGCCGAGAACGGCGGCGAGTCGTTCGACTGTACTGGCCGGGCCGGTGATCCACCCCGCGGCGCCGATGCAGAAGCCGGCCAGCGCCAGGCACGAAGTCAGCGTGATCATGGCGATCTGCGTGATGCTGCCCGATAGAAGAAGCCCCATGCCGTCGGGCGACAGGCAGAACATCACCGGCACGACGAAGGCCGGTAACGTATACTTCCACGCCTGCATCATGGTTCGGAAGGGTGAACCGCCGCAGATGGCGGAGGCGGCGAACGGCGCCAGCGCGGTCGGCGGCGAGACATCCGCCAGCACCGCGTAATAGAACATGAACATATGCGCGGCGGGCGCCGGCACGTCGAGCGAGACCAGCGCCGGCACCAGAATCACGGCCGCGATGATGTAAGACGCGGTGACCGGGATCGCGGTGCCGAGGATCCACATGGCGAAGGCGGCGAGCAGGATCGTCACCGCGAGGCTGCCGCCGCCCAGCTCGACGATCTGTCCTGACAGCCTGAGGCCGAGGCCGGTGAGATTGATGATCGACACGATGATGCCCGCGGTGGCGCACGTCGCCGCAATGCCGACGCAGCCCTTGCCGCCTTCGACCAAGGCAGCGATCAATCTCTCTGTCGCCGCATCCGGCACCCTGCCCCGATGCTTGTCCCAATAATGCAGCGCGATGCTGACGAGGCCGCCGGCGATGAGGCCGACAAAGGCCGCGACCGACAGGCGCTCGCCACTGAGATAAAATACGATTGTCACCACCAACGCGGCCGCCGCACCTGGCAGAGTAAGAAGCCTTTGCTCGCGCCGGATCAGGCTCAGGATCACCGCGATCACGATCGACCAGAACACCGCCATGAAGGCGCTGAGGCCATAGATGAGCAGCACTGCGATCGCCGCCAGCGACAGGAAGTGATAGCCTTGGCTGGTCGTGAGCTTCCACAGCGACTGGTCGCTCGTCTTGACCGGCTTCACCTGCAGGCGGCGGGCATCGGCCTCCACCATCAGCCAGCAGCAAAGATAATAGAGGATGGTGGGAATGGTCGCCATCACCAGCACGTCGAGATAGCTGATGTCGAGATATTCGGCGATGATGAAAGCGGCGGCGCCCAGGGTCGGCGGCGACAGCGTGGCGCCGATGCCGGCGGCGGCGGTGAGCCCGCCGGCGGTGGCGGGATTGTAGCCCGAACGCTTCAGCATCGGCCAGGAGAGCGAGGCGAGTGTCACCGTGGTCGCGACACCCGAGCCCGAGACGGTGCCGAGCAGAAAGCCCGAGGCGACCACCGCGCGCCCCGGCGCCGCCGGCGCCGGCCTCTTGCCGAACAGCGCGAAGGCCCAGTCGATGAAGAATTTGCCGGCGCCGCCGCGATCGAGCACCGCGCCATAGAGCGAGAAGATGATGATGAAAGTCGCCGCCACATCGGTCGGCGTCGAGAACAGGCCCTCGAGGGTGAGGTAGTTCTGCCCCACGATACGCGCGATCGAGAAGCCGCGATGATTGAAGGGCTCAGGCATATAGCGCCCGAAATAGGCGTAGAGGAGAAAGGCGGCGGCGATCAGCGGCAAGGCCCACCCCGTTGCGCGCCGTGTCGCCTCGAGCACCAGGAGGATCAATATGCCGCCGAGCCAGATCTCGATCTCGAGAGGTGACGTGGCCCGCATCTTCGTCGCTTCGAGATGCGTCGTGAGATAATAGATCGAGGCGAAGGCCAGCGCGATCAGGAGCCAATCGACGATCCGGACATGGCGGCCCTCGCCTTTCGGGAATAAGGGATAGATTAGGAAGGCCGCCGCCAGCACCAGCCCGACAAAAGTGGCGCGATAGATCGAGGTGTTGATCGCGAACTGCGTCCAGTAGAGCGCATAGAGCGACAGCCCGGCGCAGAGGCCGGCGGCAAGCCAGGCCTCCCAGCCGACAAGCCGCCGCGTCCGCCCGGACTCGCTGTCGATCGCCAGTTGATCGAGCTTGTCCTGGTCGAGCTCCGTCTGCGCCACCAGCCGGGCCTCAGCCCGCCGTCACGCCGCGGCTCTTGTAGAATTCGACCGCCGCCGGATGATGCGGAACCGCCGACTTGGCCGCCGCCGTTTCGAGCGTCAGCCGCTTGGCGACGGGGTGGATCTGCGCCACGTCGGCGAGATTGTCGAAGATCGCGGCCAGGATCTCCTTGACCAGTGCACCGTCGAGCGCTTCCGGCACGAGCAGCACATTGTCGACGCCGAGCACCGGCAGGTCCTCGGCGAGCCCCTCATAAACGCCCTTCTTGAGCGTCGAGGGCAGATAGACGCCCGGATATTTCTCGGCGAGGCCGCCGGCGAGATCGCCGGTATTGACGAAGGTGATGTCGGCCGCGTTGGTCGAGGCAAGGTCCTTGACCGCCGGCGTCGGCACGCCGCCGATCCAGAAGAACACGTCGATCTTGCCGTCCTTCAGGGCGCCGACCGACTCGGCGACACCGAGATTGTCGCGCGTCACGTCCTTCATCGGGTCGAGCCCCGCCGCCGCCATCACGCGGTCGGCGATGGATTCGGTCGATGAGCCGGAAGAACCGACCGAGGCGCGTTTGCCTTTGAGGTCGGCGATGGTCTTGATGCCGCTCGCCTTCGAGGCGACGGTGTGGAACACACTCGGATAGAGGACTGCGAGGGTCGCGACCTTCTGCGGGCCGACATCCTTATAGGCGTCCGTCCCCTTGAAACCATCATAGGCTGAATCGACGGTTGAGAAGCCCAATTCCGCATCGCCCTTGGCGAGCAGCTTCACATTGTCGACCGAGCCGCCGGTCACTTCCGCCGTCGCCTGCATCTCGGGCAGCTTCTCGGACAGCAATTTGGCGAGGCCGCCGCCATAAGGATAGAACACGCCGCCGGTGCCGCCGGTGCCGATCACGATATAACGTGTCGCCGCGTGGCTTGGGATGGCGCCCAGCACAGGCACCAAAGCGGCACCCCCCATCAGGGCAAACAAGTCGCGGCGTGAAAACTGGCTCATGTGGTTCCTCCCCGGATATTGATTTTGATAAGGTCGCTGAGAGTGTTCTCCCAGGCCCGGCCCGTCAAGCGCAATCCTACTTTCGCAAGGGGATTCCTCAGACCCTATCGGCGGTCAAATAACGTGCGATTGCAACGGCATAGGCTGGCATTGTTGAATCAAATTGTGAACTTGCCCTGACGATCTCGATGTCGCTGAGTTCGTCCTCATGACCATCGAGCAGATACCGCCTCACCTCTTCCGCCAGCACCTCGGCGGGCTGTGCGAAGCGGAACACTTGCGCCACCGACAGGCGCGGCCCGTCGAAGACCGCCAGAAGCTCGGCCCTCTCCGCATCGGCGGTTTTCAGGCCCGTCTCTTCCGCGAGTTCGCGGATAAGCGAGCCCATGACATCGACGCGGCCGTCGGTGGCGACGTCCTTCATTTCGAGCGAGCCGCCGGGGGGATAGATCCTGCCGGCATTGAGCGTATGGGACGCCATGCGGCCATAGAGCAACGCATTGTCAGCCGTGTGAACGATGGCCGAGCCGAACACGTTGCAGACCGTCTTGTCGGGCCAGCCCCAATCGCGCCAGGCGACGAAGCTCGCATAGTCCGTCTTGATGAAGCGGCCGGTGAGCACCGAATTCGCGACTTCCGCCCCGGCGCAGATCAGCACATCGCCGTTCCAGATGCGTGGATTGGCGTCGGCGAGCTTGCGCCAATGTTCGGTGATGCGGGGCTTCTCGGCCTCGGCGAAGGACCATGATCCGGCATGCAGACGAAGATCGAGAGACGAGATCGGAACGAGTGTGAGATTCATGCGTGCTCTCTTCGCATAGCCCCTCCACTGGCGCAAATGGTCCGCGATTGGTACAAAATGGTTCCCCACTGGCAGGACATCCATGACCCGCGATTCCCGTTACGACATCCTCTTCGAGCCCATCCGCATCGGTCCCGTCACCGCGCGCAACCGCTTCTATCAAGTGCCGCACTGTAACGGCATGGGGTATCGCGACGTGTCCGCGCTCGCCACGATGCGCGGCATGAAGGCGGAAGGCGGCTGGGGCGTTGTGTGCACCGAAATGGTCGAGCTCCATGCCGCGAGCGATGTGGCCCCCTATGTCGAATTGCGTAACTGGGACGACCAGGACATCCCTACCCTGGCCCGTATCGCCGAGAAGATTCATGAGCACAAATCACTCGCCGGCCTCGAGCTCTGCCATTCGGGCTATACGGCCGCCAATCTCTATTCGCGCGAGACGCCGATCGCGCCGATGGCGATGAACACCTCGACCTATCACTTCGATCCCGTCCATGCCCGCGCCATGGACAAGCAGGACATCAAGGATCTGCGCCGCAGCCATCGCGCCGCCGCCTTGCGCGGCCGCAAGGCCGGCTACGATCTGATCTATGTCTATGCCGGCCACGGCCTCGGCATCTTCCAGCAGTTCCTGTCGCGCGCCACCAATGACCGGACGGATGAATATGGCGGCTCGCTCGAGAACCGCGCCCGCCTGCTGCGCGAGGTGATCGAGGACACCAAGGACGCGGTCGGCGACACTTGCGCCGTCCCGGTGCGTATCGCGATGAGCGAGTTCTTGGGCGGCGACGGCCTCGAGCCCGCCGAGGTCGAGGACGCCATCGCCATGATGGCCGAGCTTCCTGATCTCTGGGACCTGTCGCTCTCCGCCTGGCCCAAGGATTCGCAGACTTCGCGTTTCTCCGAGGAAGGTTTCCAGGAGCCCTATATCAAAGGCGTCAAGAAACTCACCTCGAAGCCGGTCGTCGGCGTCGGCCGCTATACCTCGCCCGATGCGATGGTGCGCGTCATCCGCCAGGGCATCATGGACATGATCGGCGCCGCCAGGCCCTCGATCGCCGACCCCTTTCTGCCGAAAAAGATCGAGGAAGGCCGCCTCGACGACATCCGCGAATGCATCGGCTGCAATATCTGCGTCACCGGCGACTACACCAAGACACCGCTCCGCTGCACCCAGAACCCGTCAATGGGCGAGGAATGGCGCAAAGGCTGGCATCCCGAGCGCATCCGCGCCAAAACGAGAGAGGCGCAGGTGCTCATCATCGGTGCGGGTCCAGCGGGCCTCGAAGCCGGACGCGCGCTTGGCCAGCGCGGTTATCAGGTGACCATTGCCGACAGAGCCCGCGAGGCCGGCGGCCGCGTGGCGCGCGAATGCCGCCTCCCCGGCCTCGCCGCCTGGGGCCGCGTGCGCGACTGGCGCCTCTTGCAGATCGGCAAGATGGCGAATGTGAATCTCTATCTTGAAAGCGATCTCACCGCCGACACGGCGCTCGAATTCGGCGCCGATCACATCCTCTGCGCCACCGGTGCTGTGTGGCGGCGCGACGGCGCCGGCCATCATCAATATCTGCCGTTACCCGTGGATGCTGCCGCCGATGTCCTCACCCCGGACGACATCATGGCGGGAGCGCGCCCCAAGTCCGAGGAGGCGATCGTCTTCGACGATGATCATTATTACATGGCGAGTGTGCTCTGCGAGCTTCTGGTGAAGGCCGGCGTCAAGGTGACCTATGTCACCCCCGCCGCGATCGCCGCCGCCTATACGGTCAACACCATGGAGCAGAAGCTCATCCAGGGCCGCCTGCTCGAGCTCGGCGTGACGGTAGTCACCGCCGAGGCCCTGTCGGAGGTCACAACACAAGGCCTCGTCACCTCCTGCATCTATACCGGCAAGGAGCGCCGCCACAACGCGGGGTCGATCGTGCTCGTCACCTCGCGCACGGGCGACGACACGCTCTATCGCGAATTGAAGGAGCGTGGCGCCAAGGTGACGGCGGCGGGCGATGCCTGGGCTCCCGCGGCGATCGCGCATGCCGTCTATGCCGGCCGGCGCTTCGCCGAGGAGTTCGACGAAAAACCGCGCGACATGATGGAAACGCCCTTCCGCCGCGAGCTGCTCACGCTTTCCGGTCGCTGAATCTATCCCACGGCCTATTCGTCGAGGATAAAGGAAACGGTCTCGGTCTCTTCCCGGCCGCAAAACTTGTTGATGGCAGTGAAATTCTTCATATCCTGCCAGTTCACGAAGACCACGCCTTGCGTCTTCCTCTGCGTCGAGGGCGGCGAGCGGATGAACCGGCGCTCGCCGAATACGAACGCCACATTGCGTCCGATCAGGTTCCTGTTCTCGTTGAAGAAGCTGAGCAAGGATGCCGATGACATGTTGGCGCAGCGAAATGTCCGACCCGCATTGGTAAGTCGTATGGCGATGTCATAGCGCATGAAATTCACCGGCAGAGGTTGATCTGGCGAGGCTGGATCATAGACCTGGATGCGATAGCCGGGATTGGGAACCGTATACATCCCGTACCCGCCCAGCCGCCACGGATTGATCTGGTCCGTCGCGACCAGGCGCATATGGTTCACGAGCCAGGCGACGTGAAGCACCAGGAGGCCCAGGACAACCCACTTTCGCGCATCCATTTCACGCAGCACGGTTCACCACCATCCCCACGAAGTAGCTGATGCCATAAAGGTCCATGACGAGCAGCGCGATGCAGACGGCGAGCAGCCATAAAGGCATGCCATACCGGAAAATAATGCACAGCAAGGCGATATTCAGGATCTGGAAATTCATCTCATCGGCATAGACTCCGGCGCCCAGGAGAAAGCCGACTTCTATGGCGAGAAAGACGAGCGAATTGAGTCCGAGCAGCAGCAGGATGCCGACACAGAGCTGCCAGGCGAGTATGAAGATCGAGATTGCCCGATAGTAGACGCAAGGATCGGGAGAGGCATTGTCGCACAGGAACGAGAAGAGGCGTTCCGTGGGAGATCCATTGATGCTGAGCCACGCGATATAGGAACCGTCGACATATGTGCCCGCCAGGATCTTCTGCGAGAAGGCGGCGAGCATCACGATGCCGATCGTCAGCCTCAAATAGAAAGCATAGAGATCAGATCTCCACCATTCTCTGAACAGAATGGCCACGGGGATGGACCACAAGGCGAGATAGGTGTGATTGGCGATCGCCATCCAATCGGGCAAGATGGAGATCGCTGCAATCACAATGAAGATGGCGATCGCCAATCTGCTTGTTCGCGCCCAAACGGCCAGCAGAGCGGCAAGAACAAGGCCGGCGCCCAGCAGATCGAGCACCAGTCGATCATACATGAACACCTTGACCGACGAGCGAAGCCAAGACGGATATTCCTGGAAAGCGACGGAAAGAAGCGCCAGCGACAGCGGCGCCCGGAATCTTGCGCCGCTCTCCTCGTACATTCTCGAAATCTTCGACAGATGGCTTTCGCTGCGCCGCGGCACCTCCTCGAAGGGTCTGTCCACCGTATGGGCTAACAAGCTACGCATTCATTCGCTCCGGCCCCTTCCGATCAGATCATGGATTCATGCATCAGGAACTTGCCGCTCGCCGCGCGCGGCAACTCTGAAACCTTGACGCAGGTGACCGAAAACCCCGGCGCGATGAACCTGTCGACAAGCCCCTGTATCCGCTCACGAGACACCTCGCTTGCCGGATCTTTCGGCAAATAATGGAACTCAACATCCGTCAAGGTCCGCTGGATCAGCTTGAAGTGCCTGACATCGAGATCGAGCATGAGATGCGGGCCAAGACCCGGCACGATCTTGCGCCCGTCCGGTAGCGTGAAGAGGTTCTTCTCGCGGCCGGAGATCTGAGCCAGAGACGCTGAGGAACGCGGACAAGTGTGAGTCTCGGCAACGACCGCATAGTCACCCGTCTCATAGCGAATGAGAGGCATGGCGCGATTGAACAAGGGGGTGACGACGACCTTACCCATCTTGCCGGAACGAACCGGTCGATTGGCATCATCCAGGATCTCCACGACCATATGACGCTCTGCTGGGTGATAGGCGCCGCACTGCGCACATTGCGCGGCGATGAGGCCCGTCTCGATACATCCATACCTGTCGACCATCCGGCAGCCCGGAAGTGCGGCAACCAGGAGGCGCAACTGCTCCGGAACGATTTCCGAGATGGTGACGATCAGTTTCAGGGGAAGGCGCACGCCGATGTCTTCACCATGCTGCAACATCGCCAGCGCCTTCGACGGATGGCTGTAGAGCAGCGAGGCGCCAGTCTTCCTGATGAGCTCAAATCCTTCGCGGCTGTCGACGGTGTAGAGAGTCCACTTGCGTCTGCGCCCTTCCGGCTTCTCCTCGACGGCGCCCGGTGGATGGTCCGCGTTCGGATTTTTCATGCTCACCGCGCGCGGGTGGTGCTCGATTCCCCACCCTGCCGTCAGCCGGGCATTTTCGACCTTGTTAAGGGCGAGGAATCTCTGGGTCATCTTCGTCACCATCGGCTCGCCGGTTGAGCCTGATGTCGCCTTGCTCGCCACCTTTCCCTCCGACGGCTCGACGCCGTCTGCGAAGAAACGGTCGGACTGCTCCCTCACGACATCCTTCTTGGTGACCGGAATATTCTTGAGCGCCATCCGCGCCCCACCCCGCAGACTCTTCGCCCATGCCTTGTCGCGATAGAAAGGAGAATGAGCGGCCGCATGAGCGAGCATCTCCAAAAGCGCCTCTTCGACATTCGGATTGAACCGTTGTTCGATCGAGCCCGCCGGCGTGGCCGGCGCAGCTACTGGAAGTCCATTTGCCGCCCGCATTCGCTTCCCTGCGAAGATCGCCCGCGCGAACAGTGAAACGAGCGCCTTCCCGTTGTCAAGGTCGCGCCGGCCGGCCAAAGAAAGAAGGGCCCTTGCGGGCCCTTCCGTATCATTGAGACAGGATGGAGTGGCTTACCAACCGGGGTTGAAGCGCCAGGACAGGACCGCACGCACCGTGTCGCGGCTGAAGTCCACCTTGCCCGCATGCGTGTTGTCTTCATCGATGCCGCCATCATCATCATCCGGATCGTTGGCGAAACCATCCCATTGGATGTCGTCGAGGAAGTCGTGCCGATATTCGACCTTCAAAGACAAATTCTCGGTGACCATGTGCTCGATGCCGGCGCCGGCAGTCCACCCGTCAACGCTCTCTTTTTCATCGAATTCCGTTCCATCCGGGTACGGTATAGTGGTCTCGTGACGGGCGTTCACCTTGCCCTTGATCCACGTATAGCCACCCAAGCCGTAGAACAACGTGTCGTTGTTGACGGCAAAACCGAGACGGCCACCCAGGAACCACGAATCTTCAAGCTCGGCTTCGATGCTTGAATCGGCGAAGTTGCCGTCGTCATCCTCAAAGAAGCTCGAAGACGCTTCGGCCGAGGAGTCACCATTGAAGTCGTAATTCGCGAGAATACCAACGACGAAGGGCGAGTCCGCGAACTGGTAGTCGAAGCCCGCCTCGACCGTTCCGAAACCGTACCAGGCGCCGAGATCATTGCCGTCGATCGACAGAATGGCTTCCGGCCCGCCATCATCGAACGCTTCGACAGCAAACTCGGACTCGGCATCATAGAAATTATAACCGGCGCCGCCGCCGACGCCGATGTGGAAACCGGTCCAGGTCGGTGCCGGTTCAGGCGCGATAATGTCGGCCGCAAAAGCACTGGGCAACATCAGTACTAGGGCTGAGGCAGACAGTAACAGCGTTCTTTTCATAAACCCCTCCAGTGGTTTTGGGCCCCTATAGTTCCTTAGAGTAAAATGGATTCTGTCCATTGGGCAAGGCGCGGAAGCAACCCAAAGTAAGTTTCTTGGACAATGTGGCTTTTGGGCAACATATGATCTAACTCTTTGTATTCGCCGATTATTTGACGTTTTCAATCGACGTCAGAAGTCAGGAAAGTCCAGAAAGAGTAGCGCGTGAGTGAGGCCCGGGCGGATTAAGCCTCGGTTTACCAAGATCGCCGAGTCTCTCCCTGACTCACCGGGGACGACGACGACCATGACACGGCTGACATCCACTTTTGCCTTGCTGCTTTCCACTGGCCTGGCGACTTCCGCCTATGCCCAGTCTACCGATTATACCGGTTCCATCAGCTCGCTGACGCGCCAGGCGCCAACCGGCAAGCTCGCCACCCAGACCGAGGTCCTGGATGGGCAGTCCCAGGCCGCCCTGATCACCCCCGCCTCGCCCCAGGCGATGGATGCGGCCATCGCCATGTATGACCACATCACCCGTAATGGCGGCTGGCCGTCGGTGCGCGAGCGCAATCTGGAAAAGGGCGATTTCAGCCCGGGGGTCGCGGTGCTGCGCCAGCGCCTGGTCGCCGAAGGCTACCTCCCTCCGCAAAGCCTCGAGGTCGACGAACCGGAGAAATTCTCGGTCGAGATTCGCAATGCGGTGAAGGCCTTCCAGGCCAATCACGGCCTCGCCCCCACCGGCAAGGTCGATGACCGCACCCGGGCCGAATTCAATATCTCGGCGGCCACCCGCTTGCGCCAGTTGCAGATCAACCAGCCGCGCGTTGCCGCCTATGCCGCGAAGCTCGGGCCCCGCTACATCCTGGTCAATATTCCCTCGGCCCAGCTCGAGGCGGTCAATTTTGGCGCCGTCTATTCCAGGCACAATATCGTCGCCGGCAAGATCGACCGTCCCTCGCCGGCCTTGATGAGCCGCATCAGCGACATCAATTTCAATCCCTATTGGACGGCGCCCGATTCCATCGTCAAACGCGACCTCCTGCCCAAGCTCGCCAAGGATCCCGACGTGCTGAGCAAGATGAAGATCCGCGTCATCGAGAAGGCGAGCGGCCGCGAGGTCGACCCGCGCAGCGTCGACTGGAACGTGACGCCGAGCAACTCATTCCTGTTCCGCCAGGATCCGGGCGACCAGAACGCCATGGCGACAGTGAAGATCAATTTCCCCAACAAATATGCGGTCTATCTGCATGACACGCCGACCCGCGAATTGTTCGGCCAGAACGCCCGCTATCTGAGCTCGGGCTGCATCCGCGTCGATCGCGTCCAGGTGCTGATCGATTGGATCCTCTCCGGCCAGGACGGATTCAATCCCGACATGATCGAGACCATCGCCCAGTCAGGTCAACGCCTCGACAAGCCGGTCAAGAAAGGCCCCGATCTCCGGATCATGTATCTGACCGCCTGGGCCACCGAGGACGGCCGCATCCATTTCCGTCCCGACATCTATCATCTCGACGGCACCGGCTTCATCACCGGCCAGCCGCAGCCGCGCAGTGAGTTCTGATTTTCAAGACGGCCGGTTCTTGATCATCATTCCGGCGATCTCCTTGAGGAGCTTCGCCGCCACATTGGCGGTAAGGTTCGAGATGTCGCAACGCGGATTATATTCGACGATATCGGCGGCGACGATCGGCTGATCGAGCCGATGCAGGAGATTGACCACCTGGCGGACCGTCAGGCCGCCAGGCTCGCGATAGGTCACGCCCGGCGCATACGCCGGATCGAGCGCATCGATGTCCATCGAGATGAAGATCGGCGTCCTTACGTCGAGCCTGATGTCCTCACCACAGCGGCCCGCCTCGATGACCTCGACGCCGAAACGCTTGAACTGCTCACGATGGTGGCCGTTGATGGTGCGTAAACCCACCTGGATCAGCCGGTCGGTGAGCCCCTCCTCCATGATCCGCGCGAAGGACGAGGTCTGCGAGCGCCGGTTGCCCTGATAGGAGTCATAAATATCGGGATGCGCGTCGATATGAAGGATGGTCAGGCTCTTATGGCGCTGCCGCACCGCCCGCATGACCGGATGGGTGACGGCGTGATCGCCGCCCAGGCAGATCAAAGGATCGCCGTTAGCCATGACACGCCCGACCGTTTCCTCGATAACGTCCCAGGGGTCCCGCTTGTCGTCGAAACGGATATCGCCATGATCGCTGAAGGCCTCATTGAGATCGATGCCGGTCTCGGTCCACAGGCTGTGGGCGTCGGAATACAGCTCCGCGCGAATGGGAGCCGGCGCCTCCGCGGCCCCCTTCATCATCGCGGAGTTGTCGTCATTGGGAATGCCGAGAAGCGAGACCTTGGCCATGATACCTACCTTGTTCGAAGGGATGCGCTTCGAGCACATCGATTTGCCAGAATCGTGACGCTCCTTGCTGCACAAGACTAGCGTCTTTAACATTCCGCTACGATCGAGTTGGAGGCTTTTGAAGTGACTTTTAACGTGTTTACCCGCGCCGGCCTGGCCGCTCTCGCTGTGTTCGCTTTCACCACCTTGGCCAGAGCCGATGGTGAGATCGACAAGCTCATGACGGCCGGCGACAAAGCCCGCCTCGCCGCCTTCGACACGGTCCGCGCCGAAGCGATCGCCGAGGCCAGGAAAAGCGGCGCGCCCCAAGACGTCACGACGCTCGCTACGATCCTCGCCGGCAAGCCGCTCTCTTTCTCGGGCAAATTCGACATGACCGGCAGCTGGCAATGCCGCACCATCAAGCTCGGTGGCCGGCCGGCGCTCACCATCTATGGCTGGTTCAAATGCCGCATCACCGACGACGGCTCGGGCTGGCGGCTCGAGAAGCTCACCGGCTCGCAGCGCACTTCCGGCGCCTTCTATACCGACAGCGATAGCCGACTCACTTATCTGGGCGCCTTCCACTATGCCGACGAGACGCCTCGCCGCTATCGCGCCGACCCCGACCGCGACGAGGTCGCTTATGCGGTTCGCGCCGGCGACAAACGCATCCGCCTTGAATTCCCCTCGCCCAAATATGAATCGAAATTCGACATCATCGAGCTGAAGAGGTGAAACCGCGCGACCTCATCGCTTTCTTTCGCGCGCATGTCGCCGAGCTGCGCCATGCCCTGCGGGTGGTCATTGCCGTCGTCGCGGCCTTTGCCGTCGTAAAACTCTTCGGCCTGCCGCAAGGCTGGTGGGCGGTCATCACCGCGCTCCTCGTGGTCCAGACCAGCGTCGGCGGGTCGCTTAAGGCGGCGCTCGACCGGCTGTGGGGCACGATGGCCGGGGCCTTCTACGGCGCTCTCGTCGCCATCGCCATCCCGCATGCGAGCGACATCGGGCTCGGCATCGCCATTGCGGTGGCCATCCTGCCGCTCGCTTTCCTCGCCGCGGTGAATGCCATTTTCCGGGTGGCGCCGGTCACCGCTTTGATCGTCATGCTGCCGATCTACGGTCCGGCGTCCGATCCCTTGATCTCGGCCGCCGACCGTGTTTTCGAAATCATCATCGGCAATATCGTGGCGCTCGCCGTTACCTTCGTGATCCTGCCCACGCGGGCCCATGGCCAATTGCGCGAGGCGGCGGCACGCGTCGCCAGCCTCAACGCCGATCTGATGGAGCGGCTGATCGACGGCCTCACCCGCGATCAGGGCCGCCAGAGCGTGCCGCCGCTTCACGCCAAGATCCGCGCCGCGCTCAAGCAGACCGAGACCGCCGCCGAGGAAGCGGCGCGCGAGCGCAAGATGCGGGTGAGCGACGATCCGGACCCCGAGCCCGTGGTGCGCACACTTTATCGGGTGCGCCATGATCTCGTGATGGTGGGCCGTGCGGCGGCCAAGCCCTTGCCCGAACCCGTCCTGGCCGAGCTCGGCTCCCAGCTCGCAACCTTGCACCAGGATGCAAGCGCGGTTCTGCGCGGCATTTCTGCCGCCCTTATCGCCCACCTGCCGGCCCCCGGCATCGAGGCCTATCAGGCCAGTGTCCGCAGCCTGGCTCAGGCGATCGAAACCCTGGCGGAGAATCGCCAGCGCCTGCCCCAATCGGAGGCGGCGCGCCTCTTCACCTTACGTTTCGCGCTCGAGCAATTGGGCGACGATATGCGCGACCTCGCCGCCCGCACCAGCGAGCTGGCCAAGAAGAAAGTCGCGCCGGCGAGTTAATTCGACGACGCCGCGGCCTTCTTCCAATCCCCAGTGGTGTTCCACCAGCGGTTGGGATTGGCGCTGTCATCGAGGCCTTTGGAGCGACTGGCGAGAATGGGCGCGATGCGGATCACCGGCTCCTGATAGGAATGGCATTCGAAGATCGCTTCGATCACCGCCTCGACAAGTGCTCGGTCATCATCGAGTTCAAAAGAGACTTCGACGACACCTGGCCGCTTGCGGATTTCGGTCTCCGGTCCGGCGGCAGCCCCTTCGAGCGGGCGATAACGCTCGGTACCGGAGCCCGACTGATAGGCGTTGTTGTCATATTTGCCCATGGCCAATGGCGTCACCTGGGTAACGGCCGCCATGATCCGGTCGACATCATCGGCCGGCGCCAGCACCGTCAGCAGGCATTTGCGCTCCATCCGCACCGAGCGGGTCTCAAAGCTTTCTCCGGTCATCACGGGTCCTCCCTGTTGCCGGAAGCCAGGCTAGGACCCGCCTATGACAACCCCTGTCAGCAGCTATTCCGGACCGAGCGCCAGCCCGTCCATCGGCTTGTGCAGGAAGGCGCCCAGGACCTCGACCACCAGCCTATGGTCCTCGCGCTGCGGCAGACCGGACACGGTGATGGCGCCGACGACGCCGGTGCCCTCGACATGGATGGGAAAGCTGCCGCCATGCGGGGCATAGTCCATGGGCGAGACACCGCGATACTGGTCGAGCGTATCTTCCTTGGCGGCCAATTCGCGTCCGACCCGGTAGGAGCTCTTGAAATAGCGCAGCACCACATTGCTCTTGCGCCGCACCCATTCGGGATTGTCGGGCGTGCTGCCCGCCAGCGCCGTATAGAAGAGTTGCCGCCCGCCAACACGGATATCGACGACGATCGGCAGTTTGCGCGTCTCGGCCAGATCGCGGAATCTGAGGCCCAGCTCCCAGGCGGTGTTCTCGTCGAAGGAGGTGAAGCGCAGCACATCCTCCTGCAAGGCGAGTTGATTGAGATCGTCACTGATGGTCATGCGGGGCCCCCGGAGGTGTGCGGTCGAAGGACTGGCGCGCCTTGCGCACCTTCTGATGATTGCGGTCCGACCATTGCACGAGATGCTCGAGCGGGTCCATCAGCGATTGGCCCAGCTTGGTGAGGCGGTAATCGACGCTCGGCGGCACGGTCGGATAGACAGTACGCTGGATCAGCCCGTCACGCTGCAGGTCGCGCAGGGTCTGCGTCAGCATGCGTTGCGAGATATCGCCGATCATCCGTTTAAGCACGCCAAAGCGGCGTGGCCCCTCTTCCAGATTCTTCAGGATCAAGACGCTCCATTTGTCGCCGATCCGATCGAGCACGTCGCGGACCGGGCATTTGGCGATCAGCATGGCGTCGGCGCCGGGCGGCATCGGCTGCAGCCGGACGGTTCCATCGGCTAGGCGCATGGGTAGTTACCTCCACATAACCAGGCGCGGTGAAAGTGCCGTCTTTCGCACCTCCCCGAAAGTCCCTATCTCACATCCTGGTCTAAAAAAGAGACCAGAACTCTAAACAAGCAGAGTGGAGATATCCATGTATTTCGTCACCGGTGCCTCCGGCAAGCTCGGCCAATTGGTCGCGGCCGAACTGGCGCAACAAGGGGCGGCGCCGAAGATCACCTTGGGCTCACGCAATCCCGCTGGGCTCCAGCAGAGCTTCAAGACCGCCCGCTTCGATTTCGAAGCGCCGGACACGATGCGCGCGGCGCTGGCCGGCCATGACCGCCTGCTGCTGATTTCAGGCGATGCGCCGATCGAAGCGCGTATCCACCAGCACAAGGCGGCCGTCGATGCCGCCAAGGCCGCCGGCGTCAAACTCATCGCTTATACGAGCTTCACCAACGCGTCAGTGAAGAGCCTCTTCACCTTCGCCAGGATACATGCCGAGACCGAGGCCTATATCAAGGCATCCGGCCTCGCCTATCGCTTCCTGCGCGACAATCAGTATGCCGAGAATATCGCGAGCACCGTCGCCCATGCGAAGGAAACCGGCACCTTCGCCGTCTATGGCAGCAAGGGCAAGGTCGCCTATGTCACCCGCGCCGATGTGGCGAAAGCGGCCGTGGCCGGGCTCCTGACCGCTCCCAATGGCGGCGAGACATTCGAGATCACAGGCCCCCGCGCCTATGACGCCGCCGATATCGCGGGCATCCTGAGCCGGAAATGGGGCAAGCCGGTCGCGGCGGCCGAGCTGCCGCGTGATGCGCTTGTCGCGATCTTCAAGCAGATGCAGTGGCCACCCTTCGTCATCGAGGCGATCGTCAGCCTCAATGAGGCGTCGGCGGCCGGCGAGCTGGCTCAGGTGAGCGGCGATGTCCGCAGGCTGACCGGACAGGAACCGGAAAGCCTCGAAAACTTCCTCACCCGCACAGCATGAAAAAAGAGCCGCTGGATCACTCCAGCGGCTCTTTTACAGAACGGCTTGCGCCGATCAGTTCCGGGTCTTGTCGACCAGCTTGTTCTTCGAGATCCACGGCATCATCGCGCGCAGCTTCTCGCCCACGTCCTCGATCGGATGCGCGTCATTGACGCGGCGGATGGCCTTGAAGCTCGGCTGGCCGGCCTTGCATTCGCGGATCCATTCCGAGGTGAAGCGGCCGGTCTGGATGTCCTTCAGCACGCGGCGCATTTCCTGCTTGGTCTCGTCGGTGATGATGCGCGGACCGGTCTGGTACTCGCCCCACTCGGCGGTGTTGGAGATCGAGTAGTTCATGTTGGCGATGCCGCCTTCATAGATCAGGTCGACGATCAGCTTCACTTCGTGCAGGCATTCGAAATAGGCCATCTCGGGCGCGTAGCCCGCTTCCACCAGCGTCTCGAAGCCGGCGCGGATCAATTCGACCAGGCCGCCGCAGAGCACCGCCTGCTCGCCGAACAGGTCGGTCTCGCATTCTTCCTTGAAGGTCGTCTCGATGATGCCGGAACGGCCGCCGCCGATGGCGCAGGCATAGGAGAGCGACAGGTCATGGGCATTGCCCGAGGCGTCCTGATGGATGGCGATGAGGCAGGGCACGCCGCCGCCCTTCTGATATTCGCCGCGCACCGTATGGCCGGGGCCCTTCGGCGCGATCATGAGGACGTCGATCGTCTTCTTGGGTTCGATCAGGTTGAAATGGATGTTGAGGCCGTGCGCGAAGGCGATCGCGGCGCCGTCACGGATGTTCGGGGCAATCTCGTCTTTCCAGATGTCGGCCTGGAGCTCGTCCGGGGTCGCCATCATCATGAGATCGGCCCATTTGGCGGCCTCGGCGACCGTCATGACCTGGAGGCCGTCGGCTTCCGCCTTCTTGGCGGTCTCGGAGCCCTTGCGCAGCGCCACGGCGAGGTTCTTGGCGCCCGAATCCTTGAGATTCAGGGCATGAGCCCGGCCCTGGCTGCCATAGCCCACGATGACGACCTTTTTGCCCTTGATCAGGTTAACATCGGCATCCCGGTCATAATAAACGCGCATGAGACTTCCCTCGCTGGTGAATTGAATACGGGTCTCGAAAGCCCGCAAAACCGGGGCGCACAATAGAGATCGGTGCCCCAAAGGCAAGCCTGTTCGATGCATTGGCCGCATGTCCCTGGAGGGAGGCTTCCCGCCCCTCGGTCAGCCTGAGACGGTGCTCGAACCCCGCGCTGCAAGCGATTCAAAAGACTCAGGGTTCCGGCCCAGGGCCACGTCCCCCGACACGATCCGGGCCAGCGCCCGGGCCACCAGGGGGATACGGCTCGCCGGCGCCACCAGCCCGTCCCTGAGCATCGGCAGGACAGTGCTATCCGATTGGTAGAAGGGCGTGAACACGGCGCTCAGGGCCTGATAGAGCCGGATATGATACCGGCGCTGGCGGGCGTAGTGGGCGAGTGCGTCGCCCATTTCACCTGAGCGGGCCAATGCTTCCGCCAGGGCACGCACATCGAGCAGCGCCATATTGGCCCCCTGCCCCAGCTGCGGGCTCGTCGCATGGGCGCTGTCACCGATGAAGACGAGGCCCGGACCATAGGGCAACGGCAGCGTGTGATGGCCATAGGATGCCAAGACCATCTGGTCCGGCTCGCGGATCTCGGCCAGCAGCGGCTCGGTCTCGGGCCATATCCTCGCGACCCTGGCCCGCCAGGCCGGCAGTCCGTCTGCCTGCCAGCGTCGATAGTCCTTGGCCTTGAGGCTCCAGAAGAAGGTCGTCTGCGGTTCATCTCCGGCGAAGCGTTTGCCCACCGGCAGCACACCGATCATCACGGACGCCCTCTCATAGCGCTGCTCCAGAGCCCGCCCGTCGAAGCTCTTGGCCAGGCTCCAGGGCAGCGTCGTCCACAACGCGCCATAGGCGAGGACGCAACGGCGGGCCGGCGCCGAGGCTTCCGCCACCAGAGGCGATCGGCTGCCCAAGGCGTCGACGACGAGATCGAAAGGACCGAAACGCCCCTTGTCTGTGATCAGAACCGGGCGCCGCCCGCCGCCGCGGTCGAGGCCGGTGACGCGCGCGCCGGTCTCGATCGAAACCGGCAATGCCGTCACCGCGTCATAGAGGACGTTGAACAGCGCCGAGCGATGCACCGCCAGCCCATTGCGTCCCGTGTTCAACGCTGCATACCGCACATCGAGAACGACACGGCCGGACGGGATTGCGCGTCCGAACAGGCGGTCGATCGGCGCACCGAGTTGGCGGATTCCATCGCCGAGCCCCAGCCAGTCGAGCACATCGAGACCTGCCGGCTGCAGCATCAGCCCCGAGCCTAAGGGTCGCGGCGCCTCGAACTGATCGAAGAGCCGGATCTTATGGCCCTGGCGCGCCAGGGCCAATCCGGCGGCGAGCCCGGCCACACCACAACCGGCAATAGCGATGTCGAGAGATTTCATCGGGAGATCAGGCGGCGTCGCGCGCCTGCCACAGGATCCTGAGACTCAGGGCGCCGAGGAAAAGCCCGGTCACCCGGTCGATCCATTTCTTGGCGCCGATATAGAAGTGCCGCACCGGGCCGGAGCCAAAGCACAGAGCGACGATCACATACCAGACGACCTCGTTGGTGGTGACGATGGCGAGCAGCGCCAGCATCATCCAGGTCGGCACGTCCTGCGGCAGCATGGCGACGAAGATCGAGCCGAAGAAGACGGCGACCTTGGGATTGGAAATCTGGGTGAGGAAGCCGCGCAGGAACGGATTTCGTCTCGTGACCTCGACATTGCTGTCGCCCATCTCGATCGGGGAACTGGCATGCCGGAAGATCTGGAAAGCGATCCACAAGAGGAACAAGGCGCCCGCCACCTTCATGCCGACAAACAGCCAGTGATGCAGCCGGAACAGCGCATGGAGGCCGAGCAGCGCCGCGCTTGCCCAGACGATAGTGCCGGCGCCGAGGCCGAAAGCAATCTTGATGCCGTCGAGGCGCGAGCGCGCCACCGCGGTCTGCGCCGTGATGAGGAAGCTCGGCCCCGGGCTGATAACCGCCAGAAGCTGAACCAGTCCGATGGTCACCAGGGTGATCAAGCTTGCCGTCACGCTGCCTCGCTTATCTGGTCGCCGCAGGCCATGCGGAACAGCCGCACGGCTTCCGCCATGCCGAAGACGAGCGCATCGGCCGTGATGGCATGGCCGATCGAAACTTCGCGCAAATTGGGCAGCGCCGCAACCAGGCGCGGCAGATTTTCGCGGGTCAGGTCATGGCCGGCATTGAGGCCGACGCCGGCCTTCTCGGCCGCCTTGCCGGTCGCCACCACTTTGCGGAATTCGCGCTCGAGCGCCAAAGGTTCGAAGGCGCCGCCATAAGGCCCGGTATAGATCTCGACGCGGTCGGCGCCGACTTCCTTCGCCTGGAAAGCGAGCTCGGGCTCGGCGTCGATGAAGATCGAAACGCGCATGCCCTGACTTTTGAACGCGCCGATGACGTCGGTGAGGAAGCTCCTATGGGTGCCGATGTCCCAGCCATGGTCGGACGTCACCTGGCCGATATCGTCGGGAACGAGCGTCACCTGATCGGGCTTGGCCGCCATGGCCAGCTTGACGAAGTCGGGGTCGGGATTGCCCTCGATATTGAATTCGCGGCCCGGATACTCCTTGCGGATCATGTCCTTGAGGATGCCGACATCGCTCCGGCGGATATGCCGCTCATCGGGCCGTGGATGCACGGTCAAGCCATAGGCGCCCGCCTTGAGCGCGATCCGCCCCAGGCCTTCGACGCTCGGCCATGGCAGGTTGCGGCGGTTGCGCAGAAGGGCGATGGCATTCACATTGACGGAGAGTTTGGTCGACAAGGCACACCTCGGCTGATCGAAGAGGCCCTGAAGTTATCAACCGAGTGGACAGCCCAAAATGTCCGCTTTAGAGCGATTTTCTCAGACCACTTTTGAGTCATTCAGCACCGGGCTGCGGCCCTGCAGATGGTCGAGAAACATGAGGAAGATTTCCCGTTCCGTGGTGATGTCGAGGCGGCGATAGATCCGCTTCTTATGCGCCTTGACGGTCTGCGGCGCGCAGCCGACACGCTCGGCGATCGCCTTGGTCGGATAGCCTTCCAGGATGGCGCAGATGATCTCATGCTCTCGTTTGCTGACATAACCCGCCAGGAACGACGCCTTCAATGCCGGCAGGCTGCTCCTCAGGCTCGAATAGCTGAGCACACAGAGCCGCCCGCCCGGCGCGATCGGAAACCATTCGTCGAGCCGGCTGGTGAACAGCGTGCCGCCGTCGATATCGAGGCTGCGGCTGTTTTCGGCGAAGGCGGTCCTGGCCTGCCCCTCCAACGCAGCGTCGCGCCGGCAGGCCTGGCGCCATTCGCGATTGGCGAACACGGCTTCGCCGGCCCGGTCGAAGATGCATACCGCGTTGGGTTGGAAGCCGCGCGCCGTCCGGCTCACCGCTCCCCGGAACAAGAGCTGGTTATTGGTACGGTGGAGCCTGGCGATGCCGGCATAGAGCCGGCGCAGCACATCGGGCGCTTCGTCCGAGAAGCGCATCGACCGTTCCATGAACAACGCCACCGTGCGCCGCCCGGGTGACGGCAGCAGCATGCCGATCTCGTCGACGAGGCCGATCGGGTCGTAGAATTCGGCGAAGTAATTGCCGAAATCATAGTCGCGCTCGCGCACCTCGTTCATCGTCACGACGCCGGGCCGACCGGTATTCTGCCAATGCCGCGACAGCGGGCAATATCGGCTGAACTCGCGCACATAGGACTTGCAGTGGACTTCCGGCGTGTCGCAGGGATCGATGCACACGGCGCGGCCGTCGCGTTCGATCTGATAGACCTGCGCGAAGTCGCTGGGAAACACCTCACGGACGACATCGAGAATGCCGCGATGGAACCGGGGCGTCCCCAGAGCCCCGGCAATCTGGCCGAGCGCTGAGGCCGCCGCCCCCGCGTCGCTGATCCCGAGCTTGCCCATAAGCGCCCTCCTCCCGGCTCCGTTACCCCAAAAGGGGGATTCAAGCCTGCGGCGAGCATGCCCTAGACCTCATCGCCAGTCTATCCGCTCGGGAACGGCGTAACGAACAGGTGAAGCCCGCAATGACCTTGACCACCAATTTCGAGAAATCCGCTCAGGAAGCCTGGGAACAGGATCGCGCCCATCTCATCCACCCCTTTTCGAGCCTCGCCGCCAACAAGGAGGAAGGCTGCACGGTGATGGCGGGCTCGGACGGCGTCCATGTCATGGATGCCGAGGGCAACCGCTTCTATGACGGCATCGGCGGCCTGTGGTGCGTGAATGTCGGTTATGGCCGCGAGGAGATCATCGAGGCGATCGTCAAGCAGCTGCGCGAGCTGCCCTTCTATTCCGCCTTCAACAACCTGACCAACAAGCCGGCTTCGGCACTCGCCGCCAAGCTCGCCAAGCTGGCGCCCGGCAAGCTGAACCATGTCTTCTTCGGCACTGGCGGCTCGGTGGCGAACGACTCCGCCATCCGTCTCGTCCACCATTATTTCAACCGGATCGGCAAGCCCTATCGCAAGAAGATCCTGTCGCGCCAGAACGCCTATCACGGCAGCACGCATCTCACCATCGCGCTCACTGGCCCGATCTATCAGGCGGGCTGGGACGGCGCCACCGATCTCGTCCACTATCTTTCCGCCCCGCACAGCTATCGCCGTCCCGAGGGCGTCAGCGAAGAAGGCTTCCTTGACTTCCTCATCCAGGAGATGGAGGAGGCGATCCTCAAGCTCGGCCCCGACAATGTCGCGGCCTTCATCGCCGAGCCGATCATGGGCGCCGGCGGCGTGATCGTGCCGCCTGAGGGGTATCACAAGCGCACCTTCGATCTCTGCCGCAAATACGGGATCTTCTACATCTCCGACGAAGTCGTCACCGCTTTCGGCCGCCTCGGCCACATGTTCGCGTCCTTCGACAAGTTCGGCATCGAGCCGGACATCATCGCCAGCGCCAAGGGCATATCGTCTGGCTATCAGCCGCTGTCCGCCACCATCGTCTCGGATGAGATCTTCGAAGTCATCAGCCGTCCGGGCGCGGCCTTCTTTCATGGCTTCACCTATAGCTGCCATCCCGCCGCCTGCGCCGCCGGCCTGAAGAACATCGAGATCATCGAGCGCGAGAAGATCTGCGAGCGCGTACGCAAGACGGGGCCCATCTTCGAGAAGACGCTGCACAAGCTGGAAGATCTCGATCTCGTCGGAGAGGTGCGCGGCAGCCACTTCATGATGTGCATCGAGAATGTCGCCGACAAGAAGACCAAGGCGCTGCTGCCGGCGGAAGCGAATGTCGGCAAACGCATCGCCCAGAACTGCCAGAAGCGCGGCCTCATCGTCCGCCCGCTCGGCCAGCTCAACATCCTGTCGCCGCCTTTGACGCTCGAAGTCGCCCAGATTGAGGAGATCGGCGCGATCCTGCGCCAGAGCATCAAGGCCACCATGGATGATCTCAAGAAGGACGGATTCCTCTGATGCTGCACCGGCAGCAGGATTTCACTGAGGCAATGGAGCGCAAGACGGCAATCGATGTCGCGGGCGTCGTCAAGCGCTTCGGCCACGGTGCGGCGAGTGTTACGGCGCTGAAGGATGTGTCGCTTACTATCCGCGACAACGAATTCTTCACCTTGCTCGGGCCGTCGGGCTGCGGCAAGACCACACTCCTCCGCATCCTGGCGGGTTTCGAGGGGGTGAGCGAAGGCGCCGTCTCGCTTTATGGCGATACCATCGCCGGCCTGCCGGCCAACCGGCGCTCGGTCAACACCGTCTTCCAGCATTATGCGCTGTTTCCGCATATGACGGTGGCCGAGAATGTTGCCTATGGGCCGCAGCGCCTGCGCCGGCCGGCCAAGGAAATCGCCGAGACGGTCGCCCGCATGCTCCAGCTGGTGAAGATGGAGAAATTCGCCGAGCGCCGCCCGGCGCAATTGTCGGGCGGCCAGCAGCAGCGCGTTGCCCTCGCGCGGGCCCTGGCGCCGCATCCCAAGGTTCTGCTCCTCGATGAGCCCCTCTCCGCCCTCGATCTGAAACTGCGGCAGGCGATGCGCGCCGAGCTCAAGCAGCTGCAGCGCGCCACCGGCATCACCTTCGTCTTCGTCACGCATGATCAGGAAGAAGCCCTGTCGATGAGCGACCGTATCGCGGTGATGTCGGAGGGCGAGATCCAGCAGATCGGCACGCCGGCCGAAATCTATGAGCATCCCGCCAACCGGTTCGTCGCCTCCTTCATCGGTGACGCGAATTTCATCGCCGCCGAGATCGTCAGCGTCACCGGCGGCACGGCCAGGTGCCGTTCGACGCGTGGTCTCACCTTCACACTCGCGGTGGCGGCCGGCGGTAAGCCTGGCGACAAGGTGACGTTGTTCCTGCGCCCCGAGAAGGTGCGGATCGAGCCCCCTGGCGATGCCGGCTTGGCGGGCACGATCCAGGCGATGGAATATCTCGGCCAGTCCATCTTCTATCAAGTCGATATCGGCGAGGATGCGCCCCTGACGGTGGCCGGGCGCAGCCGCGACGATGGCGGCACGCCGTACGGGATCGGGGATCGTGTTTCGCCCGTCATCGGCGCCGATGCCTTGCGGATGCTGCTCGGATGATCGCGACTGCACAGACGCCGGCGCTGCGCAGGCTTCTCGGCCTCCTGCCGGCGCTCGCCGTCATCGGCCTCTTCATGCTGGTGCCGGTCGCCATCATGGCGCTCTATTCGTTCCTCGAGGCCAATCCCTTTGGCGGGATCGTCTGGCGTTTTTCGCCCGAAGCCTATGTCCAGTTCCTCTTCGAGCGCGACCTCGCCGACAATCTCGTCTTCCAGTCGGGCTATCTCATCATCATCTTGCGTTCACTCGGCCTCGCGGTGCTGGCCACCGTGCTCTGCCTGATCGTCGGCTTTCCGATCGCCTATTTCATCGCCCGCCAGCCTGCCCGACACCGCAATATCTGGATCTATCTGATCACCATTCCGTTCTGGACCAACCAGCTGGTGCGCACCTTCGCCTGGATCATCATCCTCGGCCGCAACGGCACGATCGAGCTGCCCTTCAGATGGCTGGGGATACTCGGCGCCGACGACACGCTCGGCCTCATGTATACCGACTTCGCCATCGTCATCGGCCTCATCTACGCCTTCATCCCGATCATGGTGCTGCCGATCTATGCGAGCCTCGAGAAGCTCGACTTCCGTCTCGTCGAGGCCTCCGCCGATCTCTACTCCTCGACCTTCGAGACCTTCCGGCGGGTGATCATCCCGCTGGCCAAACCCGGGATCGTCGCCGGCTCCATCCTCGTCTTCATTCCCTGCCTCGGCGCCTTCATCCAGCCCGATCTCTTGGGCGGCGGCAAGAAACTGATGCTCGGCAGCCTGGTGCAGTTCCAGTTCGCCACCGCGCGCAACTGGCCCTTCGGCGCCGCGGTGGCGATGATACTCCTCACTTTCGTCGTTCTGTGCCTTCTCTGGTACGCGCAGGCGGCGCGGCGCGCCGGCGTCCAGTCGGGAGCCCTCGCTCATGCCTGAGTTCCGCAATGTCGGCGACGTGAAAGGCCTCAGATCCACGGCCTATGGCTTCATGGCCTTTCTCTATCTGCCGATCGCTATTCTCATTCTCTATTCCTTCAACTCGGGCTCGCTGGTGATGGTCTGGTCGGGCTTCGGCCTCAACTGGTACACCAAGGCCTTCGGCAATGCCGACATCCAGCGCGCCGCGTTCAATTCGCTGATCGTGGCGACGGTCGCGACCGCGCTGGCGACGGTGATCGCCACTCTCGCCGCGCTGGTGATGACCCGCGGCGGCCCCTTCCGCGGGCGCGGCGCCAGTCTCGCGATGATCTCCCTACCCTTGATGGTGCCGGAGATCGTGACCGCCGTCGCCATGCTGATCGTTTTCGCCGGCACCGGCCTGTCGCTCGGTCTCGGCAATGTGATCATCGCCCATGTCACCTTCTGCATTCCCTTCGCCTTCATGCCGATCCGCGCGCGCCTCGAAGGCATGGATACGACGCTCGAGCAGGCCTCCGCCGATCTCTATGGCAGCGACTGGGCGACATTCCGGTATGTCACGCTGCCCATCCTGATGCCGGGCATCCTCGCCGGCGCCATGCTGAGCTTCGTCATCTCGCTCGACGATTTCATCATCACCATGATGGTGGCGGGCGCCGGCTCAACCACGCTGCCCGTCTATATCTATAGCATGATCCGCCAGGGCGTGACGCCCGAGGTCAATGCCGTTTCATCCCTGCTGCTTTTGGCTTCCGTCCTGCTGGTGACGCTCTATTGGCTCGTCACCCGCAACCGCGATGCCGCCGCTACCTAGAAACTAAAAAATGAAGGAGGAAACCCATGAGATTACTTATCACATCCGCGCTCGCGGGCCTGCTGGCTCTTGCACCAAGTGCCGCATGGTCGGAGGAGAAGCTCTTTCTCTATAACTGGACGGACTACACCTCGCCCGAGGCGATCAAGAAATTCGAGGCCGAGACCGGCATCAAGGTCACCATCGACACCTATGACTCGAACGAAACCTTACTCGCCAAGCTGAAGGCCGGCGCCACCGGCTATGACGTCATCATCCCCTCGCATAATTTCGTGCCCATCCTCATCGACGAGAAGCTGGTCCAGAAATACGACGCGAAAGCGCTGCCCAATTTCGCCAATGTCGAGGACCGCTGGAAGAATCCGGACTGGGACAAGAACCAGGAATACACCGCCCCCTTCCACTGGGGCACGACCTCGGTCGCCTATCGCGAGGACCTCTACGGCAAGAAGCTCGAATCGCTGGGAGAGTTCTTCACGCCGAGCGACAAGGCGGCAGGCCGCGTGAGCGTGTTCAAGACACCGGAGGAAGTCGTCAATCTGGCCCATCTCTATCTCGGCCAGAAATTCTGCAACCCCGACCCCGCCCAGATGCAGAAGGTCCAGGACCTGCTGCTCGCCCAGAAGCCCGCCGTCAACACCTACAGTTCGGAAGGCATGAACGACCGCCTCATCAACGGCGACAGCGTGATCAGCACGCAATGGAACGGCTATGCCCTCAAGGGCCGCACCGAGGGCGCCAAATCCGGCAAGGTCGTCGCCTATGCCTATCCGAAGGAAGGCGTCATCGGGTGGATGGACAACATGATGATCCCGGCCACCGCCGGCAATGTCGAGAACGCCAAGAAGTTCATCAACTTCATGATGGCGCCGGAGAACATGGCGCTGCAGGCGAACTTCACCGGCTATGCCGCCGGCATCAAGGGCATGGAAAAAGGTCTCAATGAGGAGATGCGCACGGCGCCCGAGATCAATGCGCCGGCCGACGTCAAGATCATCTTCTCCTGGGCCTGCGATGCCCCATCCCAGAAGCTGATCGACAAGGTGTGGACCAATATCCTCAAATGAGACGAGGCCGCAAGAGCACCCGCTCTTGCGGCCTCTTTCCTCAGATCTTCATGGCCTCATGGCCGCGCGATATGGCGGCGATGCCGGTACGCGACACTTCGACGAGACCCAAGGGCTGCATCAGCGAAATGAACTGATCGACCTTGCTGGTCTTGCCCGTGAGCTCGAAGACGAAGCTTTCCGTCGTCGCATCGATCACATGGGCGCGGAAGGCGTCGGCGAGGCGGAGCGCCTCCATGCGCTTCTCGCCCTTGCCCGCCACCTTGATGAGCGCCAGTTCGCGCTCGATGGCATTACCCTGCACGGTAAGGTCGGCAACCGAATGCACCGGCACCATGCGCTCGAGTTGCGCCTTGATCTGCTCGATCACATTGCTGGTGCCCGAGGTCACGATGGTGATGCGCGAGACATGCGCATCATGCTCGGTCTCGGAGACGGTGAGCGAGTCGATATTGTAGCCGCGACCTGAGAACAGGCCAATAACGCGGGCAAGAACGCCCGGCTCGTTGTCGACCACGACGCACAGCGTGTGCGTCTCGACCGCGCGCTTGCGATCATCGAGGAAATAGGCCGAGGCCGGTTGGGCTTGCATGTTCATATTCATTCTCCTCAGACCAGGACCTTGCCTTCAGCGCCGATTGCCTTTTCGATCTCATCGTCGGGCACATCTTCGCCGAGCAGCATCTCATTATGCGCCTTGCCCGAGGGGATCATCGGGAAGCAGTTGGCGAGGCTCGCCACACGGCAGTCGAAGATCACCGGCCGGTCGACCTCGATCATCGCTTTGATCGCGCTATCGAGCTCGGCGGGCTTCTCGGCCCGCATGCCGACCGCGCCATAGGCTTCCGCCAGCTTGACGAAGTCGGGCAACGCCTCCGAGTAGCTTTCCGACAGGCGGTTGCCATGCAGAAGCTGCTGCCACTGGCGCACCATGCCCATATACTGGTTGTTGAGGATGAAGATCTTGACCGGCAGGCGGTACTGCACCGCCGTCGAAATCTCCTGCATCGTCATCAGCACCGAGGCGTCGCCGGCGATGTCGATGACGAGGCTCTTCGGATGCGCCATCTGCACGCCGATCGTGGCGGGAAGGCCATAACCCATGGTGCCGAGGCCGCCCGAGGTCATCCAGCGATTAGGCTCCTCGAACTTGAAGAACTGCGCCGCCCACATCTGATGCTGGCCGACCTCGGTGGTGATATAGACGTCCTTGTCACGGGTCAGCGCATAAAGCCGCTCGATCGCATATTGCGGCATGATGACGTCCTTACGCGCCTTATATTTGAGGCTGTCGCGCGAACGCCACTGATCGATCTGCTTCCACCACTGGGCCAGCGCCGGCTTGTCGACCTGATGCTGCCGGGCCTTCCACACGCGGATGAGGTCTTCCAGCACATGGGCGCAGTCGCCGATGACGGGCAGATCGACGCGCACATTCTTATTGACCGACGAGGGATCGATATCGACATGGATCTTGCGCGAATGCGGCGAGAAGGCGTCGACGCGCCCGGTGATGCGGTCATCGAAGCGCGCCCCGATATTGATCAGCACGTCGCAACCATGCATGGCCATATTGGCCTCGTAAGTGCCGTGCATGCCGAGCATGCCGAGCCAATGCTTGTCGGAGGCCGGGAAAGCGCCCAGGCCCATCAAGGTCGAGGTGACCGGGAAGCCGGTGATCTTGACGAATTCGCGCAGGAGCTTCGAGGCCGCCGGACCCGAATTGATGACGCCGCCACCGGTATAGAAGATCGGCCGCTTGGCGCTGGCGATCAAGTCGACCGCGGCGCGGACCGCGCTCTGATCGGGCTTCACCCTCGGGCGATAGGTCTTGTGCTGGATGTTGCCCGGACCGACGTAGGTGCCCTTGGCGAACTGGACGTCCTTCGGCACGTCGACGACGACCGGGCCCGGACGGCCATTGGTCGCGACATAGAAAGCCTCGTGCAGGATGCGCGCCAGGTCGTTGACGTTCTTCACCAGATAATTGTGCTTGGTGCACGGCCTGGTAATGCCGACCGTGTCGCATTCCTGGAAGGCGTCATTGCCGATGAGATGGGTCGGCACCTGGCCGGTGATGCAGACCATCGGGATCGAATCCATGAGCGCATCGGTGAGGCCGGTGACCGCGTTGGTGGCGCCGGGGCCGGAGGTGACCAGGACGACACCGGGCTTGCCGGTGGAGCGGGCATAACCTTCCGCCGCATGGGTGGCGCCCTGCTCGTGGCGCACCAATATGTGCTTCACCTTCTCCTGCTGGAAGATCTCGTCATAAATCGGAAGGACAGCGCCCCCCGGATAGCCGAATATATGTTCGACCCCTTGATCCGCCAGGGCCTTCAAAATGATCTCGGCGCCTGTCATTTGCTCATCGCTTCGGCCAGCCATCGTCCTCTTCCTTCCTCTTTATCCTCGTGCTTCCGTTCCATCGCGGGCAATAAAAAAGGCCCCCGAGGGAGCCTTTTGCGCGTCAGCCAGTATCGTGGCAGCTTAGGCTGCCCCGGCGACGCGCATTCCTACGATAAGAACGAGAGATTGGTTCATGGCGAGCCTTGTAGTGGCCTTGGGGAGAAAGGTCAAGCGCGTCGCTCTTCCCAGCCGGGCATCTGGTGGCGCCACCAGGTCAGCTGGCGCTTTATGTACTGTCGGGTGGCTGTCTGGCCGGCCGCGACGGCGTCCTCCAGGCCCCGCCAGCCCGACAGCCAGGCCGCCAGCTGTTTGACGCCGATGGCCTTCATGACCGGCACATTGGGGTCGAGCCCCAATGCCAGCAGCGCCTTGACCTCCTCGACCGCCCCTTCCTTCACCATGCGGGCGAAACGCTCATCGGCCCTGGCATGAAGGACCTTGCGGTCAGGATTGAGGAATATGCGCTCGACCGCCACCCCGGCCAGTACCGCCTGGCCCTGGGCCGCCCGCTGCCAGTGGTCGAGCGGCTTGCCGGTGCCCTCGAAGACCTCGAGGGCCCGGATGATCCGCTGCCGGTCGTTAGGGTTAAGCCGCGCCGCCGCTCCCTCGTCGCGCTTGGCGAGCTCGGCATGAAGATCGCCCTTGGCGTCCCGCCATTTCTGGGTGATGTCCGGCGGGATCAGCGGGATGTCGGCGAGCCCCTGCTCCAGCGCCTTGAAATAGAGCCCGGTCCCGCCGGTGATGACGGGGACGCGGCCCGACCGCCACACCGCTTCGAGCTCAGCCGTCGCGTCGGCAAGCCAGCGCGCCACCGAATAGGCGCTCGCTCCCGATATATGACCATAGAGCCGGTGCGGCACCTGCGCCTCGTCCTCTTCGCTGGGCCGCGCGGTGAGAATGCGTAATTCGCGATAGACCTGCATCGCATCGGCATTGACGATGACGCCGCCCTTCTCATGCGCGAGCGCGATCGCCAATGCCGACTTGCCGCTGGCAGTCGGTCCTGCGATAAGCACCGCTCGTTTTTCCAAGGACATGAGTGAATGGACTCCGTTCTCATTCTCATAGCAGCCCCGGGCTCACGCGCAATCAGTGACGCCATGGCCAAGGCGCTCGGCGAGCTGACGGCGGCGCGGCCCCAGTGGCTGTGCGAGAACGAAGCGCTGCAGGTATCGGTGAGCGCCGCAACCTTTGCGGGCCTTGGCTCCGAGCTCCATCGTCTGGCGCGGGATCTGCCCATCGACATCGCGCTCGTGCCGGCCGCGAACCGGCGCAAGCGCCTGCTCATCGCCGACATGGACTCGACCATGATCGGCCAGGAATGCATCGACGAATTAGGCGCGCTGGCGGGTGTCGGCGAGCGCATCAAGGAGATCACCGCCAGCGCCATGCGGGGCGAGCTCGATTTCGAAGCGGCGCTGAAGGCGCGCCTTCAGCTGATGAAGGGCCTGCCTGAGGCCGCCATCGCCCAGGTGCTGAAGGAGCGGATCACCTTCACGCCGGGCGGCCGGACGCTGATCGCCACCATGAAGGCCCATGGCGCCTATGCCGCCCTCGTCTCCGGTGGCTTTGTCCAGTTCACGTCTTACGTTGCGCAAAAACTGGGCTTCGACGAGGACCGCGCCAATGAGTTGCTCATCGCTGATGGCCGCCTCACCGGCGGCGTCGGCGAGCCGATCCTCGGCCAGGACGCCAAGGTCCGGGCGCTCGACGAGATCACCGCAAGGCTTGGCATCACCGTTGCGGACGCGCTTGCGGTGGGCGACGGCGCCAATGACATCCCGATGCTGCGCAAGGCCGGCCTCGGCGTGGCGCTGCACGCGAAACCGAAAGTCCAAGAGGAGGCCGCCGTACGTATCAACCACGGCGACCTCTCAGCCCTTCTATACCTTCAGGGCTACAGTAGTTTAGAGTTTGCCTAGTTCTCGGAGATGACGGAACTTACTCGCGATAGCATCTCGGGTAGCATCGCCAGCGGTACAATAGTCGCGGCCAGACCGCGCGAACTCCCTATCACCGCAAATCACCTTCCACCCAAAGGGCGGACCACCCGATATCTTGATCTCAATTTCAGGCGTGCACATAGGCACCTCCATTTCGTGACAGTACAAATACAATAATATCGATCTCAAAATTAGGCGTTTTCTGTTTTTTCCAAGAGAGACGCACCCGAAATACGGAAGTATAAGCACTTGATAAACAAGGAATATATTTAATTTCCATTTTTTGGACAGATATCCGCACGCCACTACCTCATACAGCGTGAGCTCATTCGATATCCGCCGAACTCAGAGTCCCTCCCCCTCAGAGCCATAGCTTCTTTCGTCATCACGTTTTTGTTAGAGTGCGGTACCGGTGCCTCGGCACCCATGGAGGCCTCAATGAATATGATTCGTCTGACAGCGCTGGCGGGTTTCGCCCTGGCGGCGGTTGGTTTTGCGACCGTGCCCGCGAGCGCGCTCTCGGCCACGGAATGCAGCGTGAAATACCAGGCGGCCAAGGAGGCCGGCACCCTCAAGGGGATGAACTGGAACGAGTTCCGCAAGGCGCAATGCGCGGACAACGCGGCGGCGGAAGAAGACACCGCGACGACCAAATCGAAAACCAAGAAGGCCGCGGCATCCGATGACGAGGCCAAAGGCCTGACGCCCCAACAATGCAGCGCCAAATATCAGGCGGCCAAGGCGGCCGACGCCCTCAAGGGCATGAAGTGGAACGACTTCCGCAAGGACGAATGCGGCCCTGGCGACTCCGTCGAATTCCAGGCGACCAAGGCAAAGACCAAGAAGGCGGCCGCCGCCGATGATGACGCCGCCAAGGGGCTGACGCCCCAGCAGTGCAGCGCCAAATATCAGGCGGCCAAGGCGGCGGATACGCTCAACGGCATGAAGTGGAACGACTTCCGCAAGGCCGAGTGCGGCCCCGGCGCCTCCGCCGAGATCGAGACCGCCAAGGCGAAGACCAAGAAGACCGCGGCCACCGATGATGAGGCGAAAGGTCTGTCGCCTCAGCAATGCAGTGCCAAATATCAGGCAGCCAAGGCGGCCGACGCGCTCAAAGGTAAGAAGTGGAACGACTTCCGCAAGGCCGAATGCGGCCCCGGCGCTTCTGCCGAATTCGAGGCGACCAAGACAAAGAAGACGACCAAGGCGTCAGCAGCCGAAGAGACCGACGCCAAGGGCCTGTCCCCCCAGCAATGCAGCGCCAAATATCAGGCGGCCAAGGCGGCCGACGCGCTCAAGGGCATGAAGTGGAATGACTACCGCAAGGCTGAGTGCGGCCCCGGCGCTTCTGCTGAATTCGAAGCGCCCAAGGTCACCAAGGCCTCGACCAGTTCGGGCGGCGGCCTGTCGATGACCGAATGCAGCGCCAAATATCAGTCCGCCAAGCAGTCGGGCTCACTCGGCGGCCTGAAGTGGAACGACTTCCGTAAAGCCAAGTGCAGCGCCGAAGCCGCTGATGACGAGACGGTGCCCGCGGAGAGCGAAGCGGAATACACCAACGAGCCCGAGACGCCTTCCATCGCGGCGCCCAAGAGCGTCAAGTTCCCGCGTGCCATTTCCTCCAAATATTCGAACGAGTCGGAGGGCAAGGCCCGCATGCATACCTGCCTGCAGCAGTATTATGCGAACAAGGAGAACAACGCGCTGGGCGGCCTCAAATGGATCCAGAAGGGCGGCGGCTATTACAGCCTCTGCAACGCCCGCCTGAAGGGCACGAGCTGAGGCTCACCCCTCTTCCCAGCACAAACAAAAAGAGCGCCGGTTGGCGCTCTTTCCTTTTTCACTCTGTTATGTGGTCAGTCTTTCTTGATCCTGACCGCGATGAAGCGCGTCTCGCTCTGCTTGCCGCCCTTGGCGATGTAGAGCAGCACGGACTTCTTCGACGCGCTCTCGGCGTCCTTGATGCGCGCCGTCACATCGCCCGGCGTCTTGACCGGCTTCTGGCCGGCTTCGACGATGACATCGCCCGGCTCGATGCGCTTCTCCGCCGCCGGTCCGCTCGGATCGACGTCGGTGACGATGGCGCCTTCGAGGCCCTCGTCGATCTTGAAACGCTGGCGCTGCTCATCGGTGATGATCGACAGCTTCATACCGAGCGCCTCCGCGGTGTCGGCCGACACGGCCGCTTCGGGTGCCGCGGCAACGATCTTCTCACCATCCTCGAGGCGGCCGACCTCGGCCGAAAGCTCGACGATCTTGCCTTCGCGCATCACCTTGACGGCGACCTTCTTGCCGATCGGCGTGTCGGCGACGACGCGCGGCAGATCCTTCATCTCGCGGATCGGTTTGCCGTCGAATTCGGTGATCACGTCACGCGGCTTGAGGCCGGCCTTTTCGGCGGGCCCGGTGGGCGTCACTTCGGCGATGAGCGCGCCCTGCGCTTTGCCAAGATCGAGGCCCTCGGCCAGGTCGTCGGTGAGCGACTGGATGCGCACGCCGAGCCAGCCGCGTCGCGTCTCGCCATATTTGACGAGCTGGTCGACCACGCCTTTGACGGTAGCGGCAGGCACCGAGAAGCCGATGCCGACCGAGCCGCCCGACGGCGAATAGATGGCGGTGTTCACGCCGACGACATCGCCATTGAGATTGAACAAGGGGCCGCCGGAATTGCCCTTGTTGATGGCGGCGTCCGTCTGGATGAAGTCGTCATAAGGGCCGGCATTGATGTCGCGGTTGCGCGCCGAGACGATGCCCAGCGACACCGAGCCGCCGAGGCCGAAGGGATTGCCGATGGCGAGCACCCAGTCGCCGACCCGGAGCTTGTCGGAATCTCCGAAGCTGACGACGGTCAGCGGCTTGTCCGGCTTGACCCGGAGCACCGCGATGTCGGTCTTGGCGTCGCGCCCAACCAGTTCCGCCTTGAGATTGGTGCCGTCATTGAGGACGACGCTGATCTCCTCTGACTGCTCGATCACATGGTTGTTGGTGACGATGAGGCCGGAGGCGTCGATGACGAAGCCGGAGCCTTGCGAATTGACGGTGCGCGGCTCGGGGCGTCCGCCCGGACGCTGGCGCTTGAAGAAATCCTCGAACATGTCGCGGAAGGGCACATCGGGCGGCAGCTCGGGAATCTGCAGTTGCACGCCGCCCGCCACCTTCTGCGTCGTGGCGATCGAGACGACCGCCGGCGAGAGCTTCTCGGCGAGATCGGCGACGGTCGGAAGCTGTTGAATTTGCTGAGCTTGCGCCGGCAGCCGCGGCATGACGCCGTCAAAGGCCGCCAGGGCCAGAGGTGCGGCCACCGCGGCGGCCAGAACCTTTTTCACCGTTCCATTCATAACCCTAGATCTCCGTCATCACATCGTCAGGTGAGTAAGCGTCCAACGCCTGTTGCCCGCAAGCGTCCATGGATCACGATTTCATGATCCTAAAACCGACTTTGCCAGCCACACCAGCGCTACGCCGAAGGCCGCGGCGATGAGGCCGCCCAGTCTCAAGGCGTCATCGGAGGTGTTCTGCATCAGCGCGATCACCGCCTTCAGATGGCCCGGAACAAAGGCATAAAGAAGGCCCTCGATCACGAAGACGAGACCGAGGGCCGTGATGAAGTCGCTCATGGCGTGCGAGCGTCAGGGCGTGGCCGGCTTGGCCTTGTCCATGCCGAGATATTTGAAGAAATCCGAATCGGGCTTCAGCACCATGGTGGTGCCCGAGTCCGACAGGCTGTTGGTGTAAGCCCGCATCGACCGGTAGAAATCGAAGAATTCGGGATCCTTCTGGAAGGCTTCGGCGAAGATGCGGTTGCGCTCGCCTTCGCCTTCGCCGCGGATGACCTCCGACTGGCGCTGGGCGTCGGCCAGCTTCTCGGTATAGGCGCGGTCGGCCTGGGCCATGATCTCGATCTTGCGCGCCTCACCGCGGCCACGCAGATCCTTGGCCTCGGCGATACGTTCAGAGCTCATCCGCTCATAGGTGTTCTTCAACACCTCGTCCATGAGGTCGGTGCGCACGATGCGGACATCGACGATCTCGATGCCATTATTGAGCGCTTCGGCGCGAACCTGGTCGCGAATCTCCCGCATCATCACGGCGCGGTCCTTGGACAGAGCCGCATCGAAGGTGCGCTTGCCGTAGGTCTGGCGCAGAGCAGCGTCGAGACGGGTACGGATACGGTCCCAGGCGCGCGTCAGGTCGGCGCCCACCGTCTCACGGAAGCGCTGTGCGTTGACGATGCGCGCCATGGTGACGGCATCGACCAGGTAACGCCGGCCGTCCACCACCTGGACGCTCATATTGTCGCTCGTCCACAGGATCATGCGGTCTTCGATCGGCACCACGTCGTCGGCAACCGGGATCTTGAAATAGAGGCCCGGCTTCTCGACGATGCGGTTGATCTCGCCGAAGCGCAGCACCAGCGCCTTCTTGCGTTCATCGACGATGAAGGTCGACGACCACACGATCAGGCCGAGGACGATGAGGATTATGACGCCGAAGGATTTGAAGAAGTTCATTGATTGGCTCCCTGCGTCGGCGTCGGCGTCGTGGTGTTCTGGCGTTTCTGCAGTTCCGGCAGCGGCAGATAGGGGACGACCCCCTGCCCGTCGCCTTCGATGATCACCTTGTTCGATTTGGAGAGAATGCCCTCCATCGTTTCGAGGAACATGCGCTTGCGCGTCACGTCCTGCGCCTTGGCATACTCTTCGTAGACACTGAGGAAGCGCTGCGCTTCACCCTGGGCCTCGAGCGTTACCCTGGCCTTGTAGCCCTTGGCGTCCTCGACCAATTTGGCGGCTTCACCTTCGACGAGGCGGCGGCGCTGATTGGCATATTGATCGGCTTCGTTGATGAGACGGGCCTGGTCCTGCTCGGCGCGCTGCACTTCTTCGAAGGCGTCCAGCACTTCCGCCGGCGGGTCGGCCTTTTCGAGCTTGAGGCCGGTGATCAGGATGCCGGCGGCATAGCTGTCGAGGGTGGTCTGGCTTATGCCCATGACTTGGTCCTGGGCCGCCAGACGGCCGGTGGTGCGCACCTCTTCGGCGGGCGTGCGGCCGACGATCTCACGCATGGCGCTTTCGGCCACCACGCGGACCAGCTTTTCCTGATCGCTCACATTGAAGAGATACTCTTCCGGATTCTTGATCTTCCACAGCACGGTGAAGCGGATATCGACCAGGTTCTGGTCGCCGGCCAGCATCAGCCCTTCATTGGCGACGGCGCCGATCGAAGTCTGCCGTTCCGATTCGACCTGGACCGTTTCGAGCGTCTCGATCGGCCATACGGCGAAATGCAAGCCCGGATTGACGGTGCGGGTATAGCTGCCGAGACGGAGCACGACGCCGCGCTCGTCGGCCTGTACCTGATAGACGCTGTTGAAGGCGATCAGCGCTATGATGGCGAGGATGAAGATCACCCAGGTGCTGCGGCCGCCGGCACCGCCGGGCAGGATGTTCTTGAGGCTGTCCTGGCCCTTGCGGATCAGTTCGTCGAGATCGGGTGGGGTGGGGCCGCGATTGCCGCCGGAGGGACCTCCCGGTCCCTGTCCCCAGGGGCCTTGCCCCCAAGGCCCTTTATTGCCTCCGCCACCGCCATCCTTGTTCCACGGCATTGAATCTTACCCTTGTCGTTATGCGTCGCGCTCATATAGGAATTTGGCGGACGGAAGTCCAACTTGCAATTCAGGCCGAAACCGCCTGTTTGCGCCCCGCAGCGCCATGTCCGGCGGCCGTTAACGCTTTCGCGGCGGCGGCGAGCCCGGTTTCGAAGGCGCCATGGGCAGTCGCGTAGAATGTCGGATGCGCATGTTCGCCGGCGAGGAAGATGCGTTCGGCGATCGGATCGGCGAAAATCCGCCGCGCAAGCCCATGGCCGGGCTTGGCGCAGGAATAGGCGCCATTGATAAAAACGTCGGAAGACCAATGGGTTGTGGTCGCTGTCTTGACTCTCTTTCTCAAGTCGGAACCAAACGCCCGCACCAGCGCCGAGAGCGCGAAATCGATCATTCCCGCCTCGCCTTCCCGCTCCATCTCGCGGGCGAAACGGCCGCCTATGTGGGTGACGGCGATCGGCCTCCCGAAAGGATGCAGCTCGAAATTGAGGGGATGCGTTGTCGGCGCCACCGGATCGAAGATATCGGCATAGGGCACGTCGAAGCCGTCGAACACTTTTCCGTCAAAAGCGAAGGCGATCTTCTCGTAATAGCCCATCGGCACGTGCTCGAAGGCCTCGGCGATCTCGGCCGGCATATCCGCGATGGTGAGCCTGCCGGTTTCCAGCATGCGCGCCGGCACCGCGACGATGGCGGCTTTCGCGGTGATCGTGCCCTGGTCCGTCTCGACCGTGACACCCTCGCCCCGCGCCGTCACGTTCAGCGCGGCGACCTGAGTTGCGATGGGTAAACCTTCGGCGAGTCTCGCGACCAGCGCGCCATACCCATCCTCGACCGCGAGATTGAGGCCGGTATCGTCATAACTTCCGGCATCACGCGTAGAGATGTCCTCGGGCTCGGCCGAATACATGAGCGAGAGCCAATGCCGCGCCATGGGGTACCATGGATGATTGGGATCGAGCAGGCTTGCCGCCGCAACATCCTGGCCTTTCTGCCCGGCCTCCGCCACCTTGCCCAGAATGTCCCACACATAGTCCACCCGCACCGGGTCGGATCTCCATTCGCCGTTCATGAAAGCCTTCATGACGCCGTCACGCGGCTTCTTGAGGTATCTGTGCCCGATCTCCTCCGCGAGATGGCGCAGCACATTCTTGTCCGCCGAATGAAACCAGTGGCAGCCATGGTCCCACAAATGCCCGAGGCTCGTCGCTTCGCTGAAAGCGCGCCCGCCGATGCGGTCCTTGGCTTCGATGATGAGGAAGGGAACGCCGGCCTTGGCCAAGGCGCGTCCGGCGCCGATGCCTGCCGCCCCCGCCCCGATGACGATGATGTCGGGATTTGTCGGATATTGAAGCATCATTCAATGATGCGGGGCTCAGGCCTTCCGGTCAAGCACGCGCAGGACGAAGCCCGCATCGTCGTTCTCGGCGCGCGGATGCACCTCCCGCGACGTTTCCGTCCACTGGCTGAAATCGAGCGGCGGAAACACGGCATCGCCTTCCGGCGCCAGATCGACCTCGGTCAGATAGAGCCGGTCCGCCACGGCCAAGAACTGCTGGAAGATCTCACTGCCGCCGATCACGCAGATTTCTTCGGCATTGGCGTGCCGCGCCGCCGTCATCGCCTCGTCGACGCTCGTGACCACAGTTGCGCCCGGAGCTTCGTAAGCGCGATCACGGGTGATGACGATATTGAGCCGGCCGGCCAGCGGTCGTTTCGGCAGGCTCTCCCAGGTCTTGCGACCCATGATCACCGGCTTGCCCATGGTGATCTGCTTGAAGCGCTTGAGATCGGAGGAGATGCGCCAGGGCAGATCGCCCTTGGCGCCAATGACACCGTTGCGCGCCACCGCCACGACGAAAGCGATCCGCGGATGATGGGTCATGACTTCGTCTCCGCCAGCCGGATCAGCGCCTCGTCCGCAAGGCGGTAATAGCGCATGCCCTCGTCGCAGGTGGCACCCGTCTTCTCATAGAGCGCCTGCGCCTTGTCGTTCCAGCCCATGCTGAGCCAATAGATGCTGGGAAAACCGCGATCACGCGCCTCGACAGCGAGCTTCCGCAGCAGCGCAAATCCGACGCCGCGGCGCTGATAGGCCGGCAACACGGATAGATCTTCCAGATACATGACCTCGCGCCCGCGCGCTGTGGTGAAGCTCCGATGCCAGAAGGCGCATCCCGCCGGCTCACCGTCGCACAAGGCGATCAGGCAGCCGACGATCGGATAAGGCGCGAAGAGCGCGCCCTCGAGATCCGCCGCTGTAGCCGTATATTTGTCGAGAAACCCATGTGATTCTGCCAAAGCGCGTGTCATCGCCAGAAGCGCCGGCCCCTCGCCGGGCCTGATGGAACGAACCTCTATCGTCATTGCGGAGCCACCGAATAAAGCATCAGAACCGACAGGGCATTCCACGCCGCATGGCAGACGATCGTCACCCACAGGCTGCCGAAGCGTACCAACAGCCAGCACAGAAGCAGCCCCATGAGAAACAGCAGGCCGACGACGTAAATGGGCTGGGTGGGCAAATGTATTCCCGCCCATAGAGCGCTAGTGACGAGCGCGGCGCCGCTCAAGCCCAACGGGGTCTGCGCGAGCGCGGCAAAGATCTGTCCACGGAAGATAATCTCCTCGGCCAAAGGCGCGCCGATGATGAGCCCGGCGGCAAGGAGGAAGAACAGCGGATCATGTCCGAACTGCATTGTCCCCTTCTCGACCATGCCGGATGACTGGAGATCGAAACCGAACACCGTCGCTATCAGCAGGAACACCGCATTGATGATGAGGAAGAATCCGGCGACGACCGAGATCCAACCGACGACACCGAAGTCGGGCAGCCTGAGCGCCAGCACGTCGCGCGGATCGGCGCCGCGCTGGCGTGCCAGGATCCAGCCGATCCACGCGGTGACGAGGCTCGCCGGAAGAATGGCAAGCAACAAGGCACGCAGCTGTCCGCTCTCGTCCGCGATCGTCCCGGACGACAGCACGGCAATGCCGATACCGAAAGCCGGCACCAATATAATCTGATTGAGGACGAAGAGACCGACGAAAATACCGACCGCCGGCCAGAGACCGGCAGGATTGAACGGACGATAAAGCGCGCGGTTCAACCCCGCCTGGATATCCACCCCAATCCAATTCATTAGGGCCTACACCGCGACCGGAGCGGCGATATGCGGATGCGACTGGTAGCCGACGATCTCGAAATCCTCGAAGCGGAAATCGTCGATCGTCTTGATGTCGCGCTTGATGATGAGGCGCGGCAGCGGCAGCGGCGTCCGCGTCAGCTGCTCATTGGCCTGGTCGAGATGGTTGAGATAGAGATGCGCATCGCCCAGCGTGTGCACGAATTCGCCAGCCTTGAGGCCGGTGACATGCGCCACCATGTGGGTGAGCAGCGCATAGGATGCGATGTTGAACGGCACGCCGATGAAGATGTCGGCGGAGCGCTGATAGAGCTGGCAGGACAGCCGGCCATTGGCGACATAGAACTGGAACAGGCAGTGGCAGGGCGGCAGCGCCATCTTGTCGACGTCGGCCGGATTCCATGCCGTCACGATGAGTCGGCGCGAATCCGGGCTCTTGCGGATGCGGGCGATGACGTCGGCGATCTGATCGATGGTCGACCCGTCGCGCGCCGGCCAGGATCGCCACTGCGCGCCATAGACAGGGCCCAGATTGCCGTCCTTGTCGGCCCATTCGTCCCAGATGGAGACGCCGTTGTCCTTCAGATATTTGATATTGGTGTCGCCGCGCAGGAACCACAGCAACTCGTGGATGATCGAGCGCAGATGCAGCTTCTTCGTGGTGAGCACGGGAAAGCCATGCGCCAGGTCGAAACGCATCTGATGGCCGAGCACCGACAAGGTGCCGGTGCCCGTGCGGTCGGTCTTGCGCGCGCCATGGTCGCGCACATGGCGCATGAGGTCGAGATATTGCTGCATGGACCGAATCTAGCCGATTCCGCCCCTCGACCTCAATGAAAAGGAAATCAGGCGAGCTTGCTAAGCGTACCGGTCTGCTCTGCCACCAGATAATAGACCGTGACCCGGTGCTTGGTCCGGTCGGCCTTCATCTTCTCGCCGACCGCCCTGACCGCCGCTTCGGCGGTGGCGGCGTCGAGGCCAAGCTTCTTGGCGCAGAAACCGTTGACCACGCGCTGGACCTCGGCATTGTCGCTCATCGAAACCAGTTGGGAATCGGCGCCCTTGAGCGCGATTCCGCAGAATTTCACGATGGAGTCGACCGCCTTGTCATTGACCTGGGCGGTGTATTTGCGGATGTCCGCAGCGTAGTCAGAGCTCATCTTGTGTCCCCGTGTCTACAAAGGTTAACGCCACGCCGCAGCGCGGCTCGGTCAGTTGGGTTCCGATTCATGGCGTTTTTGCGGTGGCGATCGGGGAAAAAGGTCTTACCCGAGCGTAACACCTTCCTCCTTTTCATCCGGCCTGGGGACGCCTATATTGGGTTTGCCACCCGCAAGGGCGGCTATGGCGATAAATGGCCATCGTAATAAACCCATCGGACCCGGGGGCGGTACCCGGCGCCTCCACCAGGGACCGCAGAGACCTGCGGCCCCTGATGGGGGCGAAATAGGATCGACGAGGGCGTAAAGGGTGAGCTTTTGCTCGAGTTGGCTCCGACGTAACGGGCCACTATTATAGTTGCCAATGACAACTATGCTCCGGCCGCTCTCGCTGCTTAATGCAGCGCGTAAGCCGAAATCAAAGTCCTTGGCCTTAGCAGGTTAAGGCGGGGTTCGCAGGCACCTGGCAACAGAAGCCTGCACTTCCCTTCAATTTAATGACTTCACCCGGTCCGGGCGAGTATATGATAGCGATGAATCGTTTTGCCTCGGGGACTGGACTATGGCTGAAGATCTGATGCGCTACGACCTCCTGGCGCAGGAAGCGCTGCGGGGGGTGGTTCGCGCATCTCTGCGCAAGGTCATGAAAAGCGGCCTGCCTGGCGAGCATCATTTCTACATCGCCTTCGACACGCGTTATCCGGGGGTCCGCCTCTCCGAACGGCTCGACCAGAAATATCCGCGTGAGATGACCATCGTGCTGCAGCATCAATACTGGAACCTGCAGGTGCGCGACGACGAATTCGAGGTCGAGCTTTCTTTCGACAACATTCCGGAGAAGCTTGTCGTTCCGTTCAACGCCATCAAGGGCTTCCTCGATCCTTATGTCCAGTTCGGCCTGCAATTCGAGACGGTGAAGCTGGAAGCCGCGCCAAAGGAAACCGAAACACTGGTCAAGCCGGCGCCTGAGCCGGCTCTTGCGATTGCCGAATCCGCCGCGGCGCCGGCAGAGCCGACGGAAAAAGGCCGCGTCGTGTCTCTCGATTCATTCAGAAAGAAGTGACCCCGTGCTGAGACTGGCCGCTCTTCTCTTTTTAGCGCTCGTTCCGCTCTCGCAGGTCCAGGCCCAAAGCGCGGATTCGGCGACTCTGGCGGCCATCGCCAACAACGCCATCAACGAGATTCCGGCCAAGAAGCTCTTCGGCGCCCAGAAATCACCGGCAAATATGGCGTCGCGCGCCATCGGCACCTATGCCAAGGGATGTCTCGCCGGCGCCGAGGCCCTGCCGGTGAACGGCGAGGCCTGGCAGGTCATGCGCCTGTCGCGCAACCGCAATTGGGGCCATCCCAAGCTCATCTCGCTCCTCGAGCGCCTCGCCGATGACGCGCGCGCGAAGGACGGCTGGAACGGCCTCATGGTCGGCGACATATCGCAGCCGCGCGGCGGTCCGATGCTGACCGGCCATGCCAGCCACCAGATCGGCCTCGACGCCGATATCTGGCTGATGCAGATGCCGGACCGCACGCTGAGCCGCGCCGAGCGCGAGAAGATCAGTCCCAAACTGGTGGTCAAGGACCGCAAGGAGATGGACTTCAGCGTCTGGACCGAAGCGCATGCCCGCCTGATCAAGCGCGCCGCCTCCTATCCGGAAGTGGCCCGCATCTTCGTGCATCCGCCGATCAAGCGCGAGCTCTGCCGCTGGGCCACCGGAGACCGCTCCTGGCTCGCCAAGGTCCGCCCCTATTACGGGCATAACTATCATTTCCACATCCGCATCCACTGCCCCAATGGCGGCTGCAAGGATCAATGGGCGCCCAATCCCAAGGACGGCACCGGCTGCGGCGAGGAACTGGCCTATTGGTACAGCGATGCGCCCTGGAAGCCGCCCAAGCCCCGTGACCCCAATGCCAAGCCGCCGAAGCCACCCAAGCCCTTGACCATTACAGGTCTTCCTGCTGAATGCCGCTCCGTCGTGACAGCGGAGTAAGATCAGGTGAATACCGAGCATGAGTGATCCGCAATCGGCACTGGCCGGCGATGAGGATTCGCGGGCCGCATTCCGCCGCAAGCTGAAACTCGCTTTCGCCAGCATCGGTGTGGTGTTCGGCGATATCGGAACGAGTCCGCTCTATGCCATGCGGGAATCGCTCGCCCATGTCGCCAGTGCCGGCGGCAATGTGCATGCCGACGTGCTGGCGGTGGTGTCGCTGCTCATCTGGGCGCTCATCCTCATCGTCACCATCAAATATGTGCTGATCCTGATGCGCGCCGACAACAAGGGCGAAGGTGGTATCCTGACCCTCGTCGTCCTGGCCGAGCAGGCTTTGCGCCAGCGGCGCAAATTCGTGCTCATCCTCGGCGTGATCGGCGCCGCCTTCTTCTTCGGCGACGCGATGATCACGCCGGCCATCTCCGTTCTCTCGGCCGTCGAGGGCCTTGCCGTCGTCAACCCGGCCTTCAGCAGCTTCGTGGTGCCGATCACCCTCTTCATCCTCGCCACCTTGTTCGCCTTTCAGTTTCGCGGCACCGGCAGCGTCGCCTCGCTCTTTGCGCCAATCACCACGATATGGTTCCTCACCATCGCGGTCCTCGGCCTGTTCCATATCGGCGACGATCCGACGATCTTCCTGGCGCTCAATCCCATCTATGCCGCCAAGCTCGTCGTCACCGATCCGGGCATGGGCCTCATCATCTTCGCCGGTGTTTTCCTGGCGGTGACCGGCGGCGAGGCGCTTTATGCCGATCTCGGCCATTTCGGCCGCTTCCCCATCCGCCTCGCCTGGACTTTCATCGTCCTCCCGTCGCTGATCCTCAACTATCTGGGCCAGGGCGCCTTCGTGCACGCCAATCCGGGCGCGGTCGCCAATCCCTTCTTCCTGATGGCGCCCTCCTGGGCCCTCATCCCGCTCGTCGTCCTCGCCACCTTGGTGACGGTGATCGCGAGCCAGGCCGTCATCACCGGCGCTTTTTCCATCGCCCAGCAGGCCATCTCGCTCGGCCTCCTGCCGCGCATGAACATCACCCACACCAGCGACACCGAGCAGGGCCAGATCTATATCGGCCAGATCAACTGGCTGGTCTTCGCCGGCGTCATCGCGCTGGTGCTGCTGTTCGGCTCCTCCGCCAGTCTCGCTTCCGCCTATGGCATCGCCGTCAACATCTCGATGATCATCGACACGGCATTGGCCCTCATCGTGTTCTGGCATTCCCGCCACTTCCCGCCGGCCGTGGTGCTGCCCGTCCTCATCGGCATTCTCGGCATCGAGCTCATATTCTTCGCCGCCAACAGCGCCAAGCTCATCGCCGGCGGTTATGTGCCGGTGCTGATCGGCCTCACCATCATCGTCACCATGCTCACCTGGCTGCGCGGCCGCTCGCTCCTCGCCGAGAAGCTGCGCAAGGACAGCGTCGAGCTCGAGGGCCTGCTCGCCTCGCTCGAGCGGCGTCCGCCGACGCGTGTCGCTGGCGCCGCCGTCTTCCTGCAGACCGATCCCGTCTATGCGCCGAGCGCCCTCATGCACAATCTCAAGCACAATCGCGTGCTGCATGACATATTGGTGTTCATCTCGGTCGAGACGATGGAGGTGCCGCGCGTGCCGCCCAGCGAACGTGTCGTCGTGAGGAAGCTGGCCCTCGGCGCCTTCCTGGTCGAGGCCCGCTTCGGTTATATGGAGCAGCCGGACGTGCCGGCCGCCTTACGCATGTGCGAGCCCTACGGCCTGTCGCTCGATCCGCGCCAGGCGTCCTATTTCCTCGGCCGCCGCGCCATCCGCACTTCGCCCCGCGCAAAAATGCCGTTCTGGCAGCAGCGGCTTTTCATCATGCTCGCCAACCAGTCGGCGCGCGCCATCGAGTTCTTCCGCATCCCGCCCGAACGCGTCGTCGAGCTCGGCATGCAGATGAGTGTGTAGAGCATCGACCGGGAGCGCCGCGGCGACGCTCCCGAGCCTGCTTAGCTACTTCTTCTTCGTGTCCTCAAGGAAGAAACGTCCCAGCGGATTCTGATAAAAGCCCTCTACCCCCGCCCGGCAGGCATTGCGATACGGGCTGTAATAGAGATCGATCCAGTTGACGTCGGCCTTCGCGGTCTTCTGGAGCTCGATATACATCTGTTCCCGCTTCGCCGGATCGAACTCGATTCGGGCCTTCTCGACCAGTTCCTTGACCTTGTCGTTCTTGTAGCGGGTCATGTAGTTCAGGTTGGAGTCATGCCCGAGGACGAAGGTTGTCTTCTGGTCGGGGTCGATGATGTCATTGGTCCAGTAATTGACCGCGACATCGTAATTGCCTGCAACAAGCTCGTTCCAGCCGGCGCTCGCATCGATCTTCTGGATGTTCATGGTGATGCCGGCGGCGGCCACCTGCTGCTGGATGAGAACGGCGATCTGCTCGTCCACCTCATTGCCGGCCTCGACATTGTATTGCAGCGTAAGCCCTTCTGCGCCCGCTTCCTTGAGCAAAGCCTTGGCCTTCTCGGGATCGTGCGGACGACGAAGATTGTCGGCATAATAGTACAATGTGCCCGCGGGAACGTAGGAATTGGCGACCGTGCCAACGCCGAAAGTCACCGTATCGACGATCGACTGCTCGTCGATGGCGAGATCGAGCGCCTCGCGCACTTGCTGCTTGGCGAGCGCGCCACGCTCGTGATTGATCAGGAGATGATCCTCGCGCGTCGAGGGGTCGAGCAGCACCTGCAGCGCCGCGTCTTTCTTCAATTCGGAGATACGCGAGAACGGCAGGAAGATGGCGCAGTCGATCTCGCCGGCCTGTAGTTTCAGCACGCGGGTATTGTCGTCCGGGATAGAGAGCCACTCGACCCCGTCGAGAGAGACTCTGCCGGCCTCCCAGAAATTCGGGTTTTTCTCCAGCACCACTTTCTCGCCGCGCCGCCACTCCTTCATGATGAAGGCGCCCGAGGAGACCGGACGCTCGGCGAAGGCCGCCTCGTCGGCGCTGACCGCCTTCTCCGGAAGGATCGAGATGCCGGGCATCGCGAGAGTGGCGAGGAACGGCGCCGTGGGTTGATTCAAGGTGACGACCAGCGTCTTGGCGTCCGTGGCGACGGCATCCTTCACCATCGAATAGGTGGCGCCCCACAGCGATTCCTTATGATCGCGGATGCGCTTGATGGTGAAGGCCGCGTCCGCGGCGGTGATCGGCGAGCCGTCCGAGAACTTGGCGTCGCGCATCTTGAACGTATAAGTGAGCTTGTCGTCGGAGACCGTCCAGCTCTCGGCGAGCCCCGGCTCGAGCTTCGTGCCGGTCTTATCGACCCGCACCAACACGTCATACATGTTGGAGAACACCCAGAAATCGACATTCTGAGCGGTCTTGATCGGGTCCATCGTGGTGCCGTCCTCGCGCCGCCCGATGGTCAGCACGCCCTCGGCAAATGCGGTTGCGGCATCTCCGGCGAGAACGCTCAGCGCGCCCGCCAGGATTACGCCGTACTTCAATTTTGCTTTCATGTTTCTCTCCCTGGTTGCAGTCAAAAATCGAAATGACAGGCTACTTCCCCCGTCCGTGCCGCTCGCAGCGCCGGCCCGGCGCCGCTGGCGCAGATGTCCTCGCAATGCGGACAGCGCGGATGGAATGCGCATCCGCTCGGCAGATCGAGCGGGCTGGGCGGATCGCCGCGCAGTGTCTGCGGAGCCAGCTGATGATCGGGATCGGTGTCGGGCACCGCCGCCAGCAGCGCCCGCGTATAAGGGTGCCGCGGGTCGGCGAAGACGTCCTCGGTCAGCCCCTCCTCGACCACCTGCCCCAGATACATGATGGCGATTCGCCGGCACAGATGGCGCACCACGCCCAGGTCATGCGAGATGAAGATGAGCGCGAGCTTCATGTTCTGCTGCAGTTCAAGCAGCAGATTGAGGATTTGCGCCTGGATCGAGACATCGAGCGCGGCGACGCATTCATCGGCGATGATGAGACGGGGCTCGATGGCGAGCGCGCGGGCAATACCGGCGCGCTGGCATTGTCCGCCACTGAGCTGATGCGGCCGTCGCCGCGCCATCTGGGGAGACAAGCCGACGAGCTGCAGCAGTTCCGCGACCCGCGCTTCCACGGCCTGAGGCTCGACCTTGCGATGGACGCGCAGCACCTCCGCCAGCGCCTCGCCGATGGGCATGCGGGGATTGAGCGAGGCATAGGGATCCTGGAAGATCATCGCCACCTGGCCGCGCAGCAGCGCGAGTGACGGGCGCTCGCGTGGGGTTATCAGCGCGCCGTCATACCGAACCTCGCCGCTTTCGACCTCGGTCAGGCCGAGAATGGCGCGCGCAAGCGTGCTCTTCCCGCATCCCGACTCGCCAACGATGCCCAGCGTGTCGCCGGCGGCGATGGCGAGGCTCACCCCGTTGACCGCCTGAACGTGGCGCGCCTTGAGGCCGAGCACCGGCAGGTCGAGACCGGCAACCCGATAGCTGACCTTAAGATCGTTGACCGCGAGCAAAGGCGAGGCCACGCTCATGACGCGGCCCTCCAGGCTTGCGCGAGATGACAGGCTGTGAGGCGCTGCGGTGCCACCGCTTGCAGCACCGGCAGGCTTTCGCGACACGCCGTCTCGGCGCGCGGACAGCGCGGATGAAACCGGCAGCCTTCCGGAAAGGCGCCGGCCGGCGGCGATTGGCCTGGTATGGCGGGAAGCGGACCGGCGGGCCGGGCGGCGCCCGGCTGGCATCTGAGGAGCGCCTCCGTATAGGGATGAGCGGGCTCGCGCAGCACCGCGCGCTTCGGGCCGCGCTCCATCACCCGGCCGGCATACATGACATAGACCCAGTCGCAGGTCTGCGCGACGACACCCAGATTGTGGGTGACGAGCAGGATGGCGAGGCCGAGACGGTCGCGCAGGTCGAGCAGCAGGCGCAGGACTTGCGCCTGGACAGTGACGTCGAGCGCCGTCGTCGGTTCATCGGCGACCAGCACCTTCGGACGGCAGGCCAGCGCCATGGCGATCATCGCCCGCTGACGCATCCCGCCGGAGAATTCATGCGGATAGCTGTCCAGCCGGCTTGCCGCATCTGGAATGCCGACCTGGCGCAGGAGCTCGATGGCGCGCGCCCGGCTGATGCTCCGGCTGACGCCTTCGTGATAGCGTATGCTCTCGGTGATCTGCTCGCCGATCGTCATCACCGGATCGAGGCGGGAGCTCGGATTCTGGAAGATCATGCCGATCTCGATGCCGCGCACCTGACGCATCTCGGCTTCGGTCGCGCGCGCGAGGTCACGCTTGTTGAGAATGATCTCGCCCGAGGCGACATGAAGTTCGGGTGGCAGCAGCCTCATCAAGGCCTGGCACGTCAGACTCTTGCCCGACCCGCTCTCTCCGACAAGGCCCAGCACCTGCCCCTGCTCCAGATCGAGATCGACATCCTCGACGAGCCGGGTCTGGCCGAGGGCGATGGCGAGGTTGCGGACAGAAAGCAGGGTCATGATTGGCGCAATCCGAAGCGGGCCGCAAGACCGTCCGCCAGAAGGCTGAAGCCAAAGGCCATCGCGACGATGGCGAGCCCCGGGAAGGTGGTGATCCACCATGCCGTCGAGATGAAGTTCTGTCCCTCGGCGATCATCACGCCCCATTCCGCGGTCGGCGGCTGGACGCCGAGGCCGAGATAGGAGATGGCCGAGCCCGACAGCACCACCAGCACGACATCCGACATGGCGAAGACGACCGATCCGGCAATGCAGTTCGGCAGCACATGCCGGAACAGGATGCGTAAGCGTCCGAAGCCCAGCGAGCGCGCCGCCACAACAAAATCGCTGTTCTTGAGCACCAGCACCTGCACCCGCACCAGCCGCGCATAAGAAACCCAGCCGACCAGCGTTATGGCAATATAGAAGCTGACCAGACCGGGCTTGAGGAAGGCGATGATCGCCAGCATCAGGACGAGAAAGGGAAAAGCGAGCACGATGTCGATCAGCCGCATCAGCACCGCATCCACCCAGCGCCCCGAATATCCGGCGACGGCGCCCACCACCGTGCCGATCATGAAGGGGAAGATCACGCCGATGACGCCCATTTGCAGATCGATGCGGGCGCCATGGATGACGCGCGACAGGACATCGCGGCCGAAATTGTCGGTTCCAAGGAGGTGGCGAAGGCTCGGTCCCTGCAGCTTCTCCGGCAGATTATGCGTGATCGGATCATAGGGCGCGATCCATGGCGCGAGCAGTGCCACGACCACCAGACCGCCGACGATCAGGGTGCCGGCCCAGAAGCTCAATGTGAATCCGGTGGCCTCGGCGAACGACAGGCGGCGTCCGGGCTTGAGTGAGGACAGCGCCATGCGGCTCACAGCTTCACCCTCGGATCGACGCTGACCGTGACCAGATCAGCGAGCAGGTTCACCACGACGGTGGCGCAGGCGAAAACGAGAGTGACGCCCTGCACCACCATGTAATCGCGGCTGAAGATCGCGCGCACCAGAAGCTGGCCCATGCCGGGCAGTGAGAACACGGTTTCCACCACCACACTGCCGCCGATCAGCCAGCCGATGTTGATGGCGAGCAGGTTCACGGTCGGAATGATCGAATTGGGCACCACATGGCGGCGGAAGATCCAGCTCTCGGGCAGGCCTTTGGCCCGCGCCGCGACCACATGATCGGAGGCGAGTTCGGCGATCATGCTGGCGCGCAGGTTGCGCGTCGCCACCGCGGAAAGCGCCAGCGCCACGGTCAGGCACGGCAGGATCATGTGGTGAAGCCGCTCGCCGAATGTGTCGCCGAAACCCGAAACCGGGAACAGCTTGAGCTCGACGCTGAGCAGGATGATGAGCATGATGCCGAGCCAGAAGGCGGGGAATCCCAGGCCCAGCGTGGTGAGGCCGCGGATCAGATGGTCGACGGCGCTGTCGCGCTTGCGCGCCGCGAGGCTGGCCAGCGGCACCGCGATGAGCAGCGTCAGCAGCACGCTGCCCAGGATCAGGAACAGCGTCGGCACCATGCGGTCGAAGATCAGAGAAAGGACCGGAACCTTATAGAGGATGGATTGGCCCATTTCGCCGTAAGCGAGATTCTTGAGATAGTAGAGATATTGCGTCAGCAGCGGCTCATCGAGGCCGTAGAGCGCCCTGATCCGCGCCACGGCCTCCGGTGTCGCCTTGGTGCCAAGCAGGAAGCGGACCGGATCGCCCGGAATGGATTTGACGAGGATGAAGCTCAGCAGGCTGATGCCGAGCAGCACCGGGATGAGCTGCAGCGGGCGGTAGAGCACGAAGCGGTAGCGGTGCATCGCTTTCCCCGGAGATCAGTTGCGGTGCCGGTCCAGGAAATCGAACAGAACCGGATAGTAGGCCTGCGGTTCCTCGTAGAATGGCATATGCGACGAATTGGGGAAAACCTTGAGCTCGGCTTGCGGCAGATGCTGCTTCATCCGCAAGGCGCAGGCGGGCGTCAACTCGTCATGCTGGCCGACCGTGATCAGCACCGGCACGGAGATCGACTTGAGATCCGGAACGCGGTTCCAGTCCTTCAGATTACCGGTATAGAGGAACTCGTTCGGCCCCTGCATGGTCACATAGGGTCCCATGTTCCAGTCATCGAGCGAGCGCTGCACGGGCGCCGGCCACGCCTCGAGCCGGCAGACATGCCGGTAATTGAGCAAGGTGATCGCCGCCTGATATTCAGGGTGCTGAAGCGTGCCTTGTGCTTCGTGCCGCTGCATCATGGCGACGGTCTCGGGTCCCAGCGCGCCACGCAGCCGTTCCAGCTCCGTGATCAGATGCGGCATGTCGGCGACGGTGTCCTCGAGCAGCAGAGACTTGAGCTTGTCGCCGTGATGCAGGGCATACTCAATGGCGAGCCAGCCGCCCCATGAATGACCGAGAAGATGCACCTTGCCGAGCTTGAGCGCCGTGCGAACGGTTTCGACCTCCTCGACATAGCGGGTGATCGTCCACAGCGAGGGATCATCGGGGCGGTCGGATTTCCCGGTGCCGAGCTGATCGAAGGTGACGACACGAAAGCCCCGGTCGGCGAGGATCGAATGGGCTTCACGCAGATAATCGCATGGGAGCCCGGGCCCGCCATTGAGGAGGAGAACCACCTCATCGCCCCTACCAAAAGAATAGGTCACGATCCGGTGCTTGCCGACCGCAATCTCCTTGATCTCGTCCGCTGCGCGCTCTTCCCACATGGTGCCGTCCCCTGTTGCCCTGACACGTTGCTTCAGCCGGCAACGTTGTATTGCAATATAATACCTTATATTGTAAGATGATAGGTGACGCGGGTGAGGCTGACAAGTCCCCGCTTGCCGGATTTCAACCAGCGAGTTGCCAGGATGGGTAGTGCCCGACAGCGCCCAAAGGACTTATCGCCACCGGCCGCGGCTCCGCCGGCCTCAGCCTCCAATGCGACGCGCAAGTCGGACCCACTCTTTGTCGGCTCGCTCGAGAAAGGCATGAAGATCCTCGACTGCTTCACCGCCGGTGAGACAGCCTTGAGCTTGACTGAGATTTGCCGGCTGGCGCAATTCGACAAGAGCACTGCACAGCGCTTCACGCATACGCTCATGAAGCTCGGCTATCTCGATAAGGACGACCGCACGAAGCGTTACTCGCCATCCGCCCGGATGCTCGACTGGTCGGTCGCCTATATGCGATCGGATCGGCTCATTCAGGCCGCCGGCCCCTATCTCGTCAACTTGCACGAGGAGACCCGCCAGGCGGTAAATCTGAGCCGGCTCATCGCCACCGACGTGATGTATGTCGTCCGCATTCCAGCACGGCGCGCCCGCCTGCTCAGCCCCATCGTGGGCGAGCGGGTGCCCGCTTTCTGTACCGCGAGCGGCCGCGCCATCCTGTCGCGACGCCCCGACGCGGAGGTGACGGAGATACTCGACCGCTCGATCCTGACGCCGTTCACGACGCGCACCATCTGTAGCCGCACTACGATTCTCCAGCGCGTCGCCGAGGCCCGACAAACCGGCTACGCGATTGCGGAAGAGGAATGTCTGCCCGGCGAATTGACCATTGCGGCGCCGATCGTCAATGCCGAGGGGCGCTCCATCGGCGGTGTCAACATGTCCATGACGACGCGCGACTGGACCATTGAGCGTATGCGCGACGAGCTCGCCCCGGTTTTGCTGCGTACCGCCGCCGCCCTGTCGAGCCTGTAAGAAGCACGCACCATTCGCCCCGTGCTCGACTACCTGCACTGATCGATGAATTTGTCCAACTTGCCACGTCCAGGTTCAACATTGATGCCGGCCACGCCCGCGAACATGTCCAACGGTCCGGGTGTCAGACCGGAGCCGATGCTGCCCGCCAGCTTCAGCAGCTTGATGAACTGTGGCGAGAGGGCGATGGTCCAGCGGATATTGGCCTCACCATTCGCTTCCGGAGCCTGGATGACCGCCTCAGGCACGACCGGCAATGGCTTTCCATCGAGGATCAGCAGCACCGTTTTGGTCGATTTGATGATCTCGTCCCGGTCCGGCAGCTCGGAGATCGTCATCAGCAGCGGCACCTTCTGTTCGCCCGGCGGGCACACGAAGAGCAGCTTGTTGCGGCCACGCCAGGTGATCTGGTCGGCCTTGAGATAGGCCGCGTTGTCCTGCATCTCATATGACCACTCCTCGGAATAGACATCGCCGGTGACGACCTTGAGCCGCTCCAGCTCCTCGCGCGGGACGATGTGTATGCTGTCCGGGCTGGTCTGCGTCATCAGCGTGAACAAGGCCGGATCGGCTCGGGACTTCACGATGTAGTCGACGATCTGCCCCGACAAGGCCTGGCTGATCTCGGCCGTGACCTCGCCGCCCAGCTCCTCCTCGAATCTGAAGCGATGAACGCCGATGGCACTCGCCCCGGACAGGTATCGATAATCTCCGCCGAGATACGCGAAGACGCAGGCACTCGAACACTCCGCCTTGGCGAGGTCCGAGCGATCGGCGGTTGGTTGTCCGACGTCGGTGCGGAAATGCCGGTCGCGGATTTCATCGCCGAGCCGCATGCCGTCGATCACCGATCCGCCGGGGGAATTGAGGATGACGGTGGCGCCGGCCATCAGCTGCGGATTGCGGGCCACGAAGTCTTTGAACTTCTGGGCGCTGTCTTCCCCGATCTCGCCATCGGCGAATATCCACTGATAAAGGTCGCCTTGGGGACGCAAATCGCGCTCGACGAGCGTAAAGTCCATCGTCGCGGCGGCCGCAGCGCCAATTCCCCACAGGACGGCCAGGACAGCGCCGCACAATCTTCTGCAGATGCCGGACATTCGTTGCCTCCCGATACCGCATGGCCGCCGCCTCATTATGCATATTGAGCGGCGTCTGCGAATGGGTTAGCCAGAATGTCCGACCTCAGAGGCCTCCATGACCACTCTTGCACCCTTCTCGCTCCCCGGCCGGTTCTGGCGGGGCAATCTCCACACTCATTCGACGCTGTCCGACGGCGTGCTCGAACCGGCCAAAGTCGTCCAGGCCTATAAGGATGCCGGTTACGACTTCATGATGCTGTCGGACCATTTCATCGATCATTTCGACTGGCCGGTCGCCGACACCCGGACCTTCCGCTCCAACAGCTTCACCACCATCATCGGATCGGAGCTGCACGCACCCCAGACATCGGCGGGCGAGCTCTGGCATATCGTGGCGGCGGGCCTGCCCCTCGATTTCGCCCCCTGCCCGCCCGAGGAGACCGGCATCCAGGTGGCGCGCCGCGCCGCCGAAGCCGGCGCCTTCATCGGCATCGCCCATCCGGCCTGGTCGCAGCTCACCATCGAGGACGGCCGCGCCCTCGACATCGCCCATGCGGTCGAGATTTACAATCACGGCTGCGCCATCGAATGCGACCGCGGCGACGGCTTCTATCTGCTCGACCAGTTGCTCACCGAAGGAAAGCGGCTCACCGCCTTCGCCACCGATGACGCGCATTTCCGCCATCCCGATCATTTCGGCGGCTGGGTGCAAGTGAAGGCTGAGGCCAACGATCCTGATCTGCTGCTCGCCGCCTTGAAGAACGGCCAGTATTATTCGAGCCAGGGCCCGCTCATCCACGATATCGCGATCGAAGGCACTGAGCTTCACGTCACCACCTCGCCGGTCGACACCATCGCCGTCGTCTGTGGCCATTCGCGCACCGTGCAGCGTCTCGGACGCTCGATCACCGAGGCGACGCTCGATCTGCGCAAACTGGAGAGAGGCTGGCTGCTCACCAAGCAGAGCCCGTGGTTCCGCGTCGCCGTCATCGATCAGGGCGGCAAACGCGCCTGGAGCAATCCGATCTGGAAGGACCAGCTGTAGGCGCATCGGTCATTCCGATGCGCAGCCTCCGTGCCCTTCGATCTAGCAGCCACCCGCCGGCCATGCTAGACCGCGCCCGACTTTACCCTACCGGGCGCCGGCGCAGGCGCTCACTTCCATGAAGGCAGGACCAGATGACCAAGACCCGCACCGAAACCGATACTTTTGGCCCCATTCAGGTGAAGGCCGACCGCTATTGGGGCGCGCAGGCGGAGCGCTCGCTCGGCAATTTCAAGATCGGCTGGGAGAAGCAGCCGAAGCCGGTCATCCGGGCGCTGGGCATCGTCAAGCAGGCCGCGGCGGAAGTGAACATGTCGCTCGGCAAGCTCGACCGCAAGGTCGGTAAGGCCATCGTCGCCGCCGCCCAGGAAGTGATCGACGGCCAGCTCGACGACCACTTCCCCCTCGCCGTCTGGCAGACCGGCTCCGGCACCCAGTCCAACATGAACGCCAATGAGGTGATCTCCAACCGCGCCATCGAGATGATGGGCGGCGTCATGGGCTCGAAGTCGCCGGTGCATCCGAACGACCATGTCAATATGAGCCAGTCGTCGAACGACACCTATCCGACCGCCATGCACATCGCCTGTGCCGAGCAGATCCATCACGATCTCCTGCCCGCCTTGCATCACCTGCAGCGCGCCCTCGCCAAGAAGTCGAAGCAGTGGGCCAAGATCATCAAGATCGGCCGCACCCACACCCAGGACGCCACCCCTCTTACCCTCGGCCAGGAATTCTCGGGCTATGCCACGCAGGTCCAGAACGGCATCACCCGCATCGTCGAGACCATGCCGGCGCTGATGGAGCTGGCGCAAGGCGGCACCGCCGTCGGCACCGGCCTCAACGCCCCGAAAGGCTTCGACAAGAAGGTCGCCAAGCGCATCGCCGCCATCACCGGCCTGCCCTTCACCACGGCGCCCAACAAGTTCGAGGCGCTCGCCGCCCATGACGCGATGGTGATGAGCCATGGCGCCATCAACACGGTGGCCGCCTCTTTGTTCAAGATCGCCAATGACATCCGCTTCCTGGGCTCAGGCCCCCGCTCCGGCCTCGGCGAATTGTCGCTGCCTGAGAACGAGCCCGGCTCCTCGATCATGCCGGGCAAGGTCAATCCGACCCAGTGCGAGGCGCTCACCATGGTCTGCACCCAGGTCTTCGGCAACAACGCCACCCTCACCTTCGCCGACAGCCAGGGTCATTTCGAGCTCAATGTCTTCAACCCGGTGATGGCCTACAACTTCCTGCAGTCGGTGCGCCTCCTCGCCGATGCGGCGGTGAGCTTCACCGATCACTGCGTGACCGGCATCGTTGCGCGCGAAGACAACATCAAGGCGGCGCTTGACCGCTCCCTGATGCTCGTCACCGCGCTCGCCCCCAAGATCGGCTATGACAAGGCGGCCGAGATCGCCAAGACGGCGCATAAGCGCGGCACCACCTTGCGCGAGGAAGCGCTTCGCCTCAAATATGTGACGGCCGAGGATTTCGACCGCATCGTGCGGCCGGAAGACATGCTCGGCCCCAAGTGAAGGCGGCATGAGCGAGATCGTCAATCTCAAGCGCCACCGCAAGCGGCTAGCGCGCGCCGAGGACGAGCAGAAGGCGGCGGAGAACCGTCGCCGCTTCGGCCGCTCCAAGGCCGAGCGCGAACACGATGAGGCTGAGGACGCCCGCGCCGAGCGTCACATCGACGGCCACAAGCGCGAGACCTGATGCCCAAGGACTTCAAGCGCTCGCTCACCATTTCGGGGCACCGCACCTCGCTGTCGCTCGAGCCTGAATTCTGGACCATTCTGAAAGCCGCCGCCCAGGCCGAGCACAAATCCCTGGCCACCCTGGTCGGCGAGATCGACCGCACCCGCGGCGACCGCAATCTGTCGAGCGCGCTGCGCGTCTGGGTGCTCAATCGGCTAACCCGGTCTCTCAACCAGCCTTAACCGCCGACCATCAGCTTGACGACCTCGTCATGCGTGGTCTCGGCGATCCGCCTTGCGCCGGCGGTGACGCCCCGGCGCAGCACGATGATCCGGTCGGACACCGCGAAGATGTCCTGCAGATTATGTGAGATGAAGATCACGCCGCGTCCCTGCGCCTTGAGCTGGCGGATAAGGGAGAGCACCTTGCGCTGCTCCGGCACGCCCAAGGCCGCCGTCGGCTCATCCATGATCAAGATGCGCGCGTCCCAGTAGACGGCGCGCCCGATCGCCACCGCCTGGCGCTGGCCGCCGGAGAAATTGCTGACCGGCGCCTCGAGGCGCGAGACATGGAAGTCGAGCAGCGCCATGGTCTGGCGCGCCGCCTCCGCCATTTTGCGACGGTCGAGCACCGGCAGGAAGCCGAAGGCCTTGCGCATCGGTTCGCGACCGAGAAAGATATTGGCGCCGATCGACAGGTTGTCGGCGAGCGCCAGGTCCTGATAGATCGTCTCGATGCCCTTGTCGCGCGCCTCCTGCGGCGTCGTGAAATGGACGGCCGAGCCATTGAGCAGGATCTCGCCGGCGGACGGCCGGTAGACGCCCGACAGCGCCTTGATCAGCGTCGACTTGCCGGCGCCATTGTCGCCGGCAAGCGCCACCACTTCTCCCGCCTGCACCGTCATCGAGAAATCGCTAAGCGCCCGGACCGCGCCGAAATGTTTGGAGAGGTTGCGGACCTCGAGAATGGGCGCCTCACTCATCCTGGCGTCCTCCGCTGAAGCGGCGCTGCGCCTGGTCGATCAGTACCGAGATGATGATGACGACGCCGACACTGATGAACTGCCAGAACGGCTCGACATTGACGAAGACGAGGCCATATTGGATGACCGCGATCACCAGGGCGCCCGCCACCGTTCCAAAGATCGTGCCTGATCCGCCGAACAGGCTGGCGCCGCCGATCACCACCGCCGCCACGCAATCGAGCAGCAAGGGCTCACCCGCTTGCGCGGCCCCGGCATTGAAGCGCGCCGAATAGAGGACGCCGGCGAGCCCGGCGCAGGCGGCCGACAGGATGTAGAGACGCAGCAGATGCCATTTGATGTCGATGCCGGCGCGCCGCGCCGCCTGCATATTGGCGCCGATCGCATAATTGTGTTGGCCGAATTTCGTCTGGCTCAGCACATAATGCATCACCAGCACGAAGATGGCGGTGATGATCACGATGTAAGGCACGCTGAAGAAGCGGCCATTGCCGAGCGCCGCGAAGAAGGAATTGTTCACCGGCACCGTGGTGCCACCGGCGAGCAGGAAGGCGACGCCGCGCGCCACGCCGAACATGCCGAGGGTGCCGATGAAAGGCGGCACCCGGAGGCGCGACACCAGGAGGCCGTTGATGAGCCCCGGCACGCAGGCGATGAGCACGGCCGCGATGAAGCCCAGAAGCACCGCGCTCGGCATGCCCATCGTGGCGGTCGTGGCGTTGATGACATGGGCGGCGACCACCGCCGCCAGCCCCATGATGAAGCCGAGCGACAGGTCGATGCCGCCCGAGATGATGACGAAGGTCTGGCCCGTCGCCAGCAATAAAGGCGCCACCGCGAAGACCGCGATCGATTGCAGATTGAACGGATTGAGGATGAAGGTGCCGCCGAAATCGCTGCGCGCCCAGATCTCGAAGGCGGCGATCAGCGCCAGCAGGAACAGCCACGCCCTGAGATCGGCGATGCGTTGCAGCAGGCTCTTGGCGCGCTCGGCATGATCGGCCGGCGGCTTGATCTCGGCGGCGCTGGTTTCGGTCGTCGTCATCGCGTGATGTCACCTCACTCCGGCAGGGAAATGGCTCCCGGAGCGATCCGGGAGCCTGAGCCTCATTCGGAGTAGATGTATTTCGCGATATTCGGATCCTTCACATTGGTCTTGTCGATGACCGTGAAGCCGGTGCCGATCGCGACCGGAATGGACTGGCCGGTCAGATGCGCATAGGCGGAGACGACGCCGTAATAGCCGATCTCGGCCGGATGCTGGGCGATCGCCACATCGACGAGGCCCGTCGAGATATTGTCGACGATCGAGGTCGGCGCATCGAAGGCCACCACCCGGATGACGCCTGTCTGCCCGGCCTGCTGCACGCCATTGCCGGCGCCCAGGGCCGAGAAGAGATTGGCGCCGAACACGCCCTTGAGGTCGCTGTTGCGGGCGAAGACCGCCTGCAGCTGGCTCGCCGCCTTGTTGGCGTCATTCTCGTTGAATTGCGTCTCGAGCACCGTCACTTTCGGGAAGTTCGCGGCCATCTCGGCCTTGAAGCCCTCCTCGCGCTGGTCGGTCGTCGAGATGCCGGGCTTCACATTAGATACATAGACCTTGCCTTCACCGCCGATCGCGGTGGCAAGAGCGCGCGCCGCCATGCGTCCGCCCAGCACATTGTCGGAGGCGATGTAGGACAGCGGGAAATCGGCATCCCCGGCGCCGGTCTGGTATTTGCCATTGCCGATGAAGGTGTCGACGGTGAGGACCGGGATGCCGGCATCATGCGCCTTGCGCAAAGGCTGGACGAGCTGTGTCGTGTCGGTCGGCGCGATGAGGATGGCGGAAGGCTGGCGCGCGATGACGGCGTCGAGCACCGGTACCTGCACCACCGGATTGAACTCGGGGCCGCCCTGGAACAGAAGCTCGACGCCCAGCGCATCGGCTGCAGCTTGCGCACCTTTACGCATGGTGATGTAGAAAGCGTCAGTGGTAAGGCCCGGTATGAGGGCGATGGTGAATTTCTTGTCCTGGGCCTGTGCCGAGCTTGCGGCGAGTCCCGCGGCGCCTGCGAGCGCCAATGCCGATGCCTTGAGAAGTAAGCGACGTTCCATGGACTTCCTCCCTGAGTGAGCCGGTCTTTGTGATGTGAATGGAAAACGCTGCGCCGTCCCGTAAGCCTACGGGTGATTGCCCCCTAACATGTTTCTCCGCCGGGCATGTTCACATTGCAGCCGTGGGATCGTCAAGGGCCAGAGCATGATCCGGAAAAATGCGAAGCGGTTTTCCGGACAAATCATGCGCCAAAAGAATGCAGAGTGAAATGGCGTGTTTTATTGCAATAATGCAACGGCGAATAAGCGCCTTCAGGGCTTGCGTCCGAACAGGCGATCGAAGAAGGACCGATTGTCCTTGGGCGGCGGCTCCTGGACCCGCTTCTGCGGCGGCACCAGGACGAGCGGCGCACCCGGATCGGTGCGCGCCTGGGTCTTCGCCGCCGGTTGCTGGCGTTTCACCTGCGGCTGCGGCTTGGGTTTAGGCGGTGGCGGCGGTCCGAAGATGGCCTCATCACCCGTATCGGGCAGCAGCGGCTGCGCCTCAGTGGGGTCGTTGCTGGCAGCCCGCGCCTTGTCGTCAGCCGAAGGCGCCGGCGGCTCGACCGACGGAGCAGGCTCGGACGACGGCGGCACCGCCGCTTTGGCCTGGCCGCCATCCGGCGGACTTTCCTCGACGACCACCGGCTGGCGCGCCTGCATCTCGCGATGGACACGTAGCTCCTTCTGGCGGCGCTGCATCTCACGCCGCTGCTCGTTATAGGACTCGAGCCGCGCCTCATCCTCGCGCCGCTGCTTGTCTTCCTCTTCCATCAGCTTCTGCTGCTCGGCCTGCAGCTTCTCGAGCTCTTTCAGCGTCCGCTCCACCACGCCGAAGCCGAGCTTGGATTCGAGCGCGGCGACATCGACGAAACGCGTCAGCGCATCCGGCCTGCCGCTATAGGTGACGCCGAAATGCGGCTCGTCCTGGAGCGCCTTGAGCTTGACTTGAAGATTGGCGTCGAGCCGGCCGTCGGGCAGATCGATCTTGGGCTCGAGTCTGGTCTCCGCCACCGCCGAGCTTTGCGCCGAAGCCGGCATCGTCACCGCCCCGTCGGCGATCTTCAGGATGCCCTTGGCATCGCCGAAGGCGAGCACGCCGCCGCTCGACAGCGCGGTAAAGGCGGTCTTGAGCTCATCGCCGGTCGTCGCGTTGCGGACCAGCTCGACGAAGCGCTCGGGATCGATATTGGCGACCTCGAGCCCCGAAATGTCATAGCTGCCGGAGCCCTGGAGGCTCGCCAGCACCGCGCCCGGCGTGCGCCCGGCACCCGACACCTTCACAGACAGCTTGGCGAGCCCCTTGGCGACCGGCTTGCCGGTCTGGTCCTTGAGGCTGCGGCCGAGATCGATCGGCATCACGAGGCGACCGTCGAGCGCCTTGCCGCCGCCTTGCGGCCGGGCGCCAATCTCGATCGCGACATCGCCGCCGAGCTCGCTCTTGCCGAAGGCGGCGAGACGCACTTCCTCAGGCGTGGCGCTGATGCCGATCTGGGTTTCCTTGACCGTCAACCCCTGAGCGATCTCGAGGGTTGCCGGCTTGATCCACAATTCACCGGTGAGGCCACGCGGCGGCTCGGGCGCGAAGGGCAGCTCGACATCGAGCGGCCGCCCGTCCCAGGGCATGAAGGCGAGGTCGAACAGACGGCTGAACGAGACGGAGCCCGTCGAAAACTCGCCCTTGATCCGGTTGCCGCTCTCGAAACTGAGCGTGCCGGAGATCGGGGCGCCGGCGAAGAATCCTTGCGCGTTCGGGAACACGACCCGGGGCGCAGCCACTTCGACATCGGATTCGACCGAAAGGGCGCCACCGGCATAGTTGCTGATCCCTGCCGCGGTGAACAGGTCGTTCGGCCGCTCGGCGAAAAGCCCGGCCCGGCCGGTGCCGGTCAGCACATTGTCCCGGCGCAGGAACTTTCCCTGGAACTGTCCCCTGGCACCGAAGGCATCGGCCTTGAAATCGGCGACGAGGCCATTGGCGAGCGAGCCGGTCAGCGTGCCCGCGAGCTTGGCGGCGCCCTCCGGCACTGTTACCGGCCGCCAGCCGACGAGCTTCAGGAGACCGGCGCCGTTGGCGCTGCGCAGGCTGAAATCGGCGCTGATCTCGCTCGCCAGCAGGTCGCCCTGCCCGGCCGCGGCCACCGTCGCCTCGATGTCGAGATCGCCGCTTTTGCCGGCGATCCGGAAATTGGCCGACTGGCCCTCTTCGTCGGGCTTGAGATCGGTGGTGATGGTGAGATCGGTCTGGCCTAGGGCCTCGGCCCAAACCGGATTCTCGTTCTTGGGCAGGAGCCCCAGAAGCTGCAGCAGGCTGCGCGGGTCTTGCGCCGTGACGCCGGTCGAGATCGAGCCCTGATGCCCCTTGGGCGTCGGCGCCAGCAGGCCGGTGATCTCGAGCCGCGCCTCGCCGACATTGCCGATCTCGACAGTCTTGAGATCGATACTGCCGTTGATCGCCGCGATATCGATGGCGACATCGCGCGCCGTGACGCCATTGAGCTGCGTCTCGCCCGATTGCAGCGTAAGGCGCAGATCATGCCCCACCGCCCATTGCGACAGGAGGTCGGCGGTGCCGAGCCAGCTGCCGCTGCCCAGGCCATTGGGCACGAAGCTGTCGATGTCGACGACGCTGGCATCGAGCCTGATGTCGAGCGCCTGCCGCTCGCCGAAGCCGATCGTCAGCCCACCGCTGCCCTGTGATCCATCGATCTGATATTTGAGCTCTTGCAGGCGGAGCTGCCCGTAAGTGGCGTCGAAACGGGTCTGCAGCTTGAAGCGGCCGCGGCTGCCGGTCCAGATACTGGCGATGTCGCTGCGTCCTTCGGGCCAAGCCCAGGACACGAAATCACGCAGGCTTCCGGCTTCGCCCGCGAGGTCGCCGGCCAGTTGCGGGCCGCTATCAGTGACCACGAAAGTGCCCGTGAACAGACCACGCGCCTGGCCCGGCATGCCGGCCGACAATTCCTTGATCCTGATCGCGTCCTGATTGACCGCGAAAGCGAGCTTGGCGTTGTCGAGCGCCTCACCGCCGACCACCAGCGAGGTCACGCCGAGCGTGGCGTCCACCTCGACATCATCCGGCATCAGGCCGAGCGTGTTTTCGAGGAGCGCCAGCCCGCCCCCTTCGCGCAGCAGATTCTTCGCCTTGGCGCCGGCGACCTGGTCGAGATCGAAACGTGTCGCCCGCAGATCGGTTTTCAGCGACACATTGGCGCCGAGCGTGATCTCGGCGCTGCCGGTCAGGAGATTGGCCCCCTCGCTATTGGCATCGCGCGGCGAGATCTCGATCTTGTCGAGCGCCACGGTGTCGAAATCGGAGGTCACCTGCGCGGTCATCACCAATGGCCGCAACTGGCCCTCGGCGTCGCTGCGTCCATCGACGCTCGCCGCCGGTTGAATGCGCAAGCCACCGGTCACGTGATTGCCGTCATTGACGCCGTCGAACTGATAGACGAGCCCCGAGCCGTCGGCCGAGCCGATGCGGAAGCCGAATTTGAACGGCGTATCCGGCGTCCAGATGCCGGTATTGACGGCGAGCTCGATAGGCCGGTCACGATAGGCGGCCATGCCCCGCAAGCGCCAAGGGCCGGCGAAGCTCTGCGCCGCCAGCGTTGCGTTGACGTTTGTGATTGTCGCCTTTCCGGAACGCCGGTTGTCAATGAGATGGACCGTGCCATCGGTCACGCTGATTTGATCGAGCCTGATCCGGTCGAGAAGCCGCAAGTCGCCCGCCGGGACCTGCGATTTGAGATGCCAGCTGCCTTGACCAGTGGCCAGGCGCTCGAAGGCGATGACCGGCCGGATGACGTCGATCGTCTCGACCCGGATCTCACCGCCGAGGAGGCCCGCCAGCGTCATGCGGACCTCGACCTCCTCCGCGGTGGCGAAGTCCGGCATGGCGGCGCCGGCCGGATTGGCGACCTTCACATCGCGAATGGTGAGCTTGGGCCACGGAAACAGCCGGCCCGATATGTCGCCCGCCACCGTCACCTGGCGCCCGGTCACCTTGCTGCCGTAGTTCTCGATCGCCGTGCGGTAGCTGCCCCAGTCGATGATGAAAGGCGCGACAAAGGCCGCCGCCACCGCCAGGATAAGGGCGATCCCGAAATAGAGAACGGGCGATTTCCAGAGCTTCATAACCGTTATGGGTCCAACCTGTCGCTGCCCAACGGATGGCACACGGACAGGGCGATCATAAGGCGACTATCTTGCCGGGGTTAAGGATATTCTTGGGGTCGAGCGCCTGTTTGATCTGCCGCATCAGCGCCACGCCCTCCGCCCCATGCTCGAGCTCGAGAAAGGCCATCTTGCCCCGGCCCACGCCATGCTCGCCGGTGCAGGTTCCCTCCATGGCGATGGCCCGCCGGATAAGCCGCTCATAGAGGCCTTTCACGCGCTTCACTTCATCGGCGTCGGCGGGGTCGCAATAAAGCACCACGTGAAAATTGCCGTCGCCGACATGTCCGACGATGGGCCCATAGAGGCCGCTGGCCTTGAGATCGGCCTGGGTCTCGTTCACGCATTCGGCAAGCCGCGATATAGGAACGCAGACGTCGGTGGCGAAAGCCTCCTTGCCCGGCATCAGTGACTTGGTCGCCCAGAAGGCATCATGGCGCGCCTGCCAGAGGCGCTGGCGGTCCTCTTCCTTGGTCTCCCAGGTGAACGGGCCGCCCCCCATTTCTTGGGCGATTTCCCCGAAGAGCTGTGACTGCTCCGCGGTGCCGGCCTCGGTACCGTGGAACTCCAGGAACAAGGTCGGCGCCACCTTGAGGTCGATCTTGGAATAGGCGTTGAAGGCCTTCACATGCTCCTCGTCGACGAGCTCGATGCGCGCCACCGGTATGCCGAGCTGGATCGTCTGGATCACCGCCTGGCAGGCCGCGTCAATCGAGGGAAACGGGCAGACGCCGGCGGCTATCGATTCGGGGATGCCATAGAGCCTCACCCCCACCTCGGTGATGATGCCAAGGGTTCCCTCGGAACCGACCAGAAGGCGGGTCAGGTCATAGCCGGCGGAAGACTTCTTGGCCCGATTGGCGGTCTTGACCAACGCGCCATTGGCCATCACCGCGGTGAGATTGAGGACATTCTCGCGCATCGTGCCGTAGCGCACCGCATTGGTGCCCGAGGCCCGTGTCGCCGCCATACCGCCGATACTGGCGTCCGCCCCGGGATCGATCGGGAAGAACAGGCCCTTATCGCGCAAATGGGTGTTGAGCGCCTTGCGCGTCACACCCGCTTGTACCCGGGCGTCGAGATCCTCGGCATTGACCTCCAGCACCTCGTTCATCGCCGACAGATCGACCGAGATGCCGCCAAAGGGCGCCGTGAAATGGCCTTCGAGCGAGGTACCGGTGCCATACGCAATGACCGGCGTCTCGTGGCGTGCGCAGATCGAAACGATGCGCTGCACCTCCTCGGTGGAATGGACGAAGGCCACCGCATCAGGCGGCGCCCCCGGCGCCCAGGTCTGGTCTTTGCCATGCTGCTCGCGGACCGCCGGCGCCGTCGAGAGCCGGTCGCCCAGCGCCTCCCTGATCTCGGCCACCGCCTGGGTCGTGCTGTTCCTGATCATCTGTTATCCATGGTAAGTGTCTGCTAACAATTCCGAAATTACCAAGATTCACGGAAAAGACGATGGCCTTCCCTGCCCCTTTCGTAAGCTCCCCCCACCGCGTCGAGGACCAGTGGACCGACTATAACGGCCATCTCAACATGGCCTATTATAACGTCCTGTTTGACCGGGCGGGCGATGAGGCCTTCGATGCCATAGGCCTGGGCGCGGACTATGTGAAGCGGACCAATTGCTCATTCTTCACGCTCGAGGCGCATATCACCTATCTGCGCGAGATCCATGCCGGTGATTCCGTCACCATCGACGTCCAGTTCCTCGACTATGACGCCAAGCGCATCCATTATTTCGAGCAGATGCGCCATGCGGGCGAAGGTTTCATCGCCGCGACCAGCGAGCTCATCATCATCCATGTCGATATGATGACACGCAAGACCGCGCCCTTTCCGCCTGACGTGATCGCCAACATCAAGGCGATGCGCGATTCGCATGCCCCGTTGGCCATCCCGCCGCAAGTCGGCCATCGCATCGGAATTCCGAAAAAATAGCGCCTCTGCCACATTCTGTGCGCATTTCACCGTGATCCTCTCCCTTGCTCCAGGGACGGCGCATCATACGGAGAAGCACATGCAAGCTCTCGAAATCCTGGATTATGCACGCCAGCTTCAAGAAGTACGCGGCGAACGGGCCGTTCTCGAGGCCGCGCAGCGCGCCACGGCGTGCGAGGCGAAAGGCGACAATGAAGCCGCCGCCAACTGGCGCCGCATCCAATCAGCCCTGACGACGATCCAATCCCCGCATGTGAGCTGAACGCTCGCATTCGCCATCGCCGTGAGACCGAAGCGCGCCGCTTGACGGCGCGCTTGTGTTTCAGCCCATCGGCCCGAAAAGTGCCCGCGGTTTTCGGATAAGCCGATGCTTAAGGCAATGGAGAGCACCACGCCGCTGTGTGAGATTCAAAACCGTTAAAATCTGAAGCATAAAAATTCGTCTCGCCGCATCGTTGCAATAATATCGACTCATTCGCCCGGCATATGTCCACCATCAACCGCAAACGAGGGAGGTCGGCACCATGCAGAACACAACCATTATCGAATTCGCCCGCCAGCTTCTCGTCATTCATGGCGTGAAGGCGAGTGAAGAGGCCCGGGTCCATGAGCGCATTTGCGTAAAATATGGCGCCGAGCACACCGCCGAGACCTGGCGCAGCGTCCAGGCTGTCCTCAAGGATATGAAGGCCAACTGCCTCCATTGAAAATAGCCGGTTTTGGCCCTTGGCCAAACGCATCGTGATCCGGCCCGGAGTTGCTATATAAGGGTGCGAAACTTCAGGATTCGCACCCTTTTACCATGACGTCGCGTCCCATTGATCTAGGTGATTTCGAGGAGGCCCCGCCGCCGCAGAAGCCCGGCGGGCTTTCCGCGCGCGCTTTGGCGGGCGCCGAAGCGCCCTATCTGAAAGGTCTCAATCCCGAGCAGCGGGCGGCGGTCGAGACCATCGACGGTCCCCTCCTCGTGCTGGCCGGCGCCGGCACCGGCAAGACCCGGGTGCTCACCACCCGCCTCGCCCATATCCTTAACACCGGCAAGGCCTGGCCGGGGCAGATCCTTTGCGTCACCTTCACCAACAAGGCGGCGCGCGAGATGCGGGAACGCATCGGTCACCTGATCGGCGGCGTGGTCGAGGGCATGACTTGGCTCGGCACCTTCCACGCCATCGGCGTCAAGATCCTGCGTTCGCATGCCGAGCTCGCCGGGCTCAAATCCGGCTTCTCGATCCTCGACACCGACGACCAGATCAGGCTCCTCAAGCAGATCATCGAGGCGGCCGGCATCGACGAAAAGCGCTGGCCGGCCCGCCAGCTCGCCGGGCTCATCGACAATTGGAAGAATCGCGGGCTTCTGCCGGCCCGCGTCCCCGCCGGCGAGGCCCATGCCTATGGCAATGGCCGCGGCGCCGAGCTTTATGCCGAATATCAGGCGCGGCTCCGGGTCGTGAACGCCGTCGATTTCGGCGATCTCCTGCTCGAGGTCCTGCATATCTTCCAGGACCATCCCGACGTGCTGAAGGAATATCAGCGCCGCTTCAAATATATGCTGGTCGACGAATATCAGGACACCAATGTCGCCCAATATCTGTGGCTCAGGCTCCTGGCCCAGGGGCACAAGAACATCTGCTGCGTCGGCGACGACGATCAGTCGATCTATGGCTGGCGTGGCGCCGAGATCGACAACATCCTGCGCTTCGAGAAGGATTTTCCCGGCGCCAAGGTCGTCAGGCTGGAGCGCAACTACCGCTCCACCCCGCAGATCCTGGGCGCCGCCTCCGGTCTGATTGCCAAGAACGAAAGCCGCCTCGGCAAGACGCTCAGGAGCGAGCGCGACGACGGCGACATGATCACCTTGCGCTCGCACTGGGATGGCGATGAGGAAGCCCGCGCCATCGGCGAGGATATCGAGCAATTGCAGCGCAAGGGCGAGAAGCTCAACGATATGGCGATCCTGGTGCGCGCCTCCTTCCAGATGCGCGCCTTTGAAGACCGCTTCATCACGCTGGGTGTTCCCTATCGCGTCGTCGGCGGCCCGCGCTTCTATGAGCGCCAGGAAGTGCGCGACGCGCTGGCTTATCTCAAGATCACGGCCTCACCCGACAACGATCTCGCTTTCGAGCGCATCATCAATGTGCCGAAACGCGGCATCGGCGACACATCGGTCAAGCGCATGCATGAGCATGCCCGCAAGAACGGCTATTCGCTCTACCGCGCCGCCGAGGTCGTGAGCCAGACCGACGAATTGCCCGCCAAGGCGCGCACCGCCTTGCGCTCGCTGCTTGAATCTTTCGGCCGCTGGCGCCAGGCGCTGCAGGGCCTGCCCCATACCGAGCTCGCCGAGATCATTCTCGATGAATCGGGCTACACGACCATGTGGCAGAACGACAAGAGCCCGGAAGCCCAAGGCCGTCTCGAAAACCTCAAGGAACTGGTTCGCTCCATGGGCGAATTCGAGACCATGGAAGGCTTCCTCGAGCACATCGCTCTCGTCATGGACACCGAATCGAACGCCAGCGAGGACAAGGTCAACATCATGACCTTGCATTCCGCCAAAGGGCTCGAATTCGGCACCGTTTTCCTGCCCGGCTGGGAGGAAGGCCTTTTCCCGCACCAGCGTTCGCTCGACGAGAATGGCCGCGCCGGTCTGGAGGAAGAGCGCCGCCTCGCTTATGTCGGCATCACCCGCGCCAAGCGCCGCGCCACCATTTCCTTCGCCCAGAACCGCCGCGTCCATAACCTTTGGCAGTCGAGCCTGCCGTCGCGCTTCATCGACGAATTGCCGGAAGCCCATGTCGAAGTGGCGCCGATGGCCAATTCCTATGGCGGCTATGGGATCGGATCCTATGGCACCAGCCGCTTCGAAGAGCGCACCACGCCTTTCTCCAATACGTATGACACGCCCGGCTGGCAGCGCGCCCAACGCGCTTATGCCAAAGGCGATGCTATGCGCTCCTCGCCCAACATCATCGAGGGCCAGCTGGTGGCGCGTGAGACCGAGGGCAAGAACATCGCCCGCGGCGCCCGCGTCTTCCATCAGAAATTCGGTTATGGCCGGGTCAGCCATGTCGACGGCAACAAGCTCACCATCGATTTCGACAAGGCGGGCGAGAAACGCGTGCTCGATTCCTTCATCGAGCTGGCGTGATGACGGACATCGTCGTCCGCGAAATGCGGCCGGAGGACAAGGCCGTCTGGCGCGATATGCGCGCCGCCCTCTATGGTGAGGATCCCTCGCTTCTCGGTGATGTCGAAGGTTATTTCGTCGGCGATCCGATGATCGCCCGGGCTTTCATCGCCGAGGATGGCCAGCCCAGAGCAAATCCCGCCAAAGTTGAAGACTTTGGCGATAAGGATTTGCTCCAACATTGTCATGGCGCGAATCCTCTTCGGCGAAGTGATTCCACTTCGCCGGGATGCGCGCTGGGCTTCGTCGAGCTCTCCTTGCGCAACTATGCCGAAGGCTGCTCCACATCGCCGGTTCCCTATGTCGAAGGCCTCTATGTGGCTGCAGGCGCCCGCCGTCGTAACATCGGTCGCCTGCTGATGACCGCCGCGGAAGACTGGGCCAGAGCCAACGGCTTCACCGAGATCGCGAGCGATACCCAGATCGAGAACGAGGCCAGCCTCGGCGCCCACCAGGCTTACGGCTTCACCGAGGTCGAGCGTATTATCTGCCTGCGTAAGACGCTCGGTTAGGCGCGCAGAATCCTGTCCACCACTTCATCAGCGTTCATGTGCGACGTGTCTAGCCACAGGCCGAGGCGTGGCGTTTCGCGCTCCAGCGCATCGGCGAGCACTTCGGGCGGAAAGCCTTCGCTGTAGCCTGTCTTGTGGCGCGCCGCATCGCGCCTGGCCAGGACATCGGCCTTGGGATTCAACACGACGATCATCGGATCAAGATCGGCAAGCCGCTCGGCCACGTCCTTCAAGGATGCGCCGATCAATATGTCCTGATAGACGACGGCAAAGCCCGCCTTGACATAGGCGCGGGCGGCGTCACAGGCGAGGTGATGACGCAGCGCGAGTTGCGCTCTTGCCTCTTCCGACAGCACGGGGCCCATTTCGGCGGCGCCCTTGACGATCATCCGGCGGAACAGGTCGCCGCGCAGATGCACCGATTTCGGCAGACGCTCGGCCAGGAGCTGGGCGACGGTCGACTTACCGGCCGCCATCGCCCCGGTGATGATGAAGAGCCGCTTCTGATGATGTTCCTTCATTGGTGCAGCACTATACACTATCGCCCGCCTTGGCCGTGACGCGTCCCGACACTTCCGCGCCGGCATCCTTGTCGAGCTTCAGATGCGAGAACACCGAAAACGCGCTGATGATCCCCACCGCGAAGAAGGCGAAAGAAAAATCCGCGACCGTCAAGGTGAGATCGCCTCTCAGATACTGCGCGATCTCGAGCACGGAAGCCGCGCAGAAGACGCCGGTCGCAAGCGAAAGCTGCTGCGCCACACTGTAGAAGCTCGTCGCCTTGCCCATCTCGCGCGGCGAGATATCGGAATAGGACAGCGCATTGAGCGCCGTGAATTGCAGCGAGCGGAAGAAACCGCCGGCGAGCAGCACCGCCAGGATGACGAGATGCGGGGTTTGCGGCGTGAACAGCCCCTGCACGGCAAGGAAGATGGCGCTCACCAGCGCGTTGCTGACGAGTACGGTACGGAATCCGAAACGTTTGATGATCCGCGCCGCGGTGAACTTCATCGTGAGCGCGCCTAGGGCGGCGGCGAAGGTGAGGCTGCCCGACTGGAAGGGTGTCAGTCCGAAGCCGAGCTGCAGCATCAAGGGCAGGAGAAACGGAATGGCGCCGACGCCGACGCGGAACAGATTGCCGCCCAGCGCGCCTGACCGGAAGGTCGCCACTTTCAGGAGATTGAGATCGAGAATCGGATTGGCGGTACGTCTCGCATGGCGGACATAGATCGCCGTCAGCACCACGCCGACGACCATCAGGATCTCGGCGCCATAGGCCGGCAGCACGTCGCGGCCGAACACCGTCGCACCGAAGACGAGCGCTGAAAGCCCGACGCCGGACAGGAAGAAGCCCTTGGCGTCGAGCGGCGGCACGCCCTCCTCACGGATATTCGGCATATAGATTGTCGCCAGCGCCAGGCCGAGCAGGCCGAACGGCACATTGATGAAGAATATCCAGCGCCAATGGAAATAGGTGGTGATGAAGCCGCCGAGCGGCGGGCCGAAGACGGGTCCGAGCAGCGCCGGTATGGTGAGCAGCGCCAGGGCGTTCACCATCTCACTCTTCGACACCGTCCGGAGGATGATGAGCCGGCCGACCGGCACCATCATGGCGCCCCCCATGCCCTGCAGTGCCCGGGCCGCGATGAGGCCTTCGAGCGACGTCGCCAGCCCGCAGGCGATCGAGCCCAGCGTGAAGATGGCGATGGCGGCGCGGAACACATTGCGGGCGCCGAAACGGTCGGCGCACCAGCCGCTCACCGGAATGAAGACGGTCAACGCCAGGAGATAGGTGGTGAAAGCGAGCTTGAGGATGACCGGATCTTGGTGGAGATCGGCGGCGATGGCCGGCAGCGACGTCGCGATCACCGTCGAGTCGGTATTTTCCATGAACAACGCCGAGGCGACGACGAGCGGGATGATGCGCGGGAAGGAGGCCATGGCGGATTGTCGTTAGCATGTGCAACAAAAAGCCAGCCACGCAATTATCGGCGCATGCCCATGCCAATGGCGCGAAATTGACTTAACTATATGATATTAATGCAGTTTTAATTTCATCTCCACGGGAACTTTGCGCCGGTCCGAACGTTTACAGGCATCATCCATTTGATGGGAGACAAGAATGGATACCAACCCTCAGTATCGCGCCAAGACAGACCCTAAAGCCGACTCGAATGTCGGTTATGAAGCGGAGATCCGTAACAAGGGATCTGGCAGCAGCACGGGATGGATCATTGGTGGTCTGGTCGTCCTGGCTTTGATCGCGGCCTTCTTCATGTGGGGCGGCAGCAGCAATACGCCGGCGCCCACGACGGGCACCACGACCGAACAGCCGGCCACGCCGGCGCCTGAGCAGCCTGCGACGCCGACGCAACCGCAGGGCGGCACGACTTCGCAGCCTGAGGGCAGCACGCAGCAGCCTGCGGCCCCGGCGCCCGAGCAGCCGGCCACGCCGACGGCGCCTGCCCCTGAGGGCAGCACCACGGGCGGCACGACCGGCCAGGGCACGACCAACCCGTAACGTAAGGACCGGTTCGCAATTACTACAAGGAACCCCGTCGCATCGCGGCGGGGTTCTGCTTTTATGACAGGTCTCCCCGCTTCCCTCTTGAAATCCGCTCCGCTATAAGACGGCCACGATTTTCGGGAGAGTCGACAGCTCTCCCGCCCGAACGCTTCTGGAGCCCCGACAAGGCGAAGCGTTCATTCTTTTTGGAGCAAAAAAGTGTTCGAGCGTATTTTCAGCTGGCTGGAAAGCCGGACCGATACGTTTCCGCCTGTGAAACCGACCAAGCCCGGCAGCACCCTGTGGGGCTTCATCTGGCATTATACGCGTCCGTTCTGGCCGATGATCCTCATCTGCTCGAGCCTCGCCTCGGCGGTGGCGTTGATCGAGGTGGCGCTGTTCTCTTTCCTCGGCAATCTCGTCGACTGGCTGAACAATGCCGATCGCGCGACCTTCTGGGAAGTTCACGGCACCCGCCTCATCATCATGTCGGTGCTGGTGCTGGTCGTTCTGCCGGTCCTTAAATTCTGGTACGAGGCGGTCGTCCATCAAGGGCTCATCGGCAACTTCGCCATGCGCATCCGTTGGCTGGCGCATCGTTATGTGCTGCGCCAGAGCGTCGACTTCTTCCAGAACGATTTCGCCGGCCGTATCGCCACCAAGGTCATGCAGGCGGCGCTCGGCACCCGCGACACGGTGATGAAGATCACCGAGGTGCTGGTCTATGTCGGCGTCTATTTCACCGGCGCCGTCGTCATGTTCGCGGCAAGTGATTGGCGGCTCGCCGTGCCGCTCGTCCTGTGGTTCATCGGCTACCTCCTGGTCATGCGTCATTTCGTGCCGCGCCTCGGCAAACTGGCGAAGGCGCAGGCCGATGCGCGCTCGATGGTCACCGGTCGCATCGTCGACAGCTACACCAATATCTCGACGGTGAAGCTCTTCGCCCATGCCGACCGCGAGGACCTTTATGCCCGGGACGGCCTGCGCCACATGCTGGACACCGTCTATAATTCTCTGCGCACCACCACGCGCATGACGGTGGCGCTCAACGTGCTGAACGCGCTGCTGCTGTTCTCGACCGGGGCGCTGACCATCTGGCTGTGGACCCTCGATGCGGTGACGACCGGCGCCCTCGCCTTCACCGTCGGCCTCGTCCTGCGCATGCAGGGCATGGCGCATTGGATCCTGTGGGAAGTGGCTGGCCTCTTCGAGGATATCGGCACCGTCCAGGACGGCATCGAGACGATCGCGCGCGACCGCACGCTCGTCGACATCCCCGATGCGCCGCCGCTCATCGTCACCAAAGGCGAGATCAAGTTCGAGGATATCGGATTCAACTACGGCAAATCGACCGAAGGCGAGCAACGCGCCGTCGTCGACGATCTGAGCCTCACCATCGGCCCCGGCGAGAAGGTCGGCCTGGTCGGTCGTTCCGGCGCCGGCAAGTCGACGCTCGTCAACTTGCTCCTGCGCTTCTACGATCTGCGTCAGGGCCGAATCCTGATCGACGGTCAGGACATTTCCAAGATCACCCAGGAGAGTCTGCGTGAGCAGATCGGCATGGTGACCCAGGATACGTCGCTGCTGCACCGCTCGGTGAAGGACAATATCGCCTATGGCCAGCCCGACGCCTCGCTTGAGCAGATCGCCGAGGCGGCGAAACGAGCCCATGCCGATGAGTTCATCCCGCAGCTCGTCGACCCCAAGGGCCGGCGGTCCTATGACGCCCATGTCGGCGAGCGCGGCGTGAAGTTGTCCGGCGGCCAGCGCCAGCGCGTCGCCATCGCCCGCGTGCTGCTCAAGGACGCCCCGATCCTGATTCTCGACGAAGCGACCAGCGCCCTTGATTCGGAGATCGAGGCGGCCATCCAGGAGAGCCTCTACAGCCTCATGGAAGGCAAAAGCGTCATCGCGGTCGCCCACCGCCTCTCCACCATCGCGGCCATGGATCGGCTGGTGGTGATGGACAAGGGGCGCATCGTCGAGGAAGGCACCCATGACGAGCTCTTGCGCAAGGGCGGCCTTTATGCCGATCTGTGGCATCGCCAGTCGGGTGGCTTCCTCGCCCGCGAGGCGGCGGAGTAACGGCAGCTTATGCAATTCACGCTCACGATCGGCGATCTCCGCGAGCCGCGCGCCGTCGAGATCGCCGCTCTCCTTGAAGACCAGGACGAGCCGCCGCTTGCCGTCACCATCAACGAGACCGATGAGACGGCCAGGCTCTGGAACGTCGTGGCCTACTTCGACGGCGAGGTGGAGGCCCGCGGCGCCGGCGAAGCGTTGAGGCCCCTTCTCAAGACCGAAACCCACACCATCGACGCCTTGCCCGATGTGGACTGGGTGCGCCGCTCGCTCGAGGGCCTGGCGCCGGTCGTCGCTGGTCGATTCTTTCTTTATGGCTCGCATGACCGCGAGCGCCGGCGTCCTGGCGGCATATCGCTCGAGATCGACGCCGGCACGGCCTTCGGTACCGGCCATCACGGCACGACCACAGGCTGCCTCCTGGCGCTCGATCGCCTGCTGAAGAGAAATACGCCGCGCCGGGTCCTCGATGTCGGCTGCGGCACCGGGGTCCTGGCGATCGCCGCCGCCCGCGCCTTGCGCCGCGCCGTCACCGCCAGCGACATCGATCCGATCGCGGTCGACGTAACGATCGACAATGCCCGCAACAACGGCGCTGGCGCCCTTCTCTCAGGAATCACCGCGCCCGGCCTCAAGCACCAGCGGATCGCGGCTTCAGCACCCTATGATCTGATCTTCGCCAATATCCTGGCCAGGCCCCTGATCGCGCTGGCGGGCGACCTCACCGCGAGCCTAGCTCCCGGCGGCACCCTGATTCTATCCGGCCTGACGCTCGATCAGGAACAGGCGGTGCGCGCCGCCTATCGCAATCGCGGCCTGATTCCAGAGAATCCGATCAGACTCGGTAACTGGGCGACCCTGGCGTTCGCCCAAACAAAAAGCCCGCGGCGTTTCCGCCACGGGCATCATATTGGCACAACCGCGGGAAGCGGTTGGGAGTTCGCTTAGCGCATGTCCCGCCAAAGTTGCAGACTTTGGCGATAAGGACTTGCGCCAGGGTTATTAGTTACCCCAGACCATCCGGTGGATTTCCGAACGGCGCATGCCGATGTCGGCCAGGAGACGGTCGTCCAGGGCCTGCAGCTGACGCTCGGCGCGGCTGCGCGACACATAGTTGACGACGCGGCTGGAGACGCGGGTCAGGAAATCGGGAACCATACGGGTATGGCTGGTTTCGCGGTTGAGAGTGGTCGTGTTCATTTCTAGCTCCTTGTTTCGTCACACCGGACCAACGGCCCTTCGGCAATCGCACCCGGTGAGGTGTTAACTGATGTTGTGCACTGCACAAGCACGGGCCTTATATGAGAGGCCCCCAGGGTTGCACCAGGGGGGAACTTGGAATGCAAGGCATGCGCAAAACTCATACCATCATTCATGACTCGTTAATCACCCTGGGACGAGCCCCAAGACACCCTCTATAGCATTGAAATTACTATATTTACCGCAATTAAGACACAGTTCAGACACAATCGGAAAGCGATCCTTAAGATGCCTTTCGGCGACCACTTTGATGTTAACTGGTTCGAATCACCCGCCCGGGCATGTCGAGAGCGCATAAACTCAGGCGATTTGAATTTTTGCGTCGCACAATAACCTGACGGCAGGAAAATCCTGCCATTGCGTGAGACGGCCGGATGCTTTCCAATGGCATGCCATCATCCCGCCTTGTCCGGAGCCTCACCCGATGAAAGCCTTCCACAAACTCGCCTTTTTCGCCGCCTTTGCCTGGCTGTTGTCGGCCCCGGCGCTGGCCGAACAAGTTACTGTCAGCTTCATCCAGACCAACGACATCGATAAGTTCGAAGGCTCAGGCGAGCGCGGCGGCTTCGCCCGCCTCAATGCGGTGGTGAAGGCCGAGCGCGCCAAGGGCGGCCATGTCGTCTACGGGCACGCCGGCGACATGATCTCCCCTTCCCTTATGTCAGGTCTCGACAAGGGCGAGCACACGATCGCCCTCACCAATATGGCGCCGCCCGACGCCTTCACCCCCGGCAACCATGAATATGACTTTGGCCCGGAAATCTTCCTGAAGCGGATGTCGGAGGCCAATTTCCCCCTGCTCGCCGCCAATCTGCGTGATCCCGACGGCAAGCTCATTCCTAAATTCGCCGACACGCTGATGATCGAGCGCGGCCCCCTCAAGATCGGCATTGTGGGCCTGACCTCGGATGAAAGCGGCCATGCCTCGAGCCCCGGCAACCTGAAGATCACCAATGCCCTGGAGGTTGGCCTCGCCAAGGCCAAGGAATTGCGTGAGGCCGGCGCCGATTTCGTCGTCGCCTTGACCCATTCCGGCCGCGGCGAGGACCGCGCCATGGCCGAGAGCCGTCTCATCGACCTCATCATGACCGGCCATGACCAGGATCTGCTCGTCAATTACGACGGCCGCGTCGCCACGATGGAATCCTATGAGCAGGCCGATTACGTCACCATCGCCGACATCACCTTCGATATTTCAGAGAAGGACGGCAAGCGCACGGTCAAATGGCATCCGAGCTTCCGGGTGATCGACACCAAGGACGTGACGCCCGATCCCGAGACCAAGGTCGAGACCGACAAGCTCGCGGCGATGCTCGCCAAGGAGCTCGATGTCGCCATCGGCACGACGACGACGCCGCTCGACAGCCGCCGCGCCACGGTCAGGAGCGCCGAGGCCGCGATGGGCAATCTCGTCGCCGATTCGCTGCGCGAGGCGGTCAAAGCCGATGTCGCCATCACCAATGGCGGCGGCTTGCGCGGCAACAAGGAATATCCGGCCGGCCACGCCATCACCCGCAAGGACGTGCTGACCGAGTTGCCTTTCGGCAACCGCACCATGAAGTTGCAAGTGACCGGCGCCACCATCCTTGCCGCACTCGAAAACGGCTTCAGCGAGATCGAGGACAATGGCGGCCGCTTCCCACAAGTGTCCGGGCTCAAGGTCGTCTATGACGCGGCCAAGCCCAAGGGCCAGCGCGTCGTCTCCGTCGAGGTCGACGACAAGCCGCTCGACATCGCCGCCAAGTACACGCTCGCCACCAATGACTTCATGGCCAATGGCGGCGACGGCTATGCGGTCTTCCGTGAGGCGAAGCCGCTGCTGACGGTCCGCGACGCCAAGCTGATGGCGAACGACGTGATGGTCTATGTCACCCAGCGCAAGACCATCTCGCCCGCCGTCGAAGGCCGGATCGTGAAGAAGTAAGCAGCTACCGCTCGGCCGCCCGGCTCCACAATCTGATCTTGCCGGTGCGGCCGCGCAGTTCGTGCTCGCCGCTATCGTTGAATTCCCGGATCGCCTCGTCGCCCGCTTCCCGGCGCGCCGCCTGGACAACGTCGTCGCTCGCCAGCACCGCGATATTGAGCGCGCGCGTCATTTCCTGGATCCGGCTCGCCACATTGACGGTGTCGCCGATGACCGCGAACTCCATACGCCGCTCACTGCCGATATCGCCCAGCACCACATCGCCATGATGCAGCCCGATGCCGAGATGCATCGGCTTCTGATCACTGGCGCGCCGCTTCGCATTCCAGCGCGCGATCGCTTCCGCCATCGCCGCGGCGCAGGCGAGTGCATTGGCGGCATCGCGCGGACCCGCTTTCGGCGTGCCGAAGGTCGCCATCAGGCCGTCGCCCAGGAATTTGTCGAGCGTGCCTCCATGCGCGAAGATCGCCTTCTCGAACATGCGCAGGAGTTCGCGCAGGAGCGCCATGACCTGCATCGGCGGCATCGCGGCGCTGATCGTCGTATAGCCCCAGATATCGGCGAACAGCACCGTCACGCGCTGGGTGCGCGCCTCGTCGAGCCGGCCTCCAGTCTGCATCAGCCCGTCGACCATGTTGGGCGAGAAGTACCGCGCCAGATTGGCGCGTTTGCGCTCGGCGTCGCTCAGGCGCTTCTGCACGTCCATCTGGCGGGTGATATCGCGCAGCGCGCCGACCACGCGGCGCGGCCCCTCCTTGCCATAGACGATAAGGCCCCGCATCACGATCCACTGCGTGGCGCCGGCTCTCGGCTCATAGCGGCATTCGATGTCGAAGTCCTCGACGCGGCGCTCGTATTTATGGCGGAAGGTGGCGCGCAGGAAATCACCATCCGCCTTGACGAACAACCGGATCAGCGCGTCTATATCACCTTCAAGGCTTGCCGGCGCGAGGCCCAGCACCTCATGCAGGCGCGGCGAGAAGAAGGTTTTTCCCGTCTTCACATCCCAGTCGAACAGCCCGTCATGGGCGCCGCGCGCCGCCAGCGCATAACGTTCCTCGGAAAGCCTGATCTTCTCATCCGCCTCTTCGCGCTCGACCGCGCCGGCAATAAGGGCGGCCGCCGTCTTCAGCACATGGATCTCTTCCGAGCTCCAGCCGCGCTCTTCCTTGCAGTCGTCGAAACCGAGAAAGCCCCACCATCTCCGCGCCACCATGATCGGCACCGAGATGAAGGACAAGGTGCCGTGCTCGAGAAACACCTGGCGCGTATAGCCGGTCGTCTGGCTGAGCTTTGCCTGCACGATCTCACCGCGCTCGCGCTTGCCCGACCAGTCATCCGTCTGCGCGGAATCATCGCCGTCCGAAAGCGGCATGTTGTGATAGCGCGGATCATTGCGCAGTGAGCTCAACCCGTCGCCGGCCCAGTCGAAGCGGCAGGATTGCACGCGCTGGCCGCCCGGCCCCGGATGCACCTCGAACAGGGTCACGCGACTCATATCGGTGGCGCGGCCCAAGCGCTTGAGGAAGTCCGGGACATGGTCACGCCAGTCGCCCGCCATCATGCGGGTGGCCGCGTAGGCGATGGCGTCGAGCATCGCCAGGCGGCGCTTGGCCTCGATGATCGCATCGGGTCCGATGACGGCCAGGAGATCCTGGTCGACCGGTGGTCTGGTCTTCATGCCTGCCGCTGTCCCCAACTCGCCAACGCCCCGACCCCTGGCTCTACAGGATTGCTGCCGTCAAGGAAACGGCTTCACGGCTCTTTGACAGGGCACCCGCCATCATCTTAGATGGGCCATGTTCCAATCATTCGACGACGTTTCCGAAGGTCATCTCTCGCGCGAGCGCGTGACGCGCTTGCGTGAGGAGCTCCAGCGCCGCCATCTCGACGGCTTCATCATCCCTCGCCAGGACGAGTTCCAGGGTGAATATGTGGCGCCCTATGCCGAAAGGCTGCGTTGGCTCTCAGGCTTCGCCGGCTCCTGGGGCCTTGCGATATTGATGAAGGACCGCGCCGCGATCTTCGTCGATGGCCGCTACACCATTCAGGTGCGCAGCCAGGTCGACACCGCGATCTTCACGCCCCGCCATCTGGTCGAGGAGCCGCCGGCGGAATGGATCGAGAAGGAGCTGAAGCCCGGCGAGGTATTGGGCTACGACCCGTGGTTGATGACGGCGGAGCAGATCTCCCGCTTCGAGAAAGCCGCCGCCAAGGCCGGCGCCAAGCTCGTGCCGGTCGATGGCAATCCCATCGACGCCGTCTGGGCCGAGCAGCCGAAGCGCCCGGCGAAGCCCGTCTCGGTGCAGCCGACCCAGTTTTCCGGCAAGAGCGCCAAGGACAAGCTCACCGATGTGGCGAAGAGCCTGGACAAGGCCGGCGCCGATGCGGTGGTGCTGACGCAGCCCGATTCGGTCGCCTGGGCCTTCAACATCCGGGGCGGCGACGTCGCCTACACGCCGGTCGTGCTGAGCTATGCCATCCTGCACCGCAAGGGTGAGGCCGAGCTCTTCATCGAGGCCGACAAGCTGCCGGAAGACGTGACCGCGCATCTTAGAGGTATCGTCCGCATCCGCCCGGCTGCCGAGATCGAAGCCTCGCTCGCGAGCCTCGGCCAGCAGAAGGCGCGCGTCCAGATCGATCCCGACTGGGCGCCGGAACGTATCCGCGCCGTGCTGGCGCAAGCGGGCGCCGAGATCGTCGCCGGCAAGGACCCGTGCGTATTGCCCAAGGCGCGCAAGAACCCTATCGAGCAGGAAGGGGCCCGTGCCGCGCAGAAGCGCGACGGTGTCGCCGTGACCCGGTTTCTCTGCTGGCTCGACAAGGCAGCGCCAAAGGGCGATCAGGATGAAGTGACCGTCGCCCAGAAGCTCGCCGAATTCCGGGCCGCGGGCGGCATGCTGAAGGATCTCTCCTTCGATTCGATTTCGGGCGTCGGCCCCAACGCCGCCATCCCACATTACCGCGTGTCCAAGGCATCGGCGCTGCCCCTGAAGAACGGTGAGATCTACCTCATCGATTCCGGCGCCCAATATCAGGACGGCACCACCGACATCACCCGCACCGTGATCATCGGCTCGCCGACGCCTGAGATGAAGGACCGCTTCACCCGCGTGCTCAAGGGCATGATCGCCCTGTCGCGCATCCGCTTTCCGAAAGGCACCTGCGGCAGCCAGCTCGACATATTGGCGCGCCAGCCGCAATGGATGGCGGGGCTCGATTTCGATCACGGCACCGGCCATGGCGTCGGCAGCTACCTCTCGGTGCATGAAGGCCCTGCCCGCATCAACAAATCGGACCGCACGCCGCTCGAGCCCGGCATGATCCTCTCCAACGAGCCCGGCTATTACAATGAGGGCCAATATGGCATCCGCATCGAGAATCTCATTCTCGTGCGCGAGCCCGAGGCGATCACCGGCGGCGAGCGTCCGATGATGTCCTTCGAGACCTTGACGCTCGCGCCGATCGACCGGCGCCTGATCGAGCCCGGTCTTCTGAGCCCGGAGGAACGTGACTGGCTCAATGCCTATCACCTCCGCGTCGAGCGTGAGATCGGCGCCTTCCTCGAAGGCGAGGAGTTGGCCTGGCTCAAGCAGGCCTGCGCGCCGGTCTGATCACATCGACCGGCGATAAAGCGCGCCGCCGAACCACGCGCAGGGCATGGTGACGAGGACGAGCAGGATCGGATACCACGCCGGCCCCAGATCCATCCGGATGGCGGCCACGGCGCCGGCGAGGCTGATGGCCACGCCGATGCCGCCCAGAATGAGCGCGTGCCGCATCGGCGCGTGAGGGGCCAGCCGGGCCGTCGCATAGGCGCCGGCGACGCCATAGATGCAGCGATAGAAGAGCGCCAGCAGATTGTCGCTGGTCTCGGTCATCGGCGCGCCCCACGGCGGGTAGACATTCAGCATATGGAAGATCTGGTCGGTGCCGAGACCGAAGATCACATTCACCAGGAGGCCGGCGAAGACGGCGCCTATGGATTTGAGAAGGGTCATGCCTGCGCCAGAACCTTGTCGAGCCGGTCGTAGCCCCGCGCGATGCCGTCCTCCATCGGCGATTTGAGCACCGCGTCGCGCGCGTCGCGCGTGGCATAGAGGACCGTCTGCTCGACCAGCGTCTGGCCGTCCGTCTCGGTGAAGAGCGTTGTCACCAGCGTCTCGCCGCCGGTCCAGTCCTCGTCGAAGGTCTCGTTATGGACGATGCGCGACGGCCGCTTGATCTCGCGGAAGACACCGCTCATGCCCATGCTGGCGCCGTCCATGTGTTTCCATACATACCGCATCTTGCCGCCCGCCTTGAGCTCGAGTTCACAGACCGGCAGCGACCAGCCTTCCGGTCCGAACATCCAGCGCTTGATGAGATCGGGCTTGGTGAAGGCATCGAAAACGAGAGCGCGCGGCGCATCGAAGATCCGCGTCATCCGAATCTCCCGGTCGCTCAGCGCCGACACTTTGAGGCCGGCCGCGACTCCGGTTGTTGCGACATTCATGTGGCTTCTCCTACGAACTGACTACAATTTCTTCATTTGGCGGGCGTTGCCGCTTTTGCTCTTTTTCTTCGCCGCCTTGAGCTCGACCAGCAGCGCATCGAGCTGGCGGAACTGGGCTTCCCAGAACTGGCGGTAATTCTCGAGCCACTCCTCCACCTCGGCGAAGGCCTTGCCTTCGATCCGGCAGGGGCGCCTTTGCGCGTCGCGCCCACGCGAGATGAGACCCGCCTGTTCCAGAACTTTAAGATGTTTGGAGACCGCCGGCTGGCTCATCGAGAAGGGTTCGGCGAGTTCCAGGACCGACGCCTCGCCCAGCGCCAGACGGGCGAGAATGGCTCGTCGCGTCGGGTCGGCAAGCGCTGAAAAGGCGGCATCGAGGCGGCTGGCGGATGTCATTGCATAACCAAATGGTTCTATAACAATTCAGTTCTGGACGAAAAGCACTCAGCCGTCAAGCGGCATGGTGCTATCATGGCGCTCCGCCGTATCGGCGCTAAAAGGAGTGCATGCCATGACAGCCTTGAAAAAAGAGGATGTGCGGGCTGACTTTACCATCGACCAGCCCGTCGCCACCTACACCACTGAGGACCACGAGACATGGCGGACCTTGTTCCGCCGCCAGGCCGAGATCCTCAAAGGCCGCGCCTGTGACGAATATCTCGACGGTCTCTCGGGCCTCGGCGTCGCCGCCGACGGCATTCCCGACTTCGCCAAGCTCAGCGAGGTTCTGACCAAGGCGACCGGCTGGTCGGTCGTCGCCGTGCCGGGTCTCGTGCCCGATGATGTGTTCTTCGACCATCTGGCCAATCGCCGCTTTCCCGCCACCTGGTGGATCCGGAAACCGGAGCAGATGGATTATCTCGAGGAACCCGATGTCTTCCATGACCTTTATGGCCATGTGCCGCTGCTGATGAATCCGGTGATGGCCGATTTCGTCGCCGAATATGGCAAGGGCGGCGTCAAGGCGCTGAAGCTTGGAGCGCTCCCCAACCTGGCCCGGCTCTACTGGTACACGGTCGAATTCGGCCTGATGGAGACGCCGAAAGGCATGCGCATCTACGGCGCCGGCATCATGTCGTCGAAGAGCGAATCCATCTACGCGCTCGAGAGTCAAAGCCCCAACCGCGTGCGCTTCGACCTCATGCGCGTGATGCGCACCCGCTACCGGATCGACACCTTCCAGAACACCTATTTCGTGATCCGCAGTTTCGAGGAGCTGTTCAGGGCCACCTCACCCGACTTCACTCCGCTCTACAAGGCGCTGCAGAAGCAGCCCGAAATCGGCGCCGGCGACATCGTCGAAGGCGACAAGGTCGTCCATCGCGGCACCCGTGAGGGTTGGGCCGCGACGCCCGACGCGTAATCCCCAATGCTCGGGGACGAGAGAGGCAATATCTCTCGTCCCTATAATGGCCAGAACAGCAGGATCAGCGGCACACCGACGAAGAGCACGATGAAGGACAACGGCAGCCCGAGCTTCCAGTAGTCGCCGAAGCGGTAGCCGCCCGGCCCCATCACCAGCGTATTGCATTGATGGCCGATGGGGGTGAGGAAGTCGCACCCTGCCCCGATCGCCACCGCCATCAGGAGCGGGTCGGGATTGATCTTGAGCGAGGTGGCGAGCGACACCGCGATCGGCGCCAGGATCAGTACCGTCGCCGCATTGTTGAGAAACGGCGTCACGCAGATGGCGATCAGGAGCATGAGCGCCACATAACCCCAGCGCGGCAGGACGTCGGCGAGCAGTGAAACGAGATGCGCGATCGTATCGGTGAGGCCGGTCGACTGCGCCGCATCGCTCACCGGAATGAGTGCCCCCAGCATGATGAGGATCGGCCAGTCGATGGCGTTATAGGCCTCGCGCAAGGTGATGGAGCTTGCCAGGATGACGAGCGCTGCCGCGATGAAGAACCCCATGGCCACCGGCACCACGCCCAGCGCGACCGCCAGCATCGCCACCGCCAGTATGCCGATCGGCAGATAGATGTTCCGCTTCCGCCCGAGCCCCAGCGCCCGTTCCGCCAGCGGCAGGAGCCCGAGCTCGCCCAGAGTTTCCGGCATGAAGCGCATATTGCCTTGCAGCACGATGGCGTCGCCCGCCTTGAGGCGCACCGTGCCCAGCCGGTGGATGATGCGGCTGCCGCGCCGACTGACCGCCAGGAGATTGAGATCATGACGGTCGAAGAGCTGGTTCTGCGCTACCGAGCGTCCGACCAAGGGGGAATCGGCGCCGACCACCGCTTCCATGACCCCGATCTCGTCGCTGGCATTTTCCTTGGCGGGCTTCTTGTCCTCCCGCGCCAAAAGCAGCTTGCCGACCGCCACCGCTCTTTCGAGCGCCCCCGGCTCACCATGCAGGATGAGCATGTCGCCGGCCCGGACGATCGTCGCCTTGCCGGGATTGGATTTGTAGAGGCCGCCGCGGATCATCACCGCGACATCGACCTCGTCCTCGGCGTGTTTCTCGAGATCGGCGATCGACTGGCCGATGATGGGCGAATCTTCCGGGACTGACACCTCGGTTGCATAGGCATCGAGATTGAAGGCGGCCTCGATCGAGGCAGCGCCGCGCCGGCCTACCGGCAGGAGGCGATAACCGAAGGCCAGAAAGGTGATGCCGGCCACTGTCAGCCCGATGCCGACCGGCGCGAAGTCAAACATTTGGAACGGTGTGCCGAGCAACTTCTCGCGCGCCTGCGAGACGATGATATTGGGTGATGTGCCGACCAAAGTGATGAGCCCGCCGAGCAACGAAGCGAAGGACATCGGCATCAACAGGACCGAAGGCGAGGTCCCGCTGCGCCGTGCGAATTTGAAGGCGATCGGCAGGAACATCGCCAGCGTGCCGATATTCTTGACGAAAGCCGACAACGCCGCGATGCAGGTGGTCAGCGTCACGATCTGGGCGCGCGGCTTCGACAGGTCGAAGCGCGCATAACTCATCGCCAGCTCGACGATGCCCGAGCGCGAGACGGCGGCGCTCAGGATGAGGGCGCTGGCGACGATGATGACGATATCGCTGGAGAAGCCGGCAAAGGCTTTCTCAGCCGGCACGATGCCGACGATGTACGCGGCGATGAGGGAAACGATGGCGACCAGATCGTAACGCAACCTGCCCCAGGCGAACAGCGCCATCATGGCGATTATGGTGCCCAGCGCCAGGATTTGCTGCTTGTCCATCGCCAGATCAACTTTTGCCGATGGAACAAGTTCCCCGGGTAAGCGGGATTTTCTTCCTTACACGACCATGCGCAGGAGGACGACGCTCACCATGCCGATGAGAATAGTCACGATCATCGGCAATCGCAGAAAGGCGGCAACCGCGGTGATCGCCGCGGCGAGCGTCTCGGCGATGCCGGTGGCGATGATGGTCGGCGCGATGACCGCCATCAGGATCGCCGGCGGCAGAGCATCGAAGGCGGCCTTGGTGCGCCCCTTCACCGTCACGTAGCGCATGAGGAACAGTCCGGCGATGCGCGTCGCGTAGGTCGCGACCGCCATGCCGAGAATGGCGAGGAAGGTGGAGAACTGAATTGTCATGACGTCGCCTCCGCTTCCGTCTCTTCTTCCGCATGCAGCAACACGGCGACCAGGACACCGGCGAGCCCGCCCAGCACGACAAACCAGGCGCCCGGAATGGTGAGCTTCGCGGCTGCCGCCACGACGGCGCTCGCGGCCAGGACGGCACCCGTCTTGGGCCCCTTCCAGAAGCCCGCCAATATGCCGATGAACAGCGCCGAGAAGGCGAAATCGAAGCCATAGGCGGCGGGGTCCTTGAACCATTCGCCGGCGATGGCGCCGATAACGCTGCTCACTGTCCAGGTCACCACCATCGGCAGACCCAGCCCCAGATAATAGGCCATGGTCAGAGGCTGCGTCAGGGCGCGGCGCTCCGACAGCGCCCAGTTCTCATCCGCCATCATGTAGAGAAGCGGCGCCCGCCAGCCCTGCGGGATGTCGCTCATATGGCGTGACAGCGAGGCGCCCATCAGCACATGGCGGACATTGACGATGAAAGCGGTGACGGTGAGAAAGAACCATGGCGCCGGGTCGCGCCATAGCTCGATGGCGATGATTTGCGACGCGCCGGCGAAGACCGTGGCGCTCATCAGCCCGGCTTCCAGCGGCGACAGACCCTTGCCCGCCGCCTGCGTACCCCACAGCAGCCCGATCACCCCGGCGGCGGCCAGGATGGGCAGGATATCGATGATGCCTTGCCGGAATTCGGCAGTGGTCTTGGACATGAGTCTCTCCCGAGGGATCGCCTCTCTACCAATCGCGACGTAAGCCGTCTTGAAGGATTTTGCGCAACGCATCGGGCCGAAATGTGCGAAGCGGTTTTCGGACAACCCGATGCGCAAAAGAACTAATTCAGGAGGGCGCGATATTGGCCGGGCGTCACGCCGAGTCTGGCCTTGAAGCTGCGCGTCAGATGCGCCTGATCCGCGAAGCCGCATTGAAGCGCGATGTGGCTGGGGCTTTCCCCTGCCCTGAGCAACTCCCGCGCATGATGGACACGCCGGTCGACGAGCCAGGCATGCGGCGTCAGCCCCGTCGCCTTGCGGAACACCCGGATCAGGTGCCAGGCGCTCAAGCCGACATGGGCGGCGAGGTCCTGGAAGTCTGTCGCTTCACTGAGATGCGCCAGCAGATAATCCTTGGTGCGCGCGATCGCATCGGGCTCCGCCCCCGCCGCGATGATCGACGGCAGGCCCCCACCGTAACGCTCGACGGCCGCCAGATAGAAGCCGATCAGCTTCTCGTCGGCGAGGAGCGGCTGCGTATTGTCTTCGAGTGCCCGGTGCGCGGCGCAGAACATCTGGGCGAGTTCCGGATCATGGGCGCCCGCAAGCCGGAAGCGCGGCGCGCCCACCGCCCGGCCGGTCGCCTCGCGCAACACCGCGGTGAGGAAGTCCGGGCTCGGATAGGTCATCCGGTAGGAATAGCCATAGGTATCGGGCGAGCCGTCATGCACCTCATCCGGATTGATGAAACAGATCGTGCCCGCCTCACAGCGCACCTTCACGCCCTTGTGCATGTAGGAATGCACCCCATCGAGCGTCACGCCGATGACATAGGTCTCGTGCGTATGGGGCGGAAAAATATGTTTGCGGAAGGTGGCGGTGAAACAATCGAGATCGCCATGCCGCGACACCCGCCAGAAATAGGTCTCGTCTTCCGGAGAGAGGCTCTCGGGACCGACGGAGTCGCGGGGCGAAATCTGCAGCATGTCCCAAATATAGCATTCCAGCCTTTGGCCGCTTGAAGAAAATTGCTCCCTGACATGGTCAGGTGAGACGCTTGACCCAGCGTCCAAGGGCCTCGACATAGGCGTTCAGGACTTTCAGCCCCGTCGCATCGATGACATTATCGGCCGCGTCCAGCAGCCCGTCCCTGAACACCACATGGGCCTCGGGCCGTCCCATTAAAGCCACGCCCAGCGAGGTGAGGACGGCGCGCAGATGCGCTTGCGCCACCGCGGTGCCGACCGGGCCGGCGGATGTGCCGATGATGGCTCCCGGCCGGTCGAGCCATATGCTGGTGCCATAGGGCCGCGATCCCCAGTCGATGGCGTTCTTCAAGGCCGCCGGAATGGACCGGTTGTGCTCCGGGGTGACGAACAGCACCGCATCGGCGGCGGCGATCGCCTGCTTGAACCGCGCGACGGGGGGCGGCAGCTCGCCCTCATTGTCCTGATTGTAGAGCGGCAGGTCGGCGATGCTCAGTGGCCGGAATTCGAGATGGGGCGCCGCGAGTTTGGCCAGCGCCTGGGCGAGCCGGCCATTGAGCGAGGCCTGGCGCAGCGATCCGTTGATGACGGCGACAATCGGCATATGAGGTCTCCACTTCGGTTGCCGCAGAGATGAGATGATTGCCTCCGCAATGCCAGCGCCTTATCGTCCCCACCTGTGAGCCCACGTCACACCCCGAAACTGCCGCCCTTGGAAGCGGTCCGCATGTTCGAGACGGTTGTCCGCCTCGGCTCGACGGTTGCCGCGGCACGGGAACTCGGCATCACCCATGGCGCGGTGAGCCGCCGTGTGCGGGCGCTCGAGGATCATCTGGGCGCGGCGCTCCTGACGCGCGGACGCGGCGGCCGGCTGGTACCGACCGAAACCGGCGCGCGTTTTGCCGAGGCGGCAGGCCACGCCTTCGCGCTCATCGCCGCGGCGGCGCAGGCGACCGGACGCGGCACGGCGCGTCGTAATGTCGTGCGCATCAACGCCACGGCCTCTTTCGCATCGCTATGGCTGATCCCGCGCCTCAAGCGCTTCCGCGCCCGCCATCCGGCCTTCGAGGCCTGGATATCGGAGAGCCAGGTGCTGATCGAGCCCGGCGCGCATTCCGGTATCGACATCGCGATCAGGTCGGGTAATGGCCAATGGCCGGGCGTCAAGGCCGAGAAGTTGATGGACGATGTTTTGATCGCGGTTGCCGAACCGTCGATCGGCCAGCACTTGCGCAAGCCCGCCGACCTGGCGCGCATCACGCTGCTGCATGACGAGGACCCGGCCATTTCCTGGCCGGACTCTACCTACAGGCTGGGTCTCGGAAAGCCCGACTGGGCCACAAGCGGGCCGCGCCTGGCATCCACCTTGCTGCTGATTCAAGCAGCGGTCGCGGGAGACGGCGTCGCCCTGGTGCCGGCACGGCTTGCGGAAGCGCATCTCGTCAAGGGTGATCTGATCACGCCCCTCGCGGTGACGCCCGCCCATCCGCTGACATATTGGCTGGTGCGGCCGCAACGCGCTTTGTCCTCACCGGCCATCCGCGCTTTCACGGCGTGGCTGCGCGCCGAAGCGAAACAGGCCTAGAGCGCTTCCCGCCAAAGTTGCTCGACTTTGGCGATAAGGAAGCGCTCTAGATCATATGTTTACGAGCCCTTCTTCCCGTTTTGATCGAAGCGGAACGATTCGATCAAAACGGGAAGGGCTCTAAGCGCCGACGCGGCGGAACCACTCGTCCTCGTCGATGACCTCGACACCGTGCTTCTGCGCATCCTTGAGTTTGGAGCCGGCGCCGGGCCCCGCGACCAGGAGATCGGTCTTCTTCGACACCGAGCCCGCCACCTTGGCGCCGAGCCGTTCCGCCATAGCTTTCGCCTCTTCGCGCGTCATCTTCTCCAAGGCGCCGGTGAAGACGACGGTCTTGCCGGAGACCGGGCTCTGCTGCACCGCTTCGAGCGGCGTCGGCGTCACCTCTGACAAGAGCTCATCGAAGACCTCGACATTATGCGGCTCAGCGAAGAAATCGACCACCGCTTCGGCGACGATCGGACCGATGCCGTCATGCGACAGAAGCTCCTGATAGGCTTCTTCTTCCTTGCCCTTCGAGGCGGCGCGCATCGCATCGCGCAGGGCTTCCGCCGTGCCATAGGCGCGCGCCAGGAGCCTGGCATTGGTCTCGCCGATATGCGGAATACCGAGGCCGAAGATGAAACGGTCGATGCCGATGGTGCGGCGCGCATTGATCGCGGCGAAGAGATTGTTGGCGCTGGTCTCGCCCCAGCCTTCGAGCTCGTCGACTTTCACCTTGCGTTTTTCCAGGGTGAAGATGTCGGGCGGCGACTTGATGAAATCGAGCGCCAGGAATTCCTCGATCACCTTGTCGCCCATGCCTTCGATGTCATACGCGTTGCGCGACACGAAATGCTTGAGACGCTCGGCGCGCTGGGCGGCGCAGATGAGGCCGCCGGTGCAGCGCCTGATCGCATCGACCTTGCCGGTCTTTTCATTGACCTCGCGCACCGCGTGGCTGCCGCAGACCGGACAAGTCGCCGGGAATTCATAGGCCTTGGCGCCTTTGGGACGTTTGTCCTCGACGAAGCCCAGGATCTGCGGGATGACGTCGCCGGCGCGCTGCACGATGACCGTGTCGCCGATGCGGATGTCCTTGCGTTGGATCTCGTCTTCATTATGGAGCGTCGCATTGGACACGACGACGCCGCCGACGGTGACCGGCTTGAGCCGCGCCACCGGCGTCATCGCGCCGGTGCGGCCAACCTGGATGTCGATGCCTTCGAGGATGGTCATCGCCTTCTCGGCGGTGAATTTATGCGCGAGGCCCCAGCGCGGCGCCCGGCTGACGAAGCCGAGACGCTGCTGCCAGTCGAGCCGATTCACCTTATAGACGACGCCGTCGATGTCGTAGCCGAGATTGGCCCGGTCGGCCTCGATCTTGTGATATTGGGCGAGAAGCTCATCCGCCGAATGACAGAGCTTCATCAGCGGATTGACCGGGAAGCCCCAGCGCTTGAAGGCCTGGATGACATCCCATTGCGTATCGCCCGGAAGCTTCGACACCTCGCCCCAAGTATAGGCGAAGAACCGTAAGGGCCGACTGGCGGTGATCGCCGGATCGAGCTGGCGGAGCGACCCCGCCGCGGCATTGCGCGGATTGGCGAAGACCTTCTCGCCGGCTTGAATCTGTTTCTCATTCATCCGGGCGAAGTCCTTGTGGGACATATAGATTTCGCCCCTGACCTCGAACACTTCGGGGAAGTCCTTGGCCTCGATGTGGTTAGGGATGTCCTTCACGGTGCGGACATTGAGCGTGACGTTTTCGCCCTCCGCGCCATCGCCCCGCGTGGCGCCCTGCACCAGCTTGCCCTTCTCGTAGCGCAGCGACAGCGACAGGCCGTCGATCTTGGGTTCGGCCGTCACATCGATGGGCGCATCATCGGCGAGATTGAGGAAGCGCCTTATGCGCCCCAGATATTCGAGCACGTCCTCGTCGGAGAAGCCGTTGCCGAGCGACAGCATCGCCACGCGATGGCGGATCTTGCCGAATTTGGATTGCGGCGACGAGCCCACCCGCTTCGACGGCGAATCTTCACGCACCAAGTCGGGGAAGCGCGCCTCGATCGCGTCATTGCGTAGGCGCAGCGCGTCGTAGTCGGCGTCGGAGATCTCCGGCGCATCCTGGCCGTGATAGCGCTCATCGTGATGGGCGATCTCGGCGGCGAGTCGCTGCAATTCGCTGGCGGCTTCTTTCGGGGTCAGCTTGTCGACGGTTTTCTTTTCGGCGGTGGGCATGGGTCGGAGGCTCATTCCTTTCGGAATCGAATAGAGCAAAACCCGCCAAAGTTGAAGACTTTGGCGGGAATGATCGATTCTAGAATAAGTGGCCTAAGACCCCGAACGTGTCAGGATCAATTCTCCGGACCGCCGACGATCTGGCGCGCCGTCGCTTCGATGAGCTTGCGCACCCGTTCGGCCTCTTCGCTGGTCCAGGGACCACGGCGCATATGGAGCGACTGCTTCAGCGTCCGGATCGCCTCGCGCACCGATTCCGGCGTCGAATGCATCGCGAACGCCTGGGCGGCGAGATCCATGCGCGCCTGGATGGCTTTGACGGCGACGCTGTTCTCTTCCAGGAACGCTCTGCCCGCCGCGGTCACCTGATAGAGCTTCTTGGTGCCCTCCTGGGCTTCCGCCACGATATAATCCTGCTCCTCGAGCAGCGTGAGGGTCGGATAGACTGCGCCGGGGCTCGGGGCGTAATTGCCGCCGAATTTCTCCTCGATAGCGCGGATGAGCTCATAGCCATGCCGCGGTTTCTCGGCGATCAGCGCCAGCAGCACGAGCCTCAGATCACCGTGGCCGAACATGCGCGAGCCCCGCCCGCCGAAGAAGCCGCCGCGCCCAAAACCTTCATCGTCGTCGCCAGGGCGCCTGCCCCGGCCCCAGCGCCCACCAGGGGCGCAGTCGTGATGGCGGTCATGCCGGCCCCGATGTTCATGATGACGTCCAAACATGAGATATACCTTTCGATAGTTTGTAAGACTGATAATTAAGATATATCTTAAGAGTCATTCTTACAAGACCAAAAATGCAAAAAATCGACCGCCCCTCCCGAGGGAACGTCCCAACACGTTGTTATTTCGAGGTTTTTATGAGAAAGAGTCGCCAATCCAGCCAAACTCTAATTTCCCTATATCGGAACTAGGCCGGCAGCCATTTCAGGTTCTCAGCTTCCGAGTTGACCTCGTAGCCTTGCACGGTCTTCCCGTCGGCCAACTTCACTTCGATCAACCCGGGCGGCTGTGTGAAGTAGGCCAAGTCCTCAGCGTGGTCGCCGTCAGTTGCGGGAAGGTGTTCCGAACAATGCCCGCCGTGACCGTCTGATGCCATCGCTCCAAGGATCTACCTCACAGGCGAGATGGAGCATCTTCATGCACGATGCCGATGACGTGCCGGAGCCGATTGGCCCTTTGATGATCTACACTCACGAGCAATCCATGAGGAGCGCCGCCAACGTAGCCACCGTCAGGCTGACATGCTCTCCAACCATGACGGTCGAGTTGAACGCATCCTTCGCTCATATCCGCGATGTAGAGGGCAGAGAAGGATGAGCAAACGCGCAGGACCTACATGCGGGCTCGCGTAAGTCTCACGAACAGATCAAATACGGACGCCGGCACAAGCGAAAATACCATGCTGGTCAGCATGCGGAGATTGCACCGTATCGCAATCCATTTCGCCTTTCGGAAGTCGCCAGCCTCTAAGGCTTCAAAGTGCTCGCCCCGGTGATCGATGATGGTCTGCTCAAAAAAGAGCTGGTATGTCTTCTTATCAAACACAAATCTTGCAAACCGGTCTACCGCAAAACCAGGTGGCCGATGGATAACGGATTTGCGCCGCACTTTCGCGAGAACACGATGTGTCTTGGCGTCCAGAAGGAGAAAAGCTTCCTTCCCTTTCCCGTATTCTCCTGAAATCGCCAAGAGACGCTCGAACTCCGCGTGGTACTCGCCTTTCAACTCCTGCGGCCGCAAGTTGCGCTTGAATTCCACCGTCGTCCAGGCCGTGTCGACGTATCCCTTCTGATAGATTTCATCGCGGATCTCGCGGAGATGATCGCACTGCCCACTCTCACTCTTCTTAGGCATTTGCGAAGCCTCCCCCCATAACTCGAGCAGCGGCTGCTGCCCCCTCTTGAGTTGCACGCAATACTTGCTGACCAAGCCCCGTGACCCTGTACAGTCGTCGCGGCAAGCCGCCCCAGCGTGGATCTTTCTCTTCGCGACTTGAAATGTAGCTCTTCGATTCCATCCTGCCGAGGGTCACGTACACTGTGCCTCGCTTAAGGCCCGGAATAACCTCCACCATTTGAAGGCCGTAGAGTTCGCCATTGCTAATCAGTGCTTCGAGAATTTTCATTTCCGTCTTGCTCAAACTTGTGAACGACATCTGAAGCCCGCTTTCTCTCTAAATTCTCGTAGCTCTGTAGCTCTCGGGGGGGTGCCCGTCAGTCTTACATGCAGTAAGATAGAGGCAGAATTTGGGCGTTCAAGGGGGAGAGCAGATTCCGCGAATGGGGTGGCGATCGAGCTCCGCTACGTGGTGTGCGGCTACCCTATCGGCGCCGAGTACGCCACAGCAGCCTCATAGCGTTGCGGCGCTGTCCCTGGTCTCGATACCACCGTGAACATTTCTTTGCTCGCTCTCACACAACATTATCGAGGCCCAGACCCAACACATTGTTATTTCGAGGTTTTTCAGGAGAAAGAATCGCTAAATCGGGTAAAAAATCGACGCCAATCCCCTATTTCGGAACCGGCCGGCCCGCCTCATCGAAGAGATGGAACTCCTGGGACTTGGGCACGAGCGCGATTTCGGTGCCGGCCGCGAAAGCCGACTTGCCGGGCTGGCGGACGACGACCGGCGCCTCGGCGCCGATATCGACATAGATGAAAGTGTCGGCGCCGAGATTCTCTGAATAAACGACCTTGCCGGACCAGGCGCCGCCGGCGCTGACGATATCGAGATGCTCGGCCCTGACGCCGACCGTATGCGCCTTGAACTTCTCGGCGTTGCGGCCGGTGAAGAAATTCATCCTGGGCGAGCCGATGAAGCCCGCCACGAATTGCGACTGCGGGCGCTCGTACAGTTCGAGCGGCGTGCCCACCTGCTCCACTTTGCCGTCCTTAAGCACCACGATGCGCTGGGCCATGGTCATCGCCTCGACCTGGTCATGCGTCACATAGATCATGGTCGTGTTGGGAAGCTGCTGCTTGAGCTGGGCGATCTCCATGCGCATGCGCACCCGGAGCGCCGCATCGAGATTGGACAAGGGCTCGTCGAACAGGAACACCTTGGGATCGCGCACGATGGCGCGGCCGATGGCGACGCGCTGGCGCTGACCGCCGGAAAGCTGTGCCGGCAGGCGGTCGAGATAAAGCGTGAGCTGCAGCTTCTCCGCCGCCGCCTCGACCTTGCGCCGGATCTCGTCCTTGCCCAGGCCCTGCATCTTCAGCGAAAAGGCCATGTTGCCGAACACGTCCATATGCGGATAGAGCGCATAATTCTGGAACACCATGGCGATGCCGCGCTGGGCCGGCTCGACATCGTCGATCACCTGGCCGTCGATCTCGATCGAGCCGGAGCTCGCCGCTTCAAGACCAGAGATGCAGCGCAGCAAGGTCGACTTGCCGCAGCCCGATGGGCCGACAAAAACCACGAACTCGCCCGAGCGGATATCGAGATTGATGTCCTTGAGCACCTCGACCGCGCCGAAATGCTTATGGAGCTTGCTGATCTTGAGATTGGACATGTTTCTCATCCCGTCCGCTTGCGACTGTCATGCACGATCAGGCCCCGCGCGAGGGTGAGGACGCATTGCCCCTCCCCCTGCTCGACCAGCGCCCGTTCGACATTTCCGTCCGCCACATCGATGGCGAAATGCGCCAGATCCGCCGGCCCGCCGGCGACAAGCGCGCCATACCCCTTCTCCGCCATGCCGAGCGCCCGGGCGCCGCCGAGTGTCGCTGCCTGCATCACGCGTTGCCACAGGTCGGTTTCACGATACCCTTGGTCATGCGCGATTTGCGCCAAGGCTTTCACATCCGCCATCAGGTCGAGCGACGGCGCCGAGGCCAGCGAGTCCGTGCCGACCGCAATGTCGTGGCCTTCCGTGAGATAGGCCGCGACCGGCGCCTCGGCGAGGCCGATCACCGCATTGGAGCGCGGACAGAGCGCCACGCGCGTATTGCGCTCGCGCAGGAGATCACGCTGGCATCTGTCGAAATAGACGCCATGAGCAATGTGCGTGCATTCGCCAAGCAGTCCCACACTGTCGGCGTAGTCCGCGGTCTTGAGGCCCGAACCTTTCTGTTGCACCAGGTGATATTCGTCGCGCAGATCGCCATAGATGAACAGCACCGCGGGATCGCCGGTGAGATAGAACGCCTCCTCGAGCGCCGATTCTCCCAGATGCGTATGAAGCCGCATGCCGCGCGATCTGGCGAGCTCGACCAGGTCGCCGACGACGGAAGGATCGAGATTATAGGGCGCGTGCGGTGAGATACCGGTGGCGATCGTCGCTTTGTCACCGAGCCATCTGACCAGCTCCTCACGCCCGCCATTGGCCCAGGAGCGCGTCGTCTCGGCGATGACTTCCAGATATTCGATGCCGCTCGCCCGCGCCGCGGCTATGGCGCCGCGTGCCTCATCGCTGGTGATGATCTCCGAGAACACCGTCGTTCCGGTGGCGAGGCCGAGCTTGGCGCCGCGCGCCGCCGCCTTGCCCCATTCCGACGCATCGCGGTCGGTGTGATAATGCGCCTCGAAGGCAACGCTCCAATCCTCGAATCCGCGATATTGTCCGCGCCCCAGCGCATCGAAGCCGGTATATTGCAGATGCGTATGGGCGTTGACGAGGCCGGGGGCGATGGCGCCTTTGGTCCACTCGATCTTCTCATCGCGCAGATGAGCCGGCAGTTGCGCCGCCGGACCGACGAATGTCACGCGGTCCGCATCGATCGCCACCACCGCGTCGCGCACAGGCGCGGAAGCGACCGGCATGACCCAGTCGGCGCCATAGATCTTATTTGCCACTGCCGGCTCCAAATCCCGCGGCGAGCGAGCGCTGCGCCACCATGAACACCAGGAGCACCGGGATAAGCGACACGAGCGCGGCCGCGGCCTGGCCTTGTAGATTGACCTCCTCGCGCGTCGACAACGTCGTCGCCGCGAGAGTGAGCGTATAGACCTGCGGGTTGCCTTGCAGGAGGGTTGCCGCCATCAGAAGATCGCCGAAAGTCCACACGAAGACGAGCGCCACGACCGAAGCGAGCGCCGGTCGCGACATCGGAATGGCGATGTACCAGAAGACCTTGAGCACGCGCGCGCCGTCGAGGGCGGCGGCTTCGAGCAGCTCCGTCGTCAGCGCCTGGCGGAAGAACGTATGGATGAGATAGATCGCGAAAGGCAGGCTCGCCACCCCGGCGATGATGCCGGCGACCACGATATTGTTGAGCAGCCGGGCATTCGCCAGCATCACGAAGACCGGGATGAGCCAGGCGACCATGGGAATGGTATAGCTGGCGACCAGCAGCACATTGAGCCCGCGCGCCACGCGGCCCTGATGGATGCGGAACCAGAAGGCGCCGGCGAGCGCCGTCGAAGCACAGACGATGCAGGCGATCACCGCGACGATGAGCGAGACGACGAGCGCCTGACCGAGACCGGCCTGCGTCCACGCCCCGGTGATATTGTCGAGCGTGAAGGAACGCGGCAGCCCGCCGGGGCTCGTCATGTAATCCTGACGCGTGCGGATCGCGGTGCCGATGAGGAACAGCAGCGGCAGGATGAAGGCGAGACTGATCAGCGCCATGATGCCGGTGCGGAATTTGCTTATGCTGCCCGCTTTCATGCGCGCCTCCGCTTGAAGCAGGTCTCGATAAGCGCGCGCGCTCCATAGCCCAGCGCCGGAAACAGGACGATGGCGCCCACCAGCGCGATCGATTGCGCCGCCGCCGTGCCGTAGAAGCCGAAGCGCATGAACTGCTGATAGATGAAGAAATCCATGGTGGCGCTGGAGAGACCCGGCCCACCGCCGGTCAGGACGTAAATCCAGCCGAACATGAAGAGGAAGATGCAGACGAGTTGGAACATCGCCCACAGGAAGACCGTGCCGCGCACGCTCGGCACCGCGATATGCCAGAACTCGCTCCAGAAGCGCGCGCCGTCGAGCCGCGCCGCCTCGAAGATATTCTGCGGCACCGCCGCGAAAGCAGCCGAGAAGATGAGCACGCCGGTGCCGAAGCTCGCCCATAGGACGAGGAAGATGACGACCGGCTTCACATAAGTGACGTCGGTGAGCCAGGGATGGGCGAGAAACCCGAGACCGCTCGTCTCCAGCGCCGCATTTACCGGCCCATCGGTGGCGAGCAGCGTGCGGAAGACGAGCCCGACAATGGCGGGCGACATCACCGCGGGCAGGAAATAGATGGAGCGGAAAAGTCCCGGCCGCCACACGCCTTCCCTCAGCGCAAAGGCGACGACCAGCGGCGCAATCACCCAGAGCGGCAGCCCCAGCAGATAGAAAAGCTGGTTGCCGATGACCTGCCAGAATTCCGGATCGGCCAGCAGATGTTGATAGTTCTGGAAGCCGATGAAGGTCGAGACGCTGCCCGGCTGCCAGTCGTAAAGCGAGCGGTAGGCGACATAGACAAGCGGCAGGAAGAGGACGAGCGTTTCGAGCACGATCGCCGGAACGAGAAGCACAAGCCCCCCATCGAGCGCGCGCCGCCATCCCCTCCTCTTCATTGCCTGCATGATCTAGCTCTGTTTTCCCCCTCTCCCGTCCGCAGGATGGGAGAGGGTGGCCGAAGGCCGGGTGAGGGCTCTTCGCTTGAGACTACTTACTGTTTCAGAAGAGCCCTCATCCGCCCTGTCGGGCACCTTCTCCCATTGCTGCGCAACGGGAGAAGGGAGAATTATGGAGAGGAGCTCCACAGCTCAGTTGGTCTTGGCGAAAGCCGCGTTGGCGCTCTCCATGAATTGCTGCACGGTCATCGTGCCGCCCATGAGCGGCGCCGCATTGCGCTCCATCACCGCCAGGACCGGCAGCGGGAAGGCGGCAAAGCCCGTATGGTTTTCAGGATTGGCGAGCAGCGCCAGATAGGCGGCCTGCATGTCGTTCTGCGCCTGCGCCTGGAAGCCGGAGATATTGGACGGCACGCCGATCGCGGCCCATAATTTCTCCTGCGATTCCTTGCTGGCGATGAAGTTGACGAAGGCGGCCGAGGCTTCCGGGCTCTTCGTCCACTTGGTGACTCCCCAGCCGGCTTCGGCGCCCGCATCGACGAGATTCTTGTGCTTCGACGTCGGCACTTGCGGCAGCGCCATCGCCATCGTTTCCGGCTGGTCCTTCACCAGCTGCATGGCGCGGCTCAGCGCACCATTGACCAGCATGGCAGCACCACCCGTGGCATATTGCACATTCGTATCATCGAACATGTTGCGCCCCAGCGCCTTGTCGTCGCCGAAGCAGCCGGCGGTCTTCATGTCCATGATGTAGTTGACGGCGTCGGTGAACAGCTTGTCGTCGAGCTTGAGCTCACCCTTGACCCACTTGGCCAGCGTCGGCTTGTCCATCATCTGGCTGGTGATCATGTAGAGATAGGTCTCGAACAGATAACCGTCCTTCCAGCCCGCCGCCATCGGCTGGATGCCCTTCTCGGAGAACGCCTTGCAGGTGGCGAGCATCGCATCCCACGTCGCAAGCCCCGCAACCGGATCGATCCCGGCCTGGGTGAAGATGGCGCGGTTGACCAGCATCACATAGCCATAGGAGCCGGTCGGCACGATATAGAGGTTGCCGTCGGCCGAATAATTCTCGTCGAGATATTTGATCTCCTTGCGCAAAGCCGGATCGATCGCGTCCTGCAGCGGATAGAGGCCGTTCTTGTAGCTGTAGGCCTGCGCCGAGCCATACATGGTGATGACGTCGGGCCCGCTCTGCGCCACGACCGAATTGCGCACCTGATCGAAATAGGTGCCATACGGCATGTCGATGATCTTCACCGTGATCTGCGGATGCGCTTTCTGGAAGTCAGCGGCGATCGCGTTGTACGCCTCCACGCCCTTCTCATAATTGCCGGGCAGGAACGACCACACGGTGAGCTCGGCCTTGGCCTCGGGGATCGGGCCGGTCTTGAGCTTGTCGCTCGCCGCCTGTTCCTCGCCGCACGCCGCGAGCGCGAACAAGGCCGTGGCCAACGCCACGCCCGACACGCCTTTGCGCAACCACTTCGAAACACCAACCATCGTCATAATCACCAGCTCCGTATTGCCGTTGCCAATTTTTCTGTCATCGGCTCGATCACGCCGCCTTCATGGCCGAGCCTGATCAATGCCACGTCACGTTCCGCCGCGTCCGAAATCGGATAGAGGCCGGGCGCCTTGGGCGCCCTATCGCCTGCCAGCTCTTCGACCGCGATCGCCTGCAGCGCCAGCGACAGGTCCATCACCTCGATCGGATTGCCCTCACCGCCCGAGCAGTTGATGCAATGCCCATCGACCATCACCCGGACGCGCGCACCACCTGGCAGCGTATATTCAACAACGCCCTGGCGTACATCCTGGGCGGTGCCGAGCGCGCGCAGATAGTCCATCGGCAGCTCGAAATCGCCGCCACCCGCGGTGCACAGGAAGGCACCGTCGGGCAATTTCCGCACGTGATCTTCGGTCACCACACCGGCGATCCCGGTCGAGGCGAAGACGACTTCCGTGCTGGGCGCGGCGAGTGCCACGCTCTTCACCGCATAGCCGTCATGGATCGCCTGCAACGCCTTCACCGGATCAAGCTCGGCGACCGTCACGCGGGCCCCCAGTGCCGCCGCATGGATTGCGACGCCTTTGCCGACCCAGCCATAGCCGATGACCAGCACCTCGCGCCCCGCGAGCTGGAGATTCGTCATGTCGAGAAAAGCCATCACGCAGGATTGCCCGGTCCCGTAGACATTGTCGAAGAGATATTTCATGCGCGAATCATTGACCGCGATGACCGGGATGCGTAGCGCGCCCTCCGCATGCATGGCGCGCAGCGGACGTATCCCACTGGTGGTCTCCTCGGCCGCGCCGATCATCCCCGCAACGAGTTCGGGGAATTCGCGATGCGCCAGACGGATGAGGCTGGCGCCGTCATCGATCAGGATATCCGGCTTCGTCTTGAGGAAATCGCGGGCAAGCTCGAGATCACGTGCCGCCGTGGCGCCCGCTTCGGCGAAAACCGCAAGGCCGTGCGCCCTGAGCGCATGGACGACCCGCGCCTCGGTCGAGCTGCCGCCGCAATAGACGCTGACCTCAGCGCCCGCCTGCTTCAACGCCAGAGCGAGATTGGCCGTCTTGGGCTCGAGCACCAGCGAAACGCCGACCTTCTTGCCGCCCAAGCGTCCGCTGGCGGCGAGCCGCGTCGCGATCGACTTCAACACCGGCATGCCACGTCCGGCCCAGGCGATGCGCTCCGCCCCCTCTTGAGCGAGATGGACTGTCGTCACTTGGGCATTCCTTCTATCCACTGGGCGATATCGTCTTCCTGCTCCGAGCGCGCCTCGCTCAAGGAGATCCCCATGCTCTTGAGCTTTGCCGCGGCGATCGCGTCGTCGAGCGCCTTCGGGATGATGTGGACGCCGGGCGCGAGCTTGGCGGAGACGAGATGATGCGCGCCCAGCCCCTGCACCGCGAAAGTGAGGTCCATGATCTCGACCGGATGGCCGCTGCCGCCGGCGATATTGACCAGCGCACCGCCCGACAGGACATGCAGGTCGCGTTCCTTCACGCGGAACGTGGTGATGCCGGGCCGTGTCTCCTTGCGGTCATTGGTCAGGCCCGCCAGCGCATCGACATCGATCTCGAGATCATGATGGCCGGCATTGGCGAGGAGCACATCATGGTCGAGATGGGCGAACTCGCTCATCCCGACGGCACGCATGCCGCCCGTCGCCGCGATCACCATGGTGGCGCCCGGCAGCATGTCGGCGGCGGTGCCGACCTTGTGGCCGTCCATATGAGCTTCGAGCGCCCGCACCGGATCGGTCTCGACGACACGTGTATGAGCGCCCATCGCCTTCGCATAAAGGGCGATGCCGCGGCCGACATAACCATAACCGATCACCGCCACGCGGGCACCGGCGATCTGCCGGTTGGTGAGGCGCAGGATCGCCTGCAACGTCGTCTGCCCCGTCGCGTAGCGATTGTCGAAGAGATGCTTGCAGCGCGCGTCATTGGCGGTCAGCGCCGCGAATGGCAACTTGCCCGCCGCGCGCAGCGCATGGAGCCGCGCCGTACCGGTGGTCGTCTCCTCGGAGACGCCTTTGAGATTGGCATAGAGCTTGGGCCGGAACTTGCCCATCCGCATGGTGAGCTCGGCGCCGTCATCGATGATGTAATGCGGGCCCCAATCGGCGGCGGCGAGAAGCTCACGCTCCCAGCTCACATGATCGCCATCGGGCGCCGAGACGACGGTGAGGCCACGCGCCTTCAGCGCCTCGACAACCGGCCCTCTCGTCGTGCGCGGATTGCTGCCCGCCACCACCACCTCGGCGCCGGCATCGGCCAGCACGGTGGCGAGAAAGGCGGTCTTGGCCTCGAGATGCACGACGACGGCGATGCGGGCGCCCTTGAGCGCCCCGTCGGACAAGGTCTCGCGCACGAAGCCGTTGAGCACCGGCGAATGACGGCTCACCCATTCGATCTGGGCCTGCCCGATCTCGACATCGCTTTTGTCGGTCGCCAATTGCGCCATGCCCCCGATTTCCCTCGAATCTGTCATTGACCCCGCCGGACCTGACGGGTTATGCCTTATCTAAGCGCTTAGCTTACGCCAATGTCAATGAGCAAAAGACGACTGACCATGGCCGAACGAGCCCGCCGCCCCACCCTTGCCGACGTCGCCCGGCTCGCCGGCACCTCGACCGCCGTGGTGAGCTATGTGCTGAATGACGGCCCGCGCAGCGTGGCGCCGCTGACCAAGGCCAAGGTCGAACAGGCCATCGCCGAGCTCGGCTATCGCCGCAATCCCCTTGCCAGCGCGCTGATGGCCGGCCGCTCCAATCTCGTCGGACTTCTGGTGCCCGATTCCTCCAATGCCTTCTTCAGCGAGCTGGCGCGCGAATTCGAGCGCGAAGGCAAGGCGCGCGGCTTCCTTACCCTCATCGGCAACACCGCTTACGACCCGGCGGTCGAGCTCGACTATGAGCGCGCATTTGCCGATCTGCGCCCGCGCGGCATCTTCGTCACCAGCATCACCGGCCATGCCGAGAGCCTCGACGGCTGCCCGCGCATCTATGTGCATTCGGCGCCGGCCGGCGCTCCCGATCCGTGCGTGCTTTTCGACGATGTCGGCGGCGGCATCGCCGCCACCCGCCATCTGATCGCGCAAGGTTATGAAGACATCCATTGCATCGCCGGCCCTGACGATTTCGGCCCGTCCGGCAGGCGTGAGCGCGGCTGGCAGCAGGCCATGATCGAAGCCGGCCTCATGACAAAAGGCCGCCTCCATCGTGTGCCCTTCGAGAGATTGGGCGCCGAAAATGCGCTCTGTCCCCTGCTCGCGAAGCCCGGACATCCGCGCGCGATCTTCGCCACCACCGACGAGCAGGCGCTGGCCGCTCTGCGCGCCGCCGCGGAGGCGCGGCTCAAGGTGCCGCAGGATATCGCGATCGTCGGCTTCGACGGCATCCGCGAGGCACTCAATGGCAGCACCCGCATCACCACTTTCGCGCTGCCGCTGGCCGAACTCGCGCGGCGTGCCTTCGAGGTGCTCGACGGCTGGAATGCCGCCGGCAATCCCTCGCATGTCATCGCCGGCACATTGCAGCCCGGCGAGACATCCTGATCAGCCGAGCTTGGCGATCCCGTCGAGAAACACCTCGACGACGCGATCATAGTCGGCGGCGACACAGACGCGTGTCCTCTGATCACGGCGCGGCTTGAGCACGGTCTGACCAGCCCTTTCGCCGGCGAGCCCGACTTCGACATCGCCCTCCTCGATCTGGAAGAGCTCGGGCCGCAGCGCGGCGATGACGGTCGCTGGGTCATGCAGGCTGCAGCCTTTGGCGCCGCGCCCCAGATAGACGTCGATATAGAAATCCGAGATCGCCGCCAGGAAGCCGCCGAATTTCGGCGCCCGCTTGGCGAGGGCCGAAAAATTTTCCTTCGTCACCGAGGTGCGGTCGGTGACATCGAGGCCGACCAGCAGGATCTCGGCGCCGGAATTGAGCACGATCTGCGCCGCATCGGGATCATTGTAGATATTCGCCTCGGCAAAGGGCGTCACATTCCCACGCGCATGAACGACGCCGCCCATGATGACGATCCGCGCGACATTCTTCGCGAAATCGGCATCGCGCTCGATCGCCGCGGCGATATTGGTCAAGGGCCCGATCGGGAACACCACCAGTTCGCCCTTGTGGCGCCTCGCCTGATCGATGAGGAAATCGACGGCCGGACTGTCGACCGCGCGGCCCTTGGGCGCCGGCGCCGGCAACGCGCCGAAGCCCTGCTCGCCATGGATCCAGTGCACCGGCTCCCAGTCCCGCCCGCGCAACGGCCGGCCCAGCCCCTGCGCCACCGGAATCTGACGGCCGAGCATCTCGACCAGATGCAGCGCATTGCGCGTCCCCATCTCGACCGGAATGTTGCCATAGACGGAAGTCAGGCCGATGAGCTCGATCTCCGGACAGGAAGCCGCGTAGAAGATCGCCATCGCATCGTCGACGCCCGGATCCGTATCGATAATCGCCTTCATCTGAAGCCTCTCAATTCGCTGAAGGCTTCATACATCACCTTTTCACAAGCACAAGATACTCTTGGCTTCGCTCTGCCGGCCGGACATAGTGCCGTCCATGCCCTTGCGCCCCAGCGTTTACACCTTCGATTTCGGCGACTTCAGGATCGCCACCTTGCTCGATGCGACGGACATCCGGGACGGGCTTGCCGAAAGCTTCGCCTTGGATGCGCCGGAGGATCGCGTGCGCGCGCTGGCGGCGGCGAATTTCATCGATCCCGACCGCTTTGAGCATCCTTTCATTCCGGTCTTCATCGACACGGGCAAGGCGAAGGTCCTGTTCGACACAGGTCTCGGCGAACCCGAAAGCGCCCTTCTCCACGGACTAGGCCTGTTGGGGGTCACGGCGGCGGATATCGACATCGTGGTCCTCACCCATGGCCATCCCGATCACATTGGCGGCCTGATGACGGATGGCGCCCCAACCTTCCGCGACGCGCGTTACGTGTTTGGCGCCGCGGAATTCGAGTTCTGGCGGCGCGGCGACAATGTGCGGGAGGCGCGGCGCGCCAATCGCGACCTCTTCATGCGCAATTGCGCGCCCCTCGCCGGCCGCGCGACTTTCGTCAATCCGGGCGACGAAATCCTGCCCGGCATCACGGCGATCGACGCCGCCGGCCATTCGCCGGGCCTTCTCGCCTGGCAGGTCGCGAGCGCGGACAAGCGCCTGTTGATCTGGTCGGACACCTGCCTCCATTACATCCTGTCCCTGCAGCAGCCGGACTGGCAGGCGAATGTCGACGACGACAAGGAAGCGGCGGCGGCCACGCGCCGGCGTCTTCTCGCCTGGGCCGCCGATGAACGGATCATCGTCGCCGGCTATCACATGCCGTTTCCCGGCCTCGGCTTTGTCGAGCGCGCCGGCACTGCCTTCCGCTGGGTGCCGGTGAGCTATCAGCTGAATCTGTGAAGCCGCAAATCTGATCAGGAGCTGGCGCGGAGCAGCTGATCGGCCTGGGCACGCGCTTCTTCGGTCACCTTCGCGCCGGACAGCATGCGGGCGATTTCCTCGCGCCGGCTCGCGGCGCTCAGATCCTGCACCCGCGTCACCATGCGCTTCTTGCCAACCTCTTCCATCTTGCTGATCAGCATGTGCTGACCGGCCTGCGCCGCGACCTGCGGCGAATGTGTCACCGCCAGAACCTGGAGGCCCTTGGCGAGGCGCGCCAGCCTGACCCCTATCGCATCGGCGACAGCGCCGCCGACGCCGGTGTCGATTTCGTCAAACACCAGAGTGGGCGCCGATCCCTTGGCGGCCAGGATGACCTTGAGCGCCAGCATGAAACGCGCCAGTTCGCCGCCCGAGGCGACCTTCATCAAAGGCGACAAAGGCGTGCCCGGATTGGCGGCGACGAGAAACTCCACCTTGTCGAAACCATGGCTGCCGCCCCGCCCGCGATCGGCGTCGACACGCGTCTCGAAGCGCGCCTTCTCGAGCTTCAAGGGCGCCAGCTCCTTCACCACCGCATCGTCGAGCTTGCGCGCCACTTTCTTGCGCTTGTCGCTCAGTTTCGCCGCCGCTTCGTCGAAGGCATCGCCATGTGCCCTGTAGGCCGCCTCGAGCCGCGCCAGCTCGACGCCGCCATCGGCGATCGCCTGCAGGTCGCCCTCCATCTTCTCGCGCACAGTGGCAAGAGCATCGACCGTGCATTTGTATTTGCGCGCCGCGGCGCGCAGCGCGAAGAGCCGTTCTTCCGATTGCTCCAGCTCACGTGGGTTGAAGGCGAAGGAGCGTAGCGCTTCCGCCGAGGCGCGATGCGCCTCCCCCATTTCCTGCAGCACCCGGTCGAGCGCCTCGCAGATGCGGTCGAGCCGGCCCTGTGCCTGATCCTTGCGCCGCTCGAGCTTGCGCAGCGCCGCATTGAGCCGCGCCTCGACGGCGCCATCGCCGTTGAGCGCGTCATCCGCATCACTCAGCGCACTCGCGAACTGCTCGGCATTCATCATCAGCTGGCGCTTCTCGGCGAGCCGCGTTTCTTCTTCCGGCTGCGGATCGAGCTTGCGCAATTCATCCGCCGCATGGGTCAGAAACTCGCGCTCGACTTCCGAGCGGGCGAGCCGCGCCTTGTGCTCGGCGAGCTGCGTCTCGGCCGCGCTCAGCGTCTCCCACAGCGCGCGCACCTTCTCCGCTTCGGCGTCGAGCCCGCCAAAAGCGTCGAGCAGCCGCCGATGATTGGCGGAATTGACCAGTGCGCGATCGTCATGCTGGCCATGGATCTCGGTGAGCGTGCCGGCGATCTGGCGCAGCAGATTGAGGCTGACCGGCTGCTCGTTGACGCTGGCGCGACTCGGGCCGTCGGCATTCTGGATGCGGCGGATGACGAGTTCGCCGTCGGCCTCGATATCTTGCGCCGCGAGAAGGTCGAAGGCGGCATGCGCCTTGGGCAGCGAGAAGGCAGCGGTGACGACGCCTTTCTCGGCACCGTTGCGCACCAGGCTGCTGTCGCCACGGGCGCCCAGCGCCAGCCCCAGCGCGTCGAGGAGGATGGATTTACCCGCCCCCGTCTCACCGGTGAGCACAGTGAGGCCGCGCTCGAGCGTGAGGTCGAGCTTTTCGATGAGGACGATGTCGCGGATGGAGAGCGCCGTCAGCATGGCGCCCTTATAGCTGAGTCTCTGAGAATGAAGCTAGAACGGATTGACCGAGCTCACGGCTTTGCTGATCCAGGATTCCTTGTTCTCGGCCGGCAGGATGCCGTCATTCTGCAGGAGCGCATAGGCGTCCTGGTACCACTGGCTCTTCGGATAGTTATAGCCGAGCACGGCCGCCGCGGTCTGCGCTTCCGATTTGACGCCGAGGGCAAGGTAGCCTTCGGTCAGGCGGTAGAGCGCTTCCGGTGTGTGCGACGTGTTCTGGTATTCGGTGATCACCCGCTTGAAGCGGTTGATGCCCGCCAGATAGGAGCCCTTCTTCAGGTAATAGCGGCCGACTTCCATTTCCTTGCCGGCGAGATGGTCGCGCGCCAGCGTCGCTTTGGCGGTGGCGTCCTGCGCATAGGCGGTGCCCGGATAGCGCCGGCTCACCTCTTCCAGCGAGGCGAGCGCCTTCTGGGTGTTGGTCTGGTCGCGGCGGACATCGATGATCTGCTCGTAATTGCTGAGCGCGATCAGATAATAGGCATAGGCCGCATCCTTGTGGCCCGGATGCAGCGTCAGGAAGCGCTGCGCCGCATTGATCGTCTCGTCATAGGCGTTGCGCTGATACTGTGCATAGGCCTGCATCAGCTGCGCCTTGGTGGCCCAGGCCGAATAAGGATGCTGGCGCTCGACCTCGGCGAAGGTTTTGGCAGCGGTGCGGTATTCGCCCGACTGCATCTGCTCGAGGCCCTTATTGTAGAGAGGGCCGACAGGCTCGGACTGCTCGGGCGTCGCCATGTCGGGGGCAATGCCGTCGCCGGAACCCGACGAGGCAGCCTGCGTCGAGGTCGACGACCCACGGTCGAGCAGATTGGACATGCTGGAACAAGCGCTGAGCGCCAACGCGACGGCAACCACGGAGCCAAGGCGCAAGCCCGTTGCAAACCGTACGCCAGTCCTGAACAGAAGAGTCAACCGTCGAATTCCCGCTTGAGATATCAGATGGGGCCGCCTTTTACCCCTCCATAAACCGGGATTCCAGCGGCCCGGCTCACTTAGATGCAGAAAACCCGGCGGAAGTGTGACCGCCGGGTTTTTTGCTAACAGCTATAGTAACTTACACTCAGTTGGCCTGGCGGCGCAGAAACGCCGGAATCTCAAGCTGATCATCGTCATAGGCCGGCTGCGCGGCGCTCGTCACCGGCATCTGGGCGACCTGCGGGCGCTGTGCTTCGGGCTGCATGCGCGGCTCCTGGCGGGCCTGCGGAGCAGGCTCGCTGGCCGGCATATCGCCCTTGCGGGAGAGCCCCACACCGGCCAGGCGCTCGAACAGGCCGCGCTTCTTCTTGGCGGCATGCTCGGCGATGTTCTCGATGCGGTTCTGTTGCGCGGCAATCTGGCGCTGCGCGATGGGCGGGAAGTCCTCGACCACCGGCATACGCGGCGCCGCCTGCTGGGCGCGCGCCTGGTGCACCGCCTGCTGCATCGTGGCTACGTCTTCGTGGTGGTCGTCTTCGATGTCGGGTTCGGCGTGCTGCATGGGCTGCGCTTGCGGCAGCGGCTGCGGCGCGGCGACACGCCGTACCTGCGGCGCGGGCGCGGCCGGCGCCATCTGGATCGGCGTCGGCTTCTTCACCGGGATCGGTTGCTTGCCCGTATAGCCGAAGACCGGACGGGAGGGAGCTTCCTGCTCGTCAGCCGGCTCGTCACCGAGATCGGCCTGCTCGATCGCGAGACCGGTCGCCACGACCGAAACGCGCATCGTGCCTTCGAGCGAGTCGTCGAACGTCGCGCCGAGGATGATGTTGGCTTCCGAATCCACTTCTTCGCGGATGCGGGTGGCCGCCTCGTCGACTTCGTACAAAGTGAGGTCGGGTCCGCCGGTGATCGAGATCAGGAGGCCGCGGGCGCCGCGCATCGACACGTCGTCGAGGAGCGGGTTGGAGATCGCCGCTTCGGCCGCTTCGATGGCGCGCTTCTCGCCGGAAGCCTCGCCGGTGCCCATCATCGCCTTGCCCATCTCGCTCATGATGGCGCGGACGTCGGCGAAGTCGAGATTGATGAGGCCTTCCTTGGTCATCAGCTCAGTGATCGAGGCGACGCCGGAATAGAGGACCTGGTCGGCCATGGCGAAGGCGGCCGCGAAAGTGGTCTTCTCGTTGGCGACGCGGAACAGGTTCTGGTTGGGGATAACGATCAGCGTATCGACATTCTTGGCGAGGAGCTCGATGCCGCGCTCCGCCGTCTGCATGCGACGCACGCCTTCGAAGTGGAAGGGCTTGGTCACCACGCCGACGGTGAGGATGCCCTGCTCTTTCGCCGCGCGGGCGATGACGGGCGCCGCACCGGTGCCGGTGCCGCCGCCCATGCCGGCGGTGATGAAGCACATATGCGCGCCAGCCAGGTGGTCGAGGATCTCCGGCAGCGCCTCTTCAGCGGCGGCAGCGCCGATCTGCGGCTGCGAGCCGGCGCCGAGGCCCTGCGTCAAGGCGGTGCCCATCTGGATGCGCCTCTCGGCGACATTCTGGGTGAGCGCCTGCGCGTCGGTATTGGCGACGACGAACTCGACCCCCTCGAGGCGGCTCTCGATCATGTTGTTGACGGCATTCCCGCCGGCGCCGCCCACGCCGAAAACGGTGATGCGTGGTTTAAGTTCGGCCAAGCTCGGCACGGTGAGATTTATCGTCATATGAAGCACCTGGAAGTGAAGTTTTCCCCAGTGGGAATCTTTCTTACCCATTCAATAACAAATGGTTAACAAACGCTAACCACCCCATATTTATTTGAATCAAAATTGACTCAGAACGGGTCACCGGCGGGGCATTTCCTTGACCATTGACCGCGCACTTGCCGCGTGGAAGTTGAATCTCTCTCTTAAGAGGATTCAATAACACATTGAATTAGAATGGATTTACCACACGAATAGCAAAAGGCGCCCCCTCTCCGAGGGACGCCTTCGAGCCGCGTTCAAAAATTACGTTCAGAAACTATCGGCGATCCACTTGCCGACCCGGCGCAGGTAACCCGCTTCGGCCTCTTTCATGGCCTGGCGGGCGATCGCCGCGGCATGATGGATGTCGGGTTTGAGGGCATAGTTCAGGAGCCCGTAAGCGGTGGCGAAAGCGGGCGATCGCGCCGCCTCCGGCATGCCCGCGACCGGCAAGGGCGCGCCCAGCCGGATCTGCCGGTTGAGCCACTGGGCGGCGATCTCGCGCGCACCGGTGAGCTCGCTGCCGCCCCCGGTCAGCACGACGCGCGAGCCGGCGAGTTTGGCGAAGCTCGCTTTGTCGAGGCGGTCGCGCACCATTTCGAGGATCTCCTCGAGCCTGGGCTTGATGATGCCGGTCAGCATCGATTTCGGCGCATGATAGATCGTGTCGACGCCGCGCTCGCCGAGCAGCGGCACCGCGACCGTCTCGCGATCATCGAGCACCGTCGCCATGGCGCTGCCCCACAGGGTCTTCATGCGCTCGGCATGGGCGATGGTGGTCGAGAGCCCGCGCGCGATGTCGTGGGTGATATGCATGCCGCCGATCGGGATGACGTCGGCGAAGACCAGATGCCCGTCATGGAAGGAGGCGACGCCGGTGGTCGAACCGCCCATGTCGATGAGCGTCACGCCGAGCTTGATCTCGTCCTCGGCGAGGACGGAGCGCGACGCGGCATAGGGAGCGACGACATAGTCGGCGACCGAGAGATGACAGCGTTCGATGACCAGCGCCAGATTGCGCAAGGCGGCGGGCTCGGCCGAGACGACATTGACTTCGGCGGTAAGCGTCGTGCCGAACATGCCGGCCGGCTCCATGACGCCGCGCGCATCATCGAGATGGAATTGCGCCAGCGCCGTGTGCAACGTGCGCCGGCCCGCCTGGTGGCCTTGCGCCAGCGCCGCCCGCGTCGCCGCTTCGATGTCGCGCGGCGTAACCTGGCCGGTCTCGGTCTGAACCGAACCCGAGTGAGAATTGGATTGCGGCCGGCCACCGGCCACATTGACGAAAACCGAGGTGATGGTGCGCTTCGCCATCTTCTCGGCGGCATCGACGGCGAGCCTGATGGCGCGCTCGGCCTGGTCGAGATCGACGATGGCGCCGTTGCGGGTGCCGCGCGAGGCCTGGCAGCCGAAGCCGAGCACGCGCAGTGCCGCAGCTTCCTTGCCGTCGGCGCTGCGCCGGTTCTGGCTCACCACTTCGCCGATGAGGCAGCTGATCTTGGTGGCGCCGATATCGAGGGCCGCGACGACGCTGCCCTTGGCGGCAACCGGAGGCTTTGCATCTCCCTTCACAGGCAATTCAATGACGGTCATGCAAAAGTCCCTTCCCCACGCACGGACAAATCTACTGCTGCTGGCTTACCTTGAAGTTCTTAATATCTTTTTCAGGCGCGACCGCTTCCGGCAGCTCGACGATCATTTCATCGGCGAGCCGGAAATCGATCGACTTGACGCCTTTGCTCAGGATCTTCTGACTGCGGTCGAGCTGCGCCAGCGCTTCAAGCGCCTTGGCCGGGTCCTTTTCGGGCAGCGCCACCGTCATGCCGTTGTCGAGATAGAGCGTCCAGCGCCGCTCGCCGACGCGCGCCGCGGCGGTCACATGCCGCTTCACCTTGGGCACCTGATCGAGCTGGCCGACGAGTTCGGCGGCGGCGCGATGGGCGCCTTCGCCGGTGACGAGCAGCAGCGAGGCAAGCCGGCGCGGATCGAGCGTGCTCATCGCCGCGCCGGTCTGGTCGATCACATAATGCGCCCCGTCGCGCTGCCAGATGGCGAAAGGCTGTCGCTCACTGACGACGATATCGAGCCGGTTGGGATATTTGCGCATCACCCGCGCCGAGGCGACCCAGTCGAGATTTTCGAGAAGCGAACGCGCCCTGGTCGCATCGAAGCCGACCAGCGAACCGCCGGGCTGCACGCCCAGTGCGTTGAGCAGCGTTTCCGGTTCCTGATGGACGAGGCCGGTGATGCGGATATCGTCGGCGGCAAAGCCGAGCGAACTCGCGATCTGGCCCGGCAGCTTGCGCCACGGGCTGCCGTCATAATCGAGGTGACCGCCGATGACGAGGCCGTGCAGGATCGATCCGAACAGCAGCGTGCAGGCCCCTGCCCGCGCGATGAAGCGCGTCCGGAAGCTCGGCCCCCTGGGCGGCAGCCGGCGGAAGAACTGGAACGCGCGGCGGCGGATTTCCTGTGCGAATCTCATCTGTTCACCGAGGCGTCATTGACCATCCAGGTCACCAGATCCTCGTAAGTGTGCCCGGCATGCGCCGCGAGCTCGGGGACCAGCGATGTCCCCGTCATGCCCGGCTGGGTATTGACCTCGAGGAGGATCAGTTCGCCGTCGCTGCCCGGCGTATCGTCATAGCGGAAGTCCGCCCGGCTCACGCCCTTGCAGCCGAGCGCCTGATGAGCGGCCAGCGCATATTGCTGCACCTTGCGATAGATATCGCGCGGGATCTCCGCCGGTAGCACATGGACCGATCCGCCCGGCGCATATTTCGCCTTGTAGTCGTAGAAACCGGCCGCCGGCAGGATATCGATGACACCCAGCGCGACGTCGCCCATCACCGCACAGGTCAGCTCCTTGCCGGGAATGAAACGTTCCGCCAGCACCTGATCGCCAAACAGCTCGCGTTCTTCGAGGATCATCGCGGCGGGTCCGTTCGAGCTGTGATCGACGATATGGACGCCGACGCTCGAGCCCTGTGCCTGGGGTTTGAGGACATAGGGCAAGGGCAAGGGATGCTGCGTGGCGGCGAGTTCGAGATCGACGACGCGGCTCTCGGCGACCGGAATGCCGGCAGCGGCGAACAGGATCTTCGACTTCACCTTGTCCATCGCGATGGCCGAGGCACGCACACCAGAATGAGTATAGGGAATTTCCATGGTCTCGAGGATCGCCGCCATGCAGCCATCCTCGCCCCATTTGCCGTGCAGCGCGTTGAAGGCCACATCGGGATTCAGATCGGCGAGAACTTCCGCGATATTGCGCTTCACGTCGATCGGCGTGACCTGGAAACCGGCGCGACGCAACGCGTCGGCGCAGCCCTCGCCGGTCGACAAGGAGACTTCGCGCTCGGCCGACCAGCCGCCCATCAGGACGGCGACATGGGTGAATTTCGGATCACGCATGGGCATCACGCAGCCTCCGCCGGAATGCCGATGCGCTTGATCTCCCAGTCGAGCTCGATGCCGGAATTGGTCTTCACGCGTTGCCTTATGGTTTCGCCGAGTTCCTCGATCTGGGCGGCCGTCGCGCCACCTTCATTGATGAGGAAGTTGCAATGGAGTTCGGAGACTTTCGCCGGCCCGATGGCGAAGCCCCTGAGCCCCGCCTGGTCGATGAGCTGCCAGGATTTGTGCCCGGGCGGATTCTTGAAGGTCGAACCGCCGGTGCGGCTCTTGATCGGCTGCGTCGCCTCGCGCCGTTCCGTCACTTCATTCATGGCGCGCGCGATCTCGTCCTTATCTCCCGCCGCGCCCTGCAAAAGCGCTTGCGTGAAGATGAAGTCCTCCGGCGCACCGCAATGACGGTACGTATACTGCATGTCGGTATTCGACAGCACGTGAAGCGATCCCCTCCGGTCAACGGCCCGCGCCTCGATCAGAACGTCCTTGGTCTCGCGACCATAGGCTCCACCATTCATCCGAAGCGCGCCGCCAATCGTGCCGGGTATACCTCTCAGAAAGGTTAATCCTCCGATACTATGATCGAGGGCAAACCGGGCCACCCTAACGTCAGGTACGGCGGTTCCGGTCCTGATCCGATGCCCCGGCTCGAGCGTCGTTTCGCCGAACCCCTTGCCGAGCCGGATGACCATGCCGGGCACGCCGCCATCGCGCACCAGGAGGTTCGAGCCGACGCCGATCACATAGACCGGCACTTCGGCCGGCGTCGCCTTGAGCATCAAAGCGAGATCGTCCTCGTCCGCCGGCGTGAACAGCACTTCCGCCGGACCGCCGACCCGGAACCAGGTCAGGTCCGCGAGCGGCGCATTGGCGTCGATCCTGCCGCGCGGCTTGGGCAGCCGGGCCAGCAGTTTTTCCCCATCCAGTTTCACCATCATGCCGCTCCGGCTTTGCCGTCGAGTACCGCCAGTTGGCCGGGCAAGGCATAGGCCCATTGGGTGATCGTGCCGGCGCCGAGGCAGACGACGATATCGCCCGGCTTCACCAGCGACTTCACCAGCACCGGCAAGTGCTCCGGCGCATCGATCTTGTGAACACTGCGATGGCCCCGCGCGCGTAAACCCTCGGCGAGCGCGTCATGGCTGGCGCCTTCGATCGGCGCTTCGCCGGCGGAATAGACCGGCGCCACGACGACCGTGTCGGCGTCGTTGAAGCACGAGCAGAATTCCTGAAACAGCGAGGAGAGTCTGGTGTAGCGATGCGGCTGCATCACCGCGACGACCTTGCCTTGCGTGACGCCGCGCGCCGCGCGCAATACCGCCGCGATCTCGACCGGATGGTGGCCGTAATCGTCGAACACCGCCACGCCGTCATGCTCACCGGTGCGGGTGAAACGCCGCTTGACGCCGGCAAAGCTCTTGAAGCCCGCACGGATCTTGTCGTCGTCTATGCCGAGCTCACGCGCCACGGCCAAGGCCGACGTGGCGTTGAGCGCATTGTGATCGCCCGGCATCGAAAGGCTAAGATCCGTGATGTCATGAACGGCCGAGCTGCGCCGGTCGGTGATGCGGACCGAGAATTTCATTTCGCCATTGCTGTAGTGGGTATCGACGAGGCGGATATCGGCCTGCGGGCTGCGCCCATAGGTGATGATGCGGCGATCGCGCACCCGCCCGATCAGCGCCTGCACTTCCGGATGATCGATGCACATCACGGCGAAGCCATAGAACGGAATATTCTCGACGAAAGCGAGGAACGCCTCCTTGGCCTTGTCGAAGGAGCCATAGTGGTCGAGATGCTCGGGATCGATATTGGTGACGATCACCACATCGGCCGGCAGCTTCACGAAGGTGCCGTCGGACTCATCCGACTCGACCACCATCCAATCGCCCTTGCCGAGCCTGGCATTGGTGCCATAGGCGTTGATGATCCCGCCATTGATGACGGTCGGATCGAGGCCACCGGAATCGAGCAATGCGGCGACCAGCGACGTCGTCGTCGTCTTGCCATGCGTGCCGCCCACCGCCACGCAGGATTTGAAACGCATCAGCTCGGCCAGCATTTCGGCGCGGCGCACGATTGGCAGGAAGCGCCGGCGCGCCTCGACGAGTTCGGGGTTTTCCGGCTTCACTGCCGAGGAGACGACCACCACCTGCGCGTCGCCTAGATGGGCGGCGTCATGGCCGATCGACACGGCGATGCCGTTCTTGCGCAGGCGCGCGGTATTGTAATTGTCGGTGAGGTCGGAGCCTTGCACCGTGTAGCCGAGCGTCGCCATCACTTCGGCGATACCGCTCATGCCGATGCCCCCGATCCCGATGAAATGGATCGGCCCGACGTCGCGCGGAAGTTTCATTTCTGTATCGTCTCCATGGTTGCGCGGGCGGCCAGATCCTCGACCAGATCGGCGAGGCGCTCGGCGGCGTCCGGCATGCCTAGCGCCAGGGCAGCTCGCGCCGCCCCGGCCAGTTCGGCGTCTTGATACCTGAGCCGGGTCAGGAATGCAGCGAATTCTTGCGGTTCCAATTCGGCCTGTGGACGCACCCAGCCGCCGCCCTTTCCAGCAAAGAATTCCGCATTATGGAGCTGGTCGTTGTCGAGGGCATGCGGCAGCGGCACCATGACCGCCGGCCTGCCGATGACGCCGAGCTCGGCGATGGTCGAGGCGCCCGACCGGCAGACGATGAGCTGCGCGTCGGCAAAGCGCTGCGGCATGTCGGCGAAGAACGAGGCAAGCTCGAAAGCGATGTCGAGCGTGCCATAGGCCGCCTTGACCCGCTCGATATCCTCGGGCCGGCACTGTTGCACGATCTTGAGATGCCGCAGCACCGCCTTGGGCAGCAGCTTCACCACTTGCGGCATGAACTCGGCGAAGAAGCGGGCCCCCTGGCTGCCGCCGAAGACCAAGAGGTTGAACGGCTCATCGGCGGCGGCGGCGTGATAAGGCGCCCCCTGCTTTTCGAGCACGATGCCGCGCACCGGATTGCCGGTGTAGCGCAGCTTGTCCTTGGAGGCCTCCGGCAAGCGGCCGAGCGTCGGGAAGGACGAGGCGACGGCGTCGGCGAAACGCGACAGCACGCGGTTGGCGCGCCCCATCACCGCATTCTGGTCATGGATCAGCGACGGGATCTTGAGCCGCGAGGCGGCGATGACTGGCGGGAAGGACGGATAGCCGCCGAAGCCCGCGACTGCGGCGGGCTTCAGGCGCTCGAGAACACCGCGCGCCGTCTGATAACCCTTGTAGAGGCGCAGGAGCTGGCCTGGCAGCAGATGCGGCTTGCCCGGCGAAATCGTCGCCGCCGGCACCAGATGGGTTTCGAGGGCCGGAAAGGCGCGTCCGTAATCGCGCACCCTTTCATCCGTCATCAGATGAATGGCGTAGCCACGCCGGACCAGCGCCTCGGCGAGCGCCTGGGCCGGGAAGAGATGGCCGCCGGTGCCGCCGGCGGCGAGGACGATGAGCCGCGACGTCATCGGAGCGCTCAAGCCGTTGCCGGCGCCGCCCGCCAGGCGGGATCGCTCTCGGCCGCGAGTGTGCGCGAGCGCGCAAAAGCGAGAACCAGCCCCATGGCGAAAGCCATACCGATGAGCGACGAGCCGCCATAGGAGATGAAGGGCAAGGTCATGCCCTTGGCCGGCAGCAGCGAGACATTCACGCCCATATTGATGACGGCCTGCAGGCCGAAGATCACCGCGAGCCCGCTCATCGACAGCGCCGCGAACGGATCGGGCGCCGCTTTGGCGCGGCCCAATATGCGCAGGACGATGAAGGCGAACAGCATGATCAGGCCCATGCAGGCGATGAAGCCGAACTCCTCGCCGACCACCGCGAAGGTGAAGTCGGTATGAGCGTCGGGCAGGATCTGCTTCGCCTCGCCACCGCCGGGACCGGCACCGAACAGGCCGCCATTCAGGAAGGCCTGTGTCGCGGTATCGACCTGGAACGTGTCGCCCTTTTCCGGGTTGAGGAAGCGGTCGATACGCGAGGCGACATGCGGGATCGCTTCATAAGCGAGGAATACGCCGGCGACGGCCAGTGCGCTGATGCCGAAGACCAGGATCCACGGAATGCCATAGATGAGCAAAAGTGCGATAAAGGTCAGCACGACCAGGGCCGACTGGCCGAAGTCCGGCTGCAGGATGAGCAGGCCGACAAAGCCGCCGCACAGGAGCAACGCAATTGGCAAGCCCGGCATGCCGGGCTTGCGCGTCTGCTCGGCGAGGAACCACGCCACCATCACGATGAAGCCCGGCTTGGCGAGCTCCGAGGGCTGCAGATTGATCGGGCCGATATCGATCCAGCGATGGGCGCCTTTGATCTCGGGGCCATAGAACAGCGCCAGGACCATCAAGGCGAGCGAGCCGAAGAAGACGAGGAAGGCGACGCGGCGCGCCTGTAAGGGCTCGAGCAGGCTGGTGGCGGTGAGAACGACGACCGCGATGCCCAGATAGAAGAGCTGGTTGCGGAAGAAGTGGAAGCTGTCGAGGCCGAGCCTCGCCGCCACCGGCGGGCTCGCCGCCATGCTGATCAGGACACCCGCCGCCATGAGCAGCAGCACGGCGCTCAGCAGCAAACGGTCGACGGTGAACCACCAGGAGGCGAAGAGCCCCCGGTCACTGCGGCTTATCAGCATGTCCGTTCCCCTTTACGGTCATCCGGATGCCCGGCACAGCGGCCACCGCCTTGCCGAAGGCATCCCCCCTCACTTCGAAATTCGGATAATGGTCGAAGGACGCGCAGGCCGGCGACAGCAGCACCACCGCGTTCCGGTTGCCGGCCTTCGCCGCGTCGCGCGCCGCCGCTTCGACCGCCCGGTCGAGCGTGCCGGTCTTCTCGAAAGGCGCCTTGTCGCCGATCGTGCGGGCGAAATCGTCCGCCGCCTCGCCGATGAGATAGGCGCGCTTGATCTTCGGGAAGAACGACGCCAGCGGCGTGATGCCGCCGGCTTTGGCGATGCCGCCGGCGATCCAATAGATGTCGTCGAAGGACGCGAGCGCCTTGGCCGCCGCATCGGCGTTGGTCGCCTTCGAGTCGTTGATGAAGGCGATGCCGTCGAGACGGCCGATCTCCTGCATGCGATGCGCCAGGCCGCCGAAGCTCATCAGACCCTGGCGGATCTCGTCGAGCGTGAGGCCGAGGGCGCGTCCCGCCGCATAGGCCATGGCGGCATTCTGCCAATTGTGCCGACCTTTCAGCGCCGGCAGCTGCCTGAGATCGAGTGTCGCGACGTCCCGGCCGCCCTGGCGTTCGGTGAGAACACCGTCGGGCGCCGACAGGCCGTCGGCGAGCTTGCGCTCGACCGAAACCGGAATCACGCGCGCGCCGGTCTTCATCGACCTGACGATGTCCTCGCCCCAGTTCTCATCGACCCCGACGATCGCGGTGTCGCCGGCGCCCTGGCGCGCGAACATCCGTGCTTTGACATCGACATAGTTCTCGATCGTGCCATGCCGGTCGAGATGGTCGGGCGTGATATTGGTGAGGATGCCGGCATCGGGCTCAAGGCTCGGCATCAGATCGATCTGGAAGGACGACAGCTCCAGCACATAGACGCGGTCCTTGACCGGCTGGCGCAGCAGGAACACCGCCTTGCCGATATTGCCACCGACATCGCAGTCACGACCGGCCGACTGGAACAGATGGCCGGTGAGCGCCGTCGTCGTCGACTTGCCGTTGGTGCCGGTGATCGCCACGAGCTTGGCGCCGCTGCCCTTGAGCTCGCGCTGAAAGACTTCCGTGTCGCCAATGATCTCGACGCCGGCGGCCTTCGCTTTCTCGACCGTCCAATGCGGCTTCGGATGGGTGAGCGGCACGCCCGGGCTCAGCACCAGCGTATCGAGCGTCTTGAAATCAAGCGCTTTCAGATCGCCGACCGGCAGGCCGTCGGCTTTCGCCTTCTCGACCGATTGCGCCTGGTCATCCCAGGCGAAAACCTCAGCGCCGCCCAGCCGCAAGGCCTCGGCGCAGGCCGTGCCTGAGCGGGCAAGGCCGAAGACCCCGACTTTCCTGCCCGCGAATGTCTTGGCTGGAAACATCGACCACCTAGCGCAGCTTGAGGGTCGACAACCCGATCAGCGCCAGCACGAAGGCGATGATCCAGAAGCGGATGACGATGGTCGGCTCCTTCCAGCCCTTCTGCTCGAAATGATGATGCAGGGGCGCCATGGCGAAGACACGCTTGCCGGTAAGCTTGAAGGAGGCCACCTGGACGATGACGGAGGCGGTTTCGAGCACGAACAGGCCGCCGATGATGGCGAGCACGATCTCATGCTTGACCGCGACGGCGGTAGCGCCAAGCGCGCCGCCGAGCGACAGCGAGCCGGTATCGCCCATGAAGATCATCGCGGGCGGCGCGTTGAACCACAGGAAGCCTAAGCCCGCGCCGACGATGGCGCCGCACAGAACCGCGAGTTCACCGGTGCCCTTCACATTGTGAAGCTGCAGATATTCGGCGAAGACGGCATTGCCGACGAGATAGGCGATGAGGCCATAGCTGCCGGCCGCGATCATCACCGGCACGATGGCGAGGCCATCGAGCCCATCGGTGATGTTCACCGCATTGCCGGCGCCGACGATGATGAACACGCCGACCAGCATGAAGAAGAAACCGAACTGGATGAGCACGTCCTTGAAGAACGGCACCGCGAGCGCGCTCGAGATCGTCTTGTCGCCGATGCCCATGAAGATGGCGACCGCGACCGCCGCAATGGCGACTTCGATCAGCAGGCGGATTTTTCCGGAGAAGCCATGCGTCGTCGATTTCGTCACTTTGAGGAAGTCGTCATAGAAACCGATGGCGCCGAAGCCCAGCGTCACGAACAGCACCGCCCAGACATAATAATTGGTGAGATCGGCCCACAGCAGCGTCGACACGAAGATGCCGGAGAGAATCATCAGCCCGCCCATGGTCGGCGTACCCTGCTTCTCGACGATATGGCGCTGCGGACCGTCGGTGCGGATCGGCTGGCCCCTGCCCTGCTTCACCTTGAGCAGCGAGATGATCGTCGGGCCGAACAGCCAGATGAACAGCAGCGCGGTCAGGATGGCCGAGCCCGTCCGGGTCGTCTGGTAGCGGAACACGTTCAGTACCGAGACTTCGTCGGTCAGGCTGACAAGCAGATGATAAAGCATTAGCGGCCGTCCTTGTCGGCGGGTTTGAACTGACCCCTGATGGCGTCGACCAGCGGTCCCATGCGGCTGCCGAGTGATCCTTTGACCATCACGACATCGCCGGCCTTCAGCCCGCCGATGAGGGCTGCAGCAAGACCGTCCGATTTTTCGGCATAGGCCCCACGCCGGTGCGGCGGGGTCTTGTTCCAGAGGTGGGCCATGAGAGGCCCGCAGGCATATAGGACATCGACCTTGCTCTCGTCTACGGCGCCCGCAAGCTCGGCATGGAGGTCGGCTGCCTGGTCGCCCAGCTCCAGCATGTCGCCCAGAACCGCGATCCGGCGGCCCTGCTTGCCGGGTTCCGCCCGCTTGAGGAGCGCCAGCGCCGCCCGGACCGAGACCGGATTGGCATTGTAGCTCTCGTCGATGAGAAGGAGGCTGCCACCCGGCGCCTTGAGCGTCGTCTGGACGCCACGCCCCTTGGCAGGCTGCGCCGCCGCCAGCGCCAGGCTGGCGCGCGCCAGATCGGCGCCGGTCAGTTTGGCTGCGGCGAGCGCGGCCAGGCTGTTGAGCACCATATGCTCGCCGGGCACGCCCAGCTTGTAGATCACCGGCTCACCTTGGATGTTCGCCGTGATGCAGGAGCAATCGGCATGCAGCACCGATCTTTCGAGATGGACATCCGAGCCGGCGCTTTTGCCGAAGCTCACGATATTGCCGATACCGGCTTTGTGCGCGGCGGCGCTCAGGCGGTCGAAATATTCATTGTCGCGGTTGAGCACCGCATGGCCGCCGGGCTCGAGGCCCAGAAAGATCTCGGCCTTGGCGTCGGCGATCTCAGCGACGGAGGAGAAATAGCCGAGATGGCTCGCCACTACGGTGGTGATCACCGCGATATGCGGGCGCACCATCTTGACCAGCGGCGTGATCTCGCCCGGGTGGTTCATGCCGATCTCGAACACGCCATAGGCGGTGTCGATGGGCATGCGCGCCAGTGTCAGCGGCACACCCCAATGATTGTTGAACGAGGCGACCGAGGCATGCGTGTAGCCCGAAGCGGACAGCGCCAGCCTGAGCATTTCCTTGGTGCTGGTCTTGCCGACGCTGCCGGTCACCGCCACGATCTGCGCCTTGGAGCGCGCCCTCGCCGCTAGGCCGATCTTTTCCAGCGCCTTGAGCACATCATCGACGACGAGCAGCGGCCCGGCCGCGGCCATGGCGTCGCTCGGGCGCGAAACGATCGCAAGGCCGGCGCCGGTCTTGAGGGCGTTCTCCGTATAATCATGGCCATCGACGCGATCACCCTTGATCGCGGCGAAGATATCGCCCTTCGCCACGCTGCGGCTGTCGATCGAGACGCCGGTGAGCGGCACCGAGACGTCGCCGCGCACAGCGCCGCCGGTGATGGCGCTCAGTTCCTCGATGGTCCACAGCGGGCGGTCAGCCATGATAATCCTGTCCGGCGACGGCCGCCTTCACCGCATCATGATCGCTGAACGGCAGAACCTTGCCGCCGACCGTCTGGCCGAGCTCATGTCCCTTGCCGGCGACGAGAAGTATGTCGCCCTCCTCCAGAGCATCCACCGCGGTGCGGATGGCGAGCGCCCGGTCGCCGATATCGATGCCGCCCGGGCATGCGGCCATGACGGCGGCACGGATGACGGCGGGGTCCTCCGAGCGCGGATTGTCGTCGGTCACATAGGGAATATCGGCATGCTTGCCCGCCACGGCGCCCATTTGCGGGCGCTTGCCCTTGTCGCGGTCGCCACCGGCGCCGAACACCACGGCGAGCTTGCGTTTCACGTAAGGACGCAGCGCCAGGATCGCCTTTTCGAGGGCGTCGGGCGTATGGGCGTAGTCGACGAAGATCGGCGCGCCCGTGGCCGAATGCGCCACCAGGTCGAGCCGGCCCTTGGCGCCTTTGAGCGATTCGAGCGCATGCAGGACGAGCGCCTCCTCGCCGCCGGTGGCGATGACGAGGCCGGCGGCGACGAGCGCGTTGGACACCTGGAAGTCGCCGACCAGCGGCAGATAGACTTCATGCTGGCCGCTGGCGGTGGCGAGCACCAGGCGCTGGCCGAAGCCGTCGCGGACACAGGAGACGAGCTGGATGTCGCGGCCCTTCTGGCCGACGGTGAACAGCGTCAGGCCATGCGCCTTGGCACGCGCCTCGACATCGCGCGCGATATCGACATCGGCATTGACGATCGCCGGCGCGCCTTCCGGCAGCAATTCCGAGAAGAGCCGCATCTTGGCGTCAAAATAATCCTCGACGGTGGCATGATAGTCGAGATGGTCGCGGGTGAGATTGGTGAAGCCGCCGGCGGCGAGCCGCACACCATCGAGCCGGAACTGCGCCAGGCCGTGGCTCGAGGCTTCCATGGCGAGATGCGTGACGTGATCCTGGGCGAGCTCGGCCAGCGCGTGATGCAGCTTGACCGGATCGGGCGTCGTATGAGCGAGATATTCCTCGCCCTCGGGCCCGACCACGCCGACCGTCCCGATGCTCGCGGCGCGGAAACCCATCGACTGCCAGATCTCGCGCACGAAGGCGGCGACAGAGGTCTTGCCGTTGGTGCCGGTGACGGCGACGACGATATCGGGCTGGCTGCCGGCGAAGCGCGCCGCGATACGCGCGAAAAGCTGATGTGGATTGCCGGATTTGATCAGGATCGAGTTCGCCGTTGGTGCCGTTGTCTTGTCGCAGACGACCACCGCCGCTGCACCCGCAGCGACTGCTTGCGGGATGAATTGCGCGCCATCGACCTTCGTTCCCGGCAACGCGGCAAAAAGATAACCCGGCTTCACCTGCCGGCTGTCGGCGGTGAGGCCGGAGATCGCCGCATCTGCCGCACCTTGTGGCAGCGCCGCGTCATCAGCGAGAAGCCTGGAGAGAAGGACGCTCATCTCAGGTCTTGCCTTCCTTCGCCGCTTTCGCCTGCTCCTTGGCGATCGCCTTGCGTTCGTCTTCGGTGAGCTCGGGCTGGACGCCGAGCAAGGGCGCGATGCGCGCGATGATGTTGCCGGCGGTCGGCACCGCGTTCCAGCCCGAGGTCGAGAAGCCGTAGGTCTCGGGCGTTGCCTGCGGCTCGTCGAGCAGCACCATGACGACATATTTGGGGTCGTCCATCGGGAAGGCGCCGGTGAAGACGGTCAGGTTCTTGCTCTTGTCATAGCGGCCATTGACGACCTTTTCGGCGGTGCCGGTCTTGCCGCCGATGCGGTAGCCGGGTGCCTTGGCATTGGCGCTACGGGCACTGCCTTCCAGCCCGTTGAGGCGGAACAGGTAGCGCAGCGTCTTGCTGGTCTCGGGCTTCACCACGCGCTTCGCCATCGCCTGCGCGTCGGCCACGTCGCGTTTCAAGAACGTCACCGGAAGCATATTCCCGCCATTGATCAGACCCGCTACCACCTGGGCTCCTTGCAGGGGCTGTACGGCAAAACCGTGACCAAAGGCGACCGTCGCCTGGACCAGGCGGCCCCAGCGTTTTGGCAGGATGGGCTTGGCGTTTTCGGGCAATTCCGTAACCAGGCGGTCCATCAGCCCGACCCGGCGCAGGAATTCCTGGTGCTTTTCCGGGTCGACGGCCAGCACCATGCGGGCGGTGCCGATATTGGAGGAATTGGTGAACACCTCGGGCAGCGTCAGGATGCGCCGGGTCGGCTGGAAGTCGTGGATGGCGGCGCGGCCGATGACCAGGGGGGCGCGGGCGTCGAAGCGGCTCTCGAGATTGGCTGTGCCATAGTCGAGCGCCATGGCGAAAGACACCGCCTTGATCACCGAGCCCAACTCGAAGACGCCGGCCGTCATGCGGTTGGCCTGGTCGTAGGTGAAGTTCTTGTTTTCCTGATTGGGATTGAAGTCGGGCAGCGAAACGAGGCCCAGCACTTCGCCGCTCCGGACATCGAGCACGATGGAGCCGCCAGCCTTGGCGCGGAACTTCGCGATGCCCTTGGCGAGCTCATCGGCCATCGCATGCTGGACGCGGATGTCGATCGACAGCACGGCCGGCATGGCGCGCGTATTGTCCTCGGCGAGCGAGGCGGTATAGAGCGCGCCTTGATCGTCGAGGAATTTCTCGATGCCGGCGATGCCCTTGGAATCGACATCGACATAGCCCATCACCTGCGCGGCCAGACGGCCCATCGGATAGACGCGCTTGGTCTCGGCGCGGAAGCCGATGCCGGGAATGCCGAGATTGTGGATGGCCTCGCGCTCGGCCGGACTCACTTCACGCTTGAGCCATGTAAAGGCGCGGTTGGACTGCGACAGTTTCTGGCGCAGCGACTTCGCATCGAAACCCGGCACCGTGGCCGTCAGGAGCTCGACCGCCTCGTCGACATCGAGGATCTTGCGCGGATCGGCATAGAGCGAGAAGATGGAGACATCGGTCGCCAGCACCACGCCGTTGCGGTCGACGATATCGGGCCTGGGCACCCGCTCACTATATTCGATGACCGGCTTGTCCGGGCGCTGCTGCCACAGAGTGAGGTAGCCGAGCTGCGTGCTGATCGCCAGAAAGAACATGATGAAGCCGAAGCTCACCAGGCGGAGGCGGTTGCGTCCGGCGAGGCTTCCATCCTGTTGCATTGAAAACAGCATCACGCCTCACTCCATCGCCTTGAGAATATCGCCGATCGCGTCCTTGCCCTGCTCCTCGAGCTTCACCGGCGGTTCGTCGGGAATACGCGCCGCAAGCTCGTTGAGCTTCACGAACTGCTCGGGCGAGATGCGCTTCAGCTTGAGATACTGCTCGGAGAGCCGTTGCAGCCGTTCCGGCCGGATCAGGCTCGACCACTCGGCATTGAGAAGCCCGATCGTCTCCTTCTCATTGGCGATGGCCGCATTGGAGCGCGATATCTGCCGCTCGATGCCGCGGATGGAATGTTCCAGCGAATAGAGGACATAGGCGGAGCACAGCACCGCCACGACCAGACATGCATTGAACGCTCTAAGCATCAGTTACGCCGCCCTTCGACCGATGGAACCGCAATATCTTCGAGATTGAGCGGCAGAGCCGGCGCCGCGGTGCGCTCGCCGGCACGCAATTTCGCCGAGCGGGCGCGCGGATTTTCCGCCGTCTCGGCCTCGCTCGCTTCCTGATGTCCCCGGAAGACGGGAATGAAACGGGCTTCTTCGCCCTCCCCGCGCCCCGGCATGTGGCGTGAGGGCGACGGCAGCTTGCCGCTGCGCTCGGCGAAGAACCGTTTCACGATCCGGTCTTCGAGCGAATGAAAAGTGACGACCGCGAGGCGCCCGCCTGGCTTGAGCAGGCGCTCGGCCGCCGCCAGCGCGTAGCCCAGCTCTTCGAGCTCGCGGTTCACATAGATGCGCAACGCCTGGAAGGTGCGGGTCGCCGGATGGATGCGGTCCTGCGGGCGCTGCCGTCCGGTGGCGCGTTCGACGGCGCGCACCAGCTCGAGCGTGGTGAGGATGGGCGCTTCGGCGCGAGCCTTCACGATTGCATGGGCGATGGCGCGCGCTTTGCGCTCTTCGCCCAGAATGCCGATGATGCGCGTCAGATGGTCGGCCTCGGCCTGGTTGACGACATCCGCCGCCGAGGGGCCCGACTGCTCCATCCGCATGTCGAGCGGGCCGTCCTTGGCGAAGGAGAAGCCGCGCTCCGCCTCGTCGATCTGCATCGAGGAGACGCCGATATCGAGGGCGGCGCCGTCGATCGCGGTGACGCCGGACTGATGCGCCAGGTCTTCCATGTCGCTGAAGCGGCCTTCGACCAGGGTCAGCCGATCTGGGAAGGCGGCGACGAGCGCCGCCCCGCCTTTGATCGCATCGGGGTCGCGGTCGATGGCCAAGACCGTGCAGTCGGCGGCGCCCAAAATTGCACGCGTATAGCCGCCGGCGCCGAAGGTGCCGTCGACATAAATACCGCCATCGCGCGGCGTAAGCGCCGACAGCACTTCCGCGAGCATCACCGGGCGGTGCCGGGCATCTGCGCTGGGCAAGGGCGAAGCCATATTCGGTACGGTGAACAGATTACTAATGAGAACCCGACAATGCTCCGCACCGCCTTAACAAATCGTTGCGTCGGGGGGACTTAGCCACATGTAAGGAAGTAAGTGCCAGCTGGCCTATAAGCCGGGTTCTGTCCACGCCCTTGCGGACGCTGGATGACCATTCATCTGGAGCGCATGTTGCCATGCGCTTCGCGCGACCAACCCGGGCGGCGGGTTGAAAATGCCCCTGGGCCGAAGCCCATGCCGCCCCTATTCGGTCTTGCTCCCGGTGGGGTTTACCGTGCCGCGCCCGTTGCCGGCCGCGCGGTGCGCTCTTGCCGCACCGTTTCACCCTTGCTTCGGACGGATCTGAAGCGGTCTGTTTTCTGTGGCACTTTCCCTGGGGTTACCCCCGCCGGGCGTTACCCGGCACCGTATTTCCATGGAGCCCGGACTTTCCTCCCGGAAAGCGACGAGGCCTTCCCGGCGGCCATCCGGCCAGCTGGCAAGGTGACAGGTAGGCGGCACAAACCCCCGCGTCAACCGCTTAAACAGATTGAAATGTCAGGCGCATTTACCATTTAAGTCCCGTTCCACGCGGGACCTGGAGAAGATGACGACTTTTGCCGCCACCGCCGCTGCCGATTTCGGCCTTGACGACCATGCCCGCCGCTTGGCGCGGCTGAAGCGTTTGGCTCACGTGATGGACACGGCCCTGCGAATCCCCGGCACTCGCATCCGCTTCGGCGCTGATTCGGCCCTGGGCCTCATACCGGGCGCCGGCGACGTCGTGGCCCTCGGCATATCGGCCTTTGCCCTCATGGAGGCGGTGCGGCTCGGGGCCCCGCCCCGCGTCATCGCCCGCATGATCGGCAATGTCGCCATCGATACCGGGCTCGGCGCCATTCCCGTGGCCGGAGATATTTTTGACTTATTATTCAAGTCTAATACGCGGAATCTGAAACTGCTGCTTGAACATTTTGAACGGGAGACGAAAGCGTGAAGGGTATCGTATGGGTCATCGCCTGGGTCTGCGTCGGCCTGTGGAGCGCGGTCATGGCGCTGGGCTACTGGCTCCTCAACGCGCTGACCGGCTTTGCCGCCAACAATGCCGACAAGGTGGGCGGCGACGCCGAGACGGTCGAACTCCTCAACTGGTTCGCGCTTCTCCTGCAGAATGTCGGCGAAATTGCCGCCGTCGTCATCTGGGCCATCGTCTCGCTCGTGATCCTCGCCATCGCCTGGGTGATCGGCAAGGTGACCGGCGGAGCCGTCGGGTCGAACGTCCAACCGCCACTTAAGCACTGAACGGGCTTACCGCTGTCCGCCAACTCGGCTATGAGTCGGCCGGGGAAGTGAGGGTAAGATGTTGAGGCGTTATCTGCTGGCCGGCTTTTTGGTCTGCGCCGCCGGCTCGGCTTGGGCTCAGGAACGCGAATGGCTGTTCGACACCGGCGATGAGGACGCCTATCTCGTCTTCGGTGTGCCCGAGACCGACGATGCCGGGGTGAGCTTCGGCTGCACGCTGCAATCGGGGGATATCCGTCTTTTCGTTCCCGAAGCGGGCGAGGAACTGAAGCCCGATCAAAAGATCACCGTGACCGTCGTGGTTAGCGGCAAAACCTTCACCTTTGGCGCCACGACGTCATCCAATGAGATGTCGGGAACGACCAGCGCCGAAGCCGAGATTCCGGCGGGCGATGCGATCTTCGCCGATCTGCGCAAGGCCGATCGTTTCGAGATCCGCGCCGGCACGGAAGACAACATCTTCCCGCTCGAGGGCGCCGATTTCGACAGCCTCGTCCGCGCCTGCACCAAGAGCTAGCTACGCAACCGGCAAGGCGTCGATGAGACGCCGCAAGGTTTCGATGGTCGAGCGGTCGGCGATGCCGTCGATGCGGGCAGGCCGGAAATGCCGCTGGAACGCGCTCACCACGACCTGCGTGTCGGCGTCATACTGGCCGGTGATGTCGATGCCATAGCCATAGAGCGCCAGCATGGCCTGCAGCGCCTCGACCGCATCGCCGCTGTCGCCGAGTTGGAAGAACTGGCCACCGCCCAGCGGAAACGGCGGCACCCAGTGGCCGAGCCCCTGCTGATGCAGGCTTTTCCAATCGAACTTCTCGCCGGGATCGATCTTGCGCTTGGGCGCCACGTCGGAATGCCCAAGCACATGCTCGGGCGCGATCTTGTGGCGGGCGAGGATGTCGAGGCCGAGCGCCGCGACCGCCGCCATCTGCTCCGGCGGAAAATCGAGATAGCCGTTGTCATGGCCGGGATTTTCGATCTCGATGCCGATCGAACAGGAATTGATGTCATGCTCGCCTTTCCAGATCGACTGGCCGGCATGCCAGGCGCGCAGATCCTCATCGACCATCTGGGTGATCAGGCCGGCGCGGTCGACGAGATAATGGCAGGAGACTTTCGAGACGGGATTGCACAGCCAGGCACGGGCGCGCTCGGCATTTTCCATGCCGGTATAGTGCATGAGCAGGATGCGCGCCGTCTTGCCGTCCTGGCGCGGCTCGACATTGGGCGACGGGATCACCTGGTGCGCAAGCGTCGTGCCCTTCACAGGCCGCGCTCCCGGGCGATCACTTCATAGGCGGCGTTGATACGGGCCAGGCGTTCGGTCGCCACCTCGATCATCTCGGCCGGGACGCCGGCCGCCATATGTTTGTCGGGATGATTGTCGCGCACCAGCTTGCGATAGTGCTTGCGCACCTCCTCGTCGGTGGCGAAGGCCTCGATCCCCAGTATGACATAGGGATCGTCCTTGGTGGGCGCGAGATGGCGCGCCTTGATGCGGACGAAGTCGCGCTTGCTGAAGCCGAAAATCTCGGCGACGCTTTCGAGATAGGCGAGCTCGCGCTCGTGCACCGCGCCATCCGCCTTGGCGATGTGGAACAGGCTGTCGATGACGTCTTCCAGCACTTGCGGACGGGTGGCGAACAGCCGCGCGAGCTGGCGCGCATAGGCGTCGTAGCCCGCCACATCCTGCTTGGCGAGATTGAACACGCGGGCGACACCCGACAGCTCGCGATCGGGCACCCGGAAGACCTGCTTGAAGGCGGCGATCTCATCGCCCGTCACCACGCCGTCGGCCTTCGCCATCTTGGCGCCGAGCGCGATGACGCCGATGGTGAAGGCGATCGACATTTCGGGACTCGGACGCGGCGCGGTGATCTTCGCAAGGAAGGCCGAAACCGAATCGCCGATGGCCGTGATCGCCTGACTTATGCGGGACCAGATGGACATATCGCGGCGCAGCATAGTGGATTCGGCGGCCGGTGCCAGCGGGGTCGGAAGCCATGTAACCCATGGTTACGAAATGTCTGAATTTCCCCGCAATTGGCGATAACATTACAGAAATGACAGGGATGGTCTCATGAAATATCCGACGATCGCCGCCGGTTTATTGGGTTTCGGGATGTTTACGACCTCCCTGCCGGCCATGGCCGCCGGCCAGTTCCAATGTGGCGGCCCGGAAAGCGCCACCGTCGCCGAGGTCGTGAAGCCGCTGATCGAGAAGGCCAAGCTGTGCAAGGGCCTCAAGCAGAAGGTCGATGCCGGCCTGTTCAAGGTCAAGATCAAGATCGACCAGACCCGGGAGGTGCGCGTCGAAAAGCTCGATTACTGCACCTCGGAATCGAGCCGGAAGCTGGAAGCCACTGTCTATGTCGCCTGTGAGACGGATGAGGATGAGGAAGTCCAGATCAGCGTTGACGAGAGTTTCGACGTGATGGTCGAGATCGCCAACAAGAATTGCACCGTCACCGAGTTCAAGGTCGAGCCGCATGGTGACATCGGCAAGCTCATCGCCAAGAACAGCGACTTCGAGGACAAGGTGCGCAAGGCGGTCGAGCGCCAGATCGCCAAGGCCTGCGACAGCGCCTCCTGACGAAACCGAAACTGTTTTCTATTTGAAACGGGCGCGCATCTCGCCGCACAGGCGCTCGCGCGCCGCGGCCTCATAGGGAAGGCGCGTGCCCTGTCCCCAGACCGGACCCGGCCAGGCGGCATCCGTCTCGAAACGGGCGATGACGTGTACGTGCATCTGGCGGACGATATTGCCGAGCGCACCGACATTGATCTTGGTGGGCTTGAACATCTGCGTCAGCCCGGCGCCGGCGCGCGCGATCTCATCCGATAGCCGGTGCGCATCCGCAGCCGTGAGTTCCGACCATTCTTCGAGCCCAGGCACCCGCGGCACCAGGATCAGCCAGGGAAAACGCTGGTCGTCCATCAGCCGCAACTGGCACAGCGGCCAATCTGTCACCAGGACGCTGTCGGCCTCGAGGCGCGGCGAAAGGGAGAAGGTCAGCGTTTCTTCCAGTAATAGAAGGCCTGGAACACCGGGCGATCGACGTCGCGGCCGTTTTCGAGCAGTTGCTCGACATGCCAGGCGCGCCCGGCGATCCAGATGGTCGACCAGATGACCGGGAAGAGTCCCAGCACCATCAGCCCGTACATGACGACATCCGGCAGGCCCAGAAGCCGCGACAACGCCCAGATGATGGCAGCGAAAGACGCCCCGAGCTTGGTCACCGACAGGAGCACCACCCCTGCCGCCGACAGGAAGCTGTGAAAAACACCCACCGAATGAGAGGTCGGCGCGGGCGGGGCCTTGGGCGTGATGATTTCCTGTTCCATGAGGGGGAGAGATAGTCCGCCTGGGCCAAAAATGCAAATCAGGCCACGTCCGGCATTACCGGGCTGGGAGCCTCCGGTTTGGCCGGTTCCCCCAAAGCGGCGATCATGCCCCGGGCGATCTCGCGCTCGCCCATGATCACCGTATCGGCCCCGAGCTTGCTCAGATAATCCACCTCCTCGTCCGAATGGGCCCGGGCGATGATCGAGATCCCCGGATTGACGGCTCGGGCGAGCTCGACCACGCGGCCGGCCTCGAAGCCGTTGGGAATGGCGAGGATCGCAAGCCTGGCGCCGGCGATATTGGCGGCGGCCAGTGTCTCGGCCTTGGCCGCATGGGCCGGGATGACCTCGATATTCTTGTCCCTGAGTGCCTGGACCCGGGCACTGGCATCTTCGATGACGAGAAACGGCCGGCCCTGCTCGGCCAGCGCCTGGGCGACGAGGCCGCCGACCCTGCCGTAACCCGCCAGCACGACATGATCGCTGAGGGCGGTTTTGGGCAGATCGTCCTCAGCTTCGACGCTGGCCGCTGCCTCGCCGTCCGGCTTGCGCTCGACCTTCGCCTTCACAAGATCGATGGCGGCGAAAGCCAGTGGATTGAGCAGGATCGACAGGATGGCGCCGGCCAGGATGAGGTCGCGCGCCTCCTTGGGGATGAGACCGAGTCCCAGGCCGACATCGGCCAGGATGAAGGAGAACTCACCGATCTGGGCAAGGCTCGCCGAGATGGTGAGCGCCGTCGATGTCGGATGCCGGAAGGCCCGCACGATGAGGAAGGCGGCGAGCGACTTGCCGATCAGGATGACGAACAGGGTCGCGATCACCGGCAAGGGATCGCGCACCAGGCTCATGGGGTCGAACAGCATGCCGGCCGAGACGAAGAACAGCACCGCAAAGGCATCGCGCAAGGGCAGCGATTCCTCCGCCGCCCGATGGCTGAGCTGTGATTCGCTTAAGACCATGCCGGCGAAGAAGGCGCCGAGCGCCAGCGATACGCCGAACAATTTGGCGGCGCCGAAAGCGACGCCGAGCGCGATCGCCAGCACCGCCAGACGGAACAATTCACGCGAGCCCGTATGGGCGACATAATGCAGGAGCCAGGGGATGACCTTGCGCCCGACGATCAGCATGAGGGAAACGAACAGCGTCACCTTGATGAAGGTGATGACGAGCACCCCTGTGAGGCCCGGCCCCACATAGGCCGCCAGGGGATCGATATGCGGAGTGTCGTCGCCCTTGACCTGGAGAAACTGGGCGAGCGCCGGCAGCAGCACCAGCGCCAGCACCATGGCGAGGTCCTCGACGATCAGCCAGCCCACCGCGATGCGGCCGCGCTCGGTTTCGAGGATGCGCCGCTCCTGCAGCGCCCTGAGCAGCACCACCGTGCTCGCCACCGACAACGCCAGTCCGAAGACGAGGCCCGCCGCCGGCGTCCAGCCGAGATACCAGGCGATGCCATAGCCCATGAGGGTGGCGATGGCGATCTGGACCACCGCTCCGGGCACCGCGATCGCCCTCACCGACAGGAGGTCCTTGAGCGAGAAATGCAGGCCCACGCCGAACATGAGCAGGATGACGCCGATCTCCGCCAGTTGCGGCGCCAGCGACTGGTCGGCGACGAAACCGGGGGTAAACGGGCCCACGACGACGCCGGCCAGGAGGTAGCCAACCAGAGGCGGGACCTTGAACCGGTTGGCGATGGCGCCGAGGACGAAGGCGAGGCCCAAACCGATGACGATCGTGGCGATGAGCGGCGTTTCATGCGGCATACGGGGCGTTTTCTCCTTGTTCCGGGTGGCGATAGCGGATTATGGCCGCCCTGCCCATATGGGAACAAGCAAACTATTGCGTAATGACAAGGAGTTGTGTGAAAAGCCCGGAAAGCCGCGGCGATGCCACATTCGCGCGGTTAGAGTGGACGCCTACCCAAACAACCCGGCTCTCGTCATGAAGCTCACAAAGCTTGCCAGTCTACTTTGTATTGTCGCTATGGCAGGCATTGCCTATGGAGCCGACCTTCCCGCCTCCGCCGATGACCTCAAGGCCTATGCCGGCAAATATCCCTTCGACGTGATCGAGGGGTACTCGTTCTTCGAGCATCCCAAAGTCATCGAGGCGCTCGACGGTGCGGCGGGCTCCGGCACCGCAGACTGGATCGACAATCTCGATGTCGGCGCCCCGATCACCCGCCAGGAGGATGGGCTCATCGCCGCGGTCTGCGAGGCCCATAATTGCGCCAACAACAATGCGGCGCTGGCGATTTCGGAACAAGGCCGGCTGATCGCCCTCTGCCTGTTCTCGAAATCCGGCGACCTCGGCATCGTGCCGGGTCAGGTGCGCTGGATCGGGCTCAATCTCGACCGCTATGTCGACCCGCCTGATGAAGGCGGCGGCTGCCCGCGCGACGCCGATGAGTTTCTCGAAGCCTATACAAAGGTGCTCAAATAGGCTGAATCGATCTCTCAACCGCTTCAGCCAAGGCCATGATTTGACTCAGGGAGTTGCCGGTGACGTCTTTGCCGAAATGGGTGTGCGCAGCGCTTTTCCTTCTCGCCCCACTGACCGCAGCCGCCCAGACCGGCACCGAGGATTCGGGCGCTGTCCTGCTCCCCGGCTGCGAATGGAAGGAGCAGACGGTCTTCATCCATGGCAAGCCCAATCAGCAGCTGAGCTTCCGCTATCAGGCCTGCACCGGCAAAGACCTGCCCAAGGTGATCTACGCCCTCAATGAGCGCGAGGAGCTCATTCAGTCCTGGGGTGGCGATCATGGCGGACCGATCGCGCGCTTCTGGGCCCTGGGCGCTGAGAAACCCTCGGAGCTGATCCACAAGATCGCGGCGCCTACCATCGAGGATAAGGAAATCGGCCGCTGCGTCGTCCATCTCGACTTCGCCTCCGGCACCTACAACTACGAGCCGAACGCCGCCTATATGGAAGAGCTCCTGGCGACCGATGAGGTCTTCTCGGCTTGCGGCGACTACGGCACGACCAATGACGCGATCCAGTATTTCGTCGTCATCGACAAGGTGCTGCTGGCCTATGTCTGGCTCGGCCAGGACACCCCCTTCTTCGATCCCGCAAGCTTCAGATATGTGAACAGCGAGAAGCCGGGCGTCGTGGAGTAGCATCAGCCCGAAAAGTGCGAAGCGGTTTTCGGATCAAGCTGATGCGAAGAACAGACGCACGAGCCCCAAAAGTGCGAAGCGGTTTTCGGATTAAGCTGATACGCAGGACAGCCGCATCAGCCCGAAAAGTGCGAAGCGGTTTTCGGATTAAGCTGATACGCAGGACACCCGCATCAGCCCGAAAAGTGCGAAGCGGTTTTCGGACAAGCTGATGCGCAAGATCAATGACAGTAGGCTTTGCCGCTGCGCCGGCTGGCGAGATCGAGATGGAAATGATCACCGTGATAGCGGTCGGATCCCGGCCCCAGCACGGTCATGAACTCGCCGCAGGCGTCCTGGCGGATCTGGCGCAGGAACTCGCGCTCATCGCCTTCGCCGCGCCAGCCCTGCTTGACGGTGATCTTGCGTCCGTCGGCCAGCGTGAAGCTCGATATGTCGATGGCATTGCCGAAGCCATGCTCGCTCATCTTCGCCCCGCGTTTGTTGTTGCGCGCCCGGCAGGAATAGGAGGCGGCGACCGTGATGCCCGTCACCTGTGAGCCGAAGGCCTGCTCCGCCGCCGGCTGGACCGTGCCGCTCATCCAGTCATGCAGCGGCTGGGTCACGCTGCAATTGAGGGTCGCCGGCTGGCTGAACTGGACGCCGGCCACTGAATACATCTTCCACGGATTGGGCACCTGACAGCCATTACCCTCATCGATCGGATCGAGCTTTTCCGCCTCGCCCAGGATGCGCGGATCGGTGAGGCAATGGATGGGCGGCGCGATGAGGCCTTCGGTGGTGAATTGCTTGGAACCGTCGCCGCAGGCGGAGAGCATGGCGAGGATGGCCCCGCTGATAGCGAGCCCCGCAAGCTTGTGGAAACGCATGACCAACTCCGGAACGCAACCGACCCGTTCCGGACGTTAGAATTTTAAGATTAATGGAGGATTAGGACGCATCGGCCCAAAGGCCGCGCGGAACTCTACCCTTCCAGTGCCGACATCAGCTGGAACAGGTCGCCTTTGCGCTTCGACAGATAAGAGGTGAATATGCCACGCTGCATATAGATCATCGAGAAACCGAGCACCTTGGCGTCGGCCACCTTGTAGCTCTTGTTGCGCCAGACGAGCCGCCAGTTGACGGTATAGGTCTGGCCCGACATCAGGAAGATCCGGCTCGACACCGTCACGTCCTTGCCGTCGGTTGTCGCCTCACCCACTTCGTATTTGGCGATCGGATATTCGCGCGACTGATCGGCGAAATAGCGCGACATGAACACCGCGACGCCGCGGAAATAACGCGGCCTCTGGGCGGAGCCGAGATTGGCCTTGTATTGGCCGAGCGAATAGAGCGCGATCTCCGGAACATCGGCGTAACGCTGGATGACGCTCAGGAAGGCATTGACGGTCCCCTGGCGATGCGCCTCAAGGAGGTCCTTGCCGACCTTTCGCATAAAGGCGACAGAAGGATGATCCTTGTCGCCGGCAACGGCCGCACTGCCGCCGATCGCCGCGGTGGCGACGACGGCACCCGCCTTGATGAAGGCGCGCCGCGACAGGCTCTTCGAAAATGTCGTCATGATTCGCCTTGATTAGCCTTCAAGCGCCAAGACCTAACGGAACCGGCGGCGGGTCGTCAACTGCGGCCCCTACCAGCTTTCAGCGCTCTTCAACTCGTCGAAGAGAGCGTTGAAATCGCCTTTCGAGCGCTTCAGCACGTCGGTGAAGCGCTTCTTGAGCTGCAGCGACAGCCATACGCCGCGCACGTTGATATCGCCGATCTGGCCTGCCCCAAGGATACGCCAGCGGACCTGGCTCGTCGAGCCGTTCTTGAACCGCACCACGGAGTTGACGATCGTGGTGTTGCCCTGCTTAGCCGAGGATTCGATCTCGATATTCGACCCCTGGAACTCGTCGACATAATAGACGAAGAAGGCGGCCATATAGAAAGACACCAGCTTGACGAACTCTCCGGCCATATTGGGCGGCAGGTCCTTGCGATAGGGCCCGAGCGCCACGAGGCCGACCGAGCGCACATTTGTGTGCTGGTTGATGAGGGCCGAGAAGCGCTGCCTGAGCGCGGCTTTGCCGCCGCCGCTATTGGCGAGCTTGATGACGCTCGTGCCGACGCTGGTCACATATTTTTCCGCCGGGCTGGCGGCGAGAACCTCACGGCCGGCGAGTGTGGTGGTGAGAAACAGTGCTGAGAGCCCCAAGAGGCCGCGGCGGCTCAGGCGGTTGGCAAGACGTGTAGAGCTCATCCTAGTTCCATCAATTGATGCCTGGCCCTCTCGCGGCAGGGAGTCCTGCCAGAGGTGCTGGGGTATGTGCAAGCCCGGATTTGGTGAAGATCCTGTGACGGCTACTTCCTGAGATAGTCGAGCAGCGCCGAAATCTGGCCGTTGTTCTTCTTGAGGACGGATACGAAATTCGTCTTCTGTGTCGAGGCCAGCCAGATGCCGTCGACATTGACATCGAAGATACGGAAGCCGCTGCCGCGCTTGACGAGACGCCAGGTCACCGGCATGGAGCCGCCGCCGCCCATCTTAAGGACGCTTTTCACCAGCACGCTGTCGCCGGCGTCCTTGGTGCCCTTCACTTCGAGGCCTTGCCCGGCGAGCTTCTTGGCGTTCTGCTGGAACACCTTGGCGATATAGGCTTCGACCAGGCCGTAATATTCCGCCTTGACGTCGTTGGTCAGGCTCTTGCGATAAGGGCCGAGCGAATAGATCGCGATCGCGGCGATATCGGCATTGGACCGGAGCAGCGAGCGGAACTGGCTGACCGAATTGGCCCGCGCCGCGGCGATCACGCCGTTGCCGACCGAAGCTACGTAGCTTTCCGCCGATGAGGCGGCGAAGGCGAGCGAGGGAGCTAATGCCGCCGACAGGCCAAGGGACACAAAAAGGCGACGGCTAAGAGGCCGGACAATGTCAGTCATCGTGGAGAATCCTCAATAGGGGTTGAGGGTTTGCGGGACCGTTGTTGGCGGCAGGCTGGAAACCCCGGTCGCCGAATCAAATCCGGCCGTCTCATTCGCGATCTCGGCTTGCCGCTTCTGTGCATAGATGTCACGCACGGTGGCGTACAAATCGGGCGAATTTTTGCGCAAGTTGTCATAATCGTCGAGCAGCGCCTCGCGCCCCGAGATGATTTCCGTGCCGATCGGAATGGAGCGCTGCCACAAGGGCGCGTCATAGAGCACCCAGGTCATCGGATTGACCGCCGTATCGACAACCACGCCGCCGATGTCGCGCGGATTGGACGGTCCGATGACCGGCAGCACAATGTAGGGACCGGGTCCGACCCCCCAAGTTCCGAGCGTCTGGCCGAAATCCTCACGATGCAAAGGCTCGCCGAGGCCCGTGGCGTGATCGAATATGCCACCTATCCCCAGCGTGCTGTTGACCATGAAGCGCTTCATGGTATTCGCCGCCGCTTCCGGATTGCCTTGCAGAATGTCATTGGCGAGCGTGATCGGGCTCGCGAGATTCGTGAGAACATTCGATACGCCCCGGCGCACCGGCGGCGGAATGACGGCACGGTAGATGCGCGCCGAGGGCTCTAGAACCAGCCGATCGACGACCTGGTTGAAGCCGAAGACGACGCGGTTGACACCTTCCAACGGATCGGGTTGCTCGGCGACGAGATCGCCCGGCACCTGACCGTCATCATTGAGGTCGCCTGGAACTTGTACGCCATCGACCACATCCACTCCCGGCACGGCGGCAGCGGGCTCGATGATCACGCGCTCTTCCAGCTTGGGTTTGTAGGCGCGAGGCTTTTTCTTGCGTTCGTCGGCCGGCTTGACCGAAAGCGGGGTACCTTTGAAACCGGACTTCTCGGACTGGCGCTCGGCCGAAGCCGGCCCCGCCATCAGAGCAAAAAGCGCAACGATGCCCACGCATGCCATCATGCGTCGCATATGAACGCTCCTTACTCCGCTATTCGCCCGGCTCATCTGGACTCCCCTGCTCGTCGCACTTTAGCGCATTTTTTCCAAAGTACGACCAGAAAATAGGTGACTGTTCATTGCAGCATATGCCCGACTAAGGCGTTTTTTAGGTTAACGCCAGCCTAACGTTGATTTTGACATAAAGATATGTTTATGTGAGCATGTCAATGGAACAGCCTATGGACGAACTTCTAGCCGGAATGCGGGCCATCGCCGAGACGACGCGGCTCAGGCTGCTTTTCGTCCTGTCGCATGGCGAATTCAATGTCAGCGAATTGACGCAGATTCTAGGCCAAAGCCAGCCACGCGTCAGCCGCCACCTCAAGCTGATGGCGGAGGCGGGTCTTTTGTCCCGTTACAAGGAAGGCAGCTGGGTCCTGTTCCGCCTGAGCGAGCAGACCCGCGGCGCCGCCCTCGCCCGCGCCATCGTCGACCTTCTCCCCGGCTCTGATTCGGTGCTGGTCAGCGACATTGCCCGGCTCGAGGAGATTCGCCGCCAGCGCACCGAAGCCGCCGCCCTGTATTTCGGCACCAATGCCGCGAATTGGGAAAAGCTGCGCTCGCTCTACGTCAGCGAGGGTGATGTCGAAGCCGCCATGGTCGACCTGGCCGGGACCGGCGATCTCGGCAATTTCCTCGATCTCGGCACCGGGACCGGGCGCATCCTGTCGCTCTTTGCCGGCCGCGCCGCCCAGGCCATTGGCATCGACCAGAGCCGCGAGATGCTGGGCGTGGCGCGCGCCAATCTGGAGACCGCGGGTTTGCGCCAGGCGCAAGTACGCCAAGGCGACATCTACGCATTGCCGCTGCCCAATGCCGCCGCCGATTTCATCACCATCCACCAGGTGCTCCATTATCTCGACGACCCGGCCCGCGCGCTCACCGAAGCGGCCCGCGTGCTCAAGCCCGGCGGCCGCCTGCTGATCGTCGATTTCGCCCCGCATGAGCTGGAGCATCTGCGCGACCAGCACGCCCATCGCCGCCTCGGCATCGCGCCCGATGCCCTCGCCTCTTGGCTGAAGCGCGCCGATCTCCGCTTGGTCCGCGAAAGAACCTTGCCGCCGCCCCGATCCAACGGTTCCGGGCTCACCGTTTCGCTGTGGCTGGCCGAGCGCCCGGCCGCGAATGTTGCACAAAAAGAACAGATCGCGAAGAATCGCGTAGAAGGAAATTTAGCGTGATGAGTAAGCCCGAGCTCAAAGTATCATTCGAATTCTTTCCGCCGAAGGCCGAGGCCTCCGAGAATTTCTGGAAGGTTATCACCAAGCTCGAGGAGATGAAGCCGCATTTCGTCTCGGTGACCTATGGCGCCGGCGGCACGACGCAGGAGCGCACGCTCGGCACGGTGAACGCGATCCGTGAGCGCACCTCGCTCACTCCCGCCGCCCATCTCACTTGCGTCGGCGCCCCGCGCGAAGACGTCGACAAGGTCGTGCGCGGCTATTGGGAAGCCGGCATCCGCCATATCGTGGCGTTGCGCGGCGATCCACCGGGCGGTGTCGGCGGCCGTTTCGTGCCGCATCCTGAAGGTTACCGCAACGCCGCCGATCTGGTGCGCGGTATCCGTGAAATCGCGCCCTTCGAGATCTCGGTCTCGGCCTATCCGGAAAAGCATCCCGAAGCCGTGTCGATCGAGGAGGACTTGGCCTTCCTCGCCGACAAGGCCGAGCACGGCGCCACACGGGCGCTGTCGCAGTTCTTCTTCAACAATGCCGCTTTCCTGCGTTTCCGCGACCGCGTTTTCGCCAGGGGCATCGATATCGAGCTGGTGCCCGGCATCCTGCCGATCACCAATTTCGCCAGGGTCAAGGAATTCGCCGGCAAGTGCGGCGCCTTTCTGCCGCCCGCCCTCGCCCAGCGTTTCCACGGCCTCGATCAGGATCCCGAGACGCGCAACCTGGTGGCCGCCATGGTGGCGGCCGAGCAGGTCGACTTCCTGCGCCGCGAAGGCGTCAACAGCTTCCACTTCTACACGCTGAACCGCGCCGATCTCGTTTATGCGATCTGCCGGGTCGTGGGCCTTGGAGACCAGGCAGAAGCTGCCTGAAGTGCGGCGAAAAACTAGTTCTTCCAGTCTTCCATCTCATTGCGTCCCCAGGCCCGGGCGATGGCGGGATTGGCGGTCACACGATCATACATGGCGCGCACATTGGGGTGTTTCTTGAAAAAGTTGGGGACGTCGAGATTCCAGGTCGCCAGCATCGCCGCATAGACATCCGCCACGCACATCTTGTCGCCGAGGATGAAAGGCTTGTCGCCGAGCGCCGCGGCATAGACCTCCCATTCCTGCGCCATGCGGGCGAGCGCTGCCGCCTTGACGCATTTGCCGCCATTCTGGTCGGACGTATAGCGGTCAGGATAATAGGCACGCAGATCCGTCATGTAGATGTTGGCGGCGAGGAAGACGAGCCAGCGCAAATAGGACGGGCGCTCGGCCGCATCGGGCGCCGGCGCCAGGCCGGCCTTGGGATATTTGTCGGCCAGATAGAGCGAGATCGCCGCCGATTCGGTCATCACTGTGCCATTGGGGAGGGTCAGCGCCGGCACCTGCCCCAAGGGATTGATACGCGCCAGCTTTTCCGGGACGCGGCCATCCGGCGACCGCTCGATGATCTCGACCTCGTAAGGCGCTTCCGCCGCCTCGAGCACCGCCTCGACCACTACCGAACCCGAACCCGGGCGCCCATAAAGCCTATACATGCGAACTCCCCTTTTTTGTTGTCGCGGGGCTAGTTTTCCACCCTCTCGCTGGAAAAGTCACTTGCTTGTGATGCATGGGCGTTTGAAATTGGCGCGGGGGACCTGGCGGACCAATGAGCAAACACGGCAGCAAGCAAAGGAACCGGCCCGACGGCGACCGGCCGGTCAGATTCACCTATTCGACCGCCGACCAGCCCCTTCTCCAGCGCACCGTCATCCAGGCGATCGAGAGGATCGGCGGCCAGGCCAAACTCAAGAAGCTCTATGATCGCCGTAACGAGCGCGAGCCCGGCGAGAGCTTTTTCGGCACCGCCCTCAGGTTGCTCAAGATCAATATCGAAATCGATCGCGCCGCCCTCGATCTCTGCCCCAAGGAAGGACCGGTCGTCTTCATCGCCAATCATCCCTATGGCGTCCTCGACGGCATCAGCCTTGCCTGGGCCGCGATGCTGGTCCGCCCCGACACCAAGGTGCTGGCCAATTCGGTGCTCTGCCATATCCCGGAAGCGCGCGACAATCTGCTGCCGGTCGACTTCGCCGGCACCCGCACGGCGCGCGAGATCAATGTGCGCTCGCGGTTGACCGCGATGTCCTGGCTGCGCGCCGGTCACTCCATCGGCATATTTCCGGGCGGCGGCGTTTCGACCAGCGAGCGCCCGCATAAAGGACCGGCGGTCGAGCTCCCTTGGGCGCCCTTCACCGCCAAGCTGATCCGCGCCTCCGGCGCCACCATCATTCCGATCTTCTTCGTCGGCCAGAACAGCCGCCTGTTCCAGCTCGCAAGCCATGTCAGCGACACGCTCAGATCTTCTCTGGTCTTCCGCGAGACGGCGCGCCGCATCGGCACGCGCCTCGTTCTCAGGGTGGGCGCGCCCATCCCCTTCAGCGAGATCGCGCACATCTCGGATCGCGGCGAGTTGGTGACAGACCTGCGCCGCCGCACTTTCGCGCTGGCGAAGCCCGGCGACATCAAGGGCGCCAGGCCCGATCATCATCTTCGCGCCTTCACGCGCTGGGTGCCGAAGGACGAGGACTAGAGCTTCCTGGCTTTCACGAACAGCTCGATGGCGCGCTGCAGTTCTTTCTCATCGAGATGAGCGAAGCCGAGGCGGAAAGCTTCGGGAGCCTGTGTGACCTCGAGCGCGAAACGATCACCGGAGAGGACGGCGAGTCCGCGTGCCGCCGCATTCATTGCCCAGTCGGCGGCGATCAATCCGGGCTTGAGCCTCAGCCAGATGGCGAGCCCGCCCGCCGGCAAGGTGAAATCGGCGACATCGGCAAGGTGCTCGTTTAACAAGCTTGCGAGATGATCCCTGCGCCGATGATAGATGCGACGCGCCTTGCGGGCATGCCGCTTGATCGCGCCATCGGCGATCAGGCTGGCGAGCGCATGTTCGAGCGGCAGATCGCCTTGCCGGTCGATCGCCTCGCGCCGCTCCGCCATGCGCCGCGACAGCGCGGGCGCCGCCACCGCGAAGCCGGCTCGAATGCCGGGAGCGAGCAGTTTCGACAACGAACCCAGATAGATGATCGGGACGTCGGCTTCGGCGCGCGCCGCGAGCGGCAGCACCGGGCGCCCATCGAAGCGATATTCATGGTCATAGTCGTCCTCGATGATGGTGAGGCCGCGGCGGCGCGCCAGATCGATGAGCCGCAGCCGGCGCGCCGCGCCCAGAGTGACCGTCGTCGGATAGTGATGATGCGGCGTCACATAGACGGCCCTAAGTCGCGGCTCGCGCTCGGCCAGTGCTTCAAGCGCCGCGATATCGATCCCGCTTGCATCGACCGGCACACCGACGATGCGCGCGCCGGCGGCGCGGAACGCCGCCCAGGCCAACGGATAACCGGGTGTCTCGACGGCGATCGCGGCCCCGGACTCGGCCACGGCCTGGGCGGCTAGGAACAGCGCCATCTGGCTGCCGCGCGTGATCAGCATGTCGCCCTCGGCAACCGCTAGTCCCCTTTCCTCCCGGAGATGGACCGCCAGGGCCTCGCGCAGCATGAAGCTGCCGCGCGGATCGTCATAACCTGCATGTCCGAGAAATGCCGGCGCCGTCACGGCGCGCCGGAACGCCCGCGCCAGCGCGAGCGTCGGCGCCAGCCGGACATCCGGCGTGCCGTCCGCAAGGCTGATTATCGTCTGCTCACTGACGGATTTCCCAGGATTCCCGACGACGGCCGTGGCGCGATCTTTGCCGGAGAATGCCGGCAGATCGCCGGCCACGAAGGTACCACGCGCCGGCTCGGCGGCCAGCCAGCCCTGCATGCTCAATTCATGATAGGCGGCATCGACCGTATTGCGGTTGAGGCCGAGGCTGCGTGACAGCGCCCGGGTCCCCGGCAGCGGATCACCCGGCTTGAGGCGTCCGCGCTCGATCTCCTGGATGATCGCACGCGCCAGTGCCAGGAACACCGGCTCCCGACCCTGCGGCCTGATCTCGATCGCGAGTGCCGCGCCCTTACCCATCCGGCCCACCTGATATTTATGATCCGGCCCTCTTCAATAGGCCGGATTGAAGCTATCGCAAGGACCTTCAGCTTTGGCAGTCCGCCATTCGCCCGTCGGAGCAACCGAATTCAGTCATGCGCCGGACCCTGTTCGCCATACGTCATGTTCATTTCGAGGACCTTGGTACGTTCGAGGCCGTCCTGTCGAAGGCGGGTTACGAAGTGCGCTACCACGATGTCGGCGCGGCGGACTTGGCGATGCTCGATGCGGTCGCGCCCGATCTTCTCGTCCTGCTGGGTGGCCCGATCGGCGTCTACGACACCGCCGCCTATCCCTTCCTCGAACTGGAGCGGCATCTCATTGCGCAGCGGCTCGCCGCGCGCCGTCCGCTCCTCGGCATCTGCCTTGGCGCCCAGCAGGTCGCCGCGGCGCTCGGCGCCAGGGTCGCACCGATGGGCGTGAAGGAGATCGGCTTCGCGCCGGTGAGCCTGACCGAAGCGGGCACGCGCGGACCGCTCAGGCATCTCGACGGTGTGGCGGTGCTCCATTGGCACGGCGATGCATTTGAAACTCCGCCAGGCGCCGTCAATCTGGCCACCACGCAGGTCTGCCCCGCGCAAGCCTTCGCCTATGGGCCTCACGTGCTCGGATTGCAATTTCACCCCGAGGCCGACGCCAGCGCCGGCCTGGAGCCCTGGCTCATCGGCCATGCCGCCGAACTCGCGGCGGCCGGGATCGATACGCGGGGCATCCGCGCCGACGCCGCACGCCATGGCCCGTCCCTGCGCGAAGCCGCCCGCGCCACCTTGACCGAATGGCTGGAGCAGTTGCCCGCATGAGCCCGATCACCGCACAGAGCGACGTCGTCGGCAATCTGACCCGCTTGCACAGCCATATCACCCAGGCGGCGAACCGCGTCGACCGTTCGCCGGCCGACATTCGCCTCGTGCTCGTCACCAAGACGGTTGCCGCTGAACGCGTGCGCGAGGCCATCCGCGCCGGCCAGACCGATCTCGGTGAGAACAAGGTCCAGGAAGGCGGCAAGAAAGCCGAAGCGCTCGCTGGTGAGCCGGTCCGCTGGTCGATGATCGGTCATCTGCAGAGCAACAAAGTCAAGGACGTCCTGAAATTCGCCGTTGAGGTGCAGTCGCTCGACCGCCTGTCCTTGGCGGCAGCACTCGACAAGCGGCTCCAGTTCCTCGGCAAGAGCCTCGATGTGCTCGTTCAGGTGAACACGTCGAACGAGGCCAGCAAATATGGTCTGACGCCCGAAGACGTGCCGGCCTTTCTCAAGGAGTTGACTGCCTTCGGGGCGCTGCGCCCCAGAGGCTTCATGACGCTCGCGCGGTTCACGCCCGACGAAGCGGAAGTGCGGCGTTGCTTCCGCGTGCTGCGCGAGATCCGCGATCGCGCGCTCAACGACGCGCCGCAAGGCGAGACGCTGCGCCATCTCTCCATGGGCATGTCGGGCGACTATGAGACGGCGATCGAGGAAGGCGCCACCATCGTGCGGGTCGGCCAAGCCGTGTTCGGCCCACGGCCTTTGCCCGATTCCTATTACTGGCCGGATGCTACCTCACGCACAGGATGAAGAGGCGCGGAAAACGCAGGAGCGCTTTGCCGTCATCGGCCAACGGATACGCCTCGGCGATGCGCGCTTCATAGGCGGCAAGGAAATCCCGGCGCTCGGCCGCATCGAGAGGATCGATATAAGGCCTGAGCCCCGTGCCCTTCACCCATTCGACGATGCCTTCGGCGCCGTCGATCGGGTGATTGTAGTTGGTGTGCCAGATATCGACGCGCGCCGCATGGGGCTTGAGCGCATTGTAATAGACCATCGGCGCCGGCAGATGCGCGCGCCCGATTTTCTTGATCTTATCCGCCCAAGGACCCGACGCGGCCGTCTCGCGCATCGCCACATGCGAAGGCTCGTCGAGATTGTCCGGCATCTGCACCGCGAGCACGCCGCCCGACGGCAGCGCCGTCATGAGACGCTGCAGCACGTTCAAATGCTCCGGCACCCATTGGAACAGGGCATTGGCGAAGAGAAGATCGGCGCCCTCTTCCGGCTGCCAGTTGCTCAGATCACCTTCGACGAAACGCGCCCGCGGATAGGCCTTGCGCGCCTCCGTCAACATGTTCGGCGATGAATCGACACCGACGATTTCCGCCTCAGGAAAACGTTCGATCAGGAGCGCGGTCGAATTGCCTGGCCCGCAGCCCAGGTCATAGACCTTGCGCGCCTGCGCGAGTGGCACCTGCGCCAGGAGATCACGCGCCGCGCGCGTGCGCTCATCGGCGAATTTGAGATATTGCGTCGGAGACCAGTCAGCCATGCCCTTTTATTGCATGGCTGAGCTTGGACTAAGAAGCCGTCAGATCACACAGGATCAGAATATCGTGTCGATCGGCAGGCCGAGCGCCATGGCGCCGGCATATTCCGACTGCGGACCACTTTGCAGCGGATGATAGCGGGCCCCCTGGATATCGCGGAAGCGCCGTTCCAGCCCGTGCATCCGGTAGAAGCCAGCGCCACCGGCAGCCTCCATCGCGAGCTCGACAGCGCGGATCGCATTCTGTCCGACGAGCTGACGCCCGATCATCACCTCATTGATGCTTTCCGCCGATGGCGCGTTGCGCGCCACCGCGTCCAGCATCGACCGGCGGGCCAATTGCGCGGCCCGCAAGGCGGTGTCCATCTCGCCGACGAGCTTGAGCACATGGCTGTCCGGCTTCCGCTTCTTGGCGAGTCCCACGGCGATATCCCGGGCGCTTTCGGCGACGCCCAGATAGACCGAATAGACCAGCGGGAATGCGATGGTGGCGATGATCTGGAACAGCGGGTGCCATTGCCCGGCCTTGCGCCGCACCGCGATCGCTCCGTCCGGCACCACGTGGCCGTCGATCATCACGTCATGCGAGCCGGTGCCGCGCATGCCGAGCGTATGCCAGGTGTCGAGCACCTTCACATGGGGCGAGTTCATCGGAACGCCAAAATGCAGCACCTCATTCGTGGTCTCGTCGACCGCGCCGGTCATCAGGAGGTCGCCGATCGGCGCCGCCGAGGTGAAGACCTTGCGCGCCGTGATGCGATAGCCGCCATCGACCTTCTCGGCCTTGCCCGAGCCCGCGATCCAGTCGGACCCGCCGCTCGACAGAAGGATGATGCGTTCATGGGCGATCCGCTTGAGCAACGGCTCGACGGCGGCGACCTTTTGATGCGTGAAGCGCCAGGCCGGGATCGCCACCTGATGCGTGTGCATCGAAAAGGCGAGCGCGGTCGAGCCGCAATGATGCGCCAGCACACGCAGCATTTCAGCCAGTTCGTCGATCGTGGCGCCGCCTCCGCCTAATTCCGTCGGCACGCCGGCCTCGACGAGCCCGGCATCCTTGAGCGCCCTGATATTGTCGATAACGAAATGATCATCGTCCTCGAGCGTAGTCGTGGCGAAGCTCCGGCCCAGCCTGTCGGCGATCTCGACGAAACTCTTTTCCTTCATGCTACGGAGGCCCTGTGGCTGATCCATATCTGTCTCCACTGCAATATGCGCGCCCAGGATGATCATTCCACGGATTTTTCCCGCTTCTCTAGTCAAGGAAGTGTACCGGACCGGCCACTCGGCTCAGGAACAGATCTCGCACGGCTCGCAAAACTGTACTGGACTTGGCCCGATCCTTTGGCGTAGCTTCCGCGCCCGAGGGCCTGGCCACAGGAGATCAGAGTGGAGCAAGGCAGTTACGGGCAGTTCTGCCCGGTCGCGATGGCGGCGGAAGTTTTTTGTACACGGTGGACAGCGCTGGTTCTGCGCGAGGTCCTATGCGGCAGCACGAGGTTCAACGACATCCGGCGCGGCGTGCCGCGCATGTCACCGACCCTTTTGTCCAAGCGCCTGAAAGAGCTTAAGAAAGCGGGCATCATCTATACGCGTCCATCGCAGCAGTCGAACGGCGTGGATTATGTGTTGACCAGTGCCGGCGAGGATCTGCGGCCCTTGGTGATGTCGCTTGGCAATTGGGGCCAGCGCTGGGTCGAATCGAGCCTGTCGCTCAAAAATCTCGATCCGTCGCTTTTGATGTGGGACATGCGCCGGCATCTTGATCCGACTCCGCTGCCCGAGAAGCGCTGCACCATTCAGTTCGAATATCCGGAGCTCGAAGCCGCACGGCAGCGCTGGTGGCTGGTCATCGACAAAGGCATGGTCGATTTGTGCCTCGTCGATCCAGGCCACGAGATCGACCTCGTCGTAACCGGATCGTTGCGCGCCATGACGGCGATCTGGATGGGCCTCTCGACCGTCGCGAAAGAAGTTGAGGCGGGCGCCCTCGATATCGCCGGCGATCCGGTGATCGCGCGCTCCATGCAGATCTGGCTGGGCCTCAGCCCCTTCGCCAAGGAAAAGAGCCGGGCCGACGCGCGCGCCGCCTGATCATTCCGTAGTGGGGATGAGACCGGCGACGAGCCGGTCCGTCGCCTTGCCGCTTTCGGCAAGGCCCGTGGCGACGCCGATGCGATCGGCGGCGCTGCGGTTCTGGCTCATCTTGCGCTTGCCTTCGAGCCGTGTGATCGGCAGGCGCAGGCCGACGATGCCGCGCAGCTGCGACTTGATATAGGCCTCGGGCGCATCGCTCACCTGCCACGGTGTCGTCCGCGATCCTTCGTGCAATTCGGTGACGCGTTTGACCACTGCGAGAAGCCGCGCTTCGTCCTCGAAAAACTCGACCGGGCCATAGGCATGCACCGCCACATAATTCCAGGTCGGCACCACCTTGCCGTGCTCGGCCTTCGCCGCATACCAGGACGGCGTCACATAGGCGTCGGGCCCCATGAAGATGGCGAGCGCTTCGCCGATCACCGGCGTCTTCCACTGCATATTGGCCCTGGCGACATGGCCGTAAAGCACGCCCTGCTCGCCTTCGTCAGGGGCGAGAACCAGCGGCAAGGGCGTCGCGATCGGGCCATCCGCGGTCGCCGTCACCAGATTGGCGAGCCCCGCCCCGCGCAGCAGCTCGCGCAGGGTCGCGGGGTCGTCTTCACGAAAGGCGGGCGGAATATACATCGTAGAGTCCTCTTGTCTCTATGCGGTTTACCGCAAAAGTGGTCCGACTGAGCCCTCCAGTTCCAGAAAAATAAAGCAGTCCACTAAATCACCGATCTCCTTGATTTTCCTGGTAGACCGAGGATGATGCGCTTGAAATGCCAGCGCGCCGCGACATCAGCTCCACCGATCATCAGACCGCGGCACGCCCGGTCACCGCCCTGGCGCTCGATTACAAAGCCAGCACCGTCGAGCCGCCGCATGCGCATCCGCGCGCCCAGCTGCTCCACGCCACCAGCGGGGTCATGCAGATCACCACCGCCGCCGCCAGCTGGATCATCCCGCCCGGCCGCGCTTTGTGGCTGCCCGCCTTCACCGTCCATGCCGTGCGCTGCCGGGGCGATGTATCTTTCCGCACTTTATATATCGATGCCGAGATGGCCGGTGTGGCGCTGCCGAAACAGGCACAGGTCATAGCGGTATCGGACCTGCTCACCGAACTCATTCTCGAAGCCATAGCGCTGCCGCTCGAATATGACCGGGAGAGCCGCGACGGCCGACTGATGAGCCTGATCCTGGATGAGATCCAGCGCATGCCCGTCCTGCCTTTGAGCCTCGTTATGCCGGCCGACCCGCGCTTGCGCCGCGTCTGCGCCGCCTTGCTCGAAAATCCCGTCGACCAGAGCGACCTCGACCGATGGGCCAAAAGGGCCGGCATGGCGCGCCGCACCCTCACCCGCCGCTTCCGCGCCGAGACCGGCATGGGCTTCGGTGAATGGCGGCAGCAATTGCGCCTGCTGGAAGGTCTTTCCCGCATCGTCACCGGGCAATCCGTCACCGGCGCGGCCCTCGATGCCGGATATACCAGCCCGAGCGCCTTTACGGCGGCCTTCGCCAGCAACCTCGGCGCGCCACCGTCCAAATACCGGACGCGCTAGCCGTTTGGCCCAAATTCGACAAAACTTGGCCATTTTCGCAATGCGGGCCACGAAGCCTCTTGCCATTGTCAGGCTTCATCGACTGCAGGAAGCCGACCTTGCTCAGCCCGGAAGCCCTGGATTTCGTCAGGACGTCACCCTTTCTGTTCATCGCCAGCCGGGCCGGCGGCGACCGGATCGACGTGTCGCCGCGGGGCGACCTGCCCAGTGTGCTCACCATCGCCTCGCCCGATACGCTGCTTCTGCCCGACCGGCCGGGCAACAACCGACTGGACACGGTCGGCAACATGCTGGCCGAGCCCACGGTCTGTCTCGCGGTGCTCAATCCGGGCGAAGACCGCTTTCTGCGCATCAGGGCCACATCAACCGTCTCCGTGGCGGCCGAAGACCTGGCGCCTTTCAACATTCGCGGCCAGGCGCCGCTCAGCGTCGCGAGACTGACCGTCACGTCCGCCGACTTCGTCGCGACCGATGCCTTCCGGCGGGCGCAATTCTGGTCGCCCGCCGCGACCAATCTGATGCCCCTCGATCTCTTCGCCATGATCAAGGATCAGCTCGCTTATCATGCCGGACGCGGTGCCGAGCCCGAGCCGCAGCAGCCCTCGGCGCAGACCATTCTCGAAAGCAGCGGCCTGTGCGAGACCTACAAGGCCCCCAGCCACTATGTGCGCCGCAAGGCCTTCGCTGCCTTCGACCCGCATACATCGGCCTTCCTGGCGGCGACGCGTTTTGCCGTCCTCGCCTACCTGGATGAAGACGATGACCTCAATATTGCGCTCATCGGCGGCGAGACGGGCTTTGCCGGCCAATGCGATGAGCGCCAGCTTCTGGCACGCGCCGGCGCGCCGCCACGGGGCGCCGTGGGGGGCCTGTTCGTCCGTCCCGGAATGCCGGAATCGCTCCGTCTGAACGGCGTCGTCGGGGATTCCGAAGACGGACACATCCGCGTCGCGACCCGCGAGATGTTTCTCCACTGCTCGAATTCCTTCGTACGCTCGCGCATCTGGCGGCCACGCCTCGCCTGGAACGGCAAGCGCGAATTCATCTGCCGCGAAAGGCACGATGAGGCGCAGGGCGTCGTGTCTTTCCTGCTGTCCCCGGCAGATGACGCGCCGCTCGAAGGCTTCCAGGCCGGGCAGTATGTCACCGTGTCGGGTCCCGAGGTGAATGGCCGTGCGCTCGAGCGCTGCTACTCCCTGTCCAGCGCACCCGTCGGCGATCACTTCCGCATTACCGTCAAGCGCCACGACCAGGGCGCCGTCTCCCGCTGGCTCCATGACGAAGCCCAGCCGGGATCGATGCTGCTGCTCGGCGCCCCACGCGGGCGGTTCCGCCTCGACGATCAGTCTTCGCGGCCTGTCGCCCTGATCAGCGCCGGCGTCGGCGTCACCCCGATGATGTCGATGCTGCTTCATCTCACCGCGGCAGAATCGGATCGACCCATCTGGTTTTTTCATGGCGTGCGTGACGGCGGCGCGCATCCGCTGCGCAATGAGCTGCGCGCTCAGGCGCATCCGCGTCTGCGCACGCATATCGTCTACTCACGACCCCGAGCGCAGGATCGCATCGGCCATGACTATGACCAGCAGGGGCGTATCGATATTTCGACACTCGCGGACCGGCTCGACTTGCCCGGCACCGATTTCTACCTCTGCGGCCCCAATGACTTCATGATGTCGTTGAAGCGCCAGCTCATCGAGCGCGGTGTCCGGACAATCAGATCAGGCTGGAAATCTTTGGCGCTTCGGGCACGGCCGGACACCGCTCCGATGCACCGCCCGCCACCGTGACGCTCTCCCGCACCGGCACGAAGCTCGCCTGGACGCCCGCCGACGGCGCGTTGCTCGACCTCATCCTCGAAAAGGGTGTTGAGACACCCTATGTCTGCCGCCAGGGCGACTGCCAGTCCTGCGCCCAGCGCCTGACGGCCGGCGAAGTCGCCTATCCGCCGGATGTCGACGTCGAGCCCGCGCAAGGTTATGTGCTCTTGTGCCAGGCCACGCCTTTGGGCGATGTGTCGATTGAAATTTGAGTCGCAACCGGACAGGATCTGATGAAAGTCATCTTCAGCGAGAAGCAGAACGCGCATTCGCCGACCCGTTATTTGCGTTATGGCGCCTTGGTCGATTACCCCGAGAGCCCGGAACGGGTCCGCCGCCTGATCGCCGGCGCGTTGAAGGCCGAGCTCCAACTCAGCGAGCCGCGCCTGTTCGATGTGCGCCACTTTGAAGGCATTCACCCGGCACGTTATCTCGACTTCCTCGAAAACGGCCATGCCGAATGGATGCAGCTGCCCGGCGCCTTCCCCGAGATCATGCCGAGCATCCGTCCGGTCGAAACACCGTCAGCCTATCCCACTCACATACTGGGACGCGCCGGCTGGCACATCATGGATTTCGCCGGCGCCCTCACCGCGCAGACCTGGGACACGGTGCATGCCTCGGCGATGAGCGCCCTCACCGCGGCCGACCTCGTCGCTTCAGGCGCGGACGCCGCTTATGCGCTTTGCCGCCCGCCCGGTCATCATGCCTATGGCGAGCGCGCCGGCGGCTTCTGCTATCTCAACAATTCGGCGCTCGCCGCGCAGTATCTGCGCCGCACCCATGACCGGGTGGCGATCTTCGATATCGACGTCCATCACGGCAACGGCACGCAGTCGATCTTCTATGGCCGCGCTGATGTGCTGACTGTCTCGATCCACGCCGACCCGGCCGCCTACTATCCCTTTTATTACGGCTACGCCGGGCAACAGGGCGACGCGGAAGGTGAAGGCTTCAATCTCAACTTGCCGGTACCGGTCAAGAGCAATGACCGCGTGTGGCTCCCCGTACTGGAAGCGGCGATCAAACGTATCGCCGATTTCAAGCCCGGTGCCCTCGTTCTGGCGCTCGGCCTCGATGCGCATGAGGCGGATCCGCTCAATGGCGGCGCCGTCACCACCGAAGGTTTCACGGTCATGGCGCGCCTCATTGCCGAAATCGGCCTGCCGACCGTGCTCGTCCAGGAAGGGGGCTATCTCACCCCGATGCTCGGCGATAATCTCGCCGCCTTCCTCACCGCATTCAGGAAAGCCAGATGACCAACCAGAACACCACGCTCTTCGCCCCCGGCGGCTATCGCTATGTTCCAGGTGTCTTTCAATATTCGGCGGGTGTGATCGCGGCGCCGGGCTTCGATCTGGTGCGGGCGCGCTTTCGCGACAGCCTGCCGCTCACCGAGGGTTTCGCGCGGATCGAGACTTTCCTGCAGCAACAGGGCCGTCCCCTCACCTCATTCTGTGCTTGCGAGCTGCGTTCGCCGGCGCCCTTCGATGAAGCGGGCTTCCGTGCCTTCAACCGGCTCTATGTCGAAACCTTGAAGCGCTGGGGCATCACCGACGGCGAGACCAATCCGGTGGCGCGCACCAATGTGTGCCCGGAAATCGCTCCGCCGTCAGAGCCGTCCTTTTACGCTTTCACCTTCACGGTGGAGCGCCCCACGGAGCGGCCGGGCTTCGTCGTCGCCGGCAGCGGCGAAAGCGTCGAGGGCAAGGCCAATTATCGCGACTACACGGTCCGCCTTGGCGATCTCAGCCCGGATGGCATTCGCGAGAAAGGCCGGTACGTGCTGGGCGAGATGGAGCGCCGCCTGAAGCTGCTTGGCGTTTCCTGGAAAGACACGAGCGCGGTCCAGGCCTACACCATCCACGACCTCCATCCCTTCCTCGGCGATGAGATCGTTCGCCGTGGCGCCGGTCGTTCAGGGCTCACCTGGCATTACACGCGTCCACCGATCGTCGATCTCGAATTCGAGATGGATTGCCGCGGTGTCGCGCTGGAGATGGTGGTCTAAAAAAATCGACCGTCCCGGTGCGGCCGGAACGGTCGATTTTGAGTCTGTAGTCTAACTAGCGCGTGAACTGCTTGTATTTGATGCGCTTGGGCATCACCGAGTCCTCGCCGAGGCGGCGCTTCTTGTCTTCCTCATAATCCTGGAAGTTGCCTTCGAACCATTCGACGTGGCTGTCGCCCTCGAAGGCCAGCATATGGGTGGCGAGCCGGTCGAGGAACATGCGGTCGTGGCTGATGATCACGGCGCAGCCGGCGAAGTCCTCCAGCGCCTCTTCGAGTGCTGCCAGCGTTTCGGTGTCGAGATCGTTGGTCGGCTCGTCGAGGAGCAGCACATTGGCCCCCGATTTGAGCATCTTGGCCAGATGCACGCGGTTGCGCTGGCCGCCCGACAGCGTGCCGACCTTCTGCTGCTGGTCGCCGCCCTTGAAGTTGAAGGCCCCGGTATAGGCGCGGGAATTGAATTCACGCTTGCCCAGGTAAATGATGTCGTTGCCGCCCGAGATCTCCTCCCACACCGTCTTGTTGGGATCGAGCGCGTCGCGGCTCTGATCGACATAACCGAGCTGCACGCTCTCGCCGATCTTGATCGTGCCGGCATCCGGTTGCTCCTGGCCGGTCAGCATACGGAACAAGGTGGTCTTGCCGGCGCCGTTCGGGCCGATCACGCCGACAATGCCGCCGGGCGGCAGCTTGATGGTGAGATCGTCGATGAGCAGCGTGTCGCCATAACCCTTGGAAATGCCCTCGAGGTCGATGACATTGCCGCCGAGCCGTTCGCCGGGCGGAATGATGATCTGCGCCGTCGTCGATTTGAGGCGGTTCTCGTTCGCCGTGACCAGCTCGTCATAGGCCTTGAAGCGCGCCTTGGATTTGGCCTGCCGGGCCTTGGGCGATGAGGCGATCCATGCCTGCTCGCGCTCCAGCACCTTCTGGCGCGCCGCGTCCTCGCGGGCTTCCTGGGCAAAGCGCTTGGCCTTCTGGCCGAGATAGGCCGAATAGTTGCCCTCATAGGGAATGCCGCGGCCGCGATCGAGCTCGAGGATCCAGCCCGTCACATTGTCGAGGAAGTAGCGGTCATGGGTGACGATCAGGATGGCGCCCGGATATTCACGCAAATGATGCTCGAGCCAGTTGACGCTTTCGGCGTCGAGATGGTTGGTCGGCTCGTCGAGCAGCAGCAGGTCCGGCTTGGCGAGGAGCAGCTTGGTCAGCGCCACGCGGCGGCGCTCACCGCCCGAGAGATTGTCGATCATGACGTCGCCCGGCGGGCAGCGCATGGCGTCCATCGCCTGCTCGACCTGGCTTTCGAGGTCCCACAGATTCTGGGCGTCGATCTGGTCCTGCAGCGCCGCGGCCTTCTCGGCATTCTCGTCCGAATAATCGGCCATCAGGGCGTTATATTCATCGAGGATGGCCTTCTTGGCGGCCACACCTTCCATGACATTGCCGAGCACATTGAGCTGCGGGTCGAGCTCGGGCTCCTGCTGGAGATAGCCGACAGTGGCGCCTTCGGCGACCCAGGCTTCCCCGGTGAATTCGGTGTCGAGCCCGGCCATGACCCGCAGAAGCGTCGATTTACCCGAGCCGTTGGGGCCGAGCACGCCGATCTTGGCGTCCGGGTAGAAGGAGAGGTTGACATTGTCGAGGACCTTCTTGCCGCCCGCATAGGCTTTGGAAAGGCCGTGCATATGATAGATGAACTGACGCGCCATCAGGGTTCCGTTTACCGATGAAATGAATTTGTCGACGCGGCTTCTAGCCGATGCGGCAGGCACATGCAAATCCGGGCGATAGCTCTCCCGTCCGTCATCCCGGCGAAAGCCGGGATCCATTAAATCCTCTCCCGGCGACCAGCGCCGCCAGGCCTCTTCTACTCAGGGGATCCCGGCTTTCGCCGGGATGACGATATCAGGGGCCTCAGTGATCCCCCTTCTCGGCCAGGAGCTTCTTCTGGTAGCGGCCCTGGATGATGTCGACGATGACCAGCGCGATGACGACGAAATAGAAGGTGCTCTTGGCCATCGGCTCGATCGGATAGCCGAAGAAGCTGAGATGCGCGATATGGCCGCCTTCCGCCGTCAGCATGACGCCGACCAGCAGCAGCACGAACAGGCCCAGCACCTCATACATGCGGTTTTTGGCCAGGAAACTCGCCACCCGCTCGGCCAGCACCACCATCAGCACGCCTGAGATGATGATGGCGATCGCCATGACCCAGAAATTCTTGGTGAGCGCCACCGCCGACAGCACCGTATCGAAGGAGAACACGATGTTCATGATCAGGATCCACATCAGCGCCGAGGCGACGCTGCGCATGGCGCGGCCGTTTTTCTCGCCGTGCCCCAGCTCGGGCGCCGCCAGCATGTGATAGATTTCCTTGAGCGCCGTATAGAGCAGGAAGAACCCGCCCAGGAGCACGATGATGCTGTGGCCGTTGACCGAGCCTGCCGCCACCGGAGAAAGGTCGAAGCTGAACAGCGGATCTTGAAAGGCGCTGATGAGCTGGAGGACGACGAACAGCAGCACGATGCGCAAGACGATGGCCAGCACGATGCCGACCTGGCGCACATATTTCTGCCTCTCGGGCGAAACCTTCTTGGCCTCGATCGAGATGTAGAGAAGGTTGTCGAAGCCCAACACCGTTTCCAGCGCGGTGAGCACCAGCAACGTCATCATATTCTCAGGCGTGAAAAATTCGGCCATCGCATGCCCCTATTGAACCGGCGACATTAGTTGCCAGCCCAACGGGGCGCGCGCAAGGGTGGAAAATCAGCCGGCGCGGCTGAAGGCCGGCCGGGCAATCCAGACGAACAGCAGGAAACAGGCGAAGAACACCATGGACGAGATGCCCGTCACCGGTTCGAGCGCGATATTGCCGGACAGAACGAAGAACAATGACACCAGGATGACGATGCCGCTCGCCGCGGTCAGCCAGAAATGCACATTTGCGAGGCGCGATTGGCCGATCGCCGGGAAGAAATGATAGAAGAAGGCGAAGAAGCCCGACATCAGCCAGCCCAGCACCATGGCATGGGCGTGGACCGGCATCTGGCTGTGGTCCTGCGACAATCCCATGTAAAGTCCGAGCAGCATGCCGGCGATGCCGTAAAGAAGTGCCAGGACAAAGAAATTGCGTGCCGCGCCCGTCATCGGATTCTCCTAGGTCTGAGCGCCCCCTCAAACGCGCTCAGAAACAGCAGAAAAGCGATTCTGTAAAGAGAATGCGCCCGTCAGAACCAAGCCCAGGCGAGAAGCACGGCGGCTCCGGCGCCCAACAAGCCAAATCCAAGGACGAAGCGCATGCGGTGCAACTCGATACCCGAACGGACCCGCTCGGTTTCGACTTCGATTTCATGATCTTGCGACATGATTATCCTCCTCCTGAAAAGGGAGGGCGCGGCACGAATGCCGGCATATTGCCGCCGCCAGAAGCTCCGCATGTCTCCTGGCGGCGGCCGGGAGGGCCTCCTACCTGACCACGTAACGGATGGGCGACGGAAAAGTTTCATCGCCGGGAACTTTTTTAAGCAGGGCACAGAACCTGGAGGGACCCGGGCAGGATCCTCGCCTTCAGCGGCGTGGCGAGGTGAATGAGCTCGCCATCGACCGAAACCAGGAGCTTCCGGCGTTGCGCATGGATAACCACCTGGCGCCCCTCCAGGAAATCGAGCCTGCTGTTGCTTTCCCATTTGCCGAGGCCCGCCTGGGCCGACATGGCGAGCAGCTCCTTCCAGTCGCGGGTCTGCGCCGCATAGACCGCGAGCTTGCCCTGGTCGGGGACTTCGCTATGCGGCAAACCACCCAATTTTTCGACGAAGGGATTGTTGGCGATGATCAGCGATGCCGTCCTGAGGCTGAGGCGCTCCTTGTCGAACTCGAGCCGGAGCCTGAGGCGCGGCGCCTGGCGCACCAGCTTCCACCAGGTCCGCAGACCCGCGAGCTTCTTGCCGAGTCGCGAGCGATAGCTTTGCTTTTCGCGCCCGGCCACGATGCGCGGATGCAGGCCCAAGGTCACATGATGCACGAAGATCTCGCCATTCACCTCACCGACATCGATCCGTCGCGTCTCACCGGTGACCAGTGCCGTGACCGCGTCCTCGAGCTTGAGCGGGATGGCGAGTGCCCGGGCGAAGAGATTCATCGTGCCGAGCGGCAGGATGCCGAGCGCCGTCTTATGGCCGGCGAAGACCGCGGCCGCGGTGGAGATCGTCCCGTCGCCGCCGCCCACGAGCACGGCATCGTGACTCTTACGCGCCGCCGCGAGCGCGGCTTCGATCTCGGATCCCGCGACCAGCTTCACATCTGCGCTGTGGTGATGCGTGCGGACGATCTCGGCGATGGTCTCCGCCATCTTCTCGGCATCGCCGTCCCGGAGCGTACCGCTGTCACGATTGAGAACCACGCCGATATTCAGGATGCCGCCCTCCGCTTCGTGAACGGTAACCCGGAATTGCGCGAAAAGTTCCCTACCTCGTCTCCGGCCGCCCGATGGCTTCCGCGGTGATCTCGGCCTTGAGCAGGCCATTGTCGTCGACAGCATCGGGAAGATAGCTCTTGGCGACGCTCACTTTGACCTCTGCTTTGCCCGCCCCCATTTGCGTGACGGCGGCGAGCGCCGCCTGGCGCGCCAGGGCCTCGCCGTCCTTGAGCGCCTGCGCACCGGAGGTGAGGCTCCTGGTGCCTTCCGGCCCATGCAGGCGGAAGAGACCGCTGCCGTCGCCTTCGAGCGTCACCGTCACGGCGCGCGACACGACGCCGGTCGCCGCGCCTACCGCATTGGCGACATCGCAGAATTCCGGGAAGACGATCTCGGCGCCGAGCCGCTTGCCCACTTCGCCATAATAGATCTTCACCGGCCCGCCGACCGCCACCACCGGCACGGTGGGGCTGAAGCCGATGCGGGTGAGGCCGATGCCGCCGCGACCCGAGCAGACCGCATCGAGCAACGTGTCACCGCCGGTCTTCTGGCCGAGCGCCGTATCGAGAATGACGCGGCCGGTGAGCCGCACCACATCCGACCACACTTCCTCGCAGAAGGTCCTGACCCGCTCGGGCGACGGCATCTTCATCTCGCGGAAACGCACCAGGAGCTGCGCCGCCTTCTCTGCCGCGGGCCGTGACCAATTGGCCTGGAGATCGAGCACATGGGCGGCGTCCGATGGCGTGAAGCCGCAGATCTGCACGAGGCCCTTGCGCTTGAGCGCCGCCAAAGCACGCTGGGCGCCCGACGACACCGCCACCTTGCGCACCGGCTTCGGCCGGTCGGTGACGAGATCGAGGATCTCCTTCTCACGGGCCGACAGGTCGGTCGCCGCGAGCCGGTTGGCGGCGCCAAAGGGATGCACCACGAAACGGCCATGCATCGACCCGCCTTCATTGTCGGCAAGATCGCTGTCGAGCATCGCCAGCACTTCCGGGAAACGCTGGGCGATAAGCGACACCGGCACGATGCGCTGCGGCCCGACGCTCAGTTGGCCATTCGCCTCGAAATGGATTTCGGAATCGCCACCGAGCCCGATGGTGCGCACGTCGATGGCCTTCACCATGGTGCGCCAGCCGCCAACTTCCGCCCCCTCCTCGGTGACGCGCGGCCGCCCGTCTTTGAGCACCCCCAGATCGGTGGTGGTGCCGCCCATGTCGGACATGATGAAGTCGCTGAGGCCCGACAGCCAACGGGCGCCGACAAGGCTCGCCGCCGGACCGGACAGCACCGTCTCGATCGGCCGCATCGCCACCGTCTCGGCCAGCGCCAGCGTGCCGTCGCCCTTCACGATCATCAGCGGGCAGACGATCTTGAGGCCGGCCATCGCCCGGCTCACCGCCTCGATCAGGAAGGAGATGCGCGAGATGAGCCTGGCATTGAGAGAGGCGGTGAGTGCCCGGCGTGGCGCGTCAAGGGATGACGAGAGCTCGGTCGAGAGCGTCACCGGCTTGCCGGTCCGCGCGGTGATGATCTCGCGGATTCTGTGCTCATGCGCCGGATTGCGCACCGCGAAGGCCGAGGCGACCGCGAAGGCGTCGCACTTGGCGCCGATCCGGGCGAGCACAGCCTCGAGCCCGGCGACATCGAGCACCGTCCTCTCCTCGCCATTGTGATCATGCCCGCCGGCGATCACCTCCACTGGCATGCCCGGAAACGCCTTGGCGATGCCGGTGCGCTCGACCATTTGCGCATCGAAGCCCGCCAGCACGACGCCCACGGCGGCGCCATGGCCTTCGACCACCGCGTTGGTGGCGAGCGTGGTCGACACCGAAACGAGCGAAATGTCCTCGGGCTTCAGCCCCTTGGGCAGGCTCGCCACCGCTTTGGTGATGGCTTCGGTCACCCCGATGGCGAGATCGCCCTTGGTGGTGATCGCCTTCGCCGAGGCGATGACGCGGTGACTGGCGGCTTCGATGACCGCGGCATCGGTATAGGTTCCGCCGGTATCGACACCGATGAAATAGGATTCTGGCGCTTGCGACATGGTGAGAGGCCGCTAACAAGCGGGCTCCTCACTGTCAATGCACCCCGCCGCACGGCTCGGATGCGACTTCAGCAAACAGCTGCAAGTGATTCAGCCGATTCAGATTTCTGCACATACGGCACTGCTTCACACATGAGTAATTTTATACTACTGTATAAAAATGATACCCATGAGACGGACCGAGCGATCCCGAAACCTCATTCTGCTGGCTGCCGACAAGGCTTTCCGGGAACTGGGTTTCACCAATACGTCGGTCGAGGAAATCGCGACGCGGGCGGGGCTGACGCGCAAGACGGTCTACAATCTGTTCAACTCGAAGGAAGACATCGCGTTGCGTCTCATCGCCAAGGTGGAGGCCGGCGACGGGATGTATCGCGCGCGGATGAAGGCGGGCGAAGACGTTCGGGTCCTTCTGGAAAAGGTCTTTCTCGACAGCGCGGGCTGGTGCCTGGCCAATCCCTCGCTCGCGCGGCTCGCTCTTGCGCCGGCCGAACGGCCGTCCCTCGAGCCGCCGGCGGATCGCCCTTCCTTTCAGCGCCTCGTCCGCGACATTCTCGTCCTGGGCCAGCGGCAAGGCATCATCCGCACGGATGACGACCCCAATTTCATGGCCCTCGTCCTGCTTGGAATTTATGGCCAGGCCATGCTCACCGCCCTCTCCGGCGAGCCGTTCAGCGCCGACGGCATCAAACATCTGATCCGTATCGTCATCGAAGGCATCGGCGCGCAACCGCGACCCCGGCCAGCCAAATGAAGCCCGTCATGCTGAAACAATTTGGCCACGAGATCTGGACCGCGGATGGCGCCGAGGTCGTGGCCATGCTAGGATTCCGCTATCCGACGCGGATGGCTGTCATAAGACTGCCGGGTGGAGACCTCTTCATATGGTCGCCAGTCGCACTGACGGAAGGCCTGCGCAGCGAGGTCGATGCGCTCGGCAAGGTCCGTTATCTGATCGCGCCGAACGCGCTGCATCACCTGTTCATCGTCGAGTGGAAACAGGCCTATCCGGACGCCCTCCTCTATGCCGCTCCCGGCCTTCGCGGCAAACGCCCGGACCTGGCTTTTGACGACGAGTTGGACTCGGCGGTCATTCCGGCTTGGTCAGGCGAGATTGAGCATGTTGTGATGAAGGGCAATGTCATAACGAGCGAGGTGGTGTTCTTTCACCACGCGAGCCGCACCGTGATGTTCACCGATCTCATCCAGCAATTTCCCACCGGATGGTTCTCCGGCTGGCGGGCGATTATCGCGAAATGGGACCTCATGCTCGGCCCGGAACCATCGGTGCCGCGCAAATTTCGAGTAGCGTTCAAAGACCGCCGCGCCGCGCGCGCTGCTCTTGAGCACGTTCTGGCCTGGCCCGCCGAAAAGGTGCTGATGGCGCATGGAACGCCAATCATTAAAGACGGCCAGGCATTTCTGCGCCGCGCCTTCAGATGGCTGATCGGGTGAACCGCTACAACGGCTTTCCCGGCGTCGGCTGCGGATTGGGCACCGGGTCATGTGGCGGGATGGGCGCGGGCTCGGGAGGCGGCGGTTCAGGTTGGGGAGGTGTCGGTATTGTAGCCATGGAAGACAAACGCCCGGCAGGCATATGAGTTCCGCATCAGAGCTTCAGCTCCACAGCCGATGCGCCCTCGCCGTCTCGTAAAGAAGCCTGAGTCCGAGACCGCCGATGACGAAGGCCGTCACCCTGTCGATCCACGCCTTCGCCCGGACATAGGCCCGGCGCGGACGTTGCGAGGAGAAGACGAAGGAAACCGTCGCATACCATGACGTCTCGACGACGAAGATCATCGGCGGCAGCGCGAGGATCATCCAGCCCGGCACCTGCGGCGGCAGAAGGGCCGCGAAGATGCTGGCATAGGAGACCGCCGTCTTGGGATTGCTGAGCTGCGTCATCAGCGCCACTGAGAAGGAGCGCCTCAGCGTCTTCGACTGGAAGGCGGCCGATTGCGGGATGGACAACGGCTCACGCGCGCCGCGCCAGATGCGGAACGCCAGATAAGCAAGATAGGCGCCGCCCGCGAGCTTGAGCACCATATAGAGCCAGTCGACCTGGGCGAGCAGCGCCGTCAGGCCGAGCAGCGCCAGCGTGCCGAACAAGGCGCCGCCGAGCCCCATGCCGATGGCGGCGGCGAGCCCGTCGCGGCGCGACAGAGCGATCGAGGTGCGCAGCACCATCACGAAGCTCGGGCCCGGCATGATGGCGCCGAGCAGCACGGTGATCAGAATCGCCGTGATGACCGCGAATTCGTTCATCACATCGTTGCCCCGATCTGCCAGGGCACATATTCATTGTCGCCATAACCGAGGAGCTCCGATTTCGAGCGCTCGCCGGAAGCGACTTCGAGGATCTTGGCGAAGATCTCCTGGCCTTTCGCCTCGATCGAGACGCCGTCGAGAATATCGCCGCAATTGATGTCCATGTCGTCGATCATGCGCTCATAGATCGGCGTGTTGGTGGCGAGCTTGATCGACGGCGTCGGCTTGCAGCCATAGGCGGAGCCGCGACCGGTGGTGAAGGCCAGGATATTGGCGCCGCCCGCCACCTGCCCCGTCGCCGACACCGGATCGTAGCCAGGCGTGTCCATGAACACGAAGCCCTTGGCGGTGACGGGCTCGGCATACCGATAGACGGCGGTCATCGTCGTCGAGCCGCCTTTGGCCGCCGCCCCCAGCGACTTCTCCAGGATGGTGGTGAGCCCGCCCAATTTGTTGCCGGGCGACGGGTTGTTGTTCATCTCCATCTGGTTGCGCTTGGTATAGTCCTCCCACCAATGGATGATATCGACGAGCTTCTCGCCGACCTCGCGATTGGCGGCGCGCCTGGTGAGCAGATGCTCGGCGCCGTAGATTTCCGGCGTCTCGGACAGGATCGCCGTGCCGCCATGACGCACCAGTATGTCGACCGCCGCCCCCAGCGCCGGATTGGCGGTGATGCCCGAATAGCCGTCCGAGCCGCCGCATTGCAGCGCCAGCAGCAGCTCCGAGGCCGGAATGGTCTCGCGCTTCACATTGTTGACGACAGGCAGCATCTCCCGGATCGCGGCCACACCGGCATCCACCGTCTTTTTTGTCCCGCCGGTTTCCTGGATCGTCATGGTCCGGAACGTGTCACTCTCGGTGACGTTATAAGCCTCCTTGAAGCGCGGGATCTGGAACCCCTCGCAGCCGAGCCCCACCATGACGACGCCGCCCATATTGGGATTGGTCGCATAACCCCAGCTGGTGCGCTTCAGTGTGTCGAAGATGACACCCCGATAATCGATGACGCAGCCATTGGCCTGGGTCAGCGCCACCACGCCGTCGATATTGGGATAGTCCTTGAGGATGCCGGAGCGGTTGATCTCCTCGGCCATGAATTTCGATGCCGAGGCCGAGCAGTTCACGCTGGTCAATATGCCGACATAGTTGCGCGTGCCGGCTTTGCCATTGGCGCGCCGATAACCCTCGAAGGTCGCCTGCTGGCTTAACGGAAGGATCGCCTCCAGTCTGGCGTCGGCGCAATAGGCATAGTCGCGGGCGAATTCATGCATCTCGACATTGTGCTCATGCACCCAGTCGCCGGGTCCGATCGGCGCCTTGGCGAAGCCGATGATCTGGCCGAATTTGCGGATCGGCTCGCCTTGCGCGATCGCCTGGGCCGCCATCTTGTGGCCGCGCGGCACGCGCGCCGTGGCGATGACGCCATGGGCTTCACTGCCCTTCTCGACATTGTCGACGGCAACGACAATATTGTCGGCGGAGTTGAGTCGGATGACGCGGGGATTTTTGGCTGGGGTTTCGACGATCTTCATGGGCCGCAATTCTCGATCACTAAGCGAACTTTGAAAAGAGCATGGGTGAAAAGGCTTTGACTTACCGTTTCCGCCCCCATACTAACATGTTAGCATGATAGCCAAAGGAAAATCCTACGATTTTCTGGAGAATATCCGGGGTGAGAAACGTGGCGGGGCCACCGCCCGGGTCGTCGATGTGCTGCGCAATGCCATCGTGATGCACGCCTTCGAACCGGGAGCGCCGCTCGACAAGGCCAGGTTGTGCGAAAAGCTCGGCGTATCGCGCTTTCCGGTCTCGGAAGCCCTCGCCCGCCTGCAGGACCAGGGCCTGGTCGATATCCAGCCGCAGCGCGGCACCACCGTTTCCCTCATCCGGTTGGCCGATGCCCGCGAGAACATGTTCCTGCGCAAGGCGCTGGAGACGGAAGCGGTGCGGGCGCTGGCGGGTGCTGCCGACGACTATATTCTCTCTGACCTGAAGGCCAATCTCGCCGCCCAGGAGCTGGCGGTGGCCGCCGGCGACAAGCCCGCTTTCCACAAGCTCGACCTCGCCTTCCACGACATATTGCTGACGGCGCTCGGCTTTTCGCGCGTCCGCGCCGTGGTCGAATCGGCGCGTCTCGCCCTCGACCGGGTGCGCGTCCTCCTCGCCTCGCCCTTGCGCCGCGCCCAGACGGTCGCCGAGCATGAGCGCATCGTCGCCGCCCTCGAGACCCGCGACGGCGCCGAAGCCGCCCGCGCCATGGCCGATCATCTCGACCAGGTCATGAAGGAGCTGATGTCCTTCGCCCGGCGCGAGCCTGAGCTTTTCACCGACTGGCAGGATTGGAAAACGGACAGGATGTGATGAAAACCAAGACCTTCAAGGCGCCTTCGGGGGCGACGATCAAATTCACCGAAATGGGCTTCGGCACCGCGCCCATCGGCAATCTCCTCGGCACTGTCACCGAAAAGGCGGCGCAGGACACGCTGGAGGCGGCATGGAAAGCCGGCATGCGGTATTACGACACGGCGCCGCTTTATGGCGCCGGTCTCTCCGAGACGCGCCTCAATCACTTCCTGCGCGGCAAAAAGCGCTCCGACTATATCGTGTCGACCAAGGTGGGCCGCCTGCTCCAGGTCTGCAAGCCGTCGGAGCGGCTCGGCATCGGCAAGTTCTTCGACATCCCGTCGCGCCGCGAGATTTACGACTATTCCTATGACGGCGTGATGCGTTCGCTCGACTTCTCGCTCGAACGGCTCGGCATCGATTCCGTCGAGATCCTGTTCGTGCATGACATCGACATCTTCAACCACGGCACCGCCGCGGCGCGCGATGCCCATGTCGAGACGCTGATGAAGTCGGGCTACAAGGCGCTGGTGAAATTGCGCGACGAGAAGGTGATCAAGGCCTTCGGCGGCGGCGTCAATGAATGGGAAGTCTGCGAGATCATGGCGAAGCGCGGTGACTTCGATCTGTTTCTGCTCGCCGGCCGCTACACCTTGCTCGAGCAGAAGGCGCTCGCGAGCTTCCTGCCGCTCTGCGAGGAGCGCGGCATCGGCATCGTGCTGGGCGGCCCTTACAATTCCGGCATCCTGGCGACCGGTGCTGGAGCAAACGCCGTCTACAACTACAGCAAGGCGCCCAAGGCCATTCTCGACCGCGTGCGCCGCATCGAGGCCGTGTGCAAGCGCCACAAGGTGAAGCTCCCCGAAGCCGCTTTGCGTTTCCCCCTCGCCCATCCCTCCGTCGTCTCGGTCATTCCGGGCGGCATCACGCCGGATCAGGTCAAGCTCAATGTGAAGACGCTCGGCGCGAAAATCCCCAAGGCCCTGTGGCGCGACCTCAAGGCCGAAGGCCTCCTCGACGAACGCGCGCCGGTACCGAAATAGAACTCACATCCGTCATCCCGGCGAAAGCCGGGATCCATTGAATTCTCTCCGTTGCACATAGGCACCAGCCATGATCGTCGATTCACACCAACATTTCTGGGCCCCCGCACGCGGCGACTATGACTGGATGGGCACCGGCGATGCGCTCGAGCCCTTGCGCCGCGACTTCCACCCACAACATTTCGAAGCCTTCCGCGCCCGGCACGGCATCGACAGGACGGTGCTCGTCCAGGCGGCGGCGACCGTCAACGAGACCGAATATATGCTGGGCCTGGCCGATGCCACCCCATGGATCGGCAAGGTCGTCGGCTGGGTCGACTTCGAGGACGCCTCGCACCGCAAGCATCTCGAGCGTCTCGCCCGCCATCAAAAATTCGCCGGCGTCCGGCCGATGATCCAGGACATCCCCGACAAGGACTGGATGTTCCGCCCCGACGTGCAATGGGGTTACCAGGCGCTCATCGATCTTGACCTCACCTTCGACGCGCTGGGTTACCCGACCCATCTCGACAACTTCCTGAAGCTTTTCACCCGTTATCCGAAATTGCGCGTCGTCGTCGATCACTGCATGAAGCCGCGCATCCGCGACGACGCTTTCGACGACTGGGCCAAGGGCATCGCGAAGATCGCCCGGGAGACGCAGGCCTTCTGCAAGCTCTCCGGCCTCGCCACCGAAGCCAGGCCCGGCTGGACCGTCGCCACACTGAAACCCTATGCCGATCACATCATCGACGTCTTCGGCCCTGAGCGTGTGATGTGGGGCTCCGACTGGCCGGTGCTCGAGCTCAACGGCACCTATGACTCATGGCGCGAAGCCGCACTTGCGATCGTCGGCGACCGGCCTGGGAAGGTGGCGATCTTCGGCGAGACCGCGGCGAAGTTCTACAAGCTCTAATCCAGTGGTGACCACTGCGAATACGGTCTCTATAAAACTGATGGTCGATCCAGGTTGGTCACTTCAACAGCTTCGCTTTCAAGAATGTCCTCTAAAGCATCACTTCCATGCTCAATAGCGTAGCTCCGTTCCGCTTCGGAAATGGGCACCGCTTGCAGCCAGGCAACCACTTTCGATGAAAACTCCTGAGTCTCCAGATCCCACAGAAATGGCGAGGCGAGTAGAACATGCTTCAGGATCCTGTCGGGCCGATACAAGTCGAAAACATGTGGAAGTATGGCGCCAGGCCGTGGAGTCAGCGTGTCATTCATGATGATGAACGCGCATGTTGCCAAGCTATCCATTCCCTCATCATGAGCCGTCAGGAGCGGAAGTACAAACTCAACCCGTAGCGGCAATCCCTCATAGAATAGATCGATTGATATATCTGAAAGCCCCAACGTGGCGTAGGTCGTCACGCCATCAAACGGGACATCACGAACACTAAAGATGTCCATGTAGTGCTTATTTCCCTCGTCCCGGCATCCGGTAACGCTGGGCGTCCCACCGAAGACTGATCTCAGGTAGAGCGCCAGTGATCGGTTCTCTAAGGACGCTGACATGCAAGATTCCCGTTGGAGTCCAAGAAGTCATCGGGCACATCTTCACACGCTGACTGCAACTATTCCAGATGGCTTCCTTCGAGAATCGTCCAGGCTGTTGTACTCGCTAAACATTTCTTTTATCCGAGATCGCACTTTCGAGTCTCGTGACCGGTCGTGTAGTTGAGCGCGTGACGTGGAGTTCCGACTGGCCCATCCTCAGGTTACCCCAGCCACCCTTCGAGCCATCTGACGCCGAAAGCCCCCGGCGCCAGTAGGGCGAAGGCCCAGACCAGTGCCGACAGCAGATTGCCGATCATGAACGGCAGCCGCGGCATCAGGCAGATGCCGGCAATGAGCGGAACGATGGCCCGCAGCGGCCCGAAGAAGCGGCCGATGAAGATGCTCCATACGCCCCAGCGCTCGAAGAAGTCATGGCCGTTCATGATGATTTCGGGCCGCCGCCGCAGCGGCCACACCCGAACGATGCGCCAGCCGAGCTTCTGGCCGATGACATAGGAGAGCCAGTCGCCGAGGACGGCGCCGATCACTGCGGCAAGCCAGACCGGCCAGAACGCCACGCCGCCGGCGCCGATCAGCGCGCCGATGCCGAGCAGGATCGCGGTGGCCGGCAGAAGCAGCGAGACCACCGCCAGCGATTCACCGAAGGCGAGCAGCCCGACAATGAGAATCGCCCATTGCTGGTTCTCGCGTGTGAAGGCGACGATGAATTGTATTGTCTCGGCCAGGGTCATCATTGGCCGACCGGTAGTGACCCTGACGCAGTGTCGTCAATGCAAGCAAAAGTGAAATTGTGTTTGCGGATCGTGATCGCATCAGAGCGCGATCAGAACTGTCCGCTTTCGATCATCGCCTTGATCAGCACGACTTCCATCTCATGGCTCGCGGTGAGCCGGCGCCAGCGATCGTCGTCCATCGCCTCCGAACGCCAGGCGATGAAGGTCAACACCGACTGTCCGCCATCGAGCCCGACGAACTCGCCCGGCACCACGCGCAGCTGGATGCGCGGCACCAGTTTCTGAGGATCGACGCCCAGATGATAATCGATGATCAGACGTTTCTCATCGGCCTCGATGCGCACATGGATGCTGGTGCCGTCGAACAGGCTGGTGCCGCGCACCAGCCCGTCGGCGGCAATCTCGGTCTTCCAGGTGCCGAAGGACCAGCGATGCAGGTTCTTGGCCTCCGCCATGCGGGCGAAGACGCTCAGCGCGTCAGCCTTCACCACTACCGAGGTGATATGTGACTGCCCTGCTCTCACGACGCCAGCCCGTAATCCTTCTCGGCCGCCTCGTCCGTGACGAGGCCCGCCGCGATATCGGCCTTGATCGCCGCTTCGCTCCGGGCCTGCGGCCGGCCGAAGCCGCCGCCACCCGGCAGTTCGACCACCAGGCTGTCCCGCGCCGGCACGATGTGGTTGCCCTTGTCCTTGAGCTTGGGGCCGCTGCCCAGAGAGGCGCTGCCCTTGCGCCCGGGGCTGCCGCCCTCGCGGCCCTGCGCCGGATTATGGATGCGATCGAAGGTCGCCGCCGAAATGATGAACGGCTTGTCCTCGCGATTGGCGATCTCGATGATCTGGCCGAGACCGCCGCGATATTCGCCGGCGCCACCTGAATCGGGCAGATACTGCTTGCGCTTGAAATAGAGCGGGCACTGCGCCTCGGTGATCTCGACCGGGATGGCGCCGATGCCGGACGGGAACGCCGTGGTCGACAGCCCATCCTTGCCGGGCCGGCCGCCGATGCCGCCAAGGCCCACATTGGTCACCTGGAAACGCTGGGCCCCTTCCGTCTCTTTGGCCGAGACCTGCTCATGGGCGCTCGACAGCGACAGGATCCAGATGCTGCCGGCGCTTTCCGCCTGCACCTTGCCGGGCAACGCCTGCGTCAGGCAGCCGAAAGTCGCGTCCGCCAGCATCTGGCCGATGACATGGCGCGCCGTCACCGGGCTCGGCCGGATCGGATCGACGCAGGTGCCCGCCTCGGTGACGAGATCGAAGCAGGACAGCGAGCCGATATTGTTCGGCACATGCGGGGCGATCACCGCCTTGAGGCCGAAGACCGAATAGGCATGTGTATAGGTGCGCGGGCTGTTGATACCGCGCGTCGAGGCCGGAGACGAGCCGGTGAAGTCGATGGTGATCTTGCCCGCATTGACGGTGAGCTTCGACTTGATGACGATCGGCGCCTCATAACCGTCGAGCGGCATCTCATAGGGCCACTCGCCCTGCGGCAGCGCTTTGATCGCCTCGCGCGTCGCCTTCTCCGACTGGGTCAGAATATGCTCGGCGAGCTTGTCGATGTCTTTCAGGCCGAACTCCGTCATCATGTCGATGAGACGGCGGGCGCCGGTGTCATTGGCGCTCACCAGCGACAGCAGATCGCCCCTGACCTCGATCGGGTTGCGCGAATTGGCGAGGATGACCGACAGCAGCTCCTCATTGATCTCGCCTTCCTTGCGCAGTTTGAGATGCGGGATGAGAGTGCCTTCCTCGAACGACGAATATGCGCGCGCCGACATGCCGACACCGCCGACATCGATGACATGGCAGGTGGACGCGAAAATCGCCACCGGCTTTTTGCCGAGGAAGACCGGCGTCATCACCACATAGTCGAAGAGATGGCCGGTGCCGAGCCATGGGTCGTTGGTGATGAACACATCGCCCGGTCTCATGTCTTTCACCGGATACCACTGGAAGAAATGCTCGACCGCCGTCGCCATGGTGTTCACATGGCCGGGCGTGCCGGTCATCGCCTGGGCCAGCATGCGTCCCTTGGTGTCATAGACGCCGGCGGAGAGATCGCCGGCCTCGCGCGTGATGGTGCCGAAGGCGGTGCGCAGCAGCGACTGCGCCTGCTCCTCGACCACCGCGATGAGCCGGTTCCACATCACCTGGGTGCGGATCGCGGCGAGGGCCTGTTTGGACATCAGCGGCCTTCCTTCTTCACTTTTTCGAGGACGATGTAGCCGAGACTGTCGAGCCGCGCCTGGAAATGCGCGCCGACCAAGGTCGAGGTCTCGTTCTCGGCGATGATCGCCGGGCCTTTGATGCGGGCGCCGGGCTTCATGTCGAAGCGCCAATAGACCGGCATGGTGACGGTCTTGCCGAGCGCCTGGTCATAGACCTGGCGCTGCTTGCGTGGTCTCGGCGCCGTGGCGGTCTTGGGTTTCCCGGCGCGCGCCACTTTCGGTGGCGTCGAGGCGACCGTCACCGACCAGGTCACCGCCTCGATCTCCATATTGGGGATGATCAGGCCGTACAGCACCTTGTAGAGCTTTTCGAAGGCCTGACGCAGCTTCGGCCCGTCGGAGGCTTTCAGCGCGCCATCGGGCAGCGTCACGCGGATCTCATGCCCCTGCCCGACATAGCGGAAATCGGCGATGCGGATGACGCGCAGCTTTTCTTTGGCCGCAGCGGGCGCGACGACGGCGCGCGCATCACGCTCCATCACCTTCAGCAGCCCATTGGCCTTGGCGGCGTCAAATTTTGCGATATTGAGCGCCGCGCTGCGGGTGATCTCATAAGCGATCGGCGCCTGCAGGAAGCCGATGGCCGAACCGACCCCGGCGCCGCTCGGCACGATGATCCGTTCAACGCCGAGCTTCTCCGCCAGCGGACAGGCATGCAGCGGCGCCGCGCCGCCGAAAGCGATCATCGTGCAGGCGCCAATATCCTTGCCGCGTTCGATGGCATGGACGCGCGCCGCATTGGCCATGTTCTCCTCGACGATCTCGGTGACGCCCGCCGCCGGCCAGATGCCGTCGAGCTTGAGCGGATCGCCGATCGCCTTCTGCAAAGCGGCCTTGGCGCCTGTCTCGTCGAGCGCCATCTTGCCGCCGGCGAAATAGGCCGGATCGATCTTGCCCAGCGCCACATTGGCGTCGGTCACCGCGGGCTCGACGCCGCCGCGGCCATAGCAGACCGGTCCCGGCGTCGAGCCGGCGCTGTCGGGGCCGACGGTGATGCGGCCGAGCTTGTCGACGCGCGCGATCGAGCCGCCGCCGGCGCCGATCTCCACCATCTCGATGACCGGGATACGCACCGGCCAGCCCGATCCCTTCATGTCGCGATAGGCGCGCGCGATCTCGAATTTGCGTGCCCGCTCCGGCTCGCCGTCGGACAACAGGCAGATCTTGGCGGTGGTGCCGCCCATGTCGAAGGACAATACCTCATCGAGCGCCAGCTGCCGCGCGATGGTGCTGGCGAGAATGGCGCCGCCCGCCGGGCCCGATTCCACCAGACGGATCGGGAAACGCGCCGCGGTTTCGAGCGTGGTGAGGCCACCGCCCGACATCATGAGGAAGAGCGGCGCCTTGAGGCCGCGCCGCGTGAGTTCGTCGCGCAGACGCACCAGATAGCCCGCCATCAGCGGGCGCACATAGGCATTGGCGCAGGTCGTCGAGAAGCGCTCATATTCGCGGATCTCGGGCGTCACCTCGCTCGACAGGCAGATAGTGACGTTGCTCAAGTGCGGCTGCAGGAGATCGCGCACCCGCTTTTCATGTGCGTCATGCGCATAGGCATGCAGGAAGCCGATGGCGACGGCGCCGACCTCGTCTGCCTTGAGTTGCTTCACCAAAGCCGGGATGGCGCTCTCGTCAAGCGGCACCAGCACGTCGCCATTGGCGGCGAGCCTTTCGCGCAGCATGTAGCGGCGGGTGCGCGGCACCAGCGGCGCCGGCTTGTCGATCATCAGGTCGTAATGATCGAAGCGTTTTTCATAGCCGGTCTCCAGCACGTCGCGGAAACCTTCCGTGGTGATGAAGGCGGTCTTGGCGCCTTTACGCTCGATCAGCGCATTGGTGGCGAGCGTCGTGCCATGGATGAAGACATCGACCGCCTTGGGCTCGAGCTTCGCTTCGGCAAGAACGATGCCGATGCCGTCCAGAACGCCGAGTTCCGGACTGGCGGTCGTCGTCAGCACTTTGCAGCTGTAGCGGCGCCCTGGTGTTTCCAGGACGATGTCGGTGAACGTGCCCCCGATATCGGCGGCAAGTCTAATATCTTGTTTTGCGGCCATGAAGCTTCCCTAGCTCGGGCCTGAAGATTTCCGCAAGAGCAAATCCCCGTTGCCGCATTATTTTAGATATGAAATAATCCTGCAATGCTCGCCAAGCCGCTCACCGTTAGGGACGCCCAAGCCCTCGACGCCGCCGATCCCCTGGCGGGCATTGCCGCCCTGTTCGAGACGAAACCCGGCGTCATCTTCATGGACGCCAATTCGATCGGGCCCATGCCCAAGACGGTGCGCGCTTCGGCGGCGGGCCTGCTCGACGACTGGGTCAATCTGCGCCGACGCGGCTGGAGCAGCCGCGACTGGCTCGATATGCCGTCCAAGCTCGGCGACGCCATTGCGCCCATGATCGGCGCCGACCGGGGCAGCGTGGTGGTCTGCGATTCGACCACCGTCAACCAGTTCAAGGCGGTGAGCCACTGCTTGGCGATCAACGCGGCGCGCTCCGTCATTCTGACCCAGAACGGCAATTTCCCCACCGACGTGCATGTCATCCAGGCTCTGGTCGAGGCTTCCGGCGGCCGCCTTTCCGTGCGTTTCATCGACACCGAGGATGAAGCCGTCGCCGCCATGGACGGCACGCTCGCCGTCGCCGCCTTGAGCCATGTCGATTACCGTTCGGGCGAGCGCTGGGACATGAAGCGGGTCACCGCCGCCGCCCATGCCAAGGGCGTGCTGACGGTATGGGACACGTCGCATTCGGCCGGCGCCGTGCCGGTTGACCTCAAAGGCAGCGACACCGACATGGCGATCGGCTGCGGCTACAAATATCTTTGCACCGGTCCCGGCGGCCCGGCTTACATCTATGCCCGCCCGGACATCGCCGATGCCGTGTGGCCGCGGCTCGCCGGCTGGATGGGCCATGCCGATGTCTTCGGCTTTGCACGCGATTACGTGCCGCATCCGGGCGTCAAGCGCTTCATCGCCGGCACGCCGACGGTCGCCGCCAATGAGCTCGCAAAGCCGATCATCGACATCTGGCCGAAGATCGATCCGCAAGAACTCTGGGCCAGGCACCGCTCGCTGACCGATTTCCTCATCGCTTTGCTGGAGCAGGAATGCGGCCCGTTGGGAATCGAGATCACCTCGCCCCGCGATCACGGACGGCGCGGCGGCAATGTCTCCTTCCGCTCGCCGGGCGCCGGCGCCGTTGTCGAGGCCTTGATCGATCAGGGCGTCGTCTCCTCCTTCCGCAAGCCTGACTCCATCCGCTTCGGGGTCAGCCCTCTTGTCATCTCGCATGCCGACATTCATGAAGCGGTCATGCGTTTGAAGCGCATCCTGAGCGAAAACATCTGGCTACAGCCCAAATACAAGAAAGTTTCCGTGTGAGCCCACATCCGGTCTACGGACCCAATCCCTTCAAGCTCGGCATCTTCTCGGCCAATGCCGATGGCGGCCTGACGCTGACCACCGTCCCTGAGCGCTGGCAGGCGCGCTGGAGCGACATCACCAGGCTGTGCCGCATGGCGGACGATGCCGGCTTCGAATTCTTCCTGCCGATCGCGCGCTGGAAAGGTTTCGGCGGCACCACCAATTCGCGCGAGCATTCCTTCGAGACCTTCACTTTCGCCTCGGCGTTGGCCGCGATCACGAGCAAGATCGGCATCTTCTCGACTGTTCATGTGCCGATGGTTCATCCCGTTTACGCGGCCAAGGCGCTCGCCACCGTCGATCATGTGAGCAACGGCCGCGCCGGCCTCAATATCGTCGCCGGCTGGAATCCCGATGAGTTCGCCATGTTCGGCATCACCGCCGAGGCCGAGCGCTACGCCCAGGCCCTCGAATGGTATCAGATCATCAGCAAGATCTATCTCGAAGACAAACCCTTCGACTTCACCGGAAAATATTATCAGCTGAAGAACGTGTCGGGGCGGCCGAAACCGGTGCAGCGTCCGCGCCCGGTAATGTTCAACGCCGCCTTCGGCCCACCGGGCCGCGACTTCGCTGCGCAGGCGAGCGACTTCCTGCTCACCACCTTCTCCGACATCGATGCCGGCAAGAGCCACATCACCGACATCACCGCGCGCGCCGAAAAGCTCGGCCACAGCCTCGGCGTCTTCGCCACCGCTCATGTCGTCTGCCGCGCCAGCCAGGACGAGGCGGAAGCCTATTACGAGCGTTACGCGGTGACCGAAGCCGACAAGGGCGCCGTCGATTATCACATGACGCAGAAGCAGAAATTCGCGGGCTCGCATGACGAGGCGACCTTCCGCCTTCATGCCAAACGTTTCGCCGGCGGCGCCGGCACCTATCCGCTCATCGGCACGCCGCGCAAGATCGTCGACGAGATGATCCGCATGCACGAGGCGGGCTTCGCCGGCACCACGGTATCCTTCGTGAATTACATCGACGAGTTGCCCTTCTTCACCAAGGAAGTGCTGCCTCTGCTGCGCGAGGCGGGGCTCAGGGTGAAGTGATGGGAACACGGGATGATATCCCCTCTCCCCCTGCGGGGGAGAGGGTTAGGGTGAGGGGGAATCGGCTGGACAGACATGTCGCTTCCAACGCCCGTTCCCCCTCACCTTCCCATTGCTGTGCAATGGGCCCCTCCCTCTCCCCCGTTGGGGGCGAAGGTATAAGAGCGCCAGGATGACGCCCATCCTCCCCCACGCCTATTTCAACCCGCCGCGCCGGCTGCCTTTCGTGCTGCCGACACCGCCGGCGGGCAAGAAGCTCATTTCGCTCGCCATCAATGAGAGCCCCTATGGCTGCTCACGCAAGGCGTGGGCCGCGGCCGAAGCGCGGTTCGGCGATCCCAACCGCTATCCCGATCCCTCGAGCGCCGATCTGCGCCGCGCCATCGGCAAGCAGTTCGATCTCGACACCGAGCGCCTCGTCTGCGGCAATGGCTCGGAAGAGCTTCTCGATGTCGTCGGCCGCATGTTCGTGCGCCAGGGCGACCAGATCATCATGTCGCAATCGGGCTTCTTCCAGTTCGCCGTCGTGGCGGCCCGTCTCGGCGCCGAGCTCCTGCGTGCTCCCGAGCGCGACTATGTCACCGATATCGACGCGCTGCTGGCGCTGGTGACCGACAAAACCAGGCTCATCTTCCTCGCCGTCCCCAACAACCCGACCGGCGTGCTCCTGCCCGTCGACGAGGTCGTGCGCCTGCATCAGAAGCTGCCGCCGACCGTCGTTCTCCTGCTCGATCTGGCCTATGGCGAATATCTCGACAAAGCCGATCTCACCCGCCTGATGCGTTATGGCGGCGAGCACGCCAATATCGTCATCACCCGCACCTTCTCGAAGGCCTATGGGCTGGCGGCGCTGCGCGTCGGCTGGGCGCTGGTCCCCGACTGGATGACGCCCGGCCTCAACCTCATCCGGGGGGTGGGCAATATCAACGCCATCGCCCAGGCGGCGGCGGCCGCTGCCGTCACCGACCAGGTCTTCGTCGACCGGGTGGTCGCCGAGACCGCGGCGGAGCGCGCCTTCATGGCCAGGCACTACACCCGCCTCGGCCTCCATTTCGTGCCCGGTTTCGGCAATTTCCTGCTGACCCGCTTTCCCGACGCGGAAGACCGCTCGGCCGCCAGATTCATCGACTTGGCCATGCGGGAACAAGGCATATGGCTGCGCCCGGTGGGTGAGCCGGGTTTTCCCAATTGGAGCCGTATCGGCCTCGGCAACCGGGTCGAAAACGAGCTTCTGATCGGGCTTTTGGAGAGGTTCCTGAAATGAGCTGACAGGCTCATCGGGGCCAAAGTAATATGGGCAACCTAAAACCAGGGAGGAAATAATGAAGAAATCTATCGTGGTGGCGGCTGTGGCGGGTTTACTCGCTTCGACCGCCATGGCGCAGGCGGAGGACGTCAAGGTCGGCGCGCTCATGGACGTGACCGGCCCCTTGGCGAGCTTCATCCCGCCCTTGATGAATGCCGCCAATTTCGCCATCAAACATGTGAATGACGGCGGCGGCCTGCTTTCCGGCAAGGCCGTGCTGGTGGTCGGTGACAGCCAGGCCGCCTCGCAGCCGGCGGTCGACGCCGCCAACAAGCTCGTCAACGTCGAGAACGTGCCGATCATCATGGGCGCGCTCGCTTCCGGCTCGACCATCGCCGCCGCCACCGCGGTGACCATCCCGGCCGGTGTCGTGCAGATCTCGCCGACCGCCACCTCACCGTCGATGACCGACATGAAAGACGGCGATCATCTCTTCCGTCTCGTGCCGAGCGACAACTACCAGGGCGAAGTCCTGACCAAGATCGTGCTCGCCGAAGGCATCAAGAAGGTCGCCATCACCTATGTGAACAACGACTATGGCGTCGGCATCGCCACCACCTTCAACGAAGCCTTCAAGAAGGCGGGCGGCGAAGTGACGGCCTTCGAGAAGCATGAGGACAAGAAGAACTCCTACCGCTCCGAGATCGCCACCCTCGCCAAGGGCAAAGCGGATGCGCTCGTCGTCATCGCTTATGCCTCGGGCTCGGGCTCCAAGATCGTCAAGCAGGCGATCGAAGGCGGCTTCTTCTCGCGTTTCATCGGCACCGACGGCCTGCGCGACGACCAGCTCATCAAGGAAGTGGGCGCCGATGCGCTGAAGGATTCCTTCTTCTCCGCACCGACCTCGCCCGACAAGAACGATGCTTCGGCGAAGCTGCATGAGATGTTCAACGCCGAATACAAGGAAGGCGCCGACAAGCCTTTCGTCGATCAAACCTATGACGCGACCTTCCTGGCGGCGCTGGCCGTCGAGAAGGCGGGCTCCACCGACCGCACCAAGATGAGCCAGGCCTTGCGCGATGTCGCCTCGGCTCCCGGCGAAGTCATCGGCCCGGGCGAATGGGCCAAGGCCAAGGAACTCATCAAGGCCGGCAAGGATATCAACTATGAAGGAGCCGGCGGCTCTTACGAGTTCGACGCCAATGGCGACGTGAGCGGCTATATCGGCAAGTTCGTCGTCGACGGCGAGACCTACAAGCAGATCGCCATCTTCCAGTAATACACTCTCTCCGACGCTTCCCCCTCTCCCGTTGCGCAGCAATGGGAGAGGGTGGCCGAAGGCCGGGTGAGGGCTCTTAGGAACTTTCCGTAGCTCTCATCAAAGAGCCCTCATCCGCCCTATCGGGCACCTTCTCCCACGCGTACGCGCGGGAGAAGGGGAAACTCGGAAGCGGACAGCAAATTTGATCACGCTCGAAAACATCGTCATGCGCTTCGGCGGCCTCGCGGCCGTCGACGATGTCAGCTTTGCCATCGGCAAAGGCATCATCACCGGGCTCATCGGCCCCAATGGCGCCGGCAAGACGACTTTGTTCAACATCATCGCCGGCAGGCTTTTCCCGACCTCGGGGCGCGTGCTGCTCGAAGGCGACGACATTACCCGACTGCCGCCGCATGAGAGGAGCCGCAAGGGCCTCGCCCGCACCTTCCAGATCCCGCATGAATTCGGCGCCCTGACCGTGCTGGAAAACCTGATGGTCGCCGGCGACACGTCGACGGGTGAGAACGCCTTCAACGCGGTGCTGCGCCGCGGCCTGTTCCTGCGCGAGGAACGTGCCGTCTATGAGCGCGCCCGCGACACGCTCGACTTCCTCGAGCTTTCCCATGTGAAAACCGAGAAGGCCGGCAATCTGTCGGGCGGCCAGAAGAAGCTGCTCGAGCTCGGCCGCAGCCTGATGCGCGAGCCGCGCCTCATCCTGCTCGACGAGATCGGCGCCGGCATCAACCGCACGCTGCTCGGCAAGATCGCCGAGAAGATCAAGCGTCTCAATGAGGAGCGCGGTTTCACCTTCTGCCTCATCGAGCACGATCTCGATTACGTCTCCAGGCTCTGCTCGGATGTCATCGTGATGGCGCAAGGCAAGGTCCTCACCCGCGGCACCATCGATGAGGTGCGCCATGACGAGCGGGTCATCGAGGCCTATTTCGGCGGTGGCAAATATGAGGTCGGCACATGAGCCCCCTCCTCGCCATCGACGGCCTCACCGCCGGCTATGGCGGCCTGCCGATCATCGACAACATCAACCTTCTGGTCGCGCCGAAGGAGATCATCGTCGTCATCGGCCCGAACGGCGCCGGCAAGTCGACGGTGCTCAAATCGGTCTTCGCGCTGACCAATATCATCTCGGGATCGGTCCGTTTCGCGGACCAGGAGATCGCGGGTATCGCCACCCAGAAGCTGGTGCCGATGGGCATCTGCGCCGTGCCGCAGACGCGCAATATCTTTCCCTCTCTCACGGTGCGGGAAAATCTCGATATCGGCACCTATGCCGCCCCACCGCGCAACCGGGCCCAGGTCGAGGAAAGCGTGCTCGCCCTTTTCCCTGATCTCAAGGCCAAGCTCGACCAGCCGGCCGGCGAATTGTCGGGCGGCCAGCGCCAGATGGTGACGCTTGGCCGCGCCCTCATGAGCGAGCCCAGATTGCTGCTGCTCGACGAGCCGACCGCCGGCCTGTCGCCCGCTTATCTCGAGCGCATCTTCGATCTCATCCTCGCCATCCGCGAGACCGGCATCACCATCCTGATGGTCGAGCAGAACGCCAGGCAGGCGCTCAGCATCGCCGATCGCGCCTATGTGCTGGTCAACGGCCGCAACTTCGTCTCCGACACCGGCGCCAACCTCCTCGCCAATGACGAGATCCGCCGCTCCTTCCTGGGAGGCAGCCGCCCGTCATGATGAATAACTTCGCGAAGCTCTCCCAAAGTTCCCCCCTCGCCCGTTGCGAAGCAATGGGAGAGGGTGCCCGAAGGGCGGGTGAGGGCTCTTCGTCCCAGCAAGACATGCTCTTTGAGATCAGCTCGATAGCGCGCAAGAGCCCTCATCCGGCCTATCGGCCACCTTCTCGCATCCTTCGGACGGGAGAAGGGAACGTAAGAAGGGCTCAGCGCCCATGATGGAATTCATCAACTTCTATCTCATCCCCGGCCTGGCGCTCGGGTCGATCTATGCCTTGGGCGCTATCGGCATCTCGATGATTTTCGGCATCCTGCGCTTCGCGCATTTCGCCCATGGCGATGTGATGACGCTCGGCGCCTATGGCACGCTGACCGCCGTCTGGGTTTCGGGCCTTCATCCGCTGCTGGCGTTGCCCGTCGGCATCGTGTTCGCGGTGCTGGCGGTGCTCGCTGTCGACAAGGTCTTCTACAAGCCGCTGCGCGAGCTGCCGACCATCTACACCGTGATCGCCTCTTTCGGCGTGGCCTTGATCTTCCGCTCGCTCATCCAGCTCATCTGGGGCTCGCAGAACGAGGTGTTCATCCGCGGTGTGCAGAAACCGATCGTTCTCTTTGATTTGTTGAGGGTTTCTCTGCTCCACCTAGAGACCATCGCGATCATCGTCGCGGTCGCCATCGCCCTTCATTATTTTCTCTCGCGCACCCAAACCGGCCGTTCGATGCGCGCCGTCTCCGACAATGCCGAGCTCGCCCGTGTCGCCGGTCTCGATACCGAGAAAGTCGTACGCGCCACCTGGATCATCGGCGGCAGCCTCGCGGCCATCGCCGGTGTGCTTGCCGGCCTCGACACCAATATCCAGCCCAATCTTGGCTGGAACCTGATCCTGCCGATGTTCGCCGCCGCCATATTGGGCGGCATCGGCAAGCCCATGGGCGCACTCATGGGCGGCATGGTCATCGGGCTGGTCGAGGAGCTCTCCTCCTATCCCTGGCTCACCGACGAACCCTTGATCAATCCGAGCTACAAGACAGCGACCGCCTTCCTGATGATGGTCATCCTGCTCATCTTCCGCCCGCAGGGCCTGCTCAAGGGGAGGCTCTTCTGATGGATCCGGTAGGCCTGCTCTTCTTCCTCGTCGGCTTCCTCATCATGGGCGGCATCTACGCCATTCTCTGCCTCGCCCTCAATGTGCAATGGGGTTATGGCGGGTTGTTCAATGCCGGCATTGCCGGCTTCTTCGCCGTCGGCGCCTACACCTCGGCCCTCCTCACCGCCGCCCCGGCGCAGACGCATCTCGGCGGCTTCGAGCTTCCCGTCCTGGTCGGCATCGCCGCCGCCGCGGTGACCGCCGGCCTCACCGGATGGGCCGTGGCCAAGATCTGCATCAGGCTCAAAAGCGATTATCTCGCCATGGCCTCGATCGGCATCGCCGAGATCCTGCGCATGGTGATCGTTAATGAGGACTGGCTCACCAATGGCAGCCTCGGCATCACCAATATCCCGCGCCCCTTCGACGGCCTGCTGCAGGGCCGCGAGGCGGACATTCTCTTTCTGGCCTTCGTCTGGGTGATCGTCGCCATCGTTTATCTCGTCTGCAACCGGCTTTATGACAGTCCCTGGGGCCGCACCTTGCGCGCGGTGCGTGACAATGAGGATGCGGCGCGCGCCGTCGGCAAGGATGTGGACAGCTTCCGGCTGCAGACCTTCGTCATCGGCGCGGCGCTCATGGGCGTCGCCGGCGCCCTCAGCGCGCATTATTTCCGCTTCCTCTCGCCCGAGGCGACCGAGCCGCTGCTCATCACCTTCCTCGTCTGGGTGATGCTGATGGCGGGCGGCAGCGGCAACAACAAGGGCGCCATCATCGGCGCGCTCTCCGTCTGGGCCATCTGGTCCTTGACCGAGATCGTCACCAACCGCCTGCCGGCCGAGTTCGCCACACGTTCGTCCTATATCCGCATGCTGCTGATCGGCTTACTCTTGCAGTTCGTTCTGCAAAAATACCGCTCCGGGCTCATTCCGGAGCGCTCGCCCGGCATCGCCTTCGACCCCGACAAGGACAAAGACAAGACCCATGGCTGACTGGATCAAACGCTTCGCGCTCACCGGCAAGGTCGCCCTCGTCACCGGCGCCACCAAGGGCATCGGCTTCGATGTCTGCAAAGTGCTGGCCGATGCCGGCGCCGACATCGCCGCCGTCGGGCGTGACGCCACCGGCCTCGCCGAGGTGAAGGAGGCGGTCGAGGCCCTGGGTCGCAAATGCGTCGCCATCGAAGCCGACCTCGCCGGCTCCGAAGGGCCGGTCGCGGCGGCGCGCACCGCACTGCAGAGCTTCGGCACCATCGACATCCTGGTCAACAATGCCGGCATCGCGCTGATCGACAATCTGCTCGACGCCTCGGTCGAGGACTGGGACAAGACCATGGCGGTCAATCTCCGTGCGCCTTTCCTTCTGGCAAGGGAGCTGGCGCCCAGGATGATCGCCCAGCGCGCCGGCAAGATCATCAACATCTCATCTCAGGCCGGTGTCGTCGCTCTGGAGGGACATGCCGCCTATTCGGCGTCGAAGGGCGGCCTCAATATGCTGACCAAGACGATGACCTTTGAATGGGCGAAGCACAACATCCAGTCCAATGCCGTCTGCCCGACCGTCATCCTGACGCCGATGGGCGAGCAGGTCTGGGGCGACCCGGCCAAGGGCAAGCCGATGCTCGACAAGCTGCCGCTCGGCCGCTTCGGCAAGCCCCAGGAAGTGGCCGATCTCGTGCTTTATCTGGCCTCCCCCGCTTCCGACCTCGTCTGCGGCGAGACGATCCTGATCGATGGCGGGTTCACCGCGCTTTGATCGCCTCTCCGACTCCAATATTGCCCTGACGTAATATTCCGTTTAGAAACAAGCCTTGGCGCGCTCCGCGTCTTAAAGGCCTCCCATGAATTTCGAACCCCAGAAGTTCTTCATCGGCCTGATTGATTTCTTTGCCATCATCATGCCCGGTGCCGCCTTGGCATATCTGCTGAAAGACATGGTGGCATGCTGGCTCGCACTGCCAACGCCATATGACTTGGGCACACTCGAGAAAGGCGCGGTCTTTCTATTCGTGAGTTATCTGCTCGGTCACCTCATTGCGCTGCTTGGCTCGCCTTTGGACAGATGGATCTACGAGAATTTGCGGAACTGCACGGACTCCGGTCAGGCCGAGCACCTTGCGGATGCAGACAAAAAAGGGGAGCTCACATCGCTACGCCGCTTGTGGAGGGCGCGGTTCGGCAAGAGAGAAGTAAAACCTGCACCGGCATGGCTTCGCCACTGGGCGAAGTCACATTGGCTGTTCGGCAAAAATGCCGACGAAGCCCTCAAGCATGTCCTACGATTGAAATTCGCCTCCCTCGATCGCCTGTCCGCGCCCAAAGCAGTCAATGCCTTTCAATGGTCCAAGATACGGCTTGGCAAGGACCATCCAGCGGCGCTTCTCGAGGTCAATCGGTTTGAGGCCAACTCCAAATTCTTCCGCAGCTTCGCGGTCGTCCTCGCCATCCTGGTGGCTTTCTACGCCATCCGAGGCAGTGCCTGTTATGCGGTCATATGCGCAACGCTCCTTGTTCCCGCTCTCTGGCGCTATATCAACCAACGCTTCAAATCAATTCAGCAAGCCTACTGGTCCGTGCTAACGGTCGACGCCGCAAACGCTGCCGATCAGGCGAAGCCTGCATCCGTAGCCGCTCCGATCTATGCAGGCGGTGTCGTAGTGAGGACCATCAAGAACTCACCGCCTATGTGCTTACTGGTAACGGAATTGAACAACAATAAGAAATGGGTATTGCCGAAAGGCCATATCGAGGTGGAGGAACGCGCGCAGGTCGCCGCTATTCGCGAAGTGTATGAGGAGGCCGGCTGCTGGACTCGCATTCAGAAACATCTTCGTACTTCTAGTCTCGACATCAACAGGCCGGGACCGGTCGTTCATTGGTTTCTGATGGACTTGATTGAGGAGTGCGATATTTGGCCCGAGGATAGTCGCGAGCGCACATGGTTGTCATTCGACAACGCAGTGAAGGAAGCTACCTACGAGGAAACCAAGGATCTTCTAAGAATGACCGAAGAACTGCTGACCCCTCAGAAAACGACATTCCCCCAGTCCGCAGCATGAGGATTGTGAGAGAGGTGATCCAGCTAAACAGCTCGCCTCTACCCTCGAGGCCCTTCATACGCATCGTACCGTACCTCATCCACTTGGATCATAAGAAAACGACGCAACCGCAATGATTTAGCATTATTCCAGAGGCCAACAAAAAGGGGGCGATTAACCAGCCTGGTCGCCTCTTGCTCTGGCCATTTCGTCAATGGTCTATAGATTGACCGACCGGGTTCCACCCGAGACGAAGTGATCGCATGCGGCAAGGCTTCAAGATTCATTCCCTCACCATCCCGCAAGATCCGAGCCCCTCATTGTTCGAGAGCGCGCTCGACGCCTTGCCGGACGGCGTCCTCCTGATCAGCAACGAGCGGCGGGTGATCTACGCCAACCCCGCCTTTGTGCGGCATTGGCGTATTCCCTCCGCCTTGCTGGATTCCTCGGACGAAGCGAAAATGCTGCACCATGCCAGCGAGCAGCTCGTCGATCCGCACAGCTTTCTGCGCGAAGTCGAGCAGCTGCATGCGACGGACAGGTCGTTCCAGGACGAGCTGCACTTCAAGGACGGACGGATATTCTCCCGCCGCAGCGTTCCCTTCCATGTCGGCGAGCGCTTCCAGGCCCGCATCTGGATCTTCACCGATGTCACCGAGGCGCGGCATTCCTATATCGACGCGTTGTCGGGCGTGCCCAACCGGCGCGCTTATTCGCGCGACTTTCCGCTCTTCGCCACCGCCGCCGATGACGGCCTGCTGAGAGCGGTGGCAATTTTGGATATCGACAACTTCAAGGCCTATAACGACCACTATGGCCACGCCTCGGGCGACGTGGTGCTGCGCCAAGTCGGCGCGCTGCTGCGCACCCTGCTGAGGAGCGATGACGACCTCGTCTTCCGTATCGGCGGCGAGGAATTCCTACTCGCCAGCAAGCCGCGCAACATGTGCGATGCCCAACTCATGTTCGACGGGGTACGCCAGGCGATCGCCGCCGCGGCGATCCCGCATGCCGGCAATCCGCCCTACAATGTCGTCACGACCTCGATCGGCTACGGCGTATTCCGTGGACCCCGGCGCGCCGGCGACATTTTCGAAAGCATCGACGCCGCCCTCTATCGCGCCAAATCTGAAGGCCGCAATCGGCTCTGCGAGGCGCCCCTCGATTAGGCAGTTGCCTACTCCAACGGATGGTGACAGGCGATCTGGTGCTCCGTCCCGATGGGCCGCAACGGCGGATCGGCACTGCGGCACAGCTCGCTGGCGCGCGGGCACCTCGTATGGAAGCTGCAGCCGCTCGGCTTGTTGGCCGGATTGGGCACCTCACCCTTCAGGATGACACGTAGGCGCTGGCGCTGGCGCTCGCGCGCCGGATCGGGGATCGGGATCGCCGACAGCAACGCGCCGGTATAGGGATGGCGTGGGGTCTTGAACAGCGCCGCGCGCGGCGCCCGCTCGACGATGCGGCCCAGATGCATGACCGCCACGTCGCTGCACATATGGGCGACGACGCTCAGATCATGGCTGATGAACAGCATGGTGAGCCCGCGCTCGCGCTGCAGCTGGCGCAGCAGATTCATGATCTGCGCCCGGATCGAGACGTCGAGCGCCGAGACCGGCTCGTCGGCCACGATGAAGGCGGGATCGGTGCTGACGGCGCGCGCGATGACGGCGCGCTGGCGCTGGCCGCCCGAGATCTCATGTGGATAACGCGACAGGAAGCTGGCGGCGAGGCCCGCCTGCTCGATCGCCGCCGCGGCCTGGCTCTGCGCATCGGCGCGCGACCAGCCCTGGACGCGCAGATGTTCCATCACCGTGGCGCCGATCGTCATGCGCGGATTGAGGGCGCCGGACGGATCCTGGAAGATGATCTGCCGCTCGCGCCTGAGACGCGCCGTGAAGGACGGCTCGGCTGTCGCTGTATCCTGGCCCTCAAACAGCACTTGGCCCAGGCTCGGCTTCTGCAGCCCGACCAGCGTGCGCCCCAGCGTGCTCTTGCCGCTGCCCGATTCACCGACGAGCCCAAGCGTCGCGCCACGCGCCACGCCGAGATCGACGCCGTCGAGGGCTCGCAGGACGCGGTGGCGGCCGACCAGATAATGGCGCGCCAGACCTCTCGCTTCGATCAGCGTCTCGGTCATGGCGCGTTCCAGCATGAGACGAAGTGGCCTCCGCGGATCTCGCGTAGCGCCGGCGGTGTGCGGCACGCATCGCTCGCTTTGGCGCAGCGCGGCGCGAAACGGCAACCCGTCTGCAGCTCCGCCCCCTGCACACTGCCGGGAATGGTCGGCACCGGCTCATCCCAACCGCTGTCGAGCTGCGGGATCGAGCGCAGGAGCCCATGCGTGTAAGGATGCAGTGGACGGGCGAACAGTTCCTCCGTCGCCGCCATCTCGACGATCGCCCCCGCATACATCACCGCGACGCGGTCGGTCATGCCGGCGACCACGCCCAGATCATGCGTGATGAGGATGACACCCATCCCCTCCTCGCGGACCAGGCCCTGCAGCAAGTCGAGAATCTGCGCCTGCACGGTAACGTCGAGCGCCGTCGTAGGCTCGTCCGCCAGCAGCAGCCGCGGCGCGCAGGCCATCGCCATGGCGATCACCACGCGCTGGCACATGCCGCCCGACATTTCATGCGGATAGACCGAGAAACGCTCCTCGGGCGCGGCGATCCCGACCTTGCGCAGCAGATCGATGGCGCGCTGGCGCGCTTCCTGGCGCGAGATATCGAGATGCGCCGTCAGCGCCTCGACGATCTGGTCGCCGACCCGGATCATCGGATGCAGCGCCGTGCCTGGATCCTGGAAGATCATCGCGATGTCGGCGCCGCGCCGCGCCCGCATCGCCGCTTCGTCGAGGCCGAGGAGATCGACGCCGTTGAGACGCGCGGTTCCACCGATCGAGGCATCGCGGATGAGCCGCATCAGCGCCAGCGCCGTCGTCGACTTGCCGCAGCCCGATTCACCGACGAGGCCCAGCATCTCGCCCGGCGCGACATCGAATGAAATGCCATCGACCGCCCTGGCCCGGCCGAACATCACCTGGAGATTCTCCACCTTGAGCAGCGGGCCGCGCGTTTCACCTGTCATTTGTCGCGGATCCTGGGATCGAGCGCATCGCGCAGGCCGTCGCCGAGGAAGTTGAAGCTGGTCACCGCCAGCGTGATGGCGAGGCCGGGAAACACGGCGAGCCAGGGATCGACCTGGAAATCACTCTGCGCATTGGTCAGCATGTTGCCCCAGCTCGCCTCGGGCGGCTGGATGCCGTAGCCGAGGAAGCTGATATAGCTTTCGAGCAGGATGGCGTTGGCGGTGTTGAGGGTCGCCGCGACCAGGACCGGCGCCAGCGTGTTGGGCAGGATCTGGCGCAGGATGATGCGCCAGGACGGCGTACCGATCATCCGTGCCGCGGCGATGAAGTCGGCCGATTTCAGCACCAGGATCTGCGCATAGACGATGCGGGCGATCTCCATCCAGCAGGTGAGCCCGATCATCAGCGCCATCGAGGCGAGGCTCGGCGTCACGAAGGCGGCGACGAACAGCAGCAGGAACACGCTCGGAAAACACAGCATGATGTCGGTGAGCCGCATCAGGATGGTGCCGATCCAGCCGCCATAATAGGCGGCGAAGGCGCCGACCGAGAAGCCGACCATCACCGTCAGCAGCATCGCCGCGATGCCGACCGACAGCGAGATCTGGCCCGCATACATGAGCCTCGTCAGAACATCGCGGCCGAGATCGTCACTGCCGAGAATATGGCCCTCGCTCAGAGGTGGTGCGTAGCGGTTGGCGATGTCGAGCTCTTCCGGATCATGCGGCGCCAGCCACGGCGCCCCGGCCGAGCCGATGACGAGGACGGCGAGCACGATCAGCGCCAGCAGCGCCAGGCGATGGCGCAGCAGCCGCCGCAAAGCGCTCACCCGGCGCGGCGGCGCCGCCGCCTGGATATCGAGCACGGCCTCACTCGTCATGGAGTTTAACCCGCGGGTCGACGAAGGCGACGATGATGTCGGCCAGGAGATTGCCGAGCACGACAACGACGGCGCCCACCATCAGGATCGCCATCAGGACCGGATAGTCGCGGGTGCTGAGCACGGAGATGAACAGCAGCCCCATGCCGGGCCAGCTGAACACCGTCTCCGTCACCAGAGCGCCGCCGACGAGCAGCGGCAATTGCAGGCCGGCCAGCGCCACCAGCGGAACCAGCGCCGCCCTGAGCCCATGATTGACCAGCACGCGCCACGGGCTGATCCCCTTGGCGCGCGCCGTGCGCACGAAATCCTGGTCCAGAATGTCAATCATCGAGGAGCGTGTATAACGGCTCCATTGCGCCACCAGCACCAACGCCAACACGACGACCGGCAGCACCAGATGATGCAGCCGGTCGAGCAGACTGCCGTCGCCGATGCTCACCATGCCGCCGGCCGGAAACCAGCCGAGCGTCTGCGCGAAGAAGAAGATGGCGAGAAGCCCGAACCAGAACGTCGGCAGCGACAGAGCGACCATGGCGCCGATGGCGGTGGCATAGTCGAAGACCGAATTGCGCCGGACCGCCGCCAGCGTGCCGATGGCGACGCCGATGACGAGCGACAGGGCAAGGCTCGTACCCATCAGGAGAAAGGTGGCCGGCAGGCGGTCGAGCACGATTTCGCGCACCTGCTGGCCGCCGAAGAAGCTGTAGCCCCAGTTGCCGCTGAGCAGCCCGCCGGCCCATTTGAAATACTGCACGTAAACCGGCTGATCGAGACCGAACAGGACCTTGATCCGCTCGATGTCCTGGGCGGTGACGGTCGGGTTCAGCGTATAGACCGCCAGCGGCCCTCCCGGCGCCAGATGCATCAGCGCGAAGCCGACGATCGAGACGCCGATGAGGAGGACCGCCGACTGGATGAGCCGGTTGATCAGGAAACGGGCCATGCCCCGGATAATCTGGTTTCGTTCGGCTCAGGTCAACTCGTCGTCCACTCCGCCGGATTCCAGGTATTGATCGGCGTGTAGGGATTGAGCACGAAGCCGCCGACACGGTCCCTGACACCGACGATCGTCTGATAGGCGAAGATCGGCGCGAAGGGCATCTCGTCCAGGAGGATCTCCTGGATACGGTCATAGATGGCCTTGCGCTCCTCCTGCCCGACGGTCTTCGCCCCCTTGGCCGACAGCTCGTCGATCTCCGGGTTCTGGTACTGGACATAGTTGGAGCCGCTGCCGCCCTTGGCCGGGATGGCCGTCGAGACGATGCGATCGCCGTAATCGGGATCGGGATAGAGCAGCGTATCCCAGCCGACCATCAGCGTGTCGAACTCGCTCTTCACCGTGTAGTCGCCCCACACCACCGAGGCAGGCATGTTCTTGATGGTCATCTCGACCCCGACCTTCTTCAGGTTCTGCTGGACGAGCTGCTGTGCCTGCTCGCGCGCCTTGTTGCCGGCGGTCGTCGACATGGTGAAGGAGAGACGCACGCCGTCCTTCGCCCTCACCCCATCATCGCCGGCCTTCCAGCCGGCCTCGTCGAGCAGCGCGGCCGCCTTCGCCGGGTCGAAACCGGGATCGACCAGCTTGCTGTTATAGGCCCAGTGATTGGGCGGCAGATAGCTGAGCGTCGGAATCGGCACGCCGTAATAGACGGCGTCGATCCAGCCCTTCTTGTCGATCGCCATGTAGATCGCCTTGCGCACCCGCTTGTCCTGGAACTGCGGCTTGCCACAGTTGAAATAGATGAACTCGACGAAGGGCGACGCGCTCGGCTCGACCTTGCAGTTGGGCAGCTGCTTGGCTTTGGCGTAGAGCAAGGGCGGAATGCCCTGCAGCTCATAGATGTCGACCTCGCCGGTCTGGAACTGGGCATAGAGCGTCTGCTGGTCGGGCACGTATTTCTGCACCAGCGTGGTGAGCTTCGGCGCGCCGCCATGATAGTCGGCATTGGGCTCGAACTCGATATGGCTGCCGGCGACCCGGCTCTTGAACTTGAACGGTCCGGTTCCGATCGGCGCGGTATTGAACGGCGCCGTGTTGATGTCGATCCCGCTCAGTATGTGCTTCGGGATGATGCTGGTTTTCTGCCAGGACACGACATAAGGCGCATAGCTCTCCTTGAGCTTGACCCGCACAGTATGGTCATCGACCGCTTCATAGCTTTCGGCGTTTTCATGACCGTTGCGGCTGCGCACCACCACTTTCGGATCGCGGATGACGTCGAGGGTGAAGACGACATCGGCGGCGGTGAAGGGTTTGCCGTCGTGCCATTTCACGCCCGGCTTGAGCTTGATCGTCCAGGTGAGGCCGTCGGCGGAGACGCCGCCATTCTCGACGGACGGGATCTCGGCGGCGAGATTGGCGATGAGCTTGCCGGCGGGATCGAATTTCCACAGCGCGTCGAAGACGATGTATTCGACCGAAGTTTCGACGCCGGTATTCACATAAAGAAGCGGGTTGAAATTCACCGCCTCCTGGGTGACGCCGATCACCAGCTGGCCGGCGGCGGCCGCCGCTTCTGTGGCGCCAAGCCCCGTCAGGGCGCCGGCGAAGGGCAGGCTGAGACCCAGCAGGCTGCCAGTGCGCAGAAGATCCCGGCGGTTGAGCGAAGTTCCTGGCTTGTCATCGGCGACGTCACGCATCATTCACTCCCTTTGTTTTTTCGGCCTAGCCGACCGCTGGCGCCTTCAAGGCTAACTCAACAATCAGAACTAGACAAGAGTGTACATGGAATTTTATCGATACTGCGCCGTATACTGCAGGTGCGAAGAAGGTTACTGGACATATATGTACATTAGTTTAGTTTGTCTCTCCAGTGAAGGAGAATGGCATGAAATCGCATTATCGGGCAGTGGTGATCGGCGGCGGCGTGGTGGGGGCCTCGGTTCTCTATCATCTGGCGAAATTCGGCTGGACCGACATCGTGCTGATCGAACGCGAGGTGTTGACCGCCGGTTCGAGCTGGCACGCCGCCGGCGGTTTCCACGCGCTCAACTCCGATCCCAATATCGCGGCCCTCCAGGCCTATACGATCGATCTCCTATCCGAGATCGAGAAGGAATCGGGCCAGGATATCGGCATGCACATGACCGGCGGCATCGCCATCGCCTCGGCGCCGGAGCGCTGGGAATGGCTGAAGGCCGCCTACCGCACCTTCCAGACCATCGGCATCGAGGATGCGCGTCTCATCGGCGTCGATGAGATCCGTGAGCTCTGCCCGATCCTCAACACCGACGGCATCATCGGCGGCCTCTATGCCGACCGCGAGGGCCATATCGATCCTTCCGGCACCGTCCATGCTTATGCCAAGGCGGCCAGGCGGCGCGGCGCCGAAGTGATCGAGCACAATCGCGTGCTGGAGCTGAAGTCCCGCGCCGACGGGCAGTGGGATGTCGTGACGGAGAAAGGCACGATCACCGCCGAGCATGTCGTCAATGCCGGCGGCCTGTGGGCCAAGCAGGTCGGCCGCATGGCGGGCATCGACCTGCCGGTCTCGCCCATGGAACATCATTATCTCGTCACCGAGGCCCTCCCCGAGATCAAGGCGCTCACCAAGGAGCTGCCGATGATCGCCGATCTCGAGGGCTTCACCTATATGCGCCAGGAGCAGAAGGGCATGCTGCTCGGCATCTATGAAGTCAATCACAAGCACTGGAACATGGACGGTGCGCCGTGGGATTATGGCTTCGATCTCATCCAGGAGGACAAGGATCGCATCGCCGATGAGCTGGCGCTGGGCTTCAGCCGCTATCCGTGTCTCGAGACGGCCGGCATCAAGCGCTGGGTGAATGGCGCTTTCACCTTCTCGCCCGACGGCAATCCCCTTGTCGGGCCGGTGCGTTCCTTGCGCAATTACTGGGTCGCCTGCGGCGTAATGGCCGGCTTCCTGCAGGGCGGCGGCGTCGGCAAGTCGCTCGCCGAATGGATGATCCACGGTGAACCGGAAGCCGACGTCTACGGCATGGACATCGCCCGCTACGGCGATTTCGCCTCGAACCGCGAATACATCCGCCAGACCACCGGCCAGTTCTATTCGCGCCGCTTCGTCATGAGTTATCCCAATGAGCAGTTGCCGGCCGGTCGGCCGCTCAAGACGGCGGGCGCCTATGGCGCGATGACCGAAGCCGGCGCCCGCTGGGGCAATTCGTGGGGCATGGAAGTGCCGCTCTATTTCGCGGCCAAGGATTTTGAAGAGCCGCCGACGCTCAGGCGCTCCGCCGCCTTCGACATCGTCGGCGAGGAATGCCGCAAGGTGCGCAGCGGTGTCGGCCTTCTCGATATCACCGCCTTCTCGCGTTACGAGGTTTCGGGACCCGGCGCCGAGCGCTGGCTCGACCAGCTCGTCGCCTCCGCTTTGCCGAAGCCCGGCCGCGCCAAGCTGGCGCCCATGCTGGGCGAGAACGGCAAGCTCAAGGGCGATCTCACCGTCTTCAACTGGGGCGATGGCACCTGGTGGATCATGGGCTCATATTATCTCAGGCAGTGGCACATGCGCTGGTTCGAGCGGCACCTGCCCAAGGATGCAACCGTGCGCGACATCTCCGATGATGTCGTCGGCTTCTCGCTCGCGGGTCCCCAGGCCCGCACGCTGCTGCAACGCGTCACCCACCAGGATGTCTCCCCTGCCGCCTTCCCCTTCCTCGCCTGCCGCACGCTCGATGTCGGGCTCATCCGGGCAAAGGTCGGCCGGCTCTCGGTCGTGGGCGAGCTCGGTTATGAAATCAACTGCCGGTCGAATGAGCATGCCACCTTGCGGCGCACTCTTCTCGCCGCCGCGCAGGATCTCGGCCTCGTCGAATATGGCTTCGCCGCCGTCAATGCGCTGCGGCTCGAAAAGAGCTTCGGCATCTGGTCGCGCGAATTCACGCAAGGCTACACCGCCGCCGAAACCGGCATGGACCGCTGGATCGCCTTCGACAAGGGCGATTTCATCGGCCGCGCGGCGGCGCTGAAGGAGAAGGAGGCCGGCCGGCCGCACCGGACCCTGGTCACGCTCGAGATCGACGCCAAGGATGCCGATGCCGGCGGCTTCGAGCCCGTCTGGCGGGAGGGCCGCCGCGTCGGCTTCATCACATCGGGCGGCTATGGTCATACGCTGGGCAGGAGTCTCGCCATGGCGCTCGTCGATCATGAGTTTTCCGAACCGGGAACGATGCTTTCGACCCATATCGTCGGGGATGAGCGCGCGGCGCGCGTCATCCCGGCCTCCCCCTATGATCCGGACGGAAGGAAGATGCGGGCATGAGCGGCTTGTCATTCATGACGCGCCCCGGCTATAGCGCCCAGATATGACCCGCCGCTATTCCGCCTTCTCGCTGTTCAAGGAAGGGCTTGCCGGCCAGACCGGCTGGGAGCCCGCCTGGCGCTCGCCCGCGCCGAAGAAATCCTATGATGCGATCGTCATCGGCGGCGGCGGCCATGGGCTCGCCACGGCTTACTATCTCGCGAAGACTCACGGCATCACCAATGTCGCGGTCTTGGAAAAGGGCTGGATCGGCGGCGGCAATACCGGGCGCAACACCACCGTGGTGCGCTCCAACTATTATTACCCCGAAAGCGTCGCGCTCTACGGTCTGGCGCATCGGCTCTATGAGGGCCTGGGCCAGGACCTGAACTATAATGTCATGCTGTCGCAGCGCGGCATGATCTCGCTCTGCCACAGCGCGATCGAGATGGAGATCGCCGCCCGCACCGTCAACGCCATGCAGATCAACGGCATCGATGCCGAGCTCTGGTCGATCGAGGACGTGCGCCGGGTGGCGCCGATCTACAATTTCTCGCCAGATGCGCGCTACCCGGTCTTCGGCGGCGTGTGGCAAGGCCGCGCCGGCACCGCGCGCCATGACGCGGTGGCCTGGGGTTACGCCCGCGCCGCGAACGGGCTCGGCGTCGACATCATTCAGAATTGCGAGGTCATCGATTTCATCATCGCCGACGGGCGCTGCCGCGGCGTCGTGACCACCAAGGGCGAGATGCGGGCCGAGCGTATCGGCATGGCGGTCGCCGGCCATTCCTCGGTGCTCGCCGCCAAGGCCGGTTTTCATTTGCCGATCAATTCCTATGCCTTGCAGGCTTGCGTGTCGGAGCCGGTCAAGCCGATCCTCGACACGGTCGTACTGTCGGCCGGCACCGGCGTCTATGTCAGCCAGTCGGACAAGGGCGAGATGGTGATCGGCGGCGGGCTCGACCGCATTCCCTCTTATGGCCAACGCGGCAACCTGCCCACGCTCGAAGGCGTGATCTCAGGGCTTCTCGAAATGTTTCCGGCTTTCGGCCAGCTCAAGCTGATGCGGCAATGGGCCGGCATCGTCGATGTGGTGCCCGACTCCTCGCCCATCATCGGTGAATCGCCCTTGCCCGGCCTGTTCCTCAATTGCGGTTGGGGCACCGGTGGCTTCAAGGCAATACCGGCGGGCGGCACGCTGCTGGCGCATTTGCTCGCCACCGGCAAGCACAACGACATCAGCCGCCCCTTCGATCTCGACCGTTTCGTCACCGGCCGGCTCATCGACGAGGCGGCAGGTTCAGGGATTGCACATTAGGGACGAACAGACCATGCAGATCTTCACTTGTCCCTTTTGCGGCCCGCGCGATGAGAGCGAATTCCATTATGGCGGCGAGGCCGGCAACACACGTCCGGACGGCGCCGGCGTGCCGGCCGAGCGCTGGGCCCGGTATCTCTATATGCGCGCCAATCCGAAAGGGGCGTCCCGCGAAGTCTGGGTCCATATGACCTGCGGCGAGGTCTTCATCATGGAGCGCGACAGCGTCGGCCATAAGGTGACGGCGTCACATGCGCTCGGCGGCGCGGAGAAATCCGAATGAGCGCCGAACGCCTCGACACTGGCGGCAGCGCCATCGACCGCGCCCGTCCGCTCTCCTTCAGCTTCGATGGCCGCAAGGTCGACGCCTTCGCCGGCGACACGATCGCCGCGGCGCTTCTCGCCAACGACGTTGCGGTCGTCGGCCGCAGCTTCAAATATCACCGGCCGCGCGGTGTCTGGGGATCAGGCGTCGAGGAGCCGAATGCGCTCGTCGACATTCCCCGCCGCGGCCCTAATTTCCGCGCTACGACAGAGGCTGCCCGGCAAGGTCTCGTCGCTCATAGTGTCAACGCCTCGCCCGACGCGGCGCATGACCGCAATGCCTTTCTCGATCGTTTCGCGCGCTTCATACCGGCCGCCTTCTACTACAAGACCTTCATGTGGCCGGACTGGCACCGTTTCGAGCCGCGCATCCGCGCCATGGCGGGCCTCGGCAAGGTCGATCCTACCTGGTCCGCGCCCGAAGCGGCCGACCAGATCAACCATCACTGCGACGTGCTGGTCGTCGGCGCCGGCCCCGCGGGCCTCGCCGCCGCGCGCCTCGCCGCGCAGGACGGCAAGTCGGTGCTCCTGGTCGATGAGCGCATGGCGCCCGGTGGTTCTCTGCTTCATCGCGACGCCGAGATCGATGGCAAGCCGCCGGCCCAATGGGTCACCGAAAGCATCGCGGCCCTCACCGGCGCCGGTCAGATGTTCCTTCCCGTGACGACGGCCTTCGGCATCTATGACCACAATCTGGTGGCCCTGAACCAACGCCATCAGGACGGACGTCCCGACACTCTGTGGCGAGTCAGGCCGCGCCGCATCATTCTCGCCACCGGCGCTCTCGAGCGACCCCTGCCCTTCGCCGACAACGACCTGCCGGGCATCATGTCGGCCGACGCTGCGCTCGTCTATTTGCGCCTCTATGCCATACGTGTCGGCCGCCGCATCACTATCGCCACAAACAATGACAGCGCCTATGAAGTGGCGGAAGCGCTCGCCGGAACCGACGCCGCGGTCACCTTGATCGATATGCGCCAACAAGGCATTCCTTCCGCACCGAAGGGCATAACAGTCCTTCCCGGACGCATGATCGCAGCGGCGCAAGGCAGGTCACGCGTTGAAACCGTGACGCTCGACGACGGCACAATGCTCACCACGGACAGTGTCCTCGTGTCCGGCGGCTGGACGCCGACCATCCATCTCTTCTGCCAGGCGCGCGGCAAGCTCGCCTGGAGCGAGAAACGCGCCGCCTTCCTGCCGGGCGATCCGGTGGACGGGATAGCGGTCGCGGGCGCCGCCAATGGCGCCATCTCGCTCTCCGAGGTCTTCGCCGATGTGGCGGGCGCGACGTCGGCGCCGGCGCCCGTCAGCACTGGTCGCGAAGTATCGGGCGGCATCGTTCCGGCATGGCCGATTCCCAATGCGAAAGGCCGAGTCTGGATCGACTATCAGAGCGATGTGACGGCCAAGGATGTCGAGCTCGCGGCGCGCGAGAACTTCGTCTCGGTCGAGCATCTCAAGCGCTACACGACGCTCGGCATGGCGACCGATCAGGGCAAGACGTCCAATCTCGCCGGCCTCGCTTTGCTGGCGGGCATCTCGGGCCGTTCGATCGCTGAAACCGGCACCACCACCTATCGGCCGCCTTTCACACCGGTTGCTCTGACGAGCTTCTCGGGTTCCCGCGGCGGCGAGCTGATGGCGCCGGTGCGCCGGCTGCCACTCGAGAATACCCATCGCGCCCAAGGCGCGGTGTTCCAGGAATATGGCGGCTGGCTGCGTCCGGCATTCTATGGTGGCGCCGACGCCGACCGCGCCATCCAGGACGAGGCGCGCCGGGCCCGCCAGTCGGTCGCCCTCTTCGACGGTTCGACGCTGGGCAAGATCGAGGTGATGGGACCAAAGGCCGCCGACTTCGTCGACTTCATCTATTACAACACCATGTCGACGCTGAAACCCGGCCGCTGCCGTTATGGCTTCATGCTGTCGGAGAACGGTGTCGTCTTCGACGACGGCATTCTGGTCCGCCTCGATGAGCACCGTTTCATCGTCTCCTGCTCGACCTCGCATGTCGCCGCGGTGCATGCGCGTCTCGAGGAATGGCGGCAGGACCGCTTTGGCCGCGACGCCGTCTATATCCACAACGCTACCTCCGAGATGGCGACACTGACCGTTTCAGGACCCGCCTCGAAGCAACTCCTTGCGACGCTTGATCTCGGCCTCTCGCTCGACGATGCCGATCTCCCGCATATGGCGATCGGCGAAGGCCGTTTCGCCGGCGATCCCTTGCGCGTGGCGCGCGTCAGCTTCACCGGCGACCGCAGTTATGAATTGTCGATCCGCGCCGACCGGTCGGAAGCTCTGTGGCGGAGCCTGCGGGAGGCCGGCAAGGCCTTCGACGCGGTGACGCTCGGCCTCGAGGCGCTGATGATCCTGCGCGCCGAAAAAGGCTACATCGTCATCGGCAAGGATACCGACGGCACCACCATGCCGCAGGATCTGGGCGTCGATGGCCCGCGCGCCAGACGGCAGGCCGATTATGTCGGCCGCCGTTCGCTCTTCACCGCGGCCGCACAAGCCCCCAATCGCCTCCAGCTCGTGGGCCTTGCCGTCCCCGACGACGAGCCGCCGCTCGCCCCCGGCGCGCACGGGGTCCTGCCGGATGGCCTCAGGCTCCGCAGCCAGGGCTTCGTGACCTCGAGCTATCGGAGCCCGGTCTTGGGGCGGCCGATCGCGCTCGGCCTCATCGAGCGTGGCGCCGCCCGCCATGGCGAGACGATCGACATACAGCATCTGGGACAGAAGCGGCGCGCCACCATCACCGCGCCTTGCGCCTATGATCCCACGGGAGAACGGTTCAATGCGTGATCTCGCGGAAAAATGGACGCACGTACCCGACTGGCGGATCGCCACTCTGGAAACGCCGGGTCTCGTCGTCCGATCGCTCGAAGGCTTCAGCCAATATCTGGTGAGCGGTGATATCGCGACCTGGTGCAAGCTGGCGGATATGGACGACACCGCCGTCGGCGCCCTCGCCGTCGCCCAAGGCGGCCGTTATGCCTTGCGCATCGCCCGTGACCGCATTCTGGCCGTGTCGGAAAAACCCTTCGGCATCCAGCCGGGCTGGCACGCCACCGGATTTGCCGTCAGCACCTTCGATGCCGGCCTGCATATGTTCGAGATCGAGGGGCCGGACCTGCCGTCCCTGTTCGCGCGCGCGACGACGCTCGATCCCACCGGCACGACCGCCAGTGCCGCTCTCCTCTTCGCCGGCGCCAGTGTTCTGTGCTACCGTCACGGCCATCCCGACCGCCTGCGCTTGCATGTCGACCGCGCTTTGGCGCCCTATCTCTGGAAATGGCTTGAACAGGCGATTGTGGCATAGGAGCGCATGGCCAGGCAAATACACCGCATGACGAAATCGGAAGCGCAACGCGCCGGTCCGGCCGGCAACATAAAGGTCACCCGCGAGGACTGGCTCAACCTCGCGCTCGAGACCCTCATTGCCGACGGCGTCGAGGGCGTGCGTATCCTGGCGCTCGGCCAGAAGCTCGGTGTGTCGCGCTCGAGCTTCTACTGGTATTTCGAAAGCCGCCAGGATCTGCTCGATCAGCTCCTTGAATATTGGCGCAACAAGAACACCCGCTTCATCATCGAGCGCGCCAGGCGCCCGGCCCCCTCGATCACGCAGGCCGTGCTCAATGTCTTCGAATGCTGGGTGGACTCGAATCTGTTCAATCCACGGCTCGATTTCGCCATCCGTACCTGGGCCAGAAGCTCAACCGTCGTGCACGAGATCATCGATGCCGCCGACAATGAGCGCGTCAAGGCCATAGGCGACATGTTCGCCCGTCATGGCTACAGCGATGAAGACGCCTTTGTCCGGGCGCGCGTCCTCTATTTCATGCAGATCGGCTACTACTCGCTCGAGATCGTCGAGCCCGCGGCCCACCGGTTATCGTTGGTACCGGCCTATTTGCGCAGCTTCACCGGCCGCGAGCCGCTCGAGGGTGAGATGGAAGCTTTCACGCGTTACGTCGAGGCGACCGGCGTCCTGAATTGATCGTGATCATCAATCATAGAGATCGTATGTCGCCCAGTCGGCTTTCGGAATCTTGGCGCCGATCTCATAATGCAGCTCATGCGCATCGAGATGCCGCGGCCCCGTCACGCAGTCATAGGAGAGATGATACCAGTTGCCGCCGCTGCGGAATGCCGCGCCATGCGCTGCTATCGAGTTTTCGCCGACGACCGGCTCGTCGAACGTATAGGCGACGACCTTCTCCACATTGAAGGAAGCCTGATCCCGGTTGATGCGCAGCAGGACTTCGGCATCGCAGGTCTGCTCGAGCCGGGTCTGCGGATCGAGCTTCATCAATTGCCCCTTGAGACGTCCGTCATCCAGCGCCAGGACGGATACGGACGAAAAGCTCGTGACAATGCCGGCAATGGAAACCAGCCCGCCAATCCTCGAATACATTGAACCTCCCACATCAAATCCCGAATGGGTGCGTTCACTACTATTGTCCGTATCTGCGATAGGCAAGCAGGTTCATGGCGACGATCAATCGGCGGTTGCGCAGGCGCAAGCACGCAAGCCGCGCCATGATCCAAAGTGACTTATCTGCCGATGGAACAGCAGCGCTGTCGCCGCGCAGAACACCGCCAGCACCGCGGCCACGGCGCGTGTGTGGAGAGCAGCAGATCAACCTGCTCTATCCGTCCCACCGCCATCCCTCGACCATCGTGCGGACCTATCTGAGCTTCTGCCAGAAGCACATAGCCGAGGTCCTCGCGGCGGCTTCGTCAAGCACACGTGCCGGCCCCAACGCCATCTGACTGCGATTGCCGGTCGGCGTGTGCGGAACCATTGCCCTAAAGCGGACGTTGCCCTTGCATGGCCACCGTTCCTACACCCGATCCGCCCGCCCCTCCTGGCCCGCAGCCGCCCGGTCCCTTGCCGCGCCCGGCGCCGCCCCACGATCCCTTGCCGGCTCCACTCCCGCCTTTGCCGACGCCCCACACGTAAAGCGCACCGATTGATTCCGGCTGGTGCGAGCCGCTAACATCGGTCTTCTTCATCTCGATCGGGGAGTTCGCATGATCATCGTCACTGGCGGCAGCGGCAAGGTCGGACGCGCCTGCGTCAAGGACCTCATGGAGCATGGCTACAAGGTCGCCTCCATCGACATGGCGAGGCCCGCCGGGCTGTCCAATCCGCCCAAGCCGACGGATGTCAATTTCACCCGCGCCGACATCACCGATTTCGGCGAGGTCATGGCGGCATTCTCCGGCATCAATACGCGCGTCGAGGAGCCGGTGACCGGCGTCGTCCATCTCGGCGCCATCGCGTCTCCTGGCGAAGCAGCCGATCACGTGATCTTCGAGGTCAACACGGTCTCGACCTACAATGTCTTCGAGGCGGCGCGCCGGCTCGGGATACGCAATGTCGTCTGGGCATCGAGCGAGACGGTCTATGGCATCCCCTATCCCGGCGGCCCGCTTTATGTGCCGGTCGATGAAGAGATCGAATTGCCGCAATGGTCCTATTCGCTTTCGAAACTGATGGGCGAGAAGATGGCCGAGCAGTTCGCCCGCTGGGATGCAAAGGCGAAGATCATCGGCCTGCGCTTCTCCAATGTGCAGGAACCGCAGGACTATGCGAACTTCCCCGCCTATCAGAAGGACCCGCGCTCGCGTCACTTCAATCTGTGGACCTATATCGACGCCCGCGACGCCGCCCAGGCGATCCGCCTGTCGCTCGAGTCGACGTTGACCGGCGCCCATGTCTTCGGCATCGCCAACAGCGACGGGGTGATGACGCAGACCAATGACGAGCTGCTCGATGAAGTCTTTCCGGGCACGAAGCGCAAGCGCCCGCTTCACGCCCATGAATCCCTGATCTCGATCGAAAAGGCCCAGCGTATGCTGGGCTACAAGCCGCAATTTGACTGGCGCAAGGCCAAGTAAGATGGACCTGAACGCCTTCAAGCAAACCCTCGCCGGGCCGGCGCCCCCCGAGGGCTCGAGCCTCGCCTTGCAAGCCTTGTGGTGGGATGCCAAGGGCAACTGGGACAAAGCCCATGAATGCGCCCAGGAGCGCGACGGTACGGACGGCGCGCGCGTCCATGCCTATCTTCACCGCAAGGAAGGCGACCCGTCGAATGCCGGCTACTGGTATCGCCGTGCCGGCACGAGACCTTTTAGCGGCGCCCTCGCCGAGGAGTGGGAGGCGCTGGTGCGCTCCCTCCTCCTCACGCCGTAAGACCGCGCAGCCTCTCGGACCGGCGTCTGAGCAATTCGACGACCGTCAGCAGCAGGATGGACATGGCCACGAGAATCGCGGCAACCGCCAGGATCGTGGGTGATATCTGCTCGCGCAAGCCCGACCACATTTGCCGCGGTATCGTGCGCTGATCGTAATCGGCCAGAAAGATCACGGCGACCACTTCGTCGAAGGATGTTCCGAAAGCGAAGAGCGCGCCCGACAGGATACCGGGCAGGATCAGCGGCATGATGACCAGCCGGAACACAGTCACTGGTGACGCCCCGAGACTCTGCCCGGCACGTATCAGGCTGCGATCGAAACCCGACAATGTCGCGGTGACGGTTATGACCACGAAGGGCGTGCCCAGAATCGCATGGGCGACGATCAGGCCCAGATACGTATTGGCGAGCCCGATCTCGGAGAACAAGAAATAGAGGCTGGTCGAGGTCACGATGATCGGCACGATCATCGGCGAGATCAGCAGCGCCATGATCAGCCGGCGTCCCGGCAGGATGCTTTGCGAAAGCCCAAGCGCGGCGACGGTTCCCAGGATCGTGGACACTATGGTGGCGCCGACGGCGACCACGACACTGTTCTTGGCGGCGTGGATCCACTGGCTGTTCGACCACGCGTCACCTATCCACGACCAGCCCGTGAAGAGCTGCGCCGGATCCGCCATGCCGTTCTGCAGGATGTCGCGATACCAGCGCAGCGAATAGGCGGCGGGATCGAGCTTCAGCATGCCTTCGGTGAAGCTGAAATAGGGTTCGGCATTGAAGGACAAAGGGATCACGACCAGCACGGGCAGAAGCAGAAAAAGAAAGACGAGCGTGCAAAAGGTGAGATAGACCCAATGCCAGATACGTTCCCATCGATCCGCATAAGCGGGCAACGCCATGTATTCTCCCTCACCCCAATCCGATGATGTCGATCTTGGTCAGCCGATTGAAGGTCCAGTAGAGCGCCAGGATTGCGATCAGCAGGATCGCGCCCAAGGCGGCGGCAAGGCCCCAGTTGAGCGACTTCTGTATATGATAGGCGATCATGTTGGAGATGAGCGTGCCGGATTCGCCGCCCACCAGGGCCGGGGTGATGTAATATCCGACGGCAAGGATGAACACGAGCAGGCACCCCGCCGCCACGCCGGCGAAAGTCTGCGGCACATAGACCTTGGTGAAGGCGACGAATTGGTTGGCGCCCAACGACCGCGCGGCCTTCATATAGACGGGTGAAACCGTCTTCATCACCGAATAGAGCGGCAGGATCATGAAGGGCAGCAGAATATGGGTCATCGCCACGATCGTCCCGGTGCTGTTGAAGATGAGTTCGGCACGCGTCTCGTCCGTCAACACATGGCTCCAGACCAGCAGGGAGTTGATCACTCCCTGCTTCTGCAACAGCACGATCCACGCCGTCGTCCGCACCAGAAGCGACGTCCAGAACGGCAGGAGGACGAAGATCATCAGGATATTGGATATGCGCAAAGGCAGGTTGGCCAGGAGATGCGCCACCGGATAGCCGAGAACCAGACAGCACAAGGTGACCAGGCCGCTGATCAGCAACGTGCGCAGGAAGAGCGAGCGATAGATCTGCCGATCCTCCGGCTGGCTCACGATGGCGCCCGTGTCGTCTACTTTCATGTCCACGGCCGCCAGATAGAAGCGCCCCGTCACCGGGCTCGACAGCCGCTTGATCGCCTGCCAGATCCGCGGCTCCTTCCATTGCGGATCGAGGGCGGTCATCGCCTCTTGATAGGGAGCCGCCAGCTTCGTGGTATTGCGGGCGGTCTTGAGCACCAGGCTGCGGGCACCCGACATCTCGACATTGAGCGCGGCCGCCACCGGACCGGCCTCATTGCGCTGCTGCAGCGCCAGCAGGTCGCCCGCTACTGCGGCCCACACGGCCTCAGGCGGTGTCCCGCCTCCCGGCCAGTCGCCAATCACCGCGGCGGTCGCCGGCATCGCACGCGCAAAGTCGGGACTATAGACGCTGCGCACGAGCATACCGCCGATCGGATAGACGAACATCAGCATGATGAAGAGCAGCAGCGGCGCCACCAGGAGAAAGGCTTGCACCCTCCTCCGCCGCAGCGACCTGACCAGCTCCCTCTTGATCGAGCGACTATCGTCCGATGACGTGATGACCGCTGCTGTCATGGCCGGCCTAGACCGGGAGCGCGCGGCAATCCTGCGCGCTCCAGCCGAATGTCAGCATTCCTCCCTTGGCAAGGCCGTGATGGGACTCTTTGTTTGCGGCCTTGATCAGAAATCGCACCTGGGTTGCCGTCCTGACGAAAATCCTCATATGGTCGCCGAGATAGACGATCTCTTCGACGACGCCCTTGAGGCGTGACGAAGTCCCGGCACCTCCATCCGGATCGAGGCGCAGCCGTTCGGGCCTGAGCGACAACGTCACCTTCTGCCCCGGCATGAGGTCATCGGTCGCCACCGCATCGACCTTGTCGCCGCCCTCCAGGACGACCGAGCAGAGCCGATCGCTCCTCAGCGTTTCGACCTTGGCGGCCATCAGATTGTTGTCGCCGACGAAATTCGCCACGAAAGATGTCCGGGGCCGCTCATATAGCTCGGTTGGGGACGCCAGTTGCTGGACCTTGCCCTGGTCGAACACGGCGATGCGGTCCGACATGGTGAGGGCCTCCACCTGGTCATGCGTGACATAGACGATGGTGACTCCGAGCCGTTGATGCAGCTCCCGGATCTCATATTGCATGCCCTCGCGCAACTGCTTGTCGAGCGCTCCCAGAGGCTCATCCATCAAAACGAGTTCCGGTTCGAATATCAGCGCACGCGCCACGGCGATACGCTGCTGCTGCCCACCCGACAATTGCGCCGGACGGCGCGCCGCAAACCCGCCGAGCTTGACGAGGTCGAGAGCGCGGGTCACGCGCGCCTCAACCTCCGCCCTGGCGAGCGCCCTGACATTGAGCGGAAAGGCGAGGTTCTCGGCGACCGTCATATGCGGAAAGAGAGCGTAGTTCTGGAACACCATGCCGATGCCGCGGCGATGCGGCGCCACCCGGTTGATCTCGTTTCCGTTGAGCAGGATCTGGCCGCGAGTCGGCGTCTCGAAACCGGCCAGCATCATCAAGGTGGTCGTCTTGCCCGACCCTGAGGGGCCAAGCAGTGTCAGGAATTCGCCCCGCGCGATCTCCAGAGAGAGATCATCGACGATGAGGCGCTCCCCGTCATATGTCTTCCCGACATTCACGAAGCGGACAATCGATCGCCCCTGCTCCACTTTCCTGCGCCTCCTTCGCTGTTTTCCAGTTGTCTCGTGGTCAGATGTCGATCGTCCCCTCGAGGAACACCCGCGCCGCACCGCTCAACAAAACCCTGTCTTTGCGGTACTCGCATTTGATCGTCCCGCCGCGCGGCGAAATCTGGCGCCCCACGGTATCCGCGCGTCCCAATTTCCCGGACCAGTAAGGTGCGAGACAGCAATGCGCCACACCCGAGACCGGATCCTCATCGACGCCATTGGCCGGGGCGAAGAAGCGCGATACGAAATCGAAACTGTCCCGGCCGGGCGCTGTCACGATGACGGCGGGAAGCGGCAGCTTGGCCAAAGCCGCAAAATCGGGCCGCAGCGCCGCGACGTCCTCCGGCCGCTCGAAGACCGCGAGATAATGCTTCGCCGCCAGAACGCCTGCGGGTTTCGCTCCCAATGCCTCGGCGAGACCAGGCGGTGACGGCACGTCTTTGGGAATGAGAGCCGGCATGTCGAGCTCCACAGCATCACCTCGCGCGGCAACCGTCATGACGGCGCCCGATGAAATGAAGTTGATCCTGTCGGGGCGCAGCTTCAGGCTTTCCACCAGATGGAAACCCGCCGCCAGGGTCGCATGCCCGATCATGTCTACTTCCCTGATGGGAGTGAACCATCGGATCTCGAAATTCGCCTCTCCGCGACGGCTTTCCGCTGCGCGGGCCGGCACCGTGAACACCGTTTCAGACAGGTTGATCTCGCCGGCGATCGCTTGCATGGTGCTCACATCGAGCCACGTCTCCAGCGGAATGACAGCCGCCGGATTACCGGTCATCGGCCCGGTGGCAAAGGCGTCGATGATATAGATCGGCAACTTCATTCCCGCCTCCTCCTCTTCATATGAACCTCGCGAGACTTTGCGAATCCTCGAGATATTTGAGCTTCTCACGCGCAGCGGCGATATCTCCTGGCAGCAATCGCGCCGCATACAGCCCCTCCTCGCGGCCCGCCCTGACGCGATCCTGACCCTCGGGGCCGATTATGCAGCTGCCGCCGAGATAGCAAAAATCACCATCGCGACCGGCATGATTGGCATAGGCGACGAAGACGCCATTCTCGAACGCCCGGGTGGGCACGATTTTTTCCGATACGACCGACCAGTTTTCGGAGAGCGCCGTGGGCGCGATCACCAGATGCGCTCCCCGCCGCGTGCAGGCCCGCACCAGTTCCGGAAACTCGATATCATAACAAATGAGGACAGCCACACGCCAACCCCGAAGCGTAAACTCCGTCAGGCGGTCGCCGCAGGTGAGCCAGGCATTTTCATATTCCCCTGGCAGACGCAGCTTGCGATGATTGGCAATCGCCCGGCCATCACTGGCGATGACGCGAGCGGAATTGTATAGCCGTCCCTCCTCAGCCTCCGGATAGCCATAGGCGATGGCGCAGTCATGGGCGACTGCGATGCCGGCAACTCCCTGAGCGAACTCTTCCGCCGCTTCGGCCGCCACCCGCAGGCGGGGCCCGGCCCGATAGCCCGACTGGAAAAGCTCCGGGCAGACCACCAGATCAGCATGTGGTCCGCGAGCGATGACGTCGGCGAGCCTGTCGAGCTTCTCGGCATGTGAGGCGCCCGCCAGGCCCGCCTGATAGACGGCCACCGTGATCGGCTCATCGGGCATCGCCTGATCGCGCATTACGCGTAGAGCACCTTTCGTGGATATTCGGTCAGATAGTCGAAGCCGGTTTCAGTGACGACGATCGAATCGCCGATCCGCCCGCCGCATTTTCCATCGACACTTATGCCGCCATCCACGGCGAAGGTCATTCCCGCTTGCAGGATCGTCTTGTCGCCGACCTTGAGCTCCGGCGCCTCGAGATAGGCGACGCCGATCGAGCGCCCCGTCCGATAGCTGGTGGAATAGCCGGCCGCCCCATAGGCATCATTCGCCGCCAATGCGACGGACTCGGCCGTAACCCCGGCACGCACCGTCTTCAGCGCCGCCTGCTGGGCATCGATGGCGGCCTGCTGCACATCGATGGCTTCGGCGCTCGCCTCTTTCACGAAGAACATGCGGTCGAAGCCGAGCTTGTATTGCTTGAACTGCGCCATGTTGCAGAAGCAGAAATAGACCGGGTCACCGCGCTTCAGTTTCTTGACGCTGGCCCGGCGGTGCACCATCGACGTGTCCCGTCCCGACTGCATGATCTGCAGATTATGGATCAGCGGTGACACAAAGGCTTCCCATCCCTTGTCGGTCAGGAAACCCGCCGCCTTGCGCGTTCCGGCATTCATGACCGCGAGCGCGGCTTCATATTCCGGCGCCTCCTCCTGCAAAGCCTCATGCGCCGCCGCCATCATGGCGCCGGCGACTTGCCCTGCCTGCTTCATCACCGCGATTTCGAACGGCGACTTGATCATCCGCATCTCACCGAGCAGCGGCGCGATATCATGCAAGGCGACATTGGGAAGGTTGCGATCGAGCAGATTGCGCACGATGGCCGGAATGGCCTGGAGCTCGACCCACAAACGGCGCGGCGCGGTGCCGATGGCTTCGAGCAATATGTTTTCCCAGCGGCGCGCGCCGGCGTCCTCCCAGGAACTGATCCGGGTAATCCAGGTCATCTTGGAAACCATTTCCGTTTCCATGAGCGGCGTGACCACGACCGGCTCCTCATCCGGCCGCACCAGGAGGAAGGTCGGACGGCCGAATTCGATCGACAGATAACCCCAGAAGCCGGCCAGATAGGCGATCGATGCTTCGTCGGTGAACACGGCGACCTCTATGCCCTGCTCGCGCATGCGGTCCTGCAGGACGCGCGTTCTCTTTCGTGCTTCTTCAAGCATCGCTCATCACCTTTGCAATTGTGGAAGGAAGCGCCCGCCTAGCGGTTGAGCCAGACGTTGAATTTCTCGTTTATCTCGTCACCATGATCGGCCCAGAACTGAACATCATTCGCTATCGCGGTGACGAAGTTCGACGGCTCGGTGGGGAGATAGGGTTTCATGGCGTCGCTCACCACCGTGACGGCGGATTTCCGGGCCGGACCATAGGAGATGAAACCGGCCTGGACCGCCATCTGCTCCGGCTTCGACGCGAAGGAAATGAAACGCCGGGCTGCTTCCAGATTCTTGGCGCCCTTCGGGATGGCCCAGTATTCCCGGAACCAGATCTGATGATCCCAGATGATCTTGAACGGCTTCTTCTCGACGACCGCCGCCGTGTAGATCCGGCCATTGGCGGCCATGGTCATCGCCACTTCCTTGTCCGCCAGCAGCTGCGGCGCCTGCGCATGCGCGTCCCACCACAGGATATCCTTGCGGATCGTGTCGAGTTTGGCGAAGGCCCTGTCCAGTCCTTCGGGTGTCGCCAGGACCGAATAGACGTCCTTGGCCTCGACGCCGTCGGCGATCAGTGCCCATTCCAGGAACGCCTGCGGTTTCTTGATCAGGCCGCGTTTGCCCGGGAAGCGCTTTGTGTCGAAGAAGTCAGCCGCCTTGCTCGGCTTCTCCGACGGAAACAGCTCGTCATTATAGGCGATGATCGTCGACCAGATGATCGTGCCGATCCCGCAATCGGCGAGCGTGCCGTCGATGAAATCATCCTCGGGCTTCGACCCGTCGATTCCCGGCGGCAGGTCTATGCCCGCCACGGACTCGAAAAGCCCGTCATCGCAGCCGCGCGACAGATCCTGCATTTCGACATCGACGACATCCCAGGTGACATTGCCGGTCGATACTTGCGCCCGCAGCTCGCCCAGCCCGCCATTGTAGTCGACCATGTTGGTCTTGATGCCGCTCTCCTTCTGGAAAGGCTCGAGAAACGCCTTCTTCTGGCTGTCGGCATAGCTGCCGCCAAACGATGTCACCGTCACAGCCTCATCCGCCAAGGCGGGCTGGGCGATGAAGCTCGACAGCGCCACGGCGCCGATCGCGATAAGACTCGGAATTTGCAAGCGCATTTCGATTTCCTTCCCTGATGGCCGGCATATCGGCTCTTGTTAGCTATATACAGCTTATAAAAACAGGAGCCGAAATCAACATATTTCTTACGGACATCGTTAGAAAATATAACTTGTCTACGCTAAGCTATATGCATGTCGGGTTCTTTTCGAGTGCCCGAGCATGAAGTAAGCCTAGCTGAGCGCGATAGGATTCGGCCCCGGCGCGCGGCTGGACAGGAACGGGATGATGTCGACGTGAGCGATCTCGAGACTGAGGCCATGGCCCCGAAACGGGTCCAGGCGCACACTATTCATGAGCAGCTCAGGCTCCGGATCTGCCTGCTCGACTATCAGCCGGGCAGCATGCTGCGGGAAAACGACCTCGCGGCCGAATTCGGTGTCAGCCGGACGCCCATTCGCGAGGCGCTGCAACGTCTCGCCATCGAAGGCCTGGTGGAAATCAGAAATGGCGTGGGCACCTTCGTCACCCTGCTCAGCCCAGCCGATCTCCATGACATGTATAAAGCCAGGATCGAAATATCCGCTCTCCTCGGCCGGATCGGCTTGCGCCCCTGCACGCCGGCAGATCTCGAGGAAGTCGACAGGTTGATCTTCCGCACCGAGAAGCTCAATCACTCATTCGGCATTCGTGAATACTGGGACATCAATCACCAGCTTCATTTCGTCGTCAGCGATCTCATCACCAACATCGCCTTCCGCGATGTTTGGGACAGCTTCTATTTCAAGAGCACCCGGGTCTGGTACGGGCTTGCCCAGACGATGACGGACGACGCGACCAATCTGCTGACCATGGAAATCTCTGATCTCCGCCTTGCCATGCAGGAGAACGACGCCGAAGCCATCGGTCTCATCAAGCGGAATTACATTAGCTACAGCTTCCAGCGCGTCCTGCGACGAACTGCTGCTTCGGACAGCTAGTTGCATCATCCACCCACACGACATCCGTATGCGTGGCAACTCCACCTGTCGGCAGTGCGGCCTCCTCTCGGAAGCCGCACGCCCTACTCGTCTTGCGATCTCATTCCTTGATGAAGCTCAACAGGTCGGCGTTGATCGTGGCGGCGTGCGTCGTCGGCATGCCATGCGGGAAGCCCTTATAGGTCTTGAGGGTGCCATTCTTCAGGAGCTTGGCCGACAGCGGCGCGGAGTCGGCGTAAGGCACGATCTGGTCGTCGTCGCCATGCATCACCAGCACCGGCACATTGATCTTTTTGAGGTCGTCGGTGAAGTCGGTCTGCGAGAAGGCGACGATGCCGTCATAATGCGCCTTGGCGCCACCCATCATGCCCTGTCGCCACCAGTTCCAGATGACGCCCGGCTCAGGCTTGGCGCCCGGCCGGTTGTAGCCATAGAAGGGCCCGGCCGGCACGTCGTAATAGAACTGGGCGCGGTTGGTGGCGACCTGTTCCTGGAAACCGTCGAACACTTCCTTGGGCAGCCCGCCCGGATTGCTGGCGGTCTTCACCATCAAGGGCGGCACCGCGGCGATGATCGCCGCCTTGGCGACACGAGCCTCGCCGTGACGGGCGATGTAATGCACCACTTCGCCGCCACCGGTTGAATGGCCGACATGGATCGCGTCCTTGAGGTCGAGATGGGCGGTGAGGGCCGCGAGGTCGTCGGCATAATGGTCCATGTCGTGACCATCCGCCACCTGGCTGGAGCGGCCATGGCCGCGCCGGTCATGGGCGATAACGCGGAAGCCCTTGTTGAGGAAGAACATCATCTGGGCGTCCCAGTCGTCGGATGAGAGCGGCCAGCCATGGCTGAATACGATCGGCTGGCCCTTGCCCCAGTCCTTGTAGAAGATCTCGACGCCATCCTTGGTCCTGACGGTCGGCATTTGGTGGTCCTTTCGTTGAATTTCGCGAGGTTAAGCGTGTTTGACATGGCAAAGATAGCTGGACGGAGGCATCATACGGATTGGCAAAACTGACATTCTTCAGGGCAAAACTGACATTCTTCAGGGCAAAACTGACATGGAAACCGGGGACGGCCCGACTGAAATCGCCATCCTGGCCTATCCCCGCGCCCAGTCCGCCGCGATCCACGGCCTGACTGATCTCTTCGTCGAGGCGAGCCGCATCTCGCGCCGCCTCGCCGCCGACACCACGGCGCCGCCGGCGTTGCGTGTGACTCATTGGCGCCCGTCGGACAAAGGATCAGGCCCGGAGCTCGGTTTCGATACCCATCCCGGCCGGCCGAGCCACCCCGCCGTCGTCATCGCGCCCCCGACCCTCGCCGGACCTCCGATCATCGACACCATCCGCCCCTTCGCCCAGTGGATGCGCGAGCGCCATGACAAGGGCGCGACGCTCTGCTCGATCTGCGGCGGCACCTTCGTGCTCGCCGAAAGCGGTCTTCTCAGCAACCGCGCCGCGACCACGCATTGGGGATATGCCGAGGAGCTGGCGCGGCTTTATCCCGACATCCAGGTCGATGGCGACAAGCTCATCGTCGAGGACGGCGACATCATTTCGAGCGGCGGCATCATGTCCTGGACCGATGTCGGCCTGAAGCTGATCGACCGCTTTCTGGGATCTGCTGTCATGCTCGCGACCGCGCGGTTCTTTCTCATCGACACGGCCGGCCGCGAGCAGCGCTTCTACAGCACCTTCTCACCCAAGCTCGACCATGGCGACGAGGCGGTACTGAAAGTTCAGCATTGGCTGCAGAAAGAGGACGGCCACCAGGCGACGCTCGCGGCGATGGCGCTGCATGCCGGGCTCGAGGAGCGCACCTTCCTGCGCCGCTTCCGCAAGGCGACCGGCCTCAACCCCACCGAATACAGCCAGCGCCTGCGCATCGGCAAAGCCCGCGAGTTGCTTGAGCTCACCAATCGCACGATCGACCAGGTGGCCTGGGCCGTCGGCTATGACGATCCGGGCTCGTTCCGCAAGACTTTCCACAAGCTGATCGGATTGAAGCCCGGCGACTACCGCAAACGTTTTTCGGTGACGCCGGGCGGAGTCGGAGGCTGATCAATAGGTCGCGCGGCCGCCCGACACGTCGAACACTGCCCCCGTCGAGAACGAGCATTCTTCGCTGGCGAGGAAGGTGACGAGGCTCGCCACTTCATCGACCTGACCGAAACGCCCCATCGGGATCTTCGACAGCATGAAGTCGATATGGGCCTGCGTCATCTGGTCGAAGATCGGCGTCTTGACCGCCGCCGGCGTCACGCAATTGACGGTGATCTTGCCTTTGGCGAGTTCCTTGCCCAGCGATTTGGTGAGGCCGATGACCGCCGCCTTGGAGGTTGAATAGGCCGAGGCATTCGGATTGCCTTCCTTGCCGGCGATCGAGGCGATATTGACGATGCGGCCATAATCGTTCTTCTGCATCACCGGCACGATGTTGCGGCAGCAATAGAATACGCCGTTCACATTGATGTCGATCACCTGGCGCCATTTGTCGGACGGATACTCCCAGGTCGTGGCATTGGGACCGGTGATGGCCGCACTCGTCACCAGGACATCGATACGCCCGAACTTCTTCACCGTCTCGGCGACCGCGGCCGCGACACTGTCTTCCCGGGCGACATCGACGGCGACGCCAAACGCCTGAGCGCCGATCTTGCCCGCCGCCGTGGCCCCCGCATCGACGTCCCAGATCGCGACCGATCCGCCTTCCGCGACGATGCGCTCCGATATGGCGAAGCCGATCCCCGAGGCTCCTCCGGTGACCACCGCGACGCGTCCCTTGAATCTTCCGGCAAACTGCATGTTATCCCCTGTCATAAATCGAAATCGGCCGGACCATTTCACGCGAAGGGCTCCAGTGCAAGCCATTAAACGCGTGACCGCCATTTCGGAATATGCGACACTGTTGAAAAGTATGACAATTGGGAGAAACGCATGAACAAGCCCGTCCATCCGGCGCCCGCCGGCGATGCCGGTGTCGTCCGCATCCAGCAATTCGAAAGCCCGGCCGGCGTCCCATCGCTGTCGACGCAGCTCCTCGCCACCGCCGACGGCGACCTCAATCGCGAGCTCAACAGCTTCCTGTTCGACCCGCCGTCCAACCCCCATCTGCTCAAAGGCAAGAAGATCGCCATCTGCTGCACCAATGGCGTCGAAGAGGTGGAGATCCTGGGCGCCCATCGCTGGTTGAGCGAGCATGGCGCCACCGTCCATATCGTGGCGCCCAAGGCGGGCCCCTTGCCGCCCTCTTACGGCGTGCGCATGCCGCAAATCGCCGAGACCCACGTTCTTGCCATCCGCCTCATGGAGAATGGCGGCTGGCTCAAAATCGACCAGTATGTCGAGACCGCCAAGGCGTCCGACTATGACGCCGTCATATTGCCGGGCGGCTGCTGGAATCCGGACTTCCTGCGCGCCGACAAGAACGCCATCGCTTTCGTGCAGGACATGAACAAGGCCGGCAAGCCGGTCTGCGGCATCTGCCACGGCCCCTGGGTGATGATCAGCGCCAGGATGCTGAAAGGCAAAAAGGCCACCGCCGTGTGGAACATCCACATCGATCTCGAAAATGCCGGCGCCACCGTCATCGATGAACCGGTGGTGGTCGACGGCAATCTCATCACCGCGCGGTTCCCCTATGACCTGCCGCGCATGGTCGAGGCGCTGGTGAAGCAACTCACAAAATAACGTCATCCCGGCGAAAGCCGGGACCCATTGAATAAGTGCAGGCGGGCGGTGGTTGGAATTTAATGGATCCCGACTTTCGTCGGGATGACGGATTGGGATTACCCCTTGATCCTCCACTCCTTCATCACCTTCAACGTATCCGCGAAGGACGTGATGCCCGCATCCGAGCCAAGGCCTGTCGCCACCAGTCCCGCCGCGGCTTGGGCAAACCGCAGCGACGTCTCGACATCCATCTTGTGATGGAGCGCCGCGATGAAGCCCGCGTCGAAGGCGTCACCGCACCCTGTCGTATCCACCACCTTGACCTCATAGGCCGGCGACTTCCGCCTTGTGCCGTCCTTGTGCGCATAGAAAGCCCCCTCGCCGCCCAGCGTGAAGACGCAACACGCCGCACCCCGGTCGAGATAGAATCTGGCGCAATCCTCCGGCGACGACTGCCCCGACATGTCGCGCGCCTCCTCGATCGACGGCATGAAGTAGTCGATATAAGGCAGAAGCGGTTCAACATTTCGGAGTGTCTCGGCACTCGCCGCGATGAGATCGAAGGTCACCGTGCGCCCGCGTCTCTTTGCCTCTTTCAACAGAACCGCGCTCGCCGGCCCGTCGAGCCGCTTGAGCAACCCGGTGCCGCCCAGATGGATGATCGGCGCGTCGAAGACCTGATCATAGGCCGCGGCCGGCACGTCGAAATGATCGGAGGCGCCGCGCACATGCAGCGCCGGACGGTCGCCATTGGGCCTCACATTGAGGATCGTCGCCGAGGTCGGCACACCTTTGAGGCGTTGCATCGCCGAGGTGTCGATGCCGTGTTTCGCGAGCGTCAGCAGCACCCAGTCGGCCTTCTCGTCGTCACCGACCGCGCCGACCGCGAGGCTCTTGAGGCCAAGCTTGCCCGTATCGACGACGGTGCCGCCCGCCGTGCCGGCGACGGTCAGCCTGATCTCCTCGATGAAATCGACATTGCCGCGCTCAGGGATGCGGGTGACGGGCCGGCCCAGCACGTCAAGAATATAGAGGCCGATGACGGAGACGTCGTAGCGCATGATGGAGGTGTTCTGTCTATTTCTTGGAAAGATAGGTGACGGCCGCGGCGAAGCCCGCTGCCGCGACGGCGAGGGCCCAGACCAAGGGCTGCAGATAGAATGGCGGCGTCGCCAGCTGCACCTTGCCGGCCGTGGTGGCGGGGTCCGGCGGCTTCAGGAAGAAGACGCCATAGAGATGGGCCGCGGCGATCGAGATCAACAGCACGCAGCAGAAGATCATCGCCACCACCAGCGCCACCGTGACGATGCTGCGGACACTCACGCCCGGCCGCGCCAAGGGCAGCAGGTTGTTGACGAGGCCGGCCAGCACCACGAGACCCGAGCCCACCGCGAAAAGCGTCAGGCTGAAGGGCTGGAAGATCAGGAGCAGCGCCAATATGCCGAGGCCGATGATGAAACCTTCGAGGCGGAGCGCGCCCTGTGGCGTCAAGCCCTTTGCCGGCCCTTCGCTCATGCCCGCACCGCCTTTCCGTCTTCCCCGAATATGTGCGTCTGGCTCGGATCGGCGCGCAGATGCAGCTTCTCGCCGATCTTGAATTTGACGTCGCGCGGCACCACCACGCGGATGTCGGATTCATCGGGCGTGCGCGCATGCACCAGCGTCTCCGCGCCCATCGGCTCGATGAGCTCGGCGGTGGCGAGGATCGTGTCCTTCGCCCCGGCGCCGACCGGCGTGAATGCGCGGGGACGAATGCCGAGCGTCACCTCCGAGGGCTTGAGTCCGCCCACCGCCGGATTGACCTCGAGTTCCACCCGCTCGCCGCCGAACTGGATCGTCGCCTTGGCGCCACTCACCTTTTCGAGCTTGCCCTTGACCAGATTCATCTGCGGCGTGCCGATGAAGCTCGCCACGAAGACATTGGCGGGCTTGGCGAAGACCTGATGCGGCGTACCGATCTGCTCGATGATGCCGTCGCGCATGATGGCGATGCGGTCCGCCATGGTCAGCGCCTCGAGCTGGTCATGCGTCACGATCACCGTCGCCTTGGAGAGATTGGACAGCACTTCCTTGATCTGGCCGCGCATCGAATGGCGCAATTCGACATCGAGGCGCGACAGGGGTTCGTCGAACAGGAAGCAGTTGGGCTCGCGCACGATGGCGCGGGCGACCGCAATACGCTGCTTTTCGCCTTCCGACACCTGCCCCGGCATGCGGTCGAGCACCTCGGTCAGATGCAGGATTTCCGCCACCCGCTTCACCCGCCGGTCGCGGTCGGGCTTGGATATCTTCTCGTAATGCAGCGGCATGGCGATGTTCTCGCCGACGCTCAGCGCCGGATAGAGCGCATAGAACTGGAACACCATGGCGATGTCGCGCTTTTCCGGGCTCAGATCATTCATGCGCTTGCCGCCGATCACGATCTCGCCCGATGTCACCCGTTCGAGTCCCGCGATCATGCGCAGCGTCGTCGTCTTGCCGCAACCCGAGGGCCCCAGGAGACATACGACTTCGCCGGCGGCGACGGAGAGATCGGCGTCCTTCACGGCGACGAAATCGCCGAACCTCTTGGTGATCTTGCGGGCTTCGATGGTCGACATTCTATCTCTTCACGGTGCCGAAGGTGACGCCCCGCAGCAGATGGTCCTGCAGGAAGAAGGTCACCAGGAAAACAGGGATCAGGAACAGCGTTTCGATGGCCGCGAGCAGGCCCCACAGCACGCCGATGCCGCCGCCGCCCACCGCCTGGTTCATCGCGACCGGCACGGTGCGGGTGTCGACACCGGTCAGCAGCAGCGCGAACAGGAACTCGTTCCAGGTCAGGATGAGGCCGAAGACGAAGGTCGCGGCGAGGCCGGCCAGCACCTGCGGCAGGCAGATCTTGCGGAACACCTTGATCTCGCTCGATCCGTCGAGGCGCGCCGCATCCTCGACATCGGGCGACAGCTCATCGAAGAAGCTCTTCATCATCCAGATCGTGAACGGCAGGTTGAAAGCCGTATAGAGCAGGATGATGCCGGGATAGGATCCCGACAGCCCTGAGATGCGGAACATCAGGATGACCGGGATGATCACCACGATGGCCGGCAGCATGCGGGTGGTGAGAATGATGAAGAGATAGGTGTCGTTGCCCTTGAGCGGATAGCGCGAGAAGCCATAGGCCGCGAGCGTGCCGATCACCAGAGCGAGCAGCACCGAGGTGCTGGCGATGAAGATCGAGTTGAAGAAGAAGCGGTCGAAGCCGGTGCTTTCCGCCGCCCCACCCGCGACATAGGCGCGGGAGAACACCGAGGTGAAGTTCTCGAGCGTCGGCGAGAAGACATATTGCTCGGGGATGAGGCCGAACAAAGTCGTCGGAAGGAGCTTCGGCGGCACCGCCAGCGCTTCCGTCTGCAGCTTGAACGAGGTCAGGATGATGATCAGGACGGGCAGGAAGTAGATGAGGCTGATGATGGCGGCGAAAAGCGTATGGCCCCAGCCCGCCTCGCCGACGCCCGACGCCTTGCGGAAGCCCAGTTTTTCCCAGATGGATGTCGTGTCGGCCATCGCTCAGGCCCCCTGGCTGCGCCGGTTGGCGATATAGAGATAGAGATTGGTGAGCACGATCACCACGAAGAGCAGAAGATAGGAGAGTGCCGCGCCCTCGCTCGTCTTGTTCTGCTCATTGGCGATGCGGATCACGTGATAGGAGATGGTCATCGTGTCATTGCCGCCCTTGGTCAGCAGGATCACCAGATCGGCCATCTTGAAGGCCTCGATGGTGCGGAACAGAAGCGCCAGCATCAGGAGGCCGCGAATATAGGGGAAGGTGATGGTCCAGAAGCGCCGCCAGCCCGAAACCCGGTCGATCGCCGCCGCCTCATAGAGATATTTGGGCACCGAGACGAGCCCGGCCAGCACCAGCAGCATGACGAAGGGCGACCACATCCAGGCATCGGCGAAGACGATGCCCGCGACCGCGCCGGTCTTGCTCGACATCAGGATGAACTGCTCGCCGCCCCAGGCCTTGATCACCTGGCTCAGGAGCCCGAAGGTCGGATCGTAGTAATAGGAGAAGAACACGCCCACCGCGACCACCGACAGCATCATCGGCGTCAGCACCAGGATGAGCAGATATTTGCGCAACGGGAACTGCTTGGCGAACAGCACCGCGAGCAGGAAGCCGACGATCATCTGCGCGGTGACGGTCAGCACCACGAACAGCGCGGTGTTGGTGAGATTGGCCCACAGCTCCGGCGCCTTGAGGTCGTTGGTGAGCAGCTGCTGATAATTCCTGAGGCCCACGAAGCGGATATTCTGCTGGTTGCTCTGATAGGCGAAGAAGGAAAGGCCCAGCGACCAGAGCAGCGGAAAGATGTTCATCACGAACAGCACCGCGATCGCCGGCGAGACGAGCAGCCCGCCATAATAGTGGCGGCGATAGGCATTGACCACGAAGCTCGCCGCCACCATGGCCGCCATGGCGCCGACCACCCAGAAGGCGATATCCGCGGACAGGATCAGCGTGGCGAGGACCGACACGGCGAGACCGACGACGATGGCGAGCTTCCAATTGTCGGGCGCGATGGTCTTGAAGTCGGGCGCCGGTGGCGAAAGAGCGACGCTCGTCATGTCCTCCTCCAATTCGTCATCCCGGCGAAAGCCGGGATCCACAAAAGCCTCTCCACGCGAGAAGCCCTGCCCGCATTGCGCGAGTTTAATGGGCCCCGACTTTCGTCGGGGTGACGGAGAATGGATTGGGAGGCCACCAGGAGTTCCGGCACGAGAGCGAAATCCTCAAACGATCATCAGAGACAAAGAGGACGCCCGTTTATGTTTCGGGCGTCCTCGGTTTTCTGTCTGTTACGGCGCGATCAGGCCGGCTTCGGTGAGCAGGTTCTGCTGGAACTTCGCCACATTATCGAGCGTCGTCTTGGCATCCTGCTTACCGGTGATGGCGAGATCGAACTGGTCCTGCTGCTGGGTGAGCAGCTCGAAGAACTGCGGCACGTGCCACACGTCCTTCTGCCAGTCGAGGCTCGGCGCCCAGGCGCGGTTCCACGGCCGGTAGGTGACGTAGTTCGGATCGCTATAGACCGACTTCATGGCCGACTGGCCGCCCTTCGAAGCATATTCGGTCTGCACCGGCTTCGACAGCCACCACTTCACGAAGTCGACCGCTTCCTTGTTCTGCGCATCGTTGTTCCAGGTCATCAGAACGAAGGGCTGACCGCCGATATTCGACCAGCGGATGAGCTTGCCGTCCGCCCCGCGGGTGCCCGGCGCCTGGCCGAAGACCAGCTTGTCGGAGACCTTCGAGGTTTCCGGATTGAGCGAGGCTTCGCCGAGGCCGATCCAGTCGATGTTCATCGCGACCTTGCCTTCGCGGAACAACTCGTCGGACTTGAAGATGTCCATCGTGCCGGTCTTGGCGACGGGCGGCATGTACTGGATGAGGCTCAGATAATGATCGAGCGCCTTGACCGCTTCCGGTGAATTGACCACGCCTTCCGCCTGGCCTTTCGGCGCCTGGGTTTCATCCCAGGTGTTGCCGCCATTCTGCCAGATGAAGCCGTTGATCTGCATCGAGGAGAAGTCGTAGCCTTTGCCGGCCTGATAGGCGATGCCGTAGAAATCGTCATCGGCCGGCTTGCCGGCGAGATTTTCGCCCTTCTTGCGCTGGAAGAACTTGCCGATGTCCTCGAACATCGCCCAGTCCATGTCGTCGAGCTCTTCCGGCGCGCAGGGCAGCTTCTTGTTGAACTTCGCCTGGAAGTTCTTCTGCTCTTCCTCGTTGCACAGAATGTCCTTGCGCGCGAAGGTCACCAGCACGTCGGGGAACTGCGGGAAGCCGTAGAAATTGGCCGTCTTGTGCGGATAGGTCGAATAGGCGTTGCGCACGTTTTCATGCATGTCGTCCATCGCCGCCTTCAGCGCCGGATCGGCATCGATCAGGTCGTTGATCTTGCGGAAATAGCCGCCTTCCACGAAGGCGCCGAGCCATTGCGAATCCGATACCGCCATATTGTATTTCTGCTCGCCCGAGGTGAGCGAGGCGTTGACGCGCGTATAGAAGTCGGGCCACGGAATGAAGTCGATATCGAGCTTCACCGTGTTGCCTGACGGCGCCTTATATTGCTTGTCGAACATGTCCTTCATGATGCGGGTCGGCGGCCAGTCCGGCACCGCCATCTTGAGCACGATTTCCTCGGCCGTCGCCGGTGTGAGGAATGTGCCGCTCATCATGGTCGCGACCGCGGCCGCGCCTGCGAAGGACGTCAACTTATATTGCCAACTCATGTCCTGTTTCTCCTCCCTAAAGCATGGTCCGGAAAACTGTGGTCCTTCCGGAAAGACGTGTTAGGCACTTCAACTTCCTTCGCGTCGCAAATCTGATCATCGCAAAGCGAGACCATCCGCGGCGCTGAAGACATGGATCTTGTGAGTATCGATCTTGATCGGCAGCTGGTCGCCGAGCTTGATCTCGCTGGCGCGCGATTCCGGCAGCACGATGCGCAGATTGTCGGACTTTTCACCGAGCGAGACGACGGTGACGTCGCCCAGGGGCTCCAGCAGCTGCACCGGCGCCGAAAGATTGGCGGATGAGGCCGGAGCGATTTCGAGATCGGCCGGGCGCACGCCCATGAATACCTTGGTCCCCGCTTTGGCGCCGAGCTTGCGGTCGAGCGCGAAGCTGCCGAAGCCGGTCTTCAGGCTCTGGCCGTTCTCGGCCACCGTCGCCGGCAGCAGATTGATATGCGGCGCTCCGATCTTGGCCGCGACATAGGTATCGATAGGCCGTTCATAAAGCTCGTCCGGCGTTCCCTTCTGCACCACCGCGCCATCGCGCATCACCGCGATCTCCTCGCCCATCGACAGGGCCTCGAGCTCGTCGGGCGTCGCATAGATGATGGTCATGCCGAACTGGCGGTGCAGGCGCTTGAGCTCGGCCCGCATGTCGTGGCGCAATTTGGCGTCGAGATTGGTCAAGGGCTCGTCGAGCAGGAGAATATTGGGCCGCCTGATCAGCGAGCGGCCGAGCGCCACGCGCTGCTGCTCGCCGCCCGACAGCGTGTTGGGCTTGCGCTCGAGTCGGTGGCCGAGCTTCAGCATCGCGGCGGTTTCCTTGACCCGCTTGTCGATCTCGGCTGAGGCGACCTTCGCCTCGCGCAACGGATAGGCGAAATTCTCAAAGACGGTGAGATGCGGATAAAGCGCGAAAGACTGGAACACCATCGACACGCCGCGCGACTTGATCGGCGCATGGGTCACATCGGCCCCGTGCAGCGCCACCCGCCCCTCATCCGGAATCACCAGGCCGGAGATCATCCGCAAGGTCGTCGTCTTGCCGACGGAGCTCGGCCCGAACAGCGCGAAGAACTGGCCTTCGCCCACCGAAAAACTCAAATCCTTGAGGGCCCGCACGCGGCCATAGGCCTTCGAGACATTGTCGAGGCTGACCGCCGGCGGCTTGTTATTGGATGATGCCACGAGCCCCCTCACAAAGAGAGAGACATGCTGGGCCAATGATGGATCATCGACGCTTATTCCTCCCGGTTACACGCATTTTCCGCGTTTTATTCTTGATCAAACTGGTAGTACCAAATTGATCCGAGCGCAAGACTTTCTGTTGGAACTGCATTGCAAAAGTGGTGCTGCACGTGCGAATTGCGCCCCTTGCGGGGAAAATCTCTCTGTTCTATGCGTAAAGAAACAGAAATTGGTCGGACCAAAATGGTCGGCCCAGAATATCAGGGAGGAACCACATGCATCTTTCGACACATAACTGGATGCGCGCCGAGCCGCTCGAGACGACTTTGGCCCGCATCAAGAAATTCGGCTATGAAAGCATCGAGATTTCCGGCGAGCCGACCCAATATAATGTGAGCGACACGCGCAAGCTGCTGAAGCAATACGGCATCCGCTGCTGGGGCTCGGTCACCCTCACCCTCGCCGACCGCAATCTCGCCTCCAAGGACGAAGGCCAGCGCGCCAAGACCATCGACTACATGAAGAGCGTCATCACCATGGTGAATGAGCTCGACGGCGAGATCATCACCCTCGTGCCCGTCACCGTCGGCAAGATTCATCCCGACGGCACGCCCGAGGAAGAATGGCAGTGGCTCATCGAGGGCGTCACCGAATGCTACAATCACGGCAAGAAGAAAGGCGTGCGCATCGCCATCGAGCCGTTGAACCGCTTCGAGACCTATCTCTTGAACCGCGCCGACCAGGCGTTGGCACTCGCTGAGGCCATCGCCCCTGATTGCGGCGTCTGCATCGACGCCTTCCATCTCAATATCGAGGATGCCGACATGTTTGCCTCGATCAAGAAGGCCGGCAAGCGCCTCTATGACTTCCACGTCGCCGACAACAACCGCATGGCGGCGGGCCAGGGCGCGCTCGACTGGAAGAAGATCGTCCAGACGCTGAAGGATACCGGCTATGACGGCGCCCTCACCGTCGAATTCGTGGCGCCGGTCGACCGCACGCCGGCCTCGCAGTATCCGAACGCCATCGAAAAGAACCCGGTCGACATTTCGCCCGAGCAGTTGAAGTTCATTCAGGATCACGGTTCGAGCCTGCTGAGCGAGGAATTCTACACGATGCTCGTCAAGAAATCGGCCGACACCATCCTGCCGTTGATCAAGTGACCGGCCGGGCGGGCCGCCACCGGGCGGCCCTGCCCGTTCTGGCCGGGAGAACATGATGAAGATCGAACGGATCGAAGCCACCTGGGTATCCATCCCCATTGCCGCCGAACGCCAGCATAAGAGCGACTTCGGCCAGATCCGGACATTCGACGCGGCCATCGTCCGTATCGACACCGATGCCGGCATCACCGGCTGGGGCGAAGGCAAGAACGCCGCCGGCAGTGCGGGCACCTATGCCGCGCTCGTCACCCTCATCAACAAGGAATTCGCCCCGCGCCTCATCGGCCGCGACGCGCGCGACATTTCCGTCATCTGGGACTCGCTCTACAACGGTGTACGCGCCCATCACGCGACGACGCGTGGCCACGCAATGCCCGACATGGCGCGCCGCGGACAGACCATCGCCGCCATCAGCGCCATCGACATTGCTCTGTGGGACATCGCCGGCAAGTCACTGGGCGTGCCGGTCTGGCGCCTGCTCGGCGGCCGCAAGGCAGAGGCCATGCCGGCCTATGCCTCGGGCGGCTGGGCCGATGCGAAGACGATCGGCGACCAATTGTCGGGTTATGTGAAGCAAGGCGGTTTCAAGGCGGTGAAGATGCGGGTCGGCGCCATGGACGGCGCGCCGCATGTCAGCGCCGAGCGGGTCAAGGCGGCGCGCGCGGCGCTCGGGCCTGACATCGAGATCATGGTCGATTCGCATGGCACCTTCACCGTCGCCGAGGCCAAACGGTTCGCTCACCTCGTCCGCGACTGCAATCTCGCCTGGTTCGAGGAGCCGGTCACCGCCGACGACAAGGTCGGCATCGCCGAAGTGCGCGCCGCTTCCATGATCCCGATCGCCGCCGGCGAAAGCGAGTTCACCCGCTTCGACTTCCGCGATCTCATCACCCAGCGCGCCGTCGACATCCTGCAGCCGGACCTCGCAATCTGCGGCGGCATCACCGAGGCGCGCCGCATCGATGCGCTGGCCACCTCCTTCAATCTGCGCCTCGCGCCGCATCTGTGGGCCGGGGCCCCGGCCTTCTTCGCCGGCCTGCATCTCGCCGCGGCGAGCCCGTCGAGCTATATTCTCGAATATTCGCTGGGCGCCAATCCGATGCTGCATGACCTGATCGAAGAGGATGTGAGCGTCACTGACGGCATGATCGCCATTCCCGACCGGCCTGGCCTCGGCATCACGGTGCGTGAGGACATGCTCAGCACCCATGCGGTGAAACTGCAATGATCGAGCACCGTGACCTCGTCTCCGAATTGGCGCTGTTCTTCCTGCGGCGCAAATATGAGCCGGGCGAGCGCGTCCCTTCCGAGCGTGAGCTGGCCGAGCGTTTCAAGGCGGGACGCGGCCTCATCCGCGAGGCGCTCGCTTATCTCGAGGCCCTGCGCGTCATCGACCGCAAGGCCAAGTCCGGCATCTACATGTCGAATGATGCCGCGAGCGTCGAGGCGCTGGCCCTCTTCGCCCAGATCGGCGTGCCGCTTCAGGCCGAGGAAGTGCGCCAGTCGAACGAGATGCGCCGCATCCATGAGATCACCGCGGTGCGCCTCGCCTGCGAGCGCGCCACGCTGGAAAATTTCGACCGCATGCGCGCCGTGCTCGCCACCTCGATGAAACGCATCGACGCCGGCGAGCCGATCGACATCGAGGATCGCGACTTCCATCTCGAGATCATCAACGCCACGCAGAACAATATCTTCTACCGCATCGTGCGCATCTTCTACCTGATGACGGCGGAGCGCCGGCGCATCTATTTCCAGCGCCCCGAGCGCTGCCGTGAATCGCACAACGAGCATATCCGCATCTTCGAGGCGATCGCGCGCCGCGACGCGGTCGAGGCCATGGGCCTGATGGACGCGCATCTGAAAGGCGTCGAAAGCTACTGGACCGGCCTCCTCGACAAGCCCCAGTCGCTCGAGAAGCCGCAGCCGGAAGCCGCCTGGCTGCGCCACATATCGAGCTGAACGTTCAACCTGTCATCCCGGCGAAAGCCGGGACCCATTAAACTCTCGCAAACCGGTACACTGTCGATGATCCGGATAAGGCTCAATGGATCCCGGCTTTCGCCGGGATGACGATATTGGAAAGATGACCATGCCCATCGTCTACTCGACCCATCCTCTCCATCCCAATGCCGCCCGCCGGCTCGACGGCCATGCCGAGCTCGTCATCGCCTCCGACCTCACGCCTGACACCCTCGCCCGCGAGGCGCAAACCGCCGACATCGTCATCGTGCGCGCCAATCTGCCCCATACTCTCTTTTCCGGCGCGCCGAAGCTCAAGGCCGCCATCCGCCACGGCGCCGGCCTCGACATGATCCCCGTCGAGGCGGCAACCGCCGCCGGCGTGCTTGTCGCCAATGTGCCGGGCGTCAATGCCCGCTCCGTCGCCGAGCATGTGATCTTCATGGCGCTCGCTTTCGCCCGCCGCTTCCGCGCCATCGACGGCGATCTGCGCCACAAGGGCTGGCTCGCCGGCCGTGCGCACTCTCTGGAGGCGCGTGAGCTCGCCGGCGCCACCATGGGCATCATCGGCATGGGCCATCTGGGCAAGGCCATCGCCGCCATCGCCACAGGCGGCTTCGGCATGCGGGTGCTCGGCCACACGCGCCGCAATGCCGGCTTCCCTGAAGGTGTGGAAGCGGTCACCCGCGATGACCTCCTTAAGCAGAGCGACTATGTCGTGCTCGCCTGCCCGCTCTCGCCCGAGACGCGCGGCTCGATCGGCGCCCACGAGCTGGCGCTGATGCCGAAGGGTTCCTTCCTCATCAATGTCGCGCGCGGCGCTGTGACGGTGGAGAGCGACGTCGTCGCCGCCCTCGCGAGCGACCATCTCGGCGGTGCCGCCATCGACGTCTTCGCCGAGCAGCCGCTCCCCGCCGATCATCCTTTTTTCAGCTTCGATAATGTGATCCTCACACCCCATCTCGCCGGCATCACCGAGGAGAGCATGGAGCGCATGGGGCTAGGCGCGGTCGAGGAAACCTTGCGCGTGCTCAAGGGCGACCTGCCGGTCAACCTCGTCAATCCGTCGGTCGTCGCGCAGTACCGGCGGCGCTTCGCCTGACCGGGACGCGCCTCATTCCGCTTTCAAGTCGAGACCGGGCGGCTGTTTGCCGAGGCTCTCCGACGGCACATTCAAGACCGGCTGATCCGGATTGGCGCGCTGGGGAATGAGCGCGGCGCTCCCATAGAGAAGTCCCGCGGCGAGCAGCCAGCTTCCGGCAATCCGCGCCGCGATCAGGAACCACGGATGTTCGATCGCGCCGGCCACAAGCGCCGCCACCACAACAATCCAGACTCCGATCGCGACACCTGCGCACGACACGACGAGCCCGTTCACTGTCGGGTCCGTCAGGCCGGTGGCGACGGCGAGCATCGCCCCCGCCAGCAGCGCGACGGGTGCAAACAACCAGTTCCGCGCCCGCTGGGGCGCGATGAGGAGCAGCCCTGCGGCCACATTTGATATCGGGCCGGTCAGAAACAGATGCGCGGCGGCTTGCGGCACACCGTCCAGGGCGGCCATGAACCAGGGGCGGATATTGAAGCCGATCACCGCGCCGGCGACGCATATCGCGACCGCGCTCCAGGATCGCCACCGGTCGAGCAATGCGAGAGCGACACCAAGGCCGAGCAAGGGCGCAACTCTTTCGACGGACAATGCGTTGGTCAGCGCCCACCCGGCGACCATGCCGCGCGCGCCGGGATCCTGCATGGCGAGCGCCATGATGGCCAACAGCCCGGGCACTGCCAGTATCGGCCCAGCCCATCGTCTGATAAGAGGCGCCATCTTCTATACGAGGAAATAGAAACCGGCGGCGGCGACAAGAGCGCCGAGCGCGCGGCAGAGACGGCCGCCGAACGGCTTCTGCAGCACCAGCCCTACCCCGATGCCGAAAATGTGGATCATGCCGGTCGCGATGACGAAGCCGATCGCAAAATCAGCCGGGTCGGCGGTGGCGGGCAATTCGCTTCCATGCGCATAGCCATGACATATCGCGAAGATGGAAATGAGCAGCAGCGCCACCCATTCGGGGGGCTTCCACCGCGCCGCGATCGCCGAACCGAGAGCGATGATGGACAGCGCTATGCCGATCTCTGTTCCGGGCAGCGGCAGCCCGGCAATGCCCATGATGCCGCCGACCACCATGATGAGCGGAAAGGTGACCGGCAGTGTCCACACCGTCCGGCCGCCCATCTGCGCGCCCCAGAGACCGACCGCGAACATGGCGAGAAAATGATCCGGCCCGGTCAGCGGATGAGCGAAACCGCTGCCGAGACCTCCAGCGCCGCTTTGAATGAGATGGGCGTGGGCAACGCCCATTGCGCCCCAGAAGCCGCCGGCGAAGACAACGATATGAAGTGCGCTACGGGTCCTGTTCCTCATCCGCTCACCTCTCTGACAACCGTGAAACCGGAGACACCGAAACGAGATAGAATGTGGCGCTGATGGCGGTGATCCAGAAGCTGGTCGGCCAGTCCGTATAGAAGGCGAGCGCCAGCCCTGACCACGCTTCGATGAGGGCGAGCGCCGCCGACAGGAGCAGTCCCGCCGTGACGCGCGTGGTGAGGCGTTGCGCCGTCGCCGCCGGACCGACCATCAGGGCGAAGACCAGCAGCACGCCGACCACTTGCGCGCATTGCGCCGTCGCCAGCGCGACGATCGCCAGGAACACCGCTGACAGGAGGCGCAGGCGAACGCCTTTTGCGTCGGCCAGTTCCGGCTGGAGGCTGGCGAACAGCAAGGGCCGCGCGATGACGCCGAGAACGCCGAGGCAGAATACGCCCAGAGCGAGCAGCACCCACACGGTCGATGCGCTCACCGCCAGAATGTTGCCGAACAGAAGGCTCGTGGCCTGCGTCGCGAAGCCGGTGAAGAAATGCAGGAACAGGAGGCCGAGACCGAGGGCGAGCGCCAGCACGAGGCCGATGGCGACGTCCCGGTTGGCAAGCCGGTCGCCGAGGAATCCCATACCGAGGCCGGCGGCGACGGTCAGAAGCACAAGCCCCGCCAGCGGCGACGCGCCGATCAGGACCGCGCCGGTAGCGCCGGTGAAGCCGACATGGGCGAGCGCGTGGCCGGCGAAAGTCTGCCCGCGCAGAACGAGGAAATAGCCGACGCATCCCGCGACCACCGCCACGATGGCGGAAGCGATGAAGGCCGTCCGCATGAATTCATACTGCAGCATGATCATGCTCGTGCCGGTGGGCGTCGCCTTCGACTTCGTGATCACCCGCGAGCACGAAGATTTTGCCCCCGAGTTGGATGACATTGATCGGCGCCCCATAAAGCTTGGACAGCACCGGGCCGGTGATCACCTCGTTCACGCTGCCGATCGCGGCATGGCCGCTGCCCAGATACATCACCCGGTCGAGCGCACCGAGCAGCGGATTGAGCTCGTGGGAGCTGAACACGACCGGAATCGCCAGGGCCGACTGGATGCGCTTCACCAAGGCGACCACGGCCCGCTGCCGTTTCGGGTCGAGGCTGATCAGCGGCTCATCGAGCAGCAGTAGACGCGGAGACCCGATCAACGCCTGGGCCAAAAGGAGCCTTTGCCGTTCACCGCCCGACATCTGCAGGAGCGGTCGCTTCGCCAGATCGTACGCCTCGACGAGATCGAGCACGCGCTCGACATCGGCCCGCGCCGCGCGACTGAGGAGCGGCAGGCCCAGCCGGTGGCCGTTGACCACGGACGCCACGAAATCCCACCCGTTGAGGCGCAGCGCCTCGCTATGGCCGCGCAGCTGCGGCATGTAGCCGATGGCGGGATTGCCGCGCGCCGCCGGATCGCCGAACACCGAGATGCGCCCCGAGGTCGCGGGAACGAGCCCCATGATGGCGCGCAGCAAGGTCGTCTTGCCGGCGCCGTTGGCCCCCAGCAGGCCGACGAATTCCGGCCCGTCGATCGCGAGCGAAACGCCGGACAGGATTTTCCGCCCGGCGATCGCCAGGGTCACATCGTCGAATTTGACCGCCGTCATTGCGAGGGCATGCCGAAAGCCTTGCCGACCTCCTTGACCTCCGACATCATCCATGACTGATAGCTTGTGCCGCCGGGTTGTGTTTCGGTGGCGCCGACGACGGGAATGCCCGCTTGTTCCGCAAGCGACTTCAGGCGTTCCGCGGCGGGGTCGGTGGCCTGGCTGTTGTAGACCAGCAGCTTGAGCTTGTGGTTCTTGAGATCGTCTTCGAAGCGGGCGACATCGGAAGCGCTCGGCTCCGTGTCGTTCATGACCGAGGTCTGGAACGATGTCTCCTTCACGTCCATGCCCAGGGCCTCGAACATGTAGCCGAACACCGGTTCGGTCGCCGCGACCGGCGTGCCGGCATAGCGGTCCTTGATGGACGCGATCTGGTCCTTGACCGGCTGCAGGCTCGCCTCGAAATCAGCGAGGCGCCGCGCATAGGCGGATGCGTTCGCGGCATCCTCCTCCGCAAGCGTGCGGCTCAGTTGCCGCGCCATCGCCAGGACATTCCGCGGATCGTACCAGAGATGCGGATTATCGCCCGTTTTCTTGCCGGCCAGGGCGGCGACGACGATCACCTTGCGGTCGCGCGACGGCGATGCGTTCAGGAGTGAATCGATCCACGGGTCATAATCGATGCCATTGGCGATGACGATCCGCGCATCGGCCATGCCGCGCGCGACCGAGGGACTCGCCTCGAACAGATGCGGATCCTGGTCCGGATTGCTCAGGATGCTCACGACCTCGACGGCATCGCCGCCGATCTGCTTGGCGACATCGCCATAGAAATTCTCCGCGGCGACGATCTTGATCGGTCCGGCCGCGACGGCCGGAGACGCCGCAGTCAGCGATAGCAACAACAAAGTCACGAATTTCATGCCACCCTCCTGAGATGAGGACGGCAAGCTACCACACGAATGTAATATTATAACATTACAAATTGCTGAGAGTGGATAGATTCACGGCGCGATCGCGATGCGCTGGCATTCGGCCGGCAGGCTCGACAGCGGCGGGGGCGGCGGCGGATTGGGATTCTGACGGTCGGGATGTTCTATCCAATACCAGGGCTTGTCGCTCATCCAGTAGGCGAGCTCCTGGCCGCAGCCGGTGCCGTCCTGAGGCGCCGCCGGCGCCTGGTTCTTGCAGTCGGGCGAGCCCTTCGGACAGACGATCCGAACATGGAAATGGTAGGTATGGCCGTAATAGGGACGCACCTTGGCCAGCCACGATTTGTCGCCCGTCGCCCATTTGCACAGCTGCGCCTTGATCGGCGGATTGACGAAGATGCGCGCCACTTGCGGATAGGAGGCGGCGCGTTTGATGAGACGCGCCTGCGCTTCCGTCCAGGCCGACGTATCGAGAGTGCGGCGGTCCTTGACCATTTCGCGCGGCACCATCGTTTCGCGTTCCTCAGTCGTGAGCGCGTAGTCAGGCATCGGTGTGAGCCAGATGTCGGCATCGAGGCCCATCTGGTGGCTCGCATGTCCGTTCAGCATCGGCCCGCCGCGTGGCTGCGCCACATCGCCGACCAGCAGCCCGTTCCAGCCGTCATACTCTTTCGCGTCGGCCGCGAGCTGCTCGATCAGGGATATCATCGCCGGATGCGCCCAATTGCGGTTGCGCGACGTGCGCATCACCTGCCAGCTGGCGCCGTTCACCGGCAGGGCCTGGGCGCCGAGGAGACATCCCCGCGCATAGGAGCCGATCGCCCTCGCCTTCATGCTGATCGGCGCCTTGATGGCGCCAAAGACCTGCTTGGCCGGCTTCTTCATGATCGCGCCGCCAGGGGCCGTCGAACGCGCATTTTCCATCCGCGCGCTCTCGCCGAGGGCCGGCATGGAGCTCACCGCCACAGCCAGCAAACACCAGCTTGCGAGAGCAATGGCTGCCAATCGTCCCGAGGTGCCTGCCGTCATCTTCCGCACATGCGTATCCCTGAGTCGCTGAAGTCACGCCTACGCATGGTCGAGCACCTACGCCCAACACGGGCGCTCGCCAAGTCCGCGCTGTATTAAACTGTTGTCATGTGATGGCGCCGGTGCGTCGCGGTGAATCGCAATGTCGCGACACTGCAAGTGCGCCTCATGCCTTGGCTTGAACACCGGCAATCAGAATATCAACCAGCCGCTTCGCCGTCTGCTCGCGCTCCGAGGCCGGGCTGAACTTGGCGGCGCCGGCAAGCGCCAGCATCAGATCCTTGGGCTCGATATCGGGGCGGACATCACCGCTGGCGATCGCGCCCTTCACCAACTTGGCGACAGCTCCATCGATCTGGTTCATTGTCGCCGTCTTGAGCTCATCCGTCCCGCCGAGGATCGAATTGAGCAATTCCATCATGCTGTGCTTGGTGGCGACGAAATCGAAGAACATCAGCAGCCAGGCGCGGAACGCCTCGAGCGGCGGACGTGTCTGCGCGAGATGTCCCGCCGCCGAAACCAGTTGCTCGGTTTCATTGCGGAAGACCGCCGTAACCAGCGCGTCGCGGGTTGGAAAATGGCGGTAGAGAGTGCCTGCCCCGACGCCCGCGATCTGCGCGATCTCGTCCAGGCTCGCTTCCGACCCCTTCGCCGCGAAAACGGCCTTCGCTGTCGCCAGCAGCCGCAAGCGATTGCGCACCGCATCTGCCCGGGGCTTGCGGGGCGTGGCAGGGCCGCCCTGGTCCATGATCAGAAACCTCTTGCTAAGCGGAGAAAGCCTCCGTATATTATCCGGAGACATCCTCCTCTTACTCCAAACCGGAATAGAGAACAAGGATGTCAGGCTCCTGCCATTCCCGTGTGCCGCCCTGGGTTATTGTGATCCGCAGCGGACGATTGTCCGCGAAAGCTCACCCCGGCGGCAGGAGAGCAGGTTCAACCGAGAAATAGTAAGAGCGGGCCATGACACAGGAACTTCCTTTTCACGACAACACGGCCGGTTGCTTTGCGAGACATCTGGCCAGCTACCCTGCTCGGTTCACCAGTGCGTTGGAGCTGATGCATCCGAATGATCCCAAAGCGCAGCTCCGGACGTGGATCGCTCAGACGGCGGACCGAATAAGCGGCAGCCATGCGCCCGATCATGGTCATGCGAAGATGGAGGACGACGAGATGGTGCGGCTTTGCCAGAGCGCCGGTCTGTCCGAGCCAGATATCGCGGCGGAGCTCCTTCTCCTGATCAGCGATGGCGCCGAGGCGGCCCGCCAGTTTGAATCGGCCGAGGCCCTGAGCGAACGCTTCCACCGGACGGCCGAGGCGACGGTTATTAGATTCACCCGTCGCTGAGGCCGCGGCCGTGGTCGCGCCGCCTCTGTGGTCAAAATGCGACATCATCGTGATATTTCACGCGCCCGTCCGGAAAACGGTTGCGCGCGAAGCCGAGTCATGAGATACGATCGCCAGCAATTGATCTGTACTAGGACGAGTTTAATCCACCGATGACCCGCAAGGCATCACATAAGATAATCGCGCTGAGCGCCGCCAATGCGCTGCCATTCGAACGGCAGAGCAACTGCGGACGCTCGTTTATGTGCGTGATTTCAAAGGATTACCTCCTCCTCACGCATCCGACCGGACAACGTCCCGGAAATCTCGACTAAACCGGCGGCAGGGCCATTCCCTCCGCCACCAGGCAGAGGGACCACAGATGGCCCAATAGATTCAAAGCATCCCCTTACTCATCGGCGCCAGGCTCTTTTGGAGTCATGAGCGTCATCGTTTCTTCGTGGCCCCAGCCTTGAAGCAGCGCATGCGCGATCCCGCATGCGCTCAGCGATCGTGTGTTTCCTGCGCAACAGTAAACACCGCGAGCGCACTCTCTCGACGTGCCTGCCGGTCAGCAGTGACCCCGCTCTTTGACATTGTGAACATTCATCTAAGCATGATCCGGAAAAGTGCGAAGCGGTTTTCCGGAAAGATCATGCGCAAACAAAGAAGATAAAGCGTGATGGCGATTCACTTCAAAGCCATCACGCTTTATTGGCCGGCGACGCCATGCCCGATGACGGGCTGCGTTCCGGACAACGGACCATCCATGCCGAAAGCATGGAATGGAGCCGTCGGCCGTTTGTAACTTTTGGGCGCCCCCTGCGGGCGTTCGAATTTCCTTTAATAAAGCGCCGGTAGCCCAACGGTAGGAGGCGACTGCCTTAGAAGCAGTTCAGTGCGGGTTCGAATCCTGCTCGGCGCACCACTTTATGATGCGGATTTGGTCTATTGGCTGGGCCTCGGAGCGCCACTCCGATGATAGCGGTTCGATTCCGCTAATCCGCGCCATTCTGCTTCGCAAAGGCTTCGCAGTCCTCCGTAGCCTTGGCGGAGGAGGATTCCTGGGTGGCGGAATGGCAAACGCACCTGACTGTTAATCAGACGCCGCAAGGTTTGCAGGTTCGAGTCCTGCCCCAGGAGCCAACACTGTCGCCGATTGGCGATACCAAACCATGTCACTCCCGAGACTTCAGCCAAGGACCTCGGGAAGGACCGGAGTGAATCCCGAAGCGACCGGCCACCATCGGTCGCTGATAGTCCGCAGGCCGCTATCAGGGGTTCGAGAAGTCGACGGATCGGACGGATCCGCCGGCAAGGCCTGAATCAGTTCAGTGCGACCACTCTCCCTTCGCCTAGCAGGTAGGGCAACGGGCTTTGATCCCGTCCGGCCTGGTTCGAACCCAGGAGGGAGATCCAGTTTCCCCGGTGTAGCAGAGCGCTTCCCGCCAAAGTTGCTCGACTTTGGCGATAAGGAAGCACGCCAACAAAAGACTCTAACGGTAGAGTGGCGGGATCATAACCCGAGAGGTCGTCCGTTCGATCCGGACCGCCGGGACCACATTTCTCTCGGTTTAGCTCAAGTGGATAGAGCGCGCGGCTGTGGACCGCGAGATTGAGGTTCGAGCCCTCGAGCCGGGACCATCTGCTTCCCCTCGGTCAAAATCTGGCCACCGGAGCGCACAAAATCAGGCTTGCGGTTGCCATATTGACGTGGTGTCTTGCGCTCAACCTGACCGGGAGATTTCTGACGTGCTGCGCATCGCTGCGACCGCCTTCTTCATCATCGTGACTCCGCTCCATGCGCTCGCCGAAAAGCGTGTCGCCCTCGTGATGGGGGCCGATGACTACAAGACCATCCGCCCCCTCTCCAACGCCGTCAATGACGCGATGGCGATCGAGAAGACGCTGGAGAAGCTCGGCTTCGAGGTGACGCTCGAATCGAACCGCGACTTGAAACGCATGCGCCGGGCGCTCGAGGACTTCCGCGAGGATGCGGCGGGCGCCGATGTGGCGCTGGTGTTCTTCGCCGGCCACGGCGTCGAGATCTCAGGCCAGAATTTCCTGCTGCCCACCGACGCCAAGGCGGACAGCGCCGATGTTCTGAAAACCTCGGCCATGCCGCTTGATGAGATCCGCGCCACCATCGCCGAGGTCGGCAAGGTCGGTCTCATCATGCTCGATGCCTGCCGCAACGATCCCTTCGGCGGTGGTGGCGGCGGTGACGGAACGACCCGCGCCGCGAGCGTCGCCGAGGAACCGGAAATGCCGCTCGACATCAGACCCGGCCTCGGCCGCATGGGCAATGCCGAGAATGTGCTCTTCGCCTTTTCCGCGGCACCCGGCGCCACCGCGTCCGACGGCCAGGGCCCTAACTCGCCCTTCACCACGGCGCTGTCGAAATATCTCGGCACCGACGGTCTCGAGATCCGCTCCGCCCTCACTCTGGTGCAACAGGAAGTCTACGACCAGTCGCGCGGCAATCAGCTGCCTTACATCGAGAACGGCCTGCCCACTTTGTTCTTCGCCGCGACGACTGTCGAAAAGCTACCCGAGCGCGAGCGCCTGCTGCTCGCCATGGCCGATGTGACGACGGATCTGCGTGATGAGGTCGAGCGCCTCGCCAAGGAAAAGGACATGCCGCTGGCGCCGCTTTATGGCGCGCTCATTTCGTCCGACGCCAAGGACCTCACCCTCGCGCAGCGCACGCAGCGGCTGACCGACGCCGCCGACGCCTTCGTGACGACGCGCAACCAGATGCGGGCCTTGTCCTCCAACGATCCGCAGGTGACGCAGCTGCGCCAGGACGCCGAGCAGCAGCTTGCTCTCGGTGCCTTCGACACGGCGCGCGGCAAGCTCGCCGAGGCGGCCAAGATCGATTCCACCTCGCGCAGCGCGCTCAAGACGAACTTCCTCGAGCGCACTCTGTCCGAGGCCGCCACCCATGTGCTGAGCGGCGGCGCCTCGCGCGCCGACCTCAAATATGATCTCGCCATCGGCAGCTATGAGCAGGCTTCCGCCCTTTATGCCGAACTCGGTGATGATCCCCTGCCCGCCGACCAGCGCGAGCAGCAGCTCGCCTCGCTCGAAACCTTGGGCGATCTTTATCTGACCGTCGGCAATCTCGCCGAAGGCCGCAAGGCCTATGAGCGCCAATATGCCATCGCCCAGACCTTGGCCGGCAAGGAGCCGGACAATGCGCTGTGGCAGGCCAATGTCGCGGCGAGCCGGCTGAAGCTTGGCGACGTGCTGCGCGACCAGGGCGACTCGACCTCGGCGCTTGGCGCTTACGAAGAAGGCCTCGCCATCCGCAAGGCGCTTGCCGACGCCAATACGCAGGACGGCAAGGCGCTCGAAGCCGAGGCGGCCGCCTATCTGCAGATCGGCGCGCTGCACAAGCTGCAGGGCGACAATGAGAAGTCGCTGCAGGCCTATGAGGAGGCCCGCGGCGTCATCGGCAAGCTCATCGAGCGCGACCCGGCGGTCGACGGACCCAAGGTCGCGATGGCGCGTACCTTCCTTCTGATGAGCGAGGTTCAGCAGGCCGCGAAGAAGCTCGCGGAAGCCGGCGAATCCGCGAAGTCCGGCTTGGCGTTGGCGCAGCAGCTGGCCGAAGCCAAGCCCGACGACCCGCAGCGCCAGTTCGCTTTGTCCACCGCCTATATCGCGGTGGGCGAGGTCGGCCGCAGCTTCGATGCGCCGGGCAACAAGGAGGAGCGCGACCGCCTGGCCGTTGCTTCCTATCAGTCCTCGGCCGAGATTCTGCGTCGCCTCGTGACGACGGACCCGAAGAACACCGCCTATCAGCGCGCCCTCGCCGGCGCCCTGGAAGGTCGCGCCTTCGCGGTCCGGTTCGGCAACCAGGCCAATATCGATTTCGACAAGGTGCTCGCCGACCACAATGAGACGATCGCCATCCGCGAGGCGCTGGCCAAGTCCGATCCCACCAACAAGCTGTGGATCGGCGACCTGACCGCGTCCTATGCCAATCTCTCGACCTACTACGCTTTCGTGCCCGACGAGCAGGCCGCCCTCGATTACACCAAGAAAGCGCATGCCTCGGCGCTGCAGCTCGCCGCCCTCGATCCGAAGAATGTCGACTGGCAGCGCAAGGCCTGGGGCTATTACGCCAAGATCTCGGAGTCCTACATTCAGCTGAAGCGGTATGACGACGCGCTCAAATCCGAGCAGGACGGGCTCGCTTATGTCGAGAAGCTGACGGCAACCCATCCCGAGCAGGAAATCTACTGGCAAGACGCCCAGGTGATGCGCGACCGTATCGCCCGCGTCTATTGGGTGAAGAAGGACTACAAGTCCTATTGGGCTGCCAATGACGAGCAGCTCGACGTGGCACTCGCCAATGAGAAGCGCTTTCCCAAACGGCCCTGGGCTCTCAAGGACGTCTATAAGAACTACATGAAGGTCGGCGGCTCCTGGGCCAAGAACGATCCCAACCGCGCCCTCGACCTCTACAAATCCGCCCGCGGCTTCGCCGAGCAGGCCGCGGCGATCGAGCCTGAAAATCCGGAATTCATGTCGGACATCGCCAACGCGAATGTCGAGTCGGCCTATATCTGGGAAGCCAACAACGACCGCAAGAGCGCGCTCGAAGCCTACCAGATCGCCCTCGACCTGATCGAGAAGGCCGCGTCGCGCACCGACGACAAGTCGGTCTATGCCGCGACCAAGGACCATATCGTGGCCCGCATGAACGGCCTGCGGTGAAGCACGCAGCTTGCCCTCGCCCCGCGCGAGCAGCATCGCACATTTCCTCCTTCCCACGCGAAGCGGGGGAAGGAGAAGAGATGTGTGAATTCGGCAGCAGCTTCGAGGTGTGGCCCGCCTCGCCGCAGTTTGCCACTTCATATCCTGATGGACCGGTTACCGTAGTGACCGAACGGCCCTGACTTTTAATCAGGTTGGCGCAAGCCACAGCGCAGGTTTGACTCCTGCCCGGTCCTCCAATCCCAGATCAGTGCCCCGAGTGGCAAAGGGAGCGGCCTCGCGCGCGCGTCCCGGCGGAGCGGCCTCGCTTCGCCGACAAGGGTTCGCGCCAAACAATAGCTTGGAGCAAATCCTTATCGCCAAAGTCTTCAACTTTGGCGGGATTTGCTCCGAGCCGCTGGCGCAAGCCTTCGTGAGTTCGAATCTCACCTGGTCTTCCAAACTATCGCAGGGCTGTCACACATGAGACGGTGTGAAGACGGGAAGCCTCCCCTCATTTTCCCCTTCGCCCGTTGCGAAGCAATGGGAGAAGGTGGCCGAAGGCCGGATGAGGGCTCTTTTCTTGAGCTATCTGCGCCTTGCAGTGCATCGCTATCACCCAATAACCGCAGACCTGCCCCGCCCCAGCAATCGTGTGACTGGTTGTCGACGAAGCACGTGAGGCAAGCGGGGTTGGACAGATGGCGTCGTCGATGGAAGCCAGAACGCCATACCAATTCCATAGGTCCTTTAGCTCAGGGGTAGAGCAGCGCACTGTCGATGCGTTGGCGGCGGGTTCGAGTCCCGCAAGGATCGCCATTCGAGGGAACTCTTACCAATAGAGGGCCCTTGCACCCAATCAGCGTGTAGCTCAGCTTGGCCAGAGTATCGCCCTCGGAAGGCGAGGGTCGTTGGTTCAAATCCAACCACGCTGACCACCTTCACCTGCGCGTCTAGCTTAACGGCAGAGCCGGCGGCTCATAACCGCCTCGGTCCCGGTTCAAATCCGGGGGCGCGCACCATCATTCAACCCGGAGTCCGCCATGCAAAACCACCCTGCTCTCGTGCTCAACGCGGACTTCCGACCGTTGAGCTACTTCCCGCTCTCGCTTTTGCCCTGGCAGGATGCGGTGAGCGGCGTCCTGTCCGAGAAGATCTCGGTCGTCGCCGAGTATGACGTCGTCGCGCGCAGCCCCTCGACCAAGATCCGCCTGCCCTCGGTCGTGGCCTTGCGGCAATACCAACCGCTGGCGCACCGCGTGGCGTTCACGCGCTTCAACGTCTTTCTGCGTGATCGCTTCAAGTGCCAATATTGCGGCAGCAAGTTCGCGGCGACCGACTTGACCTTCGACCACGTCCTGCCGCGCTGCCGCGGCGGCGTCACCTCCTGGGAGAACATCGTCGCGGCCTGCTCGCCCTGCAACCAGGCCAAGGACAAGTTCTCCGCCATGCGGCCGCTCGCGCCGCCGCGCGAGCCGACGCCCGGTGAACTCCTCGCCGCCAAGCGGTCGTTCCCGCCCAACTATCTGCATGAAAGCTGGAATGACTATCTCTATTGGGACGTGGAACTGGAGACTTGATCCACAACAACAGTGTCGACCGCGGATGTACCGGCGGCACGCGCAAGCGCCGAAAGGCGCTTGCGCATTCTCTCCAATATCCCCCTCTCCCGTCCGCAGGATGGGGCGAGCGGCGACGGCAAAGCCGACAAAAAGGTCCAGTGGACCTTTTTGAGCCGTAAGCGCCGGAGCGTAAGCGGAGGCCGGGCTGGGTGGCCGACCTTGCTCCGCCGAAGCGAAGCCTCGGCTTCGCGAAGGCGAGAGGCCGGGTGAGGACTCTTTGCTGCAGACTGATCATCGTTTCAGAAGAGCCCTCATCCGCCCCGTCGGGCACCTTCTCCCATTGCTGAGCAACGGGAGAAGGGAAAGCTCGGTGGGTATTTGTTCAAATCGAACCCGCCAGAATCAGACGTCAAGGTGTGGTGCCGGAGCGGTTACGGGCTGGCCTGCAAAGCCATGAAGAGGCGTTCGACTCGCCTCCACACCTCCAGGCTTTTCCCCGCCCTCGTAGCTCAGTGGATCAGAGCGCCGGTCTTCTAAACCGGATGTCGGCCGTTCGAATCGGCCCGAGGGCGCCAAATATGGAGAGATGGGTGAATGGTCAAACCAGCGCTCTGCTAAGGCGCCGAGGCCGAAAGGCCGTCCGGGTTCGAATCCCGGTCTCTTCGCCAATCTCCGCCGACGAGGGCAAAGCGCTCGCAAGGCTCGCCGTCAGCCTCATCGATGAAGCTCGCGATATGCTTGAAACCGAGCTTCGCCAATATCCGAAGCGACGCGGAATTGCGCACCGCAGCCTCGGCCTCCACTCGTCCAAGCGCCAGAGTTTCAAACCCGTAACGGAGGACTTCGCGCGCCGCCTCGCTGCCCAGTCCGAGTCCCCAATGCGCACGCGCCAGCACAAATCCCAACGCGGCGGCCTTGGCGTCGGTTGCGTTGAAGGACAGAGTTATTGTTCCGATCGCGTCGGATATTCCTGTTCGGTCTATGGACCACTGGATTGCCTGACCATCAGCAAGCCGCCGACGCGAACGGGCCAGCCATTGCTTGCCGGAACTTATGTCGTCGGGAACAGGATCGCCAGCAAGCGACGCGGATTCGATGTCCGTCGCACGTGCAAACCAAGCCGGAATATCCCGTTCGCCCGGCGCCCGAAGCAACAGGCGAGGAGTCACGAGCTGCGGAAAACGAGTTGTTTTCATGACGGCATTTTCGCCCTCAAGTGGCGCCAACGCAATGGAGCGCGCAATGTGGTTTTACCAGTTTCCCACCTGACTAACGATTGGGTATCCGAGCCCCCACATTGCGGACTTTTCGACCCGGTTGACATGTGGCGCCTGGGCTGGAGGACCTGTTCAAACGTCGTTCCGATTACCTGCAGTGCCTACGTGATTTGAAGCTCCCTCAACACGCCGCAACGAAACAGCGGCAAGGACGGCAAGAACCGAAACCCCCACCGCGCTGACCAGGGCCGCAATGCCGAACCCCGCCGTAAACGCCGCCTGCGCTTCCGCGATGAGTCCGGGAGGTAATTCGGCGGCAACCGAGCTTGCTGCCCACAGGCTGTCCCCGACGGCCTCTCGTATTTCGGGACCAAGGCCTTCCGGGATACGCTCGAGCATCTGCCCGCGATAGAGCGCGGTGGCGAGGCTGCCGAGCACGGCGATGCCGAGCGAGACGCCGAGGTCCTGCACCGTTTCCGACATCGCCGCGGCGGAGCCCGCTTTGTCGGCGGGCGCCGAGCCGACCACGAGATCCGTGCCTAGCGCCGCGATGGTGCCGAGCCCGAGATAGGCCAGGGAAAAACCGGCAACGACAAGGACGACGCCGTTCGTGGAGTGGCCCAGCATGGTCAGCAGGAGATACCCCACCGCCGACACGCCCAGCGCGGCGGCCACCACGAAGCCCGGCCGCACGCGGCGCGCAATGAGCGGCGCCAGGACGCCAGCCGCGACCATGGCGAACGCCGGCGGCCCCATCCAGAGGCCCGCGACGAAAGGAGACAATCCGGCCACCAGCTGCAGATATTGCGTGACGAGCAGCATCGTGCCGCCGACGGCGACAAGGCCGAAAAGGAGTACGATCAGCGCCACGCTGAAGGCCCGGTTGGCAAACAGCCGCACATCGAGCAAGGGATCGGCGAGTCGTTTTTGCCGGCCGACGAACACAGCGGCGAAGATGAGTCCCACCGCCATCGCCCCCATGGGCTGCAGTCCGAAACCATCCTTGGCGACCTGCTTGATGCCATAGATCACCGGCAGCATCGCGGCGAGCGAGAGGCCGACACTGATGAGATCGAGCCTGCCGGCACGTGCCGCGCGATATTCCGGCAGCAGGATCGGCGCCAGCAGGAGCAGCAGGCCAAGAACCGGCACTGCGATGAGAAAGGCCGCCCCCCACCAGAAATGTTCGAGCAGCACGCCACCCACCACTGGCCCCATCGCCATGCCGAGCGCGAACATCGTCGCCCATATGCCGAAGCCAAGCGCGCGCTGCCGCGGATCGGCAAACATGTTGGTGATGAGCGCCAGCGTCGACGGCATCAGGGTCGCGCCGGCGACCCCGAGCAGCGCCCGGGCCGCGATCAGCATGAAAGCGCTGGTCGAGAAGGCGGCGAGCACCGAGGCGACGGCGAAGGCAGCGGCGCCCATCATCAGGAGCTTGCGGCGGCCGATGCGATCACCGAGCGTCCCCATGGTGATGAGGAAGCCCGCGATCATGAAGCCATAGGCATCCATGATCCACAGCGCCTCGGTGCTGGTCGGCCGCAGATCGGCGGCGAGTGCGGGAAGCGCCAGATGCAGCAGCGTGAGATCGAGACCCAGCAGCATGGTCGGCAAGGCCAGCAGCGCCAGCCCCAGCCATGCGCGGGCGCCCGCCTCGGCATTCGCCAATCCGGAAAGGGAAGGATGAAATTGATCCTGAGAAGTCATGCGGCCTCCTTGTGGGAGGCGGACTTTCGCGGCAGAATTATCCTGTTACTATATGAGAAATTATCCTGTTACTGAAAGCAACAGCCTTGCCCGACCGTAGCCTCGCCCGCAGCCGAACCGATCTCTCCGACTTCCTGATCCGCTACCGGAAGAAGCTCACGCCGGTGGAGGCGGGCCTGCCCTCGGCCGGCCGCCGCCGTACCCCCGGCCTCAGGCGTGAGGAAGTGGCCGCCCTCGCCGGTGTCGGCCTCACCTGGTACACCTGGTTCGAGCAAGGCCGCGACATCCAGGTCTCGGAGAGTTTCCTGCTCAAGGTGGCAAAGGCGCTGAAGCTCGACGATGCCGAATGCGGCCATCTCTTCCTCTTGGCGCATCGCCGGCCGCCGCCGCCCGAAGCCTATCAATGGCCGTCGGTCGGCCCGCTCATCCAGACCTTGCTCGACGATCTCGTGACCCGGCCCGCTTATGTCGCCAATCTGCGCTGGGATATCGTCGCCTGGAACCAGGCGGCCGACAATTTGTTCGGCTTCGCGGTCCGCGCGCAACAAGACCGTAACATGATCCGCCTGATCTTCGCCGATCCCGACTTCCGCCGGCGCTGCCCCCGCTGGCGCGACGAAGCCCCGAAGGTGCTGTCGCAGTTCCGCTGCGATCTCGCCGCCACCCCCGACGATCCGGCCATGCTGGCCCTCGTCGACGACATGACGAAACTCTCCCCCGACTTCCGCCGCTGGTACGAGCAGCCCGACATGGACAGCTACGCGCGCGGCATCGGCTCGCTCCTGGCATCGGACGGCGCGCGCCACAGCTTCGCGCATGAGATGCTGACGGTGGACGAATACCGGCACCTCAAGATGGTCGTCTATTTTCAGCAGTCGTAAATCGCACTACTTATGATCAATTCCCACCTGAACAAGAACCAGCATGTATCCCGTTCCATTCCTCGCCCTTCAGATCGAACGTCAATGGGCCCCAGAGCTGCCCGAGTATTTTGGCCGCCGTATTGAAGAGATATCGGAGCAAACTCGCCCATGGTTCGAACATCCAAGTGGCCTGCTGCGTATTGAGCTGATGGACCGCTCTGTCGTGCAGTTTCACTGGGCGTTTCACATCGTCAGTGAAGCCAAATATGCAATCGCCGTTTTCACGGAGCACTGTGGCAACCACGTTTTTCCGTATCACGGCTCAAAGGTCTATCGGGACGAAGTATTGGTCTACGATCAGGAGGCTTAGAACCGGAATAGTGTGAAGCGGCCTCCTGGACAGGCGCGATGGTGTCCGGGACTATTTGCCCCCTTGTAGCGCTCCGGCTACAGCGCGGCCCAGGCAGAGGTGGCAGCAGAGCCTTGAAAGCGAACCGCATAGGTGACCAGATGCGAGCGATCTTAGCCAGAAACAGGGAAGAGAAGCATTTCCCTGTAAATCCCTGATATTTCTCTATTAATCCGACGTTGTCTCGCGAGCCGCTTATCTCACAACCCGATCCGGAAAGGACCTCACGATCCGAGCAAACAAGTCTTCAAATCGGGCGGAGCGTTGCTCGCCGAAGTGCGGATAACAGCGCAGACTCGCAACGGGTGACATCATCGGATTGACCGGTGATTTTCCGACTGCTATATCTAACGCTAAGTAAGAATGAGGTGGGGATGTGTCTATTGATGATGTGATACGCGAATTCGAAAAAATGAAGCGTAAAAAGGCATTTGATGCGCGCCTTGCGCAGAACATACCCTTACTGAGCACGCTGGATCCCGACGATATAAAGAATCTGGATATCGAAAAAATTGAAGAGAATGTGCGGCGAGTTATCAACGCACGAATTGTGCGCCGGCTTCGCGATCACGGATATTTTGGGAGCGCCACATGAGAGTCGAGTTCTCAAAGAAATCCCGCTCGAAGAGGCGGAAAATATTCAAAGCTAGAGTAAGCAAGCTAGTTTCTGATCTGGTGAATGAGCAGGTCAACAAAGCTGACCGATCGGCTAGCTCGTCACTGTCAACCAAACAGGTGGCCAAAGTCATCGTTGATGACATAGTCGATTATGTCGAGAAGAATCGTAACGAAGTGCTGAGAGGAGGCCCAGCCCCTCTTTCCGAGGAAAAACTCGTGGAGCACATAAAAAGAGAAATCAATCGATAGGCAACCCGTCTGGTAACGCGGAAGATCGATGTGCCTCCACCAAATGTACTTTAGCTGGAGCATAGCCAAAGGAATAAGAAGGCTGAAAGTATCCGCATACTTTCAGATCTTGTCAGCATTGATCCCCCTCTATGCGTCACTCGCCCTTCTATTTCGAGAGAAGATTGGATTTGACATTCCTGTTCCTGCAAACTTGGTTGCCTTGTATTTCTCTTCGCTCTTCTTCTTTATCGGATCATGTATTTTTGACGTCTTATGTCCGAGAATTATCAAAGAGCACCCATCAAGATACACCTTTGTACAAGACTGTATAAAATACTCCGAGCTCACAATTCCGTTCAGGAAGCAATCAGATAAGGCAGTTGAAAAAATCGTTTCTGCAATGCTACGCAAGGCGGGTGAGGAGCCCAGTGTTGCTGACCTGCAGGCTGCCTATGACGCAGAGATGGGCGTTGCCTCAACGGAGACCCTTGAAAAGATGTGGCAGGAAAGGAATTTCGAACAGCCGCTGATCTTAGCTACAATAACGCTATTTTATTGCGCTTCATTTCTGATGGCAGCTTATGTAACTTTTTGGGATGCGCCCAGGCGTGTTATTTCGGCACTGGGTTTCTGATCAGTTTTTCTTGTTTTTGAACTTCGGCTTGCAGTTCCTCGGCAATAGCGGAAGCGACGAGACGGTCCACCCGGGGGTCCCGTTCAATTCTCTTTCCGTCCAAAAACTCGGTAACATAAGCTGCAAGATTTTTCTCAGCCTTCGCAAGATTATCTGCCTTACTCATGTTATCTCCGTTTTACCAATGGCAGGGCTAGTTGGTCCGGGTCATCGTACTTGTCCAGAGCCTCTTCAATCAGCTTTGCTGCAAAGCTTGAGAACGATTTGAATCGCTGCCTTGTCTGGTGATAGACCAGTTTCTCGACAGTCCGAACGTCCAGAATAATGCTGACCTTCTTCGTTTCCAGTGTAGCTGCAGCCATTGTGGGCGCCCTAGAAGGAATCAGTTGACCGACTTCTTACCATTATTCGGAGAAGTGCGGAAGAGTTCGGAACAATGCGGAGCGCCGCCGGTTCGAGCAGCAACTCCGGAAGTGGGCGAATTCCGGCACCTGATGATAGTCGTCTATCTTCAGCACCGGCAGTTGCGACCTTGCAATGATGGTCACGATCGGGCCATCGTCACCTGGACGCAACAACAGCGGAAAAACGGAAGCCCCTGTAAGCCCCTGATAATCCGCTGATAATCCCCTGATAATTCCGCTGTTATTTGCAGCCGAAGAACAGCGGATCAGCCGACCGACACCCAACTGCCATCGGCGCGGCCGGACTGCAACGCCGCCTCCACGAAAGCCAGAGCATCGACGCCGTCGGCGCCGGTCGGCGCCAGCAGGCTCAACGGATCGGGGGCCCGCTTCTCGCGCCTTGCGATGATCTGCTCGGCATAGTCGCCGTAGAGATTGGCGAAAGCCTCGATGAAGCCCTCTGGCAGCCCCGACACCAGACGGGTCGCCGACTTGGCCAGCGGCGACAGCTTGCCGCCGCGATGCAGCGTCTGGTCGGTGCCGTCGAGAAGCCGCAAGTGAAGTTGATCGGGAAACGCCTCGTCCCAGGCGATATGGCCGGTCGCGCCATAGACCCTGAGACGAAAGCCGACGCTCTCGCCCGCCGCCACCATGCTCGCCCACAGGATACCGCGCGCCCCATCCTTGAAGCGCAAAAGGATATTGGCATTGTCCTCGAGCTTGCGGCCAGGAACCATGGTGGAGAGATCGGCGGCGAGCGTCTGCACCTCGAGACCGGTCACGAAGCGCAGCAGATGATAGGCATGCGTGCCGATATCGGCGACGACACCGCTCGGGCCGGCACTCTTGGGGTCGGTGCGCCAGGCCTGCTTGACACCCTCCTGTTCGAGCGGCACCGCCAGCCAACCCAGCGCGAACTCCGCCTGCACCAGCCTGACCTCACCGATACCGCCTTCGGCGATGAGGCTGCGTGCATGGCGGATCATCGGATAGCCGGAATAATTATAGGTGACGCCCAGGAGCCGCTGTGCTTCCGCGGCGCGCGCCACGAGATCCTCGGCATCGGGAAGGCTGGTGGCGAGCGGCTTGTCGCAGATGACGGCGATGCCCTGCTCCAGGAACGCCGAGACGATCGCGTGATGCGACGCATTGGGCGTCACGACGCTCACCACCTCGATGCCGTCAGGGCGCGCCGCCTCGGCCTTCGCCATCTCGCGGAAGTCGGCATAGGACCGGTCGGGCGCGATGAAACACTGGGCCGCCGACTGGCGCGCCCGTTCCGGATCGGACGACAGAGCGCCGGCGACGAGTTCGTACTTCCCGTCGACCCGCGCCGCCATGCGATGCGCCTCGCCGATGAAGCCGCCAATGCCGCCGCCGACCATGCCCCAGCGGATCGGTCTTCTCACCATGTCAGCCATCAGTCCTGCCCTTGCGTTGCGATCCACAGATGCTGCAACAGAACGATGGTCTTTGCATCCGCAATCTCGTTCTTGGCGACGAGCGCCATCGCCTCCGTGAGCGGCATTTCGAGGATCTCGATGTCCTCGTCCTCGCCTTCCTTGCCGCCGCCTTTGGAGATGCGGTCGCCCGCCGCGTAGTCGGCGAGGAAGAGCCATATGCTTTCGGTGATCGCCCCTGGCGAGCCCCACACGCGGCCTGCGGATTTGAGGTTGTGGACGCGATAGCCGAGCTCCTCTTCCGCCTCGCGCGCCGCGCAGACCTCCGGTGCGTCGCCGTCGAGCAGGCCGGCGCAGGCTTCGATCATCATGCCATTGCCGCCGGTGAGATGCGGCGGCAGGCGGAACTGCCGCACCAGCAGCACGGTGCCGCGCGTCCGGTCGAAAGGAAGGACCGCCGCGCCGTGACCATGATCATGGATCTCGCGCACCGCCCGCATCATGCTGCCATCCAGTCGCTCGATGTCGAGCGTGTAGCGCGTGAGCTTCGCCCAACCGGCATAGACGAGCTCCGCCGAGGCGATGACGATCTTGGGGACAAAAGGCACTTATTCGCTCCGTTCCTTGCGCATGATTTTCAGGATGGTCTGAGCGCGCGCGTCGTTCAGCCCGTCATATATCGGCCGCGCCGAGCGCCGCCGCCAGTTCGGATATTCGCGGTCCGTGCCCGGCACATTGAGCGGCTCGGTCTCGCCAAGCAGATCGTCGACTTGCACAAAAGCGACGACCGAGCCGGCCTGGTCCAGGAACTCATGCGCGCTCAGCATTGGATCGTCACGCGCCAGGCCCGCCGCATCGAAAGCCGTCTGCAACTCGGCGCGTTCGATCTCGTAATCGTGGCGCTGCTTCGCCTCATCCAGCATGCGCTTGAGCCGATGGTCGAGATCGAGATGAGCGCCGGACTCCCAGCCGGCGAAGGTCGGGAGATCATGCGAGCCGAGACAGGCGAGCGAGAGATAGGGATAGGCCTGAGGAGCGCGGAACACCGTGCCGTCGCGCTCGAACCACAGTACCTTGTAGGAGAGGAAGTTGCCGCGCGTGAGCCGCTCGCGCAAGCCCTCCGGCACCGTGCCCAGATCCTCGCCCACCACCATGCATTTATGCGCGTGGCTCTCTTCAGCGACCAATGCCATCAGCTGGTCAACCGGGAAGCTCACATAGGCGCCGTCCTTGCCTTCGGCGCCTTGCGGCACCCAGAACTGCCGCTGCAGGCCAAGCACGTGGTCAATACGCAGCATCCCGCAATGACGCATATTGGCGCGCAGAATCTCGCGGTAAGGCGCGAGCTCCCGCTCCTTGAGGACATGCGGGTTGAAGGGCGCCAGATTCCACACCTGGCCCAACGCCGAGAACGGATCGGGCGGCGCGCCGATCGATACTCCGGATGCGAAGGCCTGCGGATCGGCCCAGATCTCGCCGCCGTCGAAGGCCGTGCCGAGAGCCAGATCGCCATAGACCGCGCCGTGCGCCGCCGCTTCCCCGAACTGCAGATCGGCCCGCCATTGCAGCCACTTGCGGAACAATACTTCCTTCTGTTGCGCATCGGCGAAAGCCCGGACGTGAGGCGACCGTACCTCACGCAATTCCGCCGGCCATTTCCGCCGGTCGACGCTTCCGTGACGATCGGCGATCGTCTCGAAGACGGCATGGAGATGCAGCGCTTCGCCATTTTCGGCGCAGAAGCGTTGAAACGCGCCATCGGTCACATCGAAAGCGTCGAACTCAATGAGAAGTGCGCGTTTGATCTCACGCCAGGCCGCCTCGTAGTCCACATGCCGCAAAGAGGCGAGCGACGCGCCCGCCCCGGCATCGATATAGATCGGATCGATGAAGCGCCGGTCGGACGGCTGATAGGGGCTGGCGCGGTCACGATCGGTCGGAAAGAGATGATGCAGCGGGTTGATGCCGGCGAGGCTGGCGCCGGCCTGACGAGCGGCGTCGCCGAACTCGGCCAGCGTCGTGAAATTACCGAGCGCCGTCGGCTGCGCGCCACGCAACGCATAGAGATGGGCAGCGAGACCGAAGATCTTTCGGCCCTGCGCCAAGGCCGGCGAGAGAAAGCATTTGCGTGCCTCGGCTGCCGGTGTTCCGATCGCGTGCAAGCGGCGCAGGCTTTCCGCCACATCGCCGCCGGTCTCAGCGCCAAGCCCCATCGCCTTGAGCAGCGTCCGCTTGGTCGCCAGCGAAACGTCATGCCGCTCGCCATCGACCGTCCACCAGACAGGTTGGATGCCGGCTTCCTCAGCGAGCGCATGGACCAGTTCGTCGGTCGGCGCAGCACCACGTTTGACTTTCATGTCCTCGATGAAGATCGCGACGCTACGAGCTGGAATCTCTGTACCATCGGCGCCGCGCCAGCTTCCGCCTTCACGCGGCTTCGGAAACGTGACGGTCACCGGCGACCAGCTCGCATTGAACCAGACGCAGAAGCGCTCGCTTGTTGCGTAATCATAAAACGCGGCGCCGAGCAGCCGGCGCTCGGGATCGTTCCACTCGTCTTCGCGCAGGGCCTCGCCGCCGGCATTCAACCAGACGACATCGGGAAGCCCCGTTGCGTCGCTCGCTTTCCCGGTCAGGAAGCCGTCATCACCTGGCAGCCGCCGGAATTTGATCAACGCCTTCACATGGTCGAGAAGCTCGTGATCGGCTTTCTCCCAATCGAGCCAGGTCAGCGCGTTGTCCTGCGCATAGGCATTGTTGTTGCCGGACTGGCTGCGGCCGAACTCATCGCCGGCGGTGAGCATGATCGTCCCGCGCGACAGGAGAATGCTGGCCAGCAGTGCCCGCTGGTCGCGCGCGCGGTTGGCCAATATCGCCCTGTCCTGCGTCTCGCCCTCGGCGCCATTGTTCCACGACAGATTGCCGTCCGTCCCGTCGCGGTTGCTCTCGCCATTCGCCTCATTGTGCTTGCCCGCATAGGAGACGAGGTCGCGCAAGGTGAAGCCGTCATGGGCGGCGATGAAGTTCACCCCGCGCGGCGCATCGAAAATATCAGACGATCCGGCGAGCCGTGTCGCGAGCGTTCCCACCATGCCGCGGTCGCCGCGCCAGAAGCGCCGCAGGTCGTCGCGATAGCGGTCGTTCCATTCGAGCCAACGCGCCGGGAAACGCCCCAGCTGATAACCGCCCGGTCCGACATCCCAGGGCTCGGCGATGAGCAGCAGATCCTTGAGAAGCGGATCGCGGTCCACCGCATCGAAGAACGGCGCGTCGCCTGAGAAGCCATTCGCCCCCCGGCCCAGAATCGGCGCGAGATCGAAGCGGAATCCGTCGATCCCCGTCTCGCTAGTCCACGCACGCATCGCGTCGACGACGAGCCGCAGGCCTGGATCGCTCCCGGCAGCCAGCGTGTTGCCGCAGCCCGTATCGTTGATGAGACGGAAGCCGCCATCGTGCCGATAATAGCTCGCCTGGTCGAGACCGCGCAGCGACAAGGTCGTTCCTTCGGCGTCGCTTTCGCCTGTATGATTATAGACGACGTCGAGCACCACCTGCAGGCCAGCCTCTTGCAGGGTCCGCACCGTGTCGCGGATTTCGGCGAAGCCGCCCGGCGCCAGGCGCGGATCGGGCGCCATGAAGGTCACCGGATTATAGCCCCAGCCATTGTGAAGACCGAGCGGCGGCAGATGGCGCTCATCGATCCACGCGGCAAGCGGCATCAGCTCCACCGTGTCGATGCCGAGGCTTGTCAGATGGTCGAGAACCGCCGGATGCGCCAGCGCCGCGACCGTGCCGCGCAGGGCCTCGGGCACCGCCGGATGGCGCATGGTGAAAGCCTTGACCGCGATCTCATAGATGACGCCGGGCCGCTTTGGCTTGCGCAACCTCCCGGCCAGACCCGGCCGCCCGATGATTGCCTTCGGCAGAAAAAGCGCCGTTTCGATCCCTCTCGCAATCAGCTCCGGACGATGCGCGAAGGGACGATCGAGGCGGCGTGCATAGGGATCGACCAGCAGCTTGGCGGGGTCGAAGCGATGGCCCTGCTCCGGCGCGAAAGGCCCATCGGCGCGCAGGCCATAACGTTGCCCCGCACCAATGCCGGAAAGGAACCCCGAGAACACATCGTCTTGCCGGTCCAGGGTGAAGCGCCGCGTTTCCCTGTCATTGTCGTCGAAGAGACAGACATCTATGCGCGACGCATGGCGCGAGAAGACGGCGAAATGGGCGCCGTCTTCCGTGAGCGTTACGCCCAGTTCGTCAGGTGATGACGGTGGGGGCATCGCGGCCGGTGCGGCTCTCGATTTCGGCGAGGTTGCGGGCGATCTGGATCAAATCGGCAAGCGCGGTCTGCGTATCGCCGCCCTGCTTGGCGGGATCGGGCTCGTAGTTCTCGATATAGACGCGCAACGTCGCGCCTTCCGTGCCGGTGCCCGACAGACGGAAGATGATGCGCGAGCCGTCCTTGAACAGGAAGCGGATGCCCTGGTTCTTCGAATCCGAATTGTCCACCGGATCGTGATAGGCGAAATCGTCCGACAGGTTGAGAATCTTCGCTCCCAGAGCCGGAATATCCTTCTTACCGATGAGCGCACGCAGATGCGCCATCAGCTCATTGGCCTTGCCCGCATCGATCGCCTCGTAATCATGGCGCGTGTAGAAATTGCGGCCATAGTCGCGCCAATGCTGGAACACGATATTCTCGACGCTCTCCTTGCGTTTACCCAGAATGTTGAGCCACAGCAGCACCGCCCACAGTCCGTCCTTCTCGCGCACATGGTTGGAGCCGGTGCCGGCGCTCTCCTCGCCGCAGATCGTGGCGAGCCCGGCATCGAGCAGATTGCCGAAGAACTTCCACCCCGTCGGCGTCTCGTAGCATTTGATCTTCAGCCGCTCGGCGACGCGATCGGCGGCCATGCTGGTCGGCATCGAGCGGGCGATGCCGGCGATGCCCTTGGCATAGCCGGGCGCCAGATGCGCATTGGCGGCGAGCAGCGCCAGCGAGTCGGAGGGCGTCACGAAGATATTACGCCCGATGATGAGATTGCGGTCGCCATCGCCGTCGGACGCCGCGCCGAAATCGGGCGCCTCCTTCGACATCATCAGGTCGTAGAGGTCCTTGGCATGGACGAGATTGGGATCGGGATGATGGCCGCCGAAATCGGGCAGCGGCACGCCGTTGACGACGGTGCCTTCGGGCGCACCCAGGGTTTTCTCGAGGATCGCCTTGGCATAGGGACCGGTCGCCGCATGCATCGCATCGAAGCGCATGCGGAAGGTGCCCGCGAACATGTCGCGGATCACGTCGAAGTCGAACAATTGCTCCATCAGCGCCTGATAGTCGGCGACGGAATCGAAAACCTGCACCCGCATGCCGGCCACTTCGCTGGTGCCGATCTTGTCGAGCGCGACATCGGGGACATCGGCGATCAGATAACGGTCGATCGTCTTTGTGCGCGCGAAGACCGCGTCGGTGATCTTCTCCGGCGCCGGCCCGCCATTCGAGATGTTGTACTTGATGCCGAAGTCGCCGTCGGGACCGCCCGGATTATGACTCGCCGACAGCACGATGCCGCCAAAGGCCTTGTGCTTGCGGATCACGCAGGAGGCGGCCGGCGTCGACAGGAGACCGTTCTGTCCGACCAGCACGCGGCCGAAGCCGTTCGCCGCCGCCATCTTGATCGCGATCTGAGCGACCTCACGATTGTAGTAGCGGCCATCGCCGCCGATCACCAGGGTCTTGCCCTTGAAGCCTTCCAGCGCGTCGAAAATCGACTGGATGAAATTCTCGACATAATGCGGTTGCTGGAAGACCGGCACTTTCTTGCGCAGGCCCGAGGTTCCTGGCTTCTGGTCGGCGAAGGGTTTGGTCGCAATGGTCTTGATCAAGGGCATATCTCTCTATCAGGATCTGTGCAGCAGGTTCTTATAGAGCAGCGCGTAGCGTGCCGCACTCCTCTCCCAGGATACGTCGGTCTTCATGCCGGCTTTTTGAAGTCCGTTCCAGGCCTTGCGGTCGGCATGGAGCCTTACCGAACGTTCGATCGCGCGGCTGAGCGAAGGCACATCGACAGGCGCGAACTGAATGCCGGTGGCGCTGCCTTGCTCCAACGCCGCCTCATTCGCATCGACGATCGTATCGGCGAGTCCACCGACATGCGAGACGACCGGCACGCAGCCATACCGCAGGCCATAGAGCTGGGTCAGGCCACAGGGCTCGAAGCGCGACGGGATGAGAATCGCATCGGCGCCGCCTTGCAGGAGATGCGAGATGGTTTCGTCATAACCGATGACCGCGCCGATACGCCCCTTGTGACGCACCGCCGCCTTGGTGAAGTCGGCTTCGAGCTGCGCATCGCCGGCCCCCAGCATCGCCAGCCTGGCGCCCTGGCCGACGAGCCCGTCGAGGCATTCGACCAGCAGGTCCATGCCCTTCTGCCAGGTGAGGCGGCTCACCACGCAGAACAGGAGCCCGTCATCCTGGTCGAGGCCGAAGCGCCGCTCGACCTCGCGTTTATTGGCTTCGCGCCGCTGCACGAAATTGCGCGGCACATAGGATTGCGCCAGATGTGTATCGCTCGCCGGATTCCAGATGTCGGTGTCGATGCCGTTGACGATGCCGGTGAGGCGGTCGCGTCGCAGCCGCAGCAACCCGTCGAGGCCCATGCCGTCCGCCTGTGTGGTGATCTCATCGGCGTAGCTCGGGCTCACCGTGGTGATCGCATCGGCATAGTGCAGCCCGGCCTTGAGGTAGCCGACGCCGCCATAATATTCGACGCCATCGATCGCAAAGGCCGCGGCCGGCAGCTTCAGCTGCGCGAAGATGCTGGCCGGATATTGTCCCTGGAAGGCGAGATTATGCACGGTCATGACGGTCCTGGCGGCCGGCCCCGACGCGAAATGCAGATAGGCCGGCGTCAGGGCCGACTGCCAGTCATGCGCATGGACGATGTCTGGGATGAAGGCCGCGACTTCACCCTTGCCGACATCCGCGGCGGCATAAGAGAGCGCGGCGAAACGTTTCCAGTTGTCCGGCCAATCCTTGCCGTCCGGGCCTAGGTAGGGATTGCCCAGCCGGTCGAAGAGATGCGCCGCCTCGACGACCAGCAGATCGAGCCCCTTCGCGCGGCCGGCAACGATCCGGCCCTTGCCACCAAAGAGATCGGCATAGGACTTGACCGGTTTGCCGTCCTGAAGCGCCGCCATAACGGCCGGATAACCCGGCAGCATCACCCGCATCTCGGCGCCGTGATGCTTGAGCGCGGCGGGCAGCGCGCCCGCGACATCGGCGAGCCCGCCGGTCTTGACCAGCGGAAACACCTCCGAGGCGACCGCCAGGACCTTCATCATGCGAGCTTGTCGAGCATCGGCTGGGTGATGAGGCAGATACCGCTCTCGGTGCGCCGGAAACGTTTGGCGTCGAGCTCAGGATCATCCCCGACCACCAGGCCTTCAGGGATCTCGACGCCGCGGTCGATGACGACACGCTTCAGCCGGGCATTGCGGGCGATGTTGACATGCGGCAGCACCACCGCCTGATCGAGGCGCGAATAGGAGTTCACCCTGACGCCGGTGAAGAGCAGCGAGTTCTTCACGCCGGCGCCCGAAATGATGCAACCGCCCGAGACGAGCGAGCTCACCGCCTTGCCGCGCCGTCCATCCTCGTCATGGACGAACTTGGCGGGCGGCACCAGTTCCGAATAGGTCCAGATCGGCCAGTTACGATCATAGAGGTCGAGCGCCGGCACCACGTCGGTCAAGTCGATATTGGCTTCCCAATAGGCATCGACGGTGCCGACATCGCGCCAGTAGGACTGGCTTTCGTTTTCCGAGCGCACACAGGACCGGGTGAAACGATGCGCCACCGCCTTGCCGTGCTTGACGATATAGGGAATGAGGTTCTTGCCGAAATCGCGCTCCGAGCCCTTCTCCTCGGCGTCGCGGCGCAGCTGGTCGCAAAGGAACGAGGTCTTGAACACATAGATGCCCATCGAGGCCAGCGACATCTCGGGCTTGTCCGGCATGCCCGGCGGATCCTTCGGCTTCTCGATGAAGCTGATGATGCGGTCTGTCGCGTCGACATGCATGACGCCGAAGCCCGTCGCCTCCTTGCGCGGCACCTCCAGGCAGCCGATGGTGACATCGGCGCCACTGTCGACATGCTGCTGCAGCATCAGCTCGTAATCCATCTTGTAGATGTGATCGCCCGCCAGGATGATCATGAATTCGGGGCCGTAGCTCTCGATGATGTCGAGATTCTGATAGACCGCATCGGCGGTGCCGGCATACCACTGATCTTCCGAGACGCGCTGGCTGGCCGGCAGGATGTCGAAGCTCTCATTGCGCTCTGGCCTCAGGAAATTCCAGCCGCGCTGCAGATGGCGGATCAGGCTATGCGCCTTGTACTGTGTGGCGACGCCCAAGCGGCGGATGCCGGAATTGATCGCATTGGCGAGGGCGAAATCGATGATGCGCGTCTTGCCGCCGAAATAGACCGCCGGCTTGGCCCGCTTAGCGGTCAATTCCATGAGCCTCGACCCACGTCCGCCGGCCAGCACATAGGCCATGGCGTCGCGGGCCAGTGGTGAATGTCTGCGCGTCTCCCCCATGCTCTCCTCCCTATCCTTCACTTTCGAGGATCAGTGTCGCGAGCGGCGGCAAAGTCAGTCGCGCGCTGGCGGGCTGTCCATGCGAAGCGTGGTTCTCGGCCATGATGGCACCAAAATTGCCCTGGCCGCTACCGCCATAAAAAGCGGCATCCGTATTGATGCGCTCGCGCCACGGGCCGGCGAAAGGCAGCGGCAGCACATAGTCCTGGCGCGGCACCGGCGTCAGATTGGCAACGACAACCACCGGGCGATGGTTCCCGCCCGACCGGCGCATCCAGGCAAAAACCGAATTCTCGCGATCATCGGCGATCAGCCACTCGAAACCTTCCGCCTCGCAATCGCGCGCATGGAGCTGCGGCAAAGCACGGTAGAGCGCATTGAGGTCGCGCAGCAACGCCCGGACGCCGCCATGCGCGGGAGATTGCAGAAGCTCCCAATCGAGCCCGCGCGCCTCGCTCCATTCGCGCCGTTGCGCGAATTCCTGCCCCATGAACAGAAGCTTCTTGCCGGGATAGGCCCACATGAAGGCGTAGTAGGCACGCAGATTGGCGAATTTCTGCCAGTCGTCGCCCGCCATCTTGGTGAGGAGCGAACCTTTGCCATGCACCACCTCGTCATGCGACAGCGGCAGCACGAAATTCTCCGAGAAGGCATAGAGCAGACCGAAAGTCAGATCGTTGTGATGATGCTTCCGATGAATGGGCTCGCGCGCCATGAAGGCGAGTGTGTCATGCATGAAGCCCATATTCCACTTGAAGCCGAAGCCGAGCCCGCCGGTGTGGACGGGCTGCGACACGCCGGGCCAGGAGGTCGATTCCTCCGCGATCGTGGCGATGCCCTCATGCGCACCATAGGCCGCGGCATTCATGCGCCTCAGGAAGGCGATGGCTTCCGTGTTCTCGCGCCCGCCTTCCTCATTCGGAATCCATTCGCCTTCTTTGCGTGAATAATCGAGATAGAGCATCGAGGCCACCGCATCGACGCGCAGGCCATCGGCATGGAAACGCTCCATCCAATAGAGCGCATTGTTGATCAGGAAGCCCTGCACCTCTGTGCGCCCGAAATTATAGATGGCGGTATTCCAGTCGGGATGAAAGCCACGGCGCGGATCGTCATGCTCATAAAGGCTGGTGCCGTCGAAATGGGCGAGCCCATGCTCGTCGGTCGGGAAATGCGCCGGCACCCAGTCGAGCAAAACGCCAAGCCCCAGCGCATGGGCGCGGTCGATGAAATGAGCGAAGTCGGCGGGCGTGCCGAAGCGCGCGGTCGGCGCATAAAGCCCGGTCGGCTGGTAGCCCCAGGATGGGTCGTAGGGATATTCGCTGACCGGCAGCAATTCTATATGGGTGAAGCCCATATCGGCGACATAGGGCAGAAGCTCGTCGGCGAGCTCGCGATAGCTGAAATAGCCGCCATCTTCATGGCGCTTCCACGACCCCAGGTGCACTTCGTAGATGGAAACCGGGCTGCGCCGCAGGTTCTTGTTCGCACGCGTCGCGAGATAGTCGGCATCGCTCCAGGTGAAAGGTTCCGGACTCGCGACGACGGAAGCGGTCTTGGGCCGGAGCTCAGACTGGAAGGCGTAAGGATCGGCCTTGAGCGGCAAGAGCTTGCCCTCGGCGCCGATGATCTCGAACTTGTAGACGGTCCCCGGCCCGAGATCGGGGATGAAGATCTCCCACAGACCGGCGCCGCGCCGGTGGCGCATCACATGCCGTCGGCCGTCCCAGCGATTGAAGTCTCCCACCACCGAAACGCGTTGGGCATTGGGCGCCCAGACCGCAAAGGCGACGCCGGCTGCCCCTTCATGCGTGATCGCATGGGCGCCGAGCTTGTCGTACAGCCTGAGATGTGTGCCCTGGGCGGCATAGTAGTCGTCCATCGGTCCCATCACCGGTCCGAAGGAATAAGGATCGATCAACGACCACTGGCCTTGCGCGTTGTGTGCCTCGTAGCGCAGAGGCGCCTGCCGCTTCGACGCGATCTGGCCTTCGAAGAACCCTTCCCCGCCTTCAGGCTTCAGCTTGCCGAGCGCCTTGCCATCGAGACTGAAGGCCGAAACTTCGCTGGCCCCCGGGATGACCGTGCGCGCGATGAAGGCGCCATCTGCTTCGTGAACCCCCAGCCGCGCGAACGGATCACCATGGCTTCCCGCAACAAGTGCGGCGATCTCCGCCGGATCGAGCTGCCATGAGACCTTCGTCATGCACCCCTGCTCACATGGACGGCACGGTCCAGATTTCCCGCGCATAATCGCGGATCGTCCGGTCGGCTGAGAACCAGGCCATATTGGCCGTGTTGCGAATGGCCTTATCGTGCCAGCGCTGCGGTTCGCTCCACAGATCATCGACCTGGCGCTGCGCCTTCGTATAAGCGGCGAAATCGGCGGCGACCATGAACCAGTCGCTGCCGTATAGCGCATCGATGAGGCCCTTATAGCGGTCGGTCTCGCCCGGCGAGAAGACGCCGGCGCGCATCATGTCGAGCACGTCCTTCAGCTCCGCCGTCGCTTCGATCACGCGGCGCGGATCGTAACCTTGCGCACGGCGCTGTGCGACCTCCTCGGCGGTCATGCCGAAGATCACGATATTGTCGGCGCCGACATGGTCACGGATCTCGACATTGGCGCCGTCGAGCGTGCCGATGGTGAGCGCGCCATTGAGCGCGAATTTCATGTTGCCGGTGCCAGACGCTTCCATGCCGGCCGTTGAAATCTGCTCGGAGAGATCGGCCGCCGGCACGATAAGCTCGGCCAGGCTCACATTGTAATTGGGAATGAAGGCCACCTTGAGCAGCCCGCGCACCGCCGGATCGGCATTGACCACCCGGGCCACGTCATTGGCGAGGCGGATGATGAGCTTCGCCTGCCAATAGCTCGCCGCCGCCTTGCCGCCGAAGATCTTTACCCGCGGCATCCAGTTCTTTTCGGGGTGTGAGCGGATCTGGTTATAAACCGAGATCGCCTCGAGAATATTGAGCAGCTGGCGCTTATATTCGTGGATGCGCTTCACCTGCACATCGAACATCGCGGCGGGATCGACCTTGAGCCCCATGCGCTCCTGGATCTCGCGTGCCAACCTGACTTTGTTGGCGCGCTTGACTTCGGCAAAACGTTGCTGGAAGGCGGCATCACCGGCGAAGCGGTTCAGCTCCATGAGTGAATCGAAATCATCCAGCACCTTGTCGCCGATGGCGTCGGTGATGAGCTGGGTCAGACCACCATTGGCCTGGAACAGCCAGCGCCGCGGCGTGATGCCATTCGTCTTGTTGGTGATGCGGTCGGGGAACAGATCATTGAGATCGCGGAAGACGGTGGTCTTCATGAGCTCGGTATGGAGTCCCGACACGCCATTCACCTTGTGCGATCCGGCGAAGGCGAGCTGCCCCATGCGCACGCGCCGTCCGCCATGCTCGTCGATGAGCGACAGGGACGCCAGTTGCGCGTCGCTCGCCGAGCGCGCCCGCGCTTCCTGGAGCAATTTGGCGTTGACGGCATAGATGATCTGCATATGCCGTGGCAGCAGCCGCTCGAAGAGATGCAGCGGCCATGTCTCGAGCGCTTCCGGCAGCAGCGTATGATTGGTGTAGGAGATCGACGCAGTGGTGAGCCCCCAGGCCGCGTCCCAGTCGAGCCCATTGAGATCGACCAGGATGCGCATCAGCTCGGCAACGGCCACCGCAGGGTGGGTGTCATTGAGCTGGATCGCCACTTTCTCGGGCAGGCTCTGAAGCGCGCCGAACTGCTTCAGATGGCGGCGCACCAGATCCTGCAGCGACGCCGACACGAAGAAATATTCCTGGCGCAGCCGCAACTCCTGGCCCGCTTCGGTGCTGTCCGAGGGATAGAGCACCTGCGTGATCGTCTCGGCGCGGTTCTGCTCGGCCAAAGCGCCGACATGATCGCCACGGTTGAAGGCATCGAGCCGGATCGGGTCGAGAGCCTGGGCGCTCCACAGCCGCAAGGTGTTGACGCGTTTGCCGCGCCAGCCGGCGATCGGCGTATCGAAGGCGACCGCCTGCACCGTCTCGCTCGGCCGCCACGTATGCTTGAAGGAATTGTCGTCCTTCTCGACGGTCTCGACGCGACCGCCGAAGCCGATGTCATAGGCGGCCTCGCGGCGCTCGAACTCCCACGGATTGCCATGGGCCAGCCAGTCTTCCGGCAGTTCGATCTGCTGGCCGTCCTTGATCTTCTGCTTGAACAGCCCATGCTGGTAGCGGATGCCGTAGCCATAAGCGGGGATGTCGACGCTCGCCATGCTTTCCATGAAGCAGGCGGCGAGCCGGCCCAGGCCGCCATTGCCGAGCGCCGCGTCGGGCTCCAGCGCCTCGACCAGATCGAGATCGACATTCAAGCTCTTGAGCGCCTGGGTGACGGGCTCGACCAGGCCCAGATTGCTCATCGCGTCGCGCAGCAGGCGGCCGATGAGGAATTCGAGCGAGAAGTAATAGACGCGCTTGGCGCTCTTGGCATAGGCGTCGCGCGTCGAGTTCATCCAATGGTCGATGACGCGGTCGCGCACCGCATGGATGGTCGCCGCCAGCCAGTCATGGTCACGCGCCACCAGCGGGTCCTTGCCCACCGTATATGCGAGCTTCTCCAGAATTTCGGCGCGTAACGTTGCGGCATCGGTGCGCCGCGGCGCCGGTTTCGGCGCATCGGGATGGATTTGCGTGACGGTCTGAACCATGGGCCCTCGATATGTTTATGGTCTAGTATAACAGGCCGGACAGCAAGACTATTTGACGAGGTTAAGAATGCCGCGCTTTGCCGCAAATTTGAGCATGATGTTCCAGGAAATGCCCTTTCTGGAGCGTTTCGCGGCCGCCGCCGAAGCGGGCTTCGCGGGCGTCGAATTCCTGTTTCCTTATGAATTCGACAAGGCCGAGATCGTCAGGCGACGGGCCGAGGCCGGACTTGCACAAATTTTGTTCAATACGCCGCCTGGCGACTGGGCCGCTGGCGAGCGCGGCTCGGCCGCTCTGCCCCAGAAGCGCGACCTGTTCCGGCAGCAATTCGAGCAGGCCCTCGACTATGCGGTGGCGCTCGCCAATCCGCGCATTCATGTGATGGCCGGCATCCCGACGCCTGGTGATGAGACATCCGCCTGCGAGACATGTTTCATCGAGAATCTGCGCTGGGCGGGAGAGCTCGCCGGGGCGCGCGGCATCACCCTTCTCGTCGAGCCGCTCAACCCGGTCGACATGCCGGGCTATTTCCTGAGCTCGGCCGACCAGGCGGCTGGCATCCTGGCGGCGGTGGCGCTTCCGAATGTGAAGCTGCAATATGACCTCTATCACCAGCAGATGAGCCGCGGCGCCGTCGCCGCCACGTTACGCCGGCATTTCCCCCTCATCGGCCATATTCAGGTCGCGGGCGTCCCCGGCCGCAACGAGCCGGACGGAAGCCAGGAGCTGAACCTACCCTATCTCTTCGGCCTCATCGACGAGCTGGGTTATGACGGTTGGATCGGCTGCGAATATCGCCCGCGCGCCGGAACACGCGAAGGCATGGGCTGGCTCAAGCCTTACGGCATCGGCTAGGGAACGCAGAACGAAGAGCCCCGTCGCCAGGGCTCTTCACGATCTGGGGATCAGCACCGATCAGGCAATCCAGGCATGGCCATTGCGCGGATTGACATCGACGAGGACCGGATGGCCGTGCCGCTCGGCGCGGAACACATCGACCCGGCCGCCGCATTCGCGGGCCTGCACATTGTGGAAACCATCCTGGCGCACGACCCTGCCGGCGGCCTGGCAACTCAGCATCGCATGATGCATCGGAGCCTGGACATGACGGGCCGGCGCCTTCGGATAAATCTTGATGTCGTATTTCGGATTGTAGCTCGAATTGGGATTCCACATGTCTTCGGCCATCGCCGATGCCGACAGGCCGGCGACGCCAAGGGACATGAGGACTGCGCTTGCGAGAAGTAGTTTGCTGAACATGATAACCTCCACAGCAAAACTGTTACCCTCGAGTAACAGGAGTTCTGAGCGTATGTTCCGTGTGCAGAGGTTACACCTCGTTTAGATCCATCAAGAAAATGTGAGGTCTGATTGCGACAAAGGGAAAGGGCTCCGCTTCCGGAGCCCTTTCGCCATTCCAGTGCCTGGTGACGTCGAAATCAGACGGGCCTGACATGTCCGTTACGCGAGTTGACGCGCAGGACCACATGGCGCCCCCCGCGCGTGGCGCCGAACACATAGGTTCTCGCGTCACATTCACGGGCCACGACATTGCGATATCCGTCCTCGCGGAGCAAATGGCGGGCATCGGCGCAGCTCATTGCGCCGATCGACCGCAAAGGCATGCGGGCAAGAGGCGTATGAGATGTCGGGCTGTAGCCGGCCATCGCCGACCCGGACAGGCCCAATATGCCGAGCGGAACAGCGACGGCGGCCGCGAGAACGAGCTTGTTGAACATGATAGAACTCCTTGGTGGAAAGCTCCCGCGACTGAACACCTGTCCGGCATCGGCTGTTCCCCATGCCGCGGATTAAAGCTTTGTCAGGTTGCGAGGCCACAATGCACATAGGAAGAGGGAACTCCGTCTCCGGAACTCCCTTAAACTTACGGCACTGTCATGATGGCGGGATCAGCTTCCGATCATCACCTTGATGAGCCCGTTGACGCGGCCCGCCTGCTCCATCTGCACCATGTGGCCGGCGCCTTCGATGATCTCCACCTTGGCGCCCTTGGCAGCCGTCGCATGAGCGGCGGGTACGATCTTGTCCTCCGCCCCCCAGATGACGAGCGCCGGCACAGCTGACGCGGCAAGCGCATCGGCGAGCATCGCCGCCTGCCGTCCGCCGGCGAACACACCGTTCTTCAAGGCGGTGAGCGCATCGCCGACGCCATCGAGCCGTTTGTATTTGAGAAGATCATCCACCATCTGGCGGCTCACCAGCCCGCTGTCGGCGAACAGATTTTCGAGCACTGGCTTCAGATCGCGGCGCGACGCCGAGGCGACGAAACCGTCAATATACTCCATGTTGATGTCGGGCCCGAGACCGGCGGAGGAAATCAGCGTCACCGACTTCACCCGTCCCTTCGCCTGGCGTGCCACCTCTATGGAAATGGCGCCGCCCATCGAATGGCCGACGAGATGCGCCGTGTCGATCTGCACGGTGTCCATGAAGCTCAATACCGCTTTGGCGAGGCCCGCCACGGTCGGCTCGTCCACCTTCTTGATCGACTGGCCATGGCCCGGCAGGTCGAGCGCATAGACGGTCGCTCCTTCCGCCAGCGCATCGGCATTGAACAGCCAGTTGTCGAGATCGCCGCCGAAGCCATGGATGAGCAGGACCGTATTGTCGCCGCTGCCGCGTTTGGTGTAGCGCAGCCGGCCCGCCGCCGTGTCGGCGAACTCGTAACGGGGACCCGCTTCCTCCTCTTCGCCCTCCTCGGCCACCGGCACAACATAGGAGCCGACGAACGCATCGATATCGGCGTCCGGCACGTCCGCGTCGGCCACGACGCCGATCAGCGTCTTGATCGGATAGATCGTGTCCTCCTGACCGATGCGCCGGCGCAGGACGCCGCCCTCGCTCGCCTCGACGGCGCCGGCGATCTTGTCGGTTTCCACCTCAAGAAGCTGGTCGCCGGCCTTCACGCTGTCGCCGTCCTTCATCAGCCATGACGCCAGCTTGCCCTCCGCCATGGAGAGCCCCCATTTCGGCATCACGATGGGGATGATACGCTTCTCCGACATCATCCCTCCTCAATTGGCCATGGTCTTGCGGACGGCGGTGGCGATCTTGTCGGCGCTCGGCAGATAGATGTCCTCGAGCGAAGGCGAGAACGGCACCGGCGTATGCGGCGAGGTCACCATCTGGATGCCCGCTTTCAGCGCCTTGAAGATCTCTTGCGAGACCTTGGCCGAGACGTCGCTGGCGATCGAGCAGCGCGGATGCGCTTCATCGACGCAAACGAGCCGGCCGGTATTCTCGACGCTTTCGAGCACCGTATCCCAGTCGATGGGCGACAGGGTCCGGAGATCGATCACCTCGCATTCGACCTTGTCCTTGGCGAGCGCCGCGGCCGCGTCCAAGGCACGATGCACCATCATGCCATAGGTCACGATGGTGACGTGTTTGCCTTCACGCACGACATTCGCCTCACCGAACGGAATGGCATACGATTCCTGCGGCACGTCGGTCTCGAGGCCATAGAGATTCTTGTGCTCGCAGAAGATGACGGGATCATTGTCGCGGATCGACTGGATGAGCAGGCCCTTGGCGTCATAAGCGTTGGACGGCACCACCACTTTCAGCCCCGGAATATGGGTGAAGAGCGGCGTGAGCACCTGCGAATGCTGGGCGGCGGCGCGGAAGCCGCCACCGATCATGGTGCGGATGACCACCGGCGTCTCGGCCTTGCCGCCGAACATGTATTTGAACTTGGCGGCCTGGTTGAAGATCTCGTCGAAGCACACGCCCATGAAGTCGATGAACATCAGTTCGGCGACTGGGCGCATGCCGCAGGCGGCGGCCCCCACGGCGGCGCCGATATAGGCGGATTCGGAGAGCGGCGTGTCGAGCAGCCGGTCGCCATATTTGGCATAGAGGCCCTTGGTGACGCCGAGCACACCGCCCCAGGCGTCCTTTTCGCCGTCACCGCCCATGCCACCGACGATATCCTCGCCCATGACGAACACCGTCGGATCGCGCGCCATCTCCTGGTCGAGCGCTTCATTAAGAGCCTGCCGCATGCTGATCTTGCGTGCCATTGTTGCCTCCCCTCTCAATAAGTCACATAGACGTCGGTCATGAGGTCCTTGGCCGTCGGCAAAGGTGCCGCCTTGGCCGTGACCACCGCCTCGTCGATAAGCTTCACGATCTCCTTGTCGATCGCCTCGAGCTCAGACTTCTTGATCACCCCCGCATCCATCACCTTGTCGGCGAAAAGCTTGATGCAGTCCTGATTGGCGCGGATATGCTCGACCTCGCCTTTGCCACGATAGGTCTGCTGGTCGCCCTCGAAATGGCCGAAGAAGCGGATCATCTTGCATTCGAGCAGCGCCGGACCGCCGCCCTCACGCGCCCGCTTGATGATCTCGCCCGCCGCTTCATAGACGGCGAAGAAATCGGTGCCGTCGACGGTCACGCCCGGCAGGCCAAAGCCCGCCGCGCGATCGACATAGGAATCGACCGCCACCGCATATTCGCGTGAGGTGGATTCGGCATAGCCGTTATTCTCGACGACGAAGATCGCCGGCAGGTTCCACACCGCCGCGAGATTGAGGCTTTCGAGGAACATGCCCTGGTTGGAGGCGCCGTCGCCAACGAAGGAGATGCCGACCCCACCGTCGCCGCGGAATTTGGCGGCAAGCGCGGCGCCACAGGCGAGCGGCGCACCCGCGCCCAGAATGCCATTGGCGCCCATCATGCCCTTGGAGAGGTCGGCGATATGCATCGAGCCGCCCTTGCCGCGGCACGAGCCCATGGCCTTGCCATAGATCTCGCCCATCATCTCCTTCACATCGACGCCTTTGGCGATGCAATGGCCGTGGCCGCGATGCGTTGAGGCGATGCGGTCGCGGTCGTTGAGATGCATCATGATGCCGGTGCCGGAGGCTTCCTCGCCGGCATAAAGGTGCACGAAGCCCGGAATGTCGCCCTTGGCGAATTCATTGTGCACCCGTTCCTCGAACTCACGGATCGTCCGCATCGTCCGGTAGGCCTCGAGCAGGCCTTGCTTGTCGAGCGGAAATGGATTCTTGCTCATTATCTCCTCCCATCACGAAACTTGGCGTTTGCGTTCCTTCTGTCCGGCCTGCCGCATGAGCCCATGGCGCGCCGCGTAATCCATGACGGCGGCGACATTGACAGTACGGAAGGCGTTTTCCTCGAGCATGACCGAAACCCGGTCGCGCTCCGAAAATGACAACTCGCGCTCGCCATCGAGGGCGATGGAGCCTGAACTGATCTGCGGCCCATGGGCCTTGCCGGCGCTGAGCTTCTGCCAGCGCGCGATGCCGATCGGGCGCATATAGCCGGGCGCGATCGGGACGTTGAGCGTGAGATCCGCCTCGTCCGTCGGCGCCAGCAGCACATGCAGGCCGCCCGGCTCCGATCGCTTCACCGGCTCGAGCAGCCCGGCGATGGCCGACATGCCGATGACCTCGGGCTCGGCGAAAGTGACGAAGAGCTCCCGGAACGTCTCGGGCTTCCATAATGCGCGGGCACCCACCACCCGCTCGGTAACCAGCGCCACATCGACCAGGGCGATCTCCGCCGCCTGATCGTTGATGCGCACGACGAGTTTCTTGTTGGGCGCATAGGCGACCGCCTCCGGCACCCGGCCCGTCACCGCGAGGCCGACGGCGAGCCCAGTGATGGTGGGCTCGCGATGTTCGGGAAAGGCATTGTTGGTGCCGGTCGAGATGCCGGCGATCGGAATATCGCCCGAGCGCGAGACGACGGCGCGATGGGTGCCGTCGCCGCCCAGGACCACGATGGCGGCGATACCTTGCTGGCGCATGAGATCGGCTGCACGTACCGTGTCGTCGACCGTCCCCGTAACGGTCATGTCGAGATAGCTGAGCTCCGGAAATTCATGCTCGCCCAGATTGCGCGAGCGTTCGACGCCACGCCGCACATGGTGCCTTATGCCGCCGTTGTCGGGCATCATCACCACCCGCCCGATGCCGGATGCCTTCAGGCAGGCGAGCACCCGGAGCACGATATTGGCGCGGTCGGTGATCTGGAGGCTGGTCGCGTTGGCGATCACGCGACGTATGTCACGTGCCGATACCGGGTTGGCAATGATGCCGACAGTCGGAGCCAATTTGGGTTCCTCCGCCACCACGATGACTCGTGAAACTATTTTTCACAAGCCTCAAGGTGCGGTCCCGTCACGTCATGGGACCATTGTCGTAGAGGATCGGGGCAAAAGGCGGCGAAGGGAGCCGAAACGATCATTCTGAGCCAGAAAGAACGCTCAAATTCCAGAATCGCCGTGTGGGTGCGTCAAGAGTGGAAGCTTTTTTTCAAGGCTCAGTGATAATGCGGCCCGGACATCGCCTCAGCGGCGGACTGGCGACATCGGCTGTGACCGACTGGTAACCATTTATTTTCAAAGCCTTCCCCTTGACGCCCCGGGGGCCCTGCCCTATCTCAGCCGGCAGCTGTTGGCACTCTTAATCGATGAGTGCTAACAGGCGCCGGAAACGGGGTTGGGAGGCCTCGCTTTCATTGCTCCAGGCTCCGGCGACCCCATCGAACAATGCGACCAACGAAGGAGACATCGCATGAAGTTCCGTCCTCTGCACGACCGCGTGGTTGTGCGCCGAGTTGAGGAAGACACCAAGACCAAGGGTGGCATCATCATCCCCGAAACCGCCCAGGAAAAGCCGATGCAGGGCGAGATCATCGCCGTCGGCCCCGGCGGCCGCGACGAAGCGGGCAAGCTGATCCCGATCGACGTCAAGGCTGGCGACATTGTCCTGTTCGGCAAGTGGTCGGGCACCGAGGTCAAGATCGACGGCACCGAATATCTGATCATGAAAGAGTCGGACATCATGGGCGTTCTCGAGGGCAAATCGTCCTCGAAGAAGGCGGCCTGATCTTATCCGTCTGTAGCTCAACATTTCAGTAGAGGAATTACAACATGGCAGCGAAAGAAGTTCGCTTCGGCGGCGAAGCCCGTGAGCGCATGCTCCGCGGCGTCGACATTCTCGCCAATGCGGTCAAGGTCACGCTCGGTCCCAAGGGCCGCAACGTCGTGATCGACAAATCCTTCGGCGCGCCCCGCACCACCAAGGACGGTGTGACGGTCGCCAAGGAAATCGAGCTTGAGGATAAGTTCGAGAACATGGGCGCCCAGATGGTGCGCGAAGTCGCCTCCAAGACGAACGACGTCGCGGGCGACGGCACCACCACGGCTTGCGTGCTCGCCCAGGCGATCGTGCGCGAAGGCGCCAAGGCGGTTGCCGCCGGCATGAACCCGATGGATCTGAAGCGCGGCGTCGATCAGGCCGTCAAGACCGCCATCGAGGACATCAAGAAGCGCTCGAAGAAGGTCAAGGGTTCCGACGAAGTCGGCCAGGTTGGCACCATCTCCGCCAATGGCGAGAAGGACATTGGCGACATGATCGCCAAGGCCATGCAGAAGGTCGGCAACGAAGGCGTCATCACCGTTGAGGAAGCCAAGTCGCTCGACACCGAACTCGACGTCGTCGAGGGCATGCAGTTCGACCGCGGCTATCTCTCCCCCTACTTCATCACCAACGCCGACAAGATGATCGCCGAGCTCGAGGACGTTTACATCCTCCTGCACGAGAAGAAGCTGTCGGGCCTCCAGGCCATGCTCCCGGTTCTCGAAGCCGTGGTGCAGACCGGCCGTCCGCTCCTCATCATCGCTGAGGACGTCGAAGGCGAAGCTCTCGCCACCCTCGTCGTCAACAAGCTCCGTGGCGGCCTCAAGGTCGCGGCCGTCAAGGCCCCGGGCTTCGGCGATCGCCGCAAGGCCATGCTCGAGGACATCGCTGTCCTCACCGGCGGCCAGGTGATCTCGGAAGATCTCGGCATCAAGCTCGAGAACGTCACGGTGGAAATGCTCGGCCGCGCCAAGCGCGTGCGCGTCGAGAAGGAGAACACCACCATCGTCGACGGCACCGGCAAGAAGAACGACATCCAGGGCCGCGTTGCCCAGATCAAGCAGCAGATCGAAGAGACGACGTCGGACTACGACCGTGAGAAGCTCCAGGAGCGCCTGGCCAAGCTCGCGGGCGGCGTCGCCGTCATCAAGGTCGGCGGCTCGACGGAAGTCGAAGTGAAGGAGCGCAAGGACCGCGTCGATGACGCGCTCAATGCGACCCGCGCTGCTGTCGAAGAAGGCATCGTGCCGGGCGGCGGCGTCGCTCTGCTGCGCGCCAAGAAGGCCGTTGATGCCCTGAAGTCGGACAATGCCGACATCCAGGCCGGCATCAAGATCGTGTCGAAGGCCCTTGAAGCCCCGATCCGCCAGATCGCCGAGAACGCCGGCGTCGAAGGCTCGATCGTGGTCGGCAAGGTGCTCGAGAAGTCGGGTAACTTCGGCTTCGACGCGCAGAACGAAGAGTATGGCGATCTCGTCGAGAAGGGCATCATCGACCCGACCAAGGTCGTGCGTACCGCTCTTCAGGACGCTGCTTCCGTCTCCTCGCTCCTCATCACGACCGAAGCCATGGTCGCCGAGAAGCCGAAGGACAAGGCCCCGGCTCCGGCGATGCCGGGCGGCGGCGGCATGGGCGGCATGGACTTCTAAAGAAGTCCATAAAGCCGCCCATCAACCAAAGATGCTCAGATCGGCCAAGGCCGATCTGAGGTGGCGGCATGGATTTCTAATCCAGCCCTTCAGGCAAGAAACACGAACCCCGGTGGCAACACCGGGGTTTTTTCATGCCTGGATGAATCTGCTGGGTTCGTTGAAGATTTTCAGTTTCTCCGTCGTCGAGACCACGACCTTAGAAAGTTCAGCGAGTGTGCAGACGCCATAAGCCGAAGCGGTCCCCAGCTTCTCCCCAGTCATCAGGGCGATGCTTTCCCCCGACCGCGCGATGATCGCGCGCTTGATCGCGGCCTCCTCGAAATCTCCGGTGGTCCCGCCCTCCTCCGGATGGAGGCCGGTGAGGCCGACGAAGCCCACATCGATACGCAAGCGCTGTATCTGCTCCAGCGCTTCCGCCCCCACCGCGACCATCGAATGCCGGAACAGCTTACCGCCGATCAGGATCACCTCGATCGACTGATGCGGCTCGAGCGCTGCGGCAATGGTCGGGCTGTGGGTGATGATGGTGAGCTCAAGATCGAGCGGCAGCGCGCGGACGAGCTCCAGATGTGTCGTGCCGCCGTCGATGAACACCCGTTGCTTGCGCTGGATCAGGCTCGCCGCCTTGCGGCCGAGCCGGGCCTTCTCCTCCGTCGCCATGGACCTTCTGGCGGCAAGATTGGCGACCGTGGGAGACGCGGGCAACGCCCCGCCATGCACCCGTGTGAGCCGACCCTCGCCTGCGAGCTCCCTCAGGTCGCGGCGGATCGTGTCCTCGGAGAGGCCGAGCTCGACGCTCAGCTCCTTCGCCACGATCCGGCCGTCCTTGGCCAGCCGGTCGAGCAGCAATTGTTTTCTTTGTTCCGTCAGCATTGCACGAATTTACACGATATTGCACGAATTGTCACGAACTGTTAGATTGGCCGCCAGTCAACTGTGGAGTGTCGCATGTCGAAGAAACCCATGATGATCTTGATCGCCGGTCCGTATCGGTCGGGCACGGGCGATGATCCGGCCCGGATGGCCGCCAATCTGAAGCGTCTGGAGGAAGCCTCCTGGCCGATTTTCGAAAAGGGCCATGTGCCGATGATCGGCGAATGGGTGGCCTTGCCGATCTGGCAGACGGCGGGCGGCAAGAAAGTCGGCGACACGCTCTATGACCGCGTGCTCCACCCGACGGCAGGGCGGCTGCTTGAGCATTGTGACGCGGTCTTGCGCCTTCCGGGCGAGTCGAAGGGCGCCGAGGAGGACATGCGCATCGCGCGCCGCCGCGGCATCCCGGTCTATCACGATATTTCCGAGATCCCCGACCACGCCGCCTAAGATCGGCCAGAAACCACCTGTTCACATTGTGTAACGAAGGCAGGGCTTCGGTCCCGCCTTTTCTATGTTATGGATCGCCTGTTCAGGAGGACTTTCATGCGCTTTGGATCACTGGTCGCGGGGACGGCCGCACTCTTCATCGTCACGGGCGGCGCAATGGCGCGCGAGGAGATCCCGCTCGAATCCGGTACCTACGCCCAGAACATGGACTGGTGCCAGATGATGAACCGCGCCGATCCGAAAGGCCCCGATTACAAGGACAAGCGCGCTTTCATCAATCTGACCCAGGACGAGCTCAACTGGAACACGTCGGTCGGCCAGGTTACCGATGTCAGCATCGACCGCAAGACGATCAATGTGTCGCTGCAGCTGAGCACCGATGGCGAGACAAAGGCAGTCACCTTGCCGCTCATCCGCAAGTCGAAGAAGGTCTTCGTGCTGTACGGCGTCAATTTCTATCACTGCCCGACCTACATGCCCAATCCGCGGCTCGGTCGCTAACTCCACAATACCGGCCGCGCGATCATCAGCCAGAAGACCAAAAGAAGGCCGATGAAGGCCGGCCAGCCGAGAACGAACCACAGGCGCATGGCGCGCCGGTAGTCATCGCCCAGCGGCGTACCCCGCGCCGCGGCAAGGCTCGCCAGCCTTTGCGCTTTGATCTGCAACGCGACGACCGGCAGCCAGCAGGCAAGCGCCAGCAGATATAGACAAAAGCTTGCGACCAGCCAGGATTCGCGAAAATCGATGCCGGAAAGATGCGCCAGGGCGATGCCGGTCACCGGCTGCACGACACCGCTCGTGCCGGTGAATATCCAATCCGCTCTGACCACCATGCGCCCGACCGAGGCGATGACACGCGGATCACCGCTGCGATGCGCCAGCCAGAAATAATAAGCGGTGCCGGCGCCGAAGCCGAACAGAATGGTCGAGCTCACCACATGCAGCCATTTGATGAGCAGGTAAGGATCGATCATCTCTGCTCCCTCAAGACGCCATGACAGAGCACTGCCGCCACGATCGGGATGTTCTTGAGCAGCGGCCCCAGCGGATCGAGCCACAGCGCCGGCAGCGCGAAAGTGAGCACAAGCGTATAGCCGGCGATGACGATGAGCTGCGCCGCCGTGGCCTTGCGCCCGCTCAGCACCAGGAAACTGATCACGAGATCGATGAGACAGGTGAGCACGACGACCGGCATGGCCAGGCCCGACGGAAGCCCCAGCGTTGCCAGCACCTCCTGCGCCAATGGCAGGCCGGTGAAGAAGCCGATGAACCCGGAGAAGAGCCACATGGCCGCCAGTGCAAACTTCAGCACCGGCGCCATGAAGAACAGTCGCGCATGCCAGCGGTCCTGTACTTCCGCCGGCTCCTCGGCCATGAATTGAGTGAGCGAGCGGGGCGTGAAGCCGATTTCGCGAGCGAAGCGCTGGCCATCACCCTCATTGCCGGCGATGAGCTGCGCCAGGCTGTTTCTGGATATGGGCCCCCTGCCCATCCGGTCGCCGAGCCCGGCCAGCAGCCGCATGAACCCCATCGGAATGGACAGGAAAGGTGCGGACGGCAAGCCGAGCCATGCCCGGTAGCGCGAAAGCAGATCGCGCAGCGAAATAATCTCCGGTCCCGCGGGCTCTAGAACCTGCCCGCCGAAACGCCCCTCCTCACAGACGACTCGCACCGTCCGCGCGAGGTCCTGGGCATGCAACGGCGAGAAGGAAAAATGGCCATCCCCCACCAAGGGTGTGAACAACGGCAGGCCGGCGAGCCCACGGATGAGCGACGTGCCGCCATAGGACCCCTTCGCCACGATGAGCGAGGGTTTCAGAATGGTCCAGTCGAGGGAGCCATCCTGCAGCAGCCTCTCACCGGCGAGCTTGGCACGTGCATAATCTGTATCGACTTCGGGCCTGGCGCTGATCGCCGAGATCAGCACCACCCGTTTCACGCCAGCCTGTGCGCAGGCTTCATAGAGCGCGCGCGGCGCCGTGACATGCACGGCCTCCATCTCGGCACCGCTGAGAACACCCGCCGCATTCACCACTACATCGATGCCTGAGACCCGCGACAGCCAGTCACTGACGGAAACATCGCGCGCCAGATCACAGGCGACCGCCGAAACATCGGGAAAAGCCCGCGCGAAATCCGCCACGCGGCGCACCGCACCGATCGGCTGATGGCCGCTTCTAAGCAACTCCGCCATGACATGCCGGCCGATGAACCCGCCAGCTCCCAGAACCAGAATGCGCAATGGAAACCTCTATTGAAATCAGGTTGATCGTAATGGGGATTGACGATGATTCGCAGACCCGTGACGATGCGCTCCGGCAACTCCATGAGGCAACCATGACGACCGACTATGAGTATGAGCTGGGCTCCTTCGGCCGGCAGATCAGCACCCGATCGGCGGAAGCGCAGAAGTGGTTCGATCGTGGCCTTGTCTGGTGCTACGGCTTCAATCACGAGGAGGCGGTGCGCTGCTTCGAGAGGGCGACCAGGGCCGATCCCGATTGCGCCATGGCCTGGTGGGGCATCGCTTACGCCTCGGGCCCCAATTACAACAAACAATGGAAGGCCTTCGACACGGTCGATCTGGAGCGCTCGCTCGCCACTGCCCATAAGGCGACGGCCGAGGCGCTGCGTCTGAAAGACAAGGCAAGCGCGGTCGAACGCGCCGTCATCGAGCCGCTGGCTTTGCGTTATCCATCGCGCGAGCCTGGCCAGGTGACGCCGATCTGGAACGACGACTACGCCGCCGCGATGCGCAAGGCCTATCAGGCGCATGGACAGGATCTCGACGTGGCGACATTATTCGCCGAGGCGATCATGAATCGCACCCCCTGGCAACTATGGAACATCGAGCTCGGCACGCCCGCCGAGGGCGCCGACACGCTGGAAGCGATCGCGGTGCTGGAAAAGGCGATGAAGCAGCCGGGCGGCAACGACCATCCGGGCCTTCTCCATATGTATATTCATCTCATGGAGATGTCGCCCACGCCGGAGCGCGCGCTCAGAGCCGGCGACCGTCTGCGCCATCTTGTGCCGGACGCCGGCCACCTGCTCCACATGCCGACCCATATCGACGTGTTGTGCGGCGACTATCACAATGTCGTCGAATGGAACGACCGCGCCATGCAGGCGGACCGCAAATACTTTGCCCGCGAAGGTGGCTTGAACTTCTATTCGCTGTATCGCTGCCATGATTTCCATTTCAAGATCTATGGCGCGATGTTCCTCGGCCAATATGTCCCCGCGATCACGGCGGCTGAGGAAATGGCCGCCACCCTTACCGAGGAACTGCTCACCGTCGAGGTGCCGCCAATGGCCGACTGGCTCGAAAGCTTCGTACCGATGAAGCTGCATGTGCTGATCCGTTTCGGCAAATGGCGCGAGATCATCGCCGAGAAACTCCCCGCGAATGCCAGGCTCTATTGCGTAACGACCGCGCTAACCCACTATGCCAAGTCAGTGGCGCATGCCGCGTCGGGCGACGTGCCGGCGGCGGAGGCGGAAGCCAAAAGTTTCGAGGCCGCGGTCGCTGAGGTGCCGCCGACGCGTTATCTCTTCAACAACACCGCGCTCGACATCCTGGCGATCGCCGCCGAGATGATGAAGGGCGAGATCGCCTATCGCAAAGGCCAATTCGACCAGGCTTTTGCGCATCTGCGCAAGTCGGTCGAGCTCGACGACTCGCTTCCCTACGACGAGCCCTGGGGCTGGATGCAGCCGACCCGCCATGCGCTGGGCGCCCTCCTCCTCGAGCAGGGCAAGGTGGCGGAGGCCGAAGCCGTCTATCGCGCCGATCTAGGCCTCGACAAGACATTGCGCCGTGCCTGCCAGCATCCCAACAATGTCTGGAGCCTGCATGGCTATCACGAATGCCTGGAGAAGCTCGGCAAGCACACCGACGCCATCATCATCAAGAAGCTGCTCGACATCGCCGCGGCGCGCGCCGATGTCCCGGTCAAGGCGTCCTGTTTCTGCAGACTCAAAGCTGTGGCGTGAACAGGATCTTGCCGCGCCGCCCGGCCTGCGCATTGTGCGCCAGGGCGGCGCGATACTCGGCAAGCGGATAACACGCTTCGATCGTCGCCGCGGCGAGGCCGGAGCGGATGTCGTCGAACACCTCCGCCATTGCGGCGCTCAGCTCCTCGCGCGAAGCGGCATGAACCCAATTGCGCAGCCAGAAGGGCTTGACGACGGCCCCTAGGCCGGACGGAAGCGGCGTGCCGGAGAGCAGCCCATAATGCATAAGAGTGCCGCCGGGCAGGATCACCCGTGCCATCGCCGCGCCATCCTCGCCACCGATAGCGTCGAAGCCGCCATCGAGTGGCGGTAGTCTCTCGCCGGCCAGGATCACATCCAAAACAGGTTCGTCCGCCAGCAGCGTCATCGCTTGCTTGGACCGCACGATCGCCAGCGGCCTGACTTTCATCGCATCAAGCAAGCGCAGCAATATGCGGCCAATGGCGGAATTCGCCGCATTAACCGCGACCAGCATTCCGGGCGCCGGCGCCAAGGCGCTCAGCATGAGCCGCGCGGTAAGCGGATTGACATAGGAGGTTGCCGCCTGCGCGTCGCTGAGATCGTCGGGCACGGGGATGCACCACTCCGCCGGTAAGACTTTGCAGCTTTGCCATCCGCCGGCCGAGCCAAGCGGCAAGACTCTTTGCCCCATGCGAAGACCGGAGACTTCCGCGCCAATCGCGTCGACGACGCCCACACCTTCAAACCCGGGAACGAAAGGCAGCGGTAGACGAAAGGCATAAGCGCCGGAGACCGACACCAGATCGGACGGATTGATGGAGCTGGCAAGCATCTTCACGACGACATCCGACGGCGCGGACGCGACAGCCGGCGCCGACTCGCAGATGAGCACGTCAGCCGGCGCTCCGAAACGATGAGCGGCGATACGCAGCATGGAAGCGGCCGACAATCTGTCAGCTCGGTTTGTAGACCCGAAGGAAGAAGACCACGGCACGCGCCACATGCTGCGCGATATCCTCTTCGCTGGGCGTCGGCGCCGCATTGAACAGCTGCCGGCGCACCAGCACCGATTGAGAGAGATCCATGAATTGCTGGGCGGCGAGCGAATAGTCTTCGATCGCCAGAAGACCGGCCTGCGCTTGCGCCTCGAGATAGTCGGCAAGCTTGCCGGCGCAGACCTTGGGGCCACGTTCATAATATTCGGCGCCGATCTCCGGCATGCGCTCGACGATCGAAAACACAGTCCGCATCGCCCTGATATAATAGGGACTGGTAAGGATCTTGAGGAAGTCGCTGCCGAAGCGGTTGAGCACCTTGGCGATATCGTGGTCGCTGTGATCGAGGGTGACGACATCCCACAGATCGGCGCGCTTCTCCTCGGCGATCAGGTCGACGAACAGGCGCTCCTTGTTCTCGAAATAGACATAGAGCGTGCCTTTCGACACGCCGGCCACCTTGGCGATGTCGTTCATGCTGGCGCCGTCGAAGCCCTTGGCCAGGAACACCTTGCGGGCCCCCTCCAGGATCTGCCGGCGTTTGCGCGGGTCCTGCCCTGGCGCCAGTTCGGCGGCGGGCGGTCCGTCCAGTTCCATCACGCTCACTTCAACACTCCCATCGGCGGGTTCGGCGGTGATTCAGGGACACCCAGGATACCACAAACCACCCCTGCGGCAGCCTTACGGCCAGATTAAATTTGACCGAACCGTTCGGTTCGATCTTGATTTAAAGCTTCAGGGGGCCTATTTCAAGCCGCACAGCCTCATTGACCGAACAGTTCGGTCAATTCGAGCCTCCAGTTCTTGGGGATCTGCGATGAACAAGATCGTATTGGCGTCCGAACGAAGTGAAGCCATTGAAGCCGACCACCCTGCCCTGCGGCGGGAAAAGGCCGACGCGCCCGATTTGCCTAAGCCTTCACAGGCGGCACCGCTTGCGCCGGCCAAACCGGCTGAGGCACCCTCTGCCCCATCGGCCAGACGCCGGAGCGGCAAAAGCCTGGCACTGATCGCCGCCGGGCTGCTGGCCGGGACCGCCGCCATCTATTTCGGCCATCAGTGGTGGACGGTCGGCCGTTTCCAGGTCGAGACCGACGATGCCTATGTCGGGGCCGACTACACCACCATTTCCCCCCGCATCGCCGGCTATGTCGTGAATGTGCCGGTCGAGACCAACAGTACGGTCAAAGCCGGTGATCCCCTCGTCACCCTCGATGACTCGGACGAACGCCTGGCGGTCGCCACAGCGCAGGCCCAGATCGCCTCGCAGCAGGCCACGATCGACCGCATAGACCGGCAGATCGAGGCGGCGAGGACCGCGGTCATCCAGGCTCAGGCACAGATCACCTCGGCCCAAGCGGATCTTGATCTCACCAGCGCCGACCTGAAACGCGCCGAGCGCCTGAAGCAGAGCGACTTCGCCACCCAGCAGTCGCTCGAGCAGGCCCAGGCCAATCAGGAAAAGGCTGAGGCCGGGCTCGAAACCGCCAAGGCCGGCCTCACCTCGGCCGACGCCAATGTCGCCGTGCTCCAGGCCCAGCGTGTCGAGGCCGAGCGCGCTCTGGATCAGGACCACAACACGCTTGCCCAGAGGAACCTCGATCTCGAGCGCACCATCGTGCGCGCGCCCTTCGATGGCGTCATCGGCAATCGTGCCGTGCAGTCGGGCCAGTATGTATCGCCCGGCCAGCGCCTCCTGGCGCTCGTGCCGTTGAGCGAGGTCTATGTCGATGCCAATTACAAGGAGACGCAGCTCGCCGACATTCATGTCGGCGCACCCGCTTACATCGCGGTCGACGCCTATGACGAAACGCCGGTGACCGGCACAGTGACCAGCATCGCGCCCGCCTCTGGCGCCGTATTCAGCCTGCTGCCGCCTGACAACGCCACCGGCAACTTCACCAAGGTCACCCAGCGTGTCGCGGTGCGCATCGCCGTTCCCGCCAATGTCGCGGCCGAAAGCCTGCTCCGGCCCGGAATGTCGGTCGTCGTGTCGATCGACAGCCGCGACAAGGGAAAGACCGTCGCCGCGAAATAAGGCATGACGACATGGACACCCCCACCGACATCATGCCGAGGCGCCGGCTCTTCGCCTTCATCGCCATGGCCGTCGGCATGTTCATGGCGATCCTCGACATCCAGATCGTCTCTTCGTCCCTGAACGAGATCCAGGCCGGACTCTCCGCCGGCGCCTCGGAAATCTCCTGGGTGCAGACCTCCTATCTCATCGCCGAAGTGGTGATGATCCCGCTGTCGGGATTCCTCAGCCGCGCTCTGTCGACGCGTTATCTTTTCGCCATCGCCGCCGGCGGCTTCACGCTCACCAGCGCGCTCTGCGCCACCGCCACCTCGATCGACCAGATGATGGTATATCGCGCCCTGCAGGGCTTCATCGGCGGCGCCATGATCCCTTCGGTCTTCGCCGCCTCCTTTACCATCTTCCCGCCGCAGAAGCGCGGCTCGGTGACGGCGCTGGTCGGTCTCATCGCCACCATGGCGCCGACCATCGGCCCGACCGTCGGCGGCTATCTGACCAATCTGTTCTCCTGGCATTGGCTGTTCCTGGTCAATGTCGTGCCGGGCATCGCGGTGACGGCCGCCGCCTATTTCCTCATCGATTTCGACAAGCCCGATTTCAAGCTGCTGCGGAAGTTCGACTATATCGGCCTGGTGACGCTGGCGGCCTTCCTGGGCGGCCTCGAATATGTGCTCGAGGAAGGGCCGCAATATGACTGGTTCAGCGACGACACGGTGCGCAATCTCGCCATCGTCTCGGGCGTCGGCGCTGTCCTGTTCTTCTGGCGCGCCTTCACCGCCGAGGAGCCGGTCGTCGATCTCAGGACCTTCGGCGACCGCAACTTCGCCACCGGCTCGATATTCTCCTTCTTCATCGGTGTCGGCCTCTATGGCCTCGTCTATCTCTATCCGGTTTTCCTGGCGCGGGTGCGCGGCTACGACTCGCTGCAGATCGGCGAGACAATGTTCGTCACCGGCCTGTTCCAGATGATGACGGCACCTTTCGCCGGCCGCCTCGCCCAGCGTTTCGATGCGCGCTGGATCGTCGGCTTCGGCATGGTGCTGTTCGCTGTCTCCTGTCTCGAGCTCGTGCCGATCACTAAGGACTGGGCCTTCGTCGAATTGTTCATCCCGCAGGCGATGCGCGGCGTCGCCTTGATGCTGCTGATCGTGCCGGTGTCGATGCTGGCGCTCGGCACGCTGCCGCCGCAGCTCATCAAGAATGGCTCCGGCCTCTTCAACCTGACCCGCAATCTGGGCGGCGCCGTCGGCCTCGCCCTCATCACCACGCTGCTCAACGACCGCACCGATCTCCACATCGCCAGGCTGCATGAGGCGGTGAATTGGAGCAGCCAGGCGGCAGTCGAGCGGCTTCAGGCCATGACACAGGCTTTCAGTCCGCGCCTCGGCAGCGACAGCGAGCTCGCGGCAATCAAATTGATGACTCAGTCGGCACACCGGGAATCACTGGTGATGGCCTTCTCCGATGTGTTTCTCGTACTGGGCGCGGTGTTCCTGACGATGGTCCTGCTGGTGCCTCTGGTGCGCAAGCCCACGCCGCGCGGCGCCCCCGCCGGCGGACACTAAGCGTTGAGGTGAGAAGCCGAATGCGCGGCCTCGGCGACCTTAAGGCGCCATAACGCCCTGGCCGCGAGATAGTAGACCGCGATGGCGACGATCGTGAGCAGGACGCCGGTCGTAAAGCCGTCTTCAACTGCCTCCGAGATCTCGATCGATTGCCCGCCCGGAGATAGCGCCTCGAAGACTGGCATCGCCGAGCTGATCAGATAATAGGCTGCGATACCGATGGCCGGCAGCGCGATGCGCGCGGCCTGGAAGCGTGTCTCGCGCCGCAGCCGTCTGTGGAATTGTTCCGAATGGGTATGGGAAACGTGCATGGCCCCTCTTCTAGCCTTCAAAGCTTGGAGCGCCATCATAACTCTTTTATGTCCGGCACGCCGGAATTCCGACGCAGAGTCGTCTTATCTCTCGTGGAGCGAGTTTGACGAATGAATATGCAGAAACCCATAGATCCGGCCGAGATCGAAGCCGCCATAGGCTTGGATTCACGTTCCAAAACAAAGCGTTGGAGCCGGAGATTCGTGTACTTTCTCATCGGCGCGGCAGCCCTGGGCAGCTTTGCCTATTGGTATGGCTCGCCGGGCTCCTCAGCCGCCAGATTCGTCTATGACACGACGCCCGCGGCGACGACGCCACTCACCGTCACGGTGACCGCCACCGGCACCGTTCAGCCAACCACACAGGTCGATGTGTCGAGCGAGATTTCAGGCGTCGTCCGCACCGTCAATGTCGACAACAACAGCCTGGTGAAGAAGGGTGATGTGCTGGCCGGACTCGACGTCAAGCGCCTCAACGCCCAGTTCGCCCGCGCCAAGGCGACGCTCGCCGCCAACGAGGCCAAGCTCGCCGACGCCAAGGCCACCTTGGAACAGCGCCGTCTCGCTTATGAGCGTCAGGCCGCCTTGAGCAAAAAGGGCTTCGCCGCGACCCAGACCCTCGACGATGCCACGGCCACGCGCGACAGCGCCATTGCCGCCGTCGCCTCGGCGGAAGCCGATATCGAGGTCGCCAAGGCCGATATCGCGCTGCAGGAAATCGACATCGGCAAATCGAGCATCGTCTCACCCGTCGACGGCATCGTGCTGAAGCGCGCCGTTCAGCCCGGCCAGACGGTCGCCTCCTCGCTCCAGGCGCCGATCCTCTTCACCCTCGCCGAGGATCTGAAGCGCATGCAGGTCGAGGCCAATATCGACGAAGCCGATATCGGCGCGGTGAAGGCCGGCCAGGATGCCCAGTTCACCGTCGATGCCTATCCGGGGAAGGCCTTCCCGGCCAAGATCGAGACGCTCGAATTCTCGCCCCTCACCACCGACGGCGTCGTCACCTACAAGGCGATCCTCACCGTCGACAACAGCGAGCTTCTGCTGCGTCCCGGCATGACCGCGACGGCGCAGATCATCACGCAGAAGGTTCAAGACACACTCGCCGTGCCCAATGCCGCCTTGCGTTATCAGCCGCCGCAGCGCCGTACCGAGACCGGTTTCGATCTGACCCGCATCTTCTTCCCGCGGCCGCGCGGCGGCCGCGGCGAGCCCAAGCGCGACACGCCCGCCAATGAGCGCAGCATCTACGTGCTCAAGGACGGCAAGCCGCAGCAAGTGAGTGTCACCACCGGCGTCACTGACGGCAAGCTGACCCAGATCACCGAAGGCGACCTCAAGGACGGCGATCCGGTGATCACGGCGTCGCGTTCGGCCGGACAATGACCAAGCCGCAACCCTTCATCGGCTTCGAGAAGGTCCAGAAGATCTATGGCGAAGGCGCCGGCCGGGTCAAAGCGCTGGCCGGTGTCGACCTCGCCATCGAGCGCAGCGAATTTCTCGCCATCATGGGCCCGTCGGGCTCCGGCAAGTCGACCGCGATGAACATCCTGGGCTGCCTGGATACGCCGACCGCCGGGCGTTATCTCTTTGGCGGTGCCGATGTCACGGCCCTCAGCCGCGACCAGCGTGCTTTGCTACGGCGCAATTTCCTCGGCTTCGTCTTCCAGGGCTACAATCTCCTCGCCCGCACCACCGCGGTCGAGAATATCGAGCTGCCCCTCGTCTATCGCGGCACCCCCCGTCACGAGCGCCGAGACCGCGCCATCGAGGCCCTGCGGCTCGTCGGCCTCGAAGGCCGCGAGCATCATACCCCGGCGCAGTTGTCCGGCGGCCAGCAGCAGCGCGTCGCCATCGCGCGTGCCATCGTCACCGATCCCTTAGTGCTGCTCGCCGACGAGCCGACCGGCAATCTCGACACCGCCCGCAGCCATGAGATCATGGAGCTTCTGACGAGGCTCAATGACGAGCGCGGCCTCACCATCATCATGGTGACGCATGAGCCTGACATGGCGGCCTTCGCCCACCGCACCATCCGGTTCCTCGACGGCCATATCGAGTCCGAGCACCGGCGCGAGGCCGCCTGATGTTGTGGGAAGCCTTCAAGCTCGCTCTGCTATCGGTCCGCCGCAATGTACTGCGCTCGATCCTGACATTGCTCGGCATCGTCATCGGTGTCGGCGCGGTGATCGCCATGGTGACCATCGGCAACGGCACGACGCAGCGCGTGACCGAGGATCTGTCCAAGCTCGGCAGCAATCTGCTCATCGTGCAGCCTGGCCGCAACACCTTCGGCCCCGGCGGCGCCGGCCAGGAGAACCGCTCCTTCGACGACCGTACCTTGGCGAAATTGCGCGCCGAGCTGACCGGTGTACGCGCCATCGCCCCTTCCGCCACCCGTGCCGCCACGCTCATTTATGGCGCGCTCAATTTCGCCACCACGGTGACCGGGACGGACACGGAATTCTTCACCGCCCAGGACTGGAGCTTCGCGCAAGGCCGCCCTTTCACCGATGGCGAGGTCAAATCCGGAAGCGCCGTCTGCATCATCGGCAAGAGTGTCGAGGATGCTCTGTTCACGCCCGACAGCGGCCTCGGCAAACGGATGCGCGTCGGCACCATCTCCTGCGACGTGATCGGCGTGCTCGCCAGCAAGGGGCAAGGCGCTTTCGGCAACGACCAGGACAACACGGTCGTCATGCCGCTGCGCACCTATCAGCGCCGGCTCGCCGGTAATACCCGCATTCCCACCATCTACATATCGGCCGCAACGGCCGAGGACATTCCCGCCGTCACCGCCAATGCCGAGCAGATCCTGCGCGAGGTCCGCCGCGTCGGCCCCGACAAGGACGACACCTTCACGGTGCGCGACATGAGCCAGATCATCTCGACCATGACCTCCACCTCGACCTTGCTCACCGGCCTCCTGAGCGCGGTGGCGGGCGTCAGCCTGCTGGTCGGCGGCATCGGCATCATGAACATCATGCTGGTCTCTGTCACCGAGCGCACCCGCGAGATCGGTATACGCCTCGCCATCGGCGCGCTCGAGCACCAGGTGCTGACCCAGTTCCTGGTCGAGGCGCTGGTGCTCGCTCTACTGGGCGGCGTGATCGGCATCATGCTCGGCCTGGCGCTCGCCGGCACGGCCGGCTACTTCCTCGCCATTCCCTTCGTGCCGAGCCTGTCGATCATCGTGCTCGCATTCCTGTTCTCGGGCGCCATCGGCCTGGGCTTCGGCTTCTTCCCGGCGCGCCGCGCCGCCCGGCTCGACCCCATCGACGCCTTGCGCCACGAATAGGCGCTCAAAATTCGACGCCCAGCCTGGCATTGAAGCCATTGTCGCTGACGCCGTCGCCGAACTGGCCCTGATAGGACGCACCGAAGCTGACATTGTCGGTGAGCTTGAAAGCAAGTCCGGCCTCGATGAGCGCGGTGTCGCGCGCCATCGGCACGCCGCTTATGCCGAATTCGTCACCGCCGTCAAAAGCGAGCCGCGTCTCCGGTGTGACATCGCCAAAAGCATGCTGCCAGCCGATCATGCCGGTTACCACCGCCTCCATGTCGCCCAGGCCGAAGCGGACTTCCGGCCGGAGGCCCAGCACCGTCACGACACTGTCCGTTGAAGACGACTTGCTTTCGAGCGCCGCCGCTCCGCCCTCTTCGGTAAAGCCCTCGGTGTGGAGATTGACATAGGCCGCGTTGGCGAAGGGCTCGAGCACCAGGGCGCCGAGATCGGCACGATAGGCGAGCTCACCGAAGACCTGGGCGGTGCCCGCATCATAGTCGGCCTCGAGCTCATCGATGATCGGGCTGGTGATCTCGCGTTTCGTCGCGATGTCGCTCCACGAATAGGCGGCGCCGGCGCGCAGCACCACATTATCCCAATTGGTGCCGGCATAGACCGCCGCATGATAGCCATCGGCATCGCCGGACGAGCGCCGGTCGTCGACATCGAAGCTCGTCTGGCTGTAGCCGCCGGCGATGCCGAGACGCCAGCCGCTGACCAGCGTATCGACGCCGGCGATGGCGCCGCCAGTCGAGCGGTCGAGTGAAGCGGCATTGCCGTCGCTATCCCAATCGCCCCAGCTGCCGAAGCCCTGCATCCAGAAGCCGGCGGACTTGCGCGCCACCGAATAATCAGCAACGGGCTCGATCGTGCTGTCGCCAACTTCCATGGCCATCCCATCAACCGGCTGAGCGATCTGACGTAAACGTCCCGTCACCGCGTCGCGCAGAAAGTGGCTGTCGGCGATGAGCGTGCTCTTGAGCGAGCCATGGATCTCGCCTGACAGCCGGTCGAGCGTATCCTGGATCAGCGCCGCATCGTCTTCGAGCAGCACGAAAGCGAGATAAAGCGCATTGCCGGCGCCGAGGCTGTCGATGCCACGTGATGTCGCCTTCTGATTGGGCGTCCTGCCATAACTGGCGAAGTCGATGTCGTTGCGCGCCAAGGTCAGATAGACATTGTTGGCGTCATAGCTGAGCGAGGGATCGAGAAAAGCGAGATTGTCGGTGACGTCGGCGAACTCACCTTCAACCGCGGTCGTCGCGGTGAGGATCGTATAGGTGGTGAAGGGCATGTAGATGTCGTCCGCGGCGAGCACATTCACGCGGCCGCCTTCGAGAGTGGCCGTGCCGGTGACTACGATCAGATCGACCGGAACCGGCACATTGGTCGCCTCGACTTCGAGCGTCGAGCCGGCTTTGAAAGTGATGTCGCCATTGACCTTGAGCGTGCCGATCGAATTGCCGGCGGCGACCGTCGCGCCATCATTGACGGTGGTGGCCCCCACTGTCCCGATGCCTTCGAGCCGCCCGCCGTCGCGGACATCGAGCGTCCCCCCGAGCTTGCCATTGACCCGCAATATGCCGTCCTCGACCGCCGTCTTGGCTGTATAGGCCGAGCTGTCGCCGGTGAGCGTGAGCATGCCGGTGCCGGTCTTCACGAATTCCGAGTTGATGCTGGTGGCGCTGATCACACCGCCGATCTCATCATCGTCACCAAGCGCGCCGACCCTGAGCCGCACCACTTCATTCACATTGAGCGAGTCCCCGAGAAAGATATTGCCGGCGCCATAAAGCGATCCGATCTCGGCGCCCGTATCGCCGACATCGCGGAATCGCACACGCACCGTGCCGCCCGCCTGATTCTCGACCGTGGCCCCGGCGGCCTTCGAGCTGCCCTCGAAATAGGCGGAGCCCCCCGACTTGTTGATGATCGTGGCGCTGCCGCCATCCGTCTTTCCTTGCAGATAGACGGCACCGCCATTGCTGTTGGTGATCGTGGCCGTGCCGAGTGTGGCGAAGGCCGTTCCGCCATAGTCGTAGAAGTAAGTCCTGCTTTCGGCGCCGTCATTGGATATGTCGGCGCTGCCGGCGTCGCCTTCGACGAACGACACCGTTCCCCCGGCTTCATTGGTGATCGTGGCGCTGCCCGCCGTGCCGCCGTAGAAATTGAGACGGCCTCTTTTTCCGGCTGTCAGGGTGATCTGCGCATCCGCCGCCGTCGTATCCTTGGCGAAATTGACATCGCCCAAACCGATGGTGATGTCCAGGTTTCCCGCGCTCACGGGTGTTCCGGCGGAGACAGGCTGAAACCACAGAACCGGCAGGCCCGAGCCCGGCACGCCGTCATGCGCCACCGCAACGGCGCCTGTTCCGAGCGCGCCCGTGACGCCGACAACCAGAGTGCCGTTACGGACCTCTGTGCCGCCGAGATAGTCATTGACTTGATAGAGCCTCAGTGTGCCTTTGCCGGTCTTGATCAGGCTGCCATCGCCGCTGACCACGCCCGTCAGGCTGAGTCCGGAGCCCTCACCGATCTTGAACGTGCCGTCGGCGTTGAGCGTCACCTGACGGGTCGACGTCGTGTTGAAGGTATCGATCGTTTCCAGCGTGCCGCCATTGAAGGTCAGCCCGCCATCGGCGGCGCCCAGATTGGCGTCCTGGCGGATCTGCAAGGTGCCGCCGTCGATGAACGTGCCGCCCGCATAATTGTTGCCGACATTGCGGAGCGTGAGAATACCGTCACCCGTCTTGCGCAAACCCGCGGTACCGGTGACGGCCGTGCTGATCGTCGTGGTCACGCCGCTCCCGACATCGATCGTCGATTCACTGCCGCTCGCCGGGGCCAGATTGAGAGTCCCGCTGCCGCTCAGCGTGTAGCCATTTCCCGTGAATTGCAAAGTGTTGAAGCTCTGGGCGCCTTGCACCGCGACGGTGCCGCCGCTGCCCTGAAAGATGCCCGTCCCGCTCCCCCAGGTCGTGTTGGCTACGCCGCCGCTATCGGTCCACGTGGTCCCGGCACTGCTCCAGGTCCCGCCGCCGCCATTGACGACATTGTTGTTGGGACCGCTACCATCCCAATATTGCTGGGCCGCACTGGTCGACGTGAAAGCGACGACACCACTCAATATTGTCGTCGCCAGCAATACGTGGCGACGTCCGACGAAAGTTCTATGCATGCAGCCCCCGGATTCCTGAAGAATCTCACTGCATCTGAACACGGGAGCCTGCAACCGGAGATGGACGACATGACATGCCGGTCGGACGAAACGACATCGCTCACGAAGATCTAATCTAGATGCCGAGCCGCTGACGCAAGGCCTGACGATAGGGCCGCGACACCGACCAGCGCTGCGGCACCAATCTGAGCCGCACTTCCCAGCGGCCGTTCGAGACTTGCCGGTCCACCTCGGCAACATGCTTGAGATGGACGATGGCGGTACGGCTGATGCGCTGGAAGCTCGCCCCTGGCAGGAGATCCATCCAGGTGCCAAAAGCCCGCATGTCGCTGACGAGCGAGCCATCGGCAAGCCAGATGTCGGTGTAATTGTGGTTTGAGCGCAGCCCCAGAATCTCATCGAGCCGGACACCGCGCACCCGGCCCTTTCGCGTCAGATAGACGAGCGGCTGATAGGGAACGGGTTCATCTCCTTCGTGACCCCGCCCGCGGACCCGACCGTAGCGGGCGCGTCCGATCAGCTCGGCGCAGCGTTGAAGCCCCCGGACATCGCCGTCGCTCCAGCGCTTCGGCATGCGCGTGGTGTCGAAGCCAATGCAGGCGCGCAGCCGGCCATCGTGAAAGACCGGAACCGACAGCACGCTTTTGTCCGACTGACGGAGCAACTCGGTCTGGAGGATACGCGCCCCACGCGGCAGCGCGGTGACATCGTGGATGAGCACCGCCCGGCCATGCACCAATTCCCGCTGCAGCCAAGCGATCATCGTCACCGGCGCATCCTGCAGGTCCTGCACGAAGGCCTCGACCCCGCGCCGTGTCCATTCGTGTGTGTTGCGGAAGGACAGAAGCTCATCGTCATACTCGAACATCCAGGCACGGTCGGCCTCGGCGCGGGGTCCGATCGCCGCGAGGATCGACATGATGGCTTCATCGACCGGCTGTTCGAGCAGGAAAAGTGCCGCCGAATAGGCCCAGTCCGAAGCCTCGGCGGAAGCCGGCCCCTGGGCCTCCATCGTCTCGGAAGCGCGATTCTCTTGCATGTTGGCCGGATAGTAACAGCTACCCTTGAAACAATCTCCCCGGCGCTGGCGTATAGTGGGGCAGGCATAGTAGTTTTGAGGCGTCATGGCACTCTGGACCGACCGCAGCGGCAGGTTTTCCCTTCTCAAGACCAGCGTGCTGCTGCTTGTGCTCATTCCGGCGGCGATGGTCGCCTACGCCTTGTGGCAGAACAATCTCGGCCCCCTGCCCTACAAGGAAGCCCTGCACCGCATCGGTGACTGGACCATTCGCTTTCTGGTGATCACATTGGCGTTGACGCCTTTGCAGCGCATATTGGGCTGGCCCAAGCTCGCCCTCATCCGCCGCATGCTCGGCGTCACCACTTTCGCTTACGCCCTGGCGCATTTCAGTCTCTATATCGTGAACGAGAAATTCGATCTCGCCTTCGTCGCGTCCGAGATCGCGCTGCGCATCTATCTCACCATCGGCTTCGCCGCTCTTCTCGGCCTGACGCTCCTCGCCGCGACCTCGACGGATGGGGCGGTGCGCAAGCTCGGCCGCAATTGGAAGCGTCTTCATCTGCTGGTCTATGCCCTCGCCGCCCTGGCGCTGCTGCACTATTTCATCCAGTCGAAGATCGATGTGAGCCAGCCGGTTCTCTGGTCGGGCCTCTTCCTGCTCCTGATGATCTATCGCGTCGTGATCAAGCTGCGCTGGCCGCTGAGCCCGCTGGTGCTTCTGGGCTGCGCCATTCTGGCAGGTCTGCTGACGGCGGGTGTCGAATTCGCCTGGTATGGGCTCGCCACCGGCGTCGGCCCCTTCCGCGTCCTCAAGGCCAATCTGGCCTTCGCCTATGGCCTGCGTCCTGCCTGGGTGGTGCTGATCGCCGGCCTCGCCGTGGCGCTCCTGCCCTGGCTCAAGCAGGCCTATGGTTTGGCCAATGCGCGGCTCAATCCGGCGCGCAGCGCGGCGACGCGCTGATCGTTCTCATACTCCGTCCTGAGCGCGAGCACGGCTTGTGATTCCAGGATCACCCCGTCATCGAGGATCTTCAGATGATTGGCGGCGAGCGTCGATCCGGTGGTGGTGATGTCGACGATCGCTTCTGCCGTTCCGGCCGCCGGCGCTCCCTCGGTGGCGCCCAGGCTTTCGACGATGCGATAGCCGGTTACGCCTTTGTTGGCGAAGAAACGGCGCGTGAGATTGAGATATTTGGTGGCGACACGCAGGCGCCGTCCGTGCCGCTTATAGAAGCTCTCCGACACTTCATCGAGATCGCTCATGCGCGCGACATCGAGCCAGACTTCCGGCACCGCGACGACGACATTGGCGAAGCCGAAGCTCAAGCGTTCGAGCACATCGACGCGGTCGTCCTCCGGCCGCATCGTCTCGCGCAGCAGATCCTCGCCGGTGACGCCGAGGTCGATCTTGCCTTCCTTCAACGACGTCGCGATCTCGGACGCCGACAGGAAAGCGACATCGATGCCCTCGATGCCGCCGAGCCGACCGCGATAGAGCCGGTCCGAGCCATTGCGCGTGAGCGCGAAGCCAGCCTTGCCGAGCAGCGCTTCGGTCGCCTCCATCAGGCGGCCCTTGGAGGGAATGCCGAGGACGAGCGCCGTCATGACCGGCCTCCCATGGCGGCGAGGAGCTGCTCGGTGCCGATGGCGCAGCCGACCGCCGATACCGGGACCGGCGACCCGATATCGGACAGAAGATCGTCGTAACGACCGCCGCCTGCGACCTGCAGCGGCCCAAGAGCGGCGTCCGCCTCGATCTGGAAAACGAAACCCGTGTAATATTCGAGATTGCGCCCGAAAGGAGCGGCGAAGAAGAAGTCTTCGGGCCTGAGGCCCTCCGCGCGCATCGCCGCGATGCGTCGGCGATAGCGATCGAGAGCCTCGCGGTAGGTTTCGCTACGGGCCACCGTCTCGAGCTGACGCAGCGCCGACGCCGCATCGCCTTCGATGGCGAGATAGGCGTTGATGGCATGGACCGCCTCGGGCGCCAGCGGATGCGCCGATCTATCGGCCGCCTTGTCGGCGAGCCGCGCCGCGATGTCTTCGGCCGAGCGGCCGGCAACCGGTGTCAACCCGCGGCGCTCGAATTCGCTCTCGACCCAGCCCTTTGTCTCCTTGGGGTCCTTGTTCATCACCTGATCGACATGGGGCGAGATGCTGGTGCGGCTCAGCTCTTCGCGCGCCGCGAAACGGGCGAGTGTCTCGCGAAACGCCTGCGGCCGCCAGAACTGATGGATGAGACGGCGGCGCCAGCGCGCCGGCATGTCGAGTCCGTCGAGCAGCGCGTGGAATAGATGCAGATCGCCGAGCTTGACGCGGAAGCGTTTGAGCCCGGCCGCCTTGACGGCGGCGATGGTGAGCGCCAGCACCTTGGCCTCGGAGGCTTCCGCATCAGCGGCGGCGAGCCACTCGATGCCGGCCTGGCCGAATTCGCTGGGGGCGCGACCGCCTTGCGTGAAACGGAAGGCCGGCCCGCAATAGCAGTAACGCGCCTCGCCGTCGGGCCGCGCCGCATGCATGAGATGATAACGGCAGGCGGGCACGGTGAGATCCGGGCGCAGGCACATCTCGGCCCCTTCCGGATCGGTGAAGACATAGGAATTGGCGCGGATATCCTCGCCTGAGCGTTCGAGGAAGATATCGGCTGGCTGCAGGATGTCGGGCGCGATATGATCGAAGCCCGCCCCTTCGAAGACGGCCATAACGCGCTCATTCTGGGCGGCGAGCGCGACGCGCTCGGCCGAGGACCTACCGGACATCGAAGACGCCTTCCCTCATCTGCGCGCCAAGGCCTCGCGCACCGCTTTCACGAGATCGGCTTCCGGCACGGAGAATTGCGCCAGCCGCGCTTCCTTGTAATCGGCGCGGTTTTCGACGCCGCCGGCGAGCTCGGCGCCCAGCGCCAGATCCTTGATCTGCACTTCGCCTTTCGCTTTCTCGTCACCGCCCTGGATGACGACCAGCGGGCTCGAGCGCTTGTCGGCATATTTCATCTGCGCCTTCATGCCGGAGGTGCCGACATACATCTCGGCGCGGATGCCGGCGGCGCGCAAGGCGCCAACCATGCGCTGATAGTCGCCGATGCGCTCGCGGTCCATGACCAGCACGACCACCGGCGCCAGCGTCTTGCCTTCTTCCGTCTGACCGAGAAGCTTGAGCGCCGCATAGAGCCTGGACACGCCGATCGAGACGCCGGTCGCCGGCACCGGCTGGCCGGTGAAACGCGCCACCAGATCGTCATATCGTCCACCGCCGCCCACCGAACCGAAGCGAACCAGCTGGCCCTCTTCATTGCGCGCTTCCATCTGCAGTTCGCATTCGAAGACGGGACCAGTGTAATAGCCGAGCCCGCGCACCACCGCCGGATCGATCTTGATGCGGTCCTCGCCGTAACCGGCCGCGTCGAACAGCATTGCCATTTCCGTGAGCTCGGCGACGCCAGCGCGGCCGCGCTCGCTGTCGCCCACGAGTTCCGCCAGCCGCTTCAGGGTTTCGCCGCGCGTCGGTGCCCCCGCATCGACGAAGCCGGCGACGCGGTCGACGGCCGCGGGCTCCAGCTCGGCGCCCTTGGTAAAGTCGCCCGACTCGTCCTTGCGGCCTTTGCCGAGCAATTCACGAACGCCCGCGACGCCGAAACGGTCGAGCTTGTCGATGGCGCGCAGCACCGTCATGCGCCGCGCCTCGTTCTCCGGCCCGGCGACACCAATGGCTTCCAGCACGCCGTCGAGAATCTTGCGGTTGTTGACGCGCATCACATAGGAGCCGCGCGCGATGCCGAGCCTCTCCATCGTATCGGCGACCATCATGCACATTTCGGCATCGGCGGAGGGCGAGGCCGAACCGACCGTGTCGGCGTCGAACTGCATGAACTGGCGGAAGCGCCCCGGCCCCGGCTTCTCATTGCGGAACACCCAGCCCTGGCGATAGCTGCGATAGGGTGTCGGCAGCGCCTGCTGGTTCTCGGCCACATAGCGAGCGAGAGGCGCGGTCAGATCATAGCGCAGCGACAACCACTGCTCGTCATCGTCCTGGAAGGAGAACACGCCCTCATTCGGCCGGTCCTGGTCGGGCAGGAATTTCCCCAGCGCGTCGGTATATTCGATGAACGGCACCTCGAGCGGCTCGAAGCCATAGGCCTCATAGACCTCCTCGATCACCCGCGTCATGCGCTTGATGCCGCGCACCTCCTCGGGGTCAATATCGCGGAAACCCTTGGCGACGCGCGCTTTCGGGCGCTGTTGTTTGCTCTTGGCGGACATGACCGCTCCCTCAGAAAATAGGTCGAGCGGGCTTGTAACGGATGCACCGACCCGGAGCAACTGCGGGGAAATCACCGGGCTTTTCAGGGCGCTACGCCTTGCCGCCCGCCCCCTTCATGACGTTACGACAGAGCGTGTCATTTGGGACGCCTCGCCGGCAGATGCCCAAAGGCGCCTGAAACACAGGTGGAAAACAACATCTCGGCCACTCGGCGCGCGCTGACCGCGTCGGCCGCAAGGCAGCGCACACCCCAGCCGGCACCGTTGGCGAGCGGGCTTACCCCCAAGACCGCCCCGGTACCCGGATCGAGCGCGGTGAGGGCATCCCGCTTGGGCAAACGGGCCGACGGGCCCAGAAGCAGAAAGCTCGAAACGATCCGCCACTGACCGGTCGGTGACGCGGAGCCTGCAAGCTCTGCGCCCTGGACACGGAAGCAGTCCCTGACCAGCAGGCGGTCCTCCGCATCGTGAATGGTGACCTCTGAGGCGAGCCGATCGAAGGGCCGGCCTTTCGCCTGCGGATCATGCAGCGTGAAGCTGTCGGCCAGCACGAGCACGGCGCCGGGCGCCAGCCGGGCCTTCAGGGCGGAAGCGACCGAAGCCCCGGGAAACAGAACGAGCGGATCGGGCGTCAGCGCCAGGAAGGCGTCATCCGCGAGCGTCACGTCGATGGCCTGCCGCGCCGGCTGCCCTTGGCAGTCATGCACGACGGTCGCCGCCTGAGTCGTGACGTGGGCCGCGGCACCTGTCTTCAGATGATACCGGCAGGCGAGCTCGTCCGCCCGATAGAGGCCGCCCGAGGCCGATTGCTGATAGACGGTCAGCAGCGTCGGAATGGCCGGGTCCAGGCAGAATGGCCGGGTGAGATGGAAGGGATAAGAGACATGCTGCCGGCCAATCACGGTGCGGGGACCGTGGCGCATGAAGTCGAGATCGAAACGCCCTCTCCGCTCGAAGCTCACGCCGGAGCGTGCCGGTGCCCAGGGCGATGGCCAATGGCTGGTCATCGGAACAACGTGTCAGCCATGATGCGGTCAGCGACGGCGTCGATGCCTTCCACCTTGCGGCAATTGGTCAATGCCATGGGCCTTCCGCGCCGCGCCGCCGCCGCCTCGGCCTCCATGCGGACGAGATCGACCCCGACATAAGGCGCGAGATCGGTCTTGTTGATGACCAGCAGATCACATTTGAGCACGCCCGGCCCGTTCTTGCGCGGAATGTCGTCGCCGCCCGCCACATCGATGACGAACATCCACCAGTCCACCAGATCGAGGGAGAAGGTCGAGGCGAGATTGTCACCGCCGCTTTCGATCAGGATGAGCTCGACATCCGGAAAACGCATTTCGAGTTCATCAGCCGCCGCGATGTTGAGCGTCGGATCCTCGCGAATGACGGTATGCGGACAGGCCCCCGCCTCGACCGCGGCGACGCGGGTCGGGTCGATCAGGCCGGAGCGCCGGATGCGCTCGGCATCCTCGGCGGTGACGAGGTCATTGGTCACGATGGCGAGCGAAACCTTGCGGGCGGCGAAGGCCGGGATCAGACGCTCGATCAGGGCCGTCTTGCCGGAGCCGACCGGCCCGCCGATGCCGACGCGCGCCGCCCCGACTCGGACTTGAGTATTCACCGACATCCTGTCACCTCAACATGTAGCGCTGCGCCAGCGGCAATTCGTGGGCCGGCTCGCAGGTCGCCAGTTCACCGTCGACAAAGACATCGAAGGTCTGCGGATCGACGCGGATATCGGGGCAGAGATCATTATGCAGCATGTCCTTCTTCGACAGGCCGCGGCAGCCGCGTGACGGCAGCAACGTCTTCTTAAGATCGAGTGTCTGGGCGAGATCGCGCTCGATCGCGGCCGGATTGACGAAACAGGCGGAGAGCGCCTGCTTGGCGCGCCCGAAGGCGCCCCATTGCGGTCGGAGCAGCAACGGCTCGCAGGTCATCAGCGAGGCGGCGCTGTCGCCCATGGCGCCCCAGGCGATGAAGCCGCCCTTGATCACCAGCTCCGGCTTGATGCCGAAGAAGGCCGGCCGCCAGATCACGATATCGGCCATCTTGCCGTCCTCGAGCGATCCGATGTGCGCGGCGATGCCGAAGGTGCGCGCGGCGTTGATCGTGTATTTGGCGACATAACGCTTGACGCGCTCATTGTCACCGAAACGCGTCGCCTCCTCGGGCAGGCGCCCGCGCTGCTTCTTCATCTTGTCGGCGAGTTGCCATGTCCGGCAGATGACTTCGTTGATGCGGCCCATGCCCTGGCTGTCGGAGCCCAGCATCGAGATGGCGCCGATATCGTGCAGGATGTCCTCGGCGGCGATCGTCTGGGCGCGGATACGGCTTTCGGCGAAGGCCACATCCTCGGGGATCGCCGGATTGAGGTGGTGGCATACCATCGTCATGTCGAGATGTTCGTCGAACGTGTTGACCGTATAGGGATTGGTCGGGTTGGTGGAGGACGGCAGGCACCAGGGGACGCCAGCCACGCGGATGATATCGGGCGCGTGGCCGCCGCCGGCCCCCTCGGTGTGATACATGTGAATGGTGCGGCCCTTGATCGCCGCCAGCGTGTCCTCGACGAAGCCGCTTTCGTTCAGCGTGTCGGTATGGATCTGCACCGGAAAATCCATGCGGTCAGCGACGGAGAGGCAAGTATCGATCGCCGCCGGCATGGTGCCCCAGTCCTCATGCAGCTTGAGGCCGAGGCAGCCGGTCTCGATCTGCTCGACCAGCGAGGCGGGCTTGTGCGAATTGCCACGCCCGAGAAACCCGAAATTGATCGGCCACTGCTCGGCCGCCTGCAGCATCTTGCCGACATTAAACGGCCCGCCGCAATCGATCCCGACGGTGATCGGCCCGAGCGAGCCGCCGAGCATGGTGGTGATCCCCGACGCGATGGCATGTTCACAGAGCTGGGCGCTGTCGAAATGCACATGCACGTCGATGGCGCCCGCCGTGGCGATGAGACCCTCGCAGTCGCGCACCGTTGTCGCCGCCGAGACGATGAGCCGCGGGTCGACGCCATCCATCACATCGGGATTGCCGGCCTTGCCGATCCCGACGATGCGGCCGTCCTTGATGCCGATATCGCCTTTGACGATGCCGACGACCGCATCGATGACCGTGACATTGCACAGCAGGAAGTCGAGCGCACCTTCGGCACTGGTGACGCCGGAAGCGAGGCCAGCGCCGTCGCGCAGCGTCTTGCCGCCGCCATGCAGGCATTCATCGCCATAGATCGCGAAATCCTTCTCGATGACGGCGACGAGCGACGTGTCGCCAAGCCGGATGCCGTCGCCGGTGGTCGGCCCGTACATCGCGGCATAGTCTCGGCGGGAAAGTGTGGCCATGGTTGAACTCCCTCTCAGGCGCCGCGGAAACCCGCCGCGCGCGCCCGTTCGATTGCTGCTGATTTGGCTTGCGGGTCGTCCGCCTGTCCGTCGGAAAGACCATTGAGGCCGGAAAGCCGCTGCTTGCCGCCAAAGCTGGTGAGCGTCACTTCCTTCTCCTGCCCTGGCTCGAAGCGCACCGCGGTGCCGGCGGCGATATCGAGCCGCATGCCGAAGGCCGCCGCGCGGTCGAAATCGAGCGCCCGGTTGACCTCGAAGAAATGATAATGCGAACCGATCTGCACCGGCCGGTCGCCGGTATTGACCACCCGCAAGGTGGCTTTCCGGCGCCCCGCATTGAGCTCGATCTCGCCCTCCTCGACGACCAGTTCGCCCGGATGGTTCGTATCGACTTCCGATCCCGCCACCGGCCGCAGCGGCTCATGCACGGTGACGAGTTTGGTGCCGTCCCGGAAGGTCGCTTCGACCTGCAGCATCGGCAGCATCGCCGCGACACCCGGCATGACATCCTTCTGGCTGAGGAGCTGTGAGCCGAGCGACATCAGCTCCGCCACCGAGCGGCCCTCACGGGCCCCTTCCAGAATTTCATCGGAGATGAGCGCCACCGTCTCAGGATAGTTGAGCAGAAGTCCCTTGGCGCGCCGCTTACGGGCGAGTTCCGCCGCGGTGTAGATGGTGAGTCGCTCGAGCTCGGTCGGGGTCAGCAGCATGTTGTGCGCTCCTTCATATCGTCAGTTCGAGAACAGCCGCTGGCCGGTGGCGCCATGCAGGGCGACCGCGATCTCGGCGAGCGGCACGAAAGAGCGAAGCGGCTCGTCCTCACCGACCGGCGTCGCTCCCGCCGCCTCGATGACGGGCAGCATGGCGGCGACATGGCGCTGCGCTTCGATCGCGCCGATGAGCCCCAGGCGAATGGCGGCGGTGGCGAGCGAGGCGGCGGCCTGGTAGCCGCTGATCGCGACCGCCGTCTTTTCATCAAGCCCGAGCGATTGCCACAGCATCCCCTGCACGACAGGAAGATGGCCCAAGGCGGAGCCGCCGCGGATCATGGCCCGATAGCCGTCCGCACCCGCCGTGCCGATCCGCGCATGGGTCGTGAGAAGCGCCATGCCATTGCGGCGTGATCCGGCGCGCAGTCCCTCGGCCAAGGTCGACGCCTCGACCTCGGCATCGAGCCGTGCGATGGCGCCGAGATCATCGCCGCACCGATGCGCCCTGACCAGCGCGACACGGTCGGCCTCGGCCCAGCGATGCCGGATCTGCGCCTCCAGAAACCCTGCGAAGGTGAAGGTGCCGAGCCTGTCCATCAATTGCGATGCGGCCTCGAGACCTTGCGAGAAGGCGAAGCTGCCCGACGGGAACTGGCTGTCGGAATGCTGCAGGGCGATGAGCAGAGGGTTCATTCGGTTGTCTCCGACACGGACACATGCCCGGCCTTGATCAGCGGCTCGATCCGCGCCGCATAGGCCTTCGCAGGCCCATCGAGCGAGACCAGCAGGTCGTCACCGTCGAAACGGACCCGCCAATGCAGATTGCCGGCGTGATAGCCGAGCTCGAGCGCCGCCCGCGACGATGCGGGTGAAAGCCGCAGCCAGCGCTGCTCTCCCGCCCTGACCACAATGGCGCGGGTATCCTCCATCATCAGCACCGCCCCGTCGAAGAGCTTCTGATCGCGCGGCAAGGCGATCGCGACCTCCTCACCTTTTTCGGTGCGCGCCAGCAGCCGCCGGCGGTCGAGATCGCCGAGCGCGATCGTCACCACCTCGACCGCGTGATGGTGCTCCAGCCGGTGAAGCCGCTCATGCAGAACGGGATCGGTCCGCGCGCCAAGGATCGAATTGACCTGAAGCATGACAGGGCATCCTTCTCATAGACTCATATGTTTACGGACAAGGTCGTTGCTGAGTTCACCGGCGGCGCCCGCCGCCGCGATGCGCCCCTTCTCGAGAATGACGAAACGTTGCCCGGCCGTGCGGGCGAAGCGGATCTTCTGCTCGACCAGGATGACAGTCAGGCCGTGATCGCGGTTGAGCGAGACGATCGCCTTTTCGATATCCGCCACCACATTGGGCTGGATGCCCTCCGTCGGTTCGTCGAGAACCAGGACGCGCGGATCGGTGGCGAGCGCCCGGGCGATGGCAAGCTGCTGCTGCTGTCCGCCCGACAGGTTGGTGCCGCGCCGCGTCAGATGCTCCTTGAGGAACGGAAACAATGTCCAGACCAGCGGCGGCACGTCCCGGCGACCGTCCGCGCGGGCATTGCAGCCCAGCAGGATATTCTCCAGCACATTGAGGCCCGGCACGATCTCGCGGCCTTGCGGCACATAGCCGAGACCGTATTGCGCCCGCTTATAGGTCGGCGCCGTGCTGATATCGACGCCGTCGAGCTCGATCGCGCCACGGGTGCGGGTATCGATGCCGAGCAGGCTGCGCAGCAATGTCGTCTTGCCGACGCCGTTGCGCCCGAGAATGCAGAATATCTCACCCTTCCGCACATCGAGATCGAGATCGTGGATGATGTGGCTCGTCCCGTAATAAGCGTTGAGCTTTCTGAGCTTAAGCATGGCTGAGCGTCGCCGATCCGAGATAGGCCTCGATCACCGCCGGATGATGCTCGATCTCCTGCGCGGTGCCCTCGGCCAGGATCGCTCCCTGGTGCAGCACGGTGATGGTCCGGCAAATTCTGCGCACGAAGGCCATGTCGTGCTCGATGACCAGCACGGTGTGGCTGCCGGCGAGATCGAGCAACAGCTCGGCCGTCTTGTCGGTTTCATCGGCGGTCATGCCGGCGGCGGGCTCGTCCAGGAGGATGATCTTCGGGTCCTGGCTCAGCACCATCGCAAGCTCGAGCCATTGCAGCTGGCCATGCGACAGTTCCGAGGCCCGGCGCTGCATCACGCCGAGTAGGCCGGTGCGCGCCGCCACCGCCTGCTCCTTCTCGCTGGGCCTGCCGCTCAACCGCGCGAAGATGTTCTGCAAGACCCGGACTTGCCGATTGCTGGCGACCTGCAGATTCTCCAGGACCGTCATTTCCTTGAACACGCTGGGCGTCTGGAACTTGCGGCCGATGCCGCTGCGCGCGATCGCGGCCTCGCCGATGCCGGTGATGTTGCGATCCCTGAGCCAGACCTCGCCTGCCGACGGCAGCACCCGCCCGCACAGAAGATCGAGCAACGTCGACTTGCCGGCGCCGTTGGCCCCGATGATCACCCGCAATTCGCCATCGGCGATCGACAGGTCGACATCGCGCACCACCGCAAGCGAATCGAAGCGCACCGTGAGCCCGCGCGTCCGCAGAATGGGATCGGCGGCGGCGCTCATGGATAAGCCTCCCGGCGCGCCGCGTCCGCCTTGCGTGAGCGCTCGATCAGGCCCTTGCAGATCCCCGCCAGGCCATTCGGCATCACCAGAACCACGAAGATGAACAATCCGCCCAAAATGATCGGCCAGACCGGCTGGAAGGCGGCGCTTTCGCTGGCGAGCGAGCCGACGAAATTCACGATCAGGGCGCCGATCGCCGCCCCGAGCAACGAGGCCCGCCCACCCGTCGCGGCCCAGATCACCATGGAGATGCTGAACGATGTCGCCATCAGCGACGGCGAGGCGAATTCCGCCGTTACCGTGAACAGCATGCCGGCCAGTCCGGCGACACCGGCCGACAGACAGAAGATGAACAGCTTGTAGTTCTCGACGTCGTAACCCAGATAACGCGCCCGCGCCTCGTCTTCGCGGATCGCCTTCAGGATCTGGCCGATCCGGCCCGATAGCAGATAACGGGTGATCAGGATCACCGCGAGCAGTGTGACCGCTACCAAGTAATAGACGCTCGGCCCATAGGGATCGAACTCGAAGCCTGCGATATCGAGCAAAGCGAGATTGGCGAGGCCGTTGAAGCCGCCGGTGAGCGGCTGGTTGTTGATGATGAGGAGCTGGCCGATGAGCGCGAAGGCGAGCGTGATGATGCTGACATAGACGCCGGCGGTACGGCGCTTGAACATGACGAAACCGAGCACGGCGGCGAGGATGGTCGGCACCACGACCGCGGCGATCATGCCCACCGCCAGGGACCGGAACGGAATCCACAGAAAGGAGCCCGGCGTCACGCAGCAGAGGTCGCGCACCGCGTCAGGCTCCATGTTGAGCAGCATGAGCTCCGGCACCGGGTTGTTTTCGGGCAGGGCCAAAGTAAGCGACATGGCCAGCATATAGGCGCCGATGCCGAAGAAGAGCCCCTGCCCCAGATTGAGCACGCCGGCATAACCCCATGACATGCTGACCGCGACCGCGCAGATCGAATAGACCAGATAGATGGCGACGCGGTTGACCCAGAAGCCGTTGAGGAACAAAGGCAACAGGAAAATCGCCGCGAAGAACAGCGTGTAGGCAGCGATGGCGGCGATTCGATATTTCATGACTTGCCCATGTTCGAACCGTCAGCGGCTCTTGATCACGAAAAGGCCTTGCGGCCTGAAGAGGAGGATGAGGATCACGACAGCGAACAGCACCGTGCGGCCATAGACATCATTGAGCCAGGTGGCGACGAAGCTCTGCACCTCTCCCAATATGCCGGCCGACACGAAGGTCCCGATGAGATTGCCGACGCCGCCGGCGACGACGACCAGGAAGGCGTCGACGACATAGGGCGTGCCCATGTCCGGCGAGACCGTCTTGAAACCGGAAACGAGCACGCCGGCGGCGCCGGCGAGGCCCGAGCCATAGGCGAAAGCGAGCGCATTGACGCGCTGATCATTGATGCCGCAGGCCGCCGCCATGTTGCGGGCGACCGAGACGGCGCGCAGCTGATTGCCGAAGCGTGTCCGGTAGACCAGCCACCACGTCGCAGCACCGAGGAGCACCGCGATCGCAAAGACGAAAGCCCGATAGGCCGGGATATTGGCGCCGAGAAAGCGGAAGGATTGCTGCAGCTCGGACGGAACCGGGACGTTCTGGAGATCGGCGCCGAGGCCCTCGATCTGGATGCCGAACAGCGCCAGGCCGAAATGGATGCGGATGAGCTGCTGAAGAATGAGCGCGATGCCCCAGGTCGCCAGCAGCGTATCGAGCAGTCTTCCATAGAGGCGCCGGACCACTGTGCGCTCGATGACGAGACCGAAGGCCGCGGTGATGAGGAAGGCGAGAGGCAGGCACCAGTAGAGACTGAAACCCAGGTGTTTGGTCGCCAGCACGGTGACATAGGCGCCGATCATGACCATCTCACCATGCGCCAGATTGATCACCTTCATCGTGCCATAGATGATCGCCAGGCCCAGGGCGACCATGAACAGGATCGACGCGATGCTCAGCCCAATGACGAATGTTTCCATGCCGCCTCGTCCGAAAAGGGCCGGAGCGGTCTGAGCCGCCCCGGCAAGGAGCCTGACGTTGTCTTACAGTGACGCGCCTTGCGTGGTGCAGATGCGCTTTTCCGCGGTCTCGCCGACGCTGGAATAAGGCAGCGGCAGGAGCGGCTCGGAATACTGATCGACGATATCGAGAAGTCCGTCGGACCGGGACTTGCCGATGCGGGGCGTCAGGTAGCTGTGGAGATTCTCCGGATCGATGGTGACCTTGCCTTGCGGCGCGTCGAAGGACAGGCCACCGGCGCTGGCGATCACTGCTTCCGGCGCCACGTCGCCGGCTTTCGTCGCCGCCATCGCCCAGATGTTGATGCCGATATAGACCGCTTCCATCGCCGCATGCGTCACCGCATCGGCGCCGGCGACGGCCTTGAAGGCCTCGACGAAGGTCTTGTTCTGCGGCGTGTCGACGGTCTGGAAGTATGGCAGCGAGACATAGCTCCCGAGCGCGTATTCCGCGCCCATCGCCTTGATCTCGACTTCCGTCGTCGTCGAGGCGCACAGCGGCAGCTTCTCGAAATCATAGCCCTGGTTGCGCAGCTCGCGGTAGAAGGCCACGATTGAGTCACCGACGACATTCGAGAAGATCACATCGGCGCCGCTCGACCCGATCTTGGAGACCAGCGAAGCCCATTCGGTGTGGCCGAGCGGCAGATATTCGTCGCCCACCACTTCCATGCCGATCTTCTGGCAGATGGTCTTCGACGTCTTGGCCATGCCGCGCGGGAACGCGTAGTCGGAGCCGACGATGAACAGCTTGTTCTTGCCGAGATTCTTCTTGAGCCACGGCAGCGAGTTCTCGAGCTGCTGATTGGGCACCGCGGAGCCGGCATAGAGCACGTTCTTGGAGCACTCCTCGCCCTCATACCATGTCGGCCATACCAGCAGGCCCTTGCGCCGCTCCACCACCGGCAGCACCGCCTTGCGGCTCGCCGTCGTGTAGCAGCCGAAGATCACCGGCACCTGATCCTCGATGACGAGCTTGCGCGCCTTTTCGCTGTAGATGCGCGGCTCCGACGCCGGATCCTCGATGATCGCCTTGAGCTGCTTGCCGAGCACGCCGCCCTTGGCGTTGATCTCGGCGATCGCCATCTGGGCGCATTGATTCATCGATTTCTCGACGATCGCCGTCGTCCCGGTCAGCGAATACATGATCCCGACCGGAATCTCCTCGGCCGCCCAGGCTCTGTCGCCCATGCGCAAGATCGCCGGCGCGGCGAGTCCCGCGGCGGCCAGGCCCGTGGTCTTGATGAAGGTACGTCTGCTCTGAAGTAGTTTCATTTCCTCCTCGCTTCCGCGCTTCGTGAGCGCTTATCTTTTTGAGATTTGCTGGGGTGCTGCGGGCACTGCGCATCCGTCACGCGACCGCATGAGCGGTGGCGCAGCGCAGAGTCTATCAACGGCATGCCAACGGCCCTGTCGGCACAGTCGGAAACAAAAAAACCCGCCGGCTCCGATCATGGAGCTTGCGGGCTTCCTAGCCTTGCGACGCAGACCGCGCTGTCTTGCGTCTCTTCGTGTTCAGCTTTTACTAAGCTTCAACTAATTTTCATCTTAGGCACGACGATCTTTGAACGTCAAGAGTTCATGTGCGTTGATGATCGCCATCGCGAGATCATCCATCGGCACGCGCTTGGCCATCGCCTGCCGACGAATGCTCTCATACGCCTCGGGCTCCGAGAGTCCCTGCGTCTCCATGAGGATGGCTTTCGCCTTCATGATGCGGTTGTTCCCGGCGAGCTTGCGTTCGAGCTTACGGATCTTCTTGCTCGCGTTCTGCCGCTCGAGCCACAGCGCCCGCGCGATGGTGAGATTGGTGAGAAGGCCGAAAGGCCGGATCGGCCGCTCGATGACGGCGAGCGCGCCGCATTCCAGAACCACTTGCAAGGTCCCGGGGTCCTCAAACGAAACCACCGCCAGCAAGGCAGGGTCAGACGCCTGGTTCGGGCGGAACAGCTTGAGGATCTTCTCGCGATTTTCCTGCTCGATCGACACCATGATGACCGCGGCGGCGGGATTGACCTCATCCGGCAGCGGCCATGTCGTCTCGCAGCTGCAGCCGACACGCCTCAGGTGATCGACCAGCGCCAGCCCTTCCGAGTCGGGCGGGTGGATCACTTGAATGCGCAGTCCTTTCAGGTCGCGAAGGATGTTCGTCGCCACAGGACCGTTCCTATGTCCGGCGTTTCATGCGCGGCGTTGCCTCCATCCAATCGTCGAAGGCAGAGGTGACAAAATAAGGATCGGGCTTCACCCGGGCCTCGGACTGCCAGACGATATCGAACCGGCCTTGCGCATTTATGCGCCCGATCCGCGACCATAGCTCGGTGTGGTTATTGTCGGGATCGATCCTGATGCGTCCTTGTGGTGCGTCGAATTCGAGCCCACGCAGATGCCGCACCACCAGATCCGGCTCGTCGTCGCCGGCGAGCTCCACCGCCTTGGCGTAGAGATGGATCTGGCAATAAGCAGCCTCGGCGCTGGCGGTTACGGGCGCCGCATCGCCGAACCGGCGCTTGAAGTCGGTGACGAAGCGGCGCGCAGCGGGCGTGTCCAGGGTCTCGAAGAACGAAGCGGAGGTGAGATGGCCGACCGCGATTTCCGGCGCCATCTCCGCGAGCTCGGCCTCGGTCGTCGACAGGCTGGCGATCGGCATGGTGCGGGCATCGAAGCCCGCTTCCTTATAAGCCTCGTACAACAGGACGGCGCCGGTGCCGACGACATTGGAGACGACGACATCGGGCTTCAGCTTGCGGATCTGGCGGATCACCGGTTCGAAATCCCGGCGCGTCGCCTCGACGGGAACATAGATCTCGTCGGCGATGCTCCCCTTCCCCGTCATCACGAGATCGGTCACGACCCGGTTGTATTCGTAGGGGAACACATAGTTGGAGCCGACGAGCAGGAAACGCTTGCCGAAAGTCTCCATCAGATAACGCGCCAGCTGCACGGCATTCTGGTTGGACGAAGACCCGGCATAGAAGCAGCGCGGCGAATATTCGAAGCCTTCATAGAAGGTCGGATAGAACAACAAGCCGCGATAGGCCTCGATCTCCGGGAGGACGGCCTTGCGGGCCGTCGACATGTAGCAGCCGACGACACTTCTGATCTTGTCCTCGGTGAGCAGCCGCACCGCGAGCTCGCGATATTTCTGCGGCGAGCATTCGGGATCGTAGAATGTGGGGCGGATCGGTCGCCCGAGCACCCCGCCGCGCGCATTTATCTCCTCGACCGCCAGCAAGGCGGCATTGGCCTCGGCGATCTCGGCCGCCGCCGTCACGCCGCTGCGCGAAAACAATATGCCGAGCCGCCAGTCACCATTCGTCACGATTTCAGTCACCTGCCAAGAGACAATACTCAACGAGAGCGTCCGTCAGCAAAGTTGCCGGATCGAGATCTGAACGGACGGGAATTGGAGAAACGCCACTGTTTCTCAGGGTCCTCTCAAGCTATCCCGTTGTAATGGAAAACGCAACGCCACCCTCCCGGCTTGCGGTCACCGGCCTGTCATTAACGAAACCTAAGGTCCACTCCCACCGCCCTTTCGCGGCGACATCGGATCAGCCTTGGGAGCCTTCATGAAGTCCGCCACGCTCGCTCTTCTGACCGCCCTCTTCTATCTCGTCTCGGCCTTGCCGGCTCCCGCCGAGCCCATCCATGGTGCGGGCTCCACCTTCGCCTATCCGGTGATCGCCAAATGGTCGGAAAGCTATCTGACCGACCGGGCCGGCGGCACCGACATCACCTTCATGGGCTCCGGCATCGACTATGAGCCGGTCGGCTCACTCGCCGGCATTCTGCGCCTGACCCAGCCGGAAATGGATTTCGCCGCCAGCGATGCGCCGCTCGCCCCGCAAGACCTCGAGAAATTCGGCTTCGTCCAGTTCCCGCTGGTCGTCGGTGGCATCGTGCCGGTGGTCAATCTCGACAATGTCGCGCCGGGTGGTCTCCAGCTTTCGGGCGAGGTCCTCGCCGACATCTATCTGGGCAAGATCCAGAACTGGTCCGACCCCGCCATCCTGGCCCTCAATGAGGGCCTCAAGCTGCCCGACCTCAAGATCACCGTCATCCATCGCGCCGACGGCTCGGGCTCGACCTTCAACTGGACGAGCTTCCTCTCCGCGGCGAGCCCCGAATGGAAGACCAAATATGGCGCCGACACGCTCATCTCCTGGCCCCTCGGCACCAGTGTCGAGAGAAGCTCAGGCGTCGTCAGCGCCGTCAAGGCGACGAAGGGGGCTATCGGTTACGTCGAATATGGCCAGGTGGTCCGTGCCGAGCTCACTTTCGCCACGGTGAAGAACCGCTCAGGCAAGTTCGTGCGACCGGCGCCTGAAAGCTTCGCCGTGGCGGCCGCCAAAGCGCCCTGGTCGCCCGCCAATGGCTTTCATCTGTCCCTCGTCGACAGCGCTGAGGCCGATGCCTGGCCGATCACGGCGACGACCTACATCCTGATGCGCCGCGATCCCGATTCCACTTCACGCGCGCGCCAGGCCCTCTGGTTCTTCAACCACGCCTTGACCCAAGGCACCGGCGACGCCGAGGCGCTTTTCTACGTGCCTTTGCCCGCGCCCCTGGTCGAGCAGATCAAGTCCTATTGGGCGCGCGAACTCAACTTCGGCAGCTGACTCAACGAGAAAGAAACGGCGAACATGGAAGCGGATATCTTCAAGGACATCATCGTGCCGGTCATCGGCGGGCTTGGCATCTTCATGCTCGGCCTCGAATTCATGGCCAATGGCATCCAGGCTCTTTCCGTCAACCGCATGCGCGAATGGCTGGCGAGGATCGCCGGCACGCCCGCCAAGGGCGTCATCGCCGGCACGTTGATCACTGGCGTGATCCAATCCTCGACCGCCATGACCGTCATGGTCGTCGGTCTCGTCAATGCCGGCGTCATCGCGCTCAGGCCCGCCATCAGCGTCATCATGGGCGCCAATATCGGCACCACGCTCGGCAACGGCCTGATCGCTTTGCCGCTCGGCCCCCTGGGACTGCTGCTCGGCGGCGTCTTCGCCCTTGTCTATGTCTTCGCCAAGAGCGAGAAGATCCGCAACATCGCGCTTGCCTGCATGGGTTTCGCCCTGATCTTCTACGGCCTGAACCTGATGACCGGCGGCTTGCGCCCCTTGCGCGGCATGCCGGAAGTGATGTCGATCATTTCAGGCCTGCATGCCGAGAATTTTGCCGGCCTCGTCGTCTGCATCCTCATCGCCGCCCTCATCACGGCGCTGATCCACTCCTCATCGGCGACCATCGGCATCGTGATGGGCCTCGGCGCGGCAGGCGTGCTCGACTGGCAGACGGCGGTGGCCTTCTCGCTCGGCGCCGATCTCGGCACCACCATCACATCCTGGATGGCCTCCCTCAATCTGTCGAAGAACGCCAAACGCGCCGCCTACGCCCATATGTCGTTCAACTTCATCGGCGTGGCGGTGATGATCCTATTGTTCTTCCCGGCAATAGAGATCCTGAAATTCGCCATGGGCTGGTTCGGCGGTGATCCGGGCGTGCCCGTCATGGTTGGCGGCAAGGAGACCTTCCCGCTGGTGCCGGTCGCTGTCGGCCTGTTCTCGACCGCCTTCAACGTCTTCAACACCGTGCTGCTCTTCCCCTTTGTCGGCATCTTCGAGCAGGTGCTCTCGCGTATCGGTCGTGCCGCCGCGGAGGACATCGAGGACTATTCGGTGCCCAAATACCTGAAGCGCGAATTGTCCAGCGACTTCACCAATTCGGTCAATGCCGTCCAGCAGGAGACCATGCGCCATCTCAATGCCGGCGCCCTCTTCCTCGATATCGCGCGCGGCGTGAAGACAGCGCCGAGCGACCCGGGCGAGCATTATGTCGCGACCGACATATTGAGTCGCGATATCCGGTCCTTCTCGGCGGCCCTTTTCAAGGACAGCATGCCCTACGACCAGCAGGATCTGGTGGCGAGCCTCATCGAGGAGGCCGATTTTTCGGCGAGCCTCGCCGAGACCTTGAACCAGGTGGCGCGCCGGGTGAAACGCGAGAAGTTCACCGTCGAAGCCGAGAAGGTGGTGACCGCCGCTCTGATCCGGCTGGAGTTCCGCCTGCGTGAGATCCTCCCCGATTTCGGCGTCCCGGATCCCACCGTGCCGGCCGGCCATGTGAAGCTCAGCAGCGTCGAGGATCTGCGCGAGAAGACCTTGCTGCTCGGACCGCAAGTGTCCTCGGGCGAGCGCGGCGCCATCCTGGCGCTGCTCGGCAGTATCGAGCGCGCCGAGCTGCTGATCCGCCGCATCGACGCTGAACGCCAGTCGGTGAACCGTGCCGACGTCATCGCCCGCGCCAAGGCCGCGATGACGACCCCCGACCGTCGTCCCGATATCGACGGCAGCTTCAACCCCGCCCCGGCAGAATAGATAAAAAAGCCCTTCTCCCAGCGCCGGGAGAAGGGCTCATGTCTTTCACGAAAATGCGCGTATTACTTGTCGCGCACGACCTTTTGCTGCTGGACGCCCAGGCCTTCGATGCCGATGCGCATGACGTCGCCGGGCTTGAGGAAGCGTTGCGGCTTCATGCCCATGCCGACGCCCGGCGGTGTGCCGGTGGTGATGATGTCGCCCGGCATCAGGGTGAAGAACTGCGACAGATAGGCGACGATATGGGCGACGCCGAACACCATGGTCGATGTCGAGCCGTCCTGCACCTTCTTGCCGTTGAGCTCGAGCCACAATTTGAGCTTCTGCGGGTCCTTGACCTCATCCGTCGTGACGAGCCACGGGCCGATCGGGCCGAAAGTGTCATAGGACTTGCCTTTGGTCCACTGGCCGGCGCGCTCGATCTGGAATTCGCGCTCGGACAGGTCGTTGATGGTGCAATAGCCCGCTACATGGGCGAGCGCATCCTTCTTCTTGATGTTCTTGGCGCGCGTGCCGATGATAACGCCGAGCTCGACTTCCCAGTCGGACTTCTTGGACTTTGGCGGGATCGTTACATCGTCATCGGGACCCGAGATGCAGCTCACATGTTTGGTGAAGACGACGGGCTCGGGCGGGACGGGCAGATTCGATTCCGCCGCATGGTCGGAATAGTTGAGGCCGATGGCGATGAATTTCTGCGAATTGGCGACGCACGGACCGATACGCGGCGTGCCCCGCACCAATGGCAGCGATTCCGGCTTGATCTTGGCGAGCCGCGCCAGGCCCTTCGGGCTGATCGTCTCACCGCTGATATCGGCGATGATGCCGGAGAGATCGCGGATGCGGCCTTCCTTGTCGAGGAGGCCCGGCTTCTCCTTGCCCTTCGCTCCATAACGCAGCAGTTTCATATATTCCCCTTCCCCAATGAATGTGCCGACGAATGCCAGCGTGGTTGAAAACCGCGCGCGAGAATGCCGACATAGAGTGTCGGTGTCAAAAGCTTAGCGCTCATGACTGGCCTGCGCGGGACGGCCACTTCATACCCTTCGAAGGACCATTTGAGGAGCCGCTCGCCGAAGACCGCGAACGGGCCTTCGCCGGCGTCGATCATGGCGCCGTCGGGCAGTTTCGCCACCTCGATATCGGGCTTAGGTCCCCGCCGCTCTTCGTCGACGATGCGGTCAGCCGCGTCCGCCATGAGAGGTGGTGAGGCCAGCGACAGGAAGCGTTGCGCCTCCTTGCGCCGGCAATAGAAGCAGGGCCGGTGCCCCGCCGCCAGCGCCGTCACCTCGTCGAGGAAGAACAGAGACGTATAACCCTTGCCCATCGGCTCGTGATGAACGCCCTTCCAATAGAGATCGCAGCAGATCCAGTGCCGGCTCGCCCAGCGCCTTTTGCCGAGCGTCTGATCATCGCGGTGGAATTTGCCGCCGCGATTGCCCATCATCGTTCCGCGCGCCGGGCTCGCGACGATTACGCCATAAGGAGTGACACGATTCTGAAGCGGCATGGTCAGGGCACGCGTTTGAACAGGCCTGGATAATCGCTCACCAGCCCAAAATCGTCGAAGGTGATCTCGGCCTCGAAGGCGCCGTCCGTCGCTTCATAGTGGAAGCGGCGGCCGGGCTCGCGGCACGTATAACGCTGGCCGTCGACGAAGGGATCGAGCGTATCGGTGGGCATCCACAGCATGGCGAATTCACGCGCCTCACCCTTGGCGAACGCCATCCGCCTGACCGGCAGGCTGTTGGTGAAGCAGGTGAAGGACAGATCGATATCGATGCAGCCGTCGAAGACCGGCAACTTGTTGCCGTTGCCGTCCTCCCAGCGTCCCGGCGCCGGCGAACGGAATTCACGCCGGCGTCCATCGACAGATTCAACCGTAAAACCCAAAGTGCGCCAGTTCTTGTCGAGATCGATCGCATAGGAGACTGCAAAGGACGGGCCGATGACAGCGCTGCGCACGCTGTAGCCGTCGGGCGTCGCGCGGAGGACGAGATGCTCGAGGCCTTCGCCCTCATCGGGCCGCCAGCGCGCGACGATCTCATCCACCGTCTTCCACATCACGGGCTCCTGACGATGATCACATGCATGTCCTTCGGTCCATGCGCCGGACGCACGATCGTCTGCTCGATATCGCCGGTGCGCGACGGACCCGAGATCATGTTCACGGTGCGCGGCATCTGGCCCGACCCGTAGATCTCGCGCAGGCGCGTCCACACCTCTTCATAGCTCGCGGTGATATCCTTGGCCTCGAGCAGCACGATATGCGCCTCGGGCATGAAATTGAGCGTCGTCGGATTGTCCGGCCCTGAGAGCTGCACGACCGTGCCCGTTTCGGCGACGCCGGCAAAGGCATGGGTGAGCGACGCGGTGTCGGCGTCCTCGGCCCGCCCCTCCTTCACCGTGAGCGTCTGGGCCCGGTGCCAGGGCAGATTGGCGACACGCTCGTCGCTTCCATGCCGGATCATCGCCGGCCGGTTGGTATTGCGCAGATAATTGGCGACCGAGGCCGGCACGTCGTTCAGGTCGCGCAGGATCTCGACCGAACCGCCGACCGCTTCCATCATCCGGACAAAGACCTCGATGCGATGTGCCTCATCGCCCTGTCCCCGCTCCGGTATCAGATTGCGCTGCGGATGCTGAAGTCGCGCTTCGACGGTAGCGACACGCTCGGCCTCGTCACCCTTGGCGGCCGACCGGCGGATGCGCGACAGGATGCGGGAGCGGGCATTATCCATGACGGCGCTCCTTCCACATCGCCTGGAAGGTCTTGCCCTGCGGCGCCGGCATATCGCGATACCGCGTCCAGCCTTGGGCCAGAGGCAGGCTGGCGAACCTGCCCTTCTTACCGCTCAAGACATTGAGAAGACGCGCCGCGATCCGCGTGCCGAACTGATAGAGCTTCGGCCGCTTGGCGAAATAGGCCCAGACACTCAAGCCCGAACGCACGGCACCGGGGGTCAGGTGTTTCTCGAATTCCTTTTCGCGCCAATGGCGCAGCAGGCGCGGCAAGGGAATGCGCATCGGGCAAACTTCCTCGCAGCGCCCGCAGAAGGTCGAGGCATTGGGCAGATGCTTCGCTTTCTCTATGCCGATCAAGGCCGGCGTCACCACCGAGCCGATGGGACCCGGATAGACCCAGCCATAGGCGTGGCCGCCGACCGCCTGATAGATCGGGCAGTGATTGAGGCACGCGCCGCAGCGTATGCAGCGCAGCATGTCCTGGAATTCAGTGCCGAGCACATTCGAGCGGCCATTGTCGAGGATGACGACGTGATATTCGCCCGGCCCGTCCGGATCTGCCGGCCGCCTGGGCCCGGTCGAGAAGGTCGTGTAGTTGGAGAAATCCTGTCCCGTCGCCGAGCGCGCCAGCACGCGCAGGATGGTCGTCGCATCCTCGAGCGTCGGCACGATCTTCTCGATCGAGGCGATGACGATATGCGCCTTGGGCAAGGTCTGGGTGAGGTCGCCATTGCCCTCATTGGTGACGATGATCGAGGTGCCGGTCTCGGCGATGAGGAAATTGGCGCCGGTGATGCCGACATCGGCATCGAGATATTTCTGGCGCAGCACGGTGCGCGCCTCTTCGACCAGCGTCGGGATCTCGGTGAGATCGCGATTGGGGTCAAGATGCGTGTGGGCCTTGCGGAAGTCGGCCTCGATCTGGTCGCGCGTCAGATGCACGGCCGGCGCGATGATGTGGCTCGGCGGCTCGTTGCGCAACTGGATCAGATATTCGCCGAGATCGGTCTCGACCGGGGTCACGCCCGCCGCCTCCAGAGCCTGGTTGAGCCCGATCTCTTCCGAGATCATGGACTTGCCCTTGGTGGCGAGCTTGGCATCGAGCTTGCGGCAGATGCTTAAGACTGCGGCGCGCGCCTCTTCCGCCGTTTCCGCCCAATGCACATGACCGCCGCTTTCCGCGACCTTCGCCTCGTAGCGCTCGAGATAGATATCGAGATGGGCGAGCACATGGTCCTTGATGTCGCGCGCCTGGTCACGCAGCGCATCGAATTCCGGCAGGCTGGCCCGTGCCTTGGCGCGCTTCTCGATGAAGCGCGGCCCGGTTTCGGTCATCGTCCCTTGCAACTGGCTGTCGGCGATGGCGCGCGCCACATTGCTGGTGAATTCGGCGGTCTTGGCCTCCATCACTCGGCCTCCGCGATGGGCGGCGTCGCCGTATCGCCGGCGAGGATTTCAGCGACATGGCGGGCTTTCAGCGGCGATCCTTCGCGCTTGAGCTTGCCGGCCATGTTCATGAGGCAGCCCAGATCGCCGGCAAGCAGCAGATCGGCGCCGGTCGCCGTGATCTTCTTCGTCTTCTTGGCCACCATGACATTGGAGATGTCCGGATATTTCACGCAGAACGTGCCGCCGAACCCGCAGCACACTTCTGAATCCTCCATCTCGACCAGATCGAGCCCCTCGACGGTGCGGAGCAACTTGCGCGGCTCCGCCTTGACGCCGAGCTCACGCAGGCCGGAACAGGAATCGTGATAGGTGACCGAGCCGTCGAACTGCGCCGCGACCTTCTCCTGCTTCATGACCCGCACCAGGAAGGAGACGAGTTCATAGGTCTTCTCGGCCAGGGCATCGGCGGCCTGGCGGTCGGGCGATCCGGCCGCGAAAAGCTCCGGATAGTGAGCCTTGATCATGCCGGCGCAGGACCCGGACGGGGCCACGACATAGTCGTAAGGGGAGAAGGCCTTGATGACGGCGCGGGCAATGTCGGCGGTATCCTTGCGGTCGCCCGAATTGAAGGCCGGCTGGCCGCAGCAGGTCTGGCTTTCCGGAACCTCCACCACGCAGCCCGCCTCTTCCAGAAGCTTGACGGTGGCGAAGCCGACCGACGGCCGGAACAGATCGACGAGGCAAGTCACGAAAAGGCCGATACGCGGCCGGGTCAGCTCCATCAGGCGCATCCCAATATTATCCGGGCCTGTCTTATGGCGCGAGGCATGCCTGCCCCGCAAGTATTTATGTGATAAAATGGATTGAGCAATCGGCCGCAGTATGGGACTAAGAGGCATGGTTGCGATGCCTTTACCCGACAAGACGGCCCTCGCCCGGCGGCGTGAGATCGCCGCCGCCTTGCGTCAATTCGTTCCGGGCGAAGGGGTGATCGAGACCCCGGTCGAGATGCGGGCCTATGAGACCGACGGCCTCACCGCCTATCGCCAGATGCCGCTGGTCGTGGTGCTGCCCGAGACCACGGCGCAGGTGAGCGCCGTTCTCAAATATTGTCATGAGCAGAGCATCAAGGTGGTGCCGCGTGGCGCCGGCACCTCTTTGTCGGGCGGCGCCCTGCCCTTGGCCGACGGCGTGCTCCTGGGCCTCGGCAAGTTCAACCGCATTCTCGATATCGATTATGCCAATCGCTGTGTCGTCACCCAGCCCGGCGTGACCAACCTCGCCATCACCCAGGCGGTGCAGCACAAGGGATTCTATTACGCGCCCGACCCCTCCTCGCAGATCGCCTGCACCATCGGCGGCAATGTCGCCGAAAATTCGGGCGGTGTGCATTGCCTAAAATATGGGCTCACCGCCAATAATGTGCTGGGCATCGAGATGGTGCTGGTCACCGGCGAGGTGATCCGGCTCGGCGGCAAGCACCTCGACAGCGAGGCCTATGACCTTCTGGGCGTCATGACGGGTTCGGAGGGCCTGCTCGGCGTCGTCACCGAGGTTACGGTGCGTATCCTGCAGAAGCCGGAGACGGCGCGCGCCGTGCTGATCGGCTTTCCCTCCAACGAGGACGCCGGCAAATGCGTGGCCGATGTCATCTCGGCCGGCATTATTCCGGGCGGCATGGAAATGATGGACCGCCCCGCGATCCATGCGGCGGAGGAATTCGTCCATGCCGGCTACCCGCTCGAGGCGGAAGCACTGCTCATCATCGAGCTCGATGGCTGCGCCGCCGAGATCGACCATCTGATCGAGCGGGTCGTCGCCATCGCGCAAGCCAATCGCTCGAATTCCTGCCGCGTGTCGCAATCGGAAGACGAGCGGCTGGTCTTCTGGGCCGGCCGCAAGGCCGCCTTCCCGGCGGTCGGCCGGATCTCGCCCGATTATCTGTGCATGGACGGCACCATCCCGCGCCGGCGCCTGCCGGAAGTGCTGCTGGGCATGGAAGACCTGTCGCGCCACTATGGCCTCAGAGTCGCCAATGTCTTCCATGCCGGCGACGGCAATCTCCATCCGCTCATCCTGTTCGATGCCAATGATCCCGACGAACTCGAGCGCGCCGAGAAATTCGGCGCTGATATTCTGCGGCTCTGCGTGAAGGTTGGCGGCGTGCTCACCGGCGAGCATGGCGTCGGCATCGAGAAGCGCGACCTGATGCCGGAAATGTTTTCCGAGGCCGATCTCAACCAGCAGCAGCGGCTCAAATGCGCCTTCGACGCCAAGGGCCTGCTCAATCCGGGCAAGGTCTTCCCGGTGCTGCATCGCTGCGCCGAGCTCGGTCGCATGGTGGTGCGCGGCGGCAAGCTGCCCCATGCCGATCTTCCGAGGTTCTGAGTGACCAGCCTGAAGCCAGCCACCGAAACCGAACTCGTCGACATGGTGCAGGACGCCCTCGCTCAGCGGACGCCGCTCGACCTCACCGGGACCGGCACCAAGAAGGGCATCGGCCGCCCGATGCAGACCGCCGCCACGCTCGACCTGTCAGGCTTTTCCGAGATCGCGCTCTATGAGCCCGAGGAGCTGGTGATCACCGCCGGCGCCGGCGCGCGTCTCGACGCTGTCCGCAAGCTGCTCGACGACAAGGGCCAGGAATTCGCCTTCGAGCCGCCGGATCTCTCGCGCCTCCTGGGCGTCGCGCATTCGGGCACGCTGGGCGGCATGCTCGCCTGCAATCTCTCAGGCTCCCGCCGTCTCAAGGCGGGCGCCGCGCGCGATCACATATTGGGTGTCGCCGGCGTATCTGGTCGCGGCGAGGCTTTCAAGGCCGGCGGCCGCGTCGTGAAGAACGTGACGGGCTATGATCTGCCGAAGCTGATGGCGAGCTCTTATGGCACGCTCGCCGCCCTCACCACCGTCACCTTCAAGGCGCTCCCCAAAGCCGAGAGCGAGCAGACTCTGGTCCTCGAGGGCCTGAGCGACGAAGACGCCGTGACGGCGATGAGCCTCGCCATGCAGTCCTCTTGCGAAGTGTCGGGCGCGGCGCACCTGCCTGCTGCTTTGGCCGACGGCACGCCCAAGACCTTCCTGCGCCTCGAAGGCGTGCCGCCTTCCATCGCCTATCGACGCGACAAGCTCGCCAAGCTGCTGACGGCACCTGCCTCGCATCTCCTGGCGACCGAGGCCTCGCGGGTGCAATGGGCGGCGCTCCGCGATGTCCATCCGCTCGCGGCACCGGATGGACGCTGCGTGTGGCGCCTGTCTGTCCCACCCCTCGAAGGCGCCAAGCTCATCGCGACGCTCAAGCCGAATATCGACATGGGCTGGTTCTATGATTGGGCCGGCGGCCTCGTCTGGCTCGCCGTCCCGCCTGACAATCGCGCTTCGGCCGAAACCATCCGCGCCGCCCTCCCTTCCGGCCATGCGACGCTGATCCGTGCCGATGAGAGCGTGCGTGGCCAGGTTCCGGTCTTTCAGCCGCAGGCCCCGGCGCTCGCCGCTCTGGCGCGGCGGGTGAAAGCTTCATTCGATCCGGTCGGCATCCTCAATCCCGGCCGCATGTTGCAGGAAGGCGCCTGATGCAAACCAGTTTCACCGCCGAGCAACTCAAGGACCCGCATATTGCGACGGCCAACCAGATCCTGCGCAAATGTGTCCATTGCGGCTTCTGCACCGCGACCTGCCCCACCTATGTGCTCCTGGGCGATGAGCTCGACAGCCCGCGCGGCCGCATCTATCTCATCAAGAACATGCTCGAGCGCGGCGAGGCGGCGACGCCCGAAACGGTGAAGCATATCGACCGCTGCCTGTCCTGCCTGTCTTGCATGACGACCTGCCCGTCGGGCGTGCATTACATGCATCTCATCGACGATGCCCGCGCCCATGTCGAAAAGACCTATAAGCGCCCGCTTGTCGAACGCCTGCTGCGCGATGTCCTGGCCTTCCTGATGCCGCGACCCGGCCTGTTCAAGACTGCCTTGATCCTGTCGTCGCTCGTCCGGCCCCTGGCGCACTTGATCGACAAGCTGGGCGACAAGCGGCTTACGTCGCTGCTCGCGCTGGCACCTAAGGAAACGCCGCCGCCGGAGATCATCGGCCAGCCCGGTATCTATCCGGCCGAGGGCGAGAAGCGCATGCGCGTCGCCCTCCTGCGCGGCTGCGTCCAGAGCGTGCTCGATCCCGGCATCAATGCCGCCGCGATCCGACTTATGAATCGCCATGGCATTGAGGTCGTGGTCGCCGACGGCTCGTCCTGCTGCGGCTCGCTCACCCACCATATGGGCAAGGAAGCCGACGCTCTCGCCCGTGCCCGTCAGATGGTCGATGCCTGGAGCGCCGCCGGCGTCGATCGCGTGATCATCACGGCCTCGGGCTGCGGCACCACCATCAAAGACTACGGCCATATGCTGAGGCTTGACCCGGCCTATCGCGAGAAGGCGCAAGCCGTGTCGGCCATGGCGCGCGACATCACCGAATTCCTGGCCGAGATCGATCTGCCCAAGGTTTCGCCGCCGAAACCCTTGCGCATCGCCTATCACTCGGCCTGCTCGATGCAGCACGGCCAAAAGATCAAGAGCGAGCCGCGCCGCTTGCTCGAAGGCGCCGGCTTCACGGTGAGCGACGTGCCCGAAGGCCATCTCTGCTGCGGCTCGGCCGGCACCTACAACATTCTCCAGCCCGACATCGCCGTAAAGCTACGCGACCGCAAGGTCGCCAACATCCGCTCGGTGGCACCCGACCTCATCGCCACCGGCAATATCGGTTGCATCACCCAGATTGGTCAGGCTACGGAAATTCCCATTCTCCACACGGTCGAGTTGTTGGACTGGGCCCATGGCGGACACGAACCTGAAATCTTAAGACAATCATCTAAAGGGTAGGAATTAATGGCGAAATTGCCGAAAGGCGTAACCTTCACCGAGACCGTCAAGAAGGGTTACGAGCGGATCCTGACGCCGGAGGCCGTGGCCTTCGTGGCAGCGCTTCACCGCGCTTTCGAGGATCGCCGCCGTGCCTTGATCAAGGCCCGCGCCGAACGCCAGAAGCTTTTCGACAAGGGCGTCCTGCCGGACTTCCTGCCCGAGACGAAGTCGGTCCGCGACGGCAGCTGGACCGTGGCGCCGATCCCCGCCGACCTGCAGGACCGCCGCGTCGAGATCACCGGCCCGACCGACCGCAAGATGGTGATCAACGCGCTCAATTCCGGCGCCAAGGTCTTCATGACCGACTTCGAGGATTCCAATTCACCGACCTGGGACAACATGATCCTGGGCCAGATCAATCTGATGGACCGCTGGGCGCGCGCGCTCGACTACACCGATCCCGCCAGCGGCAAATCCTACAAGCTCGGCAAGGAGCCGGCCGTCCTCCTGGTGCGCCCGCGCGGCTGGCATCTTCTCGAAGAGCATATGAAAGTGGACGGCGCCCCCGTATCCGGCGCCCTCTTCGATTTCGGCCTCTATTTCTTCCACAATGCCAAGGCGGCGCTCGCCGCCAAGTCGGGCCCCTATTTCTATCTGCCCAAGATGGAGAGCCACCGCGAGGCTAGGCTGTGGAACGACGTCTTCATTCAGGCCGAGAGCGCGCTCGGCCTGCCGCTCGGCACCGTCAAGGCGACCGTCCTCATCGAGACGCTGCCGGCCGCTTTCGAGATGGACGAGATCCTGTTCGAATTGCGCGACCACATTGTCGGCCTCAATTGCGGCCGCTGGGACTATATCTTCTCCTTCATCAAGACCTTCGCCAACAACAAGCACTTCGTGCTGCCGGACCGCGGCCAGGTGGTGATGTCGAAGGCGTTCCTCGCCAATTATTCGGCGCTTCTCATCCAGACCTGTCACAAGCGCCGTGCTTTCGCCATGGGCGGCATGGCGGCGCAGATCCCCAACCGGAAAGACGAAGAAGCCAACCGGCTCGCTTTCGAGAAGGTCCGCGCCGACAAGGAGCGCGAGGCCAAGAACGGCCATGACGGCACCTGGGTAGCGCATCCCGATCTCGTGCCGGTGGCGCGCGAGATCTTCGACGCGCTGATGCCGACGCCGAACCAGCTTTATGTGAAGCGCGAGGACGTGGCGGTCGGTCAGAAGGACCTGCTCCAGGTCCATGAGGGCACCAAGACCGAGGCCGGCTTTCGCGAGAATATCCGCGTCGGCGTGCAATATATCGAGGCCTGGCTCCGCGGCCGCGGCGCCGTGCCGATCTATAATCTGATGGAAGACGCAGCGACCGCCGAGATCTCACGCTCGCAGATCTGGCAATGGCTCAAATTCGGCGCCAGGCTTGAAGGCGGCCAGAAGGTCACCAAACCCTTCTTCGAAAAATGCGTGAAGGAAGAGATGGCGCGTGTGGCCAAGGAAGTAGGCCCGGAGGCCTATAAGAAAGGCCGCTTCCGCGAGGCCGTCGCCATTTTCCGCAAGATGTCGACCTCGCCCCGGTTCGAGACCTTCCTCACTTTGCCGGCGTACAAGAAGATCGTGTGACCGACGCGTGGCGCATCTGCTCCCGAAGCAGGTGCGCTACTCGATCAAAATCGCCCGGAAGTCATTGACATTGGTGCGCGTCGGCCCCGTGACCACGAGATCGCCGATGCCGGCGAAGAAGCCGTAGGCGTCGTTATTGGCGAGATGGGCCGCCGCATCGATGCCCTTGGCTCTGGCGCGCCCCAGCGTGTCGGGCATCACCAGGGCGCCGGCATTGTCTTCCGACCCGTCGATGCCGTCGGTGTCGCCGGCAATCGCCGAAATATTGGCCTTGCCGTCGAGGGCGATGGCAAGCGCCAGCGCATATTCGGCGTTGCGGCCTCCTCGCCCCTTGCCCTTGAGCGTCACCGTGGTTTCCCCGCCCGACAAAATGACGGCCGGACCTTTGGTGGCGAGCGCCTGCGCCGCCTGCTCACGCGCCACATCGCGCGCCTCGCCCTCAATCCGGTCGCCGAGATCGATTATCCGGTAGCCGGTCTCGGCGGCGATCTTCGCCGCGGCGGCGAGCGACTGCGCCGGCGCCGCGATCATCTCGGTCCTGACCTTGGCGAAGCGGGGATCACCGGGTTTCGGAGTCTCGGCCGCGTCTGTCTCGAGGAAAGCCCAGACATGCGCCGGCAGGTCGAACTTGTATTTACGCAGGATCGCCAATGCGTCCTGCCGCGTCGTCGGATCGGGCACGGTGGGGCCTGAGGCGACGACCGCCGGATCGTCTCCCGGCACATCAGAAATGACGAGCGATACGATCTGCGCCGGCCACGCCGCGGCCGCGAGCCGGCCGCCCTTCAGCGCCGAGAGATGCTTGCGCACGCAGTTCATCTCGGAGATCGGCGCTCCGCAGGAGAGCAATTGGCGGTTCACATTCTGCTTGTCTTCGAGGGTCAGCCCCGGCGCCGGAGCGGCGAGCAGCGCCGACCCGCCGCCGGAAATGAGGCAGAGGACAAGATCGTCGGCCGTGAGCCCCTTGACCAGTTCGCCGATGCGCAGCGCCGCGTCGCGCCCGCTGGCGTCGGGCACCGGATGCGAGGCCTCGACGATCTCGATCTTCTTGCACGGCGCGCCATGGCCATAACGGGTGATGACGAGCCCCGACAGTGGTCCCGTCCAGTGCTCCTCGACGGCGAGCGCCATGGCGGCGCTGGCCTTGCCGGCGCCGACGATCAAGGTGCGGCCTTTGGGCGGCTTGGGCAGGAAGGGCGGGACTCTGAGGGCGGGATCGGCGGCGGCGACCGCGGCGGAGAACAGATCTTTCAGCAGCATAAGGCGGCGAAGTCCCCAATTTGTCATTGCCCTGCCAATCGATTATAGCCGCCTCTCTGTCAACCTTTTAAACAGGCCGAATGTCCCACCCCCGCATCTGGCTTCTGACCGGCGCCAAGCACGGCGACAATGCCCAGGCCGAACGCCTCATGGAGGCCACGGGGCTCGCCTTCGAGCGGCGGAGCATCGTGCTCAAGCCCGGCTTCGATCTCGCCAAGCCGCGCATCGAGGCGTCACTGCATCATGTGGACATCGAAAAGTCTGCCCCGCTGACGCCGGCTTGGCCTGACCTCGTCCTCACCATCGGCCGGCGCCTCGCCATGGTGGCTCTCTGGATCAAGGAGCAGTCGCAGGGTCGCACGAAGATCGCCCTGATCGGGACCCCAAAGGGCGACAGCGAGAAGGCCGATCTGTTCATCGTGCCCTATCAATATCGCGCCGCCGACGCGCCCAATGTCTTCCGCATCGGCCTGCCGCTGGTCGGCATCGATCCGAAGCGCATCGCCGCCGAGGCCGAACGCTGGCGAGACACTTTTGCGCCTCTGCCGCGCCCTCTCATCGTCCTTCTCTGTGGCGGGTCGATCAGCAGCCATGCTTTCGACCCAGAAACGGCGCGCGCCGTCCTCGCCACGCTTGAGCGGATGAAGGACGGCGGCAGCCTCAAGATCACGACATCCAGACGCACCCCGCCCGAAACCGTGGCCGCCATCGAGAAGGCGCTGCCCGCCGGCGCCCAGCTCTACCGCTGGGACAAACTGGGCGGTGACAATCCCTATGTCGGACTGCTCGCCCATGGCGACCGCTTCGTGGTGACGGGCGACAGCATTTCCATGGCGGTAGAGGTCGCCCGCCTCGGCAAGCCGCTTGCCATCGCGCCCTTGCGGCTGGCCAACCGCACCCTCTCCCAGGGTTTTCAACGACTGGGCATCTCCGCTGATCTCGCTTATTGGACGGCGGCCGGGGCGCAGGGCTTGCTCAGCCGGCTGGGCGCCGACGCGACCTCGCGCGATTTCACGCTGTTGCATGAACTCATGTACGAGAAAGGCTGGGCGGTGCCGCTCGGCCAGCCCTTTGTGACGCCGCAGGCGCCCCCTGCCGACGACACCGCCCTCGCCGCCGCAAGGCTGAGGGCGCTGATCACCTAGAAAACTCACACGCAAGACATTGATTTATAACGACAACTAAGCTCGTTACCGGCCTTCCCCCGGCTCCGGATGACGCGCGCTCCAATCCCGCGACAGCATCCGCTGATACAGCTGTCGTGTAATCGGACTGATCTCCGGCTCGCTCCCGCCGGTGTCCGTTGCCCCGACCCCCATCAGATGCAGGATCAGGATATGAGACCAATAAGCGCGCGGCAGGTCTATGAGGGCGAGAGCCGGCTCGAGCTCGGCCATGCGCCAACCTCGCTGTTGCGCTGAGAACACACATTCGAGCAGGTTATCGAACATTCTGGCCTGCATATACTTGCCAGCGAACATCAGTATGTCTATCGAAACGATGCGATCGACATTGCAAGATTTAAGATCGATCAGGATTGGCATCCCTCCGGCATCCTGCATGACGTTATAGATGTGAAGGTCCTGATGAGAGACGCCTATCCGCACTTGTCGCGCGAAACAGTCGCGGATCGCGCTTTCCGGGGCGAAGCTTGCCGGCAGCTCACCGCCGCAGGCCAGGCGCCCGAGCCTGATGCCCGTCTCGACTGTCGGCGGCAACGCCGCCGGGATAGCCGGCTTGGCCGCCGCCATGAGCGCCCGCATGATCGGCACCGTCATCGCGACCTGATCGTCCATCCCGATCTGCCGCAACAGCCCCGTTTCGAGCGCAACCCCCTGCCCGCAGGCGCTGAGCCCGATCGACGTCTGCACCATGTCCGCCAATCCGTGCTCGCGCAGGAAACGCCACATCGCGTGTTCTTTTTGCAGCTTTGCGACGGATTTCGGCTTGGCCGCATAGCGGATGAAGCGCGCCCCCGCGACGATCGACCAGATTCCCTGCTTGTGCAGGATCACCCGCGCCCGCGGCCGATCACTCCCCAGGTGGCGGGCAAGCGACAACGGCCGGCCACAACGCAGCAGCACCGTCAGCCCGGGAAGCTTCGCCTGGTTCTTCCACAAACGGCCCAATTTGTAGGCTCGATAGAGATGGCGTGGAAGAATCAGCTGCTTCCACTTCATATGCGCCCCCGGAGAAATTATCGCGATACCAACCACCCCTGTTAGAATACTGCACCGCTCACAGCAAGTTTTGATAAGGTCTGAAATGATGGATTCGCCTGCCTCCCCACCGACAACATGGTCACGTGACCAGATAGAACAGCTGCTGCGTTTGGAGTCCTTCGACTATCAGTCGATCCCCCTGCCCTACGGACTGAGTACCGGCACCGGTCATGACCGTTCGAGCACGGCCAGGATAATTCTGCCGCAAGACATGTCCGGACAGAGCTTCGTCGATATCGGATGCTCCCTCGGTTTCTTCTGCTTCGAGGCGAAGCGCCGCGGCGCCAGCCGCTCGGTGGGACTTGATTTCGCCGCGGAGAATGTCCGCCGCGGCCGCATCCTCGCCGACGTCCTGGGCTTGCCGGTCGAATTCCGCCAATACGACATCGACCACGAGTCGATGGGCGAGATATTCGATCATGTCATCTGCCTGAATGTTCTGCATCATCTCGCCAATCCGATCCTGGGCCTCGATCGCGTGATCGCCGCCACACGGCGCCAGCTCACCCTCGAACTTGCGACTTTCGGCGCCCATGACCGCCGGAAGCTCGGCCTCGGCTGGCTGCAACAGAGATTCCTGTCGCGCTCACCCTCGCTACTCGTCGCCAGTGGCACGGCGGGTGAAGGCGTCAAGCAGTTCTACATCACCCCGACGGCGATCGAGAACCTGCTCCGCTTCCGGCGCGGCTGCTTCGCCTCCATCGAGATCAAGCCTTCGCCCTTCAAGGAGCGCTTCCTCGTCATCGCCCACAAACGTCAGATCGACGAACTAGCCCTTATCGGTTTCCCCGGCATCGAACTCGCCGGCCCGACCGTCAAGGCGCTTCATGAACGCGCTTATCCGAACGCCGCGGGGTTCCTTGGCGATCTCTCAGGCGCCGCCACGCTGAATGCCGACCAGTATCACGAACCGCGCCGGGCGCATGACGCAAAGCTCATCCTCGATTACAACATCATGCGGCCGGAAATCAGCGGCGCCATCGCTTTCGAGCACGATCCCGCCGTCGAGATCATCGCCGCCGCCACGCGCAAGCGGGCCGTCACCGTCTGGTTGCAGCCTGATGAGATGAGCAAAGGTATTCGCGCCGAAATGGCTACGGCGAGCGGAAAGGCGCGCAAGAAACTTTCTTCGCTCCTCGCCATGTCCGGGAACAGCAGGCAATTGGTCAGGCACTATCGCATGTGGATGGAATATCTCGCCAAGGCGCAAGTCGAACATCGGATATTGGCAATGAAGGCGTCCGGCCCGCTGCTCCTGACGTTGGAGGAATGGGAACGGGATATTGCACTTCCTTTGCTCGACGGACGAAGCTAAGAGAATGGCAAATGGACACAGAGACCCCTCCGCTCGTTACAGTCGCGATCACTGCCTATGAACGGGTCGATCTGTTCCGCCTCTCACTCGCCTCCGTCTGTCGGCAGACCTATCGGAACCTCGAAATCCATGTTCTGGACAATTCCAACTCGGATGACGTCCAGAATTGCGTTAGGGAAATGGCCGACGACCGCATCCACTATTCCCGCAATGCGCCGAATATCCGTGACAATATCGTCATCAATCATCAGAAGGCTTTCCTGCGCCGCTCAGGCGTCTATCATTACGTTCTATCGAGCGACTGCTCCCTCAACGACCGGAGCATCGAGCTCATGGTGGCCGCTCTCGATGCCGATCCTTCGATTTGCGCTGTTGCCTCCAGCGAATGCTGGGTCAACCCGGTGACGGGGGAGCATTCGCCACGCAATCCGCGGTTTCAGGGTTACACATCGAGCGAGGTTCCGGGCTCGCATGAGCGGCTTGACGCACGCCGGATGATCGAGGACTCTTTCTTCGGTTTGAAGGGGCTCGGCGTCGCCTATCACACATTGATGGTCTCCGACATGCTGGCCTACGCCAACCTTGAGCCCGTCTATCTGAGCCCCGGGCACGAGCATCATATGGGCCTCGAGATTCTCATGCAGAAGCCGGAATTCGGATTCATAAGGCAGGAATTGCTCCACGAGCTCATCAACGACAGGCGCTATGCCGGAGAAGGTTTCCGCAAGCATCGCCGCTTCATGGAAGCCATGGCGCGCAAGCGTTTCCTGGACAAGAATTATCCGGCGCTGCTGGCGCGCAACTTCAATGTCACCCGCCTCCAGATCGGGCTGGCATGGCTCTTCGCCAAATGCACCTATCAACGGGACGAACGTCCGTTCGATGCTGCCCAACAGGTTGTGCGGCTGACGGCTCCGCTCGCCTTGGCCGCCATTCTCGCGCCGATTTATCTGGTCGCCGGCCTGGTGCATCACTTGCGTGGACGTTTCGGTCGGGCCCCCTGACGTCAAGCCTTCCGTCGCAGGAAGCCGCTAGGAACCGCCGTCACCAGAAGCTTGTTCTCCATGTCGGTGTCGATCTCGAATTCCGGATGGTTCCCGAGGAATTGCCGGACCGCCGTCTTCGGATTATTGCCGACATCCCAAGGCCGGTCGGCGAAGAAACCCTTCGGCATGTCCTCCACGAATGTGTCGAACACCACGCAGTAGCTGCCTTTTGATACCAGCGGCGAATAGGCTTCCAGCTCGGCGAGCACGTGGTCGTGCGTATGCATTGAATCGAGAAACACCATCACATTCCGGAACGGCGCCGCCTGCTTCCTGACGTCAGAGATGACCGCGTCTGATATCGAGGAGCCTTCGATCAGCGAGATTCTTCCGGCGAGCGGGTGCGCTTCGATGGCGGCGCGGTTATGCGCCCGGATGTCGATATCGATGCCGATAACGCAGCGTGATGGTCGCCGGGGATCGAGGACGACGCCCTTTTCCGCCGCCTCACAATATTCGACCATGGTCAGAAGCGAGGCGCTGAGGATCAGTGAGCCGCCATGCGCGATACCGGTTTCGATGATCAGATCCGGCTTCACCTTCCAGATCAGTTCCTGGACGGCGAACATGTCCTGCGTGTACTGGATGATGGGGCGGCCGAGCCAGTCGAAATTGTAGATGTATTTGCGGCCTATCGAGGCCTCCAGCCAATCGCACGAAAGCGACCGGAAGGCCTCGTCATGGGCGAATTCGTCGATACGTTGCCGCCGCTCATCTGCGAACTTCTCGTTCGGATTCATGGAACTCTCCCAAGCCGGATGTCAGCGCTTCGCCAGAGAGGCAAAGAAGCGCGTGATGGTATCGATAACCTGAGCCGCCGCTTCCGGCGCCATGCAGGAGTGGAACGGAATGGTCACGATCTCCCGGCCGATGCGTTCGGTCACCGGCAGATCGTCCTTGCGGCAATCCTTGAACAAGGTGAAGCCATGTGCCGGCTGCCAATGGATGCCGGTATCGACGCCGTTCTCGGTCAGGAATTTCCTGAAATCCTCGCGGCGGCCATCGAGAACGCGCAGATAGAAGATGAAGGGAACGATCCCATCCATGTCGCCGCTTGGCGCTTTGAGACCAGGGATCGGCGAGAATGCCTCCTGATACTGCTTGAACAACGCCCGCCGAGTGCTTGCTATGGTGTCGAATTTCGCCAACTGCGCGAGCCCCAGGGCCGCATGCAGATTGGCGAGGTGATACCGGAAGCCGAGGCGCTCGACGTCATAGCTCCAGGCGCGGGTGTTGCCATAGAGAGTGCTTGTGGCCTGCTTCATGCCGATCAACCGCATCTCATGGAGTTGCCTGAGTTCCTCCTCCGCGCACACGATGATGGCTCCGCCGTCGAGCGTCGTGATGGTCTTGATCGGATCGAAGCTGAACACCGTCATGTCGGCGAAGGACCCGATCGGCTTGCCCCGATATAGGCTGCCGACCGAATGCGCGGCGTCGTGGATGATCCGGATATTGTGGCGCCGCGCGATCTCCGCCACGCGGTCGTGATCGCAGAGATGGCAGGCATAGTCCATCACGATCATAACCTTGGTTTTGGATCCGATCAGTCTTTCGGCGGAATCGAGATCGAGGCACAGCGTGTCGTCCAGGACATCGCAGAAGACCGGTTTCGCTCCGGTCGCCACAATGGCCTGCATATCCGCGATATTGTTGAAGGACGGAGTGATCACTTCGTCGCCGGGTCCGCAACCGGCCAGCAGAAGCGAGAGATGCAGGGCCGCATGGCCGGTGCTCACCGCCGCGACATGCCGGCCATTCGCCCCGCACAGCTTCTTCAGGGTCTCCTCGAACTGTCCGACATAACTTCCCATACCGAGCCAGCCCAATTCCAGTGCGGCGCGGGCGGCCTCGAATTCCTCGCTCGCCAGAAGTGGTTTGAACACCGGAATTTGCGTCATCGATTATCCATGAGACGAAGTTGAAGGGTGATTTTCTATTTTTGAAACAGATACCAGTTCGTGTCGTAACCCGGAAAGACGGGATCGATCTTCGAACGGAACCCATAGGCGAGCAGCTTCAGTTCCAGGCGGTTCATGATCTCGCGTCCGAAGTCGCGTTTGAACAGGACACCGTCCTGGCCCATATAACCATCAATGGGCACCGGAACCGGCGAGAAAAACTCGTCGATCAGCACATATTTGCCGGATAGTCGACCCATCCGGTCATAGACATCGTTCAAGCGTTCCGGATTGATGTGCACGAGCACGCCGCGCGTGAAGACGAGGTCGAATTGCCGCCCGTCGCCGATCTCGAAGATCGAGCAGAGATCGATGTCGTACCCTTTGGTCTTGCTGATGCCCACCGCCTGTTCGTTGATGTCGCAGCCGGCGATTTCGATATTCGGATTAAGAGCCTTGATCGCATCGAGATTGAGGCCGGCATTGGCGCCGACTTCGTAGACGGATCCGACATCCGGGACGCGCCTCAATATATCGCTGAAGAAGTGAATCTGGCTGCCGACATGCGGGCCACTGTTCTTCCGGGTATACGCATCCCCGCGCTCACCGGCCCAGAAAGCATCCTGTTGCGTTATCGGCATGTCGATAATATCTCCATGGTTAGGCCGCACCGAGCTTCATTCCCTCGAACGCCTCGGTCAGAAGAGGCTGCCCCGCATCTCGCGCCGATATCGTGCTGACCGGCAGCGGCCATTCGATTCCGATGCGCGGATCGAGCGGGTTGAGCCCGCCCTCGGCCGCGACGGTGAAGGGCGAGGAGACGCTGTAGAGAAGCGCCACGTCGTCGCTCAGCGCCTGAAAACCATGCGCGAAGCCTTCCGGCACGAGAACGCTGCGATGATTGTCCGCCGAAAGCTCGACGGAGAACCACTCCAGGAATGTCGCCGACCCGGCCCTGAGATCCACCACCACATCCAGCACCCGGCCGGAGACGCAGGCCACGAGCTTCATTTCCGCGACTGGCGCCCTCTGATAATGCATGCCACGGATGGTTCCGCGCAATGTCGTCCGGGTGAAGTTGATCTGGGCGATCGGAGACGTCCACCCTGCTTCCGCGAGTTCACCCGCGCAGAACATGCGGTGGAAGGATCCGCGCTCATCCCCGATGATCTTGCGCTCCAGGACCTTCAATCCGCTGAAGGAGGTCGGTACGATCGTGAACCGACTGCTCATTGATAGGTCTCGTAGTGATCTATATCGGCCTCGCAGAGCCCGCGCGGGTCGGCCCCGCCCTGCTGCTGGAGGTACCAGCGGATCGTGCGCTCGAGCGCCGTGGCGGCGTCCCATCGCGGCGCCACCCCGAGCTCGAGTCGCGCCTTGCTGTTGTCCAGGCTCAGCCATTGCGTTTCACGCGGCCCGTCCTCGCTCATCCCCCAGGCGATTTCGCCGGTGCCGTAAATGTGGCGCGCCGTCTCGACGATGGTCCGCACGTTCACTTCCTCATGGGGTGGTGGCCCGAAGTTCCAGGCGGAGGCGAGGTTCGGCGTCGTCCACAGCCGCTCCGCCAGCACGAGATAGCCGGTCAGGGCCTCGATGACATGGTTCCATGGCCGCACCGCGGACGGTCTGCGGACAGCCAGTGTTCCGCCCTCCGACCACGCCTTGACGACGTCGGGGATCAGGCGATCCTGCGCCCAGTCGCCGCCGCCGATGACATTTCCCGCCCGGGCGGTTGCGACCGCGATCCCCTTCTCCTTGAGATAGGAGGAGCGATAGGCGGCAACGATGAGTTCGGCCGCCGCCTTGCTGGCGCTGTAAGGGTCATGGCCGCCGAGCGTATCCGACTCTCCGAACGACTTTTGTCGCTCGGTGTCGAGATAGACCTTGTCGGTCGTCACCATGACGATGGCGCGCAAGCCTTCGCTCGCCCGCGCCGCCTCCAGGACATTGACGCTTCCCATCACATTCGTGCCGAAGGTGCCGACGGGATCGGCGTATCCCGCACGCACCAAGGGCTGAGCGGCGAGATGCAGGACGATCTCCGGCCGATGCGCGACGCACAGCCGCGCCAGGAGAGCCTGATCGCGAATATCGCCGAAATGTCCGTCCACGAATTCCGCGACATGGGCGAGGTCGAACAGGCTGGGCTCAGTGACAGGCCGCAGGGCGACCCCACAGATCTCGGCGCCGAGCCGCTTCAGCCAGATCGCGAGCCAGCTTCCCTTGAAACCGGTATGACCGGTCAGAAGCACGCGCTTGCCGCGCCAGAAAGCCGGATCGGGCAAGACGCCCCGCTGGCCGGCGGTCACCACACTTTCCACGGCGCCCTTCCGCTATCCCACAGGCTCTCGAGATAGATCTTGTCGCGCAGCGTATCCATCGGCTGCCAGAAGCCGGTATGGACGAACGCCCTCATCTGGCGGTCGAGCGCCAGTCGCTCGAGTGGCCCCACTTCCCAGGGCGTCGCGTCACCTTCGATATAGTCGATGACGCGCGGCGACAGGACGAAATATCCGCCGTTCACGAACCCGCCGTCACCTGGAGGCTTTTCGCTGAAACCCATGACCTCCGCCGCGTCGATCGCCAGCGAGCCATAGCGGCCCGGTGGCCGCACCGCGGTCACTGTCGCCAGCCGCCCGTGTTCCTTGTGAAACGCGATCGACGCCGCGATATCGACATCCGCCACGCCGTCGCCATAGGTGAAGCAGAAGCACTCCTCGTTGCGGACATAATCCGCCACACGCTTGAGGCGACCGCCCGTCATCGTCTCCTCGCCGGTCTCGACCAGCGTGACCCTCCACGGTTCGACCTTGCGCTGATGAACCGACATGTTGTTCGCCTGGAGGTCGAAGGTGATGTCCGACATATGCAAGGCGTAGTTGGCGAAATACTCCTTGATGACATAGCTTTTGTAGCCGCAGCAGATGACGAAGTCCGTGACCCCATGGGCCGAGTAGCTCTTCATGATATGCCAGAGGATCGGCTTGTGCCCGATCTCGACCATCGGCTTGGGTCGGAGATGGGTCTCCTCGGAAATACGAGTTCCAAGTCCTCCGGCCAGAATTACCGCTTTCATGCTCATCCCGCCCCTCCCGTACCCCACACACACTCAGCCCAGGCGCCGTTCGGCTCAACTCGTAGGCCGCCATGCATTCCTGGATACGGGCACTTCACCCACGCAATCGCCCAACCGAAGGGCACCCGCGATCCGCGAGAATAGCGTCCTTCCGGATGGGAGATAGTCGCCCGCCGCCAATTGATCACAGCCAGCCTTCCTGTCAATCCTTTCGGCCAAGAATCCGCATCGTACGCACCACACATCGGAGTGATTTTCAGCGTGGTTTCATGTGTGCGACAGCCTGACGCGGCATCACCACGCGTGACAGAAACACTCGCGAAACATTGTATCTCTCGCAGAAACATTGTGTCTGTTGAATTGTGTCAATTATCTAACAGACAGAGCTCCCTGTCGCGCCGGTGGAGCACCATTCCTGACCAAAGAGCAGACGGCAGATACGACTGCATCCACCTCTCAGTGAAGTCAGAACGGCTGCTGGGCGCAAGGAAACCGACCGGTCGCCCAGCACCGGCCAAGCCAATCCATACCAATCCGATCGATCCGCCACTCCGGCCAAGAACGGGCGCACGGCCATGAAGTCAGCTTGACACCTGTCTGTTCACGAAATGTCCACGCCAGTCTGCGATTGCCACTTGCGGAGGGTCAAGCTATATCCCCGCACTTCCCTCACCATATCGCGGATCTGAATCAAGGAATGTCGATAGGCCATAAAGTTCGTGTCGCACTACGGCAGAGCCTCGCCCTGGCGAGTTCGGTGACCATGCCCCGCGACAAGAGCCTCCAACTGGAGCGCTATTTGCGCGGCAAGGAAGAAGCCCGCCTGTTGCAGCAATCGCAGTACGTCGTGGTCTCCTACGGCAAGAGCGGCCGCACATGGCTGTGCGTACTCCTGTCGCGCTATTATCAGCTGCGCTACAATCTGCCCGCCAACGTGCTTCTGCAGAACGACAGTCTGCGTGCCCTGAACCGGGCGGTGCCTCAGGTTCTTTTCACCCACGACAACTATCTGAGAAGCTATGCCGCCGCCCGCGGACCCGAAACCCCTTATGCCGGCAGCAATGTCGTGCTCCTCGCCCGCCATCCGGCCGACACCGCGGTCTCACAGTACTTCCAATGGAAGTTCCGGATGAAGGATCGCAAGCGGCAGATAAATGCTTATCCGAGCATCAAGGATGATCTGCCGCTCATCGATTTCGTGCTCGGCGAGGAGGCCGGCATCCCGAAGATCAGTCAGTTCTTAAATCAATGGGCCTCCGAGTTCGACAAGGTGAAGTCCATACAGGTTGTGCGCTACGAGACGCTGAGGCGCGAAACCGCCAGCACGCTTGGCCACGTGCTCAACTTCATGAACGAAACGCCGACCGCCGACGAGCTAGCCAAATGCGTCGAATTCGCTTCCGTCGAGAACATGCGGAAGATGGAGAAGGACACGTTCTTCCGTGGGGTCGGCGACCGCATGTCTCCGGGCGATGCGAGCAATCCCGACAGCTACAAGGTGCGGCGCGCCAAGGTCGGCGGGTATCGCGACTATTTCACTGATGACGAACTCGCCAGGATCGACGCGCTCGTGGCCAAGACTCTGTCGCCGGTCTACGGCTATAGCGACGCCACGCCCGGCCCGCGGGTTGTGTGACATTCAGGGCCGGACAGTAAAGGCACATATGATGAAACACCGCATCTTCATCCACACCAACGAGAAGCAGATTGTCGGCGCGCTCGTCTCGAAATACTCCTTCGAACGCTTTGCTTCGAAGCCGGACCTGTTCGACGTCAAGCTGGTCGACACGCGCGACTATCCGTTCTTCCAAGCCTATGAGGGCAAGAAGTATCTGCGCGACGGTCTGCAGCGCGAATGGCGCAATGAGGATCTGCAGTCCTTCACCGTGCTGCGTTTCGCACCCCCCGAGGAGATGGGCTATGAAGGCCGCTCCGTGGTCGTCGATCCGGACGTGTTCTGCGTGTCGGACGTGGCGCCGCTGCTCGAGCGCGATATGGGCGGCAAGGCGATCATGGCGCGCCGCCGCAAGGGCGGCTCCAAGGACAGTGACTTCGCCTCGAGCGTCATGCTGCTCGACAACGCGAAACTCAAGCACTGGCAGCTCGAGAATAACTTCGCCGAGATGTTCGCCGCCAAGCGCGATTATGCCCAGTGGATCGCCCTCAAGCTCGATAACGAGGACACGATCGGCGTTCTCGAGCCGACCTGGAACGACTTCGACAGGTTGGCCCCCGATACCCGCCTCATCCACAATACCCACCGCAACACCCAGCCCTGGAAGACAGGCCTCCCCGTCGACTATCGCCCGCCGCAGAAGGCCGGCTCGCTCAAGCCCGCCAATATCTGGCATCGCGTCCGCCGCTCGCTGTTCGGCGAATATGCCTTCCTCGGCCAGTACAAGAAACATCCCGACTCCAACCAGGAGCGGCTGTTCTTCGCCCTGCTCCGGGAGTGTGTCGAAAAGGGTATCGTCACGGAGGATCTGGTCAAGGACCAGATGCGCAAAAACCATGTCCGCCACGACGCGCTCGATCTGGTCGCCCGCACGCCGACGCTCACGGAACGTCCGCTATTTGCGGAATAGGCAAGATAGAGTGAAGCAATCAGGTGGGCTGAGATCGCCAATCTCTGGAGAGCATCCGCAGATACAGCTTTTGGGAGAGCGGACTGACTTGCTCGACCGACTTGCGTTTGAGCGCCTGCACCCCCATGAGATGCAGAACCAGTATCTGGGCCCAGTGCGAGCGCGGCAAATCGATCAAAGCCAGCACCGGCTCCAGTTCCGCCACGCGCCAACCCTTTTGCTGCGCGATGAAGACGCTTTCGATCAGATTGCGCACATCCCGGATCTGCATGTATTTGCTGACGAACATGAGTATGTCGATCGAGACCACACGCTCGACACCGCAGGACTTGAGGTCGATCAGGACCGGTTTGCCGTCGGCATCCTGCATCACATTGAGAACATGAAGGTCCTGATGCGAGATTCCCGATCGCAGCTGCCGTGCGAAGCAACTTCGTATTTCCTCTTCCGACGCAAACGACGCTGGCAGCTCTCCGCCGGAGATGAAGCGCCCCAGTCTTATGCCCGCCTCGACCGTCGCCGGAATATTGTCTTGGACCGCCGGCCGCGCGGCTGCTACCAGCGCGCGGATGATCGGCAGGGTCATCTCCACCTGATTTTCCGGCCAGATACGCTGCAGAAGCGTCGTCTCGAGAATCTTTCCGTCCGCGCAATCCCGCAACGACATCGACCTCTGAACGATATCGGCGAGCCCTTCCGCGCGCAGCCGCTCCCACATCAGGTATTCCTTTTGCAGCTTGGCCACCGACCGGGACTTCGTCGCATAGCGATAGAACCGGTCACCGACCACGACCGAGCGTATTCCCTGCTTGTGCAGAAGCATGTGCCCCTGAAAACGGCTGCCCCCCAGATATCGGGCCAACGGCTGAGGCCAGCCCCCCCTGAGCAGCAGCGTCATCAAAGGCCGCTTGAGCCTTTGCTTCAACAGCCGCCCTCTCTTGAATGCCTTATAAAGCTGGCGCGGAAGAAACGCCTGCCTCCACTTCATCATCGGACTCCGAGTAACTGCCCCGAGGGCAAAGTGTTAGAATATAACCAACTCCGCAGCAAGTTTTGATAAAGGTCATAGACGATGGAACAGCCTGCCTCTCCCACCTCATCCTGGTCCCGCGCTCAGATAGACGAATTGCTTCGTTCGGAATCGTTCGACTACCAGGCCGTTCCACTGCCCTACGGGCTTAGCACCGGCGGCCATGACCGATCGAGCACGGCCCGGGTGATTCTGCCGCAGGACATGTCGGGACAAAGCTTTATCGATGTCGGCTGCTCCTTGGGCTATTTCTGCTTCGAGGCGAAGCGGCGCGGCGCCGGTCGCGTCGTGGGGCTCGATTTCGCCCCTGAGAATGCGCGGAGAGGCCGCATTCTGTCCGACGTGCTTGGCTTGGACGTGGAGTTTCAGGTTGGCGACATCGACAGGGAGGCGATTGGCGAGACTTTCGATCATGTCATCTGCCTCAATGTTCTGCACCATCTTGCCAATCCGATATTGGCATTGGACCGCCTGATCGCCATCACACGCCGGCAGCTTACCCTCGAGCTCGCGACATTTGGCGCACATGACCGCAGAAAGCTCGGCATCGGCTGGCTGCAGGAGAAACTCTTGTCCCAGACACCTTCTCTCCTGGTTGGTCGCGGCACCGCCGGCGAAGGCGTGAAGCAGTTTTACATCACCAAATCGGCGATCGAGAATCTTCTCCGCTTCCGCAAGGGTTGCTTCGCTTCGATCGAGATCATGCCGTCCCCCTTCAAGGAGCGGTTCCTCGTCATCGCCCATAAACGCCAGATTGGGAACCTCGCCATCGTCGGTTTCCCCGCCTTCCCGCTGACAGCCCCTGTCGTCAAGGGCGTTCACGATCTCGCCTATCAGAGCGTATCGCAATTCCTCGATCTCAAGGCCGGCACGCCGGTGCTCGATGCCGATAGATATCACGAGCCGCGGCAAGCATCTGACGACAGGCTCATATTCAACTACAATCTGCTGCGCCCCTTCATCAGCGGCGCCATCGCCTTCGAGCACGATCCGGCTCTCGACGTTCTCCAAACCGCTGAACACACCCGCGCCGTGACCATATGGATGCCGCCGGACCAGTTGATCAAGAGTCTCAGCTCCCAGTTGACGGGCGCTACCGGCAAGGCCCGCAAGAAGCTCACCCATCTTCTCGGCCTCTATCAAGACAGGAAGCAGATTATACGGCATTATCGGGCTTGGACGCAGTATCTGTCACAAGCCAATGTAGATCATCGCATATTGCTGATAGGAGAAGCGGACGCCAGGCTCGTTACGCCGGAGGAATGGGAGCGGGAAGTGGCATCACCTCTTCTCGCTTGAGGGCCTCGTTACCCGCTTTATGCCGATCGATTTATCGTGGAAGAGAACCTCGGCCGTCGCCTCGGCGGCCAGGAACTCGTCCACGGCCTTGCGGCAGCCGGAATAGGACTTGTAGTCGTCGAAAACGGCGATCCCATTGACGGAAAGCCTCGGATAGATCCTGTCGATGCATATCTTGACGGAATCGTACCAGTCGCAATCGATATGGGCGAGAGCCACGGGGCTCGTGATGTTCATCGTTTCAGAATACAAACCTTTGATGAATTCGACCTTGTCCACGGCTTCGGTAAGGCCGTGCTTTCTCAGATTCTCCCTGACAACGCCCTCCAGGCCCTCCTTATATCCATAGTATTCATCCCCTTCGATCCCGACTGCCTTGCCTTGCTCGATAGTCTGGAATCTGACATGCGCATCCTCGCCGTCCGCGGCTCCCGGCGGCGGGATGAGGCCAAAGACATCATACAGTTTCAAGGGCGCCGCTTTCGGCTTCAGCGTGCCGAGCAGAATAGCGGTCCCGCCCCAGGCGACTCCCGCCTCGATAAAGTCCCCCGGAACCCCCTTGTCCCGTACTTCGATGGCGGCCCAGCTCAGGTTCTTGAGCTTCTTTATGCCCACATAGGTCAACCGCTCGCGGCGCAAGCGCTCGAGAAGCAATTCGACGGAACGGCGCTGCCCGGCAGGCAGCGTATCGAATCTGGACGGCGTCTTCTTGTCAAAGAGCTTCTTGAGCAGTTTCAGCGGCATCATCAGTCACCCGGCCGAATGAACGAATTTTTGCATGACCTCATGGGTCGCGAGCGCTCTCCTTCTCACGCGTTCGAAGTCGAAATCCATGACGTCGTCGAACCGCGCTGGGTCGCATATGGGAAAGTCGAAATGCCTGGCCATACCCGTCATTCGCTCATCGACCTTGGTCAGAAAGCTCCTCCGGTTGCGCGACAACATGTGCAGATGCGCGTGCAGGCGGCTGCCGAAATGCATGTCGACGCCCGCATAGAGCTTTAGCGCCTCGTCGGCCTCCTTCGGAACCACGATGTCGAACCCCCGGCGTTTCGCATAATCGCGCAACGCCATGGCTGGACTTTTGCGCATCAAGGACGCCACCATTCCGACAAGGCCGCGGCGTTTTTTGGTGCTGTAGTCTTGATGAACGACGAAAAGGCGCCGCGATCCCGGAAATTTCCGCGCGACAAAATCAATAGTCCGTGTCTCACGTTCCCAGAAGTCGGAGCGCTCGGTCGCGGTTACGGCCACGACATCGGCCGCCGAGTGAAATCTCGTTTCCTCCAGCAGCGGCCTGTCATAGATGACGGGGCATCCGGTCATCAGGAACTTCTCGCCCAGACGCGGAACCGAACGCTTCAGATACTCTGTCGTTGCCGGACAACGCCACGAGGAAAACGAGATGCGCTCATGCATCGCTTCGATGATCGATATCGTCTCATCGCTCATGCGTTCGTTGCGGTTCGGCTCGCCATGCAATCCAACCCCCACCGGCAGCAGCACCAGTCCCGATCGCCGTATCTCGTCGGCGGCAAGGCCCGGCCATGGGGAGAATTCGTCATTGAGCTGATTCGCGCCGGCGAGGATGACAGACTTGCTCTCACGCATGATCTCGACGTCGCTCGGACGCGGAGCGATGCGGTTGGTGAAGGATCTCCGGGCTTCAAAGCGGCCGAACAACCGTTCTATCCCGCGCAGGATGAATCCGTCTCCTACATTTACGACCCGCTTGGTTCCCGGCGGCATCAGATAGGGCGTGAGAACACTGAGCTTGCGAAGATCAGTCACTCTTCACCTCGGTCCTGGCGATCGGAAGCGGAGCGCCAAACTGAGCGGAGATGCGGGCAAATTTGTCCTGCCCTTTGGCTTTTCCCTTCGGAAACAGAATGAGAGCATCGGGAGCCAGGTCGAAACTCACGTCCTGCGCCGTCAACGGCTTGTACCCTCGCAACAGCTCACGCGCCTTCATGTGCTTGAGAGCCTGATAGAGAGCGAGTTGATCGAATGCGAACCAGTAGCGTTTGCGCCCGAGGAATCGCTCGATATATTTGCATGCATGCGCGAGGAAGGCCCGTCCCGAGGGCCTCGACGACACATATACGACCCCACCCAGGGTACGCTTGCACAGATTCTTCTCGTTGAACCTCGGCATAAGCGCGTAATCCACATCACCGCTGAAGCTGTGGGCGACATCGCCATTGAACAGAACATCGATGTCCATGATGAGCAAGGATGTACCGAGCGTGTCCTGCACCGATTTCGCCGTCAGGAATCTGGCGCTGCAGATATACAGGCTTTTCCACGACTGCTTACGCCCGGCCGGCGAGCGCCTTTCAAGGGGCTCGGCACTGAATTCTTCCGTCGTCCAGCTGAGTGTCAGCGCCGGATGGGTCTCCGCGAGGGATTGCAGCTGAGCAATCGATGACGCATCGGGATTGAAGAGATGGACGTGCAATTTGGGCGCCGCGACATGCTGGACCAGGGAGCCCACGAAGGCAGTGCCGAAACGGGCCAGGTAGGCCGCGTCCGCGGCGGTGAAAACCGTCAGTCCGTTCTCGGCCGCGCTCGCGGAATCGGGCTTCGCCGACGCGAACTGCATGATCGAAACCCGCGGCCGGAAGCGGCGAAAGGAATATCTCGTCCGGACCACGCGCACATGTTGCAAGAACTTGAATTCTAATGATTTTTTTACTTTTCGAAGTTTCATCGCCCAAAACCCTCCGACGCCCATTTCCGCGCCGCTGCTCCGAACATTGCAGAACCGGTTCCGGATGGTTTCCTTTCCGCCAAGGCCTGTTGTTTGTCAATCGAGACGCGGCCACGTGCAGACCCGCGGTCGGGCGCGCGATGATCGCCAAGATGAACGACTGTTAATTTGTGGTCGTTGGATCGCCTGGATATATCACGCAGCCGGGGGCGCGCTGGGAAATCCTTCACAAGGATCACCTCCCGCACGTCTAGGAAAGAGCCCCTCTTTGTGCGGGTTAGTCGGCTTTATTTCAGCAGGTCCGGGCCGGATAGAGGCGTCGGCCTTCCAGCAAGCTGTGCAGGCGCTCTCGCACCGGGGACCGGACGCCGGCGGCGTTTATCTGTCTCCCGATCGCACCGTCGCTCTGGGACACCGGCGCCTGACGATCATCGACCTCTCCGATGCCAGCGCTCAGCCCTTCGAAACGAAGCGGCTCGCGATGGCCTACAATGGCGAGATTTACAACTTCCGGGAGCTGCGCGAGGAACTGCAGCGCCATGGCCTCTCCTTCCGCAGCAGCGGCGATACGGAGGTAATTGCCGCCGGCTATGAACACTGGGGCGTCGGCATTTTCTCGCGCCTGAAAGGAATGTTCGCCGTTGCCCTGTATGACAAACGGGAACAGGTCGTCGTTCTCGCAAGAGACATATTCGGCATCAAGCCTCTGTATCTTCGCACCGATGTCGCCGGCTTGTGCATGTTCGGTTCCGAGATCAAGAGCCTCTCGGCGGCCGGCGAGATGGCGATCAATCCCGATGCATTGATTGACTATTGCGGGTGGGGGTACCCCCTGAGCCGCCAGTCGCTTTTCGACGGCATCAGGCACGTCGAGCCTGGTGAGATTCTCACCCTGAAATTTGCCAACGGCCAGCTTCGTCAGGACGCCTCCTCGTTCTATCCGAACACCGCCTCGGCCGACAAGACGACCCAACCGGCCGACATTCGCAGCATCCTGCAGTCTTCAGTTCACGACCACATGATTGCCGATGTTCCGGTGGCGATCACCTTGTCGGGCGGCCTCGATTCCAGTGCGATTGCCGCCTTGGCCTCCTCCGAAACCCCCAACTTGACCGCCTTCACATTCACGACGCGCGGTGGTTCGGACCCCGAAGTCGAACATGCTTCCATTCTCTGCCGAGCGATGGGCATTGATCATCGTGTGTTCCAGGTTCAAGTCGAGCACCTTGAGTCCACATTGGATCGCGTCGCGTTTCATCTGGAGGAACCCGTTCCGAACCTGAACTCCCTGCCCATATTCGCGCTCAGCGCCGCCGTGAGGGAAGCCGGCTACAAGGTCATCCTGGTCGGAGAAGGCAGCGACGAGCTGTTCGCCGGCTATCCCTGGCATGCGCTTGTCAATGATCGGCGTCTGGCCACCGATCCTCGACAGCTCTTCTCAGCCTACCGGCGCCGCTGCGGGCTGTCGAAATTCGAAGGCTATCTCCGGCCCCGCATGAATGAGCGGCTGGCCGGCCGATCCGCCGCGTGGGCCAACGATTTCGTCGAAACCACCGGGGGGAATGGGCGGGTTACGTTGGACGCGTTACTGAATTACGACCGGCTGTTCCAGCTGCAGTATTCCCAGTTGCACCGTATCGATCGGATGACGATGGCGCATAGCGTGGAGGCCAGAGTGCCCTATCTCTATGAACCTGTTTTGCACGCGGCAAACGGCTTGCCAGACAATCTCAAGATTCGGCCCAAATGGTTTCAGTTCGGCGGGCGCAAGGAGAAGGTCGCCTTGGCGAGATCGGTGCGGGATATTCTTCCGAAGCGGATATTGCAGCGCCCGAAATTCGGCGCTCGCGGTACGGTGAATCTGTGGACGACGCCGATCGCCCGTGAGCTTGACGCTCTCTTTCAGCTTGTCCTCTCGTCGCCAAAGTATCGCGAGGGTCGGGAAGCCGTCGCGGACTGGATCGATTGGCGCCTCGCCGCAGACGCCAAGCCGAGCGCCAAGATGAAGCTGTTTCTGATCTTGCTCATCATGACTGTCCGCCACAGTCTCACCAGATACCAAGCCCCATCCGCCGAGGCGGGTATTAGCGCAACTCTACTTTAGAGCATCGGCGCGAGACGTGCGTGCGTGCGCAACGGCCAACGGGCCGGCTTAGCCGGAGATCACGTCATTACTGGGGAAAAAAATCGAGTGGTACAGCTGCCTGGTCTCGAACCAGGGACCTTCGGATCCACAATCCGACGCTCTAACCAACTGAGCTACAGCTGCACGGTTCCTCGAAACGGGCGCAAACTAGTCTGAAGCGATCTGTATTTCAACAGGAAAAGGCCTGCGCTCGCGAGCAGGCCCTTCCCATTGTAAATGCCTTACAAAATCAAGCCGCGAAGGGCTTGCCGAGGTCGTTGAACGCCTTCAGCACGCTCTCCTGCACCGGCTTCACCGTCTCCTGGGCGAGGAGCAACGACAGCTCGCCGAGCTCGTTCGCCTGGCGCGTATAGGCGGCGAACTGATCGCGCGCGAAATCCTGATTGAGGGTCACGAGTTCGCTCGGATCCGTCACCGCAAAAGCCTTGCGCATATAGGTGAAGGCCGAATTCATGTTGACCTGGGCGATTTCCATGGCCTTGAGCTGAATGTCGGCGGTGCGCGCCTTGAAGGCGCCGGCGACGGCGTCGACATACTGCATGTTCGAATGGGCGAGATCGCTCGCCTTGTCGAAAGCGGCCTGCGCCTGATCGACCGACTTCTGGGCGAATTCAGTGACCTCGGCCTGCACTTCCGGGGCGTTACGGACGAGCTTCAGCTTCTTGCTCATGTCACATCTCCTTTTCGGGCGGACAGGGCCCGCCAGTGACCACAATCTGTCCAGCATAGGCCCGCTCATTGTGCATCGCAATATAATTTTGCAACGCAGCAAGAGCCTGTGGAGAACCGGCAGTCAGGACGTGAACTCAAGTGAGTCGCCCTGTAGACTGGGGGAAGGCCGTTAAGCTTAACAAAAGATTGATGAATTGTACTCATTTAACATTGCTTTATAGACAAGTTGCCGGAATTCGCGATTCTGCGGGGACGGTGTCGAGCAAGGGGTCGCAGGCAGCCACGCTTGCGGCGAGATAAGTGAGTCAGGCGGTTTTGCCATCACTGGAGGATCTGCGCAGCCTCCCTCAGCCATCCTGGCTGTGGGACAGCGATCGTGCGCGCATCGTCTGGGCCAACAAGGCCGGCATCGCCTATTTCGGCGGCGAAACCTTGTTCGACCTGCTCGACCGGCCCTTCGACCGCACCGAGCCCGGCGTCGAGAATCTGGGCGCCCTGGCACGCCGTTTGCGCCGTGGCGAGCTGCGCAAGGCTCTCCTCCATTTCCCCTCGACCGGCAATGCGACGGCGCTGGCCTGTCACTGCGCGCTCCACACCCTTCCCGATGGCCGCACCGGGCTTCTGGTCGCCGGCCTCGCCGAGGCCGAAGAGACCGCCAGCCAGTCGGGCGAGCTGGCGCGGGCCTTCAGCGATCTGCCTTTCCCGGCCCTCCTGCTCACGCAAGGCATGGTCGCTTTCGCCAATGGCGCCGCCGAGCGCCTGTTCATGCCGGAGCAGCGCCGCTACGCCCACCGGCTCCTGGGCAGCGTCGAAGCCTTCGAGGAATTCCAGCAACGGGTGATCTCCGCCGGCACGCTGGGCCTCACCCGCAAGCTCGACACGCTGTTCGGCGAGCGCGAGATCCGCCTGACCGCCAAGCTGATGGCCGGCGAAAAGAGCGCCGATCCCGCCATCCTCGTCATCTGCGAGGACGTCACCGACCGTCGGGCGCTCGAGCGCCATCTGGGCCAGAGCGATGCCGCCGCGACGCCCGCCCCTGCCCCCAAGCTCAGCGAGCCGCGGCTGTCGCCCCAGGAAGCCGAGACCTTCGAAGCGCTCGGCAAATCACTGCGCGCCGAGAAGCAGAAGACCGCCGAACCGGTCCAGGTCAATGTCCAGGCGGTGCCGGTGAACATCCCGCTCGGCCTGCCGCCGGTCGTCACCCGCAAGATCGATTCCTTCGCCCATCCCGTCATCATCGTGCAGGACGGCAAGATCCAATACGCCAACCCCGCGGCGCTCACGCTGTTGCGCTACAACGGCTCCGAAAGCCTGCGTGACAAGATCGCTTTCTCCGGCCTGCCGCCACGTGGCACCAGCACCGCCAGATTGGTGAAGGGCGACGGCGCGCCCATCACCGTGAATCTCACTGTCCTGCCCATTGCCTGGCGCGGCGGCCCGGCCTTGCAGCTGACGCTGGCCGAGATCGCCGACGCGGTCGAAGCCGCGCCGGCGCCCGCCGAGCCGCCGAAAGCGGAAATCCCCGCGGCCCCGCCGAAGATCGAAGCGCCGATGCCGCGCCTCGTCCATCCGGCGCCTGCGGCCACGCCCCCGATCATCGCCAGGCCGCCTCAGGACGAGAGGCCGGCCAAGGCCGAGCTGGTCATCGACCTGCCGCGCGAGGAGCCTCAGCCGCCGGCCGCGCCCGCGGCGGCGACCGAGCCCGTCAAGGCCGAAGCGCCGCAGCCCGAACCGGCGCCGGTTCCTGCTCCCGCGCCGCCCGCCGCGCGGGCGGACGAGGACGAAGAGCTGCGCAACATTCTCGATACCGCGGCCGACGGCATCATCACCCTCGACACCGAAGGCCAAATCCGCAGCTTCAGCGCCGGCGCCGAAGCGATCTTCGGCTATCGCAATGCCGAGGTCATCGACAAGCCGCTCGCCACGCTGCTCGCTCCCGACAGCCGCCGGGTGTTGCGCGATTACCTCTCGGCACTGCAGGGCCCCGGCCTCGCCGCCGTCTTCAATGACGGGCGCGAGGTGACGGCGGTCGTCAAGCAGGGCGGCGTCGTGCCGCTCTTCCTCACCATCGGGCGGCTGCATTCGAAGCGCGAGAACAGCGCCTCCTTCTGCGCCGTGCTGCGCGACATCACCCAGTGGAAGCGCACCGAGGCCGAGCTGCGCGAGGCGAAAGACGCGGCCGAGCAAGCCAGCAAGCAGAAGTCGGAATTCCTCGCCAAGATCAGCCACGAATTGCGCACGCCGCTCAACGCCATTCTCGGCTTCTCGGAAGTGATGCGCATGGAGCGCTTCGGCGAAATACGCAACGACAAGTACCGCGGCTATGTCAACGACATCCATGCCAGCGGCGCGCATCTCCTGTCGCTCATCAACGACCTGCTCGATCTCTCCAAGGTCGAGGCCGGCAAGCTCGAGCTCAATTTCACCTCGGTGGCGCTCCCCGATGTCGTCGACCAGGCGATCAAGATGGTGCAGGAACAGGCGACCGCGGCGCGCGTCATCCTGCGCCGCACGATGCCCGGCGATCTTCCCAATGTGGTCGCCGACCAGCGCTCGATGAGCCAGGTGATGCTCAATCTGCTGAGCAACGCGATCAAGTTCACCGAGCCCGGCGGCCAGGTCATCATCTCGGCGCAGCTCACCAAGGCAGGTGAATTGAAGCTGCGCGTCAAGGACACCGGCCTCGGCATGACCGACGCCGAGATCAAGGAAGCGCTCGAGCCCTTCCGCCGCATCACCACCGACGGCCGCAACGTGCCCGGCACCGGACTGGGCCTGCCGCTCACCAAAGCGCTCGCCGAAGCCAACCGCGCCCAGTTCGGCATCTCGAGCGAACCGCGCAAAGGCACGCTGGTCGAGATCACTTTTCCCACCACCCGCGTGCTCGCGGTTTAAGGGGCAAGATCCTTCCAATTTCCCCCTTCTCCCGTTGCGCAGCAATGGGAGAAGGTGGCCGACAGGCCGGATGAGGGCTCTTTGCAAGGCATGATGTTCTGTAGCAGAATTGAACGCGCCATGGCACTTACCGAGCAGAAACGCCTTGAACAGGCTCGCCGGCTCCGCCGCACTCAAACACCGGCTGAACTACGATTATGGCCAGGCTTGCGTGGCCGGCGCCTGCAAAACTACAAATTCGCGCGCCAGTATCCCATCGGTCCATTTACCGTCGATTTCCTGTGCCGCGACGCGCATCTCGTCGTTGAGGTCGATGGCGCCACCCACTCTACGGATATCGAAATCGCTTACGATGCGCGGAGGACAGCCTATCTCAGGTCACATGGCTATCGGGTTGTCCGCATTTTGAACGACGATATCTACCGCCATTTCGACGACGTGATGGATATGATCCTGCTCGCACTTGAAGGCAAAGTGCCCGAGGCGCAGTAAGAGCCCTCACCCGCCCTGTCGGGCACCCTCTCCCATCCTGCGGACGGGAGAGGGGGACAATTGGATAGGGCTGACGGTCCGAAAGCTATCGCCCCTAGCTCTTCAGCTCCGCCAGATCCTTGTAAAGATCCAGCGCTTCCGGATTGGCCAGCGCTTCCTTGTTCTTCACCACCCGGCCATGCACGACATCGCGCACCGCGAGCTCGGTGATCTTGCCGGATTTGGTGCGCGGAATGTCCCTCACCGCGACGATCTTCGCCGGCACGTGACGGGGCGACGCGCCCTGGCGCACCTGCTGCTTGATCCGGGCGATGAGCGCCTCGTCGAGCTGGACGCCCTCGCGCAATCGCACGAACAGCACGATGCGCACGTCATTGTCCCAGTCCTGGCCGATCGCCAGCGCCTCGATGATTTCAGGAATTCGCTCGACCTGGGCATAGAGCTCCGCCGTGCCGATGCGCACGCCGCCCGGATTGAGCGTGGCGTCAGAGCGGCCATGGATGATGATGCCGCCATGGGCCGTCCATTCGGCGAAATCGCCATGGCACCAGATATTGTCGAAGCGGGCGAAATAGGCGTTGTGATATTTCTCGCCGCTCTCGTCGTTCCAGAACATCACCGGCATCGACGGGAACGGTCCGGCACAGACGAGTTCGCCCTTCTCCTGGCGAACGGGCTTCGCATCATCGTCATAAACATCGACGGCCATGCCGAGCATGGCGCCCTGGATCTCGCCGCGCCACACCGGCGACAGCGGATTGCCGCCGACGAAGCAACCGCAGATATCGGTACCGCCCGAGATCGAGGCGAGATGCAGATCGCGCTTGATGTCCTCATAGACGAAATCGAAGCTTTCGGCGGCGAGCGGCGAGCCGGTCGAGAACATGGTGCGCACCGTGGCGAGCTTGTGCGTCTCGCGCGGCTTGAGGCCCGACTTCTTCACCGCGTCGATATATTTGGCCGACGTGCCGAACAGCGTCATGCCCTCCTCATCGGCATAGTCGAACAGCACCCGCTCGCTCGGCGCGAAGGGTGAGCCGTCATAGAGAAGCAGCGTGGCGCCCGTGGCGAGCCCGCTCACCAGCCAGTTCCACATCATCCATCCGCAGGTGGTGAAATAGAACAGCCGGTCGCCGGCCTTCACATCGGAATTGAGGATCAGCTCCGAAAGATGTTTCAGCAGGATGCCGCCCGCCCGGTGCACGATGCATTTGGGAATGCCGGTAGTGCCGGAGGAATAGAGAATATAGAGCGGGTGATCGAAGGGCAGCTGCGCGAATTTGATCGGCTCCTGCTCCTTGCGCGAAATGTAATCCTCGTAAGCCACCGCGCGCGGCATGGTGCGCGAGATGTCGGTCGCCTGGCCGATATAGTCGATGATGACGGTTTCCTCGACGCTCGGCAGCTCCTTCAAGACCGCCGCCACCTTGTTGCCGATCGGGATCTTCTTGCCATTGTAGTAATAGCCGTCGCAGGCGATCAGGAAGCGGGGCTTGATCTGCCCGAAGCGGTCGAGAATCCCGCGCTCGCCGAAATCGGGCGAGCAGGACGACCAGATGCCGCCGAGCGAGGCGACCGCCAGGAAGGCGACGATGGTTTCCGGCATGTTCGGCACGATGGCCGCCACCCGGTCGCCGGGCTTGAGGCCGGCCTTGGCGAAGGCATGATGGAGCCGCGCCACCGCGGTGTTGAGCTCGCGCCAGCTCATCTTCTTGCGGACCTTGTCCTCGCCGCGGAAGATCAGCGCCGGCGTGTCGTCGTTCCTGACCAGCAGGTTCTCGGCGTAATTGAGCCTGGCGTCGGGGAAGAATCGGGCACCCGGCATTTTTGTGCCGTCGACCAGCACCCGGTCACCGCGCGTCGACGCTTTGACCTTGGCGAAATCCCACAAGGCGCCCCAGAATTGCTCCGGCTGCTGCACCGAGAAATTGTGGAAATCCGCATAGGTCTTGAGCGGTCCCGAGCCCCCGGCCTTCGCGAGATGAGCCGCGAAAGCCGCGAGATTGGACCCGGCCTGGCGCCCCGCATCCGGTGTCCACAAAGGCTCGGCACTCGACATCAATCACCCTCCCTTTATCTGTCCGGCACGATCATGCCGCATTTCCGTGCTCCCAAGGCCCCGAATATAGCCCACAAGTCAACTCTTGACTTGTCGGGCCCAATTCCTTGCAAGGAAACGATGCGTAAGATCATACTGGCCTGCCTCGCTGTCGCCGCCGTCCTGATTGTCGCGGCGGGAATTCTTTTGACCAATCGTATCCGGACGGTATCGGCCGACCTCGCTTTGCGGGTCGAGCGCCAGACGGGTGTCGCGGTCACCTCTTCCGGCCTGCCTGGCCTTTCCTTCTGGCCGCGTTTCTCGGTCTCCCTCGGCAATGTCGTGATCCCCGCTCCCAAAGGCTCGACCTCGGCGCCGCTCGCTACCATCGAGACGATGCGCATCGTGCCGGCGGACGGCCTGTTCGGCTGGGGCGAAAACGGCATCGCCGAGATCGTGATCGAAAAGCCCAGCATCAATCTGGTCATCGGCGCCGACGGCCGCGCCAATTGGAACTATGCCACCGCACCGGCATCAGCCGGTGACACCGAAGGTCTTCCGCTGCGCATCGCCAATGGCCGCGTCGCCTTTCTCGATGAGCGTACCGGCAGCGCCGTGGCACTTTCCGATGTCGAGGCCCAGACCTCGCTCACTGGCCCCGCCGATGAGCTGAACGCCAAGGGCGCCTTCGTCTGGAATGAGCGGCGCGCCAGCTTCACTTTGTTCCTCAAATCGCCGCAGCGCGTCGCCGAGGACGGCTCGCCCGCCGATGTCACCTTGCAGGCGCCGGGCCTCGACTTCCAGTTCTCCGGCCGCGCCGCCCTCATCAAGGGTTTTGAGCTCGACGGCCAGGCCGGCGTCAAAGGCACCGATCTCGGCATGGCCGCGTCCTGGTTCGGCGCGTCCTTGCCCGAGGGCATGAACGGCGCCCGCTTCGAGCTGGCGGGGGCCGTCGATTCATCGGCGCAGGGACTGCTCTTCACCAACGCACAGTTCACGCTCGACGACATGCGCGGCCAGGGCGATATCGGCCTGGCGCTCGGCAAGGGCCGGCCGAAGCTCGACGCCGATGTCACCGTCCAGACCATCGATCTCACCCGCTACAGCGGGTCGACGGCCGTGAACAAGACCTTCCTCGCCAATCCGTGGTCCACGTCCCGCATCGATCTCTCGGCGTTGCGCAGCCTCGATGCGATTCTCAAGGTCGGCACCAATGCTTTCGCCTATGGCGCCTTCCGAACCGGGCCGGCCGAGCTCACCGCCAACCTCGCCGACGGCATTCTCGATCTGAAGATCGCCAAGGCGGCCTATGCCGACGGCACGCTCGATCTTGCATTGAAGATCGACGGCAAGGCGGCGACGCCCAGCCTCCAGTTCAGCGCCAATGGCGAGAACATCGCCGCCGACCGGGCGCTGCTCGCCGCGGTGGGCTTCGGCGACCTGAGAGGCCGGCTCTCGCCCAGCCTGTCGCTGCAGGCCTCGGGCCCGACCCTCGCCGATCTCGTTTCGACGCTGAAGGGACAGGCCTCGTTCCGCGCCGTGTCCGGCACGCTGACCGGAATCGACCTGCCGGCCGCCTTCGGCAAGGTTTCGACCGCGATCCTCGAAGGCTGGGGCCGCGATGAGCGCCAGAGCACCGGCTTCGACGCCTTGTCGGCCACCTTCGCCATTTCCGACGGCATCGCGGAGACGACCAATCTGATCCTGACGAGCCCGGCCCTGACCTTCACCGGCAAGGGCGAGATCGATCTCCTGCGCCAGGCACTCGATCTCAAGGTGGATCCGCAACTGGCGGTTTCCGCCGCGACATCGCAGACCGCTCCCGCCCCGCTCGCCACCTTCCCCGTCGCCATCCAGGTCAAAGGCCCGTGGGCGGCGCCGCGCATCTATCCCGACATGCCGGGCATCCTCGAGGACCCAGCGTCGGGTTATGCGGCGCTGAAGAAGTTGGGGCTCGGCGCGCCCGATTGAACCGGCGCGCCAATCTTGGCACAATGGGCCTCTGATGATCCGAGTACAGGAAACAGCTTTCGACGCCGCCGCCGAACTGAAGACGTTTCAGGCCACGAACCGGTCGAGCGGCGCCACCGTCATGTTCATCGGCACCGTGCGCGAGATGAGTGAAGGCGCCCGCATCGAACGTATGACGCTCGAGCATTATCCCGGCATGACCGAAAAGGCGTTGGCCGGCATCGAGGCCGAGGCGCGGCGGCGCTGGCCGCTCGAGTCATGCCTCGTCATTCACCGTTATGGGCCGCTCGCGCCTGGCGACGACATCGTGCTCGTGCTCACAGCCTCGTCGCACCGCCAGGCCGCCTTCGAGGCGTGCGAGTTCCTCATGGACTGGCTCAAGACCAAGGCGCCGTTCTGGAAGCTCGAGGAAACCGGCGGCGAAACGCGCTGGGTCGACGCCAAGGACAAGGACGATCAGGCGGCGCGGCGCTGGGACCCAAAGTGAGATTTGGACGCCGACGGCCATCACGGCCGCCGCGTTCCCTGGCGCGCAGCCTCCTCGACACGGTCATGTTCATCGTCGCCGCGGGCGTCATTCTCATAACCTTACGCGTCTTCAACCAGGTGACCGTCACGCCCGGCACCGCCGACATCATCGACGGCGATTCCTTCCGGCTCGGCAAGGACGAGATCAGGCTCAACGGCATCGACGCGCCGGAATATCGGCAGACCTGTCGCGACGAGAAGAAGCGTGATTGGAATTGCGGACGCGAGGCCGCTGAAGCGTTACGACGGCTGGTGCGCGGCCGCGAGGTCGATTGCAAGGGCCTCGACGCCGATCGCTACGGCCGCCTCGTCTCGCGCTGCAACGCCGGCGGCATCGAGCTCAACGCCGAAATGGTCAGCCTCGGCTGGGCCGTCGCCTATACCCGCCACGGCACCTTCTATGTCGCCCAGGAAAACGAGGCACGTCGCGAGCGCCGCGGCATCTGGCGCGGCACTTTCGACCCGCCTGAAGACTGGCGCGAAAGCCACCGCCCCCGCATCGACCGCGCTCCGCGCGATTGAGATTACCCTCGCCCCGCGCAGCGGGGAGAGGGAGGGACCCAACGCGCCAGCGTTGGGAGGGTGAGGGGCATCCCTGTTACTTGGCGACGAGTCTTAACGCCCCTCAATCCAACCTTTTCCGGAACAGCGCAATCGTGCGCAGCGCATAGAGCAGCAGAATGGGGATCGACGGCCAGATCGCCCACAAGGGTGAGCCGGTCGCGAGGTTGAGCAGGAAGAAAAATGCGATGAAGGACCCGGCCGTCGCGGTGCTGATGACGAATTTGTGCCGGCGCACCTCGCGGGGATCCGTTCCGGTTCTGGCCGGCGCCGCGGCCATCTCATCCGGCGCCGGCTGGGCGCCGCCCTCGAGCAGCACACGATAGACCGACACTTGCGCCGGAATGTTCTTCACCACCTGGGCGCCGAGCGCATCGAAGCCCACCGTGAGCTTGTCCTTCACATGATCGAACACCGTGCCGGAGATGAGGATGCCCCCCGGATCAGCCATAGCCTGAAGCCGGGCCGCCACGTTGACGCCGTCGCCGAACAGGTCGCCCTTGTCGACCATGACATCACCGAGATTGATGCCGACGCGGAACCACATACGCTTATCCGGGCTCAACGCCGCGTTGCGTTCGGCGATCGCGCGCTGGATCTCGATGGCGCATTCGACCGCCCGCACCACGCTCGGAAAATCGGCGAGAATGCTGTCGCCCGCGGTATTCACCACCTGGCCGCGATGGCTGGCGATGAGGCCTGCGGTGAGCTCACGATAGGCCTTGAGCGTGGCGAAGGTGCCGCTCTCGTCCTGTCCCATCAGTCGGCTGTAGCCGACGGCGTCAGCCGACAAGATGGTCGTGAGTTTACGTTCGGTGATCGCGTTCATGGGCGACGCAAGACATATTCCATCCCGTCAAGGTAGACAAGTCAGTGGCCTTGCTTTCTTACAGCTGCAGCAGGGATGACATTTTTTATGCACAGACTCGCGCACGTAGTTGCACTAGAGACACGAGAGTGACGCATAAGGCAACACGAATCCATCATTCTCCCTGCCCATCATTGCCACATCTGGCATGCATTGTGTCGCTTCTGCTGCCGACATCGTCCTCGGACTGGCGATGATGGGACTGGCTTTCTATCTCGGCGCCCGGTCAAGCTGGCCACAAATCACAGGCCCAAATGAGGGGGAAACTATGGCCGCTTTTCAGCGATCCGCCTGAATACAACACGGCCAATCTTAACAAGCTGCCCCACGTCATCAGGAACAGTGGGATATATCTTCATAAAGCCTTCATCGGGGTGATGATCAAAGACTGGCCAAAAAACACCCAATCGTTGCTGCTCCTCCCGAAGCCTATCCACAACGTCGAAAGGCTCCTTGTCGAAATTGCCAGGTTTTTGTGCTTCAACGGCAATTCTAAACGCCTTAGATATCTCGGCTTCCAACTCTGCATATCGAGCCTGCGCGGTTTCGTCCAACACAGTTGGAGGAACCGATAGTGGTATCCGATGTGCGGCGGGGTCTCGGCGTTTCTTCAACTCCGAGTTCCAGGTGACGAATGGTTTCAACAAGTCTGGAAACTCCTGTAATCCTGGATCCTTTCTAAACTCGCCACTGAACAAATGAACCATCTGCGGTGAAAGCTCTTTGCTCCTCTGATTCCCAAATTCGGCAATTAAGCTTCGCGCCAAATTGTCTAGCGCCCCCCGCAAATTGATATATATTACATTCAAATCACGACCCGCAGCGTGAGCCGTATCGTAATTTATCGGATCCGTATGCTCCGGATGAATTCCCGCATACAGGCTTCGGAGAGCAATCCAGATAAATTTTAGACGACGCGCTAAGCCAAAGCGAACATCCAATTGGGCATCCGGATCCAAGAGCTTCGGAAGCAATTGGACAGCACTAAACTGCAAGTCGTTGACCGCCTGAGTAACCGAAAGCGTATGCATATCTTCCGCGTTTCGATAGTAAAATAGGTCTGACTTGTCATCGCCGGTTAAAAGGCCCGAACGCTCCGCGAAAGCAATGTGATGATCGAATGAAAGATGCTCGTCGGGTACTGCCATGCCAGAGGACTCAAACCTTACTATGATTTTGAGGCCTAAGAGAATTGTTTTTAAAATACAACACCTAGAGCATCCTTATCCAGTCTCGTACCGTGAGCTTCAGACGCTCTTTCTCATCCTGAGAGTACGGACAGCAATGCGCAATCGGGCCGCGCAATAGATTCAAGCTATTCATAACTCGCTGGACAGCGCGCTGAGAGTCAAAGAGCACATTGAACAGATCCCAATTCTTTGTGATCAGCACCTCAAGCTCGCCAAATGTTGTAAAGTCGATTTCTTCATCAGAACGCGACGTGACACCACTATCTAGCTCGGCCTTCTGTCTCTTCTTTACCTCGTCCTTGATTACAATCGGAACCCTGTCCGTCTCCCACCAATTCGCTCCGGCGCCCTCCTTGAGATTTTCCGCAATCAACTTACGGATAGATTTCTCAAGGCAGTAGAAAAGCTGATAATACTTCGCCATTTCTGCCGCCTCGTTTTGCACAGCCTGCTCAAAAAGGCTCAGGTCAATTCCATCCTCGACCTTCTGACTCGCGGCGAAGCCGAGGTCGACATTGAATATCTGACCTAACGCGCGCAGATCTTCGCATATCTGCGCCCCAGACATACCGAAAGCTCGTAGTGATTTTAGATCATCCCCCATGTTAGTCCTTCAGAAGGTGCTCGCGCAGACTCTTAAAGATTGCATTGAAAACTGCTACATCCGAAGTCGCTGGGAGATTCAAGTTGATCGTGTAGGCCAACTTTAGATCCCGGTTTCGAGAACTGTCCGGACTGATCATGCCTCGACCATCTCCTGTATCACCTCCTTTTTCTTCTTCTGAAGATTTCTCCGGAGTTCCTTGCGCCTTAAAATCCGCAAAATCTCTGATCGCAATGAAGCACCGGGAAATTAGGGGCGTTGAGCTGGCGTCGTGATCTTGTCCTGTCTCCTCTATGATGAGAGATCGAAGCGCCGGCTCATCAAGCTTGTGAGCATATTCGTTGCGAATAAATAACGGTGCATAACCCTTTCGGAGGGCCTCAGCTGCCGCGCTTCCGGTTGTTGTGGGATTGCGGAACGCCCGATAAAGTTCTGTTGGACTACCGTCCGATGCCGCCAAACCAATCTTCTTTAGATATGAAGTCATTTGGTCCCCCGACCCTCCGGGTATTTTTAGGACCGTTTTCACGAAATCCTGGGAAACACGCTCTGGCGTGGCGGCAGTCTTAATACCGCTGAGAGCTTTGGTAACATTCCCTGCCGCAGTCACGTAAGGCAAAGGAGCCATAGGCCGTTCTCCTGAACAACTACAAGAATTAACCTAAGAGAAAGCATTACAGGAGTCGACTCCAGTAGTTTCAATAGGGCTACTCAGCGAGCCTTCCCGCGAAGTGGGGGGACTTTCATGCCTCTATCTCTTGGGAAGCAGAAGTTCTCTAATTAGTGCCGTACTCCATCACTCTGACGGTCATTGTTTCTCGGAGATTTCGCCAAGTTTGGTTCATTTTCGTGCGAATCATCTGATGCGCTGAAGCAGCGCATGGCACAAAAAGTACGCAAAAAACCCTTCCCAATCACAAGAATGAATGGGATTAAAATGCCATGGTCTTTGAGAAAATGATGGTGCTGCCAGAGAGGATTGAACTCTCGACCTCTCCCTTACCAAGGGAGTGCTCTACCACTGAGCTACGGCAGCGCCGGGGCTCCCTATGCCCGCAAGCTTTCAGGAAATCAACTGCTTCTGTTTCCTCAGGCAAAATAAGCGGTTAAGGTCGCCGATGGGTGAGGGCCGGCAGATTTGCCGCTGTTTCGCCTTACTCGCTCCTCTCTATACTCCCCGCATGCATGACGGCCATGGACACGCCCTTCCCAAATCAGGCTCGGCCGCCGGCCGGCACAAGACCCGGCTGGCCTGGGCCCTGGCCCTCACCGCCACCTACATGGTCGCCGAGGTCATCGGCGGCCTGGTGACCGGCAGCCTGGCGCTCCTCGCCGACGCCGCTCATATGCTGACCGATGCCGGCGCTCTCGCATTGGCGCTCATCGCCATCCGATTCGCCGAACGCCCGGCCACGCCGCAGAAGACCTATGGTTATGTGCGGGCCGAGGTGCTCTCCGCCCTCACCAATGCCGTCGTCCTGCTGCTCCTCACCATCTACATCCTCTACGAGGCCTATGAGCGTTTCATCGATCCGCCGGAGATCATGAGCGGCCCGATGCTCGTCGTGGCGCTCATCGGCATCGTCGTGAACCTGATCTCCATGCGTCTCCTCGCCTCGGGATCCGGCGAAAGCCTCAATGTCCGCGGTGCTTACTTCGAGGTGTTGAGCGACCTTCTGGGTTCCATCGGCGTCGTCATCGCCGCCCTCATCGTCATGACCACCGGCTGGACCCTCGCCGACCCGATCGTCGGCGCCGGCATCGGCCTGTTCATCGTGCCGCGCACCTGGCGGCTTCTCAAGGAAGCCGTCCATATCCTGCTCGAAGGCGTCCCGGCCCAGATCGATCTCACTTTGCTGGAGCGTGTGCTGAAAGAGATCCCGGGCGTCGCCGCCGTCCACGACCTGCATGTCTGGACACTGACCTCGGGCCTCGATTCGATGAGCGGCCATATCGTGGTCAACGACATGGCCGACGCCCGCCGGGTGCTCGAGACCGCCCGCAATCTGATGAAGGAGAAGTTCGGCCTCGAGCATGTCACCATCCAGATCGAGGACGCGGCACTTGCCGCAGAGGAAGCCAAACTCCCGGTCTGACCGCTTGACCAGCCCGCCGTCCCGCCCGACAAGAACGCCATGGCCAAACCGCCGGAAAAGCCCAGGAAACCCGCCACCCGCCAGGCCCGCCTCGCCGAGGCGCTGAGGGCCAATCTCAAGCGCCGCAAGGCCCAGGCCCGCAGCCGGACCGAGCCCAAAACCAGCCCGGATCAGACCAATGAGGGGTAGGCTTGCCCTGACCCTGCCACTTATGCTTGTTAAGCGCCTCCTTGGGTGCCGCAACGGCGCTCTTCCAGGAGAAAATCAGGGGAATTCGCACTTAGATGGATCGCATCCGTATCCGCGGCGGCAATACGCTCAACGGCACCATTCACATCAGCGGTGCCAAGAATGCCGCCCTCCCTCTGATGATCGCCTCGCTGCTGACCGATGAGACCCTGACGCTGCACCGGGTGCCGCGCCTCGCCGATGTGCGCCTCCTCCAGCGCATCCTGCAGAATCACGGCGTCGACATCACCATCGCCGGCAAGCGCGCCGGCCAGAACGGCCATGACGGCGAGACGATGCGCATCTCGGCCAAGACCATCGCCGACACGACAGCGCCCTATGAGCTCGTCTCCAAGATGCGCGCCAGCTTCTGGGTCCTGGCGCCCCTCCTCGCCCGCTGCGGCGAGGCGCGCGTGTCGCTGCCCGGCGGCTGCGCCATTGGAACGCGCCCGGTCGATCTCCACATCCTCGCCATGGAAAAGCTCGGCGTCCAGATCACGATCGACGGTGGCTATGTCGTCGCGAAGGTGCCCAAGGGCTTCACCGGCGGCCATATCGTTTTCCCGAAAGTGTCGGTCGGCGCCACCCATGCGGCGCTCATGGGCGCCGTCACCGCCAAGGGCGACACGCTCATCGAGAATGCCGCGCGTGAGCCCGAGATCACCGACGTCGCCGAATGCCTGGTGAAGATGGGCGCCAGGATCGACGGTATCGGCACGGCGACCATCCGCATCACCGGCGTGCCGCGCCTCCATGGCGCCGAGCACAGCGTGATCGCCGACCGCATCGAGACCGGCACCTATGCGATGGCCGCCGCCATGACCGGCGGCAACGTCAAGCTCGCCGGCGCCCGCCTCGACACGCTCGCCGAGGTCATCAACATCATGCGCGCCTCGGGCGTCGACATCGAGGCGGCCGATGACGACCTGAGGATCAAGCGCAACGGCGCCGGTCTTTCCGCCATCAATGTCGATACCGAGCCCTATCCGGGCTTCCCCACCGACCTCCAGGCGCAGCTGATGGCGCTCACCACGCGCGCGAAAGGCACATCGATCATTCGCGAGACGATCTTCGAGAACCGTTTCATGCATGTGCAGGAGCTCGCCCGCTTCGGCGCCGACATTCATCTCCATGGCGACACCGCCGAGATCAGAGGCGTCGAGCGCCTCACCGGCGCGCAGGTGATGGCGACCGATCTCAGGGCCTCCGTCTCGCTCGTTATCGCCGCCCTTGCCGCCGAGGGCGAGACGATGCTCCACCGCGTCTATCATCTCGACCGCGGCTTCGAGACACTTGAAGAGAAGCTCAAAGCCTGCGGCGCCGATATCGACCGCCTTTCCGGCCACTGATCATGCTCAAGCTCAGCGCCCTCGACCCGGCCGATCTCGAGATCATCTCCGCCCACATGCAGGACGCGGTGATCACCATTGGCGACATCCGCTATCTCAAGGCGTCAAAGAAATTCGCGCTCATCGGCAACCGTTTCCTGTGGCAAACACAGAAACCGCCCTATGAGCGCCGGCGCACCGGCCTGTCCTTCGACCGCGTGCGCGAGGCGAAGTCGCACCACATCCGTCAGGGCGCCGATGACGCGATCCTGTCATTGCTGTCGATCTCCTTCACACCCGATGAAGAGCCCTCCGGCACCATCACGCTCACCTTCTCGGGCGGCGGCGCCATCAGCCTCAAGGTCGAATGCATCGAGGTGCGCCTCGAGGATCTGGGCCCGGCCTGGGAGACGAAGAACCTCCCCACGCATGAGCGGTGAGTCGCGCTGGCGAACCAGATGCACTTCAACTCTCCCTCCGCCACCGAAGGTGGGGAGGGTGGCGCGCGGAACGCGCGACGGGTGGGGCCTCTCCACCGGAAAGATCCGATGAACACTTATCGGTGGAGCGACCCCACCCGTCCGCCCTGCGGGCGCCCACCCTCCCCGCGCTTCGCACGGCGGAGGGAGATTGTTTTTCAATCCGGCGAAATGTTTCCCCAACGCCCGGAAGCACGCTAGGTTGACGACATGACCACCAAGGATGCGCCTGACACCAACCGCCTCGCCGCCGTCGATCTCGACGACAGCATCGGCTCGGCGCTCAGCGCCGATGCCGATCACGAGCGCCGTGTCGCCATCTATGATCTCATCGAGGACAACCGCTTCACCGTGATCGGTCATAAGACCGGGCCCTATCGCCTGGCGTTGTCGGCCGCCGACGGCCGCATCATCTTCGACATCTGGAGCGCCCGCGAAGAACGGGTCTCGATGATCGGCCTGTCGCTCTCGCCCTTCCGGCGCATCGTGAAGGACTATTTCATGATCTGCGAGAGCTATTACAAGGCGATCCGCACCGCGACGCCGAGCCAGATCGAGACCATCGACATGGCCAGGCGCGGCCTGCACAATGAAGGAGGCGACCTGCTGAAGGAACGGCTCGACGGCAAGATCGAGGTCGACATGACCACCTCGCGCCGGCTGTTCACGCTGCTTTGCGTATTGCATTGGCGCGGCTGAGCGGGCGTCGCGATGGCGGCTGATCTCCCGGGCGCTCTGCTCTTCGCCTGCACCCAGAACGTCATCCGCTCGCCGATGGCGGCGGCCATCGCCCGGCATTTCTACGGCAACCGTGTCTTTGTCGCCTCCTGCGGCGTCAGGCCCGGCGAGCCCGACCCGTTTGTCGGCGTCGTCATGGACGAGATCGGCATGGACTTGCGGAAACACCGGCCGCAGAGCTTCGCCGATCTCGAGGATTCGAGCTTCGACATCGTCATTTCGCTGTCGCCCGAGGCCCATCACCGGGCCCTCGAAATGACCCGCACCATGGCCATCGAGGCGGAATACTGGCCGACCATGGACCCGTCCGCCGCCATGGGCAGCCGCGAGCAGATACTCGACGCCTATCGCGACGTCCGCGACGGGCTGATGCGCCGCATCCGCGCCCGATTCGGGGTGCAAGGGGCGCGCGGGGTCTAGTTGGAACCGGCCGACTCTAAATTGCCCCGCCGACTTGATTTTGCCGGGCAACCGGTTCATGGGTAGCCGCGATTATTAACCAGCCAGGGAACCTTATGGCGAAGGAAGAATTGCTTGAATTCGAGGGCACGGTGACCGAGCTCCTGCCCAACGCGACATTTCGCGTAAAGCTCGACAATAACCACGAGATCATCGCCCATACCGCCGGCAAGATGCGCAAGAACCGCATCCGTGTGCTCGCCGGCGACCGTGTCATGGTCGAAATGACGCCCTATGACCTGACCAAGGGCCGCATCAACTATCGCTTCAAATAGGGATCGGCGGACGTATGACGGAAGCCCGCGTCAAGCTCGTGCTGGCCAGCGCCTCGCCGCGCCGCCTGGCGCTGCTCGAGCAGGCGGGCATCAAGCCCGACCTCCTGATGCCGGCCGACATCGACGAGACGCCGATGAAGCGCGAAACACCGCGCCGCCTGGCGATCCGGCTTGCCAATGAGAAGGCGCGCACCGCTCAGGAAGCTCCCCTCGTCAAGAAGCTCGGCACCAAGACCTTCATCATCGCCGCCGATACGGTGGTCGGCCTCGGCCGTCGCATTCTGCCCAAGCCCGAGACGCCCGAGGAGGCCGAAGCCTGCCTGTGGCTGCTGTCTGGCCGTTCGCACTGGGTCTATTCGGCCGTGACGCTGTTGGCGCCCGGCGGCCAGTCCTGGCGGCGCTGCTCTGAAACCAAGGTCCGCTTCAAGCGCTTCTCGCGCGAGGATGTCGACACCTATCTCAAATCCGGCGAATGGCGCGGCAAGGCCGGCGGCTACGCGGTGCAGGGACGCGCCGAATCATTCGTGCGCAGCTTGAACGGCTCGCATTCGGGCGTCGTCGGGCTGCCGCTCTACGAAACCATCCATCTCCTCCATGGCGCGGGCTATCCTGTCCACTACACTTGGCTGACCGCGCCCCTCAGCGGCGTATGAGCGGCGCCAAGGAGCCGGTGCGCTTGCGCCCCAGGCGCCCCTGCCCGATTTGCGGCAAGCCCTCGCAGCAGAAATTCCATCCCTTCTGTTCCAGCCGCTGCGCCAATGTCGATCTCAACCGCTGGCTCGGCGGCCACTACGCCATACCCGCCGAGGAAGGGCCGGACCCGGGTGATGAGGCAGCCGATCCCAAGCGCAACGAGGAGTGAGCTCTCGCGCTTGCATCTGCGGACATAATCGTTGGAGTTTACCAGGGTCAGGGCAATCCCCTGTTTCCCGAAAATTTCGGAAAAGCGCTGTAAATCCTCTGATAATCCGCTGTTATTCCCCTGCAAATTCCGCTGTAAACTTCCCCTGTTATTTTTCCGGGTTCCGCTGTTCCGGCAAAATCTGATGCAGGAGGATGGCGCCGACCGCGCCGAAGGCGATCGATGAGCCGAGGAGATACTGCACGACATTGGGCAGGCTCTTGAGATAGTCCGGCGGGATGAGCGTGGCGAACAGCGCCAGCAGCACCGGCAGGCCGACCACCAGCATGTTGCGCTCGCTGAGCGGGCTCGCGCGCACCACCCGGAAACCGTTCATGGCGATGACGGCGCAGAGCACGCCGAAAACACCGCCGATCACCGGTTGCGGGATGGAAGCAATGGCGGCGCCGAGCTTGCCGATAAGGCCGAACAGAACGAGCAGGATGCCGGCGGCGGCGAAGGCGGCGCGGCTTGCAATGCCGGTGATGGCGATGACGCCGGCATTGGAGGAATAACCCGTCACCGGGGTCGAGCCGACCAGCGCGCTGACGAGGCAGCCGAGGCCTTCTCCGGTGGCGCCGCGGTCGAGCCGCTCGTCGCTCAATTCCTCATTCGTCACCGCGCCGACCGCGAACCACGTGCCGGTCGTCTCGGCCAGCACCACCGCATAGACGACCAGCATGGTGAGGATGGCCGGGAAGGAGAAGGTGATGTCGAGATTGACGAAAGCGAAACGCGGCAGCGTGAGCCACGAGGCATCGGCGATGCCCTGCGCGCTGAAGCGGCCCATGAAGGACGCGACGATCGTGCCGGCGGCGAGCGCCAGGATGACGGCGGTGAGCCTGAGCCAAACGCCCCGACTGCCCATGGTTATGCCGGCCATCATCGCCGCGATGAGGACGATCGCCGAGACTGCGGCGAGCAGAATGTTCTGGCCCACCGTCGCGGTGCCATAGACGGCGAAGACACTTTCTTTCAGCGCCACCGGCATCAGCGCGATGCCCACGACCAGGATGATCGTGCCGCCGACGATCGGCGGCACCAGCTTCTTGATCACCCGGTGGAAGATGCCGGTCGGAGTGCCCAGCAGGGCGACGATGATGGCGCCGGGGATGAGCGCGCCGAAGACGGTGGCGAGGCCGGCGGTGCCGCCGCCCGAGGCGAAGGCGATGGCGAGGATGGCGCCTATCGGCACATAGGAGGGTCCCTGCACCACCGGCAGGCGCATCCACCATTGCGACTGGATGAGGGTCGCGAGTCCGGCGGCGATGAAGGCAGACTGGATCAGCGTGGCGGAATCGGCGACCGCGAGGGTAAGGACGGACGCGATGATGAAGGGGACGACATAGACGTCCATCGCGAGCACATGCTGCAGGCCCAGCAAAGCCGCCTTGCCGGCGGGCAAGGGATCGTCCGGACGCGACACGAGCACGGTTTCATTCTGCGGCTGCTGCATGATATTTCCCCTCTCGGCCGCCGGCCCCCGGCGACTCAATCTACCCCTGCGGGAAGGCTAGCATGTGGATTGTGCCACGGAGAATGTAGCAATCCCGATTGTCCACGGAGTCTTCGATGACAGCGCCCTTTACGATCTGCGGTACCGCCTTTCACACGCCGAGGCGCGGCGAGCTCGAGATCCTCTCCGACGTGCTGATCGAGGTCGGCGCCGATGGCGGCATCGCCCGAATCCTGAAGCCTGATGATTCCCGCTATCGCGAACGGAAATCGGTCGCCAGCACCGCGGGCACGCTGCGGCTTCTGGGCGACGGTGAGTATCTCCTGCCCGGCTTCGTCGATCTGCATATCCACGCGCCGCAATTCCCGCAGCTCGGCAAGGCTCTCGACGCGCCGCTCGAAGACTGGCTGCAGAAATATACATTCCCGCTCGAGGCGCGTTACGCCGACCAGGCTTTCGCCGCCTCCGTCTATGACAGTCTCGTCACCACGCTGCTCGCCAACGGCACCACCACGGCGGTCTATTTTGCCACCCGCCATCTCGATGGCAGCCTCGTCCTCGCCGAGACCTGCCTCGCCAAGGGCCAGCGCGCCGTCATCGGCCGTGTCGCCATGGACGACATCCACCAATGCCCGGATTATTATCGTGACGCCTCACCGGACGAAGGCATCGAGCTGACGCGGCAGTTCATCCACCGGCTGCGCGCGCTGCCCGGCAACGGCAAGGCGCTGGTCAGGCCCGCCGTCACGCCGCGTTTTATCCCGAGCTGCAGCGACCGTCTGCTCTCAGCCCTCGGTGAAATTCTCGCGGCGGAAGCCTGTCATATGCAGACGCATTGTTCGGAAAGCGACTGGGCGCATAGCTATGTGCTGGAGCGCTTCGGTAAAAGCGACACCGGGATGCTCGCCGAATTCGGCCTGCTCACCCGCCGGAGCATTCTCGCCCATGCCAATCTCATGGGCGCGGACGATTTCGATCTGGTGCAAGCCAAGGGATCAGGCATCGCTCATTGCCCCCTCTCCAACTTCTACTTCGCCAATGCGGTCTTCCCGTTGCGCCGCATGCTCGACCAGGACCTGCATCTGGGCCTCGGCACCGACATATCGGGGGGCCACAGCCCCTCTATTCTCGACAATTGCCGCCATGCGATGACGGCCGCGCGGGCGCTACATGATGGTGTCGACGCGCGGCTGCCCGCGCCACGGCGCGGCGCAGCGCCGGCGCGCATCACGCCCAACGAAGCCTTCTGGCTCGCCACCGCCGGCGGCGGCGAAGCCCTCGATCTGCCGGTCGGCCTGTTCCGCGAAGGCATGCGCTTCGACGCCCTGCTGGTCGATGTGAACGCGCCGCAGTCCAACATCGCGCGTGCCGACAATGACGGCCTGCCGGATATCTTCCAGAAGATCCTGTGCAATGCGGGGCGGCCCAACATCACCGCGGTATGGGTCGAGGGCCGCCGCGTGCACGAAACGCCCGCCCACTAAGGTGCGACGTAAATTTTCCCCTCTCCCGTCCGCAGGATGGGAGAGGGTGGCCGAAGGCCGGGTGAGGGCTCTTTGCCAGAAACTCATCGCTGTTTCAGAAGAGCCCTCATCCGCCCTGTCGGGCACCTTCTCCCATTGCTTTGCAACGGGAGAAGGGAAAACGAAGGGAGGTCCTTGCCGTCAAAGCAACCCACGCTTCGCCAGGTTGCGCATCAGGTGGCTGACGCCGAAGGTCCAGGCCGGACATTCGTGGCTGCGCCGCATCCGGTTGGTGAGGCTGCCGAGCTTGGGCGTGGCGATGGTGACGATGTCGCCTTCCTTGTGGGTGAAGCCCTTGCCTTTCGTATCCCGGTCCTCGACGGGCGCGAACATGGTGCCGAGGAACAGCACGAAACCGTCCGGATACTGATGATGTTTGCCGATCGTCTGGCCGACGATGTCGGCGGGATCGCGGCTGATCATCGCGATGGACGACGAGCCTTTGAGCGCGAATCCTTCCGGCCCCAGAACCTCGAGCGTGACTGTCGCCTGGCGCACATCGTCGAGGCTGAAGCCGTCATCGAAGAAGCGCAGGAACGGGCCGACCGCGCAAGAGGCGTTGTTGTCCTTGGCTTTGGACAGCAGCAGCGCGGAGCGGCCTTCGACGTCGCGCAGATTGATGTCGTTGCCGAGCGTCGCGCCGACGATTTTGCCGGCCGACGAAACGACAACCACCACTTCCGGCTCGGGATTGTTCCAGGTCGACATGGCATGCAGGCCGCCATCGGCGCCGGGCCCTACCGAGGACATCACTTGTGCCTTAGTGAAGACTTCCGCGTCGGGGCCGATGCCGACTTCGAGATACTGGCTCCAGGCGCCTTGTGCGATGAGCGTTTCCTTGAGCTTCATGGCTTGCGGCGAGCCCGGCTTCAGCTTCTTCAGATCGTCGCCGACCAGTTCCTTGACCGTCTTGCGGATCTCGGCCGCCGCATTGTAGTCGCCGCGCGCCCGCTCTTCGATCACCCGCTCGAGCATCGATATGGCGAAGGTGACGCCCGCCGCCTTCACCGCTTGCAGATCGATCGGCGCCAGGAACCACGGCTTCTTCGCATCGCGCGTGTCGGGCGCGGTATTGGCGAGGAGGTCGGCGACTTTGCCGATCGTCTCGCCCTTGGCCGCGCGTAATGCCTTGGCCGGATCGGCGCTTTCGCAGAGATCGCGTATGGTGGGGAATACAGAACTGATATCGACGACATCGCCGCCGCGCAGAGCCACGATGGACGGGCCTTCGATCTCGGGACGCCAGACACGTCCGGCAAGTGCTGCCTTGTCGTAGTCCGCCGGCAGGACTGTTTCAGGTTTCAAATGATCGTTCAGGGAAAGGGCCATGTGATCGAATATGCTTTTTTCTGTTTGGACAAAACTTGTGCCGCATTGTGCATATTTGTCAGGCAAAAAGAAACATTGTTGGAAGTTCATGAAATTTCATGTGTCCGCCATTGCCACCTGCCAAAAACCGCTATAGCGTCATGCCCGTCTTTGGGGACGATGTTTGCATGCGCATATATTCCAAGGAAGGCTACGCGCCCTTCCGTGACTATGTAACCTGGTTCCGCGTAACGGGTGATCCTCAGTCGAAAAAGCCGCCAGTGGTGCTCTTGCATGGCGGTCCGGGCGCCGCCCACGATTATCTCGACAGTTACAAGCTGCTCGCCCGCGATGGCCGCCAGGTCATCCATTACGATCAGCTGGGCTGCGGCAAGTCTACTTTGCTCCCCGACAAGGGTGCCGACTTCTGGACGCCTAAGCTGTTCGTCGAGGAGCTCAACAGCCTCATCGATTTTCTGGGCATTCGCGCCGCCTATCACGTCCTCGGCCAGTCCTGGGGCGGCATGCTCGGCGCTGAATTCGGCATCACCCGGCCCAAGGGATTGAAGTCGCTGACCATCGCCAATTCACCGGCATCGATGGAACTTTGGGTGGCGGAAGCCAACCGCCTGCGTTCCGAGATGCCGGCCAAGATCCGCGCGGCGCTCGACCGGCATGAAAAGGCCGGCACCTTGACCGACCCCGAATATCTCGATGCGGCCATGGCCTTCTATGAGCGTCACGTCTGCCGTGTCGTCCCCTTCCCGCCGGAAGTGAAACGTTCCTTCGATCAGATCGGGCGCAACCCGACGGTCTACAACACGATGAACGGACCCAACGAGTTCTTCGTCATCGGCAGCCTCAAGACCTGGAGCGTCATCGACAAGGTCAAGGCCATCGACGTGCCCACCCTTCTGATTTCCGGCCGCTATGACGAAGCGACGCCGGCCGTGGTGCAACCTTTCGCCGACAACATCAAAGGCGCGCGCTGGGTGATCTTCGAGAGGTCGAGCCACCTGCCGCATGTCGAAGAGACCGAAAAATGCATGAAGACGGTCGCTTCGTTCCTCAACGAAAACGACTAGACAGCAAAAATAACCAGGGAGACGTCCAATGAAGAAATGGTTGCTGGCAGGTGCCGCGGCCCTGCTGATCAGTGCCTTGAGTACCCCGAGTTTCGCCGAATACAAGTCCGAGCACCGGGGCGGCACCATCCGTCTGCTCGCGCGCTCCGCCGGCGGCACGCTCGACCCGCATATCAACTACACGCTCCAATATTGGCAGCTCTACCAGCCGACCTATGACGGCCTCGTCACCTTCAAGAAGGCAGCCGGCGCCGAGGGCTTCAACGTCGTCGCCGACCTCGCCGAGGAAATGCCGAAGCCTGAGAATGACGGTAAGACCTATGTGTTCAAGCTGCGCAAGGGCATCAAGTTCTCCGACGGGCGCGAACTCGGCGTGAAGGACGTCGTCGCCTCGTTCCAGCGCATCTACAAAGTGTCGAGCCCGACCTCCGGCTCGTTCTTCGCCGGCATCGTCGGCGCCGACAAGTGCCTGGCTGAGCCCGCCAAATGCACGCTCGAAGGCGGCGTCGTCGCCGATGAGGCGAACAACACCATCACCCTCAATCTCACCCAGCCCGACGCCGAGATCTTCTACAAGCTGGCGCTGCCGCATGCGGTGGTCCTGCCCGCCGACGCGCCGACCCAGGACGCCGGCTCCATCCCCATTCCCGGCACCGGCCCCTACATGTTCACCGCCTATGACCCCAACAAGGAACTGGTCATGGAGCGCAATCCGCATTTCAAGGTGTGGAGCGAAGAGGCTCAGCCCGACGGCTATCCCGACAAGGTCCAGTATGATTTCGGCCTGAGCGAGGAAGCCGCGGTGACTGCCGTACAGAACGGCGAAGCCGACTGGGTCTTTGACGAAATTCCGTCTGACCGCCTCGCCGAGATCGGCACCAAGAACAAGGAACAGGTGCATGTGACGCCGCTCACCGCCTGGTGGTACCTGCCGATGAACACCAGGCTCGCACCGTTCGACAATGAAAAGGCCCGCCAGGCGGTCTCCTATGCGATCGACCGCGACGCGCTGGTCAAGATCTTCGGCGGCAAGGTGCTCGCCGCACCGGTCTGCCAGGTCCTGCCCCCGGGCTTCCCTGGGCATGAGCCCTATTGCCCCTTCACCAAGAACCCCGGCACCAAGTGGTCGGCGCCCGACATGGAAAAGGCCAAGCAGCTCGTCGAGGAATCGGGCACCAAGGGCCAGAAGGTGACGATCATCGCCGAGGACAAGGCCATCTCGAAAGCCGTCGGCGTCTATCTGCAGAGCATGCTCACCGAGCTCGGCTACCAGGCCGAGGTCAAGCCGATCTCTTCCAACATTCAGTTCACCTACATCCAGAACACCAACAACAAGGTGCAGATGTCGATCACGCAGTGGTATCAGGATTATCCGGCCGCTTCGGACTTCCTCTACATCCTGTTCGGATGCGAGGGCTTCCGCGAAGGTTCCGATTCATCGATCAACATCTCCGGCTTCTGCGATAAGGAGATCAATGACAAGATGAAGGCGGCGCTGGCGCTCGGCGTCACCGACCAGGCCGCCGCCGACAAGATGTGGACCGAGATCGACAAGGCGATCACCGACAAGGCGCCCGCCGCCGCGTTGTTCACACCGAAGCATCTCGACTTCGTCTCCAAGCGCGTCGGCAACTTCCAGTTCAACTCGCAATATTACTGGATGGTCACCCAGTCCTGGGTCCAGTAAAACTCCGAGTTTGATCGATGTCCGACGCTGTTGCGTCACCCCGTGTAAGCCGTGGCCCCTGGGCCACGGCTCTTCGCCGGCTCTCCCGCGACAAGGCCGCCATGGTCTGCCTCGCGGTCTTCATCCTCATCGTCATCGTTTCGCTCCTGGCGCCGGTCTATGCGTCCTGGGCCAACACCGATCCCTTCCGCTCCACCCTCGACGCCACCGTCATGATTGATGGCCAGGAGATCCCGGTGATGGAGCAGTCGACCGAAGGCCTTGGCCTCGGCTACACGCCCATCGGTCCGACCTGGGAGCTCGGCAACTATTTCCTCGGCGCCGACAATCAGGGACGTGATGTCATGGCGCGGCTCCTTTATGGCGGGCGCAACTCACTGCTCATCGCCGGGGCTTCGACCGTCATCACCATCCTGATCGCCACCATCGTCGGCCTCGCCGCCGGTTTCTTCGGCGGCGTCACCGACACCATCCTGTCGCGCATCCTCGATGTGCTGTGGGCCTTTCCGGTCTATCTGCTCGCCATCTCGCTGTCGATCGTGCTCATCGCCCAAGGCATCGACCTCGGCCTCATCACGCTCGAGGCGGGCAGCCTCTGGCTGCCGATCTTCATCATCGGCATCGTCTATATCCCCTATATCGCCCGCCCGATCCGCGGCCAGGTCCTGGCGCTGCGTCGCAGCGAGTTCGTGCTCGCCGCCATCGGCCTCGGTGTGCCTGAGCACCGCATCCTGCTGCGCGATATCCTGCCCAACGTCTCGACGACGCTCATCGTCTTCGTGCCCTTGATGCTCGCCATCAACATGCTGACCGAGTCGGCCCTCTCCTTCCTCTCGATCGGCGTGCAGCCGCCCGATGCGAGCTGGGGCACCATCATCCAGGACGGCCAGGGCCTGCTCTATACCAGGCCCTGGGTGGCGCTCGCCCCCGGCCTCGCCATCGCCTTGACCGTGCTCGTCCTCAATGTGCTGGGTGACGGCCTGCGCGACGCGCTCGATCCGCGCTCCAAGATCAGGCTGGGAGGCGACTGATGCTGCTCGCCCTCATCCGCCGCTTTGGCCAGATGGTCTTCGTGATGTTCGGCATCAGCGTGCTGGTGTTCCTCATCTTCTTCGTGACACCCGGCGCCGATCCGGCCGCGCGCATCGCCGGCCGCAACGCCTCGCCTGAGACGCTCGAGGCGGTGCGCAAGAGCTTCGGCTTCGATCAGCCGATCTGGGTCCAGTATTACACCATGATGAAGAAGCTCTTCGTCACCCAGGACCTGACCTCTTTCGTCAACCGCGGCTGGAAGGTCGTGCCGGCGGTGGTCGACACCATCCCCGTCACGCTGTCGCTGGTGATCGGCGCCGCCGTGCTGTGGGTCATCTTCGGCATGCTGGTCGGCCTCATCGCCGCGGCGACGCGCGGCAGCTGGATCGACAAGACGCTGATGGCGTTGGGCCTCGTCGGCTGCGCCATGCCGGTCTACTGGCTGAGCGAGGTCATGAATCTCCTCTCGCAGAGCCGCTACCACGACACTTGGCTGTTCGCCTGGGTGCCGCCGCTCGGCTACAAGCCATTGACCGAAGACCCCAAGGGCTGGTTCCTCACTTTGGTGATCCCGTGGATCACGTTGTCGATCCTCTATATCGGCCTCTATGGCCGCGTGCTCCGCGCCAATCTCATCGAGGCGATGCAGGAGGACTATATCCGCACCGCGCGCGCCAAGGGCCTGTCCGAGACACGCATCATGCTGCGCCATGCGCTGCGCACCTCGCTCATCAGCTTCGTCACTTTGTTCGGCCTCGATTTCGGCGCGCTCGTTGGCGGCGCCGCCCTCCTCACCGAGGTGGTCTTCGGCCTCCAGGGCGTCGGCAAGCTCACCTACGACGCGCTGCAGAATCTCGATCTGCCGGTCATCATGACCACCGTCATCTATGCCTCCTTCTTCGTCGTCCTCGCCAATGCGTTGGTCGATGTCGTCTATATCCTGCTCGACCCGCGCGTGAGGTCGGCCTGATGCTCGAAGTGCGCGATCTCAGGATCTCCTTCCGGACCGAACAGGGCCGGGTACGCGCAATCGACGGCGTCTCCTTCGACGTGGCCGAGAGCGAGATATTGGGCGTGGTCGGCGAGTCGGGCTCCGGCAAGACCATCTCGCTTTTGGCCGTCATGGGCCTCATCAACGATCCTAATGCGGTGATCGAAGGCTCGATCAAGCTCAGGGGCCGCGAGCTTCTTGGTCTGAAAGCCAGCGAGATGCGCAAATTGCGCGGCCGGGAGATCGCCATGATCTTCCAGGACCCGATGACCGCCATGACGCCGGTCTATACGATTGGCTGGCAGATCGCCGAGCAGATCATGGCGCATGAGCGGATCGGCAAGAAGGCGGCCCTTGCCCGTGCTGTCGATCTGCTCGCCGAGGTGAACATCCCCAATCCGCGCGAGGCGATCGAGCGTTATCCGCATCAGCTGTCGGGCGGCATGCGCCAACGCGCCGTCATCGCCATGGCGCTCTCCTGTAATCCCGCCCTCCTCATCGCCGATGAGCCGACCACGGCGCTCGACGTGACGGTGCAGGCGCAGATCCTCGATCTCATCCGCAAGCTGCGCAGGAACCACAAATCGGCGGTCGTATTCATCACCCATGACATGGGCGTCATCGCCGAAACCGCCGACCGGGTGATGGTCATGTATTCGGGCCGCATCGTCGAGCGCGGCACCAAGGCGGAAATCCTTCTCGACCCACGCCATCCCTATACCAAGGCGCTGCTCGACTCGATTCCTCCACTCGAAGGTGAGAAGCCGCGCCGCCTCAAATCCATTCCAGGCTCGCCGCCTTCTTTGCTGGATCTGCCGAAAGGCTGCTCCTTCGGCCCGCGCTGTCCGTCGCGCTTCGACAGATGCGCGGAGAAGCCGCCTCTCGAAGGCGGCGCCCATGCCGCCGCCTGCTTCCTGAAGGTCGCGTCATGACCACCGTCGCCCCTCTCCTCGAGGCCCGCCATGTGACGAAGCAGTTCGTCATCGGCAACCGCTTCACGACGCAGGGCCTGCGGACCGTCCACGCGGTGGACACGGTCTCGCTCAAGATCATGCCGGGCGAGACGGTCGGCCTCGTCGGTGAATCGGGCTGCGGCAAGTCCACCCTCGGGCGCTGCATGACCCGCCTCTACGACATCACCGGCGGCGAGCTCTATTTCGAGGGCGTCGATATCACCAAGAAGACCCTGCGCCAGATGCGCCCTTTAAGGCAGCGCATGCAGATGGTCTTCCAGGACCCTTACGCCTCGCTCAATCCACGCCGCAGGATTCGCGATCTCATCGCCGAGCCCTTGCGTGTCCATCTTCGTCTCAGCGAAACCGAAGTCCGTGACCGGGTCAGGCAGCTTCTCGATGTGGTCGGTCTCTCACCCGACCATATGGACCGCTTCCCGCATGAATTCTCGGGCGGCCAGCGCCAGCGCATCGGCATCGCGCGCGCCATCGCCCTCGAACCAAGCCTGATCGTCGCCGACGAGCCGGTCTCCGCCCTCGACGTCTCGGTCCAGGCCCAGATCGTCAACCTCCTCGCCGATCTTCAGGAACGCCTGAGCCTCACTTACGTCTTCATCGCCCATGATCTGAGCGTGGTGCGCCAGGTGTCGAGCCGCATCGCCGTCATGTATCTGGGCTCGATCGTCGAGCTCGGCAGCGCCAATGACATCTTCGCCAAGCCGAGCCATCCTTATACCCAGGCGCTGATCTCGGCGGTGCCGCAGCCCGATCTCAAGAAGGCCGGCGAGCGCAAGCGCATCGTGCTGACCGGCGACGTGCCGAGCCCTATCAATCCGCCACAAGGCTGCCGATTCCATCCCCGTTGCCCGTTGGCCACCGACAAATGCCGCCAGGAACGCCCGATTTTGACAGAAATGGCGGGAACGCGTAGTGTCGCCTGCCACTATCCCCTTACGGCCTGAAACACTCCCATGCCCGAGCTTTCCACCCATCTCGCTTTCGCGCTGATTGCGCTTGGCATGGTGCTCACGCCCGGCCCGAACATGATCTACCTCGTCTCGCGCTCGATCTCGCAGGGGCGTGTGGCCGGCCTGATCTCGCTCGGCGGTGTGGCGCTGGGTTTCGTCGTCTACATGCTCTGCGCCGCTTTCGGCATCACCGCCATCGTCATCGCCATTCCCTATGCGTATGACGCCCTGCGTTTCGGTGGCGCGCTTTATCTTCTGTATCTCGCCTGGCAGGCCGTGCGGCCCAATGGCAGCTCGCCCTTCGCGGTGAAGGCATTACCCAAGGATGGCCCGCGCAAGCTGTTCCTGATGGGCTTCCTGACCAATCTCTTGAACCCCAAGATCGCCGTTCTCTATCTCTCGCTGCTGCCGCAATTCATCGATCCTGCGAAAGGCAGCGTGCTCCTGCAGTCCGTCGTTCTGGGCGCGACCCAGATCGCCATCAGCGTCACGGTCAATACGATCATCGCCGTGACCGCCGGCTCGATCGCCGTCTTCCTCTCCGGCCGCCCCACTTTCCTCATCATCCAGCGCTGGCTGATGGGCACCGTGCTCGCCGGCCTCGCCATCAAGATGGCGACCGAAGCCCGCCGCTAACCGGACGGCGTTCACTTCTAGAAAGGAACCACCATGTCGCCAGACAGCGACCGCTTCTTCATTGTCACCGGCGGTCCGGGCGCCGGCAAGACCACGCTTCTCGACGCCCTCGCGGCGCGAGGCTATCACCGCACCGTCGAGGCGGGCCGCGCCATCATCCAGGACCAAATGGCGATCGACGGCCCGGCGCTTCCCTGGCGCGATCCTGCCCTCTTCGCCGAGGCTATGCTGGTCTTCGACATGCGCTCCTATCGCCTCGCGGAAGACACACTGGGCACCGTCTTCTTCGACCGCGGCATCCCCGACCTGATCGGCTATCTGCGCCTCATGGCTCTGCCGGTTCCGGCTCACATGCTGAAGGCGGCGACGACTTTCCGCTACAATCGGCGTGTCTTCATCGCCCCCTTCTGGCCCGAAATCTTCGCCAACGACAAGGAGCGCAAGCAGTCCCCGGAAGAAGCCAAGCGCACCTGCGAAAGCATCGAAGAAGCCTACCGCGAGCTCGGCTTTGAGCTCGTCGAGCTGCCGAAATCCTCCGTCGAAGACCGTGTCCGCTTCGTGCTGACCAGCATCACACGCGATCCAGGAAAGCCAGCACCCGCTTCATGAGCAGCGCCGTTGCCTCCTCATCATAGGACGGCAGCGAGCTGTCAGCGAAATAATGCTGGTCGCCCGGATAAAGGAAGAGCTCCGCATCCGGCGCCGTGGCGACGATGGCGCGGGCAGACTCGACATCGCCCTCCCCAACGAAGATCGGATCCTTGTCCATGCCATGAATCTGCACCGGAACGCTTTCTGGCCACGGCCCGATGGCCCATTCTCCGGCGACCGGCAGGCATGAATAAAAGAGCAAGGCGCCGCGGGCGCCAGCCCGAGTCTGCGCGAGCTTCTGCGCCGGCAGGACACCGAAGGAAAAGCCGGCATAAACGAGATTGACGTTGAGTTCATCGGCGATACGCACACCGCGCTCGCGCATCTCCTCGAACCCGACCTTGTCGATAAACCCAAGCCCCTCCTCAATGCTCTCGAATGTCCGGCCTTCGAAGAGGTCCGGCAAATGCACGACATGGCCGGCGGCCCTGAGATCGTCGGCGAAGGCCCGCATGCCGGGCGTCAGCCCCTGCGCGTGGTGGAACACGAGGATGTCGACCATGGGAAAACCTCCAGGTCTGATAATGCGCCGTCCGCTATTTGACCGCGCCGGCGGTCAGACCCTTCACGATATAACGCTCGAGAAACACCCCAATGACGACGAGCGGCGCGATCGCCGCGGTCGACAGAGCCGCCATCGACCACCAGCTGATGCCCTGCGAGCCGGTCTGGCTCGCCACCATCACCGGCAAGGTCTTGGCGTTGGTCGAGGTCAGGAGTGCCGCAAAGAAATATTCGTTCCAGCACAGGATGACCGAGAGAATGAAGGCGGCCACCATGCCCGGCAACGCGATCGGCAGGACGATGCGCAGGAAAGCGCCCCAGACCGAGCAACCGTCGACGAGGGCCGCCTGCTCCAATTCGATCGGGATCGTGTCGAACTGGTCGCGCATGATCCAGATCACGATCGGCAGCACCATCAGTGTATAGACGAGGATAAGGCCGATGCGGGTATCGAGCAGTGCCAGCTCCTTGTAGAGGACGAGGAACGGCATCGCCAAGACGACCGGCGGCAGGATGAGCTGCGACAGGAAGAAGAAAGAGATGTCCTTGTTGCGCATCCAGCCGAATTTGTAGTCGAAGCGGCTCAGGCCATAGGCGGCAAGCGAACCGATCACCACCGCCAGCGCCGCGGCACCGAGCGAGGCGATCACGCTGTTGGCGAAGCGCTTGAGGAATTCCTCGCGCACCGTCGAGACCTGGCCGATCGTGTCGGGCGACAGGCCGAGCGAACGCCAGCCGCGCCAGTCGGGAATGAAGTCGATCCACGGGATGAGATGGCCCTGGGTGACATTGACTGCCGTCTTGAACGACGTGGTGAGCGTCCAATAGATTGGGAACAGCGAGACGAAGGTCCAGATGATGAGCGCGCCATAGACGAGCACGCGGACGGTTATTCTTTGCGTGTCGCTCATGTCAGGTCGTCCTCTGCATGAAGCGGCTGGCGAATTTGAGCAGCAGGGTCACGAAGATGATGATGATCACCAGATAGAATTCGGCGAGCATCGTGCCATAGCCGACATTGGAGCGGTCGCGATATTCGCGGAAGATGAAGCTCGACACCGTATCGGTGGCGCCCCCTGGCCCGCCCGAGGTCACATTGATCACGATGTCGGCGAGCTTGAGCTGGAAGATGACCTTGAGCACGATGGCGGTGACGCTGACCGGCAGCATCAAGGGAAAGGTGATCTGCCAGAAGGACTGCCACGGGCTGGCGCCGTCGACTTTGGCGGCTTCCGTGATCTCCTTGGGCATCGCCTGGAGGCCGGCGAGCAGCAGGATCATGATGAAGGGGATCCACACCCAGGCATCCATGGCGACGATGCTGATCCGCGCGATCCACGGCGTGGTGAAGAAGGCCGGATTCTCCCAGCCCAAATGGCGGGCGAGCGTCGCCGCCGGGCCGAAGCGGTATTCCATGAGCGACTTGCCGATCATCCAGCTCACCGCCACCGGACTCAGCATGAACGGCAGCAGGAAGGCGACGCGGAAGAACTTGCGCGCCTTGATATCGGCATTGAGGAGCAGCGCCAGGCCGAAGGCGATTGCATATTGGACGAGCACGAACAACACGTAATAGACCATGTTGAGGAGCGCGTTCCAGAAATAGGCATCGGCGAAGAGCGAACGCAGATTGTCGAGCCCGTTGAATTGCGGCCCGGCGGCCGAGCTCAGATTCCAGTTGGTGAAGGCGAGATAGAGGCCGAAGAAGGTCGGGAAGATCACCATCGCCACGGTGAAGGCGACCGCCGGCAATACGAACAGCGCGTGTTTGCCGCGCTCACCGCGCGTGAGCACCTGCGCCACGCCGATCGCCACCGCCCAGAGGAGGAAGGCATAAAGCACCGGGCGCCAGTTCTCGAAGCCGGACGCGATCACGCCGGCCGAATAAAGCGCCTGCCACAGCGCGATGAAGGCGAGGCCCAGGGATGCGCCCCAGACGAGCGCGCGGCCCAAGGGCGCCTGCGGCGCGTCGGCGGCACGCGACAGCGGTTCATGCATCTTGCCGGCGGTCTGAGGCAGTGCGGTATTCATGAGAGCGAGGACATCCGTACAGAAACAAGAATCCTGGTGACGCAGGCTGCGCCACCAGGATGATGTGTGTCAAATGCGAGAGCTAGAGGCCGAGCGAGGCCTTGTAGAGCTTGATCTGGTTCTCGCGGCCGATCTGGTCGGTGATCTTCTCCCAGGCGGCGGCGATCGCATCGGCGCCTGCCTGCGCCGTGGACCCGCCGGCATAGATCTTGGCGAGCTCGTCTTCCGCGACGCTGTAATACTGGAAGATGCCGGGAATACGCGGCTCGATCGCCGCATTCGGATGATTGTAGGAGTCCGACTGCGACTTCAGATAGGAGGTGATGAAGGCTTCGTCATAACCCGCCGCCACCCATTCCGGAATGTTGAAATGGCTGTTGCGATAGGGCTGGAAGCCCGACGGATAGGCCGCCGTCCACAGCGACAGATCCTTGCCGCCGAGATGCGCCGCCGCGCTCCACGCCGCCTTCTGCTTCACCGGATCGCTGTCGACGCGCGCCATAACGTAAACGCCCCAGCCGATATAGGCCATGTTGGGCGCGAAATTCGGTCCCGAGGCGAGCTTGTCCCACTGGCCGGTCTTGGCGTTGTAGACGTCATCGGAGCCGGGGAGGATCGAGAACGCGACCGTGTCGCCGATCACTGAGCCATCGCTGGTCTTGGCCATCGAGCCGACATCGCCCCACCAGGCGAGCATCGAGCCAGTGCCGGCGAGGAACTGCTGGAACGCCGTGGTGCCCGGATCGGCATTGAGCTGGTCCGCCGGTTCCGACGGAAGCGCATCGATCACGTCCTGGATGGCACGCACGAAGGCCGGGTTGTTGACGCGCGGCTTCATCGTGTCGACGTCGAAGAGCCAGGCCTTGTCATCGGGATGTTTGGCGTAGGCCGTGGTGCGGCTTTCAAGGAAGTAGAAGCCGAAGCCACCCCAGCCCTTGGCCGGATCGAGATAGCCATAGGCATCCTGGCCGGCGGCCTTCTTGCCTTTCAGGAATTTGGTGACTTCCTGCACCTTCTGCCAAGTGGTGGGCACGGCCCAGTCGCCCTGATGGCCTTCGTCCTTCCAGGCTTTGGCGAGCTCGGGATCGGAGAAGACGTCGGTGCGATAGTTGAAGGTGTGGCAGTCGCCGTCGATCGAGATGCGGTAGGTCTTGCCGTCCCAGGTGCCGACCGGCGCTTTCAGATAGCCGACATAGTCGTCCATCTCGATCTGCGTCTTGACCCAGTCGGGCATCTCGGAAGCGAGGCCCTTGCCGCAGACATCGCCCTCGAAGGGAGCGCCCATCTCGACGATGTCGAAGTCCACCGTGCCGGTCGCGATCGACTGCTGCAGGCGCGCATTGTAGTCGGCCTGGGCGAGGTCGATCCAATTGATCTTGGCGCCGGTATAGGTCTCCCATGGCTTGAGGAAGCCGCGGAACAGGAGATTATGCAGGTTCTGGTTGTTGAGCCCCATGAAGGTGAGCTCGACACCTTTGAACTCGCCTTCCTTGACATTCGCCTTGGTGGCGCCGAGGCACAATTCACCGACCTTCTGCCAGTCGGCATCGGTCGGCGAGCCCTTGCCCACGCCTGGGATATTCAGAAGCTCCTTGCGCAGATCGGATTGCGCGGCGGCTTCCGGCGCGAAAGCGGTGAGACCGCCGGTGGCGGCGAGCGCCGAAATCGCGGCGGCGCCTTTGAGCACCGTGCGGCGATTGGCCTGCATGGCCAATAGCATGTCATGTTGGTTGATGTTCACGTGTTCTTCCTCCCTTTGCGGACCTGGTTTCCTGGATTCCCATTTGACCGGTTCACTGCCGGTCCTTCGCTAACATGTTAGTATGCGCAGCCGCGAAAGCTGTCAATCGGGCTTCAGCGTTTCAACAGGGCGTCGACTTCCGATCGTGTCGGCATGGAGGGCGCGGTACCCGCCCGGGTCACCGAGATCCCGGCCACCGCCGCGCCGAAACGCGCCGCCTCGAGCGGCGAGGCGCCTTCGGCGAGCGCCGCGGCAAAACCGCCATTGAACGCGTCCCCCGCCCCCGTCGTCTCGACTACGGGACCTGCCTTGAATGCCGGCACGAGCGTGGATTGCGTCTTCGAATGCAGAAGCGCCCCCGCCTCGCCCAGCGTGATGAGTGCGGTGCCGGCGCCCTTTTTCAGAAAAACGTCGCCGGCCTTGCGCGCATCTTCGACCGTCTTGACCTCGATACCGGTCAGCAGCGTCGCTTCACTTTCATTCGGAGTCACATAATCGCAGAGCCCATAGAGCGCGTCGTCGAAGCGCTCCGCCGGCGCCGGATTGAAGATGGTGACGGCACCCGCCTCACGCGCGATCGCGAGGCCGCGCTTGGCCGCGGCAACCGGTTGCTCGAGCTGGGTGATGAAGACTGCCGCGTTGCGGATCGCGTCGGCGGCGGCATCGACATCGGCGGCGGTGATCGTCGCCGCAGCACCCGGCACCACGATGATGGCATTGTCGCCATTCGTGTCGTTGACATAGATGAAGGCGGCGCCGGTCGGCTGGTCGTCCATCTCGACGACACGCGGCATGATGCCTTCTTTCTTCCAGGTCGCCAGCGCGTTGGCGCCGAACTCATCGCGCCCGATCTTGGAGATGAAGTCGACCTTCGCGCCGACGCGGGCGGCGGCGACCGCCTGGTTCGAGCCCTTGCCGCCCGGCCCCATCTTGAAGCCCGACCCGGCAATGGTCTCGCCGATGCCGGGCAACCGCCCGGCACGGAACGCCAGGTCGGCGACGAAGATGCCGAGAATGGCGACGCCCCGACGCCCACTCATCAGTTGAGCCTGAGGCCGGACTCTTTGTCGAAGAGATGGACGAGCTTGGGATCGGGCGCCATCGGCAGCGCCTCGCCCGGCTTGGCGGAGATGCGCTCGCGGAACACCCCGACGATTTTCTGGGCGCCGACCTTGGCGAAGACCTGCGTCTCCGACCCGGTCGGCTCGAGCACCGAGACCTCGGCCTTCACCGCATCGCCGCCGAGCGCGAAATGCTCGGGCCGGATGCCATAGATCGCCGGGCGCCCGTCGGAGCCCTGCGGCGCGGAAGTGAGCGGCAGCGCGACGCCGTCCTCGGTAACGAAGGACGCCTTGCCGTTGAGCTTGATCTTGCCCTTGAGCAGGTTCATCGCCGGCGAACCGATGAAGCCCGCAACAAAGATATTATTCGGCCGGTCATAAAGCTCGAGCGGCGAGCCCGACTGCTCGACGATGCCGTCATGCATCACCACGATGCGGTCGGCCATGGTCATGGCTTCGACCTGGTCATGCGTCACATAGACCGTCGTGGTCTTGAGCCGCTGATGCAGCTCCTTGATCTCGGCGCGCATCTGGACTCGCAGTTTGGCGTCGAGATTGGATAGCGGCTCGTCGAACAGGAACACCTTGGGATCGCGCACGATGGCGCGGCCCATAGCGACGCGCTGGCGCTGGCCGCCCGACAGCTGGCGCGGATAACGCGACAGATAGGGCACGAGGTCGAGGATTTCGGCGGCCCGGCGCACCCGGCTCTCGATCTCGGCCTTGGGCGCGTGGCGCATCTTGAGCGCAAAGCCCATATTCTCGGCCACCGTCTTGTGCGGATAAAGCGCATAGGACTGGAACACCATGGCGATGTCGCGGTCCTTGGGCGGCAGGTCGTTGACCACCTTCTCGCCGATGCGGATGTCGCCCGAGGTGATCGGCTCCAGACCGGCGATCATGCGAAGAAGCGTCGACTTTCCGCAGCCCGAGGGGCCGACCAGGATGACGAATTCGCCGTCCTTGATGCCGATCGACACGCCGTGAATGACCTCTTGCGAGCCATAGGCCTTGCGCACGTCCACGACGTCAACTGAAGCCATGTCTATTCCTCCCGATATGTTTTCTGGATCGGGACGTTATTGCATCTTTTCGGCAGGGTCCAGCGCGGATGCCAATTGCCCGACAAAGAGGCTAGACTCCTCGAATCACGATGGCAGGAACCATGATCAAGCGAATGATAGTGCCGCCGACGCGCGCCACGGCTGCCGCCGACGAATTGCGCCGGCGGATCCTGGAGGGCGACTATCCGGCCGGCATGCAACTCAGGCAGGCGGTCCTGGCCGAGGAATTAGGCATCAGCCGCATCCCGTTCCGCGAGGCGCTCATCCTGCTCGAGGCCGAGGGGCTGGTGCAGCTCGAGGCCCATAAGGGCGCCGTGGTCGCCGGCTTCTCGCCCGAGGAGGTCGAGGAATTGTTCGAGTTCCGCGCCCTTCTCGAGCCCGCGCTGCTCGAGAAGTCGGCTCCGCATCTGACCGAGGCAGACTATGCCGAGCTCGACGCGATCCTGCGCGAATACAGCGACGAATTACGCACCCACAATCCCGGCCGCTGGGGCGCGCTCAACACCGAGCTCCATGCCCTGCTCTATCGCCGCGCCCAAAGCCCGCGCATGCTCGCCACCGCCGACCAGTTGCTCAAGAGCACCGACCGCTTCACCCGCATGCAGCTCTATTACACCGACGGACGCGCCCGGGCCGAGAAGGAGCATCTCGAGATCGTGACCGAATGCCGGGCCGGCAATGTGAAGAAGGCGGCCAAGCTGCTGCGCCAGCACATCCTGACCGCCGGCGAGGCCCTGGTCAGCCTCCTGCGCGAGCGCCAGCAGGCGCCCACCGGATAACCCATCGACGAAACTTGACATCCTGCTCGGGCGGCCACAGAGTGAAACCGGTTTCACTTTACAGAATTCCGGGGGAGCTTGCGGCTCGATCTCACCATTCTTGGGCCCTATCTGGGTTTTCTGGGCGAAGGCGCGCTGCTGACGGCGGTGATCTGCCTGCTGTCGCTGGCGGGCGCGGTCATTCTCGGCATGCTGGTCGCCATCGCCCGCACCTCCCAGACCGCGTGGATTCGGCGGCTCGCCTTTGTCTATGTCGACGTCTTCCGCAACATCCCCTTCATCGTGCAGTTGTTCTTCTTCTATTACGGCCTGCCCGAGATCGGCATCTATATCGACGCCATCACCACCGGCGTGATTGCCCTGTCGATCGCCGGCGGCGCCTATGCGTCGGATGCCATCCGCTCCGGCATCCTCGCCATCGACAACGGCATCCTCGAAGCGGCCGAGGTCAGTGGCCTGTCGAAGCGCGTCACCTTCACCCGCATTGTGCTGCCCATCGCGCTTCGCACGTCAGTCCGCCCTTTGGGCTCGGTGTTGATCAATATGATCCTCACCTCCTCAATTCTCTCGACCATTACCGTCAATGAGCTTACCGGCCAGGCCAAGATCGTCGCCTCCGACACCTTCCGGCCCTTCGAGGTCTATGCGGTGCTGCTCGTCGTCTATGCCGCTTTGACCTGGCTCGTCTCGATCGGCATCTCTCGCCTGCATAAGCGCCTCAACCGCGACCTCGCCGGCGAGGCCGCCTGATGCGTTACACCGACTTCACCACCTATGATCTGCTGCTCCTGGCGCAGGGTCTCGGCGTCACCGTCGGTCTCTTCCTCGTTACCTCGCTGATCGGTCTGGTGATCGGTGTGCTCTGGGGCGTCGTCCGCTTCTATCGTGTTCCCCTCCTCACGCCGCTCATCACCTTCATCGCCGAGCTTCTGAAGAACTCGCCGGTGCTGGTTCAGCTCTTCCTCGTCTTCTTCGGCTTTCCGGCCTTCTTCCATTTGAACGTCACGCCGGTCCAGGCGGCGATCGTGACGCTCTCGGCCAATACCGCCGCCTTCATCTATGTGATCGCGGTCTCGGCCATCGAGTCGGTTGGGCGCGACCAGATCGACGCGGCGCGCGCTTTCGGCCTGAGCCGCTGGCAGGTCCTGCGCCATGTGATCGCCCCGCAGGCGGCGGCCTTCTCAATCGGCCCGCTGACAGCGCTCCTCGTCAACCAGCTCCAGGTGACGTCGCTCATTTCGGTCATCGGAGTCATGGATCTCGCCAAGATCGGCGCCACGCTCAATCTGCGCACGCTGAAGCCCTTCATTGTCTGGGCGGTGGTGGGCCTCCTCTACTACCTTACCGCCAAGATCATCGCCGCAGCGGGCGCGCGTTACGAAGCGCGCCTGCGCCGCTTCAGCGAATTCCGAGGCCTCTAGAATGCTGAAAGTCGAAAACGTCAAGAAAGCCTTCGGCGCCGTGACCGTCCTCGACGGCGTCAACCTCACCGTGTCGCCGGGCGAAGTGGTGTCGATCCTGGGCTCTTCGGGGTCGGGCAAGTCGACACTCATCCGCTGTATCAACGGGCTCGAAAAACTCAATGGCGGCCGCATCGTCATCGACGACTTCGATGTCGCCAAACCGAAGGAGCTCGCCGAGGCGCGCAAGCGTTCGGCCACCGTCTTCCAGCTCTTCAATCTCTATCCGCATATGACGACGCTGCAGAATGTCGCCCTGGCGCCAGTCGAGGTGCTGAAGCGGCCGCGCGCCGAGGTCGAAGAAGAGGCACGCGCCTTGCTCGCCTCCGTCGGCCTGTCCGACAAAGTGAATGCCTATCCGGCCCATCTCTCCGGCGGCCAGCGCCAGCGTGTCGGCATCTGCCGGGCACTGGCCATGAAGCCGCGTTATCTGCTCCTCGATGAGGTGACGAGCGCGCTCGATCCCGAAATGACTGCCGAGGTATTGGCCATTCTGGCCAAGCTCGCGCGCGAGGGCACGACGATGCTCTTCGTCACCCACGAGGTCGAGTTCGCCCGCCAGATCTCCAACCGCATCGTGTTTCTAGACAAAGGCGTGCTGCTGGTCGACTTGCCGACAGAGGACTTCTTCGCTGCCTCGGGCGGCCTCGCCCAGCCGCGCATCGCCCAATTCCTTTCCAAGATGAAGAAAGACTGACCGTCCATGTTGTTGATTGCCAATGCCGAAGCCTGGCCCGGATTTCCGACCACGGTCGATATGCTGAAGACGGGCGCCGACAGCCTGACCGCGCTGGTCAACGGCATCAGCATGGTCGAGGCCGATCCTCGTGTGCGCAGCGTCGGTTATGGCGGCTGGCCCAATATGCTGGGTGTCATGGAATGCGATGCCGGCGTGATGGATGGCAATACGCGCGAAGTCGGAACGGTCGGCGCGGTGCCGAACACCATCCAGACGGTCAGGCTCGCGCATGAGGTGATGAAGCGCCTGCCGCATGTGATGCTGACCGGTGACGGCGCCCGTCGCTTCGCCAGCGAGATCGGCTTTTCGCTCGACGACGTGCTCTATCCCGACAGCAAACGTGTCTGGTGGGAGCGCCTCGAGAAGGAGCTCACCCCCGAGGCGCTGGCGAAATTTCCTGACATTCCTTTCGCGCCCCTGAGCCGGACCATCACTGACCCTGAGCGGGTGCGCGACACGACGGTTTTCCTCAGCGCCGATGCCGAGCACGGCATTCATGTCGCCACCTCGACCTCGGGCTGGGCCTGGAAATATCCGGGACGCCTGGGCGACAGCCCGATTCCCGGCGCCGGCTTCTATGCCGATAGCCGTTATGGCGCGGCTGCCTGCACCCATACGGGCGAGATGACCATGCGCTGCGCGACCGCACGCAGCATCGTGCTCGCCATGAAGCTCGGCCGGACATTGAGCGACGCGGTGAAGCTCGCTGTCGACGATCTGGCTGACTTGTCCGGCGGCTTTCTCGGTGGCGTGGTGATCCACGCCGTCGACGCAAAAGGAAATCATGAGGTCGCGAATTTCCAGTGCGCGGAAGAGATCCGTTACTGGCTCTGGCAGGACAACATGGCCGAGCCGGAATTGCGTGTAGCCAAAACTTTCTAGAGGAGGAGTGAAGATGAAAAAACTGATGACTGCCTTTGCCGCGCTAGCGCTCGTCGCCGGCCTGGCGACTTCCGCCCTGGCCGGCGCCATCGACGATATTCGTTCGCGCGGCACCGTGCGTATCGGCGTATCGCTGGGCGGTGAGCCGATCGGCTTCCGCGACGCCCAGAACAATCCGGTCGGCTACGACGTCGACGTCGCCAACCGTCTCGCCGAAAAGCTCGGCGTGCCGGTCGAGCTCACCGACGTTTCCGGCGACGCCCGCATCTCGATGCTGGTCTCGGGCCAGCTCGACATCGTCGTCGCCAATACCTCGGCGACGCTCGAGCGCGCCAAGACCGTCAATTTCTCGATCCCCTACAACCGGGCAGGCCTGCGCGTCATCGTGCAGAAGGGCTCCGGCATCGCCAAGCTCGAGGATCTCGCCGGCAAGAAGATCGTGGTCGGCCGCGGCACCACCGGCGAGACCTTCATCAAGAAGGCGGTCCCGACCGCCGAGCTCGTCTATGTCGACCAGTTCGCACCCGACGGTGTCCTGCAACTGACGCAGAAGCGTGTCGACGCGGCGATCGAGGATTCGTCCCTCCTCGATTATCTCGCCACCAAGAATCCGGATCTGGTGACGTTGTCCGGCCTCTATTCCAACGACCCGATCGGCATCGCCGTCGCCAAGGGCGATCCCGAATTCGTGCGCTGGATCGACATGTTCGTATCCGATTACATCCAGTCGGGCGCTTATGAAGCGAACTACAAGAAGTGGTGGGGCGAGACCGCCAATCCGCCGGCCCTCACGCCGCTTTGGTAACGGTTTAACCCGCCGTTGAGCGAGAAATGAATCGCGTCGGTATGGCTGTGGGCTTCTGGCCTGGCGTGAAGGCATCGGGTGTGGTGAGGAACCGCATCACGTGCCGCACATAGGCCAGCTTGTCATAGCCGATCGACGCGATCGGATAGGCATCGAAATCGAGCAGCGACAGATTGTCGAAGCCATAGAGCCGGAAGCGCCGCGGCCGGTTGCCGGAGAATTCGGCGCGGCAGGCATCGAGAATGCCCATCGCCATGGCGTCGGACGTGCAGAAGATAGCATCGGGACAATCGCCGCCGGCAAAGCTCTTTGCCGCGTCATGACCGCTGGCATAGGAGTAGTCGCCCTGGACGCTGTTGACGAGCTTGATGCCATGGCGCGAAAAGGCCTGGCGATAGGATGCGACACGGGCCTGCTCGACCAGCGAGGAGGCGCGACCGGTGACGAGCCCGGCGGTCGCGACACCTTTGCCCGCCGCATCGGCCACCGCTTCGCCGATCCCTTGCGCCTCATCGGCGATGACCGCCGGCGATTGCCGGTCATGCCGGCCATTGAGCATCACGACGAGGTCGGAGCGGAACATCTGCCGGACCGTCGCCGCATCGGCGAAGTCCGAGAATACGAGCGCGGCATCGACGTGATAGGCAATGCCTTGGCGCAGGAATTCTTCCGCTCGGTCGTTCGAGCCGACACGGATGAGAATGACCTGCTTGCCGATCGCCTGGGTCTCGGCGAGGAGCAGGTCGAAGAGGTCGAGATCGGAGAGATCATGGATGTGGTTGACGACCACCGCGATCAGATTCACCGTCTTGGTCGTCAGGCTCTGGGCCAGGAGATTGACGCGAAAGCCAAGCTCCTGCGCGGCCTTCAGCACGCGGTCGCGCTTGTCGGGCGAGACCGGGCGTTTCTCCGCCGAAAGGGCCCGCGACGCGACGGCGCGGGAAACCCCCGCGAGATCGGCCACATCCTGGATCGTCGGGGTCGCCCGCTGTCTTTCACTCATGCTTCTGTTCTAATCCGGTATGCTGCTCGAATCGATAGGCTGAAATGATCATCTGCTTTGACATTGGCGGTTCGGCGATCAAGGGCGCCCTGGCGAAAAGTCCGTCGGCGCTGACCTCGCTTGGCCGCCGGCCGACGCCGCCTGATGATTTCGATGCCTTCGTTGCAGTCGTCGCCGCCATGGCGGGCGATGGCGATGCGCCCGTCGCTATCGCCATCACGGGCGTCATCGATCCGGATACCGGCATCATCAAATGCGCCAACATCCCCTGTGTCGACGGCACACCGCTTGCCGCCGAGCTCACGCGGAGACTGAATCGGCCGGTGCTTGTCGCCAATGACGCCGACTGCTTCGCTCTGGCCGAGGCGCTCGAGGGCGCCGGCCGTGGCCACACCATCGTCTTCGGCGTCATTCTCGGCAGCGGCGTCGGCGGCGGCCTGATCATCGATGGGCGCATTATCACCGGACCTGGCGGTTTTGCCGGTGAATGGGGCCACGGCCCCGTCGCCGCCATAACGGCCGGCACGCCACCTGCCGCCATTCCGAATTTCGTCTGCGGCTGCGGCCTCAAGGGCTGCGTCAACACAATCGGCGGCGCACGCGGCATGGAAGTGCTGCACCGTCACATCCACGGCCTCGACCTGCCGAGCACGGCCATCATGTCGGCATGGCTCGCCGGCGACAAAGCAGCCGAACGCACCATCGACTGTCAGATCGATCTGCTGGCGGGCCCGCTGGCGGTCGCCATCAATATTGTCGGTGCCGGCAAGGTGCCGGTGGGCGGCGGCCTGGCGCGCGAACCGCGCTTTATCGCCAGGCTTGACGAAGCGGTTCGCGCCCGCATTCTGCGCCGGCTCGCCACGCCTCTGGTCGTGCCGGGCGAGTTGGCGCTCGATCCAGGCCTCGTCGGCGCGGCCCTTCTCGGATTCTTGGAGCGAATGAAATGACGAAACCCTTGCTCGAAGTCTGCGTGGCGGATGCCGAAAGCCTCGCCGCCGCGATTGCCGGCGGCGCCGATCGCATCGAGCTCTGCTCGGCCCTCGAGCTGGGCGGCCTCACCCCTGCCCCGGGCCTCATGCGGCTCGCCGCCAAGGCGCCGATCCCGGTCTATGCCATGGTGCGCCCGAGAAGCGGCGACTTCGTCTTCACGTCCGATGAGTTGGACATCATGCGTGCCGATATCGACGCCGTCCGTAGCGCCGGCCTGGCCGGCGCCGTCATCGGCGCCTCGCTATTGGATGGCACGCTCGATGAGGTCATGCTGCGGCATCTGCGCGACCATGCCCAGGGACTCGGCCTCACCTTGCACCGCGCATTCGATCTCGTGCCGGACTTTTCCGCCGCGGTCGAAACCGCGATAGGGATCGGCATCGAACGCATACTGACATCGGGCGGCGCTCGGTCGGTGCCGGAGGGAATTCCAGCCCTGAGGTCCATTCATGCCGCCGCGGGCGGACGCATCTCCATCATGCCCGGCGGCGGGCTGACGGCTCAGAATGTCGGCGAGCTGCTGAAGGCCGTCCCGGTTGCGGAAGTCCACAGTTCCTGCTCACTTCCGCGCGCCACGCCGGATCAACGAGCTGTCGAGTTGAACCTCGCGGAGCGCAGCCATCGCCGCACCAGCGCGGCGACGGTCGCAGGCTTCAAGGCCGCGTTGGAACACCCCGTCAGCTGAATCAAAGTCTCAGCCTCCCACCCTAAGCGATTATTTCGATTCATTTTTCCCTCGTAGCGCGCAGCGACGGGGGACAACCCGTTTTGGGTGCTTGACGTCCTTTGCGACTGAGGTAACGTTAGTGGTATGACAGGTATACCAGTCGAAAACCGACCTATACGTCCGCAAAAGCTCTATGAGCAGGTGTCGGCGCGGCTCGAAGCCCGCATCATCGACAAGACCTATGACATCGGCGATCTGCTGCCGTCGGAGCGGGACCTGATGCGGGAATTCGGCGTCGGCCGCCCGGCGATCCGCGAGGCGCTGATCCATTTGCGTAATATGGGCCTGGTAGAATTGCGCTCGGGCGAGCGCGCGCTGGTCATCCGCCCTACCCCGGAAGTTGTCGTCGAGGCGCTGTCGGGCGTGGCCAAGCATATGCTTACGGCGACCGATGGGGTGCGCAACTTCCAGAACGCTCGGCTGTTCTTCGAAGTGGGCCTCGCCCGCCATGCCGCCGCCCATGCGACCGCCGAGGATATCGAGCAACTGCACGCCGCCCTCGAGATCAACCGCGCGGCGCTCGACGACCTGGCGCGCTTCGAGAAGACCGACGTCGCCTTCCACTATGTCCTGGCGGTCATTCCGCGCAACCCGATCTTCCCGGCCATTCACGCGGCCATCGCCGAATGGCTGGTGCAGCAGCGTCACATCACCTTGAACTGGCGCGGCCGCAAGGGCACCGCCGAGCAGGCCTATCAGGCCCACAAGGCCATCTATGAGGCGGTCGCCGCGCGCGATCCCGACCGTGCCGAGAAGGCCATGCGCGACCACCTCGCCCATGTCGCCAGCGTGTTCTGGGAAGCGATGGAGTCCGATACATGAGTGGCTATGTCATCCTGGTCGATTTCCTGCTGAAGCCGGGGAGCAAGGCCGAGTTTCGCCGCGCCATCGACGCCAATGCGAAAGCCTCCTGCCGCACCGAGGCGGGCTGCCGCCAGTTCGATGTCGTCGAGCCCAGGGACGACCCCGACCGCATCGTTCTCTACGAGATCTATGACGACCGCGCTGCCTTCGAGGTGCATCTGAAGACGCCGCATCTCGCCGCCTTCGAGGCTGCGAGTAACCACCTCGTGACCAAGAAGACCGTGATCGCCGGCGACCTCGTCTGCGAAGGATCGAAAAAATAGTTCTGGGAGAAATTCGATGAGTGTTTCCGGCCTCAAGGCCATGTCGAAAACCAAAGCGCCGAAATTCGGGCATTTCATCGTGGAATTCGCCACGCCCGGCATCGGCCATATCATGAAATCGGCGGGCTGCGACTTCACTTTGTTCGATCTCGAGCATTCGGGCTTCGGCTTCGAGACGGTGAAGAGCGCGCTGCGTTATTTCGAGGCCGCCGATCTGCCCGCCATCGTGCGGGTGCCGTCGCGAGAATATCACCACATCGCCCGCGCCATGGACATGGGTGCCGAGGGCCTCATGTTGCCGATGGTCGGCAATGTCGAGGAAGTGCGCCACATCGTGAATTCGATGAAATATCATCCGCAGGGCAAACGCGGCGTGGCGCTGCAGGTGGCGCATGACCGCTACCGGCCGGGCGCCGTCGCCGACAAATTCACCACCGCCAACAACCGCACCACCCTCTTCTGCCAGATCGAGACGTTGGAAGGCGTCGAGAATGCCGACGCCATGGCGGCGATCGACGGCGTCGACTGTCTGTGGGTCGGCCATTTCGACCTGTCGGTATCGCTCGGCATTCCCGGCCAGTTCGAGCACAAGGATTTCAAGCGCGCCATCGAGCGCACCATCGCCGCCACCAAGAAGCACAAGAAGGCCCTCGGCCGTCTCGTGCCCAATGTCGAGACCGGCATCGCGATCAACAAGCAGGGTTTCGACTTCGTCTGCTATTCGGGCGATGTCTGGCTGCTTCATGCTGCGATCGAGGACGGCATCAAGAAGCTGCGCGCCGGCTGCAAGAAGAAATAGATGAAACGCGCATCCGCACCCTTCATCTACTTTCCGTCATCCCGGCGAAAGCCGGGATCCAATAAATTCGCGCAGACGAACAGCCCTGCTCGCGTGGCGAGGCTTTTGTGGATCCCGGCTTTCGCCGGGATGACGGTAAACTGGGAAAGAGGAGGCCCCGATGCCTGAACCATTTCGCGTCGCCCTCTCCGGCGACTTCAGGAAGGCTGACGGATCACCCACCTATCCGGATTTCGATCTGGCGCCCCTGAAGAGCGCGCCCAATGTCGAGACGGTTTTTCTCGACTCCGCCAATCCCCTGCGCGCCGACCAACTCGAGGACTTCGACGCGTTGATCCTGCTCGCGCACCGTTTCAGCGCCGAGAGCGTGCCGAAATCGGGCCGGCTCGCCGTCGTCGCGCGGTTCGGCGTCGGTTATGACACGGTCGACGTGCCGGCCTGCAGCAAGGCCGGCATCGCGCTGGTGATCACGCCCGACGGCGTGCGCCGCCCGGTTGCCGTCTCGATCATCACCTTCATCCTCGCCTTGACCGGGAAACTCCTGATCAAGGACGGGCTCACCCGCCAGGCAGCCGTCGGCTTCGCCAAGCGCTCCGACCATATGGGTGTCGGCCTCGTCGGCCGCACCCTGGGCTCGATCGGTATCGGCAATATCGGCGCCGAGATGTTCCGCATGGCGAAGCCCTTCGACATGAAATTCATCGCCCATGATCCCTTTGCCGACAAGAAGATGGCAGCCGAACTCGGCATCGAGCTCGTTTCGCTGGAAGATGTCTTCCGCCGCTCCGACATCGTGTCGGTGAGCTGCCCGTTGAGCCCCGAGACGTTTCATCTCGTCAATGCCGAGCGCCTCGCTTTGATGAAACCGACCGCTTATTTCATCAACACCGCGCGCGGTCCCATCGTCGACCAGAAGGCGTTGACCAAAGCGCTGCAGGACCGTCGCATCGCCGGCGCCGGACTCGACGTGCTGGAGCAGGAGCCGCCCGATCTCGACGATCCGATCCTCAAGCTCGATAATGTCATCCTGGCGCCGCATGCTTTGTGCTGGACCGACCAGTGCTTCGCCGGCAACGGCGCCGCCGATGTGAGGGCCGTGCTCGAAGTCCAGCATGGCCGCGAGCCGCGCGGCATCGTCAATCGAGATGTGCTGAAGCATCCGGACTGGCAGCGACGTCTCGCCGCCTTCGCCAAGAAATTCGGAGAACAATGAGAAGAAGAGTCGATTCCAAGAACTAAGTCCGGCCGACAGAAGCCGGTGGAATTCCAAGCGCAGACGTGCCGACGGAAAATCAACTGGGAGGAATGACGACCATGAATGACCGTGAAAAGCGTGATTTCCAAGCCGGTCTCAATGCCGAGATCGATGCCTGGCTCAAAGGCGAGAACACCCGCCGCAGCTTCATCAAGAAATTCGGCCTGATGACCGGCCTTCTCGCGACGTCCAGCGGAATTTTGAGCCCCTGGGCCGAGAACGCCCTGGCGCAGGCCGCCGTCGATCTGGCCGATCCGGCATCGCCGCTCGGCAAGGCGCAGGCCGCGGCGATGAAGGCCTCGACCGAAGGCCCGGCTGACGGCTCGGCCTATCGCGCCGCGCAGGCCGCCAAGCAATTTGCGGGCGTCACCCTCAACATGACCTATGAAGCGGGTCTCCAGGCGCTCGATCCGCGCAACTTCTCAGGCCCGGTCTGGGAGCAGCTCACCGGCATCAAGTCGAATGTCGTCGAGCTGTCCAATCCCGACCAATATTCGAAGGCCGTCGCCGAGCATATCGCCGGCTCCGGCGCCTATGACGTGCTCGACATCTCGCCCGCCTGGACGCCGTCGCTCGCCGATGGCGGCGTGATCGCGCCGCTCGACGACTACATCGCCAAATACATGAACCAGGCGGATCTAGACGATGTTCATCCGCTCTACAAGGCTCTGCCCACCTACAAGGGCAAGATCTGGGGCTTCTTCGATGATGGCGATATGTTCGCGCTTTATTATCGCAAGGACATCTTCGAGGATGCGAAGCTGAAGGAGGCCTATCAGGCCAAGTTCTCGAAGGCGCTCGAGCCGCCCAAGACCTGGGAGGACTATGCCCAGGTGGCCCAGTTCATCACCGACAACCTGGCGCCCAATGTCTATGGCGCCGGCCACTTCCGTAAAGCGGGCAGCCCCGGCAACCAATTCGACTTCCTGCAGCAATACCGCGCCAATGGCGGCGTCCTGTTCAGCGATGACATGAAGGCCGGCCTCAATTCCGATGCCGGCATGAAGACGCTGACCAACATGCTGGCGGCGAATGCGGCTTCGATCCCCGGCAATAACGAGCTTGATGCCGTCTCGCTGTGGGCGGCGTTTCTGCAGGGCAAGGTGGCGATGATCTATTCATGGCCGCCGACAGGTCGCATGGCGGCGAACTACTCGCAAAGCGCCAAGGCGATCAACTTCATCCCGCAATCCTCCATCGCGGGCAAGGTCGGCTATGCCGTGGTGCCGGGCAATCCGGAACATGCGACGGGCTACAACAAGGCGCTGTCGGCCGACTCGAAGAATGCCGAGGCCGCCTATCTCTTCATGCAGTGGGTGACCTCGCCGCCGGTGTCGCTCGCCCGCGTGATGCTGCCTTATGCGCTGCGCGACCCCTACCGCCTGTCGCATTTCAAGTCGGATCTCTATGGCGAGCTGTTCCCGAGCGCCAAGGAGTATCTGATCAATCTCAACAACTCAGCCAATGTCGGCCTGCTCGATATCATCATGCCGGGCGCCCAGGATTACTTCCTGAGCCTCGACCGCCTGTGCACGTCGGTCTGGGCCGGCACCGATCCCAAAGCGGCGCTCGAAACCGCCGCCGCCGAATGGGACCAGACAACGGAGCGCCTCGGCGTCGATCAGCAGAAGGCCTTCTACGCCGAGTTCAAGAAACTGCCTGGCGCTTCCGCCGACAACACGGTCGAGAAGCTGGGGCTCGCGGTGAAGCTTTGAGACTCTGCAATTAGTTCCCCCTCTCCCGTCCGAAGGATGGGAGAGGGTGCCCGACAAGGCGGGTGAGGGCTCTTTGACTCGCAACGTAGAAACCGTGAGAACTTTGACTAACTTTAAGAAGAGCCCTCATCCGGCCTTCGGCCACCTTCTCCCACGCTACGCGCGGGAGAAGGGAAAATTATGGACGTGCGAGGAATAAGCTGATGAATGAAGCCTCCTCCACCCGCATCGATACGCTCTCCGAATGGAGCGACCGGCATTTCAAATGGCTGCTTGTCGCGCCGGCTGTACTCCTCATCCTGGCGCTGTCGGTCTATCCCCTGCTCTTTTCGGTCTGGGTGCTGTTCGTCAATTACGACTTCACCGTGCCGGGCCATGGCTTCGTCGGCTTGCGCAACTTCACCCGGGTGCTTGCCGATCCGGTCGCCCGCTGGTCGCTCTGGGTGACAGTGCTGCTGTCGGCAATCAATGTCACCATCGAGTTCCTGCTCGGCCTCGCTTTGGCGCTGGCGATGGTCAAGAGTTTCCGCGGCCGCGGCCTCATCATGTCGCTCCTGATCATCCCGCTATTCATCAGTCCGGTGATCGTCGGCCAGGCCTGGGCTCTGCTGCTGCAACGGCCCTTCGGCCCCACCAATTACGTGCTGAGCCAGATCCTTGGCTTCGAGGTGACCATCGGGTGGCTTACTCAGGCGCCGTGGAATTTCATCGCTCTCATCCTCGCCGATGTCTGGCAGTGGACGCCTTTCATGTTCGTGATCCTGCTCGCCGGCCTCACCGCCATTCCGCCCAACCTCTATGAAGCTGCCGAGCTCGACGGCGTCGATGGCTGGCGCGCTTTCTGGTGGATCACCCTGCCGCAGCTCGGGCCGATGATCATGCTCGCCGTCACCTTCCGTATCCTCGATGCGGTGCGCCTGTTCGACACCATCTTCGTGATGACCGGCGGCGGCCCCGGCACCAATACCTATACGAGCTCCTTCTATCTCTACACGCTGGGCTTCACCCAGTTCCACCTCTCGGAGGCAACCGCCGGCGCCTGGATGTTCCTTATCATCACCGCCGTCCTGATCACCTTCCTGGTGCGGCGCCTGCTCAAGGCGGAACCGACATGAACCGCTTTACCCGCGCCAATGTCGCTCGCACACTGCTCCTGGGCTTTTTCCTGCTCTTCACCTTCGTGCCGCTCTATTGGATGTTCATCACCTCGATCAAGCCGAGTGACGACTATCTGGCGGTGCCGCCGGTCTGGTTTCCGGCCGAGCCGACGATCCTGCATTATACGGCGGCCCTCTTCGCCTATCGCGGCCTCGACGGCCTCATCAACAGCGTGATCATCTCGGCCGCGGCGACCCTGCTGTCGACGGTGCTCGGCACGCTGATGGCCTACAGCCTCGCCCGCTTCAACACCGGCGGCCAGCACCTTTCCTTCTGGGTTTTGTCGCAGCGCTTTCTGCCGCCCATCGCCACCGTGCTGCCGATCTTTCTGATCTATCGCGCTCTCGGCCTGCATGACACTCATTTCGGCCTGATCATCGCCTATACCGTCTTCACCTTGCCGGTGACGGTGTGGATGATGTTCGCCTATTTCCGGCAGATGCCGAAGTCACTCGAGGAAGCCGCCCTCGTCGACGGTTGCACCCGCTGGCAATCCTTGCGCCGGGTTGCCATTCCGCTCGCAATGCCCGGCATCGTCGCCGCCGCCGTCTTCGCCTTCATCGCCTGCTGGACGGAATTTTTCTTCGCGCTGATCCTGACCAGCCAGACCGCCTTCACCTTGCCGACCGTGTTCCGCGCCTTTCTCGGCTTCCAGGGCGCTCAATATGGCGAGGCAAGCGCGCTTGCGATGGTGTCGCTGGTGCCGTCGATCATTCTCGGCATTCTCGTCCAGCGCCATCTGGTGCGCGGGCTGACCCTTGGCGCCGTGCGCGGCTAGAAAGGAACGACATGGCTCACGTCACCATTAAGGGTCTGCACAAACATTTCGGGGCGGTGCATGTCGTGAAGGGCATCGACCTCGCCATCGCCGATGGTGAGTTCACCGTTCTGGTCGGCCCCTCGGGCTGCGGCAAATCCACCTTGCTGCGCACCATCGCCGGGCTCGAGCAGGCGAGCGAGGGCACGATCGAGATCGCAGGCAAGGTGGTCAACGACACCCGCCCGCGCGACCGTGACGTGGCCATGGTCTTCCAGGATTATGCGCTTTATCCCCATATGACCGTCGCGCAGAATATCGGCTTCGGCTTGCGCGCTCGTAACTTTCCCAAACCGGAGATCGAGACGCGGGTCAAGCGCGCCGCCAAGATGTTGAATATCGACCAGCTTCTCGACCGCCTGCCGCGCCAGCTGTCGGGCGGCCAGCGCCAGCGCGTCGCCATCGGCCGCGCCATCGTCCGCAATCCGCAGATTTTCCTCTTCGACGAGCCGCTCTCCAATCTCGATGCGCAATTGCGCGACGAGATGAGGAGCGAGATCAAGCGCCTGCACCAGGAACTCGGCGCCACCATGATCTATGTGACGCATGACCAGATCGAGGCGATGACGCTCGCCGACCGGATCGTGCTCATGAATGCCGGCCAGATCGAGCAGTCGGGCACCCCGCTCGAGCTTTACGAGAGGCCCAGGACGCGCTTCGTCGCGGGCTTCCTCGGCTCGCCCAAGATCAATTTCATCAAAGCCAGGCTGGACAGCGCCGGCATAGTCTTCGGAGACGGCCAGACACTCAAGCTTCCAGCGGCGGATGCCCAACGCCACGCCGCCGATGTCGGCAAACCGGTTCTGTTCGCGATCAGGCCGCAGCATATCGACCGCGCCCCGGGGACCGGGCCCGCCCATATCAAGAGCACCGTCGACCTCGTTCAACCGACGGGTGCACGCACCTATGTAACCTTCACGATCGGCGGCGAACCGGTCATGGCCGAGCTCGACGCCCATGATGCCGGCAAGCCCGGCGATGAAATAGCCATTGCCCTGGACCTCGCGCATTTCCTATTGATTGATCCCGAAAGCGGGAACGTCCTGGGGAGATAAGCATGACCGACAAGCAGCCATCACGCGCCGTGCGGCTGTTCGGCACCGACGAGCCGGTGGAGCCGCCGCGCATCGTGACGGCGGGCGCGCTCAGCGTCGAATTCGAGGCCGGCAATCTGCGGTATATACGTTATGGCGGCATCGAGATGATCCGCGCCATCTCCTTCATCGTGAGGGACAGGAACTGGGCCACTTACACGCCCCTCCTCTCCAACTTGATGATCGAGGAGGACGGCGACAGCTTCACCATCAGCTACGACGCCGAGACGAAGGACAAGCAGCAGTCCTTCCGCTACGCGGCCAGGATCACCGGGGCCGCCGACGGCAGCATCGAATTCGCGGCCGAAGGCGAGGCGGTGACCGATTTCGTCACCAACCGCACCGGCTTCGTGGTGCTGCACCCGATCGCTGGAGTTGCAGGCAAGCCTGCCTGGGTCGAGACGGCGGACGGCAAAAGGGTCGACACGAGCTTCCCCGATCTCATCTCGCCCGCCCAGCCGATCATGAATATGCGCGCCATCACGCATGAATTTGCGGCCGATGCCCGCGTCACCTGCCGCATGGAAGGCGATGTCTACGAAATGGAGGACCAGCGCAACTGGATGGACGCCTCCTACAAGACCTATGTCCGCCCGCTGGCGAAGCCCTGGCCCTATGAGCTGAAGAAGGGCGAGAAGCTGCAGCAGAAAGTATCGCTGCGCCTCGACGGGAAAGCGCCCGAGGCCAATGCCAAGACAAAGCCCGTCACCATAAGGGTGGGCAAATGGCTCGGCGCCGTTCCACCATTGGGCGTCGGCCTCGCGCCGGAAGACGCGGCCTCGGCCGCCAAGGCGGCGCCGCTTCTGGGCCAGATCAAGCCGGCTTATGTCATCTGCCACTACGACACGCGCCTCGGCCACGATCAGAAGGCGCTGAGCGCGATGCTCAAGGTTGCACGGGCAATCAAGGCGGATGCCTGGCTCGAAGCCGTCGTCACCAAGGTCGACGGCTTTGAAGACGAGATCGACGGCCTCGCCAAACAGGTCGCACGGCTCAAATCGCCTTTCAAGTCGGTGTTCCTATCGCCCGCTTCGGACATGAAGAGCACCCAGCCGACCGGGCCCTGGCCACCCTGCCCGCCGCTGGCGGACATCTACCGCCTCGCCCGGCGCCTGTTTCCCGGCACGCGTATCGGCGGCGGCATGATGAGTTACTTCACCGAGATCAACCGCAAGCGCCCGCCTGCGGCGCAGGCCGATTTCATCTCCTTCACCAACTCCGCCCTCGTCCATGCGAGCGATGACCGTTCGGTGACCGAAGGATTGGAAGCACTTCCGGCAATGGCCAAGAGCGTCCGGGCCTTCAGCGGCGGCAAGCCCTTCGCGGTTGGCCCCAGCGCCATCGGCATGCGCTTCAATCCCTATGGCGCCGCCCCCCAGGCCAATCCCAACGATGTACGCCAGGCGATGAACCGCAATGACCCGCGCCAGCGCGGTCTGATCGGCGCCGCCTGGGCCTTGGCCTATTTCGCCCATTTCGCCCGCAGCGGCGCCAGCGCCATCGCGCTCGGCGGGCTGACCGGCCCGTTTGGCGCTCTCTACAGCAAAACCGCGTGGCCGCAGGCCTGGTACGACGAGAACAAGGGCCTCTATCCCGTCTTCCACCTCCTGCGCGGGCTGGCGCGGCTTGCCGGCAACGATCTTCTCGGCCTCGAGATCAGCCGGCCACGCGACGTTCAGGCATTGGCGGCGCGGCGTCCGGACGGCAAGACCGAATTGTGGCTCGCCAATCTCACCGGCGAGGCCATCACTGTCGATATCGGCGTACTGTTCAAGGGCGGACGCCAGATGGTCCTGGATGAGCACCGCTTCACCCAGGCGGCGGATAAGGCCGAGTTCCTCGACAGAAGCAGAGGCAAGGTGGAAACGTCGCGGCTGACGCTCGACGCCTATGCCACCTGCCGGGTTATTTCGCCCTAGATCACGATGAGTTTGGGTCGAATCAACCCAAACTCATAAACGTGATCGATTCTTATATGTTAGCGCGGGATTCTAGCGAAAAACCGGAGTCCACTTTTTCGCATCCCGCGCTAGCTTGAAGTTTGCGACCAGCGCGACTCGCGCGGTGACTCGCCGAAGCGCTCGCGATAGCGCGTCGAGAAATGCGACTGGCTGGCAAAGCCGCACAGGAAGGCGACCTGCTGCAGGCTGTTGCCGGTGCGATAGGCGATGAGAATCTGCCGCCGCGCCTCCTGCAGACGGAGCTCCATCAGCTCGTGGCCGAAGGTCGTGCCATGCATCTTGAACAACTTGAACAGATAGCGCAGCGAAATTCGGTGCGCCTGGGCCACCTTGGCCGGTGACAATTCGCCATCGCCCAGATGCTCCTTCATAAAGGCGCTCAGGCGCTTGAACATCACATGGGCGAGTGAGCGGTCCTCGAATTCCTGCTGTCCCTCCTGCTGCGCCGTTTCCAGCATCAGGCAGAGCATGTCGAGAAGCGGCTCCGACAGCCGGTCCGCCGCCTCCGGCGACCAGGGCATGTCCGGCCGCATCAGGCGCGTCGCCATCTGCCCGATCGCTGCGGAGAGCGTCGCATTGGCGATGTTTTCGCGCGCGCAGAGCGTGTCGATGGCCGGCAAGCGTCCGCGCAGAATGGCGCATGGAATCTTGAGCGTCAGGTTCTCGAAATCGTCCGAGCACGCCGCCTCGTAATATTCCGACGAGTTGAGCAGCGCCACGCCACCCGGATCGACGAAACCCGAACGCCCGCGCTGATCGAAATAGAGCTGCCGCTTCAGCGGGAAGATGAAAACGAAATTCTCGGCTCCGTCTTCCTTGGCCGCCTCGGCATAACGGAAGACCCGCTGCTGGCTCGACTTGAAACTCGAGAGGCCGATAGGCCCAAGCACCGCTTCATGGAGCTCGCCCTGCACTTCGCCATCGATGCGCGGTTTAACATCGACGCAATAATAGACCTGGTTCATGAAATCCCGCCACGCCGCGAGCCGGACGGCAGCAGGGACTTCCTCGGTGGAAAAGGCACGCAAGCCAAGCTTCATAGGAAAGCCCTCACCTCCCATGATCCACATCCAGGCGCGATAGTGACGGACAGGGGGGAACGAGTCCAGAGGCATGCCCCAGTACATTCACGTGAAAATGACTGTGCACTGGCGCGAAAGACGGGTCCGGCGAAGCTTCCTATAGTTGGAGCGCAAGCCTGGGCAGAGCAGAGCCCAGCCCTGCCGAGACGCGCGAACGCGTCCGTCAACGATATTTGGAGGGAGAGCCCGGATGATCCGTCACATCAATCGCCGTCATATTGTCGGTGGTATCGCCGCCGGCGCCGTTGCCATGCCTTTCGTGTCGAGGCGTTCGGCATGGGCCGCCGAGCCCATTCTGATCGGCCTGCCCACCGCCCAGACCGCCCAGGCGGGCGTCGCCGACCATCAGGACTATCTCAACGGCGCGACCCTCGCGATGGAGGAGATCAATGCCGCGGGCGGCGTGCTCGGCCGCGAGATCCAGTTCGTGGTGGTCGATGTCGACCCGCTCTCGCCGGAAAGCTGCCAGATCGCCATCAGCAAGCTCGTCGATGCCAAGGTGCACGCGATCGGCTGCGCCTTCACGCTGGTGCCGATCCCCACCGCCGATGCTTCGTCAAAGTACAAATGCCCCTTCCTGTGGGGCGTCACGCAGCGCAACTACACTGAGGAAGTCGCGAAAGACCCGGAGAAATACGGCCATTGCTTCCAGACCGACCCCTCGGAAGTCCATTACGGCTATACGTTCCCGACCTTCCTGAAGGACATGCGCGATGCGGGCGTGTGGAAGCCGCTCAACAATGGCGTCCATATCGTGCAGGAGCAGATCGCCTATAATCAGACGATCTCCAAGGCGCTGCAGGAGGCGTTGCCCAAGAGCGAATTCACCCTCGCCAAGATCACCGACATCCAATATCCGGTGCAGGACTGGGGCCCGGTCATCCAGGACATCAAGGCGACCGGCGCCGGTGCGGTCATGATCGATCATTGGGTCGCCGCCGAATATGCCGCCTTCGTCAAGCAGTATCAGGCCGATCCGCTGAAGGGCGCTCTTGTCTACCTGCAATATGGCCCCTCGCAGCCGGAATTCCTTGAGCTTTCGGGGGCGGCGGCCGAAGGATTCGTGTGGAGCACCGTGCTCGGCGTCTATGCCGATGAAAAGGGCAAGGCCTTCCGCGAGAAGTATCAGAAGCGTTTCCCCGGTATCATGGGCCTTTGCTACACCGGCAACTCGTATGACACGGTCTATTTCCTGAAAGCCGCCTGGGAAGCGGTTGGCGATCCGTCGAAATTCAAGGAAGTCTGCGACTGGATCCGCGTCAATTCCTATCGCGGCGTCTGCGGCTTCATGGACATGAACAACAAATACCAGGAATGCGCGCATTACCCGGACAATGGCTATGACGTCACCGCGACCGAGCTGGAAAAGGGCATGGGTCAGCTGTTCTTCCAGGTCCAGGACGTGCAGCACAAGATCATCTATCCCGATGCGCTGAAGGAAGTGGCTCTCAAGCCGGCGCCCTGGTGGTCATGACGAAGACTGAAGTGAGCGCATCGCAACCGCTCTTCGCTTGCTCGGACATCAGCCTCGACCTCGGCGGCCGTGAGATTCTGCGAAAGATCTCACTCGCCGTCGGGCCGGGCGAGGTGCTGGGCATCATCGGGCCGAATGGCGCCGGCAAGACAAGCCTCTTCGAGGTCCTGTCGGGGCGCATCTCGCCCAAATCCGGTACCGTCACCTTCAAGGGCAAGGATGTCACGCGTTTACGTCTCCATGAGCGCGCCAGGCTCGGCATCGGCCGCACCTATCAGACGCCGGTCGTGCCTGAGGACCTGACCGTCGGCGAGGTGCTGAAAGCGGCGCGCCAGGCCTACAGGCCCTATCTCACCGGCGATCATGCCGAATGGGGCGCCGAGCTGGTGCGCTTCAAGATCGACAGCCACAAGCCCGCCTCGCGCCTCGATACGCTCGATCGGCGCAAATTGCTGCTGACCTGCCTTCTGATGCGTCACCCGCCCCTCATCCTGATGGATGAGCCGGCGGCCGGCCTCATCAATTCCGAGGTCGACGAGTTCGACGACCTGATCCGCATTCTGTCGAAGGAAATGAATGTCGCGATCATCATCGTCGAGCACCGTATCGAGCTTCTGGCGACCATCGCCGACCGCGTGATGGTCATGGATGCCGGCGAGACGATCTCGGAGGGTGCGCTCGACACGGTGCTCAACGATCCGCGCGTCCATGCCGCCTATTTCGAGAATGTCGTCGAAGGTTCTCTCGACGAGGAGGCGGCTTAAGATGGATCACGCCGTGCCGCAGAAAAAGGAAGTGCTGAACGTCAAAGGCCTCTCCGCCGGCTATGGGCCGATGCGCGTCATCCACGATCTCGATCTCATCGTCTATTCGGGCGAGCGGGTCGGCCTTGTCGGCCTCAATGGCCATGGCAAGTCGAGCTTGTTCCTCGGCATCGCCGGTCTTACCGGCTGGCAGCGCGGCTCGATCAAGCTCAATGGTGTCGAAGTTGGCCGTACCCGGAGCCAGGGGCCTGGCCGCTACACCCATCAGGTCGTCCGCCAGGGCCTGGCGCTGATCCCGCAAGGTGATGAGATTTTCACCGGCCTCACCGTCGAGGAACATCTCGACAGCGGCGCCTTTACGCCGCGCGCCTGGCGCGAGCGAGCCGAGCGCAAGGAACGCGTGCTCAAGATATTTCCACCGTTGCGCAAGCTGATGAAGACGGCGGTCGGCCGCCTCTCGGGCGGTGAGCGGCGCATGGTGTCGATCGGCCGCGGCCTGATGGCGGAAGCCTCCCTCTTCCTGGTTGATGAGCCTTCACTGGGCCTCGCCCCCAAGATCGGCAAGGGCGTCCTCGATGCGCTGATGAGCGTCGAGCTCGGCCAGTCGGCGATGATCATCGCCGAGCAGAATGTCGCTTTGCTCGAAGGCCGCGTCGACCGCGTCATCGGCATGCATGTCGGCAAGTTGAAAGGCGAGGCCTCGGCGTCGCTCACTTTTCAGACGAGACGGGAGCATTAGCGCATGATCCGGAAAAGTTCATGGCCGGGCTCGACCCGGCCATCCCGCAAGAAGGGGCGTTGACATGAATTGGAGCTTCGTCATCGCGAATGCGATCACGCTGGCCTGCATCTACGGCACGCTCGCCATCGGCATTTCGATCACCTGGTCGAGCCTCGGGCTCATCAACATGGCCTATGGCTTCATCTTCGCCTTGTCGGGGTACGGCGCCTGGCTCGCGGCGCAATATGTCTCCGCCAACGGCTTCATCGTCATGGGTGCGGGCATTCTGACCGGCGCCATAGGCGGCATGCTGGTCTGCGCCCTCGCCTTCATTCCCATCCATGACAAACCCAATTTCACCGTGCGCGGCATGATCGCCACGCTCGCGGTGAGCCTGGTCGGCAACCAGGCGCTGCTGTGGTATTTCGGTCCGCGCGCCAAGAGCCTGCCGCCGCTCTTCGGCTCGTCGCAAACATCGATCTTCGGCGTGGTGATGACCGCCGACAAGATCGGCGCGGTGGTTTCCTCCGTGGTGCTCCTCTCGGCGGTTTTGCTGTGGATGCGCTCCAGTCGGCGCGGCCTCGAGATCCGCGCCATGATGATGAATCCACATGCCGCCGCCATCGTCGGCATCGGGGTCAGGCGCACCGGCTTTTATGTCATGGCGCTGACCGGCGGTCTGGCCGGCCTCGCTTCGGTGCTGCTCTCCCAGACCTATTATGTCGGCCCCTTCAGCGGTATCACGCCGATGGTCAAGGGCCTGAGCGTGGCGCTTTGCGGCGGGCTGGGCAGTGTCTTCGGCGCGGTCATCGCCGCCGCTTTGCTCGGCATCAACGAAGCGATGACCTCGGTCGTCTTTGGCGGACAATATGTGCTCATCACCCAATTCGCCCTCATCATCCTGATCCTGCTCATAAGACCGCGCGGCATTGCCGGCATTCTCGACAAGGCGCGCGAGGCCTGATCCATGACCACGACCTGGAAGAACCCGATCTCCGCCTTCGATCCGGAAAAGCCGGTCGAGGAAGTCGTCACCAACGACTATCTCTCGCCGCAGTCGCAATGGGATGCGACCCGCTCCTACAATGTGCCGACCCACCCGGTCGGGCGCCTGCGCTACTATCACAAATGGGCCGGCCACGGCGACAAGCTGTGGCATCGCCTGCGCTACTGGCCGACGCGCCGCCGTGTGCTCGACATTTCCGGCGGCTATAACACCAAGACCTTGCGCCGCCAGAAGACGATCGAGGACAAACGTCCGATCTGGTGGATACTGGGCCTGCTGGCGCTGGCGATCGCCCCCTTCTTCATCCCCGAGAACCAGCAGAACGCCCTCCTCACCGCCGGCGCCGTCTTCGGCATCTATGCGGCGATCAATCTGTGCTGGATGCTGATCATCGGCACCGCCGGCATCTATTCGCTGGCGACCTATGCGGTGGTTGGGGCCGCCGCCTATGGCTCGGCCTATCTTTCCATCCATATGGGCCTGCCCTGGTGGGCCATGCCCCTGGTCGGCAGTGTCATCGGCCTCGTCTTCGGCGTCATCATCGCCATTCCGGCGACGCGGCTCGAGGGTTTCTATTATGCCCTCCTCACCTTGGGCCTGGTCGAGCTTTGCCGCGTCTATGTCATCCAGTCGCGCGAATTCGGCTCGGCGACCGGCGGCCTCTACGGCGCCGCCAGCTATATCCCCCAGGACTGGCCGCAGCATGCCCAGCTTCTGCTCGGCTATTATGCAAGCCTCGTTTTGACGATCCTGGGCCTGTTCCTGTTCCGCTTCGTCAATGGCAAAAGGCTCGGCCGCGTATTGCGCATGGCGCCCGAGAAGCGCGAGGCCTTCGCCGAGGCGACCGGCGTCAATTACCGCGCCGCCCGCATCCAGGTGTTCCTGATATCGTCCCTGGCGCTGGGTTTCATCGGCGGCTTCTATTCGGCGCATTTCCGGGGCGCGGCGCCCAGCCTCTTCTCCTTCGATACGATGCTGCTGTCGCTCGCCATGCTGGTCATCGGCGGGCTGGGCCGGGCCGAGGGCGCGGTACTCGGCACCCTCATCGTCGTCTTCATCGACCGCGTGCTGGTCGACTGGGGACCGATGCGTTTCGTCCTCATCGGCACGCTCATGCTGCTGGTGGTGCTGTTCCTGCGCGGTGGCCTGTTCGGCATCAAGGAGCAGTTCCGCGCCTGGCGCGACAAGAAGAAGAGCGAGAACCGTTCGTCACGGGCGGAGAAAGGTGGAGAGATGCTACCCGAGGAAGCGACCGAGACCGAAAACAAAGACATCATCTATTTCCGCCGCTTCGACAAGATGCAGCGCGACTTCCTGAAGAAGCTGATCACGCCGGAGATCATCGAGGAGCACCGCAAGCGGCCGCTCGGCCAGCATAGCGAAGCGCTCGAGCGTGTGCTCACCTATTTCCGCCGCCAGCCGCAGAACGACAAATATGCGATCACGGTGATCGAGCCCTTCAAGTCCTATCGGCTCGTGGCGCTCTCGGGCACCCGCGGCGTCGCCCCGCGCCTCGTCGAGGACAAGATCTATGGCAGTCCCGATGAAGCCTACCACGCTCTGTTCCTGCGCCGCGTGCAGGACCTGCTCGAAGCCTGACCTTTCTACGATTGTTGATCGGAGTCCTTCTTCATGGCGCAAATCAAAGTCTTCGGATACACGGACAAGATCTCCGTGAAGCCCGGTGACGAGCTCACCTTCCATGTCCATGCCGACGGCACCGACAAGGCCATGGCGCAGCTGGTCCGGCTCATCCATGGCGACGAGCATCCGAGTGGCCCGGGTTTCATCGAGGAGGAGATCGCCTCCCCGCTCAATGGCGAATGGAAGGTCCGCAAGCAATATACCCAGGTCGGCTCGTTCCTCACCGTGGACGATCCCGGTCAAAAGCTGGGTCAAGACGGTGACTTCACTTTGTGCGCCTTCATCTACCCAACTCTGCACGGCAACGGTGTGCGCCAGGCTCTGCTCGGCCGCTGGGACATCTACAAGAACGAAGGCTTCGCCCTTTGGATCAACCAGAAGGGCTTTCTCGAATTCGGCGTCGGGGATGGCGAGGAAGTCGACTATCTGGCGGCCGAGGCGCCGCTCATCAGGAACATGTGGTATTTCGTGGCAGCGAGCTACGACCGCAAGAGCGGCAAGGCCACGCTTTATCAGGAATGCGTGGCGACCCGTTACAACAGCCTGCTCAGCAAGGTCGTGCCTTACGACTATCGCTCGCATGTACGCGAGACCTTCCGCTTCAAGCCGAGAAACCCGAAGGATCTGCCTTTCCTCGTCGCCGGCGCCCGCGACTGGCACGAGATCCGGGGCCCGTTCGTCGCCCAGAATTTCAACGGCAAGATCGACCGGCACGGTATGTTCGACCGGGTTCTCACGCGCGAGGAACTGGACTCGATCCGCGACACCGGCAAGCCGCCGCAATCCGGGATCATCGCCTATTGGGACACGACCGCCGGTTATACCGACTATGGCATTGGCGATGACGTCAGCGACATCGGCCCGCATGGCCTGCATTCCATAGGCTACAATCGCCCGGTCCGCGCCCAGACCGGTTTCAACTGGAACGGCCGCAACGATTCATTCCGCCTGGCGCCCCAGGAATATGGCGGCATCGAGTTCCACAATGACGCGGTGATCGATTGCAAATGGGAACCGACCAGGAGCTGGACGGTGCCGGAGCTCAAGAGCGGCGCCTATGCGATACGGCTGCGCGCCGGTGACGGCAAAGGGCTCGGCGAGGAATATGTCGTCTTCTTCGTCCGCGCCCGCGTCCCCAAGGCGCGCATCGCCTTCCTGGTGCCGACCGCCAGCTATCTCGCCTACGCCAATGAGCATTTAAGCTTCGATGCCCAGATGGTGCAGCCGATCAGCGGTCAGCCGCCAATCGTGTCGGAGATCGATATCGAACTCTACCAGACCAAGGATTTCGGCCTCTCCACCTATGATCATCACGCCGATGACGCCGGCGTCTGCTATTCGTCCTATCGCCGTCCCATTTTGAACATGCGGCCCCGGAGCCGACTCTCCTCGATGGGCATAACCTGGCAGTTTCCGGCCGACCTTTCGATCATCGGCTGGCTCGAACATCTGAACTATGATTATGAGGTGCTGACCGACGAGGACCTGCATGTCGAGGGGCTCGCCGCGCTCAAGCCCTATAATCTCGTCATCAACGGCTCGCATCCCGAATATTATTCGGAGGAGATGCTGGACGCGACCGAGGACTACATCGCCGAGGGCGGCCGCCTCATCTATATGGGCGGCAACGGTTACTACTGGAACATCGGCTTCAGACCCGAGGAACCCTGGTGCATGGAGGTGCGTAAGCTCGATTCCGGCATGCGCGCCTGGAATGCGCGGCCCGGCGAGCATTATCTCGCGACCAACGGCCAGCGCAGCGGCCTGTGGAAGAATCTGGGCCGGCCGCCGCAGAAGCTCACTGGCGTCGGCTTCATCTCGCAAGGCTTCGAGTCGGCCAGGCCCTATCGCCGCATGCCCGACAGCTACCACCGCCGCGCTTCCTGGATGTTCGAGGGGATCGAGGGCGAGATCATCGGCGATTTCGGCCTCGCCCATGAAGGGGCGGCCGGCATCGAGATCGACCGTTATGATCTGAGCCTCGGCACCCCGCCCCACACGCTGATCGTGGCGGCGTCTGGCGGCCACAGCGACAACTACATGCTGGTCTGCGAGGAGATCCTCTATGCCTATCCGGGCATGACCGGCACGCACGACTACCGCATCCGCGCCGACATCACCTATTTCACCGCGCCCCATGACGGCGCGGTCGTCTCGACCGGCTCGATCGCCTTCGGCCAGTCGCTGCCCTTCAACAACTTCGACAACAATGTCTCGAAGCTCCTGAAGAACATCGTCGACGCCTTCGCCAAGAAGGGTAAATTGCCGGGCTGGGCCTGGACGGCGGAAGAGAAGCAGTGGCGGTAAGAACCAAGCGCGACGCGCAGCTTGGCTCCATTGGTTGACCTCAATTGTCAGCCTACGGAGCTAATAGCCTAATTTGATTCGATTTTTCGCTCGCGCACAAACGCCGTCACACCCGCTTCCGCAGGTCTACGAGCAGACTCAGGGCAGCGTGTAGGGGACGCTGGGATGGCTGTCCGGCGCCACGCTCGAGATTAAAAGTGCCCTTATGGTTGACAGTCTCGCCGGGAACCTGAACCCGGACAAGTGCCCGAGGGGAAATATCCCTGTAAAATCATATGCGAGAGTCAATTTTGATTTATCCAATTCGTTCAACTTTTAACATTATTTTAGTAGCAATGCCATTTGCCCTAGCGTAGCCTTTAAATGGGATGGCTAGTACGCGTACACGGTGTTCGAGTGCCGGTTCTGCCGGTGGTCTGGTGACAGTGCCTCTGGGTGCCTCGGCCAAGAGTTCCTGTGTTGCGGGCTCGGAAATCCTTCGGAAAAACCTGAGTATTGTGCCGATTTGGGCAGACGGAGCGGCGCCGTCTCTCTCAACGGCACAGCGATTGCAGCGCGCCCCAAGTCAACTTCCGATTGGCCCAAAAGTAAACAATGCCGCAGAGGCGCGCTCAAATGCTTGACCGGACCCAAAACCCGCAGAATGCGTGGAGCATAGGCCCCCGTTCGTCCACCCGCCCGCTCAATCTCCTGGTTCTCGGTGGCGCCGGTTTCGTCGGCTCGCATCTCTGCGAGAGACTTCTGGGCGAAGGCCATTCGGTGACCTGTGTCGACAACATGGCCACCGGCAGCCCGGCCAATGTCGCCCATCTGATGCCGACCAACCGCTTCTCGCTGGTCCGATACGACGTCGTGAAGCCGATGAAGTTCTCCGGCAAGTTCGACCAGATCTTCAATCTCGCCTGCCCGGCCTCCCCGCCTGCCTATCAGGCCGACCCGATCCATACCATCAAGACCAGTGTCATGGGCGCCATCAATGTCCTCGACCTGGCGCGCGAGCACGATGCGCCCGTCTTCCAGGCCTCGACATCGGAGATCTATGGCGACCCGCTCCATCATCCCCAGAACGAAGCGGACTGGGGCAATGTGAACCCGATCGGCCCGCGCGCCTGCTATGACGAAGGCAAGCGCTGCGCCGAAACACTGTTCTTCGACTATCACCGCGTGCATGGCGTGAAAATCCGCGTCGCGCGCATCTTCAACACCTATGGACCGCGCATGGCGGTCAATGACGGCCGCGTCGTCTCCAACTTCATCGTCAGCGCGCTTCAGAACAAGCCGATCACGATCTACGGAACCGGCGCGCAGACGCGCTCTTTTTGTTATGTCGATGACCTCGTCGACGGCATCATACGGCTGATGAACGCGCCCGACACGGTGACCGGACCGATCAATCTCGGCAATCCCGAGGAATTCACCGTCCGGGATTTTGCCGAGCTCGTGATCCGTCTCACTCACTCGAAGTCGCCGATCGTCTATCTGCCCCTGCCGACCGACGACCCGCGCCAGCGCCGGCCCGATATTGGCCGCGCGGCGGAGATTCTCGGATGGCGACCGACAGTGACTGTCGAGGCGGGTGTTCTGCGGACCATCGCCCATTTCGACACGGTACTCAGGGTGCCCGAGCTCGTGCACTGATTTTAGACGAGTAGCGAACGCAATCGCCTTCCCACATTGAATGGCATGGCCGGACGGAAGTAGCGAAAGAAGAAGAAATGAGAGACGAAAGTCAATTTGGCGGCAAGCGCAAGGCAAAGGCTCTCGCGGTTACACGCCGCGGCATCCGCAGTGATCTGGCTCTGCTGTCCGTCGCCACGCTGCTGATCCTTCTGATCGCCCTGTTTCAGATTTCCCTGGCCAATGCTCAGACGGCCCCCGACGCCCCGGCCACCATTGATGCCCAACGGCAACAGGGTGAGAACCTCATTACCGGCTGGGGCGGCGTCAAGCAGAACAAGGCGGAGGGTGTCAAGCTGCTCGATGACGCGATTGCCAAGGGCGACCCGAAATCCTCGGTCACGCTTGGCAAGCTGCTCATGGATGGTCAGTTCCTCAAGCAGGACCGTAACAAAGCCCTGTTCCTGGTTCAGAATGCCGCCCGGATGGGCAACTTCGAAGGCGTGGAAGCGGTCGGAGAAACCTTGATGTGGACGGGGCGGACCGCCGACGATAGGCGCGAAGCCGAGCGCTTGCTGTATCTGGCCGGAACGTCCGGCAGAGGCAGCGCCTGGACCACGCTGGCCTATGGCGCCATTTACGGCCGGCTCGGCAAGGCGGATGGCGCGAAATATGCGACCTATGCCGAGAAGGCACGCGCCCTCGGCAGCACGCAGATCGAAGTCGTCGAGGCGGAGCGCCTGCTCTACGGCCTCGGCACAAAAAAGAACGCCGCGCGGGTCGTGACCAATCTCGAAGCCGCGGCAGCCAACGGCAATCCCGACGCCATCAAGTTCCTGATCAAATTGTTCCGGGACGGAAGTCGTCCGGACGTCAAGAAGAACCTCACCAAGGCCCAGGCCTACTTCGATACCTATGGCCAGAAGCTTCCCGCTGCGGACCAGCAGCAGCAGACGCTTCTCCTGAAAATCGCCAGAGCGACGAAACTCTCGGAATTCGTCGAGCTGTCGCGTGCCATTCGGGCAAGGCCGGATTTTCAATCGGTCGATTTTCAGAAGCAGATCAACAGCGCCAACTGGTACTTCTCCGTCTATCTGGCGCAACAATCCCTAAAGCGGCGAAAGCAGTATAGTGGGCCGCTCGACGGCCGGGTGACCAAGAAATCGTTCCTCTCAATTCAGCGCGCCTGCAGAGTCTTGCCATTGAAGGCGGATTGCAGCGACAAGAATGTCCTGTCCGGCAAGACATTGGCGCTCATCATCCTGAATTGATGGCGGACCGAGGCGGGGAGCACGCTTTGACAGATAGCGAACAAGGAGCGACGAGCTTAAGTCCGATTGAGATGAGAGAGCGACTCGCGAACCTGGCCGAACATCTCGGTATTGCCCAAGCTGACTATGCCAAGCTCCCCCTCTCCGAGCGGGCATTTCGCGCCATCTGGGAACTCGAGACCGAGGTGAGCAATGGCGGCTTCAATCACTATTTTCTGAGCGGCGCCGGTCTTCTCGCCACGGAAGCGTTCGGCGCGCTGCGACTGATCGGGGCGTCCACCGTGGCGGAACTACTCGAGCAAGCCCGCAAGCTCGCCGATAGTAACTCTCTGTCCGAAGCAAATATCAATGCGCTCGACGAGCTCGACCAGCGTTTCTATGCCGAACACGACAGGCTCATCACCCTCCTCTACGCCTTTGTTTCCAAGCATGCGGAAGAGCGGGGTATCACGAAGCATTTGATTTCGAACCTCGACGACGGGAGTAGCCGGCCGACGACTCAACGACTGCCGCTCCTCAACCCGCAACGCCACCCTTACTTCCTGATCGTCATCGCCATTATGCTGCTCGTCGTATTGGGCTCGTTGACTTGGCTGCCATCATAACGCGGATCACGGGCGATTTTTACCATATACTGACTGGATTCCCCGCCACGCCGTTTCGACAATCGTTTCCAGATCCGAATATCGCGGCGAAAACCCAAGCACATCGGAAGCTTTTGATATCGAGGCGATCAGCACCGGCGGATCGCCCGGCCGCCGCGGACCTTCGTTGACGGGGACCGTCAGGCCGGTGACCGACCGAACCATATCAATGACCTGCCGGACGCTGTAGCCCTGCCCGGTCCCGAGATTCAGCGCGACCGATCCCGCACCTTGCACGAGGCGTCGATAGGCAAGCCAATGGGCTTCCGCCAGATCCGTCACATGCACATAATCGCGGATAGCCGTTCCATCCGGCGTGTCGTAGTCGATGCCATGGAGCTGAAGCGGCGGCCCCATTCCGCCGGCCGCCATGAGAGCCCGCGGAATGAGATGCGGCTCGGGCACATGTTTCTCGAACAGCTCTCCATCCGGGTCACATCCGGCTGCATTGAAGTACCGAAGAATGGCGTGGCTGAAGCCGAATGCGCCGGCAAAGTCGGACAGCATCTGTTCGCAGATAAGCTTCGTTCGCCCATAGGGATTGACGGGACTCTGCGCCTGCCTCTCATCGATCGGCATTTTCTCGGGACTTCCATAGGTCGCGCAACTGCTGGAGAATATGATCTGTCTTACGGAGGTCTCCCGCATTGCCTGGAGAAGCTTCGCGGTGCCGGCGACATTCACATCATAGTAGCTGTCGGGCCGACCGACCGACTCCCCCACATAAGCCAAGGCGGCAAAGTGAAAGACGGCCGTGATTCCGTGCTCGACGAGCGCCGTCTCGAGAGCGGTCTTGTCGCGAATGTCGCCGACGATCAGCGGCCCCCAACGGACAGCCTCCCTGTGTCCATTCTCCAAGGAATCGAAAACGACCGGCGTGATTCCCTTCTCCGCCAGCATTTTGCAGGCGTGGCTTCCGACGTAACCGGCTCCGCCGGTAACCAGGACTTTTGTCATCACCTATGCCGGAGAACCGGCCATCTGTGTGGAGGCCTCAGCGACAAACCGTTCATATTCGGGGGACGTCTTCATCCAGCCAAGCTCGACCAGTTGCATCGAGTCACGGTAGCGCGCGGATTTCTCGTTCTTCAGCGCCAGCTTCGGTGCTTTCGCCAAAGCATCGATATAAGAGGTCCTTTCCTCGAGTCCCTTTTCCTTCACGCCCTTGTTGTCGGCAAGCGAAGCGAGGATTCCCTCGTAAAACCCGGGAAGAAACTTGAAATGCAGAACCCCTGCCTGCATGTCTGACAGTCTGGCATGCGCAACGAAATGCTGGGCGACGAGATAGCTCTGGCCTTTGCGCCACTTCACCAGCGGCACCTGGGTGATGCAGGGCGGCTTTTTTGTCCGGTGCTTGCCATGCCAGAATGCCCGCTCACGAAATCTGCTGAACATGACGACCGGGGGAAACATCCCCTCGGCGGGAAGTGTCCAGCCCAACTCGGCGTCGAAATACGGACAGGCCTCCAGGAAGGACTGGCCTCTGTCATACTTCGCCTCGACGATCGGCCCTGCGCCATACATGTCGATGACGAGCGCCACCATGGAATCCGCTCCGGATCTGTCCAGATGCCGGCACAGATCCCGCAGTGAGACTTGCTCTTGATGCGGATAGACGAACATCTCGTCCGCATCGAGCGTCAGACACCAATAGTCGTCGGTGAATACATTGCGCAGCGCGTTCGTCCATTTCGGCGGCTCCACATTCTCGGCGAAGAAATTCCCGCCGCTGTGGAAGCAATGGCAGTCGGGCTCTCCCCTCAAATAGTCGACCGTGCCGTCGGTGGACCCGTTGTCGATGAAGAGGAAACGATCGACGCCCAATGCTCGATGATATTCGAGCAGATACGGCAGTCGCAGCATTTCATTCCTAACGCAGGCGACGGCGCGGATTTCGCCTTTCGCTGATGGGACCGAGCGGTCATCCAGTTTTGTGAGCTGCATATTCCGACCAGAAGACTCGACAATTAGCGCACGGCGGCATGCGCATTATCATAAACCAAGAGAGGACAAGCTACTTCTTTTCTTAGCAATTTTCGTTAAAACTGGCATGGGGCTTTTCTACCGGAATTGCCTGAGTTGAGTTGCTTGAATTGACCCGCACTCCAGAGAGATAGAGACGTGCCCGCAGGCAAGATGACGGCGGCTTCTTCGGCAGCAAATCAATCAGGTTCCTCAAGCCGAAGTCCTCTTAATATTTGTATAGTCACCCGCGAGCTCTATGGCTGGAGCGAGCCCACCGAGGCGGCCGCCGCAACGATCGGCATGGCCCAGCACTTCGCGACACAAGGCGATACGGTCACCTTGCTCTGGGTGCCTCCCTTTGACAGCGCCGATAATGCTCCCATCGCCAAGCTCACCGATTACCTGTTCGGCAGCCACCTCATCAAGCTGGATGTCCTGAAATCCTGTCGCGACTTCCTCCCTGCCCTTTGGGGGCACGAAAAGGCGTCGGCTGCCGTATACTATCATTTGAAGGAACAGAAGTTCGACGCCGTCTATTTCGCGCTTGAGGGCGGCTTGGCCTACTATACGCTGCTCGCGAAAGAGCTTGGGCTTTATGAGCAAAGACCGCTGCTCCATGTCCTCGTCAATGCCCCGACAACCTGGCAGGCAAATGCCGATCAGCACTTCCTGGAGAATCTCGGCCAGGTGACGAGTGCCTATATGGAAAGATACTGCGTCGAACAGCCCGACAGCGTCATATGCTCGAGCAGCCATATGCTTGACTGGATGAAACGGGAGGGTTGGCCGCTTACCGGGAATACGCAGATCCTTCCCAATCTCCGGCCTTTCGAGTGGCAGTCATCCGGGCAAAGAAAGTCGGCGCGCACCGCCGACACGAACATAAATGAGCTGGTCTTCTTCTCCGGCCCGGAATTCCACAAAGGGCTGACGCTCTTTTGCGATACGCTTGATGTGCTCGCCAAGCGGCACAGCGGACCGCTGACGGTGACGCTGTTGGGCCGTTTCGGGCGGATACTCGGAGAACATACGGCCGGAATGGTTTTGCGTCGCTCGCGCCGGTGGCCATTTGCTCTCAAGATCATGCCGCGCTTTACCGACCAGCAGGTCGTCGATTATTTACGAAGCCGGCCATGCTTGGCAGTCCTGCCCCGATCAACGGCCGGCACTCCCCTTGATGTCGCGACATGTCTCGACGAAGGCATCCCCTTCATCGCCACCGAAGCCGGCGGTATCCCGGAAATGATCGCCGAGACTTCGCGTACCCAGATCCTTGCCAAGCCAACACCTTCATCGATCGCCGAGAAGATCCTGGCCCTCCTCAAGACTCCCTCGCGAGCCGAACCAGCGCTTTCGGTGGACCGCAAACGGGCCGTCTGGAACAGCCATCTCGACGAGATCGCCCGCAAGCTGAAGCAAGGCAAGAAGAAATCGGCAAACGCCACGAAGGACAACAAGCCGTTCGTCTCGATCGTCATGGTTCATCACGATCGTCCGGAATACCTGATACAGGCGATCGAGGCGGTCGAGAACCAGGACTATCCCAATTACGAATTGATCCTCGTTGACGACGGCAGTGTCCTGCCGGACTCTCACAAGACACTCGAGCGTCTGAAGCCACAGTTCAAGGGACGCGGCTGGACGATCCTGCGCCAGGAGAACAAGTATCTCGGCGCCGCCCGCAACGCCGGCGCGCGCGCCGCTCGCGGCGAGCGGATCCTCTTTGTGGACGATGACAACGCCCTGTTCCCACACGCGGTAACGACCTTTGTGAAGGCGATGGACGCCTCGGGCGCGGATATCTGCACGGCATTTCAGCGGATATTTCACGAGGATTTCATCCCCGCCGACGAGAAGTTCGGGCTGATTCACTATTTCCCGCTCGGCGGATCGCTCGATCTCGGCTTCATCCACGACACATTCGGCGACGCCAACGCGATGATCAGGCGAAGTGTATTCGACAAGATCGGCTTCCAGATAGAGGACTACGGCTACACGGCGCAGGATTGGGAATTCTACTCGCGGGCCACTCTCGCCGGCCTCAAGCTTCGTATCATCCCGGAGCCGCTCTACTGGTATCGCTTGAGCGAGCAAGGCATGTACCGGACATCCCACTGGTACAAGAACCGCCTGCCAATTCTCGCTGCCTTTCGCAAACACGGCTTCGCCGGCCTGGACCACATTTATCATCTCGTCCTGGCAGCGAATGTCACGGAAGCCGAGAGGGAAGGATATCGGGAGAATCTTCGCTACAACATGTCGGATCAGAGATATTTGCACCTCGCGAGACTGGAGCCCGAATCCGACCAGGCAATCGAGTTGCTGGCTGAGATCGCGGCCGCCGAGGGGCGCTCCGATACCTCGTTGATCCTATTGGGCCGAAGCAAGAGCGCCGACTTCCGTGCCCGCGCCGGCGACAGCCTGGATGTGCGCGAGCGTGCCGACCGTGCGTTGATTCACGAAGGCCAGGAGTTCATGAGCGAGACTCTCCTGGACAGTCAGTCGCTCCGGGAGTTCACCATCAAGTCGTCGGACGATCGGCATCCCGCGCCCCTCTCTTATATTGAAAGCAAGGACCGTCTGTTCCTGCAGGCTCATCCGGCCTCTCTGTCGGTGGCCGTCATGGCGGCCGGCTGCCCGGCAGGCACTGTGTCCGTTTCGTCGATCGTGTGGCTCGATCAAGTCATCATCACGCCGACGGAATTCTTGATTCTGCTTGTCCCCGATGGCACCGATCCCATTGCCGCCGCGCAACAGGCCACCGATGAACCCGGTGAAGGCTCGAGCGGCTGGCAGGAAGTCGCGCATGCCTTCAAGACTCGCCGCATCGAAGCGCGTTTCTCACTGCCGAGCTCGACGACACACAATATCGTTCTCGCGGTCCGCAACAAGGACGCTGCCTCACCAGGTCCGACACTGGGCTGCTTCTCATGGCTGGTGGTTTCGAAGTCACTTGGCGCCGAGAGTCGCCACCGGCCACGTCTGGGGCCACCGCCCCAGCAGCAACGAGCGCGTCAGTGGTTGGACGAAGAACGCCGGACCGCCAAGCTTGTCACGACCTATCAGAGCCCCTTGCCTCTCCTTCTTTTCCCCTCGCACGACGAAGGACTTTTTCTCCGTCCGAGCACGGCCGGCAAGGTAGTCGCTAATCTGCCTTGGGGATTCCCGCCTTTTGCGCGACGGGTGATCGCTAATGTCGAAATCGCGCATGAGGAAGCGTCGCCGTTCGAATTTGCCATGGCACTGTCGCGAACGGAGGAGCAGCTGCTGTGGACTGGAGACGTACCCAAGAACAGCCTCGCTTTCTCAGGCTGGCTTCGGGTCGATAGGAAGTTCGAATTACATCAACTCACGATGGAAATACGTGAGTTGGTGCGCTCGCATCTCTCGATCAGCCTCGCAATCCGATTGCCACGAGGTTCGCATCCGGCACCCGCCAACGCCTATTGGCGAAAGCTTTTATTGGTCTGGGACGAATAGGCTTTTTGCTATGCGCGTTAGGCGACCTTCTTCAGCCAGATGCTCGTGCCAGGGTTCATCGCACATAACGGCATCTGCGCCGCGAACTCGGCGCCGTGAAAAGCCGCAAAGCATGAATTGAAGAACTCGATCTCGAAGGTCTCATTGTACTGCAGGAAGGCCCGCAAGATATAGGCCTCGTTCCAGGCCCGCCCTTCATAGATCCACTCCTTGGGATATTCGAACGGATAGCCGATATCATGAAAGTGGATATGCACGCCGCTCCTCAGCTGCGGCAGAATTTCGAACAATATGTAATTCACGTCGCTGTTTATCTTCGCCACATGCGTGGAGTCGATGAAGAGAAAATCACCAGCCTCAAGCTGCGAAAACACGCCTATATCGACATCCTGAAGGTTGCGGTCGATGAGCATGATCTTGTCCACGTCTCCCTTCTTGAGAAGAGATAGGAGCAATTCCGGATAGGGCTCGATGAAGGTGCATGCGGCTGAACCCTTGAGGAAGTGCTCATTCGTATCCAGCGTGGCGCAGGAAGAGAAGCCGGATCCGATCTCGATGACCCGGCGCGGCTTGAGGTGCCGCATCAGGCAGTGGAGAATGATGGCTTCACCGAAGGTGAAGTTCGGATTGCTGAAATAATATCTGAAGCCATCCTGCTTGTTCTCCGTGAAGGGTTGCTCCTGATAATAGGGCTGCAGCATGCGGAACAGTCGGAGCTGCCCCTCCAGGTTGAGCTTGACGCCCGGAACATCGTCGCGCGCAGCGAAGATCCGCGCCTCGTCCCGGCGTATCTCCTCGATAGCGGGGATTGGCGAGTAGAAGTGCCCGGGCGGCCATCCGACAAGGTACTTGTCCCGCTCCGCCGCCACCTGATCGAGCTCGCCTTGAAGGCGGTCGATCCGCTCGCGCAGCTCAGCGTTTTCGCTACGCAGCTCACGTAGTTGATAGGGCTTGATGGACGGCTTCGGTCGCCTCATGCAACTCGTCCTACACGGCGCGCCTTAACGATTGCTTCAGGTCAATTGCTGGCCGGCTTCTCGAGAATGATGATGTCCTGGGCACCGATCCAATTCTCAAACTTCCCCGACCAAAGCCCGGGGACGGGCGGCTGGGCGATAACGAGCTTTGCCTCAGCCGCATAACGCTCGATGAGGCTGAGCCGGTAAGCAGTCATCTGCTCCGGATTGTCCGGCACGACGGTCGCGAACTCCTTCCCATAGGACTTGTAGCCGTGATCGAAGTCGAAAATCGGCCGGTCGAATCCGAGTGGCCGCGACTGTCCGGCGCTGTAGTAATCGAGCACGAAGAAACTGAACACGCATCTCCCGCCAGGCTTCAGAACGCGCGCCGCCTGCTTGAAGTAGCTCGCGGTCGCGTCCGGCAACATGTGCGTGAATACGGACGCGGCAAAGACGACATCAAACGTGTCATTCGAATACGGGAAGCGGTAGTCCGTTGCGCGTGTATCGCCATCCGGATTGTAGTAGGTGTTGCGTATATTGGCCCAATTGAACCGGAAGTTTGGATACGCCTTCTGAAATGTCTGGTTCAGATATGCTACTTTATCATAGCAAATCTCGAAACCCTCATAAGCCCCCTTGGCGAGAATGAAGCGCAGCGGGAACGCAATCCTTCCGAGCCCACAGCCTATTTCGAGCACCTTGCTGGTCATGGTCACGCGGCCATAGACCCGCAGCAGCATGCTCCACTCCTCGGCCCAGCGAAACCACTCTTCGAGCACCGTCACGCCTTCCTGGCGCATTAATGTCAGCGGTGGAACAAGATCTGGCTCATAGGCAACGATGTAAGGTTGATCGGCAAGGTTATCTTCACTGGATCCCATAGTTCCCCGTCCCTCTTCCCCCGACCAGGAATGACTTTACGTACTGTCGCGCTCCCCGGAGGGGCTGGCAAGACGCCACCGCTACCTAAGGGCAGAATAGTCGCGGATTCGCTTAACTGGATTTAACCTTTTGGGTATGATTAAGATTCCCGTTAAGCAATTGAATTCACAAGGGATTAATTTTCAAATATAGGCCCCCAATTGACCTGCAAGTGTTGACGCACTGTGTCATTTTAGGCTACAGTTTACCCGGCGACATTGTCGTTGGGGAAGCGTTTTGGTCCCCTGTTCACGGAGCAACCTAAATGACGGCGATTAGACGATTGCTCGCGACTCTGAGTGTCTTCGCATTCGGAAGCGTGGTTCAGTCATATGTGCAGCCTGCTGAAGCCAAAGTGGCCAAGCTGACGGAGATCGAGCGCGCCTGCGAAAGAGCCTTAAGGGAGAATACCATCGAGGCGCTGGAAGATTTTCTCTATCGGTACCCGCCCGAAAAGTACCAGAATGACGTGGCTTGCTACGCTCTGGCCTTGGGCGCGATCGGCCAGTTCAATGGCGGTAACGGAAATCAGCCAAGCCCAGGCAACAGACCAGGCGACGGCGGCTACGGCCAGTGACGGCCCCGTCGATCTGCTGACCACGGTTTTCGGATTGACGGATGTCAGAGCGCTTCTGACAGGACCTCGCCAGGTGCTGGACATGGCTTGATCGGCGATTCCCACGCGCTGAATCATGGCGGCTGCGCCCTATTAACCACGACGTGGCCGTGCCGACGGATAGTCGGCGCCGTTGGACCTTTCGAAACATGTCGGCTCGATCGTAAGCTTGGATCAACATATCCAAGCCATAGTGGAACCGTGCAGGGCAAGGGCCGCGATGCCGAAACAGGAAAGCTCCAGCAAGATCCGGAAGCCGGCACGAAAGCCGCTCCGGCTGTGTATCGTTGCTGTCGAGATTACGAGCGGGAACTCAACCGAGAAAAGCGCCGCCATACCGGCCATCGCGCAAAAGTTCGCAAGCCTGGGCGACAGCGTCACCCTCCTTTGGGCTCCCCGTCCCGACCACAAGGTCAATGACCACGAATTCCAGCAGTTGCGTCAGTATCTCTCTGAAAAATTCCTGATCAATCTCGTTCTCCTGCCTTCATCGAATGATCTGCTTTCCGGCACGAGCTCGATCGCCAAGCAATCGGTTTCGGCCTATCACTTCCTCAGAGAACACGAATTCGATGCGGCATTCTTCACGCTCGACAATGGGCTGGCCTACTTCTCCCTGCTCGCAAAGGAAACCGGGGTATTCGAAAACCCGCCGCCTCTCTACGTGATCGCTTCTTCTGCGATGGCCTGGGCCTCGGAAGCCGAGAAATTCTTCCTCAGCAATATCGAGCAGGTGACCGCCGCCCATATGGAGAAATACTGCGCCGAGGAATGTGACGGACTCATTTGCCTGTCCCACGCATTCCTGGACTGGATGCGGCGCAAGGAGTGGAATATCACGTCCAACTGCCGGGTGATTCCAGCTCCCGTTCCCTATGAATGGCGCTTGCGCGACGACGTGGCAGCCCTGCCCGCTCAGCCGTCGAACGAGATCGTTTTCTGCGCCGGACAGGAGTACCGCAATGGCCTGACGCTCTTATGCGACGCGCTGTCGAGGATCGCGGACCGCCTTCCACCCGACTTCACGCTCACGATGCTGGGGCAATTTGGACAAATATTGGGTGAACACACTGGCGGAATGCTGGTTCGACGAGGGCGCGCCTGGCCGTTCGAACTGAAGATGCTGTCGCAGATCTCTCCTCGCGAGCGCCTGGAGTATATACGCGACAAGGGTGCGCTGGCGGTATTTCCGGCCTATGAGTCGTCAGGAAACCTCTGGGTTTCCGCTTGCCTGACCGAGGCGCTGCCCTTCATCGCCACCTCGGTTGGCGACATTCCCGAACTTGTCACGCAACAAAGCCGCCCCGATTGCTTATGTGAACCGGCTGCCCCCGTATTGGCCCAGAAAATTCTCGAGGCCGTCAAGGGTCCCCGGCCCACCCCGATCGCGAGCGAAAGCTTTGAGGCGAGTCAAGACGCTTGGCAGAATGTCCGTGATCACATCATGACGGCTGAGCCGCCAAAGAGGCGCGCGCCAGCCTCGCTGCCCCTGGTATCCATTGTCGTCGTTCACCACGACCGACCACACTATCTCCTGCAAGCGCTGAAGTCGATCGAACAGCAGGATTACGAGAGGCTGGAAGTGGTCCTCGTTGATGACGGCAGCAAGCTTCCCGAATCGAAGGCGTTTCTCGATTCACTCGAACCGCAATTCAGGCAGCGTCATTGGCAGATCATTCGCGCCGAGAACAAATATCTGGGCGCTGCGCGAAACACCGGCGTCAGGGCCGCCCGAGGTACCCATATTCTCTTCATGGACGATGACAACGCCTTGTTTGCGTCGGCGGTCTCGACATTCGTCCACGCGATGAACTCTTCCGGCGCCGACATTTGCACGAGCTTCCACCGGACCTTCTACGGCGACCACGTCCCCGCCCGCGAGACAACCGGCTACGTTCAGTACATCACGTTGGGCGCCTCGCTCGATCTCGGCTTCATCGAGAATACCTTTGGTGACGCAAACGCGATGATGCTGCGCAGCGTCTTCGACAAGATCGGCTACCAGGTCGAGCTGTTCGGACGTACAGGAGAGGACTGGGAGTTCTTCGCCCGTGCAGCACTCGCGGGCCTCAAACTGCGCGTGGTGCCCAAACCCACTTATTGGTACCGCTCGAGCACGACCGGCATGTTCAGAACCTCGCACTGGTACGACAACCGGCTGCCGACGCTCGAGACATACCGCCAATACGGCTTCAAAGGCCTGGAGCATCTGTATCACCTGGCACTGTCGTCTCACATTGGCAAATGGGACATGATGAGCATGCGTGCCAATCTCAGCTTTTCACCGTCGGACGAGAGCCTTCTCGAGCTCTGCAACTTGCCTCCAGAATCTGATGAAGCGCTCGATATGCTGGCCGGGATCGCCGCTGCGGAAGGACGGCCAGGCACCGCCGTCATTCTGCTTGGCCAGCGGCGCAACCCCATCTCATTCGCACGAGACGTCGCTGGGCGACTGGCGACACCCAGCGGTGTCGAGCGAGCCCGGAGCGGACTCAGCACGGGTTTGCCTGCAGAGACGAGGCTGGACCATCACGAGCTGCGCATGCTCACGGTCTCGACACTCAATCCGGAGGAAACGCCTCCTTTATGCTACGTGGAGAAAAATCCGGACCGCGTCTATCTCAAGGCCGGAGAGCATGCCGCGGTTGCGACGCTTCGTGCCGGTCTTCCCACACTGACCACAGCGATATCGCTCACGGCTTCACTCGATCAAGCGATTGCCGGGCCTACTGAGTTCCTGGTCCTGGTTTCTCCGACTCATCTCGAGCCTGCACTCGCAGTTGAGCAAGCACCAAGCAGCGGTTGGTGCAGGCTGTCACACCCTCATCAATCCCGCGACATAGAAATCCAGCTCCCGACGCCATCATCTGTCTCGATGAATCTGATCCTCGCCGTGAGATCGGCGACGCAGGAGACAACAACAGGATGCTTCTCGAGCATCCTGATCAAACGGCTCCTGACCGCGGAGAATGCCAACCGGCCGCGAAGCGGCGCGCCTGCGGAACGGCTCCGCGCGCGTGAATGCGCGCCTGAAGAGTTTGCTCGCGCCGAGCTCGTCACGGCATATGAATCCCCGTTGCCGTTGATGCTGCTCCCTCCCGAGGGTGGAATCTTCCTGCGTCCGAGCGTTCATGGCCCCGTCGTGGCGACGTTGAGCGAAGTGTTCCCGCCCTTTGCGCGCCGTGCCATTGGTTATGCGGAGATCGCGCATGACGAGGCGTCCCCTTTCGAATTCGCCATGGCCTTGACGAGGCCGGGAGAGCCCATTGTGTGGCGCAAGGATGCTCCGGATAATTACCTCGAATTTTCCGGATGGAAGAGAGTCGAGGATACGTTCCAGCTGCATGAAATCGCCCTCGAGAACAAGCATATTACCAGACAGCCTCTCGCCCTCAGCCTGGCCATCCGCGTGCCGAAAGGATCGAAGCCCGCGCCCGCCAATGCATTCTGGCGCCGCGTGATCATCGCATGGGATGAGTGACGCACAGCCAGACGCGTCGACTCTGGGAGTCATTGGTGGTAGGTACCTGAAGTTATAAGCGACCATCGACGGAGATCTACGCGTATGAAACGCTACATCATCTTGCTGGCCTTGGTCGCTTCGTTGACCATGTTCTCCGCGCCGGTTTTTGCGCGGGACGGCGTCGTCATCGTCACGATGGCCGGCGAGGCCTTTGGTGGCGGTCCCACTTTCAATTTCTGGGCCGATGACCAGATACTCGCGGCCCGCACGGTGACCAAGTCGATCGACACGACGACGGGAGAAACACTGCGCCTCGACGATGCGCGCCAGCCGCCTCCATCCGAGAAATTCACCTTCTGGGTGCCGGATATCGACAATGTGTCTCATCTCGACTTCGAATTTACCAACGATGCGTGGGCCGGCGAAGGCAAGAACGGCGATCGGAACCTGTATGTGCTCGGCCTGGCATTGAGCATCGTCGAGAAAACCAAGACCGGTTTCAGCGCCCAGACAGTTGAATTCGCGCCCTCGTCCTTCCAGGTGATATCCGATCTCGCGCAGGGTGGCGCCGTTTCCACGCGGTATGCGGCGCTCTATCACCGAGGCCGCTTGCGTCTCAATCGCCCTTCCGCCGGCTGGGACGCATCGCCGGAGCCCACGGCGCCATCCCCGTCATCCGATGGGCCAGCCAATTCTTCACCCCCGTGTGCTCTATCGCCCGTCGAGATCAAGGGCTTCGCAAAGAACACCACGCTGCTCTCGCCTCCCATGCAGGCACAGCTGGCAGCGCTGGTGACATCGCTGAAGGACTCTTCCTGCACGGCGACAATAAAGGCCTTTACAGCCGGAGGATCATCAGACGCGTTTCGAGCGGAGCTGTCTCTGGCGCGCGCCCAGGCAGTCGCCAAGCAATTGACCGATCTCGGCGTCGACGGCGCGAAGATCAAGATCGAAAATGCGACCGGGCGTGGCCGCCGTGTCGTGATAAGCTTTGATTAGGGATGACAGGCAGACCGCGCCCACCAGATATTTGGCCCTAGCCGCCGGATGAAAGATCTCCGACTTCGGGCTCACCTTCTTCCACGCCCTCTGCTCCGGTGAATCCTTCTTCACCTGGCACACCCAAAGCGGCACAGGCACTGGTACCGCCGCCTGTGGTGCTCTGCGGATATTTTTTGAGGAACGCCTCGAGCGCCTCGATCGTGTTCTGCTTCAGCGCCTCTTCGCAGGCACATTCCTCGGTCGTGCAATGCCGGGTCGTCACCGCTTTTGCCGAGACGATCCCGCCACTTAGGAGCAGCGCCAAAGCGCCGAGAATCCAGATAGTCGCCTTCATTGCCGTCACCACTTGCCGTCCGTTCAGTTTAACACTTTATTAACCGTAGATACTACCCGTAGGTAATTTCATGGTTACCGGACATGAAGCAAGGAGTGGGCCAAAAAATTACGCGCGAGCCAGTCGGGCTCGCGCGCGTTCAAAAGCTTAAATTCGTCAGTTCAATCAACCAGCTGCGGCTGGTTGGCGCTCGGCCTTCAACGCCGGGCGACCACCGAGCCGCACGGCTTGATGAACCGGCTGGCATAGCCGTAGCCCATCGTCTTCATGCTGCCGGACAATCCGCCCTGGGAGCGGATCCACGACCTGACCCAGCCCGGATAGTTCCGCATCATGAAATCCCTGGCAAGCTTATTGCCGCGGCCCGATGCGCCAAAAGGCAGATGGAAGCTGAAGGAGGCGCCTGGGCTGATGCAGGTCTGGCTGGAAGCCAGGCCCAGATAGAGCGTGCAGGCCGACTGGCACCTGCCCCCGAACCGGACCTGGGTGCCGTTCTTGCGCCAGCGCAGCATGCGCAGACCGTAATTGATGACATAGCCGCCACGGTCCGAACCGATCGAAACGGCGCGGGGCGACAAGTCGTTATTAGGCGCCAGGCTCGCATATTTCTTTTGCTTCGCCTCGACGAGGCCGCTCGTCATCGCAACGGCGCAGGCCGCGAACAGCAGGGTACGCACGACTTTGCGGTTAAACATATCCAACTCCCGTTCCCGAATATGCCGGGACGGTAGTCGCGCGCTCCGCTACTTAGAGTTAGAAAAAACGCTAAAATCCGAGCCAATCCCGATCCGGGAAACCTCGTGTTTAAGCGACACTTGCCGAGGCCGCTCAAATTCGCCGAAATTTTCCGGCTCTCTTGCGCATGGTGATGGAGAGTGAAGAACCGTGAAGACGCGCTGAAGCTTCGCCGCCGTCATGAACACGGCCGGGCTCACCAGGGCCGACTACGACATCACCCCGCGCGAGCCCGGCCGCTTTCAGCTGATCGGCTGGAAAGCCTTCAAAGCTACCGAATGCTCCCTCTCATTTAGGCAGCACCCCGGCGATCGGATGTGCCTTGCTTTCCGGCGGCTTGGGCCCGCCGGAATAGAATTTCGACGCCGGGTTCTCCTGCATGAAGTCATAGACGACCATGCCGAGCGGGCGCTTCTGCCGCTCGGACGGGGCCTGCCGCCACGGGACGACCTGGCGCAACGCCGCCAGCGCCGCGGTCGGCGCCGGGCCGAAATTGCGCTCAGGCTTCTGGGCCTTGCGCACTTCCATCCAGTAGCTCGCCATCAGCACGTCCTGGGCCAGGAGGTGGAAGGAGAGATCGACCGCCTGGCGCGCGCGTTGCGTCTTGAGTCGTGTTTGCGCTTCAAGATCTTCCACCGTCGCGACGATCGCCTGCCCGTTGGGTGTCACCGGCTGGCCGAGCTCGGCGAGCTCCTGCCACAGATCGGTCGGCAGATAGCCGTCGAAGGTCGGAATCTCCTTGCGGATATCCGCACTCAGCACATCGGCCGGCTTGATCACCGTGAAGAACGGATTGCGGAAGCGTTCGATGCGCTGCGCCACCGCCACGCCGAGATTGGTGAGCGCGATGGTGAAGGCCTCCACCTGGTTCGCCATCGGATACGGATCCCAATTGGCGTTGGAGAAAATGAAGCCCGACTTGCCGTTACTCAAGGGTCCGCCCTTGATGTAGTATTTCATGAATTGCGGTGTCGACAGCTCCGGCGCGCTTTCCGGCGTCAGACCCGGCAGCACTGCCGGATTATGATCCGACGCGTTGATCGAGAGATGCGTCGAGTCGCGCAATTCCGCCCAGGCCTCCCAGGCCGAGCCCTGGCGCTGGCTCGAGGCCCGCATGCTTTCCGGATCCTGGATGATACGGTCCTTGTCGTCGTCGAAAAGGTAGCTGCCCTTGATCATCTCCATGATGCGCGCCGCATCCCAGGTCAGCCACGGATAGGGCCGCATCGACTGCACCGGCGCCGAGATCGGCGTGACGCTCGAATTCATGCCGGTGAGGCCCATGGCATAGGAGAGATCGGTCCATTCGAGGAGGCGCTGCGCGTCGGCGAGGAGCAGCACGGTCTGCGCCTGCGCATAGGCGTTGGTGCTGATCAGCGCCGCCTGGTCGGCCGCGAAAGGTTCGAGCGGCTTGATGCCCGCTTCTTTCAAGGCCTGGGCAGCCGGCATCCGCACGCCCTTGTAATAGGCATCCCCCTCGCCCACCATCGCGGCGGCGATATTGCCCATGGTCGGCAGGTCGCCCTCACCCAGCGTGCCGCGCGACTGCACCACCGGGGTCACCCGCTTGTTCAGCATGTCGACCAGGATCTGCGTCAAAGGCGGGCTCGCCGCTTCATAGGACATGGTATTGGCGCGGATCGCCATGATGGCGCGCACCAGCGCCTCTTCGTGCATCTCCGGTCCATAGCCGCGCGTCACGCCATTGCGGAAGCGCTGCAGCTGCTGCTCGCTCAGGAGCTTCTTGTTCTCGGGCGAGGTCGGATCGCCCGAAAAGATCACCGTCTCGCGCTGATCGCCGGCGCCACGGTTGAACCAGTAGATGGTGACGTTTTCGGCCGCCCCCTGCAGCAGAAGGCCATAGGCATCCGCCGAACGTTGCCGCGCCTCGGCGCTCAGATCGACCTTCGCGCCATACCGCGCAATGTCGATGACCTGTTCGATGGTGAGGTCACGTCCGGTCAAGGTGACAGTCTTGTCGGCTTGTGTTTCGGTGATCGGCTGATAGACCTGTGTCGGCTCGAAGGCCGGGGCGCTCAGCGGCGCACATATCAGCGCCGCCGCGAAGGCGATGGAACAAAGCAGAGTCCTGGACTTGCGACGCACGACAAGATCACTCATGGCTTGAGTCTCCCCTGCAAGGCCGTTCCCGGAGGAAAGCGTATCGGCGAGGGAAGTCGCGTCAATCCGCGCTCTGCGTGATGCTGCCTTTCGCGATGGTCATGGCTGGGGCCTCTTCGCGATGCGTTTCAAGGAAACCACATCGGAAATATCGATAGGGCTAGAAGAATTGCCAATAACACGTTGAGCGTGCGCCATTGCCAGGCAGCACGGAGGACGCGGGCCAACGCCTGGCCGGCGATGCACCAGATCACCAGCGAGACCAGCGCCGCAACACCGAAGACGAGCCCCAGCAACAGCGCCAGGCGCGCCGGGCTGTCGGCGAGCGCCGCGAAGGAAACCGCCGCCCCGCTGGTCATCGCCCAGCCCTTCGGATTGTACCAGAGCATCCAGATGCCGCCGATGAAGCGCGTCGGCCGCGCGACGGTGCGGTTGAGGTGAGGTGGGCCGCTGCTGGCGATGCGCCAGGCGAGCCACAGGAGATAAAGGGTTCCCGCCGCCTTCATGCCGAACCGCAGGACCGGCAGCGCCAGCAGCATGCCGGCAAGCCCCAGCGCCGCGGCGGCGGCCATCGAGGCAAGCCCAGCCGCAATCCCTGAGATGAGCGGTAGCGAACGCCGAAAGCCGAAATGGGCGCCCGAGGCCGTTGCCAGCGTCGTTGCCCCGCCGGGCGAGATGGTGGCGATCGCGGCAAAGAGAAAGAGCGGCAGAAGCTGGTCCATCGCCAGCCTATGCCGCAGCCGCCAGCATCATGGAAACGAATGTTGAGAATGATTGGCATTACAGATTATAATGTCAATTATGGCGCGCAATCTCGATATCGATCTCGTCCGCACCTTCATCGCGGTCGCCGACCACGCGAGCATGACGGCGGCGGGCAACGCCCGCTTCCTCACCCAAGGTGCCGTCAGCCAGCAGATCAAGCGGCTCGAGGAGATGCTGGGCCACCAGTTGATCGAGCGCAGCCGCCGTGGCCTCAAGCTCACCCGGGCCGGCGAGCAGTTGCTGCAAAAGAGCCGACGGCTCATCGCGCTCAATGACGACATCTGGTCGGAGATGACGGCGGGCGAAATTACCGGCACCGTCCGCTTAGGTCTTCCTTATGATCTGGTCACGGCCTGCGTCACGCCGGTGATGAAGGACTTCGCCGCGGCCCATCCGCGGGTCGAGATCACCCTCACCTGCGCCGCGTCGCCCGAGCTCATCTCGGCCCTGGCGAAAGGTGAGCTCGATCTCGCCCTTGCCGAGGAGCCGGTCGGCGCCAGCCGCGGCGAAACCCTGCGCATCGAGCGCCTCGTCTGGGTCGGCGCCCGCAATGGCGGGGCCTATCTCAAGACTCCGCTGCCGGTGTCGATGGTCGCAGACACCTGCGCCTTCCGTCCCGCCGTCCTCACGGCTCTGGCGCGACAGGAGCGCAAGTGGCGCACGGTCTTTGAGAACGGCAATATCGAAGCGACAGCGGCGACGGTGCGCGCCGATCTCGCGGTGACCGCCTGGCTCATCTCGACGGTTCCAAGCGATCTGGAGATTCTCGGTCCCGACAAGGCGCCCTGCGATCTGCCGCCTTTCGCCATCAACCTGCATCTGCCGAAACACACAACGAAGGCGCCGGCAGCGGAGCTTGCCCGCCACCTGCGTCAAAGCTTCGTCTGACGGCTACAAGACGACCCGTAGCTGCGCCTTGAGCAAGGTGTCTTCTTTCGCCGACGGCCCCACGAATATTTCGATGGCGCCAGGCTCGAGCGAAGGCACGAAACCCGCGCCCAGGAATTTCAGATCATCGGTCGAGAGCGTGAGGCTCACCCGTTTCGATTGTCCGGGTGCGAGAACGACCTTCTCTATCCCTTTGAGCTCGAGCACCGGGCGCGACACGCTCGCCACCGGATCGCGCATGAACAGGAACACCGTCTCCTCGCCCGCGACCTTGCCGTCATTGCTGATCGACACCTCGATCGTGATCTTGTCACCGGCACGCACTTCGCTCGGCGTGACCGCGAGATCGCCATAGGCGAAGCGTGTATAGGAAAGGCCATGACCGAAGGGGAACAAAGGCTCGTTCGGCAGATCGAGATATTTGCTCGAATAGCGGAAGTCGGTCTTGAGCGGTCGCCCGCTCGGCTTGTGCCCATAGAAGACCGGTATCTGTCCAACCTCGACCGGCCAGGACACCGACAACTTGGCGGACGGGTTCCATTTGCCGGTCAGCACGTCGGCCACCGCATGGCCGGCCTCGCTGCCGAGGAACCACGTGGCGAGCACAGCATCGGCGCGTTCGATGAGCCAGCTCACCGTCAGTGGCCGGCCGGACGACAGGAGCACGATCACCGGCTTGCCGGTATCGAGAATGGCCTTGGCGAATTCCGTCTGATGGCCAGGCAGATCGGGCCTGGCCCGGCTGCCCGCCTCGCCGCTCATGAAGCGCTGCTCGCCGAGGCACAGCACGACCAGGTCGGACCGGCGTGCCAGCTCGACCGCGGCGCCGATGCCGCTGAGATCACCGCCTTCGATCTCGACGCCCGGCGCATGCAGGATCTCGGCGCGGGGCCATGCCGCCCGGATGCCGGGCAGGAACGGCACCATGTCCTCGATGAGCCCCGCCCCCGACCACGGCCCCAGCATCTCGGCCTGCGCATTGGCGAGCGGCCCCAGCACCGCGACGCGCTGCGGCGGTGTAGTGACAGGAAGTGTGTTATTGCGGTTGGTCAGAAGCACGATCGAGCGGCGCGCCGCATCGAGCGCAATGTCGCGATGCTCCACGCGCCGCGCCTTGTGATCGAACTTCGCCGCCGCCTCGCGATAGGGATCATCGAACAGGCCCATCGCCTCCTTGAGCATGAGCACGCGCGCGGTGGACTGATTGAGCTCGTCGATGGTGATGGCGCCCTGCTGCAGCGCCGGCGCCAGGCCCTGAACATAGGCGAGCCCCATCAGGTCGATATCGACGCCGGCCTTGAGCGCCAGCGCCGAGGCCTCGGTCAGGTCGGCGGCGATGCCGTGCGGAATGAGCTCGGTGACGGCATTATAATCGCTGATGATGACGCCCTCGAAACCCCATTGCTTGCGCACCAGGTCACGCAGGATCGGCACATGGGCGGTGAGCGGTATGCTGTCCATGTCGGTGAAGGCCGGCATGATCGCCGCGACGCCTGCTTCGACCGCCGCCTTGAACGGCGGCAGATAGACTTCATGCAACGTCCGCTCCGTGACCTCGACCTGAGCGTAGTCACGCCCGGCGATCGATGCGCCATAGGCGGCCAGATGTTTAGCCGTGGCGGCAAGCGATAGCGGCGACTTGATATCGTCGCCCTGGAATCCGCGAGTCTTGGCTCTGGCGAACAAGGAGGTGACCCAGGGGTCCTCGCCGGCACTCTCGGCCATCCGGCCCCAGCGCGGATCGCGTGAGATATCGAGCATGGGCGCGAAAGTCAGATTGAGTCCTTCCGCGGCGCCCTCCAGCGCCGCTACCCTTGCGGTGCGCTCCCAGAGGGCCGCGTCGAAGGCGCCGGCTTCCGCGAGCGGGATGGGGAAGATCGTCCGATGGCCGTGAATGATGTCATACCCGAAGATCAGCGGAATGCCGAGCCGCGTTTCCTCCAGCGCCATGCGCTGAAGATCACGCACCTGCCCGCGCCCGAAGAGATTGAATACGCCGCCGAGATGGCCACCCTTGAGCGCCTCGATGTAGTTCGCGGGGTCACCCGGACCGGTGATCACATGGCCCGCCGTCAACATATTCAGTTGACCGATCTTTTCGTCGACACTCATCACGCTCAAGAGGCGTTTCACCCGATCGGTCAATCTCACTGACATATTTGAACCTGTGCTCCCGGACTGTTCAGCGGCCATTCACATCGCGCGGCATAATATTTGCCTGACAATTGCAGGAGTTCCAATAACGGAACTTCGTCGGCTGTGGCTTTACCGTCACAGTCACCTGAATAATCGAGATTTTGTCCGCGCGCACGGGATTTACATAAAGCGTTTACTAGCGAGGCACATCATCTTCGATTAGGATTCGTAACTGGGCAGAGAATCAAAAAAGAAGAAAGACGGAAACGAAACAAGGGGCTGGTATCGGACCCATGGGGTAGCTGGTAAAACGTCGGAGACGGCACCTCCGGCGTGGCAGAAGTTCTGTGCCGAAAACAACGAGCGCCGCTTCTGGGCGCAGGCATTGCCTCTGTTGCGTGCCCTCAACATCTCCCCGCTTCGCAATAAGCTGCTTCTGATGGCCGCGGGGCTCATCTTCATCATCCTCATCAACACATTCGGGCAAATCAAGCTCAATGCCTGGTTCGGCAGTTTCTATGACGCGCTTTTCCAGCGCTCGCTGCCGCTCCTCGCCAATGAGGTCATGGCCTTCCTCATCATCGTCGGCGGCCTGCTCTGTCTCGTGGTGGCACAGACATGGTTGCAGGAGACCATCAAGGTCCGTCTGCGCGAGTGGCTGACCCACGACCTGATGGATCAATGGCTCAAACCGGGACGCGCCTTTCATCTTTCGCAAGCCGGCGAAGACGGCGCCAATCCCGATCAATATATCCAGGCCGATGCCCGCCAGCTCGCCGACATGTCGGCGAGCCTGGTCATCGGCCTGTTCCATGCCAGCCTGCTGCTCCTGAGCTTCGTCGGTGTGTTGTGGGCGCTCTCCAATCAGGTCGTGTTCAATTATGACGGCCGTAGCTTCACTATCCCGGGTTATATGGTGTGGTGTGCGCTCGCTTACGCCCTGACCGGTTCGTGGCTGACCTGGCTCATCGGCCGTCCGCTCATCAAGCTCAATGCCGAACGTTATGCCCGCGAGGCCGATCTGCGCTTCGCAATCATGCGCATCAACGAGACCGTGGCGTCGGTCGCCATGGCGCGCGGCGAAGCCCATGAGCGGCGCACCGCCAATGGCTCGGTCGTCAATGTGATTGATCTCGGCCGCAAACTCGCCAACGGCCATTCGCGCCTCACCTGGATCACCTCGGGCTATGGTTGGTTGGCGCTCGTGGTGCCCATCCTGCTGGCGACCCCTGGCGTCTTCAGCGGCAGCCTCACGTTGGGTGGCTTGATGATGGTGGTCGGCGCCTTTACCCAGGTGCAGAACTCGCTGCGCTGGTTCGTCGACAACTTCCCCGGCATCGCCGACTGGCGCGCCACCCTCCTGCGCGTTTCGCGCTTCCGCAACGGCCTGGCTTATCTCGATCCTGAACCCGCCCCGGACTCCACCGGCATCGCGCTTGGCCACCATCCGCAAGGCCATGTAAGCTTCGACAATGCCGCCATCGGCAACCCGGAAAGCCCACTGACTTTCTCGACGGCAACGATCGAGATCAAGCCGGGCGAGCGCGCCTTGATCGAAACAACCTCCGACAGCGACCGCGCCCTGCTCCTGCGCACCCTGGTCGGCCTGTCGCTCGAAGGCTCGGGCACCATTCTCCTCCCCGAGGCCAAGGACGTCATGTTCGTGCCGGCGCGCCTCGATTTCCGTATCGGCACGTTGCGCGAGGCGATGATCTACCCGGCGAGCGCCGCTGATCTCGATGACACTCTGATTTCCTCGGCTCTGGTGCGCGCCGGTCTGATGAATCTGCTCGGCCGTCTCGACGACAAGGAACGTTGGGACCGCGCTTTGCAGGCCCAGGACCAACAGCGCCTGATGCTGGCGCGTCTCATCCTGCATCGCCCGGCCTGGGTGCTGTTCGAGGACATGGCGGCCACCGCCAATGAGCAGGAGCTGCGCGTGTTCCGCTCGGTCTTCGCCCGCGAGCTTCTGGGCACTGCCGTCATCGGTCTCGGCGCCTGCACCGCGCTCAACGGCTTCTTCGAGCGCAAATTCCGCTTGGCGCGCAAGCTTGAGACGGCGCCCCCGCCGGTAACTTATGACGCCACGCCAACGCCGTCGCGTCAACGCCTTGAGGCGGCCGAATAATTTCACTCCCCCTGGCTGGCCAGGAATGCGAGGATGGCAATTCATCCTCTAGATTCCCAAGGTTAGCCCGCCATGACCGATCAGTCCGCCCAGCTCGCCGACGCCGCGACTGACATTGACGAAGCCGCCCATCAGGGTCTCATCCCGCAAGTTTCGATGATGATCGGCGCCCTCTTCGCCTCACCCGTGCGCAACACGCTGTTTGCCCTCGGCGCCAGCCTCGTCACCGTCATCCTCCTCACCGCCTATGGGCAGATTCGCCTCAACAGCTGGAACCAGCCCTTCTATGACGCCCTCTCCCGGCGCGATCTCAACGATTTCCTGGTCCAGCTCGGCGTTTTCGGCATGATCGCCGGCAGCCTTCTCGTCATGAATGTGCTGCAGACCTGGTTGCATCAGATGATCAAGCTCAAGCTGCGCGAGGGGCTGGTGCTCGACCTCATCGGCAACTGGCTGCAGCCCTTGCGCGCCTTCCGGCTCGCCAGCGCCGGCCCCATCGGCGTCAATCCCGACCAGCGCCTGCATGAGGACGCCCGTCACCTGACCGAGCTGTCGGCCGATCTCGGCATCGGCCTGTTCCAGGCCTCGATCCTGCTCGCGAGCTTCATCGGCGTGCTTTGGTCGCTGTCCTCCGGCTTCATCTTCACCGTGGGCGGCCGCAGTTTCGACATTCCGGGCTACATGGTCTGGGCCGCCATCATCTATGCGGGCTCGGCTTCGCTCATCAGCTATTGGGTGGGCCGGCCACTGGTCCAGCGCAATGCCGACCGTTATGCCCGCGAGGCCGATCTGCGCTTCTCGATGATGCGCGTCAACGAGCATATCGATTCCGTTGCTTTGTTCCGCGGCGAGGCCGACGAGAAGCGGCGCATCGAGGTCAATCTCAAGGCGGTGCTCGACGCCACCAGCCGCATCATCGCCCGCATCACCGGCCTCACCTGGGTCACCGCCGGCTATGGCTGGTTCACCATCGTGGCGCCCATCCTGGTCGCCGCACCCGTCTATTTCGCCGGGAATCTCTCCTTTGGCGGCCTGATGATGGCGGTCGGCGCCTTCAATCAGGTGCACAATTCGCTGCGCTGGTTCATCGACAATTTCAGCGCCATCGCCGACTGGCGCGCCACCTTGCTGCGCATCGCCAATTTCCGCAGCGCCGTGCTCAAGACCGACGTGCTGCATACGGTGGAGAGCCGCATCGATTTCACCGAGGGCGACGAGCCCGGCAAGCTCCGTATCGAGAACCTGGAGATTGCCTCCCCGACCGGCTGTACCATGCTCGAGGAGAAGGACGTCGAGATAAAGGCCGGCGAACGCGTGCTCATGGTGGGTGACTCGGGCGCCGGCAAAACACTGCTGTTCCGCGCACTCTCCGGCCTCTGGCTCTGGGGCGACGGACGCATCAGCTGGCCCAAGGGCGAAAGCATCCTGTATATGCCGCGCATTCCCTATATGCCGCCCGGCACCTTGCGCGAGGTCCTCGCCTATCCCGCCGCCGTCGGCGACTTCAAGCCTGAGCAGTTCGAGGACGCGCTGAAGAGCACTGGGCTCGACGACTTTATCCGCCGGCTCGACCAGCAGAAGCGCTGGGACAAGAAGCTCGACGACGACGAGCAACAGGCGCTGGCCTTCGCCCGCGTCCGGATGCACCAGCCGAAATGGCTGCTCATCGACGAAGTGCTCGACTCGATCGACGACGCGTCTCACGAGCGCATCGTCGCCATGCTCGGTCGTGACCTGAAGAACACCGGCATCATCCATGTCGGCAAGGCCGAGGCCCATGACCATATCTTCAAGCGCGTCCTGCATCTGGTGAAGGATCCCGAGACGCGCTGCCTGCCGACGCGCCCGGAAATGCCCGACATCAGGCCGAAGACTCCCGTTGCCCGCTATCTGGAACCCGCAAAATGAAAAAGAAGGCCGGCGCCAAGTTCGGCGCGAAACTCAGCGACGATGAGCTTCTCGAACATGTCCAGCGCGAGACCTTCCGCTATTTCTGGGAGGGCGCTCACCCCGTGAGCTTCATGGCGCTCGACCGCCGCTACCGGTCGGAACGCGACGACGACAAGGTGACGACCGGCGGCACCGGCTTCGCCGTCATGGCCTTCATCGTGGCGGTGGAGCGCCACTGGGTAACACGCGACGAGGCAATCGAACGCCTGAGCCGCATGCTCGACATTCTGGAGCGCGGCACCTGTTATCACGGCGTCCTGCCGCATTTCATGGACGGCCGTACCGGCGCCACCATTCCGTTCTGGCGCAAGGACGACGGCGCCGATCTCGTCGAGACCTCACTGCTCTTCCAGGGCCTGCTCTGCGCACGGGCCTATTTCAGCCGCGACACGCCGGTAGAGCGCCGCCTGCGCGGGCGCATCACTTGGCTGTGGACGGAAGTCGAGTGGAACTGGCATACGCGCGACGGCCGCAAATTGCTCTATTGGCATTGGAGTCCGAACAATGGCTGGTCGCTCGATCACGGCATCCGCGGCTGGAACGAGTGCCTCATCACATATGTGCTGGCCGCCTCGGCGCCCCGTTATGGGGTCGGTCCCGAAGTCTATCACGAAGGTTATGCCGCGGGCCGCGACTTCCTGAACGGGAAGGACTACTACGGCATCGAGCTGCCGCTCGGTCCTCCTGCCGGCGGGCCACTATTCTTCACCCATTACTCCTTTTGCGGCCTCGATCCGCGCGGTCTCAAGGACAACTACGCCGATTACGGGGCACAGAACCTGGCGCATGCCCGCATCAACTATGAGCATTGCCGGCGCAACCCGAAGAACCACAAGGGTTATGGTCCCTCCTGCTGGGGTCTGACCGCCAGCGATGATCCCGATGGCTACAGCGCGCACGCGCCCGACAACGACAATGGCACCATCTCGCCGACCGCCGCGCTGGCCAGCATGCCCTATACACCGAAGGAGTCGATGCGCGCCTTGCGGCATTTCCTGAAAGCCGGCGACAAGCTCTGGGGCCGCTTCGGCTTCATCGACGCCTTCAACGAAAGCCGCGACTGGTACGCCGACACATTCCTCGCCATCGACCAGGGCCCGATCATCGCCATGATCGAGAACCACCGTACCGGTCTGTTGTGGAACCTGTTCATGAGCATCCCGGAAATTCAGACCGGCCTCAAGAAGCTCGGCTTCAAGAGCCCGCATTTCGACGCGCGGATCACATGACCCGGCCTCCTCCATCATTCCCCTACTCCTGCCTGCGGGAGAAGGTGCCCGATAGGGCGGATGAGAGTGTTGGTTCAACTTCGCGACGGTTCGTCAAGAGAATACGATGATGAAGCCTCGACACGTCCAATACCTACAGTCATATCGCGAGCTGAGAGAACACCCTCATCCGGCCGTTGGCCACCTTCTCCCGCAAGCGGGAGAAGGGAAATATGGCAGGGCGATGTAAGTATGTCGGCCTCCCTCGAAGACTGGATCGCCCGGCAATATCGCCTCTCCGCCCAGGCGATGCTGGAGGCGGTTTCAGCGACACAGATCACGCAGATACGACCGGGCTTCGGCCAGACGGTGACGCCGATCAAAGGCTCGATCGTCGCCTCCCCGGTTCTCGCCGCCTGGGATCCTGATCCCGACTATTTCTTCCACTGGTTCCGCGACTCTGCCATCGTGATCGACGCGATGCGGGTGCTCCATGAAGACGGCACTTTGGGAGTCGAGGCACTCGAGCATTTCCGAGATTTCGTCGGCTTCTCCCTGTCGCTGCCGCATCACACGCCGGTAACCGATCGCGCCAGGACGAAGCCTGATTTCGCTCAGTATCTGCGGCCCGAGGGCGAGATCGCCGCCGTCAGCACCCACGACGTGGCCGCCGAGACGCGTGTCAATCCCGACGGCACGCTCGACATCTCGCGCTGGTCGAGGCCTCAATATGACGGTGCGGCGTTGCGCCTCATCGCCGTGCTGCGCTGGCTCACCAGCGACGCCGCGCTCGATGACGACAGCCGGGCAAAAGCGAGCCGTCTCGCCATCGCCGACATCGACTTCATCCTGCGCCATCTGGGAGAACCCGCTTTCGACATGTGGGAGGAGGAACAAGGCCAGCATTATTACACGCTGCGCGCCGAAGCGACCGCGCTCGCCAAGGCAGCCTCATGGCTTCAGGATGCTGGGAAAGCCGAGACCTGCCGCGCGGCAGTCTCCACTCTTCATCGCCGCCTCGACGGCTTCTGGCTCGAGAAGGACGGCTTCTACAGCTCCAGGCTCTCCGGAGATCCGACGAAATATCTCGATATCTCGATCATCTTCGCCGTCATCCATGCCGATGACGAAGGCCCACTGCACAGCGTCCGCGACGTGCGCATGCTCGCGACCTTGCACAAGCTCGAAGCGCTGTTCGACGGACTCTATGCCATCAATCAGGGGCGCCCCGCCACCCGTGGCCCGGCAATGGGCCGGTTCGCCAGCGATGTCTATTTCTCGGGCGGCGCCTATTACTTCTCGACGCTGGCCGCCGCCGAGTTCTACTTCCGCCTGGCCGCCGAATGCACCGGCGCCCTCGCCCGTGATTACTTCGCCAAGGGCGACACTTTCCTCGCGACGGTGCGCGCATTCACGCCCGAAAGCGGTGAGCTTTCCGAGCAGTTCGACCGGACCACCGGACAGCAGGTTTCCGCCAAGAAGCTCGCCTGGAGCTATGCCGCCTTCATCACGGCGATCGCGGCTCGCAACTCATCCGATGAGCTTCAATAATCCCATTCGGCGCCGATGCCGACTTCGGTGCTGCCGTCGGCGCCGGTCGCTCCTTGCGCGCGGATGTTCTTGGTGATGTCGACGTCGATCGTGACCTTGCTCGAATTGGGCTGCGCCCCCTGCTTCACGCCCAGATAGACGCGGTCGTTGATTCTCTTGCCCATGCCGACTTCGCCGCCATTGTCGGTGCCGACGTCGAGACTGTCGACGCCGAGCGACTGGCGCATCTTGTCGAGCATGCCGGGACCCGAGCCCGACAATTGCGCAATCGTCTGGGCGAGCGTCGCCGCCTGGCCCATCGTGAGCTCGCTGGCGCTCTTGTCGAACAGCAGCCGTGCGATGACTTCGTCCTGCGGCAAGGTCGGGGTCGAGGCGAAGCCGATCTTGGGCGCCGAGGCGGGCCCCGAGATCAGCACCTTGGCGATGATGCCCTCGCTCTCCGTCTGCGCCACGAAGTCGAGCTCGGGATCGAGCGAGCCGTTGAAGGAAATGAGGCCTTTCGAGAAATCGAGCCGCTTGCCGAAACCGTCGAAGCGGCCGCGCTTGAACTCGAAGCCGCCGAGCGACCGGGGTTCGGCGCTCGTGCCCTGAACCGAGAGATCGCCGCCGAGTTCGGCCTCCATGCCCATGCCGCGCACGAAGATGCCATTGGGAGCCGACAGCGTCAGGTCGAGATCGGCGACGAAGGGCGACGCCGCCTTCGTGGCCTTGGCGGCTTCCGCTTTCTTGCCCGCTTTCTTGCCTGGCGCGGCGCCGACATGGCGAACCTCGATCGGCTTTGCCGCACCTGAGAACTTGTCGGGCAGATTGATGTCGAGGCGGCGCACCTGGACGCGGCCGGAGATCTTGGGCCGTGTCATCAAGGCGCCGCTCGCCTGCAAGCGGCCATCGGCGACGAGCCGCGCCGTCTCGCTCGAAACCAGCGTCGCCTTGTCGAAGGCGATGCCGATATCGGCGGGAATGCCGGCGGCCGGGTCGATCGTCACCTTGCCCGAAAGTGTCACAATGCCGCCATTGACCGTCTGGCCCTTGATGTTCTGCAGCACCAGCGCGCGGCCATCGCCGACAATGTCACCATTGATCTTGGAAATGGTGACGCCGTTGACCACATCGTCGAAACGCGCATCGGCGAGACGTATCGTGCCGCGCAGATTGGGCGCGCTCGCCGTGCCGGTCACCGCCGCATTGATCTGCGCCTTGCCGGCGAGCCGGTTGCCCGATGCCGCCAGCATCGGATTGGCGAGTGACAACTGCACCCCGCCCGCCACTTTGAGATCGAGCGCCAACTGGACGAGCGAGATGGTGCCGGTCACCCGCGCATCCTGGATCTGCGGATTCTTGATCGTCATATCGAGTGACGCGCGCTTGTCGCGCAAATTGCCGGCGAGCGTGATGTCGAACGGACCCGAGCCGGTGCGCACGATATCGGGATTGCTCAGGCCCGCGATGCGGACGTCATATTGACCGACCGGCGCCTGCGGTGAGCCGGCGACCTTGATCGTTCCCTCGAGCGTGCCATTGAGCTCGCCTTCATAACCACCGAGCTTGGCCAGCGCCAGCGGCAGAGCGGCGAGCTTCACATCGAGCGCCAGCCTGTCCGGACCGGCCTTGCCGGAGACGGCAGCCCGGCCCTTGCCCGTGAGCAGCACGAAATTGTCGATCGCGACGGTACTGCCGGCAATTTCGATCTTCGACGGCCCGGCGAGCGTGGCGCGCACGCCATCCTTGGTCAGCGCGAGCGACTTCAGATCGACGAGCGTCGCCGCCCCTTGCGGCCTGACCCGTGCTTCAGTGGTGATATCGGTGCCTTGGACGCGTCCAGCCATGCGGAGGGTGCTGTCGGCGCCGGTGCCGCTCGCTTCGATGTTCGCCCGCTCGATCGCGACGCCGCCCGCCGTGCTGCCGGCGATATCGACGCTGCCGTCGAAGCCCGGCGTACCAAACGCATCGCTCACCTTGGCATCGACAGTCATCTTGCCGATCGCCTGCTCGGCGACACGCAAGCCTGCGGCATTGGCCTTGACCGTCACGGCCTGCTTGCCGCCTTGCGTCGAGAGATTGACCGTGCCCTTGAGCGAGCCGGACATCGGTGTCAGCGCCAGCGCCGACAGATCGGCGAGATTGCCGGCATTGACGGTCAGGTCGCCATCGATGAGGCCGGCCACGGCATTGAGCGCGCCTTTCACCTGATTGGCGCCAACCGTGAGGTCGATCGGATCGAGCCGATAGGTGCTCTCGGGCAAAGCCGCAAAACGAACAACGCCCTTGGCAGGCTTGCCGGCGATACGGCCGCCGAAAGTGAGATCCCCCGCCGGCGCCCCGGTCAGGTCGGCGGCCTTGACCACCACCTCCAGCCCTTCGACCGGCTTGCCCATGGCGGTGCCCGACGCGATCATGAGCTTCGAGGTGAGGTCGAGCTTGTCGAGCGTGCCCGAAAAAGCGGCGGTCGCTTGCGCTCTGCCGCCGAGCCGCGGATCGATCAGCGCCATGTCGGCGAGCGTGAGATCGGCCTTGAGGTCGGCTTGATTGCGGTCGATGCGCCCGCCAATGGCGAGCGCCAGATTCTTCGCGGCGAGATTGGTGTCCTTGACCACCAGCACGCCATCGGCGCCACGCTCGACGCTGCCCGACAGCTCGGCCGGCCCGTTGAGCAGTCCATCGACGGCCTTGATGCCGGTGACGATGCCGATCGAGCTGCCCTTGCCCGTGACCCGCAGCATCTCCGGGCTGATGTCGAGATCGGCCTCGGCCGAGAATTGGCCCCCCAGCGAGCGCCCCGCCAAAGGCGAGAAGGCCGCGAGATCGAGCCGGCCCAGGCGCAATTTGCCCTGGCTCGTTTCCGCAGTAACCCGTCCGGTGAATTCGGCGGCGAGTGGCGCCAGCTTGATCGTGGCGCCGGTCAAAGCCGGCTTGCCGTCGCTGCCGAGCGCGCCGGAGACGATGAAGTCGAGTGTGTTTCCCAGCGCCTGCCCTACTTTCGGATCGGCGGCTTCGAGCCCCTTGGCATTGCCGTCGGCGGTGAGCGCGAAAGAGCCGTCATCCTGAGGCAGCGCTTCGACCGTCGCGCTGAACATCTCGGCGCCATACCCTTGCGCGCGCGGCATGGTCACAGTGACGGCGGCCTTCACCTCCGGCTTGGCGATCGGGCCGGAGACCGAGCCGTCGACGAACCAGTCCTGCCATTGCGCACCGGGCGCCAGCGCCGCATAGCGGGCCGCGTCGCCGCCGATCAGCGTGAAGCGCAATTGCGCGGTACTGGTGGCGGTGTCGAAGCTGCCCTTGAGCGTGGCGCCGAGACCGGCAGCCTGCAGCTTCACGTCATCGATCTGCACCACCGGTGTTTCATCGGCATGCAGCAGCGCCTTCAGCGTCGTGCTGCCCTCGAAAAGCGGATGCAGATTGGCGGGCAGCAGTCCCGCCAGCGCGCCGTTGAGATCGAGCATGATCGCCTGGCCGGTCTGGTCGCGCGCTATGCTGGCGGTGCCCTGCGCATTGACCGCCTCACCCGCGCTGAAGGACAAATCGGCCTTGAAGTCGTCCAGCGATCCCTTGCCCTTGAGGGTCAGATTGACCGGCGGACGTCCTTCGATCTGCGCCAGGCCGGAAATGAGCCCACCTTGCGGCTCGTCCGCCGTGATGTCGATGTCGAGAAGCCGCGTATCGGGAACGAAATTCACTTTTCCGGCGATACGGCCGGCGAGATCGGTGCGGTCGAGCGCGAAATCGAGCGCCAGCCCCTGCGCGGGATCGACGAGGCGTGCCGAACCCTCAAAGGACAATTGCATCGCCTGGCCGAAGACCGGCGCACCGATTTCGATCTCGGCGAGCTTGAGATGTTTAAGATCGAGCCGCGGCACGGTGACGCCCGAGCTCGCCGTCGCTTCCGGCGCCGGCGGCAATTCCGGCAGACGCTGCAGGGAGATCTTGCCGACCTCGATCGTGTCGGCCGAGACGAGGCCGCCGGTCAGCGCCAGCGGGCTCCAGGAAAGATTGACGCCCTCAACTGTGGCGAAAGTTCCCTTCGCATCGGCAAGCTCGACGCGCCCGACGGTGAGACCCGACGGCACGAAGCCGCCGATCTCGCTGATCCTGATGTCGAGGCCGTTGCCGGAAGCGAGCCTGCTGGCGGTGCCGGCGAGGAAGCTCTTGCCCGGCGGCGTCTGGATGAAGCCGAAGAGAACCGCGACGAGGACGACAAGTCCGAGCAGCGTATAGAGACCGTAGCGTATGATCCGACGGGCAATCATCAGAAGGCCTGCCCGATGCTGACATAGATGCCATACCCCGTATCGTCGTCACGCGGGTTGAGCGGCACCGCCGCATCGAGGCGGATGGGACCGATGGCGGTGTAATAACGAAGACCCAGGCCCGCCGCATATTGCAGGCCGGAGAAGTCCGGCATTTCGTCCTCGAAGGCAGCGCCCATATCGACAAAAGGCACCACGCCGATCGTCTCGGTGATGCGGATGCGCATTTCGGCCGACGCTTCGAAATAGCTCAAGCCGCCAATGATATCGCCCTTGTCGTTGCGCGGGCTGACCGATTGGAAATCATAGCCGCGGATCGAGCCGCCACCGCCGGAATAGAAGCGCCGCGCCGGCGGCACGTCGCTGAGATCAGCCCCTATAAGACTGCCGCCGGCGACACGTCCCGCCAGGATGAAGCGGTTACGGTCGTCCATGGCGTGATAGGCGGAGACCTGGCCGCGGGCGAGCACCGGCCCGGCACCCGCCTCGCCCAGGAACGCGAAGGGCTCGAGACGGGCGGCGGAACGTATGCCGCGCGTCGGATCGAGCAGCGAGTCCGTCGTATCATAGACGACATCGATCGGCAGGCCGGCGACGAAGTCCTGGCGCTTGCCGTCGGTGTCCTCGACATAGGCCTGCTCGAAATCGACGCCGACCTGCACCGACAGCGCGTCGCTGATCTGGCGCTTGACGCCGGCATTGAGCGTCACCGCATCGCGCACATAAGCATCCGTCACCTCACGCAGGAACGCCACCTCGGCGAGGAAGTCGTCATCGACCGTGTAGATGCCGGGTTTGGTGAAGGTCGCCTTCAGCACATAGCCGAAGGGATCGGCATCGGGCACCGCATCGGGCTCACCGCCGAACCACGACACCTGGCCGTCGATGCGCAAGGTCTCGGCGCCGCCAAACAGGTTGCGGTGGCCCCAATAGGCGTTGACCGCCGTGCCGTCGGTGCTCGAATATTTGGTGCCGAAGCCGAAATAACGCGGCTTGCGCTCGCTGATCTCGAGATCGACCGGCAGACGGCCATTGGCATCGAGCTCGTCCGCCTCGCGCAGTTTGACGCCGGCGATAATCGGATAGGAGGTGAGGCGCTTGCGCAATTTGTCGAGGCGCTCCGGCGAATAGGGCTCACCCTCCTCAATGCCGATGCGGCCTTCGACGAATTCGGGATCGAGCCCCTCGGTGCCCGATACGGTGAAGCGCCCGAACGGCGCCTTGGGCCCGGTCTCGACGAACAGCGTGACCTCGAGCCGCCGTGAGACGTGATCGGCGGCGACGTCCTTGCTGTCGATCTTGGCGAAAGGATAACCCTGGCCTCTCAGATCGGAGGCGATGACACGTTCGGCGCGCGCGATGGCCGAGCTCGCGGCGATCCCGCCTTCGACCAGATCGCTGTCCTCGAGATCGGGAACATTCTCCATCGGCCGGTGCGTCTTGGCGTCGAGCACGCGGATCTTGCCGAAACGGAACTCCGGCCCGACATCGACATTGATCTGCACCTTGACGGGCCCGCGCGCCCGCATCGTCTCAGCCGCGTCGAAAACGCTCGGATCATTGACGTCGACATCGGCGATGCGGATGTCGATCTCGCCCGCATAGTAGCCCTTGTCATAAAGCGCCGCGGTGATTCGCTCCTGATCGGACAGTGCGCGCTGCACGAGACCGGCGGCACCGGGGGCGGCGCTGTCCTGCAGCGTTACGAGGTTGGAACTCTCTTCGATCGCCGATCTGAGGTCGCTGTCACCGTGGTCGATCTTGATATTGACCTTGTAGGGCAGGGCATCGGCGATCGGTTCATCGGCCTTTTTACCCGTGAACCACGAGGTTATGCCGTCGAAGAACGACTGGCTGTGACCGGGCACTGCCATGAAGCCTGAAAAGAGCACGCTTGCGGTGCATAACACCAAAAGATTGCTCGTGAATTTCGAAAATGCCCGCAAACGCACAACGCCCCACCACATCACTTCGTGTGCAATAATAGGTTCTGGCAAAAATCCGGTTAAAATGTGACCCGTTGACTTAACGAAGCTTAAGAAACATCAAGGGAACATCTGTTTTACAAATAACACAAAACCACCGCTCTTCCCTTGAGTCAGGTAATTTGCTGCGGATAATTTAATATCCGTATGGTAATAATACTTGCCAACCTCCTTCTCCTTGGTCAAGCTGCCAAGCAAGACGGCCCGCCAAACAGGGCCGCGAGGGAGCAAACATGACATCCATCATTCAAGACAGCCTCGCCATCGTCGCCGAAAAGGTCCGCACCGGCCAGATGTCGCGCCGGCGTTTCCTGCAGGTTCTCGGCGCTTTGGGCGCCGTGGGCGCCTTGCCCATCTGGCGCGAGGCCAATGCCCAGACCAAGGAAATCATCTTCTCCATGTGGGGCGGCGATGCCGAGGAGGTCTATCGCAAGGCCTGGGGCGCTCCCTATGAGGAGAAAGCCGGCGTCGCCATCCAGTTCGACGGCTCCGGGCCGACCCGCGGCAAGATCCGCGCCATGGTCGAATCGAAGAACGTCACCTGGGACGTCTGCGACAGCGGCCTCGGCACCCAGTCATCGCTCGGTCCCGAAGGCCTGCTCGAGCCCATCGATTACGCGATCGTCGACAAGACCAAGATCGTTCCCGGTCTCGCCTATCAATGGGGCGCCACCGGCTACATCTACAGCTCGGTACTGACCTGGGACTCGAAGGCCTTTGGTGGCGAGGAGCCCAAGACCTGGGTCGATTTCTGGGACGTGAAGCGTTTCCCCGGCAAGCGTGTCGTGTGGAAATACATGGTCGGCGTGCTCGAAGCCGCCTTGATCGCCGACGGCGTCGAGCCCTCCAAGGTCTATCCGATCGACATGGACCGCGCGCTGAACAAGATCAAGGAGCTCAAGGAGCATCTGGTTCTGTGGGACAATGGCGCCAGCAGCCAGCAGGTCTTCCGCGATGGCGAGGTGACGATGGGCCAGATCTGGCACACGCGCTCCACCATGCTGGCCGATGAATCGCAGGGCCGTTTCAAATACACGTTCAATCAGGGCATCGTGCAGCCGGGTGTGTGGGTCGTGCCGAAAGGCAACCCGGCCGGCAAGGCGGTGTTCGAATTCCTCGCCTCCATGCAGGAGCCCGAGAAGCAGCTGATCCTCTTGAAAGAGCTGAGCCAGGGTCCGGCCAATCCGGAAACCGCCAAGCTCGCCCCCGAACTCGCGTCGAAGAACCCCGGCTCGCCTGAAAATCTGGCGATCCAGGTCTTCCAGAATGAGGAATGGTACGCCAAGAACCATCAGGAAGCGGAAAAGCGTTTCCTCGACGTGGTCTCCTCCTGACGCGCTGACCTGGGAGCGCCGCCATGTATGTACTCTTCGTGCTGCCTGCGGCGCTCCTTCTCTTCTTCCTCTATCTGCTGCCCTTGGCGCGCATCCTGATGATCAGCGCCACCGATGGCCAGGGTTTCGCCGCCAATTACGGCGCCGTGCTCACCTCGGCGCCGATCCATCGCATGGTGTGGACGACGGTCGAGATCTGCGCCATCACCACTCTCGCCACCCTGCTCATCTCTTATCTCATCGCCTATGTGCTGCTGCAGGTCTCCGAGCGCACCCGCATGTGGATGATGCTGTGCATTCTGGTGCCGCTCTGGGTCTCGGTGCTGGTGCGCGCTTTCGCCTGGATCGCCGTGCTCAACAATTCGGGCCCGGTCAACGGCCTGCTGCAATGGACAGGACTTACCGATGAGCCGGTGCAATTGGTGCGCAACCAGTTCGGCGTCATGCTCGGCATGGTGCATTACATGCTGCCCTTCGGCATCCTGCCGCTCTACGCCGCGATGAAGGGCATCGATCCGAAGCTCATCTCGGCGGCGCGCGCTCTGGGCGCCCGTCCCTTCACCGCCTTTCGCCGCGTCTTCCTGCCCTTGAGCCTGCCCGGCCTTTACAGCGCCTTCGTCATCGTCTTCATCTTCTCGCTCGGCTTCTATGTAACGCCGGCTATCCTGGGCGGCGGCCGTATCGTGATGATCGCCGAGTATATCGCCCTCCTCATCTCGCAAGGTTATGACTGGGGCATCGCCGCGGCGCTCGCCACCCTGCTGCTCTCCGTCGTGCTCGCCGTCGTCTTCATCGCCGGCCGCTTTGCCGACTGGGATTCAGTGCTCGGAGGCTCGCGGCGATGAAGTTGCCGAAGTCGATCCCTGGCAACATCCTGCGCGGCCTCGCCTGGGCCGGCGTCCTCTTTCTCATCGCCCCGCTCCTCGTCGTGATCCCGGTCTCCTTCACGCCGGAACGTTATCTGTCCTTTCCGAGCGAGGCCTTGTCGCTCCGCCATTATGAGACCCTCCTCTTCGACCGCCGCTGGTCGGGCGGCATTCTGACCAGCCTGTTGATCGCCAGCATCACCACGGTGCTCTCCGTTATCATCGGCACCCTCTGCGCCGTCGGCATGTGGCGCATCGGCGGACGTCGCATGCAGCTGCTGCGGCTGCTGATCCTGGCGCCGCTGATCGTGCCGTCGATCGTCCATGCCCTCGCCTTCTATAAGAGCTGGATCGACCTCGGCTGGCTCGACACTGTCTGGGGCGTTATCGTCGCCCATACGACCATCTGTGTGCCGTTGGTGATGATCACCGTCTCGGCGGCTCTGTCGGGCTTCGATCATCGTCTCGAATATGCCGCCCGTTCGCTCGGCGCCCGGCCCCTGACAGTGCTGCGGCGCATCATCCTGCCCAATATCCTGCCCGGCGTCGTCTCGGGCGGCATCTTCGCCTTCATCACCTCATGGGACGAGATCATCGTCATTCTGTTCATCACCGCCCGCAAGGTCCGCACATTGCCGCAGACCATCTGGTCGAGCATCATGGAGCGGGTCGATCCGGCGGTCGCCGCCATTTCCACCGTCATGGTCGCCATAACCCTGACGGCCGTCATCATCAAGCTCGTGCTCGCAAGGCGAGCGGCCACGTAGAAAAGAGGAACGCCCATGGTCAAAAGCCGACCCATCCAGCAGATCGTCATCAACGGCAAGATCGCCACCATGGAAGGCGCCGGCATTTTCGTCGAGGCGCTCGCCATTCGTGATGGCCGCGTCGCCGCCTCCGGCTCGACCGCCGACATGCGGGCCCTCGCCCCTCATGCCGAGGTGATCGATTGCGGCGGCCGCACCGTGCTGCCGGGGTTCATCGACAGCCACTGCCATCCCGACATGCATGGCGCCCGGCTCGGCCGCTGGACTGATCTCTCGGAAGGCCTTTCCAGCAAAGAAGAATTGCTGCAGCTCATCCGCAAATCGGTCGACGGCACACCGCAGAACCGCTGGTTTGTCGGCTTCCGCTATGACGATCTGCGCCTCGGTGGTTATCCGACGCGGGACGAGCTCGATGCCGCGGCCGGCGGTCGGCCTGCCTTTCTCTATCGTCGCGACGCCCATCTGGGCTTCGCCAACAGCGCCGCCTTGAAGCTCGTCGGCTACACGAGGGACAGCCAGGATCCGCCCTTCGGCCGTCTCGACCGTCATCCCGAAACCGGTGAGCTGACCGGCCTTCTGCGCGAGACCGCCGCCCATGAGGTGGTGAACTACAACCAGGCCGACTTCACCTCGGATGATTTCGCCGCAGGTCTCGTCAAGGTCTTCGCCGACTTTTCGACCTACGGCATCACCTCGGTGCACAACAGCCTGTGCTCGACCCACGGCATCATCGCCTATCAAAAGATGCGCGAGGCCGGCAATCTCAAGATGCGCGTCGGCCTGCTGGCGAGTGGCCGCGAGGATGAGCTGATCCAGGCCATCATCCGCTCGGGTTGGCGCACCGGCTTCGGCGATGAGTGGGTACGTCTCACCGGCGTCGAATGGTGCCCCGATTGCTCGACCAGCGGCCGTACCGCCGCGTATTACGATCCCTATGTCGGCCCGAAGGTTCTGGGCGAGCCCGACGACAATCGCGGCATGCTTCTTTACGAGCTCGAGGACTTCAAGCGGCGCGTTCTGCAGGCGCATCAAGCCGGTCTTCTGGTCGGCGCCGACGGCGTCGGCGACCGCGGCATCGACTTCGTGCTCGACGCCTACGAGCATGCGCTCGACCATCATCCGGTCGATGACCATCGCATGCGGGTCGAGCATTGCTGCAACGTGACGCCGTCGATTCTGCAGCGCCTCAAGCGGCTCAAAGTGATATGCTCGTCGGCGACCGGCTTCGCCTATGATTTGGGCGATGCCTATCGCCGCAACCGCGGCGCCGACGCCATGCGTTACATGTGGCCGCATCGCAGCATGATCGATGCCGGCGTCGTGGCTCCCGGCCATTCGGATTCACCCGTCTGTCATCCCAATCCGCTGCGCGCCATTCATTCGCTGGTCAATCGCGTGACTGACTCGGGCGCCGATCTCGATCAGCGCGAGGCGATCAGCGTCTATGAGGCGGTCGAGGCCTATACGACGCTCGGCGCCTATTGCGGCAAGGAAGAACATCTGAAGGGCGATCTCGGCCTTGGCAAGCTCGCCGACTTCATCGTCCTGGAAGAGGACATCTTCACGATGGACAGGAAGCGGCTCGATCAGCTGAAGATCCGCGAAACCTACATTGGCGGCGAGCCGGTCTTCCGGCGCAACGGAGCGGCGTGACGGTGACGGCGGGGTTCCTCGAGATACGCAACCTGGTGAAGCGCTATGGCGGCGCGGTGGCCGTTGATGGTGCGTCTTTGTCGATCGCCAAGGGCGATTTCCTCACTTTGCTCGGGCCTTCGGGCTCGGGCAAGACGACGATCCTCATGGCCATCGCGGGCTTCGTGAAACCGACCGAGGGCGAGATCGTTCTGTCGGGACGCAATCTGGTGCCGCTTGAGCCCGAGGAGCGCGATCTCGGCATCGTCTTCCAGGGCTACGCGCTCTTTCCGCATATGACGGTGGCGCAGAATGTCGCCTTCCCGCTCGAACTCCGCAAATGGAAGCCCGAAGCGATCACCAAACGGGTCGAGGAGACGCTCGCCATGGTCGATCTCGCCCATTTCGCCGACCGTCGCCCGGCGCAATTGTCGGGCGGCCAGCAGCAGCGCGTGGCGCTCGCCCGCTGCCTTTCCTACCAGCCCGATCTTCTGCTGCTCGACGAGCCTCTTTCGGCATTGGACCGCCAGTTGCGCGTTCGTCTCCAGGACGAGCTCAAGAGCCTGCATCAAAGGGTCGGCGTGACCGTGGTCAATGTCACCCATGACCAGGACGAAGCGCTGTCCATGTCCACCCATATCGCGGTGATCAATCACGGCCGGATCGTGCAATATGGCACGCCCGACGACATCTATGAGAATCCGGCGACGCGCTTCGTCGCCCGCTTCATCGGCCGCAGCAACGTGGTGGCGGTCGAGCGGATCGAAAGCCGGGGTGATGGCCTCTCCGCCCTGATCGCCGGTCAATGGTTGCCGGTCGCCGGCAATCAGGCGGTGACCGGCAAGGTCGCTCTGTCGCTCCGGCCTGAAATGATCGCGATCGATCCTCCGGGTACAGAGAAGACCGATACACAAAAGGTCGTCATGGACGCTCGGATCGAGAATTGTGTATATCACGGTGGAACCACGGCGCTCGATATCAGGACGGCCATTGGTCCCTTGCGGGCCGAGATGCCGACCAGCCGGCGGGGCGTGAAACCGACGGCCGGTGCAACCGTTCAGGCCTCCTGGCCCGCATATGCCGGACGGATCGTAAGCGAGGATGATACGGCCCTTGATCAACAGTGAGTTCGATGTCGGCGCCGCGCTGAAGCTCAAGCGCGAGCAGGCCGGCCTATCACAGAGACAGCTCGCCGAACTGGCCGAGCTCACCCATGTGACCATCGCCAATGTCGAGAGCAATCGCAGCGCCCCATCGGTGGCGACGCTGGCGCGTATTCTCGACGTGCTGAAGCTCACCTTCTCGGAATTCTTCACGCCGAACCTGCCCAGCATGGACAAGGTCTTTTACCGCAAAGGCGAGTTCGTACCGCTCGCCTCCGGCGACTGCGAAATCCTGCAGGTGGGTCCTGGCCGCGGCGTCGCCAAATTGCAGGTCATCAAGACGCGCTACCGTCCCGGCGCCGAGACCGGTCCTGAAATGCTCAAACACGAGGCCGAGGAAGGCGGCGTGATCCTTTCGGGCCAGATCGAGCTGACCGTCGGCGACCGCACCGAGATTTTAGGCCCCGGTGACGGCTATCTCTTCCGCTCCAACCAGCCGCATCGTTTTCGCAATGTCGGCGACACCGACTGCACCATCGTGGCTGCCTGCACCCCACCCTATTTGTGAGTTTGCCGAGCTACCTTTTCTCGTGGCCAGCGTCTATCCTGCCCCGCCATGACCTCGCTTCGCCGCCTTCTGCCCTCCGCCGGCGCCCTCTTCGTCTTCGAAGCCGCGGCGCGTTATCTGAGCTTCACCCGCGCCGCGGCTGAGCTCAATGTCACGCAATCGGCGGTGAGCCGTATGATCGCCAAGCTCGAAGCGCATCTCGACACCAAGCTGTTCATCCGCACCACCACGGGGCTCGAGCTCAGCGAGGATGGCCGCCATCTCTATAATGCGGTGACCGGCAGCTTCCAGCACATGGAAATCGCCATCGAGGACATCCGCGCCAAACATGGCGATACCGGCACAGTCACTTTGTCGATCTCGTCCGCCTTCGCCATGCATTGGTTCATGCCGCGCCTCGATCGCTTCCAGAGCCGCTTCCCCAATATCGATCTGCGTTTCCAGCTGGTGCGCGGCGAGCCGACCGGCCCGATCGAGGATGTCGATCTCGCCATCCGCTACAACCTCTCGGAGGATAATGACCAGCAGCGCTGGCCCTTGATGGAAGAGCTTGTCGTTCCCGTCTGCAGCCCCGGCTATCTCAGCACCCATGGCGGGCTCGACGATTGCCCTGATCTCAGCGGCCACACGCTGGCGCATCTTTCGGGTTCGATCCGCATTCCCTGGTCACGTTATCTGGCGGAATTCAACTATCCCGCCCCCACCGGCAGCCGCAGCCTCACCTTTTCCGATTACACGCTGGTGATCCAGGCCGCCGTCAATGGCCGCGGCATTGCGCTCGGCTGGTGGCATGTCGTCGCCCATACGCTGCTCCAGAAGGAGCTGGTGCCGGCAGGCCGCAACCGGCTCAAGACGGGGCAGTTCTATTATCTGGTGGCGACGTCGCGCCGCCCCTTGCGCAAACCGGCCGTGCTGGTGCGCGACTGGCTGCTCGGTGAAATGGCCGAATTGCGCCGTGAAGTACTGGGGGAGCAATAGGAACAATCTTCCAATACAAATGATTTCAATAAGTTAGTTACGCTCCCTCCACCGGGGGCATTCCTCCAGATTATGGCGATCTGATCATTGTGTTCGTGCGCCCCGCCTCCCGAATCCCTACTGTCCGGCCAACGAGATAAGCCGTCCCGGGAGGACAGATTTGAACAGCCATGACGTGACGATTGCGCATTCCGCAAAGACAGCAGCGGCGCACCGTCTCGATCCCTTGCTGAAGCCGCGTTCCATCGCTTTTGTCGGCGCCTCGACACGCCCCAACACACCCGGCAACTCGATGATCCGCGCGGTGAAGCGTGATGGCTTTTCTGGCACGGTCTACACCATCAATCAGAAGTACACGGAGGTCGAAGGCGTCACCTGTTTCCCCGATCTCGCGAGCCTGCCCGAGACCGTCGATCATGTCGTTCTCGGGCTCGCCAATGAGCATCTGGAAACGGGCCTCAAGGCCGCGATCCATCACGGCGCCAAGGCCGTCACCATCTTTGCAAGCTGCAATCTGCCGGGCGAGCATGACACACTCGTCGATCGCCTCCAGGCGATCGCGTGTGAGGCCGGCATCGTCATCTGCGGCGGCAACAGCATGGGCTTCGTCAACCCGACGCAAGCCCTCGTCGTCTCCGGCTATATGGCCAAGCACCGGCTGATGCCGGGTGGCGCCGCGCTCATCACCCAATCAGGCTCGGCTTTCAGCGCGCTTGCCTATAACGACCAGCGCCTCAAATTCTCCCTCGCCGTATCGAGCGGTCGCGAACTCACCGTCACCACGGCCGACTATATCGACTGGGCGCTGGACCAGCCTGAAACGCGCGTCATCGGCCTCTTCCTCGAAACCGCGCGCGACCCGGAAGCTTTCAAGGCCAGTCTCGCCAAGGCGGAAGCGCGCCGCATTCCCGTCATCGTGCTCAAGGTCGGTCGGACTGAAATGAGCGCCGCCTTCGCCGCAAGCCACAGCGGCGCCATTGCCGGCGACAATGCCGCCTATGAGGCGCTCTTCGCCAAACATGGCGTGATCCCGGTCGAGACGCTCGACAGTCTCGCCGCCAATCTCCTGCTCTTTTCGACTGTGAAGCCCGCCGGCAAAGGTGGCCTCGCCAGCATCCATGACTCGGGCGGCGAACGTGAAATGGTGGCCGATCTCGCTCACCGCTTCGGTGTTCCTTTCGCCCGTATCAATCAGGCGACGAAAGAGCGCCTCGCGAGACATCTCGATGACGGGCTCAAGCCCGACAATCCGCTCGACGTCTGGGGCACGGGGCGTGATTTCGAGACCCATGTCGAAGCCTGTTTCGAAGCGCTGGTCGATGACCCCGACACCGCCATCGGCGTGATGTTCGAGGACATCCGCACCGGGTCCTATATCACCGAAGGTTTCACCGCCGCCGCTATCCGCGTCGCCAAACGCAGCGACAAGCCGGTGGCGCTCGTCACCAATTATGCGGCGCTCGATCACCGCGAAGTCGCGCTCAAGGTGACGGAAGCGGGCGTGCCGGTCATCGACGGTACCGAGGAAGGCCTGGGCGCCATCCATAATCTCCTCGCCTTCCGCGATCACAGTCCGCTGGCGCCGGCGTCACGGCCGATCAATCCCAAGCGCGACCACTGGCGCGGTCGTCTTGCCAAGGGGTCTTTGACCGAAAGCGAAGGCCTCGCTTTGCTGGCCGACTATGGCATCCGCGTACCGCGCCACTACCGGACGGAAAACCTGAACGACACGCTTGCCGGCGCCCGCACCATCGGCTTTCCGGTCGCGCTCAAGACGGCGGCTGCCGGCATCCAGCACAAGAGCGACCAGCAAGGCGTCGTGCTGGGCCTGCGTACTGAAGACGAGCTCGGCAACGCCTATGAGGACATGGCCGCGCGCCTCGGTCCAGCCGTCCTCGTCGCCGAAATGGCGCCCAAAGGTGTTGAAATCGCTTTCGGCCTCATCCGTGATCCGCAATTCGGGCCTTATCTGATGGTCGCCTCCGGCGGCATCTGGATCGAGGTGCTCAAGGATCGCGCCGTCGCCATGGCGCCGCTCGACCATGAGCGCGCCCGCCGCCTCATCGACAATTTGCGCATTCGTCCCCTGCTCGACGGTAAACGCGGCCAGGCCCCCGCCGATATCGAGAGTCTCATCGAGGCCGTGCTCGCGCTGTCGGCGATTGCCGAGGAGCTTGGTGATCTCATCACCGAGATGGACGTCAATCCCTTGATCGTTTCCGCATCGGGCGCCATCGCCGTCGATGCGCTCGTCATTTCAGCCAAGAGGAAGTCATGAATTTCGAATTCACGCCCCGGCTCAAGGAACTTTCCGCCCTGGGCCGCCAGTTCTGCAACGAGGTCCTGGTGCCTCTCGAACAGATCGCCGATGAGCATGGCGAGCTGCCGATGGACCGGCGCGATGCGGTCAAGGACCAGGTGCGCGCCTGGGGCCTCGCCGGCATCAATCACAGCAAGGAACATGGTGGGCTCGGCCTGTCGATGCTGGAGCAGACCGCCATCGAGGAGCAGCTCGGCCGCGTCACCAACGGCCTGTGGAGCTGCGTGTGGCGCCCCCCGGTCAGTCTCAAATTCGGCACCAGCCAGCAGATCAAGGACTATCTCTTTCCGTCCTGCGCCGGCCATCGCCGTGGCTGCTTCGCCATCACCGAGGAAGGTGCGGGCTCCGATCCGCGCCAGGTGAAGACGACGGCCGTTCTCAAGAACGGCAAGTGGCATCTGAACGGCGAAAAGTGGTTCGTCACCTCCTATAACGCCTCCGACTTCATCATCGTCCACGCCCATGTCGACAATGATCCCGATAAGCCGACTTTGTTCCTGGTCGACAAGCCGGCGGCCAACCTCGTCCATCTGCGCTCACCGAAATTCATGCATAATTTCGCCTTCGACCATGCGGAACTGCGTTTCGACGACGTGACGGTTCCGGAAGACCGCCTGCTCGGCAAGGTCGGCCAGGGCTTCGAGCTCACCAAGGACTGGTTCGTCGAGACGCGCCTGCAGATCGCTTCCCATGCCTTAGGCGCCGCCATCCGCGCCGCCGAGCTCGCCAATGACTATGCGACGAGCCGTCATCAGTTCGGCCGCCCGATCCGCGATTTCCAGGGCGTCGAATTCATGCTGGCCGACATGGCCGTGGAAATCTTCGCCACCAAGACGATGCTCTATCGCGTCGCCTGGGAGATCGATAACGGCCTCGACCGCAAGCAGATCCATGCCCATGCGAGCGCGTTGAAACTCCATTCCTCGGAAATGGCGGGCCGCGTCATCGACAAGGCGCTGCAGGTCCTGGGTGGCCGCGGTTATATGCGCGAAAACCCGGTCGAGCGCCTCTATCGCGACATCCGCGTCGATCGCATCTGGGAAGGCACGTCCGAGATTCAGCGTGTCGTGGTCGCCGGCCAGATCCGCAAGCGCGGTCTCGGCGTCTTCAGCGAATGGATGTGACGATGGCGCGCCGGCACGTCGAAACCTTATTGCTGCTGGCGCCCGCCGTCATCTTTCTGTTCCTGTGCTTCGTCGTGCCTTTGGCCCGGCTGTTCTCACTTGCTTTCACCGACGAGGCCGGGCCTTTCGCCACCTTCGCGATATTGGCCGAGAGCGATGTCTATCGCCGCGTGATGGTGAACACCTTTCTCGTCGCCTTGGCCGTGGCGCTGATCACCGTCGTCCTCGCCTGGCCGGTCGCCTATATCCTGACCAAGCTCAAAGGCTTCTGGTTCGCCTTCGCGCTCTATGGCGTGCTGTTTCCCTTCTGGATCTCGGTTCTGGTCCGCACCTTCTCCTGGATGATTCTGCTTGAGCGCAATGGGCCCTTGAACCGCTTCCTCGTCAATCTGGGCATCACCGACAAGCCGCTTGCGCTGCTCTTCAACGATACCGGCGTCATGATCGGCATGGTGCATGTGCTGTTGCCCTACGCCATCCTGCCGCTTTATGGGGCGATGCTGCGCATCGACCAGCGGCTCCTGATGGCGAGCGACGGGCTCGGCGCCGGCCTCTTCGACACGTTCCGCAGGGTCTATTTCCCGCTCTGCTTGCCGGGCCTCATGGGCGGCGCCACCTTCGTCTTCCTGCTGTCGCTCGGCTTCTTCATCACGCCGGCTCTGCTCGGCGGCTCCAATGCCATCACATTGTCGATGCTGATCGCCAGCTTCATCAATGACCGTCTCGCCTGGTCGCTCGCCGCCGCGGCCTCATTGGTCCTCCTCGTCATCGTCCTGGCGCTCCTCGCCGCAACGGCGAAAATTCTGCCCTTCGGCAAAGGGATGTACGCCAAATGAGCAGTTCACCGCTCTGGCTCAGGCTCATTGCGCAGACTTCCGCCGGACTGGTTCTGGCGTTCCTCTGTTTGCCGATCCTCGCCGTCATTCCCGCCTCCTTCAACCAGGCGAGCTTCATCACCCTGCCGCCGGCCGCTTATTCGGGCCGCTGGTATGAGGCTTTCATCTCCGATCCCGAATGGCGCCAGGCGTTGTTCGCCAGCCTCCATGTCGCCGTCATCGCCACCATCGTGGCGGTGGTGACGGGCACGGCGGCGGCCTTGGGTCTCCATCGCCTCTCCGGCAGATCGCGCGGCCTTCTCACCGGTCTCTTCCTGGCGCCGATGATCGTGCCGGTTATTGTTACCGCTGTCGCCGTCTACAGAAGCGCCCTCGATGTCGGGTTGAGCGGCACGCCTCTGGGTCTCGGCCTCGCACATGCGCTGCTGGCGTTGCCATTCGTCGTCATCAATGTCGGCATTGCGTTGCGTGGTGTCGAAGAGAACTGGCTGCGCGCCGCGGCTGGCCTCGGCGCCGGTCCCTGGCGCATCTTCCGCACTGTGACGCTGCCCAACATCGCCCCCGGCATAGTCGGCGGCGCCATCTTCTCCTTCATCACCTCCTTCGATGAAGTGGTCGTCGCCGTCTTCCTGGCGGGTTACGCCAACAAAACCTTGCCGGTGAAGATCTGGGAGTCGATCCGGCTTGAATTCACCCCCGTGGTCGCCGTCGCCGCCACCCTCATGATCGTGCTCGCCATCGTGCTCTTCGCCGTGGCGCAGGTCCTCAGCAAATCCGGGAAGAAGCAGCCGATATGAAGACAGGACTACCTTTGCGTTTTGCCGGCTCGGCCAAGAACTACGGCGCGGTCGCCGCCCTGAAGCCGACCGATCTCGAGATTCGCGACGGCGAGTTCATGACGCTGCTCGGTCCTTCGGGTTCCGGCAAGACGACGCTGCTCAATCTCGCCGCCGGTTATCTCGAGCCGAGCGCCGGGCGCATCTTCATCGGCGAGCGCGACGTGACCAACCTCCCTGCCCGCCAGCGCAATATCGGCATGGTGTTCCAGAACTACGCCCTCTTCCCGCATATGACGGTCGCCGACAATGTCGCCTATGGCCTGACTGTCCGCCGCTTGCCGAAAGCCGATATCCAGCGCCGCGTCGCTGCCGCTTTGGGCATGGTGCGTCTCGAAAGCTACGGGAGCCGCCGCATCCAGGAATTATCCGGCGGTCAGCAGCAGCGTGTCGCGCTGGCCCGCGCCATCGTCATCGAGCCCGATGTGCTGCTGATGGACGAGCCTCTGGGCGCCCTCGACAAGCAGCTGCGCCGCCAGGTACAGCTCGAATTGCGCCGCCTGCATGAAGAGCATCGTCGCACCACCATCTACGTCACCCATGATCAGGAAGAGGCGCTCGTCCTTTCCGACCGCGTCGCCGTCATGCGCGACGGCAGCATCGAGCAATTGGGCACGGCGGCCGAGCTTTATGACGAGCCGGTCAATGCCTTCGTCGCGGGCTTCATCGGTGAATCCAATCTGCTTCCCGCCAGGGTCGTCGAGGTTTCGAGCGCCGAGGCGCGGATCGACATTCCCGCTTTCAGCCAGTCGGCGACCGTGCCCGCCGCCAAAGGTCTCAAAGCCGGCGACGACGCCCGCCTTCTCATCCGCCCCGAGCATGTCCTCATCGACCGTGAGCCGGACGGCATCGCCGCCGAGATCACCGAGGTCGTCTATCTGGGCGAGCTCACCGCCTTCAATCTGCGCCTCGCGACCGGGGAAACGCTGTGGGGACGTCAGATCACCGACCGGAGCCTGAAACGCGGCATGTCCGTCAAGGCTTCGTGGAAACGGGCATCCGCCCGCATCGTGCCGAAAGACTGAAAAACCAAGGAGGAGACCATGCGTAGACGTGACTTTCTGATGAGCGCCGCTGGCGCTACGGGTGTGATGGCCGGGCTGGCGCCGATGTCGCGCCTTAGCCTTGCGCAGGATCGCCCCTTCACTTTCACTTCCTGGGGCGGTGCCCTCTCCAATGCCGAGAAGGAAGCCTTCATCGATCCCTTCGGCAAGCTGAAGGGCATTCCGGTCATCAACACCTCGCCGACCGAGACCGCCAAGATCAAGGCGATGGTCCAGGCGCAGAAAGTCGAATGGGACCTCGTCGATGTCGGCGGCCGCACCGTGTGGCAGGGCGGCAAGGAGGGTTTCCTCGAAAGCCTCGACCTCGCCAAGATTCCCAACGCCGCCAATCTCGAAAAGGGCTGGGTGTCGCCCTATGGCGTCGCCACCTCGACAGGCGCCACCATCATCGCCTGGTCGAAGTCGGCATTCCCGGAAGCGGGTCCGCAGAGCTGGGCCGACTTCTGGGATGTGAAGCGTTTCCCGGGCGCCCGCGGCCTCTACAAGTTCTTCTACTACAATTATGAAGCCGCCTTGCTCGCCGCCGGCGTCAAACGCGACGAGGTCTTCCCGTATACGACCGAGAAGGCCGACATGGCGCTCGCCAAGATCAAGGAGCTCAAGCCTCATGTCACCGTCTGGTGGGGTGCGGGCGCCCAGCCGCCGCAGCTGCTCTCGACCGGTGAGCTGGCTCTGTCTTCGGCCTGGAGCGGCCGCATGCTCGCCGCCGAAGCCGAAGGCGCTCCCGTCGGCCACACCTATAATGACGGCATCGCCTGGGCCAATTGGTGGGTGATCCCCAAAGGCGCCCCGCATCGCGACCTCGCCCACGAAGCGATCGACTATGCGCTCGGCAAGGACCAGCAGGCCAAGCTCCTGAGCCTCAAGACCTATGGTCCGGTGCTCGGCGCCGCGACCCAAGGTGCCGATGCCGAAACGGCCAAGATCCTGGTCATGAACCCGGACAATGTGAAGAACATGCTCATCCTCAATGAAGAGGAAGCAAACAAATACTCGTACGAGTATGAGGAGAAATGGAACCAGCTCATGCTGGGCTGATTCAATCAGATGAACTCTACTCTTCCAGAAAGCCTGTGGGCGGCGACCGCGTCGCCGCCTGCGGACTATTCCCGGATAACCGGCGCCGAGACCTGCGACATCGCCATTGTCGGCGCCGGCTTCACTGGCCTCTCCACCGCCATCCATTTGGCCCGGAAAGGCCACCAGGTCACTGTCGTCGAGGCAGCCGAACCCGGCTGGGGCGCCTCGGGCCGCAATGGTGGCCAGGTCATCACTGGCCTCAAGCACAATCCACATGATCTCGTCGCCACCTTCGGCGAGGAGATGGGCGGGCGTATCGTCACCGCGATGGGCGGTGCGGCCGATCTCGTCTTCTCGCTCATCGAGCGCTACAAGATCGATTGTCATGCGCAACAGAGCGGCTGGATCCAGGCGGCGCATGGTCCGAAGCCCTATGAGGATCTTGTGGTGCCGCGCTGCCGGCAATGGCAGGAGCTGGGTGTCGCGGCGCGCCTCCTCGACCGCGCCGAAACCGCGCAGATGATCGGCAGTGCGCCCGAAGCCTATCACGGCGGCTGGTTCGATCCGCGCGGCGGTCTCTTGCAGCCTTTGAGCTACGCGCGCGGATTGGCCAATGCGGCGATCACTGAAGGGGCGAAAGTCTGCGCCCAAAGCCCGGTTCAGTCGCTCTCACGCCAAGGCGACCGCTGGCTCCTTCAATTCGCGCACGGCACGCTCAACGCCCGCCAGGTTGTGATGGCCACCAATGCCTATACGGGTTCGCTCTGGCCGGGCCTGGCCCGCACGGTGATCCCTGTCTCGAGTTTCCAGATCGCCACCGCCCCGCTCACCGACAATATCAGGGCGCAGATACTGCCCGGCGGCCAGGGTGTCGCCGATACACGCCGTCTGCTGCTCTATTTCCGCCTCGATCATCAGGGTCGCTTCGTGATGGGCGGCCGCTCACCGGTCGACGACAATCCGTCAAAGGCCGATGGCGCGCCGCTCCAGGCGCAGATCCGGCGCCTCTTCCCGATGATCGATCCGGGTCAGATCGATTACGTGTGGAGCGGCAAGGTCGCCATCACCAGGGATTCGCTGCCGCATCTCCATATGCTGGCGCCGGGTCTTATCACCGCGCTGGGCTGCAACGGCCGTGGCGTCGCCATGTGCACCATGATGGGCAGGATCATCGCCGATCTCGTGTCCGGTACTGCGCCCACCGAGCTTTCCTTCCCGGTGACGGCGCCGAGCCCCTTCCCTTTCCACGAATTCCGCAAGCTGGGCGTCTTCGCGATGAGCCAGTATTACCGCCTGCTCGACCGGCTGGAGGCCAGCGCTGCTTGACCGCGATGGCGTTCAGCGACCCAATGCCTCCTTCGGTGCTTATTTCACCGTCGCAGCGATCAGAGCCTGATGGGTGCGGTCGGCAAATTCACCGACAGGCCCCTTTTGCGGCCCATAATCCAATCCTTGGATTACACTGACGGTCTTGTCATCGACTGATATGCAGTGAGAGAGAAACGAGCCGCTCCCCGCCGATCCGCCGCTGATGACGCCAAGCTGGCCCGGATACCGGCTTACGTCGACGCGATAGCCCGCTTCTTTCGCCAGTCTTTCGATCAGGTCTGTACATTGGTCCAGGCTCATCAGTTTTGATGATGTCCTCTCGACATGATATGTGACCTTGAAATCATCATCCGCGGCGGCAAGCGGGACTGTGCAAAGAAAACAGATGAGCGCGAGCGGGACACAGGACTTTTTCATTACTTAAGTTTCTCCATTCTTTCTTCCGAAAGCATGAAGTTAGCCGACCTTGACATCGCAACAAATGCAAAAGCTCCAAGGCCGGCCGAAATTCATTACGGCCGACAAGTACGCAACGGAATTTTTGACGCCCCGAAGATGCGGCTACTCATTCGGCACGATGAGTTTTTACCTTATGGAAATTCGCAGCATCTAGTTCTGCAGCCGCACCAGCGCGCGTTTGATCTGGTCGAGCGCTGTCGGCTTGCGGGAAGACCGCCCCCATGGTGATGAAGCCATGCAGCATCTCGGGAAAGAAGATCTCCTGCACCGGCACGCCGGCGAGGCGCAGGCGCCCGGCATAAGCCGCCGCTTCATCGCGCAAAGGATCGAAGCCGGCGCGCAGGATCACGGCCGGCGCCACCTCCTTGAGGCCCGCGGCGAAGAGCGGCGAGAGGCGCCAGTCGGTCGGATCATGATCCTGCACATAGTTCCGGCGATACCAGCCATAGAGTTCACGCGTCAGGAGATAACCTTCAGCGAGCTCGCGATGCGACGGATAGCTCGCGGTGAGGTCGAGGCAGGGATAGATCAGCACCTGGCGGCGGAAGCGCTCGCCATATTCGCCGCGGCGGTTGCAGAGCGCCAGCACAGCGGCGATATTTGCGCCGGCGCTATCGCCGATGAGCGACAGGCGGTCGCGCGCGATCCCGAGACTGTCGGCATGTTTGATGAGCCACAGAGTGGCCGCGACGGCGTCATCGAGCGCCGCCGGAAACGGATGCTCGGGCGCCAGCCGGTAGTCGACCCAAATGACATTCGCCTCCAGCCGGTTGGCGAGCCTGCGGCAAAGCGGTTCATAGGTGATGAGATCACCGAGGGTCCAGCCACCGCCATGGAAGAAGAGATAGCTTTCCAGCGGCTCGCTCGCGGCGGTGTCGGGCCGGAATCTTGAGCGCCGGTGTGCCGTCGCCGCCTCGCGCGATCGATGTGATGTTGCCGACACGCTCCAGGGGCCAGGCAAATGGCTCGCGCGCGCGATTGTACTTGCGTCGCACTTCGACCGGATCGAGATCCGCCACCGCGCCGGCGAAACTGAGCTTGGGAATCAGGCGACGGGCGCGCGGGTCGAGACGTGTTGGAGGGATCAGTTCGGACGTGACGAGCATGGCAGACTCCATCATCGGAAAATCGCCGCACGATCTCAGCAAGCGCTGCTTCGGAGAAGCGAGCTTAATTCAGCCATGCCGTTAGATTTCCTGCCCGCTCACAATGTGATTTTCCTCACAGCGGTCTCGCCCGCGCTCATCTAACTTGATCCTCGCGGTGAATGCTTCGCACTTTCCCGCGAGCATTCCTCCCTAGACTTGCACCCGGTTCGTGCCCTCGGCCGGGTGCATTTTTTTGCGCATTTACCTGCCCAGAATTTTTTCTAAAGAATCCGTTTGGCTTTATCATACTTACTCTATATAATTAGTCGAAATTAGATGAATCGCGGAGTTGCCGCATGAACCGCACCATGCCTTCCCTCAATGCGTTGCGAGCCTTCGAGGCCGTGGCGCGTCATTTGAGCATTGCCGAGGCCGCCAACGAGCTGAATGTCACCTCGGCCGCGGTCAGCCATCAGATTCGCCATCTCGAGGACCATCTCGGCATGCCGGTCTTCCAGCGCAGTGGCCGCAGCCTTGCCTTGACTGATGCCGGCCATGCCGGCCTGCCCGCCATTCGCGAGGGTTTCGCTCTGCTGTCCGCAGCCATGGATGCGATTGATTCACTGGGGGAAACCGGGGCCTTGTCGATCAGTGTGGCCCCCTCTTTCGCCGCCAAATGGCTGCTGCCCCGGCTGTCCCGCTTCGAAGCCCAGCACCCCGATATCGACGTCAAGGTGAATGCCTCGATGCAGCTGTGCGATTTCGCCAAGGAAGGCGTCGATGTCGCCATCCGGTATGGCGCCGGGACCTATTCCGATCTCGTTTCCGAGAAGCTGATTCACGAATCGCTGATTCCCGTCTGCAGTCCCGATCTCCTCAGCGCCGGCCCGCCCTTGCGCAGCCCCGAAGATCTCAAGGCCTATACGCTGCTGCATGACGACAGCCCGGACAATGATCCTTCCTGCCCCAACTGGGAAATGTGGCTGCGCGCCGCCGGGGTGGACGTGGCCGACGTCAATCGCGGCCCACGCTTCAACCAGTCGAGCCTCGTCCTCGAAGCGGCGATGCTCGGGCGTGGCATCGCGCTTGCCAAATCCACGCTTGCCGCCAACGATCTGGCGAGCGGCCGCCTGGTCAGGCCGTTCCCTGGCCACAGCCCGGTCGGCTTCGCTTATTATCTCGTGGCGCCGAAGTCGAAGCTCAACCTGCCGAAGGTCTCGTTCTTCCGCGACTGGCTGATCGAGGAGATCAGCCGCAAGGAATCGCTCTATCTCGGCCGGCCGAGCGTGACTTTGCACGCCCGCGCTTCGTGACAGACCAGATGCCGGCCCGATCTACGCTTTGTGGATCGGGTCGATCCAGCGCACGGCCTCCGGCTTCTCCACCGGCTCGATGTCGAGATTGACGACGACCGCTTCGCCATCGCTGCGCACCAGCACGCATTCGAGCGCCTCGTCGGGGCTCGCATTGATCTCCTGATGCGGCACGAAAGGCGGCACATAGATGAAGTCGCCCGGCCCCGCCTCGGCGACGAATTCGAGCTTCTCGCCCCAGCGCATGCGGGCCTTGCCCTTGACCACATAGATCACGCTTTCGAGCGGCCCGTGATGATGGGCGCCGGTCTTGGCATTGGCGTGGATGGTGACGGTGCCGGCCCATATTTTCTGCGCCCCGACGCGGGCGAAATTGATCGCGGCGCGCCGGTCCATGCCGGGCGTCTGCGCCGTATTGGTATCGAGAGAGCCCGCCGGAATGACCCGCACGCCGTCATGTTTCCACGCCGCTTCGTCCTGCCCGCTCATGCTGCCCGTTCCACACTTTCTCTGCTGACTTTCGTCACGATAGCGCCTTTCTCACCGCCAGGAAACCGAATGGCAGCCATGTCCTGCGTCGACGGCTTGGCCGTGACCGGCCGCAAATGCGCCTCGAGCCACAGGCTGTAACGCGAAGCTGCATAGGCGAGCAGGAAATAGACGAAGCCCGTCACGATATAGGTTTCCGCGTAGAAGCCGAGCCAATGGACATCGGTGGTCGCCACGCGTGCGGTATTGAGGAAGTCGAAGAGCCCGATGACGATAACCAGTGTCGTATCGAGGAAAATACCGATACCCAATGTGACGAAAGCCGGAATGACCGCCCGGAAAGCCTGTGGCAACACAACGAGTCGCAGAATATTGACGCTCGACAGTCCGAGCGCCTGCGCCGCTTCATATTGCCCAGGCGGCACCGCCTGCAGCCCGGCCCGGACGATTTCGGCGATATAGGCCGATACGAACAGGATGAGCGCCATCTGCACCCGCAGCAATTTATCGAGTGAGGCACCGGCCGGCAGCATCAGGGGGAACAGCAAGGTCGCGACATAAAGGACGGCGATGATCGGCACGCCGCGCATCAGCTCGATGAAGGCGATGGAGAGTGTCCGGAAAATTCCCATCTGCGAGCGCCGCCCGAGCGCCAGGAGCACGCCCAGCGGAAAGGCCCCGGCGAAGCCCACCACCGCCAAAAGCAGGGTCAAGGGAAAGCCGCCCCATTGCTGGGTGGGAACGGCAATCCCGACGAAGAGACCGGACATCAGCGCGATGGCGAGACCGATCGACAGGAACCAAAAGACGATGAGCCGCGAATGCCAAAACCGCGGGATGGCCGTGACGAGCACCGGCAGAGCGATGAGCCCGGTCGCCACAAGGGCCTGCCATTGCGCCTGTTGCGGATATAGGCCGAAGAGAATGAAACGGTATTTTTCCGCAATGAAAGCCCAGCAGGCGCCGGCCCGTTCACTACAGCTCTGTGCGGTGCCGCTCCAGGTCGCCTCAATGAATGCCCAGTTCACCAGCGGCAGGATCATCATGGCGGCAAGCAGCGCAAACAGGACTGTGACAATCGCATTTCGCCAGGAGCCGAAGAACCTCTCCTTGAGGCTGATGCCGACCATGCCGAGCTCTCTCATCCGCGCACGGCGCCGGACTGGCGGGAATGATATCGGTTCATTGCCAGCGAGACCGTGAGATTGATCGCCAGATAGATCCCCATCATGATCAAAATCGCTTCCAGCGCCTGACCCGTCTGGTTCGCCGTCGTGTTGACGATGCTCACGAGATCCGGATAGCCGATGGCGACGGCGAGGCTCGAGTTCTTGGTGAGGCTCAGATAGCTCGACGTGAGGAGTGGAATCATGATCCTCAGCGCTTGCGGCAGGATCACCAGCCGCATGATCTGCCCTGGCCTGAGTCCCAGAGCACGTGCCGCTTCGATCTGCCCCCGCGGCACCGCTTCGATTCCGCTGCGCACGATCTCGGCGATGCCGGCGGAAGAGTTGACGGCGAGCCCGAACAGGAGGGCGGCGAATTCCGGCGTGGCCGCGAGCCCGCCCGTCACATTGAAGCCCTTGTGCTGCGGCCAGCCGACCGAGAGGCCGCCCAGCATGGCGACGACCGTCAGGCCGGCGCTTGCCGCAAGCAGCAGCAGAAAACCGACGCGGCGCCGTTCACGCGGCCGATCGCGCAGGCTCAGCCGCAGAACGACCCACGCTGCGAACAGAACGATCGCCCCCACAACGGCCGCGATCCCCCACGCGCCGGCGCTGAATCCCAGCGACGGCAGGAACACGCCGCGATTGCTCAGCAACAAGCCCGGTACCGGCTCGAAGGCCCGGCGGATCGGTGGAAAGATCTGAACCGTCGCGCTCCAGAAGAACAGCTGCAGCAGCAGGGGCGTGTTGCGGATCGTTTCCACATAAACCCTCGCCATGCCGGCGACGACGGGATTGGCGGAAATACGGGCGATACCGAGCGCGACGCCGATCAGCGTGGCGAGGGCACAGCCGGCAATCGATACCAGGGCCGTATTGAGCGAGCCGGCGAGAATGGCGCGGCCGAAGCTGCTCTGCGCCGAATAGGCGATCAGCGTCTCGCCGATCTCGAAATTGGCCGGGCGCCAGAGAAAGGCGAAACCTGGGGTGATCCCCACACGGTCCATATTGGTGATCAGATTATGGCCGAGAAAGAGTGCGCCGGCGATCAGCCCGGCCAGCACACTGAGCTGAAGCAGAGGGCGCTTGCCGACCCACGACTGAAAACGATGGAGACCGGGCGGGATGCCGTCCGGTCTTCCTTGCGCGGACACGAAGTGCCGGGCCCGTCAGCGGAACGGCGGTGAATAGAGAAGGCCGCCTTGCGTCCAGGGCTGATTATAGCCACGCTCGAAGCCGACCGGCGTCCCTTTACCGATATTGCGCTCGAAGATCTCGCCGTAATTGCCGACCGCCTTGACGATGTTATAGGCGAATTTCGGATCGAGGCCGATCGCTTCACCGAGCGAGGGATCGGTGCCGAGGAAACGCTTGATCGCCGGATCCTCGCTGGTCAGGAAGCCGTCGATATTGTCCTTGGTGATGCCGAGCTCCTCGGCCTGGATCGTCGCATAGACGGTCCAGTTGACGATCTCGAGCCACTCATCGTCACCACCGCGAATGGCGGGCGCCAGCGGCTCCTTGGAGAGCCGTTCGGGCAGCAGCACATACTCGTCAGGCTTCGACAGCTGAGTGCGCTTGATCGCGAGGTCGGAAGCATCCTGGGTCAAGGCGTCGACACGCCCGCTCTCCAACGCGGCGATGAACTCCTTCGTATCCTCGATGACCACCGGCTTGAAGCTCTTGCCGCTCTTGCGGAAGAAATCGGCGATATTGAGTTCGCCCGTCGTGCCGCTCTGCACCCCGATCGTTGCTCCGTCGAGATCGGTGCCCTTGCTGACGCCGAGCGACTTGTTCACCAAGAGCCCCTGCCCGTCATAGAAGACGACGGGGCCGAAATGGAAACCGAGCTTGAAGCTGCGGGTAATTGTCTGCGTGACGCCGGAGAGCAGAATGTCGAACTCGCCCGCCTGCAGCGCCGGCAGACGCTGCTGCGGCGACGACGAGGTGAATTCCACTTTCTCCGGATCATTGAAGACGGTCACCGCGAGAGCCCGTCCGAAATCGACGAAGAAGCCCTGCCATTTGCCATTGCTGTCAGGCGAGAAGAAACCAGGCGACGTGCCGACACCAACTTTGATGGTGCCGCGCGCCTTGATCTTCTCCAGCGTCTCGCCGGCAAAGGCCGCATGCTGGAGGGCGAGGCTCGCGCCCAACACGAGCGCCGCCAGCCCGGCGGCGCGCTTGAGTTTCGGCAGATAAGTCGACATGTCCCATTTCCTTTCGCATCGTCCGCGCCCGGATCATGACCGGACTGTTGGGACTATGCGTATCGGAGACATGCCTCACGGGCCATTGAGGTTTTTGGCGAGCCCGGCTGAGAATTTCTAACGAACCTCTATTCCGCGGTGCGTGGATCGACCGCCGTCTGCGCCATGGAGGCGCTCGCCGCTGCACCCGCCATGGCTGGATGAGTGGGCGAACGCACCGTCACCGCATTGGAGGCGAGCGATACGCCAACCTCCTGCAAAGCGCGATAGACACGCTTCAGCGCGTCGCGCTGCAGGAGGCTCGGATTCTTCGGCTTCGCGGTGAATTTGAGGCGCACCACCACGGCGGAATCAGTGATGTCCTGGATGCCCTGCATCTTGAGTGGTGCGATGAGATCGGGCCCGAGCTCGGGATCTTGCTGCATCGCCAGGCCCACTTTCTTGATGGTCTTGCGCGCCAGCTCGATGTCGGCGTCACGGTCGAGCCTGATCTCGAACTTCACTGTCGCCCAGTCGCGGCTGTAATTGGTGATCGCATCGAGCTGCCCGAATGGAATGGTGTGGATCTGCCCATTCTGGTGGCGCAGCCGCACCGAGCGCAAATGGATCTTCTCGACCGTGCCCTTCTGCTTGCCTGTCTCGATATACTCGCCGACCCGGAAGGCGTCGTCCGTCATGAAGAAAACACCCGACACGATGTCCTTGATCAGGGTCTGCGAGCCGAAGGAAACGGCGAGGCCCAGCACGCCGAAGCCCGCCAGCAGCGGCCCGATATCGACGCCGATCGCCGAAAGGATGACGAGCGCGGTCAGCGCGATGATGCCGCCCAGCACGATGTCGCGGATGAGCGGCAGGACGGTGGCGAGGCGGCCCTGCGCGGTGTGCCCCACATCCTCATCGCCACCGGCGAGAGGAGATGCGCCCGCCGGTTTCGGCGCATAAGAGTCGAAATAGGATTTGAAGAACACCCAGATGGCGCAGCCGACCAGGAAGGCCAGGCCGGCTTGCGCCAGAATCCGCATGCGCATCAGCGCCGTCTGCGGCTCGATATCGGCCACATAGACGCTCCAGACATAGATGATCGCGTAGAACACGCCGATCCAGGTGCCGGCGCTGGCGAGAACGCGCACCACCGTGCGTGTCCCGGCGCGCAGCGGCGTAACCGGCTGATCGTCGAGATTGCGCACCATGACCGCATCGAGAAGCGCCGGAATGCCGAAGCCCAGTATGGGCACCACGGCGATGAGCAGCAGCAGAACGCTCGCCGCCGTCGACCAGTCGCCCCGTTCGGTGGCCGCCGCCGACATGCGCGCCGCGCACCAGACCAAGGCGACACCCAGGATATTCATGCCCGGAAAGAGTGCCGCCACCAGGCGCCGTCCCCAGCCCTCCGGATTGTCGCGCCTTATCGCCTGCGCCACGTCACGCCGGGCATTCCACACCCACCACAAAGCGAAAGCCGCGGTAAGCGTCGTGATGATGAGCAGCCATCCGACGACCGCGGTCCGGTCGGCATCGACATGATCGAGGAGATTGATCGTTTCGATGATGAGCGCGACGCAGACCGCATAAATGAGAATATTGCGCGTGTGCCATTGCGGCTTGAGGACCGGCAGCAGAGGCGCGCCGGCCTTGTCCGCACCGAGCAGGAAGCGGGCCACCGCATAATAGAGTCCGACGATCAGGGCGAAGCGGATGATGCTGCGCGCCAGCGCGCGGGCGAGATCCGGATGCGGCAGTAGAAATTTCACGACGAGGAAACCCACGAGCACCATGGCGGCCAGCGCTACGATGTCGACCAGCAGGATCTTCGCGCGCCACAGGAAATTGGCGACAAGGTCGGGCTCGTCCGCAACCAGCGGCCTCACCAGCCTTTGGCCCCAGCGCTGCGGCACGAAATAGGCTGCCGCCATCACCACGGCGAGGATGAGGAGCAGAACCAGCAACGAGATGGTGTTTGCGTTCGCGGCCCAGGCGGCGGCGAGCCTGCTGGAAATCGCGCCGAGTTCACCGATGCCGTCGAAGCCGCGGTCGAGCCCGTCGCTGAATTTGTTGCCGACCGTCGTCAGCCAGGCGGACACGCCTTCACGTGTCGCATCGATGGAGGACTCTTCCGGCGTCGGCGTGGGCGTCGTGGCGCTGCCGGTCTCGCTCTTGGCCGCCGCCGGCGCGGACGTCGTCGCCCCCTCCACCCGGATGGTGACGGGGCGGTTGATGCCCTGGAGGCTTTTGACCAGCGTCTCGACCTGCGCCGCGTCCTGGCCGGCGGGCAGGATGACGGTGATTCCGGGATCGGCGTTCTGCGCCTGCCCTGCCGCGCCGGGTAATACCCAGCACAGCAGGATCAGACAAAGCCGCAAGATGGAGGAAGTCACTCTGCCGTTCATGGTCCCGCCTGTCGTCACTGACGATTCCCCGGCATGCTACACCAGCTTGCGTCCGGAAATGCCTATTTCGTCGTGTAGCCGCCATTGGCGAGGATGGTCTGGCCGGTGATCCACCAGCCGTCGCTGACCAGGAAGCGGATCAGGGGTACGATGTCCTCGATATCGGTGAGGCCGGTCTTGCTGAAGGGCGACAGAGCGGCGGCCGACTTGTGATAGGCGACAGCGTCCGCACCTTCCGCCGGATAGAAGAACGGCGTGTCCATCGGCCCCGGACCCACCGCCGTCACCGAGATGCCGCGCGCCCCGAACTCCTTCGACGCCGCGCGGGTGAAATGCTCGATCGGCGCCTTGCCGCCGGCATAGGCCGCGTAGAAGGGCGTGAAGGCGCCCAGCAGCGAGGTCACCAGCGTGACGAGCTTGCCATTGTCGCTCAGATGTTTGCCAGCCTCCTTGATGAAGAAAAAGGCGGTCTTGGCGTTGATGGCGAACATGTCGTCGAATTCCGCCTCGCTGATCTCGGTGATCGGCTTCTTCAGCACCTTGCCGGTGGTGTTGATGGCGATGTCGATCTGGCCGAGCCTCGCCTTGGCGTCGGTGAAGAGCTTCTCGACCGCGCCCGCCGTCGTGAGATCGGCCTGCAAGGCGACGGCGTCGGCGCCCAGAGCTTTTACCGCCGCCGCCGTCTCCTGGGCCGCCGCCCCGGTCGCGGCGCTGTTGTAGTGAATGGCCACTGCCCGGGCGCCCTGCCCGGCCAAGTCGCGCGCGATCAGCCCGCCCAGATTCTTGGCTCCACCGGCGATGAGTACGGTTTTGCCCTTGATCTTGTGGTCCGCCATGGGGCCCTCCTGCTCCGGCACGGCACTGCGCCCGCCTTTCCCGGCCTGTCTAATTCGGCTATAAAACTGGATAAATAATCAAATATCGACATAACTTGTCAGAAATTGCGAACAATGGACCGTATCGACGAGCTTAAGGTTTTCATCCGCCTGGCCGAAAGTCAGAGTTTCACAAGAACCGCCGACCTTCTTCACATGCCGCGTTCGACGGTCTCGACGGCGCTGCAGGATCTCGAGCAGCGCGTCGGCGCCAGACTCCTGCAGCGCACCACGCGGCAGGTTTCGCTCACGGAAGACGGCAGCGCCTTTTACGATCGCGCGCTGCGTCTCCTCGCCGATTACGAAGAGACCGAAACATTGTTCCGCCAGTCCGCCGCCAAACCCGGCGGCAGGCTCAGGATCAATGTACCGGGTCGCCTGGGCCGGCTCATCATCGCGCCGGCCTTGCCGGAGTTCTTCGCTAGCTATCCTGATATCGAGATCGATATGGGTGTCACCGACCGGACCGTCGATCTGGTGCAGGAGGGCATCGACTGCGTGATCCGTGTCGGTCCGCTTGCCGATTCAACTCTGGTCTCGCGCCGTATCGGCGACCTTGTCCTTCTCAATTGCGCGAGCCCTTCTTATCTGGCGCGCCACGGCACGCCGCATGTCATTGCCGATCTCGACCAGCATCTCGCTATCAACTACGCATCACCCGCTTCCGGTCGCACCGAGGACTGGGAATATGTCGAGGCCGGCAAGATCCACATGCTCAAGCTTCGTTCGCGCGTCACCGTGAACAATGCCGAAGCGTATATCGCCTGCTGCCTCGCCGGCCTGGGGCTCATCCAGATCCCGGCCTATGACGTGCGCGCTCATATCGAAGCGGGCGAGCTCGTCGAGGTGATGAGCGATCGGCGCGCCGCGCCCATGCCGATCGCCCTTCTCTACCCGCATCGCCAGCACGCCTCGCGCCGGCTGCAGGTGTTTCTCGACTGGGTCACGGCGCTGCTGATGAAACAGTTGTTTTAGATCAAGCTTAGAATCGCTCTAGATCATTGACGTTGCGCCGCTTTTTCACTTCCTCTATGGAGGCCACCAGGTAGCCCCCACTCGTTTCGGGAAACCCTGACGGGTCGCCTCTTTCTCACTTTTGCCAGCAATGACGACATTCACGTCGCCGCAGATGATGGCATCAGAGGCGGGCGATCGGCTTGCCCACCTCAATCGCATTTTTCTGCGACACCGCCGGACCCTGTGGCTGTCTGCCTTGCGCATCGTGCGTGACCGCCAGATCGCCGAGGATCTGGCGCAGGAAACCTATATCCGCGCCCTCAAGGCCAGTGAGACGGCGACAATCGAGCATGTCGAAGCCTTCCTGCATCGCACCGTGCGCAATCTGGCCCTCGATCACATAAGACGGCGCAAGACGCGCGAACGTTATGAGGAGAGCCACGTCGCCGACGGACAGATACTCGAAGTCCCCGCCGACATGCCCAGCATCGAGACGAAGCTCATCGAGCGGGAGCGCCTGCGCCTGTTCGAGGCAGCGCTGCAGTCTCTGCCCGGGCGGGCACGCCGCGCCTGGGCTCTGTCGCAAGTGTCGGGCTGGTCCTATGCCAAAATTGCCGAGCATCTCGGTGTCTCGCGCAACACGGTCTACAACGACGTGAAGCTGGTGATGGGCCATTGCGCCGATGTTTTGGCGCGGCTCGATCGTGGCTGAATATTTGATTGTGAAGAGACCGGCCGTCAAACGTCTAGAATAATGAGCTCCCCCAAAGGTAAAGCGAAGCCCCCGTGCGACAGAGAAAAACGGCCGATCGAATGACCGAAGAGGCGATGGACTGGTTCATCCGTCTCCAGGAAATGCCGGACGACGGCAGGACAGCGGACGCATTCAAAAGCTGGCTCGCCATCGACACTCGTCATGGCGAAGCTTTCGGGCGGATCGAAAAGCTGATGTCCATGCCGGCCTTGCGGGAAGCGAGCCGGCGCGATGCGGCGCGTCTTGGCGCGACCAAGCCGCGTGCTGGGCATGGCTGGATGAAATATGCCGCTTCCATTGCCGCCATTTTTGTTCTTGTGCTTGGATATATCCAGTATCCGGCCCTCCTGCTGCGCTGGCAGGCCGATCACTTGACGCAGGCCGGTGAACAGAAGACCGTTACCTTGCCGGACGGTTCCGAGATGCATCTCAACACGGCCTCCGCCGTGGCGCTCGACTTCGCCGGCGGGCGGCGTCATGTGAAGCTGCTGGCGGGTGAAGCCTTCTTCGATGTGCGTCCCGATTCCGCCCGTCCCTTCGCGGTGACGGCGCAGTTCAGTGAAACGATGGTCAAAGGCACCGCCTTCGCCGTGCGCAACGAGGACAATGAAGATGTCATCCTGCTCGAGCGCGGCCGCGTCGCGGTGAGCCGGCTCGCGGCGCCAAATGATGAAGTGGAACTCACACCGGGTCAGGCCGTCGCCGCAGACGCGGCGTCGATCTCAAAGCCCGGCCTATTCGATCTCCAGTCCGCCCTTGCCTGGCGCGAGGGCCGCATCGTCTTTCAAGAAGAATCCCTCGCCAGGGCGCTCAGCGAGCTCGACCGTTATTATGATGGCACTGTCCTCATCGCCAGTGGACGCCTCGATGCCCTCAAGGTCAGCGGCAGCTATCGTATCGATGATCCGGAAACCGCCATCCTGACTGTTGCGGCGGCTGTCGGCGCCAGTGAAACGCGCCTGCCGGGCGGCCTGATAATTCTCTACTAAAACACTCGGGAATTTTGTGACGCCCTCCCCGCTGGCGCGTCAAGTCCATGTGGACTGAGAGCAGATCCCGCCACGGTCGCGAGGCTTGGGTCATGAGGATCTGCAAGAAAATGAGGGTAATCATGGCGGGGCGGTCGAAGACCGGGGTTTTACGTTTCAAGCGGCATGCGCATTTGCTCTTGTTGAGCTCGGCGCTGCTCGGTTTCTCGACTCTGGCGCTGGCCGAAACCAAGAGCGCGGCCGTTCGCATCGCCATTCCGGCGCAACCTCTCGCTGCGGCGCTCGACAGCTTCGCGCGCAAGACGGGGTGGCAGGTGGGCTACGCCACGGCATCGCTTAAGACGACAAGAACGCAAGCTGTCTCCGGCTCCATGCCGCCCGAGGAAGCGTTGAGACAAATGCTGGCCGGAACCGGGATCGAGATCCGCAAGACGGGTCCGAAAAGCGCCGCTCTGGTGGTCCCCGAGACCTTTGCCGCCAAGGTGCCGGACGGTCCCTCGGACGTCCTCGACACGATCGTCGTCATTGCCAAGGACGGCAAGGCGAAGGCCGCGGATGCGCCCTATGAGACGCCCGGCTCTTCCAATCACATTTCCGGCGACGATATCCAGCGCACGCCGCCCACATCCGTCGGCGACATGTTGAAGGCGGCGCCGGGCGTCATGCCCTCCGGCAATCGCGTCGGCGCTTCGATGGATGTGAATATTCGTGGCCTTCAGGGCCAGAACCGCGTCAATGTGATGGTCGACGGCACCCGCCAGACCAACAACTCCTATCGCGGCTATCGCGGCAGCCGCAACGAGGTCTATGTCGATCCCGACTTCATCGGCGGCATCGACGTCTCGAAGGGTCCCTTCGGCGGCACCGGCGGCGTCGGCGCCATGGGCGGCGTCGTCAATATGCGGTTGCTCGAGGCCGGCGACATCGTGCGCGAAGGCCAGGATTATACCGCACGCATCAAGACGGCCATCGGTACCAACACCATCGCCCCGAACAATGCCGAGTCCACCGACATCCGCAATGACGGATCGGAGTTTTTCAATGGCGAAGCCTGGATGGGCAATGCTGTCATCGCCACGGTCAAGGACGACTATGAGCTGGTCGCCGGTTTCTCGCGCCGCAAATCCGGCAACTACTTCGCCGGCTCGAAGGGCAAATCCACCTTCCTCGACGACCGCATTCCTTGGGCTACGCCAAAGGAGAAGAAGATCTCCCCGATCGGCCCTGGCGATGAGGTGTTCAACACATCGCAGGACATCACCTCGTTCCTCGCCAAGGGCAAGTACAAGTGGGGCGACGGCCACTCGCTGGGCCTCGGCTACACCTTCTACCACAATGAATATGGCGAGTTCGACGAGACTTTGCTGCTCTTTGCGCAAAGCTCGTTCTTCATTCCCGTTACCCAGCATGAGCTGAGCGAAACGACCACTCATACGGTCAAGACGACCTATGACTACAAGCCCGAGAATAATCGCTATGTCGCGCTCAGCGCCAATCTGTGGTTCAGCGACGTCGAAAGCTCGAGCGGCGTGATCAAGGCCTATAGCGGCGGCGCCAACAGCGCGAGCGCGAAAAACTATGGCGGCGATGTCGCCAATCTGTCGAGCTTCGATACGCCGCTCGGCCTGCTGAACGTGAACAACGGCACGGAGTTCGTATTCGAGCAGGCGCGCGAGGATACCCCAATTACCGCTGGCTTTTTCGGCGTCAATCCAAGTGGCGATCGACTGTTGGCGAGCGCTTTCAATCAATCGAAGCTCGACATCACCGACTGGCTCAGCGTGGCGGGCAGCCTGCGCTACGACTATTACGAATCCAAGGCCAAGGGTGACCTCGAGGACTATCCGGAAAAAAACGGGAGCCGTATCAATCCTTCGGCGAGCGTCACGGTCGAGCCTTTCGACGGCATCCAGCTCTTCGGTGCCTATCTCGAGGGCTGGCGTCCACCGAGCCTGCGCGAATCCTCGGCGCAGCTGAAGGACTATATGGAGCCCAATCCGGACCTCGATCCCGAGCTGTCACGCAATTTCGAGTTCGGCCTCAATATCCTGCGCGACGACATCTTCTTCGCGGGCGACAAATTCCGCTTCAAGGCGGTGCGATTCGACAACACCTATGACGACTACATCATCCGCATGCGCCGCGTCTCGGATGGTTTCTATAGCTGGGACAATATCGACAAGGCGGAATTCCGCGGCTACGAATTCTCCGCCGCCTATGACGCGGGTTATGCCTTCCTTGAAGGCACCTTCACCCAATATGACCATGTCAGCTATTGCAATGAGGCTCAGCCCAACCGGCCGCGCTGCGACTTCAGCGTCGCCGGCACCGACTATGGCTTGATGGCCATCCCGCCGAAATATTCGGGCACGGTCACCGCCGGCGTCCGTCTCTTTGAGGAAGCCCTGACCTTCGGCGGCCGCGCTTACTTCTTCGGCCAGCGTTATGGCGGCTACAAGATCGTCCCTGGCGCCGTGAACTCACCCGTCTATTACGACGCCAAGACCGTCTTCGATCTCTTCGGCAACTATAAGATCGATGAAAACCTGACCGTCGATTTCAGTCTCGAGAATGTCGGCGACGAATATTACCTCGACCCATTGTCGACCGGTCTTATTCCGTCGCCCGGTCGCACGTTGCGGATGGGCCTGACCGCAACATTCTGATCCTTACTTCGCCGGCGGCACGGGGAGCCTGATGGTGATCCGCGTGCCGCGGCCATTGGCGATGGGACTTGCAGCCGTGATGCTGCCGCCCAGCGCCGTCACGATGCCGCGGCAGATGGCGAGGCCGAGGCCTACGCCGGCGCTACGCCCATCGCCGTGTTTGACGCGATAGAATTTGTCGAACACCCGCTCGAGATCATCGGGCGGAATTCCCTCGCCCTCATCGCTTACCTCGAGAAGGATCTCGCGGTTGCGCTCCACCGCGCTCACCTTGGTCGGCGTGCCGGGTGGCGAATATTTATGCGCATTATCGAGAAGGTTGAATACCACCTGCTCGAGGAGCCCGCTGTCGCCATGGACGAGCGGCAGTCCCGCTGCGACGGTGAGATCGACCCGCCGGTCGGGCCACGCCATCTGGCCGCGCGTCACCGCCGCCCGGATGATGTCGGCAGGATCGACCCAGTCGCGCTTGATTTCGAGATTCGGCGCCTCGAGCCTGGTCATGTCGAGCAGGTTGGTGACGAATTGCGACAGCCGCCGTGTCTCCTCCTCGATCGCCGACAGCAGCTCGGTCTGGCTTTCCTTCGGCATCTGGCTGCCCAGGCTTCTGAGGCTCGTCACGGATCCCAGGATCGTGGCGAGCGGTGTGCGCAGATCATGCGAGATCGAGGAGAGCAGCGCCGAACGCAGCCGCTCGCTTTCCGCCATGGCCTCGGCCTTGGCCGCATCTCCCGCCAGAAGAGTGCGCTCGATCGCCACCGTCGTCTGGTCGATCAGCGCCTCGACCACACGTTCGTCCTCGGCCGAGAGGCCGACAGCGCCAGGCCTCAGCCCGATCACGCCGACCACACCGCGCGGCGTGATGAGTGGCCTGAAATTGAAATGCGCATTGGGCAAGGTCGTCGTTCCGAGCCCTGCGGCCTCGCGATGGTTGAGCGCCCAGCGCGCCGCCGTCCATTCGCTCGCCCCCACGCTGTCTTCGGGCGGAAACGCCGCCTTGATCTGGAGATCGCCATTCTCGGCCAGGAGCACGATGGTCTCGCCTTTGATCGCCGAGGCCGTCTGCGAGGCGACCGCCCACAAGACGTCGTCGATCGTCGCCGTGCCCGACAACTTGCGCGAAAAATCGAAAAGCATCTGGGTCTGGAAGATGCGTCGGCCGGCCGCGTCCGACTGCTCGCGCACCCGTCCCGACAGGCTGCCGGTGATGACCGCGACCAGCAGGAAGACGGTGAGCGCCAGGAGCTCATGCGGGCTGGCGATGGTCAGCGTATGGATCGGCGCGATGAAGAAGAAATTATAGGCCAGGAAAGACAATATTGCCGCGACGATGGCGCTGCCGGTGCCGAAGCGGTTGGCGCAGAGCAGCACGGCGGCGAGGAAGAACATCGACAGCGCCGGCGGCGGCAGCCAGTTGAGCGCGAAGAAGCTCAGGCCCGTCGCGATCATCACCGCGACAAAAGCCGCGATGTAAGCGCTCACCTTGATCAGCGGACGCGGCCAGCGGAACACCGGCGCCTTGTCCTTGACCGGTGTCACCACATGGATGGCGAGGCCCTCCGCCTGCCGGGTGATCTCGTCGGAGAGCGAACGCCCGATCAGCCGCTTGAACCACGAGGCGCGCGAGCGGCCGAGCACGATCTGGGTGATGTTCTCGCGCCTGGCATAGCGCAGCACCTCGGTCGGCAGGTCCCGCGCCGACAGCCGTGACACATCGGCGCCGAGGCGCTGGGCAAGCTTCAGCGCCTCGTCCACCCGCTTCATGGCCTCGGGGTCGCGCGTGTCGCGCCCGATCGGATCGAGATGCGCCGCCACCCAGCCAGCATTGAGCCCATGGGCGAGACGCCCCGCCGCGCGCACCACGGTCTGCGAATGGGCGTCGGGCCCGACGCAGACCAGGATCCGCTCCGCCGTCGGCCACGGTCCTTCGATGGCGTTCTGGCGCAGATAGTCGACCATCTCGTCATCGACGCGGTCGGCGGTGCGCCGGAGCGCCAGCTCGCGCAGGGCCGTGAGATTGCCCGGCTTGAAGAAATTGTCGGCCGCCCGCCTGGCATTATCGGGCAGATAGACCTTGCCGTCCCTTAAGCGCTCGATGAGCTCGTCCGGCGTGATGTCGACCACCACGACGTCATCCGCCCGCTCGATGACCGTGTCCGGCACCACTTCGCGCACCGCGACGCCGGTGATGCCGGCCACGACGTCCGAGAGGCTCTCGACATGCTGGATATTCAGCGCCGTCCACACATCGATGCCGGCCTCGAGCAATTCCTCGACATCCTGAAAGCGTTTGGGATGCCGGCTGTCGGGAGCATTGGTATGGGCGAGTTCGTCTACGATGATGAGGTCGGGCCGGCGCGCCAGCGCCGCGTCGACATCGAATTCCATCAAGGTCCGGTTCTTATAGGCGACCGGCCGGCGCGGCAGGACTTCGAGGCCTTCGAGCAAGGCCGCCGTGTCGCTGCGCCCATGCGTCTCGACGAGCCCAACCATCACGTCGCGCCCCTCCGCCTTGAGGCGCTTGGCGCCCGACAGCATGGCAAAAGTCTTGCCTACCCCGGGAGATGCCCCCAGAAACACTTTGAGCTTGCCGCGCGCTTCACGCTCGGCAAGCTTCAAAAGGGCGTCCGGTGACGGACGAAGGTCAGGGCTCTGTGCCATGCGCCTCTTTATGTTCTATCCGGGACTGAGTGCGTCAAGGGCCATATTGAGGGCGAGAACATTGACACGCGGTTCACCGAATATCCCGAGCGTCGGCCGGTCGATGTGGCTCTCGACCAGCGTCTTCACCCTGTCTTCGGCGAGATTGCGGGCTTTCGCCACCCGGCCCACCTGCTGCAGCGCATAGGCCGGCGAGATATCGGGATCGAGACCGCTCGCCGAGGCCGTGGCGGCATCGGGCGGCAGGCTGGTGACACCGTCCGCCGCCTTGATGCGCTCGGCATCGGCGACGACCCGGTCGAGGAGCTTCTTCGAGGTCGGGCCGAGATTGGCGCCCGACGAGGCGCCGGCGTCATAGCCGGCCCCCGCCGCCGAAATACGCGGCCAGAAATAGCGGTTGTTGGTGAAGGCCTGGCCGATGAGCTTCGAGCCCTGCACCTGTCCATTGGTGACGATCAGGCTGCCATTGGCCTGGGCCGGAAACACCGCCTGAGCCACGCCCGTCATGAGCAAGGGATAGGCGATGCCGGTCACCAGCATCAGGATGGCGAAGAGAAACAGCGCCGGGCGCAGTTGCGAGAACATGGAAACACTCCTTTAGATCACGGTCACTTTAGGTCGGGTCGACCTAAAGTGACAAAACGTGATCGAAAACCTATATGTAGCGCGTGATCGGACGGAAAACCGGTGTCCACTTTTCCTGATCACGCGCTAAGCGAGATTGAGCGCCGAGACGATGATGTCGATGATCTTGATGCCGATGAAGGGCACCACGAGACCGCCGAGACCATAGATCAGCAGGTTGCGGCGCAGGAGCTCGCTGGCGCCCACGGCGCGATAGGCGATGCCTTTGAGCGCCAGCGGAATCAGCGCGATGATGACCAGCGCGTTGAAGATCACCGCCGACAGGATGGCGCTCTGTGGCGACGACAGCGCCATAATGTTGAGGGCGCCGAGCTGCGGATAGGTCACCACGAACAGCGCCGGGATGATGGCGAAATACTTGGCGACGTCATTGGCGATGGAGAAGGTGGTGAGCGAGCCTCTCGTCATCAGGAGCTGCTTGCCGATCTCCACGATCTCGATGAGCTTGGTCGGATTGGAATCGAGATCGACCATGTTGCCGGCCTCGCGCGCCGCCTGCGTGCCCGACTGCATGGCGACGCCGACATCGGCCTGGGCAAGCGCCGGCGCGTCATTGGTGCCGTCGCCGCACATCGCGATGAGTCGGCCCTTGGCCTGCTCGGCGCGGATATAAGCAAGCTTGTCCTCAGGCGTCGCCTCGGCGATGAAATCATCGACGCCGGCCTCCGACGCGATCGCCGCGGCGGTCACCGGATTGTCGCCGGTCACCATCACGGTCTTTATGCCCATATGGCGGAGCGCATTGAAACGCTCCTTGATGTCTGACTTGACCACGTCCTTGAGCTGGATGACGCCCAGAAGTTTGCCGTTCTCGGCCACCGCCAGCGGCGTGCCGCCGGTGCGCGAGATGCGGTCCACCGCGTCGCGGAAGGCGGCCGGCGCCATGTTCGGCGCCACATTGACATGCTTCAGGATCGCATCGACGGCGCCCTTGCGGATGATGCGGTCGCCGAGATCGACGCCCGACAGGCGGGTCAGCGCCGAGAACACGACCGGCTTCGCCGTCCTGCCCTTGAGATCGGGCTCCGCGACATGATGATTGCCCTTGGCGAGCGCCAGGATCGACCGGCCCTCCGGCGTCTCGTCCGCCAGCGAGGCGAGCAGCGCCGTTTCGGCGAGCGCCTGTTCGGAGATGCCGGGCACCGGGATGAACGCCGTGGCCAGGCGGTTGCCGAAAGTGATCGTGCCCGTCTTGTCGAGGAGCAGCGTGTCGACATCGCCTGCCGCCTCGACGGCGCGGCCCGACGTGGCGATGACATTGAAGCGGATCAGGCGGTCCATGCCGGCGATGCCGATGGCCGACAGAAGGCCGCCGATGGTGGTCGGGATAAGCGTCACCAGCAGCGCCGCCAGCACGGTGATCGACAACACGGTCGCCGAATAGCCGGCGATGCCCCACAAGGACACGACGACGAACAGGAAGATCAGCGTCATGCCGGCGAGCAGGATGGAGAGCGCCAGCTCGTTGGGCGTCTTCTGGCGTTCGGCGCCTTCGACCAACGCGATCATGCGGTCGAGGAAACTGTGACCGGGGGCGGCCGTCACCTTGACCTTGATCCAGTCGGACAGCACCGTGGTCCCGCCGGTGACCGCCGAGCGGTCGCCGCCCGATTCACGGATGACGGGCGCCGATTCACCGGTGATCGCCGATTCATTGACCGACGCGATGCCCTCGACGATCTCGCCATCGGCCGGAATGACCTCGCCCGCCGACACCATCACGATGTCGCTTTCCTTGAGATCGAGGGCCGAGACTTTCTCGAACAGGTCGTTACGTTGATCGGGCTGCAGCAGCCGGCGTGCGACCGTGTCGGTGCGGGTGCGCCGCAACGCATCGGCCTGCGCCTTGCCGCGGCCTTCCGCCACCGCTTCGGCGAAATTGGCGAACAGCACGGTGAACCACAGCCAGGCCGCGATCTGGCCCGAGAACAAGGCTGAGCCGTTGCCGGTCAGGAGATCGCGCAGCCACATAGCCGTGACGAGGAGCGACACGACGGCGGTGACGAAGATCACCGGATTGCGGGCGAGCGTCCGGGGCGAGAATTTGACGAAAGCCTGCTTCGCCGCCTCGAGCGTGATCTTGCTGTCGAACAGCGAAGGATTGGCATGTTTGGTCGACATAGACGTCACTCCAATTAGAAGCTTTGGCCGGCGAGCATGGCGAAATGCTCGACGATCGGGCCAAGGGCGAGGGCCGGGAAATATTGCAGGCCGCCGAGGATGAGGATCACACCGATCAGCAGGCCGATGAACAGCGGCCCATGGGTGGGGAAGCTGCCCTGCGTATGGGGGATACGCTTCTTGGCGGCGAGCGAGCCCGCGATCGCCATCACCGGAATGACATAGGCGAAGCGGCCCATGGCCATGGCGATGCCGAGCGTGGTGTTGAACCACGGCGTGTTGGCATTGAGGCCGGCGAAAGCCGAGCCATTATTGCCGGCGGCCGAGGAGAACGCATAGAGGATCTCCGACAGTCCATGCGGGCCGCTATTGGCGAGGCTCGAGAGCGCCATCGGCAGCATCGCCGAGATGGCGGTAAAGCCGAGGATGACCAGAGGCAGGACGAGGATGGCGAGCACCGCCAGCTTCATTTCCTTGGCCTCGATCTTCTTGCCGAGATAGTCGGGCGTACGGCCCACCATCAGGCCGGCGATGAAGACGCTGAGCAGCGCCATCACGATCATGCCATAGAGGCCGGAGCCGACGCCGCCGGGCAGGATCTCGCCAAGCTGCATCAGGAACATCGGCACCAGGCCGCCGAGCGGGGTGAGCGAGGCATGCATGGCGTTGACGGCGCCGCAGGAAAGTCCGGTCGTGACGGCGGCGAAGAGCGCCGACATCGCGAGGCCGAAGCGCACTTCCTTGCCTTCATAATTGGCGGGGCTGTCGATCCCGAGCTGGCTCAACAGCGGATTGCCGCTCGCTTCCGACCAATAGATGGCGGCGGCGCCGGCAATGAGCATCACCATCATGACGATGAGCAGCGCCCTGCCCTGGCGCATATCGCCCACCGTGCGGCCGAACATGACCGGCATGGCGGCCGAGACGACCAGCATGGCGAAGATCGAGAGATAATTGGCCCATTCATTCGGGCCTTCGAAGGGATGCGAGGAGTTGGCGTTGAAGAAGCCGCCGCCATTGGTGCCGAGCTGCTTGATGGCTTCCTGGCTCGCCACGGGGCCGAGCGCGATGACCTGCTTGGTCCCTTCGAGGGTGGTCGCCTCGACCGAGCCCTGCAGCGTCTGCGGCACGCCAAGCACCATGAAGCCGAGCGCGACGATGACCGCCAGCGGCAGCAATACATAAACGGTGGCACGGGTCATATCGACCCAGAAGTTGCCGAGGGTCTTCGCCTCGGTGCGCGCGAAGGCGCGTGTGACCGCGACCGCCAGCGCGATGCCGGTGGCGGCGGAGAGGAAGTTCTGCACGGTGAGGCCGGCCATCTGGGTGAAATGGCTCATCGTTGTCTCGCCGCCATAGGACTGCCAGTTGGTATTGGCGACGAAGCTCCAGGCGGTGTTGAAAGCGAGGTGCTCGCTGGTGCCGGCAAAGCCCTGCGGGTCGAGCGGCAGGTAGAACTGCAGCCGTTGCAGGAGATAGAGCACAACGAAGCCGATGAAGTTGAAGAGCAGCATCGCCAGCGCGTAAGCCACCCAGCTCTGCTCGCGCTTCGGGTCGATGCCGGCGAGACGATAGAGGGTGCCTTCGGCCGGCAGCAGCTCGGACCGGCCGAACAGCCGCGCCATCAGGATGCCGAGCGGCCAGGCCGCGGCGATCACGATCGCGAAAACGAGAACAATTTGCAGCCAGCCTGCAAGGGTCATGGCATCACCTGATATTGATTTTAGAATTTTTCGGGATGGACGAGGGCGTAGACGAGATAGGCGACGAGGCCTGCCGCGACGAGCAATCCGATGAAGGCTTCCGACATGGGTTGGCCCTCTAGATCCGGTCGCACAAGCGGACATAAGCCGCCATCAGGGCGAAGATGGCCGCGCCCAGGCCCAAATAGACGATATCCAGCATTTTATTGCCTCCTGTTCCGGGCCAGGAAGTCGCGCTTCAGGCATCAGGATTCAATGCGGGAACTGGGGTCTCCGCATAAGTTTTCCATAAAGAACGGGTCCGTTGCCTGCGCCACTTTCCCCTTCTCCCGCCTACGGGAGAAGGTGGCCGAAGGCCGGATGAGGGTGTTCTCTCCGCTTCGGCGGAGCCACAAGTTATGGAAGGTATTCAAGCTTTGATCGCGAATGATCGAAAACTGAACCAGCACCCTCATCCGCCCTGTCGGGCACCTTCTCCCGCAAGCGGGAGAAGGGGAATGAAGGATTCAGTGCTAGCCGTGCTTCAGAACTGCACGCCCCGCGTCAGCGCACCGTCGATCACTAGGTTCGTGCCGGTGGTGAAGCTCGAAGCGGGGCTCGCCAGGAAGACGATGCCGCGTGCGATTTCCTCCGGCTTCGCCATCCGCCCGGTCGGGTTGAGCGCCAGGGCTTTCGCGAAGAGATCGGGGATATTCTTCTCGACATGCTCCCAGATACCGCCGGCGAAATAGGTGTTGCCGGGCGAGACGGCATTGACGCGGATCATCTTGGGCGCCAGCTCGAAGGCCATGCGCTGGGCATAGTGGATGAGGGCCGCCTTGAAGGCGCCGTAGGCCGGTCCGGTGAAATCGACCTCGCGGCCGGACACGGATGAGACGATGACGATCGCCGGCGCCTTGGACTTCTCGAGATAGGGCAGCGCCGCATTGACGGCGCGCACCGTGTGCAGCATGTCGACCTGGAACTGCTTCTGCCAGGCCTCCTCGCTCTGATCGACGGCAAGGGCCGAGACGTTGGCGACCAGGATATCGACGCCGCCCAGCGCCTTGGCGCCGGCGGCAATCCAGCCTTCGAGCTGTGCCTTGTCGCCGACATCGACCGCCTGACCGAAGCTCTTCACGCCGGACTTTCCGAGCGCCGTCACGGCCTCATCGACTTCGTCCTTGTTGCGGGCACAGATCGCGACATTGGCCCCCTCGCCCGCAAAGATGTCGGCGGCGCGCCGCCCGATGCCCTTGGTCCCGCCCGTCACCAGGGCGTTCAAGCCTTTCAACCCGAGGTCCATGTTCCGTACTCCTCCCGACGTTGCTTTTTTCCACTCGATTACCGGATTGTAACGTGCCCCCTCCGCCCCTGCCAAGACGATGTAATGAACAGGCTGACTCAACCCGATTGCATTACGCCGGGTGATGGAGAATAGTTGGAAATCCGGGGCGATCTCCAGTTGCGTGTTGCTACCTTTTCACCAAGGAGGCCCTGGCATGCATAAATGGTCGCGCAACGCGCTGGCCTGCATCTTTCTGCTGATCGCGATCGCAATCGCCGTACCGGTGATCGTCTATATGCACGCGCGTACGGCCTTCCACGCGGCCGGGGTGAATGACGGCAGGATTCAGCAGCGCCAGGAGATTGCCGCGATCATCGAGAAAGCTGTGCTCATCTCGGACTGCCGGAACAGCTCAATCGATGCCGCCCCGATCGAGCTTCTGACCTTAAAGGCACAATCCCTCTATCTTGTCCCGATCGATAGAAACATCGTCGCCTTCTGCAAGTAGTCGACGACCTGCTTCAACCCACCGGCAGACACCAGATGGCAAAGAACGGCTTGTCGTCCGACGCCATCGCATGGCGGATATTGGGGGTGTTGTAGAACCTGCCCCCGATGCCCGGCGTGTACCAGTCCTCCTCGCCGTGCTGGAACCTGCCCTCCGAGAGGGCGAGATAGGTTTCCTCCGGACCATGATTGTGGTCGGGATAACGCACATGCGGCGCGAGCAGGCTCACCCCGACCCAGACATCATCCCGCCCTTCATAGGCGCCGGGGCCGACGATCAGCGCATTGGCATGCCCGTCCACGAAATTTGTACTGGCGGTCGGATGCGACTGCGCCCGTCTCGTCCAGGTGAGATGCGGCTCCAAGGCGGCGAAGCTCTCCGCCAACGCCTTGTGCGTCGGTCGAGCATTGTCGAGCGCCGGCGCCAGATGGACGCAAGCCGGCAGGCGCCCCGGTGTGTTTTGCCCCGGCCCGCGATAGTCGACGAGCGCCGTGAAGACCCTGTCGATGCAACGGCCGGCTTCCGGAAGCCCCTGGCCACGCTGCAGTGCGTCAAACAGCTGATCGAGGAAATTCTGCAGGATCGGCGGCCGCTCGGTCATCATGTCCCCCATTGGTGAGGATCAGGAGGAAGCATCAGTTGATCCTTGTCAAGCCGGTTCGATCCGCCGGGGTCATGAGCGGAAGGAACAGCGATCATGAATTTTAGGCATTCGCGCCGGCTCGCGATGTGTAATTACTATACCATAAAAGCGACAAGGCGCCGGGCGCCGCACGACCCGGGGGACCAACAACAGGGAGGAAGGAAACATCATGCAGCGCGTCAAATTCATCGACAGAATGGCTTCGGGCCGGATCGACCGACGCACCATGCTGCGCCAGGCGGGCGCTTTCGGCGTCGGGCTTCTCGTCCTGCCCCGGCTGCCGCAGGCCGCCGAAGTGCTCACCTGCCTCGAATGGGCGGGCTACGACTCGCCCGATTACTTCAAGAGCTACACGGCCAAGCATGGCGGCGCGCCGAACTTCTCGATCTTCTCGGGCGAGGAGGACGCCCTTGCCAAGATCCTCGCCGGTTTCAAGGCCGATGTGATGCATCCTTGCAATTATTCGGTGAACCGCTTCGTCAACGCCAAGGTTGCGGCCGAGATCGACACAACGAAGTTGTCGAACTGGAAGGATGTCTTTCCCGCTTTGCAGACGGCGAGCGGCGTCGTCATGGACGGCAAGGTCGTCATGGCCCCGGCCGATTGGGGCAATTCGAGCATCGCCTATCGCACCGACCTCGTCGATCCCGAATACGCCAAGAATGAGAGCTGGAGCATTTTCTATGACGACAAATATGCCGGCAAGGTGTGCATGCTCGACAATGAGATCGCCATCACCATCGGCATGATGGTCGGCGGCGAGAAATATGAGACGGCCGCCGTCGCCACCGGCGAGAAGCTCGCCGCGGCCGCCAAGGAGTGGGGCGCCAAAGCCGTGAAGAACTCCCGTTTCCTGTGGAACGATCCGTCCGAATTGCAGCAGGCCTTGGCCTCGGGCGAGGTCGTCGCCGCCTATGCCTGGAACGACGTCTATCGCAATCTGAAGCGCGAAAACATACCGGTCGCCTATGCCAAGCCGAAGGAAGGCTATTTCACCTGGTTCTGCGGTCTGACCATGCTCAATACCGGCAAGGCCGACCCTGCCCTCGCTTACGACTTCATCGATGCCTGGCTCTCGCCCGACACCGGCAAGCAGCTGATCGAAGGCTCGGGTTATGGCCATGCCAATATGAAGTCTTTCGAGATCGCCAACAAGCAAGACATCACCGACATGGGCATCACCAATCCCGCTGAGCATATGAAGCAGGGCACGCTTCTGATCCAGGTCAGCGATACGGTCCAGACCGAGTGGAACAAGGTCTGGGGCGATTTGAAAGCCCTCAAGCAGTAAGCGGGGCATTCGCCCCATGATCCAGCGGCGGCCCGACTGGCTCGCAGGCTACGGCCTGCTTTCACCGGCGATCATCATCATGGCGGTCATGATGGTGACTCCGCTTCTGGCCATGGTGGCCTTGAGCTTCTGGACCCAGCAGGGCTTCGAGCTCGACCGCAGCTTCACCCTCGCCAATTACTTCGCTCTCGTCGAGCCATCATCCGAGCCCACCTACTGGATGGGCATCCCCTTCCCATTCAAATACCCGGTGCCGGCGATCCTGCTGATCAAGTCACTCGCCATGTCGCTGGCGATCACCATCGCCGTCATCTCGCTCGCTTATCCCATGGCCTATTTCCTGGCCTTCCATGTCCGTGGCCAGAAGGCTTTGTGGCTCGTCCTCCTCACCATTCCGTTCTGGACGAGTTATCTCCTGCGCGTCTTCGCCTGGAAGATCATGCTCGGCTTCAACGGCGCCCTCAATTCGGGCCTCAAGTCGCTGGGCATCCTCACCGAGCCTCTGTCCTTCCTTCTCTATAATCCGCTCGCGGTGATGATCACCCTCGTCCATGCCTGGGTCGCCTTCGCCGTTCTTCCCATCTTCGTCTCGCTCGACAAGATCGACCGCTCCTATCTGGAGGCCGCCACCGATCTCGGCGACAGCCGGCTCAGGCGTTTTCTGCAGGTCACGCTGCCGCTTTCGGCACCCGGCACCATCGGCGCCGCCCTCCTCGTCTTCATCCCGACGGTGGGCGACTATGTGACGCCAACTCTTGTCGGCGGCCCCAGCGGCACCATGATCGGCAATCTCATCCAGGAGCTGTTCCTCAAGCAGAACAACGCGCCCCTGGGGGCGGCCGTCGCCATCACCATGATGGTGACGATCGGTGCGATCGTGACCTTGTTTCTCTGGCTCATCGGCTTCCGCCGCTTGCGATCGAGGGCCCGGTGACCGCATGAGATCATCGTCGCGCCCCTTCTTCCTCTACGCCCTCCTCTTCATGCTGTTCCTCTATGGCCCGATCCTCCTGGCGCCGCTCTTCTCCGTCAACGACAGCATCTTCGCCACCTTCCCGCTCAAGGGTTTCACGCTCCGGCACTATGCGGAGATGGCGAACAATACCGGACTGCTCAAGGCTTTGCGCAACAGTCTGATCGTGGCCAGCGCCTCTTCGATCATCGCCACCGCCGTCAGCGTGCCGGCCGCCATCGCGCTCACCCGCTACAAGCTCCGCGGCGCAGGGTTGATCATGACCGCGATGTCGGCACCGCTCGTCATACCCTCGATCATCTTCGGCGTGGCGCTGCTGATCATCATCCTGCGTTTCCTCGATCTTGAGCTCAGCCTGTGGACCATTGGCGCGAGCCATGTCTTCATCTCGATCCCCTTCGCCATGACGGTGCTGATGTCCAGGCTCGAGGGCTTCGACAAGAGCCTGGAGGAAGCCTCGCGCGATCTCGGCGAAGGCGCCTGGATGACCTTCCTGCGCGTGACCTTGCCGCTCGCCATGTCGGGCATCGTGTCGAGCCTGCTGCTCTGCTTCGTCACCTCCTTCGACGAGTTCGTCCTCGCCTTCTTCCTGTCGGGCACCGAGACGACCTTGCCGGTCTATCTGTTCGGCCAGTTGCGCTTTCCCAATAAGCTGCCGGGCATGCTGGCGCTCGGCACCACCATTCTGGTGTTCTCGGCCCTCATCGTCATCCTGGCCGAGATCCTGCGCCGGCGCGGCGTGCAATCCAACTCTCCGGGAGAGGTCTGATGGCCGAACACACCGATGCGGTGATCGAGATCAAGGACGTCAGCAAGCTCTTCGGCCCAGTGGCGGCCGTCGATGGCGTTTCCTTCGGCATCATCCGGGGCGAGTTTTTCTCTCTCCTGGGCCCCTCGGGCTGCGGCAAGACAACTTTGCTGCGCATGCTGGCGGGCTTCGAGCAGCCGAGCCGCGGCGAAATCCTCATCGACGGCCAGCCGATGGCGGGTGTGCCGGCCAATAAGCGCCCGACCAACATGGTGTTCCAGAGCTATGCCATCTTCCCGCATCTCAATGTCGAGGAGAATGTCGGCTATGGCCTCAGGAACCGCAAGATCGGCAAGGACGAGACACGATCCCGGGTCACCGCGGCGCTCGATCTCGTAAAGCTCTCAGGCTACGGCAAACGCGCCGCCCATCAGTTATCGGGCGGCCAGCGCCAGCGCGTGGCCCTGGCCCGCGCCCTCGTCTGCCGGCCGAAAGTGCTGCTGCTCGATGAGCCCTTAGGTGCGCTCGACAAGAAGCTCCGCGAGGAGATGCAGCTGGAGCTGCGCCAATTGCAGCGCAATGTCGGTATCACCTTCGTCTTCGTGACGCATGACCAGGAAGAGGCGCTGACTCTGTCGGACCGTATTGCCGTCATGTCTACCGGCAAGGTACTGCAGATCGCCCGCTCCGATGACCTCTATGAAAATCCGAACTGCCGTGAAGTGGCCGAGTTCATCGGCAACATGAACCTGTTCGAAGGCAAGGTTGCCGCCGTCGCGCAAGGCAGTGTCACGGTCGCCACACCCGCCGGCACATTCACGGTACCTTATGCCGAGCCGATCGGCGCCGGCAAGGACGTGCATCTCGCGGTGCGCCCCGAAAAGCTGGCGCTTTCTGCCGACAAACCCACGGGCGACCTCAATGCCGTCAAAGGCCGGATCATTGCCCAGACCTATCTGGGCGACCGCCGCCAGTTTCTCACCCAGATCGACGGCCTCACGAAACCTCTCGCCATTTCGCGCCAGATCTCAGGCACTGAAGCGCAGATATCCACCGACAGCGATGTATGGGTGACTTGGTCGCCCCAGCTCGGCCGGCTCCTGACCACCTAGCTCTTCAGGAAAGCTGCGAAGCGCTCGCCGTAATCAGGATGCCAGCGCGACAAAGGCGGCCGGTTCTCGATGATGTCCTGCGCCGCCCAGGCAATCCGCTTCTCATCGAGGCTGCGCGCCACCTCATTGTCGGGACAGAGGATGTAAAAGTCGCCCTGCCCCAGCCGCTCGATCATGAAGTCCACCGTCTGCTCGGGTGTCCAGGCGCCTTCCGGCTTCTCTGCCCGTCCCTTGGCGGTGAGGCCGGTGAAGACAAATCCCGGAATGAGGAGATGCGCCGTCACCTCGCAATCCTTCCGCGAGCGCAATTCATGCTGCAACGCCTCGGTGAAGACCTTCACGCCGGCTTTCGCGACATTATAGGCGGGATCGCCCGGCGGCGTCGTGATGCCCTGTTTCGAGCCGGTATTGATGATGAGCCCGGGCGTGCCTTGCGCCAGCATACTGGGCGCGAAGATCTGCGTGCCATGAATAACGCCCAGGAGATTGACGGTCAGAACCTGGCCCCAATTCTCGAAAGAGCCGAAGATCTGGCTGCCGGGCTGGATGCCGGCATTGTTCATCACCACATCGATATGGCCGAAATGCTCGCGCACCGTCTGCTCGACATTCCTGAGTTCGTCGGGACTGCCGACATCACAAGGCGCGATCAGGCAGTCCCGGACGTCGCCGAGATCGCTCGCCGCTTGCATCAGCCGCTCGGCGTCCCGGTCGACGATGCAGACCTTGAGCCCGAGCGCCAGAAACTTCCGCGCCGCGGCGAGCCCGATCCCCGACGCGCCACCGGTGATGACCGCGACATTGCCGGGCTTCAGGGCTGCGATGCTCATCCCGTTCTCCTCACAGCACGCCCGGATAGGCGCCGCCATCGATCAGCAGATTTTGAGCCGTGATGTAGCCGGCATGGGCCGAGCACAAAAAGGCGCAGGCCTTGCCGAATTCCTCCGGACTGCCGAAGCGTTTCGCCGGAATGGCCTTCTCCTCTTCGGCGCGCAGCGCATCGACGCCGACACCTTGCTTCAAGGCGGCCATATTGAGTCCGTCGGTCAAACGGCGTGTCTCGAAAGAGCCGGGCAGCAGAAAATTGATGGTGACATTGGCATGCGCCACCGAGCGCGCCACGCCGGCGAGGAAGCCGGTGAGGCCGAGCCGCGCGCCGCTCGACAGATCGAGCCCCGCCAGCGGCATCTTCACCGACCCCGAGGTTATGTTGACGATGCGCCCGAAGCGGCGCGCCACCATGCCATCGATCACCGCCTGGACGAGCTCGATCGGACTCACCATGTTGTTGACGAGCCCCTGCAGCTGCGCCTCGCGGTCTACCTGGCGGAAGTCGCGGTAAGGCGGCCCGCCATTGTTGTTCACCAATATGTCGACATAAGGCACCTCGGCCAGAATCCGACTCTGACCGTCTTGTGTCGCCACATCGGCGACGACCGGAATCACGGTGGCCCCCGTCTCTCCGGCAATCTCCCGCGCCGTCTCGTCCAGCGCCGTCTTGTCGCGCCCATTGATCACCACGGTGCAGCCCGCTTTGGCGAGCTCGACGGCGCAGGCCTTGCCGAGCCCCCGGCTCGAGGCGCACACCACCGCATTGCGTCCGGCAATATCCAAATCCACCTTGCGTCTCCGTAAATGATCTAGAGCCCTACCCGTTTTGATCGAATCGTTCCGATTCGATCAAAACGGGTAAAAGGGCTCGAAACACATATATCTGGAGCGCTTCCTAATCGCCAAAGTCGAGCAACTTTAGCGGGAAGCGCTCTAGAAGGTCGCCGAAGCGCCGCCATCGACGCTCAGGATCTGACCCGTCACATATTGTGCGTCATCCGAGCAGAGGAAGAAAGCGGGTCCTGCCATGTCGGCCGGCTTGCCGTAACGGCGCATCGGAATGCGCCCATGTTTCACATAGATGTCGCGGAACCAGTCGGCGTCATATTCATGCTTGCCGTCGCGGCGCAGCGACATCGGCGTATCGACGAAACCCGGTGCGATGGCGTTCACCATGATATTGTGAGGCGCCAGATCGCAGGCGAGCGCCCGGGTGAAATTGACGAGCCCGCCCTTGGCGGTGGCATAGGCGATCTGATTGGGCCAGCCGCGCAGGCCGAGGATCGAGGCGACATTCAGGATGCGCCGCCCCTCGCCGGCCTTTTTGAGGAGCGGCACGAAGGCCATGGTCATGCGCACCGCGCCGTCCTGGTTGATGGCGATGACCCGCTGATAGGCTTCGAAGCTCATCGTTTCTATCTGGGTGTCGGCGCCGACCGCCGCGTTATTCACCAGGATCTCGCAGCGCCCATGCGCGTCGTCCACCTGGCGGGCCAAGGCGGTGACTGAGGCCGCATCGGCGATATCGACCTTGGCGGCGCCGACCCGATGCCCCTGTTCGACCAGCTTCGCGGCGGACGCCTTCGCCTTGTCGAAGGCGATATCGGCCAGGATGACGATGGCGCCCTCCTCGGCGAGCCGCGCGCCGATGCCAAGGCCGATGCCTTGCGCCCCGCCGGTGACCACCGCCACGCGGTCTTCGAGCCGTCTGCCTCTGTCCATCGTACTCCCCCATCTGTCGGTGCGGTCGGACGCGACTATAGCGCGTCACGACCGCCCGATCGACCTCGCTCTACGCCTCCTCGTTCAATGCCACTCCATCCGCCGGTCCCGTCGCCTCACTGCCGATCCTGAGGCGGTGACCATCGATATCCTCGACATTCATCTCGCGCATGCCCCAGGGAAAATTGGCCGGGGCCTGGCGGATGATGGCGCCACTTCGCTTGTAGTCTTCGTAAAGCGCATCGACGTCGCGGATGAAAAGCGAGATCCACATGCCATGCGCACCTTGTGCGTCGTGGCACAGGAATATCCTGATCGAGTCGCGGAAGACGCAGCCGAAGGTGGGCGGCGAGCCCCAGTCCCACTCCTTGTAAAAGCCGAGCTTCTCGACATAATAAGCGATTGAGGCGGTCACGTTCTTCACATTGAGGATCGGCACGGCCGATTCGAACCGATTGTCGCTTTGCTCGGCGGGACTGGCGCCGGCGGCGATGAGCGCCTGCGCGATCGTCTTGTCCATTTTGGGCGTAACATAGTTGAGCGGCGTGTTGCCGCGATCGTCCTTGGCGCCCGGATCGGCGCCGAGATCCAGCAGCAGTGTCACCATTTCCGGCCGCTCCTTCAGCACGGCGAAATGAAGCGGCATGCGGCGATGCTCGAACCGACTCATCTGCCGGCCCAATAAATGAGGATCGGCCTTGACGAGTCGGCGCACCAGATCGGCGCGGTTGAGAGCGACGGCTGAGAAGATCGTCGGTGCGGCGCCCTGGGCCAACAGATAATCCGCGACCTCGCGCTGCACATGCTGGAAGCAGGTGGCCCAGCCGATCACGCTCATATCGTGTTCATCCCCGGCTCCATCGACATCGCCGCCCATTGCAACAAGACGTTTCGCGACGGTGAGATGGCCCTCGGCCGCCGCCCAATGGAGCGGATAGGCGCGGTCGAACTTGTCGCGCTGATTGACGTCGCAACCGAGGCCGAGCAGCAGATTGACGCAATCCAGATGTCCACTGCGCGCCGCCAGATGCAACAACGGCATTTGCCACTCACCGCCAGTGAGCGTGATCTTGGTCGGATAATCTGCAAGCAGGCGCTTGAGTTCGGCAGCATTGCCGGTCGTCACGGCGGCAATGATCTGGCCGTCGGCGCTTTCGACATCGACATGCGCTTTGAGTGCCCGCCAGCTGGCGAAACCATAGTCGCGCGCGATGGCGAGCTGGGCCTGGTGCAGCTTGGCGTCCGGGTCTCTGGCGCGCAACCCGGTCAGATGTTCCTTGGCGGCTTTCTTCAGCCACGCCAGATCGGGACGTTCGGGGAGTGACTTGGTCATCAAACACCTTCTTTCGAGGCGCCCGGTGTCCGCGGCTCACGGGCCGGAAAGAAGATGTGGATCACATCATGCGTGGAGGCGGGTTCAACCCTTTACGCGGACCGTCGGTCGCCTGCTCGACCGTTGTGGCAATCATATGGGCGCCGCCACAGTAAAGTCAACTTCCGGTCGAAGGGTCGCAATCATCATTGTCAAGGTCTCAGAATCACAACGCTTATGCGTCTCTTCCTCGCGATTTTCCTCACCGTCGCCGTCCTCGTGCTCGCGCTGATCGGCATGGTCGTCCAGCCGCTGTTCCGCCAGCCCGACATGGCTGTGGTGCCGGCGGTCTCGCCCGAGCGGCTGAAGGATCATGTCCGGATGCTGAGCGAGACCTTGCATCCGCGCAGCGTCGGGGAACTGACCAATCTCGAGGCGGCGGCCAGCTATATCCACGCCGAATTCACCGCGGCGGGTGCCGTTGTCGCCGACCAATGGTTCACGGATGGCGGTGAGAAATACCGTAATGTCATCGCCCGCTTCGGACCGGCGGAGGGCCCGCTTCTAGTCATCGGCGCGCATTACGATTCCTTCGAGACGACACCGGGCGCCGACGACAATGCCAGCGGCATTGCCGGGCTGATCGAATTGGCAGGGCTTCTCAGCCGTCATCCACCGCAGCGGCCGGTCGAGCTCGTGGCCTATACGAACGAAGAGCCGCCGCATTTCCGCTATCCATCCATGGGCAGCGCCCATCATGCGGCATCACTACGCGCCGCCGGCCGCGACGTCTCATTGATGCTGGCGCTGGAAATGATCGGTTGGTTCAGCGACGAGGCAGGCAGCCAGACCTACCCCTTTCCCGGCATGTCCCTCCTCTATCCCGACAAGGGTGACTTCATCGCCGTCATCGGCCGCTTCAACGACTGGGCCGACACACGCAAGGTGAAGGCTGCCATGCGCGGCGCCGGCGATCTACCGGTCCACTCCATGAACAGCCTCTCTTCTATTCCCGGCGTCGACTTCTCGGACCATCTCAATTATTGGGCCGAAGGCTATCCGGCGCTGATGATTACCGACACCGCCTTCTACCGCAACCCGCACTATCACACGGCCGAGGACACCTATGACCGGCTCGACTATGCGCGGATGGCCAAGGTCGTCGCAGGCGTCTTCGCCGTCGTGCAGGCCTATCCTTAGATCACGATGAATTTGGATCGAATCGATCCAAATTCATGAACGTGATCGGATTCTAATATCTTAGCGCGGGATTCTTGCGAAAAACCGGTATCCACTTTTTCGCATCCCGCGCTAGTAACCCGAGGCCTCGCCCGCCAGCGCCCGGCTGTCGATGGCGCCGTTGAGGCGCGCGCCGCCGCCCTTCTCGATTTCGCTGAGGCTGCCACCGCCCACGAGAATGCCGGCCGCCTGGCCCCATGTCTTGCCGGGTCCCGCGACATCGAGCTTATAGCCCATGCCGGCGAGGATATTCTGGGTGTCGGGCGATAATCCATTGGCCTCGACATAGACCGTGTCGGGAAGCCATTGATGATGGATACGCGGTGCATCGATCGCTTCTCTTATATTCATGCCGTGATCGATGACATTGATGATCGCTTCGAGCGTGATCGTGATGATGCGTGAGCCGCCCGGGCTGCCGATGACCATGAAGACCTTGCCGTCCTTGGAGACGATGGTCGGGCTCATCGAGGAGAGCGGCGTCTTCTTGGGCGCGATGGCATTGGCCTCGCCCTGCACCAGCCCATAGAGATTGGGTACGCCGGGTTTCTGGGTGAAATCGTCCATCTCGTTGTTGAGCAGAATGCCGGTGCCGGGCGCCACCACGCCCGCCCCGAAGGAGCCGTTGAGCGTATAGGTCACGGCGACCGCATTGCCGTCCTTGTCGACGATCGAATAATGCGTCGTCTCGGTGCTTTCACCGAAGCCCTTGGGCATCAGGTCCTTGGAGACGCCGGCGCGGTATTTGTCGATCTTGCTGCGGATCTCGGCCGCATAGGCCTTGTCGGTGAGCTTCGCCACCGGATTTTCGACAAAGGCCGGATCGCCCAAAGCCGAGTTGCGGTCGACATAGGCAAACCGCATCGCTTCGACCATCAGATGCACCGTCTCGGCTGAGCCGAAGCCCAGATAGGAGATCGGGTAGCCCTCCAGCACATTGAGGATCTCGCAGATGATGAGGCCGCCCGAGCTCGGCGGCGGCGAGGAGACGATGTCATAACCCCGATAGGAGCAGGTGACGGGCGGGAGCTCGCGCACCGAATAATGCTCGAAATCCGCCTTGGCGAGGACGCCGCCCTGTTCCGAGCTCGCTTTGACGATCTTGTCAGCGATGTCGCCCTTGTAGAAAGCGTCTGGTCCCTTCTCCGAGATGCTCGCCAAGGCCGCGCCGAGGTCGGCCTGCACCAGCGTCTCGCCCATCTGATAGGATTTTCCGTCGGGCTTGAGGAAGATTGCTGCGGCCGCCTTGTCCTTGGCCAGCCGCTTGGTGCCGCGCGCCAGCATCTCGACATCCCCCTGATTGAGGACGAAACCTTCCTTGGCCATCTTGATCGCCGGCGCCATCAGCTCGGCGCGTGTTTTGCTGCCATATTTCTCACGCGCCATTTCAAAGCCCGCCACCGATCCCGGCACGCCGACGGCGAGATAACCATCGAGGCTCAGGCCCTCGACCGGCTTGCCGTCCTTGTCGAGATACATGGTCTTGGTCGCGGCGAGCGGCGCCCTTTCGCGGAAATCGAGGAAGGTCGAGGTGCCGTCCTTGAAGCGGATGGTCATGAAGCCGCCGCCGCCGATATTGCCGGCGGAGGGATAGGCGACCGCCAGCGCATAACCGACGGCAACCGCCGCATCGACGGCATTGCCGCCCTGTTTCATGACATCGACGCCGATCTTGGAGGCGAGATGCTGGGCCGTCACCACCATGCCGTTCTCGGCCTTGATCGGCGCCGGCGACGCCGCGAGGGCCTCCCCCGAAACGAACATCGACAGAACAACAAGTATCGCCGCGCGGCGGAACTCCAACATGATCGCTCTCCCTCAATCAAGCCTGCCGTCCGTCGATCACCTTACTCGAATGCCGGGCATTGCACACGCCTTGACGACAGTCTAGGATATATTCTAGTGCTAGAATATGCTCTCGGATGCGGAACTTCTGGTGTTGGGTCTCGTCGCGGAAATGCCGCGCCACGGTTATGACCTCGAGCAGGTGATCGATGAACGCGGCATGCGTGAATGGACGCAGATCGGCTTCTCATCGATCTATTTCGTCCTGGGCAAACTCGAGAAGTCGCGCCTCGTGAAGGCGCGGATTCCAGCCGGGAGCAAAGCCAAGAAGGCCTACGCGATCACGCCGGCCGGCAGGCAGGCGCTGATCGCGCGCACCGTGGAAGCGCTGCGTGAATTTCGTCCCGTTTATTCATCGGCCCTGCTCGGCATGATCCATTGGCCGGTGCTGTCGCGCGATATGGCGCTCGATGCCCTCGCGGCGCGTGGCGGCGCCATTGCCGATGAACTGGCGCGGCTCGAACAAGTGCGCCTGGAACGACAGCCCTTGCCCGACTTCATCGAAGCGCTTTTCGACTTCTCGGCCGGCCAGCTCGCAGCGGAGAAAGCCTGGATCGCCGCGACCCTGAGCTACATGGAAAGCAAACCCTGGCTGGAGTGATCATACATGGACCTGACCAAGGACCGCGCCAAGCTTAAAGAGCTTTATATGCCGGGCACGGCGGACTTCACGCGCGTCGATGTCCCGGAGCTGCCTTTCGCCATGATCGACGGACGCGGCGCTCCCGAGTCCGACGCCATCGGGCACATGATCAAAGGCCTGTTCATTGCCATACAGCCGATCCGGCGCGAGGCCCGGGCACGTTTGGGCAAGGATTTCGTCGAGGCCCCGGTCGAGATCCTCTATTGGGCCGACGACATGGATGATCTCGTCCATGGCAACCGGGAGAAATGGCATTGGCGGGTCATGATCACTTTGCCCGCCTGGACCGACGCAGCGCTCTTCCACAACGCTACGGCCGAGTTGCGCAAGCAGGATTCGGCTCCCGATTCCTTGCGCATGGAACGCTTCACCGAAGGCACGTGCGTTCAAGTCATGCAGGTGGGGCAAATGGAACAGATTTCCGCACGCCTCTCACGGCTCTACCAGCAGTTCCTGCCTGAGAACGGCCTGGCTCCCGCCGGCGCGTATCATGAAATCTATCTCGGCGACTGGAACAGGACCGCGCCCGAGCGGCGCAGGATCATCCTGCGCCAGCCGGTTCGGCCGATGGCCTGAAGCCGAAAATATGCAAGGGCTCCGGTCTGCCGCGCAGCTCTGCGGCGCCGAGATCGCGCCACTGCGTGAGATCCTCGCCCGCTTTGCCGAGAGTCTCGGCCGAGGCGATGAGCGTCACGTCGTGTTGCTTGGTCGCCTGCTCCAACCGGTTGGCGACATTGACCGTGTCGCCGAGCACGGTGAATTCGAGCCGCGTGTCGTCACCGACCGCGCCGATGAAGGCCTCGCCTTCATGCACACCGATGCCGACCGCGATCTCGTCGTCCCCCGCTTTCAGCCGGGCTTTGTTCCAGTCGGCGAGATTGGCCAGGATAGTCTTGGCGCAGGCGATGGCGCGTCTGGCGTCATCGTCGCGCGGCTCCGGAATGCCGAAGACGAGAAAAGCGCCGTCGCCGACGAATTTGTCGACGATGCCGCCATGCCGCTCGGCCGCCAGGCGCACGCGGCTGCGGAAGGCGCTCACCACTTGCGCCAGCAGCGCCGGATCGAGCGCCTCTTCCATCGCCACCGAATTGCGGATGTCGATGAACAGCAGCGCCACGCGGGCGCGCCGGCCGGAACGCAGCTCGTTGACATTGCCGGAAGCGAGCATGGGTGCGATCTCGGTCGGCAGATACCGCACCAGATTGTTGCGCCGTGTCGACTCTTCGATGCCATGGCGCAGCAGATATTGCCCGCGCCAGGCGGCGGCGATGAGCACAAGACCGTAGAGGACGAACATGGCCAGCCGCGCGGTATTGGCAGCCGGTCCGAAGAATTCGTAGACGGCGACGCCGACCGAATCCGTCTCACTGGCCTCGATCAGATGCTCGGCATTGAGGGCCAGGACGAGGAGCGCCAGCATCAGCAGGAGGCTGTAGATCTGGACGGCGGGCCTGAGACGCAGGGAGCCCACGGCAAGCACCAGAAGCGCCGCCACCGCGGTCGGCAAGGCGGCGGCGAAGCGGCCCGGCAGATGTGCCTCGAGAAGGTCGCCGGTCAGCGACAAGCCGATGACCAATATGTCGATGGTCACCGTGACATAGGCGATCCAGCGCGACCAGAACCCGAAACGGAGCAGCGCATAAGCGAGCGCGCCGGTGAGAAACAGGATGCCGATGACGATGCGGGCGCCGGTGCGCGCCTCGACGACGCCGACATCGACCATCGGTCCCCGCGAGAAAGCGAATTCGACGGCGATGAGCAGCGCCACGGCGACCAGCATGCGCGCCACGGCGACGAATTTCTCGGCCGCGACATCGGCCTCGCGCAGCAGGGCATCGGGAGCGCTTTGCGGGGATTTCGGCATGTGAGGAAAGGTGATGGACGCGCGGGTTACCAGGATGGGGCCTCAACTATAGCACCCATACCCTCCCCTTCGCCAAGGAACCTGTTTCGGGATGAGATGCTTCTATGGACGAGGTGGGATTCATGCAAGGAATTGTGAAACATGCCGATTTTCGATCACCTTTCCATCGGTGTCCGCGATATCGAGGCCGCCCGGCGTTTTTATGACGCCGCTTTGGCGCCCTTGGGAATCGTCCGCCTTTATGAAGATGTCGACTACGCCGCCTATGGCAGGAACGGCGAGGATGATTTCAGCATTCATCAGGGCGGGGACGGCTGGTGTCCGGATCCAAAAGTCCACATCGCCTTCAAGGCCGCATCCCGGGATACCGTCGAACAGTTCTATCGCCGGGGCATCGACGCCGGCGGATCTGATGATGGCGCGCCGGCCATTCGCGACGAATATGCCGAGGATTATTTCGCCGCCTTCCTAAAGGATCCCGACGGTCAGCGCATCGAGGCCGTCTGTCATCTCAAGAAGACTTGAGTCAGGCCACATTCACTGCCGTCATTACCAGCGCCGCGGCGAGCAGGCTCAGCGAGAGGCGGAAGCTTGCCCGCCGGGCAAGGTCGATCCCGACGGCGAAGGTCCCGACCGCGATAGTCGCGAGCCCGAGCGTCAGCGCAAGAATGTGACCGAACCCGATCGATACCAGCGCCACCAGGCAGAAGGCGATATGGATCACTCCGGCGCGCAAGAGACTGAGAAAGAGGACATAGGCTCTTTCCTTGCCGGCCGGGATCGTCATCTGTCACTCCAGCCCCAGACCCACGCCATCGGTCGTTTGTGAATGAAGCCCGCCCTTGCGCGAGATGTCGCCCAGCGTGGTGCCAGTCTTCGTCCTGACACGGGTCTTGGCGAGATCGCCGAGTGAGACAATGCCGACGAGCCGCTTCTCGCGGTTCAGCACCGGCAGGCGCCGGATCTGAATGTCGCCCATATTGTTGAGCACATGTTCGACTGCCTCGTCTTCGAAACAATACAAGACATCGGGGCTCATCACGTCGGCCACCAGATCTTCCGGCCCCAGGCCATGCGCCATGCCGCGCACCACGATGTCACGATCGGTGATCATGCCGACGAGCTGGTCGTCATCGCCCACCGGCATGATGCCGGCGTCGATCTCGGCCATCGCCAAGGCGACGGTTTCCAGCGTGTCGTCCGGCCGCGCGATACGGACATCGGTGCTCATGCATTCCCTGATCTTCATGATGTTCTCCTCGATAGTTATCAGACAGCAGGACGCCCACACCGCGACCCGACGGGTGGTCAACTCCCTGCTCCAACAATGAATGAGAAGCCGGTCCGGTTGCGCGAGGCAGCTCGGACCGGCCCTGTCCTGAGTCAAAATGGTGGAACCAGAATTCACAGGACACTTCGTCTACGCAGTGATTGTCATATGGTTCCGAAAAAAGGTGTCCGGAACTTCGTCCGGTTTGCGGGGTTGAGGTTCCATGGCCACCATACCCACGCCTGAAACGCCCGATCAGCCGGAGCCGCAACCTCCGAAGCCCGAACCCATTCCGCCGGAGCCGGGAAAGCCGCCGCAGAATCCCGAGATCGAGCCTCCGGACCGGCGCAAAAACCAACCGATGCGTGTCTAGCCCAACGCCTTTTCAGGCACACCGAGGAACTCGTCGCCAGGCGGCAGAGCACTCGCGCTTATCGGCCCTGGCAGGACAATTTCCAGGATCGTCGGCGGGCGTGGCGCGAATTCGATCGCGCCTATGCCGCCACGTCCCACCAATAGGGCATTGACGATATCTTCCAAGGCGACATTCTCGTCGGGATGCGCAGCCTGGATCTTACCAGCGAGCCCGTAGACATCCAAAATCGCATTGTCCTTTTCGGCGCGATCCAACGCACTTTCGACAGCTTTGGCGAGGGGCGGAGACAGGTGAAATTTCATGGCCGTTACCTTTCTGAAGGCCACCCTATCCGCATTGGTTACCAAATCAATTCTGCAAGTATCCCTTTGTATTGCAAGGAAGAAAAATCGCTTTGACAGACAAGGGAGAGTTTCGCTCATGGAACTTTATTGGGCGACTATGCGTTGTGTGAGTATTAGTCTAACATTATTGTCTGTTATAATCGGAAAGGCTCAAATGCCCGTTCGCAATCGGCAATCTCGCCTTCAGATCATGCTGGATCAGACCGAAGAGGCGGCCATCGAAGATTGGCGCTTCAAGAAGCCATGCCGAGCCGCGCCGCGGCGGTGCGCGAACTGATCCGCAGGGGGCTTGCGGCCGAGGGCTTCATTCTCGCGAATGTCGGCCAGAAATCCGCTGACTATGGGGTGGTCTCAACTCCCGAAAGCGATGAGAGCAAGCCGCCGCGCCAGAAATAAGTGCTCCGCCTGAGCTCATTAATGCGTCGCGCTCACCGCGATGACCAAAGCGGACACCGCCAGCACCGACAGCGCCAGACCGAAATGCGAATGCCGCGCCATGTCGATGATGACGGCGAGAGCACCCGCCGCAATGACGACAAAGCCCAGGCCCACCGGCAGAATATGCCCGAAGGCGAAGGAGACCAGTCCCGTGAGGGTGAAAGCGATCAGCAGCAGCGCCGCGCGCATCAGGCTGATGAAGAAATCATAGGTCTGCTTCTTTTCCAGAGCCAGATGCTCGGTCCAGTCATGGATCGGTGCACCGGCGCTCTCCATGTGAGGATGGATGCCGGTCATGTCGTCCTCCTTCGGCCCCTCAGGCGGTGAAGGCGGTTCCATGCGCACGAGCTGTGCTGATGACGCACGACGAGGCGGCGAGTTCCCTCGCCGCCTCCGGCTACGTAAATATAATGTACAAGACGGTCTCAGGCGACGCAGATGCCCGGCACCGCGACCTTCTGGAACAGATGCGGCGACGCGACGGCGGAAGCCGGATGAGCTGAAATATGCGCCCGGAATTCCGGATGAGTGAAAGCCGCGCGGAAATCGGCGATCGTTTCCCACACCGCCTCGTTCATATAGGTCGGGCTGTCGCCGACCGCGCGATGGAGCTGAGTGGAGATGAAGCCCGGCTGCCGCTTCATGAAGGCGGCATCGCTTTGCCAGGCTTTGAGGAAGGTCTCCTCGTCAGCCTTGTCGAGCGTCATGACATTGACGAGCACGACCGGGCCGGCATCGAGGCCGATCTGGCGGTCGATCGGAAAGGCGGGATCGAGAGCGCGCAATTGCGGCATGGCAAACTCCTCCTGATTTGGTAATATGATGTCAACAAGACATGATAGACACAATCATATTGACATCATGATGTCAACCAGAATACGCGAGTGACAAATGCGCGAAATCAAGCGAACACCGGCCGGCACGGCCCTGAGCGATCTCATCCTCGACCTGTTCCGGCTCAACAACGGAATCCTGACTGGCGGGGACAGGCTGGTGTCCGGCCTTGGCCTCACCAGCGCCCGCTGGCAGGTTCTCGGCACCATCATCGCGGCCGAGCGCTCGCAGCCGGTCGCCTGGCTGGCGCGCGACACCGGCGCCAACCGCCAGAATGTCCAGCGCATCGTCAACGATCTGGAAAGAGAGGGCTTGGTCGCCTTCGAAACAAATCCGCATCACCGCCGCGCCCAGCTCGTCGTGCTGACCGACAAGGGCAAGCAGGCCTTTGAATCCGCTATGCGCCTCCAGGCGCCTTGGATCAATAAGCTCGCGCACGGGATTTCGGTCGCGGATCTCGCGACGACGCACCGTGTTTTGCAGGCGCTGCACGGGAATCTCGAAGCCGGCGAAGCGGCTGACGAGTAAACTTGACGCACCACAAGCTGTCCAACAGGTGAAACATGTCCAATGCCTCGCCTCCCCATGAGGACAATGCGGAGATCCATCTCGGCGCCAACGAGGCAATCGTGCTGTTCGAACTCTTGTCCCGCTGGTGCGATCAGAAGACCGTTCACAGCCCAAACAGCCTGTGTTTCGAAAGCACCGCTGAATGCGCCGTGCTCCTCGACCTTCTTGCCAAGCTCGAGAGACAGCTCGTCGCCCCGTTCAAGAACGACTACGAAGCGATACTGAAACACGCGCGCGACCAGCTCGCGGATCGCTGGAACTATCGCACCCTCAACGGCTGATCAAAAGAGTTCGCATTGAGCCGGCGCCTCACCGCTTCGGCAGCCACTTCTTCGCGATGCGGCAGACCATGGTGTAGGCCGGATCGTAGACATTGCCCACATCGTAACGCACGACCTGACCCATGAGGTGGCTCGCGGCCGCAGGCGACAGGCCGTAGTCGCTGGTCAGCCAGTTGAACATGTCGGTCGTCGCGTGCTGCAGCGCCTGATCGAGCGGCCGCGCATTGCCGATCGAATAGATATCGTCGACGCTCTCACCGCGCGGCCAGACGAGCGCGCGGCCCTTCTCGAGGGTCATACGAAACTCGACCTCGAAGCAGGTCTCGATGCCCGTGCCGACGATCTCGCCATCACCTTGCGTCGCATGGCAGTCGCCGATGAAGAACAAGGCACCCGGCACGGCGACCGGAAACCACACGGTGGCGCCGGGACCGAAGCCCCGATAATCCATATTGCCGCCATTCTCGGCGCTGGTCGCGGTGGAGAAGGCCTGGCCGCCGGCCGGCGCCACGCCGAAGCAGCCGATCATCGGTTCGAGCGGCAGGACGAAATCCTCGAGGCCCGGCACGGCGGGTTCGAGCGTCGCCGTCAGCCCCTGCCGGTCGATCCGCCAGTTGGCCTTGTCCCGGGGCGGCAAGCCACGGACGAATTCCGGATCGACGACATTGCCGGCGAGCGCCGCGCGCGTCCACCCGGTCGCCCGGATCGGCGTCATGCGCAGAATCTCGATCTTCAGCGCGTCGCCGGGCTCGGCGCCGGTGACGAAAATCGGGCCGTTCATCGGATTGGGCTCGGGCGCGCGTTGCACACCGTCCTTGTCGAAACCATGCGCGTCGATCGTCTCGGTGATCACGATATCGCCGGAGGCGACGGTCAGGGCCTGAGGCAAGGTACCCAGCACGTTATGCCACCGGGTTGCGGTAAAACGATGTGTTTTCATGATCTATGGCGCAGCCCGAGTTTCACAGCGAGACATGTTGGTGGGCCCGGAGGGACTCGAACCCCCAACCAGACGGTTATGAGCCGTCAGCTCTAACCATTGAGCTACAGGCCCCACCCGGCGCGCATGGCTACAGCAATTCGTTTCCTAATTCCAGCCTGACTTCAGAACTCCTGCTTGAGCTGGATTTCGCCGCCCCAGGCCTCGAAATCGGAGCTGCCGAGCCCGTCATAGAAGCCTGATGCCGACAGCGACGATGACCCGCCGCCGAACAGCGTGAAGCCGAACTCGCCCCGCCCGCGCAGCCCCTTGTCCTCGAGACCCGGGCTTTCCGCGACGGTGGTCGCGGTGTTTTCCTGGGCGAAGGTCCAGATGCCTTCCAGCGTGATGAACGGCTCGATCCTGGTGAAATCGTTCAACTCCATCTGCGTGCTCACCCGCGGGCCGAAGGTAAAGGTCCCGGTCGACGCCTTGACCGAGGGAATGTCGAAGCCGAGGCTGTCCTCGTACTCTTCGCTCTTCTCCTCGAAATAGGCGACCTCGGCTTTCGGCTGGATCGTGAAGCGGTCGAGATCGAAGCGCCCGATGAGGGCGCCCGAGATCAGCCAGCGCGTCGCATCGACCTCGTCTTCATAGGTGCCGAAGGGCGACACATTGTTATAGGACTGGCCCCAGGCGGCACGGGCGTCGAAGAAGAAGTTCTCCGACAGGCGCGCCGTCAGATAAGGCCCGATCATATAGCCGAAACCGTCCATCTCGGCCTCGTCCTCGCCCTCCATGTCGGTCCAGTCGAGCTGACCGCCGAGCCCCAGGAGCAGACCCGGCGTCACCAGATAGTCGGCGCCGGCATGCAGGATGCCGAAATTGCCGTCGCCGCCCTCGGCATTGAAGCGGGCGAACTTGCCTTCGACCCAGATGTCGAAGGGATCGGGCGGCGCATCACCATTGCGGTCGGCATAGAGCCCGTCGAAACCGAGCTCGCCCCGCTCATCATCGCTCTTGTTGTCCTTCGCCATGGCGCGGCGCAGGCTGTAGCTGAAGGTGGCATCACGCTCGGTGAAGCGCAGGCCGAAAGGCAGCATGTCGCCGCCGAAGCTCATGCCGAAGCCCGACACGCCGCCCTGCCCCGAATAATTGCCGGTCAGCCTTTCGATGCGGCGGGTGGAATCCGGACCATTGGTGAGGATCAGCTGTGCGCGCGCTTCGAGAAGCTGGCCGATGAGGCCGGTCGTCTTGCTGATGTCGGAGGCCGACAGCGTGCAGGTGACCTGGACACCCGACACAACCCTGATGCTGCCGCTACGTGTTTTGGGATCAATCGTGCTCACCCCGTCGCTGCAGCTTGCCTCGGCAACGTCGAAACTCTCCGGCACGGTGAAGGAGATCGGGAAGGTGCCCGGATTGACGCCGATCGCGCCCGAAGAGCCACTGCCTGATGTGGTGCTCACCGAGAAATTGAGCGGCGTCTCGGGTGAAGAGAAATTGAAAGTGCCGTCGACCGTCGTGTTGATGACCACCGTCACGCGGCCCTGCGCGCGCTGCACCACCGTGACGGTGAAGCTCTGCGTCGTCTCGTTGCCGGCGACATCGCGCGCCACAAAGGTGTTGGTCGTCGGTCCGAGCGGGAAGGTTGCGCCGCTGGCGAGCCCGGCGGTCTGCGTGATGGTGACACCCGGAATATTGTCGCTCGCGGTCGGCGCGCTCCAGGTTACCGTCTCGCCCGTCAAAGGCGGATCGACCTCGACGGTGATATCGTCCGGGAACGTATCGAAGACCGGCGGCGAGTCGTCATGGGCTGTCAGCGTGTAGCTTTCCGCGTTGCTGGAGAACGGACCGCCATCGCCAACCGGCGTGGCGTCCGTCGCTTTGACCGTGAAGCTGAACGGGCCGGCCTGGGTAACGGTGCCGGACAGGACACCGCCCTCAGTGAAGCTCAGGCCCGTGGGCAGAGTGCCGGTCAGCGTGAATTTATGCGGGGTCTGCCCGCCTATCGCGGTGAAGGCCTGGCTGAAGGGGGTGCTGGAATAGGCGTTGAACGCGCTGCCCGGCGTCGGCGCCGTCACCGTTACCGTCGGATCGGCGACGGCGAGCGTATAGGCCACCGGAGCACTTCTGAAGGGGCCGCCGTCGATGGCGGGCGTGCTGTCGGAAACGATGACATTGAAGCTGTAATTGCCGGCCAGGTTGGGCGTGCCGGACAGCACGCCGGCTGGCGAGAGTGTCGTGCCGGGAGGCGCCGTTGAGCCCACGGCTAAGGCGAAGACATGCGCGCCATTGCCGCCGCTGGCCGTGAAGGTCTGGCTATAGGCGGCGCCCGTCGTCGCCGCGGCCGGCAGTGCTCCGGCCGCCGGACCGGTGATCGCGACGGTGGGATCGGTGACCTCGAGCGTGTAGGTCACCGCGGCGCTGCGGAACGGACCGCCATCGCCGACGGGCGTGCTGTCCGTGGCGATGATATCGAAGCTGTAGCTCCCCGCCGCATTGGGCGTGCCGGACAGGACGCCGGCGGCCGAGAGGGTCATGCCGGTCGGCGCCGATGAGCCCACGGCAATAGCAAATGTATGAGAGCCATTGCCGCCCGTCGCCGTGAAGCTTTGACTGTAGGCGGTACCCGTTGTCGCCGCCGGCAGCGCGCCCGCCGCCGGTGAATTGACGGCGACAGTGGGATCGGTGACCTCCAGCGTATAGGTCACCGCGGCGCTGTCGAACGGACCGCCATCGCCGACGGGCGTGCTGTCCGTGGCGATGATATCGAAGCTGTAGCTCCCCGCCGCATTGGGCGTGCCGGACAGCACACCGGCGGCTGACAGCACCATGCCGGACGGTGCCGACGAGCCCGGCGCGAAGGCGAATGTATGAGAACCATTACCGCCCGTCGCCGTGAAGCTCTGGCTGTAAGCGGAGCCGGTCGTCGCCGCCGGCAACGCGCCCGCCGCCGGCGAGCTGATGGCGACGACGGGATCGGTGACGGTGATCGAATACGCCACCGGAGCGCCGCTATAGGGTCCGCCGAGGCTCGGCCCCGTTCCATCGCGCGGCGTGATGGAGAAGTTGAAAGTCCCCGACTGGTTCGGCGTGCCGGACAGCGCGCTGCCGGAAATCGTCAGGCCGGGCGGCAGAGCGCCCGCGGTGAACAAGAAGGAATACGTGCCGGTTCCACCGCTCGCCGTGAAGCCTTGGCTGTAGGCTGTGCCGGTCGTTGCCCCGGGCAGCGAGCCGGATGCCGGCGACGTCATCGTCACCGTCGGTGCGCTGATGGTGACCGTATAAGCTTGGGAACCGGTCGCGCCGTAGACATCGGTGGCGGTGACGGTGAAATTGAACGGACCGACCGCGGCCGGCGTTCCGGTGATCGCGCCGCTGTTCGGATCGAGAGTGAGCCCGGTGGGCAGCGCTCCGCTGGTGACTTCGAACTCGTAAGGCGCCGTACCGAGGGAAGCGGTGATGGTTGACGAATAGGCCGTGGTCGCGGCGGTACCGGTCGTTGCGATCGCCGATAGGGTCAGTATGGGCGGCGTGACGGTGACCGACACTGTGGCCGGCGTCGAGGTGCCGGTGACATTGCTCGCCGTATAGGTGAAGCTGTCCGCACCGGAATAGCCGGCTGTCGGCGTGTAGGTGATCGACGTTCCGACCGCCGTAGGCGTTCCATGCGCCGCTGCCCCGGCCGCGACGCTGGCAGGCGGCCCGCCGGTGATGTTGAGCGTGATCGGATTGCTGGTGCTGTTCGCCGCCACCGTGGCGCTGACAGCATTGGCGATCGGCGCCGCCGGATTGACGGTGATCGAGACCGTCGCTGGCGCCGAAGTGCCACCGGCATTGGTCGCCGTATAGGTGAAGCTGTCTGGTCCGTGATAGCCGGCATTCGGCGTATAGGTGATCGACGTGCCGCTCGCCGTGGCGGTACCGTTGCCGGCTTGCGTTCCAACCGCGACGCTGGTGGGAACACCGCCGGTGATGTTGAGGGTGATCGGATTGTTGGAGCTGTTGAACGCCACGGCCGGCGCAGTGACCGCATTGGCCACTGGCGGTTGCGGAAGAACCGTGATCGTCACGGTGGCCGGCGCCGAGGTGCCGTCATCATTGGTGGCGGTATAGGTGAAGCTGTCTGGTCCGAAATAGCCATTGGTCGGCGTATAGGTGATCGACGTGCCGCTCGCGGTGGCGGTGCCGTTGCTGGCTTGCGTCCCTACGGCGACGCTGGTCGGGGTGCCCCCGGTGATGCTGAGCGTGACCGGGTTGTTGGTGCTGTTGTAGGCCACCGTCGCGCTGGCCGCATTGGCGACCGGCGGATTGGGCGCCATGGTGGTGACCGAATAGGCGCGGGTGCCGGGATAAGGACCGTTGCCGGTGCTCGAATCCAGGGCCGTCACGGTGAAGCTGGACGGTCCGGCCCCCGTCGGCGTGCCGGAGATCACGCCGCTGCTGGCATTGATCGAGAGTCCGTCCGGCAATGTGCCCGGCACGACACTATAGGTGAAGGGACCGGTTCCGCCGGTCGCCGACACCGTCCGGCTGTAGAAAATGCCGGTCACCGGATTCGGCAAGGTCGTTGGATTGACCGTGATGGTCGGCGGGCTGACGGTGATGGTCACCGTCGCCGGCGCCGAGGTGCCGGAGCCATTGGTCGCCGTATAGGTGAAGCTGTCAGGGCCGCCATAGCCGGCAACGGGCGTATAGGTGATCGAGGTGCCAGAGGCCGTCGCCGTGCCATGGACCGCCTGCGTCCCGATCGCGACGCTGTTAGCCGTGCCTCCGGTGATATTGAGCGTGATCGGATTATTCAAGCTGCCATAAGCCACCGTCGCCGAAACCGGATTGGCAACCACCGGCTGAGGGGCGATGACGATCGAATACGCGCGCGAGATACGCAGTTTTCCGTCGGGTGGTGTCGTGCCGGTCGAACTGTCGGCCGCTTCGATGGTGAAATTGTAAGGGCCCGCCGTGGTCGGCGTGCCCGACAGCTGGACGGTGCTCGACGTGCCGGTAGGCGAGGTGACCGTGCCCAGCGACAGGCCCGGCGGCAAGGTGCCCGAGGAAACGGTGAAGGCATAAGGCGACGCGCTGCCGGACGCTGTGAGTGTGACGGCAGGATAGGCTGTGGCAACAGTCCCCCCAGCTAGCGCACCAGCGGCCGGCGTCATCGACAGGGTCGGTGGCCCGACCGTTACTGTGACGGTGGCTACACGCAAGTTGGAGAAGCCGCAGCCGGGCTGATTGCAGAAGGTCAGGGTGAATGTGTCGATACCGGAGAAAGTTGGGGCCGGTGTATATTTAATGGTGTTGTCGTTGGTATCGGTCTGCGCCCAATAAGATCCGCCGCCTGTTGATGTTCCCGATTGAGGCCTGGGAGTAATTCCGCTATCGACAGCCGGAAATCGAGTGTCGCAGCCCAACAGCTCATCGGAATTCTGCGACAGGCTCATCACATGAGTGTACTCTCCGGATCCATAGCCGACGCTGAAATCGATCACGCAGGTGTCTTGTGCGCGTGCCGATTGCGGTATGAGCACCGTGAAAACGGCAAGGAGCGCCGAAAGAACGATCCAAAATACCGCTAATCCACGCGTTGCATTGCCGCGCGCTGCCGCCCGTTGCGGTATTCCCATCTGCACACCCCTCTCTACGTAACGTCATCATTGTGACTTACTTTAGGGGAGTCTGCAACAGAATCAGAACGTTGGTTGCGCCTTCGCAACGCTCAACTGAACATTGTCGAGCCGGCCGGCGAAAGGCGCCCGGATAGGATCGAGCTTACGTCCCAGGATGGCGTCGGACAATTTCTCGGCCACCATCATCACCGGCACATTGGTGTTGCCGGTCGTAACACTCGGAAATACCGAGGCGTCGATGACACGCAATCCCTCGATGCCGTTCAATCGGGCGTCGGAATCAACCACCGATTGTACATCTTCCTTAGCCCCCATGCGGCAGGTACCGGAGGGATGGAAGCCGCTGGTGCCAGTATTGCGACAGAATTCGAGCACGGCCTCCTCGGTGTTCGCATCCGGCCCGGGCCTGAGCTCCTCGCCCCGCACCCCGTCAAAGGCCCTTTGCGCAACAATGTTGCGCGCAATCCTGACACAGGCGATCGCCTTCTGCCGGTCGAACTCGGTCGAGAGATAGTTGAAGGTAATGTGGGGAGCGGCGAAAGGGTCCGCCGAGGAGATATCGACCTGCCCCCGGCTTTTCGGCCGCTGATGGCAGATGGCGATGGAGAAACCGGCGGGCGACGGCTGCGGCACATAGCCGGTCGCCGTCTGGAACGGCATGAACTGCATCTCGGTATCGGGATAGCCGAGCGCGGCATCGCTCCTGACGAAGGCGACCGCCTCGTCGTGATTGGATTCGCCGAGGCCCTTGCGGGTCAGCATCCAGCGCAGGCCGATCAGCGCCTTGCTGAGCCGGGTTAGCCTGGGATTGAGCGAGGCCGCCGGCGGGCAGGTCCAGCACAGATAGAATTCGAGATGGTCCTGCAGGTTGCGTCCCACCCCCGGCAGCTCATGCACGACCGCGATGCCGGCCTTGCGCAGGGCCTCGCCTGGGCCAATGCCGGAACGCAACAGGATCTGCGGGCTGTTGAAGGCGCCGGCCGACAGGATCACCTCGCGCCGCGCGAGAGCCTCCTTGCGGACTCCACCCTGGACATAGACGACGCCGCGAGCACGCCCCTCCTCCACCAGCACCTTGTCGGCACTCGCCTCGGTGATGATGCTGAGATTCTTCCGGCCACGCACGGGGCGCAGATAGGCCCAAGACGTGCTCGCCCGGATGCCGTTGTCGGTATTGCGGTCGAACAGGCCGAAGCCTTCCTGCTGCGGACCATTGATGTCCGGCGTGCGCGGATAACCCGCCTGCTCGCCCGCCGCGAGGAATGTATTGTAGGACGAGAAGCTCAACGGCCCGTTGCGCACCTTCACCGGACCGGAGCGGCCGCGATAGAGATCATCGCCGCCCTCGAAGCTTTCGAGCCTTTTGAAGTAAGGCAGCACGTCCGCATAGGACCAGCCGGCTGCCCCCTCACTCACCCAGCGCTCATAGTCGTTGGGATTGCCGCGCGTGTAACACATGCCGTTGATCGAAGACGAACCGCCGAGGATCTTGCCGCGCGGATGAAACACCTGTCGGCCGTTCAGATAAGGCTCGGGCTCGGAATTGTAGAGATAATTGTATTTGGCGCGCTCGAAATTGATGCCCATCGCCGCGGGCATCCTGACCGTCCAGTCGCTGTCGCGATCGGCCGGCCCCGCTTCGAGCAGCAGCACCTTCAGCTTCGGATCAGCCGACAGCCGGTTGGCGACGATCGCCCCCGCCGAACCGCCGCCCACGATGATGTAGTCGAATTCCACCGGCACCGTCACTGAACGAATATCCTCAAAAAACTCCCTCCCCGCGCCTAGCGTGGGGAGGGTGGCGCGCAGCGCCGGGTGGGGTGTCTCAGCGTGGGGACTTCCTATATCCCCGCCTTCACTTCCTCGAACATGGCATTGACCTTGGCGCTGGCTTCCGGGGTGAACTCTTCATAGAAGCGGCCGCCCTTCAGCACCTTGTCGGGATCATCGATGCCGAGCTCCTTGAGCCGGGCCGTGTCGGCGATCGCATAGGCCTTGGCATTGGGTGACCCATAGCCCAGCTTGTCGATCAGCACCTTGCCGCTTTCGGCTGAGATGAAGGCGTCGATATAAGCCAACGCCTCGTCTTCCGAACCCGGACCGCCCTTGATGCGCACCGTGACATCGACCCAGGTTAGCCGGCCCTCTTTCGGCGTCATATAGCCGACATCGACGCCTTGGGCTTTGAGGGTCGAATAGGAGCTGTTCCAGCCATAGGCGGCGACGATCTCGCCCGACGCCATGGCCTGCTGCATGTCGGTGTCATTGGTCCAGTAGAAGCGCAAGAGCGGCCGCTGCTCAACCAGCTTAGCGCGGATCTTGGCGAGATCGGCATCCGACATGTTGTAGGGATCGGCGATGCCGAGCACGAGGGCCGCCACCACCGTCACCGAGTCCATCGCGTCACGCTGGGCGAGGCGGCCGCTATATTTGGGATCCCACAGGATGTTCCAGCTCTGGTTCTCGACATATTCGGGCGCCAGATCGCGGCGATAAACGACCGAGCTGTCGCCCCAGGCCGCCGCCACCGCCAGAACGTCGTCGCCAACCTTCATGCCCCGCAGCGTTTTCAATTGTGGGAAGACATCCGCGTAATTCGGAATCTTGGACACATCGATCGGCGCCAAAAGCCCCGCATCGTGGAAACGGTTGAGAATGGCGCTGCCCGGCTGGGCCAGTGTCGGAAGCGCCCCGGCGCGCATGCGCTGCAGCGCCTCCTCATTGTCGGCGAACAGCTGGACGGCCGGCGACCCGCCATGGGTTTCCGTGAATTTCTTATGCAGATCGGGAGAGGAATAGGCCTCCCAGGTGGCGATCGAAATCGACGGGGCCGCCGCGGCGGGACGGATATAAGGCAGCGTCAGCACGCCGACGCCCACCGCCATCAGCGCCTTGTGGATGTCGCGCCGCGTGAAGGCCTTCTTGGCAAGGCCGTCCTTGAATTCGGAGAGTTCGATTTTCCTGGTCATTTCTGCCCTCTTTCTGGGTCGTTTCCCTGATGATTTGGTATATTTGCTATTGTCGTATGTCAACCGATATTATAGTAAATTAGCTTACCGGCAGTAGAACGGCGGCCTCCGGCGTCCAGCTGAGCCAGACGCCCTGCCCCTCATCGACACACGATTCGACGCTACGGGTGAGCTTCTGGGTGGCGACCGCGATGCGCTGCGGATGGCCCGGCGCTTCGACGTAATAATGGCTGCGGTCGCCGAGATAGGCCTCAGGGCCCATCCGGCCGGCGATCAGATTGGGCCCGGGCGCGGGCGCGCTCTTGAGCAGCCGCAGCTTCTCCGGCCTGACCGCCACCGAGACCCGCTCTCCTGTCACCGGCCGATGCTCGCTCACGCCTGACAGCAATGTGCCAAGCGGACCTGCATCGACCTCGATCTCGTTGCCGCGCACCGCCTTCACGATGCCGTCGAAGAAATTCATCGTACCGATGAACTCCGCCACTGTCCGGCAATTGGGCGTCTCATAGATGCGCGTCGCCGTATCGATCTGCAGCACCTTGCCCTTCGCCATGATGGCGATACGATCCGACATGGTGAGCGCTTCTTCCTGGTCATGCGTCACGAAGACGAAGGTGATGCCGACCTGGCGCTGGATCTGGCGCAATTCGAGCTGCATCTCCTCGCGCAGTTTCTTGTCGAGCGCGCCCAGCGGTTCGTCGAGCAGCAGCACCTTGGGCTTGCAGACGAGCGCCCGCGCCAGAGCGACACGCTGGCGCTGGCCGCCCGACAACTGATCGGGCCGGCGCGATCCATATCCAGGCAGCTTGATGGTCTCCAGCGCCTGGTCGACGATCGCGTCGAGCTCCTTCTTCGGCAGCCTCAGCCGCGCCAGGCCGTAACCGATATTGGCGCGCACATCGAGATGCGGGAAGATCGCATAATTCTGGAACACCATGTTGGTCGGCCGCCGGTTGGGCGCCACTGTCGACATCGGCTGGCCGTCGATGAAGATCTCGCCGCGGCTCGGCTGCTCGAAGCCAGCCAGCATCCTGAGCAAGGTCGTCTTACCGCAGCCCGAAGGGCCGAGCAGCGAGAAGAACTCGCCGCGCCCGATGTCGAAGGAGACATCGTCGACCGCCTGGAAGGCGCCGAAGGATTTGCCGACGCCGCGGATGGAAATATAGGGTTCGGATGCGGTCATGGATGGCGCCTCATTTGGCCGGAACGTCCTGCCGCCTCAGCCATTCGGAGAGGGCGACCGCGACGAAGGAGAACAGCAGGATCAGGCTGCCCAGCGCCAGCACGCCCGGCAGCTTGTTCGGAAAGCGCAGCTGGCTGAAGATGAACATCGGCAGCGTCGCCTCATTGCCGGCAAGGAAGAAGGCGAGCACGAATTCATCGAAAGAGATTGTGAAACAAAGCAAGAGACTCGCCACGATGCCGGGCAAGGCCAGAGGCACGGTCACCCGCCAGAAGGTGCGCCAGGCGCTTTCGCCGAGATCGAGGGACGCTTCCTCGAGGCTGCGGTCGAAGCCTTCCAGCCTGGACGTCAGCACCAGGGTCGCGAAAGGCAGGCAGAGCAGCACATGGCCGGCGCCGACGGTGAAGAGCGACAGCGGGATCTCGAAGATCTGCCGCGCGATGACGAGGAGCCCGATGCCCAGAATGAGCACCGGCACAACCAGCGGCAACAGCAGCAACCCGGTGATGAGCCGCTTGCCCGGCAGATGCGGCCGCGTCAGCCCCTTGGCGGCGAGAAGACCGAGCGCTGTGCAGATGATCGACACCGTGACGGCGAGCTTCAGGCTGTTCTGCAGCGCCTGGATCAGCGGCCCGTTCTCCGCCATCTGGCGGTACCATTCGAAGGTGAAGCCCTTGAGCGGAAAGGCGATATAGATGCTGTCGTTGAAGGAGAACAGCGGCAGCAGCAGCACCGGCGCATAGAGGAAAAGCAGATAGGCCACCGCATAGAGGAAAAGCGCATCGAAGCGGAACAGCCGGCTCATGCGCACCCCCGCCGTCCAACAAGCTTGAGGAACAGGCAGACGATGAGCGTGATCGCCAGCATGGCGATGATCGACACCGCCGCACCCAGCGGCGCGTTATTGGCCTTGCCGAAGAGCGACTGGATGATATTGCCGATCATCACGCCTTCGGTGCCGCCGACCAGCGTCGGCGTGATGTAGTCGCCGACCGTCGGAATGAAGACGAGCAAGGTGGCGGCGATCACCCCCGGCATCGACAACGGCAAGGTCACGCGCAGGAACCGCCGCATCCGCCCGTCGCCGAGATCGGTCGCCGCCTCGAGCAGCGACCGGTCGATCTTCTCGAGCGACACATAGATCGGCAATATCGCGAAAGCCGCCCAGCTATGGGCGAGCACGCCCGTCACCGCGATAGGATTGTAAAGCAGGAATTCGAGCGGCTTGTCGATCAGGCCCAGCGAGATCAGGCCGGAATTGATGACGCCGTTGAAGCCCAGGATCACCTTCCAGGCGAAGACGCGTAAGAGATAGCTGGTCCAGAATGGCACCGTGATCAGGATCAGCCAGACGAGCTTGTGGCGCTTCACCCGGAAGGCCAGGAAGTAGGCCATGGGATAAGCGAGCAACACGACAATCAGCGTCGCGACGAGCGACATCTTGATCGAGCGCCACAGCAGCGTCAGATAGATCGGCTTATCGAAGATGCCGAAAGGGTTGACGAGAAAGTCGACAGGCTTGTCGGCGAGCGCGAAGATCGCCGCGTAGTTCTGGAGGGTGAATTCCTTGACCAGGGCGAAGTAATCCTGGCTCCAGAAGCTCAGCACGATCAGCGCCAGGAGCGGCACCACCAGCATGGCGAAGGCCACGACCAGCGCCGGCAACAGCAAGAGATAGCCGCGCAGGCTCTCGGGCCCCAAAGGTGATGTGCCGGGCGCGCCCATTCCTCAGAGCCGGCGTGCGAGCGCGGCGGCGCTCTGCTTGAGATCAGCGTCGGGATTGCTGGAGATGATCTCGAAGATAAGCGTCGAAGCGAGATCGAGGTCGATGATGCTCCGCGCCAGCGCGTCGAGCGGCACGATGCCTTGCGGCGTGTCGAAGGCGCGGTGCTCCGGCACATCGGCGCGCGTATCGGAGAGATGCACCGCCTTGAGCCGGGGTTTGAGCAGCGCAAGACTTTCGGCTAGATCGTCCTGCAGGAAAGCGGCATTGGCGATGTCATAGGCGACACCGATCCCGTCATCGCCATGCTGGTCGAGCGCCGTCATCAGATCGGCGGCGCGCGGCAGGATCGACATCGGCATGTTTTCGACCAGGAGCTGAACGCCGAGCTTCCTGCCCGCGGCGCTCAACGTCGCGAGCCCGTCATGGAACCAGCCAAGCGTCGTCTCGCGCGGCAGCGGTAGAAGCCCATTGGGCTTGCCTGGCCCGATGACCAGCGCTGGGGCCCCCAGGTCGGCGGCGAGTTCGAGCCCGCCACGCATCAGTGCCAGCGTATAAGCGCGCATCTCCGGCGTCGCCCCGGTGAGATTGAGATCCATATTGGGCTGGTTGAGCCCAGTGATCTCGATCTCTTCGGCTTTGGCGAAACGGCGCAGCTCCCGGCGTTCGGCCGGCGCCAGTTCCGATGGCCACAGATGGCCCGGAAACATCATCAGCTCGACGCGGCGATAGCCCTGCTCCTTCAGATGGCTGAGGCATTGGCCGGCCGTCATGCCATACATGTAGGAATAGGTGTTCACGCCAAAGGGCGATACCTCGACTGTCACGATCTCGGTCTCAGCTATACTCGACCGGCGTCGCATCGGGGCCCTGGCCATGACGCGCCCAATATCCGTCGCGCAGGCGCGACGTCACGGCGCCGGGACGGTCATTGCCATAGATGCGCCCGTCGAGCCGCGTCACCGGCATCACGCCGCCGCCGGTCGAGGTGATGAAGATCTCATCCGCCCCGCTGAGCTCCTCGGCGCTGAGCGTGCGCTCTTCCGCCTCATATCCCTGCTCCCGGGCAAGCTCCAGCACGGTGCGCCGTGTCACGCCTTCAAGCACGCCGGCATCGGGCGTCACCACCTTGTTGCCGATGACGGCGAAGACATTGAAGCCCGGCCCCTCGGTGACATTGCCGTCATAGTCGAGCAGGAACACCGTATCGACGCCCTTGTCGTAGGCTTCCCAGATGCTGCGCACCGAATCGAGATGGTGGAAGTTCTTCACTTTCGGGTCGACCGAGCCGGGCGGGATGCGGAAGGTCGAGCCGATAATGACATGCAGCCCCTTCTCGCGCTTTTCCGGCGAGGCAAGCCAGACGAAGGGAATGGAATAGGCGATGAAGCGGTTCTGGCACAGCCGCATGTCGCGGCTGCCGACCGGCGGGCGGCCGCGCGTGCATATCATCGCCACATAGGCATCGCGATAACCGCTACGTTTGACGCAGTCCATCAGGATGGCGCGGACTTCGTCGCGGCTATAGGGGATCTTGTAGCGCAGCGAGTCCATCGAGGCGAAGAAACGGTCGAGATGCGCCTCGAGGCGGAAGAAGCTGCCCTGCCACACATGCGCCACGTCATAGGTGACGTCCGAGCGGGTGAAGCCGAAATCAAAGACCGAGACCGTCGCCTCGCTCACCGGCACGAACTTGCCATTGACGAAGGCGACGCCCGGAATGTCCTCGACGGGCCTGGTGTCCTTCTCGATTTTCTCGATGATCGTCATTGTTTCCTCCCTGGTTCCTTGCCGCTCACGCCCCGATCACGGTGATCTCGCGCGGCGTACGGCGGTTCAGTGCTTCCTTGCCGGTTTCCGTCATCACCAGAATCTCCTCGATGGTGATGTCGCAGCCATTGCCATAGGTGAGATTGGGCTCGACCGACACCACGAGGCCCGGTGTCAGCTCGGTGTCGTCATTGCGCGTGATCGATGGCGCCTCGGTGATCTGGAAACCGATACCATGGCCCATGCGTTCGCCGCGCGCCGCCGGCCCCTCGCCCGACAGAACCTTATACTGCGCATGCCAGACATCACGGGTGCGCACGCCGGGCTTCATCGCCTGGAGCCCGGCCTCGGTCGAGCGCCAGACGAGATCATAGGCGTGTTTCGTTGCCTTGTCGGGCTCGCCGATGCCGAAGATGCGCGGCACGTCGGTGAAATAGCCGTCGACCTGGCCGCAGACATGCAGCAGCAGCACATCGCCCTTCTGCATCGGCCGATCGGTCGAGGGCAATATGGTCGAGGTATAGCCGCCGGGGCCTGAGGTCGAGATCAGATAGGGCACCGCATCGGCGCCATTCTGCATCAGGTGCAGGCTGAGCTTGCGGGCGATGCTGCGCTCGCTATCGCCCGGCTCATAAAGGCTCGGCAGCACATCGAGGCTGTCACAGACGATGTCGCCGGCGAGCTTGATGCGCGCCACCTCGCCCGGTGACTTCACACTGCGCAGCCGCGCCATGAGCTTGCTGCAATCGACGAAGGTTAAGGGCTGGATACGGTCGCGGATGGCGAGGAAGTCGTTGAAGGGCAGGCCCAGCCGGCATTCCGGTCCGAGCTCGGCGCCGATCCAGCCGAATTCGCGTTTCACATTGGCAAGAGTGGAACTCACCAGCGACACGCCTTCATCGCCGGGCTGCGGCGACGGCCAGGTCTCGATCCGGTCGATCGCCGAGGTGGCGCGCATGACGACCGCGCCATGTTCGGAAACGATGGCGACGGGGTCGCCCACCCGCGGCAGAATGAAGAACCACGGCCGCGTCAGGCTCAGCCAGAAAGGGGTGACGAGGCCGGTCAGATAGTTGAAGTTGAATTCCGACGTGATCAGCAGCGCGTCGAGCTTGGCTTCCGTCATCAGCGCGCGGGCGCGCTCCATGCGCGCTTCGAATTCCGGCCGGCTGAAGGGCGCGGGGCGCTGGCGGGCATTTATCATTGTTGTTCCTCCATCCATTTTCTTATGCCCGGCTTCAGAGATTGAAGACGACGAGACGTTGATCGGTCATATCCTCGATCGCGTAACGCGGTCCCTCGCGCCCCATGCCGCTGTCCCGGACGCCGCCATAGGCCAGCTGATCGGTCCTCCAGGTCGACGTCCCGTTGACGATGATGCCACCGGTCTTAAGCTTGCGCACGAGATCGAAAGTCGTTTGATTCGAGGCGGTGAAGATACCGCATTGCAGCCCGAAACGGCTCCGATTGGTGAAGTCGACGACCTCGCTCAAATCGTCATAGGGAAGGATGCTGACGACCGGGCCGAACACCTCATTGCACACCACGTCCATCTGCGGCTTGACGTCGACGAGAACGGTAGGCTCGTAGGCGGCGCCATGGCGGTTTCCGCCGGTCAGCGCTCTTGCGCCATCTTTGCGCGCATCGTCGACCCAGCTTTCGACCCGCTTCGCCGCCGCCTCGTCGATCAGCGTGCCGACATCGGTCGCGGCGTCGAGCGGATCGCCGAGCTTCAGCTCCTTCACCTTGTCGAGCAGAATGGCCATGAAGGCGTCGAAACGCGAACGTTCGACCAGCACCGTCTGCACTGAGATGCAGCTCTGGCCGGCGAGACGCATCGAATTGCGCGCGCAGGCCGTCGCCGCCGCCGTGATGTCGGCGTCGGAATGAACGATGGTCACGCCGTTGCCGCCAAGCTCGAGCGCCACGCGTTTCAGGCCGCTGCCGGCCTTGATCGCCGCGCCCGCCTGGGTCGAGCCGGTAAAGGTTATGAAGTCGACACCCGCATGGGCGACCAGCGCCTTGCCGATCTCGGCCCCGCCATGGACGACATTGAGCGCGCCGTCCGGGAAGCCCGCTTCCTGGACGAGCTCGATCATCCGCTGGATGGCGAGCGGCGTCTGCGGCGGCGGCTTCAGCACAATCGCATTGCCGGCGGCGAGCGCCGGCGCGATCTTATGCGCGGTGAGATTGACCGGCGCGTTGAAGGGCGTGATCGCCGCCACGACACCGACCGGAAAGCGCAGCAGGAAAGCGTAACGCCCCGCCCCCATGGGCGATCCGTCGAGCGGCACATGGCGGCCTTCGATGCGGATGGCCTCGCCCGCCGACAGCGAGAAGGTGTCGACGGCGCGGTCGATCTCGCCCTGTGAATCACGCAAGGCCTTGCCGCTCTCGCGGCAGAGCAATTTGGCGAGCTCCGCTTTCTCGGCGACGAGCCGGCCCGCGATCTTCTGCAGGCGGCTCTGGCGCTCATGGCCCGGCATCGCCGCCATGGCGTCAGCCCCTTTGCGCGCCGCGGCCACGGCGTCCTCGAGATCGCTCAGCGAGCCTTGCGCCGACGCGCCTACCGTCTCACCGCGATAGGGATCGACGATGGGATGCAAGTTCTTGGAGCTGCGCCAGGCGCCGGCGATCAGCATCGGCGCGTCCTTGTGGTCTTTCGTCATGAGGGCCTCTCGAGATCAGAGCAGGACGCGGCTGCCGAAGACCGGCTCGCGATGCTGAAGCGGCGGCAATTGCCAGGTGCCGGTGCTCGGCGGCTTGATGTCGGAGCGCACATGCACGTCGATCAGGCAGGGCTTGCCGAGGCGCAGCGCATGTTGCACGGCGCCGCCCAACTCATCCTCGTGCTTGACGGTGAGCCCTTCGACGCCACAGGAGCGCGCCATCGCCGCGAAGTCAGGATTATAGGCGTCCCTGTTGGAGCCGTGATGGAAGGCGGTGCCGATCTCACGCCCGTCGAACAGCCCATGCTGCAGGTCGCGGATGGCGCCCCAGGCAAAATTGTTCCACACGATCCAGATCGCCGGGATGTTGTATTCTACCGCCGTGCACAGCACATGCGGCGCCATGGTGAAGCCGCCATCGCCGACCACCGCCACATGTGGCCGTCCGGGGGCGGCGAGCGCCGCGCCGAGTACGCCGCACACGCCGAAGCCCATCGCCGAGAATCCCCAGGAATTGAGCATGGCCTGCGGGTGCCGCGCCTTCCAGAACTGCATGAACCAGTTGTGATGCTGGCCGGAGTCGAGGCTGAGGATCGTGTCGGCCGGCAGGAGGCGCTGCAGATCGGCGACGATCGTCTCCGGCCTCACCGGAGAAGCGCTCTCCGTCTCGTCGGGCTTGAGAAAATCCTGCCATTCGCGCTGCCAGCCGGCGATCGCCTTGCGCCATTGCGCGAAACGGCTGTTGGCGTCGAAGCTTTTGCGATTGCCGAGCTCATCCACCAGCTGGCGCAGGAAGGTGCGCGCATCGGCGGTGGCGCCGATGGTGACCGGATAGTTGCGGCCGATCTCGGCCGGATCGATGTCGATATGGACGAGCCTGGTCGCCGGGAAGTTCCACGAATAGCCCTGGATCCATGTCGAGGACGAGCGATCGTCGAAACGCGCGCCGACCGCGATGACGAGATCGGCATGCCGGCCCGCCTGGTTCGCCGGATACGCGCCATTGCGGCCGATGAAACCCAGAGACAGCGGATGATACATGTCGAGCGTGCCCATGCCGTTGGGCGAGCTGATCACCGGAATGGCGAAGCGCTCGACGAGCTCGGTCAGATCGGCCGAGGCTTCCGACAAGGTCACACCATGGCCGACGAACAGCACCGGTCGCTCGGCGCGTGCGACGAGGTCGGCTATCTCGGCGATGGTCTCGCGCGCCACGCCGGAGCGGATCGTCGTGCCCTTGGCGTCGGACGGCGTCACCATCACATCGGCCTCTTCCTGGAAGACGTCATAGGGTACATCGAGATGCACCGGACCCGGGCGCCCCGACACCATGAGATTCATGCTCTGGCGCAAGGCCAGCGGCAGCATTTCCGGCCGTGACGGCTGGAAGGAGCGCTTCACATAGGGCCGCATCACCGAGGGAAAGTCGCCCTGGAAATGCTGATAGGATTCCTGGAACGGCCCCCGGTTGAACTGCGAGGTCGGCACATTGGCGGTGATGGCGAGGAAGGCCGAGGAATCGGCCTGCGCGCAGGCCGTCGCCATGACGATATTGGCCGAGCCCGGCCCGCAGGAGGTGAGCGTCGCCACCGGTTTGTGGGCCACGCGGAAATAGGCATCCGCCATATGGCCGGCCACCTGCTCATGGCGCGGTGAGATGAGCTTGATCTTGTCCTGATAGTCGTAAAGCGTGTCGAGGATGCCGACATTGCCATGCCCGCAGATGCCAAAAATATAAGGCACCTCTTCCTTGGCGAGAAATTCGGCAATGATTTCAGCGCCCTTCATCTTTCCCATCAGCTTCCTCGGAGAATAACGACCTGGCCGGACCGTCTGGTGCGGCCTCTCTGGTCTCGTTCGTATATCTCACAATATCGTATGTCAACCGACAATGTAGAAAAGCATATATAGATAGCAAAAGCCGTTCCCCGCCCCATGGAGGCATCAGTCTTCGTTGCTGAATCCTAGGCCTTGCCTTCCTTGCTCACCGAGAAGCCGAGCTCGGCCGACAACCGGTTGGCGGCGGCGATCACCTTCTGGGTGAGCTCGGGCAATTGCTGCAGGCTCACCCGCCACAGCGGTCCCGAAAGGCCCAGCGCCGCGATGACCTTGCCGGTGTAATTGCGCACCGGCGCGGCGATGCATCTGAGCTCGCCGTTGAACTCGCGGTCGTCATAAGCGGCCCCTGCCCGGCGCGCTTCTTTCAGATCGGCCATGAGCCGCTCCGGACTGGTGATCGTGCTGTCGGTGATGGGTTCGAGTTTGGTGCGCGCCAGATAGGTGTCGATTTCCTTGTCGGACCGTTGCGCCAGCAGCGTCTTGCCGATCGCCGTGCAATAAGCCGGTCGCTGCGCGCCGACGCGTTCCGACAGCCTGACCGTGGCCTTGCCCTCATGACGCGCCAGGATAACCGCCATGTCATTGGCCATCACCGCGATATGGGTCGTCTCGCCGGTTTCATTGGCGAGCCATTCGAGATGCGGCATGGCGTCGGCGACCAGATTGGCCTCCGTCGCCGCTCCCGCCGCGAGACCATAGATGTAAGGCCCGATGCGATATTTCTTGTCCGCATCCTGCTTGACCGGCCCGATCACGCAGAGCGTGCGCAAAAGATGGAAGGTGGTGCTGGTATGCAGCCCGATCGCCTTGCTGATCTCGGCCAGCGTCAACGCATGGTCGGCGCGTGCGATCAGGTCGATGATGGCGAAGCCGCGCTCGATCGACTGCACGGTACGGACCTGGTTCTTTTCGGCGCTGTCGGCCGGGCCCTTCATGTCATCCATCTCGGCAATCCTGCAAAAAGGCTTCTCACAATATCGTAAGACTGCCTTAGCCCTCCCCGGGCCAATCCACAAGTGGCCTCACCGCGCCGGGGCGAGCTGCGCCAGGAGCCGCGCAAGGTCGACTTGCCGCCGGCAGCCGGTCTTGCCGAGCACGCTCTTCAGCTGGTTGCGTACCGTTTCGACGCTTTTTCCGTCGGCGCGGGCGATCTCATCGGCCGACTGTCCGGCGGCGATCCGCGCCGCCACCACCGCTTCGGCCGGCGACAGGTCGAACAGCGCCTGGAGCAGCGGCGTCGCCTGGGTCGGCGCCGTCGAAGCCAAGGTCAGGACCAGGATGGCCGCCGCCTGCCCGAACAGATCATGCGCGGCTCGCCGGATCGGCACTACATGCAGCACCGCCGGCGGCGCGTCTTCCTCGGGCAGAAGCGGCAGCGAGCGCACCCCTCGCCCGGTCGCGATGAGGCCGAGCGTCTCAGCCAGCAGCCCATCAGCGCGCAGGTCGGTGAGTGCGATGCGGTTGCCGCCGCGCGTCGTCCACTGGCTTCTGGCGGCATCGAACTCGGCATTGGCGACCAGCACGGTGCCTGCCCGGGTGACCGCACAGGCCGCCAGCCCCAGCCCCGAAAGTGTCTCGACCGCTGTACGCGCCCGCTCGAAGGCGAGCCGCGCCGCGACCAGCGCTGAGCGCGCCAGATGCGGCCTGAGGCCATCGAGACTCTGGATGATCGCCGGCGTGAAGGGCCCATGCTGGTAATCGCCCTCGGCACTCAGGATGATGGTATCGCCGGTCGGCACATTGATCGCTGTAGCGATACCGCGGCCAAAGCCGTTTGGAATTAAGCATTCCGTATATAGCGGTTCGGTGAGCAGTTCGGCTTCGGTATAGACCTCGCGATCATTCACAAACCCGGCCCGCTTCACCGCCATCAGGCGGCGCGAACGTTCCGGCCCGCGAGGATGGTCATAGTGCTGACGCGCCAGCTCTTCGGCGAGCGGCGAGCAGCCGATCCATTTGAAACTGCCCGCCCGTGTCGCGACCAGGGCCGCGACGCGGCACTCGGCCACCTGCGCGAAACCGCGCAGGACTTGCGGCCAGAATTCCGGCAGCACGGCAGCTTCATAGATGCTGTCCACCAAGCCGTCATGCACCGATCCGCCGTCAGACCGTATCATCGCTCGCCCCGGAACTGTTACAGGTCCGACACTAGCAGAACGGGGGGAAAGTCAAAACCGGTTCAGGAAGCCGGCCGCGACGGCCGCAGCCGGTCGAGCAGGCTCACGAGGCCGCCGGGGGCCAGCCGCAGGATCAGCACCATGACGACGGCGACGACGATGAAACGGGCTTCCTCGAAACCCTGGATGCCGGCCAGCGCCTCGGTGAGGAAGGTCAGCGCCAGCGCCGCGGCGATCGGGCCATAGAGCGTGCCGACGCCGCCGAGCAGCACCATCGACAGGACCAGCGACATCGTGCCGAAGCCGAAGACCTCGGGCGAGGCGACGCGCAGATAGATCGCGTAGAACCCGCCGGCAATACCGGTGAAGATGGCGCTCAGCACCAGAACGAGGATGCGCTGGCGCGACACCGAGATGCCGCGCGCCGTCGAATAGTCCTCGGCATCGCGCACCGCCAGCAGCGCCTTGCCGAAAGGCGACTGCACCACGAAGCGCAGGAACAGCGTCGACAGCACCAGGAGCGCCAGCGCCACATAATAATAGCCGAACTTGAAGTCGCGGATGAAGCTGTAGTCGCCGAGCTGCAGGAACGGAATGCGCACCATGCCCTCGCCGCCGCCGGTGATCTGCGACTGGCTGAGCACCAGCTGCATGGCGAGCTGGCTGACGGCGAAGGTGACGAGCACCACATAGATGCCTTTGAGCCGCGCCACGGGCGCGGCGATCAGGAACGCCGCTCCCGCCGCGGTGACACCGCCAAGCGGAATGGCGAGCCACGGCGTGATGCCGAAGGTCTTGGCGGCGATCGCCGCCGTATAGACACCGACGCCGAAGAAGGTGAGATGCCCGAAATTGAACACGCCGCAATAACCGAGGCTCAGATTCCAGTTGGCGGCGACGATGGCGAAGATGAAGGCGATGATGAACAGATGACGCGTATAGCTGTCGGTCGCCAGGAACGGCACCACGAGCAGCAGGGCGAGAGCAAGGAGAGGTGCGAAGCGGCGCAGGTTGGACAGCATCACGCTCTCCCGAACAGGCCGTTGGGCCGGAAGATGAGGACGACGATCATCAGGAGGAACAGCGCGAAAGGCGTCCAGTAGAGCCCGATCCACAGGATCAGAAAGGCTTCGAGCAGCCCGATGACATAGGCTGCGCCGGCAGTGGCGCCGAGACTGCCCAACCCGCCGAAGATCACCACGATCATCGCTTTGACCAGCGGTTCCGATCCCATCACCGGCGTGATGAAGCGGATCGAGCCGAGCAGCGCACCGGTGAGGCCGGCGAGCGCCGCCGAGAGGCCGAAAGCGATGGCGAAAGCATAGGGCACATCGATGCCGATCAACGCCGCCGCGTCCTGATTCTGGCCGACGGCGCGCAAGGATCGCCCGCGATTGGTCATTACAGTAAATCGCCACAGGAGCAGAAGCACGACCGGCGCCAGCAGGATGATGATCGCCTCATGCCAGGAGATCGTGGCGCCGAAGATCGATACGTCGCCGGTGACGAGGCGCGGCAGCTGCTTGAGCTTGGCGCCCCAGATGAGCTGGGCGCCCTTTTCCAGGATGATCAGCGCGGCGAGCGTCGTCATCACGGTGACGAGCAGCATGTGCCGCGTGCCGTAGAACGGCCGGATCAGCAGATATTCGATGACGATGCCGCACAGCGCCGCGACGGCAACACCGGCCAGGATTCCCGGCAGCAGCCCGAGCCCCATCCCCTCGCTCACCGTCCAGGCGGCATAGGCGCCGATCATCATCAGGGCGCCATGAGCGAAGTTGAACACGCCGAGCGTCGTCCACACCACGCTGAGGCCGCTCGCCATCAAGGCGTAGAGCGATCCGAGCAGAATCCCTGAAACGAGAGTCGCGGCGATCGAGTTCATGCCTCGCCTCCGTGGCCGAAATAGAGCTGCATCACTTCCCCGTGGTCCAAACCGTCATTGCGATCGATCTCGCGCACCACCGCGCCATGTTCGATCATGTAGAGGCGCTGGGTCAGCGCCAGCAGGAACTCGACATCCTGTTCGACCACGATCAGCGGCACGCCGCTGCGGGCGATGGCGCCGATCGCTTCCGCCAGCTCCTCCTTGAGGCGCGGCGACAGGCCGAGCGTCGGCTCATCGAGCATCAGGAGGCGCGGATCGCACATCAGCGCGCAGCCGATCGACAGCATCTGCCGCTCACCGCCCGACAAGGTGCGGGCCAGTTGCTTGCGCCGCTCGGCGAGCCGCGGAAACAGCGTCAGCACCTGCTCCATGCGCTGCTTCGCCCCAGTTCGGACGCGTGGCGAGAAGGCGGCAAGCTCGAGCGTCTCACCGATCGCCATGGCGCCGAACATCGCATTGGCCTGCGGCGAATGCACGAGGCCGGCATCGACGATCGCCGCCGGCCGTTGCCGGCCGATATCGGCGCCATCGAAGCGGATGCGCCCGGCGCTGGTACGCAACAGCCCCGATATGGTGCGCAACAGGGTCGTCTTGCCATGCCCATTCGGCCCGAACAGGCCGATCGACTCATTGCGCCCGACATGAAGGGTGAGATCGCGCAGGACGGTGATAGCGCCATAGCCGGCACTCACTCCCTCGACGCTCAGAAGCGCGGTCATTGGGTCCGTTTCCCGAGATAGGCCTCGATGACGTCGGGCTGGCGCATCACCGCGTGCGGCTCACCTTCCGCCAGTTGCTGGCCTTGATTGAGTACGAGGAGCCGCTGCGAGACTGACATCAGCAGCGTCAGCACATGTTCGATGAGAAGGATCGTCACGCCGGCGGCATTGACGTTGCGCAGCAGCGTGTCGAGCTCCTGGATCTCGGGCTTGGTGAGCCCCGAGGCCGGCTCGTCGAGCATCAGGATGTCGGGCTTCGAGACCAGCGCCGAGGCGATCATCAGCTGCTTCTTCTCGAACACCGACAATCCCGCCGACGGCATGTCGCGCCGGTGGTCCTGGAAGGCGACCAGCGCGAAGGCCTCGTCGCTGCGCTCCACGGCTTGCCGCCGGTCGAGACCGCCGCAGAAGACGGCGCTGACCGCCAGTGTCTCGCGGGCGCTGAGATCGGGGAACTCCGCATCCTTCTGAAAAGTCCGGCTGAGCCCCATGCGGGCGATCTTGAAGGCCGGCTGGCCATCGATGCGCTTGCCCTTGAACCACACTTCACCGGAATTGGGCCCGAAGGGAATGCCGGTGATGATGTTGAACAGCGTGCTCTTGCCGGACCCGTTGGGTCCGGCAATGCCGAAGATCTCGCCAGGAGCTACTTCGAAGGAGACATCGCGGACCGCCTTCAGTCCGCCGAAGGACTTCGAGACCCGCGATGTCTTGAGAATGGGCTCGCTCACCTCTTCACTTCATCCAGGAGGGCTGCTTGAAGTCGCCGGTCTTGTATTGCGGCGGATAGAACATGACCCGCTTGCCGTCGAGGATCTGGTAGAACTGGATCGGCACGTGGTCATTGTCCTGGACGCTCAGATGCGTCTTGGGGTCGAACATCACGCGGCCCACCGCCGTCACCTTGTCGGTCTTGCCGATGGCGGCGCCGATCTCAGCGCGCTTCGAAGGGTCGCCGACGGTCTTCAGCGCGTCGGCATAGATCATGACCTCTTCATAGAGCATGATCCCGTAGCTGCCCGGCTCATTGCCATAGGCCGCTTCGTATTTCTTGAGCAGCTCGTCGGCGCGCGGGCTCGCCTCGCGCGGCAGCACGCCGCCCAGGAGATTATAGACGACGCCCGAGGACTTCTCCTTGGTCAGCGTCAGGAATTCCGGCACCGACGGCGCATATTGGATGAACACCAAGCTGTTGGTCGGGTTCTCCATGAACTGGGTCATGAAGGTCGCGGCATTGGCTGACACGTAATCGGTATTGATGAGCAGCGCCGGCGGATCCTGATGGACCTTGGCCAGGAAGGCGCGCCAGTCATTGATCTCGCCGAACGGCAGGAGATCGTTCTGGGTGATCTGCCAGCCGGCCGCCTCGAAGGACTTGGTCATGCCCTCGGCAATGCCCTTGGAATAGGGATTGTCGGAGGCGATCATCGCCACCTTCTTGTTCGGCAGCTTGAGCTGGCCGTCGGCGATGAGCTTGTCGATGGCCGGCACGATCTCGGTATTGTAGCCATCATAGGAGGGCGTGAGCGACCACACGGTGCCGAAATTCTCCGGGTTCGGCGAGACGATGCCGGCGGTCTGCGCCGAATTGCCGGCGATCAGATAGACCATTCCCTGCTCGGCCATCATTTCGATCTCGAAATTGGTGGTCGAGGCATAGCCGGTCACGATGGCGCCCATATCCTTGTCGCCGAGCAAGCGCTCGGCGGCGGTGGCGACCGCATCGGCGCTGGCATCGCCGATGTCGCCGACGACGACCTCGAACGTGTCGCCATTGACGCCGCCGGCCTTGTTCAGCTCTTCGACCGCGAGCTTGGCGCCACGCACCATGTCCTCACCGTCGGCGGCCTGCTTGCCGGTGACCGGCGCCAGCACGCCGATCTTGACGACGTCGGCGAACGCCGACTGGACCATGAAACCGAGTACGAGGGCGCTGACCGCGCCCAAGAGGCCCTTCTTGGCAGACATGTTGTTTCTCCCTGTATGTATCTATGTTGTCAGCGTGTGCCGCAATTATCGATCACGGTGGCGGCGATCACCTTGGTCGTCTCGATGAGGCTCGGAATATCGACGCATTCATTCTTGCCGTGGAAGCCATCGCCCGACGGCCCATAGATCACCGGCACGACGCCGGCGCCGGCATAATGGGCGGCGTCGGTCACCGCCTCGAAGCCCTTCACTTCGGGCGCCTTGGCCTGGACCTTCGTCGCATGCGCGACAACCGATCTCACCAGCGGATGGTCGACCGGCGTGTTCAGCGGCGGGAAATTGAGATCGAACAGATCCCACAGGATCTTCGGCGGATTGTCGCGCATCCACGAATCGGCGGCGGCAAAATGATGGACGAAGCTCTCGAACTCGGCCTTCACATCCTCGAATTTCTCATTCGGCAGGAATTTGTAGTCGAGATCGATGGTCACGACGTCGGGAATGATCGCCGCATTGCTCATGATCAGCGGATTGCCGTCGGGGCCGAGGCCGGCGCCGCCGCGGATCACGCCCGGATTGATGGTGGCGAGACCGGCCGGCACCAAGGGGTGCCAGGTGTTGCGGCAGCGTGACATCTCGAAATCGCGCAGCGCGCTCAGGAAACGGTTGGCGAGCTCGATGGCATTGACGCCGGGCTCCAGGCGGCCCGCGACATGCGGCTGCGGAAAGATCGAATTGAAGCGCCAGCCGGCATGCGCCGCCTTCCCGAAGATCGTCACCCGGACCCAGGTGAGCCCGCCTTCCGCCGGCACGACATTGCCCCAGGTCGGCTCGGCGATCAGCGCCCGCTTGGCGAGCTTGCCGCGCTTCACCGCGTCCATGGCGCCGAAGCCGCCCGCCTCCTCATCGACCACGGTATGGATCGACAGGCGGCCGTCGAGCTTGATGCCGGCTTTGCGGATGGCATGCGCCGCGGCCATGCAGGCGGCGACGCCGCCTTTCATGTCGACGGCGCCGCGGCCCCAGACGCGGCCTTCGGCGATCTCGCCGCTGAACGGCTTGCGCGCCCAGCCATCGCCATCACCGGTCGGCACGACGTCGATATGGCCGCACAGGATGAAGCTCTTATCTTCGCTGCCGTCCCAGTTGGCCACCAGATTGGGCCGGCTTGGAAACACGTCCCACTGTTCGGTCGCGAAGCCGTCCGCCTTCAGGCGCTTGTCGATGACGCTCTGGACCGCCGCCTCTTCATTGAGACCGGCCGCCTGCTCGAATTTCGGATTGACCGAGGGGATGCGCACCAGTTCCGACGTAAGCTCGACCACATAATTCGGGTCGGCATCGATCGCGGCCCATACGGCCTTGATGGCATCGCTCATGGCATCCCTCTTCTATTTGCGGCGGCCTGAGCCGCCCGTCTCCCTGATGGGGGATAGTGATGTAGAAAAAATATCATTGTCAATCAGATTTCATAAACTGAAGAAAAAAATTCAGAACTGAGGAACAATGCACCACTCGAACCTCCCGCCATGGGCTCGCACCCGATCATGGCGAAGGTAATACATATTTCATTTCTTGTTATAAAGTGCAAAAATGGATCAAATAATCCATAACAGATCAAAGCGGTCACCTGCCCGGAATACGAACGCGACACGGCTACGATCTGCGGAGGGTCAGGCGCGGAGAGCGCGTGGGAATATCACAACAACATCGACCGCCACGCTAGATCACGATCACTTTAGGTCGGATCGACCTAAAGTGATAAACGTGATCGGAATCTTATATTTAGCGCGTGATCGGACGGAAAACCGGAATCCACTTTTCCTGATCACGCGCTAGTCATTTGAAGAGCCCCTTCGGATCATAGACAGGGTCGCCCTGAAGCAGCGTGGCAACTACTTTCGCCTTGCCGATATCCTTGACCGCGATCCTGGTGATGTCGCGGTCGATCACCACGATATCGGCGAACTTCCCGACCTCGAGCGAGCCCGTCGTCTTGTCCTGCTTCAAGAGGCGCGCCGGGTTGATCGTGGTCCATTCGATCGCGGTCCGGATATCCGGCGGACCTTCCTTGCGGCGCGCCAGTGCCGCCCCGATCTTGACCAGCGGCGAGAGCTCGTCGGCGTCGAAATCGCTGCTCAGAACCACCAGCGCGCCCGCCGCCGCGAGGCTTGCCGCCGGCAGCAGCCGGTCGGCCCTCTTGCCGATGAAGCCGCGGATGAACTTGTCGTAGGCCGGGTCAAGCGAGCTTGGCGCCAGCTGGAAATCGGCGACGACACCCAATTCCTTGAAGCGCGGATAGTCGGCCTTGTCGACAAGGTAGAGATGGGTGAGGCGATGCGGGCCCGGCGCCGGGTTAGATGCCGCGATCGCGTCCAGCGCCAGCCGCGCACCGCGGTCGCCGGTGACGTGATAATGCAGCTGGAAGCCGATATCGGACAGCGCCTTCGAATAACGCTTGAGCGCGCCATCGGCAAAATATTCGAAGCCGCGCGCGAAGCCGTGATCGATACCGGCTCCCGGCCTGTAGGGCGCGAGCACCGCGCCGGTGCGCTGCTCCAGAATGCCGTCGACATAGATCTTCGCCTGATTGAAGCGCAACAGGCTGTCGGGATCGTTGGAATAGAGCGCCTTGAGCTTGGCCATCTGCTCATCGAAGGGCATGTCCGGATAGACATAAAGCGCGTTCGAGGCGCGCACCGTGAGCTTGTGTTCGGCCAGCGCCCGCTGCCAGACCTTGACATGCCCCTGGGGCCAGAAGCCGCCGGCATCGCTCACCGTCGTGATGCCGTTGGCGGCCATCGTCTTCAGCGTTTCCAGCATCGCCTCAAAGGCAAAATCCTCATTGGCCGACGTATCGGGGAAAGCGAGGTTGCGCAGCTTCTGCTGCGCGTTTTCCAGCACCACGCCGTTAGGCTTGCCTTTGGCGTTGCGCAGGATGATGCCGCCCGGCGGATTGCCCTCGAGCCGGTCGTAGCCCGCTTGCCGCATCGCCTCGGAATTGACCCAGGCGCCATGGCCGATATCGTCCAGGATCAGCACCGGGCGGTCGGGCGCGATCTCGTCCAGGAGTGCTATCGGATTATCGCTTTCGTCGAGCAGGTTGGTCATGCTGACGCCGGAGCCCAGCACCCATTCGCCCTTGCTGCTCTTCAGGCATTCCTTGACGGTCGCCAGCGTGTCGTCGAGTTCGTCGAAGGGCTCGAACTCGCAGAGTACCTCATTCACGCCGGCTTCGATCAGATGCATATGCGCATCCTGGAAACCGGGCATCACCATGCGCCCGCCGAGATCGACGACCTTCGCATCCGCGCCGGCAGCCGCGAGAACATCTTTCTTGCTGCCCACCGCGATGATCACGCCGCGCTCATCGATGGCGATCGCCTCGGCTTTCGGCGCCGCCCGGTTGACCGTGTAGACTTTTGCATTGGTCAGCACCAGCGAAGCACTGATAGCAGGCTGGGTGAGGAACGCCATGACGGCAAGGCAGGCAACAACGACGAGTTTCAATAGCCGATTCCTCTCGCAGGAGTTGCGGCCAGCATAAGCTCAGATCGACAGCCCGATCAAGCCGACGAGCCAGTTACTCCTTGATGGCCCACGCCTTGTAGGCGCCGTCGACGACGACCGTGCCCTCGACTTCCTTCTCGAAGCCCGGGAAGGTCTGCCCCCAATCCTGCAGCGCCCGGATATAGGAGAGCCACGGCCCGTCGGCCGGCCCGAAATTCTCGCCCGGCAGGACGATCGGAATGCCCGGCGGATAGGGAATGATGCCGACGCCGGCGACCCGGTTGGCAAGTTCCTCGACCGGCAGCAACTCCGCTTCGCCCGCCATCAGCATGCCATTGGCGCGGCGCGGCAGCATCTGCGGCTCGGGCAGCACGCAGAAGGCCTGTGCCTGCAGCTGGCCAGCGCGGCTTTCCTTCATATGCCGGAACATCTTGTCGGCGAGATCTCTGAGACCCATGCCGCCATAGACGCGCGGCGCTTCCGCGACGAGGTCCGGCAGGCATTGCGCCAGCGGACGATTGGCGTCGTAATCATCCTTGAAGTCGAGCAGCACGCTCATCAGCGTGCCCCATTTGCCTTTGGTGATGCCGATCGAGAACAGGCAAAGCACCATGTGATCGGTGGTGCGCGACGGGATATTGCCGAAATGGTGGAGATAGGCCGACAGGACCGGTGCGGGAATGCCGCTCTCCTGCATCACGCCATCATCGCCCATGCCCGGACAGACGATGCCGACCTTGATCGGGTCGAGCATGCACCAACCGTCGGGGATGCCGTCGAAACCGTGCCACTTCTCGCCCGGATGCAGAACCCAGCATTCGGGATCGGTGATGAGCTGCTGCAGATCGGCATCGGCGAAGGTGACGTTCTTGTCCGTCTTCGGGTCTCTCACCTTGGGCGCGTTCCATGGCCAGAAGAACCAGTCTTTCTTGCGCGCGAATTCGCGATGCGCGCGCGCCAGCGTCTGACGGAAGCTGACGGCCTCCTCGATCACCTCATCGGTGAGCGCCTTGCCGCTCGGGCCGTCCATCATCGAGGCGCCGATCTCGTTGGAGGCGATGAGCGCATAAAGCGGCGACGTCGTCGTCTGCGCCATGTAGCTCACATTGAAGCGGCTGTGCTCGATCGGATTGCGCCCGTCGCGGATATGGATGTAGGACGACTGCGACAGCGCCGCGAGCAGCTTATGCGTCGACTGCGTCGAGAACACCGTCGGATCGGTTTCTTTGTGCGCCTTGGGATCGCCGCGCATGGCGAAGCGGTTTTCATAGATCGGGTTGAACCGGGCATAGCCGAACCAGGCTTCATCGAGATGAATGCGGTCGACGGACTTGCCGAGCAGTTCCTCGACATGGGCGGAATCATAGCACAACCCGTCATAGGTGGAGTTGGTGACGACCGCATAGACAGGGTCGGGTTTCACCGCATGCGACCTCAGCGGATGCGCGGCGAGCTTGGCGCGGATGGCCTTGGGCTCGAATTCCTCCGGCAGGATCGGGCCGATGATACCATAGCGGTTGCGCGTCGGCACCAGGAAGGCCGGGATGCCGCCCGACAGGATCAGCCCCTGCTCGATCGATTTGTGGCAGTTGCGGTCGCATAGCGCGAACTGCCCGTCGCCCACGGCGGCACCGAAGATGGTACGGTTGGCGCCCGACGTGCCGGTGAGGCCGGAATAGCTGCGATGCGCGCCGAAGACCCGCGCCGCATAGGCTTCGGCCTCGCCGATCGGCCCCGAATGCTCAAGCAGCGAGCCAAGCCCGCCGCGTTCGATGCCGGTATCCGCGCGGAACAGATTCTCGCCGAAGAAGTCGAAGAAGATGCGCCCCGCCGGTGTCTTGGTGAAGGCCACGCCGCCTTGGTGGCCGGGGGCGGCCCAGGAATATTCGGCGAGGTTCATGTAGCTGAGCAGCGCCTTGTTGAAGGGCGGCAGGATATTGTGCTGGTAGCGCTGGATCGCCGCCATCACGCGGCTGGCGATGAAGGGGATGGTGTCGGCATGGAGCCACACATATTCATCGGTGAGCTGCATCACCTCGACCGTCAGGTCGTCGCGGCTCGCCTGATCGGCCATCAGCATGACCGGCACGGTGGCGTTGCGGCTGCGGATGGTGCGCAGCAGGTCGAGCGCCTCGGCACGGCCACGCTTGTCCTTGCCCTCGCGCGTCGTCCAGTCGATCAGGATCGCGTCGATCGAGGCATCGGAGAGGAAAACCGAGCGGCCGTCCTGGTAGCTCACCGCCTCGACAACCTCGATGTCACGCGTCTTGAGTTCATCCGCCAGCGCCCTGACCGCCCGCCCGCCGACGCTTTTCGGCACCGCCAGCTCCTCATCGATAATGAGGACTTCGAGCTTCTGGAGCTTGATCGTTCGTTCGAGCATGGCATGTCCTCAAGCTGAATCGGGTCGTGGCCGGCGGCGAGTTTGTTCCTCACCGGTTTTACCAGAATAGACAAGAGGATGATGAAGGTTGGCTGACGTTAATGCTAGTCCCGATAGATCCCTGAAAAATGGACGCGTCGCGGGCGATCGCGCCCCCCGCCGAACCGCGGGCCAGCGCGCTTTGAAAGGACCGGAACCGGCTTGATGCGCGCTAGATCGCCATGCGGTGGGAGACGTTCTTCACCGTCATATAGTGATGCAGGCCTTCGGCCCCTCCTTCGCGCCCATAGCCGCTCTGCTTGACACCGCCAAAGGGGGTTTCCGCGACCGAGGCCTCGAGCGTGTTGATGGAAAGATTGCCGGCCTCGATACGCTCCGACAGCTGGTGGACATTGCTGGCCGAATGGGTGAACGCATAGGCCGCGAGCCCGAATGGCAGCGCGTTCGCCTTTTCGATCGCCTCGTCCAGCGAGCGCACGGGATTGATCAACGCGAGCGGCCCGAACGGTTCCTCCCGCATGGCGCGCGCGTCGTCGGGAAGATCCGCCACGACCGTCAAGGGGAAAAAGTAGCCGTTGCCCTCGATGGGCTCGCCACCGGCGAGCACGCGCGCTCCCTTGCCCCGCGCATCGCGGACCAGCGCTTCGAGGGCGCTCTTTCTGCGGTGATTGGCCACCGGGCCCATTTGTGTCGTGGCGGCGAGGCCGTTGCCGACCTTGATGGCCCTGGCGCTTTCGGCGAATTTCTCGGTGAACGCCTTGTAGAGCTTCTCATGCACGAAGAAACGCGTCGGCGATGTGCAGACCTGGCCAGCATTGCGGGCCTTGCGTGTGACCGAAAGTTCGGCGGCGGCGATAGGATCGACATCATCGCAGACGATGACCGGCGCATGCCCGCCGAGTTCCATGAGCACCGGTTTCATGCCGCGGGCGGCGATTTCCGCAAGACTCTTTCCCACCGCGGTGGAGCCCGTGAAGGCGACGAGCCTGATCAGCGATTGCGGGATGAGATAGCCTGAGATGTCGGCGGGCACGCCAAAGACCAGATTGAGGACGCCGGGCGGCAATCCCGCATCCTGGAAGGCCTGCGCGATATGTATGGCTCCGGCTGGCGTTTCCTCAGCGGCTTTCAGGATGATCGAGCATCCGGCCGCCAGCGCCCCCGCGATCTTTCGGGCCGGCTGGCTCAGGGGAAAATTCCACGGCGAGAACGCCGCCACAGGACCGATCGGCTGATGCAGAACAATGTATCGAATGTCCGGCGCGCTCGGTATGACGCGGCCATAGGCGCGCACCGCTTCCCCCGCATCCCATTCCAGGAACTCGCAGCCGCGCTGCACTTCGAGTCGTGCCTGCGCCAGTGGCTTGCCGTGCTCCAGCGTAATCGAATAGGCGAGCTCCTCCACCCGCTCCCGCATGAGCTTGGCGGCTTTCATCATCACTTCCGCCCGCCTGGCGGGCGCGGTCCGGCTCCAAATCTTGTAGCCCTCGCAAGCCGCCGCAAGGGCATCGTCGAGATCGGCGCGCGAGGCAACCGGCAGGGCCCCAATGACGCTCTCATCCGCCGGATTGATCACGGGCAGCGTGTCTGTGCTCTTTCTCCATGTTCCTGAGATAAAGAGGCGGAGATCGGGATAGGTCGTCATCGTTTTCCCTTGCTGCGAAACCTGCTCTGGCGCCGGGGCGCAAACGCGACGGCGCGCGACATCGGCCTGCCATCACTGAGTGTCCCAGCGACGTCCCCGAACATCGATTGCGACTTTTTGCGCGGAATCGATATATATCTCAATTCTGGTTTATGGTATTAATTGATCAGGTTTTATTATAAAGAGGTGTCCGATGAAAATTGCATTGCGGCACATGGAGGCGTTTCTCGCCGTCGCCGAACATGGCAATTTTTCAACGGCTTCGCGTAACCTCAATGTCGCCCAGCCCGCTCTGTCCCAGGCGGTCAAGGACCTCGAGGCGGAGCTCGGTCTCAGGCTCTTCGACCGCACGACCCGCCGGGTCGAACTGACGGCGGCAGGCGTCGAGTTTCAGGGCTCGGCCTCGAAGATCATGGAGGACCTCAAGCACGCCGTGCAGAACGTTCGCGACATCGCCGCGCGCAAACGTGGCCGTATCCGCATTGCCGCCCCGCCCTTGCTTTCCTCGGTCATCCTCCCGCATGCCATCGCAGCCTTTCACGTTGACTTCCCCGGCATAACGATCGAGCTGATCGACAAGGGCACGGAGGAGATCGTCGCCAGCGTCGTGGCGGGCAACGCTGATTGCGGCCTCGGCACCTTTTCGCCCGGCGAGGAAGGGATAGAACGCACCCTGCTCATGCGCGACAATCTGATGCTGTTCTGTCCCGCGCGCCATCCGCTGCTCGAACGCACCTCCGTGCGGTGGTCGGATCTCCACGACCTCCCCCAGATTGCGCTGACGCGCACCAGCGGCATCCGGCTGCTCGTCGACATGGCATGCGAGATGGCGCATCTGTCGACCAAACCGGCCTTCGAAGTGTCGCTGATCACGACGGCATTGGCTCTCGTAGAGGCCGGTCTCGGCGTCTCCGTTCTGCCCAGCTATGCCCTGGCCGCGGCGCGCCATTATGCCGTGGCGGCGAAACCGCTCGGCGATCCCGTGGTCTCGCGTGACGTCGTCATGATTCATGCGAGCGGCCGGTCGATATCGCCGGCCGTCAACAGCTTCGCCGGGATCCTGCGCAGCTACGCGCAGAAACTGACACCCATGCGCAACGCCAAGGCGTGAGCTGGCCGCTTTACGGCCTCATATAGTTGCCGCCATTGATATCGAGGATCGCCCCGGAGATGAAGCTCGCCGCCGGCGAGCACAGGAAGGCGATCGGCCAGGCGACTTCTTCCGGCCGGGCCGCCCGTTTCAGGGGTTGCTTGGCCAATGCCGGGCGCAGATCGAGATCCTTCAGCATCGGCGTGTCGATCGTGCCCGGCGCTACTCCGTTCACCAGAATGCCGGCCGGGGTATAACGCGCCGCCAGATAGCGGACGAGCGTGTGGAGGCCGCCCTTGGAGACAGCATAATGCGGACCAACGCCGGGGAAGGTTCCCCCGGTCAGCGCCGCGACCGAGCCGATCAACAGCATTCTACCCTGGCCCCGCGCTGTCATCCGCTCACCGAAGACACGCGCCATCCGCATCGGCGCCTTCAGATTCGTGTCGAGGGCGAGCGCCACCTCATCCTCCCAGCTATCATGGTCCCAGTCGATCGGCCGGTAGATGCCGGCGCCGAGAACCAGGGCATCGACATCACCCGCCCATCGCGCGAGCTCGCCCGGCGCTTCCGGCCGGGAAATATCGACTTCGAGATGCCGGGCGGGTTCTCCCGCCCTGCTCAAGGTGGTCGACAGCTCCTCGCAACTGCGCATGTCGGTCAGCAGCACCTCGGCGCCAAGCGCGAAACAAGCCTTTGATACGGCGGCACCTATGCCGCCGGCCGCCCCCGTCACGAGCACGCGATGGCCCTTCAGGCTGAAGGCCTGCGATGTTTGAGCGATGATTGCCTCGACCGTTTCCGGCATTCTGTGACTCTCCTGCATCTACTAAGAACCGAATATTCTCTGGGTCACGTCACGGAATACCGTTGTCCCCGTTTCGGCAAGTTTCAAGACGACATCGAAGTGATTGGTATTGGCATATTCCGCGCAGGACACCAGTGCCCCAGCCTCTTTGCAATATTGGGCATAGTCGCGCGATTGCCGCTTGAACTCGCTCGTGTCCGTTTCCGCGAAAGCGACATGCAGTCGCGTGCCGGCCGCGATCGGAAGATGCATCGGACTGTTTCGCCGGGCCTGGGCCTTGCCGAGCTTCATCCAATCATTGACATGGCAATGGCGCAGCGGCTCCAGGTCGAAAAGGCCGCTGAACAGCGTGGCGCTGGCGACGGCATCGGGCGGGAGATCTGCGCTTGCCTGCCATTCCCGATCGAGCAGCATGGCGGCGAGATGGCCACCGGCGGAGCTGCCGCAAATATGGATACGGCTGGCGTCGCAGCCGAAGCGCTCCGCATTGCGCCACAGCCAGACCAACGACAGTCGCGTCTGGCGGACGATCTCGTCGATGGAAACCTGGGGGGCGAGGCTGTAGTTGATCGCCGCCACCGCGATACCCGCGCGGCAGAATGCCGGCGCCATGAAGCTCGATTCGTCCTTCGAAAGCGCCCGCCAGAAGCCGCCATGTATGAAAACGAAGAGTGGCGCGCCCGGCATCGCGGGGAAAATGTCCAGCGTCTCATCCGCGCCGTCCCCATAGGCGACATCGACCTCGCCTTTCAGGGTCTCCTTCGCCGAACGGCTCAGCCTCGCATAGGCATCGATCAGCATGTCGACATCCGGGACTGTACCGCGTGCGAAATACTCGCGATCCAGGATTTGCCTGTCCATCTTGCGATAGGTCCGTCTGGCCAGGCGGTCAGGGGTAGATTTTTTTGTGGCCATCGCGCCCTCGGCTTTCGCCCGAATGATGGGGCCGGGGCCGCCATGAGCGACCCCGGCTTCCCATGCGGTCAGGGATAGATCTTCTTGGGATTTTTGCCGGTCTCGTAGGTCGAGACGTCATCGTTCGTATATTCATAGACGGCGGACTTGAATTCCGCGCAGTTGCCGAGCTTGTCGCATTTGATCCGGCCCGACAGCCCGTCGAAATCCGACGCATAGACGGCATCGCGCAGCGCCTTCTTGCCGATGAACATATTGCCGTCACTGTCCGTTACGGCGACCTTGGCGATGGCATCGAGCGCCGCCCGGGCGGCGTCATAGGCGTTGGCGTGAAAGCCCGAGATCGGCGCCTCGCCATATTCGGCCTTGTAGTCTTCGAGGAACTTGCCATAGCCTTTGCCCAATGCCTCGGGAGAGACATCCTGATAGGTGAATTGAAAGCCGACAACGGACGGGCCTGCGGCCTGTATGACATCGGCCGACATGAGTCCGTTGCTGCCCAGAAGCGCCGTCTTCTCCATGCCGGGCACATCCTTGACCTGCCGGATGATTTGCGCGGCGGCGGCCGCGAAGATCGGCATATAGAGCAGATCAGGCTTCAGCGTGGCGACATTGGTCAACAGCGGGCGCATGTCCACTTCCGTCGGCGTCGTCGCCTCCTGTGCCAGCACGGTGCCGCCCAGCTCCTTGAAACGTTTCGCCATCGCGGACTGGAGCGCCTCGGCATAGGGGCTGCCATCATGAACCGTCACGACCGTCTTCTTCTTGAGCACATTGAAGACATATTCCGCATCGGCCGTTCCCTGCGCATTGTCGTCGGCGATCATGCGCACGAAGCCTTCGTAGCCGGGGCCGCGATCGGGCGCGGTCAGCTTAGGCGCCGAGGCCGAAGTGCCGATATTGGCGATGCCGGCCTTCCACAGGATGGGAGCCGCGGCCACCACCTCGCTGGAGCAAGCGGAGCCGAGAACGATGACTGTTGCCGGATTCGCCGCGAGTTTGATCCCGGCTGTCTGGCCGCCTTCCGGCGTGCAGAGCGAATCCTGCGCGTTCAGGAGCAGCTCATGCCCGGCGATTTCGCCACGCTCCTTGAACGCCAGTTCCACACCACGACGCGAGTCGAGCCCGAGCGCCGCGTCTGGTCCCGACAGCACCCAGTAGGCGCCGATCTGGATCGGTGCGCCTTTCTCGATCTTGATCACGCCGAGCGGATCGGTCACCGGATCCTCGGCCACGGCCGGCGTGACTGCCCCGGCCATCAGAAGGAAACCCGCTCCGGTCAAGGCGGATGCCGAGAACAATGATTTACGCATTCAGTTTCTCCCTTTGCTCTTCTTGCGATGATTTAGGTTCAGATATCATGACCGGCCGATCCCATATCTTCCCGGCGCGATGATGCCGCGGGGATCGAGCACGTCCTTGATGGCCTCACATGTCTTCCTCGTCGTCTCGCTGAGCAGCGACATGTGAAAATCCTGGTAGCGGATGGGCGACCTGCCGACCTGCAGTCCAAGCTCCGTATAGTTGGCGGCGAGGTCCTTGTAGGCTTGGTCGGCCGCCCGGTCCTCCGCTTCCACGGTGCGATTCCAGAGAAGATGATGCAGGCCGCGCGCGAAGCGCGGGCCGCACACATACATCTTGAGATATTCCAGCCCGTGTGAGCGCAGGATCTCGCGCGACTTGCGGCTGGATTGCAGAACGAGATCGCGCTCCATCGGCACGCCCGGCGTGAAACTCGCCATGCCGCCGCCCGGCCGCCAGGCGAGCTGCTTCATCTCATGCACGCCCGGCACGCCGGCATAGGCCGCCACCGCCGAGGCGAGCGTCGGCGCCTCGAGCGCCTCCTCATGAGAAATGTAGCGCCCTTTGCCGAGCCCACCGAAATGGTTCCTCACCCGGTCGATCATCGGCGCAAGCGCTTCCTCGCTGCCGCCATAGAAGGCGCCCGACACGGTCCACGATCCCAGATTATGAGCACGCTGAAGGTCCTTGCGCTCATCATCCGTGAGACATTGTCCGCTGACATAATTGGGATGCGCGCCTTCCGAAGCGAGCAGCCACAGATCGTTGCAGAGTCGCATCATGGTCGGTACGAATCCCGACATCCTCAGAGGCCGGATCGCGGCGACAATGTCGCCGACATCATCGTCATTGTCGAAGGTGAAGGCGAAGGAGCGTATGACGGGCGGCTTCGGCATCAGCCAGAAGCCTGCCTGGGTGACGATGCCGTAGTTCGATTGCACGAAAAGCCCATCGAGATGGGGTCCGTAAGCATATTTGGACATGTGCCAGTTGCGCGCGCTCGCAAGCGCGCCGTCGCCGGTGCGCAGCAGCTCGCCATTGCCCAGCACGATCTCCATCCCGCAGGTCATCGCGAAATGATCGGCATAGGGCGTGTAGCCGGCGCCCTTGTCGAGCGCGTTGCCGAGGACGGATCCGGCGGGCGGGCCTGAGGTGACGTCGACCATGAAACGCCCGCCGCGCCGGGCAAGCTCGTCATGCAGCTGCTGATAGGAGACACCGGGCTCCACCGTCGCGATGCCCATATCCTCGTTGAGGTCGAGGATCCGGTTCATGCGGCGACCGAGATCGACGACGACCTGGTCGGCCCCGACAGGAGCGCGGCTGCCTTGCGAGATATTATTGCCGTTGCTGATCGGAAAGATCGGCGTGCCGGTTTCGTTGGCGGCCTTCACGATCGTGACCACTTCCTCTACCGAACCAGGATAGACGACTGCGGGCGGCGGGTTGTCGGGACCCGGCAGCGTGGTCTCGCCATAGCGCCCGACCGTGGTCGCAGCGGTATGGACCCACTCGTCGCCGATGGCGCGACGGGCCATGGCGAGGAAATTCGTTGTCTGGGTTGAGGGGTTGAGAGTGTTCAGCATCGGTCCTTACCAAAATGAGTCCGCGACAGCGACAGCGCGCACGGTGTTGCTTTCGGGTGGCGCGGCGATCGTGATTTCAGGCGTCAGGTCGCGGTTGCGAAGCGCCCTGGGCCGCGGACCGCCTGTGGCCCAGTCGAGCAGCTCGACGGTATGGACCGCCGGGATATCGGAATAACGCCCGATCTGCGTGAGACAGCCGAGATTGCCGGCGCAGAGGATGTCGGCGCCGGTGCCGGCGACATTGGCGGCCTTCCGTTGCCCGAGCCTGCCGGCGATGTCGGGCTGCAGCATATTGTAGGTGCCGGCCGAGCCGCAGCAGAGATGCCGCTCGGCGATATCATGCACCCTGAAGCCCACGCGTTTGAGGGCGGCCCGGGGCTGGGCGACGACGCGCTGCCCATGCAGCATCGAGCAGGCATCATGATAGGCGACCTTGTAGGCCATGTTCTCTTTTGGCTGAGGGAGCTTCAGATCGTGGAGCAGCTCGGATATGTCGCGCGCCATACGGGCGACCTTGGCGGCATCGGCGGCCACCTCCCCGTCAGCGGCGAACAAACCACCGTAATCCTTGACGGTCGTTCCGCAACCCGATGCCGTGATGATCACTGCGTCGATGGTGTGCTTCTTCGTCTCGGCCATCACCTCCGCAACGAATTGTCCCGCGGTCGACTTCGCCTGCCTCTCCTTGCCCATATGCAGCGTGAGGGCGCCGCAGCAGGCGCCGCCGCCCAGCGCGATCACCTCGACGCCGTGGCGCGTCAGCAGCCGGATCGCCGCCTCGTTGATATGCTGGGCCACGACTTGCTGGACGCAGCCGAGATGGAGCACCACGCGGAGTTTGCGCTCACCCGCGGCCGCGAAGACCTGGCGTTGGCGTGGCGCGGCGGGCGCCCTGTCGCCCACGGGCAGCAGCTCCAGCATGGCGCGCAGCCGGCCTGAGAGTAGCTGCGTGAACGGTCGGGCGACCCCGCCCAGCCGCAGCGCCCAGCTCAACATCTTCGTATTGGGCAGCACGGTGGCCAGCGTCGATCGGAGGAAGCGATCGGCGAGCGGCCGACGATAGGTCTCTTCGATGTGGATGCGGGCTTTGTCGATCAGATGGACATAGTCGACCTTGGCGGCGCAGGTCGTCATGCAGGAAAGGCAGGACAGGCAATTGTCGAGATGCTTGACGGTGTCCTTCTTGGGAGCGGCCCCCGAATGCAGCATCTCCTTGATGAGATCGATCCGGCCGCGCGGCGATTCATTCTCATCGCCGAGCAGGACATAGGTCGGGCAGGTATTCGTGCAGAAACCGTAATGGACGCAGGTCTTTATGATTGCGTCGGCTTCCGCCAGACCGGCCTTCTGCGATGTCGCGAGACTGTTCATGCCTCTTGACGATAGCCAGTTGGCGAAGATATGGAAAATATGCATTACGGATCAGTTTGATCTGAAAATCAGATCATGAAGGCAGGCCGGCATGAATCTAAGGCAGCTCCGCTATTTTGTTGCCGTCTGCGAGGAGCAGCATTTCCGCCGCGCCGCCGAAAAGCTCAACGTGTCGCAGCCGCCGCTCAGCCAGCAGATCAAGGAGTTGGAGATCGAGCTCGGCGTGCGACTGCTCGAGAGGTCTAACCGCGCGGTGGAGCTGACCCCGGAAGGCGCGCTTTTCCTCCGGCGCGCGAAAGCCATTCTCGAGAGCGTGGACGAAGCCCACGATGAGATGAGGAACTTCACCGCCACCGGCGGCGGCATCAAAATCGGTTACATGAGCGCCGCGCTGGCATCGAGCCTTCCCCCGATCCTCTCGGCGCTACGTGAGGACAGCAATGGGGCCCTGACCTTCAAGCTGCATCAGCTCGACCCCGAATCCCAGTTGCGGTCGGTCGCCCGGGGCGAACTCGACATCGGCTTTGCCAGCTTCTCTGCCCGCCAGGCGCCGGTTTCGATCGACGACAAGCTGTTGATCATCGAAAGAGCATGGCAGGAGGCATTGCGGGTGGCCCTGCCGCACAGCCATCCCCTGGCGCAAAAGACCGTGATCAGCCTGGGTCAGCTGCACAATGAGAAGCTGATCATCATGGCACGCAACCCGCTGCAGGGTTTTTTCGACCAGGTCATCAGCCTCTGCTACAACGCCGGCGTTTCCGTGAATATCGTGTATGAAGCGAGCCAGATGCCGGAGGTCATGACACTGGTCGCCGCCGGCTACGGCATTTCTCTCGTCCCCGAGCGCTCGTCGGCTTTGTGGGATCGCCAGCTGGCGCTCATCCCGCTTTCGCAAAGCCCGACGACCGACGTTTCCGTCATGTACCGTGCCGACAACGCATCGCCCGTGCTGAAACGCTTCCGGGAGCTGCTCAAGAAGGTCTATGGCTCGGGCCTCTCCGGCCCCTATCCCAGATAGGCTTCCCGCACCCGATCGTCCTCCAGCAGTGTCAGGCCGCTGCCCTCGAGGCCGATGCTGCCGCTTTCCATCACATAGGCCTTGGTCGCGATCTTGAGGGCGAGGCTGGCATTCTGCTCGACCAGCAGGACGGTCATCCCCTCCTTGTTGATCTTGCCGATCGTGTCGAAAACGAAATCGACCATGAGCGGCGAGAGCCCCATGCTCGGCTCATCGAGCAGCAGCATCCGCGGCCGCGACATCAAGGCGCGCGCCATGGCGACCATCTGCTGCTCGCCGCCGGAAAGTGTTCCGGAAACCTGGCCGATCCGCTCGCGCAACCGCGGGAACAGGTCCATCATCCGTTCGCGGTCCTCGTCTATGCCCTTGCGATCATTGCGCCGGAAGGCGCCCATGCGCAGATTTTCATCGACGGTCAGCTTGGCGAATAACCTGCGGCCCTCGGGCACATGCGCCAGGCCTGAGCGCGCGATGAGATGCGCCGGCATAGCTTCGATATTGTTGCCGTCGAAGCTGATGCTGCCCGAGCGCGGCCGCAGGATGCCGCTGATGCTGCGCAGCAGTGTGCTCTTGCCGGCGCCATTGGCGCCGATCAAGGTCACGATGGCGCCCAGCTCGACGTCGAGCGACACACCGCGCAACGCCTCGATCTGATCATAGAAGACATGCAGGTCCCTGACCTGCAGCAAAGGCTGACCGCTCATGCGGATTGCTCCTGCCGGTGCGCCGCGCGGCCGAGATAGGCCTCGATGACGACGGCATTGTTCTTGACATGGCTCGGATCGCCCTCGGCGATCTTCACCCCGTGATCGAGGACCGTGACTTTATCGGAGACCTGCATCACGAGACGCATCTGATGCTCGATCAACACGATCGTGAGATCGAACGTTTCACGGATACGGAGGATGAAATGCATCATCTCCGTGATCTCGCGCGGATTCATACCAGCCGTCGGCTCGTCGAGCATCAGGAGCTTCGGCTTGGTGCACAGTGCCCGGCCGATCTCGAGGCGCCTTTGATCGCCATAGGACAGGTTGCGCGCGAGCATGTCTCCGCGCCCCGCCAGCCCGACGAAATGCAGCATGTCGCGCGCCTCGGCGTGTGCCTTCTCCTCGTCCTGGCGGCAGTGGCGCGAGTTGATGACGGCCTGCCACCATCGCGACTTCAGATGCCGGTGCATGCCCACCAGGAGATTCTCGATCGCCGTGATCCCCGTGAACAGCCTGATATTCTGGTAGGTGCGCGCGATCCCCGCGGCCGCGACCCTGTCGGGCGTCAGGCCCACCAGTCCCTCGTCGGCAAACTGGATGTCGCCGGACGTGATGCGGTTTCCCTGCATGATGCAATTGAACAGCGTCGTCTTGCCGGCGCCATTGGGACCGATCAGGCTATGGATCGATCCCCGTCTGACATCGAAATTGACCTTGTCGAGCGCGGTCAGGCCGCCGAAACGCATCGTCAGGTCGGTGGTCCGCAGCAGCGTGCTCATGGTTTCCTGACATTCGCCAGACGCTTCAGCGATGTTGAGCTGGATTGTCATGGCTCACCCCTGCCCGGCCGCATGCAATTCGCGCTTGCGCTGTGGTGATGGCCACAGGCCCTCCGGTCGGACGCGCATGACGACGATCAGCAGCGCGCCATAGAACAGATAGCGATATTCGTCGAACTCCCGGAGAACCTCGGGCAACCCGATGAGCAGCATCGCTCCCACGATCACGCCGGGCAGGCTGCCCATGCCGCCGACGATCAGGAGCGCCAGCACGTTGATGGAGATGAGCAGGCTGAAGCTGTGTGGATAGACCGACGTCAGCATCGTCGCGAAGATCGCACCCGCCAGTCCCGCGAAGGCCGCGCCCAGGCCATAGGCCAGAAGCTTCGACTTCACGAGATTGATGCCGAGCGCCTGGGCGACGTCCTCGTCGTCGCGAATGGCCATCCACGCTCGGCCGAGACGCGAGCCCTCCAGGCGCCAGGCGATATAAGCGGCGATCAGCACGAAGACGAGCGTCAGATAAAAGAGCGACACGGGATCGGCCAGCTCATACCCCAGGATTTCGGGCTTCGGTATCTGCAGTATTCCCTGCGCTCCGCCCAGTATCGGCTTGGCGGCATCCGAGATCACCAGGACTCGCACAATTTCGCCAAGGCCCAGCGTTGCCACCGCGAGATAGTCGCCTTTGACGCTGAGCACGGGCAGACCGAAGAGGACACCGACCACGGTCGCCGCCAGCACCGCGAAAGGCAGAGCAGTCCAGAAGCTCAAGGCTGGCATGAAGGTGTAGTGGGCCAAGGCGAGATCACTGCTGGCGGTGAGCAGCGCCATCATATAGGCGCCGACCGCGAAGAAGGCCACGAACCCCATGTCGAGAAGACCGGCAAGCCCGACTTCGATATTCAGCCCCATGCCCATCAGCACGAACAGCGACACCAGCATCATCACCTGGCCGATATAGGAGCCCGCGAGCATCGGGAAGAGGACGAGAATGGCGATCAGCACCAGCACGCTTCTGAGCTGGCTGCGTGCCGGGTTTGTCGCCGCGGCGGCGGCCGCCGGCTTGCGGCGTCGCCTCAGCTCGAGGGCTTGGCAGATGGCGAAGGCGACAACAAAGACGATCGCGGCGCCGCGCAGCGTCAGGCCGCCCCACACAAAAAGCAGGTCGCGCAGGACACTGATCGGCCAGCCGAAACGCATCGATATCTGCAGGAGCTCCTGGAAAATGCCGGCGATGAGCACTGAAGTCATGCTCCACATCAGACACCGGCGCAGGCTGACGGACAGGGACATGAACAGCACACCGGCGCCGGCCGCGGCGATGCTTCCCGCCAGGATCACGAGGCTGCCGCCTGTTGCTCCCAGTTTGAACGTCAAAGCGCGCATCAGATCGGGAGACAGCGCGGTGAACATCCAGCGCAGATTGATGTTTGTCATGACGACGACGAGGCCAACCAGGCAGAGCCCGGCGATCAGGCCGGCGCCGAGCGCCTGGATCACGCGGACGGGGGCGGCATGCATCGACTTTCGCCAGATATAGCTTCCGCAAGCGGCGGCGAGCACCACCAGGAACAAGTGGCCGAGCGAAACATGATCGACGATGACCTCCCGCTTGAAGAACAGCTTGAGAATTCCCACTGCCGCCGAATAGACGGCGAGCAAACCCACTGTGGCGCCGGTCAGCAGCGGCAGCGTCAGGGCCGACTGAGACGGTGCGCCGGCCTGCCGGGGAAGTGGTTGGCTCACATGCGCCATGCTCATCCCCTCTTCTTCGTGAGACGTTCGCCGAAGATCCCGTAGGGACGGAAGATCAGCACGGCGATCAGCAGAGTGAAGGCGATCAGGTCGCGCAGCTGGTAGGATGCGGGAATGCCAAGGCCATCCAACAGCAGCGCCGGCGCCAGCGACTCGCTGAGCCCGAGGAATACACCACCGATCATCGCGCCGGGCAGGTTGCCGATGCCGCCGAGCACCGCGGCGCCGAACGCCTTTATCCCCGGCGTGAATCCCATGAAGAAATGGACCTGCTTGAAAACGAGGCCGTAGAGGACGCCGGCGACCCCTCCCACCGCGCCCCCAAGCGCGAAGGTGAAAGTCACCACGCGATTGACATCGATCCCCATCAACGTCGCCGTGTCGACGTCTTCCGAGACCGCACGCATGGCGGTTCCCATTTTCGTCTTGTTGACGATCAGATACAGGCCGATCATCACCACGATCGCGCTGGCCACCACGAGCGCCTGGACGGCCGGCACGCTGAAGCCGAAGAACGGCACGGAGGAGCGCAGCCAGGTTGGGTCCGGATACGAGCGCAAGCCCGCGCCAAAGAGGCCGCGGAAGGATTGCTGAAGAAAGAAGGAGACCCCGATCGCGCAGATCAGCGGCGCCAGGCCACGGACATGCCGGAACGGCCGGTAGGCAAAGCGCTCCGTGAGAATGGCGATCCCGCCGGAGAGCAGCATGGCGACCACCAGCATCGTGACGAGCGACATGATCGGATACTGGTCGAGCGCGCCGGAGTCCTCGAGCGAAGCCGCAATGAAATACCCAGCGAAGGAGCCGGCCATCATGATGTCGCCATGCGCAAAATTGATCAGCCGAAGCACGCCATAGACCATGGTGTAGCCAAGCGCGATCAAGGCGTAGACGCTGCCCATCGTGATCCCGAAGGCGACCAGATCGAACCACTGATCGGCGGAGTAGCGGTCCTTGAGGATCGAGCCGGTGACGCCGGCCACGAGAATGAGCACGATCGTGATGCGCAGCACCCATGCCGTCACGTCACTGAATTTGACGTGCCGGCGCGCGCGCCGGTCGGGGGTGAGGTTGGTGGCCGTCATATCTACTCCCTTGAAGCCCGTTGGCGGGCTCTTGTTATCATCTGCTTGCGTTCGCGCGGCGAGGTATCCCTATGCCACGTTCCCGATCGAATTGTCGTTCCTAGACGACCAGAGCACTGGTCTGAGATTCAAGCAATCTGATCAGACTGAGCGCGGTCATATCCGATGTTTTGGGGTTAGCGGGCATCGGCTCGTTTTCAATCCGGAAGTTGAGGCTCCCGAACGCGCCCGCGGCTACCACTTCATGAACATTGCGCTTTACCGCCGGATCGGCGATCAGACGCACGAGCGTCCGGTCGAGACCGATACCCGCCAGCGACGACAGCACGACCGCATTGGCATTGGCGGGATAGAAGCTTGCGGCGTCGCGCGCAGTGCCGTCGAAGAGCAAGGTGGTCGTCGATACTCTTGCCAGATCCACGACCGTTTCCGCCCGTGTGCCCTGCCATGCCGCGGGCGGCTTGCGAATGAAATGTGTAACGCTGTCGAGAGACAGGAGCGAAGCCGCCGAGAGCGCCTGCAGGCCGCCCAGCGCGCCATGCGGTACAATGAGCTGCGACCCGCAGCCGCGGGCCGTCGCCAGCAGGGCTTCGCGCAATCCATCGTCGGTCAACGCGCTCGCGGAGCAGACGATGAATTTCCGTGCCGAGCGCAGCGCCGCCTCTCCCCAGGCCGTGACGGCTTGCCGGCTTGCCGCCTCCAGCACGACGTCGATGCGCATGCCTGCGAGTTCGCCGGGATCGGTCAGCAGCCGCACCGACGCAGGCCACCAGGGTTTTACCGCGCTGTCCGGCCTCTCGGCGATGGCGACCAGTTCGACCGCGTGGCCCGGCCGCTGCGCCAGGAGCTCGGCAACTCGGCGTCCGATGGCGCCGGCCCCCACCAGGCACAGTCGCGACGTGTTGCCCCGGGTGAAGGCGGTTTCGATCTCTGGCTTGTCCACGACTTCGATCCGTCGATCAGAGTGATACCCATCCCGCCGGCGGTGTCTTGCCGGGATGGATGGTCCCGCATGTGCCGCAGGTGCGCGCCGCCTCGTCCGCATAGAACGACTGGTAGATGGGCGGCAGGTCGCGCACGATGCTCTTGAGCTTCACCTCGACCCGTTTGACGAGGCCGTGGCATTCGAAACAGTACCATTCGAAGGCGTCGAGCTGATCCGGCAGCCGCTTCGGCTCCACGACCAGGCCGATGGAGCCTTCTTGCGGGCGCTGCGGCGAGTGACGGACATGCGGCGGCAGCAGGAAGATTTCGCCTTCCCGGATCGGCACGTCGTAAAACTCGCCGTTGTCGACCACCTTCAGCAGCATGTCGCCTTTCAGCTGATAGAAGAACTCTTCGACCGCATCGTCATGATAGTCGGTTCTTTGGTTAGGTCCGCCGACGACCGTGACCATCAGATCCGCATCTTCCCAGATCTGCTGATTGCCGACCGGCGGCTTCAGCAGGTGCTGATGCTCCTCGATCCACTTGGAAAAACTGAAAGCGCTCAATCGCCCGGTTCTGGCCATTATCGAAACTCCTCCGCTTACGAATGCTTGCTCAATCCACTGGCCTCGAAGGCCGCCTGTGTCAGCCGGCATTCTTCCGCCGTGAGCTCCAGGAGCGGCGCGCGCACGGCGCCGCCGGCTTGGCCGAGCAGCTCCTGCCAGAATTTCTGATGCGAATGCGGCTTTTCAGGCGGCCGCGTCCCGCGCAGCGCCTTGCGCACCGGCTCGAGGCTGTCGCGCACCGCCCTCGCCTCCTCGGCCTTGCCGGCGAAAGCGAGGTCCGTATAACGCCGCATCCTGAGGTCGCCCGCTCTCTGGATCAGATAGGGCGGCGACGAGCACAGATAGAGCTGCCAGCCGAGCTCGAGAATGTTGTCCAGCCACTCGTTCTCCGAGGCGGTGCTCACCAGGATGCGATCGCCGGCAAGCTTGGTCAGCTCGACATACATGTGGCGGGGAACGCTGTATTTGATCGCAACGACATTCTCGATATCGGCAAGCCGCGCGCATAATTCGGGTGACATCAGATAACCGCTGTCGGGATGACTCCAGAGCGCGATGCCGATGTCGACCTGTTCGGCGATGGTCCGATAATACGCGAAGAGGGTTTCGTCCTGTGCCTCTTGAAAGTGAAGGACAGGCGCGTGAACGACGATATAGTCGGCGCCGGCGCGTTGCGCGTGTTTCGCGAGGTCGATGACCACATCGAGATTCTGGTCCGAGCACGACATGATCGTTTGCGCCCGTCCGGCACAGGCCTCTATCGCGATTTCGAGGCTGCGCTTTCGTTCCGCGAGCGACATGGAGAAGAATTCGCCCTGCTTGCCGGCGATGAAAAATCCGTCGATTCCGAGATCGCTGATCCAGTGATCGTAATTGCGCCGCATCCCCTCTTCGTCGATCGAGAAATCCGGCTTGAACGGGGTGAGCGCCGCCGTCCAGATACCGCGCATCGTCGCACGCGAATGGCCTTTCGCATCTTTCCTCGAATACTTCATAGCGGCTTACGGTCCCTTCAATGCCGATGCATCATCGTTAAGAGACGCCGATCTATATCTCAATCCGACATATTCTTATTAAGTAATAAGAAATGGCTATATATAATCTTTCCACTCACAGCCGCCTCGCAGTCGAGAATTGAAGCCCCTGATCATCAAGCGGCACAGTCTCACATCCGTGCTATAGCACCTCCGCAAAGGAGTGCTTATGAACCGCCCGGACCGCCCCGAAACCGAAACTCTGACGCCCGAAACCGCTGTGGAGCGCCTGATCACGCTGCATGAGGACGCGGTGGATTCGCTACGCCAGGCGCTCGACCGGTTCTTCACCCAGAGCATTCCGCCCTCCTCCAAGGAGCGCGCCCGCTTCCGTTATCCGGAGCTGCGCCTCGTCTACGGCTCGGGCCAGGCGCAGCCGTCGCTGTCCCGCGCCTATGCCAAATTCGAGAGCCCCGGCATCTATGCGACGACCATCACCCAGCCGCGCGCCTTCCGCGATTACCTGGTCGAGCAGCTGCGCCTCCTCGTCGCCGATTATCCGACCGCCATCTCGGTCGGCCGCAGCAACCAGGACATTCCTTATCCTTACGTGCTCGATTCCGGCGACGAGCTCGGCCGCGACAATGTCTCGGCCGCCGAGCTGGCGCGCCACTTCCCGGCCCCGGCGCTGTCCGCCATCGGCGACGAGATCGCCGACGGTCTGTGGACGCCGCCCAAGGGCGAACCGATGCCGCTGGCGCTGTTCGACGCCACCCGCACCGATTATTCGCTGAAGCGCATCGTACACTACACCGGCACCAACTGGCGCCATGTCCAGCCCTGGATCCTGCTCACCAACTATCACCGCTATGTCGACCAGTTTGTCACCTGGGGCATCGAGCAGATCCGCGCCAAAGGTCCCTATGACGCGCTCGTTCTGCCGGGCGGCATCATGATCGGGCGCGACGGCCTCGCGGTCGAGGATTGCGACACCGCCATCACCTCCTCGCCGTGGCATCGCTTCCAGATGCCGGGCTATCACCTGCTGCGCCGCGACGGCCAGGGCGGCGTCACCCTCGTCAATATCGGCGTCGGGTCCTCCAACGCCAAGAACATCACCGACCATCTGGCGGTCCTGCGCCCGCATTGCTGGCTGATGATCGGCCATTGCGGAGGCCTGCGCCAATCGCAGCGCATCGGCGACTATGTGCTGGCGCATGCTTATTTCCGCCAGGACCGCATCCTCGACGGCGCCGTGCCGCCCGATATCCCGATCCCGGCGCTGGCCGAGGTGCAGGTGGCGTTGCAGGAAGCCGCCGCCAAGGTGACGGGCGAGCGCGGCGAGCAACTGAAAGCGCGGCTGCGCACCGGCACCGTCGTCACCAATGACGACCGCAATTGGGAGCTGCGCTGGTCGCAGGAGCGCCGCCGCATCAACCTGTCGCGCGCCATCGCCGTCGACATGGAATCGGGCACCATTGCCGCGCAAGGTTATCGCCTGCGCGTGCCCTATGGCACCCTGCTCTGCGTTTCCGACAAGCCGCTGCATGGCGAGATCAAACTGCCGGGTGCCGCCAACGCCTTCTACGACCGCGCCGTCGGCGAGCATATGATGATCGGCCTCGCGGCCATCGACCTCCTGCGCAGCGAGCTGAAGCAGCTCCATTCGCGCAAGCTCCGCAGTTTTGACGAGCCGCCGTTCAGGTAACCGGCGGGAACCATCCGCCCGCGCCGCCGTTTCCCTACATGCGCGCTCAATGGAAGGGACACTTACGGCTTTCCCTCGTCACCATCGCCGTCGAATTGCACGCGGCGACGGAGGCTTCGGCGCGGCCGAGCCTGCATCAGCTCGACAAGAAATCCGGCAAGCGCATCCGCTATGAAAAGATTGTGCCCGGCAAGGGCAAGGTCGCCGACGAGAACATCGTCAAAGGCTTCGAGCTCGACTCCGGCAAGCATGTCATCCTGACGCCGGATGAGCTCGACAAGATCAAGCTCGCCACCAAACACAGCATCGAGCTCTCGCAATTCGTCGATTATTGCGACATCGACCCACGTTATTTCGAGCGTCCCTATTATCTCACCCCGGCCGACGACGTCTCGGCGGAAGGTTATGTCGTCATCCGCGAGGCGCTGAAAGCCTCGAAGAAAGCCGGCATCGGCCAGATGGTCATGCGCGGCAAGGAGAACCTCGTGGCAGTGCGGCCCTGCGGCGACGGGCTGCTGCTCGAGACCTTGCGCTACGCCGACGAGCTGAAAAAATCCGACAAGGTCTTCTCGCATGTCCCGAACAAGCGCCCGGCCAAGGACATGATCGAGCTGGCGACCGAGCTGATCGAACGCAAATCCGGCGACTTCAAGCCCACCGCCTTCAAGGATCACTACGGCGACGCCCTCAAGGCACTGGTCGCGGAGAAACGCAAGCGGGGCAAGGTCACCGATGTGGAGGAAGATGAAGCACCCCGGCCCAAGGGCGACAATGTCATCGACCTGATGGACGCTTTGAAAAAGAGCATCGGCGGCAAGAGCGCCGGCGCCCCTAAGCCGCGCAAGCCGGCAGCCCGGAAGAAGGCGCGCCGCTAGCCATGCCCGCAGCCCAGGCCGATACGCTCCGTACCTATCATCGCAAGCGCGATTTCAAGGCGACCTCCGAGCCGCGCGGCCGCGTCGGCCGGCGCCAGGGATACTCATTCGTCATCCAGAAGCACGACGCCACGCGCCTGCATTTCGATTTCCGCCTCGAGCTCGACGGGGTTCTGAAGAGCTGGGCAGTCACCAAAGGCCCGAGCCTCGATCCGGAAGAGAAGCGTCTGGCCGTCCGCGTCGAGGATCACCCCCTCGATTATGGCGGCTTCGAAGGCACCATCCCCGAAGGGCAGTATGGCGGCGGCACCGTGATGTTATGGGATGAAGGCGCCTGGGAGCCGGAAGGTGACCCGCATGAGAGCCTGCGCAAAGGCAAGCTCAGCTTCATTCTGCGTGGCAAGCGGCTCAAGGGCGGCTTCGCCTTGGTGCGCATGCGCAATGACCGCAGTGGCGGCAAGCGCGAGAACTGGCTGCTGATCAAGCAGCGCGACGATGAAGCGGATGCGAAGCTCGATCCCATCGAGGCCTGGCAGACCAGCGTCAGGACGAAGCGCAGCATGGCCAGCATCGCCGGCAAGGCGAAGCGCAAGACCGGCAACCGGCGGGACACGAGCACGGCGTCCCTGCCTCCCTTCATTGCGCCGCAGCTCGCCTACCTGAAAGAGCAGCCGCCCGGGGGCAAGCAATGGATTCATGAGATCAAATATGACGGCTACCGCATCGTCGCGGCAGTCGCCGGTGACGAGGTGCGCCTCTATACCCGCAGCGGCCAGGACTGGACCCGAAAATTCACATCTATCGCCAAGGCTTTGCGTAAGCTGAAAGCGCAAGCCCTGATCGACGGCGAAGTGGTCGTCTTCGGCGCACAAGGCCGCACCAGCTTCTCGGCGCTCCAGCAGGCTCTGTCGGAAAACGATGATGCGGCATTACGCTATATCGTCTTCGACCTGTTGATCCTCGATGGCGAGGATCTGCGCCGATCGCCCTTGAGCGAGCGCAAGAAGCGGCTGAAAGCCCTCTTCGGCAGAATGGCGGGGCCGCTTACTTATGGCGATCACATCACCGGCGACAGCGACAAGGTTCTGCGCAAGGCCTGCCGCCTCGGCGTCGAAGGCATCGTCTCCAAGGACGAGACGAGCCTTTACGTCTCGCGTCGCGCGCTGAGCTGGATCAAAAGCAAGTGCCTCGGCCGCTCGGAATTCGTCATTGGCGGCTATCGTCCCTCCGACAAGAGCGGCCGCACCTTCGCCTCGCTGCTCGTGGGTGAATATGACAAGGGTGGCCGGCTCCTCTATCGCGGCCGCGTCGGCACCGGTTACGACGAAGCGATCCTGCGGTCGCTCGGCGCCAAGCTCAAGGCGAGAGAGATCGAGAAATCCTCATTCATCGAAGTCCCGCGTGCCATTCGCGGCCGTGCCCGCTGGGTGAAGCCCGATCTCGTCGCCGAGATCGCCTTCACCGAGAGAACGCGCGACGGTATTCTGCGCCATCCCGTCTTTCTGGGCTTGCGTTCCGATAAGCGGGCGCGCGACGTGACTGGTGCGGACAGAGGGGAGATAAAAGCATGAGCGCGAAGAATGCCGTCGTCGCGGGTGTCGCCCTTACCCATCCGGACAAAGTACTCTATCCCGAAGTCGGGCTCACCAAGCGCCAGCTCGCCGACTACCTGGCCGCTGTCGCCGAGCCCTTCCTGCGCCATGCCGCGAACCATCCTTTGAGCCTGGTGCGCTGTCCGGATGGCATCGGCGACAAATGTTTTTATCAGAAGCATCTGAGCGCCCGCATGCCGAAGGGCTTCAAGACCGTCGCCATCCGCGAGAAGGACGGCGGCAAGGCGGACTATCTCTACATTGACGACATCGCCGGCCTCGTCGGCGCGGCCCAGATCGGTGCGTTGGAGCTTCATCTTTGGGGGGCGCCCAAGGACGATCTCGAACATCCCGACCGCCTCGTCTTCGATCTCGATCCGGATGAAAGCGTTCCTTTCGCCGAGGTCAGGACCGCGGCCGGCGATCTCCGTGACGTATTGGCCACCGCGAACCTCGCGAGCTTCGCCATGCTGACCGGCGGCAAGGGTATCCATGTCATCGCCCCGCTTTCGCGGCGCAACGGCTGGGAGGACGTGAAGACCTTCGCGCAAGGAATCGCCCAGGGTTTCGCCGCGCGTGAGCCCGACCGCTTCCTCGCCACCGCCAGCAAGGCCAAGCGCAAGAACCGCATCTTCATCGACTGGCTGCGCAATGAGCGCGGCGCCACGGCGGTCGCCCCTTATTCGCCCCGCGCCCGCAAGGGCGCCCCGGTCGCCGCCCCCGTCAGCTGGAAGGAGCTTGCCCGACTGGACGGTGCAAATGCCTTCGACACCGTTGCCATGGCCAAACGGTTGAAAAGGCTAAAGTCCGATCCCTGGCAGGACTACGATCACGGCCAGTTTATCGGCAAGGCGACGATAAAGGCCGTCGCTGACTCGTAACATTTTTTTACCGCCACAGCACTGCCGCAATCGCTCCCCATGTGATGAGCCGGTTTCCACCAGGAGTTTTTTCGTCCATGGATCGTCGCTCGCTCGCTGCATTGGGTCTTACCGGAATCGCAGCCGCCGCCGCTCTCGCCACCCCTTCCCTAGCCCAGGAGTCCAAGACCATGCCGCGTGTCATTTCCCTCAACGGTCACGGCGAGGTGAGGTCCAAGCCCGACATGGCCATCGTCAATGTCGGCGTCATGTCGCAGGCCACGACGGCCCGCGACGCGCTGTCCGAGAACACCAAGGCCATGCAGAAGATCTTCACCGCGCTGAAAGGTGCCGGCATAGAGGGCAAGGACATCCAGACCTCGAATTTCTCGGTCAATCCGCGCTATCAATATGACCAGAATAATCAGAAGCCGCCGGTCGTGGTAGGTTATGATGTGTCCAACATGGTCTCCGTGTCGGTGCGCAAGCTCGACACTTTGGGCGCGGTGCTCGACACGATGGTGAGCGAAGGCTCGAACCAGATCAACGGCGTCGGATTCGCCATTGCCGATGACGAGAAGCTGCGCGACGAAGCCCGCAAGCTCGCCGTCGCCGATGCCGAGCGCAAGGCCAAGCTTTATGCCGCCACCATGGGCCTGACCATGGGCCAGGTCATGTCGGTGAGCGAAGGCAACTTCCAGCCGCCGCAGCCCGTATTCTACGGCAAGGCGGTGCGCCAGGATTCGGCCGGCAGCGTTCCGATCGCCGAGGGCGAGCAGGTCGTTGCCGCCGATGTGAACATCACCTGGGAGATCAAGTAACGGTCGTAAGCCGTTGATTTGACTCTCATCTGGCATGTCGGCCCGACAAGGCCGGCATGCCCCGATAAGGAGACCGGATCATGGCGTTCCGTCATCTGATCGTTTGCGCAATGCTGGCGGCCTTTATGCCCGCCGCCCTTCCGGTCTTCTCTGACACCGTTCAGGCCGCCACCAGCCAGACGGTCAAGAAGAAGAAAAAGCCGGTCCAGAAAAAGCAGACCGCCGAGCCGCGCGTGAAGAAGAACTTCCGCGCTCCCCGCCCGGGCGAGCCCAATGCCGGCTGGACAGACGACTGCCTGGCCTATTACCAGATCTATGGCCGCACCCCGCCGATCTGCGGAAAATACGGCCGCTCCTTCATGACCTGGGACTGAGCCAGGAACCAATGCTGCTGACCGATCTTGTCAAAGGAATAAGCTAGCTCTACCGCCTTCGCTCAACCAAGCGCAGAGCCCTTCGATGCCCGTCTGTGAAGCAGACCCCTGGCGACTGCAGTATTTCGAGAATGTCCCCTGCCCGGCCGGCGTCATGATCCCGACCGAGGATTGCGACGCTTGGGCGTGGAATCCACGTGAGAATTGGATCTATGACAAGTTGCGCGTGGCCGAGAGCCAGGGGCTCGATTGCGGACCGCATGGCGTGACGCCGACACGCTTCCCCGTCTTCTCCAAGCCCATCGTCAATATGAAAGGCATGGGTGTCGCCAGCGGTCCCTTCCACACGCTTGCCGATTATGAGGACGGCTACACGCCCGGCCATTTCTGGACGGAGCTTCTGACCGGCGAGCATGTCTCGACCGATTGCGCCATCGTCAAAGGCGAGATCCGCTGGCTCCGCCACACCACCGGCACGCCTTTCGAACACGGCATGTTCAACTACTGGACCGTCCATGCCGCGACGCGGCCCGAGCTCGATGCCTATATCCGTAATTGGGTGGGCCGGCATCTCGCCTCTTATACCGGCCTTCTCAATGTCGAGACGATCGGCGGCCGCATCATCGACGCGCATTTGCGCTTCGCCGATCAGTGGCCCGATCTCTATGGCAAGGGCTGGGTCGCGGCGCTGGTCCGGCTCTATGCCGAAAAGCGTTGGCATTTTCCGGAAGAGGATGAACGGCGCGACGGCTATTCCGTGGTGCTCTTCGGCCGCCATGGCCGGCGCTACCGCCATCCCGCGGCCGAGGCCGTCAAGTCGGTGTGGGCGCTTCCCGGCGTGTCGAGCGTGCAGATCACCTTCCACGAAACGAAGCCCGCGGAAGATCACGCCGCCCCGCCCGGTGGCTTCCGCCTCGCCATCATCAATGCGTTCGACCGCGAGGCGGGCTTCGCCGCCCGTCGCCTTCTCGCGAGGTCCTTCCCCGCCGAGGACGTGCTCTGGCCGGAAGGCGCGCGCGCTCCCGAATTGGTCACCGACGCGGTCGGCTGAATATCCATGTCGCCGGCAGGCGACGGGCGCATTTACCTTGTTACGCTGCTTTCGCGCTCTTCTACAATTTTAGATTTTACCTTAAGGCAAGCAACAGGTGACCGGGGTAAGCCTTCGATCAGCAAAAAATTCGGCTGACGGAGAAAGGTGCCTATGCCCGCCACGAGCACGATTACCTCGACCGGCAATGCCTATGTCGACGGTGTACTGTCCGGGACCAAATGGGCGGTCAACAGCTTCACCTACAGCTTCCCATCGAGCGCTTCCTTCTATGGCTCGGGCTACGGGTCCGGCGAGCCGCTCTCCAATTTCGAGGCCATGAACCCCGTCCAGATGGCGGCGGTCCGCGCGATCCTTGCCGACTATTCCGCCGTCGCCAATATTACCTTCCAGGAGATCACCGAGACCGCCACGCAGCACGCCGATTTCAGGCTGGCGGAGTCGGATAAGCCGGGCACCGCCTGGGCCTATTATCCCACCACCATGGCCGAAGGCGGCGACGCCTGGTTCAACAATTCGAAGAACTATTACGACAATCCGGTCATCGGCAATTACGCCTACGCCTCCTTCATCCATGAGCTCGGCCATGGCTTGGGGCTGAAGCATCCTCACGAGGCCGCGGGCGCTTTCGGCGCGATGCCGCTCGACCGCGACTCGCTTGAATATTCGATCATGAGCTATCGCTCCTATACCGGCCAGTCGACGAGCGGCGGCTATACGAACCCCTATGGCAACTATCCGCAGTCGCTGATGATGTACGACATCGCGGCGCTGCAGAAGATGTATGGCGCCAACTTCAACACCAACAGCGGCAACACGACCTATACCTGGAGCACCACGACCGGCGAGATGTTCCTCAACGGGGCCGGCCAGGGCACGCCCGCCGTCAACAAGATCTTCCTCACCGTCTGGGACGGCGGCGGAACGGACACATATGATTTCTCGAACTACGCGACGAATGTCACTGTCGATCTGCGGCCGGGACAATGGTCGACGGCCGCGACGGCGCAGCTGGCGCTCCTCCATTACGACGGATCGAAGGTCGCCGCCGGCAATGTCGCCAACAGCCTCCTCTACAATGGCGACTTGCGTTCATTGATCGAGAACGCCATTGGCGGATCGGCGAGCGATATTCTCATCGGCAATGTGGCGAACAACGTTCTCGATGGCGGCGCCGGCAATGACCGGTTCACCGGCGATGCCGGCAACGACACGCTGCTCGGCGGCGACGGCACCGATACCGCCGTCTTCAGCGGACTGCGTTCGCAATATCAGGTGAGCCAGCTCGCCGACGGCTCGTTCAGTGTCGCGGACTTGCGCACCGGCTCTCCCGATGGAACTGACATTCTCCGCAATATCGAGCAGTTCCAGTTCAGCGACAAGCTCTACACGCTGGCGGACATATTGACGACCACACCGACACCGCCGACCCCTCCGGTCGACCCGTCGCCGGTCGGGCTCACTCTCACCGGCACGTCCGCCAACAACACGTTGCAGGGCGCCGCCTTGAATGACACTCTCTCCGGTCTCGCGGGCGCCGACACGCTCTATGGCTATGCCGGGGCCGATACGCTCGACGGCGGTACCGGCAACGACAAGCTGTATGGCGGCGACGGCGATGACCTCCTGATCGGCGGCACGGGCGGCGACCGGCTGGACGGCGGCGCGGGTATCGATACCGCGAGCTACGCCAATGCCACGGCCGCGGTGATCGCCAATCTGAGCTCCGCCTCCGCCAACCGGGGCGATGCCTATCAGGACGTCTTTGTCGGCATAGAGAACCTGACCGGCAGCAATTTTGCCGACACGCTCACCGGCAACGGCTCGGCCAATGTTCTGACAGGCGGCGCCGGCGCCGACAAGCTCTATGGCTCTGGCGGCAACGACACGCTGATCGGTGGCGCGGGCGCCGACTACCTCGACGGCGGCACCGGCACGGACACGGTCCTCTTCACCGGCAAATCCACCGACTATAGCTGGGTCAAGAACAGCAACGGCTCCTGGACGGTGACCGATCTCCGCACCGGTTCCCCCGATGGCAAGGACACGCTGGTCGGTATCGAGCTCATGCAATTCAGCGACAGTCTCCTGTCTCCGAGCGCGGCAAGCACCGGTGCCACGAACAAGGCGGCCGGGCCTCATCTGGATCTGCTGCCGTCGCCATCCTTTGACGAACACCCCATGGGCTGGCTCGCCTCGCATGGCTGGTCCGGCACCTGGGACAAGGGCTTCCTCTTCTCCTGATGAAACGAAGCACGGCCGATACACATGTATGACTGGATTCCCATAGACCGCTGGGTCGAATGCGCGGGCCTGGAACGGCCCGGCATCGTATTCGAGATCCGCAATGCCGATGGTCAAATACTGACGACCGTCTGCGAGTCCGAGCTGCCCAAGGCGCCCTTCGACTGGACGGCGCCGCCGCTCGAATTCCGCCCCGTCCCGCAGGCGCCCGCCACCCATTCCACGCCGCTTCCCGGCCCATCCTGATCGCCGCTGTATATTTTGGGCGACATGGAGAAATGGAGCGGCGCCATTAACCGATCATGCAGCCTTGCGCCCTATGATCGCCGGCTGATCGCACTCACTTCGACTCCCGACGGCGACAAGTCGAGACCCCCATGCTCCAGCTGATGGCCCCTCCCGCCTCCGAGTTGCGCCAGGCCTTCTCGCGCTTCAAGAGCACCTTTCTGTGGCTCGCCGTCTTCAGCGGCATCATCAACATTCTCATGCTGACGGGTGCCTTGTTCATGCTCGAGGTCTATGACCGCGTCCTGCCGAGCGGCAGCGTGCCGACCCTGGTGGCGCTCGCCATTCTCGCCTCCGTGCTGTTCGGCGCGCAGGCGCTCCTGGATGTCATCCGGTCGCGCATCCTCGTCCGCGTCGGCAATTCTCTTACCCGCTCGCTCAGCCCGCGGCTGTTCGACACTCTCCTGCATCTTCCGCTGGCCAGGGGAAGCGGCGGCGACGGCCGGCTGTCGCCGCGCGATCTCGACCAGGTCCGCTCCTTCATTTCCGGCGGCGGCTTGCTGTCGCTGTTCGATCTTCCCTGGATACCGGCCTATCTCGTCTTCTGTTTTGCCCTGCATTTCTGGATCGGCGTCACCGTCAGCATCGGCGCCCTCGTTCTGCTCACCCTGACGCTCGTCACCGAAATACTGACGCGCAAACCGGCGGCCGAGGCCACGCTTTCCGCCACCCGGCGCGATGCCTGGACGCAAGCCTGCAAGCAGAATGCCGAGGCCGTCGCGGCGATGGCTATGAAGCAGCCGCTCCTGGCGCGATGGGAAGCCTTGAATCTCCGCTTCCTGAAGGCGCAGGAGCAGACGCACGACATCAGCGGCGGTTTCGGCGCGTTGTCGAAGGCCCTGCGCATGCTGCTGCAGTCGGCCGTGCTCGCTGTCGGTGCCTATCTCGTCATCTACGGCCAGGCAACGGCGGGTATCATCATCGCGGGCTCGATCCTCAGCGCCCGGGCGCTCGCGCCCGTCGAGCTTGCGATCGCGAACTGGCGTGGCTTCCAGGCGGCACGGCAGGGCGCGCGGCGACTCGATCTGGCGCTAGCCGACACGCCGACACACGCTTTGCAGCTTTCCCTGCCCAGACCCAAAGCCAATCTCTCCGTTGAAGGCGCCAGCATTTCCCCACCCGGCACATCTCGCCGCGTGATCGACGATGTGAGCTTCACGCTCCAGGCAGGCACGGCGCTCGGCATCATCGGCCCGAGCGCCTCCGGCAAATCCTCGCTCGCCCGCGCGCTCGTCGGCATCTGGCCCTTGGCCAGCGGCAAGATCTGCCTCGACAGCGCCGCTCTCAAACTCTGGCCATCGCAAACGCTCGGCGACAATATCGGTTACCTGCCTCAGGAAGCCCAGCTCTTCGATGGCACCATGGCGGAGAACATCTCGCGTTTCGCGCCCGAGGCCTCGGCTGAAGATATCATCACGGCGGCGAAGGCCGCTGGCGTGCATGAGATGATATTGGGCTTTGCCGACGGTTATGCGACGCGCATTGGCGAGGGCGGCTTTCTCCTGTCCGCCGGGCAGCGGCAACGGCTGGGACTGGCCCGCGCTCTGTATCGCAATCCCTTTCTTGTGGTTCTCGACGAGCCGAACTCGAATCTCGACTCCGACGGCGAAGAGGCCCTCACCCGCGCCATCATGGACATCCGGGCGCGGTCGGGCATCGCCATCGTCATCGCGCATCGCCCGAACGTTCTCGCCGCGGTCGACAGGCTGCTCGTGCTGGCGGAAGGCAAGATCCAGGCCTTCGGACCCAAGGCCGATGTGCTGCAGCAGGCCCGCCGGCCGGCGCCGGTCGCCATTGCGGGAGGCAGGTCATGACGTCACCGGCTCAGCGCCCGGAAGGCGATCCCTCGATACGCCGGCACATCACGCTTGGCCTCGCGGTCGTCGCTGTTCTGCTGGGCGGGATGGGCAGCTGGGCGGCAGTGAGCAAGCTGGCCGGAGCGGTCATTGCTTCGGGTACGCTCGTCGTCGAGAACAACGTCAAGAAAGTGCAGCACCCGACCGGCGGCGTCGTCAAGGATCTGCGCGTGAAGGAAGGCGACACGGTCACGACGGGCGACCTTCTGATCGCGCTCGACGGCACCCAGGCGCGCGCCAATCTCGACATCATATTGGGCGGCATCGACGAGCTGGCGACCCGGAAGGCCCGCCTCGAAGCGGAGAGCGAGGGAGATGACGAATTCGCTTTCCCGGCGGAGCTCACCGAGCGCGCCCAGGAGCCAGGACTGGCGAAAATCCTCGCCGGCGAGCGGAAGCTGTTCGACTTGCGCAAGGCCGAGCGCATTGGCCAGAAGCGGCTCCTGCGTGAGCGCATCGCCCAGCTCGGCAAGGAAGTCGAGGGGCTCATCGCGCAAGCCGCCGCCAAGGAACAGGAACTGTCGCTGATCGCCAAGGAGCTGGCGGGCACGCAGCAGCTCTACCAGAAGGGCTTGATGACGCTGTCGCGCCTGACCGATATCGAGCGCACCGCGGCGCGCCTCGAGGGTGAGCGGGCCCAGCTCGTTGCCGGCACCGCCGAAGCCAGGGGCAAGATCGCCGAGATGGAGCTGGAGATCATCCAGATCGACCAGAAGCTGCGCGCCGAAGTGGGGGCGCAGCTTGCCGAGCTCCGGACCAGGCTCGCCGAGCTTCAGGAACGCAAGACCGCCGCCCGCGACCAGCTCGACCGACTCGAGATTCGTGCGCCGCAATCCGGTATTGTCCATGAGCTCACCGTGCACACGGTTGGCGGCGTCGTGCAGGCGGCCGAGCCGCTGCTGCTGATCGTTCCGTCTGCCACCGCATTGGCCGTGGACGCCAGAATTGCTCCCCGCGAAGTTGATCGGATTCAGATCGGACAGAAGGTTGCCCTGCGCTTCTCGAGCTTCAATCAGCAGACGACGCCCGAAATCGATGGCCGGCTGGTGCGGATTTCGGCCGATGTGTCGGAGGACGCGCGAACGGGCCTCAGCTACTACACCGCCCGCATCGACATCTCAGCCGATCAGCTCCGCAGGCTGGGCATGGTCAAGCTCCTGCCCGGCATGCCGGTCGAAACCTTCATCGCAACCGAGGAGCGGACCGTGGCTTCCTATATGCTGAAGCCCCTGTCGGATCAGCTGCTGCGGGCCTTCCGCCAGGAATAGTCACTCCCCGGCAATCGCCTCGCCATAATGCTCGACCAGCGGAAACGGCTCATAGAAATGATGCAGCCGCCGCTTCCATTCGAGATAGCGATCCGAGCCGCGGAAACCCTGCGTATGGGCTTCCAGCGTCTCCCATTCGACCAGCAGCAGATATCTGCCGCGCGTCTCGATACAAGGCTTGACCGCGATCCTGATGAAGCCCGGCGTCGCCATGATCAGCGGCAGCGCCTCGCGCATCGCCTGCTCGAATTCGCCTTCGAGCCCTGCCTTCACCTGCAGCACGGCATGTTCGAGGATCATTGCCTGTCTCTCCGCATCTTCGATGGAATGATGTCGCAAACCACTTGACGCTTCCCCAACGTAATATACTCTTTCAACGTTGCCTCCTGATTAGCGCAACAGCCCATTCCGGAAGAGCCCCCATGACGTCCGACAAACCGGCGCCCACCCAACAGCTTGAGGCTGAACCGGGGGAGCCGTCGGATGCACCCGTGCGAAAATGCACGGATGACGCCCAATCCGATTTCGCCCCCAAGGGGTTTGGAGCGGTGTTGGCGCAGGAATACGAGACCATCCGGACGCGCCGAAGGACATTTGGCGTCACCAGCGGCACTGGGACAAAAGAACAAGCAGGTCAGCGACCAGCTGATCTGTTCGGGATCGCGTTGTCGGGCGGAGGAATCCGGTCGTCTTCATTCTGTCTCGGCGCCCTCCAGGCCCTGGATCAATATGGCCTGCTCTGTCGCGCCGACTATCTTTCGACTGTCTCCGGTGGCGGCTACATAGCTGCCAGCATGGTTGCGGCGATGAATACGGGCGCCGAGGACAACACCCGAGAACGATCACCCACAGGATGGACTTTCCCCTTCACCGCCGGCAGCAACTCTGATGTCAGTGACACCAGGCTTGTCGGCCACATAAGAGACAACGGCAAGTTCTTAGCTCCCCACGGGCTTCCCGACATAGGCCTTTCATGCGCAGTGCTGATGCGCGGCCTTGCCGTCAATCTCCTGATGCTGATGGCTGTTCTCTTTCCGCTGGCAACGATCATCATCATCGCGAACCCGACCACCGAAAAGCTGCGGCACAGCATTCTCCTCGATCTGGTTACCCAGTTTGGGCCGGAATCATGGAGCAAGGTTTCCTTTCTGAGCGATCCCTTCATTTTGTCGAAGATGACGGTAATTGTCCTCATCTATTGGCTGATAGGATGGGCTGTTTTTCGTTCTTACAAGGAAAGCGATGCGCTGCGCAAAGCGAGAAAGCGCGCCACGAAAGCAGCTGGTTCAGCGCAAGACCAAGCACCACGAACCCCGCCTCAAGAGCATAGCGGCAAGGGCGCGAAGTTCGGGCGTTTCCTATTTATCGTGCTGCTGGTCGCTCTTGCCATCGAAATTCAACCGCAGATCATCAATGGCCTTCTCGCCTGGGCAGGGACGGACGGCGACGGCGGGAGCTGGTTCGACACCATCGTCGCTTTAGCGATCGCCGCAGGCTCGATCATCATTCCAACCGCCGCATTCGAGTCAAAACTGGTCGCGTGGATCGAGCAAGCCACGAGTTCCTCCAAATGGGGCGTATGGCTGCAAGCTCTTCTGGCCCGCGCCGCATTTTACGCCTTGGGCCTGGCTCTGCCTTTGGTCATCTATGGGCTTTTTCTTGTTCTCGTCATCATGGGTATCAAACTCTCCACGGTGGAGGGAAACCAATATCCCTTCAGCCCCAGCGCTCTCGTGACACCGGACTGGGGCCTGACAAAACTCCTGGGGCTCACGCTTGCCCTTCTTCTCTGCCTATGGTTCGGATCCATTATTCGCTCGCGCTATGGCCGGTTGCAAACGATCTGGAGAAGCCTTGAAATCGATGCCGAGGTTATTCTCGTCGTTCTATTGACGGCCTTGCTATTGGCCGCTTCGGCATACGCAACACGTGCAGGCGCAAGTGAGCAGGAATGGATCGTTCTCTCCAATTACGTACTCCTGACCGCGATTGTTCTGGTCATCGCCGTGAATTTCACCGAGAACGCCAACGGGCTGCACAGGCTCTATCGGGACCGGCTGCGGCACACTTTCGACCTTAAGCAAACTGTCCTGCATGAGCTGAACGATCGCTGCCCTTATCTCCTGATAAACGGCACCCTGAATGTCAGACGCCCCCGAAAGAAAAGGAAATCCCGGCAGGCTGACGCACAAGCGCAAGCCGAGACTCCCGATGAATTTTCAGCGGACCCGGCAAAGCGAGGACGGAACGCCGAGTTCTTCCTATTGTCGCGACACTTCATCGGCAGTGACGCGACCGGCTACGCATGTTCGCGCGAGTTGAACAAGCAGCAGCCGGAACTGGATCTTGCCGCCGCGGTTGCGATATCGGGCGCCGCCGTTTCCTCGAGCATGGGTCGAATAGGCATAGGCCTGTTGGGGCCGACGCTGGCTCTGCTCAATCTCCGGCTGGGTTACTGGCTGCGCAATCCCAAAAAACTCGATCCCGATCAATTGGGATGGGAGGAGATATTTCGCCGTTATCTGTTCGACGAGGCTTTCGGCCGTCTCCACTCCGGCAGCCCGCGGATCTATATCACCGATGGCGGACATATCGACAATATCGGCCTCTACCAGCTGTTGAAGCGGCGCTGCCAATTCATCATTGTCATCGACGCCGAGGCCGATCCGGGCATGAATTTCAGCGCCTTTGCCGACGTCCAGCGCTTCGCGCGCATTGACGCGGGTGTGCTCATCTCCCTCGACTGGCGTCCCATGAGAGCGGCGACCCTGGCACGTTTGGACAATCGCACCGCATCCCCGGCACATGATGCGCACAAGCTGCATTTCGCCGCCGGCCATATTCTCTACAAAGATGGATCAAAGGGTATGCTGCTGTATGTGAAGGCCACCGTGACCGGCGACGAGCCCGATTACATCCTCGATTATGAACGGCGTCATCCAACCTTCCCGCACGAATCCACAAGCGACCAGTTCTTCTCGGAAGAACAGATGGAAGCCTACCGGGCCCTGGGATTTCATGCCATGCGTGTCGCGCTTGACCAGCCTCCGCCGATCGAAGAGGACGCCGCCGCCGCCGAGAGGGAGCGCGACCGCCTCGTGAAGGAGCTCAGGGACAGCTGCAGGCCGATCCCAGCCTGATTCCTGCCGTTGCTTACCCACTCACACCACCGTCCAGCGGCGCTGCTCTTCCTCATAGACATTGAGCTCGCCAAGCGAAATGTCGAACCAGGCGCCGTTGAGGGTGAGCTCGCCCTTCGATTCGCGCACCCGCACCCACGGAAAGGTGCGCAAGTTTGCCAGCGAATGCTCGACGGACGCCTGCTCGATCAAGGTCAGCCGCTGCGCCGGGGTGAGCTTCTCATCCGGCTCGACGATCGCCGCGACGTCGCGCACACCGGCGAGCCATTTGCCGATGAAGTCGCCGGTGCTCAACGGATCGCCCGGCTCGCTGATCGCCTTGATGCCGCCGCAGCGGCCATGGCCCATGATGACGATGTGCTTGACGCCCAGTTGCAGCACGGCGAATTCGAGCGCCGCGCTGGTCGAATGATGACGCCCGTCCGGGGCATAGGGCGGCACCAGGTTGGCGACATTGCGCACGACGAAGATTTCGCCGGGCCCGGCGTCAAAGATCGTCTCAGGCGCGGCGCGCGAGTCGCAGCAAGCGATCATCATGACCGTCGGCTTCTGCTGACCCTCACCGAGACGCCGGTAGCGCTCCGCCTCTGAGGCGTAGCGTCCGGCGCGGAAGCTCGCATAGCCGTCGAGTAACCGTTGCGGGAAGTTGATGCTCATTCCGCCGCCTCCGCTTTATGGACTGAAAGATCGACAAGTTTTGCCGCCGGCAGGTTTCCGGCCCCTGGCTGCTCGTCCCAATGCCGGTAGGTCTGGACGCCGCCCGTCTCGCGCACCCGCTTGAGGAGATCGAGATCGAGCTTGGCGGTCACCCATTGCGGCTTGTCGAGCTCGCCCAGCGCGATGACGCCGCCCGGCGGAAAACCCTGGTCGGAGGGCGCGAAGATGCCGGCGGCGCCACAATTGTTCTCGACCGCCGTGCAGAAGGGCACCGGCCCCACCGTCGGCGAATGCACCGTATAGACCTGGTTTTCGAGCGCCCGCGCCATGGCGCCGGTGCGCACCCGCCAATAACCATGCTCGCTCTCGGTATTGGAGGGCGCCAGGATCACATCGGCGCCTGCCTCGGCGAGCGCCCGCGACAGCAGCGGAAACTCGATGTCATAGCAGATCACGAGACCGATCCGCGCCGGCCCGATGTCGAAGACGGTGAGCTCGCGCCCGGCCGCGATTTTCCACGGATCGCGCTCCCAGGGCGTCATCATCAGCTTGGCATAGCGGCCCATCCGGCCCGACGGCCCGAAGAACCGCGCCACATTGAGGGTCGAGCCATCGGCCTGGCGCTCGGGCGCGCTCGCCGCGACGATCGCCACGCCGAACCGGCGGGCCAGTTTTTCATGCACGCGGTCGGCCTCGGGTAGAAGCTGCGATACCGCATCGATCGAGCGCCGCAGGTCGTGACCCGTATCCGGGCCGTCGAGCGACACCAGCTCCATCGACGCATATTCCGGGAAGACCAGCAGCTCAGCGCCCTGCCCCACAGCCTCGCCGACCCAACGCTCGAGCTTCGCCTCATAGGCGGCGAAGGACGATAAGGCATCGAGCGGATATTGCGCCGCGGCAATGGTCAGGCTTCGGCTCATAGATCCCTCATCCAGAACTGCAGGGTCTGCTCAGTCTCGGCCGTATTGCCGATCTCGGTCCAGCGATAGGTCGTAACCAGTCCTCTTACAGGCCGGTATTGTCTTTTTGTCCAGAAGGCATCGAGCGGCCGGTAATCCGGTGGCCGGCGTGTATCGTCCTCGGCCCGCACCACCGCGCAGAAGGTCGAGCGGGTGAGCCCCAGCCGGCGCGCCTGCGCTTCCCTGGCGTCGAAGAAGGCATGCCCCAGACCCCGGCCGCGATAGCTGGCTTCGAGGACGGATTCGGCGCAATAGAAGATCGTCGCGATGTCGAGGCCCTGGGCCGCGAAGGGCGCCTTGAACTCGTCATGCTCGGCGACAAGCGGCAGGCCGGTCGAGGCGCCGACGATTTTGTCCCCGTCCCGCGCCACCACGATGACGGCGCCCGGCGCTTGCGCCAGTTTGGTCAGGTAGCGCCGCTCATAATCGAGCGAGCCTTCATAAAGATAGGGATAGGAGCGGAACACCTCGATCCGCAAGCCTGCCACGGCGTCAAGGCCCTGGCTGAGCTTCTCGCCCGTCAATATTTCGGTGGTGATCCCGCTCATCCTGGGGGCGAGCTAAAGCAAAAGCGCGGCTGCTGCAAGCAACACCCGCGCCCTGCACAATCCTGCCCCTCATTCCGCGAGCGTTACGCGAACCTGCCGCGAAACGAGGGCTCTCTTGAAGTCCTGATCATCATCGCCGCTCTTCACGACAGGCTGATGTCAGTTTCCACACAATCCATTTCGAATCTGATTTCAACGACTTGCACGGGTCGCTTGAATCAGATCCTCAGCCGCCGATCGGCCCCCCGCCCTCGCGCGTGATCGCCACGATCGACGGCCGCGGCGGCATCTTGTCGTTGAAGTCGGGCCAGCGTGTGGTGAGCTTCTCGATCGTTTCCGATCCCTCCGCCGGATGTTGCACCGACACAAACATCGTGGTGCCGTCTGGCGTGAAGGCCGGGCCCGTCGCTTCCGCATCGGTCGGGCAGCAGAACAGCGCCTTCGGCAATGCCCGCGCCGGACCATCCGTATCGACGGCGAAGATGCCGTCGGCGAGATCGAAATCGTTCATGCCGTCGGTCGCCACGAACATGCGGCCCTTGGGATCGAAGGCGATGTTGTCGGGCGTCATGAAGAAACCGTCGGCGGTCGTCTCGGGATGGAATTTGGCGCCGGTCTCCGGCTTCGAGGGATCGCCACACAAAATGAGGATGTCCCACTTGTACTGCGCCGCCGTGTGGTCGGCCTCCTTGCCCTCGCCCGGCGGGATCATCTCGATGATATGGCCCCATTTGTTTTCGGGCCGCGGATTGGCGGCATCGACCTTCTCAGGCTTGCGCTTGGCCGACTTGGTCAGCACCGCATAGACACGGCCCGACACCGGATTGGTCTCGAAATCCTCCGGCCGGTCCATGCCGGTGGCGCCGAGCTTGTCGGCGGCGAGCTGCGTCTTGATCAGCACCTCGCCCTGGTCGGCGAAGCCGTTCTCCGCCGTGAGCGGTCCCTTGCCATGAACCAGCGGCAGCCAGTTGAGCGTGCCGTCGGCCTCGAATTTGGCGACCGACAGCTCGCCTTCGTCGAGGATGCCGATATTGGCCTTGCGGTCAGCGGCGTTGAAGGGCTTGGCCGAGACGAAGCGGTAGAGATATTCCTGGTGATCGTCATCGCCCATATAGACGGCGACACGGCCATCCTTGTTGACGACGACGGTGGCGCCCTCATGGCCCATGCGGCCGAGCGCCGTGCGCTTCACCGGCGTCGAGCCCGCCTCATAGGGGTCGATCTCGACCACCCATTGGAAGCGGTTCACCTCATTGGGCTCCTTCTCGATATTGAAGCGGTCGTCGAAGCGGGCGAAGCCGTAATAATCGGCCGGTTCATAGCCGATGCGCTCCATCAGCTCCTGGTTGGGCGTCTTGGCCGCATCGCCGCCGAAGAACTCATAGGCGAATTCCTCGCAGGTCAGGATCGTGCCCCAGGGCGTGTAGCCGCCACCGCAATTGGCCATCGTGCCCTTGACCTTGGCGCCGGTCGGATCGGCCGCCGTCTTGAGCTGGGCGTGGCCCGCCGCCGGGCCGGCGATCGCCATCTCGGTCTCCACCGTGATGCGCCGGTTGAGGGGTGAGTTGGCGACCAGCGACCACTTGCCGTCCTTCTTCTCGATCTCGGCGACGCTGTGGCCCATCGCCGATTTGCAGATCTCGACCAGCTCGGCCGTCATCGCCTTGCCGAGCGTCTCGTCGTCCTTGGCGATGAAGCCCGGCACCATGATATGCGGATTGGGATATTCGTGATTGACGCAGAGCAGCCCGCGCTCCGAGGATGCCGAGCCGAAGGGCATCGGCAGATAGCCGACGAAGTCGTTGTTGTAGCCGAACTGGCGGGCCTGCGTATTGCCCGACTGCTGGGCCGGGTCGAAATCGGTCGCATCCGCGGTAAGCTTGTCGCCCCAGCGCAGCAGCACCTCGGCCGTGTAGCCCGGCGCCACGTGATGCGTCTGGTCATAGACGCGCTTGAGCTCGGTGAAGGTGAGCGAGGACTGGGTGCCGCCGGCGATCGCCTCGCCACCGAAAATCGAGCCGGTGAAGCCCGGCGCGATGGCCGTGGCGGCGGCAATGGCGGCGCCGCCTCTGAGCATGTCGCGGCGTGACAGGCGCTCGCCGAGCACGCTGCGGAAATTGGGGGACGATGATTTGGAACGGATGCTGTCGGGGTCGTGGCGAGTCATCTGCGCCTCCTGGGTTTGCTTGCCTTGGGGCTCGCAAACTCAGGCGCGAAGATGAACGCTGAATGACGGTTCCGACTCTATTTCAAGGGCTTAGAACAATCCCTTGAATCACTTTCCCAAGACTTGCTGCGTCCAGTCCTTGAGATTGTAGTGCGTCGAGACGCGTGTGATCTTGCCGCTCTTGATCTCGAAGAAGGCGCCGACGCGCAATTTATAGGTCTGGCCCTTGGCCTTGGGCAGGCCCGGATCGGTCGTGAGATACTTGCCCTTGAGGTCGAACTCGGCGGCGGCATGCGCGCCCGCCGTATCGGTCATCACCACGATGTTGGACAGCGTCTCCTTGTAGCTCTTGTTCATATGGGTGAGGAATTCCTTGAACAGCACCTTGCCTTTGCGGCGCTCGCCCTGGCTCACCTCATGGACGAAGCTGGTGGCGAGGCAGGACAGCATACCGTCGACATCCTGGTTATTGAAGGCGGCGTAATAGGTCTGGACGAGCTTGCGGGTCTGGGCGGCAGTCACTTGGGTCTCCTTGATAGCTGACTGGAGGCCGGTTTAGCCGGGACGCTTCTTCAGGGCAACGTTATGCCGAAGGTCTGGCGGAACCCCTCGACGCCCTGCGGCGTGAAAGAGACGGCGCGGCTGTCGCGGCCGCGTTTGATCCAGCCGAGATCGAGACAGCGCTGGCACAGTCCGGCGCCGAGCCGGCCGGCCAGGTGTGAGCGCCTTTCGCTCCAGTCGAGGCAGGTGCGGCAGAGCGGCCGGGTGTTCTTGGGCTCATCGAGATCAAGGCCGAAATCGCGGAAGAAGCGATGCCCTTCCTCGGTGACGGCGGCGGCCCCGTCGGAGATCACGATGAACTGCCGGGTGCTCAGTCGGTCGGCGAGCGTGACGGCGAGCCAGCCGGCCAGATGATCGTAGCAGGTGCGTGCCGTCCGCATGGCCTGATCCTTGGGGCCGGTCGGGCGATAGCGCCGGGGGCCATTGGCGGCGACGATCATCAGGGCTTCCATCGCGGTCGCGATCTCGGGCGAGGCCAGCCGGAAATAATGATGCCGGCCCTGCTTCTCGAGCGCGATGAGACGGGCCTCGGTGAGCTTGGCCAGATGCCCGCTGGTCGTCTGGGCGCTCACTCCGGCATGCCAGGCGAGTTCCCCGGCTGTCAGCGCCCGCCCATCGGCGAGCGCCTGCAGGATATTGGCCCGTGCCGGATCACCGATCAGGGCCGCCACTTCGGCAAGGCTGTTGCCGGAAACGATATTGGTCATGGCGCCGACTATACGCCCCGGCCCCCTCTGGGTCAGCCGCGAATGCTTCGGCCGCGGCCGAAGTGTTCGCGAGCGACGTCCTGCGTGACCCATGTCACAGATCAGGGCGATCTCACGAGATTAGGATGACCGCCATGACCGCTCCCCGCTCGCTTCCCACCGAACTCCTGCTGCTGGCGCTCCTCGCCACGCTCTGGGGCGCCTCCTATACCTTCATCAAGCTCGGTGTCGCCACCATTCCGCCGGTCACCTTCATCGCCGCGCGCACATTGATTGCCGCTCTCATTCTGCTCGCGGTGCTGCGCCTGCGCGGCTTGCGCCTGCCGCACGACCGCACGACCTGGAAACGTTTCGCCATCCAGGCGGCGCTCAACAGCGTGATGCCCTTCACTCTCATCGCCTGGGCCGAGCTCACCATCGATGCCGGCCTCGCCGCCATTCTCAATTCAACGACACCGATCTTCACTTTCCTGCTGACTATTCTTATCACCCGGCATGAGCCGACCAGCCTGCGCAAATTGTTCGGTGTCCTGGCCGGCATCATCGGCATCTGCCTGATCATCGGCGTCGAGGCGCTGAACGGAATAGGCCGCGAACTCATGGCTCAGCTCGCCATGCTGATCGCCACGGTGAGCTATGCCGGCGCCGCCATCTTCGGGCGCAATTTCAAGGATCTCGATCCGATGATGCCGGCGGCGGGTTCGATGCTCTGCGGCGCGGCCCTCCTCATTCCCCTGAGCCTCGTCGTCGATCAACCCTGGACGCTGTCGCCGTCGACGAGCTCGCTCATGGCGCTCCTCGCTCTTGCCGTATTCTCGACCGCGCTCGCCTTCTGCATCTTCTTCCGGCTGGTGAACACGCTGGGTTCGGTCGGCACCACGGCGCAGGCCTATCTGCGCGTGCCGATCGGTGTCGCGATCGGCGCGCTGTTCCTGGGCGAGCGCCTCACCGACACGGCCTGGATCGGACTTGTCTGTGTGGTGGCCGGGGTCGCCGCTATGACCATCCCGCCCCGCAAACGGGAGGCCTCCGTCACTTCTTGATCGGCGGCGGAGCCGGCTTCGGCCGGCTCGCCGCGGCGTCTTCCTGCAAGTGGAAGCGATGCAGCGTGCGGTGGAAGACCGGCAGCAAAGCGAGGCCGGCAATGCCGAAGACAAAAATGCCGGAAAAAATCGCATAGAGCCCGGCGAAGATCTTGCCGCCGGTGGTGGCGAGGGTGCCGATCGGGCCCATGCCGGACAGGATCATTGCCGCATTGACGAAGGCATCGACGGTGCACATGCCCTCGAAGCCCATATAGCCGGCCATGCCGAGAATGAGCCAGACGACGATGAGGCCGAAGCTCCACAGGATATTGCGCGCCTGACGCCGGAAGAAGACGCGCCGCGAGGCAAGCGGATGAGCCTTGGGCTCGAAATGATAGAGCTGATCCACCCTTATGTGGTGGCATGGACGGGTGGTGACGTCAATCTCAGGCCGTGGCACATTACCGCGATGTCACGCGCCTTGGCCGCCCCGGAAGACCGCGTCATCCGCAGCCTTGCCTATGACGGCGAGGCCGGACAATGGGAGATGCTGCGTTGCGCGCCGCATCCGGCGCTCAATTCCCACGTCATCGACTATTCCGGCTATCGCGAGACGCAAGGCGCGGAGATCTGGCGGCGGGAGTTGCCCTGTAGCTTCGTGCCCCTTATCATCAACTTCGGCCCGGCCTTCCATTTCCGCGGCGACCCGCGAAATCCCGACACTCAGACGAGCTTCACCGCCGGCGTCTATACGCGACCGGTGATCGTCGGCTCGAAGGGCGCCGCCTTCTGCCTGCAGGTGAATTTCACCCCGCTCGGCGCCTGGCGCTTCTTCCGCCTGGCGCAGTCGGAACTGGAAAGCCGCACCGTGTCGTTCGACGATATTCTGGGCGCGCAAGGCCGGCTTTTCGTCGCTGAGCTCTATGATGCTCCGGGCTGGCCCGAGCGTTTCGCACTGCTCGACGAATTTCTGAGTCGCCGCATTCACGAAGCGCGCGAGCCCAACGCCAATGTGAGCGAAGTCTGGCAGGCGCTGTCGGCAAGCCACGGCGCCGCCTCGATCACGGCCCTTGCCGAAACCGCCGGCATCAGCCGCCGCCATCTCGCCAAGCTTTTCCGCGCCGAGATCGGCGCCACGCCGAAGACCATGGCGCGTATCCTGCGCTTCGAGCATGCGCGGAACCTTGCCCATCACGTGCCGCGCCTCGGCTGGGCCGATCTCGCTTATGAGGCCGGATACGCCGACCAGGCCCATCTCGCCCGCGAATTCAAGGAATTGTCGGGCCTCACGCCCCAGGAACTGCTGCGCCGGGACCGTGTCGAGACCGGTATTCTTGAGCAGTAAAATAGGCTCTAAACACTCCTATCCAGCCCGAATCTCTTGATTCGATTCCGTTTGTTCAACAAGGAGCCGCCGTGACCCGTTTCCTGATCGAGGGGCGCCACCCGATCTCAGGCGCGATCGAGCCCAAAGGCAGCAAGAATGCCGCGCTGCCGATCATCGCCGCCACCCTTCTCACCGACGAGGCGGTCACTCTGACCCGTCTGCCCGACATCGCCGATGTGCGTGTGATGGCCAATCTGCTGCAGGATATGGGCGCCAGCGTCACCGCGATTACCGACAATCGCTGCACCTTCCAGGCGGCGAAGCTGCGCCATTCGGCGCCCCACCGCGCGCTGGCGCAGGCCATCCGCGCCTCCTTCTTGCTGGCCGGCCCCCTGCTCGCCCGCACCGGCAGCGCGACCTTGCCGCGTCCCGGTGGCGACCGCATCGGCCGGCGCCCGCTTGACGCCCATATCCTCGCCTTCCAGGAAATGGGAGTCGAGGTCGACATCACGCCCGACAGCTATTGCCTGACCGCCCCCAAGGGTCTCAAGCCCGCCGACATCTTCCTGGTCGAGATGAGCGTGATGGCGACCGAGAACATCGTCATGGCGGCGGTGCTGACGCCAGGCACCACCCATATCCACAACGCCGCCAGCGAGCCGCATATCCAGGATCTGTGCCGCCTGCTCATCGCCATGGGCGCCCGCATCGACGGCGTCGGCTCCAATGTGCTGACCATCGAGGGCGTCACGTCGCTGCATGGCGCCACCCATGAGATCGGGCCGGATTATCTGGAGGTCGGCAGCTTCATCGGCCTGGCCGCCGCCACCGGCGGTGATCTCCTCATCCGCAATTGCCGCCCGCGTGAGCACCGCATGACGGCCATCGCCTTTGGCCGGCTCGGCATCGAATGGGAAGTGCGCGGCGAGGACATCTATCTGCCGCGCCACCCGAAGCTCGAAATCCGCGAGGACATGCATGGCGCTTTGACCAAGATCGATGACGGTCCCTGGCCGGCCTTCCCGGCCGATCTCGTGTCGATCGCGCTGGTTGTCGCCACCCAGGCCGCCGGCACCATCCTCATCCATGAGAAGATGTTCGAGAGCCGCCTGTTCTGGGTCGACAAGCTGATCTCCATGGGCGCCCGCATCATCTTGTGCGATCCGCACCGCGCCGTCGTGGTTGGCCGCTCGCCGCTCTTCGCCCAGCGCCTGTCGAGCCCCGACATCCGCGCCGGCATGGCGCTGGTCATCGCCGCCCTCTGTGCCGAAGGCCAGAGTGAGATCCAGAATGTCGAGCAGATAGACCGCGGTTATGAAAGGCTCGACGAACGCTTGCGGGCCTTGGGCGCCAGGATCGAACGGGCAGACTGACCCACAAATTTGGCGATCAGCCATTCTTCCAGCGCCCGCGCCGCCGGCGCCTGCTCGGTCTCGGGTGGCGCGATCAGATAATAGGGATAGGCCGCCGGCACGGAGAGCCGGAACGGCCTGACGAGCCGCCGGCTGGCGAGATCGTCGCGCACCGTTGCGAGATCGCCCATCGCCACGCCATAACCGGCGCGTGCCGCTTCGAGCGAGAGATGCGCGCTGTCGAAATAGACGCCGCGCACCGAGCCCGTCGCCAAGAGCCCGGCCGCCGCGAACCAGCGCGACCACGCTTCATCCGTATATTCGTGGAGCAGCGTGTGGCCGAGGAGATCATGGGGCTTCTTGAGCCCCGGCTTGCGCCGCTTCAGCACCGGGCTGCAGACCGGGAAGAACTCGGCATGGCCGAGACGCACCACGCGTTTACCCGGATGTTCGGCGCTGCCATAGGCGATCGCCAGATCGGCGCGATCCGCCATCTTGGGATGGCGCCAGTACTCAGTCAGAACATGCACCGCGACATTCGAGTGCAGTGAGAGAAACTCACCGAGACGCGGCACCAGCCAGTTCGCGGCGAGTCCCGGCACGCAGGAGAGTGTGATCTCGCCTTCGATCTCGCCGCTTTTGATGGCGCTCGCCGCGCGCGTCAGGCGCTCGAAGGAGTCATGCACCGCCGCCAGGAGTTGCGCTCCTGCTGGCGTCAGTCCCATCGGCCGCTGGCTGCGGTCGAAGAGCGGGCTCGCCAGTTGTTCCTCCAACGCCCGGATCTGATGCGAGACGGCGCCATGCGTCACCGCCAGCTCCTCGGCGGCACGCACCAGATTGCGATGCCGCGCCGCCGCCTCGAAGGCGCGCAGCGCATTGAGCGGCAGGCGGTTGCGCGAAATCGAGGGCGGCATGGGCTGGCTCACTGTGAACTAAACTCACATTAGTTCAGAAGTTTTCTCGTTTTGCAATGCGGCATCCCGGTGAGACGATAGCTCCGTCAACGGATAAAAAAAGATGGAGGACGCGAGATGAGTGGTGCGAATGGCGCCGTGGCCTGGGGTGTGTCGGCGCAGACCGGCGAGTTGACCGATGTGCTGCTCGGCAAGCCCGATCATTTCCGCTGGGTGCCGCTCAATTCGATCTCGGCCGTCACCTTCGCCAATCAGGAGCAGATGGGCCATCGCTTCGACCAGCAGAAGGCCATGCATCAGCATCGCCTGATGGTCGATGCCTATGAGAAGGCCGGCGTGCGCTGCCATTTCGCCGAAGCGGACGAAGGCTTGCCCTCGAGTGTCTTCACGCGCGATTCGAGCTTCATGACCCCCTGGGGCGCCGTCATCACGTCGATCCAGACGCCGCCGCGCCGGCGCGATTACGCGGTCGCTTCCGAATTCTACCGCAAGGCCGGCATCCCGATCTGGAAATGGGTGACCGCCGGCCATTTCGAAGGCGGCGACTTCGTCATCCTGAAGCCCGGCGTGGCGCTGCTCGGCTGGTCGGGCGACCGCTCGACCAGGGAAGGCGCCGAGCAGGTCGCCGGCTGGCTGCGCGAAAAATCCTGGGAAGTCCAGATCGTGCCGATCCCACCGCAATTCGTGCATATGGATGCGGTGGTGGTGATGCTCGAGAAAGGCGTGGCGCTTGTCTGCGAGGATGCCCTGCCGCCCTATGGCCTCGATTACCTCAAGATGAAACATGGCATCGAGGTGATCAAAGTCGCCTATGCCGATTGCGTCAAGCTCGGCGGCAATGTCGTGAGCCTCGGCAAGAAGCGCGTCCTGTCGATGAGCCACAATGTGAATGTGAATCGTCAACTGAGGGAGGCGGGCTTCGAGGTCACCGCCGTCGATTACGAGATGTTCGCGCTCGGCGGCGGCGGCGTGCATTGCTCCTGCCATGAGCTGCGCCGCAATCCGGACTGAGACTGCAATAATCAAAATATAACTGGGGAGGATGGAATGCAGACGATCATGACGAACCGACGCCAGATCCTGGCCGGCATGTCGGCCTTTGCCGCGGCGGGGCTTCTCAACGGAATGCCCTCTGCCCGCGCCCAGGCGCCGCGCAAGGGCGGCAAATTCAGATACGCCATTGTCGGCGCGTCGATCTCGGACGCGTTCGACCCGTCGACCTTCGCCGATATCGCGCCCGGCATGATGAGCTGGCAGAGCCGCAGCAATCTGGTCGAGCTCGGGCCTGACCTCACGCTCAAGCCCGAATTGGCCGAAAGCTTCGAAGGCACCGACCAGGCGCGCAAATGGATATTCAAGCTGCGCAAGGGTGTCGAATTCCACAATGGCAAGACGCTCTCCCCCGAGGACGTGATCTTCTCGCTCGGCCTCCATACCCGGCCCGATTCAAAATCCTCGATCAAGCCGACGCTCGACGGCATCGCCGACATGAAGGCGGACGGCCAGGACACGCTCATCATCACGCTGAAAGAGCCGAATGCCGACTTCCCCTTCGCACTCGCCGACTATCACGCCCAGATCCTGCCCGCCGGCACCACCAATTTCAACGACGGCATCGGCACCGGCCCTTATGTGATGAAGACCTTCGATCCGGGTGTGCGCTGCACCGGCACCCGCTTCGCCAACTACTGGAAGGAAGGCCATGGCAATTTCGACGAGGTCGAGTGCCTGGCGATCTCCGATAGCACCGCGCGCATGAACGCTCTGTCGACAGGTGATCTCGATGCGGTGATGTTCGTCGATCTCAAGACGCTGAGCCTCATCGAGCGCAATCCCGCCATCAAGGTCATCAAGGTGCAGAGCGGTGCCCATATGACTTTGCCGATGCACGCCAATGTGGCGCCCTTCGACAACAACGATGTTCGTCTCGCCCTCAAATATGCGCTCGACCGCCAGGAGCTCGTCGACAAGCTGCTGCGCGGCAATGGCGTCGTCGGCAATGATCATCCGATCCCGCCGTCGAGCCCCTATTACGCCGCCGATATTCCGCAGCGCGCCTATGATCCCGACAAGACGCGTTTTCACCTGAAGAAGGCCGGGCTCGACAAGCTCACCGTCCAGCTCAGCGCCTCCAATGTCATCCTCGATATCGGATCGGACACCGCCGCGCTCTATCGTGAAAGCGCCGCCAAGGCCGGCATCGACATCGAGACCGTGCAGGAGCCGGCCGACAGCTATTGGTCGAATGTCTGGCAGAAGAAGCCCTTCTGCGCGAGCTACTTCGGCGCCAGGCCGACGCCTGACGGCATCTTCTCGCTGGCTTACGGCACCAAGGCGCCGTGGAACGAAAGCTTCTGGTCGAACGCCCGTTTCGATGAATTGATGAAGCAGGGCCGCGCCGAGCTCGATGAGGCCAAGCGCAAGGCGATCTATGGCGAGATGCAGCGCATCCTCAACGAGGAAGGCTCCACCATCGTCCCGCTTTTCCCGGCGGTGATCGACGCCACTTCCGACAAGATCGCCACCGGCACGGTCGCCGGCAATCTCAATATGGATGGCGGCCGCGCCGCCGACCGCTGGTGGTTCGCCTAACGCCATCGGCGATCTCGTCCGCATCCCCTCACCATTCTTGCCGTCGTCATGCGTCGAGATGCTTGACGACGGCCGGCAAGGCGGTTAGCTTTCCCTCATTGCCGGAACGATCCGGCAAACGAGCGCAGCCAATGCGACGAGCCAATAGGGAGACGCCAGCATGCGAATTCGCCTGCCCACCGCCGGAGCCGTTGTCCTAGCTTTCCTGCTATCCAATTTTGTTGCCGCGAAGCTTCCCTATGCCGCCGAGGAAGAGGCGGCCCCGGGCTTCCAGGCCGTGGCGGACAAGAACCTGCCGACCGGCGGCACGCTGCGCGTCTATCTCGATTACGACACCGTCGCCGCCGCGGGCCTCGACCCGCGCGTCGCCACGACGGCGCGCTCATGGACGCTCATGGGTCTCTCCTATGAAACGCTGGTGAAGGTCGATGAGAAATTCGGCTTCGTCCCTGGCCTCGCCAAATCCTGGAAGATCGTCAGCCCGACCGAATATGTGTTCGATCTTCGCGCCGATGCGGTCTTCTCGAATGGTCGGCCGATGACCGCGGAAGACGTCAAAGGCAGCATCGAGATGCTGCAGGAAAGCAAATCATCCTGGGCGCTGCAGCTCGGCCCGATCACCTCGGTCGACATCACCGGTCCGCATCAGGTGACGATCCGCCTTTCGACCCCCTACACCGCTCTTCTCGGCGCTCTCGCCAATACGCCGGCGGCTATCCTCCCGGTCAAGGAAGCCCGCGCCGGCACCCTCGATCTCAGCAAGCAGATGGTGGGCACCGGTCCTTATGTCGCGACCGCCCATGTCCAGGACGAATCCTGGACCTTCACCAAGAATCCGCATCATCCCGACGCGGCGAAGATCGGCATCGACACCATCGACATCGAGATCGTGGCCGATGAAGCCAACCGCTTGGCGGCGATCCGCGACGGCAGCGCGCATTATGCCTTCTTCAACAATGCCGACGCGCTCGATCTTCTCGCCGGCTCGCCCCAGGCGCGCGTCGTCAAGCAGCAGAATACCGACTTCTACTATCTGATCCTCAATTCGAAGAATCCGGCCTCGCCCTTGCGCGACGAGCGCGTGCGGCTTGCCGTCAACGCCGCGATCGACCGGGTTCAGCTCTCCGATCTGGCGCTCGCCGGACTGGGCCTCACGACGGGTGTGACGCCGGTCACTTTGCCGGGCGCCTGCGATCCCGCCAAGCTGCCCTCGGCGACGCTCAGCGATGACGAGATCAGCAAGCTTCTCACCGATGCCGGGGCGACGAATATCAAGCTCAGCCTGACGACCTGGAATGAGGAAAGCGCGCCGGCGCAGATCGCCCAGATCATCCAGCAGCAGCTGCAGCGTTTCGGCATCACGCTCGACATCAAGGTCGTCGACGATCCGGCCTACATCGCGGAGTTCTATGGCTCGGACCAGCCCGCGACGGCCGATATCGGCGTCAGCTGGTATGCCGGATATGGCGATGCGGCCATGGTCTCGCGCTGGTGGAACACCGAGCAGGCCACCTTCACCGCCCGCTACATGACCGGATCGCCGGAGCTCAACGCGCTGGTCATCAAGGCCAGCCAGGAGCCGCAAGGGTCATCGCGCGATCAGGTGCTGACCGAGCTCTGCGCCGCGGTCGACAAGGGGGCCGAGCAGATTCCACTGATGACCCGCCCCGGCGTCATCGCCTATCGCACCGACAAGGTGAGCCCGACCATCAACACCAATGAAGGCTATGGCAATCTGCTGCGCTACGTCACCGATTTCCGGCTGACGGGAGCGAAATAACGATGCGCATCCTGCGCTGGCTGCCGGGACGCCTTCTCAGCGCGGTCATCGTTCTCCTGGGCGCCTCCCTCCTCATCTTCGCGGCGGGACGGAGCCTGCCCGGAGACTATGCCAGCACCGTGCTCGGGCCGTTGACCAGCGATGAGGCGCGGGTCGAGCTGCGCGAGAGCTTCGGCTTCGACCGCAGCGTGCCGGAGCAATATGTCCTCTGGCTACGCAATGCGCTGACCGGTGATTTCGGCCTGTCTCTGGCGAGCCAGCGTCCGGTCCAGGAAGAAATCGCCTCGCGTCTCCCGATCACCGCCCTCCTCGCCGCGATGGGCATGGTGCTCACTATCGCCATCGGCGTGCCGCTCGGCGTCTATGCCGGCTGCCATGTTGCCGATGGACGCCGCAGCGCCGCGACGCGAATCGTCAGCACGATCGGCATCAGCCTGCCGGAATTCGTCGTCGGCTCGGTCGTGGTGTTCCTTTTCTCCCGTTTCGATTTCGGCCTCACCGTCGGGACCTTCGTGTCCCCGGCGGAGGATTTCGGCGCCGGCATCGTCTCGCTGCTCCTTCCGGCGCTGGTGATGGCGATCCCCTGCATCGCCGCCACCGCGCGGGCGACGCGCAATGCCGTGATCGACGTCCTGGTCGAACCGCATATCGCCGCCGCCATCGCGCGCGGCGAAACGCCGGGCTTCATCGTTCGGCATCATGTGCTGCGCAACGCCCTCATTCCGGTCCTCACCCTCACCGCGGTCATCATGGCCTATCTCCTCGGCGGCGCCATCATCGTCGAACGGGTCTTCAACGTTCCCGGCCTCGGCTCCTATCTGATACTGGCGCTCGGGCGGCGCGATTATCCGGTCATCCAAGCCGTCGTGCTCCTGACGACCGCCATCTTCGTGCTGATGAGCCTCCTCGTCGACATCCTCACCGGCATCATCGATCCCCGGGTTGCCGTCACCAAAGCGGGGCCCGGCGCGTGACCGCCGTCGCTCCCATGGCGCGGCGGCGCGGCCCCATGGCTCAGGCCTGGGCCTATGTCGCCTCCTTCGACGGCTTCACCAGGGCCGCCATGTGCGCCCTCACCGTCCTCATCCTCGCGGCTCTTCTCGGCAATTGGTTCGGGCTCGGCGGCAGCCCGACCGACATCGTCGGCCGGCGCCTGCAGCCACCGTCGCTCGCCTTTCCGGCCGGCACCGACAATCTCGGGCGCTCGGTGCTGCCGCGGCTCCTGGCCGGCGTCACCACCACCCTTCTCCTCTCGGCGGCCGCGGTCGTGCTGTCAGCGCTCATCGCCACGGTCAGCGGCATCATGGCCGGCTATTACGGCGGCAGGATCGGCGGAACGATCATGCGAATCGGCGATATCCTCTGCGCCTTCCCGGCCATCGTGCTGGCCATCCTGGTCGCCGCCGTCGTCGGTCCGGGCTCCATCGCGGCGCTCGCCAGCATCGTTCTCGTCACCGTGCCGCTGATGACCCGCATGGTCGGCCAGGCCGCCCGCCAGGTGGCGCAGCGCGAATTCATCACCTCGGCCATCATCAGCGGCGTCGGCACCCGCACCCTCATGCTCCGGCATATCCTGCCGAATGTGGCGGGGACGATCGCGATCCAGGGGACTTATGCACTCTCCGTCGCGATCCTCGTCGAAGGCGGCTTGTCGTTCTTAGGCTACGGCGTCCAGGTTCCCCACGCCTCGCTCGGACTCCTGGTGCAGGAAGGCGCTGTCTACATGGTGAAGGCGCCATGGCTGATCCTGGCGCCCGGCGTCCTGCTGGTGATCGCCATCCTCGCCATCAACCTCATCGGCGACAGCCTGCGAGACCGCTTCGATCCGCGCGAAGCGAGGTCGCTGACATGAGTCCGATCGTCGACATCGAAAATGTGACCATCGAATATCCGGGCAATGGCGCCCGCGTCCGCGCGCTCGACGGCGCAACCTTGAGCGTCGAAGTGGGTGAGACCGTGGGGCTCGTCGGTGAGTCCGGATCCGGCAAGACCACTCTTGGCCTTCTCGCCGGCCGTTTGTTGCCGCGCAGCGCCAAGGTGACGAGCGGACAGGTTCTCATCGACGGCCAGGATGTACTGGCGCTCGACGACCAGCGCCTGCGCGCGCTGCGCCGCGAATGCCTCGGCTATATCCCGCAGGATCCGGTCGCCGCCCTCGATCCGACCATGCGCATCGGCCGCCAGCTCGAGCTCGTCCTGCACGGCCTGCCCCACGACAGCGCCAGCCTTCGGCGGCACCTCGACAGTGTCCAGATCAGCGAACCGGACCGTGTATTGCGCCTGTTTCCGCATGAGATCTCGGGCGGCATGGCGCAACGCGTCATGATCGCGATGGCCATGGCGCGAACGCCGCGTTTGCTGGTGGCCGATGAGCCGACCGCCGCCCTCGACAGCCATGTCCGCACCGAGGTGACCAAGCTGATCTTCGGTCTCGCCGCCAAAGCCGGCGCGACGGTGCTCTGGCTCAGCCATGATCTGCGCTCGGTCAGCCGCTGGTGCCAGCGTGTCGTCGTCATGTATGGCGGCAAGGTGATGGAGGACGGCCCGGCGGCGCAAGTCCTGCGCCACCCGACGCATCCTTATACGATCGCGCTGGCGGCCGCGGATCCCGCTCGGGCGGAGCCTGGCCAGCGTATCGGCACTAGGCCCTTCGATCCGGCCGCATCCGCCATCGAAACGCCAACCACGCGCATCGCCGTGGGAGGCGGAAGATGAGCGAGCCGGTTCTTGCCCTCGACGACGTCACCACCGCCTTCACCAGTGGCTGGGGGCCCAATCATTCGGTCATCGCCGCGATGCGCGACGTGACATTCGCGGTGCATGCCGGCGAGACACTCGGATTGGTCGGCGAATCCGGATCGGGCAAATCGACGACCGCCAGCGTCGCGCTCGGACTGCGTCCGCCGACCTCGGGCCGTGTGCGCTTTCTCGGCAAGCCTTTCGGCGATCGCAAGGACCGTATCGGACTGCTCCAGGCCGTGCCGCAGAATCCGCTCTGGTCGCTCAATCCGAGGCTCAGGGTCGGGCTGTCCATCGCCGAGCCGCTCGCGGCACTCGACCGCTCATCCCTGTCGAGCCATCACGCAGTGGTGGAGGCGATGCTCGACAAGGTCCGCCTCGACCGCAGCCTGGCGCAGCGTTTCCCGCATGAGCTTTCCGGCGGCCAGCGCCAGCGCGTCACCATCGCCAGAGCCCTGATCACCAAGCCGCGCTTCATCGTTTTCGACGAGGCCGTCAGCGCGCTCGACGTCTCCGTCCAGGCGCAGATCCTCAATCTCATTACCGACCTGCAGGCCGAGCACGGCTTCGCCGCGCTGTTCATCTCGCATGATCTCGCGGCGGTCCGCTACATCGCGCATCGCATCGCGGTGATGCGCAAAGGCCAGATCGTCGAGCTGGCCGAGACATCGCGCTTCTATGCACGGCCGCAACATGAATATTCCCGTCAACTTCTGGAGGCATTGTGACCACCAACAGCGCCCATCGTCTCTGCGGCGTCCCCAGCTGGGGCGAACGCCGCGGTAACAGCGAGATCAAGCCCGTTCCGCGCACCGGCGGCCATAAGGATCTCGTCGCCTACGACTTTCCCGGCATCGCGGTCGGGGTCGCCGACTATGCCGAAGGCCCGACGGGCGCGACCGTCATCCATATTCCCGCCGGCGCCCGGCTTGCCATCGACGCCCGCGGCGGCGCCATCGGCATGAGCAACGGCTTCGAATATTTCGCACATGCCATTTGCCTGACCGGCGGATCGGTCTATGGCCTTTCGGCCGGCGCCGGCGTCGCCCATGAGCTGCATGCGCAGCACGGCAATCGCGGCTCGGTCGATGATCTCAAGCTCGTCTCGACCGCGGTGATCTACGACTTCTCGGCGCGCGACAATGCGATCATCCCGGACGCGGCGCTGGGCCAGGCGGCGATACGCGCCGCCGCCCATGGTTCTGTCCCGGTCGGCCGGGTCGGCGCCGGGGCGAGCGCCAGCGCCGGCAAGATCGACCATGCCCGGACCGAGTTCACCGGCCAGGGCGCCGCTTTCGGCAAAGCAGGTGAGGCACGCGTGCTGGTGGTCACGGTGGTCAATCCGGTCGGCGTCATTGTCGGCCGCGACGGGTCGGTGGTCCGCGGCAATTACGACGCCGCCAGCGGCCGGCGGTGGCCCTTGGCGAGCGACTGCCTGGAGATGCTGGAACAGTCGCAGCCGGCTCGGGCGGCGCGCGGCAACACGACCGTCACTGCCGTCATCACCAATGTGCGCCTCACCGACAAGGAGCTGATCCATTTCGGGCGCCAGGTGCATTCCTCGATGAACCGCGCGATTCAACCTTTCCACACGGCGCTCGACGGCGACACCCTGTTCGCGCTGACGACCGATGAGGTCGAGCTCGCACCGCCGCCCGACCGCGACAATGGCCTGATGAACTCCATCGCGCTCGGCACCTTCGCCTCCGAGCTCGCCTGGGATGCGGTGCTGAGGGCCGCGCAATGAACAAGGGATCGACCATGCCGCTTTACGACGACAGCCTGCCCCACCGCCTCACCCCGCCGCCCTTCTGGGAGAAGCGCCAGGGCAACCAGGATTTGGATCTCGTCCCCGTGCACAGCGAAGGCCGCAGCAAGGTGGCATTCGACTTCCCCGGCATCGCCGTCGGCACTGCCGAATACGCCGAGGGGCCGACCGGCGCCACGGTGATCTCCATCCCCGCCGGCGCCCGCACCGCCGTCGATGCCCGGGGCGGCGCCATCGGCATCATCGGCCGCTATGAGGACTTGAACCACGCCATCTGCTTTGCCGGCGGCTCGTCCTACGGCCTCGCCGCCGCGACCGGCGTCAGCGAGGAGATGCTGGCGCAGCAGGGCAACCGCGTGAGCTGGCAGGATCTCCGCTCGACATCGGGCGCGGTGATCTATGACCTCGCCGCGCGCGACACCGGCATCGTGCCCGACGCGGCGCTGGGCCGGGCGGCCTACCGCGCGGCGCGCCGCGACTGGATTCCGGTCGGCCGTGTAGGCGCCGGCATCGGCGCCTCGGCCGGCAAGATCGACCTGGCGCGGTGCGAATTCACCGGCCAAGGTGCTGCCTTCGCCAGGCTCGGTCCCATCCGCATTCTCATCGTCACCATCGTCAATCCGGTCGGCGTCGTCGTCGGCCGCGACGGCACGGTGATACGCGGCAATTACGATCGCAAGACGGGCGAGCGCCGCCTGCCGGTCGTCGACTATGAGCGTGCATTGCGCGAGGGTACGACGCCGACAACGACCGCCGGCAACACGACGGTCACCGCGGTCGTCACCAATGTGCGCCTCGACGACAAGGAGCTGCGGCTGTTCGGCCGCCAGGTGCATTCCTCCATGCATCGGGCGATCCAGCCCTTCCACACCAACCATGATGGCGACACGTTGTTCGCTTTGACGACCGACGAAGTCGAGCTGCCGCCGGCGGGGAGCACCCGTCTCGGTGAGCATGCGGTCAACTCCATCGCGCTCGCCTCCGTCGCCTCGGAGCTTGCCTGGGACGCCGTCTTGGCGAGCGCCCGATGACCGTCCATCGTTTCGAGACCGATGAGCTCGACCCGTTCCGCCGTGGCGAAGCCATTGGACAGGCTTTCGCCGGCGAGATCATCGCCAATATCGAAGGATACCGGAATCTGTTCCGCGCCGTCCGCGTCGATGCGGCCGGCCTGCCGGGGCTGGGAGAGACGGCGCTGGCCCATATCGATCGCTGGGCACCCGATCTCGGCGCCGAGCTGCACGGATCGGCCAAGGGCGCCGGCATCCCGCTCTGGCAGATCGGCATGCTGAACGCCCGCACCGAGATCCTCGCGACCGTGAAGGCGATCGGCGAAGGCGAATGCTCGACCTCGGTGATCCTTCCCGCCGAGGGCGGCCCTCCCCGCACCATCCAGACCTGGGACTGGCACGATGTCTCGAACGAGAACACGCTGGTCGTACGTTATCGATCACGCGGCGGCCGCACGGTGCGCTACTTCACCGAATTCGGCATCCTCGGCAAGATCGGGCTCAACGACGCCGGCATCGGGGTGCATTTCAACATCCTCAATCATGCCCATGACGGTGAGGGGATCGGCGTTCCCGTTCATGCCGTGGCCCGCGCGGTGCTCGACGGCGCGGGCACTCTCGGCGACGCCATCGCGATCGCGCAATCGGCGAAAGTGTCAGCCTCGACCGTGCTCACCATCGTCTCCTATGCCGATGGCAAGGCGGACGCCGCCCAGGTGGAATTGAGCTCCGGCGGCCATGCCACTCTTCATGCACCGGAAGACGGCTTCCTGCTGCACACCAACCACTTCCTCGACCGCCGGCTGGCGGCGGGCGAGCTGTCGCCGTCCGAGTCCAGCACCTTTCCGCGCCTCGAGCATCTGCACGCCCGGCGCGCGCTGCTGTCCGCCGTCGATCCCGTCGATCGGGTGGCCGGCCTTCTCGTGCATCAGGCCGATGGCGCGCCGATCTGCTGCCATCCCGACCCGGCGCTTTCTTTCGAAAATCGCTGGCAGTCGCTGATCACGATCACGCTCGACCTCGAACGATCGCGGCTCGAGTTTCACGAAGGCGGCCCCTGTACGGTGAGGCGCGAATCCTGGCAGGTATTCTGAGAGAGGTACACGCGGAATGACCCGGAAGCCGGCCCCGCCCGCGGGCGCGGTCACCATCATCGATGTGGCGCAGGCCGCCGGCGTCTCGAAGACGACGGCCTCCGATGCACTGCGCGGGCATGGACGGGTGTCACCCGCGACGCGTGAGGCGGTCGCCGCCGCCGCGGCGCGCCTCGGCTTTTCGATCAACCGCTCGGCGCGGTCGCTGCGCACCGCGACGACCGGCGCCATCGGCCTCTATATTCCGCAAGTGCTCGCCCATACCGAGCATTATATGTCCTTCATCTATGGCGTCGTGAACGAGGCGGCCGCCTTCGACTACGACGTCACCCTCATCGTCGCGTCGGGCCATGCGAAGCCCAGCTATGCGCCGCATGTCGACGGCATCGTGCTCATCGACCCGGTGGCCGAGGATCCGATGATCCAGAGGCTGCTCGACACCGGCCTGCCGACCGTCTCGTCCGAAAGACTGCTGGGGCCCCGCCGGACAACCGGCGTCGTGTGGTCGAACCACGGGCATTATTTCACGCGGCTGCTCGAGCATCTCGCCGAGCGCGGCGCCAGGCATCCAGCGCTCATCGCCTCGACCACCCATTCCGAATGGTCCTACGCCGTCCAGCAGGCCTATGCCGATTGGTGCCGCGCGGCAAAGGTAACGCCGCATCAGGCGCTCGCCCCGTTCGCGGCGCCGCCACCGCGCCTTCAGGAGATCGCCCGCGCGATGGTGATGGATGCCCCCGAGATCGATGCCTTCATCGGCGCCGGCGACGGTGTCGCCGCCGCGGTGGCGCAGGCGCTCGCCTCCGACGGCTTGCGGATCGGCAGCCGGATGCTCATCGCCTCGGGCGTCGACAGCAGCGCCACGCTCGCCGCGCAGCCGCCGATCACCGCGATCAACACGCAAGGTGGCGAAGGCGGCCAGCTCTGCGCCCGCCTGCTCTTCGACCTGCTGCAGGGCCGCGCCGAGCCGGGCGTGGAGCTGGAATTACCGCTTGAAATCTATTATCGCGCTTCCACCTCCGGAGGTCACATTTCTTCAAGACCGGGCCGCAAGCGGGGTTCATGATCGTCTCACAAGCAAGGAGATTGATCATGGACAAGATGCCCACCACCGATACACCCATCGTTTACGCCGGAGTCTGTTGCTATCGCGACGCGCCCAAGATGCTCGACTGGCTGGAGCGCGCCTTCGGCTTCAAGAAACATGTCGTCTACACCGGCGATGACGGCAAGATCGTGCATGCCGAGATGGCCTTCGGCTCAGCACTCCTGATGATGTCGAGCCAGCGCGATGACGGCGTGCTGGGCAAGCTGGTGCGCCCGCCGGGCGAGCTCGGCGCCAACAGCCAGGCCATCTATATCGCGGTCCCCGACGCCGATGCCGTCCATGCCACCGCCACGGCCGCTGGCGCCGAGATCGTCATGGGTCTCGCCGACCAGCCCTATGGCAGCCGCGATTTCATCTGCAAGGATCCGGAAGGCCACATCTGGTGCTTCGGCACCTACGCGCCGCGCGTTTAGATCTGATTCCAGCGGCGCAACACCGGCTCTGTCATATCATGTTCATAGCCGAGAACCGAAATACTCGCCGTGTCGAGCACGAACAGCGCACCTTCCGCAGGCGCAAGGCCGAGCCAGCGGGCGGTGAGCGTGCGCAGAAAATGCGCTGACGAGAACACCAGCACAGGACCGCCGATAGCGCGCAACGCCGCCACCACGCGGTCGGCGCGGGCACCGGCCTCGACGACACTTTCGCCACCCGGACAACCGTCGCGGAACAGGTTCCAGCCGGGCCGCTCGAGCACGATCTCTTTCGTCTTCAGCCCTTCATAGGCGCCATAGTCCCATTCGGCGAGATCGGCTTTCACCTCGACAGTGAAACCTGCCAGCTCGGCGGTGCGGCGGGCGCGCGAGGACGGGCTCGACCAGACGGCGGTGAAGCTCTTGTCGCACAGCCGGTCGGCGAGCTTGCGCGCTGCGTCCTCGCCCTTGGCCGTCAATGGAATATCACTGCGCCCGGTATGTTTGCCGCTGGCGCTCCATTCCGTTTCGCCATGCCGAACCAGGGTGATTTCTGGGAATGCGCTGGCCATTCTACTCTTTGATCCGCCAGGGCGGATTTTTCCGGTTCTCGCCCGCCAGATACAGGCACAGCCAGTTGCCGGCGGGATCCTTGAGCCACGCCTCCCGCCACAGCCAGCGCTGGTCTTGCGGATCGTTCTCGAACACGATGCCCTTGGCCTGGAGCGCCTTCACCCGCGCATCGAGATCGGCGCATTCGAAATAGACATAGATGCCCTCCTCGCCCAGATCGGCATCCGTCTTGTGCAGCGACATCGTCGCCTCGCCATCCGGCAACTCGAAACGTGCATAGATCTCTGTTTCGACGATCAGTGTCAGGCCGAGCTTCTGATAGAAGGCGATCGACGCCTTGATATCGCCTGCCGGCAGGCTGATCTGGTTGAGGTTCAAATCGCCATCCCCGCTTTGAGGCCTTCATAGACCGCTTCCTCGGCGGTGCGCGCCGACAGGCAGTCGCCCACCAGATAATGCTCGAAGCCTTGCGCCGTTTCAGTCAGCGTGTCCTCGGGCGCGTTCGGACAGGCGAGCACGATCGTGTCGACCTCTTCCAGCACCACCGGCTCCTGCGCCGCCGTATGGACGAAATAGGCGGTCGTCGCATCGGCGCCATAGAGCCGCATCATCGGCAGGATCTTGACACCGGCGCGATGCAGCCGCGCCAGATGCGCATCGCGTGTGTAGTTCTGGATCGCGATACCGGCGCTGACCCCGTTGACGGCGAGCCTGACATCGACGCCTTCGCTGGCGAGCTTCTCGGCGATGCCGAGGCCGACCCAGTCGGCAAGCCAGTCATAGATGACGACGCGGGCCCCGGTCTTGGCCCCCTTCAGCACCTCCACCGCATGCAGCACATGAGCATCATCGCCGATCTCGGCCGGCGGCCGCTGCGGCACCGAGCCCGAGGCGAGCACCACCGCATCGGGCGCTTCGCTCGTGAGGAAATCCGGCGTCACCGCCTTGCCTTTCACGATACGCGCGCCGGCGCGCTCCGCCTCACGCGTCAGATTGGTGATGATGCCACCGAATTCGGCGCGCGCCGGCAACAGCTGCGCATAACGCGCCTGCCCGCCGAGCTGCGTCTCCTTTTCATAAAGCGTCACCTCATGGCCGCGTTCGGCCGCCACCGCCGCCGCCTTCAGGCCGCCGGGTCCGCCCCCCACCACCATCACGCGTTTGCGCCGCCCTGCTTTGGGCTTCGTTCCGTAATCGAGCTCGCGCCCGGTCTCCGGATGTTGAATGCAAGAGATCGACAGCCCGAGCTGGAAATGCCCGATACAGGCCTGGTTGCAGGCGATGCAGGCGCGGATATCGTCGGTGGCGCCGGCCTTGGCCTTGTTGGCCATGCCCGGGTCGCAGATCATCGCCCGCGTCATGCCGCACATATCGGCGGCCCCTTCGGCGATCACCTTCTCCGCCTCATGCGGCTGGTTGATGCGGCCCGCCACGAAGACCGGCTTGCCGATCGCCTGTTTGAGCTTGCGCGCATAAGGCGCCACATAGGCGTTTTCGATCAGCATCGGCGGCACGATGTGAATGGCGCCGCCTTGCGAGGCCGACGTGCCGGCAATGACGTTGAAATAGTCGAGATCGTCCTTCAACAGCCGGCAGGCCGCGAGCGTCTCGTCCTCCTGCAGCCCGTCGACATCGAGTTCTTCGCCCGACAGCCGCATGCCGATGATGAAGTCGTCAGGCACGAGCGCGCGGGCGCGTTGCGCCGCTTCCTTGACGAAACGGATGCGGTTCTCGAGCGCGCCGCCGAAGCGGTCCTCGCGCCGGTTGACGCGCGGATTGAGGAACTGCGCCGGCAGATAGCCATGGCTGCCGACGATCTCGACACCGTCGGCGCCCGCTTCCGCCATGCGCCGCGCCACCTGGCCATAGCCTTCGATGATCTCCTCGACGAGGGCGAGTGACATCGGCCGCGGCGCCGTGCGAAAACGTTCCGACGGCGAGAAGGACGGCGCGAAGGCCGCCTGCGCCACGCCTTCTGGACGGCCCAGCAATTCGCGTCCGGGATGGAACAGCTGAACGAAGACTTTGGTGCCTTCCTTGTGGATGGCATCGATCATCTTCGCGAAGGGCTTCACGCAACTGTCCTCGGTGCCCATCAGGAGATCGTCGGTATAGCGCGCCGTCTCATGCACGCCGACGACCTGCACCACGATGAGCCCGGCGCCGCCCCGGGCGCGCGCCAGGTGATAGGCGGTGAGCGCCTCGGACGGCAGGTACTTCTCCGGCAGATAGGTGTCGTGACCGGTCGAGAAGATCCGGTTGCGGAACTCTGTCTTTTTGACCTGGAAGGGGGTGAAGAGATGCGGGAAGAGCTTGGACATGAAGCGAGGCTAACGCAGAACCCCACTCAGACGGAAGAGCCTTGCCTTGCGACCTCTTGGCCGCATCGGCCCGAAAAGTTGCAGACTTTTCGGAAAAGCCGATGCGCAAGAAGATACCTATGGCCTTTCAAGCAATATCACCTCATCGCCCATGAACACCGTGCGCTGATATTCGCGGAAGCCGTGTTTTTCGGCGATCCTGAGCGAGGGCTTGTTGGCGGGATCGATGATGCAGACGCTGCGGCCCTTGCCGGCCTCATCAAGCCATTGCAGCGCCGCCGCCACCGCTTCCGAGGCATAACCCTGGCCGTGGAAATCCGGTCCCAGCACCCAGCCCGCTTCCGGAAAGCCGCTGATCGGCGGCTCGATCATGCGATGGAAATCGCCGAAGCCGACATCGCCGACGAAACGCCCCGTCGCCTTCTCCTCGACCGCCCAATAGCCGAAGCCGACCAGCGGCCACAGCCCGCGATAGCGCAGGATCCGCGTCCAGCATTCATCCGGCCGCATCGGCTTGCCGCCGATATAGTGGGTGACGGCTTTGAGCGACCACATCGCCATGACGTCGGGAAAATCGGCGACTTCATGCGCGCGCAGCCGGAGCCGCGGCGTCTCCAGGACCGGAACTTTCATACGAAACCTATCTGCTGCGCCCGTCGAATTTCTTGATCGTCACCTGATCGGGCGCGAAGCCGTCGACGCAGCGCATATTGATCGCCGCCATGGCCACGCCATTGGGTGCCTTGGCCTCGCCAAACGGGCCGACACCGCAGCTCGGGCAGAAATGATGACGGATGCGATGTGTGTTGAAAGTGTAGGTGGCGAGATCCTTCTCGGGCGTCTTCAGAGTGAACTTCTCGCGCGGCACGAAAGCGAGCAGATGCCCGCGCTTGGAGCAGAGCGAGCAATTGCAGTCGATCACTTCCGCGACCGGGGCCTCGCTGTCGAATTCATAGGCGATGCGCCCACAATGACATCCGCCGCTGTAATGCATGGCTCTCTCCTGTGTTGCGTCGTTTCCTCTAGCCCTGCCGGCCGGGTTCATCAAGCTCGTCGGGCAGGATGCCGCCGGGTGCCGCCTCGTTGAAGCAGCCGAGTTGGCTCTTGAAGGTTTCGATCAGCCAGGACGCCGCCGGCCCCGGCTGCCGGTCGGTGCGGTGCATGGCGTAGAACGGCCCCTGCACCTGGCCGAAAGGCTCGAGATCGAGCTCGACCAGCAGGCCTTGCCTAAGATCGTCGGCGATGATCCAGCCCGGCAGGCCGCCCCAGCCGAGGCCGGCGCGGATCATCAGATGTTTCGTATGCATGTCGCTGAGCCGCCAGGTGCGGAAGGCGAAGACGCTGAAATCCCGACCGCGCGTGCGCTGCGACGGATCGGTGACGACGAGCTGCGTATGCTCGCGCAACTGCTCGAGCGTCACCGGCCCCTTGAGATGCGCCAGCGGATGCTGCGGCGATGCCACCGGCACCATGGTGACGAGCCCGATCTCGATCAGGCGCACATCTGCCTCGCCGGGGACGCCGCCCACCCCGATATCCGCCTCCCCCTTCATCACCTGATCGACGATCGAACCGAGCGAGCCGATCGTGAGACGCAAATCCACGGTGGGAAATCGCGCCGCGAAATCCTTCAGGGTACGGATGAAAACCGGCGCCGGCAGCACCGGGTCGATGGCGATCGCGACCTCGGCTTCGAGACCCTGATGATGCCCTTCGACGCGGGCGCGCAGATGTTGCAGCACGCCGCTCATCCGGCGGGCATCTTCGAGGACCGCCTTGCCCATCTCGGTGAGCTGCGGCTCGCGGGTGCCCTCGCGTTCGAAGAGCTTGACGCCGAGCTGTGCCTCGAGATTGGCAATGCCGTAGCTGATCACCGACTGGGCCCGGTTGAGCTTGCGCCCGGCCCCGGAAAAACTCCCGGTTTCCGCCACCGCAAGCAGGATCTGAAGCTGGTCCAGGGTTGGGTTGATCTGCATATATCTAAATGCTGGATGGATAATATAGAAATTATACCAGTTTTATAGATGGATCGCCAGGCACATATTCGCCGCGTCAGTTCACTTCTTCAACGCGAAAGTCCAAAACCATGTCCATCCTCCTCGTCACCTCGAGCCCCCGCGGTGGCGCTTCCCATTCGACCCGCATCGCCACCGAGCTCGCCCATAAGCTGCAGGACGCCGACCCGTCGGCCTCTTTGGTGGTGCGCGACCTCGCCGCCAACCCGCTGCCCCATATCGATTCGGATTATGCCGCCGGCATCTACACGCCGGCCGACAAGCGCAACGCCCGCCAGGCCGAGCTGGTGAATGCCTCCGACACCGCGGTCGATGAGCTCTTCGCCGCCGACACCATCATTCTCGCCACCGGCTTCATCAATTTCGGCATCTCTTCGACGCTGAAATCCTGGATCGACCATGTCGCCCGCGCCGGCCGCACCTTCTCCTACGGCAAGGATGGTCCCAGGGGCCATCTCACGGGCAAGAAGGTCTATATCGTGCTGGCCTCGGGCGGCATCTATTCGGATGGTCCGGCGGCGGGCATGGATCATGCCATCCCCTATCTGCGCACCGCGCTCGCTTTCATCGGCCTCACCGATGTCGAGATCATCCGCGTGGAAGGCGTCGGCATGGGCCCGGAGGCCACTGACACCGCGTTGAAGAAGGCGACGGCCCGGGTCACTTCACTGGTCTCGGCAGTCAGGGGACCCCACCTCGCTGCCGCCGTCGCCGCCTGATTTTCCGGGAGCAACCACCGCGAGCCGTTCCGGCAACTGCCGGAGCGGCTTTCTTTATTCTCCAATCAAATGGAGCAGCACGCGGCGCCGATGCGGCGCGGTGCGATGCTCGAACAGATAGATGCCCTGCCATGTCCCGAGCATCAGCTCGCCGCGCGCGATCGGGATCGTCAGCGACACTTGCGTCAGCGCCGTTCTGATATGGGCCGGCATGTCGTCGGGTCCTTCGCTGCGATGGACCATCCAGCCCGCCCCTTCCGGCACCAGCCGACGGAAGAACTCGTTCAGGTCGCGGCGCACATCCGGATCGGCATTTTCCTGGATCAGCAGCGAGGCTGATGTATGCTGCACAAAGAGTGTGAGCTGGCCCGTCTCCATGCCGCTCGCCTCGACGAAGCGGCGCGCTTCGCCGGTGATCTCGGTGAATCCCTGACCTCGGGTAGAGATCGCCAATTCGTTCTGGAGCTGACGCATCTGGGAAACCATTGCTGCTGCGCTGAGTTTACACCGGGTGGATGAAGCAAAGGAGAATTGAATGGCCGTTGATCGTCTCAAGCACAAGGATTGGATCGTCGCCACCGATGGCGGACGCGCGCTGATTTTGCGCAATGACGGAACGACATTGCAACCCAGGCTGACGGTGCTGCGCAAGCACGACCAGAATGTGCCGCCGACGCGCGATCTCGGCACTGACAAGCCGGGCCGCACCCATTCGCGCGTCGGCCCCGGCCGTTCCGCAATCGAGCCGACCGATCTTCACCAGCAGGCCGAAGACCGCCTGATGAAGGAAGTCGCCGACGGCCTGGCGGAGGATCTGCGCGAGGGAAAATTCTCGACCCTGATCGTCGCCGCCGCCCCCACCTCATTGGGCACGTTGCGCAAGGCGATGAGCGATGACCTGCGCAAGACGGTTGCCGCCGAGGTCGCGAAGAACTTCACCGGCATGGAAGTCGGCAAGCTCGGTGATGCGCTGAGCCAGGCCCTCGAGGCGGCGTAACGCTCCGCCTAATCCCCCGCGGTCAGCCCGAGATAGGCCAGAAACCCCGCCACCACGGCGGCGATCCAGCTCGGCCACATCGGCATGGCTTCGCCGTCGACGGAGATCTCGAAGCCGGTCAAGGCGCGCAGCAATTGCAGAATGGCGATGATGGCGAAGATGACGCCGGCCAGCCGTGCATATTTCCGAGCGGTCATCAGTGCGTCCTCGCGATGTAGTCTGGTTGGAATGACAGGCGGCGGTCGAGCCTATTTGAACATCCGCTCGCCCTGCTCATCGACGATCTGGCGGCCCTTCGACAGCGACAGGTCGGCCGCCTCCTCCAGCGTCGAGAACCGGTCGGCGCGCACGAATTTGTAGTCCTTCATCTCGCCGTCGACTTCCTTCGAAATCGTGCCGGCGGTCTGAAACTGCCCGCCTTCCTTATAGGGCGTGGCGCGGATGATGAAGCCCTTGTGCTCGGTTTCCTTGGCCGCCGCCGCCGGCTTGTCGCCCGCCGCCTTGTCACCGCCGAGACCGAACAGGGATTTCAGAAAAGACATGGGATTCCTCGTGTTTAAGGGTCGGCGGCAGATTGGACCAAGGGCGGCCCGCTTGCAACGCCCAGGCCACCTAAGGGCACCTTATCACATATTGTTGCGATGTCCGCGCCGGAGTACCAATAGGGTTCAGCTATGGGCCGGATGAAGAACATGCGGGACAAGAAGCCGACGGATGCCAACTCGACCGGTGAGGCGACACGCGCAGGACTGCACTCCCTTGAAGATCAAGACCTGCGACTGGAGCGTCTGCGCGCCTCGTTGCGGGAAGGGGAGTTGAGTGGTGACCCCATGCCTTTCGACATGGAGCAGTTCATTGCGGAGATGAAGCAAGGACGATGACCGCACCGCGCTCCGCCGAGGGGCACTCTCTCACAGTCTTAGCCATTTCTCCAAACGATCACCCGGAATCTCTCAATGCGCCACGCCCTGCTCGCCCTCTTCTCCGTTCTCCTCTTCACGATCACACCACTCGCCGCGCGCGAGCAGTCGGATGCGCCCGACATCGAAATCCTCGGCTTCTCGCCCGACGGCCGCTACTTCGCCTACGAGCAATATGGCTATGACATTGCGAGCGACGCACTCGACGCCGCGATCTTCGTCATCGACCGCGAGACCAACAAGACGGTGGAAGGTTTCCCCTTCGGCTTCATCGCCGATCTGCCCGACAACACCAATCGGCCCGATATCGACATCGAAACCTTGCGGACGGAAGACGGCGCGCCCGAGCTCGGCAAGCTTCGCAAGCTGGTGCGCGAGGAAGCGGCGGCGAAACTTTCCGCGCTCGAGATCGGCACTCAAGGCCGCCGCCTCGCCGGCGTGCCGATGACCCAGCGCGCCCCCGTCGACGACAAGGACGCACCGTTGAAGTTCGTCGTCTGGCCGACCATTCCGAGCGCCATCCCGGATCAGCAATTCGTCTATTCGATCGACGCCAGGACCACCGACCCGCTTCCCGATTGCGTGAATGCCGCGCCTGAGCCGCGCGATATTCCAGTGACCTTCACCATCACCGCCGAACGCACCTTTCCCGAGACGAAGACGGTGGCCACCAAGGAACACATCTATCCATGGCCGATCGCCAAGGATGACTGCCCGGCGGGCCTCTGGATCAGCGACATCATCGCGCCGCCCGATGCCAAGGGCGAAAAGCCGGTGCTGCTGGTCGTCTTCCTCACCGGCGCCTGGTCGTCGGCGGTCGACAGCGCCCGTTATCACGCGACCTTCATCGAGATGCCGGAGGGGGAGTGAACCCACGGCACATCCGCTAGAGGAAAGCAAAAAAGGCCGGCTTTCGCCGGCCTTTGTGATCAGTTGTCCAGGAAGCTCCGAAGCTTCCGGCTGCGGCTCGGATGTTTGAGCTTGCGCAGCGCCTTGGCTTCGATCTGGCGGATGCGTTCGCGCGTCACCGAGAACTGCTGGCCGACTTCCTCCAGCGTGTGATCGGTGTTCATGCCGATGCCGAAGCGCATGCGCAGCACACGCTCTTCGCGCGGCGTCAGCGAGGCCAGCACGCGGGTCGTCGTCTCGCGCAAATTCGCCTGGATCGCCGCATCGATCGGCAGGATGGCGTTCTTGTCCTCGATGAAGTCGCCGAGATGCGAATCTTCCTCGTCGCCCACCGGCGTTTCGAGCGAGATCGGCTCCTTGGCGATCTTCATCACCTTGCGGACCTTCTCGAGCGGCATCGAAAGTTTTTCCGCCAGCTCTTCCGGCGTCGGCTCGCGCCCGATCTCGTGCATCATCTGGCGCGAGGTGCGCACGATCTTGTTGATCGTCTCGATCATATGCACCGGAATGCGGATGGTGCGTGCCTGGTCGGCGATCGAGCGGGTGATCGCCTGCCTGATCCACCAGGTGGCGTAGGTCGAGAACTTGTAGCCGCGGCGATATTCGAATTTATCGACCGCCTTCATCAGGCCGATATTGCCTTCCTGGATGAGATCGAGGAACTGCAGGCCGCGATTGGTGTATTTCTTGGCGATGGAGATCACGAGACGCAGGTTCGCCTCGACCATCTCCTTCTTGGCGATGCGCGCTTCACGCTCGCCCTTCTGCACCATGGCGACGATGCGGCGGAATTCCGGGATCTGCAGGCCGGTGGCGGTAGCGAGCTCGTGGATCTCCTCGCGGATGACGCGGATCGATTCCTTCTCGTCATTGGCGAATTTCTTCCAGCCGAACTTGGCGAGGCGGCCGACGCGGCGCAGCCATTCCGGATTGAGCTCTTCGCCCTGATACTCCTTCAGGAACACATCGCGCGGCACCTTGTAAGTCTCGGCGAGGCGCATCAGGCGGCCTTCGAGCGCGTTGAGGCGCTTGTTGATGTCGTAGAGCTGGTCGACCAGCGCTTCGATGCGCGCATTGTTGAGCGACAGCGACTTCACATCGACGATGATTTCGTCGCGCAGCTTCTTGTAACGGCGCTCCTGCGACGGCGAGAGAGCGGTCTTGTCGCCCACTTCCTGGTCTTGCAGCTTGCGCAGCGACTTGTAGGTCTTGGCGATGCGGTCGAAGGTTTCGAGAACCTGGGGCTTCAGCTCGGCTTCCATCGCCGAGAGCGAAACGCCCGGATCATCGTCGCCCTCCTCGTCGTCTTCCTCGACCTGCGGCTTGTCGAAATCCTCAGGCGACAGCACGTCGCCATATTCGTCGTCGCGGCGCATGGCGCGGCGCGGTTCCGGCTTCTTGATCGGCTCGGGCTTCTTGGGCTCGGCGAGCTTCTCGTCCGACATCACCGGCTGCTTGTTCTTGGCATCCGGGCCGGCATAGGTCGCTTCGAGATCGATGATGTCGCGGAGCAGAATCTTGCCTTCGTTGAGCTCGTCGCGCCAGATGATGATCGCCTGGAAGGTCAGCGGGCTTTCGCACAGGCCCTGGATCATCGCCTCGCGGCCGGCCTCGATGCGCTTGGCGATGGCGATTTCGCCCTCGCGCGAGAGGAGCTCCACTTGGCCCATCTCACGCAGATACATGCGGACAGGGTCGTCGGTGCGGTCGGCCGGCGTCTTTTCGGATTCGACCTTGATCGGCAGGTTCTCGGAGGGCTCGGCCTCTTCGTCCTTGGCCGTCTTGGCGGTGTCGTTGCCCTCTTCCTCGCTCTCGACGACATTGATGCCCATCTCGTTGAGCATCGACATGATGTCTTCGATCTGCTCGGGGCTCGTCTCTTCCGAGGGCAGGACGGAATTCAGCTCGTCGAGCGTCACATAGCCGCGCTGCTTGGCGGCCCGGATCATGCGTTTTACGGCCGCATCGGTCAGGTCGAGAACGGGGGAATCCTGGCCTTCGCCCGGGGTCTCCTGGGCTTCCTGCTCCTCGGCTGCCGGTTGGGCTTCGTTCTCTTCGCTCTGCGGTTCGCGCATCTGGGCTCGGGCCATGCGTCGCCTATCCTTCTCGTCTCAACTGATTCGGGGCCGTGAGCGGTTGTAGCCGCCGGCCCGTTAACCCGTTCCTAACCTTACCTCACGCGCTTCAGGGGATACCGGTTCCACCCAATCGCGCGCCAATCCATGTTCACTCCACACCCTAAACCGCGTTCGAGCCGCGCCCCGAGGCCTCGCCAAACCCTTCAATATGGGCTTCCGTTCCGGCGTGGGACGCCAGCTCTTCGCGGATCTGATTGAGCGCGACGAGCCTGTCCTCCGTCGGATCGGCGGCGAATTGTGCCTCGGCAGCCTTGAGCTCCCGATCCAGAGTTACACTTTTCCTGTGCAGGGCGAACATCTGACGAAGCGCTGTCCGGGCGTCCGCAGACGCAGCACCGGGGTTCAGGAACCATTCGTTCAGACGTACCGCCTGGCTTTCAAGGCGGGCCACGACCGGCCCAAAACCTTTATCGTTCAGGTGGTCCCTGAGAGACGATCCGTCAAGACCTTCTGCCAGGGCGGCCATATCTATGATTTGCCGCTTCAACGAGTCAAGCTCGTGTGAAACGAATTCCGCTGCGGCATAATCATCCAGAAAATCATGGAGAATTTCGGGGTGATTGATGATTGCTAGGAGTAAAAGCCTTTCTCGGCGCTCCTGCTCGTGCTGGCCGCTGTTCCTCTGGGCCAAGGGGCTGGCTTTGAGGCCGGCGCTGGCCGGCGAGGCGAAATCATGCGGCAGCGGCCGGGCCCTGGGTCCGCGCCGCGCCTGGATGAGCGGTTTCGCCGTCACATATTTGCTGCGCCCCCGCCCGAAGCCCCGGAGCGACGGGCCCCCTTGCGGGGCGAGATGGCGGGCGAGCCTGGCTTTGATATCCTCGCCATAATATTTGCGCACCGTCTCGTCGCCGATCTCGCGCACCAGGCCCGACAGCCTGACCTCGAACGAGGCGCGCCCGTCCGGCGTATCGATGCGGGCCTGCTCGGCCTCACGCGCCCACAACACATCGGCCAGCGGCCGAGCGTCGGCGATCACCGTTTTCACCGCCTCGGGCCCCTCGTTCTTGAGCAGATCGTCCGGGTCCTGGCCTTCCGGCAGTAGCGCGAATTTGAGCGAATGGCCGGGTTTGAGCAGCGGCAGCGCCAGATCGAGCGCCCGGTAGGCGGCCTTGAGCCCCGCCGCATCGCCGTCGAAACAGAGCGTCGGCGACGGCGCGATCCGCCACAGCAGCGCCAGCTGGTCGGTGGTGAGCGCGGTGCCGAGCGGCGCCACCGCATGGCCGATCCCGGCGCGGTGCAGCGCGATCACGTCCATATAGCCCTCGACCGCGACGATCTCGCCGGCCTGGTGCGCGAGGCCCCGCGCCTTGTCGAGATTGTAGAGGACGAAGCCCTTATGGAAGAGCGCCGTCTCCGGCGAATTCAGATATTTGGCGAGCGCGTCCTTGGACAAAGCGCGGCCGCCAAAGGCGATCACCCGCCCCCGCGGATCGCGGATCGGGAACATCACCCGGTCGCGGAACCGGTCATAGGCGACCGGAATGTCATCGCCGGTGACGACGAGCCCCGCTTCTGCCATCTGCTCGACGGTGACGCCCTTGTCCGCCAGATGGCTGCGCAAGGCCGAGCGGTCGTCGGGCCCGTATCCCAGTCGGAATTCCTGCTGGATCGCGCCGGAAAGGCCGCGGTCGGCCAGATAGCCGCGCGCCTTGGCGCCCTTGGCCGACTGCAGCGTCTCCTCGAAGAACTTGGCCGCCAGCTCCATCACGTCATAAAGCGTGGTGCGGAGCTTCTCGCGCTGGACGTCCTCTTCCGACACATTGGGCATCGGCAGGCCCGCTTCCTGGGCCAGCCTTTCGACCGCTTCCGGAAAGCTCACCCCCTCCTTTTCGACGAGGAAGGTGAAGATGTCGCCAGACGCCTTGCAGCCGAAACAGTGATAACGGCCCTTGCGGTCCTCGACATGGAAGGATGCCGTCTTTTCATTGTGGAACGGGCAGCAGCCCCAGAAATCGCCCCGTCCCGGATTGGACTTGCGCCGGTCCCATTGCACATGCCGGCCCACCACCGTGGACGCCGACACGCGGCCCCGGATCTCGTCGAGAAAGGTGGGAGGGAATCTCATGGGCTACCAAGACCACAAAGCCTCCGGCGAATCTCATCCGCCGTCGGCGCCATACACAGGCTTTCAACAGGATAATCGAGGCGAACAAAAGGAGAAAGACAACAACACAACGAAAACACCCCCCAAATCGCCACCCTGGCGAAAGCCGGGGTGACCGAGGGGAGGGTTATCCGGTTCCCTGGGCTTCAGGCTTAGGCTGACGCCGCAGGAACTTGCGGATCGTCCGCACCGCATAGATGCAAAACACGACGACGAGCCCCAAAGCCACGAAGGGCACGGCGAGCGCCAGCAGCGACACGAGCGTCGCCGCCCCCAATTCACCCGTCGCCACCACCGGATTGCCGAGCCCGCCGGTGAAGGCGGTGGAATTGGCCCGGATCAGGGTCGTGACGCCCTGCGTGATGCCGGCCGCGCCACCGCCCGCGATCACCGCGGCCGTCCATTTCACCAGCGGCGGCAGGTCGGCCATCACTGCCGCCGAGACGAGCGTGCCGGCGACCAGCGCGGTGGGCGTCGCGATCGTATCGAGCAGGTTGTCGACTCCCGGAATGTAATAAGCGAGGATTTCGGCCAATGCCGCGACGCCCAGCATGATCACCGCGGCGGGACTCGCCAGCCAGGCGAAACCGTCGCTCATCGGGATATAGCCGCCATAGGCGGCGACGCTGGTGACGAGCAGCGGCAGGAACACCCGGAAGCCCACCGCCGAGGCAAGCCCGATGCCGAGCGCGATCGATACCGCAAAATCGAAAGGTGCCATGGCCATCACTCCTCAACCTCCGACAATATAGTGAGTCTCGGGGGCGAATGCATGTTTGCCATTCTCCCTCCGCCGCCGAAGGCGGGGAGGGTGGCGCGCGGAACGCGCGACGGGTGGGGTCTCTCCGCGAAGGCGATCCATCAGACAAAGCATTGCGCTCCACTCACACCGATTGGCGAATACTTGTCGGCTGAAAGACCCCACCCGTCCGCCCAAATGGGCGGCCACCCTCCCCGCGCTTCGCGCGGCGGAGGGAGGAATACCCGACCCATGCGGCGGACGCATGCTATCCGCCCGCACGCCGGTCTGGCTCGAAGCATCCCGCTCTGCGACCATGGCGCATGCAAAGACCCGATTGGTATTACGACGATCTGAAGCAGGTCGGCACCGATTTCGCCGATGCGGCCGAAGTTGCGACCTATGACGAGCGCCAGACGGATAGCGGCGAGGATCTGACGCTTCTGAAGAAGCTCGGCCTCGGCGCCTCCGACAGCATGGCAGATATCGGCTGCGGCACCGGCATTCTCGCCTGCGCCGCGGCGTCCTTGTGCCGTGAGGCCCACGCTGTGGATGTGTCGCTTCCGATGCTCGCCGCCACGCGCCGCCGCGCCGAGGTGCTGAAGCTCGCCAATGTCACGACCCAGCATGCGGGCTTTCTCTCACTTGATCTGCCCGCCGCCGGCCTCGATCTGATCACCACCAAATTCGCGCTGCATCATCTGCCCGACCAGTGGAAGGGCGTCGCTCTCGACCGTCTGGCGCAAGCCTTGAAGCCCGGCGGAAAACTCTTCGTCCGTGACGTCGTTTTCTCCTGTACATCGGCCGAATTGCCCGCCACCGCCGAAGGCTGGATCGACTGGATGCTTGCCAATACCGGCTATGACCGCGCCACCGTCGCCTGTCACATCCGCGACGAGCACTCGACCTATGGCTGGATCATGGAAGGCCTCATCAAGCAAGCCGGTTTCGAGCTTCGATCGGCGGAATATTCCAACGGCGTCTATGCCGACTACCTCGCGGTGCGTTCCGCATGAGTGGCACGTCTTCGGCGCCGGGGCGCCCGCTCTGGCTGTTGCTGGCGCCTGCCATCTTTCTGGTTCTGTGGTCGGGAGGCTACAGCATCGCCAAGCTCGGCATCCGGCATGCCGAGCCTTTGACCTTCCTCGCTTTGCGGTATGCCGTGGTGCTCATCATTCTGGCGCCCTTCGCCATCGTCATGCGGCCGGTCTGGCCGACGAAGCCGGCGCAATGGTTCCACATCGCTTTCGTCGGTTTCCTCATCCAGGGCATCTATTTCGGACTCTGCTACCTCGCCTTCAATGCCGGGGCGTCGGCCGGCACGGTCGCCATCATCGTCTGCCTGCAGCCGATCCTGGTCGGCCTGATCGCGCCCTACTTCGCGCGCGAGCGCGTCAGCGCCCTGCGCTGGCTGGGCCTCGTTCTGGGGCTCGCCGGCGCCGCCACCGTGATCCTCGGACAGTCGGCGGTCAAATCAGAGAGCATCTTCGGCATCCTGTGCTCGATCGGCGCGCTTCTCGGCATCACCGGCGGCACCTTGTGGGAAAAGCGCTTCGGCATGAGCCATCATCCGATCGTCTCGAACATGGTGCAATATGTGGCGGGCCTCGCCAGCACCTTGCCCTTGGCGCTCGCCACCGAGACTTTCAAAGTCGACTGGTCGTCGTCCGAATTCTACGCCGCCCTCGCCTATCTGGTAATCGGCAATTCGGTGATCTCGATGACCTTGCTGCTCGCCATGATCCGCGCCGGCGAAGTCTCGCGCGTCTCGTCCCTCTTCTATCTCGTGCCGCCGGTCGCGACCTTGATGGCTTGGCCTATCCTTGGCGAAGCGATGCCGCTCATCGCCTGGATCGGCATGGGCATCGCGGCGCTCGGCGTGGCGATTGCGAGCCGGCGGACGGCATGAGATAGTCGCCCCCCAAAACATCGAAGGAGGTTTATGATGAAAGCACTCTATACCGCCCATGGCAGCGCGACCGGCGGCCGCGACGGGCAAGGCCGCACCGATGACGGCAAGATCGACGTCAAACTGACGCTGCCCAAGGAAATGGGCGGCTCCGGCACCGGCACCAATCCCGAGCAGCTTTTCTCGGTCGGTTATTCCGCCTGCTATCTGGGCGCGCTCAGATTCGTCGCCGGCAAGGAAAACGTGAAGATCGCCGACGATGCGAGAGTCTCCGCCAATGTCGGCATCGGCGAACGCGACGACAAGCAGGGCTTCGGCCTCGTGGTGGCGCTCGAAGTGAGCCTGCCCGGCGTCGACAAGGCCAAGGCCGAGGATCTCGTCAAGAAAGCCCATGTCGTGTGCCCCTACAGCAACGCGACCAAAGGCAATATCCAGGTCACGACGACGATCGTGTAAATTTCACTATTCCCTCTCCCCTGCGGGGGAGAGGGCACTTAAAGGGGGCAGAAGAATCTTATTCCCCCATGTCGATCGGGCGTCGGCTCGAACGACTATGGTTCAGCGATCAATCAGGATCGCCGGAGACGAACCATGAAATACATGCTCTTGCTCTATCGTGACGAAAGCCGCTTCAAGCGGACGGACACTGACATGTCCGCCCCCTATATCGCCTATACCCAGGCCTTGATCGGCGCCGGCGTGCTGGCCGGCGGCGATCGCCTGCAACCGGTCGAGACCGCCTCGACGGTGCGCCAGGTGAATGGCGAGACGACCGTGCTCGATGGTCCTTATGCCGATTCCAAGGAGCAGTTGGGCGGCTTCTTCATCATCGATGTGCCCGATCTCGATTCGGCGCTGCAATGGGCGGCGCGCTGTCCCGGTGCCACACAGGGCAGCGTCGAGGTCCGCCCCCTCTGGATGATGCCGAAACCCTCATGACCGAGCCGGCCAGCCTGCCGCCTGCCGCCGTAGCACTTGTCGCCCGGGCGAGTTACGGCAAGCTGGTCGCCTATCTTGCCGCCCGCACCCGCGATGTCGCGAAAGCCGAGGACGCTTTGGCGGAGGCCTTTGTCGAAGCTTTGAATCGCTGGCCGAAGACGGGCATTCCGGAAAGCCCCGAAGCCTGGCTTCTCACCGTCGCCCGCCGCCAGCTCATCGACCATGATCGTCGCGCCGCGACCGCCACGCGCGGCGGCGATCATCTTCAGTTGCTCGCCGAGGAGTTGCGCGACCAACCGCAGGACATTCCCGACGAGCGCTTAAGCCTCATGTTCGCCTGCGCGCATCCGGCCATCGATACGAAGATGCGGGCGCCCCTCATATTGCAGGCCGTCCTGGGCTTCGACGCGGCGACGATCGCACCGGCCTTTCTCGTGTCGCCCGCCACCATGAGCCAGCGCCTGGTGCGCGCCAAGGCGAAGATCAGGGACGCCGGCATCCCATTCCGCATTCCCGATCGCGACGAATTGCCGGAGCGGCTCGACGCAGTGCTCGCCGCCGCCTATGCCGCCTTCAGCGCCGGCTGGGCCGATCCCCTGGGTGTCGACGTCCAGCGCAAGGGTCTCGCCGACGAAGCGATCTGGCTCGCGCGTCTCATCGTCGAATTATTGCCGCTCGAGCCCGAAGCCCTCGGCCTGCTCGCGCTCCTGCTCTATCTCGATGCGCGCCGCCCGGCGCGGCGTGACGAAACGGGCCGCTTCGTGCCTTTGATGGAGCAGGATCCGGCCCGCTGGCAGACACCCGTGATCGAGGAAGCCGATCGTCTCCTCCACGAAGCGAGCATTCATAACTGCGTCGGGCGCTATCAGCTCGAAGCCGCGATCCAGTCGGCGCATGCGATCCGCAGGCTCACCGGCAACGCCGACTGGGTGGCGCTCGAGCATCTTTATGACCGGCTTTTCGGCCTGACCCGCTCGCCGGTGGTGGCGCTCAACCGCGCCGTCGTCATCGCCGAGCTGAGGGGCGCATCGGCAGGCCTTGCCGCGCTCGACACCATCGCCGAGGACAAACGTCTCGCCGACTACCAGCCCTATTGGGCGGCGCGCGCCGATCTCCACGCGCGCCTCACTGAAAAGCCGGCCGCCAACGACGCCTATCTGCGCGCCATCGGACTCGAATCCGATCCGGCGGTCCGAAATTTCCTTGAAGAACGGCGCCGGCGCGCTTTAAGCTAGCCACTATCCTACCCCTCATGCTGAGATGCGAGCGAAGCGAGCCTCGAAGCATGATCCAGGGACAGAAGTCTTGCCGCTCGAGGGCTTTGACTGAAACGAGACCAACAGGCCGGGGAAACACGTGCTTCTGCAGATCGCTTTCGACAAGCCTGAACATCTGGCCCTGCTCTCTCTGGTCAAGCCTTATGCCGACATCATTGAGATCGGCACGCCGCTTCTGAAGCGTTTCGGTGTCTCCGCCATCACAACGGCGCGCGAGCTGTGCCCGGATGTGATGGTGCTCGCCGACACCAAGACAGTCGATGCGGGGCAGCTCGAGGCCGACATGGTCTTCGGCGCCGGCGCGGCCTTCATGACGGTTTTGTCCTGCGCCTCCAGCGCCACTCATGAGACGCTCGGCAAACGCGCCAGACATTTCGGCGCCACCATCATCGTTGATACCATCACCGAATCCGGCAAGGCCGAGCTTCTCCCCGCCAATGCATCCTTCCCGGAGAGCTTCGGTTATGTCGCCGTCCATTCCCCGACCGATGCGCGCCTCGCCGGCAACACGTCGACCGCGCATATAGACGCGGTGCGGCAGATGCACGCCAAGGGCTTCCGCGTGTCGCTCGCCGGCGGCATCGGGCCCAAGACGCTCGACCAGGTGATCGCGGTTGCCCCCGAAATCGTCGTTGTCGGCAGCGCCATCACCGAGGCCGCCAATCCTAAAGAGGTATGCCAATGGATCCGCGACAGACTGCCCGAACCCGGCCGTGGCTGGCCGTGGGACAGGAAATAGCGGAGCTTTTCGCCCGCCTCGACGCCGAAGCCTTCGCCACGGTCGTCAGTGCTTTCGCCGATCCGCAGCAGCGCTGGTTCTTTTCCGGCCAGGGCCGCTCCGGCCTCGTCGCTCAGATGGCGGCGATGCGCTTCATGCATATTGGCCGCACTGTGCATTATGTCGGCGAGGTGTCGGCGCCTTCGATCCGCACCGGCGACGCGCTGCTCGTCATTTCGGGTTCTGGCGAAACGCCGGTCAGCGTCGGCTTCGCGCGCATCGCGAAACAGGAAGGCGCCAAGGTCGTGACGCTGACCCACAAGCCCAAGGCCACGCTCGCCGGCCTCGCCGATATCGTGCTGCCCGTTCCAGTCGAAACCACGGAGCAATTCGGTGGCAGCCTGTTCGAACAGTCCTGCCTCCTCTTGCTCGACAGCGTCGTTCTCGCCCTCGCCCGCGACTTGCCGGAGGCGCACAACATCATGCAGCATCGCCACACCAATCTGCAGTAAGACGATGTCCATCCACTCGCCGATTTTCACAATCGCGCCCTACACGTCTTCCATGACGAGACTGAGAACTCCCCCTCATTCCCCCTTCTCCCGCTTGCGGGAGAAGGAGAATGTCAGGCGAGACCTTGCGTATTTCGACGATTTCCCCCGGAAGGACCTGCGCAAGCAAGAGAAGCGAAATGACTGACATGCCGACCACCATCAGCATCGGCGACGGTATCATCGATGCGGTCGAGCTGGCCCCCGGTCATGTCGACGATCTGCCGGGTGGCGCGGCCCTCAATCTCGCCGTCGGCCTTGCGCGCCTCGGTTTCGCCTCGGGCCTCGTGACGCGTTACGGACTTGACCGCTACGGCTTCCTGATCGAGCGTTATCTGCGCCAGGAAGGGGTCCGCATCTTCAACGCGCCCAATGTCGATTTCACCGGCGTCGCCTTTTCGCGCCGGCGCAATGGCGAGCCGACTTACGAATTCACACCGGAGATGTATCGCCGCCGCATCGCCTTCACCGAAGAGGTGATGACCGCGATCGAAAGTGCTGCGTCGGTCGCCGTCAATTCCTTCCCCTTCGACGATGCGCGCCAGACCGATGCTCTGACCGAGGCGCTCTCACGCGCGCGAGGCCTCACCGTCGTCGATCCCAATCCGCGTCCCCGCCTCATTCACGACATGGCCGCCTATCGCGCCGGCGCCGAGCGCGCGATGGCAAAGGCAGCGCTCGTGAAGCTCGGCGATGAGGACTCCGCCCTGTTCTACGGCGGCGACCGCAATGCCGCGATCGATCGTCTCTTCGGCCTCGGCATCGAAACCCTGCTGCTCACCCATGGCAGCGAGGGCGCGAGCCTCCACACCCGATCCGGCCTGTCGGTTTCCGTCCCGATCGCCACGCAAGCGAGCCCGATCGTCGACACCATGGGCGCCGGCGATGCGACACTCGCCACGGTGATCGCCTTCATCCTGCGCCAAGGCCTGCCGGACAATGCCGAGGCTTGGCGCCTCTGCTTGACCGAAGCAATGCAAGTCGCCGCCGCGACCTGCGCTCACGCCGGCGGCGGGCTGATGCTTCCCGACACGCCGCTCACGGCCCGAGGGTGATCGCTTCTCCTCGCCGAAGGCGGCTGGCGTAGATCGACGGGCGACTGATGCAGCTCGGCATCGAGCGCCGAGGCCAGATCGAAAAACCGGCGCCGCACCTCCAGGGCATACGGATTGAGGCGTTCTATAGCATCGAAGACCTGCGGCGGGTCGTGGCGCACCATCTCCACCGCTTCGTAAAGCAGATCGAAGCTGCGCGTTGTGATCATGTCCGGCAGCGGCTCCATTCTGACGAGCACTTTGGCGATGAGATGTGTCAACCCTTGTGAAAGCGCGGCGTCGCGATCATGCGCATCAGGCGTCGTAGTGATCACCTTGAGCCCGAGCGCGATCCGCAGGAAAGCAGCCACGAGCCGATGACGCCTCCCCCTTACCGGGCACAGCGCGATCTTGAGGCCGCGCACGCCCTCACGCGCGCTCTGCGGCCCGAACAGCGGATGTGTCGCGACGATATTGACATGGCGCGGAAGTAGCTCCCGCATGAGCCGCGCCGGTTCGACCTTCACAGATCCGACATCGAGAACCAGCGTCCCAGGTCTGACATGCGGGGCAATGGCCTTGAGCGTTTCCGCCATGCCCGCAACAGGGACGGCGATCACCACGACCTCGCATCCCGCCGTGTCGGCCAGTCCGGTGCTTCCGGGGAAGGCCGGATCGAAAACACGGAGATCGAAGTGCGGCGAAAGATGATGAGCGGCCAGACGTCCAAAAGCGCCGAAGCCGATGAGGCCAAGCGACAGGCGGCGACGCGGCCGATGGGGAAAATCTTGAGGGGCAGGCATTCAGAGAACTCCGCTGGCAGGCTGCCGAGCCAGAGCTGTCTGGAGGATCACAACCGCTGGCCAAGCAGCGGTTGAAGGACGACAAAGCACCCCGCCGCTATTGAAGCGGCGCGTAATACATTCCGGTGATGACGAGGGTCTTGGTCATGGTGTGCGGATAGCGAACGGCGCCGCCGATGTCAATGACGTCTCCTTTCGCGTCGCGTCCACCTGCCTGCGCATTCGCCTGCCGGGCTCTCCGTTCATTGACAATCCGGAGGGCACATATTAGCTTGAATTCAGGCCTTGTGTTGCCTGCCGCTCACGCCAGTCATGGTTTGGTGAAAACACTCACCCGATACCTCGTCGACGTCCAGCCCCTGGGCAGTCGGTCAGCAATGTGAGCTCTGACGTCCTGATTGCCCTGGAGGAACTGGAATGCTTAAGACGCATGGTATCAAGGGCATGGCGAAAGCTTTGCGGCAGGCCCTGAATGATCGCAAGATCGATCTGTCTCACAGCGATTGCCTGGAATTACTGGCGAAACAATTCGGCGTGAAGGATTGGAACGCCCTTTCTGCAACGATAGGGCAGGATGCGGGCGAGAAGCCGCTTCTCTTCACCATCATAGGCGATGAGATAACGCTCCACCGAACGACGCAAAAACTGGATGTGAATGACACCGACCTGTCGGGGTCGCGCTTCAACGACGCCAATCTTTCAGGAACGTCCTTCAATCAGATCAACTTCTCCGGCGCCAAGTTCAACGACAGCAACATGACCGGGTGGTACGTGAACGATGTGAACCTGTCCGGCTCACGCTTTCAGGACATAAACCTGTCCGGCGCCGCCTTCTCCAACTGCCGCATGACAGGTGTCATGCTCGACGGCGTGCCGCTCGAAGAGATCATCGAAGTCTACAGGCAGTCGCAGGCATCCTGATCCTGGCTTGAACCATTCGAAATGCGGGTGTCCTTTGCGTCTCATTGACGACTGGCCTGCGTACTCAGCAAGTCTCCGCTGACTGCAAAAATTATCCGCATTTCGAACTGGCCAGTAACACGGACAGCAACGCGCCCAAGGGCTTGGAAAGCTCAGCTCCCCAGCAACCCCTTGATCACGCCGCCGGCTTTGCCGAAATCGATCTGGCCCGAATACTGCGCCTTGAGCGCCCCCATCACCTTGCCCATGTCCTTGATCGAGCTGGCGCCGGTGTCCTTGATGACCTGGGCGATCGCCGCCTTCACTTCATCGTCGGACAGCTGCTTGGGCATATAGCTCTGGATGATCGCGATCTCCTCGCGCTCCTGGGTGGCGAGTTCGTCGCGCCCGGCCTTCTCGTAGATTTCCAGGCTCTCCTGGCGCGTTTTCACCATCTTGGCCATGACCTCGACGATCTGCGGATCATTGACGCCTGCGTCAGGCCCGGCCGTGCGGTTCAGGATGTCGCGGTCCTTGATGGCGGAATTGATCAGGCGGAGCGTCGAAACCCGCCTTTTATCGCCCGATTTCATCGCCGCTTTGAGGCTGTCATTGATCTGTTCGCGCAGGCCCATGGGAATATCCTTAGCCGTAAAAGGGGTTGAGATACGCCGGGAGAGGCTTGAGCGCAACCTTGACGGCCCCGAGCCCTGCCCATAAGAGAACGCAAATTCAGGAGATGTGAGTCCATGGCCAAGAAAGCCCCTGCCCGGCCGGCGAAACCGCGGGCGGCGAAAAAACCTGCGCGCCCGTCCTTTTCCGACTGGGAGACGCCGCGCATTACCGGACTCCTGGTTCTGGCCGACGGCACCGTGATCGAGGGCCAGGGTTTCGGCGCCGAGGGCGAGGCGGTGGGCGAGGTCTGCTTCAACACCGCCATGACGGGCTATCAGGAGGTTCTCACCGACCCCTCCTATGCCGGCCAGATCGTCACTTTCACCTTCCCCCATATCGGCAATGTCGGCACCAATGAGGACGACATCGAGACCACCAATCTCGCCGCCACCTCGGGCGTGCGCGGCTGCGTCGTCAAGGCCGCCGTCACCGATCCCGCCAATTACCGCAGCCACCGCCATTTCAGCCAGTGGCTGAAGGCCCGCGGCATTGCCGGCCTGTCCGGCATCGATACCCGCGCTTTGACCAATCTCATCCGCGAAAAGGGCATGCCGAATGGCGTCATCGCCCACAATGCCAAGGGCAAGTTTGACCTCAAGAAGCTGAAAGCCATGGCCGCCGGATGGCCGGGCCTCGTCGGCATGGATCTCGCCAAGGACGTATCGCTCACCCAGCGTTTGAACTGGGGCGAGACGACCTGGGACTGGAAGACCGGTTATCAGCAGGGCAATGGCGCCACCCACAAGGTCGTCGCCGTCGATTACGGCCTGAAGCGCAACATCCTGCGCTGCCTCACCGCCGCCGGCTGCGAGGTGACCGTGGTGCCGGCCACCGCCCAGGCCGACGACATCCTGGCGATGAATCCGGACGGCATCTTCCTGTCGAACGGCCCCGGCGATCCGGAGGCCACCGGTCAATATGCGGTGCCGGAGATCAAGAAGCTCGTCTCCTCCGGCAAGCCGGTCTTCGGCATCTGCCTCGGCCATCAGATGCTGGCCCTGGCGCTCGGCGCCAAGACCCGCAAGATGCATCAGGGCCATCACGGCGCCAATCACCCGGTGAAGGACTTCACCACCGGCAAGGTCGAGATCACCTCGATGAATCACGGCTTCACCGTCGACCGCGAGACCTTGCCGCAAGGCGTGGTCGAGACCCATGTCTCGCTCTTCGACGGCTCGAACTGCGGCATCGCCATCGAAGGCAAGCCGGTCTTCTCGGTGCAGTACCATCCGGAAGCCTCGCCCGGCCCCCAGGACAGCCACTATCTCTTCAAGCGTTTCGTCGAGCAGATGGACAAGGTGAAGGGCTGACATGCGCCTCCTTCCGGCAGGAAGGGGTTTTCGTATCAGTCTGGTCTTTGTTATGCTGGTCGTGTTTTCTATGTGGAACACGGTCCCCGCTATGTCAGATGACAATGACAACTGGATCATTTACTTCCGCGAGGCCGAGCCTTCGGGTTTCGTGACCACAGTCAATCAGGCGATATCCGCCGGCCACCGCGCGCCGCTGCACGCGGCCTGCCACGAGCTCCGCTATCTCTTCGCTCCGAATCAGCGCGCCGAGCGCGGTATGCCGAATGCAGAAGCTCAGCGCCTCTTTTATGCGTTCGAGGACGAGTTCGACGGCCTGTTGAGTGACAGCGTGGGAGAAGTGATCGCCCGGCGAACCGGGCAGAATATGCGATCCGTCTGGTTCTGTGCACGGGACGGCGCGAGCCTGAAGGTGCGCGCCCTGATCCGGGCGGCCCAGACAATCTCCATCGACATACGATCCGCCCAACTGGCGGACATCATCGCGCTGCACCCAACCCCGCTCGAGGGGCATCTGGCCCGTGATAATGACGTGGTCCACTCACTGGCCCAGAATGGCGATGACCATTCCATCCCGCGCAAGATCGATCATTTTATCTACGATGCGAACAATCACGATGCGATAGAGGCGCGCTTGCAAAAGCTGGGCTTCGAGATCGAAACCGACCGGCGGCCGGACGCCATCCTTTTCTTTCGCATCTCACCCATCGACATCGATGCCATCCAGAACGACACGCGCCTCCTCTTGAGTCTCTGTGCGGAGTTCGGTTGCGAATATGACGGCTGGGGCGCACTGGCCATGCAGCGCGACTGAGCATCACGGCCGCGCCGCCACCGAACGCAAATAGAAATCGAGCATCGTGCCCAAGGGCGCTGGATTGCGCCGCAAGCGGCTGCGCAGCGCCGCCCCTTCCCAGCAGTCGACCAGCAGATCCGCCAGCTGATTGACATCGCAATCGGCGGCGATCTCGCCGCGCCGGCGCGCCTCTTCGAGGCACGCCGCCATACGGGCGGAAATCGCAGACAGGCATTCCTCAATCTTGCACCGGAAGGTATCGCTTATACCCGACAATTCCTGGCCGAGCCCGCCAATCAGACAGCCGAGATAACCTTCCTTCTCATAGGCCTGCATAGTGAGTTCGAAGAAGTGCCGCACCCTTTGCAGGGGCGGCCGCGTTTCATCGGTGAGACAGGCATCGAGCCCGGCATGCACCTGCTCCATATAGGCCGCGACCACTTCGAGGGCGAAATCCTCCTTGTCCTTGAAGTGATGATAGAAGGACCCCTTCGGCGTACCGGTGGCCGCGAGAATTTCCTGGATGCCCAGATCATTGTAGCCCTGCTCCAGGAGCATCTGGAGCCCGGCCTGGATCAGGCGCTGCTTGGTCGAATGCATGTTCACTTCGCCGGCAATGGTTACCGCCCGACTCTGTCACCGGGCGGCGACCAGAAGAGCGGTCAGATCTTCAGCTTGTCAATCATGTGATCGATGACGTGGCTGTGCTCGTGCTGCGGGCTGAACATCACGATCTCCGCATCGGCATCGACCTTCACATTGTGGCCGGGCGGCCAATAGAACAGGTCATGGGCCTTGACTGTCTCGCGCTTGCCCTCGCCGTCGGTGGTGGTGATCTGGCCGCTGAGCACGAAACCCCAATGCGGGCATTGACATTGATTGCCTTCGAGCCCCTGGAAAAGCGGCGTCGTGTCGACGCCGGCGGCAAGGCTGAAGAACTCGCCGCTGAGCTTTCCGTAGCCGGTGGCATCGCCGAAATCCAAATGCTGGCGAATGACGGCGCCTGGAATATCCATCCTCACATCAATCCGATCCTTGGCTATGTGCATGTCCAACTCCTTGAGGTGAATGACTAGACAGACCGGTCTATTATCAGAAAACTCTCTTTTTGCCGTTTAGTCAACCGCCTTGAAGTCGTGGGCCGAAGCAGGCTTTGATCTCATCCGGAGGTCACCGATGCGCCAATCCCAGCTCCCCTGTTATTTCCAGACTGCTGTAAGCCCCTGTAAATCCTCTGATATTCCCCTGATAATCCGCTGTTCGCACTGCTGTTAAATACAGCGGATTTCGCCCCATTACCCACGCCGTCACATGACTGTCACAGGGCCATGTGCTTCAGGAGGGATGCCGGACAACTCCCAGCCCCTCGTCTCGCCCGCCGATGTGCCGGGATTCGTCTGCGCCTATCGTTTCGCCGCCGACGGCACGGCACGCAAGCTCGCCGAGGCCGACATCGATCCCGAGCTGTCGAGCCCGGAAGGCGAATGGCTCTGGCTGCATCTCAATTCCATCGACCGGCGCTGCGCCCGCTGGCTCGCCCGCTCGGGGCGCTTCTCGAGCCTCGCCATCGACTTCATCGAGCATATCCCGACCTACCAGCTCATCGAATGTTTCGCCGCCGATGCCGCCGGCAGCGTCGCCGATCTCCGCCGCGACTTCGAGGGCGAGACGCACGAGACCTGCCGCCTGCACTTCCTGCTCAGCGAGAACGTGCTCGTCACCTTGCGCGCCAAGCCGATCCGCTCGGCCGAGCTCATCCGCCGCCAGCTCGATGCCGGCCGCGCCCTCGAAACGCCGGCGCAATTGCTGCTCGCTTTCTTCGGCCATTATGCGCAAGGCATCGAAAGCGTGCTGCAGGATCTCGCCGCCGAGATCGAACTGATCGAGGATCGCGTGCTCGAGGAGCGCGTCAGCGACGAGCGCCGTCGCGCCGTGATCGTGCGCCGCGAGGCCGCCATGCTGCATCGCCAGCAACGCGCCTTGCGCCGTGTCCTCTCCGACGCGCAGCGCTCGGCGCCGCGTTTCCCCGCCGATCTGTCGGATCTTCTCGAGCTGCACGCGCATCTCGATCAGGAATTCGAGCAGATCGAGCAACGCGCCCGTCTCTTTCATGACGAGATCGACGCCAAGCTCGCCGCCGAGACCAACCGGCAGCTCTACCGGCTTTCGGTTCTCACCGCTTTGTTCCTGCCGCCGACCCTGGTCGGCGGCCTGTTCGGCATGAATCTCGAGGGCATCCCCTGGTCCGGCGTGCATGGCGGCTTCTGGTTCGCGACCGCCGCCGCCGTGCTCTCGTCTGCCGGCACCTGGCTCTTTCTGCGCTACCTCGACAGGAGTTAAAGCATCGGCCCGAAAAGTTGCAGACTTTTCGGATAAGCCGATGCGACTGAGCAACTACCCATCCTTGAGAAGGCGTTTCAGTTTGGTGAGTCGCATCTCCGGCTTCTCCTCGTAGTCAAGCGTGCCGAAGAAACGGCCCTCGCGATCCATGAGATAGACGAGCGCCGTATGGTTCATCGTATAGCCGCCGTCGCTCGTCGGCACCCGCTCATAGAAGACGCGAAAGGTCTTGGCGATCTGCGCCAGCTCATCGGCGCTCGGCCTGAGACCGATGATGCGCGGATCGAAGCTCGTCAGATAGCTCTTCATGAAGTCGAGCGTATCGCGCTCAGGATCGACGGTGACGAAGAAGACTTTCAGATTCTTCGCCTCGTCGCCCAGCTTGCCGAGCGTGCTCGACATTTCATAAAGCGTCGTCGGACAGACTTCCGGGCAATGAGTGAAGCCGAAGAACACCGCGAAAGGCTCGCCTTTCAAGCCCGTGCTGTCGATGGTGTCGCCCGTCGTGGCGGCGAGCTTGAACGGACCGCCGATAGCCACCATCGGCTGAACCTTGGCGATTTGCTGGCCCAGATAGAAGTAGGTTCCGACACCAAGAAGACCCAGCGCCACCAGGGACCACAAGAGGATGCGTAAGATTCTCAGCATGCTCACATCCCCTCATGCTCATGGCCCGAACCCATCGGCTCGACCTTGAACTCGACCGCCACCGGCCCCGCCTTCTCGAAAGTGAGCGTCGCCTTGAAGCGTGTGTCCTTGGTCGGCCGCTGCTTCAGATCCATGAACATCACATGGTTGGACTTAGACTTGAGCTCGACCGTCTGCCCCGCCGGAATGACGAGCCCGCCTTCGATCTCGAACATCGACATGACGCCGTTTTCGACCTTCATGCCGTGGACCTGGGCATTGCCGGCGATATCGGTCGTGACCGAGATGAGCCGGTCATCCGCCGATCCTTCATTGGTGATCTTGAGAAAACCTGCCGCCACCTTGGCGCCCATCGGCGGCTCGGGCGTCCAGGGATGGTTGATGACGAGGCTGCCCGCCTTGTAGTCATGCGCATGGGCGAGCGAGCTGGTGAACGCCGCGACGGTGAGCGCGACAGCGACGATGATTTCCTTGAAAAGCTTCATAGAGGATTTCCTTCAGGCGAAGAGTTTGGGAGCGAGGAAGTCGGCGGCGAGCGCCAGGAGAAGCGTCAGGCCGACCAGCGGAAACAGAATGCCGACGACGCAGGCGATGACGAGGATGGTGCGCGGTATGCGCAGGTCCTGCGGATAGCGCGGCGCGCCGAGCGACCCTTCCGGCCGCCGCTTCCACCACATCACGAGCGCGGACACCGCCATGGCAATGATGGCGAGACAGGCCACGAGCATCACGAGTTGATTGATGAGCCCGAATTCCTGGCCTTGATGCACGCTGACGCCGAACTCCACCGCCTTGCCGATCGGGCCGAGCTCGCTGAAGCCGCCGTCGAAGAGCGCCTTGCCAGAATATTGGTCGAGATGGACGACACGCTCATAGGCAACCTTGTCGGGAAAGACCGAGGCCGAATACACGCCTTCGCCATCCTGCGGCAGGTCGATGACATAACCCTTGCTGATGCCGAGCCCATCGAAGGTCGCGACCGCTTTGTCGAGGCCGATCGGCTCACCCATGCTTGAGCTGCTTTGCGGCATCGGGGCGTTTTCGAGCGACCACGAGGTCTGGGTCATCGCGTGGCCCATATGGGCCGAATGCGCGTCCGACTTCGGCACCTCGCTGAAGAACTGCGCCGGATAACCGAGGCCATATTGGTCCGCGAAGCTGTTGAGCTTGGCGCCCCAGAAGCCCGACCATGGCAGCCCGGTGATGGCGAGGAAGAAGATGAGCGCGCCGGCCACCGCACCCGTGACGGCATGCAGGTCGCGCCAGAAGATGCGTTGCCGCGGTTTCTGGCGGATGCTCATGACGCCGCCCGCCTGGCCACGCGGCCACCATAGATAGAAACCGGTGATGACGAGCACCAGCGTCCAGCCGGCGACGATCTCGATGATGCGGTTGGGCAGCCAGCCGAACCATTCGAGGCTGTGGATCTTCTTGAGAAACTGCATCAGCGGCGTGCGCGACGAGCCTGAATCGGCGAAGCGGCCGAGCACCTGGCCCGTTTGCGGATTGACGAAGACCGAGAGCCGGCCTTCGGTCTCGCTGGCGATACCGACCTCGGCGCTGCGGTCAGGAGATTCCGGCGGTGCATAGCGGAAGACCGTTCCCGGCACCACGATCTGCGCCCGCTTGACGATTTCCGACGGCGGCAGATAGGGCGCATCGCTCGGCGTGACGGTGAGCTCCTTGGCATAGACGAGTGTATTGATCTCGTCCTTGAACAGGTAAAGGCTGCCGGTGACGGCGAGCGAAATGAGGAAAGGCAGGACAAGAAGTCCCGCATAGAAGTGCCATCGCCATACGGCGCGATAGAGCGCATAGGTCGACGGCGTCGCGGTGTCCCGCGACAATTCGGCAACGGACATGGGAAGTCTCCATGAGACCGCGCGATCAACGCGCTGTCATTAGATCACTACGGATGAAAAAGGTTTCCGCTTCAGGCCGGAGGGCCGCGTGACTGGATGTCCGAGGAGAACAGGCCGAAGGTCGAAAGGGCAAAGACCTTGGGCGATGCGAGCGCCAGCACATTCTGGCGCGGCAGCGGGAGTTCGACATCAGGCGCGGCGCCGACCGCCGCGGTGGAGCCGCTTAACGGACACGCCGTGGCGCAGAGAATACAATCGGGCTGATGCTGCACCGGTTGGCCGGGCACTTGGGAGGCACCCGACATCGAACAGACCTCGGCATTGGCGAGGTCGCGCAGCAGCAGGAATTCGGCGGTCGCTTCAGGCTTGGGCAGAAGCCCCAGGATAATCGGAATCAGCAACGCATAGAGGGTGAGGACGGACCATGAGGCCCTTCCCCGCCGCAATGCGCTGATGAAACTCCGTCTCTGCATCTTTATCCTTCGAATGCCGGACGCCGCTTGTGCCAGTCGGTGGCGTCTTCATAGGCCTCGGCGGCCCTGAGCACGCCCGCATCATCGAACATCCGGCCGATGATGTGAAGCCCGATCGGCAGGCCGGCTTTGGTGAAACCGCAAGGCACGCTCGCCGCCGGCTGTTGCGTCAGGTTGAAAGGATAGCTGAACGGCGTCCAGTTCACCCATTTGCCGGTGCCGTCATCGACGGGCGACAGCTTGCCCGCCGCGAAGGCCGGGATCGGCAAGGTCGGCGTCACCAGAAGATCATATTTCTCCATGAACTGGCGCATCTGCGTGCCGAGCGCGCCACGGGCTTTCACCGCGTCGAAGTAGTCTTCGGGCGTCATCTCCAGCGACTGCTTCACCACGTCCGCGAGGCCCGGATCGAGGAGCTTCTTCTTTGCCGCCGGGAGACGGCCGAGCAGCGCACGCGCGCCCGACCACCAGAGCACGCGGAAGATCGGTCCCGGATCTGGAAAGCCCGGATCGACGGTGTCGATCTTGGCGCCCTGCGCGCGCAGGATATTGACCGCCTTCTGCACCGCTTCGGCGACTTCCGGATCGACATCGGCATGGCCGAGCGCCGGACTGAAGGCGATGCGCAGGCCCTTGATGCCTTTGTCGAGACCCTTGGTGTAGTCGCGCCCGTCATAGGGAAGCGAATGCCAGTCGCGCAGATCGGGCTTGGCGATCACATTCATCATCAGCGCCGCATCGGCGACGCGCCGCGTCATCGGTCCGGTATGCGCCACCGTGCCGAAGGGCGACAGCGGCCAGGCCGGCACGCGGCCGAAGGACGGCTTGTGGCCGAAGATGCCGGAGAAGCCGGCCGGAATGCGGATCGAGCCGCCGCCATCGGTGCCGAGCGCCAAGGGCGCATAACCCGCCGCGACCGCGGCGGATGAACCGCCCGATGAGCCGCCCGGTGTCCTGGTCGTGTCCCAAGGGTTGCGGGTGATGCCGGTGAGCGGCGAATCCGTGACGCCCTTCCAGCCGAATTCCGGTGTCGTGGTGAGGCCGAGCAGTACTGCACCTTCTTCGCGCAGCCGCGCCACCGACGGACCGTCATGGTCCCAGGCCTGGTTGCGGTCGACGGTTTTCGAGCCGCGCAAGGTCGGCCAGCCTTTGACCAGGATGAGATCCTTTACCAGCGTCGGCACGCCATCGACGGCGCCCAGAGGCTCACCCTTGTGCCAGCGCTTCTCGCTCGCTTGCGCCTGTTTGAGGGCCGCCTTCTCGTCGACGAGGCACATCGCATTGATCTTCTTGTCATGCCGGGCGATCTGGGCCAGGCAAGCGCGCGTCACGTCGACCGGTGAAAGCTTTTTCTTCTTGTAGGCTTTAACGAGCTTCGTCGCGCTCAGCCAATTGAGATCATCTGCCATGGCCCCTCCGTTTCCGGACGGAGCTTAGACCATCTCGCGAGGAAACTTGGACGTGTTATCTGGCCGCAGCTTACTCGGTCGCGACGAGCTTACCGGTATAGAGGACGGGCCCGGTCGGAGCGCCGGTCGGCGATCCGCCCTGCGGCTCGAGGCTGATGGCGAAGACTGTCTCACCCAACGTCGCCGGATCGACCTTGCCGAGCTGGCTCGCCGGGATGCGCAAGGATGCATCGATGACGCCGAGCGATTGCGGATTGGCCCGCCCGCCGCCGACCGCCCACAATTCATAGGTTTTGCCGGCTTCGGCTTGCGAACCCAGCCGTTTGACGCTGATCGTGCCGTCCTTGATGTCGATCGAGGCGACGAAGGCCGGCCCCGGCCCTTCCGGCTGCAATACCGCCACGTAATTGCCGGGCCCTGGTGCCGGCGCCGGCTTGAAGACGATGAACAGTGCCAATGCGGCGGCGACCGCCGTGGCCGCGAGCGCCACGCCGCGCCAGAAGCCGACGCGCTTTTTGAGATCGACCACGGTGTTGCCGCCGGCGCCGGCGAGCTTGTCGACGCCGGCGAGGATGCGGGCGCGCAGTTCCGCCGACGGCTCGACGCTGCGCGCGGCGAGCAGCAACGGCGTCAGGCGGCGCGTCCACTGGTCGACCGCGGCGGCGAATTCGGTGTTCTGCGCCACGAGGGTCTGCGCTTCGAGACGCTCATCCGCCGCCAGGGTGCCCAGCACATATTCGCCGGCCAGGGCTTCGAGGGTTTCATCGAGCGCCATCGAGACACTCCTTGAGCGCGATCAGGCTGCGCCTCAGCAAAGTCTTGATGGTGGTCACCGGCCGCTTGAAGCGTTCGGCCAGTTCCTCGCGGGTAAAACCTTGCCGGTAGGCGAGCAGCACCAGCTGCTGGCGCTCATTCGGCAAGCCCTGCATGCATTCGCCGAGACGGCGCAGCTCGCCCGCTTGACCGGCGAGTGATTCGGGATCGGGTGATTCGTCGGCAAGCGTTTCATCGAGCTCGCTCGCTGCTGCGGCGAGCCGTTCGGCCGAGCGGCGTTTGAGATCGATCGCCTGGTTGCGGGCAATGGTCGCCATCCACGCCATCGGGCTGGCGATCGTCTCGTCATAGGAGGAGGCCCGCTGCCAGATGCGCATGAAGGTTTCCTGGAGCGCGTCCTCGGCCAGCTCGGCGCGTGGCAGCACGCGCCCGATAATGCCGAATAGTCGTCCGGAAACAACATCATAGAGCTTCGCGAAGGCGGTCCGGTCGCCTCGCGCCACGTGCGCCAGCAATTGCCTCAGATCGCTATCCATGATCCCCACGGCAAAAGGCATGAAGGTGAGTACGATAGTCATGAAGTCCATTACGGGCCAGACCCTTTTTTGGGTGCAGGGCAGGCTGACGCGCAGCAGCCGGGAACCTAAACGCCAGATGAACGTCGTGTTCAGGGTCGATTACTCGGCCGTCGCCTAAGGTCCTCTCCAACAACGCAGACGAGATGACGAAAGAGAGCGAGAGATGACCATCTCACCAGATCACGAGGCCCCGGCCCTCACCCACTGAATTCCCGAATTCCGGAAGGCGGTTACCCGGTCTAACACCCGCCCCTCTCGCAGATCGAGTTTCTGCTTTCCGGAACCTTCCTCCCCAGCGGCTCACTGTCCCCCCTGATCCCCTCGAGAGCCGCTCAACTAGGGCCCCTTAACCGGGGCCCTTTTCTTTTCGCCGCTACCAGAAGCCGCCCGTGGTTCGCCGCTGGCTTGCCCTCGATGCGAACGACATTCTGGCCTCCGGCCGTTACCGGATTCACAGTCATTCGTAATTAAAAACAACAGCTTAGCCAGATTAACGCCAGATGAACGGCCCATTCAGGGAGGGTTCCGGCAGGCCATGGCATTCTCTTTGCAACGCTGAAAGAGCGTTTCGAGAGGGCCTAGCCGATGCGTATCCTTGCCACCACACTTCTTGCCGCCCTGCTGCTCAATGCCGGGGCCGTCACCAGTGACAACCGGGCCTATCTGCGCGCCAAGATTACCGCCGACAGCAATGTCACCACGCTGACCAAGAACCAAGCCTGGCCGGTCAAGAGCCAGATGAGAATTGAACCCTGCTCGCTCGCCGGCTGCGTCGGCGTCTGACCATTCAACGTATCACTGATGAGTTTTATTCCCTGGCTTGCGAAAGCCAGGGTCGGCCGGAGGGCGGCGGAGCGGCACTCACGCCCCTCTCGAAACCGCGACCTGTCGCCCTCCGGTTACTATCACGCGAAGCGCTTGGCGCCCGCCACGCAGACGACGATGCCGAGCGTGACCGCGATCATCGCCGGGCTCACATATTCGCCGAGCAGGAGCGCCGCGATGGCGAGGCCGAAAAAGGGCTGCAGCAATTGCAGCTGGCCGACCGCGGCGATGCCGCCCAGCGCCAGGCCACGATACCAGAAGATGAAGCCGACCAGCATGCTGAACACCGACACATAAGCGAGTCCGGCCCAGGCTGACGCGCCGATGCCGCTCCAGCTCTGCGGCCAGAAGGCGACGAGCAGGACCGCCATCACTGGCAATGAAATGACCAGCGCCCAGGAAATCACCTGCCAGCCGCCGAGCCGGCGCGACAGCTTGGCTCCCTCGGCATAGCCCAGCCCGCAGACGATGATGGCGCCGAGCATCAGCGCGTCGCCCACCGGTGCGGCGGTGATGCCCTGCGCCAGCGCGAAGCCGACCACCAGGGCGCTGCCGAGAACTGAAAACAGCCAGAAGGCCGGCTTCGGCCGCTCGCCGCCCCTGAGCACCGCGAAGATCGCGGTGGCGAGCGGCAGGAGGCCGACAAAGACGATCGAATGGGCGGCGGTGACATGCTGCAGCGCCAAAGCGGTCAGAAGCGGAAAGCCGATGACGACGCCGAAAGCGGTGACGATTAGCGGAACAATGTCGCTCTTCTCCGGCCAGCGTTGGCGAAAGAGTATCAGCATCACCCCCGCCAGGATCGCGGCGATGGTGGCGCGCGCCATGGTGAGAAAGAGCGGGTCGAAATCATGCACGGCGAGGCGTGTCGCCGGCAGCGACCCGCTGAAGATGACGACGCCGAGAAATCCGTTGATCCAGCCGATTGTGGTTCTGTCCATGCCGCTTCTGTGGCCGATGGCCTCTGGAATCTCCAGGGACAGACAAGTACAATCAGACCAAACTGTACTGGTTACAGGAGCAATACAGATGGATCATGGCGTCCCCGTTACCCGAGTTGACCAGGTCATCGCCGCCATCCGCGACCGCATCGCCCGCCGCCTGCTGACGCCGGGCGCCCGGCTGCCGTCGATCCGCGCTTTCGCCGAAAGCCAGGGCGTCTCCAAATCGACGGTCGTCGAGGCCTATGACCGCCTGGTGGCGGACGGCACCATCGGCTCGCGCCGGGGCTCGGGCTTCTACGTCTCGGGACCGATGCCACCCCTCGCTTTGACCGAGATCGGCCCCAGCCTCGACCGCGCCATCGACCCGCTCTGGGTCTCGCGCCAATCGCTCGAAGCCGGCGATCGGATGCTGAAGCCGGGCTGCGGCTGGCTGCCGACGTCGTGGATGCCGGACGAAGCGCTGCGCCGCACCTTGCGCACGCTGAGCCGGCGCGAGCACGCGCTCTACCTTACCGATTACGACCGTCCGCACGGCCTCGCCCCGTTGCGGCAATTGCTGTCGCGCCGGCTTGCCGATCAGGGCATCGAAGCCGGTCCCGACCAGATCCTGCTTGCCGATTCGGGCACCCAGGCCATCGATCTCCTGTGCCGCCTGCTGCTCGAGCCCGGCGATACGGTGCTGGTCGATGACCCCTGCTATTTCAACTTCCTGGCGATGCTGCGCGCCCATCGCGCCCGCATCATCGGCGTCGCCTATACGCCGGCCGGTCCCGATCTCGATGCCTTCGCCAATATCCTCGCCGCTGAGCGACCGCGCCTCTACATCATCAACTCGGCCCTGCACAATCCGACCGGCGCCTCGCTCTCCTCCACCACCGCCCATCGCCTCCTGAAGCTCGCCGAGGCGCATGGCCTCATCATCATCGAGGACAGCATCTTCGCCGATCTCGAGGTCGACCCGGCGCCGCGGCTCGCCGCCTTCGACGGGCTCGAGCGCGTCGTCCATATCGGCAGCTTTTCCAAGACCCTGTCGGCGGCTTTGCGCTGCGGCTTCATCGCCGCCCGCGCCGACTGGATCGACCGGCTCATCGATCTCAAGCTCGCGACGTCCTTCGGCAGCGCGCCCCTTTCGGCCGAGCTCGTCCATGGCGTGCTCAGTGACGGTTTCTACCGCAAGCATCTCGACAGCCTGCACCGCCGGCTGGCGCTGGCCATGGGCGAGGCGCAGGTCCGTCTCAAGGCGCTGGGCTTCACGCCGTGGTGCGAGCCCAAGGGCGGCATGTTCCTGTGGTGCAAGCTGCCGGACGGACTCAATTCGGCCGATGTCGCGCGCCACGCTTTGGCCGAGAATGTCGTCCTCGCCCCCGGCAATGTCTTCAGCGTGTCGCAGTCGGCCGCAGGCTACATGCGCTTCAACGTGGCGCAGTCGCGCAATGCCAGGCTCTACACGGTGCTCGAAAAGGCGATGAGCCTCAGTTCACGATGACCTTGGCACCGACCCTGGCCCGGCCATAGAGATCCGTCACATCCTCGTTGGTGAGACGAATGCAGCCTGACGAAACGGCCTGACCGATGGTCCAGGGCTGCGCGGTGCCATGGATGCGGTATTCGGTGGCGCCGAGATAGAGCGCCCGGGCGCCGAGCGGATTATTGGGGCCGCCTTCCATGAATTCCGGCAGCTCCGGCTGGCGCTCGCGCATCTCCGCCGGCGGGCGCCAATCCGGCCACTCGGCCTTGCGGCTGATCTTCTCAGCTCCCTTCCAGGTGAAGCCCGAGCGGCCGACGCCGATGCCGTAGCGTAGCGCCTTGCCGTTTTCGAGGACGAGATAGAGATAGCGCTTGCGCGTCTCGATGATGATCGTGCCCGGCTTCTCGGCCGAGGCATAGGCGATTTCCTTGCGCTTGTATTTGGGATTGGCCTTGTAGGACCAGGCGCCGACAGTGAAATTCGTCTTCACGCCGGAATTGGCGTCCCGATTGCGCTCTGCCTTTGCGGAAGGAATAGCCAGAGCCATCCCGACGATCGCTGCGATTCCCGCAACTTGCAATGATTTCAGCATTCTGCCGCCCCCAGTAACCACGTCTGTTCCAATTCATCGCCGCGACGGACCGCAGGCGTCAAGACCGTCTTTAGATGAACGGTGGATGAACGGCCCATTCAGGGTGGATTTTCGACCGTTGTGGCATATTCGTCACGCTGGAGTGTCGCCATGTTTACCCCTCGCCCCGTTCTGATCGTTGCCGTCTTGAGCTTCGCCTTCCTGTCGGGTGTTCCGGCCCAGGCTGAGAATGCCGCGCGGACCTATTTCAACCCGCAGGTATACGGCAAGCCGGTCGCGCTCTGCATGACGGACCGGGCGAGCTGCGGCAAGCCCAGCGCCGATGCCTGGTGCCGCGACAATGGCTATGCCGAGGCGCTGGTCTTCGAGCGGCTGCGCACCGCCGACAAGTCGCAGGTCTTCCGCCAGATTAAATGCATCACCCGCGAGCAGGCCGTCGCCGCGACACCCGACGAAACCAACCGCGCCACGCCGTAATCCCGCCCTGATTGAGAAGGAAGACTGAGCGCCATCACTCTTGTGGTGGCGAATGCGCAACATCGTCTGGACCTCAATCTTTGCCCTTCTGATACTGGCGTCCATGGGCAAGCCATCGGCACGGGCGGAAGACGATAGTTCTGAAGCTCGATCGCATGTGAGCGACGACGATGGTCTTCAATCGTGCTTTAGCCGCTTCCCCTCAGGCAGTGAGGCGATAGGAGCAAGTTCGCGGCCGATAGAGGACCTGGAGCTGGCTCCCCTGAAACTGGACGAAATGATTGCTCCGGCTGGTCTGATCACAAAAACGGAGATCGTAGGCAGGCTGCCCGGCTACATCAGGAAATACCGAGGGGTTTGGATCTGGCCGACGATAGGCGAGCCTCCGGATTTTGCGCTATTTGTCGAACGCCTCACCGAGAGGGAAATGACGATTGCTTTCGTCTTCCGCGCCACCGAAAAGAACAAAGACCACAGGGACAGGCTCCGCCAGAATGCGCGGGAAAAACTGACCTGGAACGGGACGGCCTTTTCGAGAGGACCTGAGGGAGAGCTCGAGTCCACGACCAGCATTTATGTATCCGCCTTCAGCGACGCCCTGCTCATCTTCAGGGCCAATAAGCGTGAAGGTTGGCCCATGTGCTTCATCTCTTCGAAACACTACTGATTTTGCCCAGTTTTCCACCATTCCGGCGCCCCTAGGGAATCCGCTTGGCATCTGGGGATTCCCCGTGTAGGGAACCCCCTCGCCATGCCAAAACGCACAGACATCAAATCCATCCTCATCATCGGGGCGGGACCGATCATCATCGGCCAGGCCTGCGAATTCGATTATTCCGGCACCCAGGCCTGCAAGGCGCTGAAGGCCGAGGGCTATCGGGTCATCCTGGTCAACTCCAATCCGGCGACCATCATGACCGATCCGGATCTGGCGGACGCCACCTATATCGAGCCGATCACGCCCGAGGTCGTCGCCCGTATCATCGAGAAGGAGCGCCCGGACGCGGTTCTCCCCACCATGGGCGGCCAGACCGCGCTCAATACAGCGTTGTCCCTCAACCGTATGGGAGTCCTGGATAAATTCGGCGTCGAGATGATCGGCGCCAAGGCCGACGTCATCGACAAGGCCGAGGACCGCGAGCAGTTCCGCGAGGCGATGAAGAAGATCGGCCTCGAAACCCCCAAATCCATGCTGGCCAACGCCTCGGCCCTGAAAGAGGCCGACCGCGAGCAATTTGCCGCCGAGACCGAGTTGCTGAAGACCCGGGGTGGCGACGTCGAGGCCTACGAGCGCGACTGGGCGGCGACCGAGCCCGAGCGCCTCAAGCGCTACCGCAACCGCGCTTTGGTGGAAGCCTTCGAGGCCATGCTTGAGATCGGCCTGCCCTGCATCATCCGCCCCTCCTTCACGCTCGGCGGCACCGGCGGCGGCATCGCCTATAACCGCGAGGAATTTTTCGACATCGTCGAAAGCGGCCTCGACGCCTCCCCCACCGCCGAGGTGCTGATCGAGGAATCGGTGCTCGGCTGGAAAGAATACGAGATGGAGGTCGTACGCGACCGCGACGACAACTGCATCATCATCTGCTCGATCGAGAATATCGACCCGATGGGCGTCCATACCGGTGATTCGATCACCGTCGCCCCGGCGCTGACCTTGACCGACAAGGAATATCAGATCATGCGCAACGCCTCGCTGGCGGTGCTGCGCGAGATCGGCGTCGAGACCGGCGGCTCCAACGTGCAGTTCGCCGTCAATCCGGACAATGGCCGCCTCGTCGTCATCGAGATGAATCCGCGCGTGTCGCGCTCGTCCGCTCTGGCCTCCAAGGCGACCGGCTTCCCGATCGCCAAGGTCGCGGCCCGCCTCGCCGTCGGATACACGCTGGACGAGCTCGCCAATGACATCACCGGTGGTGCGACGCCGGCTTCCTTCGAGCCCACCATCGACTATGTGGTGACGAAGATCCCGCGTTTCGCCTTCGAGAAGTTCCCCGGCGCCGAGCCGACGCTGACCACCGCGATGAAATCGGTGGGCGAGGTCATGGCCATCGGCCGCACCTTCCAGGAATCGCTGCAGAAGGCTCTGCGGGGACTGGAGACGGGTCTCACCGGCCTCAACGAAGTGAAGATCGACGGCCTCGGCGAAGATGACGACAAGAACGCCATCCGCGCCGCGCTGGCTGCGCCACGACCCGACCGCCTCCTCAAGGTGGCGCAGGCGCTGCGCCTCGGTGCCACGGTCGATCAGATCCATGCCGCCTGCAAATATGATCCGTGGTTCATCCGCGAGATCGACGGCATCGTGAAGATGGAAGCGGCGATCCGCGAGCGTGGCCTGCCGAAGGACGCGGTCAATATGCGCCGCCTCAAGGCCATGGGCTTCTCCGACCGCCGCCTCGCCGAGCTGATCCGCGGCAGCGAGGACAAGGTGCGCGTCCATCGCCGCAAGCTCGGCGTCAAGCCGGTGTTCAAGCGCATCGACACCTGCGCCGCCGAATTCGCCTCGCCCACCGCCTACATGTATTCGACCTACGAGACGGGTCTCGCCGGCGATGACGGCAATGAGGCGCGTCCGTCGGACAAGCAGAAGATCATCATCCTGGGCGGCGGTCCCAACCGCATCGGCCAAGGCATCGAGTTCGACTATTGCTGCTGCCATGCCTGCTTCGCGCTGCATGACGCCGGCTATGAATCGATCATGGTCAACTGCAACCCGGAAACGGTCTCGACCGACTATGACACCTCCGACCGGCTCTATTTCGAGCCGCTGACCGCCGAGGACGTGCTGGAGATCATCTGGGCCGAGCAGACGAACGGCACGCTCAAGGGCGTCATCGTCCAGTTCGGCGGCCAGACGCCGCTCAATCTCGCCCATGCGCTCGAAAGCGCCGGCGTGCCGATCCTCGGCACGACGCCCGACGCGATCGACCTCGCCGAGGACCGCGATCGCTTCGCCAAGCTTCTGAAGAAGCTCAAACTGCGCCAGCCCAAGAACGGCATCGCCCGTTCGGCTGCGGAAGCGCGCAAGATCGCCAAGTCGATCGGCTTTCCGGTCGTCATCCGCCCATCCTACGTGTTGGGCGGACGCGCCATGGAGATCGTGCGCGACGACGCACAGCTCGCCCGCTACATCACCGAGGCGGTCGTCGTCTCAGGTGACAGCCCGGTGTTGATCGACTCGTATCTCTCCAACGCCATCGAGGTCGATGTCGATGCGATTGCCGACGGCAAGGACGTGTTCGTCGCCGGCATCATGGAGCATATCGAGGAAGCCGGCATCCATTCGGGTGACAGCGCCTGCTCGCTGCCGCCCCATTCGCTGAAAGCCTCGATCGTCGCCGAGATCGAGAAGCAGGCACGCCAGCTCGCTTTGGCACTCAAGGTGGTCGGCCTGATGAATGTGCAGTTCGCCGTCAAGGACGACGACATCTACATTCTCGAGGTCAATCCGCGCGCCTCGCGCACCGTGCCCTTCGTCGCCAAGGTGATCGGCGAGCCGGTCGCCAAGATCGCCGCGCGGGTGATGGCGGGCGAGACTTTGTCCAACTTCAAGCTCAAGCCAAAGAAGCTCCATCATGTCGCGGTCAAGGAAGCAGTCTTCCCGTTCAACCGTTTCCCCGGTGTCGATATCCTGCTCGGTCCCGAAATGCGCTCGACCGGCGAGGTCATGGGGCTCGACAAGAGCTACGACATGGCCTTCGCCAAGAGCCAGCTCGGTGCCGGCATGCGCGTGCCGCTCGCCGGCACGGTCTTCATCTCGGTGAAGGACGCCGACAAGCAGCGCATCCTGCCGGCGGTGAAGAAGCTCATCGATCTGGGCTTCCGGATCTGCGCCACCGGCGGCACCCAGCGTTTCCTCGAGGCCAAAGGGCTCGATTGCGCCAAGGTCAACAAGGTGCTGGAGGGACGGCCGAATGTCGTCGACGCTTTGAAGAACGGCGAGATTCAGCTCGTGCTCAACACGACCGAATCGAAGGCTTCCGAATCGGATTCAAAGCCGATCCGCCAGACGGCGCTGCTGCAGAAGGTCCCTTACTACACGACGCTGCCCGGCATCCTGGCGGTGACCAAGGCGATCGCCGCGCAGAAGGCGGGAACGCTCGATGTCCGGCCGCTGCAGGACTATCACTGACGAATTTGAGCATCGACGCGCTCACGCTCCGTGGGCGCGTTGTTCTTCTTGTGCCGTCCGAGGATCTGCCTGAGGCCCTCTTTGGTGAAGGGCTGTGTCAGTTGCGTCCAGAAGCTCTTGGCGATTTCGCCCTTGATGCCGATATCGGTCGAGGACGGATAGGGCGGGTTGTGATAGGTGCCGAGCAACTGGTCCCACAGCACGACATTCTCGCAATAATTGGTATTGCCGACCTTGGCATCGCGCGAGTGATGCCAGCGATGCAGCCTGGGTGTGCTGAAGATCCAGTCGAGAAAGCCGGTGCGCATCTCGATATTGCAGTGGGTCAGGAGGCCGATGAAGGCCGTCACCGCGCCGACCCACAGGAACACCGGCAAGGGAGCGCCCAGCAGATACAGCGGTATCTGGCTGAGGGCCGCTTTCACGATCGAGTCCACCACATGGAAGCGCCCGGTATTGAACACGCGCAGGCGCTCGACGCTGTGATGGAGCGCATGGAAGCGCCAGAGGATCAGGCGCTCATGGGCATAACGATGCGCGGCATAGAGGCCAAGCTCGGCAATGACGAGCGCCAGCGCCACCTGCAGCGGCAAGGGCCAGTTGACGGGCCACAGCCCATCATCATTTCCGACATGCGGCTGGGCGACCATAGCGACAAGTATCGGGAAGGTGGCGCCTGCCGCCGCCGCGACCTGCACGGCGCCTTTGGTGAGAAGCGTATGGGCGATATCGTTGACGATCTCGCCATCGGGTGCCAGCCAATCGCGTTCATAGGGCATAAGATATTCGAACACCGCGATGCCGGCGGCGACGCTCAGATAGACGACGTTGAACCAGAGAAGCGGATGATCGCTTTCAAAGGCGCAATAGGCACCGAGCAGTCCGCAACCAAATAGGGCCGGCCACAGGATGTAGGACAGAAGCAGATAGGCCTTCGACATACGGCTGATCTCAAAGCGATTCATCGTCTCTCCTGCAAACCTGCTCCATAGCGAATGCAGGACCTAGTGGGCAAAAATTACCACAAGATGGCGCGCCGTCCGTTCCCTTCTCGATGCCGCGGCCGATAGGCTCGGCTTGCCCGATTTCCCCCTGATTTGGCAAACTGTCCGCAAGGGAAGGTGAGATCACATGCATGTGAGGGCAAAGCCCCCAAACTCCCCAAAACGGGCTTATGCTCCTCCCCGCCCGGATAGAAATTCGCCAAGCTGACAAACGACTTAACGGGACTCTTGAAATCCTGGCCGCCTTAAGCCATCTTTGAGGGCTGTTCCCGGTGACGGACCGCAAGGGCCGTTCACCGGGAACTTGGTTTCCGCTCACACGGATGCATTTTACCCGGCGCGGGCTGATCGCCCCGACGGAAAGAGTTGAACTGACGGATTTGCGACATGATTGATAAGATTCCAATGACTGAGGCGGGGCACGCCGCCATGATGGACGAGATCAAGCACCTGAAATCGGTGGAGCGCCCGCGCATTATCCGCGCGATCGAGGAAGCCCGTTCGCATGGCGATCTGTCCGAGAACGCTGAATATCATGCCGCCAAGGAACAACAGGGCTGGACCGAAGCCCGCGTTGCCGAGCTCGAGGACAAGATCAGCCGCGCCGAGGTGATCGACATCTCTAAGCTGTCGGGCGACACCGTGAAATTCGGCGCCAAGGTCACCCTCGTCGACGAGGATACCGAGGACGAAGCCGCCTATCAGATCGTTGGCGAATTCGAGGCCGACGTGAAGAAGGGCCTGATCTCGGTCAGCTCGCCCATCGCGCGCGCCATCATCGGCAAGCGCAAGGGTGATTCGGTCGAGGTCGCCACTCCGGGCGGCGGCAAGAGCTATGAGATCCTGAAGGTCAGGTACAACTGACGGCGCCAACCGCAGCCGATCGAGAATTCCAAGGCCGGGCCCCTGCCCGGCCTTAATTTTTGCGCGATTGCTCTTCTTACTCAGGGTTCGACACGAGCACCTGCGTATACCAGATATGTGGCAATACTGCTCGGTGTGGTGATATGGCGCGGAACTTGGCTTTCGGATGGCTTGGACTCTTCGTGCTCTCGATGATTGCCGCGAGCGACAACGCTTGGGCCCAGGACGATCCCGGCTGCTGGGCGGAGAAGCGGCGTACCGATCTCAGAACGGGTCAGGTCCGGTCAGAGTGCGTGCCGGAATCCGAGTCCTGGCGAAATCTGGTTCGCCTGCGGCAGCTCGCGGAGCTTGGCCTTCAAGATCAGAAGGACGTCGCCTTCGTCCTCGAGAAGCTCCAGGGCGACGACTGGGATCTGCGCGCCGAGGCAGCCCGGACTTTGCGATTGAGCCACTACACCAAGGCCATCCCGCAGCTCGTTGCCTCCGTCTCTCCCAATGATTGGCGCTTGACCTTCGAGGTCATGGTCGCCCTCAATGAGTTCGAGGCGCCGCAAACCGACGCGGTGCTCAAGGATATCGCCAGCTCCTACTGGCTGCCGGCCATCCGTGAAGTGGCCCGCGACCTGACTGCAGGTCGTCCATTGTCGATAATATCCTTGCAGACCTCGCTCTGGGTGCCGCTGGATTATTGCAGACGCCCAACCGAGTCTTCCAGATGTCCCATCTTGCGCGACCATCCGAGCCTCAAGGGAGCACGCAGGGCTCTTCTCGTTCTGGAAATCAAGGGTGGCAAGCTCATCGGCACGGATCATGGCGAATGGGGCGGCGAGCTTGGTTTCATCGACGAGAAGACCACCCAGACCGTCATCGACGAAAATGTCCTCGCCATCGTGCCGCGAGACAGTCGGATATTCGCGGTGACCGGCCTGGATCATGGCGGCCTGAATCGCGGCTATATCTGGGAGGTCGTGCAATCGGACGGCGGACGATGGACGGCCCGCCGCCTCTGGCGCCTGCCAGGCATGCCCTATGAGGTCGTCGCAGCGCCTGATGGCACGATAGGGCTTTTCGGACAGTTCGGCTCCGTGCTGTATAGGACGGACGATACGCTCCAATGGCTTGGCGAGGACACCCCATGACACCCATCACCGGCTATCATGCCCATGTCTATTACAACGCCCCACAGCGCACTGAGGCGCAGCGCCTTTGCGAAGCGGTGCGCGACCGCTTCGGCGTCGCCATGGGCCGGCTCCATGACAAGGCGGTGGGACCGCATCCGCGCGGCTCCTGTCAGCTCACCGTGACGCCGGAGAACTTCTCGGACGTGATCCAATGGCTGGTCGCCAATCGCGGCGGCTTCACCATTTTCGCCCATGGGCTGTCGGGCGACGAGATCAAGGATCACACCGACCATGTGATCTGGCTAGGGCCGTCGGAGACGCTCGATCTTTCGATACTCTGAACGCGCCGCATCGCCGAGCCCGATGTCGCGCAGCATGCGGTCGCTCAGATGCGAGATGCCACTCTGCTGGGGCCGCCGCCGGAACAACCTTCTGAGCACGGCCGGCAGCCCGGACTCTTCGCCTTTTTCCACTCGCCGTGACGTCGTATTGAAGGATTTGGCCATATCGTCAGCCTCGCTCGATATGTGATAATCATGCCGCAAATCCAACGTCCGGACTGTGATCCACCGCACAGACCAACCGCAGGGAAAAGACATATGAGCGCCGAGACCATGCTCAAGAATGATCCCGTCGTCGCCATCATCGCGCGCACCGAGCCGTTTTCGGAGCTTTCCGACCCGCACCGGCAGTCGCTGGCGGGCCTCTGCCGCATGCAGCGTTTCGCCAAGGGCAACATCATCTTTCACATGGGCGAAGCGGGCGATGCCCTCTACGGCATCAAGAGCGGCCGCGTGCGCACCGCGATCTCAGGGCCAGACGGGCGCGAAATGACGCTCAATCTGTTCGGCCCGCAGGGCACCTTCGGCCTGGTCGGCTTCCTCGATGGCGGTCCGCGCATGGCGACCGCGACGGCGCTCGAACCGTGCGAGATCTTCCGCCTGCCGCGCACCGCCTTCCTGTCCTTCGTCCATGCCAACCCGGAAGTCGCGGTGCATGTCATCGGTTATCTGTGCGGCAAGCTGCGCGACATCAAGGGCCGGATCGGCGAGACCGCGCTGCTGCCCCTCGCAGCCGCCCTCGCCCATCGCCTGCTGACTTTGTCGGAGGATTTCGGTGACGACGTGCCGTCCTCGCAGGAGCAATTGGCGAGCCTCATCAATGCCAGCCGCGAGGCGGTCAATCGGCAATTGCAGGATTGGAAACGTCAGAACATCGTCGGCCTGCATCGCGGCGGCGTGCGCATCCTCGACCGCGCGCGGCTCGAGCAGGAAGCGACCGAGCTCGGCGCCTGAGCATCACGCGATCTGGCAGACGAATTCCTCGAACTTGCCATTCGGCCCGATCGGCAGCCTCTCGCGAAATTGCTTGATCGTGATCTTGAACGGATGGTTGAGCGCCTTCTGCACGATCCTGATCAGCCCTGCCTCCTGTTCCACGCTGAGCGCCGCATCGGTCACCACCTTGAAGATGATCCGATCTAGCTCCGTCTGGATCAGCTGATACTGCCGCACCGGAGCCACCGTATCGAAAGCATGGAAGCCGACCAGCGGCCAATTGCGTGAGCCATCGGGCAGCCGCACCAGATTACGCTCGCGTCCCCAGATGCGCCGCAAGGTCGGCAGGCCGCGGCTGCAGGGACAAGCAGGTCCGACCTCGGCATAATCGCCGATGTCATAACGGATCAGCGGTGTCGCCAGATTGGTGAGATCGCTGACGAGCACACGGCCGGTCTCGCCTTCCCGGCAAGCCTTGCCTTTCGCGTCCACGACCTCGACGATGAGCGCCTCGGACATCACGTGATAAAGCCCGCTCGCCGGACATTGAATGGCAATCGTGCCGGCTTCCTGTGAAGAGTAATTGTCCTCGATCACAAGCCCGGTGACCACCTTGACCCGGTCACGCAATTCATCATGCACGGTCTCGCCGATCGTCTTGATATGCCTGAGACCCCGTAGATCAAAGCCCTCGTTCTCCCAGATGGCGGCGAAGGCGGCGAGATTGTTGGGATAGACGATGAGAAGCTCAGGCCGGAAGCGCCGCAGCTGCCGCCATTGCTCGCGGATATCCGTCGTGATCGGAATGCCTTGTGCCTCGCCCGTCTTATACAAATTGCGCGCCGGCGCGCCCCAGTCCTTCGCCTCGACATATTTGCTGATATTGGCGCGGATCGAGCTCATGCGCAGGCTGAACTGCCGGCCATGCCATAGATGATCGCGGATCGTATAGGCCGACCAGAACAGCCGGCCGATCGCGGTCTTGCGCACGCTGACCGGCTCACCGGTCGAGCCCGATGTCTTGGCGTTGCCGAGCGGCAGATGGCGCGGTGGAACCTCTTTGGCGAAGAAACTCTCGCCCAGCGTCTGCGCATCGCGCCGCGACAGCGGCTGCAGCTGGCGCAGGCGGTCCAGTGTGTTGAGATAAGCGAGGCCGGAGGCCTTTAGCCGCGGCGCAAAGGACGGCGTGTACTTCTTGTGATGCTCGCAAACCGCATTGAGCTGCTGCGCCTGTCCCTCCGCCAGCGCCGCGGGGGCGAGCCACTGTGCCGCCTCGAGCTGCATGAGCAACGCCGTCAGAGCGGCATTCTCCTCCACCAGAACCGGTGGCCAGAGCTGCCCGGCGACATCCGATTTTTGGGGAACGGTCTTCAGCTGCTCATGCCCCTAGTTCTTGCTGAAGGCCAGCATAGGGCAGCACTCGGCGAGATCATAGCGCCCGGAGGACTCGAAGCGTACAGGGGCGATGCCCTTAGGCAGGACAGCCCGCACCTCCTCGCGGCTCGGAAAGGCATAGACCGCCGGCGAGCCCCGATAGACATCGATCATGTCGATGAGCTCGCGCGGCCAGCCGGTGTCACGGGCGAACCTGTCGCGATCGGGGAAATACTCATTGAAGCGTTCGCGGATCAGCACGACAGGCATCGACGCGCCAACCTGATCGGCGAGATGCATCGCCAGTTTCCACTTGAAGGCATGGAAATTCTGCTTCGCCGGCGCGCTTGCCAGATCGAGCAGGTGATCCTTGGTAAAAGGCGCGGCTGGCCGCTCATAGATCCGGCACGCGAAGCGGCCACCCGGTACCAGAAGGTCGACGACACGTTCGAACAATAGCCGCATCTCGCGCAATGAGGTCAGCGCATTCGGGCTGCCGTCACCAACCGCGGCGGCGTAAAACCCGCGCGGCTCGGTGAGATCCAGCCAGTCGGTATGTATTACCCGGCGGCTCTCCGTATCGCCCGGCCAGACATTGTCGACCATGGCCTTGTTCTTGTCGACGGCGACGACCTGATCGAAGGCGAGCGCCAGTTCCGGCGTAACGCCGAGCAGCAGCACCGGCCCTGAAATGGGACCGGCGAGTTCCTTGACCTTGGCGATGATGTCGGCATTGGGCCGCAAGGGCGCTTCGAGCTTGTTCCAGGTCGCGTGATACTTCTGCCAGTGCGTCATCCCCCAGCCCTTACAGCAAGCGCACAGACTCGAAAAGAAGGGACACCCCGATCAGCCGCGGCGGCTCTTTGCCAGCTTCTCGCTTTCCTTCTTGAGCGGCCGGCTCACCGGACAGACTTCCTGGACATAGCCGTTGAGCGTGTTGAGGAGATTGTCGCGCACCAGACGATAATGCACGAACTGGCCGCGCTTCTCGCTGGCAACGAGGCCCGCTGTTTCGAGGACGGAAAGATGCTGCGAGACCGACGGCTTCGAAATGTCGAAGCGCTGGGCGATCTCGCCGGCGGTCAGATCCGTCTCGGAGAGATAGGCCAGGATTTTTCGCCGCGTCACCGACGACAAGGCTTCGAACACACGTTGAATATCCATGACACTCCATTCTGTCCGCGGAATTAACCAGCCACCATTTAGGCCATTGCCTAATTACCTTCAAGTCTGTATTTCAATATTTAGCTCCTAAACGAATTACCAAATTACTTATCAGGGAGGCGACGGTCATGACCTGCATTTCAACCGCCCGCATGATTTCAGGCCCCGACAGCGAGGCGGCGAGCGGCAAGGTAGTATGGGTCCCCGGTAAGTCGCTGTGGACGGGCGCCCTCACTCTCACCGCCCTGGTGCTGGCGCCTCTCACCTTCACCTGGGACGCCCTTCTGCTCTTCCTCGTCACCAGCGCCGTGACATTGTGCGCCGGGCATTCGGTCGGCATGCACCGCCTGCTCATCCATCGCAGCTTCGTCGCACCCTTATGGCTCGAGCGCCTGCTCGTTTATCTCGGCACCCTTGTCGGCATGGCCGGCCCTTTCGGCATGATCGCCGCGCACGATATCCGCGACTGGGCACAGCGCCAGCGTCATTGCCACGATCTTTACGCCCATCGCCGCTCGTTCTTCATCGATGCCTGGTGGCAGATGCATTGCGCGGTGAAACTCGACCATCCGCCGCATTTCACGATCGAGCCGGAGACTCGCAACGATCCCTTCTACCGCCTTCTCGAGCGCAGCTGGATGCTGCAGCAGCTTCCCTGGGCCATCCTGTTCTTCGCGATCGGCGGTCTGCCCTGGCTCGTCTGGGGCGTGGCGCTCAGGGTCAGCGTGTCGCTCACCGGCCATTGGCTCATCGGCCATTTCGCCCATCGCCGCGGCCATCAGGGCTGGGCCGTAGATGACGTCGCGGTCCAGGGCTACAACATCAAATATGTCGGCCTCGTCACCTTCGGCGAATGCTGGCACGGCAATCACCACGCCTTTCCAGGGTCGGCCAAGCTCGGCGTCGAGCACGGCCAGACCGATCCCGGCTGGTGGTTGATCAGCATCCTGAAATCGCTCGGCCTGGCGCGGGACATCAAGCAGCCACAGGATCTCGTACCGCGTGAAGGTCTGCGGCGGCTCGCGTCGAAAGCAAACAGCGATACAGCTGAGCTGATGATGGGCCGTGGTCAGACGACGGGCATGGTGCGCCGGGCCAGGCTCAGCTGAGAACCTTCTCCAGCGCCTTCTTGATCTTCGGCCCCGTCGGCTTGGTCTGGCTCGAGAACCAGTCGACGAAGGCGCCGTCGCGGCCGATCAGGAATTTGTGAAAATTCCATTTGGGTTTGCCGAGCAGTCCCGCCTCGCCGGACGCCCATTTGTAGAAAGGATGCGCGGTCTTGCCCTTCACGTCGTTCTTCGCGGTCATCGGAAAAGTGACGCCGTAATTCTTCCGGCAGAAGGCGCCGATCTCGGCTTCCGAACCCGGCTCCTGGCCGCCGAACTGATTGCACGGCACGCCCAGCACCACGAGGCCCTTGTCCTTGTTCGCCTGCCAGAGCGCCTCGAGCTCGTCATATTGCGGCGTGTATCCGCACTCGGACGCCGTGTTGACGACGAGGATCGCCTTGCCGGCGAAACCTTTCAGCGGCAGGTCTTCACCGGTCAGGCGGGTGAAGGCGAAATCATACGCGTTAGCCATGGGGCTTCCTCATCGATTGATAATAGCGCGCGCCATAGAGGACGAGGCCGACGACAAGGCCCCAGAAGGGTGCGCCGACGCCATAGATCGTGATGCCCGACGCCGAGACGAGGAAGGTGGCGAGCGCCGCCTCGATCTCGTTCTTCTCCTTGAACATCGCGGTCGTGCTGCCGAGCAATGGTGCGAAAAGCGCCAATCCCGCAATCGCGACGATGAGTGGCTTGGGCAAGCTTCCCAGGATGGCGACGAAGCTCGCCGCGGCAAGGCCGATCAAGATGTAGAAGACGGCATAAGGCCAGACGACGAGCCAACGCTTGGCCGGATCGGGATGCGACTCGGGCCCGGTCACGATCGAGGCGGTGATTGCCGCGAGATTGAGCTGATGCGAGCCGAAGGGCGCGAAGACGATCGAGCCGAGGCCCGTGACCCACAGCGAGCCGGTGACCGGCGGCTGATAACCGGACGCCTTCAGGACAGCGAAGCCAGGAAGATTCTGCGACGCCATGGTGACGAGATAAAGCGGCAGGCCGAGACCGACGATCACCGGCCAGTTGAAGCTGGGCGTGGTCCAGACCGGCTGCGTCATGCTCAAGGTGCAGCACCCCGCGCCAAACGCGCCGGAGAATGTCGCCAGCACGACGCCCAGCACCACGACCACCGGCACGGCAAAAAGCGGCAACCAGACGCGCAAGGTGAAAAAGACGACGATCAACGGCATCACCAGATAGGGCAGTTCGATCGCCGCCCCCGGCACGCCCATCGTGTAGCGCAGGAGGACGCCCGCCAGCATCGCCGCGGCGATGGAGGCCGGGATTTTCTCGATGAGCCGCGCCACCGGCTTGAAGAGTGCCGTGATGCACATGAGCACGCCCGCCGCGATGAAGGCGCCGATGGCGCTCGGATAATCGAGGCCGGCACCGGCGCTGGTCGCGATGAGCGCCGCCCCTGGCGTGGACCAAGCGGTGATGATCGGCATTCTATAGCGCCAGCCCAGAATGACCGACGTGACGGCCATGCCGAAACACAATGCCGCCGCGAAGGAGGCCTTCTCCGCGTCATTGGCGCCGGCGGCGTCGGCGGCTTCCATGATCAGCAGGATGGTCGAGGCGAAACCCACCACCACCGCGGTAAGGGCCGACGATACCAGGCTGAACCAGCCTTTGACCGATACGCCGTCGATCGCTTCGGACGCATTGCTCATGGGATGGGAATTCCGGGCTCGTATTTCTCGCGCCTGAGGATGAGGGTCGTCTTCACGCTGTCGACATTGGCGGCGGCGGTCAGGTCCTTGATGATGAAATCCTGCATCGCATGGAGATTGGCGCCGACGCATTTCAGCATGAAATCGGCTTCGCCCGAGACCGCATAACATTCGCGCACCAGGGGCCAGGCCTTCACCCGCTCGATGAAGCTCGACAGTTCCACCTCGGCTTGGCTCTTCAGCCCGACCATGGCGAAGACCATGATCTCGAAGCCGAGCTTCTCGGCATTGAGCATGGCGCGGTAGCTGGCAATGTAACCCGCCTCCTCCAGCGCCCGGACGCGGCGCAGGCAGGGTGGCGGCGACAGCCCCACCTTTTCAGCCAGTTCGACATTGGTGATGCGCCCATTGTCCTGGAGGGTCTTGAGAATCCTCCAGTCGATGGCGTCAAGCTGCCCCGTGACCGTCATGGACCGGACTATAGCAATAAAATTTCAATAGACCACAAGCCGCTCAGGAGGATCTTACGCGGCCTGGGGATAAATATGACCGATTTCCTAGATTGAGGCCCGGCCAAACGCTTGACCCGGCTCTGCTATTTCAGCCCGGCAGGTATTGCGTAGGGGCATTGCAGAAGCGGCAAGCTATGCACAACTCATAGTCAAAGGGTTGAGAAAGCCCCCAAATAAGCTATGCTGTAACGTCATACCACTAGAGCGCCTCGCATCTGTCCGATTCTCGCGATGATGCGCTCCAGAAGAGGAGCAAGCCATGACTGACCGTCATGCCCGTGTCCTGATCCTTGGATCAGGGCCCGCTGGATATACGGCCGCGATCTATGCGGCGCGCGCCATGCTGAAACCGCTGATGATCCAGGGGATCCAGCCGGGTGGCCAGATGACCATCACCACGGATGTGGAGAACTATCCGGGCTTCGCCGATGTCATCCAGGGCCCCTGGCTGATGCAGCAGATGGAGGCCCAGGCCCGCCATGTCGGCACCGAGATCATCTCCGACCATATCGTCGAGGTGAGGCTCAATCAGCGCCCCTTCTGGCTCAAGGGTGATTCGGGTCAGATCTATACCTGTGACGCCCTGATCATCTCGACCGGCGCCCAGGCGCGCTGGCTCGGCCTGCCCTCGGAGCAGCATTTCCAGGGCTTCGGCGTCTCCGCCTGCGCCACCTGCGACGGCTTTTTCTACCGCGACCGCAAGGTGGTGGTGATCGGCGGCGGCAATACGGCGGTCGAAGAGGCCCTCTTCCTCACCAATTTCGCCAGCGAAGTCACGGTCGTTCATCGCCGCGATCATTTCCGCGCCGAGAAGATCCTGCAGAACCGTCTCTTTGCTCATCCGAAGATCAAGGTGATCTGGGATTCTGTCCTGGAAGAAGTCGAAGGCGCCGACGAGCCGAAGGGCGTCACCGCCGCCAAGATCAGGAACGTGAAGACAGGTGCGGTGCAGAAGCTTCCCGCGGACGGCGTCTTCATCGCCATCGGCCACAAGCCCTCGACCGAGCTCTTCGTCGGCCAGCTGCCGCTCAATGCCGGCGGCTACATCATCACCGAAGGCCGCTCCACGGCGACGTCCATTCCGGGCGTCTATGCGGCGGGCGACGTAACCGATGATGTCTACCGCCAGGCGGTGACAGCAGCCGGCATGGGCTGCATGGCCGCCCTCGAGGTGGAGCGCTGGCTCGCCGCTCAGGAGCATCTACGCGAGGCGGCCGAGTAACGATACACACAGCAAACACACCGCGCGCATCGGCGCTGCGGTAATAAAGAAAATATGGCCATGGATTGGGATAAGCTCAGAATATTTCACGCAGTCGCGGAAGCCGGCTCCTTCACGCATGCCGGCCACGATCTCGGGCTGTCGCAATCCGCCGTGAGCCGGCAGATCAGCTCGTTGGAGCAGGATCTGAACGTGGCGTTGTTCCACCGCCATGCCCGGGGCCTCATCCTCACCGAGCAGGGCGAGGTACTGTACCGCACCGCCCATGATGTCTTCGCCAAGCTCGCCGCGGCGCAGACGCGCCTCATGGACTCGAAGGACAAACCGACCGGCGAATTGCGCATCACCACGACGGTGGGGCTGGGTTCGGTGTGGCTCACCCCGCATCTGACCGAATTCACCGACCTTTATCCGCAGATCCAGGTTACCTTGATGCTGGACGATCGCGAGCTCGACCTCGCCATGCGCGAGGCCGATGTGGCGATAAGGCTACGCCGGCCGGTGCAGCCGGACCTCATCCAGCGCAAGCTCTTCACCGTACATCACCATATCTATGCCGCGCCCGAATATATCAAGAAATTCGGCATGCCGAAGTCGGTCGAGGATCTCGACAATCACCGCGTCGTCACCTTCGGCCAGGCGCCGACTTACCTGACCTCGATCAACTGGCTCGAAACCGCGGGCCGCGCCGATGGCGACATCAGACGGCCCTTCCTGCGTGTGAACAACGCCTATGGCCTCAGGCGGGTGGTCGAGGCGGGCGTCGGCATCGCCTCGCTTGCCGATTACATCGTCGGCAACAATTCGAGCCTGGTGCAGGTCAACCTGCCGGTCGAGACGCCGCAATTCGACACCTATTTCGTCTATCCGGAAGAATTGAAGGATTCGAAACGCGTCACCGTCTTCCGCGACTTCCTCGTCTCGAAGGCGAAGGAGTGGAGCTTCTAACCTTCGATGGAGCTTCCTCTCCCCCTGCGCCAGGCCGTCGACCGAGCGCTAGAGGGTGTGGCGCTTGCCGACCTGACACGCGCTGCGGCTAGCCTCTCGGAGCGCTATCGCGGTGAGACGCGCGACGGCCGGCTGCATCTCTGGGACGATCTCATGGCGAAAGCCTATCTGGCCACCCGCCTTCCCGCCACCTATGCCGCCATTCGCGCCGCGATGGCGGAGCTCGCCGAACGCCGGCCGGATTTCGAGCCCCTGAGCCTTCTCGATGTCGGCGCCGGTCCCGGCACGGTGCTCTGGGCTGCCTCAGATTGCTGGCCGGGCCTCAAGTCAGCGCGCCTGGTCGAAGCCTCAGGAGCGATCCGCAAATGCGGCGAGACGCTGGCCGAGGCGAGCCCGGTGGCCGCGATTGACTGGCAGTCCGCGGACATCACCAAGGGTGTCACGGGCAACGTCCGGCCCGACCTCGTTTCGCTCGCTTACGTGCTGAGCGAACTCGCCCCTGCAGCACGGGACCTCCTGGTCGACCAACTCTGGGCGCTGACCGGCGATGTCCTGCTCCTGGTCGAGCCCGGGACGCCGAAGGGCTGGGAGCGCATCCTCGCGGCGCGGGACCGCCTGATCAAGCAAGGCGCCCATCTCCTCGCCCCCTGCCCGCACTGCTCACCCTGCCCGATCACCAGCCCGGACTGGTGCCACTTCTCCCGGCGCGTGGCCCGCTCGCGCCTGCATCGTTTGGCGAAACAGGCGGACGTGCCCTGGGAGGACGAGAAATTCATCTATCTCGCCGCCTCGCGCCAAGCCGGCCTCCCCGCCGAGGCGCGCATCCTTGCCCCGCCCCGGCCAAGCAAAGGCCGGATCGATCTCAAGCTCTGCCTGGTCGACGGCGCGTTGCAGGAGCGCACGGTGAGCAAACGCAACGGCGCCTTATTCAAGACAGCGCGGCGCCGCGATTGGGGCGAAATTCTATAGAAATCTGCGTCCCGGGAAAAAGTCGGGGAGACTCATCATGCGCTTTGTGGCCTTGCTGACACTGGCCTTGCTTGCCGTGAACACTGCCGACGCCAAGGAGCGCTATTTCGCAGTTCAACCTTTCGACAGCAGCCAACAGCTCGATGACTTCCATATTGCATGGTATTCCAAGCATCTCGCTGCGATGTATGAGCCGTCGCTCTGGCGCACGCCTCCCAATACGGAAATCTATCGGGTTCTCTGGCTGAGGACGTTCGATGCCCCCATGGTCTTTCGTCTGACCATCAAGCCCGACCGCTCTTCCGAGCTCGTCACCAAGAGAACCAATGGGCAAGGCGGCTATGAACCCGGCCGGGTGGTCGTCGACCAAGCGACGCAGATCGACAAGGATGAAACCCAAATTCTCCTTGCAACCTTGATGCGGCTCAAATTCTGGGGTGCGCAAACCAAAGATCCCGAGCCGACCGGATTTGACGGCGCACAATGGGTCATCGAAAGCGTGAAGAATGGAAAATACCACGTCGTCAGCCGCTGGGGTGGCGGCGAGTTCAAAGGGTGGGCTTTACTTCTCATGAGGAAGAGCGGCGAGGATCTACAGCCGATCTACTGATTGCGCGCGAGCAGCGTCGAAAGCCTGTTCGGAAAGCTGACGGTAAAATCATGCCCTTCATCATCCTTCCAACGGTGGACGGCGTTCGCCAGAATATCCAGATAGATTGATCGGTCGGCCGGTTCAGTCGCCAGCGGCAAGTCGCGATGCGCCATCAGAACGCCCTTCTCCGCGATCAAGGACAGGTCGGTGAGGCAGTCGCTAAAGGCATCCCAGTTCTGCCCGAAATAGGATGGGAAGCGCAGCGCCTCGGCATACCAGGCGAGCACCGCCTGCTTGTCGGTGAGCTCCGCAGGCACCATCAACAACAGTGTTTCCCCATCGGCAAGCGCCACAGGGTCGTCCGTGAACAGGAACACGTTTATCCGTGCCAGAAGGCGGGGATGAGCGACAGCACCAGCAGCACCGCCATGGCGATATTGAAAGCACGCAGGCGCTTCGGGTTTTCGAGCCAGCGTCTGAGCCCGGTGCCGAACAGAATCCAGACCACGCAGGCCGGCACGCCGATCGCCATGAAGGTGAAGGTCAGAAGCGCGACCGAGGCGAGGTGAGCGTCGGGTATCGAATAGGCGGTGAAGGCGGTGATGACCATTACCCAGGCTTTGGGATTGACCCATTGGAAGGCGGCCGCCTGAAGAAAGGTCATCGGCCGACCCGCGGACCGGCTCTCACCGACCGCCGTCGCGGTCGCGATCTTCCAGGCGAGGAAGAGCATGTAGAGGGCGCCGGCAATGCCGAGCAGCGTGTAGATCATCGGATAGAGCTTGAAGAGCTCCCCCAGCCCCAGGCCGACGACCGCCGTCATGGCGCCGAATCCCAGCGTGATGCCGGCCATATGCGGCACGGTCGCGCGAAAGCCAAAATTCACACCTGACGCAAGCAGCATCATGGTGTTGGGGCCGGGCGTGACCGACATCACGACGGTGAAGATCAGCAGAGCCCAAAATAGGTCAAATCCCATGACCTACTTCTGATCCTCTTTTTCCCCTCTGTCGAGCGGGGCTTCTGCTCGAGGATTTTGCACTGCACAATAAATTCCAGGCCGTTTTGATACCCCAACTCCTTGTAATCCATCAGCTTACCGAGTTTGATTGGATACTCATCCAAAGTCCTTATAAATCAACGCCATGCGAGTCGAGCATGCCACCCATGAGATGTGTCAGCTTGTCTGACATAAGCAAATGACGCATCTTCACATCGTCGCATTCATTGGGAATGCACAAGCAGCGGAAGTTACTCCCTCCCCTTGTATCGCTCCGCTGATGTTTCCGGACCACCCTCACCCGGACCGGAGACGTCCCTTCACCGGGACAAGCCCATATCCTTGGCCGGACAGCTTTTGTCCGGCCTTTTCTTTTGTTGCGGGACCGACACAGCGGGAAGTTGCGACAGAAGATTCGCCGCAACCCAGGCATCTCACATATAGAGCTTCTCGTTCTCGAGCCCCGTATAGAGCGCGGCGACGTATTCGCCATAGCCGTTGAACAGCTGGGTGGGGATGCGTTCGCCGGTGCCGAGCACCTGCTCGGAGGCCTGGCTCCAGCGCGGATGCGGCACGTCCGGATTCACATTGGCCCAGAAGCCATATTCGGACGCCTGCAACTGCTCCCACATGCCGATGGGCCGATCCTTCACGAAGCTGACTTTGACGAACGACTTGATCGATTTGAACCCGTATTTCCAGGGCATATGGAGGCGGATCGGCGCCCCCATCGACTTGGCCACCGGCTTGCCATAGGCCCCGGTGACCACGAAAGTCAGGTCGTTCATGGCCTCGGCCATGGTGAGCCCTTCGATATAGGGCCAGGGCATGGAGCCGAAGAGGCCCGGTTGCTGGCCGGACGCCATTTCCGGATCATTGAAGGTCTCGAAGCGCACATATTTCGCGTCCGCCTTGGGCTTCGCGATTTCGACGAGCTTGCGCATCGGGAAGCCGGTCCAGGGCACCACCATCGACCAGGCCTCGACGCAGCGATGCCGATAGATGCGCTCCTCGAGCGTGACCTTCTTCAAAAGATCATCGATGCCGATCGTGACAGGCTTGTCGACCTCGCCATCGATGGCGATCTCCCACGGGCGGATGCGCAATTTCTCGGCTTCCGCGGCTATCCCCTTGGAGGTGCCGAATTCGTAGAAGTTATTGTAATTGGTATTGTATTTCTCATCCGTGACGGCGCGCCCGGCATCCCGGTGGGTGGGATTCGGCGCAGCCGGATAGAGCACCTGGGACGGATCGCCTTCCGCCCGGCCCGGATCGGCAAAGCCCACCAAAGCGGCGCCGGCAAGCCCGGCCAGGAGCGCCCGCCGGTTCAGGAACAGGCGTTCAGGCGTCACCAGATGTTCCCGGAGTTCCCAGCCAAATTTTCGTTTGATCAGCATTTGCGTGTCCTCAAGCCATTGCCTTCCGGATCGCGAGAACGGCGTAGAGCCCGGCAGCCGAGACCTGATACTCTAGGCTTTGACCACGGCCGGAACAACTCACGCTCCCGCGAGGAAGCGCACCCGCCGGATGGCAGGCCTTTCCCCTATACGGCGCCAGGGGACGGTAAGTTACAGGCCGGGTGAGGACTGCTCAGCTATCGGACGAATCGGCAGGGGCCGACAATCGGCGATTGAAACCGATCATTCAATGCCCCTGCAAAACGATCATACCCATCACCTGACTTGCATGTCAGGCCGATTGTATCAGAATGTTTCGGAGCAAACACAGGGCGTTCACGAAGAGCGCACAGAGCAAGCCCGTCAAATTCTCAGTCGCGCGCACCGGACTGACCCGGCTTCACGACGGCGTCAAGCCGTTGCAGATTTCGCAAAAGATAAGCGCGATCGATAAGATAGGCTTTGCGACAGCTCGTGCACCTGGTGGTGAAGTGCGTCATCGCCCATGGGAATGTTTTGACCGCGGTCGTTCCACAATGTGGACAGTTTATAGAAATGACATCAGCATCTGACATCGGGACAGCCCCCTCTCCCGTTTACACAATGTCATCGCTGTTAATTGAACTACAGGTAATCGTCAATTCCAATCGGGCGAAATCGATAATTTCTTTCACTGAATCATCATTCAGCCATCACGCGAAGTCAGACTGACGGTTGGGAATGGCGGCGTAGAATGCGACGAGCCGCGGCTCGATTTTACGGGCGAGTTCCGTGCATTTTTCGACCATCTCGGAAAGCCGGTCTTGTCGCTTGAGGGCGAGATCATCGAGCAAGACGGCATGTGCCGCGCTGAGTTCGGCAAAGCCTGTTGATTGCTCCATCTTCTCATCGCCCACCACCGCCCATATCGGCATCTGGTTGGAAAGGCCAGCCATCGCGACATGCCCTGCCGGCAGGATGGCCAGCCGCTTGGTCACGGGATCGAGCGCGCCGGCGATGACGATGTCGAAATCCGCCCGCTTGCTCGCTGTTTCGGTGCGCGCCGCGATATTCACAGTTTCTCCGACGGCTGAATAGTCGAACCGCGTTTCCGATCCCATATTGCCGACGCAAGCCGGTCCGGAGCTCATGCCGACGCCGCATTGCAACGGCCATTGCCCACGCTCCTTGAGAATCCGACTGACGTCCTGGTCAGCATTGACCTCAGCCGTCGCCTTGCGGATGCCGAGCGCCGCCTTCGCGGCATGATACTGATGGTCCGGTTTCGACAGCGGCGCGTTCCAGAAGGCCATGATCGCATCGCCGATAAATTTGTCGATCGTTCCGCTCTGCGCGATGATCGAGGCGCTCCACCGGTCGAGCAGCGTGTTGATGAGCGACACCAGCGCGTCGGGCGGCAGCTTCTCGCTGAGCGTCGTGGATTTGCGGATATCGACGAACAGCACCGAGATGTCCCTCACCTCGCCGCCCAGCTTGAGTTCGCCGGCGTTGCGCTCGATCTCGGTGAGGACGTCAGGCGAGACGAAATGTCCAAAAGCGTTTCTGAGCATGCGGCGGTCGCTATCGGTAACGAGGAGACGAAAAGCGAGCGTCGCGAGAAAGGTGAGTATCATCGCCAAGACCGGGAATGTTGCGTCGACCAGGACGCCGAGCGAGCGGAAGGCATAGGCCGAAGCCGCCGCCAACAGAGCAATCGCCGCCACGCCCGCCAGCGCACCGTTCATCGGCGTCGAGAACATGATGATGGTGATCAGGCCCAGCCCGAGCACGGCCACCGCCAGCAGTTCTGCGCCCGCCGCCCATTGCGGCCGATTCAGGAAGTCGCTGCTCAGGATCTGCTCGACCACCTGGGCATGGACAAGCACGCCAGGCACCGTTTCGCCGAGCGCCGACATGCGCACATCGAGTAGACCCGCGGCCGAGGTGCCTACAAAAACGATATTGCCATTGATGAGCGGCGCCAGCGCCTCACGCTCAGTGCCCGAGATGATGCGGGCCGCCGACACATAGGTATCGGGTGAATCCGGCCGGTAACGCACCGCGAAAAGTCCATCCTCGGCCACCGGAATCTCGAAGTCGCCGACACGAATGCTGTCGATGGCGTTTTCGGTCGCGTCGGAGGCGTTGACGACAATCGTCGATGCGCCTTGCGCGACTCGTAACGCTTCCAGGGCCAGGCTCGGATAGAAGCCGGCCCCATCCGTCCACAGCATCGGTGTTTGCCGTGCGACGCCTTGTTCGCGCGCCAGATCGAGATTGATGCCACCGAAGCCGGCGGCGGTCGCTTCCAGTTTCTCGATATTGGCGGCAACGCTCTGGATGAATGGCGGCGCCTTGCTGGCATCTAGTCCGGTCTGCGCGAAGCCCGCCATGCGCGGTGGCGTCTTGCGCGCATTGCCCGGCGCATTGGAGAAGGCAAGAACGACCGGTCGGCCTTGCAGGGCTTGCGCGAAGATATCGTCATTGTCGGGAAAGGACGTACCGATTTCCTGCCGCGCTTCGGGACTCAATCCAGCCAGGAGGTCGGGGTCGCCGGCAATGCGGCTCGGCGACAGGCGGTCGGGCTCGGGAAATATGATGTCGAAGGCGACCACAGCGGCGCCCAGCGCATTGAGTTCGTCGACCATGCGGGCGAGCACCTTGCGCGACCACGGCCATTGGCCGAGCTCGGCCAGCGAGCGTTCGTCGATGTCGACGATGCGCACCGGCAGGTTGGGCTGCTCACGCGGCCAAATCCTCTGCAATTGGTCGAAGCCGGCATTGCGCAGATATTGCAGAAGCGGCGGATCATAGCCGCGCAGCATCAGCAGTCCCAGGAGAACGGCAAAGCCGGTCGCGACACCCGCCCAGGTCTTGCGCGTGCCGGCTCCTGTCATTCAGCTCTTCCTGCCTTGGGTGGCGAGCCCGCGCGGATAGTCTTTCACGACCACTCCGCGCGCCCCCCTGTCTGGATGATCAGCCGCCATACCCGCCGTTATCGGGCGGGTTACTTGGCGCGCTGCGTTGCTGACCGTTTTGGCCGCCCTGAGAGCCGCCACCAAAGAAGTTCTGGAACAAGGTTGCAACCGAGCGGCAGGACGCGGTGTTGACCCTGAAAGGCCGCGCCAGCGGGCCTTGGTTGACGATGTAAGGCAGGCTTTTGATGGCCCTTCCCTTCGCCTTGCCGCCGAGTTCGTCGACATCGCCATTGTAGGCGCGACCAACGCCGCAACGGTCATCGACGGTTTCGCAATTGCCATAGGCGCAGAGCTTGACCTGGCCCACATGAACGGCGACCAGCGTCGCACGGCCCGAGGTGAAATCGAAGGCCGTGCCGCGAATGCCGATGGTGGCATTGGCGGTCTTGATGTCATAGGCGTTTTTGGCGCTATGACCGCTGATGAAACGAAACGTGCCGCGCAACGCGTTGACAGAGAATTTTCTGGCCTTGTTGCCGCCCCGCATGAGGAAGCGGTCGATGACGAGGTTGGAGTTGGGCCCGACCACGAGTTTCGTGTCGTCGATGAAGATGATCTGAACATTGCCATTGCCCGTCTGGACCTGATCGTCTTCATAGACGGGGCTTCCCTCGACAAGCGTTCGCTTGCCACCTGGCCCGGCAGCGCTCGGAGAGCCCGATTTGGCAAATACCTTGCCGATCGGGGTGGCCGCCTGCATGGGAGTGGTGAGGGCATAGAGGCAGATCACGCCTGCGCCGGCAAGGCGCGCAACATACGCCATAATTCGAATCCTCAGATAAGATGCGCCCTCAGACGTCTATTTTGCTCTATCGGAGCGTAAACCGCAATATGCATCCTTACTTTTTTGCGCCATGGCATTGATATATCTGTCAAAACTTTTAGTTGACAAGCCCGCGATCTGCCTGCCACGCGAGCGCCCCGATATGGCAATGTGGCAAAAGCCAGCGACCAGCCATAAGATTCGGACGAAGGGTGAGTTCCAGCTGACCTGGGTGGGTGACCGGAATTCAGGGGGTGCCTCGAAATGACGACCATTCAAGACATCATGCAGGAGCCGGTCCTGAAACTGGCGCCCGACGATACTGTCGAGCAGGCGATCGCCGCCATCCGCGCCACGCCGCGCAACCGGCTTTTCACCTATCCCATGGTGGTCGACAAGAAAGGCCGGCTCATGGGGCTCTGCGTCATGCGCGACCTGATCCTGGCCGACGAAAAGACCAGGATCGCCGATGTCATGATGACCAAGGTCGTATCGCTCCAGCAGGGCGTCGACGTGCATGACGCCCTCAAACGCATCAAGGGCATGGAAATCCCGGAATATCCCGTCTGCGCCCGCAACGGAAAATTACGCGGCGTGGTGCGAGCTTCCAAATTGCATGAGATCGAGGAAGCCCGCCTCACCGCGACGCCCGGCCGAATGGTCGGTGTCGACGAAGGCGAGACCGTGGCGACGCCCTTCGTGGCGTCGGTCAGGTCACGCCTGCCCTGGCTGATGATCAATCTCATCACCGCCTTCGCCGCGGGCCTGGTGGTCGGCAATTATCAGGACACGATCGATCGCGTCGTGCTGCTCGCCGCCTTTCTGCCCGTTCTCGCCGGCCAGTCGGGCAATACCGGCGCCCAGGCGCTCGCCATAACCTTGCGGACGTTGGAGCGCACCGGCAGCACCGATTTCTACTCGGTCGCCCTATGGAAGGAGATCCGCCTCGGCATCCTGCACGGCATCGTCACCGGCATAGCCGTCGCCGCCGTGATTTACATCGTGGCAATCATGCAGGGCGACAAGGGCCCGGCCTATCTCGCGCTGATCGTCTTCGTCGCCACCATCCTGTCGGTCCTGGTCAGCGGATTGTCCGGCGCATCGGTGCCGATCGTCCTCAAGAAGCTGGGCGCCGATCCCGCCACCGCCTCGAGCATCATTCTAACCACGGTGACCGACATCGTCAGCATGGGCTCCATGCTGATGCTGGCCTCGATGCTGATCGCCTATCTGACCTGACCGTCCCGCCCCTCAAGCAGCGAGCGTGGCCTTCCGGTTGGTTATGACCTGATCGGCCTGGCGTCCCGTCAGTTCCGACATATGGTCGTGCTTGAACACGAAGGTGCCGACACCGGACGTCGCCGATCTGAGCTCGATGATGAGCGAGCCCATCTCGCTTTCCGGCATATGCGCTTTCACCGTGTCCCACCCGGACCAGCCCTCGCGCCCATCGAAGCCCAGAAGCTGACCGCGGTGACCGGAAACGATCTGGTTGACGCGCGACGTCGCATCGCTCGGCACGTGAATCTCCACCGCGACAACCGGCTCGAGCAGCACCGGCGAGCATTGTGGCATGCCGTCGCTCATGGCGATGCGGGCCGCCGTCTTGAACGCCATTTCCGAGGAATCGACGTCATGATAGGAGCCGTCGGACAGGTTGACGGTGAAATCCACCACCGGGAAGCCGAGCGGTCCCTGCCCCATCCAGTCGCGGATGCCGGTTTCGACCGCCGGGATATATTGCTTCGGCACCACGCCGCCGGTGATCGTGTCGGTGAAGGCGAAGCCCGAGCCCCGTGCCAGCGGTTTGATCTCGACGACGATGTCGCCAAACTGGCCATGACCGCCCGATTGCTTCTTGTGCCGGCCGCGGATCTGCACCGACTTGCGGATCGTCTCGCGGTAGTCGATGCGCCGCGGCCGCGCATTGGCCTGGACACCGAATTTCCCTTGCAGCTTCTCCAGGGCGACGCGCAGATGCATCTCGCCCTGCCCCCACAGCACCATTTCATGGGTGCTCGGGTTCTGTTCCAGAGATAGCGAGGGATCCTCCTCGATGAGCTTGGCGATGGCGCTGGTGAGCTTCACCTCGTCCTTCCGGTCGGCGACCGAGATGGCGAGCCCGTAGACGCCTGGCGCCACATCGAGCTTCATCAGTTGCTTCACCGTCCCTTTGGCCGTCGAGATGGTCTCGCCGGTCGCCATATTGTCGAGCTTGCCGAGCGCCACCGTGTCGCCCGCTTCCGCCTTGGCGATCTTCTGCGGCGTCGATCCCATCAGCGTGAAGAGCCCGGCGACGCGCGCATCCTGACCCTTGCCGCCATAGACTGTGGCGCTGTCGGCGATCGCGCCCGAAAGCACGCGCGAGAGCGACAGCTTGCCGCCATGCGCGGTATGGAAGCTCTTGAGAATCTGCAGTGCCGCCACGCCATTGCCATTGACCGCGCCGAGGCCGAGCCGTTTGGCGGTTTCGACGACACCCGGCGCCTCGTGGCGCAGAGCCTTCATGAGGCGCAGGATGCCATTGCCGTTCTCGGCCGAGCCGAACAGCACCGGCGTGATCAGCCCTTCTGACAACTCCCGTGTCAGATCGCCGAAGACACGGTCGCGCGGCGGTTCGATATCGGAAAGCAGTTGTTCCATCAGCTCGTCATCGTAATCGGCGAGCTTCTCCAGCATCGCGAAACGGGCTTCCTTTTCCCGGTCGAGAATGTCGGAAGGCATCTCGACGATCTCGCTCGGCGCGTTCTCGCGATAAATGAAAGCGCGCTCGAGGGCAAGATCGACGAAACCGCGCACGATCTCGTCCTTCCAGATCGGAATCTGGCGCAGCAACAACGGCGCGCTGCTGGCGGGCTGCAGATAGGTCAAGACATCGCGCAGCCGGCTTTCGGTGCGGTCGATCTTGTTGATGAAGATGAAACGGGGAATGTTGAGATCATCGAGCTGCTTGAGGATCAACTGCAGGGCCGGCACCTTCTTGTCGTCGGGCTCGCAGACGACGACGGCGGCGTCGCAGCCGGTGAGCGCGGCACGTGCCTCCTGGCCGAACTCGATCGAGCCGGGGCAATCGATGAAGGTGAAGCTCTCGCCCATGAAGGAGGCGCTCGCGGCGTTGAGCTCGATGCTCATGCCATGCGCCCTGGCCTCCGGCGCCGCGTCACCGATACTGGTCTTGTCCGAGACCTTGCCCTGGCGCGGCACGGCGCCGAGGCGGAAGAGTATGGCTTCGAGAAGTGTGGTCTTGCCGCTCAGATAGGGCCCGACGAGTGCGATACACCGCGGACCCTGACGTTCTCTGCCATTCGTGCTGCTCATTCCGGGACCTCCCTTTGACTGCGCCAATGCCGTCCGGGACCGCCCATCTTTGCGAGGAAACCCCGACGGGGCGGATCCTCGGCTTCTATGCTTGCGCCGTTTTGCGATGATGACAAGGGGCAAATCGCAAGCCCGCGCCTACCTCGAGATTAACGTCGCGCAGGCATTGGCGATTTCACTGACGGCGTCGAGCTTGAGATAGCGCTCATTCGCGCGCCCGAGATCGCGCGCGGCCGCCCGCATGGCGGGGTCATCGACCGCTTCCCGGATTGCCGCGGCGAGATCTTCCGCCGCAAAGGTGCTCCAGCCGAGAGTGATGCCGGCGCCCTGCATGGCGACGGCTTGCGCATTGAGCGTCTTTTCGAGATCGGACCTCAGCATCACCTGGGGTAGTCCGGCGGCAATCCCCGCCATTGCCATTCCGACGGTGCCCTGATGCACCAGCACGCCGCGGCGGGGGAGCTCGACGGCAAGGTCGGCAAGACCGTCAGGGGCTTCGATGCCCGCCGCCGCGAGCCGCTTGGCAGTCCGCCGCAACGGCAGCAGGAAGATCGCCTTGCCCTTCACCCCGGACTGGACGAGGCCATCAATGAGCCGCGCATCGGTCTGCCGGTTCTCCTGGAAATAGGAGAAGAATTGTCTGGGCGGCTCGTCCTGTGGAACGATCGCCAACCGGTCTACTGTTCCGAGCCATCCGCCGCCGCGGTGCTCGCGATAGGGATCGAGACAGGGAAGCGTGAGCAGATGATGCTGATCGGCGCGATTGATCTCCGGATAATGCGCGATCGGCAGCGGATTGTAGTTTCGCAAGGCGAGATTGATTTGCCGCACCACGGCGTTTTCCTCATACGCCATGGGAACGTCCTCCAGCAGACGAGGAAAGCTGGAAAGTGACGCCGGCGGCAACGTATAGCCGTCGCCGATCGCGACGACTGGAATGCGTCCGTAGGAGAGCAGCGAGACGCTGGGCGCATAATCGGCGATGATGATGTCCGGCCGCTCCGCTTCGATCAGCTCATGCCATCGTCCGAGGCGCTCATCGAGATCGTCATGCGCCCCGAGCATCATCTGGGCCAGATAGTCGCCATAGCTGGCGCTGGTCATGTGCTGGACGGGATTGACGGCAGTGGCCCGCAATGGCCAGTTCGGCGCCGGCCTGATCATTTCCGCGGCGATGCCGATGGCGGCTCCGACCTCCGGGCGCCGCAAGCCATAGGCCGTCGTGAATCCCAAAGCCTCGAGCCGTTTACCGATCAGTTGGAGCCGGCGCGCATGGCCGTTGCCGGCGCCGAACTCCCAACACAGCAAAACATGCCCGGCGCGCCGCATATGCTCCCCCAAGACTGTGCTAACCTGGTCGAAGGTACAGCAGTCGGCATGACAAAAGCAAAGAGCCGCGGGATATCCGCGGCTCTTCACTAACTATGACTGCTCAATCAAGTCGGCGGGAGCTCCACGACGCCGCCCTTGTCGTGGTCCTTGCCCTTGATGAACAGATCGAATGTGCGGTTGCGCGGATCGTCCTCGCGATGGCGGCGGATCAGGCTCTTGTCCTCGCCACCGAAGTAGAACTTCAGGCCGCCGAGAACCGTCAGTTGGTCGTCATCACCATATTCGACAGTGCTGGTCAGCGACATCGGCATGCCGCCGAACTGATATTCGAAGCCGGCGCGCAGCCCTTCGTAATCGTCGATGATCTTGCCGCCAAGCGAAACCCGGAAGTCCTCCGTCACATAATAGGCGACATCGGCGATGATGAAGCCGGAGTCGTCGCCCTCACCGTCATCGGCGTCGATATTCACATAGCCGCCCCAGGCCTCGACCGAGAAGTTGCCGAAATAGAGCTCGGCCTCCGGACCGATCGCATAGAGCGTCGCATCGTCACCATCGACGACGCCGCCGGCGATGCCGAGAAGATAGCTTTCCGGATCACGCGCGAACAGATGGGCGATGCCGCCAAACTGCGTGTCATCGAAACGATCTGACACGCCGAAATCGGCCTGGAAGCCGAACATGCAGCCGAGCGGGAAGGCCAGCGAAGCGCCGGCTTCCCAGGCGAAATCGCCGTTCACGTCCTTGGCGTCGGCAAAGCCGCCGCCGGCCTCGATCTTGCCGTTGAGCGCCGAAACGGCGCAGCTAGGCGCCGTGACGTCCGCGGCAGACGCAACACCGCCAAAAGTGGCGACGGCGACCGCGCCGGTAAATGCAACGCCCGTCAGCCAGGCTTTCTTCGTAATCACCTTTGTACCTCGATTTTCTTGGGGACTTGAATCGTTCCGTCCGCCCGCAGCTGGTCTATCCGGGCCGCCACCGGCAGACAATTCAAATGGTCCGTCAGCCGTCATTTTCATGAGCGACTGCAGCTACTTGGCAACAGTTTCACTAGGTAATTTTTAGCCGTCGAATCAGGGCGGGGGCGCGGTGCTGCCACCATTAGGCTGACCGTTTCCAGGATCGCCTTGCGTGATGAGGTCTAATGTGCGGTTGCGCGGGTCGTCCTCGCGGTGACGCCGGATCAGGCTCTTGTCCTCGCCGCCGAAATAGAAACGCAAGCCGCCGAGGATGGAGAAGAAGTCGTCGTCGCCATAGTCCGCCTTGCTGTAGACCGACATTGGCGTACCGCCGATCTGATACTCAAATCCGGCACGTAGTCCTTGCTCATCATCGACAACCTTGCCGCCGACCGACAGCCGGAGATCATCGGTCGGATAATAGGCCACATCGCCGATGATGAAGCCCGACTCCTTTCCACCGCCATCATCCGCATCGATGTTGAGATAGCCGCCCCAGGCTTCCAGCGACAGATTGCCGAGATAGATCTCCGCCTCGGGGCCGACGGCGTAGAGCTTGGTGTCATCACCATCGACCGCACCACCCGTTACGCCGAAGAGATAGGTTTGTGGATCGCGAATGAACAAGTGGCCGATGGCGCCATATTGCGTGTCGTCGAGTTTGTCGCTGGCGCCGATATCGGCCTGAAAGCCGAGCAGACAGCCCAGGGGAAGACTCAACGAACCGCCGGCCTCCCAGGCGAAGCCGCCCTTTTCAGTATCAATGTCAGCATAACCTCCGGCCCCCTCAACTTTGCCGTTGAGTGCCGAAACGGCAGACACGCAGCCGGGCTCGACAACATCGGCGGAGAAGGCCTTGCCGCCAAGCGCCGTCATGACCATGGCGCCGGCTAGTAAAGCCCCCCAGTGCCCAGCTGTCCTTCGGGTCATACTCCCGCCTCGCCCAGACAGCCGCCCCGTGGTGCAAACCTATTCCCCCCGTGAAATGCCGCCAAATGAAAATGCGGCCGGCGCGCACAAACTTGCGCGCCGTGACATCGCGGCAACAGCTTCCCCTAGGAAAGAGAGTGGCGCCCGATCTATCCGATCGCGCGCCACTGACAGAGCTGGATGATTTGCCGTTATGCCCGTTCGCGCATCAGCGCCGGACGAAATCCAGATAGAGCCCGGCGACACCGGCCGCAACATTGAGCCCGGTCTGGACTTGGATGCTAAGCGGTTGCAAAGAAATGGTTTTCTTAAACCCCCCGATGAGGACATTGGCACCAAGGCCGGCGACAATAGTGGCTTCGGCGGTCGCGCCCAGATAGGTGCCCTCGAGCGCGCCCCGCTTGGTCTTGCCGGGCGCGAAGACGGCCCAGGCCAGGATCGTCTGATTCGTCACCCCGATATCGACGCCGAGCTTGCGGATACGCCCTTCATAACGCTCCACCCGGCCACCGCCCGACGGCTGGTAGACGCAGTTGATTTTCTTCGATGAAACCAGAATCAAGCCCACCCCGCCCTCGATCGAGCAGGTCAGCACGCCTATCTTCACCCCTGTTTTCGCATCTGCCGCCGGAGCGGAGAGGCCGAGTGCTGCAACGGCAGCCGCGGCCATAGCGAGTTTACGCATTCCTGTTTTCCTTTTGTTTGTATTCCAGCCGAATCCTAGCGCTGATTGTGTCTCTAATGCGACCCGGCATTGACGCGGCGGGAAAGCGCGAGTCAAAAGCATGTGACAGGAGATGCATTGAATGACGACGGATATCCTTATTGTCGGCGCCGGACATAACGGCTTGGTTTGCGCCTTCTACCTCGCTTCTGCCGGGTTGAAAGTCAAGATCGTGGAAAGACGTAGCGTGGTCGGCGGCGCCGCCGTGACGGAAGAATTCCACCCCGGCTTCCGCAACTCCGTCGCCGCCTATACGGTGAGCCTGCTCAATCCCAAGGTGATCGCCGACATGAATTTGTCAGCCCACGGATTGACCGTCGTAGAGCGCCGCGCCTCGAATTTCCTGCCGCAGCCCAACGGGCGCTATCTGCTGACGGGACCTGGCCGGACCGAAGCCGCGATCGCCGAATTCTCCGGCAAGGACGCCGCCGCCTATCCGAAATATTCCGACGAGATCGACGCCATCGCCGATGTGCTGCGCGACCTCGTTCTCAAGCCGCCGCCCAATCTGATCGAAGGCGGATTGCTGATGAGCCTGCCGGAGCTCATCAAGGCGGGTGGCTTGGCGCGCCGGCTGGGCTCGCTCTCGCTCCAGCGCAAGCGCCTTCTCTTCGATCTTTTCACCCAGTCGGCGGCGGATTTCCTCGATGGCTGGTTCGAATCCGATGTCGTGAAAGCCGTGTTCGGCTTCGATTCGATCGTCGGGGCCTTCGCTAGCCCGAAGACGCCCGGCACCGCCTATGTGCAACTGCATCATTGCTTCGGCGAGGTGAACGGCAAGAAGGGCGTCTGGGGCCACGCGCTGGGCGGCATGGGCGCCATCACCCAGGCCATGACCAAAGCCTGCCGCGCCAAGGGCGTCGAGATCGAAACCGACGCCGCGGTCTCCGAGATCATTATCGACAAGGGCCGCGCAAAGGGTGTTGTCCTGGCCGACGGGCGGAGTCTCGAGGCCAGAGCGGTCGTTTCGAATCTCAATCCCAAGCTCCTGTTCGGCCAGCTCGTACCCGAAGGAGCGCTGCCGGCGGAGTTCCTCCATCGCATCAAGCGTTGGAAATGCGGGTCCGGCACCTTCCGCATGAATGTCGCCCTGTCCGAACTGCCCTCCTTCACCTGCCTGCCCAGCCGCGATATCGGCGATCATCACACCTCCGGCATCATCATCGCGCCGACCCTCACTTACATGGACCGTGCCTATCACGACGCCCGCGAATATGGCTGGAGCCGCAAGCCTATCGTCGAGGTGCTGATCCCCTCGACGCTCGATCCCTCGCTCGCCCCCAAGGGCGCCCATGTCGCGAGCCTGTTCTGCCAGCATGTGGCGCCGGAACTGCCGGACGGAAGCTCGTGGGACGACCACCGCGAGCACGTCGCCGATCTCATGATCAAGACTGTCGACGATTATGCGCCGGGCTTTGCCAGGAGCGTGCTCGGACGCCAGATCAATTCCCCCCTCGACCTCGAGCGCACTTTCGGGCTCATCGGCGGCGACATCTTCCACGGCGCTTTGTCGCTCGATCAGCTCTTTTCAGCCCGCCCTATGCTTGGCCACGCCGACTACCGAAGCCCCGTCAAGGGCCTCTATTTGTGCGGTTCCGGCACCCATCCGGGCGGCGGGGTCACGGGGGCGCCGGGGCACAACTCGGCCCGCGCCGTGCTGAAGGATTTCCGGATAAAGTACGCTTAGCTCTTGGCAGCGGGCAAAAAACTCGCTCATATCGGCTCTCATGGACTACCTTCTCGCCAGTTCGTTCGCCATCCTCCAGATCATCTGGATCGACCTCCTCCTCTCCGGTGACAATGCCGTCGTCATCGCGCTCGCCTGCCGTTCGCTGCCGCCGCATTTACGCAAATGGGGCATCATCCTGGGCGCCGGCATGGCGATCCTGCTGCGCATCATCTTTGCGCTGATCATCTCCGAGCTGCTCCTCATCCCCTTCCTGAAGGTGGTCGGCGGCCTGCTCCTGGTGTGGATCGCGGTCAAGCTCGCCAAGGGTGAGGAAGCCGAAGAGAAGAACATCGCCGCTTCCGACAAACTCTATAAGGCCGTGTGGACCATCGCCATCGCCGATGCGGTGATGAGCCTCGACAACGTCGTCGCCATCGCCGCCGTGTCTAAGGGTGATCCATGGCTGTTCGGTTTTGGACTAGCTCTGTCGATCCCGCTCATCATGGTCGGCTCGCAGCTCATCATGAAGATGATCGAGAAGTTCCCGGTCATCGTCTGGGCCGGTGCTGCGCTGCTCGGCTGGATCGCCGGTGAGATGATCGCCACCGATCCTGTCGTCGCTGGGCGCCTCGCCATCGAGCCGCATTCGTTCGCCGTCTATGTCGCCGCTGCCATCGGCGCCGTTCTGGTGGTGGCGATCGGCTACTGGCTCAAGGCGCGCTCGCGCGCCGCTGAGGCCTAATCCCGCGCCATCGAGGCTTTCCATTCGGAGAGGAATCGCCGGCGGTTCTGCTGGTCGAGGGTGGCGAGCAAGGCCGGGCCGATCACGATCGGCCGATACACGCCCGATCCCGACCCTGGATCGACGGCATCGACACCCTCCGGCACCGGACGGTCGAACGAGAAGAAGAAGGATTTCTCCACCGCCACCGCCTGACCACGGCTCGACAGGAGGTAGTCGAGGAATTTCTGGCCGAGATCGCTGCGCCCCGCTTTGGCCGGGATCATCGCGGTGCGGCTGAGCACCAGCGTATAGTCGCGCGGCATCACGATGCCGATCGGCGCGCCCGCCTTGTAGCGGCCATAGGCGTAGGAGCCGATCAGATTATAGCCGATCAACAGCTCACCGGACTCGATACGGGCCAGCAATTCGCCGGTGCAGCAACGCAACGTCGCCCGCGACCGCCCCAGGCTCTCGAGAAGACGACCGAAGATGTTGGATTGCTGCGTATCGAAGAAGGCGAACAGATAGCCGATACCCGATTTTTCAATGTCATAGGTGCCGATCTTGCCGTCATAAAGCTGCGGCTTGCTGCGCATCAGCTCGGCCAGATCGTGATGCGTCCGCGGGACATCCGCCGGCGCCACGAGATTGCGATTGTAAACGATCACCGCTGGCTCGAAGGTGAAGCCGAAGACCTCGTCACGCCATTTGGCCCAATCGGGTATGCGGCTGGTGTTGGGCGAGGCATAGGTCTGGGCGCAGCCGTCATTCGCGAGCTTGGCGATATGATCGACCGAGGACGAGATGACGATATCGGCCATGGTCTCGCCCTTCGCGCATTGGGTCGAGAGCAGCTCGTAGAGATCATTGGTCAGATAGTCGGTGAAATCGACCGCGATGCCGGGCTCCGTCTCCTGGAAATCACGGATCATCGGCTCGATGGCGCTGATATCGGCGACGGCGCGGATGCTGAGCACCGCGGTTTCCTTGCCCACCGCCGGAAAATGAAACTTCTCCTGGGCCAAGCCGGCGCTCGCCATCGCCATGAGCGAGAAGGCCAGACAGGTGAAGCGCCGGGCAATCGCGATCATGATGTCTCCGTCCCGTTGAACGTGAACAGCACCGAGAAAATGCTATCCTGCGCCTTGAAGCCGAGCTCACCGCCATGATGAACCGCGACCTCGCGGGCGATGGCGAGACCGAGCCCGGAGCCCGTACCGCCTGAGCGGCCGCGGAAGAAGCGCTCTGTCGCTTGCGGCCAGAGCTCCTGCGGAATGCCCGGCCCGTCATCGGCAACCTCGACCTCGATGCCGCGCGGCGCCCGGCGCACCGCGAGCCTGAGCAGCGAGCGCGCCCCATGCTGGATGGCGTTCTCGATGACGTTCTTGAAGGCCTCGCGCAGGCTCACCGCATCGCCATGCATCACCACGGGATCGGGCGGCGCATCGAAGGACACCGTGATGTCGCGATCGAGCGACACCGGCACGGCGGCGGCCAATGCCTCGCGCGCCAACATCGTCACATCGACCTCCGAGCGGCCCATGGTTTCGGCGCGATGGCTGATCATCGCATCGCTCAGCAGTTGATTGGTGAGGCGCGCCAGCTCGGCCGTACGCGTCCTGACGCGCTCGACATGATGCTGCCGCTTCGCCGCGTTCGTCTCCGCCGAGAGGAGTTCCACCTGGCCGACCAGCGCGGTCAGGGGCGTGCGGATCTGGTGCGCCGAATCGGCGATGAAGCGCTGCATCGCCGCGAGCCGTCCGGAGAGGCGTTCCATGAAATTGTTGATGGCTGCGATGAGCGTGGCGACTTCAGCCGGCGCTTCGACATCGAGCGGGGTCAGCACATTGGGCGGACGCTTGAGCAGCGCCATCTCGATTTCAGTGAGCGGCCGCAGCGCCAGTCGGATAGCCACGATCATGCCGGTGAGCGCGATGAGGCTCATCAGGCCAACCAGCACCATAGCCTTGAGAGTGAGGTCGCGGGCCAGCGCGTCACGCGCCTCGAGCGTCTGGCCGACCATCGTCATGACCCAGCCATTGGCCTCGGCGAAATAACGCCCCACCGCGGCGACGCGGATCGGATGTCCCTTGAAATCGGTATTGCTCACAAAGGGCCCGGCACCGCCGGCTTCGGCGCCCGCCGGCAGGGGCAGATCCTGGTAGCCCGTGACTTCGCTCTTCGCCGGCATTGCGACGCGATAATAGACGCGCGCGGTGCGCGAGGCGGACAAGGCCTCGAGCGCCGACACCGGGACACCCGCCTCGACGACACCATTCTCGGCCGAAAGCGTCTCGCTGATCTGGCGTGCGGCGCCGAGCAGCACCCGGTCATAGGCGTCATCGGCGGCGGTGCGGGCGTAGTTGGAGGCGGCGACGGCGAGCACTGCGGCGCCCAAGAGCAGCACCGCCGAGATCAACCCCGTCAAGCGCCAGAACAGCGATGATCTACTTCTTTTCATCGGCCTGTCCCGCCTGATAGCCGACGCCACGCACCGTCTTGATCTCCATGGCGGCGGCGCCGAGCTTGCGCCTCAGTCTCGCGACATAGAGCTCGATGGCGTTCTCGCCGGCATCCTCGCCGAAGCCGAAGATCTGGTTGAGGAGGTCGGCTTTGCTGAACACCCGTTGCGGCCGCGCCATCAGCACTTCGAGCAGCGCCACCTCGCGGCGGGTGAGATCGACCCGCTCGCCGGCGACCGTCACCAGGCGCGCCGCCTGATCGAGCACCACATCGCCGACCTGAAGCCGACTCACCGTCGCGCCGTGACGGCGCCTGGCCAGGGCGCGGGCACGCGCTTCGAGCTCGCGGAAGTCGAAAGGCTTCACCAGATAGTCATCGGCGCCGAGATCGAGCGCGCCCACCCGGTCATCGACCTGCGAACGGGCGGTGAGCACCAGCACCGCGGTATCGATCTTGCGGGCGCGGATTTCGCCGAGGAGCGTAAAGCCGTCGATATCGGGCAGCATGACATCGAGGATGATGAGGTCGTAGGTCTGGACATTGAGCGCATCGCGGGCCCCCTCCCCCGTCATCTGCCAGTCGACCGCATAGCCGACCCGCGACAACCAGGCGACGATCGCTTCACCGACATCGGGCGTGTCCTCGACGATCAGGATGCGCATCGGCTAGTGTCCCGAATCCGAAGTTCGCCCCATTTCGCAGCGCCTTACGAGCGAACTTCGGATTCGGAAGGACACTAGAAAGCTAATGATTCTAGTGTGCTTTTGAACGCGAAGTTCCTGTCGGTGCGAGCCATCTGATATCAGGACCTTCGCGTTCAGCACACTGGGGGAGAATAGGCGCAAAGGCGCTTGTGGCAATGACAGCTTCATGACAGGATTTGAGCTTAAACGCGCTTCCGCTAGGCCACAACAGATGGCCAAGGATCGTCATCGATACAAGTGGAGGAACCCGATGAATCGTAGAACCCTTATCGCCAGTGCTGTAGCCCTGTTGCTCGCCGGCGGACTTTCGCTCAACCTCGCATCCACACCCGCTTTGGCCCTCGACGAGTTGCGTATCATCGCGCCGGCGGCACCCGGTGGCGGCTGGGACCAGACGGCGCGCGCCATGCAGGAAGCCGTCCAGTCGGGCGGCGCCGTCAAGGCCGTCACCGTCGAAAACGTGCCGGGTGCCGGCGGCACCGTGGGCCTCGCCCAGCTCGCCGGCCAGGAACAAGGCAAGGACAATGTCCTGATGGTCAACGGCCTCGTGATGGTTGGCGCCATCCTCACCAACAAATCCGCGGTGACACTGGAAAACACCACGCCGATCGCCCGCCTCACCGGCGAATATGAGGTTATCGTCGTTCCGGGCTCGTCCGAGCTCAAGACGCTGGCTGATCTCGTCGCCAAGCTCAAGGCCGATCCGGGCGCGGTTGCCTGGGGCGGCGGCTCGGCCGGCGGCACTGACCACATTCTCGCCGGCCTCGTCGCCAAGGCGTCGGGCGCCGACGTCTCGAAGCTCAATTACGTCCCCTTCTCGGGTGGCGGTGAAGCTCTGGCGGCGGTGATGGGCGGCCATGTCGTAGCCGGCATCTCCGGCTACAGCGAATGGGAAGGCCAGATCAAGTCCGGCGAGTTGCGGGCGCTTGGCATTTCCGCGCCGGAGCGGGTTGCCGGTATCGACATTCCGACGCTGAAGGAACAGGGCGTCGATGTCGAGCTCGCCAACTGGCGCGCTATCGTCGCTCCTCCGGGCCTCAATGACGAGCAGAAGAAGGCCCTTCTCGCTACCGTCGATGCAGCGGTCAAGAGCGACAGCTGGAAGAAGGTTCTGGCGGCAAAGAACTGGACCGATCTCTATCTGCCGGGCGACGACTTCACCAAGCTGGTGGCGTCGGAAAATGCCCGCGTCACCGAGATCCTGAAGGGCATCGGTCTCGTCCAGTAGGACCGGCGGTGAAATCCGACACACCCAAATCCGCGGCCGGTCTCGCGATCGGCCTCGGCCTCATTGCGCTGGGCGGCATCATCTTCTTTGATGCCTCCCAGATGCAGATACCGCCAACCTATGCCAAGGTCGGCCCGCAGGCCTTTCCTTATTTCATCGCCCTCGGTCTCGCGATTATCGGCGGTTACTTCACCTGGAACTCCTGGGCGCCCACCACCCGCCGCGAGATCGTCGCCGAAGGTTTTGCCACCGACTGGCGCGCTTTGCTCATCATCGGCGTCGGCCTCCTCGTCCATCTCAATATCCTGAAGCCGCTCGGCTTCGTCATTGCCGGCGTCTTCCTCTTCATGTGCGTCGCTTTCGCCTTTGGCAGCCGCAGCTTTGTGCGCGACGGCATTGTCGCCATCATCCTGGTGGTGCTGAGTTATGTCGGCTTCACCCACGGCCTGGGCTTGCAACTGCCGCCCGGCATTCTCGCGGGACTGTTATAGAAATGGATGTTCTCGCTTCACTTTTGCAAGGTTTCGCCACGGCGCTCACGCCGATGAACCTCATGTGGTGCCTGCTCGGCACGACGCTCGGCACCGCCATCGGCATCCTGCCGGGCATCGGTCCGGCCCTCACCATCGCGCTGCTTCTCCCGATCACCGCCAAGCTGGACCCGACCGGCGCCTTCATCATGTTCGCCGGCCTCTATTACGGCGCCATGTATGGCAGCTCGACGACGTCCATTCTGCTCAACACGCCGGGCGAATCCGGCTCCATCATCACCGCGGTCGAGGGCAATGTGATGGCGAAGAACGGTCGCGGCGCGGCGGCACTCGCCACCGCCGCGATCGGTTCCTTCGTCGCCGGCACGCTCGGCACCATTGCCATCACCTTTCTGGCACCCCTTTTCGTCAAGCTCGCGCTGCTGTTCGGACCAGCGGAATATTTCGCTCTGATGGTCCTTGCCTTCACCACGGTGTCGGCGCTGCTTGGCCTGTCACTCCCACGCGGTATCACCAGCCTGTTGCTCGGCCTCGCCATCGGCCTCGTCGGCACCGACGTGCTCACCGGCCAGCCACGCTTGACCTTCGACATTCTAAACCTGCTGCGCGGCATCGACATCGTGGTCGTGGCGGTTGGCCTCTTCGCCGTGGGCGAGGCACTCTACATGGCCTCGCGGCCCGATATGCGCGCCGGCGAGATCGTGCCGATCCGCGGATCGATCTTCATGACCGCCGACGAATGGCGTCGCTCCTGGAAGCCCTGGCTGCGCGGCACGGCCCTGGGTTTCCCCTTCGGTGCCTTGCCGGCGGGCGGCACCGAGATCCCGACTTTCCTGTCCTATTTCCTCGAGAAGCGCATGTCCAAGAAGCCGGAGGAATTCGGCAAGGGCGCCATCGAGGGCGTGGCCGGCCCCGAGGCTGCCAACAACGCGGCGGTGGCGGGCGTGCTGGTGCCGCTCCTCACTCTGGGCTTGCCGACCTCTGCGACTGCCGCCATCCTGCTCGCCGCCTTCGAGCAGTATAATCTGAAGCCGGGCCCCCTCCTCTTCTCGTCCTCATCGACATTGGTCTGGGGCCTGATCGCCAGTCTTTATATCGGCAATGTGATGCTGCTCATCCTCAATCTGCCGCTTGCCGGCCTGTGGGTGCGCCTTCTCTCCATTCCCCAGCCTTTGCTTTACGGCGGCATCCTGCTGTTCTCGACGCTGGGCGTGTACAGCCTCAACAACTCAACCTTCGATCTCATCCTGCTGTTCCTGGTCGGCATCCTCGGATTCCTGATGCGACGCTATGATTTCCCGGTGGCGCCCTGCATCATCGGCCTCATCCTGGGCCGGCTTGCCGAGGCGCAATTCAGGCGCGCGCTGACCATCAGCCAGGGTGACGCCTCGGTCTTCTTTACCCACCCGCTGTCGCTGGCGCTGCTGATCATTGCCGCCCTGGTTTTCGTCGGCCCACTTTTCTATCGCTGGCGGGCGGCCAGGCTTCAGGCGGCGAAGGCCGCCGGGTAACGGCACGCACCGCTCTCGCCGGCGAGTGCGCCAGGTTTGAGCTCGAGTCCCATGAAGGCCTCATGTCCCTGGAAGGGGCATGCGATATGCCGTACCGCGTCGGGTGAAAAGCCGAAGCGGGGATAGAACGCCGTATGTCCTACCACCAGCACGGCTTCGAAGCCGCGCGCCGCGACGAGATCGAGTCCGCGCCGGATCAGCGTTGAGCCAATGCCCTTGTTCTGATGGTCCGGCAGCACCGCCATCGGCGCCAGGGCCACAGCCTTGACCGGACGGCCATCCACCTCGACCTCGAGCCGGCTGAACAGGATATGGCCGGTGACCTTCTCGTCTTCAGTCACCACCAATGACAGCACGACCAGATCGTCGCGCGTGAGCGCCTCGATGATACGCGCCTCTTCTTCACCAGCGAAGGCAAGCCGGTTGAGCGCCAGCACCTGGGCGCGCTGCTCCGGCCTTTCGAGCACGACGTGCGTCATCACCCATCTGTTTTAGGACACCAGATTAAGTGATTCAATTGACTCGTGTTTCACCCCGCGAATGTACCTCGTGACGATCGTTGCATCTGGCGGAAAATTGCCGGGCGCCATCGGCACCAATTGTGCCTGAATGCATTTCCAGGAGCCACCTTCGAGTAGATAGGTGTCGGTATAGCCCGTCATGCCGGTGACTTCCTGGCCCGCCTCGACGATCACATGTTTGTTGACCGACCAGACAAGGCCGACATTGCCGAACACGCCAATATGCTCGTCGCGATAATCCCAGTAGATGATGACATCGGGATCGAAGCCGGTCGCCCAGCGCCGGAGATAGTCGCTCCGGCCCCGGCGAACGCCTTCGGCCGACACATAGGTGAAGTCGGCATGGGTGATCGCATCATGCGATGGAACATCGTTGGTCACGAAATTATGGATGAACCGGGCGTTCAACGCCCGGAGCTGTCGCAGGGCCTCGCGCTTGTCCATGTGATCAGCCCTGAGCCGGTGCGCCGCAATAGGCCTCGAGGCGGTAGCCGTCGGGATCGATCACGAAGGCGGCATAATAGTTCGGGCCATAATCGGCGTGCAGGCCCGGTCCGCCATTGTCACGCCCGCCCTGCGCCAGGGCGGCTTTGTGGAACGCCTGCACGCTTTCGCGGCTCGGCGCGGCAAAACAGAAATGCAGGCCCGATTTGTCATCGGCGGCGACCGGGCGTTCGGCGGCGCCGATCCACAGCGCGACGCTCCCCTTCCCGTAGCCGAGGGAACCCGGACTGTCGTTGAGGCAGGCATAGCCGAGCGGCGTCAAGGCCGCATCATAGAAGCGCTTCGCTGCCACCGTATCGCGGACGCCTATTGAAACATGATCGAACATCGGTCCAGTCCTCCACAAGAGATGTTGGCCGGGCATCTAGCCGGCCCGGCAATTGGCGCGCTTGGGGAAAATTGCTATCTTCGCGGACATGACGTTGGCTCCTCAGGATCAGCATGTGAGCGACCGGCCGCCGCCGGCGCGCCTGCTGGGCAAAGGCGACGGCTGGCGCGTCAGTGACGTCGTCTGCGCCCAGGGGCCGCAAGATCGCAGCTTCGAGGAACAGCATCGCGATGTGACCATCGCCGCCGTCCTGCACGGGTCATTTTTCTATCGCGGCGAATCCGGCCGGTCGCTGATGTATCCAGGGGCGCTGCTTCTCGGCAATGCCGGGACCTGCTTCGAATGCGGCCACGATCACGGTACCGGCGATCGCTGCCTGTCCTTTCATCTCTCCCGACCCTTCTTCGAGGAAATCGCGGCTGCTGCGGCCGGTTCACACCGCTTTCGCTTCCCGACGAACATGCTGCCGGCGCTCCGGCAACTGGCCGGGCCCATTGTGAAGGCCGAGGCGGGAGCATTGGCCGCCGATCCGATCTATCTGGAGGAGGTCGTCATCGAGCTTGCCGAGACTGCGCTCGCGATCCTTTCCGACGGCCCTCGCACCGTGGCGAACTCGCCGGAACGTGACCGGCGGCGCGTAAGTGATGTCGTGCGGTACATCGAGGATAACGCCGACCAGCCGCTCGGCCTGGGCGATCTCGCCGGCCTCGCCTGCATGAGCAGATATCACTTCCTGCGCACCTTCCGGCAGGTGCTCGGCATCACGCCCTACCAGCTTGTGCTCAATATCCGGATGCGCCGCGCCGCGGTCGCCTTGGCGACGACCCCGGCCGAGGTCGCGGCGATCGCCTACGCGTCAGGCTTCGGTGATCTCTCGACCTTCAACGCCCGTTTCCGCGCCGTGACCGGCATGAGCCCGCAGGCCTTCCGCAAGTCGGTGGCGTCCTCACATCGCGGTTCAAGACTTCAATCCAAGCGATTCAATTGACTCAGGAAATCAATCGCCAAAGCGGGCGATGAAATCCGCTTTACCGATCTCGAGGCCATTGTGGCGCAGCAGCCCGTAGGCGGTCGTTACATGGAAATAGAAATTCGGCAGGCCAACTTGTGAGAGATAGTCGGCGCCTTTGATCGTCAGCTCCTTGCCGGCGACCTTGAAGGTGATCTGGCGTTCGGCGGCGTCGGCGAACTGATCCTCGCTCAGGCCGCGCAGGAACTGGACGGTCTTGCGTATCCGTTCATGCAGCTCGTCAAAGGACTTCTCTTCATCCGCATGGCTGGGATTGGTGACACCGGCAAGGCGCGCGCTGGTACCCTTGGCGAAATCGCAGGCGAGCTGCACCTGCTTGGTGAAGGTGAACATGTCCGGGAACAGCCTTGCCGTGAGGAAGGCGTTGGGATCGAGCTTCCTGGCCTGCACATGCGCCTCGGTCTTGCGCAGCAGCGCCGCAATGCCATTGAGAAAATGCACGAAAACCGGAACCGACGCGTCATACATCATGATGCTTACCTCAGATTGCCACAGAACCGCTGGACCCGCCGGCAGGCGTCCTCGAGCACATCGGTCGCCGTCGCATAGGAGATGCGGAAGAAGGGCGAGGTACCGAAGGCCGCGCCATGGACGGCGGCGACCCCTTCCGCGGCGAGAAGCTCGGTGACGAAGTCTTCGTCATTCTTGATGACATTGCCCGACGGCGCCGTCCTGCCGATGGCGCCCTTGCAGGAGGGGTAGACATAGAAGGCGCCTTCCGGCGTCGGGCAGGACAGGCCCTTGGCCTGGTTGAGCATCGACACCACCAGGTCGCGGCGCTCCTTGAACACCTTGTTGTTGGCCGGGATAAAATCCTGCGGCCCGTTGAGCGCCTCGACCGCCGCCCATTGCGCGATCGAGGACGGGTTGGAAGTCGACTGCGACTGGAGCTTCGACATGGCCTTGATGAGGACCTCGGGTCCGGCGCCATAACCGATGCGCCAGCCGGTCATGCAATAGGCCTTGGACACACCATTCATGGTCAGCGTGCGTTCATAGAGGCCGGGCTCGACCTCGGCCGGTGTGGCGAAGACGAAGTCGTCATAGACGAGATGCTCATACATGTCGTCGGTCAGGACCCAGACATGCGGGTGCCGCATCAGCACGTCGGTGACCTTCTTGAGCTCTTCGCGCGAATAGGCCGCCCCGCTCGGATTGGATGGCGAGTTGAAGATGAACCACTTGGTCTTCGGCGTGATGGCACGCTCGAGCTGCTCGGCCTGCAGCTTGAAGCCGTGCTCGATGGTCGTCTCGACGAAGACCGGCTTGCCGCCCGCCAGCATGACGATGTCCGGATAGCTCACCCAATAAGGGGCCGGAATGATGACTTCATCTCCCGGATTCACCGTCGCCAGCAACGCATTGAAAAGAATCTGCTTTCCGCCGGTGCCGACCGACACCTGGGAGACCTTGTAATCGAGCTTGTTCTCCCGCTTGTACTTGGCGACGATGGCCTTCTTGAGCTCGGGGATACCGTCGACATTGGTGTATTTGGTATAGCCCTTGCGGATCGCCGTAATCGCCGCTTCCTTGATATTCTCGGGCGTGTCGAAATCGGGCTCGCCGGCCGACAGGCCGATGATGTCGCGCCCCTCGGCTTTGAGCGCCATTGCCTTGTTCGAGATGGCGATGGTGGCCGAAGGCTGGATGCGGTTCAGCGAGTCTGAGATAAAGCCCATTCCAATGATCCCTGATTTTGGCGCGGGCATCTGGTAGCGCCGCCACCGCCCGACCGCAAGGGCCCCATTGTCATGGCGACATTCCGACCGCCAGGGTCATGCCCAATGAGTGTTCACCGTCACCGGCGGCGGGCTGCGCAGGGTCTGATAGACAACGCAATAACGTTCCGTGAGCTTGATCAAGCTGGCCTTCTGCTCGTCCGAAAGGCTGCCCTTGATGTCGAAGACGAGGCGAATGTCGCGGAAGCCGACCGGCGCCTCCTTGGCGACGCCCAGCGTGCCCCGGAAATCCAGATCGCCCTGCGCCCGGACACTCGCCTCCTCGATGGCGAGCCCCAACGCCGTCGCGACCGCATTGAGGGTGACCCCGGCACAGGCGACCAGGGCCTGGAGCAGCATGTCGCCCGAGCAGGCATGTATGCCTGAACCGCCGGTCGCGGGATGGAGCCCCGCCTCGACCAAGGCGCGAGCGGTCTCGACCGAGCAGGTGACGCCCTCGCCGATACGCCCTTCCGCCTTGAGGGTGATGAGGGCCGCGCTGCCGTCCTGGCGGTAAAGCTCCTTGATAGGGGCCTGAAGGGATTTGAGTTCTGTCGCGTCCATAGGAGTCATCCTGCGTGATCTTGTCTCCGCCATATTAGGAGATCTGCGTTGGATTGGCAGGGCGGATCGGCGATATGTAAGCCAAATGCCCTTTCTTCCCGTCCTCATCGCCGGCGGCGGCATCGCCGGACTGGCCGGCGCGCTGGGTCTCGCCCGCATCGGCCGCGAGGCCCGCGTGCTCGAGCAGGCACGGGCCTTTGAAACGGTCGGCGCCGGCCTGCAGATCGGTCCCAATGCGGTGCGGGCGCTCGACTATCTGGGGGCCTGGGAAAGGGTGGCGCCGGCGAGCTTCGCCCCGCCCGGCATCAGTATCCGCGACGGCCATAGCGGCCGGATCCTGCAGCAGATTCCGCTGGGGGCCTCCTTCGAGCGGCGCTTCGGCGCCCCCTACCGGGTTATCCATCGCGCCGACCTCCTCGCCGGACTGACCGACGCCGCCCAAGCCCAACCGGGCATTACGCTGTCCACCGCATCACCGGTGAAGGGCTTTGCCGAGCGGGGCGACTATGTCGAGGTCGAGACGGAAGAAACCGCCCTCATCGGCGAGGCCCTCATCGGCGCCGACGGAATCCGCTCGGCGATCAGGGCCGCGCTTCTCGCCGACGGCCCACCGGTGCGCCATGCCGAGACTCTGTTTCGCGCTCTGACCCCGCTTGACGTAACGGCCGCCGATCGCCTCACCAATGTGACGCTCTGGCTCTGTCGCGGCGGCCATGTGGTTCACTACCCGGTGCAAGGCGGAAAAGCGCTGAATGTGGTGACTGCCACCTTGCGCGGAGACTGGTCGGGCGAGGGATGGTCGGCGCCGGCCAAGCCTGATGAGCTTCTTGCTCTTTTCCCCGACGCTCATGAGGAGCTTCGCGCGGTTCTGGCGTTGCCCACCGCCTGGCAGAAATGGGCAGCCGCCAGCCGCGCCGCCGCCCGGACATGGACAATGGGCCGCGTCGCTCTCATCGGCGACGCCGCTCACGCCTCCCTGCCCTATCTGGCGCAAGGGGCGGCCATGGCGCTCGAGGACGCGGTGGTCCTCGCCCGCAAAATCCAGACAAGCGACACCCTGGCCGATGCATTGCGCGCCTATCAGGCGCTACGTGCACCACGCACCGCGCGCATCGTCACGGAATCGCTGCGGCTCGGTTCCATCTATCATGCCCGCGGGCCGGTGCGGCTGGCGCGAAATCTCGTCTTGCGTGTCACCAGGCCTGAGGATTTTCTCGCGCGCCTCTCCTGGATCTACGACTTCGATCCGACGGCCGCTTAATCCTCCGTTAACGGAAGATCATCGTTTCGCCACAGGTCCGGCCCGAAGGGCGCACAAAGCTCTCCCATATGAGCAGCATCGAAGAGTGACGACAACGGATGACGAGCATGCGGGTAAGACAGATCATGGAACGCTATCGCGACTTCGCGGCGCGCACCCATCTCGTCATGGGCCTTTTCGCGCTCGGCCTCATCGCCGCGATCCTCGCGCTGATGATCGTGACCGCCATCCCCTCGCAAGCGAGCTTCCTCACCGCTGAGGCGAAGAATCTCGTTACCCTGGCGCCGACCAGCGACACGTTGCTGGTCGTGATCGTGGGCTTGGTTTTCCTGGCCGTCTTCGCCGCCAAGCTGCTGGACCTCAGGAACCCGGCCAAATGACCGACGGGCCCCGTCATGCGAGGCCCGCCTTTGTCATGATGTTCAGGGATTAATTCGGGCCGTTCGGGCCACCGGCGGCCGAGCCGCTGCTTCCGCCGCCCCTCTTGCTGCCCTCGCGATTGTTGCCGCCACCACCGCCATTGGCGCCATCGCCATTCTTGCCGGGCTCGCGCTTGAAGGCGATCTGCGGCGGCGGATAGGTAGGCGGCTGCTGGATCTTGATCTTCACGCAGCTGCCCTCGGCGCAGCGGACGACCTCGCCGCAGCCATAACGGCGCTTGCTCTTCCAGAACGTCTCGTCGATGCGCCAGCAATGGCGGCGCAGCTCTTCGGGACTAGCCTGGAACTTGGAGCGGCCGGTGGCGGCGTCCGCCGGTACGGCCGCCGAAAGGGTTATCATCAGAGCGGTCACGCCGCCAAAGGCGGCCAGCGAGACACTATGCAGTGAGAACTTCGTCATAATTGACCTCCAAACAGGTTGCGATCATGTCCGATCGATGGCGGGAGAATGACGGAATTGCTGTGAGCCTCGCCTGAATGGCGGGTTCATCGACGGTTCACCGGGCGAAACCGCCATGAGAAGGAATGGAAATGAGCCTCGGGACGTAATAAGCTCGTATTCGCTCCCTGGAGGACAGATTATGAAGATTCACCTCGCTTTGGCCACGATCATCGCCCTCAGCTTTGGCGCCGCCTCCCTTGCCCCTGTTTACGCGATGGGCGATGGCGACAGCGGCACGACCACGCCTAAGAAATGCAAGAAGGGTGAAGTGGTGAAAAACGGCAAATGCGTGAAGGCTTCCTCCGGCGTGCTGCCCGACGAGGATCTCTACCAGCAGGGCCGCGCTCTGGCGCAGGCTGGCGAATATGACTGGGCGCTGACCGTTCTCGCCGCCGTGCGCAATCAGAACGATCCGCGCGTGCTGAATTATATCGGCTACAGCCACCGCAAGTCGGGCCGTCTCGACGAGGCCTTCGGCTACTATCACAAGGCCATCGAGATCGATCCCAATTTCGTGCTGGCGCGCGAATATCTGGGTGAAGGTTATGTCGCCGCCGGCCGCATCGATCTCGCCAAATCGCAGTTGACCGAAATCGCCAATCGCTGCGGCACGACCTGCGAGGAATATCAGGAACTCGCCGAGCACATCGAAAGCGGCGTCAACTGAGTAGTTCCGGAGAGCGCCTGCTCGCTAAGACCAGGCGCTCCATTTTTTGCATTTTCCAGAACAATGTTGACCTCCCCAAAATGGGGATTGTGAGCCTCTGCCAATCGCGTCAGTCTGACCATTCTGACCGGCCATCAGAGGGCGAGAGATTCTAACCGCTTGAATGGGCTGATAAAATTCGCCGCAACCCGGCGAAATGTCATGCCCGCTCACGGCCCCCGGGGGTTACATGCCTTTTCGTCCGCTCCGCCTCTGTCTGCGTCGCGCCCAATTTCTGCCCGCTCTGGGCCTTGCCGCCATTGTGACCACTATCGTCAGCCTGCCTTCCGGCAGCCTCGCCTTTCTCTTTGCCCTCATGCTCCTCGGAGCGCTGGGGGCGAGACGCGAGTTCCAAACGCCCTCTCTCAAGGAACTCGCGTTCTTTTCCATGGCCATCATCGCCGCCGCGCTGATCAGGCCCGGCGCGCATCTGGCGGCGTCGGCCTATGAAGCCGCGGGCTTCGTGACGCTCGCGGTCTTCATGGCCTTCGTTCTTGCTTTGGCCATTGCGCTTGGCATGCTGGCCGGGCGGCTGCTCACCACCGGTGAAGACGGCGCCTGATCAACCGCGCCGGAGATAATGCGGCCTGAGCTCCTGGGCATTGTCGCGCACATAGGCGACGATGCGCCGGCGTTTCTCCTGCCCCCTCGCGCCTTCGCCACTCACCGCCTGGCCGCGATCGACGAGATCAGGCATCACCTGGATGACATGGTCGTAGATCGAGCGCCATGTCTGCTTGACCGCGTCGCGTGAGACCGCGAGCGTGCCGGCGATCTCCTCGTCGGTGAGGCCGTCAATGGCGCGCAACAGCATACGCTGCTCGCCGGCGGTGAAGCGGAAGCGCGGCTCCAGATAAGTGAAGACGGCGGAGACCGGCGTCGAGGGTGGCGTGTCGGCGGCCATTTCGCGCTGGAAGCAATAGACCGCTCGCTTGGACGGCGCGTCGTGTGGCACAGGCTCCGCCGGCGGCTCGGCGTCGAGATCGAGCTCGCGATGGAGCCGGAAGCCGGCGCTGAGCGCCATCTGCTCATACACGGCGCCCGCCTCGACGATCATCGAATTGAGATTGTAGCCGCGATGGATCGACAGGAAAAAGGGGAAGAACACCGTCATGATGCGGCGGCCTTCGGGCGAGGTGAAGTCCATCGGCGTCTGGACATAGTCGAGCATCACCAGGTCGAGGCCGCGGCTCAGATTGCCCTGTGCCTGCTGGGCGCGGTCGAGAAAGATGTCACTGCCACCGGCAAAGCAGCGCTTGAGCAGCCAGTTGGTGAGGCAGGGCCACGGCTTGGCGAGATACGCCTGCTGGAACTCCGGCGTCACGAAGGCCGACAGCGTCGCCGCGACCACGCTGCGCTGTCCCGCAACGTCATAATCTTCGATGAGGCCGCCGATGAGTCGGTCCTCATCGAGAAGATCGTCGATGACCTGGGCGAGCCGCCTGTCGAGCCGCTCATCGAGCGGCGTGACCTTGCGCATCAGGCGTGCGCAGGCGGCCCCATCTCCGGGCAAAAGCGTGCGAGGCCGCAAGGCACGGGCGTGCTGTATGCTCAAGGCTTACCCCCTCTCCTCCGATTGTCGTGCCACGGCGCCTTCTGTCAAGCCGCGCCAGTAATCCTATTGGGATAAACCGCAGCTACGCCTATAAGGGGAACTCTATTCCCCGAAAGGTCCCATGTCAGATCGCCTCGCCTCATCGGCCGCGCGCCGCCCACCTTTTTTGATTCTGGTCACGGTCAGCGCCATCGGACCTTTCGCGCTCAATATCTTCATGCCGTCGATGCCGGGCCTGCAGGCGACCTTCGGTGTCTCCTACGGCACGGTGCAGTTGACGCTCACGCTGTATCTGATCGGCCTCGCCGTCTGCCAGCTCTTTTACGGCCCTCTGTCGGACCGCTATGGCCGGCGCCCGCTTCTGCTGGCCGGCCTTGCCTTGTTCGTTATCGCCAGTGTCGCTTCGGCGCTCGCCACGACGATCGAGACATTGATTGCCGCGCGCCTCGTGCAGGCGCTGGGCGGCGCTTCCGGCATCGTCCTGTCGCGCGCCATCGTGCGCGATCTCTATCAGGGCGAGAAGGCCGCGAGCGTGCTTGGCTACATCACCATGGCCTGGGTACTGGCGCCAATGATCGCGCCGGCGATTGGCGGCTACCTCGATCAGCTGTGGGGCTTCCGCTCGAGCTTCGTGCTGCTTGCCCTCATCGGCGCGCTGACCCTCGCCGTCGCCTGGTTCACTTTGCATGAGACAAATATCAATCGCCGCACCGACGGCCGTCTGTGGCAAAGTGCACATTACGGCCGGATCTTCGCGTCAGGCCAATTCCGCGGCTATGCGACATCGCTCGCCTTCGCCAGCGCCGTATTCTTTACCTTCCTCGCTTTCGCGCCGTTTCTCACCGTCAACATCATGGGCCGCTCGGCCATGGAATATGCTTTGTGGTTCATCCCAGTCTCGGTCGGCTACATGATCGGCAACTTTTTCTCGGGACGTTACTCTGAACGCATCGGCAACGATCAGATGGTGCTGATCGGCAACAGCCTGACCTTTGCCGGAGCCACGCTGTGCCTGGTCATGGCTCTGATGGGCTTCCTGGCCCCAGCCGCGATCTTCCTGCCGATGCTGCTCTGCGCCCTCGGCAATGGCCTCACCATTCCCAATGGCACCGTTCGCGCCATCAGCATCGACCCGCAACTGTTCGGCACCGCCGCCGGCCTTCTCGGCTTCCTGCAAATGGGGGTGAGCGCCGTGATCTCGCAAGGTGTTGGATCGGCGCAGGACCATTATTTCATGATTGGTTATTGGGTACTGGCCATCTGCGCCGGCCTGAGCGCCCTGGCGCATCTCGCCATGCTGGCGAAGGCGCGGCGTTAGCTGATTCCTTAAGGCGAAGCTGCTACGATCATCGCATGATCGAGGTGCTGGTCGCCTATACGCTTTACATCATCATCATGGCGATCCCGTTCCTGGTGATCGCCGCGATCGCCGCTATCTTTCTTGCCGGCATTGCCGCGACCGTATCTGGAACATCCGGAGGCCGGTCAATCAAGACGCTGCTCGGCGTGATCATGATTGTAGCGAGCAGCTCCGCGGCGACAATGATAACATACTGGGCCACGACGCCTCCCGCCGATGCCGGCGCGACGACCCCGCACACCATCGTCTACAAGACATATCAGGAAATGCGGGCGTATTTTCAGGCTCTGCGGTGGCTCCATGACGGGACATTCGAGCGGAGTAGAGGAAAGCAGGAATCCCCGGACGGGCAGTAGCTTCTAATCCCCGACGCCAAGCCACTCGAGCGACGAGGCCGCGCCGTCGCCTTGCCCGAGACGCTCACACAAAGCGGGTCCAAGAACCGCAAGCTCATCCGCCAACGGCCAGGGCGGGTTGATGAGAATGAGGCCCGAACCGGCAAGGCCGCCCCCCGGCACGGCCTTGCGCACCAGAAGCTCGATCTTCAACATCTTCGGGATGGCTAGCGCCTGCGCCTCCTCGGCGATCAACTGCGACAGGCCGTCGCCGGTCACCGGATACCATAAGGCGAAGGCGCCGGTGGCGAAGCGGCGATGGCCGTCACGCAGCATCTGTACAGCGCGGCGCGCTTCGTCTTCGCGCTCATAGGGCGGGTCGATCAGAATGAACCCGCGCCGTTCGGGCGGCGGCAGATGTGCCTTGACCGCGATCGCGGCGTCGCCTTCGACGAGCGTCACCCGCCTGTCGCGCTGGGCGAACTCCGCGAGCTTGCCGTGATCATCCGGATGCAGCTCATTGAGAACGACCCGATCGTTCTGACGCAGGACGTCGAGCGCGAAGCCCGGCGACCCCGGATAATGCGAGAGCGGCTGACCCGTCGCATTGACCGACGCGATCACCTGACGCCACGGCGCGACCAAGGCCTCGGCGTCGGTCGCCAATGGCACGGCCTTACCTGCAGGGTCGTAGAACCGCCCCACCCCGTCCTGCCATTCGAGCGTCTTCAGTGCCTCATCGCCCCACAACGCATAGAGGCCGGTGCCGGCATGCGCGTCGAGAAACAGGAACGGCTTGTCCTTCTTCTGGAGATGCAAAAAAGCCCGCAGCATGACGATGTGCTTGAGCACATCGGCATGATTGCCGGCGTGATAGACGTGGCGGTAGTTCATAGACGCGTCTTCTAGGCGGACCGGTCCAAATAAGCTAGCGTCCCGGCCGACAATCGAAGGGTGATTCATGACGAAGTGGTTCACGCGCCGAAAGGCCATCTGCGCGGCGGGTCTTGTGGCGGTCGGCGCCTGGGCCGGCAACAAAGCCTATGGCCTTGCCGCCGCGCCGGTCGCGCCAAAGGATTGCGGCCCGATTGTTCCGGACAATGCCCTGACCACGCCGCCAGGGGCGACCAGCCTTCCCTGGTCGCAACGCGCCGGCACGGTCAATGATGTGAGCTGTCTCTCGCGCACCCCGGTCAAGGGCGTCGTCGCGGTCAAAAGCGAGAAGGATATCGCCGATGCCCTGGCCTATGCCCGTGACCAGGGCCTGAAGGTCTCGATGGCGGGCGCGCTTCACTCCATGGGCGGACATGCCTTCGCACGCAACGGCATCGTCCTCGACATGACCGGATTCAACGCCGTGACCGTCAATGCGGAGGCGCGCACCATGACGGTACAGAGCGGCGCGCGCTGGCACGATATCCAGAACGTTCTCCACCCGCGTTTCGCCGTGAAGGCGATGCAGTCCTCGGACGTCTTCACGGTCGGCGGCTCGATCTCCGTCAACGCCCATGGCATGGACCATCAGGTCGGCGCCGTCGAACGGACGCTGCGCCGTCTGCGCATCATGCTGGCCGACGGCTCGGTCGTCACCGCCAGCCGCGGCGAGAACACCGATCTCTACCGCCACATTGTCGGCGGCTATGGTCTGTTCGGCGTCATTCTCGACGCCGAGATCGAGATCGCCGACAATGTCGTCTATGAATCGCGGCGCCGTCTGATCGACATCGCGGACTTCCCCAAAATCTTCACCGAGGAGATCGCCGCCGATCCGAATATCGGCCTGTTCTACGGCCATCTGTCGACGGCGCCGGGCAGCTTCCTGCGCGAGATGCTGCTTTACACCTATCACCGACAGGAGCTGCCGGATGTGAAGCTGCCGCCCTTGGCGGATGTGAGCTCGGCCGGACTGCGCCGCCTCGTCTTCAATCTGTCGAAGCAGGGCAGCCTGTTCGCCGAAGCCAAATGGCATGCCGAGAAGGAGCTCGAGCACAAATTCGAATCCTGCACGGTGAGCGAGATCGCCGGCCGGACCGGTGAGGCCTGCCTCGTTTCGCGCAACGAGCCGATGCACGACTCCGTCCCCTATCTCTTCAACAACCTCAACTACGAGACCGACATTCTGCACGAGTACTTCGTGCCCCGGGCCAATCTCGTCTCCTTCGTCGATCAGATGCGCGACCTCATGCAGAAGAGCGACACGCTGCTGCTCAACGCGTCGGTGCGCGTCGTGCATAAGGAGGAAATCGCCCTCAACTACGCACCGGAAGAGGCCTTCTCGGTCGTGCTCTATGTCAATCAGACGGTGGACGAGGCGGGCATCGAGAAGATGCGGGGCCTGACCCGCGATCTGGTTGACCTGGCGCACCGGTCGGGCGGCCGCTTCTTCCTGCCCTATCAGCGCCACTACGACGCGATGCAGCTGAAACGCGCTTATCCGATGATCAGCGCTTTCTTTGCCGCCAAGAAACGTTTTGACCCGCGGCAGCTCTTCAGCAACAACTTCTATGAGGCCTATGCGGCGGAGTTTCCCGGCTACTGACCTTCCATTCGAAGCAAAGGTCGCGTCAGGAACCAGCAGGCCAGCGCCGCGACGATCGAAGGCGGCAGGAACACCCGCCCCATAGTGTAGAGCGCACTCACATAATCGGCGCGCGACAGATCCATATCCGCGGTGAGCACGAAGAACAGCACATTGCTCACCAGCGCCGCCACGATGGGCACCGGCCACGACCGCACAGCGAGCCAGAGGCCGGCAAAGGCGACAAGCAGCCCGCTGCCCAGCGCCAGGATCATGCCTTCACCATAGGATCCAGTGACGAACGGCACCGGCGATCGCAAGGAGAAGGCCGCGCCCATGCTCATCCAGGCGGCGAGGCCGCCGACCGGCGGGCCGACGATGACAAAGATCGCCGTCACCAGGAGAAAGCGCCAGATGCGGTTTTGGAACAACATGGCGGCGAGATTAGAAGCCCGCCGGTGAAAGGAGGAATCAAGTCTTCGCGAACAATTCGCGGCAGGACATCACAATTCGGGCATCGATCACGAGCAGCGCTCCGGCGCCATAGAGCCGGCCGGCGAAGCCCGCTTCCGGCGACCGCGTCACCGCGATGCTTCGGCCGAAGGCCTCGAAGGAACCATGGGCTTGCGCCACCGTCTCGAGCGCGTGCCCCGGAGCGAAGACCGCGAGCGGCGTACCGGGCGGCATGGCGAAGGCGAGCCCGGCCAGGATCGCCGTCCAGGCCGCGAGCACGATCGCGGCGCCGGCGGCGAAGCGCAAAAGCCGGTCAATAATCATAGACATGTTCGAGCTGCGCGCCGCTTGGGCCGAGCTTGCGTACGACATCGAGCAGCAGCGCCACCGGCACGGAGAGGCCGACACGTTTACCCCCTGCTCCCGCGAGATTTTGTGTCTCGAACAGAACCGGCGGCATGTCCTCAGGCGGCGCCCAGTTCTCGGGCACGCTCAGCGAGATCAGGATGTTGCTGTTGCCGCCGATCTCCAGGAAGCTGGCATTGGTGGCGCCGAGCTTCTGCACGATCTCGGTGAAGGGCTGATAGCGTGGAAGCTTGACGAGCTGGCTCCCGTCACGGAACGACTCGACGAGCGCGATGCGCCGGTCGATCGGCGCGGTGTCCACGGGCACGCCCCGCATCAAGGCATAGATTTCGAGCTGGGCCGGCGCATAGACAGTCTCGGAGCCGCCGCGGATCAACCAGCCATAACCGGTCTTGACGCCGAGCTCGGCCGTGATCGCGAAACGCCGCTCGGCCTTGCGCACCGGGCCTGGCCCCGCGAAAGGCACCGTGTTCCAGAACTCCGACAAGCGTTCGGCAAAGGTGAAATCATACCAGGGCACGGTATTGAGCCACTGCCCGTAATCATAGGCATATTTGCGCGCGAACATGTCTTCGGCAGTGGGCGGTATCGGCGCGAAGAACTCGCTCAGTCGCCCGATCGTGTTCTCATAGATGCCCTTGAAGACATATTCGACCGTGTGGCTGATGCCGATCACGTAGATCATCAGATGCGTGCCGGCGTTGAAGTCATAGCGCGGCGCGACGAGGCGGTTGACGGCGCAGTAGCTGGTCCAGAATTCGGCCGCCGAGCGGAAATAGCTGAAGCCGCTCGGATAGTATTTCTCGATATAGTCGGCGAAATCCTGCGACGTGTAGACGATGTACCATTCCGGGAATGTCAGATAGGACTTCTCCTCCGGAAAGCGGTAACCCGGCAGATCGTCGAGCTTGGCGCGCGTCTCCGGTTCGATGACCGGCATCGTCACATTGCTGCCGCCGTCGGATGTTCCCTGACAGCCGACGCCGATATAGACGATCGGCGCCGCCAGGAAGATGGCCAGCGCCAGAAGGGCCCGTTTGGTCTTACGCAGTTTCGCCATGACGTTTCGACAATACAAAACCCGCAAAGGCGGCGAAACCGCCAATCGCCAGATGCGGCAGATTGGCCATGATGCGTGTCGTCAGATCGAGATCGAGCACGCCGTTGATGAAAACGCCGAAATCGAGATAGCCGCTGCCGATGAAGAGCCCCATGACGCCGTCGAGGAAATAGAGGGTGCCGAACAGCTTGAAGTAGTTGACGCTCGCCCGGGTCGAGATCAAAGCGGCGATACCGGCCCACAGGCCCGAGAAGAGATGCAACGCGTCGTCATAGAGGTCGAGCCTGAACAGCCCAAACATCATGCCGTTGGCGTCCTTGAATTGCGGCACATAGCTCATCGCCGCCACGATCACGAACAGCGCGAAATAGGCAAAACCGAGCTTGCGGATCAGTGACATGGCGTGAGGCCCCTTTTCCCGAATCGGCTGCAGCTTAGCCCGTCGGCGACAGCTTGTCCTTGGGAGAGGCGGCTGCTGCCATAATGCTGTCAGCAATGTCGCTCGCCTGCCCTTCCGGCCTAGCCCTGACCATCCTATATTAGACCCCATCATGGGACATTCACGACAGGAAGGCGGCTTCTCCGAAGCGCCGCAGAAGCCCCTGGAAGGCTTCCCCGAAATACCAACCGCCGAGGCCTTGCGCCAGCGGCCGGATCCGCGCGCCGACATGTCGGGTCCCCGGGCCGGGCTCGAGGCCCTGCGCCCGGATTTCGTGCCCAACGAGGTCTTCACCCCCTATCGCCCACCCCGCCCTGACAAATCGGAGGGCGGCACGCCGCTCAAGATCGTTTCCGACTTCGAGCCCCGGGGCGACCAGCCGCAGGCCATCACCGAACTCGTCGCCGGCGTCCGGGGCGCCGACCGCGACCAGGTTCTCCTCGGCGTCACCGGCTCGGGCAAGACCTTCACCGTGGCCAAGGTCATCGAACAGACTCAGCGTCCGGCTCTGGTCCTGGCTCCCAACAAGACGCTCGCGGCGCAGCTCTATGGCGAGTTCAAGAGCTTCTTCCCGGACAATGCAGTCGAATATTTCGTCTCTTATTACGACTACTACCAGCCGGAAGCCTATGTGGCGCGCACCGACACCTATATCGAGAAGGAATCCTCGATCAACGAGCAGATCGACCGCATGCGCCATTCGGCGACGCGTTCGCTTCTCGAGCGCGACGACGTCATCGTGGTCGCCTCGGTATCCTGCATCTACGGTATCGGCGACGTCGAAACCTATTCCGCCATGACCTTCACGGTGAAGAAGAACGAGCGCATCGCCCAGCGCCAGCTTCTCGCCGATCTCGTGGCCCTCCACTACAAGCGCAATGACGGCAATTTCGTGCGCGGCACCTTCCGCGTGCGCGGCGACACGGTCGAGATCTTTCCCTCCCATTTCGAGGATCGCGCCTGGCGCGTTTCGCTGTTCGGCGACGAGGTCGAGGCCATTTCTGAATTCGATCCGTTAACCGGTCACAAGACGGCCGAGCTCGAGCAAATCAAGCTCTACGCCAATTCACACTATGTGACGCCGAAGCCGACGCTCGAGCAGGCGGCGTCGCGCATCAAGACTGATCTCAAGATCAGGCTCGAGGAGTTCAATGCCGCGGGGCGCCTCCTCGAAGCCCAGCGCCTCGAGCAGCGCGTTCTGTTTGATCTCGAAATGATGATGGCGACCGGCTCCTGCGCCGGCATCGAGAACTACTCGCGTTATCTGACCGGCCGCAAGGCAGGCGAACCGCCGCCGACCTTGTTCGAGTACCTGCCCGACAATGCGCTGGTCTTCGTCGATGAAAGCCACGTGACCGTCCCGCAATTGGGCGGCATGTTCCGCGGCGACTACAACCGCAAGGCGACGCTCGCCGAATTCGGTTTCCGCCTCCCGTCCTGCATCGACAACCGGCCTCTGCGTTTCGAGGAATGGGACGCCATGCGGCCGCAGTCGGTCTATGTGTCGGCGACGCCCGGCTCGTGGGAGATGAACCGCACCGGTGGCGTCTTCACCGAGCAGGTCATCCGCCCGACTGGTCTCATCGATCCGCCGGTCGAGATCCGCCCGGTGAAGAACCAGGTCGACGATCTCATCGCCGAATGCCGCGAGATCGCCCTGAAGGGCTATCGCGCCCTCGTCACCGTGCTCACCAAGCGCATGGCCGAGGACCTCACCGAATACATGCATGAGCAAGGCATTCGCGTGCGCTACATGCATTCCGATATCGACACCCTCGAGCGCATCGAGATCATCCGTGACCTGCGGCTCGGCGTGTTCGACGTCCTGATCGGCATCAACCTGCTGCGCGAGGGCCTCGATATTCCCGAATGTGCTCTCGTCGCCATTCTCGATGCCGACAAGGAAGGCTTCCTGCGTTCCGAGACCTCGCTCATCCAGACCATCGGCCGCGCCGCGCGCAATGTCGATGGCAAGGTGGTCCTCTATGCCGACCGCGTGACGGGCTCGATGGAGCGCGCCATGGCCGAGACCAACCGCCGGCGCGAGAAGCAGGAGGCCTATAATCGCGAGAACGGCATCACACCGGCGAGCGTGAAGAAGAACATCGCCGACATCATGTCGTCGGTCTATGAGCAGGACCACGTCACCGTGGATTCAGGGCTTGCCGAAGACGGCGCCCCGCTCGTCGGCCACAATCTCGAGCGTGTCATCTCCGACATGGAGAAACGCATGCGCGAGGCGGCCGCCAATCTCGAATTCGAGGAGGCGGCAAGGCTGCGCGACGAGGTCAAGCGGCTGCGCGAGGTCGAGCTGGCCGTCATGGACGATCCTTTGGCGCGCGATCCGATGGATGAGCCGCGCCGCGGCAAGACCAACCTCCAGCCGGCGACAGCGTCCTGGCCCTCCCCCAAGCCGGCGCGCCGCGCCGCCTCCAAGGGCGGGAGGCCGGGCACACGGACGTTCAAGAAGGGCGGCAGATAACCTACGCGCCGCTTCGATCTTCCCTGCTCGGCTATCGGGGGTGCGTCGCGCGCATGCTCGTCATTGTATTTGACGAGCGAGGCAACTGGGCGAGCGGGGATGAAGCAGACTAATTGGTCACTCTCTTGCCGCCCGCGGTCTCGATCCAGACGTCGGAGCCGCCTTCACCCAATCTGCCGCGCACGACATAGGTTTGGCCGGCGACCGGGATGAAGCTCACCGTCCGCCGTGTTTCATAGGTCTTATTGGTGAGTTGGGTGATCGGGGCTGGATAATAGACGACGCCCAGCAATTCGACCTTCATGGGCTTGATGGGAACGCGCCGTTGATGGTTTTGCGGCCGCATGCTGGAGCCCATGCCGTCGCTGATCATGGCGGTCCAAGTCAAGGCCTCTTCGATTTTCTTGCCGTCCGCTTTCGTCATGACGAAGAACTTGGCCTTGTCGGACTTGAAGACGCCGCCTTTCTCATAGTCGGAGTAGCTGTCCTTCACCACCGCTGTCGGACCGGCGTAGTCGTCCGACACCAGCTTGGTGGCGCAGCCCGCCAGTAGTATCGCGCAAACAAACAGAATCAGCCGTTTCGTCACTGCCGCCCCCAAAGATTAAACTTTTTTCATAAACCACTATTTCGGTGAGCAGACAAGGTGCGACGGGGTTGCACCGCCGCGCCACCCAGGCCTATCCTCCGCGCCTTCGCAACACCTGAACGGATTTGAAATGGCTTCGCCGCCAGCCGGGCTTTCGACCATCGGCTTCGACGCCGACGACACGCTGTGGCAGAACGAGCAGTATTACCGGATGACCGAGAGGCGCTTCGCCGGCCTGCTCGCCGATTATGCCGAAGCCGAGGCTCTGTCCAACCGGCTGCTCGAGGCCGAGCGGCGCAATCTCAAGGCCTATGGCTTCGGCATCAAGGGCTTCACCCTGTCGATGATCGAGACCGCCATCGAGGTGACCGAGGGCCGCGTCCCCGCCACCGTCATCCATCAGATCGTCGATGCCGGGCGCGACCTGCTCAGCCACCCGATCGAGCCCTTGCCGCATGCCCGCGCCGCTCTCGAGCAGCTGAGCGGCGCGTACCGCCTCGTCCTCATCACCAAGGGCGACCTGTTCGACCAGGAGCGCAAGCTCGCCCAGTCCGGCCTTGGCGATTTTTTCAGCGCTGTCGAGATCGTCAGCGACAAGTCGGCGGCCACCTATGAGCGGATATTCACCCGCCATGGCGACGGTCCGGACCGGGCCATGATGGTCGGAAATTCGCTGAAATCCGACATTGTACCGGCCATCAAGGCCGGCAGCTGGGGCGTCTATGTGCCGCACAGCCTGACCTGGGCGCTGGAACAGGACGAGGCTCCGAGCGGCCACCGGCGCTACCGCCATATCGAGCATCTGGGCGAGCTTCTGGAGGTGGTGCGCAAGGCGGGCTGAATTGGGCCGGCTTGCCCTGTTTTCGCCCTATCCGAACGTCACTCTTGGTCAATCTTGCCCTTCGGGCTCAAACGTGACACATGGCGCCCGGCGCAGGGGTTAAGGATTGTGGGAATGACCGATTATTCGAGATGGAGCTTGGCCGTGGCAGCCCTGCTGATCCTGGCGGGCTGCGCTTCGTCGCCAGACAAGAGCGCCATCAAGATCCTCAATGGCGGCCAGACGCCGACCTCATCAGCGCCGGCCGCCCAGGCCGAGCCGATCCGCCTGCTCTCCGCCGAGGAGATCCGCTCCACTTTGATCGGCAAGAGCTGGCAATATACCCGCCCCGATGCGAGCGGCTTCATCACCTACAACGCCGATGGCTCGCTGACCTACCAGGACGACGTCAAGGGCGAAGGCCGCGGCACCTGGTCGGCGACACAGGGCGAGTTGTGCCAGAGCATTGGCGGCCAGCCGACCGAATGCAATCAGTTCAAGAGCACCGGTGACGCCTATCATGTCGGCAAGATCCGCCTTGTCGGCATTTGAGACCCCTGACACGTAAAAGTGCATAACGGGGTCGCGTCACGCCAAGTTAAGCTCAACATGTCGATCGCGCCTGTCACTTCGGTTTGAGGCAACCCGAAGCGGCGACGCGTCATTAAAGGAGGCCTAATGACGAGCGGTATCAACAGACGGCACTTCCTGGCGGCGGGAAGTGCGGCCCTTGCCGGCCTGGCGGCGACGGCGGCGGGCGCCCAGCAGCAGCTGGAGCAGTTCCGGCCCGGCAAGGACTACAACGACCTGATCACCTTCCCGCCGACCGACATAAGCAAGATTCCGAAGAAGTTCCGGCGCCAGATCGTGCCCTATGAAGGCCGCCACTGGCCCGGCACCATCATCGTCGACACCGCCGAACGCCATCTTTACCTGATCCTGGAACAGCGTGAGGCCATCCGCTTCGGCATCGGCGTCGGCCGCGAGGGTTTCCGCTGGGCCGGTCTCGCCGATGTCGAGCGCAAGGTCATGTGGCCGCGCTGGACGCCGCCGCCCGAAATGGTCGAGCGCGATCCCAATGCGGCGAAGTGGAAAGACGGCATGCCAGGCGGCCCCGACAATCCGCTGGGCGCCCGCGCCCTTTATCTCTTCCAGAACGGCCGCGACACGCTCTACCGTCTGCACGGCACCAATGCGCCGCAGAGCATCGGCAAGGCGTTGTCGTCCGGCTGCATCCGGATGATCAATGAGGATGTGATCGAGCTCTACCGTCGCGCGCCGATCGGCTCGCGCGTCGTCGTCCTCGCGCAGGGCATGTAATCAAGCAGCGCCGGTGAGGAACGGGTTGCTGCGCCGTTCCTCGCCGATCGTGCTGGCCGGGCCATGGCCGGGCAGGAACGCCACGTCGTCGCCGAGCGGCAGCAGCTTGTCGCGGATCGCGGCGATCAGCGTGTCGTGATCGCCATAGGGAAAATCGGTGCGCCCCACCGAGCCCTGGAACAGCACATCGCCCATCAGACAGAAGCGATGCGCGTTGTTGAACAGCACCACCGAGCCCGGCGTATGGCCCGGACATTCGAGAATATCGAAATCCAGCGCGCCGACCGTGACCTTGTCGCCCTCTTTCAGCCAGCGGTCCGGCGTGAACGCGCGGGCCTCATACCCATATTGGGCGCCCGATTTGGGCAGATCGGCGATGAGGAACGCATCTTTCTCATGCGGCCCTTCGATCGCGACCTTGAGCTGGTCACGCAGTTCGGCAGCACCGCCGGCATGATCGATATGGCCATGGGTCAGTAGAATCTTCTCCACCGTGACCTGCGCCTGGTCGATGGCCTTGCGGATCACATCGACATCGCCACCGGGATCGACGACGGCGCCGATGCGCGTATCCTCGTTCCAGACGAGCGAGCAGTTTTGCTGGAACGGCGTGACCGGAATGATCATGATTTTCGGGCGTGTCATGGCCCCAGTGCATAGCGGCGCGCGGCGTCATGCGCAAGACACAGGGCTGCACTTGCGGTGTGACACACGGAACCGCTAGAGATTTCGCCGAGCAACCCTTTCTTCCTTCGAGGACCAGCAATGTCGGCGCCTCTGCCATTCGCGCAGCGCTACCGGACGATTGTCGCCGCCATCGCGACCGTCGCCTCCTGCGACATCGCCATGGGCCTCACCTTGCAGATTCTGCCGCTGCTGATGGAGAAGGACCACGTTCCGGCCTGGATCATGGGCCTCAACGCCGCCATGTCGCCGCTCGGCATCATGATCTTCGGCCCGTTCCTGCCGCGCATCGTCTCGCGTTTCGGCTCCAAGCGTGTCGTCTATATCAGCATCCTCGTCACCATGGCGACGCTTGCCGCCTTCAAGCTGTTTCCCAGCATCTGGATGTGGTTCGCCATCCGCTTCGTCTTCGGCATGGCGGCCGGCACCTTGTTCACGGTGAGCGAGGCCTGGATCATGAGCGGCGCCGATCAGAATAATCGCGGCCGCACCATGGGCCTCTATACGAGCGTGCTCGCCATCAGCTTTTCCATCGGCCCGCTCATCATTCCCTTCACCGGCATCGACAGCTGGGCGCCCTGGCTGATCGGCATTCTGTGCGTCGGCATGAGCGCCGTGCCGCTCACCTTCCTGCGCGTCTCCGAAGACTCCTTCCGGCATGAGGAAGGCGGCGGCTTCTGGGCTTTCGTCGGCCAGGCGCCCCTGCTGCTCTTCGCCGTCGGCACACTCACCTTCTTCGATGCGGTCATCTTGTCTTTCTTCCCGATCTTCGGCCTGCGCTCCGGACTTCCCGTCGAGCAGGTGACCACCATCCTCGGCGTCTCCATCATCGGCAATGCATTGTTGCAACTGCCGATCGGCCTTCTCGCCGACAGATGGTCGAGGCTCGGCGTGATCGTGCTGTCGGCCGTCATCAGCGCGGCGCTCGCCGTGACAATGATCTGGACTATCCAGTCGTGGCTGATCTGGCCGGTGATGCTGATCCTCGGCACCACCGCCTATGCGATCTACACCATCGCCCTCACCATCCTCGGCGACAATTTCAAGGGCCCCGATCTCATCGCCGGAAGCGCCGCTTTCGCCGCCATGTGGGGGATCGGCGGCATATTGGGCCCGCCGATCGCGGGCGCCGCGACCGACGCTTTCGGCATCATCGCCATCCCCGTCACCGTCACGGCCATCTATGTCATCCTGCTAATCGGTCTCGGCCTCTCGCGCGGCCGGCTGGTGAAGGGAGCCGCGCATGGATAGGCAGCGCTGGATCAATCTCTTCGCCGCCATCTCGGCTGTCACCGTCTTCGGTTTCGCGCTCGGGCTCGTATTCCCCCTGCTCTCCCTGGTCATGGAGAAACACGGCGTGCCGCCACAAGTGATCGGATTCAATACGGCTATGCAGCCCCTGGGCATCCTGGTCTCGGGCTTCCTTGTGCCGCATTTGACCAGCCGCCTCGGCACCCGGCCGGTGGCGATCATCGCCGCCTTCCTGACCGCCGCGATCATCGTGGCCTATCCCTTCACGCCGATATACTGGGCGTGGTTCGTGCTCCGCTTCCTCCACGGCCTCGCCGTCGGAGCGCTGTTCACGGTGAGCGAGGCCTGGGTGGTCGAGGCGGCCTTCGGACCGGCGCGCTCGCGCATCATGGCGCTTTATGCCAGCATCCTGTCCGTCAGCTTCGGACTCGGCCCGGCGCTGATCAGCTTCACCGGCATCGAAACCGTATTGCCCTTCCTCATCGGCGCCGGCTTCCTGGCCGCCAGCACGATACCGATGTTCTACTACCGCTCGATCGGCACCCTTGTGCCCGAAACCGGGGAGCGTCAGCTTTCCATCCTCGGCTTCGCGCGGCTGGCCCCCATCCTGATCAGCGCCGTGACCCTGTTCGCCGTCATTGATGCGGCCTATCTGGGCCTCATGCCCGTCTACGGGGTCAAGAAAGGCTTCGACCAGGAAGCCGCGGCGCTGATGCTGACCGCCTTCATCGTCGGCAATGCCGCGTTGCAGTTCCCTATCGGCTGGATTGCCGATCACTGGAGCAAGCGCGGCATGATGGCAGTGTGCGCCTTCACGACCGTCATCGGCAGCGCCCTCATCCCCTCCGCCTTCGGCACCTGGATGCTCTGGCCCGTGCTGGTCGTGACCGGCGCCACCTCGGCCGGCATCTACACCATGGCGCTGGCCGAACTCGGCGACCGTTTTTCAGGCAATGAGCTTGTCGCCGGCACGGCGGCCTTCTCCACCACATGGGGCGGCGGCGCTCTGGTCGGCGCGCTCATCGGCGGCTGGGCCATGGACAGGTTCGGACCCGACGGCCTGCCCTATGCGACGGCGGTTGTCTTTGCCGCCTTTGTCGTCGCCATCGCCGCGCGTACGGCAAGCGCGAGGCGTACTTAACGCAGCTTCATCGACCAGGTGAATTCGCGGCTGCCCATGATGCCGCGCGGCCGCGCCAGGAGCACGATCAGCATCATCAGAGCGAGGCCGATTTCCCGCAACCCCGGCAGCGCCGGCACGATCAGGCCCGCGATCTCGAAGCCGCCGGAGACGATCCGTAGCAGTTCGGCCGAACCCGCCACCAGGAAAGTGCCGATGACCGCGCCGGACAGGCTTCTGATCCCGCCGATGACGAGCATCGCCAGCGTCAGATAGGTGAACTCGAAATAGAACTGGTTGACCGTCAGCACGCCGCGGATATGGCCTTGCAATATGCCGCCAAGCGCCACCAGCGCGGCGGACAGGACAAAGGCCCACAGGCGCACCGCACGGACCGAGATACCGGTGGCCTTGGCCGCCACCTCGTCCTCGCGCGAGGCTTGCAGCATCAGGCCGTAGCGCGATGTCTTGAACAGGAAGGCGACGAGCAGCGCCAGAAGCGCCGAGACCAGGGCCGTGCCGATACCGGTGGCGAGCGGCAGGCCGACCAGCGAGCTCGTGCCGCGCGTATAGGCATCGGCATTGGCGAGGACGGTCGTGACGATGGCGAGCCAAGCGACGGTCGCGATGCTGGCGCCGAGCCCCGAAAGCTGGACGATGATGATCCCGATGACGAGCCCTACGAGCGAGGCGAAAGCCACGCCGATCGCGGCGCCCATCGGCAGCCCCACTTGCATCGACAGCGCGAAGGCCGGAAGCTGCGGAAGGAAAATCTTCTTGGCGGCGACCGGCAAGGTGAACCACGCGGCACTATAGGCGCCGAGCGCCGCGAAGCTCGCATGGCCGAAGGAGAACACCCCGGAATTTCCGACGAAGACCGCGAGCCCCAGCACCACGATCAACTTCACCAGCATATCGATGATGAAACGCTGGAAAATATCCGATCCGGCCCAGCCTATGCCGGCGACGGCGAGGATCGCCAGGGACAGCAAGATGAAGGTCGACCAGCGCCGCGTCATCATACGCGCTCTCGCGAGCCGACGCCTTGAAAGAGTCCATCCGGCCGCAGAACCAGGATGGCGATGACCACGGCATAGACGAACGCCTCGCGAAAGACCCGCAATTCCGGCGGCAGCAGGGCCTGCAGGCAGACCGTCACGATGCCGACGATCATTCCGCCGAACACCGCGCCGACCAGGCTCCCCATGCCGCCGATGACCGTCGCGACGAACCCAACCAAGGCGAGTTGCAGCCCATAGGTCGGCGCGGCGGTACCGGTCTGTGCCGCGAAGAGGACGGCGACGACCGCCGACAGCACGCCGGTCAAGGCGAAGGCGACGGCGATCACCCGGTCACCTTTGATTCCCAGAAGCCGCGCCATCCTGAAATCGACCGCCGCGGCCCGCATCTCGATCCCGACACGCGTGCGCCGCAGGAAGAGCGCTATACTGGTCAGCAGTCCGGCGGCAACGCAGATCGTGAGAATATTCAGGCGCGGAATGCGGATCTCCCCGATCATGACCGGCAGGCCGAGCTCCGGGATGATGTTGAAACCGATGGGGCGCGCGCCGAAGATGAGAACCAGCACATTCTGCAGGAGATAGCTGAGCGCAAAGCTGGTAATCAGCATCGTCGCCGGATCGGCGTCGCGCACCGGCTTGAAAGCGAGGCGGTCGGCCAGGAGCGCCAGCAGCACGACGACGAGCACCGTCAGAAGTGCGGCGAGCGGAAACCACAGGCCGACGGCGAGCATCAATGTGTAGATACCGATGGTCACGAATTCTCCTTGCGCGAAATTCACCAGTCGCATGACACCGAACAGCAGGCCGATGCCCAGGGCTGACAGTGCATAGACGGCTCCTACGCTCACCGCATCGACCAGGGTCTGGATGATGTAAATCATTGACGTGCTCCGAGGGCGCCGCCGCCGAGATAGGAAACATGCAGTTGCTCATCGGCGAGGATTTCGGCGGCAGGCCCCGATGCCTGGACGGCGCCACTGCTGAGCACGACCACGCGGTCGGCGACCTCATCGATACGGGCCGGGTTCTGCTCGATCAGCAGCAAGGTCGTCCCCCGGCTCTTCAACGCGCAAAGGATCGCATAGATCTTGTCGACCATGACAGGCGACAGGCCGAGCGACGGTTCGTCCAGGATCAGCAGCCGGGGCTTCGACAACAATGCGCGCGCAATGGCGAGTTGTTGCTGCTCGCCGCCCGAAAGCCGGGTCGCCATCCCGTTGCGCCGCTCCCGCAGAATGGGGAACATCTCATAGACCTGAGCGATCGCGTCCCGGGTTGAGCTGCGATCGGCGAGAACGGTCGTGCCGAGCAGCAGATTCTCGTCGACGGTAAGGCCTTCGAAAATGTGCCGCCCCTCGGGCACCAGCGCCACGCCGAGGCGCGCCGTCGCCTCCGGGCCAAGGCCCAGCAATGAGCGCCCGGAGAATTCGATCTGTCCCGAAGCCGGCGTGACGATGCCGGTGATCGCGAGCGTCAGTGTCGACTTCCCGGCCCCGTTGGCGCCCACCACGGCCAGGGTCTCGCCCTCCCGGATCTGTAGCGAGACATCGCGGATCGCCGGGATGGGACCGTATTTTACCGTTATGTTCTCGATCACCAGCAGAGTCACGGCTGCGCCTTCGTTTTTCCATGGCCGAGATAGGCCTGACGCACGAGCGGATCCTGACGGATCGATTCAGCTGTCCCCCGCGCGATGACCCGGCCGCCATCCATGACGACGAGCCTCTCGCAAACCGACATGACCAGCGTCATATTGTGCTCGACCAGCAGCAGCCCCAGCCCGGTCCGGTCGCGCAGCCCCACGAGCGAGCGGTCCAGTTCTTCGACCTCGCCGGGGGTCATGCCCGCCGCCGGCTCATCGAGGAGAAGAAAACGCGGCCGCAGGCCGAGCGCCCGGGCGATCGCCAGCCGTCGCTGATGTGCGTAGGACAGCGATCCTGCCGGCTTCTCCCTAAGATCGGAGAGCCCCATGAGGGCCAGCAGCTCGGTGATATCCGGAGCGCCCTTGCCCAGTACGGCTACAGCCGCCGCGACATTCTCGGCCACCGTCAAATCCCGGAAGAGACGCACCGACTGGAAGGTCCGGACGATGCCGGCGCGCGAGATGCGATGTGGCGCCATTCCGGCAAGCGACACATCGCCGAGAAGCACAGTCCCCCGTGACGGCCTCTGAAAGCCGGAGAGCACATTGACCATCGTGCTCTTGCCGGCCCCATTGGATCCGATCAACCCGACGATCTCGCCGGCGCAAACATCGAGGTCAATTCCGGCAAGCGCCACGAGCCCGCCGAAACTGACACCGATATCACGCGCGGTCAGCCGCACCGCATCCATCATCCTGCTCCCTGGCGCGGATCAGAATTTGAGCTCGGGAATGACTTCGCTCGAGAAGCGTCCGATCGGCTCATGCTTACCGTTGACGATCTTGAAGACGAGCATCGGCCGGTCGAGATTGATGTGCGCCTCGGGCGAGAAGCTCGTCTTGCCGGCCAGGAACGGCTCGTCCTTGAGCTTGTCGAGCTCGGCGCGCACCGCCTCCGTGTCGAAGGTGCCGGCCCGCTGTACCGCCAGCGCCCAGGCCTCGATGACGGAATATCCGGTCAGCGCGTGCGATGTCTCCGGCTGCGCCCCGAACTTCGCCGCGAACCTGGCGGTGAAGTCATTGATCTTGGCGTCCGGATCGTTGCCGAACGCCGAACCATAAGCGAGCACGTAGAAATTGCTCAGATCGGGAACCGCGCCCAGCCAATAGGCGCCATCCATCGATTCACCCGCCAGCAAAGGCAAATCGATGCCGGCGGCACGGATCTGACGGATGAAGGACGCGCCGGCGCTGCCGGCACCGCAGAACATCACTGCTTCCGGCTGTTTGGGGCTGGCCTTCAGCCGGCTGATCTGGCCGGCGATTGAGGTGTCGTTCAGGCCATGGAAGTTGTCCTTGCCCACGATGCCAGCCTCGCCGGCGAGTTCGACGAAGCGGCGCTCGAAGGACGCGCACAGCGATTTCATGTATTCGCCGCTCGTATCCGTCAGGAGATAGGCGGTCTTGAGATTGGCCTGCTTGAAGGCAAACTCGGCCAGGATCGCTCCCTGAGTGAGCGTGGCGGTTGCCAGCGTATAGGCATTGGGACCGATGCCCTGAACGCCGAATTTCGGATCCGCCGCGCAGGAGGAGAAGGCAAAGACATTCTGGCTTTGCGCCACGATGGCCGCCGGCGCGCCGAAGTCGAAGTCACAGGTGACCATGATCACCTGAGCACCCTGGCCGATCACGTCGGTGGCAGCAATGGCGCCGACATCGACATCCGACTTCGTATCGGAGGCGACGGCGATCAGCTTCTTGCCGAGCAGGCCGCCTTTTGCATTGATATCGTCGATCGCGAGTTGCGCTGCCTTGTAAGGACCATCGTCATAAGGGGCGATGAAGCCGGACAGAGCCAGGGCGAAACCAACCTTCACGTCCTCCTCGGCCTGCGCGTGGGCACCGCCGAGCAACATCGCCATCATAGCCATGCTGATCACGTTCATTTTCTTCATCTGTCGTTCCCTCCTTTGTTTTTAGTTGTGTCGTCTTTTTGATTTATTGCTCGGCGTCCCGAAGCCTCATGGTCTCATCACGATCGAGCGAGCCGTCGGCGCTGAGAGCCACGCGATAGACATCGCGGGCTCTTTCCGCCGATATCCACTTCTCGGCGACATCGCGCGCGACCGTCTCCGCCGCGCGTTCCACCGGATTGCCGTAGCCGCCACCGCCGCAGGAGATCGACAGCAGCCTCTCACCTTCGTGAATGGTGACCTGGGCACAGGCATCGAGGCGCTGCAACGATCCGTCCTGCCTGACGCGGAACTGATCTGCCTTGCCGCCGGCGCCGCCGCCGCGCACGCCGCGCGCTGCATTGACAGTGCCGTCGCTCACATAGGCGACCTGCATGTCGCACTCGACCGGCCCGAACTCGACCGCCATCGACGGCGCGCCGCGAAACCGGCCCGCCCCTTCCGTATCGGGCACCAGCTTGCGCGAGAAGACGCGCAGAGGCTGGCGCATTTCATCGAGCTCGACGCTGTCCAGGTTGCACATGCCGGCGCCGCCGACATGTCCGATGACCAGCCAGGCATCGGCGCGCGGCGCCGCGGCGCCGCCGGTCTCACCGAGAAAGATCTGATTGACGAATTCCTTACCGGCCGGATCGACGCCGGAAATGACCCCGCCCGCTGGCGCGATGACGGCGCCGCATTCGGCCATGCCCGACCCATTGGCGATCTCCGCTATCGCCGCCTGGACGGCATTGGCGACCCGGTCGGCGACATTCGTGGTCGCAACGGACGTCGACGTCGGATGCCGTGGAATGCCGACCACACAGTTCTCCCGCAAGCTGACGTCGATGCGTCGGCAGGATCCGGCATTTTTGGGAACCCGGTGATCGATGGAATTGAAGATACCGACCATGGCGGCCGTGCGCGCGCAGGCTTCCGACAGATTGAGGCCGCAAGGCAGGCAATCCGGATTGCGGGTGAGGTCGACGGCTATGCGCGCCTGGGTCGGGTCGAGAGAGACATCGACAGTGACTGGAATGCCCTCCTCTGGCGTTCCCGGGAAACGATCATGTGTGCTGGTCCGGGTCATCCGACCGCCCGGCATCGCCGCGATGGCATCCACCATGCGTTTCTCCGAGTAATCGAGCCAGCTGGTGCTGAAGCTCTCCAGCGTGTCCCAGCCGACCTCTTGCGCGAGTGCGATGATTTCCCTTTCACCGATGCGCGCCGACGCCACCATGGCGAGAAAATCGCCCCACCACTGATCAGGAACCCTGATCCGCATCCGGCACATGCGGACGAAATCCTGATCCGTTTCGTAGTTCTCCTGCACCTTCACCGACGGGAAGATGAGCGCGCCTTCTTCGTAAACATCCCTGGCGGCGCCGTGATATGTCGTCGCAATCGAGTTGCCGATATCGGCCTGGTGTGCCTTTGCCAGCACGGTGAAGCGATGAATGCCCTCCTCGTCCAGGACGGGAACAAGTAGCGTGTGGTCGGCGGCGTGGCTGCAGCCGTGATAGGGCGAGTTGTTGAGGAAGGCGTCGCCGCGTTTGAGTACCGGGCTATGCTCCTTCATCGCCCGCGCCATGATGTCCGGCCCGGCGAGCACATGGATCGGCAGACCTTCATTGGCGACGAGCAGCTCGGCGCCGGCGGTCACGATGCAGCAGGAGAAGTCGCGGGCAATATTGATGACACCTGAGCGCGCGGTCCTCAGGAGTGTGTTGGCCATCTTGCGCGTGACACCTTCGAGACGGTGGGCGAGAATGGCGAGTTGAACGCCGTCCAAAGCGGACTTTTTGGTCTGCTGGGTCACTGTGTGGCCACCATATCTATGGAAAGACTGCCGGACGGACGGCGGGCAACCGCCACGCCGGGTTCGATGACGACCGTCGTGAAGGGGCTTTCGACGATCAGCGGTCCGGCGATGAACTCATCGACAGCGAGCGCCTCGAAATTGTGCACAGGCACGTCGCACCAACCCTTCTGGGCGAAGAAGCTGCGGCGGATCGATGTTCCGCTAACATCATCATCACCACGCGCCAGCTCCATGCCGCCGGTATCCTTGAACTGGCAATGCACCTGCGCCCGCCAGCCGACGATCTCGATGGGTGATGACGGGTCGGAGAAATTGAACAGCTCCTGATGTGTCCTGTGGAAATCCTCGATGAAGACCGAGAGGTCGGTGGGGGTCAGAAGAGTTGCTGAGCGCAGAGGCACCTCAATCTCCCAGACCTGGGTCGAATAGCGCGCGTCGGCCGTATAGCTGATCTCGACGCTCTCGGCGCCCGCGCCGGACTCGGCGGCGAAGGCTTGGCAGCGCGCGGCCAGTCCGTCGAGCACCGCGGAAACACGATCGAAGTCGAAGCGGTCCGTCGCGGCGAAGGCAGCCGCTTGATAATGCGCCTTGAGGCCGGACATCATGGCACCGGCTGCGGAAAGCGCCGCTCCCACGGCGGGGATCAGCAAAGTCCGGCATCCCAGCCGTTCGGCGATCCGCACCGAATTCAGGCCGGCGCCGCCGCCTCCGCCGATGAGGATGGCCTCTTTGGGATCGATCCCCTGATTGACTGTTATCGTATTGATCGCCTGCACCATGTTTTCGGTGACGACCGCGAGTATGGCGTCGGCGGCGCCCTCGACTGAAATGCCGAGCGGCTCGGCCACTCTCCTCCGGATCGCCGATTCTGCGAGCTGTCTATCGAGCTTCATCGACCCACCGAGAAAGGAGTCGCCATCGAGATGGCCGAGGACCAGCGACGCATCGGTGACGGTGGGCTCAGTTCCTCCTCTTCCATAGGCGACGGGCCCCGGAACCGAGCCAGCGCTTTGCGGGCCGACATGAAGAAGCCCGCCTGAATCGACCCAGGCAATCGAGCCGCCGCCGGCGCCGACGCTTTTCACATCGACCCAGGGGAATCCGATCATGGTGCCGCGATGCGGAGCGCCGATCCATGTTTCCCGGATGATGGGGACATGCCCCTTGCGCACGAGGCTGACATCATAGGTGGTGCCACCGGTATCGGCGACGATCGCCGTCGCCGCCCCTTCGTCGATGGCGGCGAAGTGTCGTCCGGCCATCGGCGCCATGGACGGCCCGGAATTCACGATATGGATCGGGGCCGACGCGGCATCCTTGGCGTCGATCACACCGCCTTGCGACGTGATCACTAGCACACGGCCCGGGAATCCCGCTTCCCGGAGGCGCGCCTCGAGATTGGACATGTAGATGCCCATCATCGGCTTGAGCGATGCGTCGATGGCCGCTGACGAGGCGCGTCGGAATTCCCTGACGATCGGATTGAGCTCATGGGACAGCGTGACGGGAATCCCCGGAAGATGCGCGGCGAGGAGCGTGCCTATGCGTCGTTCGTGATCCGGATTGACGATCGACCACAGCAGGCAGACGGCGACCGCTTCGACGCGTTGCTGCTTCAGCGTGACGGCGATACGCGCGATCTCGTCTTCATCGAGCGGAAGCATCACCGATCCGTCCGGCAATGTCCGTTCGGTGACCTCGAAGGTCAAGGCGCGGGGAATATAAGGCTCGGGATTTGGATGATCGAAATTGAACGGATCCGTGCGCCCGCCCTCGCGCAGCACCAGCATGTCGCCATGGCCTTTTGTCGTGATGAAGGCCGTCTTTGCCGTGCGGCCTGTGACAATGGCATTGAGCGCGTGGGTCGTTCCATGCACGAGAAGCCTGCCTTCGGAAAGAAACTGTTCCCGGGTCATTCCATATTCGGCGGCGGCGACCTCGAGAACATTGAGCACGCCGGAAATTGGATCGGCCGGCGTCGTCGAGGACTTGAACATCCGGCAGAATCCGGACGCATCCTTGACGACGAGATCGGTAAAGGTGCCACCGGTATCAATGGCGAATTGCATGCACGTCCTCACTGCCGGCCACCGGCCGACTCCCTGTTCGCTTGCTATTGCTGCTTGCCGTTCTTATTCTGTGATCTCATATTAAGGAACGACTGTCAACCGAGGCAACGGGTTTTTGTTCTGTGATCACACGATTATTGAACTCCGCGCCGAATCCCTTAAATGTCGCAGGACGATGACAAGACAGGCGAAGAAAACCGTGAAACGGAAGAACGGCAAGGTCGTGCGCAAGCGCCGGCCGGGCGCTGGACGCCCGAAGGCCAGCGCGCCGGATTTGCCGCAAATCACTCCACTCGCGGGCATATCGGCGCAGCGCCAGGTCTATGAGGCATTGCGCTATTCATTAATGAGCGGTGGCGTCCTGCCGAATGCCGGGCTGACTTTACGGTCGCTCTCCGAGGCGATGGGCGTAAGCCTCACACCCGTCCGTGAGGCGCTCAAGCGCCTGGAGGCGGATGGCGCGCTGGTGAGCCGCAGCAAGAGCGCCTTCTTTGTCTATGCTCCCGACAAATCCGACTTCGCTCAGATCACCGACATCCGCCTCAAGCTCGAAGGCCACGCCATTCGCTGCGCGGCGCTCAAAGCACGTGAAACGGATCTGGAGAGCTTGCGCCGGATCAATGATCAGTATCGCGTCGAGCTGGGCAGGGAGAAAATCTCCACCGTCGACACCTTGCAGGTGAATTTTCGCTTCCACTTCGAGGTCTATAAGCTGTCCGGTTCCCCCATCCTCACCCAGATGATCGAAACTCTATGGCTGCGCATCGGCCCCACTTTGCAACGCGACTGGCCCGCCGACAGTGATATCAGCACCACGATATTCCACGATCAGATGCTCGATGCGCTCGCCCGCAACGACCCCGATGCGGCGGAGGCTGCCTTGCACAACGACCTGACGGCAGCCTATCGCGAGATATTGCCGTTTCTGCCGGACGATTGACCGCCATACTTACCTTTCATACTCTGCGTTGCCGCACACGCCGATATGCTGGCCCGATACGTGACGCGCACCGGCCGAGCACAGGAACATCATCATGTCGGCGATCTCCTCGGGCTCGATCTGGGTGCGCATGGAGATGAACTGCAGTTCCTCTTCCATCAGCACCTTCGGCTCGACCCCGAGCTCCTTGGCCTTGCGCTCGAGGATGGAGTTGGCGCGGGCATTGTTGATCCATCCGGGCAGGATCGTGTTCACCCGGATATTGAACGGGCCGAGCTCGCGCGCCAGGGTTTCCGTCAGGCCGAGGACGCCGACTTTCGAGACCGCATAGGGCAGCCGGTGCGGCAGCCCGGTACGGGCGCTTGTCGAGGAGACATTGAGAATGGTTCCCCCTCCGGCCTGCTTCAGCAGCGGGATGGCCTTGCGGACACAGTAGAAGAACCCTGAGAGATTGACGGCGATCGTACGGTCCCAATCCTCAGGCGTCACCTCCTCGGCCGCCGCCGCGGGGCCGGCGATGCCGACATTGTTGATGAGCACATCGAGCCCGCCCAGCGCCGCCGAAGCCTCCTCGAACAGCCGGTCAACGGCATCGGCGCGGCCGCAGTCGCAGATGCTGGCGGAGATCTTCTCCGGGCCGGCCGCCACCGCCTTGACAGCACGCGCATCGATATCGGCGATGTGGACATAAGCGCCTGCCTTGGCGAAGCACGTTGCGATGGAAGCGCCGGCGCCGCCCGCGGCACCGGTAATGAGAACGCGAAGCCCCCGCAGATTCATTTGTTATTTCTCCTTGATAGCTGAATGAAGGATTGGTGCCGCACGGTGGAAATGGCCGGACCGGTAGCGTTGCGCCTGGCCGCGATAATGCAGCGCGCCTGAGCGCAACTCCGCCGCGGCGGCGGATGAAAGATCGCGGACTTTTCTTGCCGGACATCCGAGCCACAGACTCCGCGGATCCACCTGCGTGCCGGGTGCGACAACGGCGCCGGCGCCGATCAGCGCCCCTTCACCGACGCTTGCGTTGTCGAGCACGATGGCGCCCATGCCGATGAGCGCATTTGCGCCAACGGCGCAGCCATGCACGATCGCGCCATGGCCAACGGTGACGTCATCGGCGATAGTGACGAGGCCGCCCTCATCGCCGTGAATGACGACTCCGTCCTGGATATTCGTCCCGCTTCCGATCCTGATCGGACAGATATCGCCGCGCAGCACCGCGCCGAACCACACGCTCGCCCCTTCACCGATCTCGACATCGCCGATGATCACGGCGGTCGGCGCCAGATAGGCCGTTACCGAGATCACAGGAACACTCCCGTCATACCGAAGGATCTCCGCGGAGAGCGGCTCGACCTCGCATGCGCTCTGCATTCCTAGCGCTTTCTCAGACCCAGGATCGCGCGCGCTTCATCGGGTGTCGCCACCTCGAATCCCAGGCTCTCGATGATCGTCCGCGCCCGCGCGACCAACTGCCCATTGGTCGCGAAGACACCCCGCTTGAGATAGAGATTGTCCTCCAGCCCCACACGCACATTGCCGCCAAGAAGGACCGACTGGGCCACCATCGGCATCTGCATCCGGGCGATGCCGAATGCCGCCCAATTGGCGCCCTGGGGCAGCAGATTGCGCATGTAGATCATCGTCTCGGGTGTCGCCGGCAGGCCCCAATGGGTACCCATGACGATCTGATACATCGGCGGCAGATCGAACAGGCCGTCGGCGAGCATACGATTGGCCAGCAGAATGTCGCCCGGCGCGAACACTTCGATCTCCGGCTTGACGCCGAGCTCCTGGAAGCGCCGCGCCATCTTGCGCAGTGTCGCCTGGGTATTGAGATAGACATACTCGACCTCGCCGTCTGTCTGGTTCTGCGTGCAGACATCGAGAGAGCACATCTCCGGCAAAATCATCTCGATATGACGCACGCGCGCCTCGGCTGAGGCGATCTCCGAGCCGGGACCGGCCCGGCTTTCATCCTCGGGATCAGGGAAGAACAGGCCGCCACCCCCACATGTGACATTCATGACGGCCTTGACGCCATTGTCGCGCACCAGCGTAGCCATTTCGAGAAAGAGATCGGGGTCGCTGCTGCCGACGCCGGTCACCGGATTGCGGACATGGAGATGCACCGCCGAAGCCCCGGCTTCCTCGGCCTCTCGCGCGGCATCGGCGATCTGCTTGGGCGTGATGGGAAAATTCGGATGGGCGCGGTTGAAGTTGGTTTCACCGACAACGGCGCAGGTGAGGATTACTTTACGGGTCATTTGGCTTCCGGTTTCCGAATTATTATGTGATCGCAGATCAAAAGCACATCGGCGGATCACTTGTCAATCTGTGATCACATAATAACACTCGGCCGTCGGCGGATAGCCGACGCCAAAAGCAAATGGCCGGAAACTCCGAGGGATCGGAGCCGGCCTCTAAATCGGGATTTGCAGAACGGTGGGATCGAGACTTGCGCCGCTCAGCGCACGAGCCCCGAAGCGTGCTTGAAATTGTCGTAGATGCGCCGCGTCATGGCGCCCATCTGTGGCATCAGCGGATAGGCTTCCGCTGTCACCTTGCCATAGGCGCCCGGCCCCAGCTCACGCTCGAGGGCGCCGACATAATTCGGCAACGACTCCCAGCTCGCCACCGACTGCGGCGAGAACTCGGCATGGAACTGCATGCCGATCGCGTGGTTGTCGATGGCGATCGCCTGGACCTTGGTGCGGGACGACGAGGCGAGCACGGTCGCCTCCTTGGGCGGCACCTTCACCTCGGCATGATGCCACTGCATCACCTTGTGATTGCCGGCCAGTCCGGCAAAGAGCGGATGTCCCTCGGCCGCGCCATTGACCTTGACCTCGTGCACGCCGACCTCGCCTTCTTGCGCCAGGGCCACTTCGCCGCCGAGCGCATTCGCCAGCAGCTGATGGCCGAGGCACAAGCCGATATAGGGCTTTCCGCGCTCCACCACCCATTCGCGGATCGCCTGCTTTTCACCGGTGAGCCAGGGGTTCTCGTCGGTCTCCCAGACATCCATGGCCCCACCCAGCACGAACATCAGGTCATAGCCATCGAGAGACGGGATCGCCTGGCCTTCCCACAATCTGACGGCCTGGGGCGTGATGCCGTCCTCGACGAAATAGTCGAGGAAGCGCCCCGGCGTGTCGTGGTTCATGTGCTGGAAGATCAGCGCCTTCTTCATCGATTACCCCCGCGTACCGGCGGCAGCACCAGCTTCTCCGCCCGGCATTGCCGTCTTTCATTCACGCCGCAGGACTGTAGCCTGCCGCCCTTGTCGAAACATATGCGCAATTCGGAGAGCCGTGCCGCGCCCCGCGAATTGCCGCACTGGACGGACAGCATATCGCTGGTGAGATCGCGATTGGTCTTGACGAAATCGCTGATCAGCTGCGCCGGCGTCGTGACGACAGCCTCCTGGGGCTTGAGATAACGCGCCGGAATGCGGATCTGGCCGAACAAGTTGCGCGTCAGCTCGAAATAGGCGCGCATCCGCAGTCCCGAGCAACTTCCGTGCTTGCGCCATTCATGGATGATGAGCCGCTTCGATGGCATGATGTCGAGCATCGCGCCGATGAGATCGTCCGGCACCCATTTCTCGCGCAAGACGCAATCCTGCGGCCAACCCTGCTCATATTGCGGCCACAGCCCGTGTACCACGAAGGCATAGGGCCGACCGGGGCCGCATTGCTGGCGATCGTCCTGTCCCGCCTCGGAGGCGCAATAGGTCGGCGACCAGGAGAGCGTCAGGGCGTAATAATCGAATTGTCCCGGAACCGGGCCGCGCGCCTGCGCGATGGGCGCTAGCGCGAAACTGGCGAGAGCGAATAACCCGGCCAGGACAGCGGCCGCGAGAGGGCGGCGAGAACGGCGGGTCGAGGAGTGTACAGGGCTTCTGGGCATGTGTCGGCGATTGTCTGCCATGTCGGCACATTCTGGTTCATCTGGCATTGCGAAAGCTTGCCCCGGATGCAGACCATCTGTCCCAGTGCGAAAACCTGGCCGTTGGCCCGGCAAGTACAGCTATGTGCTCGTGCCTGCCCGGCCACGCCCGTCGTCCCGGCGACCGCCAGGGCGACCATCAGAAGATAAGCGCGACCTACCCCATGGCCTCGACATTAGCACAGTCCTGGCCGGCGCGGAAATCGCTTGTTTGCCCCCCGGGCCGGGCGGGCCCGAGGGGTCGTTAACTGTTAAAGCAGCTGCAGTTCGACCGCCTGGGGGCCGCGGCCGCGTTTGTCCGGCTGGACCTCGAAGCTGATTCTCATACCTTCGTTCAACTCGGGGATGCCGGAACGCTGGACGGCGGTGACATGCACGAACACGTCCTTGCTGCCGTCTTCCGGCGACACGAATCCATAACCCTTGGCCTGGTTGAAAAATTTTATAGTGCCATTCTGGCGCATGCGGGGATTGCTCCTTGTCCCGTTTCCTCAACTGCCTGCCTGCGAAATGTGGACTTCCGCTTACAGGAAAGGCACAGCTCGTCGAAACAGCGGGAAAGGCGGTAGCTGACGCATGCCCCATGCGCCGAGTTCAGTCTTCACCGGGTTCTAATGCTTTGCCCGACCGGACGTGCATTTCTGCAGTCCGGCGCGGGAATATGACGCAACGCCGGTTTCTCGGCAAGGCTCAAATGGCGGCAACCAAACCTTCGGTTTAGAGCTTGCCGGACCGGCGGCCCTGCCCTAACTTTCCGTCTCAACTTCGAGAGGCATCGATGCGGGCTACAAAAGGGATGGCGATCGGGGCGGCCATTTTGCTGTCGGCGCTGGGTATGAATGCGGCCGAAGCGGCGCCGGCCTTCACGACGAAATACGTATACTACAAGGTTTCCGGCGACACCGCCGCGGGCGTCTATGTATCGATGCTCAAGCGCGGCCCGCATGTGAAGGGCGAGAAGGCCTATGCGGCGACCTCGGCCGAATCATCGCAGCGCGGCAAGCTCGAGCTGGCGAAGAGCTGCCGCATCATCGACTATCAATATCGGATCGACTTCACCATCCGCCTGCCGAAGCTCACCGACGAGGCGGGGCTTTCATCCAGCGCACGCAATCGCTGGCAGCAATTCTCGAGCTTCCTGCGCAAGCATGAGGAAACCCATCGCACCATCTGGATGGGCTGCGCCAACGAGATCGAGACCCGGGTGCGCGCGTTGCGCGGCCGTACCTGCGAGGAAGTAGACCGCAAGGCGCAGGCCATTCGCGACCAGGTGCAGAATGCCTGCAATCGAAAGCATGCCGCCTTCGACGCGGCCGAGCAGAAGAAGCTCGCCAAGCATCCTTTCGTGAAGATGGTGCTCGCGCCGATCTACAAGCCGATCAAAACCGTCAAGCTCGCCGCCAAGAAGCGCAAGAAGTCGGCGGCTCTCTTCAACTGAGAATCAAAACGCCAGTCCCGGGGACTGGCGTTTGAGTTTCTGAACACGCCGTGGCGATCACTGCGCCGCGACTTCGTCTTCCTCGAACATCTGCTGCGGATCGGAAGGAAGCACGGTGACTCGTGTGCCGATCGGCGTCATGCGATAGAGCTCGACGACATCCTGGTTCAGCATGCGGATGCAACCCGACGACATGGCCTTGCCGATCGATTTCGGCGCATTGGTGCCATGGATGCGGAACAGCGTGTCCTTGCCGCCCTGGTAGAGATAGAGCGCCCGCGCGCCCAAGGGGTTGTCGGGGCCACCGGGCTGCCCGTTCGCCCATTTCGCCGCGTTGGGATCGCGCGCCACCATCTCGGCCGGCGGGTTCCATTTCGGCCACATCTGCTTGGCGCCGACCTCGGCCTCGCCCGACCAGGAGAAACCATCACGCCCGACGCCGACGCCATAACGGATCGCCTGCTGGCCGGGGAGGATCTTGAACAGATGTTTCGTCTTGGTATCGACGACGATGGTACCGGGCCATTCATGCCCAAGATATTCCACCGTCTGCCGGCGGAACTGTTCCGGGATCTTGCGCAGATCGACCTGCGGGATCGGAAACGGATCGACCGTCCCGTCCGTGGTGTCCATGGTCTCCTGAGCCCACCCGCTGCGGGCGCCGATCACCAGACCGGCTCCGGCAAGCGTCATGCTGCCGAGAAATGAACGTCGTGTAAGGTGCTGGACCAATTGACCCTCCGTCCGCGTTTCCTGTCGCGTCATCAACGCGCGGGCGTCCCGGAAGTTCATTTAGGCCGACAAATCACCCTGAGTTGGGCTGTCCCATGGCTTTATTGGGGCCGGTTCAGCACCCGTCCCGCCACCGCATCGAGCTTCTTGAGCAAAGCCGGATCACGCTGTTCCGGCTGCGTCATGATGGCGAATTCGAGCGCCGTATCGGAACCCACCCGGCACGGCGGATGCTCGCGTGGAAAATCGCGCGCCAGCCGCGTCACGAACTTGCGGGCATTCGCGCTATTGCCCTTGAGCACCTTGATGATCGAGGTGATGTCGACCTCGCCATGTTGTGGATGCCATGAATCGTAGTCCGTCACCATCGCGACCGTGCAGTAGCTGAGCTCCGCCTCACGCGCGAGCTTGGCTTCCGGCATGTTGGTCATGCCGATGACGCTGCAGCCCCAGGACCGGTAGAGATGCGATTCCGCCAGCGTCGAGAATTGCGGGCCTTCCATAACCAGATAGGTGCCGCCGCGCGCATGGGGGATGTCCTCGGCCTTGAGCGCCGCCTCGGCCAGGTCCTGCAGGGTCGGCGAGATCGGGTGGGCAAGCGACACATGCGCCACGCAGCCCGTGCCGAAGAAGCTCTTCTCGCGCGCGAAAGTGCGGTCGATGAACTGGTCGATCAGCACGAAATGTCCCGGCGCGAGCTCTTCGCGGAACGACCCGCAGGCCGACAGCGATACGACATCGGTGACCTCTGCCCGCTTCAGTATGTCGATATTGGCCCGGTAGTTGATGGTGGTCGGCGAGAAGCGGTGCCCACGGCCGTGCCGCGGCAGGAAAACGACCGGAAGGCCGCCGATTTCGCCGCGCCTGACCTGGTCGGAGGGCTCGCCCCAGGGCGAAGCGATCGTCTCCCAGCGGGCATTGTCCATCTCGATGTCATAGACACCCGATCCGCCAATGATGCCGAGCACCGATTTGGTCATGCAAGTCCCCTATTCGCTACTGCCAAGGGGCACTAGCAGACCGCTGCGGGGCTAGGCAAGTTGTCCTCACTCCGCCGGCTGGATCGATCCCGTTCGATCCGAGCGGTCGCCGCGCCACAGCCGAGCCCGCAGCTTTTCGAGCGCCAGGAACACCACCGGCGTGATGTAGAGCGTCAGCAATTGCGACAGGACGAGGCCGCCGGCGATCGCCACACCAAGCGGCCGGCGCAGCTCCGACCCGGCGCCGAAGCCGAGCGCGATGGGCAGCGCGCCGAGTATGGCGGCGAAGGTCGTCATCATGATCGGCCGGAAGCGCCTGAGACACGCCTCGCGGATCGCGTCATAGGCAACCGCACCCGCCTGCTGCCGTTTCAGCGCATAATCGATCATCATGATGCCGTTCTTCTTGACGATGCCGATCAGCATCACGATGCCGATGACGGCGATCACCGACAGATCCATGCCCGCGAGCCACAGCGCCACCAGAGCGCCGATCCCGGCAGAGGGCAATCCGGACAAAATGGTGAGCGGATGAATATAGCTCTCATAGAGAATGCCGAGGATGATGTAGATCACCAGAGCCGCGATCAAGAGCAGGAAGCCTTGCCCGGCCAGCCCGTCGACGAAGACCTGCGCCGTGCCGGCGAAGTTGGCTGAGACGGAGCTCGGCAGATGCGCCGCCGCCGTCTCCTGGTTCACCGCCTCGACCGCAGCGCCGAGCGAGACATGCGGAGCCAGATTGAAGGAGATGGTCACCGAGGGTTGCTGGGCCTGATGGTTGATCGACAAAGGTCCCGCTTCCCGCCGCGTTACCGTCACCTGATCGAGCGGGATGGCGGTGCCATTCGTCGACTTCACCGAGATCAGCGACAGCACATTGGGGTCGTTCTGCAGCTCCGGCGCCACTTCCAGGATCACCGGGTAGTCGTTGGAAGGCATATAAAGCGTCGCCACCTGCGCCACGCCAAAGGAATTGTAGAGCGTCGAGCGGATGTCGTCGACATTCACGCCGAGCGCCGCCGCGCGGTCGCGGTCGATATCGACGATGAGCTCAGGGTTGCTGAGCTCGAGATCGGTCGTGACGTCGCGCAGTTCGGGACGCTTCTTGAGCCGCTCGACGAGACCCGGCACCTGCGCGATCAGTGTATTGAGATCGGCGCTCTGCAATGTGTATTGGATATCGGCCTTGGCCGACCGGCCGCCGATCTGGATATTCTGCACCGCCTGATAATAGGCATCGATGCCGGGAACGACCGCCGTTTCGCGCCGCAGCCGGCGGGCCACGTCCTGCGCCGCATCGCGCTGGTCCTGCGGCTTGAGCGCGATGAAGAGGCGCGCCGTATTCGCCCCATTGCCGCCCCCGCCCGTCGTCGACAGCACATAGGCGACCGCCTCGTCCTTGCGCACGATGGCGCTGATCTGCTGCGTTTTCGCGGCGAGCGCGTCGAAGCCGATATCGGGCAAAGCCTGGACCGTCGCATTGAGATAGCCGGTATCCTCGGTCGGAAAGAAGCCCTTGGGCATCACGACATAGAGCCAGACCGAGAGGCCGAGCGTCGCCAGGGTGACGAGCAGCATCACGCCCTGAAAGCGCAAGGCGAGATCGAGGGTAAAGCGATAGGACCGCTCCATCCATCCGAACACCGTATCGGAGACGATCGCCACCAGGCTCTTGTGCTTGCCCTCCTCCTCGGCCTTGAGAAGCCGGGCGCACAGCATCGGCGTCAGCGTCAGGGAAACGAAACCCGAGACCAGGATCGCCACCGAAATGGTCACGGCGAATTCATTGAACAGGCGTCCGACCACACCGCCCATGAACAGGACCGGGATGAACACGGCCACCAGCGAGATAGTCATCGACAGGATGGTGAAGCCGATTTCGCCCGCACCTTCGAGCGCCGCGGCGAAAGGCTTCTGGCCCGCCTCGATATGGCGCACGATATTCTCCAGCATCACGATGGCGTCGTCGACCACGAAGCCGGTCGAAAGTGTGATGGCGAGCAGCGACATGTTGTCGATCGAGAAGCCGAGCACCGCCATCACCGCGCAAGTGGCGATCAGTGACACCGGCAGCGCCAGGACCGGAATGAGCGTGGCGCGCACCGATTTGAGAAAGGCGAAGATCACCAGGATCACCAGCGCCGCCGCCAGCATCAAGGTGAATTCGACATCGGACACCGCATTGCGGATCGAGATCGAGCGGTCATTGGTCACGTCGAGCTTGATCGCGGCCGGCATCTGGCTGCGATAGGACGCGAGATGCGCCTTCACCTGGTCGACGACGTCGATCGTATTGGCGTCGGGCTGGCGGAAGATCGCCAGCACCACCGCCCGCTGGTCGTTGTACCAGCTCGCCGTCTGCTCGTTCTGGGCGCCGTCGCGCACCTCCGCCACATCGCCGAGCCGCACCGGCTTGCCGTCCCGCCATGCGACCACCAGCGGCTGGTAGTCCGAAGCCTTGATCAGTTGCGAGGGCGCGTTGATGGTGAGGTTGCGGTTCTGGCCCGCGAGCCCCCCGACCGGCACATAGGAATCCGCGGCGGCCACGGCCGAGGCGATATCCGCCATGCTCAGATCTCGGCTCGCCGCGAGTCTTGGATCGGCTTCGATCCTGACGGCCCGCTTCTGCTGGCCGAAGACCGAGACCTGCGCCACGCCGAGGATCTGCGACAGCTGCGGCACCAGCACATTCTCGGCATATTCATCGACATCGGTGAGCGGCATGGTGCTTGAGGCGAGCGCCAGCAGCAGCACCGACTGATCGGCTGGATTGACTTTCCTGAAGCTGGGTGGCGTCGTCATCTGCGGCGGCAGCCGCCGTTCGGCGATGCTGAGCGCCGACTGCACGTCGAGGGAGGCGGCGTCGATATTCCGGTTGAGATCGAACTGCAGCACGATGGTGGTCGAGCCTTGCATCGAGGTCGACGTCATCGAGGTGACGCCGGGAATGGTCGAAAACTGCTGTTCCAGAGGCTCGGCGACCGAAGACGCCATCGATTCAGGACTGGCGCCCGGCAGCGCGGCGCTCACCTGGATGGTCGGGAAGTCGATGCGTGGCAGAGCGGCCACCGGCAGTTGGCGGAAGCCGGCAATGCCGAGAACCACCAGCGACAGCATGAGCAACACCGTCATCACCGGCCGTCTGATGCAGAGCTCGGAGAGCCGCATGGCTAACCTCCCGATCCCATCGCCTGCTTGACCGAGACCTGGGCGCCGTCCGACAGCAGCAGCTGTCCGTCGGTCACCACCTGCTCGCCCTCCTTCAGGCCACTCGCGATGATCGTCAGGCCGCGCACATTGCGCGCCACCGTCACCGGCTTCAGATGGGCGCGCTGCTGGGCGTCGATCGCATAGACATAGGAACCCTGCTGGTTCGTCCTGACCGCTTCATCCGGCACCGTGAGCTGGTCCGGCTCGTCACGGAAGATCACGTCGACATTGACGATCTCGCCCGGCCACAGGAGCGCCGGCGCATTGGCGATGGTGGCATAGGCGGTGACGAGGCCGGTCGCGGTATTGGCCGCGTTGTCGATTGCCGTGACAGCGCCTTCGCGCGTTTCTCCCCGGCCCGGCACCGTAAGGCTGATCTTGGCCACACCTTGCGCCTTGTCCTCGGCGAGATCGGCGACCAGCTTCTGTGGAATGCCGACCGCCACATAGATCGGATCGAACATGTTGATCGTCACGATCGGACTGGCCTGCTGACCCGAAACGATGGTGGAGCCGGGCTTGACCGGCACGGTGCCGATGCGACCGCCGACCGGCGCATGGATCGTATAGTATTCGCGCTGTACCTGAAGATTGTGGAGCGCCGCCTGATCGGACTGCAAGGTCGCCTGGGCGAGGTCGAGGGCCGTCTGCGCGTCGGCGGCGTTTTCCGGGGTCTCGAATTTACCGGCGAGCAGCTTGTTGATCCGCGCCAGGTCGCGCTCGGCCTTATCGATAGTGGCTTGGTCCTTGGCCAAGGTCGCCTGCGCCTCCTCGATCTGGGTATCGATCAGCCTGGCGTCGATCTCGATCAGGAGATCGCCTGCCTTCACATCGGCACCGTCCGCCACGGCGACCTTGGAAACGATGCCGGAAACCTGCGACGTGACGGCGATCGAGGCGATGGGCTGGACTGTGCCGATGGTGGCGAAGGTGACCGGCAAGGTCATACGCTTGGCTTCCGCGAGCACGACCGGGATGGCGGCTTCTGTCCGATGCGCCGGTGTGGTCTGCGCGTCCGCCCCCCGCTCGGCAAAACCACCCAGATACCAGTAGCCGGCCCAGCCGGCGCCGATCGCGGCCAGAAAGCACAGCAGGAGGAGAAAACGTCTCATGGCCTTACTCCGCGGCTTCCTTGCCGCCGGTTTGCGGCCCCTTCAAACGCTGCCTGAGCAGATCCAGGACGTTTTGGGCCCGCCTGAGCGCGGCGTCGTCCACCCTATCCAAAACCTCGCCGGCGATCTCCTCCCGGAAACCGTCGATCTTCAGCGCCACGGCCCGCCCGGCCTCTGTCAGATGAATCCGGTTGATCCGGCGGTCGCGGGCGTCGCCGCGCCGCTCGACCAGCCCCTGGCGGTTAAGCTTGTCGATCAGGCTGGAAAGTGAAATGGGCCGCACCTCCATGTCGTCCGCCAGCTCGGCTTGGGTGGTGCCTTCGCGCCGGCTGAGCCTGGCGAGTACACGTAATTGCGCGCCCGTAAGCCCCATGGCTTGGGCCCGCTGATCGACGAAATGGCGTAGATGCCGTGACGTCTCGATCAGGGTGCTCAGGAATTCACGGCGTAACGAACGCTTGCGGTCCATGGCCTGTAAGCCTCCTGTCAATAAGGTGGCTTACGATCTAGGCGCTGCAAGGGCGATTTGCTTAAACCTTGGCAATGTTGCCCCGCCACAAACAGAAAGGGCCGGGAAAATCCCGGCCCTTTTCACTCAGGTGTCGAATAAAGCTTAGTGGTCGACTTTCGCCCAGACGCGCTGCTTCACGAAGTAGAGCAGCACGGCGAAGATCGCGAGATAGATGAGGGTGGCGAAGCCGAGCGACTTGCGCTCCTCCATCTTGGGCTCGGCGGCCCAGGCGAAAAATGCCGAGACGTCGCGCGCCATGGCATCGACCGTGTTCGGCGCGCCGTCATCGAAGGTCACCTGACCATCGGCTAGCGGCTGCGCCATGGTGATCCAGTGGCCGCTGGCGAAATACGGATTGTAGTGCTTGCCTTCCGGCGCGTCCTTGGCGATCTCGGCCGACGGCTGCTCATAGCCGGTCAGCACCGAATAGACATATTCCGGTCCGCCGATGCCGTTGATGAGCTGGTTGAACGTGCCGTACCAGCCGGCCCGCGCCTTGGTGATGAGCGAGAGATCGGGCGGGAGGGCGCCGCCATTGGCATTACGCGCCGCCTGCTCATTGGCGAAGGGCGACGGGAAGCGGTCGGACGGGAGGCCCGGCCGGTCGAACATCTCGCCGTCCTCGCCCGGTCCATCCTTGACCGTGAAGGTCGCGGCCAGCGCCTTGACCTGCTCCTCGGTGAAGCCGGGCCCGCCCGGCTGCGAGAGGTTGCGGAAGGAGACCAGCCGCATCGAGTGGCAGGCCGAGCAGACTTCCTTATAGACCTTGTAGCCGCGCTGCAGCTCACCCCGGTCGAACGTGCCGAACGGCCCCTCGAAGGAATAGGAGATGTCCTTCGCTTCCTTCTGGCCCTCGGCGGCGAAAGCCGGGACGGCAAGAAGGACCAGAGAGGCCGCGACGAGTGTCTTGAAGAGTTTCATGTGTCTTTCTCCAATCACTCGGCGGGCACGGCCTGGCCTTGCGGCAAGGCGGGTTTCTTCTTGGCGAGCACGTCGTCGGAGATCGACGACGGCAGCGGCTTCGGCGTCTCGAGGAGGCCGAGCAGCGGCAGGATCACCAGGAAGTGGGCGAAGTAGTAGAAGGTCAGGATCTGCGAGGCGATGACATAACCACCCTCCGGCGGCTTCGAACCCAGATAGCCGAGGCCGATACAGACGGCGACGAAGATCCAGAAGAAGCCTTTGAACAGCGGTCGGTAGTTGCCCGAGCGTACCTTCGACGTGTCGAGCCAGGGCAGCACGAAGAGGATGGCGATCGAGCCGAACATCGCGATGACGCCACCGAGCTTGTCGGGGATGGCGCGCAGGATCGCGTAGAATGGCAGGTAATACCATTCGGGCACGATATGCGCCGGTGTCGACAGCGGGTTGGCCGGTTCGTAGTTGATCGCGTGGCCGAGATAGTTCGGGGCGAAGAACAGGAACACGCCGAAGAGGATGAGGAACAGGACGATCGCGAACGAGTCCTTCATCGTGTAGTACGGATGGAAGGGCACCGTGTCCTGGCCCGACTTCACGCTGACGCCGGTCGGGTTGTTGTTGCCCGGCACATGCAGTGCCCAGATATGCAGGCCGACCAGGCCGGCAAGCACGAAGGGCAGCAGATAGTGCAGCGAGAAGAAGCGGTTGAGTGTCGGGTTGTCGACTGCGTAGCCGCCCCACAGCCAGGTGGTGATCGGCTCGCCGAAGAACGGAATGGCCGAGAACAGGTTGGTGATGACCTTGGCGCCCCAGAAGCTCATCTGGCCCCAGGGAAGCACATAGCCCATGAAGGCGGTGGCCATCATCACGAGATAGATGAGGACGCCGATGATCCACAGCACTTCGCGCGGCGCCTTATAGGAGCCGTAATACATGCCGCGGAAGATGTGGATATAGACGGCGATGAAGAACATCGACGCGCCGTTGGCATGCATATAGCGGATCAGCCAGCCATAGTTCACGTCGCGCATGATGTGCTCGACGGAGTTGAAGGCCATGTCGACATGCGGGGTGTAGTGCATCACGAGCACGATGCCGGTGATGATCTGCACCACCAGCATGAGAGCGAGGATGCCGCCGAAGGTCCACCAGTAGTTCAGATTCTTCGGTGTCGGGAAATCGAGAGCCGAGCTCTTGACCAGCTCGACGATCGGCAGGCGCTCATGGAGCCATTTCTCCGCGGCGCTCTTGGGTTGGTAAGTCGAATGTCCGCCCATCGCGTGCCCTCTGTTAGCCGATACGGATCTTGGTATCGGAGATGTATGAGTAGATCGGCACCGGCAGGTTCTGCGGCGCCGGGCCTTTGCGGATGCGGCCGGCCGTGTCGTAATGCGAGCCGTGGCAGGGGCAGAACCACCCGCCGTAATCACCCTGCTGGCCGAGCGGCACGCAGCCGAGATGGGTACACACCCCCATCATGACCAGGAGCTTCTCCTTGCCGTCGACCACGCGGTTGACGTCGGTGGCGGGATCGCCCTCTTTCACATTGGCGTTGCGGGCATCGGGATCGGGCAGGTCGGAGACCGGCACCGCTTTGGCGTCATCGATCTCCTTCTGGGTGCGATGCCGCACGAAGACCGGGTTACCGCGCCACTTGATGGTGATGCTCTGGCCTTCGGCGATCGGCGCGATATCGAGCTCGATCGAGGCCAAGGCGCGCACCGACGCGTCGGGATTCATCTGGTCGATGAACGGCCAGGCCACCAGGGCCGCGCCCACCGCACCGGCCGCACCGGTGGCTATATAGAGAAAGTCGCGCCGGTTCGGATCGGCATGTTCGGCTGTGGACACTTGAGTTTCCTCTCGCAAAAGGCATACCGGAAGGCCCGCGAAACCGGCCGGCACACGAATTGGTGTGTTTTTGGCATCGGGTTTCCGGAATGTCTAGCCATCAAGTGTCGCAGTGAGATGATACTTCGCCCCCTTTCCGGTCCGGACCTAAGAAGCTGAAATCCATGATCGAAATCGCCCTCTATCAACCCGATATCCCGCCCAATGCGGCAACCGTGATGCGCATGGCGGCCTGCTTTGGCCTGCGGGTGAGGATCATTGAGCCGGCCGGCTTTACCTGGTCCGATTCTTCGCTGAAACGCGCCGGCATGGACTATCTCGACCACGCTTTGGTCGTCCGAGACCCGTCCTGGGCGGCCTTCAGGGAGGCCACCAGGGGCCAGAGGCTGATTCTCGCCTCGACCAAGTCGGCCGTCCCCTATACGGAATTCAGCTTCCGCAAGGGCGATATCCTGCTGATGGGCCGGGAAAGCTCGGGCGTCCCGGCGGAGGTCCACGATGCGGCCGATGCGAGGCTCCTGATTCCCATGCGCCCCGGCCTGCGCTCGCTCAATGTGGCCATGGCCTGCGCCATGATCACCGGCGAGGCCCTGCGCCAGACGAAAGCCTTCCCCTAGATCACGATCACTTCAGGCCGTAACGGCCTGAAGTGATAAACGTGATCGAATACCTGAATTTAGCGCGCGATCGGACGGAAAACCGGTACCCACTTTTCCTGATCACGCGCTAGGGAGCGTGACGCCCCGCCGCTTTGTCTTGCCCGCCGAGTTTCGCCAGAGTCCGGCCATGACCAAGACATTGGAACAGAAGCAAGCCGAAGCCCGCGCCTGGTTCGAGACCTTGCGCGACCAGATCTGCGCCGAATTCGAGCGGCTGGAAGACGAAGTGGGCGGCGCCGGCCCGCCAGGCCGCTTCACCCGCAAGGCGTGGAGCCGCAAGGACCTTACCGGCATCGAGGGCGGCGGCGGTGTCATGTCGATGATACATGGCCGCCTGTTCGAGAAGGCGGGCGTCCATTGCTCGACCGTGCATGGCGAGTTCTCGCCCGAATTCCGCAAGCAGATACCGGGCGCCGAAGACGACCCACGGTTTTGGGCCTCGGGTATTTCGCTCATTGCCCACCCGCGCAATCCCCATGTGCCCGCCGTCCACATGAACACCCGTTTCGTGGTGACGTCGAAATCCTGGTTCGGCGGCGGCGCCGATCTGACCCCGGTTCTGGGCGCCAGGCGCACCCAGGAGCATCGCGACAGCGTCGCCTTCCACGCCGCGATGAGCGCCGCTTGCGAGGCACATCACATCGCCGACTATGCAAAATTCAAGAAATGGTGCGACGACTATTTCTTCCTGCCGCATCGCGGCGAGCCGCGCGGCATCGGCGGCATCTTTTTCGATTATGTGGACTCGGGTGACTGGGACGCTGACTTCGCCTTCGTCCAGGAGGTTGGACGCGCTTTTCGCGACGCCTACCCGCCGATCGTGCGTGCCAATATGACGGAGAGCTGGACCGCGGCCGAGCGCGAGGAACAGCTCATCCGCCGCGGGCGTTATGTCGAATTCAACCTGCTGTATGATCGCGGCACGATCTTCGGCCTCAAGACCGGCGGCAATGTAGAGTCGATTCTTTCCTCGCTACCGCCGGAAGTGAAGTGGCCCTAATATCGGCGGTTGGAATTCGCGAGGAGAGTATCGATGGATCTGCGGCACGGCTTCGACATCAAGCGGTATATCCGGACTATTCCGGATTACCCCAAGAAGGGCATCCTTTTCCGCGACATCACCACGCTCCTCGCCAATTTGCACGCCTTCCGGGCGGCGGTTGACGAGCTCGCCTGGCCGTTCCTCAAGGGCGGCATCGACTATGTGGCCGGTATCGAAGCGCGCGGCTTCATCCTAGGCGGCGCCGTCGCCCATGTGCTGGGCCGTGGCTTCGTGCCCATCCGCAAAAAGGGCAAGCTGCCTCATAAGGTGATCGGCCAGGAATATGCGCTCGAATATGGCGTCGACACGATCGAGATCCATGCCGATGCGATCAGCGCCGGCGACCGTATCCTGCTCATCGACGATCTGATCGCCACCGGCGGCACCGCCAATGCCGCCATCGACCTGATCCGCAAATCGGGCGGTGAAGTCGTGGCCGCCGCTTTCGTCATCGACCTTCCCGATATCGGCGGCAGTCAGCTCCTGCGCGAAAAGGGCGTCAAGATCCACACGCTGGTGTCCTTCGAAGGGCATTGAATCGTTGGTCGTACCGGCGGCAAAAACGGATGCCTGAGGGATCAATCAGAAATCCCCTGATTTGGGGCCTCCGCGGAAAGCGCCTGTAAATCCTCTGTTATTCCGCTGTTAATCCCCTGCTTCCCCCCGCTCTTAATCCACTGTAAAAAACAGCCGATCCCCGACAAAGACCTGCAGGAATGGCGCGGCTGACATGCCGATCCATCCGAAGCCCAGCCCGCCTTTTCCGTGTAAGCGGAAGTTTATGAGCAGCGAGACCACGACCGACAGCGCCCCGGTGGCGCCCGCCGCCTCCGTGCCGTGGCTCGGTTATGTTTTCGCGGCGTTGGGTGCAGCTCTCTTCTCCTCCAAGGCCATTTTCATCAAGCTCGCTTATCTGGAGCGCGCCGACGCCGCCATGATGCTCGCTCTGCGCATGGTGATGTCGCTGCCCTTCTTTCTCGCCATCGGACTCTACGCGCTCTATCTGCACCGCCGCGCCGGCCGGCCTTATCCGAGCCCGCGCTTCGTGGCGCTCGCCGCGCTCAACGGCTTCATAGGCTACTATGTCGCCGCCTATCTCGATTTCGCAGGTCTCATCTACATCACCGCCCAGCTCGAGCGGCTGGTACTGTTCACCTATCCCGTCTTCGTGATGTTCCTGGGCTGGTTGTTCTTCAAAGGCCGCATCACCATGAACGGCCTGATCGGCGCCGCCATCACCTATTCGGGCCTCGCGGTGATCTTCTCGCGCGGCCTCTCCGCCGACGGCTGGACGACCCTCATCGGCACCGTGCTGGTGCTCGGCGCTGCTTTGACCTTCGCACTCTATCAGCTGCTCGCCAAGAACCTGATCACCGCGATGGGCAGCACGCTCTTCACCGCCATCGCCATGTCGGCCGCCTCGATCGCCTGCGTGATCCATTACCTCCTGGTCTCGCATGGCACCGGCCCCGGCGTTTCCTGGCACTATCTCGGCCTCGTCGCCGGCTGCGCCTTCTTCGCGACGGTGTTGCCCTCCTTCCTCATCAATGCCGGGCTCGGGCGCACCTCGCCCCAGGCGACCTCGATGATCTCGACCATCTCGCCGCTCATCACCATCTTCCTGGCGGTGATCTTCCTCGGCGAGGAATTCACCTTCACCGACGCCGTCGGCACCACGCTCATCATTCTGGGTGTCGGCTTCTATGCCTGGTCCGATGCGAGGGCGGCCAAGCCGCCAGCCACTGAAACCTGAAATTCCCCAGAGACTTGAACGTTCAGGTCACAACGATGAGGGCATACGCTCGTCATTGATATTTTACGCGACCTCGGAAAGATGGAGGCTGAAAGAATGACGGATGAAGAATTCGCCAAGACTTTTCCGAACATGACGCGGCTGTTGTCCCGTCGCGAGCCGTCGTGGGAGGCAAATTCATAGGGGAGATGACGCGGGACTCTCGCACGGCGAATTCCACCCCACCCATTCTCCGAGAAGTCGGCACCTTCCGCCCGGCTTGTGCATCGGTGACTTTGGACGCGCACAGGCCGCCGCCCGAGCGGAACGAAACGCCGAGGCGAAAGCGCTCTCCCTAAGCGGCCTTGCACCTTAAAAGCAAGCAGACGAAACGTTCGGAAATCTCGCAAGCATGCCGGTTGGAGGATCCAACGCGAGAAGCCGAGGTGATATTGTATCAGAAACAAAACAATCTCATTGACTATCTGAACGCAAGAAACATAACTGTCCTCTGGCCAGAGGAGTATGATATGGCCAACAATGAATTCTCGAAAGTATTTCCGCCTTCGATCGCACGGATGCAATGGCCGCTGACATTTGATCGCCGAGGCAAGACCCACATAGGCGGCACCGGAACGACAGCGTTCTATCGAACACCTTCTCCGCGCGACGTTCTGCTCGACGGCTTGGAGGCCATTTATGGAACCAGTCCCGAAGCACGAGACCGTACCTCCCAACTGATGGAGCGCGCAGAATTTTTTGGCGGTACACCGCTTGGCGCATACGACGCCACTACTGCCATTTCAGAAGGCCGCTATAAGGATGCGATTGTTCCGGTGATCGCTATCGTGGCGCCCTGGGTGCGCAAGTTCAAAAGTGCGGCCAAAGAATTCCCGGACACAAACATCGGAGGCGAAGCCGGTGATTTGACCAAGGCACGCGATCCCGCCTCCGCGGACACTCTCGAAACGCGTGCGCCTCAGACTTCACATGAGAAGTCTGTGCCAGACAGCCAGCTTCAAGAATCCCGTCTCCCACAGTCAGCCGCACCGACCAAAAGTGATCTGACCGCACCATCATTAATTCTACCCGATACCAGCTTGGTGGTGCCGTCGCCGCATATCATTCGTCCGTTTGGCCGCGATGTGCTGGAATCAAGGAGAGGCGATTCGTTCAAGCCCAACTTTTTCCCTTACCCACGCCCCCTGACCGAGTCCGAAGTCAGCTTCACACTGCCTCGGCACTGGAAACAGCGTTCCTCTCCCTGGGTTGCACAATTTCCGCCAATGACAACGGGGCGCCGCCGGCCATTCCGCCTTGACTATCCAAAAGATCCACCGACAGACGCGCAAGGAAGAATTCTATTTGACCTTGAGGGGCGGCCTCTAACAGCAAAGTACATTGCTGGGCGAAATGAACTTGGCAAACCCGATCGCGCGCTCACTTTGACTGAAAAGCTGAGCATCATAAAGAACGATTTGGGCCTTGACCTGGTGTCCAAGCCCAAAGACTACTTCGAACCGAGGACAATTGGCCACCTAAGCATAGATCCGAAGGATGGCCGTCTCGCGGAGATTGCCGTGTGGAATGAACTTCCAGCCGACCAGGAATTCGCCACGATAGCGCACGAAATGGGACACGGCCTAGACTGGATCGCTGGGGAGCTGTCCTTGAGCCGATTCGACGATGAGCTCATCCCTCTCTATAGCGCTCATTCGACGGGGAGAATCGGACCACCCTACCTATTGCCAGAAAATCGTGGCTATCGAAACCTTTATCCAGCGCGCGAACGAGCCGCGGAAGCATTTCGCATATACTCAACGGGACCTGACACAATGAAGCGGATGGCTCCCAAAGCGGCTGCCGCGATGCGGGAGCTGAACGATCATCCGTTCTTTAAAAAAGTTATCCAGTTCAACGGCCTTCCAATTGGAGTGCCGGTGGGGGCAGGAGTCGCAACCGCTGCAACTATCGGTCTTACGGCAGGCAGCGACGATGCCAGTGCAGCACCTTCGCAGCGGGCCTCACCGGTGGACTATCGTGGAAGCTATGAGAAGACGGAACCCGACCAAGGTTTGGCGAGCATCAGAGATGCACTGTCCCGACGAGGCAGGGATGTGCCAACGCGACAAAGAGACATTTTCAAGGATATTGTCCAGACGCTCACGCAACTCAGACGCGATCCGAAGATTTATCGCAATGGCGGCCCAAGATGAAGCCTCGACAAGACCTCACGCCACGCCGTCGGGCAGGCCCTCCTTGCGCTTCGCCATGAAGGCCTGAAGCGCCTCGTCCAGCGCAGGATCGAGGGACGGCCCTTCATATTCGCGCAGCATCCGCTTCCAGGTCTCATTCGCCCGCTGAGTGGCGTCCTTGCCGCCGTCGTCGCGCCACTGCTCGAAGGAATTGTTGTCGGCGATGGTCGAGCGCCAGAAGGCGGTCTCGAAATTGGCCTGGGTGTGGGCGCAGCCGAGGAAATGCGAGCCCGGGCCGACTTCGCGGATGGCCGAGAGCCCCTGCCCGTTCTCCGAGAAGTCGACGCCTTCCGAGAAGCGCTGGAACATGGTGAGCTGGTCGGCGTCGATGATGAATTTCTCATAGGAGCTGACGAGGCCACCCTCGAGCCAGCCCGCCGCATGCAGCATGAAATTGACGCCGCCGAGCAAGGCCGGCCACAGCGTATTGGCCGTCTCATGCGCTGCCTGCGCGTCGGTGACCTTGGACGCGCACAGGCCGCCGCCCGAGCGGAACGGAACGCCGAGGCGCCTCGCCAGCTGGGCCGCGCCGAACAGCACATGCGCCGGCTCCGGCGTCCCGAAAGTGGGCGCTCCCGACTGCATCGAGATCGAGCTGGCAAACGTGCCGAACACCACCGGGGCGCCGGGGCGGCAGAGCTGCGCAAAGGCCATGCCGACCGAAGCTTCGGCCAAGATCTGCGTCAGCGTGCCGACGACGGTGACCGCCGACATGGCGCCCGACAGGATGAAGGGCGACACCACCGTCGCCTGGTTGGCGCGGGCATAGACTTTGAGTGCTCCCACCATCGTGCCGTCGAAGACGAGCGGCGAATTGGCGTTGATGAGATTGATCATCACGCAGTTCTGGTCGACGAACTCGTCGCCGAACACCATCTTGGCCATGGTGACGGAATCCTCCGCCCGCTCCGGCGCGGTCACCGAGCCCATGAAGGGTTTGTCGGAATAGCGGATATGGCTGTAGACCATGTCGAGATGGCGCTTGGCCACCGGGATGTCGACCGGCTCGCACACCGTGCCGCCCGAATGATGCAGCGACGGCGCCATATAAGCGAGCTTCACGAAATTGCGAAAATCCTCGATCGTGGCGTAGCGGCGGCCCTCGTCGAGATTCCGGATGAAGGGCGGGCCATAGACCGGCGCGAAGATGGTGCTGTTGCCGCCGACGGTGACCGAGCGCTCGGGGTTGCGCGCATATTGCACGAATTCGCGCGGCGCCGTCTTGAGGAGCGACCGCACCAGCCCTTTGGGGAAGCGCACCCGGTCACCCTTCACATCGGCGCCCGCCGCCTTCCACATCGACAGCGCCTCGGCATCGTCGCGGAAATCGATGCCGATCTCCTGGAGCACGGTCTCGGCATTGGCTTCGATGAGCTCGAGCTGGTCGGTGCTGAAGGGTTCGTAGAGCGGCACGTTGCGGCGGATGAAACCCTGCTGCTTGGCCGTGCCGGAGCCACGTGCGGCCCGGCGCGCCTCGGCGCCGCCGCGGGCCCGGCGGCCGCCGGTAGAGGGAAGGGTCTGGGCTTCGGACATCGTCACACCGTTGAAATCATCTCACCTCCCCGGGTGATACGCTCAACAGGGGCCGCAGGACGGCGTATTTCCGTCCTGGCATGGCGCGGAAACGACCTCCCCAGTCAACCGCCCTCACCAGGTGAGGTCGAGCCGCTCCAAACCGTGGAAATGATAGGCATCCCGGTAGCTTGGCTTCCGGGCCAGTTTCAGCCCTGGCAGGCGTTCGAACAGGATCGGCAACGCCACGTTGAGCTCGAGCCGGGCGAGAGGCGCCCCGACGCAGAAATGGATGCCGGCCCCGAAGCTCACATGCGGATTGGGGGTACGGCTGGGATCGAACCGGTCGGGATCGGGAAAACGAACCGGATCGCGATTGGCGGCGCCGAGCAGGAGGCCGACCGTCTCGCCTTTCCTCAGCCTCAGGCCGTTGAACTCGACATCCTCCAGGGCATAGCGGGTGAAGAGATGGAGCGGCGCGTCGAAGCGCAGAAGCTCCTCGACATGGCCCTCGCCAAGGCCTGATCCCGCCTGCCCTTCCTCGATCAGCGCCTTCACGCCATTGCCGATGGCATGGACGCTCGCCTCGTGCCCTGCATTGAGGAGCAGAACGGCGGTGGTGATGAGCTCATCCTCGCTGAGCGACTTGCCCTCCGCCTCGGCTGCAACGAGCTGCGAGAGGAGATCATCGCCGGGCGACGACCGCCGTTCCTGCACATAGCGGCGCATGAAGTCGCTGAACGCGAGCGTCGCTTCGACCGCCTTGCGCTCGACCTCGGCGTCGCGGCGCGCCTGGTACATCGCCACCATGTCATGTGACCAGGCGAGGAGCCGCGGCCCTTCCTCGACCGGCACGCCGAGCAGCTCGGCGATGATGGTGATCGGGATCGGGGTAGCAAATGCCTCGAGCAGCTCGACCTCGTATTTTGCCGCGAAGCCGTCGATCAGCTCATGAGCGAGCTTTGCGATGCGGGGCTTGAGCCGCTCCACCGTACGCGACAGGAACGCCCGGTTGACGAGGCCGCGCAACCTCGTGTGCACGGGCGGCTCGGTCTCGAGCAATGAATGCTGCTCGAAGTCATAGAAGGGCGTGAGCCGTTCCGGTATTTCGGACCAGCCCAGCTCTTCCCGCGTCATCACATGCAGAATCTGCCGGCCGAAGCGCCGGTCGCGCAGGAGCGCCGACACGTCCTCATGCCGCGAAAAGCACCAATAGCCGTAGTCATCCCATTTGAAGACCGGAACGCTCTCGCGCAATTGGCGGTAAATGGGATAGGGATTGCTGAAGAACGCGTGGTCGCGCGGATCGAGGCTCAGGCTTCGGCTCGTCGTGTCGATTTTCATCAAAACACTTCTACGTTGCAGAGGACCTCGAAGGCATATCATGAAAGTCTATATCAGTGTCGATATCGAAGGCGTAGCGGGCATCACTCATTGGGACGAGGCGCTCAAGGGCAATGCCGATTACGCCGAGTTCCGCGAGCAGATGACGCGCGAGGCGGTGGCCGCCATCGAGGGCGCCGAGGCCGCCGGCGCCACCGAGATCTGGGTCAAGGACGCCCATGAATCGGGCCGCAATCTCATTACCTCGATGCTGCCCGGCAATATCCGGCTCATCCGCTCCTGGGCCGGCCATCCGCTCTGCATGGTGCAGGAGCTCGACAAGAGCTTCGACGCGGTGATGATGGTGGGCTACCACGCGGCGGCCGGCTCGGAAGCCAATGCGCTCGCCCACACCCTCTCGCTCAAACCCCATCTCATCCGGCTCAATGGCCGCACGGCGTCGGAATTCTACATCCACGCGCTGGCCGGCAGTTTGCTCGGGGTGCCGACCGTCTTCGTCACCGGTGACGAGGGCCTGATGGAAGAAGTCAAATCCACCAACGCCGCGATCGGCCGCTGCGCCGTCAAGCGCGGCGTCGGCCAGTCGACGGTCAGCCTGACGCCCAAGGCCGCCAGTGTCGCCATTCGCGCCGGGGCCGAAAAGGCCCTCAAAAGCAAGCTCGCCGACGCGCTTATTCCGTTGCCGGAGGATTTCGTACTCGAAATCACCTATGCCAACCCGGTCCTGGCCTACCGGATGCAGTGGTATCCGGGCGCCAGCCACAGTGGCGACCGCACCATCCGATTTGCCACCAAGGACTATTTCGACATCTTGCGGATGTTGAATTTCGTCACATGAGGATGCGCCTGCTGCATAGATCGCACGGGTGACAGGGAGGCGGATCGCGGTTATTGTCCGCCCTATCCTCGAAAGCCCTTCATGACCACCAGTCCCAGCCGCGCCGGCGCCGAGTTCATCGCGCTCATGGCGCTCACTTTCTCGCTGATCGCGATGTCGATCGACTCGATGCTGCCGGCGCTCGGCGACATCGCGCGCGATCTCGGCGCCGGCAATCCGAACGACCGGCAATTCGTGCTCACCGCCTTTTTCGCCGGGCTGACGCTGGGCCAGTTCATCTATGGCCCGATCTCCGACAGCACCGGCCGCAAGCCGGCAATGTATGCGGGTTTCGGCTGCTTCATCGTGGGCGGGCTCATCTGCGCCTTCACCACTGATTTCAGCGTGATGATCATGGGCCGTGTGCTGCAGGGGTTCGGCGCCGCGGGTCCCCGTATCGTCGGCACCGCCATGGTGCGTGATCTCTATGCCGGGCGCGCCATGGCGCGGGTGATGTCCTTCGTGATGGCGGTCTTCATCATGGTGCCGATCCTGGCGCCCTCGATCGGCCAGCTCATTCTGCTCGTCGCCGACTGGCGCGGCATCTTCTTCGGTCTTGTCCTGGTCGGCATCATCAACTTCGTCTGGCTCGCCATGCGCCGCGCCGAAACCCTCGAACCGACGGCGCGCGCGCCTCTGTCGCTCAAACATATTCTACGCTCCGCCCGGGAGGCGCTCGGCAACCGTATCACCTTCGGCTACACGATCGCCACCGGCTTCATCTTCGGCGCCTTCATCTCCTATCTCGGCATGTCGCAGCAGATCTTCCAGGATCAGTATGACGCCGGCAAGCTCTTCGCCGTCTATTTCGGCGTGCTCGCCGCCGGCATCGGCTGCGCGTCCTTCACCAATGCGACGCTGGTCACCCGTTTCGGCATGCGGACCTTGTCGAAGCTGGCGCTGCGCGTCGCCTGCCTGTGGTCGCTCGGTTTCCTGGTCATCGCCTTCCTGCTCGGCGGTCACCCGCCACTGTGGTTCTTCCTCGTCTTCATGGTCGTCCTGTTCTTCTGCAACGGGCTCCTCTTCGGCAATTACAACGCGCTCGCCATGGAACCGATGGGCCACATCGCCGGCGTCGCCGCCGCGGTGATCGGCGCCGGATCGAGCCTCATTGCCGTCGTCGCCGGCACGCTGATCGGACGGCTTTATGACGGCACCGTCATCCCGCTGGTCGCCGGCTTTGCGGTCATGGAGATCGCGGCGTTCCTCGTCACCGAATGGGCCGAGCGCGGCCGGCCCAAGCAGGTGATCACGCCGAGCTGAATGTACCCATGACGCAACCGGCCTCAGCCCGCTCGAGCGTGGAATTCATCACGCTGATGGCGCTCACCTTCTCTTTGATCGCCATGTCGATCGACGGCATGCTGCCGGCGCTCGGCGACATCGCCCATGAGCTCGGCGCCGCCGATCCCAATGACCGCCAGCTGGTGCTCACTGCCTTCTTCGCCGGGCTCACCGTCGGACAATTCATCTACGGCCCGATTTCCGACAGCACCGGACGCAAGCCCGCGATGTATGCCGTCATCGGCTGCTTCATCGCCGGCGGGCTCATCTGCGCCTTCACCACCGACTTCACCTTGATGCTGCTTGGCCGCGTCCTGCAAGGTTTCGGCGCCGCGGGTCCGCGCATCGTCGGCATGGCGATGGTGCGCGATCTCTATGTCGGCCGCTCCATGGCGCGCATCATGTCTTTCGTCATGACGGTCCTGATCCTGGTGCCGGTCCTGGCGCCGTCGATCGGCCAGCTCATTCTCCTCGTCGCCGACTGGCGCATGATCTTCCTCGCGCTGGCGATCGTCGGTATGCTCGATTGCCTCTGGCTCGCCACCCGTCAGTCCGAAACGCTGGTGAAAACCGAGCGGGTACCGTTGTCGATCACCCGCATCCTGCGATCCGCCTGGGAAGCGCTCTCGCATCGCCGCACCCTCGGCTACACGCTGGCGACCGGCTTCATCTTCGGCGCCGTCATTTCCTATCTCGGCACCTCGCAGCAGATCTTCCAGGACCAATATGGCACCGGCCAGCTGTTCGGCGTCTATTTCGGCCTTCTCGCCGCCGGCATCGGCGTCGCCTCCTTCGCCAATGCCCGCCTGGTGATGCGCTTCGGCATGCGCAATCTGTCGAAATGGTCCTTGCGAACCTCCTGCCTCTCCTCGCTCGCTTTCCTGCCCTTCGCCATCCTGCTCGACGGGCACCCGCCCTTCTGGATCTTCATGGCCTATATGGCCGTCCTGTTCTTCTGCAACGGCCTGCAATTCAGCAATTACAGCGCGCTCGCCATGGAGCCGATGGGCCACATCGCCGGTGTCGCCGCCGCCGTCATCGGCTCGGTATCCAATCTCATCGCCGTAGCGACGGGTAGTCCGATAGGCCGGCTCTATGATGGCACTGTCATCCCGCTGGTCGCCGGCTTCGCCGGTCTCGGCGTCGCCGCCTGGATTTCCGTCGAATGGGCCGAACGTGACTGACGTCAGCCCCGCATCCGCTCGCCCTTGGGATCGAAGAGCGGCTCGCGCTGCGGCCTTGCCTTGTAACGCTTGCCGATGATCTCGATCTCGAAGCCCTCATCCTCTTCAGCGATTTCCTTCGGCACATAACCGAGCGCCACCGACTTACCGGCAAAATGGGCATAGCCGCCGGACGTGATCCAGCCGATCACCTTGCCCCTGTGCCAGACCGGCTCGTCGCCGATGACATCGACATCCTTGGTCTCGACGGTGAAGGTGAGAAGCCTGAGCTTGCCGCCCGTCTCCTTTTCCTTGAGCGCGCCGTCGCGGCCGATGAAGTCGTTCTTCTTGAAAGATACAAAACGGCCGAGCCCGGCCTCGAGTGGCCCATAGATCGGGCGGTATTCGCGCGCCCAGGTGCCCCAGGATTTCTCGAGCCGGAGCGACATCAAAGCCCGTCCGCCGAAATGAGCAAGACCCAGATCGCGACCCGCTTCGACGATCATGTCATGCGCGGCGAGGAGATAGTCCGAGCGCACCCAGATCTCATAGCCGAGATCGCCGGTGAACGAGACTCGTCCCACCTTGGCCGGCACAATGCCGAGATCCATTTCGCGGAAGGCCATGAAGGGAAAGGCTTCGTTGGAGACGTCGGCATCGGTGAGCTTCGCCAGGAGATCACGGGCGCGCGGGCCGGCGATGGAGAGCCCCGCGAGCTCGACGGTCAGAGGCCGCACCGCGACGCTGCCGTCCTTCGGCAGATGCGCCTCGAACCAGCGCATGTGATAGTTCTCGGCCGGACCCGAGCCGAAGATATAGAAGCGCTCGTCATCGGCCTTGGCGACGGTGAAGTCGCCGATCAGCTTGCCGACCTCATTGAGCATCGGCGTGAGCGCCAGATGGCCCTTGGAGGGGATGCGGTTGGCGAGGAGATGCGACAGCCAGGTCTCGGCCCCCTGTCCGGTGATTTCATATTTGGCATAGCCGGTGATCTCGATCACGCCGACCCGCTCGCGCACGGCGCGGCATTCATCGCCAACGATCGGAAACGCATTGGAACGGCGGAAGGTGATCTTCTCCGTAGGCTTCTTGCCCTTGGGCGCGAACCATAAAGCCTGTTCGAGACCATAGCCGACGCCGAAGAACGCGCCCATCGCCTTGAACCGGTCATAGAGCGGGCTGGTACGCAGCGGGCGCGCCGCCGGCAATTCCTCGTTCGGGAAGGTGATACGGAAACGGCGGCCGTAATTCTCGATCACCTTCTTCGAGGTATAGGACATGTTGGCCCAGGAGCCGTAGCGCGCCACGTCCATAGCCCAGATGTCAAAGCCTGGATCGCCGTCGACGATCCAGTTCGACAGAGCGAGGCCGACGCCGCCGCCCTGGCTGAAACCCGCCATCACACCGCAGGCGACCCAGTAATTGTGAAGGCCGCGGATCGGGCCGACCAGCGGATTGCCGTCGGGCGCGAAGGTGAAGGGGCCGTGGATGACATTCTTGATGCCGGCCTTGGCGAGGGCCGGATGATGCCGGAAGGCGCGCTCGAGATTGTCGGAGATGTGATCGAGATCGGGCGGCAGCAGCTCGGTCGAAAAATCCCACGGTGCCGCTTTCGGCGACCACGGCCGGCCATTGGGCTCATACGTGCCGACCAAAGCACCAGTACGCTCCTGGCGCATATAGAGTTCGCCGTCGAAATCGATGCAGTGAAGCATCTCCCGGCCGGTCTCCTTGTTGAAGGCGACGACCTCCGGGATCTCCTCGGTGATGAGATATTGATGCGCCATGGCGAGGATCGGCAGCTCGAGGCCGACGAAGCGGCCGACTTCGCGGGCCCACAGGCCGCCGGCATTGACCACATGCTCGGCATGGATCGTGCCGCCTTCGGTCACCACATCCCAAGTTCCATCCGGGCGCTGCACGGTATCGGTGACCCGGTTCTTGCGGATGACTTCGGCACCTTGGACGCGCGCCGCCTTGGCATAGGCGTGTGTCGTGCCGGAGGGGTCGAGATGGCCTTCGAGGGGATGGAACATCGCGCCGATGAACTGCTTCTCATCGAGCAGCGGCCAGTGTTTCTTCGCCTCTTTCACCGGAATGAGCTCGGTCGGCACACCCAGATAGCGATTGCGCGCATGCGCCATTTTCAGCCAGTCCCAGCGGTCCCGGTTAGACACCAGCATGACGCCGCCGGTCAGATGGATGCCGGTCGCCTGGCCGGAGATCTGCTCGATCTCCTTATAGAGGTTGATCGTATATTCCTGCAGCTTGGCGACATTCGGATCGCCATTGAGGGTATGGAAGCCACCGGCCGCATGCCAGGTCGACCCCGACGTCAGTTCGTCACGCTCGATGAGCACGACGTCCTTCCAGCCGCGTTTGGTGAGATGGTAGAGCACCGACGCCCCGACGACACCGCCGCCGATGACGACAACACGAGCCTGACTGCGCATGGGAGTTCCTTGAAAGGGATATGGCTCAAGCGTTTTAGCCAATGGCCTGCTTTGTCGCAACGGCGTGCCTGCCATTCCCCGGTGAGAAGTTCTCAACCCCCTCCACAGCCTGTAGGATCATCGGCACCATGCATCATCTGCTGGCCTTCCTCCTGCTCGCCATGAGCCAGTCCGTCACGGCCTCGGCCAAGACTGTCGACCTCGAGCTCGTTCTCGCGGTCGATGCCTCGGGTAGCGTCGATGACCGTGAATACACGCTGCAGCTCCAAGGCATCGCACAAGGTTTTCGCGACGCGACGGTGCGGCGCGCGATCCGCTCCGGCCCAGCAAAAAGCATCGCGGTCAACTTGCTCGTCTGGGCCGAGCCGCAGATCCCCAAGGATGCGACCGGCTGGTTCGTCATTACGTCCGACGCGGAGGCCGAGCAGTTCGCCGCGACGGTAGCGACTTTTCCGCGCCGGCAAAGCGGGTCGACCGCGATCGGAGAAGGCATCGCCGCCGCTTTACGGGCCATCGACGGCAACGACATCGAAGCCGCACGCGCCGTCGTCGACGTATCGGGCGATGGCCGCGAGTCGGCGGCGCGCGAATTCACTGTCCTCGTCGGACAAGCCCGCGCCATGGCATTGAGCCGCGGCGTGGTCATCAACGGGCTCGCCATCCAGAACGAGGTGAGCGACCTCGCGGATTACTATCGCCGTAACGTCCAAGCCGGACCCGACAGCTTCGTGATGACGGCCAAAGATTATGAGGACTTCGCCGAGGCGATGCGCCTCAAGCTCTTGCGCGAGATCGAATACCGTCCGCGCCTCGCTTTCCGTACCAGATAGGAGAAGATCATGAAACATCGCAAGCTCGGCAGCGAGCTCACTGTCTCAGCCATTGGCCTCGGCTGCATGGGCATGAGCTACGCCTATGGCGGCCAGGAAGAAGCGAAATCGATCGAGACCCTGCGGCGCGCCGTCGAGCTCGGCGTCACCTTCTTCGACACGGCAGAAGTCTATGGTCCCTTCGAGAACGAGATCCTTGTCGGCAAAGCGCTGAGGGATGTCCGCGACAAGGTCGTGATCGCCACGAAATTCGGTTTCACCTTCGGCACGGCGACGCCCGGCACCTCGCCGATCAATGGCGTCGACAGCCGGCCGGAGCATGTGAAGGAGGTGGCCGAGGCGTCGCTCGAGAGGCTCGGCATCGACCATATCGACCTCTTCTACCAGCACCGCGTCGATCCGAAGGTGCCGATCGAGGACACGGTGGGCGCCATGGCCGATCTGGTGCGCCAGGGCAAGGTCAGGGCGCTCGGCCTATCGGAAGCGAGCGCCGCGACAATCCGCCGGGCGCACAAGGTACATCCGATCGCCGCCGTGCAGAGCGAATATTCTCTGTGGACCCGGGACCCGGAAGCCGAGGTGCTGCCCACGTGCCGCGAGCTCGGCATCGGCTTCGTGCCCTACAGTCCCTTGGGGCGCGGCTTCCTAGCCGGCGCCATCCGCACCGCCGAGACCCTCGCCGGCAATGATTGGCGCCGCACCCAGCCGCGCTTCCAGGCGGAGAACATCAAGGCCAATATGGCCTTCGTCGAGACGCTCGAAGGCATCGCCCGCCAGAAGAAGATCACACCGGCTCAGTTGGTCATCGCCTGGGTACTGCATCAGGGCGATTTCATCGTGCCCATCCCGGGCGCCCGCAAGATCAATCATCTCGAGGACAATGCCGGTGCAGTCGATGTCGCGCTGACGGCGCAGGACCTTGCCGCTATCTCTGCCGCCGTGCCGAAGGAGTCCGTGGCCGGCAAGCGCTACACCGACGAAGGCCTGAAGATGGTCAACGTGTAGCAGACATCATTCCTGTAGCGAGAGGCCGGGGTTCTTCACCCCGGCGTCGACCTCGGCCTGGTAAAAGCGCGCGCTGACGAAGCCGAACAGCGTCCAACCGGCGAAGACGCACAAGCCACCCAGCATCAGCGCCTGCTCGCCGGAGCTGTAGAGCGCATAGAAGCTGTAGGCGGTGGCGATCATGGCGATGACATTGGTCACCAAGGCCGGGCGGGCCGGCACGCGCGCAATCTTCTGGATGGTGATCAGCGCCGCCATCGACATGACATAGGGCACCAGATTGGTCACCACCGCGAAGTCCACGATTCTCTGGAACTGGCTGCTGAGCTCCGGACTGATCGTCATCAATGACAGGACGACCTGGGCAGCCAGGAGAACGAGCATGCCGACGATCGGTGTGCCCGACCTGGTCCCCATCTTGAAGATCGGCAGGAAGTAGCCGACATCGGCCGAGCTCTTGAACACCTGCGCCACGGTGAACTGCCAGCCGAGCAGCGAGCCGATGCAGGCGATCACCATGGCGGCGGTCACGATCTGGCCGATCCATGGTGAGAACATCATCGAGAAGACGAGGCCGAAGGGCGCGTTGGAGGCGGCGAGCTGGGCATTGGGAATGATGCCGGCGATGACGTTCGTCGAGACGATGTAGATGATCGCGGCGCCGATCGTGCCGCCGAGCACGGCGATTGGAACGTCGCGTTCGGGGTTCTCCGCCGCATCGGCATTGGCGCAGGCCGATTCGAGACCGAGAAAGGCCCAGAGCGTGATCGAGATCGAGCTGCCGACCGCCGGCAGGAAATCGAGATTCTTCGGATTCCAGGCTTCCGACCAGGTCGTGCCGCTGAACCAGAACCACCCGAGCAAAGCCACGACGACGACAGGTGCGATGACGCCCCAGACGGTGATGGCGCCGATGCGGCCGGTGATACGCGCGCCGCCGAAATTGGCGACCGTCGTCACCACCAGCAGCACGATCGTCCAGAAGCATGTCTGAAGCGGGGACAGAGTGCTGTTGAACAGCACCATGCCATAGCCAACCGCGGTGATGGCGATGGCGACATTGGCGATGACGAGCGACAGGCCGTATGTGTAGTTCGCCATGAAGTTGCCGGCCTTGCCGAAGGCATATTCGGCATAGCCGCCCATGCCGCCGGGCTTGCGGCTGAGCATGCCGCAACGGGCAAAGGCGTAGGCGAGAGCGAGTGAGCCGCCGGCGGTGACGATCCAGGAGAAAAGCGAGATCGTGCCCACCTCGGCGAGCTTGGACGGCAGCAGGATGATGCCGGAACCGATCATGTTGACAGCCGTCAGGATGGTCAGCTGCCAGACATTCATTTTCGATTTGGACGCGGCCATACCCAAACCCCTCTTCGTCAGCCCGCCTCAGCGCAGGCAATAGATGCGGTAAACGCCCTCCTCCACTTCAACGCCATGTGTGTCATGGGTGAAGCCGGGAAAACGCAGGTCATAGGCTTCCAGCGCTTTGAGATAGCCGAGCACCGGCCCATCGGCCGGCCCCGCATTCTCGCCGGGCATCAGCAGCGGGATGCCGGGCGGATATGGCACGACACCGGTGGCGACAGTGCGTCCCGCCAATTGTTCGAGCGTCACCTGCTCGACATCGCCCTGCACCAATCGCTCATAGGCGTTGACCGGGCTCATGTCGGGGCGCGGCAGGACGGAGAAGCCGGCCGCCATATTGGCGGTGGTTTTCAGCTGATCCATCGCCTGGAACATCGTATCGGCAAGGTCGCGCAGTCCCATGCCGGCATAACGGTCGGGATGATCTTCCATCAGTGAGGGGATGGCGAATTCGAGCGACAGATTGGCGTCATAATCACGCTTGAAGTCGCAGAGCGCGCTCACCAAGGATCCCCACTTGCCCTTGGTGATACCGATCGAGAACAGGAACAGGATGGTGAAGTCGGTCGTCTTCTCGACCACGATCCCCTGGGCATCGAGATAGGCCGTCACGACGCTGGCCGGAATGCCGACGGGCATCAGCCCGCCGCCCGGCGCCACGCCGGGCGTCACGATCGAGACCTTGATCGGATCGAGCATGCAATAGCCATCCTCGATCTCGCCGAAACCGTGCCAAGCCTCGCCGGGCTTCAGCACCCAGCAGGACGGGTCCGAGGTAAGCGCCTCGGCCGAGGCCTCATGAAATGGAGTGGTGCGGCCCGTCTTGGGGTCACGGACCTTGGGCGGCTGCCAGCAGTCGAAGAACCACTCGCCTTTGTCGGCGAACTCGCTGTTAAGACGCGCCATCATCTGGCGGAAGGCGACCGCCTCCTCGATCGACTCGCTTGTCAGCGCCTGGCCGCCCGGCCCGTCCATCATCGCCGCCGATACGTCATTCGATGCGATGATCGGATAACAGGGCGAGGTCGAGGCATGCATCATGAAGGTCTCATTGAAGAGACCATGCGGAATGGGGCGTCTGCCGTCACGCACGTGAATGAAGGAGGCCTGCGACAGCGCCGCCAGCAATTTGTGGGTCGACTGGGTGGCGAAGACCGTCGGTTTGTCAGGCCCGTGGTCGCGCGGGCTGCCATGCATTGCGAAGCGGTCGCGATAGATCGGGTTGAACCGTGCGTAGCCGTACCACGCCTCGTCGAAATGCAGCCGGTCGACGCTGGCGCCGAGCAACTCCTCGACCCGCGTGACATTGTAGCAGAGCCCGTCATAGGTCGAGTTGGTGATGATGGCGTGTTTCGGTTGACGATCCTTAAGACCGGTGGTCAAGGGATTGGCCTCGATCGCCTGACGGATCGCTACATTGGTGAGCCGTTCGGGTGGGATCGGCCCGATGATGCCGTAGTGGTTGCGCGTCGGTACCAGATAGGTCGGAATGGCTCCCGACATGGTCATCGCATGCTCGGCCGACTTATGGCAATTGCGGTCGCACAGCGCGATCTGGTCGCGGCTGACGCTTGCCATCAGGATCACCCGGTTCGATGTCGATGAGCCGTTGGTCACATGATAGCTGCGATGCGAACCGAAGACGCGCGCCGCATATTTCTCACTGGCGCCGATCGGCCCCGAATGATCGAGCAAGGATCCGAGCTCACCGACCGAAATCGAAAGGTCAGAGCGCAGCAGCCTCTCGCCGAAGAACTCGAAGAAAGCCCGCCCCGGCGGCGATTTGAGAAAACCGGTGCCGCCCGTATGACCCGGCGTGTGCCAGGAATATTCATGCACTTGCGCGAACTTCGTCAGCGCCGCGAACATCGGCGGCAATACCGTGCCGCGATAACGCCCGATCGCCGCTTCGATCCGCCCGCCGACGAAATCGACGGTATCCTCGAGCATCCAGATGAAGTCGTTGACCTTGGCCATGACGCTCGCCGGCACGCTCGAGGCGACACTGCGATCGGCCATCAGGAAGATCGGAACATGCGTATTCCGATGACGCACGGCATCCACGACCGAAGTGGAGAGATCATGGCCTTCAGGCCCCAGGTCCCAGTCGAGCAGGACACATTGCAACGCCGGATCCGATCGGACGATCGCGATAGCGTCATCGGCCGTCTGGGCGGTGACGACGTCGATGTCTCTACGTTTCAGTTCCGTAACAAGACCCCGTACCGCGCGCCCGGCGGCGCTTTCCTCGGTCAGTTCGTCATCGACGACGAGGGCCTTCATTCCAAGAGTACGCCGTGCGGATGCAGTCATGGCTTCCCCCTTTGGTACGGAGTATGATCCTGACCATCCTGCTACACAAGATTCTTTTCAGACAAGTAGCGTTAAAGCGAGGTCGTCGCGCACGCAAAACTGCAAAGAATTTTATGCGAATGCGACGCTCAATACAGCCTGCCACCATCTGGAACTTTGCGCTCGATCGCCGCGAGCACGACGTCGCCGTCATCGTCGGGGAAGCCGAGTGTCAGCACTTCCGACATGAATTTGCCGATCTGGCGCGGCGGAAAATTGACCACGGCCGCGACCTGCCGGCCGACGAGTTCCTCGAGCTTGTAATGCTTGGTGATCTGGGCCGACGACTTCTTGACGCCGATCTCGGGGCCGAAATCGATCTTGAGCTTGAACGCGGGCTTGCGCGCTTCGGGATAGGGTTCCGCCTCGATGATCGTTCCGGCTCGGATATCGACCTTGAGGAAGTCGTCGAAGGTGATCGGCGCTGGCTTGTCAGTCGGCTGTGTCATGGGCCTGTGTCTTGGTTGACCGCTCTTCCCTGAAGCTGCGGAAGACGCGGGCAAAGCCAGAGCACAGCGCGATCGGCGTTTCAAGCCGTTTCATCAACGCCTCGCCGTCACGCAATTTGCGGTCAAGCGCCGCCATGGTGCGCGCAAGGCCGGTATCGTCATCCTTGAGCCAGATCATCATCGTATCGGCGGCGATCTTGGCGAGGCCGAGACGCGTGGCGTCGCCCCTTATGCCCGAAACCCTGATATCGGCCGCCGCCAGCATCCAGCCCTGCGTGACGAGCGAAGACGCGATGAGCGACAGCCATTCCACCGGCCCATCCGCCGGCGCTTTGGCGATATTGGCGATCGCGGCCTTGTAGGGCGCCAGCAATTCGAAGCGGCGCAGCATGATGTCGAACAAGCGGTCATGGGCATCACCCTCGACCGGATCACCGGTGAGCGAGGCGAGTAGCTTGCTGTCCATCCGGCGCGCAAAGGCGTCCAGAATGTCGGGCTTGCCCGATATGTGCCGGGCGAGTTCGGCGAGGCTCACCTCGGCATTTTCGGCGATGGCGGCCAGCGTTATCTCCGGCCATGGCTTCTCCGCCGCGAGGCGAAAAGCGGCGTCGACGATGAGATCGCGCGTCTCGGTGCTCATATGGGGAGTGTAGCGGAAGCCGAGGCCGCCGTCAGCTTGCCAATTCGCGCGAGCGGCGGGTTGCCGCATCGATCGCCTTCTCCATCAGCGGCGCGAGCCCGTCTTCGGCCATCAGCACTTGCAGCGCCGCATAGGTGGTGCCCTTGGGGGAGGTCACATTCTGCCGCAATGTCTCGGCCGGAAGCCCGCTCACCCGCATGAGCTCGCCCGAACCCGCCACAGTGGCACGCGCCAGCTGCATGGCGATGTCCGCCGGCAGCCCCATGGCGACGCCGGCTTTGGCCAGACATTCGGTCAGATAGAAGACATAAGCGGGACCTGAGCCCGAGACCGCCGTCACCGCGTCGATCAGGGCCTCGTCCTCGACCGTTACCACCTCGCCGATCGCAGAAAGCAGATTCCGGGCAAGCTCGATCTGGGCCGCGGAGACATGGGTGTTGGCCGCCATGGCGGTGATGCCGCGTCCGACCGCCGCCGGGGTGTTGGGGATGGTGCGGATGATTGCCGCATCCGCGCCGAAATGCCGCGCGAAGGAGGCGATCGTCTTACCGGCCGCCACCGAGACGACCAGGGGCCGCGAAGCTTTGAGGGATGCGACGCCCGGCAGCACGTCTTCCATCACTTGCGGCTTGACCGCGACGAGCACGACCTCGGCGTCCTTGATGGTCACAACCGCAGGATTGTGCCGAATGTGATGTTTCTGCAGGAGCGCCAGGATTTCAGGCGGTGGCGAAGGATCGAGCGCCACGACCTGATCGGACCTGACGCCGCTTTTGAGCCAGCCTTCCAGCATGGCGCCGCCCATCTTGCCGCAGCCAACCAGCACGAGGGTGCCGGACAGGGAAATGCTCATGCCTCACCCATTGTATCGAGGAGGCTCGATTCCAGCGCCTCCTCGGCGCTCTTGCCGGCCCAGACGACGAACTGCAGCGACGGATAATAGCGCTCGCAGGTCTCGATCGAGACACGGATCAGCGCCTCGCATTGGGCGTCAGTGACGCGTGCGCCACCCGCCAGCATGAGGCTGTTGCGCAACAGCACCGTGCCGTCCTGACGCCAGATGTCGAAATGTCCGAAATAGAGCTGCTCATTGACAAGGTTGAGCAGCCGGCCGATCTCCTCGCGCCGCGCCGGCGGCACTTTGAAATCGTAGCTGCAGGCGATGTGCAGGCTCTCGAAATCCTCGCGCCAATGGATCGAAATGCTCATGTCGCCCCAGGTGGCGGCGACGATCATATTCACTTCATCTTCCGCCGACCGGTCGATGAACCATTCGTGCCCATGCGCGATATGCTCGACGCGATCGAGCGGGTTGGACGTTTCTCTCAAGAGCGATTGCAGGCTCGCCATTCACTTTTTTCCCAGTGACGAATCAATTCGTCAATCCCGGGGAGACCGTGCCCAAGCCTTTGAGTCGCATCAAGATGGCATTAACCATGGAGGTGATTCCTCCACAGCGGATTTTACAGACAGGCGGGTGATTTAGTGAGTCGCCGCTGGGCCTTCGCCGGACTTCTCGCTCACCGGGGCCGCCGGCGGCACGATGCCGAGCCGGGCTTCCAGTACAGCGAGGCGCTCATGCAGGCGGTCATTCTCTTCGCGCGCCTTCTGCGCCATCTCGCGCACGACCTCGAAATCTTCGCGCTTCACGACGCCGACGTCGTTGAGGACGCGCTCGACCTGCGCCTTCACCAGCGTGTCGATCTCACGCCTGACGCCCTGCGCGGCGCCGGCCGCATTGGTCGCGAGCTTGGCGAGTTCATCAAAAAACCGGGACGATGTCGTGGTCATGGGTCACGCTCCTATTGACCTTTCAATTAAGTGTGAGCGGGCCGCAATTCAAGGGTGCCTTGACCAATCAGGGCCGCGCGCCCAGTTTGCCCCGCCATGATCGAGTTCCCCAATATCGACCCTGTCGCCTTCTCCATCGGCCCTTTCGCCGTTCGTTGGTACGCTCTCGCCTATATAGCCGGCCTCCTGTTCGCCATCTGGTACGCCAAGCGCCTGGTGGCGAATCTGGCTCTGTGGGGCGACCGCAAGCCGACCGCCACACCGGCCCAGGTCGACGATCTTTTCGTCTGGATCGCTCTCGGCGTCATCCTGGGCGGGCGGCTGGGTTATGTCCTGTTCTACAATCCGCTGCATTTCCTGGCCAACCCGCTCGATATCTTCCGCATGTGGGAGGGCGGCATGTCCTTCCATGGTGGCTTCCTCGGCGTCGTCGTGGCGTTGCTCATCTATGGCAGACGGCATGGCATGACGCTCGACCGCTTACTCGATCTCGGCGCCGCCGCGACACCCGTCGGCCTGGGCCTCGGCCGTCTCGCCAATTTCATCAATGGCGAGCTCTATGGCCGGGCGGGCGATGTCCCCTGGGCGATGATCTTCCCCAACGACCCGCAGCAGATCCCACGCCATCCGAGCCAGCTCTATGAAGGCCTTCTCGAAGGCCTCGTGCTCTTCGTCATCATCCGCGTCGCCACCCATCGCTTCCAGGCGCTCGCTCATCCCGGCCGCGCCTCCGGCCTTTTCGCGCTGGGCTACGGCCTGTCGCGCATCATCGTGGAATTCTTCCGCGAGCCCGACGCGCAGCTCGGCTATTTCTTCGGCTTCATCACCATGGGCATGATACTGTCGCTGCCGCTGGTCGCCATCGGCATCTGGCTGCTCCTGCGCTCGCGCCGCACATGATGAAGCCGACGCCTCTCGAGCAGATCATCGTCACGATGATCCGTGAAGACGGGCCGATGCCGCTCGACCGCTATATGGCCTTGTGCCTGGGCCATCCTGTCCACGGCTACTACATGTCGCGCGATCCCTTCGGACCGGAGGGCGACTTCATCACCGCGCCCGAAATCTCACAGATCTTCGGCGAGCTCATCGGCATCTGGTGCGCCGCGGCCTTCCAGGCGCTCGGCACGCCTGGCGAATTCCATCTGATCGAGCTCGGTCCCGGCCGCGGCACGTTGATGAGCGACATGCTGCGCGCCAGTCGTGTGATGCCCGGCTTCCACGATGGCGCTCGCATCCATCTCGTCGAAACCAGCCCGACCTTGCGCAGGCTTCAAGCCGAAAAGCTCGGACAGAACGTCACCTGGCATGACAGCCTTGCCACTCTCCCTGACGGACCTTCGATCGTCATCGCCAACGAGCTCTTCGATGCGTTGCCCATCCGCCAATTCGAATCCCGCAATGGCCATTGGATGGAGCGCCGCATCGGCCTTGGCGCCGATCATCGGTTGGTGATCGGTCTGTCGACGCAACATCTCGACCGCCCCCCCGGCGCCGACGGAGACATTCTTGAATCCGCTCCCTTGCGCGACGACATCGCACGCGAGCTTGGCAGGCGCTTCGCGGTAAGCCCAGGCATCGCCCTCATCATCGATTATGGCCACGCTACTTCAGCCCTCGGCGACACACTGCAAGCAGTCCGCCGCCACAAATTCTGCAGCATCCTCGACCGTCCGGGTGAGGCCGACCTGACCTCCCATGTCGACTTCGAAAGCCTGGGCCATGCTCTCAAACAAGGCGGCGCCCTGCCCCATGGCCCCATCACCCAGCGGCAGTTCCTGCTGAGCATGGGGTTGGAAGCGCGCGCCGCCCTGCTCACCCAGAAGGCCAAGATCCCGGAACGCAACGTTATCGGGCGCGCCGTCGAACGGCTTGCCGGGGAAAATCAAATGGGTAATTTGTTCAAGGTCTTGGCGGCCACCTCGCCTGGGCTCTCCACGCCTTATCCCTTTGGTTCGCCATGATCGAAGCTTCCGACCTGAAAACCTCAACCGCACTGCGCCACGGCTTCTTCACCCGTGAGGGCGGCCATTCCGACGGCCTCTTCTCTTCGCTCAATTGCGGATTCGGCTCGGGCGACGACAAGCCGACAGTCGCGAGGAACCGCGCCACCGCCGGTGAGGCGCTCGGCGTCCCGGGCAGCCACCTCCTCACCGTATGGCAATGGCACAGTCCCGATGTGATCGTTGCCGACACGACGTGGGATCCGCTCGCCCCGCCCAAGGGCGATGCCATCGTCACGGCACAGCCCGGCCTCGCCATCGCGGTGCTCACCGCCGATTGCGCCCCTCTCCTTTTCGCCGACACCGAAGCTGGCGTCATCGGCGCCGCCCATGCCGGCTGGAAGGGCGCGCTTGCCGGCGTCAGTGATGCCACTGTCGCGGCAATGGAGAAGCTCGGCGCCAGGCGCGAGCACATCAATGCGGTCATCGGTCCAACGATTTCGCAACCCGCCTATGAAGTCGGTCCGGAATTTCCGGCGCCGTTCCTCGCCCAGGACGCGGATAATGCCGCGTTCTTCACACCTTCGAAACAGGCGCGCCATCATATGTTTGACCTGCCGGGCTATCTTGCCCGCCGCATGACGGGCTCAGGCGTCGGCAAGGTCGTCAATCTCGGCCTCTGCACCTATTCGGACGAGAGCCGCTTCTACAGCTTCCGGCGTGCCACGCATCGCCGCGAGAAGGATTACGGCCGGCAGATCTCGGCCATCGTGCTCAACGCGGAATAGCAACATGGCTCTTCATTTCGAAAAGAAGGAATACAAGGCACGCATCGCCAAGGCGCGGCGCGCGCTGGCGGCCGAAGGCCTCGATGGCCTGCTGATGTTCCAGCAGGAGAGCATGTATTATCTCACCGGCTATGACACATTCGGATTCTGCTTCTTCCAGTGCCTCTATCTCGGCGCGGATGGAAAACTGGCGCTCCTCACCCGTGCCCCTGATTTGCGTCAGGCGCAGCACACGTCGATCATCGAGGACATTCGAGTCTGGACGGACCAGGCCGGCGCCAAGCCCGCGGCGCAGTTGCGCGACATGCTCAAAAGTCTCGGCGCCAAAGGCAAGCGGCTCGGCATCGAGACCAATTCCTACGGCCTCACGCATTTTAACGGCAAGGCCGTCGAAGCGGCGCTCAAAGGTTTCTGCGCGCTCAGCGAAGCAACCAACCTCATCGACCGCCTCCGCCTAGTGAAATCGGAAGCTGAGCTGCGCTATGTGCGCAAGGCCGGCAAGCTTGGCGACCTGGCGCTCGCGGCCGGCATTACGGAGACACGTGCCGGTGCGGATGAAGGACGTATTCTTGCCGCCCAACAGGCGGCGGTCTTCGCCGGCGGTGGCGATTATCCCGCCAATGAGTTCATCATTGGCTCCGGCCCCGATGCATTGCTCAGCCGCTACAAGGCTGGCCGCCGCAAATTGGCCAAGCGCGATCAGCTCACCCTCGAATTCGCCGGTGTCTACCGGCACTACCATGCGGCGTTGATGCGCACCGTCATCATCGGCAAGCCCAGCAAGGCACATGAGAAGATGGATGCGGCCTGCCGCGCGGCGCTCGCCGCCTGCGAAAAGACGCTGCGGCCCGGCAAAGAGGCCGGCGATGTCTTCGATGCGCATGCGCAAGTGATGGATGAGCATGGCATGAAGGCGCACCGCTACAATGCCTGCGGCTATGCACTCGGCGCCAAATTCACGCCGAGCTGGATGGACTATCCGATGTTCTTCACCGGCAATCCGACGAAGCTAGCACCCAACCAGGTCTTCTTTTTGCACATGATTCTGATGGACAGCGACAGCGGCCATGCTTTTAGCCTGGGCAGGACTTATATCATCGGGCATGCTAGGCTTGAGCCCTTGTCCAAATATCCATTGGGGATGATCCTGCGCTGATCCCATGGGTGATGATCGCACCATAAGCTTGCGCCCCTTGCGGCAAGGGGTTCTCTGGGCGCTGCTGGCCTTCTGCCTCGTGGCCCTCGCCGGCTGCGGGGGCGGTGGCTCGCAGCCTTTCGCCAAATCGGGAGGCACACCCGGCCCGAGCGGCAAGACGGTTCCGCCGATCGCGCTGGTCGAGGTTACCGGCCTCCCCGCGACGAAATTGCCACAATTGAAGGACGCGCTCGCTATTTCGGCCGGCAAGCGTGACATGGCCATAATCGACGGCCGCCTCGATGCCAGCACTCTCTCGCTGAGAGGCAATTTCCACATCATCCCCGACACGGCGGCGGTACGTCTGGGGTACAATTGGACTCTGACCGACCCTAATGGCGTCGTGCTGCACACGATTTCGGCCGAGGAGGTGGCGCCCGGCCTGCCGGGTGGTGATCCCTGGGCGCAGGTTACCCCGGCAGTGCTGCAGCGCGTCGCCGCCTATACGGCGGAAAGCCTGTCGAGCCGCCTGTCGCAGCTCGGCTATGCGACCGAAGTGGGCGGGCTGCCGCCGCCGCTCGAGACCTATGCCCGCGCGGGTCCCGATGCCGACAAGGACATCGATTACGAGACCCTCAACGGGCCGATGCAGCCGCCGCCTCAACCCACCGTCGCAGTGGCTGAAGCGACGCCGTCACCTGCTCCCGATGGCGCCGCGCCTCCCCCCTTGTCCGATAAGGAACTGGCCCTGGCTGAAACCCAGGAGGCCGAGCCCACCGAGGACCAAGTGGTCGCCGCCTCGGCGAAGCCGATCAAGACCGACGTTTCGAGCCGCAAGGAAATCACTGCTGTCGCCGTTATTCCGGTCAAAGGCGCGCCCGGCAGCGGCAATACTGATCTGACCGCGGCCATGCGCCAGACCTTACAGGATGCCGGCTGGCCGGTTCTGTCCAAGCCGCGCGACGACGCGTTGACAATAGCCGGCAATGTCGAACTCGGCCCGGCGGAGGGGCCAAACCAGAAAGTGGCGCTGGCCTGGGAGGTCAAGACGCATGACGGCAAGACGCTGGGCACCATAAGGCAGGCGAATAATGTTCCATCGGGTTCTCTCGAGGCCGGCTTTGGCAACAATGCCCTTTTCGCCGCCCAGGCGGCAGCACGCGGAATCTCCGATCTGGTGACCAAATACCGCTGACCGACCGGGATTTACCCGGAATTTCAAGCCCTTCGAGGCTCCTGTGGACTGTTAAGGAAAATACATGCGCGGCCCTTTGCGCAAGCGCCGCCCTGTTGATATAGAGCCCGAACAGCACTTCCCGCCAACGAGGGCCGGCCCTTCATGAAGATCATCAGCGGAAACAGCAATCGGCCGCTCGCCGAAGCCATTTCCTCTTACCTCAACCTGCCGCAGGCGAAAGCGGTAGTGAAGCGCTTCGCCGACATGGAGATCTTCGTCGAGATCCAGGAAAATGTGCGCGGCCAGGACGTGTTCGTCGTCCAGTCGACATCCTTCCCGGCCAACGACCATCTGATGGAGCTGCTCATCATCACCGATGCGCTGCGCCGTTCTTCCGCCCACCGCATCACCGCCGTCATCCCCTATTTCGGCTATGCCCGCCAGGACCGGAAATCCAGTCCGCGCACGCCGATCTCGGCCAAGCTCGTCGCCAATCTCATCACCCATGCCGGCGCCGACCGCGTGCTTACGCTTGACCTCCATGCCGGCCAGATCCAGGGCTTCTTCGACATCCCGACCGACAATCTTTTCGCCGGACCGGTTCTGGTGCGCGACATCAAGGATCACTACGACCTGCGCAACACCGTGGTGGTATCGCCCGATGTCGGCGGCGTGGTGCGCGCTCGGGCGCTTGCCAAGCGCATCGGTACACCGCTTGCCATCGTCGACAAGCGCCGCGACCGTCCGGGTGAATCCGAGGTCATGAATATCATCGGCGACGTCAAAGGCCATTCCTGCATTCTGATCGACGACATCGTCGATTCGGGCGGCACCTTGTGCAACGCCGCCGACGCACTTCTGGCGCAAGGCGCGAAGGATGTCGCCGCCTACATCACCCATGGCGTTCTGTCGGGTGGTGCCGTGGCGCGCGTCACCTCGTCCAAACTCAAATCGCTGGTCATCACCGATTCGATCCAGCCGACCGAGGCAGTAAAGGTCGCCCGCAATATCCGCGTCATCTCGATCGCGCCTTTGATCGGCGAGGCGATCGGGCGCACGTCGCGTGAAGAGTCGGTGTCGAGCCTCTTCGACTGAGTACGATGCCGTAGATCGCCGATTTTCCGTATCGACTCTTTCGTAAACGTCAGCAAACCCCATATACCGACACGGCCGGCGGCAGAGTCCCCTGATCGCCACCGGCAGTGGCGGCAATGTCCGCCCGGACCAGACCCACAAGTTGACCACCACCGGCCCCGGTCAAGGATATTAATCCCAATCACGCCCTGGGTTGCGTCCAGAGGGGTTAATCTGTATATCCGCCCGCGCGCGGACGCCGGTCACCCCTGGAGGAAGGTTCGCGCAACCCATATCCAATCGGAGAGTAGAATGTCCAAGATCATTAAGCTTCAGGCCACGGCGCGTGGCGGGGCCGGCAAGGGGGCCGCCCGGGCTGTGCGTCGCGAAGGTCGTGTCCCCGGCGTCGTTTACGGCGACAAGAAGGAGCCCCAGAATATCTCCTTCGCCTATAACGAGCTCCAGCCCCATGTGAATACCGGCCGCTTCATGTCGACCCTCGTCGACCTCGAAGTCGACGGAACGGTGGTGCGCGCCATTCCGCGTGACATCCAGTTCGAGCCGGTGCGCGATTTCATCAGCCATGTGGACTTCCTGCGCCTCGGCAAGGGCGCCCGCATCCATGTCGAAATCCCGGTCCACTTCAAGAACCACCTCGACTCGCCCGGCATCAAGAAGGGCGGCGTGCTGAACATCGTCCGCCACGAGATCGATCTCTACTGCCCGGCCGACTTCATTCCGGACGAGATCCTGATCGACCTCACCGGCCTGGAAATCGGCCAGTCGATCCATATCTCGGCGGTGAAGCTGCCTGAGAACGTGACCCCGGCCATCCGCGAGCGTGACTTCACCATCGCGACGATCGCCGCTCCGGCCGGCCTCAAGGAAGAGGAAACCGCCGCTGCCGACACACCGGCCGCGGAAGTTCCGGCGACCGCCCAGAAGGCGCCTCCCGCCGCTCCGGGTGCCGCTCCCGCCGCTGGCAAGGACGCCAAGGCTGGCGCCGCTCCGGCCGGCAAGGCCGCGGCAGCAGCGCCTGCCGCCAAGGCCGGCGACAAGAAGAAGTAACCCTTCGCTTCCTGCGCCGCGAGGCGCGGGAAGTTATCGAGCCTTTCCCAGTCGGATTGAATCAATCCGACTGGGTAAAAAAGGCTCGAAACTCTTAATCTGGAGCGTTTCCCTGCCGCCAAAGTCGAGCAACTTTGGCGGGAAACGCTCTAGGAGGGCTCAATGCTTCTTCTCGTGGGCCTCGGCAATCCCGGGTCTAAATATGCCGGTAACCGGCACAACATAGGTTTCATGGCGGTGGACGAGATTGTCCGCCGCCATGGTTTCGGCGCATGGCGCAAGCGCTTCCAGGGTGAGACCGCCGAAGGCATGCTTGCCGGTGAACGTACCCTCGCGCTCAAGCCTCTCACTTACATGAATGAATCTGGCCGTGCCGTCGGCGAGGCAATGCGCTTCTACAATTTGACGCCTGCCGATGTCGTGGTCCTGCATGACGAGATCGACCTGCCTCCCGCCAAGGTCCGGGTGAAGACCGGCGGCGGCAGCGCCGGCAACAATGGTATCCGCTCGATCGACGCGCATATCGGCAATGACTATCACCGCGTGCGCCTGGGCGTCGGCAAGCTCGATGTCAAAGGCATGGCGCATGTCCATGTGCTGGGCGATTTCAGCAAGGCCGACAAGCAGTGGCTCGATCCCTTGATCGATGCGCTTGCCGACAATGCCGACCTCATCGCCAAGCGTGATTTCGCGACTTTTCAGAACAGGGTGCATCTGGCACTCACGCCCGAGCCGGAGAAACCGAAGCCGGGCAAGAAGGAGACGGAGTAATGGGTTTCAAATGCGGCATTGTCGGACTGCCGAATGTCGGCAAGTCGACCTTGTTCAATGCCCTCACCCAGACGGCGGCGGCGCAGGCGGCGAACTATCCTTTCTGCACTATCGAGCCCAATGTCGGTGACGTCGGCGTCCCCGATCCGCGCCTCGACCGCCTCGCGGCGATCGGCAAGAGCGCTCAGATCATTCCGACGCGGCTGACCTTCGTCGACATCGCCGGCCTGGTGCGTGGCGCTTCCAAGGGGGAAGGCCTCGGCAACCAGTTCCTGGCCAATATCCGCGAGGTCGACGCCATCGCCCATGTGGTGCGCTGCTTCGAGGACGGCGATGTCACCCATGTCGAAGGCGGCGTCGATCCGATCCGCGATATCGAGACGATCGAGACCGAGCTGATGCTGGCCGATCTCGACAGCCTTGAGAAGCGTGCCGTCAATCTCGAGAAGAAGCTGCGCGGCGCCGACAAGGAAGCCAAGGAACAGTACGATCTCGTCAAGCGCGCCCTCGTGCTGCTGCAGGAAGGCAAGCCCGCCCGCCTCGTCGAGCGCAAGCCCGAAGAGGAAAAGACCTTCCAGATGCTGGGTCTTCTGAGCTCGAAGCCGGTGCTCTATGTCTGCAATGTCGAGGAAGCCTCCGCCGACCAGGGCAACGAATTTTCCGCCAAGGTCATGGTGCGCGCCAAGGAGGAAGGCGCCGAAGCCGTCGTCGTGTCGGCCAAGATCGAAAGCGAGATCGCGGTTCTGCCTCTGGCTGAGCAGAAGGACTATCTCGACACGATCGGCCTTGCCGAGCCTGGCCTCAACCGCGTGATCCGCGCCGGCTACGAGCTTCTCCATCTCGTGACCTATTTCACCGTCGGCCCCAAGGAAGCGCGCGCCTGGACCATCACCAAGGGCACCCGCGCGCCACAGGCCGCCGGCGTCATCCATACCGACTTCGAGAAGGGCTTCATCCGCTCCGAAACCATCGCCTATGACGACTATGTCGGCCTCAATGGCGAGGCCGGCGCCCGCGATGCCGGCAAGCTCCGTCTCGAGGGCAAGGAATATGTCGTGCAGGACGGCGATGTTCTGCATTTCCGCTTCGCGAATTGAGGCAAAATCGATGTCCGAGCTTCTCCACTTTGAGGACTTCACCGTCGGAGTGAGCTGGGATCTCGGCACCTATGACGTGAAGGCGGAGGAAGTCAAATCCTTCGCCCGTGAATTCGACCCGCAATTCTTCCATCTCGACGAGGAGAGAGCCAAATCCTCCGTCCTCGGAGGGCTTTCGGCCTCGGGTTGGCACAGCTGCGGCATGCTCATGCGCATGATGGTCGACGGCTATCTCGCGCGCACCGCCGGCATGGGCTCGCCCGGCCTCGACGAGATCAAATGGCTGAAGCCCGTTTACGCCGGCGAGACCTTGCGCGGCCGCATGACCGTGCTGGCCAAGCGCCAATCCAAGAGCCGCCCGGAAATGGGGCTCGTCACCATGCGCTGGGAAGCGCTCTCAACGCTAGGGGAGGCGAAGGTCGACATGACCGGCGTCAATCTGATCAAGGTGCGCGCGCCATGATGGGGCTTTATTACGAGGAATCGGAGATCGGCCAGAAGTGGCGGCTCGGCTCCTATCACTTTACCCGTGAGGCGGTCCTGCGCTTCGCCCGCTCTTACGATCCGCAGGTCTTTCATGTCGACGACGACGCGGCGGCGGAAAGCCATTTCGGCCGTCTGGCCGCTTCCGGCTGGCACACCGCCTCCGGCTGGATGCGCTGTTATGTCGAGGCCGACGACACTGCGCGCAAGGCACGGATCGCCCAGGGTGACGTACTGCCCGAACACGGCCCCTCGCCCGGTGTCACCAACCTCAAATGGATCAAACCGGTCTATCCGGGCGACACCGTCACCTATTGGATGGAGATCACCGCCAAGCGCGAGATGGCGTCACGGCCGCGCTGGGGCCTCGCCACCAAGCACAGCGAAGGCTTCAATCAGAACGGCGAGCTGGTTTTCGCTTTCGACGGCAAGGTGATGGTTCAACGCAAGAGCGCTGTCTGATTACACTGGAATCTTCACGACAGCTCTGAGGCCTCCGAGCGGACTGTCCTCGAGGATGATGTCGCCGCCATGCGAGCGGGCGATATCGCGGGCGATCGAGAGGCCGAGGCCCGTTCCCGGCTCGTCCTGATTGCGCGCCTCGTCGAGCCGGAAGAACGGCCGGAACACGTCCTCGCGCATATTGGCCGGAATTCCTGGCCCGTTATCATCGACGGTGATGTAGAGCCGGCTACCCTTCACCTTGGCCTTGACCGAAATTTCCTGGCCGAAGCGCGCCGCATTGGCGATCAGATTGAGCACAAGGCGACGGAAGGCATTGGGCTTGACCTTGGCGACGAGATCGGACGACACGTCGATCTTCACCTGCGAGTTCGGCCGGGCGCCACTCTTCACCGCACCGGCGATCATCTGCGCGATATCGCTGGGCTCGGCCTTCTCGCCGCCGGCGCCACGGGCGAAATTCATATAGGCCTCCAGCATCGTCTGCATTTCTTCGACGTCGCCTTTGAGCGCTTTCACCTTGGCATCGTCGCCGAGAAAAGCCAGCTCGAGCTTGAAGCGCGTGAGAATGGTGCGCAGATCGTGGCTGACCCCCGCCAGCATCGCCGTGCGCTGTTCGACATGGCGCTCGATGCGGGCCTTCATATTGAGGAAGGCTTGCGCCGCCTGCCGTACTTCGGTGGCGCCGCGGGGCGTGAACTGACTGACATCATGGCCGAGGCCGAAGCTCCGTGCCGCATGGGCGAGCTCGAGTATGGGCTTGATCTGCTTGCGCATGAAGACGATGGCGATGGCGAGCAGGACGAGCGATGAGACCAGCATCCACATCAACAGTGAATTGGTGTTGGCCGCGAAGGCCCGCTCGTCATTTGGCAGGAAGCGGAAGACGGTTCCTTTCTCGGGCTCGACGCGGATTTCGACGTAACCCGGATAGCTGGTGCTGTCGATCCAGGCCGGCAGGCCCTCATGATCGAGATAACGGCTGAGGCGCGCATCTACTATCGACAGCCAGGGGGCCGGCTTCGGCGGTGGCAGTGTTGCGTTGTTGTCGATCTCAAGCCTCAGGCGCAACCGCCTGTTCACCATCTCGGTAAATCCGGCGACCGCCGCGGGTGTCCTCTCCGTCTTGCCATAGAGCTCGATGACCAGCGAGATATCGCGCGCCAGCGAACGGGCGAGCACCCTCGTCACATTGTCCCAATGGCGATCCAGGATGATGCCTACCATGATGCTCTGCAGGAGAACGATCGGCGCCACGACGATGATGAGCGAGCGTTGATAGAGCCCGGCCGGCAGGTAGCGCTCGAGAAACCGGTTGAAGCGCCAGTAGAGCGTCGGTCGCTCTATCTTCGGGTCGGTTTCGGTGACGGCGCTCATGCATCTGTCCTGCTAATCGATGTGCAGAGTATAGCCCGCCCCGCGCACGGTTTGCAGATAAACTGGATTGGACGGGTCTTCCTCGATCTTCTGGCGCAGACGGTTGATCTGGACATCGACGGTGCGCGCATTGTCCTCCGCCCCGTCGGGCGAGAGTTCCCCGCGGGTGATCGGCTGGCCGGCATTCTGCACGAACAGCCGCAACAATTCACGCTCACGTGTCGTCAGCTTGACGAGCTCGCCATTGCGCCGGAGTTCGCCGCGCGTCAGGTTGAATTGGCAGGCGCCGAAGCGGACGTCGACCCGCTGGTCGGACGGCGGCGCGGAACGGCGCAGCAGATTCTGCACCCTGAGCAAGAGCTCGCGCGGCTCGAACGGTTTCGGCAGATAATCGTCACTGCCCGCCATCAGGCCATTGATGCGATCCTCGATCTCGGACAGCGCCGACAGCATGAGGATCGGGATGCGCTCCTTGGCGCCGCGCAGCGATTGCGCCAGCGCTGTTCCGCTTTCACCCGGCATCATCACATCGAGGATGAGGAGATCGAAGGCCAGGCCGCGCATCTTCTCGCGCGCCACTGCCGCCGTCGGCGCCACGCTGACTCGGAAACCATTCTCCGCCAGATACGACTGCAGCAGCTCGCGGATGCGCCGATCGTCGTCGATCACCAGAATATGCGGCTTCTCCTCGCTCATTCCGGCTTGACCTGTGTCTTGCGGCTGGTGAGCCATTCGCTCACTGAGCGGCGGTTCTCAGGGTTGATCAGGTGATAGAGCACCTTGCGATAGTTGGGCTCGGCCTCTTCCCCCGCCTCGCTGAGGGCGCGGATGATCCGCTCGGCCTGCGGCGCCATGAGTTTGAGGCGCAGGGCCTCGCCTTCCTGGGTGAGAAACAGAAGCCGCTGCCGCCGGTCGGTGTCGCCCGGCCGCTGAAAGACGAGATCCTTTTCGATGAGATCACGCAATACGCGGCCAAGGCTCTGCTTGGTGATGCCGAGGATGCTTAAGAGCTGCGCCACCGTCATGCCAGGGTTGCGGCCGACAAAATGCACGACGCGATGATGCGCCCGCCCGAATCCCCATTCCTCCAGTATCGCATCGGGATCACTGGTGAAATCGCGATAGGCGAAGAACAGGAGCTCGATCAGACTGACGATTTCCTCGTCGCCCACATCGCGCTCAGAAATTATGTCAGCCATATTGACGTATTTTCCGAAGTTTGTTACAAGACATCACAATCGCAAGAAACCTTGTTGCGTCATCAGGGCCGAATATTCGGACAGCCGTGATGACATATAGGCCGAACCGAGGCTGCGTGCAAAAATGCCGAGCAGCCGGATAGATGGGAGTTACCTGCCATGTCGATCGTTCCTTTTGACCAGCGTGAAGGCGTCATCTGGATGAATGGCGAATTCGTGCCGTGGAAGGACGCCAAGGTCCATGTACTCACCCATGGCCTGCATTATGGCAGCGGCGTCTTCGAGGGAGAGCGTGCTTATGGCGGTGAAGTTTTCAAGCTCACCGAGCATACCCAGCGCCTCTTCGACTCGGCCGAGATGCTCGACATGAAGATCCCCTTCACCGTCGCCGAGATCGACGCCGCCACCCGCGAAACCCTGAAGCGTCAGGGCTTCGTCGATGCCTATGTCCGCCCGATCGTGTGGCGCGGCTCGGAAATGATGGGCGTCGCCGCCCAGAATACCAAGATCAATGTCGCCATCGCCATCTGGCAGTGGCCGTCTTATTTCGACCCGACGCAGCTCGAGAAGGGCATCCGTCTCGACATCGCGGAATTCCGCCGTCCCGACCCGATGACCGCACCCTCCAAGGCCAAGGCCGTCGGCCTCTACATGATCTGCACCATCTCCAAGCATAAGGCCGAGCGCAAAGGTTATGCCGACGCGATGATGCTCGACTGGCGCGGCCAGGTCGCTGAATGCACTGGCGCCAATATCTTCTTCGTGAAGAATGGCGAGATCCATACGCCGACACCGGACTGCTTCCTCGACGGCATCACGCGGCGCACCGTCATCGGCCTCGCCCAGAAGCGTCAGCTCAAGGTGATCGAGCGCGCCATCATGCCGGAGGAGCTTGCCGGATTCGAGCAGTGCTTCATCGTCGGCACCGCCGCCGAGGTGACCCCGGTCGGCGAGATCGGCCCCTACAAGTTCAGCGTCGGCGACCTGACCCGGACGCTGCGCGCCGACTATCTCAACGAAGTGCAGCCGAAGAAGAAGGCGGCCTGAACCTCTTCATTAGCTGAAGACGAATTCACGCGCGGAAGCATCTTCCGCGCGTTTTTTATCCCCCGGTTACCGGCGGGAAGAAGGCGATCTCACGGGCGCCGATGATCGGCGCATCGAGCGGTGCATGCGCATGGTCGACGGCGGCGCGGATGATGCGCGGGTCGGCGAAGGCCGAGGCATAGGCCTCGTCGCGGCCTTTGAGGAAATCGATCAGCAGGCTGACGGTCGTGATCTCGGCCGGAAGAATGATCTCCTCTTCCCCCTTGCCGATGATCTGACGCATACGGGCGAAATAAAGGAGCTTGGTCACTTGTCGTCCATCACATGGCCGATGCCGGCGCGGAAATAGTCATACCCGGTATAGAGGGTGAGCGCCGCCGCGATCCACAGACAGAACAGGCCGAACTCACTGACATAAGGGATGATCTTGTCGCCGGCGGGCCCGGCGATGAGGAAGCCGATGGCGATCAACTGCACGGTCGTCTTCCATTTGGCGACCTTGGTGACCGGCACCGAGACGCGCAGCTCGGCCAGGAATTCGCGCAGGCCCGACACCAGCACCTCGCGGGTGAGGATGATGATGGCAGCCCAGATATGAGCGTCGTCGATGGTCCGGTCGGTGGTGAGCACCAGGAGCACCACCGCCACCAGCACCTTGTCGGCGATCGGGTCGAGCATGCGGCCGAGCGCCGATTGCTGGCCCCAGCGCCGCGCCAGATAGCCGTCGAAGAAATCGGTGATGGCGGCCGCGATGAAGAGAGCAAGCGCCGTCCAGCGCGCGACGTCGCCGCCCCAGAGAACGAGGCCGGCGACCACCGGCACCGCGATGAGCCGGCCATAGGTGAGCAAATTGGGCAGGCTCAGCGCATGGCGCTGGCTTTCCTTCTGGGCCAGTTTGGTCACCGCATCGCTCATGAAGCGTCCTCGTGGAAGTGGTCATAGATAGCCTGGGCCAGAGCGTAATTCACCCCTTCAACCTTTGCCAAATCGGCAAGGCTGGCCCGCGCCACCGCTTTGGCCGATCCAAATGCCTGTAATAAGGCTTTTTTGCGAGTCGGGCCAATGCCGGCGATCTCATCGAGTGGATTGAGCGCGATCGCCTTGGCGCGCTTGGCCCGGTGACTGCCAATCGCGAAGCGATGCGCCTCGTCCCGGAGCCTCTGGATATAGTAAAGAACGGGATCCCGCGCCTCGATCATGAAGGACGGCTTGTCCGGCACGTAGAAATGCTCCCGGCCGGCATCACGGTCGGGTCCCTTGGCGACACCGGCTATGCAGAGATCGGCAATGCCGAGATCCGCCAGCACGGTGCGCGCCGCACTGAGCTGGCCCTGCCCGCCATCGATGAGGACCAGATCCGGCCAGGCCTGCGGCTGGTCCGGGCTCGTCTCACTGGCGGGCTCACGTTCACCATGTTCCTTGAGGAGCCGCGAGAAGCGCCGCGTCAGCACCTCGCGCATCATGCCGAAGTCATCTCCCGGCGTGAGGTTCTCGGCCCGGATATTGAACTTGCGATATTGCGATTTGAGGAAGCCTTCGGCGCCGGCCACGATCATGCCGCCCACCGCCTGCGCGCCCTGGATATGGGAATTGTCATAGACCTCGATGCGCCGCGGCGGCTCGGCGAGCCCGAAGACACGCGCCACCCCGGCAAGAAGCTTCCCTTGCGAGGAGGATTCGGCGAGCTTACGGCCCATCGCCTCGCGCGCATTGGTGGCGGCGTGCTCGACCAGCGCCCGCTTTTCGCCGCGTTGGGGCACCGCGATCTCGACCTTGCGTCCGGCATGGGTGGCGAGCGCCTCTTCGAGAAGCGCCGTTTCCTCGATTTCGTGCGACAGCAGAATCAAAGGCGGGATGGGCTTGTCGTCATAGAACTGCGCCAGGAACGAGCCCAGCACCTCCGCCACCGGAAGCGATTTGTCGGCGCGCGGGAAATAGGGTCGGTTGCCCCAGTTCTGGCCGGCGCGGAAGAAGAACACCTGGATGCAGGTCTGGCCGCCCTCCTGGGCCAGACCGAAGACATCGGCCTCTTCGACCCCTTGCGGGTTGATGCCCTGCTCGGAGGTGACGAAGCTCATCGCCTGGATGCGATCGCGATAGCGCGCGGCACTTTCGAAATCGAGCCGTTCGGAGGCCTCTTCCATCAGCTTGGCGAGTTCGGCCTTTACGGTCTTGCTCTTGCCGTTGAGAAAGGCTTCCGCTTCCTTGACCAGCTCATTGTATGGATCAAGCTCGATCTCACCCGTGCAGGGAGCCGAGCAACGTTTGATCTGATGGAGGAGGCACGGACGCGTGCGGTTCTCATAGACGCTGTCGGTGCAGGAACGCAGGAGAAAGGCCTTCTGCAGGGCATTGATGGTGCGGTTGACGGCGCCTGCCGAGGCGAAGGGCCCGAAATAGCTGCCTTTGTGCGAGCGGGCGCCGCGATGTTTGACGATCTGGGCGACCTCGTGATCTTTGCGGATGAGGATATAGGGGAAGGACTTGTCGTCACGCAGCGAGACATTGAAGCGTGGCCTGAGTTTCTTGATCAGATTGGCTTCGAGAAGCAGCGCTTCCGCCTCGGTCTCCGTCGTCACGAATTCCATGGTCGCGGTCAGCGAGATCATTGCCGCGATGCGGCTGCTGTGACCGCCGAGCCGGACATAGTTCGACACGCGGTTTTTCAGGCTGCGCGCCTTCCCGACATAGAGGACATCACCCTTGACGTCGAACATCCGATAGACGCCCGGCCGGTTGGGCAGCGTCTTCAGATGGGCACGGATCACATGCGGGCCGGGGCCTTCCTTGATGCCCTCCTCACCTTCTTCCGCGATGATGTCTTCCGGTTCGTCCATGGGCCCCAATATCGTGATTCTGCGAGGTTTTCGCAAATAGCACGATGACCCGCCGGGAAATGGCAGGACGGAGCGCGTGATCAGGAAAAGTGGACGCCGGTTTTCCGTCCGATCACGCGCAAACTAAGGTGCGGACGTTGCGTCAGGCGGCAGCCTGGCCGGTCCTGACCTCATAGACATGGTCGACCAAGCCCCAGCCTTTGGCTTCCTCGGCCGTCAGGAAGAAATCACGATCGAGGGTGCGTTCGACCTCCTCCAGGCTGCGTTTGCAGTGCTTTGCATAGAGACCGATCATCCGTTTCTTCATCTTGACGATGTCCTCGGCGTGACGCTCGATGTCGGAGGCCTGGCCCTGAAAGCCGCCCGAGGGCTGGTGCAGCAGGATGCGGGCATTGGGGAGCGAAATACGCCTGCCAGGCGCCCCCGCCATCAGCAGGAACGACGCCATCGACGCGGCAAATCCCATGCACACGGTCGAGACAGGACATTTGATGTATTGCATCGTGTCATAGATTGCGAAGCCGCTCGTCACCACCCCGCCCGGCGAGTTGATATACATGGCGATTTCCTTGCCCGGCGACTCGGCCTCAAGGAACAGCAATTGCGCGCAGATGAGCGCCGACATGTTGTCGTCGATCTGGCCGTTCAGGAAAATGATGCGTTCGCGCAGCAGCCTCGAAAAAATGTCGAAAGAGCGCTCGCCGCGGCTCGACTGCTCGACGACGACGGGGACGAAATTGCTCATGCCGCCCTCATCATCAGCATGGCGCCGTTGTCATTGGCGGCCTGGAGGGCGACGGTCGCAAAGCCCGCATGGACGATACGCAAATGCGTGCCGCCCGCGTCGGTCGGCGAAAGCTCGAAGGTGACGACGGTGTCGAGACTCTGGCCGAGGCCGTCGCGCTCGTCGTCCCGGCTTTTCCACGAACAGCGCAAAAGCCGCTCGGGCTCGACTTCCAGCACGCGGCAGTCGATGTCATCGGGAACCAGCCACTGGGCGACGAGATCCGGCTCGGTCAACGCCCGCCATACTTTCTGGGGTCTTTCCTCGAGATCGCATTCGGTGACGATCACATCTTCCGTCTTGGCTTCGCTGGTCATGGATCCATTCCCTTGAGGACATCTTTCAATTTCTCGATCCGTTCGGGCCAGAAGGCCCGGTAACGCTCGACCCAGCTCAGAAGCGGCGCGATGCCCTTCGGGTCGGCGCGGTAATAGGCGAAGCGGCCTTGCCGCCGCTCGGCTACGAGCCCCGCTCCTTTGAGCGCCGCCAGATGCTGCGAGATCGCAGGCTGCGATACGGCGAAGTGGCTCTTGAGCTCGCCGACGCTCATCTCCCGCGCCGCCACCCTTTCGAGGACGGCGCGCCGCGTCGGATCCGCCAGAGCGCGGAACACTTCAGATTCGATCATGATCAACATATAAGTACACACTTATGCGAAAAGCAAGCCTCCATCACGATTGCGGGAGGCAAGCTCTTCGGCATTGCCCCGATGGCCTCAGCCCGTAAGCTCGGCGAGGACGGCCATAGGAGGAACTTATGCGCGCTAAAGTGGTCACTTCCCTCGTCTTCCTCATCGGCGCCACCGCGGCCGCCTCGGCGCATCATGGCTGGGGCAGCTATGACTCGACCAAGAAATTCACCATCGAGGCGCCGATCGAGATGATCGCCTGGCAGAACCCACATGCCCATGTGACGCTCAAATACCAGGACGCGACTTGGGAGATCACCCTGGCGCCGATCTCACGTATGCAGAACCGCGGCCTGAGCGAGGACATGCTGAAGACCGGCACCATCATCACTGCTGAAGGCTATCCTTCGACAAGACGCGAGCATGAGATGCGGGCAGAGCGCATCACCGTCGACGGCAAGATCTTTGAGATGCGCTGACTGCCGATGTGGGAGAGCTTCCTCCAGAGCCTCGAATTCTCGAACCTCGGCTTTGCCGCCCGGGGATCGGTCTGGCTCTATCCACTCGCCAATCTCTGCCATGTGGTCGGCGCCAGCCTCCTGGTGGGTGCGATCCTTGTTTTCGATATCCTGCTGCTGCGCAACCGCTTCGACCTCGCGGCCGCGATCTCGCCCGTGGCCCTCGGCGTCGCGGCGACTGGCCTCGTTTTGCTTCTGATCACCGGACCGGTCATGTTCAGCGCCGAAGCGACGGCCTTCGGGCGCAACCCGGTCTTCCTCGCGAAGATGGCTTTCATCGCCGCCGGCTTCGCCAATCTCACTTTCTATCATTGGACCAAGCGAAGAGCGGCTCTCGCGCCGGCGGTCCCCGCCAATGCCCGCTATCATGCCGCCTTCTCCGCCGGCATCTGGATCCTGGCCGTCATCGCCGGCCGCTCGATCGCCTATGTCTGAGACATTGAATCTGTTTGTGAGCTTATGCCACTAAGCAATTGAGGTGACTCGGGAAAGCCGCACTCCGTCGGCATCGAAGAAATGCAGATGCTCAGGCTCGATGGCGATCGGAATCCGCTCGCCGGGCTTGAGACTGGTCTTGCCCTGAATCTTGAGAATGAGGAGATCGCCGCCCAACGGCGACTGCACATAGAGCAGCGTCTCGCCGCCCAGCCTTTCGACCAGCGCAACGTCAGAGACGAAGGTCGCCTCGCTTTCGCTCCGCGCAATGGCGAGATGCTCGGGCCGGATTCCGAGCGTAACCTTGTCACCCGGACGCGCGCCGATCCCGGCCGCTGCGAGAAACACCTGGCCGATGGCGAGCCCCCGCTCCGTCACCGTCGCTTCGAGCAGATTGATCTTCGGAGACCCGATGAAGCCGGCGACGAATATGTTCGCCGGCTGGTCATAGAGCTCCATCGGCGAGCCGATCTGTTCGACCCGGCCGCGATTGAGCACGATGATGCGGTCGGCGAGGGTCATGGCCTCGATCTGGTCGTGGGTGACATAGACCATGCTGCGCCCCGTCACCTGATGCAGCCGGGCGATCTCGAGCCGCGTCTGGATGCGCAGGGCCGCGTCGAGATTGGAAAGCGGCTCATCGAACATGTAGACGTCCGGGTCGCGCAGCATCGCACGCCCGATGGCGACGCGCTGGCGCTGGCCACCCGAGAGCTGCGCCGGCCGGCGGTCGAGCAGACCATCGAGCTGCAGGGCTTTTGCCACGTCGGTGATCTTGGCGGTCCGCGCCGCTGCCGGCACCCCGCGGATCTTGAGGCCGAAACCCATATTCTGGGCGACCGTCATATGCGGAAACAGCGCATAGGTCTGGAACACCATCGCCACATTACGTTCGGGCGGCGGCAGCTCGTTGGCCCGGCGCCCGGCGAGGCGGATCTCGCCTCCCGACACGGTTTCGAGCCCCGCCACCATGCGCAGAAGCGTGGACTTGCCGCAGCCCGAGGGGCCGACAAAGACACAAAGCTCGCCGCTCTCGATGCTGAGCGTTACGTCATGAAGAACCGGAGTGTCGCCATAGTTCTTATAGACCCGGTCGAACTCAATCTTCGCCATCAGGCTCCCCGAGGCGCCGCGCCATGAACAGCGTGTCGTCCGGCAGGTCCGGCGAGGAAAGCGCCTCGAAGCCCAGGCCGCGATAGAAGTCCTGCGCGCCTCTGTTCTTGGGACTCACCTGCAGGTGAAGACCAGGCGAGCCAAGCTCGGTCAGCCGTTCCATCATCGTCTGCATCAGATGGCGGCCGACACCCTGCCCGCGCGCTTCGCAGAGAAGATCTATATGGGCGTGTGAGGGATAGGGTTTGAGAGCGGCGGGAACCTTCAGGAAGGGATGATGAACCGCATGGCGCACCCAGTCGCTTCCATGCCATCCGGCGGGGTCGCCGACTGGATCCTGATGGGCTTTCTTGAGGCGCGGCAGCCAATCGCGCTCGAGCCGGCCATTGAACGTCGCAGTATCCAGGACGCCCAGGAGATAACCGATAGGCCCTTCCGAGCTGTCAAGCGCGTAAGCGAGGTCCGGCTCGAGCATCACATAGGGTCCGACATAAAACTCGCCCAGGAGATCGGGATCGTCCTGAATGGCGCTCGCATCCTTGCCGGAATCCCCCGTCTTCAGACAGACGCGGTAAAGCGCGGGCAGATCCTCAGGCGTGGCATGACGCAGAAGATAGGAGTCAAGGGGCATGGCTGTAATGTCCTCTCTCATCGCGCGGGAAAAGATGCTGGAGCGCCACGGCGAAACCCTGCCGATAAGTATTGGGCAGATGGTCCTGATGCGGGAAGCGGGCGTCGGGCTGAGGTCCGGTCGCCAGCCAGTCGAGATAGTGAACGGTGGTCAGGAGCTCCTCGCGGCACTCCCAGAGATAGGGCTGGAATGTGTAGAAGAGATCACGATTGCTGATCTCGGTAAGGTCATCAAAAAGCTTCGAGACGCGCTCGAGAAAATGCCGGATACGCTTGACACCTTCGGTCTGCCCGGTCGCCTTGGGGTCGGCCAGGAGCCGGCGCGTTTCGGCGACGACCGCAGCTGATTGCGGCCCGAGACGGAATGGCTGATAGAGGAGGTCCGCCAAGAGTTCCACCTGCTCGAGCCCGAGCTGCCGATCGCTGGAAGCATAGACGAAGCGCCGCCGCCAGTCGCGGCAGGAGGCGTTGAGGGCACTCCCCTCCTCATAGCCTGGATCGGCAAGGAACCGTCCAAGTGTGTGGACCGCGGAAAAATTGGCCTCGAACTCGTTATTGGGGTTGGTGATGAAGCCCGCGATCTCCGGCACGATATCGGTCTTGCGCCCACCCAAAGGCCCCGCATAGACGCGCCTTATGTCATAATCATTGGCGTGGAAATTCTCCCAGATCACCGGCTTGCGCCGGATCACCTGGGCGAGATCACGCAGCGACTGGGCGGAGATCTCCGCGGAGACGATCTCAGGCCCGGTCCAGAATATCTCGATGCCCGGCGCCAACCTTTCGCCGATCTCCGCGAGATAGGCCGACTTCCTCACATCGCCGCCGGCCATGCGCCCGCAATATTCGGTCGGACAGAAGAACAATCGGCGATCAGAGCCCAACTCTGCCACGAAGCCCTGAACCTCGTTGACCACATGCGCCTGCGCCTCCGCGAAAGTGGAGAAGATCTTGCGATCCTCGGGTCCGAGAACGCTCGGAACGTCGTCGAAGAGCAAGGCGAAGGCCCGCATGCCGAGATCGTCAAGCTGCTGTAGCTTACGCTTCAGCGCTGTAACTTCACCCGGGTCGCAATGACGAATATCGAGACAGGGCGAGACGGCGCCCATCAGCATGACGTCTTTCGCCTTCGCCTCCTTGGCCAGATTGGCGATGCTGCGGCTTTCCCAGCAATCATAGAGCTCACGCCAGCGCGCCCTGATCTTGATATCGTCCTTGGGCGCATAGGCGAAGAGCTTCATATCCGCCGCCTTGATCCAGTCCAGCATCTCGATGCGCTGCGCCGCCGACCACGGTCTGCCGTAGAAACCTTCGATGACTCCGCTGTAGAACATTGGCACTCCCGCTATTCGGCGACCGCGGCGGTGAGGCCGCGCATGACATGGCGCTGACAGATGAAATAGAAGATCATGATCGGTATGGTGGTGATGGTCAGCGCCGCGAAGATCAGGCTGTAATCGGTGCTGTGATAGCCCGAGAAGCGCACGATGCCGGCCGGCAATGTGCGCTTGGCGTCGTCGCTGATGAAGAGCAACGCGAACAGAAGCTCGTTCCAGATATTGATGGCGTTGAGGATCGCGACGGTGATCATCGCCGGCTTCACCAGCGGCATCACCACATACCAGAAGATCTGGAAGCGATTGGCCCCCTCGAGCAATGCCGCCTCCTCCATCTCGCGCTTGAGTGAACGGAAATAGCCGCCAAGCAGATAGGTGGTGAGCGCGATCGTCCAGGCGCCATTGGTCAGGATGAGCGCCCACAGGGTATTGATGAGCCCGAGCGCGCTCAGTTGCGTAAAGAGTGCGATGGCGACAGCGGGGGGCGGCAACAGAAGCCCGACAAGGAACAACCGCGACAGGACCCGCCGCCCCGGAAAGTCGAGCCGGGTGAAGGCATAGGCCGCCATGCTGGCGAACAACACCGACATCGCCACACCGAGTCCGGTGACGATGATGGTGTTGAGGAACAGCGCGCCAAGCCCGCCTTCGGTCCAAGCCTTGGTGAAATTCTCGAAACGCCATTCCGCCGGCAGCCCGAAGGGTGAGCGGAAGATTTCGCGGTTCGACTTGAAGGCGGAATAGACCATCCAGATCGCCGGGAAGCACATGACCGTGACGATGACGCTGCCGGCCCCGAATTGCAGCCATTCGCCGGGCGTTCTGGGCCTCGCGTCAGTATTCGACGACATGGCTTCGCTCGGCATAACGGAGATAAATGAGAGAGATGAGGCAGACGACGCCGGTGAGGATCACGGTAAGCGCGATGCCATAGCCAAGCTGGTCGTTGTCGAAGGCCTGCTTCATGATCCAGGTGGCCGGCACCTCGGTCGAATTATAGGGCTGGCCGTTGGTCATGGTGAAGAACAGGTCGAAGCCGGCAAAGCCGCCGGTGACCGCGAGCAGCACCGCCACCAGGACATTCTGCTTGAGAAGCGGCAGCGTGATGTTGAAGAAGCTCCAGACCGGCCCCGCGCCTTCGAGCCTGGCCGCCTCATAAAGATGGCGGGGAATGCGGCGCAAGGCGGCGAAGAAGAGGATCATGTACAGGCCGGCGAATTTCCACCCCGACACCAGCATGACGCAGAGAAGCGCGGTCGCGGGCTGCGACAGCCAGGGCTGCGCCCAATCGGCGAGGCCGATACCTTTCAGCGACGCGTTGATGATGCCGGTGCGATAATCGAAGACGAAGGTCCACAGCACGCCCGCCGCCGACATCGACAGCACCACAGGTGAGAAGAACAACGCCCGGAGCAGCGCGAAGCCGGGCCGGTCGCTGTTGAGCAGCACCGCCATGAAGAGGCCGAAGCTCACCTCGAAGACCAGCGTGCCCAGAATGTAGAGCGTTACATGGAGATAGGAAGCGAGATGAATCTTGTCGGCGAAGGCGCGCTCGAAATTGGCGAATCCGACCCAACGCGCCTGGGAGATGCCGTCCCAGTCGGTCATCGAATAATAGACGGAGGAAGCGAGCGGCCAGAGCACGAAAGCGCCATAAAGGACAAGCGCCGGCGCGACGAAGATCAACCCCGTCGCACCGGCTCTTATCGCTCCTGTCGCACCTGCAGAATTCGAAACTCTTGGCGCGCCGTCCGTCATCGTCACTTGCGCATGGTCTTGACGCGGTCGTCGAGCCAGACAAGCGCGTCCTTGGGCGACTTTTCACCACCCGCCACATAGGCGGCGGCCTGGTAATAGGCTTCCGCCACTTCGACCGGATAGGTCGTGTCGGGCGGCGGCACCAGCGAACCGGCGCTGTTGAGGAGATCGGCCATGGCCTTGGTTTTGGGATCGAGCTTGGCCTTCTCCATGGCGCCTTTGATCGGGCTGAAACTGCCGGCTTCCGCCCATTTGACCTGGTTTTCCGGTGAGGTGAAGAAACGCAGGAAGGTGATCGCCTGTTGCGGATTCTGGCTCTTCGGGCTTACCGCAAAGCCGGTGAGCGTGCCGATGACACTATCTTTCAACGGATGTGCCGGGTCGATGAGCGGCGTGTTGAACTCGTCATAGTCGAAATCCTTCTCGGCGAGTTCGGTCGCCGAGGAGACGAGCCAGGAACCGATCGGATGCATGGCGGCGGCACCTTGAAAGAAAGTGCTCATCGCCGGGTCGGCGCCGAGGCCGGCAATGTCCTTGTTGAAGCCGCCAGCCTGGCGAATCTCTTCGATGAGGTTCAGCGCCTTCTCGAAGTCCGGCGTGTTGAAAGGCTTCTCGAGCCGGAAGGCCGCTTCATAATCGGCCGGCGGCACGACACGCGAAGCAATATGCGAAGCCCAGTTGCCGAGCGGCCAGAGTTCCTGATTGCCGATGACGAAGGGCGTCTCGCCCTTGCCGGCGAGCTTCTTGGTGAGATCGATGAGCTCAGACCAATTGGCGGGCGGCGCGACCCCCGCTTCCTTGAAGATCTGCTTATTGTACCAGATGACATTGGTCACATCGAGCGTGATGGGCACGAGATAAGGCTTGCCGTCATTGAGCACACCCATCGGCGGCGCGAATGCCGGCGCGATGAAGCTGTCCTTCCATCCTTCTTTGCCAAGCGCCTCCGAGAGATCCATGGCGAAGCCCTCGCGCGCATCCCGCTGGGTCGGAGCACCCGCCCATTGGAAATAGATCTCGGGCGGCGAGGAGCTCTTCAACTGCGTGATGAGGCCCGTATCGGAATAAAGATCGTCGTCATAGACGATCTGCTTGATCTTAATGTCGGGATGAGCCGCTTCAAAAGCGGCGACGATGGCATCAAAAGCTTCCTTCTGGGCACCGCCGGTCATCGAGTGGGTGATGCGCACTTCCGACGGCGCCGCCAACGCTGGAAAGGATGCGCTCCCCCAGGCCGCCGCGCTCAAAGCCAAGAAAGAGAAGGCCCGGCGCGTCAAAGCGGGGGTCCTGGGCAGCATCACATCCTCCATACTGGTATGTTTTTGGCATGGTATCGGAATGTTGGACAGTCGTCCAGTAGCTCACCGGTCGCGTTACAAAATATATTTCGCGAGAATATTCCCTGGACTTAAAATGTTGATTTCACTAACATATGATACTTACACTAGGTTATTTTTGGTCATTGAAGCCTGCATACCGGAATGCGATCCAAAATCATACCAGTGTTGCCAGACTCTACAGACCAGAATATGGTGCCGCCCGAATCTCAGCCTTGGAACCGATGACTGAAACACAGGAAATCCGCCGCCGCATGGATCGATTGACGGGTCCCCTGGGCGTTCGTCTGGTGATGGCCATGGCCTCTGCCATCGACGATCGTACTTTGGGACCGGGCCAGCCATTGCCGGCGGAGCGCGATTTCGCCGCGGGCCTCGGAGTCTCCCGCTCCACCCTGCGCCAAAGTCTCGAGCAACTCGCCAAGGATGGCTATGTGGCGACCCGGGCCGGCGCCGGCACTTTCATCGCCCAGCGCATTCAGAAACCGATCACCCGTCTCACCGGCTTCACCGACGACATGCTGAGCCGGGGTCTCAAGCCCTCCTCGCGCATCCTCGAATGCAGGGTCATGCCGGTGCCGCCGGAAATCTCATTCCGCACCGGCCTGCCGCTCGGTACCGACGTGATGATGCTGAGCCGTCTGCGCCAAGCCGACGACGAGGTGATGGGCTATGACCGGTCCATCTTCCCGGTCCAGGCGGTCGGCGCCGATTTCGACGGCACTGGCTCCCTTTATTCGCGCATGGACGCGCAAGGCGGCCGGCCGCGCCGCATTCTGCAAAGTCTCAAGGCCGCCGAGGCACCGGCCGACATCGCGCGTCATCTGGGCGTGAAGCCGGGCGCCGCGGTGCTCGTCATTCACCGCATCGGCTACGGCGTGCAGGGCAATGCGCTCGAAGACGCCATGAGCTGGTATCGCGGCGACCGTTACGAATATATCGCTGAAATAACAGGATGAGTTGATGACGACGCTGATCGACGAATATTGCGACAACATCACCGGCATACTGAAGAAGCTCGTCTCCACCCAGCGCAATGTCCTGGCGACGGCCCAGGACTGGATCGCCGACGCGCTGGCGCAAGGCGGCCTCATCTATGTCACCGGCAGCGGTCACTCACACATGATCGCCGAGGAGATCTTTTACCGGGCCGGCGGCGCGGCGGCGGTGCAGGCTATCCTCGACCCCGCCCTCATGCTCCATCAGGGCGCCCAGCGCTCGACCGTGCTCGAACGCCTGGAGGGGTATGCCGAGATCGTGCTCGAGGATTATCCGATCGGGCCCAAGGATGTGCTCTTCGTCGCCTCCAATTCGGGGCGCAACGCCTTTCCGATCGAGGCGGCCCTGTTCGCCCGCGACAGAGGCGCCAAGGTGATCGCCATCACGTCCGCCGATCATGCATCGCGGGTCACGTCGCGCCATCAGAGCGGCAAGATGCTCGCCGATGTCGCCGATCTCGTCATCGACAACCAGGCGCCGTACGGCGATGCCTGCCTCGCTATTCCCGATTCCGACAAACGCATGGGCTCGACATCGACCATTTCAGGTGCCTTCATCGTCAATGCGCTCATGGCCGAGGCGGTCGCCAATTTGAGCCGGCGCGGCATTTCGGTCGATGTCTATCGCAGCGCCAACTCCGCCGGCGAAGCTAAGGAGATGGGCGACATCATCGCCCGCTGGCGACCGCGAATCCGTGGCCTCTGACCACGGGGCCTTTAGTCGCGCAGCCTTTCGATCTCGACGCCGACACTGCGCGCATTGGGGATGACATCGGGCTTCTCGATGCGCACCCGCGCCGCCATCACACGCTTATCGCGCAGACAGGCCGCGGCGATGAGCTCGGCCAAAGTTTCGGCGAGGCCGACATGGCCTGCCGCAACGATCTCCTCGACCTTGCGCACCACGATTTCGTAACTCACGACATTCTTGATGTCGTCGCTCAAGGGATCATCGCCCTCCTTCACCGAGAGGTCGATATTGACGACGATCAGCTGCGGTGTGGTCTTCTCCTCGGGATAGATGCCGAGCAGCGCGTTCACTTTCAGATCCTTGACGAAGACATGACGAAGACGCGCCTGGCCGCTCGCCACGTGATGGGTGATCTTGACTTCGTTGCTCATCGCCTATTCTTTCACTTCGATGACATCACGGGTCTGCCACAGGAGATGCTGGCCGCCGTCGAGAACGATCATTTGCCCGGTCATTGCCGGGGCCGATAGTATGTATTTTACCGCAGCGGAGATTTCCTCCGGCGACGTGCCGCGCTTCAGGAGCGTCAACCGCCTTTGCCGGGCGAAGTCATCCTCGTCCATCCGCACATTGGGCAGCGCCGGCCCCGGCCCTATGGCATTGACCCTGATACGCGGGGCGAGCGCCTGCGCCAGTGTCCGCGTCACCGTCCACAGTGCCGACTTGCTCGCCGTATAGGAGAAGAATTTCGGCGTCAGCTTCCACACCCGCTGGTCGATGATGTTGATGATATTACCGGAGCTGTCAGCCGGCAGCTGTGCCGCGAAATGCTGCGACAGGAAGACCGGCGCCCTGAGATTGGTGTCGAGATGGGCGGCCCAGCTGTCGAGCGTCACCGAACCCGCCTCATCGGGCTCAAATCGAGATGCATTGTTGACGAGGCAGGTTAAAGGCCCCAGGGCGGCGACGGCTTCGGCCACCAGACGTTCCGGCACCTGCGCTTCCGCGAGATCCCCCTGGACGATGACCGCGCTTCCGCCCGTCGCTTCGATTTCGGATTTGAGCGTTCGCGCGTCATCGAGCGAGGTGTTGCAATGGATAGCGACGGCCCAGCCGGCGCGTGCGAGGTCGAGGGCGATACACCGCCCGATCCGGCGCGCCGCACCAGTGATCAAGACGGCGCCGCTGTCGCGTCGTACAGTCATGCGAATTCAGAAACCTTCAAGGCTGCTCGATGAGCGGAGAGCACTCTGTCTGGAGCAGATCGGGATAGATGTCAAAGCCGCGCATGAGGAATTTGACGCGCAAGCCATAGGAGGTGATCTTGCAGCGGCTGACCGCCACCGGCACCGAGGCGGCAACATAATCCGGGAAGAACAGGCCGCGGCCGCTCAGGATCGACCAGACTTCGTTGAAATTGCTCGCGCGGATGCGGAAATAGATGCTGTTCTGGTCGGTGCACGGCAAGGCGTGGCAGCCTTGCACCGAATGCTCGTTCTCATGCGGCAGGATTTCCTGGGAGTTGGTCAGATAGACCACCTCGTCATGCTTCACCGTGGTGAGATAGAGAACGGCGTGGAAGAGAAAGACGATCAACGGAATGAACAGGTACCAGGCAAAGCCGGCCGATACCGCGAGAAATATCCCGGCGCGTGTCTTGGAGAATTGTCGCTCCTGGAACCTGTCCTCGTAATAGACGGCCTTGTCCCAGAGCAGCCGGTAGAGATGCCAGAGCCAGGTGATGGGCTTGAACAGGAAGCGCGCCACCGGCCGCAGGATGTGCGTATAGATCCACGACACCGCCAGGACGAACTGGAACAGGAACTTGTGCAGCGCCGTCAGATTATATTGGGTCCTCCCCGTCCACGAGCGCGAATGAACCTTGTCTCGCTCCTCGGTCCGCCCCTCGACCTTCTTCTTCAGCGCCTCGACCTCGTCGCGCAGCGTGCTCATGTCTCTTTGATCTCAAAAGCCTGGCGCTTCGGATTATAGGTGAGGTCGAGCTTGCCGCGTTTATCGCTCTCCAGGATCATATTGACGATGATCGGCTCGATATTCGCCTGGATGAAACCCGGCAAACCGCGGGCGCCGATCGCCGGATCATAGTGGTCCTTGCAGAAGGCCTTGAGATCAGCCTCCGGCACCGTGACCTTGATGCCTTCCTGAGTGTAAGTGCGGTCGATGCTGTCGAATTCGCGACGCACGATCTTCTCGATCGACGGCAGATCGAGCTTGTTGAAGCAGATGATATTCTGCCGGCCGGCAAAGCGGTTGAGGAATTCCGAGCGATAGGTCTTCTCGATCTCCCGGATCGCCTCGGCATTGGCCTCCTCGACGGTAAGCTTCGGATTGAGGAAATGCGGCTGGCCGATGTTCGTCGTCATGACGATGATCGCATCGGAGAAGGAGACGGTGCGCCCGACATTGTCGGTGAGCCGGCCGTCCGACAGGATCTGCAGGAAGACGTTGAAGACGTCGGGATGCGCCTTCTCGATTTCATCGAAGAGCAGGATGCGCAAGGGATTCTTGCGCATGGCATTGGTCAGGATGCCGCCCGCCTCGAAGCCCTCATAGCCCGGCGGCGCGCCGATGAGCCGCGAGACCGCGTGTTTTTCCATATATTCGGACATGTCGAAGCGGGTGAGCGCCTTCTCGTCATCGAGGAGGCTCGCGGCCAGCGCCTTGGCGATCTCGGTCTTGCCGACACCCGAAGGGCCCAGGAACATGAAGGACGCCTGCGGCTTATCCTGGTTGCGTCGGCCCACCCGGGCGGTCTTCACGGCATTGGACAACACGCGCACGACATGGTCCTGGCCGAAGATCCGGTTCTTGAGCTCGGCCTCGAGATTGCGCAGCTTCTCCCGCTCGTCTTCGTTGAGCTTGCTCACCGAGATGCCGGAGATCTGGCTGAACTCGCGCATCACGATCTCGCGCGTGAGCTCGAGATGATCATTGAGCTGCTTAGTCAGGGAGTCGAATGCCGTACGGTTGGTCGCGATCTCGCTCTGGAATTTCTCGATGCGGCCGCGCAGGTCCCTGACCTCGTCGGATTCGATCCCGGCGCCGGTGGCGAGACGCGCGAATTTGGCAATGCGCCCGGTGATCTCGCTGACCTGACTATCGGGAGATTTCCGTGTCTCGGCTTCCGTCGCCACTTGCTTGTCGAGTTCCTCCTCGAGCTCGAGCACGGCGATCTCGCCGTCGCGCTGCCGCTTATAGAGCGACTTGATCTTCTCCTGGCTCTCGGTCCAACGCGCCAAGGACTGCGCCATGTCGGCTTCCGCCGCGGCGATCTGCTGCTGGTCCTTGGCGGCTTTCCGCGCCGCTTCCGCCTCGGCGAGTCCAGGCGCCTTGCGATGGGCGCCGAGCCTATAGGTGGCGAGCGCCCGATCGATAAGCGAGACACTGCGTTCGGGCTGCGCCCGGCTCATGCCGGCATCGCGCGAACGGTATTTGGAGGTCAACTCGATGGCGGTGCGGATGGCGCTCTCGGCGATGCGGATGCGGTGGAACTCGTTCAGGTGTTCGGCCCGCTCCGAGACGATCTGGAACAGCGCATCCCCTTCCGGTTCCGCCAGATCGACCATGGTGAAGAGCTCTCTCAGATCCGAGTGGCTCTTCAAAATGATGTCGAGATCCTCGTCACGCGCTTCGAGTATGACTTGCGTCCGTTTCGATTTGATCGCGAGGCAGAGCGCATTGATGAAATGCAGCGTGCCGATATTGCGCGCCGCCTCGATGAAGTCCCGCGTGTCCTCGATGATCAGCACCGAGTCGGGCGTGCGGTCGAGCGCTGCCATGATGCGTTGAAAGGAATCACGGATAACGACGGGATCGCCCGAAGAGAACAGCGCATCGGTGTCGAGCCAGAAGAAGCGCTTGTTGACGATGTCGAAAGGCGCATCCGGATCACGCTTGCTGGCTTGCAGCCCCATGCACAAGGCCGTGCAGCCGACACCGCCCGGCCCCACCAGCAGCACGGAGTTCGCCATGTTGCGGACCAGGATCGACGATAGCTTCCTGAGTTCGCTGTCGCGTCCGACCAGGCGGAATTTCGGCGCCTTGGCCAGATAGTCTTCTCCGCGGGTGAGAAAACTCATCGCCATTCCCTGCTCCTACGAACTTTTAGTGCCTGCCCAGCTTGAACGGCGACGGCGTCTCATCGGTCGCCTGTGGCTCCGCCGCCCTCGCCTGTGGTCGCGCGACATCGGCATGGACGCCGATCGCGTCATGTACATCACCCTGCACATCCTCGGCGAGCTTCTTGAGCTCGTCGAGCTTGGCGCGCATGTCGGTGAGGCCCTCGCGCGTGATATTCGTGGCAGCGCGCACCACCTCGCCATAGGCGCCGAGATCGTCGATCGCCTTGGAGAGGTCGCTGTTCTGCTCCTCGATGCCCATGGCGATGCGGATGCTTTCCTTCTGCGCCACCTTGTTGGTGTTCTCCGCCATCTGCTGCAGCGTATCCTTGGCCATAGCCGAAGCCTCGCCCAAAGCCGCCGAGGAAACCGCCTGGAGCACGACGCTCAACCGGTCGGCGACACCTGAGATGCCCTGGCTGTGCATGGCGCGCGCTTTGATCGCCTGCTGATCCACGGCATCCTTCATCGTCTTGATGCGAATGGCCCCCGAGGTCAGGTCGGCATAGGTCGCCATCGTGTCGGCGGCGGAGGCATCGAGCATGGTGATATGCTGCTCGACCGACATCTTCTTCTGCTCGCGCGCCATCTGCGCGATCATGTCTTCACTGCCCGGCGCCGGTGGCTGCAGCGCCTCACGGGTCTTCAAGTTTGCTTCCGCCGCTTCCTTGATGCCTTCATTCATGATGGCATAGACCGTCCCCATCATATTGTTGGCGTCGAATAGATTCTCGACCTGGTCGTTCATCTTGGTGAGATGCCCGCGCACCGAGCCGACGCGCGTCTTGGCCGTGTTCACGAAGTTGACCGCCGCGTCGACCAGGTCTTTCTGGCGCTGCTTGTGGTCGTCGGCGCTGATGTCGAGAAGCTCGCGCAGCTTCTTCTTCTGTTCGACATATTCACCGAGCTCGCTCTCGGTCGGAGTCTGCTGGTCGAGCCGATGCAGCTCATCCGAGAGCTTGTCGAGCGAATCGACGACCGATCTCAGTTCTTCGTTCTTGCGCGCGATCGCGATACGGGCCTCTTCCTTGACGCCGCCGAGGCCGAAGAAGCTGCGCTCCTCGCCGAGAGCCGCAATGTCGGAATGAATACCCTCGACCGAGGATTTGAGCTGCTTGAACTCCTGCTGCTTGGTATCCTTAAGACGCAGAAGCTCTTCCTCGCGCTTCCGGTCGCGCAGGATCTCCTGGAAGGCGTCAAGCGTCAGACCGTTGGTGCGTAGCGTATAGACCGCATCGATGATGTCGGTCAGCGGCTGCATCCTCTCGTCGAACTGGATCAGCGACGTGTTGAGATCGTCATAGACCTGCTTCAGCTCGGAGAACGTGCCGGTATCGGTGAGCCGGATGATCTCCTGCGCCATCTCCTCGCGCTGACTCTGGAGATATTCCTTGAACAGCTCGAATTCCTTGATGCGCTCGCGATTCTGTTCTTTCGTGCCCTCGAAGGTGAGGAGCTTGGCGACTTCCTCGCGCTTGGCCTCGGGCTTGGTGTTCTCGGCGAACATCACCTTGAAGAAGCTGTTGGCCGAGATATTCGCGAAGCGCGGATCACCGCTGACCTCGGTCTTGGTCGCCTTGCTTACATTCTCGCGCGCCCGCACCGCGGTGGTCAGAATATCGGAGACGTCGGGCTTCTGCTGAAGTTTCGGCTTGGCGGCGTCGGCCATCTAAGGTTCCCTCCCTGACAGGATGTCGCAGGGGCACATATAGGGGGGAAGACCCAGCCCGTCCAGCACTGCGCACACAGAAATTTGTGTGGCGCCGACCCTTGCACGGATCGGCGCCACATCACAAATAATGTTGTTTACGCGCGATCCGGCACTGGCCTCATTTCGGTGTCAAAATCACATAGTGCTTGCGCACTTTCTCGACCGTTTCCCAAGTTCCCTTGAAGCCCGGCGGAATGATGAAGCCGTCGCCCGCCTTGAGCGTCCACTTCTTGCCCTTGTCGTTGGTCAGGATCGCCTTGCCCTCGATGAAGTGGCAGAACTCCCATTCCTTGTAGGCGACCTTCACCTTGCCCGGCGTCGATTCCCAGATGCCTGAATAGAGCCGGCCCTTCTCGCCCTTATAGTGGTTCCAGGTCTTGGTCTTGTACGGCCCCTTGATGAGCGTCGGGCCGCTGCCTTGTCCCTTCTCGACCTTCGGCGCTTTCGCGCCCGTGGTTTTCATGACGATGATGTCAGCCATTCTGATCTCCTCTTGTCTGGCTTGATAGTCGAACGTTCTGTTGATTTGAAACGGATGGGGTGCCGCTGTCAGCCTCTGATCTCCAGCTTTTGCAGGAGGGTATCTTTGCTTTCAGTAAAGTCCGAGGCGATCCACCAGTCCTCGAGGCGCGCCAGCTCGTGGCCGAGATCCGGTCCAGACTTGAAGCCGCGCGCCAGCAGATCTTGTCCCGAGAGCGGAAAACGCGGGATGGCCCATTCGTCGGCAAAGGCCAGAAGCGCTCCCCAGGCCTTGGCGCCAAGGCGCTCCGTCGATCGCGCCCAGCCAAGCCTGACCATGTCGCGCCACAAGGGCGCGCCGAACCGATAAAGCACCGCACGGCGTTCCTTGGCGCGCAAAGACGGATGCGGCGAAGTATGGTCCATGATCGTTTCGAGGCGTTTCATTTCCGCGTTGGTGAGGCGCAATCGCTCGCGCAACACGAGCGGCGTTTTGGCGATGAGGATGAGCCGCAGGAGAGGGTCGGGAGCGAAGCCCTGCGCACCATCGATCTTGGCCATACGGATAAACGCGCTCTGTTCCGTGGCAGGCGCGAACAGCACCTTCAGCACATTGCGGGCCGCCATCAACTTGATCGTGTCGCTGGCCCGCTTCGCTTCGAGCAGCTTGAATATTTCCTGGCGGATGCGCTCGCTTGAGAGTTCCTTAAGCTTGCTCTTGTATCTGATGCAGGCCGCGAGCCCCTTGGCATCGGGCGCGCCGGCGCCGTAACGCGCATGAAATCGGAAGAAGCGCAGGATACGGAGATAATCCTCCTTGATGCGCGCCGCCGGCTCGCCGACGAATCTTACCCTTTTTCTCAGAATATCCGGATAACCCTTTGTAGGGTCATATATTTTTCCGTCCCCGGAACAATAAAGCGCATTCATCGTGAAATCGCGCCGGCGCGCATCCGCTTCCCAATCGTCCGTGAAGGCGACACGCGCTTTGCGGCCATAAGTCTCGACATCGACGCGCAAGCTCGTCACCTCGAAAGGCTTGCCGCCGGTGACCAGCGTGATCGTGCCATGCGCGATGCCGGTCGGATGCACGCCAAGACGCGCCTTCTCGCCTGCCGCGATGATGCGCTCGGGCGTCAGCGTCGTCGCGATATCGATATCGTTCACCGGCTCACCGAGCAGCGTGTTGCGCACCGCGCCTCCCGCGACACGCGCTTCGCCGCCCGCCGCCGCGAGTGCAGCGAAGACACGGCGCAAGGCCGGATCCTTGAGCCAGGGCTCGGAGCTGAGGGAAGGCAATGTCGTCATGGCGCGCGATAGAGACGGTCGTAGAGATTCATGATCATGCCGGCTGTGGCGCCCCAGATATACCTTTCGCCATAGGGCATGGCATAAAAATATCTTTGCTTGCCCTGCCACTCACGGCTGTGCCGCGCATGGTTCTCCTGGCTCATGAGAAATCTGAGCGGCACTTCGAAGACAGCGGCGACCTCGCCCTCATGCGGCGCCAGCACGAAACCCGGTTTGACCAACGCCACGACCGGCACGACATGGAAGGAGGTGCGGGTCAGATAGGCGTCGAGAAAACCGATGGGCTCGATATAGCTCTGATCGAGCCCCGTCTCCTCGCGCGTCTCGCGCAAGGCGGCGCCGAGCGCATCCTCGCGCGGCTCGATCTTGCCGCCCGGAAAGGCAACCTGACCGGCATGGCTGGCCAGATGATCGGTGCGCTGGGTGAGGAGCACGGTGAGCTCCGGCTCATGCAGCACGACCGGAACCAGCACGGCTGCGGCGCGCCGGGCTTTCAGCGGATCGATGGCCTTGAGATCGGGATTGAGATCGTCGTCGCTGCGCGCCACCGCCTCCGACGCTTCTTTCAGAAGCCGAGTCGCGGCACGCGCGCGAATTTCTGCCTCGTCGAACCTGAACCCGTCCATCAGGCGACCGCGCCAATTTCGGCGGCGCGTTGCATCGGCCAAAATTGGCCGCCCGACCATACGCCGAACCAGTCGCCGTCGACCGTGCCGAGCGCCACCAGATCATAGAACAGCGCCCGGGAGACGAGCGCCTCTAGGCGTCCCCGCACCAGCACATAGGGCTTGAGGCCTTCGGTCCCCACCTCGACCGCCACCCGCATCGGATGCGTAGCGTCAATTGTGACAATGTCGTCCGTATTGGTCTCGAAAGTGATCGACTGGTCGCGCCCTTTGCCCTCGACGCTCATCCGGATGGCGACGAAGGGCGCGTCGTCGACCCGGATGCCGCATTTTTCGACCGGCGTGACGAGATAGTACTTCCCGTCCTCATCATGCCTGAGAACCGAAGCAAACAGCTTCATCAAGGGTTTGCGGCCGATCGGCGAGTTCAGATAGTACCACAGGCCGTCCTGCGCGATGCGCATGTCGATGTCGCCGCAGAACGGCGGATTCCACAAATGGACCGGCGGCATCCCCTTCTTGCCCGAGGCGCGCTCGGCCTCTTTCAGGCCGGCCAGGGGGTTGCCCGCGTCGCGCTCCGGCTTGGTCATGATAAGGCCATGCTTGTTCACAAGGATTTCATTAACGGATTCGGCATTTGGCGCACCAGATTTGGTTTCGCAACCGACCAGGCCCAAACTATAGTGAGCCCCATGGCAAGCATCAACGAAGCAGAAAAGCATATTGTTTCCGAACTCGACCAGATGGCCGGCCGCCTGGAGAAGGTGCGTGAGGCCATCGGCAAGGTGATTTTCGGCCAGGCTGAGGTCATAGACCTGTCGCTCACCGCCATCCTGGCCGGTGGCCACGGCCTGCTGGTCGGTGCCCCCGGCCTCGCCAAGACCAAGCTTGCGACCACCCTCGGCCGGGTGCTGGGCCTTGAGGAAAAGCGCATCCAGTTCACTCCCGACCTGATGCCGGCCGACATATTGGGGTCGGAAGTGCTCGATGAGAGCGAGCATGGCCGCCGTCAATTCCGTTTCGTGCCGGGCCCCGTCTTCTGCCAGCTTCTGATGGCCGACGAGATCAACCGCGCCAGCCCGCGCACCCAGTCGGCGCTGCTGCAGGCGATGCAGGAGCACCACATCACCATCGCCGGCATGCGCCACGACCTGCCGCGCCCCTTCCATGTGCTCGCCACCCAGAACCCGATCGAGCAGGAAGGCACGTATCCCTTGCCCGAAGCCCAGCTCGACCGCTTCCTCGTCGAGATCGACGTGCCCTATCCGGCGCTTGACGCCGAGCGGCGCATGCTTTTCGCCACCACCGGCACTGAAGAGGACGAAGCTCAGACCGTGCTGACCTCCGGCGAGTTGATGAAAATCCAGCATCTCGTGCGCCTGATGCCGGTCGGTGAGCAGGTCGCCGACGCCATCCTGTCGATCGTGCGCGCCGCCCGCCCGGGACCCGACGCCGATGAATTCGTCAACAAGACCATCGGCTGGGGCCCGTCGCCGCGCGCCAGCCAGGCCTTGATGCTGGGCGCCCGCGCGCGCGCTTTGCTCGGTGGCCGGCTGTCGCCCTCCATCGACGATGTTCTCGCTCTCGTCGGCCCTGTCTTCCGCCATCGCATGGCGCTCACCTTCACGGCACGCGCCGACGGCGAGACGATCGACAGCGTGATCACGCGTCTGAAGACGCGGCTGAGCTGATTCCAGAAATGCAGGACCGGGCAGCCCTCGCCCTCAACGATCGCGCCGAAAACCTGTCCGGCGCGCTGCCGGCGCTTCTCGTCGAGGCGCAACGCATCGCCGCGACCGTGATCATCGGCGTGCACGGCCGCAAGCGCGCCGGCCCGGGCGAGACCTTCTGGCAATACCGCCCCTATTCCTTCGGCGACACGGTGCAGCAGATCGACTGGCACCGCTCGGCCCGCTCCGACCGCGTCTTCATCCGCGAGAACGAATGGGAAGCCGCCAATACATTGTGGCTGTGGGTGTCGCCCTCGGTCACCATGAACTTCCAGTCGCATCTCGCCAATGTGGCCAAGGCGGATCGCGCCAAGCTTCTCGCCCTTGCCATAGCGAGCCTCGCGGTCCGCGCCAATGAGCGCGTGTCCCTGCTCGATTCAGGTATGCTGCCGGCCCATTCGCGCCCGGCCTTGCTGCGGCTGGCGCAGATGCTGATCGCGCAGCCCCCGGCGCAAGCCTTGCCGCGTCCGGTCCGTTTGCCGAAATTCTCCACCGTGCTGATGATCGGCGACTTCCTCGAGCGTCCGCAGGAGATCGCTCGCTCGCTGAGCTCGATCGCAGCACACGGTGTGGCGGGCCATGTCGTGCAGATATCCGATCCGGCGGAGGAGACGCTGCCCTATTCAGGCCGCGTGCAGTTCGAGGAAATGGCCGGGCCGCTCCAATATGTCGCCGGCAAGACCGAAAGCCTGCGCGAGGCCTATCAGGCTAAATTTCAGGAGCAGCGTGCGCAGGTGCGTGACATCGCGCGGCGCATCGGCTGGAGCTTCGCGGTGCATCGCACCGACGAGGCGCCACTCAAGATACTGCACGCCTTGCATGGCCTGATCGGCGGCGAGAAGAGCCGTGCCAATGGCGCGAGGACCTTCTGATGTTGCAGGGCCTCACTTTCCTCACCCCCTGGGCGCTCGCCGGCCTCGCGGCACTTCCGGTCATCTGGTGGCTCCTGCGCTTCACGCCGCCGCGGCCGCAACATGTGCGCTTTCCGCCGCTGCGCCTGCTGCTCGACCTGATCCCGCGCGAGGAGCAGCCGGACAAGACGCCCTGGTGGCTGCTGCTGTTGCGTCTCGCCTTGGTGGCGCTGCTGATCCTCGCGGTGGCGCATCCGCTGCTGTCGCCCAATGACGCCACGCGGTTTGCCGGCAATCCGGTGCTGATCGTCGTCGATGACAGCTGGGCGGCCGCCAGGGACTGGGACGCGCGCCTCGCCGTCCTGCAGGATGTCGCCGCATCCGCCGAGCAGGCGGGCGTGCCGGTGGCGGTCGCCGGCACGGCACCGGTGGCGCGCCCATCCGATCTCCAGCCGCAAGCGGCCCGCGAAGCCATGAGCCGGCTCTCCGCGCTTACCCCCCGGGCCTTGCAACCAGACCGCTTGGCATTGCTCAATCGCCTGCGGCAGGCCTATCGCGAGACATCGGGGCTCAGCATCGTCTGGCTGTCGGACGGCCTCGACCACGGCACGGCGCGGGAGTTCGCGCAAGGATTGCTCGGCCTCAATGGCGGCAGTGCCACGCTCGATGTGGTCGCCGCCCCCGCAACCGGCCTGCCGCTTGCACTCGCCACTCCCGATATCGAAAGCGGTCGCCTGAAGGTGACGGCGTTGCGCGCGCCTCCGTCACCGCAGGACAAGGTCGTCGCCAAGGCGCTGGCGGGCAACGGCCGCAACCTTGCCGAGACGACGCTCACCTTCGGCCAAGGCGCCCGGCGCGCCGAAGGCTTCATCGACCTGCCACTCGAATTGCGCAACGAAGTCGAGCGCGTCGAGCTCGCGGATGAACGCAGTGCCGGCGCCGTCTATCTTCTCGACGACCGCTGGCGCCGCAAGACGGTCGCTCTGATGGCCGGCAGTTCCTTCGAGTCGGCCCAGCCTCTGCTTTCGCCGCTTTATTATGTTTCGCGCGCGCTCGAGCCTTACACCGAGATCTTCGAGCCCAAGGAGGCGAACGACCTGAAGAACCAGCTCGATGCCGGGCTTTCGGTTTTGGCGCTCGCCGATATCGGCGTGCTGCCGCAGGAGGAACAGGACCAGATCTCCGGCTGGATCGAGCGCGGCGGTCTTCTCCTGCGTTTTGCCGGCCCCCGTATGGCCGCCGCTCAGGATTCGCTCATCCCGGTCACCTTGCGCGAAGGCGGCCGTGCTCTGGGCTCGGCTCTTTCCTGGGAAACACCGCAAGTCCTGCAGCCCTTCGCCGAAACGAGCCCCTTTTCGGGCCTCACTCTCGACAGTTCCGTCGTCGTCAACCGGCAGGTGCTCGCCGAGCCCGCCGCCGATCTGACACCCAAGGTCTGGGCCAGCCTCGCCGACGGCACGCCGCTCGTCACCGCCGAGCGCCGCGGAAAAGGCATGATCGTGCTGTTCCATGTCACCGCCAACGCTGATTGGTCGAATCTACCTTTGTCTGGCATGTTCGTGGAAATGTTACGGCGCATTCTCGATCTCGCTCCCGGGGCCGGCAGCGGCGCCGGCACGGCGTCCGGCGAAGCGGCCAGCCAGGCCGCTTTCACGCCGCGCCGCGCGCTGACCGGCACAGGCGATTTCGCCGATCCCTCACCCGATGCCGAGCCGATCGCCGCCGCCGATATCGACTCCGCCAAGCCTTCGCCGCAGCACCCGGCCGGCTTCTACAACCGTGGCAGCCTCGAGCGCGCCATCAACCTCTCGATGACCGAGGCTGACCTTGCGCCTATGCCGACCCTGCCCGCCGGCACCAACCTGCGCGGGCTCGAACGCGCGCCGGCGATTCCGCTCGCTCCCTATCTCTTCGGCATGGCCGCCCTCCTCTTCCTCCTCGACTGCATCGCCGCTTTGTGGCTGGCCGGCAGCTGGCAGCGGTTGAAAGCCCGGCGCGCCGGCACGGCAGCGGTGATCGCCTTAGGCTTTCTGGCGTTTCCCCTGCTCCAGCCGGCCCCCTCGCGCGCCCAGGACACCACCGCCGACCAGTTCGCGCTCGACAGCACGCTTCAAACGAAGCTCGCTTATGTCGAGACGGGCGACGCCCAGGTCGACGAGATCAGCCGGCAGGGCCTCGCCGGCCTCGGCAATGTCCTGGTCGAACGCACCTCGGTCGAGCCCGGCGAGCCCGTCGCCATCAATCTCGACCGCGACGAGATCGTTTTCTTCCCGCTGCTCTATTGGCCCATTCTGCCCGATGCCCAGGCGCCTTCGCCGGCAGCACTCGCCAAGCTCAACACCTATATCAAGAATGGCGGCACGATCTTTTTCGATACGCGCGAGGACGGCACCGATCTCGGCTCACTGTCGGGCGACGTCTCAGGCGCCACTTTGGCGCTGCGCCGCGTCGTCGAGAAACTCGACATCCCGCCGATCGAGCCGGTGCCGCCGGATCACGTCCTTACCAAGGCCTTCTATTTGCTGCAGTCCTTCCCCGGCCGCTACGAGCGCGGCCAGCTCTGGGTCGAGACCGGTGAAGGTGGCGCCGCGAATACCGGCAATGCCGATGGCGTGACCTCGATCATCATCGGCGCCAACGACTATGCCGCCGCCTGGGCGCAGGACAGTCGCGGCCAGCCGCTTTATGCGACCGCGCCCGGCGGCGAACGCCAGCGCGAGCTCGCCTACCGCACCGGCGTCAACATCGTGATGTATGCGCTGACCGGCAATTACAAGGCGGATCAGGTCCACATCCCCGCTTTGCTCGAAAGATTGGGGCAATAACATGGGCTGGGATTTCACCATAGCGCCGCTGCTGTCCTGGCCGATCCTCGCCGCGTTGGCTGCCGCCGGGGTCGTCTTCATCGTCATATCAGCCTTCACGCGCGGGCGCGGCTGGATCCTGCGCGCGGCAGCGCTGGCTCTTCTCATCGCGGCTCTCGTCAATCCGAGCCTGCGCAATGAAGAGCGCGAAAATCTATCCGACATCGCCATCGCTGTTGTCGACCAGAGCCGTAGCCAGACCTTCGGTGACCGCACCGCCCGCGCCGAGCGCGCATTGGCCGATCTCAAGCAGGCGGTGGCGCGCCTCGGCAACACCGAACTGCGCGTCGTCACCGTGACCTCGAACTCCTCCGCGGAGAATGACGGCACACGCCTCTTCACGGCCCTGAACGAAGCCTTGTCGGAAGTACCTCCCGAGCGTTTCGCCGGTGCCGTCTTCATCACCGACGGTGAAGTCCATGATGTTCCGGCGGAGCCCGGAAAACTCGGACTCAACGCACCGATCCACGGACTCATCACCGGCAGCCGCAAGGAGATCGACCGGCGCATCGTCATCGAGCAGTCGCCGCGTTTCGGCATCGTCGGCAAGGAACAGACGATCCGCTTCCGCGTCGAGCAGAACGGCGCGGCGCCAGGCCCGATCGGCGTCACCATCCACACCAACAATGGCGAGGAACACACGATCGAGGTCGAGCCCGGCCAGAGCGTCTCGCTGCCGGTTATCGTCGACCATGGCGGTCAGAACATCACCGAGATCATCGCCGACGCCCTGCCGGGCGAGCTCACCGAACAGAACAACCGCGCGATCTCGATCATCGAAGGCATTCGCGATCGCCTGCGCGTGCTCCTGGTTTCGGGCGAGCCGCATCCGGGCGAGCGTACCTGGCGCAACCTCCTCAAGGCGGACGCTTCCGTCGATCTCGTCCATTTCACCATTCTGCGCCCGCCCGAGAAGCAGGACGGCACGCCGATCAAGGAATTGTCGCTGATCGCCTTCCCCACCCGCGAATTGTTCGTGGAGAAGCTCGACGAATTCGATCTCATCATCTTCGACCGTTATCAGCGGCGCGGCATTCTGCCGATGATGTATCTCGCCAATATCGCTGACTATGTGAAGCGCGGCGGCGCCGTGCTCATTGCCGCCGGCCCGGATTTCGCCGCCGAAGATGGACTCTACAACACGCCATTGAACGCGGTGTTGCAGGTCGTGCCGTCCGGCCAGGTCTTGCAAGGCGGGTTCAAGCCGCGGGTCACCGATCGCGGCCAGCGCCATCCGGTCACGCGTGATCTTCCCGGCGCGCAAGGTACGACGCCCAATTGGGGCCGCTGGTTCAGGCTGGTGGACGCCGAGGCGCAATCGGGCGAGGTCGTCATGTCGGGCCTCGACAACAAGCCGCTCCTCGTCCTGTCGCGTGAGGAGCAGGGCCGTCTTGCGCTGCTGCTTTCCGATCACGGCTGGCTGTGGGCGCGTGGTTATGAAGGCGGCGGTCCGCAGACCGAGCTGCTGCGCCGTCTCGCCCATTGGCTGATGAAGGAGCCTGACCTCGAAGAGGAATATCTGAGCGGCAAGCAGGACAACGACAATATCGTGATCGAGCGCCGCACCATGGCCGACACGACGGCCCCGGTGACGGTGACATTGCCCTCAGGCGCCACCAAGCAGGTCGAGCTCAAGCAGGTGACGCCGGGCGTCTGGCGCGCCGACCTGGCGGTGACCGAGCCCGGCATCCATCGTCTCGCCGACGGCAAGCTCACCGCCGCCGTGGCGATCGGCAGCGCCGATCCCAAGGAGACGGCCGATCCGGTCGCCACCGAGGACAAGCTTGCGCCCGTGGCCAAGGCAACCGGCGGCGGCCTCTATTGGCTCGAGGACTATTCAGGCCTGCCGCGCCTCGTCAAAGCCGATGCCGGCCGCCAGATGGCGGGCTCGGGCTGGCTCGCTTTCAAGGCAAACGACGCGCATCGCGTGCGCGCCGTGCACGAGTTGCCACTCTTCTCAACCCTGGGCAGCCTGGGGCTGCTGCTGATGGCTTTTGCCGCCATGTGGTATCGCGAAGGACGCTGACAGTTCCACGAAGCGGAACGGCGGCAAGACGAGGCCGTGCGCCTCGGCGAGCGCTCCCTCCACGAGCTCGAGATAGAGCAACCGGTCCGGATCGACGGGGCCGGGCATTTCGAGCAGATCGCAAGGCACCCGCTTGAAGCCGACCCGCGCATAATAAGGTTCATCGCCGACCAGGATCACCAGCCGGTGGCCAAGCGCCTTGGCCGTGTCGAGACCGGCCTTCATCAAGGCGCGCCCGATGCCGATATTCTGCCGCTCGGGGTGGACGGCGAGCGGACCGAGAAGCAGGGCATCGGTGCCCGCATGGCCGATCTTGAGCGGCCAGAAGCTGATCGCGCCGGTGAGTCCGAAGCCCGCTTCGCGAGTCACCAGCGAAAGCCCCGCCACGGCGGTATTGCCTTCACGCAACCGATAAGAGGTCTTGGCCCAGCGGCTCAGGCCGAAAGTCAGGTCGAGGAGGTTTTCGGTGGCGGCATGATCGGCGGCGAGCGCCGCTTCGACGGTGATGGTGGACATGATGAGTTCCGAAGATCTGAGACTGCATAGGCCCCAGCAAACGGAATTGCCGCCGGCTGGAGCGATTCAAACGCGCTGAGGCGCCGATCGGTCTCGTCGTCGCAAATGGCCGAGGGTATGCAGCATCCGCTTCATGGCCGCGCCCATAACACAGGGCTGGCCTGCCGTAAACAGATAACTCGGCAGCTCCAGCCTACCAGTTGGCCAGCGGCGTCCGACCCTCCAGGACCTCCGCGATGCGCCGGCGGGTGCCGCCGGTCGTGCCCTCCGGCAAATCCGTTACCGGGAAGAAGCCGGCCTCTCTGATCTCCAAGGTCGGCGTCCAGTCCGTGCGCGTGAATCTACGCAGGACGAAGCAGGCGACATGGTCACCGCGAAACTTCGCCTCATTGGAGAAAAGCCCATGCAGGACCGGCCTCTCGTCGGGCACGATACCGCCCTCTTCGGCGAGCTCGCGCTCGACCGCGTCATACACCGTCTGACCGCGCTCGACGCCGCCGCCGGGCAGGAGCCAGCCGGGCGCATAACCATGCCGCACCAGAAAGACACGATTCTCATCATCGAGGACGACGATACGTACCCCTAGCGTCATGCCCCTACGGAGCCTGAACCAGGGCTGCAGTATACGGATGAGGATTCGGCTGAGCATGGGCTATCCTTGAGTCGGGCGGGCAATCACAGTAAAGCCAACCGCATAATGAAACAGGTATTCCGCATCTTTTTTACCGCCGAGGGCACCAGGCCCTGGGCCGTGTTGTTTTGTCTGCTGCTCGCCGGCTTTGCCGAGGTGATCAGCCTTTCCGCCCTGTTGCCGACCATCCAGGCGATTGCCAGCGAGGGCACCAATACAGCCGCTTCGCCGGCCGTCGTACTTATCCACGACTTCCTGTCGAATTTCGGGGTCGCGCCGACTTTGCCCAATCTGGTCATCGTCGTCGTGGTCTTTTTTGCATTGAAGACGCTGCTCTCCTTCGTCGCCCTGTCCTATGCCGGCATCGCCATCGCGCATGTGTCCACAGCACTCCGCCGTCAACTGATCTCGGCATTGTTCAATGCGCGCTGGAGCTACTATACGCAACTCCATGCTGGGCGCGTCGCCAATACGATCAGCGGTGACGCGGCTTTCGCCGCCGCTGCTTACTTCGTCGCCGCGCAGGTGGTTGCCTACTCCATCCAGGGTGTGGTCTACGGCATAGTCGCCTTCCTGGTCGATTGGCGGCTGGCGCTCCTCGGCATCGGCGTCGGCGTGGTCATTGCCGCGGCCCTCAACTGGCTGGTCGATGTGGCCAAGCGCGCCGGCTACAAGCGCGCCGACCGCACCTCCGATCTCACCAAGTTCATCACCGACTTGATCAACAACATCAAGCCGCTGAAGACGATGAACCGCTATGACAAGCTGGTCGCCCAGATGACCGGCATCCTCAAGCGGCTGCGCAAGGCGCTCGCCACCCGCGAAGTGGCGCGCCAGGGACTGGCCCAGGGCAGCGAGTTGCTCATCATCATCGCGCTTGGCGTCGGCGTGTATCTCGCCGTGACCATCGCTAAAGTGTCGCTCGCCGAGCTCGTGGTCCTGGGCATCGTCTTCTTTCAGGTGCTCTCCATCATCAACCGGCTGCAGAAATTCCTGCAGCAGGCGGCCGAAAACGAAAGCGCCTACATACGCACCGAGGAACTCATCGCCAGCGCGGTGGCGGCGCGCGAGACTCACACCGGAACGCTGCCGCCGATACTGACCAAGGAATGCCGGTTCGAGGATGTCACTTTCGCCCATGACGAAACTCCGGTCGTCAGGGATGCCAATCTCTCGATCAAGGTCGGCTCGATCACCGTGCTGCAAGGTGGCTCAGGCGCCGGCAAGACGACGCTGATAGATCTGCTCATCGGCCTGCACATGCCGGATTCCGGCAAGATCATGCTGGACGGCGTCTCGCTGGCCGACATCGACATCAAGCAATGGCGGCGCTCGATCGGTTACGTGCCCCAGGAGCTCAGCCTGCTGCACACGACCATTCGCGACAATCTCACCCTCGGTGACACGGATATCGACGATGACGCCATCCAGTTGGCGCTCGATCAGGCCGGCGCGCGCGAATTCATCATGGAAATGCCGAAGGGCCTCGACACCGAAGTCGGCTCCATGGGCGCCAAATTGTCGGGTGGCCAGCGTCAGCGCATCGCGCTGGCAAGGGCGCTGGTGACCAAGCCCAAGCTCCTCATCCTGGACGAGGTGACGAGCGCCCTCGACCCCGACACCGAGCAATCCATCTGCGAGAATATCGCGGCCTTGCGCGGCCAGTACACGACGGTCGCCATCACCCATCGTCCGGCCTGGACCGAAGTCGCCACTCATCTCTACAGGGTGGAGAAGGGAAGCGTCATCAAGGCCCACCTCCCCCGCAAAACGAAGGTCCCGACCGCATGAGCCTGAGGATCACCGAAGTCCTGACGGCGGCGGACAAGACGGCTTTTCTACGTGTCCCTCATCTCGTCTTCGCCGATGATCCCAATTGGATAGCCCCGCTCGACCTGGAGCGCCGCGAGCACCTCGACCCCAAGAAGAACCCCTATTTCCAGCATGCCGACGTCCAGCTCTTCCTCGCTTATGACGGCGACCGGCCGGTCGGCCGGATATCCGCGCAGCACGACCGCCTGCGCCTCGAGCACCATCACGACGGTCGTGGCCAGTTCGGCTTCCTCGACGCGCTCGACGATGCACGCGTCTTCGCGGCACTTTTGGGCGCCGCCGAAGACTGGCTCCGCAAGCGGGGCTTGCAGGCGACGCACGGCCCATTCAGCTTCTCCATCAACGATGAGATGGGCCTCCTGGTCTCGGGCTTCGATACACCGCCCAACATGATGATGGGGCACGCCTTGCCCTATTATGCGCGTCACCTGGAAGCGAATGGCTACGCCAAGATCAAGGACGTCCTCGCTTATGACTATGAAGGACTGACGTCCCTGCCCCGTGCCATGCAGGCGATGATGGACAAGGTCAAGGTATCGGGCGATCTCACGATAAGACCGCTCAGCAAGAAGCATCTCGATCGCGATCTCGCCATCATCATCGACATTTTCAATGATGCATGGTCGGAAAACTGGGGCTTCGTGCCGATGACCCATGAGGAGATCACCGCGCTCGGCAAGAATTTGAAGATGCTGGTTGGCGAGAACTACATCTCGATCGCGAGCTACAAGGGCGTGCCGGCGGCGATGGCCATCACGCTCCCCAATTTGAACGATTGGATCAGAGACCTGGACGGCAAGTTGCTCCCGCTCGGCTGGGCCAAGCTCGTCTGGCGGCTCCTGATGAAACCACCGCGCTCGGTGCGCATGCCGCTGATGGGGGTACGCCGCAAGTACCACGGCACGGCGATCGGCTCGGCGCTGGCCGGATCGGTCATCGACACGATCAGGAAATATCATCTGGGCTGCGGCACCAAGCGCGGCGAGCTCTCCTGGATTTTGGAGGACAACAGGCCGATGCGCCGCATCATCGAGGCGCTCGGCGGCACGCCCTACAAGACCTATCGCATCTATGAGAAGAGCCTGACGTGACGGGCACGGCCTGGAATGTCCTCGTGCTTGCTGCCGGCCGGGGGCCGGACGATCCGATGGCCAAGGCCTATCGGGTCACCCATAAATGCCTGGTCGAGGTCGGCGGTGAGAACATGCTGTCCCGTGTGGTGCGCACGCTCCAGGCGCATCCAATGGTCGGGGCCATTCATGTCGTCATCGAAACGCGGCAATTGCTCGGGCAGGCGCTGGGTCCCTTGGCCGACAAGGTGAACTTCCTGCCGCCGCAGCAGAGCGCGGCGCTTTCCGCGCTCGCGGCGGTCGAGGCCAACCCGCAATTTCCCTGGCTCATCACCACGGGCGATCACCCGCTCCTGACCGCCGGGATGCTCGACTACTTCTTCACCGAGGCGGCGGGCTACGATGCCGATCTTTCGGCCGGGCTCGCCAGCGCCGAGACGATCCTGGCGCGTTTTCCGGAGGCGAAACGGACCTTCCTCAAATTCGGCCGCGACCGCGTCTCCGGCTGCAATCTCTTCGCCCTCACCTCCGAGCGCGCTTTCGCGGCTCTCGCCTTTTGGCACGATCTCGAAAAGATCAGGAAGAAGCCCTGGCGTCTTGTCGGCGCCTTCGGACCGGTGGCGCTGCTGCGTTTCGCGACGGGCATGCTGACCCTCGACAGTGCTTTCGCCTTGGCGTCGCGGCGCTTGGGGCTGGTTGCGCGGCCGGTGCTGATGCCTTTCGCCGAGGCGGCTGTCGACGTCGACAAGCCGGCGGACAAGGAACTCGCCGAAAAAATTCTTGCGGAAAGACAGAAACTACCAGCTTGAAACGAGCTGGCGCGCCTGCTGCAGATCGACCGGGAAATCCACTTCGCACCATTGCACGCCGTCGAGCGCCACGGTCTTGACCGGGATGCGCTTGGCCAGCATGCCGACCGCCGCCGGGAACCATTGCTTGAGGCCGGACGGATCGCGCATCGCGCGATCGAGCGTCTCGACATAGGCTTTGCCGCCGTCGCCGCGGAACAGGTAGAAACCGATGGCTTCCGCATTGACCGTCTCGGCCGGCAAGGTCTTGCCGATCTCGGTCAGTCTTTCACCGTCCATCATGACCTTCATGTCGTCGGCGTCATAGGCCGGCTTATGGTTGATCGCGACCGTCACCGGCGCTTCTGGCGCCGCCAGAAGAACCTTGACCAGATCCGTCTTGAACAGATTGTCGCCATTGACCTGAATGAACTCGCCCTTCATCTCATGGCGCGCCATCCAGCAGCTCGCCAGGTTGTCGGCGACGCTGAAGAACGGATTGAAGATGGTCTTGATCTTGATCTTCTTCTCATGCGCGATGCGGGCCAGCGCCTCTTCCATGCGCGATGCGGCATAGCCGGTGACGACCGCGAATTCGCTGACCCCGCAGGCGGCGAAGGCATCGATCTGGCGACCGATGAGCGAGCGCCCGCCGATATCCAGGAGTGCCTTAGGAACTTCGGCGGTCAGCGGCAGGAGACGCTTGCCCTGCCCGGCGCCAAGAATGATGACTTTCACGATGCTTGAACTCGCTGCTCACAGCCGCCTAGAGACTTACCTTTCCCGGGCCCGGTTCAAAGCAAAATGATTCGACCGGAACCGGAAAGGCTCTATGAACGGCGAAACTCAATCGCACCCGATTCGACGGAAGTCAACGAAACTGTCCAGCCTCCATGTTCACGCTTGCCCACCTGTCTGACGTCCATATCGGGCCGCTTCCCAAAGCGGAATCCTGGCGCGACTACATCGGCAAGCGGACCCTGGGCAAGATCAGCTGGCACCGCCGGCGCCGCTTCCTGCATGACCCGGCAATCGCCAGCGCCATGATCGCCGATATCACGGCACATGCGCCCGATCATGTCGCCGTGACGGGGGACCTGATCAACATCGCGCTCAAGCAGGAATTCGTGGCCGCCGCACAGTGGTTGAAGACCTTCGGGGCGCCCGACTGGATCACCCTGGTGCCCGGCAACCACGATGCCTATCGCCCCTTTCCCTGGGCGGAAGGTGCCGGCCTCTGGGGTGCCTATATGACGGGCGACATCAGGCTGCCCGGACCACGCGCCGCACCCGGGGCGGAAGAGATTTTCCCCTTTGTCCGGCAGCGCCGGAACGTCGCCTTGATCGGTCTGTCCAGCGCCGTGCCGCAATCGCTGTTCCGGGCCGGCGGGCGCCTGGGAGCCGACCAGCTGAAGCAGCTCGGGCCCATCCTTCAGGATCTGCGTCAGCGCGGTTTCTACCGGGTAGTCCTGATCCATCACCCGCCCCTCCCCGGCCTCACGCCGAGGCGCCGGGCACTCGACGACGACCAGCAACTGAAGCAGGTTCTCGAGGAGCAGGGGGCCGACCTGGTCCTCTATGGCCATAACCATCGCCACGGCCGGACGGTGCTCGCGACCCGCTTCGGTCAGGCCCACATCATGGGGGCGCCGTCGGCCACCTCGCCGGGTCACGGCGCCTATGACGCGGCGGCCTGGTATCTTTACAAGATCCGCCGCGTGGACGGGACCTGGTCGGCCAATGTCACCATCCGCGGCTGGGACGGTCAGACCGGCGCCTTTGTAGCCCACAGCAGCTTTACCCTGTAAAAGGGTAAGAATTCTCTCATACTCTTACCTTGGGGCATGTTACAAGTTATGTCGAATGCGACGCTCGTCAAATTTGGCCTTCCCGCCACCCTGATCGCGGACTACAAGCACTGGACTGTTCTGCTGCGACCGGCGCAGGTGACCCTGGGATCGCTGATCCTGGGAGCCAAAGGCGAGTGGTCCGCCTTCTCCCAAATTCCGCCCCAGGCTTTTGCGGAATTGGCTCACGTAACCCATTGCCTCGAAACCGGCCTCAGGAACTTCCGTGCCTATGACAAGATCAACTACCTGATGCTCATGATGGTCGACCCGCACGTGCACTTCCACGTCATCCCCCGCTACGCCGCGACGCAGCGCTACGAGGATGTGGAGTTTCCCGATACCGGCTGGCCCGGCCAGCCCAATCTGGCGGGCGCCGTCACCTTGCCGGTCGAGACGCATGCTCGCCTGCGCGACGCCATTCGCCGAGACTGGCCGAAAGACTGACCCGCCGTGTTCCGTATCGTAGACCGCTATGTCCTGCGCCAGCTCGCCAAGCCGCTGATCACCTCGGTGGTCATCGGCCTGCTTGTGCTCTTGGCCGAGCGCATGGTCCGCCTTCTCGACACCACGCTCGGCAAGAAGAATTCGATCGGCGTCGTCTTCGAGATGCTGGCCTATCTGGTGCCGCATTACCTGGGCGTGGCCCTGCCCGCCGCCCTGTTCCTCGGCCTTCTCTTCAGCTTCAACAAGATGTCGCGCGACAGCGAGATCGACGCCCTCCTGGCTTCCGGCATCGGACTCCACCGCATTGCCCAGCCGGTGGCGATCCTGTCCCTCATTCTGGCCGCTCTCTCGGTGCTGATCGTCGGCTGGCTTCAGCCGCATACCCGCTACGCCTATCGCGCCGTCGTTTTCGACGTGAAGAATGTCGACGTCTTCTATCTCGCTGAGGAAGGCATCTTCATGCAGGCCGGCACCCGAACCTTCATTCTCGACAAGCTCAATCGCTCCGCCGGCTCCTTCGAGCGCATCTTCCTTTTCGACAACCGTGGCAATGGCGGCATCGAGACGGTGACCGCCTCGAACGGACGTCTCATCGAGAACACCGATACGCGCCTGCCCGTGTTGCGCCTGCAGAATGGCCATCGCCTGCAGATCGACCGCATGCCGAGCCTCGCGCCGGACCAGACGCCGCCCAGCTCGACGGTCAGCAATTTCGAGGAAGCCGACACCCCGCTCGGCCAAGTGGCCGACAAGACCTTCAGGCCGCGCGGCAATGACGAACGCGAACTGACGCTTCCCGAGCTCATAACCCTCCAGGATAATCCACCGGCGGGTGCCAAGCCCGATCAGATGCGTGCTGAGCTGCACAAGCGTATCATCGCGATGCTCACCATGCCGATGCTGCCGTTCCTCGCCGTGCCCTTCGCCTTGGGACGCCGCCGCAACCAGCGCAACTATCGGTTCGGCGTGGCACTCATCCTGCTCGTTGCCCTCCATGAAGTCATTGAGCAGGGCGCCATCGCGACACGCTCGAACGGCACATCGCCATGGCTGACGATGTGGCTGCCCTTCCTGTCCGTCACAGCTTTCGCCGCTTGGCGCTTCTGGTCGGCGAGCTTCATGCTCCAGCCGGATCATCTCGACCGCATCATCGATCGGTTCGCCAACACGATGAGACGGTTCTTCGGCAGAATAACGGCTCGCTTCCGGCGCGGAGAGGCGGCATGAAGATCATCGGCTGGATGCTCACGCGTATGGTTCTCATACGCTTCATCTTCATTCTCCTCGGCATATCGATCTTCGTCATCACGCTCGACGTCGTCGCCTATTCCAAGGAGATATTGGCGATCGGCGATGGCGGCCTCGACGCCGTCTTCACCTATGTGACCATGCGGGCTCCCGGCACGCTCTCGACCTTCCTGCCGATCAGCGTACTGATCGCCCTGCTGCTCGTCCTGATCGAGCTGAGCTACCGCAACGAACTGCCGGCGATCTGGTCGTCCGGCGTGTCACCCTTCCGTGTCATGATGATGCTCATGCCTTTCGCCATTCTGGCCGGCGGGCTGCATTTTCTTCTCAACGACCAGGCGGTGCCACGCACGGCACCCACACTGCGCGAATGGGGCATCGGCGACTATGACGAGAAGAAACTGAAGGTCGGCGGCGAGAAGGACCCGATCTGGATGCGGGCCGGGCGCGACATCCTGCGTGCCGGCAGCGCCAATGCCCAGGCGACGGAGCTCGAGGACGTCATCATCTTCCGGCGCGATGAAGCCGGCCTGTTGCGTGAGCAGATCATGGCGAAAAGCGCGGTGCTCAATCAGGATCGCTGGCACCTGTCCAACGTGCTCGTTTACTATCGCGAGAACCTGCCGCCCAACCGGCTCGATCAGATGATCTATTCGGGCTCCTTCCGGCCCGCCGCCGCCGGCGCGCGCTCGGGCGATCCCGAAGAAATGAGCATGAGCGATCTGAGCTATTTCGTCGAGAATTCCGGCTTCGGCATCCGGCCGACTTGGGTCTATCAAACCTGGTGGCACAAGCGACTGGCGCTCTTCGTCACTGCCTTCGCCATGGTGGCGCTGTGCATTCCGTTGGCGGCGCGGTTTCGCCGCGGCGGCGGCATCGGTATCATGTTCGCGGTCGGGATTGGCCTCGGCTTCCTGTTCTTCATAACCGACGGCATCGCGCTCACCATGGGCGAGCTTGGCTTCGTGACGCCGTGGTTCGCCGCCTGGGCTCCGGTCCTCGGCCTCGCCGCGATCGCCGGTTTCATCACCTTCCGTACTGAGCGCCTATGAACCTGGGAAACGCGACAATGAATGCCGCTCCGGCCGGACAGGAAGCTCAATCTCCGTCGAAGCCGGTGCTTTGCTTCATCGGTGCGAGTGACATCCGCTTGTGGTCGCTGACGCCGGTGGAGCGCCTGCGCCGCCAGTTCGCCCGCGAGGGCGTGACGAGCGAGGTCTCCTTCGAGCAAGCTGCCCAGCATAATGGGCCGGTGATCTTCCTGACGGCCGACGCGGTGCTCGATCAACCCTTGATTCCAATCCTGGCCACGCGGTCCAATGTGCTGATCATCGGCACCACCGGCCATGGCAGCGCGCCGCTCGCCGTGCAGGCGCCGGGCCAGCATGCACACGCCATCGCCGAGATATTGCTCGAGAGCATCGAACCCCCGTCCGATCTCGGACTCCTGTCGCGTACCCCCGACCAGCTCGATGCCAAGTTCTGGAAGGCGTTGCGCAAACGCGAGACACCCTATGCTTACCGCCTGACGGCCGATAACCGCCCGGATGTCGAGTGGCGGATGTTCGTGGGCACCTACAAGGGCGCCACCGACCTGGTGACCAAGCATCTCTGGCCGCGCCCCGCTTTCGCGGTGACGCGCTGGCTGGCACCGCGCGGCATCACGCCGAACATGGTTACTTGCGTCGGCGCCGTCATGGTCTTCCTCGCTTTCTGGCTGTTCATGCAGGGCCAATATGGCATGGGCCTTGCAGCGGCATGGCTCATGACATTCCTCGATACCGTCGACGGCAAGCTCGCGCGCACCACCTTGACCTCCAGCAAATGGGGCGATGTGTTCGACCATGGCCTCGACCTCATCCATCCGCCCTTCTGGTATGTCGCCTGGGGTATGGGTCTCGCTTATGCCGGCCATCCACTTGACGACACGACCTCCTGGACCGTCATCGCGGCGATCCTCGGCGGCTATGTGCTGCAACGGATCATGGAGGGCATCTCCATCAAGTGGCTGGGCCTCGAAATCCATATCTGGCGCAAAATCGACACGGTATTTCGCCAGATCACCGCGCGCCGCAACCCGAATCTCGTGATCCTCACCGCTTTCACCCTGATCGGCCGGCCCGACTGGGGGCTCATCGCGGTGGCCTGGTGGACGGTCATCTGTCTCGTGCTGCACGGCCTCCAGCTCGCCCAGGGCCTCGCCGCGAAACGCGCCGGTCCCCTCGAATCCTGGATGGCGAAAGGCTGATGACGCGCGGTCTCATCGTCAATCCGCTATCCGGCAAGGCGAGCGGCAAGGGTCTCGAACTGGCCGCCCTCCTCAAGGCGCATCCCCAGATCATCGTCCGGGTGCTCGAGAATTTTTCCCAGCTCAACCCGTTCATCGCTGAAATGGCCGAGGCCGGGGTGACCGATCTGTTCATCAGCTCGGGCGACGGCACAGTCCAGGCGATCCAGACCGAGATCGCCGAGCGTTATGCGCCGAAATTCCTGCCGCGTCTTTCGCTCTTGCCGCATGGCACGACAAACATGACCGCCGCCGATCTCGGCTTCCGCAACCGCGACGTGAAGGTACAGGCCGATTTTATCGCCAACCGGCAGCCACGGGTCTTGGTCACGCGCCCGACCCTGCGCGTCGCCAATCCCCGCGATGGCCGCGTCCGTCACGGCATGTTTCTCGGCACCGGCGCCGTCTGGCAGGCGACCGTGTTCTGCCAGGACGTCGTCCACGGCACCGGCTTGAAGGGTGAATTCGCCACATTCGCGACTTTGGCCAGCGCCGTCGCCAAGGCGTTGTTCACCCGCGCCAATCCGCACGACAAGCAGCGGATCGACCGCCCCTATCCGATCAAGCTCATGCAGGACGGCCAGGCGCTCGTCGACGGCGAACATCTGATGCTTCTCGCCACCACGCTCGACAAGCTCATTCTCGGCACCAAGCCCTTCTGGGGCGGCAAGAATGGCCCGATCCGCGTTTCCACATTTCCCTATCCGGTCCCCAGCATCATAAGGTGGCTGCTGCCCTTGATGTATGGCGGCGAGGATCGCCGCGTACCGCAAGGAGCACGCAGTTTCTCCGGCCGCGTTTTCGAGATCGCGACCAGCACGCCTTTCGTCATCGACGGTGAATTCTTCGAAACGCCGGTTGACGGCCCGCTACGGGTCGAAACCGGCCCCGAATTCGCGTATATTTGCGGATGATGGACAGGCCGCCCGCAGAACTCGAAAGCCTCATCGCCACGACACTCGATCGTCCGCTCTCCGCCGATGTCCGGGCGATGGCCAGCCATGTGCTGGAGCGGCATAAGACGGCGGCCGCCATTCTTGCTTATGGATCCTGTCTGCGCGGCATTGGCACCGATGAGTCGCTGATCGATTTCTACGTTCTCCTGGAGCGCGACGCGGATGTCAGCGCCAATCCGGTGAGCCGGCTTGGCGCCCGCCTGGTGCCGCCCAATGTTTACTATGCCGAGACGGTTCATGATGGCCGCGCCTTGCGGTGCAAATACGCCGTCATGACGTTGCCGCTGTTTGCCCGGCGCATGCGCCCTGACACGAAGAACCCGTATTTCTGGGCGCGTTTCGCGCAGCCCGCCGCGCTCGTCCATGCGTCGAGCGACGAGAGCCGCACGCGCGTCATCGCGGCGGTGAGCCAAGCCGTCATCACCATGTATCGCGCCGCTCTCGCCTCTGCGCCGCAGGGCGTCGGCGCGGCCGATATCTGGCGCCGCGGTTTCGAGGAAACCTATCGGACCGAGTTGCGCCCCGAATCGGGCGGCCGCGCCGGCGAGCTCGTTGCAGCGAATGCCGCCTTCTACGAAAAGGCTGCCCTGCTGATCGGAAAGCCTTCGGTCCCGCCTGTATCCTGGCGGCTACGGCGTTGGCAAGGCAAGGCTTTGTCGGTGGCGAGGCTTGTGAAGGCGGCCTTCACCTTCGAAGGCGGCGCTTCCTATGCGGCTTGGAAGATCGAGCGGCACAGCGGCAACAAGATCGAACTCTCACCCTGGCAGCGCCGGCATCCCGTGCTTGCCGGCTTCATGCTGTTGCCCCGACTTTTGTGGCGCGGCGCGGTCAAGTGAAACCCTACCGCAATGCAGTAGAGCCGCTCGATTAACACCATATTTACCAAACAAATATCAGATAAACTGTGTTAGTCTCTCCTTACGGCGTTTCGGCGTAAGTAAATCCTCGGGTTTCACAGTCCGGCGGAAGATGAAACACTCGATCGTCAAGCGAGCGATCTCGGTCGCACATCGCAGTGTCATGATCGCGCTGTTCGGCGCGTTCCTGCTCGCTGTCGCTGGAATGATCGAGCGCTCGATATTCGAGAACTGGGCGCGCCAGATCGATGCCCGGTTGCAACGGGCAAGTCTTGTCGCCAATCAGATCGCGCTGTTCGACGAGCGCCTCTCCATGTTCGCCCATATGGCCGTCTCCAGCGGCGATTGGCGGTGGATCATTCGCTACGAGAATACCGTCCCGCTGCTCGATCGCTCGATCACCGATGGGATCGCCATGGCCCCTGATGAGGCCGCCAAGCGTTTCACCACCTACGGTAAGATTTCGAACGAAGCGACCACCAATATGGAGCGCCAGGCGCTCAGCCTCGTCCAGAAGGGCCAGAAGGCCGAGGCGGAGGCGATCCTCGATTCGCGCACCTATGCGATGGAGAAGGCGCGGCTGACCAGCGAAACCGGGCGCCTCGTCGAGGCGACCCGCCAGCAGCTGCGCACCGACTTCGCGTCGGTCTCAAAATTCTCGCAGCTGTCGAAGTTCTGCCTCGTGCTGATCGGCTTGGGAATCCTGTGGTGGGCGCTTTACCGCAATCTCCGTCGCTCGGAGGACGTCTTCGCTGAGGCTGAGGACAATATCCGTTTTCTGGCCATGCATGACGAGCTCACCGGCCTCGCCAACCGGCGCGCCCTGAGCGGTGTCCTCGGCGAGAAGCTCCACATCATTTCCACCAGCGGCAAGAAGCTTGCCTTGATCTCGCTCGATATGGTCGGCTTCAAGAAGGTGAACAGTCTTTATGGCCACGTCGCCGGCGATACGATCCTCGTCGCCTTGGCCAAGCGCCTCCAGTCCAATCAAGGCGATCTGATCAACACTTTCCGTGTCGGCGGCGACGAGTTCGTGATCCTCACTGAGTTCACCGACGAGCAGGATCTCGAGGCGCAATGCGACCGCCTGATCAAGCTGCTGAAGAAGCCGATTGCCGCGGCCTCTGGCACGATATCCCTCAATGCCCGCCTTGGTGTCGCCAAGGCCCCTCAGGACGCGACCGATCCGCAATCGCTTTACCGCAAAGCCGACATCGCGCTTCAGCAGGCGCGCGGCGAGCAGTCCGAGGCCACCGTCTACTACAATGCCTCGATGGACGACCGCATCAGGCTGCGCGCCCGCATCGAAACCGAGCTGCCGGCGGCCATCGAGCGCGGCCTCATCGTGCCGTATTTCCAGCCGGTCGTGGAGCTCGCCACCGGCCGCCTCGTCGGTTTCGAGGCGCTCGCCCGTTGGGAGCATCCCGATGAGGGATTGATCAGCCCCGACACGTTCATCACGGTCGCCGAGGAAGCCGGCCTCATCGACGATCTGTTCATTTCCATCCTGCGGCAGGCCTGCGCCAATGCCCGCTTATGGCCGCCGCAGCTTTCGGTGTCGGTCAATCTCTCTCCCATGCAGCTCGTCAACCCGAATATCTCGGTGCGCATACGCGACATCGTCAGGGATGCCGGCATCACGCCGCAAAGGCTGGAGATCGAGATCACCGAAAGTGCCCTCGCCGCCAACTTCGAGTCGGTGCGCCAGCCGCTGGTCGATCTCAAGCTGCTCGGCGTCTCCATCGCGCTCGACGATTTCGGCACCGGCTATTCGAGCCTGCAGCATCTCTCCGAGCTCCTGATCAACAAGATCAAGATCGATAAATCCTTCATCCGTCCCTCGGCCGATCCGCAGCAGAATGCCAAGATCGTACGCTCCATGCTCGGTCTTGCCCGGAGCCTGGGGGTCGCGACGACGGCGGAAGGCATCGAGCTCAAGGCGCAGGCGATCGAGCTGCAACAGCTCGGCTGCATCTATGGCCAGGGTTTCCTCTATAGCCGGCCGGTGAACCAGCTTGCCTGCCTGACTCTGATCGAGAAGTGGGACGCCGCCGCCGCCCGCCCCTCGCCGCGCATGCGCGAGGTCAGCTAGCCTTTTTGTAATGCCCCTGCGCGACGACCTCGCCGAACAAGGCGATGATCCGGTCGATGTCCTCGAATGTATGCGCGGCCGACACTGAGCAGCGCAGCAGGCACTGCTTGCCGGGTGTGCCGGGCGGCAGGGCGATATTTACATAGACGCCGGCATTGAGGAGCGCATTCCACATCGCGATGGTGGAGACCTCATCGGGGCAGTTCACCGCCACGATGGGACTCACGCTGTCGCAGCCGAGCGCCAGGCCCAGCGCCTTGAAACCATTGAACAGGCGGGCCGAATTGACTGCCAGGCGTTCGCGCCTCTCGGGCTCGGCCTTGAGCTTGCGGATCGCCGCAAGCGACGTCCCCACCGTCGCGGGCGACGGCGAGGCGGTGAACATATAGGGGCGCGACGCATAACGCAGCATGTTGAACAGCGGATGGTTGCCGGCCCCGAAGCCGCCGATCGCACCGATACTCTTCGAGAAGGTACCGACGACGAAATCGACATCGTCCTCGAGACCTGCCTCGTCGGCGAGGCCTCGGCCGTTCGGCCCCAGCACGCCGAAGGAATGCGCTTCATCGACGAGAAGCTGGAAGCCGTGCTTCTTCTTCACCTCGACAAAATCGGCGAGCGGAGCGCGATCGCCCAGCATCGAATAGATGCCTTCGAGGACGACCAGCCGGCCACCCCCGTCTTCCGAACGCGCCAGGCGCTTGTCGAGATCGCTCGCATCATTGTGGCGGAAGCGCACCAGCTTGGCGCCCGACAAGGTGCAGCCATCATATATCGAGGAATGCGAGTCGGCGTCGAGATAGATCGTGTCCTTGGGCCCCGCGAGCCCCGCCAGCATGCCGAGATTGGCCTGGTAGCCGGTGGTGAACATGATGCAGTGCGTGCGGTTGAGGAAGCTCGCCAATTCCTTCTCGAGATCGCGATGCAGGGCGTAGGAGCCATTGGCGATGCGCGAGCCCGTCGTGCCGGTGCCGTAGAGGCCGAGCGCCTCCTGTCCAGCGGCGATGCAGTCGGGCTCGAAGGTGATGCCCATATAATTGTTGGTGCCGGCCAGCACGGTCTCGCGGCCGTTGATGATGGCGCGGGTCGGCGACAGGATGCGATCATTGGTGAGGCCGACCGCATTGACACCGAGCGACATCATGCGCTCATGACGCTCGGCTATGCTGCGATGTTTGTCGAAGAGATCGGTCATGGAATCAAACCTTTGCCAGACGGCCTTCGACGACCTTAACGAGATCGGCGAGCGAGCGGGTTTCGGAGAGGACATTGAGCGGGATTTCGATGTCGAAATGGTCTTCTACTTCCATGACGAAATCCATCACCGACACTGAATCGATATTGAGGTCAGCGGAGATATCTGTTTCGGGCTTCAGGACGATCTTGGCCGTATTGAACGGTTCAAGCAGCTGACACAGGGCCATGAATATCTCCTGGTTCATTTCGTGCTCTCTCCATAAAATTTTGGCGCCTGCCTTCTATCGGCCCCGGTCTTGGCGGGCAACCACCCTTGTTCGCGATACCAGGCGATCGTAAGGCGGAACCCCTCATCGAATGGCACCGCGCCTATGAGACCCGCATCGCCGCGCGCGACCCAGTCGCGATGATAGAGCTCACGCACCTTCCCGGGCGTCAGCGGCACACGCAATTTCAAGGAGGCGCCCAGCAGCGACACGGGCCAGGACAGGCCCTGGAGCAGCCACCGCGGCAGAAAGACCAGGCGCGGCTCTCGTCCTTCCGCTTCGGCCGCGCTCTTTGTCAGATCTGACCAACCATAGCCATCGGCCTTGCCGTCATCGATCTCGCGCACACCCGTTGCCCGGTCGGCGAGCCGCGCCATCAGGAATTTCGCCAGGTCCTCGGCATAGAGAAGCGAGAAACGCGCTTCGGCCGCAGCGGGTATGACCGCGAAACGCCGGGTGAGTTGTCCGAGCAATGGCAAGGTGGCGCGATCCCCCGGGCCGTAGACGACCGGCGGCCTGACAATGAGAAGCCCCTGTGGTGGGCGCGCCAGCAGCGTCTCCTCGGCCTGCCGCTTGCTCGCCGCATAGTCGGAGAGCTGCGGCTCGCGCGCGGCAAGGCTCGAGACATGAATGAAGCGTTCGACGCCCGCGGCAAGCGCGGCTTCGGCCAGCCGCGCCGTGCCTTGCGCATTGACGGCAAAGAACGTGGCGCGGTCGGGCGCGGCGATTGCACCGGCCAAGTGGATGACGGCCTGGGCGCCGGTAACCAGGCGGCGGAGCGCCGCTTCATCATCGAGACCACCGATGATCGTCTCAGCCGTGCCGAACCCACAGTCGCGCGGGCCCTTGCGTACGAGGAGCCGCAGAGAATATCCAGCGTCCTCCAGCATCTTGACGAGATGACGGCCGACGAAACCGGTGCTTCCGGTGAGTGCTATCGGCCCTTGCATCGGCCCTAAGCCAATCGTGGTTATTGCGCGGCCGCAAGCCGCGTTTCATCCAGGGAACGCGGCCGGCGCGCCAACGGCGAAATCTCGGCGATGTCACCGGTGAGATACCCATCCTTGGCGCCGGCGCGGGAAAGCTTGCCCGAAGAAGTGAAGGGCAGGCTCTTCGGCGCGACGAGGACGACCGCGCATTCGATGCCGGCCGTCTGATGGACCACGGCGGCAACCTTGCGGCGCAGGTCTTCCATCTCCGCCGCATCGGCGAGGCGGCAATGCACGAGAACGACGACATCGTCCTCACCATCCTCGCCTTCGACCGCGAAGGCCGCGGCATCGCCATTGCGCAGCGGCTCGATCTGTTCGGCCGCCCATTCGATGTCCTGCGGCCAGATATTGCGGCCGTTATGGAGGATCAGGTCCTTGGCGCGGCCGGTGATGACGATCTCGCCGTCGAGCCAGTAGCCCATGTCGCCGGTGTCCATATAGCCGTCGACGGTCATGATCGCCTGGGTGGCTTCGGCATTCTCGAAATAGCCGTCCATCAGGCTCGGGCCTTTGAACAGGATACGGCCGATTTCACGCTCGGCCAGATCTGCCCCTCTGTCGTCACGGATGACGATCTCATGGCCAGCAATCGGCTTGCCGCACACGACGAAGCTGCGCACCCGCTCGGGGCTCTGCATGAGCTGTTCGCTCGCCGGAACCGCGCGCTGCGCCAGCTTGTAATGGAGGCGATCTACGGTATCGATCTTCACCGGCTTGCTGAGATCGGCGAAGGTGATGGCGAGTGTCGACTCGGCCATGCCGTAGCTCGGCGTGAAGGCCTTGGCATCAAAGCCCGCGACCGAGAGCTTATCGGCGAAATCATTCAGGATGTCGGCGCGCACCATGTCACCGCCGATGCCGGCGACACGCCAGGATGTCAGATCCAGCGTCACCGCCTCGCCATTGATCCGGCGCGCCGCGAGATCGAAGCCGAAGGAAGGCGAATAAGCGATGGTGCTGCGGTTCTGCGACATCAGCTTGAGCCACAGGGCCGGACGGCGGGCGAAGGACGTCGTCGAGAGATAATCGACCGTCACCTGACCCATCATCGGCGACAGGCAGAAGCCGACGAGGCCCATGTCGTGATAGAGCGGCAGCCAGGAAAAGGCGCGGTCTTCATTGGTGATCTTGAGGCCATCGCGCAGAATGCCACGCGTATTGGCGACGATCGCCTTCTGGGTGATGAGCACACCCTTGGGGCTCGAGGTCGAACCCGAGGAATATTGGATATAGGCGACATCATCGACATCGAAAGGCTTCAGCTTCTCGATGCTCTCGGGCATCGCCGCAAGCTCTTCGAAAGTCTTGACGATCGCCGTGTCGGCAAGCCGCGCCGCCTCGGTGATGTGGGAAACGAGATCGCTCGGCAGAATGACCGCGCTGGCGCGCGCCGTCTTCAGCATGCCGGCGATGCGCGAGACGTAGGCGTTCTTGCCGCCGATATACATCGAGTAGGGCATCGGGCACGGCACCAGGCCGGCATATTGGCAGCCGAAGAACACCGCCATGAAATCGGGGCTCGTCTCGGCGACGACGGCGACGCGTTCGCCGCGCTTGAGACCGGACGAGAGAAGCTTGCGCGCCGTGGCCAGCGCCTTGAGCCGCAATTCGCGGTAGGGCAGCACATGCTCGAGCTGACCGCGCGACGAATAGAAATTGAAGCCTGTCACGCCGCGCGCGGCATAATCGAGACCCGCGGTCAGCGTTGCAAAACCACCAAGCACTTTCGCCAGCACCGGGTTATGATGGGACGTCGGGCTCAACGCGAACTCGCCCGCGCTCTGCCTCAATCCCCCTTTAATAGCCGTGCCGTGCAACTTAACCTCTTGACCTTAGTAGCTTATTTCCCGACAGCGCCCTGAAACGGACAGGACTCGCTGAAATCCCCTGCTCCTAGCTAACAGCGGGACGGGAAAGCTTAAAATCAAAAGGTATTTCAGATTATTAACGACGCTATCCGGTGAGCCGGGAAATTAATATTCCGGCAATGAAAAGCGCCAAGGCCCCGATGGAAAAACCGGACAGCCAGGCCAGGATCAAAGCAGTGGTCGAATGGCCGATGATCGCCGGCCTTGAACCTGCCGTAGGGGCAGAAACGGCGGTGATTTCACGTTCCCGGGCGATCAGGCGGTGGGCAATATGCTGGGTGATGCGCTCGATCATCTCGGCGCGGTTTGTCGTCTCGAGCAGCGTCTGGCGTCCTGCCGGGCTGTCCTGGACGAGCCGGTAGCTGCGCGGATCAGGGGCCATGACCACGGACGTGATGAGATCGACCCACAGGCGCGGCGGATCGCCGGGCACCATCGCCAGGTCGATGAAGGACGTGGCGGCGCTATTGCCGGCGACGATCGGCGCCAGATCGTCTTTCAGGACCTGCAGGCGCAGCGTCTGGGCGTCTCTGATATCCAGCACGGCGTCGAAATGGGCAGCCTCCGCCAGGCGGGCCTGACGCAGCGCGCCGCCCAGGCTCTGATCTCCCGGCAATCTTGTCGACAGAGGGGAAACCACTAGAATGCTCCCGAATTATGAACCAGCTGTGCCAAAATAGGTCGCAAAAGACTCGTTTCTTCAGCTATTTCCATATCTTGCAACTCCCGCACCAGCAAAGCCATGACCGAAATGGACAATCCACTGCCTTCCAGCGCTCAGCGCGTCGCCGATGCGGCGAAGCGTCTTGGCCTTTCCCCTCATATCGTCACCATGGCGGAAAGCACCCGCACCGCCGAGGAAGCCGCGGCCGCCTGCGGCTGCGAGGTTGCCCAGATCGTCAAGTCGCTGGTTTTCCGAGGTGCTCAATCGGGCACGCCTTATCTGCTGCTGGTTTCGGGCAAGAATCGGGTCAATGAGAAGAAGGCGGCCATTGTGATCGGCGAAAGCCTGGCCCGCCCGGATGCCAGCTATGTGCGCGGCGCCACCGGCTACGCGATCGGCGGCATCCCCCCTTTCGGCCACGACATGCCACTCAAGACTTTCATGGATGCCGATCTCCTGGCCTATGACAGCGTCTGGGCCGCCGCCGGCACCCCGCATTGCGTCATGCGGCTTTCGCCGCGGGACCTGCAGGCCAAGACCGGTGCTGAGTCCCTGGTTGTCTACTGAGTTTTGATCGGCTGGGCGGAGCCGCCGCAAACCGTCGGCAGCGGCGCGTCGCCGAACCACAGTTCGAAGGTATTGGGTCGGACCTTCTTGGCGCCTTCCCAGATGGTGGTGAGATTGATGACCTTGAGCTCGAGGCCGAGCGCGCCGAACATGTTGGCGATGGCCTGGCCGCGCTCCATGTCGGAATCCTTCAGCACCCGCAATTCATGCTGCTTTCCGTCCCAATTGACCTGCGCGATCAGCGGCACGGAGATCTGCGTGCGGTCGGCGTCCTTCAGCGACAGGAGCATCGTGGCGATGCAGGCGCGCTGCTGGTCGGTCATGGCGTGAACGAAGAGCCGGCTCGGAAGGCGTTCGAGCGCCTTGCGGAAGGTCTCGGCGACGGCGGCATTCTCGTCCGAAGCTTTCATCAGCGCCGCTTCCATCAAAGGCAGCATCTGCTTGTCGGAGGATGAATTGGCGTAATCGAGCTGCGCCGCCACGAACTCCACCGGAACCTTGTCGTTCTTGAGCAGATATTCGAGCATGGCGATGCCGAATTTGCGCTTCTCCGAGTTCTCGTCGCTGACCAGGTCGATCATGGTCTTGAGATCACTCAGATTCTGCTGCCAGCGCGTGTAATAGAGGCCGGTGCCCGCCACGGTGAGCGGGATCATGACAGTCGCCAGGAGCTGGACCATAACTTCGCGCATGGGCCGCATCGACATCCTTCAACTCCAACTATATCCGCCGCCTTGCACCATTCCAATGCGGCGGAACGGTGGCCTTTTACCGTGCCGGCCGATTCGCCGGAATCCCTATTCGCCAGTGGATGGCGGCGGCAGCCGGCGGCGCAGCATATAGGCGGCGAGCGGCGGGACGGCGAGGCTCATGGCGAAATAGCGCGCCAATTGATGGGCGCCGACATAGGCCGGATCGAGATTGAGCGCCAGTGCGATGACCGTCATTGCATCAAGGCCGCCCGGCGAGAAGGCGAGCAGCGTCAGGGCGACGGGCAGATGTGCTGCGACACTCGCGAGGATGGCGCCGAGGATCGAGATCGCCAGCGCGATGGCGAAACCCGCCAGCCCGTCCGCCAGGCCATAGAGCAATTCCCCGGGGCTGAAATCCTGGAACCGGCTGGCGAGCAAGGTGCCGAGCGTCACATTGGCGAGGATCAGCGCCGGCGCCGGCAAGGCGCCATGAGCGATCCCGCCCAGAAAGAACCCGGCGCTGACGATGATCGCACCGATGAACAGCCCGGCGGGAACCTTCAGATGGTTTAGGAGCAGCGCTGCCGCCGCACTCGCCAGGAAGACCAGCACGATCTCCCACCAGACCGTCGGCACGCTTCCCATACTCGGCACCGCCGCGTGCGACAGATTGGTGATGACGATCGGCAGGGCCGCGACGAGGAAGAACAGCCTGATGCTCTGGGCGATGATCACCCGGCGCATATCGGCTTTCGCCTCGTCCGCCATGGCGACAACCATGGCCAGCGCGCCGGGCAGGCTCGAAAACAACGCATCGGCCACCGGCCAGCCGCGCACCCGCCGATAGAACCAATAGCAGGCGGCGGTGACCGCCATGACCGTCAGCAGCAATATCGCCAGGCTCAGCGGCCAGCGTCCCGCCGTGGCGAGCGTTTCCGGCGTCACGCTGCTGCCGATCTGCACACCCAGAATGATGAAGGCGAGTATGCGCAGATAGGGCGGCACCGAGAGCTTCACCCCGGACAATACAGCGATGATCGCCACAATCATGCTGCCGGCGAGCCACGGCGCCGGCAGATTCAGATAGGCGAAGACGGCGCCGCCAAGAGCGCCCAAAGCAAGCGTGAAAAGAATGCGTATCAGAACAAAGGCCTCAATGACGTGAAGAGCTGGCGATAGCGCCAATACGCATTGTCATAGGCTTGCTTGTGCCGAACAAGCGGCAAAGTCACATCCGCGACGGGATTGAGCTCGGCAACCGTCGCGCCAATATCCCCGATGAGCCCCGCCGCCCTGCCGGCGAGGACGGCGGCGCCGATAGCTGACGTATCGGTATGGAGCGGCGTTTCCGCCGGCAGGCCTATGAGATCGGCGCGGATCTGCTTCCACAACACGCTGCGGGCCCCCCCGCCCACGATGCGCAAGGCCTCGGCCGCGACCCCCAGCTTCTGGGTGCGCTCGAATACGTCCCGCATGGCGAAAGCCAGCCCTTCGAGCAGGGCGCGCGCCAGATGCGGCGCGCCATGCGCGGGCGTCAGGCCATAGAAGGCGCCACGCGCCGAGGCGATCCACTCGGGCGCCATGGCGCCGGACAGGGCCGGAAGGAAGGTCACGCCTTCGGCGCCCGGCCCCACCTGTCCGGCGAGCCCGGTCAACTCATCGAAGCTCGTGAGGCGGAACGTATCGCGGAACCAGACAAGCGCGCCGCCTGACAGCCAGCCCGGATTCTCGATGAAATAGTGTCCGCCATGAAAGGCATGCGTTTCGACGAGCCGTCCCGGATCGACGACCGGCGCACTGTGCAGCGCTCCCGTCACCTCGGCGGTCCCCAGCACATTAATGAACCGCCCGGGCGCCGTGAGCCCAGCCCCCAGCGATGACGAGAAATCATCGCCCGTGCCCACCGCGACTGGAATTCTCATCGGCAGACCGGTCAGCCGCGCGCCTTCCACCGACAGCTCCCCGGCCTTGTCGGCCATGTCCATGACTTCCGGCAGCTCTTCAGCGCCGATTCCGAAAGCCGCGAGCAAGGTTTCGTCAAAGGCCCTGTCCGCGAGTCCGTAGACCATGCTTGTCGAGGCGGTGGCGTGATCGATCGCATGGGCGCCGGTCACCCGCGAGACCAGATAAGACACCGGCACATGGAACTTCGCAGCCGCGGATACGGCCGGCACATGCCGCTTGAGCCACCTGATCTTGGCGGCGAGATGGGTCGCATCGAGCACCACGCCGCAGCGCGCATGAACCGCATCGGCATCGACGCCGTCGATCTCGGCGCGCCGGTCCATCCAGATCAGGCAGGGATGCAACGGCTTTCCCCCTCGGTCGATGGCGACGCAGCCATCGAGCTGGCCACCGAAACCCAGTGCCTTCACCCCGGCGGCCTTACGTCCGGCCTTGGCGAGGGCGCCTTGAATGGCGGGACCGAGCGCCGTTTCCCACAGAAGCGGATCCTGCTCTGCCCATCCGGGCTGCGGGAAATTCGGAGCGTAGGGAATGGCGTGCTCGCCGATGATTTTCATCTCCGGCGAGAGCACGACCGCCTTGAGACTTTGGGTGCCGATGTCGACGCCGACGATCATGCGGCGATGCCGGTCTTCCCTTGCTCTGCGACTGTGAGCTCGACCTGTGCCTCGCTGAGTGCGCGGACCAGCGCCTCATCGGGCCGCGCATCGGTGATGAGCCCGTCTATGGCGCCCAAGGCGCAGATCGTCGCGAACTGGGTAATGCCGGCTTTGGTCCGGTCGGCGAGCAGATAGATGCGTTCGGAACGCGCGATGATCTTGCGCTTGACCGCCACACCCGCTGCATCGGCATCACTGATCTCGTTCACCGTGAAGCCGCCGGCGCCGATGAAAGCGAGATTGGCGTGATAACGGTCGAGGAAGTCGAGCGTCTCGGTACCGAACACCCCCTCTTCCGTGAGGCGCAGATCGCCCGGACAAAGCAATACGGAAGCCGTGTCGGATTGGCCCAACAGCCGCGCCACGCCGATTGAGTTGGTGATCGCCCTGAACTCGATCGGAAGCTGCGCCAGCACTTTGGCCAGATGCGATGTCGTCGAGCCGGCATCGATGATGAGGACGTCGCCCGATTTCACCAGCCGCGCCGCGGTCTGGGCGATACGCTCACGCTCGGCGACATAGGTCTGGGCGCGCGCCGCGATGCCCGGCTCGTCGGAGAGCGCCCGCATCGCCGCACCGCCATAGGTGCGCGCCAGGAGGCCGCGCTCGGCAAGCGCGTCGAGATCGCGCCGGATCGTTTCGGTGGTGACGTCGAATTCCTCGGCGAGATCGGAAATGCGCACCGCCACCGTGGTGTTGAGGCGGGTGACGATGCGGTCCTGTCTCTCGCGCTTGGACAATTTATCCATGGCGGGCCTCCAGCAAAGCCTTGGCGAGTTCGGCGAACCCCTCCCCGCCTTCGGCCTGGGTCACATAGCGCGGCAGATGCGCCATGATCTCCTTGTAGGGCATCACATTGGCGACACCGACCGAGTTCGGAAAGAAGGCGAACATCGGCGCATCATTGGGGGAGTCGCCGGCATAGACAATATGCTGCTTCTCGCGCTCTGTATCGATCCCGAAACACTCCTTGAGCATGCGCGTCGTCATGGTCAGCTTGTCGTGGCGGCCGAACCAGGCATTGACGTGGATGGAGCTCACCTTGGCCACCGCGCCTTCGGCCTCGAAGGCCTGCCGGATGCGTTCGGCGGTCGCCAGCGGCAGCGCCGGCACATCCTCGCAGAAGTCGATGGCGATATCGATCTCGCGATAGGCCTGGTCGGATGCGATGGCCGTCCCGGGAAAATCCTCGAGGATGCGCGCACCGAGCCTTTCGAGCTTCACGTTGTTCGCCTTGCGCTCTTCGGCCGGCTGGCCATAGACGCGCTGCATCTTGCGGGTCTTATCATCATACCGGAAATAGAAGGCGCCGTTTTCCCCGACAACGCCGTCGACCGGCCACATGCGCGCGATGTGATCGCACCATCCCGCCGGCCGTCCCGTGATCGGGATCACCGCAAGCCCCGAGCGGCGCAGATCTTCGAGCGCCTTATAGGCAATCGCCGGCAGGCGGCCATGAAGCGTCAGCGTGTCGTCGATATCGGTGAGGATTGCCTTCACCGCGCGAAGCTCGCCCGGCGGACAGGAGGCGAGAGGTGTCAGGGTCGTCAATCGATCAGCCTTTCCGGTTCCAGCAGGCCTGAATCGGCCGCAAGGTCGAGGAAGGTATAGCGATTCCGGATTTCCCGCGCATGCAGGATCGCATTCTTGAAGAACGCCCGCGACAGGCCGATCGCCGGATAACGCCGCGGCGCCTCCACCTGGGCCAGCGCCTTGTCGATGGCGCCGGAGGACCGGCGCACCAGCTCGATCTCCGATTTGAGCGCCGGCCAGATCGCCTGCAGTCTTTCATTGAGCCGCCCCGCCCGCGACGCATCGGTGAGCTTGGGCTGGATGTCCTGCCAGCAGGCGGCGCCCACTTCATCGCCGAAATGCGACTTGAGCGCGCCGATGCTGAGCGTGCTCGGTTCGAGAAGCGGCGGCGTATCGCGCGCCAGGAGCTGATCCTGCAGCTTGGCCATCACCACCGTGGTGACGGCGATCTGCTCGCCATGCAGCGCCGGCTCCCAGCCTTCGGGCGGCATCATCTCGACATGGTGGCTGATCAGATGCTCGCCCTGACTTGCCGGATAGGAACCGCCGCAGATCGTCATGCCGAAGCCGGAGAGCAGCAGGATCTGGATCAGGCAGCTCAGCGCCGCGCGGTCGCCCTTCAGCAGCGCGCCCGGATCGGCGACGAGCTGGTTTTCGAGATCGGCGATGAAGGCGAATGGCGCCTTGCGATAGGTCTGGCCGAAGAGACGGCTCGACAGGAGCCAGTCGACCTGCGCGGTCGACCGGCAGATCGCATCGCCGAAGCCGGCCTGGATCAGACGTTTCGGCGCCTTGGCCAACACCTCGAGGTCGATGAAGACGCCGTCGGGTGAGACTGCCGCCAAAGACTTCTTGTGCCCATGCACCGTGATGGCCGCATTGACGGACGTATAGCCGTTCATCGAAGGCGCCGTGCCGAAGACGGCGCAGCGCTTGCCTTGTTTGGCGGCGGAATATTTCGCGAGATCGCAGATGCTGCCCGAGCCGACGGCGATATAGGATCCGGCCCGCTCGCCGGCGCGCATCACGCGCGCCGCCGTCTCGTCATCAGGATGCGGGCGCTTGCCCAGCCGGATCGGAACGATCTCGCCCAACGAGGCGAGCGCCGGCTCGACCCGATGCGCCAGCGCGGCATGTGTATCGTCGTCGGAGAGGATTGCGAAAGGTTTCGGCAGATCGAGCGCCTTGACGAGGTCCGTTTCGCGCCCGGCGAGCGTCGGCTCGATCACCAGCGCCTTCATCGGCACGCGCAGAACCTCGCCTGTATCGGGATCCCGATAAGCGCCGGTCAGCAGCTGTCGCAAGATTTCCATGTCACGTACCGGTCGCGCGCAGCACCGCTTTGCATTGATCACGCACGCCCTTGACGCCTTGCGCGAAGGCTTCCTCGAAAACCGCCGAGCCGATGGTGAAGGCATCGGCGCCCGCCGCCGCGACGGCCTTGATGCGCGCCGGCGAATCGATGCTGCCGGCGACGATCAGATAGCCCTTGTCGCCGACCCCGCGCCGCGCCGCGCGGATGAGATCGAGCGGATCGGCATCGGTGGCGCGATAGGCGAGAAGGTCAACGCCCGGGCAGCCCGAGGTGACGGCTTTACGGCAATCCGCTTCGACATCGGCCGCCGTGCCGCCGAGCTTGGTGGGATGGCCGACCGGTTTGCCCGGAAACGGATAGTAGGAAGGCCCACCACCTTTGAAGGTCTCCATGGCGAGCTTGATATCCTGGCCGCCGAGCACGCGGTCGACGCCGAGTTCGGCCGAAGCGGTGATCGACTGGCGAATGGTTTCCGGCGTCTGGCTGACGACTTCGACATAGGCGATGCAACCATCCGCCTTGATGCGCCGGGTCAGTTCCTTGAGCGTGGCCTTGTCGACGCCGACGTCTTTGAAGCCCACATGTTTCAGGCCGATGCCGGAGAGAGAGTCGTAAACGTCAAGACAGTTCTGGACCGTCTTGTCGTGATGCGTCAGCATGAAAATGAAGTCCATGTCGCCACTCTTATGTTGTACCCACAACAATTATGTTGCATAGCTGACATGGATGGCGCAAGCTAAATTCCGAATGAGATGGCGATGAGTTGGAAAAATTCCTTCCGATCGATCTATTACGATGGTGCGCCGGAGCCGGCGGATCTCGATCTCGGCTGGACGGAGACCGCCCTTCTCGTCATCGATGTCCAGAACACCTATCTGGCGCGCCCTGACCGCTCCTCACTGTCGGCTGACGAACAGCGCCGCTACGACGCCTGGACACCTTTCCATCATCGGATGCGCGACACGGTCGTTCCACGCACCGCCGACCTCCTGGCGCGCTTCCGCCGGCACGGCATCGAACGCCTGTTCGCCCGCATCGCCTGCCACACCAAGGATGGCCGCGACCGCTCCCTCAGCCAGAAGATGCCGGGCTGGAACAACCTGCTCCTGCCGAAAGGCGAAGCCCCTTCGCAACTTGTCCCTGAATTAGCGCCAGAGGGCGACGAGATCGTCGTCACCAAAACGACCGACTCGGCGCTGACCGGCACCAATCTCCGGCTGATCCTCCACAATCTAGGGATCAAGAACGTCGTCTGTGCCGGAATTTTTACCGACCAATGTGTGTCTTCAACGGTGCGCAGCCTGGCCGATGAAAGCTACAATGTGGTGGTCGTGGAGGATTGCTGCGCGGCCGGTTCGGACGAACTCCACCGCAAGGAGCTCGAGATCATCAACATGATCTACTGTCACGTCATGTCGAGCGCGGAGCTCATCAAGATGATGCGGCTCTGAAACCGGAAAGGAGGGTGTCAAATCGGGACGCTCGAAAGTCAAGCGATTGCCAGGGACCTGCCCTAGGCTGTCAGATGGGAAACGCCAGAACCAAGCCCACGCCAAGTGATGGGTAACAGAACAATGGAGGAAGTCGCATGCTGAAAACACCCCTGTCTCGCCGGAATTTCATGCAACGCTCGACCGCTTTTGCGGCGGCCGTGGCAGCCGGCGCTAAATTCACCACCACCCCGGCACATGCCGCTCGCGAGAAAGAGCTGAATATTCTGTGCTGGGAAGGTTACAACTCGGCCCAGGTGCTCGACCCTTTCCGCCAGGACAAGGGCGCCACCGTCAAGGCGGAGTCTCTCACCAACGATCCGACCATGGTCAACCGGCTGCGCGCCGGTGAGACGAAGATCTGGGATCTCATCAACGTCAACAATCCCTGGGCCCGCAAGATCATGGCCCCCGAGGGCCTGATCAAGCCGCTCGACCGCGCCACCTTCGAGCCCTATTTCGACAAGATGATGCCGGCCTTCAAGGCGCCCTACAAATGGGCGATGGATGAAAAGGGCGAGCAGCTGATCGGCATGGCGCAGCGCTTCGGACCTTATTGCTTCGTCGTCAACACCGACAAGGTCAGCCGCAAGACCGCCGAGGATCAGGGCTGGAATCTGTGGAACGACCCAGCAAACGACAAGAAGTATGGCGTCCTCGAATCGGACGACTGGAACGTCTTCAACATCTGCTGCATCGCCGGCTTCGATCCCTTCAAGGTGCACAATGATGAAGAGGTCGCCAAATTCACCGAAACGGCGAAGCGCGTCTTCAAGGGCGCCAAGGTCGTTGGCGACATCGCCACGATGAACCAGTCGCTGGTGTCGGGCGAGATCGACTTCCATCTGACCGGCGGCACTTATTCAGCCTCGCCGGCGCGTGCCGACGGCGCCGCCAATATCCGCGGCATCACGCCCAATTCGGGCCCGATGGCCGGCGGCAAGGGCGGCATCGTCTGGATCGAGATCACCTCGCCGGTGAACAATCCGGAGCTGTCGCCGCTCGCCGTCGAGTTCCTGAAATATGTGCAGGACCCGAAAGTCGCCCACACCGTCGCTTTCGCCGAGGGCACCTTCAATCCCGTCGCCCAGATGGGCAACAAGGAATGCTTCGACCTCTTCACCAAGGAAGAGCTCGACGCCATTCAGTGGGATTCCCTCGAGGAAGAAGTGGCGCGTTCGGTCGAGTACGACATCGTTCCCGATTATGACAAGCTGCTCGACATCATGACGGCAGCGAAGAAGGAAGCGTCGGCCGGATAATCGAGGCCGTCTCGCACCGCTAAGGCCCCTCCCGCACGACGCCGGAGGGGCCGAACCTGCTTAAAGTTTCCAAGGATTGCATGTCAAAGCGCCCGCCCATTTTGCAGCTCAAGTCCCTCACCAAGTCATTCGGCACATTCAACGCCGTGGACGGTATCGATCTCGATATTGCCGAGGGCGAGTTCTTCACCATTGTCGGCCCGTCGGGCTCGGGCAAGACGACACTCATCCGCATGCTCGCCGGCATGGAGCAGGCCTCGGGCGGCGACATCATCCTCAGCGGCACCCGCATCAACGACCTGCCGGCCAACAAGCGGCCGACCTGCATGGTGTTCCAGTCGCTCGCCCTTTTCCCTCACCGCACCGTCGGCGAGAACATCGAATTCCCGCTCAAGATCAAAGGCGTCGATCCGGCGCAGCGCAAAGCCCGCGCTTTGGCCCTGCTCGATCAGTTGCGCCTGCCGCAGAATTATTACGGCAAGTCGGTGCTGCGCTGCTCAGGCGGCGAGCGCCAGCGCGTGGCCTTGGCTCGCGCCCTCGCTTTCGATCCGAAAATCCTGTTCTTCGACGAGCCGCTCTCCGCCATCGATTACAAATTGCGCAAGACGCTCGAGAAGGAGCTCAAGGACATCCACCGCGAGACCGGCAAGACCTTCGTCTACATCACCCATTCGCTCGAAGAGGCGATGGTGATGTCGGACCGCATCGGCGTCATGCGCGCCGGCAATCTGGTCCAGGTCGGCACGCCCAACGAGATCTATTCGGCGCCCAAGGACAAATTCGTCTCGGAATTCATGGGCGACGTCAATGTGATCCCGGTCAGCCTGAATGGCAGCAGCCGAACCATCACCGCCGACACCTTCGACAAGACTTTCACTGTCGCCGCGATTCCTCAGGCCTTCAGCAAAGGCCATCTCGTCATCCGGCCGGAATTCATCCGCTTCGTCACTGAGGCGAAAGAAGCCGAGAACGTTCTCGAGGGCAAGCTCTACAACGAATATGCCCTGGGCTCGCGCATCCAGTATCAGGTGCGCGTCGGCGAGAATGTCTTCATCGTCGAGAAATTGCGCCAGCATTCCTCCACGTTCCGCCGCGACCAGACGGTCCTTATCGGCTGGGACGCGAAAGATTCCATTCTGGTGACCGGCTGATGGCGGCGCCTCACGAAACCGGCAAAGGCCTGTCGCAGGGTGCCCGCAATGCCCTGCCGCTCATGCTCTTCATGATCATCGGCTTCGCGGCGCCCCTCCTCGCGGTGATCGCCTACAGCTTCATGCCGCCGCGTTCCTTCGGCCTCACCCATGCGCCGACGCTCGACAACTACGCCGACATCTTCGCCAGCAACAGCTACATCTCTTTCGGCTGGTCGATGCTGTTCGCCGCCCTCACCGTCGTTCTCCTGGCGCTCATCTGCTATCCGATCGCCTATGGCATGGCCCGGCTCTTCGGCCGCTGGTCGCCGATCCTGACGCTGCTCTTCACCATCCCGCTCTTCGTCTCCGAGAATGTCCGCCTCTATGGCTGGATCCTGTTCCTGATCAAGAACGGCGTGCTGCTCGGCACGCTTAAATCCTGGTTCGGCATCGAGCCGGAGAGCATCCTGTTCACCCCCGGCGTCGTGCTGCTCGGCATGGTCTATGTCTACCTGCCCTTCATGCTGTTTCCGATGACGCTCGGCGTCTCCATGGTGCCCAACGAAACGCGCGAAGCGGCGCGGGACCTCGGCGCCTCGCGCTGGCAGGTCTTCCGCGAGGTCGAGCTGCCGCTGTCCATGCCCGGCATCATGATCGGCCTGCTCCTGACTTTCGTTCTCGCCGTCGGCGCCATCGCCGAGGCGAAGGTGCTGGGTGGCCAGACCATCATCCCGATCACCCATGATATCGAGATCGCCTTCACCTATGCGCAGAACTGGCCCTTGGGCGCCGCTCTTGCCGTGCTCCTGATGATCGTCGTCGGCACGCTGGTGATGCTGGTGCTCAAGCGCTTCGATCTCGACGCCATTCTGGGAAAGAGGTGAGCCATGAGTGACCGTGGCCGCCGCGCGCTGATCTGGGCCTGGACGCTCGCCGTTCTCGTCTTCCTCTATCTGCCGGCTCTATGCATCCTGCTCGCCTCCTTGACCGCGAGCCGCTATTTCCTGTTCCCGATCCAGAAATGGGGCTTCGACTGGTGGCGCAAGACTTTCGAGTCGCTCGAGATCCGCCAGCTCTTTGCCAATTCGATCACCATCGCCTTCTGCGTCATGGTCATCGCCGTCATCATCGCCTTCTTCGGCGCGCTGGCTTTCGCGCGCTATAACTGGAAAGGCCGCACCGTCTTTCAGAAGATCGTGCTCCTGCCGATCTTCTTCCCGCAATCGGTGTTGGGCCTTGCCCTGCTCCTGTGGTTCAACGCCGTCGGCATCCAGACCTCGTGGATGACCGCCATCTTCGCCCACCTCGTCTGGATTATCCCCGTGGTGACGCTCGTCATCTCTATCCAGGTCTACAGCTTCGATCCGGCGCTCGAAGAGGCGGCTTTCGATCTCGGCGCCTCGCGCTGGCAGGTCTTCCGCGAAGTGACGCTGCCGGTCCTGTTGCCGGGAATCGTGTCGGGCGCTTTCTTCGCCTTCCTTCTGTCCTGGGGCAATTTCCCTCTGTCGCTGTTCACCACCGGCGCCGACGCGACCATCCCCAAATATCTCTATGCCAAGATGGTGGCGGGCTACACGCCGGGCGTGCCGGTGCTCGGCACCGTGTCGACCTTCGGCGCGGCCTTGCTGCTGCTCGGCGGCTACTGGCTCGTCACGCTGCGCCGGCGCGCGCAATCATGAGAATAACGAGAGAGGGAATGTTTCCATGTTTTCATCGCTGAAGAACAAATCCGTCCTGGTCACCGGCGGCAGCAAGGGCATCGGCAAGGGTATCGCCCGCGTCTTCGCCGAAGCCGGCTGCAAGGTGCTGATCACCGCACGCCATGAGAACGTGGCCAAGGAGGCCGCGGCCGAACTCGCCAAAGCAGGCGGCACCGCCGCCGCCTTCGCCGCCGACGTCACCGACTATAAGAGCATGCAGGCCGCTGCCGACTTCGCGGTCAAGACCCATGGCGGTCTCGACATCCTGTGCGCCAATGCCGGCATCTTCCCGCAAGTGAAGATCGAGGAGATGACGGACGAGACCTGGGACATCACCGTCGACACCAATCTGAAGGGCACCTTTCTGTCGGTGAAAGCCTGCCTGCCGGCGCTCAAGAAGAGCGGCCAGGGCCGCATCATCATCACCTCTTCCATCACCGGTCCGGTGACCGGCTTCCCCGGCTGGACACATTACGGCGCCACCAAAGCCGGCCAGCTCGGCTTCATGCGCACCGCCTGCATGGAACTCGCCAAATTCGGCATCACCGTCAACGCCGTGCTGCCGGGCAACATCGCCACCGAAGGCCTGGCCGATCTCGGCCCCGATTACGAAAAGACCATGGCCGCGTCGATCCCGCTCAAGCGCCTCGGCCGCGTCGAGGATATTGGCTATGCGGCGCTCTATTTCGCCACCAAGGAAGCCGCCTATGTGACCGGCCAGACGATCATCGTCGATGGCGGCCAGATCATCCCGGAATCGATCGAAGCCATCAACCAGGCTTGAGCTGCGAAAGTCGTCGCAAAATGGCCGCCCATTGAGGCGGCCATTTTCACTACGCTATTGCTGCCCCACCGCATCGACGAGGCCGCCGGGGCATTCGGTCTTTGTCGGCGTCGCGGCGGCCATAAGATTTGCCAGCGACGATTCGGGCGTGATGTCGCCGGAAAGACCGATCGTGAGCTCGGAGATGATGAGCTTGCCGTTGTTGCGCGCGCATTGCATGCGCACGCGCAAGCCTGCGCCCTCGCCGAAGCTCTGGTCGAAAGCCTTGCGGATTTCATCGAAGGTCAATTGCTGGCCGACACGGCTGGCGAACAGCTCGCGCACGGCAGAGCCGTTGAGCGCCCGCATCAGAGCCAGCGATTCGCTGAAATACTCTTCCGGCGTCTGCGAATAGCAGGTGCCGTGTTTGGTCCATTCGTGCCGGTCGAGCTGCGACTGCGTGCCCGGCATCACCTTGTCGAGCTCGGTGCGCGTCGGCGGCTCGAGCGAGACTTCCGGCAGCTGATCCCAGCGGCCGTCCTTGTCATTGGCGATATCGCTCTTGCCGACATTGCAATAGGCCATCCGCCGTGGCTGCGGCCACAGACCGTGCAGAGTGAAGTTGCTGGCGTCGAACCGGTCCGCCGTTTGCGTCCGGCACTCGACCTTGTCGGGCTTGGTCTCGCAGAAGGCCGGTTGCCAGCTGACCGCCAGAACATTCTGCGTCGGCTGCTTGCCGGCCGGCGCCTGCTGCTTGCCGGGCTTCTGCGCGGAGGTGGTCCCCTCGCCCATCGGCGCCCCGCCGCTGCGGGTGCCGCAATCGACCGGCGCCCAGCGCCGTTCCGGCGACGCGCCCGGCACCAGGATCAGGAAGTGGCTGGCCGGCTCCTTGTTCCCCGCGACGATCTGATACGACGTCCCGGCGTTAAGCGGCACTGGGTTAGACTGCTTCTTGATCGACTGGAAGGCGCTGCAATTCTGCCCGGCGACAAACGAGCCGTCGAGCGGCACTTCCGCAGCCGCAAAAGGCATCGCGAGCCCCAGCGTCACAGCAAGAACACCGAAAATTTTAGAGAAGGAAACCAGCCGCATCTGCCAACAAACTCCTCGCGCATGAAGGTCGGGAGCTTGATAGCACGGTTTGGCGGCCGCTTCCTATGGTCGGCGGATTACAAGGCGGCAACTTGGACAGGGCGGCGTCAGGACTTCCGCCCGCTCATGCCTTTCAGCATCTTGACGATGTGATCGCGCGCCTTTTCGAGCTCGGCCTTGTCGCCCGACATGAAAAGGCGCCCCGAGGCGCCGATCATCTGGCAATCGACCAGCGTGGCACCGGGTGCGATCTTCTCTGCCTCGTTCGCCGCATAGGCCGCAAAGAGCGCCGGCATCATCTCGACCAGGAGAAGCGATTCGCCCGGCAGGATCATCGATGCCTCGCGGTTGCGGTTGAGGATGACGGCGTGGCTGTCCGTCACCTCGGGCACGATCTCGGCGAAGAGAAGCTGCGGCTTGAGCTGGTCCTCGGCCTTCTGGCCGATCGCCTTCAGCACAGCCGCCCCCGCCCTGTCGACATGCCCCATATCGAAGGAATGCAGCTCGAGAATGCCGAACTGCCGCTCGGTATAAAGAATGCCGGGCTCGACCTCGGGCACCGTTTTCAACGCAATGTCGCTTACGTGATGGATGGCAAGCGCCGGCGCGATCTCGATGATCAGCGAGTGCATGCCTTCCAGCGGCACATATCCCCGCGCGCGGGTCGGCGAGCCCATATAGGCGGCAAACTGCCGCCTTAGGGTTTCGAGCTTCAGATAGACGCGGAGTTCGGCCACGACAGGCTGTTACTTCGCGGTGCCGAAATGCTTGAGCACATCGGGATGCGGACGCGGAATAACATGCACCGACACCACTTCGCCGACATTGCGCGCGGCTTCGGCACCGGCTTCCGTCGCCGCCTTGACGGCACCGACATCGCCCTGCACCACGACCGACACCAAACCGGCGCCGACCTGCTCGCGGCCGATGATCGTCACATTCGCCGCCTTCACCATCGCGTCGCCCGCGGCGAAAGCCGCCACGTAGCCGCGCGTTTCGACAAAACCAATTGCGTTAGACATGATGTCCTCCTTTTCGCAACCTGACTAATCCACTTTGCTCTTCTTGCCGGATTTGGCCGGCGCCGCCTGCTCGTCGAGAATGCCGATCACCAGCGCATCGACGACATTGTTGCCGTCCTTGAACCACGCCTTGGCGACCGATCCTTGAGTGATCAGCACCCTTTCGCCGATGCCGGCGCCCAATGGATCGAACGCCACCATGCGCTCATCCATCTCGTCTTCCTCTTCGATGGCAATCTCGAGCAGCGCGCCACCCGGTAATTGATCGAGCCGTTTGGTGGCCCAGACTTTTCCGACGACTATCCCTGTCTTCATGAGTGTTCCCTCACGATTTCAAGCTTGACCTCGCGCGCCCGATCGCGCGCCAGCGGCGTCACCACGACGCCTTTGCCGACAATAAGACGGTCATGTGACTTGCCGATCTCGGTGACCATGACCTCGGTCACCACGCCTTTCGATATCTGATGCGGGTTGCGTTGCGCCGCGGGCGCCGGGATGCCGGACGCAATGCCATTGCGCGCCGCCAAGCTGAGCTGGATCTTGCCCGAAAGGATGCCGACCTTGACGTCCTCCTGCGCCTGCAGGAGATCACGCGCAAAGGCGTTGAGATCGCCGGCACCGTCGATCCTGACCTCGACCGGCGCGGGCTTGGGTTCGCCAAGGGCGGAGCGCAAACGGCTGAGCAGCGTGCCTTGGGTCGCTGGTCTGGCTTTGGCCGCCGGCAGCAATTCGCGCAAGGCGTCGCGCACCAGTTGCCGGATCTCGTTCGAGGAAATGCCGCTCATGCCGCCTTCCTCATTTCGAGCGCCTGCTCGGCCGCCTGGGCGGCGGCCCGTATGTTGCTTTCTTCGCCGGAAAGATAAACGCGGCCGGTGGCGCCCATCATCCGGTAATCGACCACTTTGACATTGGCCGCCTTCTCCGCCTCATTGGCGGCAAGGATAGCATAGGCGGCCGGCTGCATTTCGAGCACAAAGAGCGATTCGCTCGGCAGGATCATCGAGCCTGACTTGTTCCGGTTGATCAGCAGTGCGTGATAATTGTCGACGCGCTTGACGATCTTGGAGGCGAGGATCTCGGGCTTCAACGCATCCTTCTCGCTTGCACCGAGCTCGGCCAGGATGGCATCGCCCGCCGCGCGCACCGCCGCCGTCGAATGCGAATGGAATTCGAGATAGCCGAATTGCCGCTCGACCACCAATATGCCGGGCTTCACATCGACGGTCTTTACCGCGATGTCGGTCAAAGGCTCGATATCGAGGCCGGGCGCCACTTCGATGACGATCGCCGCCATATTGGCGCGCGGCAGGAAGCCCCGGCAGAAGGTGCCGAGATAGCACATGGTGCCGGGCTGCAGCTGATCGATGAAGATATAGGAACGAAGCTTGGCCATCAGCGCGCCGTCAGCTCCTTCAATTCTTCGAGGATGATACGGCGGATTTCCGCCCTGATATCGGCGTCCTGGGTCGTCGCCTGACGCGCCGGCGTCGTCGCGCTCACCGCGCCGTCGGGATGATTGCCGAAGTCATAGTCGATCTCGCCGCGCGGCGGCGCGCCGATCTTAGGCTTCTCGATCCGGTCGGCGGTGGAGAAGGACGGCATCTGAACGCGATCATCTCTGTTCCAGGCCATCTTCACCCACTGCACCAGGTGCCGCGGCTCGACATTTTCACCGACCGAGCTTCTGCCGAAATAACCGGTGCCGATGGTCATGGTCGGCGCCAGATGCGTCTCGAAACCCGAGGCGCCGAGGCTGTTGCCGACATTCACGCTGATGCGCAGCACATTCATCACTTCGCCGTAACGCAGGATAATCTGCGGATCGCGCGCATGGATGGAAGCGGAATGGCCGCCGCCCGAGCGTCGCGTCATGGCGCGGCAGGCGATCATCGCCGCATCACGCGTCGCCGCCACATAGAGACCGATCACCGGGCAGAGCTTCTCGCGCGACAGCGGATAGTCGTCGCCGATGCGGGCGAGCGGCGCCACCAGCACCTTGGTGCGCGGCGGCACCCGGAAACCGGCTTTCTGGGCGATAAGCTCGGCCGCCTTGCCGATCAGCGATATGTCGAATTTGCCATTCGGGAACAAGGTCTGCTCGAGCCGGTCACGTTCTTCCTCGCTGCAGACATGGCAGCCATTGCGCTTGAGCTCCTGCTCGAGCGTGTCGGCGATGGCGCCATGGGCGATGATGGCGCTTTCGTTGGTGCAGAGAATGCCATTGTCGAAGGATTTCGACTCGGCGATCGCTTTGGCGGCCGCCGGCACATCGGCTGTCTCGTCGACATAGGATGGCACATTGCCGGGCCCCACCCCGATCGCCGGATTGCCCGAGCTGTAAGCGGCGCGCACCACCGGCGAGCCGCCGGTGGCGAGGATCACGTCGATGCGGTCCGACTTCATCACCGTCTCGACGATCGGCAGCGACGGTTCCTCGATGACCTGGATGACGCCGTCAGGCGCGCCCGCATCCTCGGCCGCTTTCGCGAGCAGCTTCGCGGCATCGGCGCAGCAGGCCTTGGCCATCGGATGCGGCGAGATGATGATGGCGTTGCGTGTCAGGAGACACAGCATGATCTTGTAGAAGACGGTGGCGACCGGATTGGTCGACGGCGTCAGCGCGAAGACGACACCAGCCGGCCGGGCGATCTCCAGAATCTTGCGCTCGGCGTCGAGCTTGATGCCGGTGAAATCCTGGTCCTTGTAAATCTCATAGAGGCCGCGCGAGCAGGCCTGGTTCTTGATCAGCTTGTGCTCGACGACTCCGAAACCCGTCTCTTCCACCGCCCATTGGGCATAACGCTGGGCCTGGGCATACCCCGCCTCGGCAACGGCCTTGGCGATCCGCAACACGTCCGCGCGGTCGAGGCCGGAGAAAGCCTCCGCCGCCCAGCGGGCTTTCTCCACCATCTGCTTGGCGTGAAAGCTGGTGAAGCCTCTATCTTCGAGAAGGGGATGAATGGCCATGTCCTGAAACTAGGACATCGCCGCAAGCCCGGCTTGACACCAAACGGGGGCAGCTTGACATCAGTGGGCGTTCACTAAATTCAGGGACAATATAAAAACAGGGAAAAATCGCTGTTATCTACTTTATAGTGTCCCTATTTTAATGGATCATGTACCTGTGAAGTTGCTTCGGCAGCCTTTCCGTGCCACGCTGCCGCCCAAGAAAACAAGGGGCTCGTCATGCCACCGAGGGAAGACAGCGCCAATCCGGGAATCCTCGCCTCCGCCGCCACCGGCATCGCCGATCATGTCGCCCGCTGGGGCGGCGATATCGACCGGGTCTGCGGCGAGGCCGGCATCGACCCGGCCAGTGTCGGTCAGCCCACTTTGAGCCTCGAGCTGTCGGCCTTCTGCTCGCTTTTCGAGGAAGCCGCCCGCAATACCGGCAATCCCAATTTCGGCCTGTGGTTCGGCAATGGTTTCAAGCCGCGCGACCTCGGCCTCATCGGCTATACTGCGGTCTCCTCCCCCACCCTCGGCGCCGCGCTCGAAAACTTCGTCGGCCTGTTCGGCCTGCACCAGCAATCGACTTATATGGCGATCGCCGATGCGGGCAATGGCCTCGCCCGCCTCGAATATCAGATCCGCATGCCCGACATTCTGGCGCGCCGTCAGGATGCCGAATTGTCGCTCGGCATGTTCCTCAACATCATCCGCGAATGTCTGGGCGCGAGCTGGGCGCCGGAAGAAGTCCATTTCGAGCATCCGAAGCCCGAGGCCTGGCGCGAGCATGAGAGCGCCTTCGACGCGCCCGTCTATTTCTCGCAATCGACCAACGCCCTCGTCTTCCGCCGCGAGCTGTTCCAGCGTCCCATGCCGGCCCCCGATCTAAAGCTCTTATCGATCACCCGCATGTGCCTGATGAGCGTCGGCACCAAGCCGGTGCCGCGCCAGACCTTGAAGGACCAGATCCGCTCGGCGGTGCGCGCCCGCCTCGCCGAAGGTTATCCGGCGCTCGAAAGCGTGGCCGAGGCGATCAAAACCTCGCCCGCCGCCATCCAGCGCGAGCTCGCCCGCGACAATCTCAACTACAAGGATCTGGTCGAGGAAACGCGCCGCGATCTGGCGCTTGTCTATGTGCGCCAGCGCGAACTCCCCTTCTCGGAGATCGCCTTCCTGCTCGGCTATTCGGAACTATCGGCCTTCTCGCGCGCCTTCCACCGCTGGACCGGCGCCTCGCCCAGATCCTACCGGGCGCAGCAGGCCGCCTAGCTGTATTTACGCAGATAGTCCTCGCACAAAGCGACGGTGTCGCGCGTATAGGGAACGCCCATCGACTTGGCGAGATCAGTCTCGGCATGGGAGCCGATCCAGGCGACGAGCAGAAGCCGGCGATACATCACGAAGGTCGGAATCTCGTGCTCGTCTTCGGCCGACAGCGGCAGCACGCTGCGATAACCTTTGACCCAGGCGGCGATCAATTCCGGCACGTCGGGACGGTGCTCGATGAAGGACAGCGCGGTGGCGCCGTCATAGAGATACCAGCTGAAGCCGCAATCGTCGAAATCGATGACCTTGGTCTCCTCGCCATCGATCAGCAGATTGGCGAGCCGCATGTCGCAATGGATGAGGCCGTAGCGCTCAGGGCCTTTGCCGAACGCCGCGAGCCGCCGTTCCATGAGATCGACGGTGCGCTGGAAGAGCTTCGTCTTCTCCGCATCGAGACCCATGCCGTCGCGCCATGAGCCCCAATGCTGCACAGTGCCGAAGGCACCATCGAAATCCCAGGTCATGCGTTCGAAATTCTGCGGCCGGCGCCATTGCCGGGCGTGGCTGTGCATACGGGCTGTCGCCGCGCCCAGGACTTCGAAAGGACCAAGCAGCTCGGCTTCCGAGGGCTCGGCCCCCGTCTCCCAGTCGAACAGCACCGCCTGGCGGGGCGCCAACCCCGGCAGCGTGATGGTCTGGATGATCTCACCGTTCCGGCCCTTGACCGGCACCGGCGTGGTGACGGCGCCGTCCTGGCGCAAAGCCTGCAGCCAGGCCAGCTCGGAGCCGATGGCGGTCTTCGAATGATAGCCTTCACGATGGACGCGCAACGCCCATTTCCGGCCCCCGCCATCGACGCGATAGGTCGCGTTCTCCGACAGGTTGATCATCGTCGCCTTCGCATCGGCCGGCAGGTCATACGTCTTGAGCGCCGCATCGGCGACACGCTGCAGCTGCTCGAGCTTCTGCTGATGGGTAAGCGTATCCGATGCTGACATGTACTAGTGTCCCGAATCCGAAGTTCGCAACTGCCAGCGGCACCTTCCGAGCGAACTTCGGATTCGGAAGGACACTAGAAACTTAATGATTCTAGTGTGCTTTTGAACGCGAAGTTCCTGTCGGTGCGAGCCGCCTGATATCAGGAACTTCGCGTTCAGCACACTAGGCCGCCGACTGCCGCGAAGAATAGGAGGGCTTGGAGCTCGTCATATAGCTGCGGGCCCGGCCGCCGAAAAGCTCCGCCTGCGCCAGGCCCACCGACGCATCGAGGCGGGTCAGGATCTCATCGCACATCTCGCGGTCGATCAGCAGGCCCGGCTTGAATTGCAGCACCCGCTTGTCGAGGGTCGAGAAGATCGCCCAGATGCCGTTCTGGTAGAGATGCTTCATCACATAGACGGCGCCCTGGTCGTGGTTGAATTCGAGCCCCATGACGACGCCGCGCTGACGGATGCCGGTGAAGAACTCAGGGTAGTTCGCCTGCACCTGGCGCAGGCCGTTGGCCAGATAGGCCGAGATGTAATGGACCTGCGAACGGGTCTCGGGGCGCGAGCAGATCTCCAGGACCTTGGCCGCCGCGAGACAGCCCAGCTCGGCGCCACCGAAGCTCGACATATGGCCGAAGCCGTCCTCGCTCAGCCACTGGCCGGCTTTCTCGCTCACCACCACCGCGGCGATCGGATAGATGCCGCCCGACAATCCCTTGCCGGTGACCAGGATGTCCGGATTGACCCCATAGGTTTCGATGCCCCACATCTCGCCGGTGCGCATCAGGCCGGTCTGCACCTCGTCCGCGATGTAAAGCGTGCCGACCTTCTCGCAGGCCGCCTTGATGGCCTTGAGATAGCCGGGCTTCGGCATCGGGAAGCCATAGGTTGCCGGGATCGTCTCCATGATCACACAGGCCGCATCGCCGACCGCGATGGCCTCCAGCATGCGCTCGAGATCGTTGAACGGCACCTTGACCACGTCTTGAGGCGAAGCCTCCGACAGGAAGAGCTTGGAGAAGCGTTCATCGCCGACCTGAACCGCGATGCCCGTATGGCCGTGATAGCAGCGCTCGATGCAGATGATCTTGCGGCGCTTGGTGGCGTTGCGGGCGCTCTTGAGCGCGATGTCGATGGCCTCGGCGCCGCCCGAGGCGAAGATGGTGCGCTTGAGGCCGGGCGGCGTCAGCCGCTCCAGCATCTCGGCCACATGGGTGCGCATGATCGAGGGGAAATGATGATTGCCGATGTCGAAATAGGCCATGCCCTCGCGCACCGCCTCGACCACCTCCGGATTGCGATGACCCAGCGAATAGGTGCCGCCATTGAGATGAACGTCGATGAGCCGGCGCCCGTCGACGTCCCAGAGATAATAGGCCTCGCGCCGGTCGATGACGAGATCGACACCCATGCGCTGCCAATCCGAGGTCTTGCCGGGATTCCAGAACTGCTTCGACCGGGCGATGAAGTCGTCTTTTTCCTTGCTCATCGAGCGGGGCTCCAAGGGGATTCTGCCTGATCCGACCTTAGCCCTAGGCGCGGGAAGCGGCTTGACAGAAGACGCCCGGGATTTGACAGGCTCCAGCGATCGCAAAGTTGATGCGAAATCTACGCAATTCCCGTTAAATTATTGATTTGATTCAAGCCGCCGGCTTGGCGGCCAGCCGCTTGATGACCTCCGCCTGACGCGCCAGCTCGGTATCCGGCATGGTGTCGTAGCAGGGAATGACCACCAGATCGCGCATCACTGTCGCCGCCGTCTGGGGCTCGAGCTCGGGCCGGTCCTTGGGCGCCGCGATATGCTGCGAGCGCGGCAGGTCGGCGGCGTCGAAGCCCTCGGCCCGCAAGCCGTCGATGAACTTGCGCGGCTCGTCGACGAGCAGCGGGAACACCCAGTAGTCGTGATGCGTGTTCGCCTGCGCCGGCATGGCGACCGAGCCGCCGATCAGGTCGCGCAGCTTCTCGCCCTTGGTGGTCCGCACACGGATGTCCTGGATGTCGAACTCGTCGAGCCTCCGGCTGAGCAGCGCCAGCATGGCGGTCGACGGCTGGAAGCGGAGATTCTTGGCGGTCTTGAGCGGCGCCACATCGCGCACCTTGTCGGCGAGCGAGTCCTCATAGTCCTGCCCGCGCGAATGGTAATATTTGTAGATGGCGCCCAGCACGGCCCGGGAGGTGACGAGCTTCAGTCCCATGAACTGGAAGATGCGCTTCAGATGTTTCTTGTCGGGCTGCACCGGGTAGTTGGCTTGGATGGCCCGCATGCGGCCGCGCAGCTTGTCGTCGCGCACCCGGATGAGCGCGCCGCCCAGTGCCGTCGAGGTCTTGATCGGGCCGAAGGAGAACAGGCTTAGATCGGCCTTGGAGCTTCCAGGATACGCCCTGCCATTGAAGGCCTGGGCACAGTCTTCGACCGCGACGATGCCCTTGGAGCGGGCGAGCTCGAACAGCGGGTCGAGATCGAGCCGCGCGCCGAAGAGATGTGCCGCAACGAAAACCCGCGAGCGGGGCGTGATGACCTTTTCGAGTCGCTCGAGATTGGGCCCCATCGACCCCATGTCGAGATCGACCGGAACCGGCACAAGCCCGGCATCGCGCACCACCCTGACCATGCCGCGGACATTGAGGGCCGAGAAGATCACTTCATCGCCGGGCTTGAGGTCGAGCGCCTGGATCAGGAGATCGAATCCCGAGCGCACCGAATAGGTGGCGATCGTATCGTCCGTGTCGGAGAAGAAGCTCTCGACCGACTTCCGCAAGCCCTCGCGATCATTGGATTTAAAACAATTCCAAGCTCCAGCGAGGAGATCCAGCCATCCGATCTTGAGTTGCGTTCTGACCCACATTTGCCTAAATACCTTCGTCAACGGACATCCCATAGCGCCAGAGCCAGCACGAAGCCAGCCCGAGCCAACATCCGTTACACAAGATAAGGTGAAAATCCGGGTGGAATGTTATAGGGAGGGTATCCGTAAGGTTACCTTCATTGGTTTAAGAGGATTGTGATGGCCAATACCGAGATTTCGCTCGGCGATAAGCTCAAGAAGGGACGCCGCAAGAGGGTCAAGCGGTTCGGCAAGAACCTGATCCGCAGCCTTGCCGACTTCCTCGGGCGTCAGTCCCTGGTGGGCGACATGCCCATCCATGACAATAAAGACTTCCCCTTCCTCAAGCCCTTCGTCGACAATTGGGAAGGCATCCGCGCCGAGATCGTCGAGATCCTCAAGCATCGTGAAGCCGTGCCATTGTTCCAGGACGTGTCGCCCGACCAGATGCGTATCGCCAAGGGCAATAACTGGCGCACCTTCATTCTCTTCGGCTTCGGCGACAAGCTCGAGAAGAACTGCAAGCAGGCGCCGCTCACCACCAAGATTCTCGAGAGCATTCCCAATCTGCAGACCGCCTGGTTTTCGATCCTAGGCCCCGGCTATCACATCCCGGCGCATCGCGGCGTCACCAAAGGCATCCTGCGCTCGCATCTGGGCCTCATCATCCCGAAGGATGCCGAGAAATGCCGCATCCGCGTCGGCGACAAGGTCCAGGTCTGGCGTCCGGGCGAGATCTTCGTGTTCGACGACACCTATGAACATGAAGTGTGGAACGACACGGACGAGGAACGCGTCATCCTGCTGTTCGACTTCGACCGCCCGATGCGGTTCTGGGGCCGCGCCCTCAACACGACCTTCGTCAAGCTGCTCAAGCTCACGGCTTATTATCAGGAGCCGAAGAAGAACATGCAGACGATGGAAGAGCGTTTCGAGGCCGCCACCCGCCGCGCCGACCAGAATCTCGAGAAGATGTCGGATCACGACTGATCCCGTCTTCCCGGCGAAAGCCGGGACCCAACAAATTCTCGAAACGCGGGCAGCATTGCCCGCGTTTTTGCTTATCTAGTGGATCCCGGCTTTCGCCGGGATGACGGAATGGAGGGACACTCGTTCCCTCACCCGTAATTCACGCTCACCGCCTCGCCGCTGCGGATCGATTCGAAGGCCGCATCGGCGATGATGAGAGCCTTTCGGCCGTCCTCGAAATCGACTGTCGGCGGCAATCCCCGATTGGTACGGTCGATGAACTCGTTGAGCTCGTCGAGATAGGCCTGCATGTAGCGCTCGATGAAGAAGTAGTGCAGCCCGCCCAACGCTTGGGTGACCCCTGCGCCTGAGCGCCTGAGCATGTTCGGCATCGGATTGTCCGACTGCACCATGCCCTTCGACCCGAAGGCTTCCACCCGCTGGTCATAGCCATAGACGCAACGCCTGGAATTGTTGATGTGGACGAGCGCGCCGGATTTGGCCTTCATCGTCACCATCACCGTGTCATAGTCGTTGAGCGTCGCCACCACCGGATCGATCTTCACGCTGCCGGTCGCCGAGACCTCCACCGGCTCCTCGCCCAGGATGAAACGCGCCAGGTCGAAATCATGGATCGTCATGTCGCGGAAGATGCCGCCTGAGCTCTTGAGGATCGGCATCGGCGCCAGCTCGGGATCGCGGCTGGTGATGATGAGCACTTCGAGAGCGCCGATCTCACCCCTCGCCACCGCCTGCTGGACCGCCCGGTGCGTTGCGTCATAGCGCCGGTTGAAGCCGATCTGCACCGGCACGTTGGTCCCAGCAATGTCCTTGCGGCATTGCTCCACTTTCTGGATGTCGAGATCGATCGGCTTCTCGCAGAGTATCGCCTTGCCGGCCTTGGCCGAGGCCGTGATCAGTGGCACATGCGTATCGGTCGAGGACGCGATCAGCACGGCGCCGACTGACGCATCCGTCAGCGCCGCCTCGATGTCGGGCGCCACCTGGGCGCCATGCCGGGCCGCCACCTTCTCCGCCACCTCCCTGTTCACATCATACACCCAGGCCAGCTGGGCGTGCGGGTTGGCGGCGATATTGGCGGCATGCATGGCGCCGATCCGCCCTGCCCCGAAAAGCGCAAACTTCAGCATCTGCGAAGCCTCATCCGAATGACTGATGGTTTGATGGGAAAATCTCAGGAGTCTTTAGTATGACAAATATGCCTATCGCCTGTGAAGGCGCTCGACAAGCCCGGCGAAGCTATGCAAAAATTCCGGCTGGGTAGTTTTCGAGAAACCGGCCGCCAAGAGCCGGTGCGATGGGAGGACCCCTTTTGGCCTTACTCGACATCCGCAGCGTGTCGAAGAATTTCGGCGCCATCCGGGCCCTGAGCGAGGTCAGCTTCGCGCTCGAGCCGGGCGAGGTGGTCGGCCTGATGGGCGACAACGGCGCCGGCAAATCCACCATGGTCAAGCTGATCGCCGGAAATTTCCCGCCCAGCGAAGGCGAAATCGCGGTCGCGGGCGAAGTCTGCCACTTTCACAAGCCGATCGAGGCGCGAGGCAAGGGCATCGAGGTCGTCTATCAGGACCTGGCGATCGCCGACAATCTCACCGCCGCCGAGAATGTGTTCCTGGGCCGCGAGATCAAGAAGGGCGTCTGGCCCTTTCGCGTCCTCGACAAGCAGGCGATGATCGAGCGCTCCGCCGCCCTCTTCCAGGAGCTCAAATCCGAAACGCGCCCGCGTGACCTGGTGAAGAAGATGTCGGGCGGCCAGCGCCAGGCGGTCGCCATCGCCCGCACCAGGCTGTCGCAGGCGAAGCTCGTGCTGATGGACGAGCCGACCGCCGCGATCTCGGTGCGCCAGGTGGCCGAGGTGCTCGAATTGATCCGCCGCCTCAAATCGCAGGGCGTGACGGTGATGCTGATCAGCCACCGCATGCCCGACGTCTTCGCCGTCAGCGACCGTATCATCGTGCTGCGCCGCGGCGCCAAGGTCGCCGACAAGCACACCTCCGAGACCTCGCCCGAAGAGATCACCGGCCTCATCACGGGAGCGATCCGTGCCGCCTGAACCCGCCAAGGCCAGCATCGAAACCGATCACGCGGCGATCACCGACGTTGTGGAGAACCGCGAGCAGACGCTGCTCGACAAGCTCTTCGCCAGTCAGGCCTTCTGGGTCACCATCGCGCTCGCCATCCTCTATGTCGGCATGGCGCTTTACGAGCCCAACGCTTTCGGCACGGTCGAGAATCTCGCCAACATGACGCGCAACTTCGCGCCCTTCGGCATCATGGCGATCGGCATGACGGTGGTCATCATCACCGGCGGCATCGATCTGTCGATCGGCTCGATCATGGGCCTGGTCGCGATCGTCGCCGGGCTTTTCCTCACCTGGGAATATCCCTGGTACATCGCTTTCGGCGCCGGCCTTGGCGCCGGGCTCATCTGCGGCGCCGTCAGCGGCTTCTTCGTCGCCTATGTCGGCATGTCGTCCTTCGTGGTGACTCTCGGCATGATGGCGATCGCGCGCTCGCTGGCAATCGTTTTCTCCGGCAACCAGATGCTTTACAAATTCGGTCCGGACGCCCCGATCGTGAAGGCGATCGGCCAGTGGCGCTGGCCGCTGCACACGCCCGACAGCTGGTTGCCGCATTGGCTGCCGCAGCTCTCGTCGCATTTCTGGACCATGATCATCTTCGCGCTCGCCGCCGGCTTCGCCTTCAACTTCACCGCCTGGGGCCGCCATCTCTTCGCCATTGGCGGGAATGAGCAGGCCGCGCGTCTCACCGGCGTGCCGGTCGACCGCATCAAGTTTTTCGCTTACGTCTTCTCGGCCTTCACCGCCTCGATCGCTTCGCTGTTGATCCTGGGCTATAGCGGGTCGGCCATCAATGCGCTCGGCCAGTCCTATGAGTTGCGCGTCATCGCCGCCACCGTCATCGGCGGCGCCAATCTCATGGGCGGTGCCGGCACCGCCTTCGGCGCCGTGGTGGGCTCGGCCCTGCTCGAGGTCATCCGCAACGCGCTTTTGATGGCGGGCATCGATTCCAATTGGCAAGGGGCCTTTGTCGGCGCCTTCATCATTCTCGCGGTGCTTCTCGGCATGCAGAGCGGCGGTAAATCTCTGATCGCCGCCACTTTCGAGAGACTTCTGCCCAAGCGGCATCGCTAGAACATGGCCTAACAGCAAGAGCAAGTGGAGGATCTGGAATGTTGAAGTATCTGACCGGAACGGCGATCATCGCCGGACTTCTCGCTGTCGGCGCCGCGGGCGCCATGGCGCAGCAGAAATACACTTTCGCGCTGGTGCCGAAGAACATGAACAACCCGTTCTTCGACCAGGCGCGCGACGGCTGCAAGAAGGCGGAGGCGGAATCGAACGGCGCCTTCGAATGCATGTATATCGGCCCCGGCGAGCATGGCGGTGGCGATGAGCAAGTGCAGATCGTGCAGGATCTCGTCGCCAAGAAGGTCGACGGCATCGCGGTGTCGCCGTCCAACGCGGCGGCCATGGCGGTGGCGCTCCAGGCGGCGAAGGAAGCCGGCATCCCGGTGCTCACCTGGGACTCCGACATGCTGCCCGAGAACAAGGACCTGCGCGTCGCCTATGTCGGCACCAAGAATTACGACATCGGCGTCAACCTGGCGAAGATCGTGCAGACCTTGAAGCCCAAGGGCGGCACCATCTGCATCCAGTCGGGTGGCGCGGCGGCGGCCAACCACAATGAGCGCATGCAGGGCATCCGCGACACGCTCTCCGGCAAGCAGTCGGCGGCCTCGCCCGGCGACGCGCTCAAAGGCGAGAATGGCTGGACGGAAGCCGAAGGCTGCCCGCTCTACACCGACGACGACTTCCCGCGCTCGGTGCAGCAGCTCGAGGATACGCTGGGCAAGCTTGCCGATCTCGACGCCTTCGTGCCGACCGGCGGCTTCCCGCAATTCATCCCCGACGCCTATCGCGCAACGGTCTCCAAATACAAGGACCGTCTCGACTCCGGCAAGCTGGCGCTGGTCGTCGCCGACACGCTCCCCGTTCAGATGGAGCTGATGAAGGAAGGCCTGTCCAAGGGCCAGGTCGGTCAGCGGCCCTTCGAGATGGGTTACAAGACCATGATGTTCCTGAAGGACATGAAGGACGGCAAGGGCAACCCGACCGATCCGACCTATACCGGCCTCGATGTCTGCACGCCGGAAACCGCCGACACCTGCATCGGCAAGTAAACAAGCTCAGGCAGGCGGGCTCGTCCCGCCTGCTTCTTCCCCACCCGCAAAAAGAAAATCATGACCGATCGTTTCTCTCTGAAAGGCCGCGTGGCCCTGGTGACCGGCGCGTCGCGTGGGCTCGGCTTCGCGATGGCGGAAGCTTTGGCCGAACACGGCGCCAAAGTCGTCCTCAATGCCCGCGACGAGGCCTCCTTGCGCGACGCTGCGACGAAGGTCGGCGCCGAGCATCTCGCTTTCGATGTGACCGACACACGCCAATGCCAGGACGCCCTGGCGAAGATCGTGGCCGCCCACGGCAAGCTCGATATTCTCGTCAACAATGCCGGCATCCAGCATCGCCGTCCGCTCATCGACTGGGAGGATGGCGACTTCGATCGCGTCGTCGCCGTCAATCTCTCCGCCTGCTTCAAGCTGGCGCGCGATGCGGCGCGGCTCATGCTGCCCAATAAATATGGCCGCATCATCAATACCGGCTCGGTGGCGGCGATCCTCGGCCGCCCGACGATCCATGCCTATGCCGCGGCCAAGGCCGGTCTCCACGGCCTGACCCGTTCGATGGCCGCCGAGATCGGCCGCCATGGCGTGACGGTGAACGCCATCGCGCCCGGCTATTTCGCGACCGAGCTCAATACGGCACTGCTCGAGGACAAAGCCTTCACCGCCTGGGTCGAGGGCCGCACGCCGGCGGGACGCTGGGCCAAGCCCGCCGAGCTCGGCGGCGCCGTGGTGTTCCTCGCCTCCGAGGCGGCGTCCTATGTGAACGGCCATGTTCTTGCCGTCGATGGCGGCTTGTCGGTGAGCCTCTGACTTGACAATCAGCGGCGCCTGGGCTGGTTACGCGCCATGTCCATCACCCGCCCGCCTCTGCCTGAAGGCTACACCGCCGTACCGCCTGGCCACCTCGCCAATGTCGCGACCTTTCTCGAAATGACGGCGCCGCCGGAAAACCGGTTGCCGCAGATCGATGCGCCCCACCTCGCGCTCAAGCCGTGGAAGGATGCCGATCCCGACGCCTATCGCGCCCTCTTCAAGCTCATTGGCGAGAACTGGTTGTGGACCTCGCGTTTGATGATGGCGGATGAGAAGCTCATCGCAACTCTGCGTCACCCCGATGTCGAGGTCTATCGCCTCTTTCGCAACGAGTGGGTCGCGGGGCTGCTCGAGCTGGATTTCCGCAACCCGGGTCAATGCGAGCTCGCCTTCTTCGGCCTCGCGCCCGACGAGATCGGCAAGGGTGCCGGCCGCTTCTTAATGTCGGAAGCGACCAGGCGCGCCTGGACGAAACCGATCAAGCGCTTCTGGGTGCATACCTGCACCTTAGATCATCCGGCCGCGCTCACTTTCTATCGCCGCTCCGGCTTCACGCCCTATCAGACCGCGGTCGAGATTCTTCCCGATCCGCGTCTGAGCGGCCATGTGCCGCGCGCGGCGGCGCCGCAGATTCCGATCATCGAGTGAGGAAAAAAGCAGCAAAATCCTCTGTTTTTTACAGCGGAATTAACAGGGGAATAACAGCGGATTTACAGAGGACCTACAGCACACGCGATAAACAGCGGTGGCCTTGGCGATGACCATAGAGGCGAAAAGCCCACATTGGGAAGCACCTTATTGGTGCTCATGGTAGGCCGACGGCGGGAAGCCGAATTCGCGCGCGAAGAGTTTGGCGAAGTGGCTGGGACTGTTGTAGCCGACCGACTGCGCGACAGCCGTCACATTGGCTTGCGGATCGCCGAGCAAGCGCTTCGCCTCATCGAGCCGCGCCTTCTGCAGGAAGCGATAAACGGCGCTGCCGAAGAACTCGCGGAATCCTGTCTTGAGCCGCTTCTCGTTGAGGCCGGCATGGCGCGCAAGCTCGGTGACCGTCCACGGCCGGGCGAGATCCGAGAGGAGTGCCGCGCGCGCGGCCTCGCATTTGCGGCGGTCGCGCTGGCTCGGATGCGCCGGCGGTGCGGTGTCACGCAACAATCCCAAAGCGGCGGTGATCATGTCGAGGCAGCGTGCCTCCATGCTGAGGTCATCACCATCGCTGGCGCCGAGATCGAAGAGCGACTGCGCCAGGGGCGCCAGCTGGGCGGAGAGCCGCGCCGTGCCGATCCAGCAATCGGTGCAGGACGCGGCATAAAGCGGATGGTCGGCGCCCAATTGCGCGAAGAGCGTTTGCGCGCCCAGCTTCTCAAGGAAGTCGAGATCGACCCGGATATCGACACCCCGGAAACGCGAGCCGACCGGGATATCGTATTTTCCTTCAACTCCGGCGCCGGCATAGAAGAGATATAGCAGACCCGGACGGTACGGCACCGAGATGCCCTCCGACCCATCGGGCGGCAGCAGCCGTCCCTCTCCCGAGGCCTCGAACAGGACATCGATGGCGACGCAGGGCTCCGTGGCGATCCGCGAGGAGCCGAATTGGGCCCCGACCACGACGTCGAAGACCGTGACGGTGACGCCCGGCCTGATGGCAAACAGCTTGTAGCTGCCGCTCGTATCCTGGTCAGGGCCAAGCCTTTTCTCGGGATCCGGGCCGATGACCGGCACCCGTTGCATCCCCGATTGCGCGACAGCCCTTTTGCCGAATTCTAGAGACATTCTAAAAATCTAACGCCATGAAGCACTTGGGCGATGGGGCCGGATTAAATAAAGGCCCGGATCGCGTCAACATAATTCCCGATCACGATAGTCAACTATTCGCGGCCGCGCTAGCAGGTTCCTCGCAACGGGGATTTGAGGGCGATGGGAAATTTACAGGCGAGCGCGCGGACCGCGCCTTATCTGGTGCTGGGCTTGCTGGCGGGCCTTTATGCCGCGCAATCCATCACCGGCAGCATGGTGCAGACGGCCCTGCCCGTCGTCCTGCGTGACGCCGGCATCCCGCTCCACACGATCGGCTATCTGTCGGCCCTCTTCCTGCCCTGGGCGTTAAAGTTTCTCTGGGCGCCCCTGGTCGACCGCTTCGGCAGCAAGCGCCTCTGGATCCTCGTGTGCCAGATGGGGCTCATCATCTGCTTCGGCGTCGCCTCCTTCCTGCCGCCCGCGACGCATCTCATCCCTCTCTCGGCGGTGCTCTTCATCATGGCGCTGATCGCCACGACCCAGGACGTCGCCACCGACGCACTCGGCGTCGAGGCCACGACGCCCGACACGCGCGCCAAGGCAAGCGGCGCCTCGACCGGTGGCGCCTATCTCGGTTTCCTGATCGGCGCCGGCGTCTGGCTGCCGGTCTACGCCTATGCCGGCTGGTCGGCCTCAATGTGGATCATGGCGGGCTTCATCGCGCTCTCGACCGTGCCGGCGCTGGCGGCAGGGCGGCTCGCGACCGGCATGTCCACGGCAGCAGCACGTCCGAGCTTCAAGGCGGTGATCGCCAACCGGGCGCTCATGCACGGTCTCGTCTTCCTCATCGTCTATCAATGCGGTGTCCGGCTGGGCATTTCGATGGTCGGCCCCTTCCTCGTCGATGCCGGAATATCGGTGGCGGCGATCGGCCTTATCAAAGGTGCAGGCGCCGCAGTGGCCGGCATCGTCGCGGCGATCGCGGGCGCCGCCATTACGCAGCTTCTCGGAACCCGCCGCGCGCTGGCCGCCTTCGCTTTGCTCAACCTCCTCGCCTGCGGCGGGCTGCTGGCCTTTGCCGCCAAGTACGTCACCGGCACGGAATTGCTGGTCGCTCTCCTGTTTCTCCAGAACATCGCCGTCGCCATGTCCTTCGTGGCGCTTTATGCGGCGATGATGAACTGGTGCGCGCCGGGCCAGGTCGCCACCGACTTCGCCGTGCTGCAGAGCCTCGATGCGCTGCTTGCCATCGTCATGGGATCACTGGCGGGCATTCTCGGCCGTTATGTGGGGTATCCCGCGATCTTCGCCGTGACAACCCTTTTTCTCGTCTTCGCCATTTACCGTTCGCTCCGGCTCACGAACGAAGAGGCGTCCCGTCATCAGACTTCTCCCATGCTCAGCCAGGAATCCGCATCATGATCCGACATCTCCTCACCGGCGTCTCACTCTCCGCCCTGCTCTGCGCCGCCGCGCCGGAGCAGGCGCTCGGCCAGGAGGATGAGACTCTTCTTGAGACCATCGTCGTCACCTCGACGAAACGCGACCAGGATGTCCTCGATGTGCCGGGCACCATCGATACCGCGAGCGGGAAGGAGCTGCGCGACAAGGGCGTGTCGAGCCTCGGTCAGCTCGACAAGGTCTTCGCCGATACCAGCATCAAGCAGCGCTCGAGCCGCGCCTATACCAATGTCACCATCAGGGGCCAGTCATCGGTCGATTTCTACAATCCGAGCGTCCAGGTCTATGTCGACGGCCTGCCGCAGGATGCGGCGACCTATGGCCAGCTCCTGCCGGGCGGGCTCGAAAGCGTCGAATTGCTCTACGGGCCGCAGGGCACGCTGTATGGCCGCGGCGCCATCGGCGGCGTCATCAATGTCATCACCCGCAAACCCGACAATGAGTTCCGCGCCGACGCTTATACCGCTCTCCATACTCTGGGCGCCGATGCCAGCCTTCTCGTCAACACGCCCATCATTGCCAACACGCTCTACGCCGATGCCGCCGTCACCTTCCGCAAGGAGGACGATGAATATGAGGTGATGGGCAGTCATGATGAAATCGGCGGCACCGAGGATTGGAACGGCCGTTTCCGTCTGCGTTATGCACCCGAAGGCAGCCCGCTCGACATCATGGTAACAGCGGCGCGCAGCGAGGTGGACTCGACCGAAGAGCAATTCGTCATGGAGTCCATGTTCAAGGACCGCATCGCCTTGCCGGTGCCGTCGAAATACGACCTCGACACGACGAGCCTCGGCATCAATGCGTCCTATGATCTGGGCCTCGCCAAGATCACCGCGCTGACCGGCTATCAGGACCGCAAGCTCGATCGCACCATCTTCGGCTCCTACACGCCGGAAACCCAGGAAACCTTCAGCCAGGAGCTGCGCATCGCTTCCAACCCGGATGCCGGCAACGCCATCGACTATGTCATCGGCGTCTATGGCCAGTATCTCGACTTCGAGCGCCGCATGCCGGCCGCCAACCAGGTATCACGGCAGAAGATCGAATCCCTGGCGGCTTTCGCCGATCTGACCTGGCATGTGACCGACCGCATCGATCTCTCGCCCGGCGCCCGCTTCGACTATGAGAAGGCCAAGGCCATCGCCGAGGGTGGCATCTCCCTCGATGACGATGATGACTTCACCGCCGTCTCGCCGAAGCTCGCGGCGAGCTTCGCACTGGCGGAGGAGTGGCGGATCTACGCGCTTTATTCGACCGGCTTCAAGGCGGGCGGCTTCACCCGCAATGTGACGCCGGCCAATATCGCCTTCACCTATGATCCGCAGAACACCTACAACGGCGAAGCCGGCATCAAATACCAATCCGCCGACGGCTCGCTGTCGGCCTCACTCGCCGCCTACTACAACGTGACCGACGACTATCAGATGTTCGTCGGCATCCAACCGGTGCAGTATCTGCAGAATGTCGGCGAGGTCACCGCCAAGGGCATCGATCTCAAGGTCAAGGCGCGGCCCACCGAGCGCCTCGGCATCATGGGCGGCCTCGGCCTTAATGAGACGAAGTTCACCGACTACAAGAATCCGATCACGCCCGGCATAGACCGGACCGGCAACCGCGTGCCCTATGCACCCGAGGTGACGGCAAATTTGAGCGTCGATTATGCATTCGATCTTCCCGATGAGCGCGGGCAGCTGATCCCCCGCGCCGGCCTCACCTATGCCAGCGAAATCTACTTCGATGAAACCAACGATATCGGCCAGGACGGCTTTGCGCTCGTCGATCTCGGCTTGGGCTGGCGGGTCAACGATCACCTGGCGGCGGATGTCTTTGTCAACAATCTCTTCGACAAGACCTATGCCGTCTATGGCTTCACCGCGCCCGGCTACGGCAATCTCTATCAGCTGGGTCATGGCCGCGCGATCGGCGCCAGCCTGAACATCACGTTCTAGGGCGCGTAGAGATGCGGATCCTGATTGTCGGGGCCGGTCCAGCCGGTCTCGCTCTGGCGCTGGCGCTTCGCCAGAAGGGCATCACGCCGGTCGTGATCGAGCGGACTCAGCAGAGCCGCGGCGAGGGATATGCTGTCGGGCTGCATGTGAATGGCTGGAACGCCGCCGAGCGGCTCGGTATTCTGGCGCAGATGCGACAGGCCGCGATGCCGCTCGGCAAGGCCGAATACCGCAACCCGCGCGGCAAGAAGCTGTTCTCCTACGACTACCGCCATCTCGCTCACTCGGCCAAGGGCAAGATGCTGGCCATCATGCGCGATCGGGTTCTCGACGTGCTGGCGCAGGCTTTGGGAGGTGATGTCGACATTCGTTATGGGACCACGGTGACAGCGTTGGCCGATACACCGGCCGGCGCCACCGTCACCTTTTCCGATGGCAAGGTCCAGGAATTCGACGTCGTCGTCGGCGCCGACGGCTATCGCAGCGTTATGCGCGAGCTCTGCTTCGGCCCGCATGAGGAGTTCCTGCGGCCGCTCGGCTACCGCGCGGCCGCCTGGCGCATGCCGCTCACCACACCGCTCGCATCGAGCTTCGTCGGCATGATGGATGTCGACCTGCAAGGCGGCGTCTATGCGGTCGGCGACGGCACCGCCGCCACGCTCTATTGCTGGCGGGATTCCGCCATCGAGCGTGTACCGCCCGAGCGGCGGCACGCGATCCTAGTGGACCGTTTCGGTGGCTGGGTCGATCCGGTCGCCGCGAGCCTCGCCGCCGACATCGACTGGCAACGCGGTTTCTTCGACACCATCGCCCAGATCGAGATGCCGGCCTGGTCAAAAGGGCGCGTGGTGCTTCTAGGCGACGCCGCCTGGTGCCTTACCTTTCTCTCGGGCCAAGGAACCTCGACGGCCTTGGCTGGCGCCCTCATCCTCGCGTCCGAGCTCACCATCAAGCCGCATGCTGAGGCCTTCGCCGCCTATGAGGCCCGCCTGCGTCCGGTCACCACGCAAATGCAGGCGGCGTCGCGCAAGATCGGCGGACACTATGTTCCGGAAGGCCGCATGGGCATGCGCATCCAGTCCTGGCTGTTGCCGCTGCTCCTGTCGCGCCCCTTCGCCGGCATCCTCGCCCGGCGCATGATGGCGAAGGAGCTGGAGCTCGATACAGCCGGCTGACAAGCGACGCGCGTCAGTCTGCTGCCTCCAAGTTTCGAACTGATCGTATGACGATTGTGGTCAGCCTCTCCGTGAGCGCGGTTTGCGCATTCGACGAGCGCGTCAGCACGAGCGGCATCTCGCCAAGCACTGGCAGGGCCGGGTCCGACAAACGGCGAACCCGTTCGGTCAAGGCGCTTTGCGGCAGGACTCCGACGGCTATCCCGGCCGAGATCGCCGCCCTGATACCGGCGACACTTTCGCTGGTGCAGACGATCTCATAGGGGAACCCCGCCCTTTGCAACAGGCTGAGGCAACGCTCGCGCCACCAGCACGCCTTATCGAACAGGGCCACCGGCAGAGGTTTGCGATTCTGGGCATCGTGGAAGGCCGAGCCCGTCCACACGGCCGCCTCGCGATGGACGACGACATCCTCCATACGCACGATCTCCGGGGTATGAAGAGCAAGATCGAGATCACCGGCGGCAATCGCCGCCGGGAACTCCACACTGGAACCACAACGCAGCAGGATACGCGCATGCGGCCGCTCCTCCGAAAATGCCGAGAGGATCGAAGGCAAAAGAGTGTCACCATACTCTTCCGGAATCCCGAGCCGAACCTCACCCTTGGGTTGCTCGCGCATCAGGGTCACGGTCTGATCGAGTGTCTCGATGACCTGACGCGCGATGGGCAGCAGCTGCTCGCCGCGAGCGGTAAGCGATACGCCGCGTCCCCGGCGCTCGAAGAGCTGCTGGCCGATGATCTCCTCGAGCCTCTGCAGCCTGAGGCTGACGGCGGACTGCGTCCGGTATAGTCGCGTTGCGCCGCCGCTGACGCTGCCCGCTTGCGCCACTGCAAGAAAACTCCGCAGCAGGTCACTATCCAGGTGAGGTACAAAGTTATCGGAAAAACTCATATTTCCTATTTATACTATTCGTTATTCTTATGAAAGCGATCAGCTTATCACTCCACCAGAAAGCAAGCGGAGCAAGCTGATTATGCGTCTATTCATAAGACTCAGGGAGGCTTGGCGGGATTTGTTCGAGACCGCCCTCCACGACCCCGAGCGCGAACACCGTCCATTGGCCACGCTCGACCCACGGCTTCTCGACGACATCGGAATATCACTGGAGCAAGCAGAAGAGCTGGATAAGAGAGATAGCGACCACCAGACGCCGCATCGAACCACCGGAAGTCTCTAGATCACGATCACTTTAGGTCGGAATTTCATATTTAGCGCGTGATCGGACGGAAAACCGGTGTCCACTTTTCCTGATCACGCGCTAGATATCTGTGCAAATGCTCACGGGCGCATCACCACCCTTTACAAGTTGCTAGTTTACGACACACCGCATTTCGACAAGGCTCTCCGGATCGTCACTTGGGAGAACCGATATGTCCACGACCTCGATACTGCCAGAGACCTCCACATCGCGGCAACCGGTGGGTCAACCCCCAACCCCGGACACTGCGAGAGCGCCCGCGACGGCTGTCCCCTTCGACAGAATCCCGCTCGTCGACTTCAAAGGTTTTCGCGCCGGCAACCCCGCCGACAAGCAGCGTATCGCCGGGGAGATCGGCGAGGCTCTCAATTCGGTCGGGTTCTTCTATCTGGCGAACCATGGCATCCCGACCGAAATCATGGATGGCGTCTTTCGCGCCTCGAAAGATTTTTTCGCCCATCCGCTTGACTGGAAAGACAAGGTATCCAGCACGAAGACGACCAATCATCGCGGCTATTTTCCCGTTGGGGGTGAGAATGTCGACCCGCGCCATACCCGTGATCTGAAGGAAGGATTCGACATCGGCTTCGAGGGGCCGAATACGCAACAGGACGAAACCAAAACGGATCTGCGCGGGAAGAACCAGTGGCCCGACGGCCTGCCTGTGTTTCGCACCGCCCTGGAAGTCTATTATCAGCATTGCGTGGATCTCGGTCGCGAGCTGTGCCGCGCCATGGCACTGGCGGCCAATGTCGATGAGGCAACCTTCGACCGGAATATCGAACACTCGGAATCGCGTATGCGTCTCCTGAGCTATCCACCGCAACCGGGCGGGCCAAAGGATGAACGAACCTTCGGTGCCGGCGCACATACCGACTGCGGCTGCCTGACCATACTCGCTCAAGACAATATTGGCGGGCTTGCCGCTCGCAATTCGGCCGGCCAATGGATCGCCGCCGACCCGATACCGGGAACCCTCATATGCAATGTCGGCGACATGATGGAACAATGGTCCGGCGGGCGCTTCGCGAGCACTGTTCACCGAGTGATCAACAATTCCGACCGGACACGCTACTCCGTAGCCCTGTTTTTCAACCCAAGCTTCGACGTCGTCGTCGACGGCTTCAAGAGCCTTCTGGGAGACGGCGCGGCGGCTCCCGCCAAATCGACCGCCGGGGAATACCTGCGCTGCTGCTACGACGAAATTCGATCGGCATGCCAACTGCCCTGATCTCCTGTGAAGAGGCGGCGCGTCTCGACGCGCCGTCGCCCCCCCTCCTTGTCCTGGACCCCTGCCATGAACGAGATCACCAAGGTATATTCTGGCACCGGTTACACCACGGCCGACGCCGCCACCCGACGGGAAATCACCGATTCCTGGATTCGCAGGACCGAGCCGGATGACCCGACTTTCATTCTCGATCCCACCGTGATCGCCGCCAATCTAGGGCGCTTTCAGGACCAGCTCGACGCGGACATCCTCTACGCCGTGAAATGCAACCCTCACAAAACCGTGCTCAAGGCGTTGCACACGGCAGGAGTGAGACGCTTCGACGCGGCATCGCTGCCGGAAATTCAGACGGTCAAGTCGATAGGCCACGATGTCCATTGCCACTTCAACCACCCGATAAAGTCGCGGCGCGCGATCCACGATGGCGCCATCACCCATGGCGTCAGGCACTTCACCATCGATTGCATGGAAGAGCTGACGAAGATTGCCGAAACGATTGAACCTGATGGAACCACCCTGCATGTTCGCATAGGCCTTCCCTCGGCAAGCAGCTGCTGCGGAGCGACTGACAAATTCGGCGCCACGGAAGCAGAGGCGCTCGACCTCCTGCAGCAGGCCTCACGGCTGAGATTCGCGCTTGGTCTATCCTTCCATGTCGGCTCTCAATGCCGCGATCCCGAGAGATATATAAAGGCTCTCGAGGCCCTTTCGGGTGTCGTCGACCGAACCGACGTCACGATCGGCTGGATCAATTGTGGCGGCGGCTTCCCGGCCGGCGGTCATGCGGGTACTCACCTTCTGGTCCAAACCATTCTCGAGGCTCTGGCAGTTCGGTTGACCGACCTGCGAGCCCGAACCGGCGCCAGAGTTCTGATTGAGCCTGGCCGCGCTCTCGTCGCCGAAGCCGTCAGCCTGGTCGTCCGCGTTCACCAGCGCAGAGGTCTCAGATTATACCTGAACGACGGCATTTACGGCGCGCTTTCAAAAGGCTGCTGCGGCTGCGAGCCGGCTTTCTCGACCCGGCCGATCGGTGCCCATACCGGACAGATGGCGGAGTTTTCCATCTTCGGGCCGACTTGCGATTCAACCGACCGACTGGAAAGGCGCTGGCTACTGCCGGACAGCATCGCGGAAGGCGACTGGATCGCGATAGAAGCCATGGGCGCATATGCTGGCGCACTGGCAACCAGATTCAACGGTTTCCATCATCACCAGCTCATCGCAATCGACGAGATGGACTGAATTTCTCCGGAATCCGACACAGCGGCGCCGCATCCAGTCATCCGCGAAAAATCCACGAGTTCCGCTCCGTTCCCCCATTGACAAAACTCAATCATCTCATCGCAAGACACGACGCCTTTGCGCCCATTGTTGTGTTCTTTTTACCACAAAATCACATAATTTCACAATTCTATAAGTTACATCAAATCCCGAAATTTAGAATCTATCGATTTTCATAAACCCAATCTGCACGTTACATTATCAAAGATGCGTTGCGAGCCTGCACACTACGCAGATCTCCGGCTATCGATAGGAAAGCGAAAGAGGAGCGCCTGCTCATGCATGCAGAAGGCACCTTATATCTCTTCGATTCCTGCGATACCTGCGAGATGTCGGAAATCATTGAAGAAACGGCCCGCCTGCTGCGGCCATTCGAGCCTGCATCGTTTTTCTACCTGGGCCTGCGCGTCCCCGGTTGCGAGATGTCGCGGGAACCTTCCTCGCTCGTCCTCACCAGTCACCCCCTCCAACAGCCGATTGACTATTGCTGCAAGAGCCGCTGCCTGAACAATCCGGCCGTTCAACGCGCCTCTTCGAGCCGCGTGCCGCTGCTTCTCGCGCCTCATGATGTAATCGTCTTTCTTTCCGCCGTGTCCTCGATGAACACGCCCCCGGTACGTTCTGCTGTCGTAACGCCCATACATGGTCCTGAGGACGAACTGGCGATATTCGCCGTGCTCGGCGACTGGAATTGGGCGGAACCTACCGCCGCCGAAATCGATGTTCGCTCGCTGCAAATGCTCGCCTTTCGAGTTCACGCCACGGTCGTCGAATGCGCGCTCAAGTCGAGCGGCATATGCGCGGTCACCTTGACCGATCGCGAGAAGGAATGCCTGGTGCTGACGGCACAAGGGAAGACTGCGTGGGAGATCTCCAGGATCCTGGGGAGATCACGCGGCACCGTCAATTTTCATCTGCAGAACGCCATGCGCAAACTTGATTCGGTCAACAAGACGCAAGCTGCGGCAAGGGCCATTGAAGCGCGCCTGATCCACTGAGCCTTGTCTCCGGCAGGACGTCATTGTCTCGCTGATCAGCTCCCGCCCTAACAACCTGTCTAGTTGTGATCCTCCAATCTCTTGGGCTTGATGGAGGGCGACAGTCGCAGGAGCTGCTCATGGATAACGCACCGTCCGCCAGGCTCAAGACTTCCTCCAGGATCCATGAGGCGCGGCCCTTCCAGGTCAGACTTCCAGGATCGAAATCATATACGAACCGGGCGCTCGTCATCGCCGCGCAACGCATGGGCCGGACCAATCTGACAAATGCGCTGCATGCCGACGACACATTGCTCCTCGCCGAGGCCCTGAATCAGTTTGGCGGCCTGACCGTTCAGAAAACGGCGCTCGGATTTCAGGTCGTCAGGACGGCAGCTCGTCTCTCCGCACCAGTCAATCCGCTCAATATCGGTGGCGCCGGAACGCCCGCCCGCCTCTTGATCGCGTTCGCCACCGCGGCGGACGGCGCCACCGTCATCACCGGCAATCGCCGACTGTGCGAGCGGCCGATGACCGACCTCATCGTAAGCCTGCGCGCCGCAGGATTTACGATTGAGGAACTGACCTCTCCGGGATGCCTGCCGGTGCGGGTGCAGGGTGGTCATGCGGCCAATAGAGCCTGGAGCGTTTCCGGCGGCGTTTCCTCGCAATTCCTCAGCGCGCTGCTGATTCACGCCGCGCAGCAGCGGGGCGAACCGGTCAGCATTGATGTGCATGGGCACCTGGTGTCCAAACCCTATATCCGCATGACTCTGCAAATGATGCGGGACTGCGGCATCAAGGTCAGCGCCGAAGAATTGTCGCGTTTTACCGTCACACCGAGCTCACCGGCCCTGGCGGAAATCGCCATAGAGCCCGATGCGTCGGCCATGTCCTATTTCCTCGCCGCGGCGGCGCTGACGAAAAGGGCCGTGACCGTCGACGGAATCGGCCTCGATTCCAAGCAAGGTGACATCAATTTCGCCGGCGTTCTGCGGGATATGGGATGCGGCCTTGCCGGTGACACCCAGGCGATATCTCTCTCAGGCGGACCGCTTGCCGGCGTAGCGGTCGACATGGAGGACATGCCGGACACGGTTCTAACCCTTGCCGTCGTCGCCGCCTTCGCCACCGGACCAACCCGGATCACCAACATCGCCAATTTGCGTCTGAAGGAATGCGACAGGATCCAAGCGGCGGCGGAGAATCTGCGGCGGTTGGGAGTTTACGTCGGCGAGGGCGATGACTTTCTGGAGATCACACCGCGCGGCACCATCCACCCTGCGCAAATAGCGACCTATGACGACCATCGGGTCGCCATGGCTTTCTCACTCGCCGGCTTGCGGCAGGACGGCATCGAACTGGAGGATCCCGAATGCGTACGGAAATCATTCCCGAACTTCTGGGAGGAGCTTGCCCGCTTTCGGGCACATCGCAATGCAACGGGAGCTGCGTCATGACGAGAATCGATGCGAGCACAGCCCGCTACCAGAGCGAATACTCGCCTGAATTCGCCGCTTCATTCGACGAGATAGTCGGCTGGAACTCCAGAGGGGAGCACGAGCGGGGCAGATTGGTGGAGCTTCTGCGCTCTCACCGCGCCCGGCGCGTTCTCGATGCTGCTTGCGGAACCGGCTTTCATCTCCATCTGTTGGCCCAGGAGGGCTTCGATCTCGTCGGGACCGACGGGGCCGAGGCGATGGTCAACCAGGCCCAGGCGAATCTGACATCGCGCGGAATTGCCGTTCCGCTCCACGTATGCGACTGGCGCGAGCTCACACAATGCCAGCTTCAAACGTTCGATGCGATCCTCTGCCTTGGCGATTCCTTCGCGCATCTGCTCAATCCGCAACATCAGCTCGACGCACTGCGGCAGTTCTTCGATCTCCTGGCGCCTGGCGGCATCCTGATCCTCGACCATCGGAACTATGACCGGGTCGTCGACGAGGGCTCCTATATCGAGCGGCCAAGTGGCTATTGCTGCTGCGGCGACGCACCGCCCCGCCAGTTACGGATCGACGCCGATGGCCTGGTGACGAGCCAATATCGTAATGGCGACGGCGTGGAATTCGTCCTCAGGACCTTCCCGATTTCCACGGCCGACATCGCGATCAGCCTCACGGAGGCCGGCTTTGACAGCGTGCAAACGCTGAATGCCGGATCCGGATCCTGCTGCGGACCGCAGCCGGGACAGAGCGACTTCATCGTCGAGATCGCCACCAAGGCCTCCCGTCGGGAGCCAATTGGAGCATGAAGACCGCGCTGATCATTCTTGATGGCATGGGCTTGTCCGGCGATCCTACCGGCAACGCGGTCACCCCGGCGTCCATGCCTTTCCTTTTCGCCGCCATGCGTCGTTTCGGCTATGCCCGGCTGGAAGCCTCAGGCGACGCCGTCGGCCTGCGCAAAGGTGTCGTCGGGAATTCCGAGACGGGCCACCTGACAATCGGCGCGGGGCATACGGTGACATCCACGCTTTGCCGCACCGACACTGCTTACGCGGATGGCAGCTGGCGCGCTCATCCTTTGTGGAAGACCATTCTGCGCGGTGAGCGGCTGCACATCGTCGGACTCTTGTCCGACGCGGGCGTTCATGCCCACCTCGATAATCTCTGGCGGTGCGCGCAACTGGCCGTGGCGAATGGCGCGCCGCATGTCGTCATCCATCCGCTGCTCGATGGCGTCGATTCCCCGTCCGGCAGCGCGCCACATCTGCTGGCGGAACTGGAAGCCAAGCTTGCCTCCATCCCCAGGACCAGATTGGGAATGATCATGGGGCGCAAATGGTTCTGCGAGCGCAGCGCCTCATCAGCCCCGGCCCGGTTTCTGGCCGACTCGCTTGCAGGCATCGATGCCCTGCCCTGCTTCGATCGGCAATCGCTGGATTCCATGGCGCACGAACATGATTTCGCGCCGCATGGATATCCACAGATGGCGGGTGTTCAGCCCGACGAGGCGATCCTGCTCACCAGTCACCGCGCCGATCGCGCCATCCAGGCGGCCCGGATTCTGAAAGAGAGATATCGCGTCTATTCACTCATCCCGCTTGGCGCTCCCCTGTCGGAGGCGGACGCTTTCTTTCCGGCCGAGCGCCTGTCATCCGGGGTGGCGCTGGAGCTGGCAGCGGCCGGGCTGACAACCTCGAGGATCGCCGAGGCCTGCAAATTTCCCCATGTGACATCCTTCTTCGACGGGCTGAACGAGATCGAGAGCCGGCGCTTCTCCATCCCGACGCCCAGCCAGGACGAGCTGCCGAATTGCCCGGAAATGGCCATCAACGAGGTCGTTGCAACAACCGTCACCGAAATCATGGCGGGAAGCAGCGACCTGCTGATCGTCAATATCGCCAATCTGGATCAGATCGGCCATCTCGGAAGGCTCGACCTCGCCATCATGGCCGCCAGGCACACGGATAGGGCGGCGCAAACGATCAGCGATGCCGCCGGCCGAATGGGATGGAATACGATCCTTCTATCCGATCACGGCAATGCCGATCAGGTCGAAACGGCGGACGGGCGCCCCTTTGGCTCGCACACCCTGAGGCCGGTCCCGCTGACGCTCATACCGCTTGACGGCCAGCGCCATTTCTGGAGCCGCAAGGCGGGAACACTGGCGAATGTCGGAGCGACAGTTCTGGCGTCACTGGGCTTGCGCCCGCCGGCAAGCATGCGGGAGTCCCTGTTGTCATTCTCCGCCGCAACGCGGCCCGGACATTCCAGGCACGCGGCATCTGTCGCCGGCGCATCCTCCATGTCATTAGGGAACATCAGATGATCGTCGAACTCACCGTATCTCCCTTATCGATGGAAAGGCGCGCGGATGTTGCGAGCCTTCTGGTCTGCGAACCTCCCGATACGGCTCGCCAGGCTTTCATCGGCCTGACAACTGAAGACGCCAGCTATGAGATCGTCCATGAGATCGTTTCCGGCCAGCGCGGTTACCTGTTCCGCGGCAACCTTATGCGGCAAAAGCGTCTCGAATTTCACTTCGCCCGCGGGCCGGGCAAGGATCAATCCCGGATATTCGCCGAATTCGACAACGAATATACGCGGCTCGATGTAAGCGCGACTGCCCTCGGCCATGCCCTTTCAATCGACCCGGCCGGCGCAAGCGTGCATGACCTCGCTGCGGCGATCGCCGACAAATTCGAATATGGCGCCAAGAACGCCACGTTGTGCACGCCGCGTCTCTTTCCCGGTATCGCGACAGGCAACTGCATCGACATCAATACCTTGTTCCTTGCGTCCCTTCGCTGTCTCAGGCGCAGGGCGTCCTATCTTGCCGGCTACTATTTCAACGCGGATCAGGCTGGCGAAATCGCCGACGGCATCCACTGCTGGCTCGCCGCTGAAGATGGCGGCGGCGCACCGCAGGAATGGGATATCGCCCACTGTCTGCGAGCCGGACTCGCCTCCCCGGAAGCGATCCCCGATCCGCTTGGCGGCGCAAGGTTTGCCTTTTCCTATGGCCGGGGCCTCAGATTTACGGGCAATGGCTGCAAGACCGCGCCGATCAGCCATGGCGCACGTCCGCATTGGATGATGACCGACGGCTCAGTCATCGAAGCCACTATCGAGGCAAAGCTGCTTGCGACCACTCCCGTTGGCGAGGCGGCTTTGCCTGCTGTGCCTCAGCACCACAACTGGGAGGATCGAACATGCGTGATGGCCCGAAATTTCCGCTAGCGGCACTCTGGGCAGCAGCCTGCATGCTGGTGCTGCTTTCTCCGGCGGCACTCGCTGCGGACAAGGAGAAAATCGTCGTCACCGGGGCCAGCACCATGGCCCCCCTTATCACCGAAATCGCCCGGCGTTACGAGGAGGAGAACTCGGCCGTACAGATCGACATTCAATCGGGCGGATCGGCGCGCGGCATTTCCGATCTGAGAAGGGGATTGTCGGAGATCGGGCTCGTCTCGCGCGAGCTCAATGGCGAAGAGAAGGATCTCTCGGTTGTCACGCTGGCTTATGACGGCGTTGCCATTCTCGTCCATGCGAGCAATCCCGTTTCATCTCTCTCCAACGATCAGATCAGGGCGATCTATACCGGTAAGATGACCGACTGGAAGGAACTCGGTCAAGGTCAGGGGCCGATCACAGTCGTTACCAAAGCTGATGGGCGATCGACCCTGGAAGTCTTCCTGAAAAACCTCAATCTCGAGGCCAAGCAGATCAAGGCACATGTCGTCATTGGCGACAATGAGCAGGCGGTCAAGATCATCCAGGGCAATCCCTTGGCCATCGGTTATGTTTCGGTGGGAACCATCGAGTATCACGTATCCGTGGGAACGCCGATCAAAGCGATCGCCATCGGACCGGTCGCGGCAACCAGCAGCAACGTGGCCAATGGCAGCTATCCGGTGCGCCGCCCCCTGAACATCGTCTTCAAAGCGGATCACTCCAAAGCCGCCGATGCGTTCATCGCCTATGCGACCGGGAAAGCCAATCATGACATCGTTCGCGATTACTTCTTCATTCCGGCGGCAAGCCAGTAGACTGCCGGCGACACGCCTTTGCGAGACGTTTCTGTCGACGCTCGTCTATGTGGCCGGCTTGGCTGGTGTATGCGCGGTGATCGCCATCTTCATCGTGCTGGCGATCGGCGCCGCCCCGGCCTTCAACGAGATCGCGACATTGGCATTCCTCACCGGCACGGAGTGGGCACCTTCAGTCAACCGCTATGAAATAGCGTTGATGATTGTCGGGACGGTCGCCGTTTCCCTGGGCGCCGTTCTGCTCGCCGCGCCGGTGGCGATCCTGTGCGCCGTCTATCTCGAATATTACGCGCATCCCGCGAGCGCCACAGCACTTCGCCTGGCGCTGCAAGGACTGGCCGGCATCCCCTCCGTCGTTTATGGCCTATGGGGATTGACGACGCTGGTCCCCTTGATCGGCGCGATCGAGCCGCCCGGCATATCGCTTCTGGCTGGCATCATCGTCCTGTCGATCATGGTGCTTCCAACGATCTGCGTCCTGGTGGTTTCCGCCTTGCAGCAGATCCAGCCTGAGCTCTATCGCGGCGGGCTGGCTCTGGGCTGTGCCAAGCATCGCGTCATCATACGGATGGTCCTGCCGCTGGCGGGATCGGCAATTCTCTCCGCCATCACTCTGGCCCTGGCCCGGGCGCTGGGCGAGACGATGGCCGTCCTCATGGTGACGGGCAATTCACTGCAGCCGCCAGACTCGCTCTTTTCGCCGATCAGGACCATACCCGCCAATATCGCGCTGGAAATGGCCTATGCGACGGACAAGCACAGGGCCGCGCTCATCGCCTCGGGGGCGGTTCTGACCGGACTCGTGCTCGCCCTCCACTTCATCACGCGGAAATATGAGCCCTGCGATGCGGTCTAGTACTGGCGAGACATTGTTCGGCCACGCCGTGCGGATCGTCGCGATCCTCGTCGTGCTGACCCTGGCGCTGATCGTCTTTCACATCCTGCAACGTGGCCTTTCGCGGCTGGATTGGGAGTTTCTCCTCTCCGGCCCACGCCGTGGCGGCCGCGAGGGCGGCATCGCGCCAATCATCGTATCGACCATGTATGTCACGGGGATCGCGCTCGCGGTGGCATGTCCATTGGGGGTCGGCACGGCGCTCCTGCTCAAGGAATTCTTCCCTTCGATCTCGCGCCTGGTCGGACTGATCCGTACATGCCTGATCGTGCTTGCCGCGACACCATCGATCGTCTTCGGCCTGGTGGGCAATCTGTTGTTCTGCGACTGGTTGGGGCTTGGCTTCTCCATTCTCGCCGGCGGGCTGACATTATCGCTGATGGTGCTGCCTATTGTAGCCTGCTTCGCCGAGTCAGCCTTTCGCAGCATACCAGAATCCACCCGCTTGGCCGCCCTCGCTTTGGGCATGCCGCGCTGGCGCATCGTGATGGGCGTCCTCGTCCCTCTGGCTGCGCCTGGCATATTTGCGGGCATCGCACTCGGTCTCGGGCGCGCGGTCGCCGAGAGCGCGGCGCTGATCTTCACAAGCGGCTATGTCGAGCGCATGCCGGCATCTTTGTTCGACTCCGGCCGTACCTTGGCAGTCAACATCCTCGATCTGGCGATGAACGTGCCGGGCGGTGATGAAAGTGCCTATGGGTCAGCGACTGTGCTGCTGATCTCGACCGCTCTCGTGATCGCCGTCCTCTTTGCGATCGAGCGCTTCTCCAACCAACGTATGGGAGTTGCCTAGATGAACATCGCTGTAAAGCTTGCGGAACCTCGCCCGCAGGAGTCGAAAAGAGAGCATGAAATCCGGATCGAGGCCTTGAGTGTCTCCTATGGCCGGAAACGGGCGCTGCTCGACGTCAATCTGAGCACCCGTCCGGCGCATATTACGGCGCTGATCGGTCCCTCCGGCTGCGGCAAGAGCACATTGCTCATGTGCCTGAACCGCCTCATCGATCTTGTCACAGGCGCGTCTCACGAAGGAAGGGTACAGATCGGCGGGGTGGATGTGTTCTCGCCGGCGACCGATGTGCTGCAGTTGCGCCGCGCGGTCGGAATGGTGTTCCAGAAGCCGAACCCCTTTCCATTCTCGATCCGGCGCAATTTCGACCTGGCCCTTGCCGAGAGCCCGCTGACCAAGGCCGAGCGTGTGGACCGGATGAAAGAATGCCTGGCCGCCGTCGGACTTTATGACGAGATCAAGGATCGCGTCGACGAATCCGCCACCAGGCTGTCCGGCGGCCAGCAGCAAAGGCTCTGCATCGCCCGCGCCTTGGCGACAGAGCCAAAGATATTGCTGTTGGACGAGCCGTGCAGCGCGCTCGATCCGATCTCGACCATGGCCATCGAGCGCCTCCTGCTCGCGCTCAAGGAGAAGATCAGCATCGTGATCGTGACGCACAACCTGGCGCAGGCCAGACGAATAGCGGACGACTGCGTCCTGTTCTGGTGCTCTGAGGGCGCCGGCCGCGTGCACGAAGCCGGCTCGATGGTCGACATCGCCTGCCGGCCGCAATCGTCAATAACCGCGGATTATCTTCAGGGACGTGTTGCCTAGACCGGACGTTCTATCGGAATCGCCGCGGCGTTTGCGCATCTCGTAGCGACTATCTAGGCCCGCTTGCGGCCCTGTGAGCCGCGAGCGCCCGTATCAGACCTGCGATTGACGGCCCGATCCTCTTCATGGGCACTCACTCGCTTTCGGCTCGCTCTCTTCGCGCGGAGAGTCTCTGTTGGCCTGGGACGCAACTCGACGCCGACGGCGCGCATCACCTTCAGGATGGTGTCAAAGCTCGGATTGCCGGCGCCGGAAAGCGCCTGGTAAAGGCCTTCGCGGTTCAAGCCGGTCTCTTTGGCGATCTTCTGCATGCCCTGGGCGCGCGCAACATCACCGAGCGCCTTGGCGACCACGCGCGCGTCATCACCATATTCCTCGAACACGGCTTCCAGATAAGCGGCGCGTGCTTCGGGGGTCTGGAGATAGTCGGCCGCATCGTAACGGGAGAGCGCCGCGCCAGCGGGCATTTCGTTCTTCTCTTTCATCGCATTCTTGACGCTTGTCATCGCATTTGACCTTTCCAGTATCTCGCAAATTCCTTCGCGGTCTTGATGTCCTTCGTCTGAGTGGACTTGTTGCCTCCCAACAGAATGACGGTCTGCTTCAGGACCGCGTAGTACACCCGGTAACCCGGGCCAAAAGCTAACCGCATTTCCATGACGCCCTCACCAACCGGCTTCGCGTCGCCGGGGTGGCCGGTCGATTCAAACTTGGTCACGCGGGTGACGATACGGACCTGGGTCTGCAGGTCCAGGCTCCTGAGCCAGTCCTCGTAAGCCTGGGTTTTGACGAAATCGACCACGCATAAATTGTAGGTTAAAGCTGACCAATGTCAAATTTAACCTACAATGGGCTGGCTGAAATTTTCGGCGGCCGGGCCTGGTCGCCTAGCTCAGCTTGCGGATGGGCACGCCCTTTGTGGTGAAGCGCTGCGCCTTGCCGGTGTGGCGCGTCGGCCGCGCTGCGCCGGCGGCCTTGCCGGTGCCGGCCGGCTGGTGGGCCGGCACAAGCTGGTCGGGGCGCGAGCCGATGAGGTCGGCGCGGCCCATCTGTTTCAGCGCCTCGCGCAGCACCGGCCAGTTGTCGGGGTCGTGATAGCGCAGGAACGCCTTGTGCAGGCGGCGCTGCTTGAGGCCCTTGACCGCCTCGACCTTGTCGCTCGCCCCGCGCCTGACGCCGCGCAGCGGGTTGACGCCGGTATGATACATGGCGGTGGCGGTCGCCATCGGCGACGGCAGGAAGGTCTGCACCTGGTCGGCGCGGTAGCGGTTCTTCTTGAGCCACAACGCGAGGTTCATCATATCCTCGTCGGTGGTGCCCGGATGCGCCGCGATGAAATACGGGATCAGGTAATATTTCTTGCCGGCCTGTTTCGCGGCCTCGTCGAACATTTCCTTGAACCGGTCATAGGCGCCGATGCCCGGCTTCATCATCTTGTCGAGCGGCCCGCGCTCGGTGTGCTCGGGCGCGATCTTCAGATAGCCGCCGACGTGATGCGTGACGAGTTCCTTGATATATTCGGGACTCTTCACCGCGAGATCATAGCGCAGGCCGGACGCGACCATCACCTTCTTGACGCCCTTCACCTCGCGCACCTTGCGATAGAGCCGGATCAGCTCGTCATGCGAGGTGTTGAGGTTCGGGCAGATGTCCGGAAACACGCAGGAGGGCAGCCGGCACGCCGCTTCGATCTTCGGATCCTTGCACGCCATCCGGTACATGTTGGCGGTCGGCCCGCCGATGTCGGAGATCACCCCGGTGAAACCCGGCGTCTTGTCGCGGATCAGCTCGATCTCGCGCAGGATCGAGCCTTCCGAGCGGTTCTGCATGATGCGGCCTTCATGCTCGGTGATCGAGCAGAAGGTGCAGCCGCCGAAGCAGCCGCGCATGATGGTCACCGAAAACTTGATCATGTCCCAGGCCGGGATCTTCGCATCACCGTAAGAGGGATGCGGCGCCCGCGCATAGGGCAGATCATAGACGGCATCCATCTCATCCGATGTCAGCGGGATCGGCGGCGGATTCAGCCACAGATCGCGGTCGCCATGGCGCTGCACGAGGGCGCGCGCATTGCCGGGATTGGCCTCCCGGTGCAGCACGCGTGAGGCGCGGGCATAGGCCTCGCGATCCTGCTCGGCCTGCTCATAGGACGGCAGCCGGATGACGGTGTCGCCGGGACGGCGGGCGGCGCCCTCATCGGCGGAATCGAGATCATCGGCGGGAAGCTCGGTGTAGGTGTCGGGCACGCGGCGGAACAGCGCCACGCCGCGGATGGAATCGAGATCGCGCGGCACCTCGCCGGCGGCGAGCCGGTTCGCCACCTCGACGACGGCACGCTCGGCATTGCCATAGAGCAGCAGGTCGGCCTTGGCGTCGGCCAGGATCGAGCGGCGCACCTTCTCGGACCAGTAGTCGTAATGGGCGATGCGGCGCAGCGACGCCTCGATGCCGCCGAGCACGATCGGCACATCCTTGTAGGCTTCGCGGCAGCGTTGCGAATAGACGATGGTGCAGCGGTCCGGCCGCTTGCCACCCTCGCCAGCGGGCGTATAGGCATCGTCATGGCGCAGGCGACGGTCCGCCGTGTAGCGGTTGACCATCGAGTCCATATTGCCGCCGGTGATGCCGAAGAACAGCGACGGCTTGCCCAGCGCCTTGAACGGCTCCGCCGAGTGCCAGTCGGGTTGCGCGATGATGCCGACCCTAAAGCCTTGCGCCTCGAGCAGCCGGCCGATGATCGCCATGCCGAAGCTCGGATGATCGACATAGGCATCACCCGTCACCAGCACGATGTCGCAGGCATCCCAGCCGAGCGCGTCCATCTCGGCGCGGGTCATCGGCAGGAACGGCGCCGCCTTGCCGGCATGCGGCATGGGAAGGACGGGCGAAATCAAGGGCTGGGGTTGAACCTGGGTATCCATGGCGCCACTCATAGGAGCCTGACGCCCCGAACTCAACTGGCCGCCGACCTTTGAGTTCCGTTACGTTCGCTATTTTGGGTAAATTCTCCCAATGTTCAGGACATGACCTCGCGCCGGGCGCTAGAAATTGACGTTTCCGACGCCTTTGAGATCCAGCATCTGGCGCGCTTCGTCGGCCGTCGCGACGTCGATCGACAGCTCCTCCAGAATGTGCCGCATCTTGGCGACGAGCTCGGCATTGGATTTGGCGAGCTTGCCCTTGGCGATATAGAGATTGTCCTCGAGGCCGACGCGGACATTGGCGCCCATGGTCGCCGCCATGGTGCAGAAGGGCAATTGGAAGCGCCCCGCCGCCAGCACCGACCAATGATATTGATCGCCGAACAGGCGTTCCGCCGTGTCGCGCATGATGAGGACATTCTGCGGATCGGGACCGATGCCGCCCAGAATGCCGAAAATCGTCTGCACGAAAAGCGGCGGCTTGACGAGCTTGCGGTCGAGGAAGTGGGCCAGCGTATAGAGATGGCCGACATCGTAGCATTCGAACTCGAATTTGACGCCATGGCCCTCGCCCAGCCGCTTCAGCACCTGCTCGATGTCGCCGAAGGTGTTGCGGAAGATGAAATCGCGCGAGCGGTCGAGATGCTGGCGCTCCCATTCATGCTCGAATTCCTTGTAGCGGCCGAGCATCGGAAAAAGACCGAAATTCATCGTGCCCATATTGAGCGAGGTCATTTCCGGCGAGGCGCGTTCAGCCGCGGCGAGGCGCTCGTCGAGCGACATGCCCTGCCCACCCCCCGTCGTGATGTTCACGATGGCATCAGTCCCCTGCTTGATGCGCGGCAGGAATTCCATGAACAGGTCGGAAGACGGTGACGGTCGGCCATCCTGAGGATCACGCGCGTGGAGATGCAGAATGGCGGCCCCGGCCTCGCCGGCCTCGATCGCCTGGCTGGCGATGTCGGAGGGTGTCACCGGCAGATGCGGCGACATCGACGGCGTGTGGATGGAGCCGGTGATGGCACAGGTGATGATGGCCTTGGATTTCGCGCGCATGAGGGTCCCCGATGTGATTCCGGGCTAACCTTCTCAAATTTCAGGGACTTGTCAAAGCGCCACCAAAAAAAAGACAAAGGGCCGCTGCAGGGATCTTGTGAACCCCTGGAGCGACCCTTGCCTCAGCTACGGGACGGCTCCTGCTGCCGAGACTACCTGGAAAACGTCCGCAACCGCGGTTGGTTCCCCATGCAGGATGAATTTTATTCTGCCGGAACTTCGGCCGGACGACGCTGACGCAGAACCACCTGCGCCAATACAAAGGTGATGAGCGCGCAGGCCGAGATCCCTGCCACCATCGGGAATGCCGTGCCGTCAACGAAGAGCCCGACGACCGCCATCGCGACCGCCCCAGCCGCGAAATGCAACGTGCCCATGAGCGCCGAGGCCGTGCCGGCAATCTCGCCATGCTCCTCGAGCGCCAGGACTGCGGTGGTCGGAATGACCAGCCCCAGAAAGCCGCAGCCGATGAACATCAGAACTGCCAGTACATCGAGACGGTCCACGCCCAAGGCGAACAGCACGAAGAGCGCCGTGATCGCCGCGAAATAGCCGACGACCGCGATGCGCACGACCCGCGTCAGGCCGAAACGGTCGGCCAGCTTGCCGGTGAATTGCGACACCGCGAAGAACGACACTGCGTTGATCGAGAAGAAGACGCTGTAGAGCGTCGGCGTCAGCCCATAATGGCCGATCAGCACGAAGGGCGAGTTGGCGAGATAGACGAAGAAGCTCGCAATGCCGAAGCCGCCGATGAAGGTGAGCGCCAGGAAGTTGGTGTCGGCGAACAGCAGCCGATAGGCGGCGAGCGCACTGCCGACACCACTGTCGACGCGTTGCGCCTTGAGTCGTGTTTCGGGGAGCATGGTCGCGATCATGACGATGCCGGCCAGCGCCGCCACCGTGACCACCCAGAATACGGCGCGCCAGTCGGCCAGCTCGATGACGATCGAGCCGGTGAGCGGCGCCAGGATCGGCGAGACGCTGAACACCAGCATGAGCAGCGACATCATGCGCGCCGCATCGATGCCGGTGTGGAGATCACGCACCACGGCGCGCGAGATGACCATGCCGGCGCAGGCGCCGATGCCCTGGATGAAGCGGAAAATGTTGAGCGTGGTGATATCCGGCGCCAGCGCGCAGCCCACACCGCCGACGGCAAACAATGCCAGGCCAATGTAAAGCGGCAGCTTGCGGCCATACATGTCGGACAGTGGGCCGAAAACGAGCTGGAATCCTCCGAAGGAGACGAAGAACAGCATCAGGCTGAGCTGCACCGATTTGATATCGGCATTGAGGCTCTGGCCGATGGTCGGCAGCGCCGGCAGATACATGTCGATGGCGAAGGGGCCGATCGCCGACAGCAGCCCCAGAATCACGGCGTTGCGGATGAAACGCGCCTGCATGGTGTAAGGATCCCTCATCGCGAGCCGCGCCGAGATCCGGCCGCAACTTCGAAATTGTTGAATTCATTCAGAAATCAGACCCAGCGAGACAACGGGGGCAACTCGGCACGCCCTCGCTGGACAAGTTAGCCCAAATTATTGGACATAGTTGTCAAAACAGTCAAGCCCTCTTATTATCAGGTCGACATGACAGACATGGTCAGCACCAGCCCGGTCCCCTCGCCCGCCAGGAGCCATGCCGCCAAGCGACTCTCCATCCTCGACGCGGCGACAATGATTTTCTGCCGGGACGGTTTCGCCAGCGCCAGCATCGAGACAATCGCCGCCGAGGCGGGTGTGTCGCGCCAGACCATCTACAATCACTACAGCGACAAGGAGAAGCTGTTCACCGCCGTGGTGAAGGACATGACCGAGCGCGCCAATGCCGGTCTCTTCGCCACCCTCGCGGGCTTCCCCGAGCGCCCCACCGATCTCGCAGCCGAACTTGTCGATTTCGCGACGAGGCTCGCATCGAATTGCCTGTGCAATCGCGATTGCATCGCGTTGCGTAAATTGATCCAGGCGGAAGGCGAGCGTTATCCTGAGCTCTTCGCGCCGTGGCGGACGCTTGGTCCTGAGCGCGCCTGGGCGGCGATCGGTGCGCGTTTCGCCAAGCTGCATCATCTGGGTTATCTCGATATCGACGATCCCGATGTCGCGGCGCGCCAGTTCCAGGCCCTCGTCAATGCCGATCTCTTTGTCGGCTCGCTGCTCGGCGACAAACCGGGCGAGGCGCAAGTGCGCGCCGCCGCCGAGGCCGCGGTCAGGACCTTCCTCAAGGCCTATGGCAAGACTGCTGCCAAACACTGACAGCAGACATCCCCTAGGGTACTGCGCTAGTCTCACCCGCCTTATTCCTCCCGGAGATCATCGCATGGCCAAAACTTCCACCGGAAAGATCCGCGTCGGCATCGGCGGCTGGACCTTCGAGGAGTGGCGCGGCACCTTCTATCCCAAGGGCCTGGCGCAGAAGCGCGAGCTCGAATATGCGAGCCAGCATTTGACCGCGATCGAGATCAACGGCACCTATTACGGCAGCCAGAAGCCGGAGAGCTTCGCGCGCTGGCGCGATGAGACGCCGGAAGGATTCGTCTTCTCGGTGAAGGGCACGCGCTTCAGCACGAATCGCCGCGTGCTGGCGGAGTCCGGCCAGTCGGTCGAACGCTTCATCAAGAGCGGCATCACCGAGCTGAAAGAGAAGCTCGGCCCCATCAACTGGCAATTCCTGCCGACCAAGCAATTCGATCCCGGCGATTTCGAGGCTTTCCTGAAACTCCTCCCCGACGAGCAGGACGGCATCGCGCTGCGCCATGTTGTCGAAGTGCGTCATCCGAGCTTCCAGGCGCCGGACTTCATCGAGCTGCTGCGCAAATACAAGGTGGCGACCGTCTATACCGACAAGGAGAGCTTCCCCGAGATCGCCGATGTGACGGCGCCTTTCGTCTATGCGCGCCTGCAGCGCATGTCGGAGAAGATCGAGACCGGCTACGCGCCCAAGGCGCTGGACGAATGGGCAAAACGCGCCAAGGCCTGGGCCGAAGGCGGGGCGCCGAGCGATCTCGAAACCGTCGCCAAGCCGGAGGCGAAGCCGCCCAAATCGCGCGACGTCTTCGTCTTCATGATCAACGGCTTCAAGCCCAAGGCGCCGGCGGCGGCGATGGCATTGATCGAGCGGGTCAAATAGGACGCACAGCTAAGGCGGATTGACAGCAGTTTCGTTTGTTCCCATTATGTTCTAAATGTTGTTGGAGCATGGTGAGGGCTGCCGGAATGGAATATCCCGCCACGATCCTCCATGCCGATCTCGATGCCTTTTTCGCGTCGGTGGAGCAGTTGCTCGACCCGTCGCTGCGCGGCAAGCCGATCGCGGTGGGCGGTGGCGTCGTTCTGGCCGCCTCCTATGAGGCGAAGGCCTTCGGGGTGCAGGGCGGCATGGCGGGGCGCAAGGCGCGCGAGCTGTGTCCCGATCTCATTTTCGTCGGCGGACATTTCAAGGACTATCAGCGGCTGGGCGACGCCGCGATCGCCATCCTCGGCGACTTCACGCCGCTGGTCGAACGGGTCTCGATCGACGAAGCCTTCGCCGACGTCAAAGGCTGCACGCATCTCTTCGGCTCTCCGGCCGAGATCGCCGAGGCGATCCGCAAGCGCGTGCGCCGCGAGGTCGGCCTGCCCATCTCGGTCGGCGTGGCGCGCACCAAACATCTGGCCAAGATCGCCTCGCAGGTGGCGAAACCAGATGGGCTGGTGGTCGTCGATCCCACGGCCGAGCTCGCTTTTTTGCATGACCTGCCGGTCGGGGTGATGTGGGGCGTGGGACCGGCGACGCAGGCGCGACTCGCCAGCCTCGGCATCACGACGATCGGCCAGCTCGCGCATACGCATAAAGGCGCCCTCACCCGTTTGCTCGGACCGGCCGCCGGCGAGAAGCTCGCCGCCTTCGCCTGGAATCGCGACCCGCGCGAGATCAGGACACATCAGCGCGGCCAATCGGCCGGCGCCCAGTCGGCGCTCGGCCGCAAGCCCGCCGCCGACCATGTCTACCGCCCGGCGCTGCGCCATCTGGCCGACCGGGTCGGCACCCGCCTGCGCGCCAAATCACGCCCCGGGCGAACCGTCACGGTGCGCGTCCGCTTCGCCGACATGCACGCCGTCACGCGTGCGGTGACGCTCGATACGCCCATCTCGGCGACTGCCATCCTGGCCGAGATCGCCGAGGATCTCGTACGCGGCGTGCTCGCCGATCATCCGGAAGAAAGGACGATATCGCTGCTGGCGATATCGGTGTCGCATCTCGACGACGACGCGCGGCTTCAGCTCGACCTGCCTTTCGGCCTTGCCGATGAGAGGCGCCGGCCCGGTGCAAAACCCGGCATGGCGCGCCTCCTCGCCGATCGCGCCATCGACAAGGTACGCCGGCGTTTCGGCTGGGAAGCGGTCGGTTATGCTTCGGTAGCGCTGGGCCCGGCGCGGTCGGTGCCCGATGAGTTCCGCGAGATCGTCGAGAAGGAGCTGTGACCAAAATTGCGGAACTTTCTTCTCATATTGGACGTTTCACCGCTCTCGGTGCATCTTACCGGCCTCGGATGAAGGGAAGGAATTGGTGATGAACAAGAACACGATCTGCCTGTGGTTCGACAAAGACGCCGAGGACGCGGCGCATTTTTACGCAAAGGTTTTTCCCGACAGCAAGGTCGGTGCCACCCATTACGCGCCCGGCGACTATCCCAGCGGCAAGAAGGGCGAGGCGCTGGTGGTGGAGTTCACCGTCTGCGGCATCCCCTGCATCGGCCTCAATGGCGGTCCGATGTTCAAGCATAATGAAGCCTTCTCCTTCCAGATCTCGACCGAAACGCAGGAAGAGACCGACCGCTACTGGAACGCCATTGTCGGCAATGGCGGGAAGGAAAGCGACTGCGGCTGGTGCAAGGACAAATGGGGCATCTCGTGGCAGATCACGCCCCGCGTCCTGATGGAAGCCATGGCCGCCGGCGGTGCGGAAGCGAAACGCGCTTTCGACGCCATGATGACCATGCAGAAGATCGACGTCGCGGCGATCGAGAAGGCGCGGCGCGGCTGACGCCGTCCTACTTGTCCTTCACCAGCACGCCGGCTTCCGGCGACCACGTCACCGCGACCTGGGCGCCGGGCTGGCGCAAGGGACCGGCCTCGAAGGCCGGCATCTGGCTTTCGAGCGTGCCGAGCGGCGTGTCGATGACATAGACATACTGGCTGCCGACGAAGGCCGAGGTCTGCACGCTGCCGTCGATCCGGTTGAGGCTCGTTTTGGCCTGATCGGGCGACACCACTGCGATGCGCTCGGGGCGCAGCGCCAGCAGCGTCTTTTCGCCTTGTGCAGCGGCATCCTTGCCCTTGGCATGGCGCACCGCGATGCCTTTGACATCGATCTTCAGCTCGGTGCCATTGACCGAGGACACCGCGCCCTCGAGGAAATTGGCGCGGCCGAGGAAGTCGGCGACGAAGCGGGTCGAGGGACGATTATAAAGCGCATCGGGCGCGCCGATCTGCTGCACCGCGCCGTCGCGCAGGATGACGATGCGATCCGACATGGTCATCGCCTCCTCCTGGTCGTGCGTCACATTGACGAAGGTGGTGCCGAGACGCTGATGCAGGCTGCGCAATTCGAATTGCAGCTCGGCCCTGAGCTTCTTGTCGAGCGCCGACAGAGGCTCGTCGAGCAGCACGACGGAGGGATCGAAGACAAGGGCGCGCGCCAACGCCACGCGCTGCTGCTGGCCGCCCGACAGCTGCCGCGGCATGCGGTCGGCCAAGGCCGAGAGATGCACGAGATCGATGGTGCGCTCGACCTGGGCGTCGAGCTCGGCGCCCTTGATGCCGCGCAATTTGAGCGGATAGGCGATATTGCCGCGCACCGACATATGCGGGAACAGCGCATAACCCTGGAACACCACGCCGAACTGGCGCTTCTCCGGCGACAGCGCGTCGATCTTCTCGCCATTGAGCAGGATCTCACCCGAATCGGGTGTCACGAAGCCGGCGATCGCCATCAGGATGGTCGACTTGCCCGAACCCGAGGGCCCGAGCAGGCTCAGGAATTCGCCGGACGCAATGTCGAGCGACACATTGTCGATGGCCGCGACCTTGCCATAGGTCTTGACGAGATTGCGGATCGACAGCGCGATCGGTTTTTCCTGAGCTTTGTTCATGTCACCCTCGGCTTGCGGTCACGAGATGTTCGACGGGCCTGGTCCAATACGGCACCTCATCGGCGCGCGGCGTCCAGGCGCCCGTCTTGATCAGCGAATTCACATGGGCGGCGATCTCGCTCAGCGGCGCGAACCACACATCACCCTTGGCGTTCATATGCTCGATGAGGCGCACGATCGCCTCGGCGCGCGCCAGGCGCCCCGACACGAAAGGATGCCAGACCGAGATCCACAGGCCGCCATGGTTCCAGGCAGCATCGAACTCGGCGCGGAACACTTCCATCGCCCGCTCCGGCGCCTGGATCGGCATCATGAAGCCGAATTCCTTCATGTTCACATATTGCACCCAGTCGTCGAGCGCGAAATCGGACGGCAGTTCGACGAGCGACCCCTTCTCCGCCTTGAGCACATAAGGAATGTCGTCGCCGACCAGCGAGGCGTCATAGGTGAAGCCACGCTCGACCAGCAGATTGGGCGTGTGCTCGGAAAGCGCATAAGCGGGTGCGCGGTAGCCTTTGGGGCGCGCGCCGACGACCTTGTCGAAGGCCTCGAGCGCACGGTCGAGCACCCGTTCCTCATCGCCCGCCGACAGCGTATTGGGTTTTTCATGCAGCCAGCCATGATGGCCGATCTCGTGGCCTTCCTTGAGCAGCGCCTCGATCGCCTGCGGATAGGTCTCGATGCACCAGCCCGGCACGAAGAAGGTCTGCTTCATGCCGAAATGCTTGAAGATGTCGATGAGACGCGGGATCGAGACGAAAGGCCCGTAGCGCAAAGCCGACGAAGTGGCGAGGCGCGACGGTGCGGCATCGCGCTGATAGAGATGCAGGAGGCTTTCGACATCCATGTCGAAGGAGAAGCACACCGCGACGCGGGCGCCGTTCGGCCATGGCGGTGGATTCTTGATCAAAGGCAGCATCTGGTCTGTCACTCTTCTTGTTATGATATTCATGATGTCTTGGCGCCGCCGCGGCGCCAGGAGCTTGCCACCGCGACCAGCACGCCGATGGCGGTGATCGCGATCAGCACGGCGGCGACCGCCGCGACGGTGGGGTCGACATTCTCGCGGATGCCGTCCCACATGCGCCTGGGCAGTGTGTAGACGGCGCGGCTCGACACGAACATGGTCACCACGATCTCGTCCCACGAAACGATGAAGGCGAAGACCGCGGCGGTGGCGATGCCGGTGCGGATATTGGGGATGATGATGTCGACCAGCGTACGCAGCGGCGAAGCGCCGAGGCTGCGCGCCGCCTGCTCCAGCCTGCCGTCGAGCAGGCTCAAGGAGGTCGTCACCGTGATGATCACGTAAGGAATGGCGAGGATCGAATGGGCGAGGACGACGCCGATCCAGGTGTCGTAGATGCCGATCGCCACCCAGGCGCGGTAGAACGCCAGCGCGCTGACGATCGGCGGGAAGATCATCGGCGCCAGCAGCAACGCCGCGACGACGCCGGCGAGCCACGGCGTGACGCGCCACAGGCCAACCGCGCAAAGCGTGCCGAAGGACACCGCGATCGCCGTCGAGGCCAGCGCCACGCCGACGCTGTCGCCGATGCTGGCGAGCCATCCGCCCGAGGTGAACAAGGTTTCGAAATGCCTGAGCGACAGGCCGTTGGTCGGCAGCGCGATGAAGCGGCTGTCATTGAAGGCGACCGGAATGGCGACGAGCCCCGGCAGAAGCAGGAACAGCGCCACCGTCCAGGCGAGGGTGAAAATGGCGTAACGCGGCCAGCCCTTGAGTTCCATCAGGCGTTCCCCAGGAGACGGCGCACGCCGACGACCTTGCTGACGACCCACAGCAGAGCGAGCGTGGCGACGAGCAGGACGACGGAGAGCGATGCGGCGAGGCCCCAGCGCAAGGTCTGCAGCACTGAGATCGAGACATATTCGCTGAGCATGACGACACGGCCGCCGCCCAGGATGGCGGGCGTCACGAAGAAGCCGAGGCCGAAGACGAAAACCAGAAGCCCGGCGCCGAAGACAGCGGGCAAGGTGACCGGCAGATAGACGTCGATGAAGGTGCGCAGGGGCGAGGCGCCGACGCTGCGCGCCGCCATCATCAACCGGCCGTCCATGTTCTGCATGGTGGCGAAGATCGGGAACACTGCATAGGGCACGAGATAATGCACCATGCCGATGATCACGCCGAACTCGTTGCGCACCAGGGGCAGAGGCGCGCCGATGAGACCGGTGGCGAGCAGCGTCTCGTTGACGATACCGTTATTGCGCAGGAGGATAAGCCAGGCGAGCGCCCTGACCAGCACCGACAGCCAGAACGGCACCAGCACGCAGAGCAACAGCAGAAGCCGCTGACGCGGACCCATATGGGCCATGGCGAAAGCGACCGCGTAACCCAAGAGCACGGCGATCAGCGTGGTGATCGTCACGATGCGGAATGTCGTCCACAGGATACGCTGGATACTGCCGGTCTCGAGGATCTGCGCGTACCAGCGCAAAGACGGCTCGGTGAAGCCGTCGAAGGACAGGATGATCAGCTGGCCGATGGGGACGAGGAACAGGCCGCAGACGAGAAAGGCGGCGGGCAATAGGAACCCGATATAAGGTTGTCTCATAAGGAATATCCTAGAGCCTTTCCCGTTCGGATCGAAGCAATAGCTTCGATCCGAACGGGATAAAAGGGCTCGACCACATTTATCAGGAGCGCTTCCTTATCGCGAAAGTCGAGCAACTTTCGCGGAAAGCGCTCTACGCCCGCCGCGCTTGTTAGCCGGCTATGCCATCGATCCACTTTTCCACAGCGGCGTCGTAGTTCTTCTCATACCAGTCCTCGCTGCGGACGGCCTGGACCTTGGCGTTGTCGCCATAGCCCGGGTCGAGGCGCTGCAGCTCGGGCGGCAGCGACGCGGACGCGGCCGGATTGGTCGGGCCGTTGCCGAGGATCGACAGCAGCTTGATCTGCCGTTCGGGCTCGAGGATCGAGGCCAGGAACTTCTGCAGCGCCTCGGTTGGCGCCGGATGGCCCTTCGGCATCACGAAGGACGACGGGCAATAGAGGCCGTCATTCCAGGTCCAGGTGACCTTACCCTGCGTGTCGCGCTCGAGAATGCTGGCGCGGGTATTCCAGATGTTGCCCATGACGACTTCGCCGTCGAGGAACATCTGCTGCGATTCGGCACCCGATTCCCAATAGATCACGTCGTCGCCGAGCGATTTCGCCTTGGCGATGGCGCGGTCGAGATCGGCCGGATAGAGCTGGTCGCGCGCGACGCCGTCGCCCAGGAGACACGCTTCCATGGCGCCCATCTGGTACTTCCACAGCGAGCGCTTGCCCGGATACTTCTTGGTGTCGAAGAAATCGGCATAGGTCGGCGGCTTGTCCGGGAACAGCTCCTTCTTATAGGCGAGCACGAAGCTGTAGGTGTAGTTGGCGATGCCGTGCTTCCACGCCCAGCCTTCGCGGATCTTCGACTTGTCGACGACCGAATAATCGACCTCGTCGAGCAGGCCCTGATTGCCGAGCTGGTTGCACAGGAAGCCGTCGCCGTCGCAGACGTCCCAGATCACCGACTTCGCTTCGACCATCGCCTTGATCTTGCCGGCGAGCGGGCTGCCGCCGTCGACGCGCACCGGAATGCCGCTGTCGGCGGTGAAGGGCTTGCCCCAGGCTTCGCTCATGCCGTTGATGGCGTCGCCGCCAAAATTGGCGAGCACGATCTCATTGGCCTGGGCGGAAGCGGGATTGGAGCCCGTGAGCGCGCTGAGCGCCGGCACGGAACCGGCCGCGGCCAGGAGCGTGAGGAAATCGCGGCGGCTGAGCCGGCCGGCTTTGACCTCCTCGGCGGCGATCTCGGCGAGATCGGCCTGGAAACTATGTTTTTTCATTCTTCGTCCTCTCCTTGCGGTAACGGCCGCCTTCAACTGCGGCGTGCTTCTCTCATCATGTTTAAGCGACAGCAAGGGCTTGCGCCTCTTTGCCGCCACCTGGTCGCAACGCATCGCATCGGCCGGCCCGAAAGCCGCCGAGGCCCACTCATGGTTCGCCGGGTAAAGATTTAAGTCAAGTAAAAAAAAGTAGTCGACTTCAAAATTGATGTGACTATCATTCCGACCCGTCCATCTCTCCGGGAGGCACAAGCTATGGCTGGGCTGCGCGCGCTGCACAGGCAAACACGGTTCAATCAGATGCTGAACGTCGCCTCTGAATTGTTCGCCTCGCAGGGCTATGAGGCGACCCGCATCGAAGAGATCGCCGAGAGCGCTCAGGTGGCGCCGGGCACCGTCTATAATTACTTCACCAGCAAGCCGAACATCCTGATGGCGCTGGCGGTGCGCCATGTTCGCGCCGCCTATCCGGAGCGGCGCGACCTGGTGCGCAACCCGCCCGACGACCTGATCGAGGCGGTCTACGCCTTCGAGAAGCTGCTCACCGCGCAGGCTTTGCGCACCCTCAACCGCGAATGCTGGCGGGTCATCTTCTCCGCTCCCTATCGCGAGCCCGACGGCCCGCAGCATCATCTGTCACGCCGCTTCCAGGGCATCATCAAGCGCCATTACATCCGGCTGCTCGGCCATTTCCAGAAGCGCGGCAGCATCAGGAAGGATGTCGATATCCATTTGCTCGCCGATCTCATCACCGCGATCGGCACTTATCAATTCGGCCGCCTCGTCTCCTCCGACACGATGACTCTGGATGAGCTGCAGGTCGCGGTCGAGCAGCATGTCGGTCTCATCTTCACCGGCATCATCGCCAACCCCCACAAGAAAAAGAAAGCAGCAACAGCATGAGTGATTTCGTCGGCCAGACCGCTCTGGTGACCGGCGCCGGCTCCGGCATCGGCCGCGCCACCGCCGAGAAGCTGGGCCAGCAAGGCGCCCGCGTCATCGTACAGGACATCGATGAGGGACGTGTCGCCGAGGTCGTCGACGCCATCCGCAAGGCCAAGGGCGACGCCTTGCCGGCCGTCTACAGCGTCGCCGATGAAGCGGCGCTGAGGCGGAGCGCCATCGAAGCGGGCGGTGTCAGCATTCTCATCAACAATGCCGGCGTGCCGGGCTTCAATGCGGTCATCGAGGATATCGACAAGGCCGCCTATGAGCGCCTGTTCGACATCCATGTCTGGGGCACGCTCGCCGCGACCCGCGCCGTTTTGCCCGAAATGAAGGCAAAAAGTTATGGCCGCATCGTCAACATCTCGTCCAACCGTGCCCAGGTCGGCTTCGAGCGCTCGAGCCATTATGCTGCGGCCAAAGCGGCGGTCATCGGCTTCGCCAAGGCCTGGGCCCGCGAATTCGCGCCCTATGGCATTCTCGTCAACGCGCTGGCGCCCGGCGTCGTGCGCACCGGCATGACTTTGCGCTACGGCCAGGACGCGCTCGACGAAGAGGCGGCCCTCAATCTCGTCAAGCGCTGGGCCGAACCGCAAGAAATCGCCGACTGGATCGCCTTCGTCGTCGGACCGAAGGGCGGCTACATGACCGGCCAGCTCCTCTGCCCCAATGGCGGCGACCCGATCGTCGGAATCTGACAACAACAATCAAGAAGAGGAAAGATCACCATGAGCGTGATGACCGAAAACGAGTGGCGCTACAACCAACTGATCAAGATCTTCCCGTCGGAGGCGGAGCCTGCGTTCGAAGATGCCGATCTTCTCAAGCGCTGGTGGGGCCGCTCCTGGGGCTGCACCAATGATGTGGGCCGCCTGCGCGTGGTGCTGATGCATCGCCCCGGCCCCGAAGTGAATGTCGTCGACACCTCGAAGCGCCTCGAAATGGGCGCTTTCGGCGACATCCAGCAAGGCTGGTACTGGCGCGGCAATCAAGGTCCCGATCTCGCCGGCATGCAGCGCCAGCACGATGCCTATGTGAAGATCCTGAAGGACGAAGGCGTCGAGATCGTCTTCCTCGATCAGGCCGGCCCCGGCCGCATGAAGTCCTGCTATACGCGCGATGTCGTCATCGGCGTCGGAGGCGGCGCCATCATCACCCGCATGGGCCCGCGCATCCGCCGCGGCGAGGAAGTGCAGGCGACGCGCACCCTGGCGCGCCTCGGCTGCCCGATCCTGCGCACGCTGTCGGGCACGGCTATTGCCGAGGGAGGCAGCTTCGCCTGGCTCAACGACAAGACCGCCGTCTTCTCGCGTTCCTCGCGCGGCAATGAGGAAGGCGGCCGCCAGATCGAGGAAGTGCTGCGTTCGCAGGGCGTCGAGCTCGTCCAGATCGATCTCACCGGCTACCGTCTCCATATCGACGGCCTGTTCCTGATGCTGGCGCCCGATCTCGCGCTGGTGAATCCGGCGCAGCTCCCCTACCCCTTCCTGCAGAAGCTCAAAGCGCTCGGCATCGAGACAGTGGAAGTGCATCACGAGGACAATCCCTGGATCATCAACGGCCTTGCGATTGCGCCCCGCCGCGTGATCATGACCGAGGGCGCCTCCAACTACACGCTCGACCGTTTGAGTTCACATGGCGTGGATATTCTCACCATTCCGTATGATCTCGTCTGCTCGGGCGGCGGCGGCCCACACTGCTCGACGGCGCCTTTGATTCGCGACGCGATCTGAGGCACCTCATGCAGGACCGTGTCATCCGCTTCATCGCGGCGAACCGCTTCCCCTTCCCCGGCCAGTCCGATTGGCCGGAGGGTTACCAGACGCTCACCAATGGCAGCGAGCGGCGCCATCCGGTTCAAGGACCGGATGGCCCGCACTGGCCCGACATCGTCATTCTCAATGAGAAGGGCGAGCCTTGCCGTCTCGGCGAAGTCGAGGACAGAATCGATGATGCGGCCATCGCGCGCTGGAAGCTCTGTTCCGACGTCGCCGACACCATGAACGAGACAGGGGTGAAGAACCTCTTCGTCTATGTGCAAAAGGGTCTCGCCGCGGAGGCGCTGGCCGCCCTCGACCAGCATGCGATCTCCTTCGCGGGGTTGCGCGAATATGAGATCGCCGGAGATGACGTGAAGGTGACGCCCTATCTCACCCGTGGCGACCGCTACGACCATCAATAGATCGAGAAGAAGCCTCATGACCCGTGAACAGCACGACGCCGTCGTCATCCATATCGCCAAGACGCGGTTTCCCTTCCACGACCAGAAGGACTGGCCGTCCGACTATGTGACGCTCACCAATGTCGGGCGCCCGACCCGTTCGATTCCGCATGAAGGCCGCGAGCACTTCCCCGATATCATCATCGTCAACACCAAGGGCGAGGTGCGCGAGATCGGCGAGATCGAGGAGGAACTCGACGAAGCCAAGGCGTCGATCTGGAAGACCTGCTCGGCCGCTGCCGACAATCTGACCGAGACCGGCAACCGCCATTTCTTCCTCTATGTGCCGTCGGGCCTCGAGGACAAGGCCGTCGCCTTGCTCGACCGCCATGCCATCTCCTTTGCCGGCGTGCGCGGCTACGCCCGCGACGCATCGGGCGCCATCCGCATCACGCCGCATGTCACGCGCGGCGACTCCAAGGATCATCGCGAATAACCGGCGTCCCACTTGATTCGACGGTCTGCGGTCTGCGAAGTCCCGGCCGGACGGATCATTGATGCGCGACAAGACGGCCATCGATTCTTCCCTTCTCCCGCTTGCGGAAGAAGGGAAATCCAGACAGACCTCGCGATACTCAACGAGCTTCCCCGGACAGCCCTGCCGCAGGCGGGAGAAGGGAGATATAGTGGAGGGAATGGATCTGTAATCTCCTCCACGGGGCACTTCGCATGGGACGCGGCTGGCTGAATTTCTGGCATTCCCTGTCCGGCATCGGGCTTCTGCTCGGCACGTTGTTCTTCGCCGCCGCTTTGACACCGACCTTGGTGCCGCGGACCTATCTGACCCAGGGCGTGCTGGCGGGCGCCTGCTTTGCGCTGGGTTACGGCATCGGCGTCTTCTGGCGCTGGCTATGGGCCTATCTGGAACTGCCGGAGCCGCAAGACAAGCTGCGCTTCCGCGCCAACAACGTCATCGCCGTCCTCTGCGTCGCCGTGGCGCTCTATTTTCTCTGGAACACGGCCGCCTGGCAGAACTCCATCCGCCAGCTGATGCAGATGGAGCCGGTGACCAGTGCGCATCCTGTCAAGCTCACTTTCATCGCACTGGTGACATTCGTGGCGCTGCTGGCGCTGGCGCGTTTCTTCCGCGAGGTCGCTTATTTCGCAACCGCCCGCATCCACCGCTTCGTGCCGCGCCGCGTCGCCAATGTCATCGGCGCCGGCCTGGCTCTCCTGCTGTTCTGGTTGCTCGCCAATGACATGGTCTTCCGCCTGGCTCTGGAGGCGGCGGATTCGAGCTACCGCGAATATGATGCGCTGATCGAGCCGGAGCGCCCGCAACCGGCATCGGCATCGAAGACCGGCAGCTCCGCCTCTCTGATCGCCTGGGACGACCTCGGCCGCGCCGGGCGCGAATTCGTCACCACGGGTCCGACCGCCGAGGCGATCGCCGCTCTCACCCAGCGCCCCGCCAAGGAGCCGATCCGCGTCTATGTCGGGCTCAACGCCGCCGCGACGGCCGACGAGCGCGCCAGACTGGCGCTCGACGAGTTGAAACGGGTCGGCGCCTTCGAGCGCAAGCTTCTCGTCGTGATCACGCCGACCGGCACCGGATGGATCGATCCCGCCGCCATCGATAGTCTCGAATATCTGCGGGACGGTGACATCGCGAGCGTCGGCCAGCAATATTCCTATCTCTCGAGCCCCTTGTCGCTCATCGCCGAGCCCGAATATGGCGAGGAGGCCGCGCGCGCTTTGTTCCGCGCGGTCTATGCTTATTGGACCACGCTGCCCAAGGACCGCCGGCCGCTGCTTTATCTGCATGGGCTCAGCCTCGGTGCGATGAATTCCGAGAAATCGGCGCAGCTTTTCGAGATGCTGGGCGACCCCGTCGCCGGCGCCTTGTGGAGCGGCCCGCCTTTCGCGAGCCGCGGCTGGCGCCGGATCACCGACGGGCGCAATGAGGGATCGCCCGCCTGGCTGCCGCAATTCCGCGACGGGTCCTTCGTGCGTTTCATGAACCAGAACGGACTCGGCGCGCCGGCGCCCGCTCCCTGGGGCCCGATGCGCATCGTCTATCTGCAATATGCGAGCGACCCGATCACCTTCTTCGACTATCGCGATCTCTATCGCGCCCCCGCCTGGCTGGCCGCGCCGCGCGGTCCCGATGTCTCGCCCGAGCTCACCTGGTATCCGATCGTCACCATGCTGCAGTTGGCGCTCGACATGGCCGTCGCCACGGCGACGCCCATGGGCCACGGCCATGTCTATGCGCCCGAGCATTATATCGATGCCTGGGTCGAGGTGACCGGCGCCGGGCCGTGGACGCCGGATGCGATTGCCCGACTGAAGCAGCATCTGAAGGTTGTGCCTTCCGATGAGAACCGCGGCGGCTGAAACCGCTTCGCACTGGTCAATCTCATGCTGTAGAGCTTGGCGATGCGCCGCGTTCTCCCGTCCCTTCCTTCTCTCACTATCTTCGAAGCTTCCGCGCGTCACTCCAGTTTCACGCGCGCCGCCGAAGAGCTGAATATGACGCAAGGTGCGGTTTCGAAGCAGGTGCGCGCCTTGGAGGACTTTCTCGGCCTCCATCTGTTCGAGCGCGTGCGCCAGCGCATCGTGCTCACCGAAAGCGGCCAGCTCTATCTGGCCCGGGTGCGCGAGGCGCTCGAGATCATGGAGACGGCGACGATGGAAGCGCTCGCCGCACAGGGCGAGGACGGCATTCTCAATATCGCGACGCTGCCCACCTTCGGCACCCGCTGGCTGGCGCCGCGCATTCAGCGCTTCATCGCGCGCCATCCGCGCATCGCGCTCAATATCAGCGCCAGGAGCTGGCCCTTCGATCTGGTCGAGGAGAATGTCGATGTCGCCGTCTATTTCGGCGAGAGCCCATGGCCGGGCGGCCCGTCCGACCGGCTGATGGAAGATGAGGTCATTCCGGTCTGCGCGCCCGCTCTGCTGTCGCCCGCCGGACCTTTGCGCGGCCTCGAGGACGTCGCCGAGGCCGAGCTGCTGCATCATCGCGCCCGGCCCCGCGCCTGGAAAGACTGGCTGCAGCTACATGGCGAGACGCGGGTCAATCCCTTCCGGGGCCTGCGCTTCGAGCAATTCGAGATGATCATCCAGGCGGCGGTGAGCGGTCTCGGCATGGCCATCGTGCCGCGCTTCATGATCGAGACCGAGCTCGCCGCCGGCAGCCTCGTCACGCCTTTCGGCAAGCCGATGAAGAGCCCGCAATCCTATTTCCTGGTCTATCCGGAGCGGAAGCAGCATCTGCCCGCCGTGCAGGCCTTCCGGCGCTGGGTACTGGACGAAGTGGCGGGTGTGCCTGCCCATGCCCTGCCCGCGCGCCGGCGCCGCAAATCGGTACTTCATTCCGCCGGGGAATGAATTCATGCAATTAAGTCGTTTGGGCGGCCCGATCGCCGTCGCTAGAGTTGCGTCATTGGCCGCTGCCAACCGGCCCCTCACATCATCGACAACCCGATTTTCCGCCGTCGGGCGCGCAAGCGCTTGGCGGGATCCGACGATGTTTGCGGCGGGATGGTGGACAAGCGGCCGCACAGGAGGAAACATAATGGGGCTTTTCAAACCGCTGGCCTTGGGCCTGGTTCTGAGCACGGCGCTTCTGGCGCCCGCTTCGGCACAAGATGCCGGCACGATCACCGTTCTGCGCAGCAGCGACGCCGACCGCTACGATCCCCAGCGCTCCAGCACGCTCGCCGCCGCCGAGGTACTCTACATGGCGGGCGACACGCTGGTGACGCTCGACCGCGACCTGAAAACCATCCGCCCCGGTCTCGCCGAGAGCTGGGAGGTGAGCCCCGACGGTCTCCTCTACACATTCCGTCTGCGCAAGGACGTGACCTTCTGCGATGGCAAGCCGTTCACCGCCAAGGCCGTCACCGGCACCATCGAGCGCTGGCTCAATCCGGATTTCCCGGGCGTCAGCAAATGGAAAGCGGGCGAGGTCGAAAGCGTCAAGGCGGTAGACGATCACACGGTTGAATATCGCCTGAAGCAACCTTATTCCGAATTGCTCTACCAGATGGCGCAGTTCAATTTCGTCATCATCGATCCCGAGCAGGCAGCCGTCCTCAAGGATGATTTCGGCGTCACCGCCTTCAACGGCACCGGTCCTTTCTGTTTCGACTCCTGGCAGCCGCGCACCGAGACGGTGCTGAAGCGCCACGACGCGTACAAATGGGGGCCCTCCTTCTCGGCCACCCAAGGCCCGGCCAAGGCCGAACGCATCGTCTGGAAGATCGTGCCCGAGGAAGCGACGCTCGTCGCCGCCCTGCAGACGGGTGAAGGCGATGTCTCCTATGCCGTGCCGGCCTGGGCGATGGAGCAGCTCACCGCCGATGCCACCATCCAGAAGCTCAATCCCGAGCAGGCTTTCCGCACCCACTATCTCGGCATGAAAATCACCCGGCCGCAGCTTGGCGACAAGCGCGTACGCGAGGCGATCAGCCTGGCGATCGATCAGGGTGCCATCGCCGACACAATTTTCTACGGCGAGGCCGATGCGGCGGAAGCCTATTTCTCCAAAGCGGCGCTCGACTTCAATCCGGAGATGAAACTCGAGGCCTTCCGCTACGACGCTGAACGCGCCAAGGCGCTGCTCGACGAAGCCGGCTGGAAAGCGGGCGCCGACGGCATGCGCACAAAGGATGGCCAGCCGCTGTCGCTCACCTTCTATGGTTTCACCGGCAATTCGACCCGCCAGATGGCCGAGACGATGCAGGGCGACCTGCGCAAGGTGGGCATCGACATGAAGGTCGAGCTCTATGACGCCACCATCGTCTGGGGCAAGCTCAAGACCCAGGATTTCGATCTCTATCAGATGGATTATCCTTACCTGTCGGCCGGCGACGCGATGAATCTCTACTTCCTCTCCGCCAACATGCCGACGCCCAACCGCATGAACTGGAGCGATCCCGAGACCGACCGTCTTATCGAAGCCGGCAACCGGGCGACCTCCGACAAAGCGCGCTACGAAGCCTTCGCCAAGGCGGAAGCGATCATCCATGACGCGGTGTTGTGGAAGCCCCTCGTCAATGAGCGCCTCACCGTCATCGCCACCGGCCGCCTGAAACCCTTCAAGCCACACGGGGTGAGCGGCGCGGCGCTCTATAACGGGCTCGATCTCGAAATCGGGAACTGATCATCTTGGCCGACGCTTTGATGGTCGCTGGAGTGAACCGGGCATGATCCGGCAAATAGATCACGATCACTTCAGGTCGATTCGACCTGAAGTGATGAACGTGATCGAAAAACTTAAACTTGGCGCGTGAGCGGACGGAAAACCGGTGCCCACTTTTCCTGCTCACGCGCTCATCCAGCGGCTGTTGACCGCGATCCCGGTGCTGTTCGGCGTCCTGCTGATCGGCTTCGTGATGCTGCAGGTCATTCCGACCGATCCGGCGACGATCATCGCCGGGCCGACCGGCACGGCCGAGGAGATCGAGGTCATCCGCCGTCAGCTCGGCCTCGACCAGCCGCTCTGGGTGCAGTTCTGGCTCTATATCACCCGCGTCGCGCAAGGCGATCTCGGCCGCTCCATCATCAACAACGCGCCGGTGGCGCGCGAGCTTGCCACCGCCCTGGTGCCGACGCTCGAGCTGATGCTGATGAGCCTCATCTGGGCAGTGCCGCTCGGGATATTCCTCGGCACGGTCGCCGCCATGAAACGCGGCCGCCTGTTCGACCGTGCCGTGATGGCGCTGTCGGTGGCGGGCGTCTCGGTGCCGGTCTTCTGGGTCGGCCTGCTGCTCCTGCAATTCGCCGCCTATCGCTGGCAGCTCTTTCCCTTGCAGGGACGCGGCGGACCGCTATGGACGCTCAAGGGCCTCAGCCATATCGTGCTCCCCGCCATCACTTTGGGCGTCATCTTCATCGGCCCGGTCGCCCGCATGACGCGCACCACCGTGGTCGAGGCGCTCAATGCCGATTTCGTCCGCACCGCCCGCGCCAAGGGGGCGAGCGAATTCCAGGTCGTGACGCGCCATGCCTTGCGCGCCGCGCTCATTCCGATCGTCACCTTGATCGGCCTGCAGATCGGCGCGCTGCTCGGCGGCGCCGTCATCACCGAGACCATTTTTGCCTGGCCGGGCATCGGCCGCCTTGCCGTCGGCGCCATCGTATCGAGCGACGTGCCGATGGCGCAGGGCACGATCCTCGTTTTGGCGATGGGCTACATCGTCGTGAACTTCATCGTCGATCTGCTGTATGGCGTTCTCGATCCCAGAGTCAGGAGCGGTTCGAGATGACCGGCTTCCTGAAGCGCCTGGCGCGCGACCGCGCCGCCACCATTGCACTGGCCTTTCTTGTCCTCATCATCGCGGCGGCGATCCTGGCGCCGCTCATCACGCCTTACGATCCTTACGAGACCAATCTGCGCCTGCGGCTGCGCCCACCGGGCGGCGAGTTCCTGCTCGGCACCGACACACAAGGCCGCGATCTCCTGACCCGCCTCATCTATGGCGCCCGCACCACTTTGGCGCTCGGTTTCGCCGGCGTCTTCTTCGGCGCCATGGTCGGCGGCTTCATCGGCCTGCTCGCCGCCTTTTACAGAAGGCTCGAGAATCCGCTGATGCGGTTCGTCGATGTGATGCTCTCTTTCCCCTCGATCCTGTTCGGCCTGGCGCTCGCCGCCATGCTCGGCATCGGCATGGACAGCCTGGTGGTGGCATTGGGCCTATCCGCCGCACCGCCCATCGCGCGCGTAGCCCGCGCCTCGGCGGCGAGCGTGATGCAGGCCGAATATATGGATTCGGGCCGCGTCATCGGGCTTTCCGACGCGGCGCTGATCCACCGCTATCTCCTGCGCAATTGCGCCGCGCCGATCATCGTCTATTGCACCTTGCAGTTCGGCGAGACCATCCTTCTCGCCGCCGCTCTGGGCTTCCTGGGATTGGGTCTGCAGCCGCCGATCGCCGAGCTCGGCAGCATCGCCTCCGAGGGACGCAGCTTCATCTTCAAGGCACCGCATGTCTCGACCGCCGCGAGTATCCTCATCTTCCTGATCGTGCTCTCCTGCAACATGCTGGGTGACGCCTTTCGCGACCTCACCGATCCGAAATTGCGACGCTGACATGACTTCTCTCCTTCTCGATGTCCGCGATTTGACCGTCTCGTTTGCGACCGAGGTCGGACCGGCGATCGCCGTCGACCACATAAGCTTCGCGGTAGGAGAAGGCGAAACGCTGGCCGTGGTGGGAGAATCAGGCTCGGGTAAAAGCGTCATGTCGCTGGCACTCCTGCGTCTCATTCCGGAGCCTCCCGGCCGGATCACCGCCGAGAATATTCTGTTCGAAGGCGAGGATCTGCTGAGCAAGTCGCCGGAGGATATCCGCCGGATCCGCGGCGGGCGCATCGCCATGATCTTCCAGGAGCCCAATACCTCGCTCAATCCGGTGCACCGGATCGGCGACCAGATCGCCGAGGCGGTGCTGCTGCATGAAAAAGTGAGCCGCGCCGCGGCGCATGCCCGCGCCGTCGAGATGCTGCGGCTCACCGGCATTCCAGCACCCGAGGAGCGGGTCAGATCTTATCCGCATGAATTGTCGGGCGGCATGCGCCAACGCGCCATGATCGCCATGGCGCTCGCCTGCCGGCCGAAGCTCCTGATCGCTGACGAGCCGACCACCGCCCTCGACGTCACCGTCCAGGCGCAGATCCTCGATCTGATGCGTGACCTGAAAGCCAAGACCGGCGCGGCCATCATTCTCATCACCCATGATCTCGGCGTCGTCGCCGAAATGGCCGACCGCGTCGCCGTGATGTATGCCGGCCGCATCGTCGAGACGGCGTCGGTGAGGGATCTCTTCGAGGGCCCCGAGCATCCCTATACGCTCGGACTGTTGAGCTCGATGCCTTCGCTCGGCGGCGACGCGGAAAGACTGACCCCGATCATCGGATCGCTGCCCAATCCACTGCATTTGCCGGCCGGCTGCCGCTTCGCCCCGCGTTGCCCCTTCTCCGAACCGCGCTGCGAAGAGGCAGACCCGCCTTTGCGCGAGGTGAGGCCCGGCCATTTCTCGGCCTGCCGCCGCACCCCGCTTCTGGAGCAACTTGCATGACGGCCCCGCTTCTCGATGTCAGGGCTTTGCGCAAGGATTTCCCGCTCGGCGGCGACTGGCCATGGCGCAAGCGCAGCATCAGCGCCGTCGACGATGTATCCTTCACGCTTCAGGCCGGCGAGACCTTGTCGCTGGTCGGCGAAAGCGGCTGCGGCAAGTCGACCACCGGGCGCATGCTGGCGAGCCTCACGACGCCGACCGCCGGACAGATCCTGGTCGAGGGCCACGACATCGCCACGCTCAGTAAAGCGGAACGGCGCGATCTCAGGCGCAAGGTGCAGTTCGTCTTCCAGGACCCTTACGGCTCGCTCAATCCGCGTTTGACGGCGGGCGAGCTCATCGCCGAGCCGGCGCTGCTGCACGGTATCGCCGACCGCAAGAATGCCCGCGCGCTTGTCGCCGATCTGCTGCGGCAAGTGGGCCTGTCGCCAGCTCATGCCGAGCGTTATCCGCATCAATTCTCGGGCGGCCAGCGCCAAAGGCTCGGCATTGCCCGTGCTCTGGCGATGAAGCCGCAAGTGATCATCTGCGACGAGCCGGTCTCGGCGCTCGATGTCTCGGTCCAGGCGCAGATCGTCAATCTCTTGCAGGACCTGCAAAGCCAATACGGCCTCGGCTATCTTTTCATCTCGCATGGCCTGTCGGTGGTGCGCCACATCAGCCATCGCGTGGCGGTGATGTATCTCGGCCGCATCGTCGAGATCGGCCCGAAGGATGAAGTCTTCCGCGCTCCTCGTCATCCCTATACCCAGGCGCTCCTCGCGTCGGCGCCGGCGCCGCATCCCGGTCACACCCGCCCCCAGCTGGCGTTGAAAGGTGATGTGCCGAGTCCCCTCAACCCACCGTTGGGTTGCCGCTTTCACACACGCTGTCCTTTCGCCATCGAACGTTGCCGCGCAGAAATACCGGCTTTGCAGGGGACGGATTCGGGCTCGCATGTCGCGTGCCATCGCTGGCGGGAGATCCCACCTGTTGGTTCCGCCGACATGAAGCTTGCACATGCGCCGCGCACACATAAACTCCTCACCCTCTATCGCCGGGCAGCAGCCGCCCGATCAGCAGGAACCTGAATGACCGACCTCATCGACGTGACATCTCTCGCTGCCGATGCGAGCCTGCCCGCAGGCCTGCCGGAAGACATTGCGGGCCGCCTCATGTCCTATCTGCCGATCAAGGGCCGCCGGATCCTGGTCGCCCGCCAGTCAGGCGCCGTCACCGGCCTTCTGGTGGCGTTGCAGCGGCCGACCGCCGCGATGCTGCGCATCGTCTGGCTGTGGGCCGGCCGGCGCGAAGCCGGCCAGGCGCTGGTCGTGACGCTCGCTGAAGCCTCGGCCGAGGCGGGCATCCTCTCCTGGCGCATCGATGCCGGAACATCAGGAGCAGAGGTCGGCGACGACATGCGCCTCCTCCTTGGCCTGCCGCATCGGGCCGACAAGCGGGGATTCGCCGAGCGCTGGCTCGCCAATCACGATATGCGCGCCACCCGCCAAGTGCCCTATTATGCGCAGTCGACCGAATTCACCTGTGGACCCTGCTCGCTCGCCATGAGCTTCGGCGGCTTTGATCCGGCGCAGATTCCCGACCGGAATATCGAGATCGCGTTGTGGCGCGAGGCGACGACGGTCATCGGCCTCACCGGACCCGGCGGCTGCGATCCCTATGCCATGGCGCTCGCCGCCCAGCGGCGCGGCTATCGCACGCGCCTGTTCATGAGCACCGAGGAGCCGGTGCTGCTCGACCGCGGCAATACCGAGGCCAAACGCGATCTCATGCGCTTCGTCCAGGCCGATTTCAAGGCCAAGGCCCTGGCTTCACCCATCATCATCGAGAAGCGCGATTTCGACATCGCCGAGATCCACGACGCCGTCTCCCTGGGCGCCATCGCCATCGTCCTCATCGACCAGATGGCGACGCATGGCCACAAGGCGCCGCATTGGGTCGTCGTCCATTCGGTCAAGAACGACGTTTTCCTCATCAACGACCCGTGGATCGACCGCGACTCCTTCGAGACCGAAGCCGACGCCTATGACCTGCCGGTGCGTCTCGCCGTCCTCGACCGCATGGCCTGGTATGGCGAGCCGCGTTACCGCGCGGCGATTGTGCTGTCGCGCTGATCCTCAAGAATTTCCCTTCTCCCGTGCGCAGCATGGGAGAAGGTGGCCGAAGGCCGGATGAGGGCTCTTTCTATCGGCGTGGAACACCTTCTTGGGCGATCCACTTTGCATATAAAGAGCCCTCACCCGCCCTTCGGGCACCCTCTCCCATCCTTCGGACGGGAGAGGGGAACACGGCCAGTCCGCACTGTTATTACTTATCGGCATAAATCGGCCACCAATCGTCAATTCAGCCGCTCTCCCGATTTGCCACACTGGCGCCAAATCGAGGCACAGGGAGAAGACGAATGCGCAAGCCGTTGCGGGACTTCGATGGTGGACAATATGACGTCATCGCCATCGGCGGCGGCATCAGCGGTGCGAGCTCGGCCCAGCATCTGGCGGCGGCGGGCTATCGGGTACTGCTTGTCGACAAGGACGATTTCGCCTCCGCCGCGACGAGCCGCTCCGGCCGCCTGCTCCATTGCGGCCTGCGCTACCTGGCGCCGACTTATTCCCTGCTCGACTTCATCAGGAACCCGAAGCAATTCGCCACCGCCTTAGGCGCCGCCCACCGTTCGATCCAATCGAGCGCCGAGTTTCTCGCCACCACGCCGGAACATGCCCGCGAAATGCGGCTCATCTTCGCCATCACCAAGGACATGCCCTACAAAGGCTGGCATGTAAGGCTCGGCGCCAGGTTGCTCGAAGCTCTCTGCCTCGGCCGCCAGAAGCTCGATTGCCGGACCTACACAGCGGCCGAAGCCGAGGCGCAGCTCCCTTTCATCAAATGGCTGTCGGCCAGGGACCACATCGCCAGCGTCGTCACCTTCCGCGACCATCAATTCTATTGGCCGGAGCGCATCTGCCTCGACGCGGCGCTCGATTGCGAGCGCCTCGGCGGCGTCATCCGCAATTACACCAAGGCGACAGGCCTCGAGCGGCAAGCGGACGGCAGCTGGCAGGTCGATCTCCAGGACATGCTGACGCCACAGGAGACCGCGCGCGTCACGGCTCCGGTGATCCTCAATATGGCGGGCCCGTGGATCGACAATGTCAATGGTGCGGTGCGCGGCAAGCGTGAGACAGCACGCAAGGTCGTCGCCATAAAAGGCGTCCATATCCTGGTGAAGCTGCCGCCGGAATGCCGCGGCCATGGCATCATGGGCACCAACCGTCACAAGGAGGCGATCACCTGCATGCCGTGGGGTGATCTGCATTATGTCGGCCCGACCGAGACGGTCTATGACGGTGATCTCGACGATGTGCGCCCGCTCGAGGAGGATATCACCTTCCTCCTCGATGAGATCAATCACCTGATGCCGGGCATCGCGCTCAAGCGCCAGGACGTGCTGCAGTCCTGGGCCGGCATCAGGCCGATCTCTTATGACCCGACCTTGCCCAAGGGCCGGCGCATGCCGTTTTCAGTCTTCCAGGATCTGGGCGCCGACGGACTCCAGAACATCCTCACCGTGACCTGGGCCGCAATCATGTTCCACCGCTCGGCCGCGCGCCAGGTGGTCGCCGCCGTCAAGTCGCGCCTCAAGCCCTCGCGGGCTGAACAGACGCCGTCCTATGCCGCGCGACGTTTCCCCGAGAATCAGAATTCACCGCCGGTGGTGCTGCACAATCCGGACGTGAAGCTCGCCGATCTCCGTCATTCGGCCGCGCATGAGCATCCGGCGGGCCTCGTCGATCTTCTCTATCGCCGCACCAGTCTCGGCTGGACGGGCAGCATTCCAGCGGAAGCAGTCGAAATGGCGGCGCGCGCGGTGGCGGGGCCCCTCGGCTGGAACAAGGAACGCCAGGAAAAGGAGATCGCCGCCTTCCATGCCTATGTCGAGGCCTATCATCAACCCGATGCCCGGCGCGACTGGTCCGGCGGTTAGCTACTTCACACCACCGGCCAGGCTTCCCGACACGATCCGCCGCTGCAGCACGAAGAACAGAATGACCACCGGCAGCGCGAAGATCAGCGCCGCCGCGAGCTGCGGCTCGAACAGCGTGAAATATTCGCCGCGGAACGAGGTGATGCCGGCCGCCGCCGTCCACAGATCCTGGGTGGTGACGAAATGCTTCGGGAACACGTAGTCATGCCAGCTCGTCACGAAGCCGTAGACGAAGATGGCGACCATGCCGGGCGCGGCGAGCGGCACCGCGACATGCCAGAACGCGCTCAGGCGGCTGCAGCCGTCGATGCGCGCCGCCCCCTCAAGATCCGCCGGGATGCCGTCGAAGAAGCCTTTGCTCATCCAGATCGCCAAGGGCAATACCAATGAAACATGGCCGAGCACCACGCCTTGAAGTGAATCGAGAAGCCCCAGATCGCGGAACAACGCATACATCGGCACCAGGATGCTGGTCGACGGGATCATCTGCGAGGCAAGCACCAGCACCAGGATGATATAGGAGCCGCGGAATTTGAGCCGGCTCAGCGCATAACCACAGGACATGCCGACCATCAGCGACAGGAAGGAGGCGAGGCTCGCCACCAGCACGCTGTTCCATAGCCAGCGCAGCATCGGCCTCTCGGTGATGAGCAGCGTGAAATTGCGCAAGGTGAAATCGGGCGGCAGGAAGCCGGTGATCTGCCGGCTGAAGCCGGTCGGCGTGAAGGCGCTGACCAGCATCCAATAGATCGGGAACAAGGTGATGATGGCGAGGACGAGAAGTGCGCAGCCCCGCAGCATCGTCAATATTCCGGCGCCGAGCTGCATCAGGCGGCACTCCCGTCCTGGCGCAAGGTGAGGCGCAGATAGATGAGCACCAGCACGAGCGACACCGCCACTGCCAATATGCCGATGCTCGACGCATAGCTGAAGTCGAACTGCCGGAAGGCGGCATTGAACGTCTTGACGGTGAGCGTCTCTGTGCGTCCCTGGGTGAGGAGATGGATGATGGGAAAGGCGCGCAGACCGAATATCGCCAGCAGCACCACGATGACCGCCATCACATAACGGATCTGCGGCAAGGTGATATGCCAGAATTGCTGGTAGCCACTGGCGCCGTCGACGCGCGCCGCTTCATAGAGTTCTTCCGGGATTGCCTGGAGGCCGGCGAGGAAGAAGATATAGGCGACGGGAAACTCGTTCCACACTTGTGCGGCGATGAGCGCCGGCAGCACCGTATTCGGGTTGAGCAGCCATTCGACCCGCCCGATCTCGAAGGGCAGAAGCGCCAGGATGCGATTGAGCACGCCGAAATTGGCATCATACATCACCCCCCAGACGAGCGCCGCGACGAGCGCCGGCATGCTCCAGGGCAGGATGAAGATGGTGCGCGCCAGGCCGCGCCAGCGCACGATGCGCCGGGTGAGCAGCGCCGCCGACAATCCCAAGGCGATCGAGCCCGCGACCGTGCCCAGCATATAAAGGCCGGTGCGCCACACCGCCGCCCACACGGAGGGATCACTGAGGAGCTTGGCGTAATTGTAGAAGGTGAACTGCCCGGCGAGCTGCGGCCGCGTGAGGATCACGCGGTCGAAGCTCAACAGCACGGCCTTGAACAAGGGCACGCCGATGACGAGGCCCAGCACCAGGAGCGGCGGCACGATCATCAGCAACGGAAAGGCCGGCCCGTCGGTCACGGCGTCACGCCAGCGCCCCAGCCGGGTGATGGGACGCTGGCTTTCCTTCACTTCTTGCAGCATTCCTCGAGCGCCGCCTGCGCCTTGGCGAGCGCATCGGCCGGCGCCACGCCATTCTGCAATGTCGACACCACTGCCTCGGCGACGATCGGCCAGATCGTGTTGAACTGGTCCTCGTGATGGCGCGGCACGATCGGATGCGCCGTCGTGATACTCTCGGCCCAGGGCTTGAGATAAGGCCTGGCGTCGAGCTGCGCCTGCGTCAGGGCGTTGCGGCCATAGGGAATATAGGGCGAGTGGTCGCTGAAGACGGCCTGCATCTCACCCGAGGCGGCGATCTCGAGCAGCGCCCAGGCCGCTTCCGGATTGGCCGCCTTGGCGTTGATGGCGAGGCCCTGATTGACGCCCCCGGTCGCGGGCCCATCCCAGGGATGTTTCGCCGATTTGTAGCAGTCGAAGTTAGCGGCATTGTTCTCCTTGATGAAGGGGAACTGCCACTGCCCGTCGATGGTCATGGCGGTGCTGCCGGTGGCAAAGAGCGAGCGCTGGTCGGTCTCCATCAGGCCGCGCGGCACCACGCCTTCGTCATAGAGCGTCTTCATGACGGTAAGCGCCTTGACGACCGGCTCGGAAGTCAACGTGAAATTACCGTCCTTGTCGGTGAGCGAGCCGCCATGCGCCAGAGTGAGCATGAGCAGCATCTCATAGGTCGGGTCCTCATTGGCGTTCACCATATTGGCGCCGTAGCGCGTGACGGTGCCCGAGCCGTCGCGCTTGGTGAGCTTGCGCGCCATGTCGATGAATTCGGTGAGATTGGCCGGCGGCTTGTCGAAACCGGATTCCTTCAGATGGCAGGAATTGTAGAGGAGCTCGAGCGTGCGCCCGGTGATCGGCAGGCCATAGATCTTGCCGTCCACAGTGAGCGTGTCCCAGGCGCCGTCGGCGAGCAATTCGCGGACGCCGGGCTTGTCAACAAAATCGTTGAGCGGCCTGAGCTGGCCGCCGGCGACGAGCTCGCGCACATTGTTCTGGTTGACGGTGAGGATGTCGGCGGCCGAGCCGCTCGCCACTTCGGTGATGAGCTGCGTGTAATAATCCGAGCCGGTGGTGTTGCGGATCGAGATCTCATTGCCGGTCTTGTCCTGATAGATCTTGACCAGCTTCTGCCACCACTGGCCGAGGCCCGGCTCATTATAGGCGATGACGAAGAAGCTCACGGTTTCCTTGGCACTCGCCGCCGTCATCACAAGCGGGCTCGTCACCAGCGCCGTCGCCAGCGCCAGCTGTTTCATGAATTTCCTGGTCATTTCGCGTTTCCCTGAACGTGCCGGTGGTGGCGTGATTGCTGTTTCCACGCGTCAAAGAATGACATGCCGCCCGCCGGCGGGCCTAATTACGATTGGGAATAAGTCGTTTACGATTGGCTATTACGGGAACGTCGAGCGCGCCAGGCCCTTCAGCCGGTAGCTGAAGACGATGCTGCGGGCGCCGTGGAAGATCAGGAAGGCGGCCCACAGCCCGTGATTGCCGAAGCGCGGCATGAGTAGCGCCCAGGCGACGACATAGACGACGAGCGACAACACCATCATGTTGCGCATGTCGCGCGACCAGGTGGCCCCGATGAAGATGCCATCCATCTGGAAGGCGATGACGCCGGCGAGCGGCAGGACCGCCGCCCAGACGAGATAGGTGTTGGCCAGCGTTCTGACCTCTTCCACCGTCGTCATCGCGCCGATGAGGGCGGGCCCGGCCAGATAGAGAAAAGCGGCAAGGCAGACCGCGGTGCCGAGGCCCCATTTGGTGGTGAGCGTGACGGTGCGGTCGAAGGCCGGGCGGAACCTCGCCCCCGTCGCTCGCCCGGCGAGTTGCTCCGCCGCCGTCGCGATGCCGTCGAGCCAGGCGGTGGTGAACATATAGATGCGCAGGAGGATCGTATTGGCCGCCAGCATGTCGGTGCCGAGCGCCGCACTTTGATGGGTGAAGAAGGAGATGCCGATGAGCAGCGCCAGCGAGCGTGCCAGCATGTCGACATTCATGCTCATGGCGCGCCGGAATTGCCCCATGTCGAAGATCTGCGCCCGATCGGGACGCTTGCGCGGCTTGAGCCTTCTGGCGACGAAAGCGAGGCCTGCCAGCAAGGTGACAGTTTCGGCGATCAGCGCCGCCCAGGCGGCGCCCGCGACGCCCCAGTCGAGGCCAAGCACGAACCAGATGGCGAGCCCGGCATTGATGCCGTTGAGCAGCGTCTGCAGCAGCATGCTCGCCACCGCATCGCCGCGCCCCAGCATCCAGCCGAGAATGGCGTAATTGAACAGCAGCACCGGCGCCGACCAGACGCGGACATCGAAATAGTCAGATGCGGCTGTCGCGACCTCACCGGTGACGCCGAACACCTTGTAGCCCAGCTGGCCGATCGGATATTGCAGCAGCACGATGAGCAGGCCGAGGATCAGCGCCACCACGCAGGCGCGCGCCAGGACGGCCACTTCCTCGAGCGCATCCCCTGCCCCGACCGCCTGCGCGGTGAGGCCCGTCGTCCCCGCCCGCAGGAAATTGAAGCTCGACAGGACGATTTCGAAGATGACGCTGGCGACCGCGACACCGCCGATGAGGGCGGCGCTGCCCAATTGCCCGACGACACCGGTATTGATGATTCCGACGAGCGGCGTCGACAGGTAAGCCAGCATCATCGGGATCGAGATGCCCAAGACCGTGCGATGGGTGACCGCGAAAGGCCGGATGTCTCCCGGCGCCCCGGTCATGAGGAGGCGCTGATCAGGACCGACATTCCGCTTTCAGCCATTCGGTGAAGCTTTTCACGGTCGGGTTGTTCATCTTGCCGACCGGAGTCACCAGATAATAGCCATGCTGCGCCTTGTAGCGGTGGTCGAAGAGCGCCGTGAGCCGGCCCGAGGCGAGCTCGTCCGTGACCAGGAACTCCGGCACCAACGCCACGCCCAGACCCGCTGCCGCCGCTTCGACGGACATGGTGAACTGATCGATCATCGGCCCCGTATAAGGCTGGCGGAGGCTGATTGCCAACGAATCGAGCCAGTCTATCCACAGGGACGGCCGAGTCGCCTGCTGCAGCAGCGTGGCGCGTTCGAGATCCTGCGGCGCCTTGAGCTTGAGCTCCTGGCAATAGAACGGGCTCGCCACCGCGATGACCGTTTCGTCGAAGAGATGCGTGGCGACGGTACCCGGCCAATGCGGCGAGCCATAATGGATGGCGGAATCGAAACGTTCGTAGTCGAAGGCGAATGGCACCGGCCGGGTCGCCAGATTGACCGTTATGCGCCGACGCTCGCCATGGAAGCGCGGCAGGCGCGGAATGAGCCATTTGGTGGCGAAGCTCGGCAGCACGGCGAGGTTGAGCACCGCCGAGCTGCCACCGCTCGCCAGCATCGAATGGGTCGACTGCTCGAGGCGCGAAATGAGCTCGCGCACCTCTTTCAGATAAAGCGTGCCCTCTTCGGTGATGAGAACCTGCCGCCGCGTCCTTTGCAGGAGCACCACGCCCAGCAATTCCTCGAGCTGGCGCACGTGCTTGCTGATGGCGCCCTGCGAGAGAGCCAGTTCCTTGGCGGCCTGGCTGAAGCTCAAATTGCGGGCTGTCGCCTCGAAGGCCATGAGGCTGGTGAAGGAGGGAATGAAGCGGCGCGGCAGCGGCATCACCGGCGGTCCGCGTTCGGGCGTGAAGCTCTGCGGCGCCACGGCCGACTGAATGTCCCAGGAGACGAGGGCTCGAGACCGACCGGCATTTCCCGCCTCCTTGAGCATCATGGCGATCGGCACTCCCGCCACAGATAGGGGTCAACCGCCGCGCGATTGAGCGTGACGCCGAGCCCCGGTCCTTCCGGTACCGGGATGGTGCCTTTCTCGATATGGTCCTCGAGCGGATCGAGCAGGATCGGCGTGTAGTTCTTCTCGCTTGCGAAATCCGGGAAGATCTCCTGGACCATGAAGTTCGGCAAAGTCGCATCGAGCTGAGCGGCGACGACGGTCGCCAACGGCCCGCCGTAATTATGCGGCGCCACCCGGATATTGTGGACTTCCGCCATCGCGGCGATCTTCTTGGCTTCGAAGATGCCGCCGGTATTGCCGATATCGGGCTGGATGATGTTGACGGCGCCGCTGGCGAAAATCTTCTGGAAGCCGTAGCGCGTATAGTGGCGCTCGCCCAAGGCGATCGGGATCGTCGTGCCCGCCGCGATCTTCACGATGGCGTCGAGATTGAAGGGATCGGCCGGCTCTTCGATGAATTGCACGTCATAGTCTTCGATCCGGCGCGCCACCCACAATGTCTCGTCGGTGGTGAGGCCGCCGCCCAGGTCGAGCATGATGGCGATGTCGGGCCCGATCGCCTTTCTCAATTCACGCACCCGCTCCACCGCGATGACCTTCACCGCGTGATCGACACGCCGCCGGGTCGGATGGCGCACCACGATGAGCGGATCCGGCATACCGAGCGGATAGAGCTTCAGCGCCTTGTAGCCCCGCGCCACGGTCGCTTCGCCGGCGCGCGCATAATCGGAGCCGCTCGAGCACCCCATCCACCAGCCATTGGCATAGACCGGCAGGCGGTCCCACATCCTCCCGCCGAGGAAGTCATGGACGGCGAGACCGAAGGCCTTGCCCTTGATGTCCCACAATGCTTGCTCGAGGGCGCTCAGCGCCGCGAAGCCGATCGGCCCGCCGCCTTTGGTCCAGAAGGAATGGTCGTAGATATCGTTCCAGATCTCCTCGATGCGGAACGGGTCGCGGCCGAGCACGAAACGCTGCGCCATCTCGGCGATCATCGCGGCAGCCGCCTCGCCGCCCACACCATAGCCGATGCCGGCCTCGCCGATGCCGGACGTCCCATCATCGGTGGTGATCTCGACCATCACCGGCCGCCGGTTGCCGCAGGGAATGATATAGATGCGGATGTCCTTCACACGCATGCGCAGCTCTCCTCAGCTGGCGCAGCTGGTGGCGAAGGGCCGGCCGAGATAGCGGTCGACGACATATTTCGCGACATAATAATCGAGATGCGCCCCGCCGCCGTTTTTCATCATGGTGATGTCGGAGGCCGATTGCCGCCCTTTCACCTTGCCTTGCGTGAGCTCGAACAGATCGCCCTCAACATCAGCGGGTGAGATGACGCCCCGCTCGAACGGTCCCAGGAACTCGCCCGAGCGTTTGGTCGTCTGGCGATGATCGACGAAGATCCGCGCCCGCTTGAGGACGTCGTCATCGGCCTCGCGCATTTCGGGCGTGAAGGACCCGACGAGATCGACATGGGCGCCAGCCTTGAGCAGCTTGCCTTTCAGCTGCGGCGTCGATGCCATGGTGGCGCTCGAAATGATGTCGGCGCGGGCGACCGCCTCATCGAGATCGCTGACCGGCGTCGCCTTGATGCCCTTGGCGGAAAGCTTTTCGGCAAGCTTCACCGCCGCTGCAGGCGTGCGGTTCCACAAGAGGACCGTCTTCAGCGACGGCCGTGCGGTGAGATGCGCGTTGACGAGATAGGGAGCAAGCCCGCCTGCCCCGATCATCAGAAAAGTTTCGGCATCGGGCCTCGACAGCAGGCTCGATCCGAAAGCGGAATCGACCGAGGTCTTGTGGAAGATCATCGCTTCGCCGTCGATGACCGCCTCGGCGATGCCGGTCTCGGCATTGATATAGACATAGAGCGAATTGACGGTCGGCAGATCGTGGCGCGTCTTGTTGTTGGGGAAGGACGTCACCAGCTTGGCGAGAATGCCCTCATTGCGTTGCCAGGCGGTGAGCACGATGAAGATGTCGGGCTGGCCCTCCGGATTGGGCTCCTGATACATCGCGCGGTCCGACTGGCCGGGCATGCCGCCTCTATGCGCGCTCCGCAAGGCCTCGATCAGGCTTTTCGGCTCGAGCAGCTCATGGACCTTATCGGCATCAATCATCAACATCAGGCTCTCCATACATATTCCAGTTCGATCAGGCGTCCGCCGGCTCCTCGGCGAGGATCGCCAGGCGGTCAGGCGGCAGGCTCAAGGTGATGGTTTCGCCGAGGCCTTCCGCGCTATGCGGCGGTGCATCGACGAGAAGCGAACGCCCCTCCTTGGTGCGCAGGCGCAATTGCACCCGTCCCCCTAAGAAAGTCCGTTCCTCGATCTGGCCGCTGAATTCAAGGTCTCCGGTGCCGAAGCTGAAAGCCTCCGGCCGGATGACGAGTTGCACCTCTTCGCCGGGACGCGGCCCACGGCGCGAGGTGACGCGGGAGCGTGGCAAGACGAAGTGGCGCCCGTCCACCTCGACGAAAAGCGACGGCCCGTCCTCCTTGATGAGCCGTCCCGCCAGCATGTTGGCAGTGCCGACGAAACGCGCGACGAATGCATTGACGGGCCGGGCATAGAGACGCTCCGGCGCGTCGAGCTGCTCGATGCGGCCGTTACGCATCACGGCGACGAGATCGGACATCGACATCGCCTCGTCCTGATCATGGGTGACGAAGACGAAGGTCTTGCCGGTGCGCCGCTGAATGGCCTTCAGCTCGCGCCGCATCTCCTCGCGCAGATTGAGATCGAGGGCGCCGAGCGGCTCATCGAGCAGCAACGAGACCGGATCGGGCGCCAAGGCGCGGGCCAGAGCGACACGCTGGCGTTGGCCGCCCGACAATTCGTCCGGGTAACGCCCGCCGAGACCCGGCAGGCGCACCAGCGCCAGCAGTTCCTGCGCGCGCGCCGTGATGGAATCGCGTTTCATGCCCTTCATCTCGCAGCCGAAGCCGATATTCTCGGCGACCGTCATATGCGGGAACAGCGCATAGTCCTGGAACACCATCTTGATCGGCCGGCTGTGCGGCACGTCACGGGTGATGTCGCGGCCCTCGACCACCACCTGCCCCGCCTCCGGCGTCACCAGCCCGACGATGATGCGCAGCAAGGTCGACTTGCCGCAGCCCGACGGGCCGAGCAGCGTCACGAACAGACCTTTGCCGATCGTGAGGGACACGTCATCGACGATGCGCTTGGCGCCATAGGACTTGACGATGCCCTTGAGCTCGATCGCCGTGTCCTGGGCGCTCATTTGAAAAGTCATGACGTGATTCCATTCTTCATGCGCCGGCGGCGCAGGAAATGATCGGCATAAAGTCCGATGGCTGTTGAGGCGAGAAGGACAAGTGTGGAGATCGCGGCCAATCCCGGATCGAGCCCGAAGCGCAATTTGGAGAACAGCAGGACCGGGAAGGTCTGCTCGAAGCCGCCGAGGAAGAAGGAACGCACGAAGTCCTCGAAAGACAGCAGCATCCCGAACATCACCGCCCCGAACAGCGCCGGCGCCAGATAAGGCAGGATGATGCGGGTGAAGATGATGACATCGTCGGCGCCGAGATTACGGGCGGCATCGGCGATATTGGGATTCATCGCATTGAGCCGGGTCAGGACCATGAGTACGACGAAGGGAATGGTGCTCGCCGCGTGGCCGATGGCGATGGCCGTCGGCCCGGTCTCGAGCCCCAATTGCCCGATGAACATGCGTAGCGCAATGGCCGAGACGATCACCGGCAGGAAGGCTGGCAGGACGATGATGGCGACCAGCGCGGCGCGGACGATGCCGGTGGTGCGCGCCACCAGAAAGGCCGAGGGCAGCCCGACCGCGAGCGCGATCAGGGTCGACACCACCGCGACCTTGAGCGACAGCCACAGCGACTGCGCGATATCCTTGTCGAACAGGACGCTCTGATACCAGCGCGTCGTCCAGCTCTGGATCGGGAAGGCGACGAAGTTGGAATCGCGGAAGCCCATCGCCGCCATGACGATGATGGGGATGAAGAGATAGGCGACGAACAGCCAGAAAATGGCCGGCAAAGCGAAATTACGCAGACGCATCATGAAACGCGCCTCCGCCGCCGACCCTGGAACAGGACAGTGAACAGGCCGACATAACCCAGCGCCGCACCGATCAATATGAGGCTGAAGGCGCTACCCTGCGGCCAGGAATCTCCGGCTTTCGAGAAGATCTGGCCGATCGTCGCCGCGAACAACGTGTTGCCCGGTCCGCCCAGCAATTGCGGCATGGCATAGAGGCCGATGACCAACAGGAAAACGAGCGTGCAGCCGGACACGATTCCGTCGCGCGCCAGAGGCAGGATGATGCGGGTGAAGCGCTTCCAGGCCGGCGCGCCCAGATTGGCGGCCGCGTCGAGCAGCTGGCTGTCGATCTTTTCGAGCGCTGAATAGACCGGCAGCAGCATATAGAGCGACGTCAGATAGAGTACGCCGATCGACAGCGACAGATTGGTGTAGAGCATCTCGAAGGGCTCGGCCCTAAGGCCCAGATAGGCGATCAAGGAATTGATCGCCCCGCTGTTGGACAGCATGATCATCCAGGCGAAGCTGCGGATGACCTCGCTGATCCAGAAAGGTGCCACGACGAGCAGCAGCAATCGCGTGCGCTGGCCACGCGGCGCCACCTTGGAGATGAAATAGGCGACCGGGAAGACGACGATCAGCGTCAGGGCCGTCACCAGGGTGGCGAAGACGAAGGAGCGGATGAAGGCGGTGAGATAAAGCGGGCGCTCCGCGAAGGAGCCGTAGTGGCGGAAGGTGAATTCGACGGCCTGGTCGGGCGGCAGCGGATATCGCTCATAGAAGCTGATGAGAACCATCTGCGCATAGGGCGCTATGGTCAGCACCAGGATCCAGGCCACCGGGATGAAGGCGATGACGAGACCGCGGAATAGACTTGAGCGCGCATAGAGATCCACCGCGCCGCGATAGATCCCGAATTGTCTCAGCCAGACCAGCAGTCTCGTCACAAAGCCTCTCCAAATTTCCTCAGGCGGCGCGGATTTCTTCCGCCGCCTTATCGATCAGGTCGAAGATGAAGGGCGCCGTCTCGACATCGACCCAGGTGAGGCGCTGGCGCTGCTCGGGCTTGAGCATCAGCGCGCCGCGCTCCTTGTCGGTGAGAAGCTCGGAAGCCCCGGTGATCGCCGAGATATAACCCGTGCTCCGCACCATTTCAGCGCCGTTCTTGGGATCGGCGAGCAGCGCATTGAGGAAGAGATAGGCATTGTCGAGATTGGTCGCGTTGCGCACGATGTTGAAGCCATAGGCGAAGGCCCAGCCACCCTCTTTCGGGATCGTATAGACGGCGGGGAAGCCCTCGAGGATGAGCTTGGAGGCCGGCCCCGACCAGGACTGGGCAAGACGGATATCCTTGTTCACCATCATCTGCTGCACTTCGGCGCCCGAATCGTAGAAGCGCCGGACCAGCGGCTTCTTCGCGATCAGGAAGTCACGCGTCGTGTTGACCGCCCGTTGCGCCACATCGGGGCTGCCCTTGTAGGCCACCGCCGATCCGTCGAAGCCCAGATAATCCATGGCGATCGGGAAGAAGTCCTGGATCTGATAGGCGATGCGGCCCGAATTGGCGTCGTCGAACATCGGCGCCCAGCTGTCGATGTCCTTCATCGTCTCGGAACTATAGAGCAGGCCCATCGAGGCGATGAGGACGGGCACGCCCCAGCGGTCACCGCCGCGCTGCACCCAGACCGCGTCGGAATATTCCGGCTCGATCTTGCTCCAGTTCGGCAGCTTCTTCATGTCGATCGGCTCGAGGAAGCCTGCATCGATGAACTGATAGAAGCGGTGGCCGGCGCAGCAGACGATGTCGGTGCTGAACTTGCCCTTCTCGGCGCCGAGCAGGTTGAACTGCTCGCCCTGATCGGTCACCAGGCGGATATTGACCTTGATGCCGGTGTCCTTCTCGAAGCGGCTGCGGAAATCATCGGTGATATAGCCGCTATAGGCCCAGATATTGAGTTCCTTGCTCTGGGCCTGGCCGGGGCGGATGATCGCCGGGGCCGCGATCAGGCTGGCGCTGGCGCCGGCCAGCACGGCACGGCGGGATAGATGTATCTTCATTGTGCTCCTCCTACGTTTCGTTCCCAAACTTCTCGTTCTTCTGCATCACGCCGCCTTGCCGAGGGCGGTGAGCGCCGCGGCAAACCGGTCGAGATCTTCTTCGCTGTTGTAGGCATGGACCGAGGCGCGCACCATTTGCGCGACACCCCGGCCGATGAGATCGGTGCGGGTGAGCTGCGTCGCCGACACCGATGTGTTGATGGAGAATTCCTCGCGCAACGCCGTCATGATGCGTTCCGACGGCACCGCCTGGTGCGAAAAGGTGACGATGCCGCCCTTGCGGGAGCCGCGGTCATGCACGCTGAAGCCCGGAATTTCCGCAATGACCTCGCGCAGCCGCGCGCTGAGCGTCTGTACACGCCGCCAGATGGCCGGAATACCGGTCGCCATCGCATAGCTGCAGGCTGTCATCAGGCCGATCTTGCCGGCGATATTCGCCTCCCAATGCTCGAACTTGCGCGCATCGGACAAAGCATCGAATTCGGCGATGCTGGTCCAGCGCGCCGAGCCGATATCGAGCGTCATCGGCGACAGCTTCGTCAGCCAATCCGACTGGACCCACAGAAAGCCGGTGCCGCGCGGTCCCCGCAGATATTTGCGGCCCGTCGTCGACAGCATGGTGCAGCCGAGCTCGGCCACATCGATCGGCATCTGGCCGGCCGACTGGCAGGCATCGAGCAGGAACGGCAGACCATGGCGGCGCGCCACCTGGCCAACTTCGACCGCCGGGTTGATCATCCCGTCATTGGTCGGCATATGCGACACGCAGATGAGCCGCGTGCGGCTGGTGATCAGGCGCTCCAGCGCCTCGACATCCACAGTGCCCTCAGCGGTGTCGGGGACCAGGATCGGCTCGATGCCGAAGCGGCGCTCGGCATGGCGGAAGGCGATCATGTGGGAGTTGTATTCCGAGCGCGCGGTCAACACCTGATCGCCGGGTTTCCAGTCGATCGCATAGAAGGCGCCCTGCCAGGCGCGGGTCGCATTGTCGACGAAAGCGATCTCGTCCGGCTTTCCACCGACCAGCGCCGCCGCCTTGGTATAGAAGGCCTCGACCTCGTCTTCCGCCTCGGTCGCGGCCTCATACCCGCCGACCCGGCTTTCGAGCGCGATGTGGCTGGTCACGGAGGCGATGACCGGGCGCGGCATCAGGGCCGCCCCAGCATTATTCAGATGAATGAGTTTCCCGTCGCAGCCCGGCGTATCGTCCCGCAGCGCGCCCACATCCAGTTCCATCGTCAAAAGACTTCCAATCCCTATTAATCGCGCCTTCTCGCGACAGCGCTTGGACCTGACTGTCGCATCCGAGGGGGCAGAGAAAAAGCTGGATAAGTTTCATTCTTATCATAAACTGAATTTATGATGCTCCGGCGCCGTATCCCCTCCCCCAATGCTCTTTTCGTCTTCGAGGCGGCCGCCCGCCTCGGCAGTTTTTCGCGCGCCGCCAACGAGCTCAACATCACCCAACCGGCGGTGAGCCATGCCGTGGCAACGCTCGAGGATCATCTCGGCCAGAAACTTTTTCAGCGCACCGGGCCGCGGGTCGAGCTGACCGAGAACGGCACGCGGCTCGCCCGCGTGACGACGCGCAGCTTCCACGCCATCGAAGGCGTTCTGGGCGAGATCGAGGGCCGCGACAGTGGACGCGAAGTGGTGATGCTGTCGATCTCCTCCAGCATGGCCACACACTGGCTGCTGCCGCGTTACGACAGGTTCCGAGATACGTTCCCCGACACCGATCTGCAGTTCCAGCTCATTCCCGGCAGCGTCGGCGGATCTCTGCACAATTGCGACCTGGGCTTGCGCGTGGCGGTGGGCGAGGACAGCCGGAAATTGGAAGGCCGTTTCGCACCCGAGCGCATCCTGGTAGCCGGCACGCCTTCGTATCTGCAGGAGCACGGCACCTTCGAGGCGCCACTGAAGGCACACACGCTCATCGAGCTGTCCGAGCACTGGTTCGACTGGACGGAATATGCCGCGCGCATCGGCCAGCGCGTGCCGAGCCACTATGAGCGCATGTCCTTCTCCGACTATGCGGTCGTGCTGCAGGCGGCCCTCAGCGGCCAGGGCCTCGTCCTCGCCTGGACGTCGGTCGCCTCGCGCCTCCTCATCTCAGGCATGCTGGTGAAGGCGTGCGACCGCATCATCACCACCGACCGCGCCTATCACTTCGTCACCTCCGGCCAGCGTGTCGTCCGGCCGATCGTCAACCAGGTGCGCGACTGGCTGATCGCCGAGATGCGGGAGGAGGAGCGTCAGCTGGCGGCGATGTTCGTGTGATCAGCCTATTTTTCATCATGCGCCTTGAGCAGCGAGACCGACAGCACGATCAGCACCAGCGACGCCGCGATGATAAGCGTGCCGACGGCGTTGATCTCCGGCGTGAGACCACGCCGCATCGTCGACCAGATATACATGGGGAGCGTGTTGTCGCGCCCGGTGAGGAAGAAGGTCACCGGAATCTCGTCGAAGGAAAGCGTGAAGGAGAGCAGCGCCGAGCCGATCATGGCGGAACGGATATTGGGCAGGATGACGAGGAAGAAGGTCTCCCACGGCCTGGCGCCCAGATCGGCGGCGGCCTCCTCATAAGAGCGGCTCAGCCGCTGCAGCCGGGCGAAGACCTGCGTCACCACCACCGACAGTAATGCCGTGGCATGGCCGATGATGACCGTCTCGAGGCTCAGGCTGAAGCCCATCAGCTTGAAGAGATTGAGCATCGAGATGCCGGTGATGATGCCGGGCAGCACCAGCGGCAGCAGCACCAGGCGGCGGAACAGCGTCTTGCCGGGAAAGTTCAGCCGGTCGAGCGCGAAGGCGGCCGGAACGCCGATGACGAGGGTCAGCACTGTCGCCAGCGACGCGACATAGAAGCTGTTGCGCAGCGCCCGGAGCAGGTCCTCATTGGCGAAGACACTCTCATACCACTTCCAGGTGAAACCGGTGAGCGGCAGCGTCAGCGAACTCGAATCGTTGAAACTGAAGACGATGAGGACGATCACCGGCAGATAGAGAAAGGCCAGGATGCTGGCGATCATCGTCACGAAGACGCCGTCGCCGAGGCGGCGGAACAGAGTACTGTTGAAGGCCTGGATCATGATCTCACCCGAGCCCGATCCGGTCCTTCCGCTGCAGGCGGTCGGACAGCTCGATGATGATGAGCACGATGATGAGCAGGACGACGGCGAGCGCCGAGCCGAGCGGCCAGTTGAGCGCCGCGCCATATTGCGAGGTGATCACATTGGCGATCATCACCCCGTCCGGCCCGCCGACCAGCATCGGCGCGATGAAATCCCCGAAAGTGAGGCAGAAGGTGAAGGTGGCGCCGGCGATGACGCCCGGCAGCGACAAGGGCCAGATGACCTTGGCGAGCGTACCCCAGGGCGGAACCCCCAGATCGCCCGCCGCCTCGACGAGATTGCGCGGAATCTTTTCGAGCGCGGTGAAGATCGGCATGACCATGAAGAGGATGAAGATATAGGTCAGCGTCACCACCATCGAGAACTGGTTGTAGAGCAGAAGATCGGTGGGCGCCGAAAGGATACCGGTCCAGACCAGGAAGGAGTTGAGCACGCCTTCGCTGCCGAGAATGGTCTTCCAGATATAAGCGCGCAGCAGGTATGACACCCACAGCGGTGCGATGACCGCCATATAGAGCAGGCTGCGGACGCGCGACGATTTCACCTTGAAGACGAGAAAATAGGCGAAGGGATAAGCCAGCAGCAGCGACAAAGCGGTCACCATCAGGGCGATCTTACCGGTGCGCAGCAGCACCTGGTAATATTGCGGATCGGCGAATATCTGCGCGTAATTGCCGAACTGGAAGGCCGGAATGAAGGTCGGATACTTCTTCAGCCAGAAGCTGTAGGTGAAGATGATGAGATAGGGGATGAACAGGAAAAGCACGGCCCAGACGAGCGGCGCCGACAGCACCGCAAGGCCAGGCAGCCTGTCGAGCCGGAAGCTTTTCATGTCCGGTCGTCCTCGGTGAAGAGCGCCAGGCTGTCGGCGTCGGCCGCAAGCCTGATCCGCTCGCCTTTCTCGGGCGCCGCCCTGAGTGCGCCAGTCGTGCCGAGCTGCTGATCGCACAACAAGGGTTCGCCCGAGGAGAGCCGGCAGCGCAGCCGGATGCTGTTGCCGTGGAAATGCCGCTCCTCCACCTCGCAGTCGACCGCGTTGGCCGGTGGCGCCACGCCATTCACCAGGCCGGTGATCTGCAATTTCTCCGGTCTGATCCCGACGATCACATGCTGGCCGGGTGCGACATTGCGCAAAGGCGGGCATTCGAACTTGAAGCCGGCATGGTCGACGGTGACGGCGCTCTTCGAGATGCTCGACACGACGCCTTTCAGCAGGTTCGACGTGCCGACGAAATTCGCCACATAGGTCGAGGCCGGGCGGTCATAGAGCTCAGCTGGCGTGCCGGCCTGCGCCACACGGCCATTGTGCATGACGACGATGCGGTCCGACATCACGAGCGCCTCGGTCTGGTCATGCGTCACCATGACGAAGGTCAGACCGAGCTTGCGGTGCAGATGCTTGAGTTCGACCTGCATCGCTTCGCGCAGATTGGCGTCGAGCGCCGACAGAGGCTCGTCGAGCAGCAGCACGCGCGGCCGCCGGATGATGGCGCGGGCGAGCGCGACGCGCTGGCGCTGTCCGCCTGACAGCTGATGCGGCATACGGTCCGCCTTATCGGCGAGGCCGACGAGTTGCAGCGTGTCTTCCACCTTGCGGGTGATATCGGCGCGGTCGAGCCGCAGCCGCTCCAGGCCGAAGGCGACGTTGCGGGCAATGGTGAGATGCGGGAACAGCGCATAATCCTGGAACACCATGTTCACGTCGCGCTTGTAGGGTGGCAGGCGGGTGACATCCTGCCCGTCGAGCCTGACCGCACCTCGGTCCGGCAGCTCGAAGCCCGCCAGCATGCGCAGCAACGTCGTCTTGCCGCAGCCCGAGGGACCGAGCAGCGTGATGAACTCGCCTTCCGCGATGTCGAGGCGGACATCGTCGACGGCGACGATCTTGCCCCCGAAGATGCGCGATACATGGTCGATCTCGATGATCGGCTTCATGAGACAAGACCTTTCCGAATGAAACGATGCCGGACCCGCCGCCCTCTCTCGCGGATCCGGCCTCACACGTTAGATCACGATGAGTTTGGATCGAAGCGATCCAAACTCATGAACGTGATCGACTTTCATAGTAGCGCGGGATTCTCGCGAAAAACCGGCATCCACTTTTTCGCATCCCGCGCTGTCTACCGCTCAATTGGCGGCCTTCACCGCATTCCAGGCATTGGTATAGGCTTCCAGCCGCTCGCCGAGATTACGCCACAGCATGAGGCTGTCGAGATAGGCCGGATCGTCCTGATGCAGCGCCTCATATTGCTCGGGTTTCATGCATTTCTTAGCAGCGACCGGGTTGGCGGCGGAATAGCCGTTCACATTGGCGACGCCGCATTGGCCGAGCTCCGAGCTCTGCATGTTGAGGAACTTGTAGACGCAGTCCTTGTTGGGCGTGTCCTTGACGATCATCCAGGAATCGAGCCAGCCCTCGGCATTCTCCTTGGGGATGAACTCCTTGACGTCGATGCCCTTGGCCTTGATCTGCGCCGACTGATAGCCGGCCCAGGTATTGGAGATCCATACCTCGCCCGCGACATAGAGGTCGACCAGCTCGCCGGCGGTCGCCCAGTATTTGCGGATCAGCGGCTTCTGCGCGATCAGCTTCTGCTTGGCCTGCTCGATCTGCGCGTCGTTCAGCTCATAGATGTTGGTGTTGCCTTCGAGGCGCGCCGCCACATAGATGGCGCTCTTATCGTCCCAGAGCGACACCTTGCCCTTATATTGCTCGTTCCATAGATCGGCGATCGAGGTCGGCGGCGTCGGAAACTTGTCGACCCGGTACATGAAGGCGATGGCGCCCCAGGCATAGGGCATGCCATAGGTCACGCCGTCCCTGTTGATGCCGGCCGACTTGCGGAACTTCTCGTAGATGTTGTTCCATTCGGTAATCTTCGAGGTATCGAGCGGCTCGACGAAGCCGGCATCGACCATCGTATAGGTCGTGTCGAGCGACGGCGTGATGATGTCATAGACATTGCCGCCGGCGGCGAGCTTCGGCGCGAAATCGTCATTCGAGCCGACATAGGTGGCCGACACCTTGCAGCCCGATTCCGTCTCGAACTGCTTGATGAAGCTCGCATCGGCATATCCTTCCCAGGTGAGGATGTTCACCTGGCCATCGGCGAGAGCAGGTCCCGCCACGAGGCCGAGCGCCACCAGCGCCGTCGAGATCTTCCTGACGAACGTATTCTTCATAGGCTTTCCTCCGTTTCTTGTTTCTGGCTTCAGTCTTTCTCTTGTGTCTTGCGCACAATTGTTCCGATATCGACGCCGAGCGCATCGGCCGCCTTGCGCTTCGAGCCGAGCTTGCCGATCGTCGCTTCGATGATCTGGCGCTCATAGGCTTTGACGCGTGATTTGAGATTGCCGCCATCGTCGAGCTGGGCGTTCTGCGGCACGAGGCGCAGCAGCACGCTCTCCGGCAGATGGCTGGGATCGGCCTTGCCCGCCGCCAGCACCGAGATCTGCTGGACGATGTTCTGCAGCTCGCGGATATTGCCGGGATAGGCATAGGCCATCAGATATTTCCGGCAATCCTCGGAGAGGATGAGCGGCTGTTCGCGCTGCAGATTGACCCCGGCGACGAAGAAGTCGATCAGCTCGCCGATCAGCTCCGGCGTCTCGCGCAACGGACGCACCGAGAGCGGCACGACGGCGAGCCGGTAGTAGAGATCGCGGCGGAAATGGCCGGTCTGCACCATCTGGGCCAGATCGCGGTTGGTGGCGGCGATGATCCTCACCTTCACCGACTTCTCGGCCGACCCGCCGACCTTCTGCACCGATCCGGTCTCGAGGAATTTGAGCAACTTCGCCTGCATCGCGAGCGGGATCTCGCCCACCTCGTCGAGGAACAGCGTGCCGCCATCGGCCGCTTCGATCAGGCCCTTCTTGCCACCCGACAAAGCGCCGGTGAAGGCGCCGCGCTCATAGCCGAACATTTCCGACTCGAACAACGTGTCGGGGATCGAGCCGCAATTGACATGGACGAAGGGGGCCGCCGCCGGTGCGCCATAAGCATGGAGATAACGCGCGATCTCGGTCTTGCCGACGCCGGACTCCCCCAGCAGCAGCACGCGCGCGCCTTGCCGCATTGCCCGCTCCCCGAGCGTAACCAGCTGATTGAGGTAAGGCGAGATGCGGCGCTGGTGGGCGAGATCGGGTTTCGCCACGCGTTGCCCCATGAGCCGGAAGGCCGGACGTTTGCCGCCGCCTTGCGCCCGTTCCCGCTCGTGATCGAGCACCTGCAGGTCATGCAGTACGACCACGACGCCTTGCGACGCGCCGGGCAGCTCGCCACCGATCCGCCGGACAAGTGCAAAAATCTGCCGACCGCCCTCGAGCTCGATCAGTGTCTCGGCCTTGAGACCCGCCTCGACGAGCTCCACCAGCCGCGAGAAGGGCTGGAATCCGCCGCAGCTATCGAAAAGTCGTCGGCCGAGCAGCGCATTGCGGTCGAATCCCAGGAGCGCCACGACCGCGGCATTGAGGTCACGCACCAGCCCGGTTTCGTCGATGACCAGTATGCCTTCGGGCAAAGCGTCGATGGCGTTGCCTGAGAATGATGTCGAACGGGTCATGACGCACGTCCGATCCGGGCGGCGCCCGGGGTCAGCCTGAGGCTCAGCACGCAGCGCGGCTCCTGATCCTCGCGCTGCAGCGCCGATATGGTGGTGAGGCAGGGAAGCGCGCCACCGTCGCGATGCAGCGCCTGGCCTTCGACTCGCTGGGCGAGCTGTGGCGGCCGCGCCGCGACAAGAAGGTCCTTGATATCCTGGCGCAGCTGCAAGAGATCGCCGAGATCGCGCCCCAGCACGGAATCGGCTGCCCAGCCCAGGCTCCATTCCACCGCCGGATTGGCGCCGATGATCTGCCCTGCCCCATCCGTCACGATGATCGGGTCGGCCACCGAAGCCAGTATGTCGAGGGCGGTCGCCGCCTGATCGGCGAGATCGCGCTCCAGCATGCGCCGCGCATTGACCTCGCGCACCACGCCCCAGAAGCGATGCAGCTGCCCGTCGCGGATATCGGCGCGCACATCGTTTTCGATGAAGACGTCGACGCCATCGTAACGGTGGTCGCGCGACAGCGCGGCGTCGAGATTCCAGCTCGCCTGGATCAGGGTGCGCACGAAGACCTCATTGTCAGGATTGCGCGGAAACACCTCGCGGACATTGCGCGTATTGAGATCGTCGCCCATCGGCAGCTTGTAGAGCCGCGACATCGCCTCATTGCAATAGCGCCAGCAGCAGCGATTCTCGAAGACCTGCCGGATGATCTCATGCTCAGGCGCCGTGAGATCCACGGGTTCGATGAATTCCACGCAATAGCTCGCATCGCGCGCCGTGGAGACGATGCTGGACAGAAGCTCGTTCTCGCGGCGCATCGCATCGATCTGGCGCAGCGTGTCATCGAGCGGAAATTTGACGATGCGGGCGCAGCGGCCAAATTCCGCATCCTCCACCACATCTATATTGGCGGCGACCTCGAGAAGCTTGCGCTCAACGCTGCGAACCTGGATGCGGGCGAAGGTCAAGGGCGTCGCGCTTTTGGCCTTCAGCGCGCGCGCGATAACTTCACGCGACTGCGGTGGATAGACGAGCTCGAAGCCGGCGCCGGCGAGCTTGCCCGACCGGAAGCCGAGCTCGCGCTCCTCCGTCGCATTGGCATAGACGATGCGCCCTTCCTCCGACACGAGGTCGAAGAGGAAAGGCGCGGTCCGGATCAGCCTGTCATCCACCCAAACGCTCCTTCGTTACGGCAGACAGTCGAGATAGGTCTTCACGTCCCAATCCGACGCTTCCCAGATGAAACGGTCCCATTCGTCGCGCTTATAGGCATCGAACACCTCATACATGCGCCCCGGCAGCGCCTTGCGGATCACCGGATCGTCGCGCAGCGCATTGAGCGCGTCATTCAGGTTCATCGGGATGCGCTCGACATGCTCGCCCGACTTCATCACCTCGACGAGATTGCGCTCCTCGGGCTCGCCTGGATCGGTCTGGTTCTTGAGCCCGTCATCCATGCCCATATAGAGCGCCGCCATCATCAGATAGGGATTCACCATCGAATCGCAGGGACGGTACTCGAAGCGGTCCGGCCCCGAGACGCGCACCGCGCAGGAGCGGTTCTGCAGGCCCCAGCTGATGGCGAGCGGTGCCCACAGGCCCGTATCGTTGAGACGGCGATAGGAGTTCACCGTCGAGCACGCAATCGCCGTCATGCCGGAGAGATGCTTGAGGAGCCCGCCCAGCGCGTGGCGGCCGACCGCCGCCGGTTTCCAGGTCTCGGTCTCGTCGCGCAATTCGTTCTTGCCACCTTTGCGATAGGTGAAGACGTCGTCGAGGCCGGGCTGCGGACCGTTCACCAGCTTCACCACCTCGCTGTCGCCGCCCGACCACAGAGAGATATTGTGATGGCAGCCATTGGCCGAGGTGCCCATATAGGGCTTGGTCATGAAGCAGGCGATGAGGTTGAACTCGCGCGCCACCTGGGCGCAGATCTGCCGGTAGGTGGTGAGCCGGTCGGCAGTGCGCAGCGGCTCGTCGAACATGTAATTGAGCTCGACCTGGCCGGGCGCGTCCTCATGATCGCCCTGGATGATGTCGAGCCCCATGGCGATCGAATATTCATAGACCTTGAGCCACACGGGCGCGAGCTGCTCGAACTGCTCGATATGATAGGCATAGGGCTTGGTCGTGCCTTCGAAGGGGATGTCGGGCGATGACCCTTTCTTCAGCCACAGCATTTCCGGCTCGCAGCCAACCCGCATATGCATGTCATGGGTCGCACGGAACTCATTGTCGATACGACGCAGATTGCCGCGCGCATCGGGCTCGAAATAGCTACCCGGCTTGTCGGCATCCTCTTCCATGTAGAAGAGCGTGCAGAAGACCCGCGCCATGCGCTTGTTCCATGGCAGCTGGCAGAAGGTCTCAGGATCCGGAAGGGCAATAACTTCATGCGAATTGGCCGGAAAGGCGATGAGCTTGCCATGCCGGTCGGGAAAAACATTGACGACGCCACCCATGAAGGTCTGGACGCCCTTGCGCGCCAGTTGCTCCCAATGGCGCGCCGGACAGGCCTTGCCCATCACCCGGCCGGTGATCGAGATATACTGCAGATAGATGTAATCGACGCCCAGTTCGTCGATCTTGGCCTGGACTTTCCGGACAAGCTCGGCGCGGCCGACGGCGTTGCGGTGAACTTCGAAATCGGTTTGCTTGCTCATTTTTCCTCAGCCGGCTTCCAGATAACGTTGAACCTCGGCGGCGCTCACCGCCTTGCGCAGCGCCGTGTCTTCCGCCTCGCAGATCAGGGCGTAATGATCGACGAAGGCCGCGCCGAACAGCGCCTTCGCCTTGGCGCTGGCACGGAAGCGCCTTGTGGCGTCGAGAAGATCGACCGGCAGGCGCTCGGCCCCTTCCGGAATCTCGTTGGGCCCGCCCGAGGCGATGGCCGGTGTCGTGAGCTCGAGCCCGCGCGCAAGGCCGTCGAGCCCTGCCCCCAGCATCGCCGCCATGGCGAGATGCGGATTGTTGTCGCTTCCCGGCAGGCGCAGTTCGAGCCGGGTCATCTCTTCGGTCTCGGCGGCGATACGCACCGCCGCGGCGTAATTATAGGGCGCCCAGCTGACCGTCTTCGGCGCCCAGCTGCCTGGCGCCAGGCGGCGATAGGCATTCACCGTATTGCCGATCATCGGGAAGATCTCCGGCACATTGGCGATGATGCCGGCGAGGAAGGACTTGGCCGTCGCCGACAGGCCATTCGCATCCGATCGGTCGGCGAAGACATTGCGGCCGCTTTTGCGATCGCGCAGCGACAGATTGATATGGCCGCCGATGCCGGGGAAGCCATTGCCGGTGAGCGCCATGAAGGACGCGGTGAGATCGCGCTGGCGGCAGAAGGATTTGGTGAACATGCGGAAGAAAGCGGCGTCATCGGCGCCACGCATACCTTCGCGATGCTTGAGCGTCGCTTCGAAGCAGCCTGGTCCCAACTCGACGCTGAGCGAGAAGAGATCGACGCCAGCGCGGGTCAGCGTGTCCTCGAGCTCGGCGACGAAGGGCGCGTAGGTCGCCGCCGTCTGCCCCGACCAGCAGCGATTGTCGGCGGCATAGTGACTGAGATTGGCGAAGCCCTTGGCGCGCAGGGTCTCGGCCGTCTCGTTGAGGACGATGAACTCGAACTCGAAGCCGGCGAACACATCGAAGCCCAGCGCGTCGGCCTTGGCGATCTGGTCGGCGAGCACGCGGCGCGGCATGATTGCCGCCTGCGGGCCGGTGTAATCGGCGATGAGCGCCGCGGCGTTTTTCTCGAACGGATAAGGCCTGAGCGAGGCGGCGTCATAAGCGACCGTCTCGCTGCGATAGGGACCGGGGAAGAGGATCGCCTCGCCCGAGTCCCACTTGGGCAGCACATTGGCGAAAACCGCCGTCTCGGCGCCGGCGAGCAGCTCGGCGCGGCGCAGCCGGCGCTCGCGGAACATGCTCGCATAGTCGAACAGTCCGACATGGATCACATCCGCATGCATGTCGTCCAAGGCCTTGGCGAGTTGCGCCTTGAGGCCCGATCGATCGGCCATTCCTGGTCTCCCTTTATGGGGGCGCTTTGCGCGCGCCACTGTTTTCACCTGTCTCCGCAAGGCCCATGCCATTCCGGCGCAAGCCTCGATTTCCCGTCAGCGCCTTGATTCAAATCGGCTTTTCATCCGGCCTCCCTGTCCAGGCGCTGCAATTTCGCAGCATTCGATGAGATATTGCATCACGTTTCACGCCCCGCTTCCACCAGGTTTCGATAGTGGACGAGGCGGGCCGTCGGCAGGCCGATCAGCACCACGCCGATCATCCGGCCGGCCCGTCGATAGCCCAGTGCCGCGCCCTGACGGCGCAGGTCTTCGGGACAGAGCGAACCTTCGAGTAGCTCAGATGCGTCACCGAGCGCCGGCGCGCCGTAGCTTTGCAGCCGCAGGCCGTGCTGATCGCTCCAGAAGGCCGGCACCGGCGCGAAGCTGCCTTGGACCATCGCATTGACCAGGCTTTCGGCGGCGCGTTTGGCGGTGAAGCTCGGTATCGTCCAATGCTCGATGCGCCGCGGCACATGATCGGCGAAGAGATTCGGAAACCGCGCAATGTCGCCGGCGGCCACCACATCGGCACGCCCTTCGACGCGCATGGCATTATCGCAGAGGACGCCATCGCTCAGATCGAGGCCGTTGCCGGCGAGCCAGGCGGTATTGGCGGTCGAGCCCACCGCTTCGACGGCGAGATCACAGGAAATGACTTCGCCGCTTGCAAGCCGGATGCCGTCGAGACGCCCGTCGCCGCGATCAATGAAACCGGCGATCCTCGCCTGCAGACGGAAGTCGATACCTTCGCTCCGATGCAGCGCCTGCATCGCCTGGCCCGCGGTCAAGCCGATCGCCCGCTGCATCGGCGCCACAAAGCTCTCGATCATCGTGACCGCAAGCCCGCGCTTGCGCGCCGACGCTGCGACCTCGCAGCCGATGAAGCCGGCGCCGATGACGCAGAGCCGCGCACCGGCGCAGAGCCGCGCCCGCAAGGTCAGCGCGTCGTCGAGCGTGCGCAGGACATAACGGTCCTTCTCACCGCCGGACAGCGGCACGCGTCGCGGCGACAGACCGGTGGCGATGGCGAGAGCGTCATAGGACAGCGTGGTCCCGTCGGCGAAGCTCACTCTTCGCGCTGCCAGATCCGAGGCGATGGCCGTCGCGCCGAGCTTCCAGGTCACCTCATCGAGAGAGGGCCGCAAACGGAAGCTCAGGGACTGCACCAGCGTTGTCTCGTCTTCATCACCGGTCAGGACATCCTTCGAAAGTGGCGGCCGGTTATAGGGCATGCGTGTCTCGGCCCCCGCGATCGTGATCGGCCCCTCATGGCCGAGCGCGCGCAACTGCTCGGCCAATCTGAGGCCGCTGAGCGACGCGCCGACCACGAGGACATGCCCGGTCATCACCGCTCAATCCTCGATCGTGATGGCTTGCTCGGGACAGACATCGGCCGCTTCCTCGGCCTCCCGCCTTGCACCGTCATCCGGCTGCTCGATCCATTGCAGCTTGCCGTCCGCGCCGAAGGAGAACAGCTTCGGCGCCGCGATCGCGCATTGGCCATGCAGCTGGCATTTCACCAGATCGACACAGATCTTCATGCCGGCTCCGGATCGAAGAGGATCGGCAGCTTGACCGCGCCGGTATTGCCGCTGTCGGGCAGCCATGTCGCGGCGCCGTCATAGCGCGGATTGCGGATGCGCTGGGCCAGGATGCGCAAGGCCTCCGTCATGTCGCCCCGCGCGATGAAATGGCCAAGGCAATGATGGGTGCCGCCGCCGAAGCCGAAATGCGGCATGCGTTTGACCGAGATGTCGAAACCCGGCGTGAAGACGGTGGGATCGGTGCCGGCCGATTCGGCGAAGAGATGTATCGTCGTCCCTTTCTTGATCGGCAGATCATTGACCGTGATGTCCTCCATCGTCTCGCGCGTCACCCAGGTGGTGGTGGGCCTGGTCCGCATCACCTCCTCCACCGCCGGGCGCGCCAGCTCCGGCTGCTCGGCGAGAAGCTGCCACTGCGCCGGATTGTCGATGAACATGCCGAGCGCGAGGCCGAGCTGGTTGCGCGTCGTGTCGATGCCGCCGAACACCGCGAGCACCACCATGTCGTCGAGCTCCTGGTCGCTCAGCGTGTCCTTGTTCTCATTCGCCTGCAGCAGCAAGGAGACGAAGTCGTCCGCCGGCGGGCGCTTGCGACGATCCGCGATCACCCGCTGCACATACTCATAGAGCCTGTCGGTCGCCGCATTCACCCGCGCGACGTCCTGCTTGTAGGTGACACCGAGAGCGAGTCCCATTTCGCCGGCGATATCGGCGAGATTGCGCCATTCCGACTGGTCGAGCTCGAGCAGGATGCAGATCACCCGCGTCGCATAGGGCTCGGAGAACTCCGCCATGAAATCGCATTGGCCGCGTTTGGCGAAACCGTCGATCAGCTCATGCGCCAGCGCCTCGAATTTTGGCTTGAGCGCGCCGATGAGCTTCGGCGAGAAGGCCGGATTGGCGAGCCGCCTGAGCCGCGCGTGATCCTCGCCGATGCGGTTGAGCAGCATCGCCAGCCACCATTCGGCGAAACGGCCGGTCGCCTGATTATGCGCCGGCCAGGCATAACTTCCCTGGCGCAGGCGAGGATCGCGCAACAGCTTACCGACTTCCTCGTAGCGCAACACCGCCAGCCCATAGGGCGTACGCGCGCACCAGCTTTGGTCGCGTGCCGCGCGCACCGCCGGCGAACGGATCGAGAAGGACGGATCCGACAAATTCAGGAATGGCAGCTCGGCCGCTGCAGTCTCGCTCATGGCTCCTCCCGAAGACTATTCTTTGAGAAGCCATCAGCAATCACTGTGCCAATCCGGAGCCTTTTCGCAAGGCATTGATCAGCAAGGAAAATGTAAAATCAGCCAGTGGACGATGATCAGCCGGGCGATGCGCAACTGCAGCACCTCACCGAAACCGCATCACCCCGCGAGCCCGAGAAGCCGACGCGCCTCGGATGCCGTCGCCGGCCGCCGTCCATACTCGCCGCACAGCTTTGCGACGCGTTTGACCAGCTCGGCATTGGACGCGGCGAGACGGTCGCGATCGATGCGGACATTGTCCTCGAGCCCGGTCCGGCAATGGCCGCCGAGCTCCAGCGACCAGCGATTGACCTCGAGCTGATGGCGCCCGATCCCGGCGGCGGTCCACGTCGCATCCGGCATCAGCTTGTTCAGCTGGCTCACCTGGAAAGCGAGCACGTCGCGGATCGCCGGCATGGCGTTCTTCACGCCAAAGACGAATTGCACATGCAAGGGCTTCGTCAGCACCCCTTCATCGGCGAGACGCAAAGCCTGATAGAGCATCGACAGGTCGAACACCTCGATCTCGGGCTTGACGCCATATTCCATCATCTTGTCCGCCAGCTCGCGGACGAGGGTCGGATGGTTCTCATAGATGATGGTCGGGAAATTACACGAGCCGGTCGAGAGCGACGCCATGTCGGGCTTGAGATGCAGCATGCCGCCGCGCTCCGAGCCCTTGCCGGAGCGTCCGCCGGTCGAGAATTGGATGATCATGCCAGGGCAATGTTTGCGCAGGCCGTCGCCGAGGCGGGCGAAACGTTCCGGGTCCGATGTCGGTGTCTGATCGTCTTTCCGCACATGGACATGCGCGATGGTGGCCCCCGCCTCGAAGGCCTCTTGCGTCGATTCGATCTGCTCGGCGACGGTGATCGGCACCGCGGGATTGTCCTCCTTGCGCGGGACCGATCCGGTGATGGCGACGGTGATGATGCAGGGCGTGGTCATGAGGTCTTTTCGTTCTGTCCAGCAGGCCATTTGATATGGGCCCGTATAGCATGGCGCTCGTCATCCACCCAGCCGAAGGGTCGCGCTTTGTCCTTCATCGCCGCGAGCTTGGCGAGCCATTCCTTGTCCCCTTCACGGCCCGCCAGCTTGGCGAGCGCCGCTTCGCCGACCCAGACATGGCCGACATCGGTGACCTCGCCCAGTGCACTTAGCGCCACTGGTATGCCGACAGTCTTGACCTGGATCTCGAAGCGCCGGAAGTCATCCGCCGCGTCGAGGCTCAATTCGCCTGTTTCAGACACATTGATGATCATGCTCAGGCCGCGTTGCTTCTGAGGCCCGGCACGCCGACACCGATATTGGCGAGCTTGCCCAGCCGTTTCTCGACCAGCGGCAGCACTTCCTTGCTGAACATCTCCATCGATTTGAGCGTCTTGTGCTGCGCGACGCCCGGAATGCCCATGAACAGGCTCATATGGCTGGGCTCGAGCGCCGTGATGTCGGCGCAGAGCTTCTCGGCCACCGTCTCGGGATCACCCATCAGGGTCCGCTCGGCGATTTCCTCCAGCGGCGGCTCATCGGCGGCTGGCGTTTCCTTTAAGTATGCGCCGTCGAGCTCGCCATATTTGTTGCGCATGGCCTGGGCGATGCGGCGGACATAGCGGGCCCCATCCGCCGCTTTCAGCACATCGTCGCGGTCATGGCTGACGAAGACATAACGCTGGATGGCGAAAGGCATGCGCGCAGCCTCGCCGCCCGCCGCGACATAGGTCTCGCGCAATTTGTCCTTGATCTGGCGGATGACATTGACCGTGTTCCAGCCGGTGGTGACGAAAGGCACATAACCCCGCTCCACCGCGCGGCGCTGCGTCTCCATGTCGGCGGTGAGGCCCGCCACATAAACCGGCGGCCGCTTCTGCATGGTGCGCACCGAGAAATAGGTCTCCGGCAGCTTGACCTTCTGGCCGTCGAAGCAGACCGGGTCGCCCTTCAGATAGGCTTCGAGCAGATCCATCGTCTCGAGGAAGATCTCGCGGCCTTTCTTCAGATCGACGCCGAATTTGTGGAACTCATATTCCTGATAGCCGGTGCCGAAGCCGAGCACGGCGCGCCCGTCGCTCAGCTGGTCGAGCAGCCCGATATCCTCGAGCATGCGGATCGGCTCATAAAGCGGCGCCACGATGACCGCCGGGCCGAGCTTGATCCGTTTGGTGCGCGCCGCCATGTAGGTGCTCATCGTCAGGGGCGACGGGCACAGGCAATAATTGGAGAAATGATGCTCGGCGAACCAGGCGATCTCGAAGCCGACATCCTCGGCGACGCGGACCTGATCGGCCATCTCGGCATAGATCTCGCGCGGCGTCTTCGCCTTGTCGCGCTGGGTCATCAGGTTGAAGAGACCGAAATGCATACTCTAACTCCTGTAATCAGAAACCGACGATCGTCTCGCCGCCATTGGGGCTGATCGACTGCCCGGTGATGAAATCCGCTTCCGCCGAGGCGAGGAAGGCGACGGCGCCCGACACTTCTTCCGGCTGCGCCCAGCGTTTGAGCGGCACCTTCTGTTCCTTCTCGCGGATACGGTCCCAGCCCTGCACCTTGATCGGCATCTCGGTGATGACACCGCCGGGACACACAGAATTGACATGGATGTTCCAGGGCGCCAGCTCCTTGGCCCAGGCCTTGGTGAGGCCGAGAATGGCCGTCTTGGCGGCGCAATAATGCGACGCGGTATTGGCGCCGTTCATGCCCCAGATCGACGAGATGTTGACGATCTTGCCGCGCCGGCGCTCCTTCATGCCGGGGATCACCGCCTGGCCGCAAAAGAACGAGCCCTTCACATGGATGTCGAACATGCGGTCGAAATCGGCGAGCGTGATGTCTTCGATGGCGAGATGCTGGCCGATGCCGGCATTGTTCACCAAGATGTCGATCGGCCCCAGCGCCGCCTCCGCGTCTTTCACCATCGCGCGGATGCCGGCCGTGTCGGTGATGTCGGTATGGCTGACAAAAACGCGCCGGCCCAGTTTCTCGACCGATTTCGCCGTGATCGCCGCCTCGTCCTGCAACACGTCATGTACGATGATGTCGGCGCCATAACGGGCCAGGAGCTCGGCATGGGCGCGGCCCATGCCGCGGCCTGAGCCGGTGATCCAGGCGACCTTGCCTTCGAGCTTCATGCTTGGTCTTTCCATGATCGTCCCCTCAATAACCGACAATCACTTCGCCGCCATTGGGGCTGATGACCTGCCCTGTGACGAAGTCGGATTCGGGCGACGCCAGATAGGCGACGGCATAGGCGATCTCGACCGGCTCGCAATAGCGCTTGAGCGGCACCTTTGCTTCCTTGGCCTTGAGGATCTCGGAATTGTCGAGCTTCATCGGCCCGCCCGAGCGCACGCCGCCGGGCGCCACCGCATTGACATGGATATTCCACGGCGCCAGCTCCTTGGCCCAGGCCTTGGTGAAGCCAAGAAGCGCTGCCTTGGCGGCGCAATAATGCGAGGCGACGGGCGCCCCCGTCATGCCCCACATGGACGAGATATTGATGATCTTGCCGCGCCGGCGCTCCTTCATCGCCGGGATGACCGCCTGGGCGGCGAAGAACGAGCCCCGGACATGGACGGCGAACATGCGGTCGAAATCCTCTTCGGTGATATCCATCGTCTCGAGCCGTTGACCATAGCCGGCATTGTTGACGAGGATGTCGATCGGACCGAGCTTGGCCGCCCCCTCCTCCGCCATGGTCTTGACCTGCGCCACATCGGCCATGTCGGCGACGACCACATGGGCGCGCCGCCCGCGCTTGCGGACTTCCTCGGCTGTCGCCTGGGCTGGCTCGGCGCGGATATCCGATACGACGATATCGGCGCCGCGCTCGGCCATCAGGATCGCATGGGCCTTGCCCATGCCGTCACCCGACCCGGTGATCAGCGCGATTTTACCTTCCAACAACGGCATTCAATTCTCCTCTGGTATCAGCAATGTATCGGTGAGCGCCCAGCGGACGTCGACCTGGTCTCCGGTCGCGAAAAACGCCGCATTGCGCTGGAATGGGAGCCGCGCCGTCACCACAGCCGCATCGGCGAGCTTCACGCGGCAGCGGATGGTGCCGGCGGTGTAGACGACGTCGGCGATGATGCCGGGCAGCACATTCTGCCCGGCGGCGCCGTTGAAGGCGCCCGGCGCGCCCACGGCGATCGACTCCGGCCGGACGCAGACATAATGGCGAGCGGCGGAGGCCGCATCGCCGGGCGCCGACAGCGAAAGCCCTTCGCCGATATCGAGCTTCAGATGACGCGCATCCGGTTTTGCGTCGTGGATCTTGAAAATATTGGCATCCCCTAAGAAGCTCGCCACGAAGATGTTGCGCGGATGTTCATAGAGTTCGCGCGGCTTGCCATGCTGGACGATCTCGCCATCCTTCATGATGGCGATGCGGTCGGACATCGCCGCCGCTTCTTCCTGGTCATGCGTCACATAGATGATCGTCGCGGCGATCTTGTTATGAAACGCCTTGATCTCATATTGCATCTCCTCGCGCAGATTCTTGTCGAGGGCGCCGAGCGGCTCGTCCATGAGCAGGATGCGCGGGTCGTAGACGGCGGCGCGTGCCAGGGCGACGCGCTGCTGCTGGCCGCCTGACAGCTCGCTGATCCGCCGCTCGCCCATGCCGGACAGCCGGATGACGTCGAGCATGCGCTGCGTCTTCTCGGTCACTTCCGCCTTGGAGAGCTTGCGCAGGCGCAAGGCGAAGGCGACATTTTCGAAGACGGTCAGATGCGGGAACAGCGCATAGTTCTGGAACACCATGCCGATATTGCGCCGATAGGGTGGGATATCGACGATGTCGCGCCCATCGATGAGGATGCGCCCGGCGCTCGGCGGAATGAAGCCGGCAATGGCGCCGAGCAGTGTCGACTTGCCGGAGCCCGATGGTCCGATGAGCGAGAAGAATTCACCCGGCGCGATCTCGATCGAAATCGGCCGCAGCGCTGTCACGCTGGAATACCGTTTCGTGACGCCGTCAAGGACGAGACCTGAACCATGCTCAGCCATGCTGACCAGCCATGGCGCGGCCGCGCCTGATCTGCAGAAGGCTCACAATGGCGAGCAGCACGAGGGTGAAGACGAAAACCAGGGTTGCCACCGCCGCGATGGTGGGGGTGAGATAGTCGGCCAGTTGCTCCCAGATGAGCCGTGGCAGCGTGCGGGTGGCCGCACCGGTGAGGAAAAGAGACAGCATGAGTTCGTCGAAGGAGGTTGCGAAAGCGAGGATGCCACCGATCAGCATGCCGACCCGGATCATCGGGAAGGTCACCTTCCAGAAGGTCTGCCAGGGATTGGCACCCATGGTCATGGCGGCGAGCTCCAGCGCGCCATTATAGCCGGTGACGGCGGCGGAGACGGTGATGAAGACGAGCGGGATGCCGATCACCGAATGACCGATGATGGCGGCCACATGAGTGCGCAGCAATCCCAGCTCCAGCATGACCGGATAGAGGCCGATGGCGAGGATGACATGCGGCATCATCATCGGCGCCACCATCGCGGCCGAGATCAGGCCGGCACGCGGAACGTTGCCCCTCACGATGCCGAGCGCCGCCAGCGTGCCGAAGGCCACCGAGATCAGCGCCGTCGGTATGCCGATCAGGAGGCTGTTGATCGTCGCCTCGAGCCACAGCGGGTTGTCCGCCATCGTGCCGTACCATTTCAGCGACCAGCTCTGCGGCGGGAAGGACAGATAGCTCTGGCCGCTGAAGGAAAGCGGCACGACCACCAGCATCGGCAGGATGAGATAGAGCAAAATGAGCCCGGCGAGGCCGGCGAGAAGTGCCCGTCCCCACATGGTCAGAGCGCTCCTTTCAGATTACCGGTGGCGTTGCCGGTGAGCCGCATATAGAGGACATACATGGCGCCGGTGACCACCAGGAGGACAGTGGCGAGGCTCGACGCCAAGCCCCAGTCGAGGATCATATTGGCCTGCTGCTCGATCAGCACCGCCGCCATCAGATGCTGCGGCCCGCCGAGCAGCGCCGGCGTGATGAAGAAGCCGAGCGACATCATGAAGACCAGCGCCACCCCGGCGCTCACTCCCGGCATCGACAGCGGGAAATAAACCTTGGCGAAGGCGACCAAGGGGTTGGCGCCCATGATCTCAGCGGCACGCAGCAGCGAACGGTCGATGGCGCGCATATTGGCCAGGAGCGGCAGGATCATGAAAGGCAGCATGATATGGACCATGCCGACATGCACGGCGAAGCTGCCGGGCAGGAAGCGGATGGCGTCGTCGAGAATGCCGGCGCCGATCAGCGCCTCATTGAGAATGCCCTTGCGCTGGAAGACGACCATCCAGGCATAGGAGCGGATGACGGCGCTGGTCCACAGCGGAATGATCACGCAGGCGGCCGCGATCTGCAGGAGCGAGCCGTTCAATCGCGACATGACATAGGCGACGGGATAGGCCAGCAGCAGGCAGAGCGCGGTGACGGTGGCCGCCGTCTGGATCGTCGCCAGCAGCACCTGCAGATAGGGACCGCCCGCCATGATGCGCTCGTAATTCTGCACACCCCAGGCGGGATCGGAGAAGCTCCGCAACACCACGCGAAGGATCGGGAAGACGAAAAAGGCGGCCAGGAACAGCGCCGGCGCCAGCAGCATCCAGCGATAGAGCCGCGCCACCGACCACGATGTTTTGCGCATCGTGGCCGGCGCGACGGTGTTTGCCCCCTTCGACATCAACCGATGAGCCAGGAGTTGAACTTCTCGACCGCCGCCTGGCTGTTGTCGGCCCAGAAGGCGAGATCGAGCAGCCGTCCCTTCTTGAAGTTCTCGTCAGACGACGGCAGCGTCGCCTTGACCTTGTCGTCGAGCAGCGCCAGCGCCGCGCGGTTCACCGGCCCATAGGGCAGCTCACGCGCGAAGGCCGCCTGCTGCTCGGGCGACAGCGCCAGAGCGAGAAGCTCCATCGCTTCCTTCTTGTGCGGCGCGCCCTTGGGCACCGCCCAGGCGTCATTGACGAAGATCGCCTGATTGAAATTGAAATCGACCGGCGCACCGTCAATCTTGGGCTGATGCACGCGGCCGTTCCAGATGGCGCCCACATCGACTTCGCCGTCGAGGAAGACCTGCGCGCCTTGCGCCCCTCTTTCCCACCAGACGATCTTGCTCTTGATCTTGTCGAGGCTCTTGAAGGCGCGCTCGATGTCGAGCGGGTAGAGATCGGCAAGCGCCACGCCATCGGCGAGGAGCGCCACTTCCAGCGTCTGGAAGGGTTTCTTCCACAGGCCGATGCGCCCGTCATAGGCCCACACCTCGGCCCAATTCTGCGGTGCCGGACCTTTCAGATTGGCGGTGTTCCAGCCGATATTGTAGGCGGCGACGTCGGTGAGCGCGAAGAACTCGTTGGCCGCGCCCGGGAGCAGATTGGCCTTGTCGATATTCGTGTAGTCGATCGGCTCGAACAGACCCTGCCGGCCGAAGACGATGAGCTGCTCGGCCGGGCCCTGCATCATGTCCCATTCGACCTGGCCCTGCTCCACCATGGCCTTGAGCTTGGCGCCTTCATTGGCGGTGGTGACGATGTCGTTCGAGGTCTTTTCCTTGAAGGCGGAGAACACCGTCTTCTTGTAGGTCTCCTCGAGCTTGCCGCCGCCCGAGGCGAAGACGAGCTGGCCGGCAGCTTGCGCCGGCGTCGTGTCGAGCCATGGCACGAGCGAGACCGCGCCCATCATGGCGAGCGCTTCGCGGCGCGTGAGTGAACCGGCAATCTTAGTCTTCATAGGCGCGTCCTCCTTATTTTATGATTGTCGCAAAACTCATGAAGGCCTCATCCCGCCATCAGGATTCCTCCATTGGCGATAACGGTTTCACCGACGACGAAGCGGTTGCGCGGCGACGCCAGGAACAGGATAACCTCGGCGATATCTTCCGGTTCCGCGGCCCGGCCGATCGGAATGGACTTGATGCGCTCGGCGAGCCAGCTCTGGCTTTTCGCCGTCTCGGTGGCGATCGGCCCGGGGCTCACGCCATTGACCAGGATCTGATGCGGCGCCAGCTCCTCGGCGAGCGATTTGGTGAGGCTCACGACGGCCGCTTTCGCCGCCGCATAATGCGGCAGCGCCGGCTTCGGGCGATAGGCATCGGTCGAGGCGACATTGACGATGCGCCCGTATTTGCGCTCGATCATCAAGGGCATCAGCGCGCGGGTCGTCAGGAAGGGAACCGTGACATTGGTGCGAAAGGTCCAGTCCCAGTCGCTGAGCGTGATCTCATGGGCGCGGCCGTAGCGCCAGCCGCCGGCATTGTTGATCAATATGTCGAGGCGCCCCTTGGTGCGCGACGCGATCTCGGCCCGAAATGCTTCCAGCGCGCCTTCATCGGCGGCATCGACACCGAAGCCATGGGCGGACGCCCCCTCGCCGCGCAATTTCTCGGCCTGGGCCTCGGCGCCCATGCCGTTGAGATCGGCGAGAAAGACAGTGGCGCCCTGGCGCGCCAGAAGCGTCGCGACGGCGGCGCCCAACCCTTGCGCGGCGCCGGTGACCACCGCCACCTGATCCTGGAATTCTTTCGTCATGCTCGCGAAAGGGCTCCTGTTCTCGATTTTTCAAGAATGAACCATTTGATCTACTAAGTCAATCTATGAGTCATTTGTTGCATCGCGATGTTTTCCGCTCTAGCCTTGCATCTCCGTGACGAAGGAGAACCTCATGGCCGGGCCCAAGCGAAACATCGACACCAGCGTCTTCCACCGTGCGCCGAAGACGAAATTGCGCACCGCGGTGAAAGGCGACGGGCCCTATATTCTCGATGATGCCGGCAATCGATACATCGACGCGTCGGGCGGCGCCGCGGTGAGCTGTCTCGGCCACAGCCATCCCGCCCCCATCCGCGCCATCCAGGAGCAGGCGACGACGCTGGCTTTCGCCCATACCGGCTTCTTCACCTCGACTGCGCTTGAGAATCTGGCGGCCCTCCTCACCAGTGAAGCACCCGGCAACCTCACCCGCGCCTATTTCACCTCCGGCGGCTCGGAATCGGTCGAAACCGCGCTCAAGCTGGCGCGCCAATATTGCGTCGAGACCGGACAGGCGCAGCGCAGCCGCATCATCGCCAGGCGCCAGAGTTATCACGGCAACACGCTGGGGGCACTCTCGGCCGGCGGCAATCTCTGGCGCCGCGCCGCCTATGAGCCCTTGCTCATCGGCGTCACCCATGTGGCGCCGTGTTATCCCTATCGCGACCGCGGCACCGATGAGACGGAAACGGAATACGGCCTGCGCATCGCCGATGAGCTCGAAACGGAGATCCTGCGCCTCGGCCCCGAGACGGTGATGTGCTTCATCGCCGAGACGGTGGCGGGCGCGACGCTCGGCTGCGTGCCGCCGGTCCCGGGTTATCTCAAACGCGTGCGCGAGATCTGCGACAAATATGGCGTGCTGCTCATTCTCGATGAGGTGATGTGCGGCATGGGCCGCACCGGCACGCTGTTCGCTTATGAGCAGGAAGGCATCGCGCCCGATCTCGTCACCATCGCCAAGGGCCTGGGCGCCGGCTATCAGCCGGTCGGCGCGGTTCTCGCCAGCGAGCGCATCTATGAGGCGATCGTCGACGGCTCGGGCTTCTTCCAGCACGGCCACACCTATACCGGCCATGTCACCGCCTGCGCGGCGGCACTCGCGGTGCAGGAGGCCATCCGCGACGAGAAGCTGCTCGACAATGTGAACCGCGCCGGCAGTTGGCTGGCCGAGGGCCTGAAGCTGACCTTCGGCGCCCATCCCCATGTCGGCGACATCCGGGGACGCGGCCTGTTCTGGGCGCTCGAATTCGTCGCCGACCGCGAGACCAAGGAACCTTTCGATCCGGACAAGAAGATTGCCGCCAGGCTCAAGGCCTCAGCCCTCGATCACGGCCTCATCTGTTATCCGATGGGCGGTGTCATCGACGGCCGCCAAGGCGATCACGTGATGCTGGCGCCACCTTTCATCGTCGATGACGGCCATGTCGAGGAGATCATCGGCAAGCTCGAAGCGACGATCAAGGAGGTGATGAAGGCATGATCTTTCTCAGCCCGTCATGGCCGGGCTTCGACCCGGCCATCCAGCTCAACCACCACGGAGCTGTGTCATGGATGGGCTGGATGGCCGCCACAAGGGCGGCCATGACGAGTTGAAATGAAGTGGTCTCTACTTCTCGCCGCCAAAATAGACGCCGAAGGCGGCGAGCTGGCTTTCGGTCTTGGCGAGATTGGCCATGGTCTCCTCGCCGCTCTCCTGGATGATGAGCGCCGCCAGCGCCTGCGCCACGGCGAAGGCTGGCAGGATGGTCGGGAACAAAGACGGCGTCTGGTTGGAGACGACGATGCCGACCTTGGCCGGCGCCATGATCGGCGACACGCGGCTGTCGGTGACGGCGATGACGCGGGCGCCCTTCTTCTGGGCGAAATTCACCGCCTTCACGCTGTCCCGCGCATAAGGATGATAGGTGAAGGCGACCACCGCATCGCCCTTCTCGACCCGGCGCAGATCGTCGGCGAACGTGCCGCCGGTGCCGGTGAGCAGCACCGTCTTGCCCATGAACATGCGGCAGACATAGTGGAAATAGAAAGCGACCGGGAACAGGCTGCGCAGGCCCAGCACATAGACCGACGGCGATGCGCTGATGATCTGGCAGGCCTGCCGCAGGCTCTTCGCCGTCGCCTCGTCGAAGGTCTTCTGCAGATTATCATGCTCATCGGCGACGATCCGGTCGATCAGCTCGTGGCGCGACGAGGTCGAGCCCTTGCGAAGGCTTTGCGCCCTTCCCGACCACGAGGTCTCGACGCCGGCCTTGATGCGCGCCCGGAACTGATCGCGCAGCTGGTCGTAGCCCTCGAACCCCAATTGCCGGGCGAAACGCAGCATCGTACTGGGCCTGACCCCGGCCTTGGCCGCGACATTGCGCATCGAATTGACGGCGATCTCGTCGGGATTGTCGATCGCGAAGCGGGCGGCGAGACGAAGCTGCGGGCTCAGCGAGTCGAATTGCTCGGTGATGAGCTTGTCGATGGCGGCGTCTGGCATGTGGGGCGTGAGCGCTCTTCAGGAGATTCTGTCGCCGCTCAGGATACTCCATTATTCTCCGCCCGCCAGTGCTTACACCGCGACCGGCGCGATGCCGCCATAGGCGCGATTGGAATAGACGAGCGGCCGGCCCTCGCGCATGCGGGCTTCCGCTACTGCACCGATCAGGATGTCGTGGCTGCCATAGGGCATGCCTTGCGCGATCCGGCAGTCGAAGACGGCGAGCGCATCGCGAGACGCGGGCGCGCCGGTTATGAGCCCCTCCCAGCGCGAACAGCTGAATTTGTCGCCATCGGGTGCACTGTCCTGGCCGGCGAAGATGCGCGCGACATCCATCTGCTCGATGGCCAGCACATTCACGCAGAACACGCCATTGCGGCGCAAGGTCTCCATCGCCCGGCTCTGCCGGTTGATGCAGATGAGAAGCGCCGGCGGATCGGCGGAGAGCGAGCACATGGCGCTGACGGTGAGGCCGGCGCGCCCGGCCGGCCCGTCGGTGGTCACGACGCTGACGCCGCTCGCCAGCTGGCGCATGGCGGAGATGAAGTCGGTGCGAGTCTTGTCCATGAGCAACAATATTTGCCGACAGCGCGCCGGGCACAAACGCAAAATAGTAATGGTCGCATAAGCGCGGGAGGCCGGCGGTGACGACATTAGAAGGACTAATGCCTCGTAAGGTGTGGAGTTTAACTAATTTGGGCGGGCGCCTTACGCATGATAGTCGGGGAGAGAGGAGATATGACCATATGATCAAGCTCGGTCTCTTCAGCCTCATGGGCCTCTATGACCGCAACACCTCGCCCGCTTCGGTCATCCAGACCACGCTCGACATGGTGACGATGGCGGAGGACCTCGACTTCGACATTGCCTGGTTCGCCGAGCATCATTTCACCAATCACTCGATCTGCCCCGATGCCCTGATGATGGTGACGCGCGCCGCCGCCACGACGAAACATATCCGCTTGGGGCCCTGCGTGCTGCCGCTGCCCTTCCACAACCCGCTGCGTCTCATCCAGGAAGTCGCTTTCGCGGATCTTCTGACTGGCGGCCGCCTGGTGCTCGGCCTCGGCTGCGGCTATCAGCCCTACGAATTCGACCGTTTCGGCATCGATCCCCGGCACAAGCATGAGATGGTGCTCGAGATCTGGGACATTCTCGAACAGGGGCTGCGCACCGGCGCCATCGCGCACACAGGCAAGTTCTTCCAGATCGCGCCGACTGAATTGCCGATGCGGCCTTTCGGCCTCGACCCGCCGGAGATCTTCGCGGTGAGCGCCAATCAAGCCATTGTCGCGCGCGCCGCACAGGGCGGCCATACGCCCTTCATGAGCTTCGGTCACCGCGGCCTGGCGGCAGCTCTGCAGAAACGCCGACAAATCACCGACGGCTGGGCCGGTGCCGGCGGCGATCCCGAAACCATGCCGCTCGCCGTGCAGCGCTTCATCTACGTCACCGAGGATCGCGGCGAAGCCCAGCATGCCGTCGAATGCGTGCGCAACCTGTCGCGCGCCGAGCACAATCTGCGGGGTTCGGCGGTCGACAAGGATGGGCCCTTCGTGCGCCTGATGCCCTTCCATGACGAGCCGCCGCTCGATGATTTCCTCGCCCATGCCGTCATCGGCGGCGCCGACTATTGCGCCGAGAGGCTCACCGCCGAGATCGCCGCGCTCAAGCCCACACATCTTTCCTGCTTCATGGGCCTCGCCGGTATCGGCCGAAGTGAGACGCTCGCCTCCATGGAGCGTTTCGGGGCGGATGTCCTGCCGTTGCTCGAGCCGGTGCTCAAGGCGCGAGGCCTCTCCGATGCCGCTTGATAAATCCGCTGCCGGCAAGGCGCGGCGGCTGCCGCCGCTCAATCTGTTTCGTGCCTTCGACGCGGCGTCGCGGCACCTGAGCTTCACGCTCGCCGCCGAGGAGCTGCTCGTCACCCAGTCGGCCGTCAGCCAGCAGATCCGCCAGCTCGAGGAATTCCTCGACATCAGGCTGTTCCGCCGCCGGCCGCGCGGCCTCGAGCTCACCCATGAGGGAACGGCGCTGGCCGGCGCCGTCTCCGAGGCGCTCAACATGATCGGGCGCGCCTGCGGCAAGCTCGTCGACCCCACCGCGCCCACGATACTGAGCGTGAATGCCGCGCCGGCTTTCGCCTCCAAATGGCTGGCCCCGCGCCTCAAGCGTTTCATGGACCGCCATGAGAATATAAGAGTGACGCTGCTGAGCTCCTCCGACCCGGTCAATTTCAATCGCCAGGATATCGATATCGCCATTCGCTGGGGAGGCGATGACTGGGACGGCATGCATGCCGATCCGATCGGCGACGGCGCCGCCTTGGCTGTGGCGAGCCCGGCTCTGCTCGACAGGACGCCTGTCGGTGCGACCTTGAAGGAGTTGCGCCATCTCACACTCCTTCAAGTCATCCACCAGCCGCATTGGACGTTGTGGGCAGAGGCCGCGGGACTGGGCGAGACGGGATTTGCCGACACGCTTTACTTCGGCGATGCCGGCCTGATGATCGATGCCGCGCTTCAGGGACAGGGCGTCTGCTTCGCCACACCGCTCCTGGTCGAGGCCGAGTTGGAGAACGGAAGACTGGCTCCCATTGCCGGCAGTGAGATCAATCTCCCTGAGCGCTTTTATTTGCTCTGCAATCTCGACATGCGCGACAAGCCGAAAATTTCGCTGTTTCGCGAATGGCTGCTGGGTGAGTTGACCGCATGATGAGCGGGTTTCCGGCCCGAAACGCGGCAACACCCTTTTCAATTGGCCGCGCCTGATGTATCCTTGAGTAATAATCACCTCATAAGAACACGTCCGGGAAACGAGGCTGGCAGCCGCCCCTTCGGCTAACATCTTCGACCGCCAAGAAAATCCACGATTTCAGTACCGTGCCGAATCCGTAGCCACAGAGGGCGCAACTGGAGTGGGCAGATATGTACCGCGAATTCCTCAAAGCCGCGGGCAAGGCGGCTATGCCGAACCAGCCTGAGGTTCTGACCCCTGGCATCCTGCGCTTCACCTTCGAATACAAGACCAAGCCGAACAAGGCCGGTGAGCGCCGCAAGCTGCGCGCCCTCATCGGCAGCGATCGGTTCCAGTTCTTCCCGCTTCCGCCCGGCGAAGATCCGCTGATTTATGTACTGCAGTTTCCGGGTGTCGCCCGTGAACAGTCGTCGAGCTTCCTGTTCGACGTGGCCCAGCATCTGGTCGATGACTTCAATCTCGAATCCTGCGTGCCCGATGTCGATCCGGGCTGGATTCCCGACGACGATCTGATGCGCCAGTCGCCGGAATCGATCGGCGGCATATTCTGGACATTGTGCAAATCCAATGCGGCGGCGCCGACGCAACAGCGCTGGGCGGTGCAGGCGATCAAGGCCGACCAGGCCTGGTCGGCTTTCAACACCACGGGCGCCGGCATTCTGATCGGCCAGCCGGATACCGGCGTCGCCGACCACCGCGAGCTCGACGCCGCGCTCGATCTCGCCAAGGGCAAGGACATTCTGGCCGGTTCGGGTCTCCCGATCGATCCCCTGTCGTCCTCCATGTCGTCTCCAGGCCACGGCACCGGGACCTCGAGCGTCGCCGTCAGCCGCGCTTCGTTGTCGATCATCGGCAGCGCGCCGGGGGCGACCCTGGTTCCCGTCCGCTGCATCGACAATGTGGTCATCGGCGCCGGCGGCGCCGTCGCCGCGGCGATCGATCATGCCCGCCTGCAGGGCTGTCATGTCATCACCATGAGCCTCGGCGGTCCCGTCGAGGGCGCCGACCTGAAGCGCGCCATCGAGCGGGCCGTCAAAGCCGGCATGATCGTGCTCGCCGCCGCCGGCAATTGCGTCCCCTTCGTGGTCTATCCGGCCTGGGACAGGAACGTGATCGCCGTCGCCGGCGTCAATCACAAGGACAAGAAGTGGAAGGGCTCGTCGCACGGCTCGAAGGTCGACGTCTCGGCGCCCGCCGAGAACGTCTATATCGCCCGCCGCAACGGGCCCGCCGACACCAACAAGGCGTTGGTGGAGCCGGGTCAGGGCACCTCCTTTGCCGTCGCCTTGACCGCCGGCTGCGCGGCTTTGTGGCTGGCGCGCCACGGCGTTCCGGCGGTGCGCGCCGAAGCCGCGAAGCGTGCCACGACGGTACATGAGCTGTTCCGCTCCGCCGTCAGGAAGACGGCGCGCAAACCCGCCAGCTGGCCATCGAACTCGCTCGGTACCGGCATCGTCGACGCCCTCGCTTTGCTGAAGCTGTCACTCGCCGCCATTCCGGCCGTGGCGCCGGCGCCCGAAGCCAGTCCGGGCGCCAAAATTCTGGAATCGGCCGGCGCCCATCCACGTTTTGTCGCCGAAGCGGGTTATCTCGCCGCCGACCGCATCCAGCGCCAGACTCCCGAACGCGCCGGCGCGCTCGAAAGCGCCACGCCGCCGCGCCCGAGCGCTGCGCTCGCCAAGGCGCTGCACAAGCCGGCGAAGCCCGCGCCGAGCGCCCGCTCCGCCGCGCGCGGCCCGCGCACCCCGTTCGTCGGGTCGCGCATGCCGGAAGCCTCGCCGGCAGACCTCGCGGGCACGCGCCCGTCGCCGGAAAGCGCCGTCCGCGGCATGATCGCCGAAGCGGGCCCGCGGAAGATGCTCGACCGTATCGAGAAAGCGTTGGACTTCCGAGCCGCGAAGTCGGTGGCGACGGAATCGGCGGCAAGCAAGCATCGCGAATTCATGACGGACGCCGAGGAGGTCGTGACGACGCTGGCGACCGGTGCTGCACCCGCCAGGCGTTCCGCGCAAATGCTGCGCGCCACCACCGAGGCGATCGTCCTTCTCACCGGCAGGCCGGCGCTGCGCGTCGTCAAGGGCATGATCGACCCCGATGATCCACAGCTCGACGAATGGGCGGGCTCATTGGTTCCCGCCCGCAACGTGCTCAAACCACTGTTCGATGCCATCGGCCGCATCGATGTGATGACCGCGGATGGGCAGGCGCATGTCGGCACCGGCACCGTCATCGGCAAGGGCCTCGTGATGACCAACCGGCACGTCATCGACGTCTTCGCCGAACCCCTGCCGGCCGCGGGCGGCAAGCAGCGTTTCCTTCTCAATGGCGACGTCTCGATCTGTTTCGATGAGACGGCCGAGGACGACAAGCGGCGCTTCGCCATCAAGAGCATCGTGACCGCCGGCCGGCAGCGGATCGGTCCCTATGTCGATCTCGCCAAGCTCGACGTCGCCATCCTGGAGGTGGAGACCACCAACAAAGCCGGCAAGGCGCTGCCCAAGCCGGCCAGCAGCGCGCCGCTGATGCTGGGTCCAGGCGCGAAATCGAACCTCATCGTGGCGGGTTATCCGGCGCCACCGCCGCGCGAGGCCGCCATCCATCCCGACACCGGCAAGGTGTCGACCGCCATCTGGGATCGCTTCTTCGAGCTGTTCGGCGACGATTACGGGATGAAATACGTCTCGCCCGGGCGCATCCTGAATCAGCCGGGCTCGGTCTCCGGCGACGCGGCCGGCTGGGCCTTCAGCCACGACGCCACCACACTCGGCGGCAATTCCGGCTCGGCGGTTCTGAGCCTCCACGCCCCCTACGGCGTGGGCGGCCTGCATTTCGGCGGCGAGGTGCTGCGCCAGAATCTCGCGCATGATCTCGCCACCGTAGCTACGGCAGCGGGCAAAAAACCGGGACTGATCGATCTCGGCGCCTTCGGGTCTTTCTTCCCAGCCAAGAAGAAGAAGCCGCCGGCCAAGAAAAAGCCGGCCAAGAAGAAGCACCGCTGATTATCAGTCGACGGCAATCTCGGGCCCTGCGATATGCACGGCGAGCAGACAGCCATTGGGCGTGTGGGAGCAATGTTCGGTTCCGTCGCGCAACCAGACGAGATCGCCGGTCTTGAACACCGTGCCGTCATTCTCGATCAGCTCGCCTTCGAGAATGAGGAATTGCTCATGCCCATTGTGCCGATGCGGCCGCGTCGTCATGCCGGCCGGCATGCGATAGACATGGAAGCCGGTGCCGAGCGGCAGGTCGTCGGCAAGCTGCAGGATGCCGTCGCCCAGCGCCTCACCGTCCGGATAGACGAAGGGCTCGAATTTCGCCGAGTGGATATTGGCGACGCGCCGGTCTTCCGGCCTTACGGTCTTCATGGCGTAGCTCTCCTCAAGTCTGATCGTGGCGGCGGATCCACTCGTGGAAACGATGGACCTCGAATTCCTGCGGCATCAGCGTGCCGTGGCTGTAACGGCTCGAATGCAGGCCGCGCTGATTCATCTCGCAGGCAGCACCATCCTGCATCATCACCAGCGTGGCGAAGTCGACGACCGGCTGCGGATCGAAGCCCGGCGCCGCGAGGATATCAGCTGCGAACAGGAACTCGGCGCGAAGCTCGGTGCGCTCGGGGCCCAAGGGCGTGAGCGATACGGCGCGCACGAAATCGGCATGGGCGACGATATACATCGTCGGCAGCAAGGTGACGAAATGCGAGCCGGCGGCGAGCTGCTCACGCGTCAGCCCCGGGAAAGCCGGCCCGCACAACGCGCCCGTCATCGACCAGGTGCCGGCTCCGTCCTTCAGCTGATGCGTCGGCATCGCCATGTCGGGCGTCCAGTCGGGCGCCTCATTCGCCGCCATGTAGCCCTTGCCATAGACCGGCACCATCGCCGACAGCTCGGGATGAATGCCCGGGCAATGCAGGCACTCATTGTAGTTCTCCCAGAAGATCTTCCAGTTGCAGGCGATCTCCTTGACCATCACATGACCGGTGACGAGATCGCGCATCGGCCAGTTGTCGAGATCTGCACCACCGTCGAAATCGGGCGGGTCATCGGCAAGACAGACGAAGACGAAGCCGTTCCACTCCTTCACCGCGACCTCGAAGAGCCCCTGCTCTTCTTTCTTGAAGTCTGGCGTGATGGAGACGAAAGGCGTGCGCACCAGCCGGCCTTTCAGATCATAGGTCCAGCCGTGATAGGGGCAGGCGATGAGCTTCGACTTCAGCCGCTTCTCCGAAACCTGGCAAAGCTCGGCGCCGCGATGCCGGCAGGTATTGTGAAAGCACGTGAAGGCGCCCTCGGCATCCTTCACCAAAATCAGATTCTCGCCCGCCACCGAGAGGCGCCGCATCGACATCGCCGCCATGCCGTTGGCGCGCCCCGCATAGACCCAGTTGCGCGCCCAGATCGTCTTCTGCTCGCGCGCGAAATGATCGGCGTCATAATAGGCGACGGCCGGCAGGGTCGCCGGACAATGATCGAGCAGCGGCGAAGACGGAACGGGCGAATGCGGCTTGTTCACGGGCTCTGGTTCCTCCCTCGTTGGGGCGGCGAATGGCGTCAGCCTGTCAGAATTCTGATTGAACTGTCAATCAGAATGAGGGGTGTCTGCCGGCAGGCCACGAATTCCGCGGACGGCTCGCCAGCACCTTCGTCCCGCTCAACCGATAATCCCGAAATCCAAATATTACAATGTGTTGGAATTCTTGTTGCAGGATCGGCCCGAATTACGGTCGTTTCCAAAATACCACTAGCACGATAGGTTGACTTAAGGTTATACTACCTAACGTCATCTCTATTCTGAGACGATCGATGCCGTCGATCAGATCACAGTCCCTCGGTACTAGCCCGCCGGGCGGATCGATATTGCGCTTCTCCTTCGAAACCGGAGGACAAGACTGATGCCATTCGATGTTTGGGCAAATCCAAAGGTACGTAAGCTCAAATACGAGATACTGGAAAGCTCAACCGCCAAACGTCTGAACAAGTTCTTCTGGCTGAAGGCCGTTAAGACGCGGAGCGGGGATCCCCCGATACGCTTGTTCAGCGACAAGAATCCAAAGCCGAACGACACGGATGGCGAAGAGTACCGCATCGCCAATATCGCCCTTCAGGGGGGCGGCGTATTGGGGCTTGCACATGCTGGATTTGTTGCCGGGCTTGAGCTGGCCGGAATTCGCTTCGCCGGCATAGCGGGTGCATCGGCCGGAGCTATCATGGCAATGGGCATGGCGGCAGTGCGTCGAGATCAGCTGCTGGAGTCCACGAGTGATGAACTCGTGAGAATTATTGCAAATATGCCGATGAGCAGCTTCATCGACGGACCATATCACACCCGAAGCCTCATCAAGCGGTTCCTGCTCAAGAAGGCGGGCTATGGACTCGCGGTCTGGCCAGCTTGGCTCGGCGCTTTCAGGCAAATACTTCAGAAGAGAGGTCTCAATTCCGGAAGTGTTTTCGAAGACTGGTTACGGGGCGCCCTCGCTGAGCAAGGCCTTCGCAATGTCGACACTCTAAACAGTTGGCTGAAGGCAATCAGTCTCCATCTGGAGAGAGGGAAAGAAGATAACGCAGGAAACCCGCTCTTCCAGGAATGGCGAGACATCGATAAAGGCGAAATGGCCGAAGACCTTCTTCAAATAATGGCCGCATGCACTCCGCTTGGGATAAAATTTCAGTTTCCACGCGATGTCGGAGTCCTCTCGGCCGAGACCAGCTCTAACTCACCCGCTGCGTTCGTGCGCGCCTCGATGTCAATTCCTCTGTTCTTCGAGCCCGCGCAATTCGATGTCAACAAGAGGGAGTGGCCTGCCTTTGTCGCGAAGAAGCTGGGCAGTCTCGTAGACAAAGAGAAACTGAACGACCTGATGGAGCTTGAACAAATCGCTTTCCTGGACGGCGGAATATTCTCCAACCTGCCGGTGGATGCCTTTCGAACCACTATGCCCGACGTACCGATGCTGGCCGTACCTTTGACCAGCGCAATACTGGCCAAGCCCTATCGTCGCAAGGCCCGATTGAGGAGCCTCATAGACGATATGGGCACGGTCGCTTTCATGGTTCGCAATCAACGTGACCGCGACGCGATCGAGCAGCTGGATCGCGCAAAACAACGTTTCGACAGGAAGGCGAAGGGTACGAAGGATAGAAGTACCCTGCCTCCCTCGCATCCCTTTCATCTGGCGCCAATCAACGTTGGCGACATCAACTGGCTCAACTTCACGATGGACAAGACCAGCATGATGAATCTGTTTTTGATCGGCCTGAACCGAGCAAAGTACTTTATCGAAACAGAGCTGGACCAGCGAGTGAAACCATGACTGAACAAGAAAATACCGAGCAAGAAAATCTAATTTTCGAAATCAAAAACCTAATTGGCCGTCTGAGGAAGCTCAAGCCGGCGACCTATGCCATCATGCCGGGGCAAACTCTCCAGGAAAAGAGCCCTTCGGTTGCGGACGAAGAAGAGCGGAAGAGACTGACAGGGGAACTTCGCGAAAGAATAGAAGAGTTGACAGCGCAGCTGGCGGCCGAAGCCTACGCAATCGCCGCGCGCAAAGACAACTACACCTCCTTCTATGACAAGTCCTCGAACCTCCTGTTTGTTCAAGCACCACTCACCATGCCGGAGGAATTCCCCTTTCAACCGATTCCTGAAACAGCTGCAACAGACAAGACTTCACTGCGATCGGCGACCGCCGCGCCAGAGCAAGACCCTCAACAACAGGATGCCGGGACCATCAGGCGCAAAGCCGCGACGCAACATGCCAGCCTCACCGCTGAACGAGTCGGGACGCTCAGGAGCATCAGGAAAGTCAGCATCTCCAATTCCGACGCCACAAAGGAGATCAATCAACTACTAGATCATACGAGCATCGAGCGAATTACCGAAGAAATGGATATTCACACCTACAATACCAAGGCTGAGAATATCTGCGAGCGTATTCGAGCCGAATTCCGCGAGGAGCAGGAGAAGCTCTCAACCGCCGAACAAGACACCGGCAGTGACGGAAGGGGTAGAAAAGGATCCGCATCCCATGACAAACAGAAACAACTGTCGTTGATCAAGAGCGTCGAAGGCGCCGAGGCAAATGTCAGACGTCTTCAAAAGGAGGTGAAGCCGATATGGCTGGACAGCACGCTCCTCAACCCAGTTTTGCCGAAGGAGCTTTGGGGAGAGATCTTTACCATTGGAATCTTCCTGAGCCGCTACCGCAGATTCCTGAAATACGTAGAAACTTCGGCGAACCTCATGCAGAGCGATTTCGGCGCCGAGGGCTTCATTCAATCATACTTAGATGCCACGGAGCAGCACGCACGGCGTATCGAGAAGGAGGGGCTTTTTGCCAGCTGGAGAACGATAAGCACCGGCGCGTGGACCGGCCTAGCCGTCATCATCATACTGTTTTTCTTTGACCATAATTTTGTGTTCAAGAATTGGGCAATATGGCTCACCTGCATCGCCGCGGGAATCGCTTACATGCTATCCATCATATTCGGAAAATCCGCGCGCGCCGCTCACATGAAGGACTTGCGCCAACTGCTGGACACCCACATATGCGACATATTCAGAGCGGGGCTAGTGGTCCCGGCAGGAGCGCGCAAAGAAGCGCCGTTCAAGTTTCCAAAAATACAATGGAAACTGCTTCAAGCTAGAACCCCGCTATTTGCGGGCCTTGATCGTTCAATTTCCCTTGAAAACAAGTTCGCACGGAGAGCTACCGACACATGGGTTCATCTCGAAACCGATATGCTCAATGGCAATCTCGCCGCATTCGCACTCATCGGCCTCATCATCCCGCTTTCAATTTCCGGGCTGCTCGGGACACTGTCGTTCAAGAAAAAAGACTTCGATTTTGTGTCGCTAGGAAACGGCCACGGCTCGTGCCTGTTGAAGACGGGCCATGTCCTTCTGGCAGCCGGCCAAAGTTACTTCATCGTGGGTGACAAATGGGATATTACCGAGCTCTCCAAGTCATCTGTATATACGATACGACCGGCGAGCGATCGCAACTACAAGCTTTCGGACTGCGCGGAGTCCAAGCCGAATGGCAAACCAATTCCAATCAGCCTTGCCGAGCCTATCGACGCCGCCCAGAGCATCGGCGCGGCCGCGAAACTTATTGCCGACAAGATTCCTCCCGGAGGTGGTTGCCAGGAATGTCGTCCGCCCGAAACAGCCTCCAACCAAACGATCGTCGTGCCCATTCTGATCGAGTCCAAACAGCCGACCACCATGCCGGACATCGTCCAGGAAGGCCCTATCTTCACGACACAGCTTGTCAGCACCGACGGGACGGTTCGCGAAATTGGCGGCCAAGATAAAATAATCCTTCCGTTCTTCACTGACCCGGTTACCGGCAGAGACGCTGTGGATTACGCCCCGAATGGGGTTGATCAGCCCTGGGAAGCCTTTCACTTCGGCCTGAATCATGTGAACGATCCAGTCCTTTCAGGCAAAGGCAAAGAAAGAAAAGGAGTTGCAGAGGATACGCTTCTCAAACGGATCGGCAGCGCCTTCAAGCGCTGCGTGAGTGGAGCTGACACGAAAGAGGCGGGCGGGACATCCGAGCCGGCGCTCACCCTCTCGATACGCGGATTCGCCAGTGAAGAGTGGACCGGCCAAGTCGGTGAAGGGACCTCCAAGGAGGAACTCAATTGGTATCTCGCCGAAGGGCGGCGCCTCGCTGTAATCGAGGCCCTGGACATCCGGAAAGACAGTCGCATCGGGGTCAATCGGGGAGATGGCGCTGTTGGCATGGAAGCGCTATCGGGTATCTCCAGGAAGACGACCTCGCCTGATCAAATCAGGAAGATGAGGAAGGACCTTGAAGCCGGTTTCCAGTTCACTCAGGCGACTATGCCGGTGGCGCTAGGCACGTGGCTCAAGGAGATCATCGGGGATGGCCAACCCGATCAGGGCGAGATGCGGGTGCTTGCGCGATCCGTCGTCGTCGAGATCGAGGAAAATGCGCTCGCCAATTGTGGCGTGAAAAAAGCCCAGAAGAGCGTGGCGAACTGATTGTCCATTTGCCCCGCCCTGCCGAGCCCGTTTTCCAACTGGAGGGCGACAGGATCGTTCAATGACTTGACTTGCCATCCTCCCCAACCCTATATCGCCGTCACGATCTTGGGGCGGAGTAGCTCAGTTGGTTAGAGCACGGGAATCATAATCCTGGGGTCGGGGGTTCAACTCCCTCCTCCGCTACCAAAAATCCCCAACATATCAATAGCTTACGGACATTCTCTGTGGACAGACTGTTCGCCGCTAGCCTCGGCTGTACCGCCACACGAAAGCCGGCGGGATATTCGCCATGATCGCCTTGGCCCGCCGCGCCTTGAGGCCGGCGGCGCGGCATTCCGCCCGGTCGATCGGCGGACCCAGCAGATAGCTGAACTGGACGAGCCGTCCCTCCTCCGCCAGTGACGCCGCCATGGCGCGCGAGATGCCGACGCGCACCTGTTCCGGCATGCTGCGCAGCGGCAGGCCCGACAGGATGCAGGGCACCTTGTCGTGCCCCTGCTCCTTCAACAGCCGCGGCAATTCCTGGGCATCGCCCTCGACCACCGTCACGCCCGGAAATTTCTGGCGCAGATGGCGGACGAACTCCTTGTCGAACTCGATCAGGATGAGATGCGACGGCGCCACGCCGGCGGCGAGCAGCGCACGCGTGAAAGGTCCGGTGCCTGGCCCGATCTCGACGACCGTGTCACCGGGTTTGGGCGCCAGCGCCGCCACCATCGCCTTGGCGAGACTGGGACCGCTGGGCGCCACCGCCCCAACACCGAGCGGGCGGCGCAGATAGCGCCGCCAGAACAGCATTTCGTGATTACCCATCAGGTGAGCCGCTGAAACCGCAACAAGGTGAAGAAACCGAAAGGCTTCAAGGGCCGGCGTTCCTCGAGCTTGAGCTTGCCGCTGACCATCAGCGTCTCGACCGGGAAGTCCGGCCGCCAGCCGAGAATATCTGAAAAGCGCGCCAGCCGCTTCTCGACCACCGCGCGCAGACCTTTGTCGATGCTGAAATGATTGACGATGAGAATATGGCCGCCGGGCTTGGTGACGCGGATGAGCTCGTTCATCACCTGCACCGGATCGGGCACCACCGTCATCACGAACATGGCGGCGGTCACATCGAAAGCATTGTCGTCGAATTCGAGCGCCGTCGCATCCATTTCGAGAAGCGCCTCGACATGGCGCAGATGCTTGCGCTGCACCCGCTCGCGCGCCCGCATCAGCATGTCGGGCGACAGATCGATGCCGGTGACCTTCAGCGTGTGCTTGTAATGCGGAAGCGACAGACCGGTGCCGACGCCCACTTCCAATACCTTGCCGTGATAGCGATTGACGAGGGAGGTCGCTTGCTTGACGCCGGCCTCGACCACCTTGCCGAACGTTGCGTCATAAACCGGCGCCCAACGCCGATAGGCCCGCATCACGTCGTGGTTGTCGATCTCAGCGAGCGCGCGGGCATTGCCCTGCATTTCTCTCTCCTGCTCCCGTTTCCCGATTATGTGACAACGGACAAGGCTTCTGGCAAGCGCCTATTTCCGCCCGTTGGAAAACCCCGGGATATGAAGCCGCCCCCCAGAACCCTCGCCCCCGACCCGGGCTTTTCATAAAGAACACATGCCTGGCCCGGCGAAACGCCATATTCACCCTGCGCAATGCCGACAAGCACACCTTCCTCCGTGCGGCGGATCTCCGCCTCGACCGGCGGCCGAGTCGACCGAATCTTAGCAAAAATCGGCAGCCCTCGCGAATCGATCAGCTCATCGCCCAGCCAGTTGACCTGGGAGAGCGCGATGTCGTGCCGCAGCAGCGCCTCGCGCGGTCCCACCACCACGCGCCGCGTCTCTGGCTCGATTCGCACTACATAAAGAGGATCACCCTCGGCAATGCCGAGGCCGCGCCGCTGGCCGACGGTGAAATTGACCGTGCCCTTATGGCGCCCGAGCACCCGGCCGTCCTGGTGGACGATATCGCCGGGCTCGGCCGCATCGGGCCTCAGCTTGGCGATGAGATCGCCGTAGCGGCCCTCGGGCACGAAGCAGATATCCTGGCTGTCCGGCTTGTCGGCCACCGCAAGACCGATCTCGGCGGCGATCCGGCGCGTTTCGCTCTTGGGCAAGGCACCCAGAGGGAAGCGCAGATAATCGATCTGTTTCTGGGTCGTCGCGAACAGGAAATAGCTCTGGTCGCGGGCGATATCGGCAGGGGTATAGAGGTCACGCCGGCCCGATCCGTCGGGCCGCGGCCGGCTCTCTATATAATGGCCGGTGACCAGGGCGGCCGCATCGAGGTCCTGCGCCCGGGCCAGCAGATCGGCGAACTTTACCGTCTGGTTGCAGCGGATGCAGGGCACCGGGGTGAAGCCATTGACATAGCTGTCGACGAAATCATCGATCACCGCCTCGCGGAAGCGACTTTCGAAATCGAGCACATAATGCGGGATACCGAGCTGGCTCGCCACCCGGCGGGCATCGTGAATGTCCTGGCCGGCGCAGCAGGCGCCCTTCCGCTTGACCGCCTCGCCATGGTCATAGAGCTGGAGGGTAATGCCGACCACGTCATAGCCGGCCCGCTTGAGCAAAGCTGCCGCTACGGAAGAATCGACGCCGCCCGACATGGCGCAGACGATCCGGGTCGAACCGGGCTCGCCCGGCAGGCCGATCGTCGCCCGCACATGCTCGATGAGGCCGTCGGACTGGGTCATGGGCGGATAGATGGCGGCTCGCCCCCTGCTTGTAAACGTCAAACTGACGTACCTGTCCTGATTTGGCGCAGAAGCCGCGCGAGATTTGCAAATTGTTCGGAACTGCTTAGCCCAATTTTAAGTGAAGACACTTACGCTCGGGCCCGTAGTGAGTTGTGTACCCAGTCGAGTATGGTGATGAACGGTCAGTTGCGTCCCCGCGTTAATTACGTCATTGGGCCCGATGGCAGTCCGCTGACCATTGCGGATTTACCGCCCCCCGGAAACCAGCGCTGGGTCATCCGCCGCAAGGCGGAAGTCGTGGCGGCGGTCCGGGGCGGGCTATTGAGCCTCGAAGAAGCCTGCGATCGTTACACCCTGACCGTCGAGGAATATCTGAGCTGGCAACGCTCGATCGACAAGCATGGGCTCGCCGGCTTGCGCACCACGCGCATCCAGCAATACCGCCAGTAGAAAACCCGTCCAGGGACGATTGAGCCTGCGCCTACTCGCAGGCTTTATGCGTTGATGAGACGGCGCTTGCCGATCTCAGCCAGAAGCGCCGCCAGGCCGCCCCTTGCCTCGGCCGATCCCAGATGGTCGACATAATCGCGCGATTCGACGATCTCGCCGTCGCGCACCCGCATGACGAAAATGCACGGATAGGAAAAGGCCGCACCGGTTTCGAGATTGCTGCCGGCATAGGCGAACTCGGCCACGATCACTTCCGGATCGCTCGTCTCGTGGATATTGATGTTACTCGGCCGCGCCGCGAGCGTCTTGCGCACCGGACGCCGCGAAAAGTGTTCCGCGAGCTCCGCCCGGCTCGTCAGCCGGTGACCATGCAACGGATCGAAGGGATGCGAGATGTCGGTCCTCTCCGCATAGAGCTTCAGGACATCATCGAACTGGCCGTCACACAGGCCATTGACCAGGGCCAGGAAAACATCGCGGGGCTTGCGGGGAGCGCTCATTTCGGCCACATGATAATACCTCATGATGCTTTTTTGAAAGGAGGCCTGAATGATTGTCCTCTTGACCCGCATGGCTGGAGCCATCCGGAAAGCATTCTGACGTCCCGCCGCGGCCCGTCCGCAGCGACAACGTTTCCTTCCGTTCGCCCAGCCTGAAACCGGAGCCTGCTTTGGCAGGTCCGATCGTCCGTGCGCGCCTCGCATGAGGCGCCATAGCTGGTGCAAAAATGACTTCGCAAATTCTCGATCTCGCCGATCTCGGCTGGAGCGGCTTTTTCGCCGCGCAACTCGATCCCGATACGCCTCTCATCCCCGCCCGCGTGATGGCGGTTCACCGTGACCGACTGGAGGTTCTGGGTGTCGGCCTCGACACGGCCGTCGCGCCCTTCATCGCCGATGAGGACGACGAAGAATCTCACGCCACCATCGGCGACTGGCTGCTGCTCGATCCTTCACTCGGCCGGGCGCGGCGTCTTCTCGCTCGTCGCAGCCTGTTCAAGCGCCGCGCCGCCGGCACGGCGCGCAAGCTGCAGCTCATCGCCGCCAATGTCGACACGCTGTTCATCGTCTCGTCCTGCAACCAGGACTTCAACAAGGCGCGCCTCGAGCGGTATCTCGTCCTCGCCGAGGAGGCCGAGGTCATGCCGGTCGTCGTCCTCACCAAGGCCGATCTCAGCGAAACGCCGGAAGATTATATGCATGAGGCGGCGCGGCTGCTGCCCGGTCTTCTGGTCGAGACGGTCGATGCGCGCGATCCCAAGAGCACCGCCTGCCTCCTGCCCTGGTGCAAGAAGGGCCAGACCGTCGCTTTCGTCGGCTCATCGGGCGTCGGCAAATCGACGCTCGTCAACACCCTGACCGGCGGCGATTCCATTGTGACGCAAGCCATTCGGGGCGACGACGACAAGGGCCGCCACACCACGACGGGCCGGGCGCTGCATCGCCTCGCCGCCGGCGGCTGGCTGATGGACACGCCGGGCATGCGCGAATTGCAGCTGACCGATGCGGCCTCGGGGATCGACGGCGTATTCGCCGATATCGCGGCGCTCGCCCGATCCTGCCGCTTCAGCGATTGCCGGCACGAAGGTGAGCCGGGCTGCGCCATCACCGCGGCCATTACCGACGGCACACTCGATCCCGATCGTCTGAAGCGCTGGCGCAAGCTCGCCGCCGAGGAAGCCCACAACAACGAAAGCCTCGCCGAGCGGCGCGCCCGCAGCAAGGCTTTCGGCAAGATGGCGAAAGGCGTGATGAAGGCGAAGCAGCAGCGCCGGGAATTCTGAGGGGGCAGGTAGGGGAAGGTCGCGTCCTCTCCCTTACCGTCATCCCGGCGAAAGCCGGGATCCACAAAAGCCTCCCAACACGACAGGTGCTGCGCGAGTTCAATGGACCCCGACTTTCGTCGGGGTGACGGAGTATTGAGCGACCGGCCTTCCCCTCCCTCAGGCTTGGCCCTATCTTCGGGCACGTATGAAGGTCCTCATTCTTTTCGCCCATCCCCGCCTGTCCCGGTCGCTCGTCCAGCGCATGCTTCATGACGCCGTCAGCACCCTGCCCGGCATCACCTTTCACGATCTCTATGCCGCCTATCCCGATTTCATGATCGACGTGGCGCGTGAGCAGGCGCTGCTGCTCGAGCACGATGTCGTCATCCTGCAGCATCCCTTCTACTGGTATTCCGCGCCGGCGATCGTCAAGGAATGGCTCGACCGCGTCCTTGAGATCGGCTGGGCCTATGGGCCGGGGGGCACCCATCTGCAGCGCAAGTTCCTGATGAACGCGATCTCGACCGGCGGCGCCGAGACCGCCTACCACCATGGCGGACGCAACCGCTTCGAGATCGCCGAGCTCCTGAGCCCGTTCAACCAGTCGGCCCATCTCTGCGGCATGGGATATCTCGAGCCCTTCGCCGTCTTTGCCGGCCGCTGGATGACGAGCGAGGACCTGGCGCTGAGGACCAGCGACTATCAGGGCCTCATCGAGGGCCTGCGCGACGGCCATATCGACCCGATGCACCGCTTGGCCAAAGGCTACAGCCTGCCGCTTGCCTTCGAGGGGCATCGGTCGCACAAGAAGCGCCATGCAACTTAGCCTCGACAGCTTCCTGCTCGGCGCCTTCATCTATCTGGGCGCCGCCGTCATCTCGGTGCCGATCGCCACGCGGCTCGGCCTCGGCTCGGTGCTGGGCTATCTCATCGCCGGCATGCTGATCGGGCCGTCGGTGCTGGGCTTCGTCGGCCGGGAGGGCGAGGACGTCATGCATTTCGCCGAATTCGGCGTCATCGTCATGCTGTTCCTGGTCGGCCTCGAGCTGCAGCCCTCCAAGCTGTGGAACCTGCGCAAGCCGATCCTGGGCTTGGGCGGCCTCCAGGTGGTGGGCACGGCGGCCGCCATCGCCGTCGCCTTGATCCTGTGCGGCACCGCCTGGAAGACGTCGCTCACCATCGGCCTCATCCTGGCCATGTCCTCGACCGCCATCGTGCTGCAGAGCCTCGCCGAGCGCGGCCAGCTCAAGACCTCTGGCGGCCAGTCGGTCTTCTCCGTGCTGCTTTTCCAGGATATCGCCGTCATCCCCATCCTGGCGCTGCTGCCGCTTCTGGCGGTGAATGGCGGCGACGTCGCGCATGCCGAAGCCGGCCATATTGCACGCCTGCCCGCCTGGCAGCAGGCGATCGTTGTCTTCGCCGCGGTGGCCTTGATCGTGCTGGCCGGGCGTTATCTGATGCGCCCGCTCTTCCGCCTCATCGCCATGACGGGTCTGCGCGAGATTTTCGTCGCCTTGGCGCTGGCGCTCGTCGTCGGCATCACGCTGCTCATGGAAATGGTCGGCCTGTCGCCGGCGCTCGGCACTTTCCTCGCCGGCGTGCTGCTCGCCGAAAGCGAGTACCGTCATGAGATCGAGATGGATCTCGATCCCTTCAAGGGCCTTCTCCTCGCGGTGTTTTTCATCGCCGTCGGCGCCGGCATCAATTTCAGATTGATCGCCAGCGAGCCCGGCCTGATCTTCGGCGGCGTCCTCGCCTTCGTCGCCCTCAAGCTCATCGTACTGTATGCCATCGCCCGCTTCGCCCGCATGAAGCCGCCGCGTGCCTCGCTGTTCTCCTTCTCGCTGGCCCAGGGTGGCGAATTCGCCTTCGTGCTCATCTCCTTTGCCGCCGGGCTCGGCCTTCTCGCGGTGGCGCAGGCCAGCATGCTGGTCGCGGTCGTGGCGCTCTCCATGGCCATCGCGCCTTTGCTGATGATGCTCGACGCCAAAGTGATCCAGCCGCGTTTCGAGCGTTACGGCTTCCAGCGTGAGGCCGACCGCATCGATAGCGCGGGCTCTTCGGCGATCATCCTGGGGCACGGCCGCTTCGGCATGACTATCGGCCGCGTGCTTGCCGCCAATGGCACGCGCGCCACGGTGCTCGACCACGATGCTGAGCAGATCGACGCGTTGCGCCGCTTCGGCTTCAAGGTCTTCTATGGCGACGCCTCACGCGAGGACCTGCTCGCGGCGGCCGGCGCCGAGGATGCCAAGATCCTCGTCGTCGCCATCGACGACCGCGACAAGATCCTGCAGATCGTCGAGACGGCGAAGCGCCGCTTTCCACATCTCGAGATCTTCGCCCGCGCCTTCGACCGTACCCACGCTTATGCGCTGTTCAATGCCGGCGTCGAGCATGTCTATCGCGAGGTCTATGACTCGTCCCTCATCATGGCCGAGGACGCGCTGGTGGCGCTCGGCACCCATCCCTACGAAGCGGCCCGTGCCTTGCAGGTCTTCCGCAAGCATGACGAGGCGCTGATCCGCCGCACCGCGCGCCATGCCGGCGACATCGACACCATCATCGACATTTCACGCACCGCGCAAGCCGAGATCGAGCGCGTCCTGTCGGGCGACCAGCGCCCGCGCCCGGAGTTGGCGCCCGATCGATCCTGGGATACGCAGAACGACGCCGCGCGCGATCCGCGCAGCATGAGCGAGAATGAGGAGAAGGCCGCATCGTGACGCAAGAATTCAAAGTCGATCCGCGCAACGAGAACATCCTGATCTCGGTCAATGGCGAGCTTCTGCCGCGCGCCAAGGCGGTGGTCTCGGTCTTCGATTCGGGCTTCATCCTGGGCGACGGCGTCTGGGAGGGCCTGCGCCTGCATGATGGCGGCATCGCCTTCCTGCGCGAGCATATCGAGCGGCTCTATGAAGGCGCCAAGGCGATCTTCATGGATATCGGCCTCACGCCGGACGAATTGGTGGCGCGTCTCTTCGCTTGTCTCGATGCCAACAAGATGACCGACGGCGTGCATATCCGCCTCATGGTCACGCGCGGCGTCAAGGCGACACCCTATCAGGATCCACGCGCCACCATTTCGCCCGCCACCATCGTCATCATTCCGGAATGGAAGTCGCCCAAGCCGGAAGTGGTGGCCAAAGGCCTCAGGCTCCACACCGTCAATGTGCGCCGCGGCGCCCCCGACGTGCAGGACCAGAAGCTCAACTCGCATTCCAAGCTCAACTGCATCACCGCTTGCGTGCAGGCGATGAATGCCGGCGCCGACGAGGCCCTGATGCTCGATCCCCTGGGCTTCGTCGCCACCTGCAACTCGACGCATTTTTTCATCGTGAGGCGTGGCGAGGTGTGGACGTCGAGCGGCCAATATTGCATTCCGGGCATTACCCGCTCGGCCGTCATCCGCGCCTGCAGAGAGAACGGCATTGCGGTCTTCGAGAAACAATTCTCGCTCTATGACGTCTATGGCGCTGATGAAGCCTTCGTCACCGGCACCTTCGCCGGCCTTGTGCCGGTGCGCGAGATCGACGGCCGTGTCGTTGCCCATCCGCTCGCCCCCAAGGGCGACTGGACGGGCATCGGCCCGATGACGGAAAGGCTCAGCGGTCTCTACAAGGCGCTGGCCAGACGCGAAGCGAAGCGCGCTCTCTGATGCAGCCCGTCACCATCGCCATGTGGTCGGGGCCGCGCAACATCTCGACCGCGATGATGTATTCCTTCGGCAACCGGCCGGACTGCTTCGCCTGGGACGAGCCCTTCTACGCCTTCTCGCTGAAGAACCACGGCAACGATCATCCGATGCGCGACGAGATCATCGCCCATCACGAGAGCGACTGGGACACGCTCGTCAAAACCTGCCTCGCGCGACCACCAGAAGGCAAGAGCGTTTTCTACCAGAAACACATGACCCATCACATGCTGAAGGGGTTCGACCGCGGCTGGATCCTGCCGCTCACCAACGCCTTTCTCATCCGCCGGCCGGAGCGCGTTCTCGCGAGCTATACGCGCAAATGGGCGGATGTCTCGTTGCGGGATATCGGCTTCGTCGAGCAGGCCGAAATCTTCGATCTCGTCGCCGATCGTCTGGGCCGCGCGCCCGCCGTCATCGACGCCGACGACGTGCTGGCCGATCCGCGCCGCACTCTCGGCCGGCTGTGCGCGGCCTGCGCCATTCCTTTCGACGATCACATGCTGAGCTGGCCCAAGGGCCCGAAAAGCTTCGACGGCGTCTGGGCGCCGCATTGGTACAATGCGGTCTGGGCGTCGACCGGCTTCGGCACGCCGGAAGCCCGCGCCATCGAGCTCAGCCCGCCGCTGGCAAAGATCGCCGACGCCGCGCAGCCTTATTATCAGCGATTGCGCCAGTACAAGCTCTAGCGTGATTGTCCCTCCGCCGCCGAAGGCGGGGAGGGTGGCGCGCGGAACGCGCGACGGGTGGGGTCGCGCCGCCTGCGAGATCTGTCAATCAGGCGACAAACACTTACCGGTGGAGATACCCCACCCGTCCGCCCTGCGGGCGGCCACCCTCCCCGCGCTTCGCGCGGCGGAGGGAGATTCGCCAAAACCTATCGCTTCGCCAGCTCTCTCAGCGCGCTTTCCGGAAAAGTGAAATAGACCGCCGGGCGCACCACGCCGCCGAGTTCCTCATAGAGCTTGCGGGCACCTTCATTGGCGACATCGGTGGCGAGATCGATGCGGTTGATGCCCTGCTCCAGCGCGAAGCCGGCGATGAAACGCATCATCGCGCGGCCGAGCCCCTGGCTCCGCCTCTCAATGCGCACGAACAGGTCCTTGACGAAGATCAGCCCCTTCAGATCACGCCCGGGGCGCAACACCGCGAAGCAGCCGAGGCCGGCGGGCTCATCGCCTGCGAAGCACAGGACGAAACGTGTGCCTTCCTCAGTCCGGATCGTTGCCGCGGCCATGGCGGCATAAGCTTCCGGCGTAGGCAGAGTCTCGCCGGGCCGGTAATGCTCGTCCATCAGCCGGAGAAGTGCTGCGACAGTTTCACTATCGGCAAGGGTGGCGAGACGGAAGATCGTCCGCCTCAGCTCATCGCCTGGCGCGGCGCAAAGCCGGTCGGCGCGCCACGTGAGGCGGGACGATGGTCGAGTTCCTTCTCGGCCAGGAGCTCGAGCTTGCGCAATTCCGCTTCCTCTTCCTGGAGGAGGCCCTGGGCGCTCGCCTGCTGGTCTTTCAGGTCGCCGACGGTTTTCAGGATATTGTCGCGCCGTCCGCGCGTCGACTTGGCGGCCATCGAATAGTTGAAATGGGCGGGATCGTTGACGCCGGTGCGCTGTTCCTCGATTTTCATCTGCGCGTCGAGATCGTCATATTTGCGCATCAGATCCGCGATCATCGCTTCGATATCAGCGACCTGCCGGCGTTTTTCTTCTGTGCGGAAGCGGTGCAGCCTGAGAAGCGTCTCACGGGACGAACGCATATAACCCTCTTATACTCAACACACACGTGCCCGGTAGCGCGAGTGCCCCCCGCTTTCCCTAGGCATAGGAATACGAATCACCTAACTTGGAGATTCGACCCTCTCGGGCCTATACTGGGCCCGTAACCTTAAGACCGGGTAAATCCGGGCTTCCGGCGGCGGAGGGCCAGTGATCTTGAGTCAGGTTTATTAGATTTTGTTAACCTTTCCGGGCGTATGTTAACGATCAACGTTAACTGAACGTTTCACGGCGAGGTTTCTTAGGATTCGCGCGCCGTCAGGCGTCGCAGTCCGGGGCGGATGAAGGGGATACGCATGAGAGTTCTGCTGATCGAGGACGATACAGCGACGGCCCAGAGCATCGAGCTGATGCTCAAGTCGGAAGGGTTCAATGTCTACACCACCGATCTCGGTGAAGAGGGCGTCGATCTCGGCAAGCTCTATGATTATGACATCATCCTTCTCGACCTGAACCTGCCCGACATGTCGGGCTATGAAGTGCTGAAGACGCTCAGGGTCAGCAAGGTGAACACGCCGATCCTGATCCTGTCCGGCCTGGCGGGCATCGAGGACAAGGTGCGTGGCCTCGGCTTCGGCGCCGACGATTACATGACCAAGCCCTTCCACAAGGACGAGCTGGTCGCCCGCATTCATGCCGTGGTGCGCCGTTCCAAGGGCCATGCCCAGTCGGTCATCACCACCGGCGACCTCCTCGTCAATCTCGACACCAAGACCGTCGAAGTCGGCGGCCAGCGCGTGCATCTGACCGGCAAGGAATACCAGATGCTGGAGCTGCTCTCGCTGCGCAAGGGTACCACCCTGACCAAGGAGATGTTCCTCAATCATCTCTATGGCGGCATGGACGAGCCCGAGCTCAAGATCATCGACGTGTTCATCTGCAAATTGCGCAAGAAGCTCGCGACCGCCGCGGGCGGCAAGAATTTCATCGAGACGGTGTGGGGCCGCGGCTATGTGCTGCGCGAGGGCGCACCGCAGGAAGACGATATGCGCGAAAGCGCCTGAGGTTCGGGCGCAGAAGGGGTTGGGAAAACCCGGTGCCGCGAGGCGCCGGGTTTTTCTTTGCTGACCATTGAAAATGCCCGGGAACGGACCACATTGATATCAATATGTAATTATGATATCAATACCGTTCGAACTGGAGACTTCACATGGCGTCCGTCGTCATCCGTAATCTGCCCGAGGCGACACATCGCGCTTTACGGGCCCGGGCTGCGGCCGCAGGCCGAAGCACCGAGGCCGAAATTCGGTACATCCTCGAAAGCGCGACGCGGCCGGAGAACCGTGTGAAGCTCGGATCGCTGCTGGCCGAAATTGGCCGCGAAGTTGGCGGTGTCGAACTTGAGATCGAGCGCGACAAGACCCCCACCGATCCGGCAAGCTTCGAATGATCCTTCTAGATACGAATGTCATCTCGGAGCCTTTACGCGCCACCGGAAATACCAACGTGCTCGCCTGGATCGACGGACAGAGCATTGATACATTGTACCTGTCCACCATCAGCCTGGCCGAACTTCGATTTGGCGTCGCCGCTCTGCCCGAGGGCAAACGCCGGCAGGCGCTTCATGATGGTCTCGAATTGCGCATCCTGCCGCTGTTCTCCGACCGCATTCTGTCGTTCGACGACTCTGCGTCCAAGTCCTATGCAGCACTGCGCGCACGGGCAAAGGCGCAAGGCAAGGCGATAGCGCCGGTTGACGGTTATGTGGCAGCCATAGCGGCTGCGCATGGTTTTACCATTGCAACGCGAGACGTCGCTCCATTCCTGGCCGCGGGCCTCAAAGTTATCAACCCCTGGGAGATAGAATAGGCCTCAGCTGCCGGCCGGAATCAGCTGCACCAACAGCCGCGCGAGCTCGGTTTGCCGGCGGCATCCCGTCTTGCCCAGCACGTTTTTCACCTGATTGCGCACGGTCGCGACGCTTTTGCCGTCGGCCCGCGCGATCTGCTCGATTGTCTGGCCGGCGGCGATCCGCGCCGTGATCACCGCCTCGGTCGGCGTGAGGTCGAACAGGGCCTGCAGCAGCGCGGTCGCCCGCGTCGGCTCGTTGGAGGCCTTCGTCAAGATGAGGATGGCCGCCGCCCGGCCGAACAGGTCATGGGCGGCGCGGCGAATCGGCACGATATGCAAGACGCCGGGCAGGCCCCCCGCGCCGGCCGCGATCGGCAAGGACCGGACGCCCTGCTCCGTGGCGATGAGGCTTAAGGCCACTTGCAGCAGCCCGTCGGCGCGCCGGTCGAACAAGGCGATGCGGTCGCCGCCGCGGCTCGTCCATACATCCGCTTCCGCGTCGAACTCGGCATTGGCGACGAGCACCGCGCCCGTCTCGGTGACCGCGCAGGCCGCGAGCCCGAGGGCCGATATCGTCTCGACCGCCGTCCTGGCCCGCTCGAACAACAAGCGCATCGATATCAGGGATGAGCGCGCAATATGAGAACGCAGCCCATCGAGCCGGGCGACCGCCGCCGTGTCGAAGGTTCCCAGCGCCGCCCGACGCTCGATATTCAGGACAACCGCCTCGCCGCCCGGATAGTGAATGGCGGTCGCGGCGCCGCTGCCATAACCGCGCGGGATGAGAATCTCCGTATAAAGCGGCTCGCGCGCGATCTCGCTTGCGCTGAATACATGCGCGTCGGTCACGAACCCCGAATGCCTGGCCGCGAGCAATCGCCGCGTCCGCGGATTTGAAGCGCCCGGAAATCGCTTGAAGATGAGCTGCCAGGTCTCGGCGAAGTCGGCGGAGGTCGCGACCATCCGCACCGTATTCATCTGCACCGTCGACAGCAGTGCCGCCTCACCCGCGACCGAATCTGCTATCTGCGCGATGACGCCAGTCCAAAGCTCCGGCAGAACCGAGGCTTCGTAGATGCGGTCTACAAGATCACCCGCTTCGGCGCCGACGATGGACGCGCGCGCCGGCAAGACCACCTCACGCGCTGACGGCGACCGGACTTGCGGCTTCGGCGATCGCCTTCACCACCACATCGGCGCCGTCCAAGGCCAGCGACAGCGGCATGCCGGCCGCTTCGGCAAGGCGTTTGGTGTAATAAGGCTGGATCAGCCGCGCATCGATCTCCTCGAGGGGGGCCGCCCCTTTCAGGACCTGGTCGGTCTTCTCGAAAATCTTGGCGCCCTCGCCGGTGGCCCGCATGGTGAAGCCGCCCTCGATCGCTTCCGCCTTGACCACGCCGCCGCGCGGAATGGAGCCCATGGCGATCAGCATCATGTTGAGCAGGAGCTTGACCTGCTGCTTGGGCCGGTTCTCGCGCGGCACCTGCCAGTCGAGCTTGATCTTCTCCTCGCCGACGAAAGCCTTGGCGACGTCGCCCGCCTCGCCCATGTCGATGATGGCGCCGGCCGAGCCCGCGGCGCCGAAGGCGATGCGGCAGAATTTGAGCTTGGCCGAGGCCTGCTTCGCCGATTTGCGCACCAAGTCCATCGCCATGACGCGCATCGCCTCGTCGTCCTCCACCTCGAGCAGCTCGAGGCCATTGGTGATGGCGCCGACCGGCGAGATGACGTCATGGCAGACCCGGCTGCACAGGAGGGCGGCTAGGTCGAGGTCGCTCAAGAGGCTCTGCTGCATCGGCGGCACATATCCTGAAGGTAAGGGTGATTCGTGTGACCGTTTTACCAGATCGGGGTGAATAATTCCGCATTGACCGAGGCGCGCGCTTCAGGGCATAGCGGCGCCCATCATGACTGCAGAAGCCTCCCTCTCCTCCCGCCTCCTGGCCCTTGCCGACCTCGCTTTGGCGGCTGGCCGGGAAATCATGGCCATCTATGCGAGACCCGTGGTCGCCCGCGAAAAGGCCGACCTGACGCCGGTCACCGAGGCCGACGAGGCGGCCGAGAAGATCATCCTCGCCGGCCTCAAGGCCCAGGATGGCGGAACCCCGGTGATATCCGAGGAAGCGGCGGCGGCCGGCTTCATCCCCAAGACCGGCCAGCGCTTTTATCTGGTCGACCCGCTCGACGGCACCAAGGAGTTCCTCAGTCGCAACGGGGAGTTCACCGTCAATATCGCGCTTGTCGATACAGGCATCCCGGTTGCCGGCATCGTCTATGCCCCCGCCATCGGCCGCATCTTCTGCGGCGAGCAGGGCCTGGGCGCCTTCGAGGCCCGGATGGAGGGCGAGCAGGACCTGTCGCTGTGCGCCTGGCGGCCGCTCAACGCCCGCAAAACCGCGCCCGAAGGCCCGGTGGTCGTCGCCAGCCGCTCGCACCGCGACGAGCGCACCGAGGCCTATCTCAAGGGCCTGAAGGTGAAGAAGATCGTTTCCGCCGGCTCCTCGCTGAAATTCTGCCTCCTCGCCGCCGGCGAGGCCGATCTCTATCCGCGCTTCGGCCGCACCATGGAGTGGGACACGGCGGCCGGCCATGCTGTCCTCGCCGCCGCCGGCGGCCATGTCGAGGTGGAGACCGGCGATCCCCTCCGCTACGGCAAGGCCGAACGCGGCTACGACAACCCGGCCTTCATCGCCAGGGGCGCCTGAACTCCTCCATTTTAGCGCCCTGTTAACCAAAAGACCGCCACTTTGTCGGGCTGAAATCCGCGACTCAAAGCTGCCACAAGCAGCGCTTAGAGTAAGGTTTCGGAACAGGTGGGATTCAAGCAAGGTCGGATAGCCGGCGCGCATCGGGATTTGCTCGAGACGCCGCTTCGCGGGAGTGCCGGTTAGGGACATGCTGAAGGAGTTGTGCATGAGCAAGAATATCGACCGCCGCCAGGCCCTGGCGCTTCTGGGTATGGGCCTCGCCGCTGGCGTCGTGGGCTTCGGGCCCGCCGAAGCGGCTACCAAGCGCAAGCAGCAGACCTACTCGTCCGACGAGATTCTCGATGCCGGACAGAAATTCTTCGGCAAGACCACCCGCGGCGTCGCCGAAGCGGTCGAATATGTGTTTTCCAACCAAGGTGAGCCCACCGCCTATATTGTCGGCGAGGAAGGCTCCGGCGCCCTTGTCGGCGGCCTGCGTTATGGCGAGGGCGTGATCTATTACAAGAGCGGCACCCGCCAGAAGGTCTATTGGCAGGGCCCCTCGATCGGCTTTGATTTCGGCGGCAACGGCTCGCGCACCCTGGTGCTGGTCTATAATTCCTCCGCCCCGCGCGACCTCTATGACGAGCGCTTCGGCGGCGTCGAAGGCTCGGCCTATCTGGTCGGCGGCCTGGGCGTGAATTTTCAGAAGAACCGGGATATAATACTGGCTCCCATCCGCACGGGCGTGGGCGCCCGGCTCGGGGCGAATGTCGGTTATCTCAAATATACGAGAAAGCCGACCTGGAACCCGTTCTGAGCCGGTTCTGGAGCGATTTAGCCGTCGCTCCGCCACATTTGCCACGCTATGGTGGGTCGGAAGGCCTCGCTTCGGCGAGGTTTGCGGCGGCGTGGCGTAGAGGAATTCATGTCTCAGCTTGAGACGTTATTGTGGTTCGGCCTGGGCTTCGCGGTGGCGAGCCTGATCGCCCTTTTCCTGGGCCGCGCCGCGTGGCGGTCGGGCGTCAGGCTGGGCGCCCGCCGGATGGCGCGCAAGGTGCCGGGCACCGTCTCCGAGCTGCAGACCGAGCGCGACAGCATGCGCGCCGAGAACGCCATGATGGCGCGCAAGCTCGAAGTGCGCCTGGGCGAATTGAAGGCGAAGCTCGCCGAGCAGACAGCCGAAGTCTCGCGCCACCGTAACCGCATCGAGATCCTGGCCGCCGATCTGAGCCTGCGTGAAAAGGTCGGCTCCGGCCATATGGCCGAGATCACCCGCCTGCAGCAGCATATCGCCGAGCTCGAGGCCGATCTCGGCCAGCGCGCCGAATCCAATCAGTTGCTCGCCGCCAAGGCGCAGGCCAAGGACAACGAGCTCACCGAGCGGGCCGACGAAATTGCCGGGCTCAAGAGCAAGATCTGGAAGCTGCAAACGAAGAGCCAGCCGATCGAGGAGAGGCTGGCCGAGGCCGCCGAGCAGAGCGACAAGCTTGCCGCCGAGATCCGTGCCCTCGACAAGGCATGGCCGGAGAAGCTCACCGAGCTCGGCTTCGAAGACCGCCCTGGCGGCGCCGGCGAGCCGGAGGTCCCGGTGGAAGAAGTGAAGGCGGAGCCGGCGGCAAAGCCGGTCAATGGCTCGGGCAAATCCAAATCGGCCAAGAAATCGGCGGGCCAAAGCGAGTCGGCCCAGCGTTTCCCCGGCAATGTCGTCTCCCTCGCCCAGCGCATCAAGGCGCTGCAAAAGACCATCACGCGCTGAGGGTTTTTTCCCAATAGGGAAAAAAGTGAAAAATTGAACGAGTTCCGCTAGGCGACCTTAATCCGCGCATGCGACGGTAAGTTATGCAAGCCGCCGTCCACTACCAGAGCGATCTCCTGGCCAGCCTCGATCCCGCCGCTCTTCTCTCCAATATCATGGAGAACGCGGCGATTGGCTTCATCATCATGACCTTCGACGGCCGCATCCTGAGCGCCAACCGCGCCTTCACGACGATGATCGGTTTCAGCGAGGCCGAAATCCTGGAAGGCGGCCTCGACATTCACACCCACCCCGACGATTACCCTGTCACCATCGACAGCTTTCATCAGTTTCTCGCCAGCGGCGAGACCCATGGTTATCAGCTCGAGCGCCGTTATGTCCGTAAGGACGGCAGCATTCTTCATGCCCTGGGCGCCGTGTCGGTGCACCGCGCCGCCGCCGGTCAGCCCGATATCGCCATTCTCCAGCTCACCGACATCACCGCCCAGAAGCAGGCCGAGGCGCGCAACTCGGCACTCCACCAGCGCCTGAAGCTCGCCATGGAGGCCAGCGGCGCCGGCGTCTGGGACGTGGATTTCGCCGACGGCGACTATCATTGGGATCAGCGCATGCACGCGATCTACGGCGTCGCGGCCGGCGGCTTCAGTGGGCAGCTCGACGACTGGATGGACATGATCCATGCCGCCGATGTCGCGAAAGTCGACGAAAGCTGGCATCGCGCCAAGGATGGTTCCAATCATTTCAGCGCCGAATACCGTATCGTCCGGCGCTCGGGCGAGGTTCGCCATATCAAGGCGCTGGCCCAGTTTGTCCGCGACGACAAGGGCGCGCTGCTGCGCGCCGTCGGCACCAATTGGGACGTGTCGGATTACAAACATCTCAACGAGGAAATTCTCGAGGAGAAGGAGCGCCTCAAGATCACCCTCGCTTCGATCGGCGAGGCGGTGATCTGCACCGACGCGCTGGCCAATGTCACCTTCATGAATGCCGCCGCGGTGGCCATGACCGGCATCGCCTCAGCCGAAGCGGCGATCGGCCAGCCGCTTGTCGAGGTATTGCGTCTCATCGACGAGGCGACCGGCGATCCCGCCCCCAATCCGGTCGGTCAATGCTTCGCGCATGAAGCCTCGCATTACCGCGCCAGCGGCATCTTCATGCTGAGCCACGCCGGCGGCGTCTATGACATCCAGCTTTCGGCCGCCGCGGTGCGCCGCTCCGACGGCGAGATGATCGGCTGCGTCGTCGTCTTCCAGGACGTGACCGTGCACCGCGCCGCGCAGAAGAAGATCACCCACAATGCCCAGCATGACGGGCTGACCGGCCTGCCCAACCGCGCCACCTTCCAGGCCAAGCTCGCCCAGACGATCGAGGAGACGGTGCCGGGCTCGGGGCCTCATGCCCTCTGTTACATCGACCTCGACCGCTTCAAGACCGTCAACGACACCGGTGGCCATGCGGCAGGCGACGCGCTGCTCAAGGAGATCGCCAAGGTCATCGCCTTGAGCTGCAGCAAGAAGGATGTTCCAGCCCGGCTGGGGGGCGACGAATTCGGGCTCATCTTGCGCAATGTCGGCGCCGCCGAGGCCCGCGCCGTCGCCACGCGCATCGTCGATGCCATATGCGCCATGGAATTCCGCTGGGAATCCATGGTCTTCCGGGTCGGCGCCAGCGTGGGGATAACGGAAATCACCAACGACTCTTCCGACACCGCCGTCGTGCTCCACCGGGCCGACCTCGCCTGCTATTCGGCCAAGAGCTCCGGGCGCCGCTGCGTCCATGTCTATGGCGTCGACGATCGTGACGACGAGGCGGACAATTCCTGGGACGACGCAAAAAATCTGAGCTTTGGATGAAACCTTTGGGGGCCGGGCGCGTTTAACATGCACTGGCCTACCCGAGGCCAGGTCCCCTGCCCATTCCCCCTGGGCATCCCCTGTCGATGGCCCGCAGCGTTCCCTCCGCTGCGGGCCTTATATTTAAAATTGAAATTCATATTAACCACCATTATTAAGCTTGGTCGAAGATAGTGGCTTGATGGTCCAATCCCCTCCATTCGCGCCGCCCCCGGGTGCCGGCAATGACGAGCAGCTGCTGCGCAGTCTTTTCGACAACACCCTGATCGGCATTGTCATTCTGTCGCTCGACGGCCGGATTACCTATGCCAATGCCGCTTATGCCGGCCTTGTCGGCCGCACCGTCGATGAATTGCGCGCCTTGCGCCTCGAGGACTTCATCACCCCCGATGACGCCGTGCAGATCCGCCGGAATTTCAAGGAGATCGAGGAAGGCATACGCGACGGCTATACCTTCGAGCGGCGTTATGTCCACAAGGACGGGCGCATCGTCTATGTCCAGGGCGCCGCGTCGGTCCTGCGCAACAAGGGCAAGCCGCCGCTCGTCGTCTCGCAGCTCGTCGACATCACCGCGCGTAAAGAGGCCGAGCGCGAGCTCGCCAACAGTGAGGAGCGCTGGTCCTTCGCGCTCGAAAGCGCGCATCAGGGCGTCTGGGACTATAATGTCGGCTCCAACGCGACCTATTTCTCGCCGACCTGGAAAGCCATGCTCGGTTATGATGAGGCGGAGATAGCCGATACCCGCCAGGCCTGGGAGGACCTGCTCCATCCAGATGACCGCGCCCGGATGGTCGAGACCATGCGCCGAAATGTCGAGGGCGAGTTCGACGGCATAGAATGCGAATTCCGCCTGCGCCACAAGGCCGGCCACTGGGTCTGGATCCTGAGCCGCGGCCGCACCGTCGCCTGGACGGCCGACAGAAAAGCCCAGCGCATCATCGGCACCCATACCGACATCACCTCGATCAAGAACTACGAGACACAGATTTCGCGCCTGCATGAACGTCTCGACGTCGCCATCAGCGCCGGGCAGATCGGCGTGTGGGACTATGATCTGGTCGGCGAGACGCCGCATTGGGACGACCGCCTGCACAAGATCTACGGCACCGATGCCAGCCTCGTCCGCAACCTCGATTCCTGGAGCTCCATCCTCCATCCCGACGATCGCCGGCGCGTCCTGACCGCCTGGGAGGATGCGCAGCTGAACCACAATCATTACGAGGACGAATTCCGTATCGTCCGTCCCGATGGCGAGCAGCGCCACATCCACAGCATCGCCCGCATCTTCCGGGACGATCACGGCCGGGCGACGCGCGCGGTGGGCGCCAACTGGGACATCACCGAGCAGAAAAGGCTGACCGAGAAGGCCTTTGAGGAAACCGAGCGCCTCGGCATCACCCTCACCTCGATCGCCGACGCGGTGATCTGCACCGACGCCGGCACCCTGATCACCTTCATGAACCCGGTCGCCGAGAAGCTGACCGGCTGGTCGTCATCCGAGGTCTCGGGCATGCCGCTCGCCGCCATCTTCAATATCGTCGACGAGGCGACCGGCGACCGCGCCGCCGACCCCGTCGCCGAATGCCTGAGGGCGAATGCCTCCCATCAGCGCGATGGCGGCGTGTTCCTGGTGAACCGCGAGGGCGGCGTCAGCGACATACAGATGTCGGCGGCCCCGGTGCGCAGTCCGGCCAAGGGCTCGATCGGCGCGGTGCTGGTCTTCCGTGACGTGACCGAGGCGCATGCGCGCCAGAAGAAGATCGCCCATTCGGCGCTGCATGACGCGCTGACCGGCCTGCCCAACCGCACGGCCTTCATCGCCAGGGTGAATGACGCGATCACCCAGGTGCGCCAGGAGCACCGCACCCATGCACTGTGCTTCATCGATCTCGATTATTTCAAGCAGGTCAATGACCGTGCCGGCCATGCCGCGGGCGACGCGCTGCTGAAAGAGACCGCCAAGATCATCGCCCTCAATTGCAGCAAGAAGGATGTCCCGGCCCGGCTCGGCGGCGATGAATTCGCCCTCCTCATCCGCGACTGCGAGCTGCCCGAGGCGCAGGCCACCGCCGAGCGCATCATCGCCGCAATCTCGCGCATGGAGTTCCGCTGGGAGCTGGATATGTTCCGCATCGGCGCCAGCATCGGCGCGACCATCATTTCCGAAACGGCGCCCGAGCTGAGCGAGATCCTGCACCAGGCCGACAAAGCCTGCTACGCGGCAAAGGAACAAGGCCGCAACCGCGTCTGCGTGTATGGCCTGCTGGAGCAGCAGCCCGAGGTCGATCCGCTCGCCGACCAGGACGCCCGACTGCCGAGCTGGCTGCAGCTGCACTGATTTTGAGTTTACTCTGCCTTGTCGGGTTTTTTCGGCGCCGGCTGTCTCGGCTTGCCGGGATGGTCGTTGCGGCCGACGGCAACCGGGTCACTTGCCGGGAAGGTCTCGGTCAAGGCCTCGTCGAGCTTCTCATCGATATCCGCTTTGGATTTTGGCTCACGCGACATAAGACATAATATCGGTGAAGCCTCGCCCAATAACAAGAAGGCGCGGTACACCGAAGTGCCCACGCCTCCCTGTTCAAAGCTGCCCGCAGCATCTGATCACCACGAGGATGACCCGCGCCATGAGTCTACTTTGAAGCGACCAGGCTGCTCCGATTTTGCAACCCAAGCTGCCGGCCGGCGAACCCTTGAGCCTTGCGGCCCAACTGTCCGGCCATCAAACGGATAAGCCGCCGTTTATGACACTCATCGGCCTCATGTCGCTGTCCGGTCTCTAACTGTTGCCAGCGAGCCCAGCCATGAGACGGCGCCTATATCTTGGATGGACCCGGCTGCGATCTGGATCACAATATCGGCGTCGTGTGAGGGAGAGTGTCACGCCGATCGCGCCCCGAGTCGAGATGCCGATTTTCTCCGTCCACAGATTGAAGGCCACCTGTGGATAACTTTTCCGGAAGAAGCGAAATCATAGACTTTATCTACTTACGGGGAAATCTCGCACGGTTTCAGGAATAAAACACATCAAGATTCAGGAACCAAAACGAGCCGGCCACCCTAGAAAAGCCAAGGGCCGGGATTTTCATCCCGGCCCTCGACCCAACTGAATTTTTCCAGATAGCTCAGACCATCTTCAGATGGCCGGCGCTCGTCTTGCCACGCTCGGTGACGAGCTCGTAGCTGATCTTCTGCGCTTCGTTGAGGGTCGACAGACCAGCGCGCTCAACGGCGCTGATATGAACGAACACGTCCTTCGAGCCGTCATCCGGCTGGATGAAGCCGAAGCCCTTCTGGGGGTTGAACCACTTAACTTTGCCTGTCGGCATAGGAAGTACCTTTCGAGTTGTGACCAAACCGGTGGACCGTCTCTTGTCCCCGTATTCGAACCCGCAATGTCTTGAGAAGAGCCCGAAAGGGCAAACGCCAAGCAAGGCCATAGATCGAACCCGGTCTAGATGAGGTTTTGGGCATGATTTGTCAATGTGCCTCACCTGGCCGCAACCTGTGCTAGAACCGCCGCAGCCAAGCTTTTTCGCCTCCTATCTCTTTGGGGATAAAGCAAATTTTAACGATTTTTTTGAACTTGGCTTAACCAAGCGGCCTTTACCACCGACCCTATGGCAGCAAAACCGATTCCCGAAAATCCGAAGCCGGACGACCAAAACGATGATCCCAAGGTCGAAAACCGGCTCCTCAAGAGCCATTTCGTGCGCGCCCTCGGGCAGCTGGAGCGCCTGCACCGCTGCCTGCTCGAGCTCATCAAGCTGGAGCTCGAGCGCCAGATCCAGGACGCCGAGGTAACGAGCGCCCAGGCCGTCTTTCTCTACAATATCGGCGACGGCAAGCTGTCGGCCACCGAACTCAGGGTCAGGGGATATTATACCGGCTCGAACCTGAGCTACACGATCGCCAAGCTGGTCGAGGGCGGTTATCTCCATTACGAGCGCGCGCCCCAGGACAAACGCGTCGTCCGCCTGAGTCTCACCGAAAAGGGCCAGGCGATCAGGGCGATGGTCGCCGCCATCTATGAAGGCCATGTGCCGGTGCTCGAGGAGAAAGGCGTCACCGCCGAGGATCTCGAACGCCTCGTCTCGGCCCTGAAGCGCCTCGAGCATTACTGGGCCGAGCATATCCGTTACGGATTCTAGCCTGGCGCATCGGCCTGAGAAGTGTGCGCGGTTCTCGGACAAGCCGATGCGCAAGACAATGAAGAAGCCCGCCCTGTTACGGGCGGGCTCTCGAGCAATCCGAGATCAACCGCGCCAGACGGCGCCGGTGCGCGAATTCACATAGACGAGGAAAGCGCGGCCATTACGGGTGGCGCGGAACGTATAGGTCTGGCCGCTGCAATTGCGCGCCTGGACATTGCGGAAGCCGCGGTCACGCACAAGATCGCGCGCCCGGCTGCAGCTCATCCGATTGTTGTTCGGACGTCCCGGCCGGTACCAGCCGTGGCCTTTGCGATACACATAGTCGGGGCCGACCTGATAGCCGTAATGGGGAATGCCCAGATAGATATTGACGCTTGTCTTGGCCTCGGCGCTGCCGGTCCCGGCGAGGCCAAAGCCAAGCGCCATCGGAGCCGCCACGGCCAGAGTCATCAAAAGCTTCTTCATATTTTTCTCCGCACTGCAGGCGCCGACTTCTCGGGAAGGCGCGTTTACCCACTCTCATGAACAAGGACGAGCAGGGAGGCGGATTCCGTCGCTTACCGATCCTTCATGTTCACTGACGTTGGGGCATTTGCACGTCCTTGAAAGGACGGCTTTGCGGTTCCCGTCCGCTTCTCGCACTGCGTGGCTTCCGCTTCCCAGCGGCGCGCCATGTCGCGGAAGCTCTCGCGCAATTCGGCCGACTCGACCGTATCGGCGAAAGCTCTTGCCGAAGCGGCGGCGGCGCGGAGATCTGTTGCCATCTGGTCCATGTCAAAACAAAGCACGAGGACGGCAATCGTTCCGGCCATGCCGAGATGCGGTTACTAAAAACTTACATAGTCGGCGGGAACCGAATGGAACTAAGATGAGGATAGGAATCTACCGATTGAGAGGGTCCTGGGGTGACAAATATCTACGAGCAAGGCCTCGCGCCCAATCCGGCGAACTACCAGCCTTTGTCGCCGATCTCCTTCCTCACGCGCGCGGCGCTGACCTTCCCCGACAAGATCGCGGTGATCGACGAAGCGCGAAGCTACAGCTATCGCGAGCTCGACCAGCGCGCCCGCCGTCTCGCTTCGGCGCTCATCGGGCGGAACATCGGTACGGGTCACACCGTTGCCATCATGGCGGCCAATGGCGCGGCGATGATCGAGGCGCATTTCGGCGTGCCCATGTCGGGCGCCGTCCTCAACTGTCTCAACATCCGCCTCGACGCGCCGACCATCGGAGTCTGCCTCGCCCATGGCGAGGCCAAGCTCGTTCTGGTCGACCCGCAGTTCCTTGCTGTGGTCGAGGCGGCGCTCGAACATTCAGGTTATGAAGTTCCCATCATCGTCATCGGTGAGAACTACGAGGCACTGCTCGCCAAGAGCGATCCCGCCCAGGAACTCCCGCCGCTCGCAAATGAGTGGGCGCCGATCAGCCTCGGCTACACGTCGGGCACCACCGGCGACCCCAAGGGCGTCGTCTGCCACCATCGCGGCGCCTATCTCAACGCGCTCGGCAATGCGCTCGAGGCGCGTCTTTCATCGACCAGCGTCTATCTGTGGACCTTGCCGATGTTCCACTGCAATGGCTGGTGCTACATCTGGGCGGTGACGGCGGTCGGCGGCACGCATGTCTGCCTGCGCCAGGTCGAGACCGGCGCCATCTTCCGGAAGATCAAGGATCACGGCGTCACGCATTTTTGCGGCGCGCCGGTGGTGCTCAACATGATCGCCCGCGCCGAACGGCCTGAGAATTGGCGGCTCGATCATCCGGTCGATGTGCTGACCGGTGGCGCGGCGCCCCCCAGCGCGATCATCGCCGCGATGGAGGAGGCAGGTTTCCGGGTGACGCATCTCTATGGCCTGACCGAGAGCTTCGGCCCCGCTCTCGTCTGTGCGTGGCATGAAGAATGGAATGACCTGCCGCTCGCCGAGCGCGCCAGACTCGCCGCCCGCCAGGGTGTGACCTTCCCGACCCTCGAGGCGGTGACGGTCGCCGATCCCGATACCGGCGCCGATTGTCCGGCGGATGGCCAGACGATGGGCGAAATATTCCTGCGCGGCAACACGATCATGATGGGGTATCTCAAGAACCCTGAGGCCAGCGCCAAGGCCTTCGCCGGCGGCTGGTTTCATACCGGTGATCTGGGCGTGCGCCATCCTGATGGTTATGTCGAGGTCAAGGACCGCTCGAAGGACATCATCATCTCGGGTGGCGAGAACATCTCCTCGCTCGAGATCGAGGAAGTCCTCTATCGCCATCCCGCCATTCTCGAAGCGGCGGTCGTCGCCGCCCCTGACGCGACATGGGGCGAGCATCCTTGCGCTTTCATCGACCTCAAGACGGGCGCCGAGCTCAGCGCCGAGGCGGTGATCGCCTTCTGCCGCGCCAACATGGCGCATTTCAAGGCGCCGCGCAGCGTCGTCTTTGGGCCACTTCCGAAAACCTCGACCGGCAAGGTCCAGAAATACGAATTGCGCCGCCGCGCCGCCGAAGTGATCACCAGGTGAAAGTGAGATTGCCCCTGACGCCGTGGTCCTCGACGCCATCACCGGTCTGGCCCGAGTAATTCACCCCGAGCCTCACCGCATCGCTCAGCGCCGCCGTGAGGCCCGCCTCCATCAGCAATGCATCGCGCGCCATAGGAACGCCGGCGATATCGAGATCGGCACTGCCGGCCAGCGCAAACATGGACTGGGGGGAGATATCTCCGAATCCATGGCGCCAGCCGAGCAGCCCCTGCGCCGTCACAGAGCTTCGTCCGACACTGAACTGGGCGGCAGCGCGAACGCCCAGCGTGGTGAAGGTCATGTCCTGATTGTCGCTGTCGGCGGAGAGCGCCGCGGCGCCGCCCTTTTCATCGAAGCCCCCGGTGTGGAGATGCACATAAGCGGCCCGCGCGAAAGGCTCGGCCGCGAGACCGCCGAGATCGACGCGATAGCCGAGCTCGCCGAAGACCTGCGCCGCGCCGGCCGAGTAATCGGCATCGAGCTTGTCGTCGAAGCCGGGAATATCCACGCGCCGCCGCGTGTCGATATCATACCAGCTATAGGCGGCGCCGAGCCTGAGATTGAGACTGTCGAACGCCGTGCCGCCATAGAGACCGATATGATAGCCGTCGAATTCGCCCGATGAGGCGCGTTCATCGACATCGAGCGAGGTGTGGCTGTAGCCGCCCATGAGGCCGAGGCGCAGCTTGTCGGCGACCTCGCCGTCGAGGCCGGCGAAGAATCCGCCCGCCGATCGATCGACAGATGCGGCATTGCCGTCGCCATCGAGATCGCCCCAGGAGCCGAAGCCCTGGCCCCAGAAGCCGTTGCGGGCCTGCGAAGCGGCGCCGAGATCGGCATCGGCGACCGGCATGATGGCGAGATCACCGGCGGCTGCCTGGGTGAGGCGCCCGAGCACGGCTTCGCGCAGATAGCGGCTTTCCTCGAACAGCACGCTTTTGATCGAGGCATGGATTTCGCCCGACAGCAGATCGAAGGCCTGCCGCGCGTCGCCGGCACTGAGCTGCAGCACAGCATTGTAGATCGGATTGGCGGGATCGAGCGTTTGCAGCGCATGCGACGTTGCGAGCTGGTTCGGCGTCTCGGCGACATCCGGAAACACCGCCACTTGCGCGACCCGCAGCCACACCTGGTTCGGATCCTTGTCGTGATCGAGCATGAAATTCAGGAAGGCGGAATTGTCGATCACGCCGCCGAATGTCCCGGCGCGGGTGGCGGCATCGAGGATGAGATATTCCATGCCGTCGGTATAGGAGCCCGCCCCGGCAAGAACGGAGACTTGCGCGCCCGCATCGATCGTGGCGGCGCCGGTGACGGTGAGGAGATCGGCAACGGACGGATCGAGATCGACTTGGAAGACCGACCCGGACGCGAAATCGGCGGAGCCGGTCGTCAGCGTGCCGATGCTGCCTTTGCTGCCGGGATTGACGGTGCCGTTGGCGGTAAGGGACTTGATCGAGCCATTGCCGCCCAGCGTGCCGCCGGACGTTACATTGAAGTCGGTGAACAGCATCGTGCCATCGACCGTGAGAAGCCCTTGCTGGACCTCGAAGGTTCCAGCGATGGCGTTGGCGGCCGCCGTTCCTTTCAAGATCCACTCACCGGCGCCCTGCTTGCGGCCGGCTTCGAAATTCGTCACCGTGACGGCGCCGAAATCGAAGTTGCCGGTCGTGCCAGTTACACCGTCGAGCTGGAACCTGTCCGTGCCGTTGCCGCCATTGACGCCGCCGCCCGCGACACCGTTGCTGAGGATCTTGAAGGTCGGCAAAAGCGTCAGGACATCGGCGCCGTCATTCAGGTCGATGACGACACCCGAGGTGCCGCGCTCGACCGTGCCGGCGATGATGAGATTGTCGATCACCGCCGGATAATTGCCTCCGCCGCTATCGGCTTGCCTGTACACCGTGTTGTTCTGCGCGAAGAGCGAGCCTCCCTCGGCGACGGTGACATTGGTGACGAGATTGACCGGCCCGTTGTCACCCATCAGATAGATTGCCGAGCCGGCACCGAGATTCTCGATGCGACCGGCCACCATGATCTTGACCGGCGCATCACCAGCCGCCGTATTGGCCCGTACGAAGATGCCATAGGCGTTGCTGGCGCCGCCATGCACCGTGACGGTGCCCGTCTTGCCGATCGTGATGTCGGCCGCCTTGCCGAGAACATCAATGCCATGGGCGCGCTGCGTGTCGATGAGCCCGTCCATCTGGATCACGGCATTGTCCTTGGCGAGGATGCCCCAGGCGCTCGATCCCTGGGCGCCGCTCGGATTGCCCGTATAGATCTTGCCGGTCGCGGCGACCGTGATCTTGGCATTGTTGCCGGCGCTGATCGCGGCCCCTCCGCCCGAATTGGCGGCGGCGGCATCACCCAGGCTCTTGATCGTCCCCTCGACCTTGATGTCGGCATCATTGCCGAGCCACACGGCGTAAGCTTGGCCATGCGTCTCAACGAGCCCGCCTTGCGCGATCGTCACTTTGACATTGTTCTTGCCGGATCCGGCGATCGCGCCGGATGAGTCACCCGCCCGGGTGATGATGCTGCCGGTCGCGCCGATGGTGATCTGGTCGCCATTGCCGACCCCGATGCCTTGTCCGCTGGCGCCCGTCACATCGATCATGCCATCGATCTGGTAGATGTTGTTGCCGTTGCGGCCATTGAAGGCGAAATTCTGGGCCGTGCCGGTGGTGATGATCTTGCCGCCGGCATTCAGGGTGATCGTGCTGTTGGCGAAGCCGGTCAGGTTGGTGCCGAGATTGGCGTCGCTGATGCCGCCCTTGCCCTTGACGATGCCATTTATCGTCATCCTCGAGCCGTCGCCGATCACGATCGCATATGCCGTCGTCGCCGCCTGCCCCGACGTGTCGACGGTCGGATCGGCACCGGCGCCGATCGTCACATTGGCGGTACCACCCAGCGAGATGGCCAAGCCGCTCGGCGGAATGATCGACCCGTTTGGATCGATGGTGAGCGTGACCCCGGTGCTCGCCGGCGCGATGACGCCGATCGTGTTGGCGCCCGAGCAGGTGACCGTCGTGTTACTGGCCGGCGCGTTGCTGGTACAGGCCGCCTGCGCCGCGCCGCCGATTGCGGCGAACACCAGTGAGGAGCCCGACAGCATCGCTATCGTCCTGACGCAGCGCATCAGGGAACGAACATGTATGGACAAATAGCCCTCCCCCGGCACGCCACGCGGCGAGCCAAAACTGCTCCCTCATCTCCCCTTGGCATCTTGAGCCCAGGCCGCCGGGCTTGAAGCCCAGCGACCCTCATCGCGGGGCCGATGAGGGGCATGCGACCCGGCGCGATTCCTCCGGAAGAGTAGAGGCCCGGCCATCAAGCGGCGCAGGGCAAGTCATGACATCCTGGGACAAAGTGGGGCATCACGGGAAAAGGCCAGTGGTGTCCACGACTTATGGAGGGTAGGTCGAGCCGATGGTGGAATTTCCTGGCAAGCTGATCGCCAGTTCGGCTAGCATCCGGCCGCCGCTCAGACGGACATGGGGACGGGGCATGAAGACCGATCCGGCACATTCGCGCCGCCTGAGAAGCTGGAAGGAGATCGCTCACTTCTTCGGCAAGGACGAACGTACCGTGAAGCGTTGGGAAGTGCAGCGCGGCCTGCCGGTGCATCGCGTGCCGGGCGGCAGCCGCACCAGCGTCTATGCCTATGCGCATGAGTTGGAAGAGTGGCTGAAGACACCACCGGCCGAAGCAGCACCGCCGTCGGACCCCGAACCCGACGCCGAGCCCGCACCTGCAATCGAGACCACCCCGCCGCCGAAGGGCTTCCGCCTTTCCTATCGTCAAGCGGCGATCGGCCTGCTGGCACTCGCTTTCGTCAGCGCGGTGGGTGTGAGCCTGTTCCATCGCCCTGTACCGCCGACCACCATTTCCGGCGGTGACGACGAGGTGACCGAGCCGCTCTCGCCCTCCATCCACGATCTCTATCTCGCCGGCCGCTACAATCTAAGCACGCGCACGCCCGAGGGGCTGACCCGCGCGCTCGAGCAGTTCACCCAGATCATCTCCCGCGATCCCAACCATGCCGGCGCCTATGCCGAGCTCGCCAACACCTACAATCTCCTGCCGCAATATGCGCTGATGCCGGCCGACATCGCTTATCCGCAGGCGAAGACCGCGGCCGAGCGCGCCATCCGCCTCGACGCCAAGCTGGCCGCCGGCTACAGCGCTTTGGGCTTTACCGAGTTCTTCTGGTCGCGCGACTTCTCCCGCTCCAAGGATCTCTTCGAGCAGGCGCTGGCGCTCGATCCCAGTTCGGCGCAGACCTATGCCTGGTACGCCATGACCATCATGCATTGGGGCGAGTTCGGCAAGGCGCTCGCCGCCATCACCAAGGCGCAGGAGCTCGATCCCGAATCGCGCGCCATCCTCGCCAACAAGGCGCTGATGCTGTTCCATGCCGGCAATACCAAGGAGGCCATCGCCATCCTGAAAGAGCTGCGGCGCACCGCGCCCGGCCACCTCGCCACCCATTTCTATCTGGCGACGATGTATCTCGATGAAGAGGACTATGAGGGATATCTGCGCGAGTCGCTGAAGGCCGCCGAGCTTCAGAAGAATGACGCCATGCGCAAGATCTTCGTGGCGGCGCAAAAGGGCTATGAGGCGGATGGCGCGCGCGGTCTCTTCGCGGCGATGCTCGACGAGCAGCGCCTGCAATTCGACCAGGGCCGCGAGCAGGCCTTCAATGTGGCGCGCACCGCCGGTGTCATCGGCGATGCCGGGACGGCGATGGCCTATTTGCGCAAGTCGAAGGAGCGCGGCGAGACCGACATCCTCGCCATCCGCATCGACCGCTCCTTCAAGAAGCTCTGGCAGAATGAGGATTTCCGGGCGCTGGCGGCCGAGATCGGCTTTCCCTTCCCGCAGACCGCGGGGCTGCCGGCCCAGACCATCCCGCAGTGACGCCGCCCGACACCACATCTGACTGGCTCAAAGCCGTGGTGCTGATGATCGCCGCGGCGATGATCTTCGCCGTGCTCGATGGCCTGAGCAAGGTCATCGCGACCGAGCAATCGGTCGGCCAGATCGTCTGGGCGCGTTACACCTTCGCCATTCCGGTGCTCATCTGGGCGAGCCCCGGCACCGAATGGCGCACGCTCTTTCGCACACGGGAGAGGAAGAACCAGATCATCCGCGGCCTCATTCCGCTCGGCATCAGCATTTCCATGGTGCTGGCGGTGCGCCATCTGCCGCTCGCCGACGCGACCGTCATTCTCTATATGGGTCCGCTCCTCGTCGTCGCTCTATCGCAGCCGCTGCTCGGCGAAAAGGTTCGGCTGTCGGCCTGGGTTGGAGTCTTCACCGGTTTCCTCGCGGTGCTGATCGTCACCCGGCCTGGCGTGAGCGACCTCAGTCTTTACGCGCTCTATCCGATCGCCGCCGGCCTCTTTTATGCGTTCTTCCAGATCTTCACCCGCAAGCTCGGCGCGGCGGGTGAGCGGCCGGAAACCACATTGGCCTGGACGCTCGCCATCGGCATGGTCATCTCCACGCCCCTTGCCGCTCTCACCTGGCAGCCGATCTCGGGTTTGAACTGGCTCATCCTGATCGCCCTCGGCTTCACGTTCGGCCTGGCTCAGATCTTCACCATCCGCGCTTTCGCCCTCGCGCCGGCGAACCGCCTGGCGCCTTTCAGCTATGCCCAGATCATCGGCGCCGTCATATTCGGCGTTGTCGTCTTCGGCGCCCTGCCCGATCTCTGGACCTGGCTCGGCATTGCCCTGATCATCGGCGCCGGGCTCTATGTGATGAAAAGCCGTGGCTAGAGGCACGACGCGAAAATTCGCCGTCCTGATCTTTCCGGGTTTTCCGCTGATGGCCTTCAGCGCCATCATCGAGCCCCTGCGCGCCGCCAACACGATCACCGGCCGGCGTCTTTATGACTGGACGATCGTGGCGCCGGATGACGCGCCCGTCACCGCCTCCAACGGCATTGTCGTCACCCCGCATCACGCCGCCGCCAAGGCGCCCGCCGCCGATTACATCATGGTCTGCTCCGGCGGCGACGCCGACCGGCTCGTCGCCAGGAAGCCCCTGTCCTGGATCCGTAGGGTCCTGCGCCTCGGCGGCACGATCGGCAGCGTCGCCGATGGCGCCTTCTATCTCGCCCGCGCCGGCCTCCTCGACGGTTTCGCCTGCACCTTGCACTGGCAGAGCCAGCCGGCCTTTGTCGAAGCCTTTCCGCATATCAGGCTGGCGCGCGAGATCTTCGTCATCGACCGCACCCGCGTCACCTCCGCCGGCGGCGTCGGCGCCCTCGACATGATGGTCGAGCTCATCGGCCGACATCATGGGGCGGAGCTCGCCCGCCAGGTGGCCGAATGGTTCGTGCATGACCGCATCAAGGCGACGGCGGACCGCGAGCGGCTGCAATTGCGTCTGCGCACCGGCATCCGCGACGATGTCGTGCTCAAGGCCGTCGCCGAGATGGAAAGGGCTCAGGACAGGCCCGAGGAGATTTCCGTCATTGCCGGAAAGCTCGGGCTGTCGATCGGCCAGCTCGAGCGCCTGTTCAAGGCCGAGTTCGGTATCGGCCCCGCCGAATATTATCGCCGCTTCACCCTCGAAAAGGCGCGTGACCTCCTCACCCACTCCAAGATGCCGGTGCGCGAGGTCGGCCTCGCTTGCGGCTATCAGAGCTTCTCCTCTTTCGTGCGCGCCTATAGAGCGGTGTTCGGCACGACGCCCGGCAAGGCGCGCAAGATATAACGGCACATTTCAGCGGGAAGACGGCACACTCGCGGCCGGCATTGTCGGCCATCCTTGCGGGCCGATCACCCATCGCGAAAGGCCCCGCCCCTTCATGAGCATCGTCGTCTTCAACCCGGACAAAGTCGATGATGTCGACTTCTCGACCGGCATGCGCCACCCCTCGCTCGACGACACGGCCAACAATATGTGGCTGTCCGACACCGAGCCGCCGGCGGTCGATGCGGTGGCGCTGCGCCGCGAAAGGCTGACCAAGCTCAGGCAATGGATGGCGAAGGCCGGTTACGGCGGCGTCCTGCTGTTCGATCCCTACAATCAGCGCTACGCCACCGGCACGCGCAACATGTTCGGCTATTTCCTGCGCAACTCGACGCGGTATTTCTTCATTCCGACCGAAGGCCCGATCATCCTCTTCGAATATCCGCAGAGCTATCACGTCTCGCTGCAGCTCGACACCGTCGATGAGGCGCGCCCGAGCAAGCTCGTCTGGTCCTCGGTGTCGGGCAAGGACAATGAGACGGCCGGGCCCTTCGCCGACGAGATCGCCGAGCTGATGCGCCAGCACGCGGCGGGTAATATGAAGATCGGCCTCGACCGCTGCAGTCATCTGCAGGCCGTGGCGCTCCAGGCGCGCGGCCTCGATGTGCGCGACTGCCAGGGCGAAATTCTAGCCGTGCGCGCCGTCAAGACGCCCCAGGAGATCAAATGCCTCGAGATCAGCATGACCGGAGCCGAGGCCGCGGTCGCTGCGGTGCGCGACGCCATCAAGCCGGGCGTCACCGAGAACGAGCTTTTCGCCGTGATGTATCATGAGGTCATCCGCCAGGGCGGCGAGTTCATCGAGACCCGCCTCCTCACTTCGGGCCAGCGGACCAATCCATGGTTCAACGAGGCGAGCGGCCGGCGCGTCAGGCCCGGTGAATTGGTGGCGCTCGACACCGACACGATCGGCTGCTTCGGCTATTATTCCGATTTCTCGCGCACCTTCCGCTGCGGCCCCGGCAGGCCGACCGCCTATCAGAAGGCGCTCTACCGCATGTCTTATGACCAGGTGCAGCACAATATCGGCATCATCACGCCCGGCATGAGCTTCCGCGAGATCGCGGAGAAGGCCTGGAAGATACCCGAGCGTTTCATCGACCAGCGCTACACCTCGGTCATGCATGGCGTCGGCATGCATGGCGAGACGCCGTTCATCGCCCATGCCATGGATTTCGCCACCTATGGACGCGAAGGCACGATCGAGCCCGGCATGGTGGTGAGCGTCGAAAGTTATATTGGTGAAAAAGGCGGCCAGGAGGGCGTGAAACTCGAGGAGGAAGTCCTTATAACGGAACGCGGACCGAAACTGATTTCGCGCTTTCCCTTCGAGGAAGACCTGCTCGGCAAAGAGATCTGAATGAAGACGACACTATCGCTCGACGGCCAGGCTGCCGCCCTCCTCCTCATCGACTTTCAGGAGGAGCAGCGCCACGATCCGCTCTACAAGGTCCCGGGCCTCGGCCAGATCCTTAAAAATGCGGCGCGCCTCCTCGACACGGCGCGGACGCTGAACCACATGGTCGTTCACGCCGCCTACATCCGCGACCTCACCAAAGTCCCGTTGCGGCCCTATGAGCCGACCGCGGCGGATGGCAAGCCCACTTTCAGCAGCGCAGCCAGCTCGCTGACCGCTATTTGTCACGAGGTGGCGCCGCGCGACGGCGAACCGGTCATCACCAAGAATGACGCCAGCGCCTTCAGCGAAGGCGACCTCGCGGCGCGCCTCAAGGCCCGCGGCATCACCTGGCTGGTGGTTTCGGGCGTCTGGACCGAGGCCTGCGTCGCGGCGACCGTGCGCGACGCGATGGCGCACGGCCTGCGTGTCCTTCTGGTGAAAGACGCCTGCGGCAGCGCCACATCGGCGATGCACAAGACGGCGGTGCTCAATCTCGCCAACCGGCTCTATGGTGGCGCCGTCGCCGATACCGAGCGCGCCGTTTCGTTGCTGCAGGGCGAAACGGCCGAGGTTTTTGTCGCCGAACGTCCCGTGCCACTCCTGTTCAATTTCACCGACGCGGCGCAGCTTTACGCTGATCTATAGATCACGATCACTTTAGGTCGTTTCGACCTAAAGTGATAAACGTGATCGAAAATCTATATATTTGGCGCGCGATCGGACGGAAAACCGGCGTCCACTTTTCCTGATCGCGCGCCAACCCTGCACATTAATTCAGGAGACCTGAACATTCACGGTCCAGGTCTGCGCTTACTCTCCTCCGTAACGACGACAAAAATCTGGAGGAGACTGCCATGCGCCCGAGCAAGACTTCGCCTGACCTTTCTTTGTTGATGTCGATTGCCCGCTCCGGCCGCCTGAACCGGCGCGCTTTCATGCAAGGTGCTGTGGCGCTCGGCGTGACGGCGCCTCTGGCGACCAGCCTGTGGAGCAAGGCGGCGAGCAGTGCGCCCACCAAGGGCGGACAATTCCGCGTCGGCCTCGATGACGGCAACTCGTCGGACAGCATGGATCCGGCGACCTACAATTCGCGCTTCATGATCACCATGGCGCATACCCACCGCAACTTCCTGACCGAGATCACCGCCACCAACGATGTCGCCGGCGAGCTGGCGGAATCCTGGGAAACCTCGGCCGACGCCAAAACCTGGGTGCTCAAGCTGCGCAAGGGCGTCGAGTTCCACACTGGCAAGACCTTCGACGCCATGGATGCGGCCGCTTCGCTCAACCATCATCGCGGCGAGAAGTCGACCTCCGGCGCCAAGTCGCTTCTGGCTTCCGTCGAAAGCATTAAAGCCGAAGACAAGAACACGCTGGTCGTCAAGCTGGCGAGCGGCAATGCCGACCTGCCTTTCATGCTCACCGACTATCACCTGGTGATGCTGCCGGCCGACAAGGAAGGCAAGGTCGATATCAGCAATCTCGCCGGCACCGGCGGCTATGTGGTCAAGGGTTTCGAACCGGGTGTCAGGGCGGCGCTCGAGCGCTTTCCCAATTACTGGAAATCCGACCGCGCTTTCTTCGACGCCGTCGAATACACCGCCATTACCGATGTCAATGCCCGCCAGACCGCGCTTCTCAACAATTCGCTCGACGCCATGATCGAATGCGACTTCAAGACGGTGCATATGCTGGAGCGCGACAAGAGCCTGCGCGTCGACGAGGTGCCGACCGGCACCTATGTGTCGCTGCCGATGTTTCAGGACGTGGCGCCCTTCGACAATCCCGACGTCCGCCTGGCTCTCAAATATGCAATCGACCGCGAGGCGACCGTCAAGATGGTGCTGAACGGTCATGGCTCGATCGGCAATGACCAGCCGATCAGCCCGATCATGCCCTATTACGACGCCTCGATTCCGCAGCGCGCCTATGATCCCGACAAAGCCGGATTCCATCTGAAGAAGGCAGGCCTCTCCAGTCTCAAGGTCGATCTCTCGGCCGCGGATGTCGTCATCACGTCGGGCGTCGATATGGCGCTTCTGTTCAGCGAAACGGCGCGCAAGGCCGGCATCGAGGTGAATGTGGTGCGCGAATCGAGCGACAGCTACTGGTCGAATATCTGGCTGAAGAAACCCTTCTGCCTCGCGGGCTGGGGTCAGCGCCCGACGCCCGACATTATTTTCACGCTGGGCTATGCGGCGGGCGCCGACTGGAACGACTCGCATTTCAAGGATGACCGTTTCAACGAATTGCTGCTCACCGCGCGTGCCGAGCTCGACAAGGGCAAACGCACCACGATGTATGGCGAGATGCAGCGCATTCTGCATGACAAGGGTTCGGTCATCATCCCGTTCTTCCGCAACTGGATTTATGCGAGACGAGCCAATGTCCAGCATAGCGGCGCGCTCACCTCGAGCTGGCCGCTCGACGGCGCCCGCGGCGCCGAGCGCTGGTGGTTCGAGGCGTGAGCCGTCGGCAGGCGCTGCATGTCGACTGGCGACATGGCAATGTACGGGATCTGCGTTTCGCCTATGAACGTACCTGCCGCGTAACGTCGGCAGGCGCCGATTGGCGGATCATCGAGACCGACGGCCGGCGCATCCGTCTGTTGGTGCATGAGGCGCCATGCAGCTCAGAACGAGCAATCATTTATTTCCACGGCGGCGGCTGGATGCTCGGCTCGCCCGCAACCCATGCCGACATCTCCGGCGATCTCAGCCGTGCGACAGGTCTGACCGTGATCTCGGTCGATTATCGTCTGGCGCCCGAGCACAAGGCGCCGGCCGCCATCGCAGATGGCATGGCAGCGCTCGACTTCTGCCGCGACGCCGGCTTCACCTCGCTGATTCTGGCGGGAGACTCGGCCGGTGGCGCCCTGGCGCTCGCGGTGGAACGCGCCGCCGCATTCGGGGGCGAACGGATCGCCGGTGTGTGTAGCTTCTATGGCGCCTTCGGCCATGTCGCGGCGCCACGCGGCAAAGTGAATGAGGGCCTCGATGCCTTGAGCGTCCGGCGCTACTGGCGGGCGGCCAATGGCAGCGCCGGCAGGAGTTCCTATTCCATTTCTGCACTTGCCGATGGTCCGGGCTGCCCGGTTCATCTCGTCATCGCCGGCCGCGACCCACTGCGCGACGAGTCGATCGCTTTGGCCCGCGCTCTAAAACATCGCTCCGTAAGCGTCGACATGCATCCTTTCGAAGGTCACAGCTTCCTGCAGCATACTTTGGCGCATCGGGCGAAGCAGACGGCCTATCGCAACATCGCCCGCTGGATTGGCGGGCTGGAATAGAAAATATATGCTTCATCCTCTGTGAATAGTCCTCAAAATGGATTAGATGATCCAAATCTGCATAGAGGAACAGGCGTGAGCCCCCCAACAGCCCAGACCATCGCGGCGCGGATCCTGCAGCATCAGGAAAGCTTCACGCGCAAGGAACGCACCATCGCCCGCGTGCTGACCACCGGCTATCCGACCGCCGGCCTCGAGACCGTCGCCGAGCTCGGCCGGCGCGCCGAGGCGAGCGGCGCCACCATCCTGCGTTTCATCGGCAAGCTCGGCTTCGCCAGCTATCCTGAATTCCAGGAGGCCTTGCGTGACGAGCTCACCGCCACGCTCGAATCGCCGCTCGCCCGCTACCAGGCGCCCGATGCCCGCGTTCAGGAAGGCGATACGCTTGCCCAATATGCCAATTGGGCCGGCCTCTTGCTGCGCCAGGCCTCCGGAATGATCCCGGTCGCTGAATTCGATGCCGTGGTTGAATTGCTGGAGAACGAGAAAGCCGCCGTCCATCTGATCGGCGGCCGCTTCAGCCGCCCCATCGCCGAGATCTTCGCCTATGGGCTGATGGGCGTGCGCCCGCATGTGCATCTGGTGAGCAGCGAGACGCGCCGGATGGTCAATGACGCCCTCGAGATCCACAAGAAGGATGTCGTGGTGGTCTTCGACTTCCGTCGCTATCAGGACAATGTCATCGAATTCGCCACGATCGCCCGCGAGGCCGAAGCGACATTGATCGTCTTCACCGACAAATGGCAGTCGCCGGCGGCCAAGCTCGCCGATCATGTCTTCGCTCTGCCGGTCGCCGGTCCCTCAGTCTATGACTCGGCGCTCGCAACCATCATGTGCATCGAGGCGCTGATCTCGCGGCTCGCCGAAGGGCTCGGCAACCGCGCCGAACGCCGCGTGGCCCGTATCGAGGAACTGCACGGGCGGCTCGCCGAATGACGGCGGCGAGGCTCGAAGCCGTTCTTCAGAAAATCACTGACCACATCGCCGCGCGAAGCGATCGCGGCCGGCCCGCCGACTATATTCCGCAGCTCGCCGCGGCCGATCTCTCCCGCTTCGGCATCGCGGTTGCCACCGCCGATGGCGGCCTCGTCGCTTGCGGGGATGGCGAAGTCCCCTTCTCGATCCAGAGCATCTCCAAGGTCTTCACCTTGACGCTGGCCTTGGGCCAGATCGGCGACGCGCTGTGGCAGCGCGTCGGCCGCGAGCCCTCCGGCAATCCCTTCAATTCCATCGTCCAGCTCGAATATGAGAAGGGACGCCCGCGCAATCCCTTCATCAATGCGGGCGCCATCGCCGTCACCGATGCGATCGTCGCCGGCCATCAGCCCAAGGAAGCCTTGGGCGCCATTCTGCGTTTCATCCGCTTCGTCGCCGATGATGAAGCGATTACCATCGATCATGACGTGGCCGCATCGGAAAAAGAGACCGGCTTCCGCAACATGGCGCTCGCCAATTACATGCGCGCTTTCGACAATCTCGACAATCCGGTCGACTTCACCTTAGGTGTCTACTTCCACCACTGCGCCATTGCGATGAGCTGCCGGCAACTCGCCCAAGCCGGGCGCTATCTGGCGTTCGGCGGCAAGCTTTCGCCCAACGGTCCGCAGGTCATCTCGCCGGAACGGGCGCGCCGCATCAACGCGCTGATGCTGACCTGCGGCCATTATGACGGTTCGGGCGAATTCGCTTTCCGCGTCGGCCTGCCGGGCAAAAGCGGTGTCGGCGGCGGTATATTGGCGATCGTGCCGGGCAAGGCTTCCATCGCAGCTTGGTCGCCGGGCCTCGATCACAATGGCAATTCCTGGCTCGCCACCGCCGCTCTCGAAGAGCTGAGCCGCGAAATGGGCTGGTCGGTTTTCTAACCCACACCAAGCTCCGCCACGACCTCGTCGGTCGCGCGGATGCGGCAATAGCCCTTGAAGGCCGCGAGCGCAGCCGCATGCCGTTCCGGACTTTCCGTCGCGCAGGCATCGGCGATGCAGGTCATGTAGAAGCCGCGATCGGCGCCGTCACGGATCGTATGATCGACGCATTGATCGGTGAGGAATCCCGTCACCAGCACCGTGTCGATGCCGATATTGCGCAGAACATAATCGAAGACCGTCGAATTGAAGAGGCTCGACGAGGTCTTCGGCAGCACGATCTCATTCGGCAAGGGCGCGACCTCGGCCGGGATCTGCGCCTCCCATGAGCCCTTCGGAAAATTGAAGCCGCTGAGCTTGTAATCGAGGCTTCTGTCGCGCCCATCCAAAGTGAGGCTTTCGATCACGGTGAAGATCACATCCGCCTGCGCCGCCCGGCACGCCGCGAGGAGCTTGGCGATATAGGGGATCGTCTCGCGCGTCGCCCGCTCATGGAAATAGGGACGTTTGGCGCGCTCCTTGTCGCTATAGGTGCCGTTCTGGACGTCGATCACCAGGAGCGCCGTCGTTTTCGGCACGATCGGATTGAACCGCGTCAGGGACATGAGATCAGCCACTCGGCGCCAAGGCCGCCTCGACATCGCCGAAAGCGGCTTCGAACATGGAAGCCAGCTTGCGCTGGCCGGCGCAGGTCGCGATCAGGTCCTGGCAGATTTCGATCTCGATATAGGGAATACCGCCTTCGACCGCGTGCGCCGGGATCGTATGGTCGCCGGCGAAATCGATCTCATAGGGCACGTTGTAGCCGACGCGAAGCTCGCCGAAGGCTTTCAGGCGATGGATCAGCCGGCTGGCGATCTCCGTTTCCTCGCCATGGATCACACCGATGTCGCACTCCCTGGTCCGGCCGCCATAGACGCGGGTGAAGCTGTGCATCGCGCACAGGATCGGCGGCGTCCCCAACCGGCTCATCCGCTTGCTGATCAGCCGCGCCAGCGCGTCATGATAGGGCGTGAAGATTTCATTGACGCGCTGCCGCCGCTCCTCCTCGGAGATATCCGCATTGCCGGGAACGACGCGGCCATCGCTGACCTTGGGCATCGACGTCACGGTACCCGGCCTGCGGTTGCAATCGATCACCAGGCGTGAATAGGCCTGGCCGATCAAAGGCGCGTCGAGCCGGTGCGCCAGCCAATGGCTGGTGCTGAAGATGCCGATATCGATGGCGATATGATCCTCGCGGTCGGCTTCACCGAGCCCGAGCGTGCCGAGCCTGGCGGGAATGGCATTGCCGGCATGGTCGCAGGCGAGGAGAAAGGGGGAGCGGCCGCCCTCGCGGCCCAGCATCACCGGATCGGGATCGCCGCCGCCCAGAAGCTCAGTAGACTTCAGCATAACGCTTGATCAGCTCAGCGAGGTCGAGGTCTTTCACGAGCTTGAGCTCGCTGCGCTTATGGGTGAGATAGGCCTCGAGCAGCTCATCGCCCATCCAGATCCTGTAACGCCCATCACCTTCGAGTTCATCGAGCGCCTGGGCGAGCGATGACGGCAGACGGCGCAGGCCCCGCTTCTTCTTCTCCGCATCCGATAGAAGTCCCGGATCGCCCTGTGTCGGCTCGGGCAGCGGCCGCCGGTCGCGAATGCCCTGCAAGCCGGCCCAGACCAGGGCGCCCAGCGTCAGGTAGGGATTGGCCGCGGCATCGGCGGCGCGATATTCGAGATTGAAGCACTTATAGGGATCGGTGCCGGGCAGCTTCGACAGCGGACTGATGCGGATGCCCGCCTCGCGGTCCTTGTCGGCGAGATTATTGTAGCTGGCGCTCCAGCGATTGGGCTTGAGCCTTTCATAGGAGGCGGCCGAGGGCGCGGTGAGCGCCACCATCGCCGGCATCATCGCCAGAATGCCGGCGGCGAAATGCGCCGCGGCTTCGCCGACCTGACAGGGCCTGCCGGGATCGAAGGTCAGAGGCTTGCCGGCGGCATCCTCGAGACTGAAATGCACATGCACGCCATTGCCGACCGCGCCCGCGCCCATCACCGGCGAGAATGTCGCCTTGTGGCCGCACGCACGCGCCACGCTGCGCGTGATCTCGCGCAGCCGCACCGCATCGTCGGCGGATTTGATGCCGACCTGCGGCTTGCAGGTGACCTCGAATTGCTGCGGCCCATATTCCGGCATGAACATTTCCGGGCCGATGCCGTTTTCGTCGAGCGCCTGCATGAGCAACTGGCCAAAAGCGCCTTGCAGGCGCATCGAGTCGAGCGAATAGGCATCGCCCAATCGCGGCTGCGATCCCGAATAGTGGAATTCATGCTCAAAGGCCGACTTCACCTTGAGTCCCGTCTCTGCTTCGAGTGTCTTCAGCCCCTTGCTGAGCCAGTTTCTCGGGCAGCAAGCCCAGGGCGTACCGTCGAGCTCGAGAAGGTCGGACAGAAGGAAACGCTCGCGCGGCCGCTCGCCGCCATGATCGACGGTCGTTTCGGTTTCGGCGACCGGCATCATCAGGAGCTCGCCGCGCGGCCCCCACGGGCTGTCGACGATCTGGCCGAAAGCGGTGATCATCAGATTGGTGGGCGCAAGACCGACGCCGCTGTGCAGCCTGCTTTCGAGATCGACGCTGCGAAAACCCTTGCCCTTCACCTGCCCCGCATAATCGCAGATGCAGGCCATCACGATATCATCCGGTTTCATGACTGCCTTCTTCCCGCAACCGATGAGCAGCCTGTATCAGAAATGGAATGATAAGTTCAAGACGTAAAAATAACTAATGCTATGGAATAAATAATCCATAGAAGGAAATTTCACCCGCCGGCGAAAAAACCTAAATTGTCATCGGCCGGGGGCAATACCGATATCCAGTGGTCTCGATCTGCTTCTTCCACACCGGAGGTCCCGTGCCCCAGTCCCGCCAGTTGCGCCTCGGCGCGTTCATGCGCCCCGTCAGCATCCACACCAGCGCCTGGCGTTATCCCGGCGCCTGGCCGGATGCCAACTTCAACTTCGCGCATCTGAAGCGTCTCATCCAGACTCTGGAGCGCGGCAAGTTCGACGCTTTCTTCATGGCCGACCACCTCGCCGTCATGAACATGCCGATGCCGGCCTTGCAGCGCAGCGCCACCGTCACCTCCTTCGATCCGCTCACCTTGCTGCCGGCGCTGGCCGCGGTGACCGAGCATATCGGCCTCATCGCCACCGCCTCGACCACCTATAATGAGCCCTATCACGTCGCCCGCAAATTCGCCTCGCTCGATCATATCAGCAACGGGCGCGCCGGCTGGAATCTTGTCACCTCCGCCAATCCGCATGAAGCTCTGAATTTCGGCCTCGACGAGCATGTCGAGCACAGTGCGCGCTACAAACGGGCGCGCGAATTCTTCGATGTCGTCACCGGCCTGTGGGACAGCTGGGCCGATGACGCCTTCATTCGCGATGTCGACAGCGGCCTTTATTTCGATCCCGCCAAGCTGCATGTGCTCGACCACAAGGGCGAACATCTCAAAGTGCGCGGGCCCCTCAATATCGCCCGGCCCGTCCAGGGCTGGCCGGTGATCGTCCAGGCCGGGGCGTCGGAAGCCGGCAGGCAGATCGCCGCCGAAACCGCCGAGGCGGTTTTCACCGGCGTCAACAATCTCGCCGACGGGCAGCGTTTCTATGCCGATGTGAAGGGTCGCATGCGGGCGCTCGGACGCGACCCCGATCATCTCAAGATCCTGCCCGGCGCCTTCGTCGTCGTCGGCGACACGGTGGCGGAGGCCAAGGCAAAGAAGAAACATCTCGACAGCCTGGTCCATCCCGACAGCGGCATCGCCTCGCTCTCGGTCCGGCTCGGCACTGATGTGTCGGGCTTCGACCTCGACGGCCCCCTGCCCGAGATCCCGGAAAGCAATGCCAGCAAGAGCGGCCGCGAGCGGCTGATCGAGCTCGCCAAGACCGAAAAAATGACGGTGCGCGAGCTCGCCCAATATGTCGGCGGCGCCTTCGGCAGCCTCGAGATGATCGGCACGCCTCAGACCATTGCCGACCAGATGGAGGAATGGCTGCTCAACGAGGGCGCCGACGGGTTCAATGTCATGTTCCCCTATTTGCCGGAAGGGCTCGACGATTTCGTCGACCGGGTGGTGCCGGAACTGCAGCGGCGCGGCCTGTTCCGGCACGACTATGAAGGCCGGACCTTGCGCGAGAATCTGGGCCTGCCGCGACCACCCAACCGGTTCTTCGCCTAGCGCCCGTTTCGAGATTGCAGTATCAGATAGTGGGAACTGATACTCGCCAGTCGATTCGACACTTGGCGTCAAGGAAAGACCATGAGCAGCCTGCAGCTGGGCACTCTCGAAAAGGCCTATAAGATTCTCGATCTCTACAACGAGCATGCCGAGAGCTTCACCTTCTCGGAGATCGTCGAGAAGACCGGCCTCGAGAAAGGCTCGGTCCAGCGCCTCCTCTACACGCTGCAGAATCTGGGACTTTTGCGCCGGCATCAGCGCTACAAGCGCTACAGCCTGTCACCGCGTTTCATCTCCTATGCGGTCTCGCATCTGCAGACCGATCCGTTGCTCATCCAGGCCACCAAATATCTGGAGCCGCTGGCCCGCCAGACGACCGAGTCGGTCGGCCTCGGAATCATGGACGGCGTCCATGTCTTCTACATCAACCGCATCCCCAATCTCGTCTCGCATGATTTCGCGTTGCTTCCGGTGCGCCGCTATGCCTATTGCACCGCGGCCGGCCGGGCGATCATGTCACGCCTGTCCGACCGCGACATCGAAAACATATTGGAGCACTCGCCGATGCGGCGCTTCACCTCGCGCACCGTCATCGACAAGGCCGAGCTCCGCCGCCTTCTGGGGCAAGCGCGCGACGAAGGGGTCGCCTGGCAGGATGGCGAGATCTTCGACATGGAAATGGGCGTCGCCGCCCCGGTGATGGGCGACGGCGACATGCCGGTCGGCGCGGTGACGATCTCGATCGAGAAGAGCCGCTATTCTCTCGAAGCCGCGCGCGAAAGGTTCACTGACCTGGTGCGCGCCGCTGCCCAGGACATGTCGAGCCCGGCTTTGTCCGCGAGCCGATTTCCGCCCTCTTGGGGAGGCTAGCTGCCTTTCAGACCGTGGAAAGCGCCGTCGAAATAGACGAGCGGCGGGCGATGCTGGGTGAGATCGACGGCGGTCGCGACACCGATCACCAGCATATGTGAAAAGACCGGGATGAGCTTCGCAACGGTGCAATCGATATGCCCGATCGCGCCGGCGAGCCTCTGCGGATTCTCGCCCGCATGAGTCCAGCTGACCAGGCTGGCCCGCGGACCCGGACCCGAACGGCCGGCAAAGACATTGGCCTGATGCGCCTGGTCTTCACCAAGAAGATGAACGGTGAAAGCTTTCGCCGCGACGATCGCCTTCAGCACCGGCGATTGCCGACGGATCGACACGAGCAGCGACGGCGGCTCGAGCGACAGGGATGTCACCGAAGTCGCCGTCATCCCCAGTATCTCGTCGCCCTGCCGCACCGTGACAGCCGAGGTGCCGGCGGCGAGGCGCCGCATCGCCGAGCGGAACGGCTCGGCCATGGCCGGGCCGTCCACATCGCTGTCGCCGCGCAGCCATGGCCCCTCCTCCAGGATTTCGCCGATCGGCGGCGTGAAGGCGTTCACCTCAGGCGACCTCGCGCCGCTTGCCGTCCTCGGCGATCGCTTTCGCGACGATCGGCATGACGTCTGCGCCGAACCGCTCCATCGACCGCAGCACGGCCTTGGGCGCCACACCGGCCGGCATCATGAAGCAGCTCAGGTCGGTGATCGCATTGGCGCGGATTTCCGCAATCAGCCTTTCCGCGACAGTTTCGGCATCCCCGATCGGGACCGAGGCGATGATCGTCTCGAGGCTGGGCTCGCCCGCCACCGGCTCATCTTTGATGATATGGCCATCGAGATGCTGGGCGCCCACCCGCATATGGCCGGCGCAGCGCCCGGCATAACGGATTCCTTCCGCCACTTTCCGCAACTCGTTGCGGTCGTCGCTGACGAACACATAGCGCTGCGCCGCGAAACGTCGCCCGGCCAGTGAGAAGCCGGCCTCCTGATATTTCTGGTGGACGAAATCATGCATGCCGGCGAGCGCTTTTGAATCCCCCCAGCCCACGGTGATGAACGGCACCGCATCGGTGGCGACGGCACGCGCGATGATCTCCGGCGACCAGGACACAAAATAAGTCTCCATGCGGCGCCGGTTGTAGAGCTCGATCGCCTGCGGCACGTCCGGTATCTGGTAGAAGCGGCCGCTATGCTTGAAGCGGTTCTGGTGGATCGCCTGATCGACAATCGCCCAGATCTCCAAGAGCCGTTCCTGGCGCTCGGCCAGATCGGCGCCGAAGGCCTCGAATTCGAAGCGCTGATAGCCTGAGCCGAGGCCCAGCACGACACGCCCCTCGCTCAGCTGGTCCAGCAGCGCGATCTCCTCCGACAGCCGGATTGGATTATAGAGCGGCGCCACGATGACCGCCGGTCCCAGCCGGATGCGCCGCGTCTCGCGCGCCACGGCGGCCGCCATCATCAGGGGCGACGGACACAGACTGTAATTGGAGAAATGATGCTCGGCGAACCAGGCGGTATCGAAGCCCAGATCGTCGGCAAGCCGCACACAGTCGATCGTGCCCTGATAGACATCGCGCTGGCTCAAGCCGAACTGGTTCATGAGATTGAAAAGTCCGAAGCGCATGACCGCCTCCTTCTGCTGTGACGATTGAGCTCAGATGCCGACGATCACTTCGCCACCATTGGGGCTGATGACCTGGCCGGTGATGAAATCGGATTGCGAGGAAGCGAGAAACGCCACGGTGTAGGAAAGCTCGCGCGCTTCGGCATAACGCCCGAGCGGCACGCGGGCGACCTTCTGCGCCATCTTCTTTTCGATATCGGGCTGCGCCAGCACCATCTCGGTGATGACGCCGCCGGGCGCCACCGCATTCACATGGATATTCCACGGCGCCAGCTCCTTGGCCCAGGCTTTGGTCAGGCCGAGCAACGCCGCCTTGGCGGCACAATAGGGCGACGCATAATGATGGCCCACCATGCCCCAGATCGACGAGATGTTGATGATCTTGCCGCTGCGCTGCTGCTTCATTGCCGGGATGACGGCCTTGGCGGCGAAGAAGGAGCCACGGACATGGACCGCGAACATGCGGTCGAAATGCTCCTCGCTCGTCTCCTCGATGATGGGTTCGCCGCCGATGCCGGCATTGTTGACGAGAATGTCGACACGGCCATGTTTCGCCAGCACCTTGTCGAGCGTCGCGGTCAGCGCCGCCACATCGGCGACGTCGCAGGCGACCGCATCCGCCACGCCACCTTTCTTCCGCACCAGCGCCGCCGTCGCCTCGGCGCGGGCGCCGTCGATATCCTGCGCGATGATGACGGCGCCCCTTTCGGCCATCAATTCGGCATGCGCCTTGCCCATGCCGGCGCCGGCGCCCGTAATGACCGCCACCTTGCCTTTGAGATCACTCATTCCAGTTCCTTCCTGCGCCCTGATTCCGGCGCGTGTTTTCCTGTTCGCTTCTCTTGCGAGAAGCGGCTTTCCGTTGTTTCGATGAATGCGGTGTCGCGTTAGCGCTTAGAATCCAACGATCGTCTTGCCTCCATTCGGGCTCAGCACCTGGCCGGTGATGAAGGCGGCTTCATCGCTCGCCAGAAAGGCCATGGTCTCCGAGATTTCTTCCGGTTGCGCCCAGCGGCCGAGCGGCACCTGTTTTTCCTCATGCCGCACGCCCTCCTCGCCCAGATTCTCGAGCACCATTCGGCTCCACACGCCGCCGGGTGCGATGGCGTTGACCGTGATGCCAAAGGGGGCCAGTTCCTTGGCCCAGGCTTTGGTCAGGCCGAGAACGGCGCCTTTGGCGGCGATATAGTCGGACGCCATGATGTGCCCGGCCTGCGCCCAGCGCGACGACACGTTGATGATGCGCCCCCAGCCTTTGGCTTTCATCGCCGGCACCGCCGCCTTGGCGCAGAAGAACGAACCTTTGACATGCACGCCGATCATCCGGTCGAACGCCGCCTGGTCGATCTCCTCGACGACGCGGTCGCGCCCGATGCCGGCATTGTTGACGACGATGTCGAGACTGCCGAAGCGGTCGAGAATCTTGCCCGCCATGTCGGTGATCGCCGCCACATCTGAAATATCGAATACGAAGGCCGCGCATGTCCCGCCTTCAGCCTCGACAAGCGCCTGCGTTTCGGCAAGGCCTTTGGCATCGATATCCTGAATGACGGCGACCGCGCCGAGTTGGGCCAGCTTCACCGCATGGCTGCGTCCCATGCCGGAGGCCGCACCGGTGACCAGCGCCACCTTTCCGTCGAACCCGTTCATGTCTCTGGCCTCCCTTCGATCAACAGCCCGTCGCGCCGCGCCCAGCCGACCTTGGTACGCTGGCCAGGCTGCATCAGGACGAGATCGGGCCGCGTCGAAAACCGTGCGTTGACGACATGCCTCGATCCATCGAGCCGCAGCCGGTAGCGCACGCTGCCATTGGCATAGACCGCCTCTTCCACCTGGGCCGCGAAGACATTGTCGGTCTGCTCGGCATCAGGCCCGACCACGATACATTCGGGCCGGATGCACAAGGCTTCACCCACTCCTGCACTGGCGACCGCTTCGACGCTGCCGCCGCCGGCGAGCTCGGCCACCGCGAAACCGCCGGCAAGCGGCGTTGCCTTGCTGACCGGCAGGATGCTCGCCTCGCCGAGGAAACCCGCGACAAACACATTCTGCGGCCGTTCATAGAGCTCCCGCGGCGAGCCGATCTGCTCGAGGCGGCCATTACGCATGATGGCGAGGCGGTCGGCCATGGCGGCGGCCTCCTGCTGGTCATGCGTGACATAGATGACGGTGACGCCAAGCGCCTTCTGGAATTTCTTGATCTCTTCCTGCATTTCCTCGCGCAGGTTCTTGTCGAGGGCGCCGAGCGGCTCGTCCATCAGGAGAAGCAGCGGGTCATAGACGGCGGCCCTGGCCAAAGCGACGCGCTGCTGTTGTCCGCCCGACAATTCAGACGGGCGGCGGTCGCCCAGCCCTTCGAGGCGCACCATCGCCAGAGCACGTGCGACGCGCTGCGCCTTCTCGGCCTTGGCCACCCCCCGCATGCGCAGCGGAAAGCCGATATTCTCCGCCACCGTCATATGCGGAAACAGCGCGTAATTCTGGAACACCATGCCGAAATTGCGCGAATAGGGCGGCACCGCGACAATATCGGCGCCATCGATGCGGATCATGCCGGCCGAGGGCACGATGAAGCCGGCGGTGATGCCGAGCAAGGTCGACTTGCCCGATCCGCTCGGCCCGATGATGGCGAAGAACTCGCCGGCCTCAATGCGCAGCGAGGTCGGACGCAGCGCCGTCACCGGGCCATAGGACTTGGTGACGCCGCCGAACTCGACCAGTGCGCCGCGTTTCTCGGTGAGGATCTTGTGATCGGGCGTGAGGTCGGCATGAACATTCATGAGGCGCTCCCGCTCGGTTTACCGGCGCTGGTCCGAGCAATGACGGCCGCGACCGCCAGCATCGACAAAGTGATGACGAGGAGCACCACGGTCGCCGCCGCGATCACCGGTGTCATCTGGTAGTTGAGATGCTCCCAGAGCAGCCGCGGCACGGTGCGCGTCGCCGGATTGGTGAGGAAGATGGCCAGGATCAGCTCGTCGAAGGAGAAGGCGAAAGCGAAGATGAAGCCGACGATCACGCCAGGCTTGATCATCGGCAGCGTCACGAAGCGGAAGGTGTTCCAGCGATTGGCGCCGAGCGTCATGGCCGCGAGCTCATAGGTCGGCGCGTAGCTCTTGAGCGCCGCCGCCACGGTGATGAAGACCAGCGGCATGGCGAGCACCGTATGGCCGAGCAGGATGCCGGCATAGGAGCCGATGATGCCGAGCTTGACCATGATCGGGAAGAGACCGATCGCCAGCACGATCTGCGGCAGGATCAACGGCGCGATCATCAGCGCCGACAGGAGCCGCCGGCCGGGCAAGTGTCCACGCACCAGCGCCAGTGCCGCCAGCGTCCCGAAGACGGTGGCGAACAGCGCCGCCGGCAGGCCGATCTTGACGCTGTTGAGGATGGCGATGCGGTAATCGAGACTCTGCGCGAAGGCGTCATACCATTGCAGCGAGAAGCCGGGTGGCGGGAAGCTCAGGAACGTTTCGCTGCTGAAGGACAGAGGCACGATGACGAGTGTCGGCAGCACCAGATAGATCAGCACCAGCACCGCGAAGGCGAGAATGCCGTAAGAGACGATGCGCCACAGGCGGGGATCGGTCATGACGCCTCCCCGGCCGTCTTGCCGCCACCGGCAAACCGCATGGCCCGCTCATAGAGAAGGAACAGCAGGCAGGTTACGACGAGGAGAACCGTCGCCAGCGCCGACGCCATCGGCCAGTCGAGCAGCCGCGACGCCTGCTGCTCGATGAGCACCGCGACCATCGTCTTCTGCCCACCGAGCAAAGCCGGCGTGATATAGAAGCCGAGCGAGGAGATGAAGACGAGGATCGAGCCGGCGCTCACGCCCGGCAGCGACAGCGGCAGATAGACCGACAGGAATTGGCGCAACGGATTAGCGCCCAAGACCGCCGCGGCGCGCAGCAGATTGCCGTCGATGCCGCGCATCGTGTTGAGCAGCGGGATGACCATGAAGGGCAGCATGATATGGATCATCGCGATCTGCATGCCGACGCCGTTGCTCATCAGTTTGAGCGGCCGCTCGATCCAGCCCCAATCGAGCATCATCTCGTTGAGGACACCACGCCTTTGCAGGATGACGATCCAGGCATAGGTGCGGATGACGGTGCTGGTCCAGAACGGAATGAGGATCAGCGCGAGGCTCAAATGAAGGAGATTGCCCTTGGCCCGGCTCACCACGAAGGCGACCGGATAGCTCAAGACCAGCGTGCACAGGGTAACCGTTGCGGCCGTCTGGAACGTATAGAGCAGAACCTGAAGCGAGCTCCACTGAGTGAATATCCGCTCATATTGGCTGAGCGGATGATCGGGGCCCATGAAGCTTTGCAGCACCACATCGGCAAGCGGTATGACGAAGAAGCCGACGAGCAGAAGCAGCGGCGGCAGCAGCAGCAGCGCGTGCCCGCGCTCAGGCGACCAGGGGCGATGCCGGGTGGCGGAGGATGACAGCTTTTCCAGACGCCGCTCCGGCATCGCGAGGCTCATCGGCGCTGCCCCCTTAGCCGACGAGCCACTTGTTGAAGCGCTCGAAGATCTCCGGCCCCTTCTCGGCCCAGTAGTCGAAATCCTGGAACACCGCCGTCTTGCCGTTCTGCGGCGAGTTGGGCAGCAATTCGAGGGTCTTGGCGTCGAGAAGCTCGAAGGCCTTGGTATTCACCGGCCCATAAGGGATGGCCTTGGCGAAAGTCGCCTGGTTGGTGGCGTCGACCATATTGGCGAGAAACTCCATCGCCTCCTTCTTGTTCTTCGCTCCCTTGGGGATCACCATCGAGTCGCACACATAAAGCGCGTTGTCGAAGGTGTAGTCGACCGGCGCGCCGTCATTCTTCGCCTTGAAGACACGCCCGTTCCACACCGTGCCGACATCGACCTCGCCGCCGATCACGAGCTGCGCCGATTGCGCCCCTGATGTCCACCAGGTGAGATCGGCCTTGAGCCGGTCGAGCGACTTGAAGGCGAGATCGAGATCGATCGGATAGAGCTTGTCGCGCGCCTGGCCGCCACCCATCGCCGCCACTTCGAGCGTCTGCGGGGCGAGCTTCCACAGGCTGCGCTGGCCTTCCTTGGTCGCGGGATCGAAGAACTCGGCCCAATTTTTCGGCCGTGTCTCGGCGGTGAAGGTCTTGGTGTTCCAGGCCATGATATAAGCGGCGACATCGACCAGGACATAATGCTCCTTGGCCGCCGCCGGCAGCAGCATGGACTTGTCGAAGACGCTGTAATCGATGGGCTCGAGCAGACCGAGGCGCGCCAGTGCCGCCGCTTCGGTGGCGTCGATGTTCAATATGTCGACATCGACCGCATTGTTCTCGACCATCGCCTTGACGCGCGCGGTGTCCATATAGGGCGCGCCCAGGATCTGGATGCCGGTCTTCTTCTGGAATGTATCGAAATAGGCGACCTTGAAGGCTTCCTCGAGCGCGCCGCCGGAATTCGGCACCGTCATCGTGGCGGGTTTGGCCTTGGCGATATAGGGAAAGCCGGTCAGCGCGACGCTTGTGGCCGCCATCCCTTTCAGGATCTGGCGGCGGTCGAATGTTGAACGCTTGGACGATGGCTGTTTGGTGATCATTGTTTCTCTCCCAGACTCATTATGTCGTTCTTGCGTACAGCACGGCGGTCTCAGATCGTTGTTGGTCCTCCTCTCTTCTTTCTTTCGGGCTCAATCCATGACGATGCCGCCGCCGGCGATGACGGTTTCGCCCGTCATGTAGCGGTTGCGCTCGCTGGCGAGGAAATAGACGACCTCGGCGATGTCGCTCGGATCCGCCACCCGGCCGAGCGGCGTCGATTTGGCGAGATCCTCATAGATGCCCAGGGCCCTGAGATTGGGCGTGTCGATCGGACCGGGCGACACGGCATTGACCAGGATGCCGTCGGGCGCCAGCTCCTGGGCGAAGGATTTGGTCAGGCTGATCACACCCGCTTTGGCGGCCGCGTAATGGGCGTTCTTGGCATAGGGTATATAGGCGTCGATCGAGGCGATCGACACGATGCGCCCGGCCTTGCGCGGCTTCATGTGATTGGCGGCAGCGACCGACATATGGAACATCGCGCGCAGATTGACGTCGAAAGTGAAGTCCCAGGCCTCGTCGTCGATTTCGAGCATGGGTTTGCGCGGATAGACGCCGGCATTGTTGATGAGAATGTCGGCATGGCCCATTGCCGAGGCAGCCAGCGTGAAGGCGACATGGGCATTGTCGCGCCGGCGTATGTCGCCCGCCACGCCATGGACTTTCGAAGGCCCGCCCAGGCGTTCGACGGCGCTCGCCAGCCCGTCCTTGTCGATATCGATGATCGCCACCTTGGCGCCGCGTTCGGTGAAGAGACTGGCCAGCGCGAAGCCGAGGCCCCGTACCCCGCCGGTGATCACGACATGCCGGCCGGCCATTTCCGCTGATCCCATTCGTCCCCTCCAAGGGCTGCGCGATCTCTTTATGATCGCTTTTCAATTTTCAGTATTATTATGCGATAAAACATGTTTGACAAGCAGGAATCGAGGCGACGGCGAAAATCCGCCGCAGCTGATTGAAAACAAAGAAAATTAGATCAGGAATTGAGGCTGATCAGGGCGTCATGCGGAATATCGACCGCGACCTCGGTGCCGGGCGCGATAAAGGCCTCACCGGCCTTGAAGGGTGCATCGATCTGCACCTCACCGCCCGTGCGCGCAATTGCGTAACGCACGATCGAGCCTAGGAATTCCCGGTGCTGGACGGTGCCGGACAGCCGCAGATGACCGCTGGGCGCATGAACGGCAACTGTGGTGAGCCTGCCGTCGGCCGGCCGGAAGGCGACTTTGACCCCGGTCAGACCTGCCGGCGCGCCAGCGCCGAGGCTGTCCCGCGCCAGGATATTGGCCGAGCCCAGGAAACCCGCGACGAAGCTGGTGGCGGGCTGGGTGAAGAGGTCGACCGGCGAGCCCGCTTGCAGGAGCTTGCCTTCATTGAGAATGGCGATGCGGTCGCAGATGGCGCTCGCCTCCTCCTGATCATGGGTGACGAAGATCGTGGTGAGGCCGAGCTCCTGCTGCAATTCACGCAGCCAGCGCCGCAGCTCGGTACGCACCGTCACGTCGAGCGCGCCGAAAGGCTCATCGAGCAGCAGCACGCGCGGCCGGATGACGAGCGCGCGGGCGAGCGCCACGCGCTGGCGCTGGCCGCCCGACAATTGCGCCGGAAAACGTGCGCCCAGACTGGTGAGGCGGACGAGCTTCAGGATCTCGCTGACGCGTTGCCGGATCAACTCTTCGGAAGGCCTTGCCTCACGTGCCATCACGCGCAGCCCGAAGGCGACATTCTCGAAGACGGAAAGATGCGGGAACAGCGCATAATGCTGGAACACGAAGCCGATCTGCCGATAACGCGGCGCCACATCGGTCGCATCCTCACCGTCGAACAGCACCCTGCCCTGATCCGGTGTCTCGAGCCCGGCGATGATGCGCAGCAGCGTCGTCTTACCTGAGCCCGAGGGCCCAAGCAACGCCACGAGCTCGCCTTTCGGGATATCGAGGCTCACCTGATCGAGCGCCTGATACTGGCCGAAGCGCTTGCTCACGCTGTCGATATGGAGGGTCATGGGATCAGGCTCCTTCCGCGTGGCGGCGCACGCCGCTGCGCTCGAGCAGGAATTTGGCGATGAGGGTGAAGACCGCGATCAGCATCAGCACCGAGGCCGCGGCGAAGGCGCCGACCGAATTATGGTCCTGGTAGAGCAGCTCGACATGCAGCGGCAGCGTGTTGGTCTCGCCGCGCACATTGCCCGAGACGATCGACACCGCGCCGAACTCGCCGAAGACGCGCGCATTGCACAGGATGATGCCATAGAGCAGCGCCCAGCGCATGCCGGGCAGGCTGATGCGCCAGAAGGTCTGGAAGCCCGAAGCGCCGAGCGAGATGCCCGCCTCCTCACGCTCGCGGCCTTGCGTCTCGAGCAGCGGGATCAATTCACGCGCCACGAAAGGCGCCGTCACGAACAGGCTCGCCAGCACGATGCCCGGCAGCGCGAACATGATCTTGATGTCATTGGCCTGCAGCCATGGCCCGAACAGGCCTTGCGCGCCGAAGACGAAGAGATAGGCGACACCGGCCACGATCGGCGAGATCGAATAAGGCAGCTCGATGATGGCGGTGAGGAAGCGGCGGCCGGGGAAGTCAAATTTGGCGATGGCCCAGGCGGCGGCGATGCCGAACATCGTATTGATCGGCACCGCGATGAGCGCGGTGATGACCGACAGCTTGATCGCATGCAGTGTGTCTTCCGTCAGCAGGCTGTCGAAATAGCGGCCCGCCCCCTCGGCAAGTGCGTAGCTCAGGATCGCCAGCAAGGGTGCGGCGATGAGGAACAGGGCGATGATCGTCACGGCGCCGATGAGGAGCCGGCGGATGAGCGGTTGGTCGCCTACGCGTTTTGTCGCCATCGTCTCAGCTCCGCGTCAGATGCCGGCCATACCAGGACTGCGCCAGGCTGGTCAGGATGAGGATGGTGAGCGAGGCGAAGAGCATCACCGTGGCGATCGCCGCGGCGCCCGGATAATCGAATTCCTCGACCCGGATGAAGGCGAGCAGCGAGGTGATCTCGGTCGACAGCGGCTGGTTGCCGGCGATAAAGATGATCGCGCCGAACTCACCGAGGCAGCGCACGAAGGCGAAGGAGATACCGGCGAGCAGCGCCGGCATCAGCAAAGGCATGATCACGCGGCGCATTGTGTCGAGATCGCCGGCGCCGAGGCACGAGGCGGCGTCCTCGAATTCGGGATCGAGTTCTTCCAGCACCGGCTGCACCGTACGCACGATGAACGGCAGGCTGGTGAAGATCATGGCGATGATGATGCCGAGCGGCGTATAGGCGACCTCGATGCCGATCGACGCAAGCGGTGCGCCGAACCAGCCGTTCTTGGCGAAGAGCGCGGTGAGCGTCACGCCGGCGACGGCGGTCGGCAGCGCGAAAGGCACATCGACCAGCGTGTCGAGCAGTCGCTTGCCGGGAAAATCGTAACGCACCAGCACCCAGGCGAAGGCGAAGCCGAAGACCGCATTGAAGAGCGTGGCGGCGAGGGCGCAGAGACCGGTGACGCGATAGGTCGACAGCGCCCGGGGCGACGTGACGATGTTCCAGAATTCGCCAAGGGACAGGCTCATCGCCTTGAGCAGGACCGCCGCGACGGGCAGCGCGATGATGAACGTCACATAGACGAGCGTGACGCCGAGCGAGAGCGGAAGGCCGGGAAGGATGCGCCGTTGCGGCATGAGAATTGGGGTAACCGTTGAACAAGGGAGCGGGGCGGGATGACCCCGCCCCGCCTGCCTTTAAGCATATATCGCAGGGCAAATCCCGTCAAAGTTGGAGACTTTGACGATAAGGATTTGCCCAACATATTAGCTGGCGCGAATCCTTGTCGGCGAAGTGGTTTCCACTTTGCCGGGATGCGCGCTAGCGCGCGACAAAGAGCTGATCGAGGATGCCGTCCGAGGCAAAATGCTCCTTGGAGACTTTCTGCCAGCCGCCGAACACGTCTTCGACGGTGACGAGCTTGATCTCGGGGAAGTCGGCCTTGTGCTTCTCGACGACGCTCGGCTCATGCACCCGGTTGCCGAATTGCGCCACGATCTCCTGGCCTTCCGGCGAATAGAGGAATTTCAGATAGGCCTCGGCGATGGCGCGCGAGCCGCGCTTGTCGACGACCTTGTCGACCACAGCCACCGGGAACTCGGCCAGAAGGCTGGTCGGCGGCGTCACTAGATCGAACTTGTCCTCGCCGAACTCCTTGGCGATGGCACGCGTCTCGGCCTCGAAGGTGATCAGGACGTCACCGGTTTCACGCTCGACGAAGGTGGTGGTGGAACCGCGCCCGCCGGTGTCGAAGACCGGCACATTGGCGAACAGTTTCTTGATGAAGTCGCGGGTCTTTGTCTCGTCGTCCTTGAAGGCTTCCTTGGCATAGGCCCAGGCGGCCAGATAGGTGTAGCGCGCATTGCCCGAGGTCTTGGGGTTGGGGAAGATCACCTTGACGTCGTCGCGGACGAGATCACCCCAGTCCTTGATGCCTTTCGGATTGCCCTCGCGCACCAGGAAGGACGGGAAGGAATAATAGGGCGACGCGTTATTGGGCAGCCGCGTCTGCCAGTCGGCGGCGACCAGATCGCCCTTGTCATGCAGGATCTGCACGTCGGTGACCTGGTTGAAGGTCACCACATCGGCTTCCAGCCCCTCGAGGATAGCGCGCGCCTGCTTGGAGGAACCGGCATGCGACTGCTTAACTTCGAGATCTTTGCCCGTCTCGGCCTTGTATTTGGCGATGAAGGCCTTGTTGACCTCGACATAGAGCTCGCGGGCAATGTCATAGGAGACATTGAGGATGCTGTTCGGTTCTTCGGCCTTTACTGGCGCAGCAAATGCCAGGGCGGCCAGCGCCGCCGCCAAGATAAGCTTTTTCATAAGTCCTCCAGAGGGATAAGAGAAGGCAGGCAAGAGTTCTGTTTAAAATCTCGACTGTTCTATAAAAAGAACGAAACCCCTGTCAAGGCGGGCCGGCAGATATTTTCCTTACGGCAGAGGCTAAGAAAACTAAATGCCCAAGCGCCAGCTCTAACCTTTGGTAGTTTTGTTTCTTGCCTGCCGCCCGAGGCCGCGCGAAAAATAGCGCGGACGGCAGGGAGGACAGATGGGTGTTTCGGATAGTCCAGCAAAACATGTCGACGCGCGGAAAGCCCTGGCGGCGATCCGGCCGGGCAGCCGCATCTATCTCGGCACCGGCTGCGCCGCCCCGCGCCACCTGATCGCCGCGCTGGAAAGCCTGGAACCGGGTCCGGCCGATCTCGAATTCGTCAGCTTCCTCGCCACTCTGGCGTCGCCTGCGACGCAGGCGAGCCGTTATCGCCACCGCTCCTTCTTCGTCGGCAGCGACATCCGCGACCTCCAGGCTTCAGGCCGCCTCGACTATGTGCCGATCTCGCTCGAGGAAGTACCGGCCCTTCTCGCCAATGGCCGATTGCCCATCGATGTGGCGCTGCTGCAGGTGTCGCCGCCGGATGCGCGCGGCTTCGTCAGCCTCGGCGTGTCGGTGGATCTTGCCCCGGCGGTGCTCGGTGTCGCGCGGCATGTCATCGCCGAAATCAATCCGGCGATGCCGCGCACCCATGGATCGAGCTTCGTCCATATCGATCGTTTCGATGCCTTCGTCGAGGTCGACACGCCGGTGACCGAATATCGCCATCCGCCGGCCGGCGAAACGGCGGACCGCGTCGCGCGCTACATCGCCGCCATCATCGAGGACGGCTCGACCTTGCAGATCGGGCTCGGCCGCGTTCCCAACGAGGCGCTTCACTACATCACCGATCGCCGCGACCTCGGCATTCACAGCGACGTCATCACCGACGGCATCATGGGCCTGGTCGAAGCGGGCGTCGTGACCGGCCGGCGCAAGACGCTGCATCGCGACCGCATCGTTACCAGCTACTGCCTGGGCACGCGCCGTCTCTATGACTTCGTGCACGACAATCCGCGCTTCGACTTCCAACCGATCGAGGAAGTCTGCGATCCGCGCGCCGTCGCCGCCAATCACCGCATGGTGTCGATCACCCAAGCTTTCGCCATCGACCTCACTGGCCAGGTCTGCGTCGACCAGCTCGAAGGCAAGTTCTATGGCGGGCTTTCGACCCAGGCGGCCTTCATCCGCGGCGCCGCGCGCTCGCCCGGCGGCAAGCCGATCGTCTGCCTCGCCTCGACCACCGATGACGGCGCGTCGCGGATCAAGCCTTTACTCGCTGCCGGCGACGGTGTCGGCATCGCCCGCTCCGACGTGCATTATGTCGTCACCGAATATGGCATCGCCTATCTGTTCGGAAAATCGATCCGCGAGCGTGCCCTTGCCATGATCGAGGTGGCGCATCCCGATCATCGCGATAAGCTGGTTGAAGCCGCCCGCCAGCTGGGCTACGTCCCGCGCGAGCAGTATCTCGCCTCCCACCACGCCTATCCGGTTCAGGAGGAGCGACGCCAGACATTCGCCAATGGCGCCGAGCTGCTGATCCGGCCGGCGCATGCGGCCGATGCCGACGCCCTCAGATCCCTCTTCCACCTGCTCTCGCCCGATGACGTCTATACGCGTTTCTTCCGGCGCGTCCGGTCGCTCTCCTATCAGGACCTGCAGACCCTCTGTAACGTGAACCACGAGACGCAGGTGGCCTTCCTCGCGGTGACGGGCCCGCGCGAGAACGAAGTCGTGGTCGGCAGCGGCTGCTACTTCCTGAATGCGACGACCAATCTGGCGGAAGTCGCCTATATGGTTGCGCCGGACTGGCAGGGCCAGGGGCTCGGCACAGCGCTTCAGACGCGCCTGCAGGAATATGCCATGGCCCGTGGCGTCAAGGGCTTCGTCGCCGAGATTCTCGCGAACAATGCCCGCATGGTGCGCCTCGCGGCCAACGCACCAGGCGTGGCCACGACGGAGCGCGACGGCGACACGATCCAGGTGACCATCCTGTTCTCCGACCGCGCCACCGCCAAGCCGGCGAAACCTGAGGTCGAAGCCGAGGAGAAAGCCGCCAAGAGTCCGCCAAAACGCAAAGCCCGGCGCCCCTCGAAATGATCTGTGCATGTCGATCCAGCTGACGGTCCGCAAGAAGATCATGGGCATCGCCTTGGGACTGATCGTCCTGATGGTGCTGACCGCGATCCTGTCGTTTCTCTGGGCGTTGCGGGTCGAGCATCGGATCCAGGAGCTCTCCAACAGCTTCATCCCGGCCTATGGTCATCTGGCACGCACCAATATCCGCTCCCTCGAGCGGGCTCTGGCGTTGCGCCGCATGGTCATGGTCAAGATGCAGGAGCCGTTCGACACGGCCAGATATGAGGAGAACCGCGAGCTCTTCGAAAGCAAGGGCGACGAGGTCGAGAAGGAGGCGCAGGCCGCCCGCGACCTGATCAACGGTCTTGTCGAGATGCGGAAATCATACGCCGACGACGCCATCGCGCTGGTCCGGCTCGACGGCCGCATCGCCGCGGCGATGGCCTATGCCCGTCAGCAGCTGAACCAGGAGATCGACCGCCTCTTCGCCGCCCTCGACACCGGCGACGGCAAGGCGATATCCGACAGCATGACGCGCGTCGACGCCCTGCGCGACGACCTCATCGCCAAGCTCGACGGCATCCGCGCCGACATGCTGTCCTTGGTGCAGGCGGACGCGGCGGCGACCGTCGCCCAGCAGCGCCAGGCCATGCTGATCGCCGCCGCCGTGACCACGCTCGCCGCCTTGCTCGGCCTCACCTTCGCGCTTCTGGTCAGCGGCGGCATCACGCGCCCGGTGCATCGCCTCCTGGAAGGCACCCGCGCGGTCGAGGCCGGCAATCTCGACCACACCGTCACCGTGAGCTCGCGCGACGAAATCGGCCACCTGACCACCGCCTTCAACCGGATGATCGAACAATTGCGCCTCAAGGAGCATATCCGCCGGACCTTCGGCAAATATGTCGACCCGCGCGTGGTGGAAGATCTCATCGACCACCCGGTGCTCGCCACCGAAGGTCAGCATCGGGTCATGACGGTGTTGTTCTGCGACGTCAAAGGCTTCACCGGCATCGCCAAGGAGACGACCTCCGAAGGCCTCGTCAAGGTGATGAACCGCTACTTCTCGACGATGTCCGGGCCGGTCCGCGATCATGGCGGCATCATCGACAAATACATCGGCGACGCGATCATGGCCTATTGGGGTCCGCCCTTCAGCGAGAATGCCGACCAGGCGCGCCTGGCGAGCCTCGCCGCCCTCGACATGCAGGCGCGCCTCGCCTCGCTCAAGGCCGAGATCGCCGAGCTCCTCGGCATGCGCAGCCTGCCGATGGCTTTCGACATCCGCATCGGCGTCGCCACCGGCGAGGCCCTGGTCGGCAGCGTCGGCTCGGAATTCATGATGAGCTACACCGTGCTCGGCGAGACGGTGAACCTGGCGTCCCGCCTCGAAGGCGCCGGCAAGCTCTACGGCACCCGTATTCTCGCGTCGGCCGACACCATCGCCGGCGCCGGCGATGTCATCGAGACACGCGAGATCGACCGGGTAATCGTCCTCGGCGAGACCCGGCCGCAGACGATGTATGAGATCATGGGACGCAAGGGGGAGTTGACGCCGGTACAGATCGAGCTGAAGGCGCGTTTCGCCGAAGGGCTCGCCGCCTATCGCACCCAACACTGGGATGACGCACGCCGGGCCTTCACCGCAGCGCTCGAGGTGGTCGCCAATGACGGACCTTCTCGCGCCTTCCTCCGGCGCATCGAGATCTTCGCGGCAACACCACCGCCCGAGATATGGGACGGAAGCTGGCATCTCGACCAGAAATAGCCGTCACGCTCCCTTCGGTAGCGACAGCACCACCTTCATGCCGCCTTCCGGGCGTGGCACCATAGTGATGTCACCCTGATGCGCCCGCGCAATGCCGCGGGCGATGGCGAGGCCAAGGCCGATGCCGCCGGTCTCGCGGTTGCGCGAGCGCTCGCGCCGCTCGAAGGGTTCGAAGACGCTCTCGATCTCAGCCGCTGGTATGCCCTCGCCTTCATCGGCGATCGCCACCTCGACATTCCCGCCCGTCTCGGCGACCGTGACCCGCGCCCGCTTGCCGTATTTGACGGCATTGTCGATGAGATTGGTGAGGCACCGCTTGAGCGCGATTGGCCGGCCGGCGCAAACGATCCGCGCCGGTTCCGGCGGCTGATCCATCTGCACTTCCGGAAAGTCGTCGCAGATGGCCTCGACCAGCGAGATCATATCGATACGCTCGCTCGCCTCCTTATGCGGCTCGTGGCTGGCGAAATCGACCACCGACTGGATGATCGCCTCGATCTCGGCGAGGTCGGCGATGAGCGCCTTCGTCTCGTTCTTCTTCTTGAGCAGCTCGAAGCGCAGGCGCAGGCGCGTCACCGGCGTGCGCAGGTCATGCGCGAGCGCCGCGGCCAGATGCTCGCGCTCCGACACATAGTCGCGCACCTTGCTTTGCATCCAGTTGATGGCGCGCACCGCGGCGCGGACTTCACGGCTGCCGGTTTCCGGCAGCGGCGGGCGATTGAGGTCGTTGCCGATCGCCTTGACGGCCCGCTCGAAGGCGGCATAGGGCGCGGTGAGCTGGCGGATCGTCCACAGCGACAACAGGATGATGAAGACGGCGGCGCCGACATAGAGCGGAATATTCTGCGGCGTCAGCACCGGCGGATCGGGGGTCACGGGTGATACGAAATTGAGCCATTGCCCGTCATTGAACTGCACCGAGACGACGAAGCGGCCGCTGCGGCCGAGATTGCTGGCCGCTTCCGACAGCTGCTCCTCGACATTGCCCGGCTCATCTTCGGTGTCGTTCGCGTGGGGCTCAGTGACGCGCAGTGCCGCCGCCGGATCCTCCTCGCGGATCCGGATATCGTTCACCCCGTCGCGGCCGAGCTTGGCGACGAGAATGTCTTCGAGCTCGGCCAGTTCGTCATCGGCGGGAATGGCGCTGGTGACCGCCGGCTTGGCCGACATCGACAGCATCAGCGGCGGCGTGGCGAGATCGTCGAGAAGGCCCGGACGCGCCTCGGGCGTCGCCGAATAGAGGGCTTTCGATAAGGCGACAGTGCGCTCGCCCAAGCGGAAGAGATCGAAGGAACGTCCGGTGCTCGCCACGCCATGCGAGGCGATGACGAGCGTCGCCGTCTGCGCCGCGATGAGGCCGGCCACCACGATCAGCAGAACCCAGGCGGGCAGCGATTGCGGCAGCAGCCGTCTCATGGCGCTTCCACGGCCGGCGCGAACATGTAGCCGCCGCCGCGGACGGTTACGATGAAATTGGCGTTCTCCACGCTCTGGGTGAGCTTGCGCCGGAGCCGACTGACCAGAATATCGATGCTGCGGTCGAAAGCCTGCGCCTCGCGCCCCTGGGTCAGATCGAGCAACTGATCGCGGCTCAGCGTGCGTCGCGGATGCGTGACGAAGACCGTCAGGAGGTCGAATTCAGCGGTCGTCAGGGTGACCACGACATTGTCCTCGCTCCACAACCGGCGCTGCGCGAGATCGATGGTCCAGCCACTGAACCTGTAGGTCTGTGTCGGCCGCGTCTGGCGCTCCGCCTCGCCGGCGGCGGCGAACCGGCGGATCACCGCACGCACGCGCGCCAGAAGCTCGCGCGGCTCAAACGGCTTGGCGAGATAGTCGTCGGCGCCCATTTCGAGGCCGACGATACGATCGGTCGTTTCGCCGACCGCCGTCACCATGATGATCGGCACTTGCGACTTGGCGCGGATGTCGCGGCACAGCTCAAGGCCGTTGCGGCCAGGCAGCATGACGTCGAGCACCACGAGGTCGAAATTCGACCGCCTGAGATGCGCCTGCATCTGCGCCTCGTCATGCGCCACCGACACGCGATAGCCATGACGCTCGAAGAAATGCCGGATGAGATCACAGATCTCGCGATCATCGTCGACGACGAGGAGGTGGCCATTCGTCGTCATGCGGCAACACTCCATGACGGCTTTGTAATGTACATGGTTTTCATATCCAATGCGCCATAACACGGGCTTTCGCGGCATTCCAGTTAACTGGACGACAGCTTTTGTATCCGCGCTGACGGCGCGGGAAACAATCGGTTACAGAGACCGCGAGCTTCGGAAAAATTGCGGAAAAACAGCGCGCCTATCCGTTGTTGCGACAACGATGCGCAACTCTGGTTCCTCTACTATGTCCCACGTGAGCTGCAGGTCCCCGAGCCTGCGCATCGCTTGTCTCGCGGCACTGGCAGGCGCTTTCGCCCTGCTAGCGGGTTCAGGCGATGTTGCGGCGGAGCAGACGAGGTCTGACCGTTGCACCATCCTGCAGGACCAGCTCGCCGAGCAGATCAAGACTCATTCCGGGTCCAATCGCTCTGCCAAGGCCACGACGATTGGAACGAAGGCAAGGAAACTCTGCGCCGAAGGCAAACAAGCGCAAGGTCTCAGAGCCTATGTCAAAGCGCTCCAGCTGTTTGGGGTCCAGCCGATCGACCCGAAGTGATGACCGAAGCCGACATGCCTCGTGCTTCTTGCAACGAATGGAAAGGATACTGAGATGAACAAACTTACTCTGGCCGCTCTGAGCCTCGCCACCGCTCTCGCCTTCACGGCGCCGGCTCTCACCGTGACCCCGGTGCAGGCCGCGACCACCACCGTCGCCACCCCGGCGCCGGCCAAGGCCAAGACCGCGGCGACCAAGACCTCCGCGACGATGAAGACCACCAAGCACAAGGTGACCAAGCACAAGAAGCTCTGCAAGGACACCAAGACGCATAAGTGCCCGGTGACCAAGAAGAAGAAATAACGAGGACGGCGACAAGCGCGTGATCCACAAGATCACGCGCCAACTCTGAGATCGGGCGGATCACCCTCACCAAGGATCCACCCGGTCTCATTTCATATTTCATTCTGACGAGGAGGTCTCATGTCCGCTGCCGCTGCTGCCTTTCTCTGGTATGTCGTCGTTGCCGGTCCGCAAGGCGGAGTCACCGTGCTGCCGAGCCCCTTCGATCAGCAGGATCAGTGTCTCGCCGCCATCAAGGCCTATGAGGCGACGAAACCCGCCGCCAATTGGAGCCTGCAATGCATTCCCGCCGCCCCGGCGATAGGCGATGAGGAAGTGCCGGAAGACGGCGCCCCGGCCGAGCAGTAGATCCGATAGATTTTCGTTCAGCGCCGCTCTTCGCGCACGAAGGGCGTGCCGAGCGACGCCGGCTGGCCGGTGCGCGGCGAACGCAGCAAGGCCGCCCAGATCATCACCGCGAGTGTCGCGACATAGGGCGTCATCAGCATGAAATATTGCGGCACCTGGATGCCGGCGGCGGCGATGCGCGGAATCAGCGCCTCGATGCAGCCGAACAGCACGGCGCCGGCCAAGGCCCGCCAGGGCTGCCAGCGCGCGAAGATCACCAGCGCGATGGCGATCCAGCCGCGCCCGCCCGCCATGCCATCGACCCAGATCTTGGCGACGCCGACCGACAGATAGGCGCCCGCCAACCCGATCAGCGCCGCGCCGCAGATGACCGCGCCGAAACGATAGAGCGCGACATTCACGCCCGCCGCATCGGCGGCGTCGGGATTCTCCCCGACCGCCTTGAGCCTGAGCCCCAGAAGGGTGCGGGTGGATATCAGATGGAAAGCGACGAAGATCGCGATCGTCGCATAGAAGACCGCATCCTGATGGAAGAGCAGACGCCCGACGATCGGCAGTTCGGACAGGGGCCACAGCGCAATCGGGTCGAGGCCGGAAATCGGCCGGTTGGTCCAGCCTTGTTGTGTCGAGATCAGGCTCGTCAGCCCCTGGCAGAGAAACACCATGCTGAGCCCGGCGATGATCTGGTCGACGCGCAGCACGACGACAAGAAAGGCGAAGATGAGCGACACCAGAGCCGCCGCCAGCATCGCGGCGATGAGCGCCAGCAGGGGATGGCCGCCCAGGGTGATCAGCGCCCCTGCCCCGGTCATCGCGCCGACCAGCATGAAACCCTCGGCGCCGAGAAACAGCACGCCCGATTTTTCCGCCACGATGAGCCCGAGCGCCGCCAGGGCAAAGGGAACGGCGAAGGCGGGGGAGACGACGAGCCAGTTGAGGATGAAGTCGGCCATGATCACCTCGTCCACTTCAGCCGGTGGCGGATGAAGAACTCGGCCGCGGCGACCGAGATGACCACGATCGCCTGGATCAGCTGCACGATCGCGCCGGGAATCTGATAGAAGACCTGCAGGCTCTGCCCGGCGACGAAGAGAATCGCGACGAAGAAGGCGACGACGATCACGCCGATCGGGTTGTTGCGGGCGAGGAAGGCAATGAGGATGCCGGAGAAGCCGTAACCCAAGAAGAAGGATTGCGTCATCCGGTATTCGATGCCGGCGCTGATCGCGAAACCGGCGACGCCCGCCAGGGCGCCCGACAGCAGCGCCGCCGCGCAGGTGACACCGAGCACCGGGATGCCGATCGCCTTCGCCATCTTCGGGTTCGCATGCACGAAGCGCGTGAAGAAACCGAACCGGCTGATATTGAGGGCCCACCACAAGAGGAGCGCCAGCAGCAAGGCCAGCGGCAGGGCCAGGGTCACATTCTCCCAGCCGATCGGGCTCAGTCGCTCGATGACATCATACTGCTCGGAATGCGGAAAGCTGCTCTTCGGATCCTGCCAGCTGCCATAGAGAAGATGGAGCAGGAAATTGAGCGCGACATAATTGAGGAGCAGCGTGGAGACCACCTCGCTGATGCCGAGCTTCAGCTTGAGCGCGACGGGAACGAAGATCCAGCCCATGCCGCCGAGTGCCGCGGCCAACAGCATCACGACGAGGCGCAGCGCCGGCGGGCCGAAATCGGTGATCGCCACCAGGGTCGCGGCGATCGAGCCGAAGATCATCTGCCCTTCGATGCCGATATTCCAGAACCGCACCCGGAAGGCGACGCAGGCGGCGAGGCCGGCGATCAGCAGCGGCGCCATCTGGACCAGGACGCTCGCCAGGCTCCGGCTGTCGGCGAAGATCGCATAGACGAACTCATTGGCGAGATTACCCGGGCCGACACCGGCCCAGGCGAGGATGGCCGCCGAGATCACGAGACCGGTCAGCAGGCCCGCGCCGCGGATCAGCATCCTTTGCCCGGCCGGGCTCGTCTGACGGATTTCGATTGTCATCCGGCCGGACTGGCGGGAGGGTGCCGGCGGCGCATCGAGGGCGACAATAGGTTCAGCCATGACTGACCATCGCCTCTCCCACCGCCTGACGGTCGGCGGGTGCCGCAAACTCGGCCACCAGCCGGCCGCTGCTCATGACGCCGATGCGGTCGGCGAGCAGCAGGATCTCGTCGAGATCCTCGCTGATGAGGAGAATTCCGGCGCCGCCGTCACGCGCCGCCCTGAGCCGCGCATGAACCGCGGTGGCGGCCCGCACATCGAGGCCGCGGCTTGGGCTGTGCGCCAGGATCACCCGCGGCGCGCCGGCGAATTCGCGAGCGATCACCAGCTTCTGCGCATTGCCGCCGGACAAGAGCGCCGCTTTATGTCCGAGGCTGCGTACGCCTTGCACGTCATGCGCGGCGACCGCCGCGCCGGCGGCCGCTTGCGCTGTCGACGACTTCATGCGCAGCACACCGCCAAATTTTCCCGAATAGACATCGCCGATCGCGTAATTGTCGGCGATCGAGAGCTCACCGGCCAGTCCGTAGGAATGCCGGTCCGCCGGGATGACCGCCAGGCCTTTGGCGCGCCGCACTTTCGGTGCCGCGTCTGTAATGTCGACTGCGCCCTCCAGTGTGATCCGTCCCGACGCGGCGGTGGCGACGCCCATGAGAATTTCGGCCAGCGCGGTCTGGCCGTTGCCCCCGACGCCGGCGAGGCCATAGATTTCTCCGCTGCAGATCCGCAGGGATACGTCGCTCAGAGTCTCACGCCTTCCATTGCCGCCGCTGCTGACGCCGGTGAGGGAAAGAACCGGCCCGCCGATATTCTGCGCGGGCGCGGCGCATTCGGTGGTGGTGGTGCCCACCACCAGCTTCGTCAGCTCGCCTGCCGTCAACGTGTCGGGGCTGGCGGTGGCAACGGTCTTGCCATTGCGCATGACGGTGAGCCGGTCAGCATGGCGCATGACATCGCCAAGTTTATGCGTGACGAGGATGACCGCGGCGCCCTCGCTGGCGAGATGGCGCAGCATCGCCAGCAGCCGCTCGGCCTCCATGTCGGTCAGCACCGCCGTCGGCTCATCGAGAATGAGCAGCCGCGCACCGGCGACCAGCATCTTGAGGATCTCGACACGCTGCTGCTCGGCGATGGACAGCGCGCCCACCGGTTTCGTCAGATCGACGGTGAAACCGATAGTGTCGGTGAGGCGGGCAAGCGCGGTCTCGATCGCAGCCCGGCCGCGCGCAAAACCGCCTTCCGGATTGGCCAGGAGAATGTTCTCGAGCGCCGAGAAGCTCTTCACCAGCTTGTAGTGCTGATGGACCATGCCGATGCCGAGGCGCCGCGCATCCAGCGGCCCGCCGATACGCACCGGCCGGCCCTGGACGCGGATCGAGCCTTCGTCCGGCGCGTAAAGGCCGGCAACGATATTCATGAGCGAGGACTTGCCGGCGCCATTCTCGCCCAGCAAGGCATGGACTTCACCGCCGCGGACCTCGAGATCCGCAGCGGCGATGGCGCGAAAGCCGTCGAATGACTTGGATATGCCCGAAAGCTCGAGTGCCGAAGTCATCGCGCTACCCACACAGAGAAAAAGCGCCCGTCACTTCTGACTGATGACGCCTTTGACGAACCAGTCCATTTTCCACAGATCGGCATCCGACAGCACCTGCCCCGCCGGGACACGTTCCTTGCCGTCGCGATCGGCGAGCGGACCGGCATAGACCTGCTTGCCGTTCACGATCGCCTCGCGTTCGGCGGTGATCCTGGCGGCCGCGTCCTTCGGTACCGCGTCGCCACAGCAGGCGATATCGGTGCCGCCGTCCTTGATCGACAGGAAGGCGCCATAGGCGGGTGGCGTCCACTCGCCGGCAATGATCTTCTTGATCTCCGGGTCGAGGAAGCGATCCCACACCCAGACCGAGGAGCACTGCGTCGCCTTCGGCGCGAATTCGCGCAGGTCGCGATGATGCCCAGTGGCATAGACGCCTTTCTCCTGGGCGACGATCTGCGTCGCCGGCGTATCGACATGCTGGCCGATGACGTCGATGCCCTGCTCGATCAGCGCTTCCGCCGCGGCGCGCTCCTTGACCGGATCGTTCCAGGCACCCGTATAGATCACGGTGACGGTTGCATTGGGATTGATCTGCTGGGCGCCCAGCGCATAGGCGTTCACCGTCCAGTTCACGAGCCCGAAGGGATTGGCCGCGACGAAGCCGAGCTTGCCCGATTTGGAAGCCGCGCCGGCGGCCATGCCGCACAGATACTGGCTTTCATAGGTGCGGCCATAGAAGGATTCGAGATTGGGCCCGTTGGTGATGCCCGCCGGATTGAGGAAGGCGACGTCCGGATACTTCTCCGACAGCTCCTTGAACGTGTCGGAATAGCCGAAGGCCGAGCCGATGATGATATTGAAGCCGCGGCTGATCAGCAGCTCCACCGCCGGCCGGATCGCGGTCGCATTTTCCGGCACGTTCTCCACCACCGGAATCTTGACGCCCATCGACGCCTCGAGGCGCTGGCGCGCTTCATCGAGCGCCTGCGACCAGCCGCCGTCATTCTTCTGGGTGAAGATGACGAGCGCGATCTTGGGCTCGCCCTTGAGCTTGAAAGCCGCCATTGCCGGCAAAGCCGACAAGCCGACTAAGGCCAGTCCAAAGGCGAGAAGTCGCAGAATATGTCGTGTCATGTGCCCTGTCCTTCCTTGTTTCCCATCCGCGGCGAACGCCGCTTGTGCTTCTTCACGGCTTGTTATTCGGCCACCCTCTGCGGGACGGCTCGTCGGCGGCGGCGCTCAAGCGGCGTCGAGCGCCGCATGGATCATGCTGGGCGTGACCGGGACATGCCGGAACGCTCCGCCGCCCAGCGCTTTCAACGCATCTTCCACGCCCGAGGCGACCACCGCGCCCACTGCGATGCAGCCTGCCTCGCCGACGCCTTTCACACCCAGGGCGTTGAGCGGCGACGGCGTCTCGAGATGCAGGATCTCAACCTCGGGAATCTCGGTCGCATAGGGAACGAGGAAATCGACGAAATTGGCATTGAGCATGTTGCCGGTTTCATCGAACTCGATCCGCTCGTACATGGCGCCGCCGAGTCCTTGCGCGATGCCGCCCATGACCTGGCCCTCGACGATCATCGGATTGATCATGTTGCCGCAATCATGGATGCACACATATTTGCGGATGGTCACGCTGCACAGTTCCGGATCGACCTCAATGAGGGCGCCATGCACGCCATAGGCCCAGGTGGCGCAGGGCGGGCTGTAATAGTCGGTGGCTTCGAGACCGGGATGTTCGCCTTCGTCCAGCGAGGGACCATCATGACGGCTCGCCGGCGCGAACTGGGTCGCGGCCTGCGCCGCCTCGTTGAAGGCATAACGCAGCGGATTGGTAGCCGTGGCGACCGCCGACAACGGTACCTTGCGGTCGGTGCCTTTGACCCAGGCGGCGCCGTCCTTGAGCTCGACATCGCCAACATCGGCCTCGAGCATGTTGGCCGCCGCCTGGAGCGCCTTGCGCCGGACGATCATCGCCGATTTGTGGATGGCGTTGCCCGAGACGACCGCGGCGCGGCTGGCGAAGGTGGCCACACCCCAGTCGAAAGCCTTGGTGTCGCCCTCGACCAGGATCACGTCTTCGGGCTTGACGCCCAGCTGGTCGGCGGCGATCTGCGCGAAGACCGTATCATGCCCCTGCCCTTGCGAGGTTAGCCCGGTATTCACATAGACCTTGCCGGTGATCGGATGAATGCGAACATGTCCACCTTCATAGGGGCCGAGGCCGGTGCCCTCGACATAGAAGGCGAGACCGAGGCCGAGATGTTTGCCTTCGGCGCGCGCTTTGGCCTGCTCGGCCGCGAATGAGGAAGCATCGAGGCGCTCCTCCATCATCGCCAGCGCCTTGTGATACTGGCCGCTGTCGAGGCTCACTTTCAGGCCGTCGGCGAAAATCAGACCTTCGCGATCATAGGGAAACTCGTGATCGGCGATGAGATTGCGCCGGCGGATCTCGAAGCGGTCGAGGCCCAATTCGTCGGCGAGCTGATCCATCGCCCGCTCGATCGCGAAGCAGGCCTGCGGGCGGCCGCAGCCGCGATAGGGCGTGACCGGCACGGTCGGCGTGTAGATAGCCTTGAACTCCACCCAGATATTGGGAATGCGATAGGGGCCGGCGATCGAGGTCGACGCGACCTGGGCCACGGCGATGCCATAGGGGATGAAGGCGCCGGTGTCGTGCAGGAAGCTGTCGCGCAGCGCGATCACCTCGCCTGTCTTCTTGGCGTAGAGCTCCATGAAATGGATCTGGGTGCGCTCCTGCGAGGAGCCGACGAAGTTCTCGCGCCGGTCCTCGATATATTTCACCGGCCGCCCCAGCCGCATCGCCGCCATCGGCACCAGAAGCTCGTCGGGATAGAACAGCAGCACCTTCTGCCCGAAGCCGCCGCCGACATTGGGCGCGATGACCCGGACCTTGTCCTCGTCGAGCTTGAAGATGGAAGCGAGGCCGCCGCGCACCGAGATCGGCGCCTGGGTTCCGTCCCACACGGTGAGTTCGCCCGTCACCTCGTCGAACTGGGCGGCGACGGCGCGGCATTCCATCGGCGCCGCGGTCGAGCGGTCGACCTGGACGCGGATCCTGGTCACATGCTCGGCCTGGGCGATCGCGCTGTCGGGATAGCCGCAGACTTGCACAAAGTGGGCCGCGATATTCTGCTCATGCGTGTCATGCACGAGGGGGGCGCCATCGAGGATCGCCTTTTCCAGATCGACCTCGACGTCACGCGGATCATAGTCGACATCGACCAAAGCGGCGGCGTCCTCCGCCGTATAGCGGTCGACCGCGACGATCATCGCGACCGTCTGCCCGACATAATAGACATCGTCGCGCGCCAGCGGCCGCTGGGTGCGCGCATCCTGCATGGAGGAATGCGGGATGAGCAGCGGCATCTCGATATCGAGCGCCCCGATATTGTCGCATGTATAGACGGCGGCGACGCCCGGATGCGCCTCGGCCGCCGAGATGTCGATGGAGTTGATGCGGGCGCGCGCGAACGGGCTGCGCACGAAGGCCACATGCAGGGCCTGGGCGAGCGGAATGTCGTCGATGAAGGAACCTTCCCCGCGCAACAGCTGGGGATCGATATTGCGCTTGATCCGGGCACCGAACAGTCGTGTCGACATGGGTTATTCCTGACCGGTCTTTGCCGCCATGTGATCGGCGGCGCGGCGCACCGCCGCGATGATGTTCTGATACCCTGTGCAGCGGCACAGATTACCCGCCAGTATCTCGCGGACGCCGGTATCGGAGAGATCGATCTCGGTGTCGGATTCGAGATGGCTCAGGATGTTCATGATCATGCCCGGCGTGCAGTAACCGCATTGCAGCCCATGGCAGTCCTGGAAAGCCTGCTGCAGCGGGTGCAGCGTGCCGTCCGGATCCGCTAGCGATTCGATGGTGCGGATCTCGCGTCCCGACGCCTGGACGGCGAAGGTGAGGCACGAGCGTGCCGCCTTGCCGTCCATGATGATGGTGCATGCCCCGCAGATTCCGTGCTCGCAGCCGACATGCGTGCCGGTCAGCCCGAGCTCATGGCGCAGGAAGTCGGACAGCAGCATGCGCACGCTGACCTCGCGCGTGACCGCCTCGCCATTGACGGTCAGCTTCACGCTCACGCGCGGATCATCCGAGGACTGAGGAAGTTTTGGTCTGATCTTTCCGCGAGCCATGATGTCGATCTCCTATTGCGCGCGCGCCGCGGCTTTTTCCACCGCGCGACGGACGAGCCCGGCGAAAAGATGCTTGCGATAGCCGGCGGTGGCATGCATGTCGCCCGGCGCCGTCACGGCGGAACAGGCCGCCGCGCTCGCCGCCTTGATGTCGGCGGCGGTAAGACGGGTGCCGGTGAGGATCTGCTCGGCGGCGGCAAGGCGCAGCGGCTTGGACGAGATTCCGCAGGCCGCCAGCGCCACCGTTTCGACGGCGCCGGCGCCATTGCGCTTCAGGATGCAGCCGGCGGCCGCGATGGCATAATCGCCATGGCGGCGCGTGAACTCCTCGAAGGCGAAGCCGGCACCCGGCGGCAAAGCGGGGAAGTGAGCTTCCACCACCATCTCGTCCGGCTGGCGCGACGTCGTCATGTGGAACTGGAAGAAATCCTCAGCGGCGATCTCGCGCCGGCCGTCCGCTCCCGCCACCAGCACGCTGCCGCCGGTGAGCACGAGGATCATCGGCATCTCGGCGGCGGCGTCAGCATGACAGAGGCTGCCGACGACGGTGCCGCGATTACGGATCGGGATATGGGCGACATGGCCGAGCGCCGCCCGCAAAACTGGATTGGCGGCGGCGACGCCGTCATTGAGCTCGACCTCGCGATGCCGCGCCATGGCGCCGACCCTGATCTTGCCGTTGGCGACGGCGATCTGCGCGAGGCCCGGAATATTCTGGATGTCGATCAGGCGCGACGGGCTGGCGAGGCGCATATTCATCGCCGGGATCAGGCTCTGTCCGCCGGCCAGGATCATGGCGCCTGAGTCTTCCTTGAGGAGCGAGATCGCCTCCTCCACCGAGCGCGGCGCCACATAGTCGAACAAGGAAGGCTTCACGGACGCACCTCCCACCTGCTGCCGCGGGATCTCGGTGAGATCCCGGATGTCGCCATGTTCCGCTGCGAAGCCATTTTCGGCACTGCGTTTCCCCGGCTATGGAGGCCCTTCGAGGAGCCTTCGTGTTTTATCCATATAATGGATATGATATCGAATATGATGATACTGATCGACGCCTCGCCCTGTCAATACTGTTATCTGGGCGACTGCTCGCGATTGACCAGCGCGACGCCGGCAAGGATCAGCGCCACGGCGATCCACACCGCGGCGGACAAGGGCTCGGCGAAGAACAGGACGGCGAAGGCGACGCCGACGCCGGTATGCACATAGCTGATCTGGCTGAGATAGACAGGACCGCCGATCTGCTGCAGCCGGAAGAACAAGGCATAGCCGATGCCGCTCGCCAGGCTTTGCAGGAGGATCAGATGCCATCCGGCGCCAAGGCCGGCGACGACATCCGTCTTATGGCCAAGCAGCCAGCCGATCAGCAGAACGACGACTAAGCCCAGCGCCGCGGCCGCCAGCGTCACCGCCGCAAGCGGCAGGGGCTTTTCGCCCTTGGGCCAGGCGATCGTCCTGAACACATTGCCGCCGGCGAGCGCGAGCGGCGTCACCAGGGCGGCGACATACCAAATGGCCGGCGCCGTCTCGCCGAAGCTGCCGACATTGCGCGAGATCAGAATGAGCAGCGCGCCGGTGAGACCCGAAGCGAGCCCCGCGAGCCGCAGCAGGCTCGGGCGTTCGAGGCCGAGCATGGCGACGATGGCGAGCGTAATGATGGGCGCCAGCGACTGCAGGATGGCGGGAATGCCCGAGCCCAGATGCGGGATCACCGCGACGAGCATGCCGAAGGGAATGGCGAAGGTCAGCTGCCCGGCGACCAGCGCATAGGTGAGAACGCTTTTGCGCGCCGCCACCGGACTGCCGGAGAGCCGGGCCGCCAGGAACAGCACGAGGCTCGCCCCGAACGCGCTCGCCGCGGCGTAGAGGAGCGGCGGCACGCCGGCCTCGCCGGCCAGCCTACCGAGCGGAAAGATCAGCCCGATGCAGCTGCCCGCCGCGAAAAGGAGCAGCACCGGCTCGAGCCTGAGCGAGGCACGGCTCATGCCGCGCCCATCGGTTCGATCGGCCGTGCCAGCGATGCCGCGAGCACGCTCTCGCACCACGCCGCCGCGCGCAGCAGCGCCACCTCGTCATAAGGCTTGCCGATGATCTGGAGTCCGACCGGCAGACCGTTCTCGCTCAAGCCGCACGGGATAGAGATTGCCGGGCATCCGCACACGGTGACGGCATAACCGAGCAGCAGCCAGTCGAGATAGGTCTCGAGCGTCTCGCCGTCGATCTCGCGCACGAAACGCTCGCTCACCGGAAAGGCCTCGACCGGTGCGGCGGGCGCGATCAGGAAGTCATGCGCGTCCAGAAAAGCCAGCATATCGCGACGCGATTGCGCGCGGCGGGCTTCGGCGAGCGCGATTTCGGCCGCCGTGAGCTTGAGCCCCTGCTCGATATTCCACACCACTTCCGGCTTGAGCTTGTCCCGCGCGGTCTGCAGTACCTCCTGCCGCAAGGCCGCAAACTGGAAGGCGCGCAAGGTCCGGAAGGCGCCGTCGGTCAGGCTCAGATCAGGATGCGTCTCGGCGACCGCGAGCCCCGCGGCGGCGAGCTTCTCGACCGCCTGTTCGATCGTCGCCCGCACCGGACCCGAGACGCGGGCTATGCCGAGATCCATGCTGAAGGCGGCGCGCTTCGGCCGCTCGCCCGTCATGGCCGCTGCCCGGTAGCCCATGGGCGATGCCGGCCGCGACAGCGGATCGCGCCGGTCGAAGCGGGCAAAGCCATCGAGGCCCAGCGCCACATCGGCGACGCTCCGCGCCAGCGGCCCGATCACCGACAGCACCTGGAACGGCAGGGCATTGGGCCCCTGCGGCACGAGGCCGGGACTGGGCCTGAGGCCGACGATATTGCAGAAGGCGGCGGGATATCTGACCGAGCAGGCGAAGTCTGACCCTTGCGCGATGAAGGCCATGCCGCTGGCGACCGCCGCCGCGGCCCCGCCTGACGATCCCGCCGCCGACAAAGCGATGTTCCAGGGATTGCGCGTGGCGCCGAACACGTCGTTGAACGTATTGGCGCCGGCCTCGAATTCCGGCGTGTTCGACTTCGCATAGACGATGCCGCCGGCGGCCTCGATGGCCTCGACGCAATAATCCGACCGGGCCGCTATGTGGTCGGCGAAGGCGCGCGAGCCCCAGGTGGTGCGCACCCCTTCGACCTCATAGGAATCCTTGATCGGCACCGGCAGGCCGGCCAGCACGCCGCGTTCGCCGGGCGGCAGTTTTTCGAGCGCCGCGGCCCGCTTGCGGGCCCGCTCGAAACATGTGGTCGGGAGTGCATTGAGCGCCGGATTGACGGCGTCGACCCGTTGCTCCAATGCGGCGATCAATTCGCCCGGCGACAACTCGCCCTGGCGGAGCCCGTCGACCGCCGCACAAGCCGAGAGGGTGTGAAGAAGATCATCCATGCGCCCTCTCCTCCACAAGTCTACTGGCATCCGATGAGCGGATAGAGTATATGCTATTTGAATATCGGGATCGAGCGATATCCCGCCCCCGGCAGGGACCGCTGCCGGCGGATCTTACCCCAGACAATGGCAGGAGTCGCCTGTGGCGAAAGCGAAAGTCAAATCCAGTCGGGCGGCGGACGGCGACCGGGCCAGCCAGTTGCGCGGCATGTCGCGGTCCTTCGCGGTGCTCGAGCAGATCGCCGCCTCGCCGAGCCGCGTTGTGGATGTCACACGCGCCCTCGACCTGCCCTGGGCCACCGTTCATCGCACCATCATCCAGCTCGAAAAGGCGCAGTTCCTGCGCCGCGACCCTGAAAGCAACCGCTACGAAATCGGCCCCCGCCTCTGGTATATCGGCTCGGCCTATCTGTCGAATAACCGCGTGCTCAATACGGCGATGGCTTATCTCGGCCAGATGCAGGACGTCGAAGGCGTGGCGGTGCAGATCGTCGAGCGCAGCGGCTGGCAGTCGGTGGCGATCTATTCGGCGCAGCGTTTCGGCGAGGACATCACCAAGGCGCATTACGGCCACCATTTTCCCCTGCATTGCGGCTCGAAGGGCCAGATCCTGCTCGCCTATGAGGACCCGGCCTTCATCGCGCTTTATCTCAAGCGCAATCTCGAGAAGCTGACCAGCGAGACGATCACTGATCCGGCGGAACTGCGCAAACGCCTCGCCGATATTCGCGAGGCGGGTTTCGCGCAGACCGTCGCCGATGTGCAGCCCTTCACCGGCTCGCTCGCCGCTCCCATCCGCGACAGCAGCGGCCGCGTCGTGGCGTCGCTGTGCTTCGTCTTCCGCAAGACGATGCTGCGCAACGAGAAGCGCCGCGAGGAGCTGCAGGAGCGCATCGTCCACACGGCGCATTCTATTTCCTTCGATCTGGGCTGGCGCCCCGGGCAAGGCTGACGCCCGCCTCACTTGCGCTCTTCGTAGGAACCGCGCAGCGTCTTGAACGTCTCCACCAGCGCCGCCACGGCGGTGTGGATGAAGACCTCTCCCGCTTCCGCCGTCGCATGTGTCGGATCACCGAAGATTGCCGCATGACCCGCTTCCGGACGTGGCCGGCGCATATAGGTCCGGGTCGGATTGGTCGGCGCGACGAGATCCCAACCGACCGGTCCGTATTTGGCGCCGGCGAGCTTTTCCATCTTCACCAGATGCGGCCTTGTGGCGAGTTGGAAGGCGGTCTCGAATTCACAGCCATGTCCCATGCCGCCGGCGACCGACTTGCGCAGCTCATGGATCTTGGCCGCGCCCGGCTCCCAATAGCTGACCGCCGAGACCTTGAATGTATGCTGGGTGTCGAGCTCGTCTACCAGATGACGCGCCACCGCGTCATTGGCCGTGCCATTGGGCCGGTTGCCATTGAGGATGATCAGATGCTCGAAGCCCTGGCGCAAAAGTGCGGCGCCGATCTCGAACAGCATCGTCTGATAGGTCGGGATGGAAAGCGATATCGTTCCCGGAAAGAATTCGAAGGTCTTCGAGATGCCATAGGCGACGGGCGGTGCCACCAGCGCGTTGATGCGCTCGGCCAGGAGCCAGGCGATGTGCTCGACCTGATGCGTGTCGGTGTCGGTCGGCATATGCGGCCCATGCGCCTCGGTGGCGCCGGTCGGCAGGATGACGGCGCGTTTCGCCTTGATCGCCTCGGCGATTTCCATCTGCGTCATATTGGACATGCGGTGTTCCATGGCCGGCTTTCCCTCTTCTCGGGCTTGCGCTCGCCCGCAATGACATTCATACTCAGAATATGGATACGATATCTAATATATGAACATGTAAAGCGGGCGTAGTGCAAGCGTCATCTGCACACCCCATATTTGTGGGTAAACTGCTGGGAGACCCATGATGAACGCCATCAACCCGGAAAATGCCTTCTGGAGCGACCTCTTCGCCAGGATCGCCGAGCGTGGGCGCCAATGGCTCGGCCGCCCGCTGCCGGCCGGCGCATCGGCCGAAAGCCGCATCGGCGAGCTCGCATCGAGCCTCATCTCGACCAAGGGCGAGGCATCCGGCGTCGCTCTGGCGCGCGCCCTCGTCGCGCAATGGAAGAGCATGGACAAGCCGGCGCGGCGCGCCTGGTTCGAGATGCTGGCGCAGGATTTCGGTCCCGATGCGGAGAAGCTTACCGGTGCCGTTGCGCATTGGCAGGCGCAGCCGACGCCGGCCGCCGCGCAGCAGCTGCATGCTGCCGCCGAGCCGCTGCGCCAGGAGCTTCTGCGCCGCATCAATCTGGCGCCCGGCGGCACCGCGGCGCTTGTCGAGATGCGCGAAGAGCTGCTCGCCCATTTGCGCGACGCACCGGCCCTTGAGGCGGTCGAGGCCGACTTCGTCCATCTCTTGACCTCGTGGTTCAATCGCGGCTTCTTGCTGCTGCGCCCGATCGATTGGGCCTCGCCGGCGAATGTCCTCGAGAAGATCATCCATTATGAAGCGGTGCATGAGATCAAGGACTGGAACGACCTGCGCCGGCGCCTCGCCCCGCGCGACCGCCGCTGCTTCGCCTTCTTCCATCCGCAGATGCCGGACGAGCCGTTGATATTCGTCGAGGTGGCTTTGACCTCCGGCATCCCCGGAAATATCGGCGATCTCCTGTCCGAACAACGGGCCGCGCTCGAGCTTCCCCAGGCCGATACGGCGGTCTTCTATTCCATCTCCAACACCCAAGTCGGGCTCAAGGGCGTTTCCTTCGGCAACTTTCTGATCAAGCAGGTCGTTGAGGAACTCTTGCGCGAAATGCCGTGGCTCAAGACCTTCGTTACTTTGTCGCCGGTGCCGGGCTTCGCGGCCTGGCTCAAGACCGCGCGCCAGGACGACTCCCCGCTTCTCGCCGCCCTGTCCGATAACGAAAGTCTGGCGGCGCTCGACCAGCCCGGCTGGCAGGATCATGTCGAGGAGCGCGAGGCGCTCGCACCAACGCTGCGCCAGGCAACGGCAACTTATTTGCTGCAGGCGAAGGGCGCCAATCGCCGGCCGCTCGATCCCGTCGCCAGATTCCATCTCGGCAATGGCGCCAGGCTCGAGCGCATTCACGCCTCGGCCGATCTGTCCACTAAGGGCCTGCGCCAGTCCCATGGCGTGATGGTCAATTATCTCTATGATCTCGACGCCATCGAGAAGAATCATGAAAACTATGCCGACAGCGGCGAAGTCGCCCATTCGTCCGCGATCAGAAAGATCCTGGCCGGCGATCTGTCGGCGAATATGCTGACCCGCAATGTCCAGAGCCTGCTCGGCTCTGAGAAGCCCAGAAAGAAGGAAGCCAAGATCTCATGAGCTGGTCCTATGCCAATGATCCGCAGCTGCGCAACCTGCCCGCTCTTGTGCATCGGCGGATGACCGCACCGGACAAGCTCTTCATCCGGAATGGCGACGGCCGCGACTTCACCTTCTTCGATTTCTGGACGCTGGCCGGCCAGATGGCCAATACCTTGGTGGCGCAGGGCGTGAAGACCGGCGACCGGGTGGCGATCCAGGTCGATAAGAGCCCGGAAGCCATCGCGCTTTTCCTCGCCTGCGCCAAGCTCGGCGCCGTCTATCTGCCACTCAACACCGCCTATACCGAGCCGGAAGTGGATTATTTCGTCGGCGACGCCGAGCCCTCCGCTTTGATCGTCATGCCGGAGCGTCTCGACGCCCTGGCGGATCTCGCCAAACGCCGCAATGTCGCCGCCCTGCTCTCGCTCGGGATCAAGGGCGACGGGACATTCATGGACGCGACGCGCCGGCAGGCACGTGGTTTCACCGATGCGAAAGTCGGCTGGTCCGATCTCGCCGCGATCCTCTATACGTCAGGCACCACGGGCCGTTCGAAAGGCGCCATGCTCAGCCATGGCAATCTCGCCTCCAACGCCTTGACGCTCATCGACACCTGGCGTTTCGGCGCGAGTGACGTCCTCATCCATGCCTTGCCGGTCTATCACACGCATGGCCTTTTCACCGCGACCAATACTCTGCTGCTGTCGGGCGGCACCATGCTCTTCCGCCAGAAGTTCGACGCCGACGACGTGATGCGGCTGATGCCCGGCGCCACGACCATGATGGGCGTCCCGACCTTCTATACCCGCCTCCTCCAGCATCCGGGCCTGACCCGCGAAGCGACCGCCCATATGCGTCTCTTCATCTCGGGCTCGGCGCCCCTCCTCGCCGACACGCATCGCGAATTCCGCGAGCGCACCGGCCATGCGATCCTCGAGCGTTTCGGCATGACCGAGACCAACATGAACACGTCGAATCCCTATGACGGCGAGCGCATCGCCGGTACCGTCGGCCTTCCCTTGGCCGGTGTCGATGTCCGCATCACCGATCCCGACAGCGGCAAGCCGCTGGCGAAGACAGAGATCGGCATGATCGAGGTGCGCGGGCCCAATGTGTTCAAGGGTTATTGGCGCATGCCGGAAAAGACGGCGGCCGAATTCCGCGCCGACGGCTTCTTCATCACCGGCGACCTCGGCCGCATCGACGACAATGGCTATGTGTCGATCGTCGGCCGCGGCAAGGACCTCATCATCACCGGTGGCTTCAATGTCTATCCGAAGGAAGTCGAGAGCGAGATCGACAGCATCGAGGGCATCGTCGAATCCGCGGTCATCGGCCTGCCGCATCCCGATTTCGGCGAGGGCGTCACCGCCGTCGTGGTGCGCTCCGGCGACAGTCTTCTCGAACGCGAGATCCTGCAGCGGCTCGAAGGCCGGCTCGCCAAGTTCAAGCTGCCCAAGCAAGTGATTTTCGTCGACGACCTGCCGCGCAATGCGATGGGCAAGGTGCAGAAGAACGCCCTGCGCCAGACCTATGCCGATCTCTATCGGCCGCGCTGATTTACGGCCGGCCGAACAGCCGCTTGAAGAAGGATGAGACGAGCGCGCTGATCAGGGTTGCGACACTGATCTGATTGGCGGGGGCTGGAGCCGGAGCCGGCTTCGCTTCGTTCACGGCCTTGGATTCTACGGTCGGCGGCGCCAGTGTCTCGGCGGGCGCGAGCTTCTGCTCGATATTGCGGGCGAATTGCGCGATCAGCACATTCGCCGTTTCGGTGATGACGCCGGTGCGGCCGAATTGCGCGACAGGTCCCGAAAGCTGCAGATCGGCCTTGATGTCGACGGCGGTCAGACCGCCCGCTTCCGCCAGGCTGTAGTCCATCACCAGCTTGGAGCGGCTGCCGCCACGCTTGTCCATGCCCTTGCCTTCGACATGGCCCGTATGCGTCACGGCGTCAGCCTTGACCTTTGCCTCGCCTTCGAAGGACGCATTGAACGGCCCCAGCTTGATGCCGACGCGTCCGAGATAATTGCCGTCCCCCTTGTCCTCGATGAGCTCGGCGCCCGGCATGCATCTGGCGATCTCAGGAATATCCTGGAACAACGCCCAGACGGCCGGCAGCGGCCGCGCAACCTTGAAGGACTGTGTGATCTGCATCGAACCGGGCCTTTCTCACAGGGAAACGGAAGTGCTGATTGCCAAGCCGGCCGCGCGCCGTCAATCGATCGCGGTCGCTTTCCAGCCCGCATCCGGGTCCTTCCACTTCTTGGGATAGGTCACCGCGCCCTTCTTCTTCAGTTTCTCGAAGTAGGGTCCGCGGTCGAACATCGGCAATCGTCCGCGCGCTTTGCTCATCTCGCGGCGCAGCGTCTTGGTGGCGGCGGCATCGGCCGCCCATTTGCGCCCGGCTTTCTTGAGGACGACGCCATAGAAATCGCGCGCCGCCTTGCGCGAGACGAGGCCGCACTGGACGTCATAGACGACCTTGTCGATCTCGCGCTTGAGCGGATCGCCCCAGCCGCCGCCGCCGGTGGTCACCACGCGCACACTGGTGCCGGCCTTGACCGTGACCGTGTCGCTCATGCCCGGATGGACCGTCTCCTTGCCCTTCTTGTCGATCACCGACACCTGATAGTTGAGACCGGCGCGGCCGCCATTGACGCCATAGCAGCCGAGCATCGAGCGGTCGGCATTGGAGATGAGACGGCAGTCGCCGAGCGCCCGGATGATCTTGTCATAGCCGAAACCGCCACGCCGGAAGCCGGCGCCGCCCGAATCTTCCTTGAGCGCCAGTTGCTCGACCAGGATCGGATAACGCGTCTCCGAGAATTCCGCCGGCAGGTTCTTCGAGTTCGGCACGATATGCACGACATCCGACCCATCGGCCCATGGCCTTCCGGGGCTTCCGCCACCCAAAACTTCGCGGAACAGGTAGAAATCATTCTGGGTGCTGCCGCCGGTGAGGCCCCAGATGCGAATAGTCTCGTGATCGGCCGGCATCTTGCCGCCGGTCGCTTTCGACAGGCAGGCGGTGAACACGCCGAGCGAGCGCAGCATGAGGAAGAAGCGCATGCCGGTCGGCTTGCCGAAATTGGGCGTGATCAGCGTGCCCTTGGCCGGGAAGACCACATCGATGATGTCGAGCACGCCTTCATTGGAATCGATTTCCGCGGCGCGCTCCGGCGAGCCGGCGAGCGAGCGCAGCGCCGGCGCCAGCCATTTGCGGAAATAGCGCCCTTCCATCTCATCGAGCGCCCAGTTGATCGGCCCCTTGGCCTCAGGGTCGGTGCCGTTGAAATCGAGGACGATCTTCTCGGGCGTCTTCGTCATGGTGAGGCGCAGCGCATGAAGCCGCGGCTCATCGACGCCATCCGCCTCGATGTAATCCTCGAAGTGATAGACACCGTCCTTGATCTTGGGCAGGATTTCGCGCCGGAAGATCTCGGCGGTGTTCTTCAGGATCTGGTCGAATGCTTCTTCCAGCGTCTCGATTCCGTAACGCTCGGCCAGCGCCACGATACGCCGTGAGCCCAGCCTTGCCGCGCCGATCTCGGCATCGAGATCGCCTGCCAGATGTTCCGAGAGGCGCGAATTGCGCGTGATGATCTTGAACGCCGCCTTGTTGAGCTTGCCGCCTTCATAGAGCTTGATCGGCGGAATGAGGGCGCCTTCCATCCAGCTGTCTGTCGCATGCACCGGCAGGCTGCCGGGCACCGCGCCGCCGATATCGTCGTGATGGCCGAAGACCTGGCTGAAGCCGATCAGCCGGTCGCCGAAAAAGATCGGTACCGTGGTGCATAGATCCGGCACATGGCCGATGCCACCGCAGGAATTGTAAGGGTCGTTCCAGAAGAACACGTCGCCCGGATGGATGTCGCCTTCCTCGAAATGGGTGAAGACAGGCTCGACGATCGCCGAATAGGACCGCCCGGTGAGCTTGCGGCCCTTGGCATCGAACAGCGCCACGCGATAATCATGCTGGTCGCGGATCATCGGCGAGCGGGCAGTGCGCTCCACCGCCGCTTCGATCTCGAGCTCCGCCGCGCGGATGGTCCCGTGGATGACCTCGAGCTCGATAGGTCCAAGCTTGGTACGGCTTACCTTGTTCAACATGGTCGTGATGCCCCTATGCCGATTTTTCGAGAATGAGATTGCCGTAGCTGTCCGAGCGCAGCGTCCAGCTGGCCGGAACGACCACCGTCGAGCCATATTCCTCGACGACTGCCGGACCTTCGATCTTCTGACCGATGGCAAGCTCGGTGCGCCGATAGAGCGGGCAATTGACCCAGCCGGAGCCGCGCCAATAGACCTTGCGCTTGGCGAAGGGCGTCGCCGGCTTGCGCTTGGCGACATCCTGCTTAATTTTGGGTCGGTGCTGCGTGCCGACCGCCTGCACACGCAGATTGACCAGCTCGACATCCTGCTCGCCTTCATAATGGAAGCCGAAGGTCTGATCGTGAACGCGGTGCAGGTTCTTCCACATATAGTCGATCGCTTCCGCATCGCTGAGCCCGGGCGGAATGTCGACCTGTACCTCGTGTCCTTCGCCGAAATAACGCAGATCGGCGACCTTCTGGATCATGATCTTCTCGCGCGGAATGCCTTCGGCGCGGATATCGTCGATGCCGAGCTTTGTCAGCTCGGCCCAGGCCTCGATGATCTCGGTTGGGCTGGCGCTCGACTGCTGGCGCACCAGGGTGCGGATATAGTCGCGCCGCACATCCGACACATGCAGGCCGAAGGCGCAGAGATTGCCCGGATTGGGCGGCGAGATGATCGTCTTGATGCCGAGGAAATCGGCGACTTCCGCCGCGAACAGACCGCCGGCGCCGCCGAACGCGACCATCGCATATTGCCCGGGCTCGCGCCCGCGCGACGTCGTCACCTGCCTTATGCCGAAGACCTGGTTGACGGCGGCGATCTCGAGCGCTCCTGCGGCGATCTCCTCCGCCGGCATGCCGAATTGCCGTCCGAGTTCGTCATAGGCCTTGCGTGCCGCGTCGAGATCGAGCTTGATCTCGCCACCGATCAGTGCCGCCGGCAGTCGCCCGAGGACGATCGCAGCATCGGTCACCGTGGGCTTCGTGCCACCCTTGCGGTAGCAGATCGGTCCCGGGTCGGCGCCGGCGCTGCGCGGTCCGACTTTCAGGCTACCATAAGGATCGGTCCAGGCGATCGAACCGCCGCCTGAGCCGACGGTGACGATGTCGAGCATCGGCGTCTTGACCGGATAGCTCTCGACCATCGACGCCGAGGTGTACATCGGCTTGTAGTCTTCGATGATCGCGACATCGGTCGAGGTGCCGCCGACATCGATGGTGAGGATATCCTTGTAGCCGGCGAGCTGCGCCATATGGATCGAGCCCAATATGCCGGCGGCCGGTCCGGACAGCAGCATCGTGACAGGACGCTCGCCCGCCGTCGAATGTTTCACCACCCCGCCATTCGACTGCATGATCAGGAACGGAATGTCGCCCGACTTTGCCCTGATCTTGTCGGCGGCGTTCTGCAGGTAGGTCTTGCAATAGGGCTTGACCAGAACGTCGATGAGCGTCGTCATCGCCCGCTCATATTCGCGGTATTCGGGCAGCACGACGGATGACAGTGAGACGAAAACGTCCGGATAGGCCTTGCGGATCAGCTCGCCAATCCGCTGCTCGTGTTCGCCATTGGCATAGGAATGGAGGAAACACACGCCGATGCAGCGCACACCGTCGTCCACCAGCTCCTTCACCGCCTTCAGCGTCGCCTTCTCGTCAATGGGTTCGAGCTCCGACCCGTCGAAGCGCATGCGGCCGGGAACCTCACGCACCAGGTGCAAGGGGACGAGCCGCGGCGGCTTCACCCAGAAGAACGAGTTGCCATAGCCGTCGGGAACCGACTGCCGCGCGATCTCGATCATATGGCGGGTGCCGCGGGTGACGAGCAGGCCCAACCCGTCGAATTTGTGCTCGAGAACGGCATTGGTCGCGACCGTCGAGCCATGCAGCAGCATGCGCACGTCCTCGGCGCCGCGGTCCAACGTGTCGAGGATCTTCTGAACGCCCTCCACCAGGCCGATGCTCGGATCGGCCGGCGTCGAAGGTGTCTTGACCGCCGCGATCTCACCCGTTTCCTCGTCGATCGCGACGACGTCGGTGAAGGTTCCGCCGGTGTCGATGGCTATGCGAAGTCCCATTTTTTACCCGCCTCCAATATCCATATAGTGGATATGATATTCATATTATGCACATGAAGCTTTGACGGCACAAGAGTGGAAATTTTCCGCGAAACCGTCCTGAAAGGGTTTCAGGCCTTGCCGCGCGGGCTCAACGCGCCGTCCAGACGCTTCCTTCCACGCCGCCCACCAGCCGGCCGTTTTTGATATGCACCCGCCTGCCGGGGAGATTGCGGAACATGTCGACGATATTCGCCGCCGAATGCACGACGAGATCGGCACGCCCGCCGATGCCGACCCGGTGATCGGCCAGCCCCATGAGACGCGCCGGACGTAAGGTCGTCATGTCGAAGGCCTCGCGCACTTCCGCGTCGCTGCGCATGCCGGTGCTCAGGCAGGTCATATAGGCGGTGTCGACCGGATCCATGCGGTTGAACCTGAACCAGATGTCGAACATGTTGTCGGCGCCGGCGCAGACATTGACCCCTGCTGCGAGCAGTTCCTTGGCCCGCGACGAGCCGCGATTGACCGGCGTCGCCCCGTCGCCGCCGAGCATCTGCAGATTGGCGATCGGCAGGATCGTCACGCTCATATCGGCCGCTTTGACCTTGTCGATCACGCGTTTGGCTTCGTCGTCCGGATAGACCGCGAGGGCGCAGCAATGACCGGCGGTAACCTTGCCTTGATAACCGCGCTCGACGGCCATGTCGGCCACCATCTCCAGCGTCTTGTAGGGCGCCAGATCCGTATAGTCGCAGTGGAAGTCGATCGGCGCGCCGCGTTCCATCGCGATGTCGAAAATGGTGCGGATATGGGCCCGCTGATCTTCGATGGAGCGCTCGAATTCAGGCAAGCCGCCGACCAGGGTCGCCCCCATGCCGAGCGCCGCGCGCAAGAGGTCCGGCGCCTCCGGATCGGTGACGATACCTTCTTGCGGGAAAGCGACGATCTCGAGATCGATGAGATTGTGGAAGCGCTCCTGCGCCCGGAGCACGCCTTCCAGCGAAACGAGCTTCGTGGCGAAATCTACATCGACCTGCGTGCGGATGCGCCCTATTCCCTGCGCCACCGCCAGATCGAGCGCGCTGCAGACGCGCGCCTCGACATCGGCGACGGTGAAGTTCCGCTTCGCCTCACGCGCCCGCGCAAAGGCCTCCTGATAGGAGATCGCGCCGACATAATTGCGCGACAATACCTTGTCGAGATGGAAATGCGGATCGATGAAGCTCACCGTGACGAGCCCGCCTTGTGCGTCCACGGTACGAGCGGCCGTACCGCCGATCTGCGCGGCAATCTCCACGATGCGGCCCCCGTTTATCGCGATATCGTAGATATCTTCGCGGTCGAGGAGCCGCGCTCCTCTGATCAACAGGTCGTGGGAGCCGGTGGTCGGTTGAGCTGACATTATTCTTCCTTCCCTAAGAACCCAGATAGGCCTTGATGACCTGCGGATCGCGCCGCACCTCTTGCGGTGGGCCTGAGGCGATCACCTTGCCTTCGCTGAGCACGACCACGCGGTCGCAGACATTCATGATGACATTGAGATCATGGTCGATGATGACGATGCCGCAGCCCCGGCGTCGCCGGATCGCCTGCACGATGGTGACGATTTCTTCCGATTCGCCATGATTGAGCCCGGCCGTCGGCTCATCGAGCAGCAGGAACTCGAGCTTGCCGGCAATGGCGCGGGCGATCTCGAGCCGGCGCTGCATGCCATAAGCGAGCTCGGTGGCGATGCGGTCGCGGTGCTGGGTGAAATGCAGCTCGTCCAAGGCGTTCAGCGCATTCTCGCGCCGGTCGCCGCTGCCGAGCCACGCCGAAGCCACTTCGACGGTTTCAAGCACCGTCAGCGAATTGAACAGCCGGATATTCTGGAACGTCCGGCGGATCCCGCGCCGCGCCGCATCGCGCAATGAAATATTGGACCAGCTCTCGGCGCCCATGCTGAAGCGGCCGCTGGTCGGCGTATAGACGCCGGACGTCACATTCAGGAGCGTCGTCTTGCCAGAGCCATTGGGACCGATCAGCCCGACGATCTCGCCCTTGGCGACCTCCAGGCTGACCCCATCAAGGGCGGTGAGGCCCTTGAATTTCATGACTACATCGCTCGCCTTGAAGTTCATTCTTCCTCTCCGAGGAATGGCGGCGGGGTCCACGACGCGTGGACCCCCGCTCCTTAGGATCACTTCACCGGCGGGAATTTTTGCGGGAATCCGACTTCCACGACGACGAACTTGCGGTTGGCGCGGTCGAAGGTCACCACCGCATAGTCCTTCTTGGGGATGCCGCGGCCGATCGGGCTGTTCTTGTACGAAATGAGGCCGGTGGCGCCGGCGACATTCTCGACATTGTCCAGGGCATCGCGCACGGCCGCCCCTTCCGTCGATCCGGCGGCTTCCACCGCCGCGGCGACGCTGACGACGAGATCATAGCCGAGCGCCGTCTGCAGCGATTCCGGATCGGCGCCGAACTTGGCGCGATATTCCTTCTCGAAAGTTTCGAAGGCCGAACCCGGCGTCCGGTTGCCGCCATAGGTCGTCATCGCCGAGATGTCCAGCTGGCCGCCGGCATCAAAGATGACCGGCGTGTCATTGCCGTCGACCATGATGATCGGCTTGGTATTGCCCAGCCGCTCCAGGTCCTTGAGGAAGGCCGTCGTATCGGGCGGGAACGTGTTGGTCATGATCACATCGGCGTCGGAGCCCGCCATTTTGGTCGCGGTGACCCGATAGCTGCTGTCGCCCAGCGTGTAATAGGCCTCGCCGACGATCTCGCCGCCAAGCTCGCGGAAACGTTCCTCGAAGGCAACGCCGAGCGTGTGTGTATAACCCTCGCTCTTCGACTTCAGCGTGAAGGCCTTCTTATATCCCTTCTTGGCCGCATATTCCGCCAGCATGGCGCCCTGGGTCAGCGTGCCCGGCACATTGAGGAAGCCGAAGCCGCCCGGCACCTGGCTCGGGCCGGCGGCATCGGCGCCGCAGCTGCTGATGACCGGAAGCGAGGCCTTGGCGGCCATCTGCGCGCCCGGCAGCGAGACATCCGTGTCGCAGGTCGTGACGATGAAATTCGCACCGGCGGCGATCAGCTCCTGGACGACGGTGGCGCCCAGCATCGGATCCGATTTCATGTCGCGCCGGTCGAGCTCGATCTTCACCTTGCCGGCGATGCCGCCCTTGGCGTTGATCTCCTCGATCGCGATCTCCATGCCCTTGGCGAGCGGCTCGTCGACGAAGGACAGATAGTTCGATTTGTCCGACGCCCAACCGATCTTGTAGACCGTGCCCGGCTTCAGCTCGGCGGCGGCGCCCAGCGGCCACAAGGCCAGGGCCGCGGCGGCGGTAAGCAAGGCAATGCTTTTCGTTCTTATGTTCATCGTTTCCTCTCCTCTTCGCTTTTTGTCTTGTTATGAGGCCGGGTTGCGCTCCCGATCTTCTTTGAATGGCAATGCCGCGCCGCTGGCGCCCGGCCGCCGCTTCGCCAGCCAGCGCGCCGTCAGATCGTCGAGCTCCCAGCGCCCGACCAGGCCTTGCGGGCGCATCGTCAAGGTGAAGACGATCAAGAGCGCCAGCACCGCGGTGGTGAGCCCGGGCGCCTCGCTCAGGCTGAAGGAGCTCAGCGAGAAGCCGTTTTCGAGGCGACGCAACGCCTCCGCCAGAATGGTGATGAGCAAGGTCCCGACGATCGCGCCGGTGATCGACTGGCCGCCGACGATGACCATCGTGACGATCAGGAATGTCAGCTCGAAATGGAACGCCTTGGGCAGGATGGCGCCGATATAGTGCGCATAGAGCGCGCCGGCGACGGCCGAGCACGCGGCGCTCGCGACCCACATGACATAGCGGCTGTTGACGACATCGACGCCCGACGCCTGCGCGGCGATCGCATCGTCGCGGCTGCTGCGCAGGCCGAGGCCGGTATCCGACTCGCGCAGCAGCCGCGCGATGACGAGAACGACCGCGAAGGCGCCCATGCACCATCCCATGGTCGTATAGGCGGGGATGCCGCTGAAGGCCTTGGCGCCGCGTGTCCACTCTTCGGCATTCGAGAGCACGGTGAAGACCATGACCATGAAGCCGAGGGTCGCCACCGCGGCGGCCGACCCGCCGAGCCGGACGAAGACGCGGCCGATGACCGCCGCGACAATCGCGGCCACGCCGACGCCGATGAGCATCGCCGGCAGGAACCCCATGGCGGAGGTCAGTATGAATTGCGGCGCGTTCGGTATCCCCATCGCCTTGATGGCGGGATCGGCGGTGAACAGCGCCGAGCCATAGGCGCCCAGCGCCATGAAGCCGACATGGCCGAAGGAGATGATCCCGGACGTGCCGGTATAGATCTGCAGGCCGATCGCGGCGATGAGATTGATGAGGAACACCGTCAGGATGCGCTGATCGGTGGACGAGCCGAAGAGGCTGACCGCGGCGACGATGAGGCTCACCAGCACCAGGATCTGGGCCGATCCGACAAGAGCGCGCAGCCACCATTTGTGCGACATGGTCATCACACCCGCAGATCTTCCGTCATGCGCACGCCGAACAACCCGCCGGGACGCCATCTGAGCAGGATGATTGCGATGCCGAAGACGATCGCATCGAGATACGGGCTGAGACTGTTGGACAGGATGGCATCACTGCCGACTTCGAGAAAGGCGAGCAGGAAACCGCCGACGACCGCCGCCGGCAGGCTGCCGAGCCCGCCGATGACGCAGGCGATGAAGCCCTTGAGCATCGGCTCGAAGCCCGATGAGGGAACGACATTCGGCACGGTCGCGAAATAGAACAGCGCGGCGATGCCGGCGAGCGCCCCCGACAGCATGAAGGCGCCCACCACCACCGCATTGGCCTTGATGCCCATCAGGCGGGTGGTGCGGAAGTCGTCGGCGGCAGAGCGCAAGGCCAGGCCGATCACCGTCTTCTTGAGGAACAGATGCAGCGACAGCACGATCAGCCCAGTGATCGCGATGATGAAGACATCGAGCCACTGGATACGCAGCTGGCCGATGCGGAAGCCGGCATCGACGAAAGCCGGCAGCTCGATGCCTTTGGGCCGCGCGCCGAAGAACAGCAGGAAGAGGCTCTGCAGCGCAACCGACACCGCGAAGGACGTGATGAGAAGGGTCAGCGGATTGGCCGATCTGAGCCGGCGATAGGCGACGCGCTCGAGGAGGAGCGCCGCGACCACCGAAGCCACGACGGCGGCGACAGCGGCGAGCAGCCAATGCACACCGGCGAGGAGCGTCGCATAGAGCGTGTAGCCGGCGACCGTCATGAGTTCGCCATGGGCGAAATTCGCCAGCCGCAGGATGCTGAACACGATGGCGACGCCGAGCGCCACCAGCGCATAGATCGATCCGAGCGATACGGCGTTGATCAATTGTTGAAGCATCAATTCCATGGTCACGCTCCCGCCGTTCCGAGATAGGCGTTTTCGATCGAGCTCGCCTGGAGGTCGGCCGCCCTGCCCGCCGCTTCGACGACCCCATTCGACATCACATATCCCCGGTCGGCGATCTTCAGCGCCCGTTCGGCATTCTGCTCGACCAGCAGGATCGTCACCTTGCGGCGGCGCAGTTCTTCGATGATCTCGAAAACCCGGTTGACGATGATCGGCGCCAGTCCCAGCGACGGCTCATCGAGCAGCAAGAGGCGCGGACGTCCGACCAGCGCGCGCGCAATGGCGACCTGCTGCTGTTCGCCACCCGACAGGAGGCCCGCTTGTGAATCGGCGCGTTTGCGCAGGATGGGAAAGAGATCGTGCAGGCGTTCGAACTCGCGCTCGAATTCGCCCTGACCAAGAGCGGCACCACCCAGTCTCAGATTTTCCCGGACGGTCATGTTGGCGAACAGACGACGGCCTTCGGGAACCAGTGAAATGCCGGAACGCACGATCATTTCAGTGCTTTTGCGCGTTATGTCCTGGCCTTCGAAGCTGATACTGCCGGCGACGCGCGGCGACAATCCGACGATGGCGTTGAGCATGCTGGATTTGCCCGCGCCATTGGCGCCGAGAAGAACGACGATCTCGCCGGCGGCGACTTCGAGGTCGAGATTGCGCACCGCCTCGACCGCGCCATAGGCGACTGCGAGCCCCGTGGCCCTGAGAATGACGTCGGCCACCGGGTTTGCCGGGCTGGCTGAGCTGTCTTTCTGGTTTCCCAGGCCGGACATTGAACATCCATATAGTGGATACGATATCCGACAGGCTAACATCACGCAAACTTGGCCGCAAGAGCCGGAATCATCGCGCAAAAAATTTGGGACCGGATTTCCATCCGGCCCCACTGACATTTTAGATTGCGCAGTCCGATCTAGCGCGCGCTTCGGAACAGCACCTTGCCGTTGACCTTGATCTCAACATCCTGGGCATATTGCTTCAACGCATCCGGATTGACCTCGATGCCGAGGCCCGGCGCGTCGGGCACATGGATCTCGCCATTCTTGTCGGGCACGATGTGATTGCGCGTCAGGTCCACCGCGAGTTGCTTCAAGGTCGTCGGATATTCGCAGATGCGGTGATCCTTGAGACCGGCGAAAGGCTGCATCGAGGCGCTCAGCGCCAGGTTCGACGTGAAAGTGTGATTGATATAGGTGACGCCGCGCTTCACCGCATAATCGGCCACCTGCTTCGCCGGCCACAGGCCGCCGATGCGGCCGCAATCGATCTGCACATAGCCGACCTTGCCGAAATCGATGAGATGCTCGGCCATATGGCGGTTATGCGCCGCCTCACCGCCGGCCGTCTTCACCGTCTTCACGCGGGCCGACAGCTTGCCATAGGCGCCATAGGCCGAGCCATGGAACGGCTCCTCGAAGAAGGTGACGCGGTTGCGCTCCATCGCGTCGAGCCGCAGTGCGGCCGCCTCGACATCCTCGTTGAAGATCTGGCCCGCATCGATGAGCAGGATGCCGTCCGGCCCGAGCCCCTCGCGCGCCGCATCGAGATGCGCGATGTCGCTTTCGAGCGAGGCGCCGAACGGCGCCCAGCCGAATTTCGCGGCGCGGAAGCCACGGCCGCGCATCTCGCGAGCCCGCTCCAGCGTGCCTTGCGGCGTCGTGCCGAACAGCACCGAGGCATAGGGGATCTTCGGATAGGCCGCGTCATAGCCGAGCAATTTCCAGGTCGGTTGCCCACGGACATGGCCGAGCAGGTCCCACATCGCCATTTCGATGCCGGACCATGTATGGGCCGCCTGCAGCAGATCCATGCTGTTATAGGCGACGGTCGCGGTCATGCGGTGGATATCGTCCGGGCCGTTGAGCGTTTCGCCCAGCACCGAATCCGCCACCGGGCGGCAGGCACCATGCGACATCGGGCAGACGAAGGCGGCGATCGACGGCAAGGGTGCCGCCTCGCATTCGCCCCAGCCGACATGCCCGCCGGCGCTGACCCTGACCACCAGCGCGTCCTGGCTGCCATCGGCCTCGGTCGTCACCTTCGGCATCGCCAGATAGTAGAAATCTACGCTATCGATTTTCATTATGAGTTTGCCTTTGTTGAGAGTTAGGTCCGCCGCCGATAGGTCACGGCGCGAGGGGTGAAGGATGTGTCGGCTTCGATCGGATAGATCGGGCGGGCGCACAATGTGTGGCCGAGGCCCGCGACATAGGCGGAGGTCGATCCCGGCGCATCGACATTGAAGTTCTTCGCCACCCACTGGTCATACATGTGGAACTCGGTATGGGGCGATTTGACGATGGTGAGATCGAAACGCTGCGGGTCGAGGCCATTGGCATAATAAAGCGCGCGGTCGAACAGGAAGGCCGGCTTGCTGATCGCCAGCACGGTGAAGTTCTCGAAGCTCAGCACCGCGCTTAAGCCCGCATCGAGCGGCAGGCCCATGGTTTCCAGCACCGCTCTGCCGCGCGACAGGCTTTCCACGATGGCGCGCACCTTCAGCGGCTGGAAACGTTTGGCATCGACCGTGCCGCCGAGCGCCACATCGATCGTGGCGCCGACACCTGCTTCATGCGCCACCTTGGCCGCCGGCGCATCGACGATCTGGGCGAGCACCCGTTTTTTGTAGCCCCCTTCCCTCAGCGCCTTGATCAGCGCGTTGGAATCACCGCTCGCGCCCGACGAGGTGGCGTCCGCCGCGTCGGTGAAGATGATCGGCTTGTCGAAGTGATGCGCCAGCGTCACCGCCTTCTCCGGCGCGATCAGCTTGCCGACGAGACGATGCCGGCCGGCCCACATGGCCTCCGCCAGCCCGATCGCCGCGGCCTCGGCCGAGCCATCATTCTGTTCCGTGACGACGATCGCCTGCGTGCACAGTTCTGGCGCGTCGGTGAAGGGATTGCCGATCATCACGCCGGCCGCCAGCGCCTTGCCCGAATGTTCGAGCAGTTGCCCGTCAGCCAGCACATCGCCATAGAGCCCGTTTTTGGTGACGCATTCATCGCCGCGCGCCAGCAGCGGCACCACCACGCGCGCAATCGTGGGCTTGAGCTGGCGATCGACGATGTCGAGCAAAAGCCGCGCCGCGCGCACGCCGGTATCGGCGAAATCGACATGCGGATAGGTCTGGTAGAGGGTAAGCCCATCGATCTGGCGCAGCATGCGATCGGTCAGAATGCCATGCAGGTCGAGTGAGATGACGATCGGCACATCCGGCCCGAAATCTTTGCGGATTTCTTCGAGGAGATAACCCTCGGGGTCGGGCTCGCCGATGGCGCCCATCGCGCCATGGAGTGAGATATAGAGCGCCTCGACCGCGCCCTTATGCGGCAGCACCGCCGCCAGGATTTCCGCCGCGAGACGCTGCCAGCCTTCCGCCGAAAGGATGCCGGCGCTGTCGGCGCGCGCCGAGATCGTCGGCAGGATGCTGATGTCCGGCCGCGCATCGAAGATCGCCAGCGCGCCGCCGATCGACGTGTTGAGGCCGCGCCCTTTAAACAGCGCATCACCTCTATCGATCTTGAAATCTTCATACTGCGACGGCAGCGGATTGAAGGAGGATATCTCCTGCATGCATTCGGCGATCAGGATTTTCATGCGGCGGCTCCGGAAGGGGACGAAATGCGTGGCGGAACGGTCAGGCTGCCGTCCGCCACGAGATGGCAGGCAACCGACCGTCCGTCGGCAATGAGGGAAAGGGTGGGATCTTCGCTGCGGCAACGCTCCACGGCGAAACGGCAGCGCGGCGCGAACCGGCAGCCTTGCGGGATCGCCAACGGGCTCGGCACGTCGCCTGTGAGCTTTTCGCGATCGCGCCTGGCGCGCGGATGGCCGGGCGGGATGGCCGAGAGCAGCGCCCGTGTATAAGGATGCGCCGGCGCCTTGAACAAGGTGTCGGCTTGGGCCAGCTCGACGATACGGCCGAGATACATGACCGCCACCCGGTCCGATATGTGCCGCACCACCGACAGATTATGCGAGATGAAGAGATAGGTGAGGCCGAGCTCCCGCTGCAGGTCCTGTAGCAGGTTGATCACTTGCGCCTGCACCGAAACGTCGAGCGCCGACACCGCCTCGTCGCAGACGAGGAATTGCGGCTCGAGCGCCAGCGCCCGGGCGATGCCGATGCGCTGGCGCTGGCCGCCGGAGAATTGATGCGGATAACGATCGGCGGCGGCGCGGGGAAGCCCGACAAGATCGAGCAGCCGTGCGACGCGCCGCTCGCGCTCCGCCCCCCTGGCGAGCCGATGGATGGCGAAGGGCTCCCCGATGATGGCGCCGACGCTCATGCGCGGATTGAGCGAGCCGAACGGATCCTGGAATACGATCTGCAGATCGCGCCGTCGCTCCTCGAGCTCCTTGGGCGTAAGCGACACCAGATCCCTGCCCTTGTGCAGGATCTGACCCGAAGTCGGCTCCAGCAATCGGAGGAATAGCCGACCGACCGTCGACTTGCCACAGCCGGATTCACCGACAAGCCCGACGGTCTCCTTCGGCGCGATAGCAAGATCGACGCCGTCGACCGCCTTGACCACGGCGCCGTCTTTCTTCTTGCCGAACAGCCCGCGCGGTTCGAAATGTTTGACGAGCCGGCGCGCCTCGATGAGGGTCTCAGCCATGGGCGGGCGTCTCCTCGTGGCGGACATAACCGAACGGCCTGAGGCAGGCGACGCCTTGTGCGGCCCCGAGCGTCGCCAGAGGCGGCGGCGCCTGACGGCAATCCTCTTTCACATGCGGGCAGCGCGGCGCGAAGCGACAGCCCTTCGGCATCAGGCCGACGCCCGGCACCGAGCCCGGGATCGTCACCAGCCGGTCGCCGCCCGAGTCCAACGACGGGATCGAGGCGAGCAGCGCCTGCGTGTAGGGATGCGCCGGCACATCGAACACGGTCTCGACATCGGCCATCTCGGCGACGCGCCCGGCATAGAGCACCATGACCTTATGCGCCATCTCGGCGACGACGCCGAGATCATGGGTGATCAGCATCAGCGCCATGCCGCTTTCGGCCTGGATGTCGCGCAGGAGATCGAGGATCTGCGCCTGGATGGTCACGTCGAGCGCCGTCGTTGGCTCGTCGGCGATGAGGAGCTTGGGCTCGGCGGCGAGCGCCACCGCGATCATCACACGCTGGCGCATGCCGCCCGACAGTTCATGCGGATAGGCCGAAAGCCGCGACGCCGCCGCCGGAATCTCCACGCGTTCGAGCAGCTCGATGGCCCGTCGCCGAGCCTGATCGCCGCTCATGCCTTTGCGCAACCTGAGCACTTCGCCGATCTGCTCGCCGACCCGCATGATAGGGTTGAGCGAGGTCATCGGCTCCTGGAAGATCATCGACAGATCGCGGCCGCGCCGTTGCCGCCAGGCCGCGGCGCCACCGGCGGTGATGTCCGCACCGTCGAGGAGAATGCGGCCGGAGGCGCGGCGTACCGGAAAACCAAGCAGACCCATGAGGGTGAGCGCCAGCATCGACTTGCCGCTGCCCGATTCACCGACGACACACAGCACCTCGCCGGCATCGAGCGTGAAGGACACATCTTCCAGCACGCTCGGTGCCGATGCGGCCGTGCCGACCACGGTGGTGAGCCTCTCGACCTTGAGCAAACTCATACCCTGATCCTCGGATCGAGCACGTCGCGCAAGCCGTCGCCCAGAAGATTGAGGCCGAGCACGACCACCAGGATGATGAGGCCAGGGAACAAGGTCACCCACGGCGCTTCCACCATGAAGTCGCGGCCATTGGCGATGATGCCGCCGAAGGTCGCGGCGGGTGGCGGCGGACCGACGCCGATATAGGAGAGCAGCGCCTCGGCGAGGATCGCGGAGGCGAAGACATAAGTAAGGCGCACGATGAGCGGCGCCATCGCATTGGCGAGGATGTGGCGGAACAGGATACGCATATGGCTGGCGCCGAGGGCCCGCGCCGCCTCGACATATTCCATCTCGCGCACCACCAGCACCGAGGCTCGCACGATGCGCGCGGTATGGGGCGTCGTGGCGATGCCGAGCGCCAGGATGACATTCTGCACCGAGGCGCCCAGCGTCGCCGCCACGGTGATGGCGAGCAGGATTGCCGGGAAGGCCATCAGCGCATCCATGATGCGCATCAGGATATTGTCGAGCCGGCGGAAATATCCCGACACCGCGCCGATGAGCGTGCCGAAAACACCGGTGAACAGTACGACCGACAAGCCGATGAACAGCGACAGCCGCCCGCCATGGATGGCGCGCGAGAGGATGTCGCGGCCGAAATGGTCGGTGCCGAACCAATGGAGCGCGCTCGGCGCCTCGAGCCGGGCGCGGAAATTATTGGCGTTCGGCTTATAGGGCGCGATCTGGTCGGCGAAGATCGCCAGCACCAGCACGAAGAGGAACAGCGAGCCGCCGATGACGAAAGCGCGGTTACCCAGAAGCCGGCGCAGGAACAGGAGGAACGGGCTCTGCCGCTCCGGCAGCGCCTCATGCGCCAGATTGGTGTCGAGGCTACTCAAGGCGCACCCTGGGATCGATGGTGGCATAGAGCAGGTCAACCACGAGATTGATGAGCAGATAGATCACCGTCAGGAACAGGAGCCCGCCCTGGATGATCGGATAATCGCGGCTCAATATGCCCCCGATGATGAGCCGCCCGACGCCCGGCAGCGCGAAGACCTGCTCGACCACGACGGCGCTGCCGAGAAGTGCCCCGGCAATGATGCCGGTAACGGTGAGGATCGGCATCATCGCATTGGGCAGGCCGTGGCGCAGGATGATGTAGAGGCCGGACAGTCCCTTCGAATCCGCCGTGCGCATGAAATCCTGGCTGATCACGTCGAGCATCGCCGAGCGCGTCATGCGGGCGATGAAGCCGATCTGCACGACGGCGAGCGTGATGGTCGGCAACACCATCGACTTCGCCCAGCCCAGGGGATCATCGAGCAGCGGCACATAGCCGCCCGACGGCAGCCAGCCGAGCTGGACCGAGAAGATCACGATCAGCAGGAGGCCGAGCCAGAAATCCGGCACCGACAAGCCGAGCAGTGCGAGGCTCATCACCGATTGATCGGCCCAGGTCCCGCGCCGCGTCGCGGCGAAGGTACCGGCCAGGACGCCGAGCCCCACCGCGACGATGAGAGCCAGAGTGGCGAGCATCAACGTGAGCGGCAGGCGCTCGAGAATGGCCGAGAGCACAGGAATGCGCAGCAGGATCGACTGGCCGAGATCGCCGGTCAGCACCCGTCCATACCACTCCGCCATCTGCACCAGAGGCGGTTTATCGAGGCCCAGCATCTCACGCAGGCGCGCCACGTCTTCCGGTGTCGAGCTCGCATCGAGGAAAGCCGCGGTCGGATCGCCCGGAATGATCCAGATGACCGCAAAGGACATCAGCGACACGAGAAAGAGGACCGGAACGACGGATATGAGCCGCCGCAGCAGATAGTCGCGCATGTCAGGTCCCCTCTCCACAATTTCCCCTTCTCCCGTTGCGCAGCAATGGGAGAAGGTGCCCGACAGGGCGGATGAGGGCTCTTCTGAGAGACTGGTCAGCGCTGAACAAAGAGCCCTCACCCGGCCTTCGGCCACCCTCTCCCATGCTTCGCACGGGAGAGGGGGATTTTGGAGAGGATCCTTGCATCAAACCTACACTTACGGAGCGAGCGTCACACCCCACATGCGCGGGATGCGGAAGGGCACGAAATCCTTCACCTTGTCGCTCGTCACCTGGAAGAGGCCGTAATTGCCGGCCTTGATCGCGACCATGTTATCATACATGCGCTGCTGGAACTGCTTGAACAATTCCTTCTTCTGGGCGTCGTCGAGGGTGGCGTAGAATTCCTTGGCGATGCGGTCGATCTCAGGGTCAGCCACCATCTGGGCATTACCGCCGACAAAGGCCGACATCACCGTGCCGGGGCCCTCGAAAGGCTCGATGCCGAAGCCATGCGTCCAGAAATTCCAGCCCGTCTTGGTGAAACCGATCTTCGACGTCGTCGGCCAGTCGGCGACCTTGATGTCGACCTTGACGCCGATCTCGGCGAGCCTGGCCTGCACGACGGTGGCGATATCGACATTGGGCCTGAGATTGTCGGTAATGAAGGTCACCGTCTCGCCCTTGTAGCTCGACTTGGACAGGAACTCCTTGGCCTTGTCGAAGTCGGCGACATTATACTGGTCGAGGCCGGCATTGTTGGCGAAGGCCGATTTCGGGAATACCCAGCCGCCATCCACCTGGTTGATGCCGGAATAGGAGATCTCCATCACCTCCTGCATGTCGAGTGCCGCCTGCACCGCCTTGCGGAAATTCACATCGTCCGATGGCGCCTGGGCGTGGTTGAGCTTGATGACCTGGAAGGCGAAGGGCAGCACGTCATGGACGACATATTTGCTGTCCTTGCTCAGCCGCTCGGCGGTCGGGCCGTCGACCGTCTCGACGATCTGCACCGCGCCGGATTCGAGTGCGGCGGTGCGCGCGCCCGCTTCCGGAATGAAGCGGAAGGTGACGCGGTCGATCAATACTTCCTTCTTGCCGGCGAGGCCGTCACGTTTCTGATAAGCGGGATTGGGCACGTAATCGGCGAATTTTTCCAGCGTCACATGGCTGTCGGGCTTGTATTCGACGAATTTGAACGGGCCGGTGCCGATATACTGGATCTCATTGGCGCCCTTGGCCGCCTCTTCCGCCGGATAGATGGCGATCGGCGCGCGCGGCGATGAGATATTGTCGAGGAAGACCGACTGCTTCACCTTGAGCTTGATCGCCACCTCATAGGGGCTCACCGCGCTCACCGTGTCGATCGCGGCGACGAGCGCCGGCGATACGCCGATCTTGCGGTAGCGCTCGACCGAGGCGACGACATCGGCCGAGGTCATCTCCTTGCCATTGTGGAACTTGACGCCCTGGCGCAGCTTGAACGTATAGGTGAGCCCGTCATCGGAAACGCTCACCCCTTCGGCGAGGTCGGGAACCGGCTCGGCATTTTCGTTGCGCGCATAAAGCGTCTCATAGATGTGGAGCGTGATGTTGCGCGCCACTTGCGCATTGGTGACATGGGCGTCGAGCGACGGCGGCCCCTGCACCGAGGCGATGACGATCTCACCGCCCGCTGCTTCGACGGCGGGCGTCACGCCCACCAGCGCCGTCATCAATCCGAAGGCGAAGGCAAGAGCATTGGACCGAAAAGTGCGAAGCGGTTTTCGGACAATCCAATGCGGAATACAAAGAGCTTTCAGTCTTAGTGACATTTTTCTTCCTCCCTTTCAAACTTTCTGGTTCAGGCCGCGGCCAGCTTTTCGTCATAGTCGCGCATCACCACGCCGATCGTGTCGCCGCGCGCCACGCGGCCTGGCCCCGCCGACATCCACAACACGCCGTCGCGCTGGTATTTGACCTCGATCGGGGCACGGTCGACCTCCTCGACGAAATGCAGGAGCCCGGCGGATTCGCCGGCCTTGATCGCATCGCCGACGACCTTGGTCGGCTCGAACAGGCCGGCCGCCGGCGCAAAGGAATAACCGGCGGGATCGCGCACCATCATGTGGCGCGTCGCGGCCGAGCCGTCGCGCTGCTGCGTCTCGGGCTTGCCCTCGATGATACCGAAATGTTTGAGGATATTGTCGACACCACGCCGGCCGATGCGCACGCCCTCGATATTGACGCGGCCCCAGCCGCCGAGCTCGGTGCCGAGCGAGATGATGCCGCGCCGCTCGACGCAGGAAGTGAAGGTGGCGCCTTCATCGACGCCCCAGAACACCGTGTTGAAAGGCGCGCCGAAAGCCGCCGCCGCATCCATCGTCTTCTTCCGTAAGCCCGCATCGGGCAGATAATGCATGTTGGTCGACAGCGCGGAATCAGCGCTGTGGCCGGCGGTGTGCATGTCGACCGACACATCGGCGAGCGGCAGAATGGTGCCGTCGAGGAAATGCGCCAGCATCTCCGAGAAGGTGCCTTTCGCATTGCCGGGGAAGCAGCGGTTCATGTCGCGGTTATCGACCGGGCTGAGCCGCGTGTCGTTGAGCACGGCGGGAATGTTGTAGGCGGGGATCATGATCACCCGGCCCTGCACCTTGGCCGGGTCGAGCGTGCGGGCGAGATGCGAGATGGCGATCGGCCCTTCATATTCATCACCATGAATGCCGCCGGTCAGAAGCACGGTCGGGCCTTTGCCGTTCTTCACCGAGATGATCGGGATCTCGATCACGCCCCAGGCCGAAGTGTTGCGCGCCAAGGGCGCTCTCAGAACGCCGGCCTGGCGTCCGTCCTTGTCGAAGTCGATGGGATTCGAGATGCGACTTTTCTCGACCTGCACTGCCAAGATGTTCCCCCTGATTTATAAGCCGAGGCCCCCGCCTGGCGAGGTTTTCTCATCCTTGCGTACGGTATACCGTATGTCAAGCTTGTTGTCGGTTATGGGAACTTCGCCCTAATTTGACCATGGGTCGCCTGTGAATTTACATCCCTGTCAGGATAGTGCACACAACATCGGCCCGATTCCGATATGCGGCATGCCCCGGCGCATCCTGCTCACGAGCCTGGAGCGAACTGATCGTGAAGTTTTTGCAAGTGCCTGTGATCGCTTTGTTGTGCCTCACCTCGCCGGCCATCGCTTCGGCCGACAATGATGATGCGATCTTTCCCAAGAAGATCGATTGCGGCGCGTCCTCCGAGCCGAAGAACTGCAAGGCGCATCAGCGCCTGCTCCCGCTGATCACCGGCGGCGCCTTGGGCGGCCGGCGCGCCTCGATGCGTTCCGTCGCGCGTTATTCCTGGGAATTCTCGAACGACATCTTCGTTCGCGATCAGAAACTGAGCTGCGCCTGGCGCATGGTCATCGTCGGCTCGCCGAAAGTGCGCAGCACGACGGACGATCAATCCGCCTTCGAGAAGACCTGCCTTTCCTTGGGCGCCGGCGATTATGCGGCGGCCGAGGTGATGGCGAAAAGGATCGCGCTCAGGGTCTTCCGCGCCAATGCCTTCGTGCTGCCGACGAACAACTGATCACACTCGCGCTTTTCGGCTAGAGCACTTCGAATCGGGACCGGGATCGCCGCCTGCCGCGACGATGCCGAGTCGTCCGAGATAATGTGTCCAGCCTTCTTCATGGCCGGCGCATTGCTCGGCATTCGGCAAGCCGCTATGGGTCAGCCGCAGCAGCGTGCCACCTTTCTCCTCGACCAGATCGATTTCGATCTGGCTCGATCCCGGCGGAACTTCCGCATTGCCGTCCCAGCCGAAAGTATAAGCGAGCCGGTGCACGGGAACGACCTCGGTGAATTTTCCGCGCGCGACATCCTTGCCGGTGACATTGAGGAGATAGAGTCCGCCCGTCCTGGGCTCGACCGTCGCCTCGGTGCCCATCCAGCGCAACAATTTCTCCTGATCGGTCAGGAAGGCGAAGACGGTGGCGGGTGGCGCCGCGATCTGGAGTTCGCGGCGAACGACGAGCGGTTCGACCATGTGGGGCCTCCTTGGGCCTGACACTCCATCCCCAACAAGCGCCCCGGTCAAGACGCTTTCGCCCGCAGCGAATGTCCTAGCGTTACATCACGGCCAATGACAGGCGCGCCGCGGATCGGCATGATCCGCGGATGCAGCTTCCCTCGCCTCTCGCCTGGCTCATCGACGACGCCGGCAGCCTGGCCGGCGCCGATCAATTCCTGGCGGCGCTCGGCGCGCGCCTTATCGCCGAGGGCCTGCCGCTCGCCGGCGGCACGCTGACGCTTTCGGCGCCGCATCCGATCATCGCGCGGCGCGTCTGGCTGTGGCGGGCGGATAATGGCGTCGTGATCGAGGCCTTGGGCTTCGCGTCGATGAGCATGACAGTCCCTGAGCCGGTCACTGTCGGACGCGACTGGCTTTCAGGCCTCGGTCCCGCATCGGTCCGCGAGGATGTCGCCAGCACGGGACAAGACGGCCCCGTGCTCGGCTGGGCCCTGACCGCCCCGCTCACCCAGGACCAATCGGCGCTGCTCGCCGCCGTCGCGCGTTTCGCCGCCGCACCGCTTGCCGTTCTCGCCGTGAACGCGACGCTTGTCGCGCTGCTCGAAACCTATCTCGGCCGCCGCAGCGCCGCTCAGGTTCTCGCCGGCCGCCTGCGCCGCGAGCCGGGCGAGACCATTCGCGCCGCTTTGCTCTATGCCGATCTGCGCGGCTTCACCGAATTGTCGGAACAGGCGGCGCCCGAGGCGGTGGTGGCGGCCCTCGGCGCCTGGTTCGACCGTATCGCCGGCGCGGTCCATGCCTTTGGCGGCGAGGTGCTGAAATTCATCGGCGATGGCGTGCTGGTCATCTTCCCCATCGGCGGCAATCCGCCCTCCGTCGCCTGCGATGGCGCGCTCAGCGCCGTTGCGGCGGCGCGCGCCGGCATGGCGCATCTCGACGGCTCGCGCGCCCGACAAGGCCTGCCGCCCTTGCCCTTCGGTATGGCCTTGCATCTGGGCGACATTATCTGGGGCAATATCGGCACTGCCGACCGGCTCGACTTCACCGCCATCGGCCGCGCCGTCAATCTCGTCAGCCGGCTCGAGGGCCTGTGCAAGCCGCTGCAGCACACCGTGCTGATCTCGGGCGCCTTCGCCGCCGAGGCGACGAACCCGTTACGGCCGCTGGGCCCGCATCAATTGCGCGGCATCGACGAGCCGTGCGAGGTCTTCACGCTTCCCGATTGAGCGGCCGCGCCGCTTCCGGCCGGCTCAGATAGTCATAGGCCGACAGCACATGAGTGCGCACGACATGGAGGAACTCCTCGATGTCGACATGCTCGTCATGCGAGCCCATGCCATAGGGATAAGGGCCATAGACATAGGCCGGCACGTTATTGTGCCGCCACAGCCGCGCATCGGTGCCGCCGATGCTGACGATCGGTGTCGGTTTCGGGCGGCCGAAAGCGGTGACATTGTTCTGGATGATGCCGACCATCTCGTGATCGGGATCGCACCAGGACGGCTCGTCGCCGCCGATCTCGCGCCATGTCGCTTCCGGGTAACGGCTGGCGATCAGGGCGATCTTGGGCAGGAGATCGGCCTTGCCCATGCCGACCGGTAGCCGCAGATCGGCGGTGAAGGTGCAATGCGACGGGATCATGTTGACCTTGTCGCCGCCCTGCATCAGCCCGATATTGAGCGTGACCTTGGAGACGAGATCACCGGCGCCTTTGCCCATCATGCGGTCCATGGTGGGCCGGCCGAGATCGATGGCGCGCTGCACATTGTCACTGACCTTACCTTCGATTTCAGTCAGCGCTTCCAGTTCGGTCGCAAGCTTCATGGCGATCTTGGTGGCGCTGCCGGTGGCATGCACATAGGCGCCATGGGCGCCCGGCGTGCGTACCGTGAACTCGATCCACAAGGGTCCACGCTCGCCGAAACGGATCGATTCGGGTCCGCTCGGCTCGCCATTGAGCAGGCAGTCGCCATGCACTTCCGGATGATGCTCCATCAGATAACGCGCGCCCCAGGGTCCGAAGGTCTCCTCGTCGGAAACGCAGGTGAGCGTCAATTGCCCGTGCAGCTTGGCGCGCAGACGCGACAACAGCGCATAGGTGATGAGGGAGGCGGTAGTGCCCGGTTTCATGTCGCAAGCGCCGCGGCCATAGATCTTGCCGTCGGCGATCTCCGCACTCCACGGATCCTTGCTCCAGCCGGCATTGCCGGGCGCCAGCGGGAACACGTCCATATGGCCGTTGAGCACCAGGTGCCGCCCCGGCCGCGCCCCTTGAAAATTGGCGATGACATTGGGCATTTCGGGATGCGGCGAGACGATCCGGTAGTCGAGCCCCTGCCCGCTCAGATAGCGTGTGACGACATCGGCGGTCGAGCGTGTGTCGCCCGGCGGATTGGGTGAGCGCTCGCGCAGCAGCGCCCTCAGCAATTCGATGATGTCGTCCCTCTCGCTGGCGAGCCAGGCGAGCAATTGCTTGCGGTCTTCAGTCATTCGTCACCCCGGTTGAACTCATCCGACGAGAGTGCTGGCTTCCTCTTCAGGCCCCGTCAAGCCACGTTATTTATTCCCTTGCGGCAGGCCCGTCATTTCCCCACATATAAGGCCAGGCGCACCGGATCGAGGGGGCTCGCGATGAAGGATCAGACCTATGGCCTGCTGATTGCCTTGATATGCGTCGCGCTCGCAATTGCCGGCATCTACTACCTGACCGCCGACACGCCGATCTGGAACGACTGGAAGTCCACGACCACCTCCGAAAAGGACATCACCGATCAGATTTCGCCCGAGGACGCGACGCCCTCACCGGAGAGACCATCGACCGAGACGCCCTCCTCGTCATCCGGCAAGGTAACCGACGAGCGTATTCCGCCGGACGAGAATGCCTCGGCAGCGGAGACACCGGCTGGCGGCACGCTCCAGCCCGATCAGGTCATCACCAAGCAGGCGCCGGGCGAGACCATCGACATGCGGCCGCCTGAACAGGACGCGGCGCCGGATTCCGGGATGCGGCCCGCGCCCGGCAAGGAACTGCTCGACCGCATTCCGGCAACCGAAGGCTGGCTCTGACCGCCTACTTCATCTTTTCGAGGCAGGTCCCCGCCGCTTCACCGGCGGTCTCGCCTTCGCCGAGCGTCAGCTTGCCCTCGGCGATCATCTTCTCGACGATGCCGATCACGATGCCGCGGCCCGTCTGCTCGGTCGGGTGGCTCGCCTGGGTTTGCTCATAGATATATTTGGCATTGGCCGGCAGCGACTTGGCGCATTCATCGGCCGCCTGCCGGTCGGCATGGGCCGCGCTGGTCATCGCGGCGATGAACAACATGCAGGACAAGACCTTCAGCTTCATCCGGGATCCCTCCGCTCGGACGGCCAAGCGCCGTGCGTTCATCTTGGCGGGGAGCGTCGCCGAGTTCAATCCCAGACGCTCGCCTCTCGGCGGGAAAAAATCGCTAAATGCTTGAAATGATTGGCGCCCCCTAGGGGTGCCGCAGCTTTGTGGAAAATCAAACACTTAGCTGAAAGTGGGACAGAAAACGGTCCCATGGAATCATTGGGCTTTTTTCGTGCGCTGTCCCACTCCCCCACCTCTTTCCTGGGGAGGCTGTGATGGGGATGATCGAGACCGGCACGGCCATCATCTCGGATTGCCAGACCTGGCGCTACACCCTGACCCGCGATCTGGGCTCGGGAGCGGGCACCGCTGTGATTTGCGGCGTGAACCCGTCCACAGCCGATGCCTCGAAGGACGACCACACGATCCGCAAGGACATGGGGTTCCTCCGGCTCCTTGGCGTCCGCCATCTGGTCAAGATCAATGAATTCGCCTTCCGGGCCACGGACGTCAACGCTCTGAAGACAGCTGCCGATCCAATCGGCCCCGACAATGACCGGCATATCGAGCAGGCACTGCGTGACGCCGACCTGCATATCGCAGCCTGGGGCCCGCTCGGAAAGCTGCCACCACACCTCCGCTCCCGCTGGCGTGACGTCGTCGCCATAGCCGACCGCGTCGGGTGCCGGCTGATGTGCTGGGGAACAGCTCAGGATGGCCAGCCTCGCCATCCGCTGATGCTCGCCTACTCGACGCCTCTCATCGAGTGGAGGCGCCCGTCATGACGTCCCAATCTCCCATCCTCATGAGCGGGGCTATGGTCAGGGCGGTGCAGAACCTCATCTGCCGCCTGTGTCGTGGCACCGGCTCGCTGTTCTGCATGCAAGGGAAGCCTGAGTTCTACCAGTGCCCAGCCTGTGGCGGCGCTGGCGCCCGCGTCATGTACGGCCCGAAGGTCATCGAAGTGAAGCGGTGGCACTCCGACCCCGCCATCCCCCACCCCGTCAACATCGACCAGTTCGAAACACGAAAGGAGACCTCCCATGGAAGTTGCCAAGATTGAGATGACCAAGGCTGAGGCGCGCGAACTCTATCGCGAATACAAAAAGCACCAGCACTATAGCGAGCCGATCGACTGGGAGCTGCAGCGGACATATCAGCTGCTGGCTCAGGGGCGGACCATCATCCAGGCTCTGGAGAGCATTAAGCGGGCTGGACTGGACGCCACCGGCCACCCGAAGCTGGCAATAGCGCGGGCCGACCAGAAGGCCGCCATCTGCACAATGTGGCGTAACGGGAGTTGCCGGTTCACGACCGACGGTTGGTCACGGAGCGCCTCGAAGAGCATCGAATTCCCATCAGGCTCCTTCAAGAATGTTCCGGGCACTGGCATCACCAATGCCCGCGCTGCCCTTCCGCTGATCCCTATCAAGCTTCGCCCGAGACGGGGGCTCGCCAACTATCACGTCCTCTGGGAGGCCGAATGGACGCCAGTGCCGGTGCGTGACCCCTACCTGCTTCGGCGCATCGGCAAGGGCGACCTCTGGCTTGTCGTCGCTGCCTGGGACCTCACCGAGGTCGAGCGCGCTGCACTTTCAACGCGAATTCACGCGGCCTGATCTCGAAACACGAAAGGATGCGCAGAGATGAGAATGAATGATGGAAAAGTCGAAGCCCACTTCGTCACGTTCTATAGCCCTGGCACGTTCTTCAACGAAGAAACGACGCAGGCAATTCCGTCCTGGGATGTCGAGAAGGCGATGGAGATGGCCCGTTCGATCAAGGAGCGCCACGCGGCTACGCCCTTCGGCTTCTCGTTCTCGACGCGTGCCAGGGGGCCGCGAGACCTTGACAGCAAGGAAATTGCCACAGGTCCGATGCACTATCTGGGTGGCAAGATCGAGACCCGCGAGGAAATCGAGGCCCGCAACCTGCCTGACGAAGACACCCTTCGCAGCAACTTGCGCATCAACGACATCGCGCGCGTCATCGTCAACACCAATTCGTGGAAGGTCGTCCGGCCACTCTACGCGGATGACGTCGTCTTGGATTTCCGCCCATGACCGACCTTCTCACCCGTCCGCTGCGCTCAGAAGCAGACATCCTCGATGACCTCAAATGGGCGCGCGAGCGCCTGCACGACAGCCAGGAGCACACACAGATCGTTCGCCTTGAGGAGCGCCGCGACGCTCTTTGGAAAGAGCTTGCCTCTGTGCGAGAGGCCCGCGCCCTGGATCAGGAGCCCCAGACATGAAACCAGAAGAACTGAAAGCAATTGCGGAGGCGAAGACGCGCGCCGATGCGAAGGCCCTGAAGCTCAATGCTGATCAGGAGCGCCAGTATGTCGAAGCGTGCGCATTCACGGTGGAGAAGGAAATTGCCGCCGCCCTCCGCATCCTTGATCAGGCCGGGTTCGTGGTCGCTGAGAAGGCGCAACTCACGGCGGCGCTGGAGCCGTTTGCAAGGCATGCGCTGGTGTGGCCGCATGCTGAGGACAATCTCACCGTCTCATGCCGCCTCCATGTCGAGCCCGCCTATGAGGCAGTTGTCGGCAGCGAAGATTTCCGCCGCGCCGCCGCCCTTCTCGCCGCTATTACAGAGGGGCAAACGACATGAGGACAGCGGTAGAAAAATACCTCGCGGCGCTCGATGCGTTCCGCACTGAAAACAGTCGTGGCGTCTACGGCCGAGCCTGGAAGGACATGTCCTTGAAGCTTGAGATTGCCGAGGAACATCTGCGTGCCGCACTCACCCTGGAGACTCCCCATGACCCACAACCCCGCTGAGGCGCTGCGACGGCTGACCGCCAATCTGGCTGCTGCTCATCCGAACCACAAGACGATGTTCGTTCATACCGCCGATCTCCGGGATGTTCTCGCCGCCCTCGCTTCCCCCGCCCCTGCGGGTGGGGAGGCGCTGACTGTCGACGAAGTCGAGCAGATCATTCTGAGCACGGAGCCGGCAGAACTGAGTGACCGAGGTGACAGGATATGGACCCGCCGCATGGCTGTTGCGCTTCAGGCTCGCCTATTCGCGGCTCCCATAACCACTCCCCCATCCCCGGATGTGGCGGGAGTGGTGGAGATGCTGAGACGCGGCGCGCAATCCATCGACAATGACGCGACATCATCGCAGGCCGGTCCTGGCGCGGAAGAACTGCGCGCCGTCGCCACCCTCCTCGAATCCCTCTCCGCAGAGAAGGGGAGGCTTGTGGATCTGGTGAAAGACCTGGACGACGCCCTGTGTGCCGCTCAGGAGAAGCTCCAGGGCAACCCGTTGGTTTTGAAATGGGTGATCGAAATAATCGGTGACGCCCGAGATCGCGCCCGTACCGCCCTCACCCCACAGATGAGCACGACGACAGGCGATTTGATCCGACAGGCGCGCCGTGAAGCCTTCAAGGAAGCCGCTGCGATTGCCGGCAAGTGCGGCGGTCAGATCATGCGCATCGCGGAGAAGCATCACCGCCGGGAAGAATACGACGCGTATGAGGCGCTTGAATGTCAGGCGACGGTTGCCAGCCACATCGAAGGCAAGCTTCTGCGAAAGGCCAAGCGCCCATGACCTCCCCCAGAGAGCAGGCTATTGAGGAGGCGGCGAAGGCAATATGCACACTTGTCCATGAGCGCGTGGTCGATTGGGACGCGCTGCCAAAGGATGAGCGTGACAACTATAGCCTGCTTGCTCGGGCTGCTATCGTCAAATACGAACAGGCCCGCGCTCGCCTCGACGGCGCGAAGATGATGCCGAGAGAGGCGACACCCGAGCCGATCAAATGGCCGCCAGCAGATCACCCGCACTGCCAGGCCGGCAGGGACGGCGAATGCTTCTGGCCTCACTGTCCGCAGGCCGTGGACCACAAGAAAACATGCCCGCTTTATGACCCAAGTCGAGAAGGCGATTGATCCGCGCCATGCACGACGCCACCCCGAAGGAGATGGACTGATGAGGCTTGGTGAGCTGATCGCAGTCGCCCGCGAATGCAAGGGCTGGACGTTACGGGATTTGGAGCGAGCTAGCGGCGTTTCCAATCCGCTGATCTCGCAGATAGAGACCGGCAAGGTCAAAGACCCTGGGTTCTTCACCGTGGTCAGGCTGCTCGACGCGCTGGGAGTATCGCTCGACAGGGCGGCAAGCGCCTACCGACGCAAGCTCGACGTTCTGCGCGAGGCCGGCGTGTTCAAGCCTCGTGCCGAGCCTCGCAAAGAGGCGGAGCGCGCGGTCAACAAAATCATGCGGAAGCACCGGCCGGCTCTGAAAAAGGCGCTTCTCGAATCCCACGCCACCCCGAAGGATGGAGAGAGATGATGAGCGAGTGGCAACCGATTGAGACGGCGCCGAAGGATGGGACGAAAATTCTCGTGGGTCGCTTCACTGGCAAGGAGGGCCATCTGCATGAGGGCCGCATAGCTGTGGACTGGTACCGCAGTGCGGGCATCGGCGCGGGCTTCACTGGCTTCGGGAAATTTAACAACCGGCACTGGCCAGCCACCCACTGGCAACCCCTTCCAGCCCCGCCTGAAATGTCTTGATTGGAGGAGAGGATATGGAAAAGCCGCACCGCATCCAGCTTTCACGCAAGAAGGGTTGGCGCATGCCGCCGAACACGGTGAAGGTCACGCGGCCCGGCCCCTACGGGAATCCGTTTGTCATTGGGGAGCGCCCCGGCCTCGGCTTCTCTCAGTATCACTGCGGCGAGGTAAAAGACGCCGCTCAGGCCGTAGCACTGTTTCGGCGCGCACTCTTGGGTGTGTTGTTGGTCAACGATGCCTCGGTTGATGTCCTCGTGAAGCTCCGCGGCAAGAACCTCGCCTGTTGGTGCCCGCTCGATCAGCCTTGCCATGCTGACGTTCTCCTTGATCTGGCGAACCGCCCCTAGCCCTCTCCCCACCTCCAGTGGCAGGATGGGGGATGGCGACATTCAAGGAAGTGCTGGAGGTCAAGGCGACGCCCTATAACCGCGCCGTGAAGGTGACCGTAACCGCTCCGAAGCTGCCAGCACGAAAGCGCCTCGAAGCCCTCGCCCAACAGGCATGGGATGCGCCGAGCAAGACGGTGACCGTGGGTTCCGTCACCGTGAGGGTAGAGGCCTTCACCCGATAGGGACTTGACTCCCGGCCCGCTCTGTTCTCATTGTGTTCTCGTAGTGAGTTTGGAGTGTGTGACATGACGCGCGCCCGGAGATCATCTTTTGGCACCGAAGAAAAGCCCTTATTGCTCAATGCGTTGCTTGAGGCACGCCTGTGGACGCTGAAATATGCGCATGCGCAGGACTTCGGCTCGGAAGTGCGGCCGATGTGCGCCACCCTCACCAAATCAATCGACAAGCTTGGCGAGCAACTGACCGGCGATCCTGAATATTTCTGGCGCCCGGTGGCGACGGGCGTGATCAGGCAGAAACCAGAGTGAGCCATGGCCGGTCGCCCCTTTGGCGTGAGCAGCGCCCGTGACGAGGTCACGCTTGCTCAGGTCGACATGCTCAATCTCAACATGGTGCTGGAGTGTCTCGGTTGCGGCCATAAGCGCCTGATGGACGCAAAGGTCCTGCTCAAGAAGTTTCCAGCAGAAACGACCATGAAGCAGATCGCGAAGGCCGCGAAATGCAAGAACCGAGGTTGCCGCGGTACGTCAGGCGCAGAGGTCCTTTTCAGGACCGGGGATTACAGCGATGATTGGTGGCCCCGGACGCCACTCGTGAGGAGATGATGTGCAATACCTACAATATTCGAGGCAACATGCAGCAGCTCGCCATGTTCTCTGGTGCCCAGGCCCCGCCTGACGTCGACATCAATTACACCAGTATCCACCCGGACCGCGTGGCGCCGGTCATCCGCCGATCGCCAGCCACCAGCAAGCTTGAAATCGTGATGATGAGATGGGGCTTCGAACCGCCGCCAGACGAGCGCGACAAGGTCACCAATGCCCGCAATCTCGGGGCGCCGTTCTGGCGGGACTATCTTGGCATCGAAAGCCGGTGCTTGGTGCCGGCGACGAGCTTTGCCGAATGGTCGCCGCAGCCGAACCCGGAGACGGGCAAGAAAGAGCCGGTGTGGTTTGCGCTCAATAGCAACCGCTCGCCCTTCATGTTCGCGGGCTTCTGGACGCAATGGACAGGCACGCGAGGCACGAAGAAAGAGCCGATCGAAGGCGACCACCTCCTCTATACATTTCTGACCACGAAACCGAACGGCATCGTGAAGCCGATCCACCACAAGTCGATGCCTGTCATTCTCAAAGATCCCGAGGAATGGCACTCCTGGCTCACGCTTCCCTGGAGCGAGGCCAAGGCCATGCAGAAGCCGTTGGCGGACAACGACATTCAGATCGTGGCGCGCGGACAGCGCGGGGACTGAAACGCAAAAGGCCCGCTCCCTGGTTTCCCAAGGAGCGGGCCGGTGTTAGATTGAGTGGGCTGGCAACCCGGTTGGACGCCCCTCATGCGTTGAGGGGCGCGCCTACCCGGAAGGGATGGCGCCGGTTGCCAGCGACTTTCATCGCTTCGCCCTTACATCGCGGTAGAACTTGTTCCAACCAGCGCGCTTGCCCTCGCAGGTCTTGAGGGCGCTACGGGTCGCATAGAGCGCCTGGACTGCGTCCTGGCCCACAGTGACGGCAGGACGGTCGCATTTTGTCTGGAGGCGCGCGGGCGGGTCTGGCAAAGGCACTTTTGGGCCGTCAGGGCGCACCGTCAATCCGGCGCACGCCGTCAACATGAGCGTCAGTAAGATTGCAGGAAGGCGGAGCTTTCCGCAGTTCATCGAGCAGTTCCTTCTGTTTTTCGGCTTCAGCTTCAGCGCGGGCGGCGTCGGCTTCAGCCTGCCGGCGGATTTCGTCATTGGCCTCGAGCTTGGCGCGGACGTCGGCTATGATGGCGTCCTTGTTGGCGAGTTCGGCCGCATGCTTGGCGTCCAGGTATCCCTTGCCGTAGACAGCGCCGATCACGGCGCTGATCGCCAGCACATAGACGAGCCAAGAAGGCACACCGAAGCCGAGGAAGCGGGCGAGGAGGCTCATCCGATGAGTCCTCCCACCATCTTGTCCCAGAGCTTTTCCCGGCGCTCGCGGCCGATGGCGATCAGGAAACCGACAACGCCGACAGCGGTGAGGCCCGCCACGACCAGCAGAACGATTGGTGGCAGGCCGTAGCCATAGCCGCCGAACAAGCCCAGGCCGCCGCCGCCAAATAGCGCTGTTGCCCATTTGCCAGGACCGGTAGGAGCTGGCGAGCTATCCGGAAATCCCGGAGCATTGCCCTCCCCCATGTCCGCCTCGTCGCCGTCCTCGATCTCGGGCGCCGCTTCGAAGCCTGCCAGAGACGCCATAGCGGGCCGCATGCGCTTCGCTGCGGGCAAACCGAGGCCCTGGGCCCACTTGATGGCGTCGAAGCATGGACAGGCCTTGGCGACCTGCGGGAAGTCCCGGTGGCCCAGGATCTTGGCATTGGGGTACTTCTGGGTGAGGCGCATCAGAAGGGTCTGGAGCGAGGCCCATTGTTCCGCGGTGAAGTTGTTCTCCGGCCGCTGGCGCGCGTCCGTGCCGCCCACCAGGCAGATGCCCAGGCTATTCGAGTTGTGGCCCCGGACATGGGAGCCGACAAGGTTCTCGGGCCGGCCGATCTCCACCCGGCCATCGCGGCGGATGACGAAGTGATAGCCGATGTCGCTGAAGCCGCGCTTGAGATGCCATTGCCGAATCTCGGCAACGCCCACGTCGACATTTGGCGGGCTTGCCGAACAATGAATCACCAGAAATTCCGTTGATTTGCGGATCATGTTTAGTCCTCAGTAGGTGAGCCCGCGACGAGCGGCCGAAACGATGTTGTGACTGACGTTCAGGCGTCTGCCCCACTCCCGGCACGTGATGCTGTGGTCGGCGCGGATCAGCCTGACTTGCTCGATCGTCAGCTTTGCTCTGGCTGCCGCAACTCCTCGCGGCCGACGGTTTCGGCCAAGCCTAATGCTGTCCTGGGAGTTTTCTTTGTTGGTCGCCCAACGCAGATTGCCGACCGTATTGTTGGAGGTGTCGCCGTCCCAGTGGGCGACTTGATGCTTGGGGGACGGGGGCGGCCCGATGAAAGCTGTGGCGACTAGCCGGTGCACGTAACAAGACTTTGGCGCGCCAGTCCCGCCAAGATTCACGTAGAGATGCCCCTTCTTTCCTGCGCGCGGCCTAAGATGCTGTCCGCTCACTGGATGCCGCGGCGAGCTTCTGTCCCGCCTCACCCTCCCCTGGTTCGATATGACATAGTTGGGGAACGCGGCGATCCGGCGCCATTCCTCTTGGGGCTCACTCATGCGTCGCTCCCCGGCAGGCGGGCAGGCTCAAAGCCCTCCCCTACCGCGCCAATGCAGGCCTTGCCCGGCTCAGGCAGAATGAGCAGCGTCCATGACCGCTTCGTCGGATGGACGAACAGCCGCACTGACACGCTTCCATTCGGGCTCTTGGCCGTTCCATCGGCAAACAGCTTTTCGCCGATGTTGGTCAGAGCGCTGGTGACCTGTTTCTCCGGGCCGCATGGAACGACCTGAGCGAACGACTTGGGCGCGATGAGCAAGAGTATTACGGCGAGCGCGCCAATGGCCACGCCCACAATGAAGTAGGGTGATTTCAACATAGGGCCGTCCTTGTGGAGTTTAGCGCCGGGTTTTCTCTTGCAGCACTTGCTGCGTCAGGCTCTCAACGTTGCGCTTAACATCTGAAAGCTGTTGATTGGTCGACTCCGCCCTGGCGGTGAGCGTGGCGATATTGACCGCGATTTCATTCAGCTTGTCGGCCTGCCGGTTGCGGTCGTTGTCCTTCTGCTCAAGCGAGGCGACGCGGTTATCGAGACGAGTTGCCCAGATCGTGAAGGTGATGGCCTGGCCACCGAAGGTCAGGGCGATTGTCACGATCAGGGCTATGGGTACTTTTTTGTCCAGGTGCCATTCGCGGTCTTCGGCCTTGGTCATCGTTATGCCCCCCATGCGAGAAGGAGATAGACGAGAGGGGCGAGGATCGACGGCGCTCCCCATTCAAGCGCGACCTGGTTGGACATGAGCATGCGGGACATGGACTGGCCCTGATCGATCCGCTGATATGCTTCGCGGCCGATCCAGAACGCCGCATTGAGCAGTAACAAAGGCCACCAGAACAGATAAGCCATGAAGCCCATAGCTATTCCGCCGGCAGAGTGCTGGAGGATGTCGCGCCATTGGAGATTGTCGAACATCATCACACCGCCCGGTATTCTTCGAGGATGAGACGGGACGCCATCGTACCGTTGAACAAGCCAGAAGTGCCGGAGCCGTTCAGAAAGTAGGCAGCATTGGCGCCTGTGTTCACCTGGACTGTGATTTGGCTAGTGCCGGGGCTCGGAAACTCATGTTCCAGGTAAACCGGATTGGTCATCGCGGCGCCATCCATGTAACAAGCTATGGCTGCAATCGCAGGGTCGTTTGCCCCGATGGAGTTGAACAGCGCTATGGCGCCAATTCGGGAGGCGCCCGCGAGGTGTGCAACCACCCTCGCCCGTATGACCGTATCGGAACGCTTCGGGGTGAAGTTCACCGAAAAGATCGTGTCGCCCTCGCTCCTGAGCGGTGCGGTGTTGTCGACCGGGATGATGCCGTTCAGCGAACTGCGAACCGAGTTGAGCGTGATCTGGCGCTGAATGCAGACAGGCGCAAAGCTGTTAGATGCGAAGTCGTCAGGTGCCACCTTGCTCTTGCCGGCCAGCGCCCCGAAGGCAGGATAGCTATTGATGGTCGATAGAATGGCGCCGACCGTCGAGCCAAGAGCGTCAAGCGTGGCCTGAGCGGCGGCGCCCAGGTAGAAACGGGCAAGCTCCGGTGTTGCGCCTCCGGTGCCGCCCTGGGCCACGCCCAGCACACCGCCCGAGCTGGTCAGCGGAGTATCGAGATTATCGACCTCCGGGAAGAGGAGGACACCGGCCGCATCCGTCGCGCGGATCTTATAGGAGCCCGTGAGGTAGATCACCGGCAGGAGGCCGCCAGCATCGGCCACGACTGGGTTGGTGTGCGGCAGCGACAGGCCTGGGTCCCGATAGATCGCCTTCAGTGTCGTGGTTCCGGCCTCATAGAAGGTGACCAGCGCGCCTTTGACCGGCATGCCTTGAAAGTCAGTGACCCTGATCCTGGGCGGGATGAAGATGGCCGTCATTGAGCAAACTCCTTCATTGGGCTTGGCGCGCCATCACGGCGGGCGTTGCAAAACTCTCTCAGAACAAGTCCATTTCTTGGACTAACGCTCGGCCATCATCAAGTTAACCCGAAGGCCGTGCTGGCGGTTGTCCGCCTCTTGTTATCAGGTTTAGCCCCACCTATCTGCCTCGGTGGGTGGCAGGTGCAACACGGAGAATAATCGAATGAAAAATGGCCTCTACCAAGTGCGCTTCCAGACTCAACTGGGCAATGGCGCTGGCGTTGTTTATTTGCAAGACGGCAAAATCCACGGCGGCGACGGGGCTCTATACTATGTTGGGCAGTATCAACTGGATAAGGGCTCCTTTTCTGCCCAAGTCCAGACCGGCCGGCATGATCGGACGGCCGGGATCCCGTCGGTATTCGGAATTGACAACGTCTTGATTGATCTGGTGGGCGCCTATACCGACAAGAGCGCTACCCTTCAGGGGGCGGCTCCTCGGGCTCCCGGAATAAGCTTCGCGGCGAGCTTGACTTGGCTCTCTGAATAATCAGCGACAACTTCTCTGGGTTTTGACGCGACGCGGCCCCTCAAGAGGTATCGATGAGGGGCCATTTTTCGCGGGGTCCCCACCCATGTGCGCAAATATTTGCTTTCAAGGACCATTGCAGCATAATTACCGATATGTTCATTCGTTTCTGTTGCTCGATCGCACTTGCCGTCGGCTTATGCCTGTCGGCAGGTGGCGCCCATGCCGCCGCTGCCTCGGGGCGGGCCACTATCATTGATGGCGATACCATCAGCGTCATGATGGATGGTACGCCCTTTGTTGTTCGCATCTTCGGTATCGACGCGCCCGAGACGGGTCAGAAATGCCAGCTTCCGAAAGGCACCTGGAATTGCTCGCGAACTGCCATAAGAGCCCTGGCAGCCATGGCCGAAGGCAAGGTGGTGAGTTGCGATCCAAGAGGCCGGGACGCTTATGGTCGACTGATTGGCGTGTGCTCTACCAAGACTGAACCCGACATCGGTGCCAAGCTCGTCGCCTCCGGTTTGGCGTGGGCCTTCGTCAAATACTCGACAGATTACAGCCAGCTCGAGGAGGCGCCCCGCGCCAGGAAACTCGGTATCTGGCAGTCAAAGACCCAACCGCCCTGGGAATACCGCGCCAGGCGCTGGGAGACCGCGGCGCAGATCGCCCCTACGAAGGATTGCCCGATAAAAGGCAACATCAGCGCCAAGGGCGAGAAGATCTATCATGCGCCATGGTCCAAGCACTATGGCCGGACCCGCATCGAGCCAGCCAAAGGTGAGAGGTGGTTCTGCAATGAAGCGGAGGCCGTCGCCGCCGGGTGGCGAGCGCCTTACCGATGAACTGAGGCCCCGCCTACGTCGAGAGTTAGCCTCACTTCTTCGCTGGCGCCTCACATTGCTCGGCAATCTGCCAAATCGACTCAACGAAAAAGGTGAAGCACCTATAGTGTTTCTCGCCAACTCGCCAGAATGTTACGACAACATTGCCAGGTTTCTTAGTGTTCAGATTGGGAATTGTGAGTTCCGAAACTGGATAGGTGGTCGCCGCCTCAACATGAGAGTCGGCTGCCGCGGCGAGTTCTGCGCTGGTCACCTTAAGAGCCTGCCATGAATTGGGATCAGCGGCAGAGACAGAGAAGCTCATGGATACGATAGCGAAGGCGGCAATCAGTCCTCTCATGACCTTGATCCCCTTCCGCACGTGAGACGCGCACCTATACTGTAAAGATGAACGCAATCAGCGCCAGACAACCGATCAGCGTGGCCGCCTGCTTGGCGAGAAATGCATTGTTCCAGATCCAGTAGGCCCAAGATTCATCACGGTACATTTTGTTGTCAGCGCCAATCGCATCTTTGACGCTTCGATATCCGGCCGCATATTGCATGTAGTCGAAGAAAATCGCGACCGCCCCCGCAAAGGCAAATGAGATTAAAAGAAATTTTGCCCACGACCCATCAGACAACAACGCACCAAACCTCTGGTCATCAGTGTAGATCGTGTAGAAAGCGGCCAGAAGTCCGAAGCCAATGAACCGGCAAATGTCGCTGATCTTGCCGGACATATTTTTCTTTTCGGCGCGAACGCGGTCATACCGCTCTTTGAGTACGTCGTCCTCGGTCATTGGTTTGGCTCCGCCGGCAGAACAATGTTGTCAGGACCAGGCTCCTCTGTTCCACCGGCAGGCTTAGGCTTGTCCGGGCCTCCTGGCCCTGGACGAGGTGTCCTTAGCTTGAGGATGGCTTCAAGATTTCTCTTTTTCGCCCTGATCACTCTCTGCGACTCGTAGACATATTTTCCGTCGCAGCTGGAAAACACCCTCCCATTCGGGCTCCAGAATCCGTATTCCGGACAATCGAGAGGCCTCTTACTGTTTAATGATATAAACGTTGGAGATTCAATACCATCGAAGGCTCCGATGATCCGAAGCACGCCAGTCCCATCGCCCTTGATTTTGACCGTTTTCGGCACATCATCCGCCCAGGCCGCCGTGGCGCCCAAGAATAAAATCCCCGCCCGAATCAACGCGCCGCGCATGTCGGCCCTCCCCATTCTCGGGGATTTCAGCACAAATTGACGTTGCTGTCACTTGCCCGACTGTTGAGAGGGTGAACCGATAGTTTCCCTGTTGCTGGCGCGAAATAGGCGGCCCGCCGAAACCTCGCCTATCTCTCAGCTGCCACGCTGGCGTTGGCGCCGACAGGCTCAGGAGGAATAGAGGCATTTGCCTTGGCGTTATACGCCGTGTTAGTTCTGCATGATAGTGTCGCGAGGGCTTCCATGAAACGAGTATTGCTGACACTGGGCCTCTTTGTCTTGGTGACAGGCCCAGCAATGGCCGTCTGCCCCTATGACCCAGAGTGCCTGGACAATCCGTATGGCGCCGGGAGCCCGTACAAGTCCGATGGCCTGATGAACCCCTACAGCGAATATGGCAGCCAATACAGCAACAAGTCTTGGACCAATCCCTATGCTACCGACGCACCCAAGGTTTACGGGAGCGATGGCAGCTATCATGGTCGCCTGAGTTCGAATCCTTACGACCCGGATTCGATCTCCAATCCCTATGGCCAATATGGCAGTCAGTATTCGCCAGACAGCCTCAACAATCCCTACGGGGCCGGCAATCCCTACTCCGGTGATGAATACTACGTTGTACCGAGCGAGTGAGTTTCATCAGCGCCCTTTTTGGCTTAGGCGAAACCTCAGCGCAAAACATCGGGGGGGGCACCCTACGAGGCCGCGCCTAAAGACTTAAGACGCTCGGGAGCAGCCACCAGTCTGATTGCGCCGATGAGGTCAATTAGATCGGCGTCGCAATCGCAAATGTGCTCCATCGGGCTGTATAAGCCGAGCCGCAAGTGCACAAGGATACTGGTCCTCTCGGCACTCAGTTGCGATTTTGTGGCCTGTCCATTGTTGCGCTTCATCACAACGTTACAGTGTTCATCGAGTCCATCGATCGGATGAGGCTCCACCCATATTTCAAAATGTCTGCGCGGGGCGGCCTGGATATGGGCGACGCTTAAGCTAAAGCACCCTCTGTAATGCACTGTCTCATCTGGCCGAGCTAGCGGGGCGCCTTTCCTCTGCTCCATCCCCTCATTTGCCTTTACCGCAGTCCGACATCCGAAATCATGCTTCTCAGCCACAGTAGGCAGGCTGTCATTTCGGCCAACCGAAATGGTCAATATGTCGTCGCCCTCGGGACTTTTCTCTTTATGGAAATCTGATATTGCCCGCTCAGCAGCGATAACCCCAGATGCAACCATCCGGGGGAAAAGCGCGCAACGAATCACAGTCTCATCGTTTGTCAGCATTCTTTACGACTTTAGCGTTGCCTAGAAGTCGTAACAATGATGACGCATCTGGACTATCCAGCGGAACGATCTCGTAGGGACACTGAATGAAACTGTCCTTGTTCACGTCCAAGAAAGCGGCATCTCCACCGCTTATGGTCAAGTACCGATTGATTGGATCAAAATCCCAAGTGAAGACAACGGCGTCGCCGCCGTGGGAGAATATCTTCGGAGCTGGCACTCCCGAAGCCTCAATGAAGCCTAGGACTCGCTCGGCGTCGAATGCGGTTTCGTCGTCTACAGCGTCACTGAAGCCTGTCGGCAACGACTTCATGCCATCGATCGCCGAATAAAGTGCTGAAAACACTGCCGCCTCATTTGAAACCGTCAGCCCGTTTGAGTCAGCGTCGCCATGACTAAAGTCTACCATCGGGAGGAAGTAGGAGGGAATCTGGCTCTGCGTCCTCGGCGCGCGCGCCGAGGACGCCAGATCCTCGTCTCTCCTATCGTGAACAGACGCGCTAAGTCCGTCGCGGGGACCATGGACGACCACGAGATAGGCGCGGTTGGCGCTAGAATTTGCAGAATTACGCATTCCACAGGCCTCCAAGGGAACCATCGGCGCGAAGCTTGTTGGTCTCCGCGGCCAATGAAGACCAGATCATCTTCTGCTCTTCGCTAGAGAACGGTGTCAGACGTGGAACCGTATTTGTGTCAATTGACAAACTTGCGGCGTAATTTTGGACAGTGTGCGGTGTTACCACCGCCTGCGGTCCGATCTCCACGGTTATTGACTGAAAGCCAGCCACTCCGAACTTTACGAGCCGATTCATTGCGGTATCGGTAAACCCGACAATCGGCTTGCGCAGATTGAGCTGGAACATTAGGTCCGTGACATCATGGCGCGGCAGCTTAACTCCAATTTGCTCAGCCACCTTCTCGTTAGCCTCTAAATGGTTCGCAGCGGGAGCGATAAGCGTTGTCACCAGGGCGAGCCGAGTCACTCCACGGAGCCCCTCACCTATTACTGCTGCGCGCCGTGACAGTTCGGTGATCACCTTGTCAGTCCCGGCAATTGGCACTGGCCCCTCGACACCCTCCCCCTGATGTCGCTGCGCCATTAGATCCACTCGACCCGCCTGAACCATCAGCTGATAGGCAAAATCATCGACGACGCCAGCAGCTATCGATAGTTGTGGCGCCCCTGGTGTTGGCGTTTTGTTTTTCTGAAAGTTATCTGGATCTGCGCCAAAGATTGACGTGTACAGCGCTGCGGCGTCTGTATGCCGCGCATCTGCAGCAAACCAGACCAGCTGGATGCTCAAAGCATCCCAATTACCCATGACTGTTCACTTCTCACCCCGAGTCGGACGGAAACCTGCCCTATACGGGAGCCCAATGCAATAACCGTCACCATATGGGGTTTACAATTCTTCTCGCAATACCAGGCGAGCATAGAGTGCTTTCGTCAGGGGCAGGAAAGACCCGTAAAGGCGCACACTAAGAGGGAAAGTCACGTTAGATTTCAATGGCTTCCCTGGGGTTTTCGCCCTCCATTTGCCCCTAGGTTCAAACTCCCTTATATGGCCGGGGATGAGCCATCGCCCCCTCTGGACGCTCGAATGACCCGTCTACGCTGGATGCTCGCCCAAGCGGAATAATGGGAGGGCCAGAGCCCTCTCCTGTTGTCGAACGGCGACACGCCCCGACTTGCCAGACCTAGACATAACAAACCTCGCCTGCCTCGCCTTGACATGCCAAGCCGGACGCGAATTAAGCGCAAAACGACCACCCACACCATTGGCAGAAACATTAAACTATTGAAACACCAGCATTTTCTTACGAAAATCAGGAATATTCATTGACAAACCATAAGACCTATAATAATTATAGGTCCATGGCTGATGGTGACACCGCCAAAATCAAGCAATTCCCAATGACTGCCGATAACATGCGGCGGATCGTGCGGGAAATTGCTGCCGATACAAACCGGATCATCATCTTGTCGCACGCTCTGAAAAGAGCGGTTAAGCGTGGCTACAGCCGCCGCCAAATTGAACGTTGCTGTCAGGTGGGTACAGTTGTCGAGGGCCCATTTGAGAACAAGTTCGGAAATTGGCAGGCGAACTTTTATCGCCACGCTGCCGGGGAGGAAATGACCTGCACGGTCGCCGTCGATCTGAAGGACAACGTGCTGATCATTACAGTGTTTTGAGGAGGCTCAGATGAGCTACCACTATCTAGAGAGCGGACTCGACAACATCTATCTCAAGAACGGCTTCACCGTTCATCAGACCCCTTATGGAGAGGGCGTATCCATTCACGATACCGAGGGCCTACACAAGGTCATCGGCCGCTGGCTTATTGAGACACCCACTCCGTTAGAGGGTCAGGCGCTCCGGTTCATTCGCCGGGAGATGGAGCTAACTCAAGGCCAGTTAGCGGATCTAGTCGGCGCGACAGAGCAGACGCTCCGTCTATGGGAGAAGAACCGCAGGAAGCCTATGCCGGGCTCCGCAGATCGGCTCCTTCGCGCCCTTTATTCCGAGTACCTAGGCGGTGACGGAACCGTTCGCGCGCTCGTTGATCGCCTAGCCCAGCTCAATCAGCAAGAAATCGACAAGGTCTGCCTTGTCGAAGAACAAGGCCACGGGTGGAAAGTCCAGGCTGCGGCCTGAGACTGCCACCTCTCATCTTGGCGCCGATCAATAAAGGGGGCCTTGTACGCCAGCGTACAAGGCCCCCTTTTCCTTTGCCCATCAGGCCACGAAGGGGCCACTTTGGGATATCCTCAAAGGCCCCCTGTTTGCCCATGGCGTCAGAATCTCTTATATGACGGGGGCATGAGCCGCTTCGCCCCCTGCCTAATTGCTGGGTTGCTGGTCGGGCCCCCCGGGGTTCATGCGATGACCCTTTCAGAGTGGGAACAACACAACGACCTGTTCCGGGCTGGCTTTGTGTGGGGTGTTGCCGAATCTCTCGTCACATTTGTTGATAGGCCAGCCGATCAGGCTCGGGCTGACGCCTACTTCAAATGCTTCTCGGAAAACGAGATCAACTCAGGCACCGCGCTGAACATGGTGAAGGACCATATTCGCCGGACGCCAGACGCTGCAACAACCCAAATGGCTGGCACCGTCCTCCTGACTTTTGTTGCCGCCTGCAAGAGATACCTTCAGGCGACGCAGAAATAGGCTTTCTCAACGAGCGGCACCTGCTATTGCCCGGCTTTTGGATGTGATTAGATCGGCCCGGGGCCTCAGGGGAGGACGGCTTTGAAAATTCGTAAAACCTTGCTCGGGCTGGACAACAGCGGCTCAATCTTCAAGATGGACACGATCGAGCACGAAGGCGCGAAATGGCTCGTTCCAGACTGGATAGTGTTCCAAGACGAAGGAGTGCAAAAGCCACGGCGAATAATTCGCCTGGACGGCCTGCGACATCAGAAGTCACAGATTGCGGACTACTTCCTAAACGATCCACTACCCAGCATCTTGGTTGAGGGCCACGGTCGCCCACAATTGCCAGGGTACGTCGTGAAAGATGCCCCTGACATATCCTTTCCATACCCGCCTGATGGCGGGAAGAGGCGCCGGGGCGAATAGGCGGCAAGCTGTCGATGAGGTCCTGAGGCTCAAACGGACTGCCCTCAGGGCGCGCGTCATCAGGGTAAGCAACCGGGTAGCGCCGTCCAGCGTCCATGACGCCAGCGCAACGGGTGTCGATCAGCTCCAGCATCTTCACCCGCCTCTCCTCGATGCCCTTGCCGGGCTGGTCCGGGGCCGGTTTGCTCGTCACGTTGGAATCTCCTATATAGGCCGGTCATGAAGCGCGGCACGCTGATTGCTGTTTCAATAGTGGCCTGGGGATGGCTGACCTCTCCCCTTGTCGCCTACGGCGCCGAACTGAAGTTCGGTCCATTGCCGTACCCAGAGATCAATGCTGACACCTGGGTTCTGATTGAGATTTGGCCAGAGGTCGGCGATATAACCCTTTCCACCTACTTCATGGATTTTAGTGTCAATAAGAATGCGAGCCTATGCTTGGCAACCAAGCGCGCGCTTGACCGCGATGCCACCGCCACGGCCGAGAAGCAAAACCGAACTGCCACGAGCTACCGGCAGTGCCTGACAATCAGTCAGGCGGTGACGGCTGGCTATATCAGGGCAAGTGAATGACCCGCCTACTCATCTATGTGCTGGGAATTGCCTTCATTCTCGGCGTTGTGTTGGTCATTGGCGGCGTTGCGTCTTGGGGCGTTGGCAAATGGGGGCTTTATTTCACTGTACCCGTGCTGTTGGCTGTGTTTCTCTGGTCATGGTCCATAGACCGGAAGGACGCTCGGGAGAAGGCGCGCCAAGAAGCCGCTGACGCAGCTGCGCAGCGTCTTCCCGAAGATCAGGATCCCGCTCGACTGCCAGAAGCAACATATTCAGGGCCTTCTCGCTTTGCTCAGGATTTCGAGCAGCAGCAACCCGGGCAAAACTCCTCACGACCAAGGGCGAAGTGATCATCTTCGCCGTGATGTAGGGCGCGACATGCGACGCGGCGAGCACACCTGCCGCGCCAATCATGTCTCCCGAGAACAGCCGCTGGCCTGCAAGTGTCAAGGCACCTCCAGTCATGACATTGCGTGCCGTTCCAGACGGGTTGCCGAGCTTCTGTCCCGCCTGAGCCCGAGACATCACGCGGACGAGCGTGTCGAGCGACTGGCGAACTTCGCCATACCGTTTGCCACCGAACAGGGCCTGCTTCGCTTCCGGTGCCAATTTGCCCCAATTGGTCAGGAACGAATTCGTCGAGAACGACGGCAGCATTTCCTGGGCGGGGTCGATGACGCCACGCTGTCCCGGTCGCGCATTTCCCATGCGATCGAGGACGGTTGCTGCAACGGTGTCCCACTCATCAGGCGTGAAGTTCCGGCGAAGGCGCGCGAGCGTTGAGCCGCCGTCCTTCGAACCACTAAGGGCAGCATTGAATGCCTTTTCGCCGGCATCCAGGTTCTGCATCTTCTGCCATAGCGGCTGATTCATTGTGAGATTGAAGCGAGTGTAACGATCAGCGACGGCAAGGGCATGTTCCGCCTGAGGCCCAATAGCCTTGGCTGTTGCCTTGATGTCTTCCGACAGCGCTCCATAGAGTTGGCGCATATAGTCCATGCCGGCGCTATCAGTCATCGCAACCGGCTTGACCTTCAGCATGCGCCCGATGTCGGTTCGGGTTTTGCGAACAACGTCAAACGGAACACCACCAAGGCCAGCCTCGGCGATCCTGCCTACGCGAGCGAGAACGGGCAGAAGCACCTCGTCACGCATTCCCTCGGCATAGATCTTCTCGTCCTCCAGCTTACTGAGCATCGCCTGGACATTCGGAGTGGTCATGCGAGTATCGCCGCCGATCACCCTATATGCCCTGTCGTACAGTTCCTCTTGACGGCTCTCGAAGCGCTTGGCGGCCTTGCTCGCAGCGTCACGAATGATATCGCCGGCGCCTTGACCAGTTTGCGGTTGGCCGATGCGCTGGACAAGGCGTCCGGTCGCATCCTCGATGTCCTGGGCTTGCCGGGTCATCACGCGCGCCATGGGGGACGCGCCGCCCGGCGTGTTCGCAATGCCCTGTTCGAGAAGCTGAACGCCGCGGTTGTTGGTGACGGCACCAACTGTTGGCCGAACTCCAACTTGCGCGAAGTCCTGAGCCGCCTGCGCAGTGCTTCGGTTGCTCAGGGCGTTGACGACCAGCCGCCCGGCCCGATCGAGCACAGGCGGAACGGCACCACCCACCAGAGCGCCCACTTGCGCACCAGACAACGCCTCACCTAGACGATCATCCGCCCCCTCGCCCGCGCCGAAACCGGCCACACCGCCGTAAGTTGCGCCAATAGCTGCGCCGCGGCCTGCCTTGCTCAGGAGATTGCCGCCTTTCACGACCATGCCCGCCGGCACTTTACCAGTCATGAGAGCGCCACCGATTTCGGTAGCCAGGGCCGCGCCAGGCCGCTGCTCACGCGTCGCTTCGAGCTTGGCACGATTGTAGGCGAGCGCCTGATCGTAGGCTTCAGAAAGGTTCGTCGGACCTTTGCCGGTAACAGCGCCAATAGCGGCGTCAATGGGCGCCTCGATGCCGGAAAGTATTTCATCGCTGAAATTCAGCAAGGACCCCTGAAGTGTCGTCGTTCCGAGATCAGCGTTGAAACGGTCATCAGGCTTCATGAAGCCTTTCCGACCAACATTCGGCTCAGGATAAGGCGTTTCGGCAGGCAGCTCCGACTTCTTTGGAGCCGGAGCCTCAAGACCGATCTTCTGAGCAAAGACGCCCGGGTCCATATCGCTATAGTATTTGCGATAAAGCGCGCCGGCGAGGTCCATGTCCGACAGGTCCTGATACTGAGGGTACTTCGAACGGATTTCCGCAATTGTAGCCATCAGCGGATTCCCAATGGATCGGTTTGCGCAGTGTCAGAGGGCGCGGGAGGTTTGGCTCCGGCTGGAGTTTCGTTGCCACCCGTCGGCGCCTCCTCCTTCGGCTGATAATAGGTCCCGCCACGGAGCTCGCGAGCGCGGTCCTGATTGTACTGCATCTTGCGTTCTGCCATTGAGATGGCGCGTTCGAGAATAGACCGCCGCTCGGCCGGGCTCTTGTCTACCGAGGCTTGCAAGTCGAGCAGTATCGCACGTTCGCCTTCGGTCGGGTTTCCACCGAAGATGGCCTTGAGCGAGCCCAATGCCTGATTGAGGACTAGGTTGGTAAACTCGGTCGTTGCCTTGCCCTGCTCCTGGTCGAAGATCAAACCGGTCGGATCATTGCGAGCGGCAACAGCCTGCGCGCCAGCAAACATGCCGCTGCCTGCCTTCTCATTGAGTTCGATGGCCTGCCGGAGCTGCCCAATGGCATTCTGAGAGGCAAACGCCATATCGTCCGCCTCGCGAATGGCTGCGCGATCTGCCGCCGTAGAGCGCTGCTCTTGCGGCGTATTGCCGGTGAGAACGAAGGTTTGGTACTCCGGGGTGCCCTGCTTTAGGCCATATTGGTCCGCTGCGGCGGCGCGCTCGCTGTATGGGTCAGCCTTTCGCGCCGTTAGGCGTTCATCCGCAGCAATCTTCTGGCGCTCAAGGTCGGCCTGTGTCGTGCGCCAGTTCTGATCGGCAGCAAACTGTTGCTGCCAGCGCGAACTCTCGGCAGCGCTTTGCTCACGACGCAAATCCAGACCCAATTGGTCACCAAGATCGATGCCCTTAGCAATGACGGCCTCACGATTGGCGGGGTCGCGCTCCCAGTCGTCGAAGACGTGACCGTCAGCCTCATACCGGTTGACCAGTGCATTCCATTGTTCAGGCGTTCGAGCTGCGTATGCCTGCCGCGCGAAGTCTTGCACAAACTGACGCTTCTGATCATCGAGCGTGCCCTTCGTCTGGGCATAGGCCTGGGGATCGAGACCACCAAGATCAGCAAGCGCCTGCTTGTTCCCCTGAAGCGCGGCGCCCTGTGCCTGGCGTGCCTGTTCAGCCATGTCGAGCAGCCGATTTTCGCGCGCCGCCTCCTGGCCGCCGCGAAACGACTGGTAAACGCCCATAAGATCGAGTGCCATGTGATGTTACCTCGCACCGCCAAAGCGGGAAGTAGAGCCGACCGGCCGATAGCTCGAGCCCGCAAATCCCGGATCGGACGCATAGGGATTTTCCTTCTTGGCCCGACTGCCGATCCAGCGGCCGAAGAGATCAGCGCCGATGCCAGCGACGCCCGAAATCAGGTTCGGGACGATCTGGCCCCTCTGATAAGCGAGCTCGGCCTGAGTGCGTGCACCGTCCATGGTCAGATCACCGACACGGGCAGCGGTGCCCAAGCGCGCGTTTGCGCTGGCGGCAGATGCGCCATAACCGGTGTCGCTGAGATAGCGGAGATCGTTCTTGTGGTCGCCAAAAGACTGCTCGGCGAGGCCTTGGCCGAAACGATCGAGGTCGATCAGCGTGCGCCCACTCTTCAGGCCTCCTGCCGCCGCCGCACTCCGGTCGATTGCCTGAATGCCGCGGTCCTTGAAAAACTCGACGCCGGGCGAGTCCTTGAACTCGTCGAAGGCCGCCTTCTGCGCATCGACGCCCTTCACGCCAGCATACTGCATGAGCCGGTCCCAGGCGGACAGGCCGCCTTCGCGATAGGGCGTATAATAGCCCACCGCCGCGTCACCAGCCTCACGCTGAGCGGCAACCGCTTCACGCGTGGCCTTGGCCTGGATCTTGGCGGCGTCCTTGATGGCATCAGATCCGGTGATGCTGCCCCAGATGCTCATGACTTCAATCCTTCAAGCTGTAATCGCGAATGTGAACCAAACTTGGTCCGGCGAGCTGGCGATGGAGCCCGCGAGATTCCAGATGTTTGCGTCCTTTGTTGGCATGTTAGTAAAGCCGTTCGAAGGGATGGGCATCATCCAGAAACCGGTGCTGACAATGTTGCTCTGCTGGACCATGGGAATGTAGACAGTCGTCCCCAGCTCATGCGGAATGCCTTGCGTCACTGGAGGGGCCCTCTCAAACGGAAAGGCCGTGGAAACGATATTGTTCGGAACGGGTCGCGCTAGGACCGCGTCAAATGCCCCTTCCGCCTCGCTAAGAGCATCCCAAATTACCTGCACATTCGCGTCAGCGATCTTCTCGTACGCCACCTTCAGGCTGTTCAACTTCTCAATCTCACCGAGAGCATGAAGCCATTCGGACGTAAGATGTCGCCTGCCGTCCACAACCGGGCTGTCGGGCAAGCCGACATCAGTAGCGGTCACTGATCACTCCGATGAATGTTGCGTCCATGCCGGCCGGGATGGGGTCGTAGTCATCATCCCGAAGGCGCACCGAGGATTCGGTTTGCTCCAGCTCCCGGTATCGCGTCAGGATCACTCCTGATGTCGGGCTCCTGATGAACCAGAACAGATTGCGGGTGCCGAGATCATGATTGAACTGCACCTTGGTGCCGGCCTCATCATTTGTGCCTTGCCACGCCACCAGGCGTTCGTGCTGATTGGCCGCTTGTTCCGTGAGAGCATTGATGCGGGCCATCAGGGCCGAGAGGCGCTCGGAAAGCCCTTCGGCACCGCCGCCAGCTTCAATGAGGTCCTGCAACAGCTTGATCGACTCCCGCGTTGCACCGAGATACCGGCGCCATTCCGGATGTGCCATAAGCCTCGCGTCCACCACGGGCGAGAGCGGCATGGTTATGTTGTCATTCATACCCGTAGAAGCCCAAAACCAACGCGGCAGGCGTGCCGTTACCCCCGTAAGATCCCCCGCTCAGCATTATCTCTATGGTGTTCTCGTCGATGATGCGCGCCCAGTGCGTTGTAGAGTTTCCGCCAGAAAAGTCGTCGTTGTAGCCCCGGGCGATCAGGTGTTTGGTCCCCAGATCGTGGTGGACCGTGAGCAATTGTCCACCGCCGGCCACAGCTATCTCACTGGCGGGGCGAGATACGAAGGCCCAGTTGCGTTCAGAAAATATCTTTTCTGCCTCTGCCACTTGCGCCTCAAGAGTGTCGATGCGATCGGCAATCTGCGCGAGTGCAGCTCCGGTATCTGTGACCGTTATTCCTTTGGTCAAAACCTCGATTTGCGACAGGTAATTATGCCATGCGGGCGTCAGGTTGCCTCGCTCGCTCAAGAAGGCAGAGCCACGCGGTGCGACGATAGCGTTACTGGCCATCGGGGCGCGCTTCCGGATTGATGTCTACCGCTGAGATAGCGACGACATGATCGTCGCTCACTTCGAACTCCCAGGTGCGCGGGACGGCTGGATTGCCCGAGCCCAGCATGTGCGAGCGGACAAGCGTCCTATTCTCTCCGATCTTGCCCAAGCTGATCTGGCGCGTACCGGTGAAGGTCGCGGCGTCATCCGACCACCGTAGCGTCATCACCGGATCGGTTTCGATCTTCGAGCCCTTCACCTTGGCCTTGCCGGTGACGATCCGAATGTTGATCTCGTCATAGGCGATCGGATCGGGGAAGGCGTCGAAGGATGGCGCCCTGATCCGGCAGACCAGCGGCAGGCCGAACTCCTTGCGGACCTCGCTCTGCATCTCATAGAGCGCGCCGTCATCGCGTGAGCCGACGATGTTCTTGTCAAAGGCGCGGATGCAGCCCCGGCCGCGCCAGCGCTTTTGCCCATAACTGACACGCTCATGCCACTGCATGGTCGCAAAATCGAGCACCCAGGTCCAATCCGTGCCGGTCAAGGCGTAGAAGGTATGGCCGTTTTCGGTCCAGACGTCTGCCTCGATGTCCTGCGGGTTCGGGTCATTCTGAATAGCATGCTCGACCGCGAAGATGCTGATACGGACCGGCGCATAGCCATCATTCCGATACACAAGGAAGTCATTGCCCACCCAGGCAATGCCGTTATCCACTTCCCTTATGCTTTGCGCTGCGCCCGCCCCTTTTGGCAGCACGGCGCCAGGCAGGCGGGAGAATGGCGACCCCTCCGGGTTGGCGACATCGCGCCAGATTTCCGTGGTCTCCTTGCCGAGAATCCACAGCTCGAGCCGGTGAGCGATGCCGGCGACGTTCTTGTCCCGGCTGCCCTCAGCAGCGGCGACGTCGAGACCGTTGATTATCCGGCCATTGTTGATCGCCGTGGTGAAAAACCTTCCGTCGGCGGCCACCAGGATGAAATACCCGTCGATCTCACAGATGCTGATGAACTTCGGTAGGTCGGACGTACCCACCTGCTCCAGCTTGTCCTGCTCGATCAGGAAATAATCGCCATTGTCCGTCACGATACCGATCTGTGCCGTCGAAGCCGGCCCCGTGCCGCTGAGGCCAAAAAACCCGGTCGCAGCCTGAAGGACAAGCTTGCGCGGGACTGTCGTCTGCTCCTGAACCGTAAAATTGGGCGAAACCTTCGCCTGCGAGCGAGGTCCGATGTCGGCGCCGTTCTTTGCCAGCCAAACGCGCTTAGAGCCGGTCACATAGCCCAGGAATTGCGTAAGGCCGCCCGAGGTGACCTTATAGGCGCCGTCCGCCCAGACCCCGTAAATGATGCCGTCGCACTCGATCCCGCCGCGAAACTGCGATGCGGAGACCGGCACGAAGCGTACCGAGCCAGCCACCATGAAGATGGTGCCGTTCTTCTTGGTAGCGCCGGGCTCGAAATAGCAGTTGATCAGCCGTTGCCGGTTGATCTCCTCGTACCGGCCCGGATTTGAGCCCATGGGAAGCGGAAGGGCGACCATCAGAAATACGTGGCCTTCACCGGTCGATAGGTTGTCTTGATCCGCATATAGAGGGCGAGCTTGTGCAGGCCTTCCTCCTCCAGCGAGCGGAAAGGCGGCGTCGGGATGAGCGAACTGGACTTACCGAATGGGCGAGCGCACTCGTGAGCGATGACAAGGCGCAGGCCGGGCAGAGCCTCGTCGGGAATGACTTCGGCCTCCCAGTCGGCGTAATCGTCCTTGGTGAGCGTCGGCAGGCGATCAAGATAGCGCTCACGCACGATCGCCGCGAGATAGGCCGGCGGCGTCTCTTCGGCCGCGAGCATGCGCAGATCCTGGAGAACAGCCTTTTCGAGTTTCGCGATTGTTGCCATTTCGACGCCTCGGGAGGAAAGAGAGGCGAGGTCTCCCCCGCCTCAGGTCAGGCTGCTTTGAAATGGCTGTTGGCGGCGAGCTTCTTGGCCGCCGCCGGGTCATCGACCTCAACAGCAGGCCCCTTCTTCACGAAGATCAGGCCGTACAGCTGCAGCTCCTGCGGGCCGTGGCCGTTCTGATCTCCGACGAAGACGAATTCGGGCGCTGAGGCCTTAGAAGCCTTCTCGGTCGCCGGTTCGGCCTGCTCGCCTTCCTGGACCGGTGCGTCGGGGTTCTTCTTGTGTCGTGCCATTGGTTTTTCTCCTTAGGGCGTGACGTAGGTGGCCGCCAAACGCAGCGTGCCGGTCGTCGCGCCAGTGGCCGGCGCTGCCTTGACGAGGATGTCGATCGTGTCGTCTTCAGAATAGACGTAGCCGAAGCCCGCTTTCAGGATCGCCCCTGTAGGCGCGGCGCCGGTCTGGCCGATGGTCGAAGCGGCGACATAGCGATCGGGGTCAGCGTCGTCACCGACATCGAGAGTGATGGCCGGCGAACCGCCTGTATCGAGGTCGTCAGCGCCGAGCGTGACGCCGAGCACACGAGCACCTGCCGGCATTTTGACCATGCGAATGAGATCATTCAGTGCCAGGGCGGCACCGATCGCATACTCACTGTAAACGGTGACAGGCTGGCCCGCGATGCGAGAGGCAGCGACCGGCGCGCTAGCAGCGGCAGCGGCTGCAATGAAAGTAGCCATTGTGGAGTGTCCTTTTTCGGGATGGAAAATTGGGGCGGAGCGTCATTGCCCCGCCCGTGATGATTAAGCGTCGCCGACGGCAGCGTAATAGCCGGTCACCACGCCATGCTGCTTGGGATCGGCGGTATCGTTGGCGCCGGTTCCGAAGTACAGCTTATCGGTATCGGTCCAGCCACGGATGGCGATACCCTGCTTGTCTTTGTAGTCGGTCTCGTCGTCGATCGACTCCCAACGCTTCGCCCAACCCATTCCGAGCGCCTGGGCGCCGCAGAGGTAGACCGGCGACACATCGATGCCGCCAGCGCCGACCCCGGCGTAGACCGGAATGTCATCGATCTCGTGGACGATCACACCATCCCACTCGACGTCACCGCCCTCGAAGAGCTTGATGGCCTGCATCTTCACGACGGTTTCGCGCTGAGCGTTCTGGACCGGAGCGCTCTTGGAGAGGTCGCGGAACGTGCGATTGCCGGCGAACGCGACATAGAAGCGCTTGCCGCCCTCCACCAAGATCGGCTTGACCCTGGGGTTGGCCGCCAGCGCCATGCGCTTGAGCATCGAGAGGGCGTCGGTCGACAGCTTGTCGGCCGTATTGTCGATGTTTGCCAGCGAGGCCGAATGGTCGTTGCCCGAGTTGTTCGAGCGAAGGGCGCCGAAAGCTACGCGGTCCGCATTGTCGACGAGCCATGCGTCCTTCTGGGTCTCATTGGCGAGCGCATACGGCACGCCGTTGATATCCCCGAGACACTCGATGATGAGATTCCGAGTGTCTTCCATCGACCACGTCTTGAGGACCGACTTGGCGGCCTGACGGAGGTCAATGGCCGATTTCTGGCCCTCGAATGCAGGCACGACGACAGCGTTGCGGCGCTGATGGATCGTCAGCGCATGCGAGCGCTGGTCCATGCGCTCTTCATTGCCGACCAGGGTCGCATTGTCGATGACCGCGGCGTTCTTCAGCTTGTTGACCAGGGCGAATGTGATCGTGTCGCCCTTCTTCTTCTTCAGGTCTTCCTTGAGCTGGATGATGCTGTTTTCGTCCTCGCCCATATAACGCGAAAACGCGTTCTCCTGGACGTATTCTTCGAAGAAGTCGGAGTCCCACTGCTTAACGGTGAGACCGGAGGCAGTCGTAGTGTTAGCCATGATAAAAGTTCCATCTAAGGGCCGGGCGCGCCATCACGGCGGGCCAAAGCTGTTTCTACTTTCGCTTTGCGAGGATCTGCCCGATTGACTTCGGCTTCAGCGGGGGCGGTTCGGGCTCAACCCGTCCACTTCCCTGCGTCTGCTCATCAGCCAGCGAGCTGGGGAGACGCTGTCCGAGCGCCTTCTTGATGCCTTCGGCTATCCGCTGGTCGATCTCTGCCGACATCTCCCTGCGGGTCTCCGCTCGGATGCGATCGGCAAAGGCGACTGGGTCGCCGATTTCCTGTTGCTTGCGATGGTCCTCCACCGCCTTCATCAGGAATTTTCCGGGATTCCGCGACGCGCGCCACTCTTGGAAGAGCTGAGGGCGTTCCCGCATCATCTCGGTGAAGGTTTCGAGCGTTTCTTCATAGGCATCGCCTAGTTTCTCGCTCAAATCCTCCTGGGCATCCGCAAGCCTTTCCTGCCAAAGCCGTTCACCGACTTGGTCACTGATATGCTTGGAGAAACCCGCGGCATCGACGATCGGGTCTGGCGCCTGGCTCTGCTCCTTGGGCTGCTGGTTCTGATTTCTCAGGGCCTGCAGCTCGCGTTGCGTTGCCTTCAGCGCTTTGCGCATCGCCGTAATAGGGTCATCCTTCTTTACCGGTGCGGGCTCCTCTTTCTTTTCTTCGGCCTTCGGGGCTGGCGTCTCCCCGGCTTTTTCGCCCTTACCTTCTCCGGCCGGCTGCTCGACAGGCTTGAGGTCTTCGACCTTGGCCGGCTCGGGCGCCTTAGCGGAGTCTGGCTTCACACCAAAGATTTCAGAAAGCGGCTTTACCGCGGCATCGGCTTCGTCAGACATGGATGATCCTTCAATCGCCCGTAAGGCGGCGTCCCTACTCGCCCGATGATGCCCGGCGTCGGCTATTCTCAATGTGAGAAAACTAGTTCTTCGGCAGCGTCATACGCGCCCAGTGATAGATTCGGCCAAAGGCCTCGATTTCATCCCAGACAAGATCGTCAGTGTTCCACCATGAGCCATCTTGCCAGAGAGCGGCAGTTATCTGCTTGGTCTCAGGTATGTAGAGCGCGCACCAACCATCTTTCTTTGGTTTGACGCTCATGTGGTTCCACTTCAACTCGTCACCTTCATCTGATCCCGATGTGAGAAACTACTGACCGCCCATCGGCGGCTGCGGCCCCTGCTGCCTCAGCGCATCTGCCGGCGGCGCGGGGCCATATTGCTGTAGCGTGGCGACCTTCCCAGCATTGTCGATCTGCTTGGAGATGCCAGACTGTTCCCTGTCGAAGGCAGCTGCATTCTTCTCCCGAAGCTCGGCTTCCAGGATCTCGGGCGGCGGTCCGCCTGCCTGCTGCTGCGTCTGCTTGCGTTCGCGGAGGCGCTTGATAACTTCGTCCTTCTTCCTCAATTGCGAAAGCGCCAGGATATCCTCCGGCTCAAAAGGCAGGCCCGCACGGACAAGATCCACGATTTCGCCGAACTGCTCCTGCTGGATAACAACCGTATCCGGGCCCTCATCAATGATGATGTCCATGTCCATCGTCGCGACATTGTTGGCGACTTCGCCGCTATCCGACTGCGCGCGCTCAGGGTCGATCTCCATCATGGCTTTTTCGAGCGCCGCCAAATCCTCTGGACCGGCCCCCTTCTGCTGAGCCTCCTTGAGAATGACCTCGGCAACCGTCATCCTCCGGTTGAAACCGACGAACTTAATATTCTTCTCGTCGTCGGTGACACGCACCCACTTTTCAGCGGTGACAAATTGCTTCACCCGATTCCAGACCTGCCGGTACACGCGGGTCTTGAAGTGCTTGTACCGGCCGAAGACGCGGGCGAGCTCGGTCAAGCCACCCTGCTGAGACGCCAGCACGGCGCGACCGGAGGCAGATGAGCCTTGCTTGCCCATAAGCGCGGCATTGGGGCCGGCGCCTTCCATCTCGGCCTTGGCTTCGGCCAATAGCTCGGCCTGGCCCTGCAGCATCTTAGATGTGTCAAGGATCTTGAAATCCAGGCCCGGCCGTTTCTCGATGTAGCCGTCAGGGCGTGCGAGCTCAATGCGCGCTTTGTCGACATCGTCAACCGCACCTTCATCGGCCATGACCTGCTGGACCGATATCAAGTGCAGCATCTTACTGCGCCTCTTGTTAATCTCGTCTTGGCGGTCCAAAAGCTCCGCTGCTTCGCCATATCGGGCGTTGTCACGGTCTACATACGAGGCCTGAAGGATCAACGGGCACTCTGGAACGCCGTCGTCATCGAGAAAGGCAACAGGAATTGGCCCCCTCAAGAACCCACCCCTGCAAAAGTGCGCCCATTTCCACACGCCCTCGTCGTTCCAATAAATCTGAATGATGAGCATGCGCGGACGCTTCTTGAAATCGACCCACATGGTCCTGCGCGGCTTGTCGTCGTAGGTTTCGCTGGTCGAGGTTTCCCACTCGGTCTTCCCGGCCGCGACCGCGCCATTGATAATGTCGACTTTATCCGAATATTTCGCCTGCGCGCGACTGACGTCCATCCAGACGATGCCCCCCAGATACATGGCGTCCGAAAAGTCATGTTTTGACGAATAGGGGTCGTAGAACAGGCGATCCCAAGCCCATCCCTTGATGTCGACGCATCCCTTATTCACGTCATAGAGTACTTCGACGCCGCCGAACCCCTCCAGCATCATGTATTCGAAGACGTCGGACAGCTTTTCAGGCATGTCCTGGTCATCCTGCACATAGCGCAGCATATCAGTTGCGGCCTGGGCGCCCTCCTCATCCGGCATATTGCGAGGATAGGCCTTAGGATCGGTACGGCGCTCCTGCTCGTGGCCGAGAAGGAAATTTACCTTGCGCTTGACGTGATTGAAGGTGAGGGCCGGCTGACCGCGCTTGTTTAGCTCTGCCACCTCTTCAGCCGTGTACTGGACCCCGTCGTAGTAGTCCCGTGTCCTTTCGTTTCGCTTCCTGGCATCAAGGGTCTCGTCTACCGCTTCTTCATAGAAAGCGACAAGCTTGGTCAACTCTGCGCCGGCAGGCTCACCCTTCTTTCCTTCGATGTCTACCGCGTCTTCCATGAAATCGCTTCCTGCCTCTCGGCTTTGTCAAAGGCTCGGTCCCAGCGGTCTTTCTCGGGGCTGGGGGCCTCCTGCAGCCTGCCCTGCATTTCCTCGAGCAATCGGCCGATGAGGCTCAGCGTGTCGGGCTGGTCATCATTCTTGCCGGCTGGGAAGGCGAGGAGTTCCGCAATGAAGTCCGCCAGCCATGGCGTGCTTTCCGGCACGTAGAACATGCCCATAGACATGCGGGCCTGTATCGAGCGCGCCCGGCTCGGTTTGTCGGTTGCCGAGACGAATTGTTCCCGGGCGAAGAACACCTTGCGCTCGCGTGAGCGCTTGATGAGGAACGGACCGACACTCTTAATGATTTGGCCTTGCTCTTCCGCCCATTTGAGCGGCTTGTGCTTGGCGACGAGATCAAGAAGCGCCTCAATCCATTTGTCGCTTTCGGTCTGGCCCCTCCACAGGTCGACGAGATAGATGTTCCCGTCACGATCGACAGCGACGACCATATGCACGGTGTAATCGCCGCCATTGGCCGTCACCGCATAGTCCGAAGCGCCATAGAAGCGGCAGCCCTCGGGCAGTTTCTTGTAGGGCTGCAGCCATTCGCGCTTGAAGAAGTTGCCTTCTTCGCGCGTCGGCCGCTGCTGGTAGAGTGATGACCAGGTGCGCGGATTGTGCTCCTTGATGACTTTCAGTTCTTCGGCAATAAACCAGTCCGACCACAGGATCTCGCCCGGCTTGCGTCCGAGCGGGTCATTGGCGCCAGCCTCCGCCGGCAAACAAACGACATACCAGTCAAAGCCATCGCGGCAGCGGATGAGGCCGCTTTCACCTGCATAATCCTCCGGCAGGATGCGCCCGGCCATGTCATCCTCGTGCCAGCGCGTCATCATGAGGAGCTGCCATGCGTGAGGTTTCAGGCGGGTGCGGATGTCGTCGATGTAGGTCGAATAGATCTTGTCCCGTATCGTCTTGCTGTCAGCGTCGGCGCGTCCCCGAAGCGGATCGTCCATTACGGCACCGTCGGCACGGTTGCCGGTGATGCCCGAAAGAAAGCCGCCGGCCATGTAGTCGGACCCGCTATCCAAGGCCCAGTCATCTACCGCGCTGGTGTCGGCGCGCAGCGCCGTGTTGAACAGTTGCCCGTAACCTTCGGTGCGGACCACCGCCCGGCATTTGCGGCCGAACTTCCTGGCGAGGTCAGAGGCGTAAGAAGCGCCGATGATGCTCGACCGCGGGAACTTCCCCATGAACCAAGTAGGGAATACCACCGAGGCATAGGTGCTTTTCGCCATGCCAGGCGGGCCGAAGATCATGGCCCGCTTGTGCTTGCCGGCCGCCATGTCCTGGCAGACATCCAGGATGAGGTCATGATGCTTGGCCGGCGTCACCCGGTCCATATAGAACTGCTCGCTCTCCTCATCGTCATTGAGGGGCGCGCCCGGAATCTCAATGAAGCGGGCGTATGCCTTCAGGCTGTCCCTCGCAGCCCTCAGCCTGTCCTTCTCCAGGTGCTCCAGCAGCTCCAATTGCGCCACGGCGCTCAAGGAGTTCAATGATGCGCGCGCTGCGCTCTTCGTCGGAAAGTTCGGAACGATTGTCATTCAGTTCCACGCTTTGATGGGCCTTGCCTTCGAGGCGATCGAAGATTTCCCGGATTGCCTGGATGTCGCCGCTGATCGCCATTTCAGTCAGCTTCGCGGCAATACGCCGGAGCTTGGTCGTGTCGCCATCGGCTTCGAGCACCGCAATGCGCAGCGCGTCGGTGAAGGGCTTCGATTTTGGCCGGCCGCCGGGGTTGCCCGACTGCCCTTTCTTGAACTGGCTCATTCAGCACCGCCCCATTTCAAAGGCGCTTTCCTTGATGATGTCGTGCCCCTCCTTCACAGTGTTGAGAGTGTCCTTGGTCTCCCAGCGCCAGAAGAGCGTGCCGCTGCGAGGCGGCGTCACGACGGCCTGATAGTGTCCCGTGCTGATGCGCGTCGGGACGATCGTGCTCCATGTCCCCTGCCATTCCATCGACCACTTGAACACGATGTTCGGCGTGTCGATGAAGTCGGGCCCGGGATCTTGCTCGGCTTCGACCTCTTCGACCTTGATCTGGTATGGCAGGGACCCGCCAACGTATTTGCGCATTAGCTGAGCCTCACCACTTTGGCGATCGAGGACTGAAGAGCTGCTGCCCGAGCGACTGCGCCAGTGAGGCGCGGCGGACGGGCGAATGTGCGAAGGTCGAGGAAAACGCCCGTCCCATTGAGCGTGAAGCCCCCACGATCCGCAATTAGCACCTTGCCGCGGAAAAACTCCGCATTGAGCCCTACCAAATTTAAGCCGCCAGTCGCGGCAGGAACACGTTTTACCTTCTTAAGACTGGTTGCCTGGCCGACGACTTGATACCCCCGCCACTGCGCAATCAGCGAGAACGACCTGCCTACGACGGCGGCATTGCCAGCAAGTGTGAATGCCGCCTGCTCCGCGAGCAGCTGAAATCCCTTGAACAGCTGAACATCTTGCGGGCTGATCTGGTAAAGGCCCGTCACAGCCTGGATGCGATAGCCAACCTTGAGCGTCGCGTTTTGCCCGGTCAGAGCGTACGCGCCGTCATCGGCCGACAGTATGATGCCCTTGAGAAACGCGGCATCTTGACCCGTCAGTGAATAGGCGCCCTGCGCCGCAGCTACCCTCCGGTGACGCAGGAGATTGGCCGGACGGCCCGTGAATGCGAATGCCCCCTGCTCAGGGGTGACCGTCGCCTCAGGCCATCCGGCAAGAGGGGCGCCAGCAATTGGATGGAGACCCAGCATGTATGCGGAACCTCAGCTTAGCGGAGCGAACGATGCAGCGCTTAGGCCCGTAAAACTGGTGCCCGTGGCGTCAATCGAAAGGCTTCCGCTTGAGAGTGATTGAGCGGAGCCGACGCCATAGTTTCTGTTGGCGGCAGCGGCGCCGCTATCATCCGTCGTCAAGCCGGTGAAAGTGATGGCTGCATTACCCGAATAGGCAATGGCGACCGCGACGCCGCCCACAGGGGTAGTCAGCGATTGAGATCCTGTCGCATTGGTCGTTACCGAATGAGTTGCGCCCTCAGAGTAACCGACGGCGCGGTAGAGGCCGATGCCTGCTGTCACAGCCGATCCTGACAACTCCACAATGATGTTGCCGCTATTTCCAGATGGCAGCCTGATTGCGGCCACGCCAGCATAATTGACCGATGCGGCATTGCTGGTAACGATCGTCGCCGATTCTCCGAGCACTGTGACGCTGACCACGTTTCGGTTCGAGCCGGCAGCGGCTGAGATCGGAATATAGAATACTCTGTCAGGATCGTCAGCCCCGAGGTCCACCGCCGTGAACGTGTAAGTCGTCAGAGAGGCGTTAGAAAGCGACATCCCTATGAACGTGAACGATGGCGGCGAAGAAATGGCCGCCGCGCCAAACCCCACGAGATGCTGAACCTGCAGCATTAGGCGTCCGTCTGCGCATTGATGGTATAGAACAGCTCGACGCCATGCAGGCGCGCATCAACCGCCATAGTGTCGCCGCCAGCCGCTGCATCACGGTACGCTTGGAATATCACCATATCGCCCTCGGCTGGCGTACCGCCGATCGTCACTGCTGAAGTTTCGTCAGACCGATAGAGATCATTGGTCGTGCCGCCCGTATCGGTCACTGTCTGAGCCGTACCAAAAGCGGCGTCCATCGCATCATCATTTGAGAGCGCCAGTCCCTGGATACCCCAGATCACCGCGAAATTCGTCGTAGTCGACGCGTGCGACCAGAGAAAGCGCGCCGAAACAGTCCCCTCATTCCAGCTTTTAGGCATCTGGACCGAGAACTGAGCATACTCGGCCGTCGAGGCATCGAAGTTCAAAGTCTTGATCATGACCTTGTTCGTCGTCGTCTCGGCGGAGCCAGAAGCTGCACCGTTCGTGGTGCGCGGGATCATGGCGCCAGCTGGTATCCAAATCGTGTGCTTGCCCTGGCAAATCAGGTCTTCAGCCGCTGCGGTAATGAAGACAGTCGCAGCGCTGGTGAAATTCAGCTTTGTCTGATTTCCGGCAGAGGTGATTAGAACCGCGTCGCGGGCGAGCGTAGTGCCCGTGCTCGTGTAGGTGCCGCGCCCTAGCTCCCAGCCTACTCCATTCTCCTGTATTTCATAGGTGACGCTCTGGCCATTGGTGACGCCCGCCGCAGCGAAGGTCAGGTAGCCTGTACGGGCGGCATTGAGCGTGACTGTGCCGGTGCCAGGCGAACCGGTTACCATCATCCATGCGCGATTAACGAGAACCATTGCTCAGGGCCTTCACGCGATCTGGATAAAGCCGTTTGTCCCGTCGAAGTCGGTCGTGAAGGACTCGCCGTCGTTCAGGGTGATCGAGCTGCCATAATCGTAGTAGCCAACGAGCGGATCGGCGGGCGAGGTCTGGCTGTCGTTGTAGACGATCACATAGCGGAATGGGCCAAAGCTGCCGCCCGACGCTGTGAAGGTCACGTCAGTCGCCGTGATCTTGGCCGTGCCGCCAGTTTCCGAGACTGACATTGCCGAGGTTGCGCCGCCGGCAACATAACCATTTTGCGCGGTGATCTCGGTGAGGTCAGCCTTCACGGTATTCGTCGCCGGGTTTGGCGCGGTATTCGTCAGCATCACCTTGAAGGTGTGTGAGCCGAAGTCGTGCTTGGCCTTGACCAGTTGCTCGACGAAGTCGTTGATTTTTACAAAGGCGGCCATGGGGCCCTCCATCTAGGGGATATGCCGCTTCACAGCGGGAAAGAGGTTGCGGAATTTTTTCTTACGGATTATTCGCACCAGTCTGTAATATCCAGTTGACAGACTGTAATGTTTAGCTTACAGTCAAACACATGGCACAGCACATCAACACCGAAGCTTTCGACAACTGGCTTAGCAGCCTGAAGGATCGCAAGGCTTCGGCGCGGATCGCAGCCCGCCTGATCAAGTTCGAGGCGACGGGCCACGCTGGCGATGCCAAGCCGGTCGGCGAAGGGGTCATGGAAATGCGCTTCGATTTCGGCCCCGGCTATCGGGTCTACTACATCGTCCTGAAGGATACCGTTATCCTCCTCGGCGGTGATAAGTCGACCCAGACCACTGACATTGCGAAGGCGAAGAGATTTGCCTCCTACTGGAAGGACCAACTGAAATGAGCAAAGCAAACACCGAAATGCCCGACGGCGCCGCGCTCTCCCCCTTTGACGCCGCCAAGTATCTCCGCACCCCGGAGGAAATCGCCACGTTCCTGGAGGCGATCTTTGAGGACTATGACGGCGACACCCGCGTCATCGTCAAAGCGCTGGGCGTAGTCGCCAAGGCTCAGGGCATGCCCAATGTGGCCAAGGCCACCGGCATGAGCCGCGAGGGCCTGTATCAGGCGCTGTCCGGCAAGGGCAATCCGAGCTTTGACACCATGCTCAAGGTCATGAGCGCTGTGGGCGTCGTGCTGCGACCAGCAGCAAAGCCAGTGAAGCGGACAAAGCCGCGCGCCAAGAAAGCCGCCTGAAGAATTGTACCAGCGAGGAACAGTTCTTTTGCCCTCGCCGGGGGTCGATATTCTGGCGGGCCGGGACGCAACTCCCAGCTTTCAAGCGGGGCCCGAGTGATGCGATAGCTCGGGGTCTTCGCTCAGCAACCGCATATGCTGCCGCCAGAGGGGTTTTCCCCAAAACTGGGAAAAGGGTGGTTGCGGCCCAGAGGATCGAACTCTGCTTATTCGGCGTATGAAACCGATCAGGCCAACCAGGCCTGGTCAACCACCTTTGAAACTGAAATTCGGACAGAGCTTCGCCGTGCGCCAGACTCAGGCTGGCCGGGCTCCCCGGCCTCGGCTCAATGGCTGGCTACAGGATCAGGAGTCGTCCGGGGAGTTTGATAGCGCCGATTTGGTGACTGTTCGCTGAACGCTACGCCGCTTCCAGCTGCTCCAGGGGAATGTCGACACCGCGCGATGAGCCGAGAATGTGAAGCTCCAGGCGCGCGCTCTGGCTCTTGATGCCCTGCACCTTCGAAAAGAACCCGGCGAACGGACCGTCCTTGATCCTAACCAGATCGCCCAGGCCGAACGAACGGCGCGGATTCGTGTGCACCATATCACCGATACGACCAAGCATGACGTACATCTGCGCCTCAGTGATGGATACCGGGCGCAACATACCGTCGGCGCCCCATGCTGCAATCACACCCTGGATCAAAGATAGGTGGCAAATGTCCTGCCAGAGTTTCGGCAAACCAGGCTCGAAGCCCACGAAAAGGCACCGGGTCAGCAATGGCAGCTCGAACTCCCGCATACGCTTCGCGTGATGACTGACGCGCCGTTTCTTGATCTCGATTGGCAGGAAGACCGTCCGTCCCATGCGGGATAGATGATACTCAGCCATCCACTCCTTGCCGGGATGTGTGCTGAAGGCGAGCCATTCATATCCTGCCGGCAGGCTCTTGTGCTTGCGCGGCGGCAGCTCGATCTTCTTCAGATGATCTTTCACCGCGTCCTTGACGGGCTCGGATTTCGGCTGGCTGATCATGCGGCTTTCTGCTCCTGATCTTTGAACCGGGCGCGCGTCACAGCATCGAGGGCATAGCCGACATGGCGTACCCTGGTGACGACGACGCCGAAAGGCTTGAGCTTCCGGCGAATGCGGAAGATGAACACATGGATGATCTTGTCGTCGGGCGGGTCTGGCCGATCCGAATAGAGCGCAGCAAATATGGCGGCGAACCGGGCGACGTCCCGCTTGAGCATAACCCGGAAGACGGTTTCTTCCATGGGAGATAGAGGCCAATCGTCAGGCAGCGGCACGGTCCGATCAGCTAGGGCATCTTTCAGCACCTCTACCTGATCCTCGAGTTGTTGGATGCGGGATTGACCGGTCATCCCTTCTCCTGTCCGCACCCCTGTTCTGAGGAGCCATGTCCATTGGACGATAAGACAATTTCCTCTCGGGTGTCCTGTTCGGCCCGGCGCTCAAGCTCAGCCATCTCCGAGCGCTTTCTTGGTAATTTCCAGAGCCTCCTTGAGGCCGGCGATGTGGGCGCGCTGATCCAGTGTCTTCAGGATCGGCGCTAGCGCCTTGTCGATGGCGATGAGAGACGAAAGGCCCGCGTCGGCCCAAAGCTTCCTCGGTTCCTCACCCATTTGCATTGTCCTCCTTATTCAGCAGGGAGCGGATGGCGTCGGCAATTTGCGGATCGCCGTTTACCTCTGGCGCGCCATTCCAATCTCGGAAATAGTCGCGTACTACTGCAGGAATTCCTACCGTCTTGAGTGCGGCCATTTTTGCCGCTTGCCCTTGCAGCGACGTGATATAATCCATAGACGCGCCAACTTGTGCGCACTCCTCGCCGCCCCCGATGTAGCCGCCCAGCGACGACGTCTCCACGATCTCATCGAGAACATTGCTTGCGACCTTCTTGCCGCCTATGCCGGCAGCGGCCATTGCTCCGAAAAATGATCTGCGCTTCATCTATGCGGCCTCTGATGTTGCGGGGTGAAGGATGGCGTCCGATGTTCCACGTTGAACAATCGCAGGCGGGCTTTCGCTGTCGAACCACCAGCCGCCGTGCTGATCTCGGGGCGGGACCTTGTTCAGGGCACGGTAGTGCGCCTCCCAGGCGTCGCCAGCATCCGTGCCGTATTTCACGTAGACGCGGGTATTTTCGGGCGGTGGCTTGGGAGGCTGCAGGTCCTCGTCAAGCCAGCGTTCCTGGTTCAGCCACGTGGCCGCATGAGGGATGAATTTCTGATCCATCCCCTTGCATTTGCTGGCGTATAGGGTGCCCGCCCGGAGCAGTACGTCGGGCTCGACCTTGGTCCTGGCGGTTTTGTAGGCTCGAAGCGCCGCGCCCCTGCCGACGTGTCGCGGATAGGCCGCGTACCAAATTTCGAACTCGTCGGTAATCTTTTCTGAAGCAACCCTACCATCAGAGACAGATACATAGACAGAGGGGGACGTTTCAGGTTGATTTTGCAACGTTGCATCAGCGTTGCATTGCTGTTGCTTGGCCGCTTCCTCCCTCGCCTTCGCCGCTGCACGGCTCTTTGCTGACCGTTCCGTGCTGTTGTCGCTCTCGAATTGTCGCTTCTTCCAGTTGGCGATGCTCGATCCTTCGATCATCAGCGCCTCGCAGAAGGCATCGAATAGGCCCTGGATCGTCTCTACAGGCTCGCTTAGGATCGCGGCAATGCGCCTGGCCGGCGTATCCACTCGACCGCCGTCATTGGTGCATGCGGCATTCTCAAGCAGAGCATGCCATGTGGCGATTGCCACCGACTTCGAACAGCCGACGACAAGAGCGGCCTCCGCCAATTTGGCGTCGGTCACCGTGCCCTCATATGCTCGATACCATCGGGTCATTAATTCACACCTTCACGCCCAATTCATTCGCAATCAGTGCCGTGCGGGCTCCGAACACTTCGGGCTCCATTGTTACCCGCCTGATGCCGTGCATGACCGTGCTGTGATCCTTCCCACCCACCATTCGGCCGATCTGCGGCAGCGAGAGGCTGGTGAAGTGATGCATGAAGAAATAGGCGAGCTGGCGCGCCTCAGCGATATTCCGAGTTCGGCGCGGACTCATCAGGTCGTTGCGCCGGACCTGGGTGGCGTTGAGGACAGCGCGGATAATGTCGGAGCCGCGTATGTGTTGCGGCGGAAGCGCTGCGGGATCGATGCCGAGCCACATGCTGCCCGTAGCCACGCCGGACATGCGAGCTTCAGGGACGGCCGGTGGCGACGATGCGCAGTGGCCTGCGGCGGTCAATCGGCGCCGCGCCTCCCGATACGTCTGCCTGACTTCCGCCCCGCTCCTGCATTCCCTGACTGGCAGCGCTTGATACAGCATACGCAGTACTCCTTCGGTTGAGACCGTTGTAAATGTCGCTCTCCGGGACGCCGAAAAACTTGGCTATGTCGTAGGTATCGAGACCGTCACGCCAGAACTGGCGGGCTTGGTTCCAGTCGATCAAGCCGCCCTCCTCTGCATCTGCTCAGGCGTGGCCGGCGTAATGGCGATCTCGACGCCGTCGAAGGGCTCTTGAGCGAGATAGACGTTGACGCCCTTCACCCATTGGATGGAATCGCCGGGGATGATCTTGTGGACGACCAGCAAGTCCTCAATAGCCTTGACGCGATTGCTCACGTCCGCGTTGGCGCGAAGGTTGCCGATGGCGATGGTGAGATAGACAGGCTCATTCCAGCGCTGGTTATGGTTGAAGCGCGCCAGATCCCAGCCAGCGGCCTGTAGCCACGTCCGATATCGCTCGGATTTTACTCGGCCCTTGCCGCGCACATTCACGAACAGATTGTTCGTTGAGGGCGGAACGTGCTGGAGACGGATGACGGTCTTCATGCGGCCTCGGCTTTCTGGGCCGCCTGCTCACGACGCCACCAAGGCGGCAGGCTTCTCTGCCTCACGGCGCACGTCCTGATGCCGTCGCCATGCATGACCACGGTATCCGGCTGCTGCCCGCCGTCCGTAAGCTCGACCGTTTCGCTTGTGAGCGCCGATAGTGCCGTCAACAGGAGCTTGGGCTGAAACGAATAGTCCTGCGCCTTGATGTATTCGCACTCAAAAGCGGCCTGGAATTTCTCGCCATTCGCCCCCATGGCGATGACTTCGCCTTCATGGATCACGAGAGAACGAAGCTTCTCGCCGTCAGATTCGCTGAACTGGTGGGCGAGCTTGACGACCGCGACCAGCGATTTGCGGTCAGCCCGGAGGACTGGCGCCGATTTCTTGTCCCATACGCGATCCAGCTCGGGATATGTCGCGGCGATGAGTTTGGAGGCCAGGACGCCCGCCGGGGTCGCGAGGACGATCCTATTCTCGGTAACCGATAGCGTGGCGCTGTCGCTCGCCAGCAGCTTGCCAGCGGCAAGGATGAATTCCCGGGGCACGATGACTGAGCCCGGCCACGCGGCCGGCTTTCTCGCCTCAATCTCCTTCCCCAGGACGACGAAGCGGTCGCAGGCCTCCGCGATGAAGTCGGGGCCGTCCCATCTCAGATGAACGCCAGCCAGATAATAGACAGAGCCATCCGTGGACGCGGCCGGCAGAACGGCATTGAGGGCGCTGAGCAGGCTTTCGGGCTTCACGTCGAAGCTAGCTTCGGCCGCTGGCACCTCGACGCCCTGCCATGAGGTGGCCGGCAGAAGCGCCAGACGCGAGCGCGCGCCCTTCCCCGACACGCTCATATGTCCTTCGGTGCACGATATGGTCACATCGCCCGAGATCGGCTGAAGCGCCATCAGAAGTCGAGTGGGATCAACGATGACGGGCGGCCCGCCCACATCGGCCGGAACTCGCACTTGCATATGCTGATCCATGTTCGTCGCCTCGACCTCGATGGTGCTGGCCATCGCCTTCAGTCGGACATGCCGCAGCGCTTCATTCTTCGTGCCGGCGAAGATGATGGACTGAGCGGTCTTGATCGCCGCAGCGAGATCGGCCGCATTGACGGAGCCCCTCATGATGCAATCGCGAGTTTCTGGCGGAATGTCAGGCGCCCGAGCTTATCAACCGTGACCTCATCGCCAGCCTCGATCTCATCCCAGGATACACTCGGGTGAGAGGTGCCCCTGCCACCCATGAGCCTGATGAAGCCGCCGGCATGGGCGGCATAGAGGTCGCTGCCACGGCGATAGACCTTGGCCTGCTTGTACACCCCGCCCTTGCTGCGAATGATCACAGCGGCGTCGTCAATCACGTGAAAGCGATCCATGTTATCTTCCTCCTTCAAGGTTCACGGGGCTCACCCCCAAATCATCCAGATGCCAGCGATAGCGGCGGAAATTGCGGGAACGCCGATGAAGAAATAAAGGGCGGAAAGCATGTGCGGCTCCGTCTCAATCTTCAGCCCGGCCTTGACTAGCCATGCTCCCGAGACGACCCGCCACATCCCGTACCGCCTCAATGGCCTTGCGATGAATCTCAGGATCAGCCGTCTCAAGAACAGCGATGACATCCCGGAGGGCGGCATAGTGCTTGCGGTCTTCTTCACGGTTCGCCTCGATCTCATCCGCGTGATAGGTGATGTAAGCGGCCTCAATGTCGCGTTCGTCTTGGCCGCTCAGTTTCTGTTCGCCGCTGAGGATATGGCGGATGGCTGACTTGGCTTTGTCGTGCCAGTTCAACAGGCAACGAAGGTGCCAATCTCTGGCTTCAGCCTTTCGATCGCCGCCCAATTCCTCAAGCATTTCGATATGGGTAACGCCAACAAACATCTTACGCCCCGGTGGTCTGGAAGATTTTTCCATCTTTCTGGAAAGCTCCTGTGTCACAGTCACAACGACCAAGAAGTGACGAGATGACGATAGGAGCTACCGACAGATGGCGAAGATCATCGATTTTCAGACGAAGAAAAGATGGCGAGGGCCGAAGCCCCGCCAAGTTGCGGCGCAGGAGACAACTGCAAAGGCCCGCGCCGGGGGAGGAAACGGATTTGAGCAAGTAGGATCGATTGCCGACCGCATCGTGCGGCGGCTGGAGGCGCGCTGACAGCCTCACTTCATCCAGCGCGTCAGGGCCCCGCTGCATGCGTATATGTGCGGCGGGGCAATTCATTTGAACATCCGATCAAGGTCATCGTAATGGTCGCGGCGGCGGCGAGATGCAAAGAGGCCAAGCGCCCATACAAAACCGGCGGCGAGCACCAGCGTGCCAATGATCGAGGCGACGACAGCAGCGCCGGTGACGAATGCGGGCATCATGCGGCCTTCTCCCTGCGATCAAAAATTGCGGGAATGTCCGGCATCTCACCGGAATGGGGAGCGCCGGGAGCGTTGTCGAACGGGGGCGACTGCTCAACCGGCGCTATCGCCGCTGAAGCGGGAGCAACAGCGGCGACCTCGGAATCTTGTGCGCCGCATTCCACGGCGCTTCCGGGATCGGCCCCGGATGGCTCATCTAAAACCTGCGAGGAAGGCGACGCGCCCAGAGCGCATGAACCGCCCTCCTCGCTGTCCGGTGTCCGCCCACCGGCAAGCCTACTCGCAACACCAGCCCAGTCGTTGTTGTGTCTTACGGGGGCCGCGCCCCCAGCGTTTCCGGGTTCGACTTCGGTTGCTTTCGCGTTGGATTTGATGGGCGATGCAGCTGTTCGAGCAAAATCGCCATGATACTTGCGCGCCGCTTCGCGATAGGCCGCGTGGGCTTCCTCCCTGGAGGAGAAGGTGCCAAGGTCGATCTTCTCGCCGTCAGCGGTTATTTGCGCGCGCCACTTGCCGTTCTGGGCATGAACGCCCTTCAGGCCAGATTGATTCCGCTTCCATGGACCACGATTGCGCGAGTTTTCGCGGTCGGTGCATTCACGCAAATTCTCGATCCGATTGTCAGTTGGGTCGCCGTTGACGTGATCAATATCGGCGACCGGCCATTGGCCGTAGTGGTAGAGCCATGCGAGGCGATGAGCCCTGTAGCGCTGACCGTCGATCCATATGATCAGATAGCCGTTACCGTTGTCGCTGCCCGTCGTGTCGCCGGGCTGCATTCGCCCTTTTGCAACCTTCCACCGGAATTCACCCGTCTCAGGAGAGTAATCGAGCATGTCACGAAGGTCTGCGAGTGAAATATCATCGCCCTTGGCGGACATGCCGCCTGCGCCGGGAGCGGGCGCCGTTGCCGGCCCAATCGCCGGAACATCGTCTATGATCACGCCGTCTTCGTCATGGGGAGGAAGGTCGGCCTCCGCGCCCCATGAATCCCAGCCGGGACGAGCGCGCCGCGAAAACATTTCCAGTTTCGGAATGTTCGGGAAAAGACGCTCGATCAGCTCATGGAAAACTTCGGGCTTCTCGCTGTGACGGCCGACCGGGGCGAGAATGGCGCTTTCCGGCTGGGTGCCCGGCACTGGCGCGGGAATGCTGCCCTTCGTTCCGATCAGCAAAAGCTCATGCTTGTTCCGGGCCCAATAGCCGGTGCCGATGCGATCTTTCACCCAGACGATCTGAGATTTGTAGGTGAAGCCCCATGCGCCCATGACCGCCAGCGCTTCAGGCAGCATCGGCACCGTGGCCCACAGGAACAGGACACAGTCATCAGCGGCCGGGATCTGAAGCGCTTCGATCTTGTCGAGCGTCATCGTGGGATAGTGGTTCTCGGGCGCGCGATCCATGCCGGTTTCGCGGCTGTAAGGCTCGAAGCGCCAAGCCGGATCAGCGAGGATCAGGCCATAGAGCTTGCCGTTGCCGACATTGGCAGAGGCAGCGCGAATGCGCTCGGCAAGGGCGGCCTCCTTCTCATCGCGGCGACCCTTTTTGTCTTCGGCCTTTGCCATATCCACGATGATGGCCGCGCCGCTGACCAGCCTATTGCGGGCCTGCTCGACCATGGAGTCGAAGGCTTGTTGCGACAGGCTGGCGGCTTTCTGGGCTTTCGAGGAAAGGCGATGGTCGATACCGACCTCGGTAAGAACGACGCGCGGAAACTCTGCATCGCTGTCAGAGTTTTTTCGGCGCCGGCCTTCGGCGATCTGCCCAAGCTCCTTGGCCGCAACGAGCAGCTCGCCAAGGCGGCGCTCGCAACGAAGCTGAAGCTCCAGCGCATCCGCCATCAAGGAGCGGTCCTTGATCTGGCGGGCATAGAGCTTCAGGTGCTCGACCTCGTCGCGGACATGCATGACCTGCTCGACACGGGAGGCTTCCGCCAATGCGGCGCGCGCAGCGCTGTATTGGGCGAGTGTCGTCACGCTGACCTCCGCTCGCGGGGGTATAGGTCGGCGATACGACGCTTCGAGAAGAACTTGCTGATCTTGTCCGGCGGGAAACCGAGAATGGCCGCGATCTGCCCAGTCTTCAGGCCCGCCGCCTTCAACTCGATTGCCCTGTCATGCCAAAGGCCGCGACCGTGCTTGCGGTGACCCAGGGAAGTCCGCTCGGCCCGTTTATCGCCACAGTCGTGTCGACCACAGAAAGGTATGCCGTCGCGCTTCATCCGATACCTGACCTTTTGGGCGGTCCAGCCGAGCGCCTTCCCGATCTCGATCAAGGTGGCACCAGAAGCATTCATCTTCCGAATGGTGACGATGTCCTGATCAATCCAGCCCGGATTGCCGGCGAGCTTGCGGAGGCTCTTGGGAGCGAGATTAAATGCCTGCTGAACGCCGGCTTCGTTCCTCCTCATGCCGCCACCTGCGAAAAGAAGTCCGACTTGCGGAGCTTGACCTTGTGAGCCTGAGCGGCCTGCCAGATCGTTTCGTGCTGGCGAGGCGGGATCACGCCTCGCCTGATCCAGCCGTGAACCGTGGTCGGATGCTTGTGCCCGAGGATGCGCGCCATCTCACGAAAGCCCCCGAATTTGAGAACCACGCGTTCGGCCGAATTTCTGGGATGTTTTGGCTGCTTTCTGCTCATGGCAAACGCGATTATACACACTGCGTGTATAAAATCAAGCGCGGATCGCGTTCGCGTATGCGTGATAGGGGATTGGGTGCACTCACACCCCAGGCAAAGCCCCCATGAACGCGAAGACACCGGCGCCCAATATCGCCACTCGATTGCGGAACATCCGCAACCGGACGGGCATGGGAATGGACAAATTTGCCAAGCACATAGGCCTGCCCGGCGGCTCCTCGCTTCAGCGCTACGAAGACGCATCAGTCGAGCGCACCCACTTGCCTGTGGATCTTGTGCAGAAACTTCTGAAGGTGGTCGGGTCTGGCGATCCACCGATCCAGCGACGCGAGATCATGGCGATGGCCGTGCCGGTCGTGGAGGAGATATTCCCTCAAGCGGGCTTCTTTGCCGAAGACCCTCCCTTCTTTGACGCGGCGGCTCGCGCCACCGCCTCAACAGTCCCGATCTATGCGGCAGCTATGGGTGGAGAAGGCCATATCATTGTGCATTTCGAGGAAATCCAGCGGGTCTCGCCCCCGCCGGAGATCAGCACCGTTCGGGGCGGCTATGGCATATTGGTGGTCGGAGAATCCATGGTGCCTGCGTTCGAGGCTGGCGACGTCGCCTGGATAAATCCCCACCTTCCGCCGCAGGCCGACACATTCGTCGTCCTCTATCACACACCTCCTCACGGTTCCGCCGAAGCGATCATAAAGCGGCTGGTGAGCTTCACTCCTGAGCGCTGGCGCATTCGGCAATACAATGAGCCGAAGGAATGGAACGTGCCCTTCGCCGAGTGGCCGCACTGTCATCGCGTCGTCGGGAAGAAGATGCGCTAGGCACGCGCACCGGCCGGCACGACGCCGACAGCAAGTAGAATCACCACCCGCCCGTCCGGCGTCCGGCAATAGGCCACCGCCCCCGCGCTGTTGACCAGGCGCGCCATGCTTCGAGCGTGAATCTCGTCCCTCGCCCGCAAGCGGTCCCGGCAAGTAAGCTCGCCATACTCAGTCTTTTCATAGGGCTGAACGAAATAAGCCGTCATCACGCTCCCCTCCGCACTCACTGACCTAGAGTCATCAGCCTGACTCAGGCGTAAGAACGAATCAAGAATCTTCTTTTGGGCGCCCACAAATATTTTTCTACACTATACGCGTTCGCGCTTGCATCTGTACGCGCTTCGTGTATAGTCTGCTCCATCAAACGCGATGGAGCCAACCGATGCAGACCGCAGCAAAGCCGAAGACCCTCCACGAAAAGCTCGTGGACGCCGAGGACAGGGGTAACCGGTACTTGGCAGACGCGAATGAAGCCGCTGAGCGCGGCAACCACACGAAAGCCGAGAAGCTCTACGCCAAGGGCCAGTACTGGCTTGATCGTTCAAACAAGCTCGCGGGGAACATGTGATGCCCTTCACCCCCGCTGGTCTCGAAGCCCTCGAAGCCCCCGCCCGCTACATCATCTGCAACGACCGTGGCGCTCAAATCACTCGGGGCACCTATGCCGAGTGCGATGAGCTTCGCCTCCACCATCTCGACGTTGCGCAGATGAAGCGCTTCCGTCTGCTCTCTCGCATCTTCGACAACCGCGCAGGCGCCATCGCCTTCCGTACCGCCATGGATCGCCGCAGCGAGGTGATGTGCATGCGGGCGGCGAAGGACTACCGCTTGCAGCTCGCTTTCGTGCGCAAGGAGATCGCCTACTACCGCGAGGCGCGCCCTGTCCTCGTGACCCCCGCCGCCTCCAATCCCCTCGCCGCTTGAACGCAACATCTCACCGGAGAAAACCCATGTCATTCACTTGGCTCACCGACAACAACGGCAATAAGTGCTCCGTTGAATACTTCGGCTCGAAGGAGGCGGCCCAGCGCGCGCTCGACAGCCTGAAAAATTGCCGCGATTGCATTAACTGCTCGGACTGCTCGGGCTGCTCGGGCTGCTCGCGCTGCTCGGACTGCTCGGGCTGCTCGGGCTGCTCGCGCTGCTCGGACTGCTCGGGCTGCTCGGGCTGCTCGCGCTGCTCGGACTGCTCGGACTGCTCGGGCTGCTCGGGCTGCTCGGACTGCTCGGACTGCTCGGACTGCTCGGGCTGCTCGGACTGCTCGCGCTGCTCGGACTGCTCGGACTGCTCGGACTGCTCGAATGTCGCCTATCTCTACAACAAAAAGAACCTGAAGGGCGATCCGTCATCGGATGTGGCGTCCGGTCAGCCGCCGATTCCGAAAATCAAAGACATTCACGCCCGAGTGTTTGAGGCCGTATCTCTGCCGGGCGCGCTCGACATGGGTAGATGGCATACCTGCGGCACGACGCATTGCCGCGCTGGCTGGGTTGTCCACCTCGCTGGCGAGGCCGGATATGCGCTGGAACGGTTCCACAACACGGCCCTCGCTGCCCAACTCATCTATCGCGAGAGCGGTCACCCCATCAATCCGGGTCGGTTTTATGACAGCAACGCCGAAGCGCTTGCCGACATGAAGAAGCTCGCCGAAGTCAACGCCGCCGCTTGATAGGAGATGAGAATGACTGTCGACGCCGCCCCGAGCTTTAGAACCTCAAAGGCCGACTTCAACCTGATCAAGAAGATCGCCGTCCGTGCTCGGGAAATGGCCCTGCACATGGATCGCGAAAACGAACGCAGTCTGACGGACTTTCATATGGACATCGCGGCGTGCCATGCCAATGGCAACCCGCTCCGCCTCGACGCGCTGTTGGCGGCCGATGACTTCAACTTTGCTCATGACGTCTTTGGCATTGAGCGCCATCTCAACCGCGATACCGGCAAGCTGATGGATTTCTTCTCCCCGCGCTTCTCGTCGTCGGAGTCCTGACAATGACGACGTCTCCCGAAAGCAAGCGCACTCCCGGACCGTGGGCCGTGAACGAAGGCAACGCCTGGATTTGTACTGTCGGCAACAACACCAGCGATCCCGCCGTTTTCTGCAACCGCCCGATCAAGGCGGGGGAGCCGTACCCGTTCGGCGACAAGTGGGCGGACGCCCATCTGATCGCGGCGGCTCCTGATATGGCTACGGCCATCGAACAGGCGACGGACTTCCTCGCCGGCCATTTCTACGACACGGACAATGGCGAGTGGGAAAATCATGAGGCACATGAGGTCTTTGTCCGCTTGATGGCCGTTAGGGCCAAGGCCGAGGGCCGTTAGATGCCTCTGACAAACGCAGGCCGCGAAGCCCTGGACTCCGGAGATAGCGACATGATTTTCAGCGAAGCCGAGAAGCGCCGCCGCCGTAACGCGCTCTACATCGAAGCTTATGCGAAAGCGTGGGCGGAAGCGAGCCCCGCTGAGCGTGAATTGGCCGTGCTTACCATGAAGGACAAATGGTCGGACGCGGATCGCGAGCGCCATGCTGAATTGACGAAGCAGCCGCGTGCCGCTCCCACCGAACCCAAGGAGTGACCTCCATGGACCTTCGCACAAGACCTGTGACTGAGGAAGAAGCGAGCAAGCTGATATGCCCGTTCACCTTCTCGATTGCCGAGATACCTCAGATCCGCGAAGGAGGCCCGTGGAATTGCCGTGGCCGCGCCTGCATGCTCTGGCGCTGGAAGAACTACGGCACGACCGGTCCAGTAGAGCCGACTGGATATTGTGGGGCTGGAGGTGATCCGTCATGACCGATCATCTTCCGAGCGTGAGGCAGATTGACAGGGCACGGCCTTCACTTCGGCAGGCTTTCGAAATCGCCGCAATGATCGAGGGCATGAGAGGCTATGCACCGGAAATCCCGGTTGATCGCCATCGGCAACAGCTTGTTTTTCAGCTTGAGCAGGCCGCTGCAGCGCTCGGCATGCAGATCATTCCGAACAAGCCCATATCCCTCGTCATCGACAACACTAATCACGCTGAGGCAGGACCGAGATGACTGACGACTACGCATGGTGGCGTGACGCGCTGGCGGGCTCATTCGGTCAGATCCACGAAGGCGAGCCTCACGCCGGCTTCTACCGGCGCAAGCTGTTCTCTGGTCGCGGCGCGCCGTGGGCGCCCGTTGCGATCTTTGCTGACGGCGGCGGACGCATGGTCGCGCTTCAGAGCAAGGTCGTCATCAACAAGCCCTCCATCATCGACGCTGCCGATGTCTGGTCTTGGTGCGCTCAGCATCCCATCCCCGAGGATGTCTACCGCGCCGTCGCGGAGAGCAGCCAGCCCTGGCCCTCTGGCATCGAACAATACAGCCTGAAAAGGAATGCCGCATGAATAACGTGATCACTATCGAATCCGGCCTTCGCCAGTCCATCATTCCGACCCTGGCCCAGCGCTACGGCATGGAGGCAAACGCCTTCGAAGTCACGCTTCGCTCTATCATGCCCAAGGGTGCGACTTGGGAACACTTCAGCGCCTTCTTGATGGTGGCGCGGCAATACAACCTCAATCCCGTGCTGAAAGAGATTTATGCCTTTCCGACGCGCGGCGGTGGCCTTCAGCCGATTGTCGGCATAGACGGCTGGCTGAACATCATCAACTCTCATGCCGATTTTGACGGCATGGAGTTCAAGGACGTGCTGGACGCCGACGGCAAGCTGTTGGCGGTCACCTGCAAGATATTCCGCAAGGGCCGCTCGCACCCGACAGAGGTTACTGAGTATATGGCAGAGTGCCGCCGCGACGACAGCGACCCCTGGAAGAAGTGGCCGGCGCGGATGCTCCGCCACAAGGCGACAATCCAGTGCGCCCGTTATGCCTTCGGCCTGTCCGGCATCATGGATGAGGACGAATATGAGCGCATGGAGAGCGTGAAGCCGGTCACGACAGCGCTGGTTGCGCCCTCGCCTACGACGCCCCTTGCGCTGGCAGCGCGCGAAGCATTGGGCGAGTTGGACCAGATTGACGAGAACCCACCCGCTGCTGAAGGCGTGGAGGCCTGGGTGACGCGGCTGCTCAATGCGGAGAGCCGCGCGACGCAGGATGAAATTTTTGAAACAGAGATCGAGCCAGCGCGCGAACATGGCGGCATTGGCATGTCCGATTACAACCGCCTCATTGCCCTCCTGAAGGACGAATGACCATGGCAAAGCGGGATATCGATCGCGCGCCGATCATCGTGACGAAGACGAAAGCTGGCTTGTCGCCGGTCTCAGCTTTCGAGGCCGAATTGCTGGACCGGTATCCAACTGGCGCCGAACTGGAGATCACGGTCAAACAGCGCCGCTCCCTGCCCCTGCATCGGACCTATTTCGCCATGCTCGCCTATGTGAATGGTGCGACCGAAGCCTATCCCACAGTCGAGAAGCTGAACGAAGCCATCAAGATGCACCTCGGCTACGTGACCACGTTCCGCCGCTTCGACGGCGAAGAAATCATCATGGCCGACAGCATCGCCTTTGCCGCGATGGATCAGGCCGCATTCAAGGTGTTCTTTGATCAGGCCACGAAGGCGCTGACGGAGAAATTCGGCTTCGATCCGCTCACCTTCCTCGCCAGGGAGCGCAAGGCGGCATGAGACGGGAGTTCTCACAAGCTACGAAGAAGGCCCGCCACGAGCATTGCAAGAACGATGCTGGCGAGCCTCGCTGTGAATATTGCGGCGGCCCGTTCAGCGCTTCGAACCCGCCCGAGTATCATCACCACAAGGAGGCGGAATCCGATGGCGACAATTCTTTCGAGAATTGCCGGGTGATCGGCAAGAAGTGCTGCCATCAGGCGGAGACGTCGAAGTTTAAGACCGCCTGCGCCAAGGCAGACCGGATTGCCAGTCGTATTGCCGGCTTGCGGAAGCCGTCGCCAGCCTGGGGCCGCCAGCGCGGGTTTGGATCGCGGAGGAGCGGATGAAGCGTGATGCGCCCCATACGCTCCTTCCGCGTGGGCTGAGCCGCGAAGAAGCCGCCGAATACATCGGCGTGGGCGCATCGAAGTTTGACCAGATGGTGGCTGATGGCCGGATGCCACAGCCCAAGATTATCGACGCGCGCCGGGTCTGGGACCGGCACCGACTTGACAGCGCCTTTGATGCCCTCCCTGATAAGGAGGCCGTCAACGAATGGGACGAGGTGGCGGCATGACGGGGTCCGCCATGGTTAAGATCGAGAAGGAATACAAGCACGTCACCGATGACAAAGATCGGTACGGCAATAGCCGCTATTACTATCGCCGGGCGGGGATGAAGAAGATCCGGCTGCCTGATATCCATGCTCCCGAATTCGACGCGGCATATGATGCCGCCAAGGCGATGGCGGAAAAGTCATTGCCAGCGACGAACGCGAAGGCCCCGAAGGAATCTATCCGCTGGCTCGCTGATCGCTACTATCTATCGCAGGAATGGCGCCTGCTCGATCCCGTCACGCAGCGCCGCCGGCAAGCGAAGCTGGAGCAGGTTTGCGCAAAGCACGGCCACAAGCGCTACCGGCTCATGGAGCGCAAGCATGTCGTCGGCATGCGCGACGATCTCACCAAGACGCCCCACGCCGCAAACAATCTCATCAAGGCCCTGAAGGGCCTGTTTAAGTGGGCGCTCACCGCCGGCCATGTTGACCGCAATGTGATGGTCGAAGTCCATAAGATGAAGACGCCGAAAGGCGGCTGGCATACGTGGACAGTGCCCGAGGTGGCGCAATATCTGCGCCGTCACCCGATGGGCACGAAGCCAGCGCTCGCCATGGCGCTTGTGATGTTCACCGGCTGCCGGCGCAGCGACGCGCCACGGCTCGGCAGACAGCACCGCGAAGGCGATTTTCTGACATTCACCCAAAAGAAGAACGAGAGGCGGAATCCTGTCCGGCTCACGATCCCGGTCCTGCCGATCCTCGACCGCTTCATTGACGCCTATCCGTCTGGGGGTCTCTCCTATCTCGAAACGGCCTATGGCAAGCCCTTCACCGCGGCCGGCTTCGGCATGCGCTTCCGGGGGTGGTGCGATGAAGCCGGCCTCAAGCACTGCTCGGCTCACGGGCTCAGGAAGGCCGCCGCGACCATCGCGGCCGAGAACGGCGCCACGGCGCACCAGCTCATGTCTATCTTCGGATGGACGACGCTCCAGCAGGCCGAGGTTTACACCAAGGCAGCGGAGCAAAAGCGCCTGGCAGGATCGGCTATGCACCTCATACTTCCGACTACCGCGCAGAACGCCGGGGCAACAGATATTGTCCCACTGGTAGAGGATTTCACTGTCCCACTCAGGAAAGAGGCTGGAAAATCATGATGTTAGAAGGTGGATTGGCGCCCCCTAGGGGACTCGAACCCCTGTTTCAGCCGTGAGAGGGCCGCGTCCTGGGCCACTAGACGAAGGGGGCGCACTGTTCGAAGGGCCCGATATAAGGGGCTCCGTGGGAAAGCGCAAGACATCCCTGCGGGGTCCTGCGCCCTACGATCTGAAACGTCTTCGGTCGCCACCCGTCAGCTGATCCAACAGTCCCCGAATGTAAGAAGACCACTCCCCGTCGGGGTTGAGACGCAAAGACATGCGATAATCGGCGACTGCCAGTTCTGAGTTGCCGAGATGATGGTAGGCGAGTCCCCGCTTTCCATAGGCCATCGCGTCCCGCGGCTGCAGGGCGATAGCCTTATCAAAGTCCACGATCGCCCGTGCGTAGTCGCCCTTGGCCCAATAGGTACTTCGCGGTTCACAAGGGCATCGGCATGGCCGGGATCGAGAGCGATGGCCTTGTCCAGACTCGCGATGGCCAGATCATAGTTTTCTCCTTTGAAATAGATGGTCCCACGATTGTAATAGGCGGCGGTCCTCTCGGGATCGAGCCGGATGGTCTCATCAAGATCCTCGATGGCCCGGAGAGCGTCACCCTTTTTGTCGTGTTCGACGCTCCTGTTATAGAAGAAGCTCGCATTATTCGGATTGATGGCGATGGCGCGATCATAATCCGCGATCGCGGCTTGCGAGTTGCCCTTCTCGGAATAAGCAAGGGCGCGATTGTAGTGAAATAAGGCGACATCCGCCGGCTCGTATTTGCCCGAGGCAATGAGGTCCGCGCAGTTTCGAATGCGAATATCGGGTGAAGGGCTTGCGCATCCCGCGCGCGTGCCGTCCGCAAGTGCGACGGGAGATGCGAAACTCACGAAAGCCAGGACGGCGGCAAGAAGGATCATACGCATCCCGCCTCCAAGATGACTTGGCGCTTGCGACCGGGTTGAGCTTTTTTCTGCCGCAGCAGTTTCCATATCAGCCAATCCGCCATCGGACGAGACCGCACGAAAAGCGCGCCGCCGCCTCTTCGGCCTTCCGCTCCAGTGCTTTCATACACGCAGAATTGCAACCATACTACTCGATTGCGCTTGACTGACAATCCTTCGGGTATTTCGGTGACAGTGCATTCATTCGGTCTGCTGCTATCAGGCCATTAGCCATGAGATCACGAAGCGGTCGCATCGGAGAGACACACACCGGCGACTGCTTCCGCACCGACATTAAGTGCACTGTCACCGAAATTCCATGCAGGAGAACACTCCAAGCGGTATTTCGGTGACAGTGCATTCATTCGGTCTGCTGCTATCAGGCCATTAGCCAGGAGATCACGAAGCGGTCGCATCGGAGAGACACACACCGGCGACTGCTTCCGCACCGACATTAAGTGCACTGTCACCGAAATTCCCCGAAATTCCCCTGTTGGCGAACAGAATGCACGAAACGAGACTCTTCCGAAAGTGAGTCTGGTTCAGTATTGCAATGAGACAGAATAGAAACATAAAAAGTTTATCGCCGTATTGAAACAGGCTCTCCTGTCGCGGCGCAGGCGCGAGGTCAGGAACGCTCGTCGCCGATAAAGATGTACAAAATCGGCACTAGCCCTAGCCCAGTCGACGCAACGGCGGGGCCGATGAAGATGCTCGGCGGATCGTCGCCTCACACAGCCGACCTCGCCCGCCCCTCACTGCCCCTCCGGCTTCAACCTCACCCGGCTGACAACGACACCCTTCTTCGTATCGACGACCACCACTTCCTGGGCCCCGCCCGGCACCGTCACCTGCACCGCCATGCTGTTCCCGTCGAGCGTCACCGACCCGATCGTGGCGCCGGCCGGCACGCCGATCTCGACCAGGCTGGCTTTCGGCGGTTCTTCCGGCGCCTTGCCGCGCGTCGCCTTCCAGGCGATGCCGCCGAGCAGCACCACGAGCATGATGACGAGCAGCCCGCCCATGATATAGACGGTCCATTCGAGGAATCGTAAGCCCGGCTGCGGCGGGGTATCCCCCATATCCGGTTGCTGGTTGTCCGTCATGATGTCTCCATCGCTAGATCACTTGGAAGCGGCCGTCCCGCCCGAAGCCGCGGGCGAGCGGCTCGACCGCTTTCTCTCGCACCGGTTCCCCGAGGTGAGCCGGGCGCGATTCCAGACCCTTATTGCCAATGGGTGCGTCGATGTCGAGGGGGCGCCCGTCACCGAGGCGCGCCGCAAGATGAAGGCGGGCGACCGCGTGACAGTGCGGCTGCCGCCCCCCGTCGCGGCCGAGCCTTTGCCCGAGGCGATCGCCCTCACCATCGTCTATGAGGACGACGCCCTCATCGTCATCGACAAACCGGCGGGCCTCGTCGTCCACCCCGCCGCCGGCCACGATTCCGGCACCCTGGTCAACGCCCTCCTCGCCCATTGCGGCGACAGCCTGTCCGGCATCGGCGGCGTCAAGCGCCCGGGCATCGTCCACCGCCTCGACAAGGACACGTCCGGCCTGCTCGTCGTCGCCAAGACCGACCAGGCCCACAAAAGCCTGTCCGAGCAATTCGCCGCCCATGGCCGCGACGGCCGCCTCGAGCGCGCTTATATCGCCGTCGCCTGGGGCGCGCCGGAGCGCCGGCGCGGCACCGTCGACGCGCCGATCGGCCGCCATGGCGTCAGCCGCGAGAAGATGACCGTCTCGCGCAGCCCCCAGGCGCGCGTCGCCATCACCCATTATGAGGTCGAGCAGAGCTTCGGTACGCCGCCGGTGGCGAGCCTCATCACCTGCCGGCTTGAGACAGGCCGCACCCATCAGATCCGCGTGCACATGGCCCATATCGGCCACCCGCTCCTGGGCGACGAGACCTATGGCAAAGGTTTCAAAACCGCCATCCATAAGCTGCCTGAGGGCGCCCAGGCGGCGCTGAAGGCGCTCGGCCGCCAGGCGCTCCATGCCGCCGTGCTGGGCTTCGAGCATCCGGTGACGGGCGAGCCGATGTCGTTCGAAAGCGATCCGCCGCCCGATCTGGCCGCGCTTATCAACGCCTTAGCCTCATGAGTTTGCCAAATTTTGCCAAAACGGCTAGGATCACGTCATGAGCACGATGAACATTTCCCTGCCCGACGCGCTCAAGACCTTCGTCGATGAGCAAGTAAGCCAGCGCGGCTACGGCACCAGCAGCGAGTATGTGCGCGAGCTGATCCGCAAGGATCAGGATCGTCAGCAGCTTCGCGGCCTGCTCTTGGCCGGCTCGGCATCGGCGCCGACGGCGCCGGCCGACCGCGAATATTTCGATTCACTGCGAGCCCGCGTACCGAACACGCGCTGATGAAGCTCAAGCCCGTCATCCCCAGAGCACTTGCAATGCGGGATGTCGATGAAGCGATCGCCTACTATCTGAGTGAGAAAGCGCCGCATGCCGCGCTCGATTTCATCGATGCGCTGGAGCAAGCCTATTTGCATATTGGGCGCCATCCCGCCAGCGGCTCTCCCCGCTACGCGCACGAGCTCGATATTCCAGACTTGCGCTGCTAGATGCTGAAGCGCCATCCATATCTCGTATTTTACGTCGAACGCGCCGATCATCTTGATGTCTGGCGCGTGCTCCATGGCATGAAGGATATCCCAGCCTGGCTTCGTAAGGATCAATAGTCCTTGGGCTCACCCTCTCATAACCCCTTCGCCGCCGCGACGATCGCCTCCGGCCCCAGCGCCTCATAGCCGATGAACGGCCGGTCATGCATGATCATGAGCAGCAGCGCCGTCGCCACCATGACGGTGACGAGCCCCAGCGCGACCGCGCGCGCTTTGTCCTCCTCGACATGGACGAAGGTGACGGCGGCGCCCAGCATCAAGGCCAGGATCAGCATCACCACCCATTGGTCCGCATTGACGCTGTTGCGCGCGATGTCGAGGCGGCGCTCGCGCGCATCGCCCACCGCATTGAGCGCCTGCATGATCTCGCCCGACAGCATCTGTTCGCTCGCCGCCAGCGACACGGCGGCGCCATAGAGAGCGGTCAGCACCTGCTCGGCGCCGCGCCCGCCGCCGGCTTCGGTCATCGCCGGCCATTCCGCCGCCGTCTGCCCGGCATATTCGGACACCAGATTGACGAGCTCCGAGCGCCGCGGCTCGGGAAAAAGATGCGCCAGCGTGCGCAGCTGGCGGACCTGCCGCGCCTCGATCGCCACCGCCTCATAGGCCTTGTCCTCGGCCGTCCACACGCTCGACGACAGGAAGGTGGTGGCGAGCACGAACAACGTGCCGCAAATGCCCTGGATGACCGGCGACATGGTTTTGCCCCAGCGCATCAGGGGCGCCACGGGCCGCAGCTTCGGGAGCGCCCACAAAGCGGCGCTGACGAGCCCGGTCAGGATCAGCAGGACGAGAAACAGGAGAGGGAAGGACAGGAAATAGAGCCAGGTCATGCACCGGTTACCCGCGAGATAGTCCGTTACAAATATACCCCAGCGACAGTTTGTCCATGCCCCGATGGTCTTACGGGCTCCCAGGCCGATCCCCGATATATTTCAAGGGATTGAACGTATTTCCCAGCCTTGCGCCCGGCGCAGGCCAATATTGCAACTTGTTTAGTTTCTTTTTTAGCGGGAACGGTCTTAAATTTCGCACATTGATCCCTATATCCTCATCACCGGAGAAGGCCTCGCCTTCGACCCGGCCCGTGAAAGGGGGGAAAATTTTATGGCCAACAGATCCATGTCAGCACTGCCGAGCATTTCGAGCGAAGGCGGCCTTTCCCGCTATCTGCAGGACATCCGTCAGTTCCCGATGCTGCAGCCGGACGAGGAATTCATGCTCGCCAAGCAGTGGAAAGAGCATGGCGACCGTGAGGCCGCGCACAAGCTCGTCACTTCGCATTTGCGCCTCGTGGCCAAGATCGCCATGGGCTATCGCGGCTATGGCCTGCCCATTTCCGAGGTCGTCTCGGAAGGCAATGTCGGCCTCATGCAGGCGGTCAAGCGCTTCGAGCCCGACAAGGGCTTCCGCCTGGCCACCTATGCCATGTGGTGGATCAAAGCCTCGATTCAAGAATTCATCCTGCGCTCGTGGAGCCTCGTGAAGATGGGCACCACGGCCAGCCAGAAGAAGCTGTTCTTCAACCTGCGCAAGGTGAAGGGCCAGATCCAGGCTCTGGAAGAGGGCGATCTGCGCCCCGACCAGGTCAAGGAGATCGCCCGACGCCTGGGCGTGCCGGAAGAAGACGTCGTGTCGATGAACCGCCGCCTGTCGGGCGACGCCTCGCTCAACGCGCCGGTGCGCGCCGAGTCCGAGGGCGAATGGCAGGACTGGCTCGTCGATGACACCGACACGCAGGAAGACGTCCTCGTCGAAAGCGAAGAGAAGCGCATGCGTCTCGAGCTTCTGACCGAGGCGATGGACAAGCTCACCGATCGCGAGCGTCGCGTCTTCGAGGCGCGCCGCATGCAGGAGGACCCGGCCACGCTGGAAGACCTGAGCCAGGAATTCGGCGTGTCGCGCGAGCGTATCCGCCAGATCGAGGTTCGCGCCTTCGAGAAGGTGCAGAAAGCGGTCAAGAACGCCGCCCAGAAGGCGCTGGCGCCCAAATCCGCCCTCGCCGCCGAGGCCCGCGTCTAACACCGCGTCGAACAAATAAAAGAGCGCCGTCCCGCATCAACCCGGGGCGGCGCTTTTTGTAACGAGACTCACAACTCACCCTCATTCCCCCTTCTCCCGCTTGCGGGAGAAGGTGCCCGACAGGGCGGATGAGGGTGTTGGTTCAACCCTCGGAATCTTTCAAGAAAGCATGATGGCTAAGCTTTGACACCCCGAGCGCCGGCGGTTCTGCATAAGCTGAGAGAACACCCTCATCCGGCCTTCGGCCACCTTCTCCCGCAGGCGGGAGAAGGGGAAACCAGGCGAGACCGTAAGCGGTTCGATCATTTTCCCCGGACAGCCCTGTGCTCGCGCGGGGCGAGGGTCATCTACTGTATCAACAACAGCGGATTGCTGCCGGGCTCCATCTTCTTCGACCAGAAGATCTGCACCGCCCATAATTCATTGCCGCGCTGGATGACGCCGGTCGACACGAACTCGTAATCCCGCTTCATCAGGTTGCGCCGGTGGCCGCTGCTGTCGAGCCACAGGTCGAACAGCCCCTTCGCCTTGGCGAGATCGGCCGGCCCCTTCTTGCGGTCGCTGGCGGCGTTTTCGCCGCGCGCTTTGTAGAGCTCGGCCGCCTCCACATAGGCGCCGAAGCGCTGGTCGAAGGAGTGGCCGGCGCGCGACGTGTGGCGGGACTTGCCGGCGAACATCATGTCGGCCGCCTGGGCCCGCGCCGCCTCGCGCAGCATGTCGCTGGCGGCAAGCCCCTTGCGGCCATTGGCCTCCCGGTAGGACGAGACGAGCTTGTCGAGATAGGCCTCGAGATCGGGCCGGGGCTCGCTATTGGCCGGCAGGCTGCCCAGCACCTGGCGGGCATATCGGGCATAATCGCCGGCCGCCTCGGCCGGAACCGTCGCGAGCCCCGCCCCCACGACCGGCAGCAGAAGCAAAACACTCAAGACGGAACGGCGGGTCTGGCGCATGGGCACTCTCCGAAGGACGATACGACGCGGCTTGACGGGACCTTCTGGCTTTCTTATGGCGGGAGACTAGAGGATCAGTCCGAAAAGCGCGAGCTTCTGACGGGGAAGGGAAACGACATATGAATTCGAGTGGAAACCCGATGCCCCGCCAGCTCCCGGCCGGGGCGTGCATCAGCCACGCCATCCAGAGCGTGCGCAACAATATCGGCTATGCCTTCCGCATCTCCTGGCCCTGGTATGCGGTCGTATTCGCCATCAACCTCGCCGTGGGCTTCCTCTCGGAGTCCCTTGTCGGCGATCCCATGACCAATCCCGGCGGCAGCTTTGCGCTCCAGGTCATCGTGCTCCTGGTCAATCTGGTGAGCTTCGCGTCCATTGCCGTCAACTGGCACCGCTACATTCTGCTCGATCAGGTCCCGGCGGGTGGCGAGATCCTGAGGCTCGATGGCCTGACCTGGCGCTATCTCGGCAACCTCGTGCTCATCTGGCTGATGTTCGTCATCGGCATCCTCATCTGCATGTTCGTGCTGCAGCTCTTCGCCGGCCTGTCGACCTTGACCGCTATCTTGGCGTTCTTCGTCGGTTTGGCCGTCTTCCTGTTCTGCCTCATTTCGTTTTATCGGCTCAGCGTCAAGCTTCCCTCAGTCGCCATTGGTCGGCGCGATTTCTCCCTCAGCGACGCCTGGACTGTGACACAGGGCAACTGGCAGTCGCTGCTGCTCATTGTCCTTTTCATGCTCCTCCTCGGCCTGGCCCTGCTCCTTGTCATAGGGGCCGTCTCCTATGTCCTGATCAGCGTCAACGCCATCGTCGGCGTCGTCATCGGAGTCGTGATTCTGACGGTCCTGACCTGGCTGCTCTCGATCTTCGGCGTGACCATGTTGACGTCCTTCTACGGCTTCTTTGTCGAAGGGCGCGACTTCTAGAGCGCTTCCCGCCAAAGTTGATCGACTTTGGCGATAAGGAAGCGCTCCAGATTATATGTTTACGAGCCCTTTTTCCCGTTTTGATCGAATCGGAACGATTCGATCAAAACGGGAAGGGCTCTAAGGAGAAAAGGAAACGGCAAATGAACACGACGACCAGCCCGGTTCCCCGCCAGCTCCCGGCCGGCGCGTGCATCGAACATGCCCTGCAGAGCGTGCGCAAGAATATCGGTTTTGCCTTCCGCATCTCCTGGCCCTGGTATGTGGCCCTGGCCCTCGCTTATATTGCCGTCATCGCCTTCACCGGTTATGCCGCTGCCGGCGGCATCGATGTCCATCCCGGCATCATCATTCCGATCGCATTGCTTCTCGTCCTGCTCTCGATGCTGGCTTTCGCCTCCATCGCCGTCAACTGGCACCGCTATATCCTGCTCGATCAGGTGCCAACCGGCGCCGAGCTCTTCCGGCTCGACGGTCCGACCTGGCGCTATTTCGGCAATGTCCTGCTCATCGGCCTGATCGCCGGCATCGGCGTCCTGATCTTCGTGCTGCTGCTGCAGTTCTTCGCGTTGCTCTCGACCATCACCGCCATAGCATCCCTCTTCATCGGTCTGGCCGGCATCGTGGCCCTGGCCATCTCCGTCTACCGGCTCAGCGTAAAGCTGCCGGCGGTGGCGATCGGCCGGCGCGATTTCTCGCTCAGGGACGCCTGGACGGCGACCCGCGGCAACAAGCAGCCGATATTCTTCGTCATCCTGATCCAGTTTCTGCTGGCGATCGCCATGGGCATCGTCTTCTTCATGCTCGAATTCGCCCTGGCCTTTGTCGAGCCCATGCTCGGCTTCATCGTCTCGCAGTTGATCCAGCTCTTCGTCGGCTGGCTGCTCGCCATCTTCGGCATCACCATTCTGTCGTCGTTCTACGGCTTCTTCGTCGAGGGGCGCGACTTCTGATCAGCAACAGGTTGGTGAACCATCAGCGTACCAGCGTTTTCTTCCTAACAAAATCGACGATCAGGGCGACTACAGTGACAGGCATTTAACTCGCGACGCGCGGGTCAGTCGTCTATTGATCAGTTTTGTGCACTGTCACCGTAACTCCAACGGCGAACTGTTCCGGGCTCATGCCTTCGAATACGCCTGCGCCAGGAACGCATCGATCACCGTACCACCAAGGCCAAGCATCCGTGGACAAACGGCCAGGTCGAGAGGATGAACCGGACCATCAAAGACGCCACCGTCAAGCGCTTCTACTACGAGAGCCACGACCAACTCCGCCAGCACCTCACAGACTTTGTCTCGGCTTACAACTTTGCGCGCAGGCTCAAGGCCCTCAAGGGCCTCACACCCTACGAGTTCATCTGCAAGGCATGGGCCACTCAGCCCCAACGCCTCAGGCTCAATCCGATCCAGCAAATGCCGGGACTAAACAGCTAGATGCCGTTGGCGGGCGCTGTCCACCACATCACCGAAACTCGGAACAGCTCTCCGCATACTAAGAAAATCATAGCCCACGCAGAGTCTTCGCCTCCTCAACTCTCTTGAGCAAATCACGAAGAAGAATCTCGAGGCCGGATGTCTTGTAATTTGCGTAATACCTAGCCTCTTCATCGACGTAACGCTTCAAGAGCAAGGCAAACTCGAGGAAGTCTTTATCCGACAGTTCGTCAACATAGATAGCATTGTATCCCCATTCAAACTGGTTTCTGAAATGACTTAGATATTCACGTGTTCCAACTATGGATATCGCAAAATCAATAATTGCACGAATAGTTGAAGCTGATGCTCCCCAAACATCATCTGCAGCCCTGACTGTTATAACTCCCATATGCCTAGAACCCTATGGTATCGATGCGAGCTCGATCCTTCTCTGACCTACCCCCGATATCGTTCCTAATCGTCTGTTTCTGGGACGGGGTTAACCCCGTCCCATCAATAGAGACACGATCAACGGATTTTCGTAGATGTCTGTCAAGAGACCTGGAAAAACTACGCTCATCAAAATGCTTAGATGGAATTGGCCCCATAGCATCATACGTCGTTCCGTTTGGACTCACGAAGTCAACATCCGCATCTGAACTACGAGTTAGGTTGACGCCAAGTTTTTCCGACAAGACAGCGCACTTAACCCTCGGTATTTCGGTGACAGTGCACTTAACCCTCGGCGCGCCGCATAGGCTTGGGCCCGCGCTTCTGCGGCGCGAGCTTCCGTCCAGTCTTGCGCTCGATCCGCCGGAGGAAGTCCGGCTCGCCCAATGGTCGCCCGATCGTCTCAGCCGCCCTGAGCCGATGCAAGGCATCAATGTCTGCCTCGCGCTTCAGCATTTCGGCCACCTCCGGAAACCGGTCCAGTACCGGCTGCGTCTGTGTGAGCCTGTCCGTGACGCCCCGCAGATAGGCGCGCGCGCTCGACCATCGCCAGTCTTGTGCTCGCCGCACGAGCCGCGCCCGCACCGGGTTGAGCATCACATAGACAAGGGCCGCAGCGAGGTGGCTTTCATCCATCACGGCACAGCCGAAGCGGCCCTGCCAGAAATGGCCGCTACGCTTGCGCCGGCTGTGAATGATGCCGGCATAGCGCCGGTGAACCGGCGCCAGCGCGCGCCGCAGGCCGTCTTCATCGGAAGGGGACAGAATCAGATGGACATGGTTGGGCATCAGAACCCAGGCCCAGCAGGCAACTCCTGCCGATTTCATGCTTTCGGCGAGAAGATCACGGTACAGGGCAAAGTCAGCATCGTCGAAGAAGGTGCGCTGGCGGCCATTGCCGCGTTGCGTGACGTGATGCGGCAAGCCGGGAATGACGAGACGTGCGAGACGGGCCATGGGGCGAAGACGACCACTGGTCGCCGCAGTCGTCAATTAAGTGCACTGTCACCGAAATTAGAAATTCATGTCACCGAAATTCACCACATCACAGAAATCCTACAAGATACGGGTTTGCTCAAAGAACACATCAGCTTCTACCCTCGACCGCAACCGACATGCCGCAATAGCGGTGTCCCAGTTAGCAGCATTCTCCTGTAGTAACTGCAATTCCTCGACATCCCTTCTCTGCCTAGATAACTCATTCTGCACAGCAGGATGGTTTCTCACTCGGTTCTCAACCTCGTCCGTAATAATTTCAGACACCTCTCCGCGCATGGCAACATTGTCAGCCACAATGTAAGCTGTTTGCGCTGATAGTACCGCACTCTCGACACCATCCAGACCAAACGACCTAAGCGCGTAACAGATTGCGATTGCCGCGTCCTGCGCATATGGGAAACCAGCGACCCAAGAGGCGTCGGTTTCAGGAGCTTCTCTTTCCGATCCTGTCAACAAGTAGCCTAGCCTGGCACGATCAACTCCCCCTCCCACTGCCAACGACCATCCAACTGCTAGACACTCCTCGTACAACTCAAGCGCTGGATCAGGCTTATCCCTCAGAGAAAAATATTTGACGAGACTAGGAAAAAGCCGCTGGGCACATGTCACAGCAAATGTTCCGACTAACCGTTCGTGAAGCTCCGAAAGCGCATCACGAAGATGGGCTTCATCAAAGGAAAAGCCAATATTCATGTCTCTAGCTATTGCCATATCGCCGTACTCTTATCAATTAAGTGCCCACCAGGAATTACGGTGACAGGGAATTACGGTGACAGTGCATTCTTTAACTTGGGGCTTGGGAAGTGCGCCCCGGAAGTGAGGCGACACTTAAACGTGCTAGATGCACCGTTGCAACCTCCTGATTTCTGATCAGCGCGCCGGCGTCTTCTTCCGGATGTAATCGACGATCGGGCCGAACTGCTCCTCGAACAGGAGCATCGGCGGGTGTCCGCCTGCCATGTCCTCCCTGTAGGTGAGGATCGGCGATCTTTTGGCATCCGCCTTATGATTGTCGGGCCAACGGTGGGGACTGTCGGCGCCATAAGCGAAGAGCGTGTCGAAGCTGAGACGCTTCAGCTCGCCAAAATGATCAAAGTTCCAAGTGGCGGTTCCAGCCCGGTGGGCTAGAACGGCCGGATCGAAGGTGAAGACAAACCGGCCGTCCTGGAGGCGATAGCGCTCGCTGTCGAGATAGGCCCGGTATTTCTCCGGCACGCGTACGAGCGACGGGCGCAGCTTCGCAAGGTGCGCATTGCCTTCGGCAACGGTTGCGAATGTCTGTCCGGCCTGAACGGCAAGCACGTCGCCATGGCTGGCGATCTGCGGCACCGCTCTGATCGGAACGTCGACGAAGATCGCCGATTGAGGACGCACGCGCATCGAGAGCAGGAAAAGCAGAAGAACTCCCCCGCCCCAGGAGGTTCCGACATAATGGGTGACCGGCCGATGGTGCCGCTGGATGATCGCGCCGAGGCACTTGATGTAATTGGTCCACTCATAGGCACGCCCATCGTGGAGATAATCGCTGTCGCCATGACCGATCCAGTCCGGCGCCAACACATCGAGGCCGGCCGCGTTTAGGCTTTCAGCCATCGGCGCATATTCGGCGCCATTGACACCCACCCCATGCAGACAGATGACCTGACCTTTCGGGCGGGCGACCCGCCACTCCCTGACGCTGACGGCCACCGGCTTGTCGGTCAGCACGAACTCGAAATGTGTCTTGCGCTCGTTCACGTGAGACTCACGCCCGTTCGGGCCGCCGCGTCGCAATGAAGCGCGCCAGATTGCTTAACGTGGCCTGCTTCATGACATCGGCCGGCTCGATGATGAACTCATAGCGTTCCTCGAGAGCGACACAGAGATCCATCAGCGCCAGACTGTCGGCGTTGAGGTCCGCGAAGGTGATGTCTTCAGTCACCTCGCCGGGCGCCGCCTCGACGAGTCCCAGTTCGGCAAGGACATTGCGCAGTTCGGCTTCGATCTTCTCACTCATCGGGCGTGCTTGGTCCTCGAATAATACGGGCATCACGAAGATTGAAGATTTCAATCATCGCGCGTCGAACGTCAAGCAAGATCGGTCGCCCCGGCAGGAATGCGCTCCGAAGCTTAATCAATCCACCTCCCAGGCGCCGCTCATGTCGCCTACAGGCTGGCGACCGTCCGGAGCCTCAGCGGCCGGCCGGCGTCTTCTTCTTGATGAAATCGACGATCGGACTGAACTGCTCCTCATGGAGGAGCATCGGCGGGTGCCCTCCCTTCATGTCGCCCACATAGGTAATGAGAGGAGACTTCCTGGCAAATTCCGCATACTCCGCCGGCCAGCGATAAGGACTGGTGGCGCCATAGAGGAATAATGTGTCGAAGCTAAAACGCCTCAGCTCGCTGAAATAATTATACTGCCAAGTCACGGTGTCCCGGCCCAGCGCCGCGGGATCGAAGCTGAAAGTCAGACGATCTCCCTCGCGGCGATAGCGCTCACGGTCGAAATAGGCTTTGTGCCTTTCCGGCACCTCCATGAACAGGGGCCGCAATCTGGTCAGAAGTGCATTGCCTTCCGCCACGGATGAAATGGTCTGCCCGACCTGTTCGCGGAGCAACTCGACATGCCGGGCGGTTTGCGGTGAGGTCTTGATTGACACATCGACGAAGATTGCGCTCTGCGGACGTATCCGCAGGGACAGCAGAAACACGATCAGGATCGTTCCGCCCCAGGACGTACCGACATAATGCGTCACTGGCCCATGATGCCGTTGGACGATCGCCGTCAGGCATTTGGCGTAAGTGGTCCAATCGTAGCTTTCCGGATTGCCCAGATAGTCGCTGTCGCCATGCCCGATCCAATCTGGCGCCAGCACGTCGAAACCGGCCTTGTTCAGGCCCTCCGCCATGGGCGCATATTCGGCGCCGCTCACGCCCAGCCCATGCAGGCAGACGACTTGGCCTTTGGGCTTGCTGATGCGCCATTCGCGCACGCTGACCTCGACGGGCCTATCCGCGAGCAAGACTTCAAATCGTGTCTTGCGCTCGCCCACCGGCGCTTCAAGCGCGTTCGGGCCGGCGCGCCGCGATGAAGCGGGCCAGATTGCTTAAAGTGGCCTGCTTCATGACATCGGCCGGCTCGATGATGAATTCATAACGTTCTTCGAGGGCGACACAGAGATCCATCAGCGTCAGGCTGTCGGTATCGAGATCCGCGAAGCTGATGTCTTCCATCACCCCGGCGGGGGCAGCCTCGATCAGACCAAGCTCGGCGAACACCTGGCGCAGTTCAGCTTCGATCTTCTCACTCATGGGGCGTGCTCGGTTCTCAGATATTGCGGAATCACGAATATATTGTTCGGTTCGAGCTCGCAGGCGACCGAGATCAGCTGCGCGGAAAAACCCTTGATGGTCTCGATCATCGCCCGCCAGACGTCAAGCGAGATCGGCCGGCCCAGACAGGAATGCGCCCCGGCGCCGAACAAGGCCTGCTTGTTGGCGCCGCTCATGTCGCTTATAGGCTGGAAATACATTCTCACGCGGTCGCCGGCGGCGATCGTGCGCGCCCCTACCGCGATATCCGCCGTGGCGACACGCTCGGCTATGGCCACGCCGGTTTCCGGCGGAAAGTCCGGGAACCCGATATCGGCGAAGCGCCTGCCCTTATTGTCGCGGAAAACCGCGTGGCACGAAGTGGCCAGCGTGCCGAGCAGCGAATCCCGCCCCAAGACAAGAAGGGCGACGATATGTGCCTCATCGATATCCGGAACCGCTTCGGCGAGCCTCTCGCGCAATTGGCCGAGCTGCCTCTCGGCCTCACCGAGTGCCGCCAGGCTCACAAAACGATCGAACAGCCGCGTGAGCACCAGCTTGGGAAAGGGCAAGGGAACCGGACAGTTGCACAAGAGGCCGAACACCTCGGCGACTAATGGCGAAAGCCCGCCGGTGACCCATTCCACATTCAATTTCTGGTCCATGGGCGTGATATGACGCGCCATCAGCTCCGGCATGGCGGCCAGGATCCGCGGACGGCCCTCCGACACGAGCTCCGCCAAAGCGCGCCGAATGTCCCGATGCGCCTGTCCATTGACCAGCAGCGGAATGGCGTTCACGGCAAAGATGAGATTTGGAAACTGCCGCTTGTACCGCGCCTCCAGCATTCTGATATTGGCGACGGTGTCGGGCACGATGAGTCGTTCGTCGTCACGCAGCAGGCCGATGACGAGTTCCGGCTTGAAAACGAACCAGCTGTTCAATTCCTGATTGTAGAGAATATCTTCACCGGCCTCGAACTCGGCACGGCGCGAGTCCCGATAATGGAGCGACAGAAGTTCCACGGAGGTCATTGCGGTGGAGGAAAGCATCTCAAACCAAGCTTAAGAGGAGACTAGTGTTCAGCTGTTTACGTGACGACAGCGGACACGTCTATGGCATCCAAATCTGCTGATTTCAATCCGCGTCAATGGTCCCACACCCACACGGGGCGATCGGGCCCAGATTTACTCCGCCGCCGCTCGCTCGCCCTTCGGCAATAACGCCTTGAAATCCTCCGGCGTGATCGTCTCCTTCTCGAGCAGCATATGCGTGCCGGCCTCCAGGTCCTTGTGGCGCGTGGTGAGGATCTTCTTCGCCCGCGCATAGGCCTCGTCGATCAGCTCCTTCACCGCGAGGTCGATCTTCTGCGCCGTTTCGTCGGAGTAATCCTTCTGGCGCATGCCCACCATATTGTCGCCGATGTAGCTCGAGCTCTGCCGTTCGAACACCGCCTGCCCCAGCTCCTTGGCCATGCCGAAGCGTGTCACGATCTGGCGGGCGATATCGGTGGCCCGCGTGATATCGTCGGCGGCCCCCGTCGAGATCTCCTTGAAGATCAGCTCCTCGGCGGCGCGCCCCGCCATCAGCACCACCATGCGGTTCTTCAACTCGCCGAGCGTGATCAGATATTTGTCCTCGGTCGGACGCTGCATCGTATAGCCGAGCGCCCCGATCGAGCGCGGGATGATCGAGATCTTCTGCACCGGGTCGGCGCCGGGCAGCGAGGCGGCCGCGAGCGCATGGCCCATCTCGTGATAGGCGACGCGTTTCTTGTCATCGGGATTGAGCACCCGGCTCTTCTTCTCGGTGCCGGCGACGATCCGTTCGAACGCCTCGACGAAATCCTTCATCGTCACGCTCTTGGCGCCGCGCCGTGTCGCGAAGATCGCCGCCTCGTTGATGAGATTGGCGAGATCGGCGCCGGCGAAGCCGGTGGTGAGCTGCGCCAGCTGCTCGAGATCGACATCCTTGTCGGCCTTGACCTTCTTCATGTGTACTTTGAGGATCTCGACGCGTCCCGATTTGTCGGGCCGATCCACCACCACCTGGCGGTCGAAACGCCCGGCGCGCAGCAATGCGGGATCGAGGATCTCCGGCCGGTTGGTGGCGGCGAGCAGCACGATGCCTTCGCGCGGATCGAAGCCGTCGAGCTCGGTCAGGAGCTGGTTGAGCGTCTGCTCCTTCTCGTCATTGCCGCCGAAGCTCGGGCCCGAGCGCGCTTTGCCTAAGGCGTCGAGCTCATCGATGAAGATGATGCAGGGCGCCGTCTTGCGCGCCTGCTCGAAGAGATCGCGCACCCGGGCGGCGCCGACGCCCACGAACATCTCCACGAATTCCGAGCCTGAGATCGAGAAGAACGGCACCTTCGCCTCGCCCGCCACCGCCTTGGCGATCAGCGTCTTGCCGGTGCCGGGTGGTCCCACCAGCAATATGCCGCGCGGGATGGTGGCGCCGAGACGCGCATATTTCTCCTTGTCCTTGAGAAAGCCGACGATCTCGACGAGTTCGGCCTCCGCCTCGTCGACCCCCGCCACATCGGCAAAGGTGACGCCGGTATCCTTCTCGACATAGACCTTGGCCTTGGACTTGCCGACATTCATCATGCCGCCCAGCCCCTGCTTGTCGATGATGCGGCGGAAGAAGAACATGTAGAGCGCGAAGAAGAACAGCACCGGCACGATCCAGGAGAGCAGCGTCGAGAGAAAGCCGTTGCTCGCCTGGCCCGAGATTTTCACATTGTACTGCGCGAGATCATTGGCGATCGCGGGATCGACGCGCGTGGTGACGAAATAGTCCTTGCCGTTCTGCGGCGTCTTGAACTTGCCTTCGATGGTGCTCTGGCTGACCGTGACCTCGGCGATCTCGCCTTTTTTGAGCAGCGCCAGGAAGTCGGAATAATCGAGCGGCTCGACGGTGCGGTAGGTCTGCCACCAGCCCTGGGCGAGAAGAATGCCGGCGAAAGCGAGCGCCACATACCACAGATTGAACTGTTGCTTCTTGTCCATCCCGCCGGCCTCCGAGGTTTCTATCAGACGAGACTAACAAGGCACGATGGCCATGTCACTTACGCCCTCGTCTCTCCTATTTCCCCTTCTCCCGCTTGCGGGAGAAGGGGAACTGAGAGGCCCCGTCACCGCGGCCAGCGCTTGAAGCCGCCGAGCCGTTTACCGTGGCGGCGCCAGTCGCTGGCGCGGATGACATAGGTATTGGCGCGCGTCGAGGTCGCGCCGCACATCATGATATTGACCATGGTCGGGTGATGGAGCTTCTTCATCGAGCGGATCGCAATGCCGAGCCGGCGCAAGGCCTGTGCGTCGCGCGCCAGGCTGCGTCCCGTCCTCGCCTCCTCGCATTGCTTGCTGCCATCCAGACGATAGATACGCAATGTATCGGTGGCGCCGGCGGGAGTTGCCGCCAGACCGCCGAGGAGGAGTAGGACTCCGAAGTTAGCCTTGAGCCGCATCCCTTGCCTCCTGATACGGTATCTGGTCGATCCCGGCGCGCCGATAGGCGATCGAAAAAATGCTCAAGCCGCACAGCAAGCTCAATATGCTCAGCACGAAATTGATGACAAGGACGGTCACCGCGGCGGCGAGCGACAATTGCACGCCCGCCGGCATGAAGGATTGATAGAGCGTGGCCAGCACCGACGGCAGGAACATGGTGACCAGCAGCGCGCCGACAAAGCCGGGAGGCACCTTTATCGATCTCCTGAGGGTTCCCCATGCCGGCAGAGCGGTGCGCACGGCAATATGCGGGAACGCCATCAACCATGAGCGTCCGACCCAGACCACCAGCCACCCGACCAGGACCATGCAGGCCTGTATGGCCAGGCGAAGGGGCGTCGTCGCCTTTCTGTAGGCGTCGAGATCCTCGAGGGAGGAATTCGCCGTCGGCGTCAACCCTTGAAAGGATGCGGCGAATAAGCTGACCAGAAACGGCAGGATGAGAAATGTAAACAGGGCCAGGCCGATCCAGATTGCCAGGACGAAGAGAAAAGCCGGCAGCGCATATTGGAGACTTCGGCGGGCGGGGATCAGCGACGTCCAACGCGCGTTCTCATGGAGCAACAGCCGACGATGCCAACCGACCGCGCCCTGGCAGAAGATGACGAAGATATAGGCGATAACGGCCAGCGCGGTCACAAATATCGTCCAGCTCGCGAGGGGCGCTTCCTTGAAGTTTCCCGAAAATCTCAGATTACCGAAGATGCTCACCAACACGATGCTCAAAACCATGAGCCCCCATATCGGCCAGAACAGCTTTACCGACGCCCAGAGTCCATCCACCGCATCCAGGAACGCCTCGATCAGGAACGCCTTCATTGCCGCCTCCCACCCGCGGTCACGACGATAACGTTTCTTTCCCGCGACGTCGAGTGGAGCGGGCCCCTGGCAAACCTGCACGCAGCTGTGCAATTGGAGATATCCAGGCGCGGTATCGCGGCGGGCGCGAAAACAGGGGAATTTCGAAGTTCCCTGCAAATCCCTGTAGATCCCCTGTTAATCCGCTGTTATTTCCGCTGCAAATAACAGGGGAATTCCGGCTCAGAATGAACAGCACCGGCGGCGATGATCTTGAGCGCCAGCGACGGATTGAAATGCAGGTGACGCGATCAAAGCCTACCCGCCGACCTCGACATGAATATGATCGTCATGGCGCGCCGCGCGGCAGCCCTGGAAACGGATCAAGGGCGACGCGACGCCGAGCCGTTTCACCATATGAGGCTCGATCAGGATTTTGGTGACGCCATGCTCTGGCCCCTTCTCGACGAGCCAGCGCAGCATCGCCGCGGTGCGCGCCTCATCGAGGGTCAGGTCCTTGCGCACGAAAGCCTGAAGCCAGTTCATGTCCCAGCGAAAGGTCAGCCAGCGTGTCTTGTCGGTGCACGCGGCATCGGCCGGCGTGGGCGGCTCTTCGAAGCCCCAATAGCCGAGGAACGAAGGCGCGGCGAGCGGCAGCGGATTGCCCGCCGCATCCTTGTAGAAATAGGCCAGATCGATGCGCGTTCCGTCGTCATGTGAGAGATGCGGCGGCAATGGAAAGCCGTCGATGAGCGGAAAATTCGCATCGAGCGTGGCGACGACGAGGCCCGGATCGTCGCGTCCGAGATCGCGCCCCATCGCTTCGAGCATCGCCTCGATTTCCGGCCGCGCATAGTTGCGACCGAGCCCGCAATAGAGCGGCGACAGAGCGGCGTAACGCCGCTCCGCGCTCGCCTCGCACGGCAGAGCCACACGGCCGTTGAGCCCGGCCAGGGCCGGCGCGATGAGCAGATTGGCGAGAGGGACACCGGCGAGGAACAGGACCATGCCGGCGAGAACGGCCATCGCTTTGCTCGATCCGGCGCGGCGCAGCAGCCGGCCGAGCGCGAGGCTCGCCAGGAAGATGAGGCCGCCCAATTGCGTGAGCGCCGTCAGGACAATGAAAAGGAGACCGGCGCCGCCGAGGAGGATGAGGCGCCGGAGCATGTCAGTCCTCGAACGGGTCCTTCATCAGGATCGTGTCGTCGCGCTCGGGCGACGTCGACAGCAGCGCCACCGGGCAGCCGATGAGCTCTTCGAGATATTTCACATATTTGATCGCCTGGGCGGGCAGATCGGCCCAGGAGCGGGCGCCGGCGGTCGTCTCTTTCCAGCCTTCCAGCGTCTCATAGACGGGCACCACGTTCTTTTGCGCTTCCTCGGCCGCCGGCAAACGGTCGATGCGCTTGCCGTCAAGCTCATAGGCGACACAGACCTTGATCTCCTCGAGCCCGTCGAGGACGTCGAGCTTGGTCAGCGCGATGCCGTGGATGCCCGAGACCTTGATCGTCTGGTTGACCAGCACCGCATCGAACCAGCCGCAGCGGCGCTTGCGCCCGGTCACGGTGCCGAATTCGCGGCCCCGCTGGCCGATGAGTTCGCCGATCTCGTTCTGCTGCTCGGTCGGGAACGGGCCCGAGCCGACGCGCGTCGTATAGGCCTTGGCGATGCCGAGCACATAACCGATCGACGACGGCCCCATGCCGGAACCGGCCGAGGCCTGGCCCGCCACCGTGTTGGACGACGTCACATAGGGATAGGTGCCGTGATCGATGTCGAGCAGGATGCCCTGCGCGCCTTCGAACAGGATGCGCTTGCCGTCACGCTTGGCCTCATCAAGGAGGTGCCAGACGGCGTCGGAATAGGCGAGAAGCTTGGGCGCCACCTCGGCGAGCTGGGCTTTCAGCTCGGCGGCCTGCACTTCCGGCTGGCCGAGGCCGCGGCGCAGCGCATTGTGATGAGCGAGCAGCCGGTCGATCTTGGGATCGAGGGTCGCGATATTGGCGAGGTCGTGCACGCGGATGGAGCGCCGGCCGACCTTGTCCTCGTAAGCCGGGCCGATGCCGCGTCCCGTGGTGCCGATCTTGCCCTCGCCGGCGGCCGCTTCGCGCATCTGGTCGAGCTCGCGGTGGAGCGGCAGGATGAGTGTCGCATTGCCGGCAACCCGCAGGTTCTCGCGGCTGACGGTGACGCCCTGCCCTTGCAACTTCTCGATCTCGGCGCAGAGCGCCCAAGGATCGATGACGACGCCATTGCCGATGACCGACAGCTTGCCCTTGCGCACGATGCCGGAGGGCAGCAGCGACAGCTTGTAGGTTACCCCGTCGATGACCAGCGTATGGCCGGCATTGTGGCCGCCCTGGAAGCGCACCACGATATCGGCGCGCTCCGACAGCCAGTCGACGATCTTGCCCTTGCCCTCATCGCCCCATTGGGCGCCCACTACCGCGACATTCGCCATGAAGTTCCCAGTCCTGACATGAAACCGGCCCCGTTAACGCTTGACGCGCCGGGGCCGTTGCAGGCTTTTACACGGGCCGGGCCGAAAGGCAAAGCACGATCGCCCGCCCCAAAACAGGACACTTCGCCGCTACAGAACAGCAAGTTCCCGCAGAACCTCGTTTAAAAGTGATCGGTCATGACTTGAGGTAAGTGATCGCAAGGATTAAAATCGCCGACCATGGCCAAGAAACAAAGTTCCAGTCAATTTCGGGCGCTGAAAACCGTCGGCGTCATCATCGTGCTTGCCGCGATTCTCGCTTATTTCGGTCCCTGGCTCTCCGAGAATATCGGACAGTTCAACTCCAGCCTGGTGATCGCGGTGCTGATCGTCGCCTATTTCCAGAGCGAGACCAGCGACCTTTCCGCGCGCATCGCCTTTCTCGAAAGGCGCATGCTCGGCGTCACGACCAAAGAGAATCGCTGAAGCTCGGCCAAGGCGCGCCGCCGGCCGCCCCGTGAGGCGGCCGCGCGATCCGTTGGTCATTCGCCATTCATGCCGAGCTTGAGCGACTGCGGCCAGCTGATCTTGTAGCCGTGTTTGATCACCTTGGTGTCCTGGCTGGCGAGATCGAAATTCCAGGCGAGGACGCCGCGCCGGCGCTCATAGTCCTTCACTGTCGCCGGCGTCATGCCGGACAAGGTCTCGACGGTGATCTTCTGGTCGGTCGAATAAGGCATCTGGTCGAGGATGGTGACCGGGATCGCCGCCTGATGCAGGTTCTTGACCGTGATGTCGAAGGCGCGCTCATCGACATTGGACGTCGACAGCAGTCCCTCCTCGGCGGTGCGCCGCTTCACTTCGATGCGTTTCACCTTGATGAGGTCGTCGGCGCCGAAGCCGAGCCTGGTCTCCTCGCCGGGCGACAGCATCGGCAGCATGCCCTGGCCCATGAACACGCCGTCGCGATAGAGCATCACTGGCCCCGGCAGCAGCGGCGTGTCGCCTGACAGCGTGAAGGCGGCGGTGAGATAGGCATTGGGATCGAGCTTGGGCGCCGCCTGCGCCGACAGTTTCGCCTCGATCTCGTCGGTGGCGATGCGCACCTTCTTGGCGGTGCCGGTATTGTCGACCGTCACCCGGTCCTGGATGCCGTAGAGCGCCTGGAAGCCGGCGATCTCGACCCGTGCCTGCTTCTGCACCGCTCGTTTTACATCCGCGTCCGGCGCCGGAGCCGCCTGCAGCGATTGCTCGGCCACGATCGGGGCCTCCTGCATGGCCATATTGCCGGCGCCGCGCGAGGTGTAGTTTTCACTGCGGCCGTCGATGAAGCCGCTGACCGCCATCGGCGCCAGATCAGGCGCCGCGGTGGCGCCCATCGGACGCGCCGTCGACAGGGTCAGCGCCACATTGTCCCAGCTTTCGGCTGTGGCCTGCATGACATCGGCGCGCCGCACGATCTCGATCTTGGCCTTGCCGTCCTTGCCCATCTCGCCCAAACGGGCGTCATAGATCGGCTGCCAGCCGGCATTCTGGACCCGGTAGCTCAGGCGGAACGTGCCGGCCGTCTCGGCGGGGGCGGAGAGATGCACGCTCACCCGCATGCGCTGGTCCTCGCGCGGGGCGAGATCGGTGAGCTTATTGTTGAGCTCCTCGACCAGCCGATCGATCTCGCGTTGCCGCGTCCTGGCGTCGAGAACAGTCTTGCCGAGGCTCGCGAGCTTGCTGCCGACGAGATCGAGCACGCCGCTCAGGCCCTGCGCATCGAGGATGCGGGTGGCGCCCTCCTGCGGCTTCTGGGTCAGCGTCGCCGAAGCGAGCTGCTGCATCAGTGTCTTCTGGTATTCGGCATCGCCGATCGTCTGGTCGAGCGCGGCGCGCTCGTCGCTCAAGCTCTCGATATCCTTCTCGATGCGCTTGCGGTTCTGGTCGAGTGTGTCGGTCGGCAGGAACACGATCTTCGAATCGACCGAGCCGATTTCCAGCTTGGCGCCGCCGACACCTTCGACCCGCAGGGTCTCGGGCGAGAGCTCGGCCGGCAGCCCGTCGAAGATCAGCGTATGCTCGCCCTGACCGATCTGGGCCTCGGCGATGCGGGTCACTTCGGCGCCCTGCGGGAAGACGGTGACCTTGTCGATGCGCGAGGCGGCCGTGATGTCGACGGCGAAGGCCGGGGCCGTCAAGGCGGTGGTGGCGAGGAAAAAGGCAGCGGCGGCGGCGTGACGCATGGTGGTGCTCCGTGGTTCCCCGGTCTGAGGGGCTGGCGCATCAAATCCCGGCGTCACGGCAAATTCACGGCGGGATCGCGTCAGCCCCGGGGCTGAGCTGCAACAATAGCCGTTTCCCCTCCCCATAAGGCCATTGGGGAGAGGCCGCCCGTCCCCGCCCTAATCGCGGTTCGCGCCGAGCTTGACATCGCGCGGCCAGCTGATCTTGTAGCCGTGCTTGAGGAGCTTGCTCTCCTGGCTCGCGAGATCGAAGCTCCAGGCCAGGACGCCACGCTGACGCTCATAGTCTCTCGCTGTCGCCGGTGTCATGCCGGACAAGGTTTCGACCAGGATCTTCTGATCGGTGGAATAAGGCGCCTGATCGAGAATGGTGACGGGAATCGAAGCCTGATGCAGGTTCTTGACGGAGATGTCGAAAGCCCGCTCGTCGACATTCGACGTCGTGATCAGTCCTTCCTCGGCGGTCCGCCGCTTCACTTCGATGCGTTTAACCTTAATGAGGTCGTCGGCGCCGAAGCCGAGCTTCGTCTCCTCGCCGGGTGACAGCAACGGGAACACGCCTTGTCCCATGAAGACGCCCTCGCGATAGAGCAGGACCAGGCCCGGCAGCAGCGGCGTGTCGCCCGTGAGCGTGAAGGCGGCCGTCAGATAAGCATTGGGATCGAGTTTAGGCACGGCAAGCGCCGACAGACTCGCGTCGATTTCATCGGTCCCGATCCGCACCTTCTTGGCCGTCCCCGCATTGTCGATGCTCACCCGGTCCTTGAGGGCGTAGAGTGCCTGGAAACCGGCAATATTCACATTGGCCTGCGCCTGCCGGAGCGCCGTGTCGAGCGGTGATTCGATATCGGCGTCGCCCACGTCGACGCGCCGCACCTCAAACTTCGCCAGCGACGAGGGCGTTTCCTCAGCTGCGATCCGATCTTCGTCCTTGGATTCCGCATAGTCTCCGCTCTGGGCTTCGACGAGCTTGTCGATCGCCATGGGCGCGAGCTCAGGCGCCGCGGTTTCGCCGAGCGGCCGTGCCGTCGAAAGGGTCAACGCGACATTATCCCAGCTTTCCGCCGTCGACTGCGAGACGTCGGCGCGGCGCACCAATTCGATCCGGGCCTTGCCGTCCTGGTCCATGGCGCCGAGCCGCGCGTCATAGATCGGCTGCCAGCCGGCATACCAGACGCGATAGCGGAGCTTGAAGGTACCCTCGGTTTCGACCGGGGCGGCAAGATGCACCGAGACCCGCGTGCGCTGACTGGGGCGTGGAGCGATGGCGGCGAGTGCCCCATTGAGTTCCGCTGTCAGGCGATCGATCTCGCGTTGCCGCTGGCGCGCATCGAGGATCGACTTGCCGAGGCCTGCGAGCTTCGCACTGACGAGATCGAGCACGCCGCCAAGACCCTGCGCATCGAGGGCGCGCGCATCGCTTTCGCCGGGCTTGCTGGCAACCGTCCCCGCCGCCAGCTCCCGCATGAGATTCTTCTGGTACTCGGCGTCCTGGATCGCCTGATCGAGGCCGGCGCGCTCATCCGCCAGCGTCTCGATATCCTTCTCGATCCGCCGGCGATCCGCATCGAGCTCGCTACGCGGGAGATAGACCATCTTGGAATCGATCGACCCGATCTCGATTACCCCCTTGCCTGCGCCCTCGATGCGCAAGGTCTCGGGCGAAAGGTCGCCCGGCAGGTAGTCGAAGATCAGCGTGTGCTCGCCCGCGGCGATCCGCGCCTCGGCGATGCGGGTCACTTCCGCCCCTTGCGGGAAGACAGTAACGGCGTCTATGCGCGATACGGCATTGATATCGGCCGCGAAGGCGGTGCTCAGCGATGTGGTGGTGAGAAGTAGCGCGACAACAAGTGCTCGCATGGAGGTGCTCCCTGGTTCCGTCCCGGCATCATCTGAGCCACCCGGCGACGGCAAAATCGCGGCCGGATAACGTCGGACTCGGGGCGAAAGTGAAACACCAGGGAGACACGGAAATCCGGCGAAGTGTTTCCACTTCGCCGGGATATGCACGCTATCAGGATCTAGAAGCCCGCGATCTGACCGAGGACGCGGCAAACCCTGACCGCATCACCGCTATAGGCAGCGGGATTCTGCAGAACCGACGGGCATTTCCGCATCAGCTCGCGGCGTTCGCCGCCGGAGAGCGCGGCGACTTCCTGGCTGATGCCTCCGCCACCGCCGCCGCCCCCACCACCGCCTCCGCCACCACCACCGCCTCCGCCGCCGCCGCCGCTCCTACCGCCGCAGCCGGTGCCGCCGACGCTCACGCAGAGACCCAGCAATTGCTTCTTGGACAACAGATTAAGTCGGTAGTCGATGAGGCCGAGGATTTGATGACGGCTCTTGCCGCTGCCGCAGCCGGTACCGCCGCCGATACCGACGCACAGCTTGGCCAGGTTCTTCTTGGACAGCACGTCGAGCTTGGCCTTGATGCCGCCGATCAGGTCGGATTTGGCGACTGCCTGCAGGACGCCTTTCCGGTTGAGCACGCCGACCGTGGCCTTCGCCAGAGTGGTGGAGCCGGCAACCGCGTTGACCGTGCCGCCGACCAAACCGCCGGCGCTGCCGACCAGTCCGCCGGTACCGCCAAGCAATCCGCCTTTGCCGCCGGACGTGCCATTGGTCTCACCGGTATTACCGGTATTGCCGACCGCGCCGCCGACCGCTCCGACAGCGCCGCCAACGGCACCGCCGACCGCTCCGACGGCGCCACCAACGACCCCGCCGAGACTACCGGCGTGGCCGGGCGCGGTCATGCCGACGAGTGCCAGCAACGAGACTGCTGCCAGAAGTGCCGTGCTCTTCTTGGTGTTTCTTGCCGTAATCATGGAACACCTCTCCGTTGAAGGATGAGCCCCCATGTTCCTAAAACGCGATCCAACGTCAACTTGTTGCCGACGTTCCGGTATTTATCTTTCCCGGATGACGGCTGGTGTTCACCTACGCGGAAATTTAGTTAGACTACGGATCAATTTCCTTCTGGCGTTCAAAACGCCAGCCGTTTTGCCTGCTTGACCTGCGGCAGCTTCACCACTGCGGCGAGCACCGCTTCCGGCACCGGCTCGTCGATCTGGACGAGGCAGATGGCCTCCTGGCCCTGGGCCTGGCGGCCCAGATGGAAGGTCGCGATATTGACCCCGGCATTGCCGAGCAGCATGCCAAGCGCGCCGATGAAGCCCGGCTTGTCCATATTGGTCACATAGAGCATATGCGGGCCGAATTCCGATTCGAGCTCGATGCCCTTGATCTGGATGATGCGCGGCTTGCCGTCGGAGAACACGGTGCCCGCCACCGAGCGCTCCATCTTTTCCGTCTTGATGGTGAGGCGGATATAGGTTTCGTAGGCGCCGCGCTGGGTCTGGCGCACCTCGTCCACCTTGATGCCGCGCTCCTTCGCCACCACCGGCGCCGACACCATATTGACGTCGCCCAGCATCGGCTTGAGCACGCCGGCAAGAGCCGCCGAGGTCAGCGCCCGCGTATTCATGTCGCCGACCTCGCCCGCATATTCGATGACGATGCCGGTGATCGGCTCGTCAGTGAGCTGGCCGGCGAACGAGCCGAGCTTCTCGGCGACGGCGATGAAGGGCCGCAGGCGCGGCGCCTCATCCGCCGAGATCGACGGCATGTTGAGGGCGTTGGAGACCGCGCCGGTGATGAGATAGTCGGCCATCTGCTCGGCGATCTGGATGGCGACATTCTCCTGCGCCTCCGCCGTCGAGGCGCCGAGATGCGGGGTGGCCACGATGTTTTCGTGTCCGAAGAGCGGGTGCTGGGTAGCGGGCTCGGTCTCGAACACGTCGAGAGCGGCACCGGCGACATGGCCGGAATCGAGAGCCTCGCGCAGCGCTTCCTCCACGACAAGGCCGCCTCTGGCGCAGTTGATGATGCGCACGCCCTTCTTCATCTTGGCGATCGCCGCCTTGTCGATGATGCCGCGCGTCTTGTCGGTGAGCGGCGTATGGAGAGTGATGAAATCGGATCGGCGCAGCACGTCCTCGAGTTCGACCTTCTCGACGCCGATCTCGATGGCGCGCTCGGGCGACAGGAAGGGATCGAAGGCGATCACCTTCATCTTGAGGCCGAGCGCCCGGTCGGCGACGATGGCGCCGATATTGCCGCAGCCGATGACGCCCAGCGTCTTGTTGAAGAGCTCGACGCCCATGAAGCGGTTCTTCTCCCACTTGCCGGCATGGGTGGAGGCATTGGCTTCCGGAATCTGGCGGGCCAGCGCCATCATCAGCGAGATGGCGTGTTCGGCGGTGGTGATGGCGTTGCCGAAGGGCGTGTTCATCACGATGATGCCGCGCGCCGTCGCCGCCGGGATGTCGACATTGTCGACGCCGATGCCGGCCCGGCCGATCACTTTCAGCTTCGTCGCCGCGGCGATGAGCTTCGGCGACACTTTCGTCGCCGAGCGGATGGCGAGACCGTCATATTGTGGAATGGCGGCAAGCAGCGCGTCCTTGTCCTTGCCGAGATCGGGCAGATAGTCGACCTCTATGCCACGGTCGCGGAATATCTGGATGGAGGCTTCTGACAGCTTGTCGGAAACGAGAACGCGGGGTTTCATGAGGTGAACTCCGAAAATATGTGACGGCTTGGAAGATGAGGGCGCGCGACCGCAATCGCGCGCGGAAGAGCGTCAGCGGGTCGCTTCGGCGTAAGCCCAATCGAGCCACGGAATGAGCGCCTCCGCGTCGGATGTCTCGACGGTGGCGCCGCACCAGATGCGCAGGCCCGGCGGCGCGTCACGATAGGCGCCGATATCGTAGGCGGCGCGCTCGGCCTCGAGCAGCTTCGCCATCGACTTCGGCACGCTCTCGCCGCCATCGAGGGTGAGGCACACCGAGGTGTTGGAGCGCGTCTTCGGGTCCTTGGCGAGATGATGCGCGAAGGAGCGTCCGGCGATCCATCTGTCGATGACCGCCGCATTGGCGCTGGCGCGCTGGCGCAGTACCTTGAGCCCGCCGATGCCGCGCGCCCAGTTGAGCGCCACCAGATAATCCTCGACGCACAGCATCGAGGGCGTGTTGATGGTCTCGCCGGTGAAGATGCCCTGGATGAGCTTGCCGCCCTGCGTCATGCGGAAGATCTTCGGCAGCGGCCAGGCCGGCACGTGGCTTTCGAGACGCTCGACAGCACGCGGCGACAGGATGATCACGCCATGGGCGCCCTCGCCGCCCAGCACTTTCTGCCAGGAGAAGGTGACGACATCGAGCTTGGCGAAATCGAGGGCCTGGGCGAAGGCGGCCGAGGTCGCGTCGCAGATGGTGAGGCCCTGGCGGTCGGCGGCGATCCAGTCGCCGTCGGGCACGCAGACGCCCGACGTCGTGCCGTTCCAGGTGAAGACCACGTCGTGGCCGAAATCGATCGCCTTGAAGTCCGGCAGCTCGCCATAAGGCGCCTTGATCGCGCGCGCGTCCTTGAGCTTGAGCTGCTTGACGACGTCGCTGACCCAGCCTTCGCCGAAGCTTTCCCAGGCGAGGAGATCGACCGGCCGGGGGCCAAGCAGCGACCACAGCGCCATCTCGACGGCGCCGGTGTCGGAGGCCGGCACGATGCCGATCAGATGGCTGTCGGGAACCTCGAGGATCTCGCGCGTCAGCGTGATCGCCTGCTTGAGGCGCTGCTTGCCTTCGCTCGAGCGATGCGAGCGGCCGATCAGGGCATGGGAGAGGAGTTCAGGAGACCAGCCCGGGATTTTCGCGCACGGGCCGGAAGAGAAGTGCGGATTAGCCGGCCGCACAGCCGGTTTCTCGATCGTCGTCATGTCTGCTCCATCCTTACAGATGGTCCGCCTCTCGGTGGGGAGAGGTGTCCCGGCGACGCTCATGCCCGAGATCGGGGCGCCCGTCAACAGACTTGCAAAGGCCAAAAATAAAACGGCGGTGGATTGCTCCACCGCCGCTTCGTTCAAGCGAGGTCTCTCGATCGAGCCTCAGAACTTGAAGCGGATACCCGCGAGCGCCGAGTGATCGGCCGGATTCTCGCCGCTGATCATCAGCTCGCGATAACGGTAGCCGAAGTCGAGCGCGATGCTCTGCGACATGTCGACGGAGACACCGCCCATCAGCGCATAGGTGAAGCCATCATCGCTAAGGCCGTCATCGGCGCTGACCCAGCCATAACCGGCGCCGGCGCCGATATAGGGCGTGAAGATCGAGTCGTTCTTCCAGTCGAAATACAGGTTGCCGAGCACGGTCGTCAGGCTGGCGTCGGCATTGTCGCCGACTTCGTAATCACCCGACCAGTCGACGCGCACGTCCGAGCGCAGATAATCGTTGAACTGATAACCGACACCACCGCCGACCGCGAAGGCATTGTCCTTGTCGCCCCAATCGAGGAACGACCAGCCGAGGTCACCACGCAGATAGAAGCCCATCGCCTGATACTGCTCCTGCGTGACGGTCTCCGGTTCCGGCGGCGTCACATCGGCGGCCTGCGCGGCGACAGCGAGACCCGCCGTCATCGCAGTGGCCAGCAAAACGAGCTTGAAAGATTTCATAGACACTTCTCCTCTCCCGGATACATCCGGTAACTCACGTCCCTCGTGATGGTTCCTAGTTAGGAGCGGCGTGTGACGAGAGCCGGGCTCGAATCGGGCGGCAAAAAGGCAGATTGTAACTGTTGCCAAAACATCACGCTCTGCTGTTCCCGATCGAGACAGATGCGTGAGAAATCATTGACCGTGCACGGACCATAAAGCTAGTTACCGTAGTGTCATGAACTCCTCCCCTACGACAAAAGACTGGATTGCGCTCGCCGCCCTCGTAATGACATGGGGCTCATCCTTCGCCTTGACGAAGGTTGCCGTTGCGTCGATGGATCCCGCCTGGGTCATGGCGCTCCGCCTGTCGGTCGCCGGCATTTTTCTCAGCTGTGTCATGCTGCTGACCAGGCGGGAATGGCCGCGGCGCAAGGAACTCTGGCTCTGGTTCGCAGGCCTGGGCCTCATCGGCCACGCGGTTCCCTTCTTCCTTGTCTCCTGGGGAACTCAATTCATCTCTTCAGGATTGTCCGGCGTGCTGATGGGGGCCATTCCGCTTTTCGTCATCGTGCTCGCGCATTTTTTCCTGCCCGACGAGAAGCTCACGCGCATGAAGGCCATAGGTTTCGTCGTCGGCTTCGTCGGGCTGATGATCGTTCTCGGCCCCGAGAAGCTGCTGCGCTTCGAGGGTCAGGGCATGGCGCTCGTCGGCGAGATCGCCATCATCTTTTCCTGTTTCTGCTACGCGACGCACAGCCTGCTGGCCCGCCGCATTCCGTTTCAGGGGCCGGTCGAACAAGCCACCGCCGTCTGCCTTACCGGCGGCGCCATGGGTGTGATCTTCGCCGGAATCTACGCGCCCGACGGGCTCGACCAGGCGACGACGCTCGCCTTTCTGTGCGTGATCGGCCTCGGCATCGTGCCGACGGCGATCGCCACCTTGCTGGTCTACGTTATCGTGCGCTCGGCGGGCGCGAGCTTCGTGTCCTATTCGAACTATCTCGTGCCCGTCTATGCGCTCGGATTGGGCGCCGTTCTCCTCGGCGAAAGCCTGAGTGTGAATGTCGGCTTCGGTCTCGTCCTCATCCTCGCCGGCATTGCTGCCAGCCGAATGCGGAAAGCGGGCTAAAACTCCTCAGGCCGCCTTGCCGATCACCTGGCAAATGTCGTCGACGATCTTGGCCACGAGGCCGGCATCATCGCCCTCCGCCATCACGCGGATCAAGGGCTCGGTGCCCGACGGCCGGATGACGAGACGGCCGGAGGCGCCGAGCTGCGAGGTGGCATCGGCGATCGCCTGCTTGACCGTCTTCGTTTCGAGAGGCTTGCCTTCGCCATAACGCACATTCTTGAGGATTTGCGGCACCGGCTCGAAGACATGGCAGACCTGGCTCACCGGCTTGCCGGTGCGCACCACTTCGGCCAGCACCTGCAACGCCGCCACCAGCCCGTCGCCGGTGGTCGAGAAGTCCGACATCACGATATGGCCCGACTGCTCGCCGCCGATATTGAAGCCGTGCTGGCGCATATGCTCGACCACGTAACGGTCGCCGACCTTGGTGCGCGCCAGCGTGAGCTTGCGATCGCTGAGGTGACGCTCGAGGCCGAGATTGGACATGATCGTGGCGACGAGCCCGCCGCCCGAGAGGCGGTCCTGGCTGTGCCATGAGGTGGCGATCAGCGCCATCAGCTGGTCGCCGTCGACGAGCTTGCCATGTTCGTCGGCGATGACGACGCGGTCGGCGTCGCCGTCGAGCGCGATGCCGATATCGGCGCGCGTTTCAACGACCTTGGCGCACATCGCCTCCGGCGCCGTCGAGCCGCACTTTTCGTTGATGTTGAAACCATTGGGATCGTTGCCGATCGGAATGATTTCGGCGCCGAGCTCCCACAGAGCCGCCGACGCCACCCGATAGGCGCCACCATTGGCGCTGTCGATGACGACGCGCAGACCCTCGAGCCGGAGATCCTTCGGGAAGGTGCGCTTGGCGAATTCGATGTAGCGGGCCTGCGCATCCTCGATGCGCTTGGCGCGGCCGAGCTTGTCCTGAGGAGCGGCGAGGCTCGCATTGTCGGCCGTGTCGATCAGCTTCTCGATGGCGAGCTCCTGCGCATCGGACAGCTTGTAGCCGTCGGGACCGAACAGCTTGATGCCGTTGTCGTGATAGGGATTGTGCGAGGCGGAGATCATGATGCCGAGATCGGCGCGCAGCGAGCGCGTCAGCATGGCGACGGCGGGCGTCGGCAAGGGACCGAAGAGGAAAACATCGACACCGGCCGACAGGAGGCCGGCGGTCAGGGCCTGCTCGATCATGTAGCCCGAAAGCCGCGTGTCCTTGCCGATCACGGCGCGATGGCGGTGGTTGCCTTGGGAATAGACACTGCCGGCGGCAAGGCCGATCTTCATCACCATATCGGGCGACATGGGCGCGCGATTGGCGACGCCGCGCACACCGTCGGTACCGAAATATTTGCGGGACATGGTTTTCCTTTTCCTAAAGTGACCTTGCCGTCTCACTGAACCCGAACAGTCTATACCAGAACAGGCGCTGAAGGGTTAAAGCCCGGCCGCTTCGGGATCCGCGCCGGCGAGCGCCACCGCGAGGGCTTGCCGGGTCGGCTTGACGTCGTGAATCCTGAGAATATGGGTGCCATTGAGAGCCGCCTGGATGGCCCCTCCGACCGAGCCGAAGACCCGGTCGGCCGCCTGCTTTTCGCCCGTCAGGGCGCCGGTGAAAGCCTTGCGCGACAGCCCGACCAAAAGCACGGTGCCGAGCCCGTGGAAAAGCGCCAGCTCATTGAGCAGCGTCAGATTGTGGTGGAACGTTTTGCCGAAACCAATGCCGGGATCGACCGCGATGAGGCGGCGTGGAATACCCGCCGCCTCGCATTGAGCGACACGGGTATTGAGCATGTCGAACACGTCGAGCGTCACATCGTCATAGACGGGATTGTTCTGCATCGTCTTGGGATCGCCCTGCGCATGCATGAGCACGACCGGCAGACCGAGCGCCGCCGCGGTACTGACCCCTTCGGGGTCGTAGGAAAGCGCGGAGACGTCATTGATGATCCGCGCCCCGGCCGCTGCCGCCTCACGCATGACCCGCGCCTTGCGTGTGTCGACCGAAATACAACGGCCCTGCTGCGTCAAGGCCGCGATGACCGGCAAAATGCGGGCGAGCTCAGCTTCCGCAGGCACCGGATCAGAGCCGGGCCTGGTCGATTCTCCGCCGATATCGAGAATGTCGGCGCCTTCAGTTGCGAGCCGCGCGCCATGCGCGATCGCCGCACTTGCAGTCGCCAGCTGCCCGCCATCGGAGAAGGAATCGGGCGTGACATTGACGATGCCCATCAGCTTCGGCCGGCTCATCGCAAGGCCGGCGAAGTCCGGCCGGCGTGCCTCGATGAGCGCGAGCTGATCTCGCCACGCATGCGCGTCGGGATAGGCGACAGTCCGCCTGGAGATGCTGCCGCCATCGCGCTCGATGAGCTGAACTTGCGTGAAGGCGATGAAGTCGCAGCCGCCGAGCGCGCCGGCGCCGCCCTCCGCGATCGCGCGGCGCGCATCGGGTCCGTAGAGCAGGCTCAGCGGGCGGAGATAGAGGGTCATCCTTGGTCTTCAAACTTTTGACCCCTCGCCCCGCTGTGGCGGAGAGAGGGGTCAGGATGTTCAGTCAGTCAGAACGTGCTCAGCCCTGCGGCTGCGGCTCCATTTCGCCAGGCGTCGGGCCGCTCTTCGGACGTCCGGTGACCGGGACCGAGGAGGCCGCCTTCTCCGGCTTCTTGTGCCCGCCACCCTGGTCGTCGCGCTGGATCTGCTCGCCCTTGAGGACGCGCTTCACCTCGTCGCCCGACAGCGTCTCGAATTCGAGCAGCGCCTTGGCCAGTGTGTGCAACTTGTCGCTGTCGCCCCGGAGAATTTCGCGCGCTTTCTTTTCACCGTCTTCGATGAGCTTGCGAATTTCGGCATCGATGAGCGAAGCGGTCTCGTCGGACAGGTTCTTGGTCTGGGTCACCGAATGGCCGAGGAATATCTCTTGCTCATTGCCGTTGTAGCGGACCCGGCCGAGCTTGTCGGACATGCCCCACTCGGTGATCATCGCACGCGCCAGCTGCGTCGCCATCTGGATGTCTCCGGTGGCGCCGTTGGTGACGTTCTTCTCGCCGCCGAGGATCAGTTCCGCTTCACGGCCGCCGAACAGCACCGCGAGACGCGCCTCGCACCATTCGCGAGTGCGCGAATAGCGGTCGCCCTCGGGCAGGTTCATTGTGACGCCAAGCGCGCGTCCGCGGGGGATGATCGTCACCTTGTGCAGCGGATCGTAAGGCACCGCGAGGCCGACGATGGCGTGGCCCGCTTCGTGATAGGCGGTGTTGCGGCGCTCCTCCTCGCTCATCACCAGCGAGCGGCGCTCCGCGCCCATCATCACCTTGTCCTTGGCGTCCTCGAACTCATGCTGGGTGACGAGGCGCTTGTTGCGCCGGGCCGCCAGCAGGGCCGCCTCGTTGACGAGATTGGCGAGATCGGCGCCCGAGAAACCGGGCGTGCCGCGCGCCAGCACCTTGGGATCGATATCCGGCGCCAGCGGAACATTGCGCATATGAACGCGCAGGATCTGCTCGCGCCCGACGATGTCGGGATTGGGAACAGTGATCTGACGGTCGAAGCGGCCGGGACGCAACAGCGCCGGATCGAGCACGTCGGGCCGGTTGGTGGCCGCGACCAGGATCACGCCTTCATTGGCTTCGAAGCCGTCCATTTCGACGAGCAGCTGATTGAGCGTCTGCTCGCGCTCGTCATTGCCGCCGCCGAGGCCGGCGCCGCGATGCCGGCCGACCGCGTCGATTTCGTCGATGAAGATGATGCACGGCGCGTTCTTCTTCGCTTGCTCGAACATGTCGCGCACACGCGACGCACCGACGCCGACGAACATCTCGACGAAGTCGGAGCCCGAGATGGTGAAGAACGGCACATTCGCTTCGCCGGCGATGGCGCGCGCAAGCAACGTCTTGCCGGTGCCCGGAGGACCGACGAGCAGCGCGCCCTTCGGAATCTTGCCGCCAAGGCGCTGGAACTTGTGCGGGTCCTTCAGGAATTCGACGATCTCCTGCAGATCTTCCTTCGCCTCATCGACGCCCGCCACGTCCTCGAAGGTCACGCGGCCATGGCGTTCGGTGAGCAGCTTCGCCTTGGACTTGCCGAAACCCATCGCCTTGCCGCCGCCCGACTGCATCTGACGGATGAAGAACACCCAGACGCCGATGAGCAACAGCGTCGGCAGCCAGTAGAGCAGCGCATTGGAGAGGAACGAGTCGTTCTGCGCCGGCTTGGCGTTAAAGGAGACGTTCTTGTCCTTGAGCAGCTTGATCAGTTCAGGATCCGACGGGGCGTAAGTGGCAAACACCTCGTTGGTGGTGAGCTTGCCGGTGAGGTACGAGCTGTTCATCCCAGCATCGGTGATGGTCACCGACTGCACTTCGCCGGCATTGACCTTGCTGAGGAACGTCGAATAATCGAGTTCATCGCTCTTCGAGCGCGACGCCTGGCCCTGGAACAGGCTGAACAGGGCGAATAGCAGGATCGCGATCACGATCCAGACAGCAAAATTGCGGAAATTATTCACGTCGTTCCTCTCTCAAGGGCCCTGAGGCCGAAGGGGTTTGGGCCGATCCTGCCGCCCAAAAGTTAAATCTAACATAGGGATGCGGGTCAGGATTGCCAAGGATGGCAGCTTTGCTAGCGCGTGATCAGGAAAAGTGGACACCGGTTTTCCGTCCGATCACGCGCTAAATATAAGCTTCTGATCGCTATCACCTTAGGTCGATCCGACCGAAAGTGATAGTGATCTAGGGCAATTTATGGGCCGATTTTCTGAAATTCCGCGACCGCCTGCAAGCCCGGCGGGGCGCTTTGTCCCACATAGCTTAACGACGGAATGGCCGCAATCTCGCCCGCGATCAGCAAGGCCGGCAGGCCATCCTGGACGAAGGCCGGGATATCGGGGTTGCGCGCCACCTTCAACCCCAGAACCGGGAGGATGGCGACGTCGGGGGCCGCCGGGCCGATACTGATCCAGAAACGCTTGTCCCAGACAAGGCCCCCGCCCGCCGCCAGCATGACCGGGGTCCGGCTGATACGCCCGGCTTCGCGCCCGATCAGCAGATGGCGCTTGCGCTGGGCGATCCGGCAGCCCGCGAGCGTGCGGGCCCCCGTGCCACCTCGCCGCAGCCAATGATGGAGCGCTTCGACCGCCATGAGGCGGGGGGGCGTGTCGCCGCCGCCCAGCTGGCCGAGAAGCTGCTCAAGGAGCTGGATCGCCACCTCGTCATCGAGGTTATGGAAGGCCGGGAAATCGACCATCGCAAAGCCTTCCGGCCGGATTTCCACGTGACGGCAGAGGAACTCGCGGCACAGGCCCTCGATCGTGGCGAGGGCCCGCTCGAGCCGCGTCGCCGAGCGCGTCACGGCTGCGGGGGTCAGGCCTAGTTCGGCCAGCATCGGCAGCGCCTGGCGCAGCCTTATCCGCTCGAAGCGCTCATCCCGGTTGCTCGGATCCTCGATCCATGCGTGTCCGGCGGCCACGAGTGTCGCCCTGAGATCGGCACGGCTCGTTTCAAGCAGCGGACGCTCCAGCAGGACGGCATCCGTCTCATCGGCACGCATGGCCGAGAGACCTCTGATGCCGCTGCCGCGGGCCAGCCGCATGAAGAAAGTCTCGGCCTGGTCTTCACGCGTATGGGCGGTCGCCAGGAGGCTCGCGCCATGAGCGCGACACCAGTCGCGCATCAGGCCGTAGCGCATCTCGCGCGCCTTGGCCTGGAGACCGCTCGCCGGCCGGGCGCCGGTCCAGGTGAGGATCTGTGCCGCAAGGCCGAGCGCCTGTGCCCAGGCCGCCACCTGGCGCGCTTCGGCCGCGGCTTCGGGCCGCAAACCATGATCGACGGTGAGGACGGTAAGACGCGGCGGATTGCCCTGCGTTACAGCCCAGCGCGCCGCAAGCCACATGAGCGCGGTGGAGTCGCTGCCGCCTGAGACAGCGAGCGCCACATGGTCATGGAAAGTCAGGGTTTCGAATAGCGCCTTCGCCGCGTCGGGACTGATCGGTCGGCCTGCCTCAGCAGCCGGCACGCTTGATCTCCGACTGCGCCCGCTTCTTGGCTTCAGCCGCTTTCGGGAACTGCGAGCCGACCTGCATATAGGCGGCGCAGGCCTGCTCCTTCTGGCCGAGACGGTTGAGAGAGAGGCCGAGCTTCAGGAGGCTGTCCGCCGCCTTGCGGCTCTTAGGGAAGTCGCGATAGCCGGACAGGAAGGCGGATGCCGCCTGCTTGTAATCGCCCTGCACATAATAGGTCTCGCCCAGCCAGTATTGGGCATTGCCGGCGAGGCTGTGGTCGCGGTGCTGTTCGAGGAAGCTGCGGAAGCCGACCTCGGCGTCACCGAACTGGCGCCTGAGCAGGCTCTCATAGGAACGCTCGTAGACGACTTCCGGATCGGCGGAGGCCGCCGTGCCCAACGCCACCGTCTCGACCTTTTCCGGCACGAGGTCATTGCCGCCGCCATCGCCGCCTTCGGCTTGTGCGGGCGGAACCAGCACCTGGCCACCGCCACCGCCACTTTGGGCCGGCGGCACGAGCACCTGGCCTTCAGTGCCGCCACCCGGGGGCACCAGGACCTGGCCTTGGAATTCACCGCTGCCACCGGTCTGGTAGCCGCCATTGTTCTGTGAATAGCCATTGCCCTGCTGATCGCCGCCATTCTGATAGGCGGAGCCCGGAATGGTGCCCAGGATCTTAGGCCCCGGGGCGCGCTGCACCTGGCCTTCCGGGAGATCGTCGCCGATCGTCTGCAAGGGCTGCTGGGTATATTCGGTATCGCCGATCTGCTCGACGCCCTGGCTGTCGAGGCCCTGCTCCTGGGCGGCCAGCTGGCGCTTGCGCGGCTGGGCCGGAACCGGCTCGCCGAGATCGCCCGATTTACGCTGGCCCTGGAGCCGCCTGACTTCGAAAGTCAGCTGCTCGACCTGGCCCATCAGCTGCTGCATCTGCTCTTCCATGCGGCTGACGCGGTCGGCCAGTTCGCCGTCCGACTGGGCCAGAGCAAGGGGGGCGCCACCGATGGCCACGGCCATCAGGAGAGCTGCAGGAAGGGTAAGCTTCAAAACTGTCTTCATCGCGTAACCGCTGCTGTGCCAGAGCCGTCCCCAGCACCCCATGATTGGGCTTGGTCTCTAAAGGCGGTGAAAATGAGGCTTTGCCAGGAGGCTTACGAAACATCTGGGACCTGTTGCCACGAGGTCACAGGTCCCGGTCCGTCACTTTAGCCCGATACCGCCCCACCGGTGATCACGGTCACCGAACGGCGGTTCTGGGAGTAGCATTGTTCGGCATCGCACAAGGCCACCGGGCGCTCCTTGCCATAGGCGATGGAGGAGATGCGGTTGCCCTGGACGCCCTGAGCGATCAGGAACTCGCGGGTGGCAGTGGCGCGGCGCGCCGACAGCGAGATGTTGTATTCGCGGGTGCCGCGCTCGTCGGCATGGCCTTCGACCTGAACGGTCACATTCGGATACTGCTTGAGCCAGGCGGCCTGGCGGCGCAGCGTTTCCTGTGCCTCAGGCGTCAGCGTCGAGGTATCGACGATGAAGTAGATGCGATCGCCGACATTGATGGCGAAGTCCTTTTCGGAGCCCGGAACCGCCGTACCGGCGCCATCGCCTTCCAGATCCGGCTGATTCTTCTTCGAGCACGCGGCCAAAGCCAGAAAACAGCAACAGATCAATGCGATCCGGAATTCCGCCAAACGACGCAACATGATATCCCACTCCTATGTCCCGCCCTGTGCATTGCCGCCTCTCAACCGGGCCGCTCACCCACCACAGGACCAAATTGCTACCGTACAGTGCTTAGTTAGGGTTAATATTCCCTTCCCGGCCATACCGGAAAGCACTTGTTAAGGGGGCTTATGACCGTAACAGCGCGGCGATTCTGTGACCAATATTGCCGCACCCGCCAAATTACCTAGGAAATAAGTGAAAAAAGGCGGGCCCGAATGCCGGACCCGCCTTGAAATCATGCGCCTTTGCGCGAAACGACTAGCTCGTCTTGGCGCCCGAGGTGATGACCGTGACGGTGCGGCGATTCTGCGAGTAGCACTGCTCGGCATCGCACAAGGCCGCCGGGCGCTCTTTGCCATAGGCGATCGACGAGATGCGGCTCGCCTCGATGCCCTGAGAGATCAGGAACTGGCGGGTGGTCGTGGCGCGGCGCGCCGACAACGCGATATTGTATTCGCGCGTGCCGCGTTCGTCGGCATGGCCTTCGACCTGGATCATCACGTCGGAATATTGCTTGAGCCAGGTGGCCTGACGGCGCAGCGTCTCCTGGCCTTCCGGCGTCAGCGTCGACTGGTCGACGAGATAGAAGACGGTATCGCCGACTTCCGTCTTGAACTGCTGCTCCGACCCCGCCATCGCGGCGCGGCCGAGGCCGTTCTCGTCCTCGAGATTGGCCGTGTTCTTCTTGGAACAGGCCGCGAGGGCCAGGAAACAGAAACACAAGGCGACGGCCTTGAAACCCGCACTCATACGCAACATGACTTATCCCACTCCTTTAAGCCGTTGGCGCCCGCTTCCCGGATGTTCCCGCAAGCGGATCAGGCCCCCTAGCCCGAAACCAACTTAGTTATCCCGCCTCGCGACGGATTTGATCCGCAGGCGGATCAGTTCAACAATGGCGACCACGCCGGATCCGACGCGAAGGTCGGCGTCTTGATGAGCTGTTCGTTGTAGCCCGAAACGTCAACCGAATAGAGCCTTGGGCCACCACTCTCCCCCGGCTCATCGCGGAAAAACATGATCACGCGACTGTTCGGTGCCCATGTCGGACCTTCATTATGAAAACCTTCGGTTAATAATCTCTCACCGCTGCCGTCGGGATTCATCACGCCGATGGCGAAACGACCGCCGCCCTGCTTGGTGAAGGCGATGTATTTTCCGTCGGGCGACCAGACCGGTGTCGCATAACGCCCGCCGCCGGAGGAAATGCGGCGCGGATTGGAACCGTCGGCATTCATCATATAGATCTGCTGGCTGTTGTCGCCGCCCACTTCGAAGGCGATCTGGCTGCCGTCCGGCGAATAGGAGGGCGCGGTGTTGATCGCATCGGTGTTGGTGAGCTGCTGCATCTGACGCGAGCGCAAATCCATCACGAAGAGATTGGCGGCGCCGCCATCCTGCAAGCTCATGATGACGCGCTGGCCGTCCGGCGAGAAGCGCGGCGAGAAGCTCATATTGGGGAATTCGCCGACGATCTCGCGCTGCCCCGTCTCGATGTTGTAGAGATAGACACGCGGCGAGCCCGAGCCGAAGGCCATATAGGTGATCTCGAGCGAGTTCGGCGAGAAGCGCGGCGTCAGCACGAGTTGCTTGCCGTCCGAGATGGCGCGCACATTGAAACCGTCCTGATCCATGATCGACAGCTTCTTGACCCGCTTGTCCTTGGGCCCCGATTCGGCGACGAAGACGACACGCGTGTCGAAATAGCCGGGCACGCCGGTGATCGCTTGGTAGATCTTGTCGGAGACCAGATGGCCGAGACGACGCCAGTTCTTCGGCGACGTCGTGAACTCGAAACCGGCAAGCTTCTGCTGCGAGCCGGTGTCCCACAGGATGAACTGCGCCTTGAGGCGGCCGCCTTCCATGCTCGTCTGGCCGGTGACCAGCGCCTTGGCCTGGATCTGCCGCCAGTCGCCGAAGCGCGGCTCCTGGTCGAAATTGGTGATCTGCTCGATGAAGGATTCAGGCGGCAGCGGCCGGAAATAACCCGATCGGCCAAGATTATTGGCGATGACACCGGCGATGTCAGCGCCGGACTGCGCCGCCTCCGGAGAGGTGCCGACGAACGCGGTGATGGCGATCGGAAGCGGATCAATCTGGCCCTTGTTGATATCGACATCGAGGCCTTGTGCACGCGCCGTCGCCGCCAGAGCGAGCCACATCAACAGCGTGACCGCGCCCGCAAAGAATCGTCCGTCAATCATACGCATCGAAGTCATGCCGCCTCATCTAGCTCGGAAACATCTGGTTCGGATTGAAAGTGAAAGTGATCTCCCGCCACATGTCGTACTTGTCTTGCGGAAGGAAATCATAAGCCTGGCAACTCATAACGGCCGAAACCGCCGACTGCGCCGTGACGGTGAACAACGGATCTGAGCTGCCATTGACGACATTCGGCATGCCGCTCACCGTGCCGTCGGCATTGAGGAAGAAATGAACCTTCACCACGACGGACGCCTCGCGAGCGCCCGGCGGAATATCCCAGCACTTCTCCAGATGCTGACTCAGCGCATCGCGCAGTGTCGCGGCGACGCCATCGTCAATTCCGGACAGATTGAACTCGCCCTGCTTTGGCGTGCCGGTTTCGGCCTGCTGCTTGAGCGGCGCCGTGCGCTTGTCATCCGTCTTGTTGAGGAAAGCCGCGATATCGTCCGGATTGAACTCTTTCTTCGGCTTCAGCTTTTTCTCAGGTTTCTTCTCCGGCGGCTTCTCGACCGGTTTCTGCGGCTTCACTTCCGCTTTCTTAGGTTCTTCTTTCTTCTTCTCGGGCTCCGGCTCATCCGTCTTCTTGATGAGCTCGGCGAGATCTTCAGGCTTTGGCGCGGGCTTCGGCTCTTCCTTCTTGGGCTCTTCCTTTTTCGGCTCGGGCTTGGGCTCCGGCGGAGCCGAGGCCTCCTTCGCCGCGGTCTTGATCTCGGGCGCCACTTCCGGCGCCGGCTTCACCTGTTTCACCACATCGACAGGCTTGGGAGCCACCTTCTCCGCCGGCTTCTCTGGCGTTTTCACCGTTGCCTGGCGCTTGCCCAGGTCTTCGATCGATACGATGTCGACCGGAATCGCATCCTGGTCATCGACCTTGAACTCTTCCGGATTGGGCAGCACGACAAAGGCCGCGGCGAGGATCGACGCATGCGCCAGAACCGATATCGTGAGGCTGCGTCGCATGCCCTACTTCTGCGCCTTCTTCTGGGTCTTGCCCTTGTCGGGCGCCACCGTCTCGGACGAAGTGACGAGACCGATCTTCTTGAAGCCGGCGCCGTTGAGATCGCCCATGACCTTCATCACCAGGCCGTAATTCACATTGGTGTCGGCGCGCACGAAGATGCGCTCCTCATAGCCGTTCTTGGCGATCGCCTCGAGCTTGGCGACCAGAGTCTCCTGGTCGATCTGAGTTTCCTGCAGGAAGATCTTGCCTTCGGCGTCGACCGACACGGTGATCGGCTCGGTATCGCCCTGCATCGGCTTGGCTTTGGTCTGCGGCAGGTCGACCGGCACGCCGACCGTCATCAAAGGCGCGGCCACCATGAAGACGATCAGCAGCACGAGCATGACGTCGACCAGCGGCGTCACGTTGATTTCGCTCATGGCCGAGAAGGACGAGCGCCGGCGGCTGCCGCGCCTCGTATATCCCCCACTCGTACCGCCTGCCGAAGCACCCATGTCTACACCCGCTCGTCCAGCTGCCGCGAGATGATCGCGGAAAATTCGTCTGCGAAGTTCTCCAGTCTGGCCCCGATCTTCGAAGCGTCAGCCGCGAACTTATTGTAGAAGATTGTCGCCGGTATGGCAGCAAGGAGGCCGAGGGCCGTCGCGATCAGCGCCTCGGCGATGCCGGGGGCGACGACCGCCAGATTGGTGTTCTGCGAATTGGCGATGGCCTGGAAGCTGGTCATGATGCCCCAGACGGTGCCGAACAGGCCGATGAAGGGCGTGGCCGAGCCGACCGTCGCCAGGAACAAAAGCCTCGATTCGATATAGCCCATCTCCTTCTGGATCTGGACGTCCATGACCTTCTCGATGCGCTTCTGGACACCCTGGAAGCCGGCCCGCGAGGCCGCCCCCTGGCTGCGCTTCCATTCGCGCATCGCCGACATGAAGATCGCCGCAAGCCCGCTATTATTGCGCGAGCCGAGCGCCATATAGAGATCCTCGAGCGACTGGCCGGACCAGAAATTCTGCTCGAATTGCTCGCTTTGCGCCATGGTGCGGCGATAGACGAAGAATTTCTCGAAGATGATCGCCCAGGACCACACCGACGCCGCGGCGAGGCCGAGCATGACCAGCTGGACCACGAAGCCCGCATTCCAGATCAGATGCCAGAGGGAGAGCTGCCCCGCCCCTTGCGCCACGTTCTGTACCGTCTCAACTTCCATGCTTTGCTTTCTTTCCCACCGCCGGCACTTAGAGCCTTACCCACGTTGCTCGCATCGTTTCGATGCGAGCAACGTGGGTAAGAGGCTCGAAATCATTAACCTCGAGCGCTTCTTTGTCGCCAAAGTCGAGCAACTTTGGCGAGAAGCGCTCTAGAATCCACGTCCTCGCCCAGGCTTCTGGCGAAGCGAGCGAGGTAAATACGGTTAAATCTGTCCAAACTGCGGCGTTACGGGCTATTTGCCCCCAAAACCGCATATCGGCCGGCAGAGAGAACAGCAAGCTATGGTTAAGGTATGGTTACGAAAGCGGGTTCCAACGGCACAATGGCTTGCGTCAGAACGTCTTGAGGGCGGCCGCCATGTCCTTGGGGAAACGTTTGGGCCGCCCCGCCGCGTCGACAAGGGCGACGGTCACTTCGGCTGAAAACAGCACCTCACCCGCCCGCAGCACCTTCTGATCGAGCTCCACGCGGGCCCCGCCCATCTCGCGAAACCGCGTCTCGACCTCGAGCAGATCGTCGATCCGGGCGGGTTTCAGGAAATCGCACACCATCCGGCGCACCACGAAGCCCATGCGACCATGGGTTTCATGCCAGTGCATCTCATGGTGATGGATGCCGATGAGCCGCAGGCAGTCGGAGCGGCCGCGCTCGCAGAATTTGAGATAATTGGCGTGATAGACGGCGCCGGAAAAATCCGTGTCCTCGTAATAGACACGCACCGGCAGCACATGCCGGCCGCCGTCGATGCGCCCGGCGAGACCTGGCCACTCAGTCATCGCCATTCTCCAGCGGCAGGATGCCCTGCGTGATCTCGGGACGCTGCGGCACCGAAAGCCCCAGATGACGGAAGGCATGCGGCGTGAGCAGCCGGCCACGCGGCGTGCGGTTGACGAAACCGAGCTGGATCAGGAACGGCTCGATCACCTCCTCGATCCCGTCACGCGCCTCCGACAAGGAAGCGGCAATCGTCTCGACACCTACCGGCCCGCCGCCGAAATTGATGGCGATGCAGGACAGATAGCGATGATCGAGCGCATCGAGACCGCGCGTATCGACGTCGAGATTGCGCAAGGCCTTGTCGGCGACCTTGGCGTCGATCGTCGCGGCGCCGGCGACGGAAGCGAAATCGCGCACCCGGCGCAACAACCTGCCGGCGATGCGCGGCGTGCCGCGCGAGCGCCGCGCAATCTCGCGAGCCCCCTCTTCCGCCATGACGACCTGCAGCACGCGCGCCCCGCGCCGCACGATGTCGAGCAGCTCTTCCTCTGTGTAGAATTCGAGCCGCACCGGAATGCCGAAGCGGTCGCGCAAGGGCGTGGTGAGAAGCCCGGTGCGGGTGGTGGCGCCGATCAATGTGAATTTCGCGAGATCGATACGCACCGAGCGCGCCGCCGGTCCCTCGCCGATGATGAGATCGAGCTGGAAATCCTCCATCGCCGGATAGAGCACTTCCTCGACCGCCGGATTGAGCCGATGGATCTCGTCGATGAAAAGCACGTCGCGCTCTTCGAGATTGGTAAGGAGTGCCGCCAAATCGCCGGCCTTGGCGATGACGGGACCCGAAGTGGCGCGGAAATTCACGCCAAGCTCGCGCGCCACGATCTGGGCGAGCGTCGTCTTGCCGAGGCCGGGGGGACCTGCAAACAGCACATGATCGAGGGCCTCGTTGCGCCCCTTGGCCGCCTCGATGAAGACATGCAGATTCTGCTTCGCCTTCGACTGGCCGATGAATTCCTTCAGCATCTGCGGACGCAGATGTGTGTCGAGCTGGTCTTCCGAGCGCCGCTCGCGATCTATGAGACGGTCCGACGCCGCGTTCATGTTTCTACTCTCTGCCAATAAGCCTTCACCAGCCACCAGGTGACGAGCGCCGGCACGAGATGGATGATCACACTAACGACTATGCCATTGCCCGACACGCCAAAAAGCGTGAGCACGAAGAGCGCCGCCAGCACCAGTCCGGTCACAATCGGAACCCAGACTGACAGCCTACCGGAGACCCCACCGACAAGTGCGAAGGCGAGTCCGCAAATCAGCGCCTGCAGTCCTCCGGACACATAACCTGAAACCAGCACGGATATTGCCGATTGGCCGCGCATGTAGATCGAGATTGCCTCGGGCAGCAGGCCGGCGGAATCGAGCAGATAGACAAGAAGCGTACCGACGAGCGGGCCGACGCCGACGGTCAGCAAAATCGTCATCATCACTGACTTTGCCGCGCTCATGCCAAGGCCAATTCCTTGAGCGCGAGGCGGATCAATTGCTCGGTCGCCGCGTCATCGCCCGCCTTGCGCATGGCGGCACTCACGGCCGCGCCCGCTTGTGATTGGCCATAGCCCAGATTGACCAGCGCCGAGACGGCGTCGGATGCCGCCGTGGGCTTGGGGCCGCCGATCTCGGCCTGCAGTTTCGCCAGCGCCGGGTCGGCGGGGGTGAAGGCCGGCGCCTTATCCTTCAGCTCACTGACGATCCGCTGCGCCACCTTGGGGCCGACGCCGGGCGCGCGCGCGACCATCGCCTTATCCTGAAGGGCGATGGCTTGCGCAAGCTCCGCGGTCGACAGCGTCGACAGCAGCGCCAGCGCGACCTTGGTGCCGACGCCCTGGACGGTCTGCAGCAGCTTGAACCATTCCCGCTCGCCTTGCGTGGCGAAACCGACGAGACGGATCATGTCCTGGCTCACCAGCATCTCGGTGAAGAGCTCGCCGAACTCGCCGGCGGCCGGCAGCGCTGATAAAGTCTTGGTCGAGCAGAAGCAGTGATAGCCGACACCGTTCACGTCGATGACGACCCAGTCCGGGCCATAGGTGTCGATGCGGCCTTTGAGCTTACTGATCATGGAGCGTGATCCCAAGGATTGACGAGTGCAACACCCGTCGAGGCAAAGTCGGCAACATTGCGTGTAACGACAGTCATGCCATGGACGAGCGCGGTGGCAGCAATAAAGCTATCCCGGATGGGGCGCGGATCCGGCACATGAAGCGTGGCGCCACGGCGCGCGACGGCCATATCGATCGGCAGGATGCGTTCGGAAAAACTCGGCACTATCTGATCGTCCAACCAGGCGCGCAAGGCGGCTCCCTGAGCGGGATCACGCCGGGCAGCGCGGAGCGCGCCGATTTCCAGCTCCTGGATGACCACGACTGACGTGAAGATGTTCTCGACCGGAACGGCCTTTGCCCATGCCACCACATTGCGGGCTGCCTTTCCCCATTTGGCCTTGCGCAGTTCAGAAATGACATTCGTGTCGACGAGAAACATCAGTCGAAATCCGCAGGCCGCGCAAGGTCGCGCATCGGCGGAATCTCAAGCTCGACATCCTCTGTTCCAGGCGGCATGGCCAGCATATCGACGATGCTGCGTCCTTTGCTGGACAGCCGTCGATATTCCTCGATGCTGAGCAGCACATGCGCGGGCTTGCCGCGGTCTGTGATGAACACCGGCCCCTTCTGGGCCGCCTTCTTGGCCCGACTTGTATCCTGGTTGAATTCCCGGCTGGTCAACGTCGTGATGGTCATGAAACTCCTCCATCAGGAGGTAAATTGTAGAAACGTTCCTACAATCTAGTGCAAGTCCCGGAACAAGTCAAGAACGAGCCAGCCGCTTGGCCAAATTCTGGGCGCCGCGGTGATGGGCATGGCAGATGGCGATCGCCAGGGCGTCGGCGGCATCCGCTGACTTGGGCTGGGCGCGCGGCAGCAGCACCCTCACCATATGGTGGATCTGCTCCTTCTCGGCATGGCCGGCGCCGACCACCGTCTTCTTGATCTGGTTGGGGGCATATTCGGCGACCGGGATCCCCGCTTCCGCCGGCACCAGGAGTGCTATGCCGCGCGCCTGGCCGAGCTTCAGCGTGGCGCGCGGATCGCTGTTGACGAAAGTCTCTTCGACCGCCGCCTCGTCGGGCTGCCATTCCGCCACCACCTCGGCGAGTTGCACCTTGAGCTGCACCAGCCGCTCGGCCAGCGTCAGCGTCTGGTCGCTGGTGAGAACGCCGTCGGCGACATGGGAGAGCCTCGAGCCCTCGCAGACGATCAGGCCCCAGCCGGTACGCCGGAGGCCGGGATCGATGCCGATGATTCGAACAGTGGACAGGGCCATGGGCTGGGGCATAGCATTCTTTCCCGCCTACTTCAGCTTCATTGGGGACGTGTCATGCGCAGATTTCTGTCGACTTTCGCGCTCGTGATTTTGGCTGGCTTCCTGACGCTTCTGCCGCTCAGGGCCGAGGAACTGTGGAAAACCTTGCCGGCGCCGCAATCCTTGCCGCCCGCCACCGAAAGCGGCGATGCGCCGGTAAACGGCATCAGCATTCACTACGCCGTCTGGGGCGACGGCTCGCCGCTCATTCTCCTCCATGGCGGGCTGGGCAACATGGAATATTTCGGCGGCCAGATACCGGAGCTCGCCAAGCAATATCGCGTCATCGCCATGGACAGCCGCGGCCACGGCCAGTCGACCCGCAATGCCGATCCCTACAGCTACGGCCTGATGGCCAAGGACGTCATCGGCCTCATGGATCATCTCAAGATCGACAAGGCCTCGATCGTCGGCTGGAGTGATGGCGGCATCATCGGCCTCGACATCGCGATGAATTATCCCGACCGCTTGGACCGGCTCTTCGCCTTCGGCGCGAATACGAATGTCGCGGGGCTCAAGCCCAATATCGACAAGGACCCGACCTTCTCGAAATACATCGAGAATGCCGGCAAGGACTATGAGCGCCTGTCGAAGACGCCCAAGGACTATAACGACTTCGTCGGCGCCATCAGCCAGATGTGGGCGACGCAGCCCGACTACAAGCCGGAGCAGCTGGCCAACATCACCGCGCCCGTGGCGATCGCCGATGGCGAGCATGACGAGGCGATCCGCCAGGAACACAATGCCGAGATGGCGAAAGCCATTCCCGGCGCAAAACTGGTGATCCTGCCGGGGGTAAGCCACTTCGCCATGCTGCAGGACCCGAAGCTCTTCAATCAGGCTGTGCTGGAGTTTCTTAAATAGGACCGCGGCGGCTTAGGCAGCGGTGAGCTTCTTCATCACGTCGTCGGAGACTTCGAAGTTGGTGAAGACGTTCTGGACGTCGTCATCCTCGTCGAGCGCGTCGATGAGCTTCATCAGCGTCGTCGCCGTCTCTTCATCGACCGGCGTCACCGTCTGCGGCTTCCACACGACCTTCACCGTCTCGGCATCGCCGAGCTTGGCGGCGAGCGCCTGTGTTACTTCGCCGATGCTCTCGAAGGCGCACAGGATGACATGGCCATTCTCGTCCGACTGCACGTCATCGGCGCCCGCTTCGATGCCGGCTTCCATAACCTGATCGGCTGAACCCGCCGCCGCCTTGTAGCTGATCTCGCCCATGCGGGTGAACATGAAAGCGACGGAACCCGTCTCGCCGAGATTGCCGCCATATTTGGTGAATAGCGAACGCACATTGCTGGCGGCGCGATTGCGGTTGTCGGTCAGCGCCTCGACGATGATGGCGACACCGCCCGCGCCATAACCCTCATAGCGGATCGCTTCATAGGTATCGACATCACCACCCAACGCCTTCTTGATGGCGCGCTCGATATTGTCCCTGGGCATGTTTTCGGCACGGGCATTCTGCACCGCGAGCCGGAGACGTGGATTTTTCTCGGGGTCGGGCAGGCCGCTCTTCGCCGCCACCGTCACTTCGCGCGCGAGCTTGGAAAACAATCGCGACCGGATGGCGTCCTGCTTGCCCTTCCGGTGCATGATGTTCTTGAATTGAGAATGACCAGCCATGGATCCTCGGAAATGTCTCTTATCCGGGGCCTTATAGCCCCCTCACGGTAAGATTAACAAGCGCTCCGGCATAGTAAATGCATCGTAAAATGCCGTCCCGCTCGACTTAACCCGTCCTTAAGGCGGATCGCCCAATTTGAAGAAAAGGTGAGTAACGAGGAGCGTAGTTCCATGACGGTGAAGCCCAGTTCGGTTGGACAGATTGTTTTCGCGGCGGAGGGCCTCGCAAGCTCCGCCTGCGCCGAAGCCCTGAAGAAAACCCGTTCACTGGTGAGTGCCGCGCCCGCCGGACGTGCATTTGCCGCCATCGCGACGCTAAGCGATCTCACGCACAGCGCCGAGACCCATCTCGTCGCCGGCAACACCGCGCTCGGCCGCGGCGATGCGGCGGCCGCGCAGAGCGAATGGGCCCAGGCAGTGAGCGTCATGAGCCAGCTCGCGCAAGAAGCCCGCATTGGCCAGCCGGCAGGCGCCGTCAAAGCCAAGGCGCTCAGCCGGTAATTACCAGAAATCGATCCGCGCTTCGGACAGGCGCCCGCCGATTCGGACCGGCGCGATCTTCACGGCGAGACCGGTCGCATCATCGGTCTCGACCGCCACGCCGGCGACCGTCGCCTCGCCTTCCGCCGGACGCATGCGCTCGACCGGCAATTTGCGCGTGAAGCGCTGGATCGGCTCTTCCTTCGCCATGCCGATCACTGAATCGTAATCCCCGCACATGCCGGCATCGCTCATATAGGCGGTACCGTTTCTCAAAATCTGATGATCGGCGGTCGGCACATGTGTATGGGTGCCGACGACGAGGCTGGCGCGCCCGTCGACATAGTGGCCGAAGGCCATCTTCTCCGACGTCGCCTCGGCGTGGAAATCGATGATCACCGCGTCGCAGTCGCGCCCGAGCGCACAGAGCTCGAGCTCGCGGTCGACGGCGCGGAACGGATCGTCGAGCTGCGGCTCGATCATCACACGGCCCATGATGTTCATCACCAGCACCCGCTTGCCGGTTTTTGTCACGAACAGGCCGACGCCCTTGCCCGGCACGCCCGGCGGATAATTCAGTGGGCGGAGCATATTGGGCACGCGCTCGATGAAAATGAGCGCCTCGCGCTGGTCGAAGGAATGATTGCCGAGCGTCACCACATCGGCGCCGGCATCGACAAAGCCGTTATAGATGTCCTCGGTGATGCCGAAGCCATGCGCGGCATTCTCGCCATTGATCACCACCAGATCGGGCGCATGGCGTTCGCGCAATTGCGGCAGCACACGCGCCACCGCCTCGCGGCCTGAGCGGCCGACCACATCGCCGAGAAAGAGGAGACGCATGGAGGTTCAGCGCTTCGGCTCGATGACGCCGCGCTCGGTCAGGATCCAGTCCAGCGGCTCGTCGAATTCGGAAACCGGAACTTCAGCCAGCTCCTGTTCGGCATAGGCGACGCCAATGGCGGTCACCGGCTTCAGCTTGCGCAGTTCAGCGAGGGTGCGGTCATAGAAGCCGCCGCCATAACCGAGCCGATAGCCGCGCCGGTCGAAAGCCAGCATCGGCACCAGCAGCACGTCGGGCTGGACCTCCGGCGCCGTCTCGAGTGGAATATGGATGTCCCAGATGCCGCGGCCGGTAGGCTCGCCCGGCGCCCAGGCGCGGAAAGTCAAAGGCGCGCCTTTCGCCATGACCACCGGCAAGGCCGTCTGCCAGCCTTCGCTGACGAGGCGCGCCAGCAGCGGCAGGACATTGATCTCGGCCTGATAGGGATAGAAACCGGAAAGGGAGGCACGCTCGCTTTGCCGCGTGATCGGCAGCTCGTGCTGCGCCAGCATGAGGCCAGCGCGGTCGCCGAGGGTCTTATGCGCATGCGCCCGGGCCGCGTTGGCGGCCGTCCGCGCCCGGCGCTTGAGATCGAGTACGTCGCCGGAGCGCTTAGCAACTTGCATGTCATCCCTCGTTTCAGTCCAGGCAATTCGAGTGGCGGGCCGCCATGGCCGTGGGAGAATGACGATCCCGGGTACCTACAAGTGTAGGTGGGCGCCATGTGGGCAAGGCCACGGCCAAGCCTAGGGACAGCTCCCGCGAGAATCGTATAGGCCCCAGGGAAAAGATCTCCTCACGTACCGGGCAGCTCGCCGACCCCTATTTAGGCGTTCGCCGCCCTGAAATCCAGAACCGGAAACAGAAAGTCCACTGTGACTTTCCAACCTCAAGTCAATTGAGCGGCGGCACGGATGATGGCCAGATTATCGGCGCCGAGGGTTCCATCGGGAAGCATGAGCCCATCCTCGAAACCGAGCCGCGCATCAACGCCGAGCGCACGTGACTTGCGGTAGAGCGGCCACATCGTCTGGTCGAAGCCATGCAGGAGGATCGGGAGATCGGGCCCGTTCCGCGTAATGATTCCGATCATCTCGTCGGCGATCGCCAGAGCATTCGCGACATCCTGCTCGAAATCGATCTCGACGAGGATGCGTAGGCAGTCTTTCGCTGTCGCAAGCGTCACGAAGCGGCGCGCATCCGCGGCGGTCGCCAGCCCGGCTTCGACGCCGATCCCTTTTGCCAGCATCAGATCGATGATCTGGGGAGCGTCATCCTCGCTCAGATTGACCGACACATAATCGGGCAGAACCCGCCAGGCTTTCATCAGCCCGAAGCCACGATCGGCATTGAGGCGAATGCCCTCGCGCGTCGAAAGCCCGACCGGAATACCGGGCACCCCCTGGCGGATCGCGATGAGGGCCGCGGCCGTATCCTTTGGGTCAAGAGATTCGAGACCTCGGACATCGCGCGGATGGACATGAAGCTCCCCGACGCCGTGCGCCACCACAAGGGTGGCGTCACGCGCCAGCTCCTCCGGCGTCTGCGGGATTTGCGGATGGTCATGACGGCTGCGCGCGCCATTCAGACAGGCTTGCAGCATGGATCTCTCCTGGGCACCGGTTATACGAGTGCCTAGACTAGCGAATTGGAACCAGTTAAACAAGTACCCTATGCAGCGTATCCACCCCTCGGATTGGAACTTCCGCTTCCGCTCCGGCCGCCTGTGCCTCGACTTCATCGCGACCATCGGCGACCGCGATCATCTGAGCTTCGACCGCTGGCGGGACGAGACTGATTTCGGCCGCTGGTGCGTGGCCGCGGGCTTGCTGCCGGATGCCATTGCCATCAGCTCGGCCGAACTCGACGCGGCGCGCCGGCTGCGTGAGGCGCTGCATCGCCTGGCGCTTGCGGCTCTCGGGCAGACCGCGTTTGGCCCCACCGATCTGGACCTTCTCAACCAATGGGCGCGCAAGGCGCCGCTCGTGCCGCAACTCACGGGGCTTGGCGCGGCGAGAAACTGGCAGGCCGACTATCCTTATGAAGCGGTGCTCGCCAGCGTCGCGCGCGATGCCATCGAGCTGTTCTCGGGCGATATGACGAAGCGCCTGCGCAAATGCGCCGATGATCATTGCTCGGTGCTGTTCGTCGACATGTCGCGCCCCGGCAAACGGCGCTGGTGCGCCATGAATGGCTGCGGCAACAAGGTGAAAAAAGCCACGTATCGCAAAAGGTTGCGGGCCTGATCGGCCTCACCCCATTTTGCCGGCGAGCCCTTGCAGGCGCTGTGCCGCGATTTCCAGCCTTTCGGTGAATTTCGCCTCCATATCGCGGGCCTGCTGCACCGTGGCGTTGCGCGCCTCGCGGGCGCCGCGCAGCTGGTCCTCGAGCTCCTCGATGCGCCGGACCGATTCCGACAGCCGGTCGGCCACCATGAGCCCCGCCATCACCAGAAGCCGGATATCACCCACCGTGCCGACATTGCTCTTGATGCGGGACACTTCGGTGTCGAGCAGCTTGGCGAGCTCGCGCAGATGCTCTTCCTCGCCATCCGGACACTGCATTGTATAAGGACGGTCATTGACCTGGACGATCACCTGGGCCATCGGGATTTACCCCCCACTGTTGCTGTGGAGAACGGCGCGAATACGCGACATCGCCGCATCGATCTTGCCGACCGCCTTTTGATTTGTATTCACGAGATCGTTGGCCTTGGAGCGCACGCCGTCGAGCTCCTGCGCCAGCCGCGATCGGTCCAGCCGCAAGGCTTCTGCCGCCGCCTCGAGCGACGCCTCGTTCGATTTGCGCTCATTCTGCCGCTCGACCGCGGCCTCGAACTGCTTGAGCGCCGCGTCGAACCGACCTAATACCTCGTCGAGCTTGCGCGTATCCGCCATTTCATCCCAACTGCTGGCCGGTCACTTGCGAATCCCTTCCGGCACCCCCGTAAACTAAGCGTAGCGGCCCATCGGCGCAACCGGTTCCAAACTTGTTCACAGAGGTTGACTCAAGGGGCTTCGGTGCTATCTCTGGCCCCCCGCATTCACCGAGAGCGAGCAGCCCCAATGACATCCGACACGGCCGCCCAAGCCGCGAATTCCCTCCGCGCCACCCCTATTTCGGATGATGATCGCCTGAAGCTCCGGACCTATGCCAACGCCATCCGCGCCTTGAGCATGGACGCCGTCCAGAAGGCCAATTCCGGCCATCCGGGCCTGCCCATGGGCGCTGCCGACATCGCCACCGTCCTGTTCTCGCGGTTCGTCAAATTCGACGCCGCCGACCCGCATTGGCCCGACCGCGACCGTTTCGTGCTGTCGGCCGGCCATGGCTCGATGCTGCTCTATTCGGTGCTGTTCCTGCTCGGTTACAAGGACATGACGCTGGACCAGATCAAGAACTTCCGCCAGCTCGGCTCGAAGACCGCCGGCCACCCCGAATATGGCCACGCCGAGGGTATCGAGACGACCACCGGTCCGCTCGGCCAGGGCATCGCCAATGCGGTCGGCATGGCGATCGCCGAACGTCATCTCAATGCCCGCTTCGGCGGCGACCTCGTCAATCACAAGACCTATGTGCTGGCGGGCGACGGCTGCCTGATGGAAGGCATTTCGCAGGAAGCCATCACGCTGGCCGGCCACCTCAAGCTCAATCACCTGATCGTGCTGTGGGACGACAACGGCATCTCGATCGACGGCAAGGTGACGATGTCGGATTCAACCGATCAACTCGCCCGTTTCGCTGCTTCGGGCTGGAACACCACGCTCATCGACGGCCATGATGCGCAGGCCATCGCCACGGCCCTCGAGGCCGCCCAGACGAGCGACAAGCCTTCGCTCATCGCCTGCAAGACGATCATCGGCTTCGGTGCCCCCAACAAGCAGGGCACCGCCGCGACCCATGGCTCGCCGCTCGGCGCCGACGAAGTGGCCGCCGCCCGCAAGACGCTCGGCTGGGACTATCCGCCCTTCGAGGTTCCGGCCGATATCATTGCCTTCTGGCGCGCCGCCGGCAAACGCGGCAGCGCCGAACGCGCGGCCTGGGAGAAGCGCCTCGCCGCGAGCTCGGCCAAGAGCGAGTTCAAGCGCGCTGTTTCGGGCGCCCTGCCCGCCAATTTCGACGCCGTCATCGCCGACTACAAGAAGAAGCTGGCCAAGGAGCCGCCGGCGCTCGCCACCCGCAACGCCTCGCAGAACGCGCTCGACGTGATCAATGCCGCCGTCCCCGAGACGATCGGCGGCTCGGCCGACCTCACCGGCTCCAACAACACCAAGTCCAAGGATTTGAAGCCGCTCAACGCCGCCGATTATGGCGGGCGTTATGTCTATTACGGGATCCGCGAGCACGGCATGGCGGCGGCCATGAACGGCATGGCGCTGCATGGCGGCGTCATTCCCTATGGCGGCACCTTCCTCGTCTTCACCGATTATTGCCGCCCCTCGATCCGCCTTTCGGCGCTGATGGGTGTGCGCGTGATCTATGTGATGACGCATGACTCTATCGGCCTCGGCGAGGACGGCCCGACCCATCAGCCGGTCGAGCATCTCGCCGCACTGCGCGTCATGCCCAATCTCCATGTCTTCCGTCCCTGCGACGCGGTCGAGACGGCGGAATGCTGGCAGCTGGCGCTCGAATCCGAAAAGACGCCGAGCGTCCTGGCGCTGACCCGCCAGAAGCTCAGGCCGGCGCGCCTCACTTACTCGGCGAAGAATCTCTGCGCGCATGGCGCTTATGAGATCGCGCCGAGCGCCAAGAAATCGAAGGCCGTCATCTTCGCCTCGGGCTCCGAGGTCGAGATCGCGATCGATGCCAAGGCTCTGCTCGACAAGGCCGGCATCCCGGCCCGCGTCGTCTCGGTGCCCTCGATGGATCTCTTCGAGAAGCAGAGCAAGGCCTACAAGGACAAGGTGCTGGGCACGGAGAAAATCCGCGTCGGCATCGAAGCGGCGGTGCGCAACAATTGGGACCGCTTCATCGGTCTCGACGGCATCTTCGTCGGCATGTCGAGCTTCGGCGCCTCGGGCCCGATCGAGAAGCTCTATCTGCATTTTGGCATCACCGCCAAACATGTGCTGCAGGCGGTCAAGAAGAAGAGCCGTTGATGCCTGAATTCAAGACCCTCGATCAGCTCGACGCCCGCAACAAGCGTGTTGTCGTCCGCGTCGATCTCAACGTGCCGATCGAGAATGGCGAGGTGCGGGATGCAACCCGCATCGAGCGCATCGCGCCGACCATCAGGGAGCTTCTCGACAAGGGTGCCGCGGTCATCCTGCTCGCCCATTTCGACCGTCCGAAGGGCAAGGTCGTGCCCGAGATGTCTCTGAAGCCGATTGCGCCGGCGCTCGAAAAGATGCTGGGCCGTCCCGTCACTTTTGTCTTCACCGACTGGCAGGACGGCAAGGCGGTTGCCGCCGCCAAGGCTGCCCGGCCCGGCCAGTGTCTCCTCATGGAGAACACCCGCTATCACGCGGGCGAGGAGAAAAACGACGCGGCACTCGCGAAGGTTTTTGCGAGCCTCGGTGACACCTATGTGAACGATGCCTTCTCCGCCGCGCATCGCGCCCACTCCTCGACCGAAGGCATCGCCCATGTGATCCCGGCCTATGCCGGCCGCGCCATGGAGGCCGAGCTCAAGGCGCTGGAAGCCGCGCTCGAAAAGCCGAAACGGCCGCTCGTCGCCGTCGTCGGCGGCGCCAAGGTGTCGACCAAGCTCGAGCTTCTCGGCAATCTCTCCGGCGTCGCCAATGTGATCGTGATCGGCGGCGGCATGGCGAACACCTTTCTCGCCGCCCAGGGCCATCCGGTCGGCAAGTCGCTGTGCGAGCATGATCTCGCCCAGACCGCCCGGGACATTCTCGCCACGGCGAAATCGAAATCCTGCGAGATCCTGCTTCCCGTCGATGCCGTCGTCGCCAAGGAATTCAAGGCCGGCGCAGCGTCCCGTGTCGTCGATATCACCGCCGTCGCTTCCGATGAAATGATCCTCGATGCCGGCCCCAGGAGCGTCGCCGCCATCAAGGCAGCCCTCGACAAGGCCGCGACGCTCGTCTGGAACGGCCCGCTCGGCGCCTTCGAGATCGAGCCCTTTGACAAAGCCACCAATGCGGCCGCGCGTCACGCGGCCGACCTCACGAAAGCCGGCAAGCTCGTCTCGATTGCCGGCGGTGGCGACACTGTCGCCGCCCTCAACCAGGCGAAAGCCGCTGATGATTTCACCTATATATCAACGGCAGGGGGCGCCTTCCTCGAATGGCTGGAAGGCAAGCCGCTGCCAGGCGTGAAAGCTTTGAGAGGAGCATAAGCATGACCGAGAAACTCGCAAAAGTCGCTGAAGCGATGGTGACGCCCGGCAAGGGCATCCTGGCCGCCGATGAAAGCACCGGATCGATCAAGAAGCGCCTCGACTCGATCAATACTCCGTCCACGGAGGAAACCCGCCGCGACTATCGCGAGATGCTGTTCTCCGCCAAGGAAGGCATGTCGAAGTATATTTCGGGTGTCATCCTCTTCGACGAGACGATCCGCCAGAAGGGCAAGAACGGCACGCCGCTGGTCGATCTCATCAAGTCGACGGGCGCCATTCCGGGCATCAAGCTCGACGCCGGCGCCAAGCCTTTGGCGCTGTCGCCCAAGGAGACGGTCACCGAAGGCCTCGACGGCCTGCGCGAGCGCATCAAGGAGTATGTCGGCCTGGGCGCTCAGTTCGCCAAATGGCGCGCCGTGATCGATATTGGCAAGGGCCTGCCCACCCATAACTCGATCCACGCCAACGCCCATGCCCTCGCCCGCTATGCGGCGCTTTGCCAGGAAGGCGGCCTCGTGCCGATCGTCGAGCCGGAAGTGCTTATGGAAGGCGATCACGACATCGACACCTGCATGAAGGTGAGCGAATGGGCGCTGAACGAACTCTATCGCGAGCTTTATTATGCCAATGTCGTGCTCGAGGGCACCATCCTCAAGCCGAACATGGTCGTGTCCGGCAAGGACTGCGCCAAGCAGGCCTCGCGCGAGGAAGTGGCCGAGAAGACGGTGACGGTGCTGAAGCGCTGCGTGCCGTCGGCGGTGCCGGGCATCGCCTTCCTGTCGGGCGGCCAGTCGGATGAGGATGCGACCGCGCATCTCCATTACATGAACGCCATCGGCAACCTGCCCTGGAAGCTCACCTTCTCCTATGGCCGCGCCTTGCAGGCCGCCGCGCTCAAGACATGGAAGGGCAAGGCGGAGAATGTCGCCGCCGCCCAGAGCGCCTTCAACCACCGCGCCGAGATGAATTCGCTCGCCGCGTCCGGCAAGTGGTCGCAGAAGCTCGAAAAGGCCGCGTAATTATTTTACGCTGCTGACTGTTGCCTGTCTTAGGGGCCGGTATAGTGCGGTGATAACTCTTGAGGGAGATCACCCGCATGACCGGCCCCATCGATTTTTCGGCCTTCGTCGCCCACTGGCGCGATATCGAGGGCGAGGACAACAACCACTATAATGGCTCCGACGAGCTGCAGACGATCAGCGCCTCTTATGGCGAGAAACACGGATTGATGCGCCTCGGCATCCATCACGAGCGGCTGCAGCCCGGCCGGCGTGTTTCGTGGCCGCATGCGGAAGCCGATGAGGAGGAATTCGTCTTCGTCCTCGAGGGTGAGCCCGATCTGTGGGCCGACGGCCATCTCAAGCGCCTGCGGCCCGGCGACGGCGTGTCCTTTCCCGCCGGCACCGGTCTCGCCCACACCTTCATCAACAACACCGATCAGGAGGTGCGGCTCCTGGTGGCGGGCGAAGCGACACGCATCCGCAGCCGACTTCACTATCCGATGCATCCCGCGCGCAATGCGGAGCTTGCCGAACGTCACTGGAAGATCGACCCGCCGCGGCCGCTGGGCCCGCATGACGGAATGCCCGATCGCTTGCGGGACAAGGCTTAGTTTAGCGCTCGTAGCCTCCCAGCCTGGCCGGGATAATGAGCGCTTTCGTCAGCACGTAATAAGCCAGCCCGGCGATAAAGCAGGCCGGCACCGAGGCGCTGAGCCAGATGAACAGGCCGTGGGTCGCGAGCGACAAGGGATCGAACAGCAGATAATAGACGATCCCGCCCAGCGCGATGGCCAGAAAAGCAGCCGGATTGATGCCGCGCCAGAAGGCGTAGTCGGACGTCACGGCGTCGCTGTAGACCTCGCTCTGTCGGATGCGGCCACGCCGCAGGAGCAGATAATCAACCGCGGTGACACCCGAGAGCGGCGCGAAGCCGAGCGCCGTCCAGGCCAGGAACTTGAAGAAGTTGTCATAGATCTGCCCCGGAAAGAACGCCATCACCGCGACGGGGATGAACAGCACGCCGGTGAGCAGCCCCCAGGACACAGCCTCCAGATGACGCCCGCCCGCCTGCCGCATGGCGAGGCACATGCCGTAGAAGATGCTGACGATGGCGGTGATATTGGCGACCCCGATGAAGAGCAGCGCCGCCACCCCGGCCACCATGCCGCCGAGTGGGATCATCCACGCGGTCGGATCATGCGAGCCGAGGCTGAGCGCGGCGAACAGCCCGACAAGCTCGCCGAGCACCGCGGCTGCGAAGACGCCGATAAGATTGGGCCACAGCGCCGCGCGGGGCGTGCGCGTGAAGCGCGAGATATTGCCGAGGATCGGCCACCAGCCGAAGCCGGCGGCGAGGTTGAACTCGACCGCGATCATGAAGTTCACCCGCGGATCCTCGAAAGGCGCGAGCGGCGGCGCGCTGGCGATATCGCCCCAGCTCTTGGCGCTGAAGATCAGGAACAGCGTGCCGACGCACAGAATGAGCTTGCCGGGCCCGACAAAACGGTTGAGCCATTTGACCGCGGTCGGCCCGCGCCACAGCAGGAGCCATGAAATCGCGATCGCCACGAGCGCCAGCAGCGACACACCGAGATCATTCTCGCCGATCGCCGTACCGCCGGCCTGGTTGAGGACACCGCTCAAGGCGCGCCCGAACATGATCGAAAGAATGGACGACCAGCCGACGCCATAGACGGCGAGGAACAGGCCGACCAGGATCATTATGCCGAGCGGCCCGAAGACCGAGCGCAGCAAGGTGAACTGCTCGATCCCGTATTTGCCGGTCGAGATACACACGCTCGCCGCCATGATCGCGACGCCGATCACATTGCCGATGATGATGGCATAGATGCCGTCATGGGCGCCCACCACCAGGGCGGTGCTGCCGCCGAGCAAGAAGGCCCAGGTGGCGATGGCGAGGCCGATATTGATCCAGGAATGATCGAGGAAGCCGAGCTCGCGTTCCTCTCTCAGAACCGGCAGCGTGCCGAAGGCGGCACTGGCGCCGGTGATCTTCTGGGTCTGGAACGCCATCAGGCACCCCAGCCGCGCAAGAGCAAGGCCATGGCGGAGATCGCCGCCGCGATGACGAACCAGATCACGATCTCGCGGCCGGAAATGTCCGCGCGCGCCGGATCGCTGTAGTCAGGATCATCCAGGATCGCCAGCCTGCGGTCGAGCTCCTGACGGATTTCGTTGTTGTCGGTCAGCGCAGAGATACTCATTCCATCCTCCTCCAAAGATTGAATGAACGCGTGAGCGGCTCTGAATCCTGGCCGGCATGGTCTTCGCCAATCACTTCTCCGGCCAGGAAGAGCGATCTCACTTTCAGGCTGATGTACTTTGACATATTTGTCAAATAATTTATTGTCGAAGGCTGATCGAGACGAGGACGGCCTCACTTATGCGCATATAAGTCAACAATATATGGAAAAATTTGGCGAGTGAGCGCGAGATGTGAATTGACACTTTTGTCAAAGCGTGCGCAGATTGACTTGAAACAATTGTCAAATTTTCCGAGCGACCATGGAATCTCTCGCCCTCAGCCATCTCGAAGACCGCGTGAAATCGGTGAAGCGCGCCAAGAACCGGCTCTATCGCAATCCGGGAGCGCGCGCCGACTCGTTGCTCGAAGCGGCGCTCAAATGTTTCGCCGAGGAGGACTACAGGAAGGTCACTATTCCGCTCGTCGCCAAGAAGCTCGGCGTCGCGCATTCGCTGATCTATTACTATTTCAAGAGCAAGGACATCCTCTATCAGTCCTCGGTGCTCCACGCCCTCGACCGGCTGATGACAAATTATGGCGCCGTGCTCACCCGTCATGACAGCCCGGTCGAGCGTCTCGATGCCTATCTCGATCTCAATGTCGAGATGTCGGAGACGTTGCGCAGCGTGGTGCGCATCATGTTCGTCAATGTCGGCCATGCCGATGACGGCGGGCCGAAATTCATCGACAGCTTCGTCGAGGATTTCTACGAGACGGAAAAGAAGATCCTCGCCGACTGCATCCGCAAGGGTATCGCCGCGGGCCAGTTCGCCTGCCCCGACCCCGACGAGATGGCGGCCTTCATCTCCCGTAATATCGACGGCATCTACTTCGGCAGCTTCATGCCCAATGGCGCGCCGATCCCTGATGCCATGAAGACGCTCAAAGCCGTCGTCTGGCGGCTCCTGCACTATGCCGGCGGAACAAGACCCGCCAGGAAATGACGTTCCAGGGAGGTTGATCATGTGCCAGATCTGCGGTTGCGGTCCCGACAACAAACGCATCGACGGCAGGACCGCCGGCTCCCATGCGCATCACGGTCATCACGATCACGATCACCATCATCACGACCATCAGCAGTTGCATTTCGGGCGTGACCTCGCTGGCGTGAGCGTTCCCGGCATCGACCAGAAGCGCCTCGTCCAGATCGAGCGCGAGATCCTGGCGAAGAACGATTTTCATGCCGACAGCGTCCGCCGCAAGCTCGCCATCCGCTCGATCTTGGGGCTCAATCTCATAGCCAGCCCTGGCGCCGGCAAGACCACCTTGCTGGTCGAGACGCTCCAGCGCCTCAAGGGTGCCTTCCCGACCTGGGTGATCGAAGGCGACCAAGAGACCTCCAACGACGCCGAACGCATCCGCGCCACCGGAACGGAAGCGGTGCAGATCAACACCGGCAAAGGCTGCCATCTCGACGCCGACATGATCTATCAATCGCTTTCCAGCCTGGCGCTCAAGTCGGGCGGCGTGCTGTTCATCGAGAATGTCGGCAATCTCGCCTGTCCGGCCGGTTTCGACCTGGGCGAGGCTCACAAGGTCGTCATTCTCTCGGTGACGGAAGGCGACGACAAGCCCGCCAAATATCCGGACGCCTTCGCCGCGGCCGACCTGCTGCTCATCGCCAAGGCCGATCTCGCTCCCCATTGCGACTTCGACATCGCCGCCTGCGTTGCGCGCGCCCGCGACATCAATCCCGATATCGAGGTCATCGTGCTGTCGGCCCGCGACGGCCGGGGCATGGCGGAGTGGATCCACTGGATCGGCCATGCCCGCCAGCATACGACCGGCGAGCACCATCATCATGCATGAGTTGACTATTGCCGCGAGCCTCATCGCCATTGCTTGCGATCACGCCGAGAAGCAGGGCGCCCGCCGCGTCAGCCGGATGCATGTCCGACTTGGCGCCATGCGCGGCATCGCGCGGTCGCTCTATTTCTGCTTCGGCCCGGCGACGCGCGGCACGCTGTGCGAGGCCGCGACACTTCACATCGAAGAAATTCCACTGACCCTTTTCTGCGCCGCCTGCAATGGAGCCAGAGCCCCCCGCTCGCTCGCCAATCTGCGCTGCCCGGATTGCGGCCGCCCGTCGCGCCAGGTGCTGAGCGGGCGTGAACTGGAGCTGGTCGACATCGAGATCGAAATGCCGTCACAAGAACCGTTCAAGGAGGAAGCCGATGCGAGAGGAGAGAGAGGAAACCACGCCATGGCGCTTCACGCCGCATCAGCATCAGGGTCCGGCCGCGCAGTCCGGCGCGCTTGACCATATCTATTCGCCCAAGCTGCATAATGGCGCCTTCAAATCGCGCGGCCTCGCCACTTTCATGGGGGCGCCCTATTGCCCGCCCGACCGTCACAAGATCCGCCAGATGGGCGCCAAGATCTGTTTCCTCGCGGTGCCCTGGGACCAGGGCCAGATCGTGCGTGCCGGCACCTCGCAGGGCGCTTCCGCCCTGCGCGAGGCGACGACCCAATATTTTCCCTACATGTTCGAATATGACGTCGATCTGTTGAGCTTCTTCCACGTCGTCGATTGCGGCGATGTTCCGAATGTGCCGGGCAACAACGCCAGGTCGCAGGACTACACCACCGACTATGTCACCGAATGCCTGGAGGGCGGCGCCAAGGTCATCCTGTTCGGCGGCGACCATTCGCTGCCGATCCCCGGTGCCAAGGCACTGTCACGCCACACAGGCTCCGGCCGCATGGGTTATCTCCATGTCGACAGCCATCTCGACGCCGGACCCGACTGGGCCGGCAATCCGATCACCAACTGCTCCGGTGCGCCGCGCGCTCTTGACCTTCCCAATGTCTCGGCCCGCAACATGGCGCATCTGGGCTCCCGCAACGGCCTGAACCCCAAGGACTGGTGGGACTTCTATGTCGATAACGAGATCCGCGTCATCGCCATGCCCGAGGTCGTCGAGCGCGGTCTCGAAGCGTGCGCCCGCGAGGTCTTCGAGCGGGTGAAGAAGGACGCCGACACGCTCTATTTCACCTGGGACACCGACTCGATCGACATGAGCTGCATGCCGGGCTCGACCTCGCCCGAATGCTACGGTCTCAAGGGGCGCGAGGCGATCCTGTTCGCCCGCATCGCCGGCCAATATGGCTGCGACATCCTCGATGTCGTCGAGCTCTGTCCGTACTTCGACTCGAGCCAGATCAGCGCCAAGATGGCCGTCAACATGATCTACCACTATCTGGGCTCGCGCGCCGAGACGCTGCGCCGGCACGGCAAGCAACCATAATCCTGGAGGAGATACACCCATGAATCCGGCCAAGGCCTATGCGCATCTATTCTCCCCGCTCGGCGGTGACGCCGGCGATAATTACCGCGCCCCCGGTCTCATCACCTTCCTGCGCTCGGCACATGTGCCGCTCAAGGCCGACGCATTGCGCCAGAGCGGCGCCCAATATGCGTTTGTCGGCGTGCCCTTCGATGAAGGCAATGTCGGCAAGCCCGGCTCCGAGGACGGGCCGCGTGAATTCCGCCTCGTGTCACAGGAATATTTCTCCTACTGGTTCGAATACAATGTCGATCTCAACGGCAAGGCGGTCGATTGCGGCGATGTGTCGATGCCGAAAGTGAGTCCCGAAGTCGCCCATGAGCGCATCTATCGCGCCGTTCGCGAGGTGCTGAAGTCGGGCGTCACGCCCATCGTCTGCGGTGGCGATCGCTCGATCTCGATCGCCGCGGCCCGCGCCTTGTCGGACCATATCGGGCCGCAGAAGAAGATGGGCTACATGCATTTCGGCGCCCATCTCGACATGGCCGACAGCTGGGCGGGCGAGCGCAACCTGGCGCCTTGCGCTCTGGCGCGCATCACCGAGCTTCCCAATCTCGCCATCGGCAACGTCGCGCATCTGGGAGCGCGCAACGCCATGAACCCCAAGGACCATATCGATCTCGCGCGCGAGCGCGGTCTTGCGTTCAACTCGATGTTCGATCTCGTCGATCAGGGTCTCTTCCCGCCGATCGAAAAAGCCATCGACCGCGTCTGGACCGGCACCGATGCGCAATATCTCAGCTTCAATTTCAACGTGATGGATTCGTCCGCCGCTCCCGGCGTCACCGCGACGGAGCCGGGCGGCATCGAGTCGCGCGAGATGATGCGCATCGCCGACATGATCGCCAGGCGCGGCCAGGTGTCGGTGATCGATCTCACCGAGCTGTGCCCGATCTTCGACATCAGCGGCACGGCGGCGCGCCTCGCCGCCTGTGTCATCATGCGTTTGATGGCTTCGCTGGCGGCCACGCGCGGCGACGTCATCGACGCCTCGCTGCGCCGTGCCGACCTGATCGCCGCCGAGTAGTGAGAAGCATTCGGCCCCAGAGGGCCGATCACTCCGGCTATGGCCGCCAGTGTTGCCTGGCGCCCATGTCAGTCGGAAAGCATGAAAAATTTGGGGGTGTCCGTCACTTCAGGTCTGTCAGCCGGCCTGAAGTGACGAGAATCTTTCGGCTTTGTTCTAAGAGGCTCTCTAGTGCCTCATCTGCACGGCCAGCTTGGATATTTCGTCTTTGATTCGGAGTTTCTTGCGCTTCAGCTCGGCAATTTCGGCATCTGTCGAAGCGGGGTGGGACATCACGTCCTCGAGCTCCGCTTCCAGAGCCTTATGTTTTGCCGCCAGTTCACCGAGATGCGCCTGAACGCTCATCAAAGCCTCCTGTGATTGACCATATGAGTGTGACACAGACTTGGGGTCTTGTCGAACCCCGTACAAGGGCATAGGGAGTGTGGAAAAAATCGGTGCGCAAACTGGGGTAGGCGCCGGATGATCGACGGGACTGAAGAAAATCTTCTGCAGACAAGGCTCATGACGCTGCGCCAGCAACATCGCGACCTGGACGCCGCTATTTCGTCGCTCGAGGATTCGGGCATCGGCGACCAGCTGCAATTGCGCCGGCTCAAGAAGATGAAGCTGCAGATCAAGGACGAGATCCAGAAGGTCGAGGACAAGCTGATCCCGGATATCATTGCATGACGGCCAAAGTGGCGATCATCATGGGCAGCCAGTCCGACTGGCCGACCACCATGAAATATGCCGCCGACACGCTGGCCGAGCTCGGCGTCGCATATGAGGCGCGCATCGTCTCGGCCCATCGCACGCCGGACCGGCTTTATGAATTTGCCAAAGGCGCCAAGGCGGAAGGCTTCAGCGTCATCATCGCCGGCGCCGGCGGCGCCGCCCACTTGCCCGGCATGACCGCGTCCATGACCAGCCTGCCGGTCCTCGGCGTGCCGGTCGAAAGCCACGCGCTGAAAGGCCAGGACAGCCTCTATTCCATCGTCCAGATGCCGGCCGGCATCCCGGTGGGCACGCTCGCCATCGGCAAGGCCGGCGCCGTCAATGCCGCCCTCCTCGCCGCGGCGATCCTCAGCCTCACCGACAAGGCGCTGGCCGGACGGCTGGAAGCCTGGCGCGCCAAGCAGACCGCTGCCGTAGCGGAAGCCCCGAGGGACGGCGCCTGATGCGGCTTGCTCACCCTCTCCCGCCCAATTCCGTGATCGGCATTCTGGGCGGCGGCCAGCTCGGCCGCATGCTGGCGCTCGCTGCCGCGCGTCTGGGACTGCGCTGCCATATCTATGCGCCCGAAACCGACAGCCCGGCCTTTCAGGTCGCCGCCGCTTTTACCTGCGCCGCCTATGACGACCATGACGCTTTGGAAGCCTTCGCCGCCGCCGTCGATGTCGTGACCTATGAATTCGAGAACGTGCCGGCCGAGACAGCGGCCATTCTGGGCCGACTGAAACCCCTGGCGCCCGGCGCGGAAGCACTCGCCACCAGCCAGGACCGTTTCGCCGAGAAGACCTTCCTTGCGGGCATAGGCCTCGAAACAGCGCCCTTCGCCGCCGTCGATGACGAAGCCGGGCTGGAACGGGCCATCGCCCGCATCGGCAGGCCCGCGATCCTGAAGACCCGCCGCTTCGGCTATGACGGCAAAGGCCAGACCACGATTCGCGGCGAAACCCCGCTCCCTGCCGCCTGGGCCCAGATCGGTGGCCGTCCTGCAATTATCGAGGGCTTCGTCGCTTTCGAAAAGGAAGTCTCGGTCATCGCGGCACGCGGCTGGGACGGCGCCATCGCCGTCTATGACGTGCCGGAAAACCGGCATGCGAATCATATCCTGCACCAGTCGATCGTGCCGGCCGCCATCGCGCCTGAAACGGCGGCGGAGGCCCGCGAGATCGCCGCCCGGATCACCGCCGCCCTCGATTATGTCGGCGTCATCGGGGTGGAATTGTTCTTCGCCAGGAGCCAGGGCACCGAGCGGCTGATCGTTAACGAGATCGCGCCCCGGGTTCATAATTCCGGCCATTGGACCATGGATGCCTGCACCGTTTCGCAGTTCGAGCAGCATATCCGCGCCGTCGCTTTATGGCCGCTTGGCAGTCCGGAGCGCCACAGCGACGTCATTATGACCAACCTCTTGGGCGAGGATGCCGAAAACTGGCAAAATCTGGCCCGGGAACCCCATTCCGGCCTTCATCTCTACGGCAAGGCGGAATGCCGCGCTGGCCGTAAAATGGGCCATATTAACCGGCTAACCCCTCGACAGGGCTGAAACCCTGTGCTATTTCGCCCGCCAGCTTGAAGGGGGCAGCCCTTTCGGACGGCTCGGGTTATTCCGGGCCGCTTTTCTGGACACAACCGCTTTCTAAAGGAACCGAGGTCAGATCTCGTGCAAGTTATCGTTCGCGACAACAATGTCGACCAGGCGCTCAAGGCCCTCAAGAAGAAGATGCAGCGTGAGGGTATTTTCCGCGAGATGAAGCTCCGCGGACATTACGAAAAGCCTTCCGAGAAGAAGGCCCGCGAGAAGGCGGAAGCCGTCCGCCGCGCCCGTAAGCTGGCCCGCAAGCGCCTGCAGCGCGAAGGCCTGCTCCCGGCCCCCAAGAAGATCGTCAAGCCGTAATCGCGCCGTCAAGGCAGTGAGAATAAGGCCGGGCATGTCCCGGCCTTTAGCATTTGTGCTCGAGCTTACGGATTGGGTATTCCCACGCCGGAGCGCGGAAAGTGTCACCGATGTCCCCGCACGGGGAGTTACTCCGCTCTGCGCGCCTTGGCGATCTCGTCCTTGATCAGCGGAACGAGATCGGCATTGCCGGCAAGAATCGTTCCCGTATCGAAGGGCGCCTTCTCGCCTTCCGCCGAGGTGACGATGCCGCCCGCCTCGCGCACCATCAGGATGCCCGCTGCGGTGTCCCAGGGCTCGAGGCCCCGGCCCTGCATGACGTCGATGCGGCCCGCCGCCACATAAGCGAGCTCGAGCGCCGCCGAGCCGATGTTGCGGATGGCCGCGACCCTGGACTGGAGCCGCGCCAGCTCGCGCTGGGCCTGATCATGGCGGTCCGCCTCGCCGATGGTGGGAATCCCCCAGGCGAGCAGCGTATCGGCGAGCGTCTTGCGCGCCGCGACCCGCAGGCGACGGTTGTTCAGGAAAGCCCCTTGCCCGCGCTCGGCGGTGAACAGCTCGTCGGTGATCGGATTATACGTCACGCCGCACAGCAGGTCGCCTTTGCGCTCGAGCGCCACGGAGATGGCGAAGAACGGGATGGAGTGGATGAAATTGGTGGTGCCATCGATTGGATCGATGATCCAGCGGTGATCGGCGTCTCGGCCTTTCACGCTGCCGGATTCCTCCATCAGGAAGCTGTAGCCCGGCCGCGCCTTTTCGAGCTCTTCGCGCAGCACCTTCTCGCAGCGCTTGTCGGCGGCGGTCACGTAATTGCCCGGCCCTTTGACGGAGACCTGGAGATTGGCGATTTCGCCGAAATCGCGCTGCACGCCGCGCGCCGCCTTGCGTACGGCGGCGATCATGACGGTGAGATTAGCCGATTGGGCCACGATGAGTTCCTGCCTGATGGAAGAGGCCAGTGTCCTAGCAAGTCCGCCACCCTAAAACCAGACCATTTTCCTGTTGTCCTTGCGGCCTCGATATCCAAGACTGAGCGCCGGGAAATGTCGGGAAAAGTGATGAGCACCTACGAAAAGACCTATCAGCGCTGGCATTCGGACCCCAAAGCCTTCTGGGCCGAGGCGGCGCGCGATATCGATTGGATCAAGCCTTGGGACCATGTCTATGCCAAGGTCGACGGTCTCGACCGCTGGTTCGTCGGCGCCCTATGCAACACCTGCTGGAATGCCGTCGACCGCCATGTGACGGCCGGCCATGGCGGGCGCACCGCCCTCATCTATGACAGCCCGCTCACCGGCAAGAAGCAGCGCTTCACCTATGCCGAGCTTCAGGACGAGGTCGCGACGCTCGCCGCTCTTTTACAGGATCTCGGCATCGTCAAAGGCGACCGCGTCCTCCTCTACATGCCGATGATCCCGGAAGCCGTCTTCGCCATGCTGGCCTGCGCCCGCATCGGCGCCGTCCATTCCGTGGTGTTCGGCGGCTTCGCGCCCGCCGAGCTCGCCACCCGCATCAACGACGCCAAGCCGAAGCTCATCATGTCGGCCTCCTGCGGTATCGAGCCCGGCCGCATCGTCGCCTATAAGCCGCTCATCGACAAGGCGATCGAGCTCGCCCAGCACAAGCCGGCGCATGGCCTCGTCTGGCAGCGCCCGGAGCTTGCCGCCGAGCTCACGCCGGGCCGCGATCATGATTGGGCCGAGGGCCTCGCCGCAACCCGCAAAGCCAACCGCACGGCGGAGTGCGTGCCGGTAAAGGCCACCGACCCGCTTTATGTGCTCTACACGTCAGGCACCACCGGCCAGCCCAAGGGCGTCGTGCGCGACAATGGCGGGCATCTGGTGGCGCTCAAATGGACGATGCCGAATATTTACGGCATCGCACCGGGCGAGACCTTCTGGGCGGCTTCCGATGTCGGCTGGGTCGTCGGCCATTCCTATATCGTCTATGCGCCACTGCTCCATGGCTCGACCGCCGTTCTCTTCGAAGGCAAGCCGGTCGGGACGCCCGATGCCGGCACGTTCTGGCGCGTCATCGCCGAGCATGGCGTGAAGGCACTGTTCACCGCGCCGACCGCCTTCCGCGCTATCAAGAAAGAGGATCCGGACGGCACCTTCATCCGCAAATACGACCTGTCGCAGTTCCGCACCTTGTTCCTCGCCGGCGAGCGCGCCGATCCCGATACGGTGAAATGGGCCGAGCAGCGTCTCAATGTGCCGGTCATCGATCACTGGTGGCAGACCGAGACCGGCTGGCCGATCGCCGCCAACCCTGTCGGCCTCGGCCGACTGCCGGTCAAATACGGCTCACCCACCGTCGTCATGCCGGGTTACGACGTGCGCGTGCTCGACGAGGGCGGCCATGAGGTGAAACGCGGCACACTCGGCGCCATCTGCATCAAGACGCCGCTGCCGCCCGGCTGCCTGCCGACGCTGTGGGGCAACGACGCACGTTTCCGTGCCAGTTATCTCGAGCATTTCCCCGGCTATTACGAAACCGCCGATGCGGGCTTCATGGACGAGGACGGCTATCTCTACATCATGGCCCGCACCGACGACATCATCAACACGGCGGGCCATCGCCTCTCCACCGGCGGCATGGAGGAAGTGCTGGCCGGCCATCCCAATGTCGCCGAATGCGCCGTCATCGGCATCGCCGACCAGCTCAAAGGCCAGGTGCCTGTCGGTTTCGTCGTGCTGAAGGCTGGCGTGGCGCGGGAGGCGAAGGAGATCGAGACCGAATGCATCCAACGCATTCGCGAGGAGATCGGGCCCGTCGCCAGCTTCAAGACGGTGATGATCGTCCAGCGTCTGCCCAAGACGCGCTCGGGCAAGATCCTGCGCGCCACCATGCGCAAGATCGCCGATCGCGAGGAATGGAAGATGCCGGCCACCATCGACGACCCGGTGATCCTCGATGAGATCACCACGGCCTTGAAGACGAAGGGACTGGGCTGATCACCAATGACGGAGATCATCAGGCGCGCGGACTGGGCCACGCATCCCGACCACTGGCAGGGCGAGATCGAGCTCGGCGCTTTTGGCGGCGATGTCTGCATCATCTTCAACTATATCGCGGGACCTGGCGGCGGACCGCGCCTGCACATGCATCCTTACGCCGAGACTTTCATCATACGCTCGGGCACCGGACTGTTCACTCTGGGCGATCGCGAGATCATCGCCCGTGCGGGCCAGATCCTCATCGCGCCGGCGCATGTGCCGCATAAGTTCAGCAATGCCGGCCCTGGCCCGTTCGAGACCATCGACATCCATTCGAGCGGTAGATTCGTTACCGAGTGGTTGGAGTGAATGGCAGCCGAGGTGGACCATAAAGCTTGCGCGCCGCCTCGATGTCGCTCGGCGCCGGGCCTTTGAGCTTCTCGTCATAGCGAAAGCCCATCAGCGCGCCAGCCGCCCCCGGATGATCGAGCCCGATGGCATGACCGATCTCATGCATGAAGGTATAGCGCAGGTCATAGACATCGAGATCGCCGTCGAAGCCGATCTTCCATCTGGCTTGCGGATTGAGGCAGATCAACGCCTGGCGGAGCGTTCTCACACTGTGCGCCTTGGCGGGCGGCTGCGTCGGCTCGACGCCGGCAACCAATCCTCGTTCCGTCGCCGGCGCCTTGGCGAGCGGACCGGAATCGAGCTCGATATTGGTGAAAGCGCGCCCCCGCGGATCGCCTTGCGCGCCGATGAGAATGTCGGCCTGAGCGGCATCCGGCGTTTTGACGAAAGTCAGATTGGCGGCCTTCGACCACGCCGCGAAAGCGGCAGCGGCTTCCGCGCGCACGCGATTATCCGCAAGCCCTGTCTGTTTTTCGAATCCGTCGAGCGGTAGCAGCATGGCGCAATTGCGCGCCGACGGCGACTTCACCTCGTCCATGGCGAAGCCATAGGTCACCGTCGCGCCGGCGCTCCATCTGGGCGCGCCCCATTTGACCCAGGAGCCTTCCAGCACCAGGAGCCGTTGATCGCTCGCTATGCAGGGGACGGACATCGTCGCCGCCAGGACGAGCGCGGCGGCAGCGAAGCTGCGCGGCATCATGCAGTAAGTTCCCTCACTCACCCATAGACCATGTCACTGTCGATCTTGGTGCCGGCGCCACTTAACTTTGCGGCAAACTCTTGCACGGCCCGTTTGTTCTACATTTCCCTGCTCTGCGCAATCCGCATTTTGTCGCCACACCGGCAGAGCGCTTCCCGCCAAAGTTGCTCGACTTTGGCGATAAGGAAGCGCTCAGGCTTATATATATTCGAGCCCATTTCCCGTTTGATCGAAATCGAATGATTCGATCAAACGGGAGGGGCTCTATGTGATAGGGAACCAGCTCAACCAGCTCGAGGCGCGCCTTCCTGATGTCCCCTTCCGTCATTCGCAGAGCGCGCGGCGCCATCTCGGTTACATTCTTGGTCTATGGGCTGATCGTCGGCGCCTGGGTTCCGCATATTCCGCTGGCCAAGGACCGACTCGCCGTCGGCAACGGCATATTCGGCATGGCGCTCCTCGCCATCGCGATCGGCGGCATCATCGCCATGCCGATTTCCGCCGGCATGACGAGCCGCTTCGGCAGCGCCAAGGTCGCCGCGGTGACGGGCATCGCGCTGTGCCTGGCTTTCATCCTGCCGCCGATGGCGCCTGATCTCGCGACCTTCCTCCCGGCCGCCCTGCTGTTCGGCGCCGCTTTGGGCGGCATGGATGTGGCGATGAACGCCCATGGCGTCGCGGTCGAAAAAGCGATGCGCCGGCCGACCATGTCGGTAGTCCACGCCGCTTACAGCGCGGGCGCCCTGATCGGGACGATTCTCGGCGCCCTGCTCATCGAGGTGATCGGCGAAACACCGCAGATCATTCTCACCACCGTCCTGGGCCTCGCTTTGTTCCTCTCCTGCATCCCCTTCTATCTTCCATCGGCCGTCGACAGAGGAACGCCGGGGGCAATCTTCGTCTGGCCGACGCGCGCCTCTTTCGGATTGGGTGCCCTGTGCTTTCTGACCTTGATGTCGGAGGGCGCCATCATCGACTGGTCCGGCCTCATGCTGCGCCAGCGCTTTCAGCTCGAGGTCACCACGGCGGCGTTTGGCTTCGCGGCCTTTGCGGTCGGCATGACGGCCGCACGCCTCTTAGGTGACTGGCTACGCGTCGAATTCGGCGCTGTCCGGCTTTTGTGCTGGAGCGCGCTCATGACGGCCGCGGGAATGGCTGTCGCTCTCGTCATACCTTCGGCTCCCATCGCCATTGCCGCCCTCGCTTTGACCGGCATGGGGCTCGGCAATGCGGCGCCCGTCCTGTTTGCCGGCGGCGGCCGCCTGGAGCCGGAAGCGCCGGGCCGTGGCATCGCCGCGGTGACGACACTCGGCTATACCGGCTTTCTCGCCGGCCCTCCCTTGATCGGCTTCGTCGCTGAGCTGAGCGGATTGCCCGTGGCACTTGGCCTCGTCGTGCTGGCATCACTCGTCATTGCCGCCTCGGCGCGCGCCGCTGGCGCCGCCGACCGCTATTAGCTAGACTCGCGGCACGTCGTCGAACAGAGGGAAACATGATGAGCAAGCCGGACTTCACGGGCAAGACCGTGGTGATCACCGGAGCCGGCCGCGGCCTGGGTGCCGCCTTCGCCGTCATCCTCGCCGATCTCGGTGCTGATGTGATCATGACCGGGCGCAACACGGAGCAGGTGACCACCGCCGCCGAAGCGATCGGCCTGCGCACCGGCAAGCGGCCGCGCACCCTCGTTTTCGATCTCGCCGATCCGGGCCAGGTGACGCTCACCGCCAAGAAGCTGCGTGACGAGATGGCAAAGATCGACATTCTCATCAATAACGGCGCGCAATGGCTCGCCGGCAACATGGACGAACACGACGCCTACGCCATCGCCAGCACGATTTCCTCAGGCGTCACCGGCACGCTGCTGTTCACCCGCGGCCTCATCAAGCCGCTCGAGGCGTCGGGCGCCGGTGACATCCTCAATATCGTCTCGATCTCAGGGCTCACCAACGTGCCGCTTCAGGGCGCGGCGGTCGCCTTCCATGCCGCCAAGCATGGTCAAACCGGCATGACCGACGGCCTCAGGCAGGAGCTTAAAGGCCGTCCCGTCCGGGTGAGCGCGCTCTACCCGCCCAATCTCGTCGACATTTCGCCGCTCGATACGCAAGCCTGGGAAGCCACGCCCCCGGCGGATTCGCTCGCCACCAATCGCGATATCGTCGAGGCCGGCATCTTCGCGCTGTCGCGGCCGCGGCATGTGACTCTCGCCTCGGTCGTCATCGACCCCGATCACGGCGGCATTTTTTCAGGTTGACATCAGGACCGAAATGAAGCTCAGGGATAGAACCGCCATCATCACCGGCGCGGCGAGAGGCATTGGCCGCGCCTGCGCCGAGCGCCTTCTCGCCGAAGGCGCGCGCGTCGTTCTCACCGACATCGAGGATGAGCGCGGAAGCGAAACGGCAACGCAGCTCGGGTCGGGTGCCTCCTACCTCCATTGCGATGTGGGCGATTCCGCGCAGGTGAACGGCATCGTCAGTGCCGTCACGGCGAGCCATGGCGCGATCGATATTCTCATCAACAATGCCGGCATCACTGCCCCGGGCGACATCCTCGAAATCTCGGAAGCCGATTTCGACCGCGTCATCAGAGTCAATCTGAAGGGCGCCTTCCTGATGGGTCAGGCGGTAGCGCGACAGATGGCGAAGCAGGTGAAAGAAGGACGCAAACCGGGCGCCATCGTCAATATGTCGTCCGTCAATGCCGTGGTTACCATCGCGACACAGGTGCCCTATTCCGCTTCCAAGGGCGGCATCAACCAGCTCACCAAAGTGATGGCGCTCGGCCTCGCCGAGCATGGTATCCGCGTCAACGCCATCGGGCCTGGCTCGATCATGACCGACATGCTGACGACGGTGAACAATGATCCGGAAGCGCGCCATCGCCTGCTGTCGCGCACGCCGCTCGGGCGCATCGGCGAGACGGCGGAGATCGCCGCTATCGCGGCCTTTCTTTCCTCCGACGATGCGAGCTACATCACCGGCCAGACCATCTATGCCGATGGCGGCAGACTGCCGCTCAATTATACGGTGCCGGTGAAATCATGATCCGCGCGGCGCGGCCCGCGGACATGCCGGCGATGACGGCGATCCGCATCTCGGTGGTCGAGAATCATATGAGCATCGAACAGATGGCCGAGCGCGGCATCACGGCCGAGGGAACGCTCGCCGAAATGGCGGCAGGCGAACTCGGCGCCTGGGTGGCTGAAGATGAGGACGGTGTCGTGGCCTTCGCCATGGCCGATCGCCGTGACGCTTCGCTCTTCGCGCTCTTCACCAAGCCTGGTTGTGAAGGAAGAGGCCACGGATCGGCGCTTCTCGCCGCCGCAGAGACATGGCTCGGGGAACGCGGTCACAAGGAAGCCTGGCTCACCACCGCAAGCGATTCGCGCGCCGCGAATTTTTATGCACGGAAGGGCTGGCGCGCGACGGATGAGGGCGATCCCGGCGACACGCTGTTCCGTAAAACTCTTGATCGTCGAGTTTAGTTGCTCTTCTTGCGCGCGCGGGTTTTCGCGCCGACGACCGCAACGATTTGATCGACGGTCTCAGCCTCTTTGGCAAGACGCATTTGACGCAAGTGAGCGGTTCTGGAAGCGCGCTCCCGCGCTTCTTTCTCGATGATGCTCATGGCCGTATCATGGGTGGCCTTGGCCTTGGCCGCACTGATGGAATAGGACATTGGCGTTCTCTCAAGCAGATGGTCAAAAATAGTTTGTCGGCAGCGCAGCCGGTACATCCGCGGTCTGCGCTGCTGACACGGGCCAAGCCCGCTGATCGATGTTCTCTGAAATCGGTGATTTCCGCGCTCAAAAGCGCATGTGCCAATAATGCTTGGCTAAACTTCGACATCCCTTATGTGGTGTCGAGCTGCCGAATTACAAGACCTGGTGTCCGTGAGCATCGGCCCCGAAGGCAAAGAGAGTTCCCCTGACGACGATTTCAGCCGTCAGGGGGCAACGTTATGCCGCAACGTCATCCTGCTCTATCCCGTTCACCGCCCGCTTGCGAAAACCCGAGGGCGTATCGCCGAAGCGATTGCGGAAGCTGCGGTTGAAATAGGACATGTCGGTAAACCCCGCCTGGCGGGCGATGGCCGAGATCTTCAGCATCACCTTGTCGGGATCGGCGAGCACGGTTTCGACGGCCCGCAACCGCCGCACCAGCACATGCTCGGAAAAGGTGAGACCGCTTTCGGCGAGGAGGAAATGCACATAGCGCGGTGTCACACCGAGCCGCTCCGCCACCGCCGCCGCGCTCAAGGTGGTGTCGACGAGATTGCGCTCGATCTCGCGTAGCACCGCGGCATGGCGCACCGCGCGCACTCCTCGTCTTTCGGCGAGTTGCAGGGCTTCGTTTTCATGGCTGATCGCCATTCTGATCAGATCGACGAGATGGTCGCCGAAGACCCGCGCCTCCTGCTCGTCACCCAGCGCCTCGCTGTCCTGAAGCCCGTCCAGATATCTGCTCAAGAGCTTGAGCGCCATGCCGGTATTGGCGAGCTTGAGTCCCGCAAAGCGTTTCACATGCGGCGCCACTTTCGCCATGTCGGCGCGCGCGATCTTGAGGGCCCAGTAGCAGGCGCCGGGACCAATATGCAGCCCATCCGCTTCAGCGCTGTCACACAGAACGCCATCGCCTTGACCGAGCTGCACGGGAGCGTCGCCTTGCGTGCACAGCATGCTGCCGTGCAGACAGAGCACCGCGACAACCGCGTCGTCGCCGTCATGGGTCAGTTCCGGCGTTCTTACGTAGCTCGTCGCATTGGCCGTGACCTTGGAGACACCGACAATCCCGAGCCGGCAGCGCTTGATCGTGCCCGAAAACTGAGTGTCCCTTTGAGCGACGACACTGAGCGCCGGCTCACGCCTTGTTGTTTCGTCGTGAAAGACCGCAAAGTGATCGCGTTCCGGCAGCACCTGGGTGCTGAATTCATCCCATACAAGTTTGGTCATTCCATACACCGCATCGTTGTGAAAATTGGGTATTCCCGCGTCCCGGCGCCGACTCCACCGAGCCGGCGCCCCAACCTTGTGATGAACAGGCTCCTCACTTCTCCTTCGTCAAAAACCAGGCATTCCAAACAGCTTCTTCTTGCGATGGTCACGCACTTCCGGCTGCGCGCGATGATCCCGCACGACGGGCTCGGCGCGGTGATCGCGTACGATCGGAGCGCCGGTCTCGGTCACCGTTACGCCGCCGCCCGAACCATTGCGGTGATCACGCACCACCGGCTCGACATACTTAGGCTTGTTTTTCTTCTTGCCGACCCATTCGAAGCCGCCATCCTGGCCGCGCTCCCAATGACCGGGGACCTTGTTCTTCTTGCCGGCCTCGGCGGGTCCGGCTGCGGCAATCGCCACCGCTGCAATCAGGGCCAGGTAAGACAGGGTCTTGAAAGTGAATGTGCTGAACATTTCATTACCTCCAGTGTTGCAATGTCCAACATAAAATTCACTGGCTGAACAATTCCCCGTTCCTCCGTTCATACTGGGTTCATCAATAACCCATTGCAATAACTACAGTTTTTGTTGTTGCTCGCGGCGAATGGACACTTGCCGTTCAGCGAAATCGCCTAGAGTAATTCGTATATTACAATGTAAATGTTGTGCTTACAACAAGAATATGGACAGAATGCCGCAGAAATGTTTCCTGCAGAGAAATCAACCTGTGCGGGAGCGGATACGGGCGATCCCCCACAAATGCGAAAGGCCGCCTCACGAGGCGGCCTTTCGAATTCGCGCAATTGCATTTACTCAGTCGAGCTTGATCACCTGGCCGGTGATGGCGCCCTCGACACATTTCACATAAGCGAGGCCCACGCGCGCCGATGAGACCGGCTGGTGGCCCGGGAAGAAGCCGTCATATTTCTGCGCCGAGACATCGAGCACGGTCGGGCTCACCACATTGATGCGGATGCCACGCGAAAGCTCGATGGCCGCACTCAGGGCGAAAGCATTGAGCGCGCCGTTGACTGTCGAGGCATTGACGCCCTTGCGGATCGGGTCGCGGTCGAGCACGCCGCCGGTCAGCGTGAAGGAGCCGCCGTCCTTGATCAGCGACTGGCCGACGAGCACGACATTCACCTGGCCCATCAGCTTGTCCTTGAGACCGTGCATGAACTGTTCTTCGGTCATCGTCGCAAGCGGTCCGAAATGCGCATGTCCAGTGCACGCCACGACGGCGTCGAGCTTGCCGGCATCCTTGTACATGCGCTCGATCGAGGCGCGGTCCGTGAGATCGACCTTCACATCGCCCGACGAACGTCCGGCGGTGATGATCTCATGGCGGCCCTTCAGCGCCGTGACGGCGGCCTGGCCGAGCGCGCCCGACGCTCCGATGATCAGTACACGCATTATTCGTCCTCGGAAGGAGCTTTGAGGCCCTTCAGCTTGGCGAAGACGGAATCGGCGTCATATTCCTCTTCCTCATGCCTCTTCGCATGCGGGGCTTCTTCCTCGTGATGCGGCTCAGGGGGCGCCACCGCGGCGGCGGCCGGGATGAGGGTGCGCACCGGCTCGGCATCAGGCACGTAGCCCCGGCCTGCCTTGCGCGCCGCCTTCTGCACCGCGAAATCGAGATCGATCTGCGAACACAGGCCCAGTGAAACCGGGTCGACCGGCTTGATGTTGGGCGCGTTCCAGTGGCTGCGGTCGCGGATCGCGGCGATCGTCGTCTTGGTGGTGCCGACGAGCTTCATGATCTGCGAATCCGGCAGCTCCGGGTGATAGCGCAGCAGCCAGGCGATGGCGTCGGGACGGTCGCCGCGCTTCGACACTGGTGTATAGCGCGGCCCCTTGGTCGACTTCTGGATGGCGATATTGACCTTGGGCTCGAGCAGCCTGAGGCGATATTCCGAATCCTTCTCGCCCTTCTCGATCTCCTCGCGGGTGAGCTGGCCGCCGGTCACCGGATCAAGCCCCTTGATCCCCTGTGCGACATCACCGTCGGCGATGCCCTTCACCTCGAGCTCATGAAGACCGCAGAAATCTGCGATCTGGCGGAAGGTGAGCGCGGTATTCTCGACGAGCCACACGGCGGTGGCCTTGGGCATCAAAGGTGCGCGTGACATAGGTAAAAACTCCTTCAGAACCGATGGCTCTGTGATCGCGAGATCAAAAGATGAATGGAATAAGGGTTATATAGGCGCGGGGGCCCTCACGGCACAAGCACAATCTTGCCGACATGGGCGCTCGATTCCATCAGCCGGTGCGCTTGCGCGGCCTCCGCCAGGGGGAAGGTCTTGAAGATCTGCGGCCGGATCTTGCCCTGGGCCAGAAGCGGCCAGACCCGGGCCTCCAGCGCCCGGGCGATTTCCGCCTTTTCGGCGACGCTGCGGGGCCGGAGCGTCGAGCCGGTCATCGTCAGCCGCTTCAGCATGATGGGGAGCAGATCGACCTCAACCTTGGAACCCTTCAGGAAAGCGATATTGACGATCCGCCCATGCATGGCCGCCACGGCGAGGTTGCGCCCGACATAATCGCCTCCCACCATGTCGAGGATGACATCGGCTCCCTTTCCGTCGGTGGCCGCCTTGACGACCTGGCCGAAGTCTTCCTCCCGGTAATTGATGCCGATCTCTGCGCCCAAAGCCTCGCAGGCGCGGCATTTGTCGACCGAGCCCGCAGTCGCGAAAACACGCGCCCCCAGCTGATGCGCCATCATGATGGCCGTGGTGCCGATACCGCTCGAACCGCCATGGACGAGCAGCGTCTCGCCAGGCTTGAGCCCGCCCCGTTCGAAGACATTGGTCCAAACGGTGAAGAAGGTCTCTGGGATGCCGCCGGCTTCGACGAGCGTAACATCGCCCGGAACCGGGAGCACATTGTCCTCGGCGGCCACGCAATAATCGGCATAGCCGCCGCCCGGCACCAGGGCGCATACGGTATCACCCTCCTTGTAGCGCTTTACCTGCGCGCCTTTGGCCACCACATGGCCGGCGACTTCGAGGCCCGGCGTCGCGGGTGCCCCGGCGGGTGGCGGGTACCCCCCCTGGCGCTGCAGCACATCCGGTCGGTTGACGCCGGCGGCTGCGACCTTGATCAGTACCTCATGGTCCTTGGGAACCGGCACGGCAATCTCGGCAGGCCTGAGCACTTCCGGACCACCCGGCGTCGTGATGGCGATGGCAGTCATCTTGGCGGGCAGCGCTGTCATGGAGGGCTCCTTTTTTGGTTGGCGCGTGATCGGACGGAAAACCGGCATCCACTTTTCCTGATCACATGCCTTATTCGATCGGCTGGTCATGCGCCGGACTTGCGGCGGCGGAAGGCAGAGGCCAAACTGCCCATTCTGTTCACATCGTCAAGGGAGTAGGCCGATGGACCTCGACGACATCCGTCCGATCAAGAAACCCGACATCCTCATTGGCGAGGACCTGGCGCTGCTGTCGGTTGCCGAACTTGAACACCGCGTTCACCTTTTGGAATCCGAGATCGCCCGCATCCGTGAATCGATCGCCGGCAAGCAGTCGAGCAAGGCCGCTGCCGATGCGTTTTTCAAAAGCTGAGCCGGCGTTCAGACTCTTTTTGCGTTAAGCAACCGTATCGTTAACCAATCAGTAAGGGATTCGGTTGTATTTTCATCAATGTAATCCAGTCATCTGGATTCTCCGAGTGGCTCCTGTCCACTCTGTTTGACGCCTCCCTGTTAGAACCTTTTAAGCCGCGCTTTTGCGCGGCTTTTTTTTGGCCCGTGAATTGCTCGTCACCGGAGCACCGGGCCATTTTCTGTGGATAGTGGCCGAAAATGACGCAGTTTTTAATGTTCCGTTAAACCCATTCCGCTGAGGGTGCGACGGAGAAAGAACGAAAGAAACGATTCTCATGATGGTGACAGGGGATAAACCTTCGAATGGCCGCGGCGAGAGCCTGGTCGACTTTCTGGCGCGCTTCACCGCCTCGGATCAATTCGCTTCGATCTTCAAGGAAGGCATGGGCCTGGTCGAGGAGACCGCGAATTATCTCGACGGTCCCGGCCGCCAGGATGCCCGCCTGCTCGACCGTACCGGCGCCATCGCATATGCCACCGAAAGCATGCGCCTGACCACCAGGCTGATGCAGCTCGCCTCCTGGCTTCTGCTCCAGCGCGCCGTCTCGGCCGGAGAAATCTCGATCGAGGACGCTTCCAAGGAAAAGCACCGCATCCATCTTTCCGAGATCGGGGCCGGCCATGTCATGACCGGCTATGAGCAGATTCCGGTGGCGCTCAAGGACCTCGTCGACCGGTCGCTCAGGCTGCATGAGCGCATCCAGAAGCTCGACGAGATGCTGTCCACCAAGGCGCAGGTCGCCCCGCCGCAACCCAGCCCCGTCAGCCACCAGATGGACCGGCTGGCCGCCGTGTTCAAAATGGCACGTCGATAGATCTCGCGGAGTTGAACTCCCGCACGTGGATGTTGGATATTGCCAGCATCGTCAGCCGCGGGTGAGATCCCTGTTCCGCGGATTTTGCGAAAATTCCCTGCAAATCCCTGTAATTCCCCTGTATTTTTACAGGGATTATCAGGAAAGCCGGGATCGTCCGGATGCGCGTCAGGTCTTGAGCGGTCGGGCGGGATGATCGAGCGTAATTTCGAGCTCACGGCCCTTGCCCGACATCACCCAGCGCCGGCGCAGGACGACGAAGTCATGCGGCATCTCCTCGCGCTCGAGAGAAATGATGTCGCCGGGCGTGCATTGGGAGTCGAGATCGAGCTTCATCACTTCCGTCCTGATTCCGTGTCGCTCGACATAACGTCCAGCGCTGTCGGTCAGGGCGATGCTGGTCTTGCGCATGGCGATCCTCCGGGGTCGGCCGACTATCTCATGGCGACAGGATCGCTCTCCAGTTAAAATGGCGCAATCGCATATGAGGGAGATTCGGCCATGACCGTGCGCCTGTCCAAGATCATCATGTGCCTGTGTCTGGCGGCTTTCGCCTTCATGGTGGCGTTCGGCAACATCACCGACTACGGCTCCAATTTCGCCTTCGTCCAGCATGTGCTCAGCATGGACACGACCTTTCCGGGCAACAAGCTGATGTACCGTGCCATCACCAATGAGAGCCTCTGGCACGTCGGCTATTGGCTCATCATTCTGGGCGAGGCCTTGACCTTCCTTCTGTTCCTTATCGGCGCGCTGCATCTGTGGCAGGCGCGCCACGCGACCGGCGCCCGGTTCAACAAGGCAAAGCGCTTCGCCGTCATCGGCGCCACCATGGGTTTCCTCGTCTGGTTCTTCGGCTTCATGGTGGTGGGCGGCGAATGGTTCGCCATGTGGCAGTCGCAGACCTGGAACGGCCAGGAGGCCGCCTTCAAGTTCTACGTCGCGATCATCGGCGTGCTCATCTATCTCAACCAGCCGGATGGAGATTTGACAGCATGAGTTCTGTCGCATCGGCTCGCTCCAGTGGAAGATACCAGAACAGCGCGATCTCGCGCGTCTCCGGCATCTCGCCGCGATAGAGAAAGCGATCGAAGCCGCCGAGCGTGAAGCCCAGCCGCTCATAGAGCTTGCAGGCGGCGACATTGTTGTTCTGAGTTTCGAGCATCACGCCCGGCAGTTGCCGCTCGCGCGCCCATGCAACGGCCTTCGTGACCAGAGCCTGTCCCACACCATGGCGTCGAAACTGCGCGTCGACCGCGAGATGGTCGATAAAGGCATAACGGTTCCAATGGACCGCCACTGAAACATGCCCCGCCAATCTATCGCCGGCATAGGCCAGGAGAAACATCTTGTCCGCCGCATCGATGAAGTCGCCGAGTTCGTCTTCGTCATTATCGGCATAACGCTTTTGATAGGCCGGCACCGGCGCGATCGCGTAAGTGACGATGCCGTCGCGCGCCGATGGGATAAGTTCGGCCTCGACGGTGAAGGCGCCATCGAGCGCGATCACATCGGCGAGATTGTCTCGGCTGAGCGACCGAAAGACCAATGTCATTTGCGCTCTTCAGCCGCCCGGTCGGTGTGGCCGAGATCGCGCTCGGGCGCCACGCGGTCGCGCACCAGCTGCTTCAGCGTCTTGACGTCCGGAAAGCCGCCGTCGCGCTTGCGGTCCCAGATCAGCTCATCCCCGCAGGCGATCTGGAAGATGCCGCCGGTGCCCGGAATGAGGGCGACCTCACCCAATTCCGTGGTGAAGGTCGACAGCAGCTCCTGCGCCATCCAGGCGGCGCGGAGCAGCCATTGGCACTGGGTGCAATAGGTGATGGCGATGCGGGGCTGAGCATCAGTCGGCATGGCTGGTTCCTCAAGTCTCAAAGCTTGCTATGTAGACGCTGGTTCCACCGCTATCCATCCCTGCCCGCCGAAAGCGCCCGACATGGCCTCAGCCAAAAACTTCGATGACCTGCTGGCCGTTGCTCAGGCTGAGCGCGCTCTGGCTGAGGCCCATCTCAGCCTCGATCTGGGCGCGTTCGACCAGCATCTCCATAAGGACTACGTCATCGTCCAGCCCGGCGGCGGAAGCGAAAACAAGGCCCAGACGCTGGCGTCCTTCCGCCAGGGCACGCGCCAGTGGGACAAGGCGTCGGTGGATCAGCTCGATATCCGCCTCTATGACGGGACAGCCGTCGTCACCGGCCGCTGGAGCGCCTCCGGACGAAACGGCGTGGACCCGTTCGACTATCAGGCGCGTTTCCTGTCGGTCTGGGTAAAAGAGGACGGCCGCTGGCAGAATGTGGCGTACCAGTCCACGGAGATCCCCTGAAACACAAAACCCGGCGCAAGGCCGGGTTCAGGGCGCAAAGCTCGAAGCCGCGCTTACTTGTTGAGGAAGCCGAACTTCTGCTTGAACTTGCTGACGCGGCCGCCGCGATCGAGGAGCGTCTGCTGGCCGCCGGTCCAGGCCGGATGCGACTTCGGATCGATGTCGAGATTGAGCGTGTCGCCTTCCTTGCCGTAGGTCGAACGGGTCTGGAACTTGCTGCCGTCGGTCATCACCACATTGATCATGTGGTATTGGGGATGAATGTCTTTCTTCATGGCGTAAACTCTCTTGGAGGCGCGCCCGCGGCGCCCGGAAACTGCGAATTTAGGGGCTTCGGGCGGCGTCTATACAGGAGGGGGGCCCCCAGCGCAAGTGCGGCGGCTTGGCCCCTTTTTAGGGCGGTCCGGCTGGTCTAACTGGAGCGAAATGGCTCGTTCAACCGAAGATACCACCCCGGCCCGGCCTGCCGGCAAGAGCCTGAAGCCGCTGCGCCGCTTCTTACCCCTGCTCACGGCCTATCGCCTGCCCGTCGCCTTGGCCTTCCTGGCCCTGGTGGTGGCCGCCCTTGCCACCCTCATCGTGCCGCTGGCGGTCCGCCGGGTCATCGATCATGGCTTCTCGGCCGAGGGCAGCCTCCTGATCAATCAGTATTTCGCCGTGATGCTGGCCGTCGTTGCGGTCCTGGCGCTCGCCTCCGCTGCCCGCTTTTACCTGGTCACCTGGCTCGGCGAGCGCATCGTCGCCGATACCCGCGATCTCCTGTTCAAGCACCTGCTCGATCTCAGCCCCGCCTTCTACGAGACGAACCGCTCGGGCGAGATCGTCTCGCGCCTCACCGCCGACACGACTCAGGTCAAGTCGGCCTTCTCCACCTCGGCCTCGATCGCCCTGCGCAATCTGGTGATGCTGATCGGCGCCGCCGGGATGATGGTGGTCACGAGCCCGCAATTGTCGGGCCTGGTCCTCCTCGCCATTCCCTTGATCGTCCTGCCGCTCATCTTCTTCGGCCGGAAAGTGCGCTCACTTTCGCGTGAGGCCCAGGACACGCTGGCGCATTCGGCGGCTTACGCGCAGGAACGCCTGCTTGCCGTGACGGCGGTGCAGTCCTTCGTCCAGGAACTCACCGCGATCAAGGCCTTCAAGGACGCGACCGCCGTCGCTTTCGACGCCTCCGCCAGGCGCACCCGCGCCCGCGCCTTCCTCACCGGCGCCATCATCTTCCTGTCGCTGGGCTCGGTGACGGCGGTGCTCTGGTACGGCGCCCGCGAGGTGATCTCGGGCGCCATGACGGCGGGATCGCTCAGCCAATTCGTGCTCTATGCGGTACTGGCGGCGAGCGCGCTGGGTGAGCTGTCGCAGGTCTGGGGCGAAGTGCAGGCCGCCGCAGGTGCCGCCGAACGCATCGCCGAGTTGCTCGACGAAAAGCCGGCCATCGCCGCCCCGCTTTCGCCCGTGCCGTTGCCTTCGCCCGCCAAGGGCGAGGTCGTCTTCGACAGGGTTAGCTTCCATTATCCGACCCGGCCCGATGGCCCGGCGCTGGAGGATGTAAGTTTTTCGGTGGCCAAGGGCGAGACGGTGGCGCTTGTCGGTCCCTCGGGCGCCGGCAAGTCGACGATCTTCGCGCTGTTGCAGCGCTTCTACGACCCGCAGACCGGCCGTGTCCTCGTCGACGGCATCGATGTGCGCCAGGCCGATCCGCGCGCCGTCAGGTCGCGCATCGCAGTGGTGCCGCAGGAGACCGTGATCTTTTCGGGAAGCGTGCTCGACAATATCCGCTTCGGCCGGCCCGACGCCTCCCTCGCCGAGATCAAGGCGGCGGCGCGCGCCGCTCGTATTGACGAGTTCGCCGAGCGTCTGCCGGAAGGCTATAATACCGAAGTCGGCGAGCGCGGCATCACCTTGTCGGGCGGCCAGCGCCAGCGTATCGCCATCGGCCGCGCCATATTGCGCGACGCGCCGATCCTTCTCCTCGACGAGGCGACGAGCGCGCTCGACGCCGAGAGCGAGGCCTTGATCCAGGAAGCGATCACCGAGCTCACCCAGCATCGCACCACTTTGGTGATCGCCCATCGCCTGGCCACGGTGAGGAATGCCGGACGCATCCTGGTCCTCGATGAAGGCCGTATCGTCGCCGAGGGCCAGCATGGCGAGCTCGCCCAGACGAACCCGCTCTACTCACGCCTCGCCAAGCTGCAGTTCAGCGCCCAGTCGGCCTAAAGTATGATCCGGAAAAGTGCGAAGCGGTTTTCCGAACAGATCATGCGCCGATAAAAGGGCTCACCGCTCGGTGAGCTTGAGCTCGATGCGGCGGTTGCGCGTCTTCGCCTCTTCGCTGTCGCCCGGATCGAGCGGCTGGAATTCGCCAAAGCCCGCCGCCACCAGATGTTTCGGGTTGATGCCCTGCTGGATCAGATAGTTGACGACGGCGATGGCGCGAGCCGAGGACAGCTCCCAGTTCGACTTGAAGGCCGTCTGGATCGGGTCGGTGTCGGTATGACCGTCGACACGCAGTACCCAGGCGATATCGGGCGGGATCTCGGCCTCGAGCTCCTTGAGCGCCGTAGCGAGCTTGTCCATCTCGACGAGGCCGGCCGGATTGATCGTCGCCGAGCCTTTCGGGAACAGCACTTCCGACTGGAAGACGAAGCGGTCGCCGACGACGAGGATGTCGGAACGCTGGCTCAGGATCTTGCGCAGGCGGCCGAAGAACTCCGAACGATAGCGCGTCAGTTCCTGCACCCGCTGCGCCAGCGCCGAATTGAGCCGCTTGCCGAGATCGATGATCTGCGCCTGGTCGGTGCGCGAGCGCGACTCGGCATCGGCGAGCAGGCCTGAAAGCGCAGCGATCTGCCGGCGCAGCGCCGCAAGCTGCTGGTTGAGCAATTCGACCTTGGCGAGTGCATCGGCGGACAGCTGCTTTTCCTCGTCGAGCGCCGTGCGCAGGCCGCTGATGGTGGATCCAGCGCTGTCACCCTTGGCGGCTTCGCCTTCGAGCTGCAGCATCAGGTTGGATGACTTGGTCTTTTCGGCCTGGAGATCATCGCCCAGTGTCGCGAAGTTGAGTTCGAGCTCGGCCTTGGCCGATTTCTCGAGCGCCAGCAATTGAGTGAGTTCGGCGATCTGCGAGCGCAATTGCCCGAGCGCGCTGTCCTGGCCCGAGATCTCGCGTGCCAAAAGGAACTGCGCGACGATGAAGACCGACAACAGGAAGGTGATGACGAGCAGGAGCTGCGCCATCGCGTCGACGAAGCCCGGCCAATAAGGGGCATCGTCATGGCGCCGGCGCCGCGAGAGGGCTTGCGCCATGGCCTATTCGTCCTCGACCGCGGCGGCCTGGCTGAACCGGCTCGCCGGGCCCTGGCTCTGCGGCGGTTGCTGCTTGGAGGCGCGCAGGATGAGCTTCTGCATCTCGTTCTGCTGGACCTGCTGGGCTTGCGCCCATTGCCGCACGATCTTCTGCTCCTCGCGCATCTGCTGCACCAGGCTGGCCACCGCATCGGCGAGCTTCTCCATCGATTCGCCGTCCTGGGCGGAGAGCGCCGGCAGGCCGAGCGCCGAGGAGACAGGCGTCTGTGTTGAAGCCGAAGGAGCCGGCTCGGCGGCCAACGCCTCATCGAGCGTCTGGTTGATGCGCTCGATGCCTTTTTGCAGACCCGCCACGTCGAGCCTGAGATAATGCGGCACGGTCAGGGTCCCGCTTTCGCCGGCCTGGAGATCGGTGATGGTCGACAGCCAGTCTTCGAGATCGTTGTAGAAGCGGTTCTGCGCCTGGTTGGCCTGCAATTCGAGGAAGCCCAGGATCAGCGACCCGGCGAGGCCGAAAAGCGAGGACGAGAAGGCGAGGCCCATGCCCGACAACGGCGCTTCGAGGCCGGTCTTGAGTTCCTCGAACACGGTGGCCGACTGGGCCGAGGAGACATCGAGCGACCGGATGGCGTCGCCGACCGAGGTCACGGTTTCGAGCAGGCCCCAGAACGTGCCGAGGAGGCCCAGAAAGATCAGGAGGCCGACCAGATAGCGCGAGATGTCGCGCGCTTCGTCGAGGCGGGAGGCGATCGAATCGAGCAGCGAACGCATCGACAGAGGCGACAGCACCGTCCGGTTCGGCCGGTCGCGGAAGAGTGTCGCCATCGGCCCGAGCAACCGCGGCGTGTGAGTCGTTTCGTGGCCCGGGTCGTTGATCTTGAAGCTATTGACCCAATTGATCTCGGGCCACAGCCGCCAGACGATGCGGAAGGAATAACCCACGCCCAGAAGCAGTGCGCCGATGATTACGCCATTGAGCGCCGGATTGGCCATAAAGGCCCGTTGCATATGGGGAAACAGCACGACCACCAGGATGGTGACGACCAGCGTGAACACCATCATGCGGACGAGATAGACTTTCGGCAGTTCGAGAACCGTATGTTCTTTGGCGTCGGTCATGGGCAGCTTTGCGAACCTCAGGGCGCGGTAAATGACCGTAAATCTAGACGATTGCGTGGCGGGTTAACAGCGAGACCGTGAAGCTTTTCCGGTGCCTCTCACGACTACGTTGGTTTTCCACCATGGATGAGGGACACAAGATCGTGACGTCCAGGTGAATGGCCGCAGCCATTTCATTTCCCGATGCGAGCCCGCCAGACGACAGAATGGAAGCTCATATCAAGGACTTGCAACGAAAAGCCGATAAACTCGCAGCTACGCGTCGAGGGCCCAGTCGAGCTCCTTCGGCAATTCGCCCCAGCAGTAATCGACATGCAGCACGCGCCGGCGGCGCGGTGAGGTCGAGGCGTCGCTGGCATGGAGCGCCAGGGCCTTCATCGCTAAGAGCCCACCGGCCTTGACCTGGCACAGGATAGCCTGCCTGCTCGCCGCCTCCTTCTTGACCCCGGCATCGCTCAAGCGTCCGAGGCGATGCGTGCCGGGCAGAACCTTCAGCGCGCCATTGCCGGCATCGCAGTCGTCGAGATGCAGGCGCAGATTGAACATCTTCTCGAGCAGGCTGGCCGGCGCCTCGACATGCGGCTGGCCGCCTTTGACCGTCCAGGTGCCGAAGCCCGCTAGCTCGACGCGGTGTTTCACCGCGATGACCCGGTCCTGATGCCAGGGCAGATGCCAATTGGCATCGGGTGTCTTGTCGAAGGCGAGAACCCGCACCGGCCGGGGCACGGCACCCGAGAGCTCGCGCGCCCTACGTCCGAGCGCGCCTTCGGGACCGATCAATGCTCTGATGGTGGGCGAAAGATCAAACGGCCGCGCGCCGATGCGCACGCCCGCCGCATCGAATTCCTCGGCCAGGGTCGCAATGACATCGGCGTCGACGGCGTTGTCACGGAGCGCGACACCGTCACGCTCGAAGTCGAACGCCGGCAAGCGTCAGCCCATCGCCTTGACGATCTCTTCCGTCATCTTCTTGGCGTCGCCGAACAGCATCATCGTATTGTCGCGGTAGAACAGACCGTTGTCGATGCCGGCATAGCCCGACGACATGCCGCGCTTGATGAACATGACGGTATTCGCCTTCCACACTTCGAGCACCGGCATGCCGAAGATTGGCGAGGTGGGATCGTCCTTGGCGGCGGGATTGGTCACGTCATTGGCGCCGATGACGAAGGCGACATCCGACTGGGCGAATTCGGAATTGATGTCCTCGAGCTCGAACACCTCGTCATAGGGCACGTTGGCTTCGGCGAGCAGCACGTTCATATGGCCGGGCATGCGGCCCGCCACCGGGTGGATGGCGTATTTGACCGTGACGCCCGCCTTCTTGAGATGATCCGCCATCTCGCGCAGCGCATGCTGGGCCTGCGCCACCGCCATGCCGTAGCCCGGCACGATGATGACCGAGCCGGCATTCTTCATGATGAAGGCTGCGTCCTCGGCCGAGCCCTGCTTCACCGGCCGCGCCTCGCCGCCGCCCGCTGCGGCAGTGGTCTCGCCGCCGAAGCCGCCGAGGATGACGCTGATGAAGGAGCGGTTCATGCCCTTGCACATGATGTAGGACAGGATCGCACCCGACGAGCCGACCAGCGCGCCGGTGATGATGAGCGCGGTATTGGCGAGCGTGAAGCCGATACCGGCCGCGGCCCAGCCCGAATAGGAGTTCAGCATCGAAATGACGACCGGCATGTCGGCGCCGCCGATCGGCACGATCAGCAAGAGGCCGAGCACCAGGCTGATGATGACGATGAGCCAGAAGGCGACAGCGCTCTGGCTGGCGAAGAACAGATAGATGCAGACGACGAGCGCCAGGGCGAGCGCGATATTGATGAGATGCCGGGCCGGCAGGATGATCGGCTTGCCGCTCATCCGTCCGTCGAGCTTGAGGAAGGCGATGATCGAGCCGGTGAAGGTCAGCGCGCCGATGGCGGCGCCCAGCGCCATCTCGACACGGCTCTGGGCGTGGATCTCGCCATTGGTGGCGATGCCGAAGGCTTCCGGCGAATAATAGGCGGCAGCCGCGACGAAGACGGCGGCGAGGCCGACCAGCGAATGGAAGGCGGCGACGAGCTGCGGCATCGCGGTCATGGCGATGCGTTTGGCGGTGACGGCGCCGATGGCGCCGCCGATGGCGATGCCGCCGATGATGAGCGCCCAGGCGAGACCGCTCGCCGGCGCCGCAAGGAGCAGCGTCGTGATGATGGCGAGGCCCATGCCGATCATGCCGAACATGTTGCCCTGGCGCGATGATTCGGGGCTCGACAGGCCGCGCAGCGCCATGATGAACAAGGCGCCGGAAACCAGATAGAGGAAGGCGGCGAGAGAAGCGCTCATGACTATTCCTTGACCAGCTCCATGGTGGCGTCCGGGAACACCACCAATTCATATTCGGGATAAGCTTCGCGCAGCGCCGCGACCTGCTGACCGTCGCTGCCGCGGACCATGTACCAGAGATCGCCGTCGAGCAAAGCGAGCGTCGCCGTGCGCATGAGGGTCTTGCCCTCGCCGCCCGTCGTCATCACCGTTTCGGTCGGGATGAGCAGATAGGGCGTGCCGTCCGCCAAATGCCCATGCTCGGCCTTGGCCATATCCATCGTGAAGGAATGCACCGGCAGCGCTTCCAGCGTCTGGCCGATGAGATCGCCCAGCGCCTTGCGGATGTCGTCCTCGCTCACCTTGTCCTGCTCGGCCATCTGCTTGATGATGCGCGGCGGGATGGCCTTGACGAGGACAGGCACATCCTTGCCTTCCATCGCCTTGTCATACATCTCGACGGCCGATTTGAGCATCGTGCTCTCGGCCTCGGTGAGATCGCGCGCCGGCGCGCTCAGTGCGCCCGCAAAAAAGCCAAACGCGGCGATGGCCGCAACCAGAAGCCCCCGCAATCCCCTCACCTGCCGCATCAGTGGCTCTTCGCGGATTTGGCGGCGCCGGGATCCTTCTTCTTGTACATCGCCAGCATGCGCTGGGTGACGAGGAAGCCGCCGAAGATGTTGACCGAGGCGAGAATGAGCGCCAGGAAGCCGAAGATCATCGCCAATGTGGAGCCCGACGCGATGGCGCCGGCGCCGACCGCGAGAAGCGCTCCGACCACGATGACCGAGGAGATCGCGTTGGTGACCGACATCAACGGCGTGTGCAGCGCCGGCGTGACGTTCCACACCACATAGTAGCCGACGAACACCGCCAGCACGAAGATCGCGAAAAGCGAGACGAAGGGGTCGATCGCATGTTCCATCGCGGGGAGCCTCTTTAGGATTTGAACATCTTGTGCACCAGCTCGCCGTCCTTGGCGACAAGCGTGCCGGTGATGATCTCGTCCGCCCAATCGATCTTGAGCGCCCCATCCTTGATCAGGGGATCGAGGAAGTTCTGCAGATTCCTGGCATAAAGCGGCGAGGCATTGCCGGCGAGGCGGCCGGCGAGATTGAGATTGCCCATGATCGTGACGCCCTTGTGCATGACGATCTCGCCCGGCTTCGACAGCGGGCAGTTGCCGCCGCGCTCGACCGCGAGGTCGACGATCACCGAGCCGGGTTTCATCGTCTCGACCATCTCCTGCGTGACCAGCACCGGCGCCGGCCGGCCCGGAATGAGGGCGGTGGTGATGACGATATCCTGGATCTTGATATGCTCGGCGACGAGCGCCGCCTGCTTGGCCTTGTCCTCGGCCGAGAGCTCACGCGCATAACCGCCGGCGGTGGCGGCATCGGCGACATCGGCGAAGACGAATTTGGCGCCGAGGCTCTTCACCTGCTCTTCGGTCGCCTTGCGCACGTCGGTCGCCGACACGATGGCGCCCAGACGGCGCGCCGTGGCGATGGCCTGAAGGCCGGCGACGCCGACACCCATGATGAACACCTTGGCCGGCGGAACCGTGCCCGCCGCCGTCATCATCATCGGGAAGGCGCGGCCGAATTGCGCGGCAGCATCGATCACCGCCTTGTAGCCGGCGAGATTGGCCTGCGACGACAGCACGTCCATCGACTGGGCACGCGTGATGCGCGGCATCAGCTCCATGGCGAACAGGGTCAGGCCTTGCTTGGCGAGCGTCTCGAGCCCCGGGCGGTCGCCATAGGGGTCGAGAATGGCGGCCACCAGGGCGCCCTTCTTGAGCGCCCCTGTTGTCTGGGCCTCGGGACGGCGGACGCTGAGCAGAATGTCTGCGTCCTGGAGCGCCGCCCCGCCATTGCCGATCTTGGCGCCGGCACCGGCGAAAGCGTCATCCGAAATGAAGGCGCCCTTGCCCGCCCCGGCCTCGACGGCGACGTCGAAGCCCTTCTTGATGAAGGCCTTGATGGTGTCGGGCGTCGCCGCAACGCGGCTCTCGCCCGGATATGTTTCGGCTGAGACCGCGATCTTCATATGTCGGAGGTCCTAGCCGACGTTGACGGCGGTGATCAGTCCGAAAAGCACGAGCACGCCGGCCGACAGGAGCCAGCGCTCCGAACCTGAGCGCGCATCGATGAGAACCGCGATGCAGCCGATGATCAGGCCGGCGAAACCGATGAATACATTCAAGGACTTGCCAAAGGCGAAGCAGGCGAGCGCGACCAGCACGTAGCCGCAGATGATGCTGAGCGCCACCGAGCCCCGGATGAAGGCGCTATACGTCCTGCGATGCGCATCCATATCCAGATGGTGGTCGACTGATTGCTCCGCCATGTCGAAAATCCCCTCAAAACCTTGGAATCTGAGGAGACTTACCTAGCCTAGAGCCTTACCCGCCGCAAGAACTGAGGCCCGGCGCGGCGATGAGTCCCAGACCCGCCTTCAAAATCCCGCAAAGGAAGGGCAATATCCTCGTCATTCCCCTGCCCCGGACGGCACATGCGACGGCGATTGTTTGTCCTCTGGCTCATGTTTCTCCTGGGACTTCCGGGGTTGGCGGGGCTGTGTGTGGCGCAGGATTCCACGCCGCTCGATATTCCTCGCCTCACGCAGCAGGCCGAGGCAGGCGTTGGCGGCGCGATGATGGCGCTTGGCGAGGCCTATCTGGACGGCAACGGCGTCAAGCGCGATCTCGACAAGGCCATTGGCTGGCTCACCCCCCTTGCCCGCACGAATGACGCCGCAGCCCTCTATCTGTTGAGCTTCGCACTCAGGGAACGGGGCAAGCCCGGCGACCTCGACGAGGCCTTGCGCCATGCCGTCACAGCTTTGAGCCTGACGAAGAAAGGTAAAGGGCAGGAATTCCTCGTAGCCAATATCCAGACGCAGCTCGGCTTCATCTACGAAAAACTCGGCCGCTTCGACGAGGCCGTCGTCGCCTATGAAGCCGCACGCGGCATCTTCCAGGACGGGCTGGGGCTGAACCATCCGCAGGTCGCCGGCGCCTATATGAACCTGGCCAATGGCCTCGCCGGCGCCGGACGCCAAGAGGAATCCCTCGCCGCCACGGAGACCGCGATACGGCTGATGTCCCGGTTCCCCGGCACTGATCCGGAATTGGGCAGCCTCTATCTGAACAAGGCGGTCAGCCTCATCAGCCTCGCGCGCTATGGCGAGGCCCTTGCGGCTGTTGATCAGGCCGAGGTCATCTACCGGAAGCTGGGCAGTCAGCCGTTCCAGATCGCCGATGCCCTCAGGAATCGCAGTCGCGTCCTGAATCTGGTGGGCCGCAATCAGGAAGCCATCGAAGCGGCGCAAGGCGCGCTGACCCTCTACGGCCAAGTCCCCTCGCCCGATCAAAGCAAGCTCGCCGCCACCCACGGCATGCTTGGCCTCGCCTATCGGGACCTTCGCCGCTATGACGAGGCCAGGGCAGAATTTCGCGCTGCTGCCACGATAATCGAGACCTCCGGCGCCAGCCGTATCGAGATGATTCATCCGCTCATCAATCTCGGCAATGTGGATGACGATCTCGGGGAATTCAAAAACGCACTGACGAACTATCAACAAGCCCTGAGCATCATTCTCGACACCGAAGGACCGGATCAGGCTGATGCCGCCGCCATGCTGGGTCGGCTTGGCAACACCTCCCTGAAGCTCCGGCGTTACGATGCCGCGCTCGACTACGGCCTGCAGGCATTGCTTATTCAAGCCGCAGCCCCGGATGCCGATATCGACAATCAGCGCTACACCTACCGCATGCTGGCGCGCACTCTTGCGGCCACCGGCTACAGGACCGCGGCCATCTTCTTCGCCAAGCAGGCGGTCAACGCGCATCAGGAGGTGCGCACCCGCAACAGCACCCTGTCGGACGAAACGAGATCCACGCTCGGACAGAGTTTTCAGCCGTCCTACCGCCTGCTCTCGGATCTGCTCCTCGACGATGGTCAACTGTCGGAAGCCCAATTCGTCGGCGGCTTGCTGAAGCAGCAGGAATTCTACGAGTTCACGCGCGGCCGCACTGGCCGCGCTTCGGCGCGCCGCGATATCGAACCGGGCAGCGTCCGCCTCGACGAGACCGAACAGAATTTCTGGAAGGCCATGCGGGCGTCGATGGAGCCGGTCCTGCAACTCGCGTCGAATATACGCGACCTCAAAGCCGCACGGGAGGAGACGGGAACCGCTCGGCTTGAAGACAAGCTGAAGATGCAAGATCTCGCCGCTCGGCGCGATCAGGCCATGCAGGCCTTCCTTGCATCCGCCCGCAATCTCATCGACCGCACCGAGACGACAAAAAAGACGGCCCTCCAATTCGGACAGCGTTACGCGGAGAAGATCGAGGCGGACCTGAAGTCCATGGGGCCCAACACGATTCTCCTGCAGATCATGAGTTCGGATGACAAGCTGCATGTCTTCATCCGCGCTGACGGGCGCCAAAAGATCTATCGCATACTGCCCCTAAATCGCGCCGAGCTTGCCAACAAGGTGTCGGCGGCGCTTGCCGCGGTGCGCGACCGCGACGAGGACGCCCTCGCCCAGCTGGCCGGCCTCTATGACGATATCATCAGGCCGGTGCGCGCCGATCTCGACGCCGCGGTCGATCCGAAGAGCACCGAAGCGCCGGTTCTTCTCCTCGATCTGTCCGGCTTCCTGCGCTACTTACCCTTCGCCGCGCTTTATGACGGCCGGCGCTATGTCGTCGAGGATTTCGCGCCGGCACTCTACAATCCAGCCAGTCCGACAAAATTCACCCCGATGCGTCGCGATCGGATCAAAGGCGCGGGCTTCGGTGTCACCCAACCATTTCCGGGCTTCGCGGCCTTACCGGGCACGGCCCGCGAACTGGACACGGTCTTCAAGATCATCGCCGGCAAGCCCAGGCTCGACGAAGACTTCACCGAAAAGAGCCTCGCCAAGGCGCTCGCGACCAAACCTCAGATCCTGCATATTGCAAGTCACTTCCGCTTTCGGCCCGGCAACGAAGCCAACTCCTACTTGCTTCTCGGTAATGGCGACGGCCTCACCTTGGAACAGTTGCGGGCGCAGAAGCGGTATAATTTCGGCGGTATCGATCTGATCACGCTCTCGGCCTGCGAGACGGCCCTCGGCGGCGGTGCCGAGGGGGAGGAGATCGAGAGCTTCGGCGTGCTCGCGCAAAACAAAGGCGCCGCGTCCGTCATGTCGACGCTCTGGCAGATCGCCGACGACTCGACGGCCAAGCTCATGGCGGAGTTCTACGAGGGCCTCATCAACCAGAATCTCGATAAGGCCCGGGCCCTGAGGCAGGCCCAGATCGACATGATCCAAGGCACCAAACCTGAACCGGAAGTTGCCCAAGCCAGCCGTGCTATGACCGCGCTCGAAGACACGGAAGGAACCGACAGCGAAGTGCCCACCGCCCATCCCTACTACTGGGCCGCCTTCATTCTCATGGGGAACTGGATGTGAGTCCGGCGGCCGTGAGGGCCGCCGTCTGCCGCGCCGCAACGTTATCGACGCTGAAGCCCTCCAGCGCCTCGTTGAACAGCCGATAGAAATTGAGCTCGGCACGCAGGTGGATGAATACCCCGCCGAGCCCGATCGCCGCGCGGTCCATGAATACGAATTCGCGCGGCACCTTGACCGGCCCCTTCTCCTTCAGCGCCTGATGCACCGTGAAGGCCTGGCGGCGGCCATATTCGGCGGGCGACACGCCGTCGGCGATGGCGCGCACCCGATCCTCCATCAAGGGTCCGTAGATGAAGCGCGCCCAGATATTGAGGATGTCGATCAGCTCGTTGCTGAGATTCTGAAAGCCCCAGGTCTCATAGGCGTGCACGATGCGGGCCCGATCATCGGCAAGCAGGCCGCGATAGAGATCGACGACACCCTGGACGAAGCGCGGCGGAAAAATGCGGACGCAGCCATAGTCGAGAAGATTGAGGCCGTTGGGCGTGCCCGTTTCATCGATGGCGGCAGAATAATTGCCGAGATGCGGATCGCCATGGATCACACCGTGGCCGCAGAACGGCATCCACCAGGCCTCGAACAGATGGCGCGCCAGCAGATTGCGTGTATCGAGATCATGCCCCTTGAACTCGAGCAGCTTTCGCCCCTCGAGCCAGCTCATGGTGATGAGGCGGCGCGTCGACAAGTGCGGCTCGACCTCGGGCACATGGACGGTCGGGTGGCCCTTGAGGATTTCCGTGTAGAGGCGGATATGTTTCGCCTCCCGCCCATAATCGAGCTCTTCGCGCAGGCGCGCCGCGATCTCCTCGCCGATCTCGCTGGTGTCGATCACCGGCGACATCCGCCGATGCAGCGCGAAGATGATGTTGAGCTGCTTGAGATCGGCCTCGACCGCCGAATCCATGTCGGGATATTGCAGCTTGCAGGCGAGCGGCCGGCCGTCATGCGACGCGGCGCGATGCACCTGGCCGAGCGACGCGGCATGCGCCGCCTCATGCGCGAAATCGGCGAAGCGCGTGCGCCAGTCGGGCCCGAGCTCCGCCGCCATGCGCCGCTTGACGAAGGCCCAGCCCATCGCCGGCGCCTGCGACTGGAGCTGCGCCAGCTCGGCCGCGTAAGCCTCAGGCAACACATCGGGAATGGTGGCGAGCAATTGCGCCACCTTCATCAGCGGGCCTTTGAGATTGCCGAGCGCCGCGGCGAGAAGCTGGCCTTCCGCCGAGGAGCCGCGCTCAGCCCCGAGCAGCCGGCCGGCGGCGATGCGCGCCACGGCGCCGCCCACTCCCGTTCCGACATTGGCGTAGCGGATCAGTCGACCAGTCAGGCTGTTCTCGTCGTCCGCCACCTAACGCCTCACGCGGATTCCATCGCTTCGAGCTCGTCGATGAAGCCCTCGATGACCTTGAGCCCCTTCTGCCAGAAAGCCGGATCGCTCGCATCGAGGCCGAAGGGCTTCAGCAATTCCGTGTGGTGCTGGGTGCCGCCGGCTTTGAGCATGGCGAAATACTTCGCTTGGAAGCCCTCCGTGCTTTCCTGGTAGCGCGCATAAAGCGAATTCACCAGGCAGTCGCCGAAGGCATAGGCATAGACATAGAACGGCGAATGGATGAAATGCGAGACATAGACCCAGAAGGTTTCATAGCCTTCCGAGAAGGCGATGCCGGAGCCCAGGCTCTCGCCCTGCACTTCGAGCCACAACGCGTTGATCTGGTCGGCGGTGAGCTCGCCTTCCTTGCGCGCGGTGTGGATCTTGCGCTCGAATGTATAGAAGGCGATCTGGCGCACGACCGTATTGAGCATGTCCTCGACCTTGCCGGCGAGCATGGCCTTGCGCTTCTTCGGATCGCTCGCCTGCTTGAGCAGCGCCTGGAAGGTCAGCATCTCGCCGAAGACCGAAGCCGTTTCGGCGAGCGTCAGCGGCGTCTGCGCCATGAGCGCGCCCTGATCGGCCGCGAGCACCTGGTGCACGCCGTGGCCCAGCTCATGCGCGAGCGTCATCACGTCGCGCGTCTTGCCCATATAGTTGAGGAGCACATAAGGATGCGCCGACGGCACGGTTGGATGCGCGAAAGCGCCTGACGTCTTGCCGGGCCTCACCGGCGCGTCGATCCACTTTTTGTCGAAGAAGCGTCCGGCGATCTCCGCCATCTCCGGCGCGAAGCCCTTATAGGCATCGAGCACGGTCGCCTTGGCATCCTCCCAGGCGACCTCGCGCGTATCCTCATGCGGCAACGGCGCGTTGCGGTCCCAGTGATCGAGCTTCTCCTTGCCGAGCCATTTCGCTTTCATCTTGTAGTAGCGATGCGACAGGCGCGGATAGGCAGCGCGCACCGCCTCGACGAGAGCGGCAACGACTTCCGGCTCGACGCGGTTCGACAGATGCCGCGCATCGGCGATATCCTTGAAGCCGCGCCAGCGGTCGGAAATCTCCTTGTCCTTGGCGAGCGTGTTGGTGATGTGGGTGAACAGCCGGAGATTCTGCTTGAAGGTCTTGGCCAGCGCCTCGGCGCCCGCTTTGCGTTTCGTCTCGTCGGGATGCATCATCAGCGTCAGCGTCGGCTCGAGCGACAGCTCCTCGCCATCGACGGTGAAGCGCATTTCGGCGAGGCTCTCGTCGAAGAGCCGGTTCCAGGCCGAGTAACCCGTCTGCGACTTCTCGAGGAAGAGCTCCTCGATCTTGTCGTCGAGCTGATAGGGCTTCTCCATGCGCAGATTGTCGATCCACGGCCGGTAATGCGCCAGCGCCGGAACTTTGAGCTTCTCCGCCAGATCCTCGTCGGTGATCTTGTTGAGCTCGAGCTCGAAGAACAGCAGCACGGTCGAGATATTGGTCAGCTTGGCGCTCGCATCGCCGTAGAATTTCGCGCGCTTGGGATCGGTCGTGTCGCCGACATAATAGAGCTGTGCATAGGAGCCGGCGCGGCCGAGAAGATCGCTCAAGGCCTCATAGGCTTTGATGGCCTCGGCCAGATCGCCGCCGGCGAGTTCGGCGAGCTTGCCCTTGTAGGTCTCGGCGAAGGCTTTCGCGTCTTCCTCGCCGCGTCGCATGTCGGCGGCGAAAGCCGGATCTTCAGGCGCGGCGTAGAGATCGGCGAGATTCCATTCGGGCAACGGGCCCAGCTTCTTGGCGGCGGCGGTGTCCATGATCCATCCGTTCGATTGCTTTGGTGCTCATATGGCCCATGCCTGTGACCTCGGCAATAAGGCCGCGCGCGCCTTGCATGACGCAAGGCCATTTTCCGATGGCACTGGACAGCCGGGGCAACTGTCCCCATTCTCGCCATGTCCTTAATGTGCCCTTTACCCTTCTTTGCCACAGTCGACCCTGAGACGGGGGAAGGCCGGGATGCTGCTGGGCGGTGCGCATCCCAAGACGGCTTTTGCCCCGAATGGCCATCTAATCTGAGTGGTGTCGGTCAAGCATGACAGCGCGCGTTCTTATAGTTGAAGACGATCCGGCCCAGCGGCGCATCCTGGAAGAGATGATGAAACGCTTCGGCTTCGAAGCGGTGAGCGCCGACAGCGGCGCCAAGGGACTTGACATATTGGCCGGCACGGCGGGCGGCCAGATCGAGCTCGTCATCCTCGACCTCATGATGCCGGGCATGGACGGGCTCGAGTTCCTCGAGCGCATGAACGGCGTACGCGGCCACATTCCGGTGATCGTGCAGACGGCGCAAGGCTCGATCGAGACAGTGATCAAGGCGATGCGCGCCGGCGCCGATGATTTCGTGGTCAAGCCGATTTCGCCCGAGCGCCTGCGCGTTTCGGTGCAGAACCTGCTCAAGGTCAATGCGCTGACCGAAGAGGTCAAGCGCCTCAACAAGAAGGTCGGCGGCGCCCTGACGTTCGACGACCTCATCGCCTCTTCCGCTGGCATGGCGGGTGTCATCCGGCTTGGCCGGCGCGGCGCCCAGTCGAATATTCCGATCCTGATCGAGGGCCAGTCGGGTGTCGGCAAGGAGATCATCGCCCGCGCCATTCATGGCGAAAGCGAGCGGCGCGGTCGCAATTTCGTCGCCGTCAATTGCGGCGCCATTCCGGAAAATCTGGTCGAAAGCATCCTGTTCGGCCACGAGAAGGGCTCCTTCACCGGCGCCACCGCCAAACATATCGGCAAGTTCCAGGAAGCCGACGGTGGCACGCTATTCCTCGACGAAGTGGCGGAATTGCCGCTCGACATGCAGGTGAAGCTCCTGCGCGCCATCCAGGAAGGTGAGATTGATCCGGTCGGATCGCGCAAGCCCACGAAGATCAACATCAGGCTGATCTCGGCCACCAACCGCAACATGATCGAGATGGTCAAGGCCGGCGAGTTCCGCGAGGATCTCTATTACCGCCTGAACGTCTTTCCGGTCATGGTGCCGCCGCTCAAGGACCGCAAGGACGACATCCCGGCCCTGGTCAATCACTTCATCACCCGCTTCGCCGCCGAGGAAGGCCGCAAGGTTCACGGCATCGAGCCTAAGGCGCTGGGGATGCTGCAGCTCTACAGCTGGCCGGGCAATGTCCGCCAGCTCGAGAACACGGTGTTCCGCGCCATTGTCCTGTGCGAAGGCGACACCCTCGAAATCCAGGATTTCCCGCAGATCGCCTCGCTGGTCGAAGGTTATGAGGTGAAAATTCCCGAACTGCCGGCGCCCCCGGCACCGGCGCCGGTCGGGGCCGGTCCTTCACGCTCGACCGGCTCAGTCATCTCGGACGGCATGGCCATCGGTATCCCGGCGGTTACCGACGGTGGCCATATCCGCAAGCTGGAGGAGATCGAGGCCGACATGATTCGCCTGGCGCTCCACCGCTACCGTGGCCAAATGTCGGAAGTTGCACGGAAATTGGGCATCGGCCGGTCGACGCTCTACCGCAAGATGCGCGACCTGGGCCTCGACGACGGCGAAAACGGCCGTTCGACCGCCTGAGGCAAAAACGTGACAGTCCTGGTTTAATGCAACCAAGGGAAGCTCTGACCGTTGAAATGCCATGAAGCCCCGGTTAGCTAAGGCAGCAACTCATGGGAGTATACCGATAATGCGGCTGCGGCGGGGATTGGCGGGCACCTCTGCGCTTGTTCTGGTTATGTGTCTGGCGGCACCGGAAGCGTTTGCCGAACGTGACACCCACTCGCCCAGCCGGGTTCAGAAATCGGGCTCCATTTTCGACTATTTCAAGCGCAAGCGCGAGGACCGCCGCAACGAGCTGCGCCGCAACCGCGAACCCGGCCCGCGCATCCAGAATGCGCCCCTGATCGAGGCCGACAAGCCCGAGCCGCCCCTGGTCTATCAGCCCGAAAAGCTCGAGGCCCTGCGCGCCGACAGTTTTACCGAAACCGAGCCCGCCGACCCGCTGGCCCAGGCCGTCTACCGTGAATTGCAAAGCCGTGAGGCCGCCGCGCGTGTCACCCGCGAGGAAAAATCGGCGATCATCGAGCTCTACCGGAGCAACGGCTTCAAGCCGCTATGGACGACGGCCGAGGGCCTCGACCAACGCGGCCAGGACGTGTTGAATCTCCTGGCGACGAGCGCCGATGAGGCGATGGAACCCTCCGACTACCTGCCGACGGCGCTCGGCGCCTTCAGCGACAGCCCAGCCTCGTTCAAGGGCGATATGGTCCATCTGGCGCGGCTCGATCTCGGCCTCACCGCCGTGGCGCTGAAATATGCCCGCCATGCCTCGGGCGGCCGGATCATTCCCAACCGCCTGACCAAATACAATGACATCACGCCGGACCCGGTGGCGCCCGCCACTGCCGTCAAGGTCCTGGCCTGGAGCCCCTTCCCGGTCGAATATCTGAAGGGCCTGCAGCCCAAACATCCGGCCTATGCCCTGTTCAAGACCGAGCTCGCCCAGAAGCGGGCCCAGCTCCATGCGACCGAGAGCGAGACCATTCCGCTCGGACGCCGGGTGAAGCCGGGCGAAAGCGACCCGCGTATCGTTCTGGCACGCCACCATCTCGAGCGCCTCGGCTATCTCAAGGTTGCCGGCACCGAGCCGAAAGTCATTCCCGCCGCGACCGGCGGCAGCCCGGCGGATCCCAAAGAGATCCTCGACGCCGACGTCTCGGCAGCGCTGAAGGCGTTCCAGACCGAAGCCCAAATCAAGGTCACCGGCGCTCTCGATCAGGCGACGGTCAACGCCCTCAACGGGCGCAGCGAAGTGCAAATGGTCGCCAAGCTCGGCTACAACATGGAGCGCCTGCGCTGGCTGCCGAAATCGCTCGGCAGCAAATATATCTTCGTGAACCAGGCGGCCTATCAGCTCGAGGTCGTCGATAACGGCCGCGAGGTGTGGCGCACCAAGGTCATCATCGGCAAGCCCAACACCCAGACAGTTTCCTTCCACGACCGCATGGAAACGGTGGTGTTCAATCCGTCCTGGGGCGTGCCGCCCTCGATCATCAAGAACGAGATGCTGCCGATCCTGCGGCGTGATCCGTCCTATCTGGACCGGCTGGGCTATCGGGTGGTCACCAAAAACGGCCAGATCGTGCGCTCGAGCTCGGTCAACTGGTCGGCCTACAACAAGGGCGTCCCCTATTCCATCCAGCAGCCGCCGAGCGACGACAATGCGCTGGGCGAAGTGAAATTCCTGTTCCCCAATTCACACAGCATCTACTTCCACGACACGCCGGCGCGCTCGCTTTTCGAGCGCTCCACCCGCGCCTTCAGCCATGGCTGCGTACGCGTTGAAAATCCACGTATCTTCGCCGAAACGCTGCTCAAGCTCGATGCCGCGGAAGTCGCCAAGCGCATCGACAGCGGCGTCAGCCAGAGCGCCAAGGTCCGCGACGACATCAAGGTTCACCTGACCTACTTCACCGCCTGGCCCGACCAGAGCGGCAGAATCGTCTATTATGACGACGTCTATGGCCGCGACCAGCGCATGGAAACCGCCTTCTCCGCCACCGCTGTGGCGGCAAGGTGACCTTGAGGACTGCCCTGGAGTCAGCCTGCCTTTATTGCTTAAACCCCTGTTAATGATAGTGATTTAGGTTACCTATCGACAGACGGATTGCCTAAGAGTAGCCGTATTCTTGTCGCAAGCATGGAACTGGTGTAATCCGTTTCTGGGACGGGTGACCATTGTTTTCGGGACACTAACTAGGGGAACCGGGGTTCAGCCGGTCTAAAAGTGAGTATGGGTTTCCTGGCCGCTGAAAACGGACACCGTGGATCATTGACCTCGCGCGCGAAACGGATTGCTTTAACGACATTTTTGGCCGGCACCCTTGCCGCCGGACTGTGGTTCGGATTCGGTAATGGTGAAGCGACCGCCGGTGGCGAGACCCGCACCCTTTCCCTCTACCAGACCCACACCAAGGAAAGCCTGACCGTCACCTACAAGGTGAACGGGCGCTACATTCCCTCGGCGATGGAAAAGCTCAATTATATCCTGCGCGACTGGCGCCGGAATGAAGTCATCCGCATCGATCCTAGGACCATCGATCTGGTCTGGGAGCTGCACGCCGATCTGGGCTCCACCCGTCCGGTCCATATCGTTTCCGGCTTCCGTTCGCCCAAGACCAATGCCTTCCTGAAGCGCATCGGCCGCAACGTGGCGAAGAAGAGCCAGCACATGGTCGGCAAGGCCATCGACATCTATTTCCCCGACGTTCCGACCCAGAAGGTCCGCAACAGCGCCCTGGTCCGCCAGGTGGGCGGCGTCGGCTACTATCCGACCTCCGGCCAATATGGCTTCGTTCACGTCGATTCGGGCAAGGTCCGCATGTGGCCGCGCGTGTCGCCGAGCCAGCTGGCCAAGATTTTCCGCGACTACCGCAAGACTGTCGGCGCCCGCCGCAACGCCCAGGACCAGGTCATGGTCGCGACCTCCGAGTCGCAGCCTGATCACGGCGCCATGAAGGCGAAGCTGGCTTCCATCGCCAACAGCTATAGCGGCGAGGACGACGAGGATGCCGGCGCCGCCGACGCCACCCCCGCGACAGTTGCCGCGGTGGAGACGGAAGCCAAGGCGCCCGCCCCGACGCCGCGTGCCAAGCCGGTGGTCCAGCGCCCGGTCGAGGTGGTCGAAGCCTATCCTGTGCCGCTGCCGCGCCCGAAGCCCATCGAAGTCCTGATGATGGCTGCCGCCAACATGCAGATCGAGCCGGCCTCCGCCCCGCCGAAGGGCGTCGAGACCAACTTCAAGTCGCGCATCTATAACGACAATCTGGGCCCCGTGGCGGGCGCCGAATCGATGGTCGAGGAGCCCGACGTCACCCAGACCGCCAATGTCTCCGCCAAGGGCAGCTTTGCCGACTCGCTGCGTGACGGTACGGCGGAAGATGTCCCGTTGATCCGCCCGCTCGCCGCTTCCGCCGGCAATGACGACCTCTTCTGGTGGCCCAAGCAGCTGACCTTCAGCCCCGACCAGGCCGTCCGCCGCGATGGCATGCCGCAGGAAGTGGTGCCGGATGACAGCGAGACCATCGCCGAGATGGCGGCGCCGCAGCTCTCGTCGTCCTCGACCTTGATGATGGCCCAGGCCAATGCCGCGACACCCGCCGTCATGCCGTCGCTGCAGACGGTGACGAGCGGCAAAGGCGACATGCTCGAGGTCAACCGCTCGGCCAAGGGCAGCATGCTGATGAACGAGCCGGTCGTGATGCAAAAGAAGCGTCAGACCCTCGGCCAGTTCATCGAGGACGTCACCGACGGCAATTGACCGGTCGGCCGTTTCCATCTGAGTTCGGATTTGAGAGAAAACCGGAGAGCAGACACGTACCTGCTGTCGAGAGAGGCTTGAGCATGCATCGCCCACTCTCCGGTCACCTTCCCTGGGCTGGGACCAGGGTAAGCTTCAAAACTCACATAATGACGCGGAGATAACCGCACGGAAGCGGGCCGGTCAATCGATCGGCAGCCGGCAGCCGCGCATTGCGGCGCGATCGTGTTCTGGATGCAACAGGGCCGGAATTCGGAGCTCAAACGCTTCGCAACGACCGCAGAATGACTTCACATCGCGCCGAAGTTTGAGAAAATCTTCAGGAGAATGTCGCCCGTCTGTCCGATCTCAGGCGACGCCCAGGATCTTCAGGGCGGGCAGCACGATCAGCAGACCGATGGTCAAGCCACCACCTGCCATACGCAGGAGCATCTCGAAGATCTGGGCTTTCTGGACAGGGGGTCGGCTTGCCGGCTGGTAATGCGTCATAGTCGTGCCCTCCACTGTGGCAGGTCGGGCTTATGCGATACCGGCCGTCTCGTCGCGCCCGCTCCAGATGGGCGAACACAAAGCCCGCCGGTTGGTTCCGGCCGCATAAAAATATATTTTTGGTTACGCCGCTTCTTCCGCCGGCAGCATGCCGAGCGCGTTCATATAGAGGTCGAGGATCGCTTCCTCCTCCTCGCGCTCATGCCGGTCCTTTTTGCGCAACGAGATGACCTTGCGCAAGATTTTGGTGTCGAAACCGTTGCCCTTGGCCTCGGCATAGACTTCCTTGATGTCGCCCGCGATCGCCTTCTTGTCCTCTTCGAGCCGTTCGATGCGCTCGACGATGCTCTTGAGCTGGCCTTGGGCAAAACTGGTCTTGGCGTCCATGGAAGGTGATCCTGAGCTGATCTAGTGCTTGTGGGTTGACTTGAAGGCCGCGTCCTGGGTCGGGCTCGCCTCGCGCTGGTATTTGGCCTTCCAGTCGGCGTAGGGCATGCCATAGACACGCTCGCGCGCGGCATCGCGCGACACCTCGACGCCCTTCGCCTTGGCCGCCTCCTCATACCAGTTTGACAGGCAGTTCCGGCAAAATCCCGCCAGGTTCATCAGATCGATATTCTGAACATCGCTGCGCCCGCGCAAATGCTCGACAAGCCGGCGGAATACCGCAGCTTCGAGCTCGGTCTGGGTCTTCGGATCGATCGTCATTTGCCACCTTTCATATACGCTTCGAGGATAGGCGCCAGCCGCGATATCCACTCATCCACACCTGATTGCCGGGCGATCAGATCCTGGCGGATTTCAATGAGGCCATGCGGCAAACCCCGGCTGGTTCCATGGGTATATAGGGTGTCGCCCTCGAGCGCGCCGGAATAGGGTTCGTTGTCGCCCACGCAGAGGTCGCCCGCGGCCCGGAACGCGTCGAGGAGATGCCCGGCGAAGCGCCGATCAGTATCCCACAGGATACCGACATGCCAGGGGCGCGCCACGCCCTTCCAATGGGGCGTGAAGCTGTGGAGGGAGACCAGCACCGGATCGACCCCCGCCGCCTGCGCCCGTCCGATCTCGGCGGTGATGGCAGCATGGTAGGGCCGGTGGAAACGGGCGATACGCCTTTCCCGCTCGGCCTCATCGACCAGGGCGTTGCCGGGCACGATGGCGCCATCCGAGACCCGCATAATGAGGGTGGGATCATCGGCGCCGCGATTGGGATCGATGAGGAGCCGCGAATAGGTCGCCATCAGGGCCGGACAATCGAGCGCCCGGGCGAGGCCCCGCGTCACCGCCTCGACCCCGATATCATAAGCGATATGGCGCTCGAACTGCTCAGGCGGAAGCCCCAGGGCGGCATATTCGGAGGGAATCGTATTGCGGGCATGATCGGCGAGAAGGATCATTCCCCGCTTCAAATTCCCGTCAATTCGGGCAAAACTATCATTAAGGCTTGTTTCAAACATTCGAGGTTTTATAGGGGGTCCCATTCGGCCAGTCATCATCTTGCCAAACTTGACGGCAGGACTGGTCGTGGCACAACTTGGCTCGCCCTAGGCCCGCCTGTTGACGCTTGTTCTTTGACAGGGAATGTTATGATCGATTCGCTAGTATCACCGGGGTCCAAGGGACGGATGGCACAGTTTTCGGCAATATTGGCTACGGCAGTCGTGGCTCTCGCCTTCATGGCGCAAAGCGCCAAGGCCGATCTCAAGCTTTGCAACAAGACCGAGAGCCGCGTCGGCGTGGCGCTGGGTTACAAGGACAAGAACGGCTGGGCGTCGGAGGGCTGGTGGAACATCGGCGCCAATGGCTGCGAAACCCTGCTCAAGGGCCCGCTCATCGCCCGCTATTACTATATTTTCGCCGTCGACTACGACAAGGGCGGCTCCTGGGGCGGTAAATCGATGATGTGCACCAGGGACAAGATCTTCACCATCCGTGAGATCGGCAACTGCACCGAGCGCGGCTACAATAAAACCGGCTTCTTCGAGGTCGACACCAAAGAGGAAACCGATTGGACGATCTCCCTTTCCGGCGAGAAGACGAGCACCACCGGCGGCGCGCAACCACAGTGAGGCGCAATCGCAGCGTCAAGGTGATCGCCACTCTCGGGCCCGCCTCCTCCAGCCCGGAGATGATCGAGAAGCTGTTTCTCGCCGGCGCCGACGTCTTCCGCATCAATATGAGCCACACCTCGCACAAGTTGCTCGAGGAGCTGCATGGCGCGATCCGGCAGGTTGAACAGAAGCTCAACCGGCCGATCGGCATCCTCGCCGATCTCCAGGGTCCGAAGCTACGCTTAGGCACCTTCCAGGGCGGCGAGGTACGCATCGCCGCCGGCGACACCTTCACCTTCGACACCGACCCGGCACCCGGCGACGCCACCCGCGTCCATCTACGCCATCCCGAGATCTTCTCGGCGGTGAAGCCCGGCGACAACCTGCTCGTCAATGACGGGCGCCTGCGCGTCGAGATCACCGATGTGAAGCCCGACCGGATCACCACGCGGGTGATCTTCGGCGGCGTCATGTCGGACAAGAAGGGCCTCAACCTGCCCGACACGATCCTGCCGATCCCGGCCTTGACCGAGAAGGACCGCGCCGATCTCGATTTCGCCGCCCATATCGGCGTCGACTGGATCGCGCTCTCCTTCGTGCAGCGTCCCGAGGACGTCGCCGAGGCGCGCAAGCTCATCGCCGGGCGCGCCGGCGTCATGGCCAAGATCGAGAAGCCTTCCGCCCTCAATGTGCTGCAGGAAATCCTGGAAATCTCCGACGGCATCATGGTGGCGCGTGGCGATCTCGGCGTCGAATTGCCGCTCGAGACCGTGCCGGCCCGCCAGAAGCAGATCACCCGCGCGGCGCGGCGCGCCGGCCGCCCCGTCGTGGTGGCGACCCAGATGCTCGAATCGATGATCGTCGAGCCGGTGCCGACCCGCGCCGAGGTCTCCGACGTCGCCACCGCGGTCTATGAAGGCGCCGACGCCATCATGCTCTCGGCCGAAAGCGCCACCGGCAAATGGCCGGACAAGGCGGTGGCCACCATGGACGCGATCGCCCGCTCGGTCGAGAACGATGCCTTCTATCGCGGCATCATCACCGCACAGCGCAGCGAACCCGAGCCGACCAGCGCCGATGCCATATCGGCGGCGGCGCGCCAGGTCGCCGAGACGCTCAATCTCTCGGCCATCGTCTGCTACACGGCTTCCGGCTCGACCGGCATCCGCATGTCGCGCGAGCGGCCCGACGTGCCGATCATCGCTTTGTCGCCGATCACCGCCACGAGCCGCCGTCTTGCCCTCGTCTGGGGCCTGCATTGCGTGCTCACCGATGACGCCCACGATCTCGACGACATGGTGTCGCGCGCCTGCGACATCGCGCAGGCCGAGGGCTTCGCCGATCCGGGCGAGCGCATCATCATCACCGCCGGCGTCCCGCTCGGCACGCCGGGCGCCACCAACATGCTGCGTGTCGCCTATCTCAACCGGGACTAGAGTACCGGACGCTCTCATAGAATCGCTCCGGCGCTCCATCTCATTGTTTTGCGCGCTTCGCACTCTTCGGTCCGATGCTCTGGTTCCGCTGCAATTCCCCTGTAATTTGCAGCGGAATTTGCAGGGGATTATCAGCGGATTTGCAGGGACTTGCAGGGATCTTTCGCGAGAACCCTGAAACAGTGGAGAACCGCTCCGCCCCTGTCCGTCCTCATCCACATTGATTTCACCATTGCGCACATCGATGCAAGGTGCACAGCTTTCCGCTTGCATTCGTCCCCCGTGGGCGGACATTCCCGAGCACTCAAGCACTTCCGTGCCGTCGCCACCCGCTTCGAAAAGCACAGCGAAAACGACCTTGCTCTCATCAAACTCGCTTCGGCCAAAATCTGGATGCGCTTTACGAGTCGGTGAGCTAGAAGGGCCCCTCGAACGCTCGGAGAGGCGTTCAGGCAGGAGCCCGACCATGATCAAGATGAGTGTCTACTATCCGGCCGATGGCGGCTCGAAGTTCGATCACGACTACTACCGCACCCGCCATATGCCACTGCTCCAGGAACGGCTCGGCGATGCCTGCCTGCGCTACGAGATCGATAAAGGCCTTGCGGGTCGCGAACCTGGAAGCGCGCCGCAGTTCGTCGCGGCGTGCCACGTCTACTCGCCGAGTCTGGCGACATTCCAAGAGGCGTTGGCTCCCCACCGCGCGGAGATCGCCGCGGACGTCGCCCGCTATACGGACATCGCCCCCATCGTGCAAATCAGCGAAGTCGTTGAAGGGTAGCGGCTTCGACACAGAAGACTACCTTGCTCTCATCAAACTCGCTTCAGGCAAATCTGGATGCGCTTTATGAGTCGGTGATCTAAACCGCCTCCGGAATCCCGAAGGTGGAGATGAGTGTTCCGCCAGCGGCAAGCATGGACACCCATTGCGCCTCCATCCGCAGGCGTTCCTGCGCGGCGGCGAGCAGCGACGCGGCCTCAGCGGCCGGAATCACCGCAAGCCCGTCATTATCGCCGAGGACAATATCGCCAGGCGTCACAATCGTTCCGCCGAGCACGATCCGCCCGTTCACCGTGCCGCGCTCTTTCGAGAGCGGCCCCCTGGGCGTGTGACCGCGCGCGAAGACGGAAAAATCGTCCCAGCCCGCGATCGTGTCGATGTCGCGGATCGCGCCGTCGACGATCAACCCGGCGATCTTCTTCGCCCGGGCATACCCGCACAGAATCTCGCCGGCATAGGCCGTCTGCAGGCAGCCGCCCGCATCGACCACGACGACATCGCCCGCTTCGGCCCTGTCCATGGCATGCAGCATGGCGCCGAAATCCGCGCGCTCGCACCAGGCCGTCACCGCCCGCCCGACCAACCGCCGGCCAGGGGCGAATGGGCGCAGCGGTTTGATTTGCGGGTCGACGACGACGTGGCCCGCGGTCACATCGGAGGCGATGGTGACGGGAATGGCGGCCCACGCCGTCGCCTCGTGCCTCGGCAAGGTCAATGGTGTCACATCAAAGATTTTCGTCGGCATGGCTTTCCTCCAGAAATAATCAACCAACCCGCGCAGCGAACCGACGCCGCGACAGACCATCCATAGGGCATGGCGGGTCTTTTCCGACGACCAGATCCGCGACGATCCGCCCGGAAAACGCGCCGGCAAGATTGCCGAAGAAATGTCCGGTGTTGATGACCAGGCCCTCGAGCCCGACGCAGGCATCGATGACCGGCAACCCATCGGGTGTCTGCGCCACGACGCCCGCATATTGCCGCATGATCGGCAGGCTGGCGACGGCTGGAAAATTCCGAGTGTGGATCGAGCAGGCCATGGCCTGTCCGGCCACCGTCGCATGGTCGAGGGTGCTGCCGGTTTCATAGGCGCAGCCGAAGAGCAACGCGCCGTCGGCACGACTGGCGATCTGCTCGGTGAAGCCGAGCTCGGGGCGCAACCGTTCCGAGGGCTCACGCGGCATGGTCTCGCGATCTACGCCCGGCGGCGTGAAGAAACGGAACAAGGCTTGGCCGGCGACAACCGGACGCAAGCGGAAGGGCGCCGGCGCTGTTTCCGCCGCCTCGAAACGGGTCGTCACATAGGGCATATCCAGCCCCAGTGGCGCCAGCAATTCATTCGACCAGGGACCGGCGGCGAGGACGACGATCCGGCTCGCAATTTCATCGCCATCAGCCAGACGCACACCGCGACAGACGGAAGCCGATACCGACAGAGCCGCGACGCGCGCCGGCGCCAGAATCGTTCCGCCCGCCGCTTCGAAGAGACGCGCCAGATGGCCGACGAGACGCCCCGTATCCTGATAGGCATCGCGTGGATTCCATACCGCGCCCGATACATCGGGGCCGATCGCCGGGCAGAGGTCACGTAGCGCCTTCCGGTCGAGCAGCTCGACCGGAAGGCCCGCCGCCCTGCGGTCGGCAGCAAAACGCCGCGCTACCGAGGCATAGGCGGCATCGCGATAGATGATCAGACCGCCGCTGGCGCGAAACCCGAAATCCGGCAGATCATCGGCCAGCGTTTCGGCAAAATGCCGGCAGGCCAACGAGAAATACATGGCCAAGCCTGCCGGCTTGGTTTGCAGCCACAAGAAGCCAGGATTGCGTCCGGAAGCGCCCCAGGCGGGCCCGTGCCTGTCGACCAGCGCCACCGAGAGGCCGGCCTGCCGGAGAAAATAGGCACTCGCCGTGCCCGCGATGCCGGCACCAATCACGACGGCATCGACGGCGCGCGTCATGACCAGGGCAAGCCGTCCGTCTCGAGTTCGGCCGCCAGCTTGCCTATCATCACCAGGCAGCGGTCGATCTCAGAAAGCGCCAGATATTCATCGGGCTTGTGCGCCTGCTCGATCGAGCCCGGACCGCAGACGACGGAGGGAACACCGGCCCGGTTGCTGAACAGGCCTGCCTCGGTGCCGTAGGCCACCTTGGCGTGATCATTGCGTCCGACGAGTCGCTTCACGAAGGTCACGGCGGGATGTTCCGGCGCGGTGCCGAGCGCCACGAACTCGACGATCGGCTCGACGACGATGCCTGCCTCCGGCGCCATGGCGCGCATGCGCGGCAGAAGCTCCGTCTCGCCATGATGGCGGATGCGCTCAACCAGGGCATTGGCGTCGACCTCGGGCAGCGAGCGAATGTCGAAACCAACTTCGCAAGAATTGGGAATGATGTTCAAGGCGGTGCCGCCGGTGATGGTGGTGACCGACAAGGTCGAGTTGCCGACATCATAGCCATGATCATGCGGACCATGGCGGTGGCACTCCTGCGACAGTCCCTTGATGAAGGCGATCATCTCGGCCGCATATTCGACGGCATTGACCGCCTGGGGCGCCAGGCTCGAATGAGCGCTGCGGCCGGTCACCGCGATGCGGTACATGCCGCCGCCCTTGTGGCCGATCACCACCTGCATCGAGGTCGGTTCGCCCACGATGCACAGCGCCGGCTTGACGGCGAGGCCGGCAATGCGGTCGATGAGACTCACCACGCCGGTGCAGCCGAACTCCTCATCATAGGAGATGGCGATATGGATGGGGGCCTTGAGATCACGGCGCACGAGATCGGGCACAGCGGCGAGCACGATGCCGACGAAGCCCTTCATGTCGCAGGCGCCGCGGCCGTAAACGCGCCCGTCAGCCTCGCGTAGCGCGAACGGATCGGATGTCCACGCCTGACCGTCGACCGGCACGACATCGCTGTGCCCCGAGAGAATGACGCCGGGTATGTCGGCCGGGCCGATGGTCGCCCACAAATTGCCCTTGCTGCGATCGGCGTTCCAGAGAATGTCGCTCGCCACGCCGTGGCGCCCTAGATGGGCCTCGACATGGCTGAGCAGATCGCGATTGGGATCGCGCGATAGCGTCGGAAAGGCAATCAGATCGCGGATGAGTGCCATGCAGTCCGCGCGCGTGGTCACGGCTAGTCGGCCGGCACGAAGACGGCCAAAGGCGGCAAGCCCTCACGCTTGCGCCAGGCGACGCGTACGCGATCGCCGATCCGGGCGGATGTCGCTTCTATATTGGTCAGCAAACGTGGACCTTCATCGAGATCGACGAGCGCCAACAGATAGGGCGGCGGCAGATCCGGGCTGACCGGCAGGCGCATGGTCGTCAGCGAATAGATCGTGCCCATGCCCCGGGTCTCAGCCCAGTCGAGCGCAACGCTCTCGCAGCTCAGGCAGAAGGGCCGCGGATAGAATTGATGCGTCCCGCAGGCGGTGCAGCGCTGCACGATCAGCCGTCCCTCGACGCAGGCCTGCCAGAAGGCTTCGGTGGTCGGATCGGCGGCGCCGAGGTCGGAAAAGGTCGGTTTGTCAGTCACGGGCGAGCACCACGGTGGAAGCGGTCGAAAAAGCGAGGCCGCCGGTCCCATGCGCGACAGCGATCTCAGCATCTGGGACCTGCCGCTCGCCGGCCTCGTAGCGCAGCTGGCGCACCGCCTCGATGAGCAGGAGGATGCCGAGGGCGCCCGGATGGCAATAGGACAGGCCGCCGCCCGAGGTCATCGTGGGCAGGCTGCCGCCGGGCCTGAGCCTGCCGTCGGCCACGAAGTCGCCCGCCTCGCCTTTCTTGCAGAAGCCGAGATCCTCGAGATAGAGCAGCACGCTATGGGTAAAGTTGTCATAGGGCTCGAACACATCGACATCGCCCGGCAGCACGCCCGCCATCGCGAAGGCGTCGCGGCCCGAGGCGAGCCCCGGCGTAACCGTCAAATCGGGGCATTGCGCCACATGCCACTGAACATGGCTTTCGCCGGCGCCGAGAATACGCACCGGCCGCTTGACGGCGTCGCGGGCGCGCTCCTTGCCGGCCACCACGACCACGCCGCCGCCATCGGTGACGAGGCAGCAATCGAGCTTGCGCAGCGGATCGCACAGCATCGGCGAGGCCATGACGTCATCGATGGTGAGCGGGTCACGTATCCAGGCCTTGGGATTGAGCGCGGCCCATTGCCGGGCGGCCACTGCGATCTCGGCCAGATGCTCGAGCTTGAGGCCATATTGATGCATGTAGCGGGCGGCGCTCAAGGCGTAATGGCCAATGGGAAAATGAATGCCGTAAGGCGTTTCGAACTGCGCCGACAGCGAGCCGTCGAGGGCGGCCGCGGCGCGCTTGCGGTTGCGCCGGCTGCGCTGGCGCGAGGCATAGCCGATCAAGGCAACCTCGCAGCGCCCGGTAGCGACCGCCGTCATGGCGTGATGGACGAAGAACTCGAACGAAGCCCCGCCCATATCGGACGACTCGGCATAGCGCGGGCGGATCCCCAGATACTCGCCAAGCTGAACCGAGCCCTCCTCCCCCATGTAATTGGTGAAGAGCGCATCGACATCGCGAAAGCGCAATCCCGCTTCGCCCAGCGCCTCGCGGGCCGCCAGCGCCACCATGGAGAATTCGCTCTGGTCAGGGACCTTGCCGAGCGGCGTTTCCGCCGCGCCGACGATGTAGACGGGAGATGTCGTCAGCGCATGCGGCATGTTTCACATCCGCCCCGGCATGTCAGCGGGAGAGGGGCCCTGTCTCTCGGCATCGCAATCGCGGTAGTCAGGAACCCCTCCCTCGCCTCATTGGCCGACCGAGCTGCCCCCGGTTCCGCCTGGCAGTTAGAAATCATACAACATGAATATGAAGTCAATATCATTTTTCTGGGATATGCAGTATCGTCTTGGACATTGATATACGTAGTTGCCGGTGCGATACCGCCGCGTTGAGGAGAATTGCATGCCAGCTCACGCCAAGGAGACCGTAAAGCTAGCGGAAGAGGTGCGGGCTGAACGCTACGGCGACCATCTCGCGGCCGGTCTCGACACCCGCGTCTTCGCGTCCAAGGGAGACCGCACCAAATACCGGCTCAAGGTCGCGGCCGCGCAGGCGCTCGAGGAAATCGGCTATCAGGACGTCAAGGTCTCGGACATCTGCAAATATTCCAATGTCGCGCTTGGCACCTTCTATGTTTATTACCGCGACAAGAACGAGATCGCGATCGAGGTGGTGCTGGATTTCGTCGAATATCTCTACGAGCAGGCGCGCAAGGTCGGCCGCGGCACCGGCGAATACGAGGCGATCCTCAACACCAACCGCTTCTTCATCGCCGCCTATACGGTCAATCCCGGGCTCATGCAGTGCCATGTCCAGCTGCAAAGCCAGCTGCCGGAATTCCGCGCGGTCTGGCGGCCGCGCCATCTGACCTGGATCGAGAGCCTCGCCCGCTCGATTTCGCGGCGCGGCAACTACAAGGAAAACATGCCGGGCTCGCCGCAGGCGGTCGCCCACGCGCTGGAAGCCATGGTCTTCCATTATCTCTATGCGGTGATCGTCAGCGGCGATCCGCTGGTCGATGGCGAGGATCCCGCGCATGCCGAAGAGCTTGCGCAGATGCTCTCGACGCTGTGGTATCGCGCCGTCTATTGCAAGGACCCGCCCAAGCGCTGAGCTGGAGCGCCACACGCTCCAGCTCATGCATCCAGCGCATCGGCGCGCCCGAAAACCGCTGCGCACTTTTCGGGCGATGCTCTGGCTAGCCGTTCTTCCCGAGATATTGCTTCGTCGCCGCGGCGAGACGCGCCACGCCTTCGCGCAGCACCGCCGGCGCATTGCGGCTGAAATTGACGCGCATCGCCGAGGTGAGCTTGCCTGAAGGATCGAAGACGCTGCCCGGCACGAAGGCGACCTTCTCCTTCAGCGCAAATTGATAGAGTGCGTCCGTATCGATCGCCGGGTCGCGCCCCCGCATCCAGACGAACATGCCGCCGGGCGGCGTCTCCCATTCGAACCACTCTGCGAGATCGGCGCGCGCGGCAGCGCACAGCGCGTCACGACGCTCGCGGTAATGCTGGACGATCGCCGGCACATGCTCCTGCTCACGGCCGGCCTCGAGAAGCTCGAGCGCGATCGCCTGCGTCAACATCGAGCCCGCCAGATCGGAGGATTGCTTGGCGATGGTGAGCGCCTGGATCATCTCGGGCTGCGCCACGACCCAGCCGACGCGCAATCCCGGCACGAGGCTCTTCGACAGCGTGCCGAGATATATGACCGGTCCGTCATACGGTCCGTCAGGCGCCATCCGCCCATGCAACTCGAGAATGCCCGGCCCGGCGTCGCCGTCATATTGGAGCGGCAGATAGGGATCATCCTCGATCAGCCAGGTGCCCGCCCGGAGCACCCGCTCGAGCAAGGCCTGCCGCGCTGCCCGCGGCACCAGCGCGCCGGTCGGGTTCGAATAATTCGGCACGGTATAGACAAATTTGACGCCGAGCAGCGGCTCGACGTCCGCCTCAGCAGACCAGTCGAGCAGCCGGTAGGACGGCGCGCGCATGCGCCACGCATCGAGGGCGCCGACATAGGTCGGAAACTGCACGGCGATCGGATCGCCGGGATCGATCAGCACCTTGCCGATCAGATCGAGCGCCTGCATCGCACCGACCGTCAAAAGCACATTCTCAGGCCCGAAACGACGGCCGGCCTGGCGCGTCATGCGCTCGGCAATGGCTTGGCGCAAAGCCGGAAAGCCTTCCACCGGACCATATTCCAAGGCCACCCCGCCCCAGCGCGACAGCGCCTTCTGCGCTGCTGCGGCAATAGCCTGGGCCGGATAGAACTCCGCCGCCGGCAGACCTCCGGCCATGCTGATGAAATCCGGCCGGCCGCCAATTGCCAGGAATTGCTGGGTAATGTCGTTGCTTACGGACATCCAGCGCGCGAAAGCGGGCCGTCCGGCTGGGAGTTTCTGGGCGGACGACATGGCCTGGACCTCAAAAATTGATATTGACTTCATATTCATTTTCTATTTTCCTGTCAATGTAGCAGGGAATGGTCCGCGCAGTGCTGAAACAGGCCGCGCGGGCAAAATGAGAGATGCGTCCTGAGCGATCGTCCGCGGTCGTATCTCTGATTTGGCGCATGATCGGACAGAATTTCTGGCATCGAGGGAGCGACAGTGACAGCAGGACGTTTACAAGGCCGGGTTGCAGTGGTCACGGGCGGCGGCAGGGGGTTAGGCCGCTCCTATGCGCTCGCCCTCGCCCGGCACGGCGCCAGCGTCGTCGTCAACGATCTCGGCGGCGATCTGCATGGCACGGGCGAAGACCCGACGGCAGCGCAATCGGTGGTCGCCGAGATCACCGCCAAAGGCGGCCGCGCCATCACCAGCGGCCATGACGTGTCCGACTGGACGCAAGCCAAGGCGCTCGTAGAGACCACGGTGAGCACCTTCGGCGGCATCGATGTGCTGGTCAACAATGCCGGCATCCTGCGTGACCGTCTGTTCGCGAACATGTCGGAAGACGACTGGGATGCGGTAATTCGCGTTCACCTGAAGGGTCATGCCGCGACGGCGCGCCATGCCATGGAATATTGGCGCGGCGAAACGAAAGCCGGCCGCACGGTCAAGGCCTCGATCATCCACACGACGTCGGTCGCCGGGCTGGTCGGCAGTTTCGGCCAGGCGAATTACGCCTCAGCGAAGCTCGCGGTCGTCGGCCTGTCGCGCACGCTGGCGCTCGAGGGCGTCAAATACGGCGTCCGCTCCAATGCGGTCTCGCCCTCGGCGCGCACCCGCATCGAGACATCGCTGCAGCCGCCGCCCGCCGGCGTCTTCGACACTTTCGCGCCTGACAATGTCGCGCCGCTGATCTGCTGGCTGGCGCTCGCCGACTGCCCGGCCACCGGCCAGGTGTTCCAGGCCTATGGCAACCGCATCGGCATCATCGCGCCGAGCGCCATCGCGGTCGATGTCCGCACCGATGGACAATGGGCCATCGAGGATGTCGACAAGGCGCTCGCCGGCCAGCTGCCGAACCTGCCGAAGCTCGGCGATTTCGTGGAAGGGCTGCTTGTATGATCGGCCTCGCCCGGGATTCCGAGGAATTCCGCACCAGCAGCCACCGGCTGGCGCAGTTCGCCCGCGCCGTCGACGACACCAATCCGCGCCATCTGGCTGGCGAGTTCGCCTCACCGGTCTTCGCCCATATTCCGGTCATGCAGAGCATGGTCGAGGTGCTCGAGCAGGTGGCCCAGGGCTTCGCGCTCCATGGCGAACATGATCTCGTCTTCCACGCGCCGATCCGCCCCGGGCTCAGGCTGTTCACCACCTCGACGCTCATCGGCACGCGCGGCACCCGCGCCGGCCTGACCTTCATCATCCGCTCCGATACCATGACGCATGAGCACAAGCCGGTCGTCACGCAATACAGCACCCTGCTGGTGCGGGGTGCGGCGACCGCGGCCGCCGCGGGCGAATTCCCGCCCACCCGCGCGACGCCGGCCAAGACCGCCAGCCGCTCGGAGCGTTACGCGCTGACAGAAGACCAGACGCGCCGCTACGCCGACGCGGCGCGCGATTACTCCGCCTATACGATTGATCCGGCGACAGCCGCGAGAGAGGGTTTTCCGGCGCCGATCGTACACGGCATGTGCACCCTCGCCCTCATCGCGCGCGCCGTCGTCGACCGTCATTGCGGTGGCGACACGCCACGGCTGAAACGCCTCGCCTGCCGCTTCGCGCATCCGCTCTTCCTGACTGCCGGCCAGACGCTCTCCGTCGAGCACTGGGCAGGCCCCGGCGGCATCGTCGGCTTCGAGGCCCAGGACCGCGACGGCAATATCGTCGTCAGGAACGGCTATGCGGAGATATCGGCATGAACGACGCATCAATCGCCCCTCCCCGCATGGAGCTCGGCGCCAACAGCGCGCCGGCGCGCCCCGGCTCCTGGATCAGGCACCAGAATGTGGCGCCCGACTGGAGCGCCGTTCCGCAGCAGACCGTCATCGAGATCGTCGCCAAGGGCTGCCTCGAGGATCCGGAACGGCCGGCGATCATCATCGAGAACGGCCCCATCCTGACGCGCCGCGAACTCCTCGAGCGCTGCCAGCGCTTCGCCGGCTATCTGCGCGACAAGGTAAAGCCGGGCGACCGCGTGGTGATGATGCTCGACAACCGGCTCGAATTCATGATCGCGCTGTTCGGCATCATCGCCAACCGTGCCACCATGGTCTCGATCGCGCCGACGGCCATGCAATATGACGCCGGCCATATCGTAACGGACGCCGCTCCGACCGTGGCCATCGTCGGCAAGCCGCAATTGCCGATCATCGAGGGGGTGCGCGGCAATTCGCCGGCGCTCGCGCATATTGTCGTTGTCGAGGGCGAAGAGCCGGATGGGCTCGCGGCCTATGAGAAATCAGCCGAGCCCCTCGACTTCACCACCGCGCAATGCCGGCGCGAGGATATCATCACAGTCTATTACACATCCGGCACCACCGGCGCGCCGAAGGGCTGCATGCTGCATCACGGCTGGTGGCTGCGCGTCATCGATGTCGATCTCAGGCTCTTCCGGCGTGGCTGGCAGGATCGGCAGCTCTGCTGCCTGCCCTTCTATTATGCCGATCCGGCGATCCAGCTTCTCACCTCGCTCGCCTCGCGCGGCACGCTGGTCGCCATGCGCCGCTTCTCGGTGTCGCGCTTCTGGGAAGTCGTGACCACCTATGACGCGACCGAGATCCTCTCGATCGCATCGATCCCGGCCCTTCTCATGAAGGGCGAGCCGGGGCCGGCCGAGCGTGACCACCGCATCCGTCTCGCCATTCATGCGGGCCTGCCCAAGGAGCTGCATCGCGAGATGCTCGAGCGCTACGGCTTTCATTGGCACAATCAATATGGCAGCACCGAGGGCGGCGTGATGAGCCGGGTGCCGGACCATCTGGCCGACCAGCTCGTCGGCACCGGCACGATGGGTGTGGAACCGCCCGGCGTCACCATCCGCCTCGTCGATGACGACGACAAGGACGTGCCCGACGGCGAGGCCGGCGAATGCCTGATCGGCGGGCCCGATCTCTATGCCGGCTATCTCAATCGGCCTGAGGTGACCGCGGAAGCCAATCGCGGCGGCTGGTATCACTCGGGCGATGTGGCGCGCCGCGACGAGACGGGACTGCTCTATTTCGTCGGGCGCAAAAAAGAAATCATCCGCCGCTCCGGCGAGAACATCTCGGCCGCCGAGGTCGAGGGCGTGCTGCGCTCGCTTCCCGAGGTGATCGATGTCGCCGTCCTGCCGGTGCCCGATGAGCTGCGCGGCGAGGAAGTGAAGGCCTATATCCAGATCAAGCCGGGCGAGAGCCTGACGCCGGAAGCGGTGATCGATTTCTGCCGGGCCAATCTCGCCGCCTTCAAGATTCCACGCTTCATCGAGTTCCGCGCGACGGACTTCGAGCGCACGCCGTCCATGCGCGTCCACAAGCAGAGTCTGCTCAAGGAAAAGAGCGATCTGCGGCAGGGCGCCTTCGACCGCGAAACCGGCAAGATCGGGACCTGACGGCGATGGCCCCCCAGCACTGCGATCTTCTCATTGTCGCAGGTTGCGTGCTGACCATGAACAGCGAGCGCGCGATTCTGGCCGACGGCGCCGTTGCGATCAGCGGCAATCGCATCATAGCCGTCGGGCCGAGACGCCTCATCGAGGAAAAGTGGGACGCGCCGCGCCGCATCGACGCCCAAGGCGGCATCGTGCATCCAGGCTTTATCGATGGCCATTACCATGCCGGTCTGCATCTGAGCCGCGGCTCGATCTCCGACGAGCCTGGCGGCGGCACCGGCGTGTTCGCCCGCTGGATGAATGCCATCACCGATGACGACGAATATGCGAGCGCGCTGCTCGCTTCGGCCGAGCTCGCGCGCAACGGATTCACCGGTTTCGTCGACGCCGGCACGACCTATTGTCCGGACGCGGTGGCGACAGCCGCCACGGCGGTCGGCATCCGCACCTCGCTGGCCGATTGCATGCTCTGGGACATCGTCGGCGGCGAGCCGCTTGCCGCGGAAATCGAACGCGCGCCCTGCGACGGCGCCCGGGCGCGCCGCGAACTCGGTGGCCAGTTGAAGCGCAACCGTGACCCAAATGCACTGGCGCGCGGTCATGTAGCGCTCTACGGCTCCGGCAGCGCGTCCGAGGAGCTGATGCGCGAGGCGACGGACCTCGCGACGCGCGAAGGCGTCGTCTATCACCAGCATCAGAGCCTGACGACGGGAGAAGCGGGTTATGACCGCCAGCGCTTCGGCAAGCCGGCGATGGTGCATTTCGCCGAACGGGGCCTGATCGGCAAGAACAGCGTCTTTACGCACATGAACATCCTGGACGACGCGGAGGTCGAGGCTGTCGCGGCGAGCGGGATGACACTGGTCTGGCATCCCGGCAATTTCATGTATTACGGCATCTCGCAGACCGGGCGCAGCGCCTTCCCGGCGCTCCACCGACGCGGTACCGCCGTGGCCTTCGGCACCGATACCGCTAAGGCCTGGGCTTTCGGCGATCTCGGCCTGATCGCCTATCTCGTCGCTAAGGAATGGGGCGAATATCTGCGTTCCGAACAGATCCTGGAGATGTTCACGCTGGGGGGCGCCAGCGCCATCGGTCTCGCATACGACCTCGGCAGTCTCGAAGCCGGCAAACGCGCCGACCTCGTGATCCGCACGTTCGAGCCACCGGACACGCAGCCCAATGTCGATATCGTGCGGCAGCTCGCTTTGATCTCACGCACCAAGGCGGTCGATACGGTCATCTGCAACGGCGACATCATCGTGCGGCATGGCCGGCTGACGCGCCTCGATGAGACTGAAATCCACCGGATTGCGCACCGCTCCGCGACGGCGACAGCGGCACGCGCCGGATTGAAGCCACCCGGTCGATGGCCAGTGATCACCTGATCTAGCCGTACCGCCACCAGGATGAAGGAAGCGGATATGACGAACGTGACGTTCACCAGTGTTTCGAAGGCCTACGGGTCGGTGACGGCCATCGGCGACATTTCGCTTTCAGTCAATTCCGGCGCGTTCACCACCATCCTGGGGCCGAGCGGCTCCGGCAAGACGACGATGCTGTCGCTCATCGCCGGCATCACCGCCCCTTCCTCCGGCCGCATCGAGCTCGGCGGCCAGGAAATCACCCATGTTCCGGCCGCCAGGCGCAATGTCGGACTTGTGTTCCAGAGCTATGCGCTGTTCCCGCATATGTCGATCTTCGACAATGTCGCCTTCCCGCTGCGCGTCCGCCACCTGCCCACGCCCGAAGTCGGCCGGCGCGTCGCCGAAGCACTGCGGCTGGTCCGCCTGACCGGGTTCGAATTGAGGCGTCCGCATCAATTGTCCGGCGGGCAACAGCAGCGCGTGGCGCTGGCGCGCGCCATCGTCTTCAAGCCGGACATCCTCCTCCTCGACGAACCCCTCGCCGCCCTCGACCGCAAGCTGCGCGAGGAGGTGCGCTCCGAGATCAAGGCGCTGCAGCGCAGCCTCGGCATCACGACCATCATGGTCACTCACGACCAGGAAGAGGCGATGTCGCTTTCGGATCACATCGTGCTCCTGGCCAATGGCCGGGTCGAGCAGATCGGCACGCCGGACGAGATCTATCATCGCCCGAAAACCCGCTTCGCCGCCGGCTTTCTTGGCCTCGCCAATTTCCTCGAAGGCCGCCTGGAGCAGCCCAACATGATCCGCGGCGCGATCGGAGACCTCCCCTGCGGCACGTCCGCCGGCCGGCTGGGCCGGCAGGTTTGCGGGCTGCTGCGCCCCGAGGACATCCGCGCCGATGCCGACAGCGGCTTTGTCCGCGGCACGATCCGCGAGGTCGTGTTTCTCGGCGAGATCGCCCGCTACATCGTCGACACCGAAAGCGACCGTCGCTTCACCGTGAATATCGCCGGATCGCGCAGCCGCCTCGCCGAAGGCTCGGCCGTATGGCTGTCGTGGGACCCTGAATGTGTCTGGCTGCTGCCGGAGGAAGGAGGTGCGCCCACCATCCACTGACGATGTGACCGGGACGATGAAAGCAAAGAAAGATCACAAATCCAAAACAAAAGGGGATGTCATGAAGAAGATACTCCGTAACATGTCGCTTGCATGCACGATCTTCCTTGCGGCGACGACCGGCGCCGCCTGGGCACAGCAAGCCAAGGAGCTGCATGTGATGACGGCGGGCGGCGAATATGGCGACTCGCTCGACAAATGCATCAATGAGCAGCTTCTCAAGGATGCCGGCATCAAAGTGATCAGCGAGACGCCCGGCGGCTATGCCAAGATCGCCGCGCAGGCCAAGTCGGGCGTGATCGTCAACACGGTCACCGACGGCTCCACCGGCGACATGTATCGCCTGGCGGCCGAGGGTCTGCTCGAGCCGATCGATTGGGCAAAGCTCAATCCGGAACCGATGTTCGACGAAGCCAAAAATGCGAACGGATTCGGCGCCAGCTATTTCTCCACCATCATGGCCTGGCGCAATGACGCCAAGGCGCCGCAGAACTTCGTCGACTTCTTCGACACCGAGAATTTTCCCGGGAAGCGGGCGCTGCCCGACTATCCGGAATTCGTGCTCGCCTTCGCCGCCATGGGCGACGGCATGACACCGGAAGAGGTCAGCAAGGGCGTCGATCTCGACCGCGCCTTCAAGACGCTGGAGCGGGTGAAGAAGGATACGATCTGGTGGCAGTCGGGCGCCCAGCCGGCTCAGCTCCTGAAAGACAACGAAGCCCAGTATGCGATCGCCTGGTCTGGCCGCGTGCTCGGCCAGGACGGTGTCACGGCAACCTATAATCAGGGCATGCTCGACATTTCCTGGTGGGTCGTCGCCAAGGGCATTTCCGATGAGCAGCGCGAGATGCTCTATGCGTGGCTGCGCGCCCAGACGAATGCCGAGAAGCAGAAATGCCTGGTCAGCTTCCTGCCCTATCCGGGCGCCAGCCCGGAGCTCGAGAAAATCGTGACTCCGGAAATGCAGAAGACCTTCCCTACCTCGGCGGAAAACAAGAAGGTGCAATGGCTGAGCAACGGCCAATGGTGGTACGACAACGCCAAGGAAGTGGAAAAGCGCTGGAACGAGTTCAAACTCCTCCAGTGAGCGTATCGCGAGGCAGAATCGAAAGGCGTATCCTGGGCGCCGCCGCGGGTGATATCAGCCCGCGGCGTGGGCGCATGCGGTGGGACCTGGTCCTGCTGCTGGCACCGCTCGCTTTGCTCACCGGCATCTTCTTCGACGTGCCGCTGCTCAATACGGCCTTCTGGTCGCTCGGCGATCCGGCAACCGGCGCGCTGACCGGCGCCAATTTCCAGGAGTTCGCGCAGTCCGTCGCCTATACGCGCATCATCTGGCGCACACTCATGATGGCGCTGGAAGTGACGGTGCTGACCGCCGTGCTCGGCTATCCCCTCGCTTATTGGACGAGCCGCCTCAGGCCCCGACTTCAAGCGGTCGTCCTTGCCCTCATCGTCATGACCTTCTGGGTGTCGATCCTGGTGCGCACCTATGCCTGGATCGTCATTCTCGGCAATGCCGGGCTGGTGAACCGGACGCTGCAGGCGCTCGGCCTGACCAGCCGCCCGATCGAGTTCCTCTACAACGAGATCGGCATCGTGATCGGCATGACGAACGTGCTGCTGCCGTTCCTGGTCCTGCCGCTCTTTGCCGCCATGGTCAGGATAGATCGCCGCCTCCTGCAGGTCGCCCAAACGCTCGGCGCCGGACCTACGCGCATCTTCTGGCAAATCTTCTTTCCGTTGACGCTTCCCGCTCTGGCCGCGTCGGCGATCTTCGTCTTCATTCTCAGCCTCGGCTTCTACATCACGCCGGCGGTGCTGGGCGGCGGCCGGGTGCCGCTCGTCGCCAACATGATGGACCTCCTGGTCAATCGCTTCGCCCGCTGGGAGATGGCCGCCGTGGTCTCGGTCGTGCTGATGGCCGTGACGCTTTCCCTTTATGGCGTCTATCAATGGCTCAGGGAGCGCGGCGCATGACGGCCCGATCCCGATTCTCGCGCGCATGGCTCGCCGTCCTCGCTTTCGCGGTGCTGGTCTTCCTGGTGATGCCGGTGCTGATCGTGGCGCCGATGTCGTTCTCGAGCGCCCAGTCCCTCGCTTTCCCGCCCCCTGGATTCTCGCTGCGCTGGTACGAGAACCTGCTCGGCAATGCGATCTGGATCGACGCCGGCAAGAATTCCCTGCTGCTCGCCGCCTTGTCCAGCACAACGGCGCTGGCTTGCGGCACGTGCGCCGCCTATGTGCTGGTGCGCGGCAACTTCCGCGGCAAACGCATCATCGAGGCCAACTTCATGGCGCCGGCCATCATGCCCTCGATCATCGTCGCCGTGGCGCTCTACATTTTCCTCGCCCGTATCGGACTGCTCGGCTCGTTTTTCGGCCTGGTTCTCGGCCATACGCTTCTGGCGGCACCCTATGTCGTGCTCATCATGCAGGCCGCGATCCGCGATTTCGACATCCGCATCGAGCAGGTCGCCGCCACCCTCGGCGCCTCGCAATGGCAGATCCTGTCGCGGATAGTGCTGCCCAATCTGGCGCCGAGCGCCGCTGCCGCCTGGATATTCTCCTTCGTCATCAGTTTCGATGAAGTCGTCGTCACACTTTTCATCTCGGGCACGCATGTGACGATCCCGAAGCGCATGTTCGCCGAGCTTATGCTGCAGGTGAACCCGACCATCACCGCGGTCGCGACGCTCCTGATCGCGTTCAATCTGCTCGCGCTGGCACTGCTCATCTTCGTGCGTCCGCGCACCAAACTGTTTACAAACGAGGCAGCATGATCAAGATCGGCGACATCATCGAGGAATGGGACTTCCGTGTCGAAGCGGGCAAGGTGAGGGAATTCGCCCGTGCCGTCCACGACGTGCATGCCGAAGACACGCTGATCGCGTCGCCGACCTTTCCTGTCGTGGCGGCCGCGGATTTCGTCGAGCGGCTGGTCACCAAGATGTTGTCGCTCGACCGCTCCCGCACCGTGCATGGCGAGCAGGCCTATGAATATCTGGAATCCATCGCCGCCGGCGATCTCCTGCATGCCAGAGCCCGCCTGACCGGCGATGAGATCAAGGCCGGCAAGCGCGGCGGAACGATGCGGATCATCACCAGTGAGGTGGAATACCGCTCGGCGGCGAGCGGCCGCGTCGTCTGCCGCGAAACCATGACAACCATCGAAAAAGGTGTCGCGTGACCGCCCAGCTTCCCGAGCCCCTCACTTATGGACCGCTCACCCGCACCGATCTCGTGCGCTATGCCGGCGCATCGGGCGACTTCAATCCGCTGCATCACGACCACGCCTTCGCTACCGCCGCGGGCCTTCCGGACGTGATGGCGCATGGCATGCTGTCGGCGGGACTGCTCGCCTCGGCTCTCACCCGCTGGTTCGGGCCAGGCGCGGTGCGCCGCTACACCGTGCGCTTCAAGAGCCCGGTCTGGCCCGGCGACATCCTGACCGCCCGCTGCCTCGCTCTGACGCCGGGCGCAAGTGAGAACGAGGCAGATCTCGTTCTCGCCCTCACACGGGTGGACGGCGAGACCGTCCTGTCCGGCACCGCATCCATCACCAGAGGTCACTCATGAGCGTTTCCGCGATCCGCATCCGTCCCTACCTGCCGGAGGATAAGGCGGAGTTTCTCGAGATGTGGCGGGACTTCGTGGCGCTGGCGCCCGACGAGCCCGGCAACCACACGATGGGCGAGACCAACTGGGCCCGCATCACCGACGCCGGCAATCCATTGCAATGCATCATCGCCGTCGACGGCAACGGCGCCATCGTCGGCTTCACCCTGTTCCTCACCTTTCCCTTCACCTGGAGCCGCGGCGATGCCTGCTATCTTCAGGATATTTTCGTGCGCGCCGAAGCGCGCGGCAAGGGCGCGGCCCAGGCGATGATCGATCATCTGCGCCAGCTCGGCCGCGATGATGGCTGGTTCAAGATCTTCTGGATGACGCAGCCCGACAATCTCACGGCGCAGCGCGTCTATGACAAGGTGGCGAAGCGGATGGACTATGTCCGCTACGATCTCAACATCACCGCGCCATGATCGTTTTCGGATCGCGCGCCAGGAATTAATATTGACATCATATTCATATTTTGATTTGCTGATGCCCGGCGTCAGCGTTGCGCCCGAACACCACGACGAGGTCTGCCCTCCATGACAGCCCGCCCGCGCGTAGCCATCGCCGGTTTCCAGCACGAAACCAACACTTTCGCACCATTCGGCGCCTCCTATGACGATTTCGTGCGTGCCGACGGCTGGCCGGCGATGACCCGGGGCGACGCCATCCTTGAGACCTTCCCGCCACTCGCCATCCCGATCGGCGGTTTCATCAACGCCGCCCGATCGACTTACGATTTCGTGCCGCTGGTCTGGTGCGCGGCCGAGCCCTGCAGCTTCGTCGCCGATGACGCGTTCGAACGCGTCGCCGCCATCATCTGTGACGGCATCGCTGCCGCGGGCAGGCTCGATGCGGTCTATCTCGACCTGCATGGCGCGATGGTCGTCGAGTCCTTCGAAGATGGTGAGGGCGAATTGCTGCGGCGTATCCGCCGGATCACCGGATCGGATCTGCCGATCATCGTCAGCCTGGACATGCACGCCAATGTCACCGAAGCGATGGTCGCCCTCTCCGACGGCATCGCGCTCTATCGCACCTATCCGCATATCGACATGATCGAAACCGGCCAGCGCGCCTTCGATCTTCTCCAGCGCCGCGTAGCACTTGGCAAGCCGTTGGCGAAGGCGCTGCGCAAGGCGCCGTACCTGGTTCCCCTTGCCGCGCAAGGCACCGACTTCGAGCCTTGCAAGAGCCTGTATGCCGGCCTGCCGGCGGGCGCCGAGGGCACGATCGCCAATGTCGACTTCGCCACCGGCTTTCCCCCCGCCGATATTCGCGAATGCGGCCCGGCGCTGGTCGCCTATGGCACCGACGCGGCGGCGGTGGCGGCTGCAGCCGATCGGCATTTCGCCCGGCTGCTCGCCGCCGAAAGTCGCTTCGAATTGCCGATGCTCACCGCGCGCGAGGCCGTCGCTTACGCCGCCCGCAGCGGCCGCAAAGGAGCGCCGATCGTGCTTGCCGACATCCAGGACAATCCGGGCGCCGGCGGCACATCGGACACGATCGGCCTGCTCAAGGCCATGGTCGAGGGCGGCTTGCGTGACAGCGTGCTCGGCCTGCTGTGGGATCCGGCGACCGCCAAGGCGGCGCATGAAGCGGGCGTCGGCGCGAAGATCCAGGTCCGGCTGGGCGGGCGCTACGGCTACGACCCAGCGCCCTACACGGCGTGGGTGCGGGTCGAGGCGCTGTCCGATGGCGCGTTCACCTGCCACGGCCCGATCCTCGGCGGTGTCGCGGTCGATCTCGGTCCAATGGCGCGCCTGCGCATCCTCGACGAGAAATCGGATGTGCATGTCGCCGTGGCCAGCGTTCGCTATCAATGCCTCGATCAGGATCTGCTGCGCGCCGTCGGCATTGAGCCGAAAGAGCAAACGGTCGTGGCGCTCAAAAGCACGATCCATTTCCGCGCCGATTTCGCGCCGATCGCCCGCGAGGTCATCATGGTCGAATCGCCCGGCGCCAATTTTTCCCGGAACGAGCAGGTCGCCTACAAGAACCTGCGGTCCGGCGTGCGCAAGAGCCCGCTCGGGCTTGCCGCGACTTGAAGAACAAAGAAAACACACAGGGAGAAGACGCATGAAACGACTGCTTATGGGGCTGTGCCTCGCAACGATGCTGTCGACGCCGGTATTCGCCGAGACGCCGGCCAACACGCTCGTCATCGCCAAGGCCATCGACGACATGGTGACGATGGACCCCGCCGAGATCTACGAATTGTCCAACGCCGAGATCGCGGTTAATGTCTATGACCGGCTGATGGGGCTCGAGATCGGCGACATGAAGACCCTGGTCCCGAAGGCGGCGGAAAGCTGGACGGTCTCCGAAGACGGCAAGACATTCACTTTCAAGCTCAAACCCAATCTCAAGTTCCATTCCGGCAATCCGCTGACCGCCGATGACGTGGTCTTCTCGCTGCAGCGGGTGATCCTGCTCAATCTGACACCCGCCTATCTCCTTCAGGGCCTCGGCTGGACACCGGAAAACGTCAAGGAGATGGCCAAGGCCGTCGATCCGGCGACAGTGCAGCTCACCATCAGCGAGAGATACGCGCCGACCTATATCCTCAACCTGATGAGCACGGTCACCTCCTCGATCGTCGACAAGAAGGAGGCGCTGGCACACGAGAAGGACGGCGATCTCGGCCATGAATGGCTGAAGACGAATTCGGCGGGCTCGGGCGCTTACAAGATGCGCTCCTGGAAGGCCAACGACTCGGTGGTGCTGGAAGCCAATCCCGATTTCCGGCTCGGCGCCCCGAAGCTCGAGCGCGTGGTGGTACGCCACGTTCCCGAAGGGGCCACGCAACGGCTGCTGATCGAAAAGGGCGATATTGATATCGCCCGCAACCTGACGCCCGATCAGATCAAGGGGATCGCCGGCAATTCCGATCTCGTCGTCGAGACCAGTCCCAAGGCGACGGTTTATTATCTCGGTCTCAACCAGAAGAACGACAAGCTGAAGAATCCGAAGGTGCAGGAGGCGCTGCGCTGGCTCATCGACTATCAGGGCATGTCGGAGTCCTTCCTGAAAGGCCAGATGCTCGTCCACCAGGCCTTTTGGCCGGCCGGCTTCTACGCCTCGCTCGAGGACGAACCCTACAAGCTCGATACCGCCAAGGCCAAAGCCCTGCTGGCAGAGGCGGGCTACCCCGACGGCTTCGAAATCCAGCTCGACACCGGCAATACCCAGCCCTTCACCGGCATCGCGCAGTCGATCCAGTCGACCTTCGGCGAGGCCGGCATCAAAGTGACGATCAACTCGGCCGAGGTGAAGCAGGCGCTGACCAAGTACCGCGCCCGCCAGCACGAAATGATCTACATGTATTGGGGTCCGGACTATCTCGATCCCAATGCCAATGCCGACAGCTTTGCCAACAACCCCGACAACAGCGACAATTCGGCCGCAAAGCCGCTGGCTTGGCGCAACGCCTGGGACATCCCCGAGATCACCGGCCAAACCAAGGCGGCGTTGCAGGAAAGCGATGCCGACAAGCGCAAGCAGATGTATCTCGACCTGCAGGGCAAGCTGCAGAAGAGCGGACCGTTCATCAACATGTTCCAGGAGAGCGAGCAGGCGGTCTTGCGCAAGAACGTGAAGGGTTTCTTTTCCGGCCCCAACGCCGATCTGGTATTCTACTATCAGACCACGAAATGAGCCGGGAACAAACCTCTGAACGATGGCCAATGACCTGACCACGGCCCGTTTGGCCTCACACGGGCAGATGTGGGGTGCCGAGTTCGCTTATGAACTCATTCGCTTCCTCGGCACCCTGGCCCTGACGCTGCTCGGGCTGATCTTTATCACCTTCGTCATCGGCCGCGTGGTGCCGATCGATCCCGTGCTGGCGGTAGTCGGCGACCGCGCGATGCCCGAGACCTATGAGCGGGTACGCCAGGAACTTGGCATAGACCTGCCGATCTACCAGCAATTCTGGCTCTATCTGACGAAGATTGCGGAGGGCGATTTCGGCATCTCGGCGATGACCTCGCAGCCGGTGCTGCACGACCTGTTCCAGTTTTTCCCGGCCACGCTCGAGCTCGCCACCGCGGCGACGCTCATCGGTGTCTCGCTCGGCATTCCCCTAGGCGTCGTCGCGGCCACCCATCAGGGACACCTGATCGACCATGTCGCCCGCATCGTCGGCCTGATCGGCTACTCCATCCCGGTGTTCTGGACCGGGCTTGTCGGCCTCCTCGTCTTTTATGCCTGGCTGGGCTGGGTCGCCGGGCCCGGCCGGATCGATATCGGCTATGACGGGCTGGTCGAGCCGGTCACCGGCCTTCTCACCATCGACAGCCTTATCAGCGGCGACTGGGACGTTTTCCGCAACGCGCTGGCGCATCTGCTGCTGCCGGCGAGCCTGCTCGGCTATCTGACACTCGCTTACGTCTCGCGCATGACCCGCAGCTTCATGCTGACGGAGCTCAACCAGGAATACATCCTCACCGCGCGCGCCAAGGGCATGCCGGAGCGGCGCGTCGTGTGGCGGCATGCGCTGGGCAATATCGTCGTGCCGCTCATCACGGTGGTGGCGCTGAGCTATGCCTCGCTGCTCGAGGGCGCGGTGCTGACCGAAACCGTCTTCGCCTGGCCGGGGCTCGGGCAATATATCACCCGTTCGCTCTTCAACGCCGACATGAATGCCGTGCTCGGCGGCACCTTGCTGATCGGCGCCATCTTCGTCTGCCTCAACGTATTGTGCGACATGCTCTACCGGCTGCTCGACCCGCGGGTTCGCCCATGAGCGCACATGACTGGCTAATCGCCGAAGCGCCGGCATCGCGCCGCCAGGCCTCGCTCGGCCGCTGGTACCGCAATTGGCTGGCCTTCCGCCGCAATCCGCTGGCGATGATCGGGCTCGCCGTCGTGGTCCTGCTCATCGTCATAGCCGTGCTGGCCCCCATTCTCCCGCTGCAATCACCGACCGCACAGAATCTGGCGCAGCGCCTCGCGCCACCCGGCGCCGGCCACTGGCTGGGGACCGACGAGCTCGGCCGCGACATTCTCGCCCGCATCATCTTCGGCGCGCGCATCACGCTCGGCATCGTGATCATGGTGGTTGCCATCGTCGTGCCGCTCGGCCTCCTGATCGGCACCATCTCGGGCTATATCGGCGGCGCGCTCGACGTCGTGCTGATGCGCGTCACCGACATCTTCCTCGCCTTTCCGCGCCTCATCCTGGCGCTCGCCTTCGTGGCGGCGATCAAGCCCGGCCTGGAGAGCGCCATCATCGCCATCGCCTTGACCTCGTGGCCGCCCTATGCCCGCATCGCGCGGGCCGAGACGCTCACGGTTCGCAATGCCGACTATGTCAAGGCGGCGAAGCTGCAGGGCGCTTCCTGGCCGCGCATCGTCTGGCACTATATCGTGCCTCTGTGTTCGACCTCGGTGGTGGTGCGCATGACGCTCGACATGGCGGGCATCATCCTCACCGCCGCGGGCTTGGGCTTCCTGGGGCTCGGCGCGCAACCGCCGATGCCGGAATGGGGCGCCATGATCTCCACCGGCCGTGACTTCCTGCTCGACCAGTGGTGGGTCGCCACCATTCCCGGCATCGCCATCTTCGTGGTCAGCCTCGGCTTCAACCTGCTCGGCGATGGCCTGCGCGACGTGCTGGACCCGAAACGGACATGAGCGAGCCGGTCCTCGCGGTCGAAAATCTGCGCGTCACCTTCCCGACGCATCGCGGCGACGTCGATGTCGTGCGGGGGTTGAGCTTCACGCTCGGCCGCGAGCGGCTCGGCATCGTCGGTGAATCGGGCTCCGGCAAATCGCTCACCGGGCGCTCGATCATGCGCCTGGTGCCGCCGCCCGGCCGGGTGCAGGCGGACCGCCTCTCCCTCCTCGGCCATGACCTTCTCAAGGCTTCGGCGACGGAGATGACCCGGATCCGCGGGCGGCGCATCGCGATGATCCTGCAGGATCCCAAGTTCTCTCTCAATCCGGTGATGAAGGTCGGCCATCAGATCGAGGAGTCCTACCGCCTGCATGCCGTCGCCGAGCGTGGCCAGGCCCGGCGGAAGGCGATCGAGGCTCTGCGCGCGGTCAGGATACGCGACCCGGAAGAGGTCTATCATCGCTATCCGCACCAGCTGTCCGGCGGCATGGGCCAGCGTGTAATGATCGCCATGATGCTGGTCCCGGAGCCCCAGGTACTGATCGCCGACGAGCCGACCTCGGCGCTCGACGTCACCGTCCAGCTGCAGGTTCTCGCCATCCTCGACGATCTGGTGCGCGAGCGCGGCATGAGTCTGATCCTGATCAGCCACGATCTCGGCATGGTGTCGGCCTTCTGCGACCGGGTGATGATCATGTATGCCGGCAAGGTCGTCGAGACGGTTCATGCGCGCGATCTCGACAAGGTCACGCATCCTTACGCGCAGGGCCTCATCGCCTCGACGCCGCGTCTCGGCGACGACCGGCCCGAGCTTCCCGTGCTGCAGCGCGATGCGAGCTGGGCGAAATGAGCCGGCCGATGATAGAACTCGCCGATCTCGGCATCTCCTTCGGCAAGGGCGCGCGCCGCTTCGCGGCGGTGCGCGATGCCACGCTCGCCATCGCCGAGGGCGAGGCCTTCGGACTCGTGGGCGAATCCGGCTCCGGCAAGACCACGGTGCTCAACGCCATAGCCGGGCTGATCGGCGATTATTCCGGAGCGATCCGCATCGACGGGGAGCCGGCCGGATTGAAGCGGACCGGCGCGCAGCGCCGCCTCCTGCAGATGGTGCTGCAGGACCCTTACGGATCGTTGCACCCTCGCCACACGATCGACAAGATATTGACCGAGCCGCTGCTCATCCAGGGCCTCGGCGATGTCGAGCACCGCATCGGCCAGGCGCTCGCCGATGTCGGGCTCAGGCCAGAGCATCGCTTCCGCTTTCCGCATCAGCTGTCGGGCGGACAGCGCCAGCGCGTGGCGATCGCCCGCGCCATCATCCTCGAGCCCCGCATATTGCTGCTCGACGAGCCGACTTCGGCGCTCGATGTCTCGGTCCAGGCCGAGGTGCTCAACCTGCTGCGGCGGCTGCGCCATGAACGCCGTTTCACGACCGTCATGGTCAGTCACAATCTCGCGGTCGTCGCTTATATGTGCGACCGCGTCGCGGTGATGAGCCGCGGGCGCATCCTCGAAACCGGCAGCAGCGCCGATCTCGCCCAGGGCAGGTTCACCCATCCCTATTCACGCCAGTTATGGACGGCGAGCTCGGGTTATAATCGCGAGCTTCTCAAGGATCTGTGGGACGACGCCTAGAGCGCCTCCCGGCTCGGCTTCGGCGATAAGGCAGCGCTCCGGATTTCTCCGTTCTCGAGCCATCGGGCAGGGACTGTGCGGACGTTCGCGCGAGGCTAGCCAATCGACCACGGCACCGCCGGAGCGGCACGGAGGCGACATGCAATGGTACTCTCCCCCTCAGATCGGCCGTTCTTCGGCTTCGATCTCCTCGAGCGCGCGTTTGGCGCCGTCGAGATGCGGGTTGAAGCTCAAGGCCTCGCTGAAGGCGGCGCGCGCCGCGCCGAGATCGCCTTGCTGGCGCTTGATCATGCCGAGCCCGGACAGCGCGCCGAAATGGCGGGGCTCGAGCTCGAGCACCTTTTCGATGTCGCGGAGCGAATCATTGTAGCGCCCGATCAGGAAATAGACGGTCGCCCGCTTGTTCCAGGCCTCCGCGTAGTCGGGATGGACCTCGATCACATTATCGAGGATGGCAAGCGCCGTACCAGTTTCGTTGGCCGCCGAGGCGCGCATCGCCTGCGCCAGGAGCGCATCCGCCGTCGGGCTGTCGGAGGTCATCCACAGATTCCAGATCGACTGCTCGGCCCGCTTCGCCTCGGGACCGTCCTCGCTCTTGATCAGCCGGGCGAAAAGCCTGTCGATCTGCTCGGCCCGCATTTCCGCGGGCTTGAGCCGGGTGACGGCGGCGGGAATGGCTTCCGGGCCCTGGTCGCGCGCCTCGGTCTGCGCTTCGGCGGCCGAAGCGAGAAAAACGAGGGCGGAGAGAGCGATAAGGCTGCGCCGGATCATCATGGCGCCATTATACCGCAGCACCTGCGGCAATAAAATGATCACCGCCGCGAGGCCATCGCGGCGGTGATCACAAAACCGTAGACGGAATCGCGTCAGCCCTGGCGGGCCTTGAACCGCGGATTGGTCTTGTTGATGATATAAATACGACCCTTGCGCCGCACGAGACGATTGTCACGGTGGCGTTTCAAGAGCGATTTCAATGAGTTACGGATCTTCATGACAATCACCAAATAAATCGCACCCGGAACGTGTTTCCGGGTGCCCTTTTCGAGGCGGGACCATAGTGATATGGACCAGCCCTGTCAATTCCGCCCATGCGCTTTCCCGCCCGGTTTCAGACGGTTCAACTCGCGATGTTCACGACGAATTTCATTGTCACGGTCCTGATCCTCCTGGCCGCCCTGGGCCTCGTCGCCCGGATGGTCATTGTCGAGAAACGCCCCCGCACCAGCATCAACCCGCGCCTGATCCCGACGACACCGGTCATCGTCATCGGCGGGTTCATCGCTTTCCTCGCTTTGATCCACCTGATCAATCTCGCCGGGGTTCATACCGGGCGCTGAATGGCAGAAGGCGCCCGCACCTCGCGATGCGGACGCCCACCATTCAAATCAAGCAAACCTTGATCAGGCGGCTTTCTTGTTCTCGATCACCTTGGGCTCGTTCCGGCCCGTAATGGCGATGGTGCGCGGCTTCATGGCTTCCGGAATCTCACGCTTCAGCGCGATATGGAGAAGGCCATTGTCGAGCTCGGCGCCGACGACCTGTACGAAGTCGGCGAGCTGGAAGCGGCGCTCGAAAGCGCGCTGGGCGATGCCCTGATGCAGGAACTCGCTCTTGGCTTCGTTCTTCTCGGCCTTCTTGCCGGAGACGCTGAGCGTGTTCTGCTTCACTTCGATCGTGATGTCGTTCTGACCGAAACCGGCGACCGCCATGGTCACACGATATTCGTCCTCGCTGACGCGCTCGATATTGTAGGGCGGATAGGCCGGAACCTCGAAGCTCCCGGCATTGTCGAGAAGCTGGCCCAGGCGGTCAAAGCCGACGGTCGAACGATAAAGGGGGGAAAGATCAAACATATGCACATTCTCCTTGAGCAAGGTGCAGTGGGGTGAGCCCGTCTTCATTGACCGGGCCGTTCAGTTTGCAAACCCGCCGGGGCGGCGCTCGCATCAACTCAAATAATTTCTGGCCGGGGATTTTCAAGGGCGTGAAGGAGATTTGATTTTCTACATATATTACAGTCGCTTAATTCAAAATCCTCGGCGCGGAAAATGAATGACGAATGAACGGACCCTTCGATCCCCATTCAGTTACAAAGCCGTAATCTCCTGCCCATCGATGGCGAGGCCATCACGAAAGAAGGTCAAGGAGACAACAATGTTTACGAAGTTTCTCGTTGCCGCTGCCGCTCTGACCGCTGCTGCCGTTGCCACGGCGCCGGCCCAGGCGAAGACCAATATCGATGTGAATGTCGGCTTGGGCTTTGGCGGCGGCTATGGTGGCGGCTATGGCGACGGCTATTATGGCGGCGGCTACGGCTACTACCCGGTCTATGGCGGCGGCTATGGCGGCATCAGCTGCATGAAGGCCAGGAAGATCGTGCAGAATCACGGCTTCTACAAGGTCAAGGCCGTCGATTGCAGCGGCAAGAACATGCGCTTCAACGCGAAGCAGTCCGGCGACTGGTACCGCGTGAAGGTCAACCGCTGGGGCAACATCGTCGATGTCGACCCCCTTTAAGAGTCCACATAGGATTTATGGAAAGAGCGCCCGCGGGCGCTCTTTTCGTTTGGGGAATGAACCCCGAGTGAATATCTCCTTGTGAGGATGTTCAGGCGAATTCTGAGATGCTTGTGATCAACCGGACACAAGGAGCCATCATGACGGTCAAATTGCGCTACGCTCTTCCCTTTCTCGCCCTCGCTTTGCCGCTCGCGACGGCTCCCGCAAAGGCCCAGTCCGATGAGACGAAGGACAAGCCAGGATACACCTGGCCCTCGCATTACGACTTCTACCTCCCCTATGGCACCAATGGCGGCGGCCCTGCCTATGCCAAACCCGCTTATAAGGGCGTCAATCTGACCTTGAGCTGCCGCGAGGCTGTAGGCCTTCTCAAACTGAAGGGTTATGAGGATATCGAGGAATTGAGCTGCTCGGGATCGTCCTATCGTTTCAGCGCCAAGCGCGACGGCGGACGGCTCGAAATCGAGCTCGACCCGCGCACCGGCGATGTTCTCAACCGCCACCGCTTGTAGGTCCAAAAGTCCGACAGGACCGCAATTGATCGCTTTTCCGGGGGCCCCGACAAGGGCCCCCTTTCCGATTACAGAGTGTTACAAACCACGGTCGAAAGGCGCCATGTCCGCCGCATTTTCTTCACGATCCTCACGCAACGTGCCATCGTTGCACGAGAGGGTGCAGCTGAGGAGTACTGGGGTTATGCTCAAGAAATTGATTACCGCCGGAGTCGTGTCTCTCGGCGTCATGGGTTTCGGCGCGGCGGGCCATGCCGTGGCCGGCACCGACATTGATATCGGTGTTGGCATCGGCGGCGGCGGCGGATATTACCAGCCTGGTCCGTCTTATGGTCGTGGCCGCATCAGTTGCCGCCAGGGCGTGCGCATCGCCGCCTCGGCGGGATTCCGCCGCGTGCGTCCGGTGAACTGCAGCGGCAGTGAATATGTCTATTACGGCTTCAAACGCGGCGACTTGTACAAAATACAGATTCGTTCGCGCTCGGGTAAGATCAAGGACGTCGACCGCATCCGCAGAGGCGGCGGCGGTTGGGGTGGCGGCGGCGGTTACGGCGACGACGACGAATATTACGACGAATACTGAGATTGAGATCCATGGGGGAGCGGAAGGGCTCCCCCTCCGACAAAAGAAGGTTTGATATCATGCTGACCAAGCTTGGACTTGTAGCGACTGCCCTGGTGTGCGGGACGATCGCTTTCGCGGGCGCCGCGGATGCCGGATCGAAGCTGAAGTTCAGATATTACACCTATGATCCGGACTATGATTATTACTACGGCCCGGAATACATCCCGGAGCCGCGCTATTATCGCTACTTCCGGCGCGATCGTCCCGCCTATCTCTATGACGATCGGGATGATTACGACGACTACGCGTACGAGCCGGACTATTACGAGCCCGAATATGTCCCGCCGCGCAAGCGCAAGGCCTATGCGAAGCCGCAGATCCAGGAGAGGCCGCAGACCCCGCGTAAGCAGCAGGCCACCAAGAAGAAGCCGACCTCGATCACCTGCGCCAAGGCCGGCGAGATCGTCTCCGGCTATGGCTTCAAAAGCGTCAAGCAGGTGACTTGCAAGGGCCAGGTTTACGCCTTCAACGCGACGCGCGACGGCAAGCCGTTCACCGTCAAGCTCAACTCGTCCTCCGGCCAGCTGACCGACGTCAAGCTGCTCAAATAACTTCACCGGGCATGGCGGGAAACAGGGCAAATACTCTGTTTCTTGCCGGCCGGACCGGCCTCCTGTAAGCGCTTGGCCTGTGGATCTGCACCCGCCCCTGATTCCGCTGACGCCCCTGCCCGGCAATGGCTTGCCGGAAGGCCTCGTCGCCACATTGGTGACAGCCAAGGATGGACGCAAGCTGCGCGCCGCCTATGCGGTTCCGAATTCGCCGAAAGGCACGGTCGTGCTGGTCTGCGGCCGCGGCGATTTCATCGAGCGCTGGTTTGAGACGATCGCCGACTTTGTCCGCCGCGGCTTCGCCGTCGCCACCTTCGATTTCCGCGGCCAAGGCGGATCGGAGCGCGCCTATGAGGACCGCTATCGCGACGGCCTCAAGACCTTCTCCGAATATGACGACGACTTCACCTCTTTCATGATGCAGGTCGTCCTGCCGGATTGTCCGCCGCCCTTTTACGCGATCGGGCATTCGACCGGCGGCCTCGTCCTGCTGCGCGCGTTGACGAAGCGCACTTGGTTCGAGCGCGCCGTATTGTCGGCGCCGCTGATCGGCGTCGATACGGGATTCTGGCCGATGTCGGTCGTGCGTCTTCTCTGCGCGGTGGCGCCCAAGGTCGGAATGGGCCGGCTGTTCCTGCCGGGCCAGAGCAAGCGGCCGATCGCGCCGCAGAATTTTCCAGGCAACAATCTGACCAGCGATCAGCGCCGCTTCCATCAGGCGACCACCACTCTGGCGCAGCAGCCCGATCTGGGGGTCGGCGGGCCGACCTTCTCCTGGCTCAATGCCGCGCTGCATGCGCTGCGCCAGATGAATGCATTCGGCAAGTCCATGGTGTTCCGTTCGCCCATTCTCATCGTGGCGGCGGGACGCGATCGTATCGTCGACAATGAAGCGACGCGGCGCTTCTGCGCCGCCGCCACCGGCGTATCGCTCGCCGTCATCCCCGAGGCGCGCCACGAGATCCTGTTCGAGCGCGACAGCATCCGCGAACAGTTCTTCGCCGCTTTCGACGCCTTTACGCGGGCGTGATGAGGGCCAGCGCCTCGTCGTGAAGGGCAACCGAGCTGGCGGCGATCACATTGCCGCCTTGCGCCGGATCGCCCCTGTCCCAGGTGGTGACGATGCCGCCGGCGCCTTCGACGATCGGGATGAGCGGCGCGATGTCATAGGGTTCCATGCGCGCATCGAAAGCGAGGTCGGTCTGGCCGGCGGCCAGCACGCAGAAGAAATAGGCATCGCCGCCATACCGCGTGAGCCGCGCCGACTGGGTCAGCCGCCGCAACACTTCCTTCTCTGCATCCGAGCGGTAGAGCTCGGGTGCGGTGGTGGTGAAGGTGGCCTGCGCCAGGGGCCGCGCGGGACGAGTGGCGAGCTTGCGCTCGGCCCCGCCATGGCGCGACCAGGCGCCGTCGGGATTGCCGTAGAAGGTCTCGCCGACAAAGGGCTGGTTCATCACCCCGACCTTGGGCTTGCCCTCGAAATTGAGGCCGATGAGCGTCGCCCAGGTCGGCATGCCGGAAATGAAGGCGCGGGTGCCGTCGACCGGATCGAGCACCCAGGTCAGGCCCGACCGGCTGGGTTTCTTGCCATATTCCTCGCCGTGGATGCCGTGGTCGGGATAACGCGCCTCGATCATCGAGCGCATGATGCGCTCCCCCGCCCGATCGCCCTCGGTGACCGGGTCCCAGACGGCGCCGGCCTTCACATCGACGGGAATGTCCTTGCGGAAATGCGGCATGATCTCTTTGGCCGAAGCCTCGGCGAGGTCCAGCGCAAATCGGGTGAGTTCGGTCCAGTTCGGAGTGGGCATGGGTCAGATTGGCTCTTTCGAAGGAACTTTTCTAGCTTGGCGGGAGAAGTCGGGGAATGAGGGATATCGCTTTTCCGATTCGATTCCCACAAAAGCAAAAACTCGACCACTTTTATGGAGTTTCTATTCAAAACCGGAGAAATCTTGCTGCATCGCAGCAGAGTTATCCAGGTTCGAGGCATGCATTGGGCGCATGCCCTTTATCGAAAGATGTATGGATATTTTCCAGGAATTCACATTTTCTCAAATAAAATCATTAAGATAGATGGATATAAGGCGATCTGCGTTTTGTTAAAGTTGCTCCGAATTATTCACTTCGATTGACTCTTTAACTTGAAATTTCGCTGCTGCACTGCCAAATAGGTCCCGTGAGTGAGGACGACGTCCTCCCTCGCATGCCCTTCCTGGGCGTTTCCTCCCTAGACTTGGGCCGGTTCACGAAAGTGATACCGGCCTTTTTTCTTACTCGGCCGCTTCGCGCCGGGGTTGCATGATGTCGGGGAGGCTGGCGAGCAGACCGGCGAATATCCGGTGCAAGGCGAGCTTCACGGCGGCATAGCCGCGGTTACGCTCCAGGCTGCGCTCGTCGAGATAAAGAGCCCGGTTGATCTCGATCTGCAGCGCATGCCGGTGATGATTGGGCGATCCGTAATTCTGCGTGATGAAACCGCCGGAATAGGGTTTGTTGCGCAAGACCCGGAGGCCCTGGCTGCGGATCAGCTCTTCGAGCGTCGACACGATTTCATCGGCGCAGGCCACCCCATGGCGGTCGCCCAGCACGATATCCACCCGACCTGACGGATGCGGCGTCACATGCGAGCAGGCAGTGGACGGCATGGAGTGGCAGTCGATCAGCAACGAATAGCCGAAGGCGTCCCGCGCCCGGTTGATCAGATCGGCCAAGGTGCGGTGATAGGGCCGATAGATGGTCTCGATGCGGGCCAGGGCATCGACGAGCTTGAGCGGGCCGCGATAGATCTCATCGCCCTCGCTGACGATGCGTGGAATGGTGCCGAGCCCGCCGGCCACGCGCATGGAGGAGCTGTTGGCGAAACCCGGCAGGTCCTCGCGGAACATGCGCGGATCGAGCTCATAGGGCTCGCGGTTCACATCGAGATAGGCGCGCGGGAAATGCGCATGCAGCAAGGGCGAGCCCAGCTCGGCGACGAAGGAGAAGAGCTCGTCGATATAGCAGTCTTCCGATTTGCGCAGCGCATGCGGGTTGAGCCGCGAGGCGGCGAGAAATTCCGCCGGATAGACACGACCGCTGTGAGGTGAGTTGAAGATCACCGGCCGTGTCCACTTACGGGGGGCGATGATGGCGAAGGCTTCCAACTCGGCGGGTTTGCCCAATTCGCGAAGCTCCTTGGTGGCTTATTCACCTCAAGTATCGCGGTCAAAAGCGTCGTTGTCCACAGGATAGACGCGCTTTATAGGACATTTACCTGTCCGGCCTAGTGTGCTGGATTATAACATCGGCCACTTCAATGATGGCGAAGCGATCAGGGATATGATGGCCAAGATCATTCTGGCTGAGGATGACGAGGATATGCGGCGTTTTCTGGTGCGGGCGCTGGAGCGTGCCGGCCATGCCGTCGTGTCCTTCGGCGAGGGCGCCAGCGCCTTCGAGGAAATCAAGCAGAGCACGTACGACCTTCTCCTGACCGACATCGTCATGCCGGAAATGGACGGCATCGAACTCGCCCGCCGGGCCGCCGAGCTCGATCCGAGCCTGAAGATCATGTTCATCACCGGCTTCGCAGCGGTGGCGCTGCATCCCGATTCGCGCGCCCCCAAGGAAGCCAAGGTGTTGTCCAAGCCCTTCCACCTGCGCGAGCTGGTCGCCGAAGTCGACCGCATGATGGCGGCTTAGACGCGCGCACCGGCCCAGGCCATTGCAGGCCACCCTCTCGCCCAAATCGACCGCAAGGGAAAGTCGGCTAAGCCCTTGCCGACGCCAGACAAATCACGACATCCCGCCCGGATATTTCGGGCCGGCGCGGGCCGGCGAGCAAAACCGCGAACAGCTGTCATAAGACTTGCACTCAGGCCCGCTTCCCGATATACGCAGGCCGCTTCAAGCAATGGCGTGGGCGGTTAGCTCAGCGGTAGAGCACTACGTTGACATCGTAGGGGTCACAAGTTCGATCCTTGTACCGCCCACCATTTCTTCCTCCTGAGATATCCATAGTCTGAATGAGCGCGCTGCTCGGGCTCCGCGCGCCGGCATCTAATGATGCGAGTGGCTTCTCCATTTGGTGGCTGGTGGCCGCGGTGATCTTCAGCTCGTCGTCTGCTGGGAAGCGCTCCCGCGCAGCGTTGGGATCGAGGACCTCACACCGCGGCTGAGACGCTATTTCGTCTCTTCCTTCTTGCGTCCCAACTTCCGTTCGAGGGCGTCAGCTTCCTCATCGAGCTTCCTGGCCAGCTCGAGGGACTCCTGCTCCGCCTTCGGGTCGCTCAAGTCCACGGAGAGCGCCCGCGCCTGCTCGGCAGCGTCACGAAGCTCGACGATCTTGGCTTGGAGCGCATCCCTGTCCATGGTCCGATAATCGACTTGAGCCCCGGAAGTTCCACGCGGCCCGTGGGAACTTTGTGGTGGTCCCACTCATTATCATAGCGCCAACTGGCGTAAGGCCCGCCAGGCGCTCATACTCAATCCCTCTCGACAACCCTGGCGGGCCGACTTGGCGTGTTTCCCCTTGGTCCAACTTGCTCACAAGTCAGTTTTGGAACACCCTGACGGCGCTCCCTGCCCTCAGGGGCGTTCGGCATGAAGCCGAAGCAGCGGCTCGTTACGGTGATATGCCCTCACGCAACGAGCCGCTCTTCTTTTGACACAGGTTTTGACTGAAGATTGCCGGCAGAATTCTATGCTCGTCCGGTTAGCACCAGGATGAGCAGGATGATGAAGATGATCCCCACGGTGCTGCTCGGATAATAACCCCAGCTGCGGCTATAGCCCCAATTCGGCAATGCGCCGATGAGCAGCAGAATCAGAATAACCAGAAGAATCGTGGTCATCCAAACCTCGCATGATTGTTTATCCGCGAGACAACGTTGACCGATGGATGAGAGTTCCTCTTTCCTCACCAGTAAACGGCAAGCAGCGCCTTCAGCGCATTGAGTCCATCGACGCCGCCGACCGGCGGCGCCTCATCCTGTCGGATCGCCCTGATGCAGGCTTCGAGCTGCGTGGCGAAATGGCCGAAGGCCGGGCGCCCGCGCAGCGGCACTTGCCGCAGTCCGGCATCAGTGCGGATGAACAGCGCATTGGCATAATGGAAGATCCGCAACGCGCCCTTGGTGCCATGGACCGATATCGAGCCGGGCTCCTCTTCCCAGCGCCCGGCCTCGGCGATACTGCCGTCGCCGAGCCAGCCCTGTCCGCCATTGAAGATGCCTTCGGCAGGCAGGCCGGCGCTATAAGTCGCGGCGTTGTAGAGGAGATGCCCCGAGGCGTCGCCTGGAAACGACATCGTCATGAACTCGCTCACCGGCGCCGCGCCGGCGATCTGGCCGCGGCCCAGCACCTTGTCGGGTGCAGCGCCCATGAACCACGAGAAGACGTCGATCAGGTGGATGCCGTGATCGACGAGCCCCATGCCGGCGCCGCCCGGACCGCCCGGCGGATAATGCACCGGCCCCAGCTCGCGATAGGCGGCGAGCCCGGCGCCGCCGACAAGCTGCTCCTTCATCAGCACGATCTTGCCGATGGCGCCGTCGGCGATGAGCGCGCGCGCCGTGGCGATGGCGGGCAGGAAGCGATAGCAGGAGCCGTAGAAGAGCTTGACGCCGGCGCGGTCGCAAGCTGCGACCATGGCCTCGCCATCACAGAGCGTCACCGCCAGCGGCTTTTCGCAGAAGACATGCAGGCCCGCCGCCGCGACCGCCTCGACGATGACGCGATGGGTGGAGGCCGGCGTCAGGACGAGAACCAGATCGACGCCGCCATCGGCGACCAGGCGCCGATAGTCCGTATAAGCGCGCGCGCCGAATTCCCGCGCGGTGGTTTCGGCCAGGGTCTGCGCGATATCGCAGACCGAGACGATCTCCACCTCATCGAGCGTCCGGAAGGCGGCGAGATGGGCGGACGCCACGCCGCCCAGGCCGATGAGGCCGATGCGAAATTTCCCCATGCGCCCGCCCCGCCTCAGCGCTTGCGCAGGCCGAGAATGGCGCGCGCCTCATCGGGCGTCGCCACCTCATGGCCGAGGCGCTCGATGATCTCGCGGGCGCAGGCGACGAGCGTGCCGTTGGTGCCCCACACGCCCTTCTTCAGATAGAGATTGTCCTCGAGCCCGACGCGCACATTGCCGCCGAGCAGGACGGCTTGCGCCGCCATCGGCATCTGCATGCGGGCGATCCCGAAGGCGGCCCAGTTGGCGCCGGCGGGCAGCAGATTACGCATATAGATCATTGTCTCGGGCGTCGCCGGCAGGCCCCATCTGGTACCCATGACGATCTGGTACATCGGCGGAGAATCGAAGAAGCCATCGGCGAGCATCTGATTGGCGAGCAGAATGTCGCCCGGCGCGAAGACCTCGATCTCGGGCTTGACGCCGAGCTCCTGGAAACGTTTCGCCATCTTGCGCAAGGTCGCCTGCGAATTGAGATAGATATATTCGCTGTCGCCATCCATCTGGTTCTGCGTCGTGACGTCGATCGAGCACATTTCGGGCAACGCCATTTCGATGTGACGGACGCGCTCCTCGGCCGGCGCCACGTCGGAGCCCGGACCCGCGCGGCTCTCATCGGAAGGATCCGGCCGGTAGACGCCGCCGCCACCGCAGGTGATGTTCATCACCGCCTTGACGCCATTGTCGCGCACGCGCGTCGCCATTTCGAGAAACAGGTCCGGGTCGCGGCTGCCCTCGCCGGTCTTGGGGTTGCGCACATGCAGATGCACCGCGGAAGCGCCAGCCTGCTCCGCCTCCAGCGCTGAATCGGCGATCTGCTGCGGCGTGATCGGAAAATTCGGATGGGCCCGGTTGTATTTGTTCTCGCCGACGACGGCGCAGGTGAGAATGACCTTTCGGCTCATGGGGGACGGTCCTTTCGCGGGGGGTTTGGAAGTCGCGGAGTGATTGTTATTTTTGCGATCTCAGAAATGTTGCATGGGGTTGCGCGCCATGTCAATCTGCGAAACAGGCAAAGAGCGGAAATGAGCGAATGACGAGCGGCAAACGCAAGACGAGCAAGAAGAAGACCGGCCGATCGGCGGCCGGCCGGCGCAAGGCGAATGCGCCGAACCTGCCGCGCCTCGTGCCGATCGAGGGCATCTCCGTCGAACGCCAGGCCTATCAGGTGCTGCGCCTCGCTTTGATGAGCGGCGCCATACAGCCGGGCGCCGGGCTGACGTCCCGCTCATTGTCGGAAGCCCTCGGGGTGAGCCCGACGCCGGTGCGCGAGGCGCTCAAGCGCCTCGATGCCGACGGCGCCGTGGTCAGCCGCAACAAGAGCGCCTTCTTCGTCTATGATCCCGACAAGGTCGACTTCGCCGAGCTGCTCGAAATCCGCCTCAATCTCGAAGGCATGGCGATCAGGCTTGCGGCCATGAAGGCGCGCAAAGCCGATCTCGTCCTGCTCAGCAAGATCAACAACGAATATCAGCAGATCCTCTCCGGCTCCGACCCCTCGAGCGCCTATTCGTTGCAGGTGAACTTCCGCTTCCATTTCGAGCTCTACAAGCTCTCGGGATCGCAGACCCTGGTCGAGATGATCGAGACATTGTGGCTGAGGATAGGGCCGACGCTGCAGCGCCATATGCCGCCGCATGGCGACATGAGTATCTCCACCTTCCATAACCGCATGCTGCAGGCGGTCGCCAGCAACGATCCCGTCGCCGCCGAGGCAGCGCTGCGCGACGATCTCACCAGCGCCGCACAGGCCCTCATCCCGCAATTGCGCGCCCGCGCCTGACTTCCTCACGGCCCCTCTCCGCGCAGCTTCTCGGCCCGCGCCTTGAGCAAGAGGCTCGCCACCAACAACAGGCTCGCCAGCACGATGATTAAAGTGGCGGCCACCGCCACCACCGGCGTTATGCTTTCGCGCAGGCCCGAGAACAGCTGGCGCGGCAAGGTCCGCTGCTCGGGACTGCCGAGAAACAGCGACAGCACGCATTCATCGAAGGACATCGCGAAAGCGAGCAGCGCGCCGGTCGCGACACCGGGTGCGATAAGCGGCAGCATCACGTCGAAGAAGCCACGGACCGGCGAGGCGCCGAGGCTCGCCGCGGCGCGCGTCAGATTGGGATTGTAGGTCTGCAGCGTCGCCGCAACGGTCAGCACGACCAGCGGCAGGGCGATCGCCGTATGCCCCATCACCAGGCTCCACATGCTGTTGGCGAAGCCGAGGCGCGCATAGAAGAAGAACAGCGCGATCGCCACGACGACCACCGGTATGATCAAGGGCGAGACCAGCACGGCCAGGATGACCATGCCGAACCGGCTGCGCGACTGCCAGAGCCCGATCGCCGCCAATGTACCGAGGATCGTGGCGAGCATCATGGTCGAGGTGGCGACGACAACACTGCTCCACAGGGAAGAGATCCAGGCCCGGTCGCTGAAGAACTCCTCATACCAACGCAGGGACAGGCCCGGCATCGGATAGATGAAGAAGTCGCCGGCGCTGAGCGACAAGGGAATGACGAACAGGATCGGCAGCAGCAGGAAGCCCAGCATGCCGAGAAGGATCGTGTTGAGGAATGCGCTTCCCGCGCGCTGCGGCACTGTGGCGATGCTCACGATTTGATCCTCGCAATGCCGAAGCCACGCGCCACGCCGGCGAACATCGCGATGGTGATGACGAAGAGCCACACACCCAGCGCCGAGGCGAGCCCCCAATTGACGCTCATATTGGTGAAGAAGGCGACGAAATAGCTGATCATCTGATGCTCCGGACCGCCCAGGAGCTCCGGCGTGATGAAGAAGCCGAGCGAGGTGGTGGCGACGAGCACGACGCCGGCGCCGATGCCCGGATAGGTCAAGGGCAGATAGACCGACCAGAAGGCGCGGAACGGTGCGGCGCCGAGCGATTGCGCCGCTCTCATGTAGGACGGCGGGATACCGCGCATGACGGCGAGAATGGGCAGGATCATCAGGGGCAGCAGCAGATGCACCATGGCGAGAATGACCGCGAACCAGGTGCGTATGAACTGCACCGGCTCGTCGAGAATGCCAGCACTCATCAGCGCCGAATTGAGCACGCCATTCTTCTGCAGAATGATGATCCAGGCGAGCGTGCGCACCAGAAGCGAGGTCCACAACGAAATCAGGATCACCAGCAGGGCAATGCGGCCGAGCCGCGTGCGCAGGCGCAGCAGCGCATAGGCGGTGGCATAGCCGAGCACCAGGCAGATCAGCGTGACGCTGAGGCTCGCGATGAAAGTGCGTGCGAAGACCCGCTGATAGATGGCGCGCTCAGGCGGCGCCGAGGCTATGGCGCCTGCCGCATCCTTCTTGAGATCGACGGCGGCGAGCATGAAGAACGATGTCCAGCGCCCCGATTCCTGGCGCAAAGTCTGCCAGATTGGGGGTTCGGCCCAACGCGTGTCGATTGCGGCCAGCCGCTCGGCGGCGGTTCCGGCGCCACCGGCGCGCAGGCCATTCGCCGTTTTCTGGATGAGCGAGCGGTAGCCCGGCTCCTGATAATTGAGCCGCCGCGCGAGCACTGCGAGCCCCGGCGTGCCGGCGAGGCCGGAGAGCTCGTCGACGAGACTCTGCTGAATATCCGCCGGCGGCAATCCCTGGCCGTCCCAGCCGGCCATCGCCTGGCTGGTGCGCGGCAGATGGTCGGTGAGATCGGCATTGTCGGCGGCGCGGCTCATGAAGAAACCGAGCGGCGCGATGAGCGCCACGATGAGAAACAGAAGCGCCGGCAAAGTGAGCGCCAGCGCCTTCGCCTCGCGCAGCCTGTCGATCCGCCGCAAGCGGCGGCGCAGATCGTCATTGCCTGCCGGCGCTGCGACATCCCGATGGAGAGACTGCCGCACCGGGGATGCGGCAGCCGTCTCTTGTCGGGGAGGCGTCGCGGCATGCGCGAGGCCCAGTGCCATTACTGGCTGGCCCAGGCGTTGAAGCGCTCGGTGAGCGTGTCGAGATTGTCGCGCCAGACCGCCAGATCGGCGGTCAGGCCATAGGGCACGCGTTCCGCCGTATTCGGCATATAGGCCAGGTACTCGGCTTCGAGCAGCGGAAAGGCTTTCTTGTTGGCCGAGGCATAGTCGATATGGCGCATGAATTCGGCCTGCGGCTCGGGCGTCGTCGCCCAGGCGATGAAGTCCATCGCCGTCTTGGCATTGGGCGTGCCTTTGAGGATGACCCAGCGGTTGTTGCCGATCAGATAGTCGGCCGACCAGACGAATTCGAGCTTCTGGCCTTGTGTCTTGTTGGCGCCGGCGACGCGGCCATTATAGGCGACCGCCATGTCGTACTCGCCCGCCATGAAGCCCTGCACCAATTCGGTACCCGACGACCACCAGACGATATTGCCTTTCAGCTTGTCGAGCGTGGCGAAAGCGAGATCCTGGCCTTCCTTGGTGGCGAGCGTCTTATAGACGTCGGCTTTCGGAACACCGGCGCCGAGAAGTGCGACCTCCAGCGTGATGGTCGCCGATTTGCGCAAGCCGCGCTTGCCGGGGAACTTCTGCACATCGAAGAAGTCGGCCCAGCTTTGCGGCCCATTCTCCATCTTGGCCTTGTTATAGGTGAGCCCGGTGCCGGAGGTCAGCGACACGACACTGCATTCGTCATGGCTGTCGGGCAGGAGATCGGCGACCGGTACACGCGACAGGTCGAGCTTCTCGTAAAGCCCCTCCTCGCAGCCGGCCACCGCTTCGGCGTCTTCCATTTCGGCGATGTCCCACTGATAGGACTGCGCCTGGACCTGGGCGCGCGCTTTGGCGATCTCGCCATTGAACGTGTCGTCGATGATCTTGGTGCCGGTCGCCTTCTCGTAAGGATTCCAATAAGCGGCACGATTGGCTTCGGTGACGACGCCGCCCCAGCTCGCGATGCGCAGCTCCTCGGCCGCGGCCAGCGTGGAACAGGCGATCAGTGCTGCCGCAGCGAGCGGCAGGGTTTTCAATCCTGGCATGAACGTTCTCCTCATCTCGGGCTTGCTTGTTGGATCACCGGCGTGGCCCGTCACGCGCGGTCGATTCGAAATTCTCAAGAGTCAGCTATCGGCCATTGCGCGCACCGCCTCCGGCGCGATTGAAAAGCGCAACCGCGTTCCCGCCGCCGCCTGCGCCGGCATGTCGGCAGACGAAATCTTGATCAGCAGATTGTCGCTGCCGAAAGCGCGGCAGCGCATGCGCAGCTGATCGCCGGTATAGACGGCCTCGATGATCTCGGCCTCACCGGTCGCCGCTCGCCCGTTGGCGCAAGGGCGGATGGCTTCCGGCCTGATCGCCACGACCACTTTGTCGCCGGACGCAAGACCCGCCGCGGCCTTTCCCGCCAGGATGTCGCCGGACGGCAGTCTCATCTGGCAGTCCTGTCCATCCGATCGGGCGATCGTGCAGCGGATGAGATTATTGTCGCCAAGAAAATTCGCAACGAAAGCCGTGTCGGGCCGCTCATAGAGATCGCGCGGCGTGCCGAGCTGCTCGATCCGTCCTTGATGGAAGAGCGCGATGCGGTCGGAGAGCGTCAGCGCTTCGGCCTGATCATGCGTGACATAGACGATGGTGAGGCCGAGCTGGCGGTGCAGCTGTTTGATCTCGAGCTGCAATTGCTCGCGCAGCTGCCGGTCGAGCGCGCCCAGGGGCTCGTCCATGAGAACCAGGCGCGGCTGGAAGATGAGGGCGCGCGCCACCGCCACGCGCTGACGCTGGCCGCCCGAAAGTGCCGCCGGCAGTCTCTGGCCGAAGCCCGACATGTTGATCATGGCGAGCGCCTTGTCGACGCGGGCGCGGATCTCCTCGCGCGCCATGCCACGCAGGCGCAGCGGATAGGCCAGATTGTCGGCGACGCTCATATGCGGGAACAGCGCATAGTCCTGGAACACCATGCCGATGTCGCGCCGATAGGCCGGCACCTGTGCGAGCGAGCGCCCCGCTAGCGTGATCTCACCGGCGGTCGGCGTTTCGAAACCGGCAAGCATCATCAAGGTCGTGGTCTTGCCGGAGCCCGACGGACCGAGGAGGCTCAGGAACTCACCCTCGCCGACGGTCAGGTCGAGGTCGTCGACCACGGCGGTCTTTCCGTCATAGGTCTTGCTGACCTTGGCAAAGGAGACCGCCACCGCGCCGCTCATCGCTCATACTCCGCATTGCCACACACGCCGATATGCTGGCCCGATACATGGCGGGCCTGATGCGAGCAGAGGAAGATCATCATGTCGGCGATCTCTTCCGGCTCGATGCGGGTGCGCATCGAGATGAACTCCGTGTTCTCGGCGATCATCTGGTCGAGATCGACGCCAAGCTCCGCCGCCTTGCGTTCGATCACCGCATTGCCGCGGGCATTGTTGATCCAGCCGGGCAGGATGGAATTGACCCTGATCTTGAAGGGCCCGAGCTCGCGCGCCAGCGTCTCGGTCATGCCGAGCACGGCGACCTTCGACACGGCATAAGGCAGCCGCAAAGGCAGGCCGGTGCGGGCGCTGGTCGAGGAGACATTGAGGATCGATCCGCCGCCCGTCTGTTTGAGGCGCGGGATCGCCTGCCGGACGCAATAGAAGAAGCCGGAGAGATTGACGCCGATGGTGCGGTCCCACTCCTCGGGCGAGACATCTTCGGCCGCCGCGGTCGGCCCGGCGATGCCGACATTATTGATCAACGCATCGAGCCCGCCGAGCCGGGCATCGGCCTCGGCGAAGAGCCGCGCCACCTGTTGGGCATCGCCGCAATCGCATTGGCTTGCCGAGATTCCGTCGCGGCCGTCGCTCAACGCCGCGATGGCCGCGGCGTCGATATCGGCAACGTGAACGCGCGCCCCCGCCGCATGAAAACGCTGCGCGATGGTGATCCCCGCTCCCCCCGCCGCGCCGGTGATGACGACGCGTAGTCCCTGAAGGTTCAAAACCGCCTCCTTATTTCTGGGATCGCAGATTAGGAGGCAATTTGAACAACTGTCAATAGCTATGAATATTCATGCCCGCATTGCTGGCAACTGAGATGGTAGAATGGCTATCGCCGGACGATCTGCGCGATGGCGAGGATGGCAAGGGCGGCGGCGATGCTGACGGCGATGGCTGCGATCAGAAGCGCGTTGGCGCTGACGGCGAGCAGCGTACCGAACAGAACGGGGGCAAGAGCGGAGGCGATATCGACCGGCCGCGACAAGCGTCCCAGGCGCTGGCCGAAGCCGGCGGAGCCGAACAGATAATGCGGCAGCGCGGGTCTCAAGACGGCTTTGAGGCCGGCCGGCAGGCCATAGAGGAAGGCTGTCGCCGCGGCGAGCCACGCCGGCAGCGCCTGCCCTGTCATCGCAAAACCTAATAGCGGCAGAAAGACCAGCGGCACCAGCGTGAACGAGACCACCGCGAGCTTCACGAGATCGACCCTGTCGCCCAGCGCGATGCTGAGGAGCCGGCTCACCAGATAACCGATGCCGATGAGCGAGGCGGCGAGCACGCCGGCTTCGCGCGTCACATCGAGCTTGGCGAAGAGATCGATGATGAGCAGCGCCATGGACGTGTCGACCGCGCCATTGAGCAGGAACGCCAGGGCCAGGAGGTAGAAGACACGGCGCTCAGCGGCCGGCGCCACGCGCGGCGGCGACGTGTCACCGTCCGGCGCGGCGGCCGCAGGCGATGCTCCGCGCAGCAAGAGCGCCAGAAAGACGTGGATGCCGAGCGACGCGGTCAGAGCGACGAGCGCATAGATCAGGGACGTCATGCGCCATCCGACTGACATATCGAGATGACTGGTGACCGGCCAGAAGATGGTGCTTGCGAGACCGCTCGCCAGCGTCAGGACCGTTATGAAGCGGCGCGGACTGCCGCGCGCTGCTTGCGTGACTGTCTTATAAGCGGGCGTGGCGAGACCCGCATGCATGAACAAGCCAAACAATCCCCAGGCGAACGCGTAAGTCAGAGGGCCCGTCGCGAGGCTCAAGGCGACGAGCGCCAGAGCCTGCAGCAGAGATCCGGCGATCAGGAGTTTTGGGCCGCCATGTTTGTCGGCCAGCTTTCCGCATAGAGGCGCCGTCAACCCGCCGACCAGGAACATCAGCGTCGCCCCGCCATAGACGAAGGTCGACGACAGCTGCAGCTCAGTCCCGACCGGCGCGGCCAGGACGCCCAGCAACGACAGGCTGGCGCCCCAACCAAAGGCCTGAGTCAACATCAGGCCGGCAAGCGTCAGTTGTGGTGGCGCGGTGAGAAAACTCTTGATGTCGGAAGGCATGGTGCCGCGAAGGCGCTACACCCTTCCACGATGGCAAGGTCAAGCAACACGGCGCCTCTTATCTGACGATCGTGCACTTGCTCGGGCCGAACCAGACGACATCTTCCTTCTTCACGCCATAGAGATGGTTGCCGATGAAGGGCTCGATCGCCCAGGCGCCGGTCATCGGGGTTTCGTTCCAGGCGTCGATATAGCCGGCGTCATAGGAGGAGTTGGCGTCGAGCGAGTGGCCGATATTCGACAAGCGGTCGAGCAGCAGGAACGGTGTCTTCTTCACTTCCGCATCGAAGACCGCGAAGAGATCGCAGGCGCGCATGCCGGGCCGGACCGACGCCAGCACGGTCGCGTGGATCGCATCGATCGTTTCCAGCGCCTTGCGCTGGGCGATATTGTCACCACGCTGGAAGCTGCGCGTGCAATCGCCCCACCAGCCATCCGGTGTGATCGGATGGATGTCGACCATGCCGAGATCGAGATTCCACAATTGCCGGGCAGTCGGCTTGTCGGTTGGAAAGCAGCTCAGCGTGCCGATGCCGAAGCCGACCGTGGTCGGTGTCCACAGGCCGGTGCCGCCGAAGTCGCGCACGTAGCGGTCGGCGCGGTCGCGCACCTCGATCTCCGTCTCGCCCGGCTTCGCATCGGCGCAGATCGCTTCCGCCAGCCGGATCGCCAGGCGCTGGGCCTCGACCAGGCCGGCCGGCACGATGTCGGTGATGTTTTCGTGAGCCATGTTCATTCCCTCAATTCAAAAAACTAGCCCAAGGCCCGGATGGCCCGGACGAAGTCGAGCGTATGCTGCTTGTCGACATTGCCGGTGTCGACATGCGTATCTTTCAGATAGCTGCCGACGATGACCGCATTGGCCTTGGCGAGATCACGCACGGCGCTGTCGGGCGTCACGCCGGCGCCGATCACAATCGGAAAATCCGGCCCGACAATGGTGCGGAACTCGGCCGTCTTGTCGACCGGCGTCTGCAGGCCCGTCCCCTCACCGGTGACGACCACGGCATCGCAGCGCGACATGCCGATGAGCAGGTCTTCGACCAGTGGCCGGCCCGACAGATAGGGCTGGTATTTGAAACGCACGCCGCCCAGCACGAAGGCCTTGGACGCGGCGCGCTCAGCATTCAGCCAGTCACCGAAGGCGCCGTCATCGGCGACGGGGAGATGCCCGCAGACCGAATCGAGCTGGATGAATCGCGCACCGAACTCATTGGCGACCGCGAAGGCGCGTTTGTCGTCTTTTAGGATATTGACACCGAACACCACCTCCGGCGCCTTGTCCTTGAGCCACCGGCAGACGGCGACGACGTCGTCCACCGAGCCGAAATAATTCTCGACGATCACCGCGTCGACGCCACTCTCCCACAGGATCTGCGTCTCGCGGCGTGCAATGTCGAACTTCTCGGAGGGTGTTTCCCCCTTGAGATGCAGCATGGCGAAGACGGGAATGCGATTGCCGAAAGTCGAAAGAAACCTGTTCGCGGTCATAGGGCTGCCATGTGTTGTGTCAGTTAACGATTGTCGGGAATGAGAGCCGCGATCTCGTCGAGGCGATAGGCCCGGTCGCTCAGGCCCAGATCCTTCACCAGTTGCGCGAGTTCGGGCCTTCGGATGCTGGCCTGACGGAGAAGCTCGTCGCTGGCGAAGAGGCTCGCGCAATCGCCGTCGAAAATGATGCGGCGGTTCGCCATGGCGATCACACGCCGGAAGGTCTGGGCGACGAAGCGCATGTCATGGGTGATGGTGACGACCGACACACCTTCGGATTCGAGCTGGTCGATCAGGCCGACGAGGCGCCGCTGGCCCGGCCTATCGAGCCCTGCGGTGGGCTCGTCGAGCACGATATAGCGGCATTCACCGACAAGCACCGCGGCAATCGCCACGAATTTGCGGATGACCAGCGGCAGATCGTTGGGATTGCTGTCGAAATAACGCTCGATGCCGGCGAGTTGCGCAGCGCGTTGCACCCGCTCGTCGCGCTTGGCCTCGTCCCATTTGCGGTAGCGCGGCATATATTCGAGCTCGTCGCGCACCGTGCTGGCGAAGATCTGATCGTCCGGATTCTGGAATACATAGCCGACTGTGGCAGCGATGCTGGCGGTGGTGCGCTCCGCCGTCGTGACACCGTCGACCATCACGGTGCCGCTGGTCGGCTTGAGCAGGCCGTTCATCAGCTTGACGGTCGTCGTCTTGCCGGCGCCATTCTGGCCGACAATGGCGAGTCGCTCGCCCTCCTTGACGCTGAAGCTGACATCATCGACGGCGCGCCAGCCACTCGGATAAGCGAAGGAGACATTGGTGAAAATGATGGCCATGGCGTTCACCTCCCCAGCCGGGAAGACAGAGCGGCAAAGGCCTCGGCCCGCGTGATGGGCAGCGACGGAAACGCCTTGGCGGTACCCTGCAGCGCCAGCGCCAGGTCGGTCACTTCGGGGCGCGGTACATCCGCCTCGTCCATGAGCGCCGAAGTGACGATCTCCGCCGTCGATCCTTCACCGATGACGCGGCCGTCCTTCATGACGATGATGCGGTCGGCATGCTGCGCCATCAGGTCGATCTTGTGCTCGACCAGCACGATCGATTTGCCGCGCTTGCGCAGATCGCCGATGATCTCGAAAACGGCGTCCGAGGCCTCGGGATCGAGCTGCGAGGTCGGCTCGTCGATGACGATGAAGTCGGCATCCATGGCGACGATCGCGGCGAAGGCGACCTTCTGGCGCTGGCCGCCCGACAATTCATTGGGATTTTTCTTGATCAGTGCTTCGAGGCCCAGCCTTTCGACCACCTCGAGCACGCGCGTGATCATCGCATCTCGCGGCACACCGATATTCTCGAGACCGAAGGCGATCTCCTCGAAGACGGTGTCCTTGATGCCGCTGATCTGGGTGAAGGGGTTCTCGAACACGCAGCCGATGGCGCGCGAAAGCTCGGCCGGATCCCAGTCGAGCAGATTGCGCCCGCGGATCTCGACCTTGCCCGTCAGTGTGCCCGGATGGAACAGCGGGATGAGGCCGCGCATGAGGCTGCACAAAGTCGTCTTGCCGCTCGCATTGACGCCGATCACGCCATAGAGCTGCCCCTCCTCCAACGTGAGCGACACATTGCTGAGCGCTGGCGCCTCGGAATAGGCATAGGTGAAGCTGACGTCCTGCATTGAGATCAGAGCCATGACAGCAAGGCTCCCACGATGGTCAGCACCAGGCCGGCGAAAGCGATGGCGAGCAGGACATATTCCCATGGACGCGGTCGCCGGAAGAAGGCGAGACGTGTATGCGCGGTCCTGGAATTGAAGGCCCGGGCATCGAGCGCCACCGCGCGTTCCTCCGTCTGGGTCATGGCGGTGAGGAAGGCCGGCGCAATGATCGGGAAGAAGGCCTTGCTGCGGGTGAAGACCGAGCCCTCCGTCTCGATGCCGCGCGATTTCTGCGCATCCATGACGACACGCACATTGCGGCCGAGATCGGTGATCGCCTGCAGCGAGGAGAGCAGCACGTAGGTGGCGCGCGGCGTCAGCCCGTGCTCCTCGAGCGCCAGCATCAGATATTTGGCCGGCATCAGCGCCGCGAAGAGAGTGAGCGCACCGCACAGCACCATAACGACAAGGGCGAAGCGGGCGCCGTCGATGGCGCCTTCGAGGGTCGGCGACAGTGGTCCGAACGTGAACAGCACATGTTCACCGGGCTCAAAGGCGGCCCTGAGAATAAAGAGGATGAAGCCGACCGCCAGGAACAGCTTGAGATAGCCGGGGATGAACTGGCGGCCGACGCCGGCAAGAAGCGAGATCGCCACGAAAACCGCGCACATGATGACGGGCGCGGTCAATCCCTTGATCCAGATGGGAATGATCGCGAGGCAGCCGAGGACCAGGAAAGCGATGATCGGGTTGATGTCCCGGATCGCATTTCCCTGGGTGACCGGGCGTCGAAAGCTTTCGACGAAATCCCGGTCTACCCCGGCGCGCCCTTTCGAGGCGTCGTTTTGCATATCTCAGGCCGCCGCGCCGGAGCGCTTGCCGAGATAGATGTAGCCGAGCGGCAGCTTGGCGAAGATGCGCTTCGGCATGCCCTTCAGGATCGCATAGACGACGAGCACCGTCGGCACCTTGTCGAGGATGTCCATCGGCACCTGCGCCAGGAAGTTGGCGGTGTTGATGTCGAAGCCAGCCGCGGTCAGTGCTCCGACCACCAGGGCACCACCGCCGACCGCGAGGCCGCCGAAGATCCAGATGGTGAGGATGGCGCCGAGCACGCCGCCGATGAGCGCGAAGGGAATGGCGCTGAGCAGCGTCTTGGTGAGGCTCAGGAACACGCCCTTCTTGGCGAGCCAGCCGGCGAGCAGGCCGAACATGATGCTGAGGATGCCGAAGGCCATGGTCGGCGGCGAGGTGATCGAATTGAGGACATTCGAGATCGCGCCGACGATGGCGCCTGGAATGCCGCCGCAGGTGGCGCCGACCAGGATGGTCCCGATGCTGTCGAGATAGACCGGCAGCTTCAGGAGCAGGGCGAACTGGCCGCCCACGAAATTGATGGCGATGCCGATCGGTATCATGAAGATCGTCAGGCGCCCATAGCCCTGTATGGCATTATCGAAAGACATTAGTCACTCCTCCCAATTGTTGCTTGGTGTTGATGGGTCATGCGAATGCCGCGCGCTCCTGCATGAAGGCCCGCACGGTTTTGTCGGTCGTCATCCCGCCCCGGGCGCCGACCTTGCCGACCGACAAGGCTGCCGCCGCATTGGCGAATTCGGCGGCGGCGGCGAGGTCGCCGGATTGCGAAAAGGCGTAGAGAAATGAGCTCGAGAAGGTGTCGCCGGCGCCGGTGACGTCGACGACCTCGACCTTGTAGCCAGGGACGCTCTTGACGCCCTGAGCCGTGTGGAGGTCGCAGCCGTCGCTGTCCTTGGTGACGATGATGGCCGTGGCGCCTGAAGCGAGAAGCCCTTGAATATCGTTGCCGGCGTCGATGAAGCGCTTCTTGCCCCGCGCATTCATGAACAGGATGTCGCAATATTCGATGAGGCCGGAGGGATGGTTCTCGAGATTATAGACGTCGAGATCCATCACGATCTTGACGCCGCGCCGGCGCAAGGCCTGCAGCACTTTGGGCGCGGTGAGCTCACCCATGCGGAACGGACGCGCATCGGTCAGCGAGGTGAACAGGAATTCGGCGCCCGCGATGTGCTCGAACATCGCCGGCGTGATTTCCGAATGCGTGATGCCGAGCTTCGGGATGATGACGATATGCTGATCGCCGGAGATCAGGATGATGCATTTCGAATCCGGCACCGCCTCGTCGAAGATGACATAGTCGGTATTGAGGCCGGCCTCGCGCAATTGCCGGAGCAGCTTCTGGGTCAAAGGCCCGGAATTCAGCTGCGAGATGAAGGTGGTCACCATGCCGTAATGGGCAAAGATCGAGGCGGCATTGGCGACCATGCCGCCATATTGCGGCGGCAGCGTCTTGACGATGAGCTTGTCGCCGGCCGACGGGAAGAACGGCGCGGCATAATATTCATCTTCCGCGACATCGCCGAAGAACACCGAATATTTCTGCTGGGATTTCGTCATATGCGCCGGGGACCTGTGGATTCGCGGACGATCAGCTCGACCGGCAGCACGACCTGCTCGCCGGTGAGCGGCTTCACGCCTTCAAGGGAATCGATGAGCGTCGTCGTCGCCGCCACGCCGAGGCCGAGAACATTCTGGCGCACGGTGGTGAGCGGCGGATAGCAATAGGAGCCGGCGGACACATCGTCGAAACCGACGACCGAAACCTGGCCCGGCACGTCGATGCCTTCCTTGCGCAGCTGGTTGATGGCACCGATCGCCATGAAGTCGTTGAGCGCGAAGATGGCGGTGACCTCGCCGGAGCGCAGTGCCTCGATATGAGGCAGCACGGCCTTGCGGCCGCCCTGCTCGGTGAGGTCGGATTTGACGATGGCGAATTTGCCGCCGCCCTGCCCCCAGACATCCTGGAAACCTTCGATGCGGCGGATGCTGGTGGCATTGTTGCCTGGCATCACGAGCAGCAACGCCTTGCGATGGCCGAGATCGAGCAGATGCTGGGCGACGAGCCGCGCACCCTTATCGTTGTCGGAGACGACGGAGGGGAAATCGGTGCCGACGATCTCCTCGTCGACGAAGACCAGCGGCATGTCGCCCAGCACGCGATGAAGCTCGCTGTTGGTGGGGGGCGAGCCGGCCGAATAGACGATGCCGTCCACCGCGCGCGACCTGATCATCTCGAGATATTGCATCTCGCGCTCGAGGTCGAAGCCGGTGGTGCACAGGATGACATTGTAGCCACGCCCGATAGCGGTGGCCTCGACACCCTTGGCGAGCTCGGCGAAATAGCTGTTGCCGATATCCGGCACAGCCACCGCCAGGATCCTCGTGGTGCCGCGCGCCAGATTCTGCGCCGTGCGGCTCGGCTGGTAGCCGAGACGATCCATCGCTTCCCGCACCCGGGAAACGATATCGGGGCTGACCTTCCGCTTCCCGCTCAACGCGTGGGAAACGGTTGTCGGGCTCACCCCTGCCGCTTTCGCTACGTCCGCAATTGAAACCACGGAATCGCCTCAACCCTAAGTCACCAAAGCGCTTTGCCAAAGCGCTTTGCCAAAGCGCTTTGCAATCTAGGCTCAACATCCGAACAGACGCAAGCGTAAATTTTTACCTGTTGATTTCGTGGTGAGATTCCGGCGCGGGTGGTGATGTCGCGGCTTTCGCGATCCATGTCGCATCCCGGCCAATACCCCGTTCGCTTTCGTGATCTGATCGCGGTGCTTCAGGTGCCCGTCCTCGGATGGGATAATTGGGAAGCCGGTGAAGCCGGCGCTACCCCCGTAACGGTAAGAGACCTCAAGCCACTCCGAATGCCACTGGGCTGTTGCCTGGGAAGGTGGAGCGGCCGTCTCAAGCCCGGAAACCAGCCTCGAGCATGCCGATGGACCGCGGTGGGCGGTCGAGTGGCGATTGGCCGAGGCCTGGCGCCACGACGGCCGATCCCCCTCCCCGTCCCCGCATGACTGAACCTTGCGAGGACGACACGCGACCATGACCGCCGTTACACTTCTGCACCAGGACCCTCCGGGCGACCGGATCGACCAGCTCGCCGCCTCGCGCGAGCCGGGGCACGGCTTGCCGCGCGCCTTCTATGCTGATCCGGAAATCTTCGACCGCGACATGGAGCGGGTGCTGCGCCGGCATTGGCATTGTATCGGCCATGTCGGCATCCTGCCCAATATCGGCGACTTCGAGCTGTTCAGCTTCGAGCGCGAGGCGATCATCCTGTCGCGCGCCCAGGACGGCGAGATCCACGCCTTCCTGAATGTCTGCCGCCATCGCGGCGCCGAAGTGTGCACTAGACCTAAGGGCAATGCGCGTTTCTTCATGTGCCCCTATCACGCCTGGACCTATGCCAATGACGGGCGCCTCAAGGCGGCGCGTCTCATGCCCAAGGGCTTCGACCGCGAGAAATACGGACTGCACAAGCTCCATGTGCGCGTCGCCGAGGGTCTCATCTTCATCTCCTTCACCGCGACGCCGCTCGATTTCGCACCCATCGAGCAATCGCTGCGCGCGAGCTGCGGCCAATATGGCTGGGCGGATGCGCGCGTGGCGCATCGCGAGACCTATGCGATCGCCGCCAACTGGAAGCTCGCCATCGAGAACTATGTCGAATGTTATCACTGCGGACCGGCGCATCCCGAATATTCCAAGACTCACGCGCTCGAGCAGCCGGCCGAGCGCATCGCCGAGATGAACCGCCGCATGGAGGCGCGCACCTGCGCGCTGGGCGTCAGCATCATCTCCGGCGATCACTGGCAGACGTCACGCGCCGGCAAGGAGGCGATCGATGTCTTCCGCTATGCGCTCTACGAGGGCGCCGCGAGCGGCAGCGAGGACGGCTCCCCCGTGGCGCCGCTGATGGGCAAGTTCCAGAACTATGATGGCGGCGTGACGTCGATCCATGTCGGCGGCACCAGCTTCCTCGTCTGCTACCCCGACCACGGCATGATCTACCGGTTCATTCCGAAGACCGTCGATACGTGCGAGATGGAGCTGATCTGGCTGGTGCGCGGCGATGCCGTCGAAGGCAAGGACTATGATCTCGAGAAGCTCACCTGGCTGTGGAAGGTGACGACGGCGGAGGACAAGGCGATCATCGAGCACACCGCCCGCGGCGTGCGCTCGCATTACTTCGTGCCCGGCCCGATCGCGCCGATGGAATATAATGAGCTGCGTTATATCGACTGGTATCTCGACGAGATCAGCCGTCCGTAAGGAAAAGGCCGGCGCGCTGAACGCCGGCCCTTCTGCGTCACGCGCGGTGCGCCGCCCGGAGGCGGCCGGCGGCGGCGACCATGTTGACCAGCGCCGGCTTCACTTCTTCCCAACGGCGCGTCTTGAGACCGCAATCCGGATTGACCCAGACCTGGTCGGGCGCGAGATGCGCCGTCGCCTTGTCGAGAAGATCGGCCATTTCCGCGGCATCGGGCACCCGCGGCGAATGGATGTCGTAGACCCCGGGGCCGATCTCGTTCGGATAACGATAGGACACGAAGGCGTCGAGCAGCTCCATCTTCGAGCGCGACGTCTCGATCGAGATGACGTCGGCATCCATGGCGCCGATCGCGGCGATGATGTCGTTGAACTCCGAATAGCACATATGGGTGTGGATCTGCGTCTCATCCGCCACGCCGGCGGCGGCGAGGCGGAAGCATTCCACCGCCCAGTTGAGATAGGCCGTCCACTCGGCGCGCCGCAAGGGCAGGCCTTCGCGGATCGCCGGCTCGTCGATCTGGATGATGCCGATGCCGGCCTTTTCGAGATCGACCACCTCGTCGCGGATGGCGAGGGCCAACTGCCGGCATACATCGGCGCGCGGAAGATCGTCGCGCACGAAGGACCATTGCAGGATGGTCACCGGACCGGTGAGCATGCCTTTCATCGGCCGCTCGGTGAGCGACTGGGCATAGGACGACCATTCGACCGTCATCGGCTTCGGCCGCGACACGTCGCCGAAGATCACCGGCGGGCGCACACAACGCGAGCCGTAGCTCTGCACCCAGCCATGTCTGGTGAAGACGTAACCCGCGAGCTGCTCGCCGAAATACTGCACCATGTCGTTACGTTCGAACTCGCCGTGGACGAGCACGTCGATGCCGATCTCCTCCTGCCAGCGCACCGCCCTTTCGGTCTCACGGCGCAGGAACGCGTCATACTCCGCTTGCGAGAGCGTGCCCTTGCTGAAGTCCGAACGCGCCTTGCGCACATCCGCCGTCTGCGGGAAGGAGCCGATCGTCGTCGTCGGGAAGGCTGGCAGGCTGAGGCGCTTGTCCTGCGCCACGCGCCGCGCCGCGAAGGGACTGCGGCGCAGCGTCATCTCATGCTTCACGGACCGCGCCCTGAGCTGCACCGCTTTGTCATGGATCTTCGCCGACTCACGGCGATCCTGAGCCGCCTCGTCGGAGAGCGCCAGCTCGGCCGCGATGGCCGCCGCGCCGTCCTTGAGGCCGCGCGCCAGCAGCGCCACTTCCACGATCTTCTGGGTCGCGAAGGCGAGCCAGCTCCTGATCTCGGGGTCGAGATCGGTCTCGAGCGCCAGATCGACCGGCACATGGAGCAGCGACGAGGATGGCGCGATCACGATGCCGCCGGCATGATCGGTGAACCGGTCGAGCGCCTTGAGCGTCGCCGACAGATCATTGCGCCAGATGTTGCGACCGTTCACGACGCCGAGCGACAGAGTGAGATCTGACCGCGCTTTGGCGAGCACGGTATCAGCCTGCTCTGGCGCGGCGCACAGATCGACATGGAGCCCTGCGACCGGCAGCTTGAGCGCGAGATCGGCATTGTCGCCCAAGGCGCCGAAATAGGTGGTGAGCATCAGCTTGAGCCCCGGCACCTCGCGCGCCAGCGTCTCATAGACGGTCGTGAAGGCGGCCTTGGCGGCAGGCGAGAGATCGAGCACGAGCGCCGGCTCGTCGATCTGCACCCATTTCGCGCCGGCACCCGCGAGCTTGCGCAGAATCTCCACATAAACGGTGAGCAGCCCCGGCAGCAGCGACAAGGGCTCGGCGCCGCCGTGCTTGATCTTGGCGAGGAGGAGATACGTCACCGGACCGACGAGCACCGGGCGCGTGTGAATGCCGAGCACCTTCGCTTCGAGGAAGTCGTCGAGAGGTTTGGTGGTGGTGAGCACGAAGTCCTGATCGCTCGCCAGCTCCGGCACCATATAGTGGTAGTTGGTGTCGAACCATTTGGTCATTTCGAGCGCCGGCACGCCGGTCGTCTCATGCTGATGGCCATGCGCGCAGGTCCGGGCCTCGCCGCTGCCGCGCGCCATGGCGAAGTAGAGATCGAGAGAGACGCCAGCGCCAGTGCGCTCATAGATTTTCGGAATGGCGCCCACCACGGCGCTCATGTCGAGCACCTGGTCGTAGAGCGAGAAGTCGTTGCTCGGTATGTGATCGAGGCCGCTTGCCTGCTGCAGCAGCCAGTTCTCCTGACGCAAGCTCGTGGCGGTGGCGAGAAGCGCGTCAGCCGGGCTCTTGCCGGCCCAATAGCTTTCGAGCGCGGCTTTCAGCTCGCGCCGGCGGCCGATTCGCGGGAAGCCAAGATTGGCGGTGGTGATGGACATGAGTTCTCCTGTTCCGGAAAGCCCGAGGCTCCAGATTTTTTCAATGGCGATGATAGTGAAGGGCGAAGGCGCGTCAGGGCGGACCGCGATTGCGGTCGCATCGATCACGGATGCCGGAACTCGTCTCGAAGATCATGGCGCACCTCGCTGATAAGCGGCGGCCAATGGAAGAAGCATGCGCGGCGAGTCGAACGACATCACCACGAGCACGCGCTCCCCTGGGACACCCCGCCCTAGAACGTCTTCGTCACGGCAGGTCTCCTGGCTCGCGGGTCTAAACCTCGATCCCCCTTCCCGGCGTGACGCCAGTGGATTTCGGATCGGGCTCGCCGCTTACAGTTGCGGGGGCAGCCGCGGCTTTGATCCCATAAGAATCTCACCGCATTCCCTTTTTCGCCTCAGGCCGAAGCCTGAAGACCGTGACAAGTTGATCATCTCTCACCCCGACCCTCATGTCAATAACATATAAAGATATTCTTATATCCGCATGTGAATTGGCAACTAGCGACAATATGTTGACGAGTGAGGGCCATTCACCACAATATGCAGCCATCACTGGTCTCCAGGAGTGATTCTGGAGCTAAGAGGGAACCCGGTGCGAATCCGGGACTGCCCCCGCAACTGTTAGCGGCGAGTTGTTTGTGCTGTCGGTCACTGATGCGAATTGCGCATTGGGAAGGCCAGCAAACAACGTCGACCCGCGAGTCAGGAGACCTGCCCGTGATGTCTTGATCGTCCTCGGGCGGGGTGCTCCGAAGGTTCGCTTGCGCCCCGGTCGTTCGACGTGCCGGATTTCTGCGTCTGCGCTCCCTTGGCCCTGGCCCCCAACTTCTAGGGGTTAGCCAATGTCTCTCACTCAAATCACCGATCGCCCGGAAGATCGCGTCCTTCCTCTGCCGTCGCGCTCCAAGGATGGCGCGGCAAGCGGCATGCCGGCCTTCCGCATCATCCGCCGCAACGCATCGGTCTCGACCTTCGACCCGGCCAAGATCGCCATCGCGATGACCAAGGCCTTTCTCGCCGTCGAGGGCTCGAGCGCCGCCGCCTCGCGCCGCGTCCATGAAATCGTCCGTGAGCTGACCGATCAGGTGACGGCGGCCCTGACGCGCCGCAGTGACTCAGACCGCGCCATGCCGATCGAGGAAATCCAGGACCAGGTCGAGCTCGCGCTGATGCGCGGCGGGCACCACAAGGTCGCCCGCGCCTATGTGCTCTATCGCGAGGAGCGGGCGCGGCTGCGCGCGGCGGAAAAGCCGGCAAGCCCCGCCGCTCCCGCGCTGCGGATCAAGTCGCCCTCGGGCCTCGACCGCGCGCTGGACGAAAGCCGGCTTGCCGAGCTGATCATAGGCTCCTGCGCTGGCCTCGCCGGTGTCGAAGCCGCCGCCATTCTCGCCGAGACGAAGCGCAATCTCTATGACGGCATGAGCGAGGATGAGCTGGCGCTCGCCCAGATCATGGCAGCGCGCACGCTCATCGAGACCGAACCCAATTACACCTATGCCAGCGCCCGTCTGCTCCTCAACAAGCTGCGCGCCGAGGCGCTGAGCTTCCTCGACAAGCACCCGGCCGCGGTCGACCAGGCGCAGATGGCCGAGCGTTATCCCGCCTATTTCATCGATTACGTCGAGCATGGCATCGAGGCCGGTCTTCTCGACCCGGAACTCAGGCGTTTCGATCTCACCCGTCTCGGCAGGGCGCTCAAGCCCGAGGCCGATCTCAATTTCCAGTATCTCGGCCTGCAGACCCTGTATGACCGCTATTTCCTCCATGACGGTGGTGTGCGGGTCGAGCTGCCGCAGGCCTTCTTCATGCGCGTCGCCATGGGCATCGCCATCCGCGAGGTCGACCGCGAGTCGCGCGCCATCGAATTCTACGAGGTGCTCTCCGCCTTCGACGTGATGTCCTCGACACCGACCCTCTTCAATGCCGGCACCTTGCGGCCGCAGCTCTCCTCCTGCTTCCTCACCACCGTCGCCGACGATCTCGATGGCATCTTCAAGTCGGTGAAGGACAATGCGTTGCTCGCCAAATATTCGGGCGGCCTCGGCAATGACTGGACCCGCGTGAGGGGCCTTGGCGCCCATATCAAGGGCACCAACGGCAAATCGCAGGGCGTCGTCCCTTTCCTGAAGGTGGCCAATGACACGGCCATCGCCGTCAACCAGGGCGGCAAGCGCAAAGGCGCCGTCTGCGCCTATCTCGAGACCTGGCATGTCGATATCGAAGAGTTCCTCGACCTGCGCAAGAACACCGGCGACGACCGCCGCCGCACCCACGACATGAACACCGCCAACTGGGTGCCGGATCTGTTCATGCAGCGCGTCGAGGCCGACGACCCGTGGACGCTGTTCTCGCCCGACGAGGTGCCCGATCTGCACGATCTGACGGGCGCCGCCTTCAAGGCCGCCTATGAAGCCTATGAAGCTGCGGCCGCGGCCGGCCGCATCAAGGTCTTCAAGGAAGTCCGGGCCCTCGATCTGTGGCGCCGGATGCTCACCATGCTGTTCGAGACCGGCCATCCCTGGATCACCTTCAAGGACCCCTGCAACCTGCGCTCGCCGCAGCAGCATGCGGGCGTCATCCACTCGTCCAATCTGTGCACCGAGATCACGCTGAACACCTCCGACAAGGAGGTCGCGGTCTGCAATCTCGCCTCGATCAATCTCGCCAATCACGTGACCGCTGACGGCATCGACCACGAGCATCTCACCCGCAGCGTCACTGTGGCGCTCCGCATGCTCGACAATGTGATCGATGTGAATTTCTACACCATCCCCGAGGCACGTTTCTCCAATCTGCGCCACCGCCCGGTCGGGCTCGGCCTCATGGGTTTCCAGGATGCGCTCTATCGTCAGCGCATCGCTTATGCTTCCGAGGCGGCCATCCGCTTCGCCGATGAAAGCATGGAGGCTATTTCCTATGCCGCCATCGGCGCGTCGAGCGAACTCGCCGCCGAGCGTGGCCGTTATCCGAGCTATGAGGGCTCACTGTGGAGCCAGGGCATCCTGCCGCTCGATTCGATCGAGATCCTGAGCCGTTCGCGCGGCAAGCTCGATCTCGACCGTACCTCGCGTCTCGACTGGGCGTCATTGCGTGAGCGGGTGCTGCAGCAGGGCATGCGCAATTCCAATGTGATGGCCATTGCCCCCACCGCGACGATCTCCAATATCTGCGGCGTCAGCCAGTCGATCGAGCCCGCCTACCAGAATCTCTATGTCAAATCGAACATGTCGGGCGACTTCACCATCGTGAATGCCGATCTCGTGCACGACCTGAAGGAGCGCGGCCTGTGGGATGAGGTCATGATCAGCGATCTCAAATATTTCGACGGCAGCCTCGGCGGCATCGACCGGGTGCCGGACGATCTCAAGGCGCTCTACGCCACCGCCTTCGAGATCGACACGAGCTTCCTGATCGAGGCGGCGGCACGCCGGCAGAAATGGATCGACCAGGCGCAGTCGCTCAATCTCTATATCGCCAATCCGTCCGGCAAGAAGCTCGACGCGCTCTACAGGCTCGCCTGGAATCGCGGCCTCAAGACCACTTATTACCTGCGCTCGCTGAGCGCCACCCATGTCGAGAAATCGACGCTCAGGGGCACTGACGGCAAGCTCAACGCCGTTTCCGCCGGCGCCGCCGCCGAACCGATCGAGCTCGCCGTGCCTCTGCTCTGCCCGATCGACGATCCCACTTGCGAAGCCTGCCAATAATTCCGGAGTACAAGAACATGAACACGCTCGACTGGTCCGAACCGACCGCCGCCGATCTCGGCCGCCGCCTCCATCCTGCTTTCGACAAAACACCCAAATCCGATGCCGCGGACGCGACCGGGCTCGGCACCATCAACCGCTCAGGCGGCCGGGTGCGCGTCGACGACAAGGCGATGATCAATTGCCGTGCCGATGTCAACCAGCTCCTTCCCCTCAAATACCGCTGGGCCTGGGAGAAATATCTCTCGGGCTGCAACAATCACTGGATGCCGACCGAGGTGTCGATGCAGGCCGACATCGCTTTGTGGAAGTCGAAAGACGGCTTGACCGAAGACGAGCGCCGCGCGGTGAAACGCAATCTCGGCTTCTTCGCCGCCTCGGAGTCGCTGGTGGCGAACAACATCGTGCTCGCCATCTACCGCCATCTCACCAACCCCGAATGCCGGCAATATCTGCTGCGTCAGGCCTTCGAGGAGGCGGTGCACACCCATACCTTCCAATACATCGTCGAAAGCCTGGGACTCGATGAGGGCGAACTCTTCAACATGTATCGCGAAGTGCCCTCGATCACCGACAAGGCGGCCTGGGCCCTGAAGCACACGCAGAGTCTCGATGATCCCTCCTTCTCCACCGGCACGCCGGAGAAGGACCGCGCCTTCCTGCGCGATCTCGTCGCCTTCTATGTCGTCTTCGAGGGCATGTGGTTCTATACCGGCTTCGCCCAGATTCTCTCGCTCGGGCGGCGCAACAAGATGGTCGGCATCGCCGAGCAGTATCAGTACATCCTGCGCGACGAATCCATCCATCTGAATTTCGGTATCGACGTCATCAACCAGATCCGCGTCGAGAACCCGCATCTGTGGAGCGCCGCTTTCCAGGACGAGATCCGCCAGATGCTGCGCGAGGCGGCGGAGCTCGAAAGCGCCTATGCCAAAGACACGATGCCGCGCGGCTTCCTCGGGCTGAACGCAGCCCTGTGCGAAACATACATGCATTTCATCGCCAACCGCCGCTGCGCCCAGCTGGGCCTGGCGCCGGTCTTCGCCGAGACCGAAAATCCCTTCCCTTGGATGTCGGAGGCCATGGATCTCAAGAAGGAGAAGAACTTCTTCGAGACCAGGGTCATCGAGTACCAGAATGGCGGCGCGCTCGCCTGGGATTGAGGGCCCGTGTCTCAGGTCTGCGGCGGAATGTCGGTTTTGAGACCGACCTGCCGCAGCCCTTATGCTTGAGTGTCCTTGTTCAAGGTGCCGGCCCGGGCGATCGGGCCGGATAATTGGGAAGCCGGTGTGAAACCGGCACTGCCCCCGCAACGGTAAGGCAGCGCAACCCGCGGCACAGGCCACTGGATGATCCATCCGGGAAGGCGCCGCGGCGATCCGCAAGGATCCGCTGCCAAGTCCGGAAACCAGCCAGGAACATGACTCCGATGGACTGCGGCGGGCGGTCAGGCGGCGATGTCGCGTATTCAGCGGCTGCCTCCTCACTTCCATCCGTTTTCATCGGTCGATGCAACTCAAGCAGCGGGTCGATGCGATGATGAACAAACGAATGGATATGCTGTCGAGGCTCGAAGGCCGGCAGCCGGAGATGAGCCTCCCCCGGGAATTCTATGTCGATCCGGACTATTTCCAGATCGACCTCGACGAGATCTGGTACCGCGACTGGCTGTTCGCCGGCCATGAATGCGAGGTGGCGAAGCCCGGCAGCTATTTCACTCTCGAGGTCGGCGCCTATTCGATCATCGTGACCCGCGCGCGCGACGGCCGGATCCGCGCCCTTCACAATAGCTGCCGCCATCGCGGCTCACGCGTCTGCACCGCGGCCAAGGGCACCGCCGCCCGCCTCGTCTGCCCCTATCATCAATGGACCTACGAGCTCGACGGCCGCCTGATGTTCGCGCGCGACATGGGACCGAGCTTCAAGACCGAGCAATATGGCTTGAAGCCCGTCCACTGCGAGACGGTCGGCGGTTATGTCTTCATCTGCCTCGCCGACGACGCACCCGACTTCGAGACCTTCCGCGCCGCCGCGTTGCCTTATATGGCGCCGCATCATCTGGGCCGCACCAAGGTCGCCTGCGAGACGACCATCATCGAGAAGGGCAACTGGAAGCTCGTCTGGGAGAACAACCGCGAATGCTACCATTGCTCCGCCAATCATCCCGAGCTCTGCCGCACCTTCCCCGAGCGGCCGACCCTGACCGGCGTCGAGGGCGCCGACAGCGATCCCGAGATCCAGGAACATTGGCGGCGCTGCGAAGCGGACGGGCTGCCCAGCCGTTTCCAGATCAGCGGTGATGGTCAGTATCGCACCATGCGGGTGCCGCTGTTGCGCGACACGACGAGCTTCACCTTGACCGGCAAGCCGGCGGTCAGGCGCCCGCTCGGCGGCATTGCCACCGAGCGCATCGGTTCGATGCTGCTCTATCACTACCCCACGACCTGGAACCATCTGCTCGGCGACCATGCGACGACCTTCCGGGTGCTGCCGCTCGGACCGAAGGAGACGCAGGTCACCACCAAATGGCTGGTGCATGAGGAGGCGGTAGAAGGCGTCGATTATGACATCACCGAGCTGACCCATGTGTGGAACCAGACCAACGACCAGGACCGCCGCATCGTCGAGGAGAACCAGCGCGGCATCAATTCACCGGCCTATGAGCCGGGCCCCTACGCGCCCGACCATGAAAGCGGTGTCGTCCAGTTCGTCGACTGGTATTGCAATGCGCTCACGCCGCGCCTGAAGGGCGGTGGCGTCCGGCTGAGCCGCGTGGCGTGAGATGACGATGGACATGTCGCCCAGGAACGACCGGACGCAGCTTCTGATCTGCCTGTCGGCCATCACGGAAGCGCCGGGGGTGAAGACCTTCACCTTCGAGACCGAGGATCGCGGTGGGTTCCGCTATGCGCCGGGCCAGTTCATGACCTTCGAGCTGCCTGAGGCCGGACCGGATGTGCTGCGCAGCTACACACTCTCCTCCCCGCCATCACGTCCCTTCACAATATCGGTGACCGTGAAGGCGCAAGCGGAGAGCGTTGGCAGCCGCTGGCTGCTTGACCATCTGAAGCCTGGCATGCGGCTCAGGGCGCATGGCCCGTCGGGAGTTTTCACGCTTCAGCATCATCCAGCCGCGAAATATCTGTTCATCTCGGCCGGCTCCGGCATCACGCCGATGATGTCGATGACGCGCTGGCTCTATGATCAAAGCCGCGCCGCCGATGTCGCCTTCGTCCACGCCGCGCGCTCTCCGGACGATATCATCTTCCGGGACGAGGTCGAATGGATGGCCGGCCGCATGCAGCCTTTCCGCCTCGCCTGGATCGTCGAGGACCCGTCCTCACGCTTCTGGCCGGGATTTCGCGGACGGATGTCGGCCGGCCTCCTGCCGGAGATGGCGCCCGATTTCCGCGACCGCGAGATCTTCTGCTGCGGCCCCGAGCCCTTCATGGCCACGATCCGCGCCATCCTTGCCGATGCCGGGTTCGATATGCGGCACTATCACGAGGAAAGCTTTCACCCGCCGGCTTTGGATATCCCGCTCGTTTCGTCTGGCGACACATCACGGCTGATCTTCGCACAATCCGGTGTCGAGCATGACTGCCGCCCCGGCGAGACGGTGCTGATGGCGGCGAAAAGCATCGGCATCAACATACCGAGCGCCTGCCAGTCCGGCCTGTGCGGCACCTGCCGCCTGCGCTGTCTCGAAGGCCAGGTCGACATGCAGCACAATGGCGGCATTCTCGATGAGGAGATCACCGAGGGTTATATCCTGGCCTGCTGCTCGACGCCCAAGGGCGGCCGCATCGTCATCGAAGCTTGACCACCGGCTTCAGCTGGCGCCCGGCAGCCAGAGATAGGGCGGCGCGGTCTGGTTGACCGCATAGTCGCCGACCACGCGCTCCTTGTAGATCGCCGGATTGTGCGAGGAAATGGTGCGGGCATTGCGCCAATGGCGATCGAGGCTGACCGAGGTGCTGGTCGCCGAAGCCGCCAGCGCGTTGAAGATATTGGCCGTCGCGTCGAGGACGAGCTTCGAGACGACGATCTGCCCTTCCGCCGCCTCGATCTCGGCGGCGAGATTGGCGACTGTCACCGCTTCCTCGCTGCCCGCGACCGCCGTCTCATAGGCATGCTGGAGCGCCGCCGCGACGCGCTGCGTGATGGCGCCCGCCGCATAGGCGTTCGCATGCGCCTGACCGACGACCTGCAGCACTTGCGGATCCTGGCGCGGCACCCGCGCCGTCGCATGGGTGAAGGTGCGGGTGCGGCGCGCCACCTGCCCCGACACCTCATCCGCCGCCGCCCGCGCGATGCCGGTCAAGGTGGCGAGATGAACGGTCTGGTAGAAGGCCGCCTGGTATTTGAAGCGGTCGTCGCCCGTCTGCACATGATCGAAGGGCAATTCGATATTTTCATAGATCGAGGTGCCGCTGCCGGTGAGCTTCTGGCCGAAACCGTTCCAGTCGTCACGCTGGGTGAGGCCCGGCGCCGAGGTCGGCACCGCGGCGACGATGACCTTGTCCTCAGGCCCGGTACCGACGAGCTCGATCCAGTCGGCGAACAGCGAGCCGGTGCTGTAATATTTCTCGCCATTGACGACCCAGCCGCCATTGCGCCGCTGGATCGTCGTGGCGAAGGTGCCGGCCTTGGCGCCGCCGCGCTCGGTGAAGCCGCCGCCGAAGATATCGCCCGCGGCGAAACGGGCAAACCACACTTTACGGCGCTCCGCGTCGCGCGACGCCAGCACGTCCTCGACGGCGCCATAATGCGCCCGGAGAATCTGGGTGAAATTGGAATCGGCGGCGGCGAGCTCGGTCAGCAATTCGAACAGTTCGGGCAAGCTCGCACCATAACCGCCATCGGCCTCCGGCACGCGCAAAGCGCTGAAGCGCGCTTCCTTCAGCCAGCCGATTTCCTCGAAAGGCAGCCTGCGCTCGATCTCACGCGCGAGGGCGCCTTCGGCGATCCGCGCGAAGAGGGGGCGGAACTTCGCGGCAAGTTCTTCATAACGTCTGGAGGGGCCCCTGCCCCAGGCATTGACGGTCGTCATAATCTAACTTCACTCCGATATTGGGCTGGATTCAGTGCCGCGTCGCCTTGACGGAAGCGGAACTGCCTCCACCCAGATAGATGTTCTTGATCTCGTCGCGCCGGGCGAGCTCGGCAGCAGCACCCGAGGCCACGACGCGCCCGGTCTCCAGCACATAGGCATGATCGGCGTAACGCAGCGCCAGATTGGCATTCTGCTCGGCGAGCAGGAAGCTGACGCCGCTGTCGCGGTTGAGTTGGCGGACGATCTCGAAGATCTCCTCGACGATGAGCGGCGCCAGACCCATGGACGGCTCGTCGAGCAGCACCAAGGTCGGGCGCGTCATCAGCGCCCGGCCGATCGCCACCATCTGCTGCTCGCCGCCCGAGGTGAGACCGGCGCGCGATTGCCGGCGGGTCTTGAGCCGCGGAAACCAGGCATAGATGCGCTCGAGATCATCGGCGATGCGCAGCTTCGACGAGTGGCGCACATAAGCGCCGGTGATCAGATTCTGCTCGACGGTCAATTGCGGAAACACATGCCGGCCTTCGAGCACCTGCACCAGCCCGTCGGAGACAAGCGCCGAAGGATCATGCCCGAGAATATCCCGGCCGCGCCAGCGGATCGCGCCCTGGCTCACCTGGCCACGTTCGGCGCGGATCAGATTGGAGATCGCCTTGAGCGTCGTCGACTTGCCGGCGCCATTGGCGCCGAGAAGAGCGACGACCTTGCCTTCGCCGAGCGTCAGTGAGACGCCGCGCAGAGCGAGGATCGCCTGACCATAGACGGCCTCGACATTCTCGACCATGAGAAACGGCTCGGGCGTGCTCATGCCGCCTTCTCCGCGGCGACAGGATCGCTCAGAAGCGGAATGACCTCACGCCCGAAGGCCGGCAGCTCGTCGGTGAAATGCAGGAAGGCGGTCAGGATCATGTCGACGCCCACCGCCTCATATTCGCGGATGCGCCGGGCGATCTGCTCGGGCGGCCCGAAGAGACGCGTCTTGAAGCCGTCATTGGGCTGGACCAGATTGGCATAATCGGAATCGACCCACATGCCGATCCGGTCGCGCGTCGACGTGCCGGCCTCCTTCACCTGATCGCCAAAAGCCTTGACGATCTCCGGATCGGCATTGGCGACGATCGCCTCGAGCTGCTCGAGCGCCTCTTTTTCGGTGTCGCGCTGGATGACGAAGCCATTGAGGCCGAACTTCACGCTGCGCCCCGCCTTCGCCGCCAGCGCCCGCACTTCCTCGATCTGCGCCCGGACGTTATCGACGCTGTTGCCATTGAGGAAGTACCAGTCGGAATGATGCGCCGCCATGCGCCGCGCCGCTTTCGAATTGCCGCCCTGGAAGATTTCGGGGTAAGGCGCCGATAGCGGCGGCGGCCTGAGCCAGCCGCCATTGATGCGGTAGAAGTCGCCACTGAAGGTGAAAGGATCCTGCGTCCACAGGCCTTTGAGCACCTGGATGAACTCTTCCGAACGGCGATAACGCTCGTCATGTTCGAGCCAGGGTTCGCCGAAGATGCGGAACTCGTCACGGAACCAGCCGCTCAATATGTTGATGGCGAAGCGGCCCTTCGAATAGACATCGATCGTGGCGCCCATCTTGGCGACCATGGCCGGATGCCAGAAGCCGGTATGAATGGCCGAGATCAGCTTGAGCTTCTTGGTGTGGGCGGCAAGGATGGCGGTGCAGGTGATGGCCTCCTGCTGCATCTCCCAGCCATGGCTGGCGATGAAACGCGCCGGCGCCAGGCCATATTCGAAGCCGAGCTCCTCCGCCTCGCGTGCCAGCCTGGCATTGTAGTCGAGGCTCCAGTCGGTGCGCTGCGGCAGGTTGCTGATGACGAAACCGCCGCTGCCGAGCGGCATCCAATATCCGAATCTCACGGGCTTGCTCCGATGATCGAAAAAAGAGAAGCCGGCCGCCCTGGTAAGGACGGCCGGCTCGATTGTTCAGTTGCTGACATCCGGGCGCGGCGTGATGCCCTTTTCCTTGGCATAGGCGGCGGCACGCTCATAGATCAGCGGCAGCAGCAATTCGCGGTCCGATCTCACCCAGCCATTGCTGACGATGTTCCACTTCTCGCCATCCCACTGGAGGATCTTGCCGGCGCCACCGCCTTCATGATCCTTGATCGACAGCTCGAGCGGCTGCACCAGCCCGTCAGCGCCGATCTCCTTCAGCCTCGCTTCGTCGAGCTTCAGATTCTCGAGGCCCCACTGGGCTTCTTCGCCCGTGACCGGACGATTGCCGAATTTCGACTGCGCCTTACGGATCGCCTCGACCGAGATGATCGCCTCGATGACACCCGAATTGTAATAGACCGAGCCGAAGCTCTTCGGGTCCTTGAGGTCGCTCAAACCCTTGTCGACGATATGCGCTTTCAGCTTCTTGAGGATCTCGAAATCGGCGCCGGCCGGGAACGGCGTCACCGCCTTGTAGCCTTTGCCGACCGCACCAGCCGGACGGACATCCTCTTCGGAGCCCGACCAGATGCCGCCGATGATGTGATCGACCGGGAAGCCGGTCTTGGCCGCCGTCTTGATGGCGACCGGCGTCATCACGCCCCAGCCGCGCAGGAAGACATAGTCCGGCTTGAGCTGGCGGATCTTCGCCCATTGCGCCGATTGCTCATTGCCCGGATGCGGCACCGGAATCTGGATATTCTCGAAGCCATAGGTCTTGGCGAGGAAGTCGAGCGGGACCTGGGTTTCCTTGCCATAGGGGCTGTCGTGATAGACGGTGGCGATCTTGAGGCCTTTCAGCTTCTCCTTACCGCCTTCGATCTCGGCGATGTGGTTGATCACCGAGGAGGCTTCCGACCAGAAGCTGAACAGTACCGGGAAGGAATAAGGGAAGACGCGCCCGTCGATCGACTCGGTGCGGCCATAGGCGATGGTGATCTGCGGGATCTTGTCGGCCACCGTCTTTTCGGTGAGCGCCTTGGAGATCGGATCGCCATGCGGCAGGAAGATCGGCACCGGCGAGCCGTCCTTGCCGGCCTTCACCCGCTCATAGCATTCCACACCCTTCTCGACTTCCCACTCGGTCTCGCATTCGTCCCAGAACAGCTTGACGCCGTTGATGCCGCCCTCGACCTCGTTGATATAACGGAAATAGTCGATCTCGCCGGCCCACACCGGAATGCCGCTCGACGCATAGGCGCCGACCCGGAACGTGGCGAGCGGGAAATATTGCTGTTTGGCCTCTTCGCCGGCCGCCGGGATGGCCGCCAGTGCGAGGGCCGCGAAAGCGAGGCCGCGCAGGGCATTCTTCAATCTACTGGGCATTCGGGTTCTCCATGATGAAAGGGGTTCAGGATTTGAGCGGCCACAGAACGAGGCGCGTGCGTAACCGCAGCAAGAGCGCGTAAAGCCCGTTCGGCTCCTTGATCAGGAAATAGACGATCAGGGCGCCGAACAGGATCTTCTGCAGGTTCTCCGACTGGCCGGCATCGATGGCGCCGGCGAACAGGCTCGCCGAGACATTGCTGATCAGGATCGGGACGAGGATGACGAAGGCCGAGCCGATGAAGGCGCCGGCGATCGATCCCATGCCGCCGATGATGATGATGAACAGCACGGTGAAGGAGCGGTCGAGATCGAAGGAGCGGGCATCGACGGTGCCGAGATAAGCGAAGGCCCAGAGCGCGCCGGCGATGCCGATGATGAAGGACGAGATCGCAAAGGAAGCGAGCTTGTTGAAGGCGATGGGAATGCCGGCGACCGCCGCGGCGGTGTCCATGTCGCGGATCGCCATCCAGTTGCGCCCGACCTGGCTCGTCACCAGATTCCAGGCAAGCCAGGTCAGGATGACGACACTGGTCAAGGTGAGGAGATAACGTCCGAGCGGCGTCGAGAGGTCGGCGCCCAGAAACACGAGCTTCGGCGCCGAGATCGAGCCCGAGGTCGTGTAGTTGGAGAACCAGCCATATTGATTGAAGAGCCAGGGCAGGAAGAATTGCGCGGCGAGCGTCGAGGCGGTCAGATAGAAACCTTTGATCCTCAGGCTCGGCAGGCCGAAGATCACGCCCGCCAGCGCTCCGAACAGGCCGCCGATGACGAGGCTCAACGGCAGCGGCAGATCCGGCAGGCGCAGCAGAACATTGTAGGTGGCGAAGGCGCCGACAGACATGAAGGCGCCGGTGCCGAGCGAGGCCTGGCCGGCATAACCGGTCAGGAGATTGAGACCAAGACCGGCCAGCGCCATGATCAGGAAGGGGATCAGGATGGCGTTGAACCAGTAGTCATGCACCACGAAGCCCAGCGCATAAAATGCGACCACAAGACCGGCGATGACCAAGGGCCCGGCGCGCCATCGCCGCAGCACTTCTGGACTTTCGACGGTTTCGGTCGGGGCGGGAGCGGCGAGCGCGGTCATGGTATCATACCCTTTCGATGGCGCGGTCGCCGAACAGGCCCGCCGGCCGGATCAGCAGGAAGGCGAGCGCCACGACATAGGCGAACCATGTCGACACCGAGCCGCCGAGCAGATCGCCGAGATAGATCTCGGCCAGGCTTTCGCTGGCGCCGATCAACAAGCCGCCGACAATGGCGCCGCCGATCGAGGTGAAGCCGCCGATGATGAGCACGGGCAGAGCCTTCAGCACCACCAGGGTCAGTGAGAACTGAACGCCCTGCCGCGCTCCCCACAACAGGCCCGCCACCAGCGCGACGAGCCCGGCCACACCCCACACGATCCGCCACAAAGTGGGCAGACGGATTCCGATCGACTGCGCGGCGAGCGGATCATCCGCGATCGCCCGCAAGGAGATGCCGATGCGGGTGAAATTGAAGAACAGGGACAGCGATATGACCAGCGCGCCGGCGGTCGCCGCGGCCAGGAGGTCGAACTGGCTGACCAGGATCGGTCCCACTTCGATCGGAATATCGTCGATGCCGAGATTGAGCTCGTGCACGCTGGCGCCCATGAACAGCTGCGCCAGGCCTTCGATCACGAAGGAAAGCCCGAGCGTCGCCATGAACAGCGTGAGGTCCGACTGGCCGATCAGAGCGCGCAGCACGAAACGTTCGATGGCGATGGCGCCCGCCACCATGACGACCAGCGTGACGAGAAGTGCCTGCACGAAACCCCAGCCCGCTTCGCGAAGAGTGACGAAAGCGAGCGCCGCGAACAGGACCATCGATCCTTGCGCGAAATTGAAGATGCCGGAGGCTTTGTAAATGAGGACGAAGCCGATCGCGACCAGCGAATACATGACGCCCGCCAGAAGGCCGCCGACCAGGGTTTCGATGAAGAAGCTCATGGCGCGATCCTCAATGCACGGTGCCGAGATAGGCTGCGACGACATCCGGGTTGTCGCGCACCTCTTGCGGACTGCCGTCACCGATCTTGCGGCCGTAATCGAGCACGACGACATGGTCCGACAGGCCCATCACCACGCCGATATCGTGCTCGATCAGGACGATGGTGGTCTTGAGGTCACGATTAACGTCGAGGATGAAGCGGCTGATCTCCTGCTTCTCGTCGTGGTTCATGCCGGCCATCGGCTCATCGAGGAGCAGAAGCCGGGGCCGCGAGACGAGCGCACGGGCCAGCTCGACTCGCTTCTGCAAGCCGTAGGGCAGCTGGCCGACGATCCAGTCGCGATAGGCCTCGATCTCCAGAAAAGCGATCGTGTCTTCGGCGAGTTCGCGGAACTGGCGGCTTTCCGACCCCGAGCGGCCGACCCGGAATGTGTGCTCGAGAAGACTCGCGCGCGCCTTCCGGGTGAGGCCGGCGAGCACATTATCGAGCACCGTCAGCCGCTTGAACAAGGCATTGTTCTGGAAGGTACGGCCGATGCCGAGGCGCGCCGCCAGGCGTGGACGCGGCCGACGCAAGGCCTTGCCGGCAAAAGTGAGCGCGCCTTGGTCGCTGCGATAGACGCCATTGATCACATTGAGCAGTGAGCTCTTGCCCGCGCCATTCGGTCCGATCAGCGCGCAGATCTCGCCCTCGGCGACATCGAAGGAGATCGCGGTGAGCGCCTTGATGCCCTTGAACGACAAGGACACGTCGCGGATCGAAAGCAGGGTCTCGCTCATCGCGCCGCCGCCACCGCGACAAGCCGCTCACGCGGATAGCTCTTGGGCGGCGTCGACACGATGACGCGTGCCGGCTGGACCTGATGCCCGAGATTGTCGAAAGCGAGGCCGAGCCCACCGAACAATTGCGGTGAGCTGGTCTCCGCCGGCGCGGTGATAGCGATGAGACGCCGGAAGCCGAGACGGTTGCGCAAAAGGGCGCGCGTCAGGGCGAACCAAGGGGCTGCCGCTCCTTTCAGCGCGCCGACGACGAGCCATCCCGACAGGGATTTGCGGGCTGGCAGACGCTCGCGGATCGCCACGTCATTCTGAAGCAGGCGAGCCCCGGAGGCGATCCATCGTTGCGGTGCGATCTCGCGCCGGTCGCGCGCCGCAGCGGCGAGGAGCTCGGGCAGCGCGAGCGGCTCGCCGGAGGAGACCCAGTGATCGAGCACGATATCGAGACCGTCGGCCCACTCGGTCGATTCCTCCACCCAGGTCACCGGCAATTTCGTATCCGTCGGCTTTCTGTCGACGGATTTCGCCCAGTCGAAAGGCTTGCCCAGCAGCTTGAGCAGCGGCAAGGTCACGATGCCGTGGCGCGGCGGCTGGCTGTCGGGAGTCGCGTGATCGAAGACGATCGGCACGTCGCGCCGGTTGCGTGTCGCTTCGCTCCACTCCTCGACCGTTTCACGACCCTGCCCGATCACCAGGCTGATCGTCGGATCCGTCACGACACGGTCGAGCGCCTCGGGCGATGCCGACAGCGGGACCGACACGATCTCCGCCCCCACCGCACGAATGGCGGCGCCGGAGAGCAGCAGGCGCGCGGTGATCTCGCCGTCGACGGCGACACGGCTACCCTCACCGACGCCGAGATGACGGAGTCCGCCGGCCAACCGGTCGATTTCCTCGAGCACGTCGGCCCAGCGCCTGACCACCCACACGCCGCGTCTCTTATGCAGCAAAGCGGGCTGCCCGGCATTGCGCCGCGCCGTGGCGATCAGGCGGTCGAGGAAGGGAATATCTTGCGAGAGCGAGGGAGAGCTTGGCATGGCGTGCCTCAAACGGTTTCAGGAATACGGGATGCGGCGCTCTTGGGCGCCAAGCGGGCGGCGGCCTCGCGGCGTTTCACCGCCTCGATATCGCGATATTGCGCGGCGGGATGCGGCGCCTGGAGATAAGGCCCTTCGCCGAACAGCTTGTCGCGCAACGTCCCCGGCCGGTAGGCCTTGGGATAGACGCCACGCCGCTGCAATTCGGGGACGATGAACTCGACGACATCCTCGAAGCTCTCGGGCGTCACCGCATAAGCGAGATTGAAACCGTCGACATCGGTATCCTCGACCCATTCCTGCAATATGTCGGCGATCGTCGCGGTTGAGCCGACAAAGACCGGCCCCAGGCCGCCAATGCCGCCGAACTGCGCCAGCTCGTCGATCGACCAGGTCTTGTCGCCCTGCGCCAGATGCTCGACCATGGAGATGATCGCATTCGTCTCGACCTTCTTGACGAGATCGGTCGGCGCATATTGGCCGAAATCGATGCCGCTCCAGCCCGACATGAAAACCAGCGAGCCGTCATAGGAGACGTATTTCTTGTACTCCTCGAACTTCGCCTGCGCCTTGGCATCGGTCTCGGCGGTGATGATGGTGGCGAGCGTATAGACGTAGAGCTTGCGCGGATCGCGCCCCGCCTTGATGGCGCGCTGGCGGATGTCGGAGACATAGGCCTTGAGCACCGGCTTGATGGGCGCCGCGACGAAAACGCATTCGGCGTGGCTCGCGGCAAAGTCCTTGCCGGGACCCGACGCGCCCGCCTGATAGATCACCGGCGTGCGCTGCGGCGACGGCTCGGTCAGCTGATAGCCAGGAACGTCGAAGAACTTCCCCTTATGGCCGATCTCATGGACCTTCTCCGGGTGGGTGAAGATGCGCCTGGCGCCGTCGCGCACCACCGCTCCTTCCTCCCAGCTGCCTTCGAGCAGCTTGTAGAGCACCTCGACATATTCAGAGGCCACTTCGTAACGGTTATCGTGGCGGCGCAGTCCGCCCTCACCGATATTCTTCGCACCGCTTTCGAGATAGGAGGTCACGATGTTCCAGCCGACCCGGCCCTTGCTGTGATGGTCGGCGGTCGCGATGCGGCGCGCGAAAGTATAGGGATGCTCGAACGAGGTCGACGCGGTGATGCCGATGCCGAGATGCTCGGTGGCGAGCGCGATGGGGGCGGCGAGCTGCAGCGGATCATTAACCGGAATCTGCGCCGCCTGCTGGATCGCGTGATAGTTCGATCCCTTATAGACGTCGTAATAGCCGATCACATCGGCGATGAAGATGCCGTCGAACACGCCCTTCTCCAGCGTGCGCGCCAGATCCTGCCAGTAATCGAGATCCTTGTATTTCCACGAACGGTCGCGCGGATGCGCCCACAGGCCGGGCGATTGATGGCCGACGCAGTTCATGTCGAAGGCGTTAAAGCGGATCTGGCGGGTCATTGGGCAAACACTCCGGAAAGCACTCGGATGGGAGCGCATTTGCTAGACCGCTCCCGCAGTGCACAACAATTGAGAATTGCTAAAGGGCCGGACAAACAAAACTGAGACCCGGGATCGGCGGTGATGAACTAGTGTGCCGCCATCGAACGCGCCGGCCACGTGAGCGCGCGCGCAAGGGAACAGAGCAGATCATGACCATTGCCGTGAAGTCGCCCCAGGATTTCACCCATCATCCCGCCTCGCTGCGTGACGCGATGCGCCATCTTGCCGGCAGCGTCAGCGTCATCACCGCCGGCATCGGCGAGGAGCGCACCGGCCTGACCGTCACCTCGGCGATTTCGCTGTCGGTCGAGCCGCCGACCATGATCGTCTGCGTTAATCGCGGCGCATCCTCCTGGCCGGTCATCCAGAAATACCGCCATTTCTGCGTGAATATCCTGGGCGACACCCATCGCGACGTTGCGGAACGTTTTTCCGGCCGCGGCGGCATCAAGGGGCCCGCCCGTTATGATGGCGCCCAATGGAACACGCTCGTCACCGAAGCTTCCGTCCTCGAGGATGCCGTCGCTTCGATCGATTGCGCGGTCGAAGAATTCATCGAGCGGCACAGCCATGCGATCGTCATCGGCGCGGTCAAGGCCATCACCGTCAAGGGCGGCGCGCCGCTGGTCTATGGCGGTGGCCGTTATGGCGGATTCATTTGAGGAGCGCCGACATATGACCGTACAACCCGCCAAAGCCGTCGCCGCCTTTCCGGTGCCGAAACCGCGCGACAAACACGCTCATGTCATCCGCTCCGACAGCGAGGCGATCGAGATCGCCCATGACGTGGCGGCGATACTCGCGGAAGGCGCTGCCGAGCGCGACCGCGACCGCAAGCTTCCCTATGCCGAGATGGATCTCCTCTCCGACCGAGGCCTTCTCGCTATCACCGTTCCCAAAGAATTCGGTGGCGCCGGCGTCGCCGCCGGCACGCTGGCCGAAGTGATCGCTATCATCTCCGCCGCCGACGGCTCGATCGGACAGATCCCGCAGAATCACTTCTTCATGCTGGAAGGCCTGCGTCTCCAGGGATCGCCCGAGCAGAAGCAGTTTTTCTACAAGGCCGTGCTGGCGGGTGAACGGCTCGGAAATGCGCTGTCCGAGGCCGGCACCAAGACGGCGCAGGATCATGCCACCCGCATCACCCGCGACGGCGACGGCTTCCGTCTGAACGGTCGGAAATTCTATTCGACCGGCGCCCTCTTCGCCCATTGGATCGCGGTCGTCGCGAATAACGACGACGGCAAGAGCACGCTGGCCATCGTGCCGCGCGAGACCGAAGGCTTGAAAATCGTCGACGACTGGTCGGGCTTCGGCCAGCGCACCACCGGATCCGGCACCACCATACTCGACAATGTCGCCGTCCATCCCTTCTCGGTCATTCCCTTCCATCTTCTCTTCGAGACGCCGTCGCCGATGGGCCCGCATGCTCAGATCATGCATGCCGCCGTCGATCAGGGCATCGCGCGCGGCGCCTTTTCCGAGGCGGTGCGTTTCGTGCGCCAATATACGCGGCCGTGGAAGGAAAGCGGGCTCGAGCATGGCTATGAGGACCCGCATATCATCTCCGACATCGGCGAGGTGAAGATCAGGCTCGATGCCGCCGACGCACTTCTCGGCCGCGCCGCGCGCTTCGTCGACGAGGCCACCGCCGATCCGACCGCCGAAACCGTCGCCGCCGCCTCGATCGCCGTGGCCTCGGCCAAGGTCGCGGCAACCGAAGTGTCGCTGCTCGCCGGCAGCAAGCTCATCGAGCTCGGCGGCTCACGCTCGACGCTCGCCGAATTCAATCTCGATCGCTACTGGCGCAATGCCCGTACCCATACGGTGCATGATCCGGTGCGCTGGAAATACCGCGTCATCGGCAATTACTGGCTCAACGGCATCAATCCGCCGCGCCACGGCGCCATCTGAAAGCATAGATCATGACAGCCAAGCTCGACCTTCCCCCATCGGCTGATGCCGCCGATATCCTCTGGTTCCTGCCGACCCATGGTGACGGCCGCTATCTCGGCAGCGAGATCGGCGCCCGCCATGTCACGCTCTCCTATCTGAGCCAGATCGCCCGCGCCGCCGATGAGCTCGGCTATTACGGCGTGCTCCTGCCCACCGGGCGGTCCTGCGAGGATTCCTGGGTCATCGCCTCCGCCATGGTGCCGCTCACCCAGCGCCTGCGTTACCTCGTGGCGGTGCGGCCCGGCATGACCGAGCCGGCCTTCGCCGCGCGCATGGCGGCGACGCTCGACCGCCTGTCCAACGGGCGCCTGCTCATCAATGTGGTGACGGGCGGCGATCCCCTGGAGCTCAAGGGCGACGGCGTCTTCCTCGACCATGACGCGCGTTATGAGGTGACGGACGAGTTCCTCACCATCTGGCGCCGCCTGCTCGAGGGTGAGGACGTCACCTTCATCGGCAAGCATCTGAAGATCGAGAGCGGCAAGCTCCTCTACCCGCCCGAGCAGAAGCCCTATCCGCCGCTCTACTTCGGTGGGTCGTCTGACGCCGGCAACCAAGTCGCCGCCAATCATGTCGATGTCTATCTGACCTGGGGCGAGCCGCCCCAGGACGTCGCCAAGAAGCTCGCCAAGGCCAAGACCCATGCGGCGGCGAGAGGACGCACTTTCTCCTATGGCATCCGCCTGCATGTCATCGTGCGCGAGACCTCTGCCGAGGCCTGGAAAGCCGCCGACGAGCTGATCTCCAAGCTCGACGACGAGACGATCGCCACGGCGCAGAAGGCGTTCGCGCGTTTCGACTCGGTTGGCCAGCAGCGCATGTCGCAGCTCCATGGCGGACGCCGTGACAAGCTCGAAGTGAGCCCCAATCTCTGGGCCGGCGTCGGCCTGGTGCGCGGCGGCGCCGGCACGGCGCTGGTCGGCAATCCGGACGAGGTCGCGGCGCGGATCAAAGGTTATATGGCGCTCGGCATCGACCGCTTCATCCTCTCGGGCTATCCGCATCTTGAAGAGTGCTACCGTTTCGCCGAACTGGTCTTCCCCAAGTTGCCGCTGAAGGCGACCACCGGCAATAACCTCGGTCCGGCGCGTAATGCCGGCCCCTTCGGCGAGGTGATCGCCAATGTCGCGGCTCCCTCGCAGCGGCGCAGCGCCGCGGGCTAAAGCATCGGTCCGAAAAGTGCGCAGCGGTTTTCGGAAAAAACCGATGCGCAAATAAGTCAAATCCAGGAGTGTAGAGGTGGCTTGACGCCGTTCAGATAGAACTGGCCGATGGCGTGATATTTCCAACGCACCGGATCATGCAGCGTATGGGTGCGCGCATCGCGCCAGATGCGGTCGAGATTGTGCCGGCCGAGCGTCGAGCGGGTGCCGGCGAGCTCGAACAGCTTGTTGGCGGCGAGAATGGCGATATCGGTGCTCAGCACCTTGGCCTCGGCGACGGCGATCTTGGCGAGCGCGATCGTCTCCTCACTGGTCTCGGCGATGGTGGCGTCGAGCTGCCGGCCAGCCCGCTCGAGCAAGGCCTCAGCGGCATGAAGGCGGATCTTGAGATCCCCGATTGCGGCGATCGTATAGGGATCCTCAAACGCATGCTCCCGGCCGCTGTCGATCCAGGGCCTGGCTTTCGTGCGCACGAAGTCGATGGCGAGCGCGATGGCGCCGCGGCCGATGCCGACATCGATGGCGGCATGGATGAGCTGGCTCTGCGGCCCGACGGCGCTTTGCTGCTCATACACGATATGCGCCGGCAGCACCCGCTCGGCCGGAATATCGACATTGTCGAGCGTGACGGTACCGCTCGCCGTGGTGCGTTGGCCGAAGGCTGACCAGTCATTGACGACGGTGAGGCCCTTGCTCTCGCGATCGGCGATGGCGACGACGACGTGATTATCCTCATCGAGCGCGACAATCGGCACCAGATGGGCGAAGAGCGCACCGGTCGAGTAGAATTTCCGGCCGGTCACACTGTAGCCGGTACTCGTCTTGACGATGCGCGTCTCGAAGGTCTCGACATTCTTGCCGTGGAATTCCGAGAAGGCATTGCCGAGCCGCAGACCCGACAGGATGGCGCCGAACAACTCGCGCTTCTGCGCCTCGCTGCCGGTCGAGCGGATGACGTCGACGATCTCGAAATGGTTCTGCGGGATCTGGGCGATCGAGGCATCGGCCGCCGCCAGGATGGCAAAGACCTTGGCCAGCGTCGCCTGCGAGACCTGGGCGCCGCCATAGGCCTTGGGCACGGTGATGCCCCACAGGCCGCTTTGCGAGAAGAGATCGAGCTCCTCGATCGGCAAGCGGCGCTCGCGGTCGCGCTCGCCCGCCTCCTCGGCGAAGCGCGTCGCGAGCTTCGTGGCGGCATCGATCGCCTCCGCATCGCTTCCGATGCGATGCGCCGGTACGGCCGGGCGCGGCGCCGCGGCCGCCGTCTCGCCGGCGAAGACCGGGGTTGCGGCGGGGAGCGGCTCGGAGTGGACGAGTTTCATGAGCGGATACCTCAGAACGCCGGATAGATCTGGCCTTGATAACGTGTCTTGATGAACTCGCGCGTCGCGTCGCTGTTGAGCGCCTTGGCGAGAATGGCGATCTCCGGCCGGTCCTTGTCCTCGGGCCGCGTGACCAGATATTCGCCCCAGATATTCTTGCCGTCCTGGCCGCGATCGATGAACAGCGACTTGTTCACATCGAGCTTGGCTTCGAGCACATAGTTGCCGTTGAGGGCGGCGAGCTCCACTTGCGACAGCGCGCGCGGCAGCATCGCCGACTCGAGCTCGATGATCTTGAGATGTTTCGGGTTGTCGATGATGTCTTTCTGAGTGGGGAGCGGATCTTCCGGAGTCTCAAGGTCGGGCTTACCGTTGAGCTTGATGAGGCCGACCTTCTGCAGGAGAAGAAGGCCGCGCCCGCCATTGACCGGGTCATTGGGGATCGCCACCGTCGCCCCGTCCGCGATCTGCTCGACGGCGCTGATCTTGGTCGAATAGGCGACGAAGGGCTCGACATGCACCGGCACGATCGGCACGAGATTTGTGCCGCGCTCGCGATTGTAGTCGTTGAGGAAGGGCCGGTACTGGAAGTAGTTGGCATCGAGCTGCTTCGAGACGAGCTGGACATTGGGCTGGATATAATCCGAGAACACCTTGATCTCGAGATCGAGACCTTCCTTGGCGACAATGGGTTTCACGAATTCCAGGATCTCGGCATGCGGAACCGCGGTGGCACCGACAACGAGTTTCTCGGCGGCCTGGGCCTGCACGACGCTGAACAGAAGGGCCGCGCCGACGGCGGTGGCGATGGTCTTGAACAGTTTCATCATGTCCTCTCGGAGTGAAGTTGTCATTTGCGGGAAAAATGCGCGACGAGCCGGTTGCCGGACGCCTGCAGGAGCTGGACGAGCAGGATGAGGATGATGACCGTCACCACCATCACCTCGGTCTGGAATCGCTGATAGCCGTAGCGAATGGCGAGGTCGCCGATGCCGCCGCCACCGATGGCGCCCGACATCGCGGTATAGTCGACGAGCACGATCGACGTGACCGTCACCGCGGCGATGAGGCCCGGCAACGCTTCCGGCAGAAGCGCCCGGAAGACGATCTGGAAGGTCGAGCCGCCCATCGCCTGCGACGCCTCGATGATGCCGCGGTCGACCTCACGCAGCGCCGCCTCGACCAGGCGGGCGAAGAAGGGCGCGGTGCCGAAGACCAGAGGCGGGATGACACCGCGGACGCCGAGCGACGTGCCGGTCAGCAGCACCGTCACCGGCATCAGCACGATCAGCAGGATGATGAAAGGCACTGAGCGCAGGATATTGAGGACGAAGGACAGGATCCCATAGAAGACCGGCTGCTGCAGCATCTGCTGGCGGCCGGTGAGAAAGAGCAGGATGCCGAGCGGCAGGCCGAACAGGATGGTGAAACCGAGCGCGCCACCGAGCATCGACAGCGTGTCGATGGCGGCGATGCCGATGTCTCCCCAATCGATCGAGTCAAAGGACATCGCCGTCACCCATTGGCCGCGCGCGGGGCGACACTCAACGCGCCCTCGCTCAGCCTTTCGGCGACGACGCCCGCCGCCTGCAGCCGGTTGACCGCGCCGAAGGCGCTGCCGCCGACCAGCGCCACCGTCAGCTGCGCGAAAGGCAGGTTGCGGATATGGCCGACACGACCGGCCAGGATGCTGTAGTCCACACCGAATTCGCGCGCCGCGGCGCCGAGGATCGGCCGTTGCGTATCGTCACCGAGGAAGGTGAAGCGGTAGACGGGACCGGGAGCGTGCGCCAGGTCGAGGCGATTCTCGGCTTCATCGCCTTCCGACTCGCGCACCAACCTCAGCGTCGCCGGATGGCGCGGATGAAGAAACACCTCCTCCACGGCGCCCGTCTCGACGATGCGGCCGCCATCGAGGACGGCGACCCGGTCGCAGATGCGCCGCACCACATCCATCTCATGAGTGATCAGAATAATGGTGATGCCGAGATCGCGGTTGATCTCGGACAGGAGGCGCAACACCGACTGCGTCGTCTGCGGATCGAGCGCGCTGGTCGCCTCGTCGCTGAGCAAAATCTTCGGCCGGCCCGCCAGCGCGCGGGCGATGCCGACCCGCTGCTTCTGGCCGCCTGAGAGCTGGCGCGGATATTTATGCGCGTGATCGAGAAGCCCCACCCGATCGAGCAATTCCTGGACCCGCGCTTTGATCTGGGGGCGCGTTAACTCGCCCGCGAGCTCGAGCGGAAAGGCGATGTTCTGCGCGACGGTCTTGGCGTTGAGCAGGTTGAAATGCTGGAACACCATGCCGATGTTGCGGCGCAGCGCCCTGAGCTCCTTGCCGCGCGCGGCATTCGTCGGCCGGCCATCCACCTGAATTTCGCCGCCACTTGGGCTTTCGAGCAGATTGATGAGACGGACCAGGGTCGACTTGCCGGCGCCCGACGCGCCGATGATGCCGAATATCTCGCCTTTGACGATATCGAGATCGATATCGGCCAAGGCACGCACATTCCGCTCCGCCGCCGGATAGGTCTTGGAGATATTTCTGAGACTGATCATCCGGCGTCAGTTCTATCGGCGCGCCGCCGGAGGGAGGAGTGAGCATTATTTGGCGGGAAAGTTAGTTTTATTCGGCGCCGGCGGCCTCACGCCGGATCCAGCCGATGAACGCCTTGATCCCGCCTTCGGTAAGGCGATCCTTGCGGCAGAGCAGCCAGAAGCCGTTCGGATCGGCGAGGCGGATGTCGAAGGGCTCCATGAGGCGACCGGCGGCGATATCGGCCGCGACCAATATACGGGGCGCCAGCGCGATGCCGCGCCCGGCGGTCGCCGCCTCGATGGAGAGATGTGTGGTGCTGAAGAAGGGCCCGGTGAGCGCTTTGCGCAACGCCGTATCCGCGGGAACGCCGGCGGCCTTGAACCAGGCATTCCAGTCGGCCGACGGCGAACCGCGATGTGCCGGTGGCCGCGGCGGCGCGGTGCGGATCAGCATATGGCGGGCGAGATCGGCCGGCGGGCGTTTGGCAAGCTTGCGGGCGATCTCCTTGCCGCAGACGGCGACGACGTCGGTCTCAGGCCACAACGGCTCCGCATGGATCCCCTTCTCAGGCCTGGCCCGCCCGTATCGCAAGGCGATGTCGATCGTCTTGTCGCTTCTGAGATCGATCAGCGCCTCGTCGGCGACGATCCTGAGGCTGATGCGCGGATGCCGCTCCTGAAAACCGTGGAGCCGTGGCGTGAGCCATTTGCCGGCGAGCGACGGCACGACGCTGATGGCGAGATCATGTGTGGCGCCGGCTTGTCCTTCGACCTGCAGGCGGTCGATGGTGCGCGCCAAGCCGCTGAACGCCTTTTGCGTCTCGCACGCCAGAATTCTCCCCGCAGGCGTAAGCTTGAGCGATCGGTGCAGGCGCTCGAACAGGCGGCTGCCGAGATGGTCCTCAAGCCGCTTGATCTGGTGGCTGATGGCGGTCGGCGTCACCGCCAGCTCGCGCGCGGCGGCCTGGAAGCTGCCGAGCCGCGAGGCCGCCTCGAAGCTCCTGAGCGCCGTCCATGGCAGATGAGCGATGGAATGGGTATCGATCATGCCCTTCAGATGAATTGATTTCATCCGAAGATCAAGAGATGTCATTTGCGCGGCACCTGAAGCCGCCGCATGGTTACTGTCATCACCCATCGCATCCGGAGAAACCCCGTGCCATCGCGCCATTTCACCTTCGTCCTGTCGAGCGCCCGCCGCGACGGCAATACCGAGCTTCTGGCGCGCAAGGCGGCCGCGCATCTGCCTGCTGGCAGCGCCCATGAATGGCTCAACCTGATCGACCTGCCGGTGCCACCCTTCGCGGACATCCGTCACTCGGTCGGCGTCTATCCGGAGCCTGAAGGAAACGAGCGCGTCCTATTCGACGCCACGCTTAAGGCCACCGATCTCGTCTTCGTCGTGCCGCTCTACTGGTACAGCGTGCCGGCCAGCGCCAAGCTCTATCTCGATTATTGGAGCGGCTGGCTGCGCGTGAAGGGTGCCGACTTCAAGGCCCGCATGGCCGGTAAGACGATGTGGGTCGTGTCGGTGCTGTCGGACGAGGACCCGAAACGCGCTGACCCGCTCATCGGCACACTCGCCATCACAGCCGACTATCTCGCCATGAAATTCGGCGGCGTCCTGCTCGGCTACGGCAACCGTCTCAATGACGTGCTGAACGACGGGGCCGCTCTGGCGCGCGCCCGGACATTTTTTCAGTGAGTTCGCAGCGAGCAACTATTTCCTCACCCTGAGGTGCCCGGCGAAGCCGGGCCTCGAAGGGTTTGCTCCAAAACGTCCACTCTATCCTGATGGATGCTTCGAGGGCCGCTTCGCGGCCACCTCGGCATGAGGTTCGCCGGACAAGGCTTTCCCCACAGCGAACGGCATGTGATCAAAAGTCACTCGACGCGACTGGCTCGCCTCGCCAGACCAATAACCCGAACAAAGACCATACGGGGGAAATGTCATGGCAGAGGCGAGTGTCGTGGGACAGGTTGTGATCGGCACCAGGGAGCGCGCCAAGGTGGCGCTGTCCTGCTTTCTGGGCTCGGCCATCGAGTGGTACGACTTCATGCTCTATGGCTTCCTGGCCCCGCTCGTCTTCGACAAGCTGTTCTTCCCCAATGCCGATCCGCTGGTCGGCACCATCGCCGTGCTCGGCATCTTCGCCATCGGCTTCGTCGCCCGGCCTTTGGGCGGCCTGTTCTTCGGCCATTTCGGCGACCGCCTCGGCCGCAAGCCGGTCATGGCCGCCACCTTGATCCTGATGGGTCTGTCGACGACCGCCATCGGCCTCCTGCCCACTTATGAAAGTCTGGGCATCGGCGCTGCCGTTCTGCTCCTCGCCTTGCGCTTCCTGCAGGGCTTCGCGCTCGGCGGTGAATCGACCGGCGCCCCGGTGCTGATGCTGGAATCGGCGCCCGACGGCAAACGCGGCTTCTTCGCCTCCATCGCCCAGTCCGGCAATTTCGCCGGCGTGGTGCTGGCGACACTCGCCGTCTCCGTCGTGGCGGCCCTCCCCAATGACGTGCTGCTCGGCTGGGCGTGGCGCGTGCCGTTCCTGCTCAGCGTGGTGCTGGTGGGTCTCGGCTTCTTCGTGCGCCGCAAGGTGGAGGAATCGCCGGTGTTCCAGGCGGCGCGTCCCGCCCCTGCCCGCGTGCCGCTGCTCGATGTGCTGGCGAAATACAAGCGCCCGGCGCTTCTCGTCTTCTGCTGCGCGCTGGCCGAATCGGGCGTCTTCTATCTCACCTCCATCTTCGGCCTTTCCTATGGCGTGAAGACGCTCGGCATCGACAAGGCGGTGCTGCTGCAAGGCGTGCTCATCGGCAATGTCATCGCCATCGCCATGGTGCCGATCTTCGGCGCGCTGTCCGACCGTATCGGCAGGCGCTGGGTGCTCGGCACCGGTTTCGTGCTGGCGGGGCTTTATGTCGCCTTCCTGTTCTTCCCGCTGCTCGAGACCAGAGAGACGCTCGCCATCGTCCTCGCCATGGCCATTCCGGGCGCGCTCATCCAGCCCATGCATATCGGCACGACGTCGAGCTTCTATCCCGAGCTCTTTCCCGATACGCGGGTGCGCTTCAGCGGCGTCTCGCTCGGCCGCCAGTTCGGCACGATCTTCGGCGGTGGCCTGATGCCGCTCGTCGCCGCGAGCCTGCTCGCCTGGAGCGGCGGCGATCTCCTGCCCGTTCTCCTCTATTTCAGCGTCGTCTCGGTCATCGCCGTCACCGCGGTGATCCTCGCCGAGGAAACCCGCCAGCGCGCCATCTGAATTCTCATCTTGCCAAGCGTGCAAAATCTTGCACACTTGTGCAATGGTTCAGAACAAAGCATTTGTCAGCGCCCAGCAAGTCGCCGAGCTCGCCGGCGTGTCGCGCTCCGCCGTGTCGCGCACCTTCACTGAAGGGGCGAGTGTCTCGGCGGCGACCCGCAAGAAAGTGCTGCATGCGGCCGAGACGCTCGGCTATCACGTCAACCATCTGGCGCGCAGTCTGATCAATGAAAAAAGCGGCATCGTCTGTCTGATCGGCGCCGACATCAGCACGCCCTATCAGGGCCGCATCGTCGAGACGATGACGCGGCGGCTGCAGGCCATCAACCGCGTCGCCATGATCATCAACACCTCGGGCACCAGCGAAAGCGTCGAGGCGGCCTTGCGCCAGACCCTGAACTACCGCGCCGAGGCCACGATCGTTCTCTCCGGCAAGCCGCCCGCCTCGCTCATCCGCACCTGCGTCAATAGCGGCCAGCATGTCATCCTGATCAACCGCGACGATCCGGTGAGCGGACCGACCAGTATCACGCTCGACAATCAGGGTGCGGCGCGCGAGGCTTTCCACATGCTGAAGCGCGCCGGCTGCCGCAAATTCGCGGTGATCTCGTCGGAGGCCGGCACGCCGAGCCTTGTCGGGCGCGAGATGGCTTTCATCAAAGCGGCCAAGGACGCGGGTTTCACCGCCTCGGCCACCAGGCTCGGACCGACCGCCTACGCCTCGGGCTACGAAGCGGGCCGCCTCGTGCTGGCGCGGCATGACCGGCCCGATGGTGTCTTCTGCGTCACTGATCTCATGGCCTGCGGTTTCATGGATGCGGCGCGCACCGAATTCGCGCTCGCCATTCCGGACGATCTCTGCGTCGTCGGCTTCGACGACATCGACCAGGCGGGCTGGGCCTCCTACAACCTGACCACCTTCCGTCAGCCGATCGATGAGATCGCCGATCACGCGGTGGCGCTGCTGAGCGCCGATGCGCCCGAGGCCCGCGGTCCCGTCGCCTTTCAGGCGCCGCCGGTCTGGCGGCGTTCCGTCCGGCCGCGCTGACGCGACAGATCCTCGACCGTGCCGTCCCGCAGATCAATGGTGAAATCGGCTGACGGATTGCCGTCGAGACTGGCGCCCATGAGGCGCATGAATTTCGCCAGCCGCGCCTGCAGGCTACCGGGCAGCCAGGCTTTGTCCGCCTGATAACGCCGGACGAGCGCCCGATAACGCGCGATGCGTTCCGGAGGAATGAAATCCAGCGCCAGGCTGTTGGCCTTGCGCAGCCGGTACCAGTCGGTGATCATGTCGAGCAAGGTCATCTGGCCGTCCGGAACACGCGGCCCGATCTCTTCCGCCAGCAGCGACCGCGGCTCGCCGGCCAGCCGGTCGAGCTCGGCGAGGCTCAGCATCGGCGCCAGGCGCGCCAGATCGGCCGGCCACTCCTTGGGCAGATAACGCTCGCGCACCAGCAGCGCCAGATGACGGTCGAGGAAATCCGCGTGATCCACCGCGCCCGTCAGATCCTCGCCCTCCGCTTCCGCGCGGTAGAAGGGGAAGGCGACGTCATAGCCAGGAACATGATCGATGAGGGCGGTCTCGACGGCGAGGCTGTCCGTTTCGATGTCCACGAGCTTATAGGCCGGCGGGAAAGCGACCATCGACGGCACCGCGACATTCACCAGGAAACCGCCGGCGTCATCGCGAAACACCGCCGTGTGATTGACATGCAGATGGCCGCCGAAATGCACCTTGATGCCGGTCGCCGCCACCGCCTCGGCGACGGCCCGGACCGGTACACGGCGCAGAGAGTCGGTCATGCCGAACAACGCCATCTCATCGGCCAGCGCGCCGTTCGATGGATTGATCATCGGATAATGCGAGAAGACGAGCAGCTTTTTGCCCTTCTCGCGGGCGCGGCGCGCGACATCGCCCATCCAGTCGAAAATGAAGGGCTTGTGGCGCAGCATCGCATTCCAGCCGGCACTGGTGCTGTCATGGTAGCTCGCCTCAAGTGTGGGATCGAGATCGCCATTGCGTGGCTCGAACACATTGGCGTCGAGGGACAGAACCCAGAGTCCGGCAATGGGCTCGACCAGATAGGAGGCATCGATCATTTGCCGTTCGGTCGCACCGTCGGCCGAACGGATGGCGAAACGGCGCTTATGAAGATCGTCATCGCGTCCGAACGGATTTTCCCAATGAAGATCGGAGGCCTGTCGGAAGAAGCCGAAGGGCGCCATGTAAGCGAGCGCTTTGGCGTAGCCGCCGCAATACATGTCCGCGGTGACGAGGCGGGCGACCGAGTCGCCTTGCGGCACCTCCGCATCGCTGGTTACCAGCACATGGCTTCCGTCCGCATTGAGAAAACGCTTGCTCTGATGCCGGCCGTGAATGGCATAGAGATCGTGATTGCCGGGCGTCGCCAGGAAACGCAGGCCGTGGCGGCGCGTATAATCCTCGAACAGCGCCCTTGTTCGGGTCATGGTGACGCGTTGCCCGTCATCGCTGAGGTCGCCGGCGATGATGACCAGTGAGATGCCACGCCGGACGATGTCGTCCAGCAGTGCCTTCAGCGCCGGGCCGCTTTCATTGAAGACGCGCGTCGAGGCGATGCTGTCGGCGAAGCTGCGGAATGCCGGCCGATCGAGACCTGGCCAGGATGCTACATCGTGAAAATGCGGGTCGGCGATGACGGCGATCTTCATGTCATTCGAGCGCAATGCCGGTCGCAGCACTTATGCCCGCCGCGATGCCGGGTGCCGCGGCCAGCACCGCACCACCTTGCGTCAAGCCGTCCGGATGCAGGAAGGGCCCCACGAGACCACCCGCCTCCTTCACCAGCAACAGGCCAGCAAGACAATCCCAGGGATGCATATGCAACTCGGCGTAGGCATCCGAACGGCCATCGGCGACGAAAGCGAGGCCGAGCGCCCCGGAGGCAGCACGCCGCACATTGGCGCCGCGCCGCAGGATCTCGGCCACCGCGCTCAGAAACAGCGAGTCGGGCCGGCGGTTGGACCAGCCGAGCTCGACCGATGCCGCATCGAAGCTGGTCGTCGCGGCGACGGCGATCGGTGCGCCATTGCGCGTGGCGCCGCGGCCCCGCTGCGCGAAATAAAGCTCATCGACGCTCGGATTGTAGATGGCGCCGATCTCGGTGGCACCATTGCTGACGAAGGCGATGGAAATGCAGAAATGCGGGATGCCGCGGGCGAAATTCGCGGTGCCGTCGATCGGGTCGAGCACCCAGCAGTCAGGCCTGATCACGCCACCGGTCTCCTCCCCGAGGAAACCGTCTTCCGGAAAGGCCTCGGCGAGGCACGCCTTGAAATGCGCCTCGACCGCCATGTCGGTTTCGGTGAGGAAATCCTGCGGCCCTTTCATGCCGAAGCCAGGTGCCCGGCGGGCAAAGCCGTCACGGGCGATGGCGCCGGCGCTGAGCGCCACATCACGGCAGAAGTCGGCGCGTCGGTCGAAATCGATCATGCCGGCACCTTGGCGTCGATGTCCCGCGCGATCCGCTGCAAGGTCGGATAGCTTGCGCCGGCGCCCGTGGCGACATAGCCAGGACAGAGAAAGTCCGGCGTGCCTTTCGCCGCCTTGCCGAGACCGAGCGGCTCATAACGACCGCCGGCCTGGCGCAGGATGAGAATGCCCGCTGTCACATCCCAGGGACTGACGCCGGTGCCCATCGCCGCATCCATCCACCCGGCCGCGATATGGGCCAGGGCCAGCGCAGCGCTTCCCGGCCGCCGGAGCGTCGAGAAATTCTCGACGAGATCGGCAAAATTGGCGAGCGCCGCGTCGCGCCCGTCACGGCGGAAATCGCGCCCGACCGGATAGCCGGTGATCAGCGTCGCCTGCTTCTCATCGGCGATCGCCCGCGAGCGCAGCTTCTCGCCATTGAGATAAGCGCCGGCGAGATCGCCCCAGAACAGGAGATTGGCCACCGGATCATAGATGGCGCCGGCGACGATCTCGTCATCGATCACCGCGCCGACCGAGACGCACCAGAAAGCGAGGCCACGCGCGAAGTTCGACGTACCATCGATCGGATCGACATACCAGCGGATCCGCCCGGCGCCGCTCGTCCCCGCCTCCTCACCGACCACGACTGAATCCGGCACCTCGGCGAGAATGAATTCGCGAATGGCCGCTTCCGACTGGCGATCATATTGCGTGACCACATCATGCAGGTCGCGCTTGTAGTCAACCTCGATCGTCGAACGGAAGGCGGCGAGCAGCGGACCGCGCATCAGCTGCGCCGCCCGGCAGGCGACATCGGCAAGATTCTGGGATTGGGCGATGTCGATCATGCCGCGATCTCGCGCAGGGCCATCTTGAACAATTCCAGTAAACCCACGGGATCGGCGACCACCGCATCGGGATGAAGCTTCAATTCGTATGGCATTTTATATGTATCGTTCGCTTCCATGAGGATGGCGCCGCCAACGCCGGCGCGCCTGCCGCACAGGACGTCACGGTCGAAATTGTCGCCGACATACCAGGCCTCGGCGGGATCGACGCCAAGCGCCCGCGTCGCCAGCAGGATCATTTCCGGATTGGGCTTGCGCACCTTGACCTTGTCGCTGTGGATCTCGACCGCGAAGCGCCGAGTAAGCCCATGGGCTTCGAGATAGTCGAGATGCACCTGACCCGACAGCGCATTGCTGACAATGCCGACCGGAACGTTGGCGGCATCGGCCGCGTCGAGAAGATCGAGCAGGCCTCTTCTGATTTCGCGGTGGCTCTTCATATGGCCCATCTGCCGGCAGAGTTCCGCGGCATTGGCCACCACGACATCGCGCGCAGCGCGCGGCCAGTCGCCGGCGACGAAATCGCCCCAGAATTCTTCATGCGTGAGCTCACGCGGCGCGAAGGGACGCGACATAGCGTCCTTCCAATGCGAATCCGCCTTGGCCCCCGCTTTGATGTCATCGGCGATCTGACCGATCGTCGGCGTTGCGATGTCTGCCTGATCGAGAAGGCCGCGCACATGCTCGGCGAGCTTGCCCTCCCAGCCGGGCCGATGCGAGGTCAGCACGATGACGCCCCCAAAATCGAGAAGCAAAGCGCGCGGGCGGACGAGTTTTTTTGCAGTCACCTTGAAGAAGTCTCCTTATCAACAATCAGGGAAGCCGGGATGAAAGGGGAGGACAACCTCTTCCACCCCGGCTTGATGGGCGCACTACTTTTTATAATTGACGCGCCATAGATCCTGCCAATCCTGACGCGTGTCCCAGTCGGCGAGCGCCGACGACGTGTCATATTGTTGCAGTTTGTAGAGCACCTTGCCGATGCCGGAGGGCTCGTCCGCCGGCAGCTTAATATCGGGATTAGTCGGCAGCTTGCCGTCCTTGACTTGTGGCGCGATGCCTTCCTCGGTCAGCACATAGTGGATGAACAGCTTCGATGCATGGGGGCTTTTGGTGCCGCTTGCAATCAGTCCGAGCTTCACATAGGTCCAGCCCGGCCACGGCGCCAGATCGGCGCAGAGGCCGAGCTTGTATCCCTTGTCGGCATTGTCGCGGAACTTGGCCGAGCTCATCAGGCCGAAGAACGGGGCTTTCTGGCCAGGTGCGCCGACCGCTTCCGAGATCGCATCGTCACTGTCGGCGATAAGCGGCGCATTGGCGGCGAAGCTCTTCACCCACAAAGCCATGGCGCTGTCCGACCCGGTCTCGATCTCCTTGCCGAAATGCGCCTTATAGGCGGTCTTCATCTGGCCGTCGTCATGCATCGCGGTCTGATTGAACCAGTCCGTATAGGTGCCCTTCGACAGCGGATCATAGAAGGCGACCTTGCCTTTCCACTTGGCCTCGGTCAGCTCCCAGATGTTCTTCACCGGACAGGTCTCATGGACCTCAGCATTGTAGGCCCAGACGCTGGCATTGGTGGTGACGGCGAGCGGGTTCTGGAACTTTGCCGGGATCTTGGCTTCCATGTCTGGCGGCAACCAACTTTCGACGAATTTCTGCGGCAGAAGCTGCGCCAGTCCCGCGGGTGCGTCGCTGATCAGCACGACATCGCCTTTGACGTTTTTCGCCTGGCCTTCGCGGATGATCATTTCCAGCTGGCCGCTCGCCGACACCTTGATGCCCGTCGCCTGAACGCCGTATTTCTTGCTGAAATTCTCGGCCATCTCGACGATCTTGCCGGTGCTGTCATAGATATTGATCGGCGCTTCCTTCTTGGCCGCGGCGATCAGCGCTTCGAGATCGAACTCCTCGGCGCCCGCCGAAGCAGCGGGGATGGTGAGGAACGCAACCAGAGCGGCCGACAGATATGCTTGCTTCATCATCTCCTCCCTTATTTCTTGTAATTGATGCGCCACAGATCCTGCCAATCCTGGCGCGCGTCCCAGTCGCTGACGGCGCTCGCCGAGTCATAGGGGAAGATCTGATCCAGCACCTTGCCGATGCCCGACGGCTCGTCGTCGGGCAGCTTGGCATCGCTGTTGGTCGACATCTTGCCGTCATCGGCCTGGGGCGCGATGCCCTCCTCGGTCAGCAGGTAATGGATGAAGAGCTTCGACGCATTGGGGCTGTCGGTGCCTTTGGCGATGAAGCCGAGGCTCGGATAAAGCCAGCCGGCAAAGGGCTGCAGACCGGCACACAGGCCGAGTTTGGCGCCGTCCTTGTTGTTGCGGAACTTGGCTGAGCTCACGAGACCGACGAACTGTTCCTTCTGGTCAGGTGCCCCGACCGCCTGCGCCGCGGCCTCGTCGGCATCGGTCAGGAGCGGGCCGTTGGCGGCAAGCGCCTTCACCCATGCGCCGGTGGCACCATCGTCATCGGCCGGCATGTCCTTGCCGAAATGGGCTTTGTAAGCGGCCGCCACCTTGTCGTCGGCATGGCTCTTCATCTGATTGAACCAGTCGACATAGGACGCCTTGCCCAGCGGGTCCTGCATGGCGACCTTGCCTTTCCACTTGGGCTCGGTGAGCTCCCAGATATTCTTGACCGGGCATTCCTTGTTGAGCTCGGTATTGTAGGCCCAGACATTCGCTTCATTGGAAATAGTGAGCGGGTTCTGATAACGCGCCGGGATCTTGGCGGCGAGATCGGGCGGCACCCAGCTTTCGACGAACCCCTGCGGCACGAGTTGCGCCACCCCGGCCGGTACGTCGCTGATCTGGATGACGTCGCCCTGCACATTCTTGGCCTGGCCTTCGCGGATCACCATTTCGAGCTGGGCGGCGGCATTGGCCTTGGTGCCGGTCGCCTGCACGCCGTATTTCTTGGTGAACTTCTCGGCCTGCTTCACGATCTTGCCGGTGCTCGAATAGACATTGATCGACGGCTCCTTCTTCGCCGCCGCCACCAGCGCCTCGAGGTCGAACTTCTCCTCGGCCTGGGCCGGAATACTCACGAGGGCCGACGCGGCGACTGCCGTCAACAAAAGTCTGACTTTGATCTTCATGGCTTCTCCTCCCTTATGAATTGAGTTTGCGCTGAGGTCTCAGCAGCCGGTCCGCCGTTTCCAGACGGTTGCCGGCCGCATCGAAGACATGCAGCGCCTTAGACTTGGCCCAATAGGTGATCGCCTCGCCGACATCGGCGTCGGGCGGCTGATGGGTGATCAGGAACAGCTTCTCCGCTCCGCAGGTGAGCTCGATGATCCAGCTGCCGCCGGTCGGCAGGATGCCGGTCACCTGCGCCTCTCCCGACAGAACACCCGCCGGCACCTCGTCGCCCTGGCGCGCGATGCGGATCGCTTCCGGCCTGAGCGCGATGGCCGACGCGGCGTCGAGCTCATGACCATATACGCTCAGGAAGCGGCAGGCGCCTTGGGAGAGCATCGAACTCTCCTGTCCGAGCTCGATGATGTTGATCGGCGGATTGCCGACGAAGCGGGCCACGAAACGGTTGGCCGGACGGTCATAGATGTCGTTGGGCGTGCCGACCTGCTGCAGCCTTCCATCACTCATTACCGCGATGGTGGTGGCGAGCGTCATCGCCTCCCACTGGTCGTGTGTCACGAAGACGATCGTCGTCTTGAATTCCTGATGCAGGCGCTTGAGCTCGGCGCGCATTTCAAGACGGAGCGCCGCGTCGAGGTTCGACAAGGGCTCGTCGAGCAATAGCACTTCCGGATTGACGGCGAGCATGCGGGCGAGCGCGACGCGCTGCTGCTGGCCACCGGAGAGCTGCGAGGGATAGCGGTCGCGATACTTCTCGATGCCGAGCGTCTTCATCACGCTCGCCACCCGGGCCTCGCGGTCGGCGGGCGGCATGTTGCGCAATCTCAGACCGAAATCGATGTTGCGCTCGATGGTCAGATGCGGCCACAAAGCGTAGCTCTGGAAGACGAGTCCCATCTGGCGCTTCTCCGGCGGCACGAAGACGCCTTGCGCGATCGAATCGACCACCCGCGGGCCGACCGTGATCTCGCCGGCGCTCAGATGCTCGAGCCCGGCGATCATGCGCAAGGTCGTCGTCTTGCCGCAGCCCGAGGGCCCGAGCAGGCACATGAACTCACCGTCGCCGATTTCGAGATCGAGATCGGCCACTGCATTGGCGGCATTGCCGCCATAGTTCTTTTCGACGCCGCTGAGATTGATCTTCGGCATGTCAGCTTCCGAGTCCTTCCGCGAGATTGGTCCGGGTGAGTTTCTGCCCGAGCAGCGCGCCGAAATAAGCCAGCGCGGCGATGATCAGCACGACGGCATTGGCGGCCTGCGTATAGTTGTAGTCGACGAGGCGCAGCGAATAGGTGGTGAGCACATCGGTGCTCGGCACGGCCAGCACCACGAAGAGGCTGAGCCCCTTGATGCCGGAGATGAAAGGCAAGAGGATGCCGGTGGTGAGCGATCCCTTCTGGATCGGGACGACGATCAGCATCATGCGGCGCAGCCATCCGGCGCCGGCGACCTGCGCCGCCTCTTCCGGTTCCTTGCCGAGCTGCATCATCGCGCTGATGCCGGCGCGCGAGGCATAAGGCATCTGGTCGGCGATGAGCGCCAGCACCAGGATCAGCGTCGTGCCGTAAAGCGCTGGGATCGGTCCGCGCGGCACGGCGAAGAGCGAGAGATAGGCGGTGGCGAAGGCGATGCCCGGCACGAGATAAGGCAGGAAGGTCACCTGACGCAGGAAAGTGGCGAGCGGCCGCACCGGCGTGCGCGCGACCACATACCCGACGAGGAGGCCGAGAAGGCCCGAGACGATCGAGGCGGTGCCGACGATGGTGAGGCTGTTCCAGGCGGCGTTCCACAACTCCGGGCTGAGCAATATGCCGGTGGTCAGCGCGACGGTCTTGAGATCGGTGCCGATCCAGTAATCGAGGGTGAAATTGTCGAGTGTGAACTGCGCCGGCACCTTCATCACCGTCGACAGGAACAAGGTGGCGATCGGCAGGCCGACACTGAGCAGGAACAAGAGCGCGGCGAACAGCGTCGCCGGCATCCGCCAAAGGCCCAGCGGGCTCAGGCGGTTCATCGATCCCTTGGAACCGACAGTGACGAAGCGGCGCGCCTCCTTCATAAGCCTTGCGTCGATGGTAATGGTGATGATGCCGATCAGCATGATGGCGCCGGCCAGCACGGCGCCGACGCCGCTCTGGCGCGAGGCGATATTGCGGTAGAGGGATGTTGCCAGCACGTCGAAGTCGACCGGCAGGCCCAGCACATAAGGAACGCCGAACTCGCCGAGGCATTTGGCGAAGATCAGCACCATCGCCGACATCAAAGCCGGGCGCATGAGAGGCAGGATGATCTTGCGCGTCACCGTCAGGCGGCTCGCCCCCAAGATGCGGGCCGAATCCTCGAGCTGTGAATCGAAGCGGCGCAGCGCATTGCCGAACAGGAGAATGACGAAGGGCGAGTAATGCAGCGCCAGGATGATGATCACCGGCACTTGGCCATAAGAGAGCCAGTCGGGTGGCGTGAAGCCGAGCGATTCCATCCAGCCCGGCTGGCCACCGACGGTACGATTCTTGAACAGGGTCGTCCAGGCGAGCGCGAAGGTCCAGGCCGGCAGCATGTAAGGCACGATCAGCGCGGTGGCGAACCAGCGCCGGCCGAACATGTCGCTGCGGCTGAGGAGCCAGGCGAGCGTGCCGCCGACCAGCATCGACAGGACGATCGCGCCGAAAGCGACGGTCAGCGTGTTGCGGAGCGGCTCCCAGAACATGTCATACGAGATGCGCGAACTGAAGACGCGCTCGAGATAATAGGAGGTGAAGTCGCCGACATCCTGCTTGATGCGGCGCTCGTCGCCGAACTGGACCTGGACGGCGTCGACCAGCAGCGACAGGATCGGCACGATGATCAGATAGGCAAACAGCGCCGCCGCGAGAACGCCGATGATGGTGGTCGGCTCGCGCAGGATGATCTTCAGCCGGTAACGCAGACGATGGAGACGCCCCCTCGCCGGTCGATCCAGGCCGGTCGCGCTCTGTTCGAGCGTCATTCTTCCTCCCAAAAGCGCCCGCCTCATGCTGATGACCTCGGCGCTTCCATCATCCTTTCATCGCAGCAACCCCCCGTCAATCATTTTTGCACAGGAGTGCAAAGCTATTACAAACACGCATTTTGACTGATTTGTGCAAATCTTGCACAGGAGTGCAGATTAGTTGAATTCACGCCGGATGGATTCGGAATGCTCACCGAGCGCCGGCACCGCGGCCGTCGCGAGATCGGGATGCAAGGGCGGTGCGGCAAGCGAAAAGATTCCGCCGGGCACCTGGCAATCGATGCGGCGCAAGGCCGGATGCGACGCGAGATCCGCCACGGTCGAAACGCGCCCCCAGGCGAGACCTGCCGCCGCCAGACGGTCGATCGCTTCGTCTATCGTCCATCCCGCAAAGACCGGCGCGATCGCCAGGTCGAGCGCGTCGCGATGGGTGAGACGCGCCGTATTGCTGGCGAAACGCGGATCATCGACAAGATCCGGCTGGTTGAGGACGCGGCGGCACAGCCGGCCCCATTCGTCGGCGTTCTGGGCGACGATCACCACCTCGCCGTCGCGGCAGGCGAAAGGCCGATAGGGATAGATCGCGGCATGAGCGAGTCCATGCCGGGCAGTGACGCGGCCGGCATAGTCATGATGCAGCAGCGGAACATTCATCCAGTCGGCCAGCCCGTCGAACATCGCCATTTCGATGGCCCTGCCCCGGCCGGTGCGCTCGCGCTCATATAATGCTTCGACAATCGCCGCATGGGCATTCATGCCGGTGGCGATATCCGCCGCCGACACACCGACCTTGGCCGGCGCGTCCGGCGCTCCGGTGACCGAGCAGAGCCCGGACTCCGCCTGAACCAGGAGATCATAGGCGCGCAAAGTCCCGCTCGGCGTATCGCGGCCATAACCGACGATGTCGAGGGCGATCAGCTTGGGAAAACGGCGGGTGAGCTGCGGCGCGCCGAGCTCCAGCCGCTCCGCAGCACCCGGCGCCAGATTCTGGACGAACACATCGGCCTTGCCGAGCATGGTCTCGATAAGACGCCGGTCATCCGCCGCCTTGAGATCGAGCACGATGCTTTCCTTGCCGCGGTTGAGCCAGGCGAAATAGGCGCTCGTCCCATGCACGGCGGCATCGTAATGCCGCGCCGTGTCGCCTTCCGGGCGTTCGATCTTGATGACGCGGGCACCCGCATCGGCGAGCCGCGCCGTGCACATCGGCGCGGCGACCGCCTGCTCGATGGCGACCACGAGGAGACCGGCGAGCGGACGCGACATAGGAACCTCAATAAGAACGCGGCAGGCCGAGCACATGCTCGGCGAGATAACTCAGGATCATGTTGGTCGAGATCGGCGCCACCTGATAGAGCCGCGTCTCGCGGAATTTCCGTTCGATGTCGAAATCCTCGGCGAAGCCGAAGCCACCATGCGTCTGCAGGCAGACATTGGCCGCTTCCCAGACAGCATCAGCCGCGAGCAGCTTCGCCATGTTGGCCTCGGCGCCACAATCGCGTCCCGCCTCGAACAGCCGCGCCGCCTCGGCGACCATCAGCTCGGCGGCGCGCATCGCCGCATAGGCCTTGGCGATGGGGAACTGCACGCCTTGATTCTGACCGATCGGCCGGCCGAAGACGGCGCGCTCGCTGGCATAGGCAGTGGCCTTGGCGATGAACCATTTGGCATCGCCCACACATTCCGCGGCGATGAGAATGCGCTCGGCATTCATGCCGGACAGGATGTAGCGGAAGCCCTTGCCCTCCTCGCCGATGAGATTGGCCACCGGTATGCGCAAGGCGTCGAAGAACACTTCGGTGGTCGAATGGTTCATCATCGTGCGGATCGGCTTCACCGTCAGGCCGTTCCCCAGCGCCGCCGCCATATCGACGAGAAAGACCGACAACCCGTCGGTCCGTTTGGCCACCTCGTCACGCGGCGTGGTGCGCGCCAGGAGCAGCATCAGATCCGAATGTTCGGCGCGCGACGTCCACACCTTCTGCCCGGTGACGACATAGGCGTTACCGTCGCGCCGCGCGAAGGTCTTGATCGATGTCGTATCGGTGCCGCTGCCGGGTTCGGTCACGCCGAAGGCTTGGAGGCGCAGCTCGCCGGACGCGATGCGCGGCAGCCAGGCCTGCTTCTGCGCGTCGCCGCCATGCCGGAGCAGCGTGCCCATGATATACATCTGCGCATGCGCGGCGGCGCCATTGCAGCCATTGCGCTGGACTTCCTCGAGAATGGCCGCGGCGGCCGACAGCGGCAGGCCCGAGCCGCCATAGGCTTCGGGGATCAGCGCCGCGAGCCAGCCCGCTTCGGTCAGCGCCTGGACGAATTCGGTCGGATACCCCCGCTCGCGGTCGAGAGCGCGCCAATAATCGCCGGGAAATTTCCCGCACAGCTTGCGGATCTCCTCGCGGATTTCGCCGTAGGTTTCGTTGTCCGCCATGAAGAGATCACTTCTCCGGGAGCGGGATGAACTCCGTCTCGTCGGGCACCGGGCCGAAGCGGCCGGTCTTCCAATCCTCCTTCGCCGCCTCGATACGTTCCTTGCGCGAGGAGACGAAGTTCCACCAGATGTGGCGCGGCCCTTCCATAGCCGTTCCGCCCAGAAACATCATGCGCGTCTTCGTTACCGATTTGACGGTGATACGGTCGCCGGGACGGAAGATCAGCATTTGCGGGGCGGCGAATTTGTCGCCGGCGATTTCGACCTCGCCATCGACCAGATAGATGGCGCGTTCCTGATACGTGGCATCGAGCGGCACCGCGACGCCGGCCTCGGCGGTGACTTCGACATAAAACCACTCCGACACCATGGTGACGGCAGCGGTCGCTCCGAAAGCCGAGCCCGCGATGATGCGGGCCTTGAGTCCCTTGTCCTCGACGACCGGCAGTGTCGCCGCGCCGAAATGCTGGAAGGACGGATCGATCTCTTCCTTGCCGGCGGGCAGCGCGATCCAGCTTTGGAGACCGAGCATCTGCTGCCCGGTCGCACGTTGCACTTCGGGCGTGCGCTCGGAATGGGCAATGCCGCGCCCGGCGGTCATCAGATTCATGGCGCCGGGCACGATCTCCTGGATATTGCCTTCGCTGTCGCGATGCAGGATCGAGCCGTCAAAGAGATAAGTGACGGTGGCGAGTCCTATATGGGGATGCGGCCTGACATCCATGCCGTGACCGGCAATGAACTGCACCGGCCCGAAATGATCGAAGAAGATGAAAGGTCCGACCATCTGGCGGCGACCATGCGGCAGAGCCCGCCTGACATTGAAGCCGTCGCCCAGATCGCGAACGCGCGGCACGATGACGAGGTCGAGCGCATTGCAGGATTTGACGTCACCCAGAACGGGATCGCTTGTCGGAAGCCAGCTCATGTCACTCTCCTCGTCACCAACTGCACCTGTGATGCGAGACTATGCCAATTTGCGCGCCCGGCAAATATCGTAAGTCTGTTCCCAGGGCCGCAGGCGCTCGAAAGCGGCACTGACCGCCAGCACATCGGCATCCGCGTAACGCTTGCCGATGATCTGCATGCCGACCGGCATGCCCTTGGCGAGGCCCGCCGGGATCGACGCCGCCGGATTGCCGGTGAAATTGATCGGGAAAGTAAGGCACCAGCCGATGAGCCGGTTGACCTTCTCGCCCGCCACCGTCTCCGGCCCCAGCGTATTGCCGTCCTTGGCATTGGTGACCGGCAGGCAGCCGAGCGTCGGCGAGATCAGAATATCGTGATCGGCGAAGACATTCTGCACCGCGTCATAGATCTCGGTGCGCACGATCTGCGCCTCGTTGAGCGCCGCCGCCGTCATATCCTTGTAGCGGTCGAACCAGTAGAGATATTCGGGCGGCAGGTCGGCGCGGTGCTTGCCGAGAAGATCGTAGCCCGCCGCCTTCAAGCCGGTGACGCCGCTGACATTGAGCGGCATGATGATCTGACACCACAGATCGGACAGCTCCATATGCGAACGCTTGATGCCGAGCTTGACGTCGGTGATGACGGCGCCCGCCTCACGCAGGGCCTCGACCGCCTTGCGTGTCGTTTCGGCGACTTCCGGATCGACCGGGAAGACATCGAAATTAGGGCTGTAGGCGATGCGCATGCCCTTGATCGGACGATCGAGCGCGCCGAGGAAATCCACCGTCTCGTCGAGCGCGTAAGGATCGCGCCGGTCATAGCCGGCAAGCGCCGTCAGCGCCAAGGCGGCGTCACGCACATTGCGGGTGATCGGGCCTTCGAAGATGAACGGCGTCTCGGCGGAAAACGCATTGGGCCGGTTCCACAAGGGCAGGCGCCCGAAAGCGGCCTTGTAGCCATAGACGCCGCACCAGGAGGCCGGGATGCGGATCGAGCCGCCGCCATCGGTGCCTTCCGCCAGCGGAAGCAGGCCGTCGGCCACCGCCGCGGCGCTGCCGCCCGACGAGCCACCGGGATTTTTCGTCGTGTCGAAAGGATTGCCGGTCGGCCCGAACAGATAATTGTCGGTGACGCCGCGAAAGCCCATGACCGGGCTGTTGGTCTTGCCGACGATGATGGCGCCGCCCCGTTGCTCGATGCGCTCGGCGAAGGGACAGGTGAAGGGCGGCTTGAAGTCCTTGAGCGCCCGGATGCCGCCGAGCGTCGCCGGCCAGCCGGGCTTAAAGTCGAAGAGATCCTTGATCGCCACCGGCACGCCATGCAGGGGGCCGAGCGTCTTGCCGTACATCACCGCCTGCTCGGCCGCCTTGGCGGCCTTGCGAGCCTCTTCCGGCGCCAGATGCACGACGGCATTGAGGCTCGGATTGCGCGTCTCGATGCGTTTGATGAAATGGTCGACCACTTCGACCGGTGAGAGCTTCTTGGTCTTGATCGCCGCAGCGATGCTGCCCGCCGAAGCATAAGAGAGATCGTCGCCCGCCATGGTTCCTCCGCACATTGGTTTAGGACTGCAATCTTAGCCGCCCTTCGTCATCTGACACAATGCGCCTGCGCATATCAGGCATACGTCCGGCCGGCTGGAAAGGACTGGCTTTGGCCCACTCCGATACGTCATTTTTGGTGCTGTTGCGGCGCACCGCAGCCCCGCATTGTGACGGCAAGGAATCAGAAGTGGAACGGAAATGATCGATCTTTACTATTGCGGCACGCCCAACGGTCTCAAGATGAAGCTGTTCTTCGAGGAGACGCAGCTTCCGCATCGCGTCATCAATGTCGATATCGGCAAGGGCGAGCAGTTCAAGCCGGACTACCTCAGCATTTCGCCCAACAACAAGATCCCGGCGCTGGTCGACCATGCCCCCGCCGATAGCGGCGAGCCGATCGCTCTGTTCGAATCAGGCGCCATGCTGCTTTATCTTGCCGACAAGATCGGCCGCTTCCTGCCCAAGGACCTCAGGGGCCGCAACGAAGTGGTCAAGTGGCTATTCTGGCAAATGAGTGGCCTCGGGCCGATGGCCGGTCAGATCGGTCATTTCAATGTCTATGCGCCGGAGAAAGTGCCTTATGCGATCGACCGTTATGCGCGCGAGACGACCCGGCTGTACAAGGTGCTGGACAGGCAACTCGCCGAGCGCGACTTCATCGCCGGCGATTATTCGATCGCCGACATGGCCTGTTATCCCTGGATCGTCCCGCATAAGGGCCATCTACAGTCGCTCGACGATCACCCGCATCTCAAGCGCTGGTTCGAGACCATGGCGAAACGCCCGGCAGTGATCAGGGCCTATGCCGGTATTCACGATTCCTATTCGTCACCGAAACCGATCTCGGCGGCGGAGCGCAAGATTCTGTTCGGGACGCAAGCCGCTTCATGAACACCGAGACTTTGGCTATTGAGAAAGCCGCGAGCCGCTCGCCGATCCTGGCGCAGATGCTGCTCTGCTCCTTTCTCTGGGCCACGTCTTTTCTTCTCATGAAGCTGATCGGCGCCGACGTGGCGCCGCTGCCGCTCACCGCCTTGCGCGGCCTGATGGGTGGCGGCCTCCTGGCGCTCTGGGTCATGTGGCGCGGCCAGCCCGTCCTGCCCAAGGGGCGCGAATGGCGCGACTGGGCGGTGCTCGGTCTGCTGCAGGGCCTCATCCCCAACACCCTCACCGCCTATGCGCTGACCCAGATCGCCGCCGGGCTCACCTCGATGATGCAGGCGACAGCGCCGTTGATGGTGGCGGTGCTTGCACATTTCCTTTTCGCCGATGAGCGCCTCAGCCTCCGACGTCTCTGCGGCGTGCTGGTCGGTTTCGCCGGCATGACCGTGCTGATCGGGCCATCGGGCGACAGCCTGCAATCGGGCAGCTTCTGGGGCGCGCTGGCGATGATCGTGACCGCCGTCAGCTATGCGTTGGGCTCCCTCTATGTGCGCTCGATACCGGTCGCCGAGCCGGCGCGCCTCGCATTGGGCCAGCAGGCGTTCTCCGGTATTCCGGCGACGCTCGCCGTTCTGATATTCTTCGGGCCTCAGGCCTTCGCCGCCGTGCCTGAGCATCTCCTTGCTCTTTCGGCGCTCGGCATCTTCGCCACCGCGCTGCCGATCGTGCTGTTCATGAATATCTTGCGCCGCGCCGGCCCGACGCTCGGCTCGATGAACGGCTATCTGACGCCGGTCTGGACCGTGCTGCTCGGCTTTCTCGTTCTCGGTGAGACGACGACACCGCACGAAATCGTGGGCGGTGCCATCGTCTTCCTTGGCGTCCTGCTGGTCAATGAAAAGCGATCTACGCGGCCTAAATAGCCGCCAGCGCGAAATCCATAGCGGCCTTGGAATGGAGCCACGTCGTATCGAAGACCGGAATGTCGAAATCGTCCTGACCGATCAGCATCGTGATCTCGGTGCAGCCGAGGATCACGCCATCGGCGCCTTGGCGGCGCAGACGTTCGACCTCGGTGACATATTCGCGCTTGGACTCGGGTCTGACCACGCCTTGGCACAGTTCCTCATAGATGATCCGGTGAATGGCGAGCCGCGCGGGCTCGTCGGGAATGACCGTCGACAGGCCATGCGCGGCGAGCAGCCGGCCGCGATAGAAGTCGCGCTCCATGGTGAACCGGGTGGCCAGCAAAGCGGGATTGCGCGAAGGCGACTGGTTGATCGCGGCGGCCGTCGCATCGGCGATGTGGATCAGCGGGATGGCCACGGCCGCTTCGATGCGCGGGGCCAGGAGATGCATGGTGTTGGTGCAGAGCACGATGGCCGCCGCCCCAGCGCGCTCGAGATCGCGGCCCGCGGCGACGAGCATGTCGGCAAGTCCTTCCCAGTCGCCGTCATGTTGCCTTGCGGCGACATCGGCGAAATCGAGCGAGCGCAAAATGAGATCGGCCGAATGGAGATCGCCCAACCGCTCTTTGGCAATCTCGTTCATGTGCCGGTAGTAGATCGCCGTGCTCTGCCAGCTCATCCCGCCGATCAAACCAAGCTTCCGCATGATGTCAGTCCTTGCCGCCCGTGATGAGCCGCGCCCCGCGCGCAAAGGTAAAATAGGATGCGACCCAGTCAAGAAAGACGACGATCCGGTTGCGAAAGCCGATCAGGAACCAGATATGGGCGAAGCACCACACGACCCAGGCGAGGAACCCGGAAAGCCGGAAGCTGCCGAAATCCGCCACCGCCGATTTGCGCCCGATGGTCGCGAGGTTTCCGTAGTTGCGATATTTGAACGGCCCGACCGGCCTGTGCTCGATCTGCGCGATGATGGCGCGGGCGGCATAGGTGCCCATCTGCTTGGCTGCCGGTGCAATGCCCGGCGCCACCACGCCATTGCCATCCGTCACCGCCGCCGTATCGCCGATCACGAAAATATTGTCGGCTCCCGGCGGATGCAGCATCGCATCGACGTGCACGCGGCCGGCGCGGTCGCTGTCGGCCTTGAGCCATTTGGCGGCCGGTGACGCCGTGACGCCCGCCGCCCAGACGATCGTGCCGGCGCCGATCCGGCTGCCGTCTTTAAGATCGATTCCGGTCGCATCGACGCCGGTGACGGCGGCCCCCGTGCTGACCGTGACCCCGAGCTTTGCCAGCTGCTCGGCCGCCGACTGCGAGAGGCTCTCCGGAAATGCGGTCAGGACCCGGGGACCGGCCTCGATGAGGATGATCCGGCTCTCGGTCGGATCGATATGACGGAAGTCACGCCGCAAGGTGCGGTGCGCGAGCTCGGCGATGGCGCCCGCCATCTCGACCCCGGTCGGTCCGCCGCCCACGACGATGAAGGTCAGCAGCCGGCGGCGCTCTCCCTCGTCTTCCGCCGTTTCCGCTTCCTCGAATGCCGTGAGGATGCGGCGGCGGATCTCGGTCGCCTCGTCGATCTTCTTGAGGCCGGGGGCGAATTCCTCCCACTGGTCATTGCCGAAATAGGCATGCCGGGCGCCGGTGGCGACGATCAGATAGTCGAAGGGAATCCGGCGCGTCGCGGTCACCACCTCACGCTCGCTCCGGTCGATATCGACCACCTTATCCATGAGGACGGTGACGTTCTTCTGCCGCGCCACGATGCGCCGGATGGGCGAAGCGATCTGGGCGGGCGACAGGCCGGCGGTCGCCACCTGGTAGAGCAGCGGCTGGAACAGGTGATAATTGCGCCGGTCGAGCAAGGTCACGTCGACGGGCGCCTTGCGCAGTGTAATGGCCGCCGTCAACCCGCCGAAGCCGGCGCCGATAATGACGACCCGAGGCCGTTTCGAGGAACCGGGATTGTCGCTCAACACTCCACCTTCTCGCTATTTCCGCGAGGGAGAATGAGCGATCGGCTGCGCCTGTGCAACCAATAAGGGCTTACCCGCCGGCAATGCGCGGCAGGAGATAGACTTCGGCATTCTCCGGGATCCGTTCATCCCATGAATCCCGGAAGATGCGTCCGTTGATGGAAACGGCGATGCCGCGTTTGATATGGGGCTCGAGACCGGGATATTCGGTCTCGAGCTTATTGAACAAACTGCGGATGTTGCCGGCCTCGACCTCGACGGCCTCCGTGCCTCCGGCGGCCGCCCTGAGCGACCCCCAGAGCACGACTTTCACCATCAAGCGGCCTTCGCCTTCGTTTTCGCCTGGTCGTCGAGCGCTTTCAGGATGCGCGGCGGCGACATCGGGATATGCGTCATGCGCACGCCTGCGGCGTTGGAGACGGCATTGGCGATCGCGGCGAGCGGCGGAACGATCGATGTTTCGCCCACGCCACGCACGCCATAGGGATGGTTCGGATTGGGAATCTCCAGAATGACCGTGTCGATCATCGGCAGGTCCGAGCAGACCGGGATGCGATAATCGAGATAGCCGGCATTCTGCAGCCGCCCGTCCTTGCCGTAGATATATTCCTCGTTGAGCGCCCAGCCGATGCCCTGCGCGGCACCGCCCTGATACTGGCCCTCGACATAGGACGGATGGATCGCCTTGCCGGCATCCTGGATCACCGTATAGCGGATGATCTTGGTGGCGCCGGTTTCCGGATCGAGTTCGACATCGCAGATATGGGTGGCGAAGCTGACACCCGCACCGTCGGCCACGAACTCATTGTGGCCGGCGATCGGACCGCCGGTATTGGCGGCGGCCGCCGCGATATCCTTGAGCGAGAGCGGCGGGAAGTTGCCGGCATTGGCGCCGGCGGGCTTCGCATGGCCGTCTTCCCAGGTGACCGCTTCTTCCGGGATGTCCCACATCTTGGCGGCGCGCTGGATGAGCACCTTCTTGGCATTGCGCGCGGCGATCACCGTGTTCATGCCGGAGGAGAAGGTCACGCGGCTGCCGTCGCTCATGTCGTTGTGGCCGAGCGAGCTCGTATCCGCCACGATGCAGCGCACATCCTCGTAGGGCACGCCCAGCTCTTCCGCGGCGATGAGCGCCATGGAAGCGCGCGAGCCGCCGACATCGATCGTGCCGACCGCCACCGTCACCGAGCCGTCGGGCGTGACGTTGAGCGAGGTGCAGGTCTGGCCGCCGAAATTGAACCAGAAGCCGCAGGCCATGCCGCGTCCCTGATTCTTCTTGAGCGGCGCCTTCATATGCGGATGGTTCTGCGCCGCTTCGAGCGTCGGGCCGATGCCGATCGGACCATAGGTCGGGCCGTAGGACGACTTGGTGCCTTCCTTGGCGGCGTTCTTGATGCGGAACGCGACCGCATCCATACCGATCTTATGGGCGAGCTCGTCGACCACGCTTTCGACCGCGAAGGCGGCCATCGGCGCCGACGGCGCTCGGTAGGCGGCGACCTTCGGCCGGTTGACCACGACTTCATAGCCGACCGTCTTCACATTCTTGAGGTCGTAGCAGGCATAGGAGGTCATGGCGCCGAGCTCGGCCCACATGCCGAGGAACGGGCCGCCCTGATAGCGCAACGTCGCGGTGGCCGCGGTGATACGGCCATCCTTGGTGGCGCCGATCTTGACGTCGATCGAGGTCGAGCTCGTCGGACCCGAGGCCTTGAACACCTCATCGCGGGTCATCACCAGCTTGACCGGCCGGTTGGCCTTGCGCGACAGCGCCAGCGCCAGAGGCTCGGCCCAGACATGGGTCTTGCCGCCGAAGCCGCCGCCGATCTCCGAGGCCGTCACGCGCAGCTTCGCGGCATCGAGGCCGAGCAGCGTGGCACAGGTATTGCGATAGACGAAGTGGCCTTGCGTGCACACCCACATCTCACCCTGGCCGTCGGACCCGAGATTGGCGAGGCAAGCATGCGGCTCGATATAACCCTGATGCGTCTGCTCGGTCTTGAAGCTGCGCTCAACGATGACATCGGCTTCCTTGAAACCCTTCTCGACATCGCCATGGCCGAATTCGGTCCGCTTGGCGACGTTGGAGGCCTTTGTCGGCTTGGGCTCGACGCCGTCGGTGAACATCTTCGAATGCAGCACCGGCGCGCCGGGCTTCACCGCCTCGTCGACATCGGTCACATGCGGCAGGACCTTGTATTCGACGTTGATGAGCTTGAGCGCCTTCCTCGCCGTCGCGGCATCGACCGCGGCGACGGCGGCCACCGCATGGCCGTCATAGAGCGCCTTCCCGCGCGCCATGCAGTTGACCAGGATGTCGTACATCCCGGCATCGCCATTGGTGAGGTCGGGCAGGTCGGCGCTGGTGATGATCGCCTTCACGCCGGGAAGCTTCTCGGCTTTCGACGTGTCGATCTTGACGATCTTGGCATGAGCATGCGGCGAGCGCAGCACGCGGCCGACAAGCTGGCCCGGCGCGGAAACGTCGGCGCCGTAACGGGCGCGGCCCGTCACCTTGTCGAGGCCGTCGGGACGCAACGGACGGGTGCCGACGACCTTGAATTTCTGGCCGGTAAAATTGGTGTCATAAGCCATGGATCAGGCTCCTCTCATTTCACGGGCGGCGTCCTGGACGGCGCGCACGATTTTGTCATAACCGGTGCAACGGCAAAGATTGCCGGCGAGGCCGAAGCGGATTTCCTCTTCGGTCGGATTGGCGTTTTTCTTGAGGAGCGCCTTCGCCGCGATCAGGAAACCGGGCGTGCAGATACCGCACTGAAGGGCAGCATGCTCGATGAACTTGCGCTGCAGCGGGTGCAGCTTGTCGCCATTCGCCATGCCTTCGATCGTTTCGACCTTGCGGCCTTCCACTTCGGCGCCGAGAACGAGGCAGGAGCAGACCAGCTCGCCATCGACGGTGACGCTGCAAGCGCCGCAGTCGCCGGTGCCGCAGCCTTCCTTGGCGCCGGTGAGGCCGAGACGGTTGCGCAGCACATCGAGCAGCGGCTCATCGGCGTCGCAGACGAATTCAGCCGGATCGCCGTTGACGGTGGTGGATACGTGTACGCCAGCCATATTATTTGCCTCCTGCGCGCTGATACGCGATTTTTGCAGCCCGCCTTGCCAGCACGCCTGCGACCTTGGTTCTGAATTCGATGGTACCGCGCTTATCGTCAATCGGCGAGCAGGCGGCCGAGCAGGCGGCGGCGAGCTTGTCGAGCGCCGCATCGTCGAGCTTGCTGCCGATGATCGCCTTGGCGGCGGGCGCCACGAGCAGCACGGTCGGCGCGACCGCGCCCAGCGCCACGCGGGCTTCCTTGACCACACCCTTGGCGTCGAGCACCAGATTGACGCCGGCCGACACCACCGCGATGTCCATTTCGGACCGCGGGATGAAGCGCAGATAGGCGTCACCCGCACGCGCTGGACGCTTCGGCAGCAGCAGTGATTCGACAATCTCACCCTTGGCGAGGCTGGTGCGGCCGGGGCCGGTCGGGATCTTCTCGACCGGAACGGTGCGCTTCTTCTTGGGACCGACGATCACGGCCTGGGCGCCGGCGGCGACCAGAGCCGGCACACTGTCGGCGGCGGGCGAGGCGTTGCAGAGATTGCCCACCATGGTGCAGCGACCCTGCACCTGCTTGGAGCCGATGAGGTTCGCCGCCTCGACGACTCCCGGCCAGGCCTTCTGAACGACGCTGGCGGCGAGCTCGTTGCCCGAAACCGCGGCGCCGACCTGGAAGCCGGCAGCCGTCTTCTTGATGTCGCGCATGCCGGGAATGCGCTTGATGTCGACGATGAGATCAGGCTCGACGAAACCGCCCTTCATGCGGACGAGGAGATCGGTTCCTCCCGCGAGGATGGCTGACTTGCCCTTTTCTTTCGTGAGGAGAGTAACCGCGGCCTTGGTCGAGCTGGGTGCTTCGTATCGCATAAATCCTATCCACCTGGGTTGCTTGCGTGCGGATCACGCTGGAACGTTCAGGGCTTGGAGAAAGCACCGCGCCATTCCGAAGCGCGATTGTCATCCACCACCCCCTTGGCCGTCAATACGGGCCGGTGAAGATTGCGTGTGGTGAGACTTTTCGTCCGCGCAATCGCTGCGAGAATGCACTACGACATGTCATTGCTGCATCACGCGGCCTCACTTCGTGCGACATTGTCGGATGAAAGTGAGCGATCAGTTTGAACGGCACCTCCATCCACTCCAAGTCTGCGTGTGACACGAGGGCCTCAGAGGCAACTGATTCTCTCTTGTTTTTATATTTTATACAATGTACAAGCCTGAAAATCTGAGCCTCACGAGCTAAATCATGGGCAAATCTACGTTTTTCTGTATCGACGGCCATACTTGCGGCAATCCGGTTCGCGTGGTCACGGGCGGCAGCGTGCCGCGGCTCGAAGGCGCCACCATGTTCGAGCGCCGGCAGGATTTTCTGAAGCGCTACGACTGGATCCGCACCGGTCTGATGTTCGAGCCGCGCGGCCATGACATGATGTCGGGCTCGATCCTCTATCCGCCGACACGCGAAGATTGTGACGTCGCCATACTCTTCATCGAGACATCCGGCTGCCTGCCGATGTGCGGCCACGGGACGATCGGCACCGTCACCTTCATCCTCGAGCAGGGTCTCGTCACGCCAAGGACACCTGGCATCCTGAAGCTCGACACGCCGGCGGGTCTCGTCGAGGCGCATTACGAGAAGACCGGCGATGCCGTCGAGCGCGTCCGCATCGTCAATGTCCCCTCTTTCCTGCTGGGCCGCGCTTTTCCGGTCGAGGTCGAGGGCCTGGGCACGCTCACCGTCGATGTCGCCTATGGCGGGAATTTCTACGCCATCGTCGAGGCGCAGAAGAATTATCGCGATCTGGCCGATGTAAAGCCGGCCGACATTCTGCGCTGGTCGCCTAAGCTCCGCGACGCTTTCAATGCCCGTCACAAGATCGCGCATCCGGAGAACCCCGCCATCGACCGGCTGACCCATGTTCTGTGGACCGGTGAGGCGCGGACGGCCGGCGGCACGGCGCGCAATGCCGTCTTCTATGGCGACAAGGCGATCGACCGCTCGCCCTGCGGCACCGGCACCTCGGCGCGCATGGCGCAGCTCGCCGCCACCGGCCGGCTCGGCGAGACGGATGTCTTCGTGCATGAATCGATCATCGGCTCGACTTTCAAGGGCCGCATCGAAGGCCGCGCCAAGATCGGCGGTTTTGACGCGATCATCCCCTCGATCGAAGGCTGGGCCCGCGTCACCGGCTTCAACACGATCTTTCTCGACGACCGCGATCCTTATATGGAGGGTTTTCAAGTCATCTGAGCTATCTAGCGCGGGATGCGAAAAAGTGGACGCCGGTTTTTCGCGACAATCCCGCGCTAACATACAGGAATCGATCACGTTTATGAGTTTGGGTTGACTCAACCCAAACTCATCGTGATCTAGGAGAGATGACTGAAGACATTACACTCTATCGCGACGCCGTTATTCACGCCTTCCCTGAACTCTCGGGAGCGAGCTTCCATCCGCTCACCATGGGTTTCCATTCGCTGGCGCTCGACGCCGACGACCGGCTGATCTTTAAGTTTCCCAAAGGCCCCGAAGCAGAGCGCGCCTTGCGCCGCGAGGCGCGGATCCTCGCGGCGGTACGCCCGCATCTGTCGATGCCGGTACCGGATCTCCTGCTCATCGAGCATCCGATGCTGTTCTCGCGTCATACGAAGATCAAGGGCGAGCATCTGCTGAGCGAGCATTATGAGAAACTCCCCAGCGTGGCGCGCGAAACCCTGGCCGAGGAGCTGGCGCGGTTCTACGCCGAGATCCACGCGCTCGATCCGCTTCTGATGCGCAACGCCGGCGCGACCGAGATACTCCCCTGGCGCCCGCTGGCGGAGATCCGCGCCAAGGCGCTGCCGCTGGTGCCCGACGAGCTTCGCGCTTTGTGTGAAAGTACGATCGCCACCTATGAAGAGTTGTCCCCCGATCCCCTGGGCTTAACCTATGGCTTCTTCGACGGCCATGGCTGGAACATGGCGTTCGATCATAAGACGCAGCACCTTAATGGCGTCTATGACTTCGCCGATTCAGGCTTTGGTCCCTTGCATCAGGACTTCGTCTATTCCTCTCTCATCGCACCCGAGCTGACCTGGAGAATCGTGGACCGCTATCGGCACATGACCGGCCGGTCGGTCGATGTCGAGCGGGTCAACCTGCTGATCGGCATGCACCGGCTATCGGACTTGGCCGAGCTCGCCGAGGATCCGCATTATGTGGAGATGCTGCGTACACAGCTCACCGCTTGGGCCAGAAATCGCCCCATGTAATCATTTCTTCACGATTGACGAACTCTAGCGTCTTTGCAATTATTACTACAGAGCGCGTCGTCATGGGCAGAGGGTGAGACATGGGACTGAGCTGGACCGAGATACCGGCGGACATGCAGGACTTCATCCGCCAGCAGAAGCTCTTCTTCGTGGCTTCGGCACCGCGCGACGGACGGGTCAATCTGTCGCCCAAGGGACTCGACACGCTGCGCATCCTCGATGCGCGCACCGTCGCCTATCTCGATCTGACCGGCAGCGGCAACGAGACCGCGGCGCATGTTCATGAGAACCGCCGCATGACCATGATGTTCTGCGCCTTCGCCGGCAAAGCGGTGACATTGCGCCTCTATGGCGAGGCCGACCTCATCCGTCCCGATCATGCGGCTTGGGACGGCCTCATCGGCCTGTTCCCGGTGCTGCCCGGCACGCGGCAGATCTTCCGGCTCAATGTCGAAAGCGTCGCGACCTCCTGCGGCTGGAGCATCCCGGTTGCCGACACGCTGACCGAGCGCAGCGAATTGCTCGACTGGGCCCAAAGCATGACGCCGGACGAGATCGAGAATTACCGCCTCAACAACAATGTGGTGAGCATCGACGGCCTGTCGACCGGTTATGTCTCGGACGATTTCTAGATGAGCGATATTTCGATCGTCTTCGCCGACGGCGAAACTCTCACCTTCCCGGCGATCGCCGAGGCGAGCGTGCTGGTGGCTGCCGAGCGCGCCGGCAACGCTCTCGCCCATAATTGCCGGACCGGCATCTGCCGCACCTGCGCGGGCCGCGCCGAGGACGGCCGCGACGTGCTGCTCTGCCAGGAGCCGGCGCGTGAAGGTTTCCGCGCCACGGTTCCCTATCGGCGCGCCGACATCGCGCCGGCCTCGACCAGGCGGGCGAAGATCAACGGCTTCAGCCGGTTGTCCCCTTCGGTCTGGGAGGTCCGCTACCGCTTGCAGTTTCCTCTCGCCTGCCTGCCGGGCCAATATGTGAAAGCGAGCTTCCCCGGCGTGTCGGCGGCGAAACGTTTCTCCATGGCGAGCCTGCCGACGGCGAAAGAGCAGATCCTCCATGTGCGCGATATTCAGGGCGGCGAGATGTCCGCCTATCTGAACAATCGAGCCAAGCCTGAGGATCTCTTTACCTTGCGCGGGCCCTTCGGCACCTTCTATCTGCGCGCCACCAACAAGCCCAAGCTATTCGTCAGCGGCGGCACAGGGCTCGCCCCCATCCTGGCGATGCTGCGCGCCCTTGAGCGCCCGCCGTCGCCGCTGGCGATCATCACCGGTTTCATCACTTCCGAAGATGCTTATGCGCTGGCCGAGCTCACGGCGCTGGCCGAGCGCCTTCCGCTCGAGGTCATCCTCACCGCCGACAAGACCGATGTGTCATGGCCGGGCCTCCTCGGCAATCCGATCGACGCTCTGCACGCGGTGACGACCGTACCGCTCGCGCCCGGCAGCGAAGCCTATTTGTGCGGCCCGCCCGGCATGGTGGCCGCGGCGAGGCACGCCCTCATCGAACGCGGCCTGGCGCCCGGCGACATCTACAATGAGGAATTCGCGCACGCCGGCAAATAGCGGGCTCAGCCCAGCTCCTTCACCAGACCGAGGAAGCGCTCGACTTCCGCTTCGGGCGTCGCGAAGGACAGAACGAAACGGCAGAAGACTTCATCTTCCGCGATGCCGTCCCGCCCCAGAATGTCGAGCCCCCACTGATGGAAATGCGCCCCTGCGGCAATCAGCTTGTCGTGAAGGGCCCGCGGCATCACCGCGAAGATCTCATTTGCTTCAACGGGGAGCGGGATGCGGATGCGGTTCGATTGCAGCAGACCCTTCGCCAGCCTTTGCGCCAGACCATTGGCGATGCGCGCATTGTTGAGCCACAGGCCGCCGTCGAGATAGGCCAGCATCTGGGCGCCGAGGAAACGGCTCTTCGAGATTAGCTGACCGCCACGCATGCGCCGATAGAGGAAATCTTCCGCCAGCGCGGTGTCGAAGAAGACGACCGCCTCGAGCAGCATGGCGCCATTCTTGGTGCCGCCGAAGGACATGACGTCGATGCCGGCCTTCCAGGTGATGTCGGCCGGCTTCACGCCGAGCGCGGCCACCGCATTGGCGAAACGCGCGCCGTCGGTATGGAACTTCATCTTGCGTGATTTGGCGACGGCGGAGAGCGCTTTGATCTCGTCGGGTCGGTAGACGCGGCCAAGCTCCGTCGAATTGGTGATCGACAGTGCCGCCGGCTTCGGATCATGCTCGCCGCGCATAAAGCCTTTGAGGACCTTCTCGATGATCGGCGGGGTAAGCTTGCCCTCGACACCTTCGAGCCCGATGATCTTGGCGCCACCCGTGAACATCTCCGGGCTGTTGCATTCATCGATTGCCGTGTGCGCCTCATTATGGGTGAAAACCGCGCCATAGGACGGCGTCAGCGCGGACAAAGCCAAGCCGTTGGCCGCCGTGCCGGTCGTCACCAGGAAGGCGCGCACGTCCTTCTCGAAGACCTCCGAAAGCTTCTCTTCCGCGCGCGTCGAATAATCGTCATAGCCGTAGGAGGGAGCAGTCCCCTGATTGGCTGCCTCGATGGCGGCGAGGATCTTGGGATGGATGCCGTAGACATTGTCGGATGCGAAGTTCATGGGGAGGCCTTTCGGGTGAGGACGAGATGCCTACTCAAGCGCCGCCCGCCTGCCAACATCTTTCCCCATTTGACCTCGCGCAATTTTATTTCGATCTACGTTTGCCTACCAATCTTTACTTGCGCCCCTGGGTTTCATCTGACATAAAGAAAAAAGGACAGCATGACTGTCCTTTCTGCAGTGCAACAAAGTTCAGGAATGCCCGGATGATCCGGAACCTTGCCAATATGGCTCTGAACACGACGACCGGTAATACGGCCGACTGCCTGCGCACGCCCCGAGCTAAAACGACGAAAACGAAAAAGGATTGAAGCTCCGGGACGACCCTTAATGGGTGCCGGAGGTTCGATCCAGGTCAGGCCACGCGGGGAAAGCCTGCGGCAGGTTCGGCGCACGAAACTCCAGCACCAGACTAAGCCTGACTTCCGGACGGGTTCACTGCCCGGCTCGGAGGTTTATAAGACTGTTCAGGAAACGTGAAAGGCTCGAGGCCATGAAGCACGCGACCCATCTCCTTCCCGAAGGCCTGCCGGCTGCGCACGGCCTTTACGATCCGCGTCACGAGCATGATGCCTGCGGCATCGGCCTCATCGCCAATATCCACAATATCAAGAGCTACAAGATCATCGCCGATGGTCTGAGCATCCTGCGCAATCTCGAGCATCGCGGCGCCGTCGGCGCCGATCCCAAGGCCGGCGACGGCGCCGGCATCCTGCTCCAGATCCCGCATGACTTCTTCCTCGCCGAGGCGAAGCGCTTAGGGTTTTCGCTGCCCGAGCCGCAGCATTATGCGGTGGCGCAGCTTTTCATGCCGCGCGAGCCCGTCTACCGCCAGGACATCGAGCGCATCTGGTGGGAAACCGCGCGCGAGGAAGGCCTCAAGGTCCTGGGCTGGCGCGACGTGCCGGTCGATGAGACCGTGCTCGGCCACAGCGTCAAGCCGACCGAACCCTTCCACCGCCAACTCTTCATCAGCCGCGGCCCCACCATTCGCGATGAGGCGCATTTCGAGCGCAAGCTCTTCGTCTGCCGCAAGGTGGTGTCGAACCGCGTCCTTGAAGTGCTGGGCACCAAGGGCCGCGCATATTACCCGGTCTCGGTGTCGAGCCGCACCATCGTCTATAAGGGCCTCGTCCTCGGCAAGGACCTCGGTCTCTATTACAAGGATCTCACCGATGAGCGCGTGACTTCGTCGCTCGCCATGGTGCATCAGCGCTTCTCGACCAACACCTTCCCGTCCTGGCCGTTGGCGCATCCCTATCGCTTCATCTGCCACAATGGCGAGATCAACACGCTGCGCGGCAACTACAATTGGATGGCGGCCCGCCAGGCCAATATGAAGTCGGACATGCTCGGCCGCGATCTCGAGAAGCTGTGGCCGATCTCCTATGAAGGCCAGTCCGACTCGGCCTGCTTCGACAATGCGCTCGAGCTGCTCTTCATGGGCGGCTATTCGCTGCCGCATGCGATGATGATGCTCATCCCGGAAGCCTGGGCCGGCAATCCGCTGATGGATGAGGACCGCCGCGCCTTCTATGAATATCACGCCGCCTTGATGGAGCCGTGGGACGGGCCTGCCGCCATGGTCTTCACCGATGGCCGCCTCATCGGCGCCACTCTCGACCGCAACGGCCTCAGGCCCTCACGCTATATGGTGTCGGATGACGGCTTCGTCCTGCTCGCCTCCGAAATGGGCTGTCTCCAGTTTGCCGAGGAGAAGATCGTCCAGAAGTGGCGGCTGCAACCCGGCAAGATGCTGCTCATCGATCTTGAGCAGAAGCGCATCATTTCCGACGACGAGCTGAAGAAGACGCTCTCCACCCAGCACCCCTACAAGGACTGGCTGAAGCGCACCCAGGTGGTCTTGCGCGAAATGCCGGCCGCCAAGACCAAGCGGCCGAAGATCGCGGTTCCCCTGCTCGATCGCCAGCAGGCTTTCGGCTACAGCCAGGAGGATCTGAAACTCCTGATGGCGCCGATGGCGCAGACCGGCCAGGAAGCCGTGGGCTCGATGGGCAACGACACCCCAATCTCGGCCTTATCCGACAAGCCCAAGCTGCTCGACACCTATTTCAAGCAGAACTTCGCGCAGGTCACCAACCCGCCGATCGACCCGATCCGCGAGGAGCTGGTGATGTCGCTGGTGTCCTTCATCGGGCCGCGGCCGAACCTGCTCGACCTCAAGGGCACCTCGACCCATATGCGCCTCGAAGTGCCGCAGCCTATTCTCACCAATGAGGAGCTCGAGCGCATCCGCACCATCGGCGTGGTCAAGGACAATCCGTTCCGCACCGTGACCATCGACGTCACCTATGATGTCGCCAACGGCCCCGAATATATGGAAGCGGCGCTCGAGGCGATCTGCGCCGGCGCCGAGCGCGCGGTGCGCGACGGCTACAACATCATCATCCTGTCGGACCGCGCGGTGTCGGCTGAGCGCGTGCCGATCCCGGCGCTGCTCGCCACCTCCGCCACCCACCATCACCTGATCCGCCGGGGCTTGCGCACCTCGGTCGGCCTCGTGGTCGAATCGGGTGAGCCCCGCGAAGTGCATCAATATTGCACGCTCGCCGGCTATGGCGCTGAAGCGATCAACCCTTATCTCGCTTTCGAGACGCTCGAGGACATGATCGCGTCGCTCGACGAGAAGATTACTCGCGAGGAAGCCGCCAAGCGTTACATCAAGGCGGTCGACAAGGGCATTCTCAAGGTCATGTCCAAGATGGGCATCTCGACCTACCAGTCCTATTGCGGCGCCCAGATCTTCGACGCCATCGGCCTGTCGAGCGAGTTCATCAGGCATTACTTCACCGGCACCGCGAGCCAGATCGAAGGCGTCGGCCTCGACGAGATCGCGGCCGAAGCCTTTGCGCGCCATGCCGCGGCCTTCGGCGAAAGCCCGGTCCTGACTTCGTCGCTCGAAGTCGGCGGCGAATATCTCTACCGCATCCGCGGTGAGCAGCATGTGTGGACGCCGGAATCGGTCGCCAAGCTGCAACATGCGGTGCGTGGCGAATCGCACGAGACCTATCGCGACTTCGCCAAGATGGTGAACAACCAGAGCGAACATTTCATGACGCCGCGCGGCCTGTTCCGCATCAAGACGGCGGAAGAGATCGGCCGCAAGCCGATTTCGATCGACGATGTCGAGCCGGCCAAGGACATCGTCAAGCGCTTCGCGACCGGCGCCATGTCCTATGGCTCATTGAGCCGCGAGGCGCATACGACGCTCGCCATTGCGATGAACCGCATCGGCGGCCGCTCCAACACCGGCGAGGGCGGCGAGGAGCCGGATCGCTTCAAGCCGCTGCCCAATGGCGACTCGATGCGCTCGGCGATCAAACAGGTCGCCTCCGGCCGCTTCGGCGTCACCACCGAATATCTTGTCAATGCCGATCAGATCCAGATCAAGATGGCGCAGGGTGCGAAGCCCGGCGAAGGCGGCCAGCTGCCCGGCCACAAAGTCGACGCGACCATCGCCAGGGTGCGCTATTCGACGCCGGGCGTCGGCCTGATCTCGCCGCCGCCGCATCACGACATCTATTCGATCGAGGACCTGGCCCAGCTCATCTTCGACCTGCGCAACACCAATCCATCCGCCTCGATCTCGGTCAAGCTCGTCTCCGAAGTTGGCGTCGGCACGGTGGCGGCGGGCGTCGCCAAGGCGCGCGCCGACCACGTCACCATCTCGGGCTTCGAAGGCGGCACCGGCGCTTCGCCGCTCACCTCGATCAAGCATGCCGGCAGCCCCTGGGAGATCGGCCTCGCCGAAACCCAGCAGACGCTGGTCACCAACCGCCTGCGCGGCCGCATCATCGTGCAGGCCGATGGCGGCATCCGCACCGGCCGTGACGTGATCGTCGCCGCTCTGCTGGGTGCCGACGAAATGGGCTTCTCGACGGCGCCGCTCATCGCCGCCGGCTGCATCATGATGCGCAAGTGCCATCTCAACACCTGCCCGGTCGGCGTCGCCACCCAGGACCCGGTGCTGCGCAAGCGCTTCAAGGGTAGCCCTGAGCATGTCATCAACTACTTCTTCTTCGTCGCCGAGGAAGTGCGCGAGCTGATGGCGCAATTGGGCATTCGCCGCTTCGACGACCTCGTCGGCATGAGCGAGTATCTCGACAAGCTCGCGGCCATCGACCACTGGAAAGCCAAGGGTCTCGACTTCACCCGCATCTTCGAGAAGCCGCAGGCGATCGGCAAGGTCTCGATCCGCCGCGACGAGCCGCCCAGGCACGATCTCTCCGACGCGCTCGATACCTATCTGATCGAGCAGGCGCAAAGCGCGCTCGCCACCGGCGCAAGCGTCGAGATCGAAGCCAAGGTCACCAATGTCCATCGCACCATCGGCGCCATGCTGTCGGGCGAGGTCGCCAAGCGCTACGGCCATCAGGGCCTGCCCGAGGACACGATCCGTGTCGGGCTCACCGGTATTGCCGGCCAGAGCTTCGGCGCCTTCCTCGCCCATGGCGTGACGCTGGAGCTCACCGGCGAAGCCAACGACTATGTCGGCAAGGGCATTTCGGGCGGCAAGCTCATCGTCAAGCCACATGACAAGGTCGGCTTTGCGCCGGAAAAGTCGATCATCGCCGGCAACACCGTGCTTTACGGCGCCATCGGCGGTGAATGCTACTTCCGCGGCGTCGCCGGCGAACGCTTCGCGGTCAGAAACTCCGGCGCCATTGCCGTCGTCGAAGGCGTCGGCGACCATGGCTGCGAATACATGACCGGCGGCGTCGTGCTGGTGATCGGCGAAACGGGCCGCAACTTCGCGGCGGGCATGTCGGGCGGCGTCGCCTATGTGCTCGACGAAAAGGGCGACTTCGCCCAACGCTGCAATCTGGCGATGGTCGATCTGGCGCCGGTGCCGGCGGAAGAGGAATCGATCGAGCGCCTGCATCATCATGGCGGCGATCTCGAGCATCACGGCCTCGTCGACGTGACGGCGCATATGGACCGCCACGATGCCGAGCGCATCTGGCATCTCTTGGGCCGCCATCTGAAATATACGGGCTCCAACCGGGCGCGCGACATCATCGATCATTGGGCCGACTATCTGCCGAAATTCGTCAAGGTGATGCCGGTCGAATATGCCCGCGCCCTGCGCGAGCTCGAAAAGGCGCAAGCGACCAGTGACGGCATGACCATCGGCATGCAGCGGAGGGCCTGATGCGCGTCTATGGCGACAGAAACTCCGGCAACTGCCAGAAGATCAGCTTCACTGCCGATTTCCTGCAGGTCCCCTATGAATGGATCGATATCGACATCACCAAGGGTGAAAGCCGCACCGACGCCTATCTGCGCAAGAGCCCGATGGGCCAAGTGCCGATGATCGAACTCGATGACGGCCGCTGCCTGGCGCAGTCGAACGCCATCATCCGCTATCTGGCGCATGGCAGCTCGCTGCTCCCGGACGACATCTTCATCCAGGCGAAGATCGACGAACTGCTGTTCTGGGAGCAATACAGCCACGAGCCTTATGTGGCGACGAGCCGCTATCACATGGTCTATCTCGGCCGCACGAAAGATCAGCGCGAGGCCTGGCGCGTCGAGCGCGGCGAAAAGGCGCTCGACCTCATGCAGCGGCTGATCAAGGGCCGCATGTGGTTCGTGGGCGATAGCCTGTCGGTCGCCGATATCGCCTTGCTCGCCTACACGCGGCTCGCCCCCGAGGGCGGCTTCGATCTCGACACGCGACCCGATGTGAAGGCCTGGATCATGCGCGCCGAAATGGCGCTCGGACTCCCGCCGGCAGGAAACTAGGAGAAGACGATGGGGAAGATCACCGGCTTTCTGGAAATCGACCGGCAGGAGCAGAAATATGCACCGGCCTCGGACCGCGTGCGCCATTTCCGCGAATTCACTATTCCGCTCGATGACCGCGACACGCAGAAGCAGGCGGCGCGCTGCATGGATTGCGGCATTCCCTATTGTCACACCGGCTGTCCGGTGAACAACCAGATTCCCGACTGGAACGATCTCGTCTATCAGGGCAGCTGGCGCGAGGCGCTGGTCAATCTTCATTCGACCAACAACTTCCCGGAATTCACCGGCCGCATCTGCCCGGCGCCGTGCGAGGAAGCCTGCACGCTCAATCTCGAGAACGTGCCGGTGACGATCAAGACGATCGAGCAGGCGATCGCCGACAAGGCGTGGTCGGAAGGCTGGATCAAGCCTGAGCCCGCCGAAGAGAAGACCGGCAAGCGCGTCGCCATCGTGGGCTCGGGCTCGGCCGGCCTCGCCGCCGCCCAGCAGCTCGCCCGCGCCGGCCATGAGGTGCATGTCTTCGAGCGTTACGCCAAGGCCGGCGGCCTGCTGCGCTACGGCATTCCCGACTTCAAGATGGAGAAGCATCCGATCGACCGCCGCGTCGAGCAGATGGAGGCCGAGGGCGTCACCTTCCACTACAATGTCGATATCGGCGTGACCCGCCCCTTCCGCTCGCTCACCGATGCCTATGACGCGGTACTGCTGGCGGGCGGCGCCGAGAAGCCGCGCGATCCGGGCCTGCCCGGCCTCGATCTCGCTGGCGCCCACTACGCCATGCCCTTCCTCATCCAGAGCAACCGCCGCGTCGGCGGCGAGGATGTCTCGGGCGAGGCGCCGCTCGTCGCCACCGGCAAGAATGTCGTCGTCATCGGCGGCGGCGACACCGCGTCGGACTGCGTCGGCACGTCCTTCCGGCAAGGCGCCTTGTCGGTGACGCAGCTCGATATCCGCCCGGTCCCGCCCGAGCAGGAAGACAAGATGCTGGTATGGCCCTACTGGCCGACGAAGTTCCGCACCTCCTCCTCGCAGGCCGAAGGTGCCGCGCGTGAATTCTCCTGCGCCACCCTCGCCATTGTCGGCGAGAAGGGCAAGGTCACCGGCGTGAAATGCGCCCGCGTGAACCAGAAGCGCGAGCCCCTGCCCGGCACCGAATTCATCATCAAGGCCGACCTCGTGCTGATCGCCATCGGCTTTTCGGGGCCTGAAGAGGAAGGTCTCCTGAAGGAGACGTCCTTCGAACGCGACAGGCGCGGCAATGTCAAAGCCAATACCGACGACTACAAAACGTCTGTCGCCAAGGTTTTCGCCGCCGGCGACATCCGCAAGGGCCAGTCGCTGGTCGTCTGGGCGATCCGCGAAGGCCGCCAGGCGGCGCGCGCCATCGATGAATTCCTGATGGGCGAGTCGGAACTGCCGCGATAGCCGGGCATCCCCGGTAATCCACAACGAGACCTCGCGGGACAGACTGGGGCTTGACAGTCTTCATTGGCTCTCGTTAATTAGTTCGTCACCAGATGGAACTAATTAACCACTGATCCTTATGGACACCTTCCTCGCGAATGTCTCCGCCACCGGGCTGCCCAGGCTGTTCAGCCTGCGCATGGTCGTCGAAATGATCGTCACGGCGGGCCCGATCACCCGGGCCGAGATCTCCCGGCGGACCGGGCTCTCCAAGCAGGCCGTCTCGGAAGTCGCCCGCCAGCTCGAGGATGCCGGCTGGATCGGCCAGGCCGGCCGCACCCACGGCAATATCGGCCGCACCGGCGTCACCTATCAGATCGTTCCCTCGGCTGCCTATGTCATTGGCATCGATCTGGGCGGCGAAAAATGCCGGATCGCCCTTGCCGATCTGAACTCCCATGTCGTCGCCGAGACGGCCATCGCCACCGAGCCGGCCGGCGGCACGGCCACCTTGCGCCACATCACCAGCGAGATCGACCGCCTCATCGCCACGACCGGCATCGACCGGACAAAGATCCAGCGTGCCGTCATCGGCTGTCCCGGCACCATCGACCCGCGCAGCGGCCGGCTCAGCCATTCACCCTCGGTGCCCGATCTGAGCGAAACTGACATTGCGGGCTCGCTCAGCACACTTCTCAGCGTGCCGACGACGGCGGAGAACGACGTCAATCTCGCGGTCCTCGGCGAGCACTGGCAAGGGCGCGGGCGCGGCGCCGACAGCCTCGCTTTCGCCGCCCTCGGCACCGGCATCGGCCTGGGCCTGATCATCAACGGCAAGCTGGTGCGCGGCCGCCGCGCCGCCGCCGGTGAAATCTGTTACCTGCCCATCGAGAATAATCCGTTCGACGAGAACATCCTGGGCGAAGGCGCCTTCGAGCGCGCCATCGGCAGCCGGGGCATCATGGCGCGCTACCATCGCCTGGGCGGCGACCAACTCGGCGACAAGGCCGCCCGCTCCGTCCTTGAAATCTTCGCCGCGCTCCGCACCGGCGATGCGCTCGCCGAACGCACCATCGACGAGACCGCGAGGCTCTTCGCCCTGGGCCTCATCTCACTCACCGCCATCGTCGATCCCGACATGATCGTTGTCGGCGGCAGCATCGGCATCCAGCCGGAACTGATCGAGCGCGCCACGGCCTATCTGAGCGCCGGCATGGAACAGCCGCCGCACATCGTCGCCAGCACGCTCGGCAATCGCGCCACCCTGATCGGAGCGCTTGCGACCGGACTCGCGCAATTGCAGGAGTCGCTTTTCGCGATACCGACGACCGGCCCCTTCCCCCTGCCCGATCCTGGTCCCAGGGCGGCCGGCGCCGGCAAACCCGCCGTGGAGATGTGAAGATCGTGAGTGAGAACGGACTTGTCCGCCTCGAAGGTGTTGCCGTCTCCTATGGGACGTTTCACGCGTTGCGTCCTCTGGACCTGACCATCGGACATGGCGACTTCCTGGCGATCCTCGGTCCCTCGGGATGCGGCAAGACGACCTTGCTGCGCGCCATCGGCGGCTTCCAGCGGCCGAGTGCGGGGCGGATCTTTATCGACGGTCAGGATGTGACCGCGCTCGGACCCGAGAAACGGCCGAGCAACACGGTCTTTCAGGGCTACGGCCTCTTTCCGCATCTGAATGTCCGGCAGAATATCGGCTACGGCCTGCGCATCGCTGGCCACGGCCGCGCCAACATCGCCCGCGAGGTCGAGCATATTTCCGGCCTGGTCCGCTTGCAGGACTATCTCGATCGCCCGATCGACAAGCTTTCCGGCGGCCAGCGCCAGCGCGTCGCTCTGGCCCGCGCGCTCGTGATGCGGCCGAAGGTGCTCCTCCTCGATGAGCCCTTGGCGGCGCTCGATCTAAAGCTGCGCCAGACCATGCAGGAAGAGTTGCGCCGCATCCATCGCGAGATCGGCGGCACCTTCGTCTTCGTCACCCATGACCAGAGCGAGGCCTTGAGCCTCGCGACGCGGATCGCCGTGATGAATGAAGGCCATCTCGTCCAGATCGGCTCGCCCGAGGAAATCTATCAGCGGCCGAACAGCCGCTTCGTCGCGACATTCCTCGGCGAGGCCAATGTGCTGGCGGCCACGCGGCGCGCCGGCCAAGTGACGCTTGCCGCGGGCGGCAGCTTCGCCAGCACCGGCGCCGATGGCGACATCGCGATCGCGGTCCGGCCCGAATTGGTCAGGATCGCACCGGCTCCCGGCAAAGCCGACCTCGTCATTCGCGGCCAGGTGCGTGACCGCGTCTATCTGGGCTCGCATCTGCGTTACGAGATAGGCCTCGCCGATGGCGGCCGGCTCGTGGCCGCGGCCGATGCCGCCGATCCCCGCAACCTTCATGCTCCCGGTACCGAGATCACCATCGGCTGGGCGCATGACGCGCAGGTGCTGCTCGACAAGTAGCCCCGACATCAATCAACCACACGAGACAACTGGAGGAATTCACAGTGAGCAATGAAGGAATAATCGGCATGCGCCACGTCACGTTCTTGTCGCGCCGGCAGATGCTGGCCGCGATGGCGGGCGGCGCCGCGGCGTTCGCATCATTCGGTCCGGCCGTCGCCGCCGAAAAGACCAAGGTGACCATGTTCGGCTGGGAAGGTTACGACACCGGCCTCAGGGCGACGGAGAATCTCGCCACCCAAGGCGTCGAGCTTGCCTATTCGGCTATGAACAACAATGACGAGATCATCACCCGCCTCGCCAGCGGCGCCAACGACATCGATCTCATCACACCCTATATGGGTTATGTGCCGCTGCTCGTTGCCGCCGGCCTCGTCCAGCCGATCGACGATGCGCTGGTGCCCAATCTGCAGAAAGTGCCTGAGCTCTTCCGCAACGACCGCAACATTCTGGTCGACGGCAAGCGTTATGCGGTCCCCTTCACCTGGGGGACGGGCGCCATGGTCTATGATCCGGCCGTCATTAAATCCGCGCCCGAAAGCTGGTTCGACGTGCTCAAGCCCGAATATGCCGGTAAGGTCGGCATGTCGGACGATCCGCTCGGCAATCTGCTGCTGGCCGCCAAGCTCGTCACCGATGCCAAGGAGCCGACCCGCCTGACCCGCGCGCAGCTCGACAAGGCGATCGCCTTCCTCGTCAAGCTGAAGAAGGACCATCTGCGCCAGATCGCGGTCAGCTTCGGCGAGCTCGCCGACGCTTTGGCCCGCAACGAGATCAGCATCACCTTCAATGGCGGCGAATTCGTCAAGAAATACGCGGCCGACAAGGGCAAGGCGGTCGAATTCGCCTATCCCAAGGAGGGAACCTTCGCCTGGCTCGACGTGTGCTCGCTGGCGGCCTCCAGCACGAATATCGCGGCGGCGCACAAGGTCCTCAACGAGATGATCGGGACCCAGTCGCAGCTGGCGCTCGCCAAGGAGTCGGCGCAAGGCATCGTCAATGTCGATGCGATCGCGGCCCTCGATCCGGCGCTGAAGTTCTACCCCTATGACAATCTGGGCGACTTCGGCAGCAAGGCGCAATTCTACCAGATGCCGCCGCTCGAAGCCGCGGACGGCATCATGACCTGGACCGACTGGCAGGAAGCCTATGAAGGCTTCAAGGCCGCCTGACATTCCGATGAACAGGGACGGCGTGATGCGGATCCGCGGGCAATGGTCGGGCGCGTTGATGATGATGCCGGTGGCGGTCATCTTCACGCTGCTGTTCGTCTTGCCGTCCCTGAACTATTTCGTGCTGAGCTTCTGGCGCGTGGCGGCATTCCGCCTCGTGCCCGACTTCTCCTTCGTCAATTACGCGCGCGCCTTGGGCCAGCATCTGCCGGTCCTGCTCTACACCTTCAAGCTCGCTTTGCTCACCGCCGTGACGACAACCGTGCTCGGCTTCCTGCTCGCTTATGTGATCCGTTTCCGCGCCGGTCGGCTGGCGCCCTTCCTGCTGCTGGTCACCTTGCTGACCTTGTTCGGCGGCTATCTGATGAAGGTCTATGCCTGGAAGACGATCCTCGGCAATGAAGGCGTCATCAACAGCGCGCTGCTCGGCCTGGGTCTCATCGACCAGCCGCTCACCTCCCTGTTCTACTCCCCTGGCGCCGTCGTGGTGACGCTGGTCCATTTCCTTCTGCCTTTCGCCGTCCTGCCGATCTTCTCCGCGCTGCGCGGCGTCGAGGAGGCCGAAATCGAATCGGCACGTGATCTCGGCGCGTCGGGCTGGCGGGTCATCAGCGATATCCTCGTGCCGCGCTGCCGGACCGGCATCCTGGCCGCCTTCTCGCTCTGCTTCCTTGCCGCGGTCGGCGACTATGTCACCCCGGCCATCGTCGGCGGCACCATCAGCATGTTCGGTCGCATCATCGAAAGCCAATTCGGCCAGGCCTTCAACGCGCCACTCGGCGCCGCTTTGTCCTTCGTCATGCTGTTCGCTTCCGCTCTGGTCCTGATCACCGCCAGCCTGCTCCTGCGCCTGTGGAGACCCCGCTGATGGAAAGCCCGAGCCGCACATTCCTCTGGCAGCTGACGGGAATCATCTTCGTCGTCTTCATGACGGCGCCGCTCGCCCTCGTCGTCCTGTTCTCCTTCACCGGCGGCGATATCGCCGCCTTTCCGATCCCGTCGCTGTCACTGCGCTGGTGGCATGCATTGTTCGCCAAGCGCGAGTTCTACGAAGCCTTGCGCAACAGCGCGATCATCGGACTCTCGGTATCCGTCATCTCAACCATCATCGGCACCGTGACGGCGCTCGGCATGCTGAAGCTCAGCGAGCGCGCGGCTGCACTCGTCACCTTCCTGCTGAGCCTGCCCTTGCTGCTGCCGGCCCTCGTACTGGCAGTCTCGCTTCTGTCGTTCTTCATCACCATCGGCCTCAAGCTCGGTCTCTTCACAGTCATATTGAGCCATCTGCTCTTCACCTTGCCTTTCGTGGTGATGATCATCTTCGCGCGCCTGCGCACCTTCGATCTCTCGGTCATCGAAAGCGCCCGCGATCTGGGCGCCTCGCCGATGCGCGCTTTCTGGACCGTCACCTTGCCGATCCTGAGCCCCACTCTCATCGGCGCCGCTCTGATCGCGCTGTCGCTGTCGATCGACGACCTGATCATCACCTTCTTCACCGGCAGCGGCGCCGCCACCTTGCCGACGCTGGTCTGGTCGATGATCCGCATCAATCTCACGCCGGCGACCAACGCGCTCGGCACGCTGCTGCTCGCCGTGACTCTGGGCGGCACGCTCATCGCCATGCGCCTGACCAAGTTCAGGGGCTGATTTTCCAAGGAAGAACTATCCACATGTCAGCGAAACTGAAGATATTCGAAACGGCCGGCGACCTCGGCGACCAACTCGCCGGAGAAATACTCGCGGCGATCGCCGCCAAGGGCGACGCGCCCTTCCTGCTCGGCTGCCCGGCCGGGCGCAGCCTGAGATCGACCTATGAAGCCCTCGCGCGTCTCGCCGCCGACCAAAAGGCCGATCTCTCCCGTCTCGTCATCGTGATGATGGACGACTATGTCACGCACGATACCGCCGGCCGCTTCGCCTTCCTGTCCGAGACGGATCCCACCACCTGCCTCCATTTCGCCGAGCACGAGTTGCGCCGGCCGATCAATTCCGGCCTCGCCCAAGCACATCACCTGCGCACCGAGAACATCTGGTTCCCCGACCCGCTCGATCCTGCCGCCTTCGATACCCGCCTCCAGCAGGCCGGCGGCATCGATCTGTTCCTGCTGGCGAGCGGCGCGTCCGACGGTCATGTCGCCTTCAATCCGCAGGGCTCGGCGCGTGACAGCATCTCACGGGTGATCCGCCTCGCCCAAGCGACGCGCCAGGACAATGCGGCTAGCGATGCCGGTTTCGGATCGACCAGCCGCGTCCCCGAACATGGTGTGTCGGTCGGCGTCGCGACCATCGCCGATCTGTCGCGCGCCGCCGTCCTGGTGCTCATCGGCGAAGACAAGCAGACCGCCGTCCGGCGCGTCATGGCCGCCACCGCCTATGATCCGGACTGGCCGTCGACCGTCATCTGGGAGTGCGCCGGATCCCGCGTTTATGCCGATCGTGCCGCCGCCGGCGCCGGAGCCTGATCCGCGTGGCGACGTGCATCGGGATAGACATTGGCGGCACCAAGATCGCCGCCGGCCTGGTCGACATTTCGACCGGCGCCGTCCTGTCGAAACGTGTCATTCCGACATTGGCCCATCGACCGCCGGAGATTATCGAAGCGGATGTCCGGCAACTGATTGCCAGCCTTCGCGATGATGCCACGGCGACACCGATCGCCGCGATCGGCCTCGGCATGCCGGAGCTCGTCGATCTATCGGGCCAGCTGCGCAGCAACGCCTATTTACCGGACGATGGCCATGCTCTGCGGGCCCATCTTTCGGCCATAGCGCCGGTCTGTTTCGACTCGGATGCGCGCGCCGCCGCCGCCGCGGAGGCACAGTTCGGCGCCGGGCGTCCCTTCGCCAATTTCGCCTATGTTACGATCAGCACCGGCCTGAGCTATTGCCTGATGATCGACGGCAAGCCCTATCGCGGCGCCCGGGGCTTCGCCATCCATTTCGGCAGCACCATCAGCTATTGGCCCGGAAATGATGAAGCGGGAACCGATGCCATTGTCGAGGAGTTCGCCTCCGGCAAAGGCCTGGCGGAGCGATATGACCGATTGTCCGGGCGGAGCGGCAGCAGCGCCGAAGATGTTCTCGCACGGGAAACCGCAGATGCGATTGCCGCGCGTGTGCTGTCCGATGCCGTCGAATTGTTGGGCGACAGGCTCGCCCAGATGATCGACATGATCGATCCCGGCGCCCTGGTCATAGGCGGCGGGCTCGGGCTTTCGGAGGGATTCCTGCGGGATCGCCTGGAGCCCACCATCCGGCGAAGGCTATGGACCGATGCCAATCGCGACACACCGATATTGCCTGCCGCTCTGGGCGCCGAAGCCGGGCTTATCGGAGCCGCTTGGCTCGGCTATCAGGCCAGATGACAGGGGAAGGGCCTATCGCGCCGTCACCCGGTCGAGCTCTCCGGCTGGCTGTTCGGATTGATCCGGCTTGAAGGGAAAGAGCATCTGCCCAGCATAATCGGGCGGAACCGGCGTCGATGTGCCATAGCGCTCCGGAATGGCCCGCCCCGGCAAGTGATGCGTGCCGAAAATGAAATCGAGGAAAGCGAGCTGCCCGGCAAAGTTCTTATCATGCGCTTCCGGATGGTCGGCGTGATGCCAGTGGTGAAACTGCGGCAGCGCCACGACATAACGCAGCGGCCCCAGTTTGAGATTGACATTCGAATGCAGCAGCAGCGACTGCCAGAGATAGATGGCGCCATAGATCGCAACCGCCGCGTCGGAGAAGCCGAGCGCAAAGACGGGCACCAGAGACGCGCCTTTGGTCAGGATCTGATCCACCGGATGAACACGATGACCCGCCAGCCAGTCCAAGGTCTCGATGCTGTGATGGATCGCGTGGAATTTCCAGAGCCACGGGATCTTATGGAACAGCCGATGGACAGTATAGAAGCCGAGATCGGACAGTATGATGGCCAAGATGATCTGGAGCCAGAGCGGCAGTCCGGCGACTGAGGTGCTCAGCCAGAACGGCACCAGCAGCGCCGCAAGATAGCCGGTGCCGATAATCACCAGGCCCAGGCCAATCTTGGTGATGATGGCGCTGAACACTGCGTAGAAGAGATCGATCCGCCAGGCCGGCCTCAAGATCTTCTTGTGCTCGTGCATTGCGAACAGATGCTCGAGCGGCGCAAAGACGAGAAAGGCGAGGATGAGAGTCTGGATGCCGAGAAATTCCCACATGATCGGCTAGCCCTAGGCCGGCTGACGCCGCCAGCCGAACGGCATCGGAAACCACTGCGGCGTGCGCTCCGCATAGGCCGCATATTCCGGAAACGCGGCGCGCAGAACCTTCTCCTCGTTCCACATCCGCCGCAACTGCAGGCCGGAATGGATGAAGAAAGCGAGCACGGCGATCAGCGACCAATGCAGCACGACCACGCCCAGCACCGCGATCGCCTCGGTCACGTAGAGCGGATGCCGAACGATGGCATAAGGACCCCGGTCCACGAGCTTGCGCGCTTCCGCCATGATGCTGAAGGATCTGCCGAGCCAATAGAGCACATAGGCTGACAGAGCCGATCCCAGGGCGACCAGGCCGATACCGATCATCGTGGCCTCCTTCGACGCCACACCGCCATCGATCGAGACGAGCGGCACCAGCATGAAGGTCGCCGCCATGGCGCTGATCCGAGGCTCGATGCCCTCCGCTTTCCGCGATGGTTTAAGGCGGAACGCGCCCAGAATGACGATCAAGGACAGGAACATGAGCGAGGCAATGCGGGAAAGCACCAGCAGGTACAGATTTTCCGGCGCGGGCGAGGCCCCGATCAACTGCACCATTGACTGCACCTGGACCACCGCCGCCAGGGAAAAATAGCCGACAAGACCAACACGGCCCAGCAACTCGGCCACTGCAAACCCACGCGCTTCAGTCATCTCCGCCGCCTCCGCCATCGGTCAATCTGCTCCCCGGACTCCTCGATTTGCCGGGATTCCGATACAGACATGAAACTGATGACGGCTACGCGTAACGCAAATCTTAACCTTTGGGTCCAGCCATCGGCTTTGCCGATTCTGAGTTAATCGCGGGTTATCGGATCCCAGACAATTCTAATGAAATGGCCGGATTCGGGGAAGTTATTGCGCCGCCGATACGTCGTCGAAGCGCCCGGGCTTTGCCGTGACCGCCTCGCCACGGCTGAACAGCCTGGCGGCATCGGTGCCGGCCTTCGTCGTCTTGGCAAGTTGCGCCATGGCCGGGTCAGTGGGGGTCGGGAGCGGGCCGGCGAAGTCCCCCTTGGCATGCGCCAGTATCTCGGCACCGGTGAGGCCCGAGCCCGGTGGCGTCTCGTTGACCGCGGTTTCGGGTGGCGGCTGCGTCGGCTCAGCCGGTTCGGCCGCCACCGCCGTGTCGATATCGGCATTGATCGCCGCCATCACGAGGCCGGCCAGCTTGTTGTTGCCTTCGCGCAGGAAGTGCACACCGTCGCGCGAGCGCATGCGCACGAACTCGCCTGCCGGGTCAAAACCCGATTCGGCATATTTGCCCTTGTCGGAGAGCACATTGCGGGTCGCGATGAAACGGATGCCAGCCGCCTTGGCGCGTTCCTCGTGGATCGCCGAGATGACCTTCATCGACCCATCATATTTGGCCGCCTGCATCGGCGGCATCTCCATCCAATAAACGGCGGCGCCGGCCGCCTTGAGGCTCGCCATCAGCCGGTCGACTTGCTTCACATAGGATTGGCGCCATTCCGGCGTGTCGAAAGCATACCGCATCGATCCGTCGCGCATCGCCTGCGCATCATTCGAGCCGATCATCACGATGGCGATATCGATCTTGTTGCTGGCGAGAATCTTCGGCAGAGCGCCGTTCCAGTCGTAATATTCCGGACGCGACAGGCCTGAATCCTCCTTGTAGCGCCCGTTGAGCGAGATGCGGTCATCAGTCTCGATCTGGCGCGACACACCCGACCACAGTCCGGCGGCGAGCGAATCGCCGATCACGAAGAGTTGGTAGACTTCCTTGGCCGCGAAATAGGGTTTGTCCGATTTCGTCCCTTGCGCCGCCGCCGGCAGCGCCACGGCAAAGACCGCCACGATGAGTATGAGGAGAGATCGGATCATCGGGGCGATCCTAGCTGCCGGCACGCAGCCGCTCAAGCAGCGGCACGGTCGGCGTGCCGTCGAGCCTGAGGCCGGCCCTGTGCTGGAAACCGAGAATGGCCTCGTAGGTGCGGGCGCCGAAGCGTCCGTCGGTGCCGCCCGGATCGAAGCCGCGGCGATAGAGCAGCGTCTGGATCTCGACGCGCTGGTTGAAGGTCAGGTCGTAATCGACATTGGGCCAGCCGCCCACGAAGGGCTGGCCGCCCTTGATGCGGTCGGCGAGATGGCCCACCGCCAGCGCATAGGAGTGCGACTGGTTGTAATCCATGATGGCCATGAAGTTACGCGTCACCAGGAAGGCGGGTCCCTCGACGCCTTGCGGCACCATCACGAAGGCATCCGCCTTGGCGGCGCCGAAGCTGCCGCCGCGGGCCGGCTTGAGGCCGAGCTTCGCCCATTCGGCGACCGGGCGCCAGTTCGAGCGCCCGATCAGCGCGCGATCGAACTTCGCCGGCAATTGCACTTCCCAGCCCCAGGGCCGGTCGTTCTTCCAGCCGGCCTTGGCGAGATAATTGGCTGTCGAGGCGAGCGCGTCCTGGCTCGAGTTCCAGATGTCCTTCTTGCCGTCACCAGTCCAGTCGACGGCGAAGGAGATGTAAGAAGTCGGCACGAATTGCGTGTGCCCCATGGCGCCAGCCCAGGAGCCGGTGAAATTATCCGCCGAGACGATGCCGCTCTGCAGGATCTTCAGCGCCGCGATATATTGGTTGCGTGCATAATCCTTGCGCCGGCCGGAATAAAGCAAGGTGGCGAGCGAGCGCATGACGCTCATCTGTCCCTTGTCCTTGCCGAAATTGCTCTCCATGCCCCAGATGGCGAGGAGCACCGCGCGGTCGACCTTGTAGCGTTTCTCGATCGCCGCGAGCAGATCCGCCTGCGATGACTTCATGCTCTGACCCGCGTCGATGCGGATCTGGGTCACCGCCTTGCCGAGATATTGCGAGGTGGTCGAGGTGAATTCCGGCTGGTCATTGGCGAGCTTCAATACGGTGGGATCGGGCTCGGTGATGCCGGCGAAGGCGCGGTCAAATACAGCGCGCGAGATGCCCGCCGCCTTGGCCTTGGGCCACAGGGTCTGGATAAAGCTCTCGAATTTGGCGTCGGCGAAGGCCGTGGACGCCATCGTCACGCAGATGCCGGCGGCCAGGAGGGCCGCCGCGAAAGTCCTGAACCTCGCCATCATCGTCCTCGAATTCACGGGTCACCGGTGATTCGATCCCCGGACCGTCATATCAGATGGACAGGAAAGCCGCCAAATGCGGCCCCTTTCAGGCGGCTTCGTTGCGCTGGCGGAGATAATCTTCCCAGGCGAGAGCGCTTTCGACGATGCGGTCGATATTCTGGTGCTGGGGCGTCCAGCCCATCTCCTGCTTGATCTTGGTCGCAGCGGCGACGATCGCGGCGGGATCGCCGGCGCGGCGCGGCGCCATGCGCGCATTGACCGGCTTGCCGGCCGCCTTCTCGACCGCCTTGACGATGTCGAGCACGCTGTAGCCCTGGCCGTAACCGCAATTATAGGCGCCACTCTTGCCGCCATTACGCAGATGCTTCAGCGCATCGAGATGCGCCTGGGCGAGATCGCTGACATGGATATAGTCGCGCAGGCACGTGCCGTCCGGCGTGTCGTAGTCGTTGCCGAAAATGTCCATCTGCTCGCGCTCGCCCAGCACCGTCTGGCAGGCGACCTTGATGAGATGCGTGGCCCGGGGCGTCGACTGGCCGGTGCGGCCCTTGGGGTCGGCGCCCGCCACGTTGAAATAGCGCAGGGCCACGTATTGTAGCCCATAGGCCGCATGGCTGTCGCGCAGCATCCATTCGCTCATCAGCTTCGAGGAGCCGTAAGGTGAGATCGGCGCCAGCACCGCATTCTCTTCCACCGGCACGCGCTCGGGATTGCCATAGACGGCGGCGGTCGAGGAGAAGACGAAGCGCGGAATCCCCGCTTTCACCGCGGCAGCGATCAGGCTGCGCGTCTTCACCGTATTGTTGAGATAATAGCTGAGAGGATCAGCGACGGATTCGGGAACGACGATGGAACCGGCGAAATGGATGATGGCGTCGAATTTGTGGTCTTTGGCGAGCTGGCCCACCAGCGCCTCATCGCCGATATCGCCTTCGATGAGCTTGGCCTGGGGAGCGATCGCCCACCAGAAGCCGGTGGTGAGATTGTCGAGCACGACGACATCCTCGCCCGCATCGGCGAGGGCGTAGACCATATGGCTGCCGATATAACCTGCCCCACCGGTCACCAATACGGCCATGCTTTTTCTCCTCTACAAGCTTTCGTCAGGAATCTTCTCTATCTTCACGATTTAACCCAAATTGGCGCAAAAATGCGTCGCCTCGACGGGATCGGCAAAGAAAACGCTTAACAAGGAGTAAACCACAATGCAGCGCCGCATCAAGAAAGCAGTTTTCCCGGTGGCGGGCCTCGGCACGCGTTTCCTGCCGGCGACCAAGGCTGTCCCAAAGGAAATGCTGACCATCGTCGATCGGCCGGTCATCCAGATCGTGGTGGATGAGGCGCGCGAAGCGGGCATCGAGCATTTCGTTTTCGTGACGGGGCGGAACAAGAGCGTCATCGAGGACCATTTCGACAAGCAGTATGAGCTCGAGGCGACGCTTCGTCAGCGTAACAAGACGGCCGAGCTCGAGCTTCTGGCGAAATCCCTGCCCCGCGCCGGCGAGACGAGCTTCACCCGCCAGCAGGAGCCCCTAGGTCTCGGCCATGCGGTCTGGTGCGCCCGCGACATCGTCGGCGACGAGCCTTTTGCTCTCCTCCTGCCCGACATGCTGATCCACGCCAAGCCCGGCTGCCTGCGCCAGATGATGGATGTCTATGAGGCGCAGGGGGGCGGCAATGTCATCGCGGTCGAGGAAGTGCCGTGGGAAAATGTGCACCGTTACGGCGTGGTGAAGCCCGGCACCTGGTCGGGCCGCGCCTTCACCATCGATGCCATGGTCGAGAAGCCGAAGCGCGACGTCGCCCCCTCAAACCTCATCATTTCCGGACGCTACATCCTGCAGCCCGAGATCTTCGCCGAGATCGAGAAGCAGGAGCCGGGCGCGGGCGGCGAGATCCAGATCACCGATGCGATGATCCGACTGCAGGCGCGGCAGAAATTCTCCGGCCTCAAATTCGCCGGCAAGACCTATGATTGCGGCGACAAGATCGGTTTCCTCTCCGCCAATGTCGCTTATGGCCTCGATCGCGACGATCTCTCCGGCGCCTTCAAGCGTGAGTTGAAGGGCATCATCGAGGACGCCGGCGGACTCTAACCGATAGAGGGAATGCATTTGCCCCGCGTCTACCGCCGCACTTCGATGCCGGCGGTGACGCGGTTCTCGTAATAGTCCTCGCCCGGCAGGTTGCTGTCGTTGTAGATGAAGTCGTAATCGAGCGTCCAGGCGATCCAGCGGTTCATCCGCCACAGGACGCCAGTGTTGGTCCTGAGCGTCAGTTCGTTCTGATCGATGCCCTGATAATCTTCGTAAGTAAGGCCGGCGCTGGCATTGACGGTGAGATTGTTGCGCAGATCATGCGTGATGCCCAGACTCGCATCATAGCTGCGCGCACCACTCGAATCCGCCGATGATGTCTCATTGAGGCCGGTGCCCAGCGTCAAATCGAGCGTCGTCAGCTCGGTCGGCCGCCATGTCACGCGGCCATTGAGGCCGAACACGTCGAGCGAGTCGAGATCGGGATCCTCATAGTCGCGCAGCCGATAGGCGAGCGCCAGCTCGCCCGACCACAAGGCTGACGGCTCGAAGGCGAAGCCGGCGGCGAGACGGTAGCCGTCGGAACTGCGCTCGAGCCCGTTGCGGTCGCGTTTCTGGAAATGGATGCGCGGCTCATAGGCGGCCTCGACGAAAGGCGCGAAAGCCGGAGAGGCCTCATAGCCGACCCGAATGGCGGCGACGGGCTGGACATATTCACGGTCGGCATTGTCTTCCTTGCCGCCGCCGGCGAGATCCACGTCCCCGTAATATTGCCAGTTGGCGCCCACCCGCGCCGTGGCCGCGATGCGCCCGGCGCGATGGGTCAGCGCCGCATTCTGGCTGAAGGACTGATCGGTGCGGTTGCCGACCGCCGTATTGGGCACCTCGCTGTCAGACCCGTTTTCCTGCGACAGCTGATAGCCGGCGTCGAGCGAGAGCGTGGTCGAGCGGCGCATATCGAGCCGCAACCGGGCGAGCACCGAGGCGTCGTTGGAATCGTTCTCGGAGCGATCCTCATAGGCGATGAAGTCGCCCTCGGCCGAGACCAGGAGCTCATGCCGGACCCAGTCGCTGGTGATGCGCAAAGACGGCCTGAGTCTGAGGCCGATATCGCCCTTGCGGCCAGAATTGGAGGATTCCGGATTGTCGGAGGCAATGACGCCAGCGCGCAGCACCGGGAAGATGGTGAGCCCGCCCATATCGAGGCCGAGCGCAGCGTAAGGATCATCCTCGGCACGGCGCTTGCGGACCGGTTCTGGTGGCGGCTCGACCGGCGGATTGACCTCGAGCGTGGTCGCCTTGGCCACAGCGACTTCGGCTTCCGCAGGGATATCCGGCGCGTCGAGACTGTCCCTGAGCCCCAGGGACGATTCCTGGGCCTGCGCCGCGCCACTCAGGAGAAACGCCGCCGCGATCCCGCAATATATGAAACGCTGGCGGACCATTAACTCACCTCACTGGTCCGACAACCTAGCGAAAACATGGTTAATGGGCGGTTGACGGCCCCCTTTTGGAGGCCGATACCCAGCCGGGTTTATTGTTGCGGCCGGATGAGCTAGGTGATGCCCATGGCAAAAGTGATTGAAATCGACCCCGAAGGACTGCGGAGCTGGATCGCTTCCGCCAAGCGCACACTGACGATCGAGAGCGAGGCCATGGCCAAGCTCATCCAGGCCCTCGACGGTCCCTTGGGGCGCGCTTTCGGTGAGGCTGTACGCCTGATCAAGCAAGGCTCGGGACGTGTCGTCATGAGCGGCATGGGCAAGAGCGGCCACATCGCCCGCAAGATCGCGGCGACGCTGGCCTCGACCGGCACGCCGTCCTTCTTCGTCCATCCGGCCGAGGCGAGCCACGGCGATCTCGGCATGGTCGGACGTGACGACATCATCATCATGATCTCGAATTCGGGCGAGACGGCGGAGCTGCGCGCCATGCTCGATTATGCCAAGCGCTTCCATGTGAAGCTGATCGGCATTTCGAGCCGTGCCGAGAGCACGCTATGCCGCCACGCCGACGTGGCGCTGTGCCTGCCCGACGCGCGCGAGGCCTGCCCGATCGGCATGGCACCGACAACCTCGACCATGCTGCAGCTCGCCATGGGCGACGCCCTGGCGCTGGCGCTGCTCGAGGACCGGGGCTTCAACGCGGCTCAGTTCAAGACCTTCCATCCAGGCGGGCTGCTCGGCGCCGCCCTCACCCATGTGAAGGACTTCATGCACAAGGCGGAGAAGCTGCCGCTGGCAGGGCCCGCGACGCCGATGACCGAGGCATTGGTAACCATGACCGAGAAGAGCTTCGGCTGCCTCGGCATTATCGATGACAAGAGCGGCGAGCTGATCGGCATCGTGACCGATGGTGACCTGCGCCGCCACATGTCGCGTGATCTCATCGATCTCACCGTGGCGGAAGTGATGACCCACGGGCCACGCACCATCACAGCCGATACGCTCGCTTCCGAAGCGCTCGACCTCCTGAATGCGGGCAAGAGGATCACCAGCCTGTTCGTCGTCGATGACAAGAACCGGCCGGTGGGTCTCATTCACGTCCATGACCTGCTGCGCCTTGGTGTGAAGTAGCAACAGCGGGAAGTCCTTCCCACATTTCCCTTCGCCCGTTGCGAAGCAATGGGAGAAGGTGGCCGAAGGCCGGATGAGGGCTCTTTGTTCAGTGGACGGTGCAAACCGAAGAGCCCTCACCCGCCCTGTCGGGCACCCTCTCCCATCCTCCGGACGGGAGAGGGGGAAAATCGGTGAGAGCTCGTATCTCTACCCAATTTGCGACGCCCCTGCCTCTAGGGGCGAAAGCTGAAGGCGCGAGATGGACCTGATGCTCAGCCTGGTCCGTTAGCCGGCTCGACGGCGAAGGATGCGCCCTCGACCGCCTTGACCTTCACCCATTCACCCTTGGGCCGATCGGCGCCCGTCACCACCCACAGCGTATCGTCGATACGGACCTTGCCGCGGCCATGGACGATCGCCTCGTCGAGCACATAGCTGCGCCCGACATAACCATACATGCGCTGGTTGAGGTTATTCGGCTCACCGCCGGGCAGCGAGAAGCGCGGCCGCACGAAATAGACGAGGACCACGGCGAGGACGGCGAAGAGCGCGACCTCGACCTGCCAGGACAGGTCGAGGAAGATATCGAGAACGCCGATGACCGCACCGGCCAGCGCCAGCCAGATGAAAAAGACGCCGGGCAGCACGAGTTCCACAAGCAGCAGGAGGCCGGCGATGATCCACCAGGTCCAGCCGCCGAGAAACGGGAAGAACTGCTGCATGGCCGGAATGCTCCTCGTCAGCTCTTGGGCGGAATGGGCGGAACGCTGGGCGGCGACGACCGGCGCTTGGGCGCAACCTGATCGCTATCCCCGCCACCGAAGGTCTCCTTGGCGATTTCGGCGATACCGCCGAGTGAACCGATGAGGGCCGAAGCCTCGACCGGCAGCATCAGCACCTTCTGGTTGGGCGCGGTCGCCAGGGCCTCGAGGGCCTTCACATAATTGTTGGCGACGAAGTAGTTGATCGCCTGGATGTTGCCGCTGGCGATGGCGTCGCTGACCATCATCGTCGCCTTGGCCTCGGCTTCCGCCGAGCGCTCGCGCGCTTCGGCGTCGCGGAAGGCGGCCTCGCGGCGGCCTTCGGCCTCGAGCACCACCGACTGCTTCTCGCCTTCGGCGCGCAGAATCTGCGACTGGCGCTGGCCTTCCGCCTCGAGCACGGTGGCGCGCTTGTCGCGCTCGGCCTTCATCTGCCGCGCCATGGCGTCGACGAGATCGCGCGGCGGGCTGATGTCCTTGATCTCGATGCGGTTCATCTTGATGCCCCAGGGCGTCGTCGCCTGGTCGACCACGCCGAGCAGGCGGTGGTTGATCTCGTCGCGCTGCGAAAGAAGACTGTCGAGATCCATCGAGCCCATCACGGTGCGGATATTCGTCATCACCAGATTGAGAATGGCGTGCTCGAGATTCTGCACTTCGTAAGCCGCCTTGGCGGCATCGATGACCTGGAAGAAGGCGACGCCGTCGACCTTCACCATCGCATTGTCGCGGGTGATGACTTCCTGGCTCGGCACGTCGAGCACCCGCTCCATCATGCTGAGCTTGTGACCGATGCGGTCGAAGAAAGGCACGATGACGCCGAGGCCGGGGGGCAAGGTGCGGATGTAACGGCCGAAACGCTCGACCGTGTAATTGGAACCTTGCGGCACCATCCTGATCGACCGCAACAGGCCGAACAGAACCACGGCCAGGAGAATTATGACTGCAATACCAGCGCCTTCGAACATATCGCCGCTCCACTCTTAGATCACGATCACTTTAGGTCGTTACGACCTAAAGTGATGAACGTGATCGAAACCTTATATTTAGCGCGTGATCGGACGGAAAACCGGTGCCCACTTTTCCTGATCACGCGCTAGTCTAGGAAACTAGTCAAGCGCCCTCTTCAGCGGGTTAACATAGGGACAAGTTATTGAATCGCAAGCCCCTTTATATCCAACCCGATAATTCCTTGCGGATAAGAGCGGCGAGCATCGCGATGGAGGCGTCTGATTCGTTGAGACACGGCACGGTGGAGAAGTTTTCACCGCCATTCTCGCGGAAAGTTTCGGCCAGGCCGATGGCAACCTCCTCGAGAGTCTCGACGCAATCGGCGGCGAAGCCCGGCATGATCATCACCAGATTGTGTACGCCCTGGCCGGGCAGTGCGGCGACGGTATCCTGCGCATAAGGCTTGAGCCATTCCGTCCTGCCGAAGCGTGACTGGAACACCATGCGCAACTTCTCTTCCGGCAGCTCGAGCTTCGCTCTGAGCAGACGCGTCGTCTCGTGGCAGTGGTCATAATAGGGATCGCCCGCCGCGACATAACTTTCCGGCAGGCCATGATAGGAGGCGAGAATGGTGTCGGGCGTCCAGTCGAGCGTATCGAGATGGCGCGTGACGCTCTGCGCCAGTGCGTCGATATGGGAAGTTTCCGCGTAATAGGGCGGCACGAAGCGCAAGGCCGGCTGCCAGCGCAGTTTCGCCATCGTCTCGGACACCTTGTCGGCCACCGTCGCCGTCGTCGAGGCGCTGTACTGCGGATAGAGCGGGAAAACCAGGATACGGTCGCATCCCGCGTCCTTCAGGGCCGCAAGCCTTTCACCCACCGGTGGGAGACCATAACGCATGCCCCAGTCGACCAGGAGGGGTCCGTCACCTGCCAGCTCATGACCGACCTTCTCGGCCTGCGCGCGGGTGATCGTCTTGAGCGGCGACTCATCACGCTCGCGGTTCCAGATCTTGTCATAGGCATGCCCGCTGCGCGTGGGCCTGAAGGTCAGGACGATGCCGTTGAGGATGAACCACCAGAGCAGCCGGTTGGTTTCGACGACGCGGGGATCCGACAGGAACTCCTTCAGATAACGCCGCATCGGCCAATAGGAGGTCGCTTCCGGGGTTCCCAGATTGACGATCAGGACGCCGATCCGGCCCTCGCCCTTGGCCGCAGTTCCATCTTTCTCCGAAGCGTTCAGCATGATGGACTTTGCAGTAGCGGATTGTTAACCAGAGCGGAAGAACCGGTGACACCTTAACGCAACCCCAAGCGGCTGCGGGAATAATAGGTTCAAACAATATATTGGCCGGGGGAGACGGGCTGAATTGGTCATGGCGACGACAAGCGATGGCCCACGGGGGCAGATGGAGCGCCGCGTCGGCGACGTTGCGCCGCCCTCTTTCGGCGGCATGAGCTCCAGGCCGAAATTCGATATCAGCAGATTCCGCGCCGAGCAGATCGCACCCTTGGCGCAGTTCCGTCCCTACATCATGGGCGCCAATGCGCTCGCCGTGATGGTCGTCGTCTGGTCGACCCTGACGTCGGTCGGCGGCCCCTGGCTCTATCTCTGGGCCATGTGCCAGGCCGGGCTCACCGCCATGGTGCTGTATTCCTGGTTCCACAACCGCAATTTTGCCGGGGCCAACCGCCGCACCATTGCCGCCATCGAGGCGGGGAGCCTTGCTTTCGCCCTGCTCTGGGCCTTTCCCACTCTCGAGCTCATGCCGGCCCTTCCGGTCGAAGCCCAGCATGTGGTCCTTGGCGTGTGCTTCATCACCGCGGTGACCGGCGCCTTCGCCCTCACCCGGCTGCCATTGGCCTCGACCACCTTCGCCGCCGTGGTGAGCGGGGCTCTGTTCGTCAGCCAGATGCGGCAGGGCAACAACGTTGACCTCGTCCTCGGCTTCATCGCCGTCGCCGTCGCCTTCCTGATGTCGCTCATGAGCGTGGCCCTCAACCGTACCCTGATGCGGCGCGCCGCCGACAACTATCACATGAATCGTCAGAGCGAGTTCCTCGCTCTGCTGCTCAAGGATTTCGAGGTCTGCTCCAGCGATCTCCTGTGGGAGACCGATGATGAGGGAAAGCTCATCTATTTCTCCGACCGCCTGCCCAGCCTCCTCGGCACGTCGAAGCTCCTCCTCGGCCGGACATTGCAGGAAGCGGCCGGCGCCGCGGCGGCCGACCAGGGCTGGTCGGATTTCACACAGCTGTGCGGCAACCGCCAGACCATCGAAGGCCAGTGCCTGGAAGTGCGCCGGCCCGCCCGAACCGACTGGTGGATGCTCACCGCGCAGCCGCTCTGGGGCCATGCGCAGGAGTTCCTCGGCTATCGCGGCGTGATCCGCGATATCTCGCTCGAGCGCCGTGCCCAGCTCGACCTCATCACCGCCAAGGAGACGGCCGAGCGCGCCTCGACCGCCAAGTCGCAGTTCCTTGCCGTCACCAGTCACGAATTGAAGACGCCGCTCAACGCCATTGTCGGCTTTTCCGAGATGCTCATCGCCCAGCGCGAGGGACCGCTCGGCAGTCCCGTCTATGCCGAATATGCCGCGACGATCCTGCAGAGCAGCACGCATCTGCGCAACATCATCGCCGACATCCTCGACGTCACCCGCATCGAGCGCGGCACGCTGCACCTTGTCGACCAGGAGATGGACGCGGCCGAGATCCTCGAAGTCGCCTATAAGATGTGCCGCGAGCAGGCCAAGGCCGCCGATATTCCCCTGTCGGCCGATCTCGAGAATACCGCCGAGATCGAAGGCGACATCACCCGCATCCGCCAGGTGCTCATCAATCTCGTCACCAACGCGATCAAGTTTTCGCGGCCCGGCAACGCCATTGCTTTATGGATCGAGCATCAGCCGGATGGCGGTCTCGCCTTCGTCATCGAGGACAACGGCATCGGCATCGCGCCGGACGCCCTCGAGCGTGTCTTCGAGCCCTTCGAGCAGGGCGACGCGTCGTCGTCGCGACGCCATGGTGGCATCGGGCTCGGGCTGGCGATCGCCCGCAAGATCGCGCGCATGCATGATGGCGACGTCGTGCTCGACAGCGTCCTCGGCGATGGCACAACCGCCCGTTTCATCCTGCCGCCGACACGTGTGAAGTGGCCGCAACCGGTGGTGACTGACGTGGCCGAGCCCGAGGAAAGCCCTGGCGCCCGCTGACACCGTATGGGATAGGGTGTCATGACCCTGAAGAAGCCCCGTATTCCCTTTCTCGGCAGCCGCATCGCGGCGTCATCCAAAAATGCCCAAGCCGCCTTGTTCGGCGCGCCGCACGGCACACCCTATAAGGGCATCGACAATCGCCCTTATGAGAAGGCCCCTGACATCCTGCGCAAGGCGCTGAAGAACGACGCCGCCTTCCTCGATTCCTGGGACTTCGATTTCGGCGGACCGTTGCTCGGCAGGAACGGCCAGTATCGCTTCACCGATCTGGGCGATCTCGCCACCCAGTCGAAGCAGGGCGCCAAGAATCGCAAGATGATCGAGACGTGCACGCGCGGCATCCTCGCGCAAGGCGCGGTTCCGGTCATGATCGGCGGCGACGATTCCACGCCCATTCCGTTCATCCAGGCCTTTTCCGATCACGGGCCGCTGACCATCCTGCAGATCGATGCGCATATCGACTGGCGCCAGGAGCGTTATGGCGAGCCCCTGGGCTTTTCCAGCACCATGCGCCGTGCCTCCGAAATGGCGCATGTGGGCCAGATCATCCAGGTGGGCATGCGTGGTATGGGCTCGGCGCGCGAGCAAGAGGTGCGCGACGCCGAGGCCTGGGGCGCCAAGCTCATCACCGCGGCCACGATCCATGAAAAGGGCATTGCCGCGGCGCTGACCCATATCAAGGCCGGTTCCCCCCTCCTCATCACGCTCGATTGCGACGGCCTCGACTGGTCGATCATGCCGGCGGTGGCCTATCCCTCGACCGGCGGCCTCACCCATACGCAGGTGACGCGCCTTATCCAGGGCGCGATCGCCAAGGCCAGCCTCGTCGGCTTCGATCTCATCGAATTCGTGCCGAAGAACGATCGCGACGGCATCGGCGCCTTCACCGCGGCGCGTATCATCTGCAATGTGATCGGCAGCCTCGCCAACCGGAATGCCGGATGACGATCTCGAACGAGGAGGAACTGACTCGGCTCAAGGAGATCGGCCGCATCGTCGCCGACACGCTGGAGGCCATGGGCGCCGCCATCGAGCCGGGCGTGACCACGGCCGAGCTTGACCTCATCGGCCGGCGGCTTCTGGAGAAGGCGGGTGCCAGGCCGGCGCCGGAACTGTGTTATGACTTCCCCGGCGCGACCTGCATCAGCGTCAACAAGGAAATCGCCCATGGCATTCCCGGAAACCGCCGCATCGCCAGAGGCGATCTGATCAATATCGACGTCTCGGCCGAAAAGGGTGGCGTCTTCGCCGACACCGGAGCCTCATTTGTCGTACCGCCTGTCTCCCGCGCCATCGAGCGCCTGTGCCGCGATGGGCGGCGCGCTTTGTGGGCCGGTATCCGCCAGGTTCGGGCCGACAAGCCCTTGGCCGGCATCGGCACCGCGATCGGCGATTTCGCGCACCGCAACCGCTATACGCTGATCCGCAATCTTGCCAGCCATGGCGTGGGTCACTCACTGCATGAGGAACCGAAGGAAATCGCGACCTGGCCGGACTCCTCGGAACGCCGCGTCATGACCAAGGGGCTCGTCTTCACGGTCGAGCCCTTCCTGTCGCTCGGCGCCGAATGGGCTGAGGATAGCGAGGATCCGTGGACGCTCCTGAGCGCGCCTTCAGCGCCGACCGTGCAATATGAGCACACGGTTGTGGCAATGCCCAACGGGCCGCTTGTCGTCACGTTGCCCGGATAAATTGGGCGGCCGCCACGGCATTCCCTAAAGTCCAACTTCGATGGGCTCATAGCCTATGAGATACTGCCCGGACCTCCGTTGAGCTTTCGGTCTCTTGAGCAGCCGAAAGCGGAGCGGCTCGTCACGGAGCATCGCCGTCCCTCGTGGCGAGCCGCCTTTCCGAAGATCTTCTGCTGAAAGTTCCGATAGAGATAAACGGCCCGCCACCAAGGGACGGCAATCTGTGGCGGGCCGTTCGTTGCCCGCGGAGAGTCCGGGGGCATGGGATCAAGTTCTGTTCCCCGCGATGGTTCCCCGAAAAAACATCAATATGTTTGCGGGGCGAAACCTACATGGAACGAAACATCGACGGCAGCGTTTAGGCTGCGCATTGAGCGGGGAAGGGAGCATCGCCGAACATGAAAATGGACCTCATCACACGCGCTGACCTGCTGACATTGATAGAAGACGTCGGCTTCGGTAAGGCCGTCGTCGCCGGCGCCGACCGCGATGGCATCATCGTGGACGGATACCTCGATCTCCGCCGGATTTCCCAACGCCTGAACCGGCTCATCGAGATCAGAAGCCAACGGCGCGCCCTCTTCGATCACGAGCAGGCGCGCTAGGCCTGCTCGGACTTCCGCTAGATCACGATGAGTTTGGGTCGAAACGACCCAAACTCATAAACGTGATCGATTCTCATATGTTAGCGCGGGATTCTCGCGAAAGACCGGCATCCACTTTTTCGCATCCCGCGCTAGCGAAGGCGCGCCTCGCGCCGCCAGCCGATATAAGGCCTGAGATCGACATTCTGGTCGCGATGCTCGCCGCCCTGCACCGCTGCCCACCAGGCCGCAGCGGCCGCGACCGCCAAGGCGCCGGCCACGGCAAAGCCGAGGAAAAGTGCAAATTTCCGCGCTTTCTCCGCCACCTCACGCGCCTGTATCACCATGCCGCGCAGCTCGGCCAGCGCCGTGTCGACGCGTGTCGTGGCCTCAGCCTCGGCAAGGCCGGTCTGACGCATCACCAGCTGATTGAGATAGGCGCGGTCCTTCGCCTCGACTTCGCCCGACGGATAACGTGCCAGGATGCGCGCAGCCTCGCCGCGCCGGACCTCGGTCTCGGCCGGCGCCACGGCCTCCGTGCGATCGCTGCGCAGCAGGAGATCGGCATAATAGGCAACAGGCGTGCGATCGGCGCCCGCGAGAGCCGCGTTGGCGACCGTGGCAGCGGCATCGGTACCGCTCTTCGCGGGACCGGCAAGAGTGAAGGCGGTGATGAGGGCGCCCAGCAGCACGCCGAAGCCCCAGGCGAGCATGCCGTGCATGCCATCGCGCATCTCCGTCTCATGATCGCCGGCGGCACGCCTCTGCATCAGAAGGCCGGTGAAATAGCCTCCAGCCAGGAAACTCATCACCGTCACCAGCAGGATCCACAGGCCGATGACAAGCGCGAATGTCACGGCGGAGACACCTTCCGCCGGATAGGGTGAGGTGATGGAGAGGCCGACGGCGGCTCCGAAGGTAAAAAGCACGAATGAGATCGCCGCGGCGATCACAGCCCCGGCAATGACGGAGCCCCAATCCACCGACGAACGTTCGGTGTTGATCGTCGTTTCGACAACGGCCACTTCGGGGCTGGAACCTTGAATGGACATGATAGCTCTCCCTTCAACGCAAGCCGAGCAAGGAGAGAACCGCCATGATGACGACGATGAGCCCGATGAGATAAATGATCTGATTCATGAAACACCTCTTCTGGAATTGTCCGGGCAACGGACGAGGTGATCACGAAGTTCCATTTTGGCGGTGAAGGCCTGAGAGGCACCCTAAAGCGCGGAACTGCCTGGCCCCTTCTTTGAGGCTTTGCGCTTCTTCTCGCAGATCTCGGCATGAAGTGCATAAAGCTCGGCGACAGGCCCCACCGAAATACGGGCGAGCTCCCTCGCCCGCTTGATTTGCTGGGCAAGTCGCGAAGACTTTGGTGCCAGTTTGCGCCTGGTCGGCAACTCGCCTCTCCTCCCAATACGGAAGACAATGCACTCCCGGTCGGATTGGTTCCAAAAAACAGGAAGTCAGACGGAAGCGGCCTCGGCTTCGAGGAGCGGACGCGACACTTCAAGCCTGATCACCAGACCGTCCTGGTTCCACTGGCGCTCCACCTTGCCGCTCAGCTGGATGGCGCTGGCTTCGACCAGGCGACTGCCAAATCCGGTTTCGCTTTCGACCGGTGGTGGTGGCCCGCCGGTCTCGCGCCATAGGATCTCGACCTTCTCACCGGCGAGCGCGATGGCGATATCGAGGCGCCCCGTTTCATTGGAAAGGCAGCCATATTTCGCCGCATTGGTCGCGAATTCATGCAGAAGCAAAGCCACCGGCGTGATCGACTTGGCAGCGATCGCCAGATCATCACCAGCGACGATGACCCGCGACGTCCCGCCGCGATCATAGGGGCTGAGGATCGCCTCGGCGAGGCCATGCAGCGTCACACCCATGTCATGCGCATTTTCGGCCGCGTCGTTCACCACCATGGTCAGGGAATGGGCCCGGCTCAACGCGTTGAGACGATTTGTGACCGCTGTCGCGAGGTCTGCGGCCGAGCTGGCGGAGCGGGCATTGAGATTGATGATGCTGCTCGTCACCGCGAAGAGATTCTTCACCCTGTGGTTCATCTCGCGCAGCAGCAGCTGTTGGCGCTCCACGGCGCGTTGCCGCTCGGTGATATCGCGGGCGATCTTCGAGGCACCCAGGATATTGCCGCGCGCGTCGATGATCGGAGATACGGTGAGGGAGACATGGACGAATGTGCCGTCCTTGCGCCGGCGCACCGTTTCATAGTGATCGACCCGTTCGCCTTTGCGAATGCGGCCGAGAATCGAGGTTTCCTCCTCGAGCCGTTCGGGCGGGATGAGAAGCGTGATCGGCCTCCCCACCGTCTCCTCGGCGCTATAGCCGAACAGCCGCTCGGCGCCGCTGTTCCAGCTTTGAATGACGCCGTCGAGATTCTTGGAGATGATGGCATCATCCGAGGACTCGATGAGCGCCATGAGCCGCCCGGCCGCCAAATCGGCGGCATGACGCTCGAGGCTGAAGCTGAGCTGGCGCGCCAGGATCAGCGCGATCTCGCGTTCCTCCTCGTCGAAGTCATGTGGCGCCGAATGATAGATCATGAGCTTGCCGACCGTCGCGCGGTTGACTGTCACGGGGATGAAAGCCATCGCCTGAATGCCTTCCCGGCGCAGGGTCGGCAGCAGATTTCCGACTTCCGGCGATTGCGCGACGTCGGTGATGAAAATGGATTCCGGATCAGGCTCGCCCATGCGCCACGGCGAGTGCCCATCGACGGCTCGTCGATAGTCGTCGGAAAGCTCTCGCCAGGCGACAAACCGCATGACGCCGCCTTTGTCGAAACGCAGAACGGAGGCTTTGCTGCAACCGAGAAGCTCACCGATCGCGTCGAGGGTGGCCTCGTAGACTTCAGGCAGCGAAGGAGCGCGATACAACCGGTCGGTGAGGCGATAAAAAATGCGCCGCTTGAACATACGCTCCGCCGGCGGCATCGATGCTCGAGCGCTAGCGGTTACCTTGTCGTTCGTCGTCACACTTCCGCCCCTCCAGGCGCGAAGGGACGCTAGCAATACCGACGTTGCGTGAACAGGGAAATCTCGACGCGCCTGCCGAGCGTGACTCACCTCAATGCGGCGCTGCTCAGTTCCAGATCCGCATCGCGAGCCAGACTATTGCCGTCCAGGCGACAGCGCCGCCAGCCATGAGGGCGGCCCCGGTCATCAAGATGGGCGCCAAGCTTTTCGACCGACGGGGAACTCTGCTCGCCTGCATGGTTACGCTCCTCTTGTCTCCGTGATGCCGACCGTCCGCGAATTGTCCAGACCTGCCGTGAAATAAGCGAGTTGGACCATGGGCCAATGCCTGCTCTCCCCCAGGTTGCGGGGAGATCAACCCTGACGTGGCGCAGGGTGGACATGCCGGAAAAAGCTGGATATGTCGCCCTGAACCCTCAAACCGACCATGTGGGGAACTTGAGCAAAGGCATGAGCAGACTATCCGACTGGCAGCGCACCGGACTTATCGTCAGCATTCTGGCCGCACTCATTTCGATCTGTGCCGCGATCTGGACCATCAACATCCAGAAACAGAGCGCCGCCGAGTTGGCCCGCCTCAAGACGGTCGGCGGCCTCGACACCAAGAGCGTCGAATTCGCGATGATCCTGCTCAAGAAGCCGAGCGCCAGCATGGCCGAGCGTCGCTGGGCCGTCGATGTTCTGAGCATCGCCGAGAAGGTGCCGATGTCCGGCACACGCCGCCAGCAGATCGCCCGCTCCGGCCAGCCGCTGGCCGAGATCGGCAAATTCATTCCCGAAGCCAAGGAGCTCAACGACAAGCTCGAGGCGGTTCCCTTCTGGCTCGATCTCGCGGCCGACGTGATCGACGTGATCGATGTCCTGCCCTCGGTCGGCGGCGCCGCCAACGACGCTCTCGGGGATGGCTTGCTGGATTTGCAGAATCTGACTTCGCCATGAGGAACGGGCAGCGAGAGGGGAACTCTCGCCGCCCGACATCTCCCTCACCCCAGCACGGCCTTCATCAGGAGACCGGCAATGGCGAGTGCCGCCGCGATTGCCGCAATGAGGCCGACCGCGGTCCAGAACAGGAATGATCGCCCTGCCCTCGCCGTCGGCTTCTGGGGAACCGACACGGTTCGACGCGCGTCAGATGAGCGTGCGGCCGACGATGCGGCCGGTGCGCGCATTCAGCAGAATGCGATAGGTGTCGCCCGACCGGCGGCCGAGATAGGTGTAGGTACCGCCACTGCATTCGACGACCCGCACGCGGTTGAAGCGTTCGGCGACGATGCCGCGGCCTTCACCGCAACTGATGCGATAGCGCGTACCGACACTGTAGACTTCCCAATAAGGCTGCGGATACCAGTAGCCGCCATAATAGAAGTGGAAGGTGGCGCTCTTACTGCGGCGACGTTCGTGCCGGTTCGGGTCGAAGCGCCACTTGCCCTCGCCGACGCGCGTCCGCGACCTCACATCCACATTCTCATCCTGCTGGCCGCTCCCGATCCTCTTCTTGCGGGGGATGACCTGGTCGTTCGTCTGATCCTCGACCTGGTTGCCGTCCGGCATCTTTCGTTTGCCTTGCATCTGCCCGTTTTCCTCGGGCGCCTTCAGGCGCTTCCGCGGTACGGCCTGTTCGGGAACAGCCTCCTTGTCGCCGCCCATGGTGCCCTTGGGACATTGCTCGCCGATGCATTCCTTTGCCGGCGATTGCGCGTCCTGCGCCAAGGTGGAACCGACCCCCAGAGTTCCCAGGATAAAAACGGTAGCCAGTGTAGTCGTCGTCAGAAATCTCTTCATGACGGGTCTCCTTTCGAGAGGAGAAAGCCCCATTACCCGCTCCGTTCCTTCACATAATTTTACGTAAGATTTCCGGCGCAGCCCTTCCCCTTGGTCCAACTCGATTCCCCCGCCTGCATATCGCACACTTCGCGAATTCCGGAACCTGGAGTCAGACCATGAAGAGATTGCTTCTGACGGTCCTCATGCTGTGTGCGCTGGCCACCAATACAGAGGCTGCTTCGTCCGACGATCTCGCCCGCCGCGCTGTCGAGAGGCGAGCAGTGGAAGCGGTCATCTGGGGCATGCCGGCGGTCAATACCGATCTGATGCTGCAGGAAATGCTGAGGAAAACCACGGCCAAGGTCAATGAGATCGTCTTTTGGTCGCGGCCGGCGAATTGGAAGAACCAGACGCTGACGCCCAATCCGGACGCCATCTATTTCATGTGCTTCTGGAACGTGAAGGACGGGCCGGTCGTTATCGATATTCCGCCGGCGGAAGGCGGATCGATCGCCGGCAATATCGTCACTGTCTGGCAGATGCCGCTCGAGGACGCCGGCCCCGAAGGCGCCGACAAAGGCAAGGGCGGCAAATACCTGATCCTGCCGCCGGGCTACCAAGGCACACCACCCGACGGCTATATCGTCCTCCGGTCAGACACGTTCAGCGGCTTCGCGCTCTTGCGCTCCAATCTTCACAGTCATGCCGATGCCGACATCGCCAAATCAGTCGCCTATGGCCAGCAGATCAAGGTCTATCCGCTTGCGCTGGCCGCGAATCCGCCGGCGACGAATTTCTCCGATGCCTATGACATCCCGTTCGACTCCACCATCCGCTATGACGCGAGCTTCTTCGACAATCTCGACCGTATCGTGCAGACAGAGCCCTGGCTCGACCGCGACCGCGTCATGATCGATCAGTTGCGAACCCTCGGCATCGAAAAGGGCAGACTCTTCAAGCCCGACGCCAAGACCAAAAGTCTGCTCGACAAGGCGGCGCGCGAAGCGCACATCCTCCTCTCGCAGCGCTACGACGCTGGCTTTCCGGTCATCAACGATGGCATCCGGTGGTTTCCCGCCGCCATGCCGGAAGTGGTCAAGGGCGCGCAAGGCGGATATTCAGATCCTGACGCCTATCCTGTCGATGCGCGCGGCGTCACCTACACGCTCGGCTTCACCGGCATCAAACGTTTGGGCACCGCCCAATTCTATCTCTTGGCCAACAAGGACAAGGACGGCCGCGTCTTCGACGGCAAGGCCTCTTATCGCTTGCATGTGCCCGCCAACGCACCGGTCAAGCAATATTGGTCGGTGACGGTGTATGATCGCGAGACTCACGCGTTGGTGCGCGACATGACGAAAGCGAGCGTTGCCTCGATCAGTCCCGGAGTCGCCAAGAATGCCGATGGGTCTGTCGATGTTTACTTCGGCCCCACGCCGCCGAAAGGCAAGGATGCAAACTGGGTGCCGACCGATCCCAAGCGCAAGTTCGAACTGATGTTCAGGCTCTACGGGCCGGAGAAGCCGCTATTCGACAAAAGCTGGAAGCTGCCGGACGCCGAGAAGCTGCGCTGAACGCTATTTTTTCCGGCCGCCGCCCTTCTTCGCGGGCGGCGTTGGCTTGCTTGCCGATTTGTCGCCCTTCACGCTCTTTTTCAGCGCTTCCATGAGGTCGACGACATTGGCGCCCTTGGGCCGCTCCTCGTCCGACTTGACGACGAGCTTCTTGCCCTTGGCCTTCTGCTGCACCAGCTCCTGCAGGCGCACTTCATAGGTGTTGCGGAATTGCTTCGGGTCGAACTGATGGGTGTTCTCGGCGATGAGCTTGGTGGCGAGATCGACCAACTCCGGATTGACCGCGACATTCGGAATCTCACCGAAATACTTGTCGGCCGCGCGAACCTCATTGGCGTAGCGCAAAATATACATGGCAAGCCCTTGATCCAGCGCGCCCACGGCGACGAGATATTCGCGCCCGGACATGGTGATCTGGCCAAGGCCGAGCTTGCGCTTATGGGCCAGCGCCGCCTGGATGACGCGATAGCCCTCGACCTGGAACTCATCCTCCGGGATCAGATAATAAGGCGCCTCGAAATAGCGCGGATCGATATCGGTGACCGAGACGAATTCCCGCAGCTCCAGCGTCTTCTTGCTTTCGAGCCTGACGGCGGCGATCTCGTCGGGCTCGAGCACCACATAAGTGCCCTCGCTTACCTCATAACCTTTGACGATGTCGGCTTCCTCGACCGGCTCGCCGGCGACCGTCTTCACATAATTCACGCGCTTGCCGGACGGCTTGTGGATCTGGTTGAGGCCGGAATTCGACGGCTCGACGGCGCTATAGATCTGGACCGCGATCTGGACGAGAGACAGCTTGATGAAGCCCTTCCAGTAGGGCCGACCGACGGGTGCCATGGACCAAACTCACTGAAGACAAACTGACGAAACGGGAAGTTTATCACGAAAGGGTTAAAGGCGTCTTAGAAAATGCTGGGAACTGCTATAGGCTGGCGATCATGACAAAAGAGCGACTGGCCAGTTGCGCCTGCGGCAGGCTGCGGGTCCTGTGCTCGGGCGAGCCTGCGAAAGTGTCTCTGTGCCACTGCCTCGCCTGCCAGAAGCGCACCGGCAGCACCTTCGGGATCGCCGCCTTCTTCGAGCGCGAGCGGGTGCGGATCGAAGGCGCGGCCAAGACCTTTGCCCGTGAAGCGGATTTGGGCTTTCCCGTCATCTTCCATTTCTGTCCCGATTGCGGCTCGACGGTCTTCTGGGAGCCGCAGCGCAAACCGGACTACATCGCCGTCGGGGTCGGCTCGTTTGCCGACCCGGATTTCCCCGCCCCTGATCAAGCGGTCTATCAGGAGCACCGGCATGGCTGGGTCGCGGCGGTTCTCATATCTGGCGCCTGATCGGACGGAAAACCGGCGTCCACTCTTCCTGATCACGCGCTAAGCCGTCAGATGCTCGATCAGAATCTTGAGACCGATGCCGAAGAGCGCGATACCGGCGGCGATCTCGGCGAACTGACCGAGCCTGGCGCCGACCAGCCGCCCGAGCAGGGTGCCGCCGGCGGAGAAGACAAACGTTGCGAGACCGACGGCGATGGCGACGACGATGATGTTCACATGCAGCATCGCCAGCGACACGCCGACCGCCATGGCGTCGAGACTGGTGCCGACCGCCGTCATCATGAGGGCCGCGAGCGAGCCATTGGATTTCTTCTCCTCCCTCTGATGATGGAGCGCCGCATAGATCATGTGCGCGCCGACGCAACCGAGCAGGAAGAAGGCGATCCAGTGATCTATGGCCTGGACGAAGCCGCTCGCCGCGAGGCCGATGCCCCAGCCGATGAGCGGCGTGATGGCTTCGATGGTGCCGAACACCGCGCCGGTGCGCAGCGCCTGCGTGAATTTGATACGCTCGCCATGACCCGCGCCACGGCCGATCGAGGCGGCAAACGCATCCATGGACATGCTGATCGCCAGCACGGAAATCGAGATCGGAGACATGAAAAACTCAGCATACGGACAGGTTGACCGGGCAAAGGCGAGCTGTCCGCACGCCGGGCTTTGCCACGGTCTTGCCGAGTCGAAATCGACCGATCGCACCACGCGGATGAAACGCGAGCCTGTTGATGCGATCCCGCCGGGTCAGCGGTGGCTACTCCCCGATGACGGTGTAGCTACTGAGTCCGGCGACGCGATTCAAGCCTGGATCGAGCTGTTCACAGACTTATTCCCTCACGACCAACCTAAGCTTTTTAGCCTCGGCTATATGCAATGCACCGGGCAATTCTTTCGCGAAAGTGCGATGACTTTGACGCTGCGCTCAATCATTCCGCCGCCAGCGCCGCCGGCATCTTCGCCTTGCCGCTCCGATATGCCTCGAGCAACTCGCTTTCGCGTGCCTTCGCGATCTTGAGATGGCGCTCCTTGACATGGCCGTAGCCGCGGATCTGTTCCGGGATGCTGGCGATCTCGGTCGCAAGCGCGATATTTCCGGCGGAGAGTGTCTTGAGAAGCTCATCGAGCATCGCGCGGTAATCGCCGATGAGGGCGCGCTCGGTGCGCCTCTCATGGCTGCGCCCGAACGGATCGAAGGCGGTGCCGCGCAGGAATTTCGCGGCGGCGAGCAGCCGGAAGGCCGGCATCATCCATGGGCCGAAAGTCATCTTGCGTGGAACGCCGGTGACCGGGTCAGGCTTCGCCAGAACGGGCGGCGCCAGATGGAAGGTCAGCTTGCCGCCCTTGAAGCGCTTGCCGAGCTCCTTGGCGAAAGTGCCATCGGTATAGAGCCGCGCCACCTCATATTCGTCCTTATAGGCCATGAGCTTGAAGAGATACCGCGCCACCGCGCGCGACAGCGCCTCGGACTTCGGCGCTTTTTCACTTTCGCGGCCGCGAACTTTGGCGACGAAATCTCGATAGGCTTTCGCATAACCCTCGTTCTGATAGCCGGCGAGGAAAGCCGAACGCCTGGCCACCATGTCATCGAGCGTCTCGTCGGCCGCGGCCGGCTTCTTCGGCTCGACGATCTTCTCGACCGCGGTAATATCGTGAGCGGCGCGCCGTCCCCACAGGAAAGCATCGAGATTCATCTTCACCGCCTGGCCGTTGAGGCGGATCGCCTGCTCGATCGAGGCGGCCTGGAGCGGAATAAGCCCTTTCTGATAGGCGAAGCCCAGGGTGAAGAGATTGCTGGCGATCGAGTCGCCCAAAAGCTGCGTGGCGATCCGCGTCGCATCGATCGCATGCGCCTCGCCCTTCATCACCCGCGTCTCGATCTTGAGGCGCATTTCTTCCGCCGGAATCTTGAGGTCGGGTTTCTGGGTGAAGGAGGCCGGCATGATCTCGGCGGTATTCAGTACAGCATGGGTGCGCTCGGGAGAGGCCCCGGCCAGGACTTTCTCGGCTGCCGACGTCACCAGATCGCAGCCGAGGATGAGATCGCCGGCGCCGGACGCGATACGGATGGCGGAGATGTCTTCCGGTCTGGCGGCGATCTTGAGATGGCTCACCACCGCGCCGTTCTTCTGCGAGAGGCCCACCATGTCGATGATGCCGCAGCCCTTGCCTTCGATATGCGCCGCCATGCCGAGGACATGGCCGATGGTGATGACGCCCGTGCCGCCGATGCCGGTGACGAGAATCGACCACGGCCGGTCGAGCTTCGGCAGCCGCGGCTCGGGCACCACTTCGAACAAGGCCGTGCCCGCCGGCAGGCTCTTGGTATCGAGCCCACGCACCAGCTCGGCGCCCTCGACGGTTACGAAGCTCGGGCAGAAGCCCTTCACACAGGAATAGTCCTTGTTGCAGGCCGACTGGTCGATCTGCCGCTTACGCCCGTATGGCGTCTCGACCGGCGCCACCGCGACGCAGTTCGACTGCACGCCGCAATCGCCGCAGCCTTCACAGACGAGCTCGTTGATGAAGACGCGTTTATTCGGATCGGGGAAGGTGCCGCGCTTGCGCCGGCGGCGCTTCTCGGCGGCGCAGGTCTGGTCATAGATGATGACCGACGTGCCTGTGACGCCCATGAACTCCTTCTGCACCGCGTTGAGATCGTCGCGGTGATGGAAGCTGACGCCCGAGGGGAATGCGGACGGATATTGCTTGCCCTCCTCGTCGGAGACGACGGCGATACGCTCGACGCCTTCGGCCCGCATCTGGTTGGCGATCATCGGCACGTTGAGCTTGCCGTCATGCGCCTGGCCGCCGGTCATGGCGACCGCGTCATTGTAGAGGATCTTGTAGGTGATGTTGACATCCGCCGCGAGCGCGGCGCGGATGGCGAGCAGGCCCGAATGATTATAGGTGCCGTCGCCAAGGTTCTGGAAGATGTGCTGGCGCTTCGAGAACGGCGCCTCGCCGACCCAGTTGGCGCCTTCGCCGCCCATCTGCGTCGAGCCATGGGTGTTACGGGCGGGCATCGCCTGCACCATCCAGTGGCAGCCGATGCCGGCATAACCACGCGCGCCGTCGGGCAGCACGGTCGAGGAATTATGCGGGCAGCCGGCACAGAAATAGGGCGTGCGGGCGAGGAGATCGGGCACATTGCTGATCCTGCCCTGCGCCGCTTTGATGATTTCGAGCTTCTCGGCCACTTGCGGCCAATTCTTGTGGCCGAGGATGCGCTCGCCGATCGCGACGGCGATCTGGTTCGGCTCGAGCGTGCCATAGACCGGAAAGAGCGACTCGCCCTGCTCGTCCTTCTTGCCGACGATGATCGCGTGCTTGCGGTCGTTGAACAGCAATTCGCGCACATGCGTCTCGAGCAGGTCGCGCTTCTCCTCGACGCAGATGATGAGGTCGAGACCGCTCGCGAATTCATGCATGATGGCGGAATCGAGCGGCCAGATGAGGCCGATCTTCAGAAGCCTGAGGCCGATCTTCGCCGCCATGACCTCATCGATGCCGAGCTCCTCGAGCGCCTGGCGCGTGTCGAGATAGCTCTTGCCGACGCTGGCGATGCCGATCTTCGGATTGGGCCCACCACGGAAGACGATCTGGTTGAGATTGTTCTCGCGCGCGAAGGCGATGGCCGCCTGGCGCTTGAAGTTGTGAAGGCGTTTCTCCTGATCATGCCGGTCGTCATTGGGACGGATATTGAGCCCGCCCGGCGGCATCTTGAAGTCCTTCGGCATTTTCGGGCGGATGCGGTGCAGCCCAGCCTCGATGACGCCGGTCGATTCCACCGTGTCATGCAGGCATTTGACGCCGACCCAGGTGCCGGCGAAACGCGACAGCGCCCAGCCATAGATCGAATAGTCGTAAAGCTCCTGCAACCCGGCCGGATTGAGGATCGGGATCATCGCATCGAGCAGCGCGATCTCGCTCTGATGCGGGACGGTCGAGGACTCGGCGCCATGATCGTCGCCCGCCATGACCAGCACGCCGCCGTGTTTCGAGGTGCCGGCGGCATTGGCGTGGCGCAGCACGTCACCACTGCGGTCGACGCCCGGCCCCTTGCCATACCAGATGCTGAACACGCCGTCATAGGCGCCCTCGCCCCACATCTCGGCCTGCTGGCTGCCCCAGACGGCGGTGGCGGCAAGGTCTTCATTGAGGCCGGGATGGAACTTGATGGCTTCCGGCTTGAGCAGTTTCTCGGCCCGCTCGAAGGCCTGGTCGACGCCGCCGACCGGCGAGCCGCGATAGCCGGTGACATACCCTGCGGTGTTGAGCCCGGCCTCGCGGTCGAGCACCTTCTGGACGAGAGTAGCCCGCACCATGACCTGGGGTCCCGAAATGAAGATCCGGTCCTTGGTCAGATCATATTTGTCGTCGAGCGACGCGGCTGCCTGAGTCATGTCCGGACTCTATCATTCGGTGGCTCCCGGACAATAAGGTAGGTATCGCAAGGAAAAAAAGAAATAGCGCCCTGGAAGCACTGCAACATAAGGCAATGGCCTGTCGTCCGGGGCGGCCGCCACGAAACGGACTTGCGCCCAACTTGACTCACCCGTCATTCCGGCGCCTAATCCCGCTCATGGGGCGAAGCGATCACCCCACAAGGCGACATGCCGAAGCATCGCGTCCTGGAAATCCAGTCTCCTCCGGAGGACGCTTATGCCATCTCCCAACACGATCACCGTGGACAAGCTCGCCCGTCTCGTGGGCCTGCCCAAATGCCCGCATCTCATCGATGTCCGCACCGATGAGGACTTCGCCGCCGACCCGCGCCTGATCCCGAGCTCGGTCTGGCGGCCGCATCCTCTGGCTGAAGCCTGGGGGTCGGAGCTTTCAGGCATTTCCGCCATCGTCATCTGCCAGAAGGGGCTGAAGCTCAGCCATGGCACCGCCGCCTGGCTCCGCCATCTCGGCAAGGAGGCCAATGTCCTCGACGGCGGCTTCGAAGCCTGGGAGGCGGCCCGCCTGCCGCTGGTGCCCGAGGCCAAGCTGCCGCGCCGCGACGACAAGGGCCGCACCGTCTGGGTGACCAGGGCGCGGCCCAAGATCGACCGCATCGCCTGCCCCTGGCTGATCCGCCGCTTCGTCGATCCCGAAGCCGTGTTCCTGTTCGTGGCGCCGAGCGAGGTCATCATGGTGGGTGAGCGTTTCAAGGCGACGCCCTTCGACATCGAGAATGTGTTCTGGAGTCATCGAACTGACACATGCACCTTCGATACGATGATCGAAGAATTCGGACTCATGACCGAGCCGCTGAAGCGGCTTGCTTTGATCGTGCGTGGCGCCGATACCGCCAGGCTTGATCTGGCGCCCGAGGCGCCGGGCCTGCTCGCGGCCTCGCTCGGACTCTCTCGCATGTATGCCGACGACCTCGAGCAGCTCGAAGCCGGACTGCTGCTTTATGATGCTTTCTATCGCTGGTGCCGGGACGCGACCGAGGAGACCCATAATTGGCCGACCAACAAGCCGAAGCCGTGACATCAACAATCATGGATCACGGAAAACCGAGCTTTGGCGAGGCGCTGGTCGTGTGGGCCAAGATCGGCATCCTTTCTTTCGGCGGACCCGCCGGCCAGATCGCCTTGATGCATCGCGTGCTCGTCGACGAGAAGAAATGGCTGGATGAGAAGCGCTATCTGGCGGCGCTCAATTTCTGCATGCTGCTGCCAGGCCCCGAGGCGATGCAGCTCGCGACCTATGCCGGCTGGTCGCTGCATGGCTGGCGCGGCGGTCTCGCCGCCGGCACGCTGTTCGTGCTGCCCGGCGCGCTCGTCGTTCTCATCCTCTCGATGATCTATGCCGCCTTCGGCCAGGTGCCGATGGTGGCGGCGCTGTTCTTCGGGATCAAGGCGGCGGTGCTGGCGATCGTCATCGAAGCGCTGCTGCGCGTGGCGAAGCGCGCGCTCAAACATGTGAGCGACTGGTGGATCGCCGGTCTTGCCTTCCTGGCGCTTTATGTCTTCGCCATTCCCTTTCCGCTGATCATCCTGGCCGCGGCCCTTTTCGGCTTCTTCCGCGTGCGGACAACGGCGCCCGAAACTACGGTGGCGACAACACCAATCCCCTGGCGCCAGACGGCATCCACCCTGGCACTGTGGCTCGCTCTGTGGCTCGTGCCGCTCGGCCTCATCATCTTAGGGTTCGGCCCGCAGCATGTCTTCGCGCAGACCGCCCTGTTCTTCTCCAAGCTTGCGGTCGTCACTTTCGGCGGCGCTTATGCGGTGCTGAGCTACATGGCGCAGCAGGCGGTCGAGAATTTCGGCTGGCTCACAGCGCCGCAGATGATCGACGGGCTGGGTCTTGCCGAGACGACGCCCGGCCCCTTGATCCTCGTCACCGAATTCGTCGGCTACATGGCGGGCTACCGTTATGCCGGCGGCATGTGGGGCGGCATCGCCGCGGCGCTCATCACGCTGTGGATGACTTTCACACCCTGCTTCCTGTGGATCATGGCGGGAGCGCCCTATATCGAGCGCCTGCACAACATGCCGCGTCTCTCGGGCGCGCTCGCCGCCGTCACCGCGGCGGTGGTCGGCGTCATTCTCAATCTGACCGTGTGGTTCGCGCTGCATGTGCTCTTCGCGGAGCTGACGCGGACACGATTCGGTCTCGTGCCGCAGTTCGAGAGTCTCGATTTCGCAGCGCTGATATTATCTGCGGTTGCGGCGATCGCTCTCTTCGCCTTTCATCAAGGCATCATCCGCACCTTGTTTCTCACTGCGATTCTCGGCCTCGTGTGGAAAAGCCTGTTCTGAGGTGTCTTTTTTTGAATCCACCTCATTAACTTCTTGCGATCGGCGCTTACCTTGCATCAAATGTGCAACGGGCGGCGTGTGATTGGGGGGATTCTCATCATTTCGCTGAAATGAAAACGAGTGGCGTCGGCGCGCTTCGCGCGGAGATTGCGACTCGAGCGAAGGGATGAGAGATGCGTACTTTGTCGAAGCGCTTCCGGCGCGATCTCGTGGCCACCACGGCGTTGACGATCGCAACCGCCCTATGGAGCGCCGGTGGCACACACGCCGCGGTCTATTTCGCCGCGACGGCCGACGAGCTCGCCAACGCGATCACCAGCGCCAATGCCAATCCCGGCAACGACACGATCACGCTCACCGGCAACATCAATCTCAACACCCTCACTCCAGCCTCCGACGGACTGAAATTCCTGCCGGCCATCGGCAATACGGATGGCAGCAGCGGCGGTCTCGCCATCGATCTCGGCGGCAATACGATTTCCGGCAACGATACGACACGCGTTTTCTTCGCCAATAAGGGCGATCTCTCGATTTCCAACGGCACCATCGCCGACGGCCTGGCGCAGGGCGGCAATGGTGGTTATGGCGATGACGGCGCGGGCGGCGGCGGCATGGGGGCCGGCGGCGCACTTTATGTACGCTCGGGCGCCAATGTCACGGTCGATGGCGTCAGCTTCACGGACAACCAGGCCAAAGGCGGCGATAGCGGCGCGCCGGGACCGACTGACAAGATAGCCGGCGGCGGCGGCGGCGGCCTGGGCGGCAATGGCGGCGCCGGCACCAGCCAAAACCTCAGCGGCGGCAGCGGCGGCGGCGGTGGCGCGTTCGCCAACGGACAAAGTGGCGAGAACGGGTCGAGTACCTTTATCGGAGCTGCCGGTGGCGGACCTAATGGCGGGGCCGGGACCGGCGGCAGCATCACTGCCGGCAATGGTGGAGATCTTTCCGGCGGGGGCGGCAGCGGCGGCGGCGCCTCCGGGCCCACACCAGCATCCGGCGGTATGGGCGGTGCCGGCGGTTATGGCGGCGGCGGCGGCGGCACGTCCAGCAAAAACGCCAGGGGCGGCGCCGGCGGCTATGGCGGCGGCGGCGGTGGCGCCGGCAATTTCAATGCTCCGGGCGGCGCGGGCGGCTTCGGCGGCGGTGGCGGCGGCGGCTATGAGGGATCGGGCGCCGGCGGCTTCGGCGGCGGCAACGGTGGCACCAGCGACAATGCCGGCGGCGGCGGCGGCGCGGGCTTCGGCGGCGCCATCTTCGTCCAGGATGGCGGCTCGCTGAGCATCGCCGGATCGGGCACGATATCGGGCGGCGGCGTGACAGGCGGCACCGGCGGTCACAATGCCACCAACGGAATGGCGCGCGGCACCGGCATCTTCCTGCAGAATGCCGGCATGACCTTCGCGCCGGGCGCGGGACAGACCCAGACCGTCAGCGACGTCATCGCTGACGACACCGGCAATGGCGGCAGTTCCGGCAAGCTCACCAAGGACGGCGCCGGCACGTTGATCCTGTCTGGCGTCAACACTTATTCTGGCGGCACGACGATCACGAGCGGCGTGCTGCAGGTGGCCGCCGACAACAATCTCGGCGCCGCGACCGGCGGCATCACCATCCAAGACGGCACCTTGCGCGCCACGGCGGGTTTCACCAGCGCCCGCTCTATTGAATTGACCGGCGCGGCCGGAATCGAAGCCCAAGCCGGCGAGCTCGAGCTCACCGGCATCATCAGCGGCGAAGGCTCCCTGACCAAGAGCGGCGCCGGCACACTTAAGCTCACCGGCGCCAACACATATGAAGGCGGCACCACGATCGCCGAAGGGGTCCTCGAAATCGGCGCCGACGGCAATCTCGGCGCGACGAGCGGCGGCATCACCATTGGCGACGGCACGTTGCGTACGACCGCAAGCTTCACCAGCAACCGGGCCGTCGAGTTGACCGGTGACGCCGAGGTCGAGACAGAGACCGGTGAGTTCGAACTCGCCGGCGTCGTCAGCGGCGAAGGTTCGCTCACCAAGAGCGGCGCCGGCACACTGATCCTGAGCGGCACGAACACCTATGAGGGCGGCACGACGATCGCCGAAGGCATCCTCGAGATCGGCGCCGACGGCAATCTCGGCGCCGCGGCCGGCGGCCTCACCATCGGCGACGCCACGTTGCGCACGACCGCAAGCTTCACCAGCAACCGTGCCGTCGAATTGACGGGCGAGGCCGAGATTGAAACCGAGACGGGTGAATTCGAACTCGCCGGCGCCATTACCGGCGAAGGCTCGCTGACCAAGACCGGTGCCGGCACGCTCAAGCTCACAGGCAGCAATGATTACAACGGCGGCACGACCGTCTCGGAAGGCACGCTGATCGGTGACACGGCGAGCCTCAAGGGCGCCATCCTCAACGAAGCCGATCTCGTCTTCGACCAGGCCGATACCGGCACCTATGCGGGCGCGCTCACCGGCACCGGCCTCGTCACCAAGCAAGGCTTGGGCACGCTGATCTGGAGCGGCAGCAATGCCGCTTATGACGGCGAAACCAAGGTCACCGCCGGCACGCTCCGGGTCAACAGCGAGCTCGGCGGCACGATGAAAGTCGAGGGGGGCCGGCTCGAAGGTTCGGGCACGCTCGGCAAGACGACCATTGCCTTGGGCGGCACCCACGCGGTGGGCGACGGGCTCGGCAACCAGACGGTCAAGGGCGATTATCTCAATCACGGCACGCTCGAGATCGCGGCGACGCCGACCAGCTCTGACAAGCTCATCGTCGAAGGTTCGGTCGACATCGATGGCGCCACGCTCAAGCTCGACCTGTCACCCGTTACACTCGACAGCTGGAGCTTGTTCAACGGTCCCTTCGTCATCATCCAGAATGACGGCAGCGACGCGGTCGAAGGGGAATTCGCAACGATCACGCAGAACCTGATCTTCCTCGATCCGACGCTGAGCTATACGGGCGGCAGCGGCAATGACGTGACGCTCGAGCTGACGCGCAACCAGACCGGCTTCGCTGATATCAGCGGGAGTCCCAACCAGGCCGGGGCAGGCAATGCCATCGAGACGTTGACCAATGCCAGCGCTGTCTGGCGGGCTCTCGCTCTCTCAACCACCGAAGACGAAGCGCGCGCTTTGCTCGACGCGTTGTCGGGCGAAGTCCATGCATCTCTCGCCGGCATGTTCACGCAGGACAGCCGCTTCTGGCGCAACGCCGCCAATGAGCGCCTGCGCGGGGCCTTCGGCAGCGTCGCCGCAACCGGCCAGCAGGTCATGGGCTTCAGCGCCACCGGCCTCGGCAATGCGCCGGCCGACACGCAAGGCCTCGCTTTGTGGACGAAGGGCTTCGGCGCCTGGGCGAAGACCAAGAGCGACGGCAACGCCTCGGAATTCACCCGCACTGCCGGCGGCTTCCTTGCCGGCGCCGACATCGCCGTGGCCGACGCGGTCCGCCTCGGCGCGCTTGCCGGTTACGCTCAGTCGAGTTTCGATGACGACCGCAACTCGTCGGGCGACGCCGACAGCTATCAGATCGGCGTCTATGGCGGCACGCAGGTGGGAGCCTTCGGCCTGCGCGCCGGTCTCGCCTATGCCTGGCACGATATCGACACCGAGCGCCGCGCACTGGGCGACAAGCTCACCGCCGACTATGATGCGGGCACCGCGCAGGTCTTCGGCGAGGCGGGTTATGCCTTCGATCTCGCCAGCCTGCGCCTCGAGCCCTTCGCCAATGCCGCTTACGTCTCGACCCGGACGGAGGGCTTCGAGGAGCATGGCGGCCCGGCGGCGCTCAAGAGCGATGCCGAGACGAATGACAACACCTTCACCACGTTGGGCTTGCGCGCCGGGCTGGGTTTCGAGCTGGGCACGATGCCCGCGTCGTTCCGCACCATGGCGGGCTGGCGGCACGCCTTCGGCGATGTCGAACCGGAATCGACCTTCGCCTTCGAGGGCTCGGATGACTTCGTGATCGCCGGCGCGCCGATCGCGCGCGATGCGGCGGTGCTGGAAGCGGGCTTCGATCTTTCGATCGCCTCCGACGCCACGCTCGGCTTCGCTTATACCGGCGAGATCGCCAAAGACGCCGAGGATCACGGCTTCAACGCCACGCTGGCGGTTCAATTCTGATCATCACATGAGCTTGCCGCGCCGTTTCCCCGGCGCGGCGAACCGGCTATAGACAAGGACGCCGCAAACGAAAGGCGACGCGTCCATGCCCAAGCATCAGCACAAATCCCATCCCGACATCGTCAAACGCCTGCGCCGGGTCGAGGGCCAGATCCGCAGCATCGCCGCGATGATCGAGGACGGACGCAGCTGCCTCGACGTCGCCCAGCAGCTCGCTGCCGCCACCAGCGCCCTCTCCGGCGCCAAGGATCACTTCATCCGCGACCACATCGACCACTGCCTGGTCACCGCCGCCGGCAGCACCGGCCGCAATGAGCTCAACGAGTTGAAGGCGATCACGAAGTTCCTCTAGCCGGCCGATCTTGCCATAATACTATACTGGGGGATAGTATATCTCTCCCATGCTGGAAATCCTCAGGCACCGCACCTATCGCCATCTCTTCCTGGCCCAATTGATCGCCCTCATCGGTACCGGGCTGGCGACGGTGGCGCTCGGACTTCTCGCTTATGAGCTCGCAGGCGCCGATGCCGGCTCGGTACTGGGCACCGCGCTTGCCATCAAGATGATCGCCTTCGTCGGCATAGCGCCGGTCGCCGCCGCCTTCGCCGAGAGAGTGCCGCGCCGGGCCATGCTGATTGCACTCGATCTGGTGCGCGCCGGCGTCGCGGTCCTCCTGCCTTTCGTCACCCAGGTCTGGCAGGTCTATGTGCTGATCTTCGTCCTCCAGGCGGCATCCGCCGGCTTCACCCCGGCCTTCCAGGCGACCATTCCGGATGTCCTGCCGGACGAGAAGCGATATACCCGCGCTCTGTCGCTCTCGCGGCTCGCTTATGATCTCGAAAGCGCGCTCAGCCCGATGCTGGCGGCCGCCCTCCTCACCGTGATCAGCTTCCACACGCTGTTCGCCGGCACAGTGTTCGGCTTTCTGGCCTCTGCCGCGCTTGTCCTGACGGTGACGCTGCCGAGCCCCAAGCCCAGCATGGCGCGCGGCATCTATGAGCGCACCACGCGCGGCTTGCGCATCTATCTGGCGACGCCACGCCTGCGCGGATTGCTCGCCCTCAATCTCGCCATCGCCGCGGCAAGCGCCATGGTGATCGTCAACACCGTCGTCCTCGTGCAGGCGCGCTTCGGCCTCGGCCAGAGCGAGACGGCCCTCGCGCTCACCGCCTATGGCCTCGGCTCGATGACGGCGGCCCTCGGCCTGCCACGCCTTCTGGACAAATTCTCCGACCGCCAGGCCATGCTGGCTGGAACCATCATCCTCGTGATCGGACTGCTGCTCGGCGCGGCCGTCGCGAGCTATGGTGTCCTTCTCGCCTTGTGGTTCGTGCTCGGCCTCGGCTATTCCTTGGCCATGACCCCGGCGGGCCGACTGTTGCGCCGGTCGTCGCAGCCGGAAGACCGTCCCGCCTTGTTCGCCGCTCAATTCGCTTTGTCGCATGCCTGCTGGCTCATCACCTATCCGCTCTCCGGGTGGCTCGGCGCCGAGGCCGGCCTCGCTACTACCTTCATCGCGCTGGGCGGGATCGGCGCCATCGCGGTGATCATCGCCAGCCGGCTATGGCCGGCCAATGATCCCGACGAGATCGAGCATGACCATACGATGATGGCGCATGACCATCCGCATCTGGCCGGCGGCGGCAAACGCCACCGCCATGCCTTCGTCATCGACAGCCATCATCCGGAATGGCCGCCGACGCCTGCCTTGCGCTAAAATGCCCGATCTCGCCGTCTATGTGGGTTTGTTCCTGACGGCCTTCGTGGCGGCGACGATATTGCCGATGCAATCTGAGGCAGCACTCGTCGGGCTGCTCATGCTGGACGCGCAGCCGGTCTGGCTTCTCCTCACCGTCGCCAGCGTGGGCAATATCCTCGGCTCCGTCGTCAACTGGCTGCTCGGGCGCCTCATCGAGCGTTATCGCGATCGCCGCTGGTTTCCGGTGAGGCCGGCGGCACTCGACCGCGCCCAAGCCTGGTATCGCCGCTATGGCAAATGGTCCCTGCTTCTGAGCTGGATGCCCATCATCGGTGACCCATTGACCGTCGCCGCCGGTGTTCTGCGCGAACCCTTCCCAATCTTCCTGCTCCTCGTCACGCTCGCCAAGACCGGCCGCTATTTCGTGCTGACCGTCGCCACACTGGGCCTCGCCGGATAAGTTAGATTACTAACATAATTTCCGCGAGGCGATTGACACGATGTTAGAAGAATAACATAGTGGCCGCGCCTAAGGGGCATGGAGCCCCCAAACAATAAACATCGAGGAACGCCATGTTCATCCCGAAGAGCCTGTTCACGGGCGCGATCCTGCTCGGCCTTGCCGGCGCCCTTTCCCTGAGTGCGTCGGCGGAAGCGATCCGCATCGTCTCGCCCTATCCGACCACCACGCTCGATCCGATGCGCTCCGCCGGCGCCGGCAATATCGAGACCTACGGGCTTCTTTATTCGCGCCTCCTGCGCCGCAATAGCGAGACGGGCGCGCTTGAAGCGGGTCTCGCCGAAAGCTGGGAGGCTTCCGCCGACGGCCTGACCTATACATTCAAGCTGCGCGACGCGAAATTCTCCGACGGGTCGGCCATAACCGCCGACGACGTCGCCTTCAGCCTCGAGCGCGTGCGCATCGACAAGCGCTCGGCCTATCCAGGCCCGCTCGGCGCCGTCGACAGCGTCGCCGCCTCCGATGCCAAGACCGTCGTCGTGAAGCTCAAATCGCCCTTCGCGCCCTTCCTCGGCAATGTCGAGATCTGGAACATGGGCATCGTGTCGAAGAAGGATGTCGAGGCGCGCGGCGACGAGAAGGCTTTCACCGAGAAGCCGCTGACCTCCGGCCCCTATGTGGTCAAGGAATGGCGTGCCAATGAGGCTCTCATTCTCGATCCCAATCCGAATTACTGGCGCACCGGCTTCCCCAAAAGCCCCGACAGCGTGGTTCTGCAGGAAGTCGCTGCCGCCGATGCGCGCATCTCGATGCTGAAGGCTGGCGAGACGGATGCGGTGCGCTCGGTACCGTGGTCGCAGGTCGCGACCATGAAGGCCGAAGAGAATGTCGATATGCGCCTCGAGCCGTCGACGACCATCTGGATCACGCTCCTCAATCATCGCCGCGAGCCTTTCTCCAATGCCAAGGCGCGACTTGCCGCGGCCCAGGCGATCGACAACAAGATGCTGACCCAGGCGGTGACACAGGGCTTCGCCACCGCCGCCAATACGACGCTGCCGGGTGCCGTCGATTTCCACGACAAGTCTTATCCGGGCATCGCCTACGACCCAGCCAAAGCCAAGGCGCTGCTCGAGGAATCGGGCATGGTCGGCAAGGAAGTGAAGATCCTGGTGGCCGCCGATCCGGCGCAGCAGCAGATGGCGCTGCTGCTCCAGGCGCAGTGGCAGGCGATCGGCCTCAAGCCCAAGATCGAGACCGTCGATGGCGGCGCCTGGTGGGAGGCGATCCCCAAGGGCGAATATGACGCCACCCCCAATTGGTGGTTCAACGAGACGCCCGATCCCGATCTCGCTGTGCGCTGGGCGGTGTGCGGCACCTGCGGCTCGCATTCCTATTACACCTATTACGAGAACAAGAAGGTGGACGAGTTGGTCGACGCCGGCACGCGTGAGATGGACGCCGGCAAGCGCGCCGAGATCTACAAGGAGATCCAGGCGATCTCGACCGGTGAAGTGGCGCAGATCCCGCTCTTCTACGCGCCCAACACGGTGGCCTACAGTAAGAAGCTGAAGGGTCTCAAGCTGACGCCGTCGCTGCAATGGACGCTGGAAGAAGCGACGCTCGAGAAGTGAGACTGCCTTACCCTCTCCTCCATCGGAGGAGAGGGAACCGATCTGTGCCACGCAGGGACCTCCCTTGTCGCATCTCCGTTCCATCCTGAACCGCCTGCTGCAGCTGATCCCGGTGCTCATCGGCATCAGCGTCATCTCCTTTCTGCTCCTGCGGCTGGCGCCGGGCGATCCGGTGCGGCTGCTCGTCGGCGATCGGGCGAGCCCCGAGACGATCGCGGCGGTGCGCGCGCAATATGGTCTCGATCTGCCGCTGCCGCTGCAGTTCCTGCGTTACGTCTCTAATGTGCTGCAGGGCGATCTCGGCCTCTCCTTGCGCTTCCAGCGTCCGGTCGCCGAGCTCATCGGCCAGTTCATGGGCCCGACCTTGTTCCTCGCCGCCTATGTCGTCGTCCTCACCGTGCCGCCCACTCTTCTGCTGGCGGTCGCCGCAGCGAAACGTCCGGGTGGGTTCGTCGATCAGCTGATCCGCTTCCTCGGCATCATGGGCCTCGCCATACCGGTCTTCTGGCTCGGCATCATGATGGCGCGTTTCTTCGGCGCTGAGCTCGGCTGGTTCCCGGTGTCGGGTTACGGCCAGACTTTCACCGCGCATCTGCATCATCTGTTTCTGCCGGCGGTCTCGATTTCCATCTGGCTCATCCCGGTCTTGACCCAGAGCCTGCGCCAGGCCCTCATCGAGAAATCGGCAGCCGACTTCATCACCGCGGCGCGCGCCCAAGGGGCGAGCGAGCGCGAGATCTTCTGGCGCCATATGCTGCCCAATGCCATCCTGCCGACCTTCAATCTGCTGGGCGTGATGGTCGCCCTCATCATCGGCAGCACCGTGATCGTCGAGAGCGTCTATGCGGTCCCGGGGCTCGGACGGCTGCTGATCGCCGCCTTGATGGGACGTGATTATTATGTCGTGCAGGGCCTTACTTTGGTCTTCGCGCTGGTCACCGTCGCCATCACCCTCATCGTCGACATCATCTCGACCTTCATCGATCCCAGGGTGGAGCTGTGACGGCGGCGGAGAACCATATGGCCGCGCGCCCAAGGCGGAACTGGCACCTCGCCGGCAGCGGCCTCGTCGCGCTCATCATTCTCGGCGGCTGGATCATCGCCGCGCTCTTCGCACCCTGGATCGCGCCCTATGATCCCGACGCCATCGACATGATGACCATGCTGGGCGCTCCCAGCGCCAGCCATTGGTTCGGCACCGACCAGGTCGGCCGCGACGTGCTCTCGCGCATCATCCATGGTGCCCGCGTTGATCTCCTGATGTGCGTGCTGGGCGTCCTGCCGCCGCTCATCATCGGCACAGTGGTCGGCCTGCTGTCGGGTTACTTCCGCGGCCTCACCGATCAGGTCTTCATGCGGGTCTACGACATCACCGTCGCCTTCCCATTCTTCGTCCTGGTGCTCGCCATCGTCGGCATCCTGGGGCCGGGCCTCACCAACTACTTCATCGCCCTCGCCATCGTCGGCTGGGTCACCTATGCGCGGCTGGTGCGCGCCGAGGTGCTGGTCCTGCGCGAGAGCGAATATGTGCTCGCCGCCAAGGTGCTGGGCTTCTCCAACCGCGTCATCATGCTCAAACATGTGCTGCCCAACGCGCTGTCGCCGGTCATCACCTATGCCGCGAGCGATGCGGTGCTGGTCATGCTGGCGGGCGCCAGCCTCGGCTTCCTCGGCATGGGCGCGCAGCCGCCGACCGCCGAATGGGGTGTGATGATCGCCGACGGCCAGTCCTTCATCGACCAGGCCTGGTGGATATGTTTCTTCCCCGGCGTCGCGGCGATCTCGCTGGGCCTCGGCCTCGCCTTTCTCGGTGATGCGCTGGCGCAGTTGCGCCGGCCGGTGCGGAGCTGACCATGGTGAGATTGCTCGAGGTCAAGGATCTCACCGTGCGCTTCGGCGACACGTTCGCGGTGCGCAATGTCTCGCTCCATGTCGATCAGGGCGAGGTGCTCGGCATTGTCGGGGAATCGGGCTCCGGCAAATCGGTGACCTGCCGCGCCTTCATGCGGCTCCTGCCGCCTTCCGCCACGGTCACCGGTGATGTGATGTTCGACGGTCAGTCGATCTCGGCGATGAGCGCTGAGGATCTGCGCCGGATCCGTGGTCGCGATATCGGCATGATCTTCCAGAATCCGGCGTCGCATCTCGATCCTTTGCTGCGCGTCGGCGCGCAGATCGCCGAGCCGATCCGCCGGCATCTGGCGACTGGCCAAACGGCAGCCCGCGCCCAGGCGGTGGATCTGCTCCGCCAAGTCGGCATCACCGATCCGGCGCAGCGGGCACAGGCCTACCCTCACGAATTCTCCGGCGGCATGAAGCAGCGTGCCATGATCGCCACCGCCATCGGCTGCGGCCCGAAGCTTCTGATCGCCGACGAGCCCACCACCGCCCTCGACGTCACCGTCCAGGCGCGCATCCTCGAATTGCTCCGTCATCTCAATAAGAACAATGGTCTCTCGATCGTGCTGATCTCGCATGATCTGGGTGTGATCGCGCAGAATTGCAGCCGCATCGTCGTAATGCGCCAGGGCGAGATCGTCGAGCAAGGCCCGACTCGTGAAGTTATCGAAGCGCCGAAGCATCCCTATACGCGGCTGCTGCTCGACTCGCAGCCATCCCGTAACAAGGGAAGCAACGCGCCTGTCCCTTCCGGCACGACACGGCCCCTGCTCACGGTGAAGGACCTGACCGTCACCTTCCCGAAGCGGCGCGATCTGGTGAGCCGGTTCACGGGCAAGGATGCCGAGCCCTTCCGGGCGCTGGACAAAGTGAGCCTCACGGTCGAGGCGGGCGAGACGGTCGGCATTGTGGGCGAGTCCGGCTCAGGCAAGAGCACTCTGGCGCGCGCCATTGTTCGGCTCGTTTCACCGGCCGCCGGTGAGATCGTATTCGACGGTAAGGCGGCTTCCGCCGACGGCGCTTTCCGCCGCGCCGTCCAGATGGTTTTCCAGAATCCCTATGACTCGCTCAACCCACGTCTCAAGGTGAAGGAGGCAATTGCCGAGCCGATCCGCCGCCACCGGCTGGCGGAAGGCGCGGAGATCGCGCGCCGCGTCGACGACCTTGCCGACAAGGTGGAATTGCCCCGCGCTTTGCTCGAACGTTATCCGAGCCAGCTGTCGGGCGGCCAGTGCCAGCGTGTCGGCCTCGCCCGGGCACTTGCCGTCGAGCCGCGTTTCCTCATCGCCGACGAGATCACCTCGGCGCTCGACGTCACCACCCAGGCGCAGATCCTGAAGCTGCTCGACCGTTTGCGCCGCGAGCGCGGCCTCACCATGCTGTATGTCTCGCATGACCTCTCGGTGGTGAGCGCTTTCTGCCAACGCGTCTATGTGTTCAAGGCGGGACGAATCGTGGAAGAAGGTCCGGCCGCAAAGGTCATGCGCGAGCCGGCCGACGCCTATACAAGGGAGCTCGTGAAATCCATTCCGCGGCTCGATGTCATAGAGGCCTGATCATGTCCCGGACCAAGCCAACCGACCAACGGACCTTCGACCTAAAGGCGATCCTGGCGCCGCGCCTGGATAGCCTGTCGCAATCCGAGCGCGCGCTCGCCGATCACATTTTGATGAACCAGCATCTTCTGCCTTTCGAGACCGGCGCCAGCCTCGCCGAGCGGACCGGGGTGAGCGAGATGACGGTCTCGCGTTTTGTGCGCAGCTTAGGGTTTGCCGGCCTGCGGGACCTCAAGGACCGCCTGCGCGGCAGCGTTCAGAACGACACTGGCTCCGTCGACGACATCCATGACCGCTTCCGGGTGCGCGGGGCTGAGCCCGAGAGCCTGAGCGAAAGTCTCGAACTGGAGCTCGATGCGGTGCGCAAGGCCTATGCGCTGGCGGGCACAAAACTGTGGGCCGAGGCGGTCGAAGAGCTGATGCGGCGCGAGACGGTCTATGTGGTCGGGTTCCAGGCCTCGCAGGGCCTCGCTTTGGATTTCGCCAGCCGGCTTCTCTATGCGAGGCCCGATGTCTATCATATCGACGACAATACCGGCACCTATACCGAGATTCTCACGGCCGATCCGAAGAAGAGCCTGCTCGTCTATATCGACACGGCCGCCTATGCGACGCGCGGCCTCAAGCTGCTCGACCGCGTCAAGCAGACAGGCCTCGCGACCATCATCGTGACCGACCTCTTCAGTCACTGGGCCAAGGGTTATACGAAGCATGTCTTCGAAGGCCACACCCATGTGCAGACCTTCTGGGATTCGACCGCCGCCTTGAGCGTGATCCTCAATCTCCTCACCAATGCGGTGGCGACACGTCTCGGCGCCAAGGCCAAGAAACGTTTCGAGGTCATGCGCGATCTCGGCCGCCATTTCGACGAGTTCGTCCGCGTGCCCAGGCCGAAGAAGTAAAAGCCTCATTCGTTCTCGAAGATCGTCAGCTTGCCGCAATCGCTGTCGGCGACGAAGATCGCCATGATCTGGGCGGGCTCGGTCGGGCTCGGATTGGCGACGTAAGTGTGCAGCGTGCCCGGCGGCTCGAACCAGCTGCCGCCCGGGCCGAATGTACCGATGGGATCGCTGTTCAACTGTGACTGCAGCGTGCCCTTGAGCACATAGGCGGTGACCGAGCCGGCATGGCGATGGCTCGGCACCACGACGCCCGGCGGAAAATCGACGAGCGTCGTGGTGATGGATTTGCCTGGCACATGCGGCAGCTTCTCGCAGGAGATCACCTGCTCACGCGCGCGCGACGGCGCCGCGCTCTCCTCCGCGCCGGTCGACATCGCGATCGGATCGTGACGGGAGAGCGCTGCGAACCCTGCGATGACGATGATGCCGGACGCCAGCATCGCCAGCGCGGCGGGATGGAAGGAGCGCCCGATCATTTGGCGGCCTCAGGCGTCGCGCGGAAGCCGATGGCGATGCGGTTGTAGAGATTCATCAGGCCGATCGCGATGGTGAGGTCGGCGACTTCCTTCTCGGTGAAGGCGGCGGCCACGGCCGTGTAGTCGGCGTCGGGAATGCCGGTCTCGGCCACGCGCGTCACCGTTTCTGCCCAGGCGAGCGCCGCCTGCTCACGTACATCGAAAAGCTTGCCGCCTTCACGCCACGCCGGCACCAGCACCAGCTTCGCCACGTCGAGACCGTGCTTCAAGAGGTCGCGCGAATGCATGTCGATGCAATAGGCGCAGCCATTGATTTGCGAGACGCGCAGATTGACGAGATCGACGAGGGTCTGCGGCAGGCCGCTTTTGGCGACATAGTCGCGGGTGGCCCGGATGGCGGCCATGCCGGCGGGGGCGGCTTTCATATAATCGAGGCGGAGGGTCATGAGAGTTCGTCCTGAGTGCTTTGGTGTCCAGCTTGAGATGCGCTCTGGCAGGGCCAATAAAAAGCACCAAGAACGGCATATATTGCTGTACCATCGGGCCCATGACCGACCCTTTCTTTCTGAGCCTCGACCGGACCAGCGGCGCACCGCTCACCCGCCAGATCCGGGATGGCATCGCGCTCGCCATCGGCGAGGGCCGGCTCAAGCCCGGCGCGCGCCTGCCGTCCTGGCGCGATCTTGCCGTCCAGCTCGGCGTGGCGCGCGGCACGGTCAGAGCCGCTTATGACGGCCTCGTCGACGCACAGCTCATCGTCACCTCGGGCTCGGCCGGAACTCATGTCGCCGACTATCTGCCGGCCAAGCCGGCGGCCGCGAAAATCGCCCCGGCAGAGCGCTTTCCGGGACTGTTCGACCGCTTCTCCGCCGCACCTTTGCCCTTTCAGATGGGCGTGCCGGCGCAGGACGAGTTCCCGTTCAAGCTGTGGTCGCGCCTGATGGCGCGGGCGGCGCGCGAGACCGCCATCCTGCCCGCGAGCTATCCCGATCCCAAAGGCGAGCCGGAGCTGCGCCAGGAGATCGCCGCCTATCTCAGCCTTGCGCGCGGCATCCGGGCGGCGCCGGCGCAGATCTTCATCACCAACGGCTTCTCCGGCGGGCTGGGCTTCGTGCTGCGCGCGCTGGCGCTCGAGGGCAAGACCGTGTGGATGGAAGAGCCCGGCTATCCGCTGTCGCGCCAGGCCTTGGAGCTGGCGGGCGCCACGATCGTGCCGGTGCGCACCGATCAGGAAGGCCTCATCGTCGATGACGGTATCCGCCAGGCGCCAGGCGCACAGGCCGCCCTCGTGACACCCGGCCAACAGGCGCCGCTCGGCATGACCATGTCGCTGGCGCGCCGGCGCGCTTTGCTCGCCTGGGCGGCGCGCGCGAAGGCCTGGATCATAGAAGACGATTATCTGAGCGAGCTGCAGCTCAAAGGCCGCGCCACGCCGGCGCTCGCCGCCGTTGACCAGACCGGCCGCGTCATCCATATCGGTACCTTCAGCAAGACCATCAGCCCTGCTTTGCGCCTGGGCTTCATTGTGGCACCCGCTGAGATCAGCGCACATTTCGGCGACGTCGCCTCGGCGCTGGCGCCGGCGCCCGCGCCGCAGATCCAGCGCGCCGTCACCCTCTTCATGCGGGACGGTCACTATATGCGCCATCTGCGCCGCATGAAGCGGCTTTATGCCGGCCGCCGCGATGTCCTGCGCGCGGCCATCAAGGGCGCGCACGGCGGCACCGAAGCGATGGCCGGACTGGGCCTGCTGCTGCGCCTGCCGGCAGGCACCGACGACCGCCGCATCGCCCACGCCGCTTCGACGCTCGGCATGAGTCCCAATGCTCTATCGACCTGGTACAAGGAGCCGCGCCCCGCCGATACGGGTCTCGTCCTCAGCGTGACCAACCTGCCGGAGAAAAAGCGGCTCGCTTCCGCTCTTGCCGATCTCGAAAGGCTCATCCGGCAAGGATAGCGCTCAGCCAGGCAGAGCGGCGGGCTTCTTGTCGTGGAGGGCGAAAGCGTAGTCGGCGATCCGTGCCGCCGCTTCCACGATCAGCGCATCGGCGGCGCCCAGATTGATCCGCAGATAGCCCTGGGCGCTGGCGCCGAAATCATCGGATGGCACCGTCGCCACGCGCTTCTCCTTGACCAGCCCCATTGCGAATTCATAGGCCGGAAGCCCGGAGCCGCTGACATCGAGCATCACGAACATGCCGCCCTCGGGCCATAGTGGCACAATGCCGGGAACATTCATGAGGCGGTCGCAGAACAGCTGCCGCCGGCGCGCATAGGCTTGTTTGAGCTCGGGCATGCCGTCGGGCTGTGTTTCGAGCGCCACCACCGCGGCATCCTGGATGAAGGTCGGAATGCCGAAGGTAACCCAGGTGCTGACTCTCTCGGTCTGTCGGGCGAGCGCCGTGGGCGCCACCATCCAGCCGAGCCGCCAGCCCGCCATGGCGTGCGATTTGGAAAGGCTGCCGATGGTGACGGTGCGATCGGCGATGTCGGCCAGGCTGCCGGCCGAGACATGGCGTCCTTCATAGACGATGCCGGCATAGACCTCGTCCGACACGAGCCAGAGATCATGCGTCTTGCAGATATCGCCGATCCGGCGCAGCTCGTCTTTGCTGTAGACAGCGCCGGTCGGGTTGTTGGGCGTGGCCAGAAAGATTGCCCTGGTGCGTGGCGTCACAGCCGCAGCGATGGCATCGACCTGCGGATGAAAATTCTGCGCCGCCGGACTGGCGACGGTGACCATGCGCGCACCGGAGAGACCGAGCGTGCCCGGATAGGTCGAATAGAGCGGCTCTGGCACGATGACTTCATCACCCGCATCGAGAAGGCACAGGCTTGCGATGAGCAGTGCATTCTGCGCGCCCACCGTGACGATGACCTGCTCGGGAGCAATCTCCCGGCCGATCAGCCGGCTCTGCTGGCGGGCGATGGTGGCGCGCAGCGGGTCATCGCCGGCCGGCGGGGTATAATAAGTGCGCCCGCGCGCCAGGCTGTCGGCGACGGCATCAACGGCCGCCTTGGGACTGGCGAAATCGCTGTCGCCCACGGTCAGGACGATGACCTCCTCGCCCTTGGCGATCATCTCTTCGGCGACGCCGTGAATGTCCCATGACGATCGTCCTGACGGGCTGGCCGGCCGTATACGCGACGCAAAACGCATTGTGATGCTGCTCCTCTCGGCTAGCCCGACGGGCTTAGCTCCATTTCCAGAAATCGATGCCTTCTTTGCCGAGCGCGCGGGCGATCAGCATGCGATGCACCTCCGAGGCGCCGTCGATGAGGCGGGCGGCGCGGGCATAGCGGTAGATCCAGTCGAGCACCGTGTCCTTCGAATAGCCTTTGGCGCCGAGAAGCTGAATGCCGGTATCGGCCGCCTTGTGCAACGTATCGGCCGCGTGGATCTTCGCCATCGAGATGGCGCTCTGCGCCTTGTCGCCCTTGTCGAGCGCCCAGGCGGCTTTCATGGTGAGAAGCCGGCCGACCTCGATGTCCTTGGCGACATCGCCCAGCATCATCTGCACCGATTCACGCTCGGCGAGTTTGGTGCCGAAAGCCCGGCGATCCGCCACATGCGCCTGCGCGATCTCGAGACATCTCTTGGCGAGGCCCAGCCAGCGCATGCAATGGGTGAGGCGCGCTGGCCCCAAGCGCAACTGCGTGAATTTGAGACCGTCGCCCTCCTCGAGCAGCCGGTCCTCCGCCGGGATTTCGAGCCCGTCGAATTCGAGCTCGCAGACGCCGCCATGCTCCTGCGGTCCCATAATGTCGATGCGCCGGACGATGCGCCAGCCCGGATCATCACCGTGATAGAGGAAGGCCGAGAGCCCGCGCCGCGCATCGTCCGATGTCCGCGCGATGAGGATGAAATGCCGCGCCGTCGCCGCGCCGGAGATGAACCATTTGCGACCGCTCACCACATAGCGGTCGCTCTTCCGTTCGGCGCGCGTCAGCATCATGCCGCCCGGATCCGAGCCTGAGCCCGGCGCCGGCTCCGTCATGGCAAAAGAGGAGCGGACCTTTCCGTCAACGATCGGCTGCAGCCATTTGTCCTTCTGCGCGTCCGTGCTCAGCACCTTGTTGAGCACGCTCATATTGCCGTCATCGGGCGCGGCGCAGTTGAGCGCCGCCGGACCGAAGATCGAATGATTTGCCTCTTCGTAAAGCGCCGCCCAGCCGACGACCGGCAAACCGAGCCCGCCCCGCGCTTTCGGCATTTGCGGCGCCCAGAGGCCGGCGGCCTTCGCCTTGGCGCGCAGCTCGTCCAGCCGGTCGAGCCGGATATTCTCGTAATCGTCATAGATGTCGGGACGGGTTTCGAGCGGCAGGACCTCAGCGCGGATGAAGTCGCGGGTCCGGCGCCTGAGGCTCTCAATATCGGGGGGAAGCGTGAAATCCATGGGGCTGGCAAGGTGCCATGGATTTGCCACGCATTCTAGAGTATCAAATGGCCACCATGATCAGACATCCCCTCGTCGGCCTGCCCTCCGACACCTATGAGAACAGCCACCTCCTTTTCCACTCCCTCGGCGACAAATATGTGCGCGCCGTCTCCGATGTGGCGCAATGCCTGCCGGTGATGATTCCGGCCATTGCCGAGGCGATGGACCTTTCGGCGCTGCTCGATCATTTCGACGGCATCCTGATGACGGGCGCCATCTCCAATGTGCACCCGCCCCATTACGGCTCGACGCCGACCGCCGATCACGAGCCCTATGACCATCACCGCGACCAGCTGACCTTGAAGCTGATCCGCGCCGTGCTCGACCGTGGCATGCCGCTGTTCTGCATCTGCCGCGGCTTCCAGGAGCTCAATGTCGTCATGGGCGGCACGCTCGAGACCGAGGTGCAGCGCGCAGAAGGTCGCCTCGACCACCGCTCGCGCAAGGTCGAGGACATGGATGTCAAATATGGCCCGGTGCATCCGATCGCCATCACCTCGGGAGGCGTGCTGGAAGGCATGCTCGGCAAGACTGAGACCATGGTGAACAGCCTGCACCGCCAGGCGATCGCCCAGGTGGCGCCCGGCCTCACTGTCGAGGCGCGCGCCCCCGATGGCATCATCGAGGCCGTATCGGTGAAGGGCGCCAAGGCTTTCGCTTTCGGGGCGCAGTGGCACCCCGAATACAAGGCCGCCAACAATCCCGACTCGGTGAAGCTCTTCAAGGCCTTCGGCGACGCCGTCCGCCTCCATGCGGCACGCCGCGTGAACGACAAGCTGGCGCGGGCGAGTTAAACCGCGCTGGTGAAATCCACTGCCGGCCCGCGCGCATAATCCGAGAAACGTACGCTCATCCCGCCTTCGATCGGCGAGCAAGCCATCGGGCCGATCAGCACCGTGCTTGCCCCGGGCATCGTGCAAAGCCGCAAGGTTCTGAAACCGTTCTCCGCCTTGTATTGCACGCAAACGGCATCGCCTATGCGCGTCAGGCGCAAGCGGACGGACTCCATGACATCGACTTCGCGGGCGATCGCCCAGTCGGAAAAAGCCCCTTGCGTATGGACCGAGCTCAGCGCCGCATGGCCATGGGCGAATTCGACGCCAGCCTTGAGCCACTGATCGGCGCTCACCCGCAACATGAGGCCGGCCTGGTCATATTGCGTCTTGTAGCTCGCCGTGAAGACGACCTCGGCGGAGAAATCACCCGCGACGGATTCGTGGTAATAATGCCCGTTGTCGTTGCGCCAGCCATTGAAGGTGCGCTGCCAGAAATCCGTCTTGTCGCCGGTGACGAAGGAAAGGTCCTTCCCGTCCACCCGCCATTGCGCGGGTTCGTTGAGCCATTGCATGCAGGTAACTCCTATAAAAGCGCCGGCAGCTCGGTGAGCGATTTCACCAGGCGGGCGGGTTTGCCCGGGATCCTGTCATTGGGCAGACCGAAGCGGTCGATACGGATCACCTGGAACCCGAACTGCGCCGCCGCCTGCGCATCCCACGTATTGGCCGAGACGAAGCAGATGGCGGGCGCGTCATGGATGACGAATTTCTGCATCGCCAGGCGATAGACGCGCCGGCTCGGCTTATAGATGCCGACATCCTCGACCGACAGGACCTCATCGAGGAGCTTGTCGAGGCCGGCCGAGCGCACCGCCGCATCGAGCATCGACGGGCTGCCATTGGAGAGAATGGCGGTGCGCATATTGCGCGACTTGAGCGCGCCGAGCGCTTCCTTGGCATCTACATAGGCGTCGAGCTTGAGATAGAGCGCCAGGAGCTCGTCCTTGAGCCCCGGCTCGTCTATGCCATGGAAGGCAAGAGCATAATCGAGCGCGTCCCCCGTCACATGCCAGAAATCGGCATGGACGCCCATCAGGCTCCTGAGCCATGAATATTCGAGCTGCTTCTGCCGCCAGAGCTGCGACAGAGCGTCGGCCTTCTCGCCGATCTCGCCGGCGAGCTTTTGCACCGGCGAATGCACATCGAACAGCGTGCCATAGGCGTCGAAGACGCAGGCCCTGATGCCCTCCAGTTTCGCCATTATGACCGCTTCTCTCCCCGCGTTCTGAGGCCTATGCTAACGGGCCCGGAGAGAAACACAATGCCGCATGACCATGACCATGATCACGACCATGACCACGACGAGGGATCGGAGCTTTCCCCCATTGCGCTCAGGGTGAAAGCACTGGAATCCCTCCTCGTCGAGAAGGGCTATGTCGAGCCGCAAGCCCTCGACACGCTGATCGAGACTTATGAGACCAGGATCGGGCCGCGCAACGGCGCCCGCGTCGTCGCCAAGGCCTGGAGCGACCCCGAATACAGGGCCTGGCTGCTCAATGATGCGACGGCGGCAATCGCCTCGCTCGGTTACACCGGCCGCCAGGGCGAGCATATGGTGGCGGTCGAGAATACGCCTGAGACGCACAACCTCGTCGTCTGCACTTTGTGCTCCTGTTATCCGTGGTCGGTGCTGGGCCTGCCGCCGGTCTGGTACAAGGCGCCGCCCTATCGCTCGCGCGCCGTCATCGATCCCAGGGGCGTGCTCGCCGAATTCGGCCTGGCGCTGCCCGACGACACCGCCATCAGCGTGTGGGATTCGACCGCCGAGATCCGTTATCTGGTGCTGCCGATGCGGCCGCAAGGCACCGAAGGCTGGAGCGAGGAGAAACTCAGCCAGCTGGTGACGCGTGATTCGATGATCGGCACCGGCATCGTCGCGCAGCCAGGATCCCGATCATGAACGGCCCGCAGGACCTGGGCGGCCAGATGGGCTTCGGCCCTGTCGCTCCCGAAACCAACGAGCCGCTTTTCCATGCCGCGTGGGAAAGCCGGGCGCTGGCGCTCACCCTCGCGATGGGCGCCACGCGCGAATGGAATATCGATAAATCGCGCCACGCGCGCGAAAGCCTGCCGCCCGCAAAATATCTTTCGATGAGCTACTATGAGATCTGGATCTCGGGGCTGATCGAGCTGATGGTCGGGCAAGGACTCGTCACCCGCGAGGAAGCCGCAGCCGGTAAGATGGCCATTCCCGCCAAGCCGGTGGCGGGCAAACTTCACGCCAAGGATGTGGCGGCGGTTCTTGCCAAAGGCGGGCCGACCTCGCGCACCGTCACGGCGGTGCCGCGCTTCAAGTCCGGCGATAAAGTCCGCACACGGAATATGCACCCGACCGGCCATACCCGCCTGCCGCGTTACCTGCGCGGCCATGTCGGCGAGATCGTGCGGCTGCATGGCGCCCATGTGTTTCCGGACACCAATGCGCATGGCAAAGGCGAGAATCCGACGCCGCTTTATACGATCAAATTTCCCGCCCGCGACATTTGGGGCGAGGCACGCCATCCGCGCGATACGGTATCGGCCGATCTCTGGGAGCCTTATCTTGAATCCGCCTGACGATCCGGTCTTCAACGAACCCTGGGAGGCGCAGGCCTTCGCCATGGCGGTGAGCCTCGAGGCCAAGGGCCTCTTCACCTGGACCGAATGGGCCGCGGCGCTCGGCCGCGAGATCGAGGCGCAAAGCGAGCGCAGCTACTATGAATGCTGGCTCGCCGCATTGGAAAGGCTCGTCGAGGAGAAACGCCTGATGAGCGCGGATGAACGCCTGGCGCGCATCGAGGACTGGGACCGCACCGCCAAGGCGACGCCGCACGGACAGCCGATCGAGCTCGGTCGCTCTTAACCTTCGCCGCGTCCGTGATGGACGAGCCAGTCGATATGGCCGCGGGCGACGCCGATATCGGCCAGCATGGCGTCATCGGCGCCGCGCAGGCGGCGCATGGCGCACCAGCTGTCGATCGCCCCCGACACGCGGCGCAGAGCGGCAAATGCCTGGATGATCATGACACGGCACCTCCAATTTTACCGGTCAATCCCACACCTGGGCAGTTGATCTGTCCAACAAGTAGTTGAAATATGGGCCATGAGGGAAACTCATCACCTATGGATATCGATCTTCTGAAGAGCTTCATCGCTATTTGCGAGACTGGCAGCTTCACCCAGGCCGCCCGCCAGGTCGGGCGCACCCAGTCGGCGGTGAGCCTGCAGGTCCGGCGCCTGGAGGACCTGTTGGGCCGGCCGCTGCTGCTGCGCTCAAGCGCCAGCGTCGAGCTCACCGAGCATGGCGAGCTGTTTCTCGGCTACGCCAAGGATATCATGGCGTCCTATACCGGCGCGCTTGCCGCTTTCAACCGTGGTTCGGTGGAAGGCGTCGTGGTGCTGGGCCTCTCGGAGGATTATGCGCCGCGTATCCTGTCCGAAGTGCTGAGAAGCTTCATCGAGCTCTATCCGCTCGCCACCGTCGATCTGGTGCTGGAAGACTCGAAGTTCCTGGTGAAGAAGCTCGCCGAAGGCGCCGTCGATCTCGCCTTCATCACTGAGGGCGAAGGCCCGGTGCGCGGCGGCCCGATCGCCTTCCGCGACCAGATCGTCTGGGTTGCGCCACGCTACGGCAATCTCCACGAGCACGAGCCGGTGCCGATCGCGATGCGGAGCGAAGATGACAGCTATACACGCTTCATGGTCTCATCGCTGCAGGCGATGAAACGCCGTTACCGAACCGCCGTCATCAGTCGAAGCATCACAGGATTACGCGCCGCGGTGACGGGCGGCCTGGCGCTCAGCGCCATGGTGCGCAGCAGCGTCACCTCCGACATGCGCGAGCTCAGCGAGGCGGAGGGTTTTCCGCCGCTCGCCGAGTTCAACATCCGGCTGGAGCGCGCCCATGGACGCAAGAGCGCCATCATCGACCGGCTGGAGGCGCATCTGATGACGCGCTTTTCCCACGCCAGATGATTAGCCAATCTTGGAAAAGATCGGAAAAGTCTCGAGCAGCCAATAGGCGAAATTCTGGTGGAGGCCGGTGAGGAAGGCGATGCCGGCCAGGATGAGCAGCACACCCATCGCTTTCTCGACGATATTGAGATGCTTGGCGAAGCGCTTGAGGAAGCCGAGGAACTTGCCGACCGCGACCGCCGCGAGCAGGAACGGCACGCCGAGTCCCGCTGAATAGACGGCGAGCAGGAAGGCGCCCTGCCCGACACTATCCTCGCTTGCCGCCACCGCCAGGATGGTGGCGAGAACCGGCCCGATGCAGGGCGTCCAGCCGAAGGCGAAAGCGAGTCCCACCGCATAGGCGCCGAGAAGGCCGGCGGGCCGTGCCTCCTGCTGGTAGCGCTTCTCGCGGTTGATGAAAGCAAAGCGGAAGACGCCGAGGAAATGCAGGCCCATCAGGATGATGACGACGCCGGCGAGCTGGGCCAACAGCGGCAGATGCTCGCGCAGATATTGACCGGCGACGGAAGCGGTGGCGCCGAGCAGGACAAAGACGGTCGAGAAGCCGAGCACGAAAGCGAGCGCCGCAAAAAGCGTGCGTTTGCGCGAGATCGCCTGGTTCTCGGTCAGGTCGTCGAGCGAGGCGCCGGTGATGAAGCACAGATAAGGCGGCACCAGCGGCAGGACGCAGGGACTGAGGAAGCTCAGAAGCCCACCGAAAAACGCCGTCAGAATGGAAAACACGTCAGAAAGCCTCGCGACAACCGTCCCGCCCGTTCCCTAGGCCGGTTGCACCGAAAGGCACAACTCACGAAAGGCCGCAGGGCTTTCAACAAGCTGTCACTTGACAAGCATCACCACATGTTATGTTATAATATAACATAAAGGAGATATGTATGCCCGCGACCGCCCGTTTTGCCTTGGCCTGCCTGTTTGCCACCGCCTTCAGCACAGCCAGCCTCGCCGCCCCGAAAGTGGTGGCGACCATCAAGCCGATCCATTCCATCGCCGCCAATGTCATGGCCGGCATCGGCGAGCCCGAATTGCTGCTCGATGCCGGGGTGTCCGAGCACACCGCCCAGCTCACCCCTTCCCAGGTGCGCACCATGCAGAATGCCGATCTGATCGTGGCGGTCGGCGAGAATCTCGAAGCCTTCTTGCACAAAGCGCTGGAGAACCCCGAGATCGGCCAGAAAAAGGTCTTCGAGGCCGGCGAGGCACCTGGCGTCAAGACTCTCCCTGCTCGCGATGGCGGCCTGTGGGAGCCACATTCCCATGAAGGCGAAAGCGAGGAGGCTCACGCTGAGGAAGGCCATGATCACGATCATGGCGGCCATGATCCGCATATCTGGATGGACCCTGAAAACGCCAAGGCGATCGCCACCGAACTCGCCAAGACATTGGGCGGCCTCGACAGCGCCAATGCCGCCAAATACCAGGAGAACGCCGCGAAATTCGCGAGCAATCTCGATGCGCTGTCGGTCGAGATAAAAGCCGAGGTCGCGCCGGTTCAGGACAAACGCTACATCGTCTTCCACGATGCCTATCAATATTTCGAGGCGCGTTTCGGCATGAGCCCGGCCGGCAGCGTCACCGTCAATCCGGAAGTGACGCCGGGCGCCAAGCGGCTGAAGGAAATTCATGACCGCATCGCCGAGACGAAGGCCGTCTGCGTCTTCGCCGAACCGCAATTCGAACCCAAATATGTGGCGACCGTCATCGAAGGCACCAAAGCTAAAACGGCGGTGCTCGACGGCCTGGGGGCCGAGGAACCGAAAGGCCTTGACGCCTATGCCGGCATGATGCGCCGCTTCGTGACGTCGCTCACCGGTTGCCTGAAGGGATAACGCAGCCGTAACTTCACTTTTCCGCCGCATTCCCCCATCATCCCTCACTCTTCCAGTGATTTGGGACATGTTCGGGAATGCGGCGGAGTATCCTTTTCGGAGCGGCAATGTCGGCCTTGGCCCTGGGCAGCGCCGCGCCCGCTTTCGCCCATCCCCATGTCTGGATCGTCATGCGCTCCGACGTCGTCTTCAACGACAAGGGTGAGGTGAGCGGCATCGCGGTGGAATGGACTTTCGATGACGGCTACGCGCAAATGGCGCTCGACGGCCTCGATACCAATGGCGACGGCGTCTACAGCCAGGACGAGCTCGAGCCCTTGACGAAAGAAAATTTGAGCTCGCTCAAGGACTACAATTATTTCGTCGTGCCACGCGTGAACGGCAAGGTCGTCCCGATCGGCGAGCCGGTCGAGCCCGGCCAGATCTACAGCAGCGGCAAGCTCGAACTGCATTTCACCGTGCCGCTCGCGACCCCCGTCGACCCGCATAAGGTGGAGTTCCACTACAAGGTCTATGATCCCGAATTCTACATCGCCTTCGACTATGTCGAGCAGGATCCGGTCGGCGTCATCGGCACATTGCCGGCCGATTGCCGGCTCAAGGTCGAGCCCGTCGTCTCCGACCAGCAGCTCAACCAGACGCGCGAAATGCTCTCCACCAAAGGCACCGACTGGAAGCCGCCCGAAGACGAGGATTTCGGCGGCATGTTCGCGCAACCGGCCATGATCATTTGCGGCCAATGACCCTCATCGCGCGCCTTCTCGCTCTTTTCCTGCTGGCCTGCGTCGCCAGTCCCGGCTTCCTCACCGTTCCACTCCACGCCCAGGAGCAGCCGAGTGAGACGGCGCCCAAGATCGACAAGCGTAAGCTCCTGGTCCAGCCGCGCAATGCCGACGGCACGATCATCATGCCCTCCTTCTGGAGCGATCCGGTTCTGTGGATCATCGAGCAGCAGCGCAGCTTCTATGGCGCCATGTCGCAATCGCTGCGCCAGATGAAGGCGCAGTCCTCGCTGCTTCCCGCCTATACGCTGATGCTGCTGAGCTTCGGCTATGGCATTTTCCATGCTGCGGGGCCGGGCCATGGCAAGGCGGTGATCTCCGCCTGGCTGCTCGCCACCGAGAATGAGCTACGCCGCGGTATCCTGATCGCCTTCATGAGCGCGCTCATTCAGGCCTTGACTGCCATCGTGGTGATCAGCGCCTTGTTGCTGCTGGTGACCGCAGTCGGCTCGACAGCGCGCGATGTCGCCGGTTTTCTCGAAACCGCGAGCTACGCGCTGATCGCGCTGATGGGCGTCTATCTGATCTGGTCGGCATTTCGCCCGCACGCCCATGCGCATGCGCCGGAACCAGCCAACGCGCACGCGCATGATCACCATCACGGCCATCATCACCACGGCCATGACCATCATGATCACGGACATCAGCACGATCACGATCACCATCATCATGATCACGGGCAGGAATGCGGCTGCGGCCATTCGCATGTGCCGCAGGCAAGCGAGGTCAAGGGCAACTGGTCGTTGACCAAGGCTTTGTCGCTCTCCTTCGCGGTCGGCATCCGGCCTTGCACCGGCTCGCTGCTGGTGCTGATCGCGGCCTATCCGATGGGCCTCTACTGGGCCGGCGTCACCTCGACCCTCGTGATGGCCCTCGGCACCGCGATCACCGTCTCGGTCATCGCGGCCATCGCCGTCTATTCCAAGAAGCTGGCGCTGCGGCTCGCCAGGAAGGAAGCTGCCTGGCTCGACCATGCGGCTTTCGGACTCCGGATCATCGGCGGCCTCGTGATTCTGGGACTGGGCGGCCTGCTCTTCTGGGGGTCGCTCTATTCCACCAATATGATGATGTAAGTCGCATGCTCACCCGCCGCGTTTTCCTCGCTTTCATCGCCATGACCGCAACGACGTCAACGGCCCTGGCGCATTCCTTCAAGATCGGCGAGATCGCCATCGGCCATGTCTGGGGCCTGCCGTCGGAAACGCGCGAGACCCAGGTCTTCGTGCCGCTGTCCAACCGCGGCAAGGAAGCAGATGCGCTGGTTGCTGCACGCTCGGATATCTGCTCGATGATCGAATTGCGCCAGAACAACCGTTACGATAACCCGGCGCTGACCTCTATCGTCGCCGAACCGGCCAAGCCCGTCGCGATGCGCAAAGGCGCCCGCCACCTCCGCCTCATCGGCCTCAGCAAGCCGCTCAAGGTCGGCGACCGTTTCGACATGATCCTCGATTTCGAGAAAGCCGGCGAGATCACCGTCGAGGTGATCGTCGAGGACGGCTCTGGGCACTAACCAGTCTCACCATTCGTCCATGGCCGGGCTTGACCCGACCATTCAGACTCTGCACCAAGCAACTGTTATACGACAAGGCTGGATGGCCGCCTCAAGGACGGCCAACACAAGCTAGCAATGTCGCACGACAGACCGGTGTATTAGAGATCCCCGGTCACGCATTTCTTGGCGAGCGCCTTGTACTGCTTCTCGCTGAACTGGATCGGATTGCCGCCGGCGGACGGATCCTTGATCGCCATCTTGGCCACCTCATCGAGGCGCTTGGTGTCGATGCCGATATCGGCGAGCTTGTGCGGGATGCCGACTTCCTTGCGCAGCGCCAGGATCCATTTCAGGAAGCCGTTGAAGCCGCCCTTGATGCCGAGATAGGCGGCGGCACGCTCGATGTCCTTCTCGATCTTCTTGCGGTTGGCCTTCAGCACATAGGGCATGACGATGCCGTTGAGGAGCCCGTGATGCGCGTCATAGAGGCCGCCGAAAGGATGCGACAGGGCATGGATGGCGCCCAGGCCGCGCTGGAACGCCGTGGCGCCCATCGACGACGCAACCAGCATATTGCCGCGCGCGTCGATATCGGCGCCCTTCTTCACGGCCTTGGCGAGATTCTCCTTGATGAGCAGCATGCCTTCCAGCGCCACGCCCTTGGCGAGCGGATGGTAGAACGGCGCGCAATAGGATTCGAGGCAGTGCGCGAGCGCGTCCATGCCGGTTGCCGCGGTGAGCTTGGCCGGCAGGCCGACCGACAGCTCAGGATCGAGCAGCGCCACTTTCGGCATGATCGCCGGGTGGAAGATGATCTTCTTCTCATGCGTCTCGGGATGGGTGACGACACCGGCGCGGCCCACTTCCGAGCCGGTGCCGGCGGTGGTCGGCACCGCGATGATCGGCACGATTTTGCTGGCATCGGCCCTGGTCCACCAATCGCCGATATCCTCGAGATCGAAGACCGAGATCTTCTGGCCGTGCATCAGCGCGATGAGCTTGCCGATATCGAGGCCGGAGCCGCCGCCGAAAGCGATGACGCCGTCATGCTTGCCGGCCTTGAACGCCTTGACGCCGGCCTGGAGATTGGCCTCGACCGGATTGGGGCGGACATCCGAGAACAAGGCGACGCCGAGGCCCGCTTTCTTGAGATCAGCGAGGATCGCCGTCACCATCGGCATCTGGGCGAGGCCCGGATCGGTGACGAAGAGCGGCCGCTTGATGCCGTTGGCCTGGCACAATTCGGCCAGCTCCTTGACGCGGCCGGCGCCGAATTTGATCGCGGTGGGGAAGTTGATGTTACGATTCGGAATGGTCATGGGATCAGCTCGTTTTCGTTCTCAGATGATAGCTCTTCGGCCGGGTCAGGGCTTCGTAGCCGACGGCGGAAAGGGTCGCGCCGCGGCCCGTATCCTTGACGCCGGTCCAGGTCAAGGCCGGGTCGAGATAGTCGCAGCGGTTCATGAAAACCGTGCCGGTGGCGATTTCATCGCCGATGCGTTCGGCGGCATCGGCATCCTCGGTCCACACCGCCGCGGTGAGGCCGTAGGGTGAATCGTTCATCAGCCCGATCGCCTCCTCATCGTCGCTCACCTTCATGATGCCGACGACCGGCCCGAAGCTCTCCTCCGTCATCACCGACATCTGGTGATTGACCGCGGTGAGCACTTGCGGCGCCATATAGGCCGAGCCCTTGCGGTCACGCGCGAAGCTCTTCGGATCGATATGCGCCTTGGCGCCGCCACGAACAGCGGAGGCGATCTGCTTGCGCACGAAATCGGCCGCCTCGGGCTTCACCATCGGACCCAAGGTCGTCGCCTCGTCGAGCGGCGAGCCGAGCACATATTTCTTCGTCAGGTCGACGAAGCCGTCGATGAAGTCGCCCCACACCTTCTTATGCACATAGATGCGCTCGATGCCGCAGCAGCTTTGCCCGGAATTGAAGAAGGCGCCGTCGACCAGATTCTCGATCGCATGCGCCATATTGGCGTCGGGGCGCACATAGGCCGGGTCCTTGCCGCCGAGCTCGAGCCCGACATTGATGAAACGCCCGGCCGCCGCCTTTTCCATCGCCTTGCCGCCGGCCACGGAACCGGTGAAGCACACCATATTGGCATGGCCCCCTGAGATGATCGCCGCTGTCTGGTCATGCGACAGCACCAGATTCTGGAACACATTCTTGGGCAGGCCGGCCGCCTTGCAGGCCTTGGCGAAGCGCTCGCCGACCAGGATCGTCTGCGCCGCGTGCTTGAGGACGACCGCATTGCCCGCCATCAGTGCCGGGATGATCGAGTTCACCGCGGTGAGATAGGGATAGTTCCAGGGCGCGATGGTGAAGACCACTCCCAGGGGCTCGCGCCGGATATAGCGCAGGAAACCTTCCTTGGGCTCGGGCTTGATGTCGCTGAGCGAGCGTTCGGCGATGGCGATCATGTAGCGAGCCCGCTCCTCGAAGCCGCGCAGCTCGCCAGCGCCATAACGGATCGGCCGGCCCATCTGCCAGGCAAGCTCCGGCACGACAGCGTCCTTCATCGCCAGCATGGCGTCGACGATCGCGGCGCAGTATTTCGCCCGCTCCGCCAACGGCAGGCGCTTCCATTTGTCCTGCGCCGCATGGGCCGCCGCGAAAGCCGCCTCGATTTCCTTTTTCTTCGCCACCGCGCGCTCGGCATAGACCGAGCCGTCGACCGGCGATACGCATCTGATCTTCTCTGCCACTCTTTCGTCCTCTCAATATTGCTCGAAACCGCGCTTCAATTCCCAGTCGGTGATGCGCCGGTCATATTCGAATTGCTCCCATTTGGCGGTATGCACATAGTGATCGATCACGTCGTCACCGAAGGCGCCGCGCAGCAGCTTCGACTTGTCGAGAAGCTCGGTCGCCTCGCGCAAGGTCTTGGGAATCTCGCGCAGCTTCTTTGACGTGTCATAGGCGTCGCCCGCGAAGGCAGGCTCGAGCGCCATCTTCTTATCGATCCCGTCGAGGCCGGCGGCGAGCAGCGCCGCGAAAGCGAGATAGGGATTGAGATCGGCGCCGCCGACCCGGCATTCGACGCGGATCGCTTTGGTGTCGGCGCCGCACAGACGGTAGCCGGCGGTCCGGTTGTCAAAGCTCCAGATCGCCCGTGTCGGCGCGAAGGTACCGGCCATGAAGCGTTTATAGGAGTTGATATAGGGGGCCAGGAAATAGGTGATCTCGCCGGCATGGGCGAGCTGGCCCGCCAGATAGTGCTTCATCATCGCCGACATGCCGTGATCGCCCTTGGCGTCATGGAACATCGAGCTCTTGCCGTCGGCCGTCCACAGGCTCTGATGGATGTGGGAGGAGTTGCCGGCGAGCCCGTAATTCCATTTGGCCATGAAGCTGATGGCCTTGCCGAGTCCCCAGGCGATTTCCTTGCAGCCGTTTTTCATGATCACATGCCGGTCGGCCATGTCGAGGGCCTCGGCATATTTGACATTGATCTCTTCCTGGCCCGGGCCCCATTCGCCCTTGGAATTCTCGACCGGAATACCGGCGCCCGCGAGACCATTGCGGATGGCGCGCATCACGCCCTCTTCCTTGGTCGTCTGCAGGACGTGATAGTCCTCGATATAGTAGCCCGCCGTCTTGAGATTGGCGTAGGCCTTGTCATGGGCGCTCTGATAGGACTCGTCGAACAGGAAGAATTCAAGCTCCGAGGCCATATAGGCCTTCATCTTCATCTTGCTGAGCCGCTCCAGCTGCTTCTTGAGGATATTGCGCGGCGCATGCGGCAAGGGCGAATGATCGTGATGATCGAGCACGTCGCAGATCACCAGCGCGGTCTTGTCGAGCCACGGCGTCACCCGCATCGTCGCCAGATCCGGCTTGATGACGAAATCGCCATAACCCTTCTGCCAGCTCGCCACCTTGTAGCCGGGCACCGGCTCCATATCGATGTCGTCGGCGAGGAGATAGTTGCAGCCATGCGTCTCCTCATAGGCGCCATCGACGAAGAACTGCGCGTGGAAGCGCTTGCCGATCAAGCGCCCCTGCATGTCGGGAAACGCCGCGACGACCGTATCGATTGTGCCGGCCGCAACTTCTTTCTTGAGTTGGGCGAGCGTCAGCATGCCTTGTACCATCTGTTTCTCTTTCTCGAGGGGAAATGAAAAGGCGGCGCGGGAGGCTTCCCGCGCCGCCATCCTTGTTCTTATGACTTGGCGCGATTTTCCATCGCGAACTCCTCCTCGGGCGAGAGGATGAGCTTGTGGCGGCCGACCATGGCGAAGTAGATGATCGCCACGACGAACCACACGCCGACCCAGAACACGCCGTTGAAGAAATTCGGGTCCTGGACCTGGTAGTAGAGCGTGACCACAGCGATGATGATCGTCACCACCGCGCCGCCGATGCCGAGCGGGCTCTTATAGGGCCGGTTGATATGGGGCTGGTTCTTCCTGAGCAGGATGAAGGAGATCGCCTGCAGGATATAGGAGAACATCGCCCCGAACACCGCCATGTTGAGCAGCACGCTGCCGATGATCGAGCCGCCCTTCTCGGCGCCGAGCGAGAACCATATCACCAGCATGATCAGCAGCCCCACGATCGAGCCGACCACCATTGCCACATGCGGCGTCCGGTAGGTCGAGTGCGTGATCGACAGGCCCTTCGGGAAGTAGCCGGCCCGCGACAGCGAGTAGATCTGCCTGCCTTGCGCGAACAGGATCGTGTGGAAGCTCGCGATGAGGCCCGTCAACGCCATGACACCGATCAAGGTGACGCCGAGATCGCCATAGATGGCGCGGAAGCCGTCGAGCAGCGGCTCGAGCGACGAGCCGAGCTTGTGCGCGCCGACGCCGGCAACCGACGGGTTGAGCAGCACGATCATGAAGGCCGAGATCACCAGCGTCAGCATGCCGAGCAGGATGCCCTTCGGCATGTCACGCTTGGGATCGACCGATTCTTCCGCCGCGAGCGGCAGTTGCTCGATGGCGAGGAACAGCCACACGGCGAAGGGCAGCGTGGCGAGGACGCCCGAGAAGCCCATCGGGAAGAACGAGCCGTTGCCTTCCGGAAGCTCGCTGCCGTCGGGTGCGATATTGAGCGCCCAGCGGCTGAAGTCCATGTTCGGGATGGCGCTGACCCAGAAGATGATCAGTACCGCCAGCGACAGCAGCGTCACGATCAGGGTCACCCGGAACGACAAGGCCACGCCGAAGATGTTGAGCCCCAGGAAGATCAGATAGGTGATGATCCAGATGAGCGGCGAATAGGCCGGGTCGAAGCCGAATATGCTGTTCACATAGGCCGTGATGAAGGTCACGATCACCGCCGGTGTCACGACATATTCGACATTTTCGCACAGGCCGGTGATGAAGCCGCCCCACGGACCCATGGCGGTGCGACCGAACGAATAGGCTGCGCCCGTATGCGGCAGCGCCGGCGACATTTCGGCGATGCAGAAGACGAGGCCGATATACATGACGCCGATGATGGCGCCCGCCACCAGCATGCCGCCCCAGCCGCCGGTCGCGAAGCCGAAGTTCCAGCCGGAGAAATGGCCGGAGATGACGGCGCCGACACCCAGCGCCCACAGCGACCAGATCCCCGCATAACGCTGGAGATGCCGCTTCTCGAAATAACCGGCATCAGCTCTTGTATAGCTGACGCCGCCACTGTCTTGAGACATGAATGAATCCCTCCAATGAGTGTTCAGGCACGTTTCCTCACGAGGCCACGCGCCGGGCTTGCGTCACCGGCAGCGCACCCAAAACCTCGCTCAGGCGTTTCGCCCATTGTTCTTGTCCCGCCGACCGGGCGATCAGGTCGTTGCGGATTTCGAGCATCGCATAAGGGAGCCCACGGGGCGCCGCATGCAGATTGAGTGTATGGCAGACGCCGTCCTTGGGGCCGTACGGCTCGTTGCGCCGGACGACGATGTCCCGGGCGTTGCCGAAGGCGGCAAGAAGATCATCGGCAAGGCGCGTATCATGATCGTGCAGAATGCCGAGGTCGAGATTCCGTCGCACCCCCTTATAGACGGGCGTGAAGCTGTGGATGGTGACGAAAAGCGAGGTCATGCCACGCGCCGCCCGCTCGTCGAGAAGGCGCGCCACCCGGTCGTGAAAAGGCCGGTAGATCTCGCGGGTGCGTACGAGCCGATCCTCGGTGCTCAGCCTCTCATTGCCGGGGATACGTGTCGTTTCGCTCATCTTCGGCATCGCGTCGGGCGATTCGGGCGGGCGGTTGCAGTCATAAACGAGCCGTGAATAGCGTTGCAGCAACAAGGGGGCGTCGAGCGCGGTAGCAATCCCGCGCGCCATCGCCTCGGCGCCGATGTCCCAGGCAATGTGTCGTGTCAGATCGTCGGGCGAAAGTCCCAGATCACCGACCGCTTGCGGCACGACCTTGCCGGCATGCTCGCACACCAGCACGACGGACGATTGTCCGTTCTCATTGACCAATATGACCGGATCGCCCTCGTCCGGGCGAAGCAACCCACGCATGGAGAAACCGTCTCTCCCTCATCCCACCTGGAACGATCATTTCAGAATCGCCAGCGCCTGTCAAATTCGTTACAAGAGCGGGCATGACGACCCGCAAGACGACCGCTCAACCTGAAACCGTCGCCGAACGCATCCGGCTCGGCACGCCGAAATTGACGCCCGCCGAGCACAAGCTCGCACATGCGCTGCTCGCCAACTATCCGGTGGCGGGCCTGTCCAGCATCACTGAATTCGCCAAGACGGCGCGGGTGTCGACGCCGACTGCCCTCAGGCTCGCCAAAAAGCTCGGCTTCGCGGGCTTTCCCAGTTTCCAGGCCGCCTTGCGCGGCGAGGTCAAGGCGCAATTGCAGGACCCGATCGCGCGCCATCAGCGCTGGTCGAAGGACGCGCCCGACACCCATGTGCTCAACCGCTTCGCCGCCGCTGTGATGGAGAATCTGCGCGGCTCCCTGAAGCTCGTCGATCATCGGAGCTTCGACCGCATCGCCGACCTGATCGCCGATCTGGGCCACGCCGTCCATATCGCCGGCGGGCGTATCACCAGGCCGCTCGCCGAATATTTCCACACCCATCTGCATATGATCCGGCCGGGTGTGACTTTGGTGCCGGGCCAGCCCGCCGCCTGGCCGCAATATCTCCTCAACATGAAGCGCGGCGACGTGCTCATCGCCTTCGACGTCCGCCGTTACGATCCCCGCCTCGCCGAATTCGCGAGCCTCGCGCATGAGCGTAAGATCAGGATCGTGCTGTTCACCGACCAATGGATGTCGCCGATCGCCGGGGTCGCTGCGCATGCATTTCCTTTGCGTATCGATGCTCCCTCGGGCTGGGATTCCAACGTAGCGACACTTTTCATGATCGAGGCGCTCATCGCCGACATCGTCGACCGCCGCTGGCCCGAGACCGAGGAGCGTATCCGCGAGCTGGAAGGTATCACCGGACGCTTACGCCGCAATTCATGACGTATTGCGCAACGCCCGCCGCTATGCGATCCACTACCCTCAAGAAGAGCGCGCAAGGATAAGCGCCTAAAAGGGGAAGTCCAATGGAGTCGTTCGACTTCATCATCATCGGGTCGGGCTCGGCCGGATCGGCCATGGCCTATCGCCTGTCGGAAGACGGCCGGAACAGCGTGCTGGTGCTCGAATATGGCGGCACCGATATCGGCCCGCTGATCCAGATGCCGTCGGCCTTGTCCTATCCGATGAACATGCAGACCTATGACTGGGGGTTCGTCGCCGAGCCGGAGCCGGCTTTGGGCGGACGTCGCCTGGTGACGCCGCGCGGCAAGGTGATCGGCGGCTCCTCCTCGATCAACGGCATGGTCTATGTGAGAGGCCATGCCCGTGATTTCGACGCCTGGGAAACAATGGGCGCCAAGGGCTGGGGCTTCCGCCACGTGCTGCCTTATTACAAGCGGCTCGAGACGTCGCATGGCGGCGAGGATGGCTGGCGGGGCACCGCCGGCCCGCTGCATGTTACGCGTGGCGCCCGCAAGAATCCCCTCTACCAAGCCTTCGTCGAGGCGGGCCGCCAGGCCGGCTACCCCGTTACCGAGGACTATAATGGCCGCCAGCAGGAGGGCTTCGGCGCCATGGAGCGCACCATCTGGCAGGGCCGGCGCTGGTCGGCCGCCAACGCCTATTTGCGCCCGGCTCTCAAGCGGCCGAATGTCAAGCTCGTCAGCCGCGCTTTCGCGCGCCGTCTCCTCATCGAGGGCAAACGTGTCACCGGCGTCGAATATGAGCGCGGCGGCGAAGTCCTCACCGCCCAAGCACGCCGCGAGGTGATCCTGGCGGCGAGTTCGATCAATTCTCCCAAGCTTCTGCAGATCTCCGGCATCGGCGATCCGGCTCATCTCCAGTCGATCGGCGTCACGCCGGTTCATGCGCTGCCGGGTGTCGGACAGAATCTGCAGGACCATCTCGAAGTCTATTTCCAGCTTGAATCGCTCAAGCCCGTCTCGCTGCTGCCGAGCCTCAATCTGTTCTCGAAAGGCCTGATCGGCCTCGAATGGCTGCTGTTCAAGACCGGCCTCGGCGCCACCAATCATTTCGAAAGCTGCGGTTTCATCCGCTCGTCGGCCGGCGTCGAATATCCCGACATCGAATATCATTTCCTGCCGATCGCCATCCGTTATGACGGCAAGGCGGCTGCCAAAGGCCATTCCTTCCAGGTCCATGTCGGGCCGATGCGCTCGAAGTCGCGCGGCTTCGTCAAAGCGAAGTCGGCCGAGCCCCGCGAGGCGCCGACCATCAAGTTCAACTACATGTCGCATCCAGACGACTGGACGGAATTCCGCGCCGCCATGCGCCTGACGCGTGAGATCTTCGAGCAGGACGCGCTCAAGCCTTATAAGGGCCGCGAGATCCAGCCGGGGGCGCATCTCCAGAGCGACGACGAGCTCGACGGCTTCATCCGCGACCATTGCGAAAGCGCCTTCCACCCCTGCGGCACCTGCCGCATGGGCGACGCCACCGATCCGCAAGCGGTGGTCGATCCCGAATGCCGCGTCATCGGCATGGAAAATCTGCGCGTCGCCGATTCATCGATCATGCCGCAGATCGCCAATGGCAATCTCAACGCGCCCTCGATCATGATCGGCGAGAAGGCCTCCGATCACATTCTCGGCCGCGAGCCGTTGCCCGCCTCCAACCAGGAGCCGTGGATCAATCCGAACTGGCGGACGAGCCAGAGATAGGCCTACTTCAACCCCGCCTGCTTCCGCGCCTCGTCGAGATAGATGTCGCGCAGCTTGCGCACCACGGGGCCGGGCTGGCCACCGCCGATGCGTTTGCCGTCGATCTCGACGATCGGCAGCACGAAATTGGAGGCGCTGGTGAGAAACGCTTCGTCCGCCGCATAGGCTTCTTCCGGCGTGAACAGGCGCTCCTCGATGACGACGCCTTCTTCCTTGGCCATGCGGAACAGCGAGCGGCGGGTGCAGCCGGCGAGAATGCTGTTCGACAAAGGCCGCGTGATGACCTTGCCGTCCTTCACAATATAGGCGTTGGAGGACGTGCCTTCGGTGACCTTGCCGTCCTCGACCATCCAGGCCTCGAAGGCGCCTTGTTCATAGGCGCGCTGCTTGCCGAGCACCGGCGCCAGCAGCATCACAGATTTGATGTCGCGGCGCGCCCAGCGGATATCCGGAAGGGTGACGACCTTGACGCCCGCCGGCGCATTGGGATTCTCGAGCAGCTTCTGCACCTGCGTGAACCCGATCAGCGTCGACTTCGCTTCCTTGGGGAATTTGAAGTCGCGGTCGGCGGCGCCGCGTGTCACCTGGATATAGATGATGCCTTCATCGAGCTTGTTGCGCTTGATGAGTTCCTCATGCATCTGGCGAAGTTCCGCCTTGCTGCACGGCCACGCCATGCTGATCTCGTTCAGCGACCGCTCCAGCCGTTCGGCATGCGGTTCGTAATCCACAAGCTTGCCGTTGATGACAGCCGTCACTTCATAAATGCCGTCCGCGAACAGGAAGCCGCGATCGAAAATTGAGACTTTCCCTTCATTTTCAGGGACATAGCTTCCATTCACATAGACGACGCGGCTCATTGGTTTTTCCCTCGTGGCGTGAAGGCGTTGTCAAACCAGATTCTGACGGAGAAATCCATGGGGGTTGTGTTCGCCCCCTGAGCCCGGCTAGGTAAGTGCCGCGGACCAACAACTTTAAAGGATATCATGGCCTCCCGGATCACGGACGCCTCGATCGAGGCGATGCTGACGCGTGAAAAAGCCCACTTTCTCCAGCGCAACCCGAAATCCAGGACCTTGGCCGAAGACTCCTCCAAACATTGGCTGCGCGGCGTGCCGATGCATTGGATGGCCGATTGGGAAACACCCTTTCCACTCTTCATCGAAAAGGCTTCGGGCGTCGATCTGACCGACGCCGACGGCAATAGCTATATCGATTTCTGCCTCGGCGACACCGGCGCCATGTTCGGCCACAGCCCCAAGGCGCTGGCCGAAACCTTGCGCCAGGCGAGCTTCGACGGCTTCACCACCATGCTGCCTTCGCCGGACGCAGCCGTCGTCGGAAGACTTCTCTCCGAACGTTTCGGCCTGCCCGTGTGGCAAGTGACGGCGACCGCCTCCGACGCCAATCGCGCGGTGTTGCGCTGGTGCCGCGCCATCACCGGGCGCAAGAAAATCCTCGTCTTCAACGGCTGCTATCATGGCGCCGTCGATGAAACCTTCGTCACGCTCGCAGACGGCAAGGAAATCGCCGATCCGGCCCTTGTCGGTGAGCCGCGCGACATCACGCAATTCACCAAGGTCGTCGAGTTCAACGACATTCCGGCGCTGGAGGCGGCATTGGCGCCGGGCGATGTCGCCTGCGTGCTGGCCGAGCCCTTGATGACCAATATCGGCATGGTGCTGCCCGATGAAGGCTACCATGACGCGCTACGCCAGATCACCAGGCGCACCGGCACGCTGCTGGTGATGGACGAGACGCATTGCATGTCGTCGGGCCCCGGCGGCTATTCCGGCGCCCACGGCCTCGAACCTGACGCCATCGTGCTCGGCAAGCCGATCGCCGGCGGCGTGCCCGCCGCGGTCTATGGTTTCTCTGAAGAAACCGCCGGACGCATCAGGAAGTATCTCGAACACCGTGAGCCGGGCCGTTCCGGCATCGGCACCACCCTGTCAGGCTCGAAGCTGCAAATGGCGCTCATGCGCACCATGCTCGAGACCTATTTCACCCGGGAGGCTTTCGCCCCTTTGATCGAGCTCGCCAGAAGGCTCGAAAAAGGTATCGCGAATGTCATCATCAAATATGGGGCACCATGGCATGTCGTGCGCGTCGGCGCGCGTGTCGAATTCATGTGCAGCCCGAACCGTCCGCGCAATGGCGGCGAAGCGGGCCGCATCATTCATCGCCCGATCGACATGGCCATTCACCATTATCTTCTGAACCGCGGCGTGGTGATCACGCCGTTCCATAATATGATGTTGATATGCCCCGCGACGACGCAAGCGCATGTCGAGAGCCTCATCGATGGCCTCGACCACTGCCTTGCCGAACTCGTCTGAGGGAGGAGCCTTTTTATCATGACCGTCATCACCCCGCAGCGCCAGAGTGAAGCTCAGGCCTTTCTCGACGCCAATCCGGGTATCGAAAGTTTTCATCTGATCTGGACCGATCTGTGCGGCATCCAGCGCGGCAAGATCCTGCGCCGCGACGAACTGGTGCCCGGTTGGCGCGATGGCCGCTTCCTGCCGATCTCGGCGCTCGTTCTCGACGCCACCGGCCAGGACGTTCCCGAGACCGGCCTCGTCTTCGATGAAGGCGACCGCGACCTGCTGCTCTGGCCAGTCCAAGGCAGCATGACGACCATTCCCTGGGCTTCGTCGCCATCGGCGCAATATATCGCCGCCGCACATGATCTCGACGGCGTTCCCCATTATGCCGATCCGCGCAATGCGCTGGAGAAGATCGTCGGCCGCTTCGCCGAATTCAACATGACGCCGGTCGGCGCGGTCGAGGTGGAATTCTTCCTGATGGACCGCGAGGCGGCTTTCGCCGGCGTGCCGAGAGCCCCCAAGGCCCTCACCAACGGGTCGCGCCCACAGCACTATCAGGCCTATCACCTGCAGGATCTCGACGATTTCGCGCCTTTCTTCCAGGACCTCTATGCCTATGCCGACATCCAGGGCCTGCCGGCCAAGACACTGATCTCGGAATATGCGCCGGGCCAGATGGAAATCGTGCTGCGCCACAGGGCCGACGTGCTCAAGGCCTGCGATGAAGGCATCATGCTGAAGCGGCTGATCAAGGCGGCCGCCGACAAGCACGGCCTCGTCGCCACCTTCATGGCCAAGCCCTATTCCGAATGGACGGGCTCCGGCATGCACATCCATATCAGCCTGGGTGACGAGGACGGCAAGAACCTCTTCGCCGCCGCCGACCCGACCGAAAACCAGCTGCTGCTCAACGCGCTGGGTGGCCTCAAGGCGTCGATGGCCGAATCCATGCTGATCTTCGCGCCCAATGCCAATTCCTATCGCCGCTTCCGCCGCAATTCCTATGCGCCGGTCTCGGCGAGCTGGGGCATCAACAACCGCACCGTCTCGCTGCGCATCCCGGCGGGCGCGCCCGAGACCTGCCATATCGAGCATCGCCCGGCGGGCGCCGACGCCAATCCCTATCTGGTGATGGCCGCCATCCTGGCCGGCATGCATCATGGCATCTCCGAGAAGCTCGATCCGGGGGCGCCAGTCACCGGCAACGGCTATGAGAAGCGCGCCAAATATATCCCCGGCAACTGGTTCGAGGCGATCGACGCGTTCTGGCGCGCCTCGATCCTCAAGGAATATTTCGGCAAGGACTTCGTCGATACTTTCTGCACGCTGAAGGAAGTCGAGGCCGACCGCTTCTTCGCCGAGCCGACGGCGCGCGATTACGAGTGGTATCTGCGGACGATTTGATTATCTTATGGGTCAGTGACCTCATTCAGGGAGCTGACCCATGACCGCCATCATTGGCTGGGCGCATTCGAAGTTCGGCAAGCTCGAAGCCGAGACGCTCGAAAGCCTGATCGCCGGTGCCGCCACGGAAGCGATGGCCGAAGCCGGCGTGGCGCCGGCCGATATCGACGCCATCTATGTCGGCAATTTCGGCGGCTTCGAGAAGCAGTCCTTCCCGGCTTCCTTTGTGCTCAACGCGTCGCCCGCCTTGCGCTTCAAGCCGGCGACGCGGGTGGAGAATGCCTGCGCCACCGGCTCCGCCGCCATCCATGCCGCCCACACGTCCATCGCCGCACGCGCCGCCCGCTTCGTGCTGGTGGTCGGCGCCGAGAAGATGACGACGGCGCCGGGCGACCAGATCGGCGACATCCTGCTCAATGCATCCTACCGCGCCGAGGAAGGCGATACGCCGGGTGGCTTCGCCGGCATCTTCGGGCGCATCGCCGAACTTTATTTCCAGCGCTACGGCGATCAGTCGGAAGCGCTCGCCCGCATCGCCGCCAAGAACCACAAGAACGGGCTCGCCAATCCTTATGCGCAACTGCGCAAGGAATTGTCGGTCGAGTTCTGCAATACCGTATCGGACAAGAACCCGATCGTCGCCGGCCCGTTGCGGCGCACCGACTGCTCGCTGGTGTCGGACGGCGCCGCGGCCATCGTCATGTGCGACACCGAAACGGCGTTGCGCTTCCCCAAGGCGGTGCATCTGCGCGGTCACGCCCATGTCCAGGACTATCTGCCGATGTCGGCGCGCGACATCGTCAATTTCGAGGGCTGTGAAGTCGCCTGGAAAAAAGCTCATGAGCGTGCCGGCACCAGCCTCGCCGATCTCTCCTTCGTCGAGACACATGACTGTTTCACCATCGCCGAGCTGCTCGAATATGAGGCGATGGGTCTGGCGCCGCGTGGCCAGGGCGCGCGCGCCATTGCCGAGGGCTGGACGGCGAAAGACGGCAAATTGCCGGTCAATCCCTCGGGCGGCCTCAAATCCAAGGGCCACCCGATCGGCGCCACCGGCGTGTCGATGCATGTAATGGCGGCGCTGCAGCTCGAAGGCAAGGCCGAGGGCATGCAGGTCAAAGACGCGAAGCTGGCCGGGATTTTCAACATGGGCGGCGCCGCGGTCGCCAATTATGTTTCGATCCTGGAGCGGTTGAGGTAAAAATCCCCAGCACAAACTTAGTCAATGCATGGTCGGCACGCGCTGAACCCGAAGAAAAGGTCCATTTCGAGATGCCGATCGCCCAGGCCCGCCCCTCTTCCCGCCGCTTCGCGTCTTCCATTATTTCCCCTTCTCCCGTTGCGCAGCAATGGGAGAAGGTGCCCGACAGGGCGGATGAGGGCTCTTCTGAAAGAGCGATAGATCTGAAGCAAAGAGCCCTCACCCGGCCTTCGGCCACCCTCTCCCATCC